>JGI12316J15310_10000014_pt5 | contig 2222476 bp, 2082 predicted proteins | sample MarCyaLeptolynsp_FD_15310 | JGI IMG/M metagenome (IMG submission 15310)
CCCAATCCGATAAGGGATGACAACTTTCGAAATCCGTCACACACTCCCAGGCCCACGAATATTAACGTGGTTCCCATCGGCTACGCCTTTCGGCCTCGCCTTAGGGGCCGGCTAACCCTGCGCAGATTAGCTTTACGCAGGAACCCTTGGATTTTCGGCGAGCGGGTCTCTCACCCGCTTTGTCGCTACTCATGTCAGCATTCTCACTTCCGATACCTCCAGCACACCTCACAGTGCACCTTCGCAGGCTTACGGAACGCTCCGCTACCGCTCTTACGAGCCCACAATTTCGGTAAATGGCTTTAGCCCCGTTACATTTTCGGCGCAGGATCGCTTGATGAGTGAGCTGTTACGCTTTCTTTAAAGGATGGCTGCTTCTAAGCCAACCTCCTCATTGTCAAAGCAATCCCACATCCTTTCACACTTAGCCATTATTTGGGGACCTTAATTGGTGGTCAGGGTTGTTTCCCTCTCCACGACGGACGTTAGCACCCGCCGTGTGTCTGCCAAATAGTACTTCTCGGTATTCGGAGTTTGATAAGGTTTGGTAATCCGGTGAGGACCCCTAGCCCAGTCAGTGCTCTACCCCCAAGAGTATTCAACCGACGCTCTACCTAAATAGATTTCGCGGAGAACCAGCTATCAGCAAGTTTGATTGGCCTTTCACCCCTAGGCACAGGTCATCCGAGAGCTTTTCAACGCTCAACGGTTCGGGCCTCCAGTGCATGTTACTGCACCTTCACCCTGCCCATACCTAGATCACTTGCCTTCGGGTCTAATGCTACATACTCGGTCGCCCTATTCAGACTCGCTTTCGCTACGCCTACACCTATCGGCTTAAGCTTGCATGCAACACTAAGTCGTTGACCCATTATACAAAAGGTACGAGGTCACTCCGAAGAGCTCCCTCAGCTTGTAAGCATCCGGTTTCAGGTACTGTTTCACTCCCCTCATCGGGGTACTTTTCATCTTTCCCTCACGGTACTAGTTCACTATCGGTCGGTAAGGAGTACTTAGGCTTGGAGGGTGGTCCCCCCATATTCAGACAGGATTTCACGTGTCCCGCCCTACTCGAAAAGGTCTTCATTTTACAGCTACGGGGCTATCACCCACTATGGCGCAACTTTCCAGATGCTTTGCTTTATTTCAGACCAGGCCTGGTCCCCGTTCGCTCGCCGCTACTAAGGGAGTCTCAATTGATGTCCTTTCCTCCGGGTACTTAGATGTTTCAATTCCCCGGGTTAGCTTAATAACACCTATGTATTCAGTGTATTATATCTCTCTATTGAAATGTATGACAAACACCCAACCGAAGCTGAGTAATAGTCAAACATCTCGGAGATGGGTTTCCCCATTCGGAAATCACGGGATCAAAGGGTGCTCTCGCCTCCCCCGTGCTTATCGCAGAGTGCCACGTCCTTCATCGCCTCTTACCGCCAAGACATCCCCCGGATGCCCTTTTGACGCTTGATCTCATAATAGAAACTCATGTGCAGAGGTGAACGCCCCGTACAAGACGGCGCGAACACCCATAAAAAGGGGTTCCGATCAGACATTGTTGGTTTCTTTAACAGACTGACCCTTTATGACAGGCTCACCTCGTTACTCCATCCGGTTAGTGAGGAGCTTGCTGTCGATGAACAGCGAGGCGGATCAATCTTCCCTTACGATTACAAACATCCCGAGGATAAACCTCGGAAACTTAGACACTTCCTTCATTCGCGATGCGGCTTTGAACCCAAACAAAACAACAAAAATGGTGGAGCCTAGCGGGATCGAACCGCTGACCTCCTGAATGCAAATCAGGCGCTCTCCCAGCTGAGCTAAGGCCCCGAAAAGGGTGGTGGGCCGAGGAGGACTTGAACCTCCGACCTCACGCTTATCAGGCGTGCGCTCTAACCGCCTGAGCTACCGGCCCCAATTACTAGGTTGCCCGGTAGCACCAGGCTATGTCCCTGCCAAGCGGCGAGGAACAGCAAATGAAGGAAGAGAAACGAAGACGGCACAAACAACCGCATAGTTTTTGTTGGTCACCGATTGCTCGGGCCAACGATTGTCTTTGAACGTTGCCATAGAGCGTGAACTCAAATGACAAACATCCTTAGAAAGGAGGTGATCCAGCCGCAGGTTCCCCTACGGCTACCTTGTTACGACTTCACCCCAGTCGCTGAACCTACCGTGGCTTGCTGCCTCCGAAGTTAGCTCACAATCTTCGGGTAGATCCAACTCCCATGGTGTGACGGGCGGTGTGTACAAGGCCCGGGAACGTATTCACCGTGGCATGCTGATCCACGATTACTAGCGATTCCAACTTCATGCCGGCGAGTTGCAGCCGACAATCCGAACTGAGACAGCTTTTGGGGATTATCCCATTGTCACCGCCATTGTAGCACGTGTGTAGCCCTACGCGTAAGGGCCATGAGGACTTGACGTCATCCCCGCCTTCCTCCGGCTTAGCACCGGCAGTTTCCCTAGAGTGCCCACCCAAACGTGATGGCAACTAAGGATGAGGGTTGCGCTCGTTGCGGGACTTAACCCAACATCTCACGACACGAGCTGACGACAGCCATGCAGCACCTGTGCACCGGCCCCGAAGGGAGAGATCCATCTCTGGAAATCGTCCGGGCATGTCAAGCGTAGGTAAGGTTCTGCGCGTTGCTTCGAATTAAACCACATGCTCCACCGCTTGTGCGGGCCCCCGTCAATTTCTTTGAGTTTTAACCTTGCGGCCGTACTCCCCAGGCGGAGTGCTTAATGCGTTAGCTGCGTCACCTACAGGCATGCCTGCAGACAACTAGCACTCATCGTTTACGGTGTGGACTACCAGGGTATCTAATCCTGTTTGCTCCCCACACTTTCGCACCTCAGCGTCAGTATCAGTCCAGTTAGCCGCCTTCGCCACTGGTGTTCCACCGAATATCTACGAATTTCACCTCTACACTCGGTATTCCGCTAACCTCTCCTGATCTCTAGACTCCCAGTTTCAAATGCAGTTCCGAGGTTGAGCCTCGGGATTTCACATCTGACTTAAAAGTCCGCCTACGTGCGCTTTACGCCCAGTAATTCCGAACAACGCTAGCCCCCTTCGTATTACCGCGGCTGCTGGCACGAAGTTAGCCGGGGCTTCTTTACCAGGTACTGTCATTATCATCCCTAGCGAAAGAATTTTACAACCCTAAGGCCTTCATCATTCACGCGGCATGGCTGCATCAGGCTTGCGCCCATTGTCCAATATTCCCCACTGCTGCCTCCCGTAGGAGTCTGGGCCGTGTCTCAGTCCCAGTGTGGCTGATCATCCTCTCAGACCAGCTATAGATCGTCGCCTTGGTGAGCTTTTACCTCACCAACTAGCTAATCTAACGCGGACCGATCTTTCACCGATAAATCTTTCCCCCGGAGGGCGTATACGGTATTACCTTTCGTTTCCAAAAGCTATTCCGTAGTGAAAGGCACGTTTCCACGCGTTACTCACCCGTCTGCCACTATATCGTTCGACTTGCATGTGTTAAGCCTGCCGCCAGCGTTCGTTCTGAGCCAGAATCAAACTCTCAGGTTGAGAATTGACCTGACGAATAATCCCATAATGACCAAGGAAAATTGGTCGGGATCGCTTGCATAAAGCATTTTACGTTTTGACGAGAAACCCTTGCACAAATCACTATCGACCGAAGCCGATATTTTTTGTGAAGGTATTTCTTTTTGAAACGCAAATCGTCATAGTCATATGTGGTCCTAGATGGACCGCAAGTCGCCTATGCCGCCTGCGTTTCTCTTCCTAATTCCTGCGATGTCAAACAGCTGGGCCGGAGCCCGTTTCGGCGTCTGGAGCAGGGCGCCCCGTCGACCGGAAGTGGCGGCTTATAAGGCCACCGAATTTTGCGTCAACACCCTTTTTTCGTCTTTCTGCAGAAGTTTTTCAGCGAACCGAAAATCCTCTATTTTTAGACGAAAAGTCACCCCTTGAGCCGTTTAACCGGCCCCAGTGAGTGAGGCATTTCCGTGAAGCCGCGGTCTCTACAGACCCGCCTTCGCTTCGTCAACACCCTTTGTCACCCAATCTGCAGAAAAGTTGCATATGCAACAATCTAAGTTTTGGGCCACAAGAAACCGCTGGACCGTGTTACCGGCCCCACATATTCGAGGCATTTACAAACGAAGCCCCCATATAGAGTCTGTTCGGGCATTTTGGCAAGAAAAAAATTCGCCTGATACGCACATTTTTGCAGGCGGGGCGTTAACCTTTACATCCCCGATCGCAAAAGCCCTTTAGCCACTGCGAATATAGGCGGTCATTGCTTCTGCTTCGGCCAATACCGCATCGATTTTATACTTCACTAAATCCCCAATTGAGATGATGCCAATCAGCGTTCCATCGTCCAGGACGGGCAAATGGCGAATCCGTCTGTCCGTCATCCGGCCCAGGCACGTATCCACATCCTCGCTCGGCGAAGCGGTAATCACCCCGCGGGTCATGGCCTGCGATACTGTCATATCGACCGTCTTCTCGCGATTGCGAGCGAATCTCCGAACAATATCGCGTTCTGAGAGCACGCCGCATAAGTCGCCCTTACCGTCGACAGCAACGATCGCCCCGATTCTCTTTTGATCTAAGACATTGGCCGCCTCCGCCAGAGTCGCGGTGTCCGGAATCGTCTCTACTGTATTGCCTTTGTCTTTGAGAATCGTGTCGATCAGCATGCGTTACCTCCCTGCGCGTATATATATAAAGAGCATAGCACACCTCTGGCGTGTTTTGGAAATGCTTAGCGATTTGTTTCAAACCGGCACAGAAACGCGGCGATTCGTATTCACAACGCGAAATTGGCTCAGACCGACTTCCCCTTTTGCGCGAAAACTACTGCAGAATACGCCTATCTTGGCATGGCCGTTGCAGACTTCCAGGCAAACGCAACTTTGCTGGAGTGATGGCTCGATGAAAGCGCCAAAATATACGCGAACCTTTTGCATTGGAGGCATGGCCGCTGTCGCGGCGGGGGCCCTCCTATCGGCGGCCTTACCTGCCAGCGCCCAAGAAGCCTCTTCTGTTTCTGAGTTTGAGCGCCCCTATGGATTTGGTTTCGGCGAGGAATCACGTCCGTTCTCAGCCAATAGCCGCGACCGCCTCGGCAATCGGGTCATTATCAATGGCTTGATCGAAGGGGGCACCGGATTGGGAACCGGCCTGTTCACCGAGTGGGGGCAGACGGAAGGCGCCGCGGGCATGATTGGCACAGGCACCGCCGTGGGCAACCAGCTCAACGTCATCACCAATGGCTCAAACAATACAATCATTATTGATTCCACACAGATCAATAATGGCGACCAGACCGTCGTTCTGAACGGGGAGCTCGACTTCTAATGATCAACCTAATGAACCTACTCCCTTTGGCCCGCGCCAAAGCGCCTGCGGCCGCATTGGCCTCAGCACTTATGGCGACCGGATGTATTTCTCCTGTGGCCGGACCAGGTGGCAATTATACCCAGCCAATTGGCGGGTCACCTGTCACGCCGAACCCAACACCTTATTCTGAGGGACTGGTTTGCATGGGACATTATGCACGCCATTCTGGCGTTCGTGCCCCACGCATCGCGGTTGGCCGGATCCTCGACTATACCGGTAAAGCCGACATTGAAGGCGGGCGCCGTGTCACACAAGGCGGATCGCTTATGGCCATGTCTGCTTTGGCGAAGGCGGGCGCAGTCTTAGTTGAGCGCTTTGATACGTCTGTTGCTGAACTCGACCTGAAATATAAGAACAATAAACTGATCGGCGAAGCGCCCGGCCAGTTCGATAAGATTCACGCTGGTTCTATCCCCGGCTCTGACTTCTATTTGGTCGGCGGTATCACTGAGCTGAACTACAATATTCGCTCAGTCGGTGGAGAAGCCTTTGTCGGCGACACGGACGCGGTGGATCCTAAAGGCACGATCGGCGCGAAATTGTTCGTGATCAATGTCGGCCTCGATTTGCGTCTGGTGAAAACCGATACGCTGGAAGTGTTCGACGTGATCTCGTACCAGAAGCAGATCATTGGCCGAGAGCTATCTTTTGGCATTTTCGATTTCGCCAATGGCAATGTGTTTGACGTGGGCGTCGGGGGACGTGCGCAGGAGCCGATTCAATTGGCCGTTCGTTCGGTCATTGAACGCGCTTCATTGGAAATGATGGCGAATCTGTATGGTGCGCCGAGCGCAGATGTCTGCGCGATGACGGAAGGCATCATCTCGACCAATAGCACGACCGGCGATTACAGCCCGTTCCGCGCCCCGGTCGAAGCCTATAATGGCGGCTCTCGTCAGTCGGTCAATAAATGGCACGAAGATCGCGACAGCGGATACAAGCTACGCGGGAGAACGTCAGAACAATGATGCTCGCAGCCCTCTTAAAGCGGTCACCTAAGCGGATGAGCCTGGTTGCATTGGCCCTCGCACTTGCGGCAGCCAATGCAACCACCCAGGCTCAAAGCTCGGACGCGACCATTGAACAAGTTCAGCTCGGCGATGTTTGGTCTGACATGCAAGTCGAAATTGATGTCGATGCATGGGAAGCCACATCGGCCTCCTCCGCGGTTGGCAATGCTGCTGCAGGCTTAGTCACCCAAGGCGATGTCACATTCGCGACCAACCAGACTCTTGAAGGCAATGTTACGGCCACCAATGAGTTAACGGGCGGCAGTGCTGGTTTGGCTGTGGCGTCGACCACGGCCTATGGCAATTCAACGACCGGCGGAACCTGGGCTGGCAATACAAATTACCGAGCAGATCAAGTCGCTAATGGTGACGTTGCGGCTGAGACGCGCATCGATATGGACGGCGCCAATACGATCGCCTCTGCGACAACGGCGATCGCCAATGTCTCTGTTCCGACCAATGAGTGGGGCACGAATTCCGCGTTCCAAACGCAAGAGAGTAATGGCTCTGTGTCCGCCACGACCGATGTCGATATGTGCTGTGATGGCTCTTCTGCGAGTTTCGCCACAACCGCTGGCGGCAATGCCGTTTCTTCGACCGGATCTACGAGCACGAATTACAATGGCGCGGTGCAAACCACAGCCGCGGGCGAAACTATTTCCGCCTCCGGTGATGTCTATATGGGCTATGGCCATAATGTGCTCAACGCGACCACAGCATTCGGCAACTCCGCCACCGTCAACAATGAATGGGGCTATGCCGTCTTAGGACGCGAAGGATCAGAAGTTTTCCAAGGCAATGATTCCGACATAGACGGTCAGTCTTATGTCACCCTCGACAATTGGTCGGGCCATGCCACATCCAGCGCCTATGGCGTTGGCAACCAAGCGACCATCTCGAATGTCGGCTCCGATACAGGCCTCTACGCCAACCAGAATAATTATGGATCGGTGACGAGCACGGCGAGCTTCAATGGTGGCACGTCGGATGGCGGGGCCGGAATCGTCACCTCAACCGCCATCGGCAATGCTGCGACCGCAACGCTCTGCAACATTTGCGGCGATGCTGCGCTGAACGGTCAAACGCAACAGTTTAATGCGGGCTCGATCGTGGCCCGTGGCCAAGCCTCCGTCGGATCAACCGGCACAGTCTTTGGCACGGCCACAGCGGTTGGCAACTCCGCCACGTACCAGTCAAACGGGGACTGAGGCAGACCTGAGTCTGCCCTGGTGAACCCCGCCTCTTCGTGAGGCGGGGTTGTTTGATTTCGAGACCCGCTATTTCAAAATGAAGGTGACTTTCATCACCACGCGATATTCTTTGATCTCGCCTTTATCGAGCACGATGGACTGATCCTTGACCCAAGCGCCTTCGACGTTCTTTAGCGTTTTGTTGGCGCGGGCGATGCCCTTCTCGACCGCGTCCTGAAAGCTTTTCTTTGACCCCGATATAATCTCGGTTACGCGTGCAACGGCCATGCTGGCCTCCCTTTGTGAACTCAGGCTCATGCGCCTGATCATTCAAGGTGCCCGCTTGGGTGAGGACTGACAAGCGAATGCGCCTGCGAGTTGAATTGATAATGTTTAAGCTGCGAGCTTTTGCGGCGCGCCAGACCCACCAGCAGGACTGGCCTCAACAGGGATCCAGCAAACCACTTCAGTCCCACCGCCGGGCTGTGACTTGATCCCGACATTGCCGCCATGCAGTTGCACAAAATGCTTCACCAAGGACAGACCTAGACCAGCGCCGCGCCGATCACTTGATGTGAAGCTATCAAAACTCGCCGCTTGATCTTCAGGTGGAATACCTCGGCCATTATCTTTCACGGTCAGCTTTGCGGTATCGCCCATGCGCTCTGCAGAAATCGTGACCTGTCCCCCCGGGTCGGTAAATCGCATGGCGTTGGAGACGAGATTGAACAGGATCTGGCGAATACGCTTTTCGTCAGCTTGGATCATGCCAAGGCTAGGCTCGATATTGGCGACCACTTCGACTTCTGTATCGACAGCATTGGTAACGCCAATCGACACCGCTTCACTGATCAGCGTTTTCAGATCGACTTCGCTAATATCGAGATCCATACGCCCCGCTTCGATCATCGCCAGGTCGAGAATGTTGCCGATCAAATCGTTCAAATGGTTCGAGGCTTCGCAGATCGCATCAACCTTATCGCGCTGCGCTTCATTGAGATCGCCAATCCGCTCCATTTGAAGAAACTCGCCATAGCCTAAAATGGTCTGTAGCGGCGAGCGCAATTGGTAAGAGACATTCTTGACGAACTCTGTCTTCAACCGGTCAGCCGTTTGGAACGCTTCAGCGCGATCGCGCAGCGCAGTTTCAACCGAACGCTGCGCTGAGACATCGGCAAACCCGATCAGCGTATTTCCATCCGGCAGCGGCTTGGTGACATAAGTCAGGATAGAGCTATCAGAGCGTTTCATTTCGCCCGTGGTTTCCTGACGTGCGCCAGGGTCGGTTATGTGGCCCTTGATCGCAGACCAGGTTTCACGGTCATGGAAAAGCGGCACGCAGAAATCTGCAATGTCATCATAGTCCGGCTCATCTTTAAGCAGGTCTTCTTCCACGCCCCACAATTCGGCAAAGGCGCTGTTCCATAATTTCAGTCGCCCATCTGACCCAAACACGACGACGGCCTCATGCAAGCTGTCCAAGGTTTTGCCTTGGGTTTTGATCATGGCATTATATTTGGTGCGCAGGTCTAGCTCACTGGTAATGTCTTTGAACAGAATGAGCAGCCCGCCCATTGGGTGGCGTTGACGCGTCACTTTCAAAGTTCGATTGTCTGGCAAATGCCATTCGTCTTCTTCGATGCCGCTAATGTCGAGATAGTAAGATAATTCTTCCGCGCGCCATTTCGCATACTCGGCTTGTGCGGGCAGCTTGCGGCGTTCGCGCAAACGATCGAGCAATTGGCCATGGCTTGGCATGTCCAACAAGAAGCCTTCATCCATGTCCCACATTTTAGCGAAGGCGCGGTTATGGAAGGTCAGCTTGCGCTCGCCGCTAAAAATAGCGACCGCGTCGGCGACATGATTCAGTGTTTCGTCGTGCGCGCGCACATGCTTGTCCAACTCGTCACGGGCACGCTCTTGTTCTGTGACATCAAACGCCATCGCGCCGACGCCGCCTGAGAGCGGGAATGACAAAACCCGCATCGCCCGACGATCGCCTTGAATGGCAATGTGGCGGGTCTCATCAAGTTCTTTGCCTTCGGTGAGCGTCTTGCGCACTTGCTCCACCGCCTTCTCGTCGAGCATGACTTGGCGTTCAAGCACGCGATCAAGATTATCACCATCGACTGCATCTACATAGGCCGGGTTGGCCCATTGCAGGCGCCCAACGCCTGAGATGCGCCAAGCGGGGAATGGGGCTTTGCCGAGCATGTCCAGGAACGCGGTTGGGTCGCGCGCAATCACCTGACGCGCTTCTTCCAATCGCCCGCGTGCAGAGCTTTCTTCAAGACCTTTAATAGTTGAGTCCGTAATCCAGACCACGACGCGCGCGCCGGCCGTGCGGCCATCGGCTTCCAAGAAGCGACCATTCTGGCCAATAATAGTCAGAGAGAAGGGTTGTCCCTCCTCCGCCAGTTCGCGCAAGCGAATGCGCAGCGTTGTATCTATACCGCTCGCATCGCGCGCTTCTAAGTCCGCAAGCCCTTCAATGATGCGCACGGCGGGATCCAGTGCAACGGCGTCATCGGTGAATCGGAGCAAGCTCGCCAATGCAACTGGGGAGCCATGAATATCCGGCGGCGTTATATCTTCGGCCTCAACATCAATGTCTTCCCCTTGCCAAACCAAGATCACGCCTGGGTGCGCGCCGAGCACTGACTTTAATTCGGCCACAGACGACTCCGCATCATTTGCTTTGTCTTTATATCGTTTCGCTGCGCCGCGGGCGCCGTCCGATGTGCGCAAGGCCCAGAGAATGAAAGCAATGCCCAGAGCCAAGGCTCCAACGGCGATGAACAATGGGACCTGGTCAGCCGTGATTTGCATACGATACTCCGTGTCGGCTCGCGAATCACTTGCGAGCCACGTCCTCCAAACGTTAACCGAATGCTAGCTCAGCGTTAAGTCCGGGTTAACGGCACGCCGTATCTTATTAATAAATTGAGAATTTTCGCGCTCCAATAGAGCCCAGTTTGTGTTCCCCACACGGAAGAGAAAAGAAAAAGGCCGAAGCGATTGCTCCGGCCTTTGAATTCTTAAGATGCAAGCAACCAGCCGTCTATTTAAAGACAGAGCCTTTACGGAAGTGCTTGACCAAGAGGTAGTAAACGACAGCGCGATGCTTCTTACGCACGCTCTTGCCATAAGTTTCCATTACAGCAGCAATGCCTTCGTCCAATTTTGGCGTGTCTTTAAGTCCAAGCTTTTTGATCAAGAAACTTTTCTTGACGGTCTCGAGCTCTTTCTTCTGACTGGCCGCAACTGTCGACGCGTCTTTGCTGTAGATTGAAGGTCCGCACGCGATGGTCACCGCGGTCAGCAACTTCATGTCCGGCTTCATGCCGCACTTTTCTTTCAGATCTTCTGCATACTTCGCGATCAGATCGTCACGTTTTCCCATCATACACCTCCGTGGGATCAGACCGCGTTTGATGTGCGGCCATAGAGTTCAACTACGCTACTCAACTTTACGAAGCGACACATCCAGCGGGACTCGTCCTTGGGGTCAAGAGCAGACTATGGCACAGCGTCCATCTGCGCAATCCAGGCATCGATCAATGCGGCGCCTTCAGCGTGCACCAGTGCGCGTCCAAGCTCTGGCATCGCTATGCCAGGCTCATTTGATCCCACACGAAATGACATTATGGATGCCAATGGTTTGCCTGGCTCTATCACAACCAATGCATCACCAGACCCACGCCCTGCCGCCGTTGGGTGTTTGCCGACGCCCCACTTAACTGGATCGCTGATTTCCCAATCCAGCCACAAGCCAGAATTAGAGGCAGAGCCAGCAGCCTTGTGACAATGCGCGCAATTGATATCGAGATAAGCGCGCGCTTGCGCGTCTATTGTTTCGCTTGGATCAAATGCGCGTGCCATCACGGGCACTTGCTCTGGCAGCTGCGTGAGCAAGCCACGCTCGGCCCAGTCGCTTATCTGATTTACACCATGCGGTCCGTGGTGATTTAGATTGCGCACCTTGGGTCCAATCGGATGCACGTCATCGCCATTTTGGTGACAGGTCTTGCACTGGTTTTTGTTCGGTACTGCATAGGTAAACGCAGGCACGTCAGAACCTGCAACACCCGCCGCAATCTCTATGCGTTTCCCAATCGGCGCATAATGCGCTTCGGTCTGCGTCTCGTTCCAAATATAAGGCAAGGCTTCCCAGCCATCACGCTTGTGAATGAGCAAGCGCGTTTCGAGATAGCGCTCATCATAGGCGAAGGTTTTGACCAGCACTGTTCCAACCGGAAAGTCCAGCACATCGTCTTCGCGATAGGTTGCACGTTGACCGTCAGGCACAAATAGGAAGCGATGTTTATCAGCGTGATCTGAGAAGAGTGGATTGATTAGATCATATTTGACAACGCCTTGAGAGGGTTGCCGCGCACCAGCATCTTCAAACAAGCCATACTCTGACAAATTGGCAGCTGGCATGTCATTTAAAATCGCACTCATGTCAGGACGCACCGCCTTGGCGCATGACACAAGTGCAACACTTAAAATTAAAAGCAGTACATGCTTCATTTGTCGTGCGATAATTCTACAGTTGGCAAGCGTTCGCCAGGTGCAGACACAGGGCGTTGATCCGTGGGTGAGAGGTTTTTTGGATCCAGCGGATAAGCGCCAAGACCAAGACTGACATAGCTGACTGTCTCTGGCTCATCGATCACGAGTCCGAGATCGACCGGCTCATGACCCGGCCACGCATTGACGCCATCTGAAACGATGTCGGGCAAGTCACCGCCCATCAACATGGCGAGCATTTTCAAATCACCTTGTGGCTCATAGCCGCCATTCTCGTAGACGTTTTGCGTGATGTAGATATCGCGCGGCAATGGGTTGTAACGTTCGTCTGTGAATTCCGGCGCGTAGGCGACCAGTAAGATATGCGCCGTGCGATTGTCCGTCAGTGTGTTGTCGAAAATCTCAACGCGCTCATTTGCTTGCACGATGATGCCCGTCCCAGACGGCACACTAGCGACAATGTTTCCCGGTGGTGCGAAGTTACGCGTGTTATTATCAAAGATCTGATTGCCGAACACGCGGGTTGAATGACCGCCAATCTTAGGCAAGTCTGGCAGATCAAAGACAAGCACGCCGCCTGTATTATTGGTAACCGTATTATTGTAGACGTCGGCGCGGGTGGAGTTTTCGATTTCAATGCCGGCAACATTAAATTCTGCCAGACTATCGCGCACGATAATATTATCTGACTGGCCGACATAAATGCCAGCATCTGATGCCCCGCGCACAGTCACGCGCTCAACCAGGACGTCAGAGCTTTCGACGGGATAGACTCCATAAGCGCCATTGCTTTCATCTGGTCCACCGGACCACTCTACAGTGAGATCGCGATATATGATCCGATCGGCGCCTTTGGATTTAATCCCATCGCCTTTCGTGTCGCGCATGGTGAAGCCTTCAACAATCACATCATCAGACGTGATGAGCAGCCCTTCACCGGCGCCGGACTGACCTGAAAAATCGAGGATGGTCTTGTCTTGGCCCGCACCGCGAAGCGTTACGCTATTCACGTCCAGCGATAAGCCGTCCACCAGTTCAATCGTGCCTTCAGGCAATTCCACCACGCCGCCTTCTTCAACGCTAATGAGCAAGGCCTGGAGGGTCGCAGCGTCCATTGTCTGTGGTGTTGCATCCGCTGCCACGGGATCACCCGCATCCACGTTTTGCTCTCCTGGTCCACAGGCGACCAGACCCGCAATGGCTGCGCCTGCCACAAGAACATGTCTCAGCATGATTTCCTCCCCGATCATTCTTTATGACGCGAGTGTCAGCATTTTATTGTGAGCCTGGCAACACGCGATCGAGATTGTTGCGAAAGTTCAATCTTCGCGTCTGCACTCAATTGCTCAAACGCATACACCCTTCGCCACCGGCAAAAAATGGGCAGTACGTTCGCGCTAAATCTGCGGAAAGATCAGGTTTACGCATCCATGCGCCTACAAACTGACGCTTTCGTCATGTGGCATTCATGTTACAGTCCGCTATATAGACATAAAGCTTTTGCGTGGAGCCGTCATGATTAGATCTTTGTCCATCCTTGGTCTTATTGCCTTGGGCACGAGCCTATCGGTGCATGCGCAAGTCGATGAAGACGAGATATTGAGACTGCCTGGTCAAGGCGAAGTCCGTTCGCCCCAGCTCCGCGAGCGGGCCAAGGCTGACCGGCTTAAGCCAGGCGCTGGGTTATTCCTGACTTTTGACAGCAATGAAGACGGCCGGATCAGTCAGTTTGAAATCGATGCTGGCATTCCCCTCGCATTTCGCATCGCAGATCGAAACGAAGATGGCTTTCTGACGGCGCTCGAACAGCAAGACTGGGCCTCCAGTCTGCCAACGCGCGATGACAGTCTAGCCAATCCATTTCGGTTTGATCCCAATCTGGATCGACGCGTCGATCTTGATGAGTTCACAACCGTCATCGTGAATCTTGGAACCGATTACGCGGACGAGACGACCGGAGATATCCTGGTTGCCGATCTAAAAGCACCCCGCCTCGAACGTCCTCAGCGCGGCGGCCCTGAAGGCGATGCGGCGCAACGCCAACGTGGCGAACGCGGCCCAAGCCAACGCCGTCAGTCGTCGGCCAACTAGCCTGCCCGCGCAAACGCGTCCGTCAGCCAGGCCTTCACCTTAGCATCGAAATCTTCAACGCTGGAGAGCCGGACTTTATGCGTGCACATGCCACTCATCGCTTCCAAGCGACCCTCTGCCGCGACACCTTTCAAATTGATGCCGAGATCGATTCTCGTTTTCGTACTGGGTTGGATCAGAGCGAATTGTTTCTTCCGCCGCAAACTCACACTGGTCTTTTTAGGTGAGATCTCGAGACCATCGCCAAGTGTTTTCACAAATTCGACCACCGCATCATGGATCGGTTTTAGGCTCTCTTTGCCTTTGTATTGATTGCGCACCAAATCATCATCACTGACATCCAAATTGCCCAGGCTCTTTTGCGCGATGAGATTAGCGAATCCGTGTGTTACCCCGTGCTCGCCTTTGAGCAGCTTCATGATCTCACCATGCTTGGCGAGCCCGCTGGCGCTGACCACGGCCTGCCATTGCGCGAGCGACTTGCCGGTCTTCTCCGGCAGATTGTCGATCATCGTTTGCGCCAGTTCTTCTGGAGACTTTGCCATTCTATCCCTCCTTCACCAATTTTAGAGCCGCTTCATCATCTTCCAGCGGCCAATATTCGATACGCTGTTTTTTCTTCGCCAGGAGCGCGACCAGGGGCGACATCAGCCCCACCATCGTGCCGCTAAAGGCAGGGCGACCCGTCTCTGCGAGTTTCTTGAGATTCTTCGCAATATAATCCTGACCGCCAACCATTTGCTTGTGCAAGTCGCTGCCGTCCACGGCGTCTTCAATAATGAGGTCAAACTCTGTGCCGCCATTCTTCTCGCGCAATTCGTAAGTCACCTTGCACGGCGCATCCTTGAGATTGGTCATCTGGAATGTGTGGCTGTAGCGATGTGGCGGTTCGAACGCCAACACCTCACCGACCACCATTGCGATCTTGCGGTTTGGATGCACCATTCGCATACGTGCGCCCGTCTTTAAGCCATCCTTGGTGTCGCAAATGCTGCCAAAGAAGAATGGCAATGGCTTATCGGTCGCGACCAATATCGACCATACCGTCTCGATCGGCGCTTCAATAAACGTTCGATGGATCGATTTTTCCGCGTAGTTTGGCGTCTCAGTCATGATCCCCATCCTTCATTTTGGTATTTGATTTGGCGACATGCTCTGCCGCTTGTTTTATAAAGCTTAAGCGGTCCGCCCAAACCTCACTGAATGCATCGATCCAGCGTTCGTGGATCGCTTGGATGGGCATCGCGTTGAGATATAGTCGCCGCGTGCGTCCATCTTTTTGGCTGATCAGAAGCCCCGCCTCTTCGAGCACTTTCAAATGATTCATGATCGCGATGCGGCTGACATCAAACGCTTTAGCAAGCTCGCCCACCCCTTGGCCGGGATGATCACGCACGAGGTCGAGAATACGCCGGCGCGTTTGATGCGCCAGCGCGTGAAAGACCAAATCCATATCATCATTAGTAATCATGTAATTACCTAATTACATAATAAGGCGCGAGTCAACACCCAAATTTTTCCACAGTTTTTGATGAAGGCCAGACCGGCGGATATTCAGCAGGCAGGCTGTTTAAAAATCGACCGCGCGGCCGGCTTTTTCCCAATCACCGAAGCGGACCCGTTCTTCCTTGGGGCCGCCTTTCTCCGTGGCGCGTTGAGAATCTAATTCCTTTTCCTTGGCCTCTTGCGCGGCGCGTCGTTCGGCGGCTTCCGCCAAAGCGCGCTCCGCCGCGGGAGTCAGGGCTTTGTCTGTGACAATTTTTTTATTTGTCATAATGAGACTCCCACGTCTGTTAACCAATCCATATATCTTCCACGACAGAAGCTAAGCTTTAAACCCTAACGTGCAAGGAGTTGCCTCTATGGGGACCGCCAAGACATTTATACTACTGGCCGCTTTAACTGCACTATTTATGGCAGTTGGGTACCTGGTTGGTGGCGTCATGGGGATGGGCATCGCGTTTGTGATTGCTGGCGGGTTAAACCTGTTCTCTTATTGGAATGCCGACAAAATCGTACTGCGCATGCAAGGCGCACGCGAAGTGAATGATCAAGACCGCAGCCCGATCATTCGCACCTTCGTCAATGACACCAAGTCGCTCGCACAATCGGCTGGCATGCCTGAGCCAAAAATTTATATCATAGAAACTGAGCAACCCAACGCATTCGCCACGGGACGCGATCCGCAGAATGCCGCCGTTGCAGCAACAACGGGCTTGCTGAATTTACTGTCGCGCGAAGAGACCGCCGGTGTCATGGCGCATGAACTCGCCCATGTGCAAAATCGCGATACGCTGACCATGACCGTGACCGCCACCATAGCAGGCGCAATTGGGATGCTGGCAAATTTCGCCCTCTTCTTCACCAGTCGAGAGCGCGGCGGCATGATCACAGGTATTGCGATTATGATCTTCGCACCCATGGCTGCGGGCTTAGTACAAATGGCCATCAGTCGATCGCGCGAATATGAAGCGGATCGGCGCGGCGCGGAGATTTGCGGCAACCCGCTCTGGTTGGCCTCTGCATTGGCAAAGATTGACCGCGGCGCACGCGCGACCGTCAATCGCCGCGCAGAAGAGAACCCAGCCATGGCTCATATGTATATTATGAACCCCTTGGCGGGGCGTCGCGGCGACAGCTTGTTTTCAACCCATCCCGCCACGCAAAACCGGATTGAGTCGTTACAACGGCTTGCCGCCGAAATGGGGGTCGAACCGACAAGCGTCCAACCGCGCCGTGCAGCAGGACCCTGGGGGTGAGCGGCGCATTCGCGCGCCTTGCCGCCGCACAGCTGATCATGACGGTGCTCGAAGAGCGCCGAACTTTAGACGAAGCGCTTGTATCAACCGACTCATTTGAAAAATTGAGCGGACCAGATCGTGGTTTTGCCCGCGCTATGGCAAGCGCCGCGCTCAGGTACCTGGGTCGAATTGATCTAGGCTTAGCTCCGTTTCTAGATCGTCCGCTCGACACTGCCCCTCCGCCGTCTCGGGCGCTGTTACGGATTGGCGCAGCGCAAGCCTGGATTTTGGAAACAGCCGATCATGCTGTTGTTGGTGAAACGGTTGACGCTGCCAAACTGTGGCCGCGGGCCCAACGCGCCACTGGTTTTCTCAACGCTGTTTTGCGCAAAGTCGTGGCGGATCGGTCTGCCTTCGATAACGCCCCAGTTACAGCGGTTTGGCCGAATTGGCTGCGTACCATCGCTACCACGAGTCTGGGGGCAGACGCGGTTGCCGCGCTGGCGCAGGCACAAACGCAACAACCAGACACCTATCTGACTCCAAAAGATGGCAATGCCGCGTCGCTGGCCAAAGCGGTCGATGGAGAGGTGATCGGGGCGCATTCCGTCAAAGTCGTTGCGCCTGTGATTGAACAAATCCCAGGTTTTGAGACGGGAGATTGGTGGGTGCAAGATATTGCAGCAACGCTCCCCGCGCGCCTTCTGGCACCAGATGCTGGCGACCTGGTCTTAGACATTTGTGCCGCACCAGGCGGTAAAACGATGCAACTCGCCGCCACCGGCGCGACGGTCACTGCAATCGATCGCTCAAAGCCACGTTTAAAGCGACTCAAGCAAAACCTTTGGCGCACTGGATTCAAAGGCAAAGTCGAAGTGGTTCAAGCCGATGCAACAAGTTGGGCACCGTCCGCGCCGGTCGACAAAATCCTTCTCGACGCGCCCTGCTCTGCCCTCGGCACATTAAGCCGGCATCCGGAAGGCGCGTGGATCAAGTCGCCAGAGGATGTTGCCCGTTTCCCCGACATCCAAACGCGCTTACTAGACTCCAGCCTGAACATGCTCAAACCGGGTGGAACATTGATTTATTGCGTCTGCTCGCCCTTGTCGCATGAAGGCGTCGAAATCGTCGAAAAAGCGATCGCTAAAGGGGGTGTTCAACGCTCCCCCGTAACCGCTTCGCAAATACCAGGCTTTGAAAGCAGCATCACGCCCGTTGGCGATGTGTTAACCCTACCAAATGGTCAATTTGGACATGATGCCTTCTACATCGCTCAACTGACACGCGATTTCTGACGAATTTGTCATGGAATCAGGCTATTTTGCCCCAATCATGCCTTTTCAGGTTCATAGGGAGTTCACCTGAGCCGCGGCAAGATGCGGTCAGACTTATTATCGTGCGGAAGGAGCACACCTCATGTCCCTAACTGTTTCTGCCATTACGGCACCAACCAAGCTTTTCGCCGGCGCAGCTGTCGCCATGACCCTGGCTGTTGCGGGCTGTCAGAGCACGCCGAGCGCCAACACAGTCAGCTCAAGTTCGGTCGGTTATGCCATGACCGTAAGACCTGGCGTTGTGACCAATGTTCGCGCGGTCACCATCAAGCCAGATCGGTCCATCATTGGAACAGCGACCGGCGCGGTGCTCGGCGGTATTGCTGGTTCGGAAATCGGTGGCGGCGATAAAGCCAATACGGCCGGCGCTATTGGTGGCGCAGTTTTGGGCGGCATTGCTGGCAATATGATCGGTACCGCCGCTGGAACGCAGCAAGGCATCGCCGTGACCGTCGAGTTCAATGACGGCAATGTCAAAGCCTTCGTGCAACCCGCCGATACCAATATTCAGCCTGGCCAACGCGTGAATGTAGAATTCCGTGAAGATGGCGCATATGTCGTGCCTGTACAGTACGCCGCTGGCTACTAAACGACACGCTGCTGAAATTCGTATTTCAAGTCCGCCGCTAGCCTTGTGCTAGCGGCGGTTACGTTTTAGGCCTGCTGCATGAGTGAGTTGTTAATCTCGCCGTCGATTCTCTCGGCGGATTTTGCCGAATTGGGTGTCGAAATTAGACGCATAGATGACGCTGGCGCGGATATGATTCACGTCGATGTTATGGATGGCCATTTCGTCCCAAACTTAACGTTTGGCCCGCCAGTTATCGAAAAGCTGCGACGACATTCCGATAAGCCGTTCGACGTTCATCTCATGATTGCTCCGGTGGACCCATATATCGAGGATTTCGCCAAAGCTGGCGCCGATATTCTGACCGTCCACCCTGAAGCCGGACCACATCTCCACCGGACGCTGCAGGCGATCCGCGCAGCAGGAATGAAGCCGGGCGTCGCACTTAATCCAGGGACTCCTGCCGAAGCGGTTGATCCTGTTATCGATGATGTCGATCTCATTCTCGTCATGTCCGTCAATCCCGGTTTTGGCGGACAGAGTTTTATCGACAGCCAACTTCGCAAGATCGAACAGCTGCGGCAAAAGATCGACGCGACGGGACGCGACATCATCCTCGAAGTCGATGGCGGCCTGAACCCTGAAACGGCGCCAAAAGCGATTTCGGCCGGCGTCACCGCGATTGTCGCTGGATCGGCCGTCTTTAAAGGTGGTCCGGATCGCTATGCTCAAAACATATCCGCGCTGCGCGCCGGAGCGACTATTTGAGGGTCGGAGTGATTCATGCGCGAGGCTAAATCTTCCGATCCTTTGAAAGCAAAGCGTAGCGATACTGAAGACGCGGCGGTTTGGGATCGGTTTGCCGGTCGACCAGGAGAAGACGCAAAAGTCTCCGCCGTGCATCGCATGCGTATTGCAGGTGCTGCACCAGATGGATTTGGCCTGCATATGCGTCAGATCATTCCCCCAGACGAGTTGCGCGGCGAAATGCTGATGCGAGGGGTCTGGCGAATCGGCATGGACCGGTTGGAAGTTGAAGACGGCGCAGCGCCATGGAATAGCGCCATGCCCTCTCGTCACTATGCCAATCGGTTGCATCGCTTTGATTGGCTTGCCGATTTGTTCACGCAAGGCGAAGCTGGCGCTGACCGCGCCCGATATCTGGTTGATGACTGGATCGAAAATTTTGGTCGCTTTGATGGCTTCACCTGGCGCACGGGTTGTGCTGCCGATCGCGTTTGGAACTGGATGCGCTGTGGTGCCGCTTTGTTCGAAAGCGGGGATGACGAAGCACGCCTCAACCGACTTGAAGCGCTGGGGCGCCAAGCCCGCCATGTACTGGCCTTGGTAGATAGCGAACTCGAACCAAAATCTAGGTGGCGAGGATGTACTCTAGCCGTCGCCCACGCCCTCTGTTTGGGACGCGGCAAAGGCTTGGAAGATGCCGAGATGCGTCTCGAGAGCGAGTGCACAGCACAATTCTTTCCTGATGGCGGACATGTCAGTCGCTCGCCAGCACGGGCGCTGAGCTGTTTGGCCGATTTGATCACCATTCATGACCTACTGACTCGAAGCGATCGCGAGATCCCAGAGTTTTTGTCGCGCTGGATCGCGCGTATCGGCGGCATGGTCTCATTCTTTAAAGCTGGCGACGAAGCTTTGATGCCCTTCCACGATGGCGATGAGCGTTGGCCGGAGGCGGTAGATGCGGTGCTCGCACATATGGAGACTCCGCCGCGCCGATTTTCTGTGGCGCCGAAGTCGGGATTCCATAAGCTAGAAAAAGGCACAACCGTTCTTGTACTCGATGCGGGCGCTGCTCCGGAGCCGCCTTTTGGCGACAAGGCCCATGCCGGGGCGCTTGGATTTGAGCTTCATGACGGCCCGGCACGATTGGTGACATCCTGCGCCTGTAGCCCTGAAATCGACATTGCGTTCCGCGCAGCCGTGCGGCGCACGGGCGCTCACTCGACACTGATCTTGGGCGATTCTGATTCGTCCCGGTTTGCCACCAATGAAGATACGCGCTTGCTTTACCCGCAAGGACCAGAGGGCATTTCTGCGAAACGGTTGGAAGAGGACTCCGAAATCTGGTTGGATGCCCAACATGGCGGCTACAAGAAAGATTTTGGGCTGCTTCACCGCCGTCGTTTGTTTATGTCTGGGGATGGAGAACGCTTAACTGGCGAGGACTCTCTGGCTCGTCCAGTCTCGGCGGGTGCGACGGAAGACGAGGTGCCAATCGTTTATGCACTAAGGTTTCATTTGCATCCGACCGTGACCGCAATCATGACAGGAGAGGCTATTTTGCTGCAAAGCGATCTAGGCGTAACCTGGCGATTCAAGTCAAGTCATGCAAAAGCGAAATTAGAAGAGACGATTTACTTAGGGAGAGGAATAATCGAGCGGAGTGAGCAAATCGTACTCAGTGGAAAAGCAAGTCCAAACAGCGACGGATCATCGCCGCCAAATTGCATTCGCTGGGCGTTTTTGAAAGTGAAACGCGGATGAGGCCTGAATTCGAGGCCAAACGCGCCATGGCATTGACCTTAGGGTTCGATGCGCTGGCCGCCTTTGGGTCTATGCTGATCGCGATTTACGCCCGCTGGCTGTCCACCAGCGGCGCCCCTGATTCTGCTCTGGTAACAGCCGTCTCGGCCGCTTCAACCTTCGCGCTTGCAGCTTTAGTCTCCTTCTATGTTTTGCGCGTCCATCGACAAGTTTGGCGCCATTCGGGTTGGCCCGACGCCTTACGGATCATTCAAGCGGTTTGTCTCACCGCTCTGATCTTCTTGCCCATCATGTTTGTATGGAACCGTTTGGTGGGCTTTCCGCGGTCAAGTTTGCCGCTGGCCGTGATTGTATGGCTCACACTTGTATTCCTTGGACGCATGGTCGCACTCTCGAGGTCAACTCGACAGCCATTCCAAATCTTTCGTAGCGCGAGGGCGGACGCACCACCGGCCATCCTCGTCGCAAGCGCGAATGAGGCGGCGGATGTGTTGCGCGATTTGCGCGCGACCAAAGGCGGCGCACCGGTTAGAATCTTAGGAATCATCGAAACGGACGGCGCTGAACCGGGTCGTGCGATCCGCGGCGCCACCGTGTTTGGGGGACTCAGCGAACTGGGCAAGATGCTCGATCTCCTCGCGGTTCGGTACGGCGCAACACCTTGGGTCGCCGTTGCCGGGAATATTCGCACCAATGCGACAATGAACTCCGTTCTGGAAACTGCCACGCAGCATGGTTCGGAGGTGATGGCGCTCGGATCTGACCGTGAAGGACTACGTCTACAACGCGTTCGACCAGCAGACTTGTTGGCGAGACCGCAGAAGATGCTGGATGCTCAACCATTGCGGGATCTTCTCAAAGACAAACGCGTATTTGTCACGGGGGCTGGCGGGACGATTGGTTCGGAATTGGTCGAACAATGCGCATCTCTGGGCGTGTCGCACATCACTTTATACGATGCGTCCGAATTCAACTTGTATGAAATCGACCTCACATTGCGAGAACGTTTTCCAGATCTCGACGCCTATGCGCAAATCGGTGATGTTCGCGACAAGATCAGACTGCGCGAGGCGATTAAACGGGCGCGCCCCCATATCCTCATTCATGCGGCCGCGCTCAAACATGTACCGCTTATGGAACTCAATCCATGTGAAGCCATCCTGACCAATGTTGGCGGTGCGGTGAACGCGATCGATGTGGCGATAGAATGTGGTCTCGAGCGGTTCGTGTTCATCTCGACCGACAAGGCGGTGGATCCAGATAATGTTATGGGCGCAACGAAGCGGTTGGCAGAACTCGCCTTGGCCTACCGGGCGAAAGGCACTCAGCTCGCCGTCTCTATGGTTCGATTTGGAAATGTACTCGGGTCCTCTGGATCTGTTGTACCGCTATTCGAGCGCCAAATCGCCGCGGGTGGCCCGCTCACGCTGACCGATGATCAAGTTTCGCGCTATTTTATGACGGTTGAGGAAGCGGCCTCTTTGGTGCTGCAGGGCACGGCGCATAATGGCAAACCCGGCGATTCATCGCTTTACGTGTTGGATATGGGCGAGCCGATCCGCATCCGAACACTGGCCGAAGCCATGATCCGGATGAAAGGCATGGTGCCGTATCAGGAGATCAAAATCAAAACCACCGGTCTCCGCCCCGGCGAAAAGCTGCATGAAGAGCTCACATATTCCGATGAGCGACTCATCAGCACCGGAATTGAGGGGCTCAATAAGGTGACGCCGCAATCTCGAAAGGTCGAACCCGTCGGGTTTTCAAGCCGCCTCGAGCGTTTGCTGAGCACAGCGGGGGAGCGCGATGCGGAAGGCGCATTACAGATCCTCGCACAACTCGTTCCGACATATGATCCACCTACATATGATCAACAGGTGAAACAGACGCGTTGACGCAGCCAGGACTCGTGATACGCGGGCGAGCGTATTCAGATCCTTTTGCCTGAAAGACGCAACATGACCCACCCGACCAAAATTCGCCGCGCCCTGATTTCAGTTTCTGACAAAGAGGGTTTGGTCGAACGCGCTCAAGCGCTGGTCGGATTTGGCATCGAATTGGTGTCCACTGGCGGAACATCAAAAGCACTTAAAGCAGCGGGCCTCGACGTGAAAGACGTCGCTGATCTGACTGGCTATCCGGAGATGATGGATGGTCGTGTAAAAACGCTGCACCCCGCGGTCCATGGCGGCCTGCTCTATTTGCGGGATAATGAAAGCCACAAAGCTGATGCGGAGCAACATGGCATTGAAGCCATCGATTTGGTCTACATCAATCTCTATCCGTTCGAAGCGACCGTCGCCTCTGGTGCAGGGTTCGAAGACTGTATCGAGAATATCGATATTGGCGGCCCGGCTATGCTGCGTGCCGCGGCCAAGAATGGCGATTTCGTTTCTGTTTGTACCGATGGTGGCGACTTGGACGCTGTCTTAGCCGAAATGGCGGGCACCGGGGGTCGCGTCTCTCGTGACACCTCGCGGAAATTGGCGGCAAAAACCTATGCCCGTACCGCGGCCTATGATGCCGCCATTTCAGGCTGGTATGCCAAACAGTTAGCTGACAGCGCCCCTGACTGGATTGGCTTCGGTGGCAAGCTCAATGAGAAGCTCCGCTATGGCGAAAATCCACATCAGAATGCCGCATTCTATGTTACCGGCGAAGACCGACCTGGCGTTGCGACGGCGCGCCAAGTGCAAGGCAAAGCCCTGTCCTATAACAATATCAATGACACAGATGCGGCCTATGAATTGATTGGCGAACTCGGAGAAGAGACGCCGGCCGTTGCGATCATCAAACACGCCAATCCATGTGGGGTCGCCCTCGGTGACACTGTCATCGAAGCCTATCGCGAAGCCCTCGCCTGCGATTCGACATCGGCTTTTGGCGGCATCGTTGCGCTCAACCGCCCGCTCGATGAAGCCACAGCTTCAGAGATTACGTCTATTTTCACCGAAGTCGTCATCGCCCCCGGCGCAGACGATGCTGCGATTGAAGTGTTCAAAAAGAAAAAGAACTTGCGGCTGCTTTTGACCGACGGATTGCCGGATCCAGCGGCGTCCGGCACATTTGTCAAAACCGTTGCGGGCGGCTTGCTCGTTCAAGATCGCGATTTCGGGCGGATCGGCAAAGATGATCTAAAAGTCGTCACTAAGATTGCCCCGACCGCGGCGGAGCTTGAGGATTTATTATTCGCTTGGCGCGTCGCCAAGCACGTCAAATCAAACACAATTGTTTATGCTAAGGATCGCGCAACCGTCGGCATTGGCGCGGGACAAATGAGCCGAATAGATTCGGCTCGAATTGCCGCCCGCAAAGCCGAAGATGCGAAGGAAAAAGAAGGCTTCGACACTTTGCGCACAACAGGATGTGTCGCCGCATCAGACGCCTTTTTCCCCTTCCCGGATGGCATGCTGGCCGCCGCTGCAGCTGGCGCGAGCGCGATCATTCAGCCGGGAGGGTCGATCCGCGACGATGAAGTCATCGCAGCTGCAGATGAGGCCGGACTGGCTATGGTTCTTACCGGTATGCGTCACTTCCGGCACTAGCCCTGGCCGGCGGCGACCGCTAGCACCAAGTCATGACGAGCTTACCGCCCCCATTCGACGCGCACGGACAGCATTGGCTGAATATCCGGGTCTATTATGAAGACACCGATTTCACGGGCATGGTCTATCACGCCAATTATCTGCGCTTTTTCGAGCGAGGCCGATCGGACTTTCTACGCGATGCTGGGGTCAGCCATCAAAATCTGCTCGCGCGCGAAACACCGGCTGCCTTCACCCTCACCAATGTGGAAGTCGATTATAAAAAGGCGGCGAAAGTCGATGATTTGTTGACCATCCGCACGCGTAGCCTCGGCGTCAAAGGCGTGCGGATGTATTTTCAACAGACCTGCTTTCGCGGCGATGACGTGATCGCCGAAGGTCGGATCACAGCGGTCATGATCCATGCCGACGGTCGCCCGATGCGACCAATCAAAGATGTGGTCGAACAATTGAAGCCATTCGAATTTAAACCGAATGAGTCCTGATTAGGCTGGGCAGCTGCCCCCCGCTGAGCCCATGTCGCCAGACAAGTCTTGGAAAAAGTCGCCAAGCGCCTCAAACTCGTCTTCCGTAAAAGACGTGATCCGACCGTCTTGAGTCATTTCTTCAATTTGTTCTGCAACAGACTCAACGTCGCCACCGGCTTTTTTGAGCTCATTCATTTGGACCAACATCTCTTTATGCTTATCGATCAGAGACGGAGTCGCCACGGCTTTGCTGGCATAGCAGCCGCAAAACCCCTCTAGATCGGTTTCGGCCATATTGGTGATCATGCCCATGGTTCGCGCGTCACCGCCGAATAGGTCTTGGCATTGCTGATTGAGAATTTTTTCATTTGGCGGTGCCCCACCGCAAGCGCTCAAAATCGCCGCAGCAGCGATGGTGATAAATAGACGTTTCATAGCTTCCTCCCTCAACCCAAAGTCAGGGAAAAAGCCATGAAACGCAAGTTCGCTCTATTGCACCGCGTCTTGCCATTCAGGCGTCTTGTCGAGGGTCGCCTTGGCGAAGGGACAGAGCGGAATGATTTTGAAGCCTTCGGCCCGCGCGTCTTTGACGGCGGCTTCGACCAGTTTCTTCCCGACACCTTGACCCTTTAGCGCCTCTGGCACACCGGTATGATCGATGATGATACGCGTTGCGCCAGCCCGCGAATAGGTCATTTCGGCTTCGTGTCCGTCGACAATAGAGACATAGCGCCCGCCGGTCGGACCATCTTCGCGGACAATTTGGATATCAGACATGTGACTCTCCTCGTTTGCAGCGAGAGATAGGTCGCATCGGGCCGCACGACCATGCCGCCAAGTTGAAATTCAACTATCTCCAATCTGCATAGCGCGCTCCTGACAAGGATTGTCAGTGAGCCTGATTTAGGCTGAACTCATGTAAGGAGTCTGATATGCCGAAAGCCACCGCACGCGAGAAACTCGCCCGAGAGAAGCAGATCAAGAAAGTGGTTATGGACAAAGCATGGGCGGGCATTCAGCCCGGTCAGACCATGCTGGTCGCGACGCCTCTCATGGTCGATGCGTATATTCGCGACATTCCCCATGGCGAGACCAAAACGATCCCTGAGCTCCGGGATGATTTGGCCGCACGCGAAGGCTGCGCCGCGACTTGCCCAATGTCGACCTCTATTTTTGTCCGCATGGTCGCCGAAGCCGCGCTGGAAGATATTGCAGACGGTAAGGCTGTATCGGAGGTGAGCCCTTTTTGGCGGGTGATCACAGGACAAGATAAGATGACCAAAAAGCTCAATGTAGACGCCGCTTGGGTCGATGAGCAGCGACAACTCGAAATCGGATAAGCACACCTCCGCTGGTCTGCTCCCGCATTTAGCGCTAGGTCGGCGCGATGAGATTGCCCCCGCGCCCTGATTTGGAATGGAAAGACGACGGAACGCCGGTCGATCGCCGGATCGGGGATGTCTATTATTCTGTGGAAGATGGTCTTGCGGAAGCCCGCGCGGTGTTTCTCGCCGCATGTGGATTGCCGGACGCTTGGCAAGACCGCGCGCAGTACACCGTGGCTGAGCTCGGCTTCGGCACGGGCCTGAACTTTCTCGCCACATGGCAAGCTTGGCAGCAGACACGGGCCGCATCGGGTTGGCTCAATTTTGTCAGTTTTGAAGGCTTCCCGCTCGACCGGGAAGACATTGATCAGGCGCTCACCCCTTGGCCAGAATTGCAGCCATTGGCGCAGCAGCTCAGCCGGGCCTGGCCCGCGCGCGCAAAGGGCATCCGGCAAATTGTCTGGCCCGAGGAGCGGCTAAGTCTCACCCTACACATTGGTTTGATTGAAGAGACATTGCCCCGCGCGCATTTCCAAGCAGATGCTTGGTTCTTAGACGGCTTCAGCCCGGCCAAAAATCACGCCATGTGGGGCGAGGACATATGGCCCCTCATCGCGGCGCGTTCTAGGCCTGGCGCCCGTGCGGGGACGTTTACGGTTGCAGGGTCGGTCCGGCGCGGTTTGGCGGATGCGGGCTTTCGCGTCGAGAAAAAACCCGGCCATGGCCGCAAGCGGGAAAGACTTGAAGCAACGTTCGAGGGCGGCGTTTCAAGATCTGACCCGGCGCCCCGTAGTCCAAATTTTGCAATTATCGGCGCGGGTATTGCGGGGGCCTGTCTCGCCCAATCCCTCTCGGACAGAGGCGCCAAGGTTCGAGTCTTTGAGGCCGCCCCGGGGCCAGCTCAAGGAACGAGTGGCAATCCATTGGCTTTGGTCATGCCACGCTTGGATGCGGCCGACACTGTACAGGCGCGACTGCTCATAGATGCCTATTTGAGTGCGCAGGCCTTTTATGCCGACCGTCCGGGCGTCACGTCTGCAGAGACCGTTCATCGTCCGCGCAATGAGTCAGAGCGCACACGGTTTGCGAAAGTGCTCGCCGATCCGCCTTTGGGATTGGAACAATTAGAATCCATAAGTGGCGGTGGCTTGCTCCACAAAGGCAGCCTGGTCATCGAACCTGAAACGCTTTTGGCAAACCTGCTCGAATATATTGATGTGCATTGGTCAACCAAAGCCTCAATTGACGCAGACGCGCGAGCGGTGAATGGCGAGCCGTTTGACCACATCATCGTCGCCAGCGGTTGGCATATGCAGGATACTCTGCCCGAACTTGGATTGACGGGACGGCTGGGCCAAATTGAATGGCTCAAATCCGAGGTCAGCGCTCCCGCCAGCGCCATGGCGGCTGGCCCCTATGCTCTGGCCCATGGAAACATCCGACTCTGGGGTGCGACTTTTGCGGATCACCCAGGCGGCGATCCCCAAATCAGCGACGCAGCGCGCGCAGAAAATTACGAGTCCTTGTCGACGCTCGCCCCCTATTGGTGGCGCGAGGCGGATAAGGGGGGTGTTCAATCCCGAGCTGGTATACGCGCCACGACGGCGGATCGACTGCCATTGATTGGTGCTTGGCCAGATATTGAAGCCCTGAAAGTCGACCGGTCGAGCCTGGAGAGACACGCTTGGAAAGTGCCTCCAGATGCATATTCACGCCCGGGGCTCTACATCGCTGGCGGGTTCGGATCTCGCGGCTTCACGTGGGCGCCGTGGGCCGCTGCCATTTTGCGCGCCATCATCTTTGAAGACCCACTTCCCATCTCTCGCGACGCCTCGAGCGCGATTGTCCCGATTCGGTATCCGCTGCGGGCGTTGAAACGAAAAACACCCGGATAACGAGCATTTCAAGCGCATAGATATTTCCAAAAACCGTGCGAAGTCGGAATAATTCGCCTTTTTTGCGAGCAAGTCCGCTTTGACAGCGCTGACTATCAGTTTTGACAGCGTTTACCTATGCGGAAGGGGTGGCGTTGGCCAAAGGCTTGCAGTTGTATCGCGACCTTCGGTGGTTGGACCTGTTTACCACCAATTAACTCTCACGCGCGCGCTTAAAGCTAAGGGGAATAAAAACGTGTCTCAACAGAATGTAGAGTTGGCAGATCTCGGGATCGATGCTGGGGAAGTTCGCAAGAACTGGAGTGAAGAACGTCTATACGAACAAGCTGTCCGTAGTGGTGAAGGCGAAGTGGCCAAGGGTGGGGCCTTGCTCGTCAAAACCGGAAAGCACACAGGTCGTTCGGCGAAGGACAAATTTACGGTTCGCGACGACAGCACCGAGAACACTGTCTGGTGGGACAATAATGCCTCAATGACGCCAGCCCATTTCGATGCGCTCTGGGAAGACTTTCAAGCGCACCTGGCAGGCAAAACTCTTTACACGCAACAATTATTCGGTGGCGCCGATTTGGATCACCGCGCGCCTGTGCGGATCGTCAATGAATTTGCATGGCACAGCCTGTTTATTCGTCATTTGCTGCGCATCCCGACCGCGGAAGAGTATGAGTCCTTTGCGCATGAGTTTACGATTATCAATAGCCCAAGTTTCCGGGCTGATCCCGCCAAGCATGGCACGGTTTCCGACACAGTGATCGCGGTAAATTTCGCCAAGAAACTGGTCTTGATTGGTGGCACATCTTACGCGGGCGAGACGAAAAAATCGGTCTTCACCATCCTCAATTACATCCTGCCGACCAAAGGCGTTATGCCGATGCATTGTTCTGTGAATGATGGCGGCAACAATGATGCAGCGATTTTCTTCGGCCTATCCGGCACCGGCAAGACGACCTTGTCTGCTGATGCCAGCCGCACCCTGATCGGCGATGACGAGCATGGTTGGTCAGAGAACGGTTTGTTCAATTTCGAAGGCGGCTGTTACGCCAAGATGATCAATCTCTCACCAGAGAATGAGCCAGAGATTTACGCCACCACGAGCATGTGGGGCACTGTTCTGGAAAACGTGGTCATGGATCCAGAGACCCGTGAGCTCGATTTCTTTGATAATACGCTGGCAGAGAATTCTCGTGGGGCGTATCCGATCTCAGCGATTGAGAATGCCTCTTTGAGCGGCCGCTGTGGTCAGCCAAAGAATCTGATCATGCTGACATGTGATGCGTTTGGCGTCATGCCGCCAATTGCAAAGCTGACCCCGGCCCAAGCCATGTATCACTTCTTGTCCGGTTATACCGCAAAAGTGGCTGGCACTGAAAAAGGCGTGACCGAACCGACCGCGACATTCTCAACCTGCTTTGGTGGACCATTCATGCCGCGTCACCCGAGCGAGTATGGCAAACTGCTCGGTGAGCTGATCGACCGCTATAATGTGAATTGCTGGCTGGTCTCGACCGGTTGGACCGGCGGCGCGCACGGCGTTGGCCACCGGATGCCGATCAAAGCAACCCGCGCACTGCTCAATGCGGCTCTAGATGGTTCGCTCAACCAAGCCGAGTTCCGCAAGGACGATACGTTTGGCTTTATGGTTCCAACCGGGCTGGACGGCGTGGACAGCACCATTCTCAACCCGCGTGACACCTGGGACGACAAAGCCGCTTACGATGCGCAGGCAGAGAAGCTAGCCAATATGTTCGTCGAGAATTTCAAAGTTTACGAAGCGCATGTTGATGCAGACGTGAACGCGGCTGGGCCGCGGACGAAAATCCCAGCCTAAGCAATCTGACACCTTACAATCAGCCCCTCGCGACTTGCGTTGTGGGGGGCTTTTTCATGTGCATACAATCTGATGCGCCCGCAGCCTGGATACGTTGCCCCATCAGTCTACCTGCTCCCTCATGAAGAAGTCTGATTTGCCCAGCAAGCTGTGCCCGGTTTGCCAGCGTCCGTTCTCTTGGCGCAAAAAATGGGAACGCAATTGGGACGCTATAATTTATTGCTCTGAACGCTGTCGCCGCAATAAGCGGACGCGGACCGCCTAGAGTTTGGCCAGAATCGCCGAGGCGCTCTCTAAATAGTCGCGTTGTTTCTCTTCGCTCATTCGGTCCCAGGTCCGGTACATTTGCGCCATTCGCGGGTTGCCGTGCAGCTTTTCGCGATTGCGGTGCAGGAAATCCCAATAAAGCGGATTGAACGGGCAAGCGCCCGGTCCCGTTTTCGTCTTCACGTCGAACGTACATGCTTTGCAATGATCCGACATTTTGTGAATGTAATTGCCTGAAGCGGCATAGGGCTTTGAGCCCAGCACTCCGCCATCCGCAAACTGACTCATGCCGAGCGTATTCGGCAACTCAACCCATTCATATGCATCGGCATAGACGGATAGATACCATTCATGCACTTGCTGTGGTGCAATCCCTGCGAGCAGCGCGAAATTACCCGTCACCATGAGGCGCTGAATATGATGCGCATAGGCCTCTTCTTTAGTCTGCTGAATGGCCGCCCTCAGGCAGACCATTTCGGTCTGACCAGTCCAGTAGAAATCGGGCAGATCGCGCGTATTGCCGAAAAAGTTTTGCTCTACATAGTCTGGCATTTTCAGCCAATAAATACCGCGAACATATTCCCGCCATCCAATGATCTGACGAATAAATCCTTCCGCTGCATTCAAGGGTGCGAGGCCCTCGTGATAGGCCGCTTCGACCCGCCGACAGACATCAAGAGGATCGAGCAAGCCCGCATTGATGTATTGCGAGAGCACGGAGTGATAGAGATATTTCTCCCCCTCCAGCATGGCATCCTGATAATCGCCAAAACTCGCCAGCGCGTGCGCGATGAATTGTTCTAATGCTCGCTCCGCCTGCTCTGTCGTCACTGCAAACCAAAACGGCGTCAGGTCGCCAAAATGATTGTCGAAACGGTTGGCAACCAAATGAAGGACCTCTTGTGTGATCGCATCCGGCTCGGTTTCGACCGGCGCCGGCATAAACAAGTCAGATTTCGCTGCTTTGCGATTATCCGCATCATAGTTCCATTTGCCGCCTTCGGGTTGATCACCGTCCATCAAAAGGCCCGTCTTCCGGCGCATATCGCGATAGAAATATTCCATCCGCAATTGTTTGCGGCCCTCTGCCCAGGCTATGAACTCCGCGTGCGTGGCGATAAAGCGATCATCTTCGCGTATTTGCACGGGCAGGCTGAGTAAGTCTTGCCAGGCTTCCATCGCGACGCGAACGCGCCATTCGCCAGGCTCTGTCACTATGAGCGCCTCTGGGGCGAACCGGTCCATGGCTCTCACCACTTCGCCTGTGAAACTTCCGGAATTATCTGCCGCGTCCAATTCCACATAGTCGACCCGCCACCCTTGCTGGCGCAAGTCTTCTGCGAAATGACGCATGGCGGAAAACAGAAAGGCAATCTTCTTTTTGTGATGCCGCATATAAGTCGCTTCTTCCAACACTTCGACCATGAGAATTTGGTCTTGAGCGGGGTCAGCATGGCGCAGAGCGGAAATACTGTGCGACAGCTGGTCACCAAGGATGAGAATGAGATTACGAATCGGTCAGCTCCGTCCTCGCTGCAGTGCTTTACGAGTTAGAGCGCGATCACCTGATGGCGACTGAGACAAACTGGCCGGGCGCTAAGCTTCCGCACTCGGCCGAGCGGAAACCGTCTCATGCCAGCGTTTTAAGTGTTGCAGGTCTGGCGAGTAGGGAACGCCGACCAATCCATTGGCAAAATCGAGACTGGCCAGCAGGACCGCATCAACGACGCTATAACTTTCGCCCGCTACGAATGTGTTCGTTGCCAATTGGTCGTCCAAAAGCTGATACCCCAAATGCACCCGATTCCGGTTCTGCTCAGCGGCCTCCGGAATTTGTTTGACCAAGCGTGCCGTTAAAGGATGTCCGTGGATCCAAACCATGCCGACGGGCACCATAAAGTTCAGCTCGACCCGCCGCAGCCACATTTCGATCTGCGCTTTTTCCAATGCCGAGCGTCCAAACAGAGGCGGCTCCGGGTAGAGTTCTTCAAAATAGCGACAAATCGCAACCGATTCCGAGATACAGGTCCCGTCATCCAATTCGAGCACCGGAATGCTGCCAATCGGATTCTTGGCGAGGAATTCGGGCGTTTTCTGCTCTCGCTTGATGATATCCGTATGCACGAGCGGCACGTCTATGCCCTTCTCAGCCAAATAGATGCGAACCCGGCGCGGATTTGGCCCAGCTTTATAGTCGTAAAGTTTCATTTAATTAGGCATCCAACATGATGACGCTGCCATTGCGCCCATAATCGGGTTCTCCGCGCTGATTGCGGCGGCGATTGGAGAAATAATCTGCCTCCATCGCGCAGGTATCATGGCCAATATTATCGAGCGTGTTGATGCCTTCGCGTTGCAGGACGGTATGGACATAGCCCGTCAGATCAAAATGGGATCGATCGTCCCGTCCAGCTTTGAACAATCGGTCAGTCCATTCATGCTCACCCACAAATGTATCGCGAAATTCGGGGCCAACCTCATAGCTGGCTTGTTGGATCGCTGGGCCAATTGCGGCGACCAATCGTTCGCGGGCCGCGCCAAGGTCTTCCATCGCTTGAATCGTTGCCTCACAAACGCCCGCCAAAGCGCCCTTCCAGCCGGCATGGGCTGCGCCGATCACCTTGGTCTCTGCATCCGCGAATAGAATCGGCACGCAATCCGCTGACAGCACGCACAATGCTAAGCCTGGCACTTTGGTCACCATAGCATCGGCTTGGGGTCGCGTTCGCCAAGGTTCGGTGACGGTTATCGCTTTGGCGCTGTGCACTTGGAAGCAAGAGAGCAGTTTTTCAGCCCCCAAAGCGTCCCGAATAAGGTCCCGATTGTCCCGAATGGCTTGGACATCATCGTCCGAGCCCTGGCCGATATTCAAACTCTCATAGGTCCCCGTCGACACGCCACCTTTGCGGCCGAAAAAGCCATGCTTGATCCCCGGCAAAGCCGACAATTGATGTCCAAGAGCATGGGGAGGCGCAGTCATAAGGCGCACCTAATCCCGCTTGATTGCTGAGCGCAAGTCCTAACGTGGCGCACGCTTGGCGAGGATCCGTTGCAAGGTCCGTCTATGCATATTCAGCCGTCGCGCCGTTTCAGAAACATTGTGCCCGCACAGTTCGTAGACCCGCTGAATATGTTCCCAACGGACTCGGTCTGCAGACATGGGATTCTCCGGAGGCTCCGGCAGGCCATCACCGGAATTAACCAGTGCACGAACAATGTCTTCGACATCCGCGGGTTTGGCGAGATAATCGACTGCGCCAGCTTTCACCGCCGCGACGGCTGTGGCGATGGCGCCATAGCCCGTCAGGATAACCGCGCGCGCTTCTGGCCGATATCGGTGCAGGACTTCGACCACGTCCAAGCCAGATCCATCTTCTAACCGCAAGTCTAGCACCGCGAAGGCAGGCGGGTTCAAACGCGCAATATCTCGGGCTTCAGAGACTTTCGACGTCGCTGAGACCAAGAAACCGCGTTGGGTTAATGCCCGCGCCAGGCGTTGAAGAAATGGGCCGTCATCGTCAAGAACCAAACAGGTGCGATCCTCAACGTCTTTAAGGCTTTCATGCAGTTTTACTGTGACTGGAGATTCCATTTGTTGCTCCTTCAGCCCCTAATTTAGGTTATTTTCCGTATTGTCCAAAGGCTGTAACTCAGTTCTAGGCCACACTGCCTGCACAATGGCGCCGCGACGAGGTGCCGCGCGGTTGCGTGTCGCAATCCGACCGCCTGTGCGTTCGATCAGCGTTTTGGCGATAAAAAAGCCTAATCCCATGTCGCCGCCGCCTAAATGGGCCTCTCCGCGCTGTGAGACATATGGCTCTCCCAGTTTTGGCATGACCTCGGCCGCAAATCCTGGACCGTCATCGCGAATGGTGACGACAAATTGTTCCTCCGTCCAATTGGCAACCACACGTACTTCGGCGTCGGCGAAGCTCACGGCGTTTTCGATAAAGGCGCCCAGAGCGTGCAGGATTTCCGGACTTCGACGGATGGTTGGCACTTTGGGTTCGCCGCCTTCCCCCGCTTCATATGTGACTCGCACGGCGACCCCGAGCCCTTTGTGCGGCGCCGCTGCTTCTTCAACCAAAGCACTCATGGGCATCCGCGCGTGCACCATATCATTGGCTTCACGCGCCCGGCCCAATCGCTGTAGGATATCGCGGCACCGTTCCGCCTGTTCTGCCAGCAGCGTAGCGTCCTCGAGATGGGGACTATCGTCTGGCAGCACGGCTTGGAGTTCTTTCGCCACCAAATGAATCGTCGCCAGCGGCGTTCCGAGTTCATGTGCGGTCATGGCGGACATTGCGCCCAAAGCTGAAAGACGTTGCTCGCGCGACATCACCACGGCAGCCGCGTCCAGCGCGCGCACCATTTTGGCTTCGTCCTCATTCACCCGCTGCGCAGATAAGGCGAAAAACACGATCCCGATGCAGAGCGCTGCGAAATGCCCGCCCTCAAACAAGCGCGGAAACTCCAATACTTCGCCTTCTCGCCAGGGCAGTTCGAAGGCGAAGAGCGGCATCAGCGCTGCTAATCCGATGGCGAGGAGGGAGATCAGCGCCGTAAACCGGCCGCGCAAGCTCGACGCTGCCACGGTCACGGGTGCGATCAAGAAGAGAAGGAACGGATTAGACAATCCGCCGGTCAGACTGATCAGTAAACCAAGCTGCACCACGTCGAAGCCAATCTGTAATGCCGCTTCCCAACCTTTCAATAATTGCGGACCGACTGCGGCGAATGACAGAAACACATTGAGCCAGGCCGACGCTGCAATCACCGCCAAGCAAAGACCGAGTGGTAGATTGAACCCCAATCCAAAATAAACAAAAAACACCGCCAATGTCTGACCCGCCACGGCTAGCCACCGCAACGTCATCAAAGTCGCGAGCCGGGTGCGCCCCATCGCGGCCCCAACATTCGATAGGCCCTCCGGCAGTAGGCTAACCAAAGCCTCATCCATGCCGGCGCGCGTTGCGTTCAAGTCTTCCAAATCAGCCCTCCGAGTGCGGCGTCACGGCCCCTTATCATAATCCGTAAGTATGCCATATCGCAGGAATGAAAGTCTTACATGCAACGCTTATGGGAATTGCCGGTCTCGCGGTCGCAGCCTGCAGCCCGGCAGATACGGATGCGACAGCAGGAGGCGCCCAAGCTGGGTGCATGACACGCGCTTATGACACCATTGGCGGTCCAATAGATTTGGTGGCACATACGGGAGAGCGCGTCACGGAGGCGACGTTTAAAGGCGCGCCGACCCTGATCTATTTTGGCTTCACCTATTGCCCGGATATTTGCCCAGGCACGTTGGTGGCCGTGAACCGGGCTTATGACGCCTTGCCGGAGGATGTTTCACCACCGCAGACCCTATTGATCACGGTCGATCCAGAGCGCGACACGCCAGAGGCTTTGGCGGAATATGTCTCAACCGCTGCGTTTCCAGACAATCTCCTGGGTCTCACCGGCACGGCGGACGAGATTGCCGCCGCCGCTGACGCTTTCCTCGCCCAATATGAGCGCATTGAAACACCGGACAGCCTCGCTGAGTACACAATGGATCATACGTCATTGCTGTATTTGATGGATGAGGATTGGCAGCTGAAAACCTTCTTCGCAGAAGCAGATGCGGACCCAAATTATATCGCCCAATGCCTCGCCCAACACTTGGGCTAAGCAGGAGCACCAACTTTTACAGCTTCAACCCGAGTGCCGGCCAAAAAGGCTGCGAGAATAGCGGACGCTGCGGCCCCGGTACTGACACCGAGTTTCGCGTATGCGCGGCGCCGGAACGTATCAACCGTTGCGGAGGTGACGCCCATGCGTTCCGCGATCTGCTTCTTGGTTAATCCAGAGCTGATCCACATGAGGAGTTCGACTTCACGATTAGACAGTCCCAATTGCTCACGCGCTTCCCTGCACGTGCGATGGGAATAGAGCGAATAGCGGCCAACATTGAAATAATGGCCATCGCTATCCGCATTCGAATTGCTCGGATCAAAAGTCATCGGCGCGCGCTTAACTGGTTTCCCCTGTTCCACAACCGACATAGGCAGAAGACCCTGCCGAATTACTGTTTTTGTCCCAGAATTTCGTGACGAATTTTGGTCAAATCCAATTGAACGTTCCGATGGAACCGGGCGTGCTTATTACGCTCTGGCGCGCAATTCAGGACGTTTCGCGTTTTCGGTCTGCGTGCGCGCTTTTCCAATGAATAAATGATGAGAGAAAAAGCTGCCAGCCAGGTGTTCAATCGACGCGCCAGAGCCGAGCTTGAACCGACGTAAACCAGGCGAAAGATCGGCGCGGCCCAGGTCCAGAGACTGTATGCCTCGTGCATACAAATCGTTCATGATCGTCCACAGCAAGAGATTATGAGCGCAGGTTCGTCGCCCGGTTTCGGTTGTGACGCCCGCCTGATAGGTTGCCATCGCCCCATGCTGCAGGACCAGCATTGCAGCAATGGGTTGGTTATCCAGTGTGGCCGTGAACATGCGGGCTTTGCCAGGGTTGATGGCAGCGAATGCGAGCAAGAACCCGGTCGGGAAAGACTTATATCCCCTCGATTTTTGTTGCGCGGCTTCAGCCTCAAGGAACCACTTATGTTGCGTCGCATCGAGGGGGGCGTCTTTGATTTTCAAACCCGAGCGTTCCGCCTTCTTCAATTGATTACGCCACTTTTGACCCAGTCGAACCCGCATCTCACTCGGCGAGATCAGGTCAATCATTGCGAGCTCTGCGCCAGCCGCGATCTTCATCCCGCCTACGGATCCCGAATGAGATGGAGCATTTATCACCATCGCTCCCCGAAACTGGCTGCGAATAGCGTGGATCGCACCCGGCATAGACCGCTGATCCTCCAGGACGGGTCCACGCGACGCCAGATGGAAGCTCCCGATAAGGGGGAGGCGGCGCGATTGCACGAGGCATGTCCCGCCTGGCACATCGACGCGGGTCACAGCAAGGCCAAGCTGTTCGCATGTGCGTTGAAATGCGTGCGACTGCATCAAAGGAAGCGCTAGATCCGCCATCTTCTAAACCTGTAGTTGAAACGCTTCACAATTGGTTAAGACTTCTGCGGCCTCATAAATACGAAAACTCGGCCGCGAATCCGGCGTGAAATCTGCACGCAGCGCATCGCAAAGCAGGGATTAGATTGGCTTTCCTAATTGCCTGGCTTATGTTGCACTGCAATATTTAGGGGTTGGAGACCAAATGCTGTACACGCTCGTAGAGATGAACCGCGCCGCGCTCGCCCCAATGCGCCTGCTCGCAAAGGGCACAATGCAGGCACTGGAAAACCCGCTAAACCCCTTCGCCAATACAAGTTTTGGTCGCTCTGCGCATGCCGCCAGCAGCGTATTTGAACGCGCCACGCGCTATTATGGCAAACCCGAATGGCAAATCCCAACCACCGAAATTGATGGCAAGACATGCGCCGTGACGCCGGTGACAACCTGGTCGACGGCCTGGTGCAATCTGGTGCATTTCGCCACTGAAGGCGCTCCGAAAGGCCGCCCACGACTGCTCATCTGTGCACCGCTATCGGGCCATTTCGCAACTCTATTGCGTGGTACGGTGGAAGCCTTCCTGCCGACCCATGAGGTGTTCATCACCGATTGGACTGACGCTAAAATGGCGCCGGTCTGGTTCGGGCGGTTCGATTTGGACGATTATATCGACCATGTCCGATCAGCATTGCAGCATATTGGCGGTGGCGCACACGTTGTCGCCGTTTGCCAACCGGGTCCGGCGGTTCTAGCTGCGATTTCGATGATGTCAGAAAGTGAGGATCCTGCCCTGCCCGCCACGATGACGTTTATGGGCAGCCCCATTGATGCGCGAAAGTCACCTACGGTCCCCAACCTGCTGGCCGAGGAGCGTAGTTTTGATTGGTTCCGCGAGAAGATGATTTATACCGTGCCGGCGCCCTGGCCCGGCATGATGCGCCGTGTCTATCCGGGCTTCGTACAGCTCACCAGTTTCATGCATATGAATTGGGACCGGCATGTGGATGCCCAAGCGCGCTTCTTTGACCACTTAGTCGAAGGCGATGAGGATAGCGCTGAGAAACATCGCGTATTCTATGATGAGTATCTCGCTGTCCTCGATCTCACCGAAGAGTTTTATCTGCAAACCATTCGCCGGGTGTTCCGCGAACATAGATTGGCCCGGGGGATCTTCCGCTATCGCGGCGAACGCCTGGTCAATCCTGGCGCAATCGAAAAGGTTGGCTTGATGACTGTGGAAGGCGAGAAAGACGATATTTCTGGCATTGGTCAAACCCAAGCGGCACACGACCTATGCACCGGTTTGCCCGACAAAATGCAGATGGATTATATCCAGCCGGGCGTCGGCCATTATGGCGTGTTCAACGGGCGACGGTTCCAAGAACAAATCGTACCCCGGATCAATGCGTTCCAAGAGATGATCGATCGCCGCTAAGCCGTCCCACGGGCTCGGGTTATGACATAAAGCGCCAAACCAGACAGGATCAGTCCCAAGCTGACAGCCACTTCCTGCGGCCGCTCAAGCGCGACATAGACCAATGTCCAAACGGTCAGCCCTAAGAAGATGAGCGGCAGAATCGGGAAAAACGGAACTTTGAAGGGTCGCGCCAGATCGGGTTGCCTGATCCGCAAGACAAACAAGCCGAGCACGGCGAATAGGCTATTCAGAGCTAAGGTAAAGCCAGCAAAGATCAGAACCTGATCAAACGTCGCCGTCGCCACAAAAATCAAGGCGAGGCTGGATTGAACAAGAACCGCTGTCGTCGGCACGCCATCCTCATTCGACTTGGCGAGGAATCGAAAGGCTCGAATGTCTTGCCCGACAACTTGCAGAACACGCGGCCCAGCAATTGTCATCGCAGAGACGGTGGAAACCAGAAGTATGCCGAGGACACCGCCGGTGAGAACCGCACCAGCCTCGCCAAAGACGTGTCGGGCCGCAATCACCCCGACTTCGACCTCACCCACCATTTTTTCCATCGGCGTGGTCAGCAAGAAGACCGCATTCAACAATATATAGAGGAGCATGACCCCGAACGCGCCGATGAACAGAACACGCGGCAAGCTGTGCTGTGGGTGTTCCAATTCGTCGGTCAAATATGTGGCAACATTCCAACCCGTATAGGCATAGCTGACATAGATCAGCGACACCGCAAAGGCGCTCGAGTTCAGCGCCGCCATATCGCCAGCTTTTGGCAGAAGGCTGACCGGTTGAAACTCTGACACCAAGGCCAAACCTGCCAGGCTCAATCCGATAATCACGATGATTTTGATGGCGGTGAACACGTTCTGAAACGTCCCACTGGTTTCGCGTTGGCGCGTATGGATCAGGGTCAGAATAACGATCAGTGCTATGGCAAGCCCGCGCTCCGTCCATCCGGTGACGGTCTCGGATGCCCCCGGGAGTAAGGACGAAGTCGTATACGCCCCAAAGGTCATCGCCGCGAGCGCCACGGGGGCTGAAAACCCAATCGTCGACGAAATCCAACCGGAAACGAATCCCGCTGAAGGATGATAGATCTGACCCAGAAAATTGTACTCGCCGCCTGATCTCGGCAGCGCGGCGCCGAGCTCAGCATACGAAAGTGCCCCGCAAATCGCGACTGCGCCGCCGACGACCCAAAGCATAATTAGCGCGAAGCCCGACTCCAATGTCATCAACTGGAAGCCAAGACTGGTGAACACGCCGGTACCGACCATGTTCGCAACCACGATGGCCATCGCCGTCATTGGGGAGAAATAGGATTTCATCTATCGCTCAATAGAGAAAGAGCGTGCGCAATGTCCACGCAATTCGAGGAATCAGAGCGCAAGATCGCGCTACAAGCGCCAATTTTTGAGACACAGTGCTAACAATCAGGCACAAAAACCTGCTATATGTGTCATTCAAGTGAACGACATTTGTCGGAAGTAGATGCGAAAGATGGGACGGGGACGTGACGGCTGTACGCGGTGATAATTTGAAAACCGTCGCCGAATCCCACCGGCGCATGATCGATGTGCCGTCCATCTATATGCCGGAATCGACCGGAGCGCTGTTTGAATTCACGCCGCTTCAATCCGTCCGAAACACAGGACGTTATTTGTCACGGGGCTGGGATATCGAGCATTGCCTCTTCACCGAGTTTCAGACGGATCCGTTCACGGTCAGAAAATCGAGCCGGCAAGCCGCGAATGGTGAACCATTTGTCTTCGTGCATCGCCTCGTGCGTGGGATCATTAGAGGACGTAGCGGCGATTTAAATGTCGATCGCAACACCGGTGTCGTCTACCTACTAGATCAAGCATGTCAGACAGAATGCGTGCAGGGTAAGTCGACCATGCAAACTGTTCACATCCCGAAAGTCGCGATTGGCTATAATCCGGATGTCCACGACACGCTGATCACCTTCCCATCCTGGCATCCGATGGGACAGATCCTCAATCGGCTATTTGATGAAATGTTTGAGTCGCTTCAAATGGGTGACGCCTATGATCAAGAAGCGTATGCGCAACTCATCGCTTGCCTAACACTCGCCTTGAATACGGAATGTGAGCACGGTGATGTCAGGCGGCGTGCGCGGGATGCGCTTCAGCATCAAATCTGCCGTCATATCGAACAGAACCTCCTAGATCAGGACCTTTCTGCAAACACGCTGTTACGGGACTTTGGGCTTTCTCGGGCCTCCCTCTATCGCATGTTCAACGAACGCGGCGGCGTGCGCCAATACATCAATGAGCGACGTTTGCTAAGTGCGGTCATTGAAATTTCGAGGCAACCGGGACAGCGAGGAATCGTCACTCAGGTTGCGAATAAATGGGGCTTCTCGTCCGGCGCTAACTTTAATCGATCGGTGAAACGCAGATTTGGCGTTCCACCGGGCGAGCTCGTCGATCTGTCTGCCTATGACGATATCCCACCAGGACAGCGAATACGCTTCAGCAAACGTCCAAATCTAGGGATCGTAAAATCGCCGAGCGGATACTTAAACATGACTGTGAAAACACTTGGTCGATTGGCAGAAACACGCCCCGTCGCTACCGCTTGAAAAAGCCTAAAATACAATGTTCTAGGTCTGGATTCATTGCCAAAATTCTTACGCATTTCTATCGGTCAAAAATCGAAAACGAAGAAGCCAAATCGCTTGATGTCATCGATTGGGATTCAATTTGCATCTAAGGCGCAGTCATGGAGAAGAAACTGAAACGTGCGCTTCGGCGTCCGACCTTCTTTTCAGATCCGATCCCAGGCGATGGATTTGTCGGACCGCAAGAATTGTTCTTTGAACAATTCGCTGACGTGTACGATTTTTCGCCGATCAACACGCCCGAGAACACAGGCATTGCCAAAGTTCGGGTCTGGATCGCGGAGAATTGCCAATTTCTTCAAACCGAAAATGATTCCGCCATTCTACGCAGAAAGAAAGCGCGAGCGGCGGATGCAGCGGACCTGGTTTTTGTTCGCAGGTTCAGAAATTGCCACTTGCATGCCACGATGGATGATATTGCCCTATCGCTCGAACCCGACAGATTTTACCTTTCCGACGAAGAATTGCCTGTTACCTCGTTCAAATCTGCGGGTCGCATGGAAGGTTTGATGATGCCCAAAGCGCTTTTGGGGTATACCTCCGGGCGTCATGCTCCCTTTATCGATTTTTCCGAGCATCCAATCCGCGCTGCAGCGCTTCATATCGAGCTTGATCATATGTTCGCCAGCCTGAATGCGCGCAACGTCCTAGACTTAGGATCTTTCAATCGATTTGTGGCTTGTGTGAAAACGGCCATTGGGTCACCCCATCAAGATAGAGATGTGCGACGACAAGCCCGCGATGCCCTGTCTGATGTCATTCGCTTGCATATTGAGCGCGAGCTCGACTCGCCCGATTTGTCTGTATCCACGGTCCTGAAAACGTTCGGGGTTTCGCGAGCATCACTTTATCGAATGTTCGAAGCAGATGGCGGTGTGCGCCAATATGTCAGTAATCGGCGGCTTTATCGGGCTGTTGTTGATTTGACGGAGCGCCCTCTGTCACGGGGGGATATCACGTCAGTGTCTGAGAAATGGGGATTTTCCTCTGCACCAAACTTTAACCGCGCCGTTCGTCGACAGTTCGGCGTCGCGCCCAGCGAGCTCATCAACCTGTCAAATACTTAGCCCGTCAGAGCCATTTTCTACCCGCTTTAGCCGCCCTTAACCATCTCTCTGCGATATTCATGGTGGGGACATGCATAGCACCTGGAAGGGTCTACTCATGTTCCTCAAAACTATAAAATTTATCCTCCTCTATTGTGTATTTCATGCCGCCCTCGTCGTGCTGACGATGCCACAAGTGTTGATCGACCTGAAGCAAGCGTCATCCAGCGAGGAGGTGCGGCGTCTGGTTCTGAATCGGGAATTCGCAACCCGAAGCCGGTTTATCTTCCGCGACACGCGCATCTCGCGTTCCGCCAATCTCGACTATCACGGCAGTCGATCCACTGTACTGACCGAAACCTGTGTTTTGGGGACCTTTATTTTTGTACATCAGCATAATTCGAAAACCGGCGAATTTGATCGCCATGAGATCAAATACACCCCAGCCCCGAAGCGGATTTTCGCGTCCATCATCATCTTTGCGCTTATTTATTGGCTCGGCTTTCCGATCCTGGATCGTCGGCTGCAATCGAACTCAAAATCGAATTGATACGCCCCCTACCCACGCGCGCGACTCGCGGTTAATAGTCTTCCTTCACTGAAGGACACTGCCTATGCCGAGCGCGCCGATCAATTCTGACAGCCACCTCTATCTGATTGATGCGAGTGCTTACATCTTCCGCGCCTATCATGCCCTGCCGCCGCTGACACGCGCCTCTGATGGCCTGCCTGTCGGGGCGGTGTCAGGCTTTTGCAACATGTTGTGGAAACTGCTTGAGGACCTCAAAGGCGACGAAAGGCCGACGCATTTTGCCTGTGTGTTCGACAAGTCGTCCTACACATTCCGCAATGAGATGTTTCCGGAATATAAAGCCAATCGTTCTGAGCCGCCTGAGGACCTGCGCCCGCAATTCCCGCTCGTGCGTGAAGCCGCGATCGCGTTCCATACGCATGCGCTTGAAATGGAAGGCTATGAAGCGGACGACCTGATGGCGACGTATGCCCGCCAGGCCGAGGCCAAAGGCGCGCGTGTGACCATCGTCTCATCCGATAAGGATTTGATGCAGCTCGTCACCGATAAAATTTCCATGCTCGACACAATGAAGAATAAACATATCGGACATGAGCAAGTGGTCGAGAAATTCGGCGTCGGTCCGGACAAAGTCATCGATATCCAATCCCTCGCCGGCGACAGTGTCGACAATATCCCGGGCGCGCCTGGCATTGGCGTGAAGACCGCCGCCACGCTGATCACTGAATATGGCGATCTCGATACACTGCTCGCCCGCGCGGAAGAGATCAAACAGCCGAAACGTCGCCAGACGCTGATCGACAATGCGGATCAGATCCGCATGTCGCGTGATTTGGTCACGCTGAAAGTAGACGTACCGGTCGACGTTCCGATGGAAGATCTCGCGGTGGCAGATCCGGATCCAAAAACGCTGCTCGATTTCCTAGAAAAGATGGAATTCCGCACGATCACGCGGCGGGTGCGTGAGGCGTTCGAAATGGAAGGCACGCTCGAAGAAGCGACCGAGGACGAACCCGTGCAGATCGATCGCAGCGCCTATACCTGCGTGCGCGACTTCGACACGCTGGAAGACTGGATCGCCCGGGCCACGTCGCAAGGCTTTGTAGCGGTGGATACTGAGACCGATGCACTCGACGCACATGAATCGGGGCTAGTTGGCGTTTCGCTGGCGCTGGCCCCTGGCGAGGCCTGCTATATCCCCCTCGCGCATGTCGATCCTGACAGCGACCCCGCGGCCGCTTCGGGCGACATGTTCGGCGCGGACCCGCCGCGTCAGATCAATAAGGACAAAGCGCTTGCGGCTTTGAAAGCCCTGCTCGAAGACGACTCGGTCCTGAAGATTGGGCACAATTTCAAATATGATGTCACCGTCCTCGCGCGCTATGGCATTCAGGCCGCACCGATCGATGACACGATGCTGCTCAGCTTTGTCATGCATGCCGGCATGCACAATCACGGCATGGATGAGCTTTCAGAACGCTATTTCCACCATACACCGCTCAGCTTCAAAGACGTGTGCGGCACTGGCAAGAAACAGATCACGTTCGATCGCGTCCCGCTCGACCGCGCGACCGAATATGCCGCCGAAGATGCCGACATCACGCTCCGCCTCTGGCTCGACAGCAAACGTCGCTTGCACAAGGAGCGTGTGACCACAGTCTATGAGACGCTGGAACGCCCGCTGGTCCAAGTGCTATCCGATATGGAAGCGCACGGCATCAAGGCCGATCGCGATCACCTGTCGCGGCTCTCCGCGGACTTTAGCCAATCCATGGCCCGCTATGAGGCCGAAGCCTATGAGCTGGCTGGGCGCGAGTTCAATCTCGGCTCGCCCAAACAGCTTGGCGAGATCTTGTTTGACGAGATGGGGCTCGAAGGCGGCAAAAAGACCAAGACCGGCGCCTGGCAAACCGGGGCAGATATCCTCGAAGACCTCGCCGCCGAAGGCCATGACTTACCACGTGCGGTGATCAATTGGCGGACCGTGTCGAAATTGCGCTCGACCTATACTGAGACGTTGCAACAGCAGATCAGCCCCCGCACCGGCCGTGTGCACACCAATTATGGCATGACCGGCGCGCAGACAGGGCGGCTCTCGTCAAACGATCCGAACTTACAGAACATCCCGATCCGCACCGAAGAGGGCCGCAAGATCCGTGAAGCTTTCATTCCGGAGCCAGGCCACGTTTTGATCAGCGCCGACTATAGCCAGATCGAGTTGCGTCTGCTGGCGCATATTGCTGGCATCGACGCCCTGAAGGACGCCTTCAATAATGGGCTCGACATTCACGCCATGACGGCGAGCGAGATGTTTGACGTGCCCATTGAGGGCATGGACCCAATGATCCGCCGCCGCGCCAAAGCGATCAATTTCGGCATCATCTATGGCATTTCCGGCTTCGGCCTGGCCCGCCAGCTATCGATCCCGCGGGACGAGGCGAGCGCTTATATCAAAACCTATTTCAAGCGCTTCCCCGGCATCAAAGCCTATATGGACGAGACCAAGAAATACGCGGCGGAACATGAAAAGGTCGAGACCATATTCGGCCGCGTCCTCCACTTGAAAGGCATCAAAGCCAAAGGCCCACAACGCGGCTTCGCCGAACGCCAAGCGATCAATGCGCCCATCCAGGGCTCCGCCGCCGACATTATCAAACGCGCCATGATCCAAATGCCAGGGGCACTAGACAGAGCGGGCTTGAACGCAAAAATGCTGCTCCAAGTGCATGACGAACTGATCTTCGAAGCGCCAGAGGATGAAGCGGAGAAGACGATCGAGGTCGTGCGTACAACGATGGAACGCGCGCCACTGCCGACGCTGAACCTAAGCGTGCCGCTGGTGGTGGAAGCGGATGCTGGGATGAATTGGGCGGAGGCGCATTAGGAGTGAGTGTAGGTTATTCGGCGATGCGGAAGGACGGCTAGATTCGTCTTGAATAGGTTGCTTGTTACTTACTCAAAAGTGCTCCAACATACTTCACTCTTGAAGCATTGTGCCATCGATAGCTTTTGGTGGGCGCATCGAATGCTCTTTCCCATTCAGTTTTCGTAGGGTCTTCAACGACCCCGCAAGACATACATTTATAGCACTCCAAAATCAGGTCTACCTGTTGAGTTGCCGTACTCACAACAAACCACTCGTGCTCGCATTCTTCAGCGCTTTCTGGCTCATGGTTTGACGCAAGCCAGCCTAATACTCTGTCTTCTAAGCTTTCAAATAGGTCCAACACCGATCTAACAAGTCTTGCGATCATGTTTTGCACGCCCTTGAGCTACGGATTCCTTCTGTTGCTTTGTTCTTCGATCCGGTTCGGGTTTTAGTCAACGATCTAAACTCGGCCCCGCAAACGATCCTTGCCCGTGCGGATCCGGGAGATTGTTTCAAGAAATGCTGCCTGAAATCAGGCCGCTTTCGATGGTGAAAACCGGAGCGAATATTATCGCGAGTGACTGAGGATGTGGCTGCATCCACCTCCCCGTATTCCTGACGAAAGTCAGGACCTATGGCGGCTGGGAATGATAATCAGCCAGCCGCCATGGATGCCAACTTGCGTTGGCAGAACGGGCCGCTTGCAGCCCATACCGGAAGTCACCTCTAACTTGTTTAAACCGCATTGCCCGGAATCGGACATTCATCGCAGGTGGGAACTGAGCAGAGTCGGCAAATATTGTGCTTGCTCATCTCGCTGTCGGGCAGGTTGGTCAGGACTTTCGCGAGCAATTCGCCCAAGATTTTGCGCTCCTGAGCTGACAAGCCCTGTAAGGCCTGCTCCAGCGTATCGAGACGTTGCACCATGAGCGCTTCTCTCGTCTTTTTGCCCTTCCGCGTCAGGTGGAGCGCCACAGCGCGGCCATCTCTGGCCTCACGGCGTTCAACCAGGTCGTCCTGTTCCAATCGATCAATCAGGCGCACCGTTCCGGGGTGAGATCGCTCCAGAACCTGTCGCAGCGTTTCAACCGACAAGCCTGGTGCATAGCCGAGAACGATGATCGCAGCCGCTGACTCCCCTGATCTATCCAGAACTTGTTTTAGACCGGCCTGGATGCGGTCGGTTAGGCCAAGCGCCAGTGCGCCGAGTAAGTTCGTCGTTCTGTCCATATTCACAATATATGCACACCGCATAAAATTTTTGAAGATAGGATTGACTCATTTATATGCGCTCCGCATATATATTTTTCTGTTGCAGAGCACCTCATCTGCCCCAACCCTGAACGGACCTGACATGCTAGATCTTCTAAAACCTGACCCATCCAACTGGGATGCTGATGCCGCCCCAGGCCTCGAATTCCTGTTTGAAGCGCGCGTGCAACTTCACCTGCCGCCACTGGACCTAGGTGCGGTGCCGGACGGCAATCGCGTGATCTTTCTGGTCAAAGGCGGAACGTTTCACGGGCCTCACTTGAGCGGGCGGGTTGTTCCTGATGCCGGCGCGGACTGGATCCGCATTCGCCCAGATGGTGTGGGCTTGCTCGATGTCCGTTTCTGTCTGGAAACGCATGACAATGCCCTAATCTATGCCCATTGGCAGGGCCGAACCTGGTCGGCGCCCGAAGATTCAGAATATGCCTATGATGTCACCAAACCGGACGATCCAGATGGTGCCTGGCGGTATTATTTCCGCTCAGCACCATTCTTTGAGACCAGCGATCCCCGATATTCCTGGCTCAATAATATCGTATCCGTATCTAAATCCAGAACCGGGGATGGCGGCCCGATCCATCGCGTCTATGGCGTGCTATAGGGATCGAGCGCACCTCACTCCGCTGGCTGCAATCTAGGCTCGCCCGCACTGACCTCAGTCGTATCCTCCTCATCCCGGGCAAACACCGTCTTCTGGTTCGGCAGGAAAGGCGCGATATACAACCCCGCCACCGTCAGCGGATATTCTGGCGCGGTGCCGATGCCGATATTGTCGTGTGGACGTTCGTCGCGCGGATTATGGAAGGTGCCGAACAAGATATCATAGATGATCAGCTCGCCGCCATAATTGGAGTCGCCAATGCCTTTGTCGGGATAGTGATGATAGCGGTGATTGTCGCCAATCGAGAAGATATACTCCCACCAACCGAGATTGAGATCGATATTAGAGTGCTGGAAAATGCCGATGCTGAGCTGCAGGATCACAGCAACCAGTGCAATCTCTGCTGTTGGCTGCACCAGAGCCAGCGGGATGGCGTAGAAAATCGCCTGGCTGATTATCTCCAGCGGATGCGCGCGGATGCCATTGAGCCAGTAAAGCCGCTCGACGGAGTGATGCGCGGCATGGATCCGCCACAAAGCCGGAATCTCGTGCAAGGCACGGTGGAACCAATAGCGGAAGAAATCCTTGATCAGGATGAACATCGCCACTTGCAAGACCGGGTTCCACTGGTCCGGCCAGAGATCATGGCCATATGGCTCGAGCGCCTCAACCATGCCCACGATAAACAGCGCGCTGACAATCAGGCCTGAAATGCCGCTCCAGAACGCGCCGGAAAAATACATGATGATGTCGACGGCGCTATCATTGCCGCCTTCCAGCCATTTACGGCTATAGGGCATTAATCGTTCCAGTGGCGCGCAATACAGACCGTAAATGATTGGCAGCAAGACAAAGCCCAACAGCGTCAAACTGGTAATCCCATTCTCGACCAATTTCAGGCCGACATAGACCGACAGGATCAAGGTGAATGGGAAAATAGTGTGCGACAGGATTTGGCGCAGCAACGTGCCTTCCAGTTTGTAAGACCAGCTGTCCAAATGCCGCCAAAACCACCGTAGCGGTTTGACCATGACCCAGTTCAATACGAATTCCAGACCATTGATCGGCGCCCCCAACCAGGTTTCCAGAAAACGCCCAATCCGGGCCCGCTCCGGCAGTTTGCGATTGCCGGTCTGAGACGGTTGCGTCGTCGCCATGACGTATCTCCTACAGCATCCAAATTGAATTTGGATAATTAATTGAACGTGTTCATTTTTCATGTCACACCCTTCTTGTCAAGCATGTTTGTTCGACCTCGCGACCAAGATCGACATGCAAGTTCAAGCTGATACGCTCTTCCCCTCGCCACTTGGAGCCAAGCCATGCGCTATCAAATCGACCATTTCGTTTGGGGGGCGCCAGACCTTGCAATGGGCTGTGAACACATTGCGGACCAATTGGGGTGCAAACCGGTTCTCGGGGGACAGCACCCTGGGATGGGCACTCAGAATGCGCTTCTGAGCCTTGGGGATGGCGCCTATCTGGAGATTATCGCCCCCAGTGAAGATCCTGGACCGGAGGGCAGTCTCGGACATAAAATCGGCGCCCTCTCAGCGCCGGGTCTCATCACCTGGGTCCTGCGCACGGATGCACTGGCAGAGGTCGCGGAACGAAGCGGCAAATGTGAACCAGAATTGAGCGCGCTCGGCCCGATGCCGACGCAGAGAAAAACGCCAGAGGGAGACACCCTATCCTGGGAGCTGCTGTTTCTAGGCGGGCATGCGTTTGGCGGTCTCTTGCCCTTTTTCATTGACTGGCAGGATACAATTCACCCGTCGCACACGACACCGATCGCAGCGCAATTTGTGAGCCTCGATATAGCGAGCCCAAACGCAGCTGAGCTTAATCTGGCCTTCGAGACTCTCGAGATTGAACAACGGGTCGCATCCGCAAGAAATGCAACTCTAACGCTCGAGCTTCAAGCCGGCGCGCGCACCGTCACGCTGAACAGCACGGATCAGTCGCTCAAATCCTGGATCACCTAAGACGCAGTCTGCGTTAACGTGGCGCCATGCGGATCGCGCCATCCAGGCGCAAGCATTGACCATTAAAATAGCCATTGCGCGCCAGTTCCATGGCGAGCGAAGCAAATTCTTCCGGCTTACCAAGCCGTTTGGGAAATGGCACAGACGCGGCTAAACTGTCGAGCACCGGTTGCGGCGCGCCGAGCATGAGCGGCGTGGCGAATATGCCTGGCATGATTGAATTCACGCGAATGCCGATATTCATCAGATCGCGGGCCATGGGCAGCACGAGTCCATTCACGCCCGCTTTGGCTGAGCCATAGACGACCTGGCCGATTTGCGCATCTTGTGCGGCCACAGAGGCCGTCATGGTGATGCATCCGCGCTCGCCATCCTCCATTGGCCCTGCCGAGGACATCCCGAGTGCGGCATGCGATGCAACGCGAAATGAGGCGATGAGCACACCCGAAACGCCGCGGGCATAAGTCTCCGTGTCGAGCTTTTTGTACCCGCCGGTTTCTTTATCAAAGGCCAGCGTCTTGCCGCGCGTGGACGCCATCGCGCAATGGACACAGATTCGCTCTTGTCCCTGCGCAGCGCGCGCTGCTTCGAACCCGGCGACCACGGAATCCTCATCCAGAATATTCACTTTGTGAAAGGTGCCGCCAATCGCATTGGCAACGTCTTGTCCGGCCTCTTCATTGATGTCGAAAATCGCTACGGGGACGCCCGCAGCCGCAAAACCCTCTGCGGTGGCCCGTCCCAAACCGGAGGCACCACCGGTAACAATCGCGGGCGTGTCTTTGGAAAGCTGCATGTGACTACTCCGGTACTGCGATAATGTGGGCGATCATATGCGTGCCTTCGAACACGGCTGTGTCTTCGACATTGATGCCGTCTTCGACGAAGACAAAGTCGAGCACACGGTCTTGATCGACATCGCTATGAAGCATGACGAGAAATTTGCTGCCAACATCCGCAGGATGATCAATGCGAATGGTCACATCCTCATTCTCTCCTGCATTCAGGTAGGCAAAACCAGAGACCATGTCGCCATTCGGGCGGCCATCCATGACGGGGTGCAGGACGAGGAATCCAGGCTTCTCGATCACCACTTTGGGAAACGTAATGGCCGTGGAATCAGCGCGAAACGTCGACACGGCGGCATCATCGACCCGCACCTCGGAGAAATGCGTGACCCCTTCTGTCCGCGTCAGACCCTCCACGACGATCTGGTTGGCCTCTCCATTGCCCATTGTGATTTGCGGCGAGGCGGTCGCCTCCTCTGCAGTTGCGCAAGCGGTTGCGAGACTGACAGATAAAGCTATGGCGGCAATGGTCGGTCTGATCATTCTAGTGTTCTCCCTGAAATTTTTTCTCATTCGATCCTAGCCCCCCATCTCGCGGATGTAGAGTCGTATTCTTTCGGGTGGCTAAGCAAGCGCGCGGATCCGGCGGATAATGGCCTCAGGCGATATAGCCGAGCGCATAAGCCCGCATCACTGCGCTGACACGGTCTGAAACGTCGAGCTTCTCAAAAATCCGCTTGAGCAGAGTGTTGATTGTATTCACCGAAACCGACATCGCCTCAGCAACTTCAGGATTACTTTTGCCGCGCGCAATCATGTTGATCGCCTCGAGTTCACGCCCGGATAGCGTGCGTTCGCGGTCAGACGATTTGTACATAAGGTCGAGCAATTTTAGATACGCCGTCTGCGAAATCGAGTGCAGCACCATCTTATCCATGTCGGTTACGGCACGTGGTTCGATGGAGTGAAAACAAAAATACCCATTGCGAAATAGTGGACCAAAAACGGGCACGACAACGCCGCTGCCATACGATTCGATATGGTCCCGAAAGTAATGCAGTTGCGGGGATCGTGCCTCTAGGATTCCGCCAATCTCATCCCAGTTAAAGGGTTTAGTGGTTCGGACGGACGCGTGCAGGAAGGGGTCCAGATAGCCTGGCGTCGCCTCGAGCGCGTCGCCCAGTTCAGCTTTGAAATGCGTCGTGGTTGAGAAGAATATCGTCTGTTCGGCCGCCGCATCGCTTGGAAAACAGCGACAACACACGCCGCTAATATTTGCCTTTCGACAAATCGAATCGATAAGTTTCCAAACGTCATCGCCTTCGGTCGCATTTGAGATCGCCGCAGCGTATTGACCAAAATCAAATGTTTCTGTGAGGCCTGTGCAAGCCGTATCAGGCTTCGTAATCACGTCAGCGCCTTGCTGTGAAATAACCGCCATTCTGTCTCCCTCTCGGTTCTCTCATGCTCGTGGAGAACTTCTTATGAAGGAGAGACTGGGTCATCCGAGAACAAACCGCAAGGGCTCACAACCGCCAATTGCTGTCATAGAGTCTCAGTCTTGAGACAATGCGCCTATCATTCAAAAGGGAAATAGTGCTGCGGTTGCGGGTCAGTTCGAGAACAGCAATTCAGCGCTGGCACGCCGCAACGCAGCCTCTGCAAGAGCGAGCGCTTCTTCTAACTCACTTGACGTTTCCGGGGACATTGCAGGATTGCGCGGCGCTGTGGCACGCAGGATCTCCAAATGATCTGCGATACGTTTCAGCTCGTGCTCTTGCTGATCGCCGCGAAATTCGGCCCGCGTTTGGATATCAAATACAATAGAAATAACGCACCTCGAATCGATAGAGGTCGCAGACATAGCGCATTCAATCGAATTCTTCTGTCCCACGATCGAGCGACATTTACTCGCCCAAAAGGCGAAATCTAGCCAACCTGATCAAATGCATCCTGGCCGGGCAAACCAAAATAGAACCATCGCGGAGACACGTTCAATGCGCGAGACAATTGAGCGATGGAAAAGGCTGATATGCGCACTTTGCCGGATTCGATCTCCGTCAGCGCCATCGCGGAAAGACCAATCGCGCCTGCCACGTCAGAGATGGAGAGGCCAAGGTTTTCCCGCGCTTCAACAATTTTGGCGCTGAGATGTTGATCGATTATGCTGGGCAACAGCGCAGCCTCCGAAGGTGTTCACGAACCGGAGCGCTTTTACGTTGTGTCGCCAGTGTGACGCAAGTCACAAGTTCGCAAGGTTTTGTATTAATCATCTGATCCTGTTGATGAGGCGACTGCCCCATCAAATCAGGCGTCCGCGATTAGTATTTTACCGAGCAACCATATGGCGCTGCACTGGTCACTTCAGGCGTCGCGCCTGAGGCAACCGCAGTAAGCGCGGCTGTGACATAATTGGTTGCGACGGCAATATCGCTGACCTTTGCGGAGCGGATCGAATCGATCGCGCCTTGATAGGCCAGCATGCCTGCCCCATCGATGACATACATATGCGGGGTCGTCTTCGCATCATAGGCCCGGCCTAAATCGCCACTTGGGTCGAGAATCGTATAGGCAGGCGCAGAGTCGCGTTCTGTATTTTTCGCCACCGCCGCGTCGGCTTCCAGATAGCCTTGCTTACCAGGGGCTGACGAAATCACCTGGATCCAAACCACATCGTTTTCATTGGCGCCAGTTTGCAAAGACTGCATATTTTTGACCGGCTCCGCATAGTGCTTTTTGACGAACGGACAGTCATGATTGGTCCATTCCAGAACGACGGTTTTGTCGGAGAAATCTGATAGAGAAATCGTTTCACCGGCCGCGGTGGTCACATCCGAGAATGAAGGTGCCGCTTCGCCACTGATCGGCGCGGCATTCGCAGAAAAAGCAATCATTGATCCCGCGGTCAAAGCAACTGCGGTGGCCATTCCGGCCGCTAATCCAAGGTTACGCCGTGTCAGCATTTGCATGTCGAAACTCCCATATTTTCCCAGTTGGCGAGGAACTTATATTAGCTGATCGCGTCGACAAGTCCCGTTACAAGATCAATAGATAACAATTCCGGGAGCACCTCAGGTTCGCTGGCGCCCGGTGGATACCACAAATACATCGGCACTCCGGCCCGATTATGCTTTTGCAACTCCAAAGCAATTGTGGTGTCGCCGTTGGTGAAGTCGGCCACAAGGAAGGCAACATCAGCCCGCTCAAAAGCGGTTGTCACAGCCTTGGTTTGAAGAGTTTGCAACTTGTTGGCTTGGCATGTCACGCACCACTCAGCGGTAAAATCAACGAAGACAGCGCGGCCTTGCCCCGTCAGTTCGGCCACTCGCTCCGGTGACCAGGCTTCGGTTTCATAACTGGCGCTATAGGCATCTGTCGGCGCAGATGACGCTTGTGCAGTACGCGCTTGCGCCAAGGGCCAAGCCAAACCTGCGATAATGGCTAAGCCCGCCACGCCTTTGGCCAACTGCCCAGTGCGGTCCGTGTTCAAACGAGCAATGACAACAAAGACGGCGATGAGACCCGCCAGCCAAGCAAAGCCGATCACCGCTTCGCTCGCGCTGGTGGCCGATAATAATCCAAAAATTGGAACGATCAGCGCCAAACCCAATACTGAGAGCAAAATCGCTTTGGCCCCCTGATTGGCAGATTTCAAAGCCCAAACTCCGAATGCAATCAAAGCTGCTCCAGCCACCACCATGGCCGCCATTCGATAGCCCGCCAGAGCCCCCAAGACTGAGAGCAACCAAGCTGCTGTTAGGAACATCGGGAAGGCAAACACTTGTTTGAGCGTTTCCATCCAAGCACCGGGTTTTGGAATGAATCTCTGCAGGCCTGGCGAAAAACTTAAGATCAGGAAAGGCAATGCCATGCCAAGCCCCATCGTTAACAGGACAAGCACAACATTCACCGCGGGTTGTGTCATGACCGCACCTAGGGCTGCTCCGAGGAACGGCCCGGTACACGGCGCGCCGACAACGGCGGCGAGAACCCCTGTGAAGAACGCACCGGCACTGCCTTGCTTCGCGGCCAATCCGGACCCAACACTTTGGACCGAAGTGCCAAGTTCAAATAAGCCGAGCAACCAAAGCCCGATTAGGAAAATGATCAAGATCAATGCGGTGACAAGGATCGGATTTTGCAACCAGAATCCCCAAATTGCGATCCCCGTTGCTGCCCGCACAGCCAAGATGGTCGCGGCCAAGGCCGCAAAGCTCACCAATACGCCAGCCGCGTACCAAATACCGTGCAGCCTTGCCTCTGCCGCATCGCCATTCGCAGTCGACGCGACAATGCCCATGGCTTTGATCGACAAGACGGGCAGAACACATGGCATCAGGTTGAGGATGAGACCACCGATCAAGGCAAAGCCCATAAGAAGGAGCAAATTGCTGCCCACAGAGCCGCCCAAAGCGCTTCCCGCAACATCCGTGGTGCCGGGTAAGACATTGCCCGCACTTGCGCTGATCTCGAAAGCGAGATCACCAATCGTGACCACGCCTGCAATCGCATCCGGAAGTGCTGCGTCAGCGCTGCTGGGCGATAATTGCAAACTCACGCCCTGATCACCGGCGCCCGCAATTTGGTCAGCCGCATGCGTGATTTCGTGTCCGAATGGGAAGAAACGGACATTGCCGGACTGTCCCGCAACTTGCTCGCCAGCCAGAGAGAGTGTCCAACTTTCGCCGGTTTCGGTTAAACGCGCTTCCCCATCAAAACCGGGGGGCACCTGCATCAGCGCCGCTTGAATGCGCTCGGCGCCATACTCGTCAGGCAATTGCCCAGCGCCGACAGACAGCAATAAGCGAATGTCTGCGCTCTCAGGAATGCAAATATCTTCGCAGATCAAATAATCCGCCACGCCCTCTAACAGGATTGGCCCATCCGCCGTTTCAGGAATCTGGACCGAGAAGGGCAAAACCACCTTGTCCGAATAGCCATAATCCATGATTTGCCCCGGCACTACGGGCAGCAATTCCGGTAGAGGCCATTCAAATGCGCTGAAACTTTCAGCCGGGACGCCACTGGTCTCGCGCCATGTAATCTCTGGCGGGATACCTGCATCTCCTGGATTCACCCAATAGATGTGCCAATTGGGATCGATCTCGAATGAAAGCCCAAACCAAACGGTTTCACCTGGCACCGCAAGCGCACGCTCAGAGATCAACTCAACGCGGGCATGGCCGCCATCAACCGGCTGAGCCTGCATGGGCACTAGCAAAGCCGTGAACATTGCCATGAAAAGGGCGAGGCTACGAAAAACCGCCATAAGTCGGATCCTGTATAATTTCTTGCGGATCCATATAGGAGGACAATCGTGAGGAAAACCACCTCGCGAGGATGTGACCACCCGAATTTGATACTCCTTGAAAAAAAGGCGACTCGATTGAGCCGCCTTTAGATATTCGATATTTTGACCAGATTAGCTCATAGGCGGTGTGGTCGGAGCCGCAGGCGCTGCCGGTGCGGCAGGCGCAGCTTGTGGTGCGTTTTGCTGGAGTTGCAAAGCACGCGAGATGATGCGTTGCCAATTGAGCAAAGAAATCATGTGCGCATAAATCGCGCCCAAAGCGCCATTTGAACGCAGCTCTTTGAACTGTTCGTCGCTCAACTCATTCAGTTTATTCTCATCAATTGCCCAATAATCGGCGATCTTCTGTGGATCACCGACCGCGTTGCCTTGCGTATCGCGGGGCTGGAAATTGACAGACTTTTCTTCGAACAGTCCCATGCTGTTAATGATCGCGGTGAAATCCGCGGTCGAACGGCGCTGGCGTTCAAATTCTTGGCAAAACTCAATGGCGTTTTGGGTAAACGCACTTGGCTCACCGTTTTCAAACAAAAGAATGTCTGGCTGATTGGTGACCATTGGTGCGTCACGGTCGATGCACAAAAGCAAACGATCGCCATTGCTGTCATTTGCGAACACAAATGGATAGCGACGAACGAAAGCTGGAATGTAGAAATCTTGATCTGCAGCGCCGTCATCGCTGACAAAAAGGTTCTCACCTGAGCGGACGCCCATAACAGCGACCGGGGTGCGCTCCGCGCCAACAAAGATGATCGGGAAAGACGCAGCCGCCATTCCGAATTCTGTGACGGTCACAGGCACGGCATGCGCCTGACGCAAGAATCCGTACGGCTTTTCGATATTCTTCACACCTAGTCCGGCATGTTGTTCCGGATTAATAGGTTGTGGGTTCTTGTAGAACAGAACGTTTCCGGTCAGTTCTGGTTGTTGAGTGTTCGGTGTATTTTCCACGGGGGACTCCGCTTGATAGACTGGCGGGGTGTAACGGAAATGGATAAGGCCGACAACACTTAGACGGGCAAGGAATGCAGCTGTTGCAGATGTTTCATAATTTATTCCCGAGTTTTGGTGTTTCTCAGGTGGTCGCGAAGGCGCAGCGCTTCGTGCTCATCGGGTTCAGCGTCGGCCTCCTTTCTACGTTGAGTGCCTGTAGCCAGGGGACGGATGAGTCCCGATCAATGCGCCGCGCCATTACCCAATCGCAGGCCATTGCCTCCGATTTTTTGATGACCGAGTTGGCCCTCTCTCCCGAAACGGCCAGTCGTCTGGATTTGGAACGTTTTCTCAGCCCCAACGCGATTTTCGCGCTCGACAATCACTCACAAGCGGGATTTGAACGCCGTCGATTGGTCCGCATCGAATTGCTACAGCGCTTACAAAACCGTCCGAGACTGGCAGAGGATCACCCTTTAACGCGCGATTTGAATGTCGCGGAGCGGGCTTTGGTCGATCTGATCTCATTAGAACAGCTCGGATATGGGCGTTTTGACTATGCCGAGTACCACCCTTATGCGATTGATCCCTTTTCCGGCATATGGATTGAAGGTCCCACCTTATTGGCGTTTCGCCAATCGATCACCAATGCTGATCAAGCGGCCGCCTATTTAGCCCGCTTACGTGCTTTGAGCGCATCGGTGGCAGATACCAAACGTCGGCTGATTGCGGACCAGGCCTCTGGCATTCTGTTGCCGCGCCCGCTCGCAGAGGAAACACGTAATCGCCTGGCGCGGCTGCTGGCGGATGATGTGCACGGATTGAATCGTCTGGCTGAGACTTATGATGCGCTCACGGCCTCGGTCCTCGATTTGGATGGCGATCAACGTACACACCTCTCTGAATTGGTTCGACTCGAGATTCGGGAGCGCCTGAGACCGGCATATCAGGATCTTATGGCGACCATTGACGCCACAATGGACGCGACCGCGGATCAGGCTGGGATTTGGGCCCAACCAAGTGGCCAAGACTTGTTTTCCGGCATCCTGACAGCCTCACTCGGTGAGGAATTGAGTACGGACCGCCTTCATGAAACGCATCTCCAAACCGTGGAAGAACACGTTCAGCAGATTTCGGCGATGATGACATTTCCCGAGGATCTTATTCCACCCCCCGGGCCCAAACCAGACACACTGGCGCTGCAATTGGAGTGGTACCGAACCCACTCAGGGTCCGAGGGTGACAGCGCGCCGACAGAGCCTTCCAACGACCAAGAAACTCTGTTGGCGCTTGCGCCAAAATCAGAATGGGAACGGATCGCGTTAGAGCCAGGATTTAACGCCCAAGCGGACGCTATTCGACAATTCCTCGCAACATTGGACACCAGCCCATATCTCATCTGGCAAACCGAGGGGCCTGGCGCCCACCCCCCATATCGGACATTGACCGGATATCCGGCCGTCCACGCCGCTTGGCGACATTATGTTTGGAGCCATCAAAGCTTTAATGGCGAAGCGGCGGCATCACCCATGGCCCCGATCGCCGCACGACGAATTAATCTTATTCAATCGGTACTGGCCGCCGCCGATACCGGCATTCATCTCAGTCGCTGGAGCGTCAACGAGGCCGCTGATTACATCGCCATCCATTCTGGACTGGAACCAAGTCTGAGTGAGCAAATGGCGTTGAGCATTACCGCACGTCCGGGCTATCATTCAGCGGTTGCGGCAGCTCTACAGCGGCTAGAATCTCTGTCCGAGCGTTCTGAAGCGATTTTGGGAGAACACTATTCCGAAACCGACTTTCAACGGACATTGATAGAACCGGGGCCTCGCCCTCTGGCATTTATCGAACAGGATGTCGAAGCCTGGTATGGCGCACGCCTCGCTGATCAAAGCGAGGATTAAGCGGCGAGCGCCAGCTCCGGATCAGTGTGCTCAAGCACCGGATTTAGGCCGGCTTCAAGGTCTTGTAGCGCACGGGCGCGATCGGTTGGGTCCGTTTCACGCAAAACAAAGACAGCGCGGGCGCCATAACGTTCAGCATCCGCCCAAGCCCAAATCGGTTGAACGTCATGGAGCCGCCCCCGCAATGGCGTGAGCCGGACCACCCGCCAGCCAAATGGGCCTTGTGCAGCGAATAGCGCAACCCCAGCTTCGCGCGCCCATGGGGCATTCGGGGCCATGCGTGTGAAGGAATAAGCTCTACCGGAACGACCGCGGAATTTCATCTCTCTCATAAGTGTTCTCCTTGTGTTCCGTTCTATATATTCTACTTTTGTTCTCACGCAAGAAGTTTTTGGTTAACAAGGTCTTAACACTCTCCTGCAATGCGCCCGGTGCGGTCCCCTAAATTTCCGAGACTAATGCTTGCGCAATAGATGGTTTTGACATATGAGGCTTTTGCTCACCCGCAGCATAAGGGTGAGGCGTGGAGCATTCATCGCATTTTTGAGCGGCTGACTTGAATTTGCGTTTCTTCACACCCAGATAATGCTCATCTTGAGCATAACAGGAGGCTGAGATGGCAAGACTGATTGATTCCGGACCTGGATGTCCGACCCCAACCCCTATTCGTGCGGCAAATGCTGCCGAACAAAGAGGGCTGGCTTACGATGATGACGTTAAAGCCAAAACGGACGACCTGTATCCGCTCGTCAGCGATTTCATCACGCCTATGGAATGGCCCGCTGTTGCGCCACTGGTCGCAGCGATCAATGACTTAAAAGCGGAGAAGAACGCCGTAATCCTCGCGCACAATTATATGACGCCCGATATTTTCCGTCTGGTCGGTGATTTTCGCGGCGACAGCCTGCAATTGGCCCGTGAAGCTGCGAATGTTGATGCTGACATTATCGTCCAAGCCGGCGTTCATTTCATGGCAGAGACGTCGAAAATTTTGGCGCCGAGCAAAACCGTGCTGATTTCTAGCTTAGAAGCTGGATGTTCATTGGCGAGTTCGATCACAGGCGCTGATGTGCGTCTGATCAAAGAACGCTACCCGGACTATCCGGTTGTCACCTATGTCAACACCACCGCGGATGTGAAAGCCGAGTGCCATATTACCTGCACCAGCTCAAACGCGGCCCAGGTTGTGGAAGCGGTTGCCAAGGAGTGGAACACGGACACGGTCATCTTGGTGCCGGACCAGTATTTGGCGAAGAATGTTGCCGCGCAGACCGATATTCGCATCATCACCTGGCCAGGCGCCTGTGAAGTGCACGAATTGTTTGGGGCCGATGATGTTGAAGCCTTGCGCGAAGCCCATCCTGGCGTCGTCATTCTGGCGCATCCGGAATGCCCACCAGACGTCTTGGAAAGCGCTGATTTTGCAGGCTCAACGGCTGCGCTTGCCTCTTATGTCAAAAATGAGAGTCCCGCCAAAGTCGTATTGCTGACCGAATGCTCAATGTCTGACAATGTCGCGGCTGAAAACCCAGGCGTAGATTTTGTGCGCCCATGCAACCTTTGCCCGCACATGAAGCAAATCACCTTGGAAAACATTCTCGATTGCTTGACCGAGATGAAGCATGAAGTGACCATCGAAGAAGAGGTCAGGATTCAGGCGAAAGCCGCGATCGATGCCATGCTGGCATTGCCAAAAATGGCAAACCCGCTGGCTTTCGAGACTGGATTGAAGCCGATGGACATTGAGGTAATTTCACCCAACTGATGCCTTGTCGCGGCCATATACGCGGCTAAGGTGTCGATAGGGAGTGAATCGAAGGAGAGGCCTATGGCGAAATGGCTGGCAACACTGATTGCAGGGTTTTTGAGCCTGTCTCTCTTATCCGCGGGCGCGGATACCAAAGACCCACGTGACGTTCTGGGCTCTTGGAGCTTCCAAACCAAGCCCTATCGCGATGGCCAATGTATCATGACTGGCACGATGCGGTTGAGCAGTCATCCCGAAGAAGGCCTTTATGAGTGCGAACTGACCGCAGTGGAAGTTTGTTCAATGTGGGGCCGGTCCGTTGTCTTGCAGGAGTGCAAAGCCCGCCGCTTTGGTAATCAAGTCTCCATTCGCTCGCAGATTACTCAAATGCTGGAGCAAAAGGTCGAAGGCCTGATCTATGTGCCAGACAATTTCAGTCTGACCATCCAGGACCATAGTCGCATGTGGGGCGCTTTGGTGTCAGCGGCAACGGCCCCGGTTGAGTTTCGCCGTTCAGAAGACGGCATTTCCTGATGCGCTACTTCGCCCTGGCTATTTCTGCATGTCTATTGACGATGCCCGCCAGGGCAGACGCAAATATCGCTGGCCACTGGTCGTTTGAGGCCAATGTCGAAGCCGACTGTACCTTCGCCGGCACCGCTCATTTGGAAAAGACGGGCGAGAACCGGTTCACCGGCGAACTGACGGCCCGGCAAAGCTGCCCGCTCTTGCCAGAGGATTATTTGGTGCGCCAGGATTGCGACGCCTCGCAGCTTGGCAATCAATTATCCGTGCGCTGCCGGATCGTCGAATTTGTAAACGGTTTCGAGAGCGAATTTTATTACCCAGATAATTTCACCCTGACGATTGAATCCTCTGCACGCATGCATGGCGCGCTGGTGAGTGCCGGACGCGCCGTCCCCGCTCAGTGGATCAGGGACGAAGGGGGCATTTCTTGACAATATCCATCGGGCCTCGGCCTGAACGATACTCGGCCCCTGCTGGTGCAGGCGATGCCCGTATTCTGATCATTGGCGCAGGTCTAGCAGGATTGTTCCTTGCCCTACGCCTGGCGCCGCGCGCGTGCACCGTGATCACACCGGCCCCGCTGGGCCAAGCGGCCTCTTCGGCCTGGGCACAAGGTGGGCTTGCCGCCGCTTTGCACCCACTGGACAGCCCAGAACAACATGCCGCTGACACGATCGCAGCGGGCGCGGGGCTCGTCGAACCCGCAATCGCCAAATTGATCGCGGAAGATGGCCCGAAACGGGTGCGCGACCTCATCGAGCTTGGCGTACCATTTGACCGCACGCCAGATGGCCAATTGGCGCTCAGCCTGGAAGCGGCGCACTCCCACCCACGCGTGGCGCGCGTCGCCGGTGATTTGGCTGGCAAAGCCATCATGGGCGCGCTTACGGCGGCGGCCAAAGCGGCCAGCCATATCGAACTGATCGAACACGCCAAAGCGGTTGGACTTTTGCAGGATGAGAACGGCCGGATCGGCGGCGCGATTCTGAAAGACCGGCGTGGGCGCATATCGACCTTTACCAGTCCAGAAACGGTCTTGTGCACCGGAGGTTCTGGCGGTCTGTTCCGAGTGACCACGAACCCGCCACAAGCCCGCGGGGATGCCCTCGCAATGGCTTATGCGGCAGGCGCAGTGATCGCGGATCCCGAATTTGTTCAGTTTCACCCAACAGCCATGGATGTTGGCCTGGACCCCTCGCCGCTAGCGACGGAAGCCTTGCGCGGCGAAGGCGCGATACTGGTGGGTGAGGATGAAACGCCCTTCATGGCCCGATATCATCCGCAAGCCGAACTTGCCCCGCGCGACGAGGTCGCTCGCGCGATCCACTCGGAAATCTCGCAGGGGCGCCAAACCTTCCTCGATACGCGCAGCGCGATTGGTGACAAAATCAAAGATCACTTCCCCACGGTGTTTGCGGCCTGCATGGCCGCGGGAATCGACCCGCGACGCTCGGTTATCCCGGTCGCCCCTGCCATGCATTATCATATGGGCGGCATTCTTTCCGATACATGGGGACGCGCCAGCTTGAATGGGCTGAGCGTTTGCGGGGAATGCAGCAGCACAGGCGCGCATGGCGCCAACCGCCTGGCCTCGAACTCGCTCTTGGAAGCCGTCGTCATGGCGGCTCGAATTGCCGACCGGTTACGTGAGAGCGCACTTAGTCCCGCGCTGAAAAGCAGTGGGTTGGTCCCCGCTGACTTGCCGGATCATGTGCTGCAAGACCTGCGCAATGAGATGGCCGTGAAATGCGGCGTGGTTCGCGAGGCCGAGGGTCTCGCGCAATTGATGTCTGATATTGAGCGTTTAGACTCGCAGCACCCCGACGCTCGTGCGCTCTGTGCGGCCAGACTGATTGCCAGCGCTGCGCTTGCCCGCGAAGAAAGCCGTGGTGGGCACTTTCGATCGGACTTTCCGAACACAAGCCCCAATGGGGCACGCACCTTTTTCTCGCAGGCCGAAAAGACTGCGCCCGAATTGGAATCTGCCTTATGAGTTTTATCGCCCCTCCGCCTCTGCCCGATATCGTGCTCGATCCGATTGTCCGTCTCGCTTTGGCCGAAGACCTTGGCCGGGCGGGAGACCTCACGACCGACGCAACGATCGCCCCGGGAACGCAGCTGACAGCGCACATTCGCGCGCGCCAAGCTGGGCGCTTGGCGGGGATGGACGCAGCAACATATGCCCTCAAACTGATCGACCCGGACGTCACGCTCGACGTTCACAAGAGCGATGGCGATGAGCTCGCACCTGGCGACACGGTCGCAATCATGCAGGGCGCGGCACGATCCATCCTGATTGCCGAACGAACGATGCTGAATTTCCTCGGGCGCTTGTCTGGTATTGCCTCGCTAACCGCACAATTCGCGGACAGAATGGTCCATACCAAAGCCAAGATTGTATGCACGCGAAAAACCACGCCGGGACATCGCGCGGTTGAAAAGCGTGCCGTCAGATGCGGCGGTGGCACGTCACATCGTTATGGCTTAGACGACGCGATCCTGATCAAAGACAACCATATCGCCGCGTGCGGATCGATTGCCGAAGCGCTGCAGCGGGCCCACGCCTATGCTGGGCATTTGCGGATGATTGAAATTGAAGTCGATTCTTTGGATCAACTCGCCGAAGCGCTGCCGCACAACCCCCACGCCGTCTTACTTGATAATATGGAACCAGACCTCTTGCGTCAGGCCGTGGCCTTGATTGATGGGCAATGCTTAGCTGAGGCGAGCGGCGGAATCACACTCGAAACGGTCGCCGCAAAAGCCGAAACGGGGGTCGATTATATCTCGTCCGGCGCGCTCACTCACTCTGCGTTAAATCTTGACCTTGGCCTGGATATCCTCTGACCTGTCTGAAACACAGACAAATCGGGAGATCGTAAATGGCCAAGGCAGATGGACGTAAGTCCATTTTCATCACAGGCGCCGCCTCGGGCATCGGTGCTGAAACCGCAAGACTGTTCCAATCGCGTGGCTGGTTTTGCGGCCTCTACGATATCAATGAGACCGGCTTACAAGACGTCGCGGCTGAAATTGGCGCCGACAATTGCCATGTCGCAAAACTGGATGTGACCAAGCGAGAAGATTGGGCCGCCGCGATGGGGGGGTTCAGCGAGGCCACGGCTGGAAAGATGGACGTTCTGTTCAACAATGCGGGTATCGGCCGGCATGGTTGGTTCGAAGACATTCCACCTGAGGAAGCGGATCTGATCGTCGATATCAATGTCAAAGGCGTTATCAATGGGGTCTATGCGGCATTGCCGCTGCTCAAAGCGACAAAGAGCGCGCGCATCGTGAACACCGCCTCGACCGCGGGCATCGTTGGATCACCGCGCCTTGCTGTATACTCGGCGACAAAGTTCGCGGTGCGGGGTCTCACCGAAGCGCTGGATGTGGAATTGTCTGAACTCGACATTCGTTGCACCAGCCTGATGCCATGGTTTATCGATACCCCCATCCTGGATATGGGCCTCACCGAGGGTGCCAATGTCAAAATGGCCGACGAAATCCGTGACCAAGGTCAGGAAGTCTATCCGGTTTCACTCGCCGCCGAGACCGCATGGGAAGCGGCGCATGGCAAAGATATCCACTATATGGCTGGCAAGATGGCGAAGCGGGCGCGTTTCGCAGCCCGATTCATGCCTGGACGGCTAAAGAAGCAAATTACGCAAGGCTTACCGCCGCGCGATTAAAGCGCAGAGTTCAGAGACGTCGTCTCGATCGCCGCTTCGGTCTCAACGCTTTCGGTTGGTGCCGTTAGACTAACACTCGCACGCACCTCTTGAAGCGATTGGGCATTCAAGTCTGCCGCGGTCGCGTCAACCGGTGTCAACAATTCGGTTGGTGCAACAGATGCCGCGCCTGCTGGCGTGATCGTCTTTAGACCGGCCCGGCGCTGCGCTAAACGGGCGCTCTGACGTGCAGAGGCGACAGACCACTCAGATCCGCGCGGGAAGCGATAGAAAATGTGCGTGCCGATTTTGCGGGTTTTGATGAGACCAGAATTCCAAATCGGATCCACATAAGTCGCGTGATAGTGAGTCGCTCCACCGGTCTTGCGCTCGTTCAAATCCATCATCACGTGTGCCGCGATGCTTTGGGCTTTGTCCCATTTCGCACCGCGCGGAGATTTATTCATTGCGCCATCACAGGTGAAGGTGAACTGGCACCCCGTCGTGCGAGTCGCGCCTTGATAGACGACATCACAAATCGTGTTTGGGTAACGATGATCATTGACCCGATTAACGATGACCTCAGCAACGCCCAATTGGCCATTGAGCGACTCGCTGCGCGCCTCATAGTAAATCGCTTCTGCCAGGCACTGGCTTTGGCGGACCATATTCTCAGCGTCGGTTCGTTTCGGGACATCCAACGTCACCAAACTCCCAATCGCCGCTTGGTCACGGTCAAATGCCGCATAAGGGCTCAAAGCAGAGCTTGGGTCGCGCTCGAGCGAGACTTCGACAAATTTCAGCCAATCGTGGCTGAGCAGTTCAGATTTATCGTTCAGCGCATGGGTAACTTGCACATCGTCCTGGCGGATTTCAGCCAATTGGACGCTACGATCGCGGAATTGCTTATCGCTCTGCTGGTCTGCATTCACGCCAGCAATAACAGGCATCGCAGCCACAAAAGCTGCGAAACAAGAGACGCCAAGCACGCCCTTTAAGAACTTGCTGCGCTGTCTGGTAGACGTTTGCATACGCCACCAGCGACCAAATCTCGCGGTCACGGTCGCGCCCGTCATCGGGTTTCTGGAAAAATCCGTCATCTTCGTCTTTATTCCCACCACACTTGAGGGTTCTAAGTCCCCTGCAAGTTTCAAACCTTTTCTATTCAGAACGGCGTACCCAGCCGGTTTTATCTGTTTATTGGCCCTGCATATTTGCGATATGGCTAGAAAATCAATTCTAGAGAGCCAGGATTTCCACACATTTCTTGTCGCAGCCTCACGCTGAACGCATCCTGAATTGAACGAATAAGCGGGCCAAATCCGTCTAAAACTCCGGATTCATTGCAAATTCGAAGTAAAGTTGAACGAACTTTGCGTTTTCTTAACTATAATGGACTGTTGCCCAAACAGCACAGACGCGCAGATCACGTTTTGTTGCGCTTGCGCAATATATTCCCGCTCCGGGCGAAAAACTAGCGATCCTGAAGCACCGCATGTGCTGCTGCAAGGCGGGCGATCGGAACCCGATAAGGCGAGCATGACACGTAATTCAAGCCAATTTGGTGGCAGAAAATCACTGAGGCGGGATCACCGCCATGTTCGCCACATATCCCGAGTTTAATGCTGTCTCGAGTGGCGCGCCCGCGTTCGGCAGCGGTCTTTACCAGTTCACCAACGCCGTCCTGATCGATGGTTACAAACGGATCTTTTTCATAAATCCCCTGCTCCTCATACGCGCTCAAGAATCGCCCTGCATCATCGCGAGAGATACCCAGAGTTGTTTGCGTCAAGTCATTGGTGCCAAAGGAGAAGAATTCCGCGGTTTCGGCGATTTGTGCCGCCCGCAAAGCCGCCCGCGGCAATTCAATCATAGTGCCGACCAAATAGTTCAAGCTGGTGCCGGTTTCAGCGAATACAGCGGCAGCGGCCTCATCCACGACGGTTTTAAGAATATCCAGCTCTTTGCGCGTACCCACCAATGGGATCATCACTTCAGGGGTGGGCTGCGTGCCCGTATCTTTGGCCACCGCAACCGCCGCCTCAAAAATGGCCCGCGCCTGCATCGCATAGATTTCTGGATACGTAATGCCCAGGCGACAGCCGCGATGGCCAAGCATGGGATTGCTTTCGTGCAGCGCGTCAGCTTGCGCTTTCAAGGCTTTCACATCCATCCCAGAAGCGTTTGCCACTTCTTCCATTTCGGCATCCGTGTGCGGCATGAATTCGTGCAATGGCGGGTCGAGCAGCCGGATGGTGCACGGCGCGCCGCCCATAATCCGGAAAATATCCTCAAAGTCCGAGCGCTGCATCGGCAACAGCTTCTCAAGCGCCGCCTCGCGCCCCTCTTTGGTACCCGCCAAAATCATGCTGCGCACGACTGGGATACGGTCAGCATCGAAGAACATGTGCTCGGTGCGGCAGAGGCCGATGCCCTCAGCGCCAAAATCCTTGGCCACTTGCACATCCGCAGGCGTTTCCGCATTGGTCCGTACGGCGAGTTTGCGCACTTTGTCCGCCCAGCCCATGAGCAGACCAAAGTCGCCTGAAAGATCTGGCTGTTGCATCTCGATTTCGCCGAACAGGACCTCACCTTCAGCGCCATCCACGGTGATGATCTCGCCTTTTTTGATCTCGCGATCGCCGACCCGGAACACGCCCGCTTCTGTGTCGATTTGCAGCGCGCCGGCACCGCAAACACAAGGTCGGCCCATGCCCCGCGCCACAACGGCGGCATGTGAGGTCATGCCACCTCGCGCGGTCACAATGGCCCGTGCGGCATGCATGCCGTGAATATCTTCCGGGCTGGTTTCAACCCGGACTAGGATGACCGCACGCCCCGCCTCAGCCAAGTGCGCGGCTTCATTGGAATCAAACACGACTTGGCCGACGGCCGCACCTGGACTGGCGGGCAGGCCTTTAACCACAACATCGCGTGAGGCCGTTGGTGAAATCGTGGGATGCAAAAGCTGGTCGAGCTGCGAAGGCTCGAGCCGCATAATCGCCTCTTCCTCGCTGATCAGCTTCTCATTGGCCATATCGACCGCAATTTTCAGCGCCGCCGCGGCGGTCCGTTTGCCGTTGCGGGTTTGCAGCATGTACAGCGTGCCATCTTCGACCGTGAACTCAATGTCCTGCATATCGCGATAATGCGCTTCGAGCGTGTCCGCGACGTCGGTCAGCTGTTTGTAGACAGCCGGCATCACTTCTTCGAGGGGCGCTTCGTCGGATTTCAGCTCATCCGCGCGCGCCCGCGAAATCGGCGCGGGTGTACGGATGCCGGCCACCACGTCTTCGCCTTGGGCATTGGTTAGGAATTCGCCATAGAAGACATTCGCACCGGTCGAGGGGTCGCGGGTAAAGGCCACGCCGGTTGCTGATGTCTCGCCCATATTGCCGAACACCATAGACTGTACATTAACCGCTGTGCCCCATTCTGCCGGGATATCATTCAGCTTGCGATACAGGATCGCGCGGTCATTCATCCACGAGCCGAAGACAGCGCCAATGGCGCCCCAAAGCTGCTCCCGCGGATCATCTGGGAATGGCTTACCGAGCTTCTCTGCGACCGCGTCCTTATACTGACCGACAATCGCCTTCCAGTCTTCGGCTTCCATCTCAGTATCGAGCTCATAGCCCTGGCTGTCTTTATAATCGTCGAGAATATATTCGAAGGTATCGTGACGCAGATTGAGCACGACATTGGAATACATCTGAATGAAGCGGCGATAGCTATCATAGGCGAAGCGCTCACCGGCTTTCGCCGCCAGGCCTTGTACCGTGACTTCCGACAGACCGAGATTGAGGACGGTGTCCATCATCCCTGGCATGGACGCACGCGCGCCCGACCGGACAGAGACCAGCAGCGGATTATTCGCATCGCCGAACACTTTGCCGGTTTTTTCTTCCAGCATTTTCAAGGCGTCATCGACCTGAGCGTTCAAACCCTCAGGATAAGACTCACCTAAATCATAATAGGCGGTGCAAACATCGGTGGTCAGCGTAAAGCCAGGAGGCACCGGCAAGCCCAGGCTGGCCATTTCCGCGAGATTGGCACCTTTGCCGCCCAGCAAATTCTTCATTGCTGCGCTGCCATCGGAGCTTCCGCCCCCGAAAGAGTAGACCCATTTGGTCTCTACGCTTGCGCCATCACCCATATTGTCCTCCGTCTGCCACGGCGTAATTTTACCCTGCCGTCGGCATGAGTCTTAGATGCAAGTCAAGCGCCATGGTTAGCGTCGAGAATCAAGTCAGAATTTCCTCTGATTGCGTTGTCACGATGAATTGTCGCAAGATTTCACCGCTATCCACAGCGAAATGGCCAAAATCTGTTGCTGCACCGCAACATCACTGTTCCGAATCGAGACCAGTCAGGTTATGTTCAGGGACAGGCTCGCAAGAATGTGAGACGATTTGTGAAGTAAAGCTCCGCGTTTGGCCTTAGAATCACGGCACGCTCAGCAAACGACATAAAATAACGTCTTCAAAAGGGTGGGCCAGATGACCAAGATCAAATTAAGAGACCTTTTGTCTTTGAATACAGCGACCGTGATTGCGGCGGCGGTTCTATGTGTCGTGTTGGCGACAGATCCAGGATTGCTAGGTTAGGGGTTTTCAGCGCTCATTTTCCGTAGATGCCTGCGTAGGCAGGTATCCTTGGACAGAAATCAGCCCAAACACGACAGGATATTATCGTCCCTGGGTTCCTGCCTGCGCAGGAACCATCGGAGGGAAGGGTCGTGCCCTACCCCTCAATCTTAGAGAAGTCCGCCACCGTTCCCATCGCGGCGCGCATCGTGTTGAGCAAGTTGAGTCGGTTCTCGCGCACCGCCGCATCATCCGCATTCACCATCACACTGTCTGGTCCATCAAAGAACGCATCCACCGGTGCGCGGAGGCTGGCCAAAGCCGACATGGCGGCGGCGAAGTCTTCTTGTTCGAGCGCGGTTTTAGCCGCGTCGGCGCTGGCGCTGATGGCATTGAAGAGCGCGGTCTCGGCTTTTGCTTCGAGCTTGCTGTCATCCACCGCTCCGTCAAAGGCGCGTTTGTCTTTCTTCTCTTCGGCCCGCAGGATGTTCGCGGCACGCTTATAGCCCGCGAGCAGATTGGCGCCATCTTCAGAGTCGAGGAAGGCGGCCAGGGCTTCGACTCGCTTCACGATCAGGACGAGGTCGTCTTCGCCGAGCGCGAACACGGCATCGATGAGGTCGTGGCGCTGGCCTTGGTCGCGGAGATATTGTTTGAGGCGGTCGGCGAAGAAGGTGAGGAGGTCGTAGCCATACCCATTCGCCTCAAATGGGCGTGGCCCCGCCAACCCACTCGGCATTTTAGCAAGTTGATGGTCAGCTTTCAGAATTTGTTTTTCTAATTGCAGCCGAACCTCATTCTCCAAAACAATCCGCACCACACCCAGCGCTGCCCGGCGGAGCGCAAACGGGTCTTTGCTCCCCGTCGGCTTTTCATCAATCGCCCAGAAGCCCACGAGAGTATCAAGCTTGTCCGCCAGTGCGACAGCAATACTGACCGGTTCAGACGGCACCGCGTCTGATGGGCCTTGTGGTTTGTAATGGTCGCGAATGGCATCGGCGATGCGGGCATCTTCACCTGCTTCCAGCGCATAATAGCGTCCCATGACGCCTTGCAGCTCCGGAAATTCATAGACCATTTCAGAAGTCAGGTCGGCTTTCGCCAACCGCGCCGCACGTTCGGCCAGATCCGCATCGGCACCAACTTTCGGCGCCAGTTCAGACGCCAGAGCCGCCACCCGCTCCACCTTATCGGCAATCGTGCCGAGCTCTTTCTTAAAGTCGATTTTGGCAAGCTTGGGTGCCATGGCCTCAAGCCCGGCCTTTTTATCATTCTCCCAGAAAAAGCGCCCGTCTTCGAGCCGTGCTGAGAGGACTTTCCGGTTCCCCGCAGCAATCGCCTTGCCGCCATCCACCGCATCAATATTCGCCACAACAACAAAATTCGGCGCCAATTCGCCGGTCTTCGGGTCGCGCACGGCAAAATATTTCTGGTGCGTGCGCATGGAGAGCTGAATGACTTCGGGTGGCAGCTCTAAGAAAGCCGGGTCCATATCGCCGAGAATGACCACCGGCCATTCGGCCAAGCCAACCACTTCTTCGAGCAGGCCTTTATCTTCGACCAGTTCCAGCCCAGCCCCTTCACAAATCGCTTTCGCTTCCGTTTCAATCTTTGCGCGGCGCGCGTCGCGGGTCAGCAGCACATGGCCGTCGGCCTCGAGCTGGCGGACATAATCCTCCAAGCCGGAAATCTTATACGGCCCGCGGCCATGCACACGGTGGCCTTCGGTCTCGTCGCCGCTGGCCAGGCCATCCACTTCGAATGGCACCACGGCGCCATCAAACAGGCAGACAATCCGCTGCAGCGGGCGCACCCAGCGCATCTCGCCGCGGCCTGTGCGCATCGACTTTGGCCAGTGGAAGTTTTGCATGATTGCAGGGACCAATTCAGCGACAATATCCGGCGTGGCGCGGCCCGGTATGGTCCGCTTGGCGACGTAGAATTCGCCTTTCTTGGGGTCGCTCTTAATCTCGGCCTCATCGATCGAGCTCAAGCCCGCCCCGCGCAAGAAGCCTTGCACGGCCTGTTCGGGCGCGCCGACTTTCGGACCTTTGCGTTCTTCGACGACATCTTCGGAGCCTGCGGGCACGCCGGTACAGCTCACGGCCAGGCGCCGCGGCCCAGACATGGACGTCGTGGTCTCCACGCCCAATCCAGCCTCTTTCAAGCCTTTGAGCAGAGCATCCTTTAGATCGCTCTCAGCCTTGGCCTGCATGCGTGCCGGGATTTCTTCGCAGAAGATTTCGAGAAAGAGTTCAGCCATGTCCGCTCAGATTTCGTCTCTTAAATGGTTTCCATATCGGTGACGGTGCGCGCCGTCGCGTCGCCATCGCCTGTGTTCACAACGCTGGAGGGCTCGATCAGCATAATCTCGCACTCTTCATCGGCACCGGGGCGATGCTCAGTGCCGCGCGGGACAATGATGAACTCGCCCGCTTTGATGATTTCCACCCGGTCGCGAAAAGCCATCCGCATCTCGCCTTTGATGACGACAAACATCTCGTCTTCATGGGCGTGCGAATGCCAGTCGAAATCGCCTTTAATCTTGACCAGGCGCACATCCGTCTCATTGACCCGGCCCGCCAGGCGCGGCTGCCAGTGATCCGAAATCTGGTCGAACTTCTCACTGAGCGTGACTTTGCTCATGGCAAGGGCTCCTCATGATACAGATTGCGGATGTTTGGAATGTCGGCATCGGTTAGATCAAACTTGGCGCGCTGAACATAGCCACCGCGAAATCGCTCGCCGTCCGTGAACCGCCAGTCGGCAATATCTGCGACCAGAAATGGCACTTCTTCGCCCCCTGCCGTCTCACCAATGAAACCAGCAAATTCGCGGCGAATATTGCTCAAGGCCTCATAGTCGCGGCCATAGGCGCTGGACGGCATGATGACGGTGACCTGAAAGTCTGAATAGGCCGCATTGCCGCTTTGCCAGGCTTCGAAAAAGACCGGCAGCGTGGCCCGTGCTTCCGCCACTGCGTTCTGCACAGAGCGGTCTTTATAGATCGCCGGTGAACCCGGTGTTGGGCTGCACGCTGCGACAGCCATGCAAAGAGAGACCAGAGCGAGGCGGATCATCACGCCCCCCGCTCCGCTTCTTGCTCTGCCCATTGTTCCGCTGCGCCGCGCGCCAAATCGCGGACACGGCCAATAAAGGCCTGGCGTTCGGTTGGCGAAATCGCACCGCGGGCATCAATCAAGTTGAAGACGTGGCTGGCTTTCAACGCGAAATCATAAGCGGGCAGCGGCTTGCCTGCCGCGCGCAAAGCGTTGGACTGGCTTTCGCAATCGCTGAACCAGCGTTGCAGCATCTCGACGTCCGAATACTCAAAATTGAACGCGGATTGTTGGCGCTCATTCTCGATGAACACATCGCCATAAGAAAGCGGGGTGTCACTGTCTGGGGCGTTGAACGGCAAGTCATAGACATTGTCGACGCCAAACACATACATGGCCAGGCGCTCCAGGCCGTAAGTCAGCTCACCGGACACAGGAAAGACATCCAAGCCGCCAACTTGCTGAAAGTAAGTGTACTGGCTGACTTCCATGCCATCACACCAAACTTCCCAACCAAGGCCCCAAGCGCCCACGGTTGGGTTTTCCCAATCATCTTCAACAAAGCGAATATCGTGCAGGCTTGGATCGATCCCGATCTCGTAGAGGGAGTTGAGATAGAGATCCTGCAGGTTTTTCGGGTTCGGCTTCAGGATAACCTGATATTGGTAATAATGGCCAAGGCGCATCGGGTTTTCGCCATAGCGGGCATCCGCCGGACGCCTCGACGGTTGGACATAAGCGGCGCGCCAATCCTTGGGCCCCAAAGCGCGCAAGACCGTGGCCGGGTGCAGCGTCCCAGCGCCGACTTCCATGTCATAAGGCTGCAAGATGGCGCAGCCCTGCTCGGCCCAATAATTCTGCAAACGCAGAATCAGGTCCTGAAAGGAGTTGGGTTTGTCTCTGGCAACAGGTGCGGTCATCGAAAAGCGGTCCATGCAAATAAGCAATGCACCGCCTAACGCTGGTGACTTATTTTCGCAAGCGAGCGCTTTCAGATTTGATGCGTTCATTCATGAGGGCTTCGGTGCGTTGCCAACTCTTTGTTTCTCGCTCCGCCACAAGCGTAGGAAAGAGCTTATCATACACGATTTCGCCGGCCCGATAGCAAAGAATCAGCATGAAGAGCGATCCTACATAGGTTAATACGTAAAGCCCAAAAACAATTGGAAAGACGGGTAGAAGAACGAGAAATAGAACCGGATGATCGATCTCTGCCATAAGATCTACGAGATCATGAAAAGTCGTGATGGAAAAATAAAGCGCCGCGACGCCCTGTAAGCCAATCGCGATACTTAGCTCCCAGCGGTTGCCGACATTGCGACGCCGAATGATCGCGCCGACAACACGAAGCACGACCCCGCAAATCGCCGAGCCGAGTATCGCAGCAACGAGCGCCCCACCGAAAAACTCATATCCTTCCATGGTTTTTTTATAAGCAGAAAAAAGTATATATATTTATAAAGATCGCGATTTTTTGTGATCTTATATTTGACTTTATTATCAGCTCTTAGCGCCAGTCTATACCATTCGCATCTTGCTGCAGACCAAGCGCCCAATCGCTCCTCGGCCCGCCTTTTTCGCTGTATAGATAGCGCGGCTCGAGCAGCCGCATTGGGCCGGACCGCAAGGCTTTCCGGGCACGGACCAGGACTCTTTTTGCCTCCGCCCCTGGATATGAGTGCACGGGCAAGACTGTGATTTCGCCGGTTTGCCGCTCTAGCACTGCGAGGATCCGCGCCAGATCTGCGGCGCGGTGGACCATCACAAACGTGCCTTTCGGGCGCAGCGCGAATAACATCGCATTGATCCAGTCTTTCAGCGGCAGGCTTTCCAAATAGGCGCCGCTTTTTCCTGCGCCTGGGTTTTGGATCGTACCTGCTTCAAAGAAAGGCGGATTGGAGAAGACCAGGTCAAATCGATTTTGCCAGTCGGGCGTCAGGCTCGCCGCGCTTGCCTCAACCACATCGACACGATCGCTCAGGCCATTTTCGTTGATCCCGCGCTCAGCCAGCGCCGCCATGTCTGAATCTATTTCGAGCCCCGTGAAGCGCGCCTGCGCGGCCCTGATCGCGGCGGGGAACAGAGCACCACCCGCGCCGCAACCGACTTCGAGCGCATGGCCGGAAAACTCAGCCTCCAGCGCCGCCGCCAAGAGGATGCTATCGGTCCCGGCTCGAAAGCCTTGTTTCGGTTGAAAGACTTTGACGCGTCCGCCCAGAAATGCGTCGCACGTGGCGTCCATTACGCATCTTTCTCAATTTCGCGCAGAATGAACCGTGCGCGATCAGCCAAATCCGCCCGGACCGTGATTCGGATCGGCACCATTGGACCGCGCCCGTCAATCATCGCGGTATGCTCATCAAGGACAAATGGCTCAATTCCCTCTTCTGAGAGCAAGTGTTTGATGTAAGACAGTTTGACCAAGTCATTGGTTCGAAACACTTCTTCCAAGATTTTTCTCCAAATCGTCACATGCGGTCGCATACCGCAGCTGTATGCCATCAATTTTGCGCTAACTGTATGGATACAGATGGAAAAGTGGAATAGGACTTCTGTTGTGACTGCGCAAACCAATCCCTCCCACGAAGCACCGTTCGCAGATATTGTTGAACGTATGCAATCCATGCTGGCTGACGATCTGGCCGCGACCGAAGCTTTGCTGGTTGAGCGGGCAAGAAGCCCGGTTGATGTGATACCCGATCTGTCCGGCTATATTGTCTCTGCAGGTGGCAAGCGCCTGCGCCCGATGATTACGCTGATCGCGGCGCATGCCTGCGGTGGCGCCAATCCCGGCACCCACGCCTTGGCAACGGCGGTTGAGTTCATTCACACCGCCACATTGCTGCATGATGATGTGGTCGATGATAGCGACCTGCGACGCGGCAAGAAGGCGGCCAAGAATGTCTGGGGCAATAACGCCTCCATCCTCGTTGGTGATTTCCTGTTCGCCCGCGCCTTCACCCTGATGGTTGAGACCGGTAGCCTCGAAATCCTGCGCATTCTATCGACCGCGTCTTCTGTGATTGCGGAAGGCGAAGTGCACCAATTGGCTGCCGCCTCGCGCACAGATTTGCCGACCGAAGAGTATCTCTCAATCATCGAAGCCAAAACGGCGGCGCTGTTTGAGGCCGCAGCGGAAGCCGGCGCACTCTCAGCTGGACCGGAAGGCGCGAAACACGCCGATGCCTTGGCGGCTTATGGAAAAAATCTCGGCCTCGCCTTTCAGATTGTCGACGACGCCCTCGATTATGGCGGTACCACAGCCGTTATCGGAAAATCTGTCGGCGACGATTTTCGCGAAGGAAAAACCACTTTGCCGGTGATCATCGCACGGCGACGGGGCAGCACAGAAGACCAAGCCTTTTGGGACCGTGTGCTCAATGTGGAGCAACAAAGCGAGAGCGATTTGGCCCATGCCATCCATCTAATCCGCTCGACCGGTGCGGCCGAAGCGACGATCCGCGAAGCCCACGCCTATGCCAATCTCGCCAAAGCCGCGCTGCGGACTTTACCAGATGATGAATGGCGCCGTGCCCTGAGCGATTTGGCCGATTTCTGCGTTAGCCGCGCCCACTGATTTTGCCGATCTCTTCGGCAAATTAATTGTGCGAACTTTACTTGCCTGAAACCTCGTAGACTGAGACAAGGTCTTATGTGGCGCGCAATTCTACTGTCCTCAGCCTGCCTGGCGCTTTCGGCTTGTATGTCGACGAACACCCGTTCGCCCTCAGACCTGCTCGCGCAAGCCGAATCCGAGACCAAGCTTCGCCGCGATATCGATACTTTGACGACTTATGCAGTGGCGAAATATGCTGGCTATACTGAAGATGCCGATACTGCTGCTCGCAACTATTCGCGCCTCTTGCGCAATGTACAGGACGATCCCTGGCTGGCGGAGCAAGGCGTTTTCGCGATGCTGCGTGTTGGCGAGGTCGACCGCGCCATAGCCGCAGCGAAAAGACTGCCCTACGCGACCGTATTCGAAACGGAGTTGCCGCGGCTTTTGCTTGCCGTGGACGCGTTGAAGAATGAGGACACGACGCTCGCTCTCACCTATTTGACCAAGCCGTGGACCAATGACTATCACGCCATGCTGGCCCGCAGTCTCGCGGCGTGGAGCGTACTGGATGAAGAACCAGCTGCGGCCATCAATCTACAACGGCAAGCCGGAAACCAAGAGGGCCTATACGCTCTGATGGGGCAAATGCTCGGCGCGATCATGAAGGCCAATATTGGCGACATAGAAAGCGCCAGGACTGATTTGGGAATCCTCTGGGATGTCAATGCCAGACTGGCCTTCGGGGTCGAAGCCGAAGCACGTCTGATGGCGCTGGCCGGGGAAGAAGAATTGGCATTGCAGCGCCTGAAAATATTCCGCGATGAAGTGGGGCGCCACCCAGCCTTGGTGGCGCTGACAGAAGAGATAGAACGTGGAGAGATCTCGCCTCAACCGACTTATACGGCCGCTGAAGGCACAGCCCTCGCCTTTTACGTGGCGACGGCCCCGCAAGCCAATCAGAATTATGGTGATGTCGCCGCCGTCTACTTCGCCATGGCGGTCTATCTCGATCCCAATCTGGATTCAGCCAAAGCGCTTTGGGCCGACACGCTGGACCAGGCTGGACGACGCGATGATGCGATCGCAATTCTGAAGTCTATTCCAAAAAGCTCAATCCACCATACCAGTGCACAAGGACAGTTGGCTTGGGCCTTGCGCCGCGAAGATCGTAATGAGGAAGCCCTCGAAGTCGCCCGCCAAACGCTGGCACGCACCGATAATCGCAATATTCGTGTCCAATTGGCTGATCTTTTACAATCGCTTGATCGCGACGGCGAAGCCGAAGAGACGTTTAGTGATGTGATCGCGGCGGACGAGGCCAAGGGAGAATATGATTGGCGGATCTATTTTGCCCGCGGCGGTGCGCGCGAACGCCTTGGCGAATGGCCCCGTGCAGAGAATGATCTGCAAACGGCCATGAGTCTCAACCCAAATGATCCAACGATCATGAACTATCTTGGTTATAGCTGGATTGATCGCGGCATAAATTTAGATGAAGGCCTTCGCCTGATCGAAGGCGCTCTACGCCTAGATCCCAATAATGGTGCCATTACGGACAGCCTCGGCTGGGCGCATTATAAGCTCGGCAATTATGAGCGTGCCATATTTTACCTTGAGCGCGCCACTGAACTAGAACCCGATATTAGCGAGATCTTGGACCATCTCGGCGATGCTTATTGGCAAGTGGGACGTTTCAAAGAGGCGGGCTATCAATGGGAACGCGCGCTTAAATATGCCACGGCCGAAGATGAAATTGCTTTGCTTGAAAGTAAGCTAAAAAGTGGTCTCGCCTTGCTGCAGGCCGCTAATGATGATGGGTCCCCAGCCTTTCCATGACCCAATTGACAGAATATGCGCCTGCTAAGGTCAATTTGTCTTTGCATGTTGGCCCTCCGAAAGAGAATGGCAGGCATAATTTGATCTCGCTGGTCACGTTTGCGGACATTGACGCCGCAGATATTTTGACCGCGGAACCTGCCAGTCATTTTAGCCTCGCCGTCGATGGCCCCTTCGCTCAGCAATCTGGGCCGGCCAAGGACAACCTTGTTTTGAAAGCCGCGCGCGCCATGAATGACGCGCTCGATGGCAATGCGCCACCATTGGCGTTTCGGTTGCAAAAAACGCTACCTTGCGCAGCGGGCATAGGGGGCGGATCCGCGGATGCCGGTGCGGCGCTCAGAATTATCGTTCGCGCTCATGGCGGTGAAATGGCGCAACGTGCTGCTGAGGCTGTCGCCCCGCTTTTGGGTGGCGATGTGCTCGCTTGCTTTCACAATTTTCCCGGCTTCATGGCGGGCGAAGGCGAGACGTTTGAACCTGTCTTAAGCGTGCCGCGGCTTCCGGCTGTTTTGATCAATCCTGGGATTCCGTGTCCGACGGGTGAAATCTTTAGAGCGTTTGATGACGTCGCTCCAGACGCCATCCCCGACCACCCGCCCCTTCCCGACAATCGCACCGCCCTGCGCGCCTTCGTGACCTGGCTGAACGAGAATACGGGGAACAGTTTGCAATCGCCCGCGATGAGCAAGCATCCGGAAATCACCAATGCATTGGCCATCCTCCAATCCTTAGCGGGCGTGCGCTTGGTCCGCATGACGGGCTCAGGTGCGACGTGCTTTGCCCTGTTCGAGAATTTCGATCGTGCCGAAGCATCGGCCAAAGCGCTGGCGCTGCAATATCCTGAGTGGTGGGTGCAATCGACGCTGCTTGGAGGCGCTTAAGCGTGGTTCAAATCGCAGTTGTCAGTTTCTGCACATTTGCGCTCGCCTTCGCAGCCAGTCTGTTCGCGTGCAGCCTAGTGATGCGCATCAACGTGGTCGATGCCCCTGATGGCGAACGCAAGACGCAAACCCGGCCGATCCCCCGCCTTGGCGGCGTGGCGATCTTGATCGGTGGCCTGTTGGGAATCGCGGCGACCTTCGTCATCGTCATTCTCACTTATAGCGATGACCCGGTCCAGCATTTTCAAGAGCTGCCGGGGCGATTGGTTCGCGATGGGGCGAGTTTTGCCCCAGCTTTTGGGTTCGCTGCCACCGCTTTTTTGATCGGCTTGTGGGACGATATCTGGACCGCCAACACAAAACTGAAACTCGCCCTCTTTGCGATCGCGGGGCTCGCTGCGGCGTCAGCTGGACTGGTTCCGGACGGTTTAAATTCGCCATGGGGAGATTTGACGCTTCCAGCGTTTCTCATTGGCGGCACAGCCCTATGGCTTCTGGTTGTGACCAATGCGGCAAACTTCATGGATGGCTCAAACGGATTGGCCATTGGTTGCCTCGCCATCATGTTGGCGGGACTGGCCGCGATTGCCGGCGCCACCGGAGCGATTGCGATCACATTCTGGTGGTTCCCCCTGATCGGCGCGATTGCAGGCTTTATGGTACAGAATCTGCGCGGGCATCTTTATGCTGGCGATGCCGGATCTCTGGGGCTTGGGGCCTTATTCTCAGGTTTAGCCATTGCCGCGGGTCTGGACGTTTGGACGACGGCGACACTCGCACTGCCTTTCTTGATCGACGTGTTGCTAACGTTGGTGTGGCGGACGAAGCATGGTCGAAATTTGCTCGAAGCGCATTTGGACCACGCCTATCAGCGCATCATCGCGTCGGGGTGGAGCCATTTGGAAACGGCCGTACTCTATTGGGGCTTCACGGCGACCGCGGCCGTTCTCGCCTATATTGGGGCACAAGCTGGCGGGGCGGCGCCCTTCTTGATCTTTTGGACGCTAGCCTTAGCGGGCAGCTTCATCTGGGTCCTGCATCGGCGTGCCGCCAAGCGCGACAATCTCAGCGATTAACCCATCTGGTCCATAGGTCTTGGCGCGCAAATTGGGTCGGCAAGACCAAGCCACTGGCACCAAAAGAATGACCATTGCTGCGCCCGCGATCGTCGCCTCGACCCCGCCTTTTCCCGTCATATTGGTCAGGCCCGCGTAGACCAAGAAGAGCCCGACCAAGCTGCCTAAAATGCCCAATATTAACAGCGCCGTGCGCCATGGCGCGGAATAACCATGCTTGATCTCGAGCGATGGGTTCACACGTTTCAACGTCTCCGCAACGGCGATGATCAGACCGAAAAACTCATCGCGGGCGCCGCCAGTATCGGTATATTCGATCTTGCTCACACCATCATCCGTGGTCAGATGCAACCAGGCGCTGCGAGTGCCGCGATAGGTCACGGTGTTCCAACTGGCGTCGCGAACATCGGCCAGCTTCAGAGCGCTGCTGCCGCCGCGACGCATCAAATGATCGTCTTTAATCGCCCAAGTTTGCGTTTTGCGAACGGGCGCAGGCTTGAAACTGAATTCACGCATGCTGCCCTCGCCGCAATTACATATTTGGATAGGCTGGACCGCCGCCACCTTCTGGGGTCACCCAGTTGATGTTCTGATTGGGGTCTTTGATATCGCAGGTTTTGCAGTGGATGCAGTTTTGTGAGTTGATCTGGAAGCGCGGCGGTTGGCCATCTTCTTCGACCCATTCATATACACCGGCCGGGCAATAACGCTGCGAAGGCCCGTTAAAGATATCGAACTCAGATGATTTCTGCAGCTCCAGATTCGCCACTTTCAAATGCTTCGGCTGATCCTCTGCATGATACGTATTGGTGAACGAGACATTGGTCAGCTTGTCAAAGCTGAGCACGCCATCAGGTTTCGGATATTCGATCGGATCGCATTTATCCGCAGGCTTGAGATATTCGTGATCCGCCTTGCCGTGCTTGAGCTGCGGAATATAACCAAAGCCGACCAAGTAGCGCATCCACATGTCCGGCATACCAAGCACCGCGCCCGGCATGGTGCCAAAACGCGCCATTAATGGCTTCACATTTCGTACGCGTGCGAGGTCTGTCCAAACCCAGCTGTCCCGAACCGCTTGCTGATACTGATCCAACTCATCTGATGCTCGGCCTGCACGGACCGCCGCAACCGCCTCTTCCGCCGCCAGCATGCCGGTCTTCATCGCATTGTGAGTACCCTTAATCCGCGGCAGGTTTACGAACCCGGCTGAACAACCAATCAAGGCGCCGCCTGGGAAGGCCAGTTTCGGGATTGACTGAATACCACCGGAAGTGATCGCCCGCGCGCCATAGGCTTCGCGTTTTCCGCCTTTGATGAATTTTGAAATGTCATCATGATGCTTATAGCGCTGGAACTCATCATAAGGCGAAAGGTGCGGGTTCTTATAATTCAGGTGAACCACATAGCCGACCGAGACATAATTCTCGCCGCCCTCTGAGAAGTGATAGAGGAAGCCGCCGCCGGATCCGTCTTTTTCTTTGACCGGCCAGCCAAAGGTGTGCTGGACAAAGCCCGCGCTGAATTCAGGATGGTCAGCCGGGACTTTCCAGACTTCTTTCAGGCCGATGCCATATTTCTGCGGGTCGCAATCGGCTTCCAAATTATACTTGGCTTTGACCTCTTTGGTCAGAGAGCCCCGGGCGCCTTCGGCGAATAGAACATATTTGCCGAGCAATTCCATGCCTGGCTCATAGTCCGGCTTGTGGGAGCCATCTTCGGCAATGCCCATGACGCCTGCAACGACGCCGCGGACTTCGCCTTTGTCGCCATAAACAATCTCAGAGGCGGCAAAGCCTGGGAAGACTTGGACTTCCAGCTCTTCTGCGCGTTCGCCGAGCCAACGACAGACATTCGCAAGCGAGCCAATATAGCAGCCATGATTGTGCATAAAGGGCGGGAAGGCGAAGGTTGGCATCGCCATGGACCCGTTCGGGCCGAGCAGCTTATACGTGTCGGCATTCACCTCAGTGCGGATCGGGCGGTCGTCACGGGTGCGCCAATCTGGGATCAATTCATCCAAAGCTTTCGGGTCGAGCACCAGGCCAGACAGAATATGAGCACCAATCTCGCCACCTTTTTCCAGGACGACCACTTCCAGCTCTTCACCGGCTTCATTGGCCAATTGTTTGGCTCGAATGGCGGCCGCAAGCCCGGCTGGGCCGCCGCCCACGATGACCAGGTCAAATTCCATAGACTCGCGTTCGCTCATCAAATCTCTCCCGAAAGCTGGCAGCACGACTTGCGCGCCATTTAGGTATAATCCACTATCTGCCCATCTCTTTAGCCAAAGTTTACAAGGTCTCAATGCCCCAAAATGCCTCTGCCGCAGCGTTAAAGGCACTCACCGACTGGTGGGAGGATATGGGTGTGCCCGCCGACCAGGCGGAAATGGCGGCCTTGGTGAAGGCGTCGCAAGCCGCCCCGACGGGGGTCTCAGCGGCACCGAAGCCCGCCCAAGAGGCTGCAAATTCTGGGCAGACCGGCGGCGAGCGCAAACGTCGACGCGGCAAGTCAAAGACGCTGACCGATTGGATTGCGGAAGCTGGCGCCCTCGCCGCGGCAGCCGATTCGCTCGAATCACTCAAAGCTGCGATCGAGAGTTTTGACGGCTGCCACCTGAAAGAATTGTGCGAGAAAACGGTCGTCTATGATGGCACGCTCAGCGCCCCCGTCATGGTGCTTGGCGAAGGCCCAGGCGGACAAGAGGATAGAATCGGCCTGCCTTTTGTCGGCAAAGCGGGCCAATTGCTGGACAAGATGCTGGCCGCGATTGGGTTGGATCGCAAAACCAATACGTTCATTTCCAATGTCAATTATTGGCGCCCCCCGGGTAATCGCAATCCTGAAGCGGATGAGCTGGCGGTCTGCCGCCCCTTCGTCAATCGCATGGTCGACCTGGCTCAACCCAAAATCATCATCGCCACAGGCGGGGTTGCGGCGAAGACTCTGCTCGACACCAAAACCGGGATTATGCGGCTGCGTGGGTCGGAGCGGCCATTCGAGACGCCGGCTGGCACAAGCGTGCCCATGGTGCCCATGTTCCACCCCGCCTATCTGCTCCGCCGCCCGCAGGATAAAAGCCGAGCCTGGCGAGATCTCTTGCTGGTCCAAGCGCGGTTGAAAGAGATGGGGGTTGAGGTTTGATCGAGGAAGAACAAACCAGCTTGGAGCGCATTGCACGCATCTGGGTAGCCTTCGTCCTTTACGGAGGACTTTTTGGGTTCCTTGTCTTTGTCGGGATGGTTTTTGGCCTAAGGCAATCACAATGGTATGCGGCGGCCATCGCAGTGATCGTCGGAGTTTCCCTTGGTTTTGGACTTGCGCACGTCCTCGGCGCGAGAAAACTGGCGGCGAGGATCCTTGGATTTCTTTACTATCTGGGGTGGCTAAACAGCTAAATGCCCGCACCGCTCTCCATCATCATCCCAGCTCTAAACGCTGAGGCGGTGCTGCCAGCATGCCTGGCCGCGCTCATGCCGGGCCTAGAATCCGGGCTCATCCGAGAGGTCATTCTCGTCGATGGCGGCAGCGAAGACCAAACCCGGCGCTTAGCAGAAGGGTCGGGCGCGACTGTCATTTCTGCGCCCGCCACAGGCCGCGCCGCACAGCTGCGCTATGGCTTTGACCAGGCCCGCGGCGATTGGCTGCTCTTCCTGCATGCCGACACCGCTTTGTCGCGAGACTGGGCCGAGCGCGCCAAAGCCCATATCACCGAGCGCAAAGACAAAGCCGCCGCTTTCACCCTCGCCTATCGCTCTGATCACCCGATGGCGAAAGTCGTGGCCCGGCGCGCCAATTGGCGGGCCCGCAGCCTGGGCCTGCCCTATGGCGATCAAGGTCTGCTCATCTCGCGCAAGCTCTACAATGAGATTGGTGGCTATCCGGATACACCATTTATGGAAGATGTTCAGATCATCCGGGCGATTGGCAAAAAGCGGCTGACCCTGCTCTCCGCCGAAGCTCGGACCGATGCCTCAAAATATGATCGCGATGGATGGCGCAAACGCAGTTGGCGCAATGCCTATCTGATCACGCGATATTTGCTTGGCGCCAAGCCGGAATCTCTGGCTAAATTGTATCGATAGAAACCACAGGTCAGGCGGGGAGTGCAAATATGTCGCTAGACGCAAGCTGGGACGATGAATTGGAAGCCGGTTATGTCTATTTGCCAGACCATCCCGGGCCCGGCACGCCAGGATGCGTGGCCCGCTCGATTGATGTCTTCGCCCTGGACGAGCGCCTGCGCGGCCTACAAATCATCCTCGATGTGGACGAAAATAACCGCGTGATAGGCATAGAGATATTGCGATGATCGGAAGAAAGCGCGTTAAACTCACGTGGAACGAGAAGGAGGGTGTGGGTTATTTGAAATTGCCAAATCATCCCGGAAGAGGAGTCGCGGGCTGTTCGAAGCGAACCGTGGATATGCGTGATTTAGATGCATCGCTCGGCGGCCCTCAGCTCATTTTTGACGTAGACGAGCACGACCGCGTGATCGGCATCGAAATTCTAAGTTGGGACGAAGCGACAGGATGAAACGACCGCAAATTCTGATTTTCGCGAAGCCGCCGCGGATTGGCTTGTCGAAAACGCGCCTAGCCAAGAGTTTAGGCTCGAGCGTTGCCGCCCGTCGCATCGCCACCGCCCTTCAAGCCAAGACCGTGCGCGCCAGTTTGCGCGGGCCATGGGAGACCATCCTCTACACCGCACCTGATCGCGAACTCGACAATTCTGTGGGTGGCATATGGCCAGCACAGCTTGAACGCCGCAGCCAAGGCCCAGGCCATTTGGGTGACCGTTTGAGCAAAGGGTTGCGCGAAGCCCCAGCAGGTCCCGTATTGTTCATTGGCAGCGATGCGCCGGACATTTCGACCGCCCTGCTGCGCCAAGCGGTACGCGCGCTGAGTCGCCATGATGCCGTGTTCGGTCCAGCGCCCGATGGCGGCTTCTGGCTGTTCGGGCTGAACAAGACAGCACGGACCAAAAGCCCGTTTTATGGCGTCCGCTGGTCTGGCCCACATGCGATGGAGGATGTCTGGGCCAATCTGCCAGAGACCAGCAAAGTCGCGGTCTTGCCGCAACTGATTGATATTGACGACGCGAAAGATTGGGACATCTGGCATGGCCGCCATGATGCCGAGGTCGAAGCGCATAAGGATGCTCAGACGCATACAGCGCCCGCCAATCAAAAACCGGGTCTCTTTTCACGACTGTTCGGACGAAATTAGTCCGCGCGGAACGCACACCAATCTGGTTTTTTACTCAAGGCGCGGCGGCCTTTATGGGGCCAATCGCCAAGATGCCCTGCTGCCTTGCCTGCTTCAGCAACATCTTGCCCATTCGCGGATAGGGTGATGACTTCCCGATCATAGCGGTCTGCGCCGGAATTGCTGGTAATCACCAAATCGGCATTGCGGGTGAGTTCGACCATAAATTCTTTGGCTTCAAAGCCCAATTCGCGCTCAAATTCGCACTTCGCGCCGCCGCGTGCACCAACGCCGCCGGTCTCAGGGGCGTCGACATTGGCGAGGCGAAATTTCATCCCATCGATCCGACCACTATCGCCATCCGACCAGTAGATATTGTAGGACGTTGCGGTCGAGTTCGTCTGCGCGGCGGGATCCGCGCAAGCGACCAGTACAGCAAACAGAAGTAGCGATGCGTGTTTCACACGCTTTGATTGAATCGATTCGCAATCCCTCGGGAGAGTCGAATGTCGCTACTTGTCTATTTGGCGATCCAGCCGAGATCTTTCGCGACGCCATAAAAAGCAAAAGCGCCAAGTCCTAAGGGGATTAATGCTTCGGGACGGCCGCCGATCAGCAATGGCAAGCCAACCGCGAACACCATCATGGTTCCAATCAGAATCCGCGCGCCTGTCTGGATCGCAGAGCGGGCACCGTTTGCGGCAGTTTCCACGGCTCGAAAAATCATGTCACGTCCCTCCTGATCCATCCTTTTATCAAAATGCGGTTTCTGCGCCTTTGAAGAAATCGGTTGAATTTTCACCGATCAGCACCCTTGCTCGTCGCTTTCATGCACTGTGAAATTACGCTAACCAGCTGAAATGGCGTCTCTTCTCATCATCTATCACTCGCGCACCGGCGGCGCGCAGCAAATGGCCGAAGCCGCATTTGACGCGGCCAAGAAGGAGACTGAAACACGGTTGCAACGCGCCCACGAGACCGGCCCAGATGATCTGCTTTCTGCTGGGGGCTACTTATTCGTGGCCCCGGAAAACCTCGCCGCGCTTTCGGGAGAGATGAAGGAGTTCTTTGATCAGGCCTATTACCCGGTCCTCGGGAAGATTGAAGGGCGCCCTTACGCACAGATGATTTGCGCGGGTTCGGATGGCGAAAATGCTGTTCGTCAATTGGCCCGCATTGCTACCGGATGGCGTTTAAAAGAAGTTCACCCGCCGCTGATCGTCTGCACGCACGCGCAGACCCAAGCTGAAATCCTGGCCGAGAAGACCCTTTCTGAGATCGATCTGGAACAATGCCGAACGGTGGGTGCGACACTGGCCGCGGGGCTTTCTATGGGCGTGTTTTGAGCGCCAGCAGACTATTTTTTGCCACCTGGTGGCATCGCTGACACGAACGCGAACCCTTCATCCAGCAAAGCCGTGATCAACGCGGAATCGCCCAGCATTTCTTCCGTTAAGCACACATAATCACGCATTGTCGCGCCATAGGACTTAAACGGGCCCGCGCCATGACTGTCCAATAGGTCTTGCTGGCGCGCTTTCGGCAGACGGATCCCCAATTGATCGTCTTTGTTGATTTGAGAGAACATATGCCCATTAGCAGATGTATAGGGATTGGCTTTACCTTTTCGCGGATATTTTCCTGATGCGGCAATCGCGGCCTCATACAGGGCAATCAGATCAGTTCGGGTCATAGGCAGGCTCCGCGTTTATCGCTTAGCCTTCCTTTTTCGCCTTTGTTGCAATGAAATCCAAGCCCGCATCAAAAGTGGATTGCCAGACCACCCGCGCGAACCGATTTAAACCAATGCGCGAGGCTTTGATTTTGACAATCGGCGGTAAGGTGCCACGATCGCGAAACCGAATGCGGGCGCCGGTTTTAGAGACATCCAGGATAATCCCTTCTCGTGACGCGCCGGATTCTGAATAGACGGTGCAGACGCACCAAATGCCTTTTCGCATCGCGCGCCGAGCTTCAGTGCGAGGTCTTATGACAGGAATAGGGGCCGCGGCCGACGAACCTGAGGCGCGGTTGAGATCCACTTTGACTTTGCTTTTCGACTTCGACGAAAACATCGGATCAACACTTCCTTAACGCTACATTATAGCGAAAATCCCGTTAAGGTTGAATTACTAGGGGTGTAAACGAGTTAACGTCCGGTATCCGTCGCCTCTTTTTGTCAGTTTCGACAGGGGGGTGTGCTCACGTCCACGCAAAGATAAGCCCCGTGACCACAGATCATGCGGCACGAGGCTCAATCAAAATGGATTTTGCTTTCAGGCCTTTAACCTGATTTCAGCTCGTCAAACGGGATATCCTTATCAACACGGACATCTTGCGGCAGGCCGAGCACGCGTTCAGCGATGATATTCTTCAGAATTTCATCTGTACCCCCGGCAATTCGAAGGCCTGGGGCCCACATGAAGCTCTGCTGGAACAGACCGTCTGCTGGCATCTCATCACCCGTCATCAGGCCGTAATGATCCTGCATCTCGATCGCTGAATTACAAATATCCTGCAGCTGATTGGCGGTGATAATCTTACCAATGGAGTTTTCCGGTCCCGGCGTTTGGCCTTTCGACAAGGCGGTTTGCGTCCGCAATTTGGTCAGCTTGTAGCCTTGGGCCGCCACATACCAATCAGCGAGATTGTCCCGGAAGGCTGCGTCGCTAATCGTGCCTGCATCTTTGGCATAGTTCATGATCTCCGCCCAATCCGGACCTGGAGATCCACCGACCGCAAGACGCTCATTCATCAGCGTCACGATGGCGACTTTCCAGCCCTGGCCGACTTCGCCGAGACGGTCGCTGTCCGGAATGCGGACATCCGTGAAATAGACCTCGTTAAACTCACGTCCACCAGAGGCTTGGTGAATCGGACGGGCTTCGACGCCTTGCTGTTTCATGTCCACGATGAACATGGTCAGGCCTTTATGCTTCGCCGCTTTCGGGTCGGTGCGGACCAAAAGGATGCCATAATCAGAATAGTGGGCACCGGAGGTCCAAACTTTTTGGCCATTGATGACCCATTCATCGCCATCTTTGACCGCGCGGGTTTTCAAGCCTGCGACGTCAGATCCCGCCGATGGCTCAGAGAAAAGCTGACACCAAATCTCTTCGCCCATGAGGGCTTTTTGGACATAGCGTTTCTTATGCTCATCAGAGCCGAACGCGATGACGGTTGGGATACACATGCCAAGGCCGATCGTGAACGGGCCGCCAGGGGAATCGAATTTCGCTTCCTCTTGGCCCCAAATCACTTGCTGCATGGCTGTACCACCGCGGCCGCCCATTTCTTTCGGCCAGGTGATTTTGGCATAACCGCCTTTGGCTTTGACCGCTTGCCATTCCTTGGCGCGCTTCATGAACTCTTCGCCGGAGACCCGTTGACGCAAAGGTTGTGCGCCTTTCGGCTCAAGGTGCTTTTCGAGGAAGGCCCGCGCTTCAGAGCGGAATTCGGCTTCTTCGGGGGTATCGTTGAAATCCATAAGTCTATTCCTTCCTTAGGCCGCGTTCTTCAGTTCAAGGGCGCGGACCAATTTTTCCTTCCAAACCTTTGGCGCGCCAGCTTGCACCGCCAAGAGCTTGGCTCTGCGATAGAAGAGATGGCAATCCACTTCCCAGGTAAAGCCCATACCACCATGGGTTTGGATATTCTCCTTTGACGCGTACCAATAGGCTTCACTTGCCGCTAAACGAGCGGCCGCAGCGGCTTCTGGCAACTCAACCGCATCGGTCGAGAGCGCCCACGCGCCGTAATAGCAATTCGAGCGGGCCACTTCGTTTTTGACATACATGTCGGCCAGCTTGTGCTTGATCGCCTGATTGCCGCCAATCGGACGTCCAAAAGCATAGCGCTCCTTGGCATAGTCGGTGGCCATTTCTAGGCAACGTGTGGCGCCGCCCAATTGCTCAAATGCAAGCAGAACCGCTGCGCGATTCATGATTGCGTCATGCAGATCACCGCCTTCTCCGGCCGTGCCCAAACGTTCTCCGGCGGCACCGTCAAACGTGATCTCAGCATGGCTGCGCGTCGGCTCGAGTGTTTTCACAGATTTGCGTGACACACCGGCGCCATTCAAGTCGACCAGGACCAGGCTGGCCCCGCTGCCTTCTTTGGCAAGCACGATAGCATGCGTGGCGATATCGCCGTCCGTCACTGGAATCTTAGTACCCGACAGTTTGCTACCATCAAAGCTGACAGAGAGTTTTGCCGGGTCTGGATTGCCGGGCCCTTCGCTCGCCGCGTAGCAGCCAATGACATCGCCGCTGGCGACGCCTGGCAGCACAGCGCCTTTTTGTGCGTCGCTGCCGGCCAACATCATGCCTTCGGCGAAGAAGTAGACTGTGCTGGCAAACGGAACTGGCGCCAGAGCGCGGCCCATTTCTTCCGCCAAGACGCAAAGCTCAAGCGCGCCCAGGCCAAGCCCACCATGCTCTTCGGGGATGGCCGTGCCGAGCCAGCCCATTTCTTTCACCTTTTGCCAAACACCCTCGTGATGGCTCTTATCATCATCATTCAAGACCTCGCGGACATGCTGCGTCGTGCACTCCCCATCGAGGAATTTGCGCGCTTCATTCCCAAGGAATTTTTGATCGTCGGAAAAATCAAAATTCATGGCCCGTCCGGCCTCCCTGTCATTTCTTATGGCACAAACAATAGCGCGGTTGACGTGCACGGAAACCCGTGACGCCACGGTAGGCTCGCGCAACGAAAAATCCGTCGAACTCATCCCCGCGATTGCAAGCGCTGCAAGGATGTCTACATGGGATGGATCAGGTTCGAGAAAGGGTCTTTCCATGCGCACAGAAACGCCGGTTCAAATCAAGCTTGCCGACTATCAGCCATACCCCTTTGCTATTGATGACGTGTTGCTGAGATTTGAGCTCGAGCCGAGCGCCACCAAAGTGCATGCGAAAATGACGGTGCGCCGAGTTAACGATGGGCCGCTGGTGCTGGATGGGGTCGAGCTGAAACTTGATGAGATCCGTATCGATGGCGCCGCGCTTGAGCCAAACGAATATGAGCTCAGTGATGAGGCCCTCACGCTGACCGAAACACCGGATGCGTTCACACTCGAGACCATCGTCACTATCGACCCATCCGCCAATACCGCGCTTTCGGGGCTTTACATCTCAGGTGGGCGGTTTTGTACGCAATGCGAAAGCGTCGGGTTTCGTCGCATCACCTATTGGCCAGACAGGCCCGACGTGATGAGCCGATTCAAAGTGCGCTTGGAGGCCGACAAAGCCAGCTACCCTATCCTCCTGTCCAATGGCACGCCGGGGGCGCGCGGCAATCTCGAAGCCAGGCGCCATTTCGCCGAATGGGATGACCCTCATCTCAAGCCATCTTATCTGTTCGCCTTATGTGGCGGCGATTACGATATTTACCGTGATACGTTCACCACCATGAATGGTCACGAAATTGACCTTGCCGTGCATGTCGACAAAGGCGATGGCGATCGCGCGGCCTGGGCGATGGAGAGTTTGAAAGCGTCGATGAAGTGGGATGAAGACGTCTTCGCCCGAGAATATGATCTTGGCGTGTTCAACATTGTCGCCGTTCGAGACTTTAATTTCGGCGCGATGGAAAATAAGGGCCTGAACATCTTCAACTCGGCCTATGTTCTCGCCGATGAAGCAACCGCAACCGATGCTGACTTCGAAGCCATTGAGAGCATTGTTGGACACGAATATTTTCACAATTGGACCGGCAATCGCATCACGTGCCGCGATTGGTTCCAGCTCTGCTTGAAAGAAGGTCTGACCGTCTTCCGAGATCAGGAATTCAGTGCCGATCTGCGCTCTCGCCCGGTTCAACGCATCAAAGACGTCATTCGTCTGCGCGCGCGTCAGTTCGCTGAGGATGCCGGGCCGCTGGCCCACCAAGTGCGACCCGATTCATATGCCAGCATCGACAATCTCTACACGGCGACCGTCTATGAGAAAGGCGCTGAGCTTATTCGCATGTTAAAAACCATGATCGGCGATGAAGCGTTCGCGGACGGCATGCAACTCTATTTCAATCGCCATGATGGTGAAGCCACCACGATTGAGCATTTCTATAAGTGTTTCGAAGAGGCCAGCGGGGAAGACCTAGAAGCTTTTAGACGCTGGTATAGCCAGCCTGGCACGCCAACTCTGAACGCGACCGAAGTCTGGGACGAAGATGCGGGCACTCTGACTGTGATGCTTTCACAATCTAATCCGCAAACGCCCGGAAACAGCGCGCCGCAGCCCTTGCCCATGCCGATGCGTGTCGCGGCGTTTTCCGCAGACGGCGATAAGATCGAGGAACTGACCTTAATGGTCGATGGCGAAGACACGGTCTGGACCATTGGCGGGCAATCTAAGCGCCCACTCGTTTCGATCAATCGCGGATTCTCAGCGCCGGTGCGTCTCAATCATCGCATTAGCGATGCAGAGCGTCTCGCCGTGGCGCAGGTGGACGATGATCCGTTTAACCAATGGGACGCCTTACAAGCCTTGGTGAAACAGGAAATCCTGGCCATCGCCTATGCGCAAAAATCACAAGCCGACGCGGACATTATTGCCGCCATTGTCGCGGCGGTGCGCAAAAATGCAGAAGATCCCGCTTTCGCGGCCTTGCTCACGCGCTTGCCCGATGTTGGCGAGCTCTTCATCGAGTATAGCCCGGCGAATCCGATTGCCTTGGCCGACGCCCGCAAAACCGTGCAGATCAGCTTGGCCGAGGCGCTCCTTGATGATGCGCGTACTGTTCTGGCGCAGGCTTCCCCCGCACCATTCGCACCAGATGCGCAGCAGTCCGGACAGCGGGCCTTGCGCAGTGCGTATATGGGCCTTCTCAGCGCCCGCGGCGAAGCGGCGGATGGTGAGCTCAAGGCGTTATTCGATGGCGCTAGCAATATGACGGAGAGCCTGTCCAGCTTGCGCGCGCTTTGCGTCGCCAATGGTGCCAGCAAAGCTGACGCCGTTTCAGCATTTGAGCAGAGCTGGAAATCCAATCCATTGGTCATGGATAAGTGGTTCGCCGTGCAGGCTTCAACCGGCGGTGTCGAAGATATCAAGGCGCTGACGCAGCATCCCGACTTTGATCTCAGCAATCCTAACCGGGTGCGTTCGGTCATCGCGGTGTTCGCCATGCAGAATTTGAAAGCGTTCCATGCCCCGGATGGCTCTGGCTATGAATTGGTGGCGGACATCATTCAACAAGCCGACCAGAAAAATCCGGCATTGGCGGCCCGCCTACTGACCGCGTTTGAGCAATGGAAATCGCTTGAATCCCGCGCCCGGAGCGCCGCAGAGACTGTGTTGAAGCGTTTGCAGAAACAGGATCTGTCGAAAAATGCGTCAGACATTATTGCGCGCACACTCGGATAGGCTGCGACGCTGAAGAATCGTGCCATTGGTTAACCAATCCTGAACTTTCAGACTGGAAAGCTGAAAAATGAGTAAGTGCGTCCTGAAGAGACGCAGCGAGAAAGGCGCGGGCTGTGGCACGTCAAGGGACGCAAGCGGCAGATTTCAAAAAGCCGGGGCGATCAAAATCGCGCCCGAGCCTAAGCCTGACCAAAGCGCTCGGCCTGATTATCTTGATTGAAGGCTTGGCTCTGGGTCTGAAATTCCATGATGACAGAGAAAATATCCGCGAAGCAAAGCAAGTGGAAGCCCATCGCGAAGCCTTAGCGATCGCAGAACGGGTCACCGGCCGCATCAACACGGTCGAACAAACTCTGCGTCTCGGCTTCCAGGCAGGCTGGACCCCGCAGCAAACCGGGCGAGCGCATCCTGACTTAGAAAGTGTGGTCTCATTGACGGACGCGCTGACCGCCACGGAAGGCTCACGCCTGCGCTCCGCCGGCGAAACCGCGTCACAGCTCTTGGCGCAGAACAAGCTTGCCGGGCTCTCGGCGCGAGACGACCTCATCATCGTCTTCAATCCATCATCAAGCGGGCCACGATTTGGTTTGATACAAGACCCGAACTGGCTGCCTGAACCCTATGGTAATCGAGTTTTTTCATTGCTGTCCTCACAGACTGACGGCGCCATGCTGTCTGCGCAAGGACAGCTGACGGCATGCTCGACACTCGGCAATGCAGACTTGGCCGTCTGCGTGCAGAACGAGTTTCCATCCATGTCGCGCAGTGAGATGCTCAGCCTGCTCGTATATGGCTTGCTCTTGCTCGGCCCAGCGCTTGCCATTCTCGGCCTGTTTCGAATGTTTGAACGCCGCCGCATTGAACTTGAAACTTTTGAAGGTGAAGCGACGCGCGCCGGGCGCATTCTGAAAACCGTTTTGAGCCAATCAAAAGCCGGGTTCTGGTCCTGGAACACCAAAACCAATCAAATCTCAATCAGCGCCGAGGCGGCGCAATTGCTCGACAAGCCGGGCGCGATGGACGTGTCCATAGATGAATTCGTCCAATTCGCGCATGAAGATCAGGCGGAGAGTCTCAAACAAGCGCTGCGCACCATGCAGGAGCGTGGCTATGTCTCGCAAGTCTTTGCCAGCAAGGACAAATCCACTTGGCTGGATATGCGCGCGAAACCAGATGAGCATAGCGGTGCAATCAATGGCGTCTTGCAAGATGTGACGGCGACGAAGATCGCTGTCGCCCGCACGCGCCAAGCCGAGAACCGCTTACGTACCGCCTTAGAAGGGTTTTCCGGCCCCGTCGCCCTTTGGGATGTGCGCAAACGTTTGATCTATTGGAACCGCGCTTTTGTCCGTGTGTTCGGTTTGGAACCCACCGTCCGCGCTGGCATGGGTTATGACACTGTGATGTTGTCGCAAGCGACCAATATTATTGACCGCCGTCCGAGCATTGAGGGCGACCGCACGGAAATCGTCAAAATTCGCGATGGCAATTGGTTCAAGATTGTCGAACGCGCGACGAAATCTGGCGGAATGATCACGGTTGGCTTGGATGTCTCAAGCGATGTTCGCAATGAGGTTGAACTGACAAAGCAGCAAGGCCGCCTCCGCAAACTCGTGGCCGAACTCGAACGGTCCGAGACCCGCACCGCCGAACTGACGCGCCACTTGAAGCTGGAAAAACAACGCGCCGAGCGTTCGGCAAATTCGAAGAACGCCTTCTTGGCCAATATGAGCCACGAGCTGCGCACGCCCTTAAATGCCATCAACGGCTTTTCCGAGATCCTGGTCGGAGAGCTTTACGGGCCGCTCGGGGACAAGCGCTATAAAGAATACGCGCAGGACATTCTCGATTCCGGCAAACATTTGCTCGATATGATCACCGACATTCTCGATATGGCGAAGATTGAAGCCGGTAAGATGACCGTCGATCTTCACCCGATTGATATTGTCGACCCGGTCGATGCGGCCATTCGGATGATCCGTCGCAAAGCCGAAGAGAAAGACATTTCGCTGAAGCTCGCCGCCAATTCAAACTTGCCTCTAGTAGAGGCGGATCATCGCGCCATTCGTCAGATGATCCTCAATCTGGTCTCGAACGCCATCAAGTTTACCGATGAAGGCGGCGAAGTCCGCGTGACGGTCGACCAAAAGGGTGAGGAATTACGGGTCGCGGTGCGGGATAATGGCATCGGCATTCCACCTGACGCGCTCCCCCGGCTCGGCGAACCGTTTGAACAGGTCAGCGATTCCAGAGATCGTAATTATGATGGCACGGGCCTTGGCCTCGCGCTCACAAAGTCTTTCGCTGAAATGCATGGCGGCCGTTTGACCATTGCCAGCGAACAAGGGCGCGGCACGCAGGTCAGTTTCTACCTGCCGGTGCCGGCACACCAGAGCCAGTCTTCAGATTCAGCCGCTTAGGACGCGTCGGCCAGCGCTTCGATCGCGAACAAGCTGGCTTGGGCAGCACAGTCTGATGCGGCTGCACGGAGGGCGATAGCGCGATCGGCTGAGCTTCGACCACGGGCGGTGCTGCTCGCTTCAATCTCGGTTCGGGCCAATAGGCTTCGATCATCCGACCGAATAACACTGACCAGCATCCGGCAGGTTGCGCGTTCGCCCTGCAGTTTAAGATCTGCAATCCGGCTCGCAAGCTCATAGTCTGCCATGGCGCCAATCTCTGGCGCCAAAGCATGGCCGTCAGAATCAGCGCTGAAACTGTCAATCATCGCAAATTGGATTTGACGCGTGGCCGGGCCGGCCCATTCGGCGCCAGCAACCAGCCGCAAACCGCCATCGCCGCGCTCGCTCACGAGGCCTTGCCCAGCGATCAGGCGCGCCGCCTCAGGTTCCCGGACGAGAATGTTTTCGGTCAATCCTGGGTGTTCGACACTGGCCTCGATTTTATAAAGTGCGTCTGGAACATCCGGTTCCGGCAGGACAGAGACACAGGCCGTGAGAGCCGTGCTCAGGAGCGCGATGCTGAAGAAAGTCTTGGTCATTATCGGCGGTCCTCATATGGCAGCGGCTTACCGACCACTAGGCCTTGTGGGTTCTGTTCCAGTTCACGGGTGAGGCGATCAATGCGTGCAATCAGCAGCCTCAATTCTTGAGCGGCGAGATTGGTTTGCTGCACCGTGTCTGACGCACCGCCTTCAACCAGAATAGTGGCCGCCTGGATGGCTTTGCGGCTTTCAGTCATCATATCGCTAGCATTGCCCGTCGCGCCGTTTAGCTCAGCAACCAGGGCTTTCAATTCGACATTTAAGCTTGCCAGCTCCTGGTCTACGGAAGCGGCGACGCCCGTGATATCGGTCGAGGCTTTGGTCAAATTATCCCCTGCCCGCTCAAGCGCGGCCAACGTTTCCAAAGACTGCGCTAAAAGGGCTGCGTCCTCAGCTGAAATCGAAGCTGAAATATCGCGCACATTGATCAATATATCCGACATGGCGGCGATATTCTCGTCCGTCAGGAATTTGCTCAATTGGTCGATCGTGATCCCGGCTTGGCCGACAATTTCAGCCCCGCCATCGAACAGGGCCGCGAGCGGGGTCTCTCCCGCTTGGATGACCGGCACGGTCTGATAGGGCTCCGGCAGAAGCGGCCCGGAATTGGTCGAACCGGCATTGATCTGCACGAAGGTCACGCCGGTAATCCCGGCAAAATCAATAATCGCGGTCGAATCTGTTTTGACCGGCGTCGAACGGTCGACCCGCAAGCGGGCGCGCACCATTGAGGCGTCACGACGATCAATGCGGACGCTTTCAACCTCGCCGACTTTGATCCCGATATAGCGCACCGACGCTCCTTCTTCGAGAGAGACAGGACCCGGGAAAACGACATCATATTGGGCATAGTCGCGATTGAACTGTGACGAGCCGAGCCAGAGCGCGAACCCGATCACACAGGCCGCCACCATCAAGACAAAAGCCCCGATCAGAGCGTAATTCGCACGTGTTTCCATCATCCGGCTCCCATAATTGCGCCGCGCCCACGTGGGCCCCCAAAATAGTCCTGAATCCAGGGATGGGTCTCACGTCTCAATTCATCCATCGTGCCAATTGCGAGAATACGTTTTTCCCCCAGCACAGCGATCCGGTCGCAGGTCACCGCCAATGTATCGACATCATGGGTGACCAAGAACACCGTTAAGCCCAATGATTTCTGCAGATCGCGGATCAATTGGTCAAATCCGGCCGCGGTAATCGGGTCGAGGCCTGCCGTCGGCTCATCCAGGAATAGTAGCGGTGGATCGAGGGCCAATGCCCGCGCCAGGGCGGCGCGTTTGCGCATCCCACCGGACAGATCGGACGGATATTTCCGCCCCGCCCAGGTTTCCAGGCCCGACATCCGAATTTTCTGATCGGCCAGCTCTTTCATCAAACGGAGCGGCAAATTCGAGTGCTCTTTCATCGGCACCATGACATTCTCGCGCACCGTTAAATTGGAGAAAAGCGCCCCATCTTGGAACATAATCCCCCATAGGCGCTGTAAGGCCGAATGATCTTCTGATTGGAGATGGATGACATCCTCGCCAAAGACGTGCACGTCGCCGGCGGCAGGCGTTTTCAGGCCGACAATGGCCCGCAAAAGAACCGATTTACCGGTCCCAGATGGGCCAATCACCCCTAACACCTCGCCGCGCCGCATATCGAGATCGAGATTCTCATGTACCACATGCGTGCCATAAGCGGTCTTCAAACCGCGGACTTTGATCGCCAGCTCGCTCATATGCCCAGCTCCATGTAGAAAATGGCGAATAGAGCGTCGATCACGATGATCGAGAATAAGGCTTGGACGACGGATTTGGTTGTGTGATGGCCGAGTGACTGAACACTACCGCCCACTTCCAGCCCTTGGCGACAGCCAATCAGTGCGATCGCGAGACCAAAGACGGGCGCTTTCGACATACCAATCCAGAACTGATCTATTGGCACACTGTCCTGCATCCGATTGAAGAAGACGGTCGGATTAATATCCAGCACGAGCCAACCGACCGTCATGCCGCCTGCTATCGCGGTCAGCATGCCGATAAAGGTTAAAACTGGCACCATAATCATCATCGCCAGCACGCGCGGGGCGACGATCACATGCATGGGGTCCAACCCTAAAGTCTGCATGGCGTCGATTTCCTGGCGCATTTTCATGGCGCCGATTTGCGCCGTGAAGGCAGAATTGGTGCGTCCGGCGATGATGATCGCCACCAGGACACCACCCAATTCTCGTAAAACCCCAAAACCAACGAGTTCGACAACGAATATCGTCGCGCCGAACTGAGCCAGCGTCGTCGCACCAATAAACGCTACGACCATACCGACAAAGAAACTCAAAAAGGCAATGATCGGCACCGCGTCAAGGCCCGCATCCTCCATAACCGAGACCAAAGCGGTCCACCGCATCTTCGCAGGGCGCCAAAGCACCGTCGAAATTGCTAGAATGGTGCCGCCAAGAAAGGACAGCGTTTCCATAAATTCCTGCCACATATGCTCGGCATTACGGCCCGTACGCTCAAGCAGATCGATAAAGCCATGGCCCTCTTCATGGACCGGTGGGGCATGCTCTTCCTGGGTCGCCAGCACACGCGCTTGGCTCAACAAAGACAAGGCTTCTGGCGTGCCCCCGACGATTTTCGGTTCACCAGACGCGAAACCGCGTAGGACCCGGTCGATCAAGAAAGCGCCCGCGGTATCTATGGTTTCAAGCCCGTTCAAATCGAGTTCGGCGAGCCCAGATTGTCCCTGCTCGTCAACCAATTCGCGCAATTTTCCATCTTGGTCGGCCAGCGTCGAAACCACCCATGCACCCTGCAGCACTAACCGCGGGCGGTCCCCCCCTAAATACTCAAACGCAGGGGTTGAGGATTGTTCACCTGGTCTCAACACTATTTACCTTAACCCAGCAGGCTTTAAGACGGCCCCCAAAGCGTCATTCAAATTTTACCAATCCGGCAAAGACTTCATCCATGCGCCAGATGACCATCACACCCGTGTCTTCGCCGCTAAAAGCGGCTTTTGCAATCTCACGCGGCTCAAAATCAACCGCCGAAACCGTCATGGTGGAGGTGATTGATGGCGAATACCGGGGCCGCGGCGAGTGCGTGCCTTATGCCCGATACAAGGAAAGTCGGATCAGCGTCGTGGCGCAATTGTCCGGCATTGAGAAAGCGGTCCAAGAGGGCCTCACCCGAGACGATCTCCAGCGCCGCTTGCCCGCAGGCGCGGCGCGATGCGCTCTAGATTGTGCGCTCTGGGATTTGGAAGCCAAACAGACCGGCCGCCCGGTCTGGGATCTGGCCGGATTGCCTGAACCCAAAGCGCTGCCGACAACGATGACTCTCAGCTTAGCCGATGCCGAAACGATGGCTGAAGCGGCGCGCGCCACCCCGGCCAAGATCCTCAAACTGAAGCTGGGCAGCGATGATGACATTGCCCACATCGAAGCGGTCCGGCGGGCGCGCCCGGACGCTAAAATGGTGCTGGATGGCAATGAAGGCCTCGCCCCGGACGCTTTTCCCGCTCTGGCTGAACGGGCCGCAGAGCTTGGCGTTGTCTTGATCGAGCAGCCCTTCCCGGCGGGCCAAGACAGTGCTTTGACCCGACGCCCGGGCCATGTCGCCATTTGCGCCGATGAAAGCGTCCACACGCGCAGCGATATTCAAGGCCTCGCCAAGAAATATGACGCGATTAACATTAAGCTCGATAAAGCGGGCGGACTCACGCATGCATTAATCATGATGGAAGAAGCCAAGAAGTGCGGGATGAGCACAATGGTCGGCTGTATGGTGGCCGGCTCTCTCAGCATGGCGCCGGCGCTGTTGCTCGGCCAAGTCGCCGATTTGATCGACTTAGACGGCCCGCTCTGGCTAGAGAAAGACGTCGCCCACAGGTTGCACTATAATGACGGGCACGTGTCCCCACCGAGCCCGGAATTGTGGGGGTGAGGGGGCCCTATGGTCCGAACACCGCGGTCAGTTCGTCACGCGTGGCCTGACTTGTGCCAGGTGGGAACGCTCCAGATTGAATGCTCTGGATCATTTGAGTTGCGGCAATCATGCCCAGTTCATTGCCCACGCGCTCGCCAACTTGAGCGGACACGGTCGTAATCTCGGGTAAAGCGGCCATCAACTCGCCGCCAGCCTGCGTTTCCAGAAATGCTCTATAGGCAGCGAGGCTCTCAGCAGAGACGGTATCGACATATACCTCAACGAGACCATCTCGCAGTCCGACTTTCATCCCATCAATCATAGGTGGCAACATTAGCGCGACAATCGTCTCACTGGCATCATCCGAAAGTGAAACACCTGATTTCGCCATTTCTCCAGCGATGCTCATCGCCATAAGGTCAGCCATCGCCCCCATCATTGCACCAAGATACTCATCGGACAGAGTTGCATCGACAATGTATTGTGCATCCTCAACGGGTTCGGCAGAAGCAACGGCGAAACCGGAGAGCGCTACACTCATGCTGGCAATTCCATGTAAAATTACGTTGCGCATGCGATACTCCCTTCAATGCACGATGAACTATTATTGACTGCAATCACGAGTATTGCACCCGCATTTGGTTTATTCAATCTCGTTCCAATATTGGCCTGAGCAAAAGACAATTTTTGAAACACAAAACCCGAGCGCGCCAGAAATTGACCTGCATTATCCTCAGCTAAACCACAGACTGATCCCGCTCAATTTGTCTCGACCGCAAAATCAAATAGACCGCAAATCCCGTTGCAACGCCGGGCACAAGGCAAAGTGGGATTGCGATCCATCCGTGGCGGATGCCGCGGGCTTGGCGTTCATAGATAATCCAGACCATCAAAATCAGTGCGCAGATGATCACATCCAGCGAATAGCCGCTCGAATACGGGTTCACGAATCCGGCTGCAAACGCGCCGAAAATGTCACCGCTGGCCCAAAGCGGGGGCACCACGATGATTGCAAACGCCAAGGCGAATAGCACGCCGAGGGTGAGCACCAGGCGCTCAAACACGGATTGCGTCATAGAAAGTCTCCTTTGAGGGGCTGCATAGCAAGAAACACCGGTTTGGCGAGCGCCAACATTGTCTCTGTCGAAACTTCGTGACAGATTTAACCCTGGGAGACGGGACGCACATGGCAGTCGATTTCAAGTATCGCGCTTTTATTTCCTATTCGCACGCTGACCACAAATCTGCGGTTTGGCTGCACAAAGCACTCGAGAAATATCCCATCCATAAGAAGCTGGTCGGCCTGCAAACGCCCGCGGGCAAGACCTCACGTCGCTTAGGCCGCGTGTTTCGAGACGAAGCCGAAATTGGCGCTGTCCCTGAACTTGGGCCAAAAATCGAAGCGGCGCTGCAAAGTTCGGACACGCTCATCGTCTTATGCTCCCCCAATTCGGCGCAGTCTGAATGGGTCGCGAAAGAGATCACGCGGTTCAAAGAACTGGGTCGCCAAAATCGGGTCCTGGCTTTGATCTTAGATGGCGAACCGAATGCGCTCGATCCAGCAGAAGAGTGTTTTCCAGAGCCGCTCAAGCGCAACCCTGACGGCACGCCCGTCCAGCCGCTCGCCGTGGATGTGCGCAAATTTGGCCGCGAGGATGCACTTGTTCGACTGGTCTCTGGCATTTTGGACATTGACTATGATCAGCTCAAACAACGCGACGTCCAGCGCCGCCGCGCAGAGATGCGGCGCGCCCAGGCCTTGTTCGCCGCTGGTCTGGTTTTACTGATCTCTGCGCTTGGCGCAGGCTTCTTGGCGCTGCGGGGATTTGCGGATCTCGCGCATGCCAAATCTGATACGCTGGCCCGCGAAGCAAAGATCATTTTCGATAATGGCGAAGGCGACAAAGCGAAGAGCTTGCTGATGGCCCTGCAAGCGGATCCGGCGGCCAATCGCTCCCTCATTCGCCAGGTCTTTTCGGGTGGAAAGGGCTACCCCTTGGCGCAGGCGCGCTTGGTTTCTGCGCATGCGTCGCGCCAATTGGAACGTATCTTACCGGCCCATCAGACGGCGGCAGACGGGCTCGCCTTTGCGCCGGACGGGCGATCCTTTGTCACAAGCTCGTGGGATCGGACGGCTAAAATCTGGGATGCCTCGACAGGGGAGCTCCTTCAATCTGTTCGCGGCGGCGAAGAGTTTGGTGTGGCGGCGGCCTATTCGCATGATGGAACATCCATCTATATCGCCGAAAAGTTCGGCGTTCAGCAATGGGATTTGGCGACGAACCAGCTCATCCCGTTTGAAACCATTCACACAGCCATCATTGTCGACCTGGCGATCTCGCGCGATGGGCGATTCCTGGCGACTGCATCGTGGGACGGGACGGCCAAGATCTGGGATCTCAGTACGCGTGAGGTTGTTAATTCAGTGGTTGCTGATGAGAATATTTTCGCCTCCGTTGCGTTTTCGCCGGACTCTCGCACGCTCGCAACCGGCAGCGGCGATATTGCCAAGGGCGAAACCAAATTGTGGGACGTTGCGACCGGCACATTACAGCAAACATTCTCAGGACAGGCGGAGACCATTTACGCCCTCGCTTGGTCACCAGACGGCAAATATCTGGCGAGCGCATCTGGCGACAATACGGTGAAAGCCTGGGACGTGTCTGGAGGGTTTGAACTCTACACGCTGAGAGCGCATCAAGACATGGTGCGTGGTCTCGCCTTTTCGCCCGACGGCGCGCTTCTGGTCACCGCGAGCGCAGATAAGACTATCCGACTTTCCAGCGCTTTGACGGGACACAAGGTGGCCGTCTTATCCGGCCATCACGCCGGGCTCAGTCGGCTCGCATTTGCACCAGATGGGCAAAGGTTTGTGACCACGTCCGCAGAAGGGGTTATCCGCATCTGGAAGCCCCGCATCGGAGATGTCGTAACACGATTGAGACTGCCTGGAAGCAATGTGAATTTGGGCCCCATCGAGACCATCTCGTATTCGACCGATGGCAAGCAAATACTGGTGGGGCACGGACATGAACACGCGCTCTTATGGGATGCCGAGACCGGGGCGCTGACAAACACATTCGGCATCCCTGGCGAGTCCATATACGCGACAGCGTTTTCGCCAGACGGCACCCGAATTGCCACCGGCATGTCTGATCGCACCATAAGAATTTGGAACAAACAGACCGGGGATCTGCTCCAGACTCTATTGGGGCATGATGCCCATATCACCTCGCTTGCGTACACCCCTGATGGTGCGACCCTGATCTCTGGTGATTTGGGTGGTTATGCGTTCTTGTGGGATATGAGCACGGGTCGCATGCAATCCATCATCGAAACCGGAATTTATATGATTGATGAGCTTCGGTTTGCCCCAGACGGTCAATCCTTCACCGTTCTGAACAATGCGGGTGAGGCCTCCAATTGGGATGTGGCCACCGAAAGACAGATCTCCCGTTTGGGCGAGGAAACGGATCATATTGAGGCCCTACACCTCAGCCCGGACCGACACTCCGCCATCACAGGGACGGCAAGTGGTCAACTCAAAGAGTGGGATGTGGCGACGCAGGATTTGCGAACGACTTATGCCACGAACGGCGCTTCGATTTATGCCGCCGCCTATGCTCCGAATGGCGACTTGGCGATCGCTGGTTCTGGAAACAATTATGGCGGATGGATCGAAGTTTTTGATACGGACACCGGCGAGAATCTTTTAAAAATGTTTGGCAGTACAATGCCAATAAGTCATCTCGCCATCGCACCGGACGGAACATCCTTCCTGTTCAATAATCCGCTCGGCAGTGATGACAAAACCCTTGCTGAAATTTGGCGTCTGCCAGAAATCATCCGCGCCACTCCCAGTGAACAAGTGCGCATGGCTTGCCAAACGCTTTGGGCGATGAATGCGCCGCTACACTTCACTCAGGCGGATGCTCAAGCGCATCCCGTGCTCACCGGTGAACCCATAGACCCGGAGACTGGCGACTTTATCTCGCCCTGTCTTGGGATACTGCCGGACGAGGCCTTTGTGCGCTAATCTTCCGCGTCGGGGAAGTCGGGCGGACTCGGCATGCGGTTCATCGCGGTTGCCATCAGGTGCATCCAAATCTTCGCATTCAGGTCTTTGGCAGCATCATCATCTGAGGCTTCCAGCTCGGTTTGCAAAGTGATCAATTGTTCGGCCAACGCATTCCGTTCGGTGGTGAGCTCCGACACTTTGACGCTGGTGCTTTCTGGCACGGACACGGTCTTGCCCGCTAAGGCCAAAAGCCCGCGAATGCCAGCAATCTCATTGACCAAGCGGTCGGCTGCACTGTCCCAGGCTTCGCCTGCCATCACTGCCATCAAGCCGCTCATCGCGGCATGCCCTGCCGAATAATCGCCTTCGAGTTTAGGCGCGACTTCAGTGACAAGTTTGCGACCGAGCCGATCGAGAATCATACCGATATCACTCATGCCCCTGCTCCATGTTTTGGTCCCAGCCGCATCGCCAGCATCAACTCATGCGCGGCATGCGTGAACCAGCCAGACCAAGCCAGAATGGGATCATCATTCTCTCCCGCCGCAAAGGCTTTCTCAGAGGTCACCCAAATCCCAAGCGCTTTGACGTGACTAAACAGAGACCACCATTCAAACGCCGCAGGGTCGAATTGGCATCCTGATGCGTTTTGCCAGATACCGATGGCTTCCGGCCATGGAAGCAGGCCTGCAGCACGCTCCTGGTCATTGCCGCACCAGAGCAAATCCGTCGCCCAGGCCAGGTCTTCATAAGGATCGCCAATATGCGCCATTTCCCAATCCAGAATCGCTGTCATTGTGCCCTCGCCATCCTGCAGATAATTGCCCGTGCGATAGTCGCCATGAACGATAGAGAGGCGTTGGGCGGGTGGTGGCGGATAGCGTTCCAAATAGCGGATAGCGGCTTCGGCCACCGGCTGTGGGCTTTGCGCATTGCTGCGGATCTCATTGGCCCAATAAGCAAGTTCTTTGCGCCAGCATTGGTCGAGCGCTGGGCTATCGCTTTCCTCAGCCAATGCCGACCCCTCGACCGGCAATGCCGCGATCGAACCGAGATGGCGGAAGAATTGCTCGCCGATCGCCGCGCGATGGGGCTCGACATCGTCGATCTTAAATGGGTTGAGCGGATCACCCTTTTCGATCCGCCCCATGACAAAGAAAGGGGCGCCGAGCGCTGTCGTATCGGTCTCAAGAAACAAAGCATCTGGCACCGGCAAATCGCGCTGACCATAAGCACTTTTAATCGCCGCAAACTCGACCCGACGCTCGGTATCGATCAGGCTGTCCGGGGGATCGCGCCGCAGAATAAGGCCTTTAGTTTTTGGACCCGTGGCGTCTTCATATGCCAGATCAATCGAATAGGTCTGCCGACTGGCACCGCCATGAATCCGATTGATCGCTGCGACTCGTGTATTCCTGGCGCCGGGCAAGCGCGCCTCAGCATAGGCCGCAAACTTTTCGGCAAGCTCAGCTTCATGCATCAAGCACATCCTTCCAACCGCTCGGCGCATGCGGGCCGAGGGCCATTTGTTCGAGAATACCAATGCCTTCACTGGTCTTACCATCCGGCCCTTGATGCGTGGTCTTCACGATGGCTTGGATGTGGAGATTATCAGGTTGCTGCCATGGCAAATTGTCGGGCGTAAGATCCTCTCGCGTGACGCTTAGATCCCCGCGATAGGTGCCGTGCCCCATGCTTGGATGACCGTATCCAATGCCTTTCATCATGAAGGTTGATAGCGGCTCATACGTCACTTCGTGCAGCCGCCCTTGGCCATCTTCCACGTGCAAAACAGCTGACTGCGCCCGGCGCGTACCGTCCCGCCAGGTGACATCCATTTTTGGGCGATTGAGGTGTAGCAGTCCCTCATTGTCGGCACCGTCCATTGCCAAGACAGAGCGCGTATTCCAAGCGCCGCCCGCGCCATCTTCATTGACATGGAAATAGAGCGATAGGTTCGGGAAATTGATCGGTGCCCAAAGCCAATAGAATTGCGGCAATTGCAGCGGCAGAACTGGTTGCTCGTCTCTTTGCCCGATCGGACGCACACCCCATGACCGGTCGCGCGTGCCGAAAAAGTCTTTGACCTCGACCGTCTCACCGTCAGCGCTCAGCGTCCCTTGCCAATGCCCGTTTTGGGTCATCCGCGTACAATCAATCAACATGCGCGGACCTTGGCGATAGGTGAAGCGCGGTTCTTCGATCGGGAAATGACGCCCGGTGAATTGAACGTCGAGCGCGATGCCATCGGTCTCCTCTAAACGAAGATGGATGCGCTTCAACGGTTCGACCAATTCAATGCTGAGCGGCCCGACTTGTGTGTCCATCCGCTCCATTCCAAGCAAACGGGAAACATGGATCGATTTCTGCACCCCATCTTTGAGGATCGAAACGGCGCCATCCATCACATTCAAATGCGGATAGACACCAAACGCGGCAGCAAAGAACACCGAGCCGTCGGCCGAATAGCCATTGTAGAAATAGCGATCATAAAAATTTCGATCCGACCCGGAAAATGCAACGGGTTCGGGGGTTTGATGAATGGGGTATTCGTCACCTTTGGTGAGCATAAGCTTCTCCTCCCGTGGCGTGATCTCTTTTCGGATCACGCATCGTCTATAAGTTGGCCTTCAAGCCAAGCTGGCGTCAATGCCTGTCGGAGGGAAAACATGGCCTGCAAAGTGACCGTCGAAGAGGTGAATGCCTTTTATGATTCCGTGTTCACGGGTGGAGGCGAACAAGACCGCGTCCTTGAAGTAAGAGAGAATTATGCCCGCGTTCGGCAAGCCATTGGCGAGGGCAATATCCGTCCCGGCGGGTACATTAATGGTCCGATGCAAATGGCGCTCGCAGATAGCGCCGCTTATGTCGCCGTATTCACTCGGATCGGCATTACGCCGATGGCGCTGACCAGCAATCTCAATATCAATTTCATGCGCCCGTGCATTGGCGAGGCCGTCATCGCCGAAGCGCATCTTCTCAAAATCGGCAAAACCCTGGCCGTGATCAGTGTCGATATACGCGCCGAAGGCAGCGATAAGCTTTCGAGCCATGCTGTGGTGAATTATTCTATTCCGCTGGAGCCCGCCTCATGATCACCTTGCTCGCGGCCATTGCCGGATTCATTGCGGTCGCGCTTGGCGCTTTCGGCGCACACGCTTTGCAAAGCGGATTTGGCGAGAAGCAGATCGAGTGGTGGGAAACCGCAACCCTTTACTTGCTGATCCATGCCGCTTTGGCCACCGCACTCTCGGCGACCGATCCAGCAAAATTCGGCTTCGCCGCAGCGATCCTGCTCTTTGGCGCGGTCCTGTTTGCGGCGACCCTTTATGCCATGGCCCTCGGAGCGCCGCGCTGGTTTGGCGCGATCACGCCGATAGGCGGCCTGGGCATGCTGGCAGGTTGGGCCTTAATCGCTTGGGCCGCCTTAAAAGCCTGACCTCGCGAAACCCTTTTCGAACGCCACTGGCGCGCGTATCACCACGATCAAAATCTACTCAGACTAGGGAGGGCTCTTATGAGCTTGTTCGATCTTTCCGGAAAATCCGCCATCATTACCGGTTCCTCACGCGGCATCGGCAAAGCCATTGCTGAACAGTTTGCAGCGGCGGGCGCGAAAGTCACCATCAGCTCCCGCAAGCCAGGGCCCTGCCAAGAGGTGGCCGGCGCGCTGAACGACCAATATGGCGAAGGCACGGCGATTGCGATCCCGGCCAACATCTCTGAAAAAGACCAACTCCAAGCGATGGTCGACGCCACCAATAAAGCGTTTGGCAAAGTCGACATCGTCGTCTGCAACGCCGCTTCCAACCCTTATTACGGCCCGATGGAAGGGATCTCTGATGACCAGTTCGAGAAAATCCTCTCGAACAATATCATTTCTAATCACTGGCTGGTGCAAATGTGCGCCCCGCAAATGCGCGAGCGCAAAGACGGCGCGATCATCATTGTCAGCTCGATTGGCGGTCTCCGCGCCTCGCCTGTGATCGGCGCTTACAATATTTCCAAAGCCGCTGACTTCCAGCTGGTGCGCAACCTCGCCGCTGAGTACGGCCCGGACAATGTCCGCGTCAATGCGATTGCGCCTGGCCTGATCAAGACCGACTTTGCCCGCGCTTTGTGGGAGAATCCAGAAACGCTGAAGCGCGCCACCTCCACCACGCCGCTGCGCCGAATTGGCGAGCCGATCGAGATTGCAGGCGCAGCCGTCTACATGGCATCGGACGCAGGCAGCTTCATGACCGGTCAGATGATGGTGGTCGATGGCGGCCAGACGGTGGTCTAATATGCCGGAGATGATTGTCCCGGACAGCCTCAAAGCGCGCACCGAGCAAATGCAATTCGCGCCCGCCGTTCGGGCCGGCGATATGGTTTTTTGCTCGGGCGTCATCGCCGCCCTGCAAGAAGGGGAAGCGCCCAGCGATGAGGCTTATTTCCGTGCCGTCGACGAGGCTTTTGCAGAGATTGATATGATCCTGCGCGAGGCCGGCGGCAGCGTCGCCGATATTGTCGACATAACCGGCTATCATATCGATTTTGAGAAACATATGGGGCCGATGTTCCAGGCGAAAGCCAAGTGGATGCCGGGCCCCTTCTTCTCTTGTTATACTTTGATCGGAATTTCGTCTCTGTTCAATCCGCTCGGCTTTGTCGAGCTCAAAGCCAGGGCCTATTTCCCGCAATGAGCCGCACTGAATTATCCAAAGAACAGCAAGGCTTTTTCGACCGCTTAAGATCGAATGAATGGGACAAGCCTGCGGGCATCACCAATCTCGGCATTCGCCCGGAAGATTGGCTGAAAGAGGTGCGCTATGGCTATGTCCGCTATGAATGGCCGAATAGCGGCGATCGCGACATATCCGAAGGCCGCGTATTTGGCGGCTGGGTCGCTGGCTTTAGCGATCATATCGTTTCCATGTGCATGGCCTCAGGCTTGGAAGACGGCGAGTGGTTCACCACAACAGAGCTGCAAACCCGCATCTTCCGCCCCGTCCCGCACGGCCTGATTACAATTGAAGGCCGCCTGGTCTCTCGTGGCCGCACGACAGGCTTTGTCGAAGCCGACTGGCGCGACGAGAAAGGCCGACATTTGGTGCGTGTCAGCGCTGCGAAAGCGATCCGCACGCGGGCGGAATTGGGGATGGGGTGAATTAAAACTTAGGTCTAGGCTTCGGCGCTCTTAGTTTTCAGAAACACCGCCGCGAATACCAGTGGCCATAAATAGCTTATCGATCCGAAGATGCGCTGCGTCAGTCCGCTATACCCGTCTGGATCGAAACCATTCAACATAATCCAAAGATAGAGCACGCCCGCGAGGCTGCAAAAGGCGGTGATGGCATACAAACGTCGCTGCAATTCGGGGCGCTCAACATCTAGGACTGTGAGCGCCGGTGCGATGATGCTGAATATGCCGATAATGTATAATCCATGCATTGGCCCACCCATCGGCCAAATGCCATTTGCGATCATTGAAACGCCAAACAGGATCCAACAAAACGCACCGGCCGCAAATCTGCGCCCGGATGCCAGCCAAACGCCCGTTCCAAACAGAATAAGCGCAATGCCAGCGGTGAGCGCTGCGATGTTTGCGATCGTATGCGCCAGGCTATCTTCAAGCGTCATAACACTGACGTGCGAGGCGATCGGATTATAGTCCGTTGCAAAGAAACCGGCCAAAGTAGAGATTAGAAGCCAGCCGGGCAGTGGCACAAATCCTGTGCGCACCAGTTTATCTTGCAATGCTTCGCTCATCAGATCGATCGCCCCTATTTCTTTCAGTTCGGTCCCTTAGCGCACAGTCTCGTTGAAGACACAAGCTGTCGGAGATTTTGTCTCTTGTTTTGAAGACTTTCGGGAAAACCAAGTGGCGACTAAACCCGCACCATCCGCATCAAACCCTCGACCGCGTCCCCCACCAGTTTCTCTGCCGGCGCCAAATCCAGCCGATCCATATTCACCGGCAAGGCCAGCACGCCATGCACGCCGGACCAGAGCAATTGCGTTAGCGTATCTGGATCGCCGTCGACGATGCGCCCGGCGCTCTGCCCTTCCACAATGGCCGCGCGTAAGAGGGTGGGAAAGGCGAATTCAGATAGCGGCTGTTTATCTGGGGTTTCTAACACCGCGGGCCGGACGAACATTAAAGCGCCGCGATAGAGCGCGGCTTGGTCGACGCCGAAGGCGAGATAGGTTTTCAGCAAAGCGGCCAAACGCTCCGTTGGGTCGGCAATCTCAGCTGCTTGGGCGCGGAACTGGTCTTCCATGACGCTGACACGGCCGGTCCAGAGCGATTGCATTAGGCCGGTCAGGTCGCCGAAATAGGAATAGATCGTGCCGACCGAAACGCCGGCTTTGGTCGCAACGGCGCGCGCGGAAATGCCGGTAATGCCCTCTTTGCGATGGATTTCAGCCGCGGCGGCTTGGATCGATCGGCGGACTTTTTCGCGTTGTTCTGGAGTTGCCTTGGGTCTTGCCATACCGCCGTTTAGGCGGCTTTGGCGATCTGACGCAAGTTCATTTCCACTTGAAGGGCCGCAAGGGGCTCGCCAAGGCGCTCTTCCCATTTCTCGAAATTGATATTGTTCGAGTTTCGCCCGTAATACCAACCATCGACAAAGGCATCCATGCTCGGCACCACGCCTTTGGGCGCGACGAGCGCTGTGTGGGCCATGGTCACGGCGAGGCGAATGGCGTGATACGGGAAGCGAATTTGCGACAGATAGTAAGAAGCCAGCGCCAGTTCGCCTGGAATGGTCGCGCCATAGCCGGTCAGGACATGCATGAAGTCATGAATTTGCGTCCCGCGGACCATCATATAGGCCATATCATCTGGCATCCGGTCGAGCTTGCCCGTCGATTTCAGTTGTTTCTGAAACGCCCGATAATCGCGCCCGAAATTCTCGATCAGATTATTCTCTTCGACGAAGTCACGATAAGCCGCGCCCAATGTGCCGGGGCCATATTCGCGTAGCCCTTCAATCGTCAGCGGCTCAGCGATATAGCCTTCACGCAAGAATTCTGTCGCCCCTGGGATATTGTGCAGCTCTTCCATATAGGCATCGATCGCCTCGGTCGTGGCGCCTTCCCACCAGTCATGGAAAAGGAAGTAAACACCATAATCCAATGGGCGATCGACAGAGACCATGAATTTCTGGACGAACTCACGATCAACGATAGGCGGCTTGTCAAAGACAGGGTTGGACATGGGGCTTCCTCCTCATTTAAGCTCTGTATAGCACATTCATTTCATTTTGTGAACATGTTCATTTTATAAGAATGATGGACGGGAGCTTTGCACATTGACTCCAGCGCGAATTTATTTATTATCACCGTTATGCCAAAAATTGTGGATCATGAAGAACGACGTCGTGCCATTGCCTCCGCAGCGGTTGACGCGATTGCAAGCAACGGCCTGAGCGGTGTGAAGCTGACGGATATTGGCCGCATGGCCGGGGTCACAACTGGGTCTATTGCGCACTATTTCTCAGACAAAGACGCGGTGCTCGCTGCTGCGCTAGAGGAAGTCTGCACGCGCTTATTCATTCAGATTGGTCAGCCGGACAATCCCCCGACGGTCGCCGAAATTGCGTCTGCATTGCCGGTCAATGATGAAAAACGAAAAGAGTGGAAAGTCTGGCTCGCTTATTGGGGGCGCGCCCCACACGTGCCGGCTTTAGCGCAAATACACCGTCAATATTATGCCGAGATAGAGACCGCCGTCGCCGAAGACATGGAGGGCATTCATCCGGATCCTCATATGGCGGCCGCCGCGATCATCGCCGCCGTCGATGGCATTGGCACAAGGGCAACGCTTGAGCCTGACCTATGGCCAGAAGCCCGCCAAGTGGCGCTGCTCGATCAGCTGATTTCGCCCATTATCGCATCCTTTTCACCTCAACCGACCAGCCCTTAAAGGAGGGTTCCCATGCCTTTAAAATACCTCCCCGCAACCGCCGAGCCTGAAGCCCTTTCAGAGGCTTTGAAAACCGATGGCGCGTGTATTGTTGAAGGCTTGCTGACGGCGGACGGCCTGGCTCAGATGAAAAGCGAGTGTATGCCCTTCATCGACGCGACCGAAACCGGACGCGATGACTTTACCGGCCGCAAAACCACACGCACAGGCGCCTTGGTCGCGCGCTCAGCTGCCTGCCGCGATGCTGTCATGAACTCGACCATTGTCGGCGGCGCCAAGACCTTCCTCAAGCCGTATTGCGAGACCATTCAGCTACACCTGACCCAGTTCATTCGCATTCAGCCTGGCCAACCAGTCCAGCCGCTGCATCGTGACCGCCTGGCTTGGGGCGGCTATTTGCTGCCGGAGCTTGAGCCGCAATTCAACACAATCTGGGCGATCACAGATTTCACCAAAGAGAATGGCGCCACCAATGTCATCCCAGGTTCGAACACTTGGGCGCCCGACCGATCCCCCAGCCGCGACGAAGTTGAGTATGCGGAAATGGAAGCCGGGTCTGTCTTGGTCTATTCCGGCTCTGTCGTGCACAGTGGCGGCGCCAATGTCTCCGACGCAGACCGGATCGGTTTAAACATCACCTATGCCTTGGGTTGGCTACGTCAGGAGGAGAACCAATACCTCTCCTGCCCGCCGGAAATTGCCAAGAATTTCGATCCTGAGCTGCAGGCCATGCTCGGCTATGCCATGGGGTCTTATGCCTTGGGCTATTTCACGCCGCCCTTGCCGCCAGGCCAAGGGCCGGAAGTGGTCCCACCCGACTTCCTGTTCAATGGCAAAGTCGCGTCTTGGGGAGACGACATGTACGAGAAAGTCTCAGCCCGCGCGCAAGACGGCGCGGTCTAGGGCTAAGCGCGCTGATCTTTCGGAGATCCGAGGGAAATGTGCGACGTGATCGAACTGACTTGCGGCAACACACCGAGAATATTGGCGTGAAAGTCTTTATAGGCCGGTAGGTCTGCGACTTCGACCCGGAGCAGATATTCAACTGAGCCGGTGATATTGTGACATTCGCGGACTTGCGGTGCGGCGACCATTGCGCGTTCAAATGCGCGGGCATCTTTTGACAGATGCGCAGCCAGTCCAACCATCACAAAGGCGGTGATGCCCGCGCCAAGCTTCTCGCGATCCAGCACGGCGCGATAGCCTTTGATAATGCCCGTGCGTTCCAATTCCTGGACCCGGCGCAGACAGGCCGACGGCGACAGCCCGACTCGCGCGGCGAGATCGATATTGCTGATCCGGCCATTATCCTCGAGGGCTTGCAATATATTGCGGCTAATCGCATCTAATTCTATCATATATTGCGCATAGCACGCCGTGACAAACAACTTAAGTGAGATATTGCGTTAGTTTGAAAGTATTCTTGTCGACAGAGATAGGGAGACTTTCGATGCTGAATCTTGCTGATTATGACATGTCCGCCGAACGCGGGTTTCTATGCCGATACGATGCGGATGAGGTCGTCCTGACGGGCGAGCGCGCCATCATCGGCGAGGTCGCTATGCGTTTGCCTGAGCTTTTGCCCACGGGACGCGTGCGCCAATTGCTCGAAACGCGCCTACCTTTGATTGAGCTGCCCCTCGACAGCATGAGCGACGCGGAATCGCGGACTTGCATGGTGCATTATTCCTTCATGGTCCAAGCCTATGTTTGGGGCGAACCAAAAGCGCCAAAGCGCCTGCCCGCAAATCTTGCTGTGCCAATGGTCGCGCTTGCCGACCATCTTGGCCAGCAACCCTTGCTGCCCTATTCCGGTTATGTGCTCGACAATTGGGGCCTGATCGACAAGGATCGTCCCGTCGATCTCGACAATGTCTTTATGATCCAGAATTTTTTGAATGGTCAGGATGAGAATTGGTTTGTGCTCATCCACGTCGCGATCGAGGCCGCAGCGGGGGCGGCGCTGGCCAAGTTCGGTCCAATCATCGAAGCCAGCGACCGCGGGGATGCTGCGGCGACGCGCGCTCTGCTCGAAGACGTGGCTAAGACGTGGTCACGCATCAATGCCATTTTCGCACGCATGCCAGAACGCTGTGATCCTTACATCTATTTCGAGCGCGTCCGTCCATACATTCACGGCTGGAAAGATAATCCGGCGCTGCCTGATGGCATTATCTATGAGGGCGTAGAGCGCTATGGATCCGCAGGCCAAGCCTTCCGGGGGCAGACGGGATCACAATCCTCAATCGTGCCGGCCATGGACGCGTTAATGGGGGTCGGTCACGCGACAGATCCGCTGCGGGAGTATCTTGATCAATTACACATCTATCGCCCTCCCGCCCATCGCCGTTTCATTGATGACACACGCGCGGCCAGCGGCCTCCGTAGCTTTGTCGAGCAGAGCGGCGATCATGGCCTGATCGAGGCCTATAATAAAATCATCCAAGCGATGGCGGACTTCCGCACCCAGCATCTCGAATATGCGGCGAGCTATATCAATAAGCAAAACCGTGCCGCCTCAGGCAATGACACGGATGTCGGCACCGGCGGTACGCCATTTATGCGCTACTTGAAGAAACACCGGGATGAGACGACGGCACGCCTGATCGGCGCGGCCGCCAACGCGGCATAGTGCTTCTATGTTATGAATCCGCAGATCCTGACGATGGCGGACTTGGAGGTCGCGGCGTGTTGATCGACGTTGCGACCCAGTGAATCCCTGCCACCAGCAGCAAGTCGCCATGCAACTCCATCTGGTAGCTAAAATAGCACCCGCCCAGTGCCGCGCTCACACACCACTGCCATCGCCAGCGTAAAGTGAAATAATGAAGCGCGCCAAACAGGATGGCGCTCATCAGCGCGGCCAGCCAAACCGAGGCGCCTGAAGCTTCGATGAGATGTGGAAGCGCCAGTCGAAACACCCATTCTTCCCATAAAGACAAGGCGCCTAAATAGGCAATCCATGCCAGCTGAGCCGGTCGCCACTGCCGATCAAGACGCCAGGTATAGAGGCTCAACGCGGTCAAGATGACCATACCTCCGATCACGTACCGTGTCGGCTGTTCTTTTACTGCAGATAGGCTGTCGGCAAATACCGCATACAAACCCGGCACCAAGAGTAAGCCAATTGCGGCCAATAGCCCGGGCAGCCCATGGCGTAGGAACACCTGACGGAATGACGATAAGCGCTCGCCGGTAAAGTCCTTATCCCGCTGTAAGCGTCTCCGGCGCGGCCTTGAGAATGTGCGAATGGACATAGACTGGACCTGTAAAACAAGTGGGGGACGAACGCGGCTTTAAGGCCAAATACTAAGCACACGCTTAGTTTACCGACTGTGTAGATTGAAAAGCTGGAAAACTCGCCGCACAGACGCTATTCTCATCGTATCGGACACGATCAAAGGCTCGATTCGCAAATGGCACAGTTCCCAGCTTTCGCTTCCGTCTCGCGCTCTTTCGACTATGTGCGCGGCCTTCGAATTAAGGACAAGCAGCTTCTGGTGCCGCATCCGCGGGTGCGCGTCTCATTGGATCGGTCTTTTTTCAAAAGCTTGTTTGCCGCGCTGCAACTCTACACATATCTTGTCCTGATTGGCGCCGCGCGGGTGTTTAAACGTAACCGCGATCGGCGCTCCATCGCCTTCTATCCGCACAGCGCACCCCCTTGGTACAATATCTGGCTGGCCATGCAGATCAGCGATATCAAGATTGTGTCAGACCTCGATGCTGCTGATGCGGTATTTGTCTTCGAAGACGAAACCTATAGCCGCGCCGCCCGGCAATTGACGGCAGATCAGCGTGGCCGTGCGCTGAACGATCGGATCGAAGATATCTCCAAAACCCATGTCGCGCGCGTGTTCCAAAACGTGTTCGGATATTCGCTCGCCGTCGACCCCCTGACTTATGAAGGGCTCGCAGTCTGTAAGTCAGACGCCAATGGAACCCATGATGGAAAGATCGTGGCCTGTCCGATCTCTCGCAGCGAGCTCGAAGATGGCGCGGTCTATCAACGTCTGATCGACACCGCTTCAGACGGTGCGCGTAGCGAAGACCTTAGAACCAATGTGGTCAAAGGCGCCCTGCCGGTGGTTTTTCACAAATACAAGACCTTAGAAGGACGATTTGGCACGAGCTATCTCCATACCGATGTGCGCAGCGCGGATGAGCTATATTCGAAAGAAGAGCAGGCCCAGATCAGCGCCTTCTGCCGCGAAATTGGCCTCGATTTTGGCTGTATCGATGTGTTGCGAGATATCAATGATGGACGAATTTATATTGTCGATGTGAACAAGACTTGCATGCCGGTCTTGTCCTTGAGCATTAAAGAACAACTTAAGGCTCTTAGGCTAATGGGTGATGCGCTGAGAACGGCGCTATAGGAATGAGAATGCAGTCAAATCGGTTACTCATACAGGACCTTTTCTGCGCGACATGGCTGTCGAAGCGCGCGATCAATCGCAGCGAGATTACCCGTGCTCTCAATCATCGCAGCCATCGACGCTGGATGGTCGAATATCTGGAGCGCAAGTCTGAGCTCGCCCGATTGAATGTCTTGGTGATGTTCAGCGTATTCATGTTTTGGCTGAAGCATCATATCAATTTCCGCGTGCGGCAGGTGTTGAGCGGCGCTTGGCTCGCCAGTCCCGGTCTTGCGATTGACCATGCTCGAGCAGCCTTACAACATCATGAGCACGCGATCCGCGAAGACGGCTTGGCAGTGCTCGCCTATTTTGGCGACAAAAGCAGTCTCCACTTGATCCGCGCTTTGTTTGAACATCCGGACGCGGAAACACGGTATCGCGCACAAATGGCCGTCCGCGCCATTGAGCAAGAGATGCCGATCTTATTCGTGTCACCAAACTTCACTCGCTAGATTTAGTTCGTGGGTGAGTGAGTCTGACAGTGTCAACTGTCTAACAAAGCCTCCATTGGCCGCCATGCGTGCAGAACGGAGTCTTGCTCCAGATCATACGCAAAGACATTCCCGCCCCCGCCCGGTTGGTCATGTTTTCGGTCAATCTCTAGACCCGCCAGATGACAGTAGAGCAGCGTCCCGACGCCGCCATGGCCAACCATTAAGATATCCCCACCTGGCGCTTGCTTCATGACTCGCGTTGCTTCTGTCACGATCCGGGTTTGCGCATCTGCAGCCCTCTCCCAACCACGAACACTTTCATTAGGGGCGGCGAAAAATTGATTTGCGACGGTTTCAAACGCTTCCGGTTCAAGGAACCCTGTCGCGCTTCGATCATTTTCATGCGTGCGTTCTCGAACGGCTACATCCAGTCGACACTCAACTGCGACGATGGTCGCGGTGTCGAGCGCTTTGCGTTCGGCGCTGGAATAGATTGAGCGGGTGTCCTGTAAAAGTTCGGATCGTGCAAATGCGCGTGTGCGCTGAATCCCCTTTTCGGATAGGCGCCAATCTGGGACAGGAATATCGGGATCGATGCAAACTTGAGGGTGGCTCAGATACCGAAAGACGCGTGTCATCCTCTCCATTTAGCAAATCCACGAGGATCACCAAAGTCCCTGGGGTGGGGGCTCAGCCGCGCATGCGTCATTTGACGTATGCGGGCTGAGTCGCGGGAAGTTAGCGTGGGCGCGAGCATGGATCGATCCTTCAGATCGGCCCAAGCTAACCAGGAGAGGACTCACTCATGAAATCTAATATTCTCGCGGCCGCAACATGCGCCGCGTTTGCCGCCACACCTCTTGTGTCCGCGCAACCCATGCCCCTAATTCCCAATACAGGCGGCATGCCAGCGGCTTGCCCATCGCTCGAAGACATGACGGCAACTCTGAAGCTCGCGGATGAGAGAGAAGTCATTATTGGTCTGCGTGAAGACGCGAAACGCACCAATAATCGACAATGCGAAGGCTATATCAAAATCATCGAGACTGGATTGCAACAATCCCTGCTCGCTGTGGTTTCGCAGCAGCAATCGAACGTTTGCAGCGCCTATGCGCAGCCGGAAGTCAAATCCGCGCTCGCCGCGACCATACTTGTCAGCTTTCCGTATCATTCGGCACCCTGCTCAGCGTTCAAATAAGGCGAGACATTTCGCCGTCCGAAACCAAGGATCAAAGGGGATCTAAAATATGAAACAAACTCTGAAATGGTGTCTTTCGCTTGCTGCAGCTGCAATGATTGCAGGCCACAGCGCGGCCGACACTTTGCTCACGTTCAAAGTAAAGCAAGTGGCTGAGTCAAAAAAACCCGCCATTCTCTGTGTCGGAGACGAAAGCGACCCCGCCCGTTTTGGCGGCATGGCGACCGATCAAACTGGTATGGCGAGCGTGTTCGTTCCAGGTCAAAATGAGGATGGCGACTATGTTCACATGGTCACGGTGACAGCGTTCGGACCAGACGGCAGCGCCCGGACCAAGGTCAACTTGGCGGCGAGGCAAGTCTCTGAAAAAGATAAGCGCTTTCGTATTGCTAAAACGCGTGGCGATGGCCCGGTCGAACTCAGCCTGTCCCGCGAGTCCAATTTCAATTGTGGCGAAGCGCGCCCAATGTCGATGGAAGCCCTGGCCGGCAAGTATGAGCGCGCAATGCGTGCGGTTGAGGATGACGTGATAGAGATCCTCGAGGCCGAAGGGTCAGAGGTGACGCCCGATTTGCTCGATCGTTTCATCAATGACACGGTTACGACCATGGCCCGCTATGAAGGGACTTCGGGCATTTTACCCACGGCTACAAATGCCGCTTTGGACGACGCATTGGAGCAAATCGCTAGAGCGGAGCGCAAACGTGAACAGAATGAAAGACTGAAAAAGTTTATTCGAGACCTCGCCGCTGCGGCGCGGGCGATGGGTCAAGAGCGTGATGCGGCCATGGAACAAGCGCGTCTTGAGCGGGAACGCCAAGAAGCGGAGGAAAAAGCCAAAGAAGAGCAAGAAGAGATAAAGAAGAAGCTGGAAACCTGTTTTGGCGCAATGGGACCAGGCTGTGGTTTCTGGGCGGGTGAAGGGCTAAATATTACGCTGTGTGGCCCCAGTATCCTCGATAGTGTTGTTAACGGGCGCTATCTACTCAGTTGCGGGATCAATACTGGAAGCTGGGGACATGATCAGTGTTGTAGCCGTGATGAAAACGGTCATTGGTGTTTTGGACCCGGCCAACCGACCGCCAGCTGCACGGATGATTTCAATCGAGGATTTGCCCGTATGATGAGCCCCTTCCAATGGGAACGCCACGACGTGGATCCGACGCGGACCAACAGCACCGGTATTGTTGAGCGCGATCTTTACTGTGCCAAAGAAGGCACGCCGATGTGGACGTCCGAAGTTGGCTATTGTTGCTCTAAGACGGGACGCAATTTTAACTTCTTGGATAGCGCAGCCTTCACACTCGCGCATGGCGCTTGGGGCATTGCCATCCCAAAAGCCCAAATTTGCAAGTAACACAGACCATCAGCGCCAAAGGGCTGGCCTGATTTGGACTGGCCTCGCGAACTGAGCAATCACAAAGCTCCCCTCTTCAAAGAGGGGAGCTTTTTTTGACAGCGAATGAAGACAGACACTTAAAGCGTCTTATCATAAGCCCCGTCGCGGCGCGCCTCCGCCCTATCACTCAACACTTCCGCTAACGCCTGAGCGCGCTGACTCTGTGCCAATGCGGCGACTTTACGATCTTGCGGCGATGGTTCAGCTGGCGCGAGGGCCGCGGCGATGACGATTTCCATTTTGTCGACCGTGGCTTCCGGATCTCCTTCAACTGGTGAGGTATCAATCGAGACTTCGCCGCCCACGGCGTAGCGCTGATTGTCTGGTCCTGTTTGGTAAGTGTAACTCGGCGCGCCTGCATATTGTCCCCCGACCGTAGCATGCGCTTGTTCATGCGCCCGGACTTCGCGATCGCGCGCTTTTAACTTGTCGACTTGCGCCTGTTCAGCCTCGCTCAATTCCCCGGGCGCCTTATTGTCTTCACTACGCGCCTCTTCGCGGGCGGTTTCAATTGCATCTTGGACAGAAGTACCCGTGCCATCCTCCTGGTCTTTATCAATGATGCTGGCCGCTTTGGCTTCAGCGATCCGGCGGAGCTCGATGAGTTGATCCTGCTTGGCCTGAATCAGAGGCGCGACCGTGTCCCACCCGTTTCGGCTTAAATCATCGATCACATTCATCGCGCGCGCTCCGCTACAGAATTCGGGCTCCATTCTCGGGAATACTGGTAAATGATCTCTATCGTATCGGATCACGATTGAGTGAGCGCCACGCGGCAAGCCTATGCCGCGTGCAACCCACAAAAAAGCCCGCACCAGAAGGCACGGGCTTTCTCTATTCGTATGACCTAAAGCTTAGGCGCTTTGACGGTTCTCGTCGTCGACTTCTTCAAAGTCAGCATCGACCACGTCTTCGCCGTCTTCGTCCGCCGCAGCGTCTGCAGCGGCGTCAGTCTCAGCCGCTTCGGCTTGTTGCGCCCCATAAATGGCTTCGCCAAGTTTCATCGCCGCATTCATCAAAGCTTGATGCTTTTCTTGAATGTCTGCCGCATCGTCGCCTTCAGCAGCGGTTTTCAGAGCCGCAGCGGCGTCTTCAATCTCTTTCTTCACATCGTCGCCGACTTTGTCGCCATGCTCTTCGAGCTGCTTCTCAGTCTGATGCGCCAGGCTTTCAGCATTATTCTTCGCTTCAACCAGATCACGACGCTTCTTATCTTCTTCAGCGTTGGCTTCAGCGTCTTTCATCATTGCTTCAATGTCTGAATCATTCAGGCCGCCATCGGCCTGGATGGTGATTTGCTGCTCTTTGCCGGTCGCTTTGTCTTTCGCGCCGACTGAGACGATGCCGTTGGCGTCGATGTCGAAGGTGACTTCAATCTGCGGCACACCACGTGGGGCCGGTGGAATGTCTTCCAGATTGAACTGGCCGAGATTCTTATTGTCCGCCGCCATTTCGCGCTCGCCTTGGAACACGCGAATGGTCACAGCCGGCTGGTTGTCTTCTGCAGTTGAGAAGGTTTGGCTCTTCTTGGTCGGGATCGTTGTGTTGCGATCGATCAAGCGGGTGAACACACCGCCAAGCGTCTCAATACCAAGCGACAGAGGCGTCACGTCGAGCAGGACCACGTCTTTGACGTCGCCTTGCAGAACACCGCCTTGGATGGCCGCACCAAGCGCGACAACTTCGTCTGGGTTCACGCCCTTGTGCGGCTCTTTGCCGAAGAAACCTTTCACTGCTTCTTGGACCGCAGGCATGCGGGTCATACCGCCAACCAGAACCACATCATCAATCTCAGAAGCGTTCTTACCCGCATCCGCGAGCGCTTTCTTGCACGGGTCAATCGTGCGCTTGATCAGATCACCGACCAGGCTTTCCAGCTTGGCACGAGACAGTTTGATGTTGAGGTGTTTCGGGCCAGTCGCGTCCGCCGTAATGAAGGGCAGGTTGACTTCGTAAGATGAGGCAGAAGAAAGCTCTTTCTTGGCTTTCTCAGCTTCTTCTTTCAGTCGCTGCAGCGCGAGCTTGTCAGCTTTCAGGTCGATGCCCTGCTCTTTCTTGAACTCATCGGCCAAGAAGTCGACAATGCGCAAGTCAAAGTCTTCACCACCGAGGAAAGTATCACCATTGGTGGACAGCACTTCAAACACGCCGTCGCCAATCTCCAGCAGCGAGACGTCGAACGTACCGCCACCAAGGTCGTAAACCGCGATGATTTTATTGCCGCCCTTTTCAAGGCCATAAGCCAGCGCCGCAGCGGTGGGCTCATTGATGATGCGGAGCACTTCCAGGCCTGCAATCTTACCAGCGTCTTTGGTCGCCTGGCGCTGCGCATCGTTAAAGTAGGCCGGCACCGTGATCACGGCTTGCGTGACTTCGCTGCCGAGGTAGGCTTCAGCAGTCTCTTTCATCTTTGTGAGGATGAACGCAGACACTTCTTGTGGCGCATAGTCTTTGTCGCGGCCTTTGACCCAAGCATCGCCATTTGGACCTTTGACAATCTCAAACGGGCTAAGCTCTTTGTCTTTTTGCGCGGTCGGGTCGTCAAAGGTACGACCGATCAAGCGCTTAATTGCGTAAAATGTGAAATCTGGGTTCGTCACAGCCTGACGGCGCGCCGGCATCCCGATCAGGCGCTCGCCGCCCTCTGTGAAAGCGACAACAGACGGGGTTGTCCGGGCGCCTTCTGAATTTTCGATAACTTTGGCGTCTCCGCCATCCATGACAGCGACGCAGCTATTGGTCGTGCCGAGGTCGATTCCAATAATCTTACCCATTGTTCTTTCTTCTCCTTAGCCGCCGCTTCCTGCCAATTTTGGCCTGCTATGCAGCACCAGCAACCTGCGGCTCTATACACAAAGATGCCCGAAGGTGAAGACCAATAATCAGTCCGTTTGCCCTCGGTTCATGTCGCATGTGGGAAACGTCAGGACATGTTCAAGGGGCGAAATGGGATTGTCGCGGTTGAAATATCGCTGGCCAGCCCTGCCATAGTTAGGCTACACTTGTAACAAACATATGGAGGAATACTTATGCGCCAACTCCTTTTACTCCCATGCCTGGCCATGTTTGCGTGTTCACCCGCAGAGCAATCTAGCCCGGAGACGTCCGAGGCAGCGGAATCCAGCAGCGAAATCGCATTCGTCGACACGCCGCCTTCAGCCGCGGCAGAACCGCCGGCATTGCAGCAAGTCTGGGTCACAGCCGGTCTCTCGTCACCGGAAGGTGTCGCCGTGCAGGGCGACACATTATTTATCTCTAATGTCGTCGGTGAAGGCGCGGATAAGGATGGCGAAGGTTGGATTACGCGACTATCGATGGATGGCGCTGTATTAGAAGAAAAATGGGTGGACGGTCTGAACGCCCCAAAAGGCATGGCGGTGCGCGATGGCAAACTCTTTGTTTCGGACTTTGACCAATACCATGTCATCGACATTGCCTCTGCCACGATCGAGAACACCTATGTGGTCGAGGGGGCAGGCTTCCTAAATGATATCACCACTTGGCAAGGCGGCGTGTATATGAGCGATTCTGGCTCCGCGCGGATTTTCCAAGTTGACGTGAATGGCTACAAAGAATGGCTCGCAGATGAGCGTCTGGGCGGGGTGAACGGTCTGACCCCAGATGGCGACCGCTTGCTGATTGCGACCATGCGTTCCGGCAGCCTATTTGAGACACGCGGCGCGGGAGAGCTCACTGAAATCGCCACTGGAATGGAAAATGCCGATGGGATCGCCGTACTCGATGATGGCAGCTATCTCGTCTCAAGCTGGCCGGGACAGATCTGGCATGTCACTCAGGATGGCGCGACAACAGAAATTCACGACACGATTGACGTCCCCGTCTTTCAAAATGATCTGACCCGCGTGGGGGACATGATCATCGTGCCGAATTGGCAGCCTGGCACGGTGACCGCCTGGCGGATTGCGGACTATCTTTGAATGAGAAAATGGTGAAAACGGGCTAGATTATACTTGCTCATCTACTCACTGCACTAAGTTGCGATAAATCATGACTCGATCTTGCCGCACTCCCGAAGGGACAGCGAATACTCCGGGACGACACCACGCTCTTTTAGGCTTTTGAAGAAACTGAACTATTCTGTGCCAGACACACCGGAATCGTCGTCAATTGCGAGCGACGGATTCTCCCTCGCCTGATCGTTCAGCTCCTGGGCGCCAATTCGAGCAGTGTCGGCTTCGATCAATTGTGTTTCAGCATTTATTTGCTCTATCCGAAACGTGAGCAGGTCTTTAGCACCGGAGAAAAAGGCATTGATGATGTCCCCTGGAATGCCGAGCACGACCCCGCCAACGCCGGGATAGTCAGCGTCAAATTGGGTCAATATACCATCCTGAAATCCCAAAGTGGTTTTCGTTTGAACAAAAGCCCGGCGGATCGGCGTCGCAACATAAGTGGTACAGGGGTCTACGTAGGTGATCGGTAATTGGATATCGAAATATGGCGTCCGTTCCACCGAGGTTTCGGATACGATTCTGCGAAACAGGTCCAAGAGGCTAATCGATGCAGACTCCTCTAATGCCTCAACAGAACCGTCACTTAAAGACAGGCTGTCAATCAAACTCTCGCTAATTTTTGGAATGTCTTGATTTGAAAACCTTAGGGCGCCACCATCACTAGACCCCTCACGAAGAAGCGTGACTCCGGACCAATTCGCAATGGCTCCTTTTTGCGCATCAGGTAATCCGTTCAGTAAATCGCTTAACGCAACGGGGGACGACACCGGGCTATTCGTTACATTTGGAAAAGCTCGAAATCTTAACTTGCTCGTCTTCGGCGCCCGAAAAAGTAGCCCTTTGTCAGCGTGAGCGGCATTTACTGAGGCCTCGCATCCGCTCAACCCAGCCAAATCAACATGTAAGCTCACGAATAGCTGGTTTGCCAGCGCCTTCACCGTGCGCGTTTCAATCGTTTGGAGATAGTATTTCTCGCCAGACTTTATGCCCTTCGTTTCTGTCAATTTGACACACTTCGTTGGGTCATTAGCCGCAGCGGTCGTTTCAACGGGATTTAGCTTACAAGGTTCTGTGGACTTGAGTGAAAGGTCTTTGTCTCCTTCCGTTGCAAGTTTGGTGTCCAAGAGTGTTTGAGTGCGAGAGATCGTTTTCCCAACCAAGGGAATCTTTATTTCTGAGCAGAATTCGGGACCATCAATCGTACATATTGTTTTGAAAGGACCCGGTTTGTAGTTCTTAAGATTTCGGGCTTTGGTGGTGACCAACTCTTCCTCGCCGTCTTTTGCGAGACGATAGGACAAAACCCCTTGACCAAAACCCCCAGCGAAGCTTGCGATTTCAAGAATAGCGGCTTCGGCCTGACTTGCTGATGTCTGATCGAGAGTCGTCAACAAACCCTTATTGTTGATCTTCACGGAATGATCTTCATCAGTCCAATCGGCCAATGTGAACCCGACTTGAAAGCTTTGATCAGTCTGCCCAACGGTCGTGGCTTTAATCTTTATTCCGTAGGGCGCTGTGTCACTATTCTTGTCGCAAGAACTAGACTTTCCAGTTGGCGAGGTTGGCTTCGCAGTGGTCGCAGTCGCCGTCGCTGATGGCGTATTTGTTATGTTAATTTGGGTGCCACTCTCAATCGTCTTAGAAGACGCTGCAGGTTTAGTTGAGCCAGTCGCCTTTTGCGGGACCACACAAGGTCCACCTTCAATTTCTAATTGGGTCACAGGTAGGCTATAAACGACCGCTCCTACATTGTTTACCGATAGGCGTTTATAATTGTTGGCTCCAAACATACGTGTGACTGTTACGTCTTCGTATTCGCTCGGCGTTACGCCACCTGTCTCTGAAAAAGTTGTGTAAGAAGACGTACATGCACCCGAGACGAGCCCAAATAAAACGACGAGAGCAGTTTGATTCGATTTCACAATGCTTATCCCCCAATGACAAATGAAGGATAGCCGAGATTTAACTCAAATGTAAACAAGCATACGTTTTAAAGCTATACTAGTTCGCCTGCCCAGCGCTGACCGCAACCATGGCGGCGCGCAGCGTGCGGTCGCCAATTTTCCAACCGGCCTGGAACAGGCTGGCAATGGTGCCATTCGGGTGCTCGGATGGAATATTCGCCACCGCCTGATGCAAGTTCGGATCAAATGGCGCACCAGGTTCTGCTTCGATCGCCGTTACACCATGGCGCGTCAGAACGGTGTGCAGCTCCTTCTGGGTCATCTCAATGCCGCCGAGCAAGCCTTTGCCGCCTTCGGTCAAAGCCTCGCGCTCGGTTTCGGGCAAAGCTTCAAGCGCTCGAGCCATATTGTCTGAGACACTGAGCAAATCGCGCGCGAATTTCTCAATCGCGTAAATACGCGCGTCGGCTTTTTCCCGTTCCGAGCGTTTGCGCAGATTTTCCATCTCAGCCATGGCGCGAAGCATTTGGTCACGCACCTCTTGCTTTTCGATTTCCAAAGCCAGGATTTGCTGCTCGGCGCTTTGCGGTTCCGCCTCTTCACTGGCCTCCGCCGTTTCGACGTCCGTATCAGCCGATTCATTCGCCTTGGCGGCTTTCAGGATCTCATCTGCCGCAGCTTTCAGCTCGGCTTGCGTTGCGTTTTGATCAAGCTCCGGGCCAGCTTCAGGCGCGGTCTCATCTTTGACTGTTTCGTCGCTCATACTTCACTCACTCATTCTGGCGGCGCTTTCCCAGAACCTCTCCAACCATACGTGCCGTGTAGTCAACCATTGGAATCACACGAGCGTAATTTAATCGCGTCGGACCGATGACCCCCAGCGCTCCAATCACTTGACGTTCGGCGTTCATATAGGGTGCTACAATCACGCTTGAACCCGATAACGGAAAAAGATTGTTTTCCGAGCCGATAAATAGCCTCACACCATCGGCATCCCGGGTCGAGTCGAGCACTTCCAACAGCCCCTGCTGACGTTCCAGAACGTCGAACAATTGGCGCACGCGTTCCATATCTTCAGCCGCGGCCGTGTCATCAAGCAAATTGGCCCGTCCCTGAATGATCAATCGCCGCTCCTCGCCAGGCGCCGCGCCGGACCATTCCGCCAAGCCGCGCTGCACCAAGTCAGCTGCGGCGACATCGAGCTGCGCCCGGCGGGCGGCAATCTCAGACCGGACATCCGCTGCGGCTTCGTGCAAGGTTCGGCCTTTCATCCGTGCCGCAAGATAATTGCCGGCTTCGATCAAAACCGTTTGCGGTAAGCCTGGCGGGATTTTCACCAGCCGGTTTTCGACATCGCCTTGCTCTTTGACCAGCACACATAAAGCTTCGCCCGTTGACAGAGGGACGAATTCGACATGCCGGACGGCGGCATCCTGGGTCGGCGACGAGACCAGTCCCGCGCCACCCGCAAGTCCGGATAAGAGCGAAGAAGCTTCTTTCAATACCCCACCGAGATCGCGCCCGGCGCTGTTCAAGCGAGCATCAATCGCGGCCCGATCGTCTTGCCCAGGATCACCCATTTCTAGAAAACCATCGACGAACAGCCTCAAACCGGCATGCGTTGGCATCCGTCCTGCGGACACGTGCGGCGCGTCGAGCAAGCCCAATTCGGTCAAATCCGCCATGACATTTCGAATGGACGCCGCCGAAAGCGCAATCCCGGCTTTCGACAGCGTACGAGAACCTACCGGTTCGCCGGTTTCCAGATAGGTTTCAACAATCTGTCGAAAAATATCGCGAGACCGCTGATTCAGCGCCTGCATCAAGGACGTATTTGAGCTCATAGAACATGAATAGGATGCGTAAGCCTTGGTTTCAATTGGGGAAAGCTCTGTTCAGCCCAAGGAAGGCGCTTCGCCTCGCAAATTGGCATTTATAACAGGTTAGCCCCTTGATCATCTGCCGCAGCTGAACGACGCTGTCATGCATAGGGCGGAACGAAAGAGAATGAACATGGCAGATACGCAGAGCTTGGACGATCTTATCAACCAATTTGTTCAACCCGCGACTGACGCCATCTCCAGCTTCATATTTTACACCGTCCCGATCGCGGGATCTGATGTGCCGCTCATCGTCTGCTGGCTGATCTTTGGCGCAATCTTTTTCACCGTCTATCTTGGCTTCATCAATATTCGTGGCTTTGGGCACGCCGTGAATGTGGTGCGCGGTAAATATGCCAATCCCAATAGTGAAGGCGAAATCACGCACTTTCAGGCGCTCACCGCCGCAGTGTCCGGCACCGTCGGTATCGGCAATATTGCCGGGGTTGCTATTACGGTTTCGATTGGCGGACCGGGCGCGATCTTCTGGCTGATGTTGGCCGGTCTGGTCGGCATGGCAACCAAATTCGTCGAGTGCACGCTTGGCGTGAAGTATCGCCAAGTCAATGCAGATGGATCTGTGTCCGGCGGACCCATGTATTATTTGCGGGCCGGGTTGGCGGGACGAGGCTTGCCATCACTCGGAAAGTTTCTCGGTCTTTTCTATGCGATTGCCATCATCATTGGCTGCCTTGGCATCGGCAATATGTTCCAGTCGAACCAAGCTTATGTCCAACTCTTGCAAGTCACAGGCGGCGAGACCGGTCCCTTGCAAGGCAATGGATGGATGGTCGGGATTGTCCTCGCCGCGTTGGTTGCTTTGATCATTTTGGGCGGAATCAAGTCGATTGCCAGCGTCACGTCACGGCTCGTGCCCTTCATGGTCTTAATTTATGTCATCGGCGCACTAGTCGTTGTCATCATGAATGCCGCCAATCTACCAGGCGCTGTGGCTTCGATTGTGACCGGGGCATTTACGCCTTCCGGCGCGGCGGGCGGGGTCTTGGGGATCATGATTATCGGCTTTCAACGCGCCGCGTTTTCAAATGAGGCCGGCATCGGATCCGCCGCGATCGCGCACTCAGCGGTGGCCACGGAACGCCCGATCAGCGAAGGCTTTGTCGGCTTGCTCGAGCCGTTCATAGACACGGTCGTGATTTGCACGCTCACGGGATTGGTCATCGTCACGACATTTCCACCGGAATCATTCATGGGGAGCGAGTTGCAAGGCATTGAGCTCACCACAGCGGCCTTCCAAAGCAAGATTTCTTGGTCGCCTGTCCCGCTTTCAATTGCCGCCCTGCTCTTTGCCTTTTCCACTATGTTGGCTTGGGCCTATTATGGCACCAAGGCCTGGACCTACGTGTTCGGCGAAGGCCGCGGCAAAGAGTTTGCGTTCAGCATGATTTTCTGCGTCTTCATCATCATTGGCGCCGCCATCAAGCTGGAAGCCATTCTCGATTTCGCGGACGCTTTGATCTTCGTCATGGCCATCCCAAATCTCATCGGCCTCTACATTTTGGCCCCTGAGATTAAGCGGGACTTGAAAGCCTATTTTGAACAGATCGATCAGCTTGAGGAGTCTGCCTAGCTCGTCGCGGGGATCTTCATGCCTGCTGCGACTGCTGGTCGAGCCGCCATGCGCTCATGCCATGCCGCAACATGCTCGAAGCTTTCGCCACTGCCGCCTTGGATCGGACCCAAAGCAACTACGGACCAGGGATAAATCGCCATATCGGCGATCGAATAGGCGCCCGCAACATATTCATGCCCGGCCAACTGTTTATCCAAGACTTTGTAGAGTCGAACCGATTCATCAAAGAAACGTTGGATGGCGAGTGGCATTTTCTCGTCCGCGCGGTTCATGAAGTGATTGAGCTGGCCAAGCATGGGTCCAAATCCGGCCATTTGCCAGGATAACCATTCCAACACTTTCGCGCGGTCATTCGGCGCTTTCGGCAAAAACTGACCGGTTTTTTCAGCCAGATGGATCAGGATCGCACCCGATTCGAACACGCTCACGCCGTGATCATGATCGACGATGGCAGGGATTTTATTGTTTGGGCTGATGGCGAGAAAATCTGGCGAGAATTGCTCATCCTTGCCGATATCAATCGGGTGCACATTATAGTCCAACCCCATCTCTTCGAGGGCAATTGAGATTTTACGACCATTTGGCGTGGTCCACGTATACAGATCAATCATCGCAATGTCCTTGTTCCGAGCCCCCAATAAAAGCGGTGGGCATCCATGCGGTCTTAGCAATTGAATGAAAGCGCGCAAATCGCCGCGAGGGAAGTTATTGATTAACGGCCGCGTGCCGATCATCATAATCGACAATCCTCGCAACACAGTCCGGAAACACGCTATGACATCACGACCACTCGGCCCTTTCTCAATCAATCCCGTTGGTCTCGGCTGTATGAATATGATGCACGCCTATAATGAACCCATCTCGGAAGCCGAGTCAGAGACGCTGCTCAATCGCGCATTAGATTTAGGTTATAATTTCCTCGACACCGCCACGATTTACGGGGTCGGTGAAAGCGAACGGCGAATTGGCAAGTTTCTAAAGCACCGCCGCGATGAGTTTGTTTTGGCCAGCAAATGCGTGCTCGGCTTCGAGAATGGCAAACGAATTCTCGATGCCCGACCGGAGACGATTAAAGCCCAATGTGAAGCCAGCTTGGACCGCTTACAGACGGACGTGATCGACCTCTATTATATGCACCGCCCTGACCCTAACGTACCGCTAGAGGATTCGGTTGGCGCTTTAGCGGATCTGGTCGCAGAGGGAAAAATCAAAACCATTGGCCTGTCCGAAATGTCTGCCGACATGTTACGTCAGGCGCATGCCGTTCATCCCATCGTGGCGATGCAATCCGAATATTCCCTCATCGTCCGCAATCCCGAAATCGCTGTTATGGAGGCCTGTCGCGAGCTGGGCACCACACTGGTCGCCTTCTCTCCGGTCGGACGCGGTATGTTTTCGCAGGTCCCGCTGGATCCTGCGGAATATTGGGAAGGCGATATGCGCCGCGGCTTTTTCCCACGGCTGGCCGAGCCTCATTTTTCGGAGAATCAGAAACTCTTGCCCATGGCGCGCGAAATGGCGGACACGCTGGGCTGCACCTTGCCTCAATTGGCGATCGCGTGGACCTTGGCCAAAGGCGAGGAAGTCGTGGCGATCCCGGGCACGAAGGATATCGCACATCTGGAAGACAATTTTGGCGCTCTAACAGTCGATCTTAGCCCAGATCAAGTCGCCGAGCTTGACGCCCATTTCGCGCCAGAGGCCATTTCAGGACCTCGCTATAGCGCTCTAGGACAAGCGTCCGTGACCACGGAATGCTATTCGTTCGAGGCCTTGGCGTAAGGGCGGTTCAGACTATTCGTCCGACAGTGCGGCCTTGAATCCCCAACCGCCGAAGGACTCAGACACCGCAGCAACAATCTCTGTCTCACCTGGGGCCAGGTGAAGGGCAATTTGATCGACCAATGCGACAGTGCCCAAGAAACGATGGTCACGTGCGCGCCATTGAGCGTTGCCGGAATAGACCAGCTTCCCATCCACAAACAATCTCACCCGGTCCGAATAACCAAAAGAGAGCATGCGCGCGCCACCCTCTTCTGATGACACAGTGAACCTGACCAGAGCAGTATTGTTGCCATCTTGCAGTGGAGTTGTGCGCGCAATGTTGGCGACGCCATCATTCTCAACGTCCAGGCTGGTCCAGGCCGTGTCCAATACGTCAAGCGCAGGCAGCGTATACGCCTCCGCAATGTCGGCTTCCGCGAATGGTGCAGAGACCTCGAATGTTTCAATCAAACCCGCGGGCTGAGCGTCTGTCTCGGCGGGCGTCCCGATAATCGCGTCTTCGGGCGAGGCCGCGCGAACCGAAATGTTAGAGAAATACGCTCCGGTCTCGCGCATCCAAGGACGGTCAGAGGCATAGAGCGCGACCTGACCCGACTTGCTCACACTGCGCAGGTCGGGGACATGGATGAGCGGGCGTGTCATATCGCCGACGAAAATATCGGCTTGGTCGCCAATCGCGACGATGCGTACTTTAATCCAGGTTTCAGGCGGCAGGTCCGTTGCGACAGCTTCATTCGGTCCAGCGTGCAATTGCCAGGTCGCTGCGCCATTGGTCATCACCATATATTGGGTCGCATCAGGCTGTCCGGTTTGATGTGGGCGGGTATAGAATTGTTCGAGGTTCGCGGTGTTCGAGTCGGCCCGGAAATTCACCCCAATAAACCCGGATGCGTGGGTGGAGGCATAATCATACTCAATCACCATATCGCCAAACTCAGCCCCCTCCAGAACCGCGACATTGCGACGAAGAAAGAGCGCATCGCGACCCAGATAAGACTCAATTTGCGCCGCGCTGCCCTCTATGGATTCAGCCTGCCAAGTCTGCCCGTCTAAGACCAAATCCTCCGCCGAGGCGGGGGCATGGGTTAGGCTAAAAGTAGCAGCAGTGGCGAATATGAATTTCAGTTTTGATGTGAACACGTAGCGGTCTCCTATCTTGACCTCCGTGGTGTTCCGAGCGACCAAATATGGCAATTAAAGAAAGTCTGAAGAAGCTACAAGCATGAGAATCGGTCGCGGGCTCCGGCTGATTTACATAGGAAAATCAGATGTCTACGACGATCAATATTGATAAATGGGTGTTCTCGCCGGACACGGGCACAATCGCCAATGGCGAAGAAACCCGGCGATTGGAGAACCGGGCCGCAGCCTTGCTTGAACTCTTAGCGCAGTCGCCCGGAGACGTGGTTTCTCAATCGGACATTTTGGAGCGAGTCTGGAATGGCCGAACCGTGAGCGCAAACAGCGTTGCGGTGGTGATTTCAGACCTACGTCGCGCGCTCGATGATGACCCGAAATCGCCAACAATTTTGGAAACTCTGCCGAAGCGCGGCTATCGATTGATCGCAGACGTGACGCGCGCTGCAGAGACGCAAGTCGTTGAACCGGCTGCTCAAGACCGCGCGGACAAACCGAAAAGACACTGGCGGTGGGTCGCACTTGCTGCATCCGTCGCGCTATTGATGGTCTGGTGGTCGACCACCAGCTCCTCGACCGCATCCGTCAATCGAACCTCAATCCTCGTGAGCACAACCGTGAATGAGACCGGTGATGATCAATACCTGCCCTTATCCCGCTCGGTGACAGAACTGATCGCCGTAGAGGTTGCGAAGTTTCAGCAGTTTAAAGTGTCCTCCGACCAAGACGCAGAAGTCGTAATCAGCAGCAAACTCATTCTTTGGGACGGGCACCCGTCTATGTCGATCTATGCTGAATCGGCCGAGACCGGGGAAGTGTTATGGTCCGGCATGGCGAGTGGGCCAGAAACGCGTCTGCCGCGACAAGTGCGAGACGAGATGGCTAAGTTTGCTGATCTCCATAAGCGCGCCGCGCCCGACGGTTAATCTGAATCTTCGCCAGCCATGCTTTCGCCGGTCAGAGGGTGATTGAAGCGCGACACCCGTGCCGCGTAGAATTTGGCGACGGTCTCCATATCTGCCTCATAATCTCCGCTTGGCACCAAAGTCCCGTCCAAACCGCCAAACTTATTGGCATAGTCGATAAAGCCCAAGGCGACCGGCACTTTTGCGGCGGCGGCGATATTGTAAAAACCGGTTTTCCACGCTTTGACATCTTGTCTTGTGCCTTCAGGGGCAATGACCAAGACCATTTCCTCGGATGCATCATAAGCTTCGACCACCTGATCGACGAGATTGGACGCTGCTTTGCGGTCCACGGGTAAGAGGCCCCACCAACGCATCAACCACCCAAATGGCCCCTCGCCAAGGCTCTTCTTTCCCATCCAGCGGACCGGGATACGATAATAAAACGCGATACCCAACATCTGGGTCAGATCCCAATTGGTTTCATGCGGCGCAGCGATGATCACCATCTTCTTATTCGGCGGCGCTTCACCCAGAACGCGCCACCCCATCAAGCGGTACAAGCCATAGAAAAACACCCGAGCGACTTCATAGCCGAAGCTGCGTGGCGGACGCTTCGAGCGCTCCGCCCGGGCCTTCATGTTTGCAATATCCACCTGTTTGCGTCCCCTCGAGTCGAATGCGAGCCTAGACAGAAGACGCAAAACCCGCAATTTGCGGCCAGCAGCTCAAGCTAAGAAAGAAACATATAGATGACAGACTTCGCTCGCCCATCTGGTCGCGCCGCGGATCAGCTTCGAGAGATCTCCCTAGAAACCAATGTGACCCGTTATGCTGAAGGCTCGTGCCTGGCCAAATTCGGGCACACGCATGTGCTCTGCACGGCCAGCTGGACCGATAAAGTGCCTGGCTGGATGCGCGGAACCGGCACCGGCTGGGTCACTGGCGAATATGGTATGTTGCCACGCGCTACCCACACACGCGGTCGCCGAGAAGCCGCCGCCGGCAAGCAATCGGGACGCACCCAAGAAATTCAACGCCTGATCGGGCGGTCCTTACGCTCCGTCGTCGATTTGGAAGCGTTGGGGGAAAATCAGATCACCATTGATTGCGATGTGATCCAGGCGGATGGCGGTACACGAACAGCGTCGATCACGGGCGGTTTCGTCGCCCTGGCCATAGCTTGCCGCTATCTGAAAGATGAAGGCATCATCACCCGTGACCCGATCTTGAAACAAGCCGCTGCGATTTCGGTTGGCGTCTATAAGGACGTTCCAGTTCTCGACTTGGATTATCCAGAAGACAGTGCCGGACAAGCGGACATGAATGTCGTGATGAGCTCCGATGGCGGTATGATCGAATTGCAAGGCACAGGCGAGGAACGCCCGATGACACGCACCGAAGTCGATACAATGATGGCGCTTGCGGAAAAGGGTTGTAACGAGCTCTTCGCGGCGCAGAAAGCGGCATTGGGCTAATTCATGGAACGGTTGCTGCCCCTGGCTGAGCTGATCGGCACCAAGCTGCAAGCCCGCGGCGAAAAGATTGCTGTTTGGGAATCTTCCGCGGGTGGCTTAGTCTCAGCTGCATTGCTCGCGGTGCCAGGGGCGTCACGTTTCTATCGCGGCGCCGGTATCATCTATACGCCAGCAGCTTTCAAAGGCTTGATGGGGATGCGCAAGGAAGATTTGCAAGGCCATCGCTCATCAACAGAGCCTTATGCGCTAATCATGGCTGGCACCATTCGCGAGCGGATGCGGGCCGATTGGGGGCTGTGTGAGACCGGGGCCTCGGGACCCTCAGGCAATGGTTATGGCGATGCTGCCGGACATGTCTGTGTGGGGATTGTTGGCGCAGAAGCGCAAGTCGCGAAGACCCTCGAAACCGGTCTCAGCGACCGTATCGAAAATATGTATCTGTTTGCAGAATTCGCGCTGCAGGGACTCGCGGATCAGCTCAGCTAAGCCGCTTCGCTTTGTGAATCGCTTTGGCCGTCTTCAAACACGAGAATATCGCCCGGCTGGCAATCGAGTTCGCGGCACAGCGCCTCGAGCGTGGAAAAGCGTACAGCCTTCGCTTTTCCCGTTTTGAGAATGGAGAGATTGGCCAATGTGACGCCAACCCGCTCTGACAATTCCGTCAGAGACATTCTTTTTTCCAATAAAACCCGATCAAGGGTCACTCGAATAGACATCGTATGGCCCTCCTAAATTGTCATCTTCTCTTCTTCGCGAAGGCGTGTGCCTTCTTTGAAGACTTGCGCGAGGATGAGCAGCACAACAACTGCTCCCCAAACCGCGAGATTGATATTGATGTTTGCAACATAGCCTTCACCAAGGTCGACTGTTGCGGCGAGTATTAAGACGGATCCCATTCTGATGGCCTCAATCAACGCAATGGCGATTGAGATCCGGGTCAGTCGTGGTGCATTTTCAGGAACAAACGGGTCACCTTCTGCCAGGGTCGACAGGATGCGACGCAGCTGAGAACAGACATAGGCGATGCCGGGCGCAAAAACGACCAATCCGACCAATGCTGCAACGAGACGGCCGACCGGCACGCCATCAGCGCGCGCTTCGATCAGCGGCAAATCGACTTCGCCGCCATTCAAACTGCCAATCAGACCGATTCCGAGGATGATGAATAAAAACGTGCCAAGCACGATTGCGAGCCAGAAAATCACGGTCACAACGGTTGACAGAACCGCCGCCATTGAATTCTTGCGAGTGCCTGACATGCGTTGACGTCATCCTTCTATCGTTTCGCTACGTTTGTCACATAGCACAAAGTCACGAACTTACCGTTAAACGATAAGGTCATTCGTCGAAAAAGCAAGAATGGAGCCACAGCGCATGTCGCGGAAGCTTATACCGGGCCGATTGGTCGCCGCTACACACAACAAAGGCAAAGTGGTTGAACTCAAAGATCTTTTTGAACCAATTGGTTTCGAAGTCATCTCCGCGGGTGAGTTAAACCTCGAGGAAGCTGAAGAAACTGAACTCACATTTGAGGGAAATGCGCTGATCAAGGCCCGCGCGGCGGCGCAAGCGACAGGGGCGCCTGCACTTTCCGACGATAGCGGCTTAGAAGTAACCGCCCTGGGCGGCATGCCCGGCGTCCATACCGCAATTTGGGCCGGCGAACCGCGCGATTTCTATCGTGCCATGGAGAAGGTCGAGCGTGAGCTGCAAGCCATAGACGCCAAGGATCGGAGCGCCCGATTCGTATCCTGTCTGGCCGTAGCCTGGCCGGATGGGCATGAAGTCACGTTTCGCGGCGAAGTCGAGGGCACGCTGACATGGCCACCGCGCGGAGAAATGGGCTTTGGATATGATCCAGTTTTTGTCCCAACTGGCTTTGATGTGACGTTTGCTGAGCTTGAACCGGTCCAAAAACACGCGATGAGCCATCGGGCCGCTGCATTTGAAAAGCTCAAGGCAGCGCTGCTTTGAGCCTCCCGGTCGGGCCAGACTTTGGGTTCGGATTGTACATCCACTGGCCCTATTGCGCGCGAATCTGCCCCTATTGCGACTTTAATGTCTATGCCGCCAAAGATCGCGATATTGAGCCCTTAGTGGCGGCGATTATTGCGGATATCCATGCTCAACGCGAGCGCCTGCCAGATCACCCGCCGCTCAACTCGATCTTTTTTGGCGGTGGAACCCCATCCTTGCTCTCTCCGCATCAAATTGAGCGTATAATAGAAGCATCAAACGATGCGTTCACTGCGGCACAAGATGTTGAAATCACACTGGAATCCAATCCCAACGATATTTTGAGTGGCGATTTGGCGGGTTGGTCTGCGGCAGGCATAAATCGACTCTCAATTGGCGTTCAATCCCTCGATGATGCGGCCCTGAGCTTTTTGGGACGCGATCATAACTCTGAAAGCGCTCAACGCGCCGTGAGTCGTGCACAATCAGTCTTCGAAAACCTGTCATTGGACGCGATTTATGCGCGGCCAGGCCAATCCCCCGCTGCCTGGGAGAGCGAGCTGCTGAAAATGCTCCATCTCGGCGTACCGCATCTCTCATTGTATGAATTGACCATTGAATCGCGCACAGCTTTCGGCAAACGCGCGGTAAGGGGCGAATTGGTCCCGATGGAAGATGATGATCAAGCTGATTTGTACGAATTGACCCAATATATCTGCGCCGACCAAGGCCTGAACGCCTATGAAGTCTCAAATCATGCGCGCGCACCCCGCTTCGAATCCAAGCATAATCAAATTTACTGGGCCAGTGGCGACTGGATTGGCGTCGGGCCTGGCGCTCATGGGCGTCTGACCATGAATGGCCAACGCATCGCCACCGAAGCCGCCAAACGACCAGAAGACTATATCCATGCCACAAGCGGGACCAACACGCCCCTCACCCAACTCGATACTGCAAGAGAATTTCTTGCCATGGCCCTTCGCCCAGTGAGCGGCTTGGATTTACAGCGGTTTGAAGCATTGTTCGGCCAGGGGCCAGACCCAAAACTGGTGGCCGAATTGGCGCGGAATGACCTGGCACATATAAACGAAAACCGCCTCATTCTGACCGCTCAAGGGCGCCTGATGGCGGACTATATTTCTGGGCGACTCGCGCCTTATTGATAGCGCGACAGAGCCTCATCGAGGATTCGTTCCAGGTCTTTGACCGTCGTGACGTGTTTCATTGTGTGACAGTGCGGGCGATAGCGGGGCAACTCACTGTCGCCGCTGCCCCAGAGCGATTCACCTTCTGGCGTGAGCCAGATCACCCGTTTTACCCGAGCCGCCGCTTCGCGGAACAGATCCAGCCGCGGGTCGCCATAATTCGAGCGGCCGTCTCCAAGAATGATCAAAGTTGTGCGTCGATCCAGAACATCCCAGTGATTCATCCGCATATCGGAGAGGGATTGGCCATAATCGGTCGAACTCATACCTATAGAATTGACGATCTTATCCATGGCTTGGGCAAAGTCTTCACGCTCTAGCGTGTCACCGACATTTTCTAAACGCCCCGAAAATGCGAAGGACTCAATGTCCGGTACGACTTCGTTGAGGCTGTAAAGCAGCATCAAAAAGAACCGCACGACACGGGCAACTGAGCCAGACACATCACACACCGCGACAATCTTCGCGCGATCGCGTTTGGTCTGTTTCCAAGCAAGATCGAACGGCACGCCATCAAAGCCAGCATTGGCGCGTAAGGTTTTACGAACGTCCAACTGACCGCGATTCTTTTTGCGGCGCCGTCGTGAGTGTTTGACCGCAAGACGTTTGGCGATTTTCTGCACCAAAGCCTGCATCCGCGCGAGGTCGCGCACATCCAAGACCGTCAGCGCAGTTTCGGCCAAGACATCCTCGCGAAACGCTAAGGTTGCGCCTGCGCCATAGGTTTCAAATGCTTGTTTAGCGTGTTCGCGGGCTCGTCCGAACATGTCTTTGCGCCCTTCGATCAGCGCTTCAGCGCGGGCTTGGCCGTCTTCTGTGCGCTCACGAAATGCGTCCATCATCTCCCGCTCAAGCCGTTCAACGCCGAGCGATTTCATCATTTGCTGCGCGAAATAGGAAACTTGGGTGGAAAAGCGAATGTCCTGTAATCCAGCCTCCTGTCCAGCCCGTTCCATGGCAACAGCAATCGCGGTTTCATCGCCAGATTGCAGCAGGTCGAGCATATCGCCAGGCCCGTCCGGGGAGTCTCCGGTTTCCTCAGCATCCTGTTCTTCGGTCGGCGCGCTTTGTGGCACAGCCTGGCGCGAAAAATAGATGTCGAAGAGTCGGTCATGCGCCAGTTTTTCTGCAGGCGACTTGGCCAGGACAATCCGCAATGTGTCGGACAGGCGTCGGCGATCCGCATATCCGATGAGCTTCACCGCTTCGGCCGCGTCAATCGCCTCACCGGTCGATACCCGCACGTCTGCAGAGCGCAGCGCCCGGATGAAATCGGTGAGGACTTGTTCGGCCATTTACTCCGCCGTCGCGACCGACCGGGTCAGCGTCCGGACATCCTTGTCGACCGCCTGAATGTCGCTCTCATGCTTGAGCAAGACATTTAATGTGGACCGCACCATGTCTTCATCCAACTCCGTCGCGTGCATCAAAAGCAGCGTCCGCGCCCAATCTACGGTCTCGGAAATCGAAGGCCGCTTGCGGATATCAAGATCCCTCAGCCCTTGAACGAAATTAACAAGCTGCGACAGAAGCGCATCTGAAACATCTGGCACGCGGGCGCGCACAATCGCTTGTTCCCGCTCAGCTTCTGGGAAGTCGATATGTAAGTGCAAACAGCGACGTTTGAGGGCATCGCCCAGCTCGCGAATATTGTTTGATGTGAGGATCACAAGCGGCGGCACTTGCGCTTGAATGGTCCCGATTTCAGGGACCGTGACTTGATAGTCAGACAGCACTTCGAGCAAATACGCCTCGAACTCTTCGTCTGATTTATCAATCTCATCGATCAGCAAGACGGACCCTTGCGCCTGTTTCATTGCCGTCAGCAAAGGACGGGGCTCTAGAAAGGTCTCTGAGAAGAACAAGTCTTCGAATGAGGTCAGCTTATCGAAGGCCGCGTTTAACGTGCCCGCGCCGTCCATGACCTCGCCGAGTTTTTCTTTGAGCAATTGGGTGTAGAGCAGCTGCTTGCCATATTTCCACTCATACAGCGCTTTGCCTTCATCCAAGCCTTCATAGCATTGCAGACGGTTCAGCGGCACATCGAGAAACCGCGCCATAGAGGCCGCAAGATCGGTCTTACCCACGCCTGCAGGTCCCTCAATCAGAATGGGTTTCCGCAAATTGTGAGCAAGATAGATTGCCGTCGAAATCTCGCGTGTCGAAATGTATCCTACAGAGGCGAGTCCCGCAGTAATCGCGTCGATGCTGGTCAATGGTTCATAGCCGGTTTTGGTCATTCCCTCTCGTACCGGTCGGTTTCGGGCTCCGCAAGAATGACCCAAAGGTAAGCTGATGCACTTCGTCTGGCCAAATCCAACCGGGCTCGTTACGCTCGACCAAAGCGCGTGTAACGGGGAGAGACAATGCGATCTTTAATTATGGGCCTGTTGGCCATGAGCGTGATCGGAGCCTGTCATGCACAGACCGCGATTGTGGTGGCGCCCGATGAAGACGACCCGCTCGCCGTACTGGATACAGACTGGCGCTATGTCTTTCCTGAGAACCTGATCCTCATTGAGACTGTCTATGGCGATATCGCGGTCGAGCTGAATACCGATTTTGCGCCCAATCACGCGGATCAGTTCCGGCAATTGGTGCGCGACGATGTCTATAATGGCACGCGGTTTTACCGGGTCATTGAGGGCTTTGTGGCACAGGGCGGCCTGCAAGAAGACGAAATCATTGAACAATACCCGACTCTGGAAAATGAGAATGATCGACCCTTAACGAACGCTTGGTTCGTTCCGCTTGGAAACGCTGATCTATTCGCCCCGGTCGTGGGCCATATTAACGGCTTTGCAGCGGCACGCAGCGAAAGCCTAGAGCGGGAATGGCTGCTGCATTGTCCCGGCGCCTTTGCGATGGCGAGGGATACCGATCCCGATAGCGGCAGCACGGAATTCTACATCGTTTTGGACGCACAGCGTTATCTTGACCGCAACCTGACAATTTTCGGTCGGGTGATTGACGGTATGGAATATGTCCAGAAGCTCAAACGCGGCTATCGCGCGATCGAGAATGGCGTCATCCAAGCGCCGGAGCAAGGCGATGAAATCCTCTCAATGACCGTCGCGGCCGACTTAGACCAAGCGATCCGACCGGTCTATTTGGTGCAGGCAACGCCGAGCGAAGGCTTTGAAGCGGCGAAAACGTCGAAGCGGGTGCGCGAAGAAGACTTCTTCTACCGCAAACCCCCAGAAGTCCTGGATATTTGTGGGTTTGAAGTGCCTGTTCGGCGTCTCTCCGAACCGGTCATTCGCACTGATATCGAATAGCGTTCGCTCAGCCTATCCCGCCAGACGTCCACGCAGCTCAACCGTGGACACATGTCCTGCCGCGCGCGACATCAGCACATCTGCCACAGTCGCCACGAGCTCTGGGCCCGTGATGGGCTTCTTCAATGCGCGATCCGCCCCCATGGCGAGGCAGGCTTGGCGTCGGCTTTCGGTCGTGTCAGCCGTAAGCGCGATCACAGGCGTCGCGGCGTTAACCCCGCCTCTACGGCGCAGGCCATCAATGAAGTTCATCGAATTACCATCTGGGAGATGGAGGTCGGTGATCACAGCTTGGAACTTTGTCAGCGAAACATAGGATTCCGCGGCGTGGAGCGTTCCGGCATGATGGACAGTCCACCCCGCTTGCTCCAGTGCATTGATCACGATCATCGCCGAGGCTTCATGGTCCTCGACCAGCAGCACATCTCCGAGTTCGAACTTGCCGCGTTTCGGCGCGGTTGATGTTTCAGCTTTCGGTAGCGCTGTTGGCACACGTTCAACCGGAACGGTCAGCGTGAAAACGCTACCACCCTTGGGATTGTCTGCATGGGTGAGCTCACCCCCGAGGCCCGTCGCCAAGGCTCTCGAAATGGTCAGCCCAAGCCCCCACCCTTTGAGACCGTTGAGTTCAGGTCCTTTTTCAAAGACTTCCATGAACCGATCGCGCTGGGCGGGCGTCAGGCCGCGTCCCGTATCGGATACGGACAAGGATAGCATGAGCGTGCTTCCCAAAGTCTGAGTCGACAATGTCATCGCCACTTCACCTTCTTTGGTGAATTTCAGCGCGTTGGAAATCAGATTGTTGGCGATTTGACGAACCCGACCCAAATCGGTCTGCACATAGTGCGGTCCTTCTGGAATGAAGCCGACGCGAAGCGCAAGCCCGCGGCGCGAGGCTTCGGAGGCCCAGAGCCGACGCAGATCATCCGTCAACTCGGTCAAGTCTGCGGCCTCTACGCGTGCTTCAAACTTCCCGGCTTCGAGCCGCGCATAATCCAAAGTGTCTGTGAGGATGCGATCCAAAGTATGGCTCGAGCGCGCAATCGTTTGCGCCAGATCTTTATTGTAATCATTCTTGATACGACCAGCCAGCATTTCCGACAGGCCCATAATCGCGGTGAGTGGGGTTCGGATTTCATGCGCAAGTGTTCCGAGCAAAGGCACTTGCTGCAGCTTGCCAGACTCGTCTTCCACGACAGGCTTTGCCGCCGGAACGGTCGAGGCCCCATCATTAATGGTCGAGATCAGCGCTTCTTGGAGCTTGCTGGGGCTGAGCACGCCTTTGAATCTTTTATCCTCAACAATGATACAGCCCCGCGCGATAACCGCGTCGATATGCTTGCCGGCTTTGGCGACAAACTCGCTCACCGTCGTTTCTGCCTTGAGGATGAGCGCCCGCGCTGTGATCAAATCACCAATGGCCAGTTGCGATTGCCGGTCTAAGCCAGCACTGGCAGCGAATTCAAAGGTCAGAGTTCGGCTGATGAGACCGGCCGGACGTTTATCGCGCACAAGAATATAGTATTGCGCACTGGGGTCATTCAGGAACCGCTCGACCACTTGTGATAGCGGTACGCTCGCGGAAATTGGCTTCGCGCGTTCCGCAAAATCGCCCAGACAAACTGCCATGGTCGTCCCTCATACTCTACAACAAGTATGAGAAATTGCCCGCAATTCCTTTACGCCTTGCAAATCAAAATGATTTTTTTGCTTTATTTGATGTCGCTATGGTGAGACACAATTTTGCTGACCAGGCCATATTCGACGGCTTCTTCGGCGCTCATCCAATGATCGCGGTCCGTGTCTTCGACAATTTTCTTCAATGGCTGACCCGTGGCTTCTGCGAAAATCTTGTTCAGACGCTCGCGCATCCGGACAATTTCGCGGACCTGGATTTCAACATCAGAGGCCTGACCACCCACGCCACCACGGGGTTCATGCAGCAGAAAACGCGTGTTTGGCAAAGCAAAACGGTTTTCTTTCTTTGCCGCAGAATAAATCAGCGCTCCTGCGCTCGCCACCCAACCGGAGCCGAGGACTTTGACCGGCGCGCCGACAAATTTGATCATATCATGGATCATATCACCGGACTCAACATGCCCACCTGGCGAAGAAATTACCAAGAGAATTGGGTCTGAACTGTCGGACGCCAGCGCCAAAAGGCGTTCGCAAACACGGCGGGCCAATTTATCATCAACGCCGCCCGTCAACATAATCGTCCGAGCATTAAACAGCGCTTCTTCGAGAAACGCGTTTGGTTCGCTCATCGGTTTGGCTTCGGCTTCGTCATCCAAGCGTGTCATGCAATCTCCGCAAATGTCTTGGCCAGAGATTTGAGGTCCCAAACGCGTCCGGTCAAGCGGCAAGATGCCTATTTTGTGTGGGTAACTGTTAACCCAAGGATTTCAAAGATCTGGTCGGGCCCGATGTCTTCGTCAGATTCAGCATAAGACTCGATCAATGACGCGGTGATCGGCGTTTCCGGATTCACAGACACGGTCAAAGATCCGCCTTCATCAAAGAAGCTTGCGAGGGCCGACATCCACGGGTCCGCACTTGGCAATTGCTGGCGCACCATGGGCTTCATGCCGATCACCATATTGACCGCAAGCATGCGCAATTGGGCCGCGTCATTATAGGCCAATACGGCCATGCCTTCTTGCTCTGGAAAGGCCTGACCAATGGCATGAAGCATTTCGAACAGATTTTCCAAACCGCCCGTATCATTGAGAACGGATTCTAAAGACCGAAACTCAAAATCCTCTTTGAAGGCGGTTTCGAATGCAGATTCAGCATCGTCCATCGCAAACAAACCTGCAATCCGGTCTGGGGTTGAGAAACCGATATCTGCGCTTGTGCTGCCGCTAAACGCGTCTGCGAATTGTCCATTTTCGCGATAGCTAATCGCACCAGAGTCCTCATCCCAGGTCAGATCCAGTGCATAGTCGCCGCATAAACAGCTGAAGCCATATTGTTGGACAATTTCCAAGCCTTTGCGAAGATCTTCAACCGATAGTTCGGAGTCGAAATCTTCGCCAAACTCTGTCGTCATCACATCGAAGAAGTTGCCAATATCGTACCCGGTATCGACGAGAGAGACGTTGATCGCCGTCGGCAATAGCCAGTGAAAATCAGACTCGAACAGAATCTGCTCTGATTTGAAAAACGACTTATCGGCAATGTCCAATGTGTAATCGGTCATCTCCCAAGTGCCGAGGTCAAACACATCCGTGTCCGTCATCGCGGGCATTTCCCAATTAGCGAGCGCCTCAAATACTTTTGACAATTTCACACCGGAGACCGTGGAAGACTGAATGCCCCCAGACATCGCGACCGCATTCATTTCCACATCACCGGTTTCTGGATCCGGTATTGGGAAGTCGCCGCCGATAACGGAATCCCAGCTTCCCGAGAAGGCGAGGTCTCCGCGATCATAACCGCGAAGGCCGGACAATCCGATGACCATATCCATGCTCACCTCAACATCCTCTTCACGCATTGAAAATTCAAAGGCGACATTGTCATAAGCGACCGCATCGAGACTAAATGAACGGGCAAAGGCACCAAACATCTGCCATCCGAGTTGCTCTTCATCCACATCTACCGCGTCACCCGCACCCGCGAACGCAAAGGGATAAAGTTCGAACCCATCAATGAGCAGTGTGTCCATCGTGAAATTATAGTTGAAGATTTCCATCGCATTGAGCTCGTCGACGACGTCGCCATCAACCGGCGTGTAGTCCTCCAATGTGCGGATATATTCCTGCATCATGAGCTCGCTCACAGCGCTCATACCGACGGTTTTCACACCGCGTAATTCGATCCGGTCGGCGACGGTCAAACTGCTTTCTAAATTGGTGCCACGAATACGGTCAGCGATGGCATCGGGATTGAAGCTATGGAACAGGACTTCATCGGCTTCGACGCCAACCGGCGTGCCGTTAAGATCGTAGACAATGGCAAAATCCTCGACCCGGGTCGCACCGCTTTCAGCAACGACCGAAACAGCCCCTGTCTGCAAACTGATGCCTTCCGGCAAGTCGGCGAAAGCAGAGGCAAAGTCGACCGGAGCGGACACTGAGGATGGCGCGCCTTGGTACGGGGTGTTCAGCAATTGCTCGAAATAGGCACGCTCAGCCTCGGCACTTATGGCTGAAACTGTTGTATCGACGGGCGAACTGTCCTCTTGGGCGCTGCCGCATCCAACAAAGGAGAAGGCCAGACCAGCGGCCAAAACAGATCGGCTAGATTGTGAAAACCAGTAACGCATTTCAATGTCCTTCAAATTCCATAAGAGAGTGTACATCCACGCCCTGCTGACGCAATCGATTCGCGCCGCCTAGATCGGGTAAATCCACCAAAAATACGGCCGCAATCACGTCCGCTTCCGCACGCTGCAACAGGTTTAGCCCCGCGCCCGCTGTGCCGCCTGTGGCGATCAAATCGTCCACCAGCAGGACCTTGTCGCCTGGCTTTATGGCATCGGTATGCATGTGCAGCTCGTCCGTACCATATTCGAGTTCATATTCTTCGCGATAGGTCTGCCAGGGGAGTTTTCCGGGCTTGCGCAAGGCCGTAAACCCAGCCCCGAGCTCAACCGATAGAGCGCCCCCGAGAATAAAGCCGCGCGCATCTATTCCGGCAACCTGATCGATCTTTTGAGCGCGAAATGGCGCCGCCATGGCGTCAATGGCGTGTTTCAACGCTTCTGCATTGGCCATGAGGGTGGTGACATCACGAAACAATATTCCCGGCTTCGGATGGTCAGGAATTGTACGAATAAACTGTTTGAAATCCATATGCGGTTTAAGCGGTTCCGGATGTTGACGGCTTTGAGCTTGGTGCTGAGTCGGGCGCGGGTGCAATCGGGTCTGCCGCTTCAATCGGGGCGACATCCGGATCTGCTGCAGGTTCAGGCATTGTGGGGGGTGTCGGCGCGGTGTCCGCAGTCTCAACCGGTTCGGGGCTGGCGACTTGAGTAGGCTCTGATGCAAGCTCAGGAACGGGGTCTGGAGCAGGCTCTGGAATAGGGTCTGGAGTAAGTTCTGGCGTCGGCTCTGGTTGGGCTTCGACCTCGGCCACGGGCAATGGTTTCGGCTTTCGCTTCCAGAACGGTGCGTTCGGGTCCGCTTTGCGGTCATATTGTTTGGCGAAATATTCGCTCGCCGTATAGGTGAGCGGCTTCGGCGTCAGGGTCATGCCATTGCGGCGCAAACGCTCGACCACTTGGTCACGCAAATGCATACCGGGTAGCGTATCGGCTCTGAAATTATGCGCTTTCATCCAATCGCGAACGTCCCAGCTGCGCGTCGAACGGGCGTCTTCAGGCGAACACCCTTTATGTTCTTCCCAAAGATACAGCGCCGCCAGTGAGTCGATCACCGCGTCGGCGGCGAGGTTTGCGGGGGCGCCAAAATCAGCGTGTTCCGCCAGCGTCAGACGCAGCGATTGTTTGTGCGCGCTCATTTCATTATAGAGCCCGCGAATGGTCGTCAGGCCCATGCGATCGGCTTCATTGGGCCTCGAGAGCAAGGCATCCAGTTGTGGATGCACCACCGGCACAAGTTCAATGTCTCGCGAAACAGTGCCGTCAGCGAGCCCCGCCAGTTCAGACATCATCCGCTTCACATTGTGGCGCAATTCATAGCCGACACCGGTCATTGCGCGCTTTTCCATATCTCGCTCTCGGTCCACCCAACGCCATGCCGCCCATGCCAAAAAGGCGACCGCTGCGATGAGCACCAAAAGTCCCGAAACCAGAAAAGTTTCAAACGTTGCGTCAGACATACTCCACTCCCCTTTGTTAACCAATTAGCAAAGGATTGCGGACAGGGCCACTCAGATTTGATGAAATTAGACCGCCACGGGCGCTTTGATATGCGGATGCGCCTGATAATCCACCAGTTCAAAGTCTTCATATTCCCATCCAAACAGGTCTGTCTTGTCTGGATTGAGGATCATGCGCGGTTCAGGATAAGGCTCGCGTGTCAATTGAAGGCGCGCCTGTTCGAAATGGTTCGAGTAGAGGTGCGCATCGCCAAATGTATGAACAAATTCACCTGGCTTGAGGCCCGTGGCGCGGGCCATCATCAAGGTCAATAGAGCATAAGACGCGATGTTGAACGGGACGCCCAAAAACACATCTGCAGAGCGCTGATAAAGCTGGCAATTCAGTCGCCCATCCATGACATTAAACTGAAAGAGGCAATGACAGGGTGGCAGAGCCATTGACGGCACATCTGCCGGATTCCATGCTGATACCACCATTCGGCGGGAATTTGGGTTGGATTTAATCTCATCCAACACCCATTGGATCTGATCGATCACGCGCCCGTCCGGGGCGGCCCAGCTGCGCCACTGTTTGCCATAGACCGGGCCCAGATCACCATTCTCATCCGCCCACTCATCCCAAATCGACACTTTGCGATCTTGGAGCCAGCGCACATTTGTGTCGCCACGCAGGAACCAGAGCAGCTCAACAATGATTGAGCGCAAATGCAGTTTCTTGGTCGTCAGCAAAGGAAAACGATCCGCCAGATCAAAACGCATTTGCCGCCCGAACACGCCGCGCGTGCCCGTGCCAGTGCGATCGCCACGGTCGACGCCATTCTCCAGAATGTCTTGTAACAGGTCGTGATATTGCTTCATGCGCCCTGGAAAACATGACTCGTGGGGCAATGCCAGATCCTTCAGCCAGAAAGGGTGAAGAATTTATGGGTTTTCACGACGAAATTGATCCCAGACCGGCCACTTTTGATCAACCTTTTCGGTCAGCCACGAGGGGCAGATATTCCCCAATAAACACATCACACTAGCTGGATTTCAAAGACGATGGTTTTCGCGCACAAAATCGCCCGTGCCGACGCCACAAAGTAAAAATTGTCTATACGTCTCAAATCGAATCCGAACCTGAAATCTAACGTGGTTTCAAACACGCTCCTGTAAAACGCTAAAAAAAAGGGACGTTAGTGTGCAGAAGCCACTTTCGATTTGAGCATGTTTAAAGAGTTCCTGAATGACTCTCGGGGCAATGTCTTTATGATCTTCGGATTGGTTCTCATACCATTCCTGGCGGTCTCAGGATTTGCAATTGATTTCCAACAAACGGTGAAACGAAAGGCCAAAGTCCAACTGGTCTTGGACTCATCGGTTCTTGCCGCCGCCAAGGTGAAACAAACAGGAGCGACGGATGATGACGTTAAACTCGCCGTCCAGCAATTCCTAGACGCTCAAGTCTCTGGCCTGGGTGGCCTAACATGCGCCCCGGCGACCGTGGTCGTTTCACAAAATGACGAAGAGATTGATGCCAGCGTTTCGTGTCGTCAGAACACATATTTGATGAAAGTCATCGGCCACGATGAAATGTCGTTCACAGTCATTTCTGGCTCAGAGTACGGCATTGATAAGATCGATGTCGCGTTCATGTTCGACATTTCGGGATCGATGAATAGCTCAAGCCGTTTGACCAATTTGAAGAGCGCCGCGGAAGAAGCGGTCGACGTACTCTTGCCAGATGGCGCGTCAACGGAACTGTTGGAGAAAACGCGTCTCGCTATGGTGTCATACAATGCCATGGTCAATGCGGGCGACTTCTTCGAAGACGTGACGGGTGTAACGCCAACGCGAACCTATACGCATGAAATCGGACCTGAATATTCAGAAGATGATTTTACCGAAGGCAGCCTGTTCGATGAGTTCCATCTCGGCCTGTACGATACGGATACGGATGATCTGATTGCCGAATTCGGTGATGGTGCCGTGATCAAGATCGATGAGAATTGGGATGATGATTTGACCGTCGCGATGACATTAGACCCTTGGCACGATCTTTATGGTCAAGACGACAGTGTCCGATTCAATCTGTCCGGCCCCGAAACTCAAAACCGCCTCGAAAACTATGAGCCATATGCGATGTATGGCGATAGCGGCATCACCAACATGGTGGGCGAAGCCTGGGATATGGGCGAATTCGAATTGCGCATTCGAGTCTATGATGGCGGTAGCGGTAGCGGTAATTTGCTGTTCGATGAGACGATAAATTTCACCCTTGTCCTGGAAAACGATACCGAGCCTGAAACCAAAACTTATACGCTGACCTCGCGTTGTGTCTGGGAGCGTGATGGCGACGAGAAATTCACGGACGCCGCCCCCGGGACCGGGGCATATCTCTCGCACCAGCAGGCCTGGTTCGAAGAAGATCCTTCACAAAGTGACGGTGGCGACTGGAATGTCGGTCATCCTAACCGCCCCAATGATAGCAAATATGACGGCAATGAGTGTCGCAGCGCTGAGCCAGTCGAGCTTACGAATAATAAAAACACGCTCAAAACCTACATCTCTTCTCTAAGTGCAGGCGGTTATACTGCTGGACACCTCGGGGTGGCGTGGACGTGGTATCTGGTTTCGGAAGACTGGAATCAGATCTTTGATGGAACAGCTGCGCCGTTGGACTATTCGGAACCCGATTCCGCCAAAGTGGTCATCTTGATGACAGACGGCGCCTTCAACACCGAAATTTTCCCGGAACAAGGTGACTCTGCCGCTCAGGCTCGCGCGCTTTGTGACAATATGAAGCTCAAAGATATCAAAGTCTATGCGGTCGCATTGAACGCACCGACGGCGGGTCAAGAAGTGCTGTCTTACTGCGCATCTGGAACAGATTTCTATTTCGAGCCTGAAACGGGCGCTGAGCTGACAGACGCCTATAAGGCGATCGCCACTTCGATCTCCGATTTGCGTATCTCGAAATAGAGCCGCAACAAAAGCTCTTGAAAAAAAGCCCGCGCTTTTGGCGCGGGCTTTTCTTTTATCTCTATTCAGCTGCAATCAGCGTTGTGCGCGATTTTGGGAGCGTACCGTTCGGCCAATGCTGCCAAAGCTCCGCTTCTTTTTCTGCCGCCAATGCGATCGCCCCCTCTTTGACATGACCATACCCGCGAATGTCATCGGGTATTTCAGCAATTGTCACCGCGAGATCGAGATTCTTGGCGCTTAAATCGACTAAGAGGCGATCGACATTATCGATATATTGATCGCGAATTCTGCGTTCCAGCTTCCGTTCCTCAGTCCAACCGAAGGGATCAAAGCGGGTGCCGCGTAGGCCTTTAAAGCGTTTGAGGATCTTGAAGCCGGTTTTCATCCAAGGGCCGAAGGATTTCTTCTTAAGGTGCCCATTTTCGTCTTTCTTCGAGTTCAGCGGTGGGGCCAAGTGATATGCGACCTTCCCACCTTTGAACTTACGCGCGAGATAGGCATCGAACTTGCCGTCGGTCCACAACCGCGCGACTTCATACTCATCTTTGTAAGCCATCAGCTTATACGCAAAACGCGCCACCGACTCAGACAGGCGCTCGCCTAGCCCACGTTCGATTTCTGTAGCCCGCACTTTAGCAACCAAAGCTCGATAGGTCTCCGCATAGGCTTTGTTTTGATAGCCGGTCAGCCGTTCAGCACGGTTCTCAATCAACTCATCCAGCGTCATCGGTTGGATATGCCCGCGGGGGTCTTTTGCGCGTTCCAAACGGTCAGGATCATAGGCCGCGATACGACCCAAATCGAAGGCCGCCATATTGTCAGCGGCTTTAACACCGTTGAGTTTGATGGCGCGATACACGCCTCGTAAGGATACCGGAACTTGACCCTTCTGCCAGGCAAAGCCCGCCATGATCATATTGGTGTAGATTGCATCATTAAAATAGAGGATGGCCAATGCCTCGGCATCGAACGTGGCGAAATCTGCCGCTTGCCGTTTGACGCGAGCCGCTAAAAGGTCGCTCTCAAATTTCTTCGAACGATCGCGGATAAACTCGCTCGTGGGGGTGACGTCGCTATTGGCATAAGCCGCTGTGCGCTCGGCATCCATTAAGTTTAGCGCATCACCACCCGCAGCCACCACGAGGTCGCAGGCAATCATACAGTCAGTGCTAGCCGGGGGGACGCGCCCCGTTGAGATCATGTCTGGCTCGCGCGCAAAGCGCAAATGGCTCAAAACCGGTCCACCTTTCTGCGCCAAACCTGTCATGTCGAGGCTAGACGCAGCGTTGCCATCAACGTGCGCGCCCATCGCCAGGATGGCGGCGACTGTCGTTACCCCGGTCCCGCCGACGCCGGTGAACAGGATGTTCCAAGCCCGATCAAGGCTCGGCGTGTCCGGCAGCGGCAGATTGGTGGCATCGATTTCAGGACGCGGTTCATCATTAGCGGTGAATTCGCCATCGGTGACTGTGATAAAGCTCGGGCAAAATCCATTGACGCAAGACAAATCTGTATTGCACGTCGATTGATTGATCCGGCGCTTGCGACCGAGTTCCGTTTCCACCGGTTCGACCGACAGACAATTCGACTTAATCGAACAATCGCCGCAGCCTTCGCAAACTTCGGTATTGATCAAAACGCGCGTCCGATCCGGGGCGCGCAAGCCACGTTTCGAACGCCGGCGTTTCTCTGTGGCGCAAATCTGATCATAGATCAGAACGGAGACGCCGGGTGTCTCGCGCAATTGTTTCTGCACTTTGTCGAGATCAGCGCGATCGTAAATCCGCACGCGACGCGGCAAGCCTTTGACATTGGCATAGCGTACCGGATCTTCGGTGACGATGACGATCGTCTCGACCCCTTCGCCTTTAACTTGCGTGGCGATCTGTTGCGGGGTTTGACCCGATTCCACGGTTTGCCCGCCAGTCATGGCCACGGCATCATTGTACAGGATTTTATAGGTTATATTGGCCCCAGATGTGACCGCCGCACGGATAGCAAGAGACCCAGAGTGCGAATATGTCCCGTCCCCCAGATTGACGAACATGTGGTTCTCATCGGTGGCAAAATGCTGCCCCACCCAGGCAATGCCTTCGCCGCCCATTTGGCTGGTCATGTCGGTATTCCGGTCCGGCATGAAATTGGCCATATAGTGACAGCCAATCCCTGCCAGCGCGCGCGAGCCTTCGGGCACAACTGTCGACGTATTATGCGGACAGCCAGAACAATAATGCGGCGTGCGGACCGTCGGTGTCGCATTGGTGCGCGCAGCTTCACTGGCTAAACCAACGCGCGCGAAATAGGCGTCGGCTTTGCTTGTGTCCCAACCTTTCGGCAAGACGCCGCGAAGCGCATCCGCCATGACGGGGACAGGAATAGACCCGATCTGCGGCAGCAAGGGTCGACCGTCGACGGTCTGCTTACCCTCGATCATTGGCCGCTTCTTCTCTGGCAAAGGATAAAGCGCGGCGCGCAATTGATCTTCGATCAGCGGTCGTTTGTGCTCAATCACCAAAACACGCTCGAGACCAGAACAGAAGCCGCGAATGGCTTCTTGCTCCAAGGGCCAAGGCATGGCGACTTTGAAGATGGACACGCCGAGCTGAGCGGCATCATTGGGAGTCAGACCCAGTGCGGCCAGCGCCTCGAACACATCGCGGGCCGCCTGGCCTGAGACGATTAATCCAATGCGGGGCTTGGCGCTCGGCAATATCACCCGATCAAGTTGGTTGGCTCGGACCCAGGCTTGTGCCGCCGGCAGCTTAAACTCGCGCAGACGCCGCTCTTTCTCGAGCGGCGGGTCCGCGCGGCGCATATGGACGCCATCGCTTGGAAAGGCAAAATCGGGGGTCACGAAATTCATGCGATCGAGGGACACATCGACAACGGCGCCGCTATCCATCGTGTCGGCGAGCGCGATCATGGCGCTCCAACCACCACTAAAGCGGCTCATCGCCCAGCCATGCAGACCATAATCCAACACGTCTTGGATCGAAGCCGGGTTGAGAACCGGAATCTCCGCATCTTGCATGGCGAACTCAGACTGCGATGGCAGAGTCGAAGACTTGCACATATGGTCGTCACCCAGCACGGCGAGCACGCCGCCAAGCGCCGATGTGCCCGCGGCATTGGCATGTTTGAAAACGTCGCCTGTCCGGTCCACGCCAGGTGCTTTACCGTACCAAATGCCGAATAAGCCATCGCGCTGCGCCCCGGGGAACAGGCCGAGTTGCTGACTGCCCCAAACCGCGGTGGCGCCGAGATCTTCGTTCAGGCCCTCCCAGAATTTGATATCGTGTGCATCCAGCCAAGTTTGGGCCGCGCGTAATTGCTGATCATAGCCACCCAAAGGCGAGCCGCGATAACCAGAAATGAAGCCTGCCGTATTGTGGCCTGCCTTCAAATCAAGCCGCTTCTGATCAAGCGGTAGGCGGACCAGGGCTTGAATCCCGGTCATATACGCTTTGCCCTCGACAAGATCATATTTGTCGTTCAGCGTAACTTCACGATGTTCCAAAGCGCACCTCTCGAGTGTGTCGTTTAGGTCATATATCCCAACATATTAGCGAAATTACTTGCCTTGTTTGCACAAATTGGGCTAATTCAGGCAATAAATAACCAAAATAATACTCTTTTGGGGGAAAACTTGTCGGAACCATTAGACACTATTGATGCCAAGATTCTCGATTTGATTCAAAAAGACGCGTCGCTTTCTGTCGCGGACATTGCTGAACGCGTGGGCCTGTCTTCGTCGCCCTGCTGGCGGCGGATCAAACGTATGGAAGAAGCGGGCATCATTCAGGGACGAGTGACTCTGCTCGACCGACAATCGCTCGGCCTTGGCTTCGAAGTCGTGGCCAATGTTAAACTGGCTCTGCCGAGCAAGGAAAATCTCGAGGCTTTTGAGGCGCTGGTCGCCAGGTGGCCAGAAGTGATGGAGTGTATGACTGTGACCGGCGCGGTCGATTATATCATTCGCGTCACCACTACGGATATGTATGCATATGATAAGTTTTTGCGCGACAAGCTGCTCGGCTCGGCTTTGGTGTCTGATGTTCAATCGCGTATCATCATCAATGTCGCCAAGCGCACCACCGCCGTTCCACTTGGGCTTGTCAGCGACTATGTCCCAGCTGGATAAGGCTTAAGTACAACCGTATCCCAAATAAGCAAAGGCCAGTTTGTCGTTCGACAAACTGGCCCTTTTTATTTTCATGGATTGCTACGCTGCGTCTAAGCGCGCTCAACGCACATGGCGATTCCTTCGCCTCCGCCAATGCAAAGTGAGGCCACGCCTTTTTTCACATCGCGATCTTCCATCGCCGCCAGCAGCGTAATCAGAATACGCGCACCAGAAGCTCCGATTGGGTGACCCATTGCGCAAGCGCCGCCATTGACGTTGACCTTGTCATGGCTGAGGCCCAGCTCTTTCATCGCAATCATGGGCACGACAGCAAAGGCTTCGTTGATTTCCCACAAGCCAACATCGTCTTTCGACCAGCCCGCTTTGGCGAGCGCCTTTTCCATGGCGGGGACGGGTGCCGTGGTAAAGTTTTCTGGCTCATGCGCGTGGCTTGACGAGGAGATGATTTTTGCAATCGGGGTTAACCCGCGCGATTGCGCCTCTGACTCTTTCATCAGAACCAATGCGGCCGCACCATCGGATATCGCCGAGGCGTTCGCGGCGGTCACCGTGCCATCCTTATTAAAGGCTGGACGCAGGGACGGGATTTTGTCAGGGCGCGCCGTCCGCGGCAGCTCATCTGTCTCAATTGTTGTTTCGCCTTTGCGAGTCTTGATCGTGACAGGCGCGATTTCACGCTTGAACTTGCCGCCCTCAGTTGCGTCTTGCGCCCGTTTCAGGGTTTCCAGCGCATACGCATCTTGTTGCTCGCGGGTGAATTGATACTTCTCCGCGATCATGTCAGCGAACGCACCCATGGGGCCGCCGGCATAAGCATCGGTGAGACCATCTAAGGCCATATGATCCTTGGCGCCCATATCGCCATATTTGTGGCCTTTGCGGACATCCATCAGATGCGGCGCATTGGTCATGCTCTCCATGCCGCCGACGATGACGATATTTGCGTCACCAGACGCAATTGACTGGCGCCCCATAACTGCGGCTTGCAGGCCGGAGCCGCACATTTTGTTAATGGTCGTGGCTTCGAGGCCTTTATCCATCCCGGCTTTAAAACCAGCTTGGCGCGCTGGCGCCTGACCCTGACCGGCAGGAAGGCAATTGCCCATGATGATTTCATCGGCTTCGTCGGCACCGAGACCGGCTTCTTCGACAGCAGCCTTCACGGCGATGGCGCCAAGCTCGTTCGCGGACAGCGCTTGCAAATCGCCGAGCAAGCCTCCCATCGGTGTGCGTGCCATTCCAACAATCACAACAGGGTCTGTATTCGACATGGTAAGCCCTCCTACAAGCTCGGATCCGTTTTTCAGTTTTGTGCAGTTGCGAACAAATGGAGGCGAAGACCCTCTCTCGTCAAGTCATCACTTAGTCGAATCAATAGGTTTGATGTGCCGGGCAAGCTTGCCACCAATATGGCTGCAAACCAAAAAGGGCCAATCCGCGTTCAAGAATAGCGAAGAAATTCACCGCCTCTAAAACCGGGTTCACATGATCGGTGATGATGCAGAAATGGCTGTTCTTGCCGTTCAGATGATGCCGCGCATGATGCCGACGAGACTGCAACAAGCCCAGCCATTGAATGCTGGTGATGAACGGGCCATTGGCCTTGCGAGATTTATGCGCCCAGCCATGGATAATGTTCGCAAAAGCGCCAATGCATAAAGCTGTTCCGGTCACGGGGTTCAACCATCCTAAAGCCCAGATGATCAACGCGGCACTCGCGACCATGGCCCATATCCCACCATTGCGACGGAGTAGAGAAAGCGTGAACACTTCCAGCGGATAATCATGATGTCGTTGTGTGAGAGCGATAAAATGGGGTCCGATGACTGGCCATTTTGGGTGACCATATCGGTCCACAAACCAATGCGCCAAGCCGGACCCGAAATCGGCCAAATAGAGCGCGATTAAAACCGTGAATAGCCCCTCGAGCATGGTCACCTCCACGCCAAATAAGGGCCACTTTTTAAGTGCAAAGACGAGTGTCCAAGCGGTCGCGCGTCAGCCTGCCGCAGGGCAGAAAAGGCACTCAGCGCACCCGCTGCGGCGCGGTAGCATCCAGCTCTACTGCACGATCCATAATATCGATCAGTTCGTCATTCACCTCGGCGACCGTACGCACTTTGACATGCCGCAAGGCTTTGCCAGTGCCCTCAATGCGATCGAGAAAGTCTTCGGCCAATTTGGCCCCATACCAGAGCTGAAGGTTACATCGGTCCGCTTGCCCAATTACGGAGAAGATCCGTTCATGCCCACTCCAACATGGAAAGCCCCATGCGAGTTTCACAGTTAGGTGTGGCCAATGCGTTTTGATGACATTTTCTAACGCCACCGCGATTTCATATTGATGCGAGTCTAGATCATCAAAATAAGCGCGCACCGTTTTCGGCTTTGGCATGCCCATGCCCCATCGTTTCGACCCCAAAATTAACCATACTCCAAAGTGCGCTGCACAAACCATAGTTGAACGGACTTTTTTTCTGCAAAAAGTTTTCACCACAAAAAAAGGGCGAGCCGAAGCTCGCCCTGTCTCAGATTTTGGGGCCTGGCTTACCAGATCCGGATACGCTCTTCCGGCGGCAGGTAAAGCGCGTGGTCTGGGCCAACATCAAAGGCTTCATACCATTCATCAAAATTACGCACGATGCCATTGGCACGATAATATGGCGGGCTGTGTGGACCGCGAATGATCTGCTGACGCAGCGCTTCTTCGCGATACTTGTTCCGCCAAGCTTGGGCCCAGGCCATAAAGAAGCGTTGGTCGCCAGTGAGACCGCCCAGAACTGGGGCTTCTTCATCGGCGCTGACTTCGCCATCGCCATTGGTGTCCAGGCTCATACGATAGGCTTTGTAGGACATTGAAAGACCGCCAAGGTCACCGGAATTTTCACCAAGACCAAGACGTCCGTTGAGGCAGGTTTCGCCATCATCGAGCGGGCAGAATTGATTATACTGTCCAACCAGCGCGTCGGTGCGGGCTTCAAAGGCGGCTTTGTCTTCTGGGGTCCACCAATCGCGGAGAACACCATCGCCATCCGACTTCGACCCTTGGTCGTCAAAGCCATGTCCGATCTCATGACCGATCACGCCGCCAATGGCGCCGTAATTGATCGCAGGATCCGCTTCAAGATTGAAGAAAGGCGGCTGCAAAATAGCGGCCGGGAACACGATCTCATTGCGGTTCGGGCTATAATAAGCATTCACCGTTTGCGGCAGCATGAACCATTCTGTCTTGTCGATGGGCTGACCCAGCTGGCTCATCATATCTTCAAACTGCCAAGCATTTGAGGCCATCACGTTTTCAAACGCGCTATTGCCGACGGCCAGCGTGTCATAGGTCTCAAACTTTTCAGTGTAGCCGATTTTCGGTGTGAACTTTGCCAGCTTGTCGCGGGCTTCGACCTTGGTCTCTTCGCCCATCCAATCAATCTCATTGAGATTGTCAGCCATGGCGAGCCGCAGGTTTGCGACCAATTCGTCCATTGCGGCTTTATTGGCGGCTGGGAAGTAACGCTCAGCATAGACTTTGCCAACCGCTTCACCCAGGGCGCCTTCGACCGCACCAACGCCACGTTTCCAACGTGGGCGCTGCTCTTCTTGGCCACGCAATTGTTTGGCGTAGAATTCAAACGTCGCATCGTCGATCGCCTTCGGCAGAACGGCCGAATGATCTGAAAGCATGTGCGCCGACAGATAGGCTTTCCAATCGTCTAGCGCGCTTTCATTCACAACTTCAAAAATGCCAGCAATGCCGCCACCGGAAATCTTCGCGACCTGTTCCTCGGTGAGGCCCAAAGCTTCGATCTCTTCAGCATCGGGCGTGACTTGGCGAACAACAAAATTCTCTTGGTCGCCGAGGCCGATTTCAGACAGCATCAGTGCGACCGGGAAGTCACCGCCCAAAGCGATGAGTTCGTCTTTGCTCAACTTATTATATGTCAGGTTGCGATTGCGACCGACGGTGCGATCCCAATGGGCTTTCGCAATTTCGGTCTCAAGCGCCAAAACCCGCGTAGCGGCTTCGGCTGGGTCGTCATAACCTGCTTGTTCCAAAAGGAAGGTGAGGTATGCCAAATAGCCTTCACGCGTTTCGACATTCTTGCCATCATCGGTCAGATAGGTGTCGCGATCTGGCAAGCCGAGTCCGGCTTGGGTGACATAGAAAATGTAATTTTCAGTGTCTTTTGAATCGACATCAACCCAACCTGCGACAGGGGATGAGAAGCCCGTCGCTGCGAACAAGCGGACCAAGTCTTCTTTGCTTTCCATGGCTTGGATGCGATCCAAGTAAGGCTGTACAGGTGTAAGGCCCGCAGCTTCAATCGCGTCCACGTCGACATAAGCATTATAATAAGACGCGACTTTGCCTTCTAGTGTCGATGGGTCTGGCTTGGCTTCGGCAAGATCATCGATGATGAATTTCACACGCTGCTCAGACTTTTCGCGCAACAGCGTGAATGAGCCATAGCGGGTCCGGTCGGCGGGCATTTCAAACTCGTCATACCAGGTGCCATTCACATAGCGGAAGAAGTCGTCGCCGGGATGGACAGACGTATCCATAGAGTAGAGATCGAGGCCGAACTCGCCCCAATCGTCGCGCGAGGTTGTCTCCACCGCGCGTTCGGCTTCAGCCGAATCTAGCGCGCCAAGGTCGGCAGACGCTGCCGTTTGGTTTGCTTCTTGACCGCCGCACGCGGACAGTGCGAGCGCTGCTGCACCCGCCAACAATAGCTGTTTCATTCATATCTCCCTGAACGTAGCTCTATTCATTGTGACCGTTTACGGCCTTATCTGTTATTCGGCAGGCATCGGTCGAGGTGTTTCCGCACTGGTTCCGATCAATTCTTCGCTATCGATCGTCACTTCGCCTGTATAGGACTCACCAATCTTGCGATAAGGTCGACCGCCCCAGGTCCATCTCAGGACGCGTCCAACTTCAACCCCCATGGCGTAAAGCGTTGGCACCAAGAACAGGGATACGAAGATCGCAAAGGCGACCGCATATCCGAGCGAGATGACCATTGGCTTCAGGAATTGCGCCTGCATGGACCGTTCGGCGATCAGCGGCAAGATGCCGACAAATGTGGTCACAGAGGTCAGCAAAATCGGCCGGAAGCGCGACACGCCCGCGTCGACCAGGGCTTGCACAGCCCCGACCCCTTCTGCCCGTTTTCGATTGACGAAATCCACCAGAACCAAATTGTCATTGATGACAACGCCGGCCGCCGCCGCGATCCCGAAGATCGAGAACATCGCCATTGATGTCCCGGTAATGGCATGCCCCAGAATCGCACCGGTAATGGCGAACGGAATGGCCGTCATCAGCAGTAAGGGTTGTGCATATGACCGGAATGCAATGGCCAAGACGATATACATACAAATCACGGCGCCGGATGCGAGCATGACCAGTTCGGCAAAGAACTCTTGCTCTTGCTCAAACCCACCTGCGGTTCCGCGTTCAATGTCTGGGAACTGCTTTTCAAAGTCTGGCCAGAAATTGAGGTTCATATCCGCCACAACTTGTCCACGACCGCCATCGCCAAGAACGTCCGCGAACACTGAAACGGAGCGGGTGCGATTGCGACGCAAGATGCGGTTAATGCCGGGCGCATAGGTGAAGTCTGCCACTTGGGTCAGCGGCAATTCTCTTCCATCCGCCGTACGGATCCGCAAATTGTCGATACTGTCGAGATCCGTTCGAGCTGATTTCGGCAAACGCACCATGACGCGTACGTCTTCACCATTACGCGGCAGACGTTGGACTTCCTCACCAAAGTAGGCTTGTCGTACTTGGCGGGATACATCCGCCAACGTGACACCGAGCGCTTCAGCCCCGGGCTTCAGCTCAATCCGTAACTCATCCGCGGCCGCTGTGAGATTGTCGCCAATATCATACGCCGCAGCATAGGTGGCGAGCTGCTCTTGAACGACAGCCGACGCTTCTCTCAGGCGATCGAGATCTGGATGGTTGAGCGCGAACCGTACGCCGGTATCGTTCTCATTATCGGTAAAGTCGAAAGAGACTTCTTCAGCGTCTTGAATCGGGCCGACCAATTCGCGAATCTTTTCTGAGATTTCACGCGTCGATAGAAGCTCCGGCCGGTTCTCAGGCGGCACCAATCCAATCCAAGATTGGACCTGACTATTCGACGCGACAACCGAGGCGCCATTCAATACACCGCCTTGATAATCGCCTTCGCCGCGATTGATTTGACTGTTCCATTTCGCGTTCAGCTCGGCTTCGGCCCGATTAATGCCTGCTTGCAACTGATCGCGAACTTCCAAAGTCCGAGAGAAGGGCGTGCCCTCTGGCATATCAATCGTCACTTGCACCAAGTCGCTTTCAATTTCGGGCATGAACTTGAAGGGCACGATCCGGTTGGCCACGAGGCTGATCGCGAAAGCGAAAATGATGAAGAAGAAGACGATGGTGGCGTAACGCATACGCAGTGCGAATTCGAGCACAGGCTTGTACACGAATTGAGCAAACCAAAGCAGACTATCCGCAATCCGCTGTTGGAACCGCGCCAAAGCATTTTGCTTGGTCTTGTCCTCTTTCTTCATATGCGACAAGTGCGCTGGAAGGATGAACATACATTCGATGATGGAGAAGACGAGCGAGGCGATCACAACAAATGTAATTTGCTGCGTGAAGGCGCGCGTTGGCCCTGTCAGCATCGCCCATGGCGCAAATGCGATGATGGTGGTGATGACGCCGAAGACAACCGGTTTGAAAACCAATTGGGTACCGACAATGGCAGCATCTAAGCCTTCTCGTCGACCGCTTTCGACCTCCCTATGGATATTTTCCCCGACCACAATGGCATCATCAACGATAACCCCGATGACCAAGAGGACGGCGAAGGTCGATAAGACGTTCCACGAGACGCCAAATAATGGCATCAACATGATCCCGCCCGCAAACGCAGTGATAATGCCAATCGTCACCCAGAACGCCACGATTGGACGCAAGAATAAGATCAAAACCAGCATCACCAGAACCGCACCCAAGAGGGCCGATTCTGAAATCAGTTGCATGCGCGCTTGGAAGGGCTGCGAATTGTCCCAAAGAATCTCAATCTGCATGCCCTCTGGCAAAATGCCGGTGGCAGGATTATTCGCCCGGTCAATATAGTCACGGAAACTATTGGCATAGTTCACAATGTCCATTTTGTCGGGCTGCACCACCATGACAAAAGCAGTCGGCTCACCATTATGGGTCGCGTCCAGATCAGCATCGATGAACCCATCCACCACAGTCGCAATATCACCCACACGGATTGTGCCCTGGTCATTTGATTGACGGACAATGATATTCTCAAATTGCTCCTGCGAATCTGCCAATGCCCGCGCCGTCATCGACACATCGCCAACATTCGAGCGGATTTGCCCGCCAGATGAATTGAGCGACGACTGACGGACCGCTTGAGCGACTTCAGAAAAGCTCAAATTATATTGGCGCAATGCGTTTTCAGAGACCTCAATCGACACTTCTTCGTTCAGAACGCCCTGCAGGACAGCCAACTCACCGCCGGTTATTTCAGCGATATCGTCGCGCACATCATCGGCAACGCGTTTCAGTGTTCGTGCATCGACATTGCCATAGACGGCCATGCCGAAATACCAATCGCGCTGCTCCCATCGCGTCACTTGCGGCTGAAACGCCGCTTGCGGCAAATTATTGATTTGGTCGACGCGCAGTTTGATCTCGTCAATGAAGACCTGCATGTCGATGTCATCTCGGCCACGGACATTGACCACCGCAAAGCTCTCGCGGGCGATTGAGGTGATCCGTTCGAGGCCATCTACATCAGCCACGGCCTCTTCGATTCGTGTGATAATCTGTTCTTCAACATCCTGAGGCGAGGCGCCCTGCCAGGTCATTGTGATCGATGCACCCGCCACGGGGACGACCGGGAACATTTCCCGTTCCATCGAGTTAAAACCCAGGACCCCGCCCATGAAGGCGACAATCATCAGCAGATTAGCGGCGACAGCGTTTCGCGCAAACCAAGAGACCATTCCAAACATGATTAACCTCCATCACCGGATGATGCGACGATTTCCGAAGACGCGTCGGCAATACCGGTCGTTTCCAATCCATCATCATTCGATTGCGCGGCTTCATTGTGATTCTTGATCGATCCATCCTCGAGCCGCTCGAGAATTGTGATGCTCATACCGTCATTTGATCCGCGGATAGGACTGGTCACCGCCAGATCGCCAACATTAACGTCTGGGCTGCGGAACCATGCGCCTTCTGTAGAACTGAAGACCAGGTCCACTTGATAAATGCGCAATTCGCCTTCTTCTGGATTACCGATGAAAATATTGTCGCCACTGCGAATGGCAGAGCGCGGTGCGACCAATAAGTTCTCGATCTTTGTGCCAGCGATTTCGGCGCCAACGAAGAGACCCGGCGCCATAGGTGCGCCATTGTCTGAGCCCGCACCATAAGGATCTTCAAGCTCTGCAATGATATTGATCAATCGCGTTTGGGCATTCACCGCCGCAGAGGTTCGGGTGACCCGGCCTTGCCATTGACGAATCTCGCCAGCAACGGCGGCGGTAAAGACCACTTCCGGGCCTTTGACGGAATCGCTCTCAGCAAAGGCCAAAGGCAGACCTAATTGACCCAATTGATCGTCCGTAATCGGCAATGCGACTTCGACAATATCGGTTGCAAACACGCGGCCTAGTGATTGTCCCGGGGATGCGAATTGACCGACATCGACATTCTCTTCCCGCACACGGCCATCAAACGGTGCGACCACAGCCGTACGCGCCAGAGCCAGCTCAGCGTCAGCGAGTTGCGCTTTCGCAGATTCCAAAGCTGCCTCAGCTTCGGCCAATTGTGGCTCACGGCGTGCCAATGGGCTGGAGTCGGTGATGCCCAGATTGATCAAATCCTGCTGCGCAATCTCAGCCTCAGCTTGTTCGCGCGCCAGTCTTTGTTCCGCGCTCGCCACGCCGGATTGGGCGCGAACCACTGCCAATTGATAGTCAGCGGTTTCGAGGCGAACCAAAACTTGGCCGCGGCGGATAAAGCCACCATCGATAAAGTCGGGAGACACAAATGCGATCCGGCCAGCGATTTGTGGCGCCACAACAATTTCGCGCTGCGGTCGCACTTCGCCTTGTGCGGTGACCGTGAAATCCAAGTCCTGACGGGTCACCGGTTCAGCGAAGACCGACAAGCCCGCAAACTTTTCTTCCGCCTGCTCAGGTTCTGGCTTGAGCACTTGCACGGTCGTGAACGCCACGCCGCCTAAACCGACCAGAACAATAATGGTTATGATAATGGATATGATGCGACTCATGGGAGGATGGCCTCTTCAGGGCTATTTGTACTCGCGACAGTCGGTGCAGCTGGTTCGGAAACCGGCAGTCCGCCGCCAAGTGCGAGGTGAAAACTGACACGATTAGATGCCCGCGCAGACCGCACAGAGATTACGGTGCTTTCCGCGTTCAGGCGTCGGGTTTGAGAATCGATCAAATTAAAGATCGAGACCAATCCATTCGTGTATTGCCGGGTGGCCAACTCTTCGGCCAAACGGGCTTCTTCGAGCGCTCTTAATTGCGCTTCTTCTTGTTGAGCGAGGAGGGAATCCGCCGCCAATGCGTCTTCCACTTCGCGCCATGCGGTCAGTGTGGTGGCCGCATAATTCTCTACCGCCGCCCGAGCCTGCGCCACAGCAGCGTCGCGATCAGCATCGAGGGCGCCGCCATTGAAGATCGGAGCTGTGAGACTCGCCACCAAGCGCGCAGCGATGCGCCCTGGGTCAAAAGCGTCAGCAATGTCGGCTTCTGACGTCGACACGCCGCCGGTGAGGCGGAAACTTGGCAGCATTGCGAGCCGTGCCTGCTCCGCCCGCAAGCCGGCCGAAGTGACCCGCGCTTCAGCGGCGGCAATATCGGGTCGACGCGTCAAAAGCAGGGTTGGATTTCCGGCGGGTGGCAGTCCCGGCAGTTCTGGCAAATCTGCACTCGCGTCGAGTTCAGCACTTGGATATCGGCCGAGCAAAATTTCGAGCCGGCGCGTGGCGTTTTGACTGGCCAGACGCTGAGCTGCAATCGAAGCCTCGGCAGACGCTTGCGTCGTCCGCGCCGTACGCACATCGAGCGCTGAAGACAGGCCGCGCGACAAGCGTCTTTCTGTAAGCTCCAATGCGCGCGTCCGGGCTTCGAAGGTTTCAACAGCAACGCGCTCCTGCGCCAGGGCTTCATTCAAATCGAACCAAGCTGACGCTGTTTGCGCCGCCAAAGCGAGGCGCGCCGATGCGAGATCGGCTTCGCTGGCAATCAGATCAGATTCAGCGGCATTGATGCTCGCGCGCAAACGGCCCCATAGGTCAAGCTCCCAATTAAGATCGAGACCAAGACCGTAAGACTCGCCAGAGACGCGGCTATCCGTGGCTTCGAGATATGTATCTGTGCCGGTGACACTAGCTGAACCAGAAATGCTCGGCAAAGTCCGACCATACGTGCTGCGGGCCTGCGCGCGTGCTGCTTCCACGGCATAGAATTGCGAGCGGATCGACGGATTAGCGGCAAGCGCCTCATTGACCAAGGCGACCAAGGTTTCGTCATTGAACTGCGCCAACCAATCTGTTTGCGGGAGTTCGCCCGAAACGCCATTTGCCGCCCAAGCGTCTGGAGCGTCAGGCGCGATTGGAAAAACGACCAAGCGATCGCCACCGAAGGATGGCAGACTCGGCACGCTTGGCACGGTTGAACATGCGCCCATGGCCAAAAAGCCCAATACAATACTCGCTTGCTTCATAGATACCTCTTGATCCCGGATTGTGGCTTTACGCCTGCCCTACTCGACTGTCAACAAATAATTATCGTTTTTCAATAATTGTGAAAAAGCTTTCAGGCTTGCTCATCGCGACCACCCCTTTATACGCCGAGAAACGTCGCTCGGACCATAGCCATCCCGAAAGCGAGACTAAGATGTCACAAAGGGACAATGAAAACCAAGCGGACTCTCCAAAGCGGTTTCAGGACTTCTTTGTTCTGACATCAGGAGCGATCGCCATCCTTGCTTTGCTCTTTTTGACCGGGGCCATTGGCGCGGTTGAATGGATCACGGGCGCGATCGTGATGAGCGCCGGCGCCTTGGCATTTTATGTTGGCTCTGCTCCTTCTCAGCAGAAACCACGACAAGCGCCTGTATTGCAAACAGCGACCTCGGAAGATGCCGTGCGCCCTGAAAACAGCATTGAGCCGTTTATTCTCGCCCTGCCGCTTCCAGCCCTCTTGATCGCCAATGATGGCACCATCACCACCGCCAACACTCATGCGCGCAATATGTTCCGAATGGATGTCGCGAGCCTCCCCTCTCCGATGGCGGTCTTGCGTCAACCTGATCTGCTTGCTGCGGCTGAACGAGTCAGCCGCGATGGAGCGAATGAGCGCGTGGAGTTCACCCAACATGGCGACGCAGAAGTCTGGATGGCGCATGTTCGACCTGGTCCAGAAGCAGGATCGGTCATTATGGTGTTCGAAGATCTCACCGCTGTGCGTCGTGCCGAACGCGCCCGCGCAGATTTTCTCGCCAATGCCAGCCATGAATTGCGCACACCATTGACCGCAATTGGGGGATTCATTGAAACCATGCGCGGCCCCGCCAAAGACGATAAAGAGGCTTGGGACGGCTTCCTGGAGATTATGGGCCAGCAGACAGAGCGTATGAAACGCTTGGTGGCCGATTTACTGTCGCTGTCGCGGATCGAGTTTAGCGAACACCGCGCCCCCAAAAATCAGGTCGAGTTTGGCGAATTGGCCCGCAAAGCGAGCATGGCGCTTGACCCGATCGCCAAGGACGCTGGGATCAAATTGCATTTCGATGCGCCAGATGTCTCGATTCACGCCATCGCTGACGACCATGAGATTGCGCAGGTCATTCAAAATCTGGCCAGTAATGCGATCAAATATGCTCGGTCAGAGGGCGAAGTTCAGATCTTGGTGGGCGTTTCCCCGACTATGGCGGAGGCCGCCACAGCCTGCAGTCGACAGTCGCCCGACGCCAAAAGATCTTTATTGCTGCAGCCTTACGCAGCAGAAGGCGCGCCCGCTGTTTGGATCCGCGTGACAGATGATGGCGAGGGCATCTCAGAAAACCATCTGCCGCGGCTGGGCGAACGTTTCTATCGTGCCGATGAGAGCCGGGGCGGCAAAATTGAAGGCACCGGGCTCGGTCTCGCTATTGTGAAACACATTATGGCCAGACATCGCGGCGGGTTGGCGGTCGAGAGTTTAGAAGGGCATGGCTCTGCCTTCGGAATATGGATGCCCCGCTTGCGCGAAAATGTCCCCACCGAAACCTTATAATCCGCCTCCGCCTGAGACCCTCAAAACCATTTTCGAAGATGAGGCGATCATCGTTGCGGACAAACCAAGCGGTCTGCTGAGCGTGCCCGGTATCGGCCCGGAAAAAGCGGTGTGCGCGAATAGTATTTTAAGCGACAGGCATGGTCCCGTCTTAACCGTGCACCGGCTCGACATGGACACATCGGGGCTCATCATTTTTGCGCGCAACAAGGCGGCACAGCGGGCTATGTCGCGCGGATTTGAACGCCGGCAGGTCGACAAAACCTATCAAGCATTAGTTGAAGGCTGTGTAGAGGGCGAGTGCGGTATCATCGACAAAGCGATCGCCAAATTCTCTCACCAACGCCCTCTGCGCCATCTCGATCCGGAGGGCCAATCAGCAATCACGCATTGGACCGTCCTTGATCGCGCGAAAGATACAACGCGGATGTCCCTCCAACCCCAAACAGGTCGGTCTCACCAGCTACGCTTACACATGATGAGCTTGGGTCATCCCATTCTCGGTGACGTTTTCTATGGTGATCCAAACACGCACGAGCGCCTATGTTTACATGCGGGGTCGCTTCGTTTTTATCATCCCGTTTCGGAGAAGTTGATCGGCTTCGAAACGGAAACGCCATTTTAAGCAGTGAATACTTCGTTCGAAGCAAAAGATGTCACATATGTGTCAACGTCCAGATGTAAGAGCGGCCAACTGCTAAGATCGACCCGCGGATGCTGGAATCACTCGGACACTTGCCAATTGGTTGGCTGTTAATCGCGCCTCTGGCTGCGGCAGGTTTTTTTGCATTCTATTCTGGCCGCACGCAGATCGGCGCGCTGTCGACCGGATCGAGCATAAGTGCGCGCCTGCATTCCCAACCAAATTACCATGGCTATTTCCTCGCCTTTAGTACGATCCTGCCGGCTGCGATCATATTTCTGATTTATCTGATGTTCGGAGATATCTACGCGCGCAGCGTTCTGGAAGGTGAATTGCCAGACTATCTGGTCGCGCGCGGTGACGCCAATGTTAGCTTCTTCATGGACCGGGTCGCTGAACAAGCAGGTCTGCGAGAATCGACCGTGTCTGGGAACCTCCTATTCGATTCCAGCGTCGAACGATTTGCCTATTTGAAAGGGTTCGCCCGCGCTGTGGCCTTGTTTGTCGCCATTATCGCCGGAGCAGCAGGATTCCATTGGGGGCGCAAACAGCTGACCCGAGACTTCCCCGCCCGCACCTTTGTCGAGCGCACCATTCAAGGTCTATTATTCATCTGTGCCGCGATCGCGATTCTGACCACACTCGGCATCGTGCTTTCGCTGATCTATGAAACGGTTCGCTTCTTCAGCCTGCCGGATGGACCAAGCGTTTGGGAGTTTCTGTTCGGGACCGATTGGAACGCTCAGACCGGCCAGAATTTTGGCGCAGTGCCCCTCTTTTTCGGAACACTCATGGTTGCACTTTTGGCAATGTGTGTGGCTGTCCCGATTGGACTGTTCTCGGCCATTTATCTGTCCGAGTATGCTAGCCCGCGATTCCGCAATTGGGCGAAGCCCGCTTTGGAGCTATTGGCGGGTATCCCGACTGTGGTTTACGGTTTCTTCGCAGCGATATTGATCGCTCCGCTGGTGCGTGGATTTGCGCAGTGGATTAACGCCCTCCCTTTCACACCCGACACCCTGCTCGCTGCGCAACCCACAAGCGCCCTCGCGGCTGGATTGGTGATGGGGATTATGATTATTCCCTTTGTCAGCTCGCTTTCGGATGACGTTATCAGCGCGGTCCCGCAATCGCTTCGCGATGGCGCTTTGGCGATGGGCGCAACGCGCTCTGAAACGATCAAGCAAGTTGTTCTTCCTGCAGCCCTTCCTGGGATTATTGCTGCCATCTTGCTGGCCGTGTCGCGCGCCATTGGTGAGACAATGATTGTGGTCATGGCGGCCGGTGGTCGGGCCTTGATCACGCTCGACCCGACGTCTGACATTACGACCGTGACCTATCAGATCGTCGCCCTGCTGACTGGCGACACAGCCTTTGACAGCGCCAAAACGGTGTCAGCCTTCGCCCTCGGCTTTACCCTGTTTGGCATCACGCTGATTTTCAATGTCATCGCGCTGCGCGTGGTTGAACGGTATCGAGAAGCTTATGAGTGAGCGCAATCTATCTCCGGCCATGGCAACGGCAGAGCGTTTGCGCAAACGGCACAATGCCGAGAAGCGGTTCAAACTCTATGGGCAAATTGCGCTGGGCATCGCTATTGGGTTCCTAGCCCTATTGCTCGTCTCGATTGCCAGCCGCGCGACCACTGCATTCTCCCGGCATATGGTCGAAATCACACTCGAACGGCCGGATCTTGCTGAGACATCAAACATCACGGTCAGCGGCGTGAATGGCGCGGTGAGAGACCGGCTATTAGAACAATTCCCTGAAGCCCAGACTGAACGCACCGCCCGAAGCGATGTGTTCAGCATCACAACCCGCTTAGCCGTTATTCCGCTGCGCGATAGACTGCGCGCCAATCCGGAAATTGCTCAAGACCCGATCGTGGCGCGGTTAGCCCTGTCCGATGATCTCGATCTCTATCTCAAGAATGAGATTCGACGGCATAGGTCTGAGCCACTCGGACCCGCGGGACGATTGTCCCAAACAGAGATTGGCCTGTTCCGACTCACCGCGGCGGGTCCGGACGGCTTCATCGCCTTCCAAGATCGCATTCAAGCGCTGGGCGAAGACCGGCAAGACATTCTGATTTCGCTCTCCGGGGCATGGTTTGAATTTGAAGCCGTTTCGGGCGCCGTGCTGATCTTGTCGCACTTAGCTGGACCGCTGCCAGAGCTGGGCGAACAATCGAACGCCCAAATTTCAGCCACATATCTCAATTCGCGGAGCACCGACCGTCGTATCTCGAACCGCCAAATTGGGATTGTCTTGCATCTCCTGGAGCGGGGTCAAATTAGCCGTCGCTTTAACGGCAGTTTGTTCACGAGCGCGGACAGCACTTATCCAGAACTGGCAGGTGCCGCTGCGGCGCTTATAGGATCCTTGTTCACAATGCTGGTCACAGCACTCTTTGCTTTACCGGTGGGGATCATGGCGGCCGTATATCTGGAGGAGTTTGCCAAAAAGTCCCGCATGACGCGGGCAATCGAGGTCAATATCAACAATCTGGCAGCCGTCCCTTCAATCATATTCGGACTGCTCGGGGCGGCCGTATTTCTGAATACGCTGGGGCTGCCAAGATCTGTTCCCCTGGTCGGAGGCCTGGTCCTGGGTCTATTGGTTCTACCAACCATTATCATTGCATCCCGCGCAGCCTTGAGAGCCGTCCCACCGTCGGTTCGCGACGCCGCGCTTGGGCTCGGCGCATCTCAGTCTCAAGCTGTATTTCACCATGTCCTACCACTCGCCACACCAGGAATTCTCACCGGCGCTATCATCGCCATGGCCCGCGCGCTGGGCGAAACCGCCCCGCTCTTGCTGATCGGCATGGTCGCATTCATTAGCGACATTCCGGCCTCGCCAAATGACGAATCTACGGTATTGCCCGTGCTCATATATAAGTGGTTTTCCGGCGCTGAACGCGCTTGGGAACCGATGACCGCGGCAGTGATTGTAATTTTGCTCACGGTTTTGGTTGCGATGAACCTCGTCGCCGTTTTACTGCGGCGCAGATTTGAGCGGAGATGGTAGATATGGCCGATACCGGACTCAGCCCAGATACTTTGTCCCAAGGCAGTAGCGCCATTGGTGGGGCGAAAATCGAATGCCGCAGCATCAGCGTGCATTATGGCGATAAGCCAGCGATTCAAAACATCTCGCTGAAGATTCAAGACAAATCTGTGACCGCTCTGATCGGGCCATCGGGGTGTGGAAAGTCGACCTTCTTACGGTGTTTGAACCGAATGAATGACACGATTGAGAACGCCACGGTCGAAGGTGAGATTTTGATGGATGGCGCCAATATCAATGCGGCTGAAATCGATCCGGTTCTCATCCGCTCGAAAGTCGGAATGGTGTTCCAAAAACCCAATCCATTCCCGAAATCGGTTTATGAAAATGTCGCTTACGGCCCGCGCATTCATGGCCTCGCAGGATCGAAGTCAGACCTAGATGAAATTGTCGAAGTCTCGCTCCGCAAAGCGGGCTTATGGGACGAAGTCAAAGATCGTCTGACGGCGACAGGCACGAGCTTGTCGGGCGGACAGCAACAGCGGCTCTGCATTGCCCGCGCCATTGCCATCAGTCCCGAAGTCATTCTGATGGACGAACCTTGCTCAGCGCTGGACCCGATTGCGACAGCCCGCATTGAAGAACTGATCGACGAGCTGCGGATGCGTTATTGCATCATTATTGTGACGCATTCCATGCAACAAGCCGCACGGGTGTCGCAACGCACGGCATTCTTCAATGACGGTCAACTCGTCGAGTTTGGCGACACTGAGATGATTTTCACCAATCCTGCACAGCAGCGCACGCAGGATTACATTACCGGCAGATTTGGATAGGACGACACGTGTCAGGACCACAGCATATTGTCAGCGCATTTTCGGAGGAGTTGGAACAACTCTCGGCCGATTTGCTGCGCATGGGTGGATTGGCCGAAGCGATGATCCGCGACGCCGCTCGGGCGGTGGTCGCACGCGATGTCACTTTGGCAGAGACTGTCATTGAACGCGATCTGGAAATGGACCGGCTCGAAAGTGAGATCGAGCGCAACGCCGTCCGCATGCTGGCGCTTCGCCAGCCGATGGCTTCGGACCTGCGGAATGTTATTGGCGCGATCAAATTATCGGGCGGAATTGAACGCATCGGCGACTTAGCAAAGAATATTGCGCGCCGATCTATTGCGGTCGCAGACGAAGACAATCGCACGACCTTGCGCGGCATCGAGCGCATGGGCCAAGCCGTCTCACGCATGTTGCAAGTTTCGCTGGATGCCTATGCCCGGCGAGATCCTGTGACGGCGCTGAGCGTGCTAGATCAAGACGATGACATTGATAGCCACTATAATAGTCTGTTGCGCACAATGTTGGTCTTTATGGCCGAAGAACCCGACCAGCTACACGCCCGGTCAAACTTCATCTTCATCGTCAAAAACCTGGAACGGATTGGCGACCATTGCACGAATATCGCGAAAGTCGTGCACTTCATCGCCACCGGACAGCAAGTGGACGATATTCGACACGCCCCAGACCCGCAGCAAGAGTAAGGACGCTGGATCATGAAACCCTTCATTGTCATTGCAGAAGACGAAAAAGCGGTCTCGGAACTGCTTCGATACAATCTTGAATCCGAAGGCTACGAAACGGCAATCGCAAATGATGGCGACGAAGCCATGCTGCTGTTGGACGAACGTATTCCGGACCTGATGTTGCTGGATTGGATGCTACCGAAAATCTCCGGCATTGAGATTTGTCGGCGCGTCCGCACCCGGCAAGAGACCGCCAATTTGCCGATCATCATGCTGACCGCGCGCACCGAAGAAGCCGACCGAATTCGCGGTCTTGAAACAGGCGCGGACGATTATGTCACCAAGCCGTTTTCAACCAATGAGTTAATGGCGCGCGTCAAAGCTGTCCTGCGCCGCATTCGACCGGCGCTCATGGACGATAAAATCCGGGTCGGGGATATCCAAATCGATCGCACCACGCATCGGGTGACGCGTGCGGATAAGGATATCCATCTTGGACCGACGGAGTTTCGGTTGCTGGAATATTTCGCCCAACATCCAGGACGCGTTTTCTCGCGTGAGCAGCTGCTGGATGGCGTATGGGGCTCCGACGTCTATGTCGAAGCCCGCACCGTGGACGTCCATATTGGGCGCTTGCGCAAAGCTCTGATGAGCCAAGGCGGTAACAATCCAATCCGGACGGTTCGGTCCGCAGGTTATTCGCTGCGAACCGATTAAGTTACTGGCCGGTCTTAAGACTCGGTCTCTGCTTCACCCTCAGGGGCAGCACCCTCACCTTTCAAATAGGTGTCGAGGAATGTGACATAAGCTTCAGAGGCAGTGATCCGGTTTTCTTTGCGCAAGAAGCCGTGACCTTCGTCTGGGAACAACACGTATTCCACATGCACCCCATTGTCGCGAATGGCGGCGACCAGTTCATCGCTTTCAACTTGCAGGACGCGCGGGTCATTGGCGCCCTGAACCACGAGCATAGGTTTGGTCACATTCTCCGCATGGAAGAGCGGTGAAATGGCCCGGTGACGTTCAGCATCTGTCGCTGGATCGCCCATTTCATCATACAAGGCTTCGCGGAACGCCGCCCACCAATCTGGAATGCTCTGCAGTGTTCGCACCCAATTGGTAACGCCGAAAATATTCACGCCGACTTCAAACTCTTCCGGGTGGAAAGTCAGCGCAGCAGCCGTCATGAATCCACCATAAGAGCCGCCCATCACGCCAACTTTTTCGCCATCGACCCAGTCGAGGCTGCGCAAATAGTGTCCGGCTTCGACAATGTCGCGAAGGTCCTCTTCGCCGTGACGCTTATCATCCATGTGGAAGAAAGTTTTGCCATAGCCAGATGAGCCGCGATTGTTGGCGCCATAGACAGCATAGCCATGATTGACCAAATGCTGGATCAGAGCGCTATAGCCGCGCGTTGTTTGTCCGCCCGGTCCGCCATGTACAAACACAATCGCCGGGACCGGGGTTTCTGCGGAAGCCTGCTGAGGCTTATACATGATGCCCGGAATCACGACGCCGTCTGACGCTTCAAACCGCTCGACGGTGGCAGTGACCAGGTTTGCTTCTTCAATCTCCGGATTCAAAGCATCGGTAAGACGAACAGCTTTGCCACCCAGCTCCGTCATATAGAGATTGTAGGGCGAGGTGTCCGTATTCAGACCAAATGCAATTTTGGACTCATCGCGCGAGAAACGGATCTGCCCGAGTTCGCCTTCCGGAACGCCATTAAGCGTGACGCTCTCATCACTTGTCGTGTCGAGAATGGTGAGGTCGGTCAGTCCATCCGCATTGATCGCATGCACGCGATAGCGTCCGCTTGGCGAATAGAAGACAAAGCTGACATCCCAATCCGCCTCAATCAGTACAGCTTTTTCGCCGGTTTCGAGATCGTGAGTCCAAGCCTGGCTGAATTCCCCAAACTCATTGGTGCTGTAGATCAGCTTACTTTCATCCGGCGAGAACCCATAAGTGCCATGGGCAATATTGCCTTCATGTTCAGTGACCAGAACGGGCTCGGGCATTTCTGCTGACAGATCGACAACATAGACATCTGAATCTGCGCTGGTGCGTGGTTTGTCGAGCGCAAGCCAGCGCCCGCTATCGCTTAAAGCTCCCGGTTGGAAGCCCGGATTCTCGAACACCATTGTGGTCGAATAATCAGCCGGATCGACCGAATAGAGATCGAAATTCGCGCTGTCTCGACCATTATGCCAGACATAGAAAACCGCATCATCGGCGCGCCAGCCGCCAAAGAAGGCTTTGACATTTTCGCCCGGCGTCACGTCGACCAATGTGCCATCGAGCTCGACCACATAGATATGATTGAGCTCATTCCCGCCTTGGTCAGCTGTCACGATGATGCGATCATCACCGGGAAAGAATGACTGCACAAAATGGGCGTCGGTTTCTGAATTGGTCAGTTCCATCACGCTGCCATCAGCAGAAATGGCAATCGCGTTGAATACACCACTGCCGTCTGAATGAGCGAGAATTTTGCTGTCATCACTGGACCAGACATAGCCACTGCCATTGGCCAAGCCGAAACTTGTCGTCTGGAAGAAGGCCTCTGCCGAATAGGTCTCGAATGCGACCGGTTCGACCACGACATCTACAACGTCTTCAACGACCTCTTCGAGCACAGGTGGCGCGTCTGCGACCACCGGTTCTGTTTCTATATTGCCTGTGCTGGCACACGCCGTCATTAAAGCCAGCGCAGATACACCAATGAGTGGTTTCCACATAAAAATCATCCCTCCAATGCTTAAGTATGGTTAACCGTAGCAGTGGAGGAGAAGCTTGGCGAGCTTAAACAGACTCGCTCACACGGAGCGCGGACACCTTACCAATCGCGGTTTCAGCTTCATCGATGATACGGTCGACAATGTCTTTCACCGGCAAGATATCTTTCACGCCACCGGCCGACTGGCCCATGGCAAAGCATGATTTGGTCGAATCCAAACGCGACTCGTCCGTCACACCGCCAATACCGCCAATCACATCGGTCTGAACCGAATGGATGGCTTGCATCGGGAAAGCTTGAATATCGTCGGGACGACTTTCCCAATCGAGGATATAATCATTGGTCCTACACCGCATTGGTTTGCCAGAATAACAGCGTGTGCGGGTCGTATCTGTGTCGCCAGCGCCAACCACTGTTTCCTTATAGGTCTGCGCCGCGTGGGCTTCTGCTGAGGCGATAAAACGCGTGCCCATCCATACCCCGACAGCGCCCAGTGATAATGCCGCTGCCAATCCGCGTCCATCATATATCCCGCCCGCGGCCACCACCGGAATGTTTACCGCTTCAACGGCTTGGGCCACTAAAGGCAAAGTGCCAACGAGCCCGGTATGTCCACCGCCTTCGCCGCCTTGCAGGATCACGGCGTCGCAACCGGCTTGTTCGGCCTTGATCGCATGTTTCACAGCGCCGCCAACCACCATCACTTTAACGCCAGCGTCTTTGAGGCGTTTCATGATCGGCAAAGGCACGCCCAGGCCCGCGACAAAACTGTCTGCACCACCAGCGATGATCACATCGACGCTCTTTTCCAAGCTCGCCGGGTCTGCAGCGAGGAGGTCGACCCCGAATGGCTTATCGGTCAGTTCTTTCACGCGCGCCATTTGCGATTCGATGAATTCGGGCGACGTGCCAGCCATACCGAGCACACCATACCCGCCAGCATTGCACATGGCAGCCGCCAACTCGGCATAAGAAACTCCACCCATTCCAGCCAGCATAATGGGGTGTTTTATGCCTAAAAAATCGCAAAGCGGGGTATGAATTCCCATCGAGACCTCCTGTTTTCTTGCCTCATACGGGCGCAACCTTGCGGCAAGACAAGGCGTTCCCGCGCGGAAATTGGGCAGATTTTTGGGTTTTGCAGTTTTACTCTGACTTTCTCGTCCGATTCCTGTATTCTGACCGATGCCAATGAAGGCTATCTTCTAGAGGGGAAGAGACAATGAGCATGAAACTTTGGATTGCCGCACTGGCGGCTTCAGGACTGGTCGCATGTACAGCTGCAGAAGAAGCAGCTGATGCCACCGCCGACGCAGCTGCAGATGCTGTGGACGCAACAGTTGAGGCCGCAGACGATGCAGTAGACGCAACGGTTGAAGCCGCTTCTGATGCCGCGGATGCAACAGAAGAAGCAGCTGGCGAAGCTGTTGACGCGGCTGAAGACGCCGTCAGTGACGTCGTTGACGCAGCAGAAGGTGCTGCCGATGAAGCTGCTGACGCTGTTGATGAAACCGTCACAGATATCGTCGACGCCGTTGAAGACGCCGCCGAAGAAGCGACCGAAGAATAGGTCTAGCGGGACCTTGCGACGCAAATTCGATTAGAATAATCGCCCGTCGCAAAAACCCAAACAAGCTGAGAAGCCCGTGCCGAAAGGTGCGGGCTTTTTCACGACCCCCTTGCCCAGATCGTTCCCACAAAAAAGCGTTTTCGTAACCTCGGCCTGTCATAGCAAAAGCCTGCGAGACTATTCCAAATCTGCGGGGACGCTCAAATGAAAAGCCCAACACCGTCTGCCGACGGTATGTTCAGCAATGGAAAATGGATTCTCTGGGTGTGCGGCTTCATCGCCCTCGCCACGCTTTCGGCGCGCTTGCCTGCCCTATTCAGCAACGGGCTTCCCGGGACGGATGATATGATGCGGCTGCAGCAAGTGCGCGATCTGCTATCCGGGCAAACCTGGCATGACGTGGATCAATCCAGATTGCTAACCCCGGAAGGCGGCGCGATGCATTGGTCGCGCCTGCCCGACTTGTTTCTAGCGGGCTTGATTTGGTTGATGACGCCGCTCTTCGGCGCACCCACAGCAGAAATGCTAGCCGCTGGCTTTTGGCCCCTCACGCTTTTCGCGGTGGCCATGGCTTTGCTCTTCACGCTTATGGCGCGTTTGGGTGTCAACCGAATGGGTCAATTGTTTGGCTTGCTGTTCTTCGTTGGCTCCCCCGCATTTTCGAACTTTTGGCCCGGCCGCATTGACCATCATGGATTCGTGGTCGTGTGCGTCCTTGCCGGGTTCACAGCGCTGCTCAGTCCGCGCTTGAGCGCTCGGTCAGGCGTTTTGCTTGCGCTTAGCTTGTGCGCTGCGATGAGCATCGCGGTTGAAGCGCTGCCTTATGCTGCCGGCTTAATCGCCATAGCGGGTCTGTTTTGGGTCGTCCGCGGCCATCGTGAAGCGGTGCGTCTGACCGCGACAGGGATCGGCCTGGTCGTGTTCGCAACAGCCTTCTTAATCCTCGACGCACCAGGATTCGGACCTCAGCGCATGGTTTGTGACGCCTATGGGAGTTCACATTGGGCTGCCTTTGTCACTGGCGGCATATTGCTCACGCTCATCGGCGTGTTTGGAGGCTTTTTTGACAATTGGCCAAAGCGTCTGGGCATTGGGCTGATTGCCGCAGCATTGACCTTAGCGGTGTTCGTTTGGGTGAACCCAGCCTGTTTCAACGATCCATATGCCGCCATTCCCGACACAGTCAGAGACACGTGGTTAAACGTGGTCGCCGAAGCACAATCTCTACCGCAATTGCTCGCACAAAGATTGGATCAGGTCCTCTCGGTATTTGGCAGCCTCATTGTCGCAAGCATCGCCGCCGCATTCATGATCTTAAAAACGAAGCCTGCGCAACGACTTGGACGAGTGGGCGCAGCTATCATGCTCGGCTTGGCTATTGCTTTGACGGCCTGGCAAGTACGCGGACAATCCTTCTCGCACGTCTTTGCGATTATCAGCTCTGGCTGGTTGGTCGGCGTGCTAATGGCAGACTGGCAAGACAAGCGCGGTTCAAAACCACTCCTGATCTTCGCCGCATCTGTTATTCTTCTGGCGCCAATGACGTGGCGCATGGTCGGTGAAATGGCGTTTGCGCCAGCGCGCGGTCATCAACTCTCGGGTGCGCTCGGTCTTCAATGTACAGATCCTGAGCCCATCAGAGCGCTGGCCGATCTTCCTGAGATGAAGATTCACACGCCGATTGATCTCGGCATTCCCGTTCTGACCTACACCCAACACTCTGTTTTTGTCGGCCCCTACCATCGTAATATTCAAGGCATCGAACGCGCCAGTTTGGTGCTGATCGGTGATCTTGAGCTTGCCCATAACCGGCTGCTCAAGATGCAGGCGACGCACTTGGCATATTGTGCTGGATTGCCGGAAACGGATCGATATGGCGCGCGATGGCCGGACAGCCTCGCCGCGCGCCTCAATCAGAACCAAACGCCTGACTGGCTCATCCCAGAAGGAACGATCGATGGAACAGAAGGCGCGCTCCGCCTATACCGTATCGCGCCTCAGCCGACCGGCTAGAAAATCGCGTATCCGCCATCGATGATCAGCGTGGTCCCAGAATGATAGCGTGAAGCATCACTGGCGAGGTAAACCGCCATGCCGCCAAAGTCTTCTGGTTCACCCCAACGCCGAATTGGAACCCGCGAAATAACCTTGGTCGTGAACACATCATTGTCTTGCGCCATAGAGGTCATGTCAGTGGCAATCCAGCCCGGCAGGATAGAATTCGCACGAATGCCATAGCGGCCACATTCCGAAGCGATCCCGCGGATCATGGAGGGCAGCCCGCCTTTGGTCGCTGCATAGGCTTGATTGCGTGCCGCGCCTTCAATTCCGGCTAAGGAGGCGACGCCAACGACGGAACCACCCGGGTCTCCGGCTTTGGCGCGCTCCGTCATGTGTTTGACACTCTCGCGCAATGTCCAGAAGGCGCCATCTAGATTGACGACCATGTTCTTGCGCCAAATCTCGGTCGTCATTTCAGCAAAACTGGATGCGCCGAACCCGACGCCGGCATTGGCAAAACAAGAATCAATACGCCCCATCGAGGACACAACATCGGCCGTCGCATCCACCACGGCCTGTTCGTCGGCAACGTCCACACTCCACGCTTTAATATCCCCTGTGCCCAGACCTGAAAGAGCTTCAATGGCGGCTTGATTGGCGTCGGCTTTGCGACCCCAAATCGCAACGCTGGCATTCGAAGCGGCGAGCGCCTGCGCCATGCCCATGCCAATGCCGCGATTGCCGCCCGTTACGAGTGCGACTTTTCCAGTTAAATCAAAAGGTGCGTAAGCCATTGGCTGAATCTCCCAGTTTTACGTTCTTTCCTCTCAGTCGGGGGCGTAACGGTAGGGAAAGCAACGGCTTATTCGGGGGGACGTTTAATTAGCGGACCAAAATCAGTTTTTGTCGCTTCTGATCGATTTGAACGCGGAAGTGTTCAAGCAAGTCCATCCCCAAGACCATGACGGGCTGATCGCCCAAGCCAAGTTCGGCAAACATCTCAGTTTCGAGGACTGGAATATCGAATTCAGACACGCGATGGCTGCCAAATCGCAAGTTTCGGAAGCGGTAAATTTTCACCGGATTGCGCTCAAGATCGCTGCCAAATAGATCCTGTTCGTCTTCAATCCGACGCACCCCGTCTGCATGGTCTGCGAAACTCGGATTGAGAAAACTAACACTCGCCCCTGTGTCGATAAGGGCTTTCCCAGGCGCGCCAGCGATGCGGACATCAATCAGGATCAAGCCCTCATGCGGCGTGTACGCCATGATGTTGCGATCGGTGCCGCGAATGCGTTGCGGATCCCCATTATAGAGTTCAACACGACCGTTTGGAAAATCAAAATCGACCACGTCAGATTGGAAGATCGAGGTCGGCAATATGTTTTGTTGCAGCGGAAACTCGTCTTCCGTATTCACGGCGACCCGCAAATCACTCCAAGCCCAGGTGCCGGCCTTGAGAGACGAAATCCGCGCCACCGGGACCATACGTTGGCCGCCAATACCCAATAGACGCGTTTCAGGAATCGCTGCATCGATCACATCTGCCGCGAACAGGTCATCATCGATCATTGCAATGGTTGCCCCGGTATCCAATAAGGCCGTTGTGGTCTGGCCATTTACGGAAATCAGGGTGATCGGCCAATTCTCGGCGTTCTCTTGCAAGCTGAGAGCCTCGCGCTCCGTTGCCGACGCCGTACACATCAGCCATCCGAACATTAGCAGAGTGAGACAGAACAATCTGCTGTTTGGTGTCCAGATCTTTGGCCGACTAAGATGTGCCATACACAGAGTATGCCACAAATGTCGCCAATCACGAAAAGGCGTCGGGCATTACCGCGTTGCGAAGGGGCTTTTGATCAAAGAATAAGGCCAAGTTTGAAAGGAAGACTTGATCCGTGCGAAGCTTGGAGCCTTCGGTCAGGGCTGAGATATGCGGGGTCAAAACGATGTTTGGATGTGTCCATATTGGACTATCCGCCGACAGTGGTTCTTCGCGCACCACGTCCAAATAGGCCTGGGCGGGTTGACCCGAGTCCAGAGCCGCCATCAGAGCCGCCTCGTCGACCAATCCGCCACGTCCCACATTCAAGAACAAGCTGCCTGGCTTCATGCGCGAGAAAAAGCGCGAATCAGCCATGCTCTCTGTCGCTTCGGTAAGCGGCATTGAGAACAAAACCACATCAGCATCAGGCAATATCTCATTCGCGACATCGGGCATGACCATTCGATCTGCCGCCTCCGACTCGCCCGGCGTCCGACGCACGCCCGTGACATGCGCGCCAAGGGCTCGCAAGCGCCGACCGCAAGACTGTCCAATCGCACCAAACCCAAAGATCAACCATTTGGATCGGCCTATTTCGCGAGATGGCAGGCGCGCCCAGGTCCGTTCCGATTGCGCATCACGCCGCGCTTGACCGGTTTGGAAATAATCGAGCCCCGCCCATAATACCCATTCAGCAATCGCTTCGGACTGTTCGTGACTGCCGCTGAATAAAGACGCTTTCTTTCCGATCGCCTGGATCATCGGATGCTCCGTGCCCGCCGCAGAGGATTGAAACCAATCCAATTGCTCAAAATCGAGGAGCGTTTTGAAGAATACCATCGCCGCGGGACTGAAATAGGCATCTGTTGTCCCAAACGCGATCGCAGCTTTTGCCTCACTCTCGCCCCAAGGATAGGTCATTTGTCCATCATCAGAGAGGACGAGGGGCGAAATGCGCGCTGCAAAAGGCTTTAATGCGTCTTCGATTCGCGCAAAGGTTTTCGCATGAATCAAAAGCTGCCACATCGCAATCTCCTTCTGGCTGCGGGCCTTCTTGGCCTCACCGTGTTGCCAGTTCAGCCCGCCCATGGCCAGGGCCGTGTGCAATCACAGGACTATTATCGCGATGTCACCGCGCTCGCGGAAGTCCTGGGCAAGTCTCACGCCATCCGAGTTGTTTGCAATGGCCGCAATGATCAATATTGGCGAAGCTATATGTTGCGCCTCTTGGAGCTTGAAGCGCCTTATCAGGGCGGATTGCGACGCTCATTGGTCAACGGCTTCAATGCGGGGTTTTCCTGGGGCAGCGATTTACACCCCGTATGCGACGCCAATGCTGAAACGGCGGAGAAAGCCTATGCCGCTGAAGGCCGAGATCTATCAGCACGCCTGGTCGAATCGAACATTCCCGGCGGACCTGGCCGCTAATCCTCACGCCCGACGCGGGCTTTGCCACGCCCCAAAGCCAGAGCCTTAATCGCCCCTCGAAATGTTCGCACCTCTTGCGTCGTCCAATTGCCGCGAATGAATGCATTGCGAATATTGGTTTTCATTAATGGGGTTTTGTCTGGGGGATAGAAGTATCCCGCCCGTTCAAGTTCTTCTTCCAAATGCTCGAACATGCGGATGAGATCCTCTTTCGGCGCGGGGTCGTCGACGCCAGATTTCTCCCCCGCCCATCGCCCAATCGCACCAGCATTGCTGCCCCAAGAGGCACAAAACACACCCACAGCTTGCGCCAGGTTCAAGGATGCAAAAGTCGGATTCACGGGATAGGTGAGAATGGCGTCAGCCAAACCGACCGCCTCGCTCGGCAAGCCATGATTCTCCGCCCCGAATAGAATACCGGACTTGAGACCGCGGGTCGCAATGAACTCAACCCCGCTTGATGCGTCAAACACAGGCTTTTCCATACCCCGCGGTCGCGCGGTCGTGGCGAGCACCGTGCCGAGATCCGCGATCGCCGCTTCGAGTGTGTCGAATACCGCAACCTCGACACCGGCTTCAAATGCGCCCGCTGATAGCGTATCGGCGGCAGCGTTAGGCCAACCATCTCGAGGCGCAACCAGCCGCAATTGGGTTAGCCCGAAATTCAGCATCACGCGCGCCGCCGAGCCAATATTCTCACCGAGCTGCGGACGGTGAAGGATAATTACCGGAACATGATCAACCATTTGGGCGAGGTGCACGATTGTCGAACCAGCGTCAATCACTGCTCTGGTTTCTATTCTTGAACGTGTCTTACACGTGCCAACTTGCGCAAATCTATGCGCAGCAGCTTTGCTTCTGTCGCCCGGAATCATGGTCGGGCCGTGTCAGCGGATTAGGTCTCAGCGCGAAAGCTGTCCGTGGGGCCTTTTGACCTCTGCAATAGACCTGCTATAGGCCCCTCCAAACCGTTAAAGGCAAAGGAATTCCGCTCATGGCAAAGATCAAGGTCGAAAATCCCATCGTCGAGATGGATGGCGATGAAATGACCCGCATCATCTGGCAGATGATTAAGGATCAACTCATCAACCCCTATCTCGATGTTGACCTGAAATATTACGACTTGTCGATCGAGTCGCGCGACGAGACAGACGACCAGATCACGATCGATGCTGCAAACGCGACCAAACAATACGGCGTTGCCGTAAAATGTGCGACTATCACCCCGGATGAAGCACGGGTGGAAGAGTTCGGCCTGAAGAAAATGTGGCGCAGTCCTAATGGCACGATCCGCAACATTCTTGGCGGCGTTGTGTTCCGTGAGCCGATTGTGATCAATAATGTTCCGCGTCTGGTTCCTGGCTGGACCCAGCCCGTTGTGGTTGGCCGTCACGCTTTTGGTGACCAGTACAAAGCCACAGATTTTCTCGTTCCGGGTGCTGGTAAGCTGACCATGAAATGGGAAGCTGCCGACGGCTCAGACAGCCAAGAATATGAAGTTTTCGATTTCCCTGAAGCAGGGATCGCAATGGGCATGTACAATCTGGATCAATCTATCCGTGATTTTGCCCGCGCCAGCATGAACTATGGCCTGCAGCGCAAGTGGCCAGTTTACTTGTCCACCAAGAACACGATCATGAAAAAGTATGACGGACGCTTCAAGGATATCTTCCAAGAAGTCTTCGACACCGAATTTAAAGATCAGTTTGCAGAGTTTGGCGGCACTTATGAGCACCGCCTGATCGATGACATGGTCGCCGCGGCGATGAAGTGGTCTGGCGGATACGTTTGGGCGTGTAAGAACTATGATGGCGACGTGCAGTCTGACACAGTAGCCCAAGGCTATGGTTCGCTCGGCCTGATGACCTCTGTTCTGATGACCCCAGATGGCAAAACGGTAGAAGCCGAAGCCGCGCACGGCACGGTGACGCGTCACTATCGCAACCACCAGAAAGGCGAAGCGACCTCGACCAATTCTATCGCGTCAATCTTCGCGTGGACACGCGGCCTTCAGCATCGCGGCCGGATGGACAATACACCAGAAGTCACGGCCTTTGCGCAAAAGCTCGAAGACACAATCATCAAGACCGTTGAGGGCGGTCAGATGACCAAGGATCTGGCGCTCTTGGTCGGTCCTGAACAGGAGTGGCTGACCACTGAAGGTTTCCTCAACGCAGTTGGCGAGAATTTCGAACGCGCCATGTCAGCAGGCTAAGTTGCCGCTTGGGATTACCATCCGACCGGCCGTACCAGGCGACGAATTCGCGCTTGGTGCGGTCGGTGCGGCCACCTTCCTGGAAAGCTATAGCGAAACCATTCCAGGACCGGACCTGATCAAGCATTGCCAGACGCAGCACGCACCGTCCGTCTACAAGGCTTACATCACTTCGAATGATCCCAATTATGCCTGTTGGCTGGCTGAGTATTCTGGTACCAAAGCTCCGATCGGTTACGCCGTGACCAGTGCCGTGGAAGCCCCAACAAAGGGCGAACCTGGGGATATCGAACTCAAGCGCATTTATGTTTTTTCAAAGTATCACGGCACGGGCACCGGCCGCGAGCTTATGACCTATGCGCTCAAACACGCCCGTGAAATCGGCGCCAAGCGGATGTTGCTCGGCACCTATGACCAAAACCACCGGGCTGTCGCCTTCTATCAACGCGCAGGCTTTGAGAAAGTCGGGGAGCGTCAATTCCCGGTCGGGGACCAAGTCTTCAACGACATCGTCATGGGCGTCCGGCTTTAGACCACTTGCTTCACAGCTCAAGTAAAAAGCGCCGCCGATCTAGCTGATCGGCGGCGCCATTCGTTTTGCAATTATGTTGGCTTAGAAGGTGAAGCCAGCCCGTGCGTACATGAACCGGCCTGCAAATCCGAATGGAGAGCGGGCAGAGAATGGGAAGATCCCATTAAAGTTCTGGTTCGATGGTGTTTCGACCGGATACTGGTCAAGCACATTGTCGACACCAAGACCCAATGAAACATTGTCCGTAACTTGGAAATCGACAGATGCGTCGATGATCCACTCTGCTTCAATCGCGAAGTCATTGTCCGGATTGTTTGATGGATCGATGACTTCGCCATAGCGCGTGGCGCGGGCGTTGAACGTCGCGTCTTTCCAGGCATAGTCAGCCGACAGGATTAGCTTGGTTTCAGGCGCACTTTCCTCGAATGTGAGGCGGTTATTGCGGCTGAAGAAGGTCAGATCCGGTAGGACAGGATTGACCGGCACTTCGGTGACTTCCACTTCTGAGAAGTTGAACGCACCTGACAGGCCAAGCTCGCCAAGCGATCCGAGATCCCAGTCATAACGCGCGACAATGTCGACACCCCGGGTCTCAGTTTCGATGCCATTCTGGAAGAAGCGAATACGACTAATCCCGGTCACGCCAGCATCGGCCAGTACGGCATCAACATCAGCCCCACCGAGATTCTCAGACAAGAAGATCTGGTCTTCAATATCGATGCTGAAGGCATCAATTGTGATGAACAGATTAGACTGGGGTGTGAACACCAAGCCGGCTGAGAAGCTGGTCGATTCTTCAGCATCCAGCGGCTGTGCGCCAAGCGCGATGGCCGCTGCCGATGTCGCCGGGAAAGTCCCGATCTCGAACGGCACACCATCAATGAAGTTGGTCGACGACGCGGTGAAGAATTGCTGCTGCAGAGACGGCGCCCGGAAGCCCGTGCTTACAGCACCACGAATAGCGACGGTATCGGTGAAGTCATACCGACCGGTGATTTTGCCAGTAATCGTGTCACCAAAGTCCGAATAATCCTCATAACGAACAGCTGCAGACAGCAGAGTCTGATCATTCGGTTCCCACTCAACATCGGCATAAAGACCGATATTGTCGCGGCTCGCATCGACTTCGGATTGCGGGGTGAAACCGGCAAAGACCTGGCTTCCGCCCGCAAATCCAACCCCGAAATTCTCATCAAATGGATCTGGGAAAGTCGAAGGATCATTGATGTCGAACCCGACTGGCACGTTGACGCCAATCACGGGGTCATAATTGACACCCGGGATGCCGCGATATCCGCCTTGGATATAAGAGGCTGGCTCACCTTGCGTGATTTCAAACCCTTCTTCGCGGAATTCCGCGCCGAAAGACACAGTGGTCGTACCCGGCAACAGCGTGTCGAACGTCCGCGTGACATTTGCGTTGAGCACCACTTGGTCATATTCAAGCGCACCGGCATCAAATTCAGTTGGGCTTGTCGGCCCAAGCGACGCGTTCAACGTGTTGACGACAGAATAATCAAGCTCGTTCGATCCATAGACGACGCTGAAATCAGCATCCCATCCAGCAAGATCGCCGCGAATACCGCCGCCGCCACTAATGTCGGTCACATCACCAACAATTGTGGGCAGGAAGCCGTCCGGATAGATTTCCGTCAGGTTGCGCGGCGTGCTCCGCGTGCCGAGTGGGCTTGGCGCAGAATCGCTTGAGCGACGATAGAAACCCGTACTTTCAGCTTCGCGGTCTTGATAACCGGCCCAGCCATAGAGTTCCCAGTCTTCGTTCAAACCAAATCCAGCATTGGCGAACAGGCTGACGTCTTCTGCATTGCCATTACCCCAATTGTGATTGAGGCGGTTGAATGTGCGCTCGCGCGGATCTGCGACACCACCTGGCGTGATATATTGCTGACGCGGATCCAAGCCTGCGCGGTTTGACGGATTGCGGTCTTTATACTCACCTGAAATCGTCAGGAAGCCTGAATCGCCAAGCGCAAAGCCTTTCCAACCGCTAATCTGAAGCGTTTCACCATCCACGCGGTCGCGGCCTTGGCCCTTAATGTCGGTTACAAACGCACCGTAACGCGCATTCACACCACCGCCTGAGCTTTCTTCTTTCAGCAGCACGTTGATCACGCCTGCAATGGCGTCAGATCCATACTGAGCCGATGCACCGTCGCGCAGAACCTGGACACTGCCAATCGCTGCGGTCGGGATCGAGTTCAGGTCAACCGCAGAAGATCCGCGTCCGACCGTGCCATTAATATTGACCAGTGACGAAGAATGCCGACGCTTGGAGTTAAGCAACACCAAAGTCTGGTCAGGCGCCAAACCGCGCAATGTGGCAGGACGAATAATGTCAGTACCGTCACTGATCGAGGTCTGGTTGAAGTTGAATGACGGCACCGTCGCCGCCAAAATTTGATTGAGTTCCGTGCGACCCGTTTCGGTCAATTCAGACACTGGAAAAACGTCAACCGGGACCGCGGTCTCAAGCGCGGTTCGGTCTGCAGATCGTGTACCGGTGACAACAATCTGGCTTTGGCGCAATTCATCAGCATCATCGCTGGAATCATCATTTTGCGCATGAGCGGACCATGCCGTCATTGACATGGCGAGGGCGAGCGCAGTGCCCCCAAGCAGGTTTCTCGTTTTCATTGGAGCAAAGTTCCTTCCTTGCGTTACTTCCGTAACGCAACATAGGTATGAGACACTGGGACTATTACTCACAAACAAGAAATGTCGTCATTTCGCGAGGGGTTGTGGCTTTCGCGACACGCTTCCGCGAGGGGAGATGAGACACAATGACATGGCCAGCAGGGTGCCGCACGTCGGGCACTTCCGACCTGGGTATCATGCGGGTTGCCCAACGCGTGCCCGCTTTATCGTTCGGACACGCGTCGGTCAGCCTCGCGTACGCGCACTTTAATATAGGTTGCGGCGATCCCAGCGGTCTTCGCGGCGATCTTGAATGTTCTCAAGCCGATCGAGACGGTCTTCGAGACGATCCAATGGTCCATTATTCACGGCCCGGTCGCGTCGGTCTTCGCGGCGGTCGATTTTATTCTCGCGGCGGTCGATCCGGTCTTCAATTCGGTCCAAGCGAGAGCCTTGTTTGATCACTCCAGTGCGTTCCAAACGGTCGAGGCGATTATCCAATCGCTCTAAGCGCTCCGCTGGTCCAGCCAGTGCGATAGGGGTGGCGAGTGCCGCAACGAGTGCAAGCGTCGTTATTTTCAACATGCGATCCTCCATTTGTTGTTCGCATGCCGTATCAAACGCAGAAGCGCGCGCGATCCGTCGAAAAAATTCAATAAATTCAACTATGAACAGATGTTCAGCTTGAGCGCTGTCTAGGCGACCAGCTCGATACGGTAACTTTCGATCACCGTATTTGCGAGCAATTTCTCACACATGTCTTTGACTCTGGCCTCGGCATCCGCTTCGGCCACGCCGTCTAAGTCGAGCTCAATGACTTTACCAATACGGGCGCCCGCGACTTCGCCAAATCCCATCCGACCGAGCGAGTCGGCGACCGCTTTGCCTTGTGGATCGAGCACACCTGGTTTGAGACCGACATGGACAATCGCTTTCATGAGAATCGCGCTCCGCTTATTGAGTCGCGCCCCGTCTAGCCCAAACTGCGGGTGACTAAAAGGCTTGATAGGCGATCAGTGCAGCCAAAATCGCCAACCCGCCAAGGATGTAGGGCACATAGCGCATACGTTGGACCATGCTGAGGCGTTTTTTGAACTCCGCCCGATCATTCACGTTGGGAAACGCAGTGTCGGGAACGGGCTGGCCCAAAAACGCACAAAGCGGTTCCCAGCCTTCTTTGGGATGAAAAACCAGCAACCGGTCATCTGAAAACGCCGCTTTAACGTCGGCTTCATGTTGCTCGAACACCTGACGCGTGGCGTCTTTGTCTTCGAACTTACCTCCAAAAATGCGATCCCAAATCGTACCATAGGTCATTTCTTTGATTTTGCGGACTTTCGGGATGATCAGCATCCAACCCGGCATGTTGCTGCTGACCGGGTAAATCGTTTCGCTGGCGCTGTCATACCAAGACTCAAAGCTGCGAGTGGTGAGGATGATTTTAGCATCCGGATAATGCTCTGCCAGTTCACGCCAATAGGCTGAAGACGGGAAATCAACGCTCGCTTGGAAGCCCTCAAAAACCGCGTCCCAATCCGGCGTTTCCCCTTGAGAAATCGCATGCCAAGCGTCGAGCTGGGAATCGTTCGGCATCACTTCCAGCATATGATGGCACTTATTATAGCCGAGCTGTTCCAAGGCGGCTTTCATGGACAATGTGCCCGTACGGCCGAAGCCAGCGCCGATTATTTTTAATGTCATATGGCCCTCCCCGATTGGGAGAGAGGCTACTTACTGGCGCCTGAAAAGTCTACGATCTCAGCGCCCTGAGCATTCTCTTTGATGATACCGAGCCGGCGCGCCACTTCCGCATAGGCTTCCGTCACCCCGCCCAAATCGCGGCGGAACCGGTCTTTGTCGAGCTTTTCATTGGTCTCCAAATCCCAAAGCCGGCAGCTATCGGGAGAGATTTCATCCGCCAAAATCACCCGTTGCATATCGTTTTCAAAGAATCGGCCAAACTCCAATTTGAAATCGACCAATTTGATGCCGACACCCGCGAACAGGCCCGACATAAAGTCATTAACGCGAAGCGAGAGCGCGATCAGCTCATCCATTTCGTGCGGTTGGGCCCATCCGAATGCCGCAATATGTTCTTCAGAGACCAATGGATCGCCAAGCGCATCATCTTTGAGGCAAAATTCAACAATTGCCCGCGGCAATTGCGTGCCTTCTTCAATGCCGAGGCGTTTTGACATGGTTCCAGCTGCGACATTCCGCACGATCACTTCCAGCGGGATAATCTCCACTTTCTTGATCAATTGCTCGCGCATATTCAGGCGTTTGATGAAATGATTGGGAATGCCAACTCCACCCAATCGGGTCATCATGAATTCGGAAATGCGATTGTTGAGCACGCCTTTCCCGTCCAAAACCGCTTTCTTTTCAGCGTTGAACGCCGTCGCGTCGTCTTTGAAATACTGAATCAGCGTATTCGGCTCGGGCCCCTCATAAAGGATTTTGGCCTTACCTTCATAAATCATGCGCTTGCGTGACATCGCGCTATCCCTTTGGCGGTGTTTGGGCGAAAGCGACTCAGTCGCTCGGTCCGTTTAAGGCGCCCCCCTTACGCTAATCGGGGCAAAGACGCAAAACGCTTCTTGCACCCGACCCCCTCGCACCCCTATATCAGCGGCAGAACCTCCCAATCCTGTGAAAAGGGTCGACATATATGTCTTCATTTGATGATCGTGAACGCGCCGAAGAAGCCAAATTCGCCATGGACGAGGCGACTGAGTTTAAGGTTATGGCTCGCCGCAACAAACTGCTGGGCCTATGGGCGGCAGACCTGATGAATTTGCAAGGCGATGACGCCGAGGCCTATGCCAAAACCGTCGTTCTTTCAGACTTGGAAGAGCCGGGTGACGATGATGTCTTCAGAAAAGTCCGCGGCGACCTAGATAAAGCAGGTGTCGAGCGCAGTGATGCGCGTATTCGCGACCATATGGCGGAATTGCTGCCCGTGGCCCGCGAGCAAGTGATGAAAGAAGCGGAGTAAACCTCTCATGTCCGACGAAATTCAGACCTCCATCGATAATGCCGTCAAAGGCAATGACGTCTTGCTCTTCATGAAGGGCACACCGACATTTCCCCAATGCGGTTTCAGCTCTGTTGTTGTGCAAGTCCTGGATTATCTCGGTGTCGAGTATCAGGCCGTGAATGTACTCGAAGATCAGGGCGTCCGCGAAGGCATCAAGACCTATTCAAACTGGCCGACCATTCCACAGCTTTACGTCAAAGGTGAATTTGTCGGCGGCTGTGACATTGTCAAAGAAATGTTCGAAGCCGGTGAGCTGAAAGATTTCATGGCCGAAAAAGGCATTGAGATGGAAGCCGCTTAATGCGCCGCCAGCTCACGCCTGGCCCAGATCATCCGATCGCTATTGAGCTAAAAACAACGCCCGTCAGCGTCACGCTGGCGGGCGATATCATTTTTGAGGTGCCTGAATATTTTGAGCTGCGCGAGGCAAGCTACCCACCGGTCGCCTATCTTCCGCGTCATCTCATGGATATGAGCCTGCTCGAGCGCTCCACCCAGACCACCTGGTGTCCGTATAAGGGCGAGGCCAGCTATTATCATTTGCGCACGCCGGATGGATCCATCCGCGAAAACGCGATCTGGACCTATGAAACGCCATTCCCGGCTGTCGCTGCGATCAAAGACGCGCTCGCCATATATCCAAACCAGGTCGACACCATTAAGTTCGGCTAAACTTGGCCCCGCATCTACAGACCGTCGCGCGGCCATTCAGAGAAGATTTGGGAGGTATTCTATGACGACGTTCGGGACCGCAAATACTATACCCTTCGGCGAGCACTTTTCTTTCGAACATACCAGGATTGTTCATTCGGTCTTCGAAAAAGGTCGTGGGCCTGGTGTTTTATTGATGCACGAGCTGCCCGGCATGACGGATGAGTTTTGGCGGCTGGCCAATTGGTTGAGCGAACACTTTACGGTGTATGCTCCGGACCTGTTCGGACGTACGCCAAAGCCCACCCCTGCCAATCCTGGTCGCAACTTCTTCAGAGCCTGTATCAGCCGCGAAATTCACCTCTTCGCAAGCAATGACCCAGGCCCGATCACACAATGGCTGAGGGCGCTCGCAAAACAATTACACGAGCGCATCGGTGGGCCGGGTGTGGGCGTCATTGGCATGTGTATGACGGGAAACTTCGCCTTGACGCTCGCCTTAGACCCTTGGGTGACCGCGCCTGTGACGTCGCAACCTGGCTTGCCTGCAAGCACCCCATTTCGCAATCAGGATGGCGGGCTACAAATGAGCGCCGAAGAAAAATCGCAATTCGCGGCACGCGAGATTGATGCCATGGGCTTGAGGTTTGATGGCGACAGTCTCTGCAAAGCCGCGCGATTTGATGCGGTACGGCACCTCGTCGGTGCAGACCGCTTCAAGGAACATGTGATTGCCGATGAGCATCGCAACCCTGATGGTCCTTTAAAGCATCCGCATTCCGTCCTGACCGCCGACTTGGTCGACGCTGACGATAGCGTCACCAAAGGCAAACTGATCGAGGTCATCGGGTTTTTGAACGCAAGGATCTCGTCCGTCTAAAGTTTGAGCGCAAAACAAAGCGAGTATACGGGCTCAGTCGCCACGATCATCAGGTCTCCAGTGATGATCAACCAGGTCTGCGCTCAGTACTCATTGTAACTATCGCGATCGAGGACTTTATTGAGTTCCATGAAATAGCCATCCCGATCGAACAGATAGCAGGTTCTTACGACAATCGGATCTCCGTCGCCACGCGCGGGATAAGTTGTATTACTGGCTTCGGTTGTCACTTTGATTCCAGGCAAACGCGCTGCGGCTTCGCAATGCTCATCGACTTTCTCAGTATTGAACACCAAGATCGCATCGCCGATTCCCATACGGTCCGGCGCGAAGTTTCGTTCGAGCGGTGGGTCAATCCACTGCAATAAGCCGATCCAGCCAACCCAACTATCGTTTGAACTGATGAGCACGAGGCGCGCTTGCGCACCTGGCTCGCCAGCAGGCAGCGCCACGCCGCTCATGGTGACGGTCGCATCATAGTTTACTTCGAATTCAAGCACGTCGCGATAAAGCTTCAGTGACTCATCAATATCATCAACGATCAAGGATACGCGCCGAAGGTCGGTCGGAAATTTTTGGGTGTTGGCATCCGGTGCTTCAACCACAACCGATTCAGTTACGGCGGGCGCGATGGACGTCGTGCACCCGACAATCGCTCCTGCACTTAGAAGAGTCCCAATCCATTTTTTCATCCTAGCCTCCATTTGAACCCACCCTGACTTTATTGGAGCGCTCTTCGCGCGAGGTCAAATGATATATCATTTAAATCATTTATCCTCTGACCGGTCCAATCGCCCCCCATTTGCTGCGTGTTCTCGCATCGGTAATCGAAGATTCTGCTGGTCTTCTTCTGGAGAGCCGATAAGCACGAATCGTCGATGGCGGAAGTTGGAGCGAAACGACCCATTGGGGAAAACGGACTGGGTTTAAGGGCAATATCGTGAATTGGATTGAAATTATCGGCACGCTGAGCGGGTTGATTTGTGTTTGGCTGCTCATCCAACGCAATATCTGGAACTTTCCCGCGGGCATGCTCAGTGCAGCAATGTTTATGGTGCTGTTTACGCAATCCGGGCTGTACGCGGATGCGGGATTGCAGATTGTCTTTATCGCCTTAAACGCGCTCGGGCTGTTCTGGTGGCTGCGTGGTGGCGCGGATCAAGACGGCGTGCAAATCGCGTCGCTCAGCGTGTTTCACCTCGGCCTCTGTCTCATCGCCGTCATCATGATCGCCGCGGCCATCCATTTCGGTCTGACCCGATGGACCGATTCTACGGTCGCGGGATGGGATGCCATCACCACAGCGCTCAGCCTGGTCGCGCAATTCATGCTGTCGCGCAAATGGATCGCCAATTGGTGGTTATGGATCGCCGCCGACCTGATCTATATCCCGCTTTACATTCACAAGGATCTGTATCTCACCGCAGGCCTGTATGGCGTGTTTCTGATCATGTGCATCATCGGCCTACGCGAATGGCAACGCGCCGCCAAAGCGGATGCGCACGCATGACCCTCACGCCCGCAGTCAAACGGATCGTCGTAACCGGGGCAGAATCCACGGGCAGCACCACCCTGTCCGAAGCGCTCGCGCATGAGATGGGCTGCGAATGGGTGCCGGAATATGGGCGAGAGTACACCGCTTTGCGCGCAGGCGGCCCGCCTGCCCCCTGGCATGATGATGAATTCACGCTGATCGCCGAACGCCAAAATGCCCTCGAAAATGAAGCGGCCGCACGCAGCACAACGGGCTGGCTGGTCTGCGATACGGACGCCTTGGCCACGGTCATCTGGCAGGAACGCTATATGGGCCGCGCCACCGCGCCTGTCCTGGCCGCCGCCGCAGCACAGATCACGCCTTATGTGCGCATCCTCACGGGTGATGAAATCCCCTTTGTCGATGACGGCCAACGCGACGGCGCGCATATCCGCCACGCCATGCAGGACCGCTTCCGCCAAGCGCTTGCCGGCCCCGAAGGCGGCGGCGTACCCTGGACTGAAGTTTGCGGTTCAGTCGCTGAGCGATTGGTGGCGGTGCGCGCGTTTTTGGCGGAGCTGAACGGGTAACGGCATTTGGTGCCGGAACGTTCGCAGATCGCCCATTCGCCACATCTCGTGTAAACATCAAAGCACATTGATAAGAGTGGCCAAACGCTAAGTTGCTCCCTAGCGTTTTGGTTCGGCCCGGAGGGAGAACAGTGTTGAGATATTTGATCATTGCGAGCGGAGCCGCCGCCGTGATAGCTGCGTCGTTTTTTACCAGCCGCACAATGACTGTGAACAGTCTGACCGACCCCGGTTCCGTCTTCGACACATTCGAAGACGTTGATGGAACCTGGCTCTATAGCGACAAGATTGGCGCATCGGCAGCAACCAGAATTGAGCGCGCGCGCACCGCAATCAATGGTCCTTTAGGCTTGTCGTCCAAAGAAGCGGTATACTTCATCGCAGTCCAGGATAGCGATGGTGAGCCGCTTCAGTCTCAATGTACGTATCGGGTCGAGGGGCCGCCAATCGATACAAGATGGTGGTCGCTCACGCTCTACGATCGTATCACGCAGCACTATGTGCCAAATTCGCAGAACCGTTCCAGCTGGAACAGTGTTTCTATTCCACGGACGGAGACGGGCGGATGGGTCATCACGGTCGCGCCAACGCCGCAAGAGACGGCCTGGCTGCCCTCACAAGACACGCCAGATCAGCCCTTTGATCTGATGCTTCGCGTCTACAATCCAAGCGCGACGACCCGTAACACATTGCCGAATATTGACCTTCCAACCGTGGAGCGCGTGTCATGTTAAAACAAGTGATATTCTACGCAGTTGGCGCCTTGGTTTTAAGCGCGGCGACTTTTTTCATCACCCGCAATGTGGTGATCCAACAGGCGCCGATCAAAGTTATGTCGACGATCGAAAATAGAATTGTTGCCGGCGCAGGGGACTGGAACAGCTGTTTTCACAACCAAACATATGGCCCCAGAAAGAATGCCGCACGGCGCGCCAATCCAGACAGCATCATCTCTTCGATGGCGTATGATTTGAGCAATGGTCCAGTTCGCATCGCAGGTGAGACATGGCCGCGTTACTGGTCGATCTCGTTCTATCAACAAAACTCCGACAATTATTTTGTGACCAATGACCTTGAGCTGGAACGTACCTCATTTGAGTTCATTTTGGCGCTAGAAGGACAAAACATTTCAGCGTTTGAAGGGGTCCCGATCATATCGCCAACGCCAAAAGGTATAATGCTTGTTCGGCGATTTGCTGCGAACGCGTCCGATATGGATGGCATCATCGCCAATCAACAGGCTTTAACCTGCGCGCCGGTTGATCCCGTCGGCACATAAGCGCGCAAATCTGGGTGACATCCCGATAAGGCCTCGGAGAGAACCTCCTGTCGGCGCCTGCGCACAGAGCATCAGGCAAAAAAGAACAGATAGATACAAGCGATCAGCGGCAGCAGTCCCATCGCGAACATGGTGCGGATGAATTTGTAATGGGCCACCCAGCCGTCCACTTTGGCGTCGCCGCTTTCGCGAGTCACAGTCTCTAGATCGATCCAATCGTGTTTGCGGCCAAACGTGTCGGAGACAATATACTGATCTAACGAGTCTTCGAAGAAGCGATGGGCGAAATAGAAGGTGATGGAGTAAGAAATGATCGCCAACATGATGATGATTAGCCAACCGACCCAGCCCATGCCGCCGCCCGCCTCGATCTGGCTCCAAAATGCAAATCCGGCCACGCTCCCGACCAGTCCGGAAACCAGAACCAGGAGCCATAAACGCCCACGATTTGGCGTCTTGGTCTCTTCGGCCATGATAGACGCTCCTTTTCAAAGCTTGATCCAACCTATATCAGCGCGGCCATGACCACCACCCTCGACCGCCCCGCCCCGATCAAGCCAAATGCGATCCCGAAAGTCGGAATTGTGTCTTTGGGCTGTCCGAAAGCTCTGGTCGATTCAGAGCGGATCGTGACCCGGCTTCGCGCCGAAGGCTATCAAATCAGCCCTGACTATTCCGGCGCAGACTTGGTTCTGGTGAACACGTGCGGCTTTCTCGACAGCGCGCGCGAGGAAAGCCTGGACGCGATTGGCGAAGCCATTGAGGCAAATGGTAAAGTCATTGTCACGGGCTGTCTCGGCGCTGAGCCGGAGGTGATTGAAAAAGCTCACCCCAAAGTTTTGGCTGTGACCGGCCCTCATCAATATGAGCAAGTCATGGGCGCGGTGCATGAACATTTAACCCCGCCCCACAATCCGCATACAGATTTGGTGCCGGAAAGCGGGTTACGGCTAACCCCTCGCCACTATGCCTATTTGAAGATTTCCGAAGGCTGTAACAATCGCTGTAGCTTTTGCATCATTCCAAAACTGCGCGGCGACTTGGTGTCTCGACCGATCCATCACGTCTTGATTGAAGCCGAACAATTGGTGCGCGCCGGGGTGAAAGAGCTTTTGGTGATCAGCCAGGATACGAGCGCCTATGGCCTCGATCTGAAATACGCTCCGCAGACTTGGAAGGGGGAAGAATATGAGACGCGCTTCCTCGACCTTGCGCGCGGGCTTTCCTCGCTCGGCGTGTGGACGCGGATGCATTATGTTTACCCTTATCCGCATGTCGACAAAGTCATCCCTTTGATGGCCGAAGGCGCAATCACACCTTACCTGGACATCCCATTTCAGCATGCCAGCACCGGCGTGCTCAAAGCGATGAAACGGCCCGCCAAACAAGACCGCGTGCTTGAACGGATCCAACAATGGCGCCGCGATGTGCCGGATCTTGCGATCCGTTCGACCTTCATTGTCGGCTTCCCAGGTGAGACAGAAGAGGATTTTGAGATCCTGCTCGATTTCATCCGCGAAGCGAAAATCGATCGCGCCGGATGTTTCAAATATGAGAATGTCGCGCATGCGGACAGCCGCGACCTGGCTGGTCATTTGCCGGAAGAGATCAAGGAAGAACGCTGGCATCGATTCATGGAAACCCAAGCCGCAATTTCAGCATCGCGCGCCGAAGCGCAGATTGGCTCGACGCAAGATGTCATCATTGACGGACCAAGTGATGAGCCAGGCGAATATCTCGCGCGATCAAAAGCTGACGCGCCAGAGATTGATGGCGTCGTCTATTTGCGCTCGGAACAGGCCTTGGACGCTGGCAATATTGTTGCCGCCAAGATTACCAATGCCGATGCGTATGATTTGTATGGCGAGGTGCTATAACGGGCTCAAATAGGAGGTAATGACATGGTCTTCAGAATACTCGGCGCCGCGGCGCTTATGGTACTCGCCTCAACGATGAGCCATGCCGAAGAGACCCTCACCGCTCCACTGCCCTTTGAACGCGTTGAAACACCCGAGGATGCCTCCGCCATTCCTTTATATGAAGGGGATGCACCCGGGTCAGAAGGCAGCACGCTAGAAGAGGTCTGGCGCAATGCTGGGACAGAACGTTGGGCCAATAATGTCACCCGTCCGACTCTGTTGCCCGTTTTGCCTGATGACCCAGACGCCACCCGCGCTGCGGTCATTGTCGTCCCCGGTGGTGGCTTTCAGTTCATCTCTATGGACAATGAGGGCTATCCCATTGCCGAATGGTTGGCCGCACGCGGGGTCGCGGCCTTTGTCTTGAAGTATCGAACGATGGAAACGCCAGCCGACCAAGCGGGCTATGTCGCGCACATGAATAGCCTGTGGAACCCACAACCTGGCGACACGCCGATCGATGTCACGCAAGGCATTCCCTTTGCCGTCGCAGATGCCCAGACGGCGCTGACCCTGGTTCGCGAGAATGCGGAAATCTGGGGTTATGATGCAGACAAGATTGGCATGCTCGGCTTCTCCGCCGGTGCCATGACCACGCTGGGGGTGACCATAAGCGATGACGAGACGGCACCTAAACCCGATTATATTGGCTATATTTACGGTCCGATGGCGGGCCTTGATGTGCCGACGGATATGACCTTGCCCCCAATGTTCAACGCGCTCGCCGCGGACGATGAGCTGTTCCGAGGCCAAGGCTTCGGATTGGTCGAAGCGTGGGAAGCGACCGGCACACCCGTCGAGTTTCACTATTACCAATCTGGCGGCCATGGTTTTGGCAGCTATCAGCGCGGCGTCCCAGCTGACCATTGGTTTGACCAATTTATCAGCTGGATGGCCGCGCAAGACCTGTTACAGCCTGCCGAAGCAGATTAGGGCTTTATTCGCCGAGCGTCTTTTCTAAGAATGCCGCCTCTTCCCGGAAATAGAACAAGCGATTGGACAATTTCCGCCAGCCATGACCCTCATCTTCGATGCGAATATAGGGCGTATCGATGCCGTTGGCGCGCAGGGTTTTGACCATGATCTCGGTCTCATAAATATCGATCCGAGGGTCCTGAACCCCGTGCGAGTAAAGCACCGGGACTTTAATCCGGTCCGCCAATCGAATGGGCGAATTCTCGGTATAATAGTCAATCCATTTCTGCTCGCGAATATCGCCATACTCGATCCGGTCAGAGGCTTTCAAAGCGGGCGAGGCAATCTCCAGCGCCGTGACCCAGTCGGCGACCCCAAACAGGCTGACCCCAGCCGAGAACGTATCCGGATAGAGCGCCAGGACGGCGTTCACCATATAGCCGCCATACGACCCGCCTTTGACGGCCGCACGGTCCATATCGACACGTCCATCGGCCCGCAAATGATTGGCCATATCGATCAGGTCGCGCACACTATCACGGCGCTTTTCCTGATCATCGAGCGTTACATAAGTCCGTCCGAATCCGGTCGAGCCCCGCACGTTCGGGTCAAACACGGCGACCCCGCGATCCAAATGGTATTGGATCACGGCATTGAAACTGGCCACCGACTGTCCGGTTGGACCGCCATGGACATCAAACAGAACTGGCGGCGGACCATCGCCTCGGCGAGAGGACTCATCCGGCAGGTAAAGCAGCCCTTGCAATTCCACGCCGTCCTGTGCGGTGATGCGGATGCTTTCGGGACGAATAAACCGGTCCGGGTCGAGGCCGGCCAGGTTGGACTTAAAGGTGCGTGAGATCGTGTTTGCGGCCATGTCCCAGACGGTGATGTCGCCTGGCGTACGCCAACCATTGACGCGAATGGCCATCCGATCCGTACCCGGCGCACAGCTAAGACCGTAGACGCCTTCAGCCAGACGCGGCGTGTCGAGCGCTTCGCCCGTGGCAAGATTGCGAACATGCAGCGTGTGGAAACCATCCACATTCTCAGTAAAGGCCAGATATCCGCCCTCGGCGCCGCACAATTCGAGGCCACCCGCATCCCGCGGGGTCTCGATCACCAGCGAGGTTTCCCCCGTGGCGACATCGTGGAAGTGAATAGCCGCGAATTCCCGGTCCATATTGCTGGCAAAATAGAAGCCGGAACTGTCAGGCCGCCATGCTATCCCACCATCGCCATGATTGGCCCGCGGGTCGGGTTTGGAGACGGTTGTCATCTCACCACTGCTTAGGTCCAGCAGGAATAGATTGTCGGAATCCTCACCAACCGTTTCGGTCACAGTGACATATTGACCGTCTGGCGAGATCGCGCCCGCGAAGAAGCCAAATTTGCCTTCAAAAAGCATTTCAGTTTCGGCGGTCTCGAGATTGGCCTTGTAGATATCAAAGTCGAGACCATTGCGTTCCGTCGATGCGAACACGGCTTCCGTCCCGGTCGCGGAAATGTCGCCAAATGAGCGGAATCCCCCCTCTACGGCCGGCAGGAGCAGTCTTTCCTCACCGCCATCGGCGGAAACATAATTGTAGGATTCCTGCTCATTGCCATCATTGTCGGCGCCATAGATGAGGCCTGATCCATCCGGCATCCAGCGGAAGAAGGTGATACCATTGCCAAAGGTCAGTTGCTGCGGGGCGCCGCCCGTTGCGCGCACCACCCAGAGCTGCGGGACACCGGTGACGCTATAGCGAAACGCAACATGCTCACCCCCCGGCGACAGGCTGGCCGGGCCAGCCCCGCGGGCTAGCAGATAGCGGGCAATATTGGCCGGGTCGCTGCCAGCCAAACCGACCTGAACCGCGCCGGGCTCGGGCGAGATCGCCTCGAGACTGTAATCGGGGCCCCCAATCGTCTCCTCGGCTTCCATGATAACGGGATCGATTTCTTCTGGCCCCGGTTTGGTTTCTTCAGCCAGCACGGATGTCGTGCAGGCGCCCAGGCACAGCGTGAGCGCCGCGAGCGATGTCATAGATCGAAGCATTGAGTGTCTCCCGTTTAACTCATGTGTCTTATTGGGCCATGCGCGCTGGTCCGAGAACCACCGCATTTGCGACCAATAGATTCAAGCCGTTCAAATAGGCGCGTGTCGTCGGGCTTTGTGTGAAACCAATGACCACGCCATCCCCATGGCGCTCGGCCATGACGAAGGGTTTGTAGGCGAGCTGCAGGCGGTTCTCTTCCCACAAATACCCACTGACCAATAAGTCGTCAGCTCCAGCAAAGCGGAACACATTGGCCCCATCAGACGCATTTAGCGGCCGATAGATCTCGCGCCCCGTGACCATCACATTGGCGCCATCATAACCGGCAGCGAGCCAATGGTCTGGATTCGCAACAGCGCGTGCCAACACGCCTGGAATATCCTCAGGACGTGCCCGATCGCTTTCGATACTGGCTTCATAGTCTTCGAGCGAACCGAAATTCACACCCGGTACGCGAAGTCCCTCTTCCGCGGTGCCCGACTCCGCATCTGATGTGGCCAATTCTAGTTTTGTCGAGAGCAGGCCGACATCCTTACTTGCTAGCTCAGTCACGCCGGTCGCCAAGGCAATCAATACGCCGCCATCACGAACAAAGGATTTTAACTGATCTGCACTGCGAGACTGTGCGACGACGCCGCCAAATGTGTCCGGAATGATGACCACATCATAGATGGAAAGATCGGCGCGGCCGAGCGTCGAAACACGAATGGGGGCAACCGGAATACCAAGCTCTTGTTCTAGAACAAATCGCGTATTGCCAGCTGAGGTCGGGCTCGTTCCCATATCCCAGGCCATGGCCACTTTAGGCATTTTCATCGCGGCAAAAGATGAGCTGCCAAAATTCGGCCCCTCTTCCACCCAGCTATTCGCCATGGGCACAAGCTCGGCGCCAATTTCCGTTGCCATCCGGGTCAGATCTGCACCCAGAGATTCAGGATTACCCGCAACCGGGAAGACCACGCTCCCAGATGGGAAGGTTCGTCCACCCTGCACGAAAGCGGTGTCGGTGGTTTTGCCAGACAGTCCAGCATCCAGCGCCGCGATCACCAAACGCGCTTGCCCGCCATCCGTCCACGGTACAGCATAGCCATAGCTCCCCGTGCCGGAGGTTGAAGATGGAATCGGATCCGTCGCGGCGATGGCCACAGCGTCGTCCAGATCGACGCGGCGACATTCCTCAAAACTGACCCCATCCATGAGCGGCATCGACCAGGCGGTCGTATCATAGAGTTCATGGTTTAAGCCGCGATCGCGCCGACTTTCCTGTTCGGCCACAAAGTCTGATGGCAGCGGCGTTGATGGGCTGAGAAGTGTATTGATCAAACGCCCTGTCGGCTGTGCCTTATCGACGATGAGAGCGCCCGCCGCATAACTATTGCGACACTGTGTGCTGCCTGCCGGAACCCGCTGCACAGCGATGCCTTGGCTGACCAGACGGCGCGCCAGCGACTCTGCTTCATAGCGCGCATCCGCGAGATCCATGACGACATAGCGCTCATCAGAACCCGCGGCTTCGTCAATCGCTGAGCGTCGAAACGCGCCGTAATCTCTCAGAAATGAGTCCTTATCTCGCGCCACAGTTTCCACGGTCGCGAGCGAAGAAATGACGTTGTTCCGCACCCCTTCATTATAGGTCAGCAAAGTGCCGTCGCTGCGACCATAGATCAGGCCACGCGGTGACCCTTGCTCAAACGTCATTGCAATCGATCCGTTCAAGGTCGGCCACATGTCGCCATAGCCTGGATAGAATGCGTCAAAGATCTCACGCGTAAAATAGGCGGCGCCAAAGCGATCGAACCACCGGGCCATGTTCTGGCCGAGCTGATACTGGCGGCTGCGCTGTGTGTCCGTGATGTTGGGATTGAACGGATGCGCGGCAGGCGGGAAATAATAGGTCTGATCGCCCCCCATTTCATGACTGTCGACATAAACGACCGGGTGCCAATCGAGCAGTGCCGCAATTCGCCCTTTTGTCTCAGGCTGGGTCAGCGCGAACCAGTCACGGTTCATGTCGAACACATAGTGATTAAAACGTCCGCGTGGCCAAGGTTGGTCATGTTCCGCGGCATAGCGATCCGCCATAGGCACCATGCCAAGAGCAGATCTGAAACTGTGAATGAACCGCTCGCGTCCATCCGGGTTCAGATTGGCGTCGATGACGACAATCGTATTGTCCAAAATGGTCTCAACGAGTTCATCATTCTGCGCCGCAATCAAATGGTAGGCGATAAAAATCGCGCTGTCTGACGGGGTCACTTCATCGCCATGAACGCCATAACCAAGCCAAACCACAGCTGGCAGATCAGCGATCTCGGCATCCGACAGAGACTCACCACGTCCGAGACGACCAAGATCAGACTTAATCGCATCCAACCGCGCCATATTCTCAGGCGAAGAAATGATCGAATAGGTCAGATCATTGCCTTGCCAGGACTCTGCATATTTGACGATTTCCATACGATCAGGTGCGTAGGCCGCCAAAGCCTGAAGAAACACATCGAGATCAGCAGAGGTCGTGATCTGCTCACCATGATCGTGGCCAACCGTGTCCACCAGAGTCGGCGCATCCGGATTGTAAGTCGTGTCCGGATAAGCTTGAGCGGATGCCCCGAAGACCAGGCTTGCCGCCAGGCTCATGACCGCAATCATTCTGAACAACATCATCATTTATTTTCCCAACTTCTGTCGTTTGTATGACGGCTTCAGGCCGTCTGAATTTCTATTCTATTCCAGCGCTGTCGCGACGCCTTCGCGCCGTGGATCTGCGCCGCCTTCGAGGCCATCTTCAGTAACCAGAATCACATGCAAACCGCTATTCTCACCGCGGCGTTCTTGAACATTATATCCGAGCGCCTTCAATTCATCGGCGACTTCTTGACCTCCGTCGCGGTCAACCTCAACGCCAACCGTTTCGCCGCGCGCAATCACGTTTGGCAAGGCGACCGCCTCTTGTGGGCTATACCCCCAAGCGAGCACGCCAATAATGGTCTTGGCCGTATAAGCCACAATAGAATTACCACCTGGCGACCCGGTGACCATTTTCACTTCGCCATCGGCGTCAAAAATAATCGTAGGCGACATGGAGCTGCGCGGCCGCTTCTTTGGCCCAGGCGCATTCGCCACCGGCAAGTTGGATTTACGCGGCTGACGGGCAAAATCGGTCAATTCATTGTTCAGCAAGAAGCCATTGACCATGCGCGAATTGCCGAACGCCGCTTCGATCGTCGCGGTCATCGACACGACGTTTCCATCTTGGTCCATGATCGAGAAATGGGTTGTCCCAGGCGCATCTTCGGTCGGGTCTTGGCCCCACATGCCGACCATCGGATTGCCGCCGAGGGCGACGCCGGGATCGCCCGGGGTCGGAACCGCACCCGGCTCAAACGCTTCGGTCGCCCGCACATCAAGATAAGTCGGATTGATCAAATCGGCGCTCGGCACCTGCACAAAATCAGCATCACCGACATAGTGATCGCGATCCGCATAGGCGAGGCGCTGCGCGTCCACAAAAGCGCGTATCAATATAGCAGGATCACTCGCATCCTCAGGCAGCAATCGGTCATACAGCCCTGCAATCGCATTCTGCGTGATCCCACCAGAGCTTGGCGGCGGCGCCGAACAAATCCGATATTCGCGCCATTCTCCGCAGAGCGGTGGACGCACTTTGACTTCATAGGATTCAATGTCCTCGACGCTCAATGCTCCAGGACGCGGCTCTTCGGCGAGCGTTGCCACAATCGCCTCTGGGATGGCGCCGGTATAGAATGCCTCAATGCCTTCGGTCGCCACGCGGCGCAGGGTTTCTGCATAATCTGGATTGTCGCGCACAAAGCCCTCTGCGAGCGGCACACCTTCCGGATAGAAATAGGCGGAACTGACCGGATGCTCATCCAAGCGCGTGAACTGGCGCAGTCGGTCATTGGCCAAAACGCCGGCAAGCCGTGGGCTAACTTCAAATCCCGTCTCGGCGAGTGTAATGGCGGCGTCGAAATTGCTCGCCCAATCCATCCGCCCATAAGCGTCATGCGCGGATTTATAAAGGGCGATCGCGCCCGGCACGCCAGCCGACTTGCCGGACTGCCATGCGTCTAGAAAGCCCAGCACTTCGCCATCTTCGATGAAAAGGTTCTCGTCGATGGCAGACGGGGCCGTTTCGCGCCCGTCAAACACGGTTGTGTCGCCAGTCGCGCGGTCATAGACGACCATGAAGGCACCGCCACCAATGCCGGATGATTGCGGTTCAACCAAGCCGAGCACTGTGTGCACCGCAATTGCCGCATCCACAGCGTGACCGCCATTGCGCAAGACGTCGAGACCCGCCTCCACAGCCCGGGCATCCGCGGCAGCCACCATGGCCCCTTTGGTCCATTCCGTTTGTCCCTCTTCCGCCTGCGGAGGTGGGGGTGTTTCGACGATTTGAGGATCTTCTTGGGGTTGGCAGGCGACCAGCATCACGGCCGACATACCCGCGAGCAACATAGATTTGACTGACATTCAGTACAGCTCCGACTTGGCGAATTCTCCGCTGCACCGTAGAGCGGAAGCCAGTGACAGGAAAGGCCTTTCAATGTCCGCACCCGGTAAAAACAATCTGATCACCGATATTGACGGGATTCAGGTCGGAAATGCGCACGACGCTGCTGTAAAGACAGGCAGTTCGGTGATTGTCTGCGATCCGCCTTGCGTGGGCGCCGTTGCGGTCGCCGGTGGCGGGCCGGGGACGCGCGAAACCGACTTATTGGACGCAGACAAATTGGTCGAACAGGTCAATGCTATCGTCTTGTCCGGCGGTAGCGCCTATGGCCTGGCCGCTGCTGATGGGGTCGCCGCGGCGCTCGGCGCACGCGGCCAAGGGTTTGCTATGGTCGATCGGCCAGATGTCCCGAAAACGCCCATCGTGCCGGGCGCCATTCTCTACGATCTCGCAAATGGCGGCGATAAAGCCTGGGGCGAGACACCGCCCTATCGCGCTTTAGGACAATCCGCATTGGCCGCCGCGACCGATGGTGCATTCCCGCTCGGCGCGGCTGGCGCTGGATATGGCGCCCGTGCTGGACGACACGCTGGCGGGCTCGGCTCCGCCTCCATCGTCACGGATGATGGGATGTCGGTTGGCGCCTTGGTCGCGGTGAACAGCTTCGGTTCGGTCTATATGCCGGGCACGGACGCGTTCTGGGCCTGGCCTTTCGAGATCGATCACGAGTTTGGTGGCGCCCGTCCACCGGCCAGCTATCGCGCCGATGCCGAAGACTGGGGCGCCGCGAAGCAAAATCCGCAGCCGGGCGAGAATACGACCATTGCCTGTATCGCAACCGATGTCGCGCTCAAACCTGGCCAGGCCAAGCGCGTCGCGAACATGGCCCTGGCTGGCATGTCCCGCGCCATCCGCCCAGTTTTTGCGCCCTTTGACGGAGATGTCGTCTTCGTTCTCTCAACCGCCAAACAGCCTTTGCCAGAGCCCAGCCCGCTCAATTTAGCCCGCCTCGGCGAGCTCGCCGCCAACACGCTCGCCCGAGCCATTGCCCGCGGTGTGCATGAAGCACAGTAATTTCCTGATATCAGGTGTTGCTTTCACGCGGGGCCGAGAGTATGTGTCCCGCTTCCGCGCTTCGGTAGCTCAGTTGGATAGAGTACTTGGCTACGAACCAAGGGGTCGGGGGTTCGAATCCTCCCCGAAGCGCCATTAAATTTTATCGGCTATTGTATAGCGATGGGATGATGCAGTCGTCATGATGGTTTGATCGAGCAACGGAATTGTGCTCTCAGCCCGAACTTGATCAAAATAATGGCCAGCGCGCTAATTTGAGCAGACTTATTGTCAATGTACGGCGCCGTGCATTGCCCCTATGCCAGATCACAGTGCAAACAGAAAACCTTTAGTCTTAGCAATGCAATCGACGCGTTTTCATCGCTTTGAATTGAGGTTGAGGGCACGTTTTTTGCACGATTGATAATGGGGCGATGATGCCGTATCGAAAGAAATCTGCGATGGATTTGTGTATCAAACCAAAAAAGAGACGGGTGAAGACTGTCGGTAAAGACATGGTCATATACGCATCCTTGAGCACACGTTGAGAATCGCGTTTGCCAGTATCCCCGATGTTGCGGACCCACGCTCTTGGTCCGGGATTCCCCATGCGGCGTTCACTCATTTGTCGAAGAAAGCGGATTTAGTCCCCATATCGCCGCTCGCACACCGTGAGTCTTGGTGGCTCAAGGCCAAGCTTAGATATTATAATCGCGGCCATCGCGGGCGCTTTTATCCTCATTATCATTTGGATGCGATGCGGAGCGTGAGCGAAGCCGTAGACCAGCAAATCGCGGACGCCGATTTGTTGTTTAGTATTTTCCCAGATCCAGCGGTTTACTCAAAATCATCGAAGCCTTGGTTCTTTTTTAGCGATGCAACATTTGCTTCGCTGTACCGATTGTATCCAGCATTGAGAAACTTAGCGCCGGAAACGGTTCGGCGGGGACATCAATTTTGGCAGGAAAGCTTAGATCGAGCGGCTGGGGCGGTGTTTGCTTGCGAGTGGGCGGCGCAAAGCGCTATTGAAGATTATGGCGCCGACCCATCGCGCGTACACGTCGTTCCAATGGGAGCCAGCGTCCCTAAGCGTGTTTCATTCGATGAGGTCAAACAAGCACTTGAGAACCGCTCGACAAACCGATGCAATCTGCTGTGGATGGGCGTCGACTGGGAGCGTAAAGGCGGCTCCACGGCAGTGGCCGTCATGCAAGAGCTTCAGAAGTTAGGGATACCCGCGACGCTTCAAGTCGTTGGTCGATCAGAAGATCAAATTGGGCCTCAGCCTGAGGGCGTAACAGCACTTGGATTTATCGGAAAATCATCAGCCGAAGATCAGACCCGATGGGCTGAGTGTTTTTTGAATGCAGACTTTTTTGTTTTTCCGACATTAGCTGAAGCAGCTGGACTGGTTTTCGGTGAAGCAAGTGCGTTCGGAGTGCCATCGATCGCAACATCCGTTGGAGGCGTCGAAACCATGGTCGTCAATGATGTGAACGGCTTCGCCCTACCGCCCGAACAATTTGTTGAATTGGCGGTGGCGAAGATTTCCCGGCTTTGGCAAGATCGCGACGCGTATGATGCCCTCAGTTTGTCATCGTTCAAACGCTACGAGTCTGATCTCAATTGGGACGTGTTCAGCGATCGACTCATAGACATATTTTCGCAACATATCGGATCTGCGGCGCAAAACTGACAGTTCCAAGCAATTTCCGTTTCGTCCTGGTCTTTGTGAAATTCATCGCCTACACCCGGGTTTGGGGTTGAGATGAGCGATATCAATAACGAATTTGAAGCCGTCGCTATTCGCGATGACCAGCTGACGCCATGGTGGCGGGTGGCGGCTGTGGGCTCGATGGTGGCATTCTCGCTGCCGACCTTCATCACGGGATTAGAAGTCTATCATGGCCTGACGCCGTGGCAGACCGTGTGGGCCTTGGTGATTGGATCGGCGCTGATCTTTGCCATTGGCAGCGCAATGGGCGGCATTGGGTCTGAAACTCGGATGAGCTCTTATTTACTGACCCGTATTGCCTTCGGCGATCATGGCGCGGGCGTGGTCAATATCGCCTTTGCGATCTCACTGCTGGGCTGGTTTGGGATCAATATCAATCTGTTTGCCGACGCGGTATCGGGCTTGAGTCAGACCCTGTTTGGAACATCGCCTTCAGATGTGATCCTGTCGCTGATCGCAGCGGCGTGTATGACGGGCGTGACCTTTGCCGGATTTCGAGCGATCAATCTGCTCGCCACGCTAATGGTGCCGGTGCTGGCGATTGTGACGGTGATTTTGGCTTATAGCGCGCTGAATGCGCAGCCTCTGCCGGACATGATGGCCGTCGAAAAGCCAACCACATTAACCCTCGGCGGTGGGATATCCGCGATTGTTGGTGCGATTATCATTGGCGCGATCATTCTGCCGGACATTACCCGTTTCGTGAAATCGTGGCGTGGAGCCATGGGCGTGACCTTCATTTCCTACATGATTGTCCAGCTTCTGGTCATGGCTTCTGCCAGTCTTGCCAGCAGCGCCACAGGCTCGAATGATATTATCGAGATTATGCTGCAATTTGGCCTTGGGCTCGGGGCGTTTGTGATCGTCATTGCAGGCAGCTGGGTGCTCAATGCGCTCAACCTGTATTCGACCGTTTTATCCGTCAAAGCGACCTTTCCCAAACTCAATCAGAGCCTGTTGATCATCGGTTTGGGCGTCTTCGGCGCGGGCGCCGCATTGCTCAATCTATTGGATGTCTTTGTGGTCTTCTTGATCTATTTGTCGATCATCTTCATTCCCGTGGCCGGGATCGTGATCAGCGATTATCTCTTCGTGCGCCGCAGCGACTATCGCATCGAGCAGCTCGAGAACAATCGCAAATTCGCGCCCATCGCGTTTTGCGCTTGGGTCATTGGCGCCCTCGCCGCCCTGGCCATGGAAGAAGGCGTGGTCAAATCGCCGAGTGGCATTGGCGCGATTGATGCGATCGCCTTGACCGCGACCAGCTATTTACTGCTGACTTGGCTGAGCCAAAAACTGACACCCCGAAACGCGAAAGAGGATGCCTAGAAGATGCGCATTGGCATTGATGTGGGCGGCACGCACACAGACGCGGTCATCATGGACGGAAACACGGTCGTAACATCGACCAAAGTGCTGACCAGCGCAGATGTTATGGAGGGCGTGGCCAATGCCCTCGACACTGTGATCGGGAATAGCGGCCTGCCGACAGACGCAATCCAATCGGTGATGATTGGGACCACACAATTCACCAATGCCATCGTCGAAAGACGGCAATTGGCAGAGACAGGGGTGTTTCGGCTTTGCTTGCCGGCTGGGCGCGGATTGCCGCCCATGGTCGATTGGCCTGATGATATTGCAGACGCCGTCGGACGGCATAGCTATCCGCTCCACGGAGGCTATCTCTATGATGGCTGGCCAGTGGCGGATCTTGACGATGCCGAGATTGATAAAGCCATCGCGGACGCCAAGGGCAAGGGCTTGAAGAATTTCGCCATCGCGTCCGCCTTTTCCCCGATGAATGCGGCGCCTGAAACCCTTGTGGCCGAGCGGATCAAAGCAGCCATTCCTGACGCGCACATCACCTGTTCGCAAAGCTTTGGTCGCTTAGGCTTGATGGAGCGCGAGAACGCAGCGGTCTTGAACGCCACATTGCTGCAATTCGCCGAGCGCGTCGTCTCAGCCTTTTTGGACGCCCTGCGTACGCGCAATCTGACCTGCCCGGTCTTTATCAGCCAGAATGATGGCACCCTGATGAATGCAGACTTTGTCCGAGCCTTCCCAGCCTTGACCTTTGCTTCCGGGCCGACCAATTCCCTGCGCGGCGCGATGCTGTTGACCGGACTGGAAGACGCCATTGTCGTCGATATTGGCGGCACCACGTCGGACATTGGTGTGTTGCAAGGCGGGTTTCCGCGAGAGTCCAATGCGGTGATCGAAGTGGGCGGTGTTCGGACCAATTTTCGGATGCCGGACATTCAAGCCATTGGGCTTGGGGGCGGCAGCCTTGTCAGCGCGGACGGTCAAACACTCGGCCCGCAATCGGTTGGTCACAGATTGACGACCGAAGGCTTGGTCTTTGGCGGTCAAACCCTGACGGCCACAGATATTGTCGTCGCCAGCGGTCATCAGGCCATCGGCGACGCAGAGGCGGTGGCGCATCTGCCAAAAGACATGGTCGAAACCGCCCGACAAAGAATGCTGACTATTCTTGATCGCGGCATCGACATGATGAAACCTGGCGCGGTGCAAATGCCGGTCATTTTGGTTGGCGGTGGGTCCGTTCTGGTGACTGGCGAGTTACAAGCCGCGAGCGAGGTGCATCGGCCGGAACATGCCGGCGTGGCTAATGCCATCGGCGCAGCCATCGCGCAGGTCGGTGGCGAGAGCGAGAAAATTATCTCCTACCAATCGCTGCCCCGCGAGGATGCGATTGCCCAGCTCAGTCGCGAGGCCGAGGCGCAAGCCCTATCCGCTGGCGCGGCGCAAGAGAGCCTGCGTGTGGTCGATATTGAAGAAACCGAAGTGCCTTATATGGGCCAAGATACGATGCGCGTACGGGTCAAGGTCATCGGTGACTTGGCGATAAAACCCGCAGGAGCAAAGACATGAAACTCGGTGCGGAACACCTTGATGATTTGGCCTTGGGCTCAGTCTTTCTCGCGACGGGCGGCGGCGGTGATCCTCACGTCCCCAAATTGCTGACCGCTGAGGTGCTCAAACGCACGGGGCCTGTTGATCTGATCGCGCCAGAAGATTTGCCTGACGATGCCTTCGTCGCAGCGATCGGCAATGTCGGGGCGCCCACGGTCAGCTTGGAATTGCTACCCTCTGACAATGAGGCGCTGATCGCGCTTGAAGCCTTTGAGAAACAGATGGGTCGAACATTAGATGCCGTCATCTCGTTTGAGATTGGCGGCGGTAATTCTCTGATCCCAATCATGGCCGCGGCCAGCCGCGGCATTCCAGTCGTTGATGGCGATGGTATGGGGCGCGCTCTGCCAGAAGCACAGATGATGACCTATGCTATTCGCGGAATTCCTTCGACGCCGGCCCTGGCCTGTGACTATGCCCGCAATGTCACTCTCTTCACGACCAAAGGCACCGATGTGTATGAACGCCATATTCGCGCTTTGGCGATGAGTTCTGGCGGCATGATCACCACGGTCGAACATGGCATGACCGGCGCGACCGTAAAACAAGCTTTGATCCCCGGAACTGTCAGCTTCGCTCTAAAGCTCGGCTCATTCTTGCGCGAAAATCGCGGTCAAGCGCCGGCTTTGTTGGCGCCCTTACAAGCCTTATTCGCGGACTCGATTTATGGTGAGTGCCGACTCATCCATACTGGAAAAGTGGTCGACAAATCGACTCGCATTGTCGGGGGCTTCGATGTCGGCAATACGATTGTCGAAGGTTTTGACGCGGGCATGGCGCCGGTCGAGATCGATATTAAGAACGAATATTTACTGGCGCGCCGCGGCGAACAGGTGCTCGCCTCCGTGCCAGACCTGATCATTATCGTGGATTACGAAACCTCCGAACCGATCAATGCAGAACGTCTACGCTACGGACAGCGTATCGCGATTTTTGCCATTGGTTGCCCCGAATTCTATCGCCAGCCAGATGCGTTGAAAGCGGTCAGTCCGCGGCATTTTGGGTTTGATTTAGATTATATCCCATTGGAACAATTGCCATATTAGCCGCACGGCTTATCCATAAGCGTTGGAAGTGCCAAATTGGGAGTTGGGACCGACCATGAATATGAAACAAATACTCGCCGCGATTCCCGCGGCGCTCGCGGCGGCTGGCCTGGCCTCTGCAGCACCCGGCACCGTTTTGAAAGGCGCCGATATTATTGATGTCGAAGACGGCAAAGTGCTGCGCGGCCAAGTGGTTGCGATTGAAGACGACAAGATCACTTATATTGGCTCAGAGCGGCGTCTGCCGGATGGCGAATGGACCGAGATCGACCTGACCGGCGCGACTTTGATGCCGGGCCTTTCCGACAGTCACGTTCATCTGACATCCGGCGCCAATGTTCATGGCTTTCGTCGCCTGACCCGGTCGACCTCGCGGGCCGCCATTAGCGGCGTGGTCAATGCAGAAATCACCCTGCTTGCCGGATTCACAACCGTGCGAAACCTCGGCGCGCCAGGCTTCACAGACATTGATCTCAAGAAAGCCATTGATGAGGGCGAAATCGTCGGCCCACGCATTATTGGCGCTGGCCAGTCGATTGGCATTACCGGTGGCCATTGTGGCGACGCGACCCTGCTGCCTTACGAAGCCCAACGTCGCACTGGAGGCCGCGCCGATGGACCTTGGGAAGTCCGCCAGAAGGTGCGCGAGAATAAAAAATATGGCGCTCAGGTGATCAAGTTTTGCGGCACCGGTGGGGTCTTATCGCCCAACACGTCAATCAATGCGCAGCAATATTCGCTGGAAGAGATGAAGGCGATTGTCGATGAAGCCCGGCTATTAGATTTGAAAGTCGCCGTGCACGCACATGGTCCGCGCGGGATTCAATCGGCGATCGAAGCCGGGGTGGATTCGGTTGAGCATGCCAGCATGATCACGGATGAGAGCATCGCTCAAGCGGTCGAACAAGGCACGTTTCTGTCCATGGATATTTATGTCTCTGACTATATCCTATCCGAAGGCGAAGCCGCAGGTATCCTCGAAGAGTCTCTGGCCAAAGAGCGCATGGTTGGTCGGGTGCAACGCGAGCGGTTCCAGGCGGCATTTGAAGCAGGTGCGAACATGGCCTTTGGCAGCGATGCCGGCGTCTATCCACATGGCACCAATGCGCGGCAATTCTCGAAAATGGTCGAGTGGGGCATGTCGCCGATGCAAGCGATCTATACGGCAACCCTGAGCAACGCGATCCTGTTTGGCCTGGAAGATGAAATCGGCTCGATTTCTGTCGGCAAATCAGCAGACATAATCGCGGTTGAGGGCGACCCGTTGCGCGATATTCGTGAACTGGAAGACGTTGATTTTGTTATGAAAGACGGCGTGGTCTATCTGAACGAGATTAGCGACTAAGCTTCATAAAGCCCCTCAAATCTAGCCAGGGTCTCTTGCCCTAAGCCGGATTTGAGCGGTTCCAAATAAGCTTCCACCTTTCGCCATGCGCCAATGCCACGTGTGTTCATCGGTTGACGCACTTGCTCGCTGCTGGCGGTGCGGACCGCACGCTGCGTTTCATGAAAGCTGACGCAGCCCGGCTCAAAATCGACCCCGACATGGGCAAGGATCTCACGGATCTTCGCTTCTGGGTCGCGCACCAATCGCTCATATTGAACCGTCAACACGCGTCCCGGTAAGACGCGATGCCAATGATCCATCAGCTTCAAATAGTCTGAGTAGAACGCACCGATATGCGCCAGGCCATAGCTAAATTCGACCCCCGTGGGGAAGTGCTGCTTGTACAGGCTCAAGCCACAATCCAGCGGATTTCGGCGCGCATCTATGATGATCGCTTGCGGCAAAATTTTATGGATCAGACCAACATGTCTGAAGTTGAAGGGCAGCTTATCGGTGAAGAAGGGGCGGCCATCATTTCGAAAAAGCGCACCATCAGAAATGTATTGCTGGCCAAGCTCGCTTAACTCTGCAGGGCTCAGCGCCCCAGCCTTTTCTAGCAATCCCCCTTTATGCTCCAACGCGCATTTCACGTGCGCTTTGCGGGCAATGCTCGGCATTGTCGGCTGTTCGATCGTGCCTTCGATCTGCGAGTGGCTGGCCAGAATTTGTTCGATCAAGGTCGAGCCAGATCTCGGCAACCCCAAGATGAAGATTGGCGTCGGGCCGGTGGCGATTTGATCTGCCTGGATGGGCAGTCCCGCTTGATCAAACGCTTTCATCCTCGCATCTACCTCTTGGCTGAACACGCTTGCATCATATTTGGCATTCGGATGTAGGCTGTTTGCCGCGTTGTAGAGCGACATGGTCTGATCCCAATCACCGTGAGATTCACTCGCTTTCGCGAGCGCGAATGTCGCCACGCATTTTTCCATGGGAGGAAGCGAAGGTGTGTCGATCAAGCGTTTGATCGCATCGGCGTCTGCATCGGAAAAATCGAACGTCTTCATATCCGCCAATGCCCACCACGCGCCGGCATTGTGAGGGTTATGCGCGAGACAGGATCGATACGCTGCGATGCTTTCTTCGCGTTTTCCCATCACGCGCAGGATTTGTCCGCGCACCAGATCCACTTGGCTGGCTTTATCCGCGTCGCCCGAAGCGAGAGCCGCGGCGCGATCGCACACCGCAAGCAATTCTTCGTTTCGGCCATGGCGCAGCAATATGCTGACCAGGGTCCAAAGCGCTGGGAAGGAGTCTTCGGTGCGCACCAAAGTGCGGGCTTCTTCAATCGCAGCTTGAAAGTCCCCAGCCTGGTCGAGGGCTCCGACCAACATGTTCCGCAAAACCAGATCCGCTGGGCCATAGTCCAACCCATGCCGAAGCGCCTCGACCCGCCCTTCAGGGTAATTTTTCAGGCCCGAGATTTCAGCAATGGTAAAGACCGCACGCGGATGGCCTGGCTGTTTCGCCAACATTTGCTTCGCGACGGCTTCTGCCTGGCTGTAAGCGCGGTTTTGCATATGACCCTGAATGGCGCGAAACTCTGCTTGCAGCGGGTCAAATTGCTGGGCCACCTGCCCGACATGCACGGCTTCGCGATAATTCTCTGTGTCGAAGAGAATTTTGCTCAATCGCAGCCAGCCCTGGAAGAATTGAGGATCTGCTTTCAGAGCCGCCTTCAAGTCTGAAATGGCGCCAATCGCATTCCCGCTCGCAAGGTTGCGATCGACTTGTTGCAAAAGGCTTTGGTGTTGGCTGCTCTGATCCATAAGTCCCCCATAACAACAAATGCGGAGGCTTTCGCCTCCGCATTCCAGTTTTAGATGATCAATCAGTGATTACTGACGATAGGTCACACCGAGGAAGAAGAAACGTCCGCGCGGTCCAACCGGCCAAGCGGTTTGAGTGGAGAACGGCTCTTCGTCTGCGATATTGTTGATACCGCCATAGAAGGTCGTTGAGTCATTCCAGTCATAGCTTGCATTCGCGTCGAAGATATAAGTCTCGTCGAAGAAGCCAGCGTCTCCGAAGAGCTCGAAGTCTTCAATCTCATCAGCGAACTGCTCACTCTGATACGAGGTCTGCAACGCAACGCTCAAAGGACCACGATCCCAAGACAGTGTCAGGTTTCCAGAATATTCAGGGATCTGGATTTCTTTCACTTCTGGGTCGACTTCAGTCGGCGCCAATGGGTTGAAGAATTGATCGAGGGCTTCTTGCTTCGATCCAACCAAAGATACGCCGAACGTGTTCTCACCAACATCGAAAGTATAGTTCACAGAAACATCGAAACCTGAGGCCTCGAGGTTCGCGAAGTTCACTTCCTGGTTGGTCAGATCCGTCAAACCGCCATCTGCGCGCCGAACGAACAGAGAGCAGAATTGCTGTGCCGGATAAGTTGTAGAGTCGAGACAGCCTTCAAGGATGTCTTCTTCCTCGACGGACTCAATCGCGTCTTCGATGGTCACATCCCAATAGTCTAGCGTCACAGACAAGCCATCAATGAAGCTTGGCGTGAACACAGCACCAATGGTGAATGTTTCTGCCGTTTCCACATCAAGATTTGGGTTGCCGCCCAAAGTACCGCCAAAGCGACCGGTCAATGGGTTGGTCCAGATATAGTTTCCGGCACCGTCAACAATGTCCGTCAGCGGAACGCCAGCGGCTTGCAGGTCGGCAATACAGTTGGCTTCGCGTTGCGCGCTACCGGCTGTTACGTTGCCCGGATCACATGGATCAGCTGTCGCCGAAATTGTGATTGGAAGCGCTGGGTCAAACAGTTCAGTGATGTTTGGCGCCCGCACAGCTTCTGAGAAGGTGCTACGGATGCTCAAGTCACTGGTCGGTGCCCATGTACCGCCAACTTTCCAAGTGGTCGCTTCACCCAGCGTGGAGTAATCAGCAAATCGAACTGCTGCATCAAGCGTGAACTCTTTTGCAAACGCGCGATCCAGGAAGATTGGCAACCGGACTTCCGTAAACACGTCCGTCACATCATAGCCGCCCTTAGTGTCAAACTGCTGCTGGTTGTCGATGTCCGTGAACGAGAACACGTATGGGACAACAGAGCTGACCTGCACGCCTGGCGTGAACGACGAGCCTTGTGGCAGAATACCGAGCGTCAATGGATCGAGCTGGTTGTCACTCGACTCATCGCGGTACTCGATCCCGGCAGCATAGCCGATTGGTCCATCAAGAACCGCATCAAGGATCCCAAATTGACCTGTTGCGATCGCTGAGATCACGGTCTGCTCAAGTTCCAGCACGTCTTCCAGATCGGCGGTCACAAAGTTTTGTGCCGCTTCACTCGCGGAATAGGTTCCGAACGGGTTCAGCGGCTGACACTGGCCATCGCCAGGCGTGAACGAGAAGTAATTGCTGGAGTTAAACGCGCCATTGCCGAAATTGTTGCCGGCGGTGAAATAATCAATTTCGTAAGCTGCCGTTGGATCCAGATCAGATCGACAGACAATGCTGCCATCTGGCGCTGTGGTCGTGTCGATCGCAGCAAAAACACGGTCCAAATAGATGGCGGTTGTTTCAGACGTATTCTTGAACCGGCCATGATTGGCCGAGAATTCTGCGACGTGTCCAGGCGCGAATTCCCACTCTAAACCACCGACAAAGCGGAAGGTCTCACGCGTATAGGTGAAGTCGTTATTATCACTCCAATCCAGCGGGTCTTGCGTGAGCAAGAGATAACCAACCGAGTCAGCGACAGACTGAAGCTGTGATGGAATGAATGGGTTGTCCGGCAAAATCGCCAATGTGTCGTAGAACGTGTCCTGCTCGCCAAATGTCGTGGACTCAGCGCGGACATATTTCCCTTCAAAGAAGAGAGACATATTGTCTGACAAATCGTAGCTTGAGTTCACGTTGAGCACAAACTTGTCTGTGTCTGGATAAAGCGTGTCGCGGTCAAAGCTCAGACGGCCACCGTCGCCGCCAACGCCCCATAGGCCGTTCAAGACGATGCCGTCTTGGTTCACCCGAACGGTGCCATCTGGATTGGTCAACCAGCAACCAGCGAGGAAGCCAACACGGCCGCCTTCTGATTCCTGACAGTCGGCAACGCCATTGCCGTTAATGTCCACGTAAGTGATGCTACGACCACCAAAACCTGGCGCGATTGAGCCTTCTTGCGAGGTCAACCAAAAGCGTGGATCTTCAACAATTGCACGCGGTGGCGCACCAGCGCTAGAGTCAGGATTTGCCCGTGGCTCAACAGACGCAATGCCATTGTTGCGCGACCAAGAGCGATCGCCATATGTGATGCTTGAGTCTTCTTCGACAGAGAAGGCAACAACGACATTGCCGCGGCCTTCATCGAAGTTCTGACCCCACAAGAGATCGACGGCAAAGTTTTCGGCGTCGCGCTTGTCGGAAATACCGCCGCGCGCATCGAGCTGCAGGCCTTCAAAATCGTCTTTAAGGATGAAGTTCACAACACCGGTCACAGCGTCTGCACCATAAACAGCTGACGCACCGCCCGTGGTCACTTCGACACGCTCAACTAGGGCGCGGGGGATTGTCCCCACGTCTACCGCTTGCGTTCCGCGGAAACCAGATACGTGGCGACGACCATTGACCAGCGTCAAAGTCCGCTCTTGGCCCAGTCCGCGCAAGTTCAGCGCGTTCGCCCCGGTCACAGAATTCTCAGCTGTCAGTGAAGATACCAGCGCCGGAATGTCGTTGACGACGTCCGCCAGGTTAAGTTCACCTGATAGTCTGAAATCATCTTCGTCCAAGGACTGAACGGGCGTTGAAGATGTTAGGTTCGGATCTGTCGGGATACGCGACCCCGTGATCACAACCGTATCTTGAACGGCGGCTTCTTCCTCTTCGCCTTCGTCCTGCGCCGCCGCTGTAAATGACAATGCTGTTGCCATTGACGCGATCGCCGCGCTTGAAATCAGTACCTTTCTTAAAGGTACGCCTTTCCACTCTCTCCGCATGGTGAGCCTCTCCCTGCTACATTAACGCTGCCAATGTGCTACGGGCTCACCCAGCGGTCCGTCCAAACAATTTGTAATCTGGAACTGCAATCCAAAACAAACGTGGTAAACGTGACACACCTCTAGGCAGGTATGCCGCGTAATTAGGCATCTTGAGACGAGTTGAGACTAGGCCGGCATCTCTATGCGGCGATAGACGAGGTCAGCATAGTCATTGACCAGCGCTTCCGAGGTTTGGCCCGGCGTGTATCTATGCTCGCCAATCTCCGCAACCGGCGTGATTTCAGCCGCAGAGCCGGTGATGAAACACTCATCAAACGTGCTTAGCTCATCCGGCATAATCACCCGCTCAATCACCTCAATCTGACGCGCTTTGGCGAGCTTGATCGCGGTTTGGCGGGTAATCCCATTGAGGAAACAATCTGGCGTTGGTGTGTGCAAAGCGCCATCGCGCATGAAGAATATATTGGCGCCGGTCGCTTCGGCCACTTGCCCGCGATAATCGAGCATGAGCGCGTCCGCATAGCCTTCATTCTCTGCCGCGTGCTTGGACAAAGTACAGATCATATACAGACCCGCAGCTTTGGCGTGGCAGGGTGCGGTCAATGGATCCGGACGGCGATACATGGCATGCGTCATCCGAATGCCCTTCATCTTATCGGCGAAATAGTCGCCCCAGGCCCAAACCGCGACGGCCAGGTGGATCGTATTATTCTGGGCTGAAACGCCCATCATCTCACTGCCGCGCCAAGCGAATGCGCGGACATAAGCATTTTCCAAACCCGACTTTGCGAGCGTTTCGGCTTTGATTTGCTCCAACTCGTCGACAGAGACCGGCAGATCAAAGCCCATAATCTTGGCGGAATTGGCCAAACGTTCAGAATGGCGCCGAGAGGCATAGATGACGCCGCCATAGGCGCGCTCGCCCTCAAACACGCAGGAGGCATAGTGCATGGCGTGAGTCAGCACATGAACTTTCGTGTCGCGCCAAGGGACAAACTGGCCGTCCATCCAAATATAGCCGTCACGATCATCATAGGCTTGGTCTGCCATTCTCTTTTCCTGTCTTGCGCTTCTACACGTTTCGCGGGCATTCTCAGATCACTATGGTGAATGTCAACCAAATACGCACGAATGCGCCCGGCTTTGATCCACGTCTGTTCCTTCGCGATGAGGAGCTCGATTACGGAATTGCGCTCTTATTGGCAAGTGAGCGGGCCTTGATGAAAGCCGCTCGCGAAATCGCGCGCGATTTTGAAATGCCAATCTTGGCCGCTCAGACCCTGCTGACCATTCGATTTCAGCCCGGACCTTCAGTCAATCAACTCTGCGACCAGCTCGATAGCACCACGCCGACTTTCGCCCGAATCATTGGTGACTTGGAGAAACGCGGCCTAATCGAGCGGCGTCAGAGCGAGACCGGTGATCGACGCGTGCGGCTCCTATATCTCACCCATGAAGGCAAACGCGTCACTGATCCGGCCACGCTTGCCATGCGCGACAAGCTGCGCAAAGCCTATCGCACCGCAGGTGCCAGCGCCGTTGGCGGCGTGCGCAGTGTCTTGGAGGCTTTACTATGAGCGGCGAAACGCACCTTCTCATTGTCGATGATGATGACCGCATTCGCGATCTGCTGAAACAATATCTGTCGCGCGAAGGCCATTCCGTGACCACCGCCGCGGATGCTTCGGCGGCGCGAAAACTCTTGCAAAGATTTAGTTTTGACCTTGCCATTTTCGACATCATGATGCCGGGCGAGGATGGTTTGAGCCTGCTTAAAGCGCTGCGCGAAGACGGCAATGACACGCCCGTGCTCTTGCTCACCGCGCGCGGGCAATCCAGCGACAGGATTGAAGGCTTGCGCTTGGGCGCAGATGATTATCTGCCAAAACCGTTTGAGCCGGAAGAATTAGCGCTGCGCACCGCCGCCATTATTCGCCGGACCCATGTCCCGCCGCCGCCAGATGAAATCGAAATGTCCGGCTTGGTTTTCGATCCCGCAAAAGGCCTGCTCACGGGTCCGAGTGGAAACATCCGTTTGACCGATAGTGAGCTACAGCTGCTGACCTTCTTATCGCGGCATCCGGGCGACCCGATTTCCCGCGAAGATTTAGCCGAGCGCACCTCAAATGGCACCGAACGCAGCATCGATGTCCAAGTCACCCGACTCCGAAAGAAGATCGAACCTGACCCGAGGAACCCCATTCACATCCAGACTGTGCGCGGTATCGGTTATCGGCTCATGCCTGACTGAATAAAGGGACACATAAATGCTCAAAATCCATCACTTGCGCGTCGGGCGCTCGGTTTTCACGGTCTGGCTGCTCGAAGAGCTGGGCGCGACGTACGAATTTGAATTCTATGATCGCAACGAAATGGGCCGCGCACCGCCGGAATTGAAAAACGCGCATCCGCTCGGCAAATCACCGGTGATTGAGGATGATGGTTTTGTCCTCGCAGAATCCGGTGCCATCGCGCTTTATTTGCTCGAAAAATTCGATCCGGATCGCAAATTCGGTCCGCCAAAAGGCGATTCCAAAGCGCGGGCGGAATGGATGCAATGGTTGATGTATACAGAAGCATCCGCTTTCGCACCGCTTCTCATCAAGCTTCTGCTCAGCCGCAGCGAAGACAAGCCGCCGATTTTCGACATGTTCTCAACAGGGGAAGTCGCTCTGCAGCTCAGCTATATTGAGGCGCGTTTGGCAGATCGCGATTATGTCATGGGCGATACATTCCAAGCGCCAGATATCGGCCTGACTTACATTGCCAGCATGGCAGAGCGTCTCGGCGAGCTTGGTCCATATCCGAAACTCGCGGCTTATCTTGCCCGCAACGTCGAAAGACCCGCCTTTCAGCGGGCCTTTGCAAAAACGGGCGGTTAAGCCTCAGCTTTTCCCACGGCGGATCCGGCGACGACGCCATCCGCGGCGCGATTCCATTTTCGGGGTCGGCTCTGCCGTGACAAAGCCGTCCACGTCATTTGCGTTCATTGACTCATCGGCCGCCAAAATTGCCGAAACCATTTGGCTGTTTGGGAGGTTTTGATTAGCTGCAACACGTACCATTTTCTGGTCTCCTATTTACTCGAATGAGCCAAAATTTGGTTGACGCAATCGATAATTCAAATCTAAAGAAACTTTTCATTCGATAGGTTTGTACTACCAAAAATGCGCCCTACCCTTCGCCAACTTCAATATGTGGTCGCTGTCGCAGAGACGGGTCGTTTTCATGAAGCGGCCAAACGCCTGCATGTCAGCCAACCGAGCCTCTCTGCGCAAATCTCTGCGGTGGAAGAACAATTGGGCGTGCAGCTGATTGAACGCGGGCGCAGCGGCGCTTTGATGACCATTCAAGGTGAGGAGTTTGTGAAACGGGCGCGCTTGATTTTGCGTGACGTGGAGGAACTCAAAGCCGCGATGAATACGCACGAGGGCACATTGGCCGGTCGGATTCGTCTCGGCGTATTGCCCTCCGTTGGGCCTTATCTTTTGCCACCCGTTGTGCGCGACCTGCACCGCACCTATCCGCAGCTTAGATTGGTGGTCGAGGAACATTGGACGGAGCAACTCAATGCCCGATTGATGGACGGCACACTCGATTGTGTGATCTCAACCCCGGAAGACCATAGTGATTTGGCAAGCGCGGTATTGTTCGAAGAGCATTTGTGGGTTTGCGCGGCGCCAGACGACGAATTGGCGGGCACGGGCCCCGTCTATATCGAAGATCTGAAGGGCCGAGACATACTCAGCGTCGGGCAAAATGTTCGCCTCAGCCGCACCGTTCGGGCGCTCGCCGATGCCGCGGAAGCGAATATGAGCGGCGTCTTTACCGGGACCAGCCTCGATGCCATCCGGCACATGGCCGCGACCGGGGCGGGCGTCGCGATTTTGCCCGCGATTTATGCGCTCTCTGAGGCCAGCCGCGACGCCGACTTGGTTCTGCGCCCACTGGATCATCCGCGGGCACAGCGGCGTGTGGCGCTCATCTGGCGACCGACATCGCCGATGGCGGACAGTTTTCAGCTCATGGCCGATATTTTACGCGCAGATGCCAAAGCCATCCTGGAAAACGACTTGCCCTGATAGCGAGGCTACCCATCAATTGAGCGACCGCGTATAAGCGTGCTTCGCATTCTAGAATATGGGGATGTCATGAGCCAATCAGAGACGGCCTTTCGACCCGGACCTTTGTCGCAAACTTTGCTGACCCTGTCGCGGCGGACACCCCTTGGAAGGGGGGCGTTCCGTAAAATCATGGCCCGCGGCGTGCGCGCCCTGAACCCGGATCGTCCGCTGGACGTCTCACTTTATGGTGGCAAAGCGAGGCTGCACCATTCGGGTAATAATTCAGAAGTCAAAGCTCTGCTCAGCCCGAAACGGTATGCCCGCGAAGAATATGCGTTTTGCCGCGAGCATATGCCGACCCAAGACGGCGTGTTTCTCGACATTGGCGGCAATGCCGGTGTGTTCAGCCTGTTTGTCGCGTCGCTGATGCAGTCCGGCACGCTGATCTGCGCCGAACCTCAACCCAATATGTTTGAACGGCTCAAGATCAATTTCTCACTCAATCCTGATCTGTCAGAACGTTTATCCCTTCACCTCAATCAAACCGCCGTGGGCGGTGCTGAACCGGGCAGCCTGACGATTTCGGTTCCCGATAGCGCGGGCCAAGCCTCAGCACGCCTGGTTGAGGATGCGCCGACCCTCACTGTCCCGGTCATCCCAATGTTGGACTTGCTCAAACAAAGCGATGTGTCGCGCCTGGACCTGTTGAAAATTGATGTCGAGGGCTTCGAAGATGGCATCCTCTTTCCCTTCTTCGAGACCGCTGAGACAGCGTTTTTTCCGAAAGCCATCGTCATGGAAGCCTGTCATTCCGGACGTTGGGAGCGAGATTGTGAGGCGCTATTGCTCGAACATGGCTATAAAATCGTGCATAAGGATCGCACCAATATGATGCTGATCCTGGACGAGGCTAAATGAGCAGTTTCCGCCTTCGCGATTATACCCCACGCGGACTTTATGCGCGCCTGGCCGCCTTGGTCGCGGTCCCGGTCGTCGCGATCTTTGCGATCTTCTCGCTCTATTATTATCAAGAACATATCAGCGACGTGAACGAGAAGCTGTCTCAGTCGATTGCGCGCGAGGTCGGTTTGATCATCGATCTGTGTTCCGACCCAAATCACGACCTCGCTATGGCCACAGGTATAGAGCAGCAATTGGGCTTACGTCTGGACTGTGCCTATCCTGGCGCAATGGGTTGGCCCGAACCGTCTCGTGCGCGATTTGGATATGGCGAGGTCTTGCGGGGACAATTGGCATCCGTCACCGATCATGTGGTCGAGGTTCGGACAATTGAAAGAGGACGGGTCTTAGACTTTCGCAGTGTCACCGAAACGGGCACTGTCCGGGTTCTGATTGATCGCAAACGGGCTCTTGCTGCGAATACGCACTTTACGATTGTCTGGGTCTTGCTGGGAGCGGTGTTTATGCTCGGTCTGGCCTTTGCCTTCTTGCGCAATCAAGTCCGGTCGATTTTGCGACTGACCGAGGCCGCCAAAGCGTTTGGCCGCGGCCGCGACATGCCGGGCTTTCGCCCAAGTGGGGCAACCGAGATCCGCGACGCCGCACGTGCTGTGACCGACATGCGCGCCCGACTCACCGCTTTTACCGAACAGCGGACCGCCATGCTTGCCGGGGTGAGTCACGATCTTCGGACCCCGCTGACCCGATTGAAATTGCAATTGGCGATGATGGAACAGTCAGAAGAGATCACCGGGGCGCGGAGTGATTTGGAAGATATGTCAAAAATGCTCGACGAGTATTTGGCATTTGCCAGCGGCGAGGAAGGTGAAAAGCCCGAAGAATTGCGCCTCGACCACATCACCCGCACCGTGGCCGAACGGATTGATGGCGCGAACGTTATTGAAGCGATCGAGATCTCGCTGACGGTCCGGCCAATGGCTCTGACGCGTACGCTAACCAATCTCATGTCGAATGCGGTCGGCTATGGGGACCGCTGCCAGGTCAGTCTGGTTAAAGGTCCCAAAATGGCGGAAATCCTCATCGATGATGATGGGCCAGGAATCCCAGAAGACCAACGTGAAGACGCTTTTCGTCCCTTCCATCGATTAGATGATGGTCGCTCGCAAAATGTCGCGGGAACGGGATTGGGCCTTACACTGGCGCGCGATTTCGCCCGCGCCCATGGCGGCGATATCCGCCTCGAAGACAGCCCAATAGGGGGTTTACGGGTGCGTTTGCGCTTGCCTTATTGATCCGTCTCGGCAGCGGGTTTGCGCTTCTTGCCGCGTGAATTGAGCCACTCCATACGCTCTTCAATCTTGATCAGTTCAGCATCCAGGGCGGCCATGGTCCGGCTCAAATCTGCGCTGGTTTCTTCGCGCCATGCCCGTTCGGCCTGCGCAATCGCCCAACCAAGCGCAGCGATCTGAACCCCGCGCGGTAGACGGCTGGCGCCGTCTAAACCGGCACAAGCCAGCGCCCATTTGGCTGTCGCAGCACGACCTTTGAGACGCAGGCCAACCCCATCCAGCGAACGGTCCCGCCAGCGCAGATAGGACATCGCACCATCGCGTACCTCTTCCATCGCTTCGAACCGCATCATAATGACGTCGAACAGGCGCGTGCGGGCTGTTTCCTCAGGATCGAACGAGCCTTCGCTCATCCCGGCATCAAAGCTCCGCTCCACCGCTGCGGTGATCGTATCCTTATCCGCATGCGCATGAAAATCCGCCAGACTGAGTCCGGCTTCTTCGGCAATTGCGTGCAAACTTAAATCGCGCCAAGGCTCAGTCTCGGCCAGTTTGAGCGCCGCTTCTACGCCTCTCTGCACAATGTCATCTCGAGTCATTCGGTTTCCTTTGACAGAGCGATGTCGCGCGCGATCGCAGCGCCGACAGCTTCATCAAATAGAGATGGCATGGCTTGCGGCGACATCAAGACCTCAAGCGCCGCCTGCGTCACTCCGTTCGGGGAGGTCACATTCTTGCGCAATGTCGCCGCATCTTCTGGCGCAGCTTCCATAAGCGCGCCCGCACCTTCAACCGTTTTACGGGCCAGACGCATGGCAAGGTCTGCGTCGAGGCCATGCTTCTCCCCGGCCGCAGCCAGCACTTCTGCGAGTAGGAAGCCATAGGCGGGGCCACAGCCTGAAATCGCCGTCGCCGCAGGCAATAGGTCCTCTGAGATCGGCCCTTCCACAGCGCCCAAAGGCGTCAACAGGTCTCGCAAAAGGGCAATTGTATCCTCACCCGTATCAGGTCGCGTACAGAGGATTGTCACACCTTTGCCGACAAGCCCGGGCGTGTTCGGCATCGCCCGGGCGACGCGGTCCGTACCGAGCTTGGCCTTGAGGGTTGAGAGCGATACCCCCGCCATGACAGACAGGACCTGGGTCTCAGGTGCCACGCGCTCAGCAATACGTTCCGCCAGGTCGCCAAACACTTGCGGTTTGACGGCAATCACCAAGATATCGGCCGCTGCCACATCTGGATTCAAACGCACGTCGCCACGATCTGCCCAAGTTTGCACGGTTTCAGATGCGTGCGGATCGACAATATCAATCGCACCTCCATAACCCGCTTTGAGCCATCCTCCCGCAAGGGCTGATCCCATTCGGCCCGCGCCGATCAGTGTCATTCTTTGTGTCATCGTTTGGCTATTTCCCACGATAAGTCTTGAGGTCTTTCGACATTTGAGACGGCCTTAGCCCGTTTCCGCTCAAGAGTCGCTTGAAATCAGGACCATGGTCGAAATGCTGTAACTGGCGATGATAATAGTTCACATATTCCAAGGTTGCGAGGATTACGGAAAAGGTTGCCACGCCTTGATCCCAACCGCTGGTAAACAAGTCGGGATTGCGCCAACCATAAATCACCAGCGCGATCGCAATCAGTGTAAGAAGAAGCGTCGGCGCTTGAGCAATTGAGATTGCACGCATCGCTTTTTCGAACGGATAAGACCGATCTTCCAGCTGCTTCAGCTTAGCCCGCCAATAATAAGCGCCAATGACCAACAATCCCATCATCGGGATGAGGCTCACGATTGTCACCCAGCTTGGGTTCCAACGTGCCACCATCAGCAAAACAGCTGGCACGAGCAAAACATTGCCCGCTTCCATTTTCCAATAGCCTGAAAGGCGTCGCTTTAGGTTTTCCGCAGCCATGGCGGAAGAGTTTAGGCTTCACCCGCCGTTTCGAACAGCGCGGCTTCCAGCGCTTCGCGGGGGGACTTGCCCGCCCAAATGGCAAAATTGAAGGCCGGAACGAACATATTCACCGCATCTAGACCTGCAGCCATAACCGCACGGACTTCACCGGCTTCTGGTTCAATTCGGTCGAGCATAGGCAAGGCGTGGCGGAAAATAATCACGCCTTCGTCTGCCCAATAATCGAAATGACCCAGCCAAAGTCGCTCATTCGCCATCATCACCAATTCGGCGATAACTTGGCGGCGCGCCTCTGTCGGTTTGACGTCGAGCGTAATCGAAAAATGCAAGGCAGGTGGTTCAGAGCGGTTCGCAAACATGCCGCCCATATCGCCCCACTTAGACGCGGCGATGCATTGCAGCGTGGCATCATCTTCGTCGCGCTGGAAATCCCAGCCCGCCTCAGTCAGGCAGCTTTCAACCAGCTCCAACGCGTCAATCTCGAGAGTTTGAGAACGATCTACGGATAGGCTCATTTGTTCCCCCTTCCGAATCAATAAGGCGTTCTTGCCTTGAGAAGAAGCTACTCATGCCCGACTCATCGCGCAAGAGTCTTGGTTAAAAAGCAGTGGACAGGACTATTTCTCGAGCTTGTCGAGACGTTTCTCAAGCGCTTCCACTCGCTCCAGGGCTTGAACCGCGATTGCTTTTAAAGCTTCAATCTCTTCGCGGCTGGCCAAGTCCATATCCGCGATCATCGCTCTGACGCGCGCTTGACCCGCGGTCTTCACTTCTTCGCCAGCCGCACGGGCCGCGCCCATCGCGCCGGTCATCAGTCCAGCCAAATCATCGAGCATTGGGTTTTTCGTCGACATGTCTTGGACTCCTTCATGCGTCTTGAACCGATTACGATTTGTGCCTAGCAGATGGGGATGAAAATGCCGACAGGAAAGACCGCCGCATGAGTCTGCTCGCCATCACCGCCCAACAGGCTGCTATGAGCTTTCCCGAAATCTCGCCAGCCATCTTCCAAATCGACCTAGGGTTCATCGGCCTCGGCAAGTTTCCAGTGCGCTGGTATGCGCTCGCCTATATAGCCGGTTTGTTGATTGGATGGCGCTATGCTCTCGCGCTGTGTAAGCGCCCCGCACTTTGGGGTGGCAACAGTCCGGCAACGCGCGACGATATTGACGACTTACTCTTCTATGCGACGCTGGGTGTGATCTTGGGCGGCCGCATTGGCTACATCCTATTCTATCAGCTACCCAATGATTGGGACCGGACCATGCAACAGCCTTTAAGCCTGTTGAAGATTTGGGAAGGCGGGATGAGTTTTCATGGCGGCTTGATCGGCGTCGCGATTGCGATCTGGTTGGTGGCGCGACAAAGAAAAGTACAGCTCTTGTCGATTGGTGACATAGCCGGTGTGGTCACGCCGATCGGGCTTTTTCTCGGTCGGTGCGCAAATTTCGTCAACGCCGAGCTGTTCGGTCGCCCGGTGCCAGAAGGCAGCACATGGGGCATGATCTTCCCAGAAGGCCGTGTACCAGGATCAACGCCGAGCGCTTATAATTGGAATACGGGCGAGTGGGTTTATCAGGGCACTGAAGTCGCCCGTTACCCAAGCCAACTCTATGAAGCGGTTCTAGAGGGGCTGGTGCCTGCCATCATTCTCAGCATCCTGGCATGGCGCTTCAAAGCCCTGCAGCGTCCCGGTTTGATCGCTGGCCTATTCTTGCTTTTCTATGCGTTCGGACGAACCGTTTCAGAACAGTATCGAGAGCCCGACTCATTCGTCACATTTCTTCCCGACTGGATCACCATGGGCCAAATCCTATCGCTGCCAATGTGGGTCGGCGGTGCGATCTTGATCTGGTTCGCTTTGAAAAAGCCAAGTGTGACTGCAAGCGCGTGACCACGCTTAAAGCTCGTCTCAAATCGATGATCCAAGCGAGCGGTCCCCTTTCGGTCGCGACCTATATGGACCTGTGCCTTCACGATCGTCAGCACGGCTATTACGCCACCCGGCCCGGTCTGGGTGAAGACTTCATCACAGCGCCGGAGGTGAGCCAGATTTTTGGAGAACTTATCGGCCTTTGGGCCGCCAATGAGTGGCAAATAATGGGCGCCCCCTCCCGTCTGACTTTGGTTGAAATCGGGCCTGGCCGTGGGACTTTGATGGCGGACGCGTTGCGGGCTACACGTGGGGTTTCCGGCTTCCACACAGCGATAGACTTAATCTTCATTGAAGCCAGTCCAGTTTTGCGGGCAAACCTAGAACAGCGTTTCTTTGAGATGACGCCACGTGTCTTGTCGGATCTGGATGCGCTTCCAACAGAGCATCCGATCATCCTGATCGCGAATGAGTGGCTCGACTGTCTACCCGTGCAACAATATGTACGCGTGGGAGACGCTTGGCACGAGCGGGTGATTGGATTGGACGAGGCGGGAGCGCTTAAATTCGGTCTCGATCCGGCAACCCTTCCTGAGGATATTTCGCCGACCCAGGACCAGGCGGCCATTGAACTTCAACCGGGTCTAAAAACTGTCAGCGAAACACTGTCTCAACTGTTCTCCGAAACACCAGGCCGCGCCCTATTTATCGATTATGGTCCAGCCGATAGAACGCCAGACGATACGCTAAGATCCTTCAAGGCTGGCACGCAGATTGACCCGCTCACTGCGCCAGGAGAGAGCGACCTGACCTGTGATGTAGACTTCGCCCGGTTTGCGCGTTTGCTGCACCAACAAGGATTGCAGACGGAGGGGCCGATCGCCCAAGGCCCGTTCTTGCAAAGCCTTGGCGCGGAAGCCCGGCTCAACCAATTGGCGCGTCAGAATCCCGATGCCGCAGACACGCTTTACCAGGGCGCGGTCAAGCTCGTCGATCCGGCTCAAATGGGCACACGCTTCCAGGTGGTTTCTGTCGCCAGCGCGCGCTAGCCGCCTAGCCCAGCCAAATTCGCAGCACTCTATAAGGAAATTCTTCAACGCTGTGTGACAGCTTTCGACCCTGCGCGCATAGGGGACTTGCCGGGCTAGGGAGCCACCTATGATTAACATGATTTTTGGGATCATTGTCGCGATTATCGCGTTCGGGATTTATCAACAGAAATGGTCGCCCACCGCGATGGAACGGACCCTGGCGCGTTTGCCCATATGGCTCCAGGTCGTACTTCCAGCGCTCCTTGCCTTGATCTTATGGACCAGTCTGTTCGGTATGAACAATATTCTCGGTCTGCCTCATTTCATGATGGATCAGGCCGGGCTGTTCGCGCATGAGGCGGGTCATTTTTACTTGGTCTGGGCGGGCGATTTTCTGAATATTCTGGGCGGGACATTGTTCGAGCTCGGCACCCCAATGGCGCTCGCAATTTGGTTTTACATGATGGGTCATCAGCGTTGGACGGCGATCTTCATTGCCTGGCTCTCTGTCGGTTTTTTCGGTGTGGCGCTTTATGCGGGCGATACTCAAGATAGAGTTCTGCCTCTACTGGGCGTGGATAAAGACGGGCATGATTGGCACAATTTGCTGAGCATGCTGGGCTGGCTTGATGCCACACCGATGATTTCGGACGCATTCTGGGCCTGTGGCCTCGTCTCTGGGATCACATCCATCCTCTGGGCAAGCTGGGCGATTTACCGCTCAAATCAGCCTGACACGCCCCTTCCCCAAGGGAAAAGCTGATTTCTCTTAGAAACGGATTTCAAATTTCCGCGCCAAACTGACGCTAACGTCAAGGTAAGCCTTGTGTTTCTTGGCGGTCCTGCTACCTGCACGGCAACAACAAACCAAGCTAAACTCCGGGAGTTGCCCATGAAGGTCCTCGTGCCTGTCAAACGGGTCATCGACTATAACGTGAAGGTCCGTGTTAAATCGGATCAGACCGGTGTCGATCTGGCCAATGTCAAAATGTCCATGAACCCATTCGACGAGATTTCTGTCGAAGAAGCCGTGCGGATGAAAGAAGCCGGAACGGCAACGGAAGTTATCGCCGTCTCGATTGGACCACAGCAAGCACAAGAGACGATCCGCACCGCCCTAGCTATGGGCGCTGATCGCGGCATCCTGATCAAGACCGATGATGATGTTGAGCCTCTCGGCGTGGCGAAACTTCTCGCCAAAGTGGTCGAAGCTGAAAGCCCAGACCTGGTCATTCTCGGCAAGCAAGCGATTGACGATGACAGCAACCAGACCGGCCAAATGCTCGGCGCCTTGCTCGGCTGGCCACAAGGGACATTCGCCTCTGAGGTCAAAGCTGAAGGCGGTACGGTCAACGTCACCCGCGAAGTCGATGGCGGTCTGCAGACCGTCGCCCTTGAAGGCCCAGCGATTGTCACCACTGACTTGCGTTTGAATGAGCCCCGCTATGCGTCTCTTCCAAACATCATGAAGGCCAAGAAAAAGCCGATCGATATGAAAGAGCCAGGCGATTATGGCGTCGATATCTCGCCGCGCCTGACCGTTATTAAGGTTACGGAGCCGCCCGTGCGCGAAGCCGGTGAGAAAGTCGAAGACGTCGCAACTCTGGTCGAAAAACTCAAAACTGCGGGAGCTGTATAATGGCTGTTCTAGTTATTGCTGATCACGACAATGCGGCTCTGTCTGACGCAACCGCAAAAACCGTCACCGCAGCGAAAGCCTTTGGTGGCGATGTCGATGTCATCGTTGCAGGTAAAGGCGCAGGTGATGTCGCCGCTGCTGCTGCCGGAATCGACGGTGTCCGTAAAGTCCTCCACGCCGATGGCGACGCTTATGAAAAGCAGCTTGCTGAAGCGATGGAAGCTCTGATCGTCCCGCTTATGGATGGCTATGACGCCTTGTTCGCGCCGGCCACGACCATGGGCAAGAATGTAACGCCGCGTATCGCGGCAAAGCTCGATGTGATGCAGCTGTCTGACATTGTTGGCATTGAAGGTCAGGACACATTTGTCCGCCCCATCTATGCGGGCAATGCGATCATGACGGTCAAATCATCGGACGCGAAGAAAGTCGTGACCGTACGCGGTACGGCATTCGAAGCGGCAGGTGCCGGTGGTTCAGCAGCCGTTGAAACCGTTGACGCGCCTGGCGGTCCATTCAAGTCAGCCTTTGTCTCTGAAGAGATTGTTGCGAGCGATCGTCCAGAACTGACCGCTGCTAAGCGGATCGTCTCTGGTGGCCGCGCGCTCGGCTCCGCAGAAGAGTTTGAGCGTTTGATGAACCCGCTTGCGGATAAGCTCGGTGCTGCCGTTGGCGCGTCGCGCGCTGCCGTTGATGCGGGCTATGCGCCGAACGATTACCAAGTCGGACAGACCGGTAAGATTGTTGCGCCAGAGCTTTACATCGCCGTCGGCATTTCCGGCGCGATCCAGCACTTGGCGGGTATGAAAGACTCTAAGATCATCGTCGCCATCAACAAAGACGAGGAAGCCCCAATCTTCCAAGTCGCTGATTATGGCCTGGTTGCAGACCTGTTCAATGCCGTGCCGGAACTGACCGACGCGCTGTAAGGTCTGAATCCTTATTCGATTGATAAACCCCAGTCCTCAGAGACTGGGGTTTTTCTTTAGGGAGAGCCCCCGCGCATGCCACCTGTCTGCCAACGCACGTTGGCATCCATGGCGGCTGGCTGATGAGGTGAGGACGGGACTCGAACGACATGGGTCCTTACTTGCGTCAGCAAAGCGGGTTAGAGCAGCGCGTGACTTAGGGTTGAACCTTCCCCTTTCGCCAAATCGCACTAGGCTCAATATTTGAGGGGAAAAGGCCATGCGCAGTGAGATTGCGAAACATCTAGATCATGATCCGGATTTCGAGTGGCGTGGCCAAAGCGTTACCCGGATCGAGAACCTGTCCGACATTATCTTCGCCCTGGCTTTGGGTATGATGTTGTTTGGTGGCCCGCCCCCACAGACCTTTTCGGAGTTGGTGCACTTCCTGATTTCGATCATTCCAGTAACCGCGAGTTTCGCAATCTTATTCATGATCTGGAACGCCCATTTTGTGTTCTTCCGGCGCTACGCACTGGCGGACAATACCGTGGTCCTGATCAATTCCGCCTTGCTCTTAATGGTCTTGTTCACCGCCTATCCCTTGCGCTTCATCTTCGACAGCCTGTTCTGGTACATTGTGGGCAGCGCGACCGGCGATTTCAGCCAGCTCATGGAAACCGATATGGACATCGTGAATTCGGCGCGCAGCATGGCCTTTTTTGGCGCCGGCTATGCGGTCATCTACACGCTGCTCAGTATCATGTACGCGCATGCGGTGAATAAGGCTGAGCTGATTGGATTGTCGCAAAAAGAGATTCTGATCACACGGCAGACCGTATGGATCCAACGCGGCGAAGTCGTCATCGCGATTGGGGTGAGCTTCGCCGCTCTGTTCACGCCGCTTGGCCCATTCGCAGGCGGCTTGATGATGCTGAATTGGCCGAATGCCTATTTGATGTCGTGGATTGTCGAGAAGGCGAGCCAGAAGCCTGCCGCGAGTGTCATTCATACAGGACCAGACACTTAAGGCCCTGGGCGCTTAGCTACATTGCCGCGCCACGACATTGCAATTGTCATCGCGATAATAGGTGCAATTGCCTTGCGTCATGACCGCCGCACAAGAGCCACCACCACTATTCAGGGCGCCGCCACCGCCGCCAAGTTCGATCAGCGCCAAAACGGCGAAGACTCCGCCCGCAATATACAGCCATTTGCGCGCAATCTCCTTATTCCGCCAAAGCAGATAGAACGCGATGGGCCAGGCAACCAAAAGATACAGAAATGTGTTGAGCCCCGACGTCCCGATCAAAAGCGCGACCACGATGCCGACCGTAATCATGATCTTGTGCTTTTGCTCGAAAATGCTTCCCGTCCAGAGCAACCATAATCCGACCGGAAAGAAGACAAGCAACCAAAACACAACCAAATCGCGATTGTCTTTCAGGCCAAGCTTTTTTTCGTCTGTCTCCATTGCAACCCCTCCCATGCCGCATGTTCACAGACCTCTAATCAGGTTTTGTCCAATGTGTAAAAGCCCATTTTGGAGCGTGGAGATCGGCGGGACAATGGAGCGCCGATATTAGGCGCTGATATGCCCAACAATGCGCCGCGTATGGGGTCGATCACGATGTTCAAACAGATAAATGCCTTGCCAGGTGCCGAGCGCCATTTGCCCCTGGCTGATCGGGATCGATAGCGAGGTTTGCGTCAAAGCGGCTTTGATATGAGCCGGCATATCATCTGGGCCTTCGGCACGGTGCACCAAATAGGACATAGACGGGTCATCCGCGTCCGGAACCAAGCGCTGAAAAAAAGCGTTCAAGTCGCGCTGAACATCCGGATCGGCATTCTCCTGGATGACCAAAGAGCAAGACGTATGCTGGCAGAACAGCGTCAGCAGTCCCGTCTCAATCTGTTCACCTCTCACGAATGAGTCCACGGCGGCGGTAAACTCATAAAGCCCGGGGCCCGTGGTTGAGATCTCGAAGATGGTTTGCATCGCGCCAATCCCGAAGCATAAAAAAAGCGGCTCGAAAGCCGCTTTTCCTTATTCTATGTATCCAAGAAACTCCGCAGTTTCCGGCTGCGGCTTGGGTGTTTCAGTTTGCGCAGCGCTTTCGCCTCAATCTGGCGAATACGTTCGCGCGTCACCGAGAATTGCTGGCCGACTTCTTCCAATGTGTGGTCGGTATTCATCCCAATGCCGAAACGCATCCGCAGCACCCGCTCTTCGCGTGGCGTGAGCGAGGCGAGGACGCGCGTCGTCGTTTCCCGCAAATTCGACTGGATCGCCGCATCGACGGGCAAGAGAGCGGCCTTGTCCTCGATAAAGTCGCCGAGGTTTGAATCCTCGTCATCGCCAATCGGGGTCTCAAGCGAGATTGGCTCTTTGGCAATTTTCAGAACCTTGCGGATCTTCTCCAATGGCAGACCAAGTTTTTCCGCCAGCTCTTCTGGAGTCGGCTCGCGGCCAATCTCATGCAGCATCTGGCGCTGAGAGCGGACGATTTTGTTGATCGTCTCAATCATGTGCACCGGAATACGGATCGTGCGGGCTTGGTCGGCAATAGAGCGCGTGATCGCCTGACGGATCCACCAAGTCGCATAAGTCGAGAATTTATAGCCGCGGCGATATTCAAACTTATCCACCGCCTTCATCAGGCCGATATTGCCTTCCTGGATGAGATCGAGGAATTGCAGGCCACGATTGGTGTATTTCTTCGCGATTGAGATCACCAGACGAAGGTTGGCTTCGACCATTTCTTTCTTAGCAATCCGCGCTTCACGTTCGCCTTTCTGAACGCGCTGAACGATCTTGCGATAGTCATCGATCGGAATACCAATCTCTTGCGCGACCATTTGAATCTCGCCGCGAATGTCCGCGATTTTCTCTTCTTCGCGCTCGGCAAAGCGTTCCCACTTTTTCGACATAGCGCGCACGTCTTCAACCCAGTTTGGATCGAGTTCGCGGCCGAAATAATTCTTCAGGAATTCAGAGCGTGGGACACCATGCGCATCAGCAAGACGCATCAGCTGCCCTTCCAGGCCCATCAGCTTTTTGTTAATCGCATAAAGCTGTTCAACCAGCGCTTCGATCCGCGCATTGTTGATGTGCATCGTCTTGAGCTCATCAACAATGTTCTGCGAAATGCCAGTATAATTCTCTTGGTCCTTGGGTGTCAGGCCTTTGCCTTCCATCCGTCGTGAGACCAGTTTTTCTTGCAGCTTTCGGAATTTGGCAAAGCCGCCAGCAATTTCGTCCAGCTTGTCGAGCACGCCTTCGCGCAATTCCGCTTCCATGCCGGACATGGACATTGCGGCGCCTTCTTCTTCATCTTCGCGTTCTTCGCGTGCATGGCGCTCTTCAACGGTCTCATTCTCGCGCGCTTCGGCTTCTTCTTCGTCGAGCTCGTCTTCCTCAGGCGCAGGATTCTCAGCGCCATAGGTCGCTTCAAGGTCGATCAAGTCGCGCAGCAGGATTCGCTCATTCACGAGCTCGTCGCGCCACACCATCATCGCTTCGAAGGTTAGCGGCGATTCACACAACCCGCGGATCATCGCGTCACGGCCCGCTTCAATCCGCTTAGCGATGGCGATTTCGCCTTCACGCGACAGCAACTCAACGGCGCCCATCTCGCGCAGATACATCCGCACGGGGTCATCGGTGCGATCGGACCCGCGGGCATTGCCCTTCTTGGTCACCGCGCCAGTGGTGCCCGTCGTCGCAACAGCGGTAGACTTGGCAGCCGCTTCGCCTTCCTCTTCGCTATCAACCACGGTGATGCCTTGCTCAGACAGCATGGCCATCGTGTCTTCGATGCGATCGGAAGACAGCTCGTCTTCCGGCAGAATCTTATTCAGCTGCTCAAGCGTCACATAGCCTTTGGCTTTGGCGTCTTTGAGAAACTTTTTAACTTTGGTGTCGCTGAGATCGAGGACCGGACGGTCTTCGTTATCTTCAAGTACTGCTTCCGCTTTGGCTTTCGCCATGTATCGCTCCTGTCCGCTGCGCACCGTGTCGCAACATACAATTTCCATTCCGTAAAAGGAGGATCAGTTCTGATCTGCCTTTTCTGCCGCCTCATTGAGACGCGCTGTGCGTGCCCTTCGTTCAGAAACGAGCCGATGCCGATGGCGAGCATCCTCAGGAGTGGCGAAGGCCTCTCCTGGAATACGGCCGGCAGGGTCCGAGCCTTCTAGGCGTGCATACTGCTCCAGGGCGATCAGCCATTCCCGCTCCTCTGACCCACCTTGGGGAATTTCTGGGATGTCGGGATAGTTTGTTAACAGTTCTGCAGCGCGCGATTTTCCAAGGCTCTCTAAATGGTTGCTGAGAGCCGCGCGGTCAACACCTGAATCTGCAGTATTTTGGCTGATAAGGGCATCCCGTATGGCTGAAACGTCCGGATCAGGAAATTCTGCCACAGCCAGCGCTTCGAACCCAACCTCGGCAAGGTGGTGCGAATCGACTGCTCGCACAACCAAACCGAGCCCGCGGGTCTTTGCTGGCGGTCCACCTCTCAGCGCCGGTGCGACGACTCGACCGCCGCGATTCGGCGCGCTATTCGCCCCGCGCGTCGCCGCACGAAGCTGCCAAAGATGGTCCCGCATACGGGCTTTGAGCTCGCGCTCATAAGCGCTTTTCACCGCGCCGTTTTGGATGGCGCTCGCGGCTTGAAGCAGGCGTTGTTCTAATCCGGCTTGGCGTTCGGGCGTATCAACAGGCTCTAAATCGCGTTCACGCCGCCAAAGGACTTCGACCAGAGGCAAAGCCCCCTCAAGCGCTTTGCCCATCGCTCCAGGCCCTTTGTCCCGAATAAGGTCGTCAGGATCCATCCCGTCAGACAGCAGACAGAAAAATACGCTGCGACCGGGTTGAAGCCCGGGCAATGCCCGCTCGATTGAGCGATAGGCCGCGCCGAGACCGGCGCGATCACCATCAAAACATAAGACGGGCTCAGGTCCCGCACGCCACAATAGGCCCAGCTGATCTTCCGTCAGAGCTGTGCCGAGCGGCGCCACCGCATGAGCAAAGCCCGCTTCGCTGAGGGCGATGACATCCATATAGCCTTCACAAACAATGAGCCCGCCTTCTTCCGTCCCCCCGAACGCTTCTCGCGCCGCCTTATAGCGGTAGAGCACGCGGGATTTGTGAAAGAGCGGCGTATCCGAGGAATTGAGATATTTTGGCTTTGCGTCCGGCTGTAAAGCGCGCCCGCCAAAAGCGATCACATGTCCGCGTGGATCTTCGATCGGGAACATAAGCCGCCCCCGGAAACGATCATACGGCTCCCCGCCGCCATCTTTCTCGACCGCCAAGCCCGCTTCGATGATTTCGCTCATCGAGAAGCCTTTAGATTTCAGATGCTCGATCGTCTTGCGCCAATCATCAGGGGAATAGCCAAGCCGGTAGATAGCCCATCTGTCTGGGCGCAAGCCGCGATGTTCCAAGTATCGTCGCGCCTCAGCCCCTTCCGGGGCGCGTAGACAAGCTTCAAAATAGGCCGCCGCGGCCTCGCACGCACCGTACAGTCGCTGCCTGCGATCATATTGTTCTTGGCTCTCTGGGGTCGCCTTAGGCAAGGACATGCCGGCTTCTTCCGCCAGCTTCTCCACGGCTTCCATAAAGGATAACCGCTCTGTCTCCATCATAAAAGAGATGACATCGCCGCCGATACCAGAGGAGAAGCATTTAAAGATCTTCTTCTGGTCATTGACGTAGAAACTCGGTGTTTTCTCATTGGTAAAAGGCGATAGGCCGACCCATTCTTTGCCTTGCTTTTTCAGCTTCACCTTTCGCCCAATCACATCCGAGGGACGGATACGGGCTTTTAACTCGTCGACAAAGCCGTCTGGGATGCGGATCGGTGGGTTCATATGCTCTTTATAACGCGATCATGCCTGGACGCGAGACACTGTCTGGATTCGGGCGAAAATCGCAGGGTTTGTTCAAATTTGATCGATTGATTCAATTCTTCTCTAGCCTTGATGGCATAAGTTTGACGGAGGTGGACAGATCAGTGACTTCAAGACGCGCTATTTACAATGTGCCGTCCGAACGCGACTTCGTGGCGAGCATGGTAACGACCAGTTTGATCATCCTGGTGATCGCAGTGGCGATCTCAGCGACGACGACCTGGTACACCACGCGTGCCTATGAACCGCAAATCCACTATCAAGCTTTGCGCACAGCGATCATTCTGCCGCTTATAATTGTGCCGTTATGTACGGGAATTGTTGGTTTCCAATCGGTTAGCAATCACAGGCGGATGCTGGCCATCTCGGAACTGGCACGGACAGATGAAATGACCGGACTGGCGAATCGCCGGGCCTTCATGTACGCCGCGCATGATCGTTTTGCCGCCACAGATTTTGAGTATGCTGGCCTGTCTTTGATGATTGTTGATCTCGATCATTTCAAACAGGTCAATGATGTCTATGGACACGATGCGGGTGACGAAGTGCTGATTCATGCGGCCAGACAGATTGTGGAAGCGTGTCCAGACGACAGTTTGGTGGCGCGCCTCGGTGGTGAAGAATTTGCCATCATGATGCCGTATGAAACCATTTCAGAGCTGCACGAACGCGCTGAGTCCATCCGCGCGCGTGTGGCCGCACATCCATGTGATTATCAAGGCACAAGCATCCGCGTATCGGCGAGCCTCGGCGTCGGCATTGCGCACCCACGAGATTCAGTCAGCTCAGTTCTATCACGCGCTGACAATGCGCTGTACGAGGCCAAAGATCAGGGCCGCAACCGGTTTAGCGTCGCCGCTTAAGGGGCTTCCGGCGCCTCAATTGCGGGTTCCTCTGAAATCACGCTTGGCGCTTGCGACAACCAGTCTGCCAGCGCCTTATACATGGCAAAACTCTGATCATCATGCGCGCGGACATATCCCTGTGGCCAAGCACTGGAGCGCGCCACGACAATATTATTGGCACGGTCGACATATAAGGTTTGGCCGTTCGCCCCGGACGCCGTGAACGTGCCATCAGCATAGGTCCACCAATGCCACGCATAACCGCGATTAGGGTTTGGATGAACTTCGCCAGGCTTCAAGTGTGGGTCATCTGAGACCGTCGCCCGATCGACCCAATCCACCGGCAAGATCTGTTCACCCTCCCAGACTCCGCCTTGTTCAATAAACACACCAAAGCGCGCCCAATCGCGCAGCGCTGCATTAAACATCGCCCCGCCCACTTCAGCGCCTTCCGCTCCCGGATGATCGAGGATCCATGCGCCGGAATGCTCCATGCCCAAGGGGCGCCAAATTTTTTGCTCGAGATATTCCGCCGCATCCATTCCGCTCACCCGGCGCACCAATTCAAGCAAGACCTGACTTTCTGCCGTATTGTAATTGAACTTTGTTCCAGGATCATTTTCGCGCTTGTAAGCAATGGCCAAATCAAAGGCTGGGGCTTGGCCCGTGACGACACTTTTGGTCATGAACGCGATCGTATCGTCCATATTGCCCGTCCATAGATCGGGATCGTAGCGAACACCGGATGACATTTGCATCGCCTGTTTGACCGTAACGCCATCATAGGCGGTGCCGGTAACCTCAGGCAGATACTTCACCAATGGATCATCAACGCTGTCGATCAAACCGTCCGCCACGGCCACGCCCACCAAAGTCGAAGTGATCGACTTGACCAAAGACCAGGTGGTGAATCGCGTCCCGGAATCCGCGCCACGCCCATAGGATTCGTGCAGCACCTGCCCATTATGAACAATGATCAGACCGGAGGTTTCCATTTCCGTGTAGAGATCGGCAAGTTGGCGCGTTTCCCCTTCATATTCATAGGTGAAGCCGTCCAGGACCCCATCCCGTTTCGGGAGCGGTGCGCTGTCTTCACCGGATGCCACGGTACGGGTTGGATAAAACTCGCTGGCATTTTGAAAGAAATAGTCCGCGTCGCCTTCAAACGCAGCCGCCCGCGCCATCACATCGGTCAGCGGTGGCACCACGCTATGATACGTGAAGCCGCCAATGAAAGCGCCCAAAATGAGCGCGCCAAGTGCGATGATGAAAGATTTCATGGAACAGCCCTCTCACAAGATAAGGCTGAATATGCGCTAAGTTTGACGGATTGGTCTAGCCTATCGCCGCGCGAACAGCTTTGCTGGCAGGTCCGCATTCGATCCGGCCAGGATATTTTTCGCGAAGCGCGCTCATGCACCGACCCACATCTTTGAGCTTGTGCGCCTGCAATTCGCGAACGACGGTTTCAGCCGCGACATTCAAGTCTTCGCCCGCAAGCGGCTTTGGCAGGAAGCTGGTCAGAACCTCCAATTCTTCGCGCTCCCGCTCAGCATCAACCACGCGTCCAGCGTCGTCATATTGCTTGATCGACTGTTCACGTTGGGCCGCCATGGTTTCGAGCAGCTCAACAATCACGTCATTATCACAGCCAGAGCATTCACCGCGGCTGCGCGCGATCACATCGCGATCGTCCATCGCACATTTCACCAGGCGCAATGTCTGCGCGACAACGCCATTCACATCGTCCGACTCCGCTTGGTCGAGCGCTGTGTTAATGCGATTTCTAAGTGTGAGTTGGACGGTTTGATCCAATTGACCCATATGAACGCCTCAAAAAGCCGCTATTTCCACCCCAAAACCGCTTGACGGTCCTGGCCGCAGCACTCTATCTGCCACCCGTTTGCCTGAGAAACCGTTAAGGCGACAAAACGGACGTGAGTCCAGCGAAACAACGGAGGTAAGGGCATGAATGACAAAAATCAATCCGGTTTCGCCATGCAGGCGAGCGGGGCACTCGCATTGGCAGACGGGACTGTCTTTCTTGGAATCGGCGCGGGCCGCGTAGGCATTGCCGTTGGCGAGCTTTGTTTCAATACGGCAATGACGGGATATCAGGAAATTCTAACTGATCCTTCATATGCAGAGCAGGTTGTATTGTTCACATTTCCCCATATCGGCAATGTCGGCGCAAACCCTGATGATCACGAAGAATCTAGCCAACCGGCTACAAAAGCTGCCGTCGGAACGGTATTTCGCGAGGCCATAACACCGCCATCCAATTGGCGCGCCGATGATCATTTTGAAGCTTGGTTAGCGAAAAATGACATTATCGGTCTGTCTGGTGTCGATACACGCGCACTCACTCGCCTAATACGCGAAAAAGGCATGCAGAAATGTGCCATTCAGTACGCTCCTGAAGGCAATATCGACACCGAATCCCTGATTAAAGCCGCCCAAGCCTGGGCCGGCGTGGAAGCGGCGGATCTCGCCGCCAAGGTCGAAGCAGACGCTGAGTTCGACCATTCCGAGCGTCTATGGGATTTGGCAAACGGATTTGCCGACGAAACCGCCCCAAAAAAGCATGTCGTCGTGGTCGATTTTGGGGTCAAAAAGAACATTTTGCGAAATCTCGCTTCGGTGGGGGCCCGCGCGACCATTGTGAATGGTGAGACCAGTTTTGAGGCGATCAAAGCGCTCAAACCCGATGGAGTCGTGCTCTCAAATGGCCCAGGCGATCCAGCTGCAACCCATGCCCGTGTTGGACCTTTGCTGACCGCTTTGGTCGAGAGCGGATTACCGCTTCTAGGGATTTGTTTAGGTCACCAATTGCTCGCCCTCACGCTTGGCGCAAAGACAATGAAAATGGCGCAAGGCCATCATGGCGCCAATCACCCGGTCAAAGACCTTGAGACCGGAAAAGTCGAAATCGTATCCATGAATCATGGCTTCACAGTTGACCCTCAGAGCCTGCCGGCTGGGGTCGAAGAAAGTCATAGGTCTTTGTTTGATGGCACCAATTCGGGCCTAAAAGTCGCTGGTAAGCCGATTATCTCGGTTCAGCATCACCCCGAAGCGAGCCCGGGCCCACAGGACAGTTTTTACCTGTTCCAGCGTTTCGCTGATTTGATGGCCGATTAGCGCAGGCTCTTCACCATCGCTTCAAACGCATCATAAACGCCGTCGGCGGTGACATCTCTATCCTGGCGCGCCAACGCGAACCCCGCGCCGTTCAGCGCACTTTGCACCATGACCGCCAGTGGCAGGATACGGTGCTCAGCGACTATGCCCTTTTTCGCCAAATAGCGAATGCCAGCTTGGACGTTTTGGATGCCCAGATCGTGATCGCTTTCGTACCAGCCCTGTAAGCTCAGAATGGCCGGGCCATCAATCAGTACAACTTTCTGGTAATCGCGCCGCGTGGCATATTTCAAATAGACGCGGCATCCCGCCAAAAAGGCACTATAGGGATCGGTTAAGCTGCGCGCTGCGATGGCGGCTTCACGGGCCTCGCTATCCATTGCCACTTGCAGACGCGTCCAGACCTCCAGAAAAAGCTCTTGTTTGGTCCGAAAGTGATGGAACAGAGCCCCTTTTGTAATCCCAAGGTCTTCACAAATCTCGTTGATCGACGTGTCCGCATAGCCTTCAGAGGCAAAGCGTTTCGTCGCCGCGTCGATCAAATCTTCGCGTGTCTTTTCTGCATCAGCTTTGGAACGTTTCGCCATGGTCTTGTTTATTCGTACGATTTCTGGTTGACCGATCACATACCGCTGGTATGTAAAAACCATTCAGCCCAATCAATCAAGCAATCGCAGTTGCTGATCGGGTCGACAACTGTTCTCGTGAGTCGAGGGGACGTACGCGGACCAGATTAAAGCCGGATCGTCTATCGCGATCCGGCTTTTTTCGGCTCTAAACTTAGCGCTCGTCTTCCTCATCATCGTCTTCATTGAGACGGAACAAGCGAGGATCGATGCGAATATTGGTCTCGACATCAACCAGGTCGACCACGGTCGTCTGAAGGTTTCCATCCACGGCGAGCCAACCAAGCAAAGCGTAAGTCTCTTTGTCGAACACCATGGTCAGGGTGCCCTCCATTTCGCTATCGGCGTCGCTCACCCGAATGCCAATCCGCTCGCTATTCTGCATCACGCTCAACACGTTTACATCTTGATCGACATCAAGCTGCGTAGACAGAATTAGGCCGAGCGGTGTTGTGCCGATTGGAACACGATCAACGGTTTCTAAGTCCGTATCTTCCATGGCCACTGTGGTACCGTCCGAAACGATCAGTACTGGGGTCGGAGCATCATATTCAAACCGCATGCGTCCAGGGCGATTGAGCGCGAAAGTGCCGGACACCACGCTGCCATCAACATTGGTTTGAAAGAACCGGCCTTTCGCGGTCTTCGCATCGGACAAGGCTGCACTCGCGTCAGCAAGAATGGCCGGCCATTGGTCGCTCGGAACGTCGCCGTTTTGGACCGGCGCAGGCGCCGGCTCGGTCTCGGCGAAATCGCTTGTGGTTTCTTCAACCAGCTCTTCGGTGGGCTCAATTTCGTCCTGGATTAGAATCGGATCCGGGGTGATCGTGGTTTCATCCATCGCCTCGAGCACCGTTTCCTCATCTTGGAGGTCGGCCACAGGCGCTTCTGTAAGGTCTGCAACGGGCTGCTCAACAACAATTGGGTCCGCTGACAAATCATCGGCCGCTGTTTGCAAGTCGACATAGATTTGTGGCCCGATCGCAATTGCGAGTGCGACGGTAGATACCAATCCGATAACCATGAGAGTGCTCCTCTTCCAGGCTTTCACATAAGCGCGTTGAGGCAACAAAAACAGGGCTGAATCAAGGCATTTGTGCCTGTTTTCGTTGCCTTTGGTTCAGTTGCGCCCGGTTCAGAATTCGATCGCTAGTGTGCGAATATTGAGAAAAATTTTCCACAGGATATTCGAAAAGGATAAAGCCCTGACTTCTAAGTCAAAACATCGTCGCCAGCTCGCACAATAGGGCGAGTTATCTATCGGATTGCTTTTAATTCACTTGGCGAAATCGAAATCTAGTGGCGTTCTAGCCACGCAACTGGGGAGCTTCTGAAATGAAAACCACCCTCACTGTAATCGCGGCAGCTGCGCTTCTTGCAGGCTGTCAAAATGTTTCAAATCGTACGCTGAGCACCACCGCCGGCGGCGCCATCATCGGCGCTGGCGTGGGTATGATGGCAGGCGGCGATGACAAACGAAATGCAGCCATTGGAGCTGTCGTAGGCGCACTCGCGGGCGCAGGCGTCGGTGTCTATATGGACAAACAGGAAGAAGAGTTGCGTCGCCAAACCGAAGGCACGGGCATTGAAGTGCAACGTGTTGGGGATCAAATCGCTTTGACAATGCCATCCGGCATCACTTTTGACGTCAATAGCGCTGCGATCAAAGGCGACTTTTATGGCCCATTGGATGATGTCAGCACGACCTTGATCGAGTATCCGCAAACTGCGGTCGATGTGGTCGGGCATGCCAGCGCCGATGGTCCTGACGACTATAACCAGGCCCTATCTGAGCGGCGCGCGAACTCAGTTCAATCTTACCTGGTCAACAGTGGTGTGCAGTCCGTCCGTCTGCGCGCCTTCGGCATGGGTGAAACCCAGCCTATTGCCGATAATGCCACTGAAGCAGGCCGGATCGCCAATCGTCGCGTTGAGATCCTTCTCACGCCTATTGTCGAAGACGGCGCTTAAGTCACAAGGAAGGCCGGAGCCATTGGCTCCGGCCTTTTTTCTTGTCCACTAATTGTTGACTCCGCCGTACCGATCATACGCTTCATCAATAATTCGCTCCACAGGCTTCTGACCCGTTCGGGCATAGTCATTTGTGGGTTCAAGCGTCACGATCAGCGGATTGGGTACGAGCTCCTGCATCGCTCCATTATTGGCATCAATGACGGCACCAACGCCCGCTGTCGTGAAGACGTTCGTCATAAGATGCGCACTTGTTCCTTCAGATCGCGCATGCATCACTTTAAACGACCGCGTTTTGTATCCCTCTTTCTGAACAGAGACAGTAAAGTCGGCTTCCCGGCTAACACCGGGTATGACGCACGGGGTCGGCGCACAACCCTTTCCTAAACTGGTGCGCACTTGGGCGCCCGAGGGACTGGTTTGAATTTCGAATGGTTCTGTGGTGCCGCGATCAATCGTGGCGCAGGCACTTGTCAGCGATAGCGCACATGCAGCGACCACATGTGAGAGTGAGACTTTCATTGAGGTTTCCCTATCTTCAGCGTCCCACGCGCGGAAGATGCCCCGAGTTCGTTAACGCAAATAAAAAGGGACAAGACTGAGTCTTGTCCCTTTGTATCGATTTTCCCGCAATTGGATTATGCGGCGGCTTTCGCCTTCACGCCACCGGGTGGGAAGCGCGAATAGAACGTCTCGCCATTCGCAGCCATGTCGCGCAGAAGCTGCGGAACCTTGAACCGGTCGCCATACTTTTCAGCCAGCGCATCCGCTTCGGCGACAAATTCTGGAATGCCCCAAATCAGATCCATGTAAGACGCACAGCCGCCGGTATACGGTGCGAAGCCCCAAGCCAGGATAGAGCCGATATCGGCATCGCGAGCATCCGTGATGACGCCTTCTTCGAAACAGCGAGCAACTTCCACCGCCTGGCGCACCAGGAAGCGGTTGGTCAGGTGCTTTTTGAGCTCTGGTGGGCATTCATCGACCGTGACATCAATCCGGGTGTTGAGGTCTGGCCAGAGGCGAGACGGCTTACCCTTTTCATTATAGTCATAGAAGCCCTTACCGGCTTTGCGACCAACCCGGCCTTGGTCCTCAACCAGCCAAGCCATCATCTGGCCAAGCTCATTCGAGTCATAATCGATGCCAGCGGCCTGCGCCATTTGACGGCCGACTTTCAAGGCCGTGTCGAGACCGACAGAGTCGGATACTTCCAAGGCGCCCATAGGCATACCAGACTGACGTCCGACATTTTCGATGATGGCAGGCTTAATCCCTTCGGCCAGCATCGCCATGCCTTCTTGGGTATAAGTGCCGAAGCAACGCGATGTGTAGAAACCGCGGCTATCATTGACGACGATTGGTGTCTTCCGGATCGCCAAGACATAGTCGATCGACTTGGCCAGCGTTTCTTCGCTGGTCTTTTCACCGGTGATAATCTCAACCAGACCCATCCGCTCCACGGGGGAGAAGAAGTGGATGCCGATAAAGTTCTCTGGACGCTGAGACGCTTCCGCCAGGCCTGTGATCGGCAAAGTAGAGGTATTCGAACCGAAGACAGCATCTGCGCTGAGAACGTCTTCCGCCATTTTGGTGATCTTGGCTTTCAGTTCAGGATTCTCGAACACCGCCTCGACAACAAGATCAGCGCCTTTGACATCGTCATAATTGTCGGTCGTCGTGATCAGGTCGAGCAAGGCATCGCCTTTTTCCTGGGTCGACTTGCCGCGTGAAATGTCTTTCTCGACCAAGCGGCGAGAATAGTCCTTACCCTTCTCAGCATTCTCTTTCGAGATATCGACCAGAACGGTTGGGATACCCGCCTTGGCTTGGACATAAGCGATGCCCGCGCCCATCAGACCGGCGCCGATTACAGCAATTTTCTTGAACTCTGTTTTCGGATATCCAGCCGGGCGGTTGCCGCCTTTTGACAATTCTTGCATCGACAAGAAGAGCGAACGGATCATCGCTTTCGCTTCCGGACGCTGCTGCGTGTTGATGAAATAGCGTGTCTCAATCCGCAGGCCGGCATCAATCGGCACCTGCGTGCCTTCATAGACACAAGACAGAATGTTCTTTTGCGCCGGATAGTTGCCGTAAGTGTTGGCTGCGAGCATCGCATTTGACATGGTCGCGACTTGGCCCGCACCGGGTGCACGGTGCACCACGCCTCCTGGCATTTTGAAGCCTTTTTCATCCCAGGGCGCTTTCGCGTCAGGATTGGCTTTGATCCAGGCCTTACACTTGGCCACGGTATCGGTAGAAGGCGCCAACTCATTCACCACGCCCATTTTATGGGCTTTGTCAGCGTTAAAACTCTTGCCTTGCAAAATGAGCGGCAGCGCTTCTTGCACCCCGATCAAACGCGGCAGACGTTGCGTTCCACCCGCGCCGGGTAGAAGCCCGATCTTGGCTTCTGGCAACCCAAATTGGATCTTCGGATTGTCATTCGCGGCCACGCGGTAATGACCGGCCAATGCGACTTCGAGTCCGCCGCCAAGGGCGAGCCCGTCTAGAGCTACGGCGACGGGCTTGCCGCAAGTTTCGAGCTCACGCAGCGTTTTATTGAGCGCAAACCCGCGCTCAAACTGCATCGCTTTCAATTCGGCTTCGCTCATCTCGGCTTCGGACTTGCCACCGCCGCCCGCGCTTTCATTCATCTCACCAAGGTCTGCACCCGCGCAGAAGCCAGACGGCTTGCCTGAAGAGATGACCAAGCCGGTGATCGCATCATTGCTCGCGACTTCATTGGTGATCGCGATAATGTCGGCAACCGCCTTGCCGGTAAGTGTGTTCATGCTGCGGCCGGGCACGTCGAAGATTGCGTGCGCGATGCCGTCACCATCAATATCGAAAGAGAATGTTTCGAGGTTCATTTGTCTTTTTCCTGAGACTCTTGGGTGTCATCACCCGTATTCTTACTGGATTGTGAAAAGGCGAAACCTAGCCCGGCGCCGAGCGCAACACCTGCACCCAGCCCAGCCGCTATATTGTCCGTAGCAACACCGATCGCGACCCCTATCGAGATCCCGACGGCGATGCCTACTGGAAAGCCTGCGCCTTTCATTTGGATTACACCCGCTCGATAATCGTCGCGGTGCCCATGCCCGCACCAACGCAAAGCGTGACAAGGGCTGTTTCTTTGTCTGACCGCTCAAGCTCATCGACCATAGTGCCGAGCAGCATGCCGCCCGTCGCACCGAGCGGATGGCCCATTGCGATGGCGCCGCCATTGACGTTCATCTTGTCATGATCAATGCCGAGCAAGTGCATCATCAGCATTGGCACAGAAGCGAAAGCTTCGTTGAGCTCGTAAAGATCAATATCATCGACTTCCATGCCAGCCTTTTTCAGGGCTTTCAGGGTCACGTCGGTTGGACCGGTCAGCATAATGCCAGGCTCAGATCCAATAGATGCCATTTGCTTGACGCGGGCCCGCGGCTTGAGACCAAGCTGTTCGCCCATTTCTTTTGAACCGAACAGAACCGCTGAGGCGCCATCAACGATGCCAGACGAGTTACCCGCATGGTGGACATGGTTGATCGCTTCCAATTCTGGGTAACGCTGCTTGATCACTTCATCGAAGCCCATGGCGCCCATACCGGCAAAGCTTGGGTTCAGTGCAGCGAGGCTCTGCATATCGGCTTCTGGGCGCATATGCTCGTCATGATCGAGGCGAATGCCGCCCATTTGGTCTTTCACTGCGACGATAGATTTTGAGAAACGTCCCTCTTCCCAAGCCCGCGCAGCGCGCTTTTGGGACTCAATCGCATAAGCGTCGACATCATCGCGCGAGAATCCCCACTTGGTGGCGATCGTATCGGCGCCAACGCCTTGCGGCGAGAAGTAAGACTTCAGCGCGATTTGTGGGTCAGTGGACCAAGCGCCGCCAGCGGCCCCCATCGCCACGCGGCTCATGCTTTCAATACCGCCGCCAATCGCCATATCGGCTTCGCCGGTCATAACTTTCGCTGCAGCCATATTACAGGCTTCGAGGCCGGATGCACAGAAGCGGTCAACTTGGACACCTGCTGTCGTCTCTGCATAGTCCGCATTGAGCACCGCGATGCGCGCAATGTCGCCGCCTTGTTCGCCGACAGGAGAGACACAGCCAAGAACCACATCATCAACATATTTGGTGTCGAGATCATTGCGATCACGGATCGCTTCAAGCGTTTGCGTCGACAGCTCGAGCGCTGTGATTTCGTGCAAGCTGCCAGATTTTTTGCCTTTGCCGCGCGGGGTGCGAACGGCGTCGTAAATATAGGCTTCAGCCATGGGAGGTTTCTCCTGTTTTAACTCGAATTAGCTCAATCATTTTGCCGGCGCCTTCATAGGGTTGATGGCGAGTGACGCTCTGGCCCGCGCAGCTTCTTTGCCACGGGAGTCATATAGGTCAGCTTCCGCAAAAATCACTTGTCGACCAATGTTGCGAAGTCTGGCGGCGACTTCAATCGCGCCGACTCTCACAGGTCGTAAAAATGTTGTGTGCAGGTCGATCGTCGACGGAAAGGCACGCGTACCCGTTTTCATCGTCGCCAACATGCCAATCGTGTCGTCCAGCATGGCCGACAGATATCCGCCTTGAATATAGCCTGCAGGATTGGTGAATTCCGATTTGCCCTCAAACGCCACGCGGGTTTCCATCTTGCTCATATCAAGCGAGATCAGCTTGAAGCCGAGCGACTTTGAACTCTCGGCCGGCTGCGGAAAGGTTTCCGCGAGAAGATGGCTATCCGGCAATCTACAGCGTCCTCGCGATCAGCATTTTCATCACTTCATTGGCGCCGCCATAGATGCGTTGGACGCGGGCATCTTGGTACATTTGGCCGATCGGATATTCATCCATATAGCCCCAGCCGCCATGCAGCTGCAGACACTCGTCGATGATCTTACACTGCAGGTCTGAAATCCAATATTTCGACATCGAGGCCGTCGCCGCATCCAGTTCGCCTTTGAGCAGAAGTTCAGTACAGTGATCGGCGAACACGCGCGCGACGGTGGCTTCGGTTTTACACTCAGCCAGTTTGAACTGTGTGTTTTGGAAATCCATGATCGTGCCGCCAAACGCTTTGCGCTGTTTCACATAGGCGACCGTTTCTTTCAGCGCGCGCTCGATCATACCAATACCCTGAATGCCAATAATGTGGCGCTCTTGCGGGAGCTGTTGCATCAACTGAATAAAGCCCTGACCTTCTTCTGGTCCGAGCAGGGCCGAAGCTGGGACTTTTACGTCATTGAAAAAGAGTTCTGATGTGTCGGCAGCGGGCTGACCAATTTTCTTCAGGTTGCGACCACGTTCGAACCCTTCGACCTCATCCGTTTCGACCATCATGATCGAAATGCCTTTCGCGCCTTTGCTCGGGTCCGTCTTGGCGCAGACCAGGATCAGATTGGCCGTCTGGCCATTGGTGATAAAGGTCTTAGAGCCATTGATGACATAACCATTACCGTCTTTCTTGGCCGTGGTTTTGATGTTCTGTAGGTCAGACCCCGTACCTGGCTCTGTCATCGCAATCGCGCAGACCATTTCACCAGAGGCGAGTTTAGGGAGAAGACGCTGCTTTTGTTCTTCTGAACCGTAATGGATAATGTAGGGCGCGACGATGGCATTGTGCAATCCAAGCCCGAACCCAGCAATGCCTTGCTTTTCGAGCTGCTCAATGATCACCGCATCATGACGGAAATCACCGCCCGCGCCGCCATACTCTTCCGGCGCAGAAACTAGGAGCAAACCTTGTTCAGCGGCTTGGGTCCAAACCTCACGCGGGACAACACCGGCTTCGCGCCAGTCTTCGACATGCGGTTTGAGCTCTTTCTCGAAAAACTGCGCCACCGCATCATCAAAAATCTTAATCTCCTCATCCTGACGCCATTGTGCCAAAGGGACATCGAGAACATCAGACATGAGAAAACTCCTGAGATTGAATTGTGACGTTTACGTTCACGTCAACATAAGATTTCTAGGCCGTTTTGGCCAGTCATGACGTAACGAGAAGTTACACAAGAAAGCCGCGAAACTGTTGGGGTTTCGCGGCCTTCTGTATGACCATGATTAGAACCGATCTGCGGGCAGCGCCATCATCAGCTCAGCCCCAGTCTTCAGTTTCGCCAAATGCGCGGCCGCTTCAGGCAGAACCCGAGACACATAATATTTCCCGGTTAGGACCTTGTCGTCGTAAAACGGATCATCGCCCTTCTTTTCAAGTGCAACTTTGGCCATCAGAGCCCACATATAGGTCAGCGCTGTGAGGCCAAAGAGCTGCAAGTAATCTGACGATGCAGCCCCTGCATTGTTGAAGTCACTCATGCCGTTCTGCATCAACCAATTGGTGCCATCTTGCAGCTGGGCCTTGGCCGATTTCAGGCCTTCAATGAAGGGCTCCAGCTCGGCATTGCCTTCATGAGTCCCGATGAAATCATCGATCTCAGCAAAGAAGCTGAAGACCGCACGGCCACCATTTGATGCCAATTTACGTCCGACCAAATCGAGTGCTTGGATACCATTTGTGCCTTCATAAATCAGGGTGATCCGGCAATCGCGCACGAACTGTTCCAGACCCCATTCCTGCGTGAAACCAGAACCGCCATGGATTTGCAGGGCTTCATTGGCCATTTTGAAACCGCGATCGGTCAAGAACGCTTTGAGGACTGGCGTCATCAACGCCATATAGTCACCGGCTTTTTCGCGGACTTTCTCGTCCGGAGATTTATGGTGCAAGTCACCATATAAGGCGGTCCAAAAGGTGAAGGCGCGAGCGCCTTCGATGAAGGCCTTTTGATCCATCAACATCCGGCGCACATCCGGGTGCACGATGACCGGATCCGCAGCTTTGTCAGGATGTTTCGGACCGGTTAAAGACCGACCTTGGATGCGGTCATTGGCAAAGTCGACGGCGTTTTGATAGGCCACTTCAGCTTGGGCAAGACCTTGCATGCCAACACCAAGACGCGCTTCGTTCATCATCACGAACATGGTGCGCATGCCTTTATGCTCTTCGCCGACAAGCCAACCGGTCGCGCCATCATAATTCATCACGCATGTGGCATTGCCGTGAATTCCCATCTTCTCTTCAAGACCACCGCAAGAACACTCATTGCGATCGCCGAGTGAGCCATCCTCATTGACGATATATTTCGGCACTACGAAGAGTGAGATGCCCTTAATCCCTTCCGGCGCGCCTTCGATCCGCGCGAGCACCAAGTGGATGATATTCTCGGTCAAGTCTTGCTCACCGCCAGAGATCCAAATCTTTTGACCTGTGATTTTGTAGGACCCATCTGGCTGCGGCACAGCTTTGGTTTTGATCAGGCCGAGATCTGTTCCGCACTGTGGTTCGGTCAGGTTCATAGTGCCAGCCCATTTGCCTGACGCCATGTTTGGCCCGTACATCGCTTTTTGCTCTTCCGAGCCCCCCGCCATCAGAGCTTCAAATGCGCCTGAAGTCAGACCGGGATACATGGCGAACGCCATGTTCGCGGATGAGTTCATCTCTTGCGCGGCCATGTTGACGACATATGGCAGACCCTGACCGCCCATTTCGGGCGACTTACCGAGCAGCAACCAGCCATTCTCGACCATTTGAGCATAGGCTTCTTTAAACCCGTCCGGCGTTTTGACACTGGCATCAGCATTGCGCACGCATCCTTGCTCATCGCCGACTTTGTTCAGCGGGAAGAGGATTTCTTTGGCAAACTTGCCGGATTCTTCGAGGATCGCATCAACCAGATCTGGCGTGGCCTCTTCAAAGCCCGGCAGGTTGGAATAATTCTGAATCGAAAGAACATCATGCAAGAGGAACTGCATGTCGCGAACAGGTGCATCATAACGTGGCATCTGGGTTTCCCTTAATGGTATTTATTAAACCGTGACGCTGGCTTTAGCGTCACGGTTTGGAAAGGTCATTCAACTCTTACGCGTCAGACTGTAAGTCGTTACGCGTCGTCGAGCTGGCGCCGAGCAACGGCGTCATAAGCTTTGAGATTTTCAGCTTCAGCAGCCCCAGGTCCAATTTTGTCGAGCTGCTCTTCCAGCCACTCAATCCCATTGTGCAATTCTTGCAGAGCCATTTCGATATCTTCGCGTTGGCTTTCCAATTCTTTGATTTGGTTCTGGAACTTGACCAGCGACATGCGCATTTGCGCCCGCTGACCGTCTTCAAGACCGTAAAGATCGAGAATTTCGCGAATATCTGCCAGCGGCAGGCCAAGACGTTTCAAGCGCACGATAATTTTGACGCGGCCTCGATCTCGATGCGAATAGACGCGGGTCATTCCATCCCGAGCGGGATGTAGCATGTCCTTGTCTTCATAGAAACGCAAAGCGCGGGGGGTGATTCCAAACTCACGGGCCAGTTCTGAGATCGAATAAGTCCGAGAGTCAGCGATAGATAGAGAAGTTACGGTATCAGGCATGTGTGCAACTATGCCCTGTGTTTACGCGAACGTCAACGTCAGCCTCTCGCATGGTCAGTTCAAGGTATGAACAAAGCTTACGAATTTGCCGCGATCTGTTTACCTTTTTAACCAGGAATTAAGGCTGTCCGCGTCATCACACTACCAGAAATGGGTAAAATCGGTGCGCTGTTCCGAATCAGCGGGCCGGAATTCGGAGTGCCGGGCATGAGCCAATATGGGTCCTGGAGCGTTAAAGGTGTGGATGACCGCGCCCGCGCGATTGCCAAGGAAAAAGCGCGTCTCAAGGGCATCACGCTCGGTGATTACATCAATAATCTACTGCTCGAAGGCCATAGCGAGGCGGGTCCACGCGATCGCGCGGCCCCACTACAGTCGCATCAACCACAAGTTTATCCTGAAGGTTATCCTGACTCTCGCTTCACGAATCCGCAATATGCCGATCCGTCGGCCTATGCGGAGCCCGTACGGACTCGGGCGCTCGACGGCTTGGCGCAACGGATTGAGGCCGTTGAGGCCCGTTCGACACTAGCGATTACGGGCATTGACCAATCCGTACTTGGCTTGCTGGCGCGTTTGGAGAGCACAGAGAACACCACCTCTGCGATGACCGCTGAAGTCGAGCGAATGATCGACGAATTGCGCGAAACGCATGAGGTTCTGCACGATAAGGTCGGTGCGCTTGAGGCCGATGAAAGCGGTGCTCGCAGCCTCGAAGCGATGAAATCGCTCGAAGACGCGCTCGGCAAACTCGCGTCTCACGTCTACGAAGAAGGTCGCCTCAATCAGGACGAATCCGCAGCGATGAAGGGACGCGTCGAAGCCGGCTTCACCGATCTGAGCGAGCGCGTTGAAGGTATCGAAGTCAAGGTGGAAAGCACTCTCTCAGATGCTGCGCAGCGGGTTGAAAAAGCCGTAGAGCAAGCGGAATTGCGCGCAGAAGGAACGTCCCGTCACCTCTCGGAACGAGTCTCAGCGATGGAGTCCTCGGTCGCGACCAAATTGGCGAAAGTCGATGAGGTCGATGGCCGAATGAAATCTGTGGAAGGCGACGTCTCAGGCGCTCTCAATTCCATGGAAGGTACGATGCTCCGCATTCAAGAGCGTCTCAACCGCGCCGAGCAAACCACGGACACCGCCCTTAAAGCCCTTGAAGGGACGTTTGCCAGTCTCGACCAGCGCATTGACTTGATCGCGGAAGCGGCGAGCCCCGAAAAAGCCGATGCGCTCCGCCAAGAGCTTGAAAAGCGCTTTGACGAACTCGCAACCGACCTTCGTGTCAGCGTCGAGGAATCCCGTCGGTATTTAGCGGACGAGATTGAACGCGCTGCTGCGGGTAATAATCCCGAATTGATGGGCGCGCTGGAAACCCGTGTAAATGCGCTTGAAGGCGCCGATACATCCGCCCGTTTGGACGGCGTTGATCAACAGATCAATCATTTGTCCAACACCCTGGTCCGGCATGTCGAAGAGAGCGAGACACGCAGCGCCGAAGCGATTGAGAAAGTGGGAGAGCAAGTCGTTGGCTTGTCAGAAACTCTGAATCAACGCGTCGCCGAGGGCGAACAGAGAAATGCCCAAGCGATTGAGCAAGTTGGCGGGCAGGTCGACAATCTCGCCACGTCTTTCGCTCAACGTATTGCTGATAGCGAGCGCCGTAGCGCCGGCGCGATTGAGCAAGTCGGCCAGCAAGTCGCCACCGCGATTAAACATGTTCAAGCGCGTCAGGAACAGAGCCAACGCAAATTAGTGGAGAAAGTTGCAGGCTCCGAGTCGCGGCAACAGGCACGCCTTTCTGATGCCCTGTCCAATATCTCATCCCGCTTGGCAGAGATGCAGAGCCAAACGGCAACGGCTGTGTCGCCGGTTCAGCGCGCCATTGTCTCTCTCGCATCCCGGCTAGAAGCCCTCGAAGACTTTACCGCACCGCCAATGTCTGAGCCGACACCCGCAGCCGCGTTGCCGGATATGCCGGAACTCGAAGTTGATGACACACCCATCGAAATAGAAGCCGAGCCCGAGATCGAGCCGGAAGCGGACCTCGAACCAGAGTCCCACCCGATGGAAGCGGAAGCAAATTCGATCGAAACGGAGCATTTTGACGACCCCATCGCGACGGAGACCGCGCAGGCCGACGACTTAGAACCCGAAGCGGATGAGCCGGACGCCATTGCCGCAGACGAGGATTTTATCGCGAACCTGCCGGACTTTGATGAAGAGCCAAATACGCTCGAAGCCGCCCCCGATGAAGAAGAGCCGATTGCGGAAACGTCTGTTGAAGAAACATGGGATGACGCGCTGGTCAGTGACGATGCGAACGATGCCGTCGCGCAAGAAGCCGCTGAAGACTTGTTTATTGACGCCGACGCTGATGACGCCGCGCAAGCCGAAGATGACCCATTGGCAGAGCTTGGAAGCTGGGATGAGTCGCAAGAAGAAACGCGCGACTCAGACATTTTCTCTGCTGATGAGGAGGTCGATGATATCCCTGAATTGTTGCCCGAACTCGATGATGTCGACTTGGCGCACAATACAGATGATTTGATTGCAGACGCCCCAGACGCGCCAGATGCGGTAGACGAATTTGATCCGATGCTTGATGAGGGTGCGGCTGAACCCTCGGACACAGCGGATTATTTAAGCCGTGCCCGCAACGCCGCGATCGCAGCCGCAACCGATCCAAAGGGCGATGGAAAATCTCGCCGGGGTCGCCGGTCCGCCGCCTCGACAAATCCCAAAGCTTCAAGCGGCCGCAAATTCCCCTATATCGCGGCGGCGTCGGTTCTGGCGCTTTCAGCGGCTGGGGCCGGCGGTTGGGTCGCCCTGCGCGGCAAAATTCCATTCATGGACGCCAGCGCGCCGAATATCGAAACCAAAGCCAGCCTGGCTGAGGCCGGAATCGAAGCGCCACCCGCAACGGCATTTGAACCCAGTCTGATCGGTGTCGAATTCACCGAAACCGATGTGGATCCCTTAGATGCAACGCTGTTCGAGGAAGAAGGCAGCGTCGCCGGCACAGTTGAGCCAGAGCTAGTCGAACCAGCGCTCACGGAAACACCGCCCGCCGAAACGGTCTTGGCGCCGCCGATTTCTCTGCCGACTATTCCCGACGTGTTGACCAAAGAACAAGCCGCCGCGAATGGTGACGCCGTCGCACAATTCCAATTGGGTCTAGACCGTTTGGAAGCGCAGGACTTTGCCGTCGGCGCTGAAATGATCAGCGCAGCGGCACAGCAAGGCCTGCCTGCCGCGCAATACCGTTTGGCCAAACTGCACGAACGCGGCATTGGCGTACCACGTGACTTTACTGAAGCCCGCGCCTGGACAGAGCGCGCCGCGAATGGCGGCAATGTCAAAGCCATGCATGATCTCGCCGTGTTTTTCGCCGACGGTGAAGGCGGTCCGCAATCTTATGCTGCGGCAGCAGAGTGGTTTCGCAAAGCTGCCGACTATGGCGTCTTGGACAGCCAGTTTAACTTAGCCGTGCTCTATGAAAACGGCTTGGGCATATCGCCAAGCCAAGTTGAAGCTTTGTACTGGTACGAAATCGCTGCCGCCAATGGCGATGCGAGCGCCCCAGGCAATGTCGCGACCCTGCGCGAAGCCCTACCACTGGAACAAGCGCAAGAGGTTCAACTTCGCGCCGCAAACTGGGCTGTCACACCGACCAATGGACCCGCCAATGGCGAGTTTGGCGCACAAGCTTGGAACCAAGCCAATCGTGCGCAAGTCGAAGCGATTCAAACCGTTTTGAACGGGCTGGGATATGATGCCGGCGCCCCCGATGGCCTGGCCGGCGCTGGAACGCGCACCGCGATCCGCTCCTTCCAAGCCAATAATGGTCTCGCGACCACAGGTGAGATCACGCCAGATCTTGTGGCCGCGTTAAACCAGCAAGCTCAAGACTTGGCGGGATAACTCCCGCGGGCGCCAAAACGCAAACGACGCAACAAGATGTACAGCCCGACGCAAACGGTCGCGATTGCCAGCGCGTGCGTGCCCAACCGCGTCCAATTGTTCACCACAATGCCCAACAGCCCCCAAGCCAGCGCGACGAAATACCAACCGTTTCGGCTGACATAATTGGCAAATACAAAGGCCAGCGCCGAAGCTGGAATAAGCGTCATCCAGAGCGACTGCCAGACCGAATCGCTCGGGCCGCGCTCCAACATCCAACGACCAAGGTCCGGGACACTGATCGAGACGGCCACAGTCAACCAGCCAGCAAATAGACCCACGGTAAGCCCATGCAAAATGCTCCGGCCGGTCCCGTCATAGGCTTGCGTCTGATCCAAGCGATAGGCGGCCTCCCAAGTAAAGAAAGCGATAGGCAGCAGAAGCACAAAGTCGAGCCAGACCAGCCCATAGCTTTGCGCGCAAAACATCCAAACACTATTGCCAGCTGCCGCCAGCATTAAAGGCGGCGCAATCCGCGCGCTGGCATGAGTTTCAGCGCGTAGATGCAAAACCGCCGTCAAAACGAGCCCGGTGAAAATCACACTCCAAATCGAAAAGAAAATACCGGTCGGCAATTCTGGCGGAATGCCATCAGCAACGGCGCGGCTTCCAATCGATTCCCCAATCCCGAAGAGCGGCAGGACGGGCACCAGGAATTGCAGCAAAACAATCAATAAAAAAAGTGGTTTAGACGTAAGCATGACAATCAGCCTCCCTCGCCTCCATGGCAAAGACAAGCCAAAACTTCCAGTCATTCATTTGTGAACAGATCAGCGAACCGCTGCCGCCGCTTTGTATAAGGAAATGAATAAAGCGCGCGTGGCCGGCTCTGCGAGACCGGCGCCGCCCGCGGACTTTGCCATCAGCTCGAGATCATGCAGCCGCTCCACAAGTCGAGTCAGTCGCGGGGTTGGCCATTTGCGCAAGCGCGCTTGGAAAGCAGGCCAATCTGATTTCCAGACTGGCGGTTTCAGTTTCATCCCAACATTGCTCGCCCCGCCCTCACCCTGCAAAGCTTGGGCTTCCAACATACGGCTGGCTTCCATTTCAAATAAACGGATCAGGCTGATCGGCGACAGGCCCGTATCGATCACCCGGTCAAGTTCCGCTTGAGCCTGCTCGGGTTCACCGCTCAGCGCCATCAGAACCGCCTGTCGCGCGCTTTCATCGGCATTGGTTTCACAAAGAGCCTGGACATCGGAAATACTCACGGGTCGACCCAAATTGTGGGCATAGACAGCAAGTTTTTCCATCTCAGCATTGGCGAGGCTGCGATGGCCTGGCAATCCGCCAACAAAGGTGGATAGAGCATCGCCGTCGATCTCAACCTGGCGAGATTGTAAGAAGCTGCGCACCAAGTCCGACATATCGGTCGCGGAATCGGAGAAGAAATGCAACGCCGCAGCGTTCGGGGCTGCTTCAAAGGCCGTGCGCATTTTCGACCGCGTATTCAGCGAGCCATTTTGAACAATCAGCTTCGCCGCGACGCGCTCTGGCGGCAGCGCCAACACATCCTTTAAGATGGCGAAGAGTTTCTCACCTTTGGTGCGGATGCGAAGGATCGTCGCTTCGCCAAGCAAGGAAACAGCCTCAAGCGCATCGAACAAGCGCGCGGGATCACGCTTAACATCATCCTCGTCAAGCGTTTGCACCGTTGCTGGAGCGGCCTTCTCCCAGGCTTTGATCAATGCATTGGCATGGTCCGCGACAACACCTTCATCCTCGCCAAAGAGGAGCGCAAACTGACAGGCGGAATCAGGCTTTTTGGCAAATCGTTCAGCGCTATTGCCCTGAAACTTCATTCGGCATTCGCCATTTTGATTCGCAAATCATCGGCAATGCGGCGGGCCAGCAGTAGCATCGCCCGGTCTGTCGCATCGATTTGCGCGGTAATGTCTGAGAAGGGCGCATCTGGCACCAGGAAGCTTGTCTCTGCAGAGCTGGTGCCGGATAAGGCATTGCCTTCAAAAGCCAGCACATAATCCGCGCTGACGATAATATCGGTCCGCGTCGCCGCTTCGTCGGGCTGCAGAGCCAAGCGGCCAATCCTCTCATCCAAAACAATGTTCAGGCTGGCGGGTCCATCCAGTCCCGGAAGCCCGGGCGCCAATTCCTGCAAGAGCGCTTTGCGCAAAGAATGCCCGGCTCGGCCCTCAATCGTTTCAACATTGATGTTTCCAGCGCCGCCACCTCCAGCATAGAGCGGCGTAAAGCCACAAGCAGAGAGCGTCAGAACGAGAAGGGCAAGAGCAAGCTGTTTCATCACACTACGATATTCACGATCCGACCGGGAACGACAATCACTTTCTTGATGGATTTGTCAGCAATGAAATTCTGAATGCCGGGTTCGGCCAGAGCAACGGCTTCAATGTCGTCTTTACTGGCGGTCTTGGAAACCGAAATTTCAGCCCGGCGCTTGCCATTGACTTGGATCGGCATTGTGACGCTGTCTTCGACCAAAAGGCTCTCATCGACGTCTGGCCAGGCCGCCGCCGAGCACAGGCCCTCGCCGCCAATCACACTCCAGCACTCTTCGGCCAGGTGTGGCATGAAGGGTGTCAGGCATCGCGCCAACATAGACGCGCCTTCGAGGCGGGCATGCTGCAAATCTTCGCTGCCTTGTTCGGCCTTCTTCAACACGCTGACCCATTCATGAATGCTGGCAATTGCGGAATTGAAACGGAACTCTTCAATCGCCTTATCGACAGCGTGGGCGGCTTTGTGCGATGCCCGGCGCAAATCCGTCGCGGCTGAACTGTCAGACGATGCGGCGTCACCGGCGCCATCGCCGAGCGCATTAAAAACGCCCCAGACGCGCTGTACAAACCGTCCCGCGCCTTCCGCGCCTGACTGCGTCCATTCCACATCGCGCTCGGGCGGACTGTCGGATAAGACAAACCAACGCGCGGTGTCCGCCCCGAACGTGGCGATAATATTGTCCGGGTCGACGACATTCTTTTTCGACTTGGACATTTTCTCAATCGCGCCAACCGTCACCGGTCGATCCGTGCTGATCTCAAACAGACCATGATCACGCGTCTCGACTTCAGCGGGCGTGACCCAGCGGCCATCTTCCGTCTTATACGTCTCATGCGTCACCATGCCTTGCGTGAACAGACCGGCAAATGGCTCGCCACTCGGCAAATCAACCTCGCCAACATCGCGCATGGCGCGCATGAAGAAGCGGGCATAGAGCAAGTGCAAGACCGCGTGCTCGACGCCGCCCACATATTGGTCGACCGGCAGCCAATAAGCCCGCTCAGCTGGGTCATCGACACTGGCAAAGCGCGCAAAATACCAACTGGAATCATTGAACGTATCAAGCGTATCCGTCTCGCGCACGGCGTCCTTGCCACATTTCGGGCAGGTGCAATGTTTCCAAGTCGGGTGATGCTCCAATGGATTGCCGGGCTTATCAAAGCTGACATCATCCGGAAGCTTCACCGGCAAATCGGCCTCTGGCACCGGTACAATACCACAATCATCGCAATGGATGACCGGGATTGGGCAGCCCCAATAGCGCTGACGGGAGACCCCCCAATCGCGCAGGCGATAATTTACCGTACCGGTGCCAAGCGCCATGTCTTCAATCTTGGCGATGGCAAGCGACTTTGCCTCAGCAATCTCTTTGCCGTCCAAGAAGTCGGAATTCATGATCGACCCTGGCCCAGTATAGGCGGCGTCCATATCCGCGCCTTGGCCGGAGCCGACCCAAGTCGCAGAGGCTGCATCCTTATCCGAAGGTTTCACCACAGGCAGGATCGGCAAATCATATTTGCGCGCAAAATCGAAATCGCGCTGATCATGCGCCGGGCACGCGAAAATCGCGCCGGTGCCGTAGCCCATCAAGACAAAATTCGCGATGTAGACGGGCAATGTCTGCCCTTCGACAAAGGGGTGTTTGACGGTCAAGCCCGTGTCAAAACCCATTTTCGGGGCTTTCTCGATATCTGCCTCGGACGTTCCAACCTTTGCACATTCGGCGCGGAAAGCGTCCAGATCCGCATTTTCCTTCGCCATTTCAATGGTCAAAGGATGATCCGGCGAGAGCGCAACAAAGCTCGCCCCAAACAAAGTGTCTGGCCGGGTCGTAAAGATATCGACGCCGCCCTCGTGGCCAGCGGGGGCGGTGCCCGCCCACTCGAACCGCATCTGCAAGCCTTCCGAACGGCCGATCCAATTGGCCTGCATGGTGCGGACCTTTTCTGGCCAACGTTCAAGCTTTTGCACCTGCTCTAACAAGTCTTCGGCATATTCGGTGATGCGGAAAAACCATTGCACCAATTCGCGCTGCTCGACCGGCGCGCCCGACCGCCAGCCTTTGCCATCAATCACCTGCTCATTGGCCAAAACCGTATTGTCGACGGGATCCCAATTCACTTTGGCTTTCTTTTGATAGACCAGCCCTTTTTCCATGAATTTCAAGAAGAGACGCTGCTGCTCGCCATAATAATCCGGGTCACAGGTCGCAAATTCGCGCGACCAATCGAGCGACAGGCCGAGCTTCTCAAATTGCGCCTTCATGGCGGCGATATTCTGATAGGTCCAATCGCCAGGATGAACCTTCTTCTCCATGGCGGCATTTTCCGCCGGCATGCCAAAAGCGTCCCAGCCCATCGGGTGCAGCACATTATAGCCTTTGGCTTTCTTATACCGCGCAACGACGTCACCCATGGCATAGTTGCGGACATGCCCCATGTGCAGCCGCCCAGAAGGATAGGGAAACATTTCAAGCACATAGGCTTTTGGCATATCGCCCGCTTCAGCCGGCGTTTTGGCTTTAAACAACTCCGCGGACGCCCATGCATCACGCCATTTGGGCTCCGCGGCCTGCGGATCATATCTTGAGGCCATCGCCTCCCCCATCCCTGTAAAAACTAGTCGAGTTCGGACGCTTTAAGATTACGCGCCCGCACGAGGATCGCGTTTTCGAGCTGAATGCCAGTTTCTGGATCCGTTGCTGCATCCACCCAAGTGCCTTCTTCATTGACCTGTCTGAAGACACTTACTTTGACGCCATCTGCGCGGAGACGCGAGTCGAGAATGTAAACCGTCGCTTTGATCCGCTCATCGGCTGAGCCTTCGAACGATTTCCAATCATAAATAATCGTACCGCCAAATGGGTCAGCGCTAACCAGGGGCATCGTGCTTAAGGTGTCGAGGCTGGCGCGCCATAGATAGGGATTGGATCCGCCTTCGATCTCTTCAACCACTGATCTTTCAGTGCTGTTATTGCCGCCGAACACGCAACCTGTTAGCGCAACCGCTCCGAATGTTGCTGCGATAAGCGTTGAGATTGCCTTCATATCGTCATTTCCCGTTGGCAAGACCTTGTTGATTAACAGTCTCTATAACACCTCAAACTCAGCCTGCCAGTGCTCATATGCTGAAGGCTTTCGGAGGATTGAAAACCGCTCATGTCGATACGCGCTTTTGCTCTGATAACACCTTGTCTTTGCTTTGGATCCACGGCTCTGGCCGACACCGGTTCTCCTTGGGAGACGGAGTTGGAGCTGGAAAGCGTTACCGTGGTCACACCGATCTCGGACAGTGATTCTGAGCTTGAGGTGGAACCGCTTACCGGGGAAATTTCAATCCATGGAACGACCGAGAAAGTGTTGGAAAATGGCGTTCGCCTGCGCGCCCGCGGCGCATTGCGTTTGCAGGCCGACCATCCCAGCCGTCCAGGCGGCATTGGTGGCTTTGGCACGGCAGAGCTGGCACCCGTCGGCGCATTCTCCGGCCTCTCCCCAGCAGTCCCAATTGACGAAAGCGAAACCCGAGCAAGGCTGGAGTCAGCCTATTTCCAAATCGATGGTGGCTATGGCGAAGTTCGCATTGGCAAGGATCAAGGCGTTGGTGCGCGTTTCTATGAAGGCGCCAAATCGGTGTTTTCGCATACCCGCCTGGATAGCAGCCTGCTCGATCCGACCGGGTTGAGCACAGTTCGCACCCGACATGATCTCACCGGTCCAAGTGCAAAAGTGTCTTATGCCAGCCCCCGCCTCATCGGCCTGCGCGGCGGCATCAGTTACACCCCAGAAGCAAGCGCCGATGGCTTGGATCGGCGCCCTGCTGCAGGTACGGGCGGGCTGGCGCCAGATATTGAAAATGCCATCGAACTTGCCCTGAACGGAACGCGGCGTTTGCGCGAATCGGGCTGGCGATTCGATGTCGGTCTGGCCTGGTCGAGCGCGGATGTTTCAAATCGAACCAGTTTGGCCAATTATCAACAGGTCGACACGTGGTCTGCGGGCACCCGAATTGAGAAAGATGATTGGACCTTCGGCGCCTCTTGGTTGGGCTCGGATAATGGCCTTTCAGAGAGCGATTATCAGGCCTGGAGCGCAGGGCTGCATCGCACCGCTTTTGGCAGCGAGTTTTCCTTTGAATACGGGCAATCTACAGATGATGGCGTGCAGCTGGATACAAAGAGTTTTCGCGCCGGTGCGGCGCGTGAATTTGGCCGAGGGACAAAACTGGCAATCGGGTATGTTGAGGATCGAAATGAACGCCTGGCGCAGGATTGGACGTCGAAAGGTGTTGTTGTCGAAATCACACTCTCACAAGAAATTGTAGAGATAACTGGAAATTAAGGTTCTCTTAACGTCTCTCGCTGCTATTTAGAGAGTTAGGAGCGTCTTATTATGCGCAAGCTGATGGTATCTTTAGTAGGTCTGACCTGCCTCGCCTTCCCGGCGGTGGCAGAGCAAGACGTGCCTAAAATGCCTGCGCCAAGCATCGCTGAGACCGATCAAGCGGAACCGGAATGGTTCCAAAAGTTCAATTTCAGCAGCGAAGATGTCAATTCGCCAATCTGGCAAACCGCACAATCGCAAACCTTCAATCTGGCTTGGATTAAGGGCGATCGCTGGAGCCTCAGCCTCGATTTGACCTCTCGTGAAGGCGATACGCCTCTGCCGCGTGAAGAAATGTTGGCTGAAGCGCAATTCCGCATCACACCGCGCATTTCCGTTGGCGGTGAACTGACCATTGCGGCCGAAGAGCTCGATGATACGGCGCAATGGGAAGATAAAGAGGTTGAAGCTGGCATTCGCCTGCGCTCCGCCTTTAAATTCTAGGCCTTCGCGCCACGTTTTCCACCACCATAAGCCGGGGCTGCTAAGGCAGTCGCTTCATCTAATGGCCATCTTGGACGGGCCGAAAAAGCCTGCCCATCTTCTGGCAACAATCCGGCTTTGAACCGCTCCGCACATGCCAGCGCGATCATGGCCGCATTATCCGTACAATGGCGCAATGGCGGCGCGATAAGGCGCGCGCCCGCAGCGCTGGCGACTTCATCAAGAGCCGTTCGAACGGTCTGGTTGGCCGCGACGCCGCCCGCCACGACCAATCGGATCTCGTCACCGTCTGCGCCTTCAAAGACGTCCAGTGCTCGCCGAGCTTTCTCGGCCAGACAGTCGGCGATGGCGTGTTGGTAAGACGCGCATAAGTCGGCTCGCCCTTGATCATCCAAAGGCTCAGCCTCGACAATTCGTGCCGCGGCTGTCTTAAGACCGGCAAAACTCATATCCAAGCCCGGCCGATTGAGGAGTGGCCGAGGCAAGGCGAATCGCGCCGGATCACCCTTTCGCGCCAATCGTTCGACGGCGGGTCCGCCCGGAAATCCAATCCCCAATGTCTTGGCCAATTTGTCAAACGCCTCGCCGGCGGCATCATCAATGGTGGTTCCGAGGCGCTGATAATCGCCAAGCCCTTTGACAGCGATGAATTGACAATGCCCGCCGCTGACCAGCAACAATAGGTAAGGAAACGCGCAGACCTCGGCCAAGCGAGGGGACAAGGCGTGTCCTTCCAAGTGATTGATGGGGACGAAGGGATTTTGCGCAGCGAGGGCAAGCGCTTTACCGGTCATCATACCGACCATGACCCCGCCGATCAGACCAGGCCCACTGGTCGCCGCGATCGCATCCAAGTCGCGCAAGGCTTGGCCACTCTGCTCGAGCGCTTGTCGGACGATTGTATCTGTTGCATCCGCATGCGCCCGCGCCGCGATTTCGGGGACAACGCCGCCATAAGGCGCGTGTTCATCAATTTGCGACAGGACCACTTCAGAGAGAATATCCACCACGCCATCCGGCCCATGCCGCAGCACCGCCGCAGCGGTCTCGTCACAGCTGGTCTCTATTCCTAATACAGTTACGGTCTCGGTCATGGCGGCGATATAGGCAGATCAAGACGCGGTGAAAACCATATCAATCCAGCAATGCGGATTTGATCTCGGGCAACCACGCCTCTGTTTCGACGTCATAGGCTTTTAAAGACCCGGCATAATCCCAATAGCACCAGCCAAGCCCGCGTGCCTCCAATCCCGTTCGCATCGTTTGAGTCCACCGCGCCCGTTGCTCGATCGGGACGCCTTCATAAACACCGAATTCACCCACCAATACAGGCATCCCGGTGCGTTCCTGTACCGCGACCGCCTTGTCCAATTCGGCCATCATTTCAGCCACCTCCTGGTCAGATCCCCAGCGAATTCCAGTCCGTGTCTGATCCGTCCATCCGGCGCCCTGATGGGTAAATTCGAACGGTGAATAATCATGATATGTCAGCAAAACCCGAGGATCATAAGGAGGCTTGGACTCTTCGAGCGCACTTAGATTGCCCCAGAACGCGGTACCGAGAATGATCCAACGATCCGGATGCATCGGTCTGAGCTGACCAAGAAGGCGGCGATTGAGCGCATCGGTCCGCACCGTGGTCATTTTGCTATGCGGCTCATTGATGGTTTCAAATATCAGCGTCTCAGGAGCCCCTTCAAAATGGACTGAAAGCTGCCCCCAAATGGCTTCCAATCGCGGCTCATGCGCGCCAGGGTTTTCGTTCAAGGCATCATAATGGTGCACATTCACAATCACTTGCAGACCAAGCTCTTCCGTCCAACCGACAATCTCGTCGACCCGGTCGAGCAGCATTGGATCAATCGCATAAGGAGGCGCTTCCTGCGTATGAACGGACCATCGCACGGGCAACCGAACCGTATCGAAGCCAGCCTCTTTCAAACGCGCCAAGTCTTCTCGACGGATGACATAGCCCCACGCCCCTTCATGCGGGGCCTCTAAAGCGCTGCCCAAATTCATACAGCGCTCTATTGGGGAGTCAGCGACGGGAAGCGTGCTCGCCGTCGAAGTGCTGTCCTGAGAGGCGCTGCCGCAGCCTGCGACCAGAATGGCGCCCGCCAATAAACCATGCCGCATAATGTCCCTCCTGCTCGGATTTGCTTGCGTCTCCACGCGATCGTCCTTAGCTGAACGTCATCTCAGGAACGGAGCAAAAATGAAAGCCCCTCAGCCGGTTAGAATAGGCACACGCGGATCGCCGCTGGCTCTGTATCAAGCTGAATTGATTGCCCGGGAATTGGAACGCGTGAGCGGTGGCGCGCTGAAAGCTGAGATTGTTACTTTCTCCACCAAGGGTGACCAGCTGACCACAGAGCGCCTGATAAATTCCGGGGGCAAAGGCCTTTTCACTCGCGAAATTGATGCCGCCGTTGATGATGGCCGGGTCGATCTTGGCGTTCATAGTCTGAAAGACGTGCCGAGCATTTTGCCAGACGGCCAAGACTTGGTCGCCTATCCTGAGCGGGCCGATCCACGCGATGGATTTTTGACCACGTCCGGCATTACCCGTCTTGAGGACCTACCCCAAGGCGCCGTCCTCGGCACCGCCAGTCTTCGCCGCGAGTCGCAAGCTCTGGCTCTGCGCCCTGACCTAAAAGTGGTGCCATTTCGCGGACGGGTCGAAACGCGTTTAGAGAAACTTCAACGGGGTGAAGCCGATGCCACCTTCCTCGCTATGGCGGGATTGGAACGGTTGGGCCTGGCGCATCACGCAAATCCGGTCCGCGCCTCCACAATGTTGCCCGCCGCCGGACAAGGCATCATTACGGTCGCCGCCCGACCGGACAGGCTCTCTGCTGAACTTGAGGCCGCCTTAAATCAGATCGATCATGCAGCCACGCGTGCGATGGCCACGGCTGAGCGCGCCTTCCTCGCGGAACTTGATGGGTCGTGCCGCACAGCGATGGCGGCGCAGCTCACTTCAGTGGATGGCACGTGGCACTTGCGCGGTGAAGTGCTGACTCCAGATGGCCAAACCAAATGGAGCGCTCGCGCCGAAGCTTTGCTGTCCACCCCGCTTAGCGATTTGGCTGAATTGGGACGGCAAATGGCGGTCAATATTCGCGATCAAGCGGGCGGCGATTTGCCAGTCTTCACCGATTAGAGTGATGAAATGAGCCGCATCGACATTCCGATCATCGTGACTCGTGCCGAACCTGGCGCGGCAGAAACGGTGGCGCGCCTGCGTGCGCGTGGATGGGAGGCTGTGTCGGCGCCCATGCTGTCCCTCCACGAATTGGCGGGGACCGACGTGCCTGTCGCCTCTGACCTTTCGGGTCTGGTCTTCACCAGTGCCAATGGCGTGCGGACCTATGTCAAACGCGCATCAGAGCGCGCGCTGCCCGCTTGGTGTGTGGGTCCAGCGACCGCGGCGGCGGCACGCGCGGCCGGATTTACGGACCTTCGGGAATCGGCAGGCAATGCCAAGGATCTTGCAGACTTTATCGCCGGACATGCCAATCCTAGTGACGGTCCGCTCTTGCACGTCGCTAATGCGGCAGCCGCAGGGCAATTACAGCAAGATCTCACGAGCAGAGGATTCAAAGTTGCGTTTGCACCGCTCTATGAAATGCGCCCTGCGCAAAACTTACCCGATGCCGTTGCCCGCCTCATTGCTGTCGGAACCCCCGCGATTCTACTGCTCCATTCTGCCAAAGGCGCAGCAGCGACCGCGGCTCTGATTGGGACACCCCCGGACGCTTGGACGATGGTCGCGATCTCAGAACAAGCGATTGCTCCCATCGCAGCATCACAGTCGGATCGCGTCTTTCTGGCAGACATGCCAAATGAAGATGGATTGATGGCGGCGCTCGACGCAGCGATTGCCACACTTTCGGCCTGAACCAAGCCAATATAGACTATAGGCGACTCACCCTATCGGAGGGCCAGATATGACAGACTCCCCAGTGCCGCCTTTGTCGACAGACGAGACGCCGATTGATGCTGAGTTCGAACCCGCCCCAGATTCTGAGCCGACACGAGCAGGAGGCGCCAACGGTCCGGGTTGGTTGATTGTCGGATTGTCCTTCCTGATTGCGTGCCTGGCCCTTCTCTTGGCCGCCGCGACTGCCGGTTTTGTGCCCGGATTTAAGCCTGGAACGGGTCCGCTGGAGCGCGTGCGGGCTGATGTGGCCACTCTGCAGACCAATATCGATCAAGACCTGTCCGAAACTGCAACGCTCAGCACCGATATTGCGACGCTGGAATCGCGTGCTGATAGCCTGTCTGCAGATCGAACGCGAACCAATGCAGACTTGCGCAATCTGCGGACGGAGATTGAGACCTTACAAGCGGACATCTCGATGCTTCAGCGCGCGCGGGTCGCCAGCCTCGCGGACCCTGCAGAAACCCGTGGTGTAGACTCAGACTCACGAGACTTGGCCGCACTTACAGCCCGAGTCACCGCCATGGAAGACGCCTTAGTGACGCAATTGGGCACCTATAATACCGCACTTGAGACGCTAAAAAATCGCGTTTCATCCCTAGAAGATCAAGCCGCGTCAGAGCAATTAAACGCCGCTAGCGCCTCCAATGCCCGCACCGAAGCCGCGCTTGCCCTGTCTGCGATTGAAGCAGCGGCACGGCGCGGCCGCCCTTTCCTGCCGGCTCAGCAAAAACTCGCCGCGGCCATGCCGAACAATGATGCGGTTGCCAGGCTTTCAGCGATCGCGCCCAAAGCCGTACCGACATTGGCGGATTTGCGCAGCACCTTTCCGACTCTGCGGGATGCTGCGTTGGATGCTTCGGCCCAGGCGGAAGGCGGTAGTTCAGGATGGATGCGGCGAGTGTTTGGGGACGGTATTCAAGTGCGGCGCGCGGGCGACGTCACCACAAGTGACCATCTCGACCAAGCCAAAGCCGCGCTCGATGCCGGAAACCTATCCGACTCAGTTGAACACATCCGCGCGGCGGGCACAGATATTCAGCCTGTCTTCACAGATTGGGTGTCTAATGCGGAAGACCGACTTACGTTGGAACAGACCCTAGAGGCCTTGCGTCTCACTATGATTGCGGAAGAGCGCCCATGATCATCCTGTTTTTGATCGTCTTGCTGATTGTCCTTGCGGGCATTTTCGTGATGTGGGCCTCTCGTTGGCCTGGCGGATTGACCCTCGATCTTGGCAATGGAACGCTTTACGAGTTTGAGCTGGTTTGGGCGCTATTGGCGATTATACTGGTCGGCGCCGCGCTGGCCTTGGCTTGGTCTTTGGTCACCGGTCTGGTCACGCTACCGTACCGATTCAGCAAGTCGCGCCGAGCATCGAAAACTAAGGCCGCAAATCGCGCTTTAGCCGATGGCCTCCTCGCCGCCGAAGCAGGCGATGCTGCGCTGGCGAAAAAACTCTCCAAAAAGGCTGCTCAGCATGCGGAGGATGACCGCCTAAAACTTCTACTCGAGGCCCGCGCTGCCGAGATCTCAGATGATTGGTCCGGCGCGGAACGAGCTTGGGGCCAGCTCGCCCGTTTGCCAGGTGGCCAGCTCGCAGGCCTGCGCGGGGCAGCGTCCGCCGCCAGTGCTCGTGGAGACACGCTCTCGGCAGAGACACGTGCGCGCGAAGCCCTCGAACTCAAATCCGGTGCAGACTGGCCATTCAACTCCCTCTTCGACAGCCAGGTCGCCGCTGGCAATTGGGGCGAGGCGCTGAGCACCCTGGCCACTGGTGAAAAGCGCGGTCAAATCAGTGGCGAAAGCCTGCGCCGTCGCCGCGCCGTCCTCTACACCGCCCAAGCCAATGCATTGCAGCATAATGAACGCAAAGAGGCTCAGCGACTTTTGGCGGAAGCCATTCGCTCCGCGCCGTCTTTTCCGCCCGCCGCATGGCATGGTGCCCGGCAATTGATGATGGACAATAAAAATAAAGCCGCCCAAGGCGTGCTCGAGCTCGGTTGGAAGGCGCGCCCCCACCCTGCTTTATCGCAATTGCTGCAGCGACTGGATCCGAATGCCACGCCGACCGTTATAGGCGAACGCCTCCGTGCCCTGATTGCCACCAATCCCGACCATCGCGAAAGCCGTATTCTTGAAGCCGACTTGGCGATGCGCGATCGCGATTGGCTAAATGCGGTGAAGGGGCTCGCCCTCTTGGTTGAGGAAAAACCCACCGCGCGGCTCTGTTTGCTTTTGGAAAAAGCCTTACGCGGCTATGGCGACCTGACCGAGTCGGAACGCTGGGGCCGGATGGCGGTCACCGCAGCCCGCGAGCAAGAATGGTCAGACATCGACCCCCGCGGCGGCGCCTTCCAATACGCCCAGGCCGACTGGTCTCGCCTGGTCTATGCCTTTGGCGATGCTGGCACATTGGTGCATCCGCGCTATGAGCGGTCAGAGCGTGAATTGGATGCGAGCCGCCCCATCGCTCTACCGGCGCCAGGCGCGAAGAATACCGGGCCCGCGACGCCGCGCACAGACGTCGTCACCCCACCACTCGACTACGCCCCAAGCGACGATTAAGGCGACGCGCCAGCGTGCACGTTTTGCTTGCGGAAATAGCCCGCCAGCGGTATGTCACCGCCTCAACTTTGGTCGGCCGCGTTAGCTCAGCTGGTAGAGCATCGCATTCGTAATGCGGGGGTCGTAGGTTCAAGTCCTATACGCGGCACCATTTTTCGAATTCTGAAAGCTTGGTTCACGCCGTCAATGTGATGAGTCCCCAAACGCCAACCATTTTGATAGGCCGTAAGTGACCCCCGGAACGATCAGGATGGTCCAAGCAAAAGCAGTCCAATAACTGGCGGCGAGTCCATCCATGGCAATTAAAAATATCGCGACGTTCAGGGCTGCGCCCGTCACGGCTGAGATAAAAAATCCAGGCAATGCGCGGCGATGCGGCTGCGTTGATTGAAACGTAAAGAAAAAGTGCCCGAAATAAGACACCAAGAATGCGAGCGCGAAGCCCAGCAGTGTCGCCCATTTAGGGGCGATGCCAACTTGTTCGACCGCACCCCATAAGATCAACGCATGAATCAGGGTGGCTATGCTCCCCACGCCGATAAACCGAAGCCATCGCGCAGGTTTTGAGTGCCACGGGAGCATCATTGCGACTCGTCAAAGCCGTGCATCACTTCGATGATAAAGAGCGGGCGGCCTTTGCTCTCATCGAATATGCGAGCGATATACTCTCCCAGCACGCCAATGCTGATCAATTGCAATCCACCTAAAAAGAAGATCGCAACCGCCAGCGTTGCAAATCCTGGCATATCGCGCCCATAGATGAGTGTAGAAACACCGATCCAAGCCGCGTAGAACAGCGCTCCTGTCGCAATCACACTGCCCACCACCGACCATAATCGTAGCGGCGCAGAGCTGAATGAGATGATCCCACTCCAGGCATATGTGCATAGGTTTAGGAAGGACCATTTGCTGCGCCCCGCCTGTCGGGGCTCAACATCATAGACAATGCCTTGTTGCGAGAACCCGACCCAGGCATAGAGACCTTTCATGAAGCGGGTTTGCTCGGGCAACATATTCAGCGCATCGACAACACGCCGCGACATCATGCGAAAGTCGCTTGCATTCAGCTCTATTTTGACCTCGGCGGTCTGTGCAAACACTTGATAAAAGACCGCAGAACATAGGCTTCGAAACCGGCTTTCGCCGCGTCGTTTGCGAGGTACGCCATAGACTACGTCATAGCCTTGATCCGCAATGGCGGTCATCTCAATCAGCGCTTCTGGGGGGTGCTGTAAATCGCCATCCATCAGAACAACACGGTCACCCGATGCCGCTCGTAATCCGGCGCAAATCGCAGCTTCTTTGCCGAAGTTGCGCGACAGCCTTAGGATCCGCAGACGTTTGTCTGTTGCCCGAAGCGTTAAAAGCGTGGTGTACGTATCGTCGGAACTTCCATCATCGATGGCAATGAATTCCCATTCCTCACAAACGCCATCAAGAACCGACTTGAGCCGATCATACAAAGCTCGCAAAGTGTGGTTCTCGTTGAATAGTGGAACGATCACTGTCCACCGCTGCCGCTTGGCTGGCTTCTCAGTCACGCGGCGCCTCTACATCCGTTTCTGGCGTTGTAGCGAAGAAACTTGCCCGATGGTCATGCAGAATGACCAAATGAGGTGCGATGTCCTGTCCTGGTGCGTGTAGCACCGCATAGTCGGCTGGCGTGACATCCGGATAGCGCACCGCCAGCACTTCGCTGGTCGCCTGGATGTCCGCGGAGATGCGCAACGGTTTTTGCACCACGCTAGGAATATTACCGAGCTTCAAAACCAAGAACATGCCGAGCAAGCTGATCAAGACCCGGTGTGATCGCGTGCGAAGCTTAACAATAAGGAGCATCGCAAGCGCGAAGATGGCGATCCAGAAAAGCGTGCCGAACGAGATATATCGACTGACAAAGGCCTGCTTCACACCGTAGGCCTCCCATCGTCCGAGCGCTGTCAGAAGCGCGGCACCACCGCTATAAGCAGCCAGTGCCAAGACGGGTGCTATGCGTTGCCAAAAATGAACGCCCTCGAACTGGCGCAAGCGCCAAATCGACCAGGCGGAGACGCCTAGCCCGATAAGTATGATTGGAATGGAAACATCGCGCGCAAAACGCACCAGTGGAGATGCCAAAAAATTGATCGTGTAATGCACGAAGCCCATCAAGGCTGCGAAATCCAATTGCGTTGGAAAACCCGTGTCTAAACCGGCTGTCGTTGCCGCAGATCTTGCGATCGCATAGTGAAGTAAAATGAGCGCCGACGATACCGTCCAAATCAGCAATGCGCCCCTGCCTTGCCAAGTCCGGTGCGCGCCATTGACGATCAAAATCCCAAAGCCGATGGGGATCACCGCCCACCCCGTGGCGAAAGCATAGATTGCAATCGCCGCGGCGATTGAGGCGAGCAGGGAATTCACACAGCATGGAGAACCGCTGCTTAAGCGCTCAATCGCCCACAGCACGCCAGCAAGATTGATGAACACAGAGACCTGCCACCCCCACAACCAATTGCCGGCTTGATCGAGCGAGAAGAAGAAAAAGGCGGCTACTCCAAACAGCCAAATCGTGGCGCGCAGCGAGGCCACACCGGACTGCTCAAAGACGCGCAACAGGATGCGGGCTAATGCCAAAAAGCCCAATCCCGCAAACGCCACACTCGCCGCGCTTTCGATCCAGTGTGACATACCCGTGAGCTTGGCCAAAATCAGTTTCACGAACAGACCCGATGCATGCCAGTGACTGCCATGCAATACGAACAGGTCGCCCCACGCATAAGCGCCCGTTTGCAGACGCTGATAATGTGTCACCAAATCCCAATGGTCGTGATACGGTGCGCGATAATAGAAGTTCAAACTAAAGCTGAGCGTCACCGCAAAACAAATCAGGACCGGCGTCCATCTCAGATGCCTATTCATAGTCGCCCGCTCCCGAACGCATCTCATCAAGATGAGACATGGATCCTAGAAAGAGAGCTAAAAATCATGGGTACCGTCTGCGGACGATCTCTCAGTGTCTCAGCTTTGAACGTGAGCCGACTTACTCTGAAACAAGTCTGACGAAAACGCCGCCATACCAATTTCCAGTTGGCTGGCCAGACGAGTCCATTTGCGTCGAAATCATTTCATACGTGTCTGCATCGATCCACGTATAGGTGTAGTGACGATAGGTGTCAGCGGGCTCGTCGGTGAATTGAATCTCAATGCTGAGATCCCCCATCTCGTTCATCTCGCCACGGCCGGTCCCTAAGCGCGCATCGCCAAAATGCGACAAATGACGCAGCGCCTTTCCATCAGACTCCATCGCCCACAAGATGTGTCCCTTCAGATCGCCCGCATCGACGACGCAAAGCACGGTCTTCTCTGTATTCACTGGGCCGCAACGTGTGATGTGATTCGGGATCTCTAACGTCTGAAGCGTTTGTGTGTCCCAAACCTGCTGAAACCTATCATCTGCTAGCGTCCACGTGCCAAAGAATGGCTTAAAGGGGGATTCACTGAACGACGCTTCATCTGGCGTCGCGGCATCGGTTAGGGTCGATCCAGGTGCAGTCGTGGCGCACGCTGTGAGGCCGAGAAGAGCGCTCAGCAGAACAGTTTGGACTTTAGCGTGCATATACGCGCTCCATCTTATCGACCCAAACGGGTAACCCCACACGCGTGACATGTGTAACATACACCTACATGGGAATTCGCTATCGGTCACGCTTCTAATGCGTCGTTATAAGCTAAATCCTCTAACAAGACCTAAGCAGGCTAATCCAATGACATACATTTTGCGCGATCCTCACTGACGAATCCATAAATAATTATTTTATGACAATGCTGTACAACGCTCAAATAAGAATGGTGGCGAAACAGAAACTCTGGTTCACACTTGTCTAAATCAGAAAAAGCTCTTTGATCGTTCGCAACTCAAGCGATCCCGATAGACTCCACTCAGAAATCCTAATCTGAACAAAGTGTAGACATTTTTCAACACGAAGCCGATGCTAACATAAAACAAGATGAGAGTGGGGACCCGATTGCGTTGGGATAGTATCTCGAAAATTAGTGAGTCTAGTACCGTCAAGTCTCTTTCGATTTGGTTTGTGGTGATGCCGATTGTTGCAGCGGTATTGTCCGCACCAGCAATCCAACCACTGGTTGACGGTATCGAACTACCATTTACTTGGGGAGTGCTCTATTTAGCCGCGCTTTGCTTTTTTCTAGGGAGTCTAATTTACGCGTGGCGCTGTCCCGCAATCATCCGCGAGTTCCGATCTTGGCAGGATTTCTCTGAGCGCGAAGGAAGCTATGAAAGGCTTATACCCCTGATAGCTGAAGCACTCTCAGACGTGAGTGCTAATCAGCGGGTGGCAACTTTGTCACGGTTACATAGAGGCAAGGTGATAGAGTTTCGGGACGAGAATCGTGGCCTTTATTCAACAGATGCCATCTCCGAGATGATCGCGGATGCTGACAAAATGGCACTGGCCTTGAGAAGCGGATCAGTCATTTCCGGTCCATTGGTCGATGCTTACTCGAGCGTCAGGGAAGCAACTCAACGTGCGCGTCCTGTTGCGCGTTGGAGTGTTTCGGCTTTGCAGACGATTGGGTCAATGTTCATATTGATCGTCCTTGCTCAAAGTTGTTGGGCCGTCATGAGAGTTTATGTTTCTTAATTTGCAGAGGACCATCCATGCCGGAAACACACGAAGTTTTTACCGAGGCAAGACCCACCTACACAATGATCGACCGAACCGGCACTCCGGCATTCAAGCGAATTCGAAACACGCTCAAAGCCGGCGGCAGACTGATTAGATTTTACGGACCGTCGAAGTCTGGAAAAACCCTTTTATGTCGGCAGGTTTATGACCGATTTGACCCCGTAATAATTCACGGATCGACCATCGATTCGAAAGATGAATTATGGGATTCAATTAGTAGCAAAGTTGGAGTTCCACCGAAACAAGCGGGGTTTTATTGCGCTGAACAAAAACGCCCTATCATAATAGACGACTTTCATTGGATTAACTCAAAGACTCAAGAAGCGATTATTCGTAGCTTTAAGCCATATATCGATGAGGGTGCTTCCATCGTCGTGATTTCCGTTCCTGATGTAGCAAAAGAGCACTTGGAGAAAACGAGAAAGCGCACTGCGGTCGATCGTCAACTCAGCGATTTGATGCAACGAAGCAAACCTGTTTCGCCCGAACTTTGGACGGAGTCGGAATTGGGCGAAATCGCAACTTTGGGATTCCAAGCGTTGAATGTGGTGATTGGTGATGGGCCAATCCGAGCGCTCACAAAGTTTAGCTTTCGCAATCCACTCTTAATGCAAAAACACTGCGCCGAGTTGTGTTTTCAGCTTGAAATCGAGAGCGATTTTCAAACTGAAACCGAGTTTAGCGTTTCCGAGAAACAGCTATCAGATACATTCAAACAAATCGCTGAAGTAGATGGATCTTACTTTCACGAGATTTGCACGAAGGGCGGCAAACGCCCGTTTGATATTGGGACTGGTAAGAAACTTACTTTGCGAGAACTCCTTTTGGCATCCATCACCAGAGTCAATATAGATCAACCCATCGGATTGAGGCGTATTCAAAAGAACATGCGCAATATATTGAAGGCCGGAACTGCCCCTGACATCGAAACGCTGCGGAAGTGCATCAACGACCTGATCTCAGACGTACGCCGATCTGGCCAGATTTCAGGACTGGTGTTCGATCAAAACGATCGAATTCGAATAGCACACCCATTTTTTAAGTCTTACATGCTATGGAAATTTCAGGATTATTGCGGCATCGGAGCGCCAGACTTAGAAAAATACAGCGATCTGGAAGATAATGAAGATGATTAACTCAAAGCGGCACGATTCCATATCGGACATACGCTTATCTCGCCGGCATTCCAAAGTCCGCATGACCGCCAATAGCTTCGATTTCCGATTTGGTCATCTCCGCTCGAACGATCGAGAATTGCTTATCGCGTTTTTGTACCGAACCTAAGCCCGCGATTTCTGTTCATCACTGGATCTATCTGTAAGATTTCGAGAAAATATGTTCGGGATTTCCAATGGAGATTTCGACGCTCTTGCGAAATGAGAGTCAAAAATGGTGGTCGATACTAGGTTCGAACTAGTGACCCCTGCAATGTCAATGCAGTGCTCTACCACTGAGCTAATCGACCAATCATTTTCGAGAGACGGGTCTTCGCTTTTTGGGACGCGCAAGTCAAGCCTGAACTGCAACCGATATCAGGCGGCCATCACCCGTTCGACTTCGTCGACCAATTCACGCAAATGGAACGGCTTAGACAGGACTTTGGCGCCCGCGGGGGTTGGCGAGCTGCCAGACAAGGCGACGGCGGCGAATCCGGTGATGAAAACGATTTTCATGGCCGGGTCGAGTTCGGCGCCGCGGCGGGCCAGTTCGATGCCATCAATGCCCGGCATGACAATGTCGGTGAGCAATAGGTCGAACACTTCGCGCTCGAGCGCTTCAAGCGCCCCTTCGCCATCTTCGAAGTCTTGCACATCATGACCGGCACGTCGCAGAGAAGCGCTTAGAAAGCTACGCATTGCGTCATCATCTTCGGCCAGCAAGATTTTGCTCATGAGTTAGGTCCCTGATCTTCCGCAACCTGATCTGCCACTATTCCGTAAATCCTGAGTGAATAGACTCTACTTTTCCAGCATATTTTGTCACATCCCGACATAGAATGCACGGCGATGATGCGAAAATCTCAGGCTTTGACCTTGACCTGGCCGCGAGAAAACAGACTTTGATCAGATGCGGTCCAATTTCGATGTCTCCCCCGAGCCTCACAGGCTAAAGCCACATGCGGCCGAGTCTCGGGCGACACCTGTTGAAGCCTTTACGCTTCAGCGTGATCCCGTGGTCCGCGCGCCGGTCATCTTTGCCTCTCCACATAGCGGTGACATTTATCCGCAAGAGATGCGGGACCTATTATGTGTGCCCATTGCGGATCTACAGCGGACCGAAGATGCCTTTGTGGATGAGCTCTACGAGCAGGCAACAGAGCATGGGACAATCCTGCTAAGCGCCAATTATGCGCGCGGTTTTGTCGATTTGAACCGAGACGCGCGCGAGCTGGATGCGACCATGTTCCATGATGGACTGCCGCGAACAGCCGGTATGCCAAGTGCGCGGGTGAAAGCTGGGTTGGGCTGTTTACCGCGGGTTGGGGCCAGCGGTCGCGAGATTTACGCAGCGCCAATTTCGAAACAGGATGGCGTTTTCCGTTTGGTCGAAGTCTATGATCGCTACCATCAAGCCCTACAGCAGCAAATTGATGCCCTGAAAGCCGATTGGTCAGATATTTTCATTATCGATTGTCACTCGATGCCATCCCGACAGCCCGGACGCTCAAGCCTGCCAGATATAGTTTTGGGCGATCGCTTTGGCTCGAGCTGTTCACCACGTCTGACCTCGCAAGTTGAGCGCTGCTGCCGCCGCGCAGGGCTGAGCGTGACTCGCAATGCCCCTTATGCTGGCGGCTATACCACCCGCCGCTATGGCCGCCCTCGGCGCGGCGTCCATGTGCTCCAGATTGAAATCAATCGCGGGCTCTATATGAATGAAATTGAAGTTGAAAAATCGAAAGGCTTCGACCGCACGCGCGAGCATGTCTCGCGGCTCATCGAGGACATTATCGACCTGGCATTGAGAGAAAATATGTAAAAAAAGAGCCGCGCTGAACAGCGCGGCCGTATTAGGTAAGGGAGGAAACGCCAGAAGGCGTCAGCACCGAAGTGCTAAGGACCAATCTATTGTGCGGCGCACAAATAACAACCCCATCTGCGCTGCACTGCCGCATAACTCCGTTGCGCGAGTGGGATGCCAGTGATCCTTATCACATAGTAGAGTTCGCCTAACATACTGTAATTTATCGAAATTTCTATTTCGGCACAGGACTTGCTGTGAGTTTTCCCGAAATTCATATTCGGGACTCTTGGGGAGTCTGCGAGCATCCGGGAGTGCGGTATGACGGATAAAACTGACCTGCATGTGGGCAAGCGCCTGCGTCGCCGACGTCGATTACTGGGAATGACCCAGCAAGATCTGGCGGGCATGGTCGGCGTGCGGTTCCAACAGATCCAGAAATATGAGTGTGGCGCCAATCGGGTCACCTCATCTCGTCTGTATGATTTGTCGCGCGCTTTGAACGTTTCGGTTCAATATTTCTTTGACGGTCTGGAATCAGACGACATGCAAGGTCTGGCGGCAAATGATGCTGAACGACTTGACGCTGATATTCTCAGCCAAAAAGAAACGCTAGAATTGGTACGCGCCTATTACCGGTTGGGCGAACGCCCGCGTCGGCGCCTGCTTGAACTGGCCAAAGCCCTTGAATCAGAAACATCAGATTCCGGCGCTGCCTAACCCATCTGTGGCTCTATCTTGACCAAACCTGACCCGCGCGGCTAAGCGCGGCGTATGACTTCACACCTCAATTTTGATGCGATTTCGGTCGCTCATGCGATGGCGGACGCGGCTCGCGCGGCCATTCTACCGCACTTTCGCGCCCTATCTGCCATCGAAAACAAGGAAACCGGGAGTGATTTTGATCCGGTGACCGAAGCGGACAAAGCTGCAGAACGCGCGATGCGCGCTGTGCTCGCCGATCTGCGCCCTGATGATGCCATTCATGGTGAAGAGTATGGCCGCCAAGATGGCACGACCGGTTGGACCTGGGTGTTAGACCCGATTGATGGCACCCGGGCTTTCGTCGCTGGATTACCAGTTTGGACCACACTTATCGGATTGGTCGATGCCGAAGGCGACGCGATTGTCGGCGTGATTGACCAACCTAATCTGGATGAGCGCTATGTTGGCGGCCCTGACGGGTCTTATCTGCGTACCCAGAGCGGCGATACGAAGATCACTGTCTCTTCTTGCGATGACTTACGACACGCGGTGATCGCGACCACCGATCCCTTCATCATGACTCCGCCGGAACAAGGCGCTTGGACGCATTTGCGGCATACGGCACGGATCGTTCGCTATGGCTTAGACGCCTATGCCTATGCACGGCTCGCGGGTGGGACGATTGACCTGGTCGCAGAAGCCGGGCTGGCGCCTTATGATGCAGCCGCCTTGATCCCTGTGGTGCGCGGCGCGGGGGGCCTTGCCTGCGATTGGCGCGGCGCGCCGGCCAAACCCGGCGGACAATTGGTCTGCGCGGCGAGTCAGGGCATCTTAGACCAAGCTCTGATTTCCCTGCGGCGATCCGCAGTTTAAACCGCGACAGAGCTAGCCATTGCAGCGCAAACCGCGCTACACGGGGGTCCATGTCTAAAGAAGCACAACTCGTCGAAACGCGCACGCCAACCAAGCGCGCCCCCGGCAAGTGGCGGCTGAGTTCGATCATTGATGGCCGAGCTCTCAGGGTGAAGCTGACCTCGGCGGCCTTGGAACATGAAGGCGATGAAAAGGCGACGCGAAAAGCCGCGTTAGACATCCTTCATGGCGCATTGTTCCGGGGGCGATTGATCGCGCAAGAGCGGTTGCAGCAAGGCGCGGACGGTCTGGATTCAGCCCGCCTGCTCGCTGCGGTTCAAGACGAAGTGCTGCACGCGCTATATGATTTTACAACCACGCACGTCTTCCGGGCCCGCAATCCTACAGAAGGCGAGCGGCTCGCCGTGTTCGCAACGGGTGGGTATGGCCGGTCTGTTTTGGCGCCGTCATCTGATATCGATTTGCTGTTCATCCGCGCCTACAAAACCAGCCCGCATGCCGAAAGCGTGATCGAATTCATGCTTTACGCTTTGTGGGATATGGGTCTGAAAGTCGGCCATGCCTTCCGCACGCCGCAAGAATGTGTGCGCCTGGCCAAGGAAGACGTCACCATTAAGACCAGCCTGCTCGATGCGCGGTTCTTGTTTGGCGATGAGGCTTTGGCAAAAGAGACGCGTGACTTATTCAATCGTCAGTCCGTTTATGGCCAAGACGCCGAATTTATCGCTGACAAGCTGGAAGAGCGCGACAATCGTCATGCCCGGCAAGGCAATGCCCGCTATCTGGTTGAACCCAATGTGAAAGAAAGCAAAGGCGGACTGCGCGATCTGCAGACGCTCTATTGGATCGTCAAACATATGCATCCGGATTCCACGTCATCTTTAGAGGACGTGATGAAAACCAAAGTGTTCACCACGCATGAATATCACTTATTTATGCGTGCCGCGCGTTTCCTTTGGACGGTACGGTGCCACCTGCACTACATTACTGGGCGCCCAGAAGAACGGCTGAGTTTTGACTTACAGCCTGAGATTGCCGCCCGGATGGGTTACCAAGACCGGGGCGAACAGCTCGGGGTTGAGCGGTTTATGAAACGTTATTTCCTCGCCGCCAAAGATGTGGGCGGTCTGACGCGTATTCTAACGGCAAAATTGGAAGCACAACAAAAGGCGAAGCCAGAGGGATGGCGTCGCTTTTTACCGGGCTCTTCGCAGTCCAAACCCCTCAAAGACACGCGGTTCGAGCTCACGGGAAATCGCGTCAACTTCGCCGACCCCAATGTCGTGCAAGAAGATCCAACAATTCTATTGCAGCTCTTCCAACGCGCCGACAAAGCCGGCTGCGATGTCCATCCCGATGCGCTCACCGTGGCGACCCGGAACGAAAAACGGATCAATGCGAAGAATCGCAGCAATCCGGAAATGGTCGAGACCTTTCTCGATATCCTTCTCAACAGCGAAAATCTCGGCCTGACGCTCAATCGTATGAACGAAGCGGGCATTCTCGGGCGGTTTCTGCCGGAATTTGGCGGCATTGTCGCCCAGACTCAGTTCAACATGTATCACCATTATACGGTCGATGAACACACGATCCGGGCGATGGAGCATATCTCGCATATGGACAAAGGCGAGGAAGGATTCTCGCTGGCCAAGCAGCTCTATGGAAAAATCGAAAACCGGCGCGCGCTCTATCTGGCCATGCTACTCCACGATACGGGCAAAGGACTTGGCGATCAGCAGATTGAAGGCATGAAAACTGCCCGGCGAGCCTGTCGGCGCCTCGGCCTCGATCAAGCAGAGACCGAATTGGTGGCCTGGCTGGTCGGCAACCATCTTGAGATGAGCGAGACCGCGCAGAAACGCGATATAGCCGACCCGCGCACCATCGTCACCTTCGCAGAGAAGGTCATGGATTTGGAGCATTTGCGCCTGCTCTACATCCTTACCGTCGCAGATATTCGCGCGGTCGGACCGAACGTTTGGAACAATTGGAAGGGCCAATTGCTCAGCGACCTTTACTACAATACCGAAGCGGCGCTGCGCGGCGGTCGCACGGATGAGAGCATTGTCACCGCCGAACTGAAAGCCCGGGCCGAAACCAATCGTAGCTTAGTCGTCGACCAATTGGGGACGCTGCCGCAAGTCATGTTGGAGATGGACGAGGCCTATTGGACCGGGTTTGACGCCGAAACGCTGATTGAGCACGCCAAGAAGCTCTCAACAGGTGACGAGATGATCGTTCGGGCGGAGACCGAAACCCAAGATCGCACCGTGCTGTTCATTTCCGCCCCAGATCGCGTGGGTCTGTTCGCGCGCTTAACCCAAGCCATTGGCGCCATGGGCGCTCAAACGGTGGCCGCGCAAGTCTTTACAGGCGCATCCGGACGCATTGTCGACGTGTTCGTACTTGAGGATGGCGAAGGCAATCCGTTTGCGAAAGGCGATCGCGGACGTCTCGACCGCTTGGAAAAAATGGTCCGGGCTGCCGTAGATGAGAATGGCAAGATTCCAGACCCAAGCTTCAGACCAAGCCCTCGCAAAGCCGCCTTTATAGTCCAACCGCGTGTGACAATTTCTGATGATGTTTCGCAAGCCTATACCGTGATTGACGTGTCCGGTCGTGACCGCCCCGGCCTATTGAGCGACGTGAGCAAAGTCCTTGCGGATGCAGGAGTGTCCATCGTCTCAGCCCATGTCGGGTCCTATGGCGAGCGGGTGTTCGATGCTTTCTATGTCGAATTGCCAGACGGGTTTGATGAGGCCACGAAATCGTCACTGCGTGACCAACTCCTCGCCGCGCTTGGACGCGAAGAACCAGACGGACCGCGCACACCGGCTCGTAAACTTAAACGCGCCAGCGCGGCCGACAGTTTCTAACCTCGAAAGCCTTTTATGAGTCTCCTGCGCAATACGCTCACGCAATCGTCTCTGACCATGAGCAGCCGCATTCTCGGCTTTGTGCGCGATATTCTCATCGCCGCCAAACTTGGCGCAGGACCAATTAGCGACGCGTTCGTCACGGCGCTGATCTTACCAAATCTGTTCCGGCGGATCTTTGCCGAAGGCGCCTTTGCCCAAGCTTTCGTGCCCGCCTATGCGCGCACCCTGGAGGCAGAAGGCAAAGACGCTGCCGAAGAGGTCGCCCGGCAGACCATGCGCGGTCTGTTCGCGGCGACGGCCGGTCTGGTCATTGTCGCCCAATTGGCGATGCCCTGGCTGATCTATGCGTTTCATGGCGGCTATTCGCCAGAAAGTGAAAGCTTCCAGCTGGCCATCCTGCTGACGCGGATCACCATGCCGTATCTGGCCTGTATGGCCTTGGCCGCGCTCTTATCCGGCGTTTTGAACTCGTCCGGTCGCTTTATTCTATCCGCCGGTGCGCCGACCATTCTCAATATATTTCTGATTACAGCTGCTTTGCTCGGCGATACAGCCCCGCATACGGCCGTTTTAGCCGCTTGGGCGGTGACCTTCGCCGGCATAGCGCAGGCTGCTTTGCTCTGGTGGGGCGTGACGCGGCAAAAAATCTCACTCTCGCTCGGCCTACCCAAGCTCACGCCCTCGGTGAAGAAAATTATCGCGCTCGCAATCCCAGGCACAATCGCGGCGAGCGGCACGCAGATCAACATCATGGTCAGCCAGCTCCTAGCCAGCTTCGAAGAAGGCGCGAAGTCATGGCTCTTCTATGCGGACCGTTTATACCAATTGCCGCTCGGCATTGTGGGCGTTGCGGTTGGCGTCGCGATTTTACCCCGTCTCGCGCGCGCAGCGCGATCCGATGATAGCAAATCCGCCAACACGCTCATGGATGACGGCATTGGCTTGGCTATGGCTCTGACCCTACCCGCGGCCATCGCGCTGATGGTCGCGCCCGCCTATTTGGTGGAAGGCCTTTATGCCCGCGGCGCGTTCACAGTGAATGATGCCAGTCAGACCGGTTTGGCACTTGTGCATTATGGCTGGGGCGTTCCGGCCTTTGTGCTGATCAAAGTCCTCGCCCCTGGCTTTTTTGCCCGTGAAGATACCAAAACGCCGATGCGGTTTGTTCTGTTCACCGTCGCCCTGAACACGGTGCTTGGCGCCGGACTGTTCTTTTGGTTCCGCTCGCAAGGCTGGGCCGGCTTCCCAGGTCTTGCCATCGCCACTAGTATCGCGGCCTGGATCAATGCCGCTTTGCTCTTCTTCGGCTTGCTCGCCCGCGGATGGTATCGCCCAGGCCCGCGTCTGCTCTCTCGATTGACCTCCGTTAGTTTGGCCAGCGCCGCCATGGGTGCCGCTTTGCTATATTTGATGGGCCAACAGGAGATGATTGAAGCGTGGGTGCCATTTAGCAAATTTGTTGAAGTCCTGGTGTTTATTCTGATCGGGGCCGGGATCTATGGCCTCGCCGCGATCGTGTTTGGAGCGGTGCGCTTGAGTGATGTCAGGGGGCGGGGATAGGGCGTTGAGAAGTTGCCGGCTTTGGGGTCGGTAAATGTCAGAACGACTTAAAACGCCCTAAAACGGACGCTCGCAATTCCGGTATGGCGCAAAACAGCAGGCGAGAGATTCGTCGGTTTGAATCGCTCAACCAAGGTATCCAGTTCTATAGGAGCGCCGATCTGACTTTTGGTTACATGAGCTGCGCTAATTGCGACTGAGCAGGATCGTCTTTAGACCCCAAGAGATGATTCTTCTCGACGCGTTTATCAGGTTCACAGGGGTGGGGTTGCTGATCTTTTTGGCTGTTCTCACTGTTCGAGATCTACGAAAATGGCACGGCGCGCCATATCTGTTTCTGGCCAGCATCACCGTTTTGGCGGCCTATTTGGGGCTGACCCTACCGGAGTTCCGACTGCCGGATGTCGTACACGTGGTCGTGCGGATCATAGATATTCCAAATCTGGCTTTTGTCTGGCTCTTTGCGCTCACGCTGTTTGCACACAAGTTCACTTTGCGCTGGTTCCATGTCGCCGCGATCGCGCTCTACAGTTTACCCATTGCCATTATACGACTTTATCAGTTCGACATTGTCGACATGAACCCTCGGCCGGTTCTGTTGGTGGCAGAGATCTTCTCGATCGCCTTAGTTGGGCATTTGATCTTCTCAACCCTACGCGGACGCTCCGATGACCTACTTGAGCAAAGACGGCGTGCGCGGATTTATTTCGTGATCGTGATTGCCTTTGTAGCAACCGTCACGACATTCATCCATACGGATATGTTTCTGCCGTATGAAGTTTCATATGCAACGCTGTGGACCGCCTCGGTTTGGCCGGGGATCGTTTGGACCTGCTTCTGGCTCTTCGGGGCGAAACGAGAGGCCTTGGCATTCGGGGATCAAGCGGACAGTGAGAAACTTGAAAACCCAGCTGATCAGAAACTCCTGGCAGAGCTGGAAACAATCATGCAGTCGGACCAGGGTTTCCGGCAATCGGACCTGACCATCGTGAAATTGGCTAAAAAAATGGCGGTGACACAACACCGATTGCGACAGCTGATCAATCAGACGCTCGGGCATCAGAACTTCAACAGCTTTGTAAATAGCTACAGACTAACCGCGGTCAAAACAGCCCTCAGAGACCCAGACCAGGCCAGCATGTCGATCCTGACGATTGCGCTGGATTGTGGATTTAACTCGCTCACCACATTCAATCGTGCCTTCAAAGATAGCGAAAGCATGACGCCATCGGCCTATCGGCAAAGGGTCGAGTAGGTAAAAATTATTCAATAATAACATAGCCCTGTGAAATCGGTCATCGTTTTCGCGATTTTGGCAAGACGAGTGAGGACATCTTTCTTACCAGAACCAGGCTGATCGCACGTCCGGCAAACCCGTCTCGCCGGTATTGGTCTATGTCGGCTCAAACCGACCCTCTCAATTTAGTTTCTCGTCTAGAAAGATCTATCCTATGAAGTCACTCTCTTTTCTTCCGCTGGTCATGCTGTTCACCGCTTGCTCAGTTGCTGGGGTCACTACGCCTGCGCCTGCGACGAGCGCAACCGACACGCCACCTGTGTTTGAGTATCGGGCGGTCCCTAGCATCGCGATCGAAGGCGAACCCATCGCCGCCAAAAGTTTCAGCGAATATGCGGATCAATATGGTATTTCGGCTGGCAGCATGGCCGTCTTTAAAGATGGCAGGATGATCTACCAAGAATTCAAAGGCGACGGCATCGGACCCGACAGCGTCTTTCAAGCCGCTTCGCTGGCGAAAGCGATCGCCAGTGCAACGATTGCCACGCTCGCCATGCGTGAAGGCATCAGCTTAGACGAGGACGTCTCGAAATACATCACAAGTTTCGACCTCACCAGTCTTGAAGGATACGAATCTCCGGTGACACTCAGACAGTTGCTGTCGCACACATCCGGCGCGGATGTTGAAGGGTTTCAAGGATATCCTCAATCCGCGGAGTTGCCGAGCAATTTGGACGTGATCCTCGGTTCTGAAAAATCTAACTCTCATCGCGTGGCATTCTCCAAGCCGGTCGGCAAATGGTCCTATTCCGGAGGCGGATATCAAATCGCGCAGGCCTTTGCTGAAGACGTCTCCGGCCTTTCATTCGATCAGCTTGCACAGGACTTGGTCTTAGATCCCATCGGCATGACACGGTCTAGGATGACGCAAACATTTGATATGGCGCGCACGCCTTCCGTCACGCCGGTCACAGGCGTTGAGCGTAAACGCCCGGTTGAAGGCGGCTGGCATAATTATCCCGAGATTGCGACCGCTGGGCTTTGGACCACAGCCGAGGATTACGGCTTTTTTCTCATCGCTGTGATGGCTGCTGCAGACGGCGAGCACGGATTTGGACTCGCGCCAGAGGTTGCCAAGGAAATGTTGACCATTGTGGGCTACCCAAACCCAATCCGCGGATATGGCTTGGGCTTTGGCATCTTACCAAATGATGACGGCACCGTTCAGTCGTTCGAGCATCATGGCAAGAATTTCGGATATTTGGCCAGTTTCAGCGCCTTCCCGAGAGATCGTGCCTTATCAATCGTTCTGACCAATAATGCGGATGGGTACGCCGTCGTAACCGACACCAATCGCGGCTTTGGAGAGACATTGGGATATAAAGATCCAGTTGCGAAAACCTTCACGCGTGCGCCTTTCACTGACGCGTTGCGCGACCGCTGCCTCGGAACTTACAGTCTGGCTGAAACGCCAGATGCGTCCGTTTTCCTAAAAGAAGAAGCAGGCGAACTGGTGTTTGAAAATGAGGTATCAGAATACCCCCTAGTGCATTTGGGGGACGGCGCTTTTGTTTATCTCGGCACGGGCGCTTCGTTCCAATGCGCAGAATCCGAACAGGGCGTAACATTAGCCCTCGGCAGCTCTACTATTTATCAAAAAAGATGAACAAAAGCGGGTCTAATTTCTCGGCATTGAGATCGCCTAGGGGTCAAACGCGTAACACGCCGTTCTACGTCCGAACGGCGTGTTACGAAACTGCGCGCCCCAAGAGTTGAGAGGCGTGTACTCGCCCCAAGTCGGTCACTCCCGAAGTGTTTCCCAGTGACGATAGCAGATCTCAGAAATCAACAGTTACCGCCATTCCTCCCGCTCAACTCAGCCCCTCTCCCAGCCTCACCCATCCCGCCCCAACTCGAATTCAGCACTAGCCAGCGCGGGAAAATTCGCTAAACCCCGCTGCCATGACTGAGCAAGCGACATATACCGGCCCGAAACGTGTATTCTCGGGCATTCAACCGACCGGAAATCTCCATCTCGGAAATTATCTCGGCGCCCTGAAGAAGTTTACGGACCTTCAGAATGATGGTTGGGAAGGCATTTATTGCGTTGTCGACTTGCACGCCATCACCATGCCGGTGGAACCGAGCGCGCTGCAGGATCAAACCCGCCAAATCGCGGCGGCGATGATGGCGGCGGGGCTGGATCCAGACACGTCGACCATTTTCGTTCAATCCTCAGTGCGTGCGCACACGGAACTGACCTGGATTTTCAACTGTGTCGCCCGCATGGGATGGCTGGAGAAAATGACCCAGTTCAAGGACAAATCCGGCAAGGATTCCGAGCGCGCCAGTGTTGGCCTGTTCGACTATCCCGTGCTGCAAGCTGCGGATATCTTAGCCTATAAGGCGACACATGTGCCTGTCGGCGAAGATCAGAAACAGCATTTGGAGCTGAGCCGAAACATCGCCTCGCGCTTCAATCAGCAGTTCAATGCGCCAGGCTTTTTCCCGCTGCCCGAAGGGCTGATCGAAGGTCCAGGCGCACGGATTATGAGCCTCAAAGACGGCACCAAGAAAATGTCCAAGTCCGACCCGGCGGAGAATTCGCGGATCAATCTGATCGATGATGCCGATACAATCGCGCGCAAGATCAAGAAGTCCAAGACCGACACATTAGGTGACATGCCGGAGACGGTTGAAGGCCTTGAAGGACGCCCCGAAGTGGCCAATTTGGTCGGCATCTATGCGGCCATGTCTGGCACAAGCGACGAGGCCGTCCTGGCGGAATATGGCGGCAAGGGCTTTGGCACGTTTAAGCCGGCCCTGGCGGACCTGGCCGTGGAACATCTCTCGCCCATCACGGACGAGATGCGGCGCTTGCTGAACGACCCTGCCGCGATTGATGAGGCTCTGACCAAAGGCGCTGACAAAGCCAATGCTGTGGCCGCCCCGATCATTGAAGAGGTGCGACGGGTTGTGGGCTTCTGGCAAGTCTAAGTCCGCCCTATATGGGTCGAGTGATTGAAAAGGATTTTGCCATGTATCGTCTTATTCTAGGCGCCGCAGTCTTGGCTCTTGCAGCTGCTTGCTCGCCAGCCGACACGCCAGCCCCAAGCGCGTCTGAAACAGGCCCTGTCCTGTCTTACACGGATGCTTTCATCATGGAGCCGATCGGCGCACGAGACATGACCATGGGCGGTGTCACGCTGAGCGTCGAGGGCGGCGACGTCACATTGACCAGTGCCAGCTCCACCAGTGTCGGCACCATTGAATTGCACACTATGGCCATGGTCGAGGGCAAGATGCAGATGCGTCAGGTAGAAGGCTTCGATATCGCCGACGGTGATAGTTTGGAACTCAAGCGCGGCGGCAATCACTTGATGATGTTCGATGTCGGCGAACACGTGGTTGGTGGTGAGACCGTCGACATTACGCTGAATTTTGACGCCAATGGCGCGCCGATGACCCTCGTGGTCGAAGCGGATGTCCGCGTCGTGGGAGAATAGACATGGCCGACCTCAGCCAAGAGCAACAAGATCGCCTCGACGCTGCAGCCTTTCGGCGTTTGCTGTCCCATCTCGACAATCGCAAGGATGTGCAAAATATCGAGCTAATGATCCTGGCCGATTTTTGCCGCAACTGTCTCGGCGACTGGTATCGCGAATCGGCTGAAGCCGAGGGCATCGAAATGTCTAAGGACGAAGCCCGTGAACGGGTTTACGGCATGCCTTATTCCGAATGGAAAGAGAAATTTCAGGGCGAGGCCACGCCGGAGCAAATGGCCGCCTTCAAAGCCCGCAAATCCGAGCGATAGCCTCCTCTGCGTCAACATTGACGTGACCCGTTTGGCAAGCGAAGCAACCTCCAGATAGGAGGTTCGCTTTGCCCGCTACCAATTTGCTGAGCGATATCAAAATCGCCGATATGAGCACGGTCATTTTCGGGCCGTATTGCACACAGACGCTGGCCGATATGGGCGCCGACGTGATCAAGATTGAGCCCGAAAAAGGCGATGATTTCCGCAATGTCGGCAAGTCCGCCAAGACTCGCCATATGGGGCCCTGCCACATGACGATGAATCGCGGCAAGCGATCCGTCATCTGGGACTTAAAATCAGAAGAAGGCGCCGCTGCCATTCGCAAACTGATCCAAGAAAGCGATGTCTTCATCCATAATGTTCGCGCCCCCGCCATTGCGCGGCTGGGCCTGTCTTTTGAAGATGTCAAAGCGATCAAACCGGACATTGTCTATGTGCATTGCGTCGGATTTGGCTCGGACGGGCCGTATGCCGGGCGCCCCGCCTATGACGACTTAATCCAGGGCCTCTCTGGCGCGGCCAGCTTATTGCCCAAAGTGGATGGCAATCCCAAGCCGCGTTTCATCCCGACCGCATTTGCCGACAAAGTGTCAGGTCTGCACGCGGCCTATGCCACCTTGGCGGCCATCCATCATCGCGATCAGACCGGCGAAGCGGTGCATGTCGAAGTGCCTATGTTTGAGTGTATCACGCACTTTTTGTTGGAAGAGCATTTCTATGAAGCCGTCTTTGACCCGCCGGTCGGGCCCTTCTGCTATCAACGACAAGTCGATCCTGCCCGCCAACCCTTGCAAACGCGCGACGGCTATATCGTGCTTGCGCCATATGTCGATAAACGTTGGGTGACGCTGTTCCATCAGGTGCTGAAAGCGCCGCAAGAACTCGAAGACGAGCGGATCAATGATTATCGCGGCCGCTATTTCAACATGGCCTATATGTTGGAACGGGTGCAGCATCACTTGCTGCAAAAAACCAATGCTGAATGGCTTGCCGCGTGCGCCGAGGCAGACATTCCAGCTGCGCCCGTAAACGATTTTCCAGACCTAGAGGATGACCCACATTTAAGCGCCACCGGCTTTTTTAAACGCCGCGAACACCCCAGCGAAGGCGCCTATTGGGAAGCCCAACCGCCCGTGCGCTTCCACGGTGTGGCTGAGTCAGACATCCGCCCTGCCCCATTGCCGGGACAGGATACAGAGTTGGTTTTGATGGAATTAGGCTTAGCGGAGTGACCTCGCCCCTTCCGTACATCTATCTAATCTTCATCCAGCTCTGCGATCGCGCGATGTATATGGCTCACCACTACCGATCCCTGACCCACCGCTGAGGCCACGCGTTTCACCGACCCAGCGCGAACATCGCCAACGGCATAGACACGAGGCCAGCTGGTTTCGTATTCAGACGGCATCCGGTCAATCGCCCAACCGGCCTTGACCAGGTCGAGATTCTCCAAATCGGCGCCAGTCTGAACGAACCCGGTTCGGTCGCACGTCATGTTTTTCGGGAGCCATCGGGTGAACGGTCTGGCCCCGACAAAGAGAAACACAAAAGGCGCCTCGCACGTGCCGGTCTCTCCCGATCCACGATGCGTGTGGCTAATCGAGACCAACCGGTCGTCCAATTCATCAGCGCCCTCAACGCCATGCAAGGCCGAGATTTCGGTCTCTGGGTGAAGGATGATGTTTGGCGTCTCCTCGAGGCGCTTAACCAAATATTCCGACATGGTTTCACGAATATCGGCGCGGCGATACATGACATGGACCTTGGCCGCGGAGGTGCTCAGAAAAACCGCACCCTGGCCGGCGGAATTACCCGCACCAACCACCACAACTTCTGAACCCTGGCACAATTGAGCTTCCATAGGTGTGGCCCCGTAATAGATGCCACGGCCTTCAAAGCGCTCAATATGGTCCAGGGGTAGACGCTGATACTGAGCGCCTGTCGCGATAACAACGGCTTTGGACCCAATCGTTCGACCATCTGTCAGGGAGACCGAGAAACCCTTTTCTTGTTGCTCCAAAGAGGCGGCTTTGACGGGCGCCGTAAGGCTTACACCGAACTTCAAAGCTTGTATGACGGCCCGATCTGTCAACTCCTGGCCCGAGACTCCGGTCGGAAATCCTAGATAATTTTCAATCTTGGACGAGGTGCCGGCCTGCCCCCCCGGATTGCCCGAATCGATGGTGATCACGCTGAGCCCTTCAGAGGCAGCATAGACACTGGCAGCGAGCCCCGCTGGCCCCGCACCGACGACGATGACGTCGGCTGTTGCGCCGTCTTTGAGCAAATCAAACCCGAATGCGTGCGAGATTTCACTTGCGGTCGGACGCACCAGAACTTGCGAACCGCCGCGAAACACGACCGGTAGGTCAGCAGGGTCGATGCCTTTGGCCATCAGCATCCGCTCAGCAAGCGGGTCCGTCTCTGGCGACAGCCAGCGATGTGGGATACCAAATTTGGACAGCAAGTCTCGGGCGGTGAAGACCAGCCGATCCTGCGGCGCCCCGATAACGATGACAGAGCCATGGTCAGCATTGTGCGCAAAGGCCCGGCGCGCGGTGAGCGTCTGCACGATAATGTCTGAGAGTTCCGAATTGGCGACAAGCAAGTCTTGCAACCGGTCATGTGCGATATGGAGTAAGTCGCCAGCTTTGCCCATGGTGACATAGACCAAAGAGGCGGCGCCCGTGATCACTGAAATATCGCCGGTGAACTGTCCGGGTTCCATCCATCCGACCCGTTTAGGCCCGTCTGGCGTTTCGACGAAAATATGCGTTTCTCCGGATAAGGTGACCAGGAAATCTTGATGGGTCTGCCCTTCTTCCGTTAGGACGTCGCCTTCAGCATGCGCGCGGACGTCGCCATAGCTTTTCAGCGTTTCAATTTGCGCGGCCGTAAACGTGTAATTGACATCTGCTGGTGCGGAAGACACGGATCGAACTCCTCATCGCTCATACGGCTTTGCTCAAAGTAAACTTGCCTATCCCAACTGGACCTATGCTTCCGGGATATTGATACAAGGGGACAGATTGTAATCTTTATTTTTGATGTCCCAAAAATGCCTGCGCAACTCTGCCCCCCCCTGATCGGGGGCAGGTATCCGTGCATCTTAATCCGCTGCAAACCAGAGGCGTATTCCGTTCCTGGATCCCTGCCTGCGTGAAAGGAGGGCACCCTCAACCTTATAGATCAAGGGTGCCCATGCCCTCCGATTCTTAGGCTTCTTCCGGCAAACTGAATAAGCAAATCGCCAGAAGCAATGTTGCCAAAACGCCTGAGCCTCCAGCGATGGGCGAGGGCAAAAAGCCGTTCAGGCCGAACATCATAACCAGCGTGTTGGCGACAAAGGCAACGGCGCCAACCAGCACGGTTAAACCGCCAAGCGCTTTGCCCCCGGCCTTCATTTTGGCCATGCCAAAGACAATCGCCGCCAATCCGAGCAGGATTTTCGCGGCATTGTAGCCAAAGAAGGAAAAGGCCACGACAGAGAAGGCGACCCCACCCAGCGCTTCATTCGCTTCCGCGGCTTCACGGAAGGGTCCAAACTGAGTCAGACCGACGCCGACTTGGACGACGTTGAGAACCGCGGCAAAAGCGATCGCTGAAAAGCCAAGCGAATAGCGTTTCGCCATCACCAAAGCAGAGCCCGCAAACGCCGCCGTGAGGACGAAGAGCAAACCTTCTAAGCCCCATAAGAATTTTCGGTCCACCTCCGGTGCGCCGAGATAAAGGGCCGTGTAAATGGGTTGTGAAATGGCCGCCAAAAGCAGCAAGATTGCAACGCCATTGACGGTGCTTTTTTGTGATAGGTCCATGATTTTCTCCTCCTCCTGATTTTCGCTTCGCAGCAATGGCACAAAGCTCTGAGCGCTTTATTTGTTTCGCAGCGCATGGTTGGGCGTCATAAGCAAGTCTTTCAAACGCCACCAGTTTCGGGCGTGCGATGACACGAAATCGTGATGTCCAACCGTGATAGGATCCGCCATTTATCTTCTCAACCAGGCGTGCCAAACACGATCAAATGATAAAGCTCATCACACATTCCACCACGCTCTGGGTTCTTTTTCTCCTCTTTGTCGCCCAGTCGATTGGGTTTGCGATCATTATGTGGGTCTGGGAATTTGGCATCATTGACGAGATGAGTGATCCAGAGAAGGTGCGGGCACATATTGAAGAGATGAGCGCCGGGCAGCGACACGTGCATGCCTGGATGACGGCGACGCTGGATGTGGCCTATCCGCTGACTTATGGCCCGCTCTTTGCTGGCTTGGCGTTGCGGGCGCTGCCTCCTTTGTATGCCGTGCCTGCCCTGGCCACCGTTCCGGTCGACCTGATCGAAGGTGTGACCCAGGTGATGGCTTTGAACGGAGCTTATGATTGGCTCGCCATGAAAGCGATCGTCACGCCGATCAAACTGGTCCTTTTTCTGGCGGCCATGGTGATCGCGATTTTCGCTTTAGTCTTGTGGATGAGACGGCGCAGAGCTGATGCGCGACCATCCGAATAGCTTTTAAGGTCGCGGTCCGAACTGGGTGCGCCCCGTCTCGAGCGTCCGCCAAGCATGATGAACAAAATCTACGAGCAAAGGCCGCGTGTCGCGCGGGTCGATAATCTCTTCCGCAAAGAAGGCTTCCGCGGTTCGAAAAGGCGACGCGATCGCGTCGAAACGTTTGTACAGGCTCGCGAGATAGGCTTCTTTGTCCTCGGCTTCGAGAATCTCCTTTCGATAGGCGGCTTCAATACCGCCTGCCATGGGCAGTGAGCCCCAATCGCCGCTTGGCCAGCAATAGCGCCATTTGGCTTTGGACGGGTTGAACATCGCACTGCCGGCCAAGCCATAAGCTTTGCGGATGACGATCGCACAGATCGGCACCGTGGTTTGATAGACCGCCGCCATCGCCCGCACACCTTTGCGGGTCACGCCTTCGGTCTCGTGTCGCACCCCGCAGGCAAAGCCCGGGCAATCAACAAAGTGGATGACTGGCAAGTGGAAGGTGGAGCAGAGATCCATATGCCTTGTGACTTTGTCACAGACATCTGCGGTCCAAGCGCCATCTAGGAAGAAAGGATCGCCCGCCAAAATGCCCACGGGGTGGCCGTCAATCCGGGCGAACCCAGTGACGATGCCGCGGCCCCATTGTTCGCCAATTTCGAAAAAGCTGCCTTTGTCCACCGTTGCGGCGATAATCTTGCGCGGCTTATACGGGGTTTTACCATCGGTCGGGACGATGGAGATCAGTTCTTCCTCTTTCCGCTTCGGATCATCATTGGGCGGTAAAACAGGCGGCAAGTCATGCACGGAAGACGGCAAATAAGATAAGAATTGGCGGGCTGCTTCAAACGCCTCGGCCTCGCTATCGACCACAGCATCGACCGTGCCATTGCGCGCTTGGATTTGCCAGCCGCCAAGTTCTTCCTTGGTGACATCTTCGCCGAGGGCGCGGGTCACGGGCGGCCCGGCGACAAAGACTTGGCTCAGCTCTTTGACCAACACAGAGAAATGGCTCGCCGCCAACCGTCCTGCGCCCATACCTGCGCATGGCCCGAGGCCGAGTGAGACATAAGGCACTTCTGCCATGCCACTGACCACAAACTCCCAGCCCGGCGTTTCGGGAATATAAGTTCGAGGGTCTTGCTCGAACATTTTGATCGACCCGCCGCCGCCTGTGCCATCAATCAACTGCACCAGAGGCATGCGATATTCCTGACTTTGCTTCAGCGCCAGGAACAGTTTGCCGCGGATCGAGGCATCCGCCGCGCCGCCGCGGACGGTAAAGTCATCGCCGAGGATGAAGACTGGACGATCATTCAGCCGCGCCCGTCCAATGACGGAATTGGAAGCCATGAAATCCTGCAGCTCTTCGTCGGTATCATAATTGGCTCGACCCGCAATTTTGCCGATCTCATGGAAACTTCCCGGATCGGCCAAAAAGGCCACACGTTCGCGGACGGTGAGTTTGCCACGTCCTTTTTGGCGCGAGACCGGCTCGTCACCCCCCATACGCTCAGCCAATCGTTCGCGGCGGCGTAATTCTTCTATCGACTTTTCCCAAGACATGGCTCTGTTTCGAAACCTTCCGTAGCGACCGGTCAAGGGCAAAAACGGTTGTGCGTATTCCTCAGAAGCACGCACGCCAAATCGCCTCACAGGCTTACACCTTGAGGGTCTATCAGAGCGAGGCGCGCTTTGAACAAACGCGAACGTATGACCGCTCTTTCGAGACGGTCGGTATAGCGCTTGATCAAAGCGCGCCTGCGATGGCATGTTTTCACCGTTAGTCCCCCAGATCGGGTCTGGGATGACTCCTGGGGGGTCGAACTTTACAGCCCTTTTGGGGCCAACCTGTCTCCATTGGGAGTGAGGCAACTAGCGCCCCCGACGCGCTACCGAAAAGAGGGTACAGCTCCCTTGCCTCAGCCACGCGACCATCGCTCTCCCCTCCTGCCTAGCCGTTCCGGACACGCCCTATCACGAGGAGAGATGGCCAGGAGTATAGGGGTGTTTTGACGGGGTGGGGATAGATTGGCGTTTATCCCCGTTTAGTCTGCCCAAACCTTCCATCCGTCGATCCCTGTGAAAACTGGGATCCAAGGACGGAACGCGCCTCATGGAAACGGGGAGATTAAGGCCCCTGGATACCCGCCTACGCGGGCATCTTCGGGTCGCGATTATTTTAGGAATGAAGCAATCTACTATGTCCCCTTCGACGCCGATAACAGATGCCATTTGACGGGGAGAAATGGACATTTGGTTCGAATGTTTGAATCTAAATAGCTGATCGAATTGATTTAAAGTTGCGTCACTGCAGAAAAATTGGTCTGCAGTGATGAGCTCAGATGGTGCGAGGTAAAAAGTGCGCGTAATCTACTGTATGGTTTTCAGTGTTTTGGTGAGCACTCAATCGAGTCAGGCGCAAGGCGCCTTGATGTTCAAAGACAATATTTATGACATGCTCGAGCAATGCCGACCCAATTACTCCCGGATTGAAGTTACAGAAAACCCCGATCTGAGTTTGAAGGTCGAGTGCGAGAATAAGTGCATCGAAACCAAGCTAAATAGCTGGTTCGCCGAATCTGTGGAAAACAAAGAAATCTATTTCGGCGTATCCAACGTGTACGTTATAGAGCGCGCGGCGGGATTGCGATCATGTCGAGGAGAGTCACGAGGACCCGAGCGATCCACCTGCCTAGCGCAATGGTCTCCCGATATAGTTGCCAAAATTGGAGAGCCTGGTTGTGAGTTTAAGATGGATTGCGAAGCGAGTTTTGACATCGACAATGAGGGAAATCCGATAAACGCATCAGCCGCATGTCCGGATGGACCGGCGAAAGAGGAATTCGAAAGGGAAACGCTCTGCTTGCTCGGCAATATGAGCTATCTTTCACACAGAGGGAGAACGAACGTCACTCAGCCGTTTGAGCTTACTGAACCGGATAGCTGCGCCGTCTCTTAACAGGTGTATTGATACGCGTGGCCCACGTCCGCTTAGACGCCGCAAGCAGTCCCACCTGAGCACCAGAACCTCGCCCCAATTCTGTCCCTCCTGATCTTCAACCGTGCCGCAAAAGCAGCCCTTGTTTTGGAACAGCTTTTCTAGAAGCAGCAGTTTACGTAAGCGGCACCCTTGCATCGCCCTGTTAGGACTGCTTTATCGACGCCAGAAGCAATAGACAGGGAGGCTTCCACATGGATCTCGCAGAATTGACAACCCGAGCTGCGTCAGCCGTTGCTGGCGGCGATAGTGGTTTCGCGAAAAAAGTTAAGTTCGACTTTGGTGACGTTGGTAAACTCTTCATCGATGGCGCTGCAGGCGTTGCAAACAATGATGATGCGGAAGCCGATGCGACTGTAAAAGTTGACTGGGACGATTTCGCAAAGCTGGCCGCTGGCCAAATGGACCCAACGATGGCCTTTATGCAGGGCAAACTGAAAGTCCTCGGTGACATGTCTGTCGCCATGCAGCTGCAAAGCATTATGAGCAAGCTCTCTTAAGCTTGAACACATGCTGATTTGATTGAAGGCCTCATCCGGCGTAGACGCGGGATGAGGCTTTTCACATTTGGACTTCGTTATGACCGATAAAATTCCGGATCGCATTGTCGACGTACCCGGTAATCCGCGCCCGGACGGCGCGCGCATCATTTGGTTTGAGGGCGTTGGCGGGCGTAGATTGCGCGCATGTTTGGCGCCGGCGACCGCCGAGACCGCGCGGGGGACGTGTATCGTTTGTCCGGGACGTACGGAGTTCATCGAAAAATATTTCGAAGTCGCGCGCGAATTGCAGGACCGTGGATTCGCTGTGTTGATTATTGATTGGCCCGGCCAGGGCCTTTCGCAGCGGCTTCTGGAAGACCCTCAGAAAGGTCATATTGACCGGTTCGAGACCTTCATGGGCGCGCTCCGCAATGGGCTTGATGCCATGGAAGAATTGCCGCGTCCTTACGTTTCTCTGGCCCACTCCATGGGTGGGGCCATCGCGCTTGCGGCGATTGGCCAAGGCCTGGTGCGTGTCGAAGCGGCTGCCTTCTGCGCGCCAATGTGGGGCCTGCCGCTAGGCCGTGTCCAGCGCTATTTCATCTGGGCGATGCGGGTTATGGGCCGGTCCGATGATTTCGCCCAGAAACCCGGTCCTCCGGAAAAATTCGAAGAGAATGTCGTCACATATGATGAGGCGCATTGGCAACTTAATCGCGATTTGACCGATGCTGCGCCGGAACTCTCCCTCGGTCCTGTGACATGGGGTTGGCTCGGCGCGTCGCTTGATATTCTGGAACGCATTTCGAAACCTGAAATTTTGCGGGCCATCGATATTCCGATCTTTGTGGCCAGCGCCGCAGATGAGAAACTGGTCGACAATCGCGCCCATGCGCATGTCGCCGGCCATTTGCCAAAATGTGAGCACATCACGGTTGAAAACGCGATGCATGAAATCCTGATGGAAAAGGCCGACAAGCGCGAGATTTTCTGGGATGGCTTTGATCGTATGCTCGAACGCGCTGCGATCTAAGCCTAGTCGGCTTTGAACCCCGCTTCCTTGTGGGCGCCATCGCAGAAGGGCTTATTGGCAGACTTCCCGCAACGACAAAGATAGGCTTTTCGGCCCGACCAGGCTTTTCGGCCGGAGCCTGCGCGGATCGTAAAATTCCCGGATACTTCGATGGGACCATCAGGGATGCGCTTAATCTCAAGCGGACCCCCTGCTTCGATTCTGTCCAAGCCCGCCTCACCGACTGCGCCTGCATCCGCGAATTCGATTTCGCGATGCGAGTTGTCGCAGAACGGCTTATTCTTTGAGGCCCCACAACGGCACAAGACCGCGCGACGGGATACGCTGTGCATATCGTCTTCAGCGCCATCAATTGTCAGATCGCCTGAGACATAAAGCGGACCGTCATTTGCGACGTGCACTTCGTTCTCGCTTGGCGCGGCTTCGGTCAGATAGTCACCGCTTCCATCTTGCACCGCCAAGGCACCTGTTGGACAGCGGGCAACGACCTCCTCAACATCAGCTCGGTCTGCCACGTTCGGATCGCACCAAGGGTCGCGGCCGGTGACGAAAAGCTCGCCCTTCGCCCGGCCGCACTCGCCCACATGGATACATAATCGCCGATCCCACGTTACCGTTTGAGTGTCGCCTTTATACTCAAAAATCGTGGTCTTCGACATCGTCTTCTCCTAGGTGGCAGGTTGAGCGGATTAGTGGGCGTTCGCCTCCGATTGCAGATGGGTATAGCTTTCGATCCCGATCCGTTCGATCAATTCGAATTGCGTTTCGATATAGTCGACATGTTCTTCCTCATTGTGGAGGATTTTTCCGAACAGATCGCGGCTGACATAATCGCGAACTTTCTCGCAATGATCCATCGCATCACGCAATAGTGGGATCGCATCTTCTTCAAGCGCGAGATCGCATTCGAGGATCTCTTTGACGCTTTCACCGATGCGAAGCTTGCCGAGATCTTGCAGGTTTGGCAGCCCGCCGAGGAAAAGGATGCGTTCAATCAGCCAGTCGGCATGATTCATTTCCTCGATCGATTCCTTATATTCATAGTCGCCGAGCTTGCTCACGCCCCAATCTTTCAGCATCCGTGAATGCAAGAAATACTGGTTGATTGCGGTCAGCTCGTTCTTCAGCGCTTGGTTGAGAAACTCAATGACTTTTGCGTCGCCCTTCATATTGGCTACTCCGTAAAACTACCTATGTCCCCGAAAATAGAGGAGAGTCGCCAGAAATCAAGAAAAAATACAATAAAAACAATTGATTATGATAGTGCGAAGCATTTGCAAGGCGACTGAAAATCAGTCGCAAGCCTTCCCCCGCAGGCAAAGTGCGGCAGCCCCTTGTTAGTAGCTGTGTTTATGTTTCAGAGGCCGCCTGGCGCATGGCATAAATCTCGTCCAGACGCGCATCCATTTCCGCTGCTGCCATGATCACGGTTTCGATCGAACGGAGAAACCAATTCTGATCGACGCGGTCAAAATCATCTGTTGGCTTGTGATAGTCGGGATGGTCCTCAACTCCGAAATAAATATGCGGAATACCGGCGCGGAAGAAAGCGGCATGATCCGACAGCAAAGTCCAATCCTCGCGGCCATCGCCTTCATCAAACCCCATTTTAATCGTCACAGGCGCGCGCGTCGCCAGGTCCGACATGACGGGCTTCAGTTCCGGCCAATGATATGTGCCAGAGGCCCATAAAGTCCCATTGTCACCGCGCGACAACATGTCGAAATTGATATTCAGAGCGACCATGTCGAGCGGTTCGACCGGATCCGCGACGAAGGCAATTGAGCCTCCCAGACGATCCTCTTCAGCATCGAAAGCCAGAAAAATGATGTCATGCTGGGGCGGCGTTTTCGCGAAGTACTCCGCCGCGGCGAGCAGTCCGACGACACCCGACGCATTGTCATCGGCGCCATTATAGATCTCGCCATCAATCACGCCGACATGGTCATAGTGCGCGGTGATAATCATGCTGATATCGCGCTCTGAGGTGCCTTCAATGCGGCCGAGAAGATTGACGCCGCTTTTGGCTGGCGCCGCATCTGCACCCGTTTCAGGTTCAGAAAATGTTCCATAGGTGAACGGATGCTCAAACTGGCCAGCAACCGGTTGCAGTCCAATATCCTCAAACCGTTCAATGATCATCGCGCGGGCTTTGGCATTGGCCTCTGTACCGACCTTTCGGCCTTGCATCTCATCTGCGCTGAGCGCTTCCAAGGTTTTGATCGCTTGAGCGGCATCAAACATATCCGTTTGGTAGGCAGGCGGGTTGCCGCAGCTTACCAATCCGAGGCAGAAAAGTCCGCTTAAAGCGTTACGAATGTTCATAGATTTTCGTGTCATTACCCTGCTCTAGCGCACTTCAGCGAAATCTAAGCTCAGTTTCTGCATTTTTTTGATCCAGTTCGGAAACGCCTGCGTAAGTTATGATGAGAGTACACGCTCTTATCGTTTTGTTGGTGCGACACGTTTCCTCCCTCCCAGTATCGGCCAACGATACGAGTCACTTAGGGTCCATCGGAACAATATGCGCTTCGGCCATATATTCGATGGACCGCATTTCATGCAGTCGGCTTGCTGTACGCTGGAACTCGAAGCTTCCATCGCCTTTAGGATAAAGCTGCTCGGGGGCCGCCGCCGCGCTCGCGATGAGTTTGACCTTGGTCTCATATAGCGTGTCGATGAGGGTAACGAAGCGTGCCGCTTCATTCCGCTTACTGGGCTCCAGAACCGGAATGTCCTCTAAGATAACGGTGTGAAACATCGCGGCAATGGCCCGATAATCCTCAGCCCAGAGGGGTTGTGCGCACAACTCGTCAAAGGTGAACCTAGCCACACCCGCTGCCTCGCGCGAAACCGGGACTTTGCGCCCCTTCACTGTTAACATGCAGCTTTGTGGCTCCGCCCCAAGTGTCAGGCGTTCAAAGGCCCTGTCCAATGCAGCTTGGCCTTCTTCAATGGAATACCAGACGGGCGCTTCTGTGAGGCGTTCCAAACGATAATCGCGTTCGGAGGCAAGCTCGAAGACTTCCGTCTGTGCTTTGAGCAAGTCGATAAAGGGCAGGAAGAGATGCCGGTTTAATCCATCCTTATAAAGGTCATCTGGATGCCGGTTCGACGTGGCGACGACCGTCACCCCGCGCTTGAACAAGTCCTCAAATAGACCGGCTAAGATCATTGCATCGGCGATCTGTGTGACCTGAAACTCGTCGAAACAAATCAGTTTGGCTTCCGAGGCAAACTGTTTGGCGACCGGGAAAATCGGGTTCGAGACATCTCGTCGCTGGCGCGCCACGTTCAAACGATCCTGCACGCGGCCCATAAATTCATGAAAGTGCACCCGCATCGCTTTTACGGGTGATTGGGCGTAGAATAGATCCATCAGCATCGACTTGCCGCGCCCAACGCCGCCCCACAAATACAGGCCCCGCGCAGGTTTCGGCTTGGAAAACCAACCGCCTTTGCTGCCAGACTTTAGGCGTATCAAGACATCATCAAGCTTCTTTGCCGCGTCCACTTGCGCTGGATCTCGGCTCAGCGTGCCCGCATCGATGCGGGCCTGTAGGATCGCTGAAATCGTGTCCAAACTCAGCTTCCCCCAAGCGCGCGCGCGACTTCATTGGCGAAATTCGTGAACGCGGCCGGCGCAACCAAGATTGTCACCAGAATGCCCGACAATGCGCCGCCGAGATGCGCCTCATGACCAATCGTCTTATTTTCGCGCTGGGCCAAAATGGCAGAGCCGACGACGAAGAGTAGGCCGATCACAACGGCAGGCATGAAAAACGGAATGGGGAATATCATGAGCGGTTCGAATGGCCGGAATAGGACGAAGCTCATCACGATCCCCGACGTTGCGCCCGACGCCCCTAGCGCGCGATAGCTGGGTTTCCGCCTATTCTCTAAAAGGGCCCACGCATTGCCGCCGAGCAGCGCCGCGAAATAGACGATCAAATAGGCGACCGTACCCAAGCTACGCTCAACGAATCCGCCAAACATAAACAACACATACATGTTCACAAACAGGTGCAAGAAGCCGCCATGTAAGAAGCCGCTGGTCACCATGCGGTGCCATTCTCCACGATCGAGAATAGGCCCGACATGGAACAGGTTCTTTTCCATAAACTCAGCATTGGACAGCGCATAAAGGCTGGCAATCACATTCGCTGCGATCAAAAGAGAGGTGACCGGAATGAGCTGTACGATTTCCATATTCCCGGCCTACCCTATTGCGGAATTGTCTGCATCCCGTTTTCTGTCCTGAACTGGTTTTTTTGGCGCAATGCCAAAGACTTCGCCGGGCTGCCGGAATTCGACCGAAGCGTTTTAAAGCAAGCCCTCATACAAGTCGGGACGACGGTCGCGAAAAAAGCCCCAAGCCGCGCGTTCGCGATCGACATGATCCAGGTCGATAGTTGCGGTGATCACACCTTCTTCGGTCCGATCCATGTCCGTGATGATGGCGCCCGTCTCGTCGGCAACAAAGCTGGTGCCGTAGAAGACTTGCCCATCTTCATTCCCGACCCGATTTGCCGCGACAACCGGGATGACATTGCTGACGGCATGCCCTTGCATCGCGCGGCGCCAACGGGCGGCTGTATCGAGACTTGGGTCTTGTGGCTCAGCGCCGATTGCAGTCGGATAAAGCAGAATATCTGCGCCCATTAATGCCATGGCGCGTGCAGCCTCAGGGAACCATTGGTCCCAGCAAATGCCGACCCCGACCCGGCCTTTTTGGGTCTCCCATACGCGAAAACCTGTATCGCCTGGGCGGAAATAGAACTTCTCCTGATACCCCGGCCCGTCCGGAATATGGCTCTTGCGATAGACGCCTAGGAGCGCGCCATCCGCATCAATCATGACCACAGAATTGAAATAATGCGGGCCGTCTTTCTCGAAGATTGAAACCGGGATCACCACGCCAAGTTCCGCGGCCAAGGATTGCATCGCTTTCACCGCAGGATGCTCCCGCCAGTCGAACGCATTGGCAAAATGCACCTCGTCTTGAGTCTTGCAAAAATAGTGATCACAGAACAGTTCAGACGGCAGGATGATCTCCGCGCCGCGACCCGCGGCCAAACGAATATGGTCGGCAACTTTTGCGATATTCGCGGCTACATCGCTTTTCGCAAATGCCAATTGCAAGGCCGCGACGTGGATGAGTCGGCTCATGGTGTGTCCTCGCTAAAATCCGGCACCTGTTGTGTCATGCAATGGAATGCGCCGCCTCCAGATAGAATATTGTTCGCCGGCAGGCCAATAATTTTGTATCCGGGAAGCGCTTGCTCAAAAGCGGCTAAGGCTCGCGGGGCAAACGCAGCTTCATAGATGGGCACGAACACATGCCGGTTGCTGATCAAAAAATTCATATGGCTCGCCGGCGCGACATTGCCATCGCCATCAGCGATCCGGCCTGGCGACGGAATATCGACAATATCGAGCTGCGCGGCTGCCAATGCTGCACGTATTGACCGATATGTTTCAGCATTCGGGTCATCATCGCCTGAGCCAATCTGACAGGCGACGCGTCCCGGACCGATGAAGCGCGCGATATTATCGACATGACCGTCCGTATGGTCGTTCAATAAGCCATCATCGAGCCAGATGATTTGCTCGACCCCGAACGCGTCTTTCAGGGCGGCTTCTGCATCGGTTTGCGTCCACCCAGGATTGCGGTTTGGGTTGAGCAGGCATTGCCGGGTCGTGAGCAATCGCCCCTGCCCATCAAGATCGATGGCGCCGCCCTCAAAGATGAATTCATGTTGCTTGGTGTCGACCCGCTCTACACTCGCAATGCCGCCCGCCGTCATCGTGTCGCCGGGCATGATATATTTCCCGCCCCAGCCATTAAAGGCGAAGGCGAGCGCGATGGCATGTCCGTTCTGTTGAGCCAAAATTGGACCCGTATCGCGCAACCAGATATCGCCAGCAGGCAACGTATAGAGGGTAACGCGACCCGCATCGATTTCGGGTTCAAGCGCCATCCATGCACTGCCATAGGCTTCCCGGGAGCCGCATGCGACCCGCACCGGTGTGACCGCGCTAAGCGCTTGAATGAAACCAGTGATCTCCGCTCTCGCCCCATCGAATGCAGGGCCCCATTCGCCGCGTATATGTGGCCAGCCGACCCAGACTGCGGACTGGATCGCCCATTCTGGTGGGACATAGAGTTCGTGTTTCAACATCGCGGCGCCTTTGCCACACTCATTACAAAAGCTCAAAGAAAAAGGGCGGTGCATTCTGCACCGCCCTTTCAGTCAAGTTGGAAATCCAGCTTAGAACTCGTACTTCACGCCGAGCTGAACTTGCCAGACAGACTGCGACAGAACTTCCAAGTTCTTGATGCTGCTATCGCTGTTCAGGTCGAAATACTCGTACTGTCCGTTGACGATGGCGGCAGAGACAACGTCACGCTCATACTCGTAGCGCGTACGTTCAATCCGGCCCCAATCGCTGTTCAGCAGGTTTCCGAGGTTCTCGATGTCGAGGAACACAAATGTGCGGTGATCTTCGAGGATACCTGGCAGCTCTTGTTGCAAGCGCAGGTCAACAATGGTCGACCAGCGAGAGTTGTCACCGTTCCGTGGGGCGATGCTACCACGATACTGAGACAGTTCAGAGCTGTTAATATAGTCGAAGAAGGCCTGCTGCTGAGCCGCGTCGCCACCAAATGAAGTTGGCGCGAACAATGGATCGCTTGGACCAGATGGGACATAGAGCAGGTGACCGGCATCATCGTTCCGGCTTTCACGTGCACAACGACCACCACCTACGTCGAGGACACATGCGTTGTTCTCGCTGAAGGTGTAGCTGTATGGCTGTCCTGGACGACGGGTCGCGAACAGAGATGCCTTGGTGGCATAGCCATCAAAGAACTCTTTTTCCCAGTTCGCACGAAGCTTGAACAGGTGCTCAACTTGGAAGTTAGAGGTTCCTGTACGTGGCTTCTGGCGGTCAAACGCTGCGAAGTCAGAATAGTTCGATGTCGCGGTCGACGATGTGCCGTAACCAATATCGTTTACGTCTGCATAGGTGTAGCTCGCGAAGATATCGAAATCACCGAAGGCTGTTTCCCAATCTTTCGATGCAGAGAAGGCGAGCAACATGCTGTCACCTTTGTCGACAGAACCGACAATGATCTCTTCTGGGAAGCTACAATCGTAGACACCACGTCCGTCTGGTGCGACGTCCACAGGTTCCTCACAGCTCTGGTTGAACCAGTAAGATGCATTGTCCAGCTGGTTGTAGAGGAAGTCTGCAGAGAACAACCAGTCTTCACCCAGGTAAGGTACATCTGTCTGATACGCACCGCCCAAGCTCAGTTTCCAAGTGGTTGGGATTTGGAAAGAGGGGTCCAGCGCGTTCACAGAGCCGTTTGGCGCTTCGCTGGCCAGCGTGCTGAGCACGTCAGATGGGATATATTGTCCAGTCGCAGCGTCCGGCATGGTTGGTACCAAGACGGTTCCGAAAGCGTTGGCGCTATCAGAGATAACACCATCATTCGAATAGCTGTTCGAAATCCACACGCCGGGTGATCCACCAGAGAAGCGACCGAAGCCACCGCGAACGGTGATGTCATCGGTTGGCTGCCAGTCGAACGAGATGCGCGGCAAGATGACACTCAGACCGTCAATGTCGGTCGTGTTGGAGAAGCCGTTCCGCGTGATGAAGTTTTGGTTCTCACGGATCTCGCCATTTGAACCGTAGAAGTCATAACGGATACCCGCATCAACGGTCAGGTTTGGCTTAACATTCCAAGTGTCCTGCGCGTAGATCGAGTTGTAGGTATAGCCCCAAATTGCGCGAAGGTCGTTTTCATTGTTCGTGATCGCGTTGTTATAGAGCAGGCCTGACGCTGTCGCATTGCGCAGATCATCTACGCTATCGAACAGGTAAGAGCCTTCAGAGTTTTGAGCGAACAGGTTGTTCACATCAACGTCTTCACGCTCGTATCCGACTTTGAACAAGTGGTCGCCGTGGGTGTATTCAGCAACGGCTTTGATCTGGAAGAAATCCTGGTCAAGTTCGTTACCATGACGGAAACGGTCTGGACCGATGACCAGATAGTTCTCATCACCGTCTGCACCTTCCCGAAGGAAGACAGCGAAGGATGGGAATTCCGCACCATTTAGAGAGTCTTGTCCGGTCGCTTGCGACGTGCTGGCAATCTTCAACTGAGTCGAGAAATTTGGTGACCAGTCAGAGAATAAGTGACCGATGAAGCTTTCGACTTTCTCAGAGCGGTCATACCAGGCTGATGACGCGCCGAGGCGGTTATCGGAGGCCAGGAAGTTGTTCCCGTTCTGCTCACGAATGGTGTTACCTTCGGTGCGGATATAGGTGAATTTCGCACGATGGTCGTCATTGATGTTCCAGTCGACATTAGCGAGGATCTTCTCGTCTTCGGCTGGGCCTTTATTGAAGCCACCAATATCGAAGCCCCAAACATCAGAAACGATTTGGCCAACTTCATCGACATCTGATTGCAAAATGTCGTCAAACGTGTTGAGCGCGCCAGAACCGGCTGGACCCGTGATCAGAGGAGCCACTTCTTCATATTTGTCATAAGCGACAAAGAAGAAGAGCTTGTCTTTGATGATCGGGCCGCCAAGCGTTGCAACGAAAGTCTCTTCTTCAAATGTGAAGTTAAAATCGTCGTCCTGGCTCTTATCACCAATCAGAGAGTCGTCTGTGGTGTAATAAGCAACAGAGCCGTGGAATTCATTGGTACCAGATTTGGTCACCGCGTTGATCGTACCGCCAGTGAAGCCGTTAAATTCAACGTCATAAGGTGCGGTTTGGATCGACAGAGATTCGATCGCATCGAAAGAGATGGGTGACCGCTGAGTTGGGAAACCATTTGCGTTCAGACCAAAGCGGTCATTCAACGCAACACCATCAATGGTCAAAGAGTTGAAGCGGTTATTTGCACCCGCAATAGAGAGCTCTTTGGCGCCGCCAGACTGAACGTTGACGCTGGCAAATGGGTCGAGCTGAGCAGCGTCCGTAATGTCACGGTCGATAGAGGTCAGTTCGTTCAGGGCTTCAAGACCGAGAGAGGTTGAAAGGCCTTCATTAGAGAAACCAGCAAGCGCGCGGGTACCGGTTACAACAACGGTGTCCATGGTGCGCGCACCGGTCACAGTGACCGGAAGGTTGAGTGTGTTGTCCAGGGTGAGATACAGATCCGTGATCTCGACCGCTGCGAATTCACCGCCGCTAACAGCAACTGTGTATGGACCACCAACACGAAGGCCACGTGCAGAGAATGCACCGCTGGACGACGTGGTTTCCACAGACACTGTGCCAGATGGCGTGTGCGTGATGGTGACGGTCGCGCCTGGCACAGCCGCGCCAGCGTCAGTTGTTACGTTACCGCGAATACTTGAAGTTGTGACCTGAGCCTCAGCCGGAGCGACAATCGCTGCGGTCATGATGGAGGCTGCGGCCACACCGGATAGGAGTTTCCAGTTGGACATGAGTTTCCCCTCGAATTGCCACAAGAGTAGGCCGAGCCCTGAGTCACCCGCACACCTACAGCGCGAGCCATTAGAAGCGGTGGATAACAGTTTTGTGACAGACTTGTTAGACATCTGTGAAGCAGCTGAATCTGATGGTTGGCATTGCAAATAAGCCACACATGCGACGAAGGGTTTATGTCACCGACTAAGCCGCGTAATGGGAGGTATGACGTCAAATCGCACCACGATATATGACCCAAATCGTCTCGCATTCGCAATGATTGTGGGGGTTTTGGCGATTCGATGCCTGCTGGTCATCATCTCACCGCTGGAGCTCTATGCAGACGAAGCACAGTATTGGCGGTGGGGGCAGTCGATTGAGTGGGGGTATTACTCAAAACCCCCAATGATTGCTTGGATGATCCACGTATCGACCAGCCTGTTCGGCGATTCGGAGTGGGCGATTCGATTCTTTGCCCCGATTTTCCATGCGATTGCGGCCGTGTTTCTGTTCTTATTGTGCCGTCGGATGTTTGGCAGCTTAGCCGGCTTGTTCACCGTCATCACCTATTTGCTGATGCCTGGCATTACCTTGTCGTCAGGCGTCATCTCGACAGATGGCGTGCTGTTTCCGTTTTGGGCGCTGGCTTTGTATCTTTTCTGGCGCCTGCGCGAGCAAGACTTAGGATGGCCAGGTGTCGCATTGCTCGGGCTCGCTATCGGCGTGGGCTTCCTGTCGAAATATGCGATGCTTTATTTCGCCATTGGCATCGCGCTCACAAGCTTGATCGACGGACCGACTCGCAAAGCCGTGCTCAGTCCAAAAGGCGCTGGCTTCATTGGCGTCGCAGCTTTGGTTTTCGCACCGCACATGATCTGGAACGCGGCCAATGATTTCAAAACTGTCAGCCACACGGTCGACAATGCCAATCTCGGCGGCGAGCTGTTCAATTGGGACCATTTTCCAGAATTCATCGGCGATCAGATGGGCGTGTTTGGCCCGGTCGCTTTTGTCGCTTTGATTGCTGGATTGCTGTTTCTCCGACCAAAAGCAGAACTCGCAGATCTCGGCGATGCCCCACATGCTCAGGGCGCCAAAGAACGCTGGCTAGGGTGTTTTATCCTTCCAGTCATCCTAATCATAGCTGTCCAAGCGGTCCTGTCGCGCGCGCATGCAAATTGGGCGGCGACGGCCTATCCCGCTGCCAGTGTCTTTATCGGTGGCTTCTTGATCCGCGCCCGCGGCTGGCGCCCCGCTTTCTGGACGGGCATTGGTTTGCAGATCATCGTCGGCACGCTCGCGATTACTCTCGCCTTGGGGCCGCCCAGCTGGAGCGCTGCACTGGGCCGGGACAATGACCTCAAACGTGTCCGCGGTTGGGACGACCTGTCCCAGCAACTCGCGCGCGAAGTTGAACGTTTGCAGCCAACAGCAATCCTCGTCGATGAGCGCGAAATCTGGCATGGTATCGATTATTATTTGCGCGATGAATTAGACATTCCTCTAATCATGTGGCGCTACAATCCTGGCCCTAAGAGCTTTTCGGAAAGCGTCGACCTGCTCGACTTGGATAGCAGCCGGGTTCTGGTTGCCAGCTATCGCTCGCATCTACGCCCGCGCATTCAAGCGGATTTCGCGACATGGCAACCCGAGGGCTTTGTTGGCGTCGACCTCGGTCATCGTTCAAATGGTTGTCCGCTCCGCCGCGAATTGCGCCTCTATTTGACCAGCGAGTACGCACCGCTGCCGCGAAACAGTGATTGGCTCCGACAATTTAAAACTGAAGACGCCGATGGAAACCTGATCGATACACACATAGATCAAGTCGAACCCTGTCCCAAACCCTAGATTCTGATCGAATCTTCTCCCAGATAGTCCTTTCCTATGGCCATTCTCAAAGCCGTTCTCGGCCCGACCAATACGGGCAAGACCCATTACGCGCTCGATCGCATGATGGGCCATACGACGGGTATGATTGGACTGCCCCTGCGCTTGCTCGCGCGAGAAGTCTATGACCGCGTGGTCGAGGCAAAAGGCGAGCGCGCGGTCGCTTTGGTCACAGGGGAAGAGCGGATCGTCCCCGACAAAGCGCGGTATTGGGTCTGTACCGTCGAATCCATGCCCACCGACATTACCGTCGAATGTCTGGCGATAGACGAAATTCAATTGGCTGAAGATGATGATCGTGGTCATGTCTTTACCGACCGCATCTTGAACGCGCGCGGGACCCAAGAGACTTTACTGCTGGGTGCCGAAACCATGCGCGATGTGCTTCGCGATCTCGATTTCGATATATCCACAGATGTTCGCGAGCGCTTTTCGACTCTGTCCTATGCCGGGCAAAAGAAGATTACCAAACTGCCCAAACGCACCGCGATTGTCGGGTTCAGTGCCGACAAGGTCTATGCCATCGCGGAGGTCTTACGCCGCCAAAAAGGCGGCTGCGCTGTGGTCATGGGCGGTCTCAGTCCGCGGACCCGAAATGCGCAAGTCGAGCTCTATCAATCCGGCGAAGTGGATTACCTAGTGGCGACGGACGCCATAGGCATGGGGCTCAATCTCGATGTGGATCGCGTCGCCTTTTCCGGGCGTTCGAAGTTTGACGGCCGTCGGCACCAGTGGCTCAGTTCTGCTGAGATTGGTCAAATTGCTGGGCGCGCAGGACGGTTCCGGGACAATGGAGAATTTGGAGAAACCAATGATTGTCCTGAGTTTGAAGACGAGCTGATCCGAGCCGTCGAAGATCACCGCTATGAGCCGGTGGTCGACTTGAATTGGCGCAACAGCGATCTCGACTATCGTTCGATTAAGACCTTGATTGCCAGTCTCGCGCGGCCAAGCCCACATCCAAGTCTCCGCCAAAATCCGCATGGATTAGATGAATGGGTGCTGCGCCGCATGGCGGAAGACAGCGCGATTGGACCTGAAATACGCGGAGCGCGGAATGTCCGTCGCCTATGGGATCTCGCGCGCCTGCCAGATTTCCGTAAAGCCGGACATGAAGGCCATGGTCGATTGGTGCTTGGTTTGGCGGAGACGCTGGCAGATCCGGATGAGCGCCTGGGCGATACGGCCTTGAATGAAAGGCTGAACGCGCTCGATCAAACGGTCGGCGATATCGGCCTGCTTCAACAACGTTTGGCGATGATCCGAACATGGACTTACGCAAGTTTCCGCCCTGACTGGCTTGAAAATCCTGCTTATTGGCGCGAAAGAACCCGGGATATTGAAGATCGATTGTCAGATGCGCTACATGAGGCCCTCACTCAGCGCTTTGTCGATCGCCGCACAACCGCCCTGATCGCAGGGCTAAAAAGGGAAGATCTCTTGAGCACAGACGTTTCTGAGACAGGGGAAGTCACAATTGAAGGTCATGTTGTCGGCAAGCTTGTCGGCTTGACCTTTGAACCAGATTCCAACGCTTCTGATCTGGAAGGCAAAACGCTGCGCAGCGCGGCGATGCAGGCGCTTGAGCCGGTCATTGCAGAACGATTGAAAGCGATTTCCGGGGCACCGGAAAATGCGCTCAAAATCAATCCGGAGGCACAAATTGTCTGGAACGACGCGCCTGTAGCTCAGCTGGTGGCTGGCCCGCATTGGTTGGCGCCGTCGGCGAAGTTGATTGGCGGTCAAGATGCTGAGGCCCACCAGCAGGAGGCGGCACAGACTCGTTTGAATGAGTGGCTGGGAGCAGAAATCCAGAAACGCTTGCCGACACATTTCAAATTGAAATTCGCACCAGACGAAACCCAGCTAGATGGCCTGGCGCGCGGATTGGCGTTTCGTTTGCTCGAAGCGGGTGCCGCATGCGATCTGAGAGGCGAAGATCGCAATCTGCTGCCGGGGCCTGAGGATCGGACCAAGCTGAAAGAAGCGGGCATCCGCTCAGGTCGTATCGCAGCGCATGTGCCTGACGCGCAGAAACCAGCGGCCCAAGCGCTGATCTCACTGCTGCAAACTCTCGCCGATGGCCGCGCACGCAAGACGGCCCCCGAAGGCGCGGGCAGCTTTGAACTGGACGGCTCGTGGCCCGACGAAGATCTCGCAGCGCAAGGCTATTTGCGCTTTGGAAAACGCGCCGTACGCGCAGATCTGGCGGAGCGCTTGGGTTGGGAATTGTCTAAGCGACGCAAAGAAGCCGATCAGGCCAAGTTTGAGATTCCACCAGAGCTCGCATCGATGGTGTCTTGCCCGCTCGAAGACTTCCACAATGTTCTTAAGGGCTTCCGGATTGCTCCGGCCGAGAAAGATCCCGAAACGGGTGCGGTAAAGCTGTGGCGCTTCCAATCGAAAGCGCATTTGGACGCTCAGGAACAGCGTCGAGCCGCTCGCAAACAGGCACGGCCCAATCAAGGCAAAAAAGGTCCGCGCAAAAAGCAAGAGCGCCAACACGGCAAGCGTCCACATCAAGGTGGCGGTCAGCGTCGTCCTGCCCGGCGCGAACCGGATCCCGATAGCCCATTTGCGGTCCTCGGCGCGTTATTGCCGGATAAGCCAAAACCCAAGCCCAAGCCTAAAAAGCGCAAGCCGAAGCCGCCAAAGCCAGAATCGGCACCGGCTACGGCCGAGGCCCCCGAAACGCCTGGGTCTGAGGCGAGTACCACCGCTCCATCCTCAGACACCACTCAAACGAATGACTGAAACCGAAACTGAGGTTCGGGTCGATATTTGGCTTTGGCGAGCCCGGTTTTTCAAGACGCGGGCTCTGGCGACGGACTATGTAAGTCGCAAGGGGATACGTATCACACGACACGGCCAGACCCGCAAAACCGATAAAGCAGGTCAACGCATTTGCGCGGGCGATATTCTAACCTTCTACAAGGCCAAGGTGATTGAAACTGTGGAAGTGTTGCAAATTGGCGTGCGTCGAGGCCCAGCCGCTGAGGCAGCGGGGCTTTACAGACGCATCCTCCCCAGCGCATAAAGCTCGAATGCTAGGGTTTTTGAAGAATTTGTTTGGCGACGATGATCGTCAACCACCGGTTCGGGATCTAGATCCTTACGAAGCCGCCGCTGCGCTGCTGGTGGAAGCTGCGCTGGTGGATGGTGTCTATGCCAATCTTGAAAGTGATATGATCGCAGAAATACTGGTCACCAGCTTCAATATGGATGCGACCCGCGCCGACGAAGTGCTGCTCAATGGTGAACAGATAGCAGAAGACGCGACGGATACGCATGCCTTGACCCGGCACGTCAAAACCTTGCCACAGAGCGAACGATCAAGTGTGATTGAGGGCCTCTATCGTGTCTCCTTGGCCGATGGAGAGGCTTGTAAATACGAAGAATCCTTCATCCGACACGTGGCCAGCCTGTTGCACATTGATGATGTTACCCGTGCCCATGCGCGGAAAAGAGCAGAACTAAACGCACCGTGACAGTGAAGTGCATTGACTTGTCGGTACAGCGAAGCCATGTGCTGCGCTGCATAATTACTTACTGAGCGCGCGAATGACTTATATCGTCAAGGATGCCTGCATCCGCTGCAAATACATGGATTGTGTCGAAGTCTGTCCGGTGGATTGCTTCTATGAGGGCGAGAACATGCTCGTCATTCATCCAGATGAATGCATTGATTGCGGTGTTTGCGAGCCCGAATGCCCGGTCGAAGCAATTACGCCTGATACGGATGACGAGCCCGACGCCAAGTGGCTCAAACTGAACACTGAATATTCCAAGGTCTGGCCGAACATCACGCGGATGAAAGAACCGCCTGCAGACCGCGAAGAATTTGCTCAGAAGACCAATAAGCTGGCCGAGTTTTTCAGCCCGAACCCTGGTGAAGGCGATTAATTAGATCCGGATCGGCGCCCGTTCGCCCAAGATCCAACGCAGTAAATCGACCACGTCGAAAGCTAAAGAAATGCCGATAATGATGGCCGCCAGGATCAACCAGCGTGAAAACAAGGTCTTATGGTAGGTTTTCCAGCCTCGAACTGTGACAATGTAGATCAAGGTCGGGGTCCAAAACAGAATATGTCCGAGGCCCAATAAGCGCGTGAATCCGAACAGGGCATAAGCGCCGATTGTGCCGAGCATGCCAAGGGTCACGCCGAGCAGGATCCATCGTGCTTCGCGATAGCTAAAGCTGAACGCGATCGACAGGGCCAAGACGGCGACCATGGCATTCACCCAAACCAACACCCATGTCGGGCTGTTCGTGGTCATCTCCGTATAGAATTGACTAAAGATCTCCATGCTTATCCCCTAGTCGGCCATTTCCTGGCTATTTCGGCGGGCCTTAACCGCGCGAACATGAAAAAAGTTGGGTGTATAGAGCGCATCCAGGTTACTATTTTTCAAACAATTGATCGAGGTTTGCGAAGGCTTTCAACTCTATCGCATTACCAGATGGGTCGGATAAAAACATTGTCGCCTGTTCTCCGGATTCGCCTGCAAAGCGGACATAAGGCTCGATAATGAAGTCAACTTTGCCGGTCAGCCGCTCCGACAATGCGGTCCAGGTGGCCATATCCAGGACGAGTCCAAAGTGACGAACGGGTACATTCTTTCCATCTACGCCAGACGTTTGTGTGATCCGACACTCGTCCGGCGCGAGATGGGCAACGATTTGGTGCCCATGAAAATCGAAATCGACCCAATCCTCACTGCTGCGACCTTCCGGACACCCTAAGAGCTCGCCATAGAAAGCGCGGGCGGCAGCAAGATCATGAACCGGAAATGCGAGGTGGAAGGGCGGCATGGTGATCAATCCTCAGCTATCGACGTAGAAAAAGAAGGGCGTGCGATCAGGGTCATAAAACCCAAACTCATAATTGCCCCAGGGTTTTTCATCTAACGGTGCCGAGATAAAATCGAGCGGCTGCCACTCTGCATACAAGGCTTCCAGCGCTTTGCGACTCTCGAGCCGGATACGCATCGCCATGGTTTGCGTCGTCTGGATCTGGTCTAACGTGAAGGTTTGCAGGTGCAGTTCTAGGGTCTCTCGCCGAACGCCCGCATAAGTGGCTTGGCGCAAATCCGGATGATCTGCAAAGTCCCGCTCAAAACCGAGCCGCTCCCAGAATGCCATCGTACGTGATAGATCTGTGGTCGGACAAACAGGGGAAACCGCGACAAACATCACTCCTTAATTGACCGAGACGAGAGATTTGGCAAAGACTAATCGTATGAATTCAATGCAATCCTTTCGTAGAACGGGAGGCGGTTTGATGAAACTGTCAGTTTCCGCCATGGCCGCACTCGCGGTTTCAACCCTCTCTCTGCCGAGCTTTGGCGATGAGCCCGATCCGAGCATGATAGCGCCGCTCGACTTATCGACACCGGAAGCGACGGCTTACTCAATGATGCGCGCGATGTACCAAGGCGATGCCGAAATGGTCGACCAAGTGTTTGCCCCCGAGGCGCAGCTGCGCCGGGTCACAAATACGGGCGAGCTGAGACCCGACGGACTAGAACGCTGGCGCGACTGGGTCGATACTTTGGCTGTCGGTGACGCGCATGAAGAGCTGTTTGGCGTCACTTCTGAGACATATGGCCATCTCGCCATGGTCTGGGCGCCATTCACCATTGTCTATCAAGGCGAGATGGTCGGGTGCGGAATCAACCAACTCAGCATGGCACAGATCAATGGCGAGTGGCGCGTGGTGTTTGGTATGGACACCAATGCCCCTGAGGGCAGCTGCGACACGTTCAAAGCTGACTATCTCGCCAGCCTAGATCCTTAAGGCGCGCAATTCCCAGACCATTGGACAAACATGCCGAACACTTCGCGGCTGGGCATATTATAGTCGATCAGCAAAGGCTTATCTGCCGCCGCCGCCCGTTCCAGCGTGGTCAAAATGCGATCCCATCTTTTGGTTTCCAATGAGCTGGCCAGCGGAATCGGGTCGCCATCGGGGATATAGCGGATGGCTGTGCCTTCAAAATTAAACGTCATATCGCCAGACGATGTCGCCAATACGAACATGGTGGACACGCGGTTGATACCCTGCACATTGTAAACCTGGTGTTTGATACAGCCGGCCGCACGTTCCGTCGTGCTGGTGTCCAGAACGGCTTCCAGTTGCGGCTGTTTTCCCGGCGGGATCCGAACTTGATCCGGCAATTGCAGCTCTTGCGCGGGCAATTGAAGTTTCTGCTTGTCTTGAGCGGCGGCGGCGCCGGACACGGCCAATGCCGCAGCGGCGATAAGTTGCAATTTCATCCTGATATCTCCCTGCATCCCCAGATTTAGGAGCCTAGTTCAACCTTTTCGGTCGGTCCAGCATGACACGCGAAAATCCGATCATCGCTTTTATCACTTTCCTAGGAGTTTTTAGCGACCCTGTGAGCCAACAGCACCGGGGGGAGATATGAAACATTTATGCCTTTCGCTAAGCATGATTGGCCTCGCAGCCTGTGGCACGGCGACTGCTGAACAGCCATTTCAAGCGGAGTTCCAAGCCGCATGTGAAAACCAAAGCCAGAGTGCACCACCAGGCTTTACACTGACCGGCGAATATACCCGCGAAAAATATTGCAAATGCATTTTCAATACCGCCATGCGCGGCCTGACGGATGATGAGAAGAAGGTCGCGGCCTTCTACTTGCTGGGTCAGTCCGGCGTGAAAGTCGATCATCGTCCTGAATTCAAGACCATGGACCCGATGGCCATCGGAAATGGCGCCGCCGCTGTCGGTCGCGCGGCAGAGCGCTGCGGATAAGCCTGCGCGGGTTAGTCTGAAGCAATGCCCTCCTGGGACGCATCATAATAATAGCGTTTGAGCCATTGCGCTAAGCCATCTAAGCCCGGGAATAACATGCGTTCCGTGATGTTCGATTTGTCCAATCGGTCTCGGATCATCCAGAGCAAGTGTTTTGGAATGATGATCTTCTTGCTCTCAGTTGGGACAGATCGCAGCCAGGATTCCACACTGACGCTTGGGTCCGACATGAATGAAAACACCGCATATTGATTGATGATCCGGCCGTCCAAAGAGGGCGGCTCAAAGAAGCTTAGAAAGGCCTCATCGCTGAGATCGTAATATTTATCCGTCGATGCCGACATACGTTCCAAAATCTCTGTGGTCAGGATAGAATTGCCTTCTCGCAGCATTTCGTCTTTGACCACCGCAGGCATATAATCCTGCAATTCCCAAAAGTTCACCGCCCACACCGCGCAATCTGTGTCGAATTGCGAATAATCCGCCGTCGCGAAGTGTAAGGCGATCAGGGGCGAGTAAGACCAATCGAGCAAGCGCGTGGGCAAGCCATGATGCTGCGCCAAAGCGAGCCAAAGCCAGTCAGAACTCGGAGGATTTGGAAGCTGCGCATATTTCTGGAAGTTGCGTAGTAGATGCTTTTCCAACGTCTCCGATTTATGCCGCTGCAAAGACGTGGTGAGCTCAAAGTCTGCACTTTGCAGACCGCGATAGACGAGCCCATTACGATGACGCTTTATCTCCGGATTGAGATCATCTTCATACAGGGCCTCCATCAGCTCCTGCCAAGACTTCACTGTCACTTCTTTGGTCATACCCGCCCGCCCCTTGCAGTGTCTCGAGAGTGATAACTGCATGCCTACAGCAGAATAGGCAAGACGAACGGCTCGCCCCTATTGCGACGTGATTTCACACGGCATCCAAGGGCCGCCATTGAAATAGTCGCGCATGCCGAACGTGGTCGGTCCTGTTTGAGCGACTTCGAGCGTGATCATGTCGCTATAGACACCGCCGACCAGATAGGCCTCGATGAATTGGTTCTCACCCGTCAGGCGGTATTGTCCAAACGCCGTATTGATCACGCCATTCCATTGGGTCGGGCCCCATTGACCCATATCCGTAGCTTGCGAATTGCCACCATGGCGGTCCTGCCAGACCGTGACATCACGGTAGCGGGTATAGTTCATTTGCATCTGCGCCTCAGTGCCTTGCACCGAGCATGTGGCCGTGAAGCTCCCCGTTTCTTGCGCGCTGGCTATGTGCGCGGTTCCAGCCAGCGCGGCGAGGAGAAGCAGTGTTCGGATCATGATTATCCCCCTTTGAGAACATAATCCGTTTATAGCCATCCAATGTGGCAAGGCTGTGTTTTACGGCACACCTCACATCAGCCCTCCTCTCCGAAGATCCCTACGAAGGCAGGGATCCAGAGACGAAAAGGGCCGCTCGTCTACATCGGGATTGCCGTCCTTGGATACCCGCGTGCGCGGGCATATGCGGTGAGAGGATAAAGCACGCACAAACCCAAACCCGTTTTGCCAACGCAAGTTGGCACCCATGGCGGCTGGCTGATTAGGTTGCCCGGCCGCCATGGATCCTGACTTTCGTCAGGAGGGCGGGTCATTGCGCTACGCGAGCGATGATGACTTTCGGCATCTAAGCGGGCATCTCCGGCTCTGGGGGGAGGGGAAACATAGCATTATCGAGCGACGTCCGACGCCGGGACACACGGGTATAGATTTTCGTATCCGCCCTAAGCAGACGCGCGCGTCTCCGCCTCCAGGCTTTGCTCAGGGGCGAAGGATAGGATCTCATCCACGCTGACCGGACGGCTGAAGTAAAAGCCTTGCCCATAGCGAATGCCCGCTTTCATCGCTAGGGCATGTTGGCGCGCGTCTTCGATCCCTTCAATGATCACGTCCATGCCGGAGGCTTTGGCCATTCGGACAATGGCATCAATCATCGCATAGCCCGCATCTGTTTCAATTTTGCGGGTAAAGGCGATGTCGATTTTAAGCGTGTCGAAGGGCAGGTCCCCGAGCCGTTCGAGGGATGAATAACCCGTCCCGAAATCATCGATCGCGAGTCTGGCGCCGAGGTCGCGGAGGCGGTCCAGCTTACCCTGCATGCCTTCGTCTTGGGCGGCGCTGGATTCGGTAACTTCCAGCTTCAAATTCGTGCCCAGGGCTAGCGCGTTCACGACACGAGATTCCAAGCGCGTCCAAGCGGATATTTGCTGCGGGGCGACATTTACGCTGACAAAAACATCGTCGCCAACGCCCTGCTCACGCATCCATGCCAGGTCTCGGCTTGCAGTCTCTAAAACATGCGCGCCAATTTTATCTACGGCGCCGGTCTCTTCGGCGAGCGGAATGAACTCCACGGGCGATACGAAGCCGCCATCTTCGCCTTTCAGTCTGACCAAGGCTTCAGTGCCCGCCAGCCGGTTCGTCATCATATCCACGATGGGCTGATGCTGAACCACAAGCAGACCATCTTCAGCGGCCGTGTCTATTTTGGCGATGAGGGCATTGCGTCTCGAGATCCAGGCGTCGAATTCGGCATCGAAGATCTGGATCTTACCGACTTGGTCGGCGGCGAAGTCTAAAGCGCGATCCAAATTGCGGAGGGCCAACTCTGCCGAATCCTGCACGCGCGCAGCGCCAATCTTCACCGCCACGTTCTTGGACGCGATCGATTCATCGGCAGATCGCTTGAGCAGCTCTAAATGGTGTCGAAGCGCCGTGTCATCCCCGGCGCAGCGTTTCCAAAGGATCAGCGTATCCGCCTCATACTTGCCCGCCAGAATGTGCGGCACGGGCGCCCGCAGCACGGCTCTCGCCACAGCTTTCATAGCGGCATTGGCGGCGGACTTGCTCTCATTTGCCAAGGCGTGCCAGTTTTCAACTTGAATTGAGATGAGCGCGGTCTCTTCGGTTTTGATCCGCCCCGGCAGACGGCGTTTGAACGCCTCGATAAAATCGCGTTTCTTGCGCAGGCCTGTGAGACCATCGCGCTGATAGGCGTTGACCACGGCCGCCGAGACCATGGTCACCAGCAGAATTGAAATCACATGCTCCACCTGTGCCCCAATCAGGATCTTGCCGGACATGGTGTATTCGACAAATTCCCGCGTGATCCCAGGCGAGCCTGAATCGAGGACAGAAAGTACGGTAAGCCCGACCCAGCCGATCGCCGCGCTCACGCCCGACCAGGCGACCAAGCGAATGTCGAACATGACCACCCGCGCAATGATGAACACATAGAGCAAGTTCGCCGTCGGCGCCTTCAGGCTGATCGCGAACGGGCTGCCATAAGAAAGCGGAATGATCAGGAGGAAGGCAAACAAGCAGCCAATATCAAACAGCGCACTGCCAATCTGGAAACGATAGGACCGCAACCGCCGCCATCCCGTGATCAAACGGACACCGCTCCCGACCAGGAAGAAAGACAGCACCCCAAACTGGACGAACACGTTCTGCACGTCGCTGGCTTTCGGCGACAGCGCAAACGCCGTGAACAAGAAGGCGGGGACCAGAAATGAGATCGTGTCTAGAACGCGCTGCCCAAGCAAAGCATCCCACTTCATCAAGCCGGTCATAAAGCTCTCGGTTTCGGTCTTCATCTGAGGCGCGCTCTTGGGTTTGAGGTCGGGTCAAACCGCAAGAATACAACGTGTGCGTGAATATCTGGTTATGTTTGTGTTTGTGGATGGGGTGGGTACGGATGGAGGCGCGTATATCCTCCCTTCGTCCAAGACTCTCCTCCGCCGATCCCTGCGCAGGCAGGGATCCAGGGACGGAATGGACCGCTGGTCTGCAGGAGATGAAGGTCCATGGACCCCTGCTTTCGCAGGCGTCGGCGGGGACTGAGGGCTTATTCCTAAAAGCTCAGCAAACGTTGAACAATGCGAGGTGCGTGTCAGTCAATCGAGTTCAAAAAATCGAGCAGCATTATCATGCAAAATCGCGCGTCTTTGCTCGGGTGTGAGAAAATCAAATGACTGATAGCGCTCGAGGATCGGTGCCGCCTCCCAATTATCTGTGCCCATCATTATCCGGTCTCCAAACCCGCGATCAATGAAGTCTTGAACGGCTGCAGCGTGAACGTGGGGTGGTGCGGCTGCGTTCAACGCTGTCATGTCGACATAGATATTTGGATAGTCAGCCAAGAGAGCAAACGTCTCTTCGGTGTAATCGACATTGTCAAAAATCGGCATCGCAGGGAAACCAGCATGTTGAAGCCAGATTTTCAGATCCGGATGTCGCTCCAGGATTGGTCTCAGCAGGGCTGGATTGCCGAGGTCAGCATTATAATCAGGGCAACAACCGGTCGGCCTCGACGGGCTATCCGGAGGTGGGCCGCGATTTATGTGGACTGCAACTGGCACATCCAGTTCCGAGGCGAGCTCCCAGTAAGGCTCCATGCGTGGATCCGTTGGGGCGATGCCAGCGTAAACGAACAACATTTCTCCCATCACATGCATTCGTCCGGCTTTATAATTTCCACGCATCCATTCAATGTCAGGCCAAGCATCGCCATCCCAATCACAGTTTTGCAGATTTCCCGCCTCGTTCCGCCAGCATGGAAATGCGGGGCCCGCGAGAAACCGCCCAGGCGCTGCATCAACCCAGTCAACTAAGTCGCTCGGCTCAGCGATGTGCAGCACCGACTTGGCGATATTGTGGGCATCCATCTCCTGCAAAACCGTTTGCAGATACGCATTGTCGTCCATTTGCAAACGCGCCGAATGGAAGTGCGCGTTGAAGAGAAGTTTGACTGAGTTCGGTTGATTTTGAGTTTCCGCAAGCGGCTCGTCCAAGACCACCTCAGGCGCTCCGCAGCCCGCAATTAGGAGAGCAGCAAGCCATAAAATGGTTGTGCGCATATGGATCCCTCCTTCCGTCAGACATCTCAGCTCACGACCCTTCGTTTAGATCGACTTCGTTTGCTCGATGTCCGCTCTGGAAATACCCATAGCACGAATCTCGATTAATCGCTTTTGCTCGCGCAATCGGCGCAAGCCCCAGCCCAACGCTGGCGTCTAGACCTTCCCTCAAAACATCGCTCCACCGGAGCGACGCCTGACCCTAAGCATCCAAATAAATCTGCGACCCCTTCGTCTTAAACTCGCGGCTCTTCTCTTCCATGCCCTTGCGCGCTTCGTCGGCTTGGCGTTGCAAGTCCGCCTTCTCATTATCCGACAAGCCTTCGGCATAATCCCGGACTTCGGCGGTGATCTTCATGGAGCAGAATTTCGGGCCGCACATGGAGCAGAAATGCGCCACTTTGTGCGCCTCTTTCGGCAGGGTCTGGTCGTGATAGTCGCGCGCGGTTTCCGGATCGAGCGAGAGGTTGAACTGGTCCTCCCAGCGGAACTCAAACCGGGCGCGTGACAGCGCATCATCGCGAATCTGGGCGGCCGGGTGGCCTTTCGCCAAATCCGCGGCGTGCGCGGCGAGTTTGTAGGTGATGACGCCGACTTTGACATCGTCGCGGTCGGGCAGGCCCAAATGCTCTTTCGGCGTGACATAGCAAAGCATGGCGGTACCGAACCAGCCAATCATCGCCGCGCCAATGCCGGAGGTGATGTGGTCATAGCCGGGCGCAATGTCGGTGGTGAGCGGCCCCAGCGTGTAGAAGGGCGCCTCGCCGCACTCTTTCAGCTGCTTGTCCATATTCACTTTGATCTTGTGCATCGGCACATGGCCGGGGCCTTCAATCATGACCTGGCAGCCGCGTTCATGCGCGATCTTGGTCAGCTCACCCAGCGTCTCGAGTTCTGCGAATTGGGCGGCGTCATTGGCGTCGGCGATGGAGCCAGGGCGCAGGCCGTCGCCGAGGCTGAAGGTCACGTCATAAGTCCGCATAATGTCGCAAATGTCCGCGAAGTGCGTGTAGAGGAAGCTCTCTTCATGATGGGCGAGGCACCATTTGGCCATGATCGAGCCGCCGCGGCTGACAATGCCGGTGACACGGTCTGCCGTGAGGTGGATATAGGCCAGGCGCACGCCAGCATGGATGGTGAAATAGTCGACGCCTTGCTCGCACTGTTCGATCAGCGTGTCGCGATAGACGTCCCAAGTGAGGTCCTCGGCAACGCCATTGACCTTTTCCAGCGCCTGATAAATCGGCACCGTGCCAATCGGGACGGGGCTGTTGCGGATGATCCATTCGCGCGTGTTGTGAATGTTGCGGCCGGTGGAGAGGTCCATGACATTGTCGGCGCCCCAGCGGGTCGCCCAGACCATTTTCTCGACTTCTTCTTCGACGCTGGAGGCGACGGCGGAGTTGCCGATATTGGCGTTGATCTTGACCAGGAAGTTGCGGCCAATGATTTGCGGCTCCAGCTCCGGATGGTTGATGTTGCTGGGGATGACGGCGCGGCCGCGGGCGATCTCATCGCGGACAAATTCCGGCGTGATGAAAGGCGGGATCTCGGCGCCAAAGCTTTCGCCTTGCGCGATTTGCGCTTCGGCCGTGTCGAGCTGTTCCTGGCGGCCCAGATTCTCCCGCTCGGCGACATAAATCATCTCTTTGGTGATGATGCCGGCCTTGGCGTATTCGAACTGGGTGACAGGGCCCGTGCCAGTGCCGCGCAGGGGGGCGTGCTGGACCGGGAATTCGCGGGCGAGATATTTGCCGGTCGCGCCGCCATTGTCTTCCGGTTTGACGTCCCGGCCTTGATAGGTCTCGACATGGCCGCGTTCGAGCACCCAATCGGTGCGGTGGCGGGCGAGGCCTTTCTCAACATCGATGCTGACGCTCGGATCGGAATAGGGGCCAGACGTGTCATAGACTGGGACCGGCGGTTCATTGGCGCTCGGGTGCAGATCGATCATCCGGCGCGGCACGCTGAGGCTCGGATCGGCCTTGGGATGCGTGAAGACTTTGCGGCTCGAGGGCAGCGGGCCGGTGGTGACTTCTGGAGTTTCGAATTCGGATTGATCAACCGGTTTGTTCATAACGCGATCCTTGTTGAGGTAGTATGATGGACGCGATCATTCCAATGATCGCGGAAACGAAAGCCAGGCCGATCAGCCCGGTGAGAATGTTGACGTCCCAATTGCCGGGCTCGGCATCTGCGGGACTTACGACTTTGCCGAAGAAGCTGCCATACAGCATGCCCACATTGACCGCCCAAGCGGCGGAGAAAAAGGCGCGGCGGCGCAGGGTTTCTTGTTTTAACAGATAGGCCGAGGCGATGAGCATCGCGCCCATAATTTGATCATCAATCACAAAGACGAGCTCGCGCCCTGCCCCCCAAGACCGCCAAACTTCGCCAATCATCAGTGAGAGTGCGAGCAGAACCGCCCAGATGCGTAACAGTTTCATGCTCGCTTCCTCGAATGATAGGTCAACGCCATGGCGATACAGTGTTTCAGGGCGGCATGGGGTAAGGCTTTATCGGTGGGCAAGCGAAGCTGGCGATTGTCGATCAGCTCTAATTCGGTTTCGTAGAGATCGCGCCATTCCTTCACCAATGTGGTTTGGCAATGGACGTAAAGACTAACCGCCTGGCCTGCCGCATCCCAGCCAAGGCGAATTGTGGTTCCGGTCCGCGGCGACTCGGTCAGATAAGCCGGCTCGCCCCATTTCAGGGTTTCGGTCAACGGCCCAACCTTCTCCGTCTCAGCGGCGGTCTCATAGATCAGAGCGCGTAAGGCATTGACATGCGACGCAGCCAGCACCGGACATGCGGTGAGCACTTTGGCCACGTCTCGTGGCGGGGCTGGAAGCGTGGCGAGGCTCGCCATAGCAGGTCTCCGTTCCTACGCCGGTTCGCACGATCGCTAGCCGGATCAGGTTCTAAGGGTGCTCACTCGGGATACAGAGCGATCTCAGCGCTTCCTAACGCGCCCCTCGGATGGCTCTGAGCATAGCCCGCTGCCCCGGCAAAGCAAGAGGGGGAATCGCGACATTAGAATGGCCCAGTTCGGTGCTTTTTCGCTTGACCAAAGTCCACGCAAAGCGACACATGGGAGCGCTAACACATTGGGGAGGTTTTCATATGCCGATCAAAAAATCAGCCATTTGGTTTGCGCTAGGCTTCGTCCTGTCTGCGTGCGCGGCGCCGGTACCCTCACCCGAAGACGCCGCGGTCTCGGCGGATACGGACACTTGCGCATCCGCCGAAATGATTGGCCGCTTTAACCCACAGAATGATCTCTTCTTGGCGCAGTTTGATATCAAGACCGACACGGATGATCTGCACTCGGCCGCGGCTGTGGCCACAATGCTTGCGCATCCGCGATTTGCCTGTGTGAGCTATGCCGCTGTGTCCGGAACGTATGGTATGCAAGGCGGTGCTTATGTTGATCCCGAGACCCTATTTGAGACCGCTTTTGGTGACAATTGGGTAGACGCGCATAATCGCAAAGTCGCCGCGGCCACAGAGCTCGCGGCGCGCGTGGGACCCGTGCTCGCGAATGGCGGACATGTCTGGATCATGGAAGGCGGTCAGTCGGATGTCAGCGCCGAGACCTTGCGGCAAATTCTGGCTGCGACCGGCGCCGCGGAAATGGCCAGCCGGTTTCATGTAGTCCAGCACAGTGACTGGAATGAGCAAGTCACGACGCCCGAGGACTTGGCCTTCGTTCAGCAGACGGCTGACTATATCAAGATTGCTGATGGCAATGTGGTGGGCAATGGGACTCCGGGCTTTCAGACGTCAGATTCATCGGCATGGCCAGCCTTACTCGCCGCAGAAGGCGTGGGCGCGGTCTGGCAACAAACCAAGGATCTCGCCTTGCGCCATAATGGGTCTGGTCGCACCGCAGAAGACATCGCCATTGGCGGTTATAACAATCAAGCGATTGGCGCTGGCGGCCTCGACTTCTCTGATGCTTCAGAAATGGCCTACATTTTCGGCTATGAATCGCTCGCAGATGTCGACGCATTTGTGGAGGCTTTTGTCAGATAGCCATAGACCATCATGGCCGCTTCATGGATCAGGGTTTCATCCTCAAACGCAAGCGCTTCGGTCAGCGTATCTTGGGGCATGAGCGCTTTGCGTAAGAAGATGGTGTTGAAGAAATAGCCGAGCATCCGCGTCGCTTGGGCGGTATCGGAAACTGTGATCTCATCTCCAAACGCCTCAAACAGCGCCGCCATGGGTGCAAAACTCCGCGCTACGAGAGATTGCCAGTCTGCATCGCTCTGATCGGGATGGAGGCGAGTATAGGTATGCACCGCCCGCAGCACGTGCCCGCTTTCAACGATCTGGCGATGCACCTGTTTTGTCATATCGAGCAAGGCCGCCTCGAGAGATGGAAACGCCTTCAATGCCGCCGCCACGTCCTGCGCTTCTGAGACGTCCAATTGGGCCTCGACATGCGCCTGCCAATTGTCGAGCAAAGCGGCCAAGAAGGCATTCTTGTCTTTAAAGTGCGAGTAGACAGACCCCACAGCGACACCCGCTTCTTTGGCAATATCTTGCACCGAAATCATCTCAAACTCCTGCTCGCGGAGCAGTCGTTCGAGCGCGGCCATGAGGTTTTCGCGCGTCCGAATGGCCCGACTCTGCCTGGGCTTAGAAAAGGGCTTAGATGGGGTATCAGACTGGGATTTGGATCCCGCCATATCGCGCTCCATTTAATTTGAACTTGAATTCAGATTCAATTTTAGTATATTTGAGATCTAAAGTGAAGTGCGAAAGGACCCATCAAATGCCATTTCTCAGTGCCGACGGCATATCTCTTGTGGATATCGTCATGCTCGCCATCATTGTCTTCGGTTTGCCACTGGAGGCCCTGCTCACCCTAAAAAAAGGCCGCGCGGAATTGGCCTCGGGCAAACCGGACGTAAGGGTGAAGCACTATACGCAAACCATTCTTTTGCTTTGGGGCATTTCGATTCCAATCTTGGTCATCTGGGCTGCCTCTGGGCGCGATTGGGGGGCGTTGGGGTTCCAACTCCAGACCGGTATGATGGCAACGATCGGTTGGGGCCTCACAGCGGTGATTGCGGCCTTCTTTGTCTCTCAATACGCCATGGTCTCACGTTCTGACTCTGCTCGCCGCCAGCTTCGCGACGGCATGGCGGAAAACAAAATCATGTCCAACTTCATGCCGCATACTGAGGCCGAGTATCGGGTGTTCAATCTCATGGGGATTACGGCAGGGATTGCGGAGGAGATTGTCTTTCGTGGCTTCCTTATTTGGGCGTTTAGCACGGTCTTCCCGCTCTGGGTTGCCGCTGGATTGGCGCTTGCCGTCTTCACCGCTCTGCACATGTATCAAGGCCTGTCACAATTGCCGATGGTCTTCATCATCGGGGCCTTGGTGACACTGGTCTATATGTTGACCGGATCGCTCTGGCCCGCGATCGCCCTGCACATTTTCATTGATGTGATCAATAATAGCACGGTCTGGCGCGCGCGAGATACCACCGCTTCGGCTTAGTCCCTATTGCTCAATCAATTTTAAGCCATTTAGACGGATACCCTGCCCCCATTCGTTGAAGTCATGAACGCATTTTCAAGGGGGCACTCATGCGCGCGATTATGCTCGGCTCAGCCATGGCGACACTTGTCAGTTGTAGCGGCGGCGGTGGGTCCAGCCCGGCACTTCCCTCGCCCGCACCGCCGCCCCCGGTCGCCACCCAACCCGATTTCTCCGCTGTTGCAACCGAAGCCGACGCGTCGACGGCCCCTGATTTAGCCATCCTGATCGGCGATGCGACGGGCGTTCTATATAGCTATGAGAAAGGTGATTTCGAGACAGATGAACAAGTCGCGATTGCCTCGGCGTCGAAAATGATCTTCGGCCTGCTGATTTGGGATCTCATTGAATCGGGTGATCTGAATCGCAGCGATACGCCAGATACTTACATAGATTTCTGGACGGATATGGCAGGCGATGGGCGTAGCGATATCACCCTTGATCAGCTCTTAGGCTTCACATCGGGCTTCAATGAACCACCCGGAAACCCCGGCTGTATCAGCGACAATACGATTACGCTGACCGACTGTGTCGAGACGATTTATCTCGACGGCTTAGATACAATGCCGGGCGATGCCTATTTCTATGGTCCAGAACATATGCAAGTCGCAGGCTTGATGGCGACCGAAGCAACGGGTCAAACCATTGCGGCGCTGATCGATGCCCGATTGTCCCAGCCTTTGGGTCTGACCCAGACCGCCTATCCGGCCATTGCAGGCGACAATCCGCGCTTTTCTGGTCAGATGCAGTCCTCTGCTGACGACGTCTCACGCCTGCTCACCGCTGTCTTGGCGGGGGACCTGGTCACCGATCGAACCGGCTATCTCGAGGACCGAACAGCGACGGTTACCTTTGGCAGCCGGCCGAGCGGTCTCGACGCTTTAGATTGGCATTACGGGTTCGGCTTCTGGAAAGAATGTGATGACCTCTCCTATTCCGCCGCGTGCGACGCCAATCCGATCATCTCTTCACCTGGTGCCTTTGGGTTCACGCCGTGGATCGATTTCGAACGCGGCTACTGGGGCATTGTCGCAATCGAAGCCCTGACAATTGCCGGGCGACCCGCCTCCCAGGTCAGCGTCGAGCTCCAACAAGAGATCCAACCGATTATTGAGGCTGAGTTGGATTAGGTGTCGTCGATAGGGTGGCACCTAGACTTCGGAACTCTATTTGGCGCAAGAAAAACAACATTCCGCTTCAACTATTTCCTTTGTAAAAGCCGGGATCCGCGCACACGCAGAGCGGGTGACATTTTTACAACGAGTGTAACAAATCGAAACAATTCGCCTATTAGGGGTTTAAATTCAGCAGATTTTTCCGTGAATGCCGACATGGGGACAATCAGTGCCCATACAGATATAGTAGTATTTGGGAGTCTGTTTTGAAGATAAGAGCAATTCGAAACTTAGCGTTAGCTTCGACAATTTTAACGGGATTAGCGGCGGTACCTGCATTTGCGCAGGTCGACGATGAGGTCGAGACCGTCTCGAGTGACACAGATGACGAAGTCGCCGTTCAAGAGCGCGTCGTCGTAACCGGATCGCGATTGCGCCGAGATGAGTTCTCGTCCATTTCGCCATTGCAGGTTGTCGATGCGGCCGAGGGGCGCGCGATCGGTATTCTGGACGTCGGTGATTTGGTGGCACAATCGCCAACGATTACGGGTGTTCAGTTTGATGCCTCGACCAATGCCGGATCACCAACCGCTGCGGTTGAAGGCGTTTCTGAAGGCGGCGTTGGATCTAACAATATCGCCCTTCGTGGACTGGGCGCCTCGTCGACTCTGGTTCTGATGAATGGTCGTCGCCTTGGTCGCGCAGGTGTACGTGGCGCACCTGTGGCACCGGACATCAACTTGATTCCAAGCGCATTGGTCGAACGCGTCGATATTCTGACCGATGGCGCCTCATCAATCTACGGTTCCGATGCCGTTGCCGGCGTGGTGAATGTCGTTCTGCGCGACGATTTCGAAGGCTTTGAAATCGCAGCAAGCGGCACAGCTCCATTCGAAGAAGGCGGCGAAGAATTGCAAGTCAGCTTCATTGCTGGCGCTTCATCTGACAAAGGCAATGTCACGGTTGGTGGTGAATTCTACAACCGCACAGCGGTACTCGCTGGCAACCGTTCAAACTTCAACGATTGTCTGCGTGACATTGAAGTTGGCACGGACGGTGGCATTCGTTCCGTCTGTCTCGATAACCGTCCAGACAATTCGGTCTTCTTGTCAGGCACAGGCTTTGTCTTCAGCACGCCAGGCACCACCGATATTGGTGTTCCAGGCTTCTCTACGGGCGGTGCGCTGCCTGAGAACTTTGCTTTCAACGATCTGTATAACCTGCAAGACGAAGAGCGCGCGACGCAATTGCTGGAAGGCGTGGAGCGATACAGCCTTTACGCAACCGGTCAGTATGACGTGAACTTCTTCAGCCGCGATACGATCTATTTCGAAGGGTCTTACTCAAATCGTAGCGGCGTCAGCCGTTTGACCAATGAGCAAATCTTCCCTGGCGTCCCTGCCTTTATTCCGCAGGAAGATGCGAACGGAAATGTGATTGTTGATACAACAGGTGCTCCAATCCTGGTCGACAACCCTCTAAACCCGTTCTCTGCGGACGCTTTGCCAGTTGTGACCACACTCGGCCTTTCGCAGCGTCGTTCAACTGACGTTTCCAGTGCACGTTTTGTCGCCGGAATCGAAGGTGACCTGCCTTTCGCTGGGTTGCAGGAGAAGAACTGGGTCTATGACTTCTATGCCAGCTATGAGCGCAGCTATGGTGTCGCATCGCAGCCAATTCTGAACGAATTTGCGGCGCGTGAAGCCCTCGATACACTGCGCATCGACGCGAATGGAAACCTCGTTTGTGGTCTGGAACGGACCGCGACCAGCTTCGGTTTCTTGACCCCTTCTGAATGTGTTGTGGTTGATTGGTTCTCACCAACTCTGTTCACCACGGAAGGCGGGAATAAGCGCTTTGCGACGCAAGAAGAAGAAGACTTCCTGTTCGGTACATCGATCAACACGACTGAAATCGAAACCGGTATTGTTTCGGGTGTCGTCACGGGCGACGTCTTCGAAATGCCAGCGGGTACAGTCGGCTTGGTGCTTGGTGCGGAATTCCGCGAAGAGCGTATCAACACGGTCAACGATGTTGCTCGTGTGAACGGTCTTGGGGCCTCCGAAGTACCGGATATCGAAGGCAACACAATCGGTCGGACGAGCATCTATGAGATCTTCGCAGAAACCGAATTGCCACTGCATGACCGGGTGAATGTAAACCTCGCAGCGCGCCACTCGGAAACCGAGCTGTCTGGCGGCGAAACCACTTATTCGGTTCGTGGCGACTTTGAAGTCACCGACTATTTCCGTCTTCGCGGTACGTTCGGCACGACGTTCCGGGCTCCGGATCTGCGGGCGCTGTTCCTAGCCGGTACCGTTGGCACAATTGGTGGCGGTAATGACCCTTGCTTGGTTCCAACCGTCGCCAATAATGGCGGCGTCTACGATCCAACCCAGGATACACGTTCACAAGTGGTACTCGACAATTGTGTCGCGGATGGCGTTGACCCAACCGCACTCGGTCTGTTGGCCACAACAGGTATTCCGACAAATTCCGGTGGTAATCCTAACCTCGCTCCGGAAACGTCAGAATCCTACACGGCGGGCTTTGTGTTCCGTCAGCCATGGACGGATGATTTCGACTTCGACCTCTCGTTGACCTATTTCAACATCGATGTCGAAGATCGCATCCTGCCAACAAGTGCGACCGACATTCTGTCTCGTTGCTATAATGATGAGCCGAACCTGGGCAGCCCATTCTGTGACTTCATCACACGGAACTCTGGCAACCCAGCACAAGCCACGATCAATCGTGTCGATGTGCCATTCATCAATGTTGGACAAGTCACCTCAGAAGGTCTCGACTTCAATGCCCGCTTTGGCATGGACATTGACCGCCTGCTCGACGGTGCGCGTTTCAGCTATAACTTGTCGGCCACCACTTATCTCGAACAGCTTGAGGTCATCTCTGCAGATGATCCAGGCGACGATAATGTCGGTGAAATCGGTAACCCAGAATGGCAAGCTGTCGGCACGGCCCTCGTCGAATGGGGCAACTGGAACGCACGTTTGCGGACTCGCTATATCGGCGACACGCAGCAAGATGATAGCGATGCCTTCACAGACCCAGCTGATCAAAGCACGACACGGTCTGCCTGTGGCATTCTCGGAGCCGGCGTCGCTTGCCGCGATGTCGACTTCACCGACGATTATTGGACGCATGACCTGTCGCTCGGTTATGCTGCCGATGATTGGTCTGTGACCGTCGGTGTCCGTAACCTGTTCGATGAGCAAGTTCCGCTGATCGACCAAGGCGAAGGCCCAGCACGTCTGAACATTGTGACTCAGTCAGGCTATGACCTGATCGGTCGACGCGCCTTCGTAAACGTTGCGAAACGCTTCTAGAAACAATGTCTCACTAATAACAAAGGCGGCTCCTATCGGAGCCGCCTTTTCTTATGCTTGGGTGTCCAGAATTATTTCAGACGCTCAACGCGAATGGTTCTCTTGAGTTCCGTCAGGCGCATCTTGTAGCCGCTCACGGGGGCACTCCAAATTTCGACACTCAATCCATCCCTGTATTTACGCGGGACGCGGATTTTTTGAGTGTCGCCTTTGATTTGCCGCCAGACCTGACCGTTCGACAAGGAGACTTCGAGCTTCTCATAGGGGACGGTCCGCGTTGAGGTCACTTGAAACACTTGCCGCTCAACCTCAGCGCTCGGTGTGTTTTGCCGAGTCGCCGTTCGTGCTGCGACTTGTTCCGCGCCAAGCTCTGGCGCGGACGTTACGGGTGCGGCGGGCGCAGAAGGCGTTTCCGCGATGATGCTTGGTGGCGCTGTTTCAGTGATCGTATCCGTCACGGGAGTCATGGGCTCCGGTTCAGCCGCTTCAGGCGCAATGATCTCCTCTGTGGGCGTCTCAGGCGATTGTGCAACGGGTGCCCCGCGCAAGGCCGCTTCTAAACAAGCGATCCGTTTTGCAGGATCAGTCTCGATGGCACATCGCTCAATCGCGTCAGCGGCCTGGTCGGGGGATTGCGCAATTGCAATCGGCGCCACCGCGGCGCTCCCCAAAAGCACGGATATAGTTAGAATCGCTCTCATGACGGAGATGCCCTTACGCTATTAATATAATGCGCATATCCAATCGACCCGGAGGGAGACGGTCAAGGGTTCGGACTGATCTGTTGAGATCAAGCGCCCCCCTGAACCCAACCCAATGCCTATTTGCTGGCGATCCGGTGGTCGATGCCAACTCAATGCGAACAAGATCTGTTCTGACAAAAGACTTAACGAAAACACCCGCCACGTTAACCAATTACTGACCTCTAACCGCGAAATTGTTCCGGATTGATTCTGATTGTTCTGGAGCTCCGAGATGGCGGATGGAATGGCAATGGCCGCGGCCCCTGCGAATGTGAAACCGGCAAAAGCGCGGTCAAAAACCAAGCGGCGTAAAGTCAAAGTCGATTTCTGGGCAACGGATCTCAATACGGCTGAAATTGGGATTATGAAGCGCACGCAGAATGAGGCGGCATCCGACCAGTTCACCAAAGATATGGAACTGTTTGGCCAGACCGTCATTGACGGCAAGCGCGAGGCCTTGATCGGCTACCGACAAGAACTTTGGGATGGCAGTGAAGGCTTTGAACGGCGTTTGGTCATTCGTCTATTTTCTGAAACACTCGGCTGGCGTGGCACAGCAGAGATGATGCTCGGACGCTCTGTACAGCTATCTTTGGCCGCGGGCGGTCGCCCGGTGCAAGCCTTCACGCTGAACATTTCTCGGCACAATCAACTCATCCAGCTAGAACGTTCAGCCATGCGCTGGCCGTTCCAGCCGGAACGGTTCAGCTTCTTCATTCAGGGTAAGAAGACGTCGCGTTTCTACACGATACGTCGCCACATGTTCGGCTTCGCGTCTGATTATAGCATCTATGATCAAAAGGGTCGGAAAATCGGTGTGCTCGATCATCAAGTGATCAATCTGGGCGGCGCATGGATGGTGCGTCTGGATCCGGAATATTATGATCGCAAACTGGAAACCGTCCTGGAATTGTTTTGCGCAATTCTGAAATTCAATCGCGCCGGCCGCAACCACGTCAAAGCTATGACGGAGCAGGTGTTTCGCGGGAAGGTGTTGCCGGATCTCGATCATGATGAGGAAGATCTGTATGAGAATCCACGTCGGCGTTGAGCGGTTTCTGTAAGATCACACACGACTGACGATACGGCCAAATCATCCAATAGAACTTCTTCATCGATCGTTTCCACTTGGTCCAACCCAGGAATGGAAAGGGCAGCCGTAAGATTTGCCGGGAGATGATCCATGGCCGCTTTTTGAGATTGTCGCGATACGAACCAACATTGATGATCTCAGAATCCAAAACCTCATGCGGTTCAGCAATCAGCGCGCTGATTTGCTCCGGCGTTGGGCGAAACATGGTATCAATCGGATCGCGGTGATGCGGATAACTTTTCGGGACCGTGATGACCAAACGTCCGCCCGGCGGCAAAAGGCTGAAACACTTGCCCGCAAAGGCGGCCGGGTCGAGGACATGTTCCAGCACATTATTGCAAAATATCGTTCGCGGCGCGGTGGCTTTGATCGCGGCATAGCCGTCGGGCTCAAGCAGATTGGCTGAGATGTCGATGCCCTCGCCTTCCTGCAAATCAGAGTGAATGATCGAGATCCCTCGCGCCACGAGCGGGTCAAACAGATCGGCTTGAATGTACGGTTTCTCTTGTGTGCGAAAGGCTAGGGTTTGACTGCCAATGTCCAAAATTGGGCTCAACTCCTCAGCGGGGTAAGCCCGCAAGGCTGTCTCTATCCACTTGGCTTCGATCTGTTGCACGAGCCGTCCCTGCTCTGCTTCAACGCAATTTTGAATGCGCCGCGATACCACTTTCGCGGACACCCCTACAAGAGTGAGGCTGGAATTTTCTAATCGCGCCGCCACACAGGGCGATTAGAGTAGCGCCGCCTGAACGTCCTTCGCCCAACCGACAAAGATATCGCCATCGCGCGTGATAACGGGTCGTTTGATCAGCGTTGGATGGGCGTTCAGCAAAGCGACCGGATCCGACTCTCGCTCGCTTTCTGACAGATTGCGCCATGTGGTCGATCGGCGATTGATCAATCGCTCTTCGCCCGCAGCGTCCAACCATTTGGGCACCAAGGTCGATAAGTCCGCTTCGGCTCGGATATCCACGAAGGCGACCGTCTTGCCCGCAGCTTCGAGCGCTTTGATCGCCTTTTTGCACGTGTCGCAATTTTTGAGCCCGTACAGTTCTAATGTCATCGCATACCCTTCATCGAAATCACGTTTGGTCGTCGACATAGACCTCTCCGTCGAGATCGTCGAGCTTGGTTTGCAAATGCGCACGGACGTCTTGCACGGCTTGATTATAAATACCGGGCCCCAGCGTGGTGAGCATCAAATCGAGCACTTGCTCCGCACGAAAGTCTGACAGCGTTTCATCGAACTCCGCTTGAAATAGAGTCTGTAATTGTCCAACCAGACGCTCTCTTCGGTCGGGAGACAGAGTGATCGTTTTCATATAATCAAGCCCTTCGCATAAGCCGTGCGCAAATCCGCCATCACTCTTCCGGTGCTTTTCGAATCTGCCTTGTCTCACCCGGTGTATGCAGAAAATCAGCGCCGGAAACGAAAAGTTCGGCCGGTAATTCTGTCGGCACGTGAATACCTGTGGCCGTGCGGGCGTTCAGACGGACATCCACAATCTCACGACCTGCTTCTGACAAGAAAAACCAATAAGGCGGATAGGCCGCATCCGTGAGGGTGGCCTGCCAATGATCTTCATACGGCGCGTAGTGCGCGTCATTTGGATCCGCGTCGCCGAGATGCATCACGGTTACGCCCTCAGCTAAGGTGACGCGCCACACCAAGTTCGAGACATCCGCCCGGGCGGGCCATCCAGCATGTGGAATGCGCACCACATCTATGTTCATCCCCCCTTCTTGATAGGAAAGCGGGTCATCCAAACGCTCAAGCGGGACCCCGATCACGCGCTCGAATATAGCGATATTGTCCGTCTCTTCACGCATCCACTCGACCGCTTGGCTCGGCGCATAAAGACGGACCTGCTCATGGCGTTCGAGATAGACGATAATCTCATCCACGGAAAAATGATCGGGATGCATATGGCTGATAAAAATCGCATCGACACGATCATACGGCGCCTCGCCAGCCATTAAGGCCTCCCGCATTATTTCGGGCACCATTTGGTAAACCCCGAATCCATTCGGAAAGAGCGGATCAAACAGGATCGTGGTTTTGGCATCGCTCACCATTATGCCTTCATTGCCGAGATACGTAGTCTCGGTCGGATCGAGCGGATGCGCATATGCTGCAATCCCTGCAGCCATCGCTGTGAACAGCGTTAACAAGGATTTGATCATTCGAACCTCTCCCAAGCGGTGATCATTAAGTCAGTGTAAACGCGGGTCCTATATTGCCAAGGCATGAAGAGGGGTCTTCATCAGCTTTTGGCCGCTATGGCCACATGCGCATTCGGCGCGGCCTCAGCATGGGCGGCACCGGGCGATATCTTGCTGCAAGATGATTTTGACGATGGCGCTGGCTGCGCCACGCTATCGCCGACATGGACCGTTTCTGACACCAATCTTGGTGGCACCTCGACCCAAACAGCGAATTCAGGGGCGTGCTCAGCTTTTACGCGGGGCGATGTTGTGACCATTACGGGGCCCGTGATTGACCTATCTTCTGCAATTGGCGCGACGCTGACCGCATGGCTGAGACAAGGCCTGGATTCCTTTAGTGAAGACGTCGATGCCGGCGAGGATTTCGTTTTTGAGTATCTTGATGCCGGGTCGAATTGGGTTGCGATTGAAACGCTGCAAGGGGCCGATACCAATGGCGGTATCACCAATGTCAGTCTCGATTTACCGATCGGGGCATTGCACGCGGGCTTTCAACTTCGGTTCCGTCAAACCGGTGGCAGCGGCGGACCGCCCGCCAATGGGGGGATCGGGTTCGATTATTGGCATATTGATGATGTGCTTTTGGTGGAGACAGGAACCGCCCCACCACCCGAATTGCCGTCAGGCATGGGCGTTGGCTTATGCGAACGCTTTGAGAGCGGATTCGGGAATTGGACGGCGACCAATGGCACCCGCGCCGGCGTGAATGGCGACACATTCCAGTCCTCGGCGAATGCGATGTTCTTGCGGCACAATACAGTGACCGCGACCTCGATCGCATTCGATTCTGCGGAGCTCGGCGAAATCGAAGTTTGGGTCCGCCGTGGCTCAGATCTTTTCAGTGAGAATCCCGACGCGGGAGAAGACTTAACGCTGCAATATCTGGACGCCTCCAATGTCTGGACCACGTTAGAAACCTTCCCAGGGAATGGCACACCAGGTGAGATTTTTGAGCGCACCTATGCGATGCCAGAATCAGCCTTGCACGCGAATTTCCGCGTGCGCGCCAATCTGAACACGGCTAGTGGCTCAGACTTTGACTATTGGCATGTGGATGATTTTTGCTTCAATCGTGCGACCCCTGATTTTGTGGTCAGCAAGTCCGTGGAAATTGTCCGCGACCCCATAAATGACACAACCAATCCTCTCAGCATTCCGGGCGCATGGGCGGTTTATGCGATCCAAGTGACCAATATTGGCCGTGGCTCAGCCGACTCTGGTACCGTTGCGATTGGCGACGCGATTGATACGCAGACAAGCCTATTCACCGGCGACTTTGACGGCTTTGGTGCGCCCTTTGAGTTCGAAGACGGGACTGGCCTGGACAGCAGTGGCCTTAGCCTCAATTTCGGGACGCTATCAGATGCCAGCGATGGCGTTACATTCCGCAATGGATCGGGCTCTAGTATCGTGCCGAACGGTACGTTTGACCCATCTGTCGCGAGCTTTGAGCTACAATTTGACGGTTCGATGGCCGGCGCTGTGGGCGGGGCCAACCCGACCTTTACCATTCGCTACCGCGTCCAAGTCGAATAGTTACTCCACGACCCCGACGATCGGTCCCAAATCCGGGCCAAGTTCGTTGCGGTCGATCTCAGGCGCATAGATGCGACTGACTTGGCCATCTAAGAAGAGCGCGTTTGGTACACCGACTTCATCGCGAAACAAGGTCGCAAACTCATAGAATGTGACGGCACTGTCGGAGATTGCAAAATAGACCATTTGTCCGTCTGCACTGACCCCGACCCCATTGCGGCGACGATGTGAAGTGCCGTCCGGGTTGAGCCCCGGATGAAGCGCACCTGCGATCACAAGCATCGGACCTGACTGCGTGGCATAGACCGGGTCGAGGCCCTGATCGAGGAAAGCCTGGCTTTCTGTCACTCCGGCTTCACTTTCAGTCAGCCAAAACACGCCGTTCGGCTTTAGGTGGAAATTTCCGGGCCCATCATTGGTATTCACGCTGGCCTGGTCGCCATTTTGATCACGGAAAAAGCCGACCGGTCGACGATCATCATGATACATGCCGCCATTCATCGCGAAGATCAGCACCTCGCCCTGCTCGTCCAACTCACGCTCGAGCGTGCTGAACTGGAAATAAGGTGCACCGCCAGCATCACTATGGAACAGGCGGATATCATGTTCCGTCACGGCATAAGCGCACACCGTGTAATCATCGCCAAGATGCGCGATGCTTTGACAGTTCCGCGGCGCCTCATCGTTGGACATATTGGGTGCGTCAGCGCCCGGCGAACAAGCCGAAGCGACGAAGAAGACGCCCAAAATGCTTAAAAGTATCCGCAAGCCATAGCTCCTTTGGACCGTTCTAATGACGCCCGAGGTCGTAGAGATGACGTGGTTCGCGCTGCCAATCAACGAAGTGTTCACCGTCGTCTGTCAACATTATGTTTGGTGATAATGTGGGTGAAATTATGAGCAAGACGGTGACTTTACCCGTCCGTGCTGCGCGGCATTCTATTTCTCAACTTGGTCCGAGCCCATATGTGGCAGCGGTTTTTCTCTCCGCCGCCTTGATATTCCTCGTCCAGCCTATGTTTGCGAAAATGGCAACGCCTCTCTTGGGCGGGGCACCAAACGTCTGGAATGTCTCACTGGTTTGCTTCCAGGCCGCGCTATTGCTCGGCTATGCTTACGCCCATTTGCTCAATCACTTCGTAAAACCTCTGCGCCAACAGATCGGCATACACGCCGTTCTATTGGCCGGCGCCGCAATCGTCTTGCCGTTCCAATTGTCTGGTGCACTTGGCGATCCTGACCCAACCCAGCCGACTGTTTGGTTGATTGGCGTGTTCGCCCTTTCCATCGCCCCACCGTTCGCGGTCATCGCCGCCACGGCCCCCCTGATCCAGAGCTGGTACAGCCGGTCCGGACGAGAGGATGCGCACGACCCCTATCATCTTTACGGCGCTAGCAATATTGGCTCGCTCATCGGTCTATTGGCCTACCCTTTGGCCTTAGAACCCTTCCTGCCCGTCGCAGCGCAAACATTCAGCTGGTCTGTGGCCTATGGCGTGCTCGCCATTTTGCTCATCGGATCAGGCCTGCTCGCTTATAGCACTGGCGGTGGACGCGCACCGGCTACGGCTATTCCGGAAACTGATGCCCCGGTGAAACCTGAACTGAATGTTTGGCGACAGCGATTATGGTGGCTGGCCTGTGCCTTCGTGCCATCCAGCCTTCTGGTCGGTGTGACCAGTCATATCTCGACCGATATTGCCAGCGTGCCTTTCCTTTGGGCGCTGCCGCTAATCCTTTATATTAGCTCATTCATCATCGTATTCTCGAAGCAATCAGTTTTGACTCTGGCCCAGTCCAATCGCCTGTTGCCCATGGTGGCGGCGCTGGCCGCATTTGCCTTGTTCTCGAGCATCCAACTGTCCCTATTCGTGGCCATGCCGATCCATTTGCTCACTCTGTTCCTGGCCGCCATGGTTGGACACGGAGCGATGGCCGCAGATCGGCCGGCCGCGAATCGGCTGACCGAATTCTATCTCATCATGTCTTTGGGAGGCGTTCTGGGCGGCGCGTTTAATGCCTTACTGGTGCCGCTCATTTTTAATTCGGTGATCGAGTATCCGCTAATGATCCTCGCCATTCTCGCCTTGCGCCCGAGTTTGCGCTGGATGGGTCAAGGCCGCACGCGACTCTGGTCCGTGACGGCAATCGTGGCGCTGATCGCTGCCGCGATTCTATATTTGAACGTCGGAGTGGAGAGCGAAACGCTGCTGACCTATCGGCTGATCGCCCTGTTCGCGATCGCGGCGATCCTCATGTCGGCGCATAGCAGACTGGGTCCGGTCATCGCAGCGGCCTGCACCTTTGGCATCAGCGCCCTCGCCAATCCGACCGGGACCGGCTTTCAGGATCGCAGCTTTTTCGGTGTGGTAAAGATTCTGGAGCTGGGAGAGTTTCGTCTCTTGAAGCATGGAACCACACAGCACGGCGCCCAATTCCTGGATCCAGCAAAGGCCCTGATCCCGACCACCTATTACGCCAAAGAGACCCCAATCGGTCAGATCTTCAGCACGCATGAGCGGGCCGGCAATGTTGGTGTCGTTGGCTTGGGCACTGGGTCTGTGGCCTGCTATACGCGACCGGATCAGACCTATATCTATTATGAGATCGACCCACTGGTGGCGAAACTCGCCAAGGACCCGGACCATTTCACCTATCTGTCTGGATGCACACCGGATGCGTCCATCGTTCTGGGCGATGGCCGGCTTAATTTGGCAGCGGAGCCCGAACAGGCGTTTGAGTTGCTATTGATTGATGCGTTCAGTTCCGACTCCGTGCCGGCGCATTTGCTGACCGTCGAAGCGGTCGAGCTTTATCTGTCACGTCTATCAGATGACGGGCTGCTGGTGATGCACATATCGAACCGGCATATGGATCTCAGCAAGATCGTCGCGCGCGTCGCCGACCAGGTTGGCGTTCCAATCCTGTATCAGTTCCATAATCCCGGCGAGGATGAAGGAAACGCCTTCGCGGTCAGCGCCAGCCAAGTCGTGGTTATGGCCAATTCCAGGTCAGCGCTTGCAGCGCTGGAAAACGATCCGGATTGGGTCCCGCTTGAGAGCGATGGCAAACGTCCCTGGACCGACGATTATTCAAACGTCATCGGTGCCATTCTGGCGAAGAAGCGCTGATTGGCGCTAAGCTTGCGCGGCTTTCGCCAGCCCGATCCAACCTTCGACTTCTTGGCGATCAACATTGTTTTCACCGCCCCAAAGGACGCGCGCACCTTGCGGCGTATCGAGGAAACTGGTCGCCGCGGTCAGCACTGTCTTTGCGGACGCGTTCGCCAAATCGTCAACATTGCGAATGCCGGCTCCAACCAAGATCTGGCTGTCCAACACTCTCAATCCTGGCGCATCGACCATAAGCCGAGTTTGGTCCTGCCAATCGGTGAGCGTTTTGGCTTTGATATAGCGCACGTTCAACGCCGTCGCCGTCTCATCAACATCCGCGTCGAGCAGATCGCCAATCGTATAAATGCTCACCGCTTCCAATCGCTTGGCGGTTTTGGGGCCAATGGACGGCGCGTCCACAACGGGGGACCCACGTGATAATTTGCTGACTGCATCCACTTCAGGTTCTGGCTCGGATTTGGGTGTGTCCGCCGGATCTGACGCCTCGAGCGTTACCTCCACCGGCGCTTTTTCCACGATCTCTGCGGGCGCGCTAACGGGCTCGGCAGCAGCTTCCACAGGTTCAAGCTCAGCTTCAATCTCTGGTTCTGGGGCATTGACGGCCTCCAGTTCAGCCAACATGGCCTCCGCGGCGGACGCGGTTTCAACCGCCTGTTGCTCTGGTGGCGGCGGCGTCGAGATCGGTTCAGCCGCAGCGATCGGTTCTATGACTGGCGCCTCTTCAAACACGTCCGGGTCCGGTGTGACGGTCGGCGTTCTATGCGCCGCGAGCGTCGAGCTATCCTTGGCAATCGGCACAACTTTCAGCTCATAGGTGACGGGCTGAGGATGTTCAGGCAGCGGAACATGTTTGGTGCCGATCGGGCGAATGGGCATGGCGTCGAGCCATTCCACCGGTTGCCGCAAAATTTGCTTACAATGCAGCGCCCGAATTTTCTTATCATCGGCCGGTAGAGTTTTGATGACTTTTCCGGTCGCGAGAAACTCATCATACATGGCCTGGACGGTCTTACGATCTTTGGCATCGGCCATACGTTTGGTGATGCGGCGGATCGGAATGTCGAGCGCCGCAAAATAGCCCGGCAAGTCCAAATCGACTTTTGGCGGTTTGACCGCCGCTTCCGCAAAGGCCCGTTGAAACAAGACAGCAACCCCCGATGTCGCATACGCGATTAGATCGGCGAGGATATCCAACAGGGTCTGATCCAAGCCTTCGGGCGGGTTGGCGACGCCTTTGTGCAAGTCATAATGATCGATAAAGGTCTGATAATGCGGGTTTGAATATTTCGCCCCGGCCAGCACCATATCTGCGACAAAGCCGGTTTCTGACCCTGCATGCACATGTGGGTATCCCCGTAAATCAATCAGCGCTTTGATCGTGTCTCGCGACTTGGCGATCGACCATTCCAAAGCGCGGTGGATGGCGCCCTCTTCTTCCGTTTGCGCGGTGTGGAAAGGCTGGATGGGATCGGCATAATAATGGGTCAGGACGCCCAGGGCATACGCTGCTTTGTTCCATTTCTCGGCACGCAGCGCCGCCACCGCTTTGCCATACCATTCCATCGCCGCATCGCGGGCCCCGCCCCATTCGCCGTCTTCGACATGGAGGACGTGATTTTGGAAGTCTTTAAACTCCGCATCTGGCGCTTTGGCACCCTTGAGCAACGCGGTGTGATGCTTGAGCAGCAGGTTTTTCCAATCCCCGGCATGGTCTCCGCGGAGCAATTGTAGCGCGTCAAAAGCGATATAATGATGTGTCGAGCGGCAGCGATGCGCGATAATAACGAGCTCGAGCAAATTCATGGTCAGCCCCCTGGCGGCCTTACTGGATCGGCCTGCCCTAGGGTGATTTGCGATATACACAAATGTCACAGCTGCGGTGACGGCGGTCGTCCAGTGGTTAATGTTTTCCTGAGATTTGGCTCGAAACGGTTAACAGCGGCTTAACCTTTGTGACGGTTCCCATTGACGACCCGCAATGCTGCTCATCGGTGGCTATGATTTGCGCTTAACCGGACGCATCAATCCTTCTTGCGCCACGCTCGCCACCAATTGGCCGTCGCGGGTAAAGATTGACCCACGATTGAAGCTGCGCGCACCGCCCGCATAGGGGCTGTCCATCGTATACAGATGCCAGTCGCTGAAATTGATCGGCGCGTGGAACCACATGGCATGATCCAAACTGGCCGACATCAGTTCGCCCGTCATCCAAGACACGCCATGTGGGCGATTTCCGGTCCCGAGAAGTGCCATATCGGACGCATAGGCCATGAGGCAGTGATGCAGCCAGGGCTGTTCATCAATCTCGCGGCGCACGCGGAACCAAAGGTGTTGAACATCGCTGACTTTTTCAGGCTTCAAGGGATCGAGCGGATCAATCTCGCGAATCTCAATCGGACGCGGACGTAAGAAGTGTCCACGATGGCGCTCTGGTAAACGTTCAGCAAATTTCTTGCGCCACTCGATACGGTCATCCAAAGATTCCGGCATCGCCACATCGGGCTTGGTGTGCTGGTGATGCCAGCCCTCTTCCAATTTGTGGAAAGAGGCCGCCATGTTGAATATTTGCTTGCCATGCTGAATGGCCACGACGCGGCGAGTCGTGAAGCTACCCCCGTCGCGGGAACGGTCGACTTCATAAATGATCGGAATCGACGGATCGCCTGGACGCAGGAAGTAAGCATGCAGCGAATGGCAAGTTCGTGTTTCCGTATCCACCGTGCGATAGGCCGCCACAAGAGACTGCGCAATCACTTGCCCACCGAAGACCCGTTGATTGGTTTCATTCTCTGGGCTTTGGCCTCGAAAAAGGTCGACCTCCAAGCGCTCGAGGTCCATCAAATGTAACAAATCGCCAACAGGATCAGACATTTTCAGCTCTCTTTCAGAATAAATATTGCCGCGCGCGGTGTAGCAGCTAAGCCAGATACTGGAAACATCAGCACACGCAACCTAGATGCCGTAAAGAAAACAGAAGGTTGCACAAAGAAAGGCACGTAGAATGGGGTTGTTTCAAACCATTAGGAGAGAAGCGAACACACTACTTACTCTGCAACGAGTGAAAAAGTGGACCGGAGATATTGAAGCAGAGTCCACAAATCTTGTGCCTGATGATTTTGAATCGGTGGTCGATAAGTATCCGAACAATGTTGCCTGGCGGTTCGAGGGCGAGCTGACGACCTATGCTGAAATGGATGCGCTGGCGAATAAGATTGCCAATTGGGCGCTCGGCCTGGGTTTGCAATCGGGTGACGCCGTCGCGCTGTTCATGGAAAACCGCCCCGAATACGTTTCTTTCTGGTATGGCCTCTCGAAAATCGGTGTCGTGGTTGGATTGATCAATCATAACCTGACCGACAATGCGCTTGCCCATTGTGTCAACATCGCCGACGCCAAACTTATCCTAACCGGCGAAGATCAAGACGAGGCGATTCGCAGCGCCGACGGCTTGTTTGAAGGCGATCCGAAAATATGGACCTATGGCGGTAAAGAGGGCAATGACCTCTCCGCTGCGCTTGCGGGCACCTCTGATACACGACCGTCTCGCGATCACCGCGCCCATCTGCGTGCCAAAGATCTTTGCCTTTATGTCTACACGTCCGGCACGACCGGCTTGCCGAAAGCCGCCAAGCTTCCGCATTTGCGGGTCCAGGGCATGATGCGGTCCTTTATCGGGACCAATAAAATTACGTCTCGCGATCGGGTCTATATCACGCTGCCGCTCTATCATGGCACGGGCGGTCTTTGCGGTGTTGGCCAAGCCTTGATGACCGGTGCCAGCATCATTTTACGCAAGCGCTTTTCGGCCTCCGCTTTTTGGGATGATGCGACCGATTATGGCGCCACCGCCATTGTCTATATTGGTGAGCTCTGCCGCTATCTGGTCAATTCACCGCCGCACCCGAAGGAACGGGCGCACAATATCCGAACCGGGTTCGGAAACGGTTTACGGCCTGACATTTGGGAAGAATTCCTGACCCGGTTCAACATACCTCATGTCTGCGAATTTTACGGCTCGACCGAAGGCAATGTCAGCTTCCTTGGCTTTGATGGAAAAGTGGGCGCCGTCGGACGCATCCCAAGCTATTTAGAAAAGAGCGTGTTCGGGCATGTCGCTTTCGTCAAATTCGACATTGTCGAAGAACAACCCATTCGCGGCAATGACGGCTTTTGTATTCCTGCTATGCCCGGCGAGCCAGGCGAAGCGATTGGCAAAGTCGGCGAAGATGCGCGCACTCGGTTTGAAGGCTATAATGACGAAGCCGCGACCAAGAAGAAGATCCTCCGCGACGTGTTTGAAAAAGGTGACATGTGGTTCCGCACCGGGGATCTGATGTCAAAGGATGAAGAAGGCTATGTCTATTTCATCGATCGCATCGGCGACACGTTCCGTTGGAAAGGCGAGAATGTCGCCACCAATGAAGTCGCAGAATATGTCGCCAAGGCGCCGGGTATTGCGACCGCCAATGTCTATGGCGTGAGTGTTCCGGGCACGGATGGTCGTGCTGGTATGGCCGCCATCACCACGGATGGAGAGGTTGATTATGACGGCCTCTATGCCTGGATCAGCGAGCATTTGCCCAAATACGCCATTCCGCTTTTCATCCGTGTACAGAAACAGGCGGATACGACCGGCACATTTAAGTATCGAAAAGTCGAACTGGTCGAGGAAGGCTTCAATCCGGAACTCATCGATGAACCGCTATGGTATTACGATCCTGATACGGACAAGTACGAACCACTGACGGTCGATGCCTATGAAACCATCTTGTCAGGCGCTGTGAAATTCTAATGCGCGGCTTGGTGGTCTGCGCTGCGATCGCACTGACCGCTTGCGGCGGCGCGCCAACTGAGACGGCCAGCGCGGCCTATTTCGAACGGCTCACACAGCTCTGCGATGGCAATGCTTATGCCGGCCGCCTGATCAGCACCGATGAAGCGGACGCAAATTTCCGCGACGCTGAGATGACCATTGGCCCCGCCACTTGCACCGGATTAATGGTGCGCGTGCCATTTCGCGTCGGTGAGGATCGCTCGCGAACTTGGGAAATTACGCGGACAACCGATGGCATTCGTCTCAAACATGATCACCGCCATCGCGACGGAACCGAAGACGTCCTAACCCAATATGGAGGCGACAGCCTGCCGACGGGCACTTCAGCACTGCATGAATTCCCAGCGGATGAGGACACGAAGGCGCTGTTCATTCGTGAGGATATTGAAGTCTCAACGCAAAACACTTGGGCGATTGAAATCGAGCCAGACCAAGTCTTTGCCTATCAGATGAGCCGACCCAATCGGCTGTTCCGGGTTGAATTCGACCTGTCAGACCCCACGGACCTTCCCCCACCGCCTTGGGGCGAAGTGCCTGTCGAATGAGTGAAGACGGTCAAGCACAAGGCCGGGTCCTGATCGTTGCCGGGTCCGACAGTGGCGGCGGGGCCGGTATTCAAGCCGACATCAAGACTGTGACTATGCTGGGCGGCTATGCGATGACCGCCATCACCGCGATTACCGCGCAAGACACGACTGGCGTGCATGGCGTTTGGCCGGTCGCACTCGACGCGGTGACCGCCCAAATGCGCGCATGTCTGACAGATATTGGCGCTGATACGATCAAGACCGGCATGCTCGGCACGGCCCAGCTGGTGGAACAAGTCGCGGAGACCTTGGACGCGTTTGCGCGCGATACGCCAAAAATTGTCGACCCCGTTATGGTTGCCACATCCGGGGATCAATTGGTTGATGAGCGGGCCGTGAGCGCCATCGCCTCGCTGATGATCCCGGCCGCAATTCTGGTGACGCCAAATGCACCCGAGGCCGAAGTTCTGACTGGCAAGGCCGTCGATGGCTTGAACGGTCAACGGCGTGCAGCTGAAGCCCTATTGGAGAAAGGCGCGAAAGGCGCGCTGATCAAAGGCGGTCATATTCCAGGTGCTATTCTTTACGATGTTTTACAGACCGAACATGGCGAATGGATCTTTGAGAGTCCGCGTATCGAAACTTCATCGACCCATGGCACGGGATGCACTTTGGCCAGTGGCTGTGCCGCTCTGATCGCCCAAGGCCAAGATGTTGCCGACGCGGTCGACGCGGCACGCACTTATCTGCATCATGCCATTGAGCAAGCGACTCCGCTCGGCAAAGGCCACGGGCCGGTGGCGCACAATTGGCGCCTCAAACACATCGATCAGCAGGACTGATCAATCGCTTAGAAATCATGGTTTGTGTCCACACGAAGAGTGTGAGAGCTGATTGAACTCCAACATGGAGGCTCACATGGCTACCTTTCCATTCGCTCAAATTGATGCATTTGCCAGCCAAGCATTCGAAGGCAATCAGGCCTGCGTCATGCCAATGGATGACTTCTTGTCGGATGATGTGCTGCAGAAAATCGCGGCGGAGAATAATGTCGCTGAAACCGCCTTCATCGTGCCTGACGGGTCCGACGCTTGGCAGTTGCGCTGGTTTACCCCGGCGGTCGAAGTGCCGCTTTGCGGACATGCGACTTTGGCCGCAGGACACTATCTCTATAGGCATGGCGGCTATGATGGCGAGACGATCACGTTCCGCACGCGCAAATCGGGTGAGCTATTTGTATCGCGCTTGGCCGACGGACGTTTGGAAATGGACTTTCCGGCCCAAGCGACGCGCGAGCTTGACCTCGACGATGAGATCATTGCCGCGCTGGGCAAGGCGCCGAAACGCGTTTTTACTGGCCCCTTTTATGTTGCTTTGTATGACACCGCAGCAGAGATTGAAGCGCTCGATCCCGACCTAGAACGCTTGCGAACACTCGGTATTACGGACGGCGATTGGGATATAGGAAATTTTGGCTGCTTGGCTCTGGATGGCGATGGTGTGGATGTAACCAGCCGCTTCTTTGCCCCTGGCAGCGGCATCCCCGAAGACCCGGCCACGGGCAGCTGGCACTGTGTCGTATCACCATTGGTGGCGAAGCTGACCGGCAAGACCGAGGTAGATTGCTTCCAAGCCTATCCCGGTCGCGGCGCACGCATTCAAACCCGCCTCGACGGAGATCGCGTAAAGTTGCGCGGTCAGAGCGTCACCGTGATTGAAGGCGCGTTTAAGCTGTAGCCTGTAAGGGCGGCGGCGTACGCTGAGAAATATACACGCCGCCAAGGATCAGAGCGAATGCCAGAATGGCGTTCCAATCCTGCGTTTCGCGGAACGCAAGATAGCCAACAATCGCTGAGAAGATTGGGATCGTGTAGCCAGTCATAGAGATAAAGGTGGCGCTGGTACGCTGGATCAGCACCATATAGAGGACCGAGGCCATGGCGGTCGGACCAATGGCGAGCCCGACAACGCCCGAAACCGCAGCAAAAGATGGCGTCAATGACTCGTACTCAACGAATAGCAAAAGCGGCCAAGACGCGACGGCGCCACACACGAGAAAGCCAGCCGCGAAAATAAAGGGCGGCACCTCACGGGCATAGCGTGCGGTTATGGTCGATAGCGCATAGCAGGCCGTGGCCAGCAGACATAAAGCCTGTGCCAAGACGCTGGCCGAGCCAAAAGACGTCACCGCTTCAGGTCCAAAAAGGACGGCGACTCCTGCGAACCCAATCGCTATTCCGCCCGCCTTGCGTAGCGAAATGCGGTCATCGGCGAACGCGGCATGGGCCATAATCGCGACAAAGAGCGGCGCGGCGGCGACATATAAAGCCGCCAAGCTGGAGTCTACGGTTTGCTGGGCATGTGTGATCAGCAAGAAGGGCGCCGCCGTCCCCGCAATTCCCATAACCGCCATGGCGACCCAAAGGCGCCATGCGCTGACAGGCGGCCATTTCTGCCCGCTGATCCTGGCAGCGATGAGTAACACAATGGCACCCGCGGTCAGGCGCATCGGGATGATAAACTCTGGCGGAAAGCCCAGCTCTGGTTCGGACTGACTCACCGCCAATCGCGTAAACCCATAGGCCGAGCCCCACAATGCAGTCAGAACTGCAAACAAAATCCAATCGGCGAGGGAGCGGCCAGCATGCGTCATTGCAGCTGGCAGTAAGCGCGTCGCCCGAGAGGTCAAGCGTTTAGAGCCGACACCACGCCCGCAAAAAGATAAAATATTCTTCCGTCAATTATAGATTGATAAATCCATCTGTATTTATCTATATTTGTTTTTATAAGTATTTAAGCAAATGAATGCTGTTGATTATCTTATTCTAGGGACAGATATCGGGGGCTTGGCTTTTGCCGATGTCATTCTAAGCGAGAGTGACGCGACAATTGCTTTCATCCAAGGACATGAGTCGGACAAAATTGCCGCGCGGCTCGCCAGCCGTGGGCGCACCTGCGATACAATCGGTCTGAATACCTATACGCTGAGCGACTGGTGTAAAAATTTCCCATCGCGCGCGGACACGTGCACGACGTCCACTTCCCTGCAGGCCTACTGCGACCATGTCCTCGAAAATAGATTTTTGCCCGAGTCGCGCGTACAGCTTTTGCAAAGTGTTGAGCATCTCGGCCACGGTAAGTTGCGGTCGCTCATAGATGGCCAAGTTCGCGAATTGGAAGTGCGCGGGAAAATTGTGAATGCAGGCGCACTCTCGGCGCCGACATGCCCATCCTTCATCCCGTCTTACACGGTTACGCTAGGTGTGGATCTCGTTCGGCCCGAAGCCTTAAACGCAGCTGTGGTGCCGCGTGTGACCGGTCTGAATACAATCTGCGTATTGGGTGGCGGTCGATCTGGCACAGACGCGGTTCTCAGATTGCTCAGTCTTGGTGTGGCAACTCAACGCATTCATTGGGTTAAGTCGCGCGATCCATGGATGCTCTCCAGTCCATCAAAGCAAGCGTCGGCAGATGAATCGATCAATCCTTTTTTGGTTCAACATGAAGGGCTGAAAGCCATGGCGCATGCGCATAGTGCGCATGATCTCTCTTTAAGGCTGGAGCGATTAGGCGTCTTGGTACGTACGTCCAAAAACCACCCCCCCACATATTTTTCTGCCCATTTCCTCACGCCAGAAGATGCACAACGTATTCAGCAAATCCCAAACACAATCAGAAAAGGGCATCTCCATTCGATTTCGGAAATCGGAATGATTCTGAGTCGCGGTGTCGTTCCTATGCCACCGCAAACGCTTTACATTGATTGCACCGGATCTCGCACCCAATGGCATCACCCCACGCCGGTTTTTAATTCGGATAGGATTGAACTGGCAGAAGTCAGGCTGTGCCATCCCAGTTTCAGCGCCACGATGATCGCTGCGGTCGAACTGTCAGATATGTCTATAGAAGAGAAAAACGCGCATTGCGCCCCGGTCACGGGATCGAGTTTGCCGGATTTGATGCTGACCAGCCTCCTCAATCATCATGCTTGGTTTTACCATGACGATTTGCGGGACTGGCTGGAATCCTGCCGTCTGGATCAATTGCTGAGCGTATCGGCAAAGAGACTCAATAGCTGTTCGAAGATTCCGGCCGACTTGAGTCTTATTCGATCAATATTGCCCCGGGCGATCGTCAACTTGGAAAGCCTAATTGAACAAGAAAGCGCCGTAGATCCATTGCGCGCTTAATGCAGCGTTGCCGACCCATTTGCCGACAATCTCCGCGCTTGCAACACCCAAGATTCACGCCCCACACGTCCCTTGGACGCAAGATAATCATCCACCCATTGGACCTCTTGATCGGACCATTCTGCGATCTGTTTGAAATGGTAGATGCCCATTTCGTTGAGGCGATGAGAGAGTTTGGGGCCAATGCCTTTGATCTTCGTAAGGTCATCCGCTTTGCCCTTGGGAGCGTTTAGTGTCGTCGGTCGCGCGCCGACTTGGTCGACAGCGGGCGCTTGCGGCGCCGTGGTTTTCGCAGTCGCACCCGTCGCTTGGCGTTGGAAATTGTCAAACCAATCGACCAGGGCCGACCCCGCCATGCTATTGGGCAAATTCATCCAATTGGGATAGCTCTCCAACAGGCGGGCTGTGTTTTGCCAATGCCGCAAATTCATGTCCGACAAGGTGCGCAACAATTCGCTTGCAAACGTCTCTGCATCGGTCTCCGAAGCCATTGCTCGACCGCGTTTCTGGCCGACCTGGCTCATCATGATTTTACCCGTGCGTTGGGAAAAATCAGCCCAAGTCTGCCAACTTTCTTGCCAATATTCCCACGGACTCAGCGGGGTCGAGTCTTCCGGTAGAGACTGTTTAGACATGCACATCTTCCATCTATGTTGCAGCGCACAATATCAAGCTTGCGCAGTCCCTGCAAGCGGACAGCATTTGCGCGCACCGCAAAGCAGTCTAGGAGCGGATCATGGTTGCGAATCCGAATGGCAAAGTCTTGGTGTTTGACTCCGGAATGGGAGGGCTCACCGTCGCGCGCGAGATCCAAGCTTTGGCGCCCACACTGGCCGTTGATTATGCCGCGGATAGTGGCTTTTTCCCTTACGGAGATAAATCAGACGAAGCGCTGAGAGCGCGCCTGCCCGTGGTCGCCAAAGCGCTTTGCCAAGTCGCCCGCCCGGATGTTTTTGTGATCGCTTGCAACACAGCCAGCACGCTCGCTTTAGAAGAGGTCCGAGCGGCGCTCGATATACCGGTCATCGGAACGGTGCCGGCGATTAAGCCTGCCGCGCAATTGACCCGCACAGGCACGATCGGATTGTTGGCAACGCCTGGCACGGTACGACGGGCTTACACAGCCCAATTGATCAAGGACTTTGCCAGCGATATTCGCGTGATCCTTCACGGCTCGATCGCATTGGTCCGTATGGCAGAACAAGTTGCAGCGGGCCGGCCTGTTCCGCTGGAAGCCTTCCGCACCGTCCAAGCGCCTTTATTCGAACAAGAAGGCGGGTCCGAGATTGATACATTGGTCCTCGCCTGTACCCATTTCCCATTGGTGCGCGGGGAATTGGCAGCAAGTGTGCCGCACGCCGTCAATATGGTGGATAGCGGCGAAGCGATCGCCCGACAGACGGTCCGAGTCTTGTCGCATACCGAATCTAATTCGCCAGAACTGGGAGGGCATGTTTGGTTGACCAGTCCACTCAACGGTCAATCGCGTCTGATCGAGGTCTGTCGCCGATTTGGCTATCTTGGGATCGATCAAGTCGCGGTTTAGAATCTACAGTCATGCTCATGAGACTGTCACAAATCAGCGATACTGCACGCTCGATGATCCGCACGCTTATCTCTCTATTGGCTCTTATGGCCGTCTCAGCCTGTGGCGCCAGCACAGATCTATCTGAAATACCGGAGCAGAATGGCGCCATGCCCGTCTATGCGATCGGCCATTCTCAAAAAATCAAAATTGTAGGCTCCTCAACGGTCGCGCCTTTTGCCACGACCGTCGCGGAACATTTTGGCGCCAGTTCAGATTATCCCGCACCGATCGTGGAAACGACGGGGACAGGCGGCGGCTTTAAGATTTTCTGCGACGGCATAGGGCCCGACGAACCATCCATCGTGAATGCCTCCCGCCGCATCAAGGCCGGCGAGCTTGCTTTGTGCGCCGAGGCCGGGATCGCGCCACCACTCGAAATCAAAATCGGTTATGACGGCATTGTTCTGGCCAATACCAAAACGGGGCCAGAACTCGATCTCACCAAAGCGCATATTTTTACGGCGCTGGCCGCCAATTTGCCGGATGGCAAAGGCGGCTGGATTAAGAACCCACATCGCACCTGGCAAGACGTCGATCCGGCGCTGCCGGAGACCCGAATCTTGGTCTCTGGTCCACCGCCCACTTCCGGCACACGAGATGCGTTTGCCGAGATCGCGATGGAGACCGGCGCTCTATCATTTCCGCAAATGCAAGCTTTGCGCGACACGGATCCGATCGCTTTCTCCGCGCGCGCCCGCGAAGTTCGCAATGATGGCGCCTGGATCGATAGCGGCGAGAATGACAGCTCGATCATCAACACTTTGCTCCGCAATCAGGATTCCGTTGGCGTGTTGGGCTATTCCTTCCTGGAGCAAAATGCCGATCGGGTGAAAGCCGCAAAGATAGGCGGGGTCGAACCAAGCTTTGAGAACATATCCAGCGGCATATATGGCGTCTCCCGCAGCATGTATTTCTATGTCAAAATTGAAAACCAATCGCTGGTGCCAGGGCTGGTCGATTATGTCTCTGAGTTTACCGAAGAAGATGCCTGGGGCCCGGACGGCTATCTGATTGATAAAGGTCTGATCCCGCTCTTGCCCGACGCGCGCGTCGCCATGCGGGCCACGGCCATTGACGCGCTCACAGGGTCGAAAAGTCCACCTCCGTCAGAGCATGACCTGTCGCTTCCACAAACCGACGCAAATCAGCCTGACGAATAGAGGTCGTGGCAGTGTTCACCAGCGGGTGAAAGTTAACCCTGTCAAAGCGCATCAGAGCTGCGTCTGCGACAAACCTAACCCGTTGCGCTGTGTCATTGATCAATCCAAATGCCGTGACCGACCCTGGCACCACACCCAAGCATTCGAGCATGAGGTCCGCACTGCCAAAAGAGAGACGCCGCGTGCCGATCAGCTTGTGCAATTGATTGAGCCGCAACTGGCTGTCCGCCCAGGCAGAGATCAGCACGATTGTGCCATCCTTGTCTTTCATAAATAGGTTTTTCGAATGCCCCCCGGGCATAGAGGCTTTCAGGTGACGTCCTTCTTCCACCGTGAAAGTGGCATCATGCTCGACGGTCTTATGGGCAATGCCATGCGTGTCGAGGAAATCGAACAGATCAGATGGGCTTGCGGGCATCCCGGCCTTGAGGCAGGAATCTAGTTCATGGTCAAGTCTGACACGAAGGACTGAAGATGCAGCTGGAATGCTACAAAATTTATGACATTGCCCCAGACATTGTGCCTGGCCGCAGCAATCGAGACTGGATGGATGCGTTTCCAGATCGCCAACCCTATCGCTGCTTACCGCTTTCCATGGCCAATTCGACCGGCTGGGAAATCCTCTGTCCGATGGATTTGAAGATCATTTGGAATGGTGGTCCTGGAAAAGATGATATTGAGTTTAAAACCCGCGGCGATCCGCGCGCGATTCCATCATTCGCTGACAGCCACTTCCAACGCGGTATCGTCACGTTTCATACCGGTCACTTGTTTCGAACACCGCCAGGATGGGGTTTGATGACAATGGGCGCCCCGAATTTCTTTATCGATGGCATCGCGCCACTGACCGGCCTGGTCGAAACCGACTGGCTGCCCTTTCCGTTCACGATGAATTGGCAAATGACCCGGCCCGGTGAAGTGATTTTCAAGAAGGGCGATCCGTTCTGCTTCATCGTGCCAATGGAACATGGCAAGCTGGAAGAGATCGAACCGGAGCGTAAGCTGCTCAGCACCAATCCTGAACTCGAGAAAGAGTTTCACGGTTGGGCTGAAAGCCGCGGCAATTTCAATAAGAAGCTGGTCTCAGGCGATAAAGAGGCCGTAGAAGCAGGCTGGCAGCGTCATTATATGCGCGGCGAAAAACAAACCGGCGACAAGATAGACAGCCATGTGACCAAGCGCCGCCTCAAACCGCCAAAAGACGTTTAAGGCAGACCGCCATGATTTTGGTCGTGTTTTAGCCCGGTTTGTCTTACAGTCTGTTGGCATTGGAGGGACAAATGTCGATCAGAACTCTCTTCGCCTCTGCTGGGATTTTAGGCTTAGCGGCCTGCGGCGGTGGCGCCGATTATGAGCAAGCTTCATCGCCGCCCGCGCCCTCGCCGATCATGAATGAATCGGCGATGGAATTCAGCGCGGATATGTCCCTCAAAAGCGGTGGCGCCCGGGCCGGTGCCCCGCAAGATGTCTCCCCCGAACCGTCCGTCGGCACGCCATCCGCTGAGCAATATATTGCCTATAGTCACAGTCTTGGTCTGACGCTCCCGAAAGGCGGCGTCGATCCGATGATGGCGACCCATGTTGACGCTTGCCGCGCGGCCGGAACATCCAGCTGTATCGTCATCAACTCCAACATTTACAGCCAAGAAGAAGATTACGCGTCCGGCAATCTGTCCATTCGGGCAACCCCGGATTGGATTGACGCCTTCCTCGCGCGCGTGGATGCAGAGACAGAAACAGCCGGGGGCGAAGTCACCCAAAGGTCGACCCGCGCGGAAGACCTTACAAGGCAAATCATCGATACGGGCGCGCGCTTAGAGGCTCAGAAAACATTGCAAGGTAGATTGCTCAACTTGCTCGAGCGTCGTGATGGTGAATTGGGCGAGTTGCTGCAAATCGAACGCGAGATCGCCCGCGTCACCGGTGATATTGAGAGCATTGAGGCGCAACTAAAAACCCTACGCCTGCGGGTCTCGATGTCATCATTGGACATTAATTATCAAACCAAAGTGCCCGCCTTTAGTGGATCGCGTGAGAACCCGCTCGGTGAAGCTTTCGGAGACTTCTTCTACAATCTCTCGGCCGCGATCGCCGCCGTGATCACAGCCTTTGCGGTCGGTCTACCGTGGATTTTGTTGCTGGCACTGTTCTTATGGATTTGGCTCAAATTGATCTGGCCACGCTTGCGCGGCAAGAAAAAGAAGCCGAGTTAAGCCGCTGAGTCCGATTGGACATTGAGCAATGCATGACCAATCACGGCTTTGAGATAGTCCGGGTCAAATGGCTTCGTAATGAGGTATGACGGCCCCTCATTAAAGGTCGACAGATACTTCTCGGGATAGGCCGTGATGAACACGACCGGCACATTGTCGGGCAAGTTCATTTGCGTAATGGCGTCCGTGCCCAGCGAGCCATCTGCCAATTGAATGTCGCAGAGCACGATATCGGGCTCGTGCGTGCTGCGCAGTTTCACGGCATCTGAGGCCGTTGCTGCGGTGCCGATCACGCGATGCCCTAGACTTTCGGCAATGCGTTTCAATTGAGCTGCGATGAATGGCTCATCTTCGACGATGAGCATGCTGGTGGCGGTGGTTTCGGCGAAGGCCGCCTCAGCATTGTCCAGCAACTCGATCAGCTCGGCGCGGCTTACGCTCAGGATTTGGCAAACCACGTCCTCTTCAAATCCCTCGACCGCGACCAAAAGCAAAGCCCGCCGCGACTTCGCGCCAGAAGATGTCGCGAGGCGGCTCAATTCTTGATCCAGAAGGCGATAAATTCCAGCTCGATTAAAGCGACTTGGATCAAAATCAGCTTCGAGAGATTGTGCCAATACGTTTTTCAAAACGCTTTCGACGCAGGTATCGCCTAGCATCGTATTGCCCGTTGAGGCGCGCGCGTAACGACGCATGTAGGGAAGTAGCCCCTCAATCCGATCCGCAATCGACAATTTACAGCCTCCAGCCCCCGAAACTGCGCAAATTTCATTGACCTTGCAAGAGTTTCACTACGTTTATCCGCACATGCCCTGCAAAAAGGGGTGGGGAGGAAATTTTGGACGACAAAAGCGAGAAATCGCCACTGTCAAAGCAGGAATCTGAGTCGAAACGGCCAGATGATGCGCGCTTGGAAAAGCTCGCAGATTCACTGCGTGAAAAATATGCCGACATTAGAGATGAGCCGGTTCCGGAAAACCTGAAACAGCTAATTGAAGAGCTGCGAGAGGCGGAAAAAAAGGCCCAGACGCGTCACTAAGCTTCAAGAATTTCGAGTGCGCCGGACTCGACGCTCTGCGTCACAGGAACAGATAGTCTAAGTTTCAGTCCATCGGGTTCGAAGGTTGGCGTGATTTTGATATTTCCCACCAAATCGAACAGTTGAAAGCCAAATCCGGTTTTCTCCGGTGTTTTCACGTTTTTCAAGCCGGACTCAAACCACTCCGCTTGAAGGTTCCCATCTTCCACCCACCAGCGCAAATCTAGGCGACCATTCGGATCTGTCAGGAACCCGTATTTGGACGCGTTGGTGACAAATTCATGCACAAGCATGGAGGTGAATTTTGACCCCCGAACATTGAGCGTGAGTTGCGGCCCATCAAAACTTACGTGATCGACAGCTGGTCCAGCATAGGGTTCAAGCTCGGTTCGGATAATCGTCTCAAAATCCAAGCCGCCCCAATGGGCATCTGTGAGCGCGGCAAAATTACGGCTCATCGCGGCCAAGCGTCCGTTGAAGCTTTTTAAAAAGCTCTCAATATCGTCTGACACGAGACCTGTCTGTTCCGCAACCGATTGCACGACGGCAAGTGTGTTGCGAACCCGGTGGTTCAGCTCGGCCGTGACCAAATCACGTTCCCCTCTCAGCCGCTCCCGCTCGGTGACATCCTCGGCCCGTTGCACCATGAATTGCACATGCCCTTCATCGCAATAGATCGGGAATTGCGCGATTTGCCATAGTCTTTGTTCAATGGTGCCGTCTGGCAATTCCATTTTATAGGGTTGGGCTTCGAGCATCGTCATCTCACCGGCAAGTGTGCGCTCGAACACCGCTCGAACTGTGGCGACGCGCTCCGGTGTATCCGGAAAGACGTCGAAAATATTATTGCCGATCAGTTGCTCGCGGGTGCGCTGCACAGCTTTGCAATAGGCCTCATTGGCGTCGATATAGTTGAGCCCCAGATCCAATACCATGGCGGCATTTGGCATCCGGTCGAAGATTGATTTGTGGATCTGAGACGACATTGCCTGAAAGCATAGACTGAGTCTCTGACGCGTCGACCCGGATCTTTCTTAGCTTGGCGCGCGCGTTTTCAGCGCGAGGGCATGGAGCTCACCGCCCATTTTGCCCTTGAGGGCCGCATAGACCATTTGATGCTGAGCCACCCGGGTTTTGCCTTGGAATTGCGGCGAAACAATCTCAGCCTGCCAATGGTCATTATCGCCGGCGAGATCGGTCAATGTGATCTCGGCATCTGGGAAGGCCTCCGTCAGGAAGCCTTCCAGAGTTTCTCTCGTCATCGCCATGTTTAAGCAGGCTCCGGCTCACCGCCAAAATCGCCGCCTTTATCCTTTCGGCGTTTGCCAATGACTGGCACCGCTGCGTTCGGGCGCGGTGGCTCGTCTGGCTCATCAGGGCGTTCCGGCAATTTGCCATCATTGATCAAGGCCCGAATCTCATCACCGGTCAGCGTTTCATATTCGAGCAGTGCTTCGGCAAGAGCCGCCCATTGATCGCGGAACTTGGTCATAATCTCGCGCGCATCATCCATACCTTTTTGGATCAGTTTGCGCACTTCTTCTTCAATCTTCTTCGAGGTCTCTTCAGACACAGATGAAGACTGAACCAGCTGTTGACCGAGGAAAACTTGACCCTGGTCTTCACCGTAATCGACCGGGCCAATCTCGTCCGAGAGCCCCCAGCGCGTGACCATGGCCCGCGCCAAACGGGTGGCTTGCTGGATGTCTGAGGCCGCGCCTGCGGTGACCGCTTCGTCGCCAAATTTTTCTTCTTCGGCGACACGACCACCCATAATGATTGCGAGGCGCGAAGTCATTTCGATCCGGCTCATAGACAGCTTATCGTCTTCTGGCAGCTGCATCACCATGCCGAGGGCACGACCGCGCGGAATAATCGTCGCTTTGTGAACGGGGTCCGCCTTCGGCACTTTCAGGGCGACGATCGCGTGGCCAGCTTCGTGCCAGGCGGTCAGTTCTTTCTCGTCCTGGCTCATCACCATTGAGCGGCGCTCTGGTCCCATCAGCACCTTGTCCTTGGCATCTTCAAATTCAGCCATGGCGACCACGCGCTTACCGCGGCGGGCGGCGAGCAGCGCGGCCTCATTGACCAAATTGGCCAAGTCCGCACCGGAGAAACCAGGTGTCCCTCGAGCAATGATCTTCGGGTCGACGTCTTTCGCCAAAGGCACATTGCGCATGTGAACCTTTAGAATTTTCTCGCGACCGATCACGTCTGGATTGCCAACTGTGACCTGCCGATCGAAGCGACCTGGGCGCAGCAAAGCGGGATCTAGCACGTCCGGGCGGTTGGTCGCCGCGACGATGATAATCCCATCATTGGCTTCAAAGCCGTCCATTTCGACCAGCAATTGGTTGAGCGTTTGTTCGCGCTCATCATTGCCACCGCCAAGGCCCGCACCGCGAGATCGGCCAACTGCATCAATCTCGTCAATGAAGATGATACAAGGGGCATTGCGCTTGGCTTGTTCAAACATATCGCGGACCCGGCTGGCGCCGACACCGACAAACATTTCAACAAAGTCCGAACCCGAAATTGTGAAGAATGGCACGCCAGCTTCGCCTGCAATTGCGCGCGCCAACAGCGTCTTACCGGTTCCAGGAGGGCCAACCAAAAGGGCGCCTTTGGGGATCTTACCGCCGAGCCGCTGGAATTTCGCTGGATCTTTCAGGAAGTCGACGACCTCTTCCAGTTCCTCTTTGGCTTCATCCACGCCAGCCACATCGTCAAAGGTCACGCGGCCTTGCTTTTCGGTCAACAAACGGGCGCGCGATTTACCGAAGCTCATCGCGCCGCGTCCCCCGCCGCCAGCTTGCATTTGCCTCATGAAGAAGAACAGGATCGCAACGATAAATATGATGGGTAGCAAGCCCATAATGAGGTCGCCGAGATTAAAGCCTGTATCCGGGTCATCGACCACAGACGGCACATCCAATTCGATCATCCGTTCCCGCAGGGCGCCAAGGTCTTGGCTCTTTTGAGCGAAGATGCGTTCATTATTGGTCTTCACCGCCGTGACTTTGGTCGGCGTGATGATCACTTCGCGCAATTGTTGGCTCTCAGCGAGTTGGTAGACTTCAGAAATATCAACTTTCTGAGCGCCCGCTTCAGACGGATTGCTTTGCATAACAGCCAAAAGGCCAAGGAGGAGAACTGCGATCAGTCCCCAAACCGCGAGATTCCGCATATTCATCGATCAGTCCAGACGTTAGAAGGGTCAGTAAGTGAGTATATAGGGGAAGGATTTCATGAAAACGACTCAAAACGTGTCAATCTGTGCCATAAGCTTCATCTATGACTGCGAATTGTGCGCCAGAAGGCGCCGAGTAGAGGGATAATCCATGATCGACGCGCTGAAAGTGTACGGCCCATTGGGGGTTGTTGTTCTGATTTTACTGGTCGTAACCATGCGTTTTGTCGCCCCGCCTCCACCGATGGAGCTGCGGTTTGCGGCCGGGGGTGTAGATGGCAATTATTATGCGATTGCCCAGCGCTATGCTGAAGCCCTGTCTGAACATGGAATCGAAGTGGAAGTCCTCGAAACCAAAGGCTCAGTTGAGAATTATGAGCTGCTCAATTCCGGCGCCGCGGATGTCGCACTATTGCAAGGCGGATTAGCGAGCGCCGAATCGCGTGAGAACTTGCTCTCTCTCGGCGGCGTGTTTGCTGAACCGTTTTGGATTTTCACGCGCGATGATCCCCTGTCGCCCATCACGGCGCTGACGTCAGATTTTGGCGACTTAGAATCGCGACGGATTGCGGGCGGTGCCGTCGGCTCGGGCACACGGGCGATGACAGAGCGCTTGCAGTCCGAATGGGGCGGTGAATGGCTCGATATTGTCCCATTGGCTGGACAAGACGCAGCGGACGCGCTGATCGCTGGCGAAGTCGATGCCGCTGTTTTCACCGCCAGCGTGGATGCAAGCTATGTTCAAAGATTGCTGACCACGCCAAATGTGCGCCTGATCGGCATGCGCCGCGCCGATGGCCTGTCTATGCGCGATGACGCATTGGCACCGCTGACGCTCTTCGATGGTGTCGTCGATATGGATCTGGATATTCCAAATGGCGATGTTCAGTTGATTTCCGCGATCGCACAGCTTGGTGTCGACAAAGACCTCCACCCTGCGCTGCAATCGGTATTGCTCGAAGCCGCGGAGACGATTCATAGCGGCGGCTCTATTCTCACGCGCGCCAATGCGTTCCCGGATGCGACCCGAACCGACTTACCGCTCTCTGAAGAAGCGCGGCGCTATTTCCGCGACGGGCCAACTTTCCTGCGGCGCTATTTCTCCTTCGGATGGGCGAATTTCTTAGAGCGGGCTTGGGTATTTTTGATCCCCTTATTGGCCTTGCTCATCCCCCTCGTGCAAATGGCTCCCCCAGTTTATCGCTGGCGCATCCGTCGCAAAATCTATGTCTGGTACAATGATCTTCACGACCTAGAACGTCGCGGTATCGAAGCGCCAAATGAAGCAGACCGTCAAAAAGTGCTCGGCGAGATCCAAGCATTGCAACATGAAGTTGGTCGCGTGGAAGTGCCTGTCTCCTATAATGATGAACTCTATCATCTCCGCAATCACATCAATTTCGTCGAAGCGCTAATTGCCCGCCAAGCCAGCAAAGCCTGAGCAAAAAAACACCGGCAACCTGTCGGTCACCGGTGTGCTCTGAGGGAGATAGAGCGAAGTCTTTAATCGAGGCCGGCAATCGCCAATTTGTCCTGCGGGGTGTCAAAGTGAACGGCGGTGAGGCGGGGCTCCGCGAACGCTTCAACGGCTGATTCAATCAACTCATCGCGGCAGTTTTTCTTCGCCTTCCGATAGGCGGGCAGGTAGCCGTGGGATCGGATTTTGTATTCTTCATTGCAGGCGGAAGTCGCGGTCTTCTTTATCACCGCATAGTTTTCGGCGGCCGTCAGATAGGAATCGTACGTGAAGTTGACTTCGAATTGCTCTTCAGCCATGGCGGCTGCGCTGAATACAGTGCTAGCGACGAATGCCGCGAGTGTGGTTTTGATCAAGGTCATTTGGGGTCTCCGTTAGGTTTAAAGTGCAGCCCGTTTGGCTGTGGGTAGAACGTGCCGGAGAAATTGATTATGTTCCTGACGAAGATCTGATGCTTGTCTGATGGATATGTTACTCCTCTGAAAAGTTTCAGAAATTTGTCTTTTCATTGGGGTTTTTTGGGATTGGCAGAGCCTACACAGCTTCTCGAAGACGCTTTCTCAATCCGCAGCGTGCGGATTGACCCAGGCCGATTGACCTTGGAGAGCGCTGCCGGACACTCATCTCTTGAGCCGAAGGTGATGCAGCTTTTGCAGGTCTTAGCGGCCAATGCTGGAACGGCGCTCAGCCGCGAGGCGCTCATCGACGCTGTATGGGGTGTACAATTTGGCGGCGATGAAAGTCTTACGCGTGCCGTGCACTTGTTGCGCAAAGCACTCTCGACTCCGCACGGGCTGGAAAATACGATCCGCACCATTCCGCGGCGCGGCTATGTGCTTGACCAAGAGGTTGATACCCGCGGCACGGACAGGGCAGATATTGCCAAAGCCGTGACGCCAACGTCCGAACCTTTAATCGCCGTCTTGCCGTTTGATAATTTATCCTCTGATCCCGACGTCGATTTTTTCTCTGATGGTGTTAGCGAAGACATAATTGCGCGTCTCGGCCGCGGTAGAGAATTGCGGGTGATCGGTCGCACATCGAGTTTTCAATTTCGTGGCGACAAAAAATTTGAAGCAGCAAATGCGCTCGGGGCAACACATATCGTCGATGGTTCCGTAAGACGGGCTGGAAACCGTGTCCGCATTACAGCTCATCTCGAACAGGCAGACACGCGTGAAACGCTTTGGTCCGATCGATATGATCGGGAGTTGAAAGACATTTTCCAGGTGCAAGATGCGATATCAGCCGAAATTGCTGCTGCCCTTGGTCGCAAAATCGAAGCGCTTCGCCAAACTGTCATGGCGCCGGAGATTTACGATCTCTACCTCCAAGGCTACGCTTGGACGTATTCAACCGAACGACTGCTCGACGCGATGACTGCGTTGGAGAAAGTCACAGAAGCCGCGCCAGATTTCGCACCGGCCTGGGGGGCACTGGCCCGGAACCGCGCGATGCTGCGAATGTATCGACCCGTACAGGAACGGCACCAGCGCGACATTGGCGTCAAACATGCCATTGCTCGCGCTTTAGAAATCGATCCCATGAATCAAGATGCGCTCAATGCGAGCTATCAACGGATCGACCATTTTGGTCCAATGCTGGAACACCATGACGCGATTAATGCCATGAGGGAAATGGGTACTCGTTCGCCAACTGGACTCTTCCTGGTGAGCTTTCACGAAACCTGCATCGGCCGCATGCGGTTGGCGCTTGAAACTGCCATAGAAGCCGCACGTCTTGATCCGTTTAACCCAATGTCCGCGAGCTATCCGGGAATCACTATGGATTATGTCGGTCGCTACGAAGAAGCACGGGAGCGACTGGAGTTGAGCCTGGCCCGCTGGCCGGAAGATGGCGGTATCCGCGGAACCCTCATGTCTGTCTTGGCTGAACTTGGGGATACTCGACGCCTTGCTGAAATATCAGACCCTGCAATCTTATCACGATATCCGATGAGCGAATTCGGCAATTTCGTCAGTGTCGCTGGCGTTCGTGCGCGAAAGGATCCAGCTGAAATGCGAGCATTCGCTGAACGCCTTGCCGAAAAGCTCCGCGGCATCGGCGCAGCTGACACGAGCGATCTACTTCTAATCGGCTTATTAGGCGGACCAGACCTCCTTTATGATTTGCTTGATGACATTCGTATTGGGCCGATCGGTGCAGATACCGATTCACTGAGCACGATTGCGTATCGGAGTACGCTATTGTTCCAACACCGCAATGGAACCGCGCGACAGGATCGCCGCTTTATCAAGTTTTGCGCTCGGTTAGGGCTTGTAAAATTTTGGATGGACACGGGAATTCGCCCAGACTTTGCCGACGAAGTGGATTATGATTTCGACGCGGCCTGTCGCGATCATGCGGATACGCCTATCGATACTTATAATCCATTTCCGGCCCAGGCTTAATCTGACATCACGTCGCCAGCTTTAGTTTTTATAGCCTGACTTTTCACGCCATCAGAGTTGACGAACCGCGACGCGATCGCTGATAGTTCTAAAAAAGAACTTACGGAGGCAAGAATATGAAACCAGTTTGTTTGGTCATTGGTGCAGGCGCCGGCATTGGCGGGACCGTGGGGACCAAATTCGCCAGCGAAGGCTATCATGCGGTGCTTTGCCGACGCAGCGACAAAGAGGGCCTCGATAAGCTGGTCGACGGCATTAAGGCGGCAGGTGGCGAGGCCACTGGGATCTTGCTGAACGCGATTGACGACAATTCGATCGAAGAAACGGTCACGCATGTTGAGCAGAATATCGGACCGATTGAGGTCGTCATCTACAATCTCGGCGCACAAATCGGCGATCGCGCTTTGGAAGATACCAGCTACAAGGCTTTCGAAATGGGCTGGCGCCTGGGCACATTCGGCCTGTTCCGTTTGGCCAAAACGGTGTGTCCGCTCATGGCCGAGCGCGGCAGCGGCAAGATTATCGTGACCTCCGCCACCGCGGCCGTGCGCGGGAATAAAGGTCAGCACTCACATGCTGCCGCCATGGGTGGACGGCGGATGCTTTGCCAAACCCTGAACGCGCAATACGCCTCAAAGGGCATTCACGTGACTCACATTCTGGTCGATGGTGCGGTCGATGCGCCTGATACGCTCGGCAAAATGCTGGGGCCTGAATTGTTCAAGAAATTACGCGAAACCCGCGGCGCAGAAGATGGCCTGCTTATTCCGGCTGAAATGGCTGAGACGTATTATCACGTCGCCACACAGCATAGATCCGCTTGGACGCATGAACTTGACCTACGGGCCTATTCAGATGTGGCCTGGTGGAATCATCCCTAAATCAAAAGCGCCGGTCTGAGCGTGATCTCAAACCGGCGCTTTCAAATGGTTTCGCAACTCTACTTATTCGGTTGCGGCGTCGTCCGTAGATAGGGCCGGATTTCCTTATACCCTTTCGGGAAAAGCTTATCAGCCTCTTCATTGCTGACGCTTGGGACGATGATCACATCATCCCCTTGTTGCCAGTTCACAGGCGTTGCCACTTTGTGATTGTCGGTCAGTTGTAAACTATCGATCAGCCGCAAAATCTCATCAAAGTTGCGACCCGCGGACGGTGGGTAAATGATCGAGGCGCGTATCTTTTTATTATTGTCGATCACATAAACCGCCCGAACCGTAACCTTCGCATCGGCGTTCGGGTGGATCATATTGTAAAGGGTCGCCACTTTTTGCTCTGGATCGCCAATGATCGGGAAGTTTACTGTTGTGGATTGGGTATCTTCGATATCTTCGATCCACTTATTGTGAGCATCGACTGTATCGACGGATATCACCAGCGCTTTGGCACCGCGGTCTGCCAATTTGTCTTTCAGCTTGGCGGTATAGCCGAGCTCAGTTGTGCAGACAGGGGTAAAGTCGGCAGGGTGGGAAAAGAACACGACCCAGTCATCACCAATCCAATCGTGGAATCGGATACGACCATGCGTGGTTTCAGCTTCGAAGTCGGGGGCGGTGTCACCAAGCAGCAGGCTCATCTGACGTCTCCTTGTCAATTGGCTTGATTTCTGCAGTAAAAGTGAGGCCTATGCGGGGACGTTCCAACCGCAAAAGCCTGACTCGCAGGTTTAGTTTTCCTGCACCGTTCCGAAGGAGTTTAGATGCAGCGTCTGATTCTGATGCGTCACGCAAAGACTGAACCTTGGACAGAAGGTATAGATGATCATGCGCGCGCCCTCACACCTGTGGGGCATGAAGCGGCTGCGGCAATGGCGAGCGCGTTAAAGGCTGAAGGCTGGGTGCCAGAAAAGGCGATTATCTCCACCGCCCGTCGAACTCGTGAGACCTGGGTGCATCTTAGCGGCGTTTTCGGAACCTGCGATATGACATTGGAAGACGATCTCTATCTCGCCGGTGAACGCGGTGTCGGCGATATTATTGCCGACAATGATGGTGCCCGGACTTTGATGATTGTTGGACACAATCCTGGCCTACACGATTTGTCGCTCAGCATTTTGCGGGCGGCTGGAAGCTGTGACCATCAAGCTTCTATTCGAATTGCCGCCAAATTACCGACCGGCGGTGCGGTCATGTTCGAAGCTGAAGAAGATGGTGCGTTCGTTCCGGCCCATTTCAAGCTGCGGAACTTTATCAAACCAAAAGACGTGATGTCGCTTTAAACATAAGAAAACACCCCGCCCGATGGACGAGGTGTTTCGGTAGAGCCGAGCCAGATCGAATTAACGAGCGCTGCGGCGTTTGCTGCGGCGGCGTCGACCGACCAGAAGATGGTCGCGCTGAGACGCTTTCGCTTGGCGCTGTAGCGCCGGAAGAATGAACTCGCCGGGCTCGTCCTCAATCGAATCAAATACGAATGGAGAGGCAGTGCTGACGGATGTGGTGACTTGGGAGGCAGTCGCTTGCATTTTTTTAGTCCTTTTTATTATTGGCCCGGGTCTACCGGGGTCAAAGGCCCCTATTGAGGTCTCTCTGACAGGATCTATTTAGCACCACTCTTATTGTTTTTCAATATGTGAATATCGTTTTTCGGTAATTTTCTGCAATTTTGGCCGTTTAAACCCCAGAATCGCCCAGTCCCAGCGAGAATTGATGCCCTGGTTTGGTCGCTTTGGTAGATCGCGCACGTTGATTTACACGGCTCCGTCCATTCGGTGAGTCGATAAAATCTGGCAGCACTTGCAGGAAGCTGGCAATCGACGCCGCGCGGATGTCCAATCCGGACTTCAAGGCTTGCTGGTGGGCGCTGATGGCAGCTTGCCAAACTTCTCGTAAAGACACCACGCCGAGCCGTAAATGCGGCTCCAAGGCAGCAAACGCGTCTGGGCCAGATGGCAAATCCTTGACTCCAACCGTACCGCCAAACAGGTGCCGCAGCGTTTGGATCGCAGATTTGCGTCCGCCAAGCTCACCTTCCAACTCTTCGCGCGGCCAAGTCCCGATCCCGACATTTGCGGCGTGCAATTCGTCAGGGGCTTCATGGCGCGGCCGTGCCATGAACCGCTCCCAGAGCATTTGCCATGACTCAGTCGATTGTGCCGTCATCCCAGGATGGAATTGCGCATGCACGCGCATTCGCACACCGGCGCGGAGCGACCACGCCTCCACCGCTTTTTCCATTGGATCGGCCAAACGGCTCTGATGAAAGTCTAAACTCAAGACCCGGTGCTGGGTGTGCAAATCGGATAAGACGTCCAGCACATCCCCATAGCGTAGGTGCAAGACCGCACCTCTTTGCGCCAAGGCCGCCCGAAGGTCCGCCAGTGCTGAGAACAAGAATCGCCCACGATGGCTCGCAGTGAACGCATCGTTCTGTGTTGCTTTCGGCAAGACATATAGCGCCATGACCTGGCCGCCATCCCGGGTCACAGCCTGACAGGCAGCCCGCAATGCCGCCTGATCATGCACGCGGAGGTCTTCGCGAAACCAGATGATATGCAATCCAGACATGGAACATATATAGAACATATGATCCAGATTGTCGAATCCCACGATGCTGCGTTGAGCTTAACCTGATTCTACTTTTGGTCGCTTGAGCGGCGTTATTATTCAGTTTTATTTATTAAATGGCCATTTTTGAAATAACATCCAAAAATAAGTCAAGTAATACTGCGCCTGCGCCCGGTGGCCTTAATTCTTCGCAATCTGAAACCGAGCGCGCTGAACCTGAGCACATCCCCCTAAACCCACAGCCCGATTTTCCGCGGACCGGCGCGGCGCTCTCATTTGAAACGGGTCTATCCCGCCAGCAAAACCGCCTCCTAAAGTTTTGTGCTGTCACATTTGGGATCGCCTCAATCAGCTATCCCGCACTGGCCTTGTTCAGCCTGGCTTGGAGTCTCTTTGCGGTTTTCTCGGTCGTGGTATTTTGGCGGGGTTTGCTCACCTTTATCGCTCTTTGCACGCGCTTAAGCGGCAATCCCAGGCCGCACTTTCCCGCGCTTATCGAAGACTGGCCGACCTACACACTTCTCGTCCCGCTTTATCGGGAAGCCGCAGTGATCCCGCAACTCGCCGGAGCTTTGTCCCAGCTGCACTGGCCCGCAGATCGACTGGACGTTCAAATTCTATTGGAAGCCGATGATCCTGAAACAATCCGCGCCGCTGAAAAAGCAGCTTTTCCGCCGAACACACGTCTCATTCTTGTTCCACCCGGCGGTCCGCGGACCAAACCGAATGCGCTTAATCTGGGTCTGTCGAAGGCGCGCGGCCAGTATATAGCGGTCTATGATGCCGAGGATCGGCCACATCCTGCACAATTGCGCGCGGCCCATCATGCCTTCTCGAAGGGTCTGGACAATATGGCATGTGTGCAAGCGCCATTGGTCGCGAGAATGAATCGCGGGAGCTGGATCGCCACGCATTGGGCGTTGGAGTATGCGGTCCAGTTCGGCCTGATCTTGCCCAGTATGGCACTTTACCGGCTACCAATATTGATCGGCGGAACCAGCAATCATTTTCGCAAATCCGCTCTACAGGCGCTGGGTGGGTGGGATTCATACAATGTCACCGAAGATGCCGACCTTGGCATGCGGATGGCGCGAGCAGGCTTGGTGTGCGGGACCATCGCGCCGCCAACTTATGAAGAGGCACCGCAGCATCTCAATATCTGGCTGGCGCAACGCACGCGCTGGATCAAGGGCTTCATCCAAACTTGGTTGGTCTTAATGCGAACCCCCGGAAAGACGGCACGTCAGATGGGGGCATTGCGATTTGGCGTCATGCAGGTGACGCTTGGTGGCGCAATTCTGACGCCGGTCGCGCATTTGCCATGCCTCCTTCTCGTGGCCCTCATATTCGCCTTCTCGGACTTGACCTTAGGCATCTATGGCGCGGCATTGCTCATCACCGCGCTGGCGGTCAATTTCGCAGCAGATCTTTTGGCGCCGGGCGTATGGACATGGCGAAGATGGGTTGCCGCGTTGACCCGGCCTATATATTGGCCCCTGCATTCGATCGCGGCGTATCGCGCCATTTGGGAGCTTGCGAAAGCCCCGTTTTTCTGGGCAAAGACACCGCACCGCCCAAGTGAGATAGAAGAGATCAAACCTTGCTCGACTGGATTATCAGCCTCAGCCTGGCCGCCATCTTCATCGCCTTGGGAATCTTTGCGCATGGCAAGCTCGGCACCGTCCGGAAATCTGATCAGCGACCCCACCAATGGCCGTGGGGATTGATCATGGTCGGGTGCGTCTTCGTCCTCTTCTTGATCGTGGTGCATCTGCTCAACATTGTCGGCGTCGAGACCGGTCCGGAAAACAGTATGTTTGGACGGTTCTAGCAAAAAGTTTAACTTGACGAAGATCATAAGTTCTTGTTTTGTTCTTTTTCAACAAAAAGGAGGGACTGACATGCCAACACCGCAAGACTTAATGCAATTGGGCCAAACGCTCATCGATTTTTGCCAAGCGAAGCGTGAAACCGAATTACAAGACAATCATTATACGACCGACGCTGTTTCGGCCGAAGCTGTTGCCATGCCAGGCGGCTCGGCTGAAGCGGTTGGTCTCGACGCCATCAAGGCCAAAGGCGAATGGTGGTATGGCGCGCATGAATTGCACAATTTGAGCATTGAAGGCCCATTTGTGCACGGAACCGATCGGTTCAGCGTGATTTTTGATATTGATGTCACGCAGAAAGAAACCGGTGAGCGAACCCAAATGCGCGAAATTGGCACGTATTACGTCAATGAGGCCGGCAAGATCACACGGGAAGAGTTTGCTTATCCCATTGGTGACTAGATCTAACCCAGCGTCAGACATGGTCATCCCCTTACGTGCTCGCTATGTTGAAAAGTACGTAAACACAGCATGGCGCATGGGCGCCTTCATGGGAGACTGATTATGGCCTTTGATGCGCCGGAAGAGCTCGAAGCTTTCCGCACCGAAGTGCGCGACTGGCTGGAGGAAAATTGCCCCGCCAGTATGCGCACGCCGATGCGTGACGATGAAATCGTTTGGGGGGGACGCTTAGAGAAGTTCAAAAATCCCGACTCGAAAATCTGGCTCGAACGTATGGGCGAGAAAGGTTGGACTGCTCCAGAATGGCCCGCAGAGTATGGCGGCGGCGGACTAAGCAAAGCTCAAGCCCGCGTGCTGCAACAAGAATTGCGGCGTATCAAAGCCCGTCCGGCCTTATTCTCATTTGGCCTTTGGATGTTTGGTCCGGCCTTGCTCGAATTTGGCAATGACGCGCAAAAGAAGCGGTTCATTCCTGATATCGTCAAAGGCAAGACCCGCTGGTGCCAAGGCTATTCTGAACCCGGCGCTGGATCGGATCTGGCAGGCCTGCAGACCAAGTGTGAGGACAAAGGCGATCATTGGTTGATCAATGGCCAGAAGGTTTGGACGTCTTATGCCGATCAGGCCGATTGGATTTTCTGCCTCGTTCGTACCGACAAGACGGTCAAACATGACGGCATCAGCTTCTTGGTCTTTGATATGCAATCAGACGGCGTTGAAGCGCGTCCGATCAAGCTGATCTCCGGCTCGTCGCCCTTCTGTGAAACCTTCTTCACCGATGTCAAAGTGCCGAAAGACCAATTGGTCGGTGAGCTGAATGCTGGCTGGACGATCGCCAAACGCTTGCTCCAATTTGAGCGTTCCTCCATTTCAGCAGGCGGCTTTGGCGGCACAGGCGGCTCAGGCATTTTGCCGCCGCAAGAATATGCCAAGCAACATGTCGGTGTCGACGAAACCGGCCGCGTATCGGATGGCGATTTGCGCGCACGGATCACCGATCATCTGATGTATGCCAAGGCGTTCGGCCTCACCGTGCAGCGCTCGACCGAGCAAGCCAAAGCAGGTCAGGAAGTCGGTCATACCGCGTCGATCATGAAATATGCCGCGGCCAAAATGAACCAAGACAAGTGCGAACTCATCGTCGAAGCCTTGGGCACAGATGGGCTCGGCTGGTCGGGTGACGGCTTTGCGGAAGACGCCAAAAAGGCCACCCGTGGCTGGTTGCGCTCGAAGGGTAATTCCATCGAAGGCGGCACCAGCGAAATCAATCTCAATGTCATCGCCAAACGCGTACTTGGCCTGCGGGAGCATCAATAATGTCTTTCATTCTGACTGAAGACCAACAAATGCTGCGCGATACGGCCATGGCCTTCGCGCGGGATGAGCTGCCCGTCACGCACTTGCGGGAGCTTCGTGACAATGACGCCAATGGCGTCGACGCAGACACGCGCACCAAATTGGCAGAGCTCGGCTTTTTCGGCGTGCTCGTGCCCGAAGAGTATGACGGGGTCGGCCTCGGCATGGTCGCCATGGGCCAGATCATGGAAGCCCAAGGTCGCACCATCGCCGCCACACCGCTTTTGCAGACCGCCGTACTCGGCGCCAGCACCCTCATTCTCGGCGGTTCGGAAGCTCAAAAAGCGGAATGGTTGCCGAAGATTGCCAGCGGCGAAGTCACCGTTGCCGTGGCTGTCGATGAAGGCACACATCACGCCCCGCTGAACATCGCGACAGAAGCCGAACGCAATGGCCAAGGCTATACGCTAAATGGGGCCAAGCGGTTCGTCACCGACGGCCACCACGCGGACATGTTCATCATCGCTGCGCGCACGTTTGGCGAAGCCGGACAAGCCCATGGCGTGTCTCTGTTCATCGTGCCCAAAGACACCAATGGGCTCACCGTCCAGGCTCTGAACACGGTCGACTCGCATGGCGCGGCGCATCTACATCTTGAAGATGTCGCCGTCGGCGAAGACGCAGTGATCGGCGCCGTTGATGGCGGCTGGGAAATTCTAGAACCCGCACTCGACCGGGGTCGAATTGCGCTCGCGGCTGAAGCCCTGGGCAGTGCTCAAGCGGCATTCGACATGACGCTGGACTATTTGCAAACCCGGAAACAATTCGGCCAGTTGATTGGCTCTTTTCAAAGCCTCCAACACCGGGCTGCAAAAATGTTCACTGAGTTGGAATTGACCCGGTCCTGCATTGGCGCCGCTTTGTCTGGCATTGATGAGAATCGCAATGATACGGCGGAGCTCGCAAGTCTGGCCAAGGCCCGTGCCGCTGAGCTCATTCATTTGGTCTCAAATGAGACCGTGCAATTCCATGGCGGCATTGGCATGACCGATGCGCATGATAGCGGCCTCTATATGAAACGCGCCCGCGTTCAGGAGGCCCTGTTAGGGGGTGCGAGTTATCATCGCGACCGCTACGCCAAGCTTAACGGATTTTGATCTAAAGGGGGTGAACGCATGACGGACGCCCCCTTTTTTCGATTCTATCCAGGCGCGTATGACGCCAAGCACGGGCAGTTTGAACGTTCAGACGAAGATTGCGACATCTGCGGCCAAACCGCCATTTGGCTCTATAAGGGTGTGATCTACACATCGGGCACAAGTCCATCTGTATGCGCCCGATGCTTGCATGCCGGGCGAATTGGGGCGTTTCTCAAACAACGCGATGATGCAGAAACGCGGGCGCTGCGGGCCAAACATCCCGATTGGTCGATCGACTCCTACAGTTTGCAAGATATCGAATTGGAAGAGGAGGTGAGCGACGAGGCACATGATGAATTGATGCTGCGCACACCTTCAGTCGCGAGTTACAATCCATTCGATTGGCCCGTTCATGATGGCCTGCCCATGGCTTGGATCGGCGCCGGCAATGATGAAGGTTTGATCGCCAACACCCAAATCTGGCAGGCTATGCAAGCCGCTTGGACCGCAATCTGGCCCGATGAGACTTTGGACGGACCGACTGACTATTTGCTGATCTTTCAATCCGTTGAAGGCCATGTCTATCGCGCCGTTGTAGATTTGGATTGAGCGTTCTAAGCCTTAGAGCATGATCCGATTCATTCCGTTTCTTGTTATTATCGCTTTGTGCGCGCTGAGTGTTGCCGGAGCGGTGTCTACGCCTTGGCTGATTGTCCCCGCCCTGCTGTTTGGTGGACTCGTGCTTGTCGGCCTGTTTGATCTTGTCCAAACCCAGCACACGCTGTGGCGGAATTTTCCGATTCTGGGTCGCATGCGGTGGTTGGCCGAAGCGATGCGGCCATTCTTCCGCTCCTATATGGTGGAAAGTCAGACCGAAGGTCGCCCGTTCAATCATGAGGAGCGCGCGATGATTTATCGGCGGGCGAAGAATGTCTCATCGGTCGAGCCGTTTGGCAGTCATCTCGACATTGAGAACCCGCCTTATGAATGGCTCGCGCACTCGATCGCCGCCAATCATCCAGAGGATGATAATCCGCGGATTTTGGTCGGCGCACCCGGCACGGCCAAACCTTATTCTGCCAGCGTGCTAAACATCTCAGCGATGAGCTTCGGCTCGCTCGGCGCGCATGCCATCGAAGCCCTAAATCGCGGCGCCGCGAAAGGTGGCTTCTTTCACGATAGCGGCGAAGGCGGCGTTTCACGCTATCACCGCGCGGGGGGTGGCGATTTGGTCTGGGAGCTCGGCTCAGGTTATTTCGGTTGCCGCGCCTCAGATGGTGGATTCGATCCAGCCCAGTTTGAAGAGACTGCGCAGCTCGACCAAGTCAAAATGATCGAGGTCAAACTCAGCCAAGGCGCCAAGCCGGGCCATGGCGGAGTCTTGCCGGGCGCCAAAGTGACCCCAGAAATTGCCGAAGCCCGCGGCATACCGGTCGGGCAGACCTGCTATTCGCCACCGCATCATACGGCTTTCTCCACGCCCAAAGAGATGCTCGATTTCATCGACCAGCTGCGCGACCTCTCCGGTGGCAAGCCCGTTGGGTTCAAACTCTGTATCGGCAATCGCTGGGAGTTTTTGGCCATTTGCAAAGCCATGTTGGAAACTGGCCAGCGGGCCGACTTTATCGTGATTGATGGTGCCGAAGGCGGCACTGGCGCGGCACCAGGTGAGTTTCTGGATCATGTCGGCGCCCCGCTGCGCCAAGGTCTCGTCTTTGCCCGCAACGCTTTGGTCGGGTGCGGTTTGAAAGATGACATCAAGCTGGCCGCCAGCGGCAAGCAAGTCTCCGCCTTCAATATGGCCGCCTCGCTCGCGCTGGGGGCAGATTGGATCAACACCGCCCGAGGCTTCATGTTCTCGCTCGGCTGCATTCAATCGCTGCACTGCCACAACAATACCTGTCCAACGGGCATTGCGACCTCAGACCCGGGCCGCCAACGCGGTCTGGTCGTCGCCGATAAAGCAGAACGGGTCTATCACTTCCACAAGAATACGGTTGCCGCTTTGATGGAAGTGGTGGGGGCCGCCGGGTGCCAGCATCCGTCCGCGTTGGAGCCTCATCACATCATTCACCGCATCACCGAAGACAAAGCGGTCCCAGCCGATCTCGCCTATGAATTACTCGCCCCTGGCGTGCTTCGCGATGATGCCGCTGCGACGCATTTCGCAGCGGATTGGCAGCGCGCTCAAGCGGAAAGTTTTGCGCCGGCCTAAAGCGCTGCAGAATGCGCCGGTTGGTTTTCATATGGATCGGTTATGCCGGCATTTTCACGGCGCCGGATCATGTCTGAAACCACGAAGGCGCCGATCATTTTGCCGATCACAAAGACAATCCAATTGGCCAGTGTAAGTGTATTGCCAGGGTCCATATCCAATTGCATTTGTTTGGCGAGATCCGCACCGTACAGGAATATGGTCGTATCAATCGGTGTCGCCACGGCACTGGAATAAAGGATCCGCTTGGACAGTTTCATCTTGGTAAAAGTGAAGAGCAGCCAATCGAAGAATTCGGAGACGAAAAAGGCGAGACCCGAGGCGATGACAATCACGATCCAAGCGTAATACATGGACCAACACAGCGCCATCGCCATGGCCAACAAAACCCACTGCCCCATTTCGCGCTGAACGAAATCGCGAATGACAAAAACCAATCCCGTGACCAGAGTCAGAGGGTGCAGCATCAATCCAGCTGGATTTGGAACATCGGCCGGAAAGATAAGTGAGAACATGGTATCCGTGGTCTCGACCCAAGGCCCAACAAATTGGATGTTTGGGACAACCCCGAAAGACCAATTCAAGAACGGGATCATCATCACATAAATGATCGCCCATAGCCGCCCGCCCAAGCGCCACAGAATCGCTACCGAGACCACAAGACCGAGCAAGACAGGCAATAACAAGCCAGGTCGGTTATTGGTCAAAATGCCAACAAATGCATCCCAGATCTCGATCAACATGGATGTTCCTATCGTCATAAACTGATGCTTGCTCTTAAGCGGCAAACGCGCTTAAGGCCAGCAACTAGCGCAAGTGCGGCTGAGGAGAAGCTTGTGAGTGCAGATGTGAAGCTGTGTTTGATTGTCGCCCGAGCACAAAATGGCGTCATCGGACGGGACAATGACCTGCCCTGGCGGCTGTCAGACGACCTCAAACACTTTAAGCGCACCACGAAAGGCTGTCCCGTCATTATGGGGCGCAAGACTTGGGAGAGTTTGCCGCGCCAACCTCTGCCTGGCCGCGACAATATCGTGCTCAGCCGTGACGCCCAATATGCCGCTACACAAGCACGCGTGTTCACCTCAACCCTAGCCGCCGTCGAAACGGCACGGTCGCTCGCTCGCGCTAGCGGCAAGTCGGAGATTTTCGTAACTGGCGGCAGCGCCGTGTACGCCGAAGCCCTGCCCATGGCCGACCGACTTTACATTACAGAAGTCGAAACCTCTGTAGACGGTGATGCATACTTTCCCGACTTTGACGAAGCCGAATTCAAAGAAGTCGAAGCACAGCATATAGACGCAAGCGAGAAGAATGAGTTCGCCTTCACCATTCGAACGCTGGATCGCCTCGCGTAACGCTTGCTGACATCGCACACCCGCGGCACACTGGCTAAATACAGGCCGGAGGATGTAGCATGGAATTTGAGACTGTCGCGGAAGGGCTGGCTTTCCCAGAAGGTCCCGTCTGGATGGAGGATGGCTCGATCATCCTGGTCGAAATCGCCAAAGGGTGCATCACCAGAATTTGGGGCGATGGCCGCTCAGAAGTAATTGCTGAAACTGGCGGTGGGCCCAATGGCGCCGCGATCGGGCCGGATGGGGCGCTATGGATCTGCAATAATGGCGGCTTCAAGTTTCATCAACGCGATGGCTTGCTCATCCCTGGTCATTGTCCAGACGATTATTCCGGCGGCCGGATAGAGCGCATTGATCTCGCGACCGGGAAAGTCGAGCGCGTCTTAGACACGGTTGAAGGCCATCAACTGAAAGGCCCGAACGATTTGGTCTTCGATAAGGATGGCAATCTTTACTTCACCGACCATGGGAAAACCTATCCCCGCCAACGCGACTTTGGCGGCCTCTTCTTCCTCGCCAATGGCGCCTCGGAAGCCGTTGAGCTGGATCATCACCATACGTCTCCTAATGGCGTCGGTTTGTCGCCGGATGAAAAGACGGTCTATATGGCGGATACAATGACCGCGCGACTTTGGGCCTTCGACCTCAGCGCCCCGGGCGAGATTGAGCGCGCTAGTCCGTTCAATTTGGGCCGTGTCGTCGCCACCATGCCGGGCCTACAATATTTCGACAGCCTCGCCGTTTCAGCCGCAGGTAATGTCTGCGTCGCAACCATTATGAATGGTGGCATTACGACGATTACGCCGGACGGAGATCATAGTCATATCGCCTTCCCTGATCCCTTTGTGACCAATATCTGTTTTGGCGAAGATGGCATGAACGAGGCTTGGGTTACGCTGTCCGGCACAGGGAAGCTGGCCAAATGCCGCTGGCCTGAACCAGGACTGAAGCTGAACTATTACGCTTAAGCCAAAGCAAAAGCCCCAGACCGTCCGTCCGGGGCTTTAATTTTGGTTCGGCTTCAAACGCTAGTTCAGCACCGCCATAAAGCTGATCGCCCCCGACGCACCCGCGGCGACCGGTTCGGCAAAATCCCATTTAATATGCGTAATCTCAGCCGCTGTTGCGACTCGCATACGGTCGCCGTCCGCGATCAGTGTGGCTGTGCGCGGGGTGAAATTTTCGCCATTATCAGCCGAGTACATCACCGCGCTCGCGGCCCCTTCAATCGTGTCTTCCAATAAGGTGACTTCGCCTGGGACAGGCATGACCAAACTGACCCCTTCCGCCGGCGCATCGCCTTCATTTGTGAAGGCCAAGCGATACCGAACTTGCTCACCCGGCTCGACATCGGTGGCAGGGGCGAAGGAAAGCTGCTCTGCCCCGGAGGCATCGACACTTACCGTCGCCACTTCAACTGTTTGAACTGCCGTCAAGCCCGCCGCTCCGGCTGGGGCTACGCCCAAACCGGTAAGCGCGAGCGCTAATATAGCTGCACGCAACATCCATAATCTCCAAAACAAGCTCTTATATTTATGCGGAGATGATGACCGGCTTGGGTAAAGGGGGGTTTAATGCAGGCGCACGGGCGAGGTGGGGGTAACCGCCAGACTGGCTCGATCCGCCAAAATGCAAGAGCAATATTTTGCCATCTATATTGTATTCTTCGAGACTCTCATGATTAATGGCCCTGCATAATAGACGGGGACAAATCAATGCGCTTATTTTTCATTTGCTTTGTCATCTGCTTCGCGCCCAGCGCCTTCGCGGATGGATGGAAACTTTATTCAGGGCAAATGGAACTCGATGTTCGAGGCTCTGTCGGACTTGATCAAAATTACGCCTTTCTCTCCGTCCGGACCACGGATCCCAATGCGCCGGAAGTGCGCTTTTCCTGTAGCGACCAGCATGGATTAAAGTCGACCATCATCTTCGAACCGATGGTGAGTCGCACATCGCATGGCGGGTCCATCCGCTACAAAGCCCGCCGCAGCAGTCTGGCGATCGAGGGACGCAAGGTTGAGCATGTCATGTGGACTCATGTTCGTGAAACCCGGACCATCCAAAACCGCCAAATGAAAACCGCCCGCATGCTCTTCAATGCCGTGATCAAGAATGCGGACTTTGTCGTTAAAGAGCCGCTCGGCGACAAGATCGCAATCGATCTCCCCCCGGTCGATGACGCCTTCACCTATTTCGCGAAATCCTGTCACGTCACGAATGGATCGTCTTGAGCCTACACGCTCATCCACGCTCACATAATTGGCGATCCCGGCGCGATTCGAACGCGCGACCTACAGATTAGGAATCTGTTGCTCTATCCTGCTGAGCTACGGGACCCGATTGTATGAGTGGTAACCACTACAAGGTCTTACCCGTCGTGGCGAGGGCAATCAGTTGCTATACCCGCCTTCAGGACCCCGATTAGACCCAAGTCGCTATATCGATTACCCAAAACAAAAGTGGCCCCTTGAAGGGGCCACTTCTATCTAGAATGGGGATTAGGTAGTTCGATTAGTGTCTGGCAAATAATCGAGCCCAACGTCGCCACCGCTTTTCGAGAATAGATAAGCGTTTCGCAGGGTGCAATCTTGCATGTGTCGGTCGATTAATCTTTGCACTGGGTCGTTCAACCACAGTCAAGGCAGGAAACTTCAAGTCTTGGTCTCGCTCCAACAGAGTCACTGGAGCCATAACGTCAGAAAGTACTGCTTCCGGCGTGATCATCTTCGTTTCATCATCCGGAGTAGGATTCTCAAGCTCCTGCAGGCGCTTGTCTATACGAACGCTCATCGCATCAAACGAATCTTGGAAGGTAGTTAATACATAAACAAAACTCAATTCATTGAAAGCTTGCCATTCTTTCAAAGTCGCTATGGTCGAAGTTACCTCGACCACTCGGTACTGCATCAGAATCTCCCGAAGCCGGTCAAGATCCACTTCCTGGTCAATTTCATACAATGACAAGGCGGCCGCTGAAGCAGACTGTTTTGTACTTTTTAATTTCAGTAGCCTTTGGAGTGACTGAAGTAGTTGCTTTTGTTTCCTCTTACTCATATAATAGCCCTTCTCTGGTTAGGTTTATTCCTCCGATTAACGGCACAAAATTGCATTGCCGCGGAAAGGCACTCCTACCAGCTGATGGGCCACTTGTCCACTTTTTTCTTTTTTTTCTGTCGGCGCGTTTTTCGCCAGAGGACAGACTTACTCCGCCGCCACTCTTGTTTCACTCGGCTCCGTGACACTTCGCAGATGGTACGCATTTTTAGACTTCGAGGTGCGCCATTCCCTTCCGATCATGTCGATTTGCAAGGCAACTTTAGGGTTTTCAGCTTCGAGAAGTTTTTTCCGCCGTTCATTTTCCGAACGAGATGGGATGTTTAGGTTGCTGGGCAGTCCAACTCGCTTAACTTGCTTCATAAATGCATCGTAGAGACGGCGATCCATGGAGCGGAGGTCATTTTTCAGCAATCCCGGAATATAATTCTGATAATGCGTTTCGATCCAATCGACACTCGTTCCATCATAGCTCCTGGGGCGGTCTGCCCAGGAATTATTTTTCGCAATAATTGCGACTTCTTCAAGCTGTTCAGCGCTAAGCGGCTCAACGGGGGACGGTATCGCTTGGATGGCGTCTGTATTTGGTAACAGCATCTTAGACAGACGTCGCGCCTCCATGCCCTCGGAGATCGCGATACTTATATTCTCTTTGATGATGGAACGTACGCGCTCGGAGCTGTCGCGATAAAGCGCGTCAACGATTTCTTCGAGTTCAGGTGACATGTGCGTTTGCTCCTTTACAAAAGTGTTCTCACTCAAGCCCACGGCCATTGGCGTTGCAATAAATGAGCCTCATCATCTTCAGTCTAAAACATTACGTTTTAGGTAAAACGTGATTTAGCAATTCGTCTTCAACTATAAGCCTGATGAGTTCGCGATCCTCATACGGAAGTTCACTTAAGTGGTCATCGATCGCTTCGGTCATCGAGTTGAACACTTCTTTGTTTGTGAGTTTGGAAGGACCCCGTTTATCAAGGGTGAGCATTTTCGCGATAGTGCGAGCGTGCTTATTGCTTTGACGTGCTGACTTTTTGCTCATTGATTTCTTCTCTTGAATCTGACGTAACGTTAGATAGCACTCATTTTGATCCAAGTTCGAAAAATAATCTCAAAGCGTGAGCCCTCATGAACCTATGTTTCCCGCTGCCGGTCTAAATTTCTCATTTTTTCCCAATTTTTGGGAATTCCAATCGTTATTATGTATCTAAACGCAATCCACATGAAATCTGGAGGTTAATCTACAGAATGCTTTATCGTCATACGCTGAGATTTCAAATAATTCTACAACAGGGGCTGCATTTCCATATAAGAGAGGACCGCATTAGCGAGACTCAGATTCGGAAGAGTAGCAAGATCGAGTGCTCCAAATCGACTTTGAACCGTTTCAGAAACGCGGACTTAGGCTCACTTAGTGATGATGACCCGAAAACGATTGATAAGCCAATTCCAGCGAATTCAGGCGTCTACCTGAATCCCGCGTTTGCAGAATCGCTCTGGACGTATTTGCAATCCAAGCTTGTTTTCGAACGGATGATCGATGCCGGCGACATGAGCGTCCTGGGGGTTTACTCTAGAGAGACTGTAGGTGATGCCATCCAAGGATTCTATGGCGTCAAAAGCTCAGAAAGCCAGAGCTTCGCGACTGCCGGCCTCTCTGGTCCCTTTTTTTGCTATAAACCATCTTTCAGGCGCCGTGGCTTCACCGTCAAATCAACAATGAAATTCAAAGATACCGGGCATGGCTTTTTTTTGGTCGATGAAAAACAGATCACAACAGGGGTTTTCGAAATGGACTTGTCCCCCATTGTTGAAAAGTCGACAGGGTTCGGCTTCATCAAGTCCGGGCGATTATGGATATTCATGCGGGATATTGAGTCCGAACAGCCTAGAATATTCTGCTTTCACAAACCTAAATACTCGAACAATAACGGCTCAAACAACGCCAAACTTGAGACTTTATCCCCCAGCAATCAAACCGTTTACAGTTGGTTCGGTTACTTAATTGAGGGGGTTAAAGGAAATCAAGATAATGCTTTCAACTTCCGAGTGGTTCTAAACGCAGAATCTAACGAGCGAAAGAGATGGACGAAAAACACCGGCAAGAACCCAAGTTTTTACAAACCTAATGATCAGCTGGATGTTTTACCGACATCAAAGAAACAAATCAAACATTACAAAGCAGAATTAGACAATAAAAAGAGAGAAGGAAAAGAGATATATGTTCCGGTTGAAGTGATGCAGTACTTCAAAAGTGGAGATATATCAGATATATCAGAAATTTAGACAATTATAATTTTACTTCTATATTTCGAGCGTATTAAACTCTCCGCGATGACACTAGCAACAACGCGAAGATTGCAGAACGGACCGATTATCCATTGCAATGGAATTCGCGACCGGCTTCATCGGGTTTATTCGGCCAACGGAATGGAGCATAGAGGAGAGGCCGGCCGCCATAGAATTCGCGCTACAGGACAGTGCGCGCCGATACCTCATGACGGAACAGTGCATAGTAATCAAAGGGTCGAAATCGCCCCAGACGTCAAATGATGGTGCATGATGGAGGCTCCCGAATAGTTACAAATCTGTTGCTCTATCCTGCTGAGCTACGGGACCGTATACTCAGGCATAAGCGATTGCGGGGGCAGATTGAAGAGGATGAATGGGTCGGTGCGGTGTTTGGGGGTTTTGCATTTTCGTGGCCGCGTGCGCGCCAAAGAGTCCGTTGCCAGATATGCAGCCTGGCGAAGTCGGTCGGGTCACGAAAGTTATTGATGGCGATGGTCTGATCCTAGACACAGGACAGCGCGTTCGTTTGATCTCAATCACAGCACCGGTTTTGTCTCCGCGCGATGGATCGCCTGAGCCTTATGCGGGCGAAAGTGCCCGTTTGCTCGAAGACATGGCGCTGGGGCGTCGGGTGCGCCTCTTTTATCCCGGTGTGACGCGCGATCGATATGACCGCGCCTTGGCGCATGTTGTGACGGTCGACGCCACAGGCGACACGCTTTGGCTGAACCGCGAAATGATCGCCCGTGGCGGGGCGCGGCTGCGTCTCTATCCGAGCACGTCCGCACGTGCACAAGAGCTCGCAACCGCGGAACAGATGGCGCGCCAAGACAGGCTCGGGCTTTGGGCCTTGCCAGATTATAGGCGAACCGACGTGGCTGAGATTGATGAGGACCAAAGTGGATTTGTGATTGTGACAGCGCAGCTCGGCGAGCGGTTTGTGACGGCTGAGCCAAGCCGCTTTCCGCCGGCTTGCCTAAGACGTCTTCAAGGTGCCGTCATTACGTTGAGCATTGACCGCGATGCTGTCTCCGCTTGCGGCATCGCAGATGGCGCATCTGTCGAATTGCGCGGCTGGCTCACAGAGGGTACGCTCACGCTCCGCCATCCTTTACACTTGCAAACGCTTACGACCAACTAGCCCGCAATATATTGCGCGCCATTCACAGTCATTGTTGCGCCGGTGATGAAAGCGGCATCATCGCTCGCCAAGTAAACGCACATCGCGGCAATCTCTTCGGCTTTGCCGAGACGTCCAACAGGAATGGTAGAGATAATGCTCTCGAGAACATTTTCCGGCACCGCGCGGACCATTTCAGTATCAATGTAACCGGGACACACTGTGTTCACCGTGATCCCTTTTTTGGCCCCTTCTTGCGCGAGCGCCTTGCTGAAGCCAATCAGGCCCGCCTTAGCCGCAGAATAGTTGACTTGTCCAAACTGGCCCTTCTGACCGTTAATGGAAGAGATGTTGATGACCCGGCCAAATCCGCGGGCGCGCATGCCTTCCCAAACTTGCCGTGTGACATTGAAGGCTGAATCCAAATCAACCGCGATGACTTTGCGCCATTGCTCATAGCTCATTTTGTGGAATGGTCCGTCCCAGGTGATCCCGGCATTATTAACGACAATATCGATCGCGCCGAGATCGGACTCAATTTGCGCAATGCCGGCGCCCACCGCTTCAAAGTCTGAAACATCGAATTTGTAGCATTTGATTCCGGTCGCCGCTTCACAGGCTTTGGCGGCTTCTTCATTGCCTCCATAATTCGCAGCAACCGTATAGCCTGCAGCCTTAAGACCGTTGCTGATGGCAAGGCCGATTCCGCGCGTCCCTCCGGTTACCAGCGCTGTTCTAGACATGCTCCATTCTCCCGTTATGCTGCGCAGCATAAAATTTGCTGCGTCTGCTCAATTCGATGTAAGCACGAACCTGCTAGGCCGTGCAGTCATACATTCGTCGAAGGGTCGACAGTAGCAGATATCGCCACCGAGACGAGCACGAATTCGGGACGATGAAAAAAGAAAGGGCAGGTCATGGCGAAATCAAACGGCAAATCTGACACCGTGATTATCAAAAAGTACGCCAACCGGCGTCTCTATGATACGTCTACGTCTTCATATGTCACGCTCGATCACCTGTCTGATCTTGTGCGGCGCGAAGTCGACTTCGAAGTCGTGGATGCAAAGTCCGGTGAAGATCTCACGCGGCAGGTTTTGACCCAAATCATTTTCGAAAAAGAGAATAAGGGCGAAGGCGCTCTGCCCGTGAATTTCCTGCGAAAGCTGATCGGCTTTTATGGCGCGGGGTCACAAAGTCTTCTACCCGCTTGGCTTGAGATGAGCATGAATAGCTTTTCTGAAAGTCAGGAACGTTGGACCAAAGCTATAGGTACGGCCAATCCTTTCACCATGTTCGAAAAGCAAGCGCGCGCGAACATGGACATGTTCGAAAACGCGATGCGCATGTTTACCCCTGGCGCACTGGCGCGAAAGTCAAAGCGCGACGATCGCACAACATCTCCAAGTGATGAGATGATGGAAATGTTGCGCGCGCAAATGGCTGCGATGCAAGAACAGCTGGACTCTCTGTCTAAGCGTTAGGCAGCATTCTATGGCTCAGCATAAGCAAGCGCCGGGTCGAACGTTTCGCCGCGCTCGCGGGCTTCAAAAATCAGTTGACCGGAAATCAGATAAACGAGCCCGGCATCTTCTCGGCCAAGCCAACGCGTCGTATCCTGACCAATGAGCAGGTCGCCATAGCCGTCATCATTGAGGTCGCCGATGCTAATCACTCGACTTTGATTTTCGCGATTACCTGCTGGAACAATCATCGAACCCGCGCCTGCGACAGGGACTGAGAGCGTTGGCGTGCCCCCCGTGGGCAATTCGTCTGCGCTCACCGTGTGAACTGTTCGCGCATTATATGTCCCCAGACGCGCCATCACCAAAGCCTCATGTTGACCGTCTTCCGGCGGCAAAAGTGCCGATAACGCGGTGAGCTTATCGACCCCCGAAGGTCCATCTAAAAGCACCGCATTTCCTTGCGCTTGAAGTGATCTGAGATCGATCCTTCTATCGATGCTGTCGCGATCGAGAAGTGTGTCATGTCCATAAACGATGAAGGCGCTATCTAGATCCAGGTTATCCGAATCCTGGAAAAACAGCCAACCAAAAGCAAAGTCGTCAAAGCCATCTGAATTTATGTCGCCCAATGGCGTTATGATCCGGTCGTTCAAAACCGTCGGCACCTGAGAGTCCCAGAATCCAATATGTGTAGCAGGCGCCAAGAAGTTCCAGCGGCTGTTGCGGATGCCACCAAAACTGAGGCTGTCGAGCAGGTCCTGACCGCTAAAAACAATGGCCGCGCTTTCGTTCCAGTCGACAAGATTTATGGACACGTCGTTTAGGCCATCGCCATCGACATCACCCATAGTTTCGAGCGGGCCACAAAATGGCGTTCCGCCTGCGGATCGATGGAAACCACCGGCTTGTTTCGCGCGGATCACGTCATCCAGGATGATCGTACTGTTCTGTTCAAGCGCGTCTTTGAGCGGCGCGCCCGTGATTAAAACGGCAGCATGAAGCAAGCCCGTGGTCACGCGATTGTCGCCTCTGCGCATACATGCAGCCAATTCGGGCAAACCATCCGCTGTCATGTCACCCATTGCACCGAGACTTAGGGGATCGACATAGTAATTATCAGGTGTGATCGCGGTGGCATGCGGTACGTCATCGAGCGATACAATCCCACCTGTTTGCATTACGCTCGCCAAGCTTGCGCCAGAGATGATGTTGAGTTCTGTTTGGTTGCGGGCAGTGACGAAGTCATTGATGCCGTCTTCGTCGAGATCCCCAATAACCGTCCAATTATAGCCAAAGTGCATGTCCCCTTCGACGCCATCAATCTTTAACACGCCATTCGTTTCACTCTCCAGCATTTCAAGCGTATCCGCCTCAATGAGGAGCTTGCCAGGAATAATGTAAACCGCCCCAAACTCCGATCCTTCAAGCGGATAGGTGTCTCCACGATCTCGCGTATGCTGGCCCGGCGCCGCGATCATCAATTCGGGCTGACCATCACCATCTATATCCCCCAAATTTGCGGCGTTCCGGCCGAGGCCTCGAAAGGCGGTCTCGCCGCCAAAGCGAACGATTTCCTTATTGTCGAAGACCTCGATCATATTGGAGATATCAATCTCGAAAGGGATGCTGGGTTGGCCAGGATATTCATGCGCAACCATGACCATTTCAAACGTATTGTCTTGATTGTGGTCTATGGGTTTCTCGAAATTTTGCGGTTCAAGAAGCTTAAACGCGCCGGTCTCTGTATCGAAACTAAAAGCTTCCGCATCACCATTACCCGCATCCGCTAGAGTAAGGGCCACTGTTCCACCGCGCCCGTCCGAAGCGATAAGCGTGACGTCCCAAGGTTGATTTTCGCGAATGGTCGCTAAGGTCGAAGAGTAGGCACTTTTCGTTGCTGCCGCTTCTGGCGACGACACAATTTTCAATGTGACATCATTAATGTCCAACTCAACTTCACCGATCGCATCATCGCCAATCGGCGGCACAGGCGTATCGGTGCTCTCCGTGCAGGACGCAAACATGAAAATACAAAGAGCGAGGGGGGCGGCGCTTGATCGTAGCATGCGTAGATCTTTCTCAAAAAGACAACGCAGCGCAGAAAGAGCTATAATCAGCCCCCTACGGATCGCTTAAAAAAGCATTTGAAATTTTACTGAATGGCAATCGCAGAAACAACGACGCCATTGTCTTGTTCCTGCAGAAGGACCGCGCAATTCTGCTCGCAATCAATGGCGATCGGGGCGGAATCATCCATCCATAATCCGAGCGATTCCACACGCGTGACAGGGTTAACCATTGTCGTCGTGTTCGCCTCGCCGGACAGGTATTCGACAAGCGTGATTTCAAGCGTGGCATCGCTTTTACCCATCACGGTCAGAGCATTGTCCGCCCAGTTTAAATACGGCGCATTCGCGTCACGTAGATCAACGCGCTTTGAGATGTTTCGACGAATGTCCCGCTTACGCGTCCCAGGACATTCTTTCGCCCCGTCATAGAAGGATTGCGGCGTATATGGCGCGCGCAGGCTCAGACGATCCGTATAAGACATCTGACGATCCTTCGCCTCTGGCAGGGACATGGGGTCCGGATCGCCTAAATAGTCCCAATAATTGACCGTCCAGGTCAGGATCAAAACATCATCGCGTTCCGCATTGATTTGCTGCATCGTGCGATGCGCCTTGGGGCATGCCGGGCAATTTTGATTGGCAAAGAGTTCAACCAAAACAGGTCGCTCAGCGTCCGCATAAGCGGCGCCAACCAGCCATGTGGCCAAAGCAAAAAAGGCGAAGAAACGCATCATGAGTGCCTCATAACCGTTTCTTCGCTCGAATGGAATTCACTACGCCGTGAAGACTGCGTTACGCAGCCTCATGGGCGAGGTTGCGCAAGACATAGTGGAGGATGCCACCATTACGATAATAGTCGAGCTCATTGTCGGTATCGATCCGAACCGTTGTATTGGCTGTCATAGTCGAGCCGTCGGCTTTGGTGATTTTCACTTCCACGGTCTGCCGCGGCTTAATCGAATTGATGCCCTCAATGGTCACCTCTTCATCCCCTTTTAAGCCGAGCGTTTCCCAGCTTGTACCGGCTTCGAACTCGAGTGGGAGAACGCCCATACCAATCAAATTCGACCGGTGAATCCGCTCAAATGAGCCGGCGATCACCGCGCGCACGCCGAGCAAAATGGTCCCTTTCGCAGCCCAGTCGCGCGACGAGCCGTTGCCGTAAAGCGTCCCGGCAAACACGACGAGCGGGACATTCTTTTCCATATACCGCATCGCCGCATCATAGATTGGCATCTGATCACCGCTCGGATGGTGGATCGTGACGCCGCCTTCAACGCCTGGAACCATTTGGTTCTTGATCCGAATGTTCGCGAACGTTCCGCGCATCATCACTTCATGATTGCCACGGCGTGAGCCATAGGAATTGAAGTCGAGCACGCTGACCTGATTGCTCTGCAAATATGCGCCCGCTGGGCTGGACGCTTTGATCGAGCCCGCCGGGGAGATATGATCGGTGGTGATCGAGTCTCCAAACAGTGCCAGAACCCGCGCTTTGTGGATGTCCGCAGGCGCCTGAACGTCTGGCGACATATCTTGGAAATAGGGCGGGTTCTGAACATAGGTTGAACCCATTGGCCAGCTATAGGTCTGACCGCCCGAAACATCGATGTCCCGCCACTGTTGATCACCTTTGAAGACATCTGAATAGCGCTCCGCGAACATTTGCGGCGTCACGCATTCCGCCATTATCGCTGAAATCTCGTGCGAGCTTGGCCAGAGATCTTTGAGATAGACGTCATTGCCATCCTTATCCTGACCAAGAGGATCTTTAGTGATATTGATCTTGAGCGAGCCCGCAATCGCATAGGCCACGACCAGAGGAGGCGACGCGAGATAATTGGCCTTAATGTCGGGCCCAATCCGGCCTTCAAAGTTTCGGTTACCCGAAAGGACAGAACACGAGACCAGATCGCCGTCGGCAATCGCCTTGGCAATCTCTGGCTGAAGCGGCCCGGAATTACCGATACATGTGGTGCAGCCATAGCCAACCAAATTGAACCCGAGCGCGTCCAGATCTTTGGTCAAATCGGCTTTGTCGAGATAGTCCGTGACCACTTGCGAGCCCGGCGCGAAAGAGGTCTTCACCCACGGCTTACGATTAAGCCCCAGCGCCGCAGCCTTGCGCGCGAGCAGGCCCGCAGCGATCAGGACACTTGGGTTTGATGTATTGGTGCAGGATGTGATGGCAGCAATGAAAACATCGCCATGGGTGACGGAAAAGTCTTCGCCTTCAACTTGCACGCGGGTTGGATCGTCTGCTGCGGTGCCAAATTCTTTGACCATAGCCTCAGCGAATTTTGTATCTGCTTCAGACAATAAGACTTGGTCTTGCGGACGCTTTGGTCCCGAAATGCTTGGCACGACCGTCGAAAGATCGAGCTCAATCGTATCGGTGAAAACCGGGTCTGCCATGTCTGGGCGCCAATAACCTTGGGCCTTGGCATAGGCTTCGACCAGAGCAATTCGCTCAGCGTCGCGACCGGTATTGGTGAGATAGGTGATCGTATCTTGGTCGACCGGGAAGAATGCACATGTTGATCCGAATTCAGGCGACATATTCGCCAGAGTTGCCTCGTCTTCCAAAGTCAGATTGGCGAGCCCGGGACCAAAGAATTCAGTAAACTTCGCGACAACCCCATAATCGCGCATCATCTTCGTCACCGTCAGAACCAAGTCCGTCGCTGTCGCGCCTTCGGGGAGTTTGCCCGTGAGCTTAAACCCGATCACTTCAGGGATGAGCATGGAGACCGGCTGGCCCAGCATTGCAGCTTCGGCTTCGATCCCGCCAACGCCCCAGCCGAGCACCGACAAAGCGTTGATCATGGTCGTGTGAGAATCGGTCCCAACGCATGTGTCTGGATAGGCAATTGTTTCCCCATCTACCTCTTTGGTCCAGACGGTTTGGCCGAGATATTCCAAGTTCACCTGGTGACAGATACCGGTGCCGGGTGGGACGACGCGGAAATTCTCAAACGCCGAAGCCCCCCAACGCAAAAATTCATAGCGTTCTTGATTCCGCTTATACTCAATTTCGACATTGCGCTGGAAGCTTTCGGGTCCGGCGAAACTGTCCACCATGACCGAATGGTCGATGACCAAATCGACCGGCACTTGCGGATTGATGGAGTCGGCATCGGCGCCGAGTTTTTCTGCCGCATCGCGCATCGCGGCGAGGTCGACCACGGCGGGGACGCCGGTAAAATCCTGCATCAAGACACGCGCGGGACGGTAAGCAATTTCTTGCGTGACCTTGCCGCCATTATCGAGCCAGGTCTTAAACGCGGTGATATCATCCCTGGTCACCGTGGTGCCATCTTCATTGCGAAGCATATTCTCGAGCAGCACTTTCAGCGAGGCCGGCAATCGCGATATATCGCCGAGACCGTTTTCGGCTGCGGCATCCAGGGAGTAGTAAGTATAATCCTTACCGTTTACGGATAGGGTCTTACGGGCCTTGAAGCTGTCGAGGGAAGGCATGGGCAATCGCTCCTCTAAAATTGTTCTACCGGGCGGCGCTATGGCGGCGATATTTGAGTCTCGGGTATCAGATAGGGTGACGGGTGAGTGGAAGCAAATCGGCAATAAGTCTATCTCTTCCCAAGCCTTATACGGAGCGCGCAACAGATGAGTGACACCCGTCTTGTCCGCGGCCAGGGCCTCGGCGCGGTTCGCGGTGAACGCGTGCTGTTTCGGGAGGTCTCGCTCGAAGCCAAGGCGGGCGACTTAATCCTGCTGCGCGGCGCCAATGGTACGGGCAAAACCACACTTCTGCGGCAACTCGCAGGGCTTACGCCCCCACAAGCGGGCGAGATAGAACGATCGGCGTCGCATCACTGGATTGGCCACACAAATGGTCTGAAAGCCCATGAAACGCCACGGACGCATTTACAGCATTGGGCGAAGGTCTGGGGCAGTGAGGCTGATATTGATGACATTCTGAAGAGGATGAGCTTGCGCCGCCCCGCCGACGTGCCGAGCCGCATGCTCTCCGCTGGCCAAAAACGGCGCACCGCGCTTGGGCGCCTCAAGCTGGTCTCCCGCAAGCTTTGGCTGCTGGATGAGCCCTTCAATGCTTTGGATACGGATGGACAGGCCTATTTGGCCGAGATGATTGAAGCGCATAGGGCCGATGGCGGTGCTGTCATCGCGGCCCTTCACGGTGCGGCGCCGGTTAAAGCGAGCAGCGAGGTGACGCTGTGAAACGGCGAATATCAAGTCTCAAGGCCGCGTTTTGTGTGTTTGTCTTCATTGTTTCCGGTGCAATTGTATATGGCATGCTCAAGAGTGCCGCTTATTCGGGCGGGATCGCTGAACTCATCGTTGCGCTGATTGCCGCGGTGTTTGGGATTGCGGCATGTTGGACCGTGCTGGCGAGTGGGCCCAGAGCAAAATGCGAAGACGACACGCAAACATCAGACGCAGGCCCATGGGGCGAGCGCCTCTCTACCGATCTCGACCGTCCGAGGCGAGATATTGGGGCGCGCATGGGCATGACGGTCGCCGCCCTAATCATCGCTGGCGTGGCGGGCACAGCTTGGCTTGTGATGTCCATGTATGGAACCAGCCAGATGCTCTTTTTAGGATGGTCTTGGATCATATTCTTTGCTGCCATCGCCATCGCTGGGATTTGGATCGCGGGACCAAAGAATGAGTAACCCTGCCCCCCTCTTCTCCGCTTTCCGACAAGCTCTGTCCGAGGCCTGGGCCTCTGGGGCGGGTCTATTGCTGCCCATCGGTTTCTTTTCCGGCACCGCCATGCTGGTGCCCTTCACTTTGGGCGACGAGGCAGAGACTCTTGCCAAGATTGGGCCGGGGGTCTTGTGGTTAGCGCTGGCCTTGGCGTCTTTAGTGACATTGGAACGCGTGTTTCAGGCCGACCTGCAGGACGGCGCGCTGGATCTGTGGGTCCAAGAAGAGGCCTCTATCTCGCTCATTGCGCTGACCAAAACCCTCGCGCATTGGCTGATCTCCGGCGCACCGCTCATCCTGATGGCGCCCATTCTCGGGCGATTGCTAGGCGTGCCGTTTGAGGACATGGTTCCGGCCATGGCCGCTTATGGCATAGGCGGGTTCACGTTCTTCCTTTGGGGCGGCGTAGCGGCGGCTTTGGCGGCGGGGGTCGCGCGGGCTGGCTTATTGATTGCGCTCATCGCCATCCCATTCTTCGTCCCCGCAATAATCTTTGGAACGCTTAGCCTAACGGAGGGCTTTGACGGCGCGTCCATTCTATTCCTCGGCGCAGCCTGCCTATTTGCACTTGGTGTCGCACCCGCTGCGATGGGGGCGGCTTTACGGTTGGCGGCGGAATAATAGGCGATTAGATAGACAATATGTGGTCCATTCTTGCCAATCCGCACCGTTTTATGGGGTTTTCCAAGATCGCCATTCCGATTACGATTGGGCTCGGCCTAATCCTGTCGGCATGGAGCCTCTATCAAGGCCTCTGGGTCGTCCCGCCTGTCCCCGCACAAGGCGGAGACATTGCAAGAGCGATGTTCGTTCACGTGCCCAGCGCATGGCTGTGTATGGGTCTTTATGTTGGCTTAGCCGGCGCAAGTTTTGTCTGGTTCATTTGGCGGCACGAGCTCGCGGACGTCGCTGCGCGCGCGATCGCGCCAATAGGCGCAGGATATACCGCACTCTGTTTCGCCACGGGCGCGATCTGGGGCGAGCCGACTTGGGGAAAAGCCTGGCGCAATGTGATCCTATATGACAGCCGATTGATGTCCGTCTTGGTCCTGCTTTTCCTGTTTATTGGCTATATGGCCTTGCGGGCGGCGCTTGATACCCGGCAAAAAGCGGCACGCGCAGGCGCCATCCTCGCCATGGTGGGGCTGATCAATGTGCCGATTATCAAATTCTCTGTCGATCTCTGGAAAGAGTCGACCATTCACCAACCATCCAGCGTCATCCGTTTTGGCGAAGCCGCTGCGGAGAATGTTGGCATTCATCCAGTCTTTCTCGTGCCCTTGATGATTGGCTTTTTTGGCCAGCTCCTCTTCGTATCTGGGCTAATTATGTTGCTGATGCGCGCAGAGATTTTTGGCCAACAAGCCGATGCCATTCTGGCCCGGCGATTGAGCGAGGCATAGATCGTGCCCGAGTTCGATAAGAATGCCGCTTATATTTGGACGATTGTGCTGATCGGCGTGATTGTGCCCGCATTGCTGAGCCTCTACGCCGTGGTGCGTGCGCGCCAGGCCAAAGCCCGATTGGACAGATTGAAAGCGCAAGAAGACGAGGCCTAAGCGCCTATTTCTTCTTCTTTTTCTTTTTCTTCTTTTTCTTCTTCGACTTTGGAAGATCTTCTTCCTCTTCCTCATAGTCGCCAGAGATGATGGACAGCGACAAAAGCAGGCTCTCACGTCTCGATTTGCGCAATTCTTCGGTGAGGATTTCATCGGCGCGCATGACTTCTGGCGCCGCGCCCTCAAAGGCGGTTCGGCCTTCATCCGTCAGTGAAACAGCTTTTGCACGTGCGTCTTCGGCTGACTTTACCCGCTTCACCAAGCCGGTTTTTTCCATGCGCGAAACCATGTCGGCCAGAGTGGATCGGTCAATGCCGGTGACATCGACAAGGCTGGACTGACTTTGTCCATCTTCATCATTCAGCGCCGCGAGGACTGCGAATTGGCGAATGGTTAGGCCTTTGTCCGCCAGCCCGTTCGCGGATTCATTCACCGCAGCTTGCTGGGCGCGGTGCAGTAAATGCGTCACGGAACGCGCCAGCGTAAATTCCGTACTCGTCTCTTGCTTGCTCATCACCGTCGCCTTAGGTCCTACCCAACCCCGTTCTACACTCTAAAAGCAAAAATACCGTGTGCAGATCAATTGAATTCTCCCATAAAGCGAGAGGCTGACAGAAAAATGACAGTCAAAGCCACCCCCGAATTTGCGCTTGAGGTCCCGACAGGCGATGACAAAGAGCGCCGTGTTTGCCAGCGTTGCGACTTCATCGACTATCAAAACCCAAAAATCGTCGCTGGATCGGTGGTCTTGAAGGAGGACAAAATCCTGCTCTGCAAACGTGCCATCGAACCGCGCAAAGGGTTCTGGACCCTTCCCGCAGGGTTCATGGAGCTTGGGGAGTCCGTCGAAGAAGCGGCCCAGCGCGAAGCGCAAGAAGAAGCGCTGGCCGACATTGAAATCGACCGACTCTTAGCGGTTTACTCCGTACCGCGCATTGGCCAGGTGCAAGTCATGTTTCGGGCCCGGCTGCTCGGCGATTATGGCGTCGGCCCGGAAAGCGAAGCGGTGAAATTGGTCGAGTGGAAAGACATTCCGTGGTCGGAGCTCGCTTTTCCGACCGTGGTTTGGGCCCTGACGCAATATGCAGAGACACGAGATTTGGACGTATTCGCACCTTTCGCCAATCCGCCCGGAACCGACGCGCTTACGCGTTAGACGAGGCTGCCGGATCTTGCTCAATATGCTTGAGCATTAGGGGTGTATTTGCAATCATAAACACCACGGTAATTACCCAAGTCCCGAGCTTCCACCAGGTCGCCCAGATGTCTTCGGCGTCTCGCCCCCCAAACTCGATCCCAAACATTTCATAAACGCCCGCCGGAGCCCATTGAAATCCAAGAATGTTAAGCGGGGTCTCTAATCCAGGCGCGAAATAGCGCCAGATAAACTCATTCGCGAAGGCCATGACGATGAAATAGCCAGCCCAACGCATCGCGAACACGTTCCATATTCGATCAGGCAGCGAAAAAACCTGTTCAAACATGACTTTCCAAATGTTCCGGCCAAGCACCAAACTGCCGATTATTATCGACGCCAGGACCAATTGTTGAATGGTAGGCTTGGCATAAATGAAGCCTTTGTCCTGAAGCACGATACCGATAACGCCAAACGTTCCAACAATACCGGCGCTCATAAGCATGAACAGTGGAACCGGTTGTTGATTCATTTTTTTATGGACAATCACCCCAAGCGTAATCGCAATCAGCGCACCAGTCGCCCAATACAGTGCCGTATCCGGATTAATTGCGAGATCTAAGCCTCCCAAGGTCAAACTTATATCAATGCTCGCAAGTCGGATAATATTGTACAGGCCTACAAAGGCGACGACGGGCAATAGATCTGCCCAAATCTGATTGGCCTTGTCAGCGGCGGTGCCGAGATCGTTATTCTGTTCGCTCATACTGTCTCTTACGCTGAAGCGTGTCCTTTGGATGCGCGGAAGTCTCTCACAAAACCGCGAGCGCCACCCGCGTCAAGCGCGAAGGCTAGGATCACATATATGAGACCACCTGCGGCAATTTTAAGGGCAAGTTCTGCCCAACCGCCATAAGCCGGGATCAATGCGATTACGGGCCACATTGCAAGGGCAGCGATGGCAACTTTGGCGAGATCCAAGAGCGGCATGGGCAAAGCAATCAGTCGGCGGCCTCTTATGGCGAGCACAACCAAACCAAGTGCATAGCTGATCAGGGTCGCTGCGACGGCGCCCATGAGTGCAAATTGCGGGATGAGTGCGAGATTGAGCCCAATATTTGCGAGGGCGGGAATAAGCATAAGGAGCGCAAGTTCCCCGGTTCGGTGGGTCAATTGAAAGACTTCCGAATAATAATGGATGATCAGCCCGTTGAGCAGGCCTGCGAACGCGATCCAAGGAATGATCTGCCGCGCGCCCTCGCGGACGGATTCGCCAATGAGCGCCTCTGACAAGGGCGTCGCGACCAAGGCAAGACCGGTCGCAGCCGGAACTCCCAATAGAAGCAGCGTCCGGATCAACCCGCGAGACTCTTCTGCCGCGGCCGCCGCCCCGCCGCGTTCATAAGCCGCCATAACCAAAGGCGCTGCGGCCATCGCCGCCCAGGCACAGATCAGCAGAACGGACTTATCCGCCACCCCATAGCCCGCCGCATATTCACCGACCGCTGCCTCGCCGAGGAAGATCGCGATGAGGAATCGGTCGGCCGCTGACAGGATCAAATCTAAGACCAGTGCTGCGGCGATCGGCGCCCCAAACAGCAAATAGGCTTTGCGGCGTCCGGCATCTGTGACGCCGGTTTTGGCCTGCTGGAACAACCAGCGCGCTTCACTGATGGCCCAAAATAGTCCCGCCAGGACCAAGCCAATAAAAGGCGATGCCGCGCCAAAACCGGTCTGCCAAGCGATCAGGGCGCCAAACATAAAACCGCCTAAGATTTGCGTCGACGCGATCAGCGCATAGCGCCCCACGCGTTCACTTGCGCGATGCGATTCCAGCGCCATTTGGATGATCGAGTTGATCGGCAGGAGCAGTGCGATCCAAGGCAAGATCTGCAAGTAGTCGGGCATCTGCAGCAAAGCCACGGTCAATGCCGCCATTAAGATGGCCGCAATGATCAAGGAGCGGAAGGTCAGTGAAAGCGTTGTACGAAAATGGTCAGGCTGGGTCTTTTTCGCTTCAGCTTCCCCAGCAAATCGAAACGCTGCCGACTCCGCCGCGGTCAGCGAAAGCAAGTGGACCAGTGTCATCACCGAGAACATGAGCGCATAGCGACCATACTCTTCTGGCCCTAAGAGACGCGTAAACACATAGACGCCACCAAAAGCGGCAATGCCGCTGGCAATGTTCACCGGCAAATATCCGGCAAGATGGCGCAAGAGCTTCATAGGGCTCTCTTAGCACCGCGTATGCCAAAACAGAGTTAAGGCGCGAATTCCAGCAGAACGAGGCCGAGCGCGAGAATGCTGGCGGCGATAATGCGGCGTGGCCCGAAGGCTTCTTTTAGAAAGACTGCGCCAAAGATCGCGCCAAAAACGACAGAGGTTTCGCGAATTGCAGTGACGTTCGCTGCATTTGACAATGTAAACGCCCACAAGGCGGCACCATAGGAAATCGTCCCGAGAAATCCCCCAATCATACCATCCCGAATCTGTGGGACGACATCCGCCCAAACTTTGCCGCGGCGGATCCAGACCATGGCTGTGGTAATGCCGATCCAATCCAGCATGAAAAGCCAAACCACGAATGTGAACAAAGTCTCCGTGTTTGCGGCGAGCCGAGTGCCATTGGCGTCAGCGACAGAGTAAAAGGCGATGCCTAAGGCGGTGACCATGGCCCAGAATAAGGCGGCCTGTTTGATCGGTGGATGTTTGCCGCCTCTTTCTTCCGGCATTGCGAACACAATCAAAGCGCCCGTCGCCATTAACAGTCCAAACCAACCTAAAGGACTCGGGGTTTCGCCCAGCGCGACCGTCGCCGTGATCGCTGTGAGCAACGGGGCCAGACCCCGCATCACCGGGAAGACAAGTGAAAGATCCCCGCGATGCAAAGCGCGGATCATGGCAAATTGGTAAAACCAGTGAACCACGACTGAAATGCCAAGAGCGCCCCAAATCGCAGGCGTCGGCAAGGGCACGAACGGCACAAAGGGCACGACGCTCAGCATCATTGCCAGAGAGACAATCATGCGCGTCGACAATACATCGCCGCCCCGCTTCACAAACAGGTTCGTGGCCGCGACAGTCACCGCGGACAAGAGGCAAAGAGCAATAGGGAACAGGTTCGCGCTCATGCTGCCGCCTGACGCATCGGCCGCACGGAAGTCAAGTTTTCAGTAATGTGTTAAAGCGCAGCTTCCACCGCTGTGACTTCCGGCACATAGGCTTTGAGCATGTTCTCAATGCCTTGTTTCAGGGTCATCGTAGAGGAAGGACAACCAGCACAGGCGCCGCGCATGGCCAAGTGAACAATGCCTGTTTCATCGTCGAAACCATGAAACACAATGTCGCCGCCATCCTGGGCCACGGCGGGCCGGACGCGGGTTTCGATCAGTTCGATAATCTCGCCGACAATCTCTGCCGTCTCGCCTTCATAATCATCTGCGGAGGCCCCGGCCTCGGGCGCAGCCATGCCCGCGCCATCCGTAGCCATAACCGGAAGCCCGGCTACGAAATGATCCATGATCGCGGCCAAAGCCATTGGGCGGACGTGTTTCCAATCCGAATCGGGATCTTTGCTGAGCGAGATAAAATCACTGCCGAGAAACACCCGGGTAATGCCTTGGACTTGGAACAAGGCCTGCGCCAAAGGACTGGTCCCAGCCTCTTCAATCGCGGCGAAATCATATGGGCCTGTCGCCCCAGTCACCGGTTGACCAGGCAGGAATTTCAGCGTGTCCGGATTGGGAGTAGGTTCTGTTTGAATAAACATGGCCGCGCAGTCTTTCGGTTCGAGCTCAGGTACAGCGCCTTAAATGTGCCGTTCAGGGTCGAAATTCAAGGCATTGAGGCGCGGCTTACTCAGCCGCCGTTGTCTCCGCCACGGAAATCACTTCCGCGTCTTGCTTCTCGAGCGCGTCGACAAAATCAGCGGTGGCGGTGTCGATCTCCGACAAATAGTACATCATCGCTGCAGGGTGATCCGACAGGATGGTGCCTGTGCCCGCCTGGCTGGAAACGATGAGCGGCGAGAAGGTTGCGGCGCGGCGCCAAGCAAAGATTGCACGATCGCGCGCCTCGCGGGCATCTCGCGTGCGCACCAATTCAGGCTCTTGGATCAATGATGACATCATCATTTGCGACGCGACCTGGGCATGTGCCCGGGCAATGTAAAGCGCTTCGATGTCTTGGCGCGATGCCGGCCAGCCTTCGGCACGGTCAGCGCTAGAGCGTAGACGCAACTGTGCCTTGGTGGACCATGACTGGTATAGATTCAGCTCGTCGAGAAAGATGGCGAGTCCGGTCGGCTGGGCGGCGAGCCCACGAGACAGTCGGCCTTCATAGGCTTGCAGCGCTTCGGCGGCAGCGTTGAGACGCGGCGTCGCTTCCGCTTCTTGAGCGGGTGCCAGCAAGCGCGCGGCGGCCATTAAATCCGTATCCGGAACACCAGGTTGTCGGGCGGCATGATTGGCGGCGAGCACCGTATATTCCGATAGCGCACCCGTAATTCCGTCTTGCCATGCAGGCAGTGCGGTGAGTTGCGCTTGCGGGTGCCACCAAGACCGATCCCCCGCCCAGCCTGCGACTGAGAGCTCACGCCCGAGCAAGGTCATCGCGGTGCCGGTGTCATTTGAATACCAAGGTGTTGCAGTCGACAGAACCACAGCGCTTGAATCAACTTTGTGACTCATCGTGACCATTGCCGGATAGCCCGCCACCAGAGCCAGGACCAAACCGAATTTGGCCGTGCGCACGATACGTGTCCAAAACCGCCCCATGGCCGTCATCAGTGGACTGGGTTCTGCATCGTCGAGATAAGCTTCCGACATATTGTCACCGATCAAAGTGACTACAGGTCCATCAGGGCCGTCGGTTTCAATATACTCTACAGGTAGCTTTTCTGCGGCTGTCATCAATCAGAATGCTCATCACTCATGGGGTTGCCTACTCATCAACGCAATTATTGCGCCGTTTACAAGTCATTAAGTCTTTAAAGTTTGGCAACAGTAAGTCCGTGCCCTGATCTTACTCAGGAATCTGCAGAAAAACTTACAGGACGCGCTTATTCGATGAGTTTACTCTCATCAACAATGACGGGAAGGCTGGCAATTCCAACTGTATCATCTTCGATCACTTCACCTATACCCTCTTCGCGACGCTCATAAGCGGAAACCAATGACATATAGGGCGGCACGTGGACGATGCCTTCGCCTTCGATTGGCGCTTTAATTTCGAAGTGAAGATGAAACGTGGTCGGCGTCGAACCGAAATCATTTGAGACAAAACCCAGAGTGTCTCCGGCGGCCACTGTATCGAGCGCCGAAACGCGCAGGCGGCGCATATTCAAATGTAGGTAGGAATAGATATTGCCGGTCTCGGTCCCTTTCAGCTGAACCGAATAGGTCCCAATATGCTGGATAATGCCGTCTTCGACCGCGACCACTTCATGCAAGCCGCGATCGGCTTTAGCTTGCGCCCTTAATGCATTGCAGTCCGCTGCTGTTCCGACGCGAATGTCTTGGCCCTGGTGAACCTTATTGGTTGGACACATGGGGGTGTTACGCGTTGATGTTCGCTTCTCGCAAAAATTGTCCCGCCAAGGCAGATCATAATTAGCAGGATCGCATTGATCGCCCCCAACCGCGCCGCCGAGACGATAGACCATGGATTGTGGCCAGGTCGGTGCGCTCTTTATCGGAAACACCATATTGGGCGCATAAATTGTATCATCGACACGGCCGGTACCCGTTCCGGGGATGAGGTTTCCAGCCGCGAAATATTCAAACTTAACGGGTGGTGGCGGCGGTGGAGGTGAAACCACCGGGGCGTCATCTACCGGCGTATCCTCGGGCTCATTAACGGGCTCTGGGTCAACCGGCACGGGTGAGGTGTCCGCAGGAGTGTCGGTGTCGCTGATCGGCACTTCAACAGGATCATCCGCATTCTCTCCCCAAGGGTCATCGACCGGGACCGTCGGAGGCGGAGGTCCGGGGGCGCCTTCAGGGATAACGGGTCGCGGCTGGTTTTCGTGATCACCGCCCGGCACACGAATAATATCGCACGCAGATAGCGCCAGCGCGGAGACGGCCATCAGCCCCCAAAGTGAAAGTCTCATCGTGTCCCCGCAATCAGTAGCTTCTCTACTTCTGCAACCGCTTCTTCTTCTGTCACACAGCTGCCTTTGATCGCCGTCGCTGGATCTTTGCACATAAACTCAACCAAATATGATGCACCATAGCGGCTGAATGAGACCTGCGAACCGGTCATCGTTTCTTCGAAAACAAGTGGCGTGTCTGCCGCGACCCCTTCACCGCCCGGCCGCGCGACCAACCGATCTGTGCCATTAATGATCATGTCATAGACGTCGCCTTTTTGGACCGCGAAATAGCCATCCGCGAGCGGCCGGAATTGCAAAGCGTCTTCGCCCACTGATGCGACGCCAACCGGTTCTTCCGGCAGAAGAACGGGCACCACGGGTGACCCTCCACTCGCGACTTGCGCCATCATGCCATCATCTGTGTCGCGCGCTGCAAAATCGGCGCGCGCGGCGTTCCAATCGATTGTTGCGGTTTTGGTCTGGGCGACATTTGTAGGTACAGGATCTGCGGCCTCTGGCGCGGCAGGTGTGATTGGCTGCGCCGTATCGACGTCTTCGATCAGGATTGGAGGCGTCTCAGCCTCAACCGTCGAGGGCTCGATTTGCTGCTCGCATGCGCCCAGCATCAATACACCCATTACTGGCAGCCATAATGCCCGCATATCTAGTCCCCTTCGCTTGTGCTCGCCATCGAGTCGATCTCTGCATAAGCGAGATTGTCCAGCGTTTCGAGCGCCGCGATCACATCGCGCGCGGAGCGGCCCGATTGGTCATCCGCAGGCAGCCCTAAAATCAACTCACCCGAGTAGCTGGCGCGAACCAATTCCAGCCCCCGCAAGGGCGCGTGTTGCGCCGCCCAAGCTTTGTATGCGGCGCGCGTGCCCGCTTCGTCCCGCCGGAAATTGCGGCACACTTGTTCGAGCTCAGGCTCATTCTTGAAACGCACGATAAAGGTCGCGGCATGCGCATTGACCAAATTCGCTTGAGCCACGGTCATGGCCGGCTGTGATGCCGCGGGTTGAGACCAAGCGGGCATAAAGCCGAGACTGCCCGTGCCATCCCCAAGTGCCATACACCCTGTGACGGCGAACGCGCAGGTCAGCATGGCGAGTGTTTTTCGGCCGCGATGGCGCCGTATATTCTGGCCAGGTCGCATGGATCTTTCCCTTCCTGATAGCCCCTCTAAATGCTCAATCAGGCAAATTTACGTCAGCCAAATTGAGCAGCCCCGACCCGCATGGCCGCAAACAGATATCCGGATCATCCGCGGTTGGAACTGCGCCAGGGAATTGCGAACAAAGCCCCGTGCATTGATTTTCCGGAATCTCGCTTATCCCTGTGAGCAGGGTCGATACCAATTGCTCCGCGTTCAGGTCTGGACGCTTAGACTTGATCAGCGCCAAAGCCGCGGCAACGTGCGGTGTCGCCATGCTGGTGCCTTGCTCATACGCATAAAAGCACGACGCAACCGACTCGCCGGTCAGCGGGTCTTCACAATTGTCAGCCGACTTCATCGACAAGACGCCATCTGGATTGCCATCGCCATTATCGTCGCGGGTTAAATCTCCGCCCGGGGCGAGCACGTCAACGGCCGCGCCATAATTCGAGTAGGGTGCCAAGTGACCACGGGCATCGCCGCCGGCAACGGTGATCACATTATCGCAACCCGCTGGCGCAAAAAACTCGGTTGGCACACTGCGATTGCCCGCAGCAACAACGACGATCACGCCGCGCTCAGTTACCGAGTTGATCGCGTCCTGCATCGACGCCGGACATGTCTTGAACAGGCCGAGCGACAGATTGATAATGTCCGCAGGGTTTTCGTTCCAGACTTCTTCACCCACTTCATTAAACTCAGGAATGGTCCCTGCAGCCCACCGAATAGCGTCATTAATGTCTGAGAGTTTACCACCGCATTTGCCCAAGGCGCGGACAGGCACAATTTTGACATTCCAAGCGCCGCCTGCGACGCCATCGGCATTATTCGTCGATCCGGCACCGATAATGCCGGAGACATGTGTGCCATGGAATGTATCTGCAAATACATTGCGTTCGGGGCAGAGATCACCTGGATCATTGGCATCGCTGTCGCGGCCATCACCATCATTGGCAACTTCTAAATCTGAGACCATGTCCCAGCCCGGTGCGACATTGCTGGAGCCGACAATATCGGGATGGCTCATTTGCAAGCCGGTATCGACCACCGCGACCACCACTTCTGAAGAGCCTTGAGTGTCTTGATCGGTCCAAAAATCGACAAATCCGGCACCGCCTTCAGATTGATCAGGCCCGGTGCCTTGCGATTTATAATGCCACTGCAATCCAAAGAGTGGATCATTCGGTGTGATCGTCACCGGCGCCTCTGTCGGGCCCGGACGACGGATCATCTGGTGCTCATAGAACCAGTCCTTTTCAACATATTCGAACTCGCCAGATTGGCGTAAATCTCTAATCACACATTCCATGGCGACCAGTGGATTGGCGTCAGCCGCTTGCGCAGCGACTTCATCGCATTCGACGCCATTCTCCAGCGCCGTGCGCCCTTGTTGCAAGACCGCTTGGGTGAAATTGGTCGGGCTCAGCGCATCTGAGCCAATTTCAATCACCATTTGGCCAGAGCGCGAGCGCTGGATACTGGCGGCGACTTTGAACTTGGTCGCGGTCTCGATCATGCGCTCTTCTGCCACCAATTGGCGTTGCAAGGCTGCGGTTGGCAGGATGGTCGCGCGTTCCGCCACTTTTGGGCTGAGCTGCGGCAATTGCAGCATGCGTTCTTCTGGGGTCGGCGGCCGGACAATTGCCAAGGAGCGGGTTTGCAGCCTGCGCTCATCCTCCGTTGCGATGCCGCGCTGAATGCGTTTCTGCGGAACGGTCATTTTTAGCGGCGCGCGTGGAAGGACCGCGTCATCAGTTTGGATGGATTGTTCGACAGACGTCCCACGCTGTCCCGGATCGACGACCGTAATTTTTCGGCGCTGTGTCGTTGGCAATTCAATGCGATCAATCACTTCAGGATCGATCACCGCCTGTTCCAGAGTTTTTTCATCAGGGACGATGATCTTGGCTTCAGATTCCTCATCAACGACAACGTCCAAAGACATTTCAGGCTGCTCCATTACGGCCGCGATATCGACTGCGGGCGGCAAGGCCGCTGGTTTGGCAACAATTGATCCGATGACAAAACGCGGCGCCGCTTCATCCTCCGATACAGCGACCGTGCGTTCGAGAATGCTGCCAGAAAAAGCCCGGGCTTCGACGGAGACGGAGCGATACTTATCCCGATCGGCCTCTCCGCCCACATCATTGCCGCTTAATTGATCGAGGACCGCACCACCAAGCTCACCCGCTCGGTCTAGGCGTTCTTGTTGTCGATCACAGGCCGCCACACCGATAAGTGCCAAAACACTCGCACCGAGCGAGATACGTTTGACCCATTTTGCCGTTCTAGCCATGGTCCTCAATCCCTAATCTACCTGATCGCGTCGAAGTATCTTAACCATATGTCAATCTCGTGGCGACTGGAATTTAATCCCGCGCCCCAAGCGCTTTTCCAACCACTAAGCCTGCTTCTTCAATTGCCTTGCGCGCGGGCATGGACACTGCGGTCATATTCATGAAGCCATGCACCATTCCAGGATGCTCTTTGATTGTGACCGGTACGCCGTGCGCGGCCAGTTTGGCCGCATAGGCCTTGCCTTCATCTTTCAAAGGATCCCATCCACACAGAACCATATGGGTTGGCGCAAGCCCGGCAAAATCCTCATCGGGTGCGAATAGAGGCGATACGCGTTTGTCCATGCGGTCGGTCTCACGCTCGACATAGCTGTCACGGAAATAATCGAACAGATTGGGCGAGATGAAGAAGCCGCTTTCTTGGAAGCTCATTGGCTTGGCGCGGATATCGACGAACTGTACCAGCGGATACAGCAGCAGCTGGAAGGCCGGCATGAGGCTACCCGTTCGCCCCGTCTCTTGAGCGATATAGGCGGACAGATTGCCGCCCGCACTGTCGCCAGCCACGGCAATCCTGTCAGGATCGAAGCCGAGAATATTGTTTCGGTCGGTCGCCCATTCCCAAGCAGCGAGCGCATCACGGTGGGCCGTGGGGAACCTGTGCTCCGGCGCAAGACGATAATCGACGGACAGAACACGGCATCGGGAACTCGCGGCCAATCGCCGACAGATCACATCATGGGTATCGATGTCGCCCAGGACAAATCCTCCGCCATGAAAGAAGATGATTGCCGGTGCGGGTGCGATACCCGCGGCCAAAGGCACATAGAGCCGGGCTTTTAGAGGCCCATCCGCCCCGTCTACCACTAAGTTTGAGAGTTCCGCGAGATCCGGCAGGTCGCGCTCAACGGAGCGGCTGGCGCGGTAAAAGCTTTGCCGCAATCCGTCGGTCGACCCCTTCCAATCCATATTGGAAAAGTCCGGCAGCTTGAACTTGTCCATAAATGATTTCAGCGCGTCATCCATAGCCATGCGGACAGCATAGAATCGATCGCATGGCGATTAAAAGGCAGAAATTTCGAAAAAGCTTCGTCTAACCGATGAAGAAATAGTCATTCACGCGCCACATCACATAAGGCGTGTTCCCAACCATGATTTCGGGCATCAGATCGGCCCAAATACGGGCGCGAACATCTGTCGGCAAACGCTCCGACACCGTTTCAACGGCGATGCCAAGATCGCAAACATTTATATTTGAGACCGCCTCTTGCATCTTGGCGTAAGATGTTCCTTCCGCATTTGCGAAGGCAAAGATTTGCAAACCCAGCGCCCATTGTTCCGAACCCAGAGCGAGGCCGGTCTCTTGCAAAACCGTTTCATCGCGAAAGCCTGGACGTTGATAACGTTGCGGGCGATCTTGAGCACGCTTGGCAACGGTCAGGATCGTCTTCATCCAGGCCATGGCCCAATCATATTGCGGACTCCCATAAGGAAATTCAGCCAAGAGCGATGGCACCAATTCAGAATCGTCCTGGGCGAGATAGGTTGAGATGCGTTCCCCCTCACACCAAACACTTTGCTGCGATTTGAGTTGGCGCAGCCCCTCCGCGAGCCCCGCCATTATGGCCTGATAATCTGCGCTTTGCGCCGAGCGCATGGAGAGCGCTTGCGCCTGCAATTCCCCAAATAAAGCCTGTAGGACGATATAAGACAGATCTTGCGGCGTCGCGCCATCGTTCAGAGCGAACACCGCCATATTGTCGAGCTGTGCATAGGTTGCGGGCGCCGCGGCCCGCAAAGCTTCGACGGCAGCTCGTGTAGGCGCATCCTCCAACACATCAAGCAGGCGCGTTGATGTCGTAGATTGATCTTGTGCAATCACGGGCTTAGTCGGCGCCGGCCCGAACAGGAAGAGGCCGCAAAACGCCAGCATCACCACCCCGATCGAGATCAAGCCGAGCTTCAAACCGGTTTGCGAGTCTTGGGGCGCTGACATTCTTGTCCTTAGAGTTGCACCACATTGGGCGGTGGCGAGTCGACAAAGAGACTTGCAACCAGATCAGCGCGACAATCTTGCGTCATGCGCTGGTTTACATAGCCTTTGTCGGTGATCTCACCCTTATCAATGCTTGGTGGTTCAGTCATTACCAAGAACCGTTTGATCCGGCGCGACGAGCCTGGTTCAGCCGCGTTGAATGCCGCGACTTTGGCGGCAATGTCTTTGTTCAATTGCATGAACGCCGCCATTTGGTCTCCGCCTGCGGTTTTGACATAGTCCTCAAAGGCGGCTGGTGAGGGCCAAAACATGGCGCCGATGAAGTTCTTGTCCTGACCACAGATCACCGCGTCGAACACTAAGGGCGAACAGGCGGCGACGACATCCGGACGCAACACCCCAACGCTGACCCAAGTGCCGGAGGAAAGTTTGAAATCCTCACCCACACGACCGTCAAAAACAATGCCCTGATTTGGATCATCCTCATCGACAAACTTGGCCGCATCGCCGAGGCAATAAAAGCCCTCTTCATCAAACACTTCGGCATTCTTTTCAGGGAGGTTGAGATAGCCTGGCATCACCGTCTCGCCTTTCACGCGGACTTCCAGCTTGCCCATAGTCGGCACCAATTTCAGCGTCAGACCCGGAAGCGGTAGACCAATCAGTCCAACTCGCTCGACTTCCCAATGCACGACGGTAATGCCTTGTGTCTCTGTCGCGCCATACATGGTGATAATCGGCACGCGGCGACCTGTCGCTTTGATCGCGAGGTTTTGAATCCGGTCATATAGATCATCAGATAAGGTCGCCCCGCCATAACCAATCGAGCGCATATTGGCGAAGAAGGCGTGGAGCAATTCATCATTCTCTTCCATCGCTTCTGCCAGCATGGCGAGCGCGATGGGCGCCGTCCCGAATGTGGAGGGTTTGCAGTCGAGCACATTGCGGATGGTTTCGCCAAAGAGCGCCGCCGTTGGCTTGCCACCATCAATCCAGAAGGTTGCGCCCGTCCATAAGGCGCCATTGAAATTCACATTCGATCCAGAGATGTGATTCCAAGGCAACCAGTCGAGCACATTGTCCGGTGTGTCAGGATCATATTCGGGATCCCGCGCATCGTCGCGCAGTCCCTCGACGCCGCCAATCATGGAACACATGGCGCCTTGCGTGGTCGGCACAGGTTTCGGCATGCCGGTCGAGCCAGAGGTGAACAAGTATTTACCAATCGACTCGTCGGTCAGCGCGTCCAGCGCGGCATCGACCGCAGGCGTCACGGCAGTGTCGAGCAAGCCGTTAAGGGAGGTCGCACCATTGGCGCCATCAGCAGTGATCACGCTGCAGCCATGATCGCCGAGGGCCGCCAAAGCCGGCTCGAATGGCTTTAATTCGGCCGCGAAAATCACCTTTGGCTGCACCGCGTTGAAGCAATGCTTCAGCTTGGCAAAGTCACTCGACATCAAGGAATAAGGCACCGAAATCGGCGCTGCTGGCGCGCCAATCGTCATCGCGGCGACCATCACCAAAGCACTTTCAATCGAGTTGCCGGAGAGGATCATGACCGGCGCGTCGGGACCAGCCCCCATATCCAAGAAGGCTTGTGCGAGCGCCCGCGTCCGCTGCAAGCCTTCGTTATAGGTGATCGACTCCCATTCATCGGTTTGCGGATTGCGCTGTTTAAGCCAATCGCGGTCCGGGTGCATGCCGGCGCGAACTGCCAATGCATGAGGTACTGACCGCGGTCGATCTCCTGGAAGGTGTCGCTGTTTGAGATAGACCGTACCATCCGGTTTTCGCGTACACTCTATGTCCGGTTGCTTTTGAGCGAGGGGACGAAAAGGCGGCTGGCTGGCAGCGTCTGGCATAGCGGGATCCTCCGGCGATTTATCTATTGTCTCCTATTTACCTTGCTGGACCACGGGGCCAAGCAAAATCGGAGGTCTTGACAATCTTGTGAGAAAGAGTACTTTGTATTTCAAAGTTATTGGAGTTTCTGATGAACCACACAACGCTACAAGATGATCTGGCTTATGTGCGCGACTTAGCCGAAGCTGGCCAACAGGCACCTCTGCTCGGCGGTCGCTTTCTCGTATTATGGGGCGTACTCACGACGACGGCCTATTTCTTACACTATTCAATCACCACAAATATGTTTGGCTGGCCTGAAACGGCTTACGGCTGGGTCTGGGGCGCATTCCTAGTGATCGGTATTATCGGCCAATCCTTGTTGGTTTACACAATTAGGAACAAGCCGGGCAGCAATTCAGTTGGCAATCGGGCAGAAGCGAATGTTTGGATGGCGGGCGGGTTCGCATTGTTCGCCTATTTCGGAACATTGATCGCGAAGTCCATCGTCACAAGCGGTCCTGTCGCCGGATTTGAAACATCATTGCCGATTGTATTTGCGATTTACGGCACCGGCCTGATCACCTCCGGCATCATGTCGAATACCAAGCCGCTTACCTATGCTGGATTTGGCGCATTCGTGATGCTGGCGGCGGCAATATGGTTTGAAGGCACCAGCGCGATCTGGGGTGTTGCCTCGCTCGGCGCATTTCTCACGGTTCTATTGCCCGGCCTGATCCTAATGCGAAATGAACCCCAAAGCGTCGTCTAAGAACGCGGAGTAGCAAATGTCTAATGAGACCAATCCCTTTGATCATGCCCAAATAGATGACGTCATTCATGGTCGCCTTCGCCTTGGTATCATGGCCTACTTGTCCACGGTTAGCCCGGCCATCTTTGGCGAGTTAAAAAACAAGGTCGGGGCCACGGATGGCAATCTATCGACCCACTTACGCAAGCTTGAGGATGCGGGTTATGTCCGCCAAGAAAAGCGCTTCGTCGGACGTCGCCCCCAAACTCGGGTGTTTCTAACCGACGCCGGGCGCAAAGCTTGGCTGATCTGGATCGATCGCATGCAGGGACTGATGCGCGCCGCCGAATAGCTGAACGCAAGCTGAAAATCTCTGTCCCGGCGGGTTCAGAAACGCCTCGATAAGGTCGGTATCAAGATAGATACAAGGACCTGCAATATGACCCGCGCCTTAAAAGCCCTCGCACTCGCTGCCACAGTCTGTGTGGCCACCGCCCTCCCCGCCGCCGCGCAGTATGGATCTCGCGGTGGCGATGCTGTGATTTTCAAACATCCCGATTTCCGAGGTTCGGCTTTGGCCGTTGACGGCCCGATCTATAATTTGCGCGAGCTGGGCTTTAACGACACGGTCTCTTCGATTGATGTGAACGGCGCTTGGGAAGTTTGTGTTGATCCGGATTTCCGCGGCCGCTGTGTGATCATTGACGGTCCAACAGCGCATCTCAGCCCGTTGCGCATGAATGACAATATTAGCTCAATGCGTCCCTTGGATGGACGCGCGCGCCGCGCCAATCATCGCCGCGACACAGGCCATAATCGACGCGGCCGCGGAGATCACCGGGCCCATAATCAAGGGATTGAAGGCCGCCATACCGTCTTCTTCCCACGACCGAAGGATGCCTATGGTGACCGGGTGCCGGTCGGCCGCGGCAATGCCACGCAATTCTGCCGCGATATGGGACTTGGCCGTGCGGTCTATGCCGATCGAGGTCGCCGCAATCTGACTGACGTGTTGTGCGCAAAGTAACTCAGCCAGAATATCGGCTGAACCACTCCTAGGCCCGTAACCCTCCCGATTGCTCAAACGGGTCATGTTCAGCCACCAAATGCCCTGGAGCGATTTCGATCAGCTTCGGGGCATATTGCTGTGCATCCGGGTCATCGATGATTTCGGATTTCAGGAAGCGCAAGGGCGCGCGACTATCGAGCGGGCTCGGCAAGTCGCCTTGCAGTTTCACCCGTTCGCGAGCGCGTTCCTGTTTCGGATCAGGATTGGGCACCGCCGCAATGAGAGCCTGCGTGTATGGATGACGGGCATCTTCATAAATTTCTTCGCGCCCCGCCAATTCGACCACTTTGCCGAGATAGAGCACCATCACGCGATGCGAGATTTCGCGAACGACTGACAAGTCATGGCTGATAAAGATCATCGCCAAATCGAACTCTTTTTGCAGCTCGATCAATAGGTCTACCACTTGCGCTTGTACGGATACATCAAGAGCTGAGACCGCTTCGTCACATATCACGAGTTTGGGATCCAAAATCATCGCCCGCGCAATGCCAACCCTTTGGTTCTGACCGCCCGACAATTCATGCGGGTAGCGATTGATCAATGCCGGATCTAGACCGACGCGCGGCATGATCTCTTTTACCCGTTTCTCGCGCGCCGCTTTGTCGAGCTCGGGTGCGTGCACGGTGAGCGGCTCGCCAATCGAGGTGCCAATGGTCATACGCGGATCTAAGCTCGCCATGGGATCCTGGAAAACGATTTGCAGATCGTCACGCAGACTGTTCATGGTTTTGCGATCGGCGCCGGAAATATCGCGCCCCATCCAAGCAATTGTCCCGGACGTGTTCGGCACCAGTTTTAGCACCGCGCGCGCCAGGGTCGATTTCCCGCACCCGCTTTCGCCAACAACGCCTAGCGTCTCGCCTGGCTTCAGGTCAAAGCTGACGCCATCCACGGCTTTGAGCGGTTTGGTTTTGCCGAACAGACCGCCGCCGACATTGATGGGAAAATGCACTTTCAAATCTTCTGCCCGCAGAATGGGCTCGACAGAGTCCGCGGGGGGCGGCCCCAAGCTCGGGCGGCCTGGACGATTGGGCTGATCGATGCGGGGCACCGCGTCGAGCAACATTTTCGTATACTCATGCTGCGGGTCGTAAAAGATCTGGTCGATGTCGCCCGTCTCAACAATCTCGCCATGGCGCATCACCACGACGCGATCACACATGCGCGCCACAACGCCCATATCGTGTGTGATTAGAGCGATGCCGGTCCCGGTTTCGCGTTTCAATTCATCCATCAAGTCCAAGACTTGTGCTTGCACCGTGACGTCCAAAGCGGTGGTCGGTTCGTCTGCCAGCAGGAGCTTCGGTCCGCAGAGCATCGCAATCGCCACCATCACACGCTGGCGCATCCCGCCTGAAAGCTCATGTGGAAACTGATCCATCCGCCGACGCGCTTCGGGAATACGCACATGTTCCAACCAGTCGACGCAGACTTTGTTTGCGTCTTCACCTTTCAGACCTTTGTGCAATTTCAGCACTTCGCGCATCTGTGCCCCAACGGTCATATGCGGCGTCAAGCTGGTCAGCGGGTTCTGAAAGATCATCGACATGGAGTCACCGCGGATGTCGCGCAGCGTTTTTGCGGACGCGGTGAGCATTTCGGTGTTGTGGAATTTCACAGATCCGGAGGCGGTCCCATTATCGGCCAACAAGCCCATCGCCGCGAGCACGGTTTGGCTTTTCCCGGAGCCGGACTCGCCGACAATTCCGACACATTCGCCTGCGGCCACTTCGAAGCTGATGCCTTTAACGGCATTGACGACACCATCAGGCGTATCGAATTCAACTTTCAGATCTTGAACCGTCAGAATGGGGGATGTCACTTGGGGGTCACCTCTACTCGAATTCTTGGTCTGCAAAGGGCGATAGGCAGGCACAATTGTCAAGCATGGGGCACACCTCTTGAAATGAAATCTACCTATTACTAGGTAGGGAGCCATGAACACACGTATTTCTCTTCTGCAAAGCGCTGAGCAGGCCGTACGCCAACGCGGCTATCATGGCTTTTCTTATGCCGATCTCGCCCGTGAGATTGGCATTCGCAAAGCCAGCATACATCATCACTTTCCGACCAAGGCCGATCTGGGCGTCGCTTTGATTGAACGCTATAATGCTGCCTTCTTTGACCAACTCGAAAAAATCAAAGTCGGCGAAGGCACAGCAGCCGATCAATTGAGCGCTTATTTGCGTTTGTATCGGGACGCTTTGGACAATGGCGAACAGGTCTGTCTGTGCGTGTCATTAAGTGCGGGCCGCGATCATTTGTCCAACGAGATACTCGACCATCTTGACCAATTTCACCGCGACAGTCTGCGCTGGCTCAAGCAGCTCTTCGAGCGCGCAAAGGCAGACGGCTCTATGTCTCTACACGCATCTCCTGAGGCAGAAGCGAGCGCCGCGCTAGCGCTAGTCGAAGGCGCACAACTGCTCGCCCGTGCCCGTAAAGACGTGACTCAGTTCGATCAATCCACACGCGCCCTGCACGCGCGTCTGTCCCCCAACAAACCGCATTAGGAGCTTTTTATGAGACTGAATGCAGACTTCTCCGAACGCGTCGTATTACGCCCCGAAGACCGCGATTGGATCGCCTCGCCCATGGCCGGCGTGGATCGGCAAATGCTGGACCGCATCGGCGAGGAAGTGGCCCGCGCCACGTCAATTGTTCGCTATGCACCTGAGTCTTACTTCAGCGAACACACGCATGGTGGGGGCGAAGAGTTTTATGTGCTTGAAGGCGTTTTTTCGGATGAGCATGGTGATTATCCAGCCGGAACCTATGTGCGCAATCCCATCGGCTCGAAGCATACGCCGCACTCCAAAGATGGCTGTACGATTTTTGTGAAGCTTCACCAGTTTGATGAAGCTGATACCGAACAGAAAGTGATTGCCACTCAGAATGCAGACTTTTTACCCGGCCAAGTGCCAGGCCTCAGCGTCCTACCCCTGCATAGCCATGGAACCGAGAGCGCGGCGCTGGTGCGTTGGGCCCCGGGAACGAAATTTCGACCGCATCAGCATTGGGGCGGCGAAGAAATTCTTGTCCTCGAGGGCACGTTCCAAGATGAATTCGGCGACTATCCCGCGGGCACATGGCTGCGCAGCCCGCATGGCTCGCAACATCATCCTTGGTCAGATGAAGGCTGTCTCATCTATGTGAAAACCGGTCACCTCGGTGACCTTGCGCATTAGCGCTTGGCGATACATTCGATCTCGACCCGCGCGCCCAGCGCGAGACCACTTGCGCCTAGCGCGCTGCGTGCCGGGTAATCGCCGTCGAAATAGGTCTTGTAAATCTCGTTAAAAGCCGGCCATTCAGCAATATCTGCGAGAAAGACGGAACATTTCACGACCCGGTCCCATCCAAGTCCCTGAGACTCCAAAGTGGCTTGGATATTGTCCATGGTCTGACGGGTTTCGGGACCAATGCCGCCGGGAGCAAGACCGCCCCCCGGTACCGTGCCGAGCGCTCCGGACAGGAACACCCAACCATCGGCTTCCACCGCGGGCGAGAAGGGGAAGCCTGCGGCGCGTGCCGCATCGGTCGTGATGTAGCGAATCTCACTTTGCGCTGGCGCTTCCTTTGGCACGGTCTCGCACCCAACCAGTATTGCGGCGGCGGCAATTATTGAAACATAGCGCATGGATCCACCCCACTGTCTTGAACCAAGTATGGGCTTATCCTTTTTGGCCTTGTTCGAGAAGCACTTTGCGCGACGCTTTCTGTTTTGGCTGCCAGCCCGGGCGCCCAAAAATGTACATGAAACTGTCGCCGAAGCTTTTCGAAGCCTTCAAATCCGAGAAGAGAGACGGCCATTCAGAAAACCAGACGGAGAGTGGATTGACGCTGTCATAGTCTCGCTTCAAGCCATAGCGCGGCGTCTCTTCCTCACGCTGATACGTGCCGAACAATCGATCCCATATAATCAGGATGCCGCCATAATTTTTGTCGATATATTTGTCGTCACAGCCATGATGGACGCGATGATTGGCGGGCGTATTGAGCACAGCCTCCAGCGGCCCCAGCTTGCCGATCAGTTCCGTGTGGATCCAGGTCTGATAACCCAGCACAATAATAATGCCAGCGAACACGAGCTCCGGAGGGAAACCCAAGAAGATGAGCGGAATGTGGAACAAGGCTGAGGCAAAACTCTCGAACGGTCCGAACCGAATTGCGATCAAGATATTCATCTTGCGCGACGAATGGTGCACCGCATGCTGCGTCCATAAGAGGCGAATCTCGTGCGCCATCCGGTGTTCCCAATAATAGGTAAAGTCGCATGCGAGTAAGGCCAAGGCCACTGTCCACCAGGTCAGCGGCAATTGCCAGGAAACGAAATTCTCGGCGATCATCACCATGGCAATATAGACAAATGACATGAGGAAAATCTCGACCAAAAGATACGGAATCTGCGTCGAAGCACTGGCCACCATGTCGAGTAGGCCGCGTCCTTTTAAGCTGCCGCTGAACAGGCCTTTGGCAATCTCAATCAGCAGAATGGCCAAACCAATCAAAAAGATCACATCATCAAATTCAGTGGCAAATTGCCCAATCGTTTCAAGGGTCATGATTATGGTCTCCCGAGTCCATGGGTGAGGGTCCGCCAGGCCAAATCTGCGGCCTGGTCTGGCGTTGTTTCCCCCGCTTTGACGCTTTCCCATCCGGCATAAATTAAGTGATCATAGGCTTGTACAATCCACGCCGTTGGCACCGCAGGATCGAGCAAGCCTTCGCCTTTCGCACCTTCAATCATGTCCGCGGTTTCGCGTTGCTCCTGCTCATACAAAGCGCGGAGGTCCGGATCGTTTTCAAGTGGCTCTAATGCCAGAAAACCAAATCGATCCCCAAGCGGGATCAGGGCCTGCAACGCCAATCGCGCAACTTCGGAATGAGACTGCGCGTCGACACAGGCTGCCTCGACAGCTTCATCCATTTCCTGATTGGCGATCTTGGCCAATGCGCGCACCAGATCATCCCGACTGGCAAAGTGGCGATGCAATGTCGCACGCCCAACACCGGCACGCGCTGCAATATCGGCCAAAGCAGCGCTTGGGTCCTTACTCAAGACAGCGAAGGCGGCGTCGATAATCGCATCCCGCGTCGAAGGTCGAATAGAATTCGTCATGAGACACATATGTCTCATTTGAGACTATGATGTCAACTCGCGTCCTGCAGATAACGCAAATGCCTTAGCCCCGCAGCGGCATAGATGTTGTCCAAACTGACCTGCTGCCGCAGGATCATCTCGCCTTCTGTTGGCAAGGGGGCGCCCGATTGAATGGCGCGGAATACCGCCGCCAATTGCCATGTATAAGTATTGGTCGGGCTGATCTCCGCCTCGCGTCCGGCTGCCGTTCTTAACCAGCCCGGACTGAAGGCATTATGCGGCGCGAGTGGGTTGTTGAATTCGATCTCCCCTTTGGATCCGATCAGTTTCATAGTCGCCCGGAAGGCCGCCCCTTCGGCCATGCTGGTGGACAGATGCGCTGTCACGCCGGATGGAAAGCTCAATTTGGCCTGTAGAGTCTCATCGACCCCAACCGGCGTCAGCTCAGCCTTGGCTTCGATCTGGCTCGGTGCCTCACCGGTGACGCTGAGCGCCCAGTGCAGCGGATAGCAGCCAAGATCCATCATCGCCCCACCGCCCGTTTCGACTCGGTGTCGAATTTCGGTTCCATTGTCTTTGATGTGCACATCGAAAGCGGCGTGGATTTCGCGCAGTTCGCCAATCTCATCCGCCGCCACCCAATCGAGGCAGGTTTCGAAGGCGGGGTGATAGCGATAGTGAAAAGCTTCGATCAAGCGATTCCCGCTCTCCTCTGCCGCGCTCAACATGGCTTGTGCCTCTTCAGCATTCATCGCGAATGGCTTTTCACAGAGCACATGCTTACCTGCCTTGAGCGCGTTGATTGTCCATTCAGCGTGCAAATTGATCGGCAAAGGATTGTAGATCAAATCCACCCGATCCGCGGCGACGACGTCTGCATAGGAGTCAAACACCTCGGCCACGCCATAGCGTTCTGCATAGGCCTCTGCACGGCCGCGGTCCCGCGCCGCAATGGCTGTGAGTTGGCATTGCGGTGTCACATGAACCGGATGCACGATCGCTTTGTCGGTAATCCGCGCCGCGCCTAATAATCCAATTCCAAATGGTGTCATAATGTATCCTCTGCGCTCTCCTGCCGCGGAGACAACGATTGCCCTCATCGACGCTCTGGGCTTTTTAGGCCGCACGCAGACAAAGAGCCAGACCGGAGGACCCGCTATGCCCGTGATCAATTTTCTAACGACGTGTATTTTCGATCACGGAGCGATCTCAAAGCTTGGCGCGACCCTGACTGGATTTGGCGTATCCCGTCCTTTGGTGATCACAGACCCCGGTATCAAAGCCGTCGGTCTTTTGGATACGGTTTTAGACAATCTCGGCATGGCGCCGGCCGGCGTGTTCGCGGACACGGTCGCCAATCCGACCGAAGATCAAGCGATTGAAGTGGCGGCGCTCTACAAGGACGTGAATGCAGACGGCCTGGTTGCGCTGGGCGGCGGATCAGCCATGGATTTGACCAAAGCCGTTGGCTTGTTGGCCAGTCATGGTGGACCTTTGGAAAAATATGCCGCGATTACTGGCGGGGCAAAACATATTGGCAAACTGCCGCCATTGATTGCTGTGCCCACGACCGCTGGCACCGGCTCGGAAGTCTCGGTTGGTTTGATCTCGACGATGAATAATGGCCGCAAGGAAACATTCGCATCGCCAAATCTCATCCCGGCCACGGCGATTTGCGATCCAGATTTGACCCTCGGCCTGCCACCCCTGCTCACCGCGGCGACGGGAATGGACGCAGTCACACATTGTATTGAAGCGGTGCTGACCCCTGCGGTGAACCCCCCCGCTGAGGGCATCGGTTATGATGGCCTGAATCGCGCGATCAAAACTGGGGCGCTTAAGCGCGCAGTGGCTGACGGGTCGGACAAGGATGCGCGCTGGAACATGATGATGGCGAGCTATGAGGGCGCGTTGGCTTTCACCAAGGGCCTGGGATCCGTTCATGCGCTGAGCCACGCGGCCGGCCGTCTGAAAGAGAAGAAGTTGCACCACGGCACGCTCAATGCGATTTTCCTACCGCACCTGTTGCGGTTCAATGAAGGGGCCGCTCCTGAAAAGTATGAGCGCCTGCGCTTTGCGATGGGCCTCGCCGCAAATGCGGACCTTGCCGATGCGATTGCGAAACTGAACGAAGATCTCGGCATTCCCTCGACTCTGTCTGCGATTGGTGTGGAATCGTCTGACGGCCCTGGTATTGTTGAATATGCGCTGAACGATCTCGCCCACCGCGGCAATGCCCGCCCGGCGGAGCAGGGCGACTATGAGCGGATATTTGAGCAAGCGCTCTAGCGACAAGGTCAAGCTCACAACAAATCTGGCACCAATCTTCGGAACAGCTTGACTTTCCAGGGCCGGTTCGGCACGCCCAAAACAGCGTGCTAGGGGACCAGCACCGAGGGTAAGATGTCCCGACGCTTACACTGGCTCAGAGCGGCCATTTTCGTCCTGAGCGCGAACTTGATTGGACTGGCCCTGATCGGCGGCGCAATCGGATACTCTCCTGTCCCTTACTGGGATATGTGGGGCGGTACGCTTCATTTCGTACAGCGATTTGATGAAGATCCGGTCCGACACCTCTTCGCGCAACATAATGAGCATCGCATCGTTCTGTCGCGTCTACTATTCCTGATCGACTATCACGTGTTCGGTGGGGTCAGCGTGTTTTTGGTGATTTGCAATTATCTGTTCGCCGCCGCGATTTGGGCGGTCTTCGCGCGATGCTTGCTGTCGCTAAATGCCGACGAACCCGGACAAGATCGTTGGGTTCTGGTGGCCATTCTCGGCGCTTGGTTGTTCCTCTGGGCGCAGAAAGTCAATTTCACCTGGGCGTTTCAAAGTCAGTTTTTCTTAGCGCAGCTCATTCCCCTGCTCGCTTTTTTATCGCTCAGCCGCGCTGCGATTCGTCCCAAGCTTTGGAGTCGTTGGTTTATGGGGGCGCTGATCCTCGGAGGATTAAGCCCGCTGACGATGGCCAATGGTCTGTTTGTCTTTCCGATTATGATTCTCGGTGCGGTCATGTTGCGGATGCCGCGGATTCAAATCGGTATTCTGCTCATCTGCGCCAGTGTCACAATCAGCCTATATCTCAGTGATTATTACACCCCCACCGCCCACGGGTCTGCACTGGAGGCGCTTGTCGCACAGCCCATCGCCGCGCTGCGCTACACCTTCACCTATCTCGGCAATCCTGGGGTTTATATTGCGGGATCATCCAGCTTGGTGCGGTACGCCTCGACATTTGCGGGCCTGTGTTTGGCTGCGATCACACTCGCACTCACCATCCAATCTATATCGCGACGATCCGCAACTCCGGTGTTCATCGGCCTCCTCCTCTTCATCATCTTTGTTGGCGCTGGTGCCTTTGCGACGGCCGCTGGGCGCGTATCCTTTGGCATCGAGTCGGCCTTTAGTAGCCGATACACGACTCCGGTTTTAATGGCCTGGGCGGCGCTGTTTTGTATCGCGTCACCACATCTGCTTCGATGGCATCATTCTGGATCTCGCACACCCTATCTGTCCTTTGGTGCCGCCATTGTCGCGCTATGCATATTGATGGTCTCTCAGGCGCGCGCCTTAACCCCAATGCATGCCCTCAATCACCAAAAACAGGTCGCCGCTTTGGCGCTTGGCATGGGGATCGGGGATGACACACTGGTCGCTCTCGTGCATCCAAATACAGATCGCGCCATGACCATCGCGCAGGCCGCAGCGCAAAAGAATTTGGGCATCTATAACACGCCCGAACTCAAGCATGCCCGTGAATCGATCGACCAAAATCTGACCCCTTCCTCGCAAAGAAGCTGCGCGGGGGATTTAGAATTCTATGAAATCATCGATGACGAACCAGGCTATGTGCGGATCTATGGTTGGCAATTTCGCTCCCACACAAAACCCGAAAGCGCACGCGTCTATATCGTCGATGCCGACGCGCAGATTGTCGGTGTGGCTTTGCGCGGCCGCGCCAGCCCAAATCTGATCGAAGCTTATGGTCCTGCGGCAGCGCGCTCAGGATTTACGGGATATCTGAAATCCGATGCGACGCTTGCCGACCTGACGATCGTCTCCGACGTCTGCAAATCTCCCGCCCGGTTTGATCCTTGAAGTCGAAAGCTGCTTCCGCTGGGGTATAGGTTTTCTCTTACAGGCCTTTTGGGTTTTATACGTCCAAGACGGCAATCAGGAGGAAAAGATGGCGATTGATTTTGTAATTCCGGACGACGCGAAAGAGGTCCGCGCACGCGTTCGCCAATGGGTGCAAGATGAGTGCATTCCCGCTGAAAAGCGCCTCCAAAATGGTGAAGCCTTGGACTCGGTTCTCAGCGATTTGCGGACCAAAGCGCGGGGCCAAGGCCTGTGGTTGCCTTTCATTCCAAAAGAGCATGGCGGCATGGGGCTTGGCCCACTCGCCAATGCGCTCGTGCAAATGGAATTGGGACAAAGCCATCTTGGCGCGCTGTCGATGAATAGCCAGGGTCCTGACGACGCGACCATGCTCACGCTACTCGCGCACGGCACGGATTTTCAGAAAGAGAAATTCCTGAAGCCGCTGCTAAATGGCGAAAAGCGCATTTGCTATTCGATGACGGAGAAAGCCGCCGGCGCGGATGCGACCGGCATGCAAACGCGTGCGGAAAAAGATGGCAAAGGCAATTACGTTCTGAACGGCGAGAAATGGTACTCGTCTTCCGCTAATGTTGCGGACATCGCTGTGGTTATGGCCAAGACCAATCCAGAGGCGCCAAGGCACCAGCAATTCTCAACCTTTATCGTTGAGCTCCCGAATCCTGGATATCGCATCATCCGCAACATCCCGACCATGGCCATCCATCGTGACTATCAAGAGGCGATGGGCGCGGCGCATTGCGAAATTGCGATTGAAGATCTGGTCGTCCCTGAAGAGAATTTGCTCGGCGGCGAAGGTCAAGGCTTTGCCATGGGACAGCATCGCTTGGCCTATGGGCGGCTCCGACACGGCATGCACAATGTTGCCATGGCCCAACGCGCGCTCGATCTCGCAACGGCGCATGTCACGCAGCGCTCAACATTCGGCAAAGGCTTGGAAGACCGCCAAGGCGTCCAATTCATGCTCGCCGAATGTGCGAGCCAGCTCTACATCGCCCGTCTCATGCTTATGCATATCGCTTATAAAGCAGAGAATGGGCTCGATATCCGCCAAGAGAATGGCATTGCCAAAGTCTTCCTCGCCAACATGGTCCACAAAGTCGTCGACACCGCGATCCAATTACACGGTGCCTTAGGCTATTCCACCGATACGCCATTGGCGGCTTGGTATACGCACATCCGATCACAACGGCTGGTCGATGGGCCGGACGAGGTTCACAAGTGGATTACTGGGAAGAATGTCATCCGCGCCTATAAGAAGGATGGCACAACGGCCGCCGCCGCGGGCGGCGACCTGCTCTAAGTCCTAGCTGTCTGCCGCCTGAATTTTGTCCATGGTGCGCAACTCGAAGTCGCTGGCATCATGGCGTTCGGGCAGCTGGCTCGACAGCTCTCCCCAGACGCGGTTGACCATCCGCCCACGTTGAACCGCAGGCCGGTCCATCAATTGATCGGTCCAGCGGTTCACATGTTTGTATTCGTGCACGGAAAGGAACTCGGCGGCTTCATAAAGGACGCCTTTGGCCAGCGAGCCGTACCAGGGCATGATCGCCATATCAGCAATCGAATATTCACTGCCTGCCATATATTCATTGTCGGCCAGATGGCGATCGAGCACGTCCATTTGGCGTTTCACTTCCATGGCAAATCGATTGATCGGATATTCCATCTTATAGGGCGCATAAGCATAAAAGTGCCCAAAGCCGCCGCCCAGATATGGCGCTGAGCCCATTTGCCAGAACAGCCAGTTCATCGCCTCGGTCCGGCCTTTATGGTCTTTCGGCATGAAGGCGCCATCAAATTTTTCGGAGAGATAGGTCAGGATAGAGGCGCTCTCGAACACGCGGGTCACGGGATCAGTTGTATGATCAGCCATGACGGGAATTTTGGAGTTTGGATTAATCTCAACATAGCCCGAGCCAAACTGATCGCCTTCACCAATATTGATCAGCCAAGCATCATACTCTGCGCCGGAATGACCAGCCGCCAGCAGCTCTTCCAGCATGATCGTGACTTTAACGCCATTCGGAGTCGCTAAGGAATAAAGCTGAAGGGGATGTTTGCCGACTTTTAGCTCTTTGTCATGCGTCGGTCCGGCAATGGGTCGATTGATATTGGCAAAGCGGCCGCCGCTTTCTTGGTCCCAAGTCCAGACTTTTGGGGGCGTGTATTCATTATCAGCCAAGGGGCGCTCCTTTTCGGTTCCTGCGCAAGTTTGTCTACGGATACATAAGAAGCTCCCCTCGCGAAAGCCTAGACCCAGAATTGGAATAGGGTCTATGCGGACACTGGGAGAGGCCTTTCCTGGTCTATACAGACATTCAAATGGGAGACCGAAACGATGAGCGATCTGGTCACACGGCAAGACGAAAACGGATTGAGTTGGCTCACGCTCAATCGGCCTGACAAACTCAATGCATTGACGGTGGGTATGTTCAAAGAGCTCCGCCAGCACGTGATCGATTTGCGCAAGGATGAGTCCATTGGATGCGTCATCCTAAGAGGCGCCGGCAAATGCTTTTCTGCCGGTCATGATCTTGCTGACATTGCTGAAGGCGAAGACGTTCCTTCGCGCGGCTGGCATTCAGAAACGCTACGTTTGATGGAAAAGCTCCCCAAACCGGTCATCGCTGGCGTGCACGGACATTGCTATACGGGCGCTCTGGAAGTGGCTTTGGCCGCAGACTTCATTCTGGCGGCAGACACGGCCAAGTTCGCGGACACCCATGCGAAATGGGCACTGACCCCGATTTGGGGCATGAGCCAACGCCTGCCGCGCCGCGTTGGCACCGCCACAGCGAAACGATTAATGTTCACCGCAGAAACCGTTCGCGCCGATGCTGCCTTGGAAATGGGTTTGTGCGAAGCTGTGTTCGAAGAGGCCAAGTTTGAAGACGAGCTGCGCGCCTTTGCGCAGAAGATTCTCGCCAATTCAAGCTTCTCTCACGCCGCCAATAAACGCCTCTTGGAAGCGACTGATTCAGACCCGATGGATGCTGGTTTACAGTGGGAAATCACTGAGAATGAAGGCGTCGGGCCCGATATGCATGACCGGATCAATGCCTTTATGAAAAAGTAAACGCTCAGAGATGGCACGCCGCTTGCTGGAGAATCGGCAAGTTTGAAGTGGAAATCTGCCATCATGAAACGTTTTCTGGCCTGCTTATGCTTAATCGCCACGCCCTTATCCGCGGAAGCGAGCACAGAGCTTGCCCGCCAATGGGGCGTCGAAGCGGTGCGTCTATCGGCTGAAACGTCGAGCCTGATCGCTTCGGTCGATATGGGCGAAACGGCCCAGATTTCCGACACGTTTGCTTTGGACGTTTATCGGTTTGGCCGAACCTCGGCGGACTTGGCCCGCTGGATCGATCATTCGAATGGACCTGGCGATCTTGGCTGTATTTTCCGCGGCATGGCCTCTGAATCAGAAACGCAATTGATCGAACTTGAAGCACCGACAAACCAAGTCGAGCAACGCGAGAGTTTGCGTCGATTGGCGGAGATGTTTGCGGACGCCGAAATTATCGCCATTGCCGCTCAACGCCGGGCGCCCGCGCGCGCCGTTGGCGTGCATACGAGCGCCAATTCTTGCGGTGCAGACGCGGATATGGCGCTACAAGCGCTGCGATAGAGACTTACCAAACCATCGCTTCGCGCAACTCAGCACGTAAATTCGCAGGCATTTCGATTGTGCCTGACCCTTGTTTCAGGTCTTGCGGCGCGTCTTCTGGCTTCAGATATCGCCACCCTTGAAAGGCGCGCTTCGGTGTCGGCTCGACAGCGATCAGTTCCGGATCGAAGACCAATTCGCAGGCTTTGCGACCACCGCGATCAGTAATCTCTTTGACGTCCAAAATGCGCTGACGCACCAGAATAATGCCTTTGGTGACCCAATAGATCGAGCCGCCATCGCTCAACTCCCCGCCGCGCTTCGGCACCATACGGGTATGATGATACGGCAACGGTGAGGATTGCATCAGCCGCGCCTGCCAGCGCTCAATGTCCGAGGCATCATCGGCCCCTACGCAAAGTTTCACCATGTGAATCATCTCTACAAACGTAAACGAGGATTAATGTCTGTGAAGGTGGAAAATCTGTCACAGCGCGTCATAATCTTAGTCAGATGGGATAACCCGAGGAGACACAGATGTTGAAGTGGATGGGATTGGCTGCAAGCGCGGCTCTGTTTTCGTTAAGTGCACAGGCACAAGATGGCCATGATGTCTTTGGGACCTTCTTAACGCAAGCTGGCACATCGACGGTCACCATTGAAGATTGCGGGGATGGCAGCCCTTGCGGCCGGGTCTCCTGGATCGATCCTGAGGCGATGGAGCCTGGAATGACGCCGGAAACCGCGCTCACGCAAGCGGGCGAGCCCGTCCTGGGCCTGCTGATGCTGCAAGGCTTTGAAAAACGCCGCAAAGATTGGCGCGGCGGGACCATTTATGATCCTGAGAATGACAAATCGTATGCATCGCGCCTGAAGCGCTTGAATGATGGCCGGTTGCAGGTCAAAGGCTGCGTTGGCCCGATTTGTCAGACTCAGGTTTGGTCGCTTGCTCCCGAAGCGCTACAAGCCTCCGCACCGGCTACAAACTAGCCCCCTGCGTACCCTTGTCGCTTGCGCATTTGGCGCGGCGTGCTACCTCGCGGCTTTCTAATTGCGCGGCGAGGATGGAGACAGCGACATGGGCACACTTGGAAACGACGCCACCCCTCGGATCGAATCCGACACGATGGGCAATGTCGAAGTCCCAGGAAACAAGTATTGGGGCGCTCAGGCGCAGCGCTCTTTAGGCAATTTTAAGATTGGCTGGGAGCAACAACCGCTGCCGCTCGTGCGCGCCCTCGGCATTGTCAAACGCGCCGCGGCTGAGACCAATATGGCGCTCGGCAAACTCGACGCGAAGCTCGGCGAGGCTATTATCACCGCTGCGAATGAGGTGATTGAAGGCAAGCTGGATGAGCACTTCCCCCTTGTTGTTTGGCAAACTGGTTCCGGCACACAGTCAAACATGAACACCAATGAAGTGATCGCCAATCGAGCGATTGAACTCCTTGGCGGTGAAATTGGCTCAAAAAGCCCTGTTCACCCCAATGACCATTGCAATATGAGCCAGAGCTCAAACGATACATTCCCGACCGCGATGCACATCGCCGCGGCAGAAGAGATCACGCATCGTCTTTTGCCGGCATTGCAGAAGCTTCACAATGCCTTGAACGATAAGGCCCAAGCCTGGACGGATATCATCAAGATCGGTCGGACGCATACCCAAGACGCGACGCCTGTGACGCTCGGCCAAGAATTCTCCGGCTATACGAAAATGGTCGAAATGGGCATTCAGCGGATCGAACAATCGCTTCCCGCCCTGCTCGAACTTGCGCAAGGCGGCACCGCCGTTGGCACCGGCCTATCGACGCCCATCGGATTCGCTGAAGGTGTGGCCGACAAAATCGCACAAATCACCGGCCTCAACTTCGTCACGGCCCCAAATAAGTTCGAGGCCCTGTCGGCGCATGACGCCATGGTTTTTGCCCATGGCGCGATCACAACGGCGGCCATGTCCTGCTTCAAGATCGCCAATGACATTCGGTTCTTGGGGTCTGGCCCGCGCTCTGGCCTGGGCGAACTGGCTTTGCCAGAGAATGAGCCGGGCTCTTCGATCATGCCAGGCAAAGTGAACCCGACCCAATGTGAAGCGATGACGCAAGTTTGCGCGCATATTCACGGTAATAATGCCGCCATCGGATTTGCTGGCAGCCAAGGTCATTTCGAGCTGAACGTCTTCAATCCGATGATGAGCTACAATTTGCTACAGTCCATCCGCTTGCTCGCGGACGCCGCCGTCTCGTTCACCGATAATTGCGTCGTGGGCATAGAGCCGCGCTTGGACAATATCCAGAAGGGCTTGGAAAATTCGCTCATGCTGGTCACGCCGTTGAAAGAAAAATACGGCTATGACCGCGCTGCCAAGATCGCCAAAATGGCCCACAAGAATGGCACCACGCTGCGTGAAGAAGCGATCGCCGATGGCATCCCAGCCGATGATTTTGACGCGATTGTGCGGCCAGAGAAGATGATTGGTCCGGGGTGACAATTGAATGAATTACGGAATACCGTATTGTTCCGTAATGATAGATTCAGATGCGCTTAGAGCAGAGATTGGGGCGTCGACGCAGTCGATCGCTCAGATTGCTGATCGTGCAGGGATTCCGCGTTCAACGCTTTACAGTTTTGTTGCCGGCGAAACCAAGCACCTTCGCGCAGACACTCAATCGCGCGTCGAAAATGCGCTCTCGACATTTCCGAACAAAGTGTTGCGAGAAGACCCTGCACCGTTCGATCGCGAGCTAAAGGCAGAAGCTGATTCACTCGGCTTAGATCCGGAGGCTATCGCAAGAAAAGCAGTAGAAGCCGCGATCAAGCGCAAGCGCATGGAAGCTTGGATTGAAGAGAATCGCGAAGCGATGGAGGCGAATGCCAAAGACATCCGCGAGAATGGACTTTGGTCTGATGGATTACGCACATTTTGACCATGGACCGATACGCCATCGTGACTTTAAAGAGCCGCCAAGACGGTGAGTTCATACTGCTGAGCTATCCCGGCATGGAAACAAACGGAACCATGGTGATCGCACCGCTTGTTCCGGAAGACCGTATCGGTATCGTCGAAACGCTTCACCCGATCGTCGAAACGCCAATGGGGCGTCGCGTCATCGCCGTCGAACGGATGGCCGGCGTTGCGAGAGATCTTGTTCAAGAAACACCTCCCTCGCTGATCGATGATGAGTATCCCATTAGTTGTGCCCTTTCGCGCTTCTTCTATGGGAACTGACGCGTGCGAAAAATCACGCTATTAGGGCGAGAGAATCACTTAGGCTAATTAGAAAGCTATTTATCTATGAACACCGCCCCTGTCGGCTCGAAAGCCAATCCATCTGAATTTGATGTCATGCCCCGTCTGGCGGAGGACGAGCCCTATTTCGTCATTCGTGCCCAGGATCCTTTGTCGAGCGCGCTGGTCGAACTGCACGCCTATATCGGTGCTGGGCAAGCCGGTGCTGCGCACAATAAGCTGGCGGAGATTATGGCGCTGACCTCGGCCAAGGCACCGCGTCCAGCCTCCAGCCCGAAATATCGCGAGACGTTTGCGATTTCGCTCGCCATGGAACAATGGCGTAACGCGCATCGCGGAGAATAGGTTTGGTCGAGCCGATCAATCTCAACAAGTTTCGCAAAGCCAAAGCGCGCGCTGAAAAAGAACAGCGCGCGCAAGAGAACCGCATCAAGCACGGGCGAAGCAAGGCGCAAAAGGCTCAAGATAAGCAAACCAAGACCCGCCAGTCATCAGAGCATGATGGCAAAAAACGCGACTGAATATACCCCCAATTCTAGCATGGCCCTTGAGCGATAAGCCTATCTCAGGCAAAGACGCCTCGGGTTGAGTAAATTCGAGTTACGGGACTAGCGATTGTGATCAACAAAATACTCGTCATTGGCGGCGCGGGCTATATCGGCTCGAATGCCTGTAAAGCCATCAAAATGAGCGGGCGCGAACCCGTTGTGTTCGACAATTTGTCCAGCGGCCATCGCCATGCGGTCAAATGGGGCGAACTCATCGAAGGTGATATTCGAAATGAAGACGAGATTCGGGCCGCACTCGAGCGCATCCGTCCGGACGCCGTGATGCATTTTGCCGCCAATATCGAGGTTGGCGAAGGCGAAAAAGCGCCAGGCGCATTCTATGAGAACAATGTCGCCGGCACGCTAAATGTGGTGCGCGCCATGCTCGATCTTGGCTTGCAGAATTTTATCTTCTCATCGACCTGCGCGATTTATGGCGATCCAGAAAGCCTGCCTTTGGTTGAAGACATGCCGAAAAAGCCGGTCAGCGTGTATGGCCGCTCGAAGCTGATGGTTGAGACAATTCTGGAAGACCTCTCTCGGGCGGAGGGGCTGCGTTATGCTGCGCTTCGTTATTTCAATGCCGCTGGCGCTGACCTCGACGGCGAGGTTGGCGAGGAACATGATCCCGAAACGCATCTCATCCCGAATGCGATCAAGGCCGCGGCCGGTCTTGGTCAAGGCATGAAACTGTTCGGCGACGATTATCCCACGCCAGATGGCACCTGTATTCGAGACTATATCCATATCGCCGATTTGGTCTCAGCCCATATTCTCGCTGCTGAGCATATCAACGCCACCGGTGAAAGCCTGCAGCTCAATCTTGGCACTGGCAACGGCTTTACGGTGAAACAGGTTCTGGATGCTGTCGAACGGGCCGTTGGGAAGCCCGTCCCCGTGGAAATCGGCCCGCGCCGTCCGGGCGATGCGATCGCGCTTTACGCAGATACGTCAAAATCCAAAGCCATACTAAACTGGGTGCCCGAGCATTCCGATATGGATACGATTGTGTCGTCCGCCTGGGCCTTTCACAAACGCGTATGGGGCCTCGATTAGGCGGTTCGCAAGTCCCAGACATGAACACCGCGTTGTGACAAACGCACGGGATTCCAAGCCATTGAGCGCACCAGATTCCAAATCGCTTCGCGGTTAGGCTTGACCGTATACTCATCTTGCCAGCGCAGGGACCATCCGTCCTTCAGGCCGTGCCACATGCCCTTGCGCATGCCCTTGAGATCGGCATGCCCCATATTGCGAAGATAGATGTACAGCATCAATGCGAGATGGCCCGGCAAAGTTAAGATCAGCACGGAAAGCGGCATATTCTTCAAATACGCCCAGGTGCGATTGCGGAACCCATGATACATCGTGAAATGACTGTACCGTCCGCTGGTCGCGCTCCCCTTATGATGAATGATGGCGTCAGGTAGGAACACGCATTTTTCATTGCTCAATTGCAAACGCATCCCAAGATCGACATCTTCGCAATAGCAGAAGAAGCGCTCATCAAATCCGCCAATCTCAAGAAACAATTGCCGGTCATAGACAGCGCTCGCACCACATGGGCTGAAACATAAGCTGTCGCGATTTGGCAGTTCCGAGATCGGTCGCTCAAACCCTCCACGCCAAGGGATTCCGAACGCAAAATAGGCATCACCTGCGCCGTCGAGCAATTCCGGCTCATCCATATTGATTTGGCCGCAGGCAAACACACGGCAATTGCGGTGACGCTCTGTCGCCTTGTGGATTTCAGCCAGCCAATTGGGGTCAGCCGTGGCATCGGGATTTAGCAAAGCCAACCATTTTCCAGTCGCTTCTTGCGCCGCGAGATTGTTCCCCTTTGCGAACCCGTGATTCGTTTTTTCGCGTAAAACGCGAATATTCGGAATGCCACTTGTGTCGAGATCGCCTATCGGATTGCGCTCGCTATGATTGTCCACAACAAGAACTTCGAAATCTCTGAATGTCTGATTTTTCAATGAATTCAATGCATTCTGAAGCAATTCGCCTGCATTGTAATTTACAATCAGCACGGAAAATAACGGCTGCACTCTACTCACGAATGACTCCCTCAAAGCGGGGTCAGGCCCCGATCATTCTTTCAGCCACGTATGCACATCGCCTCTCAGGCGACAACAGTAATTTTGAATATTAACCAAAAACAATGCAATCACGTCTCAGTTTTCATGAGACGTGTTTGAAATGTAGGCACATATAAATTTTTACTTGGCCAAGGCCTTTAACTCATTGACCAGGTCAGTTTTCTCCCAACTGAAGGCCCCTGCGTCGGTCGGCGTTCGTCCGAAATGGCCATAGGATGCGGACGGGCTATAGATTGGTGCTTCCAGTTTCAAATGGTTGCGAATCCCACGCGGTGACAGATCAACAAGCTCACGTAATTTGCGCGCAATAGTGTCTTCGCCAACTTCACCCGTGCCGAACGTGTCGACATAGAGTGAGAGCGGTTGAGCGACACCAATGGCATAGCTGACCTGGATGTTGCAGCGCTTTGCCAATCCGGCCGCGACGACATTCTTCGCCAGGTAACGCGTCGCATAGGCAGCCGAGCGATCTACCTTTGACGGGTCTTTACCGGAAAACGCGCCGCCGCCATGCGGCGCTGCACCGCCATACGTATCGACAATGATCTTGCGACCCGTCAGTCCGGCGTCTCCGTCAGGGCCACCAATCACGAAGCGTCCCGTCGGATTGACGTAGAACTTATCTTCGACTGGGAACCAGCCCTCGGGCAAAACGTCTTTGACCACGGGGCGAATGATTTCCCGTAATTCGTCCAGTGTCGCTGAGTCTTTGTGTTGGTGCGAGACCACGATGGCATTGACGCCAACCGGACGTGAGCCGTCATATTGCAGCGTCACTTGACTTTTGGCATCGGGCTCCAATTCGGGATGCGTGCCATTGTGGCGGAGTTCAGCCAGCTTGCGTAAAATTTGGTGCGAGTAGACCAAAGTCGCGGGCATCAATTCTGGCGTCTCGTCCGTGGCATAGCCAAACATGATACCCTGGTCGCCGGCGCCTTCCTCTTGGTGCAGGCCCTGACCGGCTTCAACGCCCTGAGCGATTTCAGCCGATTGACCATGAACGTGGTTTTCAACCGACATGTTCTGCCAATGGAACCCGTCCTGCTCATAGCCAATCGCTTTGACCACATCGCGGGCAGCTTGGTTCATTTCGTCTTTGGTGACGACTGCGCCATTATTGGTGCGGACTTCACCCGCCAAGACCACGCGATTGGTCGTGGTCAGGGTTTCAACGGCCACCTTTGCGGTCGGATCTTTGCCTAGGAATAAGTCCACGACCGCATCAGAGATTTGGTCTGAAACTTTGTCTGGATGTCCCTCAGAAACACTCTCAGACGTAAACTCATGATGCTGCAATGGCATAGCGTGTCTCCCCTCGCCGACTAGTAGCGGTAATGCTCAGGCTTGAATGGTCCCTGCGTCGTCACGCCGATATAGTCGGCCTGCTCATCAGAGAGTTTGGTCAGTTCAACCCCAAGCTTTTCCAGGTGCAAGCGGGCAACTTTCTCGTCCAAATGCTTCGGCAATGTGTAGACCTCATTGCCATACTCACCCTTATTCTCGTGCAGAGCGATCTGGGCCAGCGTTTGGTTGGTGAACGAGGCGGACATAACAAAACTTGGGTGACCGGTGGCATTGCCGAGGTTCACCAGACGGCCTTCGGACAAGAGAATAATCCGCTTGCCATCTGGGAAGGTGACCATATCGACTTGGGGTTTGATATTGGTCCACTTGAAATTGCGCAGACCTTCGACTTGGATCTCATTGTCGAAATGGCCGATATTACAAACAATGGCCATATCCTTCATCGCCCGCATATGGTCGACCGTCAGGATGTCTTTGTTGCCCGTGGCGGTGACAAAGATGTCGGCTTTTGGCGCCATCGTGTCGATGGTCTGAACGTCATATCCGTCCATAGCGGCCTGCAAAGCGCAGATTGGGTCGACTTCAGAAACCGTGACGCGCGCCCCGGAGCCAGACAGAGACGCCGCAGAGCCTTTGCCAACATCGCCATAGCCCGCAACAAAGGCGGTCTTACCGGCCATCATCACGTCCGTGCCACGACGGATCGCATCGACCAGAGATTCCTTACAGCCATACTTATTGTCGAATTTCGACTTGGTGACCGAGTCATTGACGTTAATGGCCGGGAAAGGCAGCTCATTCTTGCTGGCCAATTGATACAAGCGGTTGACGCCTGTTGTGGTTTCTTCCGAAACGCCGCGAATGCCATTCTTGATGCGCGAGAACCAGCCCGGTGTTTCTGTCATCCGCTTACGGATTTGACGGAACAGAGCCTCTTCTTCTTCGGAGCCCGGATTGTCGAGAACAGATGGATCGGCTTCGGCTTTTTCGCCAAGGATCAGATACATGGTGGCATCGCCGCCATCGTCCAAGATCAGATTGACGGTTTCGCCATTTGGCCACTCAAAGATGCGATCAGCGAATTGCCAATACTCATCCAGCGTTTCGCCTTTATGGGCAAAGACAGGTGTGCCCGCGTCCGCGATGGCAGCGGCCGCATGATCTTGCGTGGAATAGATATTACAGCTGGCCCAGCGCACTTCCGCGCCGAGCGCTTCGAGGGTTTGGATCAGAACCGCGGTCTGGATCGTCATGTGTAGCGATCCGGCGATCCGCGCGCCTTTCAAAGGTTGGCTTGGACCATACTCTGCCCGCGCGGCCATCAGGCCTGGCATTTCGGTCTCTGCGATTTCGATTTCCATCCGGCCAAAATCAGCCTGGCTGATGTCTGCGACAGCATAGTCTTGAGACATATCAACGATCCTTTATATGAATTTTCTTGGCCTATAGCACGCATAGCGACTTTGTACAGGCGGGAATCGTCAATCGATGTGACGGCTCTGTTTTGGGATTGCGCGGCGCGGCTGGCCAAGTCCCGCTGGTTTGACTAAGAGCGGCGCGAAGGAACCTAAAAGCGAGATCAAAAATGAGCGTGGTAAGTCTAGACGCCCTCGATTGGAAAATTGGTACAGGCCAGCCTTTGGCGGTGATTGCCGGGCTGAATGTTCTGGAAGATCTCGATCTCGCGCTGACCGTCGGCAAAGAGCTGAAGGCGATTTGTGAGCAGCTTGGCCTGCCTTACATTTTCAAAGCAAGCTTCGACAAAGCCAACCGGTCTTCGATCAAATCCTATCGCGGTCCTGGCTTCGAGACCGGCGTCCCGATGCTGGCAGAGATTAAGCAAGAACTCGGCGTTGGGATTTGCACCGACTTGCACGAACCGCATCAAGCGGACGGTGTGGCCGAAGTGGCCGATCTGGTGCAATTGCCCGCCTTTCTGGTTCGCCAGACGGACCTTGTCGTCGCCACGGCCAAAGCCGTCGAGAAATATGGCAAAGTGGTGCACGCCAAGAAACCGCAATTCATGGCGCCTTGGGACACAAAGAACATTGTTTCCAAAGTCGGCGAAATCCTTCCCGAAAATCGATTGATCTTATGCGAACGCGGCTCAAGCTTCGGCTATAATAATCTTGTGGTCGACATGCTCAGCATTCAGCAAATGCAATCGCTCGGCTGCCCCGTGACCATCGACGCGACCCATGCTGTGCAATTACCAGGGGCGGACCCACGCACCGCCGGTGCATCAACCGGTGGACGCCGAGAAGGCGTTGGCACGATTGCCAAGTCCGCCGTCGCTGCGGGCGCTGATGGCGTGTTCTTGGAGTTCCACATCGATCCGGACAAAGCGCTGTGCGACGGCCCAAGCTGTCTGCCTTTGACGGCGGCCGAACCCCTGCTCCGTGAGCTGAAAGCCATTCATGAGATCGTCAATTAGGGCCTGACATTCCAATCTAATAGTGTCGCCCCGTCCGGTTCGGTGCGGATTAGGCCATATGCGCCTGTTTTTAGCTTGATCGACCCGAGTTCGCACTGAACTCTGATCACGACATCCAAGACGAACCGGGCAATTCCGTTGGACGTGACAATCAGGACTGGGGGGAATGAGTTCGGACCAGACAGAGTATTGAGCAAACTCGCCCATTCCGCGATCAAATCATCCGGCACGACCCGCCAGTCAGGCGGCGGGACCGCATCTTTATCCCACGCTTTGAGCGCGGCGTCGCCAATACGGGCAATCACTTTGTCTTCGGGCTGATTCTCATCTGGTCCGTAGTCAATCTCACGCAAGAAATCGAGCTCCTGGAGACCTCGCCGGCTCCCACACGCACTTATAATGGTCTCGGCGGTTTGCCGCGTGCGCCGCAACGCGCTGCAAAAAGCGACATCGAATCCACTTGGCGCGATGTCGCGGAAATGCGTCGCAAGCGCATCCGCCTGCACTTGTCCGGAACTCGATAAAGGAAGATCTGTTCGCGCCCCAACACGCGTGACCGTGTTGCCCTTATCGAACGTGTTTCCGTGGCGAACGATGTAAATATCCGTCATGACGTGAACTCAGCGAGGGGCTCACCATGCTTGGCAATGAGCTGTTCCGCATGCGCCGCGTCTTGCGGCGTATCAATGCCCCACATAGCGCTCGGGGCAGCGGGCACTTTTACCGCTTGGATTCGCAGCCCGTTTTCAAGGAAGCGTAGCTGCTCCAGCCCCTCTAAGCTTTCATAATGACCCTCTTCCAGCTGAACGAAAGCCGCCAAGGCGGCGCGCTTAAATCCATATAAGCCAATATGCCGCCAGACCGGCGAGAGCGGTTCCGCCGCGCGCAGCTTGTCTTCTTTGCGAATTGCGGGAAGGATATTTTTGGAAAACCAAAGCGCCTCATCCTGCGCATTGACGATGCAGGTGGTTCCGGAGAATGGCGTTTCTTGTTTGCGGGTGCGCAGCTCATCCAGATCCGTCCAACTCATCTGAACAATCGGCGTGACCGCATCGAGAGCGGTTGTCCGCCCGGTTTCAATAATTGCTGAAATATAGCTTGGCGGCGTAAAGGGGGCGTCGCCCTGCAAATTCACGATAAATTCGGTGTCCGGTGCAAACGCATTCACTGCCGCCCAGGCGCGGTCTGTGCCAGACGGCAAATTTGGATCGGTCATGACCACCGGCGCCCCGATTTCTTTGGCATGCGCCTCAATCTCTGGGTGATCGGTCGCGACGACGAAGGAAACGTCGGGATCGGCGTCGGCGCAGATCCGGGCAATCGACGCGACGCGAGCTAGCAGCGTTTGCCCGGCAATCGTGTGCAAGGGTTTTTGCGGGAAGCGGGTCGACGCATAGCGCGAAGGGACAACGATGAGGGTTTTCATTTGCACCCCTTTTGGCAGATTGGCGAAGACAGGATCAAGCTCCTAGTGGCGGACGTCGACGATTCCAAGATGGGTTTTACCTTGGCCAGATGCACCACGATATCCGTTTCCCGCAATTATCGATCTCTGCTCGCAAAGCTGTCGCTGTTTTCAGTAGGCTTCAATTAGCAGCCAGTATATGTTCTCAGGCGCGGAAAAGTCCTATGTGACGGAACACCGAGGCCAGCGAATCACGGCCTGAAGGAATTGCATGACCATCCTCATTACCGGCGTAGCAGGCTTTATCGGCGCCCATGTCGCGCAATCCCTTTTGCAATCGGGTGAATCCGTCATCGGTTTTGACAGCTTGAACCATTATTATGCGCCGCAATTGAAACGTGATCGGCTGGACTCCTTATGCCGGGATGGAGACTTTTCGTTTCATGAATTAGACGTCGCCTCGATTGAAACCATGAAGTCGGCCCTGAACGGGCGGAAACCGACAAAAATCCTACACTTGGCCGCGCAAGCCGGTGTCCGCTATTCCTTGCAAAACCCGGCCGCCTATACGGAAGCCAATCTTGAAGGCCATTTTGCGATGCTTGAGCTGGCCCGCGAGCTTGAGACTGAAAACATGGTCTATGCGTCATCGTCGTCCGTTTATGGCGGCAACACCAAAATCCCTTTCGCAGAGACCGACCAGACTGATGATCCCGTTTCGTTTTACGGGGCGACAAAAAAGTCCAATGAGCTGATGTCGCAATCTTATGCCCGGCTTTACGGCCTATCGCTGACCGGGTTGCGATTTTTCACCGTCTATGGGCCCTGGGGACGCCCAGACATGGCCTATTGGATCTTTGCCGAGCGGATCTTGAAAGGCGAGCCGATCAAAGTGTTCAATCATGGCAAAATGAGCCGGGACTTCACCTATATCGATGATATTGTCGACGGCACGATAGCCGCGCTCGAACGCCCCGCGAGTGGTCTCTCTTTGCCCGTCCCACATCGCGTTTACAATCTTGGCAATGATCGACCAGAACCGCTCATGGATCTCATCCGCCTGACCGAATCTGGAATGAAGATGGACGCCGTAAAACAGTTTGAAGACATGCAGCGCGGTGACTTAGAACGCACCTGGGCCGATATTGAACGCGCCCGCGCAGAACTCGACTATGCTCCTAAAGTCAGTTTAAGCGATGGCATATCCGCGTTCGCCGACTGGTTCCTGCCCCGCTGGAAACGCTATTGTTAATCTCAAATGCAGTCATGCATGAAGGACCGAGCCGAATGAGCACGCCAACAGAAACCGCCCTCGACGTTCTGGAAACCGAGCGCGCTGGTATTGAAGAACTAATTGCGGCGCTGCGCGATCAGAGCGCAGATCTTAGCGATCAGTTTGAGCGCGCAATCTCCACCATTATGAGCGCAGCGGGACGCACGATTGTGACCGGCATGGGAAAGTCGGGCCATATTGCCCGAAAGATCGCCGCGACATTTGCCTCGACGGGCACACCTGCCGTCTATGTTCACCCAGGTGAGGCGAGCCATGGCGATCTCGGGATGATTTCTGAAGATGACGTCGTCATCGCTCTATCCAATTCCGGCGAAACCCCTGAATTGGGCGACATCATCGGCTATTGCGGGCGATTTGATATCCCCCTGATCGGAATGACATCAGGCGCAGAATCGAGCCTGGCAAAAGGATCGACCTTCACGCTGCTCGTCCCGAAATCTAAAGAAGCGTGTGGCGTCACCAAAGCGCCGACCACGTCGACCACACAGATGCTGGCGCTCGGCGACGCATTGGCGGTCGCCTTGCTGCGCCAAAAAGGCTTCAGTGCTCGTGATTTTCATACCTTCCACCCAGGCGGCAAGCTGGGTGCCGCCTTGAAGCGCGTGACCGACTTGATGCACCACAAAGAAATGCCGCTTTGTGCGCCAGACGCAGAATTTTCCGACATTGTGGAGAAGATCACTGAGGGTGGCTTTGGATGCTGCGGGGTAATCCAAGATCAGAGACTGGTTGGGATCATAACGGATGGCGACATTCGGCGTGCCTTAACGGGTTCAATCGAAGGTCTAACCGCAGGCAAAATGATGACGGAAAACCCCCGCACCATTTCTGAAGATGGTTTGGCCGCGGAAGCCCTCTCAATGTTGAGCGAGTTCAAAATTACGGCACTTTTCATTGTGAATGACGAAAAACAACCCGTCGGGTTGCTACATGTCCATGACTGCCTTGCGATTGGCGTGGTTTGAGGTAGAGAGCTGAGGCACGATTTGTGCAGGCCTCAACTGATTTTCGAATGTTCGACTCAGTATGACGCAAGCTGGGGAGCGTATAGTGTTCAGAATTCATCCGGTCATTCTCTGTGGCGGCTCGGGAACGCGGTTGTGGCCCTTGTCGACACCTCGCACCCCGAAACAGTTTTTAAAGCTGACATCGTCGCGAAGCATGATCGAAGAAACGGCTGGAAGATTTCAGTCGACCGAATTACCCGAGTTGGAATTTGCTGACCTGCTCGTCGTTGGCGCCAAGCGCCACGAAGCATTGCTGGATGCGCAATTACCCAATGCCCAAATGATCTTGGAACCGATGGGTCGGAACTCTGCGCCTGCGGTCGCTGCAGCGTGTATCGCGCGATCGCCCGATGATTTGATTTTAATTCTGCCCGCAGATCATGACATTCGCGATGTGAAGGCCTTCCATGAAGCGATCGCCATAGCCGCGGATGCCGCTCAGGACGGTGCAATTGTCACATTCGGGATTCAACCGTCTCACCCCGCGACCGGTTATGGTTACATCAAATCTGGAGCGTCCACGTCTGAGGATGGAGCCTTGGATGTCGAGGCCTTTGTCGAAAAACCAGATTTAGCCACCGCCCAAACCTATCTCGAGTCTGGCAGCTATTACTGGAATGCCGGCATCTTCCTCTTCAAAGCGGGCACCATGTTGGACGCGCTGGATACATTCGCGCCTGAAGTGGCCGCCGGAACGCGACAGGCCATGGGCGCGGCGGGCGCAAACAGAACACACCTCGATCCTGAAGCATTCGCAGCAACGCCAAGCATTTCGATCGATTATGCGGTGATGGAAAAGGCTTCAAACGTAAGAACCGTTCCGGTCTCCATGGGGTGGAGCGATGTGGGCGGATATCGCGCACTGCATGAATTGTTGACCGAGTCCGATGCCGAGAATTACACGTCCGGCCCGGTTCATGTGCAGAACTCAACCGGTCTCTATGTCCGCTCAGAAGGCCCCGCTGTCTCGGTCAACGGACTTTCGGACCTGGTGATTGTTGCCACAGAAAATGAAGTCATGATCACCCCCAAAGATGATGATGCGGCAGTCAAAGAATTGGGAAAAGAGGTTCAAGAGAACCGCTATGCCCTCGGTTTTTCGCCTGAATTGAGAACTCGCGCACGCGACTGGTTGTGGACGGCATTCGACGTTTGGTCTGAGAAAGCCTGGGACCCTGAACGCGGTGGATTCGTTGAACAGCTCGATATGGAGGGGCGTCCAGATCGAGCTGCAAACCGACGCGTACGGGTACAAGCGCGACAAGTGTTCAGCTTCGCCAAAGCCATTGAGATGGGCTGGCCAGGCACGAACGCTGCGCGGGATTTGGTGGACAAAGGTCTGGACTATATCGATCAGCGTTTGCGACACCCCGATGGTGGGTGGGTGCATGTGGTCGATGCCGACGCCCAAACCGTCGATGAGACGCGGGACCTCTATGATCACGCCTTCATCATCTTGGCAGGTGCCGCAGCATATAAAGCAACTGGGAGCGCCCTTGCCTTGCGCCTCGCCGACGAAGCCATCGCCTTCATCGATGCCGAATTGAAAGACCATGACCATGGCGGCTGGTTTGAGAGCTTGCCTCATAAGCTACCGCGACGCTCAAATCCGCACATGCATTTATTGGAAGCGATGATGGAGTATCATCAAGCCACCGGATGCGAGAAAGCTCTGGCACGGGCGAGCGAAGTGGTGCGATTATTTGAGACAAAGTTCTTCAATCCCGCCACGGATATTATGGCGGAGTTTTTCTCCGAAGATTGGCAACCAAACACAAAGAGCGACGATGTGATTTGGGAACCAGGTCACCATTATGAGTGGGCGTCGCTCCTATACATGTTCAGTAAACTTAGCGACCACGACAGCGGAAGCTGGCGAAGTCGGCTTATCAAACAAGCCGATCGCGCCGGCATAAACGCGGTGACTGGTTTTCCATTCAATGCGCTCAAAGCAAATGGCGAAGTTGTGAATGATAAAAGCAGACTTTGGCATCAACTGGAGCGAGTCCGCGCATATTTAGCGCATCCGGCATCCGGATCCGTCGAAATAGCTGAGATCGAGCTTTTGTCTTGTCTTGAAAATTATCTTTGCCGCGGCCCTCAAGGCGGCTGGATCGACGAACTGAACACCGAAGGAATTTCATGCTCCAATCACGTTCCTGCCAGCATGCTTTATCATGTCATAACAACCTTCATTCTTTTGATTGAGTGATGGGACGCACTAGCTTTCCGCGTCCACACAAATCAACCAAATAGTTCTTGAGGCTTTGACTGCTTGAAGATGGATCATTGCGTTTTGGGAAGTGAAGACAAATGCTGCTTCATGCGCTCGCCTATACCCGCGTGATTGTAGTCTTGAACAATCCTCTGCTTCGCCGCCAGTCCGAGCGAATCTGCGTAGTCACGATCATTTGTAATGTTCGTTAATGCAGCTATGGCCTCTTCGTGAATAGCGTCCGCCCACAGAGCATTCTTCGCGCGATATATCCCATAATCATCTTGGCAACGAATGAGATCATGGCCAACCAAATGCGCGGTCGTTGAGTCAGTGAAATCCATGTTTCCCGACCAACCCGTCGTTATGACGGGTTTTCCGAGCGCCATAGCCTCTGCCAGGACAAGTCCAAAGCCTTCCGCGCGATGCAATGAAACAAGGCAATCAATAGAGGCTAAAAGTTGCCAGCGCTCGGTTTCGGAGAGAGATTCGTCGAGAACTGATATATTATTCGCAGCGCCCACGTCCGCCATGAGATCGGATTTATACTCGGGCTCGCGATCCAAATTCCTTGTCTTAAGCAAAAGGTGCACGTCTTTGCGATCTCGGAAGGCGTCCTTAAACGCACGAATCGTTGCAAAGGGATTCTTTCGCTGCAACGACGACATCGAATCTGCCATGGACAAAAAGACAAAAGCCTCGTCAGGAATTTTCGAAATCGAGGCCCGATCGGGTGAAATAGCGGGAGGCGAAATCGCATGCGGGAATATGTGTATCGCGGGAGCTTTAGGATGGCGTGCGAGCGCATCGGCTGTAAACGAACTTATAGTCCAAAGCTCAGACAGGAACGGAAACGCCTTATCCCATTGCTGAGGGAATACGGGGAGCTCCCAAGCCCAATAGCCAATCGTATACCAGTTACGATTCCGGGTCATTCCGAGTAGTTCCAGCGCTGTACTGGTTTCAGGACCATTCAATTGCAGGATCAAAGTTCCTTCCCGTGCATCAGGCATAGGATGACAAACAATCGGGCTTTCCATATCAACCGGGGCAAGTTGCTCTGATAAGTCGACGGCGATCGGCGACAAGCCAGCAGCCGCAAGCGATCGATATGTGGACCGTGCGGCTTCGCCGATCCCATTTGCGGTACTAAACAAACCGGCCACAACCAATGGCGATGTGCCAAGAGGTGTGGCGCGATCAGCTGGGCGTGCGAGCTGAGATAGCGCGTACGCACGTTGAACACCCGGGCCCGCTGTTTCCCAAAACGACTGCCGCAACCCTTTAGGTAGTTTTCTCCAGATCGCTCTGGCGGAGCCTAGAATGCCCGTTCGGACCTCATCAGGTTCTTCCATTGTTGAGGGCTTTCTAGACAGATTCCAAGACTGAGGCTCTTAGACTTCGCAACTGCTCTGCCGCAAGACAAGGGCCAAGTTCAGAAATCAAGCGAAGCGCGTGCTCGACAAACACATCCGAACTCATTTCTCCACGAACTTCCTCGAGATAAGTGCTAATCCAGTGTATTGCGCCCTCGCCAAAGTACTGATGAGTGAGGCGTACGCCTTCAACCGCCACCGTTCGGCGCATTTTCACCGTGAGGCAATCTTCATGCAACCGAGATTGCGCTTGAATGGCGTCGATGAAGCCAATTCGGTCCGGAAACGCAGCGAAAGCTCGCAACCAGAACTCATAGTCAAATGACGTTTTTTGACGTTCGTCCAGATTACCAATCATTGTAAGCATCGATGTCTTGAAGGCGATGGTTGGTTGGCAAATAAAACACCCAGCCACAAACCCCCTCAATCCAACCTCGGGTCGACGAGTTGGATAAACTCCGATGACCTCATCCTTGGCATTTATATGTTGGCCATGGCCATAACATAAGATCCAGTCTGGGTGGTCTTCGAAAGCCTGAACGGCACGCCAGACAGCTCCCGGCAAATAAAGATCATCGGAATTCAACCACCCAATGATCTCGCCGCGCGCCCTTTGCAACGCCTTATTAATCGCATCCCCAGGGCCGCGATCGGGCGTTGAGGTCCATTCTAGGTGCTCATATTTCTTTGATTTGTGTCGTAAAATATCAAGCGTGCCGTCTGTTGAGCCTCCATCCATAACGATCAATTCAACATTCGGATAATCCTGTTGGAATACGCTATCGATCGAGCGCTCAATAAACCGCGCTTGATTAAAGGACGGCATAACAACGGAAAATCGTGGATATCTTTTCATGGCGCACGCGCGAACCTTAACTTCATACGGCGGAGTCCGAGCATAATTCGTTTATCATCGATCAGACAAGTTCATAGATCTGCCGATAAATGCGCAAATTGGATTCAATTAGCCGTTCAATCTATGGCTCAGACTAAACAATCACCTCCGGCCTCGCCAGACCCCAGACATGCTCCGACCAGTCGGGACATCCTGATTCAAAGTGGGGGCTAGACGACCGAGTTTTTTGATCGTCGACAAATGGAGATCTCTAAACCTCTTTCCAAACGCCACGCAATTTGGAGTCGAGGGGATTTATCAATTGCAACTTTCCCCGACCGTTTGCATAAGTATGTTTTAAACTGCTGTGCTCGTAAATGATTATCCTTTTCGAAAACGCCGAGCACCCTAAATCTGAGTATTCGATTTTATGACGCATACGCTGCTTCAAGACATCCAGTTTTCGTCGGAAAGCGAAAAGAAAACAGGGTACTTTCTAAAAATAGAAGAGCTGCAGCTTCTCGCGTTCTTGCATCTTTGCAAAGCGGTGAAGCCTGAATTGATGCTGGATATAGGAGCTAATGTCGGTTTTTATGGACTAATCACACAAAAGTATTTTCCGAACATGGAAATTCACAGCTTCGAACCGACACCGAGCACCTACAATCAGCTAAACGAGAATGTGCAGCTGAACGCGCTCGAGGCACGCATCCATACCCATAATTTAGCATTGTCCGATTCAACCGGTTCGGTAGAGTTCTTGGACTTCGACAACCTATCCGGTAAAAATGGGATCAGCGATACAACTATTCATAACCCAAGCCCCGCGTCCAAGATTCTGGTTGATACCGCGCGATTAGACGAACTACAGGATCGCAAGGGCACTTCAATCGCGATTAAAGTTGATACAGAAGGTCATGAAAGATCAGTTCTCGCTGGCTCAAGAGCGGTTTTGACGAACAATTCATGTTTCCTGCAAATAGAGACCGGTCACGGTCGTCAAAACGACGAAGTGGATGAGCTTTTGGTATCGCTAGGGTATGAAAGCCTTTTTAGGCTCGGACCTGATCGATATTATTCTAATGTGCAGAGCCTAATATCTGCTTCAACGAAATTGGAGCTGGTTGAACGCGTTTGCGGATCCTTGATCAATTATAGATGGACCAGACAAATAGCCCTGTAAGCGATTATAGCATTGGTGTTCTGCCGACGATGTCTTTAACTCAAAAGAAGATACGATCGGCATCCAAAGACACGACGACATGTTCGCAATAATACCGACCGCAATCCCAATTAAACTCACTTGCGATTAAATAAACGATCGCGCAGAGACCTTACCATGCTTTGTTTTCGAACCTGTCTCTGCTCGGCTTTCCAAAGCTCGAAAGCGATCTCCACTGCCTCGTCATATGAACGATCATCCAAGTCGCCTTTATCGGCATACGCAGAAAAATCTTCGTGAAATAGAGGCTGAGGATAATCAGGAAAAGCTGCCTGTCGAAGTCGCTCATTGCCAGGCGCATATCGCGCATAGAACTTCTCCGCATCAACTCTGTTCATAGGGCTGTATCGCCCAGCATAGTTTTCTGAGATGTACTTAACGAGGCTAGCACGCTCGAAATCAGACTGATCACCTGGCGTGACAGGGAAAACTTGATTGAGCGCCTGGAGAAAGTGGAACCCTTTGCGATCGAGAGACAGATTGATCCGGGTCGAACGCCGCTTTGGTTTTGGTAAGCCTGCAGTCGCGCAAAAGTCTTCAACAATATCTCCCCCCTTCAACCGATCCTTTTCAAAGAGTCTTGGTCGCATAGCGAACGAACCAAACGCTCCGCACCAATTGGCGAAAAGACGATCATACGAGTAATAGCTCGCGGGCCCCAATGCCGAGCCACGGAGTTGTTCATCGGTCAATTGAACTCCGGATTTCAAGCGCGTTGATTGAAAGGACACGGCCACTTCATCTTGGCGACGAAAGTAGACAACAATCTCGAATTGATCAGTCCACCTCGATAGGTAAGCCTTAAGCCGTTCCACCATGTCCGGCGTCGATACGCGGCTGTGAAAGTGCTCCGATGAGATAACCAATGTATTCGCATCGGGAGACCGGTTTGCCTCTTGGTCAAGCTTCGCGGTCAACGCATCCGCAAATTTGGTTTGAGCGGTCTTGTCATTAATCTCGAGCGCGCGTCCGATATCTTGTGTCCACGGCTTGTCATGAATTGCAGCTACAAATTCCCATTGCGAAGATCGATCCACCCCCGCACAGGTCGGATAAAGAATGCCGCACTTTAACAAATTTGAGCTATTCGTTCGAAGATACTCTTGCACGGCAGAAGTGCCCGTCTTCTCAATACCGATATGGATAATACACCGGTCAAATCGACGAACCGAATTTGAATTAGACTTTTGAGTAGGCATAAAATTCTTCACATCTCGATCGTAGACGAGCCTGAGGTATCGGCTTTGCTGTTAGCCGCTCCGGTCTCGGGCGGTCAACTGTTGCAAGACGTCATGATCTCCCAGTGCTTCCAAAAGATTCGCGGGACCATTCACGATGTATCGTTCCCAAAGTGCCGCACCTGCCGCTTGTCGGACTTTCATTTCATCCGCGTTGCGGAGCATTTTTTCGAGCAATTCCGGCAAGCGTTGGATATCCACTTCGCGCTCAGGAACTCGCACGATTGCCATTTCCCATTCGGCCTCTTCGCCAGGCAATTTTAAGCTATCAGAAATCAGCACCGGGATTGAGCCCGCTCCTAGTGATTCCCAGAGTCTTATTGAGTTAGGCCCAGAGCCAGATGGGCATAGCGTGAAATGACTATCGACCAGAATATTGCGATAGACATCCGCATTCTGCGCTGATTGCGCCTTTTCTGATAGACTCACGCTTCGGCCGTGAACCTGATCATTGTAGACATCGTTCTCAAAGTGCCAAGACTGCCGCTCTATGACCATCGCGTCGATACGCTTTGGCAACTCAAAAATCCAACGCCGAACCCGACTGAGATAAATACGAGGGTCATATGCGCCAACGAAATTGTATAGAAATCTTCGAGACTTCACCAAAAGCGTGGTGGGCGTCGGCGATCCCACTCGATCCGAGAAAACAACAGGAAACAACGGAAAGGGATGAACACGGATCGCACCCATATAAGGTTCAGCTCTTGTCGCATGCGACCAAAACAGGTCTGTAATTTTCAATGCTTTAAAATGATCCAGCATGTCGGGCGCCCAAATGTGCTGGCACACGGTGGCACGAACGAGCGTGGACTTAGGACCAAACGCAATCAAGTTGCGCTCTAATGAATCTGCACGCTCATTCTGAGCTTTGCGACGAAGGTCAATCAGAGTGGCCCAGGGAAAACCGACATAATCGATGAAAGGCGATGTCGAGTTCAAAGAACAATAGTGCTCATACGCCCATTCCTCTGTTTTCGCCGGGCGCTGCCAGCTAATCTCACTCTTATTACCCATAAGCAAATGTCTTCCTCGGTGATCAGATTAGAACCCCGAATATTTCATTTCTCTGAGGCCAGTATCACTTCGATCTATATGCAGTTTTCCTCTGCTGGTCGCGTCGGAAGCGCTTAACCAAACTCTCTCCGTGTTCCGAATTCGGGCCTTAACATTATTTCCGATCGCCCCAATCTGCTCCGCGGATGCACCATGGTCTTTCAATACAGTATTTCGCGCGCCCCAATACACAGAACCCCGCTTGGCTAAGAACGGCAAGAAAAAGCCACTAAGAGAATCGAGCACCATCATGTCCAATTCGACTTTCTCGAAGAGGTCATCGGGCATGGAAGCAAGTAGGAATTCAAAATTTAGGAATTTGGGGTATTTTTCCGGACATACAATAATATCGGTACTTGGGTTCTTTTGAGTAATACGCTTGACCAGAGTCGGATGATTTTTCCGTGTTCGACTGTCATCCCTGATGATGTAAACTGAGTCCCCAATTTTTTCGCGATGATAGGCCAATAGGTCAGTGTAGATATCGCTAAGTGATTCGACCCCATTGCCAAAATTGTAGCGGTCATTGTAGCCGGTGCTGCACCAGGAGCGCATGATCAAGAAGCACAATCTATTTGTATTGGTCGATGCCATTTTCGTTCTGACCCCGTCCCAGAAAGGGTCCGACCTATGGCTATAGCGATTACAGATTTCACTCAGGGAAGATTTGATTTCAACCACGGGCACCGGCCGTGACGCTAGCTCACCAGAACAAAAGTCGTCGGGTACCGTGAAGCCGCTTATGCCAAAATTGTAGAACGTGCCGAAGCTCCAGTTTTCTAAGTTGTTTTCGAAAATTGATTCATCTATTGGCCGCGGCTTAGCATAATTTGCGATTCCATCAGGGTAGAAAGAGATTTCGCACGACGAGCTGAGTCGACCGATCACATTTAGGCACTTCTCCAATACCGGTCGATAGGAATGCGCATGGTGCCAAGTGACAAACTCAACATCCTGCCCCGTGATCAAATCTTCAAATCTCTGATCCTCAGCACCAAAGGCGAATGCAGGATAGACCGTATTTATGTCGTAGCTAAAATACCAATCCGATCTTTCTGCGCCGTCCCTGACCCAGAATATTACTTCATGCCCGTCTTTGAGGAACATTTCCCTCAACAGGATCGCGCAAACAAAAAAGATCTTATCGGGAAGATCGATAATTTTGATCATGATAAACGTCTCAAGAAAAGTGAGCCCTTCACACTCGAAGAAATCGACCCGTAAGTCAGTTTTTTACTCAACCCACTACTTAAATACATCTGCAAAGTCGTCCAATGCTGTGTATCCTGCTTCGGTCGAGACCCGCTTCCCCGCTTGCCATTCACTTTCATACTCTATGAATATGAATTCGAGCCCAAATGCTTTGGCCAATTCGAAATCTAACTCGGAGTCTCCGAAATAGACAGATCCTTCCTTAAGGAGATTGAGGGACTTTATTTTTTCCATATTTTCTAATTTTGTACTTGGCGAACCAAATATTTTAGAAAAATAAGAGGACATATCTCGATACTCAAATACAGAACGTATTTCCTGCTCAGCCCCGCCTGTATTGACGCAAAGTGGTATCTCGCATTTTACAAAAAACTCCAGCAATTCCTCAACCCCAGGTATTATTGGGCAATCACACAGCAGATTGAAGACACGGTCACCAAAAGCTTGGCAGGCAGCTTCCGTTCTATCTTCCCAGTCCCGCACGCCGAGCATGTCCCTAAAAAAGACAGCAAATTTTTCAAAGCGAGAAACGCCCCCTGTTCGCCGATGCCAATTTACAAACTTCTCGACAAGCTCCGGGTCGTGCGCGCGTAACACATCGCCAAAAGCATCAGATTTCAGCTTGTTCGATTGCAATATCACACCATCGCAATCAAAGATCGCCGTCGGACAGTTTCGCAAAACGTCGATCATGAGGGGTTCTCAAAAATTGCTCGAACGCGCTCTAGGTCTGCCTGAGTATCGACGGCGATGGAATCTCCTGATAGCGGAATCATCTGCACCTCCCACCCAAGCTCCAAGAAACGGAGGATCTCTATGTCCTCAATCTGCTCGTGCGCGGTTTTGCTGGGATGGTCGGCAAATAGAGCAAGAGCTTTCCGGGGAAACCCATAGACGCAGATTTGCTTTCGCGAGAACGAAAAATCATCGCTTTTGGATCCAGGAATAGGCGATCTACTCATATATAGAAGTCGACCATCTTCCCGCATCACGACTTTCGGAATCGTTCTCGAACGATATTCTTCTTCTCGATCGATCCAAGCCCACCCATTGATTATTTTGTCCGGGGACTCAACTGACGCAGAAATAACCTTCGAAATATTCTCGGGGTCCATTAGAGGCTCATCACCCTGCAGATTAATATAGAGGTCAGCCTCTATTTTACTCGCGACTTCGGCGATCCTGTCAGTTCCTGTTAAACATGCTGATGATGTCAAAACAGACCGCGCCCCAATCGAGTCACAAAGCGCAATGATCTCATTTGAATCTGTCGCCACATAGATTTTATCAGCGGCAACAGCTTTCAACGCGCATTCATAGGTGCGAGCGAGCATCGTCTTGCCCGCAATATCTAATAATGGCTTGCGCGCCAAGCGGCTCGACCCGATTCGAGCTGGTATCACAACTATGTAGCTGACCATTATTGCCCCTAAGACGCGTAAACTGCGGCGAGGGGTACATCGTAGTGCGTCTTGGTTAAAGCGCTTACTTTGACATTCGATGAAGCAATGAGCCCCTCGAGTAGTTTTGCTGTTTCGACATATGCGTGCGAACGGCCGTCATACCCATCAAAACCCGCGAGTAATATTTCTGAGCAACCCGATTCGATTGCTATGGCCCAAGCATAGGCGAGTACTTGTGGTTCGGGAATTTCACACGTATCGGAGAACGTCTTGAAAGGCTGTCCTCGCTCTACACTGACACCATAATCTTTGATGTTCGCCCGGCTCTGTAGGCGAGCAGAGATGCGCCCCGGAAATGAATGCACGGAGGTATAGACCGGTACATCATCCCAATCTGGCTGATCGAGCAGATGCATCATTCTAGCGGGGTGAATGCATGCTGAGCAGTCAAAATCATCGGGCGAAGCATAACTGACATGATTCAACGAAACTACCACAGCGCCCATTTCTGCAGCATGCGCCTTTGCCGCATTCCAGTGTCGCGCGGCAGCCGCTCCGTTCGCCACCAACATGACAGGCCGATCATTCCATTGATTGGTAATGCTGCATGCGCCTTTTTCAGCCTTGAGCATATTTGAGAGTGCAAACTCGATGTTCGCCTCTTTATAGGAATTTGGGGTTGGTTGTCCTCCGAGCGCCTCTATCATCACCAAAATGTCGATTGGTTCGTATTTTTGAGACGAGAGCATTTGTTGCACATAACTTGGGTGTAATGATCTCAACCCAGCCTCGTAGTAATAGACGTTCGTGCCCCAACCACACGCAACTTTCAAATCTGCGAGCCATCCAGTTGCGACCTTCTGAATGTCTAGCATGTTGAACTCATGCAGCCCCCGCGAATTAAGCTCAAGGGCAAGGTATTCTGTTTGCGTATTTCCCGCTCCGCGGCCCATCCCCGTCACGGTGGCGTCGATCCATTCTGCACCAGCATCGATGGCAGATAACGAATTTCTGACGCCTAGACCTATGTTGTCATGCCCATGAAACCCGATCGGCTTAGTTGTGTTTTCCTTGAAGATTGCAACGATGCGATCAATATCTTTACCGACTAAGTTCCCGAGACTGTCGGCAAAATAAAGTGCGTCGAAATCTACGAAATTCGCTTCAATCTCAGACACTAATGTTTTTATCTCGTCGTCAGTCGCTTGCGATATTTGCATCAGATTCAGACCGACTTTGTATCCGGCATTCTTGAGCCACGCTACGAGTTTGTCACATTCCGGAATTTGCTTAAGGTGGGCAGCAATTCGCACGAGAGAAACGTGACTGTTGCTGCATTCTACAAATGACCTCTCTAGCGCTTGCTTCCAATCATCATTCAAATAATCTGAAGCATTGATCATAACGCCGAACTCAATACCCTCCGGGAGCGTCAGCTGTGCAAGCAAGTCTTCAGTCGTGTAAGCAAACGGCCCCAAAAATTGAGCCTTTGGTGTAAACCTGAAGCCAATTTCCACGATATCTACGTTACCTCGCGCCATCGCGTGGATATATTCTTGAACGTCTGCGAGGTCGAAATCCCAGTCGTTGTAGTATCCGCCATCCCGAATTGTGCAATCCAATACTTTCAGATTTCTGCTGCCAGACATTTCTACCTCAAAGGAAACTTAGTTAATGCGGCTTGTTCGCATATTTTGGACACCTGAGAAACCCCGACGCGCGACATATGCCGCACTTCTCAGGCGCGTCAAATCAGCACTTTCGCTGATACTCCAATTCGTAAATGGCTATAGACGTTCGTACAGATTCAAGTTCTCAAATACGCGCTGCATTTGAACTGTGTTTTGTTGAAGTCCGTGATTGTCATGACGTAATGCTTCGAGCTGAGACCCCATAATACAATGGTGCTTTGGATTGATGCCAAGATTCGTTGGGACGACTGGCGTACCATTCAATATTCCCATCGCACGAAACCAAATGTCATCTTCCTTTGGACACAACTCACGAAAGGTCTCAACGTCAAATACCTTATCATTCAAAGCACCAGGCGGATAAAGGACGCCTGAGGTGCCATAAGGAAACCCTTTCATAGTGGGCTTCGGCTCATAGCGTTGCGCCTGCTCAATATCGCGATCCAAATTTGGCGGAGTCAGCAAACGGCCCGACCTGACACCAAGCACCTTACCTGTCTTATCAAACGCGAGTTCTCGCGCCCAATTGCTAATGATCGCTGTTGGAAACACTCGATGCTGCACCCAGAGAGATTGAAGCATATTGATCGGATACATGATATCATCGTCAAACGTCACAATTGCCTTGTCTGGGAAAGCCTCTAGAGCATACATCAATTTGGTGTGCGGCCCGACATCCGGCACGAATCGAATATCAAGGCCTCTTTGCTGCAAAGAGCGTAATTCAGGCGTCTCAATGAGACTCCGATCCGTTTCATCGGAAAGCCATAGCACAACTTGCGAAGGCTTAATAATTTGAGCGAATATCGACTCGATAGCTAAGTGAACAAGGGGCAAACGCGATGGCAAAGTCGTGACCGATGCAACCAGACTCGGCTCGCCCGCGCTCAAAGATGAAATACCGGTCTGAAGCGCGGACTTCAGCTGCACAGTTGAATTGTTAATCGTGTTAATAACGAAGTCGAGTTTCGAGATTATCTCTTGGGTACTGGAATTTGAGATCTGCTCTTGGGGTTTAGCCTCAGGTTGCGGTAAATTCTTTTTATTCACGTCCTTGTCGATCGATTTTTCGAACTTGAACCGCTCTTCACTGTATTTACAGACCGTGACCGGACCTTTTTTGAAGTTTTCATTCTTTTTATATTCGATCCCATCTCTTCCCGCACTTAGCACCCGAGAAAGATCGCCTATATCTTCGAGCACATCATTTTGCGACAAGGCAAGTACTGCGGGAGACACTAAGGGTAAATCTCGATCGGCGATATAATTCATCGCTCTTTCTATGACACCTTTTATGCGCTTCAGCGTTCTCTGCAGTGTCAGACTGTCCATGGACTCAATATGCGGCAGCACACGATTCTTAAGCGTTTCATCGGCAATAAACCCTAGCAACCGCAAAGAGTTGCCGGCCCATAAAGCATGCTCATCATAATGCTTTTCGATTGCACTAAAATGTTGATCAACAATGGACTCAACTAAATCATGGCGAGCCAAATGCTTGGCGAAGGTAGAGCCATCGCGCCCATGAGTGTAAAAATACTGGGCGTCGGGGTTCATACCCACTCTACCACAGTGCGCCAATACCAGGTGACTAAACACACCGTCTTGACCGCTACTCACAGCGGGCTGAAAAATCTTGTTATCTCGAATGATTTTGAGCCGGATAAACTGGGATTTACATGGCAAGCAAGCGATGTGCTCAAGCGGCTTGGCAAAATAGTGACCTGGTACCCCCGGCGAACATATATCAAGAGAGTTTGAAGTCGCTGTATCGTAAAGAATTTTGAGAGCGTTCTCGCCCAAAGAATCATCGCTATCGACGAAGTAAACGAATTCTGCGTCGGCGAGTCGGATGCCGACATTTCTCGCGACACCTTGCCCCTCATTTTTTTTCTCAATCAGGGTGACCCGGTCATCGCGGTCAGCATAGTATTTTGCAATTTTAGCAGAATTGTCGGTCGATCCGTCATCAATCAATATGTACTGGAGCGTGATACCTTTTTGCGACAACACGCTCTGTATACACTTGTGGAGATAGTCTTGTGTATTGTATATTGGAGTGATGACAGCGACGTTACGCATTCGTAGGTCCCGCCAAATCTAACAGGCCTGCGGATTGCCTACCAAAATACAATTCCAATGCTGACAGGGCTACATCGTTTCGACCCTTAGCGTTGAAATTGTGGAATAATCCACGTTTGTCCGTCGGCGCCGTCTCTTTGAAATCCACCTCAGTGTCAAACATAGCTGTGGGCTCCAATATCAAGGTGGGAACGCAATATCGCGCCGTAATGTACTTGCACCATAGGTCATCAGCCGTAGGAGCAACACAAGGACCGACAAAATCTTCATATGATACGGGAAAGTGACTCAATCGATAGACGATTCCGTTTCGGCCGGTGCCGATGTTCAAGATATCGGGTTCCTCGCCCGGTACGACAAATTTATCATAACCTTCGAACCACTCTCCTGTGAAGGTGATTTTGCGGCCGCGATGCGAAACCACACTATTGGTTCGTGATGCAGCTTTCGTGAGTTGCTCGACAATGTTATTCGGATAGATCACATCGTCGTCGATTGTCATAATTAGCGTATGGTCTGGTGCCGACGCGTGATGCAATTGGTGGACTATTGGATATTGCTTACGGTAGGGCCCAATATTGTTGGTGAAGTAGACATTGGCGCCAAGATTAAAAACCTCCTCTAGTCGTTTATCGTCTCGATCGACCCCCTCATCTATCAGGTATGGATCAGGCGAGACATATAGATTCACGCTATGCGGTTTTACCGTTTGATCGCAAATCGTGGCGACGGTTTCAGCCAATCGGTCGATCCGTGTGCTAATTGCCGTAAGTGAAACTAGAGGACGGTTGTCTTGGTTGTCAGCATTCGAATAAGTCCTTGGATTGGCGTCATGTTCGTAAATTGGAATGGAAGATAAGTCTCGTGTCGCTGCATAAATTTTGGCGCGCTCCGCCAATCTATGGATATTCAAATCCACTACATTGCGCAGTTCGAGATATGCTTCATCGCGGCAAGCTTTTGCGAGAACATTAAGTGCCTCACAATAACGACCGTTTTTCTCATGCGTCCCAAATTCTCTGAAATAGGACTGAGTTGCCGGCATCTTGCCCCCCACCATTGATAATCACCAGTTTTTTCCTTCAGCATACCCAAACCGCTCTAGCAACAGTTGTGCTTCAGATTCTTTGAACGCAGTTTTCTCCGACTCTGCCATCTCGGTTTTCCACTTTCCTCTACCATCAAAAAGAGCCTGGTTAATTTGCCAATTGCGAAAGGCGTTATGATCCGAGTGATTTGAGATTTGTTTAGGGCGCTGCTTGCGCTGGCTGTACCAAGACGCGCGCTCTTTATGATAATCGAGCATTTCAGACTCAAAATCGAGGCTTAAGAAAGTACATACATCTCTCAGCGTATCGATTGGCGATTCAACAAGGTTCTCATATTTGACAACTTTAACTTGTGGATGCTCCCAAAACGGTAGGCCGGCTTTGTTATCGTAAACCCAACGTTCCAAACGGTCACCAATCGCGTCATAGCCCTGCCGCTTGCGTAATGAGCACACAACATCACGCCCGTCTCGCAGCATAAGTATAAATTGAGCGTGGGGCCTGAAATGTAGAAATCGCTGTATTTGGAAAATGTGCGGTGGCGTTTTTTCGATCCAACGCTCCGAACCCGCCTTCAAACATTGATTATCCCATTTGGACAGTCGAAACCGTACAGTGGAATCCGGACTGAGAAACGTCGCCGTTTCCTTCGCTATTGGCATCAGTTTGGAGTGATTTCCGAGAATACGAAGCATAATCGATGTGCCGCTATGTCCGCATCCAACGATGAAAAGCGGGTTTGATACTCCACTGTTCTTCGCATCGGGCGATCCCTTCAAAAAGGTATCGTTGAAAACCCGTGAAATGTTGGCATCGAGCCTCAACGCCTTCCGATACAACCTAACAGTAACGTCCCATTTGCCGGTTGCTTCGATATCTTCCGCATTTTTCAGATTGTACCAGTTTTCATCTTTTTCATACTCCATACGCGCAAGGGATTCAGCCAACCCTTGCATTGCCCATGCATTATGAGTGTCATCCTTCAGGATGGCCTGATAAAGTTCAGCAGATCTCTTGAACTCATGCGAGGCGTAAAGTTGGTTCGCCCTTTCCGTCAGACTCTGCATGAGCCCTTTTCGACTCCTGCGGAACGAAGTGAGCTGCAAGTATTTCGCATCATCCACTTGCGAAGAAACATTGGAAACACGCCCGTCAATCCGCGCGACAGAATCCACTGCCGTCGTCATTTTTTCGCCCATGGCCTCCACACCAGCCATTACTTCATCCAGTTTGGTGTTCAATTGTTCGTTTAGAGTCGTCTCGTTTTCTAAGTGTTGCCCAAATCGATCGAATAGAGACTCTCTTTCAGCCTTTAATCGCTCTATTTCTTTCTGACTTTCACTTAGTAAGGACTTCGCCTGCGCCAGATCATTCTCCGTTTCCACGATCTGTCGCGTCAAATCATCAAGCTCATCGCTCTTGACCCGCAATTGCTCCAAAAAGTCTGCCTGAAGCTCGTTCTTGTATTTTTCTTCCAAATTGAAGCGCGAACGCCAATCACGAAAATATCCCACCAATACAAATTCTGCGTGCATATCAGGTGCGCGAAAGCCATGCGTAAAACCGGCACCCCGCAATAGCTTGTCAACAAATGGCAAGCTGCAGAATCGTAACTCTTCATCAACCGGTTCTTGGCGAAGTACCCGCAAGACGACCCCATCGACCCTCTGCAGGAACCCCAATGCTCCGGAAAGAATTTGACCGGCTGCTAAGGCGTCAATTATTATCCAATTGACATTTTGAAGTCGAAGCGCCAATTCTTCCTTGGCGACAAGCAATTCATCGAGCGTCGTAGTGTTTACCTGATACTCTTCTACTACCCTCAAATTTCGCCAGTACTGACGGAGTTTTTCCGGGGAAATCAGTCCCGATAGAGACTTGTTGTTGCACTTATACGCGGTTTGTATCCCGGTCTTGTTTGAAAGCACTATTGCATCGTTTAACAAGACACTATTGGAGTCCTTTGCATCGCTTAAACTTAAGTTACGAGCAGGGTCCAGATGCAGAACGTCCTGCGTTCGAAAAGCGCTTTTAACCTGAGTAAAGCGCTGTCCTTCGGGGCCGATATAGAGCACCTTGTCGATAGGGAATGCACGGCTCGAATACACTAAGCTCGTTTGTAAATCAGCTTCATCCATAGATGCTCCATACTTAGATCATAGCGCCCAAGCTCAGATACACTAATGTACAGAGAGAGCTATCAACGAATTGTTATTGCCACATCCCTATTCGGTAGATGTATTTGATTTTTCTACATCAGATGCAATCTATCCCATCGCGGTGCGGTGTGATTTTTGGAGTCGGATTTCGACATTAAGCCAAACTGTTGGTTTTTAATGTCGTCTAACGCGTTTACTTACATCAAGGTTTATGAAGCTCAATTCTGACACTGAACACGTAAACCTACATCTGAGTATTCAATTGCTATCGAAGATCACGCAGCCGATCCTGCTGGTTCTCAAATTAAGTCGTTAACCGCTGCAAAGATGGCCCTAAAAGATGTAGACCCATCCTGATCGAGCGGGTATTAGCTGAGCGCTTAGCGGTCTGAGGCTCGCGTCCAGGAGTGTTTTGAATGTCGATTATCATCGTGACAGGATCACAACCAGAATGGTGTGACTTCACGAGCCATCAGCTCGAGCAAGCGGGTGTCAAGCCTAGCGAAGTCTCCTCAAGATCTGACCTTGGTGTTCAAGAGATAGTCGAAAAAATCTATGCCGCGAATGGATTCGAAGACCAAGATTTTACGGACACGGGTGTTAAACAGATCGATCCCGGGAAAGCATGGCAGATCGCCGCCGCGGATGTATTTGTCGCAAACTCAAGCTACACGAATTGGGGCTGGGCTCACCCCAAGAATATTTGCTTGTTGGACTTTTGGCGTGACTTTGACCCACAAACAAAATTTGTCCTCGTTTATGGCACCCCTCAAGAGAGTCTTGCCAATGCGATCTCCTCAGAAAATCGTAACTCGACATGTGCGGAGCAATTTCTTGAGCGGTGGAGAAATTACCACACAGAATTACTGAGATTCTATCAACACAATCGTGATCGCTCGATATTGGTTCACATCAATGGCTTGCGAGATCCGCAACAAAAGTGGATCTCTCAGTTTAATGATAAGTTTGGAACACGCATTTGCCAGCCTGAGTCGGCTTCGGTTTTTCCAACGTCACCTGTTGTAGAAATTCTATCACGACACTTGCTCCAGATATCGACAGAGGCAGACGAGCTTTTATCCGAATTAGATAGTGCTGCAGAAATTCCGCAGGACGACTCGCCTGAGTCAAATGCTTATTACGACGCCGCTCTGGCAGACTATAAATCTGCGGTCGAAGCGCGATCAGCATATCTCGATATGGAGAAAGAGCTACAGAACACACGTGTCATGCTTACGGAGGCGGAAGCGGAAATCGAAAACCTGGTTAATCAAAAGCCAGATCCCGCGAGCGTATCCAATCAGGGTCTATCAAATCTGAAAAAGGAAAATGAGCTTTTGCTGTTTCAGATGCACCAAGTGCAAGAAGAGTTGGAGCGATATTTTAACAAGTACCAAGCACTCAAAAATGACAACAGCGAACCCCTGGAAGCAAAACGAGAACAGACGCGTAATGCGGACGCCGACTCAAAGACGCTTCCGCAAAAACCTCGACGCGATCATATCTCGATAGACTTGCGCTCTCATATAAATGGCACTGGCTGGCATAACGCAGAAGATCACGGTCGTTGGGCCGGCCTTGATTCAGTGAGTACGATTGATTTTCCAGGTCTGAGAGTAAACGACTATCGAATGACGCTAAACGTAATCGATGCAATGGCTGTTGATATTGTTAGGGAATTGAAACTTCAACTCGATGGAAATGACCTGCCTTTCAAGATCAAGCTTTTAAGCGCGACAGGTGGACGCTTTGCATCATTGCGTCGTTTGAAAGCAGAACTACAAAAAATAGAAAAACCGTTTCCGATAGAGATTTCAGCTCATATCCCTTCACGACTTGTCTCTGAGCAATCGACACACCATCAACTCAAGATCGTGAGCCCTAGAACGATCTCTCCCGTCCTCCATGGACAACAAGATACGCGCAATCTATCCATTTGCGTTTCGACGATCGAAATCGCGAAGTTACGCTAATGGATTTAGAAGCAGCTGAACAACCGGTGCAGGTCCAAGAACCTGTCACACTGAGCCAATTGCGAATAGACGACGCTCTGGCCGACCTCTGGAATGGCCTTAGAAAACATCGGATCTGGATCGCTTTGTCTTGGCAAGAGTTTAACTCGACATACAGACGGTCCATGCTGGGCGTCCTTTGGGTGATCCTATCATTCGCAGGATTTTTGTTTGTCAAACTTCTCGTATTTTCTTCTCTACTCGAAACGGATGACGCTCGATATTATGATGCCTATCTTGTTCTTGGCTTTTTCATGTGGATTTACATATCAAGCGTAGTTAACGGAGCTCCGGACACGTTTGTATCTTCTCAAGGTTGGATCCGCAGCGAACCTCTACCACTTTCTCTATATGTCTACAAAAAAGTGACTCGAGAATTTTATAACATGGTGCTCACGTTCACCGCCGTGGTCGCCGCCATGGCTTACATAAAATATCCCGTGGGGTACGGAGCTTTATACGGCGTTCTCGGCGTTGCGTTTTTGCTTTTGAATGCCGCGGCAATTAAACTGCTTTTAGGCATCGTCTGCGCGAGATTTCGAGATTTGTCTCATCTGATCAAAGCGATCATGATGCCGATGATGTTTTTGACGCCAATATTTTGGACGCCGGAGCAAATGCCTGGCCTCATGAAATACCTTTGGTGGAATCCTTTATATCATTACATCGAACTCTTCAGAGCGCCTGTTCTTACTGGCGAATTTCCTACCGTAAGCTGGATGTTTTCGGGAACAGTTTTCTTGATCGTGTCGGCCATCGGCTTCCTCGCTTTTGCGCGCTTCCGCCAGCGAATAGTGTTTTGGTTTTAGTGCATGGCAAAAATTTTAGCGCATGAGCTGAGTATTTACTATCCTCTGTCAGCAAGCCCGGGAACTATGATTACCGGCATGCCAACGACGGATAACATGGTCGTGTTCGGAAACAAACGTTACATCCGAGCATTACAGAACCTGTCTTTCACTTTCACCGAAGGTCAGCGGATAGGATTGATTGGACGAAACGGTTCCGGAAAATCCACGCTCCTGCGTGTACTTGGTGGCATTTATGCCCCAACGAGCGGCTCGCTAATCACGGAAGGCAAAATTTCATCCCTTTTCAACATCAACTTGGGTATACAGCTAGACGCGTCTGGACGCGAAAACATCGTTACGCGCGGTCTCATTAAAGGGTGGAGCCGTCGCCAAATCAACGAAAGTATCGATGAGATTATCACGTTTAGCGGTCTAAACGACTTTATTGATCTTCCAATGCGCACATATTCGGCGGGTATGCGTATGCGTCTACTGTTTGCAATCGCGACATCATTTTCGCCGGAAATTCTGTTACTCGATGAATGGATTGGCGCGGGAGACGCAGACTTTCAAAGAAAAGCGGCGGCGCGAATGAACGGCCTTGTTGATAAAGCGGGTATAACTGTGATTGCCAGCCATAACCGTTCTCTGCTGCGGCGCGTGTGCGACATCGGTATCTGGCTAGAAGACGGTATTATAAAAGCATACGGCCCAATAGAAGATGTTTACGCCAAAGTTGACGGTAAAGCGTGACGGGTGTGCGTCTCAATTCCATCGCCGCACCCATCCACAATCACCCCCGCGGATGCGCCCGCGCATGTACCTTCCTTAAATGTCCTGCCTCAACGCCCGTATAGACCTGGGTCGTCGACAAGCTGGCATGTCCCAGCAGGGTCTGGATGGCTCTTAAATCTGCGCCATGGGCAAGCAAATGGGTGGCAAAGCTGTGGCGTAAGGCGTGTGGTGTGGCGGTCTCTGTAAGCCCCAAGGCGCCGCGCAAGATTTGTACTTGTTTGCGCAAAACAGGCGCTTGCAGGCGTTTGCCGCGGGCGCCGTAGAAGAGCGGTGTCATCGCTGTGAGCTTGTAGGGGCAAAGCCGCGCATAGGCACGGATCGCGTCCTGCACGGCAGGGATAAGCGGCACAACTCGAACTTTGCCGCCTTTGCCTTTTATGCGGAGACGTTGCGGCCCAACTTTCGCGTCGCCCGCCAGGTCGAGTGTTTCAGAAATCCGCAAGCCGGCCCCATACATCAGACTGAGCGCGGCTACATCGCGGGCGGCGATCCATGGTTCTTCTTGGATCAATTCGGCCTGCTCCAGCAGGTCTTTGGCCGCCACTTCGGAAACGGGGCGGGGCAAACGCTGCCCGCGCTTCGGCCCACTCAGGAACGCGATTTCGGGATTCTCAACGCCATGCGCCCGGTCTAACCAGCGATAGAAGCTCTTAATCGCCGACAGCAATCTCGCGATCGAGGCATCTGCCAAGCCATCTCGACGTCGCGCCGCCAGAAAGGCTCGAATATCCCGCGCCTGCAATTCGGCGAAGGCGCGCATGCCCGGCTCTTGATCGAGATGCCCGCGCAAAAAGCCGATAAATTCCGCAAGATCGCTACGATAAGCTTCGACCGTGTTATCGGCGAGGCGTTGTTCGCGTTGCGTATACTCTAAAAAGCCGTCAATCAGCGTCATGCGACTGAGTGTCGTCGAACATGCTTAATGGCGGGTTTCCGGCGCCGCGAGCTCTGCTAAGGAAAGCGGATGCTGACGGCGCGAATCCTCTTTCCTTTGCCTCTGCCAGAACCGTTCGACTATGCCATTCCAGACGGATTGACGGTCGAGCCGGGAAGTTATGTGCGCGCGCCACTTGGGAAATATGCCCGCACCGGCGTCGTTTGGGAGGTTTTGGAGTCGGACCCCGAGCGGACCTTGAAAGAGATTGAAGCGGTCTTTCCGACCCCGCCAATGCCTGCCGCGATGCGCAAGTTCATCTCATTCTGCGCGCGCTATACCGTGTCTGGCCCCGGACAAGTGTTGAGCATGGCGCTGCGATCGCGTGGTGGGTTATCACCCTCGCCCACCCAGACAGTCTATGCGCTGACGGGGCATCGTACCAATCGGATGACGGCGGCGAGAGAGAAAGTCCTAGCCGCGGCGGCGCAGCTTGGCCCCGCCAGTGCCGCTGACCTCGCGCGGGAAGCGGGGGTGTCCGCTTCGGTCATTAAAGGGCTCGCAGAAACAGGCAGTCTCGCCGCGAATGCCCTTCCTACAGATTTGCCTTACCCGTCGCCTGATCCGTCCCGAACGGGGCCCGACCTGACCGCGGAACAGGCTGCCGCCGGTCAAACTCTGCGAGAGGCCGTTAAACAAGGCGGATACCAACCTTTCCTGCTGGATGGGATTACCGGGTCCGGCAAAACAGAAGTCTATTTCGAAGCGATTTCGGAAACGCTCGCGGCCGACCCGACAGCGCAAGTCTTAGTCCTGCTGCCTGAAATCGCGCTCACGCAAGCCGTGTTCGATCGGTTTGAAAGCCGGTTCGGCGCCGGGCCCGCGCCTTGGCACTCATCTTTGAGCGACCAACAGCGTCGCCGGACCTGGCGCGAGACCGCGCATGGCCGCGCCCGCATTGTCACCGGCGCGCGGTCCGCCCTGTTTTTGCCCTTCGCCAATTTGAAGCTGATCATTGTCGATGAAGAACATGATACCAGTTTCAAGCAAGAAGACGGCGTCCGTTATCACGCCCGCGACATGGCTGTGATGCGAGCCAAACTGGAAGAGGCTTCGGTCATACTCGCCTCCGCCACGCCGGCTTTGGAAACCGTGGTGAATGCAGAAGCGGGCCGCTATCAACGATTAAAACTGTCGGCCCGCCCCGGCGCCGCCAAATTGCCAGATATGCAGCTCGTCGATTTGCGCGCCAATACGCCTGAAAAGGGTGATTGGCTGTCGCCTGTCCTGTCAAAAGCCCTGGTGCAGACGCATGCGGAAGGCGAGCAAAGCCTACTCTTTCTCAATCGTCGCGGCTACGCGCCTTTGGTCATTTGCAAAGCCTGTGGCGAGCGCTTGAAAAGCCCAGGCACAGAGAGCTGGCTGACGGAACATCGCTACACCAACCGCTTGGTTTGTCATCTCACCGGCTGGTCCATGCCGAAGCCTGACAATTGCCCCATGTGCGGGGCAAAGGATTCGCTGATGGGGGTCGGCCCCGGGGTAGAGCGCGTGGCAGAAGAGGTCCGGGTTTTGTTACCTGAGGCGAATGTCGAAGTGTTCTCTTCCGACACGGCCATGGGTGGAGAGGCAACGCGCGGCATTGTCGAACGTATGGCCGAAGGCGAGATTGACGTCCTGGTCGGAACGCAAATTGTCGCCAAAGGTCATAATTTCCCGAACTTGACTTTGGTCGGCGTGGTCGATGCTGATAGCGGTCTGCAAGGCGGTGACTTGCGGGCGGGTGAGCGCACGTATCAATTGCTCAGCCAGGTCGCGGGGCGCGCGGGTCGCGCGGAACGTCCTGGTCGGGCCCTGATCCAAACCTACCAACCAGACAATCCCGCAATGCAAGCCCTGGCCGCCGGGGATCGCGATGGCTTCTTGAAGATTGAGCGTGATGTGCGGGAAGAGCTCACCCTGCCCCCCTTTGGACGCATGGCGGCTTTGGTCATGTCGGCGCCCGACCCGGCCATGGCGAAAGAGATTGGCCTGATCGCTGGCAAAGCGGCGCCACATGGCGATGGCGTCACTGTCTATGGCCCGGCGCCCGCCCCGATCAGCATCTTGCGTGGCCGGCACCGATTGCGCTTCCTTATTACAGCGCCGCGAGAGGTCGACTTGTCCGCCTATATGGCCGCTTGGATGAAAGGGCTGAAACTGCCAAACGCTGCCCGCGCAGCGGTCGATATCGATCCTTACTCATTCTTGTGAGGTCTGAGCGAGCGGACGAAGCGCCAAATTGTCAACCCAATGTATGCGAGCGCGAATCCGCAAATAGCAATGCTCAACACGCAAGCCGCAATCACTAAGATCCAGCCAATTGGATGTAACTCTGGATGCACCAAGTCTTCCGCATGACTGTTGAACGGGATACGGGCGACCACGAAGAACATCCATGGCAAAGCAACTGCAAACAGCCAGGCTGGGAAAACCAACCAACGCCATCTGTCCGATTTAGCACCCGTGGGCTTGAAATTGACCTCACTCGCTTCAGCCCAGCTCTTCACCACCTCACCCGAATTCGCGCCCACTTTCCGGCCGCGTTTTCGGCGGCGTAAAATATAGGCGATGGATTTTCTGCGCTTTTCTTCATCCGGAGGCATGTTCTCAAGAGATAAGACGCGTGACCGCAATTTTCATCCCCTGGAGGGTGACTTTTCGCGCGACATTCTCTAGGCGGGTCATCAAGTAGACTACCCAAAGCCAGGACGAATATGTTTCAACGCCTCGCGATTCCAGATGTCATCCTGGTCACGCCAAAACGCCATGGCGATGCGCGCGGATATTTCAGCGAAACCTATCGTGAAAGCGACTATGCTGCGGCGGGTATTCCGGGGCCGTTCGTCCAAGACAATAGCGCCTTCTCAAGTCAGATCGACATTATCCGGGGCTTGCACTTTCAAATCCCACCTGCCGCCCAAGCCAAATTGGTCAGCTGCACCCATGGGAGAATCTTTGATGTAGCGGTAGACATACGCACATCCTCGCCAACCTATGGCCAATATGTCGGCACCGAGCTTTCGGCCAAAAATGGCGAACAGCTCTATATTCCTGAAGGCTTTGCGCACGGCTATCTGACGCTCACCCAGGAGTGCCTGGTCCAGTATAAAGTCAGCGCATATTATAGCCCGGAACATGAGCGGGGAATCGCCTGGGATGATCCTGCACTCAATATTGATTGGCCGCTCGTCGGACAGGCGCCGGTCCTATCGGAAAAGGACACAGCTTTACCCGTTTTGAGCGCGCTCGAAACTTGGTTTGATTAGGCAGACGACCAAGACCCGTCATGACTGTTTTATGCATCGGAAAAACCGGCCAAGTGGCCACCGCAATGGCAGAGCGAACCCGCGCATATGGGACACCATGCATTTGTCTGGGACGCCCGGACACCGACTTGCAAGACCGCGCCAGCCTCGAGCGTGCCATCGACTCAGTCCGGCCCGATTTCGTCATCAATGCCGCCGCCTACACAGCGGTCGACGCCGCTGAATCGAATCGGGATGAGGCGTTTGCGATCAATGCCGATGGCGCGGCAACGCTGGCAGAGCTCTGCGCCGCGCGCGATCTCCCGCTGCTCCACCTTTCGACCGATTATGTCTTCGCAGGCGAAGGCGACCAGGCTTATCGCGAAGAGGATCCTGTCGCGCCGATCAACACTTATGGGGCTTCAAAGCTTGCTGGTGAAATCGCCATCAAAGAGCGGCTGCATCAGCATATCATCCTACGGACGAGCTGGGTGTACAGTCCGTTCGGAACAAATTTTGTCCGAACCATGCTGCGTCTGGCCAAAGAAAATGGGGCGGCGCGCGTCGTTGATGATCAGATCGGCAGTCCGACAAGCGCGCTCGATATTGCTGATGTCATTGTGCAAATCGCCGCGCGCGTGCGCGAAGCCCCGGATGACGCTCTATTTGGTACCTATCACTATGCTGCAAACGGTCACGTCTCATGGGCGGATGTCGCCGACCTGATATTTGAGACATACGAACAAAGAACTGGCTGTAAGATTGGATTGCAACCTATCCCTAGTTCAGACTATCCCACACCGGCTAAACGACCGTTGAATTCGAGATTAGACACCACGAAGATTGAACGGACATTTGACGTCAAACCGCACGACTGGACTGAACGCGTCCGGACAACAGTAAACAGACTTATCGACGAGGGGCTTTAGCGCCATGAAAGGTATCATTCTGGCGGGCGGCCGCGGCACGCGACTCTATCCGATCACGCGCGGAATTTCGAAACAGCTCTTCCCGGTCTATGACAAACCGATGATCTACCACCCGATCACGACCTTGATGTTTGCGGGCGTGACGGAATTCTTGATCATTTCAACACCGCAAGCGCTGCCTATGTTCAAAGAATTATTGGGCGACGGCCAGAATTGGGGTCTCGATTTTCAGTATGCTGAGCAAAGCGAGCCACGCGGCTTGGCGGATGCGTTTCTGATCGGCGAAAGCTTCATCGGAAATGATCCGTGTGCGTTGGCGCTGGGTGACAATATTTTTCACGGCACTGGATTGGGCGAACAATTGCAACCCATCAATGCGGCCAATCAGGGCGCGACGATTTTCGGCTATTCCGTTGCCGACCCCTCCAGTTTTGGGATTGTCGAACAAGGACCAGACGGCAAAATTCTTTCGATTGAAGAAAAACCGAAAGCGCCAAAAAGCAATCTCGCGGTCACCGGGCTGTATTTTTACAATAATGATGTCGTCTCGATCGCCAAAACCATAAAGCCATCCAAACGCGGCGAGTTAGAGATTACCAGTATCAACAATGCCTATTTGGAAGATGGGGCACTTGATTTGAAGGTCCTCCCGCGCGGCACAGCCTGGCTCGATGCTGGCACATTTGACGGCCTCCTACAGGCGGCTGAATATGTTCACGCGGTCGAAAAACGAACCGGCAGTAAGATTGCCTGTCCAGAAGAGGTGGCGTTCCATCTTGGACTGATCGACAGCGAGCAAGTGCTCAAGCTCGCAGCCGATCACAAGAATGAGTATGGCGACTATCTCGAACGCCTGGTCCGCTAACTCACTTAGCCTTCATCGCAGCAGCAATTTCCGGACGCGCCTCTGCGGTTTCGAGATATTGTGGCTCGACCCGCATCTGACTAGCCTGTTCATAGGCATAGCCCCAAGACAGAACATTTGCGTCGGCATCTTTGCCGCTCATGATTGAGAAACCAATGGGGACGCCGTGCACGTCGCCCATCGGGACGGTAATATGCGGATAGCCTGCAATCGCGGCGAGATAGCCCGCCCCGGCCCAAGCCGGCCATGTGTCGCCATTGATTGGGTCGACGCGCGGGCTGACAGGCCCGGATGGCGAGACCAACATTTGCACGTCATAGTCCGCCATCAATCGATCGATCCCGGCGTCGCGCGAGGCGCGCTGCACAGTGTCACGCGCGGTTGTATAGGCCTCATCTGTGATGGCACCTTTCTCTTGCGACGCATCAAATTGGCTTTGATCAAACAGCGCCAATTCAATCTCTGCATTGGCTTGGTTAAAGGCAATCAGATCGGCCAGCGTCCGCGCCGTCACCGTTTCTGGTGTGCTGGCAAGGTATTCATTGAGCGTGTGCTTAAACTCATATTGCAGGACGCTGAGGGCATCACCCCAGAAATTCTCGGCGTCTGGGGAGAATGAGTCGATATCGACCAAAGTCGCGCCTTGCGCTTCCAGAACGGCGAGCGCCGCATTGAAACGATCGAGAATGTCCGCATTGGACCCTTGCGAGAACCGCATCACGCCCACGCGTTTTCCAGCCAGGCTGCCTGAATCGAGGGCGGCGACATAATCCGTTCTGGCGTCACCGGTCGCCATGGCATTCATCATCATGGCCGCGCCTTTGACCGACTTGGTCATCGGGCCTGCTGTGTCCTGTGACGAGGAGATTGGCACAATATAATCCTGTGCGACCAGACCCACCGTGGGCTTGAAACCCACCACGCCATTCACATTGGACGGGCAGATGATTGAGCCATTGGTCTCCGTCCCGACGGTTCCCGCCGCGAGCGATGCCGCTGCAGCTGCGCCTGACCCTGAGCTTGAGCCACATGGATTGCGATCCAACATATGCGGATTGCGCACCTGTCCCCCCAAAGCGGACCAGCCGCTCATGGAATCATTCGAGCGAAAATTCGCCCATTGGCTAAGATTGGTCTTGCCAAGAATGATCGCCCCTTGGGCGCGCATCCCGGCCACCAGCGGACTGTCGCGACCCGTGACATTATCCTTGAGCGCCAAGGCGCCGGCGGTCGTGGCAACAGGATCAAGCGACTCAATATTGTCTTTCAGCAGAACCGGCACGCCATCCAGAGGGCCCCAAGCTTTCCCCATAGCACGGCGGGCATCGCTGGCTTGGGCATCAGCCATGGCGTTTGGATTCACCGCTAGAACGGACTGCAAAGTCGGACCAGATCGATCGATCTGTTCAATCCGCATCAAGTAGGCGGTGACGAGTTCTTCTGAAGACACCGCGCCAGCCTCCAAGGCTGCAGCAATCTCCGGCAGCGTTTGTAGAACCAGCTGTTCCGCGCGCTCAGGCATAGTCGCCTCGATGTCCGCTTCGGCTGTATTGGTGACGTCCGCCACCGAACTGCAAGCGACGCACAGAACGCCAAGCGCGGCGCCGACAAATAATTTTCTCATCACTGGTATATCCGTCCCACATTATGTTGATCATTTCAGAGCGCTAGGGCCGCGTGGGGGCCATAAAGCGCCAATTTCCATCGGTGCACAATAAGACACCCGTCGAAAACGTCTCGCCATCCATTATCATGCCCGCAGCCGCATCCATAAATCGATTGAATGGTTCGCTATTGGGATCAAAATCGACTTTCATAACAAAGTCCCGATCCATCACCATCATCGCGATATCTGGCCCACCGGCGCGACAGGTTTCCGGCAACCAGGGCAATCCCGTGATCAGACCATTGGAAGATTCCAATACCTCGATCCCGTCATAATTTTCGCCGTAAACATCGCCCATCAGTCGGCGTGTGTTCGCTTCTGCGAGAATGAATGCATCATCAACATCAATGCCTTCTTCTTCCAGCATATCCAAGCTGGCTGACGCCAAAGTCGTAGGGCTATCGAGCATCATCATCGCCAAGAGGTCGCCTTGAAAAGGGCGATGAACCATCTGCTCACGATGAGACTCCGGAATGGATTGAAGATAATCAATCGGACGCAGCACTATGACCAATCGGTTCGCGGCATCGGATGTGTCTATGTCACCATTGAGCGGGAGCGCCGAGATCCACCGATCTATGACGGCATCGAGCGACTGAGGGTCACTTTCATATACTGAGTAAGCATAGTCCGTATAAATTTTCCCCGGTTCGTCGCTATCTGGTCCACTCGCGAATTCAATCTCGCTAGGGCCGGCTCTCTCAAACTCAGCTTCCGGAAATCGCGATTCCAGGGTTTCATGAAACACTTGCGTAAATTGCTGGATACTCATGACGTCTTCGTCGGCGACCGCTGATGAGGTCCAAGTCAGATAAGCCAAAAACCATAACAGAACGATCCGCATCGCCCAAGCCGCTCTGATGTCTTTCATCAAGTGTGCCATCCTTAATCAGCCAACTCGTTTTGCCCATTCAAAAGCATCTTCTAGTCGATCATCGCCCCAGAACAGCTCGTCGTCTACGACAAAACTCGGAGCGCCATAAATTCTTTGTGATCGTGCGTCTTCGACATTTGCACGCAAAGCGTCTTTTTGGGCATTGGCATAGGCCATGTGCAGATAGATTCGCGGCACGCCCCCGCACGCTTCAACACAATCTGCGATCGTATCTGGATCTGAAATGTCGCGCGCTTCAACAAAAGCTGCGTGAAAGATGCGCCGACAGAATTCGTGCCCCCAATCCTCATGCAAACAGGCAATGGCCGCGCGCGCGGCGAGGACGCTGTTTTGCGGGAACAAGTCTTCAGCGGCGCGATTAAAAGGGAGGCCGTATTTTTCCGCCCGGCGCTCAAGATCGCGCCACATATTCTCACCCTTTTCAGGGTAGATTGAGAAGGGTGATGTGTCCCAGCCTTGGGCCTTAAAGATCGGGCCCAGTAAGCAGGGTTTCCAGATCACCTCCACGCCATGCGCACGCGCCAAATCATCCACGCGCATGGCTGAGAGATAGGAATAGGTTGACGCGAACTCGAACCAGAACGTGACCGGGCGCGCCATGGTTCGGCCTATCGGTCGAACTTTTTGAATTTGACCCGTTTCGGTTCTACGGCATCAGGGCCAAGGCGACGCTTTTTGTCTTCCAAGTAAGAGCTGAAATCGCCTTCGAACCACTCGACATGACTATCCCCTTCAAAGGCGAGGATATGCGTCGCCATGCGGTCTAGGAACCAGCGGTCGTGCGAAATCACCACGGCGCAGCCCGGGAAGCTTTCCAAGCCCTCTTCCAGCGCCTGCAGCGTTTCCACGTCGAGATCATTGGTCGGCTCGTCGAGAAGCAGCAAGTTGCCACCTTCGCGGAGCATCTTTGCCAAATGAACCCGATTGCGCTCACCGCCTGAGAGTTTGCCCACCGGTTTCTGTTGATCTGTTTTCTTAAAATTGAACGCGCTGACATAAGCCCGAGAATTCATCTCGACATTGCCAAGCTTGATGACGTCGAGCCCGTCTGAAATCTCTTCCCAGACATTCTTTTTGTCATCCAGCTTATCGCGGCTCTGATCGACATAGCCGAGCTTGACCGTATCGCCGAGCTCTAGCGTTCCGGCATCGGGTTGTTCCTGCTCCAGGATCATTTTGAACAGGGTCGATTTGCCCGCCCCATTGGGTCCGATGACGCCGACAATGCCGCCTGGTGGCAATTTGAAATCGAGATCTTCGATCAAGAGATTGTTGCCGAAGCCTTTGCGCAGCTTCTCGGCTTCGAGGACTTTATTGCCAAGCCGCGGTCCGGGGGGAATCCGGATTGTCGCCGAAGACACCGTCTCGCGTTCCGCCTTATTGGCCATTTCTTCATAGGCCTGAATCCGCGCTTTCGATTTGGCTTGTCGCGCTTTCGGGCTTGAGCGGACCCATTCGAGTTCCTTGGCCAAAGCCCGCTGGCGGCCTTTGTCTTCGCGGGCCTCTTGTTCCATACGTTTGGCTTTTTGTTCCAGCCAGGCCGAATAATTGCCTTCATAAGGAATGCCCCGGCCGCGATCGAGCTCGAGGATCCAGCCGGTAATATCGTCAAGGAAATAGCGGTCGTGCGTCACAAGGATGACGCAGCCTTTGAAATTGATCAGATAGTTTTGCAACCACGCAACGGTTTCGGCGTCCAAATGGTTGGTCGGTTCATCCATCAAGATCATATCGGGGCGCGACAAGAGCAATCGGCAAATCGCGACGCGGCGGATCTCACCTCCGGAGAGCGCTTTTACATCGGCTGTGTCAGGGGGGCAGCGAAGCGCTTCCATCGCCATTTCGATTTTCGAGTCAATGTCCCAAGCATCGGCCGCATCGACTTGCTCTTGAAGCGCCGTCATTTCCTCCATCAATTCGTCCGTATAGTCCTCGGCCAGCTTCATGGAGATGGCATTGAATTGATCGAGCAGTTTCTTCTCAGGACATTCAGAGGCGACATTCTCGAACACGGTTAGCTCAGGATCGAGCTGTGGCTCTTGTGGCAGATAGCCAACTTTGATGCCATCCGCCGCCCAGGCTTCTCCGTTAAACTCGGTTTCGACGCCCGCCATGATCTTGAGCAGAGTCGATTTACCCGCACCGTTGACGCCGACCACGCCAATCTTTGCATCTGGCAAGAATGAGAGGTGGATGTTCTCAAACACCTGTTTGCCACCGGGGTAAGTCTTTGAGACACCCTGCATGTGATAAACATATTGCGGTCCAGCCATAGGATCTGCTCCAAATCAGTAAATTTTGCCGTGTGTTACTGACGCACTAGAATAGTTCAAGAGGTAAAGGGGACGAAGCTGGATTATGGCAAACACGATAGATTCAATTGGCGCCGTCGCGCGACCGGGTTTCAACGCCCTGTTGGAAGATGTTTTCGGCTTGAATGTCCGCGGCTTGCGGACCCTGCGCGATCTTTATGTATCGCCGCGCAAGGTCTTTGATAGCGCGCGGGTCATCGACTGGGCCAACCAACATACACCAACGATCCGGCTGACCTTCTCGCTTATCACGGTTTATATGCTGCTCGGTTTCTTTTGGGCGGCTGAAGACGGGCCGCTCTATCAAAGTCTACTCGCTCAGCTCGAAGTTTTGGTCGAACGGAATCCTGAATTACCGCCTGCCGAAGACATGGCGGCCGGATGGTTCGCTGCCTATTCGTTTGCGTTTCCACTGATCTATATGATCGTACACTTTTTTGTCGGTTCAGTCTTATTCGTTTGGGGCAAAGGCTCCACCTGGACGACACGCCTTCGCATGCACTTCTCGTTGCTCGCCGTCGGTATGAGTCTGTCTCTGTTTTCCATGGTCGTCTTGCCATTCCTGACCACAGACCATCTGATGTATTACACGATTGCCACCCTGGGCGCTGGCTTCATCGCCTACATCGTCACCTATGTTCGGGGTGTCTCCGATGTTCATTCCGGATTCAAATTGTGGTGGCGCGCCTTGTTCACAGGCGTAATTGTCATCATCGCCGATCTCTTCATTGCGCTTCTGACACAATTTGGGTCTGGCATTATGATCGGACGTAACCTGGCGATTGGTTAGTTTGCCGGCAGAAAGGAAATCCGTCCTGCATCCGCCGCTTGAGTGAGCCAAGCCCGGTCATGTGCTGCCAGTACGAGCAATTCTGGATTGGCCGCTATCATATCGTGCAAGGCGCGGACTTGATCTTTGACCGCAGCGCGATCCTCATAATTTGGGCGGAAGACCATATACTGAGTCAGCACAGGGCGCGTCTTCAACGCCTCTATCGCGCCCATGTTCCAAACCGTATCGCCGATGAGTAAAATCTCTTCGCCATTCTGCAGGCTGATAAAAACATTCTGACTGCCAGGTGTGTGACCGGCTGCGGGCACGATGACGACACCAGGTGCAATCGGCTGCGTCTCGCCGGTAAGCTTGGACTCTACTTGGCTCAGCGCTGGATCGAGCGCGTCCAGTGCGAACATCGGTAAGGCGTCAATCTGCGGCGCGTTCAGAACGAGATTAGGCGCCAAGATGGCAGGCTCTGGGTGTCGAACGATCGCCATGACATGATCAAGATGCTCGTGAGTCATCAGGACTTGATTGGCGCTCAGCATCCGCTCCGTCAGGCTTTGATATGCCCCATCATCGAACCGCCAATTCTGAGCGGTTAAGCGCATCTCTTCCGCCGTCGGGCGATCGATGGCGCCGCCAACAATGATGCTGGAATTGGGATATTGGATCTCCACCGCATTGTAGGACATCTCAACTGGTGGCCCGAAACGACCAGCTTGCGCCGCAAAGGGTGGGGCTGTGTCGCGACCGACTTCGATCACTTCAATTCCAATCGGCAATGATGAAATCGGCGCCTGCGCCTTATCACGCCAGTCGGCGATATCGAACACGCCAGGCGCGGTTTTGGAGGCGTTTGAGCTGCTCAACAGTAACCACCAGAATAAGAGGCCAATCACGACCACAAGTCCGCCGCCAATGCGCAAAATCCATTTCAACATATTCGTCTCCCAATGCTCTTACCCTAGCCACAAATTGAACAATAATCAATTCATTTATTCGTCAGGATCACGAAGAGATGATCTGCCGTGGGGCCAATGCGTCTTGTTCTCCGCGGAAGGACTCATAGGATTTTAGGACCAATCCAGGAGCTTTTCAGTCATGCGCAATGTCACGATATCCGCCGCCCTTCTATTGGGATTAGTTTGGGCCTCGGCGCTATACATGCCCGCACACGCTCAACTTTCGGACGAGACACCGAGCGAAGACGCTGCACCTGAGTCCCCGGATGAAAACACTGAAGTTCCGCCCACGGTCCAAGCGGCTTCAGCGCTCCTGGGCATTGTCGCAACCATTGATGAAGACATGCAGTTCACGGGCAATGGCGCGACCTTCACGATTGATGAAACGGTGGTCACACTCGTATTCGACATCAATGCAGATCGCATGCGGCTATTCTCCCAAATCGGCGCCAGCGATGGCCTGTCAGGTCCCCAATTGAGACGCCTGATGCAAGCCAATTTCGATACCGCTTTGGACGCCCGCTATGCGATTGCGCAAGGCCAGCTCTGGGCCACTTTCATCCACCCGCTGACATCATTAACGCAAGATGATTTCGTCTCTGCTCTGGCGCAGACGGTCACCTTGGTCAAAACCTATGGCACGACCTATTCCTCCGGTGGAATGAGCTTTGGTGGCGGCGACTCGAACGCTGAAATCCAGAAATTGTTGGAACGTCTGCTGGAAGAGAATGAAATCTGAGTCGAGAGAATCGAGGGCTGACAAAGCCCGCTCTGCGCGCTAGCCCTGCTTGCATGTTGAAAACGCTATTCATGCCCGCCGCTGCGCTTTTGCTTTCCGCTTGCGCAACGACGCTCGCCCAGCCTCTCTCGGAAGACTCTCAAACCATGGTTGATCAGAAACCGCTCACAATTGAACGCCTCTTTGCCAGCCCCAGCCTGTCTGGCCCAACACCAAGCGGCGTTCAATACAGCCCAGATGGCACCCGCGTGACCTTTTTGAAAGCCCGTGAAGATGAAGCCAATCGATATGACCTCTGGCAATTCCATGTCGCAACCGGTGAGCAATCCATGCTGGTCGATTCGAAACTGCTCGAACCCGAAGAGGTTGAGCTATCCGAGGAAGAAAAAGCCTTGCGCGAACGCAAACGCATTGCCGGCCGCAAAGGCATTGTCTCTTATGATTGGGGCACGGCCAGCACGATCTTGGTGCCCATTGGTGGCGATTTGCATCTGGTCACGCTGACGGCGTCTGGACCTGAAGCACGTCAGCTGACGGCCACAGACGCCTTCGAATATGATGCGAAAGTCTCCCCGGGTGGGCGCTATGTCAGCTTCATTCGCGATGGCGCCGTCTATGCGATAGATCTCGAAACGAGCGAAGAATCGCGCCTCACCCCATTGGCGGATTTGGACAATGCGATCGCCTATGGGGTCGCTGAATTCGTCGCGCAAGAAGAGATGAGCCGCTATACCGGTTATTGGTGGAGCGGCGATGATCGCTATCTCGCTTACACCAAAGTGGATGAGAGCACGGTCGATATCATTCCGCGGTTCGACATTGCCGCCGAAGACGTTACAGTCATCAATCAGCGCTATCCACGGGCCGGTCGTCCGAATGCCATTGTCGACCTCTTCGTGCGCGATATGGACACTGGTGAGGTGACCGAGGTGAATTGGCGCCGCGACGATTGGGGGCCGGCCACGGATCAATATCTGACCCGGGTAAACTGGGCGAACAGTCACGTTTTCGTCCAAAGGGTCGATCGCAAACAGAAACATATTGAAGAAGTGGCCTTTGACATGGCCGCGTCGTCAAATGGAGCGCCTCAAAACGCCTGGCGCGTCGAAACGCAGGCGCAATTCGCCAATCTATCTTTTGATCGAAGCCAACGCGGCGAGCGCGTATTCTATTCTTCCGAAGAGAGCGGCTACCGGCATGTTTATGTGTCCGAGTTTTCTGGCGCCGATGAGACCGAGCAAAACAAACGCGCGCTGACTGAAGGCGACTGGGCGATTGACCAGTTGAATTATGTCGCGGGCGATGGCGGCTATTTCTTCTTCACGGGCTATATGGATACGCCGCTGGAAAGGCACCTCTATCGCCACAGCGCGGGGGAAGAGGGCGAATCCTATGACCCGGTTCTGATGACCGAACCTGGGAAGTCTTGGTCCATCACCATGGCGCCCGATGGCCAATCCTTTGTCGGCACCTCGTCTTCACCGACCCAGCCAGCTCAAACCGGACTCTATCGCACGGATGACGGGTCGCTGATCACTTGGATCGAAGAGAACAGGCTCGACGAGACGCATCCTTATGCGCCGTATCTCGCGGACCATACGGTGCCCGAATATGGCACGCTGACCGCGGAAGATGGTCAGACGCTTTATTACTCCATTCAGCTCCCTCCAGATTTCGACCCGAACAAAACCTATCCAGCACTGGTCGAAACCTATGGCGGGCCGCACGCGCAAACGGTCAATCGCAATTGGGAGCGTCTGTCGGACCAGTTCTACTCACGCCAAGGCTATGTCGTCTTCCGGCTCGACAATCGCGGCATGGCCAATCGTGGTAAGCGGTTCGAAGACGTGATCTATCGCCAAACCGGCGGACCCGAAGTGCGCGATCTTTTGGTGGGCGTGGACTGGCTGAAATCGCAACCCTTCGTTGATGGCGACCGGGTCGGCATCCAAGGCTGGTCCTATGGCGGCTATATGGTGATGATGACCATCTTGCAGGCGCCAAAGGATACGTTTGCAGCAGCGGTTGCCGGCGCCCCCGTTACGGATTGGTCTCTGTACGACACATTCTATACCGAACGCTACATGGATACGCCGCAGGACAATCCGGACGGTTATGATAAATCCTCAGTCTTCTACCATCTCGAGCGCCTCGAGACGGAGCTGCCAAACCTACTGCTCATTCACGGTATGGCCGATGACAATGTCACATTCGACAATTCCACCCGCCTCATGGCGGAGATGCAGCAGCGCGGCATTGTCTTTGACTTGATGACCTATCCTGGCCAAAGGCATGGCATTCGCGGTCAGGCTTTGGGGACGCATCTGATGAAATCGCGGATGACCTTCCTGGATCGGCATTTGAAGGCGCCAATTGAGTGATCAAACCCTGGAAAATCCTCGAAAGTGTTCAGACCTTTCGCGACCAATATCTCGGCATTCGTACAGACCGTTGCGAGCGCGAGGATGGACATATTGTGCCGACTTATCATGTCATCCAGCAAACGCCTTGGGTGACGATCATTCCGGTGACAGACACGGGCAATATCGTCCTTGTCCGCGAATATCGCCACGCGGCTGGAAAAGTCATGATTGGCCTGCCCGGCGGTGTCTCTGACCCAGGCGAGACGGACTGGGAACGGGTCGCCGCGCGCGAATTGGCAGAAGAGACCGGCTATGCCGCCCGGGCCTATCATCGTATCGCGACCTGCTATCCCAATCCCGCGATCCAGGACAATGAATTACACTTCTACTTGGCCCTCGGCTGCACACCCAGCCGGGGTCAGGCGCTTGATCCAAATGAACAGATTGAAGTGCTGGAAATGCCTTATGCGGATTTTCTCGCCTATGAAAACCTAGAGGTGCAACATGCGCTTCATGCGACCGGATTGTTTTATGCGGAGCGGTACTTCCAGAAGCATCCCGACTTACGACCTGTCGCGCCGTGAGGCTTGCCAGCGCGCCGCTCTTTCAGGCTAATGACGGAACTTAGATCAGGAGCGCAAATATGCCCGCCTTTCAACCGACCGCGGATCAATTCCGCGCCTTTCGAGATGACCCACATGATGGCCCTGTCAGTCAGGTCAATTTGCTCAAATTTCGCGTCAAAGCTGAATATGCCGAAGGCGACCCGGAATATGGTGAGGACTGCTCAGGCGAAACCGCTTATCTGCGCTATTCAGAAGCCTTCACCAAAGCTGCAGCCGAAGTCGGCGGCACCACCAGTTTGCTGGCCACGGTGGAGCGCTATTTTATCGGCGGTGGGAATTGGGACGGCGTCCTGGTCAATTCGTTTCCGAGCCGCCAAGCGTTTATCACCACGTTAAATCACCCGGACTATAAATCCATGTCACGCCATCGTGAGGCTGGATTGCTGTGTCAGGACTTGATTGTGACCCGGCCAATCTGGTTACACGGGGAACCGCAATAGATTATTCGGGGATGCAGGTATGAAACGCCTATTCATTATTCTAGCGGCTATCGCGGCGCTTCTCGCGATTGCCTATTATGGTCTGATCTGGATGATCACAAAGCCTGCGCCCCCACTTGAAGCCGGGCCAGTTCTGAGTCTGTCCCAAGGTGAAATCCAAGCCGGAATTGATCGCGACAATCCCGAGATTCTTCAGATTAATGGCATCCCCTTTGCTGGCGATACAGGCGGCGACAATCGCTGGCGCCCGCCCACCGCGGCCCCAAGCTGGGACGGCATCAGAGACGGCCGCCCATTCGGCGCTGAATGTATGCAGGACCGCAATGGCAGTGGCGAGTTTCTCAATGATCTGCTGAATGGCATGGGCCTGAACATGGTCCAGCGCCACCTCGCCACCATTGCCCTGGAAAGCGGACCACCCCCGCTCGAGAGCGAAGACTGCCTTTTCCTGAACGTTCGCACCGCCAATGCGGGCGGTGAGGCGCTGCAGCCGGTAATGGTCTGGATCCATGGCGGCAGTCACCAAAGCGGAGCGGGCTCACAAAGCATCTATCAAGCCAATCAACTGGTTGAGAATGGCGTCGTCCTTGTCACGATCAATTACCGCCTCGGCGTGTTTGGCTATATCGCGCACCCGGCTTTAAGCGCAGACGATCCACGCGGCGTATCCGGCAATTATGGCTTGCTCGATCAAGTCGCTGCGCTCGCTTGGATTCGGGACAATATCGAAACATTCGGGGGAGACCCGAACAATGTCACCATTTTCGGCGAGAGCGCTGGCGCACAATCCGTCACCGAGATTATGTCCACGCCGCTCAGCGAAGGACTGTTCCACAAAGCCATCCTGCAAAGCGGCGCATCCTCCTATAATGCGAACGGCCTCACCACAGCGATTGAGGGCCGCTTGACCATGCATGAGGCGGGCTTGGAGTTTTTCGATGGTTTGGTGCCAGCAACCGCGAGCGCATCGGACCTTAGAGCGCTGAGCGCGGAAGAGATCATCGCCCATATTCCCAACAAAATGCACCTTGGCGGGTATGCCCTGCCGACAGTGGACGGCGTCGTGATTCCGAAATTGATGGGGCAAGCCTTCGCCGATGGCAGCATCCACAATGTGCCAATGCTGGCAGGCTATAATGCAGACGAAGCCACGCTGTTTTATCCCAGCATCCAGAAGCCAACCGTATTAACGCCAACCTTCCCGCCGGCACTCGAGGACCGTCTCGAACTGCTGCAAACGCTCTATGGCGACGCAGATGCTGCGGCATTGATCCGGCTCTATGGGTTGGACGATCCGGATACATATCAAAAGGCCGAAACCGATATGCTAGGCGATGATCTGTTCGGCGTGCATATGCGCTATCTTGCCAAGGGCAATGTCGCGCAAGGCGCACCGACCTATCTCTATCACTTCACCCGCGTGCCTCCATCTAAAACGCAGACCATTGGGGCGTTTCACGCGTCGGAGATCTTCTTCGTATTTGGCTCGCATAGCCCCTTGGCAGGGCTCTCCGAAGAAGATGCAGCCCTGACCGAGGCGATGGGAATGTACTGGACCAATTTTGCGAAGACGGGCGACCCGAATGGCGCCGGTCTGCCGGCATGGCCATCATATGATGCGCAGCAAGATCAATGGATGACCTTCAATCCGGAGATTGAGGTGAAGTCCGAAATCAGGTCGGAAAAACTCGACATTATGGAACGTGCGCTGGTCGCGCGCGTGGCTGAAGCAGTGCCTCAAATCACGCCGGTGACGGACTCTCCTGTTCCAGTCTCAGGCGGTGAGGAGGTTGCTGCAAATCGCCTCCAACCCTAGGCGATCGACCTCATCAAAGGCGTCGAGCTGCTCGCTATCGACATCGAGGACAGCGGCCAATTGACCTTGGGCATCAAACACCGGGACAACGATTTCCGAATTGCTGCGACTGTCGCAGGCAATATGCCCCGGAAAAGCATGAACGTCCGGCACCAATTGGGTCTCGCCTGTCTCAGCACAGGTCCCGCAAACGCCTTTGCCGAAGGGAATGCGCAAACATCCAAGCGTGCCCTGATAAGGCCCGACCACAAGCTCTCTTGGCTTGTTCGGATCGACCACATAAAAGCCGGTCCAGAAGAATCGCGGGGCGAAGGCTTGGGAGAGCAAGCACGCCGCACTGGCAAAGCGCGCGGGCGTATAAGACTCGCCTGCCACGACGCTTTCAATTTCCATCTTTAAGTCTTCGTATTGCCGCGCGCGATCCATCACTCTGCCTTGATTTGAAAGATTTACTTCATATCGGCTTAGACTTCGGAATCTACAAGATATGAATAGACGTGAACCGCAGGCTCTGAAATAGATGGAAGCGATCGGAGGCAATCTGCGTGGGCGCGATTAGGGTTTGGCATCAATTACTCCTCTTGCTCCTCGTGAGCAGCTTCGGGATGATCGCCGTTGCGCAGCATACCGTTGAAACACCGGCCGATCCTGTCACCAGTGAAGACGAGTTCACAGAGCATACGCCCATCAGTGACGAGCGCTTAGATCGCGCTCTGAGCGCTTTTGAGGCCGACGATAGTTTTCAACGCGAGCGCCCGGAATGGCAGCCTGAACCCCTCGAATTGGATGAACGCGAACCAAGACGTCCGAACCCAATCATCGAGGCGATCGCTTCCTTCTTTGAGGCGATTGGCAGCATCCTTGGATACCTTCTCGCCGGCTTGATCCTGGTGGCAATTTTGGCCGGGCTTTACATGGTGTTTGGCGAAAGCCTGACGTTCCGATTGAAGCAAAAAGAGAAAACGGCCGGACCAGACGTTTCCATCGTCCCCGACTTGAGGCCAGAAGCGGCACGGGCCCGCGCATTGCTGGAAGACGCGGATGCGCTTGCCGCGAAGGGACAGTTTGCGGAAGCGGTGCATTTGCTCCTGTTTCGATCCATTGACGAGATCCAAGAGAAGAAGACCGGCGCCATTACCCGTGCACTGACCGCGCGCGAAATTGGTGCCTTAGGGGTTCTACCGGACTGGATCCGCGATGCCTTGGCCCCGATCATTCGCATCGTCGAACGCAGCTTCTTTGGCGGCCAAGAGGTGGACGAAGCGGGCTGGCGCCAAGCCAGAGACTCATATGAGTCCTTCGCCTTTGGGGAGGCGTGGACATGAGCGAGCGCCTGCCAAACCAAACCAATCCATTCTCCGGCATTGCGGCGATGATCATGATCGGCATCGGCACCTTGGCCTTCATCGCCATTTTTGCCTTGCTCGCTTGGTCGCCTGACTTGGCCCGGAAAGATTATGCCGGCGAACATCCTTATTCGAAGTCCGCTCTGGGCTATGCCGGATTGATCCGTCTGCTCGAAGCCGATGGTCACACGGTGAATATCTCAAGACTAGAAAGTTCCCTGAACTATTCTCAGGGCCTGCTCGTCGTGACCATTCCTGACTATGGCTTCAATCGCGCGCCAGAGGATTTGGAGATTGGCTATGTCTCTGAACCCGCCCTCTATGTCTTGCCCAAATGGGCGGGCTATGCCGACAGGGAAAAACCGAGTTGGGAAAAAGACACGGAGCTCCTCGAGACATGGCGCGTAGAATCGATTGCGCAAGAATTCGATTCCGATTTGAAAATCTGGCGCCTACGCAATCCAGGATCCATGTCGACCCCGTTTGGGCGCATCTCCCCGCGCTTCGAAAACAAGATGCAAGTCATTGAGAGTGACAGTTTAGAGCCGGTCATCGAACGACCAGGCGGCACATTGCTGGCGAAACTTCCTGGCCGCGAAATCTATATTTTGAGCGACCCAGATCTGCTCAACACGTTCGGGCTCTCGACCCGCGAAAATGCGCGTACTGCGCTTGAGCTGTTCGACTATTTGCTTGTCGACTCAAAACAGTTGGACTTTTTCCCAAGCCGAACGATCACGTTTGATGCGACCGTACACGGTTTTGCACGCTCAGAGAGCTTGCTGCGGGCCATTTTCGATAAGCCATTTTTGGGCGCTACACTGATTGCACTGGCTACGATGCTCCTAATCATGTGGGCGGCCTTTATCCGATTTGGCCCCCCTTTGCCGGAAACCCGCGTGCTCTCATTCGGTAAGAAAGCCCTCGCCGAAAGCTCCGCTGGCCTGGTCTCGATGGCCCGTCGCGAAGGCCAGATGGCGACGCCCTATTTGCAGATGACAGAGCGCAACCTTGCGCGGCAGCTCGGCTTGCCGCCCCAAGCTCAAGCCGAAGCGTTCGCGCGCACAGCGGATCGGCTGGCCGAACAGAAAGACCTCTCCACGACCTGGAGTGAACAAAGCGAAATCCTCAACCAGCCGGCCCTCAGCCGCGGTGACTTAAGAGACAAAGCCCTCGCCCTTTGGCGGTGGCGACAGGAGATGAAAGATGGACATTGAGGCAATCAAGACGCTCGCGGGCCAGATCCGCGCGGAAGTCAGCAAAGCGGTCATCGGCCAAGCTGAGACCGTGGATTTGATGCTCACCGCGCTATTCTCTGGGGGTCATATTCTTTTGGAAGGCCCACCAGGAACGGCGAAAACATTGCTCACGCAGTGTTTTGCTTCGGCGATCAAACTCGATTTCGGGCGGATCCAATTCACCCCAGATTTGATGCCGGGAGATGTGCTCGGCACCAATCTGTTCAACTTCTCGACCAATGAATTCACGCTGACCAAAGGTCCGATCTTCACGGACATATTGCTGGCGGACGAAATCAACCGGACCCCGCCAAAGACGCAGGCCGCTCTGCTCGAAGCGATGCAAGAACGCAAAGTCACGATTGATGGTGAGACCTATCCTTTGAATGATCGTTTCACCGTCATCGCGACACAAAACCCGATCGAGCAGCAAGGCACTTACCCGCTCCCGGAAGCACAACTCGACCGATTCTTATTCAAACACGTCTTGGCATTTCCAAGCCGCGAAGAAGAGCTCGCCATTGTCAGCAGTCATGGCAATCGCAGCGGGATGAAAACCACCTCAGCCTTTGGCGTCGACGCTGTGGTCTCGCCGGAACAGCTCGCGGAAGCCGTAGGGTCGGTTCAACAGGTTCGCGTGCAGGATGATGTGGTGGCCTATATCGTCGATATTGTCCGCACCACACGCGAAACGCCAGCTTTATCCCATGGCGCTAGCCCTCGCGCAGCGGCGGCGATTGCAGCGGCCACGCGCGCGCGGGCGGCATTGGATGGCCGCGATTATGTGGTCCCCGATGATGTCAAAGCGTTGGCTTTGCCGGCTTTGCGCCATCGCGTCATTCTTTCCCCCGCCGCAGAGATTGAAGGCCGCACAACCGATGAGACTTTGATGGACATTATCGAACAAACCGCGGCGCCGCGCTAAGAGGATCAAAGCGCCATGATCGCCCCCACCCTCCGCGCCATTTGGCTCATGTTGCTCGGTTTACCGGTGCTGCTCGTGATCGCCGTCTTGGCCCCTGCTTTTTGGGGCCTGGCTGGCGCGTGGATCGGCATTCTGTTCGGCTTGATCCTGGCTGATATTGCATTGGCCGCGCGGCGTGGCGCATTGTCGGTCACCATTGATCCGCCTTCCGTGCTCTACATGAATAGCTCTGATCCGGTGGAGATTAAGCTTCACTTCGAACGCGGGCCCTTGCCAAAACAGGTGAATGCGCTGCTCGAAACCAACGCTTTTATCGAACCGCCTGCGCAAACGATTTTGAAAGGCTGGTCCAATCGCCGCCATGCCTTTTCCCGCACACTCGTCCCAATCCGGCGTGGAACAGGGCGATTGGAGAGACTCTGGCTGAATTGGACGGGCCCGCTTGGCCTGATCCGTATCAAACGCGTCGAACGATTGGACCAAGACGTGCCGGTCACCCCGAATACGCGCTGGGTGCAGGAAGAAGCTGTCCGATTGTACACGCGCGACGCCGACTTTGGCATCAAAATGCAAATCGATCGCGGCAGTGGGTCAGAGTTTGACGCTTTGCGCGAATTCTCAACGGGCATGGATCGCCGCTCGATCGACTGGAAACATTCCGCCCGCCATCGCCAGCTCCTCGCCAAAGAATTTCGCACCGAGCGCAATCACAATATCGTCTTCGCTTTCGATACCGGACGGCTGATGTGCGAGCCCTTAGGCGGCGTGCCAAAGATTGACCGAGCGATCAATGCCGCCCTGCTCCTAGCTTATGTATCGCTCCGGTCTGGAGATAAGACTGCGCTTTATGGTTTCGATGCCAAGCCTACGGTGACCAGCAACGTATTAAGCGGTGCTGGCGCTTTCCCTCATATGCAACACCTCGCCGCTCAGCTCGATTATTCGACCGAGGACGCAAATTATACGCTCGCCCTGACCTCGCTTGCGGCGCGATTGGAGCGGCGCAGCCTAATCATTCTGTTCACGGACTTTGTCGATACAATCTCGGCTGAACTGATGCTGGAAAATGTCAAACGCTTGATGGATCGGCATTTGATTATCTTTGCCTGTTTCGAAGATGCGCAACTTTCAGAGATGATTGAAGCCGAACCGAAAACGGCGGACTTGGTCTCGCGGGCAGTGATTGCCGATTCTCTGCTCAAGGATCGCGAAGTCGTGTTGCGCAAACTTGAGCATCTCGGCGTGCAAGTCATCGAGACGAGACCGGAACGGTTTAGCGCCGACCTTGTATCGCGCTATCTCGATATTAAGCGGAGGGAAATGCTGTGAGTGATCGCATCATGAAATCCTATCGCTTCCGTGAGGAACGCGAAGCCGATTGGGCCGCCCTCGAGCGGATCGTTAAACAGGCTGAGAATAAGGGGGTCAGAGGCCTGTCAGATGATGACATTGCGGACCTACCTCACCTCTATCGGCAAGCCGTCTCGTCACTTTCCGTGGCACGGAGTATCTCGCTGGATCAGAATGTTGTGGCCTATTTAGAGACGCTGTGCGCGCGGGCTTATTTCTTCGTCTATGGTACGCGCGCGCGGATGAGTGAACGGATCGCACAATTCTTTTCGCGCGACTGGGCGGCCGCGGTCAGTGCGGCGCGGGGGCCAACATTGCTGGCCTTTCTCTGCTTGTTCGGCGGCGCTTTGCTCGCCTTCTTTCTGACGCTGAATGATAATGAGTGGTATTGGACCTTCCATGGTGGTTGGGATTCTCGCAATCCAAACGCCACCTATGATGAGTTGCGCGCAACGCTCTACACTGAAGATCGCGACATTGTTGATATGCTCGGCGCGTTCGCAGCGCAGCTCTTCTCGCATAATAGCGGTATTGCCATTTTCGCCTTTGCACTTGGATTCGCGTTCGGCATCCCAACCGCAGTCTTGCTCATCTATAATGGCGTTTATCTTGGCAGCTTCTATGCCGTGTTCTGGCAGAAAGGCTTAGCCTATGAGCTGACCGGCTGGTTGTTCATTCATGGCGTCACCGAGCTGTTCGCCATCATTCTTGCGGGGGCTGCGGGGTTCATGATTGGCGGGGCAGTCGCCTTTCCAGGGCGAAAGTCGCGGATGGAATCAATGCGTGAATCCGGCGAGAAAGCGGCCATGGTGATCATTGGCGCCGTGATCATGCTCTTCCTCGCCGCTCTATTAGAAGGCTTTGGGCGACAGCTGATCAATGTCGATACGGTACGCTACGCGATTGCTGGCACGACATTGATTTTCTGGCTTGGCTATTTCTACATTCCGCGTCGCGGTGAGGTGGATCGCCGTGACTGATGCTGCCATCGATACGGCTGCCGTAGAAGAAGGCAAACGCCGCCGCGCCCGCATGCGACTGCGTGAGCAAATGGCCAAACGCGATCGCACCCTGGTCACGCCAGAAGGCGCCGCGCTGACCTTAAAGATCTCGACCTTTGGCGAGCGGTTCGGCGCATTCTTGCTGGACATTGGGATCCAGTTTATTCTGATCTTCGTGATCATCTGGGCCATCGCGACCGTCGCTGGAGCATTCGATTATCAAGGCTGGCAAATCGCGGGCGCGGTCGCGCAAGTTTTGATTTTCTTCGTTCGGAATTTCTATTTCATCTTCTTCGAGATTGGACGCAAAGCCGCAACGCCAGGCAAGCGCGCCCTTGGATTGCGCGTCGCTGATCGTCGGGGCGGTCGTTTGACAGCGAATGCCGTGATCGCCCGCAACTTTATGAGAGAACTCGAATTCTTCCTGCCGCTCAGCGTTCTGTTCAGTTTTAGCGTTGGCGGTGTCGAGACCTGGATCAATTGGCTGCTATTAATCTGGTGCGCCATCTTCGTCCTGTTCCCCCTGTTCAACAAGGACAAGCTGCGGATTGGCGATCTGGTGGCGGGCACAATGGTGATCCACGCTCCGAAAGTGAAACTGCTCAAAGATATCGCGTCGGTCGAACCCGTATCTGGCGGCGCCATCACCTTCACCAATGAGCAACTCGAAGTCTATGGTATCCACGAATTGCATGTCTTGGAGGACGTGCTGCGCCAGTCCACTGACGAGATTAAGACCAATGTGGCGGAACGTATCGCCAAGAAAATTGGCCACACGCCACAGCCTGGTGAAACCGCGCTCGCGTTTTTGGAAGCCTATTATGCGGGGTTGAGACGACGTTTGGAGCAACGCATGCTGTTCGGCGATCGTAAGGAAGACAAATACGATCGGCACTGATGTCGCTTGCGTTTAGGCCCAACGGTCCACGCTGATCTCGATCGCATGATTGGCGTCCTTTTTGACGACCAAATCGGCGTGCGCCCGCAATGGCAGAATATGGTTTTCCAGGTTGGGTAGGTTGATCGCGGCCCAGACGGATTTGGCAAACTCGATCAGTTCTGGCTCCGACATATGCCGGAACTGGGCATAGAAACTTGTCGGGTCGTGCTCGGCCGCATGCCAAAACCGTAAGAACCGTTCTAAAAACCAGGATTCAATATGCTCAAGCTCAGCGTCCAAATAGATCAGTAAATCCGGTTCATGCGGAGCCGCGTCAGAGGCGGATCGAGGCTGAAACCCGAGCCCTTCCAAAATCAATACCTGCGATGGGTCTATCCGCCGGGTCAGCGCGGGGTCGGGATCGAAGGTCACGTGACTATAGCCCGGAAAATCAGTGGCGCGTTCCCGCACAGACGCGATCGCGGCCTGCATGGCGACGCGGTCATATGTCTCTGGAAACCCCTTCTTTTGAAACAGGCCTTGTTCGCGCAGATAATCGGTCGGGAACAGAAAGCCGTCGGTCGAGACGGTGGCGACGCTTAGCGTCTCGTCCAATACGGTCTCTAAATGCCGCGCCAGCGTGCTTTTCCCGGAGGCGACAGACCCTGTGAGCGCAATCACAAGATTACCACGCATGCTCTGAATCTCAGCCACGCGATCCGCCAGTGATGTGATCCCTTGGGTCATTGGGATGTCAATATTTTCGGCCATATCAACGCCTCATCCTTTACGCTCAGAAAAGTCTAGGCAGGCTTTTATCTAATGCCAAGAAATCCCTTTAGCTGCGCTGTGAATTGATCGAATTGATCATGATGCAGCCAATGCCCTGCATCTTCGATCACGCTGACCGTCGCATTCTGGAACGGCTTAGCACGACCATCTTTCTCTGGGTTTGATGCCCAAGAGTTTGCGCCATAGACGAGCCAGGTCGGACAAGAAATGAGCCGCCACAATTCAACAAAGTCCTCATACGGAATATCCGATGGCGTGCGCGCCACGCCAGCCGGATCATAGGCCCAACTCACCGTTCCATCCTCGTTTTCTTTCAGGCCTGTTTTTGTCAGGTGATGGATCAAGGCCTCAGGCAAGTGAGGGAAAGCCGCTTGCATTCGTCCTTGCGCCGCTTCGACAGTTTGCATCACGCGGGGTTGGCGGTCGGATACTTTTCGCCTTTGCTCGATCCATTCTGTCAGCCGTTCGGTGACCGAAAGCGCTTTGCGTTCTGCCAGCATTCGCGGTGAAGGCCCGAGACCTTCAATCGCGACCAATTTCTCTATTCGGCTGGGGAACAGACCCGCATAACGCAATGCGATATTCCCACCCAGCGAGTGACCAATCATCGTGAACCGGGTCAATTCAAGCGTGTCGACCAGGTTCGCCAAATCAAACACATGATCCATAATCCCATAAGCGCCGTCGCTGACCCAGTCGCTTTCGCCATGTCCGCGTAAGTCGAAGGCGATCACGCGATAATCCTCACTGAGCACTGCAGCCAGCGGATCCCAGCTGCGTTTCTGGTCCCGGCCGCCATGCACCAGGACCAGAGGCGGCGCCGAAGGATCGCCCCATTCGCAATATGACAGAGACAGGCGCTGGGAGCGAAATCGATCGAGACGGTCAAGAGCTTTCATGCGGTCTAGCTAATATGGGTTGCTTCAGCTGACGAGCCCTGCTGCCGCGGAAACCTTGTAACCCGTATCAGGACTTGCCACATGGCGTCCTTCGTTTTTATGGAGAGCGCCATGACCCCAACAAATATCCCCATGGATGATTTCGTTGCTGGCTTTAGCCCGCAAGGCTTGCCCGTGCGTGGACGCGTGATCCGTTTGTCCGAAGGGACCATTTCACCGATTTTGAAGCGCCACGCCTACCCAGACCATTTGGCTGAAATTCTCGGCGAGGCGGTGATGCTATCGGCTTTGGTTGGCTCTGGTATGAAATTTCAAGGCAAGGTGCTGGCGCAAGCTGAAGGCGATGGGCCGACGTCTATGCTGGTGGGCGAATATACTAAAGCCGGAGGATTGCGCGGTTATGCCAAGCATGAACCTGAGCGCTGGGCTTGGCTTGATAAAGTCAATAAGGGCGACAAACCCCATATGCCGCAATTGTTTGGTGCAATGGGCCGCCTCGGCTTGATCATTGTCTACGACAATACCGACATGAAGCCCTACCAAGGCATCGTTCCCCTCGCCAAGGGCTCGCTGGCCGAATGTGCGGAAGACTATTTCCGTCAATCCGAGCAAGTCGAAACCCGGCTGCGAATGGCGGTCCATAAGGACGCATTGGGCGCTTGGCGCGCCGGGGGTATGATGATCCAGAAAATTGCCGGCGATATGGCGCGCGGCGATACCGATGATGGTTGGCGCGAGGCTGAGGCTTTGTTTGCAACGCTGACAGAAGAAGAATTGACCGATCCGGCGCTGCCTGCGCCTGACCTGGTCTATCGCTTATTCCATGAAGGCGGGGTGGCGATGGACCAAGATGCGCAAGTTTTGAACGATGTTTGCACCTGCAGCCGTGAACGGCTGGTCGGCACGCTTCAAGGCATGGCGGACGAGAGCCTGCGCGATATGGTCGAGCCGGATGGCACGCTAAAAGTCGATTGTCAGTTCTGTGCGCGGAATTACTCCATCGCGATCGAAGAAGTGACCAGCGCCGCAAATTAGCGGCGCGTTCGGCAAAGACTGACACGGCGAAAGCTTGCAAACGTAATCACTCACCCTCTATCATCGGCACAGCCAAGGAGGGTGGCCATATGAGCAATGATCCTGCGTTGAAACTGGACGGGTTTTTACCCTACCGTTTGTCAGTCTTGTCGAACGCTGTTTCGAGCAAAATCGCTAAAATGTATGAGGAAGAGTTCGATCTTTCGATTTGGCAGTGGCGCATCATTGCGGTCTTAGGGGAGCGCGAAGGTCTTACCAGCACCGAAGTGGCGCTGCGCACATTGATGGACAAGCCAACGGTTAGCCGCGCCGCAGCCAGTCTGATCGAACGCGGGATCCTCGAGCGTCACATCGACCGCGATGACAGGCGGCGTGCGCCGATGCGTCTGACCGATGAAGGACAAGCCATTTATGCGGCGGTAATTCCCCTCGCTCTGGGCAGCGAACGCGAGTTGCTGAATGCGTTGAGTCCGGAAGAAATTTCCACTCTGCACGGTTTGCTTAGCCGCTTATCAACCGTTGTGTCGCCAGATAAGCCACTCTGGGGAGATGACGCGTAAAGGACTGACTGATGGCAAACGGGATCACAAATGCGATTTTCTCGGCGCTAGTCGAACAAAGACCCGAGTTCAAAAACGCCATGAAGGTGTGGACCGATGTGCTCGAGCCAGTTTTAGCTGAGCGAGAGTCAGAGCGTCGCGCAATCATCTCAAAGGCCTGGAAACGCAGCGCTATAACCGCTGCCATTGTCGGCGCGTTGGCCATAGGTTTTCTCGTTCTAACCGGCGGCGCTGCGGTGGGACTCACGATTATCCTGGCGGCTGGGATCACGGCAATCGCCAGCGGTGCAGCCTGGATACCGCTGTTCACGGTAAAGTCGCAAACCAAGCAATTGGTGGTCGGCGCCGCGGCTGAATCCTTCGGCTTTTCTTATGACACTTTGCACCCCGATGTCAGTGGCATCGCGGATTGGCGCTCAGCCGGTGAGTGGATAAAATCTCAAGCGTCACAACATACCGCGGCCGCACAATTGTTTGGCGGCACGTCGGATGAGCCCGCGCCAACGCCCGCCTTCAACGTTCTCAAAGAAGCGCGCTTGCTGCCCAGTTATGATGATCGAAAGTTTGAAGACTTGATTCAAGGCGATCGCGCGAAAACGCATTTTTCGCTGGTTGAGTGCAAACTGACAGAGCAACAAGGCTCTGGCAAAAATCGGCGAACCGTGACGACATTCCAAGGCCTATTATTCCATATTCAGTACCCGGAGCGCTTCCTGGGACGGACTTTGGTGGCTCGGCAAGGATGGTGGAAAGGCTTTTTTGGTGACAAAACGCTGCAAAAGGTCGACCTCGTGGCGAAAGAGCTTGAGGATAATTTTACCATCTATTCCGATGACCAGGTTGAAGCTCGGGCGCTATTTACACCCGATCGGATGGAACGCCTGATTGCGCTCGAGCGTCACTTTAAAGGCGGTAAGCTGCGCGGTATTTTTGAAGACGACCACCTGACTCTAGCCCTGGAAGCAGATGATCAATTTGAAGCTGGATCCGTATGGAAACCATTGGTTGATCCCGACCGATATATCAGCGCATTAACCGAAATTGGCTTGGTCTGCGATGTCATTGATGGCTTCCTGACGCGCGAATGGGTCAAAGACAAACTGTAAGAAAATCCATCGATTCTGCCCAAATTCGCGCAATCGGCCCCTTAATTGCATAAAATTCGCCGGATGGGCGAAGGTTAATCTTGAGCATGATGTGCAAGATTGACGATGGGAGCATGAGGTAGGTCGATGTCGACTGGACTGCTACAGGATAGGCAACACCGCACCATGACGGTGCGAGACGCGCGTATGCGCGCTGCGCGGCCAATGACCGCCCCGGCGAACGATACAATAGATATGACAGAAGCCAGACTGCCGACCCGGCGTATTCGGCTCAGTCGCGCGAGCATTCGCACCCTATTGCAAATTGCCGATTTACTCATTGCAACAACCATTGTTGCCGCCGTTTTGGTCTGGTCTGAGATCGGAATTTTGTCTGCGACTGTCTCCCAGATCCTGCCTTTTATTCTGATTGTTTTCGCCGCGACTTGGGGCTTACGCCTGTCATCCGCTTATCGACTGTTGCAGCGGCGCGCTGTAGTCGATCACATGTTGGCGACCGCCTATGGGTCTGGGTTGCCGCTGGCGCTGGTTGGCGCCATTGCGCACGGGCTATATCCGGCAGCGACGTTCCAATGGGTTATTGAGGCCATTTTCCTAACCTGGATCGCGCTTAATCTGACGCATGCCTTAGTCGTCGTGATCGGTCGACAATTGGTTCGCGCAGGCTGGCTCAGCGAGAATGTCGTGATCGTGGGCGCCACACCGAATGCGCGGCGGTTGATCGAGCGCAATGCCGACACGCGTGAGCTGAACATTGTCGGTATTTTTGATGACCGCCTATCGCGCGCCCCGAAACGCCTGAACGGCGCCCCTTTACTTGGCAAGCTCGACGATTTGTTCGCATGGGAACGCCTGCCAGAGATTGATCGCATCGTGGTGACGGTCACCTCTGACGCCCGCGACCGGGTGCGCGACATGGTCGAGCGTTTGCGGGTTCTGCCGCAGCGCGTTGTTCTCTTGCTCGATTTGGATGGCTTTGACCCCGAAACTGAGAGCCTAGCCGAGATCGCGCACTCGCCGGCAGCCTATGTCTCTGGCCGACCGCATGACGCTCGGCGCGCCATGTCCAAGCGCGTGTTCGACGTCGTCACAGCCAGCATTGTTCTGGTCCTGCTCAGTCCTGTCCTCGCTCTTCTGGCGCTGGCGATTAAGCTCGAAAGTCCGGGTCCGGCGATTTTCCGTCAGAACCGTCATGGGTTTAACAATCAAATCATCAAAGTCTGGAAATTCCGTTCAATGCGCGACGATCCGGATGCGGCTCAGCGAATGACACATCAGACCATTGCGGATGATCCCAGAGTCACCCGCCTCGGCCGGTTCATTCGTCAAACCTCGATCGATGAGTTGCCGCAATTGATTAATGTCATCAAAGGCGAAATGTCCTTGGTCGGACCGCGTCCTCACGCTGTTGGAATGACCGCTGAAGAGCAAGAAGTGCAAAACGTGGTCGGCGTCTATGCCCACCGTCACCGGGCCAAACCCGGGATTACGGGCTGGGCGCAAATCAATGGCTCGCGCGGCCCTGTCCATACCAAAGACTTGGTGCGGGAGCGCGTGCGTCTAGACATGGAATATGTCAATCGATCTTCCCTCTGGTTCGACCTCTATATTTTGTTGATGACCTTGCCGCGTCTGCTTGGTGACGCGAAGACTATTCGCTGATCATGACCGCCGCCCCCTTCCCTGACCACGCCGAAGCGAACCGGTCCGAACACCGCGCGCAAGCCGTCGGCCAAACACCCGTCGGCGAGGACGTGATCTCCAATGGCAAAACAGGTGATGCAAAAATTAGCATTTGCATCCCCACCTGGCGGGACAGCGCGGATGCCTTGTTGTGCAGCCTGCCGCGCATGAAGGGCGCTGAAGCCTGCACCTTGCTGATCTTTGATGATGGCTCGCATGATCCTGCTTTGCTGCGCCAGTTAACCCGACAAGTGATGCGGTTTCCGGGGCCGGCCCGCCTCATATGCGCGCCGAAGAATTGTGGCCGAAGCCATGCCCGTAATCGCCTGTTCGACTTAGCGGAAACCGAGTGGGTTCTCTTTCTCGACGCCGATATGCGACCGGATGATGAGGATTTTCTCAATCGCTATCTCGATGCCATTGATGCAGATCCCGGAACCGCGGTCATTGCGGGTGGGTTTAGTCTGCGTCACGCGCACCCGACCGACGAAACGCGACTGCATGCGGCACAATCAGCAGCGTCAGAATGCCTCCCCGCCTCGCTGCGCGCCGAAGCGCCAGGACGGTATGTGTTCACCTCGAACATTCTGGTTCACCGCGATATTCTCGAGGCTGTTTCATTTGATTCTGGATTTCAAGGTTGGGGCTGGGAAGACGTCGATTGGGGGCTGCGCGCCGCTGCGGACTATCCCATCCTGCACATCGACAATCCCGCCACCCATCTCGGATTAGATCCTGACGCCAAATTGTTGGAAAAATATGCTGGCTCGGTCGACAATTTCTTGCGCCTGGTCGCGCGTCACCCAGATGAAATGGCCCAGACCAAGCTCTATAAAGCCGCGCGCCGGTTGGGCACCCTGCCGGGTCTCACTGGTTTTTCGAGACTGTTCCGAGTCATGGCCGCAAACACGTCCTTGCCGCTAAAGCTGCGGCTCCTTTCGCTGAAAATGTATCGCGCCGCGATTTACGGAGCGCGGTTATGATCAGCGTGATTGTGCCGACCTTTGACCGTCCAGACGGGCTAAAACGCGCTGTGACCAGCCTGTTTCGACAAACCCTGGTACGAGAAGGCTTTGATCTCATCATTGTCGACAATACGCCCGATGCAACGGCCACAGACGCGATTGCGGAGCTCCGCGCCGCGTGCCCTTCAGGCGTGAACCTAATCGCGTTGCATGAACCCGCCGCAGGGGTCGCGAATGCGCGCAATCATGCCATGGGCGCTGTTACAACCGACCTGGTCGCTTTTCTCGATGATGATCAATCGGCGCCCGAAACCTGGCTGGAAGCGATGCGCGAGTCCTACCGCCATCTTCCGGCCGCGGTCACGTTCGGGCCGGTGCTGACCAATTTGCCGGACGATCAAGCCCGCCATAAAGCCTATTTCGAAACCTTCTTTGCACGCGATCCAGGGCTGAAACGCGGTTACACGGACGAGACGTTTGGCATCGGCAATGCGCTGGTGGATTTCTCCAAAGTCCCGGGTAGCCCGCCTTGGTTTGATACGGCCATGAACGAAAGCGGCGGTGAAGATGATGTCTTGTTTGAGCGTATCCGACAGGCTGGCGGCGTTTTTGCTTGGGCGGCTGACGCCCCAGTTTGGGAACACCCGCCCAAAGAACGCGTGACGCTTCAATACACCCTCAAACGCGCTTTCTCTTACGGTCAGGCACCCATCACTTTGGCCCGTCGTACGAAGAGAAATGCGATGGCCGCCACAGCATTGTGGATGCTCATCGGCTTCGGAAAACTCGGACTGCATGGATTGGCATGGATAGCTCTCAGTCTCATCCGTCATCCGGGCCGCGCATTCGAGCTCGACAAAGCCATTCGCGGTCTTGGTAAAATCCTATGGTGGGTGGATTTGCGGTTTTATGGCGCGGCTGTCTTGGCCAAATCGCCGTCTACCGCGCCACCCCAAACGGCGCCGGCATACGCGAAAGAGGCGGAACAGGCGTAACGCGCACAATGTGCTTTGGGCGCATGGTCAGCTTGGCTGCGATCGCCACATAGATCAGCCAGACAATCGAGTTCTGCTGCAAGGACGTGCTTTCCGACAGGCTGAACAAAAGGAATTGCGCGCAGAAGGCCAGCGCGAATACGCCCGTCCACGTATCGATCGCGGCTAAGATTGCGCGACCAAGGATCCATAGGAAATCCAAGGCCAATAGAGTCAATCCAACAAAGCCAAGTCCAATGGCCACTTCCAACCAACCATTATGGGCCGTCGGAGCATCCCATTGTAAGGCCTCGCGCAGCCAATTTCCGGGTTCGCTGTCAGGTCCCCAGAACGCCCCATAACCATAGCCCAAAAGCGGTTTTTGCGAGATGTTTTCGGCGAGAATGCCCCATATGTCGGTGCGTCCCGTCAAAGTCGCGTCTCGGCCAAGCAACTGAAAGACCAGTTCGGGGGCAATCAACATCACGGCCCCCGCCGCACCGACGAGAATAGCGCCCATCCAGATCGTCACTAAGCCGACGCGAACGCCCTGTTTCATCCAGGCGCCAACCGCCAAAACACCCAGCCCAACCAAAAGACCTAATAAAGAACTCTTCGACGTAGACAGTAAAACCAAAGCCACACAGAGCGCCAATAGCCCGGTCCAGATGCCCCGATACTTGCGATCCATAATCGCCAAGAAGCCTGCAAACACCGCCGCCCGCGACATGTGCCCGCCCAATTGGTTCTTCTCAAAATAGAGGCCCTGCCAGGCCCCTTCATGGACCTCTTGCATGCGCCCAAAAGAGGGCACCAAAATAGCGGTTAAGAAGCTGACCACAGCGACGATCAACCAAGCGATGGCAAAGGCGCGAAGCAGAGTCTGCCAATTGTAGCGGGTGCCAATATACAGACCCGCAATGGTCGTCATGATGATCGCAAAACTCCGCCTCATGGACAGACCCGGGTCGATCGACCACAAGAATGAAAGGCTGCACACGAGCAATAAGGCCATCAAGAATGGCAGCCGCAGACAGACTTGCCCAATCTCTTTGGCTTTCCAGATCAATCCAGCCAATGCGACCGCATAAATTGGCAGCCACATGAATCGCAGCAATGGCGACCCATCGACCGCATCCTCGCTGGACAGCAAGCGCGGCAACAGCCCTTCGCTGAACACCAATAGAATCATGACGAGCAGCACGAATTCAGCGCGCCGAACAGGATCGGTCGTAGATATAGCCGAATTAGGCGCTGAAGCGTTCAGCGAAACGGGCATCGCCTCTTATCCTATTCATGACCACGCCGAGCACACGGCCTTGTCGAGACTCAATCTCTCGGCGCGCAGCTTCGATTTCTTGCGGTGTGGTTTGATCCGCCGTCACGACCAGAATCACTCCGTCTACGATCGGAGCCATATTCAGCGCCGCTGAGGAGCGCTCCAAAGCAGGGCCATCAATAATCGCGTAACTGCATAGACCACGCAGGGTTTGCCACCATTCTGGCGCCGTTCGTGTCCTGACTTTTTGACCTTTTTGCAATCGCTCCCCGCGGAACCGGGTGACCAGCAAAGGTAAGCGCTCGATATCGTGGGCTGTGAGAAGCTTGTCTTGGCGTTTGCCGTCCACGGCTGGACTGATCGAATAGAAAGGTTGCTGGCGGAGCGAGGCATCATAAGCGCGTCCGGGGCCGCCGACATCGCGCGCAAAACCATCTTGAAAGCCTTGAATGATCGGATTGCGCCGTAAGTCTAGATCAACCAACCATACGGGTTTCTCCGCGCGGCGCGCGGCCATACAAGCAAAACTGGCCGCCATGCTGGTGACGCCCTCGCCGACCCGCGCTGACGTGAACATCAACACACGACCGCCCGGCTCAGCCGGACTTATGCGAGCGGTTGCCCGCCAAACAGGTTCGAGGTCTTCGCGAAGATCGCGCATGTCAGGTCACGTCCAACAGGATTGGGCACAAAGTCTGATCCAGCGCTATCATGATCTTAGTTAACGGGATTTTGAAATTTGTAAGGATTTAGCTGCGCCGCACAGCCCCCAAAACCGGCAAACCAACCGTGTTCTGTAGCGAGCTTGGTGTTGCGAATCCGCGCTTCGAAAACGCGCTGAGCAGGCCAAAGATCAAAGAGGTAAAGCCAGCGAAGAGAAGGGACAGCGCCGCCACGGGTAATTTCAGGCTACTGCCTTCAATCGGAATGGTCGGTGGTTCGGTGACTTTCACACTATCCGCTTCTTGCGCCGCCAAGCCAGCGACGGTGCCTTCGCGTTGTTCTTGTTCCGCAATGGTCCGGACGCTGGTTTCAATCAGATCGCGATTTCGGATGAGCTCATTCCACTCCGGCTCCAATTCGGTGAATCGATTGAGTTTCGCCTCCACAGCCTGCAATTGCCGACGCAATTCTGCTTCCTGCCCGCGCAGCGATTCGGCTTCGGCTTCAAAGGAATTGAACGAGGATTCGAGCGCTTGATAGGTCGGGTTCGGTCCACGGCGCACCGTTCCAACCGGCGTATTTTGATCCGCGAGGAAGGCCCGCAATTCTGCAATCCGGCGATCTATTGCCTGCACACGGCGACTCTCAGGCGTGTAATTGACCAAGGCCTGGTTTCGCTCAATCTCGAGCGCCCGAAGCTGTTGGGCACTGGAATCTTCGACATATAGGTCTTGCTCGGCGGGGGTTTCGGTGAGCTGCACGCGCGTTCGCGACAATTGCCCCGCAACAGCACTTGCCCGGGCTTGAACCGAAAACAATTCGTTCGAGATCGCAGAGTATAAGCTTTGCGCGGTCGAGCGCTCGCTGGCAAAGTCGCGAATATTGTTTTCGTTTAGAAACGCGGTGATCGCCCCTTCGGCCGTTAGCAATTCGCCTTCAATCCGTTTGCGTTCGGCGCGCAATTGATCCACCGGACGGCGCCCAAACAATTCGGCGCGGCGCTGCATATAGACGGCCAAGGCGGCATTGAGAATTTCCGACGCGACTTTTGGGTCTTTATGCTTAAAGGCGACTGAAATGATGTTCGAATTCGGCGAGGCGCTGGCCCAAAAATCGTCGCGCAGAGCTTCAACCCCCTTCTGGTGATACTTGAACTCAACCGCGCCCCGTAGCGTTGAGTCGACATTTGCGAGGTCTTTGTCACGCGACGCCGCCAGTTCTGGATAGATCCGATCGAGTGGGAAACGTGCGAGGGTTCTTTCTGCGACCAATTGCGTTTGCAAGATCTCCAATTCGCCTTGAATCACCTCTTGAATGCCTGGGCCTGGGTCGAAGCTGGGATCGCTGAGGATCGAGCTAGACCGAACCTCATCGCCCGAGGTGACATATAAGGCTGAGCGCGACTCAAAGGTTTTTGGCATTTGCAACGCAACGAACAAGCCGACCGCAAAGATTGGAAGCGCGATAAGCAACATCAACCATTTTGCGCGCCACAGATGGAGTATAATTTCGGCCAAGCCTAACCGGGGCCGGGCTGGCGCATAGCCAGCGTCGACCTGGACGCCACCAGACGGGCCCCAGTCAGCGAGATCAGCCATCAATTCAGGCTCCGAACGCTCTTTCCACCGAATTCTTCTTACCTGCTTGATACTTCCTTAAACATTAACACTGACCCTTCGCCTCAATAAATTTATCGTTGAAAACCGACTATGACTCGCCTGCTTTGCCTCGCTTTGCTTTCTGCCGTGATCGCCGCGTGCCAGTCGCGCGCACCGGTTGAGTCAGACATTTTTCCCCAAAAAGAGTGGCGACATGAGGATGGAGCAGATGCCTTCTATCTGTTGGCACCTGGCGATCAGCTCGACATTATTGTGCACACCGCGCCAGAGCTGAATCGGACGGTCACGGTTGGCCCGGATGGGCGCTTCCGCATGCCCTATTCCGGACCGATCCATGCTTCTGCCCGTACCGTCGATGAAGTGCGCGCCGGGGTGCAAATGGCGATGGCGCGTGAGCTGAACGACCCGGACATAGATGTCTTACTGGTCGGCACCGCATCGCAACGGATATTTGTCGGGGGCGAAGTGACCAATCCGGGTCTATTTGAAATGCCAGGCCTGATTGATCCATTGCAGGCGATCATTATGGCGGGTGGCGTGACGGATCGCGGTCGCGCCTCGACTGTGGTGCTGATGCGCCGTCTCCCCGGGGGCGAAGTAAAGTCCGCCGTGTTTGACCTCAAGTCGGGCATTTACGACCCCACCCTCGCAGACTGGGCGCCTCTGCGCCGGTTTGACGTGGTCTATGTGACCCGCAAACCCATCGCCAATCAGAATCTATTCGTACGCCAATACATTCGCGACGCCCTGCCCATCGACTTCTCGCTGTTTTACGACATTGCCGGAAGCAACCGCTAATCAGCTCTTTTAACAGGGATCAGAAGCGCTTATGCCGGGGGAAATTCATTTATGGAGCTCCCGCTATGGCTGACGCCGAAAACACAATCATTATGGAAACCTCAAAAGGCACGGTGACCATTGATCTCCGACCAGATCTGGCCCCTGGTCATTGCGCACGGATTAAAGAACTTGCGCGCGAAGGCTTTTATGACGGCATCATTTTCCACCGCGTGATTGATGGCTTTATGGCGCAAGTTGGTTGCCCAGATGGCACCGGAATGGGCGGGTCTGACAAGCCCAATTTGCAAGCCGAGTTTAATGCCGAACCGCACGTTCGCGGCATTTGTTCGATGGCCCGCACCAATCAGCCGCATTCCGCGAACAGTCAGTTCTTTATCTGCTTCGACGATGCCCGTTTCCTCGATAATCAGTACACGGTTTGGGGTCAGGTGAGTGCTGGCATGGATGTCATCGATCAGTTGCAAAAAGGCGAACCGCCACGCAACCCAGATTCCATCGTCTCTATGAAAGTTGCCGCAGACAGCTAAAGTTCAGGTTGAATTCGCGAGACTGGACGCATGGCTACGGCAAATCAAAGGCGCAGAATGAAATGGTGGAGCGGGCGATTGCTCGGATCCCGCATTGCGCGCCTGATTTTTGCGTCCAATCTTGCTGGCCTGATCGTGCTGATCATCGGGGCCATGGTCCTGAATGAAATGCGCGCCACTTTTGTGGTTTCAAAGAAGCAGGATTTGGTTGGCCAAGCGCAGATTCTATCAGACTTGATCGGCGATGAGGCCGCTTATGGTGAACCTCAACCGATTCTCGATGACCGGCTGGCCAAGGATGTGATTGCATCCTTGTCCTTGCCGTCAACTTTGCGCGGCAAGATTTACGACCTCGATGGCAACCTGGTGGGAGATAGCTATTTCCTATCGGATCGGGTCATTGTCGAGAATCTGCCCCCGCTACAGGACCCAGATCGACTGACAGTCTGGAGTCGAAGTCTATCCGATTGGGCTGTTTCCGTACTCGGGTCTTTTCGTCCCTCAGAAGGCGCGGATGCCGTTCGGGCGATTTCCTTTGAACAGGAATTCGCCGAAGCTTTGGTCGGCAATGAAGCAGCCAGTCAGCGGTTTAACGATCGCGGGCAACGGATTATTTCAGTCTCGCTGCCGATCCAGCACGTGACCGCGGTGGTTGGCGTATTAACGCTGGAATCGAATGATATTGATGCCATCATTCGGGCGGAGCGGACGGCCCTGATCCCATTTATTGCGGTGGCGATCCTGGTCGCATTGATCACGTCGGCGCTACTGACGGTCGGCATCGCTAACCCTTTGCGACGCCTAGCCAGTGAAGCTGATAAGGTCAAAAGCGGGTCCAGCAGCAAGCTCGATCTCGAGAAAATCGCCAAGCGACATGACGAGATCGGACATCTCGCGCAATCGGTCGAAGCCATGACCGAGGCCTTATTCGAGCGGATCACAGCGAACGAGTCGTTCGCCGCCGATGTCGCCCACGAGCTCAAGAATCCGCTCACCTCCATTCGCTCCGCCGTCGAAACCGCTGAAATGGTCCAGGATGACCCGGTGGCACGAGAGAAATTGCGCAAAGTCATCGCGCAAGATGTGCAACGACTCGATCGCCTCATCACAGACATTTCGAATGCGTCACGCCTCGAGGCCGAAATCACCCGCATTCCGACAGAGCGATTGGATATTTCTCGTTTTGTCCGCGAAGTGGTCCGCACTTATGAGGGGCTGGAGCATCAGCGCAACGTCAAAGTGCGGTTCCATGATGCAACAATGGATGCGGGCTTAAACGTTCGCGGGCGCGAGGGTCCGCTGGGCCAGGTTTTGCGGAACCTGGTCGACAATGCGCGTTCATTCTCGCCGGAAGGCGACGAAGTGGTTGTGACTCTGCAACAATCACGGCAGGGCTCACAGACCACGGCCAAAATCCTCGTCGAAGACAATGGTCCTGGCATTCCGGACGACAAACTCGAGAAGATATTTGAGCGATTTTACACAGATCGCCCCGCCGGAGCCGCATTTGGCAATAATTCAGGGCTTGGCCTGTCTATTGTTGCACAGATTGTCGCCACCCATATGGGCACTGTTGTCGCTGACAATCGTGAAGAGGGCGGCGCAAGATTTACCATAGAGTTACCGGCCACATAGGCCATTTACCCTTTCTACATGAGAATTAACGCCCCCTATTGAGAATAGTCGGGACTTGTGGTATACAATTTTGTCACAACACCATATCCGAGCCATGCTTATGTCGGCAACTGTGAGATACTCTCGCCGGCAACGTGGCTCGTTTGCGTAGAAGAAGAGGTCTCCCATATGGCAACAGCAGATGCGGCAACGAAACTGGATTTTTCCGAAGGTCAGAAAATCGTCTATCCTGCGCACGGTGTCGGCACCGTCACCGCGATTGAGCAGCAGCAAGTCGCTGGCATGACCCTGGAAGTCTATGTTGTCTCGTTTGACCAGGACAAGATGATCCTGCGGGTCCCGACAAACCGCGCAATTGCGTCTGGAATGCGGGCTCTGGCGGGCTCGAAGCTGGTCGAAGACGCCTTGAAAACCCTGGGCGGCAAGGCCCGGATCAAGCGCACCATGTGGTCGCGCCGGGCCCAAGAGTATGAAGCCAAGATCAATTCTGGCGACTTGATTTCCATCGCCGAAGTCGTTCGCGACTTGCACCGTATGGAAGATCAGCCAGAGCAGTCTTACTCAGAGCGTCAACTCTATGAGAGCGCCCTGGATCGTATGGCCCGTGAGCTCGCAGCGGTCGAAAGCATCGACCATAGCTCAGCCATGGATCGCTTGGCGGAATCACTCGCAAAAAAGAAAAAAGCCGCTTGAAAGAGTGACGCCGATAGCGGCCAAAAAGATTAACGAAAACCCCGTTCGAAAGAGCGGGGTTTTTTGCTTTTTAGAGCGTGTAAAAATTTTTCAAGATTTTTTTTGATCCACTCTCGCTGTCATTCCGTAAACAGAAATGAACACACCCTTAACGGGTATGGGAGGCAGAATGACAGTGACAAGTCAGACCAGTGGAAATCCAGATCGCAGCTTTGTCCGCAAGGCCATGAAAGCGCCGATGCTAGAAGCAGAACATGAACTCAACCTGGCCCGACGATGGCGCGATCATGAAGACGAACGCGCACTCCACGAATTGACCACCGCTTATATGCGCTTGGTCATCTCAATGGCTTCAAAATTCCGCCATTATGGTCTGCCGCTCGCGGATCTGGTGCAAGAGGGCAATGTCGGGCTGATGCAAGCGGCGGCGCGGTTTGAACCGTCTCGCGAAGTCCGTTTTTCGACCTATGCAGCCTGGTGGATCCGCTCTTCTATTCAAGACTATGTCCTCCGCAATTGGTCGATCGTCCGAACGGGCACGACGGCAGCCCAAAAATCACTCTTTTTCAATCTGCGCCGACTGCGGGCAAAAATTGATGATACCGGTGATGCCGTCATGACAGCCGAGAATAAGAAATGGGTCTCAGAACATCTCGGCGTGCCTGAGCGCGATGTTGAAACCATGGCCTCACGCTTGTCAGCTTCTGATCGGTCATTGAACGCGCCGCTCGCCACGGATGGAGATGCCCAATGGCAAGATCTGCTCCCGGATGAGAGCGCGACGCCAGACCAAGTGGTCATGGAAGAACGAGACAATGCCAAGCGCAAAGAATGGATCGCCGAAGCGCTGCAAGTGCTCAATGAGCGCGAAACACTGATCATCTCTGAGCGCCGTTTGACCGATGATAGCGTCACTTTGGAAGTCCTGGGCAAGCGCCTCGGCATCTCAAAAGAACGCGTGCGTCAGATCGAGCATCAGGCCTTGAACAAGCTCAAAAAGACCCTGACCAAAATGGTTGGAGATCCGGAAAAAGCCGGATTAATCCCAACCGTATAGTCTCAGATTTCGGTATGTCTCTGACGGGTTCGCAAGTGATGACTTGCGAACCCGTTTTAACATTCCCACATGACAGTCAGACGGGTTGCCGCTGAGCGGGACCCTGACTTGAAAATCTATGTACCGCGCGGCGTCACCGGCGGGACATATCTGCCTTTGAAAGGAGATGCGAAGTGAATTTCGACACCTATACCGAGCGCGCGCAAAGCGTCCTGCAAGCCGCACAGACCGCAGCGCTGGCCAATTCAAATCAATTATTTCTGCCTGAGCATATCTTAAAAGCGATGCTCGAAGACCGCGATCAATTAGCAGTGAATCTGATCCGTGCCGCAGGCGGACAGCCTGAGCGGGTTCAGCAATTGCTGGACGATGCGCTGAGAGCGATCCCGAAAGTGACAGGTGGCCAAGGCGGTCTGCGTCTTGATCAAACCACCGCAAAGCTGTTTGCAGATGCCGAAGCCGGCGCCAAGAAAGCCGGTGATAGCTTTATCACAGTTGAACGCATGCTGATCGCGATGGCGGGTCTTAAAAACTCAAAAGCCGCTGATGCTCTGAAAGACTCCGGCGTGACTGCTAACCTGTTGGAAGCCGCCGTGACGCAGCTGCGCCAAGGCCGAACAGCGGACAGCGCGAATGCCGAGGAAGGCTATGAAGCGCTAAAAAAGTACACGAGAGACCTGACCAAGGATGCGCGATCCGGCAAACTTGATCCGGTCATTGGCCGCGACGAAGAAATCCGCCGCGCCATCCAGGTTCTGTCCCGTCGCACCAAGAATAACCCAGTCCTGATCGGTGAACCCGGTGTTGGTAAAACCGCCATTGCCGAAGGGCTGGCGCTGCGCATCGTCAATGGTGATGTCCCAGAGAGCTTAAAAGACAAACGCCTCCTCGCCCTTGATATGGGGGCCTTGATCGCCGGGGCGAAGTTTCGAGGCGAATTCGAAGAGCGTTTGAAAGCGGTCCTGAAGGAAGTCGAACAAGCCGAAGGCGGCATTGTTCTTTTCATTGACGAAATGCACACGCTGGTCGGCGCCGGCAAAACTGATGGCGCAATGGACGCTTCGAACTTAATCAAGCCTGCGCTCGCGCGCGGTGAATTGCACTGTCTCGGTGCGACCACTTTGGATGAATATCGCAAATATGTTGAAGGTGACGCCGCTTTGGCGCGGCGGTTTATGGCCGTCTATATTGATGAGCCAACCGTTGAAGACACGATATCCATTCTTCGTGGTCTGAAGGGCCGATATGAGGCCCACCATGGCGTGCGCGTCAGCGATAGCGCGATCGTCTCCGCGGCCACTCTATCCAATCGTTACATCACTGACCGGTTTCTGCCGGATAAAGCGATCGATCTGATGGATGAGGCGGCTTCACGGCTGCGCATGCAGGTCGATTCAAAGCCAGAAGAGTTGGACGAAATTGATCGTCGGCTTTTACAGTTACGGATCGAAGCCGAAGCGCTCAAAAAAGAAAAAGACACCGCCTCAAAAGATCGCCTGAAAACAATTGAGGGTGAGATTGGCGAGCTACAGACAAAGTCTGACGAGCTAACCACGGCTTGGGCCGCTGAAAAGGACAAGTTAAAAGGTGCCGCCTCTGCCAAGGAAGAGCTGGATCGGGCTTACGCTGAAATGGCAGAGGCACAGCGCGTCGGTGACCTGCAAAAAGCGTCAGAATTGAAATTCTCGACCATTCCAGATCTGGAAAAACGGATTTCGGATGTCGAAGGCAATGAAGACACGCAATCCGATGAGGGCCTGGTCTCAGAAGTCGTTCGCCCGGATCATATTGCGGCCGTTGTCAGCAAATGGACCGGCATCCCGGTCGATAAGATGTTAGAAGGCGAACGCGAAAAGCTGCTTCGCATGGAAGATGCGTTGCGCGCCCGTGTGGTCGGCCAAGAAGACGCGTTGCAAGCGGTTTCAAACGCAGTCCGCCGTGCCCGTGCGGGTTTGCAGGACCCTCAGCGTCCGATCGGCTCTTTCTTATTCGTTGGCCCGACAGGGGTCGGCAAAACAGAATTGACCAAAGCCCTCGCCGAATTCCTATTCGACGACGATTCAGCTGTCTTGCGGCTCGATATGTCCGAATTCCAGGAAAAGCATTCGGTTGCTCGTTTGATCGGGGCGCCTCCTGGATATGTCGGGTATGATGAAGGCGGGGTTTTGACCGAAGCGGTCCGACGCCGACCCTATCAAGTCGTTCTGTTCGATGAGGTTGAAAAAGCCCATCCGGACTTGTTCAACACGCTGTTGCAGGTGCTTGACGATGGGCGTCTTACGGACGGCCAAGGTCGTACCGTCGACTTTAAGAACACCGTCATCATCATGACCTCTAATCTCGGCGCGGACGCGATTGCCAGCGGCGATGAGGGCGAGTTGTCAGACGCTCAGCGTGAAGCGATTACGACGGCCATTCGGGCGCATTTCCGACCGGAATTTATCAATCGGATTGATGAGACGGTCTTCTTCCAACGCTTGGGCCGCGGTGAGATTGACCATATTGTCGACATCCAGATCGCCCGCTTGGGTGGATTGCTCAAGGATCGTAAGATGACGGTGACGCTCTCCGATGCAGCTCGCGCATGGCTCGCCGACCGGGGTTATGATCCGGTCTATGGCGCGCGTCCGCTGAAACGCGTGATCCAGAAAGAGTTACAGGATCCGCTGGCGCGGTTACTGCTCGAAGGCCGCGTACATGATGGTGATGCGATAAAGATCGACGCGGAAGCGGATAGCTTAACCATCAATGGCGTGCCGAATGATTTCGCGAAAGGCGCCGCCGCGCTGAACTAAATCTCGCGCGGCACAAAATAGGAAAGGCCGGTTCTCGAGAACCGGCCTTTTGTTCAAGCTTAATGTTCGTGTCTAAGGCGCAGGCGTCACGCCGGCCGTCGCGACTACAAATTCAGGCAAATTGCGGTCATCCCCGCGGATCGCATCGATGCGATCGCGTTCAACTGCAAAGGCTTCGAAAATTTCTGGATCCATGGCCAGTTTGCGCCCGGTTGGCAGTTTCAATCGCATCACGTCAACCGCTTTGCCATTCTTATAGACTTCATAGTGAAGATGCGGACCGGTCGAGGCGCCAGTTGAACCGACATAGCCGATCACATCGCCCTGTTTCACGCGGCGGCCACTCTTAATGCCGCGTCCATAGCGCGACAGGTGCGCATAAGCGGTCTTATACCCCTTGGCATGGCGGATGCGGATATAATGACCATATCCCCCATAGCGGCTGGCGCGTTCGACCACACCATTGCCCGCAGCATAGATGGGTGTGCCGGTCGGAGCGGCAAAGTCGGTGCCTTTGTGTAGGCGCGTATACCCACTGATCGGGTGACGCCGTTTACCGAAGCGAGACGACAATCGGGCGCCATTGATCGGCGTTTTCATCAGGAACTTGGTCGAGCTTTCGCCATTCGCTTGGAAATAGTCGGTAATGTCTTCGTCTGGCGTCGTGAAACGATAGAAGGACTTATTGACCGCTTTCCCGTTCAACGATGCGTATAATACTTCGCCGCGACGAATGACATTTCCGCGCTCATCGGTCATCACATTGAAAACCATTTCGAACTGATCGCCCGGATGCACTTCGCGTTGGAAGTCGAGATCGTAAGCAAACACTTGCGCAAAATCGACAACCTGCTGGTCTTCAGCGCCGAGCGATTGAGCGTCCTGATAAAGGCTGGTTTCAATGCTGCCACGCACCGTCAGAGGGCGGGCAATGAGGCGAGAATCCAACGCCATAGCCTGATACTCGCCAGACGGCATACGTTTGGCCAATAGGCGGCGCCCTTCTTCAAGCTTGATGCTGAGGGCATTAAGAGAGTCGTCCGCAACATGTGCTGTCACTTCCAGCCCAGGCCGGACGCGGCGGGCGTCGAGCAGGTCCGTGCTGGTCAGGCTGTAAAGTGCACGATGGCCATCACTGCCGGGCAGATCCAGGCGCTTGATCACATCAGATAGCGTCTCACGACGCTTCAATACGGTCGGGCGGACATCAAGTGGCGCCGCAATTCCGAAATCTTCTTGATCGATGGGTAGAGATGCCAGATTTACAGTTTCAACAGGCTCCGGCGCCGCGACAGGCGCTTCTGCAGCATCCTGGCTGACCGTAAAAACGGTGACCACCGCAAGCCCGGCCACAGCGGCCGCACCGACCCATTTACGAGTGCCATCTGACATTGTTTTCAACACGTTGCTCTACTCCCGAGGCACGGTCGTCGCCGCGCACTGATTTTAAAGGCGTCTGATGAAACACTTTCAAGAATTGTGCCGTTAAAGACTTAATAACCAGTTCCTCAGCGTGGCAAGGCATTGATGAAATTTTACAGGTTTCAATTGATTCATGATCACCACAACTGCGACTTGAATCCAGGCTGGCGTGCATTTTCATTTGGACAATGAGCAATTGGCATCTAGGTCGAAAGCATGAAAACCACCCTTCTCGTCGCGCTTCTTGCCTTTGTTGGCCTCGCTTTCACCGCCTGGGGCGTTGCTTCTATGTGGGCTGAGCTCGGCGTGAATATGACCATGCATGGATGGATCGCATATGGGCTTGGTTGCGTTTTCAGCCTGCTACTTGCAGGCGGATTGTTCTTTCTTTTGTTTAAGAGCGCACGCGAGGGCTATGATGATATCGATCGCCCGGAAGACCTGAACGATTAGACACGTCAAAACGTCACGAATCGGCTACAAAAGCGCGAGTGTACTTTTTAGGGCTGTTATATGATCGAACCGTCTCGTCTCGCCGCTTTTATTGCGTCTCGCATCTGCCATGACCTGATATCCCCAGTGGCGTCTGTGAACTCCGCGCTGGAACTTCTGGAAGAGCCAGGCGACGCCGATATGAAGGCGCAAGCAGAACAATTGCTAAAAAATGGGGCTGAGTCCGCTGGCGCGCGGATTCAACTGCTTCGCTATGCGTTCGGATCTGCCGGATTGTCAGATACTGCCGCGGATCGCCACGAAGTGAAGTCGATTGTTGAAGGCTTCATGGAGAGCCACAAACCTAGCGTCGAATGGGAAATCGACACGGATCATTTCAGCTGCGGCCACGCGCGCGTATTGATGAATCTCGTGATCATGGCGACTGCCGCGATCCCACGGGGCGGCGTTGTAACGCTGCAAGTGCGCAATGATGGGGCCGGCTTAACCATTGGCGCCATTGCCAAAGGCCCGAGAGCCAGGCTTTCCGATTTCACCAAATCGGCTTTGGCTGGCGAAACCCCCGAAGAAGGGTGGTCAGCTCGGACGATCCAGCCACTTTTCGCCAAAATGGTCGCCAATGACCTCGATGGCGATATTACTGCGACGGCGGAAGAAGAGCTTGTCAGCTTCCTCGCCAGCGGGATGCGGGCGGAGGGCTAACGACCTGTTAAGTATAATTCGGACATACTCAACCAGAAATCTTAACGGGCGAGCGCCGTATGAAACACTGTCTAATCGTTGATGATTCCCGTGTCGTGCGCACCGTCGCTGGCCGTATCGTTAAAGATCTCTCGTTTACCGTGTCTGAGGCCGCACATGGGGCGGAAGCGCTGGAAATCTGCCGTAAGAACATGCCAGACGCCATCCTGTTGGATTGGAATATGCCAGTGATGAATGGCCTAGACTTTTTGCGCGCCCTTCGCCGTGAAGACCGGGGCAATGACCCGATCGTCGTATTCTGCACGAATGAGAATGATTCTGAGCATATCAGCGAAGCCATTCGCGCCGGCGCGAACGAATATATTATGAAGCCATTTGACGCTGAAATCGTTGAGAGCAAGTTCGCTGAAGTCGGACTTGTCTGAAGCAATTTATTAACAAAATCGTGCAACGCGTAAACTTTCGCTGGATTTAGGGCTGAAAGCAGGATGCAAGAAAGCACATTTAACGAGCTTGCTGATCTAGCATTGCGGACCACGGGCCAACACATTCCCGTGTCGAAATCATATTTGATGGAAGCCCGGCTGAGCAGCATTTCTCGGCGTGAGAATTTCGCCACTTTAGATGATTTGGTGCATTGTCTGAAAGCGCGACCGAATCAACGATTTGAGCAAGAAATTGCGGCTGCTTTGACCAGCAAGCGCACGCATTTCTTCCGCGAACGCGAACAATTAGAGTTTATCGTCAGTCACGCCCTGCCCCAGCGGCTCAAACAGTCCAAGAATGGTCGGCTGAGAGTCTGGTGCGCAGGCGTCTCGACGGGTCAAGACGCTTGGTCCTTGGCCATGCGTCTGCGCGAAGAAGTTGGATCGCCTTTGGCCAGCGCTGATATTGAAATTGTCGGCACGGATATTTCGACCGAATGCATCGAGACCGGTACGGAAGGGACGTATGGACATTATGAAGTCCAAAAGGGGCTTTCCATCCATCGCCTAATGACCAATTTCACCCGCGGGAGTTCGGGAGACTGGACCATAAACAAAGATCTGCGTGAGAACGTTCAGTTCCGACGCCACAATTTGCTGCACCCGGCCCAAGACCTCGGGTCGTTCGATTTAATCTTATGCACCCACGTCATCAGCCAATTAGCCCAACCCGCGCAGCAAGACGTGTTGACGAATATTGCCCGCCAACTTTTGCCAGGCGGTTACCTCTATGCGTCGCCGACGGAACAAATTGAGGGCATCCTGAAGACCATTAAGCCATCGCGCGATATGCGCGGCGCATTTGTTAGAGACACGGCGAAACCAGACACTGCCGCCGCATAATACAAGGCCGCTAAGAGCCGATTTCTCATAGAGCATCACACCAATCCTTGGGGACGATAACGACCCAAATGGAGGTATATTGCCATGGGACCTGTGACTGCTGTTTCATCTTTCTTCGGACGCGCCCTCGACTTTTATGGGCGCTCAAGACGCTTGGAGTATATTTGGATGCTCGTGATTTCAATTTTGGCGACTGGCCTCGCTATCGCCCTTTTTATCTCTGTAGGCATCGATGAAGAGGCGCTCGAAACAGGGCAGGCATCGCCGCTCGCGCAAGTCATCATTTGGACATTTATAATCGTCCAAGTCGTTACGCTCGTCCCTTGGACCGCCCTTATGGTGCGCCGCTTTCACGATACAGGCCATACAGGATGGATGGTCGCATTATTCATGGGGCTTTGGATTATCCCGCCAATTGGCGCTCTTGGAGCGATCGTCCAGTTCTTTTGGCTCTTATTTGGAAGCGGGAGCGCGGGAAATAACCAGTATGGCGCAGACCCTCGTTTCTCCACCACGAGCGCCTTTAGCTAGCGCGCCGATTTCGCGTCTTACTGCTTCGACTTTCTGTGCGATTCTCGCTATAGAGAGACTTATTCGATGCGCGTTGCGTGCGCATCGAATTGCAAAGCAAAAGGGGATCCAGTCATGGGAATGGCAGAAGCAGTACAACTATTTTTCAAGAATTACGTGAACTTCCAAGGGCGATCGAGACGTGCGGAATATTGGTGGCCCGTCTTGATGAACCTCATCATCAGCTGGTCCCTGACCGGACTTGCGGTCATCGTAGGCGGCGGATTTGATGCACTCGGAACATTAGGGTTCAATTTTCTAGGTTGGGTGTTCTATGTCGCCTCATTGCTCTGGGGCCTGTTCGTCTTTATACCTGGGCTGAGCGTAACCGTCCGCAGATTGCACGACCGAAACATGTCAGGCTGGTGGCTGCTGGGTTTCATCGTCGCCATGCTCATCCCATTCGTGAACTTGCTTGCGATCATTGCCTATCTCGTCATCATGGCGATGGAAGGGACATCCGGCCCAAACAAATTCGGCGCTGATCCGAAAAGCGGCCACGATGTCGGAGTCTTTAGCTAGGATTAAACATCCAAATCAGAGCGCACCCGTCCGCTGAGCGTGGGCGGGTGCATTTCGTTTCTACGTCTGGTATAGGCGCGGCATGAAAGTCGAGCTCGATCTGTCGAAAAAACCGGACAACCAGCCAGCGCCAAAAAGCCTGGCGGGCTTGTCCTTGCCTGCGCTGAAAGCAGAGATGGAAGCGCTTGGCGTGGCGCCGAAGAAAGCCGGTATGCGCGCCAAACAGATCCGCCGCTGGGCCCATCATATGGGCTGCCAGGATTTCATGGCGATGACCGATATCGCAAAGGACCTGCGACAACAGCTTTCTGAACACTATCATTTGGACCGGCCAGACCTCGCCGACCATCAAGTCTCGGTCGACGGCACACAGAAGTGGCTGGTGCGGTTCCAACCAGGTGTCGAAGGCGAGAGCGTCTTCATCCCAGATGTGAGCAAATCCGGCGCTTTGTGCGTCTCGAGCCAAGTCGGCTGCACGCTGAATTGCACGTTCTGCCATACCGGGACGCAAAAGCTGGTGCGCAACCTGACCGCCCAGGAAATTGTCAGCCAGGTCATTATCGCTCGCGATGCCATTCAGGAGTGGCCGAGCAGTATGGAAAACCGGCGTCTGACCAATATCGTGTTCATGGGCATGGGTGAACCGCTCTACAATCTCGACAATGTCGCTGAAGCCATCGACACGATTAGCGATGGCGATGGCATCGCGATTGGCCGCCGGCGGATCACCGTTTCAACCGCCGGCGTGGCCCCGAAAATTCCTGAGCTCGGAGCGCGGACTGGCGCCATGCTGGCCATCTCGCTGCACGCGGTGCGCGATGATTTGCGCGATGAGATTGTTCCGATCAATCGCAAATATGACCTGCAAACCCTGTTCGACGCGATCCGCGCCTATCCCGATCTCGGCAATTCGAAACGCGTCACGTTTGAATATGTCATGCTTAAAGGCGTCAACGATAGCCTGGCCGAAGCGCGCGATTTGGTGAAATTGCTGCGCGGTGTGCCCGCTAAGATCAATCTTATTCCGTTCAACCCATGGCCGAACAGCCCGTATGAATGCTCGGATTGGGAGACGATTGAAGCCTTTGCAGAAGTGGTCAATCGCGCCGGTTATGCCAGCCCCATTCGCACCCCAAGAGGCCGTGATATCTTTGCGGCATGCGGTCAGCTGCGCTCAGAAAGCGTCAAAAAATCTGCCGCGGAAAAGCGCCGCGAAGCGCTAGAGCAGGCGAGCTCTAACTAAGTAAGCTTTGCGCGCCGCGTACCAATCGACCAGGCTTCGCTCCGGTCGCCTGCCCGTAACGTTGGATCACCTGTCCGGCCACGAGAGTCGCCTCATACCCGTCAGCCATTTGCATGAGGCGCCGGCCGCCAGCGGGCAAATCATAGACGATGTGCGGTGTGTGCAAGGTCAGGCCATCGAAATCGATCACGTTCAAATCCGCGCGATAACCCGGCTGAAGCAAGCCACGATCTTTTAAGCCGACCCAAGCCGCAGTGTCATGGCTTTGCCGCTTGATCAAAAACTCAAGCGGCAGCTTATCGCCCCGCGATCGATCGCGGGCCCAATGCGTCAGCAGCGTGGTCGGGAAAGACCCGTCACAAATCATCCCGACATGCGCCCCTCCATCTGACAGGCCGGGCAAGCTGGCCGGGCTTTCCAACATGACTCGCACGGGATCAAGACTGCCTTGAGCATAGTTCAAGAAGGGCAAGTAAAGCATGCCACGCCCATTGTCCGCGAGCATCAGGTCCAAGGCGACAGCTTCAGGTGAGGTCCCCCGCGCCTTCGCGATCGCAGCCACAGTCTTATCCTCGGTCGGCTCATAATCTGGGGGATCGCCAAGCACGAACATTTTGCCAAAGCTGCGCAAGATCGATTTCACAAAAGGATTGTCCGCATCGGGCTCATCATTCAGCAAGCGATGCTGGAAGGCTGGGTCGCTCAACATATGAACGCGCTTCTCAAACGGCTCATTTGCGATGGTTTGATAGACAGGATGCCCAGAGAATGGATTGAGCGTGAGCTCTAACCCCAGCAGCAAACCAACAGGGCGTGGCCCGACTTGCGCGCGCATATTCAAGCCATCTGCCGAAGCGGCCTCAATCTCATTGAGCAAGAGTTTCCAGCCTTCAGGCGCCACATCAGCCTGCGCTAAAGATACAGATAGCGGACGCCCGGACCGTTCAACAATTCGCCGAAGCATGGCCGCCTCTTTTTGCGGGTCGTTAAAGTCTGAGACGAATTGCAAAACGCCTTTGCCCGCTTCCCCTAGCGCCATGGCAATGCCCGTCAGCTCTTTCTCAGAGGCGGTCAGCGTCGGCGTTGGCTGGCCATCTGAGGTGCGGTGATTGAGGGTGCGAGAGGTCGAGAAGCCAAGCGCACCGGCTTCTACGGCTGACTTCGCCAAGGCCGCCATGGCCGAAATGTCTTCGTCCGTGGCATCTTCGCGATTGGCGCCGCGATCGCCCATAACATAGACGCGCAGGGCCGCGTGAGGCAGCTGCGCGCCAAAATCGATATCGAAGGCGCGATCCTCCAGACTGTCCAGATAATCGGGAAAGCTCTCCCAATTCCATGGCAGGCCTTCAGCAAGGACCGGGAATGGAATATCCTCCACCCCCTCCATTAAGCGGATCAGTCGATCGTGATCATGGCTGCGTACAGGCGCGAAACCGACCCCGCAATTGCCCATAACGGCTGTGGTGACACCGTGATTGGAGGAGGGTGAAAGCGCATCGCCCCAGGTCACTTGGCCATCATAATGCGTGTGGATATCGACAAAGCCTGGCGCCACCAATTTTCCCTTGGCGTCAATTTCTTCGGCACCGGCTCCCGTGACATCGCCAACGTGCGAGATCCGCCCATCGGCGATCGCTATATCTGCCTCTCGTCCCGGCGTGCCCGAGCCATCGACGACAAATCCTCCGCGGATGACCAGGTCATGTTCAGCCATTTGCCCGTCCTCTCTTTCGGCGAAGTGTGCCAGCGCGAACGGCGCTGTCAAACCTGTCGCCGCGACATGTCGAACATGGATCCGGCTGCGCGGAATCGTCTTTGATGATTGTCATTACCGCAAATAATCCTTACCTGACTGGCATGACCAAATCGCTCAAAATGCTCGTCGCCCAACTCAATCCCGTCGTCGGGGATATCAATGGAAACAAAGCATTAGCGGAAGACGCGCATGCTGAGGCGAAAGCCAAAGGTGCGGACTTACTGGTGCTGTCAGAGTTGTTCATTCTCGGCTACCCGGCCGAGGACTTGGTGCTGAAGCCGGCCGCGGTCGAGCACTCTATGGCGGCCATTCATGCGCTGGCAGAGCGGACGGTGAATGGACCATCCATCCTGATCGGCGCTCCCTGGGCAACAGATGGCAAGCTCTATAATTCGATTTTGCTGCTCCAGAATGGGATCATCCGCACACGGTATGATAAGCGCGAATTGCCCAATTATGGGGTGTTCGACGAAAAGCGGATCTTCGATGCAGGCGAAGGTGCGCATGAAATTGTCGACATGAATGGCATTCCAGTGGGCTTGGCGATTTGTGAAGACATTTGGTATGCGCGTGTCCCGGCTGCCTTACATGCTGCAGGCGCGGATGTTTTGCTAGTCCCGAACGCTTCGCCTTGGCGACGCACCGTCAATGCCGAGCGTCATTCGACCTTTTCAGCCTGGGCCAAGACCGGGGTGCCCTATTTGTTCGTCAATCAAGTCGGCGGACAAGATGAATTGGTGTTTGATGGGGCCTCCTATGCGGTCGATTTCGATGGCGCAGAGCACCAGCTGCTTGGCGACTTTGTTACCGGCACGGCCGTGGTCACCTATAATGGCGAGACGCATCGGTTCGAACCGGCAGATGACCCAGCCAAGCTGACCGCGGGATGGGAAGCCGAATATCGCGCCGCGACTCTGGCGCTTGGCGATTATGTCAATAAGAACCGCTTCCCTGGTGTCGTGCTTGGCCTGTCCGGCGGGATAGATAGCGCTTTGACCGCAGCTATGGCCGTAGACGCTCTCGGTCCAGACCGGGTCTGGTGTGTGATGATGCCAAGCAAATACACGTCTTCAGAAAGTCTCGAAGATGCCAAAGCCTGCGCCGAAGCCTTGGGTGTGCGCTATGACACTATCAATATCGCCCCGGGCGTCGGCGCCTTGGACGAAATGCTCGGCGAAGCCTTCGCTGCAACGCAGCCCGATACGACAGAAGAGAATATTCAGTCCCGCTTGCGCGGCCTGACTCTCATGGCTTTGTCGAATAAATTTGGCCATATGGTTGTGACGACTGGCAATAAGTCTGAAATGGCGGTCGGCTATGCAACGCTCTATGGCGACATGTGCGGCGGCTATAATGCTCTAAAGGATTTTTATAAGACAGAAGTCTTTGCGCTCTCGCGTTGGCGCAATACGGCCGTCCCTCTCGGCGCGCTCGGCCCTGGCGGCGAGGTTATCCCTGAGCGGATCATTACCAAACCGCCAAGCGCAGAGCTTCGCGACGACCAAAAAGACGAAGACTCTCTGCCGCCTTATGATGTGCTCGACGATATATTGCGCGGTCTGGTCGATGAAGAAGAAGACGTGGATCAGATCCTCGCCCGCGGCCATGACGTCGCGACCGTTCGGCGGATCGAACACTTGCTCTACATTGCGGAATATAAACGCCGTCAGGCCCCACCCGGGGTGAAGGTTGGCTCCAAGAATTTTGGACGGGATCGACGTTATCCGATCACGAATAGGTTCCGGGACGACTGAACGGCATCCTTCGAGCAAACCTGCATTTAGTCACCGGACTGCCAACGAAAGTTGGCATCGAAGGCGGCTGGCTGATTGTTGTCCCAGCCGCCATAGGTCCTGACTTTCGCCAGGAGGACGGGATGTTTTTTGCGCATTTCTCGCTATACCGCAGACCCCTGCGAAGGCAGGGGTCCATGGGCAAAAAGAAGCTATCAAGGCCAGCGGATGCTCCATTCCATGGATACCTGCCTTCGCAGGTATCGCCGGAAAATTGGATGTAAGACGAACAAACCCCGCTCATCTTCGTGCATGAGGAGACCTTGTCTCATCAAGACCGAGCCATACCTCGCCAGGTCCCCGCATGCGCGGGGATGAGCGAATGATGTGGAGGTGCGAACGTCGCCCTAACCCGCCATCGCCGCAATCGCCTCGGCAACCGCAACCGTCCGCTGCGCTTCTTCCAAATGCAGCAGTTCCGTCATTTTGCCATTCACTTTCAATACGCCTTTGCCAGCATTGGCTGGATCAGCGAAGGCTTCGATCACCGCTTTAGCTTGGTCGACATCCGCTGCATCTGGCCCGAAGACGCGATTGGCGGCGTCCAGCTGCGATGGGTGGATTAGTGTCTTGCCATCAAAGCCCATGAGGCGGCCTTGCTGACACTCAGCTTCCAGACCGTCCTCATCGCCAATCCCATTGAACACACCATCAATCGCCAGCAAGTCATAGGCGCGCGCCGCCGCAACGCTTAGACCGAGCGATGTTTGGAACGCCGTCCGGACTGGTGGGTCATTCACCCCGCGCAATTCTTTCGCGAGATCATTGGTGCCCATAACAAAAGCTGTGAGACGGGTGCGGCCCACCGCTTCAGCAATATCTTGAATGTTGAGAATGGCTTTGGGCATCTCAATCATCACCCAGAGGCCCATATCATCAGGCGCCCCGGCGCGGCTCATCGCGTCATTGAGCCGATCAATATCGCCGCCATCAATGACTTTCGGCGCCAGGATCGCATTCGGACCAGCGTCCACGGCGGCTTTTATATCGTCCAGCCCCCATTCCGTATCAAGACCATTGACGCGGATGACAATCTCACGCGGTCCGTATCCGCCGGCTTTGACCGCATCGCAAACAGTATTGCGCGCTTCAATCTTCGTATCAGGGGCCACCGCATCTTCGAGATCAAAGATCAGCGTGTCAGCGCTCAGCGACTTCGCTTTTTCCAAGGCACGCGGATTGGCGCCTGGCATGTAAAGACAAGAGCGGCGGGGACGGTGGGCGGCTGCGGACATGTATGTCTCCTTGACGGACGAGATCGAACGCGACACGAGTGCCCGTTCCTGCCCACGAAATCAACGCTTGCCCCGGGGAAACATGACACAAGACGTCCGCCTTCGACCCGCGCGCGCAGAGGATTATGATACGCTCGGTGACGTCATGTTTGACGCCATCCATAATGGGCCAACCCAGTATACAAAGGCGCAATCACACGCTTGGGCACCCGCACCCAAGCGCGGTCAGGATTGGGCGGCACGGCTTGCTCAACAACATGTCATCCTCGCCGAACAGGGGTCAGACATACTCGGCTTTATGTCGATCGAACCCGGGGGTTATGTCGACTTCGCTTACATTCGCCCCGCCGCGCAGGGTCGTGGTCTGTTCCGAAAATTGTTCACCGCCATTCTGACCCAAGCCCAAGCACAAGGCGAGACTGAACTCTCAACCCATGCGAGTTTGATGGCGCAACCTGCATTCGCGACCATGGGGTTCACCGTGGACCATCACGAAGAGGTCATGGTGGACGGCCAATCATTGCCGCGTGCACGCATGATCAAACCGCTCTAAGACGAGACTATGATGGATTACCCGATCTCAGGCTTCACCGCTCCAGGCTTCGAACCGGTCCAAGAGGCGTTCGAAGACAATTTTGCTGAAGACAAAGAACTCGGCGCTGGCTTTGCAGCTTTCATTGATGGCGAGCGCGTGGTCGAGCTGTATGGCGGGCATGCCGATCGGCAAAAATCGAAACTATGGGATACGAAGACCATCGTCCCGGTCTATTCGACAACCAAGCCGATTGCAGCCTTGGTTCTGGCCAGCGTGATTGACGCCCTTCCCGCTGGCTATGAAACGACGGTTGCTGACCTTTGGCCAGAATTCGCGGACAATGGCAAAGACACCCTTTCGATTGCAGACCTGGTCTCACATCAAGCGGGCCTCTCCGGATTCGTGGAGCCGATTGATCCCGCTCTATGGCTCGACCCGCCCGCCTGTGCCGCAGCGCTGGCGCCCCTTGCCCCAATATGGGAACCCGGCACCGCGCACGGATATCACCCACTGACATGGGGCTATCTTATCGGTGAACTGGTTCAACGCATCACCGATCGCAGCCTTGGTGCGATTTTGGCTGAGGACCTGGCCGGTCCGGCGGACATCGATTTTCGCATTGGAACGCCCGCCCGTGAACATGACCGGGTCGCCGAGATTATGCGCCCCCGCGCGCTGCCGGACTTGGGCGAGATTAATGATGCCACACGCGCGGCCTTCTTAACCAAATGGTCGTCCCCCGATCGCGGCGGCGCCATTTGGCGCGAGATTGAAATCCCGTCCGCAAATGGGATCGGAACAGCGACCGCCGTCGCCAAATTGTATGGGATTTACGCTCATGACGGGTATCTTGATGGTAAACGCGTGATCTCAGAAGCCGCCTTCGACGCCCTGACACAGAGCCGCGTAAAGGGCCAAGATTTGGTTCTGCCTTATGTCACAGAATTCGCTGCGGGCGTGATGCGCAACAATCTTGGGATATATGGCCCTAACCCGGACACTTTATGCCATTCCGGTTGGGGGGGCTCTCTCGCGCTCGGCGATCCGGACCGCCGCCTTAGCGCCGCTTATGTGATGAATCGGCAGTCCAATAGTCTGCAAGGCGACCCTCGCGCGACCCGCCTGGTTCAGGCCCTTTATGGCTGTTTGTAAGCAGAGTCCTGGATCGAGACAGGCGGGTTGGCACGCAGATTGCTGAGTAAGCCTTGAGATTGGAAGCCCATTCTCTCCTACTATGATTGTACCTGAACCCGGCCCATGTGCCGGGTTTTCTTTATCGCACAGAACTCGCAGCTCGGGCCAAGCGACGCGCTTTCGCCTCGCCCATCAAACTGTCCACGGTGAAGACGATTAGCGCTGTCCAAATGAACCCAAAGGCGACGGCATGCGAGAGCCCGAACACTTCACGGAACACAAAGACCGAGATCAAAAACTGCAAAGTGGGTCCGAGATATTGCATCATCCCAATCGTCGATAGGCGCAGCCTTTTGGCCGCGATGGCAAACAGGATGAGTGGGACAGCGGTAATCGGCCCTGATGCGAGCAGCATCGGAATGTCCCAGCCGCCATCGCCCATAATCCGCCCATCGGGTTGTCCGACAAACCAACCCAGCCAAATTAGGGCGAGTGGTGCCAGCAAAGCCGCTTCAACAACGAACCCGGCCCGACTATCCACTTGGACCTGTTTGCGGATCACAGAGTAGAAAGCGAAGGTGAAGCACAAGACCAAAGCCACCCAGGGCAAATAGCCGAGCGCGCATGTCATGATTGCCACCCCGACGGTTGCTAAAGCCACAGAGATCCACTGTGCGGGTCGCAATGATTCAGAGAAAAACACCGCACCAATCAACACGTTGATCAGCGGGTTGATATAATAGCCTAAGCTCGCCTCCATGACGCGTTCTTGACTGACCGCCCAAATATAAATCAGCCAATTCACACCGATCAGAAGCGCTGAAACAGTCAGCCAAAGAAGATGTTTCCGCGTCAGCGCTGCTCGTAATTGCTGCCAGTTCCGCGCGATAACAATGAGAATAAAGCCGGTGGGCACGCTCCAAATGATGCGGTGTGCCAGCATTTCCTCAGGACGAATATGTTCTAACGCTCGGAAATAGAGCGGCAGGCAGCCCCATATCGTGTAACAGCCGAGACAGCAGAAAAAACCAAGGCGAAGGGCAGCGTTCATGTCGGCTGCCCTACTCCTAAAAATCCAACATAGCCACCCGAAAAATGTGACCTTAAAAATCACAAAGCCCGATGCAGAATCTGCACCGAGCTTTGGATGGAGTGGGAGGAAAGAAGTTAGGTCTTAGAGGTCGCCGCCGCCCCAAAGGACGGAATAGGCTTCACAGTGAACCAAGACGCTATTGTAATCCGCGAGGTTCACACCTGCTGGGATTTCATACTCTTGCGCCCCTTTGGTGGCTTTTAGTTCACCAATATTGATGGCACCATTCACGGCCGTTTTGCCGGTGACGTCAGACACGGTTTGCGGCGACAGGAAGATCTTGAGGTCTGGGCCATTGGCAGCGCGGAAATCATCCGCGAATACGATGAAGGTCTTATCGCCACGCTCGACCACTTCCCAAGCGCCTTTCAGTCTCTTTTTCTTTTTGACGAAAGTACCGGATGGCAGTTCAGAGGCGACTGAGATGGTGGCAGTATCGGCAAAAGCGACGGGGGCAGCGGTGGCGATACCGGCGAGGCTGAGCGCGAATGCGGTGGCGATGGGAGAAAGGCGGATCATGGGGGAGCTCCTTGATGAGTGTTTTTGGTTAGGGCCGGGTTTGGCCAGGTTTGTCTTGACCGCTAGTTAGGAAGCTCAGCGCGCACACGCCAATCACCGCTGTTCACAGGCCCGTGCGCGACCTGTGAGCGTCAATCAGCCGACCAACCAAAGACGGCTGGTGCATTTGTTTACGTATTAATTGTGAGGGCGATTAAGACGCGATTGGCCCGCCGCCCTTTTTGCGAATGGCGACAACGCTCGGTCGTGGTGGCACCGCGTCATTGAAATCCGGCCAACGTGTGGTCGGTGTTGCGAAGGTTGCGCCATCGCCATCTCCCGGATGCTGGACCGCAACAAATAAGGTTTCGCCATCTGGGGTAAATCTCGGTCCACACACCTCAGCGCCGATCGGCGCGCGGAAGAAGGCTTTGCTGGTGCCACGGCGCTCGCCCGTGGTCTCCATGGCCCAAATGCCGTCGGCTGCTCCCGTATCATCATTGCCATCAGTAGCCACCCAGAGTCGACCAGATGGGTCGATGGCGCAATTGTCTGGGCTCCCATACCAGCCTTCATCGCTGGTCAACGGATTCCAGGTTGCTCCGATCTCCGCCACGTTCGGGTCACCGCAGCGCACCAAAATTTCCCAACGCGATTGCGTCGCGGTGAAGTCGCCATCTGGTTCAGAGATCTCGATAATATGACCAAACTTATTATCGGCGCGAGGATTAGCCGCGTCGATTTCGTCCTCGGTGCGGCGATTATTATTGGTCAACATGACCCAGACTTTACCGGTGCGCGCGTCTGGTTCGACATCCTCTGGGCGGTCCATAGGCGTCGCGCCGAGCAAATCGGCTGCCAGACGCGTTTCAATCAAAACGTCCGCCTGAGAGGTGAATCCATTCTCTGGTGTTAGCAGCCCCTCACCGAAGACCAAAGGCATCCACTCGACCCAGCCATCTTCATCAAACCGGGCAACATAAAGGGTGCCTTCGTCCAAAAGGTCAGGATTGGCATCTGGATTGTCCGCATCAAACCGTCCCGCCGAAACGAATTTATAAACATAATCGAAGCGCTGATCGTCGCCCATATAGACCACGACACGGCCATCCGGTGCGACAACGCTTTCGGCGCCCTCATGCTTGAACCGACCGAGCGCCGTGCGCTTTTTCGGGGTCGAGTTGGGATCCTTGGGATCGACCTCGACCACCCATCCGAACCGGTTCGGTTCATTCGGCTCTTTGCCGACATTGTACCGATCAAAATGCCGACCCCATTGATACCAACCGCTGGGCACGCTGTAGCGTTCGTGGTTTTCGGTCTCGCGGTGGCCTTCCTCCAGCGTTCCGAGGAAATTGCCATTGAAGTTCTCTTCCGCCATCAGCCAGGTGCCCCACGGGGTCACGCCACCCGCACAATTATTCATCGTGCCCGCAACGGTGAGTCCCTCAGGGTCTTCAGTCGTCTTGAGGCGATCAGACCCAGCCGCGGGGCCCGTCAGAGTCATCGGTGTCGCGTGCGCCGTAATGCGGCGATTGTACGGACTGCCGACAACCGGCGCCCATCCCGCTTCGGTCAATTTAAGTTCCACCACTGAGCCGCCATGCGCCGCCATTTCCGTCAAGCACATGTTTGGGGTCATCGAGGTTGGATAGTCGTCGGCAGCACCGGGTTGCATCAAGAGAGTCGAGACATATTCGTGATTGACGCATAGCAAGCCTCGCGCTGCCCCTGTTTCGTCGGCTGGGAGCGGAACAAATCCGAGGAAATCATTATTATAGCCAAACTGTTGAAGCTGTTTGGCTTCGCTTTGGTCATTGGCATCGAAATCCGGGCTGTCAGAGAAGAGCGGGTCGCCCCACCGCAACACGACATCCGCGCGATAGCCGTCTGGCACGTGATGCGTTTGATCCAATCCGCGCGCGATTTCGTCGAACTTGAACAGCGTTTCGTCAGACGACGGCGCTTGGGCAAGCGGCGCTCCTTCAGTGTCCTCGACGGCCACACAGCCCGCCATGACAAGGCCACCGGACGCAACCAAGCCCCCCAGCAATCCCCGCCGACTTAGCCGAGCCTCGACCAGATCCGAGATCGTTTTTGCACCTTCCGCGATGCGCGGATTTGAAGTTTGATTTTCTGACTGATCCATTCCGACCTCCACGACCAAGACAGTCGTGGATTAAACTAGAATTGCAACAGTTTCAGGTCAGCGTGTGCGCGACAAATCAGCCTGCGCGAGAAAATCCGCTAGGTTGCATCATTGCGTATAGCTGATCTTTCAACATCATGCGCTCGCGACGCAATGACAGTTCAGTTACATCTGCAGCTGGTTCGATCCGCTCTTCCATACGGTGAATGGTTCGATTGATCTCATGATATCGTTCCGCGAGTTTGCAGAAATGCGGACTGGTGCGTTTGAGTTCGCTAATCCGATCTTTTTCATTCGGAAAATCGTCGCTCAATTCGTGAGGCGTATGGCTCATAATATTTGGGCTCCTTTGCTGTTCTAACAGCAAGAGGAGCCCGAAATCAGATCCTCGTCACTTAGGGGAATTGCTTATTTCGCGACGTTATTCTGGGTCACCTTGACGCAAAATCGTACGTTTTCCGGCATGGTTCGGAGCGGAGATCACACCCTCTTCTTCCAACCGTTCGATCAACGTGGCGGCTTTATTGTAGCCAACCTTCAAACGGCGCTGCAAATAGCTGGTCGAAGCCCGCTTATCGCGCAAGATGATCGCCATTGCTTGGGCATAGAGATCTTCGTCTTTGTCACCTGTCGATGTGCCGAGCATGGCATCCATAATGGCGCTGCCGGTTCCACCCTCCTCGGGCTCTTCCAGCACTTCAGGATTATAGTCTGGTTCACCGCCATTTTCGCGCAGCCAATCGACCACAGCCTGCACTTCTTCATCCGAAACGAATGGGCCATGGCAGCGTTTGGTTTTGACCCCAGCCGCTTGATAAAGCAGGTCGCCCATGCCGAGCAATTGTTCGGCGCCTTGCTCACCGAGGATGGTGCGCGAGTCAATTTTGGTGGTGACCATGTAAGAGATACGGGTTGGGAAGTTGGCTTTAATCGTCCCGGTAATCACATCCACCGATGGCCGCTGCGTCGCGGTGATCAAGTGGATTCCCGCCGCCCGCGCCATCTGCGCCAGGCGTTGGACACAGCCTTCAATCTCTTTACCTGCGACCATCATCAGATCGGCCATTTCGTCGATCACGATGACCAGGTTCGGCACGTGATCGAGGGGTAGAATCTCGGTTTCATATTGCGGCTTACCGCGATCATCGAAACCGGTTTGAACTTTGCGGGTCAGATGTTCGCCGCGCTTGCGATACTCCGCCGCCTTCTTGTTGAAGCCGGCAAGGTTGCGCACCCCGGCTTTCGACATCAGCTCATAGCGCATTTCCATTTCGCGCACCGCCCATTGCAGCGCCAGAACAGCCTTTTTCGGATCTGTCACCACAGGCGACAGCAAATGCGGGATGCCTTCATAAATGCTGAGTTCCAGCATTTTAGGGTCAATGAAGATGAAACGGCATTCCTCAGGGGGCAGTTTAAAGATCAACGATAGAATCATCGCGTTCACGCCGACAGATTTACCAGAGCCCGTCGTGCCCGCGATCAAGAGGTGAGGCATTTTTGCCAGCTCAACCACGGTTGGCGCACCGCCAATATCTTCCCCCAATGCCATGGGAAGCGCAGCTTTGGACTTGGTATAAATGTCATTGTCTAAGAGTGAGCGCAGATAGACCGTTTGGCGCTCATCATTGGGCAATTCGATCCCGATTGCGTTCTTGCCTGGGACAACAGCAATCCGGCAGGACACGGCGCTCATCGAGCGAGCGACATCATCAGCGAGCGAGATCACGCGCGCAGATTTCACGCCCGCCGCTGGCTCAAGCTCGAATAGGGTCACAACCGGACCTGGACGGACCTCGCGAATGCGACCGCGAACGCCAAACTCGCGTAAGACCTCAGCCAAGCGATTGGCTTTGGCGAGGAGTGAATCCTCATCAATTTCATGACGTTGAGCAGGTGGCACCTGGAGCAAATCCATTGGCGGCACTTTTTGCCCACGCGACTTGCGATTGCGCTTCACTCTGGGTGTTGGCACCGTTGCCGAACGCGGGGCAGTTACGGTTACGGACTTCGCCGGTTCAGGCGTTGGCGCCGGAATGTCTTCCACTATCGCATCTTCAATGTCTTCTTCGACAAAAGCATTGCGCTCAATTTGCGGCTCATCAGCCCGCATAATCTGTGTTTCATCATCCATGTCGTAGCCGTCTTCGCGGGCTTTACGGCGCCATTTGAAAAAGCCCAAAAGGCCGCCAGCCTGACGCGCGGCGCGTGCCCCGGACTTGCTGGCCGCGGCGTGCAATAGCCGTGCGTCGCCACGTCGGAACCCAAGTGCAGCGAAGGCGCAAAGCATCGCTAAGGCGCCGGCGACCAAGCCCGACAACAATTCCGGCATCGGCAAAAGCAGCGCTTTAAACGGCATCGCCGCGAGATCATGCAAACCGTCGCCAATCATCCCACCGAGACCCGCGCGCAACGGCCACGACGTTGGCACTGGCCAAGCGGCAAAACATGCCGCCGACAAGGGCACAAACAGAAACCCTAAGAACCACCGGCGAATGCGAGGCGCGCCGATCAGCACAGCGCGCATGGCGCCGCCAATCATCAGCGCCAAGCCAGCGACCCATGCGGACCAGCCGAGCAATTGGCGCATCACATCAGCAAATACAGCCCCGCCAGCGCCAAACAGGTTCTCGACACTGCGATTGGTCGCGGCATTCCAACTCGGATCGAGCGGATCATAAGACCCAACACTGCCACAAATGAATACACCAAGGGCGAAGGCGAGCGTGCCGGATACGATCCGCCAAACCGGATCTGAGACTTCTCTCATATGGGCCGCTTCTGCGATGGAATTTGCCATAATCTACACTCCGGTTTGAGACGGACGTTCTGAACCAAAAATGAAATTACAAGCGCGGCCTTAAAACGGCGCTAACGGCCATGAAATTGCCTGAAAGAAAAAACCCTAGACAAACCCAAGAAAAAACCCCGGTGCGAAAGCACCGGGGTAAGTCGGGAGGAAACGCTTCCGAACTAAGGAAGCGTAGGATTGCCCGCGACCGCGTGAGCCGCCGCGGGCAAATCGATTAGGAAGCAAACTCTGGGTAAGCTTCGACACCTGTGTCGGCGCGGTCGAGGCCGAGCTGCTCGTCCTCTTCGCTGACGCGGACACCAAGGGTAACTTTCAGAACCATCCACACGATGGCTGACAGCGCCGAGACCACAACACCGGTCAGGATGATCCCAACGAGCTGACCGACATAGCTGACGCCAATCGCGCCGTCTGCATCTGCAGCTGGTGGCATGAAGGCGTTGCCGTAAGAGGCTGCAACGATGAGCGTACCCCAGATACCGCAGACCAAGTGAGCTGGGATGGCGCCGACCACGTCGTCAATCTTCAGCTTATCGAGCAGTGGAACCGTCAGTACGACCAGGACACCGCCAACTGCACCGATGGCAACGGCACCGCCCATGGTGGGTGCTAATGGCTCAGCAGTGATTGAGACCAGGCCACCAATTGCGCCGTTAAACGCCATGGTTGGGTCGACTTTGCCCTTGTAGAGGACTGCGGTCAGGATCATCGCAGCAAGGACACCGCCCACAGCCGCCATGTTCGTATTGGCGAAGATTTTCGCAACCGCATTGATGTCATCGAAGGTACCGGCTGCCAGCTGAGACGCGCCGTTAAAGCCGAACCAGCCGAACCAAAGAATGAACGTACCAAGCGCCGCCAAAGGAATGTTGGAGCCCGGCATCGGGTTCACTTTCTCGCCGAAATATTTGCCGGCACGTGGCCCGATAATGATCGCACCGACGAGGGCGGCCCATCCACCTGTTGAGTGAACCAGAGTCGACCCAGCAAAGTCAGAGAAGCCCCATTCGCTATCGAGATAGCCGCCACCCCATTCCCAGCTGACCACGACCGGATAAATCAGGCCGGTAAGGACAACAACGAAGAGGAAGAACGGGATGATCTTCACGCGTTCCGCAACCGTACCCGAAACAATCGAAGCGGTGGTGGCGCAGAACACCATTTGGAAGAACCAGTCAGAGCTGGCCGCATATCCAGTGTCGAGGGATTCTTCACCCGACCACGGGATCGCACCCGGGATACCAATAATGCCGCCCAAAGCCGTCGAAGCTGGATACGCAATATTGTAGCCGATGAGCCAGAACATCAGGCCCGCAACAGAGAACAAAGCCACGTTTTTGAGTGACTGCATGGATGCGTTTTTGGACCGCACCAAGCCTGACTCGAGGCAGAGGAAGCCTGCCGCCATGAACATAACGATCAGGCCGCCGATCAAGAACAGATAACTGCTATCCACATAGGCGCTAACGGCGCTCGCATCTTGCGCATGTGCGGCTAGGCCCGCCATGCCTGCAAGCGGTAGCATCATCGCGCCCCGCATTGCTGTTTTCATCCATAAACTCATTGCCCGATATCTCCCGCAGCTCTGGTTAGTTGATGACGCCAACAAAACCCCTGCCCGTTTTTCTTCCAGAACTAAAAAGCTGTTCATCTGAGTCTTGAATGAGCGTGACCAAAATTCGAGCAGAGTGCGACCCAAACGCCCGTTTGTCTGTCAGGCATGGACCGCTCGCAGAAGACTTCATACATGAGGAGCATGACGGATCGCATATTCGACATTGCTATCATTGGCGCTGGCCCAACCGGTGCGTCTTTGGCGTTGGGATTGGCAAATCTAGGACTAAAGATTGCTTTGGTTGATGCCCGCGACCCAGCAGCTTCAGCCAAGCCGGACGGTCGAAACTTCGCCATTGTTACAGGCAGTTGGCGCCTTTTACGTTCTTTGGGCGTGACCGAAACATTGACCGAAACATCACAACCGCTGAACGGATTAGAAGCGGTCGATGGCGGCACTCATTATTTTGGGCATCCGTCCGTCTTGTTTGAGAAAACCGATCTCGACAGTCCTGATCCGGATGAACCCTTAGGACAAATGGTAATGGCCGAACCGCTACAAGCGGCTTTGGATGCAGCCGTCGCGGCGAATGACGAGATCACCCACTTTGCGCCAGCCCTTTTCGACCGGGTTGAGCGAGACGCTTATCAAGCCACCGTCTATCTGGCAGACGGCACGACTGTCCAAACGCGCTTATTGGTTGGGGCAGACGGCATGCGCTCACCGGTGCGCGAAGCGATCGGGATCGAAACCGAAGGGCGCGACTATCAAAAGTCAGTCTTCACCGCGAATGTGCTTCTATCAGAGCCACATCATGGGATTGCCCGCCAATTGTTCACGCCAGAGGGCCCATTCGCGACTCTGCCCCTGACGGGTAATCGCGCCAATCTCGCCTGGTATATGCAGCGCGGCGCAGCAGAAACACTCGCGAAACTGCCGATAGAAGACGCCGAAGCGGAACTAAACGCGCGGTTCAGCGATTTTGCTGGACCCATGAAGATTGAAGGCGCCGCAGGATCGTACCCTCTAATCTTGCAATTGGCGACAGAGATCACATCGCAGCGGACAGCTTTGATTGGCGATGCCGCCCGACGGGTCAACCCATTGGCCGGTCAGGGGCTGAACCAGGGCTTCCGGGACGTCGCGGCCTTGATCGAGATCGCTGAACAGACGCTCCACCTAGGCGGTGATATTGGCGGGCCAATGATGCTTCAGGCCTACTCGCAAGCCAGGCGATTTGATGGCGCTGGCACCGCATTGGCACTCGACGCGATTGATCGCCTCTTCTCAAACGATTCCATGCTCACAAAGCCGCTGCGCTCACTGGGTCTATTGGCAGCGTCGAAAATTTCACCCTTGCGGCGCTATCTCGCGCAAAAAGCGAGCGCTACGGAAAACGGGGTCGCCGGGCCGATGTCGGATTGGTAGGCTGTTCCAGCCACAACACGCCGGAATTGTACAAATAGAGAAAAGCGTCGGTCGATTCTTGCGCCGCTTTTCCGGCAAGCTCACCCGCCATGCGACGATTGGAGATCCGCTGCAAGCAGGCCAGACCGATGATCGGGATGCAGCTCCACCAAGCCACGAAGAAGGCACTTAGGACGCCCGCTACAAGCATAATATCTGAGACTAAATCGAGCAGCCAAATCCGGTTGGCATAATGTGCCCCGAGTTTGCGCAAGACATCTAAACGGCCATGTAAATAGTCAGCATCAACAGCCCAGGTCTGATCCGGGGTGGCCGCGATGCGAACGGTGGACCAGTCATTCTCGCTTTGCGTGATCGTTTGGGGTCTGGCTGACATTCTACTCTCCGCTGAGCAGAAAATACCCGCAAGGGTTTAACGAAACCTATCAAAGACCTTGCAAACCGATTTCATGAACTCGCTTTAATAGAAAGCGCGTGTAGTCCAGTATCGAACTCTTCTTTTAGTGCATCCATCACGGCGCGTTGCATTGCGACCCTGGAAAGACCTGCAAAAGCCGATGAAACGATTTTGACCGTATAGTGGGTTTCACCCTCTGGGCTCGCCCCGGCATGACCGGCATGTTTATGACTGTCATCGACCACGTCTAAGACGCTCGGCGCGAAGGCTTGTATTAAATTGCTGCGAATTCTGTCTGATCTGTTCATTAGTTCTGGTCTCTTTAACTTTGAGCCACTATGTTCCTGCGCCTATGGATGACGGATACAAATATCGCCCCAAGTTCACCGATATAAGGGTGAAGCCGCCGGCCGACGAGACTTCGCGTGAAAAAGCCACGAAGTCACGGGTCTGCGATCACCCAAGTTGCGATCTGGCAGGTGAGCACCCGGCCCCGCAACGGTTCGGAGATGGCAAGCTCTATTTCTGCAAACGCCACGCGGCGGAGTATAATAAGAACTTCAATTTCTTCGACACGATGACGGACGAACAGCTCAAAGCGTTTAACGAGAATGCGCGTTATGGCTTTAAGCAAACGTGGAAGTTCGGCGCGGGACCGATGGGCGGCGATAAAGCCGGCAAAGCCCATGACCCGAAGACGTGGCGGGGGTCCGAATTCTTCCAAGATGCGGCAGACGCCCGCGAACAACGCCGGGCCAATCGTTCTGCAACCGGGCTTGCCAAACGCGCTTTGGCCGAACTGGACCTGGACCCGGATGCAAAGCCCCCCGAGATTCGGGCGCGATATGCGGAATATGTCCGCCGGTTTCACCCCGATTCCAATAGCGGCGATCGCTCTTCCGAAGAAAAACTGGCGCGCGTGATCCGGGCTGGGAAAACGCTGAAAGCGGCCGGTCTGATGAAGGAGTGAGCCTGAGGCTTGCCGAAATCGAAAAATCGGAGCAATTTCAAGGCATGGAAGACACGCCGAAGCTTTCTTATGCGGCCTATTTCGATCATCCGCTGAAACGCGGCATGGTCCGCACCATAGAGCGTCTGTCCGGCCAGCCTTATTTGCAAAAGCTCTACGAGACCTATCGCGCCGACCTCACGCATGAGCCATTCTTTGCCGCAGCGATCAAATTGCTAGACTTGGATGTTGAATTTAGCACCAGCCGTCTGGCGCAGATTCCGACCACCGGACCGTTAGTGGTCGTCGCCAACCATCCGTTTGGCGTATTGGATGGCTTGCTCATATCATGGCTCATCTCTTTGCGACGCCAGGATTTCAAAGTGCTCACCAATGCCGTTCTCGATGGTGCACCTGAAGCACGTGAATGGCTTTTGCCGATCGATTTCAATGACAGCAAAGAGGCGCGGGCGACAAATATTGCGACGCGCGCGGAAAGCCTGGAGCGTTTGAAAAACGGTGAGTGTATTATCGTTTTTCCGGCGGGCGGTGTGTCGACCTCGCCGACACCCTTTAGCCGGGCCGCCGTTGACGACACATGGAAACCCTTCACCGCGAAACTTATCAGCCGCAGCGACGCCCATGTCACGCCAATCTTCTTTGAGGGACAGAATTCTCGGCTTTTCCAGTGGGCCAGTCATATGTCGATTGAATTGCGATTGGCTCTGATATTCCGAGAAGTGAAACGGCGCGTCGGCACGGCAATTCCTGTTCATATCGGCGAGACACTGACCCCTGAGGTCTTGGCGTCTGCCGGCAAGCGCCAGGAATTGATGAATTTCTTGCGCGACCAGACCTATCAAATGGCGCCGCATGGCCAACAGGCTTCAATCGCTCGGGCACATAAGCGCTTCCAAGAATCGAAGCCTTCAATTTTCCACTAGCGTTTTACGGGATATAGACGGTGTAAATCACCTCGGCCTCGACATCGAATGTGCCAGCGCTGAGATCGATATTGCCGGTATTCCAGCGATAATCCAAATCGAACCGTACCGATTGATCCGCAATCGTCCCCGCGCTCGCGGCAGTGCGTCGATTGCCACGGAAAATGTCACGCCCGCCAGTCATCGTAGATAGCCGTCGATAACCGCCCCATTGCACACCTGATCGATTGGTATTGCCACTGTGCGGAATTTGCGCGGCGCTGCCAAACGCCAAGCCATCATCATTGCCAGATTGAGTCATACGCATGCGGAGACGGATCAAGTTTAAGTCGGCTGGATCGCCGACCGCAGACGAAACCACGTCGATATTAAAAGCTGCATTCGAAGCAACATAAAAGCTGCTCAGTATGTCACTCCGGATCGTACGGACATCTGTATTATTGCCAATTTGGAATGGGTTGAGCACATCCGCGCTTGAGGTGAACCGGTCGCCCTGCCGCGTCGTTTGGTTGCCGCTCCCTGGACTGTTTTGAATTCGCAAGGTTGCGCCTGTACCATCGGCAAAGGACTCATCCAGCGCATCGAGAGACCCGGTGACGACCGTGTGAACATCGGTTCCAATCAGGTCTGTACTTCCACTGCCTGTCCCGACGACGAAATCTGAAACAATTGGGGTCGTACCTGTCGAATCCGCCGCCCAGACGATGGCAACGCCATCTACTTTGAAATGCGCGCGATCGATCGTATTGGCCAAAGACAACGGACTCGCCGCCACCAATATGCCAATACAGGCCGCGCCCATCCGCATCCCAGCGGGTCGTAAGAATTGATTTTTCGCCCTCATAAAGCAGGGTTTACCAAAACTCCGTTTGATTACGGATAAGCCGATTGATTGAATTTCACCCAAATTCCTCGGCTTTTTGACCAGTCAGGGCCTTGCTTTTTTGGTTCAATCGCCGTCATTGGCGCGGGTCCTAATCTAGGAGTTTCAGGCATGGCTGGTGTTGTGGTTGTCGGCGCTCAATGGGGTGACGAAGGCAAAGGCAAAATTGTCGATTGGTTGTCGCATCGCGCGGACGTGGTGGCGCGGTTCCAAGGCGGTCATAATGCCGGACATACGCTGGTGATTGATGGGACCACATATAAACTGAACTTGTTACCGTCTGGCGTTGTGCGTGGCGGCAAACTCTCAGTCATCGGCAATGGCGTCGTGGTTGATCCATGGCAATTGCTGTCCGAACTCGAGAATATGGAAAAAGCCGGGATCACCCTGACCCCGGATGATTTGCTGCTGGCTGAGACCGCTTGTTTGATCCTCCCTTGGCACCGCGACCTGGATGCCGCACGCGAGGGGGCGGCCAGCGACAAAGCCAAGATTGGGACCACCAAGCGCGGCATCGGTCCTGCCTATGAAGATAAAGTCGGCCGCCGCGCCATTCGCGTTGCCGACCTGGCGGATGAAGCGGCACTCGATCAAAAACTGGAACGTTTGATGGCGCATCATGCGCCTTTGCGGACCGGTCTTGGACTGGACGCTCCTGATGTCGCCGCCTTAAAAGCTGAGCTGCTTGCCATCGCACCTAAGGTCTTAGCCTTTGCCGGACCCGCTTGGAAAGTCCTGGGCGAAAGCCAGAAGCTTGGGCGTCGGATCCTATTTGAAGGCGCGCAAGGCGTGATGCTCGATGTCGATCATGGCACCTATCCCTTTGTCACTTCGTCTAATGTTGTTTCAGGTCAAGCTGCGGCTGGCACCGGATTAGGGCCGCGCGCCGTGAGCTATGTCTTAGGCCTGGCCAAAGCCTATACGACGCGCGTCGGTACCGGTCCGTTTCCGACCGAATTGTTCGATGAGATCGGTCAAGGGCTTGGCGAACGCGGACATGAATTCGGCACCGTGACTGGTCGGGCGCGTCGATGTGGCTGGTTTGATGCGGTTATGGTCCGCCAGGCTTGCGCCGTATCAGGCGTGGACGGGCTGGCACTGACCAAGCTCGACGTTCTCGATGGCATGGACGAAATCAAAGTCTGCACGGGCTATAAGATTGGCGATCAGCTGCTCGATTATCTGCCCGCCACAGCCGCCGCACAAGAAGCGGTTGAGCCGATTTACGAAACCATGCCCGGCTGGAGTGGATCAACGCGCGGTGCAAGATCGTGGAATGACTTACCCGCAGAAGCCGTGAAATATGTCCGCCGCTTGGAAGAATTGGTGGGCAAGCCTTGTGCGCTGGTATCGACGTCACCAGAGCGCGAGGATGTCATCCTCATGCGCGATCCATTCGAGCAGCGCTAAGGGTCACGCGGCCCTCTACAATTTCATCTTCGCTGGAACAGATTGATGTTTGACCTAGAAGGTTGGCATCTGCCCGGTCGCGGCCCAAGGCATGCCGACCGCGAGGATGACGCTGATCACCAAGCCGATCAAAGCGCGACCCGCATCTGAAGAGACATCCGCAATGGCGGCCCCCCGTTCACGCAAAGCGGTGACAAAGGAGATCGCCATTTCACGGCCTGCCAATAGACCCAAGAAGACCCAAGTCGTACTCATCGGCACATCGTTGAGCTCTTTGAAATAGAACAGGACGATCGCGTAGATCAGGTCGACAATCGTCGCCGCGCGAATGTCCGTTGTGTGGGTTTTCGATAGAACGATCTTCTGGATCTCACCCCCGCGAGTCTTGAAGATGTAAGCCATCATCGCCGCCATAAGTAGCGCACCGCCGATGATCACTTCTGGTTTGAACACCATCATCGTGATGGCGCCGCTTTCATCAAAGACGGGTTCGCGCGGCATGAAGACAAAGATATTGGCAAAGTCTTGTAGCAACCATGTCCACCACAGGAAGCCGGTGGTCCCCCACTGGAACACGGTCCACATCGGATGGAGACGCTCATCCTCGTCGCGTGTCCGGCCAACCCAAACTTCCCACATGCGCGAAATCAGCAGCCACACTACGGCGCCGGCTGCGAAGGCGACGACATAGCCGGTCAGGGACTTGATCAGCATCGAGCCCATAACCCCTTCCGTGGCCGCGCCGCCCGATAGGGCGAACACCGTCAATACCAAGAAGGTCGTCGATACCGGAATCCCAAACCGGGTGAGAAAGATCAGGACCAAAGGCGGCAAGGCATGCCACCATTCTATCCCGCCTTCGGGATAGGGGATCTTGTTCAATTTACCGTCTGCAATGTCCCCGCCACCATAAAACAGTTGGAACAATAGCGCTGCGACCATGATCCCGGCTGCGAACAACCAGAGCAACCACCAAGGTCGATGCGAGTTTGAGGCAAGAAATGTCCCGAGCGTTTGGATCGAGTCATTGGCGATGACCGCATATGCCGCAAAGAAGAAGCCAATGAGGGCGAAAATCTCGTAGCCAGCAAGTGACATGGCTGCTCCTAAGCTTGCCCGGCAAATGCCGCTTGCTGGGATCGCTACCGGAATAAAGATTACAGATCAATCATAACTCGAAACATTTTGGCGATGAATCGCAGTTGGTTGAAACATAACTGTCACGTTCACCCTGAAATGCGCCAAATTCAGTGCTGCAAAGTCCAGATTATTGGGCGACCCACCCGCCATCCATGCTCATAATCGCGCCATTGATCGAGTCCGCACCGGGTGAGCATAGGAATACAGAAAACACCCCAATCTGTTCGGTGGTGACGAATTCTTTCGTTGGCTGCGCCGCCAGCAGCACATCTCTTTTCACGTCTTCTTCGCTGATCCCACGTGCTTTCGCCGTATCAGCGACCTGCCCTTCGACCAAAGGTGTGTAGACATAGCCCGGACAAATCGCATTACATCGGACGCCATGCTCCGCGCCCTCTAGCGCGACCACTTTCGTGAGACCCGCAATACCGTGTTTTGCGGCGACATAGGCCGACTTGAAAGGCGAAGCCACGAGCGCATGAGCAGACGCTGTATTAATGATCCGGCCCCACCCTTTTTCTTTCATATATGGCATGGCGATGCGCGTGGTGTGAAACGCCGCTGAGAGATTGAGCGCAATGATCAAGTCCCAACGCGACACGGGAAAATCCTCAATCGGTGAAACATGTTGGACACCAGCATTATTGACCAAGATATCCACCCCGCCAAAGTCACGCGCGACATAGCCCATCATACCTTCTATTGCATCCGGGTCCGTCAGGTTCGCGCCGGAGAATCCGGCTTTGACGCCATAGGCGTCGGAAATTTCTGCTTTCAAGGCTTCGGCTTCTGCGTCTGTCGCCAGACCGCTCAAAATCACATCAGCGCCTTGTTCAGCCAAGGCTTTTGCGATCCCCAACCCAATCCCGCTGGTGGATCCTGTCACCAAAGCGGTTTTTCCTTTGAGCATTTTACGTCCTTTCATCTTGAGTGCAGCACCAGGCTTGGTTAGAGCAAATGCGGGCAGGATAATAGACGAGAAGATAATCAATGACGGCAACGCTCGAATCTTTCCGACAAGGCTTCCCAGATTTCCTCATGATGACGGGAACAGCCGGACTACTTCTCTTGATCGCGAGCACGATCTACATATTGCTCACACCTTGGAAGGAGTTGGCTCTGGTTCGCGGCGGGAATGGCGCCGCAGGGTTGGCTTTGGCTGGCGCAATTGCTGGTCTGGCGATCCCGATCGCCTCCTGTCTTGCGTCCAGCCTCACTCTGGTTGACCTCTTACTTTGGGGTTCGGTCGCTCTACTCCTACAATTGCTGACCTATCGCATTATCGACATGATTTTGCGCGATATTCCTCAGCGCATTCAAAATGACGAAGCGGGCGCGGCTATTGTGCTGATCGCTGCGAAAGTTTCCGTTGCGATGCTGCTCGCCGCTGGCTTGTGGGATCCGAATTTGGGTCGCGTTTGATAGGAGCCGAGAGCAGATATGCGTTGGATACCTGACTGGGTCATATATGCACTCGTCTTAGGCGTCGTTTTGTGGGCGGTTTTTTCTGGCGGCTCAGATGATGCGCCACCGCCGCCGCCCGAAGCGATTCAACAAGAAGGTGCGATGCTGCCGCCGCCTTCTGCATTTGACGAGCGCGTCTTGGTGCAAGTTACCGCGCCAAAAAGCGGAATCGGGACCGCGTTTGCAATCAATGGCGAAGGGCAATGGATGACGGCCCGTCACGTTGTTGATGGGTGTAATGAAGTCGCTTTATTGGTCGCTCCAGGGCATTACGCCCCCGCGACACGCGTCATTGTCTCCGAACAATTTGATCTCGCGCTGATAGAAACAGAGACCAGTCCCAATCCCGCCTCACTCAATACGGAAGACGATTTGCGTCTGGGCGCCTACGGGTTTCACGTCGGCTATCCGCAAGGTCGGCCCGGCGAAGCTGCCTCGCGCCTGCTCTCGCGCTCAAATTTGATTTCTCGCGGACGCCGCAGCAATAGCGAATCGGTTTTGGCCTGGGCAGAAACCGGACGCACGCGCGGATTGCTGGGCTCACTCGGTGGTCTAAGCGGCGGGCCCGTATATGATGAGAGCGGCAATGTCCGGGGCGTCATCGTCGCCGAAAGCGCACGGCGGGGCCGGATCTATACCGCAGCCCCCGAAGCTGTGGCCGAGTTCATCAAAGCCACAGGCGCGGACGTGCAGGGAGAGCCACCTGAATCATTCTCAACCGCGAGCTATGGCAACCAAGCCGATCTCGCCCGGCGCAGCCTCCAAGTGGTCAAGGTCGCTTGCAGTGTGGAAGACTAGAATTTGACATTTGCCGACCGCCTGATTTCAGCGACACGGACGCATGGCCCGCTCTGTGTCGGCATCGACCCGCATGCGGGCCGGATTCCCAATCTGTTTGGTGGCGATACGCCGGAAGGCATTGAAGCCTGGGGTCTCGCCTTGGTGGCTGCAGCCGCGGGCCGGACTGGGATCATCAAACCGCAAGTGGCTTTGTTTGAACGCCATGGCTGGCAAGGTATGAGAGCTTTGGCGAATATTTGCGGCGCCGCGCGCGAACACGGTCTTCTCATTCTTATGGATGCGAAGCGCGGCGATATTGGCTCGACTGCGGAAGGCTATGCGTCGGCCTATCTTGCCGACACAGCACCATTTGTTTGCGATGCTCTGACCGTCAATCCGTATATGGGGCTCGACACGTTAGAACCGCATGTGCGCACGGCTGAAGCGAACGGAAAAGGCGTTATCGTCCTCGCACGCACCAGCAATCCCGGCAGTTCAGATTATCAAGCCAAGGATCTGGAAGGTGCGCCACTTTATGCGCGAGTGGTTGAAAGCCTGGCGCCCATGATAGGTCGACTAAAAGGCGAATCCGGCTGGTCTGGTTTGATGCTTGTCACCGGTGCCACCGGACCGGATGAAGCGCAGGAACTGCGCGCTCTTGCTCCGGACGCGCTCTTCTTGGTGCCTGGATATGGCGCCCAAGGGGCCAGCGCGGCAGAGGCCATGGCGGGATTCATTCCAGCCCGGAATGGAAGCGATCGGTTGGAGGGGGGCTGCGTCAATGCCTCTCGCTCGGTCGGGTTTCCAGAAGGGTCAGCGCAAGCGCCCAGCTTGGAAACGTGGCACGCCTTGGTCACCAAAGCGATCGACGCGGCTCAAGCTGATCTCAACCAAGCGGCTAAGACCGTCTAACCTTTCACCAACATGGCAAGATCTTCGGGTTCGCCAATGACCGCGACATGGTCGCCAGGCTGCAACACCTCTTTCGGCGCGGCGATGATGATATCGCCATCGCGTTCTATGATCGCGATCAAACAGCTGCCGGGCAGATCGATTTCAGATAAGGGTCGGCCGACATAATCTGGTAGCTGCCCCAAGTCTGAGATCGGTGCGTGTAAGAAGTGATCGTCACGCATCAAAATCTCATTCATGTCCTTGTCAGATTTCGCGCTGAGCCAACGCCGCTCGAAATCAAAGGCCTGAACAACTTCAGCCAGGTGACCCGCTAAGCGTAAATCCAGTCCCGCCGGCTTGCGCGGGCAGATCAGCATCATAATCGTGTGCACACCCTCGGCTTCCGGCATTTCCATGCGGGCGTCATGGGTGAACCTAAAGACCACAAGCTCTGGACTGGAAAGCGCGGCATGGCTGCGATAGGCGAGGAGGACGTGATCGCTGAGCGGGTGCAATGTGGCGGCGCCAGAATTGAACACATCCTCCATAATGTCTTCAGCAATGTCATAGGCGCTGTGGCCAATATTCTTCACTTCATCAATCAGCATTTCGCGCGAATATGTGCCGTGTGAATAGGTGTGGACCACACAGCGCGCGATCAGTGCTTCATAAGTCAGATTCTGTTTTTGAGTCCGGTCATGAATGATCGTCATCAGCTCGCGCTCTAGGCCTTCATAGCGCATCTGACCCAGTCGCTCGTGGACATGATAGATCGCGCCGCGGCGCACCAATTGACCTGAGGCGTAGAATTGGAACCATAGTGCGCAGGCAATGGTCAGCATGCCCGTAAAGCCGATGGCGAGAATGCCCATTTCCACAATCAGCCAGAACGAGACCAGGATCCCAGCGATCGGCAGCCAGGGATAGAAAGGCAGACGATAGCCCGGTTTATAGGTGGCGATCCGGCTTTCGCGCATCACAATCACGGCGACACTGACCAGGCCAAATAGGAAGAGTTGGAAGGCCGATGCCAGTTTGGCCACCGCTTCAACATTGAATAGCAATAGGACCGCAATCATTGAAAAGGTCGTCACCGCGATTGAGAAGACCGGCGTTCCAAACCGACCAATCGCGGCGAAGCGCTCTGGCAATAGCTTGTCTTTCGCCATTGCATAGGGGTAACGGCTTGCCGACATGATCCCGGCATTGCCGGTAGAGGCGAAGGCAGCGATTGCCGACACCACAATCAGAATGACGCCGAGATCAAATGGCCAATCGCCAACAAATTGGCGCCCGGCATCGGCCACGGGGGTTAAACTGCCATACAGACTTTCAATCGGCAAAATGGCGATGATGACGACCAAGCCGAGTGTATAAATCGCTGTTGCGGTGAGCAGAGAAAGCACCATTCCGAGGGGAATATTGCGATCGGGGCTTTGCACTTCCTCCGCGACGCTGGCCACTTTGGTCAAGCCGGCATAGGACACGAAAACCAAGCCAATCGTGGCCACAAAACCGACCGTTCCTGCTGTAAAGAACGGTTGGGATTCAGCATTTGGGCGCAAACCATCTGCGACGCCCGTATGGGCTAAGCCTAAGATCACGAACCCAGCCAGGATCACCACCAAAGTCGCGACCAGCAGGCGTTGTAGGAACGTCGTTTCTTTTGCGCCCACGGCATTAATGACCCCGAAAACAAGGGTCAAAATCACCGCTAGGACCAGGATTGGAACGTCCAAATACAGGCTCAGATAAGCGCCCATACCGACCAGAGCGAAAGCACTTTTAAAGACCACAGCAACCCAGGACCCCAAGCCGCCAATCGTGCCAAACAAAGGTCCTAATGCTCGGTCGAGGAAATAGTAGGTCCCGCCCGCCTTCGGCATTGCGGTTGACAGTTCCGCCATACAAAGCATCGCCGGTATGATTAGGAAGCCTGCAAGCAAATAGGCTAAATAGACAGAATCGCCCGTATAGCTTGCTGCGATGCCCGGCAGAAGAAAGAATCCAGAGCTAAACATCGCCCCTGTAGAGACGGCATAGACGTCAAACAGAGTCAGGTTCTTTTTGAGCTTTTTTTCGCTCGCCATGTCATACCCCGCCGAATCTCGTCGCCATCAACTGGGGGATATAAGCTGAGTTGGGCTTGGCACCACTCTTTTTACGCGTGTTTCGCATATCTAGGGTTTTCACCCTAACTTTCCCCAGCGTCCTGTCTCGACACATCAGACAAAACGCCTAGTGTTGGCGCATAATCGGCGCGTCAGACGCCGGTCTGAGAGAGGAAACAAGGAAAGCACATATGAAACCGCGTCATTACGCGGCGCTCGCCGCCGCATCTGCTTTTGTCCTGGCCAGTTGTTCAGGGTCTGAAACAAGTGAAACCGCAGCCGTTGAGGCGGAGGCGCCCCCTGTTGAAGCCGCAGTCTTCGCGGACGTCACAGATGCCCGTCTGGACAATGCGGAGCAAACGCCGGCGGAATGGCTGTCTTACGGATTTGATCGTGAAGAGACGCGCCACTCTCCCCTCACGGGTATCTCAACTGAGAATGTCGCAGATCTCGGTGTGGCATGGACCTATGATCTGGCCACCAATCGCGGTGTTGAATCTACGCCGATCGTGATTGACGGCACCATGTATGTGACCTCGGCATGGTCCATCGTCTATGCGCTCGATGCTGCGACCGGCGAAGAATTATGGGTCTATGACCCAGAGGTTGATCGCGCCGTTGGCGTCAATGCCTGCTGTGATGTCGTGAATCGCGGTGTCGCTGTTTACGATGGCAAAGTCTATGTCGGCGTGATTGATGGCCGGGTCGAAGCGTTAGACGCTAAAACCGGCGAAGTTGTCTGGTCGCAAGTGACGGTTGATCAATCGCTACCCTACACGATTACAGGTGCGCCACGTGTGGTTGATGGAAAAGTCCTGATTGGCAATGGCGGTGCGGAGCTTGGGGTACGCGGCTACCTCAATGCGCTCGACGCGCAAACAGGCGAGCTGATTTGGCGGTTCTACACAGTGCCCAGCCCAGACAAGCAACCAGATGGTGCGGCCTCCGACAGCGCGTTTGAGCAAGTCGGCAATGTCACTTGGGGTGACACAGGCGCTTGGACCACGGATGGCGGCGGCGGCACCGTTTGGGATTCCATCATCTATGACGAAGAAAATGACACTGTGATTTTCGGCGTCGGGAATGGCTCCCCTTGGAACCAAGCTTTGCGCGACCCGTCTGGTTTGGACAATCTTTTCCTGTCGTCCATCGTCGCGGTCGATGCCGATAGCGGTGAATATAAGTGGCATTTCCAGACCACACCTGGCGACAATTGGGATTATACCGCGACCCAAACGCTGATTATCGCAACGCTGCCCCTTGGCGAGAATGGCGCGGATCGGCGGGTGGTCATGCAGGCCCCGAAGAATGGTTTCTTCTATGTGATCGACGCCGCCACAGGTGAATTCATCAATGGCAATAATTATGTGCCGATGAACTGGGCGACAGGTCTGACCGAAGAAGGCCGCCCCATCGAAGTTCCGGATGCGCGGTATGCAGAGATTCCATATCTGCAAACGCCTGGCCCATTAGGCGGCCACAATTGGCACCCGATGGCGTTTAATCCAGATGTCGGCTTGGCTTACATTCCGGCCCAAGAGATCCCACAAGCCTATGGCACCGACCCGCGCTTCCAGGATGATTCTACCAAGTGGAACACCGGCGCTGATTTCGCCGCTGGCGTCCCGCAGGTGATCCCGAGTGAAGTGTTCAAATTCCTCCGGTCTGGACTCAAGGGACGGCTGATCGCTTGGGATCCCGTTGCCAATGAAGCGCGCTGGACGGTCGAACATGAAGGACCATGGAATGGCGGCGTTCTATCCACGGCAGGCGGAGTCATTTTCCAAGGCAAGCTGAATGGCGAATTTGTCGCCTATGATGCAGCCACGGGCGAAGCTTTATGGACCCATGATGTGAAGTCAGGGGCAGCATCAGGCCCTGGCACGTTTGAGATTGATGGCGAACAATATGTCACCATCACCACTGGGTGGGGCTCAGCCTATTTGCTCTCCGCCGGCGCGGTGGCGGCCCCACAACCTGTCCCGCCGACCGTCGGCAAAGTTGTCACGTTTAAACTCGGCGGCGACCAAGTGATTGCAGATATCGACATCCCTCTCATCGACCCGACACCCCAAACCGCCGAATTTGGGACGGAGGAGCAGCTGCAACTCGGACTGGTTCAATATGCGCGCAATTGCACAGTCTGCCACGGCCCGTTTGCCGTCAGTGCAGGTGTTTTGCCGGATTTGAGATGGTCGACCTACACCGCCAACGCGGAGTCTTGGAAAGGCGTTCTCGTCGATGGCAATTTGCAATCTATCGGCATGGTGTCCTTTGCCGACGTACTCTCTGAGGAAGAGGTTGAAGCCATCCGCGCTTATGTGGTCCAACAAGCCCATAATACGGAAGGCATTGATGACGCGATTGCAAGCGAAAGCGGCGGCAGTCAGTAACTAGCCAACAAAAAGACCAAGTTCTTTTTGCTTCTTTTTCGACAAGCCATCGGCGACCAGCCGGTGGCTTGTTTCAATATAGGCTTTGAGGTCATCATCCATTAGGCCCGGATCGGCATAGTGCTGAATCCACTTCATTCCGCGGGAGGCCAAATAAGGCGCGGGTCGCAATCCGGGTTGCTCCTGTAGGATCTCATAAGAGAGCGGTGTGACTTTGAAGGTCACAGCGAAAAAGTCTTCATCGCCCCACCCGGCAATGGCAAAGACTTTGCCGCCCACTTTCCAAACGTGGCTACCGCCCCATTGCACGACGCGACTGGTCGCGGTCAGTGCCCCACAAAAGTCATTGTATTCGTCCAAGGTCATAAAAACATGATGACAAGTAATCATCCCGACTTCAATGAAACTCGAATACAGGTTACGTTGGCGCAAACCGAAGGGGATCCGATCCATGCACATTGTCGCAATTCTGCTCGGCATTTTGGGCTTCATCGCCGTCTGGTATTGGCGTCTCCAAGTTTTACGCGATGCCGCTCAAGATGGCCGTAAGGCGATCGAAACCGTTGCTAACTTGCCGCGCAAAATGCGATTCAAGAATAAGTCGGGCAAAGGTGGCCTGAGTGTTGTTGATGATCCCCGCGAAGCGGCGGCCATCCTAATGCTCGAGATTGCTCAGGCGCGTGGCACCCTGACAGAGAAACAAGAAGCCGCCATTCGCGGCGAGATCATGCACCATTTCGAGTTCCCCGAAGGCGATGCAAATGAATTGATCGCGCAGGCCGGTTGGCTCTCCCGAAATGCAGGTGCCAGTCATGTGGTGATGTCGAGAATGACCGATTTCGTTCGCAAGTGGCCGGGGATGAGCGGCAAGGAATTGGTCGATTTGGATGGCATGCTCGTCACCGTGTCTGAGGCAGAAGGCAACCCCACCGATAGCCAACTCGATCTGCTGACCATTTATCGCGAGAAGACCGGACTGCGCGTATAGGCTTGCACGCATTCAGATCGCTCTAGCTCTTGTACAAACAGGAGCTTGAACATGCGCGCAGTCATTATTGGTGCTTCCGGGGGTGTTGGTCGGGCATTGGTCGATCACCTTACATCGCGCGCAAACGTTGAGGTGATCCACGCTTTCGCACGACAAGAATTGGATTTGGCTCATTCGAAAATCAGACCGGGGCAGCTGGATCTTTTAGACGAGGCCAGCATTGCCAACGCGGCGGCATCGGTCGCCGATGAAGGCCCGCCAGATCTCGTTTTCGTGGCCACCGGCATTCTATCTGATGGGGCCGAGCTGCAGCCAGAAAAGTCATTTCGCAAACAAGATCGCGCTGCGTTTGAACGGGTCTTTGCCATTAACACGATTGGCCCCGCATTGATCGCCAAACACTTCATCCCGATCATGCCTCGCCAGAACAGATCTGTGTTCGCAGCTTTGTCTGCGCGCGTCGGATCAATCTCAGACAATCGCCTGGGCGGATGGCATGCTTATCGCGCCTCGAAGGCGGCGTTAAATATGCTGATCAAGAATTACGCCATTGAGCAAAGCCGCCGAAATGAGCAATTCATCGCGGTAAGCCTACATCCGGGGACAGTGGACACAGCCTTGTCTAAGCCATTCCAAGGCAATGTCCCGGACGTGCAATTGTTCAGCCCCCAGAAATCCGCAGGCGCCCTGCTGGACGTGATCGATCAGCTCACTCCTGCAGATTCGGGAAACAGTTTTGATTGGGCCGGCAAACCGATCCCGGCCTAGGCACCGCCAAGATTTGCGAGCACATCTGACGCGTCATAAGCATTCGGATCGTCTGGCTTCGGCCCGGGTGCCGTGACGATTTCCATCACATGTTCGACTGGGCCAGATGAGCCCCCGCCCAGCGGGAGAGATATTCCAACGCCTAATCCAACACTTGATCGACCGCCAGACCCGGTCGCGCCGCCGACGGAGACGGAAGTCCCACTGCCGCCAGCGAGCTCGCCTGTGTCGCTATAAGCAGTGACAATTTGGAACCAGTCATCACCTTTCTCTAGCGTGATCTCCGCGGCCCGACGCAAAGCGCGACTACGGGCGAGATCCATAGAACTGTCCGTGTACGTGATACGGAACCGGTTATTCTCAATCGGCAGGACTGTGTAGCCTTTAGCGCCATCATTGGCGGCAGGGCCATACGGGGCGCTGGTGGCGCACGCGCCGAGCAAAACCAGTGCAGAAGCTGCGAGCCAAGTTTTCATAATCGTCTCCCTCCTCAGGTTGATCCCATTAAGCCACGTCAGAATGAACCTGAACAGAACACAACTCAGGATGAACGCCCACCAACACATTACAACGAGTTCATTCAGCTAGGTTTGTTTATGAATGAACACAGGACGGGGGGCAGACATAGTGGTCGCAGCCACTCTCATCTGCAGGCGTCCGAACGCGAAAACTTAAAGCGCTGGTCCGTAGGCGCATTCAGTTTTACGCGCAGGTGCCGCCTCGGTGCGGCACACGAGCGGGCGGCGTCTTAAAGGGGAGCGTCGCCCGTTCAATTCTCAGAGTTTGGATCCAATTGACGGCGCCCGAAGTCTGCTTCCGCCGTGTCCAGCCCAGCATCAATAATGGCTTCACGAATACCCCGCGCACGCGTGAATTCGCGCATCAGCATCTCGCCATCACCCCAGCGAATCGCGCGCTGTAGGGCTGCGAGGTCTTCGCTGAACCGGCCAAGCGTTTCCAAAACCGCATCCTTATTGGTCAGGAACACATCCCGCCACATGGTCGGGTCGGATGCAGCGATCCGGGTAAAGTCGCGAAAGCCACCGGCGGAATATTTCACCACTTCGCCTTGTTCGACACTTTCCATGTCATACGCCGTAGCTACGATATTATAGGCGATCAGGTGCGGCAGATGCGATGTAATCGCTAAGACACGATCATGACGCGCCGCGTCCATCGTCTCGACCCGAGCGCCCAAACCCTTCCAGAATATCGTGAGCTGCTCCACCGCTTCGCCATAGGCCGCATCCTGGTCAGGCAATGGCGTCAGAATATGCCATGCATCCTGGAAGAGAGAAGCAAAGCCGGCTTCTGGCCCAGATTTTTCTGTCCCCGCAATCGGATGTCCTGGTATGAGATGAACTTGATCCGGACAATGGGCCGCCATGTCTGACGCCGCCTTGGCTTTGACGGATCCCACGTCTGTCAGAATTGCACCCGGTTTGAGATTTCGCCCGATTGCCGCGGTGACCTCACCCAGCGCCCCAACTGGGGTGCATAGGATCACGCAATCGGCGTCCGCAATGGCGGCTTCAGCCGTGTCACAAACGGCACCATGGACCACGCGCGCTGCGCGATGGCGAACGTCGTCCGAGGCATCCCAAAGCGCCACCTTCGTCGCGCCACCATAGGCATTCGCAGCATGGGCAATTGAGGAGCCAAGCAGACCGATCCCAATGATCGCAATCTTATCAAAAACGTCTTCGCTCATCAGCTTTTCGAGAAGGCCTCGATCGCGGCAATCAAATCGTCATTCTGCGCGACAGTCCCAATCGAAGCGCGCAGACAGGTCGGCAATCCATAGACATTGACGTCACGAATGACGATGCCCTGGTTTCTTAGGAAGGCATCGGCTTCTGCACTTGTCCGACCTTTCTCCTCAGGAAATTCAATCAACACGAAATTGCCGACGCTTGGATAGGTTTTGAAACCGGCTGTCTCGACCGCGTCTTTCACGCGCAGAAGCTCACTGTCATTATGATCCGCGGACCGAGCTTGGAACGCATCATCATTGATCGCCGCAATTCCAGCGGCTTGCGACACCGCACTAACATTAAACGGCCCACGCGTGCGATGCAGCGCATCAATCACGTTCTCTGGCCCATAGGCCCAACCCAGACGCAAGGCTGCCAAGCCATGGATTTTGGAGAATGTTCGGGTGACCAAAACATTGGCCATTTCACCGGCCAGCTCCATTCCGGCGCTATAGTCATTCTTGCGGACATATTCGGCATAAGCGCCATCGAGCACCAACAAGACCTGTTCCGGCAAATTCGCGTGCAGGCGTTTCACTTCCGAATAAGGAATATAGCTTCCGGTCGGATTGTTCGGATTGGCGAGGAAAACGATTTTCGTATTCTCATCGACCCGCTCTAACATCGCATCGACATTTGTAGTCAGGTCGGTTTCCGGCGCACTGCGCGTTTCGGCGCCCGCTTGTTGGGCGATCAGACGATAGACCAGGAAGCCATGTTGGCTCTGCACAATATTGTCACCCGGCCGCAAATAGGCGCGGCCCAGCAATTGGAATATCTCGTCTGAGCCCGCACCGCAGACGATCCGGTCCGGCTCGATGCCATATTTGGCGCCGATCGCTTCGCGCAGGGCGCTCGCCGAGCCATCTGGATAGAGTTCCATATGCTTGGCGGCCTCAACCACAGCCGCCTGTGCCAGCGGACTACAGCCGAGCGGATTCTCATTGGACGAGAGTTTATGCGCGCCCACGAGCTTTTGCCCGCCTTTATAAGGGGTGATTTCGAGAATATTCGGCAGCGCTTTGGGGCCGGTCATCAGGGACTCCTATCTTGAGCCTGGTGACCTGCCGGGAACAGAGGCGAAAATCAAGCCTTAGACATGGATTGAAATTTTTGAGCCAAGGCGACGGCGCTCTCAAATGCGGCTTCAACCTTGCTCCCCAGGCACCAATCGCCGCACGCGGCTAGTCGCAAATCTGCATCAAGTAAGAATGGCTGACCGGCCGCAACAGGCGTGGACGCATATCGCCAGCGATGCAGTACCTGATGCGTCGCGACCGAAAGATCTATACCTGCGAGATCGCTCCCAGAAGCGCGTAGAACGGCTTTCACATCTTCTGGATCATCTTCCAAATGCGCTTCCGCCCACGCATTGGACGACTGGATGAGAACACTGCATGCGGTGGTTCGTCCAGGCTTCTCTGAATCGACCGCCATCCAACCAACCGGTCCCCCGGCGGACTTTATCGCCTGCCAGTCAAACGCCTGGGGTGAGTCGAACCCCAACATCAGAGCGAAACAGCCCTGCATCCTCACTTTGCTCAAGGCCTCGTGATGGCAAAAATTCGAAGGCATGAGCACCGCGGTCTGGACCGATGGTGCCGAGGAAATAACCCAATCGAAGGGTCCAATCCTATCGCCCTGCTCGGTCTCAAGCGTCCAGTGGTCATCTGACGGGGCCAGCGCCTTAATTTTAGTTTGGGTGCGGAGATCAAGATCGCGCGCCAAGTGTTTGCAGATCGCATTCATGCCGGGCTGCGCCACCCATTTTGGGTTTGAGGAGACTTTGGCACCTTCTGAAAGCGCAATGTCATTTGGCCAAGGCGCGATGCGGTCGTCAGCACTCAGCGTGTCGAGAAAAGCCTGAAACTCTGGCGATTGCGCGGTGAAATATTGCGCGCCATGATCGAAGCCAAAGGGTGAAGCTCGGCGCGTCGACATTCGTCCGCCTGGACCCCGGGCTTTTTCGAATACTGTGACGGTATGTGAACCAGAGAGTTTTTCAGCCAACGTTAGACCTGCAAGGCCCGCTCCGATAATTGCAATTCTCATGAGCCCTCACGCATCAGTCTTGCGCGAGACATAAGCCAACCCGCCTAGATGCCCAGGCGGGTGACGACATTTTTTTGTTTGATCTAGGTGCCGATCGCTTGTTCGTTGCGTTCGCCAGTCCGGATCCGAACGATAGTCTCCAAATCAACGACGAACACCTTACCATCGCCAATGGTTCCGGTATTGGCCGCGCTGGTGATCGCTTCGACCACACGATCCGCTTCTGATGCACCGCATGCGACTTCAACTTTCACCTTGGGCAAAAGTCGGACTTCATACTCTGCACCGCGATAGACCTCAGTCTTGCCTTGCTGACGCCCATAGCCGCGGACTTCAGACACGGTGAGACCTGAAACATCGGCTTCGCCGAGAGCATCAATGACCGCGTCGAGACGACTTGGTTTGAAGATCGCTGTAACTAATTTCATTTGGGCCCGCCTCCAATTGCAGTCTTAACTCTACCCGTATCGGCTTGGATTGTAACGTCAATTGTGGTTTTTTTGCGCGGATCAGCCGGGTCTTGTCCTGCTAGTTTTCTAGGCATAACCGGTTTTGGTCTGCTCGCCTTTACAGCTTTTGTCACGGGCGCCGCGGCGCTGCCCCCAGGTTTCGAGTAAAGCCGTTTGACCGCCTCAACCAACACCACGCCGCCCAGGCCAGGCAGGGCGAACTCACCCGCACGTTCCCAAGAATTGGCGGCACCTGTGATGATTCGCCAATTTAGAGGCGGCATGTGCACGGCGGTTGTTGACGCTGTGACCTGAAACAGACTGTCATTCAGAAAGCGCACCATTTGAGAGCGCGTCCAAGGACGGCCATGTCCAAACGGTTTCGATTCGACGACAGACCACATGCTACGCCGATTGGTCACCGCGACAACAATTCGACCTTCCGGCGCGAGGATGCGCCATGCCTCGCGCAGCAATTGGCGCGGACTGTCCGCTTCTTCCAATGCGTGGAGCAGAAAAACTCGATCGAAAAGCCCCTCCGGAAATGGTAATTTTTGTTCCGGCGAAAGACATAGAGACTGACCCTTGTCGCTCACCAGCCGGGCTTCCCCCAACTCTTCTGGGACCACGCCAATGCATGCTGCGGCCTCGTCCTGCCAGAGCGGTAGAAGAGGGTTTGGATAGCCAATGCCCAAAACGCGTTGTCCGGCGCATGACCCCCATAAAGCTGTCATCCGTTCTGACATCAATCGCGCCGCAGATTGGCCCAGTCGCGTGGTATAAAAGGCTTCAAGGGTTGCCGCAGGCTGACGCATATGGCTCTATTCGCTCCAACTTAATCACCCCAAAGAGATGGGATCATGCTGACCATACATCAATTCCCCTGCTTGAATGATAATTATGGCTATTTAGCCCACGACCCTGCAACGGGAGAAACCGCCGCGATCGATACGCCAGATGCAGACGTGTACCTCGCCGAAGCCGCCAAACAGGGTTGGACGATCACCGCGATCTGGAACACTCATTGGCATCCAGATCATGCGGGCGGCAATCTCAAGATTAAGGAAGCGACAGGCTGCGAAATCATCGGACCGAAAGGTGAGGCCGAGAAAATCCCGGGCATAGATCGCCGGGTCGGTGGTGGCGACATGGTCACTTTGGGCGCTATGGAAGCGGAGATTATCGATGTTCCTGGCCATACGCTCGGCCATATCGCGTTTCACATGCCCGAAGCAAAAACCGCCTTTGTGGGCGACGCGGTGTTTGCCTTGGGCTGTGGCCGCGTCTTCGAGGGTGACATGCCAATGATGTGGGATTCTATGAAAGCGATTAAGTCACTGCCGCCTGAAACCACCCTTTACTGCGCACATGAATACACCCAATCGAACGCGCGCTTTGCCGAAACGATCGAGACGGATAATGCCGCGTTAATGGCCTATATCGCTGAAATTGATGCGAAAAGAGCCAATGGTGAACGCACCGTTCCAATGCAGCTCGCGCGGGAATTAGAGACCAATCCCTTCCTGCGCGCCGATATCCCAGACCTCCAAGCCGCGATGGGTCATCCCGGGGATGCGGCGGCGACATTTGGAGAGATTCGCGGCCGAAAGGACCGCTTTTAATGCTCGCGCGGTCAGGTGATTTAGGCGCCAAAGAGATTATTCGACTGCTGGCTATGAAGCCGCACCCTGAAGGTGGTCATTATGTCGAAACCTATCGCGCCGAAGGCGACGGCCGCGCCCGCTCGACCGCGATTTATTATTTGCTGCAAGCCGATGAAGTGTCTGCCTGGCACCGCGTCGATGCCGACGAACATTGGCTCTGGCACGCGGGCGGACCGCTTTCGCTGACATTATCGCCGCCGGATGGGAAAGGCGCGACTGCCCATACGCTCGGACCAGACTTGCGCGCAGGTCATCATCCACAAGTGACCGTGCCCGCCGCCCATTGGCAAACGGCAGAGAGTTTAGGCGCTTGGACGCTGGTCTCATGCGTGGTGGCGCCCGGGTTTGAGTTTACGGGATTTGAACTTGCATCGGCGGACTGGCGACCAGAGATATAAGATAATGGGAGGGCTGAAATGGCAGCAATTTCAGGACATTACGAAGAACGTTTCGCGGGAGTCAAAACCGCGTTCGAGAATAATTTCGAAGCCCAGGATGAGATTGGCGCGAGTGTCGCCATCTCGCTTGAAGGCGAGATGGTCGTCGACCTTTGGGGCGGCCATTTAAGTCGAGACAAGACTACGCTTTGGACGGAAAACACGATCACCAATGTCTGGTCGAGCACCAAAACCATGGCGGCGATGTGCCTCTTGGTCCTGGCAGACAAAGGCGAATTGGACCTGCACGCCCCGGTCAGTCGCTATTGGCCAGAATTTGCGGCCGCCGGAAAAGACAAAGTCGAAGTGCGCCATTTCATGTCCCATATGGCCGGATTGTCAGGCATGGACACGCCGGTTGAGGGCGACGCCATGTATGATTGGGATTGGATGGTGCGCGAGCTTGCCGCACAAGCCCCGTGGTGGGAGCCAGGTACCGTATCGGGCTATCACGCGCTGACCCAAGGCCATTTGCTCGGCGAAGTCGTCCGTAGGATCACCGGCCAAACACTGGGCGCTTTCTACAAGCAAGAAATCGCTGATCCGCTCGGCGCTGATTTCCACATTGGGACGCCAGACTCAGAATTCGCGCGCATCTCACCCTTGGAAACACCGAAATCCAGCCCTGCCATTGCGGACGCTGACTCGATTGCGGCGCGAACCTTTAAGAACCCGGCCGTCGACGCCGCTCAAGCCATGGATGATGGCTGGCGCAAGGCAGAGATTCCGGCAGCGAATGGCCATGGCAATGCCCGCAGCATTGTTCGAGCGCAGACGCCCATGGCGAATGGCGGCGAAGCGTTCGGGAAACAAATCCTGTCCGAAGCCGGCACCCGTCGCGTGTTCGAACAGCAAGCCAGCGGACTCGATCTCGTGCTCGGCATACCGCTCGTGCTCGGCATGGGCTATGGTATCAACAATCCTGATATGCCGCTGGGGCCAAATAAGAATATCGCATTCTGGGGCGGATATGGTGGCTCGATCGTGCTGATCGACCAGGATGCGAGGCTTTGCATGTCTTATGTGATGAATCGAATGGAACCTGGACTGACCGGGGATTTACGCGGATTCTCTCTGATCATGGCGGCCTATCAGGCCCTGGCGTAGCGGTAGATCTTGCTATTTTAGTGTGGCCCCGTCAGACTCTCAAAAAAGACTTGGGAGGCTGCCGCGATGATCAAGCGGATATTACTCGGTGCTGGCGGGATTCTTATCCTGCTCATCGGCATTATTCTGGTTCGGACCTTTAATTATGGCGGTGCACCGCAAGATGTGCGTGAAATCGTCTTGCCGGACGTCCCCGACTTTGACGCCAATATTGCCGCCCAACATCTGAGCGAGGCCATTCAATTCCAAACCATCACCGTCGCCCCCGGCGACCCTCGGGTTGGCCAGGAAGGACCTTGGCTGGACCTGCAAGCCTGGATGGAAGAGACCTATCCCGCTTTTCACGCTGTGGCACAGAAAGAAACCGTGCCGGGCGGGTATACACTTCTCTATACCTGGCAAGGCAGCGATGCCGCACTCGATCCACTCTTACTGATGGCACACCAAGACGTAGTGCCGGTAAATATTGGCACAGAGGGCGATTGGGAGGCTCATCCGTTCTCAGGCGCGATTCAAGATGGCTATGTCTATGGCCGCGGGGCGATTGACGATAAGGGGTCGATGGTCGGCTTGTTCGAAGCGCTAAACGCCCTGGCCGAAGACGGGTTCCAACCACGGCGAACTATTCATCTGATGCTTGGACATGATGAAGAAGTGTCGGGTTCCGGCGCGAGTGCCGGGGTCGAGCTGCTGAAGTCTCGCGGTGTTTCACCGATCATGGCACTGGATGAAGGCTTTATGGCGGTGGAGAATAATCCTCTGACCGGCGGCACCGTGGCCTTTATCGGCGTCGCGGAAAAAGGCTATGTCACCTATACGCTGACGGTGACGGCCGAAGGTGGACACTCGTCAACGCCGCCACGCGACAGCGCCACGGTGCGCTTAGCCCGCGCGCTTGTTGCATTAGATGAAAACCAAATGCCCGCGGATATGGGAAATCCTCTTGTGTCTGGCCTGTTCAAAGCCACTGGCCGGGACATGCCTTTCGTTCAACGTATGGCCTTTGCCAATCAATGGTTGTTTGGCGGCTATTTGAAAAGCGTTCTGGGCGCTGAACCAGCCGCCAATGCGATGATCCGCACCACGACGGCGCCGACCATGCTGACAGGTTCGGCCAAGGAAAATGTGCTGGCGCAACGCGCGACGGCGATCATCAATTTCCGCATTCACCCCAAAGACACAGAAGAAAGCATCCTTGAACACATCAAAGACGTGACCAAAGGCATTGAAGGCCTTGAGGTCACGCTTGGCCGAAGCGGTATTCGCGGGACCGGCGCCTCGCCCGTGAGCCCAATGGACAATCTAGCCTTTGGGGTCCTCTACGCCGTGGCCGCGGATTCGAGCCAGGCGCCAGTGGCCCCGGGGCTTGTGCTTGGCGCCACAGACGGACGCTATGCGACCGCGATCACGGATAGCGTCTACCGATTTATGCCTGCGGTTATGTCACCTGAGGACCTGACCGGGTTTCACGGCACGAATGAGCGGCTGACCGTGGAAAATATGGGCCGCCTGTCAAAAGGCTATGCTCAGATTATCCTGGCCATGGATGCAAATGACGAATGATCTAAAGCGCTGCGATAATCGCGTCACCCATTTCGGCCGTCGACATTGAACCGCCTAAGTCGCCTGTCCGCGCACCGCCCTCTAAGGCCCGACCGACGGCGGTGAACAGCTTATCCGCCGCGTCTGGCCGCCCCAAAGACCACCTCAGGGCCATTTCCAAGGACAAGATGGCAGCACAAGGATTGGCCTTGCCTTGCCCGGCAATATCAGGCGCTGAGCCATGGACTGGCTCATACAAACCTGGCTTGCCTTCATAGCTCAGCGACGCGCTCGGCAACATGCCGATGGAGCCGGTGAGCATCGCCGCTTCATCTGACAAAATATCGCCAAACAGATTGCCCGCCAGGATGACATCAAACTGTTTCGGGTGGCGCACCAATTCCATCGCGCAAGCATCCGCGAGCACATGCCGCAAAGCGACGCCCTCTCCCTCTGCCGCGTGCAGCTCCGTCACCGTCTCGCGCCAGAACTGACCGCTTTCCATCACATTGGACTTCTCAGTGGAGACAACCTCACCGCGACGTCCGCGGGCAATGTCAAACGCGACCCGGGCGACGCGGTCAATCTCGCCTTTGGTGTAGCGTGACGTCTCATAGCCGAAACTCTTGTCACCAATGCCGCGCTCAAAGCCGCGCGGCTCCCCGAAATAGACGCCAGATGTGAGTTCTCGGACAATCATGATGTCCAGACCTTCAACCACTTCTCGTTTCAGGCTCGACGCATCGACCAGAGCCGGAAAACAAAAGGCCGGACGAAGATTGGCAAATGTATCCATACCTTTGCGCAATTGAAGCAGGCCCATTTCAGGGCGCAAATGGCGCTCAACCCCAGCCCATTTTGGTCCTCCAACTGCGCCAAGCAGAACTGCATCGCTCGATTTGGCTTTGACTAATGCATCCACCGTCAGCGGTTCACCATGCACATCAATAGATGCACCGCCGACAAGGTCTTCTTCAAATTTGAGATCAGGCACCAGCACTTCGGCCACGCGGCGCGCTTGCTCCGTCACTTCCGGGCCAATGCCGTCACCGGGTAATAAAAGCAGGGTCTGGCTCATCTCATCCTCTATCGCGCGAGTTCAGTTTGGCGCCATAGATCAGGTTGCGCGCGACGAGTCCACTGCGACTCATCGGGCCAATGAGAATGCTCGACTTAAAGCGGGAGCGGTTCCGGCTCCGCCTCATACATGCGGACCTCTAAATCTTGCGGTCCAACTTTTGCCAAGGCGCCGCGAAACACAGCCATATGTGGCTCGGCAAAATGGCTCACCAGAGCCGCTTTGTCCTTCCAACGCTCGATAATACGCAAGAGGTTTGGGTCGAGTAGATCGCGACTATAAGCGTATTCGATACAGCCAGGTTCGGCGCGACTGGCGGTGATCATGGTTTCCATCGCGGCGATGGCTTGATCCCACTTGTCTTCTGGAATTCGGGCACTGCCTTCTACGATAATCATTCAATCACCTTGATTTTCAGCTTCAGGGTTTCGGCCACGTCCTCGGGCGAGCGTTCATATGACAGGACCAAGGTCGATTTTCCTTTGGCCAGCGCTTCGAAGACGAACATTTGGTGTCCACCACTGCCGGTAATGCCTTCGGGTGCCGGGTCCGCGAAATAGTCTTCGCTAAGCTGGTCGATGGTCGAGGCGTCAATATCTTTCAAATACCAATAATAGCCCGTGGTCGGATTGCTATCGAGTTTGAGTTGAAGTCGCCCTTCCGGTCGTAGTGTAATATCCGTGCCGGATGCCGGGTCGGTAAAGGTCTGCACAGGCGCCGCGCCTTCTAACCCACGAACCTCTGGTTCGGTGTTCATAATGTCTGGGATACAGGCGGCCAAAAGAGTGGCGCCCAATGCAATAGCGATCACATGTTTCATCAAGCCGTCTCCAACCATGGGGTCGCCAGCTTCCGCTGGGTTTCATAAGCGCTAATCGCGTCTTCAGCCTGCAAGCTCAGCGCAATATCGTCGAGGCCTTTTAGAAGCTTCTCACGTCGCCCTTCATCATAGTCGAAACTATGGGTCTGCCCATCGGGGGTCGTCACGGTCTTGGCGTCGAGATCAATGTCGAACACGCTATTGCTGCCCCCGGCTTGTGCGGCCAAGGCGTCGCACAGCTCAATCGGCAGCGCGATGGCGAGAATGCCATTCTTGCCGCAATTATTGTAAAAGATATCAGCGAAACTTGGCGCAATGACGCAGGTAATGCCTTGGTCCAACAAGGCCCATGGCGCGTGCTCACGCGAGGATCCGCAGCCGAAATTTTCACCCGCGATCAAAACACCCGCATCTTTGTATTGGGGTTTGTTCAAAACAAAGTCTGGATTGGGCGATCCGTCTGGCAGAGTTTTCAGCTCATGAAATAGCCCCTCTGAAAGGCCGTCCCGTTCGGTCGTTTTCAGGAACTGTTTGGGGATGATCATGTCGGTGTCGACATTCACCATCAGCTTGCCCTTGTCCAAGAGTGGGGCGGCGGTCGAGCGGAGTTGAGTAAACGCTTTCATATTGAACCTTTAACGCGGCGCATGCGCGATGAACAGGGTTGGGACGTTTTGGGTGTGATCCCGCACAGTGAAGACTTCCGAACCCGGCTTGCGACCGGTTCGAATTTCGCTGACATCGTGGCCCGCGGCGGACAGCCGTTCATGCGCTGCGGCGAGATCATCCGTCTCCCATGTCAGCCCCCAAATCGAGTCATTTGCATCGGAGTCATGCGTTTCGCCAAGCCGGTGAATGACTTCCAAGGTCAATCCCCCGACGCGAAAGAATAAGAATCGCGTCTTCCATTGCTCGGCCGTCCGATCGAGCGCAAACCGCAAGCCAAGTCGCGCCCCATAGGTCGCCACGGCACGTTCTGGGTTCGGCGTATTGATGACGAGATGATCGAGCGATGTTGCCGCCCCGCGCGCGGGCGCTGGGCCGTCTAATGAAGTCTCGGGTTGTAGGATGAACGATTTCACACCCGCCATTTTCTCATCCGGAATTCGGAAACGGGTCCACGAGCGTTGCGCGCCCGTTTCAGAATGGACACTTGTGGTTTCAACGCGCTCACTCGGGGCAAGCCCGCGGCGGGTCATTAAGTGATGATCACCCGCGATATCATCGCTGCGATAGACCAAACTGGTGAGCTGACCGCCCTCTTTCGTCATCTCACGTAACTTGTCCGCCACCGTGCCCGTACCGCGCGGCGCCATGAGTTCAATTGCAGTATTGCCGACTGCGAATGTGGCCAATTCAGCCCCTTCGCTCTCAGCCCGCCAAGCTGGGGCTCGTCCGAGCAAGAGCGTATAATCCGATACGGCCTCATCCAGATCTGGGCAGAGCAAAACAAAATGATCCAGCGCCGTAATCATGATCGAAAGCTCTCCAATTTGCGCTTCTGTTCGCCGGCAGCGTCAAAATTCTTGGGCGTCAGCCACTTTTCGAAGGCGGTTTTGAGTCCCGGCCAGTCTTCATTCGTCATTGCAAACCAAGCTGTGTCGCGGTTCTTGCCTTTGACCACCATGTCGTTGCGAAACACGCCTTCAAAAGCAAAGCCGAACCGTTCCGCCGCCCGGCGTGAGGCGGCATTGCCATTATGGCATTTCCATTCATAGCGACGATAGCCAAGCTCATCGAACATGTGCGCCGCCATCAGGAACATCGCTTCCGTGGCTTCTGGTGACCGTTTGAGGGCTCTTCCAAACGCCACACAGCCAATTTCAGCGCTGCCATGACCTTCGCGAATGCGCATATAACTCGCCATGCCGAGGACTTTGCCGCGATTGCCCTTACGGATGACAAGCGTCTCCCAGCCTTGATTGACGCGAACCAGCTCAAAGATCTCTTCAAACTGCGCTTGGTCTTGGAACGGCCCGATCGGCATATAGTCCCAAATATCTTTCACCGTTGGCGCCGCCACCGCTTGGTAAAGACCTTCGCCATGCGCAGCCCAATCCAGCGGTTCAAGCGCAACACGAACCCCGGTCAACGGCCATTGCCCCGGCCGCTCTCGGCGGGTCCAATCTGACAGGTTAGCCATGCAATTGTTCCTTTAGAGTGTTCGCAACACCTTCCGAGCGAATATAGGTCACCGCCTTCCTGAGTTGTTTGGCGAGGTACTTCTTTAAATAAGGTGCTGCGTCTTCTGGATTCCGGTCGGTCAATTCGAGAAAAATGGCCAGAGAGAATACGCGCTCTTCCTCGGTTAAATATCCGACTTTGCCCACCCGATACCCAGTCTCAAACGTCTCATGAATCAGGCAATGATTGGCGGCAAAGACCCCGTAGCCGAGGACAATCGAAGTCACGTCCGTAGCGGGCTCGTTTAGATCAGCATCACCCGGTGGCTCGCAGTCGAACGTTTCGTTGAAATAGTGTCCAAGTTCATGCGCCAGTGTGGCGATCAATCCTGCCGGATTAGCAACAAGGTCTGGGGCGTATGTGATAATCGCCTCACCGGAATTTTCGAAGCGAAACGTTCCAGCGGCGCTGCTTTCATGCTGAATAAAGGCCCCACCCTCCAAGAACGCAGGCATGTCCTCTTGAGCGACAAGCTTCACCGGCCAATCCGACAATCCAGCATGCGATTTCACCGCTTCGAAAATCGCCTCCGCGCGAGCGTGACCAGATAATCCAAGTGCGGGAAAAAAGTCTTGATTTGGCAAAATAAGCGGCGTTCGCGGTAGTTGTTCCGCGACCTCTCGCTGACGAAGATGCCAAAGCCAGCAATCAACTTGCCAGTCTTCGGCCTCTGGTGTCAGGAATGCACGACGACCCCCGAACAGCGCCACATTTAGCCCCCAATAACCCCAGTAATCGCCGCCTTCGCTGCAAGCCGTGGGCTCATCAAATGGGTGCGACCGCCGCGCCCTTGGCGGCCCTCGAAATTGCGATTCGAGGTCGAGGCGCAACGTTCACCCGGGGCGAGAATGTCTGGGTTCATGCCGAGGCACATGGAACACCCTGGTTCGCGCCATTCGAAGCCAGCGGCTTCAAACACCTCGTCCAGGCCTTCCGATTCCGCTTGCGCGCGCACCAGGCCCGAGCCCGGGACAATCATGGCTCTAACGCCATCCGCCACAACTTGGCCCTTTGCGATCTCAGCGACGGCGCGGAGGTCTTCAATGCGCGAATTGGTGCATGAGCCGATGAACACGCGCTGGACCGGTGTCCCTGCCAGCTTCGCACCCGCATCCAAACCCATATATTCTAAGGCCCGGGTTGCGGCCGCTTGCTTGACGGGGTCGCTCATCTGCGCCGGATCGGGAATGGTCGCCGAAAGCGGAATCGCTTGTTCGGGGCTGGTGCCCCACGTCACGGTCGGTTCGATTTCTGAAGCATCGATATGAATGACCTCATCCCAATGGGCGTCAGCATCGGAATGCAGGGTCCGCCAATGGCGTTCAGCGATTTCCCAGGCGCCACCTTTCGGCGCTGATGGGCGGCCTTTCATATATTCGAGCGTCGTTTCATCCGGCGCGATCAAACCTGCCCGAGCACCACCTTCGATCGACAAGTTGCATAAGGTCATACGACCTTCCATAGACAAGGCGCGGATCGCCTCGCCGCGATATTCCATCACGCTTCCGGTGCCGCCAGCGGTGCCAACTTTGGCGATGAGGTGCAGCGCTAAGTCTTTCGCAGTGACGCCGTCTGGCAATTCGCCCGAGACCTCGACCGCCATATTTTTCATCTTGCGGGCGCGTAGGGTTTGTGTCGCCAAAACATGCTCGACTTCCGACGTACCGATACCGTGCGCGAGCGCGCCAAAGGCGCCATGGGTCGAGGTGTGGCTGTCGCCGCAGACAATGGTCATGCCCGGTTGGGTCCGCCCTTGTTCCGGACCAACCACATGAACAATGCCATTATTGATATGGCCCATTGGGAAGAATTCGATGCCGTGGGCTTCGACATTTCGGGTCAGCGCTGCAAGCTGGTTTCGCGCAGCTTCATCTGTGACGCCATCAAGCCCAAGCGCTTGGCCTTCCGTCGGTGTATTGTGATCGGCCACGGCCAGGGTGAGATCCGGACGACGAACACCCCGTCCAGCTGATTTCAACCCGGCAAAGGCTTGCGGCGTTGTGACTTCATGAATGAGGTGGAGATCGATAAATAGGAGCGCCTCACCTGTATCGGCATCTTCATGCACAACATGTTGGTTCCAAATTTTATCGTAAAGTGTTTGGCCGGACATCTCATTCTACCTTTCCAGCCGCGTGTATCAGCATGCAGCGGGCGTTTCTGCAAGCGCTGAACACAAACAAAAAGGCGCTGCGGAATGCCGCAACGCCTTCTCGTAGCAACCAGCTCCTTTAACAGAGCCTGGAGGAACGAACCGACATGGGTGACGCCGGTCCGAACTGATTACTCGCAGTTACACGATTGACCGATGTTCAGAACCACCAAGCTGGCACGCACCGTTTCGTATCGGGTCGGGCTGGTAATGGTCTCAGTCTTCGCATTGATTTTACGAACTTCAATCGGCTGAACGATGGTGCGTACAACCGGCTGATAGATATCGCGGTGAGTCACGGCTTCGAAATAGGTTTCAGAGCGTTCTTCCTGATACTCTTCCGTCACTTGCGGGATATAGTTGACGACCGTGTCAGGGACGTGCACACGCTCAACTTTTCCAGCCAGCGTCTCGGTTTCGTAACGCGTGGCGCGGGTTTCAGTTTCAACGCGGCCTTTCAGAACCTCATTCACAACCGGCTGGATGGTGGTGACCACAACAGGCTGAACGACATTGCGCGTGACATTGTCGATATAAACGTCTTCGACCTCTAGAATGGTCCGCTCGGTCAGGCGCGGCGTAATATTCTCAACCACACGCGGGGCTTCTTCGATTTCCAAGCGCTTCGGTAGACGCTCTTCTTCGTAGCGGGTCGCCTCAGTGATGGTTTCTGTGGTGCCACGCAGAATCTGACGCTCAATCGGTTGGATCGTGGTGATCGTTTTCGGCTTATAGATGTTGCGGGTCGCGGTGTATGGAATGACCTTTTCCGTCAATTGCTCTTCAGTGATGGTGGTCACGTCTTCCGTCACCGTCTCAACCGTTGCTGGAATGACGACCGTGTTGCGCTGAACCGGCGCTGTCCGCGTTTCGTAGCGAATTTCATTCGTCACAGTTTCCGTCACAGGACGCACAATGCGACGCTGGACCGGAACAACCGTCGTGCGCTCAATCGGTTGAATGATTTCACGGCGCGTAATCACATCATAATAGGTCTCGGTGACTTCATCACGCGTTTCAGTGGTGACCTGAGGGATGTAATTCTCGACCACGGCTGGCACGTCATCACGGACATATTGCGTGTCGAGGCGGCGCGTCTCATAGACCCGATCTTTCGTAATGTCTTCGACCGACCCTTGCAGCACTTCGCGTGTGATCGGCTGGATCAGAGTCCGCTGCACCGGTTGGGTAATCTCGCGGCGCGTCACGGCGTCGATATATTCGGTGGTTTCTTCAATCTCAGTGCGCGTCTCAACCTGCTCGTCGACATTCTCGCAGCACATGATTGTTTCGATCGCGGTCTGGGAGCCACCCATATAGCGAACATCTGGATTCGATCCGTCAGCGCCCGACTGGGCAATGATTTTGCGGATCTCATCATCGGTGAGGGCGCGTTCAGAGGTCGCGGAACCCGAGGCCGAGTAGCGTTCCCCCGCCGCTTGGCCATCCCAGCTATTCTTATCTCCGTCCGCGAAGGCCGACATCGGCAGCAGCAAGGCTGCTGCACCGATGGTGATCGACTTAGACAATTTCATATTCTTTACCCCTTTTAAGCGGCTCTCAGGGCCACTTATTTTTACGCAATGCCAGCCCGCCCGATCTATTTCGGGACAGTTGCACGGCTTGACGCAAATCGCGCGCCATCTGTTTCGTATATGAAATGAAACACGAGATTCCAATTGGATTCCCGCGACGGGAGAAAAATCCACCGCCTTTTTAGACGGTTAGGGCCTTAAGAGGTTTGCCATGCCGCGTCCCGCATTTCGGAATTTTTCTTCAGAATAGAAAAAAGCCCCGCTCAATGAGCGAGGCTTTTTGAGATCTGAGTTCAGAAAAGTGACTATGCTTCTGCATCACCTTCTGGCGCTGCTTCTGCAGCAGCTGCTTCAGCTTCAGCCGCGGCAGCAGCAGCGGCGTCTTCAGCGGCTTTGGCTTTTGCAGCCGCTTCACGCTCTTTTGCAGCCTCTTCGCGGCGCGCCACTTTTGCGGCATCGCGCTGACGGCGAAGTTCTGTTTTAGAGGTTGTGATTTCGGTGGTTTCCATACCATGTCCGGTGGTCCGCTCCGCAATACGGGCAGATTTACCGCGACGATCGCGCAGATAGTAAAGCTTAGCGCGGCGAACGCGGCCCTTACGCTTCACTTCAATGCTTTCAATCATTGGCGACACAACTGGGAAAACCCGCTCAACGCCTTCACCAAACGAAATCTTGCGTACGGTGAAATTCTCATTGAGGCCTTGTCCGGCGCGTGCAATGCAAACGCCCTCATAGCGCTGAACACGCTCACGGTCGCCTTCTTTAATACGCACGTTCACTGACAGCGTATCGCCTGGCGAAAATTCTGGGATGGTTTTGCCAGCGGTGACGCGGGCAACTTCTTCAGCTTCAAGCTGTTCAATCATGTTCATCGTCCGTCTCCGACGCTCGCAATTTGGGTCCATTTCGGGAAGCCGCCCATAAATCGGGTCGGCGCTGTTTTGTCAATGCCTCACTCTGCTGATTCCTCCACTCAGCAACAGCTTTATGATCACCGGACAAAAGAAGCTCGGGAGTCTCGCGATTTTCCCAGCTCCGCGGCAAGGTGAAATGGGGATATTCGAGCAAACCTTGGCTGAAGCTTTCATCCTCTACAGAGGCGTGATTTCCAGCGACGCCCGGGATCAGTCGAAGCGTGGCCTCAAGCATCGCCATTGCGGCAACCTCGCCACCCGCCAGAACGAAGTCGCCAAGCGATACTTCCTGCATTTGGCGACCGTCTATGACACGTTGATCCAATCCCTCGAACCGACCGCAGAAAAAGACCAGACCTGGGCCTTTGGCCCAATCTTCTGCCATCTCTTGCGAGAACGGGGTTCCGCGCGGGCTCGGATAGATGAGGGGCCGGTCGCCAACAGACACGCTATCGATCGCCGCTGCGGCGACATCCGGACGCAACACCAGACCCGCGCCCCCTCCGGCAGGTTTCTCATCCACTTGGCGGTGTTTACCGAGGCCAAACTCACGCAATTGAACTGTCTCTAGTGACCACCGCTCATCACGCCGCGCTCGATCCAAAATGGATACGCCAAGCGGTCCCGGAAGCGCTTCTGGGTAGAGCGTGATGAAGGTCGTCGCGAATGTCATGATGGCCCGACCGAAAGCGCCAATACACGCGAGATTACGGCCCTCGGGAGCCCTGACTGTTCGTGCAGGTCGGTCAAAGCAGCATCTACACTTTTTAAGGCCGTCTTGCTCGTTGCGGTCGGCTTATCAAGCACACCCTCTCGCACCAAGGCCGCGCAAACATCGCGCGAAGCAATCCAAGCATCATAGCCAGAGAATCGCAGAAAATATTGCGCCGTGGCGCCACCTAGCCTTGACCCCTGCTTGCCGAGATAGGCCAAAAGACCGGCTTGATCATCATCCGGCCAATTCGCAAGAAACCCGCCAAAACTTCCATATTCCTTCGCCGTTTCGACCATGAATCGCGCATTCGCGATGGTGGCCGTAATCTTCTGTCCGTTGCGTACAATCCCTTTGTCGGAGAGCAATCGATCGAGATCCTCATCGGCATAGAACGCAACGCGATTGGGCTGAAAACCATCAAAGGCGGCTTCAAAGCCGGGCCATTTATTCTGGATGACTTTCCAACTGAACCCCGCGCTGAAGACCGCTTTGCTCATTTCGGAGAGGTAGCGATCGTCAGGTGTGGCCGTAAGATCTGAAACGCCATGCGCGTTGGCTGCTAAGTCCAGCACCGTCTCTTCCGAGCCATGATGCCCAGCCGCGAGGGCGAGAATCTCGGCGAAGGTGCGCATCTTAGGCGTCCTGTTCTTCGCGCACCGGCATGACTTTCAGGCCCGTGATCTGGTTCCGGCTCTTGCGAGCAATGTCGAAACGATAACCGTAAAACGCAAAGCGCTGTCCTGGTTCAGGAATGGTTTGCGCCTCATGAATGACCAGACCCGCGATGGTCACTGCCTCTTCATCCGGCAATTCCCATCCCATAGCGCGGTTCAAGTCGCGAATGGTGACCCCACCCTCGACATAGACAGATCCATCTTCTTGTGGACGTACGCCGCGCACAACGACGTCATATTCATCGCGAATATCGCCGACGATTTCTTCGAGAATATCCTCAAGGGTAACCAGGCCCTGCAGCGCACCATACTCGTCCACAACCAGCGCGAAGTGACTGCGTTTTTTTAGGAAGAGATCGAGTTGATCTTCCGCAGCTGTGGTCTCTGGAATGAACCAAGGGTCGCGGCAAATATCGAGAATATCCAGGCCTGAGGTCTTGCCGTTATTGCCAACAATTGCCCGTAACAGGTCTTTGACGTGCAGGATGCCGACAATCTCTTCTTGGTCGCCGCGGAACAAAGGCAGACGCGTGTGCGGGCTGGCCAAGGCCTTACGTACGATCGCATCAGCAGGCTGATCGGCATCAATCATGGTGATATTTTTACGGTGAATCATGACCTCTTCGACCGTCATGTCTTTCAGATCGAGAGCGCCAACCAAACGATGGCGGTTCTTTGCATCCAAGCCTTCTTCTGAATGGTGGAGATCAATTGTGCCGCGAATATCATCTTCGGCGGTCACGGCATCACCGGGCTGGCTAACGCCCAGAAGGTTGAGCAACCCGTTGACCAGGACTTGTGCGCCCGCGACCACCCAACCGATCGCCGTCACGACCCAATTAATCGGGGTCGCGACACGCATCGCCATACTGTCTGGGCGATTGATGGCGTAGGTCTTGGGCGTCATCTCAGCACAAACAACCACCACCAGGGTCATCACCGCGGTGGCGATGGCGACCCCTAATGGGCCGGGGATCAATTGTCGGAACAGTTCTGCTGCCAGGATCGACGCGAGAATGTTGACGATATTATTGCCGACCAAAATGGCGCCTATCAGTTTCTCTCGGTCAGAGATCAGTTTGTTCACCAGCCCAGCGCGCTTATTGCCGTCTTTTTCGAGCTGGTGCATGCGAGCACGACTCGCCGCGGTGAGGGCTGTTTCTGATCCTGAAAAGAATGCTGACATGCAAATCAGGATTATGATGGTCACGAGTATGCCGATAATCATCAGCTTTTTTGCAGCTCCTCTTGTAAAAATACCTGCACATCGGACAGGTCTGCATCCGGGTAAATGAATGCCTCTCCCAAGCCTTTGGCCAGGATGAGCGGCACGCGCCCGGCGCGCGCCTTTTTGTCTTGCTGCATGGCTGCCACGAGCGCATCCGCCCGATATGGGCCACCGGGCACATTAGATAATTCTGTGATGAGTCCTGACTCAGCAATGATCGCGGCGCCACGTTCAGCATCCTCGCGACTCATCAGGCCGAGCCGCGCTGAGTAGCGCAACGCCAGAACCATGCCCGTGCCGACGGCTTCGCCATGCAGCAAATTCGCGCGATAACTGTTCTCCGCTTCCAGGGCATGACCGAACGTATGGCCCAGATTGAGCAAGGCCCGAACACCGCCTTCGCGCTCATCTTGAGCGACAATATCCGCCTTTGATCGGCACGAAATCGCAACGGCTTCGGCGATTGATTCTGGGTCCAGAGCGAGGACTTTGTTGCCATGATCAGCCAACCAATCAAAGAACGTCCGGTCGTTGATCAGGCCATATTTCAAGATTTCGGCATAGCCAGCGCGACGCTCACGATCGGGCAATGTGCTCAACACATCGGTGTCGGCGAGCACGAGGCGGGGCTGATAAAACGCTCCAACCAGGTTCTTACCATGCCGCGCATTTACCGCCGTCTTACCGCCAACGGAACTGTCGACTTGTGCCAGAAGCGTGGTCGGGATTTGCACGAATTGCATGCCGCGCTTGAGCAGTGACGCAGCGAGGCCGGTCAAATCCCCGATAACACCGCCGCCAAAGGCGATGAGCACATCATCGCGGCCAGCGCCGTTTTCCAACAGCCAATCGATGGCGTCGCCGAGTTCGGTCCAGTTTTTGGTGCCTTCGCCAGCAGGGAGAATTTTCTCGACCGATGCAATATCGCTCGCACTCAACCCAGCTTTGAGCGTCTCACCATGCAAACCCCAAACGGTTTCATCGCTCAGGATGAAAACCCGCTTCTGTTTCACGAACTCTGACAAATAGGCGCCAGCCTGCGCCAGCAATTTGGCGCCAATGAGGATGTCATAGCTGCGCTCGTCCAGCTCAACGCGGACGCGGTTTGGCTCAATTAGGGTTGCGGCGTCCATGACTCCAGGGCCTTAATAATAGAGGTGACCGTCTTCGAATGCGGTCCGTCCACGCTGTGGACGGTTAGATCAGCGAGCTCATATATAGGACGACGCTCATCAAACAAGTTCGACAATACTTCTTTCGCATCTGGGCGCCGCAAGAGCGGACGGTGATTGCGCCGTGAAACCCGTTTCCACAACGTCTCTAAATCTGCATTCAGCCATATGGTCACGGCTTTCTCGCGCATCAAGTCACGGGTTTCTGGATTCAGATAAGCGCCGCCGCCCGTGGCCAAGACGTGCGGTTTCTCGTCTAGCAAGCGTTTGAGCACTTGATGTTCGCCGCGTCGGAACTCTGCTTCGCCATGTAAAGAGAAGATATCGGCGACCGACAATCCCGCCGCTTTTTCAATCTCATCATCGCTGTCAAAGAAAGAGCGGCCTAAGCGCTCAGCCAGTCGCCGCCCAACCGTGGATTTTCCCGCGCCCATTAACCCGACAAGTGCGACTGTACGATCTGCCCAAGGCGCCTCATTTCTGTCAGGTTTTAAGATACTAGTTCGGTCTTCAGCCATGGTCTTTTCGGATCTTCACAACTTGTCCTATACAGACGAAGCGGATCCGGCAATCTCTGACCATCGCGGCAGTATGCGAAAGGCAATTCATCCATGCGCAAATGGCTCATCATTTTAGCCCTTATTATCGTCGCCGTTCTGGCGGTGCTCTGGTGGCTCGGAAACTCAGCGAATGCTCATAAACCTGAGGCGGGTGAGACGCGGATGGAGATTGAGCATGTTCTCTAAGGGCGCGCTGCTAAGCGGCGTTTTGATGGGAATAAGCGCAGCCTTCGGCGGCCACGCCCAGATCGAGTCTGACAGTATGGATGATCTCGGCGCCTGGGGTCAGCGCTACCTATCTTCGAATGAAACTGAGTTCCCGACGACGCTGTGGCGGAATTCGAATGATGAATTTCTGCTTTCGCTGCTTCAATCGGTAAACTCCGCGGACCTTGGTCCGGCGGAGCGACGCTTATTGCGACGGATCATTCTCTCCCCAGCAACACCACCAAGCGGCGTTCATGCTGAGAGCCTGCTTGCGGAGCGCGCACGTCTGATGCTTGAGCTTGGTGAAGCACGCGCAGCGGCGGCCCTCGTCCCCCGTCTTGAGCAAGCGGCGCCGGGACTCGATGCAGAGACATTGGCGGTCGACCTTGATCTCGCCAGCGGCCAAGAAGCCTCCGCATGCGGAACGCTAAACGGGCCTCCGAAAGTAGGGGAATATTGGCTCAAACTACGCGCGGTCTGCGCCGTGTTGAGAGACAATTATTCCGGCGCCCAGCTCGCCATTGAAGTGGCCGCGGCCCAAGGCGTCGATGATCCTTGGATGGTGGAAGCCATATTCGCGGCCTCTGGCGATACGCCAAACCCACCCGGTGCGAAGTTCGATTCAGGCCTGAATATCGCGCTTTCCTCCAAAGCCGTTCTTGATACCAATCGCGTCACCTTATCGGGCGACCGCCCTTATCTCGCGGCGGCAGCGGCGCTACGGCCTGGTGTCCCGGCGGAGCTACGGGCGCGGTTCGCAGAGATTGCGAGCGCGAAGGATCTCATCCATCCAGATGATCGGCGCACAATTTTGCTCGACCGGTTTGAAGACGAAGACTACACACCGACCAACCCGCTCGAACAGGCCTTCGCCACTTTGCGCGACCCGGTTTCCACGGATGCGGCCCGCGCTGAAAGCGTCGCTAGCGTGCTAAGCCTGAGTACCGAAACGGGTCTCAACGGACTTCGTCCAATCGCACAATTATTTGTTCCGGATCTGGAAACGCTACCTCAATCGCTCGAGACGGCGCCTTTCGCGCTCGATTTTGCGCGCGCCGCCCTCGCGGCTGGCGAGCTCGAACTGGCGCAATCTTGGCTCAGCGCGGCAAGTCTTGAAGGCGTCGAACCCGCTGATGCATATGACATTGCACTGACTGAGGCCGTTGCCGCCATCAGTACGCCAGATGTTTCAACAGCCTCTCTGAGGGCCATCGAAAAGCGGCTAACCAGCTCGGTCGATTCAGAAAGCCGCGAACAGCAGGCGGGCCGCGTGTTCACCGCATGGATTGGGCTCGGATTGCCCTTATCGCCCATCGCGCGGGACTTTGTCGCATCCATTCCGGATTCCGGTGAACGCATCCCTCAAGGCCAGTTGACGGCGTTGAAAGCCGCCCGCCTCGGCGATGCGATCAGCGAATCGGCATTGATGATCCTGGTCACAACAAGAGGGGATGTGGCGCGACTGTCACCCACCGATTTGATGGAAATGCTGGAAGCACTGATTGCCTTGGATGCCGAAGATGTCGCGCGAGACTTGGCGCTGGAGGCCACGGTATTTTGGGAGGATGTGAATTGAAACGGATCGTCTGGCTTTTCGCTCCAATCCTGATACTGGCCGCCTGTGTGAGCCCGCCTGAAGCCCCTGTGACGGCTGAAGAAGCGGTTCGCCCACCACCTGGCTCAAATGAAATGCTTCGCGCGAACCTTACGCATGATCCGCATATCGAAGTAATTATTTCGGATGTGGTCATACCAGCAGGCGCGACCGTGCCACGGCATTTTCATCCCGGTGAAGAATTTATCTATGTGATCGAAGGATCCGCTATACATGTTGAGGAGGGAAAAGCTGACCAAATCCTGCAGGCAGGAGACAGCTATGTTATTCCCCCGGATGCTATTCACGCCCCTCGCGGGGGTCCAGATGGCGCCCGAGCCATCGTTTTCCGTGTCCATCGGGACGGCCTTCCAGAGCGGATCAATATCGGAGAGAATGGTCCAATTCCGGACGTGAGCGATCTTACGCTGCGGGTGAATGCTGAGTCGGTTTCGGAGCTGCAAAGCAAAGTCTCGGGCCGACCGGACGCCGATTGTATTCCCATGGCACGCCGCGCTGTGATGTGCCGCATTTCGGAAGGTCGCGAGATCTATGTCTTCACCGAAATCGGCGATCCGGCGCACCCATCCGTATTGTATCGCGGGTTCTCTGAGTCAGAGACGGGCGTGATCGAACTTGCTGAACGCGGCTGGTCCGCCGCAGACGCCGAAAAAGCCGCGCAATTCTTTGGATCACTGTCTGTATGGCCAGAGACTGCGGCGCAGTCTAACGGGCTGCATTCAGAGCATCATCCGCATTCAGATCACCATCATAAAGCGCCCGGCCAAGAATAGTTCCGGCAATCTCTCGAGCGCCCTTATGCGCGCGAAGATCGTGAATGTCCTGCACACTGGCGACGCCACCACTGGCGATGACTGGGATCGAGACCACATCCGCGAGCGCGCCGGTAAAGGCCACATTGACCCCGGTTTTCATGCCGTCACGCGAAATATCCGTGACGATTAAGGCCGCTACGCCACACCCCTCAAAAGCCATCGCTAAATCGATAGCGGACATATCTGAAGTTTCCGCCCAGCCTTCGACCGCGACCATGCCATCTTTGGCATCAATGCCGACAACGATTTGGCCCGGAAGGTCACGCGCGGCGGCTTTGACCAGGTCTGGATCACGCAAGGCCGCAGTGCCGAGTATGACACGCGACAAGCCCGCCTCAAGCCAAGCATCAATCTGTGCCCGTGTGCGAATGCCGCCGCCAAGCTGAACCGGCACATCGGTTGCGGCAAGAATGGCTTTTACGGCGTCTGTATTCGCACTCGCGCCTTCGAAAGCACCGTTCAAATCGACCACGTGGAGATATTCGAAACCCATGTCTTTGAACTGGCGGGCTTGGTCAGCAGGGTCCGGATTATACTGCGTGGCTTGATCCATCTCGCCGCGCAGCAAACGCACGCATTGGCCGTCTTTCAAATCAATAGCGGGATAGAGGGCGAAACTCATTTCGGCTCCCAAAGGACGAAGTTGGAAAGGATCTGAAGACCAACGCGTTGGCTCTTCTCAGGGTGGAACTGTGTTGCGAAGATATTGTCGCGCGCGACTGCAGCAATGATCGGCTCACCATAATGCGTGGTTGCCGCGATATCTGTCTGCGCCGGATTTCGGTAGGCATAAGAATGCGTGAAATAGACGTGTGGATCATCGCCGAGATCGCTCAATATTGGATGCGTTTGAGTCAATTCGAGCGCGTTCCAACCCATATGCGGCACCGCCAAGGCGCCGCCCGGTGTGATCCGGTCAATATCTCCGGGAATCCAGTCTAGTCCTGGCGTTTCGCCATCTTCTAATCCGCGCGTCGCCAGCAATTGTTGACCGACGCAAATGCCAAAAAACGGGACGCCGCGAGTCATCACGGCCTCATGTAGCGCTTCGACCAGACCATCATGCGCGCGCAAGTTCTGGGCACAATCCGCAAAGTGACCTACGCCAGGCAAGACAATTCGGTCCGCAAAGGCAATCGCGCTGGGGTCAGCCGTGATGCGAAGTTCGCGGGTTTTTTTGGCATTATTCGCAGCGACGCGAAGGGCGCGCGCCGCGCTATGCAAATTGCCGGACCCGTAATCGATGAGCGCAATGGTCTTCATGCCTGCGCCCCTAGCGGAGAACCATCAGGAGGAAAAGAGGCGATGCGTGTCAGGCGCAGTGTCTCGCGACGATAGTCTGGTCAATTTGGGGTGGGCTTGGCAGGAAGACCCAAATCGACACTCGAGCTATTGGAGAATACCCCATGTCCTTGCCCGCCTCATATTTGCAAATGGTTTCAACCGTCACCGAAGACGGGACACTGCGCATGGAACTGGTTGAAAAACCAATGCCGGAGCCGAAACCCGGTCAGATCATTGTTCGTGTCGAAGCCACGCCAATCAATCCCTCTGATCATGGCGTCATGTTTGGCTGGTCAAATATGGCCGCTGCGAGCTCATCTGGGTCTGGAAAGGACACTGTGCTTACGGCGCCGGTCCCAGATCAGGGTATGCGCGTCATGAAAGCCCGGATTGGGCAAGCGCTTCCGGTCGGCAATGAAGGCGCTGGAACCGTCGTCGCAGCAGGCGAAAGCGACTATGCTCAAAGCTTGCTAGGTAAGATCGTCGCCGTCATGGGGGGCGGCATGTATGGCGAGTATCGCGCCGTAGACGCGATGATGGCCCTACCGCTTCATGACGGCCATACGGCCAAGGATGGCGCGTCTTGCTTTGTAAATCCACTAACTGCACTCTGCTTCCTCGAGACCATGCGCATGGAAGGGCATACGGCGATTGTTCACACAGCCGCGGCGTCTAATCTGGGTCAAATGCTCAACCGAATTTGTCAGGCGGATGGCGTTGAACTGGTCAATATCGTCCGCAAGCCGGAACAAGAAGAGATCCTGCGCGGCCTGGGGGCGAAACACATCGTCAATTCGAGCAAAGACAGTTTCATGGCCGATTTGACCGACGCCATCCACGAAACCGGCGCAACGCTTGGATTTGATGCGACCGGCGGCGGCAAGCTCGCGTCCGACATCTTATCCGGCATGGAGGGCGCCGCAGCGCGCACGCCGGGCGCCTATAGCATTTACGGCTCCGTCGCACACAAGCAGGTCTATCTCTATGGCGGGCTCGATACGTCGCCAACAGTACTGTCTCGCGGATATGGTATGGCGTGGGGCGTTGGCGGCTGGCTCTTGCCGAACTTCCTCGCCAAAGCCGGACAAGACGTCGCTGTTCGCTTGCGCAAGCGCGTCGCCGATGAACTGAAAACGACCTTTGCCAGCCATTACACCGATGAATTGTCGCTGTCAGAAGCGCTACAGGCGGAAAATGTCGCCAAATACAATGCTAAAGTGACCGGGCAGAAATACCTAATCTGTCCTCAAAAAGCGCTTTAAAGGCTGCCTTTCGTACTGGCGGGGGCCCCTGCGAGTTTCGCATCTGGGGTCACCGCCATGCGCAAAGCGCGTGCGACGGCTTTGAAGCAACTTTCAGCAATATGGTGATTGTTCTCGCCATATAGGTTTTCAATGTGCAGGCACATGCCGCCATTTCCCGCCAAAGCCTGGAAGAATTCCTTGAACAATTCCGTGTCCATATCGCCGATTTTGTCGCGCTGAAAATCGACTTTCCAGATAAAATATGGGCGTTTGCACAAATCCACGGCCGCCCGGCTGAGCGTCTCATCCATGGGCAAATAAGCGTGCCCATAACGGGTAATGCCAGCAAAATCGCCTAATGCTTGTTTGATCGCTTGGCCAATAACAATGCCGGTGTCTTCGACCGTATGGTGGCCATCAATGTGGAGATCGCCGTCTGCTTTCACCTTCAAATCAATGAAAGAATGGCGTCCTAATGCGTCCAGCATATGGTCGAAGAACCCAATACCGGTGGCGATATCCGTCTTTCCGGTGCCGTCCAAATTCACGGTCACGGTGATATCGGTTTCTTTGGTTTTACGCGAAATAGTAGCGATACGGTCTGTCATGCGGCTCAAATAGTGTGAAATTTACCTGTCGACTAGCACACATCTGTTCACGACTCCCTAAACAATTCCGGTCACAACAGTCGCAGAGGGATGAGTCGGGCATAAAAGGCAGTTGCGTTGAAACCTATTCGAGCCTTTTCAAGAACTCTTGCGAGGTCCAGCTTCGCGAGCGTACTTTCTATCGCCGCCGCCACGCTAGCGATGACGCTATCGGTGGCCTTCACGATATTCTATTTCTCTCAGTCTTGGAACGCTTATCAGTTGAGTGCAAAGGCCAGCGGCACCGAAGTGGCGCAATGGCTCAGCCAAGACTTGATTAGCGGCGACATCGCGGCCGTTGAAACCACGTTGGAACAGTCTTTCGCTGATCGCGCAATGATTTTAACCCCCAATGGGACTCCCTTATACGGGACGCTCTCTGAGGAGATGCAAGCGCGCAGCATGGAGTTTGCGCTCACTGATAACGACCAAACCTTTGGCACATTGATTTATGCGCCTACCCTTGCTTATCAGCCACCCGTCCCGATTTGGGGTGCGGTGTTGATCTGCCTGGCAGTGACGATGCTATCTTCATTGATCATGGGTTTCTTTGCCAGCACGGTGGTTGGCTATGTCGGGCAAGTGACCCGTCTGATTGGCGACTATAGTCTGGTCGGCACCAGCCGTCGCAAAGTTTCAAAATTTGCCTTCGCAGAGTTCCGCCAATTGGCGCTCGCGACCACACGGGCGACGCGACGCGTGGCCAAGGAACTCGATCATTTACGGGCAACGGCGCGTTTGGACGAGCGGACCGGGCTACTCAACGAACCAGCTTTCCACCAGGAAGTGAAGGACTCGGTCCAAACCCTCAACACTGCTTCTCAAGCCGTATTGATCACCATCGAATTCCAAGCGCAAAATGCCAGCCAAGACGGCATGAGCCTGCCGCTCACCAATGATGCCTATATCGAAGCGGCCAATCGGTTGGGCGTCTTCGCAGAGCAGGCTGTGATGAAGCATGGCTATGAACCGAGCGATTGGGTCTTGGGGAGCCTTTTCTCCGATCAATTCGCGCTGTTGATTAAAGCCAACGCGTCACGGGAAGACGTCGCCAATGTTATCCGCGAGCTGCTTGGTGAATTCCGCATTCCGCTGACCTGCCAATCTCAAGCCATCCCTGTCACGCTGAATGGCAGTATCGTCTTGATCCCACAAGACGGAGACAGTCTGACCAAAATCCTTGAACGTGCACAAGCCACGCTCGAGGATCTGAAAGCCAAATCCCGGACCGGTTTCGCCTTCTACACGCCCAAACTCGAACGTCAGCGCGATGCGAAAGTCAAACTCGAGTCTGAATTGCGCCAAGCGGTTCAGGAAGATCGCTTCATCCCGCTGTTTCAACCGAAGATCGACCTCAAGACGGGCCGCATCTCCGGCGCCGAAGCCTTGGCCCGATGGCAGTTGGAAAATGGTCGCCTCGTCTCACCCTCAGTCTTTATTGAACTCGCTGAAGAGTGCGGCTTAATCGGCCATATCGGGTCACAGATTATGTATAAGGCGTGCGAAGAAGCCGCCAAATGGACGCGAGACGGCAATGCGATCAATCTCGCTGTGAATGTCTCTCCGCGCCAATTCGAAGACGAGAATCTCGCTGAGACCATCTTGGATGCTCTGGCAAAATCCGGCCTGTCGCCACGCCAATTGGAAGTTGAAATCACCGAGAGCTTGGCGATTCAACAGCCTGATCGCGTCCGCGCCGTGCTCGAACCGCTTCGCCGTCTCGGCATGAAGCTGGCAATGGATGATTTCGGCACTGGCCACTCAAATCTTGCCGTCCTGACGCAGATTGATTTCGATGTTTTCAAAATTGACCGTCAATTCCTCACCGGCACCCCTCAAGACGAGCAAGCCAGCGCAATCGTCGACATGATTCTGTCCATGGCGAACTCGCTGAACATGACAATTGTCGGCGAGGGCATCGAGACAGAAGAACAAGCCGCGTTCTTGACCAATCGTCGCTGTGATATTGGCCAGGGCTTCCTTTACAGCCCTCCAGTTTCAGCAAGTGCATTCGAAGAAATGCTGAAAACTCAACCCTTTATGACAAAGAAAATGACCGCCTAATCGATCTGAATCCGATCGGGGGCTTGATATTTTCAGATTTCTTCGTCATTTAGAGTTTTATGATAAACGATAAAACTTCGTCATGGCCGGATTGGCATGGCACGACCATCTTGGCGGTTAGAACCGAAAATCACGTCGCAATGCTGAGCGACGGACAAGTGTCGATGGGCCAGACGGTCATGAAGGGCAATGCGCGCAAAGTTCGCCGTCTCGGCGGCGGTGACATTCTTGCTGGCTTCGCGGGCGCGACCGCCGATGCCTTCACCCTGTTTGAGCGGCTGGAACAAAAGCTCGAACGGTTTCCGAACCAGTTGCAACGCGCTGCGGTCGAACTGGCCAAAGAATGGCGTACTGAACGGCAATTGCAAAAGCTCGAAGCGATGTTGATCGTCGCCGACAAAGAAACAACCTTGGTCATCACCGGTGCAGGGGACGTGTTGGAACCGGAATATCCGGTCGTTGCTGTTGGGTCTGGTGGCAATTACGCGCTGTCAGCGGCGCGGGCTTTGATCGATTACGAAAAAGACGCCGAAACCCTCGGACGTAAGGCAATGGAAATTGCCGCCGATATTTGTGTTTACACCAATTCGCATTTCACCGTGGAGGTACTGGATGTTTGATCGGACAGACCTACGCGCCGCCGTTGGCGCAAATGTACTCAGTGCAGACCAAGCCTCGCGCTTGGAAGCGTTTCTGCTATCGCGCAAAGATGATGGCGTTGGCAATGAACAGATCGGCCAGGAGAATCTGCGCTTCCTCGCCAATTTCAACGACATCTTCATCACACTCGGCCTGGGAATCCTATTCGTCGGTGTGATCGCTTTGGTCGGGACCATGTCAGCGCCCGCTATGGCGTCTGGAAACTTGCTCGCGGGCGTACTGTTCTCGCTCCCGGTCGCCGCCTTTGCCTGGATCCTTATGGAATATTTCTGCGCCCGGCGTCGCCTCTTATTGCCAAGCATGGCGCTGTCTGTGATCTTCGTCGTGTTTTGCACATCCGCTGCGATGTCGTTTGCGGCAAGCGTGATTGGGGCGGACATTGAGCGGCTCGACTTTAGCGAAATGTATGGCACGACAGGCTTGCTCGGCGTCTTCATTTTCCTCTCCGCTTTGGCGGCCTCTATGGCGATATTCTTGCGCTTCCGATTGCCCTTCTCGCTTGCGCTCAGCGCGATTTCAGCCGCAGGCGCAGTCTATGTCGGAGCCAGTTTCTTCGGTGACATTTATCAGGTTGTTGGAGGCCCGCTGCTTGTGGCGATGGGCGCTGCAACACTCGCCGTGGCGATCTGGTTCGATATGAAAGATCCAGAGCGGATCCGCAAAGCGTCCGACAATGCATTCTGGCTCCACCTAGCCGCAGCCCCGCAATTGATTTGGGGCATTAGTGCGCTCGTGACCGGCTCTAACATTTTGGGCGGCTCAACCAGCGGCGCCGATGATGCGTCTCAAGGCATCACGCTGCTGATCGTGCTCCTCACCATCGGAGTGATCTCATTGGCGCTCAACCGCCGGGCTTTGATCGCGGCCAGCCTGCTAACATTCATCGTCACTCTGGTCTTTGTACTCAATCGGATCGGATTGGATGGGTTCAATATCTTTATCACTGTGACGATGATCATCGGAACAGGTGTTGTCCTGCTCGGCGCGGGATGGAAGACGGCACGCAGAGCAGTGCTTGTATTTTTCCCAAAAGGCGGCACATGGAGCCAGGTATTCCCGCCTGAACCTGCTTAAACCCGTCGGACGAAACTATGACTCAATTGACGCCTGCTGAGATTGTCTCAGAGCTTGATCGCCACATTGTCGGACAGACAGACGCCAAACGCGCGGTCGCGCTCGCCCTTCGCAATCGCTGGCGGCGCAAACAGGCGCCCGATGGTCTGCGCGAAGAGATCACGCCGAAGAATATCTTGATGATCGGACCGACCGGTGTCGGCAAAACGGAAGTGTCCCGTCGTCTTGCCAAACTCGCGAACGCGCCATTCCTTAAAGTTGAGGCGACGAAGTTTACAGAGGTCGGCTATGTTGGCCGCGATGTTGAGCAAATTGTCCGCGACCTGGTTGAAGCCGCAATCAGCATGCTGCGGGACCAAAAACGCAAGACCGTCGAAGATCAGGCCCGCGACACCGCGGAAGAGCGCTTGCTCGATGCGCTTGTCGGTGAAGATGCGCAATCATCGACGCGGGAAGTGTTCCGTCGCAAGCTTCGCGATGGCGAACTCGATGACAAAGCCGTCGACATAGATTTGGCTGAGACCAATAATCCGATGCAGATGATGGACATGCCGGGCAGCGGATCGATGAGCATGATCAATCTCGGCGACATGCTCGGCAAAGCCATGGGACAGCGCACGAAACGCGTTCGCACAACGGTTCGCGAGGCGTATCAGCCCCTCATCGATGAAGAGGCCGACAAGCTCATCGATGAGGATTCCATCGCGCGGGAAGCGTTACGGTCTGTGGAAGAAGATGGCATTGTCTTCCTAGATGAGATTGACAAAGTCGCGGGTGCCTCGGGCCGGTCTGGCGCAGATGTTAGTCGCGAGGGCGTCCAACGCGATCTCCTCCCACTCATTGAAGGCACGACCGTATCAACCAAACGCGGACCGATTAAAACGGACCATATTCTGTTCATTGCGTCTGGGGCATTTCATGTCTCAAAGCCGTCAGACTTGCTGCCGGAATTGCAAGGTCGTTTGCCAATCCGTGTTGAACTGACCGCCCTGACGCGGGACGATATGCGCCGCATCTTGGTGGAACCGGAAGCCTCTCTGATCCGCCAACATCAAGCCTTGATGGATGCTGAAGGGGTCACGCTTGAATTTGATGAAGCCGCAATAGATGCGCTTGCTGACCTCGCAGTGAAAGTTAACGACTCGGTCGAGAATATCGGCGCCCGCCGCTTGCATACGGTGATGGAACGCTTGCTCGACGAAATCAGTTTCACCGCTTCGGATCGAAAAGGCGAGACGGTGACCATCACAGAAGACTATGTCACGGCGCAATTGTCTGACTTGGTTGGCAATGCTGACTTGTCAAAGTTCATTCTTTAACGGCGCATCCTCAGCTTCAGGGCTTCCCGTGTCGCGCTGACCGCGCTGAGAGATGAAAATCCCAAGCAGGATCAAAAACCCGCCCGCCGCTTGCGCCGGCGCCAAAGGTTCATTGAACATTTGCCAAGAAATCGCCGCAGCGACGACCGGTTGCACTAAGATCAGCACACCGGCAATCGCGGCGGGCGTATGCCCAAGTCCCGTAATGATCAGACCTTGGCCGCCAATATGCGCAACAAGGGCGAGAAAGAGGGGCACCATAAATCCATTGAGGCTTGCCGGAAAAAAGTCCTCTCGAAAGCCGATCACCATCAAAGCCGCGACAAAGATCTCTACCGCCGTGAGCCAGAAGATCGTATCGATCCCGCTTAGCGTTCGCCTCGCCACACTCGCAGCGACGATATAGCAAGACACCAACGCAGCAGCGGCGAGGGCGATCAAGTCGCCGCGAATATTGCTTTTACCATCCGCCGCGCCCGCGAGCGACAAAGCGCTCGCGCCAACCAGCGCGATCATAACAGCGATCAACCAGATCAGTGTCGGGCGCTCTTTAAGCACCATCCAGGCGACCAGTCCGGCGCAGATATTGCCCAAGTTCACAATGAAGGTTGCGTTCGCCACCGTCGTAATGGTCAGGGCCCAATGCCAGAGGCCGATATCCAATGCAAAGAATGTCCCTGCAATAACGACAAATCGGTTCGGCTTGGCTGGCAAGCGCCGCTTCGTCGCGATCACGAGAAGAAACAAAAACGGAAGCGCCAGCGTATAGCGCCAAAACGCAATCGCCTGTGGCCCCAAATCATCTAGGCCGAGCCTCAGGCCAATCGGCGCCAGACCAATACACACCCCGCCGCCCAAAACGAGCAGCGGGCCATACCAGGCCATGCGCTCGCGCGCCCGTGAGTGATCTGACATGTTACGAGAATCCCAAACGCTGTCGAATTTGATCCGCCGTCATACCGTCCGCACGCAAACGCGCAAGCGGCACGCTCTGCTGGCGCTTAGAGAGCTTTTGACCGTCTTGATCCAAGAGCAATTCATGGTGCTGATAAATGGGTCGCGGCCAGTCGAATAACGATTGGAGCAATGTGTGAATATGCGGCGCTTCGATAAGATCTTCGCCGCGAACAATATGGGTGACCCCCTGTAGCGCATCATCATGTGTTGCGGCGATATGATAGGCACTCGGGCTATCTTTTCGCGCGATAACGATGTCGCCGTGACGTTCGGGGTCTGCTTGCCGCGTGATCAGCCCCTCAGGCGTCCACTCCTCATAAGACAGGCTCTCCCATTCCGCCCCGATTTTTTCGCGCGCCGCTTGCAACGATAAGCGCCAGGCAAATGGGCGACCTTCATCGAGGAGGGCTGCTTCTTCATCCGGGGCGTGGGCGCCGGGCGTCGCAGGGTTTTGCAGGCCCGCTAACTCAGCGCGGGTCCGAAAACAGCGATAGGCTAAGCCTTCATCGCGCAATCGAGAGACGCAATGGGCGAAATCGGGAAAATGTTCCGATTGCACGCGCACGGGCTTTGGCCAGGTAAAACCGAGCCATTCGAGATCATCATAAATGGCTTGGGTGTATTCGGGGCGGCAACGCGTTGTATCGATATCCTCAATCCGCAGTAGAACTTCGCCACCCGCAATGTCCGCCGCGCGCCAAACGTGAAATGCTGAGAGCGCATGCCCGAGATGCAAATAATACGTCGGAGACGGCGCGAACCGTGTGCGAAACCCCGCCAAGTGTGACCTCCCGACCCTCAGATTGAATAGATTCTTGACCTAACAGTCATTTTGCATTGCGAAAACGGCTCTCCGTGCGGTATTTGGGGAACCCAAGTTTCGTTCCAGGCCCTTTTCGCTATGCCCGCGCAAGTTTCATCATTGATCGAATGGTTCAACGCCAATATCGCCGGTTCTGCGATTTGGAGTGGCCTCGGACTCGCCACGGCGATTCTCGCCGTTCTGTTTGCCATCTATTTGTTGATCAGAGCCTGCGCCCAATTGGTCACCCTGGTCTCAACAGCCATGGCCAGTCGCAAACGCCGGTCAACGCAAGGATTTGGCATCGCGATCGCGCCCCTAATAGGACCTCGTGGTGCGAAGCAGACAAAAGCCGTGATCGCAGCTTTAGAAGACTATCTCGCCCTGTTCACCTTTGGCTCGCCTTTCGAAATTGTGCGCGCCCCTCGCATCCGTGCGAAAGGGGCCAAAGGATTACGGTCATCCGCGACGACGTGGCTGGAAAAATCTTCGACCGATTTGATTCTATGGGGGCACCGCAAGCGCGGCAAATCCACACCGACCAAAGTTGAAGTGCTCTCGCTCGGCGGATCGCTGAAACCCAATGACGCAATGCACTCTGAGGGCTTATTGCCTTTCATTGATAAGGCCAATCCAGAGGCCACCTCAAAAGCGGTCGCCTATCTTGTCGCCCGAGCGCTGCAGCCGGGCCTCGCTGATGGCACAGCTTTTCGTGCGGAAAAGCTGGAACCGGTCGCGGACATCCTCATGGCCTGTCTGCAAGAGCGCGACTCCTTGCCAGAACGCACGCAGCTAACGCTCGAGACGGATTATTGCTCAATGGCGCTCGCGCTTGGTGGCTCCGAACATCTCAGCCGCGTGATCGAGCTGCGTCGACGCCGGTTGGCCGGCGAGGAACCCTTATTGCCCGCCTTTGAAGTGCAAGCGCGAATCGATCTTGGACGCGCTCTGCTGCACCAGGCCCAATCGAATTTCGACCCAGTGCGCGTGCGCGAAGCCATGGATCACCTCAAACTCGCGGTTGAGCGCTTGAAAGGCGATCCTATCCTGCAACTCGCGCAAGCCACCAATCAGGCCGTACAACAGGGTCAGGCCATGCTGGCCAATCGCAAACGCTTCTCTGTCACAGGCGGATCGACGCTTTAATCTAGCGCCGTCGCGCCAGGCATCGGACAGGTCACGCCCGTGCCACCAATACCGCAATAGCCCGCCGGGTTCTTCGCCAGATATTGCTGATGGTAATCCTCAGCCGGATAAAACGCGTCGAGCGCTTTGATCTCCGTGGTGATCTCACCCCGCCCCGCGGCACTCAGCGCGCGATTATAGGCGGCCTGGCTCGCCTTCACGGTGGCCAAATCGGCATCATCATAGGTATAGATGGCTGAGCGGTATTGGGTGCCGATATCATTGCCTTGGCGCATGCCTTGGGTTGGATCGTGGCTTTCCCAGAACAGTTTCAAGAGCGCATCCAGCGTCATCACGTTCGGATCATAGACCACGCGCACAACTTCTGTATGGCCCGTTTGACCGGAACAAGTCTCTTCATATGTCGGGTTCGGCGTATAGCCGCCTGCATAACCAACTTGCGTGACATAGACGCCATCGGCCTGCCAAAACACCCGTTCAGCGCCCCAGAAACAGCCTAAGGCCAGGACAATTTCTTTCATCCCATCGGGCGCCGGCGCATTCAAATCACGACCATTGACGAAATGCGTATCCGCCGTCGGAATGGTCATAGCGCGGCCTGGCAAAGCCGTGTCGCGCGTCGGCAGGGCAAGCGGTTTGCGAGAAAAGAGCATGATCAGCCTCGTATCTAATTCACCCCCAATATGGGCCTTATGCAGCCATCTGCAATGTCATGTCTTGCGATATTGGCCACCTCAAGTATACACCCCGGCTCACGGTGAGGTGGCCGAGTGGTCGAAGGCGCACGCCTGGAACGCGTGTAGGCGGTATCCCCGTCTCCAGGGTTCGAATCCCTGTCTCACCGCCACTCTCTCTTCGTCTCGCACAAATCACTCAATGGGTGCGAGCGGCATCCAGATAAAAGGCTCACGTTTGCCTTTGGCCTCTCCGGCGCCGAGTCAGGGTTGACCATTTTACTTTTCCTGTTACCTACTATTCGTAGGTTACGATTAGTAGGTTTTAAAAATGCCACAAGCGGTGCCTGTAAAATCAAAACGCCTGTCGAAAGCCGCACGGCGGCGGCAATTGCTTGATGTGGCGAAAACGCTTCTGGAATCTGGTGGTGCGAATGCGTTGACTCTTGCAGAGCTCGCCGAGCAGGCCGGGGTTAGCAAACCCATTGCTTATGATCATTTCGGAACCCGTTCCGGACTGCTCATCGCCATGCTCGAGGATACAAGCCTCTATTACGAGTCGGATGCGGAAGCGAAAATCGCCAAAGCCCCGGAAACGATTCCCGCGATTTCGGAAATTGTGGCCACAGCCTATGTTCAATGCGCGATCGCAGCGGGCCCCGCGGTCACGGTTCTTGCCGCAGCGGCGGAGGCGGATGCTGATGCTCGCATGGCGGGCCGCGTGATACAGCGCAATCATGCTGAGAATTTCCAACGCGCATTCGCGCCCGTGCTCAATGCCAATCATGACCGCTTGCAGCCCTTGTTTAGAAGTTTAGTTGCCGCTGCCAACGCGATTTGTGACGACCGCACGCATAACAAAATTTCGAGCAAACTGGCGATCGAGACTTTGACCCACTTATTGGTGACGAGCCTGACGCCATTCGCGCGCACCCCGGATAAATAGGAGTCCAGAATGATATTAGTGACAGGCGCGACGGGGAATGTTGGCAGCGAAATTGCGCGTCAATTGAAGGCGCTCGGAATGCCCTTTCGCGTGTACGTACGGGACGCCGACAAAGCCGCGGCGATTATTGGTGCAGACGGTTACGAGATCGCGCTGGGGAGCTTTTCAGACGATGAAGCGTTTGCCGCGGCGCTGGAAGGTGTGGACGCGGTCTATATGGTGACCAATCAAAGTGACGCGTTCAAAGCTGATCTTGAGCGCATGGTCCGACGCGTAAAGAACGCCAATATTTCCAAATTTGTGATGCTCTCGGCTGAAGGGGATCCGGATAGCGACATCTTTTTCGTCCGCCGTACCGGCGAATTGGAGGCGGTTGTCCGCGCAGCGGAGCTGAATTGGACCTTCTTGCGTCCCGATTGGTTCATGCAAAATTTCGCAGGCTATGTCGCCATGGGCATGGTCGCATTTCCGGAAGGGCCTGGAAAAACCAGTTTCGTCGACGTGCGTGATGTCGCGGAAATTGCCATAAAGGCGCTCACAGAGCCAGGACACACGCACCGCACTTATCGGCTTACGGGACCAGACGCGATGACGTTCTCGCAAGCGGCGGCGAGAATAAGCACGGTGCTCGAGCGCGACGTTCCATTTGTTGGCATCACGCCAGAACAAATGCGCGATGGCCTAATCGCACAGGGGGCGGAGCCTTGGTATGCTGAAATGAACGCTGAGATGACCCTGGCGATACGCATGGGCGTATCTTACTCGCCGTCAAATGACATATGGTTCCTGCTCGGGCGGACCCCGCGTTCAATCGAGACTTATACGGCGGACCACAAGGCGAGCTGGCGCTAATCGCGCATTGCAGGGATCTTCATTTCTGATGCCACGCGCCGCAGAGCGGCTTCCGCAATCTTCAGGCTTTGTTCGAGATCATGCAACGAGTCGGAAGGCACACTGGGCAACTCATCTTTGATCCACACGATCGCTTTGAGCATGTCGGCCACATACTCGATATCAGCAATATCAATTTTTACGTCTTGCATTGGGCGCATCCCGGATGAGCATTTTTCTGAAAGGATAGAAGGGCGCGCTGCATACAGTGGGGAAATGATATATTGAACCAAAAGACGCAGCTCACACTGCATTAAGTTTCCGACAGAATGTGGGACCAAATGAAATCAACACATTAGCGCTTTAAGTATTCGCCTCATCAACTGAGAAAATCGCTGACTTCGCTGTTCATTGTTCAAGACTCCGCTTGACCGCATGGTTCAGCCTAGGCTTAGGACGAGGGCGACCTAGATCTTGACGGTCAGCATAGGCGTGACGCCCAGGGGACTTTTTGGAAGGAAGACGATGAATCTCGAGACCGATTATTTGGTGATAGGCAGCGGCGCGGTTGGGATGGCCTTTGTCGATACGATTTTGACCGAGACGGATGCGCACGTGGTGATGTTGGATGACCGCGCCGTGCCCGGTGGCCATTGGAACGAGTCTTATCCTTTTGTGCGTTTGCACCAATCAGGATCGACCTACGGCGTGACCTCAAAACCGCTGGGTCAAAGCAGAATAGAAACCACCGGCGTCAATGCCGGGTTTGAAGAACTTTCGTCGGGCCCTGAAATCACACGCTATTATCACGAATTGATGGAGGAGACTTTTCTACCCTCTGGGCGTGTCACATTCCTCCCGCTCACCCGGTATGAAGAGGATGGCCGCATCTGGTCGACGCTGTCGGGGGAAGAGCACACGATTAAGGTCCGAAAGAAAAAAGTCTTCGCGAACTATCTCACGACCAATATTCCCGCCACGCATACACGCAAATATGAGGTCGCTGACGGCGTCACCTGCTTGCCCCCAAACGATCTGCCATTGCAGGCGCCTAAATTTAAGCAAGTCTGCATCATTGGCGGCGGAAAGACTGGCACGGATTGCATTATCTGGTTGCTGAAACATGGCTATGATCCCGACCGCATTCATTGGATTGCGCCGCGAGATGCCTGGTTCCTCAACCGCAAGAATTTCCAGACCCTGAACAATTCGCAATTCGAGGACACGGTTGGGGGTCAAGCCAAGGCGATGGAGATCTATGCGGCCGCGGAATCGGTCACAGACTTGGAAGACCGGATGGAAGAAGCTGGTCTGTGGCAACGGATCGATACCAACCGTCGTCCGACCATGTTCCACGCGTCAATCGTCGCTGAAAAAGAGATTGAAGAGCTGCGTAAGATCAAAAATGTCATTCGCAAAGGCCATGTTCAGCGGATTGAGCCTGGCAACCTCATCATGGATGAGGGTGAGGTCGCCATCGACGCAGACACGCTGTTCATCGATTGCACCGCCAGCGCGTTCAAAGACTATGTGAATGTTCGCGAACCCGTTTTTCAACCCGGCGAGATCCACATTCAAGTGATCCGGCAATTCCAACCTTGCTTCAGCGCTGCGCTGATCGCTGCCATCGAGGCCCGCATTCCGGAAGATGATAAGAATAATTATGCGCGTCCGGCGCCAGGGATCGACACAACCACGGATGTACTACTGGTTTTGGCTGCAGCGATGGAAAACACAATGATGTGGATGTCATCGCCTGAGTTGGGGGAATGGCGCTCAGCATGCCGACTCGATGGATTTGCCAGCATGGTCGACAATGCCGACATGAATGATCCAAAAACCATGGAAATCCTGATGTCGATGCTGTCAAATGGCGAGCCGGCGATCCAGAATTTGCGAAAAATTGCCGAAGAGGCGGGCGCGTCAAGCTAGGCCGAAACCAATGAAACAAACAAAAAGCCCCCGAGCCATAGGCTCAGGGGCTTTTTAACAGGTTTCAGACTCGCTTAAACGAGACCTTCACGCTGGGCGCGCTTCCGAGCAAGTTTGCGAGCGCGGCGCACAGCTTCTGCTTTTTGGCGAGCCTTCTTTTCAGATGGCTTTTCAAAATAAGTGCGGGACTTCATTTCACGGAACAGACCTTCTCGCTGCATCTTTTTCTTAAGGGCGCGAAGGGCTTGTTCGACATTATTGTCGCGAACAGTAATCTGAATAATGGTCAACTCTCCATAAAAGTCGGGGCAGGACGGGCCTGCAGATGTGCGGTTGTGGCCTATAGAGCCGAAAACAAGCCGCGCCTATAACATGTGGAAACCCGCTTGCCTATCCCTGGAGTCAGATATGCCGACGCCCTCTGAAAAACTCCTAAATCGCTGGCTTGATGCTCTTCTGCCGCGTGTGCCCATAACGGGTTGGACCATGGTCAGTGCCAAACAGGCGGCGCGCGAGGCCGAGATTTCACAAGGTGAACAGGCTTTAGCCGCGCCAAATGGGGTAACAGACCTAATCGATCACTTCTTCGACCGGGCCGTAGACGAAATGCTCGACACCCTCGCCACACAAGATCTGGCGATTTTGCGGACACATGAGCGCGTCGCGGCTGGCATTCGCGGGTGGTTGGACGCGCTAGAACCGCACAAAGCCGCGGTTCGCAAAGCTGCTGGACGGGGGCTTTTGCCATGGGGCGCGGGCGCCGCCATGAAACGGGTCTGGACGATATCAGATGCGATTTGGGAAGCGGCGGGTGACACCGCGACGGACTATAATCGGCAAACCAAGCGCGGCTTGTTAAGCGCCGCTCTCCCGTCAATCGTCTTGTATTGGTTAGATAGTGAGGATCCAGACGCCCTCGATACTTTTATTGCAAAACGTCTACAGACCGCCATGCGCATCGGTCAGAATGGCAGCAAAGTGGTCAAACCCGTTCTTGAATTTCTTGAACGAACGCGGGCGCGGCGCGCCGGGTAAACTGTAATGACTATTACATTTTTTAGCGGAACGGTTGCAAACCTGTAATCACTGCCGCTAAATGAAAGGCCGTGGTTTTTCGGGGAAATGGGAGGCAGTATGCCACGGCCAGCTGGCGTTCGAAATCATGACTTTGAAGCGAAGAAGACGGCGCTGCTCGACACGCTGTCCGAATTTGCTCTGAATGATGATTTGCGTCGACCATCGCTGCGCCAATTCGCAATCGCAGCGAAAGCTTCCGAACCGACGCTCCGTCACTATTTCCGGGACCGCCAAGGCCTGGTCATTGCTATTTTGCAGCACATTCATCAGCGCGCGATTCCGCTCTGGGACGTCATCGCCACTGGCGCCCCCGACACCGCCACTGCGGTCGAAGAGTATTTCCGGGTGACAGAAGCAGGCCTCACCCTTGGGGGCTTTGCCCGCGCGCATGCATTCGGAATTATTGAAGGCATGGCCGACGAGAAAGTTGGGCAAGCCTATTTGGAATTCTTGCTCGATCCGGCCCTGCAGGCTGTGTCGGATAAAATGGATGCGACACCAGGCAAACCAGAAACATTAGACGAGCGCAGGGCCTCGGCATTTATGATGCTGTCACCGATCTTAGTTATGACCCTGCATCAGCAATTGCTCGGCGGGAAAGAAGCCTCGCCCATCGATACGGGGTCTTTTTTGAAACTGATGCAGAATTGGCTGGCCTCGGGTCTAAGCCAATAGATCGCGCATTGCATCGAGGTCATTTTGCGGCGTCGCCCAATTACAAACGAACCGATATGAGCCGCCGGGCCATGGGTAACACTTAACCTCGGCTTCTCTGATCTTCTGTTCGATCGCAGGCGGAAGAACTGCAAAAACCTCATTACCTTCAGTGGGATAAGCTAGCTGAACGCCATCATGCGCGCATAGAAGGTCAGCGAGCTGTTTGGCCGATTGATTGGCGCGACCGGCTAAGTCGAGCCACAAATTATCAGCGAGCATCGCCCGGGCTTGCGCCGCCAGATACCGCATTTTCGGCGGCATATGACCCGACCGCTTCGCCCGGGCCTTTAACGCGTCAAACCGCCCGCGCATGTCCCCAAAGAGGATAATAATTTCACACCCGATCGCGCCCGTCTTTGTCAGACCAAAGGTGACCACATCTATCCCCGCCTTCCAGGTCATCTCAGCGGGTGTCGCGCCGGTTGAGACCAATGCATTGGCCAGTCGCGCGCCATCCAAGTGGACATTTAACCCGCCAGATTTGGCCAAAGCGGCATAATGCGTCACCGTCTCGACGGAATACGCGGTGCCGCATTCGGTTAGATTGGTCAGCGAAAGGGTTTCCATAGGGGTTTCATGGACAAAGCTTGGATCATTGGCCGCTAATGCTTCGCGCCATGCCGCTTCATCTATGCGAGCACCATGGCCTGGTAGGAGGCGTAGTTTCGCACCCCCTGAAAAGAATTCAGGCGCGCCACGTTCATCGCGCTCAATGTGCGCTTCTTCATGGCATGCGATCGCGCCAGTTGAAGAACACATGACAGACAAAGCCAGCGCGTTTGACGCAGTCCCGCTGGCACAGATCCAGAAGTCGAAATTGTCGGATTCGAACGTGTCGGAGAGCATAGAGCGCACCTGCGCCGTAACATCATCCGAGCCATAACTGGGTGCTGTGCCATTATTGGCGGCTGCAATCGCTTCGATCACTTTGGGGTGGGCAGGGGCGGTGGTATCAGAAGCGAAGTTCATGGGTTAGAGCATCACGTCTGGCGTCTGCCACATCAAGTGTTGTCCGCCATCACTCGCGATCAATTGACCCGTAATGCTGTCAGCTTCGATCAGATAACGCAGGGTTTTGACAATCTCGCCAGGATCGGAGCCCTGCTGGGTGAGCGTGGCGCGCGCTTCGGCGTCAAACTCACCAGGTTTTTGATGCACGTTTTCCAAAGTCGGTCCCGGTCCAATACCATTGACGCGAATATTTGGCGCGAGGGATTGCGCCAGAGTCCGGGTTGCCGTCCACAAGGCTGATTTTGACAAAGTATAGGTGAAGAAAAGCGGGTTGAGCTTGAGCACCCGCATATCGATCATATTGACGATGAGACCGGCTTCATCTTGCGGCAGAGCGCGCGCAAAATGCTGCGCCAATAGTACCGGCGCGCGAAAATTGGGGCCCATATGAAAATCCCAATTCTTGCGCGTATGCTCGATGGCTGAGTCATCTTCGAATGTTGAGGCAGAGTTCACCAACAGGGTGAGCGGCCCCCCAAGTGCTTCTTGCGCTGCACGCTCCAGCGTTGCGGTTTGTTCTTCATCGGCAAGATCAGCTTGCACCAATTCAGCCGTGCCACCGGCATCGCGGATCGTTTGTGCGGTGGCCTCAGCGCCGCTTTTAGAACCACGATAGTGAACAGCAACCGCCCAACCATCAGACCCTAGAGCCTCAGCCATGGCCTTGCCTAAACGGGCGCCGGCTCCGGTGACCAGAGCGCGCTTGGGTCCTTCAGAGACACGTTGTGCCATTCAGTTCCCTAAAATCTGGACCCAATCAGGCGAGGCAATGCCCACCAACATATTATGAGATGGGTCGTGGTGCCTTTAGTCGAGACGACGGAAGTCGATCAGATTTAGAATTGCGAATACTGCGACCGTGGCAAGGATAGCCCAAACAGATGCATGGATCATGATGACAGCCCTTTATAAACTTGCGACCTGTTAAACTGTCTTTGCCGATTTGGCGAGCCCTGATTCCCAGTTTAACGCTGAACCCAATGACTGATTTACGAACAAAAATCTTTCGCCTCTGGTTCCGATGGTCCCGCCCTATGACCATGGGCGCCCGCGCGATTGTCGAGAATGCGGATGGGAAAGTGCTTCTCGTCCGCCACACTTATACAAAAGGACTCTACCTGCCGGGGGGAGGCGTGGAACATGGCGAGACCGTTCAGGACACGATGCGCAAAGAACTTCGTGAAGAAGCCGGGCTAGAATTAACGGAGCCAGCGAAGCAAGGGCGCGTCTATTCCAATCATCGGATCATGCGCAATGATCATGTCGTTTTGTTCCGCGTCTCGGCTGATTCCTGGACTCAAACGGGGACACCAAATGGGCGTGAGATCTCGGAACTGGTTTGGTGCGATCCACTCGCGCCCCCCGGAGATGCGACACCCGCAACAAAGCGACGGCTGGCCGAAGCGTTCAGCAATGCAGAGATCTCAGACTACTGGTAGTGATTAGCCATTCGTCATGGCCAGAACAGCTGGCAGCGCCATAAAGGCGAGCGCACCTGCGAACAGGATCAGCAATCCGAATTTCTGCCAAATGCGTTTCATAGATTCGTTAGAACCCTATATTCGGGCGCGATTACGGACGAGACCGCGGCACAATTTAGGCGAGCATGTAAAACTTAGACGCGAAGTTTAAGCAGGCATTAAAGCCTAGCTGTCATACCTTTTTCCGTGCCGGGTCCTCCCCTTTCCCGGTACCAAGCAGAAACCGAGCGCGCATTCGCAGATAAATGTCGCGGTACGGACCGGAACGAGACGGCCGCATTCCTAGGAGTGCGGTCGTTTTGAGTCCGCGATGAGGGCGCCGCAATAAAGTCCGAGCGTGTAGACGGATAGCGCAGCCGCCAACCAAACAATAATTAAGCCCATCGTCCAAATCGCGCCGATGGACAGAGGGGCCGCGAGCAACAGCCCGAGAATGCCAATCATTTCGAGCGCCGTTTTCCACTTGGCCAGCCTCGATACGGGCATCTCAATGGATGGAAATAAGCGTAATCCGGTGGCGACCATATCCCGGATAACAATGGTCAGGGTGGGCACTAATAATGGCCAGGCCCAATCATTGAGCGAGGCAAGCGCTAAAAGGCTGGCCCCAACCAAGAGCTTGTCGGCAACCGGATCCAGAAATGCACCAAACGCGCTCACCGCATTCAAGCGCCGCGCCGCCCACCCGTCTATGAAGTCGGTTATGGCGACAAATATGAATGCAACTGCGGGCAGGAATGACCCTGCCGGTTGCGCCAAAATCAACCACGCCACGACGATCGCCAATGCGCAGCGCGCGACCGTCAAAGCATTTGGCACCCAAGTGAGAGTCATCCGCTCGCTCCTTGGTCCTGGTCTTATTGCGATGGCGCCGATCGGTCTAGAACGGATACACGTGCGCTTCGAATCTAGGGTTCTTTGTGGAGACGAATGGCTTCCAGACTTGGGCGAATTCGAATGACCGCCAGCGTTCGTTTGAGAATATCGCGACTGGATCAGCCAGAGATCGCAAGCTCCGCCAAGTCTCGACCAATCGCACTAAATGCGTCTTCTAGCTCGGTCGCATTATCAGCATCATAATAGTATGAAGGATCGGTCGCACATGTCTTGAGCATGGTCTTCGTTGCCTCATCGTCCAGATCGAACGCAATCGTGTAAACCTCTATCCCCAGGGATTTCGCTTCAGTACAAATGTCGAGCGTATAATTATTGGCTTGCGTGACATTCGAGCGATTGTGCCACCCGCTATTGTTAGGTGACACTGTATTGGCACCATCAGACATCAGCATGATGGCTTTCCGGCCCTGAATATCAGCGAAAGCCGTATAGTCTTCACCTTCTGTCATAGGTGCACTCGAGGACAGCGAACGAAGGCCCCAGATCAAGCCTGTTGGAATATAAGTTTTTCCACTCGCTTTAAGGCTCGTAATTACGCCATCCACTGTGACGTGATTATTGGTCAATTCCTTGGTGCGGGTAACGCTACATGCATTCTTGGCAACGATGCCGGGGACTTTATTGCTCGTATATGAGGTATCGTTGACATTATAAGGATTTGGGCGAGATCTGACACAGCCATGCCACTGGCGAAATTCGCTTCGTGTCCGGCAGGTTTTTTTGGGCTCAGCGCCTTTTGGGCATACCCACCTGCGACAGGTGCCTTGATAAGACTCGCGATTGCCTTGCTCCACCGAGCCGCGCCATTTGGTACACTTCACCGTTTTGCGCTCACAACCTGCGGCGCGTCTTGCCGCATTATTTGTTGAACAGGAGGTCCATTTTCGCGTGTAGGAGTCAGTGTCTTTCATCCAACTCGCATTCTTATAGGCGGTATCGATTTTGACATAATCATTGAACGGAACCACCGACACTTTCGCCGCGTCATTTTTGGTCGGATCCGTTTCGTTCGGCAGCAAAATGTCGACCAGAGATCTCGAGGCATTTTTTAGCGCCGTTAGCTTCGATCCGGACATCGACCCCGATGTATCCAAAACTAAGGCCAGTTCGACAGGTTGTTGAATGTTGTAAACGACAGCCGTTTCCGCCTTTAGAGGCAGTATTTTCGTCCCAATGACCGCCATGATACTGGTGTCGATTGTCCCCGTCGCTTTCAGCACCAATTCATCACCAACTTCAGCAGCATCGATCGGGTCTATAGCAATTCCCCCCGTCGCCACGAACTGAGCTGCGAAAAAATCGCGTGCCGCTTGATCGACTTCGTCATCGCTCATGTTCTCTTCGGCCATACGTTTGGCCGTGGCCAGAGCAGCATGATCCAGCGCCGTCTGAACTTTGTTTTGAGCCGTGATGTGGCGATTATGATCAACGGCAAAACCGACGACGGATAAAAGCGGCAGGAAAGCCAGCGCGAATATCATAGCTGTATTCGCACGACGATCGCGCACCACGGGCGCCAAGGCTCGACGGACAAAACCGCGCAACGGAATTTTACTGGAGTTGAACATGTCCCACTACTCACCAACGCCCTTCTCTACGCGTTAGCAGTCAAAGACATACCGATGGTTGATAGCGATTATGGAATTTGATCGAAATTCATTGGAACGTACACCCGCCAACCGGTCCTCCAACTCTGCCCCAAAATTCATCATTGAAAAGATTAACAACTCAATGTGAACGCCTGCGCCTTGATGGTGACACGGTCGCTTCCTAGATTCACTCTGACACCAACCTCTAATCGGCGGGGCTGCCATGATGGGGTCTTGCAGAGGGTGCGTGTCCTGGTCCTGTCTAAGAATGGAAGGAGTAGACCATGAATGACCTAGTCAAGCCGACCGCCGGCGAACTCGATTTCAGCCGGTTTGTCTATTTCCGCAACATTAACGAGCTAGAGCTCGCTGAACTGCCCGCAGACGCCCTGCGCGGCGTTGAGGATCTCGAAGACCTTGTGGTGGTCACCAATGGCGAAGGCCAAAAGCTCGCAATCATCGAAGGTCGAGCGGCTGCTGAAGCTGCAGCAGAAGCCTACAAGCTCGAAGCTGTGAGCGTACACTAGGCCTGTCGCGCGCCCTATAAAATTGCTGGGATCACGCGGTCAGGTGGGCGATGCCCATCGGCGAAGGTTTTGATGTTGATGATCACCTTCTCGCCCATTTCATTGCGCCCCTCGACCGTGGCCGAGCCCATATGCGGAAGCAGGATGACATTTGGCAAACCCACAAGGTCTGGATTGACCGCGGGCTCTCGCTCGAAAACATCTAGGCCCGCACCGGCGAGCTTTCCAGACTGTAAAGCGCCCGCCAGCGCAGCCTCATCAATCACTTCACCGCGCGCCGTGTTCACGATGAAGGCTTCTGGTTTCATCAATTCAAGCCGCCTTGCATTTAGCAGGTGGAACGTTGCCGGCGTGTGGGGACAGTTCACAGAAACAATGTCCATGCGCGACAGCATTTGGTCCAAACTGTCCCAGAAGGTCGCGTCGAGTTCTTCCTCAATCAGGCGCGAGACTTTTTTGCGATTGTGATAGTGGATTTGTAGGCCAAACGCTTTGGCCCGACGGGCCACCGCTTGGCCGATCCGGCCCATGCCAATAATGCCGAGGCGCTTGCCTGAGAGGCGCCGCCCCATCATCCAAGTTGGGGCCCAGCCATCAAACTTGCCCGCCTCCATGAGCTCAATGCCTTCGTGCAGGCGGCGCGGCACAGCCAAAATCAATGCCATGGTGACGTCCGCTGTATCATCGGTCAGCACACCAGGCGTATTGGTCACGGTGATGCCCCGCTCATTGGCGGTTTGGACATCAATATTATCGACCCCGGCCCCAAACTGGGCGACCATTTTGAACTGTTCGCCAGATTGACTAAGCACTTGTCCGTCGACTTGATCTGTCACTGTAGAGACTAGAACGTCTGCGCGCTTGACGGCGTCGATGAGCTGATCCTGGCTGAATGCTTCGTCAGACGGATTGAGCTCGGTGTCGAATAGCTCCTTCAGGCGCAATTCCACCGCGTCGGGGAGGCGGCGGGTGACGATGACCTTTAGGCGCGTATCTGACATTCTTCCTCGCTTTCTTGTCCCGCGCTTAGCAGAGCAAAAGCAGCTCGCCAATGCACGGTTTTACGGACGATTCACCTCAATCGGCAAAAAAGCAGTTATGATCGCTATTCTCGCCCGCTCGTTACTATGCCTCGCCCTCATTGGTGGCGCTGCTTTGACCGTGGCCGAGGCACGCCAATCCGCTGAGACTGTAAAGATTAGTCGCTTTTCTGGCAAACCTTTACCGCGCTTTGAATCCCTGCGTTACTCGGCTGTACATGGACGGCAAGGCCCACATCTCGATCACAAAATCCTATGGCGATATGAACGAGAAGGGCTGCCCATGCTAATCGTGCGCGAAACGCATGGATGGCGGCGGGTGCGCGATCCAGATGGCGATGAAGTGTGGATGCAAGCGCGCATGCTGTCCGAGACACGCACTGCTCTGATCACAAGAGACATAGAGCTTAAACGCGAACCCATGTCGGAAGCACGATCAAAAGCTCAGATTAAATCTGGTGTGATCGCCGAACTTAGCACTTGCGAAACCGGCTGGTGCCGCGTGAAAATTGGCCGCCAAACCGGATGGGTGCCGCAATCGGATCTTTGGGGCACGGAAGTCGCGACCGATAATCTCTAGGCGCACAAGCCTTGCCGGGCTGCGCACATCCGTATAAGGCCGACCGACCCATCACTGCATAAAAGCAGAGCCAACAGACAAACAGCGAGGCCAGTTTCGATGAAGGGACCACACGAGTTTCACACGCCGCAACCATCTTATAGCAAGGAAGACTTGCTGAAATCTGGCGCCGGCGAATTATTTGGCCCTGGCAATGCACAGCTGCCAACGCCGCCAATGCTCATGATGGACCGGATCACCGAGATCTCTGAAGATGGCGGTGAGTTTGGAAAAGGCCATGTGATTGGTGAATTTGATATTCACCCAGACCTTTGGTTCTTTGATTGTCACTTCCCCGGCGACCCCGTAATGCCGGGCTGCCTCGGACTAGACGCGATGTGGCAAGCGGTGGGGTACTGGCTGGGTTGGACCGGTTCGTATGGCAAGGGTCGCGCGCTCGGCGTTGGCCAAGTTCGCTTCACCGGCGAGATTACGCCCGACACCAAACTTGTCCGCTATGAGATCGACATGAAACGCGTGCGCCGCGGTCGTCTCATTCTCGGGATTGCCGATGGCCGGGTCTATGCTGACGATGATATGATCTACACCGCGATTGATATGCGCGTTGGATTGGTCGACAAGTCCGGCAAATAGAACCGCGCTAGGGCACGTAAACCGTATAAACGACCTCGACTTGGAAATCGAACGTTCCAAGCGAGAGGTCATAGCCATTGAGATTGGCAGCCGCGATCGAGTATTCGGCATCAAACCGCACCGACTGATCGGCCAGCGACCCTGGCCCAGCTGCGGTGCGTTGATTGCCGGTAAACACATTTTGCGCGTTACGCAGGTCCCAGAGCCGCAAACTCGGCGCGACCCCGGCTGCTGCACCACCAGAATGCGGCAGTTGCGCACTGGCGCCAAAAGCCAGGCCGTCATCCCCCGCCTGCGTCACGGATAGCTGCATCCGCGTGATCAAAAGCAAGATAAATTCGGTGAACGTGCTCGGCGTAAAAGCTTGGGCATCTATTGCGAACGGCACATTTGACGCGACATAAAAGCTCGAAGATTGCCGTACGGCATCGACCCGGGCATCACTGAGGCTTTGAATGCCAAATGAAGTGAATGCATCGGCGCCACTAACGACGCCGTCACCATTGGTATCGGTATCGATGGTGCCGCTATCCGTATTGGTCAGCAAAAACGGCATACCGCCGGTTGCGCTCGCCACACCATCTTGGGTCGAGACCAGAGTTCCTGTCACCACGGCATAGGCATCCGATGCGATGAGATCGATATCACCGGACCCAGCGGCGGATGTGCCATTTCCGGTGTCGAGGATGAAGTCGGAGACCATGGGCACTGCGCCCGTCGCATCTGCGGCCCAGACGATGACCAAGCCTTCGCGCTCGAAGTGCGGGCGATCGATAAGCTCCGCGTGTGCGCTCATCGCCAAAGATGCGGAACCGGCTAGTCCGATAAGGACCCCGGATAGATGTTTGATTTGCCGCCTCACCTCGCCATGTCTAAAGCGCGGGGGCTAAGAAGGCCTTAATCACGCTGCAAGCGAGGGTCTTGGTGGGAGACCACGTGAGGGGCGATGCCACTCAAGGGGCCAGAGCAATCACCTCTACATTTGGATGAATCTCGCCCGACCAGGTCAACTCAAAGGACAAGGTTTGCGTTTCGGGCGCACCTGGTCGTTGCGCTGTCTTCTGGGTCTGACGATAGATCTCATCCCGCGATGCGCTGCTAGTGCTTTCGGCGCGCTTTGCATTCACGCCCACACCGACAATTTGGACTTGAACGTCCTCGGTCAATTCCGAGTTTTTGAGTTTGATGACGAAACCGGCATTGCTCGCAATATCCAGTTTTACAGATTGCGCCGGGTGGCTGGCCCCCTTGGTGATGGGCAGCAATTGGCCTGAGCCGTGCAAACCCGCTTCCGTCATTTCTTGAGGTTCCGAAACCCGGACATGGGCGCCTTGTCCAATAAATGCGCCCGACTGCCAAACCAGAACCTGCTCCGGCTGCGCAAATCGTAATGTGTGGATTTGACTGGCAGTGGCCGGGAAGCTCAGCACGCCAAGCCAAACGATCGCCACTATACCACGTCCCAACACCATGTCTCATCCTAGATTGCGATCATTCGATTAGGCATATGATTCGGGGTGTAGGCTCCAGACCCAAGTTTGATGGGCCCAAAACTGACCGCGCAGCAGGTGCATCGCTTGACGGCTTTGCCGCGCGCGAATAGCCCTCTCCTCAACAAGATACTGAGCAAGGAGCCTTCGAACATGGCAGACTATGGAGACATGCCCACTGGCACGCTGATGGCTGGCAAACGCGGAATCATTATGGGAGTCGCGAACAAGAACTCGATCGCTTGGGGCATTGCCCAGCAACTCGCCGCACAAGGCGCAGAGATTTGCTTCACCTATCAAGGCGAAACCCTGGAACGGCGCGTCCGACCCTTGGTCGAGAGCATCGATATGGATTTTATGATCCCCGCCGATGTTACCGATGATGCCAGCATGGATGCCGCCTTCGCTGCGGTGAAGGAGAAATGGGGTAAAATTGACTTCCTCGTCCACTCCATCGCATTCGCGGGCAAAGATGAATTGATGGGCTCTATGGTCGCCAACACCTCGCGCGAAGGCTTTCGCCGGGCGATGGATATTTCCGTCTATAGCTTCATCGACTCAGCCCGACGCGCCTCAGAGATCATGCCAGACGGCGGCGCGATCATCTGTATGACCTATCTCGGCTCCGAGCGAACGGTGCCAAGCTATAATGTCATGGGCGTTGCCAAAGCGGCATTGGAAGCCTCCACCCGTTACGCCGCACGTGACCTTGGTACACAAGGCATTCGCGTCAATGCGATCTCCGCAGGCGCCATGCGCACGCTGTCCTTGGCCGGAATTCGCGGCGGCAAGTCGCTCATGGGCACAGGCAAGGATTGGTCGCTCCTGAAGGAAGACACCCGCATGGAAGGCGTCGCCGGTTGCGCGCTGTATCTCTTGTCTTCGCTTGGGCATTCGATTGCCGGCGAAGTGCTTCATGTTGATGCAGGGTTCCACGCTGTCGGTGTGCCGGACTTGCCGGAAGAGGCCTAAGTGTCCACCAAAATCTTCATCTGGGTCGGGCACCCGCGAGAGACATCGCTCAGCCACGGACTGGCGGACGCGTATCAGCGCGGGGCGGAGAGCCAAGGGGCTGAGATTCGGCGGATGAACATCCATGACATGGATTTCGACCCGGACCTGACCCATGGCTATGCCCAACGCAAAGAGCATGAGCCTTGCCTGGTCGAGTTCATCGAAAACATCAAATGGGCTGACCATATGGCATGGTTTCATCCGCTTTGGTGGGGCGGTATGCCCGCCAAGATGCAGGGCGCGATTGATCGGGCCTTTTTACCGGGGATCGCTTTTGCCTATCACGACAATGACCCATGGTGGGATAAGCTCTTAGAGGGGCGCACCGCCGATGTGGTGGTCAATGCCGATACGCCCGGCTTCTTTCTCAAATTCATGTATGGGAACGCCCATAAGCATCGGATCACCAAACAAATCTTGGGATTCACGGGCGTGAAAGTCACCAATTATAGCTATTTCGCCCAAGCAAAGACCGCGTCTGAAGCAAAGATCAAAAGCTGGATGGAAAAGGTCTACAAAGTCGGTGCGGAGGCCGGACGTCGATGAAAACCACACCTGACACACATGTGCCATTGAGCCCGGATTTCCCGCACTATCCAGAGCAAGACATGCAAGCCCGCGCGATCGCATTTCATCAGCAAATGCAATCCCGTCGATCCATTCGGGCCTTCTCTGATAGAGCCGTACCGCCGGATATTATCGAGCAATGCGTGCTCACCGCTGGCACCGCCCCAAGCGGCGCCAACCATCAACCTTGGTTCTTTTCGTGCGTCGGTTCGACCGAGAAGAAAGCCGAGATCCGTAGCGCCGCGGAAGCGGAGGAGCGCGAGTTTTACTCCGGCCGCGCGGCACAAGAATGGATTGATGCCCTCGCCCCCATCGGGACCGACGCCGACAAGCCTTATATGGAGATCGCGCCTTGGCTGATTTGTATCTTCGCCCAGCGGCGCGGCGGGATACGCGAAGGTGAAGATAAGAAGAATTACTACATCCATGAAAGCGTTGGCATCGCCACGGGCATGCTGATTGCCGCCTGCCACAATGCGGGGCTCGCAACCTTGGTACATACGCCAAACCCGATGAAATTTCTCAATGGTATTTGCGGCCGTCCTGAGACAGAGAAGCCCTTTTTAATCCTGGTCGCGGGTTATCCGGCCGATGACGCCATGGTGCCAAATCATGCACTGGTCAAAAAACCAATTGGTGAGATTGCTAGCTTTCTTTAGCCTCAACCAGCGTGAAAGACGGCCCGGTTAGATTCAACCATTCTGTCACCAACACCTTCCGTGTCCCGCGCTTCTCTTCATATTCATTTTCGCCGACGACGATTAAATGCATCTCACCCGGTTCCACGCGGGATAAGCGATCATTTCGGAGATCCGTGCGCTGACGATTTGCGTCGATGAGCGCATAGCCTCCCAGATCCCATCCCTCAATCTTGGGCTTTAAGCCCATACGGGTATTGGTCTGCAGAATGGTGGGTAATGGTTTGGCAAGTTCACCGATCGGTTGAGCAAACAACTGGGTCACGTAGAATCCTGAATCTGTGCGCGCGACGCCAACTGCTAAATGTGTGAACTCCTCCGAAAGAATATTGGCCCGATGTCCCTCGCTATCCATGAGTTTTTGATGCAAGTCCTCTGCAACAAGGCCTGGCGTCGGCAATCGATAGCCCGGAAGATTAAAGCAAGACGCCGGGTTGCCGTTCTGATCCTGACACTTTGCGGGACCGAATACGGCAATGTTTTCAGCGGTCGCTTGCGCAAGCATGGTGCGGTCAAAAGCGGCAATGCGCTCAGTAGCGTAGCGCCCATCCGGGCTCTGGTGCCCGAAAAACGCATTGGTCCCCATATCAAGACTTTGGAATCGCGCCGCTGGCAAAAGCTCGGCCCGGATCGCGAATGGCTTTAGTCCACGCTGGCGGCGCTCAGCGTTGATTTTGGCAATAAAGGCTTGCTCAATATTCTCGTCAAATCGGAAGTCTGCGGGCGGGTTTTCAAGGCAAGCCAATCCGTCAGCGACATAAGCGGCTACATTTAAACGTTCCGCATCGCCCTGGATGCCACACGCGGTGGCTTGTGAGGCGAGCATACAAGCCGCTATCAGAAGAGCCAGAAACCGGACCATGCATGGCAGCATAGCTCAGAAACGCTTAAATCACACCTTCGGTTTTCAGACGGTCAATGATCGGCGCTAACATGCGCGCAATCGCGTCTTCGCCAGCGCGCACTTGCCCATAAGCTGGGAGGCCCTCATCCGCGATCACCAAATCGGCTTCAAACTTGGCCGGAAATGTGTGCAAATAATGGGCGGCCCGAACTGTGCCGAGATATTGTGACAAGACGCTCTCAACACTGCGTCCGCGTTCGATCACATCCCGACGCAGACGACGCGCGAGCCGCAGATCATCGGGTGTATCGACATAGATGGACAAATCGATCAGTGGCTTAAGCTCCGGGACGGAAAGCGCATGAATGCCTTCCAAAACGATGATCGATGCCGGTGAAATCGTTGTGGTCTCTTGGCTTCGATCATGCCGGTCATAATCATAGATTGGCTGTTCAATCGTGCGCCCAGCTTTCAGATCTGCGAGCTGGCGCGCCAAAAGCGACGTTTCTTTGCTGATCGGATCGTCATAATTGACCCTTTCAATAATCGCCTGACGCTGCTCATCGGTATCGGCTGGGCCATAATGGCTCATCGGCCAATAATACCCGTCTTCTTTGAAGATAACGATGCCCGCATCGTGACAATGGCTGAGAAGCGCGTCCGCGAGCGTGGACTTGCCCGAGCCCGAACCGCCCGTCATTGCAATTAGGAAAGAGCTCGTATCGCCCACGATGTCCTAGTCTTCGCCTTCTTTGAGAGGTACAGCGTACAACTCCAATCGATGGTCGACCAATTTATATCCGTGAGCCTTGGCGATTTCGATTTGCAGCCGTTCGATTTCCTCATTGTGGAATTCGATCACTTTGCCGGATTTGACGTCGATTAAGTGGTCATGGTGCTCATCTGGCACTTCCTCATATCGCGCCCGTCCGTCTCCGAAATCATGGCTTTCAATAATGCCATACTCTTCAAACAGTTTGACCGTCCGATAGACCGTTGCCAGCGAAATATTCTTGTCGACCGCATTTGAGCGGCGATGCAACTCTTCCGCATCCGGGTGATCGTCAGCCAGCGACAGAATGCGGGCAATGACCTTGCGTTGCTCGGTCATGCGAAGGCCTTTTTCGGCGCAGAGTTTTTCCAAACGGTCCATAAACGCTCCTGTAGCGGCTTAGGCGGGGGCCTGTCTACCCGCGGGCTTAGACATCAAGATGGCATTCACATATGCGCCTTCAAGGCGTTTGTAATAGTTTCGCCGCTCACCATCGATTTTAAACCCCAATTGCCGATAAAATTGGAGCGCCCCCGCATTGTCTGCGGCAACTTCCAGCAACCACTTCTCCAATCCCTTCGGCGCCAATTCATGCTCAATAGACTGCAATATTGCTCGCGCGAAACCCCGTTGGCGCGCCGATGGCGCAGTCGCGAGCGTTAGGATCTCTGCCTCGTCGGCGACAAATTGAACAACTGCGAAAGACAAGAGCTCCGCTTGATCCATCATCCCACGCGCAGAGGTCGTCGGCAGCTTTAAAAGATCGGCAAATGCAGACGATGCCCAAGCTTCACCGCTTGTGAAAGACGCGGCGTGAAGATCGGCCATTATCGAGGAATCGTCGATGCTAAGGCGGACGACCGGATTCATGTTTTTATTTTGGTTTGAGGGAGTGCAGCATCTGGGGCCCGTACATAGGTTGGACGAGCAGGACGTTCGCTCGGATCGCCGTGCGCTGCAATGCGCGCGGCTAACGCGGCACTCGGCGTCGCGTCATGAACCTGTTGCGGCAGATGAGCGCCAAGCGATTTTGCATCGCCATATAACATATGTGGGCGATCATTCAGAAACACGATCATGTCCTCCAAACGCATCTCGGATGCGAGATTCGTCGCCACGCCAGTTCTGAATGTTTGGGTCCAGAACGTTATATCTGGCGGTCTTTTCTGAGCCGGTAACGCCACCAAAGCCGATCCTTGCTGACCGGATGGCAGCGTCGCCTCCAACAGGGTCACGCCTAAGCAGGGTCTGTTCGCAGCAAGCGCTAATCCTCGCGCGAATGCCACGCCGACCCGAATTCCGGTAAAAGACCCCGGTCCGGTTATGACGGCAAACCGATCAATATCTGCGAGTGAGATTCGCGCCTTTGCGAGCAGATCTTCAACCAAGCCTGGCAAACGCGCATCTTGCCCGCGTGTCATCTCCTCACGGACCTCCGCGACAATGGCGTCGTCTTTAAGCAATGCCAGATCACACGCTGGACCTGCCGTATGGATCGCCAGGACAATCATTGGGATGGCTTAAAGAATGAGACAGGCGTCTTCAAACGCCAGACGAGGGCTACGTTCGAAAATGGTCGAGTCGTCCCCGTGGCCGATATTGCATAGCCAATTCGAACGCCACGTCTTGGTGGCCTCATTGCCGAGGAAGAATTCTTCATCGACGCCGGCATTGTCAAAACCTGACATGGGTCCACAATCGAGGCCGAGCGCGCGTGCAGCCAGCATCAAGTAAGCGCCTTGTAGAGTGCCATTTCGAAATGCGGTCGTGTGGCGGTTTTGCTCATCTGCGAACCAGTCCTTAGCGCCAGGATTGTGAGGGAAGAGCTCTGGAATCTTCTCATGAAACTCCAGGTCATGCGCGATGATAACCACCCATGGCGCGGCGAGAGTCTTCTCGACATTGCCTTCCATCAAATAAGGTTTCAGACGCGCTTTCGCTTCACTTGACTGCAGAAAGACGAAACGGGCTGGCGAGCAATTGGCGCTCGTCATACCCATTTTCGTTAAATCATAGGTCGCCCGAATCAGCGTTTCGGGAACGCTATCGGATGTCCAACCATTATAAGATCGCCCGAGGCGCCAAATTTGGTCCAGGGCATAATCATTGACTGGGTTCTTCGTCATTACCGGCTCCACCCGAATTATCTCGTTTGGCCACATAAAACGGTTTCGGGGGAAATGAAACGTAAACCGCCGCAGAAGCTGACAAAGCTCCAGCGGCGGTCTGTTACAATAGGTGTTTTCGAACGCTTATGCGATCGACTTAATCGACCATTTGACGTCCATTTTGCAGACTTCCCGATCTTTCGAGTCGGTCAGCACAACATCCACCATATATTCGACTTTGCCGTCAGCATCGAACGTTCCGAGAATTTCTGACCCCGCCTGGCGAAGTTTGCCTTCCGCAATGATATCGCCGCGCGCAGACCGCAAATATGAGATATTGGCATCCGTAATCGCGGCTTTCACTGACGTGACCTTATCGGCGAATAAGAAGACTGACGCTGCACCGGAGGCCGCCTCACCGAGAGTGAACAGAGCGCCAGCATGCTGAGTTCCCATATGATTGGTGGTCTCTGGGCGATCCGGCAAACGCGCTTTGCCATGCCCGTCAGCGATGACCAGCAATTCAATTCCAGTATGTTTTGCATATGGGACATTCTGTTCGAAGAATGTCTTCATCATCTCATAAATAACTTGCTTGTTTTCTGACATCGCAATTTTCTCAGCTCTAATCTACTTTGGTTTCGGCAAAATATTATGCCCGGAAATGCTTGTGCAGTTGAAATATTTTCAGACTTTTTCAAGCTTTTATTTGGCAATTTGATATAGGTCCGCCCGATCTCGAATCGACATCACCCGTCATGCGACGCGTTGCCTTACCGTTTCATTACCAAGGCGCAAAGAATTTCGCAGATTTACCTTTTCGAAAGCTTGATTGATCGTTTCTCAAGAAATTGAAAACAGATTGCGGCTGCATGCGACCGGTTTCTCAAGGTTTCTGTGACATGAGGACTATATGCGCATTTCGACTAAGTCCGTTTTCAATAGCATCGTCCATGGTACGGTAGAACTCCCAGAAGGGCGTTTGAAACAAGCTGTTTTACGCGAACTTTTCGATCAGCTCGCCGCTGTGATGAAGCCCTTGGCTCTGATCACGGCGATTAACAGTACCGCTGTGACGCTCATTTTCATGCAGTTCACCCAATGGTGGTTGGCGCTGATCTGGTGGGCGCCGATCCTGTTCTTCTCATTCTACCAATATAAAGGCGCCCGACTCATGTCGCGGGTTCCGAAGGACGTGAACCTCTCTGGAGGGTTCTTGAAAAAAGGCGCGCGGAACAATTTCTTGTTCGGCGTCTGGTGGGCGTCCAGTTGTTTGATCTTTGCCGGACCTGATCCGGCCGCGAACATTACGCTTGCTGCGCTGTCGACAGGCATGGTCGCTGCGGCCGCTGCATGTTTGGGTTCAAATGTCGGCATGTCGGCACGCTTTGCAGCAGGCGCACTGCCGGTCACGGTCTTCTCGCTGGTCTTCATTGATGGTGCGGCCGCAATCATCACTGCCGCCATGGGCGGCACGCTCGGTGTCACAATGGTCTATATGGCTCATTTGAAATATCACGAGACGGTTGAGATGTTGCGCGTGCGCCTTGGTTTGGAATTGTCGAAAGGCCGGCTTGAGTCTGCGGTTAAAACGCTTGGCATTGGTCTGGAGATTCAAGACAGCGATGGTGAGGTTGTGTTCTCAAACTCGAACATGGACCAGAACCGTGAAGCGCTCGCCCATGGCAATTTGACCCGCGAAGGATTTTACTTCTGGCAAGGCCGCTATTTCCGTCAGTCTGAATTCAATGGTGTCGAGGGCGACCAAATTGAACTGATCGAAGATGTCAGCTCTTTGGTCGAAACACAGCAGACCATTTTGCGGTCACGTCAACAAGCTGAGCAAGCCCTGCAAACCAAGTCGGCTTTCTTTGAATCGATCTCTCGGGAAGTGATCTATCCAATTAAGACGATCATGAAATATGCACGTCTTTTGCAGCCAGATTCGCGTATTCGCTTTGACGATGAAGAGCTTGGCAATCTTGCCAATCTAATCATGAACGCCTCGAAGGACCTTGAGCGCTTGATGTCCTCGATGACGCGTCACTCGCTCGATGATAACGTCCATCTCGTCGATGCAGAGTTGGTCAAGCTTCGCGAGATTTTCGCGGAAGAATTAACAGAGATGGCGCAAGCCGACCTTGATGACCTCACGCTGCGCGCCGTGGCGCAAGCCATACCAGATGACCTATTGGTCAAATCGTCCGCCAGCGGATCACTGACACGGGCCTTGGGTCAAATGTGTTTGAAAGCGAACCGCACCGTCGGACCCGACGGGAAACTGTCTATGCACGTTCGGGCCATGCCGGATGGATCGGACGCTGTTTGCTTCGTCGTCCGCGGAGTCTATGGCACCAATTCCGCCGGTGGCAATGAACGTAACCACATCACACGCGCCGAGGAATCAGACGTCACACTAGACGCCTACGCTTCATACATGTCCGCCACGCATATCGAGAATCTGGGTGGACAGTATCGAGAAGATCTAGATGGCGAGAAATCCGTCAATTTGGTCGCCGTCATACCGGGTGACCATGTTCAGATGGATGGCGAGATTATGAAATCTTTGCCGCGTCAAGCAAACGCGCATTAAACGACGAGATCGTCGACACCGCTTCGTGCGAATAACTCGATCCCGAATGGAAGGTTCGTCTTTCGCCCTGCATCGAGATCATCTCTTGCAGCAAACCGCTCCGAATCTCATCTGAAGAATAGGTCGGCATGTATTTCCAGATCACTTGCTGCACGATCTGCGGATCTTCGGCGCCGCGTTGCGTCGCGCTGTAAGTCGCAAGCTCAGTCAATTCGGCTGGCGTATAAGCGGCTGACGATTGGCCGACTGAGAATAAAACCCGGCCGTTCTCGTCGTCACATTCATATCTAGAAAAGAGCAATTCGCCATCTTTCGCATCATTGGCGCACGTATCGCTCCATGAATTGACCGGCGCCGTATGCGCCCAAGATGCCACAGAGAGCAAAGTGGTGGTGTAACCCGCCCAATCAATCGCATCGGCCACACGTTGCTCGGCCTCGGTAGGATCAGCGATCTGGTTAAACTCATCCATTGGAATGGTGTTGATGAGATAATCGGCTTGGTAAGTTGCGCCATCTTCGCAAGTAATCTCGACGCCTGTCTCGGATCGCGTCGCGTGCACCGCTCTTTGATTTAGACGCACGTCTAGATTGTCAGCGAACCGATCCCAGAAATGCTGCCACCCGCCCTCCGGCATGACCGTGAATTTCAACAGCCCGGTGATCAGCATATCAATATCGACCCAGCGCATGGCATGCACCAAAGGCACCCGATCGAGATAGCCATAACCAATCGACGTCACGACTCGATGCATCATGTTTTCAATCTTGCCAAGATTATGCGTCCGTAGCCATTCCGATGTTGGCTGCGCGAGCGTGTCATTGACGCTCGGATCACCCTTGGTCGCACGCGACATGATCCGCCATCGGAGCCAGGCATATTTCATCGCTTGAAAGACAAAAGGTGGTCCATCACCGCTGCGAATATAATCGAGCAATTCACGATCATCGATCCTCTGGGCGCGGAGATAATTGCGCTGAATGCCCAACTTCTTCATTTGCTTGAGCACATAGCGATGAGACCAAATCGCGTAGCAGGTGCCGAACTCGACCACATGATCGCCGATCCCGCTGGACAGACATTTACCCCCAACTTTTGCGGATGCTTCCAGGATCGTAACCTTGTCGACGCCGCGATCGATCAGCATTCGAGCCATTGTCAGCCCGGCTGGTCCCCCACCTAAAATGAGATAAGACGCGTCTCGCATAGAAGTAAAACTCTTTCTGAGTTTTGGGCTTGCAACTAAATCGTTTACGTTCGGTGTGTTAACGGGCTAAGCAGTGATCTATCAAGCACCCTTGGGGTCATGGCGTAGCGTAATATGGATCTTTTTCTGACATTATTGATGACTGTGTTCCGGACGTTACGGGGTCCGCGAGACTCGAATGTTTGGGACGGCACAAGGTATAAGTTTAAGCTACGGGGCCGCGATCTCGATCGCGATGGCAATCTTCTACCCTCACGCGTCCCATCTTATATCGATATCTCTTTGATAAATTTCTTCATCCAAACAAAAATGTCGGATGTCGTTCGCCGTGAAGGATGGGTTCCGATTGTGCTCAGTTCTATTCAGACCCGTACTCAACCGCGAGTGCCAATGGGCCGTTTGGAAATACACACGCGCGTGGTCGGTTGGCGCGAACATTATGTCGAGATGTGGCACACGTGGTCTGATGAGAGCGGCGCGGAAATATTGCGCTCGATCTATGTCACTCGCGTGACGGCGGCTGGGCGCAAGAAAGTGACGGGCGAAGATATGCTACGGGCCTTGGGCGAGGACATCGTTGATCGTCCTCTTTCGCCAATGGCTGCCCGCCAACTCGATGACTATTTGGCAACGCGAGAAGCCAATATGAAAGCCAAAGACGCAAGCAAATCCTAGGCTAATTCTGTAAAATTCGCCGTTCGCGCGTAACCGGATTCAAAGTCAAATCCAGTAGGTCATTTATGTACCCGAAAGAGGCATAAAATGGCTGTTCCCTATTCTTCGAATGCTGCACTCGCACCGCGCACCCGGATCGATCTAAACCCCGGACGTTTGCACGAAAAAGTTCTTATCGCTCAAGATGAGTTCGCAAATCATCCGTTCCTAACGACGGCGCTGCCAACCGGACACACACAGACCACGGATTTTAAGACAGCGATCGAAGCTGCGCAAAAACTTGCGCATTATTTGCGCGAAGATCTGGGCTATACCCAAGGCGATGTGGTTGCGATCCAATCACCAAACTGCACCTCTTATATTGTCAGCCTTCTCGGCGTTTTCCTTGCGGGACTCACGGTGACAAATATCAACCCGCTTTACACGGCGGCCGAAACGCGGCGCCAGCTCAAAGACAGTCAGGCACGCTGCTTGATCGGCTCAACCATTTTCTCCGATATGATGGAAGAGGCGATTGAAGGCACTTCGGTGGATCATGTGATCGCGATTTCGGTCACAGATTTCTTCCCAACCGTGACCCGCGGCGTTTTGAATTTCCTGCTGCGCAAAGTTAAGAAAATGGACCGAGCCTTTGTTGGTCCACATCGAACACTCAATGACATTCTCTCATCCACTCAAGCGCCGGATCGTCATGATGTCAGCTATGTCGACTCTTTGGACGCCCATCGCGATACAATTTACCAATATTCGGGTGGCACAACCGGAGTTTCGAAAGGCGTGCGCCTAACTGAATCTGGCTTGATGAATAATATCGCCCAATTCGCCAGCGCCTGCCCGACGCTTCTGACCACGCCGAACCAATCCATGTTGCTGGCGCTGCCGGTCTATCACGTGTTTGGAATGCTGGCCTCTGTCATCGCATTGACGAATGGCGGACATTTGGTCCTGATTCCGAACCCACGCCCGCTGACCAATATGAAAGCGGCCTTCAAAAAATTTCAGCCGGATATTTTCCCCGGTGTGAACACCTTGTTTGAGAAGCTTCTCGAGGAAGCATGGTTCCAAGAATACGGTACCTGTATCAAAACCACAATTTCAGGCGCCGCAGCGCTGCATGAGCATACCGCTAAGAATTGGATGTCGGCGACCGGGTCGAACATTGTTGAAGGCTATGGCATGACCGAAGCGACAACTTTGATCGCGGTGCGAGACCATTCAAAAAGCAAATCGCCGGGATCCGCTGGCATGCCGCTTCCGGGAACCGAAGTACGCATTTTACACAATGATTCGGTCACGACAGCGCCAGACAAGGTTGGTGAAATCTTGATCTCCGGCCCGCAAGTCATGCAAGGCTATCTTGGGCGCGACCAGGAAACGCAAAACGCCTACCATGGCGAATGGTTCAAAACCGGTGACATGGGGCGGTTTGACGCAAATGGGGAATTACACATTGTCGATCGCTGCAAAGACATGGTTCTGGTCAGCGGTTTCAATGTCTTCCCAAATGAGGTCGATGTCGTGCTCGGAACCTGTGACGGCATTGCCGAGGCCGCGAGCGCCGGAATACGCGTCGAATCAGCATCTGAAGAGCTGCATGCTTTCGTCGTGAAGCAGGACGAATCGTTAACAGCCGAGGCGGTTCTGGCGCACTGCCGAAACCACCTCACCGGCTATAAAGTGCCCCGCAAAGTGCACTTCATCGAAGAGTTGCCGAAGAACCCAATTGGCAAAATCCTTCGCCGACATCTCCAGGATTATTGCTAAATATTTCAGCAGTATTGCAAATTATTAAGCGGCCAAAGGCGTGACCCCGCCGCCATTTGGCCGTATTTTCTCCATCATTGGAAGCGATGAAAAAGGAGTCGCCAACCGCGCAAGTTTGGAGTAAGGCGCGCGGCAAATGATGGTTAACATCGTTAAATTGGACCGGCGGTCATAGGTGGAGAAGGCTCACGACCGCAAGAAAAAGACGGCCAACCAAAACGATCCTAGGTGGGGTTAGACACTCAAGATGACTTGGCAAAAACGGCTGGTCGCAATCGTGCGACACCCGAGCGCATGGCTCATCGCAATTTGCGCGGCGCTCTCCATCTGGCATTTGCAGGCGGCACCGACCCTGCTAAAGCAACTGCGCGCCGTCACCATGTTCGATTACTCTTTGTCGATGAGTTTTGTCGGCGATGATCGCGAAGTCGATGTCACCACGTTTCTACCTGCAGCCGACGAACGTCAGGACATTGTGCGCGAGAACATTCTGTCAGGACAATTGCAGTTCGACGATCAGACAGACGCTTCAGGTCGCCGTGCCATGTGGTCGGGCAATCAAGGTACGGACATTCGATATCACGCGCTGATCACGTCAAAAGAGCTGGTCTATAATCTCGAACCGTCGCTTCAGGTTCCACAATTCCTGCCCGAGCAATATTCTCAGTATTTGATCGAGGAAGAGGGTATTCAGGTCAATCACCCGGAGATTCGAGACCTTTGGTCATCAATCCAACCAGACGATAGCCGCCAATTGGTGCCGGTGCTGGAAGCGATCTACAATTACACGTACCAGGACATTGAGGGCGCTCCCTTTAAAGGATTTACCGATGCGCTGACGGCCCTACGATTGGGGCGTGCGAGCTGCAATGGTAAGGGCCGCTTATTTGTCGCGCTAGCCCGGTCAAACGGCATTCCCGCCAGATTGGTTGGCGGGGTGATCATGAATGAGGGCTCCAAAAAGACCTCTCACCAATGGCTGGAAGTCCTAATCGAAGGACGCTGGGTGCCGTTTGACCCGACGAATGGCCATTTTGCCAGCCTGCCAGAGAACTATTTGCGCCTCTATACCGGCGACCACGCCTTGTTCCGTCATACCCGCAATATCAATTTCGACTATCGCTTCACCATTTCGCCGATCAGCCAGTCGCCGGCTTTGTTCGAATTCGAAGAGAATGAGCCCGTTCTCAACCGCTTCAATGCTGCCCGTCTGATGCAACTGACCGGCCTTCCCGAAGGCATGATTGGTGTCTTTTTGATGTTCCCACTCGCGGCTTTGATCACGATCTTCTTGCGCAGCGTCGTCGGCATTCAGACCTTTGGCATATTTATGCCCATGTTGATCGCCGCAGCCTGTGTGAACACAGGTCTGTGGCTGGGTCTCGCAACGTTTTCGGGGATTGTCGCATTTGCCGTCCTCATGCTGGCCTATTTTAACAGTTTCAACATCTTAAAAATCCCCAGATTGGCTGCCGTTATTACGATTTGTACGGTGATCTTTATCGGCATCCTGCTTTGGCTCGGCAACCGGTCCAGCTTGCAATTTGGTATTCTCGCGCTGTTCCCTGTGGTGATTATTTCATTCCTTGCTGAACGCATTCACAACATGTTGGATGAGAGCGATTGGAAAGGCATGGTCACGACCGGGATCGGCACGGTGATCACCATTATCGCCTGCTATATCGTTTTCTCGTCCGTCATGTTGCAAGGTCTGTTCGCCCTGATGCCGGAATTGCTCTTACTGGTTTTGGCGGTTCAGCTCGCAATCGGCCAATGGTCGGGCATGCGGCTGCAAGAATATATTCGGTTCCGGTCTATTCTCGGAAATGGCCCGGTATTGGGCATGAATTCGCGCAATCGAAATTACGTCAACCGCTTGAACTCGACCGAACTTCTAGATCTCGCGGCCGACAAACTACGCAGCAAGGACGTGTTGCAAGAGCATGGCGTGCCCGTGGCCAAGACCTATGCTGTTTGCCGATCCTTCCGCGAATTGCCTGAATTTGTTCAGACCCTTTCAGACCTTGGCGCGTTTGCGTTGAAGCCTAATCGCGGGTCTCAGGGCAATGGAATTATGATCATCCGTGGGCGCGATGGAAAAGACTTCGTCACCGCGAGCGGCAAGACCCGCACGGCTGAGGATCTATCGCGTCATGTTGGTGAAATCCTCAATGGTTCTTTCTCGCAAAGCGGCGATGAGGATTATGCCTATGTCGAACCTTTGCTGAGTCAGCATTCCGAACTGAGTGCTTTGTCCGATTTCGGTCTTTCCGACATTCGGGTCATTCTGCACAAGCAACGCCCCGTATCGGCCATGTTGCGACTTCCTACGGAGAAATCCGGTGGCAAAGCGAATCTCCATCAGGGCGCGATCGGCCTAGCGATTGATATTGAGACGGGCAAAGTCACCAATGCCGCATTGAAAGGCACAACCACGCCAGAACATCCCGATACCGGCGCAGAGCTCATTGGATTCAAAATCCCGAAATGGCGCCAAATCGTAGACATCTCGGTCGCCGCTGCTGAAGCGGTGCCGCTCGGCTATATTGGTGTTGATATTTGCATCGACGAAGATCGTGGTCCTCTGGTGCTTGAGGTCAATGGTCGGCCTGGCATCGAAATTCAGAACGTGCAGCAAAAAGGTCTGGTTGAAGACCTGACGGACAAGGAATTGGCCCATGCATGAACAATCCCCCTTCTTCTCCGCCCCCGCCTTGAGCATCCTTGCTCTGGCGCTTGCCGGAGTCGCCTTCGCCGCTGAATTGGTTGTTCGAACCGATGACCAAACCGGCATCGTGCGCACCATTTCATCAGACGATCAGCTCGAAATTGAACAGCTGGTTGAGAGTGATCTGGCGGAAGACTTTCAAGCAGACCTCATTGAGATTGTTCAAGATACGTCGCTGACGCCTTTAACCTCCGATAAATTGCGATCGACGCTTTTCCTGCGCACGGCTGACGCCTCAGAGCGACCCAAGTTTGAGGCCTATGTCGGCGGGCTTTTGGCCAAGCGCAAACGCCACGAAGAGGCTTTAAGCGTCTTATCTGCATTGTCGCCTGAGCAAAGAATTGAGCATGGCAGCTCTTTTGCGTATGCCCAGTCGTTTCGAGGGGCTGGAAAAATTGACGCCGCAATCGATGCGTATGCCATCCACATCGCCGCCAATCCAAATCACAATCCCGGTTACGTGAATTACGGAATTCTGCTTGCCGAAACCGGCCAACATGAAGAAGCGGTGCGGGTTTTCCAACGCTCAGTCGATATCACCAGCAGTTCGCGTAAGGGCAAATCCCTGTCTCTATTGGGCCAATCGCAAATGGTATTGGGCGCGTATGTTGATGCCATCGACTCGTTCGACAAATCCATCCAATTCCGTCCCAATAGCGGCCCAACCTGGCGCCGCTTCGCCACCGCCAAAGCGCGCGCCGGGACATATACCCCAGAAGAGATCGAAGCCGATTATCAGCGCGCACTCGCGCTCGCCCCGGACAGTGCGCCAACAATGCACGAATGGGCCGAATTTAATTTCTCTTATGGACGGTTCGAAACAGCCCTGCCCATGTTCCGCGCCGCAAGTGAAGAAGCATCGACCGATTTTGACGTCCTATTCTCGCGGTCTGTGAACTTGCTTGCATCAGAGCGCCCCCGCGCCGCGCGGCAAATTATTCGACGCATGGCCAATGTTGAAATGTCAGCGGAACAAGAGATTCTCTTATTCGCTCTGCAAGAAGCCAGCGGCGTCATTCGCCCCCCGACGATTGAAACTCGCGACGCCACTTGCGCCGATGTCACAGGCAGCGAGCGACGCGCTTATATGTGCTTGCTCCTGAATCTTGCCACTGATGAAATGGTCGCCGCGGCGCGTATGGCTGACTCCCTGCCAGAAACCTCCACCTATACCCAGCCCGCAGCCTTCGCGCTCGCACGCTATGAATATCGCCAAGGCTCAGCAGAAACCGCATCTGAACGTTTGGATGTGTTGCTGACAAAGAATCCGCAAAGCCCGCTTTTCTGGCTTTACAAAGCGCGGGCGCTGGCCATTTCGGAAGCCTATGATGAAGCTCTGTTGGCCTTTCAGTCCGCCTTGGAATTGAACCCGGAGAGCCGCAAAATTTCGCTCGAGTTGAGTGAGCTCTTGCTGAAGATGGAATCCTATGACGAGGCCGAACAGGTCTTGGCCACCTATTTGGAGCTAAAGCCGAATGATGCCACCGTGCTCATGGCGTTAGCGCGCATCTATGAAGCCTCGGGCGAGCCAGAGCAAGCCGAACAAACTTTGTTGCAATTGACCGAAACGAGCGAGGAGGACGATGCCGAACTCATCGAGCAATTGGTCTCTGTGCAAGTTTCACTAGCCAAATTTCCGGAAGCCTTGGTCAATGCAGATAATTTGCTCGAACAAGACCCGGCCAATATCCCGGTTCGGGAGCTGCGGGTCGTCGCCTTATTGGAACTCGACCGCGGCATTGAAGCCGAAGAAGAGCGTGAACGGATTCGCAAGCTGCAACCTGAATTGGCTGAGACGAGCGAACCAGCGGCCACCGATTTTGCAGAGGCTGCTCCATAACCGCGACTCGTATTCGCGATATCACTTTTTCATGTCTTAGAAGTAGAGCCGCCGCCCATTATCCAGCGGCTAGGTTCGGCAAATCTTAGCGCCACACCGCGTCAGTGCTCGTTCAAAGACTAAACTGGCGGAGAGAGAGGGATTCGAACCCTCGGAACGCTTGCGCGCTCAACGGTTTTCGAGACCGTCCCGTTCAGCCACTCCGGCACCTCTCCGAGGGCCGACGGGGTAACGCTGACGAGAAATCACCGCAAGCCCTGTTTTTCATGCTTAAGAGGGTTTGACTCTGTGCCCTGTTTGGTGTTTATCCGCGCCTTCATGCCCGCGCCGGGTTCGGCAGCGGCTAAAGTTTCATTTTTTGAGTTCTGAGAAGGACGTGCGCCATGTTCGCGGTCATTAAGACAGGTGGCAAACAATATAAAGTTGCCGAAGGCGATGAGATCGTCATTGAAAAACTCGCCGCCGATGCAGGCGAAAGCGTCACATTTGAAGACGTTCTCATGCTCGGTGACGATAAGAAAGTCACCATTGGTGAGCCAATCGTAGCGGGCGCAAGTGTTGTTGGCACCGTGGCTGAGCAACGCAAAGGCGCCAAGGTCCTCATTATGAAAAAGCGCCAACGCAATACGTATCGGCGCAAAAAGGGACATCGTCAGCTCGAGACGGTCGTGACCATCGACTCCATTCTCGCGGACGGCAAAAAGGCACCGGCGAAGAAGGCCGCTGCGAAGAAAGCTGCGCCAAAGGCTGAGGAAGCACCGAAGGCCGAAGCTAAAAAGCCAGCCGCCAAGAAGGATGAGGCTGCAAAGCCTGCCGCTAAGAAGGCTGCGCCTAAGAAAGAAGCTGCACCGGCGAAAGCAGACGACCTGACCAAAATGAAAGGTCTCGGCAAAGTGTTCGCGGGCAAGCTGGAAGCTGAAGGCATCACCACTTTCGCGCAAATCGCGAAAATGAAGAAAGCAGACATTGAAGCGCTGGAAGAAAAAATCGGCGCCTCTGGTAAGTTTGAGAGCAACGACTGGGTCGCCCAGGCGAAAGAGCTCGCGAAGGGTTAAGTTTTCAGCTATAGGCTGAAGCAGAAGATTGGAGACCAGTTATGGCTCATAAGAAATCAGGCGGCTCGTCGAAGAACGGACGCGATTCAAATCCTAAATACCTTGGCACCAAGAAATATGGTGGCGAGCACGTGATTCCGGGCAACATCATCATTCGCCAGCGTGGCACCAAGACCTATCCAGGTCGCGGCGTTGGCATGGGTAAAGATCACACCCTTTACGCCCTCGTGGAAGGTAAAGTCGAATTTACGCGCAAGCGCGGCAACCGTCAGTTCGTGTCGGTGACGCCGCTTGCGGACGCAGCAGAATAGCGCGGTCGTAAAAGGCCGCCGGGTGGTGGCCAAAAAGTTCCAAAGGGAGGCAGGCCACTGCCTCCCTTTTTCTTTGCCTCCCTGATGGAGACATCAAATGGCGCGATCGTTTGAGTTTAAGTCTGAGCGTTTTCTAATGCGGCCGCCTGTGGCCAAAGATGCACGGCAAATTGCCTGCTGCGTGAATGATAAGACGATGGCGCGCAATCTGGCCCGCCTCCCCCACCCTTATGCGCCCAGTGACGCGTTAGAGTGGATTGCCTATGCCGACAAAGCGAGGGCACAGGGCAGTGAGTACGCCTTCGTCATCACCCATGTCGAAGCCGGCGTGATCGGCTCCGTTGGGTTCAATCGGGCGCGCGGCGAAGCCTGGGAGATTGGCTATTGGGTCGACCCAGCTGTTCAAGGGAAAGGCGTTGCCACCGAAGCCGCAACCGCCCTCCTCGCCTGGGGCAATCGTGAATTTGGCATCACCAAATTCGTCGCCGGTCATTTCCAAGACAATCCGGCGTCTGGACGTGTTCTGGAGAAGCTGGGTTTTGAACGTGTTGGCGAAAAGCAGCTCTACAGTTTAGCCCGGGGCGGAAAAGATCTAGCATGGCGATATGCGCTGGGTGCATCTGCGGATGTGGCCATGGGTGTGGCGCGGTGAGGGAAGTGTTATGGCGGATCCGATCATATTGAGGACACGGCGCATGCTGTTGCGCCCGCCATTCCTGGACGATGCTACGCAAATTGCAGAACGGATTGGCACGCGCGATGTGGCGTGGAATCTCGGACGTGCGCCATTCCCTTATCAAATCACCGATGCAGAAGACTGGCTGCAGCACGTCCCAGCAAAGTGGGATGAAGACACCGCTTATATCTTCGCCATGACATTGCCGGAAGATGGATTGATCGGCTGTATCAGTCTTCGCCTGGTGCCGATGGATGTTTGGGAAATCGGGTATTGGCTCGGCAAACCATGGTGGGGCCGGGGCTATACGAGTGAAGCCGCGGCAGCCCTGATGGATTGGGCCGAAAGCGAGCTTGAATTGTCGCGATTCGCATCTGGGCATTTTTCCGACAATCCAGCCTCTGGACGTATACTCACGAAGCTCGGTTTTATTCCTGCGGGCGAAACCGAATTGTTTGGGCTGGCGCGAGGGCGAAAGGATCCCTGTATGCGTTATGCCAAAGGCATAGAACCAGATCTCGCGATCAAGCTCGCGGCGCACTAGCGCAAAGCGCGCGCAAGCCGTTCGGGATTATAAAGTGAGCCCTGCTCTGCCGCACTCAGCGCGCGTGAAAGATCATCCAGCGCAGGCAAAACGACCATACGGTCTGCATCAGAAGCAATGTCGCGACTGAGCGCCACCAAGTCGGCACGAATCTCGGGATGCGCCGGATATCTTGCATGTATCCGCCCCAAAGCGGCGCGCATAGCATTCTTATAAGAGTCTGCGTATTCTTCTCGTACTAAGCCAACGCGGATCAAATCAATTTCAGATTGCCATGTTTGTGGTTCAATCGCGTTTACGTCACAGGCCGTATCATCCAAAGCGCGGATATATGCGGCAAGGTCTTCGATGACATGATCCTCGGGCGGTGTGCCTGAAAATTCTTCAACAATTTGTTCGGACAAGAAAGTTTCCAAGGCGCCTGGTGAGTCACGATCGACGAGACGGCGACCTTCCGCTTGCGCCAAATCTGGTATGGGAACCGGATTGAACACGTCATCCGCCCGGATTTTGGAAAACAGACCATGCGTGACGTCAGCGGTTCCGGGCGCGCCTGAAATGCCGGTAAACACAAAGGCATAATTGCCACGGCCATTGCGATGACACGCCGCGCAACTCAATTCCGCTTTTGCCGCTTGCCCGCCGAGCAGTAACGGGCTGGAAAACAACAAAGCCCCACGTTTGACTGAGATATCATCAGTCGTGGTCAAACAGGTCGCGGGTTGCTGCGTCAGGTGCGTGACGACGTCCGTGGAGTCGTCGATCCACGCCAAGGCTGCAATTTCAAATTCGGTCGACTCTGGCCCCGATGACGAACTCTGACAGGCGAATAAGCCCACCAAAAGTACACTCCCGAGGGCCCAACGCATCATGTGCGTGCGTTAGCGATCCACTCCGACAGTTCTTCCGTCTGTTCGCAACCGAAGGGGCAGAGCGTGTTCAACTTATCGAGCTGGGCTTGGGCCCGATCGAGATCACCCAATTCAACATAATATTCGCCCAGATACTCGTTCGCACTGAGATGGTCCGGTGCGATGCTGAGGGCCGCGGTGTAGAATGAAAGCGCGGTCTCGCGCTCGCCCATTTTACGATTGGCGAACCCGATATAGGTCAGAACGTCTGGATGTGGTCCAAGTATCGTTCCAGCTTCGCGTAGCTCAGCAATAGCCTCATCATAGGCGCCCAAATTGATCAAACGGAGCGCTTCGGAATAAAGAACATCGCCTGTTTGGAGGCTGACCTGCTGAACCACTGGCGCCAGGCTTGATGTTTCGAGGGGTTCAGCGTTGCCTCGGGCCGCTTCGATTTCGGCGATGGCGGCCGAAATATCTGCCGATTCAGGACAAGACGAAGCGCATGCTGTCGATGCGTCTGCTAGAGCAGCGAGCACTTCATCGGCTTTTTCTGGCTTTTCCAATTTCAGATAGGTCATGCCCAGTTTGGCATGGGCGCGATAAAGCTTCGCATCATACTTAACTGCTTTCTCAAGCGACTTCGCTGCCGCCTTATATTCTTCCTGACCGAGATGGGCGAGACCGAGCATATAGCGGGTATTGGCATCTTTCTTCGCGACTTTGGTGACGCGTTTGAAAGCTCGCTCAGCTTTCTTGTACTCACCCGCTTGAAGGGCCTCGACACCGGATTGATATTCTTCAACCGGATCATAGCTCGGCGCGGAACTGCTCGGGGACGATGACCCTGAACCGCTGCCGCCCGCCATGGCAGGGACCCCGCTAAACGCTATCGCGGCAACTGCAACTAAAAGGGCTCGTTTCATGGCTCGTCCTCCGATTGGTGTTTCTACTTATCTATACTCTCGCGGATATTCGGCCAGTGTCCATGCCTTGCTTTTCAAGTCTGCGTGATCTGCGACGCAGCAAAGCGTGCAGGCATGGCTCGCTTTTATGGACGCGATCGCTTATGAGGGCGCGATGAAATTCCTCGACCAAACCAAAATCTATGTCAAAGCCGGTCATGGCGGAAATGGGTGCGCCTCTTTCCGACGCGAAGCCTATGTCGAATTTGGCGGTCCAGATGGCGGGGATGGCGGTCGCGGCGGGCATGTTTATGTCGAAGCCGTCGAGGGGCTCAACACGCTGATCGATTATCGCTACCAGCAGCACCATAAAGCGGAACGTGGCGGCCACGGCATGGGTAAGCAGCGGCATGGCCGTGGCGGTGCAGATAAAACGCTTAAAGTCCCCGTCGGCACGCAGATTTATGAAGAAGATCGCGAAACACTCATCGCCGACCTCACCGAAATTGGTCAGCGCGTCATGGTCGCTGAGGGCGGCAATGGCGGTTGGGGAAACATGCGGTTCAAGACCTCGACCAATCAAGCGCCGCGCCGGGCCAATCCGGGCGAGGCGGGTGAAGAGTTTACGCTTTGGCTGCGATTGAAACTGATCGCGGATGCTGGCCTGTTAGGCCTACCTAATGCCGGAAAATCGACCTTTCTGAGCCGCGCGACGGCAGCCAAACCGAAGATTGCCGACTATCCCTTCACGACCCTGCACCCGGGTCTCGGCATTGTCGATTTGGGCACTGGTGCACGATTTGTCCTGGCGGACATCCCGGGTTTGGTCGAAGGCGCCGCCGATGGTGTTGGCCTCGGTCACCGGTTCTTGGGCCATGTCGAGCGATGCAAAGTCTTGCTCCACCTCATCGACTGCACTCAAGACCATCCGGACCAGGCCTATCGGACCATTCGCGAAGAGCTTGAGGCGTACGATTCAGAGCTTGCAGCAAAACCCGAAATTGTTGCGCTCTCCAAGGTCGATGTATTGGACACCGAAATGGTCGACGAGCAAGCCGCCATATTGAAGGCTGAATGCGGGCAAGACCCATTGCGTATTTCGGCTGTGGCAGGCACCGGCGTCAAACACGCGCTTGGCCTCATGCTCAAAGAACTTGGTCAGATCGCCGAATCTGAAATTGAGGATGACGAAGCGTCCGACTCCTGGAGCCCACTGGGATGACCCGCGTCCATTCCATTGGATCTTTCGACAAAGCCGCTCGCTTGGTCGTCAAAATCGGCTCAGCTTTGATCGCGACTGACGGGCAACCACGCCAAGCTTGGTTGAGCAGCCTCGCCGCGGACTTAGCCGAAAGACGTGCGGCAGGGCAAGAAATCGTGCTGGTCTCATCCGGCGCGATCGCTCTGGGCCGCCATTTCTTGGGGTCGGACCGCCCTCGGAAACTCGATGAAAAACAGGCAGCTGCAGCGCTTGGGCAGCCTCTTCTTATGCAGGCCATGGGACAGGCTTTTGCACCCCATGAAATTACAGTGGCGCAAGCGCTGCTGACGCTCGACGACACCGAGAATCGACGCCGCTGGCTCAACGCGCGCGCAACTTTGGATACGCTGCTCAACGCTGGGGCGCTGCCCATCATCAATGAGAATGATTCTGTTGCCACCGATGAGATCCGCTTTGGCGACAATGACCGTCTCGCCGCTCGAGTCGCGCAGATGATCGGCGCGGACTTATTGATCCTGCTATCGGATGTCGATGGATTATACACCGCTGACCCGCGCAAAGATCCATCCGCCGCCCACATTGCCGAGATCGACGCTCTAACATCGGAGCATGACGATATGGCAGGTGACATTAATCAAAACGCTGGTCTTGGTAGCGGCGGCATGGTGACCAAACTTGCGGCCGCACGCATTGCTCAAGCGGCTGGATGCACCACGATTATTACCCTTGGCGCACCAGAGAACCCCATTCGAGCCCTGCTCGCGGGCGGTCGCGCAACCTGGATCAAATCCGACTTAACCCCAGACAAAGCGCGTGAGATCTGGCTCAAAGGCCATCTCACTCCTGAAGGCGCGGTCTATATCGACGCTGGGGCGCAAACCGCTTTGGGGCAAGGCGCAAGCTTGCTTCCCGTCGGAGTCACCCGCGTAGAAGGTCCGTTTATGCGCGGCGCTGCCGTCGCCATCAAAGCACAAGACGGCCGGACCATAGCAAAAGGCGTCACCGCCTATAGTTCAGAAGACGCGGCACGCATTGCTGGACTTCAATCAGATCAGATTGAACAAGAATTAGGCTATCGCGGTCGTCCAGCCCTCGTCCATCGCAATGATCTCGTGCTTGAGAATTGAGATTGAATTCAATCGCTTGACTTGCGCCGGTAAGACCGGTCCATTGAATTTATGGATGGATCGCCAAACCTCGCCAAACGGATTGGACTTTGGCTAGGGCCCGCCGCGGCGACCCTATTCCTTCTGATTGGCGCACCTGAGGGGCTCAGCTTTGCCGCATGGGCGACGGGCGCCTTAATGATTTGGATGGCGGTTTGGTGGGCGACCGAGCCGATACCCATTCCAGTCACGTCGCTTTTGCCGCTTGTCGTCCTTCCGCTCATCGGCGCGGGCACCACACGCGAGGCCGCCATTGGCTATTCGCACCCGATCGTCCTGCTCTTGCTTGGCGGCTTCATCATCGCCCTCGGCATTGAACGATGGGGGCTGCATAAGCGGATCGCGCTGAATATTGTCTCGCGTGTCGGATCACATCCTGCCGCGCTCATATTCGGGTTCATGATCGCCACAGCGCTTTTGTCCATGTGGATTTCCAATACCGCAACAACGCTGATGATGGTTCCGATCGCGCTTTCGGCGGCCACCGCCTTGAAGGATGATAGCGGTAAGTTCGTCGTCGCGCTGCTCCTCGGAGTTTGTTACGCCGCCTCGATCGGAGGTGTGGCCACACCGATCGGAACGCCAACCAATTTGATCGCGATCAATTGGTTAGAAGAGAATACCGGTGCGACGATTGGGTATGCCCAATGGATGAGCTTCGGCTTACCCGCCATGTTGCTGCTTGTGCCGCTGGCTTGGTGGGCAGTCACGCGAGGTTTGCCGCATTTGGCCAATTCTGGTGCGGCTTTGGACGAAGTGGAGAGACAACGGAGCGCGCTTGGCGGCATCTCGAAACCCGAAGCCCGTGCCGCTCTAATATTCGGCGTCGTGGCGTGTTGTTGGGTATTGCGCGTACCCGCTCAATTAATGGCGCGAGATGCAGGTTTGGAGCTGCCTTGGTTGATGGCGGTGACCGATATGGGCATTGCCATGGCCGGCGCGATTGCGATGTTCTTAGTTCCAGCCGGCGACGACAAACAACGCGCCATTTTGAATTGGCAAGAAGCCGTCAAACTCCCCTGGGGGGTGATCATACTGTTCGGTGGCGGCATTAGCTTAGGGCAAGCTGTGACACGTACAGGCCTGTCGCCATGGATTGGCGACCAATTGGCCAATTTATCCGTCCTGCCACCTATATTCTTTATCGCTGTGGTGGTCGCACTGGTGATTTTCTTGACCGAACTGACCAGCAATGTTGCGACAATGACCACGCTGGCCCCTATTCTTGGCGTCTTGGCAGGTGCTGTTGGCGCCGCACCTGAGAGCCTTTTGGCACCGGCCGCGGTCGCTGCGAGTTGTGCGTTTATGTTGCCGGTGGCAACAGCCCCAAATGCGATTATCTATGCCACGGATAAAGTTCCGATCGGAACGATGATATCGCGCGGTTTGCGGATCAATTTGATCGGAATCGCCGTGATTACCGTAATTGGGTTCTGGCTCGCCCCAATGGTCTTGTAGGTCTATTTGCAAGCGCAGGCAGCGTCTTCTTCGAGTTCGCCAAAGCCGTCTTTGAACAATTGTTCGACCGCGTCTAAGGCGGCGCCAGCGCCGTCGCCTTCAGCGCTGAGCTCGACTTGATTGCCAATCCCCGCGCCCAAGCAAAGCAGGTCCATAATGGACCGGGCATCGGCGCTTTCACCTTCGAAACTCACCGTGACCGTCGATGGCAATTCGATGGCAAGCTTAGCCAGTTTGGCGGAGGCTCGGGCGTGTAAGCCCTTGCGGTTGATGATCTCAATATGTCGCATTTCTCTACTCATTTCGATCGGCTCATCACTTGCGAACCAATCCTTATGTAACGCTTACCCGCATCACTCGCTGCCTGAACCGCCTCATCTAAAGTGAGATCGGCTCGAATTTGTGCCAAATGGATCAACATTGGGAGATTGACGCCACCAATGACATCAATCTTGCCGTCGGCTAAATTCGAGAGGGCCAAATTTGACGGCGTACCGCCAAACATATCGGTCAAAATGATCACGCCCTTGCCTTTATTACAGGCTTTCACACGATCCCGGATTTCGTCGCGACGTTGATCGATATCGTCTTCAACTTCGATCGAAAGCGCTTCAAAAGCGTCTTGTTCACCGACCACATGTTCGGCTGCGCGCACCAATTCGTGCGCTAGTTTTCCGTGGCTGACGACGACGATTCCGATCATGGGACCGTTCCAGTTACCGATACTACACTGAGAAGCTGACACTACAAAGGTTAACGTCAAGTCAGTTTTGACATTGCGACCTCATCTTGCTTTTCGCGTGTGATCGAACTGTCACGACTCGTTTTCGTGCACCGAGTCAAAAAATTCCTCATAGAATTCATCTGCTTCGACCCGCAATGGGCCGAGCTCGACCTGGAGCCCCGCCTCACGAAGCCGTGTCAGACCACCACTGCCCAACGGATGCGGATCCCGCGTCGCGATGATGATTTTGGCCACGCCCGCATCTATCAGGCGCTGTGAGCACGAGGCTGTCCCACCGGATCGTTCGCGGCAAGGCTCCAAAGTGACATAAGCGGTGCCGCCCGCCGCAGCCCCAACTGGCAAGCGAGATAAAGCCAATTCCTCGGCATGGGGGCGCCCGCCATCACCCGTGGCGGCTTCGCTGATTTTCAGACCTTCTCTATCCAAGATCACGCAGCCAACGCTCGGATTAGGCGCGGTTCGTCCGGCTTGCATTTTGGCAAGCTCCATGGCCCGTCGCATATGCAGACTGTGCGCACTCATTCGAACACCACTGTGCGTTTATCGTTGAGGAAGACACGGCCTTCCGCGTGTGCTCTCACTGCGCGCGCCAAAACGCGCGCTTCAATGTCTTTGCCCAGTTCAGCCATTTTCTCCGCCGACAGGCGATGGTCGACGGGAACCACGTCTTGAGCAATGATCGGGCCTTCATCGAGATCCGCCGTCACAAAATGGGCGGTCGCTCCAATCAGTTTCACCCCGCGCTCGTGCGCTTGGTGATAGGGGCGGGCGCCTTTAAAACTGGGCAGCGCGGAATGGTGGATATTGATACAGCGCCCCGCCAAAGTTCGGCAGAGCTCATTAGAGAGGACCTGCATATATCTCGCCAAGACCACCAGATCGGACTTCGTTTCATCGATCAACTCAAGCAATCTCGTTTCCGCGTCCGCTTTTGTTTCGGGTGTCACTGAAACATGGTGGAACGGCAAATCATGGCGATCTGCGTGCCATTGCGTTGTCGTATGGTTCGAAACGATTCCTACAATCTCGGCCCCTAACCGGCCGCGGCGATGGCGATAAAGCAAGTCATTCAGGCAGTGATCGCCCTTCGACACTAAGATCAGAGCCCTCGGTCGTTTTTGCTCCGGGCGTAAGGACCATTCCATATCGCGGCGCGCGGCTAAGGCGGCAAAGCCATCCCGAAATGCCGCTTCGTTGAAGCCTGGTTCAGCTTCAAAAGTCGCCCAAATGAAAAAACGGCAGCTCTGCGGATCACCAAAATCATGGTTCTCTGTGACATTGACCCGATGACTGGCCAAATGACTCATGACATCGGCGAGAATACCAATGCCATCCGGCGCGGCGGCGCGAAGAATGTAGCGCTCTCGGCTCAAGGCAAGTCAGGCAAATCTTTAGCGCGCTCTTGATCGAGATAGCGCGCCGCGGTGGGTCGTAAGTCATCGTTCAGGTCGATCAACAATGGATTACCCGTCGGGATTTCCAAACCGGTAATCGTCTCATCAGCAACCTCGAACAAATGCTTCACCAGGGCTCTCAGTGAATTGCCATGCGCGGAGATAATCGTGTCCTTGCCGCTCTCCAAGACCGGGCAAATGGCGCTGTTCCAATACGGCAAAACCCGCTCGAGCGTGAGCTTCAAACTTTCAGCTTCAGGCACAGGGACGCCATCATAGCGCGCCTCGTCGGCCAGATTATACGGGCTATCCGATGCGAGAGGCGGTGGCGGGATATCATAAGAGCGCCGCCAAATGTGGACTTGGTCTTTGCCATGTTTCGCGGCAGTCTCCGCTTTGTCCAAGCCCGTCAGGCCGCCATAATGCCGTTCATTGAGGCGCCAATGCTTTTCCACTGGGATCCAGGCGCGGTCCATCGCCGCCAAGCCTAACCACAATGTGCGAATGGCGCGGGTTTGATAGCTCGTGAATGCAAATGTGGGCGAGAGGCCTTCGGCTTTGATCAGCACGCCCCCCTTATGCGCTTCGGCTTCGCCTTTTTCGGTCAGATCGGCATCCCACCATCCGGTGAACCGGTTTTCGAGATTCCATTGGCTTTGACCATGGCGCGTGAGAATAAGCTTCGGCATATAATGTATTCCATTAAAACAAAGATAGGCTGCAGTCTCAGCCGGGTTGAGGGTCGCGTTTCGTTGCAGGCGTTGCTATCAGAGGCGAGATGGGATTGCTACCCAATCGATTCGTCGTCTTCGCCGCAGGATAAAGAGTTTGAGAGACCAAGTATTCTATCCTCTGATTGGATTGGTGGTTGTGGCCATGATCACCAGTGCGCTTTGGCTCGGGTGGCAGAAACCACAATGCGGCCCATTTGGAGGCGCAGATGGCCCTGAAGATTACAGCCTGATTATCCTATCCGGCGAAGATTTGTGTCGGATGGAAGCCTATCTTGGGTATGATCTCGAACTTGAAGATGAGGTGCTGACCATTCGCGCTGAGCAGGACGCAAACCTTCCTGATGCTCAACGCAATGCGCATTTTCGATTGGGACCCGACCTTGAGACTGTGTATGCGGGACACAAGCTCCGCATCTCCTTGACGGTAAAACCAACAGATGGCGCAGGCGCGGAAGCGTTCGAATTTAATTACTCAGCGGGCAAAGCAGGTGATTCAGGGTGGATACGGTTCGACCTGAAACCCGAATGGGACACATATACCGCTGAAGTCGACGTGCCGCGTAAACTGCTCGAGAACAATGTCGCGCTCGACTATATCTCGGTTCGCCCGGTCGTTCCTGAGAAGACCCGCGGTATTGAACTTCGAGAAATTCGCTTCCGCCGTTTAGGTCAGTGGTAAGCCATCGCTATGTCGTTAAGCTGGCCTCGACCACACTGACCACATCATCTATAATTTCCGTGATTTGGAAGTCTTTCGGCGTATAGACCCGGCGCACACCCATCTGGCGAAGCGCTTGTTCGTCCTCGAACGGAATGATCCCACCCACCACGAGCGGCACAGTCTCTAGCCCGGCCTTTTGCATTTCCGCGAGCGTCTCCCGGACCAGATCCAAATGACTGCCTGATAGGATGGATAATCCAATGACATGCGCTTTGGCTGTTTTCGCTTGAGCGACAATATCCGCTGGGGTGAATCGGATGCCCTCATAGACGACATTCATGCCGCAGGCGCGGGCCCGGGCGGCGATTTGCTCAGCCCCATTTGAATGCCCATCCAGGCCCGGCTTGCCCAGCACATAGGTCAGGTCTCGCTGCAAACGGTCTGATAGGTTTTGCACACGCTGCTTTGTGGCTTCGATCGCGGCATCGCCGCCGGTATCGATAACGACACTGACCCCAGTCGGCCCGCGAAACTCTCCGAACACATCTCGCAACACCCCACCCCACTCACCGGTGGTGACGCCTGCTTTGGCGGCGATGATGCTGGGTTCCATAATATTCGCACCAGACGACGCCGCGGCGCGCAAGTCTGAAAGCGCAGATTGCGCCGCGCTTTCGTCGCGATCCCGGCGCCACTTTTTAAGCGCTTCGACTTGCTGTCGTTCGACCATCGGGTCGACCGTTTGAATCGCATCATTGCCCGCGCCAAGCGGGCTCTCTTCGGATTGCGTATAGGCATTTACGCCGACCACTTTTAGATCGCCGCTCTCAATTCCTTTGATCCGCTCTATATGCGCGCCAACCAAGCTCTCTTTCATATAGTCGACGGAATCGACCGCGCCGCCCATGCCATCAATCTTTGCGAGCTCTGCGCGCGCCTCGGATTTCAGATCGTCTGTTTTACCATCGATCACATGGCTACCATCGAACAAGTCTTCATATTCCAGAAGATCCGTTTCGAAAGCGAGGATTTGCTGCATCCGTAGCGACCATTGCTGATCCCAAGGTCGCGGCAATCCCAAGGCTTCATTCCAGGCCGGCAATTGTAGTGCACGGCACCGCGCCCGCTTGGACAGCGTCACAGCTAAGGCCTCAATGAGGATGCGATAAACATTGTTTTCGGGCTGCGGCTCGGTCAGGCCCAGTGAATTGACTTGCACACCATAGCGAAACCGCAGCGCTTTGGCGTCGCTAACCCCATAGCGGTCGCGGCCAATTTCTTCCCATAAATCTACGAACGCACGCATTTTGCAGAGTTCGGTGACGAAGCGGACGCCCGCATTCACAAAGAAGGAGATGCGCCCAAAAACCGTCGGGAAATCTTCATCGGGGACTTGCCCGCCCGCTTTCACGGCATCCAACACCGCACAAGCGGTTGCCAACGCATAGGCCAATTCTTGCTCCGGTGTCGCCCCGGCCTCTTGCAGGTGATAAGAGCAAACATTCATCGGGTTCCACTTCGGCACTTCTGTATAGCACCAAGAGATCATGTCGCTGATCAAGCGCATGCTGGGCTGGGGCGGAAAGACATAAGTGCCGCGAGATAGGTATTCTTTGATAATGTCATTCTGCGTTGTGCCCCGCAGTTTGGCCCGATCATCTCCACGTTCATCAGCGAGCGCGACATAAAGCGCCAGCAACCAGGCTGCTGGCGCATTGATCGTCATCGACGTGTTCATCTCCTCCAGTGGGAGAGACTCAAAAAGGACACGCATGTCACCGAGATGCCCAATGGGAACGCCAACTTTGCCAACCTCGCCGCGCGCCAAAATGTGGTCGGCATCATACGCCGTTTGCGTTGGAAGATCGAAAGCAATGGAAAGGCCGGTCTGTCCTTTTGAGAGGTTGGACCGATACAGCGCATTCGATTTTTCCGCGGTGGAATGGCCAGCATAGGTCCGGAAAATCCATGGCCGGTCTGGGCTATGTTGATAATGGGTGTCCGCCAATGCGATCTCCTGAACACGCTGCTGCATGCAAGATGCGGGAAGACCGTAATCGAGGCAAGCTTTCCCAGCGGTGACCCATATGCTTGCATAATTGCATAGAGGTCATGGCGAGATATGCAGTGAAATCATGCCGTTTTTGCTATATCTAGGACTTCTCTTTCGGAGTTCTCTCAAAATGACAGACATGATTGGCTTGGTCGCAGCAATGCTGACGACGATTTCCTTTTTGCCACAAACGCTGATGGTGCTGCGGACAGGACGCACAGATGGCATTTCGCTCTGCATGTACGCCTTGTTTACAACGGGTGTCGCGGGTTGGCTCGTCTATGGATTAATGGTGGGCAGTTTGCCGGTCATTATTGCCAATGCAGTCACGTTAGTCCTGGCAACAACCATTCTTGGCTTAAAGGTTCGCGCCGTTCTGGTCGCACAGCGTCAATTGCCAGCGCAGGCCTGATCGCGCTAGGGCTACACGAAAGCCTTCCTGGATTGTGTCATGCCCGCTGCCCTTTTGTTTCCAATCTTACTGCGTGTCGCGGGCCCGATCGCTTTCCTTTTTTCAGTCGCAACTGCCGGAATTTTGAATCGCAGTTTCATGCTGGTGCCGTTATTGGCCCTCGCCGCAACTCTGACGACCATTCTTATACGCCAAGTTACGCCCTCCCCGGCTTTGGAGCTAAAGGACATGCTGTCTGCGGAAGATGCGCCGAAGCCGAACAACCCGCTCCGGGGCATTATCCCGAGACTGGCGGGTGGCTTGGTGGGGTACGCGATTCTATTTGCCATCGCGGCCGGACTTGCCGCGATCTTTCAGACCACAGAGTTTGAGCCACAAGTGGCTTTGGCAGATGTTTGGTTTGCGATCATTCCCGCAATGATTGCTTTTGTTGGCGCCTGGATTTCTGCGCGCATCGGCGCCAATCAGATGGCTGGCATGATGTCGCAAATGCAAGAGGCGTTCTCGCAAATGCAGAACGGTCAGGCACAAAGCCATTCTGGTGAGGATGACGCTTTTACGTTCGAAGGCGAAGTGATCGATCCGGACAAACCAGACTCATAGCCAATGAAATTGAGACCTATCTGCGCCAATATAGGCATAATAGGCGGCTTGGACCTTGCGAGTAACGGGCCCGGGTTGTCCCCTCCCAATAAGGACACCATCGACGCTCAGGACAGGCGCAATCACGACGCCGGTCGAGCTGGTAAAAGCTTCCGCCCCTTGCTTCAACTCATCCAGCGTAAACGCCCGCTCTTCGATCTTGATCTCTGTTTTGTCGAACAAAGACAAAAGCGTTGCACGTGTGATTCCGGGTAAGAGGGCGGAAGAAAGGTCTCGCGTGATCAGAGTCCCGTCCGCTGTGACCAACCAGAGGTTTGCCGAGGCTGCTTCGGTCACAACGCCATCTTCGTGCAAAATGGCGGTGAATGCGCCGGCGCGCCGCGCCGCGCGATAGGCGAGCGTTTGTGTGACCAATTGCGTGGACTTCAAATCGCGTCTTTGCCACCGCGTATCCGCTACGGATATCGTGGTGATTCCATCTCTCGCCACATCTGTGATCAAGCGCTTGTGGGTTGCAAAGGCGAACAATGATGGGGTCAGTTGCTCGGGACCATAATAATCGCGCGGTCCCTGCATTCCTGCGCTGACATTGAGATAGATCAAGCCTTCATCGAGCTCGTTTCGCGCGATCATCTCCGCATGGAGCTCTCGCAGATCTTGCTTCGGCGGATCGATCTCGAGCCCTGCCAGGGTGCGTGACAATCGCTCGAGATGAAGGTCGAAATCGATCATTTTACCAGCATAGACAGCGGTGACTTCATAAGCCGATTGAGCAAACAGAAACCCGCGATCAAAAGGCGAAATACGGGCCTCCTGGGCCCGCATATATTCACCATCTAGATAGACCCATTCCGCTTGAGACATCCGATCCGCCATCTCCACACTGACCGCATTTAGCTGTGATTGGGTTGGAAAGATCAAGCCGTTTCAACACCCATTTGCAGCCCCGTTGTCTGCAAGCAAAGGCGCAAGTGATCGAGGCGTTCTGAAAGAATTTCGCGCCATCCGGGCCCCGGCGGCAAAGCGTGCCTGACCAGGAAAGATGCGTCTGCTCCGGCTGGCATCTGTGCTCTGAGATCTCGCACATAACGACCGTCAAACTCTCCTTCATCGCTGCCCCCAAGCGAAACCCCAGGATCACGGCCGATAAGATAGCCGGTAGGCGTGCGTTGAAACCACGCTCCGCCAAGTGTTTGGCGGTCGCCTGGCTCGGTCAGGGTGCGCTTAAGCTCATCCATCGCGTGACCCCGCGCATCACGGTCACCGCCGCTTGCGACCCGGGCCAACAGCGTGAGCAATCGCGCGCTGCATGGCGCGGCTCCGCTATCAATCGTTCCGTCTTGGCGAACGTCAATCAAGGATAGATCCTTGGCCAAGCCTTGATCGCTGATGGCGCGCTCTTTCTGCAATCGAACGATCGCCCGCTCAGCTAGGCTGCGCAGTGTCGGGTTCCGCGACAAAAACTGACGTACGCGAACCCGCTCGAAGCTCGGATTATGATTTGATGGATCATCGACCCATTCAATCTCAGCGGCGCGCAATACGGCTCGTAAATCTGACCGTCGCCTGGTTAATAGGGGGCGCAATAAGGAAAGACCGCGCCCCTCCGGCCAGATCGGAAAAGGTGCGCTGAGTGTCGGTCCGGCAACGCTCGCATCGCGGACACCCCGTCGCCGTCGCATAAGCGCAGTCTCAACCACGTCATCAAATGTGTGCCCGGTGAGCAAACAGCTTACGCCATCCATCTTCATCGCCGCGGCCAGCATCCGATAACGCGCCAAGCGCGCCGCGCTCTGCGTCGGCTTCGGTGCGTCCCATGTCAGGATTTGATGCGGGATCCCCCAAGCGCTACAGAGCTTCGACACATACTCTGCTTCTGATCGCGAGTCCGTGCGCAATTGGTGATCGACGGTATAGGCTTTGAGCTTTCGACCATTTTGCTTCGCCCAGTGATGGCAGAGATTTAGTAGCGCCAAGGAATCGCCACCGCCAGAAACGGCGACCGCGATCGGCGCAGAGGGACTGCTACTGAATCGATCGATCAGCGCGGTGAAATCAAGTTCACCCCACACGTGACCTAGCTATCACAACCAGAGCGAACGCGCTCACCGGCCGCCAAATTCTTCGTCACGCCAGAGGCATTCGGATAGCGCTGCGGCAATAGGTTGAGGGCATTACACGCCTGTTCGGTGTTTCCGACCAAGCGCATAGAGCGTGCGAGTTTCGCTAGGGCTTCTGGCGCACGCGGGTCATCCGGGTAGGATCGGATCATATCCGTATAGGCCTCGCCCGATTCAGGATAAGCTTCTTGTTGATAGAGCACTTCGGCCAGCCAATATTGTGCTTCACCGGCCTGTGGATCATCACCAAATTGATCGAGGAAAGAGCGGAACGCCAATTCTGCGCCGGGATAATCAAACTGTAAGAGTCGCGATTTCGCCTCCGCGAACAGTGAACCCGCATCTCCTGGCAGCGAACTCGCGGGCAAAGACCCGAGTGATCCTTGCGGTAATGGCTCACCATTCGGCCCAATCTGCACCGGGGCTTCTGCCCCTGGCGCCTCGACCCGTCTGATAATTCGGGTTGGACCCGTCGTGGATCCCGCTTCGGCATCTGCGATCGCGGTATCAATTTGATCGGCCACAAGATCAGTGGCGGTATCTCCAGTTTCAGCAAAACCTTCTTGTGGCACATCGGCTGCACTGGTCGACAAGAATGCCGGCTCGGGCTGCAAGGCCGCGAGTTGTTGATTCAGGTCAGAAATGGTTTTCTCTTGCTCTGAGATTCGGCCTTCAAGTCGGGTAATCAAACGCTCGAGCTCGGCATCATCGCTTTGCATGCGATTAATTTCATCGCGGCTCTCAGAGAGTAGGAATTCTAAGGTTTCAACTTTACCATTGAGGCGCGCCTTATCGGACTCGATACCGGTCATTCGGGCGCGCAATTCGGCATTGCTGGCGCGAATTTCTTCGACGGTGGCAGCCAATTCACCGCTCGTCACGCCTTGGACGATATCGGCCTGGCGTCTTTGCGCATCCGCGTCGGCTGGAGCCATCAAGACAATAGAGGCCAAGCCAGCAATCAAACAAGAACGCACCATATCGAATCGACTCCCGCTTCAGGTCAGTAGAATTTGAGATAGATATGAAAAGGCCGGGGCCAAAATGTGACGCCCGGCCAAATCAATTGCAGTTAATGCTGTTTGGGCTTAGCCAACCACACCAGAAATCAGCTGTGTGAAGCCGTTACGGTTCTGTGCCCAAGCTTCTTCCGTAGACCCAAGCGCCAGTGGACGCTCTTTACCGTAAGATACGGTTTGGACACGGGCGGGATCAACTCCGAGGTCGACAAGATAGTTCTTGACGACAGATGCACGGCGCTCACCCAAAGCGAGGTTATATTCACGGGTACCGCGCTCATCACAGTTACCAGCGACGAGAATGTTCACGTCTGGATAAGTGCTCAGCCAAGCGGCCTGACGGCGTAGGATTGCCTGTGCGTCAGCGCTGAGGCGGTACTGGTCAAGGTCGAAATAGACGCGATCGCCAACGTTTACCTCGAAGTCTTCCAAAGACCCTTTTACTGGACCCGTTGGCATCGGTTCCACCGGCTCTGCGATGACTACCGGCTCGGGCTCGGGCTCAGGTTCTGGCGCTGGTTCTGGCTCAGCGACAATGACTGGCTCCGGCTCAGGCGGGGTTGCGCATGCTGCGACGCCGAAAAATACGGCGATCGTCGCAGCTGACGTCATAAGCTTTCGCATGTTGTTCTCTCCTTGCTTACGCGGACTGGGGTGCCTTTAAGCACATTAAATGTCAACTTCGTGTCACCGTATACTCATTTTTTCGGTGATTTGGAAAGATTACTGAGATTTTAGCCTGAAAAATCTACGTTTTAGTCGAGTAGAGGCGACCAAGCGGGATCTGATGCATCTGTTGGGGTCACCAAGGGGCGCAGATTGCGGCCCGTCAGGTCAACGGACCACAAAGTCGGTGAGGCGCCAGGCGAAGGTTCCCGGAAAAACGTGATCACGCGGCCATTTGGTGACCAATCCGGGCCTTCATCCAAATACGACTCGGTCAAAAGGCGCTCGCCGCGTCCATCAATCCCGATCACCCCGATATGGAACCGACCGCGGCTTTGTTTGGTAAACGCGATCAAGTCGCCGCGTGGGCTCCAAACAGGTGTGGAATAGCGGCCTGACCCGAAAGTGATTCGACACGCAACGTCCCGGCCGCCCGACGGACAAGTCCGGGGCGTGCCATTGGTATTCATGATGTAAAGCTGCGGACTCCCGCCCCGGTCGGAGTTGAAGACGATTTGACGTCCATCCGGAGACATGGACGGCGACGTGTCAATCGCTGGATGATCGGTCAAGCGACGGTTTTGTCGAGTTTGCAAGTCCATCAAATAAATATCGGAATTACCGTTCGTGGCCTGGGTCAGCAAAACCGAGCCGCCATCGCGCGAGAAGCGCGGGGCGAAGGTCATGTTGCGGAAATTGCCAAGGACTTCCTGACGCGCACGGCGCAAATCGTACAAATAGACTCGCGGAATACCGCCTTCATAAGACATGTAGGTGATCTGCTGTGCGGTAGGTGAAAAGCGCGGGGTCAGAACCGTGAACGCGCCAGTGGTGAGATATTTCACATTGGCGCCATCCGCATCCATAATCGCCAAACGTTTGGTGCGCGCATTCTTGGGACCTGATTCCGCAATATAGACGATGCGCGTATCAAAATAGCCGTCCTCGCCTGTGAGGCGGCTGTAAATCGCGTCGGCAATTTTGTGCGCGATCCGGCGGACATCTTCGGGCGTTGTAGTAAAGCGACGTCCGGAAACCTGATTGCCATTCGAATCTTCGAACCGCATCAATTCTTCGCCATAGACATCCCACATCCGAACAGAGCCGCGAATGAGCTGATTGCCACCACGTTCAATTTGCTCAACCGTACCGACAACGAGCGCATCGGTTTGGATGATCTTCCAGTCGGCAAAGCGCGGCGCGACTTCGATATTTAGGTCTTTCTGAATATAGGCCTCTTCTGGCGTGATCACGAATAAGCCAGTGGATTCAAGGTCATTCCGAATAACATCACTGATCGTCTGCGCCACTTCAGGGTCAACGCCAATCGCTTCGAAATTGGGGATCGCCACGGGCGTGGGTTTAAATGTTCCGCGACCAATATTCACCTCAAGCTGGGCCATTGCGCACGGCGTCAATGCAGTAAGCAGCAATATGAAAGCTACAACTATTCTGTTCATCATTGCGGGTCTCCGTGTTCGGTTCTAGCTATCCGGCTCAAATTCTAGGCCAAGGTTGATATTGATCTCGCGCCAATCGTCATAGTCATCTTTTGGCAAACGGTAAGGGGCGCATTTTTCGACCGCCCGCAAGGCGCGATCGACAGCTGTTCCCATTGGTGAGTTTCCAAGTGGACGCCGCGCAGGTTGGATCAGATCCAAGGATTGTATCGTACCGGTCTGTGTGAGCTCGACCTTCATACGGACGTTCAGTCGCTCTGGGTACGGCTGATCATCAACACCTTGCCAGCATTCTTTGACTCGGTTGTACATCAAAGTTTCGAGTCGAATGATATTCGCATTACGCTCGCCAGCACCGGGTTGATTCCGTGTTTCGGCCGGTTTTGGCGCGTTCTCTAGCGCTGTCTCAGGTTCAGGCGTGACCGGCTTTGGTTCTGGACGTTTCTCGCGTGTCGCGCGTTCACTCTTAAAGGTCGAATCGCTCTGATTGAGAAAATCCATCAAATCATCATTCGGCCGTCGCGGCGCGGGATCCGGCTTTTTCTCTGGCTCAGGCTCAGGTTCGTCTTCTTCTTCGGGCCGCTCAGGCTCAAAGTCAGGCAATAGGTCTTCGGGATTCTCTTCTGGCGGCGCAGCTTCGATATCCGTGACATCTTGCTCGGCTTCTGGAAGCTCTTCTTCGATTGGGTCTTCAGGAACCTCTTCGGGCTCTTCGGGTTCCTCAGGCGCGGCGTCTTCGGGCTCTTCCGGTTCGGTTTCAACCAAGGGCGCAATGTTCGTAATCTCGCCAATCTCCGCGAAATTGACATCCACAGCTTCCAGTTCAGTCGCGAGGACGCGCGTGCTCGTGCCCCAATAGGGAAACGTCACATAAGACGCCCCGATCACAGCGGCATGCGCGATAATGGAAGCTGGGAGGCCGCGGATCATACGCTACTGAGTCCCTTCCACACGTGATTTGGGATCGGTGACCAAAGCAATATTGGTGAAGCCCGCATTCTTCATTTGCGTCATCACGGCTAGAACTTCGCCATAAGCGGCATTTGTATCGCCCTGCAGGAAGATACGCTCTTCATAGCCTTCGCCGGCAATGGCCAGCAATTTCGAGGTCAGCTCCTCAAGCTCAATCTCTGTCTCAGAGATATAAACTGTCGCGTCTTGGGTGACCGTGACCAGAAGCGGTGTTGTGCGCGGGACGGTGAGATTGCTCGTCGCCGCTTTCGGCAAGTTCACTTCTACACCGCGTTGCAGCGCCGTCGCTGTGATCATGAAAATGATGAGAAGCACCAACATGACATCCACCATGGGCGTCACATTGATATCGGCGGTAAAGGTGCGGCGGCCGCGGCTGCGACCAGAGGATCCAAGCGTCGCCATTAGATTGGTCCATCACTGGCACGACGCGACAAGCGAACCAGTAAGTCTTGGCTAAACGCGTCGAGCATGTCGGCATAGCGGTTCAGGTCGCCAGAGAATTTATTGTAGAAGATCACTGCCGGGATCGCTGCGATCAGACCGAGGCCCGTCGCGAACAAGGCCTCCGCAATGGGCCCGCCAACCACGGCGAGGCTGGTATCTTCCTGCGCACTAATGTTCAGGAAGGCGTTCATGATTCCCCAAACCGTACCGAACAGGCCGATATAGACGGAGGAAGAACCGATCGTTGCCAGCGCGCCAATGCCGTTCGAAACATTGCCCACTTCGCGATCCACCGTCGCTCGCAATGACCGTTCCGCCCGCGCGACCAAAGCAGCATGCTCACTTGGCGAAACAGATTTCGCATCGCGCCATTCACGTGAGATGGCGGCGAAGAGTTTCGCCCCGGCATTGTTCGAGCTTTGACCTGGGCGCAATTCATATTCATCGGCGCGGCCATTCCAAAAGGCTTCTTCAAACTCTTTAGCTTTTTTGCGCGCGCCACCTATGGCGAAGAATTTTTCCGTGACCACGGCCCAAGACCAAATACTGGCAATGACGAGCGCGATAAGCACGGCTTTGACCACTGGATCGGCCGCCAGAAGCAGCTCCACCATGGAGAAGGCGCCCTGGGTGTGAACATCAGCCATCGCTTCAGGATTCATAAGCGTGTCCCAATCTTTCTGATTTGCGGCCAACGCCGACTTTACAAACTCGTGTTTCTATCCGCGGAGAATCGGGCGGAAACGTGACGTTTCGCCTTGTTATCTGCAATGTTCATGGGAATGCTGCGATTGGGTTAAGGAATCCTGGATTGTGGTTAACTTATGGGCCGAAAGCTTGCTTTTTTGTTCATTTAAGGCGACCCGATTGAGCGGGAGGTAGAGTGAACATGACTGGCTATGTGCTTTATGGCAGCGATATGAGCTATTTTTCTGGCAAGGCACGCGCCTATTTACGCTGGAAAGGGATAGACTTCACCGAAATCGCGCCGACGCCGGAGGTCATGAAATCCGAAATCATCGCGAATATTGGCTGGCCCGTGATTCCGGTTCTGAAGACTCCCGAAGGCGAATATGTTCAGGACACCGCCGATATTATTGCCCACTTTGAGCAGAAAGGCGGCGCCCCGTCGGCGCTCCCGCCACTGCCCTTGCAACTTATGGTCACCTTCCTTCTGCAACTCTATGCCGATGAGTGGCTGACACTGCCTGCGATGCATTATCGCTGGAACCATAATGAAGACTGGATCTATGGCGAGTTCGGCAAGAATGCCGCGCCCAACGGCACGCCAGAAGAACAATATGAAGCCGGCAAAAAAGTCGGCCAGCGCTTCCGCAGCTTTGTCCCCATGCTGGGCGTCACGCCAGAAACCGCACCGGGCGTCGAAAAAGCCTATGAGCAATTCTTAGCGGATTTCTCTGCCCATCTGAAAAAGCTGCCTTACTTGCTCGGCACGCGCGCAAGCTATGCCGACTTTGCCATGATCGGCCCGCTCTATGCACATCAGTATCGCGATAAATTTTCTGGCGAGCATATGAAAGAGAAAGCGCCTCTGGTCGCCGATTATGTTGAGCGGGTCATTGCGGGCAAAGGTCAAACCGGCGCGTTTGTCGCCAATGATGACATCCCGAAAACGCTCCTACCGATTCTGAAAGCCGCCCTAGGCGAGCACATTCCCGTTCTATCCGCGACGATCGACAAGTATAATGAATGGGTCGAAACCGCCGAGCCCCGCGCCGAAGTTCCGCGCGGCGTCGGCATGGTCCCGTTCGCGACGGGGGGTCACGCCGGCATGATCTCCGCCCGGACCTTCTCTCTGCTCCGCCTGCAAGACGCTTTGGACGTCTATCAAATGATGATGCCGTCGGACCGCAAACGTGCAGATGCGATGTTGGCGGCGGTGGATGCCAGTGGGTTCAAATCGCTGCGAATTGATCCGCGCCTGACACGGCGGAATTATAAACTGGCGCTGGCTTAAGCCACATTCGATCAAGTGGGGGGACGATCAACCGTTCTTCGTCGCTGGTGACCCAGCTTCTTGAAAGCGGGAAAACTCAGCGACCAATCTCAATGTAATTCCACTCTAAATATGCAATGTAAGCAAAATCGAACATCAGAACAAAAAACAGGCTGAGTGATAGAAACTTGAGGAACTCAACAAATTTCCTCTCGCTAAGCTGCTTGTCTTTGACTCGCGAAAGCTGAAGCTCCACCTCTTTCGATCTCTCTTCTACATGATTCACAATTTCTTTGGGAAGATTTCGGAGCTGGGGATAAACGCCGCCCCGCTCAACAGCTTTCAGATGCGCAATAGTCTCTGCTCTGACAAAATCGGAAACCGAAACATTCAATCTCTCTTTGTCTTTGTCGGTCAAATTGCCGTATCTTTGGGAGATCGTTTCTCTGATCAATTCACGCTGATTAGGGTCGATTTCAGGTTGCAAATCATCAGATATATTTTCTATCGCTCGATCCAGCAGGCCATTTATTTCCCGCTCAAGGCGTTGCGTTCGAAAGTGAGTAGAAAACAAGAAATAGTATGCGATGAATAGATCAATGACCCAAAGCGGTAAATCGAATCCAGTGACAGCTGAAATGGCGTCAATGATAGGATACGTCAATTGATGCCAGGCGGCCGCCAGAACAATCAACACTAAGCCAATTAGTTGAAGTATCTGCGCAAAGAACGTCGGCATCACATCGACGAGCGCGCCAAAAGCATCCCTGAGGAATTGTCGCCCAGTTACAATACTTATTGTGGTCTCAATAATAATGATCCAACCAGCTATACTCATGCTTAGGTTGAACGGAGCCACTGCCCAATCTGGAAGCCGCTTCTCGACCCAGGTCTTTGCTTCAGTTGGGGAAACCAACATTGTCGGATTTGACTCTCAAGATTTGGTTAGGAACGCTCAAGTCAATTATTTTTGCAATAAAAATCAAATAATTCAACCGGCACCAGTCACGGATCATTTTAATTGATGATACTATCATTTGACCAATCAAAAAAGCCGCCCCATCCGGAGCGGCTTTTTCAATTCAGCTCTTAGCGAAAACCCTAGCCTTCGCCGCCTTCATCGGTCTCAAAACCGCGAATGCGGAGGAGCGGTTCGATGGTTGGGTCGGAGCCGCGGAAGAGGCGGTATAACTCATCCGCAGGGCGCAGGCCGCCGGACTCGTAGACCCATTTCTTCAAACGCGCGGCCAGTTCTGGATCCCAGATGTCGCCCGCTTCTTGGAAGGCGGTAAAGCCATCCGCGTCGAGAATCTCAGACCAGAGATAGGCGTAATAGCCAGACGAATAGCCAACCGGGCTGGAGAAGATGTGCGCGAAGTATTGGCTGCGATAACGCGGCTCAATCTCTTCAATCAGGCCATAGCCTTCGAGCACTTCTTTTTCGAAGGCGCGCGCATCGGTGATCGCCAGGGCTTCCTCATGGCTGAGGCGGTGCCAAGCCAAGTCGAGCAAGGAGGCGGCGATAAACTCAGTCGTGCGGAAGCCTTGATTGTGGTTGGACGCTTGGCGCATCTTCTCGATCAGCTCGAGCGGGATCGGCTCACCCGTTTCATAGTGAAGCGCATATTCCGCCAACATTTCTGGCTCACCCGCCCAATGCTCAAGGATCTGGGCTGGGAATTCGGTATAGTCACGCGGGCCATCAACGCCTGAGAATTCAGAATATTTGATCTGCGTGATCAGGCCGTGCAAACCATGCCCAAATTCGTGGAAGAAGGTCTCAACCTCGCTGAAATTCATCAGCGTTGGATCATCGCCTGCCGGTGTGATCAGGTTCAGATTGTTGGTGATGATCGGACGGACTTCGTCGGCATCATCATAATTGGTCGATGGTCGATAGGTGCTCATCCAAGCGCCGCCGCGCTTTGAGTCGCGCGCATACATGTCCATCATGAACAGGCCGAGATGTTCGCCCGTCGCTTTGTCTTTGACATCATAAGCGGTGACGACCGGGTTCCAGCCTTCAACATCAACGTCTTCCAAAGTGATGTCGAACAAGCGTTCGGCCATGCTCCACGCCCCGGCGCGGACAGCAGAAAGTTCGAAATAAGGCTTCAGGACATTGCCATCGAAATTGTATTTCTCTTGGCGCACCTTCTCGCTGTAATGCCACCAATCGTGACCGGCGAAGGTGAATTCGTCCCCGATCAGCGCTTGCATTTCATCGCGCTCAACCTTCGCTTGGGCGAGGCCAGGTTCCCAGACACGGACCAAGAAGTCTTCCACTGTCTGTGGGGTGCGGGCCATATTATATTCGAGAATATAATCAGCATGGCTGGCATAGCCGAGCAGTTCGGCTTTCTCAGCGCGCAGTTGCGCGATCTTGATCAGCAGCGGGCCATTGTCTGTGTCGCCCTCGGTGGCACGAAGGCGATAGCCGTCAAACATTTGCTGACGCAAATCACGGTTCTCAGACTGCGCCATGAAGGTCTCGTAGACGGACCGGTCGACGGTCAGGATCCACTTATCGCCATCTTGCAGCGCCGCTTTGAAACTGTCGGACAGTCCGGCCAATTCGGCTTCGTCGGTGATTTCGAGCTTAAACGCCTTGGTGGAGGCGAGCAGGTTTTGCGAGAATTGCGTGGTCAGCCCGGACAATTCTTCATTGATCGCGGCCACTTTCTCTTTCACCTCAGCGCTCTGCGTGGCGCCGGCGCGCTCAAAGCCGCGATAGGTCAGTTCGATCAAGCGCAGATCTTGCTCATCCAGCGCCAAGGTCGGCGCAGCATCGCGGACAGCGCTCACACGCGCGAACAAAGCCTCATTAAAACTAATGGAGTCACCCACTGCTGTGACCTTTGGCCAAATCTCTGTCGCGAGACCCTGCAGCGTTTCATTCGTATCGGTGCCGGTAATGTTCGAGAAGACGAGCGAGACTTTTGTCAGCGATCCACCGGCTTTGTCCAAAGCGACAATCGTATTCTCAAAGGTTGGCGCATCAGGATTGTTCGCGATGGCGTCAATTTCGGCTTCAAGCTCGGCGATGGCGGCTTCAACAGCCGGCATAAAGTGCTCGTCCTGAATCTCAGCGAAAGGCGGTACACCATAGGGCGTGTCCCAGTCCTGCAGAAGTGGATTACTGGCCAACGCTTCAGCATCCACGCTTGCAGTTTCAACCTCAGTCGAGTCTGGAGCCGCGGCATCCGTTGAGGCGGAGTCGCCGCCTGGCGCGCGAACAACATCACAGCCAGCGAGCGTCAAAGCGAGCGCAGCCGCGCCCCCGAGAAGGTATTTTTTTGCAGTCATTGGGTCACCTATGAGTGGAACTTTGCGGTGTTTAATCATTTTTTGAATGAGACGCCTAGGGTTTTCCTGTCACACTTGTAGCTGGTTTAGGCGCGCAACGGTCGCTTCAAACTGTGCCATCGTCTCGTTGAGAATGTCTGCGACGGGGCGCACACCCTTAATCCGTCCGGCCACTTGGCCCGTCAGCGCGATGCCAGCTTCCAGGTCGCCGCCGAAATAGACTTGTTGCGTGCCAGCAAATTCGCCGAAAATATTCTCGACGCCTTCTTGCTCAATCCGCGTGGTCCGTTCGGTGCGCAAAGCGCGCAAGGCCGGGCCTGGGCCGTCTCGGTTGAGGAAGACCGTATCCGTCGCATCCGCGTCGACAATCGCTTGTTTCCAATTGTCATGCACCGGGCTTTCAGCGCTAGACAAAATACGCGTGCCCATCAACACGCCTTCAGCGCCAAGCGAGAAAGCGGCGGCCATGCTGCCACCGTCCATAATACCGCCCGCTGCAACGACGGGCACATTGACCGCCTCACACACTTGCGGGATCAAAACCATTGAGGCGACATCTTTGGGATTTTTAAATCCGCCGCCTTCGCCCCCTTCGACGATGAGACCATCCACGCCCGCATCAATCGCGCCCAAGGCCGCTTTTAAGCTCGGGACAACATGGAACACTGTCAGGCCCGCTTCTTTCAATTGACCGGTATATTTTTTGGGATTGCCCGCCGAGGTCGTGACGAATTTGATGCCTTGATCGATGACAAATTGGACAATGTCGGGATCGCGGACAAAGGCTTGGGCGACATTCACCCCGAACGGCTTGTCGGTCAGGTCGCGCATTTTCAGAATCTCTTCACGCACCGCATCAAGCTCACCAGAGCTGGTTTCAATAATCCCCATCCCGCCCGCATTCGAAAAGGCCGAGGACAGTTGCGAACGCGCGATCCATCCCATCGCCGCTTGAATGATCGGTTTCTCGATTTCGAGCATCTCGGTGATGCGAGTCTTGAGCGCCATTTGGATCGGTCCTTCTTAAATTCGGGCTTGCGATTGGCGAGTTACCGCCGATGCCGCCGCGGAAGCGCAAGAGCGACTATCGGGTTTGGAACAGCTTGAACCGCTCGGTCACGAAAATGATCGATAGCGACGCCACGCCGAGCACGACAAAGCCCATCATGAATGGCGCCACGGTTCCGTTGAACTGTCCAGCGACGAGATATCCGATCAAGCTCGCAAATGTGGTCGATGCAAAGCCATAGGCCGCGCTCGCCGTGCCAGCAATCTTGCCCTGCGGCTCCATTGCCAGCGCGGTAAAGTTCGCCCCGAGCATGCCGAAACACCCAAATGTCAGGCAGAAAAGCGGGTAGAACAGCCATAAGTGTTCCCCAATCGTCAGCAGGGTGACCACATTGGCCAAGGCCAAAGCGATGAAAGTTAGCAAGACGGTATGGCTGATGCGGCGCATGCCGAATTTCTCAACAATCCGCGAGTTCAAGAAATTCGAGACGGCGAGCGCCCCCGCCACACCTGCGAACCATAACGCAAAGGTCTCATGCTGACCGAACACATCCGTAAAGATCTGCTCCGACGCCGCGACAAAGGCGAAGAGTGCCCCAAAGATAACGCCGCTGGCACACATATAGCCGAAGGTGATCCGCGTGGTGAGCACCTGCCAATAGGCGCGGCCCGTCTGCGAGGGGCTGAGCGGTTGGCGGTCTTCTACAGGGAGCGTTTCCGGCAAGCGAATTTGAATCCACACCAAAGCCAGCATCGCGGCGATGCTCAGCAACGCAAATGTCCATTGCCATGGCGCCACCAACATCACACCAGCCCCAATAGTTGGGGCAAGGATGGGGACGACCATGAACACGGTCATGACCAAGGACATGATCCGGGCCATAGCCCGCCCGGCCAATAGATCTCGCACAATAGAAACCGCGATCACGCGAACGCCACTGGCAAAGACGCCTTGAACGAACCGCATCAAGAGCAGAGTCGCAAATGACGTGGTCATGATACAAGCAATGCCCGCCAAGGCATACGCCACCAGGCAAATCCGCAACAAGCCTTTGCGCCCGAATCGATCAGAAATCGGCCCGAAGACCAGCTGTGGGGCCCCAAAGCCAGCAATATAGGCGAAGATCACCAATTGCTGATCATTGTCGCGAGTCAGACTGTAAAAGTCTGAAATCTCACTGAGCGCGGGCAGCATAATATCAATGGCAAGCGCGTTCAGCGACATCAATGCCGCCACCATGATGACGAGCTCCCATTGCGGCAGCGGCAGCGCCCGATCGGGCACTTCAGCTGCAGCTATAGATGGGTCGAGCTTCGTCACGGACGCCTCACTCATTTGAAACCAAGGCGCGGGTTGTGCGCCTGTCTGTGGCGGACTGCAAGTCCTTTCCAAGCCCTTCAGATCGATTTCTTTTGAGTGTGACCTGGATCTTACTCAGACTCGGGCCGAGTGGCGGGGCAGATGACCCAATGCATGTCATCATCATTCGTTTTGATATCGAAGGCGGTTCGCAGTCTTTGGCATTGATCGACCTGTCCGCGCAGCCCAAATTCGGCTGCGGTTCGCAACAAGTCTTCGCCATCTGAATCCATGCCCCAAAACATAACCACATAGACGGGGGCCGCGCTCGCCATGATTTTCTCGCGCGCAATCGGACGGTAATTGGCCAAGGCGGGACGGCTCCAGGGCGGAGAATCCGCATGCGTCAGCCAGGCCGCGTCCGCCAGGCTCGGCGCCACGAACCCTGTCGGATATTGAGTCGCGAGCACGACAATGCTGCCGTCTATGTCGGCCTGCTCGGGCAGGTCGACCCAAACATAGGGCTCTGTCCAAGAGGTCCAGGCAACGCGCCGAACCTGCGACGGACCGGTGGCGATGAACAGGACCACACACGCGGCAATCACAGACAAGGTCCAACGCGAAGATTGCATTAGGCTCGGTCGCATCCAGCCCAGCAACACCAAACCCATAACCGGCGCTATGACCCAGTATGCGAGGGCATAGCGAATAATTGAGAAGGTCGCACTCCAGACCAAAAAGCTAACAAAGATCGCCACAGACAGGCTAAGCACAAGACGTGTTTGTTCAGGCCAAACGCGGCGCCGCACATAGCTGACAACGCTAAACACCGTCGCCGAGAGGATCGCCAAATATAGCACCAAAAAGCGCGGATCGGCGGACTCGAACTCATAAATGAGCGCGCCATTGAGCGAAAACGCGAATGGGCGAAAAAGCAGATCTAGCCCATTAGACGGCAAGAAGCGCTCATCTCTAAACGACTCATCTGGCCCCAGGGGCGCATTTGGAAACGCGCCTCCCAGATTTGGAAAGATTGGGTTCCCAAAAAGCTCCCACATCTGCCAGGCCCAGATACCGCCCGTAAGCAGCAATCCAGCCAAGCCTGATACGGCACAAAGCAACGCCCATTTGATCCGAATCTGCCAAGACTCTGCGAGGCCAAGCACAAGAACGGCAAAGCCGGCAATGTAGACGAGATTGGTCAGCTTCATCCCGGCGACCATGCCAAGCGCCAGACTGCTCAAAATCAGCACCAAGGGCGAAGGCGGCCGCTTATCTCGTCCGATGACCAGCACCAAAGTGGCAATAAAGGCAACCACGCCCCAATGGTCATTCGCTAAGCTCGCGAACATCAGCTGGTTGGGCAAAGCCAGGAAACCGATAAAGGCGGCGACGAGGATTATTCTTTTATCAAGCGCAACATCTAGGGACCGGGCGAGCCGCACGCCGAGCGCATAGGTCAGCGGCAAGAGCGCCGCTTGCACGGGGCTGATCAGCGCCATCACAACCGGCCCTGGCAAGCGATCGATCAATGCCCAGAGCAGCGCATTGTGGATTGGATTCAAGAAACTATGAAGGTCAACCGGCGCCATGTCGCGCTGCAATCGCCCCTCAAAGGCCGACCAACCATTATGGATATGATAGTGCGCGACATCAAAGCCCGCATCGCGCGGAATCAATGCGTTATAAATCGCAAAAGCAGCAAACCACAGCGCCCAGATCTTCCAACTGATATGGTAATTGGCTATGCCGCCATCAGACGCAGACAGCGGCTCGGACAAATGGGGTTCAGATGGTGAGGGACTTACAGAAGAGGACACTTCGCACCTTTGGCGGTCGCAATGGCCGCAAGTTGTCTTCACGACAGCAGGGTATGATTGAAAATTCATTACCCGAGCTCCGCATTAATTTGCCGGGTGAGAACGAACTCGATCCGCGCATTTTGTTTCCGGAGGCGAAAGAAATTTGGCTTGAGATTGGTTTTGGCGGCGGTGAACATGTCAGCGGCCAAGCCCAGCGCCACCCTGAGGTCGGAATCCTCGCGAGCGAGGTCTTTCTGGAAGGGGTCGCCAAACTTCTCGGACAAATCGAGGATGATGGGCTGCAAAACATTCGACTCTATCCGCGCGACGGTCGCGAATTAGTCAACGCCTTGGCGCCCGGCTCAATCGATCGCGTGTTCATACTCTTTCCGGACCCTTGGCCGAAAACGCGCCATCATAAACGGCGCCTGATCCAGCCTGGCGTCTTGGATGCTCTGTCACGTATCGTAAAACCAAACGGCCAGGTCCGTTTTGCGACAGATGTGCGGTCTTATGCCGACGAGGCGCTGCAACGCTTTCTTGCCCATCCCGCATTTGAATGGACAGCGCGACACGCTGATGATTGGCGCCAGGCTCCGGACGATCATTTGGAGACTCGCTACCAAACAAAAAAGCTGGGCGACATCGCACCTGTTTATTACGACTTTCGCATCAACCCAAAATCTTGATTGACGCGTTCCAATCATCGCATAGAGTTTCCCAAGAGAAGGGGAGATGATTATGCGCAGCTTATTCATGGCAACGGCGTCTTTATGCCTGGCAAGTTCAATCTCTATTGCATCCGCCCAGGACCTAGACATCACTGAGATCATGGCGGCCAAAGCTGCGTATGACGAATCCCAGACCGATGCACGCCGCGACGCTTTGCTGCTGGCCTTGTCCAATTACCAAGGTGACCCTGCTGTCGAGACGGTGAATGCGCACCTGATCGTCATGACTCAGGATGCCCTTTCGGGCAGTTATGAGAAAGTCCGCGAATCCGCGTCGGCAGCGTCACAACATCTCGAACCCGTTAAAGACATCGTCCCACGTCAATATATCGATGCCAGCCTGCTTGCGGCGGTCGCCTTATTCAATACAGAACGTGATGGCGATGCCATGATTGAGATGGCGCATGTCGAAGGTTTCGCCGCCTACCATCGCGATTCAACCGGTGAACGGCCGGATTGGGCGACCAAGTTTAGATGGAAAGCGGAAGCCTGGAACATGGCCATGGACGCCTTCTTCGAGACGGAGAGACGGCGTCATCCAGCCGAAGAAGATCTCAGCGCCATCGTCGCCTCATACCGCCCAGACGATTATGAGCCCACCCCGACCGCGAATGAGAGTGACGAGGAGGTTTTACCGCTTTGCGAGGGTCGCATTGTTCAGAGTCCTAAACTGAAATATCCGGCCCAGGCCGCAAAAGACGGATTGGTGGGAGCCGTGATCATTCGGTTTGATCTCGATGCAGACGGAAAGGTCGCAAATCCGACAGTTCTCGCATCTGTTCCAAACGAATCCTTTGATGATGAGATCCTCAAAACGATCGTCAAATGGCGGTATCGCGCCAAGAATCGGAAGCAAGTTGGGGTCACTTGCCGGGTTGAGCGCACAAACATTGTGATGCCGTTCAACTTTCTCTTCGGGTCATAATAGTTTCGCTTGACCCGAGAATTAATCTGTGAGCTGCTCCCGCCATCGAATACGGCCGGTCTGAATTGAGAAGACCCCGCCAGGCCGGCGGATAATGAATGTCCCTACCTCTCCGTAATCGACCTCGCGACCGCCTGCATGGTGCAGGACTGGCGCGGCTCAACGGAAAGGGCCCGACATGGCCACCGGAAAAGTAAAATGGTTTAACGCAACAAAAGGCTTCGGCTTTATCGTGCCGGACGAAGGTGGAAAGGACGTATTCGTCCATATCTCTGCCGTCGAACGGTCTGGCCTTCAAGGTCTCGCCGATGACCAAGCGATTGAGTATGAGCTCTATCACGATGAGCGCCGGGGTAAGACTTCGGCCGTGGATTTGAAATTGCTTTAAGAGCTTACGCGCACAAGCCATCTAGACAAATGACGTGTGATCCTCTATCTGCACGTTCAAGTCGAAACATATCGGCGGCGGTTCCGGGAACGGGGCCGCCGCTTTTATTTGTCTGAAAGTCCGCATTCTTGATCACTATCAGTCCGCAGGAAGATCGTATTTTGGAGATGGCCGAACCGCTTGCCAGCGAGCTCGGCCTCGAAATCGTGCGCATCCGGATTATGGGTGGCAATCGGCCTTTGCTGCAGATCATGATCGAGAAAACGGGCGGCGCACCTACAGATGTTGAAGATTGCGCCACTTTCTCGCGCAATCTGTCACCGGTGCTCGAAGCTGAAGATCCGATCAGCGAGGCGTACCGGTTAGAGGTGTCCACACCGGGCATTGATCGTCCATTGACCCGGATTGGTGATTTTGGGCGCTGGACTGGACACTTGGCAAAACTGGAACTGACCATGCCATTGGATGGGCGGCGTCGCTTTCAAGGCCTGATCCAGCGCGAAGACGAGAATGGGGTCGCCATTCTCCTCGATGATGACAGCGAATTGGTCGCCCAAGTGCATGAAATGAGCAAAGCCAGCTTGGTGCTGACGGATGAGCTGATCGATGCGGCGACCCATGATGGCAGCCTGCCGCCACAGCCTGGCGACGATGCCTTCGAAGATTTCGAGACAGATGAGTCCGAACAAGATACAATAGAACACAACCCAGAGAGTGGAGCTTGAGGCCATGAGTACCGTTGGCGTTTCCGCAAACCGACTAGAGATTATGCAAATCGCGAAAGCGGTGGCTGAAGAAAAAGCGATTGATCGGTCAATCGTGATCGAAGCCATGCAAGAGGCGATCGAGAAAGCTGCGAAATCTCGCTACGGCCAAGAGCATGATATCCGCGCCGTCATTGATCATGACACGGGTGAGCAAAGTCTATGGCGCATTCAGACCGTCGTGGCCGATGATGAGATTGAAGACCCAGCTCAGCAAATCACGCTGAAGGATGCGAAGAAAATCGACGCAGCCCTCGAGCTTGGTGATGAGATTAAGGAAGAGCTGCCGCCATTTGATTTTGGCCGGGTTGCCGCGCAGACGGCAAAGCAAGTCATCATGCAGAAAGTCCGCGATGCAGAGCGTCAGCGCCAATATGATGAGTACAAGGATCGCGAAGGCGAAGTCATTAATGGCATCGTCAAACGGGTCGAATATGGTCACGTGATTGTCGATCTCGGTCGGGCTGAAGGCATTATCCGTCGCAATGACGGTATCCCGCGCGAAAATTTCCAGCCGAATGATCGCGTCCGCGCCTATCTCTATAAAGTCAGCCGCGAAGTGAAAGGTCCGCAGATCTTCCTGTCGCGCGCGCATCCAGACTTTATGGTCAAACTGTTCGCTGCCGAAGTTCCAGAAGTCTATGAAGGCGTCATCGAAATCCGCTCTTGCGCACGTGACCCAGGATCGCGCGCGAAAATTGGCGTGATTTCGAATGACAGTTCGATTGATCCAGTTGGCGCTTGTGTGGGTATGCGTGGTGCGCGTGTACAGGCCGTCGTCGGTGAACTCTCCGGCGAGAAGATCGACATCATTCCGTGGAATTATGACGATGCGACCTTCATCGTAAACGCGCTGCAGCCCGCTGAAGTTTCCAAAGTGGTGCTCGATGAAGAAGAGCAGCGCGTCGAAGTCGTTGTCGCTGACGAGCAATTCCCGCTAGCGATTGGGCGCCGCGGTCAGAATGTTCGCTTGGCGTCGCAACTGACGGGATGGCAAATCGACTTGGTCACCGAGAGCGACGATTCCGAGCGTTACCAAATCGACTTCCAGCGCCGTACGGAACTGTTCATGCAGGCGCTCGATGCCGATGAGACCTTGGCTCAGCTTCTGGCTTCAGAAGGTTTCGAGACAGTCGAAGACATTGCCTATATCGGCGCTGAAGACTTCATGCAGATTGAAGGCTTCGACGAAGATGTGGCGGCGGAAATCCAAGAACGCGCCCGCGAGTATCTTGAGAAGCTTGCTGCCGAGCAGGATGCCAAACGGATCGAGCTTGGCGTGGAAGACGCCGTTATGGAGCTCGATGGGATGTCACCTGGATTTGCCGTTAAGCTCGGCGAGAATGAGGTCAAATCTGTTGAAGATGTTGCCGGCCTTGTCCCTGACGATCTCACCGGTTGGCGCGAGAACAATAAAGAAGGAAAACCCGTCTGGCAGGATGGTATCCTCAAGAAAGGCGAGATGCGCAAAGACGATGCGCAACTCTTCATTATGAAAGCGCGCGTGCTCGCAGGCTGGATTGAGCCGGAAGCACTTGAACAGCTCGAAGCCGAAATGGCCGCGGAAGCCGCTGGTGAAGAAGAGGCGGATCTGACCGAAGAAGAACGCGCATTGCTGGCGCTCGGCGAACTCGGGAAATCCGACGACGAAGCGGCAACGATTGAAGAAACCATTGATGTCTCGGACGAAGACATCTTGGCCGAATTGGAAGGTCTCGATCTCGACGAAGACCTTCTCATGGAGGGCGGCGATGAAGCCGCAAAGTCTGAATGAGCCGGACCAGCGCCTAGAGGCGCATACGGGCAAGCGCGCTGACGGACCTGTCCGTCAGTGTGCGGTCACGCGCGAGCGCTTAGCGCCCGACGCGCTCATTCGCTATGTCCGCAGCCCGGATGGAATGGTGGTTCCAGACGTTTTTGGAAAACTTCCGGGACGTGGCGCATGGGTCACAGCAGACAAAAGCGTGCTTGAAACAGGCCTTTCACAGGGGGTTTTCTCCCGTGCTTTCAAGGCGCAAAGCACACCCATGACGAATTTGACCGATGAGGTCGAGCGCCAGCTCCTGCAACGCTGTAATGGCCTGTTGGGGATGGCAAAAAAGAGCGGTGCAGCCGTGCTTGGATTTGACCAAGTGCGTGCCTATATCCGCAAACAGCCGCCGGGCTGGCTGCTTGAAGCCAGTGATGGTGCAGAAGATGGGCGGAATAAGGTTCATTTTCTCGCCAAGGCGATATATGAAGACGTCAAAGTCGCGGGCGCACTGTCGTCTGCTGAATTGGGCATGGCCTTTGGGCGGGAGCATGTGATACATGCGCTGCTAGAACAAGGTTCCCTCTCTGATGCGTTTGCAGTGGCCTATCGGCGACTGATCGGATTCAGAGTCGCGCCCGAGACAGGCTGGTTCTCCGGCAGGCATGAAGATTTGTGATGATAGGGGCGTTTGGCAATCGCCTCGAATGAAAGGTTAAATACCAGGGTACGCATGAGCGATACGAAAGACAAAGGTAAGACAACAGGCCGCAAGCCGCTCTCTGCACCGCGAGGTTCAGGGTCTGGCACTGTGAAGCAAACCTTCAGCCATGGCCGTTCGAAACAAGTGGTTGTCCAAACCAAAAAGAAGCGCACCATTGGCGCGCAGACAAAATCGACTGCGAGCAAACCCGCAGCCAAGAAGCCGGCCGCCGGCGCCGGCGGCAAAGCGCCTTCGAAACTGGAGGCCGCCGCAGCGAAGCTAGGCATTACGGTTGAAGAACTGGTTCAACGCCAGAAAGTGCTGCTTCAGCGCAAGAAAGCTGAAGATGCGCGCAAGGCCGAGCAGGAAAAGCAGCAGGCCCGCACCAAGGCGCTAGAAGAAAAGCAAGCCGCCAATAAGCAAAAAGAAAAAGAGCGCGAGGAAGCCGAAGCCCGTCGCAAGGCCGAAGAAGCTGAGCGTAAGAAAGCGGAAGCCGAAGCGAAAAAGAAAGCGGCTGAAGAGTCTAAACCCGCACGCAATGATCGTGGCGGTAAAGGCCAAGGCCGCAATGCGCCGCCGAGCCAAGCAGATATTGAAGCCGCGGCAAGTTCATCTGGTGGACGTCGTAAAGGCGGCCGGAATGAACGCGATGATCGCGACCGCCGTGATCAAGGCGGCGGACGTGGGGGACGCGGCGGCGATTCCAAACGGAGACGCGGAAAGCTCACGATTGCGTCAGCCCTTGGCGACGATGGTGACCGTCAACGTTCACTCGCATCTGTAAAACGCGCCCGCGAGCGGGAACGCGAACGCCGCATGGGGGGCGAACAAAAAGAAAAGGCCTCCGTCGAAGTCACTTTGCCGGAAACCATCACATTACAGGATCTTGCTGGGCGTATGAAAGAACGCGTCGGCGATGTTGTGAAATTCATGATGCAACAGGGTGAAATGCTCCGTTCGAACGATATCATTGACGCCGACACGGCCGAATTGATCGCGGAAGAATTCGGTCACACTGTGAAGCGCGTTTCTGAAGCGGACGTTGAAATTGGCCTTGACGGTCAAGAGGATGATCCGAAAGATCTCGAAGGCCGCGCGCCCATCGTTACCATTATGGGTCACGTTGACCATGGTAAGACGTCACTGCTCGACGCTTTGCGCTCAACCGATGTTGTATCGGGCGAAGCCGGCGGGATCACCCAGCACATCGGTGCGTATCAGGTTCAGCTAAAGTCTGGCGACAAGATCAGCTTCTTGGACACACCGGGTCACGCTGCGTTTTCAGCGATGCGCGCCCGCGGCGCCAATGTGACGGATATCGTTATCCTCGTCGTCGCCGCCAATGATTCTGTAATGCCTCAAACCATTGAAGCGATCAGTCACGCCAAAGCGGCAGAAGTGCCGATCATTGTCGCGGTCAATAAGATCGATCTGCAAGATGCCGATCCAAATCGCGTTTTGACCGACTTGCTCCAGCACGACATTCAAGTCGAAGCCATGGGCGGTGAAGTGCAGGCGATCGAAGTTTCAGCCTTGAAGAAAAAAGGCTTAGACGAACTCACCGAAGCGATCACATTGCAAGCTGAACTGCTCGAATTGAAAGCCAATCCGAAACGGGTCGCAGACGGCATCGTGGTGGAATCGCAGCTTGATAAAGGCCGTGGCCCAGTCGCCACCGTTCTCGTCAAACGCGGCACGCTAAAGCGTGGCGACATTGTCGTTGCTGGTGCGCAATGGGGTAAAGTTCGGGCATTGGTCAATGAACGTGGTCAGCAGATGAAAGAAGCAGGCCCGTCCATGCCTGCGGAAATTCTCGGCTTGGACGGAACACCGGAACCAGGGGATGCGTTCAACGTTGTTGATAGCGAAGCGCGCGCCCGTGAAATTACGGAATACCGCCAGCGCATGAAGCGTCAGAAGCAAGGCGTTGCGACCCAGCGGGCGTCGCTCGAACAATTCATGACCAGCCTCAAAGACGGCTCGGCGGATACCAAAGATCTGCCAATCGTTCTCAAGGGCGATGTGCAAGGATCGGTCGAAGCCATCACGCAATCGCTTGAAAAACTCTCCACCGAAGAAGTTCGCGCAAATGTCGTTTATGGCGCTGCCGGTGGTATTTCAGAGAGCGACATCTTGCTCGCACAATCATCCGGTGCACCAGTCTTTGCCTTTAACGTTCGGGCCAATAAGCAGGCGCGCGACTTGGCTGAAAAAGAAGGCGTTGAGATTCGCTATTATTCGATCATTTATGAATTGATCGATGATGTGAAAGCCTCGCTCTCCGGCATGTTAGAACCAGAGAAGAAAGAAACCTTCATCGGTTACGCCGATATTCTGGAAGTCTTCAACATCACCAAAGTCGGTAAAGTCGCTGGCTGTAAAGTTACCGAGGGCGTTGTTAAACGCGGCTGCGGTGTACGTTTGCTGCGCGATGATGTCGTCATCCATGAAGGCATGCTGAAAACGCTGAAGCGCTTTAAAGATGAAGTGCCTGAAGTGACCAATGGCATGGAATGCGGCATGGCGTTCGAGAAGTATGAAGATATTCGCGAAGGCGACCGGATCGAGTGCTTCGAAATCGAAATGATTGCTCGATCTCTCGATTAATCCGAACTAAAAACTGAATAAGGACCGCATTTCTTGAATGCGGTCCTTTTCATTTTTATCGATTGGGTTTTCGAAATCCCAAACTGTTTGTGCGTTAAACACCGTCCATGCAGAATTCTTATGTCATTTCCGGCGCGCTCAAAAAAAGAGATGCAAGACGTCTAACCAATGCCATTCGGGGCAGTACGGTTGGACCGACAACGCTGTATTATGCGGGTGTCACGGCACCCATTATCGGTGCGGGTATGGCTTTACTCTCTCAATCCGCACTCGAAGCGATTAATTTCTCACCCTATTGGACCGTTATGCTGTCCGCCATGTTAGCCGCCGTTGCTGGTATCGTTTGGTATCTAATCTTCATGCGCTGGTCTTATCGCCATCAGCATGGCCGCGGCGCTGAAATGGAGCAAGTGACGGAAGTTGAACTCTCTGATGACGATCTCATCATCCGCCGCGGGCTGGTCACCACGCGGATCGACTGGGACGCCATCGATGAGATTAAAAGTACGCGATCTTACACGATTGTCCGCTTTGATGGCGCCGATCCACTGATGTTGCCGCATGACTGGTTTGGCGAAAAAACTGCGTGTGAGATCTTTATGCGCCGCCTCGGGCAGGGCATGAAGGAGGCATGAGCCGACGTCGAAAACCCAATCTTGGGGCACATGCCCCATCGCAACGCCAATTGCGCGCCGGTGAGCTGGTGCGGCACGCTTTGGTTGAAATCTTAGCGCGCGAAGAGTTTCGTGATCCTGTCCTGCAAAATGTTGCGATTACGATTGGCGAAGTGCGCTCATCTCCGGACTTGCGACACGCCAATGTGTTTTGCTCCGCGCTTGGCAAAACCGGTAAAGCCGAAATGGAAGAGATCGCCAACGCCCTCAACCGGGCGTCCAGCTTTCTACGGGGTCGGCTTGGGCGTGAGATCGAAATGAAATTCACGCCGCAACTGCATTTCATCGCGGACCTCTCATATGATGATGCTGCAGAAATGAGTGCCGTCTTTCGGCGCGCTGAAGTCGCCCGAGATTTGGACACTGAAAACGAGTCAGACGAGGATTAAGCCTGGCTTTGCCGACGAACGGGCAAGTGTTTCTTACCCCAGTCGCGAAACGCCATCAAAGCTGGCGCAAATTCCTGTCCCTTTTCGGTCAGAACATATTCATATCGCTTCGGACGTTCCGAATAGGCTTGCTTCTCGAGAATCCCAGCCTCTACCAGACGCTTTAGACGATCAGAGATAAGGTGTCGCGTGGCCCCGGTACTCGACACAAATTGATCAAATCGCGACATGCCAAGGAAGCAATCGCGTAGGATTAATAGGGTCCACCGATCGCCGACCAGAGATAAGGTTCGCGCGACGGGACACCAATTCTCGTCTAAATCTGTCCACTTCATCCTTGCATCTCTAACCTAATTTGCCTTAAGTTCCAAATAAGAACTTTATATATCTTCTCATGGCTTCGTAAGGAGGGCCCAGATGGCTAAAACGCTCGAATTCTTTTTCGACTATATGAGTCCCACGTCTTTTCTGGGCTGGGCTGTTATTCCGGGTGTGATCGAACGCACCGGCGCAGAGCTCAAAATCCGCCCCATGTTCCTTGGCGGCGTTATGAAAGCCACGGGCAATCAACCGCCCGGCATGGTCGCTGCAAAAGGAAAATATATGCAGCAAGACATGGCCAGATGCTGTGCGCGGCATGGCATCAAGATTTACTCCAACCCCCACTTTCCCCTGATGAATACACGTATCCTCACAGGTGCCACGTTGCGACTTGATGATGATCCGGAGCAACAGAAAAAGCTGGTCGAGGCCGGATTCAAATATGTCTGGGGATTGCCAGAAGGCGGCATCAACACGGGTGATGAGGGTGAATTCAAAAAGGCGTTCGGCGCCGAAGGCTTTGACGCTGACCGCCTGTGGGCCCTCGGCAATGATCCCGAAACCAAAGCCATGCTGCGCGCCAATACCGAAGAGGCGGTCACGCGTGGCACGTTTGGGGCCCCAACCTTCTATGTCGGTGACCAAATGTTCTTTGGGCATGACCGATTGGATTATGCCGAAGAAGCGCTTTTAGCCTAAGCGTTGATCCCGGCCTTAGAGGCCAGGGTTGCCAAAGGCACCTCTGGCCGCGGTCCATAATGCGAAATCACTTCAGCGGCTGCGATATGGCCGAGGTGCGCGCACGTGGCGAGTGGCAATCCTCTTGCGACGCCAAATAGGAATCCTGCCGCATACTGATCGCCCGCGCCCGTCGTGTCGACCACTTCGTTCACAGGTTCGGCGGGAACAATAATCGGATCTCCATCGCCAATCACAACAGAGCCTTTTTCGCCGCGCGTGACCGCCGCCAGGCCCGTTTCAGTACGCAATTGTTCGAGCGCTGCATCAAAATCGCGCGTTTCGTAGAGGCTGAGCAACTCTTCTTCATTGGCAAAAAGAATGTCCACTTGCGTGCGGATCAATTGGCGGAAGCTATCACGATGGCGGTCTACACAGAAACTATCGGACAAAGTCAGCGACACTTTGCGTCCTGCAGCATGGGCAATCTCGGCCGCATGTACGAATGCGGCCTTGGCCACTTCTTTGTCGAACAGATAGCCCTCAAGATAAAGGATTCCTCCGGCTTCAACTGTGGCGCGGTCAACATCGTCTGGCGAGAATTCTACAGATGCTCCGAGATATGTGTTCATGCTGCGCTTGCCATCTGGCGTCACAAAAATGATGGAGCGCGCGGTCGCTGGGCCGCCAACCAATGGCGTTGTTTCAAAGGGGACGCCGACCTCCGCCATGTCGGATTTAAACACCTTCCCGAGGCGATCATCAGCGACTTTGCCAATATAAGCCGCCGACCCGCCCAAGCTGGCAATACCCGCAATCGTATTCGCGCCTGACCCGCCCGAGGTTTCCAGAGCGTTCACGGAGGCCTCTGTCAGTAAGTCTGCACGATCCGCTTCAATCAGATTCATCGCATCCTTGTTGATGCCCCATTTGGCGAGAAATGCATCATCTTGAGTAGAGATCACATCAACAATGGCATTGCCTAAGCCGACCACATCGAAACGGGCATTGGTCATGCGAAATTTCCTTCTTCAATTGCTTGCTGCCTGTGCCAGAACAGGCCTCTGGACGCAACCGATCAGCCCAGCTAAGGCGCTGAGATGATTAAGATTGCCTATTTAGCGTCCAAGGCCACCCTGCCCGGATCACCGACCCGTCGCTCTGATGCATTTGAACATGATCGGATGATGGCGGCTCTGCAGGGCCCATTCGCAGACAGAAACATGGCCGTGGTCGATATTGATTGGGACGATCCGAGCCAAGATTGGTCTGAATATAGTGCCGTCCTGATCGGAACGACTTGGGATTATTGGGATCATCATGATCGTTTCCTCGAAACCTTGAAGCGCATTGAGACCCAAAGCCAATTGTTCAACCCCGCCAGCATGGTCGCTTGGAACAGCCATAAAGGCTATTTGCGGGAGCTCGAACAAAACGGTGCGCGTCTGATCCCCACTTTGTGGATCGATAAAGTCGATGACGCAGCCGCAAAAGCCGCATTCGAGCAATTGGAGAGCGATGATTTGGTCTTCAAACGGCAAGTCGGCGCGGGCGCGGATGGCCAGTATCGCCTTTCTCCCGGGCAAGACCTCCCAGATATGCCGCACCCGATGATGGTGCAGCCCTTTCTGTCAATGATCCAAGACGAAGGCGAATATAGCTTTATCTTCATCGATGGCGCCTTCTGCCATGCCTTATTGAAGACCGCCAAGGCGGGCGACTATCGCATTCAATCGACTTATGGTGGCAAAGAAACCCCAATCACCCCAAGCGACACGGACCTCGCTGATGCGCAAGCCGTCTTGGCAACCCTCGACGAAACACCACTCTATGCGCGGGTCGACATGCTGCGCGGGGCCGATGGTCGGTTGCTTCTGATGGAATTGGAACTGATCGAGCCGTATCTTTACCCATTGGAAGGGCCAGAACTCGGGACAATGATGGCGGCTACCGTCGCCCGGCGGCTCAGTTAAGCGGTGCGGCCCGCCTCATAGAAAGCAATCGCCGCCGCATTGGAGACGTTCAGACTTTCCATCTCCGAAGCAATGGGAATGCGCGCCAGCTCCGCGCAGGCCTTGGCAACACCTGGTCTCAGGCCTGGGCCTTCCGCACCTAAAACAATGGCCAGTTTTTGCGCGCCCGAGACCGCTGGGCCGATCATCGATACGCCCGCCCCGGCCAGGCCGACCGTGTGATACCCCGCCTCATTCAGCGCATCCAAGGCCCGCGCAATATTCACAGCCCGGCATTCTTGGACCGTCTCAATCGCCCCGACCGCCGCCTTCGCAGCGACGCCCGTAATCGTGGGCGCATTCCGGGTTTGCAGGACCAGCGCCCCGAAGCCGAACGCCGCCGCAGAGCGAAAAATCGCCCCGAGATTGTGCGGGTCACTGATTTGATCGAGCACAGCCACACGGCTCACACCAGCGCCAATCACATCCTCAATCTGCACCGGTGCCAGTGGATCGGCCTGGATGGCCAAGCCCTGATGCACCGCATCGCGCGGCAAAAGCGCATCAATGGCCGAGGGGTCGAGCAGGTCAGCTTTGACCGAAATCGCCCCCAGCCGATCCAGCGCATTCTTGGTCGCCACTAAGCGCTTAATTTTGCGCTTTGGATTGTTCAAAACAGCAGCGACCGCATGCGCGCCCCACACCCAGTTTTCACCAGAGCCATGGGGCCGACCAGAAGATTTGCGCCTGTGTGAATTAGGACGGTTGCGCGGGCGGGGCTTGCTCATTATAAGGCCGTTTCCGGTTGAAAGGCGGAGGTGTCAAAACCCCCTAATGACGGTCGGAACGCGCGGCGTCAAATGGCGTTGTGTAAGTGCCCCTGGAGGGGTGGGAGAGTGGTTAAATCCAGCAGACTGTAAATCTGCCCGCTTTGCGTACACTGGTTCGAATCCAGTCCCCTCCACCACTTACACATTCCATGCTATAGAAGCTGCGGACCCTGAGCGGGTATAGCATAGTGGTAATGCACCAGCCTTCCAAGCTGTGTAGCTCGGTTCGATTCCGTGTACCCGCTCCAATTTTTTCTATATTTCACAGAGCACTCGGCGAGGGTCTACCCCTCCACCCGCAAATAAACCCGCCCATCCCGCACCTCAACACCCGGCGCTGTCGCAAGAGCTTTGCAGTCGCCGCCAATATTCTCGCCGGTCGCAAGATCAAACTTATAGCCATGCCAGGGGCAGGTGATTTCGCCATTGGGGCCGATCTCGCTGTCGCCGAGGGGGCCGAGTAGGTGGGGGCAGACGGCGCTATGGGCGATCCAGGCCTCATTCCAATAGCGCACGCAAAAGCGACCGGTTTCGGTTTCGACCATGTTTGCTTTGGTGCGGTCTAGTGTCTCCGCGTCGCCAACAAGAATGAGGGCTTCATCATTCTCTCCTGCGCGCCAGCGTTTGCGGTCATCTAAGGCCGATTGGCGGCCGGACATCAAATCAATGTCCTCATCATAGAGTTGGCGATATTGGTCCGCGAGATGGGCATGGAGCTGGGTTGTCATGGCCGGGTCGTCCAGAGGCTCTGGGATGTAGAAGCGCACGTCCACTTCAATCTCATCATCGCTCAAATGGCTGGCTTGAGTGTGGATTTGAATGCCCTTGCCTGGCCCGGCAAAAACCGTTGAGACCCAATAGTCGCGCGCCTTGTCGACCAGTAGGTCAAGCAATTGATAGCCGCCGCCATGCAAGCCAATCTTGGCACGCCAGCCCCAGTCGCCACTGTCGATCAGGTCAATCCCTGCGAAAGAGGAGGCGTGCACATAGGGCAAGTGTTCCCAGTCATAAGCATTCTCGATCATGCGCGCCATATTGGTGGGAAGGGTGCGCTTATAGTTTCCAATATAGTGGAGATCCGACACAGAGGCATGGTCGACCGTGTTCGGCCGTGCATTTGAGATCTCTTGCTCGGCATCTGTCAGCATGATCATTTCCTCGGCTAGGCAGTCAGCGCCGCCAATCGTTCCTGCCGCAAGGCGTTCAATTGCGCGGACAGGTTATGTTCGAAAAAACGATCGCAGCCCAAACACATATTGGCAACATCCTGGCCCAGTCCGTCCTTGGCCTGCGAGTTCTGTTTAAACATCTCGCGCGTCCAACCGTCAGCCTCACCCATACGTTCTGGGTCACCCTCATTTAGCGCCTGGATGGCGGGGAGCGAGGCGACGCTGGTGAGGATGTCTTCCAGTGTTTCTTGGGTCAGATTTCCGAGGGGCGCTTTGGTCTTGAGGCAACAGGGATAGATTGAGCCATCGGGTTCAATCGCGACTTCAGACCCGGCTTTGCCAATATGCAGGAAATTCTTGGCGCCCGACCAACGCGCACAGAAATTGACGTCATAGCCCGCTTTGCTCAAGCCATTCGATAAGGCCCGTCCGCGCGGCCAAAGCTCGCCAATCCACAAATCTTCTTGTGCGCCAAAAAACAAGAAAGTTGGGCCCTTCAGTTTTCCGCCAGCGGCGACATCAGGCTCTTTCAAACGCTTATCCTTGGCGCCGCCGAGTGAGACTTCGCGCACGCCCCGGCTCTCCATTAGGGCGCGGATTTTGTCCATGAAGGCAAACTTCTTATCGCCTTGCATGCCCACATGATAGTCATCGATGGAGGCAATCGCGATACTCTCGACGCCGCGCGCCAGACATTCATCCAGGATGTCAGGCGTCAGGACATCGCCCGTGGTCTGGATGGATATTTTGGGGGCGCGTTCGCCATAGCGCTTTTGCAGCGCCTCTAAAACCGGATAGAAAAGTTCTTCGCGGACGCCATCAATCAAGAGCTCACCGCCCGCCAGCACGAGCAAAGTTCGGTCGCGATTTCCTTGCTGATCGACCCAGCTTAGATCATCCGGCAAATTATCGATGACGCTCTGAAACGCCGCCTGTCCTTCGCCGACCACTTCGGTCAGGGCGTCGCGCACATAAGGTCGGAACCGGTCATCATAACAATGCTTACACTTGCGATGACAGGCCCATGTCAGAACCCAATAAATGGCTTGCACGACGGTTGTCCTTTTTCAGTTCAACCTATCGCTAGCCAGGCCGCGGTGTTTTTGTCGATACAATTCCCGCACAGCTCGCGGGTTTGTGACTATGTATTTTCCTCTGAAAAGGGGTGGCCAACGCCACAGCATGAAGCCGCAGCGCTGGCCAGGGAGGAGGGCATCGCTAGAAGGAAGCCCTCAACCGAGCTGCGAAATCAAAGCCTTGATAATCTGCTGAATCTGTCGACCAGCGTCCAGGCTGATTGTTGGGCGAGTTTGGTATCTCATACGTGGCAATGCCCGGTATGACGCCGAAGCGATACCCGCCACCCAGCGAAATGAAATCATTGATGTTCACATCGAGACCAAAGCGAACGCCGCCGCCAATCTCGAAGCCGCTATCATCAAAGTCTTCCGCGAACACAACATTAGACAGGCCCGCGCCGCAGACGGTCGGATCACAGGTCGTCACCTGATGGAATTGACCCTCCGCATCCGAGTTCATCGCCTCAAACAGGCCGCTGACATTGAAGGTCAGGCCCGGCCGATTATCGATCTGCGGGAGCAAATCATAAGTGCCGATGGCGGATAGCCCGATCCCGAATTGCTCAATGTCCGTCGTGATCTGATTGGTTTGACCAATGCCGCCAAATGGAGAGCCGCCAAAATTGACCGTCGCCCCGCTCCAGAGATCCGTCTCGATCGTTCGGTGGAAACCGAAAACCCCTGTGTTGAGATCAAATCCGTCGCGGCTGAATTTCAGCTTATCCACGCCGAACTTGAGATAATAGAGATCGCCTTCACCGCGTGCGGAGCCGTCCAATCCGAAGGAGTCGCCAAGGAAGAGACCGGTCGAGCTGAGCTCTTCACCGCCTGTACCGCCTTCTCCACCTTCACCCCCTTCATCGAAGTAAGTGAATTCATCAGCATAGGTCAGAGCTACGCCAAAGTCGCCGCCTTCCGGATCACTGCCAAAGCGGTCTGTATCCGAACTGTACTGGCCATATTCAACCCAGAATCGCGTCGGCTTGCCTCGGAATTTTGGTCCAGCAATCGCACCATTTAGATGCCAGCCATCCCAATCCTCGAGCTCGGCCTGAACCAAAGAGCGCTCTTCGCCTTCCGTCCCAGGAACCAAGGTACCGGCAGAGATTTCACCTATGCCATCGGCTTCAAACTCGCCAAAGCCCCCTGACAAAGCAATGCCGCGAACGGGCGCTTCTTCGACCTCAGGATCATTCCCCATGGCGATTTTCGGGTCTTCTTCCGGATCCCCGCAAACCTCAACGGTCAGCTCCATGCTGCGCAGATTCTGCTTGGGGTTATTCGTGCTGGTTTCCACCGCGTCGAACCGGATCGTATATTCTCCCGGAGCATTTGGCGCGAGGATGTCACCAACATAAGTGTTAGAGCCGTCTGCTTTGGTCAATTCTTGCGGCGCGCCACCCGGCAGAATCGTTGCCGTCACTTTCAGCGCATCGCCTTCCGCATCGGTCACTTGCGCAGCAGCCGTGAACAGATCGCCCGGGCAGATGCGCTTGGTCGGCACCAATTGTGTGCCCGACAAGAAACCAATCGCACCCACTTCTGGTTCACTATTGCCAACGGTGATGAAGGCGGTGAATGCTGTCGGCGTGGCGGCCACACCGAGATCAGGCGCCCCATCATCTGCGGCGGTGCCAAGGATATCATGCCGCCCACTATCAACAGTGTGTAGGAATGAATCTGGCACGATCTTAAACCGAACGCTGTCATCCCCGGTTTGAGTCACATCCAAGGTTTTGACGCCATCATTCATACGATACGTCCCCCCACCCGCGGCTGTGGCATCAATTTCAATAGAGGCGATATCCATCCATCCATTCGCGTCCTTAACCGTTCCGGTCACGGATACCGACTTGCCGTCATTGGAATGGAAGGCATTGTTTGGCGGGCGCGGCGCCGTGAAGCTTGCTTCTGGCGGTGTATTATTGATCGTAATCGTGACCGGCTCGGACGCGGATTTACCTTCCTTATCCGTGACGCTGATCCCCGTATCGTAAGTGCCATGTGGATGCGGATACTTCGCCGTCGCATTGCGCTCAATATCATATGTATATTGGCCCTTTGTAGGATCGTGACGGCGATTGGTCACGCGCAGATTCTGGCCAAACGCGCCATCAGGCGTCGTTTCGAGACCGACGGGGTGGCCGTCTAGCTTAATACTAGATTGGGCGACTTCATTGGCGTTTCTGTCATCCGCATTCGTATCGATGATGACGATCTCGCCTTTAAGAGAAATATCCTCGCCCGGGTCACCGCTTGGCGCGGCGGGTATCGACACGATCTTCGGTGCCGCATTCGCGACTGTATAGCTAAACCGCTGTGTGTGCCGGGTTCCAGTTGCGCTCGCGGGGGCGCCAGCAGGGGCGCCTTGGACTGTGATGCTGATTGGGAATGGCCCTTGGCGCCGGACATCATCGATTTTGAACGTAATGCTCGCCGCGCCGCCTGGCGTCTGCGTGTTTTCCAAAGTGGCAAACGCATCCATTCCCGTCACTGTAACGCTGGAAATGTTGACCGCTTTGCCGCCAGCTGTGCGCGCAGTGATCTGCGCATTCACCCGCATGCCAGGTTCAACACTAGCCGGGGCAAAAGAGATGCTCGCCACTGGGTCATCGCGACCGTCACACTCTTCTTCGGTTTTTGGTGTGGCGTTTATGGTCCGGATCAAGGCCGCGATTGAGGTGCTAGCGGCTTGTTGATCGCGGCGCAAAGCATTGAGGTTTTGAATACCGAACCCGACGGCCTCCAAATCCCGCGCCGTTGGTTCGCCAAGAACAGTCCGCACATTGATAGATTCGTCATAGTCACGGCGAAGTTTATTGATGCGGACACTCAAATTCAGCGCGCGATTGCGCAAGGCTGTCGCACGATCAAGGTCAACCTGTCGATCAGGGGTCCCTGGCGGGCAAGCATATTGCGCTGGCAGGGTATTTTCGACTTGCTGCACATCCTGCTGCAACGTCTGAATTTCGCCCGCAATCGCTTCGCTCTCTGCGGTAATTTGTTGCGCCGTCAGGACTTCAGCCGAGGCCGTTTGCATGATCGCAGCGGGCGCCATGGCAAGCATGGCAGCGATTCCGACCGAACGCGTAAGGTGTTTTCTAGACATAGTTTTGACTCCCATCCCGCTCTTCGATTCTATGAAGAGCAAAGGCAGGAGACCTCAGATCAGATGCTGAGACATGATCCGTTTGTACTATGCTTTGAAATTTTGTTTGTTTTCAGACGATTGCGGCTTGAGAAAACTAATAGAGCATATCCGCGCCTTCAAAACAGCCGCGAATGAACCGGGCGGTTTCCTGAATGGACTTATCGGCATCTGTCGAAAATTCGTGCTCCCAAACATGTCCGCCCATTGGCCAGACGCGCATCAACATGCGACCATCTACTTCCTTGATCCGCTTGGCCAGGAGCTTGGAATCATCAAAAAATGAATCCTCTTGGCTGACATGCACGAGCATAGGCGGCAGACCGGACAAATCGCCAAAAATCGGGGACGCATCGGGCTCAATCGCCAAGACTTTGTCCTGCAAATAAAGGCGCGCGCAGAGCGCTGTCATTTCCATCGTGAACGGACTGACGCCAGAAAGGCCCGAGGAAAGAAGAGAATATCCCGTAAGCGCGAGATCAAGCCAAGGCGAAAACATTGCCAGGCCTGCTGGCATCGGAACGCCTCGAGACTTAAGCCTCAGCAAAACAGCGAGCGCGATCGACCCGCCCGCCGAGTCGCAGGCCACAACCGTTTTCTCGGGCGCATAACCATCATCATAAAGTTCCAGCAGCGCCGACTCGACATCATCAACCGCCGCCGGACAGGGATGTTCCGGGGCCAGGCGATAATCCGCGATGCGCAGGCGGGCATCGGCCATCCGCGCTAAACGGGCGGCCAGTGCCGTCATCCGGTCACTCCGCTTCATGATAAAGGCTCCGCCCGGGACATAAAGAATTGCGGCATCATCAGGCGCCGTTTTAGCGGAAATCCACTCGCCCAACCCATCGATGACCGGCTCCCGGATTGTATCGCGAAACGCGTCATCCATCAGAACGGGTTTCACCGCCGCTTCCTTGGCGCGCGCGTCTCGAAATTCGCGCACGGATTCGGCCAGTTGGGCGTGTTGCTGGTGGTCCATCATCTCCGCCCAACCGCGCGCTTGCCGACGTGTGATCCATTGGATCAGGCGATTAAACTGTCGTTCTCGCCATCGTGAGAAGTCCGAACTTGGCTGCAGCATTGGCATATCCAGCAACTCGACCGAAGCCGGTTTCACGATAGAGTCTGCCATGGTTCGGTCCCTCCACACGCTTTGCGCCGGAAGTGAGTGTAGTGTAAGCTTGGACAACTGTCATGTTAGGCGCGCCAATGTCTAAAGAGAAGGCCAAGCAAAGAGCCCACTTACTGGTCGAGAGATCGGTGGAGTTAAAGCGATTCCGCGCGGCTTATCCTGGCAGCCGCGAGCGGTTTTCCGAGATCGCCAAAATCGCGCCCGATGACCTCAAGCCGACGCTTGAGCACGTCTTGGAATTGATGGACCTACGCGACGAGGATGATGGCGCCGAACTCGCACAATTCTTCGGATTTACCGGTGCCGAAGCTAAACTTGCAGCATATTTGATGGCGGGTGGCTCTCTCTCGAGTTTTGCCAAAGAGAATGGTGTAAGCCGCAATACGGCGCGTAATCAGTTGCAAGTGATTTTTCAGAAAACGAATGTCCGACGCCAAGCTGAACTGGTGGCATTGCTCAAAGATACAATGAACTCATTCGAGTGATTGCGCGCGGGAATTGGCAATGTCCAAGACTCGCAGGAAGTTCTCTCCCCAAATTTTGTTGATGTCCTCGACTGAATATCCGCGTGACAGAAGTTCCGCTGTCACGTTCGCCGCTGAGTCCGCTTCGGTGAAACCGACGATCCCGCCGCCATGATTAAAGTCGGTGCCAATGCCGACATGATCGATCCCGATCCGGTCAACGACATAGTCTATGTGATCGACCATTCGCTGAACATCCTCGCGCCCGACCAACGCACGCATATTGGTCAAGAAGGTTAGTTTTTCGGTTTCATCATCAAGCTCCCAATAGAGCTCATAGGGATAGGAGTACGTTTCCGGTAATCCGGCGGCACGGCGAACACCGCGAATTTTTTCGGCTAAATCTGGCTCAGACAGGTCGACCAAATAGGCGCTGAAAGCGGCGATGTGGATCACACCGCCCGTTGCCCCGATCTGATCAATCTCCTCATCAGATAGATTTCGGGTGACATCAGATAGGGCTTTGACATTCGAGTGACTCGCGATGACCGGCGTCTCTGTCACGGCGATCGTTTCAAGAGTGGCCGCTTTCGACATTTGCGAAACATCGACGATACCGCCTAATCCATCTATGCGTTGGACCGCCAAGCGACCAAGGTCCGATAAGCCACCATGTTCCTCAGTGACTTCATAAGTGCCGGTTTCGCCATCAAACATAGGCCGAGACGAATCCGCGAAATCATTATGTCCCATATGCGTGAGCCCAAAAACGCGAACGCCGGCGGAATAGTATTCATCGAGTTTGGAGAGATCGCCGTTAAGGCCCTGGGCATTTTGGAAGCCAAGCAGAATGGAGATTTGCCCTTGGCTCTGATGGGTTCGAATCTCATTGGACGTCGTGGCGAGTGCGTATGAGATCTCCTCAGCAATCAGCGTCTGAACAGCCGCGAGTTTGGCATCGGCTTCTTGCGCTGCAGCTGTGTCCCCGTCCGCGGTCCGAGGTTTTGGGCCTGCTGCAACGCTCATTATTACAGCATCGATTTGACCCGCTTGCAGTTTTTCAATGCTCACTTTTGAACGTCCATCACCGCCCAGATATAGCGGCGACGTCTCAGGAAGAACGATGTCCGCATGCGCGTCGATCGTGATGGCTGCCTGGTGGACCTCAGCCGGATCTGTTGGTGTCGTGCAAGCCGCAATTCCAAGTCCGAACAGCGCAGCAAAGGCGTGATGCGTCTTGACCATTCTCATCAGCCCTTTGGATGTAGAATAACAGGCAGCCAAGTATAGCCTTTTACGAACGCGCTCGAGGTTCGGCTCGGTTCGTCTAAGACTTCCACATGTTCGAATCGTTCGAGAATTTCCTCCCACAGGATTCTCAATTGCAACTCCGCCAATCGATTGCCGACGCAGCGGTGAATGCCAAAGCCAAAAGACATATGATTTCGCGCTTGCTTACGGTCGATGATCAATTGGTTCGGATCTTCGTCCCAAAACGTCTCATCGCGATTGGCGGACACATACCACATCGCCACCTTATCGCCTTTTCGAATCGTTTTGCCGTGCATCTCGACATCTTCGAGCGCGGTTCGCCGCATATAAGCGAGCGGTGTTTGCCAGCGAATAATCTCTGAAACCATATTCGGAATCAGGTCCGGATTGGCTTTGAGCTTGGCATACTGATCGGGAAATTTGTTCAAGGCATAAACGCCGCCCGACATGGAATTTCGCGTCGTGTCATTGCCGCCGACAATCAACAGAATCACATTGCCCAGCATGTCAATGGGATTCATATCTGTCGTGTCTTTGCCATGCGCCAAGAGACTCATCAGGTCACCAGATGGCGCCGCATTCTTGCGCTCCTGGAAGATTTCCCAAAAAACTTGTCCACACTGCGTAAGTTCAGCCCGCCATTGTTCCATCCCGCCCGGACAAATGTCAGGATCGGTTGGATTGGTGGTCACATCAGACCAACGCGTGAGTTCGCGGCGGCGCTCTTGCGGATAATTAAACAACGTGGCGAGCATCATCGCCGTCAACTCAATGGACACCGCGTCGACCCAATCGAAGGGTTCGCCAACGGGCAAATTGTCGAGCACAGCTTGTGTTCGTTTTCGGATCAATGGCTCATATTCCCGAAGCGCCGTAGGGGCGACCGCGGGCTGCGCCGTTTTTCTTTGCTGAGAATGAACCGGTTCATCCGCGGTGATAAAGCTTCGACCGACAATGCTTTGAGTCATATTGGAAAGTGTGATGCCGCCTTGATCCGCGTCGGACGAAAACCGCTTATGATCTGTGTCTATTGCGAGCACATCTTTGTAACGTGTGATCGACCAGTAGGGACCAAAAAAACTGTCTGGCGTGTAATGGATTGGGTCTTCTTTGCGGAGCCGCTCAAACCGATCCCACATCTTGTTCTGCCGCCAAATCTCCACGTCAGCGAGATCGAGCGTCTCCAGATCAAGCTCACTCGCCGGGAGCACCTTAGCCCCGCGTTCAAGATAGCCTTCATACGTTGGCACGCGATAACTTAAAGTCGGTCGCTCAAGTTTCGGACGAGTCTCGAAGGTTGAGTCGGGCATCTCTTCTTCTCCCAATCATACGCCTGATACGTCACCGTTCAGGCCTAGACCCGCACGCTATCATCGTGCCGCCGGGGAAGACAAATGCCGTATTTTCAATTTCGATCGAGGGGACAAGTTAGATATTTTATCTACTAAAACAATGTATTAGCTGCGTTTTGCGGTGAGGCGGCGGCACAATTCATCCAATTGCTCTAAGTCGCCATACTTGATGCGCAACTCGCCGCCTTTGCTGCCCTGCCGAATATCAACTTTCAAGCCAAGGACCCGCGCCAAATCGCTCTCGAGCGCTTCCGTATCGACATCCTTGTCAGACTGAGAGACTTTCTTGGCCACCGCGTCGAGGGCGCTGCCATCCTTCAGCCGTTTCACCAAAGCCTCGACTTCGCGGACGGACATTCGTTTGGCCACCGCCATGTCGACGACGGGATCCGGGTCCGGCGCGCCTAAGGCGGCGCGGGCATGTCCAGCGGAAATTCGACCTTGACGTAAATGCTCCCGAGAACTTTCGCCGAGGTTTAGAAGTCGCATCGTATTGGCGATATGGGCGCGCGATTTGCCAACGCTTTCCGCCAAGTTTTCCTGGGTCCGACCGAACCGCTTAATCAGCGCACCATAGGCTTCCGCTTCTTCAATCGGATTGAGGTCTTCACGTTGAACATTCTCGATGATGCCGACTTCGAGAAGTTGCAACTCATCCATATCCCGAACCACGGCCGGGATGGTTTTGAGACCTGCCCGCTGAGCGGCGCGCCAGCGGCGTTCACCGGCGACAATTTGATATTGATTCGGCGCATCCGGGTCGGGCCTGAGCAAGATGGGTTGCAAAACGCCCCGTTGCTGTATCGACGCGGCAAGTTCTTCGAGCTCGGCCTCAGAAAATGTGCGCCTCGGCTGAGCTGGGTTCGGACGAATGTCTGAAACTGCAAATTCTGAGATGGATGAAACCGGTGTGTCGCCCGAGGGCGACTCGCTTGGCGCGGCAAGACCGACACCTTCGACTTCTCCGATGAGCGCGGAAAGTCCTTTGCCGAGACGGTTCTGTTTTCCCCGTGATGGATCTGGCGCCATGCCCTACCCCCGAAGCGCGCGTTCGCGCTGCAACATTTCTGAAGCCAGGCGAATATAGGCTTCGCTGCCCGGGCAACGATAATCATAAAGCAAAGCTGGCTTACCGAAACTTGGCGCTTCAGACAGACGCACATTTCTTGGGATCACCGTATTATAGACTTTCGCGCCAAGCACCGACCGCACCTCATCCGCGACCTGATCCGACAAATTATTGCGCCGGTCATACATGGTCAGCACCACGCCTTGAATATCCAAATCTGGATTCAGACCAGAACGAACAAGCTCGACGGTTTTCAAGAGTTGGCTCAATCCTTCCAGTGCCAAGAATTCACACTGCAATGGAACCAAAAGCGAGTCTGAAGCCGTCATCGCATTGATGGTGAGCGACGACAAAGATGGCGGGCAGTCGATCAAGATATAATCATATTCGGTCAAACCACGTTGCGACGCTTCTTGGATATAAGCGCGCAAAGCATTCCGCAGCCGATAGGAGCGATGGGGATCTCCTGAGAGCTCGGTCTCAACACCTGCGAGGTTTTCATCGCCGGGAACGATATCCAAACGTGGAACCAGTGTGCTTAAAACGGCATCGCCCAAGAATTCATTGTGTACCACCACGTCATACGTGGTCAGCTGCCGTTCCGGACGGGTAATACCGAGGCCGGTCGAGGCATTACCTTGAGCATCGAAATCGATGACCAAGACTTTGCGACCGACCGCGGCAAGAGCGGTGCCCAAATTAATTGAGGTTGTCGTCTTGCCGACACCGCCCTTCTGATTGGCGATAGCAAGAATGCGCGTATTAGGATTCGACACGTGAAACCTCCGAAATCTTCAAAATAGCCCCGTCCCCGGTTTTCGAGGGAATCGCTTCATACGCGAAATTCCAAGATTCCAAGGCCGACGTCAATTCCTCTTGCCAGCGTCGTCCCTTCGGGAAAACCCCATAAGCACCATTTTCCAGCCAAGGTGATGAATATTCTAAAAGCTGTGGCAAAGGTGCAAACGCCCGAGCCGTGACACATAGGGCTTGGACAGAGTTAACCGCCTCGACTCGACCCTGTATGACTTTTGCCTGCAAACCCGCCGCTTTCACGGCCGCACGCAGGAAAGCACACTTCTTTCCCACGCTCTCGATCATGGTCATATGAGACTCCTCAGAGGCGAATCCCGCAGCCAGGACCAAGGCGGGAAACCCGGAGCCGGAGCCTAAATCCACAATCGGTCCACGCTCTGGAATAAGATCGAAAAGTTGCCAGGAGTCCCAAACGTGACGGCGCCAGACTTGATCGAACTCGGACGGACCAATGAGATTGATCTTTTGGCGCCATTCGTCCAGCTCCGCGACGATCACCTCCAGCCGATCGCGTGTTTCACGTGAAACATTTTCGAGATCATCCGGACCAAAGCCATCTTTATCAGCCATTGGCACGGGTCCGACTTGGGCGCCGGCGGACATAGGCCAACAAAGCCGTGAGGGCGCCTGGGGTCATACCTTCAATCCGCGAGGCCTGACCGAGTGTTGCCGGTCTGACCTGGTCCAGCTTTGCGCGCACCTCATTGGTCAACCCGCCCACTTGGCCGTAATCCAGATCTCCGGGAAGCGCCAAAGACTCTTCGCGCCGCAAGGCGGCGACATCATCCTTTTGACGCTCAATATATCCCGCATACATGGCTTCGATTTCGAGTTGATCTTTGGTTCGCAGGTCCAAAGACGCCACTTCTGGAAAGGCCGCTGCAATGTCGGTCATGGTTATGGTCGGATAAGCCAAGAATTCCCAAGCGGTTCGGCGTTGGCCATCCTGATTGACCTTCCAGCCATGCTTTTGTGCCGCGTTCGGAGTCATCGCGAGAGTCTGAAGCTTATTGCGGCCGTCCGTCAGAGCGTTTTGTTTCACGTGAAACATTTCGGCCCGGCTTGCGCCGACCAAACCCAGTTCAATGCCCCGCTCCGTCAATCTTTGATCCGCATTGTCTGAGCGCAGCGACAAACGGTATTCCGCGCGTGATGTAAACATGCGGTAGGGCTCGGTCACACCGCGTGTGATCAAGTCATCAATCAGTACACCAATATAGGCTTCGGCGCGATCAAAGCTCGCATGAGGCTTACCTCGACCAAAGCGGGCCGCGTTCAGTCCAGCGACCAGTCCTTGCGCGCCGGCTTCTTCATAGCCGGTGGTCCCGTTTATCTGCCCCGCCAGAAATAGGCCCGGCATAGTTTTCACTTGGAGCCCAACGTCTAAAGCGCGTGGGTCGACATAGTCATATTCGATCGCATAGCCGTATTCAAAGATCTCGACCGATTCGAGACCTTCAATCTCGCGGATGAATGCATCCTGGATCTCACGCGGCAGAGACGTTGAGATCCCGTTTGGATAGACCGTCTTATCATCTAGCCCTTCTGGCTCGAGGAAAATTTGGTGACGCGTTTTCTCCGGAAATCGATAGATCTTATCTTCGATGGCCGGACAGTAACGCGGGCCCCTGCCTGCGATCGCCCCGGAATAGACGGCTGACTGTTTCAGATTCTCCGCGACGATTGCGTGTGCCGCTGCATTCGTGTGCGTGATCCCACAAGCTATTTGAGGGACTTCAATCTGATCCGTCAGATAAGAGAAGGGGATTGGAACCTCGTCGGCGGGTTGCATTTCCAACTTCCCCCAATCGATGGTTTCGCCATTTAGCCGTGCGGGCGTTCCCGTCTTCAATCGACCGATCGGAAGATTGAGCGCATATAGACGGTCCGCCAATCCGATGGCTGGTTTCTCACCCACCCGTCCGGCAGGAATACGTTCGGCCCCCCGATGGATGATCCCTTTGAGAAAAGTACCGGTCGTGATCACCACGGCTTTTGCAGAATAAGCTGTTCCGGACTCACCGATCACACCCTGCGCCGTATCGTTTTTGACAATCAGGTCTTCGACGCCGTCTGCGATGACCGTGAGATTCTCATGATTGAGGATCTCCTCTTGCATCGCCGAGCGATAGAGTTGACGATCAATCTGAGCGCGCGGCCCCCATACCGCAGGACCCTTGGATCGATTGAGCATGCGAAACTGAATGCCTGCGCGATCTGACACGCGCGCCATCAAACCATCGAGCGCATCAATTTCTCGAACCAAATGACCTTTGCCCAAACCCCCAATCGCTGGGTTGCAGGACATCTCGCCAATGGTCTCAACCTTGTGCGTAATCAGCGCTGTGCGGGCACCGGTTCGAGCCGCCGCCGATGCGGCTTCGCACCCGGCATGGCCGCCGCCGACAACAATTACATCAAAATCAAATGAGTCACGCATCGCATTTCGCCTCTATCCGAGACGACATATAATATTCAGGCCGCGAGACATAGACTATTTGCCGATACAAAAGCTGGAAAATACAGCGCCGAGTACAGTGTCTGGATCAATATGTCCCGTCAGCATTCCAAGTTCACGACTGGCTTGTCGCACATCTTCCGCAACGAATTCTGATCCCGATTGCAATTCAAGATGATCTCGCGCCGCCGAAACATATTCAAGGGCGCGTTCGATTCCTTGTCGATGCCGCGCCCGCGTAATCATTGGAGCGCTTAGATTCTGCGTCATCTTAGAAATGCGCGAAACGAGATTGGCCTCGAGTTCGGCAACGCCTTTTCCCGTTTTGGCGGCAATTGTGAGTGTTTCACGTGAAACATCTTTGGGCGCGACCAGGTCGGACTTGTTTGCGACAACAATATCTCCCGGTTGGACCACGCTCATATCGAAGTCTTCCCGCGCATCATAGACCCACAAACGAAGGTCGGCCTCATCCGCCGCTTTCATCGCCCGTCGGACACCCTCCGCCTCAACAATATCAGTCGTTTCCCGAAGGCCCGCCGTATCTGAAAGCCAAACCAAATATCCCCCAATTGTCAGTCTGACTTCAACGACATCCCGGGTCGTACCCGGTATGTCTGTAACAATTGCGGCTTCGCGCTTTGAAATTTGATTGAGTAAGGTCGATTTTCCCGCATTTGGCTTACCCAGGATCGCAATTTTGAACCCATCGCGAATGCGTTCTGTAATATTCCCTTGGACCAACGCATCTTTGAGCGCCTCGTCTATGCGCAAGAGAGTCTCTCGCACCGGAGCATCGACCCGGTCCGGCGCATCTTCTTCATCTGGAAAATCGATACTGGCTTCGAGCAAAGCCAAGCACGTGGTGAGATCATCCCGCCACCCCGCATAAAGCCGTTCGAGCGCGCCATCCATTTGCTTGAGCGCTTGCTGGTGCTGCGCTTCACTTTCCGCATCAATGAGATCGGCCACCGCTTCGGCGCGCGTGAGGTCGAGTTTTCCCGCTTCGAACGCTCGACGTGTAAACTCTCCGGGTTCGGCTAATCGTGCACCTGCCGACATGATCGACCGCAAAGCGAGTTCGGTGATGACACGTCCACCATGGAGTGAGATTTCAAGCGTGTCTTCGCCGGTATAACTTGCAGGGCCTGGCATGAAGACCGCAAGACCTGAATCGATCAGCGCCCCTTTTTCATCCAGCAGATCAACCAGGGTTGCATGTCGCGGTTTAAGCGTCTGCAACGAACACCGTGCCGCAATGATGTCCGCCACGTGGGGGCCGGACACGCGTAACACAGAAATTGCGGATGGCGGCGGGCCGCTCGCCAGAGCACAGATTGTGTCCCGGCACAAAGCCATAATTAGTTTTTCATGGCCTCGAAGAATTCGGCATTATTCTTCGTCTGCTTCAACTTATCGAGCAGGAAGTCGATCGCATCTGATGTCCCCATCGGATTCAAGATCCGGCGGAGAACATAGATTTTCTGAAGCTGAACTTTGTCAGTGATCAGCTCTTCTTTTCGGGTGCCTGACTTCATGATGTCGATGGCTGGGAATGTGCGCTTATCCGCCACTTTGCGATCGAGCACGATTTCCGAGTTACCGGTGCCTTTAAATTCTTCGAAGATGACTTCGTCCATACGCGAGCCTGTATCGATCAAGGCCGTGGCGACAATGGTCAGCGATCCACCACCCTCAACATTTCGCGCGGCACCAAAGAAACGCTTCGGTCTTTGCAATGCGTTGGCGTCGACACCGCCTGTCAGAACTTTGCCTGAGCTTGGAACGGTTGTGTTATAGGCGCGGCCGAGGCGCGTAATGGAGTCGAGCAAGATCACGACATCACGTCCATGCTCGACCAGACGTTTGGCTTTTTCAATCACCATCTCGGCAACAGCAACATGTCGTGAAGCCGGCTCATCAAAGGTCGAAGAAATCACTTCGCCTTTCACGGACCGCTTCATATCGGTGACTTCTTCCGGACGTTCGTCAATGAGCAGGACCAAGAGATAGCACTCTGGGTGATTCTCTTCGATCGACGCGGCAATGTTTTGCAACAGAACCGTCTTACCCGTCCGCGGTGGCGCCACGATCAAAGCGCGCTGACCTTTCCCGATCGGTGAGACAATATCGATGACACGACCGGACCGATCTTTCTTGGTTGGGTCATTCCCTTCCATCAAAAGACGCTCTTCAGGATAAAGCGGGGTCAGATTGTCAAAGTGGACTTTCTGGCGGGCTTTTTCCGGATCCTCGAAATTGATCGAGCTGACATCGGTGAGCGCAAAATAGCGTTCATTCTCGCCTGGCTCAGCGATTGGACCTTCGACCGTATCGCCCGTTTTCAAACCAGCTTTTTTAAGAACTTTTGGGCTGACATAGATATCATCGGGCCCTGCGAGATAGTTCGATTCCGGCGAGCGCAAGAACCCAAACCCATCTTGCAACACTTCAACCACGCCGCGCCCAATAATCTCTACTTCTTGTTCGGCGAGCTCTTTGAGAATCGCGAAAAGCATGTCCTGCGTCCGCAAGGAGGAGGCGTTCTCAACCTCGAGCATTTCAGCATAAGCCAAGAGATCCGTCGGCGATTTCGCTTTCAGCTCTCGTAGATAGACTTGGGACGGGAGATCGATTTCAGGTGCAGTGTCAGGCATAGTGTGCCGGTATCCAAAGATTTGGTTTGGGAAAAAGGTGGGCGGACGCCCGTGCGCTGGACAGCGCTTTCAACCCATATGCGCAATGGCTCCCCTTCGGTCAAGGCCAAAGCTGTGAACCCTTAGAAAGGTTTCAAAACCGCCAGCAAGACCACACCGATCATGATCAGAAATGGGACTTCGTTGAGCATCTTCAAAGTCTTCGGGCTGGGTTGCGCGTCGCCTCGATCAATTTTTTTGCCGATGGAAATAAAGTATCCATGCAGTCCGCTCAGGATCAGAACGAGCAAGAGCTTGGTGTGCATCCAACCCTGACTAAGCAAGGATGGATTGAGATAAAGCATCGTCAATCCAAGCAGCCAAACCAAAACCAACGAGGGATTGAGGATAATCTTGCGCAAGCGATTGGACGCCTCCTGCATCGTATCGAACAGCGGCTCACCTGGTTGCGCCTTGATCTGGTGAAGTTTGTAGCGAGGATAGATGAGCAGGCCTGCCATCAAGGCAATAACAAAAATTATATGGGCCGCTTTCACCCAAAGATACACGCTCATGTCTTAAATCCCTGCCCGAACCAATTCGACCACGCGCTCGACATGGGGAATGGGAGTCTCTGGCCGCACGCCATGGCCGAGATTGAAAATATGAGGACGCCCATTGTAAGCCTCCAACAATTCTCGAACGCGCGCATCCATAGCTTCGCCGCCGGCAATCAAAAGCAATGGATCGAGATGACCCTGAACCGCCATTGTTTTGGGCACAGCTTGCAAAGCGTGCTGAGGATCGATGGCTGTATCCAATCCGACCCCGTTGACAGGGACCTGACGCGTATAGGCCTCAAGCATCGTTGCGGCGCCGCGGGGAAATCCAATAATCGGGACATTCACGCCGAGCGCTCTTAAGCGAGCAACCAATGCGGCATTTGGATCAATCACGAGCGTTTGGAACAAATCGCTTGGGAGGCCTTCAGCCCATGATTCAAAAATCATCAACGCGTCAGCACCGGCCTTCACCTGTTCGTGCAGATATTGGGCAGAAGCTTCAACCAGAAGGGCGACCAATTTCTTGAGTAGCTCTGGCTTCGTATAGGCCCAACTCCTAGCGGTACTCTTATCCGTTCCGCCACGTCCTTCAATCGCATACAGCGCCACGGTCCATGGCGCACCGCAAAAGCCGATCAAAGCCTTATCTTCTGAAAGCCCGGTTCGGACTCGATCCACAGTTTCATAAACTGGCGAAAGACGCTGAACCGCTTTTTCGATTGGCGCTCGATGCAAATCCGATTCACAGTCCACGGTTTCGACAATAGGCCCCACACCTTTCTCGAACCGAACATCTAGCCCAATCGCGTCGAGAATGAGCAAGATATCGGCAAATAGAATAGCGGCATCCATGTCGTAGCGGCGAATCGGCTGCAAGGTCGCTTCAGCTGCCATAGACGGGGAGTAGCAAAAATCGAGGAAGTCTTTCGCTTGGGCACGAAGTTCGAGATATTCAGGGAGATGTCTTCCGGCTTGTCGCATCATCCAGATGGGAACAGGTGTGCTGGGGGTTCCTGCGAGGACGTTTAGAAAACGGGACGAAGTGGGGTCAGGCATGAGATTCTTAAAACCAAAAATTCTATCGAAGAGGGCTTATCATTATTAAGCCGGGAGTCTCGTGGAAAAGATGAGATGAGTGGTTTTGTCCCGCCTCTTTCCACAGCTTGTCCACCGCGCAATGCTCAGTTAACACTTTATTAACCAATTGAAAAAATTGTAAATATTTGGTTAACGTACGGATTGGACGTTCGTTCAGAACATGCTGACAACGGCAGGAGTCAGATTCGTCTATTTGTGCAATTTGGAGTCAATTTCGGAGCATTCTTGCAAATTCCACAATGCATCCACAGGGCTTGTAGAATTCTCTTGGCTCCGGCAGAGGATGAAAGAAACAATTCAGGACGGCTATGCGTCTTTCGATCTATTTCAATGTTCATCTGGTTTCAGACTCGACCGGGGAAACGCTTAACGCGGTGATGCGAGCGGCCGCCGCGCAATTCGATCGCACGATTCCGTTGGAGCATAATTATTATTTGGTTCGATCTGAGCGGCAATTGGATCGAGTTATGGCTGAAATTGAAGCGGCGCCTGGTGTGGTCTGGTATACGATTTCAGATGATAATTTGCGCCGAAAGCTGGAGCAGTTTTGTCGTCAAAGGGGCATTCAAACACTGCCCGTCTTGGATCCTTCAATCCATATGTTGTCTCGCCATCTCGGCATTCCCGCGAGCGAGAAGATTGCCAGCCAACACGCGCTCAATGAAGAATATTTCAAGCGCATCTCAGCAATTGATTTCGCGCTGAATCATGATGACGGGCAGAATGTCCCCGGCCTGGTAGACGCCGACGTTGTTCTCTTAGGAGTCAGCCGGACCTCGAAAACGCCGACATGTGTTTATCTTGCCAATCGCGGGGTCAAAGCTGGGAATATTCCCTTGGTCCCCGGCATCCCATTGCCGGCGCTGGTTGAGGAATTGAAACATCCCATGGTCGTTGGGCTAAAAATCGGTGTTGAACGATTATTGCAGATCCGGTCGCAGCGTCTGGTCTCATTGAACGAGAATTCCAAGACGGATTATGTCAATGAAGAAGCCGTTCGGGCCGAGGTGACGGAAGCCAGCCGCTTATTTCAACGCAATAAATGGCCCGTCATTGATGTGTCGCGACGCAGCGTCGAGGAAACTGCGGCGGCCATCTTGAACAAATTGAACGAGCGCCGAGGGTTTATCTAGTCATGAACATTATCCTAGCATCCGGTAGCGCAAGTCGCCGCTCGCTTCTCGCCGGCGCCGGCGTTCAAGCCCAATCGATAAAGCCCAATGTTGATGAAGAGGCCGCAAAACGAGCGATGCGGGCCGACGGACTCAGCGTCAGCAATCAAGCCATGCAGCTTGCCGAGACGAAAGCCGTGAAAGTGTCCAGCCAAGTGGGTGGGTTGGTGATTGGCGGCGACCAGATGCTCAATCTTGAAGGGGAAGCGTTCGATAAACCGATCAACCTTGATGGTGCGGAACGGCATTTGCGCAAGCTATCCGGTAAAACGCATACGCTGGAAACGGCGATCGTCATTGCAGAAAATGGGGTACCAATATGGCGCCACTTAGCACGACCTTCGCTAACCGTCCGTACACTGAGCGATAGATTTATTGAGCACTATATCAAGACGTGCGGACCGCCGCTGTTGACCACAGTGGGGGCCTATCAATTAGAGGGGATGGGCGCGCAGATATTCTCTAAAATTGATGGCGACTATTTTTCAATCCTTGGATTGCCGCTTCTGCCTCTCCTAGATTATTTACGGATCAGGGGTGTGCTTGAGCAATGACCAAACTGCTCGGTGTTATTGGCGACCCGATCGCCCACTCGCTTTCCCCACTCATCCATAATGGTTGGATCAGAGATATGGGATATGATGCGGCCTATGAAGCGATGCACGTTCCTGACGGTGAATTTTCCCAAGCTTTAGAGACGCTTAGCAAGCGGGATATTTTGGGCGTCAATGTCACGCTCCCGCATAAGGCTGCTGCATTTCTTGCCGCGTCTGAGGCGAGCGAGGCGGCCAAGACAATTGGCGCCGCAAATACCCTGACCTATCTGGGTAATCGATTTTGGCGTGCCGATAATACAGACGCTCCGGGTTTTCTATCTGCGCTTGATCGACAGAATCCGGATACGGATGAAGTCGTCTTATTCGGGGCGGGCGGGTCGGCCGCAGCCATCGTCTACGCGTTGGCTAAGACCCAATATAAAGTGACGATTTTGAATCGCACGGTCGAAAAGGCGCAAGCATTGGCCGAAGCGTTAGGTGGAAGTTCGACAGGGTACGGATCAATTAATCAGTATAAAGAATATATTGATTCTGCGGCCCTCGTCATCAACACAACAAGCATGGGGTATCAGGGAGACATTCTTGATCTTCCCGCAGGCGACGGGCGGTTGTTTTTTGACATTTCATACGGCAAAGTCGCCGCGCCTCAACTGACGCATGCGCGTGATCGCGGGTGGCAAACCAAAGACGGATTGAGCATGCTGGTGGCACAAGCGGCTGTGAGTTTTGAAATTTGGTTTGGTGAAGCCCCCGACCGTGCCGCGGCGCTTGAACGGTGTCAGTGGGCGATGAAAGCAGTGTCATGAAAATACTAGGACTGACCGGTTCGATCGGCATGGGAAAATCGACGACCGCGAAAATGTTCGCGGATGCTGGTCTTCCCGTTTACGACGCAGATGCAGAAGTACATGCGCTTTATGCACCAGGCGGGGCAGCTGTCGGACCTTTGTCCGAGCGATTTGGTGATATTCTCAAAAATGGCGGCGTCGACCGCGCCATTTTGCGGTCTAAAGTCGTAGATGATCCGGACGCGATGAAGGATTTAGAGGCGATTGTACATCCGCTGGTCGGTCAGACCCAGATGAACTTCCGTCAGCAAGCGGTTGAGAGTAAAAGAAGTTTTGCGGTCCTTGATATTCCATTGCTTTTTGAAACGGGCGGGGATGCGCGGTGTGACTTTGTAGCCGTGGTCACAGCGCCAGCGGCGATCCAAAAAGAACGTGTTCTATCGCGCGGCGAAATGAGTGAAGATCAATTTGAAGCGATACGATCCAAACAGATGGCCGATGCAGAAAAACGCGCGCGCGCGGATTTTGTGATCAGCACAGCATTCGGCTTTGACTTCACCCGCGCACACGTTCAAGCCATTATCGACTTAATGGATTCTTTGGACACAGGGTCGGACCATGGCTGAGCTCATTCGCGAGATTGCATTCGATACGGAAACGACGGGACTAGAATGGGATCAGGATGATCGGATCATCGAGCTTGGCGCGGTCGAGTTGATCAATCATGTTCCGACGGGTGAAACCTTTCAGACCTATATAAATCCCGGCCGTGCGGTCTCTGAAGCGACAATCCGGATCACCGGAATCACAGATGAGGACCTGGTCGATAAACCCCCATTCGAAGACCCAAGCATCGTTGACGCATTTCTAGACTTTATCGGCGATGCCGTTCTCGTCGCCCATAATGCAAAATTCGACCGCGGCTTTTTGAACATGGAATTAAAGCGCTGTGGGAAAGCGATCATTCCGGATGATCGCTGGGTCGATACGGTGGAGATCGCTCGGAAAAAATTCCCAGGCGCACCGGCAAGTCTCGATGCGCTCTGCAAGCGTTTCGACGTCAATGCGGAAGCGCGGACTTATCACGGCGCGCTATTGGACAGCCAGTTATTGGCGGAAGTCTACCTCGAGCTGCTTGGCGGGCGGGCACATAGTTTCGATTTCGGTGGCAAAAGCGCCGCGCTCAGCGGTGAGCGCGTGCCGGCACAAACGCGTCCGACGGATCGAAGTTTCGATATTTCTCCCGATGAGCGCGCCAATCACCAAGAATTCATTGAAACGCTGGGTGATGACGCGATCTGGAAGCGCTACGCCTGAGGTTCTGCTGGCGGGGTTTGCTCGGCAGCCGCAGCGGCCGCCCGTTGTTTTTGGGTATTATACAGCGCGCCAAAGTCGACCGGATCGATCCGCAACGGCGGGAAACCACCCTCAGCAGAAATATCTGCAATGATCCGCCGTGCGAATGGGAATAGTATACGTGGACACTCGATCAACAGAATCGGTTCCATGTCGGCTTGTGAAAACCCTTGTAGCTGGAACAGCCCGGAATAATCCATTTCGAGCAGGAAGAGCGCGGTGGTTTGCGTTCCGGCACGGGCTTTCAGTTTGAGCGTAACTTCGAACACCCCTTCATCGCCCTGTTTAGGCGCTGCGCCGACATCTATTCCGAGCTCAATATTTGGTTGATCTTGAACTGTAGCGCCTGGATTTTCGAAGGATAAATCCTTGATATACTGGCTCAGTACGCGAATGGCTGGGCCTTGTTGCGGCGTGTTTTCTTGCGGCGGAGTCGCCATATCTGGTGTGTCAGTCATCTAGGATCACTCTAAAGCTAAGGATTACTGGCGCGTAACATGTGCCACAAAGTGGCGCAACGGTGGGTGGCACTTCTCAAAATCCCCCTATATGAGAAGGCGAGAGATTGATAAAAGAGTGGTATATGTCCTCCTCAATGATTGAATTCCTAGTCCTGGCAGGTATCGCCCTTTTCGTTGGATGGCGTTTATTCGTCACACTTGGCCAAGATGAAGGCCCTCCAGAAGGCCGATCGCGCATGCCCAATCCGGAGCCGACCCCGACACCGAGCACGACAGCGCCCACTGGCGGTGATGTGGTTCAGCTACGTCCATCTTTTACCGGACCCGCCGCTGCGGGGATGGAAGCCATTTACGAAGCCGATCAAAGTTTCGATCCTCGAGGCTTCATGCAGGGAGCGCGCGCGGCGTATGAAATGATTGTTGGCGCCTTTGGCCGCGGCGATCGCGACGCCCTCAAGCCGCTCTTAGATACAGATGTCTATGAGGCCTGGGACGCCGCCATCAGCGAGCGCGAACAAACAGGCGCCGAAGGCATGCAACTTCTGCGCATTCGCAAAGCAGAGATTACCGATGCGTCTTTAGCGGACGATGGCATGGCCAGAGTGACAGTGCTGTACGAATCTGAATTGGGCGATGGCGAAACCACGACCAAAGCCTCTGAACTATGGACTTTTATGCGTCAAACCAGCTCCTCAGACCCCAACTGGCTGTTAGATGATGTGGATACGGCTGACTAAGCGATCGTCCAAGCAGACAATGGTAACTTGAGCCGGGCGGTCTTTGCGGCTTAGATTCGCGCTATGCGAATCATTGGGCTTCTCAGCGCCGCACTTTTAGCGCTCTCTGGCTGTGTCACATCGCCTCGCCAGCCGAGCGGTCCGGCCCCGGTCAACGAGCCTGCACGGCCGGCGATTGATCCAAGTGAATGGACCTTGCGCCCAGATCCAGTGGCGTTCGAGTCTTTGCCTGGTTGGCAGACGGCAGACTTGGCGCCAGGTCTGTTTGCCCTGCGCCGCAGTTGCGAAGTGTTTGAAAACCGACCCGCGGATGCGACTCTATCGCGGCGTGCCGTTTGGGCGGGGACCATCGATGATTGGGCGCCTGCGTGCGCCGCATTGGATGTAGTCGCCGATGCTCAAAGCGCGCGGGCGGTTTTGCAAGCGCTGTTCACGCCCGTGGAGATTGTTTCCGATCGCGGAGAGTCACGGTTCACGGGCTATTTCGAACCCACTTATCAAGCCCGGCTGTCACCGCAGCCCCCTTATACTGAGCCGATCCCAGCCCGGCCAAGTGATCTCATCACCGCGAATGGTGAGGTTTATCAACGCTTGTCCAGCGGAGAGCGCCGGCCCTACCCCACGCGCGCCGAGATCACACGCACGGGCGTTCAGCCGCTCGCCTATGCCCACCCGGCAGATGTCTTCTTTTTGCAAATTCAAGGCTCGGGACGCTTGCTCTTGCCAGACGGTCGAACGCTTCGCGCTGTCTATTCGGCCAATAATGGCCACCCTTTTCGCTCGACCGCCAATTGGCTTTTGCAGCGAGGGTGGATCGCTCGCGGCGAAGCTAGCATGACCGGCATTCGCGCCTGGATGGATCGGACCACCCCGCAGCGTGCGCGCGAAGCGATGAATGCCAATCCAAGATTTGTGTTCTTCGATTTGGAACCAGAAGGCGATCCGCGTTTGGGTCCAAAAGGGTCATTCGGGGTGCCGTTGACCCCGCTGGGGTCCATGGCGGTGGATACGAGTATTCATCCCGGCGGCGTGCCCATGTTCGTGCAAACGACGGCGCCTGGGCTTGGGGGAAATTGGTCGGGTCTGTTGGTCTCGCAAGATACAGGCGGGGCGATTAAGGGTCCTGTGCGCGGTGACCTCTATTTCGGGACCGGTCCCGAAGCCGGCGCTGCCGCGGACACAGTCAATGCGCCTGGCCGACTTTGGGTCCTATTGCCTCGTGCGGTTGCAGAGCGGATCCGTATGCAAAATGCAGCGCGCGCATCAACCTCTGGACCGATCATCTTATCGCCCTAAAACGCAAGGCATGAGTCGCCGCGATCTCACCGACAAAGACAAGCGTGCCTGGGCCGCAGCGTCCAGGCATGTCACGCCTTTAAAGGGACGGCGAGGAACCCCTGCAGGGAGTTCGCGTCAGCGCGAAGATTCAGAGTTCAGCTTCCCAATTCCATCGCGCACGAAAACATACTCGGCGCCCCAGAACCGGCAAAATGAGCGACAGGTCCGGCGCGGACGCCAGGCGATTTCGGCAAGTTTCGATTTGCACGGCCATACGCGAAATTCCGCTTTCCAAGTCCTGCCCAGTTTTTTGGCCCGCGAACAGGCGAAAGGGTCTCAATGCGTGATCGTCATAACGGGCAAGGGAAAGTCTGGTGAAGGCGTTTTGCGGCGGGCTTTTCTAGATTGGCTTGATCAGCCCGAGGGGCGCGCTTTGATCAGTGGATATGCCCCTGCGCATGCCAAGCATGGCGGTGCGGGCGCTTGGTACGTCTTTTTGCGTCGGCGCTAGCCAAATGAAAAGGGGCAGCCTCTGGCCGCCCCTAAACACTCAACACACTCTACTTGTGTGCTGTCTTAGCGTCGCAGTGTTAACGAATTACGACTGCTTTGCGAGGAGATTGCGAATTTCCTCCAGCAACACTTCCTGGCGTGGTGGCGCCGGTGGCTCTGCCGGGGCTTCCTCTTCGGCTTTCTTCATCATGTTGTTCATGCCCTTGATGATCATGAACATAACGAAGGCTACGATCAGGAATGAAATGATGGCGGATACGAATTCGCCAATCTTGATCGTGACCGCTTCCGTCACAACAGAGCCATCTTCGGCGAGGACGGCAGGTGCCATCTCATAAGCCCAGCTGCCAAAGTCTAGACCGCCCAGCACTGGGCTGAGCGCTGGCAAGAACACGCCTTGGATGAAAGCTGTAACGACCGTTGCAAACGCGCCGCCCATGACGAAGCCCACAGCCATGTCGACGAGATTGCCTTTCATAGCAAACTCTTTGAATTCGTTGAACATTTTAAACCCCTTCTATCTACAGACCCCTAAAAGTCTGCTCGGAAGATAGGTTTATTTCCGCCGTAAGGTCAAATTATTGGAACAGCCAGACGATTACCCGCTTAACGCGATTCTGGGTCGACCCCGTCATTAACGCGCGCCCGAAGTTCTTTGCCTGGACGGAAGAAAGGCACGGATTTGGCCTCGACACTGACCGCCTCACCGGTGCGCGGGTTGCGTCCCTTGCGGGCCTTGCGATGGCGTACAGAGAAGGCGCCGAAGCCTCTTAGCTCGACTCTATCGCCACGTGCGAGTGCGTCTGCAATCTCGTCAAGGATTACAGCCACGACTTTCTCGAGGTCTTCCGGACGCAAGTCAGGATTCTCATCAACCAGTTTTGCAATCAATTCAGATCTTAGCATGTCTTTGAACCTAAACGAAAAATGCGACGGAGACTAGGCCTCCGTCGCAAAATACTTGTCCATTACCTGATTGTTAGGTTTGAACGTGATGCGGATTACGCGTCGTCGCTTTTCGCCGCTTTCTTCTTAGTGGTTTTCTTCTTCTTTGGCTTTTCTTCAGCTTCAGCCTCTGGTTCGGCAGTGACTTCGGCTGCAGGCTCAGTTGCATCGCCATCACCACTGGCCAGTGCGGCCCCCAGAATATCGCCGAGAGATGCGCCACTGTCGGCAGAGCCATACTGTGCCACAGCCTCTTGCTCTTCAGAAATCTCGAGCGCTTTGATCGAGACGCCAATACGACGAGAAGACTTATCCACTTGCGTGACTTTCGCATCGACTTTGTCACCGACCGCGAAACGCTCTGGGCGTTGTTCGCTACGATCACGAGACAGGTCAGAGCGACGGATGAAGGCTTTGACAGCTGGGTCACCGAATTCAACTTCGATGCCGCCAGAGGCCACTTCAGTCACCGTACAGGTTACAATGGCGCCGCGCTTCACGCTTGAATTGTCAGCGATTGGGTCGCCGCCAACTTGCTTGATGCCGAGTGAGATCCGCTCTTTCTCAGTATCAACGTCGAGGACACGCGCCGTCACTGTGTCGCCTTTGTTGAAGGCCTGGATCGCTTCTTCACCAGACTGTTCCCAAGAGATGTCGTTGATATGGACCATACCGTCGAGGTCTGGGCCGAGTCCAACAAAGAGACCAAACTCAGTGATTCCGCGGACTTCACCTTCAATGTCGGTGCCGACTGGATGCTCAGCCATGAAGGCTGACCATGGATTGTCTTGAGTCTGCTTGAGGCCGAGTGAGATACGACGCTTTTCGGAATCGACGTCGAGCACTTCGACGAGCACTTCCTGAGACGTCGAAACGATCTTGCCTGGGTGTACGTTCTTCTTGGTCCAGCTCATTTCAGAAACGTGGATCAGACCTTCGACACCGTCTTCCAGTTCAACAAAGGCACCATAGTCGGTGATGTTTGTGACTTGGCCAGACATGCGTGTGCCGACTGTGTACTTGGCTTCGATATCGTCCCAAGGATCGCTTTCCAGCTGTTTCATGCCGAGGCTGATACGCTGGGTCTCTGGGTTGATCTTGATGATTTGAACTTTGACCGTGTCGCCAACATTGACGACCTGGCTTGGGTGATTGACCCGCTTCCAGCTCATGTCGGTCACGTGCAGGAGGCCATCGATGCCGCCAAGGTCAACGAACGCACCGTAATCAGTGATGTTCTTGACGACGCCTTCGCGGGTATCGCCTTCACTCATATCGCCAACGATTTCCGCACGCTGTTCGGCACGGCTCTCTTCAAGGATGGCGCGGCGAGAGACAACAACATTGCCACGGGCGCGGTCCATTTTGAGGATGGCGAATGGCTGAACTTCGTTCATGAGCGGGCCAACGTCGCGGACGGGACGGATGTCAACTTGCGAACCAGGCAGGAAGGCATTCACGCCGCCAAGGTCGACGGTGAAACCGCCTTTGACGCGGCCAACAATCGCGCCTTTGACAGGCTCTTCCTTGTTGTAATTGTCTTCCAAGCGGATCCAGCTTTCTTCACGGCGTGCTTTGTCGCGTGACAGAACCGCTTCGCCCATCAGGTTTTCGATCCGGTCGAGATAAACTTCGACAATATCGCCAGCTTCAGGCTGCTTTTCTTCGAGCAGGAATTCTTTCGCTGCGACACGGCCTTCGGTTTTTAGGCCAACGTCGAGTACGAGATAGTCGCCATTATTAGAAATGACGGTGGCTGGTACAACTTTGCCCTCTTGCAGAGTGGCGGCACCAGCGCTGTCCTCAAACATAGAGGCAAAATCCTCAGTTGAGGGATTCATTGAGTCAGTCATGGGGTCTCCAGATGCGCAGTCATGACGGGGTTCACAGCCAGATGCACCATGCTTCTGGTCCGACGCCGCTGCGATGTCAGGGATAAATGTTTGAGAGCTTTTAGATTTGGGCCTTACGGCTCAGAGTTCTCAGATTTTTGGGCGAGAACGGCATCGACCGCAGCCCGGGCTTTATCCACAGCCGCGTCTATAGTCAGGTCGGATGTATCGATCAAGACAGAATCTGCGGCTGCGATCATCGGGGCGTCTTTGCGACCACGATCGCGGTCATCGCGTTCTTTCACCTGTGAAATCATATCTTCCAGGGACAGGGTCTCACCTGTTCCTGTCAGCTCTTTCCAGCGCCGCTCGGCGCGCACTTCAACACGCGCATCGACCCAGAGTTTCACATCCGCTTCAGGACACACCACTGTGCCAATATCGCGGCCATCAAGAACAGCGCCCTTTGGCTGGTGTGCGAAAGCACGCTGCAATTCGAGCAAAGCCGCGCGGACGTCTGGGATAGCGGCGACTTTCGAGGCCGCCTGCCCGGCGTCGCCCGTGCGCAACTGATCCTCGGTATAGTCGTTGAGATCCAGCGTGCGGGCGACATCTGCCAAGGCGCTAGAGTCGGTAAAATCAACTTGCTTGTTCAGTGCCGCCACACCGGTCGCGCGATACAGGCGACCTGTATCCATATGGGCGAGACCATACCATGCTGCGAGCCGCCGCGCGATTGTACCCTTGCCTGAAGCGAGCGTGCCATCAATTGCAATGATCATGCTATCGTCCCATTCTCGCGTTTGCAGCACATCTAAGCCTCTCGGATATCCGCGCCAAGCTCCATCATGTGCGCTCGAAAGTCTGGATAGCTTGTCGCGATCATGCTGGCATCATCGATTGAGACCGGTTTCTGGCTGGCCGTTCCCATGACCAAAGCACTCATCGCGATGCGGTGATCATGATGCGTTTCGACTATACCGCCGCCAGGAACGGCGCCGCCGCAGCCTTGAATGATAAAGCCGTCTTCGGTCTCTTCGACGTCGACGCCATTCACGCTCAGCATGTTGACGACCGCGCTGATCCGGTCGGTTTCTTTGACGCGGAGCTCAGAAGCGCCCTTAACCACGGTCGTTCCCGTCGCAAAGGCGGCGAGGACGGCGAGGATGGGGAATTCGTCAATCATGCTCGGGACCAATTCGACTGGAATTTCAGCGCCTTTCAAATCGGCGCTCTCGAAACTCATATCAATCAATCGCTCGCCAGCCGCATCGCCGACATCCTCTGCCCCGACATGCGCCCCCATTAAGGCGGCGGCGCGATAGAACCCATCGCGCGTTTCGTTCGACATCATGCCTTCAACCAAAACGCCTCCGCGCGGCGATATCATTGCCGCGGCGGCGAGAAATGCGGCCGAACTTGGATCGCCGGGCACGACCGTGTCCTGAGCGATGAGGTTTTGCCCGCCGCGGATCGACACCGTATTGGCGGCGCCATCACGTTGGCTTTTCACGTCCGCGCCAAAGCCGCGGAGCATCCGCTCGGAATGATCCCGGGTGATCCGCGACTCGCGCACCACGGTTTCGCCGTCCGCATTAAGGCCTGCCAGCAGCAAACAAGATTTCACTTGAGCCGACGCGTGAGGCGGCTGGTAATCAATGGCATTGAGGTCGGCTTTGCCCGTCAAGGTGAGCGGCATCGTCTTGCCGTCGCTAGACTCAAATCTGGCGCCCATCTCGGCCAATGGATCAAGCACACGGCCCATTGGGCGGCCTGAGAGACTTTCATCGCCGACGAAGCGCGCCTCAATCGGATATCCTGCTACGACGCCCATCATCAAGCGCGAGCCCGTTCCGGAATTGCCGAAATCGAGATCCACGTTTGGCGATTTCAAGCCTTGCTTACCAACGCCCTCAACCCGCCAAGCGCCTTCGCCGAGTCGCTCGACGGTCGCGCCGAGCGCCGCCATAACCCGGCCCGTATTCAAGACGTCTTCGCCTTCTAACAGTCCGGAAATTTCTGAAATGCCTGTTGCCAGACCACCGAGGATAAGTGCGCGGTGCGAGCATGACTTATCGCCAGGCGCACGCAGAGTCCCGGTGATCTGATTCACCGGATGCGAGGTCCACATCATGTTATTGTGGTTCCCTTAGTTACAGTACCTAGCGAAAAGCGCTTTGACAGGCGGGAACGTTTCTGGCAAGCGCGCGGGCAAAGATTTTCTCACCGATGGATGAAAAACATGGCTGATCCGGAACTGGGCACCAAAACTGTCTGCCCCAGCTGCGAGTCTAAATTCTATGACTTGAACAAGCGCCCTGCAACCTGTCCGAAATGTGGTCACACATTCGACCCGGCAGATGAAACGGCGCAAGCAACCAAGACTAAAGTTCGCACGGCGGCTGCGAAAGAGGCTGTTCCTGAGGACGAAGACGAAGAGTTGGAAGAAGAAGAAGCGGCTGCTGCAGCGGCAGGCGCCGATGAGGACGAAGAAGAATCCTCTGAAGACCAAGCGAAAGAGCTTGGCGGCGATGAGGATGAAGTCGTCCTAGATATGTCAGGCGGTGACGATGATGACGATGCCGCGCCTGGAAAAATGCCAGCTGGCTTTAGCGAAGACGGCGTCGACGATGATGATGAAGACGGCGACGGCGAAGATATCGACTTAGACGAAGAATTTGACCTGGGTGACGATATCGATCTTGATGATGGCAATGAGCTCGGTGAGCCTGATGCAGACGATATTGAGCCAGAAGGCGATGATAAATAGGGCTTGATTGCTCGGGCGGGAAACTCTATTCCCGCCTTTCCCTTAAAGATGGGGCCATAGCTCAGTTGGGAGAGCGCTTGCATGGCATGCAAGAGGTCGTCGGTTCGATTCCGTCTGGCTCCACCATCCTCCAGAAAACGCAATTCGATTTAAAACGGATCTCCGTGCGCAGCATATGCGCTGGTGGGCTCGTATACTTGTATACAAATTTAAATACTAGGGTTGAAGTTCGAATTTAATTATATCTAATTCACATCATCAAATAGGTGGGTGAAATGAAGAGTACAATATTCGTCTCGATTTTTTTAATATTTATGCTTATATTGGCGCCGAATCTGGCGCGGGCTCAAGATACTGCAAACGCTCAGAAGAGCGGTGGCGTTTCGAGCTGTGAAACCACGACAACGGGACCATTTACAATCCTCCCGGGAAACACCCGTATTCGTTGGTCTGCAGAACGATTTGACTCTCCGCCTTGCCCGACCGGCTCAGGGGCGGGAAATGATTTTTGGTTGGACCGCATGGATGGTGGAACGCTCCAAGATGTCCCGCTCTCGCAATCCTTAGCAAGTATTGATGGCGGCGAGTTGGACCTGCCCCCCGGAGATTATCAAATCGCGATCAATCTCGGAACGATGGGCTCGGGGCGATATACTATTCTATACAATCTGAGAACGGCGATCGCACTGACGCCTTCAAGCGAGAGCTTCTCTACGCTTGAGGACTCTGTATCCAGTGCACGTTCATTCTCCGTCTCGTCGACCGGCGATCTTGATGTTGAGATTGTCAGTGTGGAGATCACAGGTGCTGAAGCGGGGCATTTCGAATTGGTCGGACCGAATCCGACGGGCGATCCTGCGCCGACGTCCTTCCAAGTTAGATGCACCGGCGATAACGCGCCGGGCAATAAGTCAGCCACACTGACAGTAACGGCGCGCAGTGACGGGGGTGAGGCGAGCGATAGCGCAACACTCACATGCGATGTCGAAGCGCTTGAGCCGGATATATTCTGCCGCGCCGTCACAGATTTTGGCGACGCTGATCAGACCATACCTGAAATCATCACGCGAAACATCGTGATCGAAAATCGGGGTAACGCGCCTCTATCCATCGCTGCTCCGACTTTCGGCACTCCAACCGCGCCGGAGTTCAGTTTTGCAGGGCTCCCAGTCGCCGCCACGATTGCGCCATCCAATTCGCTCGATGTCCCAATCACATTCGACCCAACGGGGGCGGCCCAAGACGCGGTGTTCACTGGGGTGTTAAGCGTAAGCAGCGATGATCCCGATGACTCCCCAAAAGCGTGCGGCTTTACGGCGCGCGCGCATCGACCGCGCCCGATCATGGTGGTCGACCCGGCAGGCGATCTCGACTTTCGGGACGTCGAGATTGGCTTCGCCTTCACCAAGCCTATCGTCGTTTCTAATCTGGGCGATGCGCCGCTCGTCTTCTCTGTCAGTAATGCCCCAACAGTGGGCGATTCACCTGACCAGTGGTCCGCGCGCGAGACCGGGGCGCGGATGATTGCGCCTGGCGGCCAAGCTGAAATTTTTCGACAAGTTTGCGAGCCCGACGCGGAAGGGTCGTATACGATGACGATGGAAGTTGCTGGCAATGATTTGAGCAATCCGAGCCAGATGGTCACCATGACCTGTAACGGCATTCCACCCGTTCCGATTGATGCCATCTTGGTGCTCGATCGATCGGGCAGTATGGACCAACGCTTGGGCGGTGACACGGCTGCGCGAAAGATAGAAGCGATGCGCAGCGCAGCGCAGCTCTTCGGCGACCTTTTAAACTTTCGCGCCGAGAGCGTGTCAGACCTAGATGCCGATCAGATCGGCTTGGTGCGTTACAATCAGAACAGCGATGTTTACCTCCCGCTCGCGCCTGCCAAAGGCAGTCACTATGATACACTGATAGATACAAGTTTGGCAGAAGTTGCGGTGTCGGACCCTGCCCAGCTCTTGCCAGCCGGTGAAACCGGAATTGGTGGTGCGATGAATACGGCAGCGAGTATGTTGGTCGGCTCGCCGGCCACGCGCAAGCATGTGATGGTGTTGTTGACGGATGGCATTGAAAACCGTTTGCCCTCCATTGCCGATGTTCAGGCAAGTATTTTTGCAGCGGATCCGGACTTAGACACCTATGCGATTGGATTGGGCTCCGATGCAGCAATTGACGCGGATAAATTGCAATCCATTAGCAATGCTGGCGCAGATGGATTTCATCAAGTTGATGACGACCTTACCGGTTTGGGTCGGTTTCGACTGGAGGAATTCTATTTCAAGATCTTCTCGGACGCGGCAGATTTGGAAATGGCGGTCGATCCGAGTTATCACATCGATCTCAGCATCACGAATCCGGTGATCGTCGATACAGCCATCATAACCACATCCGACAAGAGTGCCTATTTCTTATCTCTGGATGCCCCGGAATACCGACCATTTTATGATTTGGAATTGGTCAGTCCACAGGGCGAAGTCCTGACGGTCGGTGCGGAGATTGGCGGCGTCCCGGTACAGATCAAAGCGCGCAATTCGTATCGCGTCTTTCGCGTTGTATTTCCTGAACTTGCGCTGAGTGGCAGCTATGTTGGCACATGGAAGTTGAGGCTTCGACCGAATGGAAAATGCACGCCGCGCCCGATACAAGCCATTGACGAGAAACAGGTTCGGAAACCCGAGAGTCCCTGCCAAACCTATGCAAGTGCAAAAGCGCCGTTCGGCTTCGCGGCGGCGGTCGCGTCTAATTACAAGCTTGCGGTTGGGGCAATCCCAGATAGCACAGAGCGCGGTGCCGAAATTCTTCTCACCGCCCGATTGAGCGATCGAGGCTGGCCTGCCGTTGACGGCGAAGTGTCTGTGGATGTGAAAGACCCGAGCGGATTGGAGTATGCACGGTTACCCATGTTCGATGATGGAACGCATGGAGATGTTTCGGCAGGTGATGGCGTTTGGACGCGCCGATTCGTCGATTCGGATCGCGCTGGATCGTATCGTTTCCACTTTAAGGCCCTCGGCAAAAACGAGCGCGGTGAACTCGCCCCGCGCGAAGCCACGCGTTATGTGACGCTGAAGAACCCAATCCCCTCAACAGGGGCGTGCGGCGAAGCCTGCACGGAGGCCTGCCTATCGTGTGCCTTCACGAAATGGCTATGGGCGATTGTCATCGGATTGCTGCTACTGCTTCTTTATTGTTGCTATCGAAAAGGTTTCGCCACGAAGGCGTAGCAGCAGAAAAATGCGACGCGAACTATTTCGATGCCATCTGGGAAAGAATAGCGGTGATGGTCGTGTCTAATGTCGCAAGAGGGTCTCGACCCGTATGAAGTTGGTAAAGGGCGGCTTCCGCGACCAAAGCATTCAACAGTGCGATAAGGAGATCTTGATCCGGCGGGTCAATCTCGCCTGCTTCAGTGGCGGCGTTCAGCAAGTGTTTGATCGGCTTTAGGCTCGCTTCCTCCTCGATCTCCTTCGCCCGCCGCTCGCCCAATGCGGCGGGGCCGATCTCGAACAGGATTTTGGCTGTGTCGGGTGCGCGGACCAGACGCGTCCATTCCAAATAGGCTGTCTTCAACCGGGTGAGGGGCGACGCCGCGGGATCCTGTAACTCAAACACGCGATCAATCGCCGCGCGCGATTCATGGTCATAAAGGGCCTCAATGATCTCGGCCTTGCTGCGGAAGTGATGATAGAGCGCGCCTTTGCTCAATCCTGTTTCCAACAAGATTTGTTGTGTCGTCGTCTGCTCATATCCTCGCTCGAGGAATGAAGCTTTGAACGCATCCAATAGTTTTTGCCGCGTCGAGTCTGAGCGTTGCTGTTGTGTCGCCATGCTCCCCTTTACAATGCTTTTGAAAAATGTAAACAAACCGCCGGTCGGTTTGTTTAAGAAAGGAAATGCAATGTCTGACTATATGGAAAACCTCACCAAGATGATGGCGATTTGGAACACGACGGATGCGGCGGAAAAACGTCGCCTGACCGAGGAATCGATGGAGCATAATGTCCATTTCGTAGACCCTAATCACAATATTATTGGCCGCGACGCATTCCTAAAAATGGTGGATCAAGTCCAAGGCGAAATCCCCGGAGCGGCCTACTCGCGCGCCAGCGAAGTGGATATACAAAACAATCACTGCCGCTATCACTGGGCCATCCATATGAATGGTGAATTGATCATGCCGGGCTTCGATGTCACCGAGGTGAATGATGCTGGAAAGATCGTCAAAGTGATTGGCTTTTTCCAAATCCTTGAGCGGGATTAACGCGCCGCTTTTTTCCGGCGCGCGCGAAAGAAGTCGCGTAAAAGCTGCCCGGCTTCGTCTGCGTGAGTTGTGTCTTGCTCAATTTCAGGCCGCCAGTGACACGTAGGTTGCTCGAAAAACTTTGGGCCGTGCAATACGCCGCCCCCTTTGGGGTCGTCCGCCGCGAAGACCAGTTTTTCGATCCGCGCCAAGCTGATTGCTCCGGCACACATCACACACGGTTCGAGCGTCACATAGAGATGCAAACCGGGCAAGCGGTAGTTCCCCAGTGTTCGCGACGCGGCCCGAATGGCTTGGATTTCAGCATGCGCCGTTGGGTCGTGATCCTGAATCGGTTGATTATGTCCTTCAGCGATGATGTCGCCTGCATTTGGATCGACAATGACGGCGCCCACAGGCACTTCACCAAGTTCGGCGGCCTGTCTCGCGAGCGCCAGCGCGCGTTGCATGGGATCAATCGTGATGCTCATCTCTTCCCCATCGCGCCCCAGCGCCGTAAAGGCAAGCCATGCGGATTGTAGCCGGACAGTTTAAAGGGCGCCCTATTCAAGCGCCAAAGACCGATGCGACGCGGCCGACCTCGGATCGGGCCCGCGAAAGCCTGTTCAATATCCTGATGCATGCCGACTGGGCCCCCGCTTTAGACGAGGCGCGGGTGCTTGATTTGTTTGCTGGGTCAGGGGCGCTGGGATTTGAAGCTTTGTCGCGGGGCGCCGCCTTTTGTCTGTTCGTTGAAACGGCGCATGCCGCACGCGGCGCGATCCGTAACAATATCGAGGCGCTTGGCTTGTTTGGCCAAACCCGGCTGCACCGGCGCAGCGCCACCGAGCTGGGGGAAAAGCCTGCAGGCGTTGGGCCCAAGTTCGATCTGGCTTTTATGGACCCGCCTTATCGCAAAGATCTGGTCGCACCGTGTTTACGCGTTTTGAAGGCCGGGCAATGGTTAGCGGAGGAGGCCTTGGTCGTGGTTGAAACCGCCGCCGACGAGACACCGGACTTTGACGGGTGGGATGTGATCACAGATCGCGGCATCGGCGCCGCAAAAGTCTGGTTCTTGTGCGCGCTCTAATCCTGCAAGAACTCTTTGCGAAGATCTACGCTCGATTCCCCGGTGCCGAGATATTTTGCGCAAGACCGAAGCCAATTGTCCGCTTCCGCGCGGCCTTTATCGCGCAACTCGGTCAGGAAGCTCCAGCTGGTATCATACTTGGTTTGTAGCGACAGATCCCGCAGCACCTGTCCACCGCGCAGTGCATGAATGGTGAGTCGGCGATACTTATTCATCAGAGACTGTTTCAGCATACCGTCGTCGAGCAGTTTCTGAACAAACGCGATGGCCCGTAACTCGCCGATCAAAGAGGCGTTGAAGCTGATCTCATTCAAACGGTCCATAATCTCCGGCACGCGTCGTGGCACGCCGAGACGCGAGATTGGGTTGAGCAGCACGAGCAAGACGTCCCGCGGGGCCTTGGCATAGATGAGTGGGAATAGGCTCGGATTGCCCATATAGCCCCCATCCCAATACGCGTTGCCATCAATCTCCACCGCGCGGAAGGTTTGCGGTAGACAGGCGGAGGCGAGCACAGCGTCGCGAGAAATTTCGCCATCCTGAAAGACTTTGACCCGTCCGGTTTCGACATTGGTGGCCGACAAGAAGAGATCAATCGGCGCCGCATGGACCGCGTCAAAATCAATCGCTTCGTCCAGCGCGTCGCGCAGGGGATTAATGTCGAACGGATTGAACTCATAAGGACTGGCTATACTGGTAAAAGCCATGGCGAGATGCATGGGACCAAAAGGTAAAGCGGCCAGGGGCGAGTTTGACCAAGAGAATGCGGAGAAGGGCGCGCCTTTCTGAGATACCGTCCGCCATAGGCGTTCGAGATTGGCTTTGGCGCCGTCATCGCCGCCTTGCGCCAAGCCTGAGGCAAAGGCGACCGCATTGGCCGCGCCGGCGGACGTGGCGGTGATGGCTTTGATATTTAATCCAGGCTCATCAATCAAACGGTCGAGAACGCCCCAGGTAAAGGCGCCATGGGCGCCGCCGCCTTGCAACGCCAGAGAGATGTCTCGGACTTTGGTCTTCGCCATGGTTTTCTTTCTAAAAACGTCCCGCCCGCTTTGGCACAAAGTGTTTACGAGGTCTTCAAAACATTCGGTGCAATCTGTTTGCCATGTCACAAACCGCCACACCTGTAGAAGATTTACGTCCGGTCCCGGCGGTCGGAATTGTGTGTTTTCGCGGCGACGAGGTGCTCCTGATCCGGCGTGGCACCCCGCCGCGGGCCGGTGAATGGTCCTTGCCGGGCGGGCGGATTGAGCCGGGGGAACCAAGCCAGACCGCGGCGCTGCGCGAGCTGAAAGAAGAAACCGATGTCGAGGCTGAATTGGTTGGCTTGGTCGATGTCGTGGACGCGATCTTTACCAATCGTGCAGGCGATCTTCTGACCCGGCATTATGTTTTGATCGATTATGCTGCCCGCTGGGTTTCTGGGACGCCTGTCGCGGGTGATGATGCGGCTGAGGCACGGTTTTTTCACCTATCGGCGCTAAGCTCACTCGACTTATGGGATGAGACCCTGCGCGTGATCCACGCCGCGGCGGACCTCATGACCCCTGACTAAAAGGACGAAACATGCGTTTCGGAGATGGATTCTTTTTAGCCCCTGGGCCGCGTTTGCAGGACGTGCCGCCGTCGGATTCTTCGGATCCCGCCGCCGATCCGATTGAAGCGATCACGGAAACCACCGCGCAAGCTACGGAAGCGGCGAGCGAATTCGTCACTTGGATTGGCTCAGGTGAGCTGACCGCGCTGATTGCGCTCGTCCTGGTCATTGCCTTTACGACCGCGCAATGGTTGGCGCGCTGGGCGATCTTGAAGGGCATCGTGAAATTGCCGCGCGATGATGATTATTCCTTCACGGCTTTGCTGCAGCGCGTGGTGAAGAGCTTCCACACCTATTTCATGATCATGATCGCCTTCGCCCTGACGGACGCGATGTTGGGACTGCCCAATGCGGTTTCGGTGATTGTTAAAATCTTCTTTGTCCTGGCCGCCATTCTGCAGATTGCTGAATGGGTGCAGGAGTTTGCGGTCTCTTTCATTCGCCGCAATGTGGCGCGATCGAGCGGCGATGCGCGCGCCCTCGCCTCTGCCTTTAACATCATCAAATGGTTCATCTCTGTCGCGGTCTGGTCCGTTGCACTGTTGCTGATATTGGACAATGTCGGCGCCGATGTGACAGCGCTGCTGGCAGGTCTTGGTATTGGTGGTATCGCGATTGGTATCGCGGCGCAGGGCGTGTTCCGCGATCTGTTCTCATCCTTATCCATTGTGATTGATAAGCCCTTCCAAGTCGGCGACACGGTGCGCTATGGCGAGAGCTGGGGCATTATTGAGGATATCGGTCTGAAGACCACACGCGTCCGCGCCAAGACAGGCGAGCAGATGATCATATCCAACACCAATCTGCTCGATTACGAGATCCACAATATGGAGCGGATGGCGCGCCGCCGCATCGAAACAGTGTTCGGTGTGATTTATCAAACCGATCCGGACTTGGCCGAAAAGGTCCCGGAAATTGTCGCCCAAATTGTCAAAGACGTGCCAGCCGTAGAGTTTGATCGCTGCGGTATGTCCGCTTTCGGACCGAGTTCGCTCGACTTTGACTTGGTTTTCTACTCACTTCAGCCGGATTTCAACCGCGCTATGGCGGCCCGTTCCCGCGTGCTCCTAGCGCTGTTTCGTGGTTTGCAAGAAAACGGACTCGAATTCGCGTATCCGACCCAAACTCTGTTTATCGAAGGTATGGACGAGAAAGTCGCCTAACCGCTATTCGACGGTCCAGCCGCGCGGTGTTTTTCTGGCTTCCAGCGTCACGGCGCCATTTTCCGCATGCTCTTCATAATGAGTCTGGCTGTCCCGATCTGACGATCCGGACAAGCGTAGAATGAGCGCGAAGGCGGCGAGTGCGATACCAGCCGCGGCTGTTGCGACCGCGATGAGACCAGCCATGAAAATGATCGCAACCGCGAGAATGCCCTTGGCGATAAGATTTCCAACGCGCCGCATAAGCGCGAATAAATTCTCTGGAAAACCGAGTGGGGCTGTATGTGTTGCGGTCATATGATCCTCGTCACGGTTATAGATGGCGTGCAAGATGGATGCCGTCAACGGCTAGAATGTGACGGTTGATCAATTCGCCGCGATTAGGCCGCGTTCGGCGCGGATTCGCGCATAGGCGCTCGTAATTGTAGCAGCTTTCTCATGTGCGGCGGATTCAAACTCGCGCGGCGCACCATTTTGGATAACCCGATCTGGGTGATTGTCGGCCATCAAGCGACGGTAAACCCGTCGAATCTCGTCAAACTCTGCATCATGGGCAACGCCCAAAATGTGATATGGGTCATCTCGATCGGCCCCCATATGACTGGCCTTAATCCGGCGGAAAGTGGCGTCGGTAAACCCGAATGCTTCAGAGACCGTTTTGAGATAGTCGAGCTCATCATCCGTCACCACACCATCGGCGGTTGCAATCATGAACAAGCCATCGAGCACACCTTCCAGCAAACACGGACGAGCCGCGTATTTACGGCCAATTTTGCGGGCATAGGATTCATATCCGCGGACGGTTTGCTGGGCGAGATTGAACACGCGGCGCACAGCTGCTGCATCCTTGGGGGCGGTTTGAAACACCCGCGAGAAGACCATAATTTCATCGTCACTGACCCGGCCATCGGCTTTGGCCATCTTCGCGCCAAGGCCAACCACCGCCGCTGTGAACCCAACATCATTTGGGTCGGGCGCACACTCAAGGTCAGCCGGGACGGGTTCATCCACCACATCCACGTCGAATAAGCGCTTTCCGCTCTCAATCAGGCGCTGCCAAAGAGACATAAGCACACCTATTACGCGCATTATGGCGAGCTGTGAATGAGCGATACTGACACGCAACTTTAGGTCGCGAGTACGAAAACATTAAATTCGAGTCATTTCAAAAACTATTTTATATTCGATATCGTAGAGGGAATGACGCCGATATGGTTCGGGTCGTAACTTACATGGAGATTTCTTCGTGAAACTCGCTACTCTCTTGATCTCTGCTAGCCTGCTCGCCGCCCCTGCAATTGCTGAGCAATGTTCTTCTCAGAAAAACGCTCACCGCGTAGATGCCAGCTATACAACTGCGATTGCTGGTGAAGGCTACACCAAAGCCAAAGCAGACATTGTTGACACCGCTGCAGCCGCTGGGTCTTTCAACACTTTGTTGGCCGCTGCTGAAGCCGCTGGCCTGGTTGGCGCCTTGAAAGGCGACGGCCCGTTGACCGTCTTCGCACCGACCGATGAAGCGTTCGCAGCGTTGCCAGCCGGTACCGTTGAAACACTGTTGATGCCGGAAAACAAAGACGCACTCGCAGGTATTCTGAAGCTTCACGTCATTGCTGGCGCAAAGATCAAGTCTGGCGACCTAGCCGGTCAGCAAATCACTGCAGCCACACTGAATGGTGACCTTGGTGTTGATGGCACAGATGGCGTCGTCCTGACCGCACCCGGTTCGAGTGCAACCGTTGTTGCTGCCGATGTTTCAGCTTCTAACGGCGTGATCCACGTTATTGATACGGTCCTACTGCCTGCTGGCTAATTCCCAACCAGTAGATGGGGAAGCGTGCGTATCCCCGCATTCCTTGCGCTTCCCTGATGGCCCCACCAGCATTCCCCCCTGCTGGTGGGGTTTTTATCTACGTGGTGTCAGATGATTTCGCGGCTTTTAATTCCGCGACTTCCTTCTTCAGCTCCTGCAACAGCGCAATAATCTCATCCCGTTCTTTGTCGGCATCGCTGAATTCTTCGTCCATTTCCTCTTCGATATCATCGAGATGTTCCTCAGTTGCGGCGCGTTGCTCGGCGGCGAGGGCATCAACGATAAGGGCGATAAACAAGTTCAGGACCGCAAAACTGGCTATGAAAATGAAGATCAGGAAGAAGAGCGGCGCATAAGGATTGCCATCATCGACGACTTTTTGAACCACTTCAAAGCGCCATCCATCCATCGTCATCACTTGAAACAGTGAATAGGCAGAGCTCGGCAAATCGCCAAACAATTGGACGACATCCTCATTGTCCGTATTGCCGAACAGGTTCGTGGCCATTACGGCGCCAACATAGGTCAGCAAGGCCAAAACGGCGAGGATCGCCCCCATGCCTGGAAGCGCGTTGAGCAAGGCTTCGGTGATCCGCCGCATCATCGGGACGATGTGTAAAAGGCGCAGGATCCGTAGCACGCGCATGGCGCGCAAGACCGAGAAAGCGGCGCCGCCTGGAATCAACGAAACGCCGACGACCAAAAAGTCGAACCAATTCCACCCAGACTTGAAGAAGCCGAGTCGGTAGACGATCAGTTTCATTAGAATTTCGATCGCGAAGACCACGGTCACGGCGCGATCGAACCAGCTCAATGAGTCGACCAATCCGGCCGGCATGCTGCGTTCATAGGTCAGCACGCCCAGAATGATCGCGTTAGCGATGATCAATCCGGTAATGAAGTCACGAAACAAGCGTCCTTCAATCGCGCGCTCAAGCGGCGAGTGGCTGGTTTCAAGATCAAGCGTACCCTGCTTCATTGGCTGACCCCTTTTCGATCCCCCAAGCGAATCTTAATCAGGTGTTTTAGCGTGGTCTGCCAGAGTATCAATCGTTGTCAGGTCTATCCGCACACCGGCGAATACCAGACTCTTTCCTTCGCAAGCCAAACCGCGTTCGGCGGCGCGTTTAAGACAAGCAACGGCATCGGGATGCGCGATCTGATAAGCGCTTAGATGATCACGCTCGCCTTTGATGAAATGAATGGCGCCTCCGCTCAGCTCTAATTGCCAGATATCTGGGCCCACCTTTATTGGGTCGACGTTTAAAACAATGCCCCACTTTTCGCTCATCGCCTCGGGATCCACGGCGACGACATCCAAACGCTTGAGGACACCTGGCTTAGCAGTCGACTCCCAATTTGGCCCACCCCAGCGCCAAGATCCTTCTGGGCGAGCTTCGTCGATCGACACAATTCCCGCGCCAATATCCGCAGGGTGTAAATGGCTGGCGGATATCTCTGGTAAGTCGATATTCCACACCCGGCGAATCCCGCGGGCGTCGGCGGTCTGCCTCACCCGTTCGAGATTATCCGTTTGAAATATTGCCATATAGCCGCCGACACCTTGGCTGCGGTCAAGAAAGCGGCCAGCTGCCGTATTGTCTTGCACGGGCACCACGACTTCTAAGAACTGATCGCCGAGCGAGAATACGCCATTGGTCAATCCAAATTCAGCCACGCCGGGGTCTACAAAGCCGTCGCCGAGACCGAGAACATATCGCAGTGTCTCGATTTCCTCCTGATTGACGGAGGCGAATACGAGTTGCCGAATACGGGGAAGAGTCATGATCAATCTGCCGATGTTGTCGTGTCGCTGACGATTTTCCAATCGCCGTCAATATTCCGGAAAATCAGGGTGAAGAGACCGGACGCGCGGTCAATAGATCGATCCAGGGCCCAGGCGCCGTGCACCACTGCGACATCGGAGTCGAGCATGGTAATGTCAAAGTCGGCGAACGTGAGATGCCCCATCGCGCGTCGGTCAGAATAGTTTTCGTGATAGCGATCCCGCGTCGCCTGCCAGCCTTTTGTAACCGTGCCACCTGATGCAAAGCGCAGCTCGGGCGAGACCCAATAACCGCTCATGAAGCCATCAATATCGCTAGCATTCCAAGCCTCTTGCTGGGTCATCAAGACGTCAAGAATGCGGTCTTGGTCTGTTTCGGATGTGCCGAGCAATTGTGTGTCATTGACGTTGACGTTCACGGCGCAAGCGGTGGTTGCGAAGACCAAACAAACACCGATTATTATTGTTCTCAAATGCATCATGACTCCTCTTCAGGGCTGTTCCTTGCCGTCGAAATCATTTACCCGCATTGAACGCTTGGCAAGTACCTCCATATCAACGCCGAGATTTGGGAGCGGTTTCCGATGATGATGACCCTTTTGATCCTAGCCGGATTTGTCTTGCTATTTGCAGGTGGCGAAGCCTTGGTGCGTGGGTCTGTAGGTGTTGCGCGAAAAGCCGGGATGTCGGAATTGGTCATAGGTTTGACCCTTGTTGGCTTCGGCACGAGTCTGCCCGAATTGGTGACCAGCCTACAAGCCTTGAGCGAAGGCGCGGTCGGCTTGTCCATCGGGAATGTGATTGGCTCGAACGTGGCCAATATCATGTTGGTGATTGGCGCTGCCGCTTTTGTCCGTGCGATCACCACCGACCCAAAAGCTCTTGCCCGCGACGGCGCATTCATGGTCGGTGTCACCGCCGTCTTTGCAATTGTCGTGTGGTTTGATGGGTTTACCCGCACAACCGGAATCGCGTTTACCGCACTCCTGCTATTCTACCTCATTGCCTCCGTCATTCTGGATCGGCGTTCCAACAGCGCAGCGGGCGAGATGCATGGCGGCGAGGCTGAAGAGTTTGAATATGATGACCCTGTCTGGCTCTCAATTGTGCTGACTCTTGCCGGGATTGTTGGGGTGATCTTTGGGGCGCGCTTCTTGGTTGAGGGCGGCTCGGATGCGGCCCGATTGTTTGGCGTTTCCGAAACGGTGATTGGCATTTCCATCGTCGCCATCGGCACCAGCTTACCTGAACTGGTCACATCAATTATGGCCGCGCGCAAAGGCAAAGCCGATGTGGCGCTTGGCAATGTTCTCGGCTCGAACGTGTTTAACATTCTGGGCATCTTGGGTGTATCAGCCATCGTCTTCCCATTCTCGCTGATTGAGTCTGCGCCGCTGGAAGTCACCGCGATGCAGTTTGGTCAGGCCGCCAGCATGGTGACGTGGACGGATATGGGCGCGCTCCTCCTCTCTTTGGTCTTGCTCTTCCTGTTTGCGTTCACGGGCCGCAAGCTATCGCGCTGGGAAGGCGGTGTCCTCTTGGCAGGTTACTTCCTGTACATGGGGCTGCGCTTTGATCTGATCCCAGCGATTGGGGGCTAACATGACGGACAAGGATATTTACGCCGGTCTCGACCAATTGGGTCAGCAGACAGAGACTCCAACATCGCCTGAAGAGGCAACGCTGGAGCGCGTGCCTAATCCACATCCGGACACGCTCTACCTTGCGCGTTTCGTCGCCCCTGAATTCACGTCCTTGTGCCCAGTTACGGGCCAACCGGATTTCGCTCACTTGGTCATCGATTATGCGCCCGGCGATTGGTTGGTCGAAAGCAAAAGTCTGAAACTTTATCTGACCAGCTTCCGCAATCATGGTGCTTTTCATGAGGATTGCACGTTGCGCGTCGGCAAAGATATTGCCGAGCTTTTGTCCCCGCGGTGGCTTCGGATTAGTGGATATTGGTACCCGCGCGGGGGCATTCCGATAGATGTTTTCTGGCAAACGGGTCCGATCCCAGACGGGCTTTATGTCCCCGAAACAGGGGTCGCGCCCTATCGTGGGCGCGGCTAAGCGTCTGTAAATTTTGGGACTTACTCAGTTTCGGTTCAGACACGGTATGTTAGACCGGCCTTATGCTAGGGCGGATTATTTGTCTTCTGAGCTTGATCGGTTTGAACGTCTCTGCCCGGGCGCAGACGGCCACATGTGAGTCCACGGAAGCAGCTTGTGTTTTAAGCGCAGCTTGGTCCGCGGCGCTGATTCTGCCAGAGGAAAAGCGGATGCGCTTGTCTTCGGCCTTTTTGGAAATCGCCCTTCTTTCTGACGATGCAGATCTGCTGTCTTCCTGGGAAGAGCGTTTCGGGCGTTCTGCAGCACCAGTATCGCCCTATCCGGACTATGGTTGGCAAAAAGCCGAACCCATCTTGCAACAAAGCGGGGTTGAGGGTCTCATCGAGCTGGCCCGCAATCGTCAGGCACCGTTGAGTTTCGGACGCACGGATGCGCTGCTTTCTGCGGGAAAGCGTTTACATGCTGATCAGCCGGATGCCGCCCAAAAATTGAATGATGTCTTGCTCGACCTGTCGCGATCAGCGTCCAGTTTCGAACGACCAAACCTCGCCCATGCGGCGGCGGAATTGGCCATGGCGCGGTGTGATGCAACTCTATTTTCAAAGGCGGTTGCTCTAACCGATGCTCCCAGAAATTTACGCTATGCGTTTTGGCAAGCGCGTTTAGATGGTTCCGCGCTTGATCTATTGGACCGCGTGCGCAGCATTGATAATGACGCTGATACGCGGGAAGTCCGGCGAGTCCTGGATGGCTATCGCGCCATCCTCAATCTCGGCTATTGCGACCAATCCGCCAAGGCAATGGGCGGTTAAGTAAATTGGTCTATACCTTATCATATGATTGATCCGGATCAGGATCCGCCAGAAGCGGTATGTGGCAGCGCGGAAGTCGGCGCGCTTGCGCACTTATACCGGGCTGAAGTATATCGCTCGACCATTTGGCGCCAGCGTTTGGATATGACGACCAATTGGGCCGTGGTTTCGACGGGGATTGCCTTCTCTGTCAGTTTTGCCAACGAACAAGCCTCGCCATTGCCGATCGTTTTGGTCGGATTACTGTCGGCCATGTTCTTGGTACTAGAAGCGCGACGCTATCGTTATTTTTACGTTTGGAAGTTTCGCGCGCGGATGATCGAGATTACCAATTATGTGCCGATCTTGCGTGGCCAAGGCGCGCAAATTCCCATGGATAAAGGTACGGCGCTTTCCGACGATTATTTGCGGCCGCGCCATCGCATCTCGTCGATGCGCGCTGTCGGGCGCCGGCTGCGTCGCAATTATGGTTGGCTCTTCCTGATCCAAGGCGTCGCCTATTATGCCAAGATTGGCATGCATCCGCGCGATGTGACGACGTGGGAGGAGTTCTTTCATCGCGCTCATATTGGCCCGATTCCGGGCTGGTTTGCGCTGCTTGCTGGGGTCCTATTCCATCTCGGATGGATGGCGTTCGCTTATTATACGTGGCGGTTAGATAAGGCGGACAAACGCATCACTGCTGACTATCTTGATCCAGAGTTGGCCTCCGGCGTCGCTGACGATAATCAATAGCGCGGCCGCGTCCGCTAGCGTACGGTCGCGTCATTGGGGCCACCCACATTCCCGCCATCGCACTGATAGCCGAGATATCGTTCGACCTTGGTTGAGCTGTTCGAGACATATCCGTGGAAGATTTTGCAGGTACCATTGCCATCAAGGACCGCCTGAACGTCTTCGCAGCTCATAACCGTGCTATTGATGCCACTGACACTGGGTGCAAGCTGGATGTCCACAAAGTTCTTTTTGGCCTTCTTCTCGATATTCATCGTGTTGCTGGTACCCGCAATAATGGTCAGTTTATTGCCAGCTTTGTCCTTACTTGCTTTGCGCGCCTTGACCGTCACAGTTTGCGCAGAAGAGCTTTGATTCAAATTGGAACTGCCATCCGACCCACCGGAGTCTCCGGTGCGGTTCTTGAACTTGATGTTACAATTGCCGCCATTCACCCAGCACTTGGTTTGAGTGATGTCGCAAGCCGCACTTGCTACGGGCGCCAGCAAGCATGTAGCGAACACGAAGCTTGCGCAGGCGATAAGGCGTTTCATGAGCGTTTAGTCTCCTTGATTGGGCAGATTGTTAATCAGCGCAGTACGTGGAGTTGCCCTTGATCGTTGTGTCGGGCGTGTACCATTGGTTTTTGCTGGAGACGTTCTGACAGCGATTATTGTTCAGTGTCGTGCCCCCCATTTCGAGCCACCAAATCTCCTCACTGTTTTCGTCGTAAATGTGCTTCCGGTCTTTTTTGCAGTTTTTATTCTCGCCGGATTCAATCTTGGCGATGATCCATACTTTGGATCCGCTCGGGACCCGGCCATCTTTTTTCAGGTCGTAGCACCACGCCTCGCCCTTCCCGATCTTGGCGCCCATTTTTTTTGAGAAGGTCTCACCCTCAGGCGTCTTCCAATGCAACATGATCGGGTCGACATTGTACCACCCACCATCATAGAGCGTGATGTATCGCAAATGCATATCTTCCGCGGCGCTATGAGGGGCGAAGCAGGCGATCGCGGCTATAAGTGAACTAATTGTTCCGGGAATACGCATCTATACCTCCTTGCGCTTATGGAAAGTGAAGCAAGAAGGCCTTGGCAGGACCACTGTCAGATCTGCCAGAGCAGATGACTCAATTGACTTGCTCTTCTCCCATGCTTCCTGTATGTCCGCGCTTTCGAGATTTTAGGGCCGGTCAGTAATCGTCCCGCAGCAGACTCTAAGAGGCACCCGCGATGAAAGCCGAAGGCCATCCAGACTACCACTTCATCACCGTCGTCATGACCGATGGGACTGAATATCAAACCCGTTCGACTTGGGGCAGCGAAGGCGACAAGCTCGTCCTCGACATTGATTCAAGCTCACACCCGGCATGGACCGGCGATCGCAATGCGAACCTTGACCGCGGCGGCCGCGTCTCGCGCTTCAATGACAAGTTCAAAGGCTTTATGTAAGTCAGCCTTCTGCGCGAATAGAATAGAAAAAGCCCACATCGTAAGATGTGGGCTTTTTCGTTAGACCACTAAAACATATCCATCCGGAATGATCGGGCACTCATCCTCCGTAAAGCTCAGCGTGAGTTGATGGGTTAGAACCATGCCGCCAATAATTTGAGCGGCCTCTTCTGGGTCCATCTCTTCTTGAGCCGCGTTCACGTCTTGAGCGATGACAAAATAGTGCCAAGATCCGGTCTCGGCTTTAATGCGGCGGAAGTCGACATGCGCGGCATAGTCGCCGCTATCGGCGCCCTCATCTGGCCAAATGCCATCATCCTGCATGACATAACGATACCATTGCCCGGACGGGCTGATCATGAAGCATTGGACGAATAGGTCAGCGCCGTGAAACACGTTCCCGTCGGCGTCGCTAAACTTGGCGCGTATGATCCAGGGCTTGTCCGGATTATAGCGTTCGGCCACCTCCGGTGCTGTCACTTCGTAAGAGGAGGCGACGTGCACATTTCTGTAGGCGTCCTTCTGACTGTGCTCATAAGACTGTACATCCGTTTGGCGTTTATATCGCCAATCCGCTTCGACCACGAATGGACGTCCGAGGGCCACAGATTCCGGGTATGAGAATTCGACACCAAACTGCTCCAGCAAGGTTGTTTCGCCCTCATCCGGAAGGGTTTTATCTTCACCAACCCGAAATGCATCACGTGCGTCACTTAAGCCCGCCGCCGTCGCGGCCGCCGCGGCCGCTGCAACCAGACCGGCCGCAAGGTAGCTGGTTCCACCGCCACTGGCCTCCACCCCGCAACAATCTTCGACAGGCCCTGAACTGGTTGGAGGGTCTTCAACGGAAGCAGTGACTGAGCCTGTTCCGTTCAACCCTTCGTCGATCGCTGCACCAACAAGGAGTAAAAAGGCCAAGATCGCTAAAGCGACTTTCCACCATGGGTCCTCAAAGGGTAGGTCACTATATTGTCCTTGATAGGCAGGCGTTGGCTCCCAGGCATATTCAGCTGTTTTCAGCAAATACCCTGGAGGGCAGAATCGGAACGTTGGGCTGTGATTTCGGAAACTGCGCAAGACCTCCGCTAGACTGCTCATTGGAGTTTCATTCTGCTTCGCTCTCATCGAAGTGCCGCAACACCCCTTGGCACTATGATCGTCGCGCGCCGGTTCATATTCGGGCGCTCGACGTTCGACATTGCCGCAGCATTTCGTCCTCGGCTTAACCAGGTCGCCAAACTTAACCGTCATACGGCCTTCTGGCATCTCTGCGACGAATCCCTGACTCGGGTTGAAGGTAACCCCGAGTACAAAGAACTTTTTGATGAGCCGCTTTTTGACGCCAGCCTCATCAACGATCACGCTGACCAAGTGCACTCCGGCTGGACAAGCGGAAACATCTACCGTCCAGGATACCGTAGTTGTTGCTTGGCTCGCCAATGGCGCGATCGCATGCGTTTGCGCATAAACGACAATCGATGGATGTGAGACAGATTCGATATAGACATTCGCCGCTGCCGCTGCAGATGCCCCTTGGTTGTTGATCTGAACAGACAGGTTTTGTCGCCCAAGCATGGTGACGAAAAAGCCATCTGGAAGCATCAGACCGGTAATTAGGTCAGTCGCAAACGGTCGATTGGGGATGATGAAACTGCTCATGCGGCGACCCCCTTTGCGGTGGCTTTGCGCGCGCTCGTCTTGCGCGTGTTGGTCTTCGTATCTGGCGGCAGAACGAGAATGCTCTGCCCACCAATCAGCCGGTCTTGATGCAAGAGTTTGACATGTATCAGAGAAGGTCCGCCAGAGTGCACACCGACCAGGCTGCGCTGTGTTTTACGATTTCCATCCAACGCAAATTCGATTGAAGCGGCCTTTTTCTTTTTGAGATCCGTCGCCGCTGGGCAGGCTTTATCGCTATATTGTAGGCGCTCGACCGTGCCGGGTTTTGCTTTCGGGTCCAGTCGTAAATTGAGGCTTTTTGCCAAAGGCGCGAGCAGTCCCGGATCAGCCAGCTCAGCGGTCAATTTAAACTTTGCCTGCAATCGCGAGGTGTTGAATTGCGTGATTTTCGCTGCGAAGAATCCGTTCGCGACCGCCTGGACAACTGTCAGATTACGTTGTGCGACATGGCGATCTGTTGGCACGTTGAAGGCTGGTGAGCTTGGAAGAGGATCCAGGAATGGGTGAAACGCTTCCGCCAAAACACATTCATGGCCATTATTCACAAATTCAGGGACCCATGGCGCCAGAAGCAGGACTTCGCTCACTTCGCCTGCATTAAGCGACACAAAGGCCGATCCGATGAGGTTTGCTGTATTGCGATCAAACCCGGCAGACGGGTCAGCCCAATAGTACCGAACCTCCGCATTGGTCACCGCCATATCGCCATTATTGCGAACGCGCGCCCAGACAAAAGCAGAGCTGCCTGCAATCGGTATACCCGGCGCGCCGAGTGGATCCGACCCTGGAACGACCCATATGTCCGGACTGAGCCACCAGGGGTCACCGTCTCGAATTTCGAGTTCAACCGCCATGTGTTTTCCTCCCATGAGATATCGACTGCAACAAGTACAGCACTCATAAATATTTGAATGATGAGAGTGAGCATTATGAAAACACAAATAGAGTCAATACTAATATTTTTAATAATTAAAAATCAGATATAATCACTTGATAATAATCAAATAAATGCGCTGAGCGCTTTTTAGAGATTAGCTAGATAAATGGTGCTTGATCCGACCTGTTCTCGGCGCTGTGATATTGATCACGTTAAAAAATTTCTGCTGCCAGTGCTGTGTATGTCCGCGCTTTTGCTTAGAAAGACGAATGCTCTTGGAGGTCGAAATGCAACAGAATCGGGAAATCGAATCGCCCAGCAGTTGGGATCGGCTTGAGCGCCGGCCGCGGTTTAAGGGGCTCCGTAATTTGACCGAGCAAACCCTCTTGCCAGCGCTGGCGAATGCAAAACCCCGTTTGACGGAGTCAAATCCGATCAATGCCCTTTATGGGGGCAGCCTTTTCGCGATCATAGCAGCAGGCGTGTTGGTACTCGTTCTGGCATCGACATTCGGCATTTTCGGATTCGCCTTGGGTCTGGTGATCGGGTTTTTTGCCGTAAGGCCTGTCATTGCAAAAATTGCAAAAGAGGCGGTGACCCGGCTGGTGGCTGATCTGGAATTCAGGCAATCCATTCTTACCCCCCTCGCGGAGCAGATTGGGCTTCGTTACATCGCGGCGCCCGGTGGCGGGAGAGGCATTCTCAAACAGCAGAGTCAAGAAGGTCCCTTTCAGGCGAGCTTCGGTGTTCTTTATGAAGCGTTTGAGGCCTATTCAGGACAAGAAGAGGCGGTTGCTGCCGCGCGGGCCTCGGGGTTGGTCGAGCTCGCAACGGTGATACATATTGGCCAAGCAGACGAGGCAACAAAAAAGGCGCGCGAGACGGGCATGACCCGTTTGGAAGACGGTTTTTCGGGCGAACAGAACGGATTGCACTTCGATGCGTTTGAGGTTGTGCGGTCATCACGTGAAGTGAAAGATGGCCAGGCCAAATCGGCCAAGCATGCCTTATTGTTGGTTCTGAAACTCCCCCGTCCCTTACAATCAACCACGCAGTTAAGGTCCCGCAAGATTGAATGGCATCAGCCCGGGGAAGCCGAATATTTGAAACCTGTTCGCCTCGAGTCGGATGATTTTGATGAGCAATTCCGCGTGCGGTCTAATGACCAAGTTGAGGCGCGCTTTATTTTTACACCAGACATTATGGAGCGAGTCCTACGCTTGGCGCATGGCGATGCGATTCGTGCGACGGCACGCGGTGATCATTTGATGATCGCCTTTGAGGGCCCGAACAGATTTGACTTAACCAGCGCTGATACCGGTTTGTCAGGTGAGTCCGCGATCCGTCTTGCCATTCAGCAGATTGGCGAAATGCTGGATCTCGTAGACGCCGTGGGCGAAATCTTCCGTCTAGAATGAGCATAGAAGAGCAGCGGGATACCAATAAAGACCACAATTGTAGTCAAAGGCATTGACTTATTGTTTTTCGATATGTACAGACAGAGCGCGTTCAGGATCTCAATATAACTTTTGAATGGAGCGAACTCTCATGATCCGCACTCTTACTGTCAGCAGTCTTATCGCGTTGGGTCTCGTTGGCGCGGCTAGCGCTGAGACTCGGACCTATGATGTTGGGTCTTTCACCAAGATTGATATTTCCGCCGGTCTTGATCTGACCTTCGAAACCGGTGGCGCTCAGTCGATTTCGGTTGAGAATAAAAAAGGCGATTTCAGCGATATTGAAGTCCTGGTCAAAGGCGACACTCTGGTTTTGAAACGGGCTAAGAATAATTGGGGCTGGGGCCGCAAGCGCGAACGCTATGGCATTACAGTCTCTGCCCCAGTCATTAGCGGCGTCGAAGCGTCGTCAGGATCTGATGTCGACGGGCGTGGGATGAGCGGAGATGATATCTTTGTTGACGTTTCGTCCGGTGCCGATGTCTCCGTGACAGGCGTTGAAGGGGGAACGGTCTCCATTTCAACGTCCAGCGGATCAGACGCATCGGTCTCTGGCACATGTCAGACCGTCCGCGCCGATTCGTCCTCAGGGTCAGACATCGATGCGCGAGATCTGGTTTGCCAGAATGGGCGCGCCGATGCGTCGAGTGGGTCCGATATTTCCATCCACGTTACCGGCTCGGTTCAAGCCGACGCGTCAAGCGGTGCGGATGTCGACGTTTATGGTAGCCCGACAGATGTCGATACCGATAAGTCTAGCGGCGGTTCGGTTCAGATCCGCGGCTAAGTTTTAGTCGAAGTCGAGATCTTCCAACTTGTAGCCCGGATCTGGCCAGGTGAGGTTCATATCCTCTAATGCGCCGCGAACGATCCGGGCGATCATGGCATTCCGCCGGGTGCGGCTGTCCGCTGGAACGATATACCAAGGCGCATGTGGCGTAGAGCAACGTTGAACGGCGGTTTGATAAGCGTCCATGAATTGCGGCCAGAGTTTGCGGTCTTCCAGGTCACCTGGATTGAACTTCCAAAGCTTGTGCTCTTCGGTTAGGCGTTCGCGAAGTCGAATGCCTTGTTCTTCATAGCCCACATTGAGCATGAATTTGAGGATCCTCACCCCATTTTCTGAGAGGTGTTTCTCAAACGCATTGATTTGGTCATAGCGCTGCTCGACCTTTTCGGCTGGGGCGAAATTCCTAACTTTCACCACCAAGACATCCTCATAATGTGAGCGATCGAAAATCCCAATCCGGCCTTTGCGGGGCACGGCATCATGGACGCGCCAGAGATAATCATGCGCGAGTTCAGTCTTGCTCGGGGCTTTGAAGGCGCGCACTTGCATGCCAAGCGGACTGGTATCGGCAAACACATTCCGGATCACGCCGCTTTTACCGGCCGTATCCATACCTTGCAGCACGACCAGCAATGCGCGGTTACGATTGGCGTAGAGTTTGTCTTGCAGCTCGTTGATCGCAGCCGCGTCTTTTTTCAAAGACACGCGCGCTTCTTTCTTATCCGGGAACAAGGAGCGGTCTCCGGAATTTCGTTGATCGAGCTGAAACTTTTTGCCGGGCGCAGCAATGAGTGCGTCATGCACGTCTTTAATTTTTGGATGTGTCATCTGCGCCCCGTGCAATCTGCTAAGTCGTACTGACTGCTTACCCGCTTTCAGCGCAAACGCAAAAATCGGCTACAGCAAATCAGATCAAAATATATCCAACAAATAGGCTGTATACGATACGTATAAATACAATAAAAGAGATCCGGGGACTTCAGTGCATGGAGAATAAATTGCAAAAGTTCCTAATCGCATCAATATTTGCTTTAACGGGGTGCCAAGTGGCCGTGAAATCGTTTGAAGCCGATCCAGAGTTTGTTTGTGTGCCTGGAGAGTCTGAACTCAATTGGGAGGTGGCATCACGCAGCACCGTCAATATCACGCTGAGTGTCGAGGATACGGACGCGACTCCGCCGCTATTGTCGGAATTTCCGATCTCAACCAATGCACCCGTTGGCGCACGTGAAATTACCGTGCCAGAAGGCCGAACGGAGTTTCGACTGCTCGCGCGAGGTGGAGGCGACAATGACTCTGCCACGACCACGGTCATGGGACTTGGCTCAGAAACTTTGACAAATTTGTTGACGTTCGACCCCGACTGCGCCGCTGATGGCAGTGTCAATGGTTGGACGTCGGTCGAATTGACCGGCTATGACGAGGCCATTCGCCCGCGCGGAGTTACCAATACTACGGATCGGATTGTGACGATCACGCATGCTGGCATTTCTCGGCCGCTCGCCCCGCGCGAAACCAGCTCGGCTTGGAACGGCGCCGCGCTAAGCGGACGTTGGAGTGTAACAGCCATGCTTTTGAGCCGGACACCAAGGGGTGCGGAGATGGTCACCGAAAGCTGTTCGCCGACGCTCGGGCCCGGCGGAAGTGTTGCGCCAACACCCGGCGACTCCACGCGAACCATTCGCCTAGAGGCCCTGTCCGCCTCTGTTGCTTTTGGGTGCGACGGACCTTAGCTCAGAATAGAAAAAAGCCGCGCCATGACGGCGCGGCTTGATCTTTTGTGCAAGAACGTGACGGCTTACGAAGAATAATATTCGACGACCTGAGCCGGTTCCATTTGTACCGGATAAGGAACGTCAGAAAGTTCCGGCATGCGGACAAATGTTGCCGTCATGTTTTTAGGCTCAACTTCGATATATTCCGGAATATCGCGTTCAGGCGACCCAAGAGCCTCGAGGACCAGCGCCATGTTGCGAGACTTTTCGCGAACTTGGACAACGTCACCCGGCTTGAGGCGGTAAGACCCGATATTGGTCTTGGTGCCATTGACGGTGACATGGCCGTGATTGACGAATTGACGTGCTGCGAAAATGGTCGGCACGAATTTCGAACGATAAACAAATGCGTCGAGACGCGACTCGAGCAGACCGATCAAGTTCTCAGCGGTGTTGCCTTTGCGGCGTGCGGCCTCAACGAAGGTCGCTTTAAACTGCTTCTCAGTGATGTCGCCATAGTGAAACTTGAGTTTCTGCTTGGCCATCAGCTGCATACCATAGTCAGAGACTTTACCACGACGGTTAGGACCGTGCTGACCTGGCTTGTTTGGGCGTTTGTTAACTGGTGATTTTGGGCGGCCCCAGATATTCTCGCCAACACGGCGATCAATCTTGTACTTCGCCGAATGACGACGTGACATAGTGTACCTCAATTTTTGACGTGGGCTGGTTCATCTCCGCATGAGACAAACGATTGCAACGGCAGCTCCACACCGACCCGTCCTGAAGCGGCGTCTAAAACAGGAAGCAGTGGAAAGAGTCAAGCCAATTCGGCAGACGGACTGATCCAGACAAAGGTGACACGCGTACCCAAATATACTCGCATAAGTCGTACAAGTTTGGGGGCACACATGATCGGTCGTCTTTTCGTTGCAATTACGGGTTTTGCCGCGCTGTTCGTATCAGCCGCATCCGCCGCAATTGAAGTCACTTATCAGGATGTCCCCGAAGCGGCGCAGGCGGATTTTGCGCGTGCCGCCGAAATGTGGTCGGGCTGTCTCGTTAGCGACGTTCCTATCCATGTCCATGTCACTTGGATCCAAAATGGCCCGACGGGTTTTGCCCTGCCAAACGGGGTTCGCAATGAATCGCATTTGCCCGTTCAAAACGTGTGGTACCCGACCGCGCTCTCCAATGCACTACGCGGCGAACGGGTCGATGACACAGATGATATGAACATTTTTCTGCGCGAGAAAGACAATTGGTACTACACGCAAGAGACAGAAATTGCTGAAGGCGAAGTCGACTTCATCAATGTCGCGCTGCATGAAATTGCGCATGGTCTGGGCATATCCAGCGGAACATTTACGCCTTGGCAGGGTGATCCCATCTCATCGATTGGTTTGCCGAACGAGTTCATCTCCTATTTCTCTTGGACCTTCGATCTGCCTGATCTTGATGGCACGCCAATGTTGTATGACACGTTCCTAACCCTTGGCGATGGGCGGACATTAATGGCGTTTGCAAATCCATCACTAGAGCTGACTTATGCCCTGGCGAATCCAACGCTTAATTTTGCGGGAGAGCATGCGCGCCGCGCGAATGGCGGTTATCCCGTCGCCGTGACGCCACTCTCGGTGTCCCACATTCCGCAATTCCCACGTCGGGCCAGCCCAATCATGCTTTCGGACAGTGGCCAGGGCGAAACGCGGCATAAGTTAGACGCCATTCTCTTAGGCATGATGCAAGATCTCGGTTGGGAGATTTCGGAAACCTGTCTTCAAGTCGCACCTTAGGCCCATGCCGCGACGACTGTCCTTGACGATGCTCGCCGCTTACGTCCCCAATGTCGCAAAAGACAGCGGAGGAAATCATGACCGATCTATCAGGCAAAATTGCCGTCATTACCGGTGCGGCCAGCGGCATTGGGGCGGCAGGCGTGGAGGTCTTCGTGGAGGCAGGCGCGCAAGTTGTCGCGGCCGATCTTCAGGATGAAAAAGGCGCAGCCTTGGTCGAACGGTTTGGCGCAGACAAAGTGGCCTATCAGCATTGCGACGTCACCAATATGGCGGATTTGAAGGCTTTGATGCAGAGCGCTGTCGACACGTTTGGCGGATTAGACATTCTTTGGAACAATGCCGGAAGTGGCGGCACGTCCAGCACGGTCGAAGAGTTTGATGCTGAGGGCTATGACTTTACCATGGACCTTTTGCTCAAGTCTGTCTTTGCCGGCACCCATTTTGCCTTGCCGCATATGATTGCGCGCGGCGGTGGCAGCGTCATCAACACCTCGTCCATCTCTGCCGTCTGCGCAGGATATGCGCCGATCACATATTCAGTTGCGAAAAAAGCGGTCGCGCATTTTTCGAAACTCGCGGCGGCGGAGCTCGCCAAACACAAGGTGCGTGTGAATGCGATCCTGCCGGGCTTCATTGCGACCTCCATCTTTGGTGCGTCCCTGGGTCTGCCGCGAGAGCAGGCGGATCAAATGGCTGAGATGGTGTCGCAGGCTGGCGGTGCGATGCAACCCATTGGCCGTATCGGGCATGGAACAGATATCGCCAATATGGCCGCCTATCTCAGTACCGACGCTGCGGGTTTTATCACCGGCGGTGAATTCCTGGTCGATGGCGGCATGACGGTTGGACCGCCCCATAGCTGGAATGAAGAGCTTGGCGGACCGTTGCTTGAGGCGCTCGGAATCACGCCGGAACAAGCCGAACAGATGGCAGAAGCGATGCGCGGCGGTCAGGGCGCTTGATCGGCGAGCCCTGGAATCGCTTCGACTTGTTTCAGCAAATCTTCGAGCGATTTCGAGCGCGCCACTTCACGATCCTTGTCATCAAATAGAATAAATTCCTGGTTTGACTTGCGTAACGGAAAGCGGCGCCAGTGCGCCTGAGTGCGGTAAAGCGTGATCTCCTCCGGGGTCTCACCGCTGGCCGACCAGCCGGTCCAAACATGATCGGGTGGTATTGAACGCCAAAGGCGGTCTATGACGTCAATATCGGCTGCGGAGAAGTGAGACATGTCTGATAAGGAGGAGGGTTCCGGTTACGAGCCGGTTAACACATCGAGACTGTCAGGCAATCTGCGCGGTGCGATTCTGATGGTGTTCTCCTCGATTGGTTTCACCATTTATTTGTTGCTGAACAAGCTCCTCTCCGCGGACGTCCACCCAGTTTTCTTAGCCTTCTGGCGCGCCTTCTTCGGCATGGCGCTGGCCATTCCATTTGTCGCGCATCTGGGTTTTGGGGCGATGAAAACGAAACGACCGGGCCTGCTTGTCGTACGCAGTCTGTTCGGCACACTTGGCTTTACCCTGGCGATTGTCGCTGTGTCAGATTTTTTTACGCTGACCTTGGCGCAGTTTAACGCGATCAGCTTTACCCGGCCACTTTTTGTCACTCTGCTCGCGGCGCTCGTGCTACGAGAATTTGTCGGCCCACATCGTTGGGGGGCATTGATCGTCGGATTTCTTGGCGTGATGGTTATGGTCATGCCTGGCATATTTTTGTTTTGGCAGCCCGGCGCCTTCGAACCGGCGGGGCTTAACCTCGGTAGCCTTGTCGCTTTGATCAGTGCGTTCAGCCTCGCCTCTGCCATCGTTTTGGTGAAGTTCTTGAGCGCTGAGCTGCCCTCAATGGTCCTGCTTTTATATGCTAATCTCTTCTCCAGCCTCTTACTGGCGCCCTTCGTCTTCATCTTCTGGACAGATGTCTCGCTGCAAGATTGGGGACTGATATTCGCAATGGCGGCGTGCGGCTTCGTTTCGCAATTCTGTTTCATTTATGCGATGAGCATTGGCGACGCTTCCTTCTTATCACCGATTGATTATTTGCGTTTGCCCATGTCCGCCGTGGCCGATTTTTGGGTCTTTCGCTTGGTACCTGGCATCAGTGTTTGGGTGGGCGCTGCGATCATCGTCGTGTCGACCTTCTATATTGGCTGGCGCGAACGCCAGAATGCCAAAACAAAATCGTGACCATCCAGGTATTGTGAATCAAGAATATATCGTTCACAATTCTCAAAATGGAGGATGGTGATGACAAAGGTATTGGTGACGGGTGCGACGGGATTCATTGCGTCGCATACAATTCTCGCTCTGGTGAACAAAGGCTATGAGGTGCGGGGCACTGCGCGGTCTGCCAGCAAGGCTGAAAAGCTCAATGCCACTTTGAGCGCCTATGCCGGTAAACCGGTTGAGATTGAACTGGTTAGCGCGGACTTGACCCAGGACGATGGATGGGACGCGGCCATGGATGGCGTGACCTATCTCCAGCATTTGGCATCACCTATCCCAAACAACCTGCCCAAAGACCCAAATGAACTTATCATCCCGGCGCGCGAAGGCGCATTGCGGGCGCTTCGTGCGGCCAAGGCGGCCGGAGTCAAACGCGCAGTCATGACGTCGTCTTTCGCCGCAATCGGTTATGGTTGGGGCCATCAAAGGCCAGATGAGTTGAACGAAACGCATTGGTCTAATCCTGACAATATCAAAGACAATACGGCCTATACGCGTTCCAAAGCGATCGCCGAGAGAGCGGCCTGGGATTATATTGAAGGTGATGGGGTGGGCTTGGAATTGGCGACTATAAATCCGGTCGCGGTGCTCGGTCCAGCCATGAGTGGCGATGTCTCGGCTTCACTTGAGCTAGTGACCCAGCCAATGCTCAACAAAGTCCCAGCCTTCCCGAAACTCACCTTTGGCATTGTCGATGTCCGAGACGTCGCGGCTGCGCATGTTGAAGCTATGGAAAAGCCGGAGGCCGCTGGCGAGCGCTTCATTGTGGGTGAATCGGTTTTGAGCTTTACTCAGATCGGTGACGTGTTGAGGGAAGCCTATCCGGATCGGAAATTGCCGAAAGGCGAGCTGCCAAGCTGGCTGGTCAAACTTCTCACCGTGGTCAATCCAACATTGAAACAAATCGTGCCCGAATTGGATAAGACGCGGAGTTTCACCAACGCCAAATCTAAAGCGACGCTTGGTATCGACTATATCCCAGCGAAGGATGCGATTCTGGCGAGCACGAATTCTCTCATCGCTCTTGGTGAGCTTTAATCGCCAATCTCAATATGTTTATAATTCAGCATTCTAGTGCCGTTCAATGTGCGCCGCACGATGATTCCAAACAATACCAATGAGGTCAGCAGGCCGAACGGAAAGTGCATATTGTCTGACATCGCGCGCGCGAAAGCGGGCGCCAATGCAACGAATGCGATTGCGCTTTTCTCGTAAGTCAAAAACGCATGTTTGAGCGCATGTAGGATGACCCAACCTATGGCAGGGGCTAACATCGCCAGGTCGTAATCGTAGATATAAGGCGACAATAGACTGCTGCCGGATATGAGGGCGGCGAATTTCAAAGTCGGATCGACCGGCCGTGACCAAATCACGAAGACGATCACGGCGACAGAGCAAGCGATGACCGCATGGAGCCAATAGGCCAGCTCATTCGATGCACCCCATATTCGCAATGTTGCATAGACCGATTGCAGCTTGAACCAACCAATCATGCCGGATTCCAGAACGAGGCCGCGACTGACTTCCAGGGATTGATAAAAATCCATCCAGATCTGGGGTCCCAACCAGGCTGTCGTAATCAGGATGATCGACAATGCTGTCAGCGTCGACGAAACAATCACTTTGTAATGACCGCCAATCAGCAAGACGAACGGGATGAGCACTCCGAGATGCGGTTTGAGGGTCATCAAACCGATCATAATGCCCGCCAAATAAGGCCGATTCTTGAGACAAAGTAATGCGCCCCCAAAGAGCGCCGCGAACAACATTCCTGTTTGTCCGTGTGGAATATTTGTCAGAACCGGAGCAAATGCGAGCGCGAGCAAAAGGGCTGTTGGGCGCGGATCTATGCTTCGGATCATTTTTACAAAGGCCGCGAAGCCGATGCTAATCCAGCACGTTAGACTCATTAAATAGGGGAGTAGCGCGAAGGGTGTGACCACCAGATAGAATGTCGGTGGATGCAGCCAGGCTGTTATGGGCGTCTTCGGCCCGTTAAATAGACGATTCAGGTGTTCGCCTTGCCGTGCTAAATCGTAAGCGTCTCCGGCGCGACCTTCCAAGGCAAAACGTCCGGCGGACCAAAAAGCAGAGTAGTCGGTGCCCAAGAGTCTTCCGTATAAGTCATACCCCCCATTCGATGTCGCGAGTAAGTATACCGTTGGGAAGAACGACGCCGCGAGGGCGATCCAGCCATAAGTGATGATCCGGCGAGGAGTCAGCCATTGGGCATGTTTGAGGCGATAGAGCATACATCTCCTGGCGCCGATGAAAGGCGTTTGATGTATCCCCTAGCTTCCTTCAGTTCTCTAAGTCATGTCGCTTAAAAAAGCTTGAATTGGCGCGTGTTGGACCACGTTCGCTGCGCATGGCAGGCCAATTTTTATCCGCTAATTCTCAAAACTATTGACGCACATTGCCAAAGCGTATCGCTTCGCTTATTGGCAGACGCGAAGACGGAGTAAGCGATGCGCTCTAGAGAGAACTGTTGCACCTGTATTTGCAGCTAAGGCTTGTTGGCCCTTAGCGTAACTTCGCACACCTCTATTACCCCTTAAATGAGCTTCACTTATGACCATCCGAATTTACGATACATTGGCACGCGAGAAGCGTGCGTTTGAGCCACAAGACTCGTCGCGTGTGACAATGTATGTCTGTGGCCCGACGGTCTATAATCGAGCCCATATTGGCAATTTTCGACCGGTCATTGTTTTCGACACTTTGTTTCGTTTGCTGCGCACGGTTTATGGCGCAGATGCCGTTATCTATGCGCGCAATGTTACCGACATCGAAGACAAGATCATCACGGCCAGCCTCGAAACCGGTGAAACGATTGAAGCAATTACCAATAAGTATGCCGCCATCTATGATGAAGATGCGGCGGCCGTGAATGCGTTGCCCCCGACCATCATTCCATGGGCCACCGATCATGTTGGCGAGATGCTCGACATTATCGAAGCCTTGGAGCGTAAAGGCTTTGCCTATGCGACTGAAGCTGGCGTGTTTTTCCAGGTCTCGCAAATGCCAGAATATGGCGGTCTCTCGAAACGCAATCTGGAGGATAATCAGGCTGGCGCGCGCGTCGATGTTGACCATGGCAAGCGCGACCCTTCAGATTTCGCGCTGTGGAAATTTGCCAAACCAGATGAACCCGAAGATGCCATTTGGGACAGCAAATGGGGGCGCGGTCGACCCGGCTGGCATATTGAATGTTCGGCTATGGCCGCCAAGCATCTCGGCAAGACCATCGACATTCATGGCGGTGGCATCGATTTGCAATTCCCACATCATGAGAATGAAATCGCGCAGTCAGAATGCGCGCATGGGGAAACCTTGGCCAATTATTGGATGCATAATGGCTTCCTCGATATGGCGGGCGAGAAAATGTCCAAGTCTTTGGGCAATGTCGTTCTGCTGAATGACCTCTTGAAGGAATGGGACGGTGAGATCATTCGCTTTGCGATGTTGAGCGGACATTATCGTGCCCCGCTCGATTGGACGACAGATCTCCTCGAACAAGCGAAGACGACGCTGAATCGTATTTACGGCGCTTTGCGTCGTGTATGGGCGGCAGAGGGCGGTGAGTCGATTGACACAGGCGTGCAAGAAGCGCTGAGCGATGACCTCAATACACCTATTGCGCTGGCCGAGCTCTCTCGCCTTGCCAGCGCAGCCAATGGCGCCGCCGATCGGAAAGATGCGGGTGCCATGGCGGAAGCGCGCGCAGAGCTGCTGGCCGCGGGAGCATTGCTCGGCCTTTTGACTAAGTCGCCCTCCGAATGGGAACAAGGCGGCGATAGTGATGAGAATGCGCGCATCGACGCCTTGGTTGCGGCCCGCATTCAGGCGCGGGCCGATAAGGATTGGGCGGAAGCGGATCGTATTCGAGATGAACTTGCGGCAGAAGGCATCGAGATTATGGACAGCGCGGGCGGCGCAACTTGGCGCCGGACTTAGAATAGCTGTCACTTGCCAGACTTCAGGCGGGCGCGCAGAAAGAGCTGAGCATGATCAGCAAAGTTGCAATTTCGGGCTATCGGTCTCTCCGCGACGTTGTTCTACCGCTCGGCCAACTGACCGTTGTGAGCGGCGCCAATGGGACCGGTAAGTCGAGCATCTATAAGGCCTTACGCCTATTGGCTGATATTGCCGATGATCGCATCATCGCATCGATTGCGCGAGAGGGCGGGTTCAGAAGCGTCCTTTGGGCGGGCCCCGAACAAATCTCTCGCGGTATGCGCGATGGATCGGTGCCAATCCAAGGCACGGTGCGCAAAGGTCGGTACGCGCTCAAACTGGGCTTCACTGAAGACACGCTGAGCTATGCCATTGAGCTCGGACTACCGGGGCAGGATGTGACGTCCCTGTTCAATGAAGATCCAGAGATCAAGCGCGAAGTCTATTGGATGGGCGACAAACCCACCCCTGCCAAGCTTATCGCCGATCGCCGCGGATCTGGCGTGCGCGTCAAAGATAATGACCAGAAAAAGATCCAACTCACCAGCCGTCTCGGTCCCTCCGACTCAATGATCCGAGAAGTGGTCGGCGAACGTGCGCCCTGGGAATTGTCCATCTTACGACAAAGACTGGCGGCGTGGCGGTTCTATGATCACATTCGCACCGATGAAGCTGCTCCTGCGCGGCAGCCACAAATCGGCACGCGTACGACCACGCTGGATCCGACCGGCTCCGATATCGCGGCCGCCGTTCAGACAATCTTCGAGATTGGCGATCGCGACGCCTTCGACACAGCGATTGATTTAGCCTTTCCGGGCGCGCGCTTGAATGTCGAAGTACAGGCGGGATTGTTTCAACTTGTCATGTTTCAACATGGTATGTTGAGGCCGCTTAGCGTGTCTGAATTATCGGATGGGACATTGCGTTTCATCCTGCTCGCAGCGGCTTTGCTAACGCCTCGGCCACCACCACTTTTGGTCTTGAACGAGCCTGAATCGAGCTTGCACAGTTCGGTCATCCCGGCGCTGGCGAGCCTGATAAAGTCTGTCAGTGAAGACGCCCAAATCGTTGTGGTCTCGCACAATCGGACCTTGGTCACGAGCTTGCTCGACGCAGATGCCACTTTGGTCGAGCTGTCCAAACAGACCGGCGAGACCTTTATCGAGGGGGATGCAAGACCGCGTTGGCATTGGCCCGCGCGATAAACCGAAACGAATTGTCACCGAGTCAGATTTCAGCTTAGACAAGCCTTATGGCTCAAGTTCGAAACTTACGCACGCTGCTCCGTTCGCTCTGCAATGAAACCGAAGGCGAAACCGTGACCGTCGCCGATTTGCTCAACGCGGTGGGTCGGCGCTCTTATGGCCCGGTTCTCTTGCTGCTCGGCTTTGTCGCGATCAGTCCGTTGACCATTATTCCTGGCGCGAATTTCTTGATCGCCTTCATTATCCTGATCTTCGCCATTCAAATGGTGTTTGGGCGGAAATATCCGTGGGTACCAAAGAAAGCGCTGGAATTCAGTTTTGAACGTAAGCATTTGATTATGGGGGTTGCTGCCGCAGACAAATATGTGGCCTTCGTCGATCGCTTCCTGAAACCGCGCTTAATTTTCCTGACCGGGCCGCCATTTGTCCAAATCGTTGCTTTGGCCTGCGTCGCGGCGGCGCTGGTGACTTTCCCATTGGGATTTGTGCCGTTTGGACCTTTGATTCCCAGTCTCACAGTCTTGCTGTTTGGACTCGCCATAACGGCGCGCGACGGCTTCGTCCTGCTTCTGGCTGGAGGAAGCTTGGCCGGCGCTTGCTATTTATTAATGCGTGTTTGGGCCGTGCTGCCCTTCGTTTGAGATCAACCTGTTCGCAGCGGCAGATAGATCAGTTGTTCTTCAGTTGCGGAGAAGGCGGAGCGAATAGATGCGATTTCGTCCGGCGTGAGTAGCGGCGCGTAAAAATTCACGGCGCTCGCCGTCTTCCGGTCACCCTTTATGCCCGTGCCATCGCGGCAATCATCTCTTGGTTCTTTGCGGAATCGACTTGTCCCACGGACGCAATTGTCGACCACATCCGGCAGAGTTTGGATGGCCGCATCTTCCGTCTGCATGACCACCAGTTTCCCAGAAAGATAGGCTTGACCAGGCTGCAATTGAAATGGCCCCGACATGGTCTTCAAAGCGTCGAATGCCTGCGTTCCATTTGGGCCATCATAGCAAGTGACCTGTCCAAACTGGTACGTGCCGGCTGGTAGGGATGCGGCGCTGAAAGCGTTGGACGAATAAACCAGTTTACCTGTGTGTTCACCGCTCACGGAGCGCAATTCAACATTGAGTGTATCGCAATCGAGATTGCTTGAAACTTGTAGAATGAACTGTGCCTCGGGCACGCTGGGTGCGGCCTGCGCATAGGCTGCCGACGGGATTAAGCAGACAAGTAATCCAGCGAAAAGGTGTTTGATCATTTTGCTTCACGGCCTCCTGTTTCCAGCGCACTATGACATGTAAATGCGATACTTCACCAGAGTAATCATTGACGCGCTCCCATCTTCTGCCCATTTACCCTGCATGGTCGATTTATACCACAACCGTGTCTTAGAGCTTGCAGCCGACATCCCAAATGTCGGAAGCCTTGCGGATGCGCATGGTTCTGCGACAAAAGTGTCCCGTATTTGCGGCTCAACAGTCCGTGTCGACGTCAATCTGGCGGAGGACAACGAGACTGTGTTGGCAATTGCGGTTGATCCAAAAGCCTGCGCCCTCGGCCAAGCCGCAACGGCGATTCTGTCCGAGAATGCGGTCGGTGCAACCTATGCTGAATTGGTTGAAGCGCGTGATCAGTTGCGCGCCATGCTCAAGGATGGCGGCGAACCGCCTCGCGGTCGCTTCTATGAGCTCCGGCATTTGGAAGGGGTTCGCGATTACCCGCCACGCCACGCGTCGACCATGCTGGCTTATGAGGCCATATTGGAAGCGATAGAAACCGCGCGAACCAACAGGGCCGCGGTGGCTGACGCGCTGCCCGCGGCCTAACTCAGCGCAATAAAGGGCTCGCGCCCTATTCGCCTGAGGCATTAGCGTTTACACCCGTTTTCAAGGAATCAATTGGGGATATCCCATGTCCGGCCTACGCCGTTCTATCGCTTTTGGATTGCTCAGAGTCTACAAACTGACTCTTTCGCCCGTCTTTATGATGTTCGGGGCGAGTTGTCGGCATGAGCCGACGTGCAGTGTCTATTGCGCAGAATGTGTCTCCAGACACGGTATATGGAAAGGCTTCTGGATGACGCTCGCGCGCTTTAGCCGATGTCGGCCTGGCGGCAGCTCAGGATATGACCCGGTTCCGTTGGAAACGAAATCTGCACCCTTTTGGGCTCCATGGCAGTACGGAGATTGGGCTTTGACAGAACGTCCATTTCCTGATCATGGGCCAGACAAGAAATGAAAAGATAAGCACGATGATTAATGTCACGCTTCCCGACGGCGCAGTCAGAGAATATGAGGACGGCGCCAGTCCCTATGATGTGGCGGTGAGTATTTCCAATTCACTCGCCAAAAAAGCCCTCGCCGCAAAGGTTGATGGTGAGCTCTATGATTTAATGCGCCCGCTGGAGGGCGATGTTGAGCTCGCCTTGATTACGGCCAAAGACCCAGAAGGCTTAGAGTTGATCCGGCACGATGCGGCGCATGTGCTGGCACAAGCGGTCCAGGCACTCTTCCCTGGCACGCAAGTCACAATCGGTCCAGTGATCGATGACGGCTTCTATTATGACTTTGCCCGTGAGGAGCCGTTTTCCTCGGAAGACTTCGAAAAGATTGAGAAGAAAATGGCGGAGATCATCGACGCCGACTATCCCATTATTCGTGAAGTTTGGAACAAAGAAGACGCAATCGAAACATTCAAATCCATCGGCGAAGATTATAAAGCGCAGATCATTGACGATATCATTCCACCCGGTGAACCGATCACGGTCTATAAGCAGGGCGACTGGTATGATCTCTGTCGCGGCCCGCATTTGCCGAGCACAGGCAAACTGCCCAAAGCGTTCAAGCTGATGAAGCTGGCGGGTGCCTATTGGCGCGGTGACAGCAAGAATGAAATGCTGCAGCGCATGTACGGCACGGCCTGGACGAATGAGAAAGAGCTGAAAGCCTATCTGCACCGTCTGGAAGAAGCCGAAAAGCGCGATCACCGTAAATTGGCGACGCAGCTGGACCTGTTCCACTTAGATGGATTGGCTGCAGCAGGGTCGGTTTTCTGGCACCCCAAAGGCTATCAAGTCTGGCTGCAGATCGAAGCCTATATTCGCCGACGTCTCGCCGAGTCGGGCTATGATGAGATTAAGACACCGCAGCTCATGGACAGCGCGCAATGGGAGAAATCCGGCCATTGGGGCAAGTATCGCGAGAACATGTTCATTGTGCCAGACTTCATTCCCGAAGGGGATGAAGGCGTCGAGATTTCGGTGCCTGACGATGCAAAGCTGATGGCGTTGAAGCCGATGAATTGCCCGGCCCATGTCGAAGTGTTCAAATCGGGTCAGAAATCTTATCGCGATCTACCTTTGCGCTTGGCAGAATTTGGCTGTTGCCACCGAAACGAGCCGCATGGAGCCCTGCATGGGATTATGCGCGTGCGTCAATTCACGCAGGATGATGCGCATATTTTCTGCCGAGAAGATCAGATCATTTCTGAAACGGAAGCCTTTTGTGCGCTCTTGAACAGTGTCTATGCCGATTTTGGGTTTACGGACGTTGCGGTGAAATTATCGACACGCCCTGAAGTCCGCGCGGGTTCTGATGAGATCTGGGACCGGGCTGAGAAAGACCTGGAAGATGCGATCAAAGAGACCGGTCTACCTTATGAGATCATGCCTGGCGAAGGGGCATTCTATGGCCCGAAATTAGAGTTCCAACTCACGGACGCAATCGGCCGAGTCTGGCAGTGCGGGACTTTGCAGCTGGATTTTGTGCTGCCCGAGCGCCTTGGCGCGGAATATGTGGATGAGAAGGGCGACAAAGTTCGTCCGGTCATGCTTCACCGTGCGATCCTGGGATCGCTCGAGCGTTTTATCGGCATTTTGATCGAAGAGCATGCTGGGGCCTTCCCGCTCTGGCTCGCACCGGTTCAAATCGTCGTCGCGACAATTTCCGAGAGCAGCGATGCTTATGCGGAAGAGGTGGCCGAAGAGCTTCGCGCGGCCGGTCTGCGGGTCGAAGTCGATTTGCGATCAGAAAAGATCAATTACAAAGTCCGCGAACATTCGGTGCAGAAGATTCCCGTCATTGCCGTCGTTGGCGCGCGGGAGGCTGAAGAGCGGAAGCTGGCGCTGCGGCGCTTTGGGTCTAAAGCACAAGAGATCGTGACCTTGGAAGAAGGACTGTCTAAGCTGTCATTTGAGGCGCTCGCGCCTGATGTGAAGCGTAAAGTGAGTTCCTAAATGACGATGGGCCCGAGAACATTTGCGCCATTCCTGGCTGCGATCCTCGTTCTTTGGCCCATTATCGCTTATATGGGCGCGCAAGGGTATACCGGCGCGGTCGCAATCGCGGCGCTGATCGGGTTGGCTTATGTCAGGATCCGCGGGCTCCGTCTCTATGCCGTGGCCATTCTAAGCTTCATTGCATGGGTGGTTGCTGCTGGCTTCTGGTCGCCTGAAGCGAGTGAATTTCTGACCGGCAATGTGTTTGCCGGGTCGTTCTCCATGGACATGCCTGGGGTGCGGTTTGGGTTGACCGCGCTTGCTGGTCTCGGTGTGGTTGTTGCCACGGGCGCCGTCTCGGCGGGCAGCGGTCAAACCAGTTTAAAAGTCATCACCATTGCTGGCTTTGTTCAGTTTTTTGGCGTTGTGATGACGGCGATCTTTATGCCGCAAATCCTCGCTTTGTTGGCGCCGATCAGTGATCCCGTGAGAGAGATGCCGCAAAATCTATTGCGCAATGCGACTTCGTTTTTGCTGCTCTTGCCATTCTTGCTCGCCGTGTTTTGGCACCGCTCTTCATCAGAATATGGCCCGATCCTCGCCATCTCGATGTTCGTGATAGCGATCGCAGCTTTCGCTCAAACCGGCAATCAAACCGCCGCGTTTGGCGCCAGCTTTATGTTGATCGCCATGGCCATTGTGAAGTGGATGCCGCGCAATGGATTCAAAGTCTTGTTCACATCGCTGGCCTTTTACATCGTCGCTGCGCCAAGCCTACTAAGCTGGGGTTTGGCGCAATTGCGGGCGACGGGTCTGCCGCTCCCACGCTCTTTCTTTTCGAGATCTTATAGCTGGGAATTGGTCGGCTCGAAGGTCGGTGAGGCCCCGATTATCGGGCATGGGCCTGAAGCGTCGCACACATGGCGGGACAAGTTTGGCGATCATCCAGACTGGTTGGCAGATGCGACAGCCCGATATGGCGACACCTATGCCTGGGAAGTTTATCCCGTCGTGCCGATCCACCCGCACAATATGCCACTGCAAGTTTGGGCCGAGACGGGAATGATTGGGGCTTTGTTGGCGGCCTTTTTCTTATTCTTCCTGGGGTGGCGATTGAAGCCGCCAGCCGAGTGGCCAAAAGTCTCGCGATATGCTGCCGCGGGATTGGTCGGGGCCTGTTTCGCCATTTGTAGCTTTGCGTACAGCATGTGGAATGAGGCTTTTTGGGCCAGCGTGGTCATCGCCGCCGCTGTGGTTTGGCTTAGCGCGCGTCACGATGAAGCGGTTTCGGAATGACGGGTTTAGCCGTCTCCGCAGTCGTCGTTTCGTATCAAACCGGCCCGCGCTTGAAAGAATGCCTATACGCCCTCCTCAGCGATCCTGAGGTCACAGACATCGTCATCGTAGATAATGGCAATCCTACCGATATGCAGAATTGGCTCGATCAATTCGTTGATCAGCAGACGCAGATTCAACGGCTTTCCGGCCATGGCAATATTGGATTCGGAGCGGGCGTGAATCTCGGCGTCGCCAAAGCGCACGGCCCCGATATTTTGGTAATAAATCCTGATGCCGTTCTGCGCAGACATTCGGTCAAGGGCATGCAAATAGCCGCCCAGGCTTGCCCGACTCCCTGGATCGTTGGCGGCCGCATCTATGACATATTCGGTCGTGAAGAGCGTGGTCCGCGTCGGCGTGAGCTGACTCTGTGGCGCGCTATGACCAGTTTCTTGGGCTGGAACACATGGACGCTCGAGCGGACAAGCCCACCACCTGAGCCTGTGTCGATGCCGGTCATTTCAGGTGCTTTTTTCTTAACGTCAAAGGATAGTCTGGCGGCGCTGAATGGATTCGACGAGGGCTATTTCCTGCACGTTGAGGATGTTGATCTGTGTCGACGCTGCCGTGAAGCGGGCGGAGCAGTCCTCTACGATCCTCGAGCCGGGGCGTTGCATTATGGCTCGACATCTGATGCGCCCCGGCAAACCGTGTCGCGGCACAAAGCCGACAGTTTGCAGCGCTATTTCAAGAAGTTTGCACACGGATGGTTCGAGCGCACGGTTTTAGGGATTGCTCTACCCGTGATGCGGTTCGGGATGCGTGTGGCGGGGCGCTAATTATCCCGTTCCACAATGCTGAGAACGTCAGGCGTAAAATCCTGAAAATCATAGTCGGTGATCCGAAACGCCCAGCCTTCAGCTTTTTCATTGATCGCAGCGGCGCGGCGCGCGCCTTCGCCGGCTTCGACTGCGCGCAGCGTGACCCAAAGCCCGAATGGCTCGCGATAAGCACGAAGGTCAATCTCCAAACCGTCAAATGTCTCGCTAATATGCCGTGCGATCGGCGTCGTAGTGAGATCGCTGGCAGGTTTTACATCGACAGGGTTTAAGCGGGTCACAGCGAGCGCCGTTGTTGAGGCGGCGAGACGGGAGATCAAACGATCATTTTGGTACGGGGGCGCAGGCCGGAAGCTGCGGGCATCACTGCCTTCGGTGCGGCGCAGATATAAAGACCGCCCCCGAGGATCTGTGATACGCGTAGATCGAATCGCAGAGGGTTCAATTTCAATAATGTTGAGGTCTAACCAGGCTCGGCGATTATAGAATGGCGGCAATGTGCCTTCAGCGCGATAGGTTTGCGCGTCTTCAGGATCACGCACGTAAATCGTCTCACTTTTGCGTCCAATAATTAGACTATGTATCAATTCAGCATCTGCGCCGAAGATTTCAATCAATGCGCCATTGCCATCTTCCGCGGGATGACCCAATCCGATCCGATCATGCTTATAGGGATCATCGGTGCGTTTCTCATCGAAACTCAGCGTCTCAAGGCCGCCTGCGAGTTCAGCCAACCGATCCGGTCGGACCGGGTAACCGCCCGTTTCTTCCAAGGTCCAGCCAGATGCTGTGCGTGCCAATGTGTAGCTTTCATCGGCCAATGTGAAACGAATCCGCTGGGAATCGACGCGCGTTTCGCCAAAATCCTCTAATACGGGATCGCCCATTCGCGCATGGGTATGACGGGGTTCACCAGAAGTCAGACTGGTCAGACCGAGTATGACCCAGAGGGCCAACGCCAAGCCACCAAGCAAATAGACGCCTTTTTTCCGCGATTGCGCTTGCGACTGGCTCATATGCGGGCCCTCCGCCGATTGCGCACGAAAATCAGGACACCAAACAGGCCGATCAGCAATGGTCCACCAAGTATCGTAAATAGACGCAGGTTAAGTTCTAGTCGATCAATGTCGCGCCGGAAGTCTCGCTCAATCTGACGTAAACGGCCGCGGGTTGAAACGATATCTTCGCGCAGACGGGCCAATTCTTCGCGCTCAGCTTCATTCAATTCTGCGCTGACATCGCCATCGAAGAAGCCGCCCGTGGCGCCAATCGATTGCAATTCTTCCAGCCGTTGCTGGGAGGTCGCCAAACGTCCTTCGAGGCGGGCTTGTTCGCTGAAGAATCGCGCTTGCGCAGCTTCGCGCATATTATCCACGGTCGTCATTGGGCGACGCCCTGGTGCTCGGGCACGCAGGCTCATCAACTCGGATCCGCCTGACAGGCTATCCAAGGCGTTCAATATGAAGCTGATATTGTCAGCAAATGCGACGCCCGATGAGAGGTCGAGATGCAGGCCGTCATCTAGCATGTCCGCGTCGGCGAGGATGATAATATCCGCATCGACTGCACTCGTGGGCGTGTGCGGCGGCGCTTCTTCAATCGCGGCGCGGGCGAGTTCGGCATAGATCGGATCGTCTGGAATATCTGCCACAGGCGCGCCATCAGGGAAGGCACTGATCAATGGCCCTGAAACCCGAACAGCCAAAGGCGCAGGGCCGGTGTCAGTGGCATTGTACAGCGCCACTGTATCGCCCGCTGACAAGTCCATCGCGGCGCGGTCAGCGGGAATAAAACTTGGCGCGACGCCCGTTTGCATCAGGATTTCGCGCTGTCCAGGCGCACCATTATTGAGGATTAGGCGACCGGGAGCGCCCAAATTGACGGTTCGAGTCAAATCCGCGGTGACGATATTGACGCGGGACATCAAAGCCGGCGGCACGGATAAGAAAAGCGGGTGTTGCAACACAGTGGTCCGGCCCTCACCGGCATCGGCTTCAATTGAAAGCGCCGTCTGTGTATCGGCAATCGCATCCTCAGCAAGACTGACGCCCCAGACTCCAGCAAAACGATCGAGGTCGGACCGTATTTGTCTATTGGTCATATTGAATGGGCCACTGCCCTGTGCGGTCTTCGCCGCCGGGTCGAGCAAGATGAGCGCGCGGCCTGTGCGCAGGATAAATTGATCAATCTGCCAAAGCTGCCAATCGGTCAGCTCTGGCGGATGGGCGAGCATCAGGACATCCATTTCAGCAGGAAGGTCAATGAAATTCTCATCCAAGATCTCGACCGAAAATGTCTTACCCATTTCACGGCGAATGGCATATCCCGCTTCGTCAGTCAGCGCGGTCATGCCGGGCAGGGTCGAAAGCAGGCCGATCCGTGCAGGCTCTGGCCGATCTAAACGCGCCAGCATTCGGGTAATGTCATATTCCAAGCTGCTTTCCTGCTCTGGTGCGAGGAAGGGAATGACACGTTCATCGTCGACGGCATTGCGGCCAATCAAGCCAAAATAGAGCGGATCGCCGCCATTCGTATCCACCGCCACCAGCCCTGCAGCGAGGGCCTCATCCTCAGCTTCAGAGAAGGGCGCTGGGTCGATCTCTCGCAAGCGGATATTTGCGCCGCCAAGCGTTGCATAGGCGTCTAGCAATTCACGCACTCTGACCGCATAGGCTCTAACAGCGGGAAATTCCTGACCGACGCTGCGCGTATAGACGAAGGTGAGATCAATTGGCTCGGCCAAGTCTTTCAGGGTCGACCGCGTCCCGTCGGATAGCGTGAATAGATTATTCTCGGTGAAATCGGCGCGTGCACTCGCCGTCCATGATTGAACCAGCAAATTACCAGCGGCGAAAATCGCCACTAAGAGGACGCTGGCAAGAATGAGATACCGACGCGCGCTCATTGTGCCCCTCCGCGGCGGTGGCTCACGAACAGTGTATTCAATGCAATGCAGAGCGCGATAAAGCCAAAGAAGAAGAGCAGGCCGCGCAATTCCAGCACACCGCGCTGCGCCGTTTCGAAATGGGTTAGAAACGAGAATTGCGCGATGGCATCGCCCGCAGCGGCGCCAAACATGTCCGCAACGGCGCCTGTGACCAGAGGCCATCCCGCTGCGGTTAAAATAAACGCGACCAGGACGCCACTCACAAACGCCAAGACGGCACTCCGCGTCAGTGCGGAAACGGCCGCTCCAATAGCAAGATATGCGCCGGCCATGATCAGGCTCATCACATAGGTTAGAGCGATCGCGGCATTATCAGCACTGCCGAGAATGTTGACGCTGATCCACCAAGGAAAGGTCAAAGCCAGGGCCAAAGCCGCAACGGTCCATGCGGCCAGTAATTTGCCAACGACTAAGCCAGTGAGATTGACTGGTAGTGACAGTAAGAGCTCCGATGTCCCATGGCTCGTTTCTTCGGCCCAGAGGCGCATCGCCAGCGCCGGCATGAACATCATGAAAAGCCAGGGGTGCCAGTAGAAGAACGGACCTAGATCCGCCGCGCCCGTATCAAAGAAGCGAGACAGATCCCAAGTGAACACACCCAAGACGAGCAAAAAGATTGCGACAAAGACATAGGCTAAGGGCGTGGCAAAATAGGCCGAGATTTCTCGGCGCCAGGCGGCTTTGATCCCGGTCAGTGTCCCACGCCATTCTAAGTCTAGCACGTTTCAGCCTCCCGCGACTCGGCGAGAGAGATGAACGCTTCTTCCAGTCCGCCCGGCTTGCTGCTTGCCAAGTTCTCGGGCGTCTCGTCGGCGACCTTTCGACCTTGATCGATGACAATAACCCGAGAGCACATTGCGGGCACTTCATCCAATGTATGCGTGGAAATGACGATGGCTTTTTCGGGCGCCATCCGGGCGACCAGCGCGCGGACCGCACGTTTCTGAATCGGGTCTAGTCCGTCTGTCGGCTCATCGAGTAGCAGCACGGGCGGATCATGGATCAGCGCGGCGGCGAGGCCAACGCGGCGGCGATAGCCCTTCGATAATGCGGCGATGGGTTTACCTGCCACGCTGGCGATCCTTGCGTCCGCAATCACCCGCTCGACCGCTTGTTTGCGGTCTGGTCGTGATAAGCCATGGGCGTCTGCGATGAAGCGCAAGAACGTGACCGGGGTCATGTCGCGATATAGCGGCGCCCCTTCCGGAAGATAGCCAATCTGGCTTTGGGCTATCCGTCGATTAGAGATAATGGACTGGCCATGGATCAACGCGTCCCCTGCATCTGGCTCCAAAACGCCAGACACCATACGCATTGTGGTTGATTTGCCTGCGCCGTTCTGGCCCAAAAATCCAAGCACTTCGCCCTGTTTGAGCGAGAAGCTTAAATCGGCGACCGCGACATGGTCACCGAACGCTTTTCTCAAGTTTTGGAGATCGAGCATTTTGGGGTCGCGGTTGGTTGAAACGAGAAGGTTAATCTCATTCGTTAAACCAGGCCAGTAAAGGGATCACCAATATGGTGCAGCTAAATTTCCGTTCATAAAAAACGGCGCGTTCCGATTTCGCGGAACGCGCCGTTAAAATCTACATGGTAAAAGTGTCGAGCGGCTCAAAGCAGTCGCCCCGGGGGGCTGGGGGGGCTGATGGGTCCGGAAAGACTGCTAGACTTCGCCGCCCGACAATTGCAAACTGATGCTAATCGGTGGCCGCCGCAAGGCGCGATTGAGGCAAAACTGCCGCAATCTGGATTAAAAATGCGTCACCCGAAAGGAAAACGGACCGAATTTACCCTTCATGACACAGATTACCCCGCTTAAGAAGACGTCCCGCAAACCAAAAATTGCTTTCCAGCGCAATGAAATGAGCCTGATTCTCGATGTTTATGGGCGATTGGTGATGTCAGGACAGGCCAAGGATTATGCGATTGGGGCGTATAAAGACCAGGCCGTGTTCGCGATTTTCCGGCGCCATGCGGAAACGCCGAATTGGACGGTCGTCAAAACCCCTGCTCTCGCCCGAATGCAAGGCGCCTATTCTGTTCTGGGCGCGCAAGGGCAAGTGCTCAAACGTGGTCGTGACCTCAAGCAAGTGCTGACCGTGTTTGAAACGCGTAAATTTGAGATTGTTCGCTGATTATTGACCGATCAGGCGCTGCACCACGCCCATTAGGCCGGTAAACCGCAAGCCGCCATCTCTGACCGCCAGGGCATAGCAAACGCCATCCATATCCCCGGTGGGTTGGTGGGTGTCTTCGGGGCCTTTGAGGCTGAGATCACCTGGCCCGAAACTACCAGTCTCATCGCTAAACCCTCCGGCCACGACCAAAGTAAACTCGCTGCCGCTGTGACTGTGCTTGGGGACCGTGCAACCGGGTTCAATGCGATACAGTTCAACTTCGGCTTGGCTACCCGTTTCGAGTTTGAGGCGGCGAATGCCTTGCGTCAGACCCTGCCACTTTTGAGATTGGAAGGACTGTAAGGCGGTTTCGCGCAAGGGTTCCGGCAAAGCCAGCAATTCATCCAAGCCTTCGCTGGCCATTTTGACGGCGGTCCCACCCGCGCGTTCGCCAGCTTCATAGGCATCAATCATCGCAAAGGCTTTGTCGATGGCGCCGTCGCTCAAGGCGGCGGATTCTTCTGTTTCCAAGAATACGCCCGCAATGGTTTCAGCGCGCGCGACGGCCCGCGCTACATCGGGTCGCAATGCCGCCTGGGTCTCTACCAAGAGGCAAAAAGCCGGGTCTAAACAGCCTGCAGCATAATGACTGTAGACATCCCCGAAATCACTGATCGTCGCTTTGCCCATGGGCTTCGCATTTCCCTCAAATCCGTCCTTCACATCCAGCGATATTGTCGGATCAAGGTTATCGTCAAGCAAATGCAGCTCCAGATTGCAGTATTAGGGTTAGTGGTCGCGTTCTAAGGATCCGCGAAGTCGCATGAATGCGAGGCGAATCCTTGATTTCACGGTGCCCAATGGCAGACCGTAAGATTTCGCAATCTCAGAGTGGGAAAGCCCTTCATAGAAAGCAGCTTTCAAGAGCACGAGTTGCTCTTCGGGAAGCGTTTCAATCACCTCGCGCACTTTCTCTTCGATTTGCGCGCGGTTCACCGTGATGTCGGGTTGCTCAATCTCAGCAGGTTGCAGCATCGGATCTTCAGCGTCCAGCTCCGGCTTATTGGTGCGCCGAAGGCTGTCGATACGGCGATTGCGCGCGATCCGGAAAATCCAGGTCGAGACAGAGGCTTGTCGGCGATCATATTGTTCAGCCTTGCGCCAAACATTGAGCATGACTTCCTGCATAATCTCTTCAGCGCTTGAGGGGCCGCTGCCAAGACGAATGAGATAGCTTTTCAAACGCGGTGCAAAATATTCGAACACTTCTGCGAACGCGGCGCGCGATCGCGCCGCCGCAATTTGCTCGACACAATCTGCCAGCCGTTCCCGTTCTGTCGGGTCGCTACCTGTGGTTTCGAGGGACACGTGTTTCCCCTGCGCCGCTTCACACTCGTATAAAGCGCCTAAACCGCGAGAATTGCAACCTTTACGATACAACACGTCCATAATCGCCCGTTAATGTTGAGTGTCTTATTTCAGCCCTAAGACTGATACAGAAGAAATTCAGGCTTGGCTATATATTTTATTGCACATAGGAGAGTTTATATGCGCCGTCTTGTTCTTACCCTGCTCGGGACGTTTGCATTAACCTCGGTGATGCCCGCAATGGCAGCGCCGAGTGTCGTTAGGCAATACTCTGATTGGGTGGTGTTTACTGAGGATGTTGGCGGCGAGCGTCTATGTTATGCGGCGACCCAGGCCACTGACAAAGCGCCGAAATCCGCCGATCATGGCGACGTTTGGTTCTATGTTTCGAACTGGCGCTCGGGCAAAGCGCGCAATCAGCCAAGCTTGAAAGTGGGGTATGAATTACGTGGCGACCTGCCAGGCAAAGCGCGAATCGGTCGCGCCGATTGGACCCTTTTTGGCGTCGGTCGGGAAGCGTTTGCGCAAGATAGCGACGACCCGGCTTTAGTGCGGCAGCTCAAACGCGGCAGCGAGCTCCGGATCGAAGCAACTTCTGCGCGAAATACGCGGGTGACCTATCACTTCTCGCTCGCAGGATCATCGTCCGCGATAGACCGTGCCGCCGCTGTTTGCCGGTAAATACAGGCGTTCTGGCAATTCTAACGGTCTCTTTTGCAACGTATTAATACCTCTGTGAGACACTGACCTCGCTTACAAAAAATTGGAGCGGGCGGACAATGAACTATTCACAGGTGCGGGAGCATGCCTCCCGTTTAGGCCTGGCCGTGGCGGTATGCCTGGGCTTGGCCAATGCTGCACATGCAGACAATACGCTAACCGAGGCGGGCACGACAGTCTCTAACACGTTTGAGCTGAGCTATAGCGTGTCGGGAACGGCGCAGCCGATTATCACAAATGACAATGCGACTCCCCCAGTGGGCGCGGTTGTGCAAGGGACACCCACCTTGTTCACTGTCGACCGGAAAGTCGATCTCATCGTCACGGCGACCAATAGCACTCTGACGACGGTCCCGGGCACAGATGCGACACTGACCTTCGAAGTCTTGAACGAGGGCAATGATACAGCGGCCTATTCATTCTCAGTAGATGATTTGGACTCAGGTGCGTCTACATTTGATGCGAGCTCGATTGTCGTACGCTATATGGTCGATGCCAATGATAATGGCACGGCGGATGATGGGAGCTTCACGACGATTGCTGAGACCACCATCGGTGCAGCAGCAGGATCTGCTTTTGTCACCGGCGATGTTCCAAAAGGTGTGCTCGTCTTTGTGCAAGTGCAGGGTACGATCGCTGCGGGTGTCACGGATACGTTTACAGATGACGTGACTTTGGTTGCCGAAGTGCGCAACCCGACCGCCTTCTTGAATGAAGCGTCAGCTTCCCCGGCCGCCGTAACGGCAGCATCGGGCGGTGCGAACGTGCTTGAGGGTAGCGCTCAGAACGTCCTGGCGGATGGTACGGGCGTAGCGGCGGCTGAAGCCGGCGGTGATGCGGATGGCTTATTCGCAGCGACCGGAATTATCCAAGTTGAGTCGCCAGATCTATCGGCGGCGAAAACGGTCTCTGTCATCAAAGAACCTGGCATCGCGGATCCTTTCGTGGCGCTGACGGATTGCGCGACAGCAAGTGCTGTGGCCGATTCTAAGGCCGTGCCTGGCTCTTGTATCGAATATGTCATCGAGGTGCAGAATACAGGCGCCACAGCGAGCGCAACAAATCTCGTGATTGATGATATCCTGCCAGCCGATGTAACGTTCGTCTCTGCAGCATTGGCGACCACGACCGCGACCGGATTTGATGATGACACAGGAATTGGCGGTGTTGGGCCGGTTTTGACGTTCCCCACCACGCCTGCGACCAGCGATTGTGATGGAACCGGCGCAACCTGCGCGATCCAATTGTCAGATGCCATTCTCGCCGCAGGTGAGATTGGCCAGATTGTCATCCGAGCTACGGTCAAATAACGAACGCAGCTAAAGCTCCAGATCTGAAAGTCCCCGCTTCGCTTGCGCAGTGGGGACTTTTTGCTGTCTAAGATTGCGATTTTTCAGTTCACAAAATCGAATAAAACACGAAAATAACTGCATTTTTTCCGCGTTTCGATCAAATTTCATCGAATCCCCAGCCGAAATAGTAACCATAGAAGCGTAGCGTTTATCGCATAGGGCAGCGCCAGATCTGCCCGATTTTGAGCTTGCGGACAGATACAAAGACATCTGCCGCGTCATGGTGGAGATAATGGGGATGAGCTTCGGGTGGAAGCACATCTATGCCGCTTTGCGGTGGCTCGCGTGTGTGTGCGCGATGGTTGGGACGATCGCTGGGACGGCGATGGCCGATCTCGGCGAACGTGTCACCAATACCGCCTATGTCAGCCAAGACACCACAAATGGAACCCTTATCCTTCCGACCAATGAGGCCGCATTTACAATCGAGGCCCGTCGAACCCCTTCTGAAATTGAATTTTTCCGCATCGTTGAGAATGTACCGGATGCAATTTCAGTCCAGTTGAACGGGTCTGACTTCAGCCCCTCTGGCGACCTCAATGGACCATTCTCCTCGTTCGATACGGTTCCCTTGCTCGGCCAGAAGACACTCGACACGTCACTGCCGGTGAGCCTGGTGCCGGCGCAAACCTATCTGTCTGGCGAACTGATGGTCGTTCGCGTTGTGGACTTAGGCCAGAATGGCAATTCGGATCTGATTGAAACTGTGGTGATAAATGTCACCGCGGATAATGGCGATTCGATCACGCTCCGCTTGTATGAAGATATCGCGGATTCGGGCCATTTTTACGGCTTCTTCCCCAGCAGCGCGTCGCCAACGCCCGCCAATGACCGCACCATTACAGCGCCTCAAGACACGCAACTTACCGCGACTTATATTGATGCGTTTGATGCCTCGGAAGTCTCTGTCGATACAGCCTTAGTAGATCCGTTTGGCCGGGTGTTTGACAGTTTCACTGGCGAATTGTTGGACGATGTTCGAGTGACGATCATTGATGCGAGCACCGGTCTCCCGGCCAGCATCATGGGCTTAGACGGTTCAGGGACATTTCCATCAAGCGTTCAGACCGGAGAGACCGTGACCGATACGAGCGGTATCACCTATCCAGGCGCGCCCGGTGTCTTCTTCTTTCCAATTCTGGCCCCAGGGTCTTACCAAATCCAAGTGGACGCGCCTGACGGGTATCTCTACCCCTCCATTCGCGACGCCGCGGATTTAGAGATCCTGCCGAGCGCGCCGTTCGATCTTGACCCGCAAGCGTCTTATGGCGCCCCGTTTGAGGTGACGCAGTCGGGTCCGGTTAATCTCGATATCCCGCTGGATCCAAATGGCGAACTCGTGATTCGAAAGCGTGCCTCTGATCGCCAGGCATCGATTGGCGACTTTGTTAGATATACGATTGATCTTGAAAATGCGGGCGCCGTGCCAGCGCCATTCTCACTGCGCGACAGCCTTCCAACAGGGTTTCGCTATATTGCTGGGTCTTCGCGCCTCAATGGCGCTGAATTTGCGGATCCGACCATATCTTCCGATGGTTTGGACCTGACCTATTCGGGGGGATTGGTGTTGCCGGGCGAGAGCATCCAGTTAACCTACCTCACAGCCGTCGGTCCTGGGACACCGCTTGGCCAAGCGGTCAATCGTGTGGTCGCGATTAACTCTAGTGGCGCAGAGCTCTCCAATCGCGCGGATGCGGCCGTGATTATTGAAGAAGATTTGCTGACGTCGCGCCTGACAATTGTCGGTCGGGTCGCCGAGGCGGCGTGTCGCCCAGATGATGAATGGGCCCGAACGTTGCTGGATGGTGACGGTGTGAGTGGGGTCCGATTGTATATGGAAACCGGCCAATATGTTGTCACGGACGAACACGGTCTGTTCCACTTCGAAGGCGTAAAGCCAGGCACGCATGTCGTTCAGGTTGACGAAGCAACGCTGCCTCCAGGATATGAACCCATCATATGCGAAGAGAATACGCGCTATGCTGGCAGTGCGCTATCAAAGTTTGTCGATGCGCAAGGCGGTAGCATTTGGCGCGCCAACTTCTATTTGAAGCGGACCAATGCTGTAACCAAGACGCAAGACGTTGCGGTTGCCAAAACACGCAGCGAAGATCTGTTTGATGAGGTCTGGCTCAATGATCAATCAGATCCCGATTTTGCTTGGGTGTATCCCCGCGCAGACGAAACCCCGCATGGCCGCTCCGTGAGCGTGGGTGTGAAACATGAACCAAGCCACGCTGTGCGTTTAATGTTGAATGGCGCGATTGTACCGGGATTGAATTTTTCAGGCAAAGAGCTGTCCGCATCGCGAACTGTCGCGCTGTCGCGCTGGGCCGGTGTGGATATCCAGCGTGGCGAAAACACGATGGTCGCTATCCTCTTGAGCGCTGAAGGCGAGGAAGTAGATCGTCTGCAACGCTCAGTTTGGTTTGTGGATGAAGTTGACCACGCTGCGCACGTTGACGATCGCTCTGTACTGGTCGCGGACGGGCGAACCAAACCCGTCATCGCGATTCGGTTGGAAGATTCTGACGGTCACCCCGTGCATGAAGGGCGGATCGTTGAGATCGCTGTGGCCGATCCTTTCCAGCTCGCGCAGGAGGTTGAGGAAGAATTTGAATCACCGGTCGATGCCGGATTTGCAGCCGTTTCAGGCCTTCGGGTTGGCGCCGATGGCATCGTCTTGGTCGAACTAGCGCCGACGCTGAATTCGGGCCGGGTTCGATTGCAAGTGCCGCTGCAAGATGGCGGCGTTGAAGGCATAGACGTGTGGTTGGCGCCAGAAAAACGCGACTGGATCATAGTCGGTGTCGCCGAAGCCGAACACGCTGGCAAAACACTTGAAGACGCCAATGGGCGCGATTTGCTGGAGCGTAGTTCTGATGGTCGTCTGGCCTTTTTCGCGAAAGGCGTGGTCAAAGGCGATTGGCTCCTCACCGTTGCCGTCGACACGGCCAAGCGGCGTGGCGCCCGCGACGGAGAGATTTTCGGCGAGATCGACCCGAACGCCTATTATACACTTTATGGCGATCGCACCTGGCAGAATGCTGATGCCGAAAGCCGATACCCTGTCTATGTGAAGCTTGAGAAGAACACGTTCCAGGCTGTGTTCGGCGATTTCGAGACCGGCTTTTCAGACACCGACCTTGGCCGCTATTCGCGCCGGCTCTCAGGGATAAAGGCGGACTATGAACAGAAAGACCTCTCGGTGACCGCGTTCGCAGCCGAGACCAATCAAAGCTTTGTCAAAGACGAACTTGCGGCAGACGGCACGTCAGGGCCGTTTTCCCTGCGATCCGCGCCGCTCATCCGGTCGTCTGAAGTGATCATCGTGGAAACGCGGGATCGATTGCGTCCAGATGTGATACTCAATCAAAGGCCGCTGAGTCGCTATATCGACTATGAAATCGACTATTCCACCGGTGAGCTATTCTTCCGACAGCCCATACCGGCCACGGATTCCGCGCTCAATCCGAACGTTATCGTTGTCGACTATGAGACCTCAGATGCTGGTGACCGCAGTGTAACGGCTGGGATCAGGGCAAAAACGCTGATTGCGAGCGGCAAGACGGAGCTTGGTGTGACTCTGCTCCATGAAGAGGATGGTGACACTCAGGGGTCTGATGGATCTCAGCTCGCTGCGGTCGATGTCACCATTCAGTTGTCTGAGAATATTGAGCTGCGTGCTGAAGCCGCATCCAGCGAGTCAAATACCAACCAAGGCAAGACGGATGGCGACGCGCTCCTGCTTGAAGCCAAACATCAAACAGAAAAGCTCAATCTGACCGGCTATTATCGCGAAGAATCAGAAGGCTTCGGTCTCGGCCAGCAGGCCTCGTCCACATCTGCGGTGCGCAGATTGGGGGCGCAGTTAAGTGCCGAACTCGATGTTGTAGAGCGCCCGGATCGCGTGGTCCGGTCTGTGACGGCTCAGGCCTATCAGGAGAAAAATCTGAGCCGAGACGCTCGTCGAACCGTTGCGGATGCTGTGTGGCAGCAAGACAGCCAAACATTTGGTATGAATTTCGGATTGCGCGGGGTTGCCGAAGACTTTGAGGATACGGCCGATCCCCGGCAATCCGTGTTGCTATTGGCGGGCGCGCGCAAGACCTTTGTCGATCAAGGCTTGACAGTGAGCGCTGTTCACGAAGAGCCCGTCTATACCGGCGGCGCGAATGATGATGAGTCAACGCTCTTCCCGGGGCGCACAGTACTGGGTCTAGACAAGACACTCGGGTCGCAAGCCGTGGCGAATATTCGCCATGAGGTCAGCAATGGCGCCAACGCATCGGGTCAGAATACAGTTGCCGGGATCACCTGGGAACCGCGTGGGGGGACGCAGGTCCGAGCGGCCACGGATATGATCACCAATGACAGTGGGCGCCGCATTGGTGCGACGGTCGGCGTCGATCAAGTCTGGCAAGTGAATGAGGCGTGGACGGTGAGCGGGGGCCTTGCCCGCCGCGCCAATGTGGATGGTGACGATGACCCACTCGATGTCGCGCCGGATGCCGCGCTTGGGCCGTTGGAGGATGGTGTGCGTAGTCCGCTGACGCAATCAGAGCAATACGCTTCTGGCTATCTGGGCGCCGCCTATCAAAACGAGATCATGGCAGGTTCAGCGCGTGTCGAGGCCCGGGAAAGCACATCTGGGTCGCGCTTAGTGGCCGTCCTCGGCGGGGCGCGTGAGATCACACAAACCCTTTCCTTTAGCGCCGCGGCGCGGCACCAATGGGAAAATCGGGAAGCGTTCGGAGATCGTGAGCAAACAGATGTCCGGTTCGGTGCCGCTTGGCGCCCGCGTGGCGAAGGATTGGTCGTGCTCAACCGTCTTGATGTTGGGCATTTGAACGAAGAGGGCGTGCAAGACCGCTCTAAGATCGTCAATAATTTCGCTTTGAACGCGATGATTTCGAAACAGACACAGGCTTCACTCTATCATGGTATTAAGCGCGTCGAGAGCGACTTTGACGGGGTGCATTCAACTGCCGTAACGCACCTGGTCGGAGGCGAAGTGCGTCATGACGTGACTCAACACTTTGACCTTGGCTTCCAAGCGACCTGGTCAGAGAACAATGCCACTCGCACGGGCGAATGGTCGTATGGTCCAAGTATTGGATTTAGCCCTGAGAAGAATATTTGGGTAAGCGTCGGCTGGAATGCATCTGGCTTCGAAGACCAAGACTTTGAAGCGGCCCGCTATCGCCAGAAGGGTCCGTATATTAAACTCAGAGCCAAATTTGATCAAAATACCGCAAAGGGCCTGATCCGAACGCTTGGATTGGGCGCTGAAAACTAGACGCATGGACCCACACATCCTACAAAATCTATCGGTGAAATTGTCGTAGCGCTGCAGTCTCCGCAGACTTTGCTTGACTAAAGCGCGTGTGGCCCGCACCAGACGCGTCATGGCACAGGTCAAGATTTGCGGACTTCGGGACACAGCTCATATACGCGCAGCCGCGGAGGCGGGTGCGGATTGGGTTGGCTTTGTGCTATTCCCCAAAAGCCCACGCAATGTCTTGAGCGACGATGATGATCCGCTTGAAGATGTCATCGGCTTGTCTGAATTCGCTCAGGATCTCGGCCTTTTGTCGGTCATCCTGCTGGTCGATCCGGATGAAGATTTCTTCGACGACGTTTTACACGATGTCGAACCCGATGCGATCCAGCTGCATGGCAAGGAATCGCCGGATCAAGTGTTGCGCTGGTGGCGCGATTGCGCCGGAATTTGCGAACTTTGGAAGGCCGTCAGTGTCGGCCACGAATCTGACTTAGAGGCGCTAGATCAGTGGCGTGTGGACAGGCTTTTGATCGATGCGAAAGCGCCCGAAGACTCCGACCGCCCGGGTGGAAACGGCGAGACCGTTGATTGGTCTTTGCTCGACGGTTTTGAACCGGACGTGCCATGGTTACTGGCCGGCGGCTTGACGCCTGAAAATGTCGAAACAGCTGTAACTGCGACAGGTGCGACCGCAGTGGATGTTTCCTCTGGCGTCGAAACAATGCCGGGCGTAAAGGACGAGGACTTGATCCGCGCTTTTATCGACGCGGCCAAATCTGCTTAGAGAGCGATACGATGGATTTGAGAAATAGCTGGGACCAATGGCCCGATGAGCATGGTCGGTTTGGTGATTTTGGTGGGCGTTATGTCGCCGAAACACTGATGCCGCTCATCTTGGATTTGGAAAAAGAATATCGCGCGGCGAAGGCGGACCCAGCCTTCTCGGCACAAATGGATGACTTGTGGGCGCATTATGTCGGTCGCCCCAGCCCGCTCTATTTTGCCGAACGCCTGACCGAGCATTTTGGCGGCGCAAAAATCTATCTCAAGCGCGACGAGCTCAATCATACCGGCGCGCACAAAATCAATAATTGCCTGGGTCAGGTCTTGTTGGCCATGCGTATGGGCAAAACCCGGATCATCGCAGAGACCGGCGCCGGTCAGCACGGTGTGGCGACCGCCACGGTCTGTGCGCGGTTTGGTCTGAAATGCGTTGTCTTCATGGGCGAAACAGATGTCGAGCGACAGAAGCCGAACGTCTTCCGTATGAAGCTTTTAGGCGCCGAGATTGTACCGGTCTCTTCCGGCACAGGCACACTCAAAGATGCGATGAATGAAGCGCTGCGTGACTGGGTGACGAATGTCGAAAATACATTCTATTGCATCGGCACCGCGGCGGGCCCGCACCCATATCCCGAACTGGTACGCGACTTCCAAAGCGTCATTGGCAAAGAGGCCCGGGCTCAGATACAGGAGCGTGAAGGCCGTCTACCGGACGCAGTTATGGCCTGTATTGGCGGCGGGTCGAATGCGATTGGTCTGTTCCATCCCTTCATTGAAGACGACGACGTCCGCTTGATTGGTGTTGAAGCTTCTGGTCATGGCATTGAGACGGGGCAACACGCCGCTGCCCTCAATGGCGGCGCCCCAGGTATCCTGCACGGCAATAAAACTTATTTGCTGCAGACGGATGATGGGCAAATCATTGACGCGCACTCGATTTCCGCTGGCCTTGATTATCCCGGTATCGGTCCGGAACATAGTTTTCTCCGCGATACAGGTCGCGCCGAGTATCTAACTTGTACCGACAATGAGGCGCTTGACGCCTTTCAGCTCTGTACCCGCCTTGAAGGCATTATTCCGGCACTTGAGCCGAGCCATGCGCTGGCCCGTGTAGGTGATGTGGTCACTGGGCTCGATAAGGACGGATTGCTGATCCTGAACATGTGCGGGCGCGGCGATAAGGATGTGTTCTCAGTCGCTGAGGCGCTGGGTGTAGATATGTAATCTATGAAATTCGATAGATATTTATTTATCTATCGAATTTCATAGTATCCTAAGACTCTATCGATACCGATAGACAAATGGACAATCAGACCAGTTATTACCTGTTGCTCGCGGACATAAAGAGCTCGGTGCGCCTCTCGGCAAAGAAAAATACTAATCTGATGGCGCAGCTATTGCCGCAATTGGAGCGGCAAAATCAGCGCTTGGCGTCTGAGATTATCTATCCGCTTGAAGTCAATTATGGCGACGAGTTTGCCGGCCTGTTTTCGTCCCCCCGCGCACTTTACAATGTCGTTTCGGATATTCGAGACGCGCTGCGCGGCTTGGCGAGCTTTCGATTTGTCACGGCGCATGGACGAATTGGATATGCCGGGGGCACTATTCGCGAAATGGGGGGACCGGTATTCGAGACCGCAAGCCGCAGCTTAATCCAACTTAAAAAACGCCGTGAATTCAGCGATTGGCAGATTGCCGACCCCGCCACCAATCTCTCTCTAACGGCTTTGACCAATGCGGCTGCGACGCTGATCGATGAGATGACGCCTTATCAGCACATCGTTTATATGTTTCAGAAAGCGGGCCTAAAAGGCGCTGATATCGCTGCAAAACTTGGGAAAGATCCTCGGTCCATCTCCAATGCGAAAAAGACAGGTCATGCCAATACCGTGATCCAAACCGAGCAAGCCTTGAACGCGGTTCTGGATAAGGTGGCGCGCGATCAAGGATCTATTTGAGGTCTGTCTTTTCACCTGTCCGTATCGGAAAGCTGAATCCGCGGTTGACTTCAGTCTGAAGACGCAGGAAGTGGCGTAAATGTCTGAAACGAGCCTCACACTTTATCGGATCACGTGCCCGCGCCAGCGAATTGCCCGTGCGATCGCCGATGACGCGGTTGAAACGCGCGCAGCGGCGTGTGCGAATATTGAGGGGCCGATGGCTTCGACCTATCGCTGGAAAGGCGTGGTCGAACAAGCCTTTGAGTTTATCCTCTGGTTAAAGGCGCCGACCGCAAATTTCGCCAAGATTGAAGCCATTGTTAAAGAACATCACCCATATGACGTGCCGGCAATTGTTGCGCTTGGCGTGACACAAGTGAATGCCCCTTATGAGGCATGGGTACACGAAAACACGGATCCTGCGTAAATGCCGACTTCCCGTATCAGTACGCGCTTTGACAAGGTTAAAGCTGAAGGCCGCGCGGCGCTTGTGACTTACATTATGGCGGGCGATCCCGACCTAGAAACGTCTTATGATGCGCTTTGCGCGGTTCGCGATAATGGCGCGGATATTATTGAACTTGGTGCTCCGTTTACAGATCCAATGGCCGACGGCCCCGCCATCCAGAAGGCGGCGCTGCGCGCGCTCGCAAATAAGACCAGATTGAACGATGTGTTGGCGCTGGCCACACGGTTTCGCGAGACGGACCAAGAAACACCGATTATTCTAATGGGGTACGCCAATCCCATTCACATGATGGGCTATGAGGCATTCGCCGCTTCGGCTGCAGAGGCCGGGATCGATGGGACAATTATTGTCGATTTACCGCCAGAAGAAGATCAACCCATTCGCGATGCTTTCGCGGCGCATGACCTATCCGTCATTCGCCTGGCAACGCCGACCACGCATGAAGCTCGGATGGCAACAGTTGCCGAGGGTGCGAGTGGCTTCCTCTATTATGTCGCGGTGGCGGGGGTCACTGGCGCGGGCTCAGCCGATCCAGAAGATATCCGCGCGGGCGTCGAGATGGCGCAGCGTGTTTCTGGCCTTCCAGTTTGCGTCGGTTTTGGCATTAAAAATGGCGAACAAGCAGCAGCGATGGCAAAAATCGCCGATGGGGTTGTCGTCGGATCTGCTTTTGTGGAACAAGCAAGACTTGCAACTGTGGCCAAAACGCCACAAGTTACAGCTGAGAAAATGGGCCTATTGGCTCGAGAGTTAAGTACGGCGCTCAAGGGGGATGTGCCCGCCTAACAAAGTCCGGTTTCGGACAAAGGGATCGCAATACGATGAACTGGCTGACAAATTTCAGAACACCAGGTCTCAAAGGCCTTCTATCAGGCAATAAGAAAGACACGCCGGATAATCTCTGGGTGAAATGCCCTGTCTCCGGGGAATTGGTCTATCGGTCGGACTTGGAAGAAAGCTGGTATGTCACACCAGCTGGCGCGCATTTGCGGATCTCGCCGCGCCGCCGGTTCCGTCTGTTTTTTGACCATGAGCGCTGGGAACCCATTCCCCTGCCGCCGGTTCCAAACGATCCGCTGAAGTTTAAGGACGACAAAACCTATCCCTCTCGGATCAAGGGCGCGAAAACAAAAATCTCCAAACGGGATAAAGAAGAAGCGCCGGATTCGGGGTCTGTCTCGCCGGTGGCGCAAGACGATTGTATGGCCGCTGCGTTCGGCAAAGTGAATGGGATTCCAACCGTCGTTCTTGTCCAGGATTTTGCCTTTATGGGTGGATCGCTCGGCATGGCGGCTGGCGAAGCCTTTATCGCTGCGGCGCAAATGGCAGTCGCCCGCAAAGCAGCCTTCGTGATTTGTACCGCATCCGGCGGCGCACGTATGCAAGAAGGGACGCTGTCTTTGATGCAAATGCCGCGCTCGACGCTTGCTATTCAAGAAGTGAAAGAAGCTGGCTTGCCTTATATCGTGGTTCTGTGTGACCCGACTTCGGGCGGCGTTTCGGCCTCCTATGCCATGCTGGGCGATGTTCATATGGCCGAGCCTGGCGCGATGATCGCCTTTTCTGGTCCGCGCGTGATCGAACAGACCATTCGCGAAAAACTCCCAGAAGGCTTCCAGCGGTCGGAATTCCTGCGCGAGAAAGGCGCGGTTGATATTGTCGTCGATCGGCGAGATCTAAAAACCACCTTGGCGCGCGTTTTGGGGCATTTAATGCCGAAACGGACAGCGGCCGAAAAAGATATTTCGACGCTACCGGTTGAGGCGCCATCTGCGGATGCGCCAGCGCCGCGTGACGCTAAAGACTAGATATGGATTCTGCGGCCCTCACCGCGGCCTTAGCGAAATTCGAGGGTCTTTATCCGGAAACGATAGAGCTCTCTTTAGGGCGGATTGAAGCCGTCTTGGACACGCTCGGTCGACCGCAAGATAAGTTACCGCCAACCATTCATGTCGCGGGCACAAATGGCAAAGGCTCAACTTGCGCCTATCTGCGCGCCATGGCGGAAGAAGCCGGGTTGCGGGTACATGTATACACCTCTCCGCATTTGGTCCGGTTCAATGAACGCATACGATTGGCTGGCGAGTTGGTCAGTGATGAGGCGTTGATCTCTTGGATCGACCGGGTCTATGACGCGCTAGAAGACCGCCCGATCACGCGGTTCGAGGCGACGACCGCGACTGCATTATTGGCATTTAGTGAAGTGCCAGCAGATTTGCTCATTCTAGAAGTGGGGTTGGGCGGTCGGTACGACGCCACCAATGTGATGAACACGCCGGCTTTGAGCGTCATCACGCCCGTCGACTTTGATCATAAACGCTTTCTCGGATCGGACTTGGCCTTCATCGCTGGCGAGAAAGCCGGAATCATCAAGCCAAACCGACCCGTTGTTTCAGCGATCCAAGCGCGTGTTTGTGGCGAAGTGATTGCCAAGCAAGCGGCCGAGCTTGAGGCGCCGCTAACCTTGTTGCGGATGGAGGATATTGAACGTGTTCCCGAACGCGTCGCCCTGCCCGGCACGCATCAACGCTATAATGCCGCTTTAGCTGGATTGGCCATGCGCACCTTAGCCATGCCGAACGTCTCCGATTCAGCGATCTGGCAAGGCGCCCAATCGGCGGTCTGGCCGGCGCGCATGCAGCGACTCGCGGACGGACCGGTGACACAGCTCGGCGGTGGGGCAGAAGTCTGGCTCGATGGGGGCCATAATCCACATGCGGCGACCGCAATTGCTGAACTGCTTCGCGAAATGGGGGGGCGTACTGTCATGGTCGCCGCGATGATTGCCAGTAAGGACCATGGCGGTTTTTTCCATTCTTTCAAAGGGGTCATTGAGGAGGTTCATACGCTGCCCAATGCGCCTGGGCACGCTGGCGCAGACCCGGAAGAGTTGGCGGAAACAGCGCGGGCATTCTTGCCTTCTGCAGAGGCGCATGCATCGCTTGAGGCCGCGATGAAAGCAGCGGCGACGACGACTCCTGATCGCATCTTGATTGGCGGCTCTCTTTATCTCGCAGGCGAAGTATTAGCGATGAACGATCAGTCGCCGATTTAAATCGGTTTCCCGCGCGCCAGCTGATATAAGAATGGCAGCGGCCAAAGCATCAAGAATAGGTTTGGCACCCACCAGCTTGGGTCGAAGTCACGCAGTATCGCCCAATAAGCAATGGCCATCAGTCCAGCGCAAACGGTTAAAGTCAGTGAGACGGTCGCCATAATGCGCCAATTCGGATTTCCTGCACGCTCCATACGCAAAGCAGCGAGCCCTGTGACCGAAAACAAAATGTCGACCGGAAAGAAAGACCAATTCCAAGCTACGACGCGGGGATCATAATAGTCTTTGAACAACCACTCGCCTGGAATGTTCAGCAATCCCAAAGCCATTGCAGCCGTGATAAACCAATAAAGGAGCATTCCAATATCGGTGAAAAGCATGAGCCAGCGCCTGAGCATGGTGAGTGGCCTTTATGCGTTCTTGATGTTCAGCCCGCCATCCACCGGGATCACGGCGCCATTCAAGTAAGACGCCGACGGCAGACAACAAGATAGCGTGATATGCGCGACTTCTTCTGGAATGCCATACCGCCGGAGCGGCACCCGACGTTTGGCGAAAATGACTTTATGATCGTCCGGAATCTCGGCGTTGATATTGGTCTCGATCGGACCCGGGCAGATACAATTGCAAGTAATGCCATCGCGCCCGAGATCCGTCGCCATTGCACGGGTGAGGCCGATCACGCCGTGCTTGGCGGCAACATACGGGCCATTGCCAGGTGTGGCACCAAGCCCTTCGGTCGAGGAAATATTGACAATTCGACCCCCCGTTTCGGTCTTCAACAGATGCGGTAAGGCCGCCCGAATGAGGCGCTGATGGGCGGTCAGCATCACGTTCAGACTGTCATGCCAGATATCTTCATATTTCTCTTCAGATGGATGCGCGAGGCGCGCGAAACCGGCATTGTTGATAAGAATGTCGAGGTTGCCAAAAGTCTCGACTGTCTCTGCAACCGTGGCCGCGATTGCATCAGCATCGGCGACATCCAATGCCCGGGCTTTCACGTCGCTAATGCCTGCCGCTCTAATCTCTTCCGCTACAGCTTCAGCGCCATCGCCGCTTAAGTCCGTTGCCATCACATTTGCCCCTTCACGGGCAAACAGGTGCGCGGTGGCGCGCCCCATCCCGCTTGCGGCGCCGGTGATCAATACGGTCTTCCCGGCAACAGAGCGGTCGAGATGCTGATAGGGTTTCATAGCGGGTCTCCAATATTTTCAAGTAGGCTAAACTGTCTATCATCGCAGCGCAGCCCCCACCGTCGGGAGAGGGGAATGTCAAAACGGAACGTGTGTTTGATTCAATAGTTTGCGCCGGCCAAAGTAAAAATTTGAATTCGATCTTGACGATGTAGTCAAAGAGCGGCCTTTTATTTTTGGGCTGCGGGAGATGTCTATGAAGATTTTTCTGATCCTGGTGTTGATGATGGTGTCGAGCGGTTTGGGGATTGCTCATGCCCAAGATGACCCGATATCGCCCCCGACGCTGGATGACTTTCTCAGTGGCGCTGATTTCTGGAGTCCGGAACTGTCGCCGTCTGGTCGCTATGTATCAGGGGTGGTTCGAAGAGATGATGATTCATTCCTCGTGACCCTCGACTTGGATATGGCAGAGTCGCAACCGCAACTCCGCAGAATGGGAGATGTTTATCTGAACTGGGTGGAATGGGTGACAGATGACCGCATGCTGCTTTCAGTGACCGGCTTCATCAACGCACGAAACGGGCGTTGGATGAGCCGCGCGGAACTTGAAGACTTGGGAAAGCGAGACTGGCCTTTGCCCTTCACACGTCTCCTCGCCACAGACCGAGATGGATCGAACGCGGTCGCGATGTTCGCGGAAGATCGAAAGATGGCGCGCAATTTCGGGCTGAGCAATGTCGTAAGTTTTCTACCGCAGGACCCTGAGCACATTCTTATGTCAGCGCGGCGAAGCGGGGATTTGGACCTTTATCGGTTAAATGTTTCGGACGGGACGGCAGAGCGTATCGCAGAAGGCACTGACAACACTTATGCTTGGTATGTTGATCGGGATGGGGAGCCAGCATTTCGCTTCAACTCTAATCGGCGCGGGACTGTGATCTACATTTTCGCGCGCGAGGATCGGGCGAATGGCAAAATCAAGTGGCGTAAGATTAAGACCATTCGCTTAAAGCGAAATAAAACCAGCGAAGCGGCGACTGAGTTTGATCCGCTTTTTGCGGGACCGACTGAAACCACTTATTACGTCGCCGCCCGCCCCGAGGGCGAGGATAAGACGGGAGTCTATCTCTACGATTTTGAGAAAGATGAACTGGTGGAAACCATCCGCACGCATCCTGACGTTGATATCTATAACGCCATCTACAATCGCGAGTCGCGGGAGTTGCAGGGCATCGTCTACTACAAAGACCGCCTAGTCCTGGAAATCTTTGATGAGAATGTGCAGCGCCATATTGATGGACTAGACGTGTTCTTTGGAAACAGCCTCAATGTCCGACCGGTAATGTCCAACAAAGACGGGACGCGTTGGCTTGTGCGCACAATTGGTCCGACAGATGCGGGCAGTTATCACATCTATGATTTGGAAAGTGCCAGCTCCAGATACATTGCCAGCAATGTACAGAGTCTCAGCGGTAAGGCGCTGGGTGAGACGCAAATCGTCAAGTTTGAAGCGCGCGACGGGCTTTCCCTATCCGGTTATCTCACCCGCCCCGCAAATGCGGATCCCGAAGACACGCCGCCGTTGATTATGATGCCACATGGTGGACCAGAAGTGCGCGATGTCATCACATTCAACTACACCGCTCAGATTCTCGCCGCCCGAGGCTATCAAGTGTTCCAACCAAACTTTCGCGGGTCATCTGGATTTGGAAAGGCGTTTGCCGATCTCGGTCGCGGGGAATGGGGTGGCGCTATGCAGACGGATGTCGATGATGCATTTGCACATCTGGTCGACACCGGATTTGTGGATCCAAATCGCGCGTGCATACTCGGCGCATCCTATGGTGGATATGTTGCGCTGACGGCTGCGGCTTTGACACCGGATCTTTATCAGTGTGCGGTCGCGATTGCTGCGCCAACGGACCTTGTCGCCCAAGTAAAATGGGATGGTAAACAAGAAGGGCGTCAATCAGAGACTTACAAGTATTGGGTCGAGCATATTGGCGATCCGCGCAAAGACAAAGACGCGATGAATGCCGTTTCGCCGGCAAAAATGGCTGACCGCGTCACCCAGCCGATTCTGCTCATTCATGGCAAAGACGACAATGTGGTGCCGATCAAGCAGTCTGAGATTATGGCCAAGGCGCTCGAGAAAGCGGGTAAACCGCACTCATTTATTGTGCTCGAAGACTCTGCGCACAGTTATCGCAGCGATGAAGATGAGCGCAAAGAGTTTGAGATGATTCTAAACTTCTTGGCCGAACATTTGCCGGTCGATACAAACGGCGAGGCCGCGAAACCTGCGGCGCCTTAATGGCCTGCAAGGAATAAAAAAGCCCTGCCGTCGGGCAGGGCTTTGATAATTCCAAGATCCGATCGAACCTAAGTGTTCTCTTTGATCCATTCGGTGATTTTTTGCTTCGACATCGCGCCCGGATGGGTCGCGGTGACTTTGCCGTCTTTGAAAATCATCAAAGTCGGTAGTCCGCGAATGCCGTATTTAGACGCCGCCATTGGGTTATCATCGACATTGATTTTCGCCACTCTGATATCGCCGCTCATTTCATCGGCGACCGCGTCGAGATGCGGGGCCATGGCTTTACAGGGGCCACACCACTCCGCCCAAAAGTCGACGACAACCGGCGTATCGCTGGCGACGGCATCATCAAAAGTGTCATCGGTAATATGCTCTGCAGCCATAATGACCTCCTATAATCTTGTTGACGCGGCATAAGATAGGGACTCTTAGCCCGCGTCAAACCCTGCTTTCAACACGGTTTAGGGATTCTGACATCTCAGCGCCAGACAGTTCGATCAGTCGCGGGCCATCTGTGTATAAGAGGGCGCAACGCACCGCTCGATCTGGGTAAAGTGACTGGAACACCGCGCGATAGGCCGCCATTTGGACCCAATAAGCCGTATCGACGAGGTCGGCGCTGCGCGGCGCCGGCCGATCCGTCTTGTAATCAACGATGAGAACTTGGTGCGGCCGAATAATCAAACGGTCCACCCGACCATTTACCAATTGGCCTTTGGGAAGTGTGCCGACAATCGCGGCCTCGCTGCGTCCGCCCGGCGCGAAGATCTCAGCAAAGTCTGGATGCGCGAGCGTGGACATGGTGACGGCGACCATTTCATCTATGTCCGCCGCGGTCACGTCGGATGCGCGGTCTAAGAATCGCTGGGCTGCAGCTTCGCGATCGGCAGGCGCGATGTCCGGCAGCGTTTGCAATAGACCGTGAATTAGACGGCCACGCCGCAAAGCGGCCGTGCGCTCTGGTCCAAAAGGTTGCAGCACGGCGGCGCGATCTTCGGTCAAACGCGATGGCGCGGCGAGCCGCAATGGCGGCTCAGGAAGCGTTGCGGGTTGCGCGAGCCAAGCGGGCGGGTTCGAACGGGGTGGCGCCTCTTCCACCAAGCGCGGCGCCGTCATTCGATCCGCGCCGAAACCTAACCGTTCGTCTGGTAATTCGTCTGACGCGTCTTCACCGCACAAAGCCCGCATGGCGATGAGGCACCAGCGGTACCAGGAGGATTTGGCATAGCCTAAGCTGCGATTGCCAATCCCCGCCCCAGCAATGATCAAGCGGTCCGATGCCCGAGTCAGCGCCACGTAGAGCAAGCGGCGTGACTCGCGCTCCGCCGCTGCATTGGCAGCTTCGCGCAGCTCGGTGGTGATCGCAGCGTCGGTTCGGGTCGATGGGCTGAAGAGCGGCGTTCCGTCCGGCGTAAAGAATAGCGCATCGCTAACTGGCTTTGTGGCGCCGGTTGTGTCTGGCAAGATCACGATGGGTGCCTGCAAGCCTTTGGCGCCATGCACCGTCATCACCCGCACAGCGCCGTCGGCGTCTCCAAGCTCACGCTTCAATACCGTGTCCTGGCTTTCGACTTTGGCGAGATAAGCCTGCAGGCTCTTGGCCTCGCTCATATCATAGCTCAGCGCGCCAGAGATCAGGGCCAGGACAGGGTCGCGCACGGGTTCGCCCAGCCGTTGGATAAGTTTGTCCCAGCCGCTCAACCCAGTCGCGTCGCGCTTGGTCAGCGCGTGGGTCAGAAATTCGAATGCCGACTGATCGGCGTGCGCCAGAAGCTCTTGGCAAAAAGTTTTGGCGAGTTGGAAATGCGGATCAGTGGATTGCGCCAGTCGGGCCCAAAGCGTCACGCCAGGCGGACGATCATAGGCCAGCGGGAACAAGTCCACGTCATCATTGACCAAGCCACAAAATGGGCCTCTCAAAATTTCAGCCAGGGTCAGATCATCGCCGGGTTGAAGGGCGAAGCGGATCAAGTTCAAACAGTCTTGGACCCCGAGATTGTCCAGCAAGCGCAAACGGTCTGCGCCGGCAACAGGGACGCCTTCCTGTTTCAAGCTATCAATCAAAGCATCGAATAGATCATTGCGACTGCGGACGAGTATCAGGAAGTCATCTGCGCGGGCGGGCGACTGAACCCAGCTGCGATCCTCTTGTTCGCGCCACACCGTCTCGCCGCGGTCGAGGATAGACTTAATCTCTTTGGCGATGTTGCGCGCAAGGCGGCGTCGCGGCGCGTCCGCTGGGATATGATCAGTTGGGGTCGACCAAGCCGAGTCTTCCCCCTCTTGGCCAGTTGGCTGTTCGAGCGGCCAGAGTTCCACACGCCCGGCTTGATTGGCCCGGCGCGGCGCATGCGGACGTAGATCCGCTTCTGCGGGCGGTAATGGATCGGTGGCTGCTAGGGCTAAGGGCACCCGCGCGCGAACTTCATCGACAAAGCGCAGCACGTGCGGCGTCGAGCGGAAAGACATGGCCATTTCGGGCAAATTCACTTTTCGGTTCTCGGCCGTCGCCACCACTTCTTCGCGCATCAGAAAGGCTTGACGTTCGGCCTCAAACTCTTGCTGGTCAGCGCCTTGGAAGGAGTAGATGGATTGCTTTGAATCACCGACCACAAACTGCGTGCGCGGCTCAGCCGCGCGGTCCCGACCAAACCCAGATTGAAACTCTTCGACCAAAGCATTGATCAGCGCCCATTGCGCTGGACTCGTATCTTGCGCCTCGTCCAGGAGCAAATGTGTCAGTCCGCCATCGAGTTTGTAGAGGACCCAAGCAGCGGCGCTGGATTGGGTCAGCAGCGCCCGCGTGCGGCCAATCAAATCATCGAAATCAAGCGCACCGCGTAATCTCTTGGCGGTCGCATAGGCGTCCACCATAGGCAGTCCGATCTGCATCAAGGCGATGCTGCGTTCGGCCAGAGTGGCGGCTTGAAGGGCGGCCTGCACCGACTTCATCCGCGTAATCTCAAGCCCCTCGGGCAGGTCCGATTTTAGATTGCGACTGAATAGGTCGGCGACGGATTCGCCTGCCTTGGCAGTGTATGGGTTACTGCCGGATGGGAAATCCCATTTCGATCCGGCGATCGCATCCATATAGCGCGCATAGCGAACCTGCGGATTCGGTGTTTCGAGCATGGCGGTCAGCGCTGAGAGTAGCTTGGTGTCGGCTTTGCCTGGTTTGTCTAAGCGTGCCAGATCGCTCGCTGCGCGCCGCAACTCTGCCTCTGGGAGGGCGTCGATCATGGCAGATTCCAGGATTTCGTCAGGCGTTTGGTCCCCTGCCCCACTGGCGCTTCGGATGCGATCATAGCGGTCTGTATCGGTGCTTGCGATCCGTTTGAACGTTGCCAGAGTTTGGCGTTGGAATTTCAAAGCTTCAAGCGCCGCTGCGATCCCGAGCCCTCCGGTGGCGTCCGCTAAGATGGACATCGCCTCTGGCTGGGCTGTGGCGGCATGTTCCAATTGGTCAGACAGAACGGCGCGCCAGAGCGCATTGGCTTCATCTTCCTCGATGGCAACAAAGCCTGGTGAGACCCCTGCCTCCAATGGAAAGCGCCGAAGGATCCTGGCGCAAAAAGCATGGATGGTCTCGATCCGCAGACCCCCTGGCGTTTCCAATGCGCGGGCAAAGAGACGTCGCGCTTCTTGAAAATCTTCGTCCTTATAGGAGCCGGGTGACCGGTCTTCCAATTGCGCTAGTGTCTTGCGCAGCGTTTCGTCATCGGCCACCGCCCAATCGCCAAGGCGACCATAGAGACGAGATAGCATCTCATTGGCTGCAGCCTTTGTATAAGTGATACAGAGAATGGAATCGGGTTTTGCGCCAGGGCGTCCATCTGGTCGTCGCAGCAGCAAGCGTGCAACACGATCAATCAGGACTTTCGTTTTGCCGGATCCAGCATTGGCTTCCACCCAGGCTGATTGGGTGGGATCCGCGGCTTCCGCTTGCGCGCGTTTGGCGGCTTCGAAGGCGGGCGAGTCAGGCGAAAAGACAGGCTCAGTCAAACGTATCGCTCCCCGTCCATTCGTCACGGCGGGCCAGCCGTGTATAGTCGCTTTCATATTGCACACGTTCGGGGCGCGGCGCGCTGAGATAGGGTTGTTCGGGATTGGCGAATGCGGTCAACACGCTGATCAATCCGGCTTCAGCATCAGAGATCAATTCGGCGATGGGTTTCTCCGCCAGCTTTGACCGGGGCGCGGCGGCGCCCAGCTCTTGCACCTGAAACTGCGTGCCGAAGCGCAAATAAGTCAGTGCGGCGACTTCGGTTTCGCCAATTTCACCATACCCGCCTTCACGCGCGATCAGGCCTTGTAAAGGCATTTGCGGACTTAGCCCTGCGCGGACTTGCTTTTCCGTTGGCGGTTTGCCGGTTTTAAAATCTAAAACGGCGATCGCGCCGTCCTGACGTCGTTCAATTCGGTCTGCGGTTCCGGACAGGGTGAATGTGCGGTCTTGGATGTTCAGCTCCAGCGTACCGCGTTGTTCGGTAAGCGGCGGGGCGGAAAGCGCGTGGGCGGTTTCTTGGCGCCAGTCGAGATAGGTTCTGCACACGTCGCGGCGCCGGTCGCGCAGAGCAATCAGGTCGATCTCGACTTCGCCGCCGCGCCTCAATTCTTCCTCCAGGAGCGCGAGCAATGCTTCCGCGTCGCCATATGGTGATTCCTCTTCGAACCGCTCTAGCGCTTTGTGGATGGCGGTACCGCGGACTCGGACATCAGCTGGCAAATCGAGGCGGTCCAAAGGACGAAGGCCGAGCACGGATTCGCAGTAAATGGCATATGGGTCGCGCACCAATTGCTCTATGCGAGTCACCGATAATCGATCCGGGCGCGCCTCGATGGGGGGCTTCGGTCTTGGTTCGGCGGAGAAACCATCTGCTAATGGCGGCGCATTTTCTAACTGTTCCAACCAGAGGCAAGGGTCGCGGTCCGCTGCGGGGGCGAGCGCTGAAGCGGCTTCTTCTCCGAGCGCACCCCGGGCGAGGGTTTTGAGGCGCCAAAGCCAGCGCGACGCGATCGCCGGCTTGTCATCGCGCCGTTGACTGCTCAGCAAGGTCACATCAGGTGCCGCGGCAAATTGGGCAAAGTCATGGGCGGAAAGACCGACCCGCTCCTCTGGATCGGATAGGCCGATTTTAGTCCGAAACACCCGCGGCAAGAAAGCGTCAGCTGCCGGTTGTGCTGGCCATATGTCTTCATTGAGTCCCGCCAAGATCAATCGATCTGCCGTTTGCAGCCGCGCTTCTAGCGGCCCCCATATGGCCAAACGGGGATGTGCGGCGCCTGTCGGCGTGCTGACAGAGCGCATTTCCGATTGAAGGAGCTCATTCCATATTTCAGGCGATTGTGGACCCATTGGGGCCGTCAGGTCGGTGAGATCGCGAAACAGATTGGAAAGGGCCGTTCCGGGTTCACCGGTCCAAGGGTGCGGCGGTTCTGCGATGGCTTCGGCAAGAGTCGCAACGCTGCGATACCAAGTCTCCCCGCTGCATGTCGGGGTCGGTTCAATGATCGTCAATTCTAGAATATTCGAGACCGTATGGATCAGCGCAATCACTGCCTCATGCGCGGTGTCATCGAGCGGACGCCGTGCGTCCGGATTCGTTTGGACTCGCTCGATCAAGCCGGTCCAATTGTTCCAAGTGCGCGGGCCACGAAGAAAGTGCTTATCGAGCGCTTGTACAGTTTCTTTTTGGAACTTGCTGTTTGGATGGTTGAGCACACTCATCAAAACCACAGGGTGTGAGGGGTCGAGCATCCACGCTGCTACCAATAAAGCTAAGCTCCCAGTATCCGTCTGGCTGAGTGGCAGGCCGGAGGATGGCGGGACGTCTATCTGCCAACGTGTCAGCATGGCGCTAACATGCCGAGCGAGCCCCGCATCTGGCGTCACCAGCGCAGCGGTGAGTCCATCCGTTTCTAGCGTCTCGCGCATCAGCAAGGCTGCGATCAGGGCTTCCTGATTATCATCTGCGGCTTCGATCAAGGTCAGACCGCTGAGCGCTTCTTGAACAAAATCAGCGGGCGCGTCCGTGGCGGCCAATTGCGCGAGCTTTCGAGTCCAGTCCGCGGTGCTTTGGGCTGGCGCTAATGCTTGATGGATAAGGCGCCGCCGGGCCCGCCCGGTTATTGCGTCTGAGAGGCCGGGCCAAGGCTCAACTTGATCAGGCGCCAGCCCGAGATCGCGTAGCGTGCGCGCCAGAGCGAATTGCGGGTGAGACGGCGCCTGTGAGACGTGTTCCAGCGTGTTTCGGTCCATCTCTCGATCGAGCCCGGGCAGAACAATGCAGCCATTCGGCAAAGCCTTCACCGCGTGCATGAGGAGGCGGCTGGCAGGCGTCGCGCCGGTAGACCCTGCGATAATAACGGGACCGCGAGGCGGCGTGTGTTGCCAATGTTCGGCGACTGCTTGTGCCGCCGCATAGCGCCGCGCGTACGGGTCCATCTTGTTTTGATCTTCAAGAAAGGCTGGCCAATCGGCGGTGATAATCTTCAGAAATTCAAGCGATTGTCGCCAATGCTCTGCGAGCTGGGCGTCCGGCACCAATTGATCGAGCGCTTGCCAATCAACCTCGCCAGATAGCGCGGCCTGATCGAGTAATCGCGCGAGCTCGCGCGCGGCAGACAGGCATGAGACAGCGGGCAATGGGCGTTCCGTCGCCTCAAAATAGCGCATCACCAATTGGGTTAGCCCGCCGATCCGCTGGGCCGGAGACAGGGCGGGCGGCAAGTCTGCAAGCGCCGCTTCTGCACTTGGGGGTGGCTCGTCTGTTTCTAAGTCACCAAGCGCTCGAATGGTTGGCAGCAAGCAAGCCTGTCCGCCTGCGGCTTGATGCAGTGCAAACCCTAGGGCGCGCTCCGATCGTCGGTTCGGCACATAAATCAAGGCATCGGCCAGAGCCTCTGGATTGTCTCTCAAGCCGGTTTCGCGGGCCAGCGTTTGCGTCAATTCTGCCAGAAAATTGGCGCCAGCAGGGATGGAGTAGACGCGCGGCCCGTCTGGCTTGAAAAGCTCTATCATGCGCCGTGGCATCTCAACCAGAACTCAGCGTCTTTGAGGGCATCTGGGTCACCCACATGTAGCCAGAACCGATCTAAGGGATGTCCAAACATTCTGCCTTTGGGAAGCAGCTCGTTCCAAACTCGATTGGCTGAGAAAGGCTCGATCGGGGCATCATCGTAGAGACTGGGTTTCAGGATGCGAATGCCAGCATAGGCCCAGGGCGCAGATGTCGCATCGCCTCGCCGAGTCAGTGTGCCGTCTTCGCCGCGGAAAAAGTCACCAGCGCCTGGAAAGCCAAGGCAGCGCTTTATATCAGCGAGCAATAATAACTCATCCATAAGTTCCAAATTGAAACTTTCAGCCAGTTCTTTCAGCGGGCCAGGTCCAGTGGGTTCCCAAAAGGCATCTGTGTTCACAACGAAGATCGGATCATCGCCCAATAAGGGCTGCGCCTTGGCGAGCCCACCCCCCGTCTCCAGAACTTGTTCGCGCTCATCTGAAATGATGATTTGTAAATCTTGGCGATCCTGCAAGTGGGCCTCAACCAAGTCCGCACACCAATGCACATTCACGACGACGCGTTCCACCCCAGCCAAAACCAAATTGTCGAGCAAGCGGTCAATCATGCTGCGACCGGCCACCTCGAGTAGCGGTTTCGCAGTCGCGTCGGTCAAGGGACGCATGCGCGTGCCCATTCCGGCTGCCAGGACCATAGCCGTATGTGGTGTCGCAATCACGATGAAGTCTCCAGGACAAAGGGTGCCGTATCAGCGATAAGTCCGCGCATATCTGCCGCCGCGGGATGCGTGAGATTGCGCGACAGCATTTCTAATTGTCGTGGCATGAACGCCTGATAGCGCGGTTTTCCATCACGCTTGATCAGGCGAGCGAACACGCCTGCGATCCGCAAAGCGTTGAGCGTCCCTATGACCGCTAGGCGCTCGCGAAAAGCGGTTTCGTCCTTGCCTGTGGCATCGAGATAGGCGCGTATTGCAGCCGATGTTGCTGGTCCCGATACCGACCGACGCGCGTCTTGGGTGAGCATCGCCATGTCCCAGGCGTCCCATCCGAGAACGGCGTCTTGGAAGTCCAACAATCCGATCCGGCCTTCTGGCAACCACAATAGATTCTCCGCGTGATAATCACGGAGGGTGAATTCGCGCGGAAAGGTCATGGCATGCGCAATGAGCGCATCTTTCGTCTTCTCCCACCGCGCGCGATCGGCGTCGTTCATGCGGGCGCGGTCGTCGTAAATGTGAAACCAATCGGCGTACAGGTCAGCGTTGGCACCAAGGGCAACATGATCAAATTCAAGGATCGGCCAGCTTTCGTCACCTTGAACCAGGACCGCTGGCTTAGGGTGGGCATGCAGCCGCGCGAGATCTTTCGCAGCATGTTCGTAAAGTGGCACTTCATCCATGCCGCGTTCAATCAGTCTGGCAAACTCTCTTAGGCTGCCAAAGTCCTCCAGAATGGCGAGTCCGGCGGCGCTATCATGGGCGTGTATAACCGGCGGACGCAGACCCGCAGCACGCAAATGTTCAGCAATCAGGACAAACGCGTCGACGCGACTAGACGCTAAACGCGTCATGGCGTTCCAGCCAAGCGCCGCGCGCTCTTCAGCGCTCATCTCAGGTGTGCAGGGATCGTCTTCGACTCGCGGGGCATCCATCAAGATTGCCGTCTGGCCGTCCGCGCGTGTAAGGCGCGCATAGCGGCGGGTCGAGGCGTCTTGGTCAAACCAGTGCAGATCGGCGTCGCCCCACCCTGCCCTTGCCAGGAAGGCGGAAATCTCGTCGAGGCGGGCAGTATCAGAGCTCATGCAGACGTGTTTGCCAGTCTTCGCCATGCGGTTCCAGTCGGGCTTTGCGGAAATCCCCAATGATTTCTAGCATAAGATCGAGGCGCCAGGCCGGTAGATGCAGGCCTGCGCGGTCGGGCCATTCAATCAGGGAAAGGCCACTCACGGTCTCATCCCAGCCCAACTCTACCACATCATTCGGATCGTCGAGCCGGTAAAGGTCGAAATGAAAGATCGGAAAATCCGCGCTGTCATAGGTTTGTACCAGCGTATAGGTCGGGCTCGGCACTTCTGTCTCTTCGTCCCGAAGCGCAGAGATCAGCGCCCTGGCAAAGGTTGTTTTGCCAGCGCCGAGGCCACCGCGAAGGGCGATTACGTCACCGGCGCGCAAATGCGGCGCGAGTGTTTGCGCCAATGCCGCTGTCGCGCTGAGGTTGGGTAGATCAAAGGCTCGCAAGGCTGGCCTCTATCGCATCGACGAGCGCATCGGTGGGCTCGCAGCCGACGGAAAGACGGACAAAGCCGTCGGGCACATCATCCCCCCAACGCGCGCGCCGTTCGGCACTCGTATGGACCCCGCCAAAACTGGTTGAGGGAAAGATCACGGGGCAATTGTTGATGAAGCTTTCGGCTTTCGCTTCACTGTCAAAGGTCAAGCCGATGACAAAGCCGATTCCTGGAAATTTGAGGGTCTCGATCGCGTTGTGCCCGTCGATCCGATCTACGAGTGCCGCCGCATTGGCGCACATCCGTTCCAGTCGCACATCCAAGGTCATTAAACCACGATGTAAAAGGAAGGCGGCGAAGGGATCCGGAATGCTGCCCGAAACTTTGCGCCATCTAACCACCTTAGCCAGCAACGCTTCGTCGCGCGTGGTGACATGTCCGAACAGGCAATCTGAATGCCCGGCCATCGCTTTAGTATCGGAGCTTACGACCATGTCAGCACCGAGATCGAGCGGGCGCTGAAGCAATGGGGTAAGCGTGGTATTATCGACAATAACTTTTGCGCCCGTGGCCTTCGCGGCGTCGGCGATCGACCGAATGCTGCACAAATCCAATCCCGGATTTGAGGGGGTTTCGCACCAGATAATCGTATAAGGCGAAAGATCATGGCTGGCATAGGCCGTGGTCGGGATCGCGTCGAACGTGATCTCATGTCCGGCGAGGATCTCTTCCAAGAGCACGCGGGTCACATAATAGCCATCCGAGGGCACGAGCACGCGATCTCCGGCTTTTGCGCAGGCCATCATTGCCGCCGTGATGGCCGCCATGCCAGACGGAAAAGCGACAACTGGCGCGTCTTCGAGTGCCGCGACCGCAGCCTCAGCAGCTTCGACAGTGGGATTGATGTCCCGGCCGTAAGTGTAAGGCGTATTTGGCGTTCCAGCGAGCGCGTATTTGGCCGTTGTCACAATCGGGGGGCTGATCGGCTGCCCATTCTCCAGACCAGCTGACCTGGCGTGAAGCATAGAAAGGATCCGGTTGGCGTTTTGTTTGTCCATTTTGGGCTTGTGGCACAGTCTGTTAGCGGCGAAAAGAACCGCGATATTGCCGCAGCGTCGCGGCTTGCAAAAAGGTGACGCATGCGTCATGAAAATATAATTCAGGAGGGAAGAGGCCGTGGATCTCTCAAACGCTGAACGTGTAGTGATTATTGGTGGCGGCCAAGCCGCTGCGCAAGCGTGTGCGTCTCTTCGCCTATTCGGGTTTGAAGGCGCCATCACGCTCATTGGCGACGAAGCTGCCCTGCCCTATCAGCGCCCACCTTTGTCGAAAGCCTATATGAAAGGTGAGCTCGCTGAAGAGAGGCTCTATTTCAAACCCGCCAATTGGTATGAAGATCAGAACATCGACACGGTTCTGTCTGTGCGGGCGACGAAAATCGACCGGAGCGCCCAGACCGTAGAATTAGAGCATGGCGGCTCTGTTCCATATGACGCTTTGATTATCGCCACTGGGTCACGACCACGGACACTGCCAGTAGACGGCGCCGATTTAGACGGCGTGTTTGATTTGCGCAGTCTGTCAGATGTGGAACGCATTCGGCCTCGGATGATTGCGGGCCAAAAACTGGTTATTGTCGGTGCTGGCTATATTGGCTTGGAAGCCGCTGCTGTGGCGCGCCAATTGGAGCTCGATGCGACCGTTTTGGAAATGGAAGACCGCGTACTTGCCCGTGTGACCAGTCCGATTATGAGCCAGTTCTTTGAGGATGAACATACACGGCAGGGTGCAACCATTAAGACGGGCGCGCGCCTCGCCTCTCTGAAAGGCTCTGATGGCAAAGTAACCCACGCCATCCTCGCGGATGGGAGCGAGTTGGAGGCCGATATTGTCCTGGTCGGGATTGGCATCCTGCCCAATGTCGAACTGGCCGAAGAAGCCGGAATTGCCTGCTCGAACGGCATTCTCACAGACCGAGACGCGCGCACAAATGATCCGCGCATCTTTGCCGCCGGGGACTGCGCGGCGCGACCTCTGGTCCATTATGGCCGCGATGGTCGTCTTGAGAGCGTGCACAATGCGATTGAGCAAGGAAAACTGGCAGCCGCGGCGATTATGGGCAAACCCCGTCCGCCAGAAGACTGTCCCTGGTTCTGGTCTGACCAGTATGATTTGAAACTCCAAATTGCTGGGTTGAGCCAAAATTACGACGAAACGGTCCTGCGCGGAGATCCATCCGAGCGGAAGTTTGCAGTGTTTTATTTGCAAAATGGCAAATTGATTGCGGTAGATGCCATCAATAGCGCCCCCGAATTCCTAGCATCCAAGAAATTGATAATGACAGGCGCGTCTCTTGCACCGTCATTATTAAGCGATACATCCAAATCCATGAAAGAGATCGCGGCGACCGCGGCATAAGGAGACAAACGAGTAATGGCGAAGATTATTTACGTCGATCATGAAGGCACAGAACGCGCTATTGAAGCCACCAATGGCGAAAGCGTGATGGAAGCGGCGATCAAAAATTCTATTCCCGGCATCGATGCCGATTGCGGCGGTGCATGTGCTTGCGCGACTTGCCATGTCTATGTCGATGAATCCTTTTTGGAAAAAGTCGGCACCGCGGAAGACATGGAACAGTCTATGCTAGACTTCGCTGAAAACGTGAAACCAAACTCGCGTCTGTCTTGCCAGATCAGCGTCAGTGATGACCTGGACGGCCTGAAAGTCACGACGCCGGAAAGCCAGCACTAAATTCGACGTGTTTCGGAAGAGGAGCGTTCCCGCCTTATTGGCGGGACGATTTCGTCATGTTTGACGTGGCGTGACGCCTTGGTGCCTGACCAGAACTGACTATCTGACGGGTATGACGACATATACCGACCTGCTCGCCAGCTTAGACCGCAAGACCGATCATACGATTGATGCCCACATCCCGGAAACCTGGATGCAAGGGCGTACAACCTATGGCGGCCTGACCGCGGCATTGTCATTTCAAGGCGCGCTGGAATTGGTGGATGATATTCCTATTCGATCGGCGCAAGTGGCCTTTGTCGGCCCCGTTGGCGGCGATGTGACGATTATCCCTCGACTGCTGCGCCGGGGCAAGAATACGGCTTTTGTAAGCGTTGATATTACCTCAGAAACGGGCGTAGCAGCGCAGTCCATCTTTGCTTTTGGCCTCGCACGAGACAGCAGCTTGCATTTTGACGACATGCCAATGCCGTCTGTTCGCGCACCTGAGGAGATCGAGTCCTTCTTTGACGCCGATAGACCGCGGCCCGGATTCACACAAAACTTCGATATGTTATTGGCCACGGGGGATCGCCCGATTTCTGGGTCTAAAGAAACCTCGATCGGTCTATGGATGCGACATCTGGATCCAAACACGCCTCAAGATGCCTCCGCCATATTGGCGATCGGGGATGCCCCTCCGCCAGCCGCCATGTCGATGCTGAGTATGCCGTCTCGCATAAGTTCGATGACGTGGATGGCCGAGTTCATGACCGATGATATCCAAACTGACCCAGAGGGTTGGTTCTTTGCTCAACACACCACGCAATTGGCCAAGAGCGGATATTCTAGCCAATCCATGCGGCTTTGGAATCGCCACGGTGAGCCGATCTTAGTCGGGCGACAGACGATTGCGGTTTTTGGCTAATATGGGCTCCCTACCCTCGCCTATGCCGAGGGCAGTCTTCGATGAATATACTTTTTCGAAGCTAGATCAGATTAGTTGACCAACGCGGCTTTCAAGTCTTCGAGATAAGCCACTTGCTCTTCGAGCGCGGTATTGCCGTCTTTACCTTCAGCCAGCAAGGCGCGGTGGGCTTCATCATATTCTTTTTGCACGCTTTCAGCTGAGACGCTCTCCAAGTTCACCGCTTCCTCAGCCAAAATGGTCAAGCCCGCTGGGGTCACGTCAGCAAAACCGCCTCGAACGAATAGGCGCATTGTGGTCTCGCCATTATCTTCGACGCGAACAACGCCATTCTTGAGTGTGGTCATAAATGGCGCGTGGTTCACCAGAACACCAAATTCACCATCCGAACCGGGGGCGATGACATGGTCTACTTCGCCGGAAAACAATTCCCGAGCCGGAGAGACGAGTGAGAAATGCAATTTGTCAGCCATGATGAAATCCCTGTGCTGGCGCGGGTATAACGTGCCGAGCGGCCATGTCTAGCGTGACATGCTGGTCCATCCTGTCGCGGTGCAGTTGACCTATCCTAAGGAGAGTTTCAGGCGCGGACGGCGGGCCATGCGAGACTCGGCTGAGTTGCGATGCGGATAGGCACGAAATACCGGCTTTCGCCGCCCTAGAAACGTGCAGATGGGTCCCCAATCCGCTTGTTCGAGAGGGAAGACCAATAGATCCTCGGGACGGTGTTTAAAATAGTCAAGGACGGACTGATTATGGCGTTCATAGATGTCGATAAAATGCTGCTTTGGCCGTTCCAGAGCATTATTGCAGCCATACAGAAACTTGAAACCCGGGCTGTCCGTCTCGCGGAAATGCTTGATCAGGCTCTCGACCCATGCGTCTGAACGGCGTTGCGTGAGGATAAAGCGCGACCCTGGATAGGCCGCATCCAATTCGCGATACAAAAGACACCATGGATTGTCTTCAAAGGCAGAGTAGGATTTCGCCAAGGGCAGGGCGATATCGGCGAGTTTTGACAGAGTTACAGGTTCTGGGATTTGGACTTTGCCCGGCAAATTGAACCGAAATCCACGATGAACACGATAGCCGAGCGCTTTCAGCGCCGCCCCAATCGAGCTGGTTCCGGTTTTTTGATATCCAATGCAAAAGACTTTTTGTGGCATGAGCACCCCGACAAGTATCGTCCCGAGTACTCAAGGCCTGCATTAAAGACGCGCGGCGCGCCCTGTCAAACCTCGCTCACGAAAAAAGCCGCACCCGTAAGGGCGCGGCTTTTAAAAAAGAGGTTTTGATACTGCTTAAGCGGCGTCCGCCAGCATCTTCTCAGCTTTGGCTTTGGCTTCATCGATTGAACCAACCATGTAGAAGGCTTGCTCTGGCAAGTGGTCATACTCACCTTCGATAAGGCCTTTAAAGCCAGCAACGGTGTCTTCCAGTTTGACCTGAACACCTGGCGAGCCAGTAAAGACTTCAGCAACGTCGAATGGCTGAGACAGAAAGCGCTCAACTTTACGCGCGCGGGCGACAACGAGTTTGTCTTCTTCAGACAGTTCGTCCATGCCGAGGATCGCAATAATGTCTTGCAGTTCTTTATAGCGCTGCAGGATTTCCTGAACGCCACGCGCCACTTCATAATGGTCCTGCCCAATGATCAATGGATCAAGAATACGAGACGTTGAGTCGAGAGGGTCCACAGCAGGGTAGATGCCTTTTTCGGCGATCGAGCGGTTCAGAACCGTGGTCGCATCCAAGTGGGCGAACGAGGTCGCTGGCGCAGGGTCGGTCAAGTCATCCGCAGGCACGTAAACCGCTTGCACAGAGGTAATTGAGCCTTTGGTTGTGGTCGTAATCCGCTCTTGCAGGGCACCCATATCGGTGGCCAGCGTTGGCTGATAACCCACAGCCGAAGGAATACGACCGAGCAGCGCTGACACCTCAGAACCGGCTTGGGTAAAGCGGAAGATGTTGTCGACGAAGAACAGAACGTCCTTGCCTTCTTGGTCACGGAAATATTCCGCTTGTGCAAGACCGGTCAGAGCGACGCGTGCGCGGGCTCCAGGAGGCTCGTTCATCTGGCCATAAACCAGTGTTGCGCGGCTTTCGCCTTCAAGGTCGATCACGTTTGCGTCCTGCATTTCATAATACAGATCGTTACCTTCACGCGTCCGCTCACCAACGCCAGCAAACACAGAATAACCACCGAACAGTTTCGCGATATTGTTGATCAGCTCTTGAATGAGAACGGTTTTACCCACACCGGCACCACCGAACAGACCAATCTTACCACCTTTTGTGTAGGGGCAGAGCAGGTCGATCACTTTGATCCCTGTCACGAGCACTTCAGCTTCGGTTGACTGGTCAACAAAGTCAGGGGCCGGGGCGTGAATTGGCGCGGTGATGTCCGAGGCGACTGGGCCGCGCTCGTCGATTGGCTCACCAACAACATTCATGATCCGGCCGAGTGTGCCTGGGCCAACGGGCACCATGATTGGGCTGCCTGTGTCAGCAACCGCTTGACCGCGGACCAGACCTTCAGTCGAGTCCATCGCGATGGTGCGAACGCCGTTCTCACCGAGGTGTTGAGCCACCTCGAGTACGAGGCGATTGCCGTTGTTTTCACATTCCAAGGCGTTCAGAATGTCGGGAAGGGCGCCATCGAACTCAACGTCGACAACAGCGCCGATAACCTGGCTTACGCGGCCAGTCGCTTTTGAAAGGTCCATGCGAGGCGTCTCCTTAGGAGCGGGTTTAGGTTTCGGGGCCGCCTTCTTAGGGGCGGAGGTCGTTTTAGGAGCGGCAGCTACAGGCGCCGCGGCGGATTTAGCATCAACTTCAGCAGGCTTACAAACGCCGCATGCGCGCGCGTCCTTATGCCCAAGGGCATTCATCGCTGTTTCAGCTTCAGCAAAAGTCTCAAATGGGCCATGCCATTTGTCATCATCATTCGTCTGGTCGCCACCTACGCCTTGGCCATCATTGCAATAGCGGCAGCTGCTATGATGCAGACGCGCGCGCTTCTTGCTGAAATGTTCGTAGATCCAGAACGACATATCTTAGAGCGCCTCCGCGCCCGAGATAATCTCGATGAGTTCTTTTGTAATTTGGGCTTGGCGGGCGCGGTTATATTGCAAGGTTAGGCTGTCAATCAGCTCGCCCGCATTGCGCGTCGCATTGTCCATCGCGGTCATAGAGGCCGCCTGTTCGCCCGCTGCGTTCTCAAGCATCGCAGAGAGGATCTGCGTGTTGAGGTAGCGAGGTAGAAGCGCTTCTAATATTTCAGGCTCAGACGGCTCATAAGCATAGATGGCACCGCCCAGGTCGATGGTGTCTGCATCTTCAGGCGCTTCAGCTGGGATCAGCTGTTTGGCGACCGGATTCTGCGTCAGCACGTTCTTAAATTCTGAGAAGATCAGAGTCGCGACGTCGAATTCACCATTTTCAAACCGTTGGGTCAGATCCTGGCCGAGGCCAATCGCGAAGGGCGTGAACTTGTCTTTCGCCTCAGACAGATCGACATGATCGATAAACAGATCCGCATAGAAGGCTTTCAGAACCTCGCGGCCTTTCTTGCCAACCGTGATGATCTTCACGGTTTTGCCTTCGGCTTTGAGCTCTTCAATCTTCAAGCGCGCCGCTTTCGCAGTATTGGCGTTAAAGCCGCCGCAAAGACCGCGCTCTGCCGTCATAACGACCAGCAGGTGGACTTTATCATCGCCTGATCCAGCCAAAAGCTTTGGCCCACCAGAGCCTTCGCCCATAGAGGCGGTCAGATTAGCTACCACGTTCGCCATGCGGCTCGCATAAGGCTTAGAGGCTTCAGCAGCTTCCTGGGCACGGCGCAGTTTCGCCGCAGCAACCATTTGCTTCGCCTTAGTGATCTTCTGTGTGGATTTCACACTTCCGATCCGGTTTTTCAGTTCCTTGAGGCCTGACATTTGGGTCTACTCCACAGATCTCAAAACAGCGTTGAGCGCGAGCGCTTCAACGTCTTCGGGTGTCATTTGATCGACGACGGTCTTCCGGCATGTATCGACGCTATCACCAAAAGCTGTTTCGCTTTCAGCATCATAAGCAGCGAGCCGTTCGGTGCCATAGTCCATGATCGCTTGGATTGAGGCGCTGTCGCTGGTTCCATCGACTGCCGCTTGCCACCATCCATCGGCATAAGCAGGGGGCGGTGTATCCGCGGCTTCTAAGGCGCGCACGCGTTCGCGATAAACTTCAGAAATGTTGCGCAGGACGCTGTTGCTAATCTGATCGTCTTCAGAAACGCCGCCATCCTCGTCAACGAAGCTGCGCGCAATGGTCAAATCCATCATGCAACCGAAGGCACCATCCATATCAACAGGCAGGTCTGGACCATATTTCTGCAATAGCGCTTCATACTCTGCGTCCAGTTGGCCGAACAGAGTTGAATTCGGCGCAGTGGTGGTTGTTTCGCAACCTGCCACCGCGGTCGATAAAAGCAGAAGACCCAGAATAGAGCGCACGAAAATGCCCTTACCCGAAGGTCTTTCCGAAAGCTTCCAGCGCTTCTTTGATGCCAGCTTCGACACTGTCAGAGAGGGCTTTCTCGTCGCGGATTTGCTTCAACAGATCTTTCTTGTCGTTCCGCAGGAATGACAGGAGCTCAGCTTCGTAGCGGGTGACGTCTTTGGTTGGGACATCATCCAGATAGCCACGCGTACCCGCATAGATCACACAGACCTGCTCTTCCATCAGCAGCGGGCTGTATTGAGGCTGTTTGAGCAGCTCGGTCAGGCGCTCACCGCGGTTGAGGAGCTTTTGCGTCGCAGCGTCCAAGTCAGACCCGAACTTCGCAAAGGCCGCCATTTCGCGGTACTGAGCGAGCTCACCCTTCATCGAGCCAGCGACTTTCTTCATCGCTTTGGTCTGAGCCGCAGAGCCCACACGAGACACGGACAGACCCACGTTTACCGCAGGACGGATGCCCTGATAGAAGAGGTCGGTTTCGAGGAAGATCTGACCGTCAGTGATCGAAATCACGTTGGTCGGAATATAGGCCGAAACGTCGTTCGCTTGCGTTTCAATGATCGGCAGAGCGGTCAAAGAGCCCGCGCCATTGTCTTCATTCATCTTCGCCGCGCGCTCGAGCAGGCGGGAGTGGAGATAGAAAACGTCACCAGGATAAGCTTCGCGGCCTGGTGGGCGGCGTAGAAGCAGAGACATTTGACGGTAAGCCACAGCTTGCTTCGACAAGTCATCATAGATGATCAGCGCGTGCATGCCATTGTCGCGGAAATATTCACCAATCGTACAACCGGTAAATGGTGCGAGATACTGAAGAGGAGCTGGCTCAGATGCAGTCGCCGAGACAACCACAGTGTAATCCAGAGCGCCGCGTTCTTCGAGCGTCTTCACAACTTGCGCAACGGTTGAACGCTTTTGGCCAACAGCAACGTAGATACAGAATAGCTTCTCGCTATCGTCTTTAGCCGCCGCGTTGGTTTCTTTTTGGTTCAGAATGGTGTCGACACAGACAGCTGTCTTACCGGTCTGACGGTCACCAATGACCAGTTCGCGCTGACCACGACCAACTGGGATCATGCCGTCAATCGCCTTAATGCCGGTCATCATTGGCTCGTGGACAGATTTACGCGGGATAATGCCTGGGGCTTTCACGTCCACACGGTTACGAGAAGCAACATCTTCAATCGGGCCTTTGCCGTCGATTGGGTTGCCCAATGGATCAACGACGCGACCGAGCAGGCCTTTACCAACCGGCGCGGCCACAATCTCGTCGAGGCGCTTAACTGTGTCGCCTTCTTTAATGCCACGGTCGTCACCGAAGATAACCACACCGACATTGTCGCTTTCCAGGTTTAGCGCCATGCCTTTAATGCCGCCGTCAAATTCGACCATCTCACCAGCTTGAACGCTGTCGAGGCCGTAGACGCGGGCGATACCGTCACCGACGGAGAGAACCTGACCGACGTCAGAGACTTCCGCCTCGACGCCAAAATTTTCGATCTGCGACTTCAGGATGCCGGAGATTTCTGCTGCGCTAATAGACATAGGCGTCTTACGCTCCCTTCATGGCGGTGTTCATACGATCTAGTTTTGCGGCGACGCTGGCATCGATCAAAGTTGATCCAATGCGCAACTGAATGCCACCAACGAGGGCCGGGTCGACCTCCGTCTCTAATTCAACGTCGCTGCCGACGGCCTTGGCGAGCACTTGCTCAAGCTTGGCGCGCTGGTCAGCGTTCATGTCTGTCGCGGTGCGAGCAATGGCGCGCTTCACGCCGCGCTCTTTTGCGTAAAGCTCATCAAAATGTTTGGCGGCGCCAACCAAGTCACTGGCGCGCCCATTTTGAGCCATGGTGCCGATGAAGCCTGTCGCGGTTTTCGATAAGCCAGCTTTATCCGCCAGTGCGACCAAGGCTTTCACCTTATCTTCGCGTGCGAAAGCGGGGCTTTCCAAAAGGCGGGTAAGGTCTTCGCTATCAGCAGCGAGGGATTCAACGGTTTTCAGGTCGCTGGCGATGGTCGCAAGCTCCCCTTTTTCTTTCGCCAAATCAAACAGCGCACCGGCATAGCGGCGGGCGGCTTCACTGGCAGTCGTCGCGGATGCTGCGGCCAAGGCGTCGTCCGTTAGCTGTAGGGCGGAAACGCCCTGGGTTCTGAACCAAATAGAATCAGGGTGTGGTGACACCCCGTCCCTAAACTTGTGCGGGCACCTAGCACCTTGTTTGGGCACTGACAACACATCCAATCAGCCCAGAGTGCGACCGAATCGCGCGGTCGCAGGGTCAAACCGCCATGGCGTGTGTTGCGGACGATCCGGCGTTCTGCCAATTTGGCGCCATGCCAAAGCCGTTTCCGCACGCTTATACCTGCAATCACGTGGTGTCTGACGACGGTCATGTGACCTTTGAATGCTCGCAAGATACTGAGATTTGGCCATGGTTGGCGCTTAGTCCGATCCACCCAATTTTGGTGCAAACAATCAATTTCTGGGGCTCGGTCGAGGCGGGCGAGGCGCTCGGGACGTTTGATCCGGAAAAGTGGAGCGCACTGACATTCGCTGAATGGAGCTGTGGTCCTGCATCGGTCGGGCGACCGGTAAGGGGAATATATGAAACGCTCCAGCGAGGTGAAGAGACACGGTTTCAGTTGCGCTTCTATGATGCGGACTACCAACAGACCGTACGGATCAGCGGGAAGGGCGTTGTCTTTCGAACGCGTAACTTTGAAGGCTGGCGGCGAGAGACCAAGGACGAATTTAAAAAGCCGGACACAAGCGGATTTGAATATGCCGCTGCCGAGATGCTCGGCGTCGCCACAGATCGCGAGCGTTTCCTCGCGCCCTTAGTCAGCGGAAGCGCTGTCACGACCCAAGGATTGATCACCAAAGAGAACGGGTTGCGCCCGGCGCATCCATATATTGGTGGATCAGGAGATCACGTGAATTCCACGCATATGGGTGAAATCGGGCGCCAATTTGCGGAAATGCTATTTGGGAGGCGGTTGCACAATCGCACCGGAGAGATGTCCTTCATGCATTACGTCGAGCTGGGTCGGCCATTTGAGGTTGAATTGGTTTCGCGGGACGCAGATGAATTGTCCCTTTCTCTTTTGGTCACACAGCGCGACCGCGATTGCGCGCGGATCGAGATGGCGTTCGCACCAGCGTAGTGTCGTCCACCCCGCAGATCTGTTGATTTGCGCTGTTAGCCCATTGGCGTGTGTTCACCCGCTTCGAACTCTTCTGCCAGCTTAAATTTGCGAATCTTGCCTGACCCTGTCAGCGGCCAGTCTGTCACTTGCACCCAATAGGCAGGCGTTTTCTGTGGCGAAAGGCGTTCGCGGACAAAGGCCTTTAACTCGTCCGGCGAGAAGGCGTGGTCGGACTCGCTGCGGATGAAGCAGGCGACTTGTTCGCCCCATTTCTCGTCCGGCACGCCGACCACGGCGACTTCGTCAATCGCGTCGTGCTCTAGCATGGCGTTTTCAATCTCAGCCGGGAACAGGTTCTCGCCGCCGCGAATGATCATTTCTTTGACTCGGCCTGTAATCTTTACATAGCCCCGCGAATCCATGCGCCCGAGATCGCCTGTATGGAGCCAGCCCTCTTTATCAATCGTCGCAGCGGTGGCTTCGGGATTGTCATTATAGCCGAGCATCATACTGTAAGCGCGCGCGCAAATCTCGCCTTGTTCGCCGATGGGCAGAACCGCATTTGTCTGTGGGTCGCGAATCGAGATTTCAGTATAGGCCACTGGCTGGCCGATGGTCTGGGTGAGATCTTCCTCTGTGTCTGCGTGCCAGGCCTGGGTCAGAACCGGCGAAGTTTCTGTTTGGCCATAGACGATTTGGATCGGCGCGCTCAGCGTTTCGAGCGCATCGCGGCAGAGTTGGGGCGGGACCATTGATCCGCCCGACATTATGCATTCCACCGACGAGACATCGCGGCCAGTTTGGCGCACTTCATGTATCAGCGCTACCAGCATAGTCGGCACGCCGAGAATGAAACGGGTTCTCTCGCGCTCAATCACTTTCGTAATCATGGCTGGATCGAACATTGGCGCGAGCAACATGGTTGCCCCTACACCGAGCCCGCCCAGCACCAGAATTGCGCAGCCCGTCGTATGGAAGAGCGGCATATTATGGACGAAGGCGTCGCCGGGTTGGACGCCGCCGCGGGTCATTGCGTCGATGCCGTTCCGAACCAGTCCGTTGTGATGCAGCAATGCGCCTTTCGGAAAACCAGTCGTGCCGGATGTATATTGGATCTGAACCGCATCATGCGGTTTGGGGTCCCGCGTTTCGCCTGTATCCTCGCCCGCGAATAGGGCGTCATGGTCGGTCAGCAGAATGCGATGCTTGATCGCTGGAATCTCATCACAGACGGAGTCAGCAATCTCTTGCATCGGATTGCCGCGAAAATCCGCGACATAGTAGATGGCTTCGGAGCGGGATTGTTCGAGGACATATTTCAATTCGCGCTTCTGATAGGCGGGGTTCACCGTCACGAGGGTCACACCCGCCAATCCGCAGGCCAATTCTAACAGCACCCATTCAGGGACATTGTTGGCATAGACGGCAATCCGTGCGCCTTCAGCATGCCGACTGGCCAGCGCGCGAGCTAGACGTTCGGAGTCTTTAAGCAATTCAGCATAGGTCCAGGTGCGTCCAATATTGCCCTCATAATCGAGTTCTTTCAGAGCCATGGTATCCGAGGCATTGGCGGCGGATGCGCGCAACATGTCACCAATTGTCAGCGCCGCGGGCTCATCACCGCCCTGGGCTGGAAAATAAGACTCTGTCAGTTCGACTTTATACATTTTGAGGCCTCCCATTGCTTGACTATTGTTCGGCGCATTCAATGAGGCAATCCCCATATGGTGCCGCTTATGCAGCGGTACATTATCCAGAGGATAGGCTCGAAATCTTGAAAACTTTAGCTCATAAAACAAAAAATTATTGTAACGCAATAATTAATTGAGTATATGGAGTGCATCTAAGGAGCTCTTCATGACCGATTCTGATGTACAAAAAACGCGTGAAACGCATCGTGACCTGACCATACTGGCCTGGGTGGTCGTCGGTATTCTGGGCTTGAACGTGTCTTACTTTGTTGGCGAAGAAGTCGGTGCGGTTTGGTATACGAGCGACGGCAATTGGTTGGAGATTTTCAACGCTTGGTGGGTTGGCATTATCAAAGCCATGCCGACGATACTGATCGCATTCGCTGCGGCTGATTTTGCGTTCCTGTTCCAGCGCTGCTCCGACGGTGAGGTGTTCACGGAGCAGAATGTGAAAACCCTCAGAAGTGCCGCTTATGGCCTGTTTGGCGCGGGCGCCTGGGCCGGCGTCATCTCTCCCACTTTGTTGCAATGGATTGGACAAGACTTTCGCGGCGTCTCGATTGACTTTGGTGATCTTGCTCTAGCGGTGGCGATGATGGGAGTCGTGCTCCACGGCCTGTCTTTGGTCTTTCGAGATGCTGTTGCCGTCAAAGCTGAGAATGATGGATTTATTTAATGGCCGCGGAAATCATCGTCACGCTTGATATTATGCTGGCCCGCCGCAAACGGCGAGCGAAGGACCTGGCCGCTGAGATTGGTATGACTGAGGCCAATCTATCGCTTCTGAAATCCGGCAAAGTCAAAGGCGTGCGGTTCGACACGTTAGCCAAGCTGTGCGACGCGCTCGATTGCACACCCGGCGACCTACTGGAAGTTACAGAAAGTGACGTAGAGTGACCCTTGCCTCCCGTTGCGAGACACCGCTTAGCGAGTGAAAAAACCTTGCAGGAGGACCGAATTATGAGCGCACCCGCGACGATTGAGATTGCCGATGAGATCGCCATCATCACCATGGATGATGGCAAAGCCAATGCCATCAACCCGCCTATGCTAGAGGCGCTGAATGCGTGTCTGGACCAAGCGGAAAAAGAGGCCAAGGTGACAATCATCACGGGACGGGAAGGCCGTTTCTCAGGCGGGTTCGATTTGAAACTGATGATGAGTTTGCCTGGCCATGAGGTCAAAGCGCTTGTGGATGGTGGCGGCAAGCTTGCCCACCGTCTTTACAGTTTCCCAATGCCCGTGATTGCCGCCTGTAATGGCCATGGTGTGGCCATGGGGTGCTTTATTCTGCTGTCATGCGACATGCGCATCGGGACAGCGGGCGCGTTTAAGATCGGCGCTAATGAAACCCAGATTAATATGGTTCTGCCCATCTTTGCGTCTGAATTGGTCAAAGCCCGCGTCGCCGATGATTTTAAGACGAGGTCGATGGTGTTCGGAGAATTATTCGACCCAGAAACAGCACGCCAGGCTGGCTATCTCGACCAAGTGGTCGACGCCGGTGACTTGCTGGCCACGGCCAAAGCGCATGCCGAGGCGATTAAGCCGCTGAGCGGGTCTTCTCTCACCGGCAATAAATTATTGCTGCGCGAGACGACCCTGGCAAATATCGCTGAATCCCTGCCGGATTGATGTTGGAGCGGGCCTAATAGAGCCCTGCTGCGCGCAGGAGAAGTACCGCTCCGATCACGGTCACGAGGCCCTTCATCCATTTGCGGAAATCGACATCATTCATCCGCTCCAGAATCAACTTGCCGAGCCTCGTCCCGAGCATTGAGAGCGGGATCGCGGCGGCGAAAAGCCACCAAGGTGGCAGGGCTTGCCAGCCCGCGGCGGTGACAAGCGGCACGCTCCAAAAACCGATTTTGACCAAGTGGCTGAGCGCTTGGGTGACCGATTTTGTCGCGACGATTTGCTGGCGGGTCATCTCCGCGCGAACAAAGAACAGATCGAGCATGGGGCCCGCGACGCCCGCCAAAGTGTTCAAGCCCTGAACGCCAAACCCCGCGGCAATGGCGTGCGAGGGTCGCTTAATGTCCAAATGCAGTCGTTCTTTCGGTAACCAAACCAGCAAGGGTGTGAGACCGAGCAGCAAATAGAGCGCGCGCTTATCTGGTGTCCAACTGACGAAGAACAAAGCCGTCACGCCGGCCATGGCGCCGATGCAATATAGTCCAAAGACCCGCCAATCGATCGCGTCCCTGAGCAAAAAGGCACGATATCCATTGGCGAACATTTGAATGCCACCATGAATGACCATGGCCATGGCGACACTGACAAGCGCGACCAGTACGGCCATTAGTATGAGGCCACCGGCCATCCCGAAAATGCCGGAAATGAATGAGGTTATCAAAGTCGTCAGCAGGATGATCGCGGCGGCAAAAACACTCATGCGCGCTCTCCTGAGCTGAGTCTCGGCGCAACACAAACCACCCTAGGATGTTTCCGGAGTGACGCATCGCCTCAGTTTGCGTCACCTTACCCAGCGATACGGTTTTACAAGTTTACGTGCGCGTCATACCCTGTGCCCAGTTTTCAAGAGACCTTATAGAGGAAGAGCGATATGGCTTATACCGACGCTGGTGCCGGCGAAATGAATGACGATCTTTTTGATCTGCGAATGTCCGATGAGGCACGCCCGCTTTATGACCACGTGAAAAAGTTCATTGCGGACGTTGTCGACCCAATGTCGGTCAAATTCCATGAGCTTGGCAAAGACAAGAAAGACATCTGGTCTTATGCGCCGGGGCAATTGGAGACCCTGCAAGAAGCCAAGGATGAAGCCAAGAAACAAGGCCTCTGGAATTTCTTCCTGCCGGATGCGGAAACGGGAGAGGGGCTGAAGAATCTCGATTATGCCTATATCGCCGCTGAGCTTGGTAAGAACTCGCTCGCGTCTGAGACGATGAATTGCTCGGCCCCTGACACCGGCAATATGGAAGTGTTGGAGCGTGTCGGAACGCCCGAACAAAAAGAGCAATGGTTGAAGCCACTGCTCAATGGCGAAATCCGTTCTGCCTTTGCGATGACTGAGCCCGCTTTGCCATCTTCCGATGCGAAGAATATTTCGACCCGCGCTGTGCTGGAAGGCGATGAGTGGGTGATCAATGGCGAGAAATTCTATATTTCGGGCGCTGGTGATCCACGCTGTAAGATCATGATCACCATGGTCAAAACTAACCCTGACGCAGAGCCACATAAGCAGCAATCACAAATCCTGGTCCCAACCGACACACCTGGCGTGAAGATCCTTGATGGCATGCAAGTGTTTGGCGACTATGACGCGCCGCACGGCCATATGCATATCGTCTTCGACAATGTGCGCGTGCCAAAAGAGAATATGTTGCTCGGCGAAGGTCGCGGGTTTGAAATCTCGCAACTGCGCCTGGGGCCAGGCCGTATCCACCACTGCATGCGCTCCATCGGGGCTGCCGAACGCGCCCTCGATATGATGGTCGTGCGCGGCATGACCCGCCAGGCCTTTGGTCGCGATCTGATCAAGCTCGGCGGAAACATTGAGAAAGTCTCTCGCGCTCGGATCGATATTGAATCTATGCGCATGATGGTCTTGAAAGCCGCCAAAGCGATGGATGTCCTCGGCAATAAAGAAGCCCGCGTTTGGATCTCAATGGTCAAAGCCATGGTGCCGGAGAAAGTCTGCCGTATCATTGACGAAGCCATTCAAATGCATGGTGCCGCAGGCGTCTCGCAATGGACACCGCTAGCGCGTCTCTACGCCAATCAGCGGACGCTCCGTCTCGCAGACGGGCCGGACGAAGTCCATCACATGGTGGTCGGCCGCGCGGAAACTCGCAAATATTCGGGCGAGGAAGAAGATCCAGCCATGGCTGCGGTCTGGCGCAAGTAAGTTTGTCGGATAATTAATCTGGAAAGCGCGGCTCATGGGTCGCGCTTTCTGCTTTCTGGGATATAAAAAAGGGCGTTTGCCGGACAAAGGCAGTCTTTCAATCGGGGACCAAAGCACGGACCCCGAGCGCCATGAAATACCTTACAATAATTGCTGGAACCAGTGTTCTACTCCTCGTTGGATGCTCGACGGACACTTGGTCTCCATCGATCTGGTCTCAAGACGCGACATGCTTTGGGCGGTCATTTGCCGATCCCGATGTACGGGAGGAGGCTGAAAGCTATTGCGCCGCGCAGACCAAAGAGATTGATCAGCAAGCTTTGGCATCGCGAGCCCGTATCGCGAGCGTCTCCGGAAAGTATAATGAAGCCTTCTTACTTTTCCTGGGGGCGTGCGATGAGTCCTTGCCAGAGAGTTGCTATCGGGCAGCAGAGCTGTGGGATCAGGGAATTATCGACTACGCGCCGCCTGCTTTAGGGGCCTATCTCTACCAGGTGGCTTGCGAGAATGGTCATAAACGTGCTTGCCAACATCCGTCGCAGGAGAGTGCACCAGACCAATAGCGGAAAAGAAAATGGGATGCACCTTGCGATGCATCCCAAGTAGGTGGCTGGGTTAGAGGGGCGGATGAACCCAAGCCTTTGAGCTTGTCCGGTACGGTCATGGAGTAACCGCCTGCGACAATATTCTACTTAGACGGGATTTCCTAACAAAGCGTAAACACTTGAGTTATTCATGAAAAAGCACACAAAAGAAAAGTAAAAGTGATTATAAGATCAATTATACTTGAGTTATAGAGATTTATTATTTGATGTACCGCGATTGTGTTCAAAATACTTGGTAAGGTTCCAAATTGTCTCTGTGTCTTCTTGCAGACGTTTAAATCTATTTAGGATTGTATTTGCGAAGAAAATTGCCGTATCCATTAACGTTCACCCGGACGCGCTATGGATGCCGCATGCTGCACATTACTTGGCGCGAGGATCATCCCATTCGCGTGCAACCCCTTGGCCGCCCCGGCGGGTCAGCCAGAACATACCAAGCAAATCAAAAATACCAGCGCCAAGGCGGCCGAGAAATCCGTATTTAGATTGTCCGTGCCACCGTGCCCGATCATTCACCAACTCTTCTCTTACGGTCCAACCCGCGCGCTTGATCAGGGCGGGTAAGAATCGATGCATCGAAGCGAAATAGGGCAGTTCGCGAAACGCCTCAGTCCGAATCAGCTTCCAACCGCAGCCCGTATCGGTCGCATCATCGCGTAACATGAACCGGCGGACACCATTCGCCACCCGCGATTGCAGCCACTTAAAGCCGCTATCATTACGGCTATTGCGCTTGCCCGCGATAATGCCAAGCGTGCCCGTGTCTTGCCCGGCAATCAGAGCGGGCCACAGCCGGGCCGTGTCATTGATGTCATTTTGCCCGTCGCCGTCGAGCAATTGCGTCCAAGTTCCGCGGACGGCTTTGAGCCCAGTAAAAAGCGCGGCTGATTTTCCCGACCGTTCAACATGGGTGAAAACGCGCACCGTGTCTGGCCAGCGTGTGGCGGCTTCAGCCAGCTCATCAGATGTCTTGTCGCCGGAGCAATCATTGACGCAAACGACTTCAAATTTCACGCCGTCTAATGCGGTATGCACTTCTTCCAGGAGCGGCGTAATATTGCCGGCTTCATTATAGAAAGGGATTAGAACGCTGAGCTCAATTTGGCTCATTTTTCAGCCTCAATGCGCGCGGCCAGAGCCTCGATTCGCATCGCTGTGTCCGTCAAAGCTTGCGCGGCACGTGAGATATCCGGGCCCGCGGCATCTAATTGCGCCCGGTGCGAAGCGTCCAGTTCATCCAAAAGGGCAAGCGCTGCGATCAATAATAGCCGATCATCGCCAATATTCCCGACCGCATTGGCAATATCGCGCACTCGGGCATCCAATTGTTGAGACAAGCCAATCAGTCGGTCCTCTTGGCCGGGGGCGCAAGCGACGGAGTAAGAGCGTCCGCGGATCTTAATATCTGCCTTCGCCATTAGCTTTGCCCTTCGCGACCAAGCGCAGCGCGGACTTCAGCAATGGCGGCGCCGAGGGCTTCAGACGCTTCGTCTGCTAAAGCTTGCAACTCTTTTTCGCGGGCCAGTGATTCGTCCAATTGATCGGCGAGGCGCGCCCGGTCATCCATCATCGCATTCAGCTCTTGTCGCAAAAGAACAGGGTCGCCTGAGCGTTCAAAAAAGCCGTCTACAGCGCCTTCTAGACGCCGCAAGGCTTTATCCAATCGCGTGGCCGCAGTTTCGATGACGCTCATACGGATAGGGTTTGCAGTTATTGTGCCTAAAACTCAATAGTCACAGTTGATGAGTCTTGACAGCGTTAACCACCCTCTTCATTCCCGAGCCATCAAAAATAAGGGCTGAAGGATGACAGTTTCTACTCGGGAGATGGCCAACGCGATCCGCGCTTTGTCCATGGATGCGGTTGAGGCAGCGAAGTCTGGGCATGTGGGTCTGCCCCTTGGCATGGCGGATGCTGCGACGGTCTTGTTTACGAAGTTTATGAAGCATAATCCGGCTGACCCGGACTGGGCCGATCGGGACCGATTTGTGCTTTCTGCCGGGCATGGCTCTATGCTGGTCTATTCGCTCTTGCATCTCACCGGCTATGACAGTGTCAGCCGCGATGATATCCGCAATTTCCGCCAGCTTGGCCGTCCAACAGCGGGGCACCCAGAGAACTTTCTGACCAAAGGGGTTGAGACGACGACGGGTCCATTAGGGCAGGGGATCACAACCGCGGTCGGCATGGCCATGGCCGAGCGCCATTTGAATGCGCGTTTCGGTGATGAGCTGGTCAATCACAAGACTTATGTCGTTGCCGGCGATGGCTGTTTGATGGAAGGGATCAGCCAAGAAGCGATTACGCTCGCGGGCCATCTTAAACTGTCTAATCTGATTGTTCTATTTGATGATAATGCCGTCACCATTGATGGCGGCACCGACATGGCTGACAGCACCGATCAGTGTATGCGGTTCGAAGCCTCGGGCTGGGTGACCAAAAAGGTCGATGGCCATGATGCTGCCGATGTTGAAGCCGCGCTCGCCTGGGCGCAAGACCAAGACAAGCCGGTTATGTTGGCCGTGAAGACCATTATTGGCTATGGCGCCAAACGCGCTGGGACCGGCCCGGCCCATGGTGGACCTTATGGCGAAGAAGAGGTTGCCACCGTGCGCGAAAGCATTGGTTGGCCGCACCCACCATTCGAAGTGCCGTCTGACATTGAAGCGGCTTGGGCGGAGGCTGGGAAACGAGCTACCGACGATTATGCGGCGTGGCAAACCCGCTTGGCCGGGTCTGGCGACAAGGCTGCCTTTGAAGCCGCGATGGCAGGTGCCCTCCCAGCGAATCTCTCCGAGATCGTCAACGCTCATAAGAAGTCCGTGGTCGAAGGCGGTAAGGATGATGCGACTCGCAAATGGTCGGGCGCCGCACTGGAGCCTCTGACCGAAGCGATCCCTGAAATGATTGGCGGGTCAGCGGATCTCACTGGATCTAATAATACCAAGACCAGCCATACAGATGTGCTCTCACCGACCAATTGGGGCGGACGCTATGTCCATTATGGCATCCGTGAACACGCCATGGCGGCGGCTATGAATGGCATGGCTTTGCATGGTGGGGTGATCCCATATTCTGGGACGTTCTTGGTCTTTGCTGACTATTCGCGCGCAGCGATCCGGCTTGGCGCGCTGATGGGTGAGCGGGTGATCCATGTGATGACGCATGACTCGATCGGCCTCGGCGAAGACGGCCCGACGCACCAACCTGTCGAACATGTGGCCAGCCTCCGAGCCATGCCGAACATGACCGTCTTCCGTCCTTGTGATGGTGTCGAAGCGGCGGAGTGTTGGGAATTGGCGCTACGCAATGACAAAGGCCCGAGCACACTGGCGCTGACCCGCCAGAAAGTGAAATCCGCGCGTGCCACGCACACTGATGAGAACCTCTCAGCCAAAGGCGGTTATGTTCTGTCTGATGCTGACGGCGCGCAAGCTGTGCTCATCGCGACGGGTTCTGAAGTCGAAATTGCCATGGCCGCACAAGCGGCGCTGGCCGACAAGGGCGTGCCCGTGCGCGTGGTCTCCATGCCGAGCATGGACCTGTTCGAGCAGCAATCGGAAAGCTACCAAACCGAAACGCTTGGCGGCGACCTGCCGCGGATCGCGGTCGAGGCCGGTGTCCGGTTCGGCTGGGATCGTTGGATCGGTCATGATGGCGGCTTTGTCGGTATGAGCTCGTTTGGAGCTTCAGCGCCGTATCAGGATCTTTATTCTCACTTTAACATCACTGCAGATGCCGTGGTGGCTGAGGTCGAGAAGCGGGTTTAAGGCTTCGGTACACTGGGCAATAGCCGGTCTGGAAACGCACAGAGTGTGATCGTCTCGGTGTCCGGTTGATCCGGAGCCGCCAGATAGGCACTCAAACTCGCGCGTGCAGACGCATCGAAGTCGTGCGTTGCGATCTTAGTATCGATTCGACCCAGCGTGCGTCGCCCGCGGCAGCGGTTTAAGTCGACATAGCGAAAGTCAAAATCTTCCGCGGCGCGGGCCTTTCTCAAGGCCATGCGCATACGGTCATGCGAGAAACTTAACGTCGCTGGAAAACCGGGCCCAAATGGCACCGCCACCCAAGCCGCGCGCGTTCCGGCTTCGCGGTCGAGTTCGGAGAAATAGACCTGGTAGAGCATGCCGTGTTCCAGCGCTTCGGCCGATACCGACACGTTCGGATGGCGCTCCAGTCTTGTCCGCCAAGACTCGACCATTTGATCGCGCACGCGCCAGGCGGATTGGGTGTCGCCAGCGGCGGAAAAAGTCGAGATGGCATAGAAGTTTGACATCAAATCGCTCATCCAACCTGCATTGCGAAAATGCAGCGCCGCGGCCCCAACATCCTGCATATCTGCAGCGGCAATTCCGGCGATCCGGCTAGCATCCTGGAATTCAGGTCGATCTGGACAATCAGATAAGAATGTCTCTGTGACCTCCCGGATATAGGCTGGACTTTGTTCTTGTTCGGTGTCGTGCAAAGCCAATTGCCATTCGGTGGCATCCCGCAAATAGCAGGTTTGCGCCCGTGTCTCTGTCTGTGCCTCTGCCACCAAATCCATCGCAGCGACGGTGGTGACTATGGTTGCAATCACGGCGCCTATATAGCGACGTTTGCGTTTTGAAACGTGATATTCTCCGCCCATGAGCGACAGCGCTGCAAGGTCGATGCCGTTTACCCTAAGAAGATCCGCTCAAAGGTCCAAAACGCGCCAATCGCGCCAATCATGGCGCAGCTCGGCCAGATTATGACATGCCGATAGGCGCCCTCACTGATCAGTCGCCGAACCGGCCATAATAGCAAAGCCGCAAGGGCGATGACGCTCAATTGTCCAATTTCGACCCCGATATTGAACCCAAAGAGCGCACTCCAAAACTGTCCCTGTGGTAGCCCGAGAGAGCCAAAAAACCCGGCAAACCCCATGCCGTGAACGAGCCCGAAAGCAAAAACGACGGCTGGTCGCCAACGTGTCATGTCTTTGAATAAAAGGTTTTCCACCGCGACGAAGGCAATCGTGGCGGCGATTAGTGGCTCGACGATGGAGGCGGGCGGGGCAAATATGCCCGCTGCAACCATGCCAAGGGTGATGGTGTGCGCAATCGTGAATGCTGACACTTGGATTAAGAGCGGGCGCCATCGCCGCGTCGAAAAGAAAATTGCCAGCACAAAGAGGATATGATCGAGGCCACCCGGTAAGATGTGCTGGACGCCAATCTTGATATAGAGACCAAGCGTCTCCAGCGCCGGGCGATCGAAATCAATGGTTTCGGTTTGGGTAAACCCGGCGCCGCGTTCGGTCGGGTCACCGGCCCGGTCCATGTCCTGCAGAGCCTGACAAAGCGCCGGATCCATACCGCCATCAAGGGTACAAAATTCGTCTTCTGGATGGCCGTGCGCGATTCCGATCCATGCGATTGCCGCGATCAGACAAAGGAAGAAGAAGCGTAACCCCGTGGTTGGCATACTAGTGGTCATGCGCGTGCGGGCGCGCAGGATCTTCATCTTTATGATCATGATCATGACCGTCTCCATGCGCATGATCATCCTCTTCGTGCGAGGTACCAAAGTGATCGTGATCATGGCCATGAATCGGCGCGAGCATCAACGCGACGGCGATGAGAACGCCGGAACTCAGCGCTGCGAGCCCGAGCGTAGGCTTAGTTTCGCGCATGGGGGCCATAAGCGGCCCCGTGGCGACGAAGAGGAGCAAGCCTGCAGACAAAGCGAATAAGCTGCCCAAAACCTCCTCGCCTAGGCCAAACATAAACGGGCCGGAGACCAGCACGCCGAAAGGCGTTGTCGCCGCCGCTGCAAGGAAAGCAAACAGAAACGCGTTGCGATTGGACACGCCGTGTCGCCGCAAGATCGCGAAGGCGATCACGCCTTCTGGGAATTCATGCAGAATGAGTCCAACAGCCGCAAAAACGCCGGCTGAAAAGCTGGCGGCGAAGGTCACCGCGTACACCACGCCATCGATGAAAGAGTGAATGGCAATGGCAAGAATGGGCGTAATGGCTTCGCTGGGAAGGTTCGACTCTTCGCGTTCTGGGAACAGCGTATTGATCAAATAGTGTAGGATTAACCCAGAGAAAAATCCCACGGTCAGCCAAATTGGTGCATTGTTAGACAGAGCGAACGCTTCAGGCACGATGTGCAAAAACGCCATCGTTGTGAGCATACCTGCAGCCGCTAGACCAAACAGATTTGCATAGCGTAAACTCCAATCGCTGCGCAGCGCGACCGCCAACAGGCCGAGCGTCGTCACGAAGGCGGCGATGAGTCCGAAGAAGAGGGGCGCTTGCAGGGCTTCAAACATGGCAGAAAGTTACAGTGGCGACAGGCCAGTTTGTCCTATGTTTTTGTGCGGAGTGTTATAGTATCTCAATTCTGTTCGGGCGAGGTAGTCCTCGTGCCTTGCCCTGTCAAACAAAAGCTGGAGTCGTTTATGTTACGTTCGTCCTTGTTCGCCGCAGCGAGTGTTTTGGTCCTTTCTGCTTGCCAGCCGGCGTCAGAAGCGCCGACGGATACCGTGGTCGCGGAAACACCCCCGATTGAAGTTGAAGATGTGGTTGAAGTCGTCGTGGAAGACACCGTCGCCGATGTCGAAACGGTAGAAGTGGCCGTCACCGATTCAGACGAAGAGACGCACGACCATGATGAAGCGCATAGCGACGACGATCATGCTGACGAAGATCACGGCGACCATGCGCATGACGATGACCATGGCGACGATGCGCATGATCACGAAGATGATGAGCACGACCACGATGAGCATGGCCACGATGAGCATGGCCACGATGACCATGATCATGATGACCACGATCATGCCGGGGGAGAAGCGCACGTTCATGGCCTCTCTGATTTAGCGGTTAGCCTTGATGGCGATACGGTCAGCATCAGCGTCGAGGGCGCGTTGGCGAACTTTGACTTGGACGAAACCCTTCGCACTTTGGATGACACCGCGCCCTATTCGGATAATCTCGTCGCACTGGTCGGCGGTGATTGCACCCGCGATCAAGCCGATGTCAGCATTCGCCCGATTGGCGATCATGGGAATCTCATGGTCGACATGGTCTATAGCTGCGCCGATATAAGCGCCTTGCAGGCCATTGATGTCACCGCGTTTGGAACGTTTTCGGGGTTTGAAGAGGTCAATGCTGTGATCTTGACCGAAACCGGTCAAACCGCCAGCACCTTGACGGCGAGTGCGGCGCGCCTAGACCTCCCTTAAATGACGCAACCAATTGTCAGCCTTTCTGACCTGAGCTTCACCTGGCCGGGCCAACCGCCTGTGCTTGATGTGAAAGCGTTTAAGCTCAATCGCGGCGAGCGTTTATTCCTGCGTGGACCAAGCGGGTCCGGCAAGTCGACCTTGTTGGGACTGATCGCTGGCGTTTTAGAGGCAAACACGGGTGCGGTGCATGTCCTGGATCAAGATCTGACCAGGCTCTCGGGCGGACAGCGTGACCGCGTTCGTGCGGACCATTTGGGCGTGATCTTCCAGATGTTTAACTTGGTGCCATACCTCTCGGTCGTGCAAAATGTTGTCTTGCCGTGCCGTTTTTCCAAACGTCGCCTCGGCGAGGTTCAGGCGGCAGGCGGGGCCGAAGCAGAGGCGAAACGTTTGCTGGCACGATTGGGCCTGTCGGATGAGGCCTTGTTGTCGCGAAATGTCACAGAGCTTTCGGTGGGTCAGCAACAGCGTGTGGCCGCTGCGCGTGCCTTGATTGGCAATCCTGCACTGATCATCGCAGATGAACCGACCTCGGCTTTGGATGCGGATAGTCGGGATCGCTTTATCCAACTTCTGAGCGATGAGGCACAGAAGACCGACGCCGCCTTGCTCTTTGTCAGCCATGACGGCGATTTGGCCCCTTTGTTTGATCGCGCCATCGATCTGGCCGAAATCAATCACGCCGCTTCTATTGTGGAGCAGGCGTGATGGGTGTTTCGATTTTCGGCCTGGCGTGGCGCAGCCTTATGAACCGCAAAGTCTCAGCTTTTTTGACGATTTTTGCCATCGCATTATCGGTCGCTCTGTTTCTGGGTGTGGAGAAAGCCCGCAATGCTGCGAAAGATGGTTTCGACAATACGATCTCAGGAACAGAATTGATTGTTGGCGCCCCATCAGGGCAAATCAATTTGCTGCTCTATTCGGTCTTTCGTTTGGGCAATGCCACGGCGGAAATTTCTTGGCCGACTTACGAAGCTATCGCCGCGCGCAACGATGTCGCCTGGGCGGTGCCGATTTCGCTTGGCGACAATCATCGCGGCTACCGCGTGCTCGGCACCACCCAGTCCTATTTCGAGCATTATAAATACGGACAACGCCAATCCCTCGCCTTCGCTGAGGGTGAAATGTTCGATGATTTGTTTGACGCGGTGATCGGCTCAGAAGTCGCCAAGCAGCTCGGCTATGAGGTCGGAACACCGCTCATCATTACGCATGGACTGGGCGCGGGTGGGCTCACCGATCATGACAATCGTCCGTTTCGCGTTGTCGGTGTGCTGCGTCCAACCGGCACGCCCGTGGATCAGACCATACATGTTTCTTTAGAGGCTATAACGGCCATCCATGTCGGCTGGGAGACCGGGGCGAGAAACCCCCTCGCGGATAATATTCCTGAGGAAACCATTCGCGGATTCAATCTGACGCCGCGCACGGTGACGGCGGTGTTTATCGGTCTGAAAAACCGAGCAACAGTGCTGCGGACTCGGCGCGATTTGAATACGAACATGACCGAACCGCTTTTGGCTATTATTCCCGGTCAGGCGCTGGCAGAATTGTGGCAGGTGATGAGCACGGCTGAGCGGGTCTTGCTCGCGGTTTCGGCGTTCGTCATCGCGGTTGGGCTGGTTTCGATCTTGACCAGTATTCTGACCAGTTTGAACGAGCGTCGGCGTGAGATGTCGATCCTTCGCGCCACGGGGGCCAGGCCCTCGCACATCATGACACTATTGATCGTGGAAGCTGCTGTGCTCGGTTTTCTAGGGGCAGTGCTAGGTGCAATCTTGATCCAAATCATTTTCGCGGTCGCAGCGCCAATCCTCTCCGCGCAATATGGCGTCGCGCTGATGGGAACTGGCCCTGGTTTGGTGGATGCCTATACAATTGGTGCGGTCACTTTGGCCGCTCTATTCTTAGGGATTTGGCCCGCCATCACAGCCTTACGAAGATCACTCGCCGACGGTCTAACTGTCAAAGTCTAGTCACAAGCACGCGATAGGACTGGTCGTCAGGCCTCGGCGGGTCTAAATAACGGCATGATGAAGAATGCACTGATTGTCTCTTTTGCCACTTTGTTGGCGACCGCTTGTGGAAACGCTACGCCGGTGGACACCGCCATGGCCGACCCGCAAAGCACAAGCGCTTCGAATGAGCCTGAAGTCGGGGACCGTATTCCTGAGCCGCGGGCGACGGATGAAGAGCGCCAAGCCGCCGCTGAGGCCAAAGCTGCGGCGCTGCGCGCGCGCGGTGTGCGCGAAATCGGCTGGGAAGAATTGCTCCCAGAGGGCGAAGAAGAAAGACTGGCGGAGCTGTATCAACAGCAAATGGCCATGCTCTATTCCGGTGGTCCGATTGCTGAAGGATCTGCGGCAGACGTCATGGTCCAGATCGGCACGTTCAACACGGTCAAAGAGTTGAACCAAACCAAGGTCAGAATTCCCGGTTATACGGTGCCATTTGAGTTTGGTGCCAATGCTGAGATTTCCGAATTTCTGCTCGTTCCTTATTACGGCGCTTGCTTGCACGCGCCGCCACCGCCGCCCAATCAGACGGTGTTTGCGATTGCGGATGAGCCGATAAAACTGCGCAATCTGGCCCAAGCGGTATGGTTGGAAGGCACGCTCTATACCCAAACTCAAGAGTCAGAACTTGCCGACGCGGCCTACACGATCCGCATCGAGCGGGTTGAGAAATACGAGTATTAGGGCGCGGCTGCCTGCCCCATGGTCGAGGCCGGAGATCGGCACTATGTCAGTCGCAAGTCATTAGAAAGGGTCATGCCAATGGCCAGCGCACTCACCATTGGGCTCTATATCGCGATTGGGATACTCATCATCGTTTTGGTGATGGGCTTGATCAATCTCACCCGCACCGATGATGGCCAACGCAGTCGCTCCAATCAATTGATGCGGATGCGAGTCATGGTGCAGGCTGTCGTTATTGGGATTTTGGTCTTGCTTGGCATTGTTGTCGGCTCGATCGATCTGTTCTGATCTATGGTCAAGCTTGATAAGATTTACACGCGAACCGGCGATGGCGGGAAAACGCGCCTCTCGACTGGAGAGCCCGTTGATAAATGGCACCCGCGAGTAACGGCATATGGTACGGTAGACGAGACCAATGCCGCCCTCGGTGTCGCTGCCTTGCAGGCCGAGGGACAATTGCTTCTAGCCATCCGTCGGATCCAAAATGATTTGTTTGATTTAGGTGCAGATTTGGCCACGCCCGATCGGGGCAAAAAGCTCGAATGGGAACCGTTGCGCATTGTCAAATCTCAAGTCGATCGCTTGGAACACGAAATCGACGCGATGAACGCGGATATCGCTCCGCTCGACAGTTTCATCTTGCCAGGTGGCAGCGCGCTCGCAGCGCACCTTCATGTCGCGCGCACTTTGTGCCGACGAGCCGAACGGCAGATCGCGGAACTTGCTGCGATGCCAGAAGAGGTCGTCAGCGCAGAAGCGCTGGCCTATGCCAACCGCTTGTCGGATTGGTTATTCGTGGCTGGCCGCGTGGCGAACAATAATGGCGCCGATGACGTCAAATGGGTCCCGGGCGCCAATCGCTAACCGCTATGAAAGTGTCCGTGAATGCGCTCAGCCAAAGCTGCTGAGACGCCCTCGACTTCCTTTAAATCGGCAAGCTTTGCGCGGGCCACCTCCTTGGCGGATCCGAAATATTGGAGCAGAGCTTTCTTGCGCGATGGGCCGATGCCCTCAATCTCATCGAGCGGGTTTTTCTTAATGTCGGCGCTACGCTTCGCCCGATGCGCACCAATCGCCCAGCGGTGGGCTTCGTCACGTAGGCGCTGTAAATAGTATAAGACCGGGGCATTCTCGGGCAGTCGGAACGGCGCTCGCCCGGGCTGAAAGAACTGCTCGCGTCCAGCATTGCGTTCAACACCTTTTGCGATCGACACCAAATTGACGTCAGATGCGGAGAGGCCGAGATCGCCAATCGCCTCGATCACACTGCTGAGCTGGCCAAGCCCTCCATCTATCAAAACCAAGTCGGGCCAATTGGCGCCCTTACCGTCTTCGCGCTCCTTCAAAGCGCGGGAAAAGCGACGTCGCATCACTTCGCGCATCATGCCATAATCATCACCCGGCTCGATGCTCTCGTCCTTGATGTTAAACTTGCGGTACTGGCCTTTTTCAAACCCGTCTGGCCCCGCCACGACCATGCCGCCGACCATATTCGACCCCTGAATATGAGAATTGTCGTAGACCTCGATGCGTTGCGGTGGCTCTTCCAGATCAAAAGCTTTAGCAACTTCTTTCAGCAAGCGGGCTTGGCTGGCACTTTCGGCCAGTTTGCGACTGAGCGCCTCGCTGGCATTTCGTGTGGCCTGCTCGACCAAGCCGCGCTTCTCGCCACGTTGCGGTGTGCGAATTTCCACTTTGCGATCGGCCTTTAGCGACAAAGCGTCCGCGATCAGCTCCGCATCGACCGGGTCTTGATTGGTTAGGACAAGACGTGGCGGTGGTCGCTTATCGTAGAATTGCACCAAAAAGGCAGAGAGAATGTCGGCTTCTTGTTCGCCTTTTTCGTGCCTTGGAAAATGGATGGTCGCCCCCCAATTTTGGCCCGCACGAATGAAGAAGACCTGCACCGCGGATAAGCCGCCTTCCATGGCGATGGAAAAGATATCGGCCTCTTCGATACCATCCGGATTGATGTCTTGCTGGGCCCTTACATGCGCCAGAGCGCGAATGCGGTCGCGCAGGCTTGCGGCGCGCTCAAACTCCATAGCTTCTGCGGCGGTTTCCATTTGCTGCGCCAGGTCCGCTTGTAGATCGGTCGCTTTACCCCGCAGGAAATCGGCGGCCTGATCGGCCAATTGACGATAATCTTCAGCTTCGATCAGACCTACACAGGGCGCGGAGCATCGCTTGATCTGATGCAGCATGCAGGGGCGCTGGCGAGTCGAGTAGACGCTATCCTCGCAGGTGCGCAGCAAGAACGCTTTTTGCAATGTGTCAATCGTCCGCGTCACGGCATTGGCGCTGGCAAAGGGGCCGAAATAATCCCCTCGGTCCTGTTTCGACCCGCGATATTTCAAAACTTGTGGCGCCTCATGGTCGCGTCGAATCAGAATGTAGGGGAAGGATTTGTCGTCCCGCAGCAAAATATTGAAGCGTGGCTTCAGCGACTTGATAAGGCTGGCTTCCAGCAAAAGCGCTTCGGTCTCACTTTCGGTGACGACAAATTCCATTCGCGCTGTGGCGAGGATCATCGCCGCGATCCGCTGGGTGTGGCCGCCAATACGTGTGTACGACGAAACCCGTGCGGAAAGGTTCTTCGCTTTGCCCACGTATAAGACTGTGTCGTCTTCGCCGAACATCCGATAGACGCCAGGCTTCTTCGGCAAACGCGAGAGATTATCTTTAATCACATCGACACCGCGTTTTCGGGTCGTTGAATGTGGCGAGTCAGACATGCGGATTATCTAAGGTGAACGCATCCGCTTGCCTAGAGATGGACTAGATACTGAACAGGCCAGCATAAGCACCGGCGCCCCCACCAAACAGAAGATTGCCGCCAAGCATCACCACAGCAAGCACTAAGATCGCGGTACCGAATTGGCGACTAAGGCTACCTGGATTGTATTTCCGGCGCGCGCGAGAGACGATGACCCAGATCAAGACCAAAATAAACGCGCACAGCGCGAGCAAGCGCTCTTCAAGCGTTAGATCGACGAAATATGTCCGAACTTCACCCGCATAGAATTTCACATCGATCATGAACTGATCGAAGGCGCGTTCATATAGTTCTGTGCTCGCTGAGCGTCCAAACCACATCGCATTGATCCTTGGGTCTCCACATCCCCCCAGTCCTAGCGGCAATTTATAAAAACAACGCTAAATGGAACTGAGAAAATTTATCATGAGGGGTTATAAATCGTCTAGTTGCGCCCCAGTGCGTTGCGGCGTAAACGGAGCGCCTGTTTATGGAGCTCGAGTCATGGCCAGCCAACTTTTCCTCAGCGATGCCGTTAACCGTGTTGCCCCGTCGGCGACCATTGCTGTGACAACAAAAGCAGCCGAGTTAAAGGCCGCGGGCGAGAATGTCATCGGCCTCGGTGCTGGCGAGCCTGACTTCGATACACCAGACCATATCAAACAGGCGGCTAAAGACGCCATCGATTCCGGTAAGACCAAATATACCCCAGCCGATGGATTGCCGGACTTGAAGCAAGCGATTTGTGCCAAATTCCAGCGGGATAATGAACTGACCTATACACCCGCGCAGGTGCACGTCGCGCCCGGGGGGAAGCCGGTGATATTCAATGCGCTGATTTCCACGCTCGATCCAGGTGATGAAGTGGTCATCCCTGCGCCTTATTGGGTCAGCTACCCCGAAATGGTGAAGCTGTGCGGGGGCACGCCGGTCATCGTCTCGTGTGGTCCGAATGCCAAGTATAAACTAACCCCTGAGGCGCTGGAAGCGGCGATTACCCCGAACACCAAATGGTTGATCCTGAACTCGCCGTCCAACCCGACCGGCGCGGCATATACCCGCGAGGAATTGAAAGCTTTGGCAGATGTATTGATCCGCCACCCGCAAGTTTGGGTGCTGACGGACGATATGTATGAGCATCTGGTCTATGATGGATTTGAGTATAGCACGATCGCTCAAGTTGAACCGGCGCTTTACGATCGCACATTGACCATGAATGGCGTTTCTAAAGCCTATGCCATGACCGGTTGGCGGATCGGATATGCGGCAGGACCGGAATCGCTGATCAAGACAATGCGCAAAGTGATCAGTCAAACCACGTCCAATCCCTGTTCAATCTCCCAATTTGCAGCGATCGCAGCGTTGAATGGCGATCATAGCTTTTTGGCGGAGCGCAATGAGGTGTTCCGACAGCGGCGCGATATGGTCGTGGCAGAATTGAATAAAGCCGAAGGCTTAACCTGTGGCACGCCAGAGGGCGCGTTTTACGTTTACCCCTCTTGTGCGGGCGCGATCGGAAAGACTGCACCATCCGGGAAGCGGATTGAGACCGATACGGATTTCGCGTCAGAATTGTTAGAGCAAGAGAAAGTCGCGGTGGTCATGGGAGAGGCATTCGGTCTTTCGCCTGCATTTCGTGTTTCATACGCGACGTCCACGGAAGCTTTGCAAGATGCTACCGCGCGGATCCAAGCCTTTTGCGCAAGCTTGAAATAAGAGAGCGCCAATAGAGAAAATTTATACCTAGATCGCCTGATATCAATTTGATTGTTGGTAGTGGTCTTCCCAACTGAACGCTATCTGCAGGATAGGAGATTATTATGGGTATCGAAATTGGGCTCACTGAGCATGAAAGAGAGCAATCAGCCAACGCGCTCAAACGCCTACTCGGCGAGACATATGCGCTATATGTCAAAACACACGGCTATCATTGGAACGTGACAGGTCCCAGATTTCAGGCGTTGCACGCTGAGTTTATGACGCAATATCAAGAGCTTTGGACTGCGCTAGATGAAATTGCCGAACGCATTCGTGCCCTTGGCGTGTTTGCACCTGGTTCGTCAGCTGAACTGCTCGAACATGCGACCATCCCCGCGGATAATGGGGCGCCAGACGCGGAATCGATGTTGGCGAATTTAGTCCGCGGTCATGAGACTGTGGCGCGCGCTGCACGAGAAGGTATGACCCAGGCGTCTGAGGCTGGCGATGATGTTACGGTCGACTTGCTCACGCAGCGCGCAACTATTGCCGACAAAACCGCATGGATGCTGCGGTCGAGCCTCTAATTCATCGCCATGGCACTATCGCTCGGTGTTTCGAACAAACGATAGCAACTGCGGCCATCGCCTTTGGCTTCGTACAAAGCCAAGTCGGCGCATTTCATCAGTGTGCGTGCGTTTCGAGCATGAATCGGGGCGCACGCAACACCGACTGAGGCGGTACAGTGTAGTTCTAAACCGCCGATTTGATAGGGTCGCGAGAGTGCCGTGACCAAACGCGCGGCCATCAAACACGCATCCATTGGGTTGGCGACGTCATGTGTGACGACAACAAATTCGTCACCGCCGAGTCGCGCCGCCCAATCCTTACCGCGTGTGACTTGGCGAATGCGTTTAGCGACGAGGTTAAGCAAGGTATCGCCGGCTTGATGACCATAAGTGTCGTTGATGGCTTTAAAATTATCCAGATCGACCGCCAATAAGGCGACATTGTCATCTTCGTCGCTGGCGCTGACATCCGTTTCAATGCGGTTTTGAAAGGCATACCGATTGGCCAATCCGGTGAGGATATCATGCTCTGCCATATGGCGCAGACGGCCTTGGGCTTCGATGCGGCGGGTGACATTGGTTCCGACGCCAAGATAACCGATGACCTCGCCTGAGGCATTGAAACGCGGGGTGGCTGATAGAGAGATGAAGTAGCGCTTGCCCTGCGGGTCGAGCATTTTCGATAGAATATCGGAATAGGGTTTGATCTCTTGCAAAGCGCTGAGCATTTTCTCGAGCTCGGCCTCTTCCAGGTTGATCACGTCCATATAGTGTTGGCCTAAAACACGGCTTTTATCCGGGAATATCGTGCTCATTAGTCGCCCACCGGCTGCAATGATCATGCCTTCAAGATCGGTTTCCCAATACAGATCAGTTGCAAAATCCGCGAGATGAGACAGTTGAGACTCGGCGATTGCATCGGCTTCACCCACGCGCTTTTCGGCCCGGGCGACGATTGCGACGCAAACCAATGTGACGAAGAAGGCCGCCGCAGCTTCCGTCATCATGACCCAGTGCGGGAACTGAAAAACCGCATCTAAGGCCAGAAAGGCAAGTTGAAGAACGCCAAAAACGATCAGCGCGACAAGCGGGAAAGATACCCCCTTTTTGTCGCTCGATTGATCGCTATTGACGAAATTTCCCATAGTGCATCTGTGCACGTCACGGTTGATTTTCGGTTATTTTCCGACCGAATAGGTTAACGACGCCCAAACAGACGTTCAATGTCAGCGAGCTTTAACTCGACATAGGTTGGACGGCCATGATTGCATTGTCCGGAATGGGGTGTGGCTTCCATTTGGCGTAAAAGCGCGTTCATTTCTTGCGCATTCAGGCGCCGCCCTGCGCGCACAGAGCCACGGCAGGCCATGTTCCCCATGACGTCTTCGAACCGTTCTTTCAGGGCGAGCCCGGCATCATATTCGGCAAAATCGTCCGCCAAGTCCTGGATCAACCCAGCCGCGTCCATTTCCCCGAACAGGGCAGGGGTGGCGCGAATGCAGATCGCTCCAGCCCCGAAGGGTTCGATTTCTAAGCCAAGCTCGCTCAATTCACCCGTACGCTCTAATACCCGTGCGGCTTCATCTTCAGAAAGCTCGACAATATCTGGAATCAGCAAGGCTTGGCGTTTCACACCGCCAGCCGCCATTTGCCGTTTCATATCCTCATAGACCAGCCGCTCATGCGCGGCATGCTGGTCGACAATGACAATGCCGTCTTCTGTCTGCGCCACCACATAGGTTTCGTGCAATTGAGCGCGCGCGACGCCGAGCGGGTGATCGGTCGCCGGCGCTTCCGGCTCGGCTTCCACGCGGGCGGACAAGCCGCCATCATAGTCGCTCGACGGGGGGGTCGAAACCGATTGCGGGGCTGGCGCGCGCGTTGGGGATGCATAGGCAGGTTGAATGACGGGCTGATGTGGACGATCGGCCCACAGCGTGGAGGGACGAAACACATCTGCCTGTGCCGGCTCCGTACGCGCTTTACCGAGCGCTGCCGCCGCCACTGTCGTACTCGCGCGGTGGCCCGCTGCTGCGAGCGCATGGCGCAGCGCCCCAATGATTAATCCGCGAACATTGCCCGCATCTCGAAACCGAACCTCGGTCTTTGCCGGATGGACATTGACGTCGACATATTCTGGATCAAGATCGACGAACAGGGCGGCCATCGGATGGCGGTCTCTCGCCAGAAAGTCTTGATACGCGGCGCGAATGACGCCGTTAAGCATGCGGTCTTTTACGGGCCGTCCATTGACGAACAAATATTGCCGCTGTGCATTGCCACGGTTCAGGGTCGGCAAGCCTGCAAACCCGGTTAGGCGCACACCTTCACGGTCAGCGTCAATGGCAAGTGCATTGTCATGAAAGTCACGTCCCATGATCGCGCCGAGGCGCTCTAATCGCCCTTGTGGTGTGTCCGGGTGCGCCGCATAGCGGAACACATTTCGGCCATTGCTCTCGAGCGAAAACCCGATATCTGCGCGGGCCATCGCCAAGCGCTTAAGCGCATCCGTGATGGCCATGGTTTCGGATCGCTCCGATTTCATGAATTTCAATCGTGCGGGTGTCGCATGAAACAGATCCCGCACTTCAATTCGGGTTCCCGTTAGGCCCGTTCCGGAAAAAGCGGCTGGCTTTGGGCCTTCGATACGACCGGCCTCGATAAACATCTCAGCGGCATCTTCCCCGGCGGCGCGTGAGGTGACGGTCATCCGACTGACCGATCCAATCGATGGCAAAGCTTCGCCGCGAAAGCCCATTGTGTGGATGTTTAAGAGGTCGATCCGCCCGCTCTCATCCGGGCTCAGTTTGGATGTGGCGTGGCGTTCTAAAGCGAGGCGCATATCATCGCCGCTCATGCCGCAGCCATCATCCTCGACGATCATGCGTTTGAGGCCGCCATCTTCGATCGATACGCGCACCGTTCTTGCGCCCGCATCGAGCGCATTCTCAACCAGTTCTTTGACTGCAGCTGCAGGGCGTTCAATCACCTCTCCTGCCGCGATGCGATTCACCGCGTCAGGAGGCAATTGTCGGATCACCGGGCGGGAAGGAAGACGAGCGCTATCTGCCATACATGAGCGTTAAAAGCGTTTGCCGATTCGCACCAGCGAGGCAGGCAAGAAAAAAGCGGCTGCCGCGGCAACCGCTTTTCTTATCTCTGTGTCGCAGCGGTTTAGAAAACCAGACTGAATAAGGTCACGAGCAACTGGACGAATAAAGCCAGCATGGAGAGGGCCACAATGGTTGCGACCCACGCGCCGCCAAAGCCCATGCCCAAGCCAATAACGATGCCAGCGCCGGCGCAAATCACCAGCGCAACCAACCATGGCATGCCCATAGACAGAATAAAGGTCGAGTAACCGAGGATGAGAAGCGTAATGATTGCGCCCCAAGCGCCTGCTTTCATCGTACCCACATACATGCTCTTTTGAGCATCTACATTCATTTCGCCGCGTGTGTAATCGCTTGCCGCCATAATCGACTCCGAACCAATTTCGCCTGTGTTTACTTCCATCGCTGACGGCGTCAAGCGCCGTATGTGTCGCAGCGACAGCAGATGGCTTTCTCCCTTCCCAAGCCGCTCGGATTGTTCCAGGGTCATGCGATAAGCGCAGAAAGAAAGCGCGGCTGGAGGATTTTGAATGAGCGAAGCTGTTAGCGCGACCGAACCACAAGGAGAAGCTAAAGGTGGCGTGCTTGATGGCCCTGGGCTCGGTTGGGCGATCTTCGAATGGGCACGCAACCCATATTACATACTCATCGTGATATATGTGTTCGCTCCCTATTTTGGGGGTGTGATCGGTGCGAGCATGGCCGCAGATGGTGCGTTTGGGGATCTACAAGGTCGCGAGTTGGAGGAGGCTGCAGGGGCGGCCGGTCAAGCCAGTATTGCTTCAATCACTAAGACAGCTGGATTGATCGCGGCCCCGACCGTGCCGATTTTGGGGGCGATGTTGGATCGCGGCGGGCGCAGAAAGCCGCTTCTCGTTTTCTTACTCGGCGTCATCGCAATGATGTCCTGGTGTTTATGGTATGCGGCGCCGGACGGTTCAGGATTTTCGATCCCATTTGTCATGGGTATTTTGGTTATTGCCTATGTCACCTACACCTATTCTGAAGTCACTCATAATGCGATGTTGAGCGCCAATGGTGCGCCCCGTTCATTGCCTTTGATCTCTGGACTCGGGCTGGCCCTCGGAAATCTCGCTGGGATGCTGATCCTCGCATTCATTGTTATCGCGTTCGCGATGCCGGCACTGATTGGTTGGCCCTTTGAGGAAGCGCTATTTGGTATAGACGTGTCGCAATCCGAGCATTTCAGGATCGCCGGTCCGATTTGCGCGATTTGGTTGATCGTTTTCAGTATTCCCTTTTTCACGATGTCAGAAGATGGGGGCACCAAAGGCGCGAATTGGTTGAAAGCGCTGAGAGAAGGTATTGAAAGCCTGATAGGAACTTTCCGCCGGGCGTCCGAGAATAAAGAGATTCTGAAGTATCTGGCGGCTCGAATGCTCTATGCCGATGCCATGGCGGCGCTGTTGACCTTGGGTGGCGTTTTCATTGGGTTGTATTTGAAATGGAACCTGGTGGAGCTATCCGCCTATGCCATTATCGGATCTCTATTCGCATTTTTTGGTGGCATACTCGCAGGGTTTTTGGATCGGTATCTAGGTCCAAAACGGGCGCTTGTTCTAGAGATTGTCGGAATGCTTTTGGTTCTGACGTTTCAACTCTCAATCACGCCTGACACGCTCTTCTATGGCTTGGTCGACTCCTATCAGATCTGGGACGGGCCGATTTTCAATAGTCTTTCGGACGTAGTCTATCTAAGTTCGGCCTTGCTACTGGCCATCGTCGCCACGGCAAGTATTTCGTCCAGTCGCTCATTGCTCGTCCATATGGCGCCACCGGAGCGTGTCGGCGAATTTTTCGGCCTCTATTCTATTGCTGGCAATGTGACTGTGTGGCTCGGACCCTTAATGGTCGAAATTTTCACACGCGTCTCCGGCGATCAACGCGTGGGCATGTCGGCGATCGGGGTGCTGTTTTTGCTAGGTCTGATGGTTCTGTTAACTGTCCGCAGCGAGCGCACAGCTTAAACCCTAAGGTGTGCTTGGAGGCACATATCCACACGTCAATGTACCGGTAGACTCGTCGCGCGTGATCGAGTCAACGCGGCGCGGCCGTAGGTAAAACGTGTCCGTCAAATGTCGTGTGCTGCTGAAAAAGAAGCCGACTGGGGAGTCATAAGGAAATGAAATTTTCGCCACGATCAGTGTTCCACCGTCCGGAATCAAGTCTTTTGGAACTTCGATTTCCGTGTCGTCAGTAAGGGAGGAGATTTCACTCCCGCACGTATCACTCCAGTCAACATTCACCTCGACATTGTTGCCGTTAATTGAGTGCTCACTGCTATCATAAGAGACGCTGGTAATCTGCATACTCGCCAGAGAAATGTCATTCGGTTGCATCACCATTCGTGTGGCTTCGAAAATGTCCGCCAAATCGTCATTGTCTAAGTGTGAGGCACGCGCAGTCAAATCCCCCAGAGCCGCTGTGGCGCCGGTCACTTTTCGGTCGAGCGTCATTGCCAGGGTGAGTTCGACGCCGCCTAGATATAAAGCGATCAAGACGGGTAGAATCAGTGCGAATTCGACGGCCGAGATCCCGCGATCATCGGATTTCAGGTTTGCTCGGCGTCTACGAATTTGAGATAACATTTTGAACACACCCCACATTATGAATTGCCGAATGGCTCATTTCGGAAGGCCACTGTGGCCTGCAAGAGCGTTTTGTTATCGGATAGATTGGGATTCTTGAGAGGCGCGCTCAACACAGGGATGATGAGATCCCATTCGTAAAATACGCGCACAACAACAATATCGTTCTGCCCACCGAAATTGTATCCGAATCCAGTTTGGTCAATTGAGTTGGTGCCGGTGTCATAAGTTATTCCGCCGCCAGTATTACCAAAGCTGGTAAATGTCTGGACGTCGTAAATCACTTTATTCGGGTCCAACAATCCGAACAGTTCATCGCCAAGACTATTTTTGAAAGTGGTTTCCATGGCGGCTTGGCTTGAACCCGACGTTTGCAATTGACCGGTGCGAATCTGTCGAGACGCTTCGGCTGCTGCATTGTCGAGAATGGCCTGCATGATGAAGATCACGGCCAGCTCAATGGTTCCGAAAATCATCAAGAAAAAGGGCATTGCAATCATCGCGAATTCAACCGCGGCCAGACCGCGCTTGTCAGCGCAGTAAGCCTGGAAACTCTTGTGCCATCGCGTTGCAAACACGCCTGGAATTGGCAAATTGCGCATCACACGCTCCATTGGTTTACAATCCCCTATGCTCGCCATAGCAGATTGGGTTTTCTGGGATCTTGATGCGTTAGGCTAAATTTTTTGCAAATTGTGCGGCATTGGGGGGTCTTTACCTTGCCGCATTCTGAGGCCACATGGGGCGAAACGAGACTGTTTAGGGCGCTTTGAAATGACCCATAATCCGATCCGTCCATGGCGGAACATAGACCGCCGGTCCTCCCGCCAAATCAGCGTGGGAAGCGTGCTTGTCGGCGGCGATGCGCCCATCTCGGTCCAGACGATGACCAATACGCCGACGCCTGATGTCAGCGCCACCGTCGCACAAATCGAACGCGCTGCCGAAGCCGGCGCGGACATTGTTCGCGTTTCATGCCCCGATGAAGAGTCAACGGCTGCATTTTCGGCCATCGCTAAGGCCTCGCCAGTGCCGTTGGTGGCGGATATTCACTTTCACTATAAACGCGGCATTGAAGCCGCTGAGGCGGGCGCTGCCTGTCTGCGGATCAATCCGGGCAATATCGGCTCTTCTGATCGAGTGAAAGAAGTGGTCAGCGCGGCGCGCAATAATGGCTGCTCTATCCGTATCGGGGTGAATGGTGGATCCTTGGAGCGTCACTTGCTCGAAAAGTATGGAGAGCCTTGTCCAGACGCGATGGTTGAAAGTGCCCTCGATCATGCCCGCATTCTCGATGATCTCGGCTTCCATGAGTATAAAATCAGCGTCAAAGCCTCAGATATGTTCATGGCCGTTGCGGCGTATCAGCAATTGGCGGAAGCGACAGATGCGCCTCTGCATCTTGGCATTACTGAGGCCGGTGGTCGCCGGATCGGCACGGTCAAGTCCTCAATCGGAATGGGAAACCTGCTCTGGATGGGCATTGGCGACACGATCCGTGTGTCCTTATCAGACGACCCCGTCGAGGAAGTGAAAGTCGGATTTGATATGCTCAAATCCCTGGGGCTCCGCACCCGCGGTGTGAATATCATTTCTTGCCCGAGTTGCTCGCGTCAGGGCTTCGATGTGATTGCGACGGTCAAGACTCTCGAAGATCGGTTGGCCCATATTGCTGAGCCGATCACCCTTTCGATTATCGGCTGTGTGGTCAACGGACCGGGCGAAGCCGCGATGACGGATCTCGGATTTACTGGTGGCGGTAAAGAAAGCGGTATGATGTATGTCTCCGGTCGCCCGGATCATAAGCTATCAAACGCCGATATGATTGAGCATATTGTGACGCAAGTCGAAGCCAAAGCAGAGCGGTTGAAAGCGCAGCGCGATGCCGAAACGGTCGCTGCCGAATAATTAGTCTGGCGACACTGGGGCGCAGGTCGCACCAGATACTAAGCCGGCTGCTTCATTATAGAGCGCTTCGGTTGGCGCCAGTCGGCGGACCAGCGCGATCCCGCGGCCCTCAAATGCAACGGAATGGCCGCGCGGATCCGTACCCGGTCGCCCGATATACACCCCATCAAATTCGCTATCTGCCTCAAGATTGGCGACAAATATATTGTCGGTCTGGGCATTGAAAATCGACAAAGACCCATACCCTGACCATAGCGGTGCATTGATAAAGACCGGACCATTGGTCGTATCGAAGCGACAGATTGAATAAGCCAGATCTGGTGAAGGCCGGACAATGCGCTGCGTTTCGGGGGTTTGCCGCGGCGATGCGACCCAAACGTTCATTGGAATGCCCTGCGCCTCGAACGTCTGATGGGCTTTCCCCATGATGAAGCCAGGAACACTGGTCAGAACGAATATGTGCGCTGCGATAGCGGTAACGATGAAGATGAGTGCGGGAATAAGGAAACGCATTATCCGGCCTCCCCATTACATGACACGCGTTCTATTCGCGGTGGGGTCAGCGCCGTGTCTGGCGCATTGAGCAGAGCGGCTGAAGGCTGGTATAGGCGCAAAGTTAAATCGAAATTCCCCGCGGCGCTGCTTGATACCCATGGTGTATCGGTGTCTTCGGGTCCGGCCGCCGAGACCTGGAACCGCCACGCCTCTTGCCCATAGATCGCTTCCGCTTGCGTTTGATCGAAGGACAGACGCTGGTCATCATTCATCGGCAGACGATTATCGGCGTCATAAAGCGTGATCGACCACCAATTGGCGGGATAATCGCGCCCACTGACGGCATAGACGCAATCTTCGCTTAAGCGATCACCTTGCTCGTCTTGCGTCTTCAAAAAATAGACGGCTTCTTCTTTGCGGAGCCCCATCAGCCCATTGCGGGCGACGCGGGCGCGAACATATGGGTCCGCATTCTCAGACCCGATTGACCAATCGCTGCGCCATCCATCTATGTCCACAGCATTACCAATGGTCGGTCCGCCAGAGATCATGCCGCCTAACCATAATGCCGAGAGGGCACCGAAATTGGCCCCAAATACGATCGCTACAATGATCCATAAAAGATTCCGCATGGGGCTTTATAGCCAAGATCGCGTAACCGTGAAGGACAGATTCAATCTAGCGCTTGCTGATCGCCAGACGTCCGAGTAAGCGAGTCTGGCAAGATCCGGAGGCCCAGCCAATGTTTTTCCAGTTTCTGAAATGGGCGGTTCGTCTTATTCTGGCTGTGATCGTGCTCTCAGGCATGTCTGCCTGCACGATGCTGGGGCTCAATTATGCCAGTCTCGAAACAGACAATAAGCCGACGCCGCGGCCTGATCTCACATTGCCTTTTGACGCGGCCGCAACCCGCGCCACGTTCGAGGAGGAGTTGTATGGTCCTTGGCCTGGCAACCTTCCTGTATCCGCGTCCGAGCCTCGTATCATCGACGCAGACTATTTGGATGGGCGCGGCACCCTCGAGGAAATGACGCTGACGATTGGGGAGGGTGAGGGTGCGCGCAGCTTTCCAGTGGTGATCGCCGTCCCGAATGAGGCACGTGAACGCCCTGTACCGCTATTGATCAGCCAAACCTTCTCGGACAATTGCTCCGTCTTTCCGAATGATCCTGTGACCGAGTTCGGGGGTACGATTTGCGACGGCACCAATATGACCGGGGCAGTCGGCTTTATCGCGACGAATATCTTCGGAACCTATATCGCTTATGCGCCGATCGATCGCTATTTCGATGCTGGACTTGCCTATGCCAGTTTCCCAGGGTGGAGTTTTGTTCCTGACAGTGCTGGCGCAGCGCAATTGGTGATGGCGGACCTAGAACCTGGGCCGCAACCCACCAGCGCTTTAATGTCCTGGGCCTTTGCCTTCCATGCCGCAGCGGGCGAGTTTGCGACTGACCCGCGGATCCGAGGCGATGCGATCGCCGCTATTGGTCACTCACGTTATGGCAAGTCTGCTCTGATCGCGTCGGGATGGTCCGATCGGATTGCGGGCGCGGTCGCGCATCAATCTGGATTTGGTGGTGGTTCGTCATCAAGGTCAAAGACAGGCGAGACCTTGGTTCGTATGGCCAGAGAGTATCCGCATTGGTTGCGTCCCGGCTTGGCGGAAGATTTAAAAAATGGGCTCGACCTAACCCTGGATCAGCATTTCCTCTTAGCACTGTCAGCCCCGAAGCCGATTTTCCTTGGCAATGGTCGTCGTGATGTCTGGTCTGATCCAAATTCCTCTTTCATATTGGCGCAAGCGGCGGACCAAGTTTATGAAGCGGCGGGCGCTGAGGGGCTGGTAGATGGTGCCGGGATGCGCGATTTCGATCCATCGGCAGATATTTCATATTGGCTCCGCGTGGGCGGACATAGCGTTGTTTCGGAAGATATTGATGCATTTACAGCGTTCATGCAGGCTCATTTTGGCGACGACTCTCCTAGCGAGACGGGTTTGCAATCCGCGCGATGAGGCCTAGCCTACCCAGATAAACAATAGACTGGGAGGTATAAAATCGATGGAAATGGAAATTCCCACCAACACGCTTGGTGAATTTATTGCGGGTTATCAGGGCGAATTGCTGGCCTTTTTGACGCCCGTTCTTTTGCTTGTGGTTTGGACATTGATCGTCTGGCTTTGGATGTATGCGACCCGCATCCCGGCAATGTCCAAAGCCAAAATTGATCCAGACGATGCGCGCCATCCTGGGACCTATGCTGATAAATTGCCGCCAAATGTTCGCGCGGTCGCCGACAATTACAATCACCTACATGAACAGCCGACCATCTTTTACGCTTTGATGGTTTTTGCAGCCCTCACAGGCGGGGCAGACTCGCTGATGACCAATCTGGCATTCGGCTATGTGGGGGTTCGCGTCTTACACAGTTTGGTTCAAATTCTATCGCCGAAAGTGGCGTTGAGATTCTTGGTCTTCTCGCTCGGGACGATTGTGCTCTTTGTGATGGCGGGCAAGGAAGTCATTCGGGTCTTCCTGTAGCGCCCAATCCGGTTTAGAGGCGGGGCATGGCTACAATACCTCAGTCCCGCCTTGAACAAGTGATCGAACGCTTTGACGAAGTCGAGGCCCGCATGGGTGCGACCACCGATAGCGATGAGATCGTGGCCTTATCGCGCGAGCATGCCGAGCTCAAACCCGTGGTTGAGGCCGCCCGTCAGCTAATTGCCATGCGCGAAGGCTTGGAAGAAGCCGAAGCCATGGCCAAAAGCGACGATCCAGACATGGCCGAACTGGCGCAAGAAGAAATCCAAGACCTAAAAGGCCGAATTCCAGACGCCGAGAGCGAGATGCAACTCTTGCTTCTGCCGAAGGATGCGGATGATAAGGCCAGTATTGTCCTGGAAGTACGGGCCGGGACCGGCGGTGATGAAGCCGCTCTGTTCGCCGGTGATCTGTTTCGGATGTATTCGCGCTACGCCCAGCTGCAAGGTTGGAAGATTGACCTCCAAAGCGCGTCCGAAGGCGATGTTGGCGGCTATAAAGAAATCATCGCTAATGTCGAAGGCGACGGCGTTTATGGCCGTTTGAAGTGGGAATCTGGGGTTCACCGCGTGCAAAGGGTGCCTGCTACTGAGACCCAAGGCCGGGTTCATACCTCTGCCGCCTCTGTTGCGGTATTGCCGGCGCCAGAAGACGTCGAAATTGAAATTCGCAATGAAGACATTCGCATCGACACGATGCGGGCCTCGGGCTCAGGTGGGCAGCACGTGAACACGACCGACTCGGCCGTTCGGATCACCCACTTGCCGACCGGCATCGTCGCCACCAGTTCGGAAAAATCGCAGCATGTGAACCGCGATAAAGCGATGCAGCAATTGAAAATCCGGATCTATGAAAAAGAAAAACAAGAACGCGATGCTGAACGTGCAGAAGCGCGGGCGTCGCAGGTTGGATCTGGTGATCGATCTGAGAAAATTCGGACCTATAATTACCCCGAGAACCGCGTCACTGACCACCGGATTGGCTTGACGCTCTATGCCTTGGACAAGATCATCGCGGGCGACAAGCTTGAAGACGTCGTTGAGGCGCTGATGACCGAAGATCAAGCGCGCCGCTTGGCGGCGATGGAAGAGGCGTGACCGACCAGACGTATCGGGACATGTTAATTAGCGGTGCAGGCCGCCTGCGCGAAAAGGGGTTAGAAGACCCGGTTCGCGAGGCGCGAAGACTGCTCATCCTGGCCAGCCGATTGACACCGGCAGGACTGATCACAGCGGAAAATGATCCCGCCCCTGACGCCCACTGCGAAGCCTATGAGATGATGATCGAAATGCGGGCTGAGCGACGGCCATTTGCGCATATTGCGGGAGGCACATCTTTCTACGGCATGGTCATGCTTTCAGATTCCCGCGCTTTGATTCCTAGGGCCGATAGTGAATGCGTTGTCGATCTCGCGCTGGAAAAGATACCAGCAGATGCCGCCATCCAGGTTGCTGACCTTGGCACGGGGTCGGGCGCGCTATTGGCGGCGCTTCTCAACGAACGGCCATTGGCGCAAGGCATTGCGGTCGAGCGTGATCCCAGTGCTTTAATGCTTGCGGAGGAAAATTTCGCTCAAATTGGGATCGACGCAAGGGTTCAAGCGGTTCTTGGGGCATGGGCTGATTGGTCTGGATGGTCTGAGTGCGATCTGATTATTTCCAATCCGCCTTATATTCGTAGCGACGTGATACCGGATCTCGCACCCGAAGTTCGCGATCATGATCCCATGCAAGCGCTTGATGGTGGCGCGGATGGACTGGACGCCTATCGAGAGATCGTAAAATTAGCGGCGACGCATATGAAGCCAGACGCGCATTTGGTGTTCGAAACGGGCTATGACCAAAAACAAGCCGTTTCTGAGCTTCTCATGCAAGCTGGCTTCACTGATTTACAATATAAACAAGACCTGGGCGGTCATGACCGCGCAATCGCGGCGAGAAAAACTTAGCAGAAACCCCCTTGGCGAATCCGAATTGCCACGCTACGTATGCTTCAGGCCAGCGACACGGGGGCAACCTGTCCGGCCTTAAGCTAGCGCGACAGTTCAGAACACAAGTCAAACCTCGCGCGTAAACCGTCCGTCTATCGGACTTTGAAGATCAGGAATTGCCTATGGCTATGCAGCGCAAGCGCCGTCGCCGCTCGGGTGGGAACAATAACAACAATCCCAATCCAAACCGTCACTATGAGAGTAACGGGCCTGACGTCCGCATTCGCGGTTCTGCACAGCAAATCCTCGATAAGTATCTGCAATATGCACGAGACGCTCAGACCTCTGGCGATCGCGTAAAGGCGGAAGCCTTGTTCCAGCACGCCGAACACTATGCGCGCATCGTCGCGGTGTTCGAAAAGCAAAAAGAAGAAGCCCGACTTGAGCGCGAAGCGCGAGAAGCCGCTAAAGCCGAAGAACGCGCTCAGCGCGAAGCCGAGCGCGCCGCGCAAGCCGAGTCTGAAGATGGCGGTGAAATCGTCGCTGAAGAGAGCGGTGATGAAAGCGCCGCGCCAGAAGAGGGCATCGAGGCCTCTGAAACACCCAAGCCGCGCCGTCGAAGCCGCAAGCCGCGTGAGAATAATGCGGCCCCATCTGATGGGCCTGAGGCCTCAGACATGCCAGAAGAAGCGGCTGCAGACGCCAGCGAAGAGGCACCGAAACGTCGCCGCTCATATTCTCGCAAAGCCGCTGAGCCAAGCGAATCAGTTGAGGAATCAGACGGCGTCATGAAGACTCTGGCGCGCGGTACGGACGAAGTAATCGCCGAAGCCGAATAGGCCACAAACGCACCGTCTTTCATCGACACGCTGGGAGCCCGGACCATGACTTATGTCCTCCTTCACCACACTGGATGCAGCACATCTCGAAAAGGCTTAGCCCTGCTAGAAGAGAATGGTGTGACGCCGGAGGTACGTAAATATATGAACGCTTCAGAGCGTTTGACCGTCGATGAGCTCAAAGAGATTGCCAAAAAGCTGGGCGGCGTCTCGCCCCGCGCCTTTTTGCGCGAGAAAGATGCTAAGAAGTTTGAGCTGCCCGAAACGGCCAGTGATTCCGAAGTGTTCGATGCAATGGCGGAAAACCCGCGTTTGATTCAGCGTCCGATAGGCATAAAGGGCAACAAAGCAGCTTTGGGACGCCCGATCGAACAGCTGCTCGACCTACTTTAATCGGTAAAATTTCACCGATCACTGACACGTCAATTCAACGCGGATTTGCGATAACGGCTTTCTAGTTTTGTCGAAAGTGGTGCTTATGCTCGCGCTCCAATTGATCGCTTTGTTTTTCTTGGCTCTGTCCGTGCTGTTTTGCTTCGGGCCGCGTCTCGCGGTTTACGGTCCGCGTGCACTGGGCGAAATGGTGCGCCAAGGGCAGGTCCAATTTGTGGGTGCTTGCTTGACCTCAATCTTGGTGATGATCGTCATGGCGCCGCACTTGAATGGCGCCGTTTCAACAGAGGGCAGCGCGCTGAGCGTTGCGACGTTGGAAGCGATCGTCCTGTCCTCTACTCTGGCTTAATCAGGTTTCGCTGGGAGAGGCTTGACCTTTTCCGTTCGCGCCTTGTTTAAGGCGGCATGACCAAATCCAATCCCGGACACTTCTTCGAAGATTTTTACGTTGGTATGACGCTCCGCCATGCCACGCCGCTCACCCTCAGCACTGGCGATGTTAGCCTTTATCGGGCGCTCACCGGCACGCGCCACGCGCTTTACAGCGCGGCGACATTTGCCACCGCCAATGGCTATGAAGGCTTGCCTGTGGATCCATTGCTCGCCTTTCACGTGGTTTTCGGCAAGACGGTGCCTGATATATCGCTCAATGCCGTGGCCAATCTCGGCTATGCCGATGGGACGTTTCCGGTGCCAGTCTATCCCGGGGATACGCTGACGGCGGTCTCCGAAGTGATTGGTGTGAAGCAAAACTCCAATGGCAAAACGGGCGTGGTCTATGTCCGCACAAAGGGCTTTAATCAGCGCGGCGAAGAAGCGCTCTCCTATGTCCGGTGGGTGATGGTGAATAAGGGCAATTTGGACGCGCCCGCCCCGGAGACGGTAATTCCAGATCTCCCCCAGTCCGTTGACCCCAAGGGTTTGAATTTTAAACGTAATTATGCCGACTGGGACACCGTGCTCGCAGGCTCAGAGCACAAGTTTGATGCTTTTGAGATAGGCGAAAAGATCAACCATGTTGACGGTATGACGGTCGAAGAGGCCGAGCATCAGATTGCAACACGGCTTTATCAGAATACGGCTAAGGTTCACTTTGATGGACATGGCCAAAAAGCAAGCCGGTTCGGAAAACGCCTCATCTATGGCGGCGTGGTGATTTCTATCGCGCGCGCCCTGAGCTTTAATGGCTTGGCAAATGCAGCGGAATTGATCGCGATCAATGGTGGGACGCATACCGGCCCGCTCTTCGCTGGCGATACGGTTTATGCTTGGAGCGAAGTGTTGGACAAGGTTGAACTGACCGACACTGTGGGTGCGCTGCGCCTACGTTTGGTTGCGGTGAAGGATCAAGACCCGGCCGACTTCGCTTTGCGCGGGCCAGATGGCAAATATGCGCCCGGCGTTTGCCTCGACTTTGATTATTGGGCAGCTATCCCGCGATAGAGCGTGTGATGATTTGGACCAAGCGCCTCATTCTCGAACCGCAAGCTCTAAAGCATGTTGCGGACCTTAGACAATACTATCTTGAAAACAGCGCTCACCTCGAGCCTTGGGAACCTGGGCGCGTGGATGATTTTCACGAACCGGACGCCTGGCGCAAGCGCATTCAATCTGTGATTGAGGAGCAAGATGCAGGGCGGTCTCTGAAATTCGTCCTACGCCGACGCGATGATGATGAATTGATTGGGGTCTGTAATTATACCAATATTGTCCGCGCATCCTTCCAAGCCTGTCATCTCGGTTATTCGCTCGCCGAGAAAGCGCAAGGCCAAGGCTTTATGTATGAAGCCTTGGAGGGGAGTCTCCATCATGTTTTCACAGCGCTCAACTTACACCGAGTCATGGCGAATTATGTGCCCGAAAATATCCGCAGTCAGCGCTTGCTGGAGCGCTTGGGGTTTGAGCGCGAAGGCTTAGCAAAACGATATCTGCACATTAACGGCGCATGGCGTGACCATGTTTTAACGTCTAAGCTCAATCCGGTGTTCCGCTACATCACGCATCCATGATTGGCTTTTAATTTCTCGCTGAAAACCCCATATCCGCGTCATGTCCCTACTTACTGGTCTTCCTCTTGTATCGATAGCGCTTGCTGTGATGATTTCTGCCTTCATTCGTTTGGTGCAGACCATGCAGCTGCGTCAGCGGGTTGAGATTGGGTATACGGGCGTACGAGAGCTGGCGGAATTGTCCGGCGTCACGGACCCTCAAGACATTCAAGATATTTTTGGTCCACCCGGGATGAATCGCGTATGGGCCAATGTCACGCTCACGACAATCGAAACAAAACGTCGCCTGGCAGGGTTCTTAATGAGCGATCCCCGCTTACATTGGTTTTCCATTCTTGCGGGCCTGGGGGCCTTTATTATCAGTCATTGGGCGGTGCAAATCCTGCTTTTGATCGCGGTTTTGATACAATCCGGCGCGTGGCTCAGCGCGACACGATTGCCAAAGTAATCCTTTTAAAAGCTGCTTGATGCGATTATCTCACTCGCCTAGCCTGACCCAGAGGTGACCCATGCGAATTTGGAAGATGAACGGAGCTGGTAATGCGTTCGCCGTGTTTGACGCGCGCGATCGATCTTTCCTGCCATCTGAAGAACAGCTCAGAGAGATCGCAGAGACGATGCAGGCCGATCAAATCATGGCCATTGAGAGCGATTTGAGAGCGGATGCTTTTCTGCGCTTCTGGAACGCGGATGGCAGCGAAGTGAAGGCGTGCGGCAATGGCACGCGCGCGGTCGCACATCTCCTGCTTGAAGAGTTGAAAAAGGACGAAGTCCGGATCCAAACGGAAGCTGATCTATTAAAAGGCGCCCGCGCCGAGAATGGCTTGGTCAGCGTCGATATGGGTTCTCCTTTGATGGGCTGGGAAGATATTCCCTTGTCTGAAAAAATGGATGTCCGAGGTGTTGATGTGAAAATCGGCCCTATGGATGATCCCTATTTGTACAAGCCTGCCGTCGTCAGCATGGGCAATCCGCATGCCGTCTTCTTCGTGGACAATGTTGATGATTACGACATCCCGGCAATCGGCCCTCTGGTCGAATGGCACCCGACCTTCCCGGAGGGTGTGAATGTCGGATTTGCGCAAATCATTGACCGTGAGACGATCCGTTTACGGGTGTGGGAGCGCGGCGCTGGCCTGACCAAAGCTTGCGGCACGGGGGCATGTGCGGCCTTGGTTTGCGCCGCCCGGGCTGGAAAGACAGACCGAAAAGCACGTCTCATTTTAGATGGCGGTGACCTGCTCATCCATTGGGACGAGGAGACAGATCACGTCACAATGACTGGGCCTGTCGAGCTTGAAGAAACCTTCACCGTATAAGCGCCTATGCAGGATGTCGCGGTGCATTCGTCTCGGCTAAGGTTTTTACGATCGGCGTTTGCCTTAGGGATCCATCTATTCAGTCTCAGCGGTCCTCTGACTCAGTTCCGTCGTCCTTAAACCGTCAAACAAGGCTTGTTTTTACAGAGCCGCAGCGCGATATCGCCTGAGACTTATCATGACGGATCGCAATTCCTCTTCTCGACCCTCGCAGGTCATTACACTTGGCTGTCGGCTAAACAGCTATGAGAGCGAAGTTATGCGCGGTCATGCCGAAACCGCTGGGCTCGATGGCGCGATTATTGTCAACACATGTGCCGTTACGTCTGAAGCCGTGCGCACGGCAAGGCAAACCATCCGCCGGGCCGCCAAAGATCATCCAGAAGCCCCGATTATCGTGACCGGATGTGCGGCTCAGATCGATGCAGATATGTTTGCAGAGATGCCTGAAGTCACCCGCGTCATCGGCAATCACGAGAAAATGCAAGCCGAAACTTGGCAACCCGTCGACTTGCTCGGCGGCACGGAAAAAATCCGCGTCAATGATATCATGTCGGTGAAGGAGACCGCTGCGCACTTAATTGATGGCATGGACGGGCGCGCCCGGGCTTATGTTCAGGTCCAGAATGGCTGTGATCATCGCTGCACATTTTGCATCATTCCTTATGGCCGCGGCAACTCGCGCTCAGTGCCGGCCGGCGACGTTGTGCGCATGGTGCAAAGGTTGGTCGAGACCGGACATTATGAAGTGGTGTTGACGGGTGTCGATCTGACCTCATGGGGGGCCGATTTACCCGGCGCACCGCAACTCGGAAATCTCGTCCAGCGGATCCTGAAATTGGTGCCGCAGCTGAAGCAGCTCCGAATCTCGTCGATCGACGCGATCGAAATGGATGAGGCTTTGTTCGACGTCATGTCCGACCCCCGGATCGCCCCCTTCATGCATCTCAGCTTACAGCACGGTGACAATTTGATGCTTAAGCGGATGAAGCGACGACATTCACGCGAGCAAGCGATAGAACTTGCCACGCGCTTACGAGACGTGCGCCCAGACTTGGCGCTCGGAGCGGATATTATTGCAGGGTTCCCAACAGAGACGGAATCAGCCTTCGAAAACTCGCTGCGTCTCATTGAAGAGTGCGACATCGCTTTCTTGCATGCATTTCCATATAGCCCGCGTCCGGGCACGCCGGCGGCGAGGATGCCGCAATTGGAGAAAAGCGTGATCAAGCAGCGCGCTGCACGCTTGAGGGCGGCTGGGCAGGTGGCGCTTGAGAAACACTTCCAGCAATATGTTGGCCGCGAAACCGATGTCCTGATCGAGCGCGATCAGCAGGGGCGGCTGCCAGACTTCACTCCGGTCAAATTTGAAACCCACAGCGGGGAGGGTGGACGCCCGATCCGTGCGCAGATAATCGGACACGATAAGACTAGATTGAAAGCTCAGGCCCTATGATCCTTTGGTTCGGCAAGAAAAAGAAAAAAGAAGAAGCGCTAAAAGCGGGCGCCGAAATGGAAGCGCCGGAATTATCGGCCGAAGAACTTGTCGCTCAAAAGCAGGCAGAAGAGGAAGCTGCGCGTCTCGCTGAGGAAGAGGCGAAGCGCAAAGCCGAAGAACAAGCTGAGATCGAGCGCAAAGTGGCTGAAGCCAATCGCGCTTGGGAAGAACGTCAAAAACGTGAAGCGGCGGAGGCCGAGGCAGAAGCCGCTCGATTGGCTCAAGAAGCCGAGGCGCGGGAGGCGGCGCGCATAAAGGCGGAACAAGAGGCAGAAGCGGCGCGGCAGCGAGCAGAAGCCGACGCTGCCGCTGCCGCGGAAGCCGAACGTGCCAAGGCTGAAGCCGAACGGCTTGCCGCAGAAGCCGAAGCGGCGCGTGAAGCCGAAGCGGCCCGTCGCGCTCAAAAAGAAAAAGCCAAAGCTGAACTGGCGTTGCTTGAACAACGCCGTGCGGATGAAGCTTTGCGTCAGAAGCTGGCAGAGGAGCGGGCCCGCCGAGAAGCTGAGCGCCAAGCCGCCATCGCACGCGGTGAACCGGACCCATATGCCGAAGTGGCGCAGCCTGGCTTTTTCTCCAAACTCTCAACCGGACTCGCCAAATCGTCGTCGAAAATGGGTCAGTCCATTTCCAGCCTGTTCACGCAGCGCAAGTTGGATGACGAAGCGCTGGAAGATTTGGAAGACATCTTACTGACCTCCGATATGGGTGGGAAAGTCTCCGCACAAATCGTCCAGAACTTGGCCAAAACCCGCATGGACAAGGACGTCACGGACGAGGAAATCAAGCGGGCACTGGCGGATGAAATTGAGGCGATCATGTCGCCGCGCGAACAGATTGTCGACTTTTCCGATGGATCGCGACCGCGCGTCGTGCTGTTCGTCGGAGTGAACGGGTCCGGCAAGACGACCACGATCGGAAAAATCGCCTCAAAGCTGCAAGAGCAGGGTGCGAAGGCCTTATTGGTGGCGGGTGATACGTTTCGGGCCGCGGCAATTGAGCAACTGACCGTATGGGGCGAACGCGCAGGTATTCCTGTATTAGCTAAAGAACCCGGCGCGGACGCAGCAGGGCTTGTCTATGAGGCGATCGAAAAAGCCAAAGCGGAAGACTTGGATTTGGTTTTGGTCGATACGGCTGGACGATTGCAAAATAAGACAGAGCTGATGGCAGAATTGGCCAAAATCGTTCGCGTAACGCGAAAACTCGATCCGGAAGCGCCGCACGATGTTATTCTAGTATTGGATGCGACAGTCGGCCAAAACGCGCTCAGCCAAGTTGAGGCGTTTCGACATACTGCTGACGTTTCAGGCATTGTGATGACCAAGCTGGACGGCACGGCCAAAGGTGGGGTCTTGGTGGCCATCGCAGAGGCCCACGCGCTGCCCATCCACTTTGTTGGGGTGGGTGAGAAGGCGGAAGATCTGCAACCCTTCTCGGCTCGCGCATATGCGCGCGCGCTCGTTGGCTTGGCGGATATGCCGGTGGAAGACACGGAATTGGTATGAGCGACGCGAAACGAGCGCTCCGCGCTGAGATGAAAACCATGCGTGATGAATTGTCTGCGCGCGATCCCGATGCGGGAGAGACTCTGGCTGACAAATTCCCAATGAAATTATTCGAGCGTTATGGGCCTGTGGTTGCGGTTTACTTGCCGATTGGCAGCGAGATAGACCCTAAACCGCTCATGACCAAGCTGATCACAGCCGGGGCGCAGCTCGCTCTTCCCAGCGTTCAAGACGATGGCAGCATGGTCTATCGAGCCTATCAGCGCGGCGACATGTTGGAGCAAAAAGCGTTTGGCCTATTAGAGCCGAATGCGGAAGTTCCAGAGGTTAACCCCACGCTGGTGATCACGCCGCTTTTGGCGTTTGATCGCAGCGGTAATCGGCTTGGTTATGGTAAAGGTCATTATGATCGCGCCTTGACACGACTGCGCAACGAGGGGCGGGTTTTCGTTTGTGGATTGGCCTTTTTCGGCCAAGAAGTTGAATCCGTACCTGCCGAACCTCACGATGTGCCATTGGATTGGGTGATGACGGAACGAGGATCTATCCCGCTCTTCATGATGCGCGCGATGGCCGATAATGCCCCCAATGAGGGCGATTGAGGTCGTCCCATCATAAGTGGCAAGCCATTTGCTTTCTCCTAATACGCGAATTTGTGTCGTGCCATTCTGGCGCGCAAGGAGAGGTCAAGCCAAATGCATTGGAGCCTGTTTGTCTTAGCTGGTTTTGGCTTGGTGTTTGCGCATGGCTTAAAGCTACCGACATCCGGCTCACGGGCCGCCTCGATTACGGCTTTTGTCTGCGGTTTGCTGATCACCGCCTTTGCGGTGAAATCTATGGCGGCGTCGGCAGGGATTGGTCGGACAACGGATTTTGATCGCTTCGTCAAAGCTGCGGTGATTGAGGCGACGCAAGATGATGCGCCGCTGATTGTTTTCACCGGTGCCAGTTATTCGCGCAATGGCATCGATCCAGAGCGGATGACGCTTGCTCTAAGAGAACACGGATATCCGCACCGCGTCGTCAATTTGTCCATTGAGGCTGCATCCATATTGGAGCGCGACGCCCATCTCAGTCAATTCATCGAACAATCTGGCCGCGTGCCGGAAGTGGTTTTCATTGAGGTCGCTCGCGATTTTGATCAACGCGCCGCCTATATGTTTGGCAACTCCAAATTTAACATGCGGGCGATCGAACAATTTGATCTTTCAGGCGCGGTTTGGACCAGTTTCGGTATTCTTGGCGGCGCTTGTGAGGGCGCAAAGGGCTGTGTGCAAGATACCGCCTATCTTGGTCTGCATACGGTCCTGAATGTCCTTAATGTCGGACTGATTGGCGGCGGGGAGACGGTCGACGAAGTCGATGCCGTGCCCGCCTATGATCCTCAAGTTGAAGCGCGGGCGAAAAGTCAGCCATCTCTCGCCTTGAAGCAGGACGCCATTTCTGTGTTCCAGGGCCCACAATGGGTACGCTCTTTCCGCTATCAACAACAAGGCCGTCTGACACAGCTCGGTGTCCGCTCGATTGGCTATTATCAACCGCCGACGCTCGATCCGAGTGGTCGCGCTTATATGGACGGCCTGTGCGCGGGCGAGTTCGTTCAATATGTCTGTATTTCGCCCAACGATCCTAAGCTTATGCAACAGCTCAATGGCGATCATTGGTTCGATCCAGCGCATTTGCTGGATAGCGGCACCGCCATCTATAATCGCTGGCTGGTCGAAGAATTAATCGCATCACGAGCTTTGGAGCGCCGATCATGATCTTCACCGACGCGACCTTCTTCATTTTTCTCGCCGCGATTTTTGGTGGCTATTGGCTGTTGCAGGACAAAGAAGAGCGCCTGACGCTCTTGCTTGTCGCCAGCGCGATTTTCTATGGCTGGTGGGATTGGCGCTTTCTCGGCCTGATTGGTTCGGTCATCCTGGTCAGCTGGGCCGTGGCAAAGTTCGCTGCGACGCGCGCGCCTGGTAATCGAGAGCGACGATTTGCCTTGATTGGCGGGATCGTTTTCAATCTTTCTGTCATTGCCGTCTTTAAATATTTCGGCTTCTTCGCTGATAGCGCCCGGACGATGCTGGCCGGGGTCGGGCTGGATCCAGGTTGGACGGCGCTAAATATTCTATTGCCAGTCGGGATCAGCTTTTACGTTTTTCAAGCGATCTCTTACATGGTCGATGTCGCGCGCGGAGATATGGCGCCGGAGCATCGGTTGCGTCGCGTCGCGCTTTACATCGCCTTCTTTCCACAACTGGTCGCGGGTCCGATCGTTCGCGCGGCGAGCTTCTTTCCTCAGATGGAGCGTGAAAAGACGCTTTCCAGCGCGTTATTCTTCGCGGGATTGCGGGCCTTCGTGCTTGGCTTTGCTTATAAGGCAGGGATTGCCGACAATCTCGCACAATTTGTCGATCCGATTTATGGGGATGCCTTGGTCGCTGGTGACACCCAGCTCAGCGATTGGTCGAATCTCGCGCTGATTGGAGCAACGCTTGCTTTTGCAGGTCTGATCTATTTCGACTTTGCTGGCTATTCGCTGATGGCGATTGGCGTCGCCCGCTGGTTTGGCTTCTACATTCCGAAGAATTTTGATTTTCCATACTCTTCCCCTTCGATTGAGGATTTCTGGCGGCGCTGGCACATCTCGCTGTCCAGCTGGTTGCGCGACTATGTCTATATCCCACTTGGTGGCAATCGGGGCGGCAAGCGCCAGACCTACCGGAATTTGATGGCGACCATGCTGCTCGGGGGGCTCTGGCATGGTGCTGCCTGGACCTTTGTTGCGTGGGGCGCGCTGCATGGGGCCGCGTTGATTTTCCAGAAAGCGGTCTTCCGACGCGATATTGCGCTACGATTTGGCCTCGGATTGATTGCCACACAGCTCTTCGTCTTGCTGACCTGGGTGCCATTCCGGGCTGAGAGCTTTTCCGACATGGTGACCATTTGGTCTGCCTTTGCCGGGCTCCGCGAGGGCGGCAGCATGGGACTCAGCCTTTGGGTTTGGATGGTCATTCCCTTGATTGCGCTGGACGCAATGCTTGGTCGTGGAGCCTTGAAACGCCTAAAATCCGTAAAACTGCTTCGGCGCCCGACCCTTTATTGGGGCAGTCTTGGCGTTCTTTCGGGCATTTTGCTGGCTCTTTACCCTTTGGAGGCAACACCGTTTGTATACTTCCAATTCTGATGACAAGGTTCAGTCTCGTCAGCTTAACAGCACACGGACAGATTGCGTTCCAAACCGGATTGCGCCAAATAAGGGTAACACTGGGAGAACACGTATGGGCCTAAGTCGCCCCCCACGCGCGATTACAATTGATGACGTCGCTGAAAAAGCGGGTGTTTCTGCCAAGACCGTTTCACGGGTCCTGAACAATGAGCCGAATGTGCGACCGGCCAAGCGAGAGCTGGTCATGAAGGCCGCGCGCGAGCTCGGGTATCGCCCCAACCCCGCAGCACGAAGCTTGGCCGGGGCGCGATCATTCCTCATCGCTCACCTGCACGACAACCCGGTTCCGGAATACATTACGGCCGTGAATTCAGGCATATATGAAGCCTGCCGGGCCAATGGGTATTTTCTGCTTCCCGAACCTGTGGATCGGAATGCGCCTGATTTTCTTGATCGGTTGCAGAGCTTTTTGATGACATCCCGCGCCGATGGCGTTGTCTTGACGCCACCCCTTTGCGACGATCCGGATATTCTTGCGCTCCTCAATGACAATGGCACCGACTATGCCAGCCTGTCGCCGGCGCGTCAGCCAGAGAACACCCCGGTCATGCGTCTTGATGATCGTTTGGCGGCTATGGAAATGGTGCGCCATTTGATCGCCCTGGGCCATACGCGTATTGCGTTCATCGCGGGTCCTGCCGGGCACAATGCCTCGACAGGGCGGTATGAAGGCTATCTCGATGCCTTGAGCGAAGCTGGCCTGAAATCAAACCCTTCCTTGATTGCCGAAGGTGATTATTCGTTGCGATCAGGATTGGAAGCCGCGCGCAAGCTCATTGACGCTGATCCGAGACCGACGGCAATATTCGCGGCCAATGACGATATGGCGGTTGGTGCTATGACCGCGATTATGGCGGCCGGTCTGATCGTACCGGGCGAGATTTCAATCGCAGGATTTGACGATACGCGACTCGCGTCAGCCGTCTGGCCTGCGCTGACGACGATTCGCCAGCCAGTGGCTGAGATGGGCCGTCGTGCTGCCGAGCGATTGATGAATTCTGACGATGATAACGGATTGGAAGAAGTCTTCGACTTTGATCTGATCATTCGCCAGTCAACGGGCAAAGCTTCCGACTAAAATTCAATCTATTCGAACAAATGACTTGTTCTGCGGCGAAGCAGCGCTAAACCATTCCCCAAATCATGGAGGATGAAGATGCGTTTTGCTTTGACCGCAGCGGCGGCCAGTGCCCTTTTGGTCGCCTGTGTGACCGAAACACAAGAGACGACTGAAATTATAGAAACCGAGATTGAGACCAGCGTGGCTGAAGCAATTGAACCTGCCGGTGAAACAATGAATGAAGCCGCAGAGGACGTGGCGACCGACCCTTATCTTTGGATGGAAGAGGTTGAAGGTGAAGCGGCGCTGGCTTGGGTTAATGCGCAGAATGAGCGTTCGCTGGCCATTATCAAAAGCTCTCCCGTTTTTGAGGACAATCATGCCAAGGCTTTGGAGCTTGCGACATCGAATGACCGCATTCCATACGGCACGGTTCGCGATGGCCTCGTGTATAATTTCTGGCAAGACGAAACTAATGTCCGCGGTGTTTGGCGCCGCACAAGCTTGGACAGCTATAAGAGCGATGATCCCGAATGGGAGACCGTTCTCGATTTCGACAAGCTGGCAGCGGATGAAGACAAGAATTGGGTGTTCAAAGGCTCAAACTGTTTCAAGCCTAAGGGCGCGGACAAGACGCTTTGCTTTGTCTCTCTTTCAGATGGCGGCAAAGATGCGGTGATCAATCGCGAATTTGATCTGGACGCAAAAGCCTTTGTCGAAGGCGGATTTGAGACAGCTGAGGCCAAGCAAGGCCTAGCATGGATTGACCATGATACCGTTCTGATCGGGACCGATTGGGGCGGCGATGGCGCGACACTCACGGAGTCGGGTTACCCGTCATCCGTTCGTCTTTGGAAGCGCGGCGAACCGCTTGAAGACGCGACAGAACTTTATGTCGGCCAAAAGACCGATGTGGGCATCTGGCCATGGTCGTCTGAGCTCGAAGACGGCACCATGATTTATGGTGCGGTCGAGTCGGATACATTCTTCACGCGGACCTATTATTTACTCCAAGACGGTGAGGCGACGGCTTTCCCGCTACCAAAGAAGGCTTCACTCGGGTCGGATTTTAAAGGTTGGCAGTTTGTGACGCTGCAAGAAGATTGGATGGTTGGAGACGAAACGTTTAAAACCGGCGATCTGGTTGCGTTCAATCTTCAGCAATTCCTCGACACCAAAGAGCTACCACCGGTAGAGCTGGTTTTCCGCGCCAATGATCGCCAGGCGGTCAATGGTGTCGCGGTGTCAAAGTCTGCGGCTTTATTGTCGATCAATGACAATGTGGCAGGTAAAATCCTCCGCCTCGAGCATAGCGCAGACGGCGGCTGGCAGACCAGTGATGTGGCGCTGCCCGGGACTGGCCAAGCGGGAATCGCGTTTGCCGATGAGGACGAGGACACCGTTTTCGTCAATTATGAGGGCTATCTGACCCCTGACAGCCTTCTCACTTTTGATGCTGAGACCAATACCACGGCGAGCCTCAAATCCCTCCCATCAAAGTTCGACGCTGAGGGCTTGGTCGTTCATCAAAAAGAAGCGACATCGACGGACGGGACCAAAATCCCATACTTTGTCGTTCACCGTGAAGGCATCACGCTTGATGGTTCGACGCCAACCTTGCTCTACGGCTATGGCGGTTTCCAAGTGTCCTTGCGTCCGAGCTATAGCGGCGGTGTCGGCCGGATGTGGCTGGAGCGCGGTGGGGCCTATGTTGTCGCCAACATTCGCGGCGGTGGTGAGTTTGGTCCGATGTGGCACCAAGCCGGCCTTAAAGGTGACCGCCAACGCATTTATGATGACTTCATCGCGGTCGGCGAAGACCTCGTGGCCAAAGGCATTACCAGCCCAGACCATTTGGGCATTATGGGGGGGTCAAATGGCGGTCTGTTGATGGGCGTTATGCTGAACCAGCGGCCTGACCTTTGGAATGCTGTTGTCGTGCAAGTGCCGTTGCTGGATATGTTGCGCTATCACAAGCTCCTCGCCGGTGCGTCTTGGGTCGACGAATATGGCGATCCGGATGTGTCAGAAGAGCGGGCTTTCCTAGAGACCATCTCGCCCTATCAAAATTTTGATGCGCAGGCGGATTATCCAACGCCACTCTTCGTGACTTCAACCAAGGATGACCGTGTGCATCCTGGACATGCGCGCAAAATGGCCAAACTGTTTGAGGATTCAGGCAAGCCCTTCCTCTACTATGAGAATATTGATGGCGGTCACTCAGCTGCTGCGAACCAGAAGGAACGCGCGAAGCGGACCGCACTGGAATTCTCTTACCTCTATGACCGTCTGTTCCCGCAAGACGCGGCGGAATAGATAGACTCAATCGATTTCGAGCGTAGATTGTCAATATGGCTTCTACGCTCGACATCACCCCTGTGGCTGGGGCGCTTGGCGCTGAAATTGGCGGCGTCAACCTCTCTGAAGAGCTCTCAAACGCGCAGTTTGATGAGATCCACCAGGCCTTTCTAGACCATCATGTCATCTTCTTTCGCGACCAGACAGGCTTAACGCCTGAGGCGCAGAAACGGTTCGCGCGGCGGTTCGGAACCCTGAACGTGCATCCCTATGTGCAGGGCATGGAGGGGCATCCAGAACTGTTAGAGATCATCAAAGAACCTGAGGACAGGCTCAATTTTGGTGGCGGCTGGCATTCTGACATGTCGTTTCTGGAAGAGCCGGCTTTGGGATCGATTCTGTTGGGCGTTGAGATCCCCACCTATGGGGGTGACACGCTATTCGCCAATCAAATTGCTGCATACGAAGCGCTCTCAGACGGTATGAAGGAGATGCTAGGCGGCTTAACGGCGATCCATTCCGCCAGCCGCGAATATAGCGACAAAGGCCAATCGGCGCAGGCGCGCCAATCGATGCAATCGCAGACCGCCAGTAATGCTCCAGAGTTCGAACATCCTGTCGTCCGCACCCATCCTGAAACGGGTCGCAAAGGATTATATGTCAATCCAGCTTTCACATTGCGTTTTGCTGGCATGACCAAGCGCGAGAGCCGACCATTGCTCAACTTTCTATTTGATCATGCGCGCGATGAAAGGTTCACCTGCCGTTTCCGGTGGAGCCAGGGGGCGGTCGCGTTTTGGGATAATCGCTGTTGTTGGCACTATGCGCTGAACGATTATCCGGGTCAGCGGCGACATATGCGCCGCGCGACCGTTAATGGGGATAAGCCCTTTTAAGTAGCTTTGAGCGCAATATGGAGACGGGATTGACGCAGGAGGCCTCGCCGACACCACGTCGAACCTTGACCGACCGTTTGGTCGATCTGGCGCATTCGCGCTGGCTGCTGCCGATCTTGCTTCTGGTCGAAGTTGTTGAAACGTCTGTCTTGCCCTTACCGTATGAGGCAGCCTTTATCGCGCTATGCCTCGCCGCTCGGGACCGAATTTGGCTATTCGTCGCAGTCTCCGTTCTCGGCAGCGCGATTGGAGGTTCGATTGTCTATGCGATTGGCAGCGTCTATTTCGATCCAATCATTACGCGCCTAGGTGTTGAAGAGATTGCGGCCACCTATACCGAGCGGTTCTCCGAACGCGGCGCTTCCTTCATCTTCCTAGGCGGGACAACGCCAGCGCCGTCCTATGTGATCAATTTGATCGCCGGCGCCACCGGCTATCCGTTTGGTGAATTTTTCGGTATTTTCACGGTCAGCCGATTGGTCCGGTTCGGTATTCTCGGCGGGTTGCTCTTTATCTTCGGCGCGCAAATCACGGGCGGGTGGGAAAGACTGCCAAAATGGCTCAAGCGCGGTTTGTCGATCCTGATTATTATCGCCCTGATTTACTGGTTCGTTTCCGGACTGAGCGGGTGATCCTCAACTCGGAAAGCTGCCAGCTTTGCTGAGGCTCGAACTCACCGGGTGACCGAGCACCGTTTCAAGCCACTGCGCCGTCTCGATTAATTTGCCGAGATCAAGACCTGTTTCAAAACCCGCCCGTTCTAACATATAGACCACGTCTTCGGTCGCGACATTGCCCGTCGCCGCGGGGGCAAACGGACAACCGCCAATGCCGCCGCAACTGGCATCAATGACGTCAATGCCTGCCTCGACCGCCGCTGCAACATTGGCCAGTCCGGCGCCGCGCGTGTCGTGAAAATGCAAACGCAAATAGACATCAGGGGCTTCCATCCGCACACGCTCGATAACGGTGCGAACGTCCCAAGGAGTGGCGACGCCAATTGTATCGCCGAGACCGACTTCCGCCACGCCCGCGCGTTGGGCCTGAGCCGCTAAATTGGCCACCACACCGGGGTCTACTTCACCGGAATAGGGATCGCCAAAGGCGACGGATATCGTTGCGGATAATGGAATCTCTGCCTCATGCACCAGAGGCGCACACTGGGCTAACATGTCAGCACTTTGCTGCGGGGTCATGCGCTGATTGCGTTGGCCGAATTCTTCACTGGCAACCAGTACAAAATTGATCTCGTCGGCCGCCACATCGATGGCGCGTCGAACGCCTTTCTCATTCAAAGCCAATGCAATATGGCGAACGGACTTCGACCGATCGAGACCACGAAACACGTCCGCACTATCCGCCATTTTCGGCACCGCGCGTGGCGAGACAAAGGATCCCGACTCCATACGCCGGACACCGCACTCTTCGAGGCGTGCGATGAATTCTAGTTTTTGGTCCGTCGTCAGATCGCCAGGATCATTCTGCAATCCATCCCGAGGGCCGACTTCAACAATGTCGATACGTCTTGTCATACGGCGTGTTTAGCGGGCATTGAGAAGGAATGACAGAACCGATTGTACAACCGCCCTTATCCGGCTTGCGCGTGCTTGAGCTTGGGCAATTGATTGCCGGCCCATTTTGCGGCCAGCTCTTGGGCGATTTTGGCGCTGAAGTGATCAAAATCGAAGCCCCAGACCGGCCCGATCCCGCTCGTGATTGGGGCGGCGTGAAAGTGAATGATGAAAGCGTGTTCTGGGCAATTATTGCGCGCAATAAGAAGGCGATGACGCTGAACTTGCGCGTTGCAAAAGGCCAGGACATCCTGAAACGTTTGGTCGGTACAGCGGACGTCTTGATCGAGAATTTCCGACCTGGAACGCTCGAGAAATGGGGGTTGAGCCCGGAAGTCTTGCATCAAATCAACCCGCGCCTCGTCATCACGCGCGTGTCGGGCTACGGCCAGACAGGGCCAGAAAGTCATAAACCAGGATATGCGAGCGTTGGCGAAGCCAAAGGGGGCTTACGCTATTTGATCGGTGAACCAGATCGGCCCCCAGCGCGCGCAGGGGTGAGCCTCGGCGACACGATGACGGGGACTTTCGCGGCGTTTGGCACCATGATGGCACTGTTTCACCGCGAGAAGTCTGGGCGTGGACAAGTAGTCGACGCGGCGATCTATGAAAGCGTCATGGCCTTTGTTGAGAGCCTGCTGCCGGAATATGCGCTCGGTGGGCATACCCGCGAACGCACAGGAGGAATCCTGCCCCGTATCGCGCCATCGGGCGTCTATCCTTGCAGCGATGGCATGGTGATTATTGGGGCCAATCAAGACACGCTATTCGCACGCTTAGCGAAAATGATGGGCAAAGACTGGGCCGAGGATCCACGCTTTGCCACACATGATGCGCGCGGCGATCATCAGGGCGAGCTCGATGATTTGATCGGCGACTGGACACGCCAACGAACGATGGCGGACGTGTTACGGGCCTGCGAGGGCCACGCCGTGCCTTGTGGGCAAGTGAACACGGCGAAAGACATGCTGAGCGATGCTCATATGAAAGCGCGTGAAGCGATCCTTAACGTGTTTTCGCCGCTGCTTGGGCAAGACGTGCCGATGCAAGCGCCAGTCCCCAAATTAGATCTTACACCCGGCCGTGTGGACTCGACCGGCCCAAGTTTAGGTCAAGATACGGGTGCAATTCTTGATGCTTTGGGGTACAGCGCCGCAGATCAGCAGAAATTGCGAGACGAAAATGTCATTTGAACCCCCTCTCAAGAACAAGGTTGAGCAAGACGAAACCGCCGAACTGCGCCCCAAGTTTAACGCAGACGGCCTAATCGCAGCCGTCGCGCAAGACGCTGATACGGGCGAGATATTGATGCTCGCATGGATGAATGCTGAAGCCTTATCAGCGACGCTCAAGACGGGTCGTGGCACGTATTGGAGCCGATCACGGCAATCGCTATGGGTTAAAGGAGAAACATCCGGGCATGTTCAGACCGTAGAGTCTGTTCAGATTGATTGTGATCAGGATGCGGTCGTTCTGAAAGTTCGCCAGAGCGGTGGCGCCTGTCATACGGGGCGCAAATCTTGCTTCTACAGAACCATTGATCCTGAGACACTACAACTAAGACACGAATAGTTGGCATACAACTTGCTGGACACGGGAGTAAGCAATTTGGAGTTACCGTCGTGTTTGGCTGGTTTGAACGGGAAAAAATTCCTGAAATAACAGAGGATGAGGCCTCAGACATGGTTGAGCGTCGCCGCTCAGAACGTCGTGATGTCTATGCTGATGTTGTTACAATGTCGGACGGTGGACGATTCCTCAAGAAGGGGATCGCGCTTGATTTGTCCCGTGACGGTACACGTGTCCGATTTCAGAACAGTGACAGTTTGTTGGACGGCATGATCGTGAGTATCTCGCGATACGGGATTAAACGTCGCGCGCGTATGCGTTGGCGGACCCGAACGGATGTCGGCGTCGAGTTTCTGGACGAAGTCGAATAATTTACTCCAGCCCGCATTCAGTGCTGGACATCCAAAATGAGAGTGATATGTCGCGGCTAAGACAGGTCCGTCGCTGAACATTTTTGGTTCGAATCCGGAACGAAATGACGATTTTGTCCACAGAAGTGGGCTTTCTGTGGACCACTCTCTAAATTTTCCCTGAATCTTGATCCTGACCTATCGACTCTTTTTCGATCTTGGTCATTCTACACCTGTCCGCAGCGAAGACCGGGAAGCCACCGGGAAGCGAAGCGGAAAGAACGTCGCGCCCGGACGAAGTGGGCTCAAGAGCGAACCTCAGAAATGGGGGGCTGCGAAGGGGCAAACGGAGATGAAGGGAAAGGCAACGCGGCGTCTGTTGAGCCTCTTCTAGGCGAGGTGATACAGGGCCATACCTGCGAACGGGGCACGAACCGCAACGCAGGCCAGAAAGAACACCGGCAACGGGGAACTGGATGGTGGGACTTAACAAAACTGCGCGAGCAGAACGGGAAGTTTCAGGTCTTATTCGAAGCGCGAAAGCGGGGACTTAGCGGAAGCCGAAGACGCGAATTGAAAAAGCCAAAATGGGGTGCGAGCCGCAAGGTCCGCACCCCTCTTTGATTCTAAGGCTTGCGGAATCGAGCAGTTCGGATGGCAACGACGTCCCTGACCGAGATTTCTCAGGCTTACTGATCCAGCTCCATCATCAAACCATCTCTCATTCTTTGGAGATCATCCGCCGTTTGCCCGGAAACGCCCGTTTGCAATCCAAGGTCTAACAATTCAATGGCTTTTTCGGGATTGCCCGATGCCAAAGTCTTGGCTTGCCCGCCATAGGACCAGGCCAGAAACAAGCGTCGAAGGAAGTCATCTTCCTGATTGGGTAAATCTATAATGCGCTGAAACAGCAAATAAGCGTCCGCATCGCGACCGGTTTGCGCCAAATATTCGGCGGCGCCCAAGAGGCTCCATTTATTGTCAGGATAAGTCGCCAAGACGAGATCATTAAACGCATCGATCAAGGGGTCAGGGCTGTGTTGCGCGCTTGTTGCGATGAAGTGCAAGACCAGCTGATCCGGGTCTTTAAAGGCATCAGGATTCACACGTTTGAGGTCGTCATAGGCAGCAATGGCGGTCTCATAGTCTTCGATCCAGATCGCGGTCAGAATGTCTGCGAGCGTTCGATGAATAGGGTCGATCTGGGCGCCAATTTCAGGCGCGTAAATATCAAAAAAGGCCTGCGCAAATGGTGAAACCCGAATGTCGCCCATGAGGAGCCGGTAAGGGTTCGAAAGTTCATCTGTGTTGGCCAGGAGTACGAGGCTCAGATTTTCATCCGGAATAGAGAGAAACAATGCGCTTGAGTGGTCTGGGTCATCCTGACCAAAGCTCCAAACAACCGGTATTCCGCCAATGTCTTGCGTGAAAAAGCCGACGCTCACACGGCCATTAGAGCCATTATTGAGGATGTGTGGAGACGATAACTTTTTCATTGAGCGCGCGCTCAGAAGCTGCCCACGCTGCAAAGCTGCGGCAAACCTGGCCATATCGTTGACGCTCGACTCAAATCCAGCATGACTGCCCAGGAACGGGCTGTCATACCAAGTCATTCCGGCGGGTGTGAGAATACGCTGACGCAAGGCTTCGGCAAACGACGTTCCCGAAGCCGCTTCGATGACTGTTTCAAGCAGGGCGTAGCGTTGCGTGCCGTAAACATAAACCGAGCCCGGCACCCCTTCGGATGTGTGCGAGGCCAATTGGCGGATTGTAATGGCAGGATCCAACCCTTGGTCGGGGAGGTAAGCAGAAGCGGACGCATCTAAATCGAGCCGCCCTTCCTCGCTGAGCTGGAGGAGAATGACCCCCGTTAGAGCCTTGGTCACCGAAGCGAAGCGCAAGACATCGTCAGGGCCTAGGGTGATCTCGTCCGTGCTGGATAAGCCGCGACTTTCCAGCACCTCACCTTCCTTAATGACGGCAAAAGCCACTCCATTGATGCCCAAGGCCTCCGAATGTTCGATAACCCGATCGGCGAATTGGGAATCAACGACATGAGCCGGTGTTTCTGTGGCGGGCGCTATGGTACAGGCAGAAAGAAATAAGCCCGCGCAGAATACAATGGACAGAACTCTCATCTGTGGGGTCACTCCGGACGGCTTTCTAATCTCTGTGTTACTGCCGCGATGTGTTCAAGGGATCAAGAAATCCCAATCCCCCAAACCCTTCTGCGATTATTCCGCCGCCAGTTTCGCCTCTGTCTCGTCGTCGAAAATCTCTTCAATCGATTTTTCGAACAGCCGGGCAATGGCAAAGGCGAGGGGGAGGGATGGATCATATTTGCCGGTTTCGATGGCATTCACCGATTGCCGCGACACACCCAATTGGTCGGCGAGACTGGCTTGGCTCCAGCCGCGTTCTGTGCGCAGGGCGCGAATGATATTCTTCATTAGCACTGTCTCCCACCATTCATGATCAAGGTTGAGACGCCAAAGGCGATGAAGAAGAAGGGTCCGAACCAAAAGATTTCAAAATTGTCGATCACATGGAACAATTGCAGGAAGCCGATCAGGAAAATGATGCTGACGGTGACCACGCCAGCCCAAGCGAAGCCTTTCAATTGAATCATTCGGGAATATTCATCCGTCTCCAGCGCATAGCGTAACATCACCAATAATGTCCCAATGACGGGCACGGCACAGGCGACAGCAAGCGACGCTTGAAGCCATTCTGGTTCAGGGTCCATTTGATTGAGCGTGTAGGATCCCGCCAATACGATCACCGAATACACGCCCATCAAGGGCCAGAAGACACGATGGTATCTTCGCTTGGCAGATTTGAAGGTTTGTTGAGTCATTAGAATAGCTCCTGGGAGGATTAGATTACCAACTGCTCGAAGGCTTTTGCTGATTGGTTGAGGCGCTCGGCGCGGCGCCACAGCCTGGCGATCGCGGCGAGGGCAGGGAGGGTCAGAATTGGGCTGAGCCAAGCTGGTCCAAACACGCCCAAAGCGAACCCAATCTGGATGGCGAGACTGATCAGAACGATCAGAATGGCCGAAAATTGATATGATACGGTGACAGGCATGTGTCCCTCTCTTGTCAAGTGTGCTTGTCATTTAGACAAGGAGGCTTGACATGTCAAGCTTCATTGACAAATTATTTTTATTGCCTTGCTGGCGCGACGGATTAGGACGCCCCGATGGCCATCGCTCCCTCCCTCCAGATCTTCCGATACCGGGCCTATTTGCAGTATTGGCTGATGCGCGTGTCCGTGGCGGCGGCAAGGCAAATGCAATTTGTTGCCATTGGTTGGCAGGTCTATGATCTGGCGCGCGATCCGATCGAAGATGGCGGAATGGGCCTGGCTATTAATGAGGCCGCTTTCATGCTCGGCCTGGTTGGATTGGCGCAATTCATTCCCGTATTGCTGCTCTCTCTGGTCGGGGGACAGGCCGCGGATCGCTTGAACCGCAAAATGATCCTGGTGATCAGCAATATGGTTCGGCTTTTGGCCACTGTGGGCTTGCTGACGACACTCATTTTGCCTGCCCAACAAGCCTTAATGCTGATCTTCGGCGTTGCGTTCTTGCTCGGCACAGTGAACGCGTTCACGCCAGCCGCTGCCAACGCGCTTTATCCGCAATTGGTCCCGCGTAGCGATTTGCCCACGGCAATTGCGTTTAACTCTCTCGGGTTTCAAACGGCGAAGATAACCGGTCCTGCGATCGGTGGGCTGTTGCTGGCTTTTGGCGGATTGAACCTCGTGTACAGTGTCGCCTTCGGCCTCATCCTTTTTGGCATAGTGTCCATCGCCACAGCAAAAACGCCGGCGCACGAAAAGGTCGCGAATACAAATGCACGCGCGATGGTACTTGAAGGTCTACGCTATATTGGTCGCAATAAGATCGTTCTTGGCGCGATTTCGCTGGATCTCTTCGTCGTGTTCTTCGGGGGTTTGGTCGCGCTTTTACCCGTCTTTGCCCGGGACATTTTGAAAGTTGGTGAGACAGGTCTTGGCTTTTTGGCTGCCGCGCCTGCCATCGGCGCGGTGACGGTGGCCTTCCTGCTCGCACGCCGTCCATTGACCCGCCGTGTCGGGCCATGGATGTTCTGGGCCGTGGGCGTGTTCGGCGCAGCGACTTTGGTTTTCGGTTTTTCGACAATTTTTTGGTTGAGCTTCGCCGCGCTCGTCGTGACGGGAGCAGCAGACGAGATCTCGGTCTATGTTCGGGCGTCGCTGATCCAATTGGCGACGCCGGATGAAATGAAAGGACGAGTCACGTCCGTCTCTTTCATATTTATCTCCGCCTCAAACGAATTAGGCGATTTTCAAAGCGGCGTCGCGGCCCGCATACTCGGTCCGGTCGGGGCCGTTCTGTTTGGCGGGGTCGTCGCGATCGGCGTTGGCTTGCTCTGGTTGCGATTGTTCCCAGAGCTTGCCAAAGCCGATACGTTTGAAGGGATTGAAGAGCAGGCGGTTTAAGCCGCGCTCTTCTTGCCGGGGACAAGTTTTCCGAAGAACGCCCAGACATCATTCACACCCGCGCCATGAACGGCACCGGCACGGTAGACCCGTGTCGCCAATTGCAAGATCACATAGGTGGTCAATGCCATCAACGCGAGTTGGGACAAGACTTCCCAGAGCGGGGGCTCGGTCGGCATGCGCAAGATCAGCAAGAAAGGCGTGAACACCGGCACCCAAGCCATGAACTCTATCAAAGCTGATTCTGCGTCTTGGATGGCGAACGCCAACATGGCGAGCGGGGCCATCAGGGTTACAAAAAGCGGCGTCATAAGGGTTTGTGCTTCTTGGATCGTGTCGCAAAGCGAGCCCAGTGCCAGGAAGAGAGAGCCATACATGAGATAACCCAAAACGAAGCTGATCGTGGCCGGAATGAATAAGGCTGGATTTGCCGCAGCCGTCAGCAACGATCCGAGGGCTTTGGCGACATCATCGGTGATCGCATCGCGCATGAAAAAGCCAATCAAACCGGTGCCAATGCTCCAAAAGGCGACCAGTGTGAGTGAAAGCAAGAGGACGGCGAGCAGTTTACCAGCCAGCAAATGCGGCAGCTTCACGGAGGTGAGCAGACTGTCGAAGATCTTATTCGAGCGTTCTTCAATCGTGCCCATCAACAGGTAATTGATCACCGAGAATATCAAAAACCAAAGCGAAAAGGCCATCATGATAGAGACCGCAAATGGTGCGCGGTCGGTTTGAGTCACTTCTGTTTCTGCGTCGGCATCTGCTCCTACCCGTACCCTTTGTTGTTTGACATCGCGCTGAGCGCTCCGGGCCTGCGATAGAACTTCTCGGCTGACATTCACCGAGGCAAGGGCGCGATCGAGTTGTAAGTCATTCTCGGCTTGTTGAGCGGCCGAGATGAGCGTTCGAGCCTGTAGATTCTCCGACCAATACTCAATCTCACCTGTCGCATCATTTACAATGAACGCCGCGAATAGGACTTGCGGACCCTCTTCCGTATCGACCAGCTTTTCACCTAAAAGATAAGGCGCCAGCTCTGCGCTATCTGAAACGGGTGGTGGAATCTCCACAAAATCTTGTCGAGGCAGTAGGCCTGGATTGCCCCCGGCTTGCTCAAAGGCTTCACTAACGCTCGCACCCGCCTCTATGGCATCATCGAAGGCTTCGAGCTTTTCGCTGGGGCTATCATCAAGAATTGCGATCGGGTCGACCATGGCGCGGGCCAGTTCGGCCTCGCCATCGGAAAGATGCTCCCGCAGAGCTTCGGTGAAGGCGTCGCCTTGCTCAATCACCGTAAAGTACCGGGTCGGTTGAGAGTTTTGTGCAAAGGTCGGGGCGAGGATGAATATCCCTAGGATGACCGGCGTGAATAACAGGCCGAGCCAGAACCCCCAGGCTGAGACATATCCCAAATAGTCACGCCGAGTGACGAGATAAGTGGACCGGATCATGCGGCATCCCTCCCCTCAGCCGCGTCGGCGGCGAGTGTGTCGGTTAGGTCTTGCGCTTCAGCCTCACTGACCAAGGACACAAAGACATCGCGCAAACGCGCTTCTTGAGGCGTAAAACTGGTAATTGGCGCCCCCAAATCGATTGAGGCGCGCAATGCGTCCTGCGAACTCTGGTCGGGTTTCAGGCTCACCCGCCAATGATCGCCATCTTGTTGCGTTTCGAACCCAGCTGGCGCGAGGGCGGTACTGAGATCAAATCCATCTGCCACGCCGATATGGACCGCCCGCCCAAGCGCGGCGAATCCTTCTTCGAGCGTACCGTCAAAGACTTTTCGGCCGCGCGCCATCATCACGATTTTCTCACAGAGGCGTTCAGCGTGTTCCATAACATGGGTGGAAAACACAATGGTGGCGCCGCGTTTGTGTTCATCAATGATCAGGTCTTCCAGCGCCTGCTGATTGACCGGGTCAAGGCCGGAGAAGGGCTCGTCTAAGATCAAAAAATCTGGTCGATGCGCCAAAGCCGAGAGAATCTGAACTTTTTGCGCCATGCCTTTGGAGAGTTTGGTCACCCGGCTGCGCCCAAAGTCGCCCAAGCCCATCATGTCCAATAACTCATCAGCACGCGCTTTGGCAGCGCTATGGCTCATGCCTTTAAGGCGGGCAAAATAGGTGATGATCTGACGCGGGCTCATCTTTTTGTAGAGGCCGCGTTCTTCCGGCAGGAAGCCCACGCGTTTTAATGATTCCAAATTTGGCCGCGACCCGAGCAGTGAGACCTCACCGCGATCTGGGGATAATACGCCAAGCGCCATGCGCAGGCTTGTAGACTTGCCAGCTCCGTTTGGACCTAGAAATCCGACGATCGAGCCTTTCGGAACCTCGAAATCGAGATCGCGCACGGCCTGGAAGCTCCCAAACCACTTGCTCACGCCAGTCATTTTGAGGGGTGTTTCACCGCTCATACGCCCATCTCCCGCATCAATTCTTCCGTTTATCGATATGTAGGATGCTTCTTTTGACCGACTAGGCTTGCCAAGCCCTTAAAGAGTCAACAGGATGTTCATATGAAGACGCCGCTAAATCCTTTGCAACGGGATTTGGTCGTCGCCCGGGGGATAGAGCCACGTAGAAAACGTGAAGACACTCTCCACCAAGCGAGGGCCAATCCTTGTGTGCCTGAACACTCGTCAAGCGGGTGTAACGGCACGGAGACGCTCGCCTCGATCGAGCGCGCCTTGCTGCGCCTGGCGTCAGGAACTTATGGCGTCTGCGTCTCTTGCGGCGCCGAGATCAGTTTGAAACGCCTAGAGCACAACCCTGCGGTGGAAACGTGCCATCGCTGCGACGGCACGGTCACGCTCAAAGCGCATTAAGCGCTTGCAACAGATCAGCGCTCAAATCGCCCGCATCTTCAAGACCCACCGACAGCCGGATCCAGCTCTCGTCGAGTCCCATTTCGGCCTGCTCCTCTTCTGACAACGCGCGATGCGTCGTCGAACATGGGTGGCAGGCGAGGGATTTGGTATCCCCAAGATTGTTGGAGATATCGACCAATTCCAGACTGTTGAGCACTTTAAACGCGTCCGCGCGTGCGCCATTGACGGAAAACGCAATCAATGTGCCGCCCGACGCCATTTGTTTCTTGTGGACGTCATAGTCGGGGTGATCGCTGCGGCCAGGGTAGCGTACGGCTTGGATATTGGGATGGTCCGCAATTGCATCTGCAATCTGAGCCGCATTGGAACAGGCCTGACGTACGCGCAAATCAAGGGTTTCCAGACCTTTCAAAACCACCCAGGCATTGAAGGGCGAAGCCGCGGGCCCCGTATGGCGGAGCCAAGGGTCGATCTGGTCTTCGATAAATTCGCTTTGGCCAAGAATAGCGCCGAGCAAGACTCTGCCTTGGCCATCCATATGCTTGGTCGCGGAATAGACGGCGATGTCGGCGCCAAGCTCCAATGGCTTTTGTAGGATTGGCGTTGCGAACACATTGTCGACCACCAAAAGCGCACCTGCAGCATGCGCCAATTCAGCAACGGCGGCGATATCGACCGCCTCCAATAGCGGATTGGAGGGACTTTCAATCAGCACCAATCGCGTTGGCTTAGACAAAGCGCGCTTCCAAGCGTCCAGGTCGTTGCCATTTACGAATTCTGTCTCCACGCCATAGCGGGGGAGGATGGTTGAGCAAATGTGTCGGCAAGATCCAAAAAGCGCATTCGCCGCAACCACTCGGTCGCCAGCGCTGCACGGTGCAATCATGGCCGATGATATCGCTCCCATGCCAGAGGCGGTGATGCGGCAGGTTTCCGCACCCTCCAATGCCGCCAATCGCTCAGCGAGCATCTGATTGGTTGGATTGCCATAGCGCGAATAAACATAGCCCTCTTCGTCTCCAGCCATGCGCGCGGCGGCCTGCTCGGCATTGTCGTAGGCATAGCCAGACGTCAGATACATGGCTTCGGAGGTTTCCCCGAATTGCGAGCGCATCGTCCCTTCACGCACCAGTTTGGTGGCGAGAGCCCAATTATCACTGCGCTTATTCATAGCGAAATCCTTTGCATTCGAGGCGCATCGTCATAAGCCTTAGCAGGTGAAGGGATCAAGCCATGGCTGATGGAAAACCTGGTGTTTTGGCAGACCGCGCGCTTGCCGCGCTGTTTGAAAGCGGGGCGATCAAATCGCTGAGCGCTTTAGATGATGACCAGATTCAGCCTGCCAGTTTAGATTTACGGCTTGGTTTCGAGGCGCATCGTATTCGCGCGAGTTTCCTGCCCGGGGGGCGGAGCGTCGCAGATACTTTGGCCGAGCCGGGCACTGAATTGCATCGTATTGAACTCACCCCAAAAGGCGCGGTGCTGGAAACGGGCTGTGTCTATGTGGTGCCGCTTCAAGAGCGCTTGCGCCTGCCCGCAGGTGTTTCTGGACGGGCCAATCCGAAAAGCTCTACGGGTCGGATCGACGTCTTCACTCGAGTTGTTAGCAATCGCGCCAAAGCCTTTGACGATGTGCCGACCGGCTATTCAGGTCCGCTCTGGTTGGAGATCAGTCCACGCACATTCCCAATCCTGGTTCGGCCCGGCGATCGATTGGCGCAGCTTCGACTGCGCAACGAGCAAAGCCAGGATGTGACGGAAAAAACGGTTTCCATCGATCTCGACCAAGCGGATGGCGTACCCGTCGGCTGGCGCGCCAAGCGCCATGGTGGGCTGATTGATCTGCGCGGCATTGGCCAGCATGAGGTTCATGAATTTTGGGAACCGCTTTATGCGCGCAATGGGCGGCTGATCCTGGATCCCGAAGAATTCTATATCCTTGCCAGCCGCGAGACCGTGAAAGTCCCTGCGGGAAAAGCCGCCGAAATGGCGCCGATTGCGCCCGAACTTGGTGAGTTTCGCGCGCATTATGCCGGTTTCTTTGATCCGGGTTTTGGCACCAATCAAGGCGGCAGTCGCGCGGTCTTAGAAGTTCGATCACGCGATGTGCCCTTTGTGCTCGAGCACGGCCAACCCGTGGCCAAACTGGTTTATGAGTCCATGGCTTCAAAACCCAATGCGCTATATGGCGGCAAGACCAGTAATTATCAGGGCCAGGGCCTGAAACTTTCAAAACATTTCGCCCGACCTGATTGAGCCAAGCGGCTGCGTGTGCGATAGCGGCGCCCCATGTTTGGCTTTTTTGAACGACGCTTAGATCCATTCCCCGAGACGCGCACAGGTATGCCGCCTGCGCGCTTGTGGTCGTTCATCTCGCACTATGTCGCTGATGCGCGTCCGTGGTTATTGGGTATGGCGGTTCTATCCGCTTTGCTCGGCGTGGCAGAAGTCATGCTTTTTGGCTTTCTGGGGCAGATCATTGATTGGCTGGCGGTCGCGCAACCAGATACGTTCTTAGAGGATTATGGCCTGCTGCTTATTGGCATGGTGGCTGTGGTCATCTTTGCCATGCCGCTTGGACATTACATTTGGGGTCTGATCGTTCATCAAGTCATGTATGGCAATCTGCCGATGAGCGCGCGCTGGCGAATGCATACTTACTTGCTCGGTCAATCGATCGGATTCTATTCGGATGAGTTTGCCGGCCGGGTCGGCGCGAAGGTCATGCAGACAGCCCTCGCGGTGCGGGAAGTGATGATAAAATTGCTCGATGTGCTCGTCTATACGGGCGTCTTCTTCATCACTATGGTCGTGCTCGTCGCCAGCGCTGACATTCGTCTGGCCGCGCCGCTGGGGCTGTGGCTCGCTTGTTATATTGCGCTTATTTGTTGGTTTGTGCCGCGTCTGACCAAAGTCGCGGAAGCGCAGGCCGATGCGCGATCGGATATGACCGGGCGGATAGTCGACTCCTACACCAATATCGCGACGGTCAAGCTATTCGCGCATGCGGGGGGTGAGCGCGCCTATGCTCGCGCCAGCATGCGGGACTTTCTCGGCACCGTTTATGACCAGTTCCGTCTGATCACCGCGTTTTACTCTCTGGTCCATTTGAACAATGCGATTTGCGTCCTGACAATTGGCGGTCTCGGTATCATGTTCTGGATGGATGGCGCTGTGACGGTCGGTGCCATCGCCGTGGCCCTGGGCTTGGCTTTGCGCATTGTCGGGATGTCGCAATGGGTGATGTGGGAAGTCTCTGCCCTGTTTGAGAATATTGGTGTGGTCTATGATGGCATGACCATGATGTCCAAGCGCCGTGCGGTAGAAGACGCGCCAGACGCCAAAACGCTCGAGATCAGCAAGAGCGACATTCGGTTCGAGAATGTTGGGTTCCATTATGGCAAAGAGAGCGGCGTCATCGAAAAACTCGATTTGAGTGTCGCAGGCGGCGAGAAAATCGGTCTCGTCGGCCGGTCTGGTGCGGGCAAATCGACTTTGGTGAACTTATTGCTGCGCTTCTATGATGTCGAACGTGGGACGATCACGATTGATGGCCAGCCGGTCAGCCAGGTCACCCAAGCGTCTTTGCGACAAAATATCGGCATGGTCACGCAGGACACCTCGCTGCTTCACCGTTCCATCCGAGAGAACATTATGTATGGTGTCCCAGATGCGACGGACGAGCAAGTTTGGGCGGCCATTGAACGCGCCGATGCAGCGGATTTTATTGGTGACTTAGAAGATGCCAAAGGCCGGACGGGGTTGGATGCGCAAGTCGGTGAGCGCGGTGTGAAACTCTCTGGTGGTCAGCGCCAGCGCATTGCGATTGCGCGGATCTTTCTAAAAGATGCACCAATCTTGGTGCTCGACGAGGCCACTTCGGCTTTGGACTCCGAGGTCGAAGCGGCGATCCAACAAAATCTGTTTCATTTGATGGAAGGCAAAACCGTGATTGCGATTGCGCACCGCTTGTCAACGATCGCGGCGATGGACCGCCTGGTTGTTTTGGACAAAGGCAGCGTCAGTGAAATGGGCACGCATGATGAGTTGCTGCTAGCGGGTGGCTTGTATGCCGACCTATGGGCGCGTCAGTCAGGTGGGTTTCTTGCGGGTGCAACCAGTGCGGCGGCAGGGTAGAGGTAGATTGAGCAACTCGATCGGCTTTAGAATGAAGATTAAAATGCGCGACTGTATTGTAAGATCGTACGGGTTGGCTACACGCGCAGTATTTATTGCTTATAAAAATTATGCTGATAGCAGTATCGAACGGGACAAGAGCACAGTTCCATGTTTGCCATTTCACGAGGCTCAACATAGATGAAGCCGAATTTAGAATTCAAGTTTCAACGCGCGTTTTCCGTTTTTTGAAAAAGTGGGGTAGGAAATGACCGAAAAGTTCGGGTTTGTCGTTCCTCTGAGAAACCGAGCCACCGCCCAAAATTGGGATACAACACTTAGTCTCTGTATTGAGACCTTGCAGTCGATTTCAAGACAGACGCGAGCACCATGCGATGTGATCTTGGTCGCCAAGGAATTTCCAGACATCGAGCTACCGTCCAACGTAACGGTCATTCGGTCAGATTTTCCCGATCCCAATCTTAATTGGAGAGACCAGCACACCGATAAATATACAAAAATAAAAATGGGTTTGGTTGAACTTCGAAAGCGTGATTGCCCGTACTATGTGATGAAGTTTGACGCCGACGACCTTGTGAGCGACTCACTGGTTCCATGGGTTTTGTCTGACAATAACCGGCGAGGCTATCTTGTAGACAATGGCTATCGCCATACGGGAAGACTGTATGATGCGGTAAAAACCGACTTCTATAAGCAATGCGGTTCATCTGTTATTCTGTACACAACGCCCGATAAGATGCCGGCGGACATGTCTGATGAGCGTGAATATGATTTGCTCACCCTAGGCCACAATATCGCCGAATCCACCTTTATTGAGCGAGAAACACCGTTGGCGAAAGTGACCTTTCCTTCTGTTGTTTACAGATTGGGTCATGGCGAAAATATTACCGCTCATTTCCGAGCCTTGGAAGCATCGGGCGAAGTCGCTGCCAACTGGAAATGGCACGTGGGCAACTATCTCAGAATGATCCAAAACGTCCCGCGATCACTGCGCAAAAATGAATTGGAGCGGGAATTCAAAGGGAGAAGCTGGTCCAGATGATGTGTGCGTATGCTGCACTCTCATTCAAGTCGCTTCCTTAGTACGCTCTGTTTCTCCAACTTCGAGCGTGACCCAATGACAAAGCCCTAAGTGACAGGTCTATCAACCCGCTATTAACCAACATTGCGGAAGACAGAAAATCTACCTTAAGTAGTATTTTCTGGAGACCCTGAGGCCTCAATGCGGGACGTTTTGCCCTCATTTTTGATCGCGATTGGCGTCATAGCCACGATTGCGATGTGGGAGCTTGCCCCACCGGAGTCTGGTACCGTGATTGCGGTGTTAGGACCGAACGCAACCCTCAGACAAACTGTCCACGAAACCGACGCATATTTGGTGCGCGAAAGCCGCTTACCGAACGCGTATGTGTTGTATAGCCGCGCCCCAGACTTTCCGGCGCGATTGCGCCGTGCTGGCGCCATTCTCGTTTTGGATTCGGCCTATGCCGGAGCCTGCATGTCTTCCTCCCAGGAGCCAACGCGTACCCCGATAAGCGCGCGCTCATCGTCAATTTGAAAGAACACAATATGATGAAACTTCTCAGCTCCCATGCCGGACCAGCGCTGTCGAAATTGCAGCAACAAACGACCAAAGGCATCGCCTTTGCGCTTTGGGCACATTTGCCCATCGTTTTGGGATTGGGCCTCTATATCGGGTCACCAAATCTTTGGCCCAGCCTCGCCATTTCAGCCGGTTTAGCGGGCGCTGCGACTTTTGCCGTGATGACCTCTGTGACCACATCGGCCACGCGCTGTCTGGTGGCGTCTTGCTATACAATGCAAGCGGCGGCTCTGGTCTTTTTGTGCAGCGGGCACCCCTGGCAAATCGACATGCATATGTATTTCTTTGCGGCATTGGCGATCAGCGTTGCAACTTTCGACTTGAAAGCGGTATTGGCCGCGGCGGGCGTCACGGCCCTGCATCATCTGGCGCTCAATGTGATTGCCCCAGCTTGGGTCTTTCCCGGCGGTGCGGACTATGCCCGCGTACTTCTTCACGCGACCATTGTGATCATCCAAACGGCGGCTTTGTTGACCCTGATCTACAAATTGCATGAAGCGATTGCGAGTTCGGAAGAGAAGTCGGCTGAGGTGGCAAAAGCGCGGGAGACCCTGGAACAAGAGAATTTGCAACGCCAGGACATGGTTCAACGCCTCGCCAATGCGCTTTCTGGATTGGCCGCAGGTAATCTAACTATGCGGATGAATACTGAATTCTCCGGCAGCTTCGAAAAATTGCGGACGGATTTCAACACCTCAGTGGAATCTCTGGAACAACTGGTGGGGCAAGTTGTCGAGCAGACAGTGAGTATTCGCGGCGATGCTGCCGAGATCAATCAAGCCTCAACGACACTGTCTAACCGGACCGAAAATCAAGCGGCGAGTTTGGAAGAAACCGCCGCGGCTCTGGATGAAATCACCGTCACCGTAGAAACGACGGCAAAAGGGTCGAAAGAGGCCAATGAATTGGTGCTCGCCACTCATAGTCGCGCGCAAGAAAGCGGCGAAGTGGTCAAAGACGCGGTCAAAGCCATGAGCGAGATCGAAGCCTCATCTGCGAAAATTGCCGATGTCGTGTCGGTCATCGATGAAATCGCCTTCCAGACCAACCTCCTGGCGCTCAATGCCGGCGTAGAAGCGGCGCGCGCGGGCAGTGCCGGCAAGGGCTTTGCCGTCGTCGCAACCGAAGTTCGAACTTTGGCGCAACGCTCATCCGAGGCGGCGCAAGAGATTAAGAAGATCATTTCCCTCAGCCAATCGCATGTTGAAAACGGCGTCACACTGGTCGGACGTGCGGGCACTGAGCTTGACGAAATCGTCCAGCAAGTCACCAGCTTCTCTGATCTGATTGGTCATATCAGCACCGCCACCCAAGAGCAGGCCACAGCGCTTGGTGAGGTCAATTCTGCGGTCAATCAAATGAACCAAATCACACAGCACAATGCCGCCATGGCAGAAGAAACGACAGCGGCCAGCTATTCCCTATCATCCGCTGCCGGCACGCTGACGGAGATTGTCCAACGCTTCAAGACAAGCAGCTCGACAGCTGGCGCGACCACGCCTGCGGCACTGATGGGGAAGGTGGCTTAGGGACCACTTAGAGTCGCTTGGGTTTCGGGCCTGTTATAAGTAAGATGGTGGGCCCGGAGGGACTTGAACCCCCGACCAGACCGTTATGAGCGGTCCGCTCTAACCAACTGAGCTACAGGCCCTTACCATCAAGGCTGTTCAATTATGAACGGACGCATAAAACGCCAGACTTGATCTCGCCGCAATGGCGCAATTCAATAGAGACTGCAAGTTTTTTGATCCGAACGGAGGGTTGCATGAGAAAGTTGAAGAAATCGCATTTAATGCTGGGTCTGTCCGGCCTGGCTTTGGTCACCGTGACGGCCTGTGGTGGGGGTTCGCAAGAGGCTGAGACGGCGCCGGCAGATGCGCCAGCGGCTCAGGTCAGCGCGGCGCCAGCGCCGACGGTGACACCGAATGCGGACCCGATTGAAACCACCCATCCCAACTCCATCCAACCGGAGACGACGCTGAGCATTTCCGCTCAAGGCTCGGTCGAGCGCGCGCCTGATATCGCCTTTTTGAATGCCGGGGTCCAAACCCAAGGCGAAACCGCACAGGCGGCGATGAGCGCCAATGCCACGGCCATGAATGGCGTGTTTGATGCGCTGGCGGCGGCAAATGTCGATCGCAGCGATATGCAGACGTCGAATTTTTCGCTGCAGCCGCAATATGACTATTCCAACCGTTCAAATGGCCAACCTCCGAGGCTGACCGGCTATCAAGCGTCCAATCAGCTGACGGTGCGCGTGCGGGATTTGGAAAGCCTTGGCGAAACCATGGATGCGCTGGTTTCCGCCGGTGGCAATACATTTAATGGTCTGCGTTTCGCGCTTGAAGATGATCGGGCGGCGAAGAATGCGGCGCGAGACCTGGCGATGAAAGAAGCGATTTCGCGGGCGGAACTTTATGCCGCCGCGTCTGGCTATGAAGTGGCCCGGGTCGTGACCATCTCCGAGAGTGGCGGATACGCGCCGCAGCCTATGGCAATGATGGCGGAGGCTCGAAGCATGGATGTCTCCACGCCGATAGCCTCTGGCGAAGTTGGCTATTCGGTCACCGTGAACGTGACATTCGAATTGAGAAAGCCCGCTAATTAGCGGGCTTTCCAACGCAACTTTATTCTACGCTAATCTACGCTTTAAGGCGTCGAGGGCTTAATAGGCCGCACTCGGCGTCTTAATTTCATTATGCTCGTCCATCAGCGCGACTTGTGGCTTATGTTGACGCGCGAGTTCCGCGTCCATTTGCACAAAAGCGGCGATGACCACACGGTCACCGAGCGCGAATTTGCGGGCAGCCCCGCCATTCACGCCAATGGTGCGAGAGCCGCGCGGGGCTTCGATCGCATAGGTTGAGATCCGCTCGCCATTGGTAATGTTCCAAATGTCCACGCGCTCATGTGGGAGAATGCCGGCAGCATCTAAAAGGTCTTGGTCAATCGACACCGAACCTTCGTAATATACGTCGCACTGCGTCACAGTTGCCGCGTGCAATTTGCCCTTCAACATGTTGACCAGCAAAGCTCGCCCTCCCTATCGAAAATCTACGTGGCAGGCCTCGCCTGCTATGCATATATGGGTACTGCTTGCCCCCGGGTAAAGGCTTTTTGTGCAGTGCAAGAGCGGTGCTAAAAGCACAAAAATGAGACGACGGGAAGAGGTCTGACCGCGTTGTCATCAGGCGCTTGTAATTATTACGATTATTAACCTTAGGTGACGCCGTGCAATTGCCCGGTTTCGAGGTTGAGTTGTACGGTCAAATCATTGTGATCTTGTGCGGCTGCGAGATTTTCCAGCGGTGTCATGGCGGCTTTCAATAGATGGTAGTCGCGATCATCGCCAATCACCCCGCCTGACGCCGAAATCGAAGTCAATGTGTGCTTGATGGTCGGCGTGTCATCCTCGATGGCGTAACGTCGCTCATAGATAATGGTTACAGCCCCCGGCAAGGCCGCGAAGCGCAGGGCTTTGACCCAGTCTGCGCTCATTCGAGTGGGCTTCCAAGCAGACTCATCGTTTCGCGCAAGAGCGGGCCGATTTCTGTGTTGAGGACCAGATCGGCATAGACGTCATGCTCAGTCTCCTCGCGATTGATGATGATATATTTCGCGCCATGCTGTTTCGCGATGAGCGGGATATTGGCTGCGGGATAGACCACCAAAGACGACCCGAGCGCGATCATCAGATCGCAGGATAAGGCTTCACTTTCGGCAATGGCCATTTGTTTTTCTGGCATGGCCTGTCCGAACGAAATCGTCGCAGATTTCAACAAGCCACCGCAAAAGTCGCAAGTCAGATCCTCTTTCGCTTCCCAGCGCGGACGCAAGGCCTCGTACTCATGGCGCTTCCCGCAATTGAGACATTTGGCGTAGGACGCATTGCCATGGACTTCGATGACTTTCTCGTCCGGAACGCCGCCATCTTGATGCAGATTGTCGACATTCTGAGTTACCACGCGGGTCACCTTGCCCATTTCGACCAGTTTGGCGATGGCGAAATGGCCAGCATTGGGGGCAGCCCCTGTCCAGCCGGCTGTCCGTTCGAAAACCCGCCGCCATCCCTCTTTGCGCGCCTCAGGATCGGCGACGAAGTCTTGAAAGTAAATGGGTTTCATCTTTGACCAGACGCCGCCCGGAGAGCGAAAATCTGGGATTCCGCTTTCGGTGGAAATACCGGCGCCAGTGAAGATCACGACGCGGTCGGCCGCATCGATATGATTGGCGAGAGACTGTGCTTCATCCATGCGCTGACGCTAACCGAGCGGCGAAAGCCCGCCAACCGAAAAATATAAGAATGAATGAGCTTTCGGGGATCTCCCGCGCGGTCAAGCCTTGGCGGCGGCGGTCTGGGCGTCCAGTATGCGTTCAAATCAGGGGAGCAAAAAGAATGATCAAAAAGATCCTCGCCGGGCTAGCCACGCTGATCGCAGTTTTGGCCATCGCGGCTGCGATTTACACTTGGGACCCGCTCCCACAAAACCCAAGTGCCGACATCTTGGCCGCGAAGGCTGCGAATTATGAGGTTGAGATTATTCGCGACAATTGGGGTGTTCCGCACATTTACGGGCAGACCCATGCCGACACGGCCTTCGGCGTCGCTTATGCGCACGCTGAAGATGACTATGAAACGATCCAAGATGTCGTCGCCGCGACGCGAGGTGTGCTCGCGCGCTATAAAGGTGCGTCCGCTGCCCCGACCGATTATATCGTCGCGCTATTGGATGTGTGGGGAACCGTCGACCGGCGTTATGAGACGGATGTTCCCGCGGATATCAAAGCCATTGCTGAAGCTTATGCGTCCGGACTAAACCTCTATGCGGCCGAACATCCCGACGAGACTTGGGCAGGCCTCGCGCCATTTACAGGGCAAGATGTGGTCGCCGGTTTCATATTCAAAACGCCCTTCTTCTACGGTTTTGATGAGACATTGCAGGCTTTGTTCGCCGAAGAACGTGATGCACCGCTGGCCGTGGATCCGAGCCAACGCACCTGGTTCTTACATCCCAGCATGAATACGGAACGCGGCTCCAATGCCTTCGCGGTCTCGGGCGAGCGAAGCGGGGATGATGTGACCCGTTTGCTGATCAATTCACACCAACCAATGACGGGCGCCGTGGCCTGGTGGGAGGCGCATATCGTGTCGGAAGAAGGGCTCGATATTACCGGCGGACTATTTCCCGGCACGCCGGTCATTCTGCATGGCTTTAACCGCCACCTTGGCTGGGCCAATACGGTCTCCAAGCCCGATCTAACGGACATTTACCGCCTGACGTTAAATCCCGACAATCGCGATCAGTATCAATTAGATGGTGAATGGCGCGCCTTCGAAGAGTCGACGGCAACCTTGCGGGTCAAACTGTTTGGACCGTTCGCCCTAAAGGTTCGTCGTCCCGTTCGACGCACCGAGCACGGGCCGGTGATCGAGGCGGTGCACGGCACTTATGCGGTACGATATGCCGGCATGGATGAGGTGCGTCAGTTGGAACAATATGTGCGGCTCAATCTGGCGGCGAATTGGGACGATTTTAGTACGGCCATGGGTCTGAATGCGCTGCCAAGCATTAACTATGTCTATGCCGACAAAGACGGGACGATCGCCTTCATTCATAATGGCCAATATCCGGCGCGTTCGCCAGATTGGGATTGGCAAGCCGATTTACCTGGAGATCGGTCTGATCTGATTTGGCAAGATTACATTCCCTATGCCGAAGGCCCTAAGCTGGTGAATCCTGCCTCTGGCTTTATCTATAATGCGAATAATACGCCCTATCGCGCCACTGACGGTGCGGACAATCTCAGCCCCGGGGATTTCCCAGACTGGCTGGGTTTGCAAACGAATGAAACCAATCGTTCTTTGCGCATTCAGGATCTGACGGATGGGACGCGCCTGATGACCCGCGACCGCCTGCTCGCGATCAAGTTTGATGATGCTTATTCCAACAGCTCCGAAGCAAGTGACTTTTTGGCTCAAGTTTTAGCCCATGATTGGACGTCCGCACCCGAGATGGCCGAAGCTGTCGCGCATTTGCAAGCTTGGGATCTGCGCACAAATATCGAGAACCGGCATGCCGCCTTGGGAGTGCTGACAGTCTTGCGGCATGTCACCGGCCAATTCACCGGCGATTATGGCCCCGCGCCACCTGAAGCCTTTCGCGAGGCGGTCGACTTGTTACAGACCAATTACGGACGGATCGATCCGGAATGGGGAGAGGTCAATCGTCTTCTGCGCGGTGAAACAGACTTACCCGTAAGTGGAGGACCGGACATATTGCGCGCCATCTATCCGGCGGACATGCGCGATGATGGAAAACTGTATGCCAATGCCGGTGACACTTGGATTGCTTTGGTGGAATGGGCCGCTGATGGCGAACAATCCGCGGACGTCATTCACCAATATGGTGCGGCGACGCTGGATGAAAGTTCGACGCATTATGATGACCAAGCCCCATTATTCGCGAATGAGGAATGGCGACCGGCTTTGCTGACGCGTGCGGAGGTCGAAGCGAATGCGACCCGTACCTATCGGCCTGGGCGTTAATCGAACGCCCGGCCCCAGGCCTGGACATCTGCCACGAATAGGTCAGGCGCTTCCATCGCGGCAAAATGGCCGCCATGATCCATGTCTGTCCAATGGGTTAGATTATAGGCCCGCTCACACCAGGAGCGCGGCGGGGGCGTGTAGATTTTTTCGCCCGGGAAATTGGCAAAGCCCGTTGGTGTTTCGCAGCGCTGGCCTTCCGGCAGGTTCGGCCCGCCTTCGCCAAAGAAGGCGGCATAATACCAAACCGACGTCGCAATGGCGTCATTGACCAGATAGATCATCACATTGGTGAGCAATTGGTCTTTGGAATAGACACTGAATAAGTCATCATTTTTCAAGTCCGACCAGCCATGGAACTTTTCAAGAATCCAGGCCGCCGTCCCCATCGGGCTGTCCATGAGGGACATGGCGAGCGTTTGCGGCTTGGTGGCTTGCTGCATGAAATAACTTCCGCCCAATTGCATTGCCGCTTGCGTATGCTGAATCCAAGCTAGCTCTTCGTCACTTTGCGGAGTCGATGGCGTCGGTCGGAACCCGATCATATTGAGGTGGATGGCTTTGCAGCCGCCTTTTTGGTTGTGCGTGCCGTGGTCAAAGCCAATCCACGACGTGACCATGCCGCCCCAGTCGCCGCCTTGGGCGAGATAGGTGTCATAGCCGAGCACGTCTTGCATCAATGTGTTCCAAAGCTTGGCGGTGGCGCGCTGTCCAAGCGGCGCTGACGGTTTCCCGGAAAAGCCATATCCGGGCAGTGAGGGAATGATGAGATCAAAGGCGTCTTCGGCCTTACCACCATGCTGGCTTGGATAGGCCAGCGGACCGATCGCATCGAAGAATTCATAAAAAGAGCCAGGCCAGCCATGCGTGATCAATAGGGGGCGCTGTCCATTAGCTTCGCCAACAATGTGCATGAAATGGATGGGTAAGCCGTCAATTTCGGCGATGAAATGGGGATAGCGATTGAGGTCTGCTTCGGCGGCGCGCCAATCATAATCCGCCAACCAATAGGCTTGGATGTCTTTCATTACCGGCGTCGACATACCGAGTTGCCAGTCTGGAAGGCCCTGCGGTTCTGGAAACCAGGCATAAGCCTCTACCCGCCGCCGGATCTCGTCCAGCTTTGCTTGTGGAACATCGATCTGAAATGATTTGACCATAATAAGACGCTTCCTCCGAGGCTGATCGGAGGGTGACGTAGATCATGAATTGGTCAAGTAGGAACGCCGCGTTAGGGACTAAACGCCTGCATTTGTCATGGCGTCGCCGACATCTTCGGAAATGCCATTCCACTTGTCGCCGGTATTGCTGCCAGTGGTTCCGATCGCGCCGATCAAGGCGACAGTCATCAGACCTAAGATCAATCCGTATTCAACGGCGGTTGCCCCAGAATCATTGGTCGCGAAACGCGTTGTCCAATCGCGGAGTGTGTTCATCTCAAGCCTCATCCCTGCAAGCTAACGCATCGAAAAGCGGGAGGTCGGCGGCCGGTGCGGGGTAGGTGTGTAACTCTGTTGGGGGCACCCAAGCGAGCTTTTGACCTTCCAGCGGGATCGGCGATCCGCCCCATTTCTTCAGCCCGAACAATGGCATGAAAAGATGAAAGGAATCGTAAGTATGGCTGGCAAATGTTAACGGAAACAGGTCGCTTTCAGTAACCGTGATGGCCAGTTCTTCTTGTAATTCGCGCGCCAATGCTTGCTCAGGGCGTTCATTTTGTTCGATTTTCCCGCCAGGAAATTCCCAAAGCCCAGCCATGGCTTTGCCTTCAGGGCGCTGAGCCAAAAGGATGTTTCCTTCCTCGTTGTACAGAGCTGCAGCCACAACATAGACCACCTTCATGTCCGATAAGCTCCGTTAATATCGACATAGGCATGGGTGAGGTCGCACGTATAAAGCGTGGCCTGTCCGGCGCCGACACCAACATCGACGCGAATGTGAATATCAGGTTGGGAAACGACGGCCGTCGCGGCGTCCTCATCATAATCCTGCGCGCGCGCCCCACCTTGCGCCACGGCGACATCACCAAACCAGATCGACAGTCGCTCCAGGGCGACCGGTTGTCCGGATTTTCCAGTCGCCATAACCACCCGCCCCCAATTGGCATCATTCGCGGCGAGGGCTGTCTTGACCAAAGGGCTGTTGGCGATGTCGGCGGCGATAATGCGCGCCGAGGCATCGCTTTCCGCGCCGGTGACATCGATGGTGATAAATTTGCTCGCCCCTTCGCCATCCTTGACGATCTGTAGGGCAAGATCGAGACAGACCTGCGTCAGCGCTTCGACCAGTTCGGTAAATCTCGGATCATCCTGAGCCGCAATTTCCGGTGACGCGTTTTGTCCAGTGGCGAAGACCATCAAACTGTCAGAGGTTGAGGTGTCGCTATCCACTGTAATCGCGTTGAAACTGGCATTGCACGCTTGTCGAAGGGCGGCGTCGAGTATGGCTGGCGTGGCTGCGATATCGGTGAACACATAGGCTAGCATGGTCGCCATATTTGGTGCGATCATACCTGATCCTTTGGCAATTCCAGCGAATTGCGCTGTCGTATCACCGATAGACGCCGAATGGCTTGCGCCTTTTGGATAAGTGTCCGTGGTCATAAAGGCTTTCGCACAGGCCAACCAGTCGGGCGATGCGAGCTGGCTCTGCAATGTCGGAACAATGCTGCCCACATAGTTGGGGTCGGGCAGGGGTTCTCCGATCACGCCAGTCGCGCCTAGAAAGCACTGCGTTTTTGGGACACCAAGATTGGCCACGATAGCGGCCAAAGTGGCGTCATTTTTTTCTTTGCCTTTGGGGCCTGTAAAAGCGTTAGAATTGCCTGAATTGACCACCAAGGCGCGAGCTTGGCCTTGTCCAACGCTCAGGGCTTCGCGGCACCAAGCGACGTCGGCAGAGGCCGTGCTCGACATGGTGAATACGCCTGCGGTCGTGGTGCCCGGGGCAAACTCGAATAAGAACACATCATCGCGGTCTAAGCCGCGCGCGGCGTAAAACCCCCGCGAGGCAGTGGCGGCGCGAACGCCTGCTATGACCGGCAAATCAGGGAATTGCGCGGGCGCAAAAGGAGAGGGTTTGAGCATTAGTCGTTTGTGTCGCTTGGTGTTTCAGAAGAAGCATCATCGGCAGAGGGTGCAGCCTCGGCGTCCTGCAAAATTTCGGCGGGGTCGCGCTGGCGGATGTCCGCGCTGAATCGCAGCTCGCGCAAAATGTCGCTGATCTGCGTAAAGGTCATAAATGTGATGATCTCTGGTCGCATCTCGGCCTTGGTTTTAGGCGGCGTGGTGCGGCGTTCATCAATCTTCAAAATCGTCCATCCGAGACCGGACTCGAACACTTCGGAAACCGTGCCCGTGACCGTGTTGCCGATCACAGCAGGATATGGATCCGGCAAATCATTCGGTGCGACCCAGCCCATATCGCCGCCTTCCAATCGCGTACGAATATCGGTGGAATGTTCCAAAGCAGCTTCGGCGAAGTCACGACCGTCGGTCAATTCGGCTAAGATTACGCGGGCCTCAGCTTCGGTTTCGACTGAGATTCGACGGACGCGGACTTGATCATCCAATTGCTGCAATTTGACCTGTTCTTCATACATTCGATCAATGGCTTCTTCGGTGACTTCCGTTGCAACCAAGTCCTCGACCAAAATGTTCCCGAGCAAGCGTTCACGCCCAGCGGCCAGGCGGCGCGAGGTCTCAGGACGTTCATGGAGACCGCGCCGGATGGCTTCCTGCGCCAATAAGCGCTGATCGATCAATTGTTCGAGAATTTGCGGAAAATCAGGATCTGACGGCCCAAAATCCGAACCGGCTTCGATCAAACCTTGGGCGACGGCCTCTAATTCGACATCTCGAATGTAAATCGCTTCGCCATTCACGACGGCGGCGGTGGCGCTATCAATCACGGGTGTCGTTACGGTTGGAGTCGGGTCTGAATCACAAGCACCCAACCCGACCAAAACCAAGGCTGAGATCAATGCAAATCCAAGAGAACCGTATTTATTGGGCATTTCTGGTCATCCTTTGACGCATTCGACTAATTGACACAGGTATGCGGCGTTCTTAAGTCCGCATGAGGTGGTGGTCGAGAGACTTGTTACGGGCGTATTTTCATATGCGTCCATATCCTAGAAAGAAATTCGTGATTTCTAGGGTCAATTCAAACAGTGTGGTATCTCCTACGATGTTGTCCGTAGCTCAGAAGATTTTCGGTTCCGTGAATGATCGCAAGCTCAAGCCTTTGCGACGCCGTGTGCAAAAGATCAATACATTAGAGCCGATGATTGAGGCGCTTTCGGATCAAGCCTTACGCGCCAAGACTGATGAGTTTCGCAAGCGTCTCGCAGACGGTGCGTCCCTCGATGATATTCTTGATGAAGCCTTTGCGGTGGTCCGTGAAGGCGCCAAGCGCTCGCTCGGCATGCGCCATTTCGATGTGCAATTGCTCGGCGGTATGGTGTTGCACAATGGCGCGATCGCCGAAATGCGGACGGGCGAGGGTAAAACCTTAGTGGCGACCCTGCCTGTTTATCTAAACGCACTCAGCGGCAATAGCGTTCACGTCGTGACGGTGAATGATTATTTGGCCGCTCGCGATGCAGAATGGATGGGCAAGCTATATGGCTTCTTGGGTCTGACCACTGGCGTCATCCGCGGCGAAGTTCCAGGCGGCGGCCGGATGTCGGACGAAGACCGACGGGCAGCTTATGCATGCGACATCACTTATGGCACGAACAATGAGTTCGGCTTCGATTATTTGCGCGACAATATGAAATACGCGCTGGATCAAATGGTACAGCGCGGGCACGCCTTTGCGATTGTAGACGAGGTCGACTCAATCCTGATCGATGAAGCGCGGACGCCTTTGATCATTTCCGGTCCAACCGACGATCGTTCTGAACTGTACCGAACGATTGATAAGCTCATCCCGGGCTTGGATGATGAGGATATCGATCTCGACGAGAAAATGCGTTCAGTGGTCTTCACCGAAGAAGGCCTCGAGAAGATGGAAGAGCGCCTGACTAAGGATGGGATTATTGAAGGGTCGCTTTGGGATCCATCAAACGTCTCGATCGTGCACCATTCGAACCAAGCGCTAAAAGCGCACAAACTGTTCCATCGCGACAAAGATTATATCGTCAAAGATGATCAGGTCATGCTGATCGACGAGTTTACCGGCCGGATGATGGAAGGCCGCCGTTTGTCAGAAGGTCTACATCAGGCGATCGAAGCCAAGGAAGGCGTCGATATCAAGCCTGAGAACCAGACATTGGCCTCGATCACCTTCCAGAATTATTTCCGCCTATATGACAAACTGGCCGGTATGACCGGCACGGCGATGACCGAAGCGTCTGAATTTGCGGACATTTATTCGCTGTCGACTTTTGAACTGCCCACCAATAAACCGATCCAGCGGATTGATGATGATGACGTCGTCTATCGGGTCGCGGGCGCGAAATATAAAGAGATTGTCGAAGAAGTGCGCGAAGCGCGCGCCAAAGGTCAACCGGTTCTACTCGGGACGGCTTCGATCGAAAAATCAGAAGTGGTCTCAACCTATCTGACCGCTGCGAAAATTCCGCATAAAGTGCTGAACGCACGACACCACGCGCAAGAAGCTGAAATCGTTGCCGATGCAGGTGTTCCTGGCGCGGTGACTGTCGCGACCAATATGGCTGGCCGCGGGACCGACATTCAGCTTGGCGGCAATTTCGAAATGCGCGTCGCGAAAGCGGTGCAAGAGCATGTCGAGAAAAAGGGCAGCGAACCGTCTGAGGGCGAGCTGCAATTGATCGAAGACCAAATCAAAGCTGAGGTTGAAGTCGCCAAAGAAAAAGCGCTGGCCGCGGGCGGCTTGTATGTGCTCGGCACAGAGCGCCATGAAAGCCGTCGGATCGACAATCAGCTGCGTGGCCGGACAGGTCGCCAAGGGGACCCGGGTAAATCGAAATTCTTCATTTCCGTCGATGATGACCTGATGCGAGTCTTCGCGGCTGAGCGCCTGAATTCGATTATGAAGGGCCTGGGGATCAAAGAGGAAGAGGGTATTACCCATCCTTGGATGAATAAGGCGATTGAAACCTCACAGAAGAAAATCGAAGCGCGTAATTTCGACATTCGGAAGAACGTTCTGAAATATGACGATGTGATCAATGATCAGCGCAAAGTGATCTTTGAGCAGCGCATCGACTTTATGCATGCTGACAGCGTGCTCGACGAAATTGAAGATATGCGCGAGCAAGTGATTGAGGGCATGGTCGCTCATCACATGCCAGAAAAAGCGCACGCCGAACTTTGGGATACAGAGGGCCTTCGTGAGCGATGCCTTGAAATGCTCGGCCTAGATTTGCCGATTGCCGAATGGGCCGGTGAAGAAGGTGTGGCGAACAAAGAAATCGCTGAACGCGTGCTCGAAGCGGCGAATATGGCCTATAATCAAAAAGCCGAATTGGCTGCAGATGGCCAATTCCGGATGATTGAGAAGCAAGTATTGCTGCAAGTGCTCGATGGGCGCTGGCGACAGCATTTGCAACAGATCGATCAGTTGCGTTCTGTCATTCACTTGCGCTCATACGGCCAGCGCAATCCGCTGAATGAGTTTAAAGAAGAAGCGTTCAAACTTTTCTATGACATGCTGTCTGAAATGCGGTTGGAGGTCACGCGCTGGCTGATGACAGCGCAAGTGCAACCGCCTCAGCCGCGCCCTGTTCCGGCTGCACCGCAACCGACATTTGAAACCAGTCTCGACCCGGACACAGGCGAAAACCAACAGCCAGGCACACCGCAAAATGTCGCCGAACAAGCGCCCCATTCTATGGTCGCGCAGGCAGAAGAAAGTTGGAAGAACACGCCAAGAAATGCGCCTTGCCCCTGTGGGTCAGGCAAGAAATACAAGCATTGTCATGGTTTGCTGACAGCGAATGTGAAGAACGCCTAAGGCGATCTCAAGACTGCCCTAAACTTTTCGTAATCTGAACAAGGCGAGACCGCGGTCTCGCCTTTTCTGTAAGCGACATACGCAGGCTCCGATAAAATTTTACACGAATCTGGAGACTGTCCATGACAGAACAATCCTCATCCGTCGCAGCAAGATCGACGTCCAAACTCACCGACTTTTTACCCCGGCGGTCCGCTGGACTTAAGCTTCTGCTCGTCTGTGCGCTCGCTGTGATCATGACCATACCGGCGATGCTCATTCACAATATTGTATATGAGCGCAGCAGCGGCTTGGATCTCGCTATCGCTCAAGTCAGCGAAACAGCAGGGGGGCAACAATCTGTATTGGGACCGGTGATCACGGTGCCATACTCGCACATGCCGGATCCCACTAAGCCTAATCACCTCGTCTATGGCATTGCGGTCGCGTTTGCCGAACGCGGAACGGCGGTATCGCAAGTGAACGTCGCAGAGAAGCGCCGCGGCATCCACACGATCCCCGTCTATGAGGCGCAAATTGATATGGCGGCGACGTTCTCGCCGACCGCCCTGCTTGAAGCGGTGCCCGAGCATGCGGTTCCGATTTGGTCTGATGCAAGACTGTTTGTCGGTGTGAGTGACACACGCGGCATCAAAGACGCGGTACAGGCGAGCATAGATGGCCGCTCAGTATCCATGGAGCCCGTCTCCCGGTCACTGAACGGAGACGGCTATTATCGCGTGCCGGCGGCGGGTGTGAAGCTCGCCGGTGGACGTTTAGACGGATTGGAGAATTCCGACTCTCCGTTCGACGTTCGCGTCAGCTTATTGCTGACCGGCGCGCAGCGATTGGCGGTTGGGCCCTTCGCCAAGGATACAACGCTGACTTTAAGTTCGAACTGGCCGAGCCCTAGTTTTGTTGGCGGCTTCCTACCCAATCAGCACAATGTCGGTGAAACAGAGTCCGGGTTCGAAGCCACCTGGCGCGTGCCATATATGGCGCGCGGCATTCCAGGCTCGGGACGCAACATCGACTTGAATATCATCACCGCCTGGAATCAGCATGATATGGCGATTCAGTTTATCAAAGAGGCCAGCCCTTATCAGAGCATCGAGCGGGCATTGAAATATGCTGCCATGTTTATTGGCTTCGTGTTTTTGGCTTATTTTTTGTTCGAAGCCACGAGCCAGAAACGGGCCCATCCCGCCCAATACATTTTGGTCGGCTTGGCGCAGGCAATATTCTATATGCTGCTCTTAGCTTTTTCCGAGCGTGTTGGCTTCGACATTGCCTTCTTAATTGCTGCGTCAATGACCGTTGGCGTGACAAGTCTGTATGCCGCAAACGTGTTTAGAGCGCGCAAATACGGTTTGCGAGCCCTTGGTATTATGGGCGGCATATATGCGCTGATCTATGTCCTGATGCGGGCAGAGAGCCAAGCGCTGCTCGCTGGTGCGTTGGCCAGTTTTGCCGCAATTGCGTTGACCATGTACCTGACCAGAAATGTAGATTGGTACGGCGACGATCACGCGGCCGAACCCGCTTAAGGGGTCCAGGGCCGCTCTTTCGGGAGCGGCCTTAATCTACGGTCTCGAACACAGCCTCAGGACGGGTCGCCAAATGTGTCGAGACATATTCTCTTAGCGCTAGCGTCAATGCATTTGCATCGCCTTCGAGTCGCTCTGGCGCAATGAGCGGGCCAAACGTCATTTCGAAAGAACTGCCGCGTTTGTTCAGCAATTCGTGGAACAGCGTAATGTCGCGGAGTTCACCGTTGAGCTCTGAGAATAAGTAGTACAGCCAGGAATTGGTCGCTTGAAGATTTAGGGGCTGGACCGGGGCTTTGTGTTTTCGCGCTAAGCTGACAACGGTCGGCATCCAATCCTGTTCGGTAAGGACACCGTCAATTTTCTTCGCCAATTTGCCAGACGGAAAAATGACGACGCATTTTTCTTCTGCAAACGCTTCCTTGGCGAGACGTAGAGTTTCGCGTGTTTTCGCGGGCGAGCGTTTGTCCATGACCCATTCCACCGGGATGAGCACATCGGAGAAACCGGGATTAACGCGCAGGGCATCCGCATTGGCAAAAAACACAATATCGCGGCGGACTTTGCGAAGCGCGTCCCATACAGCCACGCCATCGGCCAATCCGGTGGGGTGATTCGCCGCGACGACGAGACGACCTTCCTTAGGCATTTTCTCAATCGCATTCAGCGTCAAATCGACCGATAATACTTCTGCCAAATGGTCGAAACTGTCGCCGCCATTGAGAGTCTGCAGATAATCCGTCGTTCGACAGGCGCGACCATAACCGAGCACACCGTAAAGCATTGGGCGAATCACTGGCCACGACCAATGATCGACAAAACTTGGGCAACGTTCTTTTATCAGTCGATCAACAATATGATCATCACTGGACTCCAGCTCCGCTAGGAAAGCGGCCTGCGTACTCGCGGCTGGCAGTGATTTGCTGGTCATATTTTCCCGTCTTTATTGGGTTTATTGCAATTATGACATCTCTATCACAGTTCGTGCCAGCTTGGCGACGACCTCAATCAGCCGACTGTAAACTGTAACATTGTCAACACTTTGGTCACTTTCGCTTTACCATCCCGTAATCCACTCGTGGCAATGTGCGTTTCAGAAGAGGGCTAGGCGAGAAGCGCCGGGGAAACACTGTAGAGTCGTAAGGGTGTATTGATGAAAGTTCTTTGGGTCGAGGATCACGAGCCGGTTCGCGAGCTTCTAATGGTTGCAGCGGATAAGGCCGCACGGGCGAGAGTGCCTGTTGATCTGGTTATGGCAACGACCTTGATGGAAGCGGAAAACCGCTTGCGTTTAGAACGTTTTGATTTGGTCGTCCTAGACCTGACTCTACCAGACAGCTTCGATGGTGATATGACCATCGCGCGGGTCGCGAACATGGGCAAACACCGCATCGCGGTCTGCTCAGCCCAGCCAGAACGTGATCAAGCGGTCGAAACCGCGTTAAAATGCGGGGCAAATGTCGCGCCGCAAGCCGTGTTTAAGGCAAAACTGCCATTCAATCGGTTCATTCAGCGCGCTGAAACATTCCACGACTTCTTGTTAGAGCAAATGCCAGGCGCCGAAGGCGGCGTCCGCGTTGCAGCTTAACGCAACTAACCGCTTCAGCTAGATCTCATAATCTTATCTTGCGTTTCGGCCCAGGCTGCGCCATATGCGCGGTGGGCCAGCCTTCCCCAACGAGGGCCAGCCTATCTGTAAGGATAGGAGTACAAACAGATGACTGACGTCGCCAAGCCGGACGTGCGCCCTGCATGCCCGCATTTTTCTTCGGGACCGACTGCAAAGCGTCCTGGATTCTCTCTCGAAAAACTCGAATCAGCAGCGCTCGGACGCTCACATCGTTCTGCCACCGCGAAAGCGAAATTGAAGCAAGCGATTGAGCGGACGAAAGATATTCTCGGTCTGCCCGACGATTATCGCGTCGCAATCGTTCCCGCGTCAGACACCGGCGCAGTTGAAATGTGCATGTGGTCGATGCTGGGCCAACGCGCCGTCGACGTTTTTGCGTGGGAAAGCTTCGGCAAAGACTGGGTCACTGACGCTGTCAATGAGCTCAAGCTTGATGATTGCAATATCCATGTCGGAGATTACGGCGTGCTGCCGCCTTTCAACCAGGCGCGCGACGATGCGGATATCGTGTTCACCTGGAATGGTACGACCTCAGGCGTTCGAATTCTCAACGCCGACTGGATCAAGCCGAACCCAGACCGTGTCGTGATTTGCGACGCGACTTCAGCGGTATTCGCCCAAGACATGGAGTGGGAAAAGCTCGATGTCGTGACCTATTCTTGGCAAAAGATTCTTGGCGGTGAGGCGGCCCATGGCATGCTCATTCTATCGCCGAATGCCGTTCGCCGTCTGGAGAGCTACAAGCCTGACCGCCCACTGCCGAAACTGTTCCGGATGACCAAAGGCGGCAAACTCAACGAAGCGCTATTTGAAGGCAACACAATCAATACGCCATCAATGCTGTGCACCGAAGACTATCTCCAAGCGCTTGACTGGGCTGAGGAATGCGGCGGTTATCAAGGCTTGAAAGCGCGCTCTGACCGGTCTTTGGCGATCCTCACCGACTGGGTTGAAAAGACCGATTGGGTTGAATTCTTGTGTGCCGATGAGGCCGTGCGTTCGAATTCAGGTGTCACCTTCTCTTTGATTCACCCAACTTATGCGAAACTAGACGAAGCCGGTCAGCGCGCCTTCCTCAAACGAATGATGAAGCGATTGGAAGACGAAGACGCTTGTTTCGATGCCAATGGCTATGCCAAAGCACCTCCCGGATTACGCATCTGGTGCGGGGCAACTGTAGAGCCGGATGATGTCGCCAAACTCACGCCGTGGCTCGATTGGGCCTTCGCGGAAGAATTGGCAGCGCTTTAAGCGACGCGGGCCAAGCCCATGACAGTCCAGCTTCGACCAGCCACGCCAGCAGACGTGCCTCATCTCGAAAGATGGGATCGCGAACCTCATGTCATCGCTGCGACCAGTGATGATCCGAATGCTGATGTGGCTTTCGAAGATGCCGAATGGCTCGAAGAGATTAGCAATGACGATCCGGCCAGCGCCTATTTCATCGCCGAACTCGACGGACGTCCATTTGGCGCCATGCAAATCATCGATCCCGCTCTGGAGCGTACACATTATTGGGGCAAGGATTTCCCTCCTAATCTGCGCGCAATGGATATCTGGATTGGTGAGAAAGACTGTCTGAACAAAGGGCTTGGTACGCAGATGATGAAGATGGCGATTAACCAGGCTTTCGCCGACACCAACGTCGAAGCCATTATCATTGACCCTCTGACCTCAAATACGGATGCCCACCGCTTTTACCGGCGCTTGGGCTTTCGCCCACTCGAACGTCGTCTGTTTGAAGACGATGATTGCCTTGTTCACAGATTAGATCGCGCCGACTGGCGCTTTGGAGACACAGATGCCTAAAGTTCTGATAGCAGATAAACTTGCACCCGCGGCCGTAGAAATTTTTCACAATCGCGGCCTCGAAACCGAAACCGCCGTCGGCCTCAGTAAAGATGAGCTGATTGCCAAAATTCCTGAATTTGACGGCTTAGTCGTCCGGTCCGCTTGTAAGCCAGACGCGGATGTCATCGCTGCGGCGGACAATCTGAAAGTGATTGGCCGCGCTGGGATTGGCGTCGACAATATCGACATTAAAGCCGCCACCGGCAAAGGCGTTGTGGTGATGAACACGCCGTTCGGAAACGCGGTCACGACGGCGGAGCATGCCATTGCCATGATGTTCGCTGCGGCCCGCCAGATCCCAGCTGCCAATGCCGGCACGCAAGCTGGCGAGTGGCCCAAGAAAGCCTTTATGGGCACCGAGCTTTCATACAAGACGCTCGGCTTGATCGGCTGCGGCAATATTGGTGCGCGCGTTGCTGAACGTGCCAAGGGCCTGCAAATGAAAGTGCTCGCCTATGATCCCTTCTTAACCGAAGAACGCGCCGTGGAACTTGGCGTTGAGAAAGCGACCGACTTAGATGCGATGCTGGCACGCGCGGATGTGATCACTTTGCACACGCCGTTGACGGATCAAACGCGTAATATTCTATCTGCCGATGCTTTAGCGAAAACCAAGAAGGGCTTGATCCTGGTCAACTGTGCGCGGGGTGGATTGGTCGATGAAGCGGCCGTTGCCGAAGGCCTGAAGTCTGGCCACATCGCTGCGGCGGCGTTCGACGTTTTTGCCGAAGAACCGGCAAAGGAAAACGTCCTGTTCGGCGCTCCAAATTTCATTGCGACGCCGCATCTCGGCGCGGCGACGAGCGAAGCGCAAGAGAATGTTGCGCTGCAAGTGGCGGAACAAATGAGCGACTATTTGCTCTCGGGTGCCGTCACCAATGCGCTAAATATGCCATCTATCTCAGCGGATGAAGCGCCGCGGATCAAACCCTTCGCGAGCTTAGCCGAGAAACTGGGCTTATTCGCCGGGCAGATCAGCGATTACGGTTTTGAGGAAGTCGTCATTGAATATGAAGGTGAAGTGTCAGAGCTGAACCGCAAGCCCCTCACCGCGGCGGCTTTGGCGGGTTTGTTGCGCGCCTCCCGCGGCGATGTGAATATGGTTTCCGCACCCGCCATCCTAAATGAGAGCGGGGTCAAACTGTCAGAGACCAAGACGGATGACAGTCCGGTCTATGACAGTCTTATCCGTATCAGAGTTCTGACCAAACGAACTGAGAACGATCCGGAGCCAGGCTGGCGCTCGCTGGCCGGGACGCTGATCGCCGGTCAGCCCCGGATTGTCGAAGTCAAAGGCATGGCGCTGGAAGGCGATTTTTCTGAGACCGTGCTCTACGTCAACAATCTCGATAAGCCGGGCTTTATCGGTTCGCTTGGCGCTTTGCTCGGCAAAGAAGAGATCAATATCGCAACCTTCCATCTCGGACGTACAGATGCAGGCGGGGAAGCGATTGCATTAATCGGGATCGATAGCGAGCCAACGACCGACTTGGTTAAACAGCTAAAATCACTGCCACATGTGCGGTACGCAAAGGTGCTCAGCTTCTAGAATCTAGCGCGCCGGACTGATCCACAGGATCGGTCCGGCGGACGAGCAAAAAAATTCACTGGACTCTTTACGCGAGTCGCAAATCGGATTCTGATTCGCTTATCAAACGAATTTCGGGGTGAGCGATATGGCGATGACACAAAGACAGGCACTGGACCTATGGCGCTGTGCTCTCACGGCCTATGTCCGGTCTGATGAGTCTGACATGACCGCGCGCCAGCAAGCGGTATTAATGACTGTCGCGCTGACGCCGGGCCCGCACACCGTTCGTGGGTTGTCGAACCATTTGAACATTGCCAAACCCGCTGTGACCCGTGCGCTGGATGTGCTCGAACGCAATCTACTGATCAAGCGCATCCCGGACGAAAACGACTTGCGCAGCGTCCATATTGAACGCACGACGCAAGGAATGGATTGGTTGCGTGCCTTTGGCGGGCGGATCCAAGCGGCGGAAGCGGGTGAAATTGACGGTGATGTTGCATCACCAGGTAGCCGCGCCGTCGCCTAAACTTTTCCTTGTTTTTCCGTCTATATCTGTGACCTGATTCAAGTGAGGGTGACTGATGCTGACTTATCAAGACGACCGTCTAACGCTCCCCGAAGGCGGCGATCGTGCGCTGATGCAAGTCACCGCAGCGGTGGTGGCTCTCCGCAAGACACCCGCACCAGATGCAACGCAGATAAGCCAGATCCTCTTCGGCGAGACCGTCATCCTACACCATGAGGAAGGGGAGTTTGGTCTCGTTCAAGGCTTGCAAGATGGCTATGTTGGCTGGGCATTGATGGACGCTTTATCAGCGCCTGTTTTGAAAGCGACGCACCGTGTAACAGTTCCACGTCTGCACACATATGCCGAGCCGAGCATCACCGCGGCCGCAAACTTCGTGATCGGGATCGGTGCTCAGCTGACCGCGACAGGCGAACGCGAGGGGCGCTATTTACGGTTTGAGCGCGCGGGATGGATCGTTGATCATCTGGTCGCGCCAGAAAATGAGCTTGAGACGGATCCAGCGGCAGTTGCCGAGCGCTTTCTAACAACCCCATACCTTTGGGGTGGCCGCGATTGTTTGGGATTGGATTGCTCAGGCTTGGTCCAGATCGCCTTTGGCGCTTGTGGGATTGCAGCTCCACGTGACAGCGACATGCAGCGTGAATGGTTCGGAACCCCGATTGAGGACTGGCGCGCGCCCGGCGTGCTGCAGCGCAATGACCTGATTTGCTGGAAGGGTCATATCGGTATTATGCTCGATGCCCAGACGCTCTTGCATGCCAATGGGACTTTTATGACCACGCTGAAAGAACCGCTCTGGCCCGCGATTGAGCGGATCGCAACGGAATACGGCGAGCCTTTAGGGGCCCGCCGTATCGATGTGTCTAAGTTGCGAGGTGTGCAACCACCCTGGCTTACTCTTCAGGTGTAGTTTCTTCTTCGACGATATCGGTCACTGTTTCGATGGCTTCCGTGACTTCGTCCGCAGCTTCATCTGTTGCGTCCGTGACAGTCTCTACGACAGACTCAGCGGCTTCCGTGGCCTCAGCTATCGCGCCAGCACCCGCATCGGCTGCCTCTTCAATTGCCTGGTCTGCGGCAGCTTCAGCTTCAATGGCGGCGTCCTCGGCAGCACTTGCTTCACCACCATCTATCACCGTCTCGTCGGTTTCAGAAAGATCGCCAGCGGCTTCTTCTGCGTCACCTTCTTCGGTCACTTCTGGAAGGGGCTCTGGTTGAGCCGGTGCGTCTGGGCTGTAAGAGGCGAGGTAAGCTAGAACGCTGGCACGCTCATCATCCCGCTTCAAGCCGGCAAATGCCATACTGGTTCCGCGAGCGTAGCTGCCTGGGTTTTCCAGCCATGCGTCCATATTCTCCCAGCTCCAATCGCCATCTGTATTGTTGAGAGCGCCGGAATAGCTGAAGCCCGAATGGCTTTGTTTTGCCGCGCCCATCGTCGCATACAGATTTGGACCTGTGCCGTTAGAGCCGCCTTGCTCAATTGTGTGGCAAGAGGCGCATTTGGCCTTAAAGCTGCGCTCACCGCGGGCTAGATCCGCACCGAGCAACAAAGCACCAAGGTCATAAATTTCTTCGACCACTTCGCCAGCGCCGCCAACTTCAGCAATGTTGACGCGATAACCTTTGAAGTTCGATTCCGCCCAAGCGTTGAGTGATTCGTATTCTTTATGGTGGTGGTGCCCACCGCCAAACACGATCATTGAAACTTCCCGAAGCCCCATAACAACCAGCGCTAACGCGAGAAGGGCGCCAAAAATCTTGTTCAGTCCGAGTTCGCCCATAGGTGATCCCTCAATTTCCAATCTTGCCGCGCCTTCTGGCACGCTATGCATTAGCAATCAATATACATAGATGTGGCAGATCGCGCGTTAAGCTTTTCAGCGGCGAAAGCGCGCAGGTGACAAGTGATTCTTCAAGTTCTGCGCCGGGCTTTGTAAGAGATCGATTAAATTGGGAGGCCGCAGACATGGCTCAGGGAAAAATCGCTTATCAGGGCGAGCGCGGCGCGAATTCGCACATCGCCTGCAAAGACGTCTATCCGGACTATGAACCCATTGCCTGCCGGACCTTTGAAGACGTGATTTCATCGGTTGAAAGCGGTGAAGCCCAACTCGCTATGATTCCGGTCGAGAACACGATTGCGGGCCGCGTCGGTGACATTCACCATCTCTTGCCCGCGACCAGTCTGCACATGATTGGCGAGCACTTAATGCGCATTCGCTTTCAATTGATGGCGCTCCCGGGCGTGCCTTTGGGAGACATTGAGCGAGCGTATAGCCACGTCATGGCGCTTGGGCAGTGTCGAAACTTCCTGCGCGAGCATGGCATTCAGGCCCGTACAGCGGCCGATACAGCGGGTGCGGCGCGACAAGTGGCGGAGCGCGCCGATAAGAGCGCGGCGGCCATCGCACCCGGATTGGCTGCGGAAGAATATGGCTTGGAAATTCTGGCGCGCGACATTGAAGACGCGGCGCATAACACGACCCGCTTTGTGATTATGGCGCCCGAACCACTCGACCTCTCGCCAGAAGACGGGCCGAGCATGACGGCGTTTCTGTTCCAAGTCCGCAACATCCCCTCCTCGCTCTACAAAGCGCTGGGCGGATTCGCGACCAATGGGGTCAACATGACCAAGCTGGAGAGCTACCAAATCGAGGGCTCGTTCAGCGCCTCGCAATTCTATGCTGAGATTGAAGGACATCCGGATGAGCGGCCCGTTCAATTGGCTTTGGAAGAACTTGGTTTCTTTTCGAATTCGCTCAAAATCCTAGGCGTCTACCCACGCCATCCCGCAAGAGAGGCAACGAAAGGCGTCTAACGCCCGCGCCGTTCTCCCAGCGTGACCCTTGCTTTGCACGCCTGATACGCCATCCTGTTGTCAAAATAATAAGACGACGGAGGAGTACGAGCCATGGCGGGAAAACACGTCATCATCATTGGGGCGGGCCTCGGCGGCCTGTGCGCAGCGATCAAACTTCAAGAAGCTGGGCACACATACTCAATTGTTGAAAAAATGGACCGGGTTGGCGGCACCTGGGCGCAGAACACTTACCCGGGCGTGGCCTGTGACGTGCCCGTCGCGCTTTACCAGTTCAGCTTTGCGCAAAGCGTCAATTGGAGCCGCGCCTATCCGCAAGGCGGAGAGATCCAAGCCTATGCTGAAGAGATTACCGATCGTTACCAACTCCGCCCCAATGTCCATCTAGGCGATGAAGCGACCGAAGCGGTTTGGGATGAGGTGTCGAAAACATGGACCGTCACCACAGCAAGTGGCGCCACCTATAGAGGCGATGCGGTCATCGGTGCTTTGGGTCAGCTGAACCGCCCAAATTGGCCGGCGATTCCTGGCAAAAATGACTTCCAAGGCGCGATCACGCACTCCGCAGGTTGGGATCATTCGATCGAAACCAAAGGCAAACGTGTCGGAATCATTGGCAGCGCCGCGAGCGCGGTGCAGATCATTCCTGAAATCGCCAAAGACGCCTCAGAACTGGTCGTCTTCCAGCGTAGCCCAAACTGGGTCATTCCGCGCCGCGACATTCCAATGAGTATGGAAGAGGGCGCGCTGCTCGGCACGGATCCTGAGCTGGCCATGAAGCTTGGCGCGATGAATCGGGAGATCATCTATCAGAATGCCGATACGTTTTTCTGGCAGGCCTTTAAGTGGACACCTGAAGGCCGCGCAGCGTATCACACGATCGCGACCAATCATCTAAATGAGCAAGTGGCGGATCCGGACCTGCGGGCCAAACTAACCCCAGATTATCCGGTGGGCTGTCGTCGGATCCTGATTTCGGACGACTACTTCCCGGCTTTGACCCAGGAGAATGTGACGCTGGAGACGGACGGGATTGAGACGATCGATGCCACAGGAATCCAAACCGCAACCGGTACGCATCACGATCTGGACGTGATCGCTTTTGCAACCGGGTTTGAGACCACGGGTTGGCGCTGGTCGGTGGATGTCCAGGGCCGGGGTGGGGCGCACCTCAATGATGTTTGGAAAGACTATCCTGAAGCCTATCTTGGGATCACCGTCGCAGATTTCCCGAACCTGTTCGTCCTTTACGGGCCGAACACCAATCTGGGTCACAACTCGATCACGTTCATGCTTGAGCGCCAGGTTGAGTACGCCGTGAAAGCGCTCGATGGTCTGGCTGAGAGTGGCAATGCCGCCATGGTCCCGACCAAAGCCGCGCAAGACCGATTCAATGCGCAAGTCCAAGCCGATCTAGACAAGACCGTCTGGGCTGATCCTGCCTGTAATAGCTGGTACAAGAATGAGCATGGCAAGATCACGCAAAACTGGTCTTCCCACACGCGCGACTATGCGGCTGCGGTCGCAGAAGTGAAACTGGAAGACTATGAGTTGATATAGCTCGCTCATCCGTCCGGGGGCGCGGCCTTGGATGTTTGAGGCCGCGGGTGCACGCTCCTCCGGCGATCCCTGTGCAGACAGGGATCCATGGACGATAAGAGCCTCTTGTCCAGGTTGAGATTACCGTCCCTAGATCCCCGCCTGCGCGGGCATCCCCGGTGAGGGAATGACAGGAATTCAAAGCATTGCCGCTCTTCCCTAAGTGGGGAAGCGCGAATTTCGTTCGACTATAGTTAGCCAAGACTTGCGTGAAATCTCCGTAATATTTGGTGGATTTCACCTTTGTTTCACCTGGCGCTCCGACACTGCTGACTATGTAAGCTAGGAGACGGATTATGCGACTTCACACAAAACTCGCTTTACTGGTCTTGGCCGCCACTGGGATGACCGGCATGGGCAGCGCGCAAGGCGACTTCGCCGTCACGGGCGGCATCGGCACGATGGGCGGAAGCGTTGAAGGCCAGTTCCAAGTGAACGAGTATTTTCAGCTCCGCGCAGGTGCGAATTATTTGACCTTCGATGTCGATATTGATGTCGATGACATCACGTATGAAGGTGAACCTGATTTTTCGGGCTTTGGCGCCTTTGTCGATGTGCATCCTTTCGGCAATAGTTTCTTCCTCACTGGCGGAGCCTATGCGGGTGGCAAAGAGATTGATCTGGTCGCGTCATCGACTGTGGCGGTCGACATTGGTGGCGTCACCTTCACCCCAGCAGAGTATGGTCGACTGGAAGGCGATGTCGCTTTTGATGATGTCGCGCCCTTCTTAGGGCTGGGCTTTGACACCACTTTCACCGGCAGCGGACATTGGGGCTTTAACATCATGGCCGGGGCGGCCGTGTTCGGCTCGGGTGATGTCACGCTGGATGCGGTCGGCGGCACCTTATCCAATGACCCAATCCTGCAAGCCGAACTGGCGCGCGAGATCCAAGACATTGAGAATGAGATCGAAGACTATGAGCTGTGGCCGGTGGTTCAGCTGGGTCTGAGTTATCGTTTCTAATCACTCTCCGTAGACCCCTGCGAAGGCGGGGTTCAGGGGCTTAAGTTGACTAAAGTGCAGGAGGATGAGACCGCCAAGGATACCTGCCTTCGCAGGTATCTTCGGACATAGGGTTAGGCGTTAATCCACCGCGCTCATATAGGTGGGCAGCCAACCTTCGTGGGCTTCGCGGAGTGACGAGAGCTGTAGATCACTAATTCCGATTTCTTGTCCATCATCGAAGATCGAAACAGTCTGCTCACCCGTGAAATGACCCGAAAAAGGTGGAAGGCTGATTGGTATCCTTTGTTCTTCAGCGAGATCCGTAATCCGAGAACTGTTTGCTTGGGGAATCGCAAGCAGGCACCGACCTTGAGATTCATCAAACATGAATCCGCGAGCCGAGTAGTTTTTGGTTGCACCTTGGCTCGTAGCGAATGCAGTGCTGTCTAGATCCAGAACAACCCCCAAGCCACTCGCCAAAGCCATCTCCGCGGCCGCACAAGCAATTCCCCCATCGCTGACATCGTGCACCGCGTTCACCAGCCCTTGCTCAATCAACTCTCGGACAAAATCAGCATTGCGCTGTTCAGTTTCCAAATCCAATTCTGGCGGTGGACCCGCTTGATCGCCGTCTAGCCCTAGAATCTCCCGCGCATAAAGCGAGGCTCCCAGATGGCCTTTGGTTTCGCCAATCAAGACCAAAACATCCCCCGGCTGCGCACCCTTGAGCGTCGCCACTTTGTCTAAGTCCTCAATAAGCCCCACGCCGCCCACAACCGGCGTCGGAGGGATCGCGATGCCGTCCGTCTCATTGTAGAGGCTGACATTGCCAGACACGACGGGGAAGTCGAGTTCACGGCAGGCTTCCGCCATGCCTTCAATCGCTTTGACGATATAGCCCATGGTCTCCGGCTTTTCCGGATTGCCGAAATTGAGATTGTCGGTGATTGCGATCGGCTTGGCACCAACTGCGGAGAGGTTGCGATAGGCCTCAGCCACAACCTGCTTGCCACCTTCATATGGATCAGCGGCGACGTAGCGCGGCGTGCAATCGGATGTGATGGCGAGCGCTTTATTGGTGCCGTGAATGCGGACAATGGCGGCATTGCCCATGCTCTGCGAACTATCCACCGTGTCACCCATTACATGGCGATCATACTGTTCCCAGATCCAGCGCTTAGACGCCATGTCGGGACAGGACATGAGCTTGAGTAGGACTTCACCATAGTCTTCTGGCTCAGGGTATTTGGAGAGGTCGAGCGGGGCGCGCTTTTTCGGTTCGACCCAAGGCCGGTCATAATTTGGGGCGTCTTCAGCCAGCGGGGCGACCGGAATATCGCAAACCGTCTCGCCAAACTGTTTCAGCACCATCCGGCCCGTATCGGTGGTCATGCCAATGACTTCAGCGTCGAGATCATATTTCTCGAAGACCTTTTTCGCGAGCTCAATCTTATCCGGATAGAGCACCATCAGCATGCGCTCTTGGCTTTCCGAGAGCATAATTTCATAGGCGCTCATGCCCGTCTCGCGTTGGGGGACTTTATCCAAATCCATCTCAACGCCAATGCCTTCGCCATTCTCACCGCCACTATCGGCCATCTCAACCGATGATGAGGTCAGGCCCGCCGCGCCCATGTCTTGGATCGCTTGGATGGCATCCGTCGCCATAAGCTCTAGGCAGGCTTCGATGAGCAGCTTTTCGGTGAAGGGGTCGCCGACTTGGACTGTGGGGCGGTTGTCTTCATCACCCTCGGAGAATTCCGCCGATGCCATGGTCGCCCCATGAATGCCATCGCGTCCCGTCTTAGAGCCAACATAGAAGATCGGATTGCCCGGTGTCGCGCCGCGGGCGTAGAAAATCTTGTCTTGGTCGGCGAGGCCCACAGCCATCGCATTGACCAGGATGTTGCCATTATAGCCTTCGTGAAACTCAGTTTCACCGGCCACGGTCGGCACGCCAACACAGTTGCCATACCCGCCAATGCCCGCGACCACACCCGCAACGAGGCTACGGGTCTTGGGATGGCTCGGATCGCCAAAGCGGAGCGCGTTGACGAGCGCAATTGGCCGCGCACCCATGGTGAAGACATCTCTTAGAATACCGCCCACGCCGGTCGCCGCACCTTGATAGGGTTCAATATAGGACGGGTGGTTGTGACTCTCCATTTTGAAGATTGCTGCTTGGCCATCGCCAATATCGATGACGCCGGCATTCTCTCCGGGGCCTTGGATGACGTGCTCATTCTTGGTCGGGAATTTCGACAAATGCCGACGCGAGGATTTGTAAGAGCAATGCTCTGACCACATCACCGAATAGATGCCGAGTTCGACCAGATTGGGCTTTCGATTGAGCCGGGTGATCAGCCGGCTCCATTCTTCAGCATTGATCCCGTGCTCAGCAGCGGACGTTTCGTCCTGCTCAGCCTGCATAGCGGCGACAATCGCGGATGTATCAGTCATGCGCGCGCTTTAACGCGGGATGCAGGGATTCGCTAGAGCGTTTGTGAGCGAGAAAGGATAGAGACGCTGAGAGTATCAAAATAGTATTTGAACGAGCAAATTCGATACATAGGTACACCATTACTTAAGTGGATTTGATTAATGAAGAAGCGACGCGTAAAGGGGGCCTGTTGGAGAAATACCGGTGGGTGATCAATATTCGAGGCGCTTCTTCGATTTCTCGCGCATTTTGCTCGTTGCGGGCATGGGATTATTTTATGGCATCAGCGCGGAAGCAAAAAATTGGCCACCGGTCCCTCAAATCGCGTGGATAGGGAAAAATGTCCAAGCGGTCGTCAATCCAGGGATATTTGCGTTGCAAACGGATGAGGTATTGCCAACCGATTCAGATCGAGTTGATCATTCGCTCAAAGGTTACGAACAGCCCGGATTGATTGCTGTATTATACGATACTGCGCCGCGCCGCAGCAATATCCGAGTCATCGACCGATCTGGGCAGGTTGTACACGAGTGGACTCCGCGATGGCTCGATGTGTGGTCACCCGATGAGGGAACGTTTGTCGCGCGGCCACCGAAAGACTGGTACATTCACGGAATGAAGGTTTTGCCGGATGGCAGCTTCGTCGCCAATTTTGAGCATTATAGCACCTTCCGTATGGATGTTTGCGGCGAGATTGTTTGGAAGTTGGACAATTTTGGTCATCACTCAGTCAGTCTCGGACCAGACAATACCATCTGGGTTCCGGCGGAAAAGCGATTGCTCAAAGAGACCTCGGACTATCCGGCGCATCAGGCTCCTTTTCGTGCCTATCAGCTTCAACAAGTCGATCTAGGGGGCGAAGTTCTAAAAACCATCGATCTCATTGATATCTTCTTCAAGAATGATCTGGATGGTTTTCTCTTCATGCGGTCGCCCGACAACGGTATCGGCTGGGTGGCAGGTGACACGCTTCACTTAAATGATATCGAGGTTGTTCCTGCGGGATATCCATCATCTTTGTTTGAACCTGGAGATTTGCTCGTCTCGATGCGCAATATCCAAACGCTAGTGGTCGTAGATCCGCATGACGAGACGATAAAGTGGACCTATTCTGGCGGCTTTGTCGCTCAGCATGATCCCGATTTTTTACCGTCCGGAAATATCTCCATCTTTGATAATCGCCCGCATCGGATGTTCCAAACTGACGTCCGTACAACCAGCCGGGTCTTAGAGCTTGATCCATTGACGGGCAGCCGACGAACGATAATCGGAGATACGAGTGAACGAACCTTCTTCTCGCGTATAACGGGGTCACATTCGCATCTTGAGAACGGCAATATTCTCATCGTCGCCTCGCAAGAGGGGCGACTACTAGAATTCACGCGCGATGGGCGCCTCGTCTGGCGCTACGATGCACGGATATCAGAGATGGAGAATGGCCGGGTCTACAACGCTGAAGTGTTGCCCGCTCATATGGACAGAGCCTTTTTTGAAGCCGCAAAACGGAGTTGCGAACAATGATGCCAAGCTCCACCAGATTAGGCTTACGATTGAGCCGAGTGATCAGCCGGCTCTATTCTTCAGCATTGATCCCGTGCTCAGCAGCGGATGTTTCGTCCTGCTCAGCCTGCATAGCGGCGACAATCGCGGATGTATCAGTCATGCGCGCGCTTTAACGCGGGCTGCAGGGATTCGCTAGAGCGTTTGTGAGCGTCTGAAAATCGAGACATACAGAGTATAAAATCCCAATAATTCAATCAAAAACAATATTTCGAAAAAGGAATACTTAAATCCATTCAGACACTCTGTGTGAGCGATTACTATATCGATAATGCAGAGGAGTATAGATGGATTACTATGCCGAGCTGGCCTTTCGTGTATCCCGAATATTGGTCTTGTTCGGAGCTGGTATGGTCTTTGGAATAACAGCGCATTACCAAAATTTGCCACCTGCGCCTCAATTTGTCGGGGCTTCGAACCAAATTTTGCGCGTGTTATTCCCGACCTGGAAGGTTCTTGAAGCGCAGGACGTGTCGTCTGATTATGCTGAACCACTCGCTCATCCGCTTGCCGGGCAAGAACAGCCAGGACTTATTGCGGTCGCTTTCGACAAAGCGCCACGGCAAACGAATATCAGAGCCATAGACCGTGAGGGGCAAATCATTCATGAATGGCAACCGCGTTGGAGCGAGACGTGGGCGCCAACAGAAGGATCGTTTGGGGACGAACGACCTGTAAAGGACCATTAGCTTCATGGCTTAGCATTCCTCCCCGATGGAAGCTTCATCGCGAACTTCGACCATCACAGCACGTTCCGGATGAATGTTTGTGGAGATATCTTGTGGAAGCTCGACAATCACGGACATCATTCCGTTAGTCTTGGGCCCCACCAGACGGTTTGGGTTCCAGCCGAGCAAATAATTTCCGAAAAAACCACTCCTTATCTTGGTCATCAGGGTCCATTGAGAGCCTACCAACTACAGCAAATCAATTTCGATGGTAGCATTATCCGAACGATAGACCTCCTCGACCTGTTTTTTAAGAATGATCTTGATGGCTTTTTGTACATGCGGGTGCCGTCTGGCGGCGGCTGGGCGACTGGAGACACGCTTCATCTGAATGATATTGAGGTCGTTCCAGAGAACTATCCTTTGTCAATTTTCGACCCGGGAGATTTGTTGGTTTCGCTGAGGGATATCCAAACACTCGTAGTCATCGATCCGGATACAGAGCAGATAAAGTGGACATATACAGGCGGTTTTGTCCGGCAGCACGATCCTGACATTTTACCTTCCGGGAAAATATCAATTTACGATAATCGACCCCATAGGAAGATGGATCCAGAATCGCAAGCGGTAAGTCGTATTGTCGAGCTCGACCCGGAAACTTTGGAGCGCCGAACCCTAATTGGAGAAGACAGTAATGAAACCTTCTTCTCGCATATCACTGGCTCGCATACGCATCTTGAAAACGGGAACATCCTCATCGCCGCGTCGCAGCAAGGGCGGTTATTAGAATTCACGCCCGATGGGCGTTTGGTTTGGCGGTATGATGCGCGGAGATCAGAGATGAAGAATGGCCGGGTCTACAATGCTGAAGTGTTGCCCGCTCATATGGACAGAGCCTTTTTTGAAGCCGCAAAACGGAGTTGCGAACAATGACGCTGTGGAAACTCGCTTTACTCTTAACAGTCTGCGTGGCTGCGCTCCCTAACTTTGCGCACGCTTATATTGGACCAGGCGTGGGTGCGGGCGCGATCATGCTCACCCTTGCCGTTGTGTTTGGAATTTTGCTCCTCTTGTTTGGTCTGGTTTGGTACCCGATCAAGCGCCTCCTTGCGCAACGGCGCGAGAAGAAATCCTCATGAGCGGGGCAACGCCGCTTTGGTTGAATCTCTCGATATCGCTGAGCGCACTTGGCGTCTTGTGGTTCGGTCTTTCTCGGACAGATTGGAAGCCGCGCGTGCAGCGCGTGATCGAGTCTTGCTCGACAGGCGTCTCTGCGATTTTCGACTCGGATATGTCAGATCAAAAGAAAGAGCGCACGGTCCGATCTTCCGGCGGCGCGCTTCTGGTCTCGGCGTTTGGCAGCGCGTGGCGCGTGACCGCGGCTTTGTGGAGCGCTGCTTTGCCGCTTGCGATCGCGGACTATTTCGGATGGGCCGAGACGCAACATGTCTTTGGCTTTATGATGACGCTTGAGTTCATTTTGGGAACTACGCTTGTAAGCGCCTTGATTTACATCGCTTGGAAAAAGTTATGGCTCGGCAGGAAGACGCCTCAATCGAACTCCAAGCTCTTTCCAGTTCCTGTTTCCAGCCCAGTGTCGCCATCGCCTGATATCGCGCCAGAGCCGCATCTTAAACCAGTCCGTGCAACACCACCGATTCCGATACACGATACCGACCCAGAACGCGGCAACTCATCCGGGGATCAGTTGGTTCATTCTATCGCATTCTCGGCACCTTGGGTGATGAAGTCCCTCGCCGCCTTGGATGATATGGCCGGGTCTAAGCTACGCGCGTCTATTCCCGAACTTCGCCCGATTTTTATCACCTCATTGGCGCGTGCGGGGACGACAGCGCTGCTCAACGCCATGCACAGTATCCCTAGCCTCGCCGCGCATCAGTATCGCGATATGCCTTTCATTACCGCGCCCTACCTTTGGTCGAAGCTTGGCCGCCGTCGGCACGTTCCGCGGCAGTTCCGAGCGCACGGCGATGGTTTAGAGATTGATCTGAACAGTCCCGAAGCGTTCGATGAAGTGCTGTGGAAACTGTATTGGCCGGAGAAGTATGAAGCCTCTCGGATCTATATGTGGACTATGGTCGATATCGACTCCAAAAAGATCAGACGCCTCACCGAGAATTACAAAAAGATAGCTGCACTGCGTTCGCGCGATCATGCGCGATCCTCGCGCTTCAATTTTGTGTCGAAGAACAATGCCAATATTGCACGCCTCAGCGTTCTGGCCACAGCGTTCCCAGCAGCAAAGGTCGTAATTCCTATTCGGCGCCCTGGGCCGCATGCAGAGTCCTTACATCGGCAGCATTTGAATTTCTCAGAGCAGCACGCTGCGGATCCGTTCACGAAGCGCTATATGCGCGATATCGGTCATTTCGAGTTTGGCACCTTGCATCGTCCGATCCAATTCTCGGGCCAGTCGACCAATCGGTACAAACCGACTGATGCGAACTATTGGCTACATTACTGGGTCGCGGCGTTTCGTGAGGTCGCGCGTTATCGCGACAAGTGTGTGTTTGTCACGCAAGACTCACTTAGGGCGGAGCCAGAGCGCACCATGCAAGCACTGACTCAAACTCTAAAGCTCGACGGTTCAGACTGTGTGTTCAAAGCCTTTTTCAAAACCGGTCCAGACACGAGTGATGAGTCCAGGTTTGACCCGGACTTGCTCGCTACTGCGCATAAGCTTTATGACGCCTTGGCCAAACGCGCTGTCAGGCCGACCCAGGCGCGACTATTAACGGGCGCCGAGATACGTGAAGCCGCGGAGAACATACTCTAGCGGGCCACGCCTGAAGGCGACTCTCCACAGGCTGGTAAAGGCGATGGAGAAGAGCCCCACCAAGGCGGCAATGCCGATCACTGTGGCGGCGCCGAGTTTCGCGTAAAGCCCGAATGCGAAGCCGTAGAAGATCAGTGTGAATAGCATGTTTTGCATCAGATACGCGGTCAGTGATGCGGTTCCGCCGCGCGCAAAGAAGGTTTTGATCGGGCCGTCGGGCGCCAGTGACCATTTGGCAATGATGCCGAGATAACCGAAGGTTGAGAATGGACTGCCGAGCGCGATGAACCCCATGCCCAACATCATTTTGGAATCCATCATGCTGGTCGCTTCAAGCGTCAGCCACGCCCCTATCGTGCCGAGCACGAGGCCAATCGGCAAGTAGACCCGCCGACCTGTTTTCCAGATCTTGGCTGTGGGTTGCGCTATCGTGTCATTGCGAACTGCGGCCAGGCCAAACAGGAAGAATGCCATCGCGCCCCAGCCCTGAATCAAGAAGTAGAAAAACACGTTATTCGCCCATTCCGTCGTGCGGGCGATGACGGTGTCAGCAAAGCTGCCGGCGCTATAAATGGCGAAGGCTTCGGCGCCCATTTCAGCCATACGCTCTGCTTCCGCTGCCATCTCCTCCGGCGCGAAGGATTCGCCCATGGCGATAAAACCGGCGAAGAGAAAAATCAAAACCACTTGGATGACATATAGCCAGATTCCCCAAGTGATCAGAGTTTTTGCGCTCGATTTTCGGAACAAGAAGAGCAAGCTTCCGAGGACTCCATAAACAAACAAAATGTCGCCTTGGAAGAATAGGACGATGTTGATCGCCGCGAAAAAGAACAGACCCACAATCCGACGCCAATACCGTCCGGAGAAGGATGCGCCACTGCGTTCAGCGGAGCCCATTTGATAGGCAAACCCCACACCAAACATGAATGAGAACAATGTATAGGACTTCATGAGGAAGAGCGCGTTGACACCAAAAAATGCGGCTTGATCGAGGCCGGTTTCCAATCCGCCCGCCGCATAACCGCCCTTCATCGCGGAATACGCAAATATGCCGACATTGACCAATGCGATCCCGAACAAGGCCCAGGCGCGCGCAAGGTCCGGAAAAACGTGCCGGCCCGCATCTTTTGTTTCTTGCAAATAGCTCATCCGCAAAACCTCCCCTTTACAGGCAGCATAGTGCGAAACCGTGAGTTTTTCAAAAGTGAAGGATGCCGAGCTCGATCCGTGCGCTAAGCAGCTGATAGTAAACTTTCGAATACGCCCAGGCCATCCGTACCGCCTTCATGGCCGCCAATCGCCCGCTCAGGATGTGGCATCATTCCCATCACGCGGCCATTCTCGCTAAGCACACCGGCAATATCACGCGCTGAGCCATTTGGATTACCGACATAGCGGAAGGCGACGCGGCCTTCGCCTTCAATCTGATCCAGAACCTCATCATCCGCGACATAATTGCCATCATGATGGGCGATCGGAATGCTAACTTCGCTGCCACCTGCATAGGTGCTGGTGAAGGCGCTATTGGCGCTTTCAACTTTCAGCATTTGCGGCTTGCAGACAAAGTCCAAACTCATATTGCGCATCAGCGCGCCGGGCAGCAAACCGGTTTCGCAAAGAATTTGGAAGCCATTACAAACGCCAAGTATATAGCCGCCACGTTGGGCATGAGCATGCAGCTGCGCGATTACTGGACTGTTCGCAGCCATCGCACCGCAGCGCAGATAATCACCATAGGAAAACCCGCCAGGGACCATGACTAAATCCGTGTCTTCTGGGAGGGTCCCATCCTTATGCCAAACCATAGTCGGCTCTTGTCCGGTGGCTTGGCGCAGAGCGACTTGCGCGTCGCGGTCACAATTGGATCCGGGGAAGACAATGACGGCGGTTTTCATGGCCACTCCTGAAGTATTTGCCCGCCTTTAGCAGGGAGTCGGGGCAAAAGGGAATATCTCATTCTGGCATTTCTCAATTGACGTCTGCACCTTGCCCCGTCACACGGACGCGCATGGCAGACGAACATCTCTATCGCGGCAACGCGCCAGTGCGCTTGAACAAATGGATGGCCGAGCTCGGTTTGTGCTCGCGGCGCGAGGCTGAAGCTTTAATTGAGGGCGGGGGCGTATTCGTAGATGATGTTCAAATTGAGCGGCCCGGACACAAGATCGAGCCAGGTCAGACGCTCAAGCTCGCCGATCGCGCGAAGCAGGCGATTGCTAGCAAGTTCACGGCTGTGTTGAACAAACCGGTCGACTATGTCTCGGCGCAACCTGAGGAGGATCAGGTGCCAGCGGTTCGCCTGCTGAAAACCGCAAACGCGACGGATGGCACGCGCGGGCCAGCCAAACATGCCAGTTTGGCGCCGCTCGGTCGCCTCGACCAAGATTCACATGGGCTACTATTGCTGTCCGATGATGGCGTACTGGCCAAAGCGATTATTGGACCGCAGCACAATTTGGAAAAAGAGTATCTGGTCAAAGTCACTGGCGACATCACGAATGGTCGTCTGACACTGCTCCGAAATGGGTTGAGTCTGGATGATCGCCGACTGAAACCGGCCAAAGTGACGCGCGAAGAGGGCCAAGTGCTGCGCTTCATTCTTAAAGAAGGTCGGAAACGCCAAATTCGGCGGATGTGCGATCTGGTGGGTTTGCGCGTGGTCGATCTTCAGCGCATTCGAATTGGTCCGCTCGAGCTTGGCGATTTACCTCAAGGCAAATGGCGCGCCTTGAAGCCGAAGGAGCGCGCCGCTCTTATCGCCGCATCTTTGCCACCCCGCACCAAGCGCGTGACAGATGAGTCCGGCAAGCCGATCCGGAAGGGGCGCAGCTTTGTCGGACGCGGCGGTCCGAAACCAAACCGGGACAAGTCGCGAGAAATTCAGCAAAAACGAGCGCGGTCGCGCAAGCCGAAAGACGATTAGGTCCCGGCTTCTGGCACGCCGTCGACAAAACCGGCCGTGGCGTCTTCGTCACCCGGGATATAGTCCGTGCCGCGCACAGAATAATCTGGAGCTGTACCGTCGCGTTCTGTCCAAGGTGTGCGGGCTGGCACGGGTTGCGCGGGCGCTTTAGCGGCTTGCGGAGCCGGCGCCTGGCGATCGCGTTTTAGCACAGCATTATAATCGTCCGTCGTCGGCAATGCGGCGACATCACGCGATGGATCTTTGAAAACCATTCGCGCTTTGGGCGCGGGTTCAGCTGGCGCTTCAGCGCGTGCTGGCGTGCCGTAGAGCGGATGTGTTTCGATCACTTCAGGCGCCGGTTGTTTGACATAATCAGGCGTGGCGCCTTCAGCTGGACCGCGCAGAATGACCTCGACAGGCTCACCTGGGGTCGGTGGCGGCGGTGGCGCGACTGCGATTTTTACAGGCGCAGGTCGCGGCGTCGCGGGGGGTTGTTGCGGTGCAACCATCACTTCAGGCTGGACTTCCACGACAGTGTCGGGCCGACGCAGAACCGCAGACACTTGTGTTTTTGGGCCGCCCATCAATTCAGGTTCGCGGACGGGCGGTGGGTCACCAAAGACTCGCGGGACGGGCGATGGGCGCACTTGATCTACCGGAACGGCGGTTGGCTGTCGGCTGTTTGGCACACCGGGCTGATAGCGCATACCTGCATGCCGCCCAGAATCCATTTGCCACATCTCGGACATGCCCGACGCAGCGCCGGGACGATGACTGGCCGCGCCGGGAGAAGTCTTGAGCTCGCAGCGGGGTCCAATGCGGAAGGTTGCAGGTGTCAGCGACCACGAGGCACAGGCTTGGTGCCGACTGCACATCATTGCACAGGCTTCGACCGTGCTGCCCCGTTCGGAACGATAGACTTCCGCAAACCGATACGTATCGGCCTCATAGGTGATTTTCACCTCTGGCTGAGGTTTTTCAGCGAGGGCAGGGCACGCAAAGGCCAAAGCCGCAATCAGAACCGGTAAGACACGCATGGCGACAGTCTCTCTTCGTAACATTCGCGAAGATTATGCCATATGGGGCCTTAATAAGAGATGAGCGCGGACGGCTGGATTACCACGCTCTATTAGTTGCTTTCGACAATTACGCGGCGCGCGATCACCATCGCTTGTACCTCGCCAGCGCCTTCGAAAATATTCAAGATCCGGGCATCTTGTAGGACGCGCGAGATCGGATATTCCAAAGCAAATCCATTGCCGCCATGGATTTGAAGCGCATTGTCCGCCGCTGTCCAAGCGGCGCGCGCAGCGAGCAATTTGGCCATCCCAGCTTCCAGGTCGCAGCGTTTGTCCTGATCTTTCTGACGGGCCGAAAAATAGGTCAGCTGGCGAATGCCAACCAATTCCGCCGCCATCATGACCAGCTTATTGGCCACGCGTGGGAAGTTGAAAATCGATTGCCCAAATTGGTTGCGATCCAGCGCATAGCGCAGCCCGAGTTCATAAGCACACTGGGCCACACCAACAGCCCGCGCTGCGGTTTGAATTCGGGCGCTCTCAAACGTCGCCATCAAATGCTTGAACCCCATGCCCTCTGTTTCGCCGAGCAAATTGGCCGCCGGGACTTCGAATTCGTCAAAGCCGATCTCATACTCTTTCATGCCGCGATAGCCGAGCACCTCAATCTCGCCGCCCGTCATACCGTCTGCCGGGAAGGGATGATCATCATCACCGCGAGGCTTCTCGGCCAGGAACATAGACAGGCCTGAGAAATTATTGGTGTTCGGGTCGGTACGCGCCAGCAAAGTCATTAGATCCGCCCGGACCGGATGCGTGATCCACGTCTTGTTGCCGGTGATTTTATAAGACTCACCCTCTTTCACCGCACGGGTGCGCAGCGCGCCGAGATCAGAACCCGTGTTCGGTTCCGTGAACACAGCCGTCGGCAAGATCTCGCCGCTGGCAATGGCCGGTAGATATTTCTGCTTCTGGGCGTCAGTCCCACCGATGAGGATCAGTTCGGCCGCAATCTCCGACCGCGTGCCAAGCGAACCCGTGCCGATATAGCCGCGGGATAATTCTTCGGAAACCACGCACATAGCGGTTTTGCCCATGCCGAGCCCGCCAAATTCCTCAGGAATGGTCAGACCGAACACGCCGAGCTCGGCCATCTCATTGACCACCTCCATGGGGATATAATCATTCTTGAGATGCCATTCGTGTGCATGCGGGACGATCTTATCTTCGGCATAGCGCCGAAATTGATCTCGGATCATGCTCATGGTTTCGTCTTCGCCAGTATTCTCAACTGTGGCGCGACCAAGGCTGTCTGGCAAATGTGCTGCAGCCGCGGCCATGACATCCGGCGTCAGTCCTTGTTCAATCAATGTCCGTACCGCCGGCGCGGCAAACAACGTGTCAGCATCTTCTAGGGCGCCGAGTTCGTGCGGGCGAATGGTTTCGCCCTGGTTCATCGGCACGCCGCCGACCAGGTCCGCCAGGTATTTGCTGAACAGGATTTGAGCGAGCAAGGCATCAATCTCGCCAAGCTGGCCCTCACCCTCGAGACGGCTGACCCAATTGGCCGTTTCCCGTAGGGTTTCGACATAAGTGACGATCCAAGCATAACCGTGCGCGAGATGTTGATTGGCCGAGAACTTCGCGCGATCAATCTTTCCCTCGGGCGCAAGGATCGCCCCAACGCGGGAATGGATGGCAGATTTATATGTATCCGTGGCGCTTACTGCGTCTTGCAGAAGCGTGGTCAGGTTCGCCAGCACCTGACTAGATTTAACGTCCGCCATTCCGTCCATGGTCTTATCCTTTGTCTTATCCGATCAATCTATGGCGGCAGTCGACCAGAGTCACGCGGGCGTTGCTGCGGCGCAGCGAAGCATGACGCGAGGACAGAATGCGATCGGGGGTCGTTTATCAGCTTCGCGCAAAAGAAAGCGGAGTAAAATGTCTCGTAGCTTCAAAGGTTAACAAGACGAGGCGATATGTTAACCTTCTGAGGGTTGAATTTACGAAGTGTTAAGGTTAATAAAACCTGAATCAGGCGCAGAAGCGCTGTCTCCCATTTTGTCGTCAAGTATCGATTATCTTCAGCGTACCTCGCTGCGATAAGACCTGCGTTGCGTCCCCACCTTTCCGCAGGCCCGCGTGAGATTAAGCGCTGAGGATCAGAAGAGCGGTTTCCTAGAAAAGGGAGCCGCTCTTTCGATTTCTGGCGATGTCGAGCCACCGATAAAACCACTTGCATTGACGCTGCACTTGGTTAAATCACCCTGCAAAGTGATAACATAACAAGAGCAGAAAAATGTCGCGTATCCTTCTATTAGCTAGTATTTCGCCTTTCGCACTCGCTCCTTTTGCCCTCGCACAGGACGCAGATGAGCTTCGTGAAGCCACAATTATTGTCTCCGCGCCGGGTCCGGATCGCTCAGCAGATGAGCTGATCGGTAATGCCAGCGCACTTGATCGGGAAGACTTGCTGGAAACGTTGCAAGGATCTCTCGGTGATACTTTGGACCGTGAGCCTGGGGTCGCCTCGACCTTCTTTGGCCCTGGCTCCAGCCGTCCGGTTCTTCGCGGCCTTGGGGCCGAGCGCGTGCAAGTCCTAACCAATGGGATTGGCGTCATCGACGCCTCGGCCGCGTCGCCTGACCATCAGGTGACCGCCGACGGGATCGATGCGGAAGCGGTGGAAATTCTCCGCGGCCCAGCGGCCTTGGCCTATGGTGGGCAAGCGATTGGCGGTGTGGTCAATGTGATTGACGGATTGATCGCTGAAGAGATGCCAGAAGAGCCTTATTCTGCGGATCTGTTCGGCGCCTATAATAGCGTCAATGAAGGCACTGAGCTCGCCGCACGCGGTGAAGTCACGGCTGGCCAGTTTGTCTTCAACCTCTCCGCCTCCATGCGCGACTTTGATCCATATGACATTCCAGATTTCGCTGAATCAGCTGGCCTGCGTGCATTGGAAGAAGCCGAGGAAGAAGAGGGCGAAGAGCACGAGGAAGAAGAGGAAGTTCGCGGCACGGTCGAGAATTCTTTCGTCGAGACTCAAACGCTCGCTGCCGGTGTAAGCTGGGTCGGCGACGATGCATTCCTGGGGGTCGCCATACGTCAGCAAACCGCGGAATACGGTTTGCCCGGACACGGCCACGAAGAAGAGCATGGTGAGGAAGAAGGTGAAGGCGGTGAAGTCGAGGAGCATGATGAGGAAGAGGAAAATCCATTCATCGACCTCGAGCAGACGCGTGTCGACATTCGCGGTGGCGTCGGCGTCAATAATGGCTTCTTCACCGACATTACGGGTTCGGTTGCCATCGTAGACTATGAGCACACGGAATTCGAAGCGCCTGGTGAACCAGGTACGGTCTTTGACACATCTGGTGTTGAGGGGCGGGTCGAGTTTGGCCACACGGTCAACGGCTTCGAAGGCGCGTTTGGTATGCAATTCATCGACAAGACATTTGATGCGGTTGGTGAGGAAGCGTTTGTTTCCGAGACTGATACCGAGTCGTTTGGCTTGTTCATCTATGAGACTAAAGAATGGGATAGCGGCCTCGGTGTTGAAGGCGGTCTTCGTTATGAAGGTATCGGGCTTACCAACACGAATTCAGGCAAGCGCGATTTCGATTTGATCAGCGGATCCTTGGGTGTGCACCAGCATCTCAACAATGGCTGGTTCATTGGCGCCCAAGCTTCATACACCGAGCGTGCACCAAGCGAGACGGAGCTGTTCGCGAACGGCCCGCACTTGGCTACTGATCAGTTCGAGGTTGGCGATCTCAATCTCTCGAAGGAAAGCGGACTTAACCTTGAAGGTACGCTGCGCTGGAGCAGCGAATTTGGCGGTTTCGGTGTGAACGTGTTTAGCACCCAGTTTGAAGACTTCATCTTCTTGGCTCCCGGTCAAACGCTTGAAGACGGCGCGCTTGTCAGCGAAGCCGATGGCCTGCCAGTCTTCTTATATGTCCAAGATGATGCAGACTTTATCGGTGGCGAGATCTATGGCGAACTGTTCTTTGACAATGGCCCACTCGGCGCCAATTGGGAGTTCGGGGCCAGCGTCGACTTTGTCGAAGCGGATCTCGATGCGGGTGGCAATGTCCCCTTCATCCCACCGGTCACCTTTAACGGTGATGCCAGCGCGGAATGGGGCGCATGGGAAGTCGGCGCGGCATTGACCGTTGCAGGCGATCAGGATGATCCAGGCGCCGGTCAATTGCCGACCGATGGCTATACCACGCTTGATCTTCGCGGTGAGGTCGACCTGTCTGACTTTGGTGTTGGCAAAGATGGCACCGAGGCCTTCATCGAAGCGCGTAACATCACGGACGAAGAAATCCGCTTCGCGACATCCGTGATCAAGGATCTCGCGCCCGCGCCAGGCCAGAATATCCGCGTTGGATTGCGACTGGCCTTCTAATGACGACCAGTCGTACACCAAGAGCAGCGGCGATTGACGGGACCGCCATTACCCTCTCGGGCCTGTGTCTCCTTCACTGCCTTGCCTTGCCCCTATTGTCGACGGCACTCCCAATCGTCGGTATCTGGGCCGAGGCAGAATGGCTCCACAAGACGTTTGTCGTCGCTGCTCTTCCTTTTTCTTTACTGGCGCTGACTTCGAACCGGATCACATGGCCAGCTGGCCTGATGATCGTCAGCGGTTTCGGCTTGCTGGTATCGGGCGCCTTTGTCGAAGCGTGGCATGATTATGAGACGCAACTGACTGTGTTGGGGGGAATTCTATTGGCGGCGGGCCATGCCTTGCGCTGGCGCCGGGCTCACGTTTCGGACCAGTCATAAGCCTGACGGGCAAGTTCTATTTTCTCAAGATGAGTGTTTAGAGCGCGCCAATCATCGCGTTCAGCAATGTCCGCCCACAGCGCCTCAACCGTTTCGATGAAGAGATCGACGGGTTGCGCTTGTTGAAAATAGGCGTGTGCCAGGCGATCAGCGCGATCAGTCGCTCGTGCTGTCAATTGTTGCTTCACCTTGGCAAAGCCATCCGATTGGTAGAGGGCGGCTTGGGGGCTGTCGGCGCTTCGCGCCAGGCTCGCCTCGCCGCCAAACCAATCGAAGAAGGTTTGCGGCCAATTGGCGCCGCTCTCGGTCAGCCAGCCATAGAAATCTTGCAAGAAGAGCAAATCATCGCGCAGGACCTCACTGCGCGAAAGCCCTAAGAGCGCGAGCGTGTGCGCCGCGAAGCTGTCTTGATATGCCGGTTCATAAACGGCCATCGCTTGGCTGAGGTCATCGGCCTCGGCGACCAGGCTGAGGGCGCCCCCGAGTTGTTGCAGTGCCCATAGGCCCTGCGCGGGTTGGCGTCCGAACCGATATAGCCCTTGCTGATCAAAATAGGCCGCGATGAAGTTGGGGTCGCTTTTGGGCAAAAAGCGCCAGGGGCCGAAATCAAAGGTTTCGCCGGTAATGTTGAAATTATCCGTGTTCATGACGCCATGCACAAAGCCCACCGCCATCCATTGTCCGATCATCGCACCCGTGCGCTGGGCCATGCGCTCGAACAAAGCGGGCGTGGCTTTGCCCAGGGCTTCATCGGCACATTCGGGATAATAATGCTCAATGACGTGTTCGATCAGCACCGCCATCGCTTTGGTATCATCGTAATAGGCGGCGCGTTGAAACGTCCCGAACCGTAAATGGCTATGGCTCAGGCGCACGAGCACAGCGGAACGCGCTGGCGACGGTTCATCATTGCGATGTAAATTTTCGCCGGTCTCGATCAGGCTGAACGCTTTCGATGTGTTGACGCCCATGGCTTCGAGGTAATTCGAGGCCAGAATTTCCCGGACACCGCCTTTTAAGGTCAGACGCCCATCGCCTTGCCGCGACCATCTTGTTTGTCCGGATCCTTTGGTGCCAAGATCGAGCCAACGGCCGGCTTGGTCACGAACTTGCGCAAACAAAAACCCACGCCCATCACCAAGGTCCGGATTATAAACGTGGAATTGGTGGCCATGATATCGCAGTGCTAGTGGCTGAGTCAGATTGTCTGGAAGTGATTCGAACTGCGCGAAGTGGCGAATCCAGGCATTTTCGCTTCCTTCGCGGAACCCTATCTGATCGGCCCAGCGCGTGTTGCGAAAGCGCAACACCGATCTTGGAAAAGCTGCGGGCTCTGCTGCATCTGCGAAGAGGGAAGAAATTTGCTGAATGGGCAGGGTCATGCAGGCCTATAAGCGTGTTTTGGGCCATTTGGACAGGGCAAAACCGCAATATCGTTCTTCGATACGCAATATGACAGTTTAATGTCGAACGCTGTCAAATTTTCATTGCTGCGCCGCAGCATAAGTCGCCTCTTCCGTAACGTTCTGTTCAAAATACTGTGATCTTAGACGCTCGTCCGTTCCACGAGACTGGCGGCTTAAAAATATTCACGGAGGATAAATATGACGCTTGGAAGAAAACTGGTGTTTAGTGCATCGCTCGCGGCCATGATGGCCAGCGGGGCGGCGATCGCTCAAGACCAAGATGAAGGCGACGAACTGCGCCAAAGCACGGTGACGGTCACCGGCTCGTTCATTCAAGGCACACCCGAAGACGCGGCACTGCCGGTGGATGTGCTGACGGCGCAGGATCTTAAGCTTGAGGGTGATCCATCGATCACTGAACTCATCCGGAACTTGGGTGTTTCGTCAGGTGTGGATGGCCAAACCAACCAGTTTGCGTCTAACGGACTTGAAGGCACTTCAAACATCAACTTGCGCGGCCTTGGCCCAGCTCGAACCCTCGTCCTATTAAATGGGCGTCGCGAAGCCCCTGCGCCTTATGCGATTGGCGAACAAGCTCAGCTATTTGTTGACACAAACATGATCCCATCGGCAGCGATCGGTCGTGTTGAAGTCCTGAAAGATGGCGCCGCAGCGCTTTACGGTTCAGACGCGATTGCAGGGGTTGTGAACTTCATTACCCGCGACGACCTTGATGGATTTGAAGTCTCAGGAAGCTACCAGACTTTTGACGGCACCGATGGCGAATATGATGTCAGCGCCGCTTATGGATTCCAGGGTGATAACTGGAACTGGGTAACTTCGGTTGGGTATCAATTCCGCAACGAAGCCCCGCTGCTTGATAAAGACTGGGCCATTCTACCATTCGCAGACAACCCTGTTGGTGGTTGGTCGACGATTGGTAACCCTGGTTCCTTCGTGGCCACGCCGAACATCGCACCAGGCTTGGCAGCCGCGAGCACACCGCTTGCTTTTGCGAATTCTGATGATCAGTGTTCGGCTCTCGGCGGTGAAGATGGCGGCGTCCTTTGCCGGTTCCAATTCACGCAGTTTGACAACCTGGTTGAAGAAGAAGAGCGCTATCAGATCTTCTCTGAGTACAATCGTACCTTCAGCAATGGCGTCGAATTCCACCTTGAAGGCCTTTATGGCTTCACAGATGTACCTGAGTGGAAAACCTCACCATCTTACCCACCGCAAGCACTGTTCGGAAACATCGTTCTGCCGGATCATCCGGGTTTGCAGCAATACATTGCGGATAACCCAGCTTGGGCGGCCGCGACATTCACGGACTTCTCACCATTGCTATCGGGCGGCGCGCCAGTGCCTTATGACCCGGTCACCGGCACCGGCGGACTGGGTGTAACGCCTCTGGTCTTCTTCGGCCGAAGCTTTGGCTGGGGTGGTTTCCCAGGCACGGGTGGCGCACAAGAAGGTACGCGTCAGTATGACCACTATCGCTTGTCCGGTGATCTATCCGGAACGTTTGAAAGTGGCGTCAATTGGGAATTGGGTCTGACCTATTCTCTGACTGAAGGCGCACGCTACACCAATGACAGCTACACGCTGGGCTTTATCAATGCTCTGGCTGGTTTCGGTGTCTGTTCAGATCCGATCACGGGTGCAATCCCAACCGGCGCTGTCGCTGGCCAAGGCGGATGTGAATACTACAACCCGTTCTCAAACGCGATTGCAGCGAACGCCATTGATGGCACACCGAACCCACAATTCGATGCCAGCTTAGCGAACTCAGAGACGCTCGCTGACTGGCTGACAGACGAAGTGGGTGATGATCGCGAAACAAGCCTTCTGGTTTTTGATGGTGTTATTTCCGGCCAGTCCAATGTCGAAGCCGGTGGTGGTTCAGTTGGCTATGCAGCCGGTTTCCAGGTTCGCCGCGAGACCTTCGTTGTTGAGCCAAATGCCGTCAGCGACCTAGCGATCACACCTGGGCCAACCGGCACTGGACCATTTAGCTTCCTTGCGGGCGGTAGCGCGCGCGACGAAGAGCAAACGATCTACGCATTGTTTGGCGAAGTCCAGATTCCGCTTTTCGACAATGTCGATATCCAAGCGGCCATGCGCTACGAAGATTATGGTGGTGCAGTCGGATCAACCTTCGACCCCAAAGTCGCAGCGAAGTGGCAAGTCAATGATATGTTGGCGCTACGTGGCTCGGCACAAACTTCGTTCCGCGGGCCGACTTTGAACCAGCTGGGCGGTGTTGGCACCACCCTGCAATTCATCGCTCCGACGGGTGCGTTTAAAGCGGTTGATCAATTCGGTAACCCGAACCTCAACCCAGAAAGCGCATTTAGCTTCAATCTCGGTGCTTTGTTCGAGAACGGCAATTTCATTGCTTCGATCGACTATTACAATTTCGACTTCTCTGATCCGATCATCGTGGAAGACCAGAACGAGATTGTGAATGCTGCAATCGCTGCGCTCGGCGCGGGTCAGACCAGTGGTGGCATTCTTGACCGGATCACATTCGCGAACCCAGCAGCGCCAGCGGCGTCCGGCATTGAGCGTATTCGCGCCAATGTTGTGAATGGTCCGGACATCGAGACATCTGGTATCGACCTTCGCGTGTCTAACGCTTGGGACCTTGGTCCTGGCGAATTCGAGCTCGCCTTGGATACGACTTACGTGATCGAGTATGTTGTCGGTGACTTTGATGTCGAAGGTGTCGTCATTTCCGGTGGCGATCGGGTCGGACAGTTCAACCGTTCGAACTTCTCTCGGTCACTGCCACAATGGCAAGCCAACGTCTCAGCGAACTATTCTGCCGGCAATCACAACCTTCGCGGTGTGATGCGTCACGTCGACTCTTATGACGACGAACGTCCTGGTGCTGCACGCGGTAACGTTGGTGCAGAGATTGATAGCCATACGACATTCGATGCCTTCTACACATGGCAATCGGATTGGGATTTGGACATTGGTCTTTCTGTGGTCAACATCACCGACGAAGACCCACCATTTGCCGCATTCGACTTGAACTATGACCCATACACGCACAACCCATTTGGGCGGACGTTTAAGGTCAGTGTCACGAAGCGATTTGGGCTAGGCGGATAAGCCAAACCCATATCCATTCCAAATCAAAAGGGCGGCCTATGGGCCGCCCTTTCTTTGTTTGATTTGTGCTGACGTCGCATTAGCGCCAGCGTCGCAAGTCAGTTTCTGCTTAATTCAGCCCTTCGCGACCAATCGCATAGAACCGTTCACGTCGCTGCACTTTCAGCTCATGTGGCGTCATTGGCATCAGCTCTTGTAGCGCCTTATCGAGCGCCTTACCGGCTGAGGCGATGGCTTTTTGCGGGTTGCGATGCGCGCCGCCAATCGGTTCTTTCACAATCGTGTCGACGACTTTCAGTTTTACCAGGTCTTTCGCGGTGATCTTCATCGCTTCGGCAGCTTCTTTGGCTTTCGCTGCGTCGCGATAGAGAATAGAGGCGCAGCCTTCCGGCGAGATCACGGAATAGATGGAGTGTTCCATCATCATCACGCGATTGGCCGCCGCGATGGCAATGGCGCCGCCAGACATGCCTTCACCGATGATCAGAGTGATCAGAGGCACGTTGAGCGACAGGCAACGCTCGGTCCCGCGCGCAATCGCCTCGGCTTGGCCACGCTCTTCGCCTGCTTTGCCAGGAAAAGCGCCGGCCGTGTCGGGCATTGTAATGACGGGAAGTTCAAACCGCTCCGCCAAATCCATCAGTCGGACAGCTTTACGATAGCCCTCGGGATGGGCCATGCCGAAATTATGCTTCAAGCGCGCTTCTGTTGTCCGGCCTTTTTCATGACCGATGACCACGACCGATTGGCCATTGAATCGTGCTAAGCCGCCAAGGACGGCTTCATCATTGCCGAACACGCGATCGCCTGCGAGTTCCTGAAAGTCTTCGAAAAGACCCTCAACATAGTCGCTAAAATGCGGGCGCTCTGGATGTCGCGCAACCTGCGTTTTGCGCCAAGGCGTCAAAGACGAATAAGTGTCTTTGAGCTGCTTAGCAGCCTTCTCTTTGAGCTTTTTCAGCTCATCATTAATTTGCGGGCCACCCTCTTGGGCAGCAACGGCTTCAAGCTCGGCGATCTTGGTTTCAAGCTCGGCGAGCGGCTTTTCGAAGTCGAGATATGTCGTAACCATTTGCGCTAAATAGCCTTGCTCGCGCTGAATCGCTAGCCTTTTTAAGTTTCGGGGCTGTAACGTTCAAACACCAGGACTGGTGCGCCGCGATAATCACTCGGGCCGATTTCACGATATCCGAGCTTCTCCGCGACCCGGATTGAGGCCGCATTGTCTGTATCAATGATACAAGTGGAGCGGCCAGGCAGGGTGTAATCGAGCCAGTCATGCGCCGCTTTTGTCGCCTCGCTGGCATAGCCCTTTCCCCAGGCCGATGCGCTCAGCGCCCAGCCGGCTTCGGGGTGCCCCGAAATATCAGGCGTCATGCCGCGCATGAAATCCGCGAAGCCGACTTCACCAACAAAAATATCCGTCTTGCGCTCGCGGACAATCCAATAGCCATAGCCGAGAATATCCCACAGGCCGCGATTGCGCAGATGCGCGAACCAAGCGTCTTGGGCGCTGCGGGTCTGGCCACCAATATGACGCACGACTTCCGGGTCCGCCCACATCGCGGCCATATCGGGATAATCAGATTTCTCGCAAGGTTTGAGGCTCAATCTCGCCGTCAGAAGGGTTGGCGGGCTCAAGCCTCAGCTTTCATCTTTTCGAGCATTTTGCCCATGGCCGCATGCACGGTTTGGATCGCTTTCAAGGGGCGCACCATGACTTTGAAATCCACGATCTGACCGTGCTCGTCCCATTCAATCATATCAATGCCATTGATATGGATGCCATCCATCTCGCTCTCAAATTCGAGCACGGCTTTGTCGCCGCAATCGAACACTTTGGTATATTTGAAACTGTCATTGCCAAGCGTCCCGCCGGCAGCAGAGAGATAGGCGAACGTGATCGCTTTGCCTTCTTGCGGCGTGTGCACCACCGGGCTGCGAAACACGACATCGTCGTGAAGGAGTTCGAGCAAGCGCCCTTTGTCATGTCCGCCCATCATATAGTCGAACCAGGCTTGTAGATTCGGTTGGTGACCGGTCAGGGGAATGTCATACTGTCGTGCCATTGGGCGTCCTCCGCGCGTCTTTTATTAAACGGTGAACGCCCAAGGGCTATTTGTCTAGGTCTGCCTTAGAGGAAGAGCGCCGCTGCCGCGTCCGGGAAGAAGGCGAAGAAGCCGCCAATTGCGAACGCTCCAACGCTGATTCCCCACAGGGTCCAGCTGATCCGTCGCAGCCGTGTACATGCGCGCGCTTTCACGGGGTCGGCCGGGCAGGGCAGGGTGCGCGCATGCCATTGCCACGCGCCTGACGCCAGCAGCACAAGGCCCGTGACGCTAAAGACGATGCCCTTATTCGCGCCGAACCAAGCAATGCCGGGCACTGACCCGATGACGCCGGACCAGACGGCGCCCATGCCGACCATGACCAGCATGGCCGGTAAAGCACAGCAAATGAGTGTCGTCGCGGAGGTGAAGAGAGCCAGCGTCGCTGGCAGAACGCTCGGCGACTTCACCTCGTCTTGTGCGGCAATCATACGGCATCTCTGGCGATGGAGACCAAGTCATAACCCGACTTTTTAACCAGGCTTGCCACGCGTTCATCGCTCAGCGCGGAGCCGGCTTTGAGCGTCACGTGGATTTCGCCATTGTCTAGGTCGACATGGACCGAGTCGACCGCGTCTTCTTTGCTGAAGACTTTGGTCACAGCGCGAGCGCAGAAGTCGCACACCATGCCATTCACCTTGGCGGTGACAAGCGTTTGGGCGGAGGTTTCGGAGACTGTTGGGGCCTCGGCTTGCGCCAGCGCCATCGGTGTCGAGAGGGCGGCGATAAGGGCAATCATTAGAGATTTCATCTGTGTAGGTCCTTCCTAAAATCGGACAATCCAGTTCAGCATCAGCTCTTCACTTTCCGGAGTATAACCGATTTCGAGCAACTGAACGTCATAAAAAAAGCGCACCAGCGGGGTCACCGTGGTGGGGGTTTCAGCTTCGGGTTGGTTTTCAACTTGAAGCATCAGCCATGTGTGCAGATCACCATAGTCGCCAATATAGGGGGCGACCCCGATCCGTGCGGCCTGTCTGGTATCTTGGGTAAAGCCTAGATCGAAGGCGCGTGCTTCATAAGAGGTAAACCAGCGCCGGGTTTCCCAATCGGCGCCAATGCCGATAAAGCCCGCGGCTTCAACATCAGCGCCATCACCAAATGGGTCGGCTTGGCCTGCGCCCGCCTTAAAGTACAAATTGGCTTGCGCGTTGGGTGCGTTCCAGCGTTTGACCAGGCGATTATATTGCAGCCCGGTAAAGTGCCAGTCATTTTCCCAATTGCGCTCTGTGTAGAGGCCAATCGAGTCCTTGAAGGTCGGTGAGTAATGCACATGCAAGGTCGACGCGTCGCCATTATTCATCTGCATAACGGTCCAACCGCTCGGATAAGAGACCGGTCGGGCGTCCGCCGTTTGAGCACTTAGCGCAAAGCCAAATGCAAGCAGGGCGCCTGCAGTTTGGATGCTATTCATGTAAGATATTCCTTGTTGAGTTGATCCTTAAACGAAAGGATCAAGCCCGCGGCGGCGGCGGTTCATACTCATACAAGATGGAAGTGGCGGAGTCCGGAATTGGCGTCGCCCAAAGGGTCAGGCCCGGGACCGGTTGGTTCAGTTCGGGGGCATTTGCGGTCACGCCATTGCCCAGCAAAGCCGCACAGCAGCACGCTTGTGAACTGTGTTCTGGCATACGCTCTGGCTGTTCGTGATCTGCTGACGCTTCATCCATCATCATGTCATGACAGGGCATATCCGCCATCATTTCATGGTGTGGTGCGGCTTCCATATCGGACCGCATATCGCACGGCTGCGCCATCGCCTCGAACCCAAGCGCGAGCGCGGCAATGATCCAAAGCAGAGAGGTCAGCGTGCGGAGCATCTTGTCCATATAAGGGAAGAGTTCGCGGTTCGCAATTTTTGAGATGCGGGGACTATGCAGACCTACCGCAAAATCCGGTGGACGGGGCTATTTCGGTCGCGAGGCCTTTTCATCCAATCCCGATATGCCTTGGCGCTCTCGCAAAGCATTAGAGACTTCGTCCAGGCTGACTCCTTTGGATCGCAGACCCACCATCATATGATAAATCAAATCCGCGGCTTCTGAGGCGGCTTCGGTCTTGCCTTGAGCGGCCAAGGCCAAAGCCAGTTCTGCGCCTTCTTCAGCGATTTTCTTGCCGCAATGAAGCGGGCCCTTGGCGAGCAATTTCGCTGTATAGGAATTGTCCGGCGCATCGCCGGCGCGGTCATCAATCGTCATCGCCAAATAGCCCATCATATCAACCAAAGCGTGGGCGTTTCCGAGTGGGGTGTCTGTCATTGCGAGGCTCCTAAAGCGGGCGTACGGGGGCGCCAGCGTCTGACAAAGCGGCGCGGGCTTGTTCTAGGCTGACTTCCCCAAAATGGAAGATCGACGCGGCCAGCACAGCATTTGCCCCGGCCTCGAGAATGGCAGGGGCGAGGTCTTCTGCGCTGCCCGCGCCGCCACTGGCAATGACCGGAATGGTGACCGCATCGGTCACCGCTTTGGTCAGCGGCAGGTCGAAGCCCGATTTGGTTCCATCCTTATCCATACTGGTGAGCAAGATTTCTCCCGCCCCTTTGGCTTGCGCCAGTTTGGCAAATTCAACCGCATCAATACCCGTCGGCTTGCGGCCGCCATGGGTGAAAATTTCCCAGCTCTCACCGGTCTTCCGCGCATCAATCGCGACCACAACACATTGCGATCCGGCTTTGGCAGCGCAGCGCGATACGACATCAGGGTCAGCGACCGCGGCGGAATTGATCGCGACTTTGTCTGCCCCTGCGCGCAGGAGCTGCACCATATTGTCGGCGCTCCGGACACCGCCGCCCACCGTTAGGGGCATGAAACACTGCTCGGCCGTCGCGCTAACCACGTCAAGCAAGGTCCCGCGTCCTTCATGACTGGCGGTAATGTCGAGAAAGCAAAGCTCGTCCGCCCCTTGCGCATCATAGGCTTTGGCCAGGGCGACCGGGTCACCAGCATCGCGCAAATCGACAAAGTTTACGCCTTTGACGGTGCGGCCATCTTTGACATCAAGGCAAGGAATGATCCGTGTTTTCAACATGACGCGCTTCTAAGACGCTGGGCAGGCGGCTGGCAAGCGGGATCATTGGTTTAAAGTGTAGCTGGCTGCGCAATGTCTGCTTTGGGTCAGGAGAAGCCGTCAGTCATACATTTGACAGTCTTGCTAAACTCTCCTCATGCGCCCCCTTCTCCCGGATGCGGGAGAAGGGCCGGGGATGAGGGCAAGATGGGTTGTACAGGCAAAGCACTCGCGTCAACGCAAAGACCGGCGCCCTCACCCCAACCCCTCTCCCGCGTTCGGGAGAGGGGCTATGGCAAGACGCAAGCTTAGTGGCGTGACCGCGCGCCGAGCTCTTTAGGGGTGCGAATTGCGATTGTTGATGCTGCGCGCAGACATTTCGTATTGGCTAGTCAACCCGATCAGTGGCATCAGCGTACAACTCGTCGAACATCTCAGCTGAAATCAGCTCGTAAGAATGATCAGCGATGCTCTCGAAAAAGCTCATCCGGATCAGAGATTCTACAGCGGGACCTTTTTGGTTTTCTAACGCTAAACTATTGCGCTGGCTTGAGCCGTCTTTGAACAGCTCTACCAATCTGAGCACGTCTTCGGTTTGATCGTCGACTTCATAAAACAACCAGGTAGGCTCTCCAGCCGGAACGGTGTGATCAGGCCATCTCATTTTGTAGTGTTTCAGCGCCATGAATCTGGCTTAGCAACATCTGAGATTGAATAAACCGAAATGTCAGCTCTGACGCCGTGAAAGGATAGGACCTTGGAGACTCAAAACAGGCCCTAAACCAAGTCCTTCACAAAACGCGTTAAGCGCCCGCGGCTTTCTCAGCGAGCGGAGGCGCTGCTTGATTGCGCGCGATCAGGTCGCGAATGCGGTCTCTGGATTGGGGGCGTCCGAACAAATATCCTTGCAGAAAGTCGACTTTGGCGTCGCGGATCGAGTGGCGCTGCAAATCTGTTTCGACCCCTTCGAGCACGGTGAGCAGGGACATGTCGTGGCACAGCCGGACGATCCCTTGCAACATGGCCTGGTTCTTACGCTTCTCGGTCAAGCCATCGAGGAAGGTGCGATCGATTTTGACGATATCGATCGGCATTTGAGCGAGGTGATTGAGACTCGAGAATCCAGTTCCGAAATCATCCAGCGCGATCCGCATACCATGGCGGCGGAAGAGTTTTAGAATCTCGGTGACATGTTGCGTGTCACGGATCATGGCGTTTTCGGTCAGCTCGAACACCACGCGCTTCGGATTGATGCCGGATGCCTTTATCTCAGAAATGAGATCGACCGCATGCGCTTGAGAGGCAAATTCGAGCGGCGATAGATTGAAACTTAGCCTCACGTCAGACGGCCATTCGCACGCCGCCGAAAGTGCCTTGCGGAACAGGACTTTTGACACCTTGTTGATCAGTCCAGAATTCTCAGCGATTTGGATAAATTGGTCTGGCGGAACCAGGCCCAGGCGCGGACTGTTCCATCGCGCCAAGGCTTCAACAGCGCGAATTTCATTGGTTTCGGCCTCGTAGATCGGTTGAAATTCAAGATAGAGCTCGCTTTTCCAGTCGGCTTCCCGAAAGGTCAGGTCAAGGATGGCCCGTCGACTAATCCGCTCTTCATGCTCCTGTGAAAACATCACAGAAGATCCCTTGGCGTGATGCTTGGCGTGATACAGTGCAAAGTCTGCGCGCTTGAACAAGACGGAGCGCTCATCGGCGGCGTCTGGGTAGGTCGCAACCCCGATACTGGCCGAGAGGCTGAGTTGATCGCCATTGATGCAATAAGGTTCAGCCAAAACACCTGAGAGCTTGTCGACGACAGATTGGATCTCATTTGGCGTGGTCGATTCTGTGCAGACAAAACCGAACTCATCGCCGCCCAATCTGGCTAACATACAGGAATCCGTCAGAGTTTGGGACAAACGCTGCGCGACTTGTTTGAGCAAATCGTCACCGACGGGATGACCGTAAACATCATTAATCTGTTTGAACCCATCCAGGTCAAGAAGGCCCAGCGTGAATGGATCCTGATTGTCTTTCGACTGCTCAATCAGCTTTTCAAGTTCTGCTGTGAAGTGGCGGCGATTTGAAAGGCCGGTCAGTTCGTCATTATTGGCCAGTAAAGCGTTCAGCTTGGCCAATTCCTTGAGTTGGTTCTGATGCGACTTGAGCGCGGTGAGATCGACACCGATACCGACCGTGCCGGCATCGCCCAGTTTCTCATGATGGGTTTGATAGGTTCGACCATCTCGCGTTTGCAATTCGCCTTTGCCGCCGGGACGGACCACATTGAGGCTGAACTTGGTGAATTCATCGATTTGAGCGTCGGGCAGCTCCGGAAATTGCAGCTTGATCTCATTTCTCATCGCGTCGAAATGGCTTTCACCGCGGGCAATGCCATTATAGAAATGCGGCCAGGCCTGACGTGCTGACTCATTCGCATAGACCAGCCGGAAGTCTTTATCATAAACCGCAAAGACGCTCTCGAGGCGATCGATCGCCTCAAGTAAAACGTCAAGCTTTAGGTGCGGATCTCTATACATTTAACTCTACCCAGAGTCGAAATGTATAAAATACAACGCTTTATATTTAGTGAACCTATGGAGAAGCGCTGGCGCTGACTTCACCTTGAGTTCGGCTATCCTCGCGCGGACTTTGGTCCAAGAGATGACGTCTTAGCTGGGTCGGGGGTCTTTTCTTTGAACTTACACAAGTCGCGGATGGAACAGTCCCAGCATTTTGGCTTACGCGCCACGCAAGTGTAGCGCCCATGTAAGATGAGCCAGTGATGCGCCCCGAGTTTATACTCATCAGGTGTCGTGCGCTCAAGGCTGGCCTCAACTTGATCTGGGTCTTTGCCAGGGGCGAGGCCGGTGCGGTTAGAGACACGGAAAATATGCGTGTCGACAGCTATGGTCGGCTGCCCAAACGCTTCATTCAGCACCACATTGGCCGTCTTTCGCCCGACACCCGGTAGGCGCACCAACTCCTCCCGGGTTTGCGGCACTTCGCCATCAAATTCGTCGAGAATCATCTGGCTCAACGCGATGACATTCTTTGCCTTATTGCGCCAAAGGCCGATGGTTTTGACATGCTCTTCCACGCCCGTGAGACCAAGGGCGAGCATTTTTTCCGGCGTGTCTGCGACTTTGAACAGGCCCTTGGTGGCCTTGTTGACACCGACATCGGTGGCTTGTGCGGACAGCGCCACTGCGACCACCAGCGTGTATGGATTGACGAATTCCAACTCGGTCTTGGGATTCGGCCGATCTTTGGCCAGTCGCGCATAAAGCTCGGCGGCTTTTTCCTTACCGAATGTGCGCGGCGCACGTTTGCGTTTGGGTTTGGTGGTCGATTTAGCCATGCCGCAGACCTAAGCCAGATAGGATGGTCTGCAAATCCGATTCTTGCGGCAAGTTAGCGCGCTTGCGGTCGATTTGATTCTTCGGTCTATATTTGCCGTCATGACCTCGCACCAAGAAACCCTCTATTTTGATGCCACGCTGACACCTAATCGCTCGCTCAGCCCGCGGGCCTTCGCGATTGTCATGGGCATTGTCGTGGCGATGAGTTTCTTCGCAGGTTTGGCATTCGTCTCCATGGGGGCGTTTCCCGTCATCGGATTTTTCGGATTGGATGCTTTGGTCATCTGGCTGGCTTTTCATTTAAGCTTCCGATCCCTGAAGCAAGAAACCCGCGTTCGAGTCACTGCAGAGCAAATCGATTTGCGCCACACATCACCCGGACAGAAGCCGCGTGAGGCGCAGATGCCAACGGCGTTTACGCAGGTCCGCCTTGAATTTCCGGAGCGTCGGCCCAGCGAATTGAAACTCGCGCATGGTGGAAAAGCGTGGGTCATTGGTCGTTTTCTAACCCCAGGGGAGCGCAAATCGCTGAAAGAGGCGCTCGAAAGCGCAATTTGGCGTGCGCAGAACGAGAGATATACAACCTAAAAAATGAAAAAAGTGACGCATGCGTCATAGTTTTTTCATTTAACCTGTGTTACGCTGACGCCAACGTCATATTTGCGACGCATAAAAGATCGCATTCACGGAGGCTTAGATGGCAGACACGCTGACCAAAATTCCACATAATCTCGAGCGCCCGAAGATTACCGCAAGAACCCCCTTGTTCGAAGGCTATTTGGAATTCGACGCAGCCTTGCCGGACACGTCGACCATTCCGCTCGACAAGATGCATCTGATTGATCCTGAGATCTGGCGCAAAGGGGCCTATTGGGAATTGTTCCGCCGGATGCGCGACGAAGATCCATTGCACTGGACCGAAGACAGCTTTGCTGGCGGCTTCTGGTCGGTGACGCGTTACGAAGATGTGATGAAAATCGACATCGATCATAAGCGCTTCTCATCGAGCTGGGAGCATGGCGGCATTGTCCTTGGCGAACCGATCGAGGATTTCGAACTGCCTATGTTCATCGCTATGGATGAGCCGAAACACTCTGAACAGCGCAAGACGGTTCAGCCAGCCGTTGCACCAAATATGCTGAAAGAGTTCGAGCCACTGATCCGCAGACGGACACGTGAAATCCTCGACTCTGTGCCAGTGGGCGAGCCCTTTGACTGGGTCGATACGGTCTCCATCGAGCTGACCACAATGATGCTGGCAACCTTGTTCGATTTCCCATTCGAGGATCGACGCAAGCTGACGCGCTGGTCGGACGTGACGACCAATCGCGAGAACCCAGATATTTGCCCCGGTGGTGAAGAGCAGTGGCGGGCGGAACTAATGGAATGCCTGACCACGTTCATGGAATTGTTCCAGAAGAAGCAGCAAGAGCCTTTGACAAACGATCTGATGAGCCTGCTCGCGCATGGCGAGAAGACCAAAGACATGACGCCAATGGAATTGCTCGGCAATGTCATTCTGCTGATCGTTGGCGGCAATGACACGACCCGTAACTCAATGACGGCGTCGGTCTATGGTCTGAACAAATTCCCCGGCGAGTATGCCAAACTGAAAGCCGATCCATCCTTGATCCCGAACATGGTGTCAGAAGTGATCCGCTGGCAAACGCCACTCGCCTTTATGCGTCGCACCGCGCTCGAAGATGTTGAGATGCACGGCAAGACGATCAAAAAGGGCGACCAAATCGCTATGTGGTATGTCTCAGGCAATCGTGATGAGCGGTTCTGGGAAGAAGATCCAAACCAGCTGATCATTGACCGTAAGCAAGCCCGCAATCACTTGTCATTCGGCTTTGGTATTCACCGCTGCGTTGGCAATCGTCTGGGTGAGCTGCAGCTGCGCATCCTCTGGGAAGAGGTGATGGAGCGGTTCAGCCATGTCGAAGTGCTGGACGAGCCAAGCTTGACCTCAGGTGCCTTTGTTAAAGGCTACACGTGGATGCCGGTCATCTGTCACCCAAAATAAGGGTGACGGTCTAATCGTCTCGATCTGTATCAACCAAACCGGATAGGAAGCGACGCCCGCCATCAAGGGTGATCGCTTCTCCGGTTATGATGGCGCTGTTCGGGCTGGCCAGGAAGCACGCCGTCTCTGCGATTTCTTCGGCCAGTGAAGGGCGCCCCATAGGTGTGCGATCTCGCAACCATGGCTCGCGCCCTTCGGCGCGAGGACGCAGCGCGACAATCGCATTCACGCGCACCGCCTCTTCCGCCAGCTCGATAGCAGCAGCTTTGACGATGCCGAGTATGGCATGCTGTGACACGCTTTCGCTAAACCATCCGGGTTGTGCCATTTGGGCCCCGAGCGACAGGACGAACGTAAATGTTCCGGTTTGTCGCGAGCGATCCGCGGCATTTTCGGCCTCCGGGCGCTCGGCAATCAATTCGGGCGAGAAAACGCGTAAGGCTTGGACGGCGCCGCGTACGGTTTTCATCAACACCGTCTCGAAGTCTTCCATATCGAGGTCGAGCAGACGATCTTCCTCCGGCAGCGCTGGTATGATCACAACATTGTCGACGAAATGATAGGTTTCCAGCGCGGCCGCCATCGCATTGCGCAATCCAAGCTTCGAGTGAACGGCGCCGTGATGATACGCGATCTTATCGCCGACCGACTTTTTCAGCTCATCCAAAAGTCTGGCATCCGGATCCACGGCCAAAACAGCGTGCCCCTCGTCCAGAAAGCGACGCGCGACAGCGTCCCCGACAGTTTGGCCGAGCCCGATAATCAGGGTGACAGGTTTATCCATACGCTTGCTCCCGCCCGCTAAAACTATGGCGCTGAGCGAGTCGCAATCGGACGTTCAGCGCCTAACTGGCGCGCAGCATACCAATCTCTTCTTTAAGTCGAAGTTTCTGTCGCTTGAGATCTTTTAGGATAATGTCGTCACTTGCCGGTCGTTTTTGTTCTTCGTGGATCTTTTCTTCGATTTTCGCATGGCGCTTGGTGAGCTCTTGGATCCGACCTTGCAGTGACATAGACATGCTCCTTCTTGGTGAAATGATCTGTGTGTTCTTATGGCAACACCTAACCATAGGTTGCGCCGAGAGTCACGGCATCCACCCTTTCTTTCTCGATTTCGAAACAATCTTGCTCGCAGGATGATCAGCGCGACCGCTTTTTTTCGCTTTTCCGTCGAAACATAGTCTCATCTGCCTCTGCGATGAGGGAGGCCGCATCGCGTCCGCGAGTCCATAAGACGGTCCCGCATGAGGCCCCTAAATGGACCGTCTCTAAGTCTGAATTCTCGGCGTCTCGAACGGTAATGGCGCCGATAATCGCTTCTAGGGCTTTGGCCTTTGACACCGCATCTTGCAGTTCCGCATGGGTCAGTGCGATGCCGAACTCATCGCCGCCTAAGCGTCCGACAATATCGCTTTGTCGGACATTGTCTAAAAGCGTCTGTGCCACATGCTGGATGACCTTATCGCCTGTGGCATGGCCGAATCGATCATTGATCAGTTTGAACCGATCTAGATCGATAAAGATGAGACAAAGCGGCGTGCCATAGCGTTCAGCTAAGGAAATCTCACGCGTGACTTCGCGTTCAAAGGCCCGCCGATTGAAGACCGGGCAGAGCGCATCTCGATCGGCGAGGTGGGCGGCGTCTTCCAAGGCTTGGTTTAGGCGTGCTTGATCCTCTCTGAGGCGCAATACTTCACCCGCCAGGGCTTGGATTGCGGCGCTGACCTGCCGCGGTAATGTGTCTGGATCTAAACCAATGGCGCAAAGCAATTCTCGCCGCGCGCTCTGCCGGGCTTTCTCCGCTTCTTCTCCGGGAATCTGCTCGGTCGAGTCGGCCATTCGGAAAGTGTACTTTATTCGCGCTGTAACGCCTAGTGGCAGCAGAGTTGACGCCGCAAAGAAGATTTCTATGTTGCGCGCTTTGAAGCGGGGGAGCCAATGGCCCAGACCTCGAATAGTGATACGCCCGTCGTTGGCGTGATCATGGGCAGTCAATCCGATTGGCCCGTTATGCAAAAAGCCTGTGAATTGCTCGATCAATTGGGGGTTGCTTATGAATCGCGGATCGTTTCCGCGCACCGGACACCCGACCGCCTGTTTGAGTATGCTAAGTCCGCCAAATCACGCGGTTTACAGGTGATTATCGCGGGGGCTGGCGGTGCAGCGCATTTGCCTGGCATGGCGGCATCCATGACGCCCTTGCCGGTGCTAGGTGTACCGGTTCAATCGCGCGCCTTGAGTGGCATGGATAGTCTTCTGTCCATCGCGCAAATGCCCAAAGGGGTTCCGGTTGGGACGCTCGCAATTGGCGATGCTGGGGCTGCCAATGCAGGTCTGCTCGCAGCGTCGATTATCGCCCTCCAAAATCCTGATGTCGCCACCAAGCTGGATGCGTTTCGGGCTGCGCAGACGGCGTCTGTGCAGGACGTGCCAGAGGCATGACCGCACTTTCGGCTGGCGCAACGATCGGCATTCTCGGCGGGGGACAACTCGGCCGCATGCTGGCCAGTGCCGCGGCGCAGCTGGGCTTTGATGTCTCAATCTACTGTCCCGAAACAGATTGCCCCGCCGCCCGGGTCGCGGCCGATCATACGCAGGGGGCGTATGACGATCACCAAGCGGTTCTTGAATGGGCACAAACTTGCGATGTGGTTACCTATGAGTTTGAAAACGTCCCCGTCGAGGCAGCGCAAGCGCTGATCCAAGCGGGAATTGACGTACGGCCAGGCGCAAAACCGCTCGAAGTGTCTCAAGATCGTTATGTTGAGAAATCATTCTTACAAAGCTGCGGTATTGCAACCGCTGGATTTGCAACCGTCGACACCGCTGCGGATATTGGCGAACCCATTACCCGCTTTGGCGGGCAAGGCATTTTGAAAACACGCCGCGATGGCTATGATGGCAAAGGTCAGGCGCGCTTAGAAGCGGGCGATGATTTTGAAGCAGCGCATAAATCACTGGGTCACGCGCCATGCATTCTAGAGGCTATGGTGCCGTTCGTTTGCGAGATCTCAGTCATCATTGCCAGAGCCGCGAATGGCCAATCGATCTGCTATGACGTGCCGCGTAATGAGCACGTCAATGGGATCCTGCGGCGCTCAAGCGTGCCTGCAAATATCGATGCCGACATTGCAGATCGCGCCTGCGCGGCCGCAAAGTCGCTGGCTGATGCGCTTGATTATGTTGGGGTTCTGGCGCTTGAATTCTTCGTGCTGGAAGATGGCGCTTTGCTCGCCAATGAATTCGCCCCGCGCGTTCACAATTCCGGGCATTGGACACCGGAAGCCTGTGCCACAGGTCAGTTTGAACAGCATATCCGCGCGGTGGCCGGCTGGCCGCTCGGCGACGTTACCCGATATCATGATGTCGAAATGGCCAACCTGCTGGGCGAGGAGGCGCTGGCGCCTCCATCTGAGCTGTTAGAGCATGCCGTTTTGACGCTTTACGGCAAACGCGACGCCAAGCCTGGTCGCAAAATGGGGCATGTCGTCAAGCGGATGTCTTGAAGGCGTAAATCCGATACCCTGTGAAAGACAAAACCGTCGCGGTGGCCACCGCGATCATCACCGCCAGCGCTGGTGGTAGGGTCGGGAAACTGAGCAGCAAGATCGCGTAGATGCAATAGTTGACAAAAGCGACACCGATCGCCACGGCGAAGTATCGCAAACCTTCTGTTGCTTGACTGGTATCGCTGGCGCCAAAGGTAAGCGCCCGGTTCAATCGCCAGGTGACAATCATGGTAGGCACGATGGCGAAAATGCGCGCGATCAAGGCGTCTAAGCCGAGCTCGATGAAGAAGACTGTGAAGCCAACATCAACGAGTAGGCCGAGTAGGCCGACACCAATGAACCTAATCAGCTCTTTCGACACTTGCCGGATCATTCGCGCCAATCCGGGCTATTAAAGCTCAGAAAAACAGCGCGTTTCGCTTCGATGCGGGCGCGCGCGAGGCTGTCTAAGATCAGACCAGATACGGCGAATATCGTTGCCGTGACGACCAGGCCAACCGCCAGAATCGCGGTGGGGAGACGCGGAACCAAACCGGTTTGCGCATAGGTCCAAAACAGCGGCACGGAAAGCGCCGCGGCCAACAGAACCAAGCCCATACCAAGCGTGCCAAAAAACGCAGCTGGGCGAGTTTCTTTCGCCAATGTGGCAAACATGCCGAGAATGCGGAATCCATCCCGGAACGTGCGCAATTTTGATTGGCTGTCTTCAGGCCGAACCCCGTACACGGTCGGACGTTCAAGCGTTGGAATGCCGAGTTGGCTGCAATGGACGGACATTTCGGTCTCAATTTCAAATCCACTTGAGACCGCTGGGAATGATTTGACGAAGCGGCGTGTGAAGACGCGGTAGCCCGAAAAAATATCCGAGAATTGCTTGCCGAACAGGCGGCCATAAATCTTGTTGAACAGCTTATTGCCGAGCGCGTGTCCTTCGCGACCCGCATCCTTCGTGACATTGGCGCGTGTACCGACAACCATGTCGACATGGTTTCGCTTCAACAATTCAACCAAAGTTGGTGCAATCGAGGCGTCATAGGTGTCGTCGCCATCGACCATCAAGTAAATATCCGCCTCAATGTCAGCGAACATGCGCCGGACCACATGGCCTTTGCCCTGCCTGCGTTCGGTGCGGACAATGGCGCCAGCATCACTCGCAACCTGGGCTGTGTTGTCTGTTGAATTATTGTCGAAAACGTAGATCTCGGCCTCTGGCAAGGCTTGGCGAAAATCAGCGATCACTTTCGCAATTGTCACCGCTTCATTGTAGCAAGGGATTGTCACCGCGATACGCGGCTTGACCGGGTCTGCTGTTGGGGCGTGCGTGGGGGTATTCTGATCGCGCCACATGGTCGAAGCCTTTCGGTAACCTCCATGTGTGATAGCTCGCCTATGTTTAAAGACAGGTAAGGCTGAGCTGGTAATTCGTTAATGGCATCTTCACTTTTCCGCCGGGGCGGCGCGTTTAGCGATGGCAAATGGCTATTGTGGGCGACTGGGCTCGCTGCGATCGCCGTTCTCTCCCTCAGGTTTTCGGAACTTTTCGACGGCGTATTACCGGGCCTGGATGATATGATGCGTCTGCAGCAAGTCCGTGACCTGCTGTCGGGTCAGGACTGGTTCAATGTCGACCAATCGCGCATGCTGACGCCAGAAGGCGGCGAAATGCATTGGTCGCGCCTGCCCGACCTGTTCATGGCGGCTGTCATTCTCATATCGCAGCCCATCATTGGTCCAAGCACAGCGGAAGCGCTCGCGGCAGGCCTCTGGCCGCTTTTGCTCCTGGTGAGCGTTCTTGCGCTTCTCAGCATGGTAATGTCGCGATTGGGGGTGAACATTGCCGGTCAGCTAATCGCTTTTTTCTTTTTTAGCGGATCCGCTGCAATCTACAATTTTTGGCCAGGACGGATTGATCATCACGGTTTTGTCGTGGTCCTCGTGCTTGGCGGTTTAGCCGCGCTCCTGTCGAAAACCCAATCCGCGAGATCGGGTGTGATCTTGGCGCTCTGTATCAGCGCGGCTTTGAGCATAGCGATGGAGGCTTTGCCTTATGTGGTCGGGCTGATCGCGATTGCGGGCTTGTTTTGGATTGTTCGGGGGCATCTCGAAGGCGTGAGACTAGCTGCATTGGGGGCGGCGCTGATGGCATTCTCTACGCTGTTTCTCATTTTCGATGCACCGGGAATCGGTCCTCGGCGTATGGTTTGCGATGCTTATGGATGGTCGCATTGGGCGGCGTTACTGTCGGGCGGTGGATTGCTCGCTTTGCTCGGTGTCTTTGGGGGATGGTTTGACACGTGGCAGAAGCGGTTCCTGGCTGGTGCAGCGGCGGCGGCCCTAACCCTGGCCATCTTCATTGCGGTCAATCCTGCTTGCTTTGGAGACCCTTATGCGGCTGTGCCGGACTCTGTCCGTGTCTCTTGGTTGAACGGTGTTGATGAGGCCAAGAGCCTACCCATCCTGATGGCCACTGAGATGGACCGGGTCATCTGGGTCTTTGGCTTTTTGCTGGTGAGCAGCCTGGCAATGATCTGGATGATTGTTCAAGCCTCACCGCAACAGCGCTTGGCCCGCATCGGGGCTGGTTTGTTGCTTGCCCTGGCAATCGTTGCGACGGTCTGGCAGGTGCGCGGCCAAACCTTCTCTCACTTGTTCGCGGTGATTGGTGCGGGCTGGCTGGTAGGCGTGTTGTTCAGCAAGTGGCGCACCAAAGGCGGCGCCGGACCTTTAGCGATGTTTGCAGTCTTCGCGCTCCTCCTAACACCGACCTCGTGGCGAAGTCTTGGTTCGAGCTTGTATTCCGTCCCCGTCGAAGGGTCAGATGCCGAAACGCTCAGCATGGACTGCGTGCAGCCCGCCAATTTCGAAGACATGGCGACGCGTCCCCTTATGCGTGTCCACACGCCGATTGATCTTGGCATTCCATTGATGACTCGGACGCCGCATTCCGTCTTTGTCGGCCCTTACCATCGTAACGTGCTCGGCATCGAGCGGGCCAATATGGTCTTGATCGGTCCGCAGGATGAAGCTCATCAACGCTTGTTGGATATGGGCGCCACCCATCTAGCCTATTGCGCAAGGCTCGGAGAAACGGAGAAATATGCGCAAATCTGGCCGAACAGTTTCGCGGCGCAGATGAACCGAGGCGAGATTCCCGACTGGCTCGAACCTGCCGATGAGCTGACAGAAACCGAAGGCGTGGTACGTCTCTATCGCGTGACTGAGAATTGATCGCGTACGCTTCGACGTTGACCCTCAAACGGGATTGCGCCAAAGGAGGCCATGACAAAACTAAAAAATGCAAAAGACATAATAAATGAGCTGGAAAAGCTCTATTCGCAGTCGGTAGATGCTTTGTGCTCAGCCCTGCAAGACTATTTACATGATGGCAAAACCCCGGACCCGGAGGCCCGCGCCAAGGGCGCTTTTTGTTATCCTGAACTAATTATTCGCTACAATCCTGATGGACCGCCACCGCCGATTTCGCGCGCATTTGGCAAAATGTCTGAGGCGGGAACGTATAGTACGACGGTTACGCAGCCAGAATTTTATCGTCGCTATCTCACTGAACAACTTGAACCTCTATTGCGCGATTATGACATCGAGGTTGAGGTCAAAATCTCTCGCTCAGAGATTCCGTACGCCTATGTTTGGGACCAAGGACAGGCCAGCGGACTGGATGAGATCAATCCGGCCGAGTTGGCCAAGTGGTTTCCGGCCCCGCAACTCACAGATATTGGCGATGAGATTGCCGATGGTGAGCTTTATGAGCCGATGTCCGAACGTCCGCTGGCCCTGTTCGATGCGCCGCGAACGGATTTATCGCTCAAACGCCTGCAACACTATACAGGCACGCCGGTGGCGCATTTTCAGCGCTACCTCCTGTTCACGAACTATCATCGCTATGTCGACGCGTTTGTGGATTGGGGTCTATCACAGCTCAATGAAGGGGGCCGCTATAAGCAGCTCTCTGTCGCCGGCGGCCTGGTCGTGGATGGCACGACGGAAAATGCGCGGGAACAAATCGACAATGCGCCGTGGCGACGCTTTCAAATGCCGGCCTATCACCTGACTGCTGAAGACGGTTCGGGGATCACGCTGGTGAATATCGGCGTTGGCCCCTCTAATGCGAAGACAATTACCGATCATTTGGCTGTTCTACGTCCAGAATGTTGGATCATGGTTGGCCATTGCGGCGGTCTTCGCCATAGCCAAGCGATCGGCGACTATGTCCTGGCCCACGCCTATTTGCGCGATGATCATGTCCTAGATGATGTCCTGTCGCCCGACATTCCCATCCCGCCAATTGCGGAAGTTCAAGTCGCGCTTCAAGAAGCCTCAGCCGAGGTCACAGGTGAAAGTGGTGAGACCCTGAAGAAACGGCTTCGCACTGGAACAGTCGTGACCACGGATGATCGCAATTGGGAGCTACGCTTCACCGATAGCGCCCGGCGGTTCAACCAATCGCGCGCCATTGCCATCGATATGGAAAGCGCCACGATTGCCGCCAATGGGTTCCGCCTGCGCGTGCCCTATGGGGTCTTACTCTGTGTCTCAGACAAGCCTCTGCATGGCGAGATCAAACTGCCAGGCGCAGCGAATAAATTCTATGAGAAGTCGATCGGTCAGCATTTGCAGATCGGTGTAGCGACCCTTGAAAAGCTCGCCAGCGGCGATGCCAAACTCCACAGTCGAAAACTGCGTGCCTTTGACGAACCTCCATTCCGTTGACGCAGTCCGGGTCTTCCTCGTTTGAGATTGGCCGCGCCCTGTCCGGATGGTGGTGGCTGATAGGCCGAGACGTGCCACGTTTGTTGCCACTTATTCTGATATGGTGGGGCCTGTCATTTGGGATATCGTCGCTCGCGTTCGAGTGGAACGCGATCGCGGGACTGGTCGATTTATTGCTCTCATTTGCGATCGACACATTTTTCTTGGGCACTTTTTATGTGCTGGCTCTGAGTGATGCGAGCGTGCCGACAAGACATGCATTTCAGCAGGTGTCCGCGCGTTTTCTTGGGCTATTGGCGCTCTATGCGGTGACTTCGTTTGGGATCGTCGCGGGATTTGTATTGTTCATTGTGCCGGGGATCGCGTTGGCGGTGTTGTGGACCGTATCGCTGCCTGTCTTTTTGGTTGAACGGAAAACCGTGTTTCAGTCTATGACGGCAAGCTTCAACTATGTTCGCCCGTGCTTCTGGCCCGTCTTCGTCCTGTTTGCGATCCATAGCGTTATGGTCGCAGCGGAGTTGTTTGGTCTCTGGTACACAGGGTGGTTGGACTATGAAGCCGCCACCACTTTCAGCCTTGGGGTTGAGTCGGGCGCGGCGGTGATTGTGTCCTTATTGGGTGTCTATATGAGTGTCGCCACATATCGGGAGATTACATTCTCTAACCAACACGATGTTGGCGTCTTTGACTGAGCGCCTTCGACACGCTCGCCTTAGGTCAGCGTGGACGCGGAGGGCATTCCGACCTATGTCCCGCGTCTGAGGCGCGCAGGAGCTGCAAATGCAAGATCGAGTGAAAAGCTTCGAGAATATTCGAAACTTCCGAGACTTTGGTGGATATGATGGCGCCGGCGGAAAGGCCGTGCGTGCGGGTGTCCTGTTTCGCTCGGCGCAGTTTGGCGAAGCCAGCGAAGCGGACATGGCGGCGCTCGCCGACTATAATATTAAAGTTCAAGCTGACTTGCGCCGCCCCGATGAGCGGGAGCGGCATGGTCATCGCTGGCCCGTTGCTGGTGTAGAGGTGCTGTCGAGCGATAAAGGCTCGGCCTCGCAAGCACCGCATGTTCGATTCTTGTCCGAGGTCGCCGTCGACGCGCCAAAAGCGCATGGCTGGATGGTCGACTATTATCGGGCCGCGCCATTTAAAGAGCAGCACGTTGAAACCTTCTCAGCCTGGTTCAAAGCCTTGGCCGATCTCGGGTCAGGCGAGGCGGCGGTCGTCAATTGCGCCGCTGGCAAAGACCGGACAGGGATATTGTGTGCCCTCACGCATCACGTGCTGGGCGTCGATCATGATGCCATTTTCGCGGATTACGAATTGACCAATGAAGCCGCAGATGTGGCGACGCGCTTGCCGGAAATGGCGCGCATGTTCAACGAACATATCGGCAAGGACTATGACCACGCCGTCTATCACCCTTTTGTCGGTGTGGATGTAGAATTCCTAGCGGCGGCTCTGGACGCGATTGAAATCCAATCGGGCAGTGTGAACATCTATCTGTCTGAGGTTCTAGGTGTCGGGGATCGAGAGCGCGAGATCTTGCGCGAGAAATACCTCGCTTAGACCTAAGCGCTGCGCCATCGTGATCACACTTTTCGTGATCCTCTTGTGTAAAGCCGCACTTCCGGCATATCGGAGCGCATGACTGATACTGTTCGCTTGTGCGCCGTACAGGCCGCCCCCGTTTTATTCGATAAGCAAGCCAGCCTGGAGCAGGCTTTAACATGGATTGATAAAGCCGCGCAGGAACGTCCTGACGTGATCGCTTTTGGCGAGTCTTGGCTGCCAGGCTATCCTTTTTTCATTGATAGCCCACTATCGGATACTTGGTGGGACGCGGCGAGTGAGTTACTGAAGAATGGCGTCCGACTGGATGGTCCGGAAGTGAAAGCACTGTGCCATGCCGCGAAGCGCGCCAAGGCTGAATTGGTCATCGGTGTGAATGAACTCGATCCCCAAACGGAAGCGACCTTATATTGCACCATGTTGACCATTGGCCGGGATGGTGAGCTGTTGAACCGTCACCGTAAACTGAAACCGACGCATCATGAGCGCTCGGTTTGGGGCGATGGCGATGCCAAAGGCTTACGACCTGTGGCCTGCGAATGGGGACGTTTGTCGGCGCTCAATTGTTGGGAACATAATGCAGTCCTGCCCGCTTATGCTTTGATGGCCCAAGGCGTCGATGTGCATGTGGCGGCATGGCCAGGCCGCGAGCCAGATCAAGCGCCCAGCCAACCCGTTTGGGCCAGACAATTGCTGCTCAGCCGCGCCTTTGCCAGCCAGGCGGGGGCGTGGGTGGTGTGTTCGGCAGGTCTACGGCTACAAGCGCATGTGCCGGAACGGTTTCAGGCTTTGTATGAATTCGATCATAATGGCGGCTCGGCTATAATCGATCCACGCGGCGAAGTGGTCGCTGGCGTGCTCACCGATGAGGAGGGGATTCTGGTCGCTGACGCGGACTTATCCCTGGCGCGTGCCTGTAAGGTGGCAAGTGATCCCGCCGGGCATTACTCGCGGCCCGATCTGTTCCGTTTGGAAGTCGATGGCCGCGAGATTTATCCGGGTGACCGGGGTTAGCTGTCGCTGAGCTGGTCCGCCATTTTCTTGGCGAACCGGCGAGAGGCACGATTGGCGTCGGACCAAACACCAGCACCGACCACGTCCCGAAGGTTGTTTTCAAACCAACCATATTCTTGAGTCGCAAGAACATTGCCGTCGGCATCGTAAACCGTTCCAGACAGTTTCATGCCACCGAGCGAGATCGACCGGAAACTATCCAGGCCGGGCCGGTCAGATAATTGTTCAAAGGTTGGGCGATTTGGCTTGGCGTCGATAATGGTGATGTCGACGCGGGCCGGATCAACGCCAGCTTTCGCGAAGGCACGGTCCAAGTCTTCGATAATGTCTTCTGTCAGAGCTGCGCCTTCGCGCTCGCCATAATTGTCTGCTAATTCTTCAGCAAAATCATCGCTATAAGTCACCGCGACTTCCGTTGCAGCGGCGGTCGGCAGGATGGCCAATGCTCCGATAGCGGCAAAGATGGTTTTCATGTCGGGCTCCTTTCATGATCAGAACAAGATAGAATATAGGGCAAAACTCTATCTTGTTCCAATCACAGCCCTGCGAGCGGGAAGTTAAATCGTGTCCACAAACACAATTTCAGCGTCCTCAACCCCGGTTAGGGTGAGTTTGGTGCCGCCTGAAATCGCCGCACCATCGCGGGCATTCAGCACTTCGCCATTCAGCTCTATCGAGCCTGCGGCGAGGACCAAATAGCCATAGCGCCCGGCTTTTACTTCATAGTCGAGGCTTTCACCGGCTTTCAGCGTGGCGCCAAGCACAGCGGCATCTTGGCGAATGGGTAATGCTTCTTGTTCACCGTGACCGCTGGCCAGCACCGCCCATTCACCTGATCGATCGGCCTTAGGGAAGGCTTTGGCCCCCCAGTCTGGCGCGCCACCCGCTTGAGCAGGTTCGATCCAGAGCTGGAAAATCGTAGTGTTCTCATCTTCAGCATTCCATTCAGAATGTTGGACGCCATTGCCCGCGCTCATCACCTGAACATCGCCCGCTTCGGTGCGGCCTTTATTGCCCATCGAATCCTGATGGGTGATGGCGCCGCTACGGACATACGTAATGATCTCCATGTCGCGATGACCGTGGGGAGGGAACCCGGTTTGCGGCTTGATCGTATCATCATTCCAAACCCGCAATTTGCCATGGCCCATCCGGGCCGGGTCGTAATAGTGCGAGAAAGAGAAATGATAATGGGCGTTCAGCCAGTCATTCTCAAAAGTGCCTAAGTCGGAAAAGCGTCTGATCTCAATCATGTGAGCCTCCTATCGTGTTGCGTTGCGAACAAGATGGCCGTTTGTAGCCTGGAGGGTAGGGCAGGGGCGGGGAATTCAATTATGCAAATTTTGTATGACCGCATAGCGCGGGTTCCAAAAACAAAGAACCCCGCCGTAAAGCGGGGTTCGCACTCTCTAGAGAAACCTGTGCGTTTGGTTCCAGGGAGGAGAGTGGTTTTGCGTAACTAGCGAATGCTGACGGAGGCGCCGCTAGACTTATCCGTAGTGACCTCGGTTGGGTTGCCACTGACGGAGATGGACGAGCCGCTTGAGGCGTCAACGTCGACACTCTTCGAGGCAAACACGCGGATAGATGATCCACTTGCTGCATCGACATTGGCCGTTTCGCATTCAAGCTTATCCAGCGAGATGCTAGATCCAGACGAAGCGTCGAGGACCAGGGCGGTACATGCGCCTTCCATTGACATGGATGAACCGCTTGAGGCGTCGATATTGAGCTTACCGGCGATGACATTGCCTTGGAAGGAAGCGCCAGAGGATGCGTCGATAGAGGTCAAGTTTGGCGAGGAGGCGTAGATTTTCAGCTTGGGCCCATAGCGTCCCCAATTGCTGTTTTTACGTTTTCTCGCGATCAGCGTGTCGCCTTCGACTTTGATCTCGACTTGGTCCCACTTGCCACGCTCCAGCGTCGCGGTGACAGATGCATTCGGGTCTTGTGAATAGACCATGGCCAGGCCGCTGCCCAAGTCGATCTTGCTGAAGGACTTGTTGCCGAAGTCGCGGGTCTCAGGCGACGTGACGCCATCATAGGCACCGCCACCTTGATCATTCTCGCCGCGCGACCAGGTCCAGGTTCTGCGCTGCTCGCGCTCAAACGCACGCTCTGCACGCTCCTGCGCCCGCTCGGCATCTCGCTCGGCGCGATCCCGGGCTCTGTCGGCCAACTCTTCCGCCCGTTCTGACTGGCGCTCAGCGCGCTCAACCATGAACTCGACTTGGCTTTCCCAGCGTTCGGCTTGTGCGTCCGCCCAAGCTTCAATGCGGGGCTCCATTTCGGCTTCCCAGGCTTCAGCCCGTTCTTCGACCATTTCGCCCCAGACTTCCATTTCTTCGCCCCAGGCTTCCATTTTGGCTTCCCATTCAGCGAATTCAGGGCTGTCTTCGAGCGATTGCAGCTTCTCGGTGTCGAACTCCATATGGAAGCTGTTTCCGTCCTGCGAGAACATCATGCCATCTATGGCCGGCATTGCGGGCATTGGCGGCATAGGCGGCAAGTCAGCCATATCGAAGGTGAAGGTCTCACCATCTACGGTGACAGCAAAGTTGAAGTCGTTTTCGCCATTCATGACGAAGACTTTTCCATTATCGGAGGTCACGATCGACTCTTCTTGCGGAGCGCCGTCTAGTTCTTGCGCCACAGACGAGGTGCAAGATGCGGTGGTAAAGATCGCGCCTGCGCCGAGGGCGACAGCAAGCGTGCCTCCCATAAGACGGCTGCGCAGAGTGGGAGTAGGGTGCGTCATCATTATTAGTCTTTCTTTTATGGGATGAGCGAGGGTCAGGCTCGCCGCAGCGATGCGACGGTCCGAAGGTCTGGCCAGGCGCGCCGCCTTGACCAGGGTCCGGCCATAAGCGGCAGGAGACAGTTTCGCACGCTTGATCACGTCGGCATCGCAGGCCGCTTCTTGATCGGTGCGGAAGGCCCGCAGCGCCATATATGCCAGCGGATTAAACCACTGAGTGGCGGCAACGATACGGGCGGCTTGGAACGCCCAGAGATCGCGGCGCTTCAAGTGCATGAGTTCGTGGACCAAGGCGTCACGACGCTCGGCAGCTTCATAATCTTCCTCAAACCACATGGGCAGAAGAATGACAGGCTTGGTCAATCCGGTGACCAAGGGCCCGCTGCACAATAGGCTGGCGCGGACATCTGGCACACGCTTGATGCCGAGCTGCTTGGCGATGCGCATCGTCTCAGCGACGGTGGCGGGTTCGGCGGGCTCTGAATCATCTGCGATCAGCTCGAGGAATTGACGCTGCTGATAGAAAGAGCGGCCGAGCCAGAGGACCACCCCAGTTATCCAGACACACGTCAGGATCAGGGGCGCCTGGGCCAGGGTGGCCTCTAGCAAGCTTGTGGACGGGGCAACGGTTTCAGTGACCGGGGCCGGCGTGAAGGCGATCTCGCCAATATGCGGTGTACCGGCTGTGGCGTCTGGTGATGGCGCGGGGGCCGCGGTCCACTCCATTTCAAATGGAATAGAATAAGTCTCACCGTTGACGACCAATTCTGTTTCGCCTGAAGCGGCGGTTTCTGGGACCGGGCGCGTGAAGCCCAGCAAGCCGGCGAGCGACCAATTGCCAGGTAGAGGCGGCGTCACAAAACGCGCCAGTGGTAGAGCCCAGAGCAGATAAGCGGCTTTCGCGCCATAGCGTTTGGCAAATGGCTTGCGGATAACCAAAACGAATAGAACCAACAGACCAACCGCGAGTGTGGTTAGCGTGGCTTCTTGAATGAAAGGGTGAAATTCAGTCCAGCTCATTGCTTCAGTCTCCCCAACAGAGCTTCGAGTTCTTCGATATCATCATTGCTGAGCCCGCGAGCATCAGCCAATTGCGCCACGAGCGGCGCGGCGCGTCCGCCAAACAGTTTATCAATCAACTGTCCAGCTTCTTTCTTTTGATAGTCGCGTTTGGCGATCAGAGGACGATAGAGATATCGACGTCCATCCGCGATCGTATCCAGTGCGCCTTTCTCGACCAAGCGAGAAAGCAAGGTCTTTACGGTGCGGGGGCTCCAATCCTGTTCACCATCCAATGCGTCGACAATTTCCGACGCGCCGATGCCAGGCCGCTTCCACAGCACTTTCATGATTTCCAATTCAGCAGGCGTAATTTGCAGACTCATCATCTCACCTTTTGACTACAGTTGTGGTCAATAGCGATGACTACAAATGTGGTCAATAGGGTTTTTATGACTCTTTTGTTATTTTTTTGCGGTCGGGGACTATTGCACCTCGTAAGCCGGTTTTCGGCGGCATTTCGCACCGCTAAGGGCGTTTGACAGCAGGCCTCACGACATCGGTCATGTGGTCTGCATCGAGTGTCTTAGCCACGCGAATCCAAGCTCATCCTTGGCGAAACCTTCACGCATTTACCGTTACCAGCGACGGAAATGCGAGGCGCGTGCGTTGAATATCGAAAGAATTTCAAAAGGTTAGAAATGTTGCCAAGGAATGTTCAGTCAAATGCGCGAGGCGCAGGTGAGAAAAACAATCTCGGGACGTCGCGCGTTTTCGTGAGCCTATGCCTTGCTTGTTTGGCATTGGCGAGTTGTTCAGGTGGGGGCGGGGGATCGTCCGCGCCGTTGCAGCCCGTGGCTCAACCCGTCTCACCACCACCCCCACCGCCGCCACCGGCACCCAATCGAAACTTGGAGAGCGAGAATAATATCGTCTACGGCACCGGGTTGGTGCAGAATGGATCGGCAAATCTGCTGCTGGATCTATACCAGCCGAATGGGGACTGTACGGAGAACCGGCCATTCGTGGTCGGAATTCACGGCGGCGGATTTGTTGGCGGATCGAAACAAGACCCAAACTGGGTCGGAAATATGGAAGCCGTGGCCGCGCGTGGATATGCTGGCCTCTCGATCAATTATCGGCTTGCGGGCGTTCAGCCGGTCGTGTCCGCAGAATTCCAGCCGGTCTTGAATGATTTAGTTGAAGAGGCGAACCGATTGGGCGCTTCTCCAGATGAAATCGACCGCTTGAATGCTGTCGTAGCCGCCTTCGAAGACACAGTCACCGCGTTAGAATGGGCCCGTGAGAATGCCGATGAACGCTGTTTGGACATTAACCGGTTCGCCCTATGGGGATCATCGGCTGGCGCGCTGACTTCACTTCACGTAGCGCATGGGCTTGATGAGTATTTCATCGATCGACCCGATCCGCTGGTGGTCATCGATTATTGGGGGCGTTTGCTCATTGACGGACTAGTCGATGCGGACGGTCCGCCCATTTTCATCATTCACGGCACAAATGATGGCACTGTGGACTATACTGAGTCAGCGGTTGCGCTTGCGGCAGAAGCGGAGGCGCTTGAACTGCCTTATAGTTTCTACACCATTCAAGGCGGTCCGCATGGGTTTGGTGCCGTGAATCCAGACCGTGTGTCGATTAACGGCCAGACCCCGCTCACGATCACAGTCGATTTTATCGAAGATCATCTTGTCGGGGATAGTCCACTTTATGAGGTACAAACGATCATTCCAAACTAAAGTCTGTTGTTAATGACGGCCAATGTGGCGATCTAAGAACCCGGCCAAGCAAGACATCTGGCGCAATCCTAAATCGGGGGTCGCGACACATTTGTCCGCGAGACATTTCTCACCAAACCCGCTAGCACGCTCGCGAACCTGGTATGAGGTGATCCCATGTCCGTATCCGCGCGTCGCGTTGCTCGAGCACATAAAGTGATTGGCATCGTTGCTGGCTTGCTGCTTCTGTCATGGACTGCCAGCGGCTTATTCTTTTCGCTCTATCCGATTGAGACCATTCGCGGCGATCCTTGGCGGCCGAGCATTGAACATGGCGATCTGGCTGACATGTCTGTTGCTATATCCGCGTCAGACGCACTTTCAGTCGCGGGTGTTTCTGCGGAGGCGATCACGCTCAAGCCCTTTCTCGGTGCGCCTGTTTGGATGGTGCAGGCCGAGAGCGGTCAAATCATGGTCGACGCAAATATAGGCCATATACGCTCGCCGATCACGCAGGCAGATGTGGATGCTCTGCTGGCGCGGTTCGATGACAAGCCTGACGGATTGGGGGACCTGACCGTCACTTATATGATCTGGGAGAATCCGCTGCGCGAATATGGCGGTCCTTTGCCGGCTTGGGTGATTGAGTATGAACCGCGCAAGCAACGCATTTACATTGATGCGTCATCTGGGGACATCCGCGCGGTTCGAACCACGAAGTGGCGCATCTTCGACATTCTCTGGCGGTTTCACATATTGGACATTACCGGTGATGACCGGTTCGATTCATGGTGGCTGAAGCTCGCAGCCTTTCTCGGGCTGACCATGGTGCTTACAGGTCTGGTTTTGGCTATAGATCGAATACGCAAAGGAAGACTGCTCCGCTAGACACTGCCTGGCTGTGGTAGGTCTTGCAGGTCTCCCGCAACGTGCTCAACCGCAAAACCGATTGTTTCGGATACAATGTACAGCGGGCGCGCCTTCACTTCCGTGAAAATCCGAGCCATGTACTCGCCAATCACGCCGATACCGATCAGTGAGATGCCATTGAAGAACAAAATCACACTCATCAGAGACGCATAGCCGGGCACATCCAGACCAAAGAGCAAGCTCCTGATCATGATGAAGGCAAGATAAGCCATGGCCAGAAAACTGACCCCAAAGCCAACATAAGACCAAATTCTTAAGGGGAGTGATGTGAATGAGGCGATGCCATCAAGAGCGAAATTCCACAGTTTCCAATAGTTCCATTTGGTCTCGCCCGCGGAACGCGTTTCGCGATCATACTCAACGATTTCGGCGTCATAACCAACCCAAGCAAAAAGGCCTTTCATAAAGCGAGAGCGTTCCGACATAAGCTTGATAGCATCGACCACTTCGCGGTCCATCAAACGAAAGTCACCAACATTTTGCGGAATGCGGGGGTGCGTGAGTTTTGAGAACAACCAATATGCCCCGTTTGCAGTCAAGCGTTTGAGCCAACTGTCTGAGGAGCGATCGCGGCGTTTTGCGAGAACCAGCTTCGCTCCAGCGCGCCACTTTGCAACCATCACTGGAATAATTTCTGGAGGATCTTGCAGATCAGCGTCCATAGGAATGACGGCCGCTCCGGTCGCATAATCAAGCCCTGCGGATAGCGCCACCTCTTTGCCAAAATTTCGCGACAGGTTGACCACTTTGATCCGATCATCTGCAGCTGCTTTCTCGCGCAATTGAGCGAGCGTCCTGTCACGGCTACCATCATCGACGCAGATGATTTCATAAGAAGGTGTCACAGCTTGAAGCGTTTGCTGCACGCGCTTGAAGAACGCTTCAATTGCGCTCTGTTCATTGTACATGGGTACTACAACCGACAAGGTTGGCATGCGTAGTCTCCTAAGGACACTCGCCATCTAAGGCGATCGAAGTTCTGACAGGTTTGTTCTTAGAGTTGCGGCGTACCCTCAGGACGATTGTGCCAAACAGGCCCATCAAAGCCAGCAAACTGATAAGTGACCCTCTCTGTTGGGGCATTGTCGTTATCAAGTACAGCTCGACGTCAGACGTTCCCGCTGGCAGTTCAATTTGCAGGGTCCCAAGCTCCGCATTTTCCGACAGGTGGACGGGCGTTCCATCCGACAATCTAGCCCGCCAAAAAGTCCAACTCGCGACTGGCAACCGCACGGTTCTTGCTTGCAACAACTCGACTTGCAATAGCATGCGGTCATTGATTTGCGGCACAAGGGTCGCGCCAGGTGCATCACTTGCAAAGGCTGACCGAGCGCGCTCGTAACCTATTTGCATCTCTTCGAAATACAGAATGAACCGATCTGAATTGTTCGTGTTGTCGCTGACTCGCTCGCGAAACCGGTCCAACGCCAATTGCATGAATGTCGGCGGGATGTATTCCAGCGGGGCAACAGGGAGGAACTCCTCCGTTTCGCCCCAGCTGTTTTTGACGACCTCAATCGTTTTATTGAGCGGGCTGAGGTAAGCGGTACAAAGAAGAAAAGCGCTCAAGACCGCCATCAATCGGACGCCGACCGCGTTGCGATCAAACCATGATTGGAGCGCATGTCGAGCGATGACGATCCAAGCCAATGCGATTGAAAAGTCCACCAAGACCATTGTCCGATAAGGAAACTGAACCTTGTTGATGATCCAGTATTTCCAAACCGGGTAGGATAGAATGGTCATCAAAAACGCGGCGAAGAGCGAAGGAACCAAAATCCACAGGAAGAGCGATGACTCCTGACGGCGAGTATATAAAAATCTGCTAGCGCCGACGCACGTGATGACAGCGAGGAGGAGCGATCCTTTGAACCGTTGGGTGTCAGATGGATCGCTCTCCGGCTTGCCATCCAATAGAAGCCAATTGGTCGCGTCGTAATACTCCAAATAGAGCATGTTGGATGCTACGGTGTCCAACAGCATTATCGCGGGTAGCCAGTAAAATGCGCTCAGCGCCATACCAAGAACACCCCACGGGACAAAGCGCAAAATCAGAGGCAGGGCCTGACGCCAGCTATCCGTCCGCACGTAGGCTGCACTGATCACAAGCAACGGCACGACATGCAAAATGATAAGAGTTGTGGGCAAATGGCTGAGTGTCAGGCCCGCGAGACAAATTGCGAACAGGCAACCTGACTTCTTTTCTTCAATCAATTGGATCGTCGCGAGTGCGAAAACGGGCAGAATCGCCAGCGCGAGCATAGTGCCAATTGTTTGTGCGACGTACCAATTCACCAGATAGTGAACCGGCAAAACCACATAAACTATCGCGCCGAACGTTGCCCATTTGGGTTCAAAAAAGCGGCAAGCGAAAATGAAAAAGGTTGCGCCCGACAAAATCATCATCCAGGCGGCCGAGACGGAGAAAACCTTGCTCGTGCTACAACCGGGGCAAGTTGCTTCTCCAAAGGTAGCGGTAAACCAAAACGGAAGCGGACCGTAGAAGTAAAAATCTACCCCCCCCATCCCATACCAAAGGTCCGGGACAAAACGTGGGTATAGATCGCCCGCCCAGAAAGAGTTTCGAAATCCCTCATACCATGACAGATTGTAATGAAAGGAAGCCCCGTGCGGTGTTCCAATATAGTAATGAAACGCGAACAAGGTGCCGCTTAACGCGATAGCAATCGCGCTTAAGCGCCAATAGTTCTTGGTACGTCGCAGCATGTCAGCCTCTTGACGTCCCCAAGGTGCTTAGGCTGGCAGGAGATTGTTAAGGTTCGATTACGCCTTTTCGTCCGTATCGGATTTCACCATCTCCACTTTCAGCGTCGATCCGGGTGTGATCAACACGTCTTCGTGGCGCAGTGGAATGTCGATTCCCGCTTCTCGGAACTTGTCCCAAATGTTCAGCATCACGGCCGAAGAGACATTTGAGACACCATTCTGCGGATCATTGATCCAGAACCGGACTTCAATCTCAATCGCCTCGTCCCCAAACTCCATGACGAGGCATTTGGGCGCTGGGCGGGCAAGCACGCGATCGGTCTGCATGGCGCCTTTTTCGACCAGATCGACGGCCTCTCGCAGATCGGTCTCATACTCGACCCGCAAGCGGCGCTTCACCCGGACTTCCTTATTGGAGTAAGACCAGTTCACCACTTTATCAGTGATCAGCATTTCATTTGGAATGAGATGTTCCTTGCCATCGCGCGTAATGACAGAGGCATAGCGCAGACCCAGTGATTTCACGACGCCATAGGTCTCGTCCACTTCGATAACATCATCCGGCTTGATCGATCGATCGGTCAGCAAGATCACACCTGAGATGAAATTGGCGACGATTTGCTGCATACCAAAGCCGAGGCCGACGCCAATTGCGCCGCCGAGGACCGCCAAGCCGGACAGCGGAATGCCAAGCCCCGCCATGGCCAGCAATGCCGCGCCAAAGAACAATCCGACTTGTACCGCATTGCCCATTAAGATGCGCAAAGACGGTTCGACTTGCGGCAGTTCATCCACCCGCGTTTTCAGTTTTCCGGCGAGCCAATTGGCGGCGAACATGAAAAGCGCCACCGTGGCAATCGCTTGGGCCACAAAGACGGGACTGATGATGCGGTCGCCAAAAGGTGGGCCGATGGTGCTGAGCCAGGTCATCACTTCATCAAGAATGCCGACGGCGTATAGCGCCGCGAAGATCCAAATCACCCAACCGGCTGGTTTGCGGAATCCTGCAGGCAAGAAGGTTGTGACGAGACGGATCAAAAGCCAGGCCAGCGACAATGACGAGGCGATCCGGACCAAAGTGCTGTCCATATTGCCACCCGCCATTGCAGCCTGGCAGGCATATAGAAGCGCCGCCCATATCGCTGGACGGATCAAGCGCGGAACGGTTTCCGTGGCCAGTGGCCTGAGATTTTCCGGCAGCCGCGCAACGCCCGGCATCACCCAGTTTCGGACGCTTGGCGCAAGCATGATGCCCAGCACCAGCGCCGCGAGAATGACTCCCGCCTGCAGCAGATAGGGGCCCATGATCTCGGCATTGAGCAGATATTGCTGCGCCCACCCGATCGGATCTTGCACAATGGGATCGGCCCAAGCGAATAGTCCGCTGCTCGCCTCCGTCGCTGGTTCTGGCGATGCCGTAGCCGGGATGTCTGTGTCAGGCACCAGATAGAATTCACCATCCGGCCCCTGCACAAGCTTCATCGGTTGCGCGCCCTCAGGCACGGCCTCAACTTGCTCGACCGGTTGTGCCGGTGTGTTGTCTTGCATGTCCGCCTCGACCGAAATCTAGGCTGCGGGTCTAGCTTAGACAGGCGGGTATGGGAACACGGATGTTGTCGCGCCGAGATCGGTGAAGCTGCCCTCCATGGCCCCAAAGCCATGTTCAATAAGGGTTTCAGGTGTCCATCCTTCCAAACGTGACACCGATTTCACCGGGCGCGGCTGGTTGAACAAGACCACTTCATTGCCGCGGACGCTGAAGATCTGACCCGACACATGCTTGGCGCCATCGGCACACAGCGTGACGGCCAGCTGAGCGACTTGGTCCGCACGCATGCCCGTGCGCATTCGCTCAACGCGTTCAGCGCCGGCTTCATCCTTGACCGGAATAGACGCAATCATGCGCGTCCAAGCGAAGGGTGCAATGATATTGGAGCGGACATTTTTGCGCGCGCCTTCCATCGCAATAATACGGGACAGACCGGCAATGCCCATTTTCGCGGCGGCATAATTGGCCTGGCCAATATTGCCAATCAGGCCGGACGTAGACGTGAAGAGCACAAAGCTGCCATCTTCCTGTTCGCGAAACAGCTCAATCGCGGCGCGGGTGACATTGAAAGAGCCGTGCAAGTGAACATCAATCACGGAGCGCCAATCGTCTTCGCTCATTTTGTGGAACATGCCGTCCCGCAATATACCGGCCGGATTGATGATGCCGTGAAGGCCCCCAAACGTGTCCTTGGCTTGTTCAATCATGCCTTTGACGGCGGCCATATCGGTGACGCTTTCGGAATTGGAAACAGCTTCACCACCGGCGTCGCGAATCTCTTGCGCCACTTGCTCAGCCAGACCCGCATCGCCAGACGCATCGCCGGAATCAGTCAGTGCGCCGCCGAGATCGTTGACGACGATCTTGGCCCCTTCGCGCGCGGCCATAAGCGCGCATTCCTTACCAATGCCGTTGCCGCCACCTGTGATGAGAATGGTTTTGCCTTCCAATACGCCCATGGCGCCCTCCAATATCTGTCTCTAAAGCGGGGAGACAGCATGTATTATGGCGCTGAGCAAGGGTGCCGCGGCGACGCTATTCTTCCGTCACCACGGTCAGCGGCAACATGGTATCGCCATCGCGCGAGGTGGCATAAGTGACAATCGGATTTGCGCTAAACGTCTCTTGCGTCACATCGCTGACACCTCGGAAGTCTGCCGTCACGGTATCCGTATTTAATGTGACCAACGTCCAACCATTGCCATCGGGATTATAATAGTCGACTTCCTGATTGGCGTCTGCGAATTGTGCCCCGAGATCGGGCACGTCTCTAACATATGTGCCGAAGCCGGGCGACGTGACGGAGGTGCAGCCAAATTCAACGCCGCGCAATTCATCATCTGCGTCGCGCAGCGTATTGGCCCAGGCTGTGTGCGTGTCGCCGGTCAGGGTCACCAAACGGGCGCCCGCTTCTTTGGCGCTCGCGTATAAGCGGTCACGTGCAGCGGGGAAGCCATCCCAAGCATCCAAATTCCACGGCAGCCCGAGCTGACTGAAAGGGATTAATTGTTGGATATAGCCTACGTCTTGCGCCGCCTTTTGCGCATCGCTGAGGGAGGCTTCAAGATTGGGGGGGCGGACGCGCGCCATGATGATTTGATTGGCGAGCACCTGCCACGATTTATTCTTCGCCGTCGAATCTTTCAGCTGCTGATCCAGCCACGTTTCTTGCGCGGCGCCGAGCATGGTCCGCTCCGGCGCTTGGACACGCACCATGGCATTCATCGCCGCCAAAGGAACGGCTGTTGGTTCAAGCCCACCAAGTTCGGTGAACCAGCTGATTTCATCAGAACGTCCGGTGAGTCTTGTTTCGAGACAGATGACTGAAGCGACGTCGCCAAAATCAAATCGGCGGTATAGCGCCTCGCGCGGCTTGCCCACTTCTGGATCGCGCACCGGCATCCATTCTAGATAGGCTTGAACCGCGGCTTGCTTACGGTCTGACCAATTGCCTTCGCCTGCTTCAGGATTGTGATTTTCAGCACCGGAGCGATACGAGTTATTCGTGCTCTCATGATCGTCCCAGGTGCAAATCCAAGGTGCGGCGGCGTGCGCGGCTTGAAGATCGGGATCGGTTTTATATTGCGCATGGCGGGCGCGATAATCATCCAAGGTGACAATTTCGAGCGGCGGTTCATGATTGCGATCAATCTCCTGGCCGGTGCTGCCACCATACCCATCAATGCCATACTCATATAAATAGTCGCCAAGATGGATCACGGCGTCGAGCGGTTCCGCATTGGCAATGTCGCGATACACGTGGAAACGCCCGAACGGATAATTTGAGCATGACACGACGGCGAATTTCACCGGCGTATCGCCGGAAGCGGCGGTCGTTTTGGCGCGCCCAACCGGAGAGCCAACATCACCGGAAGCGACTTTTGCGATGAAGCGGAAATAATAGACCGTGTCTGGATCAAGCTCCGTGACATTGACCTTCACGGTATAATCGCGATCCGGCATGGCATAGCCTTGACCATATTTGATTGGTCTTTCGAGCGCTTCGTCTTCAAAGATGCCAAAGCTGATCGGAACCGGGCGATCCGGGTATGCCGCGTCTGGTGTGACTCGCGTCCAAATGATGACGCTATCGGGCAGTGGGTCACCAGAGGCGACGCCATGAATGAAACTCACCGTGCCGGGATAAGCTGCGCGATCGTCAGGGCTGACAGTAATGCGCGCCTCTGGCTCAAGCAGCGGATCGCGTTCGCAGGCAGCGAGCCCGAGAATACCCGTACTGGCGCCTAATAATCCGCGTCTTGTTAGCTTACCCATGAACCCGCCTCTCCTTTTAGAGCTGCAATTGCGATTGCAGCATGACCTTCTCGCAGCTGTCTGTATATACTCTTCTTATGACAGTATTATCTGCTTTAGCAGGCGAAAAAGATAAAGGAACCCGGCTCGATCGATTCTTAAGTGAGCAGATCGAAACACTGTCTCGATCGCGCGCCAAGACCTTGGTCAAAGAGGGGCATGTCCGCGAGTCGCGTGCGGGCGAAACTGTGGTGCAAGACGACCCACGTGCGCCCGTCGTGCCGGGCGTCGAGTATGTGCTTGAAATGCCAGACCCGGTACCAGCACTCCCGCAGCCGGAAGATATTGCGCTCGATATTCTATTCGAAGACGAGCATCTCATTCTGGTCAATAAACCGGCCGGTATGGCGGTGCATCCTGCACCAGGCAGTTGGCAGGGAACTTTGGTCAATGCGCTATTGCATCATTGCCAGGGCGCTCTGCCCGGGATTGGCGGCGTTGAACGGCCAGGAATTGTCCATCGTATAGATAAAGACACAACGGGCGTCTTGGTCATCGCTAAAACCGAAATGGCGCACCATGGCTTATCAGACCTGTTCTCACGGCATGATATTGATCGGACTTATCTCGCCTTGGTCAGAGGCGCGCCGCGGCCATTGGCGGGAACCATTGAGACGCAGATCGCCCGTAGCCCACGCGATCGAAAGAAGATGGCGGTGGTCGAACCCCCATCAGGACGTCACGCCATAACCCATTACCGTGCGCTCGAAACCTATGGTGAGATCAGTAAGATAGAAGCCCGACCTGCCGCGGCGCTGATAGAATGCAGATTGGAAACGGGTCGGACTCACCAGATCCGCGTGCATATGGCGCATATCGGCTGCTCCTTGATTGGTGACCCCGTCTATGGTCGCCATCGCGGCATCAAAGCCAGCGGCCGCGGTGAGGCGTTTGATCAAGCAACGCAGCAGGCGCGTAAACTGACGCGACAAGCGCTGCATGCGGCGAGCTTGTCTTTTGTGCATCCGGTTTCGGGTGAGACCATTCGTGGCGAAGCGCCTTTGCCGGACGATCTAGCGACGCTCAAAAAAAAGCTTCAAGCGATGTGATTAGTCGCGGATCATTTTTGGATATTCGCCAGAGCTTCGTTTGGCCAAAAAGGTCGCGAAATCCTCTGCGAGGCGTTTCACATCGTTCCGCAGGCGGCCATATTTCCCGCGCATGGAGTCATAGCTGTCCAAGTCTGGCCGATCCATCGCGCTTAATGCTTGAACGGATTCAGGAATGGTCGGCCCGAAGGTCCGATCCTTGAGATAAATCTCTTTCAATTCGCGCTCTGCGTTGCGGGCATAACGTGTGTTTTTGAAGCGTGTGATGACGACAAAGTTCTTTGATGCCAGATGCGGGGTAATTTCGGCCGTGACCCAATCGGTGAATTGTTTTGTGCCCCAAATGGACACCGAATCCGCCAGTGTCGGCGTGACATATGTGTTGGCAATGGACAGGCCCGCGCGGGCTATAGGCGATAGATAAGGCGGGGTGTCGATTAGTATAACATCATAGATATTCGCTAGTGGTTCAATCGCCTTTTCGAGATGGCCAGCCAAATAGCTCGCCAATCGACTTGGCGCCATTCCTTTAGAATAGACTTGCTCTTCCAACTCCATCTCGGTGAGGCGCAGTTGAGTATGTGCCGGAAGAATAGAAATCCAACCCGCGCGCTCATCCCGTTCTTCAGCTCGGCGCAATTCTTCGAGTGTCACCGCGTTAGGAAGAATAAGATTGGCAATGTTTGGCACTTCATTATTCATGAATTGCTGGATGAGGTGATGGACGCCCTTGCCTTGCTTGAAGGCCATTTGAAGACCACGGTCCGTCAACAGCATCTGGCTGGAATTGGCTTGTGGGTCGACATCCAGTACGAGCACATTGGCCCCATAATAATAGGACAAGCCATCTGCCAACATAAGCGTCGTTGTGGATTTGCCGACACCGCCTTTTAGGTTGGCGACCGCCGCGATCGTAGCTGACATACCTTCCCTCTCTTCAAGGGCACTTTCTGGCATATCTATATCGAAGTCGGAAGGGTTATTCGTCAGCCTTCCGTAACGCCATTGACGATCTTGGTGGCCAAACCTGCGGACAGGCCGAGTATATATGAATACGTCCACATCACGCTCGGAATCTCGAGCGCATAGTCGACCAAACCATGTCCGAACACTAATACCGTCGCGGCGAGCGACATCCGAATAAATAGTCTTGGCAAGTTTGCTGGCCGCCACAGCGCTCTGATTATCGGGTATAAGATGATGGTGAACACAACGATCATTACACTGACGCCGACAATCCCGGTCTGAACGAGCCATTGCAAAAAGACATTATGAGCCGCACCAATGGTGACCAGGTTAGCCGCATTATCGAGAGTCATGTGCTGATTGTTTACGGCGTTAAAGGATCCAAGGCCGTGCCCGAACAGCGGACGCTCGAGCCAAATGGCGACATAGGCGTCATACATCTCCAGTCGTGTTGAGCTATTTTGAAACAAGTCTTCTGAATTGTGTGGATTGGTCAGTCCAGTCGTCGTGAGTGTGAGGGCAAGTAGCACAAATACCCCCACCGGAAACCAGAAACGCTTTCTTCGAACAAATTTGAATCCACCGTTTCTCGAGGCACGAAAAAGCTCGAAGAGACCTAACGTCATCAGGCATACTGAACTGATTGAGATTCCCGCTCTGGAATCGGTCATTAGCAAGCAGGCGCACGCAAGCAGAAGCAGAACAAAATTGACAGATTCCGATTGTACAAAAAAGTAAATCCGGTCCTGCCGGGTCATTCGCGCCATTCTACGATCAGTTAATCTGGATAGAATGCGAGCTAGAGCCAGCAATGAGGCTAATCCAAACAAAGTGGCAGCGGTGTTGGGAGAAAAAAAGAAACCTGTGAGTCGCCCATCAAAGCTATCGAGTCTGCCGGCCTCCTGCGCATCGAGCTCCGTTACAAAATCAATGAGTGCTAATCCGCAATAAACGAGCAGGCTTAAGTTGAGGAACGACCAAGCAAGTGAAAACACGTCCGAGCGGCGTCCCAGAAAATAGCCGATCCCGACAATTGCGCCGGCGGCAGCTAGCGCCTGCGCCTCGTGCGCGGTGATCGGGGTCTGCGTCATATGAAAGAGGCCCCAGACAAGAAGGAATGAAACTGCGATTACAGTCATGCCGCTTGGGATATGATGAAATCCGATACCGACCAGCAGGATCAGCAGAGCGATTGAAAGCCCGAAACTATAGATTGTCGAAGTCAGCGCAGAATCTGCCCCATGATCCAAGTGGGCCAGCAATAACCAAATCGGTGTGCAAATCGCGAAACACCTCAGAAACCATTTGCTGAACTGATCGAAAAACGTTCGCTTTCTGCCTGATTTTAGCTGCTGAGTCGAAATGGTTGAACCTCCTACACGCGATATGATTCGCAACGATGATTTGTGCTGAATATCTCCAAAGTGCTCTAATTTTGCCCCACGAGTCCGCAGAAGTGCACGAATATCAACCCTAATCATTAACTTTTCGGTCATTTTTTCCCCTATCAGGCGAACCGGTTTGCCTTCGCAGGAAAATAGGGGGCATAAGGCTCACGAAAGTTTGTAGAATTCAAATCGTCGCAAGACCATCGACCACCCGTGTGGACGCAAGCGAAACTGGCCGGTTTTTTGCAGCCAATTTTGATTGAACGGGGTTTGAAGGTGATGTGATGGCATGGTGGGACATTTAATGGGTTTTCAGTCTTACACGCGGGAACTGGGTGAGGCGAAGTATGTTGCAGTGCAAAATGCAGCGGACTGCAGCCGGACGAACAGCTTAGCGAAACGGGTTTCAGATATCATCATGGCAAGCTTGGCCTTGGTGTTTTTATCTCCGGTTCTGTTACTGCTCGCCATCACGATTCGCGCATCTGATGGTGGACCGGCTGTTTTCAAACACCGACGCATTGGTCGGAACGGACAAGAATTCGATTGCTACAAGTTTCGCTCAATGGTGAGAGATGCCGATACGCGATTGAAGAATTTGCTTGAAAATGATTCAGACGCCCGCGATGAATGGATGTCAACGCAAAAGCTAGAGACAGATCCGCGTATTACAAAATTTGGTAAGTTCTTGCGTCGATCGTCTCTCGATGAACTCCCGCAGCTCTTGAACATCATAAAAGGCGACATGTCGATCGTTGGCCCACGCCCCATCGTGCGTGATGAAGTGGAAAAGTATGGGGAATTCTTTGAGCATTATTGTCAGGTGCGCCCAGGATTGACTGGGCTTTGGCAGGTGAGCGGCCGAAGTGACACGACCTATGGCGAGCGCGTTGCTTTAGATGTGAAATACGTAACCGATTGGTCTTACGCGAACGATTTGCGGATTATCGCAAAGACTATTCCGGCCGTTCTTCTGTCTGATGGCGCTCGATAAACAGACTTTGCGAACCGCTCGAGTTGAGTAGCGAGCAGGTTCGCGGTATTTGGTCGCGATTATTATTCATCTCTTGATGCGGCTTGCTTAGATCCACCAACAGTATTTAGACCTGAGTCGGGAGGCGGTATGCGTGTCGCGCTGATACATTACTGGTTGACGAATATGCGGGGGGGCGAGCGAGTCCTCGAGGCGTTCTGCGACATGTTTCCAGAAGCGACGATTTTTACGCATGTTGTCGATCGAGATAAGATTAGTGCCAAACTCAAACGCCATGAAATAAGAACAACATTTATCTCCAAGTTTCCGTTCGCAACTTCACATTATCAGAAGCTGTTACCCTTTATGCCGCGCGCCTTGGAGGAAATTGACCTGTCTGAATTCGACTTGGTGATATCTTCGGAGTCCGGGCCTGCAAAAGGTGTAATCACTCCACCGCACGCATTCCATCTTTGTTATTGCCACTCGCCGATGCGTTATATTTGGGATTTGTATCCACACTATCAAAAAAGTGCTGGTTTTCTCGCGCGACAGGTATTTCCAGGAATTGCCCACCGATTGAGAACTTGGGATGTGACGAGCGCCGCGCGGGTCGATCAATTCATCGCAAACTCAAATTTTGTAAAACGACGTATCGAGAAGTATTACCGTCGAGACGCAGCTGTCATTCATCCGCCAGTGGCTGTCTCGGAATTCGCACAATCTCGGGCGGGGGCGACCGCGGACTATTTTCTCGCGGCTGGAGAGCTCGTTGGATACAAACGATTTGATCTTGTCGTCGATGCGTTTACGCAACTTGGACTTCCACTGAAAATCGTCGGTGATGGCGAACAGAGTAAAGAGTTGCAACGACGAGCGGGTCCCTCAATTGAGTTCTTAGGGCGCGTCGACTTTGAAGAATTGAAGCAAAGATTCGCCGAGTGCAGAGCGTTGGTCTTCCCGGGCGAGGAGGACTTTGGCATGGTTCCCGTCGAGGTGATGGCGACAGGACGCCCAGTCATTGCATTTGGTCGGGGAGGAGCGCTCGACATTGTTGAGGATGATAAGACGGGAATTTTGTTCCCAAAACAGACGACCGAGTCGCTCATCGGCGCCGTGCATCGATTTCAAGATACCGAATTCGATGTCGATCAAATCCAAAAAAGTACGGAACGTTTCTCATCGGATGAGTTTAAGATCCAGGTTCGCGAACTGCTGCGAGGTCATGGTATTCACATTTAGCGATCTGTAATCCCCACCTCATTCGGACGCACTGGTGTGGGAATTTTTTGCCGGTACGCATCAAATGGAATGTTTCGTGCCAATGCGTCGGTTCGGACCTGGTTCAGATATTCATAGTCTAGGTGCCACCAGCGCAAAAAGTCAGCACCTGAGAAAGCTGCCAGACGAATGTCCTCACTGGTCTGCTCCCAATTGTCGAGAACAAACGTAAATCGCCAGCGCAATATCGACTTGCTGCAATATGGGCAGGTGTCGATTGATCGCTGAAGACTCGCTTCGACCCGATCAGTGTAGGCGTCAGATCGTTTGTGTTCCAAAAATGCAAGCAAGGTCCATGCATCGTATTCGGTTGGCGCATCGGTAAGCGCCCGATCAAGCAGAGAGATGGCGATTTGAACCTGATCCGGATCATCCACGGATAATGCGCGCGCGGTAGCGATCCACTCTGAAGGATGGCGGACAATCGATTGAGCAAGCAAGTTTTGTGCGTGAGAAAGCGGCGCGAGTTTTCCATCCGTCACAGCTTCAATGCGTTTGATCGAAAAGTATTCAGAGACATTGAGGAAAATCGAAACGCTCAGAGCCGATGACAATATGATTGCAGATATAATGGCAAAGGCGGCGTGACGAATTTCGAATAAATTCTTTGTCATTACAGAAGTTTATACCCCCGCCTCCTGGAAAGGTGTTAGTCTAACTCTAGGTCTTTTGATAGCAAATGAAAATTAGCGGACGATCCTCGGTTAATACGTCATCAATGACAGTGAACTAGCATCCCCTTTAAACCATCCTCACGAGAAACCCATGAATATGATAGTGCGTGAAGAAGTCGTAAGACCCGGTCCGACGGGGATTTTTCGAACCCCTGAAGATTCGGGAGCAGGGTCTGGCGATCGTGTAGGGTCTACCAAATGGCCTCTGCGCTGGGTTACCCTCTCCGTATTCGCCATATGTAGTGCATTTTGGACAGCCGTTTTTGTGGCGATCTTCTAATCGATTGGCGTGTTTATAAACGGATTTGCAGTCTCGAGCTGAGCAATGCGCTCCGGTCCCTCATGTTGCTTGTTTGACCCAAGAATTGGGTTGGCTATAACTTGGAGCTGGGGTTACGTTGGCGTGAAGATTTGGACCGATTGCGATCAATATTTCGCTCATTTAGAAGCGGCTTTTTCGCTTTAGCGAACCTAATGACGCGTCCGAAAGTTCGTCACAGAAAATCGATAACACTCCGCGATCAAAAACAGCCAAATAGAGGGCAGAAGAACATATCTTCTGCGCTAACGTCGTCGGAGCGATACCTCGATGAAAAAACGATGGTCTACGCGATCGGTGATATCCATGGACGGGCCGACTTATTGCAGCTGCTTTTGGATCAGATTGATGAAGACGCGAATGGTTTTTCCGGTGAAGTTCATCTGGTGTTTCTCGGAGACTACATCGATCGCGGTTTCCAGTCCCGTCAGGTGGTGGATATATTGTTGAGCGATCGCTTGTCTCGCTATCGTGCACACTTCTTGAAAGGAAATCACGAGGACGCATTATTGTCGTTCCTCTCGGACGCCGAGTTCGGGCCAAAATGGGCAACTTACGGTGGCCGAGAAACGCTCATTTCTTACGGCGTGAAACCACCGCGCAGTTTGTCTTTGAACGCAGAATGGCGAGACGTGCATAACGAGTTTCTAAAGAGCTTTCCCAACTCCCATTTGAAATTCTTTCGCGGCCTACCGACGCGTGTAAAAATTGGTGGCTATGGGTTCGTACATGCTGGCTTGCGGCCAGGGCGGACGTTTGAGGAACAATATGACTACGACCTTATGTGGATCCGCGATGAGTTTTTACATGCGGACGCGACATTCGATGTAAAAGTTGTTCATGGACACACGCCGACGCAAGCGCCCTATAATGATGATCGGCGCATTAATGTGGATACAGGTGCCTACTTTACGGGACGCTTGACCGCGGTGAAATTAACTGGACAGTCCGTGAACTTTATCGCTACCCAAACATAATAATTGCAAAGGAATATCAGGACGATGCACTTAAGGATTGCTTTTGTTGTGGCGGCGCTTTTTGCCGCGGCTTGTGAATCTCCGGTGCCAGTCCGTTCGGCGGGCAATGCTGAAGCCGCGCCAGAAAGAGTGGTCGGAGATTATCGACTTGGGGCTTCGGACCAGATCCGCGTCGTGGTCTTTGGTGAACCTGAACTGTCCGGAGAGTTCTTGCTTGACGGCGCTGGGGATGTTTCGCTTCCACTCATCGGCGAAGTGAGCGCGCTCGATTTGACGCTCCGACAATTCGAAACCGCGGTGGCGGCGCGCTATGCCGACGGTTACCTTCGAAATCCGCGCGTGAATGCTGAAGTGCTGAACTATCGACCGTTCTACATTCTGGGTGAGGTGCGGGAAGCGGGCGAATATCCATATTCGAGCGGATTAACCGTTCTAAACGCTGTCGCGACGGCTGGTGGATTTACTTATCGCGCAAACAAGAATGTGGTTTTGATCCGCGGCGCCGATGACGCACAAGAATACAGAGTGCGTCTCGACCCCACAACGCCCATTCTACCTGGCGATACAATTCGTATCGTTGAGAGATTTTTCTAACAAGATTTCGCGTATTGCGAGAGTCGGATTTTGAGTCGCGACGAATGTTTGATATAGAAGAATGTAGAAGGGGACCTGTTATGAAGCACTTGTCACTCGCTACTCTGGTTATTGCGCTCGCCGCAACGATGCCTGCGACTGCCGACCGTTCGGATGAATTGGCGAAATCGAGCGAAGCCCTTGCGTGGACTGTTGCTGCGTATGCTTCGTGTGAAGATCGCACCCAATTGCAACAAGACTTCAAAAGCGAAGCCGCGGCGATGAATGCAGGGTTTAGCGACATTTATGATGCTTTGGGAATCCTGGAAACAGCGGAAAATGTATGTGATTTGCAGGCTGAGTTCGCGCGCGACATGCGGCAACTCGCGGTTGAAGATAGCGGTTTGTTCGAAGCGACATTGATCTCATCTAAAGAGCCCGCTGCGCCTCGTTTCGAAAATGACCAGCCAGAAAGTGCTGACGATACAGGTTCGCGCTTCATTCTAGAAGCGGCGAGCGCGCTGCCTCCAACCGGGAGCGAAGGTCCAGTGAGCGAGTCCGACTATCAGCAATAGTTAAGTTGATACGACTAAACTTTTCTTGCCATTAATCTCGTAGATATAAGTTTGCGGCAGGAATGGGCGGGGACCCATAATTTATTAGAGTTAGGCACAAAATGGCAAATTTGCAGGCAAAAATTTGCGCGCTGGTCGCGCTGAACCTTGGCCTCGGCGCGGGGACAGTCGTGGCGCAGGAAGAGGATTATTTCGTACGCGACAAATATGAAGCAGTGACCGAACGGTCTCAACCTGAATTCGATCCTTTGTCTGTTCGCGTTGGTGTTTTCGAAGCTCGACCTGTTGTGGCATTCTCTGCTGGCGCCACGGACAATTTGTTTGCTTCCACGACGAACGAAATCGACGATACATTTGTTGGCATCGCCCCCAAAATCGAACTGACCAGCAATTGGAGTCGGCACTCATTGGCGTTTGACGCGGTGATCGATCATTTAGAATACACAGATATCAGTCCGGAAAGCCGCACGAACTTTGGCGCAGGGGCAAGAGGGCGCCTCGACGCAAGTCAAACCGTTTCCCTTTTCGGCTCGCTCAATGTTGAGGATCTCACTGAACCACGCTCGAATATTGCCAGCTTGCAAGATGCCACCGAGCCGGTTGAGTTCAGCCGCGTCGGTGGAGAAGCCGGAATGGAGTATGAGGCGGGACGCATCAAACTTCGCGGTCGGTTGGGTTATGAATCCCTTGACTATGATGACATCGAACTGAGCAGCGGATTGATCCAGGATCAGGATTTTCGCGACCGAGATAACACGACAGTGGCCGGGCGTGTGTCCTATGCCGTTGAACGGGATTGGGCTCTATTCGTTGAAGCGATTTATGGGCAAAGCGACTATGATGCGCCAAACGTCTTCAACGCATTCAATCGAGATTCAGAGACCACAACATTGCGGTTCGGAACTGATTTTGAATTGGCGAGTCTCTTGCGTGGCGATATTGGCGTCGGTTACGAACAAAGAGAATTCGATGATCCCTCATTCTCAGAAGTAAGCGGTGTTTCAGTTGCCGGTAATCTGCAATGGTTTGTGACGCAATTGACAACCATCTCAGCGGGCGCTCAGCGCAACGTTATCGATCCTGGCCTTGTTTTGAGTAATGCCGCTGTCGAGACTACGGTTTCTGGTCGCGTCGATCATGAATTTATGCGCAATGTCATTCTCTCAGGAGAAGCGCGTTTCACTAACTTCGATTTCGAGAATGTGGATCGAAATGATGACAGAATCACCGCGAAAGTGGGCGCAACCTGGAAAATCAATCGAAATATTTGGTTGGACAGCTCCTATGAGTTGACGGACCAATCCTCCAACGTGCAAGATTTCTCTGAAAATCGCGTGCTGTTGGGCTTGCGTATTTTCCCATAACGCGGGCCAGAAAGGCCCGATTCTTGCTCTATTGATCAAGAATTCGTGCCAATGAGGGAAGTAGATTGTGAATAAGCCGTTTAGCCTGTCCGCGAGGGAAGCATCGCGCGCGGCGAATTACACAGACTATGTACTGCCCACCGAAGACAGTATCACAGACCCGCGCCAGATGCTCAGGGCGTTCCGTCGGCGGCTGCCTATTTTCATTATTACGGTATTGGCGGTGTTTTCAGCGGTCGCCGCTTGGACGTTTCAAGCCAACCCGGTGTATTCAACGAGCGCGTCAGTCATCATTGATGTTCGAGAAAAGAACGTGGTCGATTTTAGCTCCGTCGTATCGGGGTTAGCGCCCGATACGGCGGTGGTGGACACCGAGGTTGAAATCATTCGATCTCGCAGTCTCGCAGAAAAAATCGTCCGAAGATTGGACCTGACAAATTCACCAGAGTTCAACCCGTATCTCTGGGAACCAGGCGTTAGCGATCAACTCAAATCGACGATCAAGTCAACGCTGCGAGGTGTATTTGGCGGACGCGACAATGGAGCGCCGAGAGAGATTGATGCGGACACTCAAGCGCGTTTGGAAATGGATGGGACCATAAACGTATTATTGGGTCGTACGAATGCGTATCGGATTGATACAACTTATGGCATTGCGATTTCAGCTAAGAGCTTCGATCCTGAATTGGCTGCAGCGATCGCGAACGAAATTGCCGATCAGTACCTATTGGAGCAATTAGACGCAAAGTATGAGGCAACGCGCCGCGCTAATGCTTGGATTGAAGACCGTCTTGCTGAACTGCGAGACGAACTGAATGACGCTGAAAGCCTAGTTGAGGCATATAGATCCGCGTCCGGCTTGTTTGCCACCGGTGCAACGACTCTGAACGAACAGCAAATGACCGATTTGAACGCGCAATTGATCGTTCAACGCGCGGACTTGGCCGAACGTGAAGCGCGTTTGGAATCCGTACGCCGGATCGTGCAGAGCGGTGGATCAGCGGCCATCAGTTCGGAAGCCTTGCAATCGCCTGTTATCGGAAACCTGCGTAGGCAGCAGGCTGAGGTCAATCGGGAAAAGGCCGATCTAGAAAACCGCTATCTGCCCAATCACCCGGAAATTCAGCGCATCAATCAAGAGATCACGAATATTAATTCCGAGATTCAAAATGAAATTCGTCGAATTGCTTCGAACCTCGACAGTGAAGTCACCATTGCGCGTCAAAGACTAAACAGTTTGGAACGCAATTTGTCTTCGATGCGCGCCACGCTGGCTGAAAACAATCGTGCGAGCGTCAAACTCCGCGAGTTGCAACGAAATGCAGAGGCCTCGCGTACCACATATGAAACGTATCTTGAGCGATACAAGCAGATCGATGACCAGGAGAACTTGGCGGAAGCCGATGCAAGGATCCTGTCCCGTGCTGCGGTTCCAGCCTCACCGTCATTCCCAAGGACGACGCTTAATCTATTAATCGGATTGGTTTTGGGGGGTATGATCGGTGGATTGGTGATTATCTCCATTGAATCTCTGAACAGTCAAATCAGTACCGGAGATGACATTGAGAGCAGCTTTAAACTCCCGTTCTTAGGTAACTTCCCGGCGCTCACGGGCGATGCTCGCAAAAAACCAGGCGATTACGTTGTCGATAATCCGATGTCGAGCTTCGCTGAAGCCCTTCGAAATTTGCGTGCGTCCTTGTTGTTCGCGGATCTAGACTCAACCGTTAAAACTGTCGCCATTACGTCGTCTCAGCCGGATGAGGGCAAATCAACATTGGCTTACGGGTTGGGGCGGATGTCGGCAATGTCGGGTAGCCGAACGCTGATAATTGATGGCGACTTTCGACGGCGCCAATTGTCCGAGACGGCAGTTCCTGACAGCACGGAATATGGATTCTTGGAGTGTTTGTTTGGGGAATGTACGCTTGAGGAAGCGACATTTTTGGACGAACGAACCGGCTTGGAGATTTTGCCGCTGACACTGGAGCGGCGCACGCCACGCGATGTTTTTGGTTCGCGCGTGTTTGACGACTTGATCAAACAATTGCGTGAAAAGTATGAGCTGATCATATTTGACACGGGTCCAATTCTTTTGATGGCCGAAACGCGCGTATTGGCGGGTAAAGTCGATCAAGTTGTTGTCGTCGCACGCTGGCTCAAAACCAACCGAGCAGCTCTGAAGAATACGTTGTCTATCCTTCGCGATTTTGGCGCCAAGATTACCGGTGTCGCCCTAAATCGCGTGGATATGAAAAAATATCACAAACATGGATACGGACACTCAGGATATGAATCGTATTCCAAGTATTACACCAACTAGGCGGAACCGTAGAGCCAGGGGAAAATGATGGCCGGTGGGGCTTCGAAACTTGCAGTTATCCTTGCATCTCGCGGACGTCCCGACGAGCTGGCGGATGCTGTGGAAGCCTTAAAAGCGCAATCGTTTCCTGCGGATGCGATCTTTCTATCCGTCACAGAACAAAGTGATTTGCCCAAGCCAAGCATGCTCGAAGGAACCGAGATACTGTTCGGTGCGCCCGGACTTTGTGCGCAGCGAAATACGGCTCTAGAGCGCGTTCTTGGTGAATTCGATATTATCGCATTTCTTGACGACGATTACCTGCCCGCCGTGGACACTCTTGAACGGATCCAGACATTCTTCGCCGCAAACCCCGACGTGGTTGGGACGAGCGGTCATCTGCTTGCGGATGGAATAAACGGTCCCGGCATTTCAATCGCAGATGCGAAACGTCTGCTGCTCGAATATGAGAATAATCCGGTGCCCGACATGAAGATCGTCAGAGAGCTTAATGGCTTATACGGTTGCAATATGGTCTATCGCGCCAACGCGATTGGCTCCTCGCGATTTGATGAAGCCTTGCCGCTCTATGGTTGGCAAGAAGATGTCGATTTTTCCAACCGTTTGAAGGGCAAAGGGCGGTTGGTCGCGACGAATGCGTTCGCAGGAGTGCATAGAGGCGTGAAGCGATCTAGGACTTCGGGCATCAAGCTTGGTTATTCGCAAATTGCCAATGTATTGTACCTTCAGAGAAAGCAGACCATCGGCAAATGGGAAGGCTTCAAACTCATCATAAAGAATGTCACAGCGAACCATGTGAAAAGCTTGCGACCGGAGCCTTGGATTGACCGCTCTGGCCGAGTGGTTGGCAATTGGAAAGCGATAGGGGATCTGATCTCGGGCAGATTGCACCCGACAAGAATACTAGATTTTTGATGGGCTTAAACGTGTACGGGACAAAATTCCCTGATTTTCGTGCCGCTGTAATAAATAAAGACAATTTCGAGTGGAAAACAGTTACTGAATATGACAATAATTTTAGAAGAACAAAGGGCGCGCGATGACAAGCCGCGAGGCCCAAGGCTTGGGTCAAAGCAGTCCAATGAGTTGCGTTGTGGATTTGCTTTGTAATCGGCCATGATGGGTGGACGTGTGAAACGGTTAGGTAGAGTTGAATGCGAAACGTAATGACATTTCGTCCGGCTACGGATGCAAGCATTTGCCGTTTGAGTAAGAAACGAAAGGTTGCAAAATGAGCAAAGCGCCAAAGGTCACGATCGCGATGCCCGTTTATAATGGTTCTGACCATATAGAAGACGCCATTCGTTCGATCTTATCTCAATCCTGGCAAGATCTGGAATTGATCATCACCGATAATGTGTCGACCGATCGCACGCCGGAGATTGTCAATGACTATGTGCAATCAGATAGTCGCGTCCGATACTTCCTAAACGAACGCAATCTTGGCGCAGCAGCGAACTATAATAGAGGCTATGATCATGCGCGCGGCGAGTATTTAAAATGGCATGCGCATGACGATACGCTCAGTGAGGATTTTATTGCCCGGTGTGTGGAAGCGCTAGATGCTGACCCCGAATTGAGTGTGGTTCACGGAAAAACGGTGGGAATTGACGCCAATAGCCAACCCTCGCCTCTGGTGGGTACAGAAACCCCGTCAATAATGTCTGATGATGCGATTGAACGCTTTTCGATGCTGCTTCGGCATACTCCTGATTGTTTTCCCATTTTTGGCTTAATGAGGAAGAGCGCTCTCGAGAAATCGACGATTCATCGACCCTATTATGGTTCGGATCGTGGACTGCTCGCTGAGATGGCATTGCTCGGTAAAATGCTGATCATTGAAGACATCGAATTCAAGAACCGAGAGCATCAGAATCGCTCAGTAAACCTGTCCACGAACGCGCAGCGCGCGCTTTGGAACAATGGCGATGCCAAACGTATCGGCGCCGCTGAACAATTGAATTTGGTTCGGCATCTTTGGGAGCTGGCAGGAAGACACTCGGCATCCGTGCCCAGTATGCGGCTTCGAGGCAAGATAATCGGCTTTAGTTTACAGCCGAAACGCGTTGGGCGGTTGTTGCAAGAGCTGGTCGAGCTCGTTGCTCCTGGAACGACCCATCGCGTCAAGAAACTTACGCGCGCATCGACCAGCTGAAGTGAGATAAAGTAGAGTATGGGGGAGTAGAATGAAGGTGGGAATTCTTGCCGGTGGATTGGGATCCCGGCTGTCCGAAGAAACGGAAGTTCGACCTAAGCCGATGGTCGAGATCGGCGGGATGCCGATCCTATGGCATATTATGAAAACGTATTCGCATTACGGAATTCGCGATTTCGCCATCGCGTTGGGCTATAAAGGCGACTATATCAAACGTTGGTTTCGAGACTACCACACTACATCGGGTTCGATCACGGTTAGCACGCAATCGGGTAAGCTGCTTCGACACGCGGACAATGCCGTTGAAGATTGGTCTGTAGATCTTGTTGAAACAGGCGCCAGTTCGGGCACTGGTGGACGGATAAAACGCCTCGCGCCCTGGCTCGGCAATGAGACCGCTATGGTCACTTGGGGCGATGGCGTGGCAGATATTGATATTGAGAAGTTGCTGGCCTTTCACAAATCGCATGGGAAGCTCGCGACTTTGACGGCTGTGCGTCCCCCCGCTCGATATGGGCACCTCAATTTCGAAGGTGATGCCATCACAACATTCACCGAGAAACCCCAAATCGGAGAAGGCTGGATTAACGGCGCTTTCTTCGTACTGGAGCCTGGTGTGATGGATTATATCGAGGATGATGCCACGATGTTTGAACAAGCACCGCTTTCAAACTTGGCAGCAGATGGTCAGTTAATGGCCTATCGCCATGACTCCTTTTGGCAATGCATGGACACGATGCGGGAAAAGCAGATTCTCAATGATATTTGGGCGTCAGGCAATGCGCCATGGAACGTTTGGGATGGGGAAGATCGATGAAAGTATTAGTGACAGGACATATGGGCTATATCGGCACCGTATTGACGCCTTTATTGTTGGCCCGAGGACATGAAGTCCATGGCTTAGATAGCGATTTGTTTGCCGCGTGTACATTTGCCGGAGAGATTCAAACGGTCCCTGGTTGGCAAGAAGATATCCGAGATTTTGTGACCCGCGATGACGCGACGGATTTGCTTCGCGGATTTGATGGGATCATTCATTTAGCGGGTCTTTCAAATGATCCCTTGGGTGACTATCGCCCGGCTTTGACTCAAACGATCAATGCTGACGCGTCGATACAATTGGCAAAACTTGCGAAAGCAGCCAATGTTGAACGCTTCATCTTTGCCTCGTCTTGTTCAAATTATGGCGCCTCGAGTGATGATTTCATTGCGGAAAACGGTAACTTCAATCCGGTAACACCGTATGGCGAATCGAAAGTTGAAGTTGAAGGCGCGGTCGCTCAGCTTGCAGATAATGGGTTCAGCCCGACATTTTTGCGGGCTTCGACGGCTTATGGCGTATCCCCCCGACTCCGCTTCGATCTTGTGGTCAATAATCTCACCGCTTGGGCTTACACGACCGGCGAGGTTTTCTTGAAGAGTGATGGCTCGCCGTGGCGTCCCATCGTTCATGTCGAGGATATTGCGCGGGCCTATATGGCGACCCTGGAAGCGCCTCGAGAAGACGTTCATTTAGAAGCGTTCAATGTTGGACTCACCAGCGAGAACTATCAAATTCGGGAAATCGCCGAAATTGTAAGAGACGTTGTTCCAGGATCGAAAGTGGGTTTCGCATCGGATGCTGGACCAGATCAACGTAATTATCGCGTTGATTGCAATTATATCTCGCGAAAACTGCATGGCTTCAAACCCCAATGGACCTGCCGCCGGGGCGTCGAGCAATTGCTCGATGCATATCGCGCTTCCAACATCACCTTAGAAGAATTCGAAGGCGAGCGGTTCAAACGAATCGCGCATATCAAGCGCAGAATCGATGAGGGCTCTCTATCCGACGATCTGAAAACGATCCCTGTTATGGCCAAAGCTTAGAGGATCAGATGCAGACCAAATTGTCCTCCCAACAAATCTTATCTCGCACCGAAACGACCTGTCGATCTTGCGGGTCTTCGGCGTTAAAGCAATTTCTGGATCTTGGGACGACTCCCCTTGCTGATCGTCTCATTGGACCGGATGCCGTCAATGAGGAGGAGTTGCGATTTCCGTTGGTCGTCGCCGTCTGTGCCGACTGCTCTTTGGTGCAAATCATTGAAACGGTTGAGCCAGAAATTCTCTTTGCTGACCAATATCCATATTACTCATCTTTCTCGCCCGCGCTTTTGAAGCATTCGCGAGATCACGTGCTTGATCGCCTCGCCGAGAAACCGCTACACGGTGAAAGCCTGGTTATCGAGCTTGCGAGCAATGACGGGTATCTCCTCAAGAACTATGTAGAAGCCGGTATCCCGGTTCTGGGTATTGACCCTGCCGACGGCCCCGCTGCCGAAGCAGAAAAGATCGGCGTTCGCACATTGGTCGACTTTTTCTCTGAGGACCTCGCAGAGAAAGTGACTCAACAATATGGGCATGCCGATATTGTGCATGGCAATAATGTACTGGCGCATGTGGCGGATACGAACGGATTTGTCGCGGGAATTCGCAAACTGTTGAAAGATGACGGATTGGCGGTGATCGAAGCGCCATATTTGCGGCCATTGATCGAGCATGTTGAATTTGACACCATCTATCACGAGCATTTGTGCTATTTCTCAGCGACGGCGCTGGATCATTTGTTTCGTCGGCACGGGCTCTACTTCAATCGGGTCGAAGAGCTATCAATTCATGGCGGATCTCTGCGCATATTTGTGCAACCCTTTGAGGCCGTCGAAGACAGTGTGAAAAACATGCTGGCGGATGAGGCCGCGATCGGAATTGATCAGCCAGATTATTTCGAATCCTTCTCCTCGCGGGTGCAGACATTGCGCTCGGATCTTAATCAGATGATCGATGAGCTTAAGGCTGAGGGTGCCACAATTGCGGCCTATGGTGCGGCCGCGAAAGGCGCCACGATGCTCAACTTTTGTGGTTTAAACACAGAGAAGATCGATTTTGTGGTCGATCGAAACACAAACAAGCAAGGATGGCTGATGCCAGGAGCAAAACTACCCATTCTGCCGCCGGAAGCGCTGGTTGAGAAACGCCCAGACTATGTCTTGATGTTGGCGTGGAACTTCGCGGATGAAATTCTGGAACAGCAAAGTGAATATCGTTCGCTCGGTGGTAAATTCATCATCCCTGTCCCTTCCCCTCGTATCGTATAATAGGAATCAGACATCGTGCTAAGTGAAACGATTACAGACGAGTTCAAACCTCATAAAGTAGATGTTTGTTGCCCAAGTTGCGGTGAAGAAGAGACAGTCGTTTTCTACTCGCTCGACAATGTGCCAACCAATTCCTGCATTCTTCACGCAACGAAAGCGGAAGCCGAAGCCTGTAAACTGGGGCAGATCCGGCTGTGTCATTGCGAAAAGTGTGGGTTCATTTTCAATTCTGAATTCAAACAGACGCTCACTGAGTATTCTGGTCGGTACGAAGAAACCCAAGGCTTTTCACCGACTTTCTCTCGCTTCCACACCAATCTGGCCAATCGAATTATTGAACAGCACGATATTCGTGATCGTGACGTTATGGAGATTGGCTGTGGTAAAGGTGAGTTCCTAATTCTGCTCTCCCAGTTGGGGCAGAACAAAGGAATTGGCATCGATCCGAGCGCCATCCCTGAACGAATTGTAGGTATCGAAGGGGCAGAGCGCGTTGAACTGATTCCCGAATATTTTGACCCGAAACACTGTGAGAATGAGCCGGATTTCTTGTGTTGTAAGATGACGCTAGAGCACATTACCAATACCGCTGAATTTATCCGGCAGATTCGAGATGGCCTTACGGAAGAGAATGGCACTTTGGTGTTCTTTCAGATACCTGAATCCCTGAGAATACTTCGCCAGTGCGCGTTCGAGGATATTTATTACGAGCATTGCTCATATTTTACGCCAGGCTCTTTGGGGCGCTTGTTCCGCTCATCCGGTTTCCGGGTCTCTGAAATTGCGACAGAGTATGATGACCAATATTTGACCATCGAAGCTGTACCCGGGGCCAGTTCAGAGACCCTCGAAATCGAGAATGATTTGGATGAGATTGCCTCATTGGTCGAAAGTTTTCCGGAGCGCGTTCATCAGGCCAAGAAAAGATGGGCAGGTATCGTTGAAGATGCGCGATCGAACGGCGAGAAAACTCTGTTATGGGGCTCTGGTTCCAAAGCCGTCTCGTTTTTGACGAGTCTCGGGATTGGCGACCAAGTTGACTACGTGACGGATATCAATCCCAATCGTCATAATCACTACATGCCGCTAACCGGGCAACGCATTGTTGCGCCGTCTGAGCTGCCGGATCTAAAACCGGATCTCGTGATCATCATGAACCGGATCTACGAAGACGAGATTCGGAAAGACTTGAACGCATTAGGTCTTGACCCAAAAATCGTTTGTCTTTGATGCGATGCTTTATTTCGAGCGCTATCAGTGCGCCCGAAACAAGTGATTAGACCGGCTCAGATTTCTGATGATACTGTCCGTACGGACGAAATGGGACCAAATAGGCTGGGACGATCGCCTCGATAGATTCGAGTTCAGTGACACCAAGGTCCGATAAAGTGAGCGCGTCATCTGATACCAAATTATCGCGTTTCAGCAATTCGACTTGATCGCCTGTCAAAGGTGGCTCGCCGAGAATGCCTGACGAGAACGGCCACACATATCGAAAGAGTGTTCCAAATGCCAAGCCCAAAGGCTTCGCGACAAAGTACGGCAAAGGCAGAGCAAATCGCTTGCGATCAATTGTTGTGCTGATGAAGTCATAGATCTGTTTGAAGGAGTAACGGGTTGGCCCGCCTAATTCATAGGTTTTGCCGCTCGCGTCCGGACGCGTGACCGATTGTACAATCGCGTCCGCGACATCACCGGCATATACGGGTTGAACCACTGTATGCCCGCCACCAATCGCAGGAAAGAATGGCGCCAAGCTGGACAAGGGGTGTGAAGCCAAAGCCGCAAAACGATTGAAAAACTGGTCTTCGGGGCCAAACACTAAAGACGGGCGCAAAATGGTCGCTTGAGGAAAAATCTCCCGAATTTCCGATTCAGCTTGAGCTTTGCTCTGTGCATAATTTGACTTTGATTCCGCATCGGCGCCGATCGCCGATATATGCACGAAAGTCTCTATCCCCGCGCGTTTACAGGCCTGAGCTATGTTCACGGCCCCGGTCAGCTGCGTGCCGTCAAAGCTTTGCCGACCCTTCTCGTAAAGAATGCCAACCAAGTTAATAACAGCATCGGCCCCTTCCGTTGCGCGGTCAACTGAGACTTGGTCGCGAACATTGGCCTGGACAAGATCGACCCAACCGGGCGCTCCCGCCAAGCGCACTTGGCCTGCCAGATGCGGCCGCCGGACGGCAACACGCACTCGGAAGCCGGCCTCAACCAGTTTCCGTGAAACATATCGCCCGATAAATCCGCCACCACCGAACACTGTTACCAATTTTTGGGTCATTCCGCTAATCTCTCATTCGCGCGTGATTCCGTGAATTTCGCTCTTTGATCACGCAAAGAATGAAATGTCTATGCGCCTGAATGGTGCATTCTGCTCTTCGCACGCGCTTGAGTGACAATCATCCGGCGCCACGTTCAGCAATCTTATTTCGCGACCGTTCGACTATTAGATTCACGATGCCGTCCTGATCTCTTGATTGTAGATCAATTGAGCTGGCCAAATGGTTCGATTTAGCGATCTTCTTGAGTTCACTGAGTGAAAACGAGCTGAGCGTTTGCTTGGCACTTTCAATACCGACACGTGCCACCAATTCGATTGGATTGAGCACATTTGCCGCATTAGATCCCCGTAGCTCTATGTTCGCACCCAATGCCTGTACCAATCTGTGAGCCAGTTCTTCATTCGATCGAATTTCGTGGCGCAGTGCATCGAGAAAATCCTCCAACGCTTCAACGGGGTGTTTTGGGGGAGTTGTGTCCATCTCAATCTCCAAGGCGGAAATGAATTATTTTCGAAACCTGATTGTCAGAATTGCGATCATTTCTCAACTAAGCTTACCACTGCGCGGATCTGATTCAATCTCTAGATTCCCTCGGATAATCAGTTGTCTAAAATTGACATCTTAGTATCGTATCGGTTCTCGAGTCCTTAGGTGTTCGCATCCTTTGCAGCAATGACTGGATTTGGAAGCACTCGGCAAGCAAATTGCATTTAACTATGAATACCCGGCGACGTGAGAATGATAAATGAGTGTTTCTGAAAAGTCGCCTAGCGCGGAGCGCTCGAATGGCTCCGATGCGGCAGAACATGTAAAAGACGGCGGTTTTATTCTCGCAAGCCGAGTGGTGGCACAAGGATCGCAATTCGCGATATTTCTGGTTGCGGTACAGTTTCTGACTCAGGCAGAATTTGGCTTCTATGCGCTCGCAACTGCGATTTGCAGCTTACTCATTATTGTCTCGAAAACGGGATGGGCCAACTTCATATTGGCCGGCCAAGTTCGTGCAGAGAATGTCGGTTTCATCTATTCGATCGCGATGTTATGGGCCTCGATTCTGACATTTGTCGGAGTGGGCATTGGATTGACGACAACGGCATTTATGACCGTCCCAACGCTGGGATACGTTATTGCCTTATTGTCCTTGGTTTTGATTCCAACAACCTTTTCCAGCGTGAACGAGGCGACGATGTTTCGTCGCGGGCAAGTCAGAATTGCGGCGACGATTCACATTGTATCGGAATTGACGGGGCTGGTGATCGGGGTCGCGACTCTATTCATGGGATGGAAGGAGTATGGTCTCGTCGCAGCGCGGGCCTCAACGGCTGTGTTCGCGGCGATTTGTAACATATTCCTCCTGAAGGCCGTGCCCAACTTCCGCGGGACGAAAGTTATATTCCTACATGCCGTTCGGTTTTACAAAGACCTGCTGGCCGCTGTCTTGCTCACCTTTTTCGGTAACTACTCTGGTTTGTTCATCGTCGGCTTTATGTTTGGGGGCGCGGCGGCGGGCGTATACCGAGCTGCTTCACGTTTCTCGGGGGCGATATCGGAATTTGTTGTCGAGCCGAGCAATGCTTTGGCGTGGAAAAACGTACCATTATCTGATGAGGAGCTGGAAGCAGGTGTCGATGCTCAATCGCAAGTCGGCGCCCGATACTTATCATTCATGAGAGTTTTCGCATTAATTGTGAGTCCTGTCATGCTAGGTATTGCGGCGGTTGGACCAGAATTAGCGCTCCTGCTTCTCGGGCAAGATTGGGCGGCGGTTGGGCCGATCTTTTCATTGCTGATTATTTCCAGCATGTTCGCCATCACCTTTTATTCGAGCGGGGTCGTTTTTGCGGCGCTAGATCAGTCTTCGAAAATCTTAAAGCTGCAATTCATCTCCTTGGTCGCCGTATTATCGTCGCTTCTTAGTTTGGGTTGGTTTAGTCCGCTCGTGGCAGCCGCGATGCATATTCCACCCTTCATCTTCATGGTCTGGCTATCCACGAGAGAGGCTGGCAAGACTCTAAATCTCCCACAATCAGATATCTTGGGTGCACTTTATCGACCGTTCTTTTGCGCGGTTGCCATGGCTGGAATGGTTACGGCTGTTCGATACTTACTCATAGATAGCGGGGCGGGCACAACAGGAGTCCTTGTTGGCGCTATCGCCACGGGCGTTCTGGTTTACGTATCTCTCGCCTTCATTTTCTGTCGCGAGCTATTGCAGATGACCCTGAAGGGGAGCGTGGGTATGGTTGGCAATAGACAGAACTCACCGAGTTAAGTCCGGCATGCATGAGCGCAATAATTCAGGCAGATTCTGGCGCTGTCCGCTCAATTTAATCTGACGATTCTAACAGTATGGTTAGCAGCTTCTTTGCTGCGGCATTCCATGTGAATGTCTGTGCTTGCTTTTGACATACCTTCATCCGAGATTCTCGCTCCGCCGCTGATGCTTGCGAGAGGGCGTTGATTTTCTCCGCCCAAATCTCGCTGTTCTCTGGGGGGGCGTACTCCGCCGCGTCGCCGCAGACTTCCGGCAATGCACCGCAAGGTGCGCATATAGCAGGCGTTCCAAGCAACATGGCTTCGAGTGGCGGTAAGCCAAACCCTTCGGTCAATGATGGAAATAAGATTGCGTTTGCATGTTCTAGCAAGCTTCGCAGTTCGTGATCTGAAACAAATCCCGCGAAGATGACATTGTCCGGCGCGGAAACGCCAATTTCCCTGAACGACTCGCGGGTGGCAGATCCAAACAGCACCAATTTTTGGTTTTGCAATTCTGGGCGCGCATAAGCTTCGATCGCGACTTTTAGATTCTTGTGCGCTTGGGTGTTCGCCAAACCTACGGAATAGTCGCGAGGCCGGAGGTTTAACTTAGAAAGAATTGAGTCATCCGGCGTCGTTTTTAAAATATGCTCCACGCCATTGTGAATAACCTCAATCTTGTTTGGAGGCGCCACGTTGTACTTAACCAGTTGCTCTTTTGAATAATGGGAAACCGTCAGTATTTTTTTATTCGCGCGGCCGATACGAGGCAGGGCAAATTGATACCAAGCCGCGAATGGTTTTGAGTAACTCTCTGGAGAAATAAAAACCTGAGCATCATGGATCATCGTAATGGCGTTAGACTTGCGAATGGGGGACAAATTGCAAAGACTGAGAAGCAAAGACTGCCGCCCATAAAACGGGAGCTCAAATTGCTCCCAAATTTGCCAAGTCGAGACCCCTACAGTCTGGTGCTGGAAATGGCCGATGGCGATTTTTCGATCCGCGTTTTTGGGTTTTAGGACGCGAAATTCGAGCTCTCTTTGAAGGGCTTTGTCAGCTTCGATCAGTTGTCCCAAGGCTGCCAGGAGTTCTTCCGCAACCCGATGCACACCCGTCGGTTTTGCGCTCAGAAATTTACCATTGATCGCAATGCTTCGCATTTTCGTGTTCCGGCTGATTAGCACTCAGATTGAACCAATAATTGTAACAATTCAAACATCTAGTCCCAATCGCCTGAATTTAACGAAATACGCCCGAATACTCACGGACGATCTGGATTAGCCCTCTGTTCTTGACGAAAAATAGGGGTTCCGACTCGCGTCGAGGATAGCTATCGCTTAAGGACTTACGGACAGTAATTTCGAGAACCGCCAGGCGTTAACGACTTTCCTTATTGGATGCCAGTCTAGGCTTTCGGTTGGTCCAAAAATTGAAAGCACCTCGGTTATGAGCAACAGTGCGGTTTCAGATGATCAACAGCCGTTTGTCTCTTCGCGGGGCAGCGAAACGCGCGGCTTAAAGAGCTATGTACCCGAGATCGACGCCCTTCGGGCTGTCGCCGCGCTAGCTGTGGTGCTTCAGCATTGTGGATTACTGCCGATCGGTTGGATGGGTGTCTGGTTGTTCTTCGTGATCTCGGGTTTTGCAATCACGTCATCTTTGCGCAAATCAGATGCTCAGGCGATCGGCACTTGGCGTCGCATTTTGAATTTTTTCGTCCGGCGTTCAATTCGAATATGGCCGATCTACTTCCTTTATGTTTTCGCTTGCGCAGCCGTCTTTATCGTTGTGGGCGCAGAGGAAAATCTAGGCAATTTACCTTATCTCTTCACCTTCACATTCAACCTAAAAATGATCTTCGATCCTGTGGTATCCGATCATGCCTCTGCTGCGATTATCGGGCACCTATGGACCATCAGCGTCGAAGAGCAATTCTATATCGCCTATCCATTTTTGTTCTTCTTCTTGAATCGAGAGCGGTTCAAACATGTTCTGCTCGCATGCATATTGATGGGGCCTCTGATCCGCTGGGTGTTTGCGCTGTGGATTGCACAAATGGGGTGGAGCGATGGTCGAAACGCTTTTGCTATCTATGCACTCTCCATCACCCACTTTGATGCCTTTGCAATAGGTTGTGCTTTATCGCTCTCTCGTGAAACATTGGTCGCGAACAAGAATCTGTCCCGGCGAATTTTACTGTTCGGTTTGCTCGTCGCTATTGCGCATGTCTGTGTTTATGTCGGTTTAAACGTGAGCGCCAATATGACCGGCGTGGAGGCGTTGAAAGGCGTTGTTTCTGGTACTCTATGGGGACAGGGTCGGGAAGTGTTCGTGTATTGTGCGGTTGTCTATGTTTCCGCCGGCATTGTCGCCTTAGTTCTGGCTGAGGACCCTCTGGTCTTGCGCTTGTGCCGCGTGTACGGGCTGCAATTTCTAGGCAGGATTTCCTACGGAATTTACCTTTACCACGCGCTCGTTTTGTATTTTGTGAATGGCGTTTATGACCAAGTGTTCCAAGCGGAAACAATCATTCTCAATATACCCAAATTTTTCGTTGTGACGGCAGTAAGTGTCCTGGTGGCGCATCTTTCTTACAGATTTATAGAGTCGCCAATTTCGCGCCTCCGGAAAAGGTTCCCATAAGATGTCTGTATTGAGTCTTACCAAACCAAACATCTTGCACCCCGGCGTTTAGGAGAGTCGTCTTGTCGCTGATTGGATTGTTTTTTGTATTGCTGTCTGGGGTAGCGCTCCTGCGATCTCAAGTCCAAATGCTGATTGTGGTCGGGATCGCTGCCGTCTTTCAGGCCGCATATGCTGTGAATATTGGACCAGCGACTTTGACGCCTGGCCATATGGCCGTGTTCTTTTTGGGCCTTGCCGTCATTATTCGACAAAAGGGAATCGAAGCCTCTTTTCGAGGTCTGGTTTATCCACTTCCCGGCTTTTTTCTGCTCGCTTTAACAATATGGGCGGTCTTTTCCGGGCTCACCATGCCGCGTCTGTTTGCCAATGAAATCCAGGTCATTCCATTGACCGCGGAGGGCGGACAATATGTAGAAATTCCATTATCTCCCTCCGCAGGTAATATTAGCCAGTCATTCTATTTCCTTGTAAATTTGCTGATCTTTGGTCTGACGATTGCTGTCGTGCGTACCCCTCGAATGTTGTGGAATGTGGTCTATGGGATGCTCTTCGTCTGCCTTTTCAATATAGGGGTCGCGGTCGTAGACTCGATAACATACACGATTGGCGCCCCGGACCTGCTGTCCTTTATGCGGAACGCCGATTATGGTCAGGCGCATTCACAAGCGGTCGCTGGCATGAAAAGATTGACCGGGTCGTATCCTGAGCCATCAGAGTTTGCGGGAGCGACTGTCGGACTATTCGCATTCGCGTTCCGACTGTGGCGCGGAGGCATTAGGCCGCAACTATCCGCTCTCGCTTCGGTCGCTCTATTGGTCGGAGTTCTTTTGGCCTTTTCCACCACCGGTTATGTGTCTTTGGCGGTCTATCTCTTTATCGTGTATTGGGCCAATTTCTTCTGGATTGATCGAGGTTTTGGCAACGATGTCGCAACTAAACTTCGACGTTATGTTGTCATCTCGTTTGGGCCGATCCTAGCCCTGCTTTTCGCGATTGCCGTCGCGATCCGGCCAGATCTCCTCAACCCAATCGCCGCAGTGTTCGACGACACAATTGCAAACAAAGCTTCAAGCCAAAGCGGTATTGAGCGGACATCCTGGAACTTGGGCGGATTACGAGCTTTCGTTGAAAGCGCGGGACTTGGCGTGGGAATCGGAAGTATGCGGCTTTCAAGCTTCGTCGTCGCTCTGATCGCGACCACGGGCGTCGTTGGAGTATTGCTGTTCTCTACTTTTGTGTATTCGGTGCTGAGAGTCACGCAGCGCAAAAACACGCTCTATCCAGAAGTCGATCAAATCACAGCTGCGGCGCGGTCAGGGTGTTTTGCATTCATGCTGAGTGCATCATTGGCGGCATCTACGCCAGATCTCGGTTTGCTTTTCTTCATTCTGGCGGGAATGGCCTGCGCCCCAACCGTGCATGTGCGTCAATATTCAAGTCCGCCCATGCAGCAACCGCCGAACACAGCGGTTGCTACAGCTTGATGAGGAGTGGTAAAAAATCTTCTCTCGAAGATTAGCGACGCCGCTACTCCGTCTCGATTTCTTTCTTTAGAACTTTTTTGACGATGACATCCACTTCTTTGTCGATGCCGGCTTCACCAAGCGCTTCGTCTATCAAGGCATCCAGCTCGGCTTCGCTCAACTCTTCGCCAGATTCGATCCGCTTAATGACGACTTTGCGATCAGACTCGATCTTTACTTCTCCGTGAATCTCGCCGCCTTCATGCTCGCTAAATTCGAGGACTTTGACGGTTTTCTTCGTAATCGTCTCACCATCTTCACCGCTTTCATCGACGGTGTTGATGATCTCGATACGGTTGCCGGCGGCCTCTAGCTCTTCACGGCTTACGCCGCCAGATCCATCCGTGTCGAGTTTAGCGATAATGTCGGCATCATAACCGGGCGCGATTTCGCCTTCTGTCAGCAGACCGTCACTATTTTTGTCGAGCTTATCGAACGCGGTGGAGTCCGCCGCGGAGGGGAGAGCAGCAACCGAAAATACGGCGAAGGCCGCGCCCGCGGCGCTGGCAATAGATTTCAAACGATGGCGTGCGAGGGTCATGGTAATCTCCTGGACCTTGTTGGGTTGTTCTTCCAGTCGAGCCTGCTCGATATAGGTGGAGATGAAATGCCGAAGCGCTTCAGAGGCGGTTTCCCCCCTTTGCTTCGTGGCTGCCATGAAGTCTTGCTTCTGTTGGTAGGGCAGTCGGATGTCTAAGCTCTCGCTCTTCTTTTCTCGGCGTTTCATCACTCACCTGATCGTATTGGCTGGACCAGTGGCCCGCACATTTCGGAATCTAGCAGTATATAAAAGGATGATTGTGCCCTGACGCCACCATAAAAGTGTCGGGACATGATTTTTCGACTAAATCAGACCCAAAACCGGGGCGGCGAGAATGAGGCCAATGCCGAGAAATAATCTATAAATTACAAAGGGCAAGAAGCTCATTCGCTTCAACAAAGTCATCAGGGCATGGATGGAAACGATGCCGGAGACGAAAGCGATGAGCGCGACGATCATACCATCTTGCAAGGTCACGATACTTTGCGTCGAATCGGCATCCATTAAGCCGAGCGCGCCATACAGACCCGCAGCGGCCAGGATCGGGGCGCCAATCAGCATGGAAAACCGGGCGGCCTCGGTACGTTCATACCCAAGCGCGCGTGCCGCGGTCATGGTAATGCCAGAACGGCTCGTACCCGGGATCAATGCGGCAATAGCTTGAGTGGCGCCAATCAGAACGGCGTGGCCCATCGTCATGTCAGCCTCGGTTCGGTCTTTACCGCCTGCGACGTCCGCCCACCAGAGCAAAAGCCCGAAGCCAATCGTCGCCCCGGCGACCGTCCATACGCTCCGCAATTGGGCTTGAATCGGCTCTAGCACAAACATTTCGTGTGCAATTGCGGCAATCAGCGCAATGGGCGTCGCAACAATAATGCACAGCGCTAGTCTTGCGCCACGGGAGAGCGGTGCCTTTCGAAATCCTGCGCCGATCAGTTCGAACATTCCGAAAATTGCTGCGAGCACATCTTTGCGAAAATAGATCAGCATTGCCGCCAACGTTCCGAGATTGGAGACCGCATTGATCAAAAGTTCGTCGCGCCCCTCGAGCGTGAAGTAATTGGCCGCGAGAAGAACGTGGCCGGATGACGAGATTGGTAGCCATTCTGTCAGGCCTTGCACGATGGCGATAATGGCGAGCTGGAGAAATGACATTGGGGTCCGTCAATGAAACACTTGATGGCGCAATTGCCATAAATCACGCCAACACGCACGCGGAATTATGTGTATTATATTGAGATATATAAGAGGTTGAAGAAACCGTAAGCTGCAAAAAGCACCTGCTCAAAACAGCATAAAATATCAAATTGACATATAAAGAATAAATTTTCCCTTGCGGCGGCCAATTTGGTTGGAGATAAGCAAGGCTCCACCCTCAGGAGCCCGATATGGCAGAAAAAATGCTGCAATTCATCAAAGTCGATCGCGCCATGCCGAAGAAGCGTTCAGCGAAAACGCGCAAGGGTGACTTTAACGAGATTTATGGCGACTACGCCGCTAAGGGCGCAAAAGTGCAGGCCTCGCGCTGTTCACAGTGCGGCGTACCCTTTTGCCAGCAAGGCTGCCCGCTTTCAAACAATATCCCGGATTGGCTCAAGCTCGCCGCCGAGGACCGTCTTGAAGAAGCATACGCGGTCTCAAGCGCCACTAATAATATGCCAGAGATTTGCGGACGCATTTGCCCGCAAGATCGGCTTTGCGAAGGCATCTGTACGATTGAGCAATCTGGCCACGGCACCGTCACCATTGGCTCAATTGAACGCTACATCACCGATGCCGCTTGGGATAAGGGCTGGGTTAAACCGATTGCGCCACCCCAAGAGCGCGAGCAATCTGCAGGCATTATCGGCGCCGGCCCTGGCGGTCTTGCTGCTGCAGAGCAGTTGCGCCGAAAAGGCTATCAAGTCACGGTTTATGACCGCTACGATCGCGGCGGCGGTCTTTTGGTCTATGGCATTCCTGGCTTCAAGCTTGAAAAAGACATTGTTGAGCGTCGGATCAAACATCTCGAAGACGGTGGCATTGTATTTCGCTTCAATTGCGATGTCGGCCATGACATTTCGCTGAATGAGATCCGTGACAGTCATGACACCGTCTTGATTGCGACCGGTGTCTACAAAGCGCGTGACCTAAAAGTGCCGGGAATTGGCGCAGATGGCGTATATCCCGCACTAGAATTTCTAACCGCATCAAACCGGATCGGCTTTGGTGATCAGGTGGCAGCGTTCGAAGACGGCTCGCTGAATGCCGAAGGTAAGCGCGTGATTGTGATTGGCGGCGGCGACACGGCAATGGATTGCGTGCGCACGGCGGTGCGCCAAGGGGCCAAGTCGGTGACCTGCTTGTATCGCCGCGACCGTGCGAACATGCCAGGATCACAGCGCGAAGTGGCCAATGCCGAAGAAGAGGGCGTCAAATTCGAATGGCTCTCCGGACCCGAAGCGGTGCTGCACACGAAAGCCAACAAGGTCAAAGGCGTGAAAGTGCGCCGCATGAAACTCGGGGCGCCGGATGCGTCCGGGCGTCAATCGCCAGAGCAAACCGACGAAACCGTGGATATGAAAGCCGACATGGTGATCAAGGCGCTTGGTTTTGATCCAGAGGACTTGCCGGTTTTGTTTGGCGAAACGGCCTTACGCGTGAACCGGTGGGGGGCAATCCAAGTCGATTTCAAGACGATGGAAACGAGCTTGCCGGGTGTTTACGCTGCGGGTGATATTGTCCGCGGCGCATCTCTTGTCGTCTGGGCGATCGTCGATGGGCGCGAAGCCGCTGAAAACATGCATAAAGCCATGCGAGCGACTGCGCGCGAACGTAAAGTCGCGGCGGAATAGTCTTATGCATGTAAGTTTTACACACGATGCCCCGGCCATGCCGGAGATTAGCTTCGATGATTTTCTGGCCGTCGATATTCGCATCGGCACGGTCATCGAAGCGGCCCCGCTTGAAGGGGCGCGTAAACCTTCGATCAGGATGCAGATCGATTTTGGTGACATAATCGGAATTCGAAAAAGCTCGGCGCAAATCACCGAGCATTATGAGCCCGATATGCTTCTCGGACGGCAGGTCATGGGCGTCGTAAATTTCCCACCCCGCCAAATTGGAAAGTTCATGTCTGAGGTTCTGACCTTGGGGTTTGCCGATGAGGGCGGGGCGATCCGGTTGGTGGGCCCGGATGACCTGATCCCAAACGGGACAAGGATGAGCTGACATGAATGATGTTTTTAAAGGCCATTGCCTGTGCGGTGCCGTTCAACTGGAAGGGCGAGGCCAGCCAAAGATAGAGATTTGTCATTGCGACATGTGCAGACGGTGGCATGGCAGCCCGGCCATGGCAGTATCTTTCGAAGGCGGCGTCCATGTCCAGTCGGGCAATGACGCGATCAAAGCTTACCAAAGTTCAGAGTGGGCCGAGCGGGCTTTTTGCACCAAATGCGGCACAACCCTGTACTATCACCTCATCGGAGAAGAGCAGGTACATAGTGCTCAAGCTGGTTTGTTTGAGCTCCCCGATGGTCTGACCATCCAAGAAGAAATCTTCGTCGATGAACAGCCAGATTACTACCGTTTCGACTCGGACGCCCCGCGCATAAGCTCGGCGGAAATGTTCGAACGTTTTGAAAAATACCAAGCAGAGCAACAAAACAATGACTGATTTTGTGCAGAATTACCTCGATAACCGCCAGCGTCTGATCGACGGTCACGCGTATAATCCCGAAGACGAGCACAGCGCTTGCGGCGTTGGCTTGGTGGCAGCCCTAGATGGCCAGCCCCGGCGTGAAATCGTCGAAATGGGGATTAAGGCGCTGAAGAATGTTTGGCACCGCGGAGCCGTTGATGCCGATGGCAAGACCGGCGATGGCGCAGGGATCCGGGTCGAGGTGCCGCAGGAATTCTTCCGCTATCAAGTCTCGCGATGCGGCCATAAGCCGACGGAAGACCCCATTTGCGTTGGTCAGATATTCCTGCCGCGCACTGACCTTGGTCAACAGGAAGCTGCGCGGGCGATTGTTGAGACAGAGATCCTGCATTTCGGCTTTTATATTTATGGCTGGCGCCAGCCGCCTGTCGATGTCTCGATCATCGGTCAGAAAGCGCAAGATACGCGACCGGAAATCGAGCAAATCATGTTTCGAGACGATCGCGCCCGTCCTCCGGAAGAGCTCGAGCGGGCGCTTTATATTTGCCGTCGTCGCATTGAACGCCGCGCGCGGGAAGCGGGGATCCCCAGCTTCTATATTTGCTCGCTAAGCCATAAGTCCTTGATTTATAAAGGCATGTTCTTGGCGGAAGACATTGATAATTTCTATCTGGACCTCCGCGATGAACGCTTTGAATCGGCGGTAGCGATTTATCACCAGCGCTATTCGACCAATACATTCCCGCAATGGGCATTGGCCCAACCCTTCCGCATGTTGGCTCATAATGGTGAGATCAACACACTGCGCGGCAATCTGAATTGGATGAAAAGCCACGAGATCAAAATGGTCTCAGGCACGTTTGGTGATTATGTCGATGACGTCAAACCGGTGGCGCCGCAAGGCAGTTCGGATTCTGGTGCTTTGGATGCCGTTTTTGAGATATTGTGTAAGGCCGGGCGCACCGCACCGATGACCAAAGCGCTTCTGATCCCGGAAGCCTGGTCGAAGCGCGCTTCCATCATGCCGGAAAAGCACGCTGCGCTGTATGCCTATTGCAACTCTGTGATGGAACCGTGGGACGGTCCTGCCGCGATTTGTGCCTATGATGGCCGCTGGGCCGTGGCTGGATTGGATCGCAATGGTTTGCGGCCGCTTCGATATGCTTTGACCGGTGATGGAATCCTCGCAGTTGGCTCGGAAACCGGCATGTGTCCGCTCTCGGGTCACGAAGTGGTGCGCCGCGGTCATGTCAAAGCGGGCGGTATGATTGCAGCCGATCTGCAAAATGGAAAATTCTACGAGCATGGCGAGATTGTCGACGAACTCGCGGCGAAGCACCCTTACGAGAAATGGCTCAAGAATGTCCGCGATTTGGATCCCGAAATTGGGCCAGGACCGGAGCCGCGCCAGTTTGATACTGAAGCGATGTTGCGCCGTCAGAAAGTGGCCGGCTTCACGTTGGAAACGCTCGAACTCATCCTCGCGCCCATGGCGGAGAGTGGCAAAGAAGCGATCGGTTCTATGGGCGATGACAGTCCGGTTGCCGTCTTATCTGAACAATACCGCCCGCTGTCTCATTTCTTCCGACAGAACTTTAGCCAGGTGACCAATCCACCGGTCGACCCTTTGCGCGAAGATCGAGTGATGAGCCTAAAAACGCGGTTCAAAAATCTCGGCAATGTTCTGACCACAGACGAAACACAACAAGACGTGTTCGTTTTGGAGAGCCCTGTCTTGTCGACCGGCATGCATGACCGCCTGGTCGAGATGTTAGGGGACGGCGTCCAACAGATTGATTGCACCTTTGATCTAGGCGAGAGCGTTGGCGATGGTCGTGCCCTTAAAGAGGCTCTGGCGCGGATCCGCCAAGAGGCGGAAGACGCGGTGCGCGCCGGTCGCGAACATATTGTTCTGACCGATGAGCATCAAGGCGATGATCGAGTCGCCATTCCGATGATCCTTGCCACCGGTGCCGTGCACAGTCATCTCGTGGCACAGGGCTTACGGACCTTCTGTTCGCTGACAGTCCGTTCGGCAGAATGTATCGATACACACTATTTTGCGGTTCTCATTGGTGTCGGCGCGACCTGCGTCAATGCCTATCTCGCTCAGGATGCGATTGCTGACCGCCATGCGCGCGGCTTGCTTGGCGATATCACCATTGGCGAGGCGGTGCTCAACTTCAAAAAGGCGATCGAAGCGGGCCTTTTGAAAATCATGTCAAAGATGGGCATATCAGTCATCTCATCCTATCGCGGCGGTTATAATTTTGAGGCGCTGGGTTTGTCTCGCGCGCTCGTCGCCGATTATTTCCCAGGGCTTGCCAGCCGGATATCTGGCTTGGGTCTGGCGGGGATCGAAGAGAACGCGGTGACCCGTCACGAAGAGGCGTTTGATGAGGATGTTATTGCGCTTCCGGTCGGCGGTTTCTATCGCTTGCGCGCGAAATCTGAGCCGCACGCCCTGGACGGAAATCTCATCCACATGCTGCAAGCGGCGTGCGATCGCGGCGACTATGCCTTGTTCCAGAAATATGCCGAGGCGGTGAATCATCGGGATCAACCGATTCAGTTACGCGACTTGCTCGACTTCAAACAAGATGGACCGGAAGAGCCGCTTGAACGGGTGCAATCGGTCAACGAGATCCGCAAGCGCTTTGTCACGCCAGGCATGTCGCTAGGGGCGCTTAGCCCGGAAGCTCATGGGACACTGAACGTGGCAATGAACCGGATTGGGGCGAAGTCGGTTTCAGGTGAAGGCGGCGAAGTGCGCGAACGCTATCGCCCGCTGCCAAATGGCGACAATATGAACTCTGCCGTGAAGCAAGTGGCTTCTGGTCGGTTTGGCGTCACAGCCGAATATTTGAACCATTGCCGCGAGGTGGAAATCAAAGTGGCGCAAGGCGCTAAGCCTGGTGAAGGCGGACAGCTGCCCGGCTTTAAAGTCACTGAGTTCATTGCTAAAAACCGACATTCTACACCGGGGGTGACACTCATAAGTCCGCCTCCGCACCATGACATTTATTCGATCGAAGACTTGGCGCAGCTGATCTACGATCTGAAACAGATCAATCCTGATTGTCGGGTTTGCGTAAAATTGGTGGCCCAATCCGGCGTTGGCACAGTCGCCGCGGGTGTGGCGAAAGCGAAAGCCGATGTCATTCTCATCGCCGGCGGTGTTGGCGGTACGGGTGCCTCACCGCAAACCAGTATCAAATATGCCGGTCTGCCCTGGGAGCTGGGCCTCGCTGAAGCCCACCAAGTGCTGAGCCTCAACAATTTGCGGGACAAAGTTACGCTGCGCACAGATGGCGGTTTGCGCACGGGACGTGACATCGTCATTGCGGCGATGCTGGGCGCTGAAGAATATGGTATCGGCACCGCCGCTCTGGTGGCTATGGGCTGTATCATGGTGCGCCAGTGCCACTCGAATACGTGTCCTGTTGGGGTCTGTACCCAGGACGAGTCTTTACGGGCAAAATTCACCGGAACAGCGGATAAGGTCATCAATCTGATGAGCTTTGTCGCTGAAGATGTACGCCGGATCTTGGCGTCGCTCGGGCTAAAATCGCTTGATGAGGCCATTGGCCGGACGGACTTGCTCGCTCAGGTCTCGCGCGGGGCGCCGCATCTCGATGATTTGGATTTGAACCCGCTTCTCGTGCAAGTCGATACCGCGGCGCCGGTGACATATATGCCGGATCACCGGGAAGAGGTGCCAGATACGCTCGATGCGCAAATCTTGCGCGATGGCGAGCCTTTCTTCGCGCGCGGCGAAAAAATGCAGCTCACATATGAAGTGCAGAATGTCCAAAGGACGATTGGCGCGCGCGCAAGCTCGTCCATTGTTCGCAAATTTGGCGAAAAAGCCCTCCCAGAAGGGCGCCTGCACATCCGTCTGACGGGAAGTGCAGGACAATCGCTTGGTGCATTTAGCGTCCAGGGGCTGTTGCTGGATGTTATTGGCGACGCCAATGACTATGTCGGCAAAGGCCTATCCGGCGCGACCATCCAGCTTCGCCCGCCTGCCAATGCGTCTTATCTCGGCGGGGAAAATACGATCATCGGCAATACGTGTCTCTATGGCGCGACCAGCGGTAATCTCTATGCGGCTGGCCAGGCCGGGGTCCGCTTCGCGGTCCGCAATTCCGGCGCTGAGGCCGTGATTGAAGGCTGCGGTGCAAATGGGTGCGAATATATGACAGGCGGCCGCGTCGCCATATTAGGAGATGTCGGGGACAATTTCGGCGCCGGGATGACCGGCGGTGTGGCCTATATTTGGGACCCAGAGGCGAAGTTTGACCATGTCGCCAACCCGGATGCGATCGACTGGTATCCGCTAACGGATATGGACCAGCAACATATCGATGTGTTCGAGATGATGTTGGAAATCCATCGTGATCGCACCGGCTCGGCGCGTGCCACGGAACTGTTGAAAGAATGGGATCAAACGCTCAGCGAAACACTGATGATTGTGCCTAAAGAAATTGCAGACCGTGTGCTTAAAGATACGGATTTGAAAAAGGCGGGGTAGAGGAGCAGATATAGGGCTTGCACTTCGCCTCAGACCTCCCCACTTTGGCGGGCGAGTGAGTATAACAAATAGGTAAACCGCTAAATGAGCAAACGCGATTATTACGACGTGCTCGGCGTAGACCGAAATGCGGACGAAAAAGCGCTAAAAAGCGCTTATCGCAAATTGGCGATGAAGTACCATCCGGACCAGAATCCGGATGATGCTGAAGCCGAAGCGATGTTTAAAGAAGTCGGCGAGGCCTATGCGGTTCTGTCTGACGCTGAGAAGAAAGCGGCTTATGACCGCTTCGGTCACGCAGCCTTTGAAAATGGTATGGGCGGCGGCGGGGGCGGCAACCCGTTTGGCGGCGGCGATCCTAACGATATTTTTCAGGACATATTCAGCCAAGTCTTTGGCGGTAGCCCGTTTGGCGGCGGTGGCCGTCGCCGCAATGGGCCGCAGCGCGGCGCGGACTTGCGCTATGATATGGACATCTCCTTGGAAGAAGCCTTCCACGGCAAGGATGCCACCATTAATGTGCCCTCCACGGTCGAATGCGGCACCTGTCATGGATCAGGCGCCGAACCTGGTACGCAACCAGAGACCTGCCCCTCTTGTGGCGGCGCGGGCACGATCCGCGCGCAACAAGGCTTTTTCACCATGGAGCGCACCTGTGGACGCTGTCATGGTCGCGGGACGATTATCAAATCGCCTTGCAAAACCTGCGGCGGCGCCGGTCATGTCCAAGAAGACCGCAAACTGTCAGTAAAAATCCCAGCCGGAGTCGAAACCGGCATGCGCATCCGTCTATCAGGTGAAGGCGAGGCGGGGACAAAAGGTGGCCCAAAGGGCGACCTGTATATTTTCGTCAATGTCAGCGAGCATGATATTTTCGAACGCGATGGTCCAAATCTCTATTGCCGCACCCCGGTCTCAATGGTGACGGCAGCGCTCGGCGGCGAAGTAGAGATTCCAACCATTGATGGTGGCCGTGCCCGGGTGACGATCCCGGAAGGCGCGCAAACGGGTCGCAAGCTTCGCCTACGCAGCAAAGGTATGCCGAGTATTCGCGGCAATCATAAAGTCGGCGATCTCTATATCGAAATGTTCGTCGAAACCCCGCGCAACCTTTCAGCGCGTCAGAAAGAAATTCTCCGCGAATTCTGTGAGTGTTCCGGCAAGGATTGCAATCCAGAGTCCGAAGGCTTTATGGGCCGGGTGAAGAAATTCTGGGACGATATTAGCGGCGAAGACGAAGCGACAAAGCACTAAACCGATCTTTTAGTTGAGCGCTGCGACTGCGTGGTCTACCACCACAGCAAATATGCTGGAGGTGATGCAGAATGAGCGACAATCAACACGGATTCGCGACAAAACAGATTCATGCAGGCGCGGTCGCTGACCCCGCGACCGGGGCGCGGCAAGTGCCGATCTATCAGTCGACGGCCTTCGTCTTCCGCGACGCCGATCACGCCGCGGCGCTATTCAACCTTCAAGAAGTTGGCTTCATCTATTCTCGCTTGACCAATCCGACCGTCGGCGCGCTCGGGGACCGAATCGCGCAGCTTGAGGGCGGCGCTGGGGCGGTCTGTTGTTCATCCGGTCATGCCGCCCAGCTTATGTCGCTCTTCCCGCTGATGGAACCAGGCCGGAATGTTGTTGTCTCGACGCGTCTCTATGGCGGGTCGGTGACGCAATTCACCCACACGATTAAGCGGTTTGGCTGGGGCGCGACCTTTGTCGATTTCGATGATCTCGACGCGGTCAAAGCGGCTATCAATGATGATACGCGCGCGATTTTCTGCGAGTCGATCGCCAATCCTGGCGGCTATGTCACTGATCTTGAGGCCATCGCCAAAGTCGCGCAAGACGCACAAGTGCCTCTCATCGTCGATAATACGACAGCGACGCCTTATCTTTGCAACCCGATCCAATATGGCGCGACCTTGGTCACCCATTCGCTGACCAAGTATCTGACCGGAAATGGAACCGTGACGGGCGGTGCTGTGGTCGACTCGGGCGCCTTTGATTGGACTGCCGCTGGCAAGTTCCCGTCGCTCACCGATCCGGAGCCTGCTTATCATGGGTTAAAATTCCACGAGACGTTCGGTCCCGCGGCCTTCACTTTCCACTCGATCGCGATCGGCTTGCGCGATCTTGGGATGACAATGAATCCGCAAGGGGCGCATTACACATTAATGGGGATCGAGAGCCTGTCATTGCGGATGCAGAAACATGTCGCCAATGCCGAGAAAATCGCAAAATGGCTGGAAGGCCATGCGGCTGTGGCGAGCGTCACCTATGCGGGGCTGGACAGCTCACCTTATAAAGTCCGAGCGGAACGCCTGTGCCCGAAAGGCGCTGGGGCCTTGTTCACGGTCCAGCTTAAAGGCGGCTATGATGCTTGCGTGAAATTCGTCAACGGTCTCGACCTGTTCAGCCATGTCGCAAATTTGGGCGACGCAAGGTCCTTGGTCATCCATCCGGCATCGACCACGCACCGCCAGCTGACAGATGAGCAAAAAGTCGCCGCGGGCGCGGCACCGGACTCGGTCCGCTTGTCGATCGGGATTGAGGATGCAGAAGATCTGATGGCGGATTTGGATCAGGCTTTGAACGCAACTGTTTGAAGGTTCAGGCCTCGCAAATCTGTGTCGCGTTCAAGATGGCAGGCCTGTATCTGCCATAGGTTTGCACACAAAATGGAGGATGCTGATCGCGGCAAAGAAAGCGGTCGCCAACAAGCAAATCAATACGCCAAACGTCCTTTGAACGGTTAACCCGTTGTTTAATCGGATGGTTGTTACGTCTGTTGCCGCTTTGACCTCACCATTGATCGATAGCGTGATCATCCCGCGACGATATTCGGCGATGATGTCAGCTGGCTCATCCGCCGCGTCTGGAAGGCGAGTGTAGATTTGAGTTGCGCGGGAGTTGTAAGGACCGCCGGTGGCGACTCGAAAATGCACATTAGAGCCGATTTGGCCGAGCATGAGGTTCTGGCTATATATAGACTCAGACCAGGTTAGAATGCGAGCAGGGCCTGTCAGATCATCATGCGTAAAGCGCGCAACCACGTTCACGACAAAACCGTTCTCTGCTTTGATTTGATCACACATTTCCGAAGAATTGCCGCCCACGATTACGCGATTGGGGTGGTCGAAAATAAGGGGTGACGCTTGGTTCGCCTCTTTGATCAGATCGACCGAGGATGCGCGCGTCTGCAGCGTGGCGACTTGTAGCTCGCCCAGCCAAGATCGGTTCATCCCGACCTCATCCCCCAATCCAATCTCGTAATCACAGTCCCAATTGGAGAGGCTTCCTAGATTCAGGCCCCAAATATATAGACCGGCTGTCAGGGTCGCTAAACTCAGTGTTGCAAACAGTTTCAAGCCGCCGCTGACCGTTTCGGATCTGCGTCGACGTATGAAGCGTCCGACCCAAAGCCCGCCCGCTGTAAAGACTGTGCCCATAATCAGATCGTGCCAGCGCGGATGCCGACCGCTAGAAAAGAGTTGTAACATTTCCAGCGCGCCGAGCGCGATGACCAGGATCGCGAGAACCTTCCAAATGCGTACGCTTATCGGCACCCAGCGACCCGCCAGGATGGCCGCGATTAGGAAAAATGGGGTGCGCTCGATAAGGGTTTCGGCATACGAGGTCTCTGGTATCAATATAGATGAAAAAACGGCAGCATGAATTTTGCTGCGAGATGGCCATTCGAATGCGAACGGCCAGAGCGAGATGACGACGACCCCGATCACACAACTCAATAAGACGCCCAGCAAAGCGATATCTGTGATGCGATCTTTTAGAAGCTTTTGAAGGTCAGTGATTTTAATTATCCTCGGATCTAAGGGGTGTCGTAAAAATAGGTCAGTCCATTGGCTCGATCATTTGTGGATCGACTTACGTGTTTAAGGCCGAAACCACATAATCACCAATCGCGAGTGATGAGGTTAAACCTGGACTTTCTATACCCAGCAGATTGATCAATGGTGCCTGAGGCGCCCTCTGAAACATAAAATCGCCCGCAGTTTGACCAGGTCCAACGATTTTCGGCCGAATTCCAGAATATGCGGGGTGCAAACGTTCTCGCTCGAGATTCGGCCAGAATTGGATCGCCGCCTGATAGAACGAATCCGATAGACGGTCCGGCACGGAATAGTCGAAATCGCCTTCGGCGTTTGGTTGAACCCATTCCACGTCCGGTCCCAGGCGGCCGCGCCCCGCCAGATCGAGTGTCAAATGTGTCCCAAGTCCCGCCTGATTGGGCATAGGGTAAATGAGATGTCGAAACGGCACAGGACCAGAAACCGAAAAATAGTGCCCTTTGGCAAAATAAGCGCGGGGCAAATTGGAGACGTGTGGTCCGTCAATCGCGTTCGCAATATCCAGCGCCTGCAAACCGCCCGCATTTATGACGGATTTTGCTCGGATCTCATAAGCTTCATTGCCTTCAATCTGAAGCGTTACGCCGTCCGTATCGACCGTGCCGCTTGCGACGTGACTTTGATAAGCAATTTGACCGCCGAAGGCTTCGAACTCTGCAAGCAGAGAGAGCATGAAAGCGTGACTGTCGATGATCCCGGTTTCTCGAGAGTAGAGTGCCCCAGAAATATTCGGGGATAAGGCCGGCTCGATGTCTTGAACCTGATCGGGTTCCAAATAATCGATATTCTCAACCTCATTGTCAGACGCTCTGTTCATCAAAGCGCGCAAATTCTCCAACTCGGTTTGACCGCGCGCGACAATCAGCTTGCCGCACTTTTTGTAATCGATTTTATGGGTGTCGAGATATTTGTACAAAGCCCGCCGTCCCGCGACACAAAACTTGGCTTTATTTGATCCGGTTGGGTAATAGAGCCCCGCATGGATGACTTCCGAATTGCGCGAAGACGTTTGCGAGCCGATCTCGCTCGTGCGTTCGAGCAAGACGGTTTCACGGCCACTCAGTGCTAAAGCGCGCGCGCTGGCCAAGCCAATCACGCCCGCGCCGATCACCAATGCATCAATATCAATTGTCGACACGCGCTGCGCCCCAGAGTGTTTTTGATCCAGTCAAATAGTTATGCAAAAACATAGCCGCTTCCGGCAAGGATCGCATGCCGCCAATATTGCAACACCGATTGTCGGTGGATCAAGCCGCAGTCACAAAGGTTGAAATGACTTTTTTCAATCCGGCCTTTTCGAAGGCGACCGTGAGTTTCGTTCCATTGGCGTCTATTACTTTTCCATAGCCAAACTTTTCATGGAAAACGCGCTGGCCGAGTTTGAAGCCGGAATGACCGGTTTCGGCGGCCATCAAAGTGGCTTTGCCATCAATCACAGGGCTTGTATCAAACTTGCCGGCATTTTCCTTTAAGCGTCGCCAACCTGGAGAGGTATAGTTTGAGCGTTCCCCCAAATCCTCGACGGTGCCAGTGAATCCCTCCTCGCTGCCTGGCAAAGAAGAATACCCGGTCTCTGCTTCGGCCTCGACATGTTCATGCGGTAACTCATCAACAAATCGGCTCGGCAATACGCTTTGCCAGCGGCCAAATATCTGGCGATTGGCGACGAAGGAAATTCGGCAGACTTCACGGGCGCGGGTAATGCCGACATAGGCCAAACGGCGCTCTTCCTCGAGGCCCTTCATCCCGCTTTCGTCGAGGCTGCGGCGGGATGGAAAGACCTCCTCCTCCCACCCGGGCAGGAAGACCAGCGGCCATTCCAAGCCCTTCGCGCCATGCAAAGTCAGGATCTGGACCTCATCGCCACTCGAGCCACCGCCCGCATCCATGACCAGTTCGACATGTTCTAGGAACCCGGTCAGATTCTCAAATTCACCCATCGCATTGATCAGCTCTTTAAGATTATCGAGCCGGGTCTGTGCTTGCGGGCTGCGATCCTTTTGCAGCATGTCTGTATAGCCGGACTCGTCGAGGATGGTCTGGGCCAAATCGGTGTGGCTCATGCCATTATTGTGGCGGTCGCGCCAGAGATTGATCTGATCGATGAAATTGGTCAGCCCGCGCTTGCCGGGGCCCTTAATCTCATCGGTCTGCAAGACCATCGGGGTCAGCGTGAACAGGCTACGGCCATCATCGCGGGCATAGCGTTGCAGCTTTTGCACGGTCGTATTGCCGACGCCGCGCTTCGGCTGATTGACCACGCGCTCAAAGGCCAGGTCATCATCGGTTGACCGGATGAGGCGCAAATAGGCCATGGCATCGCGAATCTCGGCGCGTTCAAAGAAGCGCGGGCCACCAATCACGCGATAGGGAATGCCGAGAATGATCAGCCGTTCTTCAAATAATCGCATTTGCCACGACGCGCGGACCAAAATGGCGCAATCCTCATAGCGGTTCTTGCCGCCTTTCGCGGTCCAAGCCTCAATCTCATCGCAAATCATGCGCGCTTCGGCTTCGCCATCCCAAAGCCCGCGCACTTGTACTTTCTTAGCGTCTGGGTCGCCGGCCCAATCACCGCCGACAAAGAGAGTTTTGCCGAGCCGGCCTTTATTGTGTGAAATCACCGCAGAGGCCGCGGCCAGGATCGGTTCGGTCGAACGATAATTGCGCTCCAGCCGGATCACTTTCGCGCCTGGGAAATCCTTCTCAAAGCGTAGGATATTGTCGACCTCGGCCCCGCGCCAGCCATAGATGGATTGGTCATCATCGCCGACGCAGCAAATGTTCGAATTGCCTTGGGCGAGCAGCCGTAGCCAGAGATATTGAGCGACATTGGTATCCTGATACTCGTCGACCAGGATGTATTTGAACTTGCGATGGAAGTCGGCGAGCAAGTCGGGGTTATTTTGAAACAGGGTGATATTGTGGATCAGAAGGTCGCCAAAATCACAAGCATTCAGCACTTTTAACCGGTTCTGATAGGTCGCGTAGCAATCAATGCCTTTGCCGTCCGCGAACTGATAGGCCTCATCGCTTGGCACTTTGTCCGGCAATAAGGCGCGGTTCTTCCAACCATCGATCAGGCCGGCGAGATAGCGCGGGGTCCAGCGTTTCGGATCAATATTCTCAGCTTCTATTATCTGCTTGCACAGTCGAATCTGGTCATCGGTGTCGATAATCGTGAACGAGGATTTTAGGCCGACCAGCTCAGCGTGGCGGCGTAGGATTTGCGCTGAGATCGAGTGGAATGTGCCAAGCCAGCGCAAGCCTTCCCCCGCCTCACCCGTCAGCTTCAAGGCGCGTTCCCGCATTTCGCGCGCGGCCTTATTGGTAAAAGTGACGGTCAGTGTCTGACTGGGATAGGCGAGGCCTGAGGCAATAATATGCGCCAGGCGCGTCGTCAGTACCCGCGTTTTCCCAGTGCCGGCCCCCGCCAAAACCAAGAGCGGCCCTTCCGTGGTCAACACCGCTTCTTTCTGTTCCGGGTTCAACCCGTCCAGATAATCGGCCTCGACCTTGGCCACCGGCGCTTTCGCGGCGGCCATTTCCGAGATGCTAAGCTTGCGATTCGGTCCCGTCATGCGGGGAATATAGACATGTTCTTTGCCCCCCGCGACTCCTTCTCCTCTTCGCCGCTGCGCTTTTGGCCCTATATCTGTTGAAACAGGATCGAAAGCGGCCATGAGCGATACGCAAGACTTTGAAAAAGACCCCGAACGGAACCGGCTTTCGGCGCGCCTTGGGCGGACGGTGAAAGTCGGGACCAACCTGTCCGGCGCTGGGATTACGTTTGCCGCCAATGCGATGTTTGGCGGGGAGAAAGGTGATGAGCGGATCGCCAAAGCTTTGGCGGCGGCGCTTGGCAAGTCGAAAGGCCCGCTCATGAAGGTCGCCCAAATGGTTTCGACCGTCCCGGACATCCTGCCCGAGGAATATTCCGAGCAATTGAGCCAGCTGCAAGCCCAAGCCCCAGCGATGGGATGGCCGTTTGTGCGGCGGCGTATGCGGTCTGAGCTTGGCGCCGATTGGCAGAGCAAGTTTGCGGAATTCGGCAAAGAGGCCGCCCACGCTGCGAGTCTCGGCCAAGTGCACCGGGCGACACTTCATGATGGCCGGGATGTCGCCTGTAAGCTGCAATATCCGGACATGGCCTCCGCCGTCGAGAGCGATGTGGGGCAGCTGAAACTGCTGCTCGGCATGTTTAAACGGCTAGATGGATCGGTCGATCCGACAGAAGTGGTCGAAGAAATCACCGATCGTCTGCGCGAAGAGCTCGATTATGCGCGTGAAGCCAAACATATGGCGCTCTACCGGCATTTATTGAGGGATGCGGACTATGTCCAAGTGCCTGACCTCATTCCCGACCTGAGTACGGATCGTTTGCTCACCATGACCTGGTTGAGCGGGGAACGTCTAAACGCGTATGAAGACGCCCCGCAGGAGCTGCGCAATAAAATCGCCAAACATCTCTATTGGACATGGTGGCAGCCCTTCACCCAGGCCGCGGTCATCCATGGGGACCCGCATCTTGGGAATTATCAAGTGACCCGTGAGGGAGAGGGCCTCAATCTGCTCGACTTTGGCTGCGTGCGCATCTTCCCGGTTCAGTTTGTCGGTGGAGTTGTCGATCTCTATCGCGGTCTTTTGGCCGATGATTTCGACGCGATTTATGCCGCTTTTGAGAAATGGGGTTTTAAAGGCCTCAACAAAGAGCTCGTCGAAGTGCTGAGCATCTGGGCTAAATTTATCTACGGCCCCCTGATCGATGACCGCGTGCGCAGCGTCGCGGACGGCATCAAACCGGGTGAATATGGTCGCAAAGAAGCCTTTGCGGTGCGCAAGCTGCTCAAGGAAAAGGGTCCGGTCACAGTGCCCCGCGAGTTTGTCTTTATGGACCGCGCGGCGATCGGCTTGGGCGCGGCCTATCTGAGGCTTGGCGCGGAGCTGAACTATCACCGGCTGTTTGAGGAAAGTTTGGATGGCTTTAGCGAGGAGAAACTCGCGGCTTCCCAGGCGGATGCGCTGGGAGTGGTGGGGTTATAGGAAATCGGCTTCCCCACCGCAAACAAACCCTTTCCAAATGCAACCAAATGTGCCAAATGCCCCGCTTGAAGCGAGCTAAGCGCTCGACTAGCCCGTCTGGACGACATCTCGGACGTGGCTGAACCAGCGCCGCCCTCCCTCAAAATCAGGCCAGAAGGCCTCCTTTTAAACCCGCCTCACGGCGACAATAGAAAGTATGCTGATGTCGATCACTGCAGAGCGTAAAGCTGAACTGGTCCAAAAATTTGCCCGCACCAAAGGTGATACGGGTAGTCCTGAAGTCCAAGTTGCGATCCTCACAGAGCGGATCAACAACCTGACTGAGCACTTCAAGGACAATAAAAAAGACAACCACTCACGCCGCGGGCTTTTGGCGATGGTCGCCACCCGCCGCAAACTCCTCGACTATGTGAAGAGGAAAAATGAAGAGCGTTACCAAACGCTCATCGGAGAGCTCGGCATTCGCCGCTAGGCTCTCACAACGACCCGCCCTGGCATTCGGCCGCGGCGGGTTTTTCGTATGTATGAAAGAAAGCAAAACGTATGTTTGATAAACAATCAGTCTCACTGGAATGGGCCGGTCGGACGCTGAAAATCGAAACGGGCCAAGTTGCCCGCCAAGCCGATGGCGCTGTTATGGTGTCATACGGGGACACCACGGTCCTAGCGACCGCCGTCTACGCCAAAGAAGCAAAGCCTGGACAGGATTTCTTCCCGCTGACGGTCAACTATATGGAAAAATACTACGCGTCTGGCCGCATTCCTGGCGGCTTCTTTAAACGCGAGGGCCGACCGACAGAGAAAGAGACCCTAACGTCTCGCCTGATCGACCGTCCGATCCGACCACTTTTCGTCGACGGATTTAAAAACGAAGTTCAAGTCGTTCTCACCGCGATCTCTTATGATCTTGAGAACGATCCAGACATTCTCGGCATGATCGGCGCGTCTGCCGCTCTGGTCCTGTCTGGCGCCCCATTCATGGGCCCAATTGGTGCGGCACGCGTCGGCTATAAAGACGGTGCCTATGTCATCAACCCAACCGTTGATGAGCTCGAAGAGTCTGAGCTTGATCTGGTTGTCGCGGGTACGTCAGACGCTGTGATGATGGTGGAATCAGAAGCGAAAGAGCTTTCTGAAGACGTCATGCTCGGCGCTGTTATGGCCGGCCACGAAGCGATGCAGCCTGTGATCGACGCGATCATCAAGCTGGCGGAAGCCGCCGCAAAAGAGCCTTTCGAGTTCGAAGCGGAAGATCTCTCTTCAGAGCTGGCTGCAATCCAGAACCTGGTCGGTGACGATCTTTCTAAAGCCTATCAGATCACTGAAAAGCTTGAGCGTCAGGCTGCTGTCGGCGAAGCCCGCGAGAAAGCCGCGGCTGAGCTGGTCGCTACTGAAGAAGACGAAAGCGGTATGGACGCGAATGTGTTCAAATCTGCGTTCAAGAAAGCCGAAGCGAAAGTCGTTCGCGGCGACATCATCAAAACCGGTAAGCGGATTGATGGGCGGTCGCTCGACCAAGTTCGTCCAATCTTGGCCGAAGCAGGCTTCCTGCCACGCACACATGGCTCCGCTCTGTTCACGCGCGGTGAAACTCAGGCGATCTGTGTGGCAACGCTCGGCACCAGCGATGATGAGCAATTCATCGATGGCCTCGACGGCACGCGCAAAGAGAAATTCCTTCTCCACTATAACTTCCCACCATACTCAGTTGGTGAAGCCGGTCGTATGGGGGGCACCAGCCGCCGCGAAACTGGCCATGGTAAGCTGGCTTGGCGCGCCCTGCGTGCAGTTCTGCCAGAGCATGAGGAGTTTCCATACACCATTCGCATGGTCTCTGAGATCACGGAATCAAACGGCTCATCGTCTATGGCGACCGTTTGCGGCTGTTCTCTCGCCATGATGGATGCGGGTGTGCCTCTGAAACGCCCGGTCTCTGGTATTGCCATGGGTCTTATCAAGGATGACGAGGGCATTGCTGTTCTGTCCGACATTCTCGGTGATGAAGACCACCTCGGCGATATGGACTTTAAAGTTGCAGGTACTGAAAAAGGCCTGACCAGCTTGCAGATGGACATCAAAATCGCTGGGATCACCAAAGAGATCATGGAAACCGCGCTCGAGCAGGCCAAAGGCGGCCGTGCGCACATCCTGGCCGAAATGGCCAAAGGTCTCGACACCGTGCGTGAGAGCCTTGCGGATAATGCGCCGCAAATGGAAATCATCAAAGTTCCTGAAGACAAAATCCGCGAAGTCATCGGCTCTGGCGGTAAAGTCATCCGTGGCATTGTTGATGAGTCTGGCGCCAAGGTGAACATTGATGATGATGGCACCGTCCAAGTCTCTGCCACCGACCGTGAGAGCATCGATAAAGCGCTGAAGATGATCAAAGAGATTGTCGCAGAGCCGGAAGTTGGGGAGATTTACGAAGGTAAAGTCGTCTCGATCAAAGACTTCGGCGCGTTCGTGAACTTCTTCGGTCCGAAAGACGGCCTGGTCCATGTGTCACAAATGGCAAATGAGCGGGTTGGACATCCGAAAGATGTCGTCTCTGAAGGTCAGCAAGTCTATGTCAAACTCATGGGCTTTGATGACCGAGGCAAAGTTCGTTTGTCGATGAAAAATGTCGATCAAGAGACCGGCAAAGAGGTCGAAAAAGAAGAGAGCGAATAGCTCCCAACTTACTGATATCTCATTAAAAATTATAGGAAGCCGCTCCATCCGGGGCGGCTTTTTTGGTAAATATAGTCCGAGACTGGATTATTAAATGTCCGAAAGCTGACGATTTAGATTGACATATTACTGTCACATACCGTAAATGACAGTAATGTTACAAAAATATGACAAAATAAAATCCTCCCTGCTGCTGGCTGTTGCGGCCGCTGGAGGAGCAGCACTTTCCGCCCCTGCTGGGGCTTCTGAGGTCAATTGTGCGCTTCAAGATGGCTATGCGGATCAACTCGCGGCCTATGTTGCGGAAGCGTCGACCTGTATTTCTGGTGCGCAGAACATTTCAACCGATGTCGCCGACGCGCTTTTGACGGAATTGAATGCGGATCGTGCGCGCGCTGGACTGGCGCCGCTCAATCGCCGCGCCTCTTTGGATATGGCGGCGCAAGCACATGCGCTCGACATGTCGGTGCGCATTTATGCCGATCATGTAGATCTGGAAGGCCGGGACCATTTGCATCGCATCCGCGCGTTTGATCGGACCATGCTGGTCGGGGCGTCTGGTTCTAACGTCACTGTTACCCGTTCAGCCGACGACGCGAATTCTGTTCACGCCACGATCAAGCGCGATGAGCTCAATACCAGTAATATGATGCGTGACAGTTTCACCGATGTCGGGATTGGCGTCGTTGAAGAGGCGGGTCAATATTATGTCGTGCAAGTGTTTGCAGCGGCTGAAGGTGACTTTTTCGAAGCCATTCCGGTCTCTGCGAAAGGCACCCAGCCATTGAAAGCGTCACTGGCTGACCGCGATCGGCAAGTAATCGCTTGGGGTCTGGTCGATTCTGCCTCAGGAGAAATGCTGGCGCGCAGCACGATGCCACGTGTTCGATTTGCCAATTTGCGCGGCGCTGAGTCTGCTGCGCTGGACGTCGTCGTTAGTGCGCGCAACGACACATATGTGTTGAAAGGGCCTTTGGTTAGCGGTCGCTAATTGTTTTCCCCGCGACCGCAATAAAGAAGGCGCCGGTCTTATGAGACGGGCGCCTTTTTCTTATCTGCCATGGAGATTTGGCGCTAATTGCCCCATTCCATACCCATCGTCTTTTTCATCCAGTCAGCGAATGTTGCTGGCTTTTCAAGGGCTTGCGGGTCGAGGCTGCCATAAGCGACTATTGGGCCATCCTTGGCCTCGAGACGGACGCCGCTGATCCGCTGGTCGCCGCCCCAATTGCCATATTCGGTTTTCGGATCGAGCAGCAGCATCACTTGCGTGCCGCCTTGATTTTGCTCATCGGCGCCGAATACCAAGCCATAAACTTTCTCTCGTCCAAAAAAGCCAGAGGAGTGGGCTTGGCGTTTTCCGTTCAACAGAACCTCATCCCACATCATGTTGCGGCGCCATTGTAGGACGTGCATTTCGTCACCATTGACGATCTTGATATCAACTTGATGCAATCCAAGGCGGACGATTTCTGCTTGCATGGGTCTGATCCTTCTTATTGATAAACAATAATAAGGGATGTCGCATTCGTCAAGAAAAAACCCGGAGCACGAGGCTCCGGGTTCTATTTAAGATGCGCAATTCCGCTATTCTTCCATAGCCGTGATGGTTGCAGTGCCGCCGCCACCGCTGGACAATGTGTATGTGGAGCTTTCGCCAACAGCTTGCGCGACGGAGTCGAACGTGGCGCAGACTTCGCCCTGCTGAGGAATATCTGCACACAGTTTGCGCGCCTCTTCATCCCAAGTGTAAGATGTGCTGAGTTCGCCCATTGTGGCAGTGCCTTCGCCATCAAATGTCCACTCTTGCGTCGTGCCATCATCGCCCGCAAAAGAAATTGTAATTGACGCAGCCCAACTTGGTGCTGCGATGAATCCCGCTGCGATTGCGACTGCAAAGAACTTTTTCATAAAGCCATCCTCCCAATGGTTGATTGCGCCGCTTCCGAATAATGGGCGGCTTGGAGATGGTTAACAAAAGATTGCGATCGCAGCAAACGCCGAACTAGCTTCGTTCCGAAACCGAGAGTACGTTTCCGTCAGGGTCTTGGAACCAAAGTATGCGGGCCCCACCATCGGGACTGGTCCAGATGCCGTTTTCGTCCTGGCCCATCCCCTCATAAATCGTGAATTCGACCCCATTCGCGGAGAGTGTCGCATGTGCGTCGGAAATGCTTGGCACCTGCCAATCGAGGACGGTGAAGGGCAGGGGGGTATGATTGGGCACTTTTGACAGTCGGAGCTCGGTCCCGGCCATTTGATAGACCAAGGCATAAGCATCATCGACGTCCAGTGTTAAGCCGAGTTTTTGTTCGTAAAAAGCGCGTGCAGCCTCAGCATTTGCCGTGGCGAGAAATACAGTTGGTTTTGCTGATGTAAGATCCATTTCGCCCTCCCTGTCCGAGCCCTATTTTCAGGCCCAGTCAGGGAAGGTCAATGGTGATTTACTGACCGGCGAAGCGCAGGAAGCGGTTGCGCAGGTCTTTGTCGGTTTTAAACACGCCCGTGAATTGCGTGGTCACAGTGGCAACGTTCTTATGGTGAACGCCGCGCGTGGTCATGCACTGGTGTTTGGCATCAATGAGAATCGCGACGCCGGCAGGTTGCAACGCTTCCGTGATGCAATCAGCGATTTGTGCGGTCATGGTTTCTTGAGTTTGTAGGCGCTTGCCAAAAATCTCGACGACGCGCGCAATTTTGGAGATCCCAACGACTTGATGCGTCGGCATGTAAGCAACATGCGCCACACCCAGAATCGGCACCATATGGTGCTCACAATGGCTTTCAACGTCGATGTCTTTCAGCATGACGATATCGTCATAGCCTTGCACGTCTTCAAATGTACGAGACAGCTCTTTCACCGGGTCCATTTCATATCCAGCGAAAAACTCTTGATAGGCTTTGACGACACGTTTCGGGGTGTCGATTAAACCTTCGCGACGCGGATCGTCGCCGGCCCATGCCAGCAGGGTCCGAACAGCGTCCATAGCTTCTTCCATGCTCGGACGTTCAATCTCGTCAGAGCGCGTAATTTGATCTTCAGGGGTGATGGCATCCATGGCCATGTGCATTTCCTTAGTCTGAGGGACGGAGGTCGAGCCGTATTCGGAGGGGACCATTCAAGGATCCTGCCAAATATGGACTTAACGCCCGCCCGGAGTTTGTACCCTCAGGGCGATAATCGGAACATAGTGGCGAATTCCACAAGTTACCAGACTCTCTTTACGGCACCTCTGTTCAATTGGATTTTGAGATTTAGCTGAATCTGAGAAATCTTGCAGATCTCAGCGAGACTAAGTGCTCAGATAATTATTCAATCGACGGAACCGTTATGCCTGTTTCGATCGCCAAAACTGTCATCTCGGCGATCCACTTTGCATAAATCATCGAAGGATGATTGCTGTCACGATAGTAAGATATGCCGTCCTCATAAGCCAAACACGCTCCCGGCCTGAATGTGTCGCAAACGATTGTATCTGGATATAGTATCGTCGTGTTTTGGCTGTTTATGGTGGAAGCGACCTCCTTAAACTTGTGATTCCGCTCATTGAACACGTCGATTGGCAATTCAATACGGCGAATCTCCCGACCAAGCCGGATGCTTTTGTGGACCTGATAAGGAACGTCCCAACCAAATTCTGGAATCGGCCCGAGAAGAATGACCTTACGGCTTTGGGCGCGACGGTTTAGCTCAGAATGAATGTGCTCCGTAAGGGATTGTTTTGTTATTGCAGGTTTCTCGGGCGTATAGATATAGGTTCGACCATCAATTTCCGGGTCTCGTCCACCGAGTTCATTGTCAAACGTGGTGCCTTCTAGATAGTGTGCCCAGCGAGCAGATATGATGATTGGGGCGTTTGGGTATTCCTCAACCAGTCTCCAAGCCGCATCGGTCGAGTCGCGACAACCTTTCCACCCGGCGAGCGGTTTGCGAGTTGTAAGCGGAATTGGAAGACATCCATCATAGCTTACCGTGACCAGCTGATAGTCTCGATCTAAAAGCTCCGCACGAAGTGTTTTCGACAAAGCATCGGCATGGGAATCCCCCAATAAGAAGGCCAATCGCTGATCGGGCTCCCCCGTTACACAAGCGGCCGCCATGTCCTTCGCAAACCCATTATGAAAACGGCACTCGTCGTCATCAAGCCATTGCTCCGCGTATACGGTCGCGAGCTGCTGTGGAGTATTTTGCTGAGCAAACTGTGCGGCATAGACACCCAGCGCGATGAATAGGAATGAGCCGACGGCGGCGCCGGAAAAAATCGCGCGACGACTGAACCGGCTCTTATTTCGAAAAGGTTGCTCGACAAATTTCCAGCTCAGGAAAGCGAGCGCCAAAGAAAGCACGGATAGAGCAAGGAAAGCTATAGCACTGGGCTCTTCCAGTGTAGAATGCCGCGCAAAGGCGAACAGGATTTGATGCCAAAGATAGGCGCTATACGATATCAGGCCGATGCCGACGAAGATACGCTGGCTCATTAGCCTATAAACGACAGTCTTCTCGCCTGCATAAACGATAATCAAGGCAGTGCCCAAAGTGGGGACGAGTGCATAAATGCTGGGGAATGGCGTGCTTGAGTCATAAGCAATGATGGCAAAGGCAATCATGCCAAAGCCGATTATGCTGAGCCATTGATGCGTTGGCTGGTCCTCTTGATGGCGCAGATAGATCGCCACCAGAGCTCCGATCAACAGTTCCCAGAAACGTGTGTGCAAAAGGAAAAACGCTGTCGACGGGCCTGATGTGACAGTGAGTTGCGCTAAGGCCAAGCTGAGAAGAGCAATCGTCGCAATCGTGACGACGAGATATTTTCGGAACCATGTTACCAATGCGAAAAGGAGTAAGGGGAAGATGACGTAAAACTGTTCTTCAATCGCCAAGCTCCAGGTGTGCAAAAGAGGCTTAAGTTCAGCCTCCGTCGCGAAATATCCGCTTTCGCGCCAAAACAGAAAATTTGAAGAGAATAACGGAACCGCCGCGACAGACTGGAAGAAATCCTGTCGCTGTTGACCAAAGAGGAGTATCCAGCCCGACACTGCAGCAACGGCGAGCACGAGAAAAAGCGCTGGTAGCAAGCGCCTGGCGCGTCGCTCATAAAAATTGAGCAAGCTGAATCTCTGATTCTCCATCTCCTCGAGCAAGATAGAGCTGATCAAATAGCCACTGATAACGAAGAAGACATCAACTCCGACATAACCGCCGCTGAAGATATCGAAGCCTGCGTGAAACAGGATAACAGGAATAACAGCGATGGCGCGGAGCCCGTCGATTTCTCTACGGTGTGTGAGCTTCATCTGTCGTCCCCAAGAGGCGCAATAAGTGCACTTGAGGCGGAAAAGTGCAAGAAGCGTGCAATTTATCCAGTGTGAGTGCCCATTACCGTTTCGGCCTGATATTTTCTCTTTGATCTTGAACTATGAAGGAAGCCCAGTGGGATCGAGATGTTCAGACATTGACTCCGTCAACAAAAGCGAGTAAGCGCTCACAAACGTAATTTTGGAGCCTGTTATGGAAGGTTTTGTCCTACTCGGTCTTCTGCTGCTCGGCTGGATCATTATCGGACCCATTTTGGGCATTGTCGCGCTGAACAAGGCCAATCGTCTGGCCCGCGAGATCGAAGTGACTCGCGCTCAGCTATTCTTGCTGCGTCGGTACGTGGATGGTGAACCTTTAGAGGACCCAGCCCCGCCGACGCCTCCCACCGCGCCCACTAATACGGCGCCAGTATGGACGGCACCGGTCGAGACCAGTGTGCCGGTCACGCGCCCTCAGACGGAAACTCCGCCGCCCTCGACCACACCACCGCCCGAACCAGAAACACCACCGCGTCCGGTATTTTCGGAGGCAGCTAAGCCGGTCCCGCCGCGCACGCCAGACCCAAAGCCCTCACGCGATTGGGAACGTTTGATCGCCGCGAACTGGATGGTTTGGGCGGGCGGCCTGGCACTGGCTTTAGGCGGATTGTTCTTAGTTCGGGCGGCGATTGATGCGGGATACTTCGGACCATTGCAGCGCACCATTGCGGCCGCGTTTCTGGGGGGAGGGCTGATTGCATCGGCGTTTCGCGCCGCGACACTCGAGACCGTAATAAAGGCAGAGAACGCGGTGCGATATGTGCCGCAAGTCATTGCTGGCGCTGGACTTGTGGCCCTCTACGGAAGCGCGATCGCAGCTGGCTTGATTTATCAATTTGTCTCACCGCTCACGGCCTTTGTCTGCATAGCCGGGATATCTGCGCTTGGGGTTGGCTTATCTATGCGATTTGGACCCATGCTCGCAGCGCCGAGCCTTATCGGGGCCTATGCCGCGCCCTTGCTGACAGGGGCTGAAGGTGGCTCAGTTCTGTCTGTCTTGCCCTATTTCGCGATTGTGACGGCCGGTGGATTGGCTTTGGTTCGCCTGTCGGGCTGGCGTTGGCTGACCTGGCTATTGGTGGCTGGCGCTGGATTTTGGGGGCTTGTGGCAGCTGCAAGTGATGAGGTCGTCACACCGATTGCGATCGGCGCCTACGCGACTTCGCTGGCGGTTATGGGGCTTTTCTTCGGCGGCAAAGATGCCAAGCGCGATTTGGTCCTGCCCAAAAACGCAATTGACCCGACCTATATCGTGGCCGGGTTCAGCTCCAGTCAGCTGGCCGCGCATATGTTCTGGATTTTAGCCGGTGGCCTGATTTTCGTTACCGGATTGTCCTCGGGCGCTGGTCCAGTCGATGCCGGATCGCTTGCGCTTATCAGTGGCTTGGGTCTCTTTGTGGCTTGGCAGCGACCTGGTTACGCCCTTATCGCCCCGCTTGCGGGCGCTTTGACATTGATCTGTTTGTCTCTGTGGGCCATCGCTCAACCGCCTTTGGTTTGGGCCTGTCTCGCGAGCGCGCTCAGTTTCGGATTGGCGGGCACCGTCTCAATGCGAAGACAGACTTTGCGGACGCCGATGGCTTTATCAGGTGCATTGGTGCCGCCCGCTGCATTATTCATCGCCTTCTGGCGCGAAGGTGGGCTTGAGCCGCACTTCGGTTGGGGCTTGGCGGCGCTTTTCACCGCCTTGCTCGCTAGCTCCGTGTTGGAACAACTGCGCCGCGAGGATCCCGAGTTTAAGCAATATCCTGGCGCGGCCGCATCCTATGCGCTTGGGGCATTGCTGAGCTTGGCCTTGGCACCGTTCTTGGTATTTGGCGGATTTTGGCTTGGCTCGAGCATGGCGATTGTCGCGCTAGGCATTGCGGTCATCTATCAACGCTTTGAGCTTTCGGTGCTGCGCTTTGGGGCCATGGCGGCAACGGCTTTGGCGGTCGGACTTCTGGTCAGACCGGGCATGATTGATCCGGGATCTGTTTCAGAAGTTCCGATTTGGAACTCAATGACCCTCGGTTTCGGCATCGCGATCGCGGCCTTATTCGTCGGGTCGCGACTGTTCGCGGACCGTCAGCAAGAGCGGCAGGCGTTTGAGGCGGGTGCATTAATCCTCGTTTTCGTACTCATCGCGCTGACCATTTGGCACATTGCCGGGGAGGGCAGTTTGAATGGCCCGTTCGCTGGGATGGGCGAGGCGTCAGCGTACGCCATCGCTTATATTGGAATGGCTGCCAGTTTTGCTTGGCGTCTAAGTAATAAAGCCTGGCTGTTTAGGTTGGCAGAATATGTTGCCGCCGCGATTGGCGTTGGCGCGATCCTCGTAGCCTTGAGCGATGTTGGGCGCGGTCCTGTCGGCACAATGCCTGTGGTCAATTTGCTCACGGTTGCGTTTGCCATGCCGGCCATTCTATTGGCCGCTTATGGAGCGGGATTGCGCCGCGTTGCGCGACCACAGGAAGGCTTGCTGGCGAGCTGCGGTGCGATGTTTATTGGCTTTCTTTGGATATCCTTCGAAACTGCCCGCGGGTTTGGCGGACCAAACATGCAAGTCTTCTATGGCGATTTCGGATGGGCTTATAGCCCAGCCTGGATTGGGTATGCTGTCGGCTTACTGCTTTGGGGCACATATCGCCAACGCCGTTCGCCGAGATATGCGTCCCTGGCCATATTGCTGGTGGCGCTTGCGAAAGTCTTCTTGATCGACATGGCCGCATTAGAAGGCGCCGCACGCGCCGGAAGCTTTATCGGCCTTGGGGCGTCATTGATCGCTATTGCCCTGTTCTACCAACGCTTTGTCTTTAACACTCCACCCGCTGGAGCGTCCGAACGGTCGTCAACAGAGGTATGATGATGCGAGTCCAGAATTTTCGTGTGAGTCGATCATTGCCCTTCTTGAATCTTGGGGGCAATTGACGCGCTGAACCTTGGAAAAGGGACGACTATTCGACTTCGTTTTTCAGTTCCGCTAGCACATCAACAAGCGCTTCCAGCACCACTTCATCATCAATGTTCGGGGCGGGCATAATCGTCCCGGGCACGATGGCTTCGGGATCCTTCAGATATGCGATTAGCAGCTCTTTTGTCCAACGTCGGTTTGCTGATTTCATCGCGCTCGAATAGTTAGAATAATCGCTCGACCCTATTCTCGCACCGAAAACATCTGCCAATGATGGTGCGTTGGTATCTTCGTTTCGGTTCAGCGAGTGACATTCACCACATGCGCCAATAGCGGTTCTGAGCTTTGTTTTTCTGGCGCTGCTGATGCCGAGCTGACTGATCGTCGTTTCCACGAATTCTGCTCCGACGCCACCCTCGCGTGGCGTGAGAAAAATCAAACTGCCGCGATCGGTGAACAACACGATCTCGCCCGTTGTGTGTTGATGAACATATCGAATACGCTCACCAATTTCGATGAATTCAGTGAAGATAACTCTGTCTTCCGCGACGCGGACGCGCGCCAATTTTTGTCCGGCCAAAGAGGCTACAAGTAGGTCACCGTCCCAGGCCTCATGGAACCCTTCAATAAGGGTCAAACCTGATGTCGCGATCGATGGCAACCAAGATATTGCGGGTTTCACATACGTTTCATGTCGCCCATAGGACAATGTATCAGGAACGGGCAGACCAGAATAGAGCGTGCCATAGGTTTCGTATGGCCAACCATAATTCTGCCCAGCCACGACTCGATTTAGCTCATCGCCGCCACGTATCCCGTGTTCAATCGTCCAAAGTGAGCCGTCACGGTCATATGCGATGCCTTGCATATTGCGTTGGCCACGCGAGACATGGGTGGCCTCGCCTGAAGAAAGGTTGATCGCAATCACCCGTCCATAGTCACTGTTTGGATCTTGAGCGGTTGGAAGATCAGTGCCAGGCACGCTTGCCGGACCGTAAACGCCATCCCAATGATAGTCGCCAACGGTAACATATGCCGTTTCAGCGCCATCGAACACCATTCGCCCGCCCGCCATGTGACCTTCCATCGCGCGCCATGTGTCCTTTAGCGGAAGACACGGTTTCGTGCGGAAAACCACTTCCCAATCTTCTGGGGTCACAACCGTTTCGGCACTAACATCGTCCACATATACACGCGCAACAGCGCTCGCGTAGCAAGTATCGGCTTCCGAAAATTCTGTATACGAGACCAGCAAACCGCGGCCTTCAGCGTGCTGAAAGCTGATAATATCGTTGTATCTCAACCACTCGAAATTGTGAGAATAGGAATCGTACGGCGACTGCTTGGCCACACGACGATACCCATCATACCCATTCTCGGGAGGAAGAATTTTCGATTTCTCGACCGAATGATCGCTCGCGATGAGACTAATGACACCGTCTTGTGCCATTGCGATCAAACGATCATCCCAACTGGTCAGGGAGCCTCCTGATCGGCCACTTGCCGAATTGGAGAGCACAATTTTCTTGCCATTGAGGGGAACAAATGTTGACGCATATGCCTTGTTGGAATTGGATTGAGATTCGGTGGAGGATTGCCAGATTTCGACAATCTTGGATCCAGCTTTATCCGCGAGATTAAACAATGGAGCATCTGAGGCCCGGACAAAATAAGAGCCGAGAAACCCAATTCCCAGCGCTCCCATCAACGCGCCGCCAGAAATGGTCACGAGGAGCAATCGTTTTCGGTGGCGTTTTAGCCAATCCCAAATAGACTGCGTGGCTTGGCTCAACAGTGCCGGAATGTTGCTCAAAGAACGACGCATTTGATCAGACTGCCCCAATTTAACGCAGGCGAATTAACTGCTCACTGCGCGATGAAAGATACATGCCAATATACTCGGCAGCTGAACAGCTTAGTGAGCTGTCAAATAGAAGAAAAGTGCTTACCTGTGGCCGTTTTGGTCACGCACGCCTGAGATTTAGACGATGATCAACCCGCGAAATTGGTAAACTGGCACCTTAGCGGCTTCGCGGCGGATTCGCCGTCTCGACATCAGGTGGCGACTATGGGAAGGGACGCCGATAGTCCGACGAGGACCGAGTTCATTGACGACGGTTTTATCAGCTCTCTTACCCATCGCGTTGATCTTGGCGCTCGGTAAACTGGTGGCGGCGCGAAAGGTCCTTTCCGCAGAAGGGTGGATCGGCTTGGAACAAATCACCTATTTCGTTCTATTCCCGGCCTTGATCGTCAGTAAATTGGCTGTTGCGGACTTTGATGGCGTTGATTGGCGAATGCCGACGGCCTTGGTCGGCGCACAGGTCTTACTTGCGACGCTGAGCGTTTTCTTGGCGGTGATCCTTCGCCAATCGCGCGATCGAATGGGTGTCTTGGTCCAATCTGCAGCGCGTTGGAACACGTTTATCGCATTGGCGCTCGCGCAAGATATTCTTGGCCCAGCGGGGCTTGCTTTAATGGTTGTGGCGGCGGCAGCGATGATCCCAACCGCGAACGTGATCTCAGTTGCGGCTTTGATGCATTATACCAATCGCGGCGTGAAACCTTTGGAGATGTTTCGACAGCTGGCGATCAATCCCCTGGTGCTCGCCTGCGCCATCGGTCTGGCGATCAACTTCGCTGACTTGTCATTGCCTCAGATGGGCTTGGATATCCTGGATGTGCTCGCTCAAGCAACGATCGCCTTAGGTTTGCTAACCACAGGCGCGGCCATTCAGATAAAACAGCAATCAGCCCCACCGCTTGCCGTGATGAGCTGGTCTACCTTGAGACTGCTTGGGCTGCCGCTCATCGCGGGTGGCTTGGCGCTCGCGCTGAATGTCTCGCCAGATGTCTTTTCCGTGATTCTCATCGCTACCGCGGTTCCGACCGCTGTGAATGGGACGATCTTGGCGCGCCAGCTTGGCGCTGATGCAGGGCTCGCGGCTAATTTGATTGCCTGTCAGACCTTTTTCGCGATCGCGACAATAACGCTTGTGCTGTGGGTTGGCACTTTGGTGATTTAGTCATTGTCCATGCGCAACGCGGCGACGAAAGCCTCTTGCGGGATTTCGACTTTGCCGAATTGGCGCATACGCTGCTTACCGGCTTTTTGCTTTTCCAACAGTTTGCGTTTGCGGGTCGCGTCGCCGCCATAGCATTTCGCCGTTACGTCTTTGCGGAGCGCGGAAATCGTTTCGCGCGCAATGATCCGTCCACCAATCGCCGCTTGGATTGGGATTTTGAACATTTGGCGCGGGATCAAGTCTTTTAGACGCTCGCACATTTGCCGCCCTCGGCCTTCTGCGCGCGCCCGGTGGACCAACATGGCCAGCGCATCGACTGGCTCATCATTGACCAAAATGTTCATTTTCACCAGGTCTTCGGCGCGATGGCCGATAATCTCATAGTCAAAGCTGGCATACCCGCGAGACATGGATTTCAGGCGGTCATAGAAATCGAACACGACTTCATTGAGGGGCAGCTCATATTTAACCAGCGCGCGTCCGCCCACATAAGAGAGTTCCTTTTGAATACCCCGTCTGTCCTGACATAGTTTCAAAATGGAACCTAGGTATTCATCTGGTGTATAAATCGTGGCTTCAATCCACGGTTCGCGGATTTCGGCGACTTTGACCACGTCAGGCATATCGGCGGGATTGTGCAGCTCAATCTCGCTGCCATCCGTCATCGTCATTTCATAAACCACGCTCGGCGCTGTCGCGATGAGATCAAGGTCAAACTCGCGGCTCAGTCGCTCTTGAATGATCTCAAGATGCAACAGACCTAAAAATCCGCAGCGAAAGCCCATGCCCAAGGCTGCCGACGTCTCCATTTCCCAGGTGAAGCTGGCATCGTTCAAGCGCAGTTTGCCCATGGCGGCGCGCAAATCATCAAAGTCGGCGGCGTCAACCGGGAAGAGGCCACAGAACACAACGGGCTGCACATCTTTATAGCCAGCTAGAGCTTCGTCTGTACCGCCTTTTTCAGTCGTAATCGTGTCACCAATGGCGCAGTCGGCGACTTCTTTGATCGAAGCGACCAAGAAGCCTACTTCGCCTGGGCCGAGCTCATCGACGTCTGTTGGCTTTGGCTTAAACACCCCGACCCGATCAATGTCATAGGTCGCGCCGGTCTTCATCATCCGGATCTTCATCTTCTTTTTCAGCACGCCATCATGCATGCGCACGATGACAACAACGCCGAGATAAGGATCATAATAGGCGTCAACCAAGGCTGCTTTTAGCGGTTTGTCCGCCTCGCCATGGTCAGGGGGTGGTAAGCGATCAACAATGGCTTCCAGCACATCTTCAATGCCGAGGCCGGTTTTGGCGGAAATCTCCACCGCGTCCGAAGCATCAAGCCCGATAATGTCTTCAATCTGCTCTTTGACCCGGTCCGCATCCGCCGCAGGAAGATCGATTTTATTCAGGACCGGTACGATTTCGTGATCTTGATCAATCGCCTGATAGACATTGGCCAGCGTTTGCGCCTCAACCCCTTGGCTGGCATCTACAACCAGAAGCGAGCCTTCGCAGGCGGCTAGGCAGCGGCTGACTTCGTAAGAAAAGTCGACATGACCCGGCGTATCCATCAGGTTCAGCGTATAGGTCTCGCCATCCCGCGCTTTATAGTCCAGCCGAACGGTTTGGGCTTTGATCGTGATGCCACGCTCTTTCTCAATATCCATTGAATCGAGCACTTGCTCCGACATTTCCCGTTCGGTCAGTCCACCTGTCTGTTGGATCAAGCGATCCGCCAGTGTGGATTTGCCGTGGTCAATGTGAGCCACAATGGAGAAATTACGAATTTTATCGCGCGGTGTCATATGGGCGATATAGACACGCGCGACCTGTTAGGGAAGCGAAGCTGCATTCAGAACTGCGATAAATTCATCGTTCAATCAGATCCAATGTGATCGCGATCGACGGTATTTGAATTGGGAGTCGCTCTATGACCGCGAGGGCAACAAAGTTAACCCGAACGGACTTTGCGTTTTGTTCGCCGCTAAGGCGTGCTTGCCAAGGCTCTCAGGGTTGCCTCAGTCTCTTTGTCGCTCGGGAAAAAGAGTTCAATTTTTAGATCATCTAGAGCTAGATCTTCGGGCGTCCCAAATTGTGCGATTGTGGTGAAGAGGGATAAGCGCAAATCGCCTGTTCGATAGATTGTCGGAATCACGGGGCCTGTGCGCGCGCCGTGTGGTAATGGCGCGCGCGAGAGTGCATTTACGGCCGCATCTAACCGTTCATCCCCCCCTCGACTGGCGCTTTCCGTGCGTAATCGATGGGCCGAATGATGTGCGACTTCCGGCCAATTCTCGATCATCGCTTGGACCTGCGGATCCAGTACGACATCGATCAAGCTGATACCGATCTTCGCGCCAATCAGACCAAAGAGTTGCTCTGCGGGGTGGTTCATCTCCATGATCGTCCAATGCCGATCGATGGCAATCGCCGGATAAGGCGCATGCTGTTTTAGCGTGTGCGTGATGGCCGCGCGAATGGGCGCCATATCTTCGGAGTCCCAGCGGCGATGTGGGTATCGCACCGCAAACCCGGCTTGCGATAAAAGTTGGTTCCGAACCGCCAATGGCAGGTCTAAGGCGTCCCCTAATCGGCCAATCATGTCCCGGCTTGGATTCGACCGGCCGGTTTCTAAAAAAGACAAATGCCGAGAAGAAATACCGGCCTCCCCTGCGAGTTCGAGTTGGCTGTATCGACGCATTTTCCGCCAGGTTTTTAGCGTGTCTGAGAAATGGGTCATGCGAATCTATAGCGCGTGGGATGCGGTTCGTCAGTTACCTCTGAGGTAATTGAATACATTCCCAGCTTCCGCCTATTCAGAGACCTCAATTATCTGGAGCGCCGCTCATGTCTCATGCCTTTCACAAGCATTGGCTTAAGGTCACTGCCGTCGTGGTGGGGTCGTTCGGACCCATTTTCTTCTTAGGTACGATGCCGGAAACAGCCGAACCGGCGCGTTGGTCACTCGACCTTCTCGCCTGGCCGCTTGATGGCGCCACGACATATGAGTCCCCGGATACGCGGTTTTTATCTGCCTTAACAGGCGGCTTCTTACTCGGCTGGGGCGTGACCATCTGGTGTTTGTCATCTTTTGTATATGATATTGCACCCGGAGGCGTCCGAAAGTCTGTGTTGTTTGGCGCTTTGGCGTGGTTCGTCCTCGACAGCGCTGGGTCCGCAGCGTCGGGAAATCCGACCAATGCCGTGTTCAACTTCATCATCTTATTGATCGCGGTCGGTCCGCTCTGGCGCCCGGCTAAGCCGCTCGCAAATCCCTCTCAGGAGCTTAAGTCATGACCCTTTTTCGTTTGTTTCTCGCGGCTTTGTTCGTTGCGCTCGCCATCTACACCCTCCTGGTTGGCAGCGCCCATGGTTGGAATCTTATCCCGCCTTTCTTTGCCGAAATCCAAGCCATGTCTTGGCAAGGGCAGTTCAATTTCGACTTTGCGGGCTTTCTACTGCTCTCTGCGCTTTGGTGTGCCTGGCGGAATGAGTTCAGCGTCGGCGGTTTTGCGCTTTCGGTTCTCGCGGCGACCGGCGGGATATTGTTTCTCAGCGTATACCTCATCTATTTGAGCGTCTCGACGGGCGGGGATATCAAAGCCATGCTGCTGGGATCACGTCGCGCCGCAGAGTAATCTTCGCGTGCCGCACATCTGAAGATGGACATGACCGGCAAGGCGCGTGATGATCGGTCATGTTCCGACTGTTTAAACGCGATGAAACTGGCAAGATCGCCGCCTATCATGAAGTCTGGGTGGAGTTTCATCCCCGCCGGATTGTTGAACATTGGGGCATGATCGGCATGCGCGGCGACACCGATACGCACCGCATCAAGCTCCTACGGTCTCTAGAAAAACAGGTGGACGATATCCTCGATCCTGCGCGTGCGCTGGGTTTTGCTGAGATTGAGCCCAGTGACTACCAGACGCTGGTTGTGGAGTATTTACTTTCAGACGCTTGGCGCCGCGACGATGAGTTGAAAATTCGTGAGGCAGAGGACGCGCTTACCGAAGTGCTGGGCTGGACAGGGCTCGGGCTGTGCGAGGGCGAAACCATTACCGACACCGCCGTGGAATTCACCTGTCGGGTCCTCGATTCGGACCTCGCAAAAACCCGTATTGCCGAACAAATGGCAGACACTGAGTTTGCGGACTATTCCCGCATCTATTCGGAATAGGTATATAAGGCGCCATGGCCGACACCAGCACGATCATTGATAATACGCCCAGCGAAAGCAAGACGGGGATTACGCCGGAAGGCTGGCTGACAGATAGCTGGTATTTGGCGTGTCTGACATCGGAGTTGAAATCGGCCCAGCCGATCCGACGGATCGTATTGGGGCAACCGATTGTCTTGGCCCGCGATGAAGCTGGAACGGCCTTCGCGTTGCGCGATATCTGTCCGCACCGTTTGGTGCCGCTCAGCGCCGGCCGTATTGTCGAAACAGATGGCGCTGCGACCTTGGAATGCCCCTATCATGGTTGGCGTTTTGGCGCCGACGGCGCTTGTAAGCATATGCCGAGCCTGACCGGTAGCGAGCCGTATGAGCCCGGCAAAGTAAAGGTCCGGCGCTATCCCACACATGAAGCGAACGGGGCGATTTACGTCTTTGTTGCGCATAATCCGCGCTTTGAGGGCGAGCCAGACGTTCCTGTTCCGGAATTTGGGCCGCTTCCCGGCGCGCCTAAATTTGTCATAGAAGACGTGTTCAACGCGCATATGGATGATGCCGTGGTCGGCTTGATGGATCCGGCGCATGTGCCTTTCGTCCACAATCAATGGTGGTGGCGACCGCCTTCCGTTGGGCTGAAGCTGAAAGAGAAACCCTTTATTCCGGCGGACCGCGGCTGGGCCATTGACCGGCATAAGCCGAGTTCAAACTCGAAGCTTTATAAGTGGGTGTTCGGTGATGAGGTAGAGACAGAGATCCGCTTTCAATTGCCCGGCTTTCGCTGGGAAATTATCTCAAATGACAAAGCGCGGCTTTTGACTCTAACCTGCCTGACCCCAGAGGCCCCGAAGCGTACGCGCATTACGCAACTGACTTGGTGGACGGGCGCGCCATTGCTGAACCTTGCCATTCCCTTCGCCAAGCCAATGGCGCGCAAATTCCTGCGCCAAGACGGCGACATGGTGGATCTACAAAACCTCGGCATGGAGCATCAAAAGGCGATGATGTGGATCGACGATATCGATATCCAAGCCAAGTGGTATCAAATGCTCAAACGTGAATGGGCCAATGCCCGCTCTGAAGAGCGGGATTTTGTCAATAAGATTGAGCCGAAAACCCTGCGCTGGCGGAGCTAGCTAGACTGTTTCAAAGTGCGGTAGACCCAGCGCTTCGCGATACGAACGATGGAAATGGTGTAGCACCGGTTCGTTTCGGCCAAAAATTGCTTCACCTGCCAGGCCGCTTTCCGCCGCTTGCTGCTGATACTCGCCCATGACGTAATCCTCATATTCGATGGTGCTCGTAAACACTTCGAGTGAACCTTCAATCGAGGGCGACCGGGTGGCGCCTTCTTCAAATTTATAGGTATCCTTGACCGCCTGCTCACGCGCGCTTTCATCCATCGCCATAGCGTTCTGATATGCTTCTTGGGTGAAATAGATCGACACTTGCGAAATCGATCGACCCGGGTCTTCCGGGTCCGGATAGATTCGGACCAGGGAGATCGTGTCCCCTGTCCAGAACATCTGAATGTTTGGGAAAAGGTGATAGCCGACAAAGGTCGCAAATTGGATTTGCCATTCCTCCTCAGGCAGTTCGCGCATCTGGTGGATCGCCAGGTTGGCGGTGGTGAATAGATGGTGACGACCAAATTCTTCCAAATGCGTATTATTGCCGATGAAGAGCTGGCCGAGCGTATCCTTGTGCAGTTTTTGGAAGTGATATGTTTCGCCGAACGTGTCATTGGCGAGCTTCCAATTGAGACGCTTATCGATGGTTTTATCGGTTCCGAACACAAATCGATCGAACCCAATTGATTCAAATTCTTCCAACAGGGGCTTGCTTAATAGGGTCTCGACGTCCAATTCGCCATCAGGCTTTGGGTGCACGAAGAGCAAGCCGGCCGCTTCAACGGCGGGCAGTTCGATCAGGCCACGGCAAGATTTATCGACATCGCCAAAATCGCTCTGGTCCGCAATCGCGACGAGGTCGCCCGAGCTTGAATAGGACCAGGCGTGAAAGGGGCAGACGAAAAGCTTGCGCTTGCCACGGGTCTCGGTTTCAACCCGCGTGGCGCGATGGCGGCAGACATTCAGGAAGGCACGGAATGTCCCTGTTTTATCGCGTGTTGCAATGACTGGAACGCCGAAATCATTAAGGGTCAAAAAGCTATTTGGCTCCGGCAAATCCCCGGACAGGCCAATCATCTGCGGATGGTTCCGATAGAAATGCTCCCATTCCTGCTCCGCCAAAGCGCGATCGGCATAGATGGATGTCGGTACTTTATATTGCACACCCGCATCGGCGTTTTCGCCAGAGTCGATCTGGCGGAGCAATTCTTTGAGAATGCTCACTTGTTTTGCTTGATCCATGGTTTCGCGTCCTCCCGCTTATTGCGTCCGGTGAGCCGAACGTCTTCATTTTTGTACGGTGTTAAAATTCATGACTCAAAAACTCGAATTTGTACAGTGTTAAAATTATTGCTATTGTCTAGAAACGCTGCGAAGTGATTCACGATGTCTGAAACCGATCTGCTGAGCCGACCATCGGCAAAAGAATCCCGGCGTGCGCGGATTATCCACGAAGCGCACAAAATGATCGGCGCGGACGGCTATGACGGATTGTCTTTGCGCAAGCTCGCCAAGGCCGCAAATGTCACGGTCCCTACAATTTACAATTTAATCGGGCCGAAAGAGCAGATCCTTATCGAACTGTTCCGCGCGTGGATTGCGCAAATTGAAGCGGCGCTGGACCAGATCGAGGAAGATCAACCCCTGGATCTCGCGGAAACCATAATCACCGAGGCCACAGATCTCATCGCCCAGGATGAGGTGTTTTTTCGGGCGGCGCATATCGCCCTTAATCGCTTGATCGAAGGCGATGAATCGCAAACGAGTTTCAATAATTTCGGACAGCGCGCCAGCGGGATGCAAACCGAAGCGGTGCGCCGCGCGCAATTGCAAGGCTTATTGAAAGGCGCCATCCCCGCTGAGACTTTGGGGCGGCAAATCTTCTTCAACTATAATGAGGCCTCGAGATACTGGATGACCGGCCGTCATTCCTTAGCGGAATTCAGGAATACCGCGCTCGTTGGTGTTTATATCTGTTTTCTCGCAGATGCGACGGATCAGTTCCGGCCAGAGCTCCTGCGCCGGCTCTCCCGCATGTCGATCCCAAAAGTCTAACGGGTCGGTACTGGCGCGTCGCCAGAATAGTCATAGAAACCGCGTCCAACTTTGCGTCCAACCCAGCCAGCCTCGACATATTTCACCAAGAGTGGACAGGGTCGATACTTCGTATCAGCCAAACCATCATGCAGCACTTGCATGATTGAGAGGCAGGTATCCAAACCGATAAAGTCAGCCAGGGTCAGAGGCCCCATTGGGTGATTGGCGCCAAGGCGCATGGCGGTATCGATGCTCTCAACCGTGCCGACACCTTCATACAAAGCGTAAACTGCTTCATTGATCATCGGCACCAAGATCCGATTGACGATGAAGGCGGGATAGTCTTCGGCATTGGTCGTGGTCTTGCCGAGGCGATCTGCGAGGCCGAGCGCCATTTCATACGTCTCTTGATCCGTCGCCAGGCCGCGAATGATCTCCATCAGTTTCATCAGCGGGACCGGGTTCATAAAGTGAAGCCCGATAAATCGCTCAGGGCGATCTGTGGTGGATGCCAGTCGAGTGACCGAAATCGATGATGTATTGGTCGCTAAGAAGGCATGCTTGGGAACCACAGTGCAGAGAGTCTCAAAGATCTTCTCTTTGACTTCGCGGTTCTCTGTGGCCGCTTCGATCGCAAGGTCGGCGCGTTCCAGCGGTGCCACATCGACCGTGGTCATGATCCGGCCTTGCGCGGCTTTCATGTCGTCCATCGAGATCAGCTCGCGCGACAATTGCCGGCTGAGGTTTTTCTCAATTGTGGTTACGCCCGCGTCCAATGCGTCTTGAGATATGTCATTCAAGATAACGTCATAGCCGGCCAGCGCGCAGACATGCGCGATGCCATTCCCCATTTGTCCTGCGCCGACGACGCCTATGGTCTTGATTTCCGCCACTTCCTTCTCCCGTCGGAATATAATTGTTCTAACGGAAATAGGTTGCTTGTGCAGTGCGGCAAAGCAACCTCCGATTTCTTTCGCAGTTGCAAAAGAAAATTCGCTGTCGCTTCGCGGCCACAGCCTAACCGGTTATCTGATCAGGCTGCCGACTCAGCTTCATTGGTTGCCGCCGCTGCGCGAATGGTCTCAAGCAGTGAGCGTCGCAGAAGTTTATCGTCAATATTCTGAAACGCTTTGACCAAGTCCATTGCTTCACCATCCATGACAGGAAGGCTTGGCGGGTGCTCGTCTTCATGCACGGCCATTCGACGAGACAGCCCCATCATCTCGTCTATGCCTTCATAGAAATAGGTTATCGTAATGCCGAGCACACGCGACATTTCAAATAAGCGACCGGCCGAGATCCGGTTCACACCTTTTTCGTATTTCTGAACTTGCTGAAACGTCAAACCAAGCTTTTCGCCCAGTTGTTCTTGCGTCAATCTAAGTTCTCGACGACGCCATCTCAGTCTTTGTCCTACTATTCGATCAATTCCACTCGGTACTTTATTCTCAGACATCCACCACCCAACTTTCAATACTGATTTTAGTCTTTTAGCGCCGCCAAGTAATAAAGGCTAGCCCCGAGAACAGTACTAATGTCAGCCAGTAGAAAGTTTCGCCAAATCTTTGATAAGGTGTGGTTGCTAATTTTGCCGGTAATGGTGAGCGCAACACTGCAGATCGCCAGCCGCTTGGATCGCCTGCATGTGGGTTACCAGTGCCGAATTCGCGTCCATATCCATCAACCATGGCGGTCACACCGCGCGTGGCGACGCGGGCCATAGGTAAGCCGCTTTCAATACTGCGATAGCGGTTTTGCGAATAATGCTGGGCAGGTCCAAGTCCGCCACCGAACCAGGCGTCATTGGAGATCACGACAATCCATTCCGCTGCTGCGCGTTGCGGCTGCGCCTTGCGGACGATTTCCGGAAACAGGCCCTCATAGCAGATGAGTGGAATGAACGGTGGCGCCGCGGATTGGGGTAAAAGCACTGTCGCTTCTGCGCCGGGTTCGAAGCCATTCTTGGCCATGCGCTGCATCGCAGAGGGCAATATGCTGGAAATACTCTCGCCAAATGGGATGATTTTCGCGGCTGGCAGTTCGCCGAATGGCACGAGGCGGTGTTTGTCATAAAGCGCGGATAGGCCCGCACTGTTCGGGCCCGCGGTGAACATGACCAGGCTATTATAAGCGGTGACTTCGTCACCTTGCCGGGTGAACCGCGCAGTCCCCGCGATCAATGCGCGGCGGCCAAGGAAGGCGGTGACCAAGTCGAGGACATTATTGTCTTCCAGAATACCATAGGGTAGGGCGCCTTCGGGCCAGATGATAATATCACCATCCTCACTCGGGACGTCCTGTAAAAGCTCAATATAGCGGGCGATGACGGGCTCGCCGCGATCTTCGAACTTCTCAGCTTGCGGTACACCGGCATCCATCAGTAGAACCGTGCGTTCGGTCATGACGGTGTCATTGTTCAGTCTCTGAGCGCCCCACGCCCAGGAGAAGCCAATCAAGGCGACAGCCATAAGCGCCGGGAAAGCGCGGCCAATCACGCTATTCTCTTCCCTTGTGTCGACCAAAGCCGCAGGGGCGGCGGTCACCAGCAGCGTCACCATTGTCAGCCAATACACCCCGCCAATCGACGCCGCTTGCGACAGCGCGCCGCCCGGCGCCCAAGTCGTACCTGGTAAATTCCAGGGGAAGCCGCCGAACAATGTGCCGCGGATCAGCTCTGCACCGCCCATGAAGACAGCGAATATAAACACGCGAGACGGCGACGCCGACCAAAATGCTCCGGCCAGTGCACAGGCAGCGCCCCAGATTAAAGCCATCCCGCCCGGCAGGGCGATCAGTGGCATCCACAGGAAAATTGCGTGTTTTTCAGGTTCTACGAGGAAGGGCAAAGCGGTCCAGTACATGCTGACGAGAAAATAGCCAAAACCAAAAGCCCAGCCGCGCGCGAACATTGCTCGGCCCCATTGGCGCTCGCTTCGGGCGCCATCCAACATCCAAATCAAGCCGACAAAGGAAATGACCAAACTTGGCGACAGGTGGAACGGCGCGAAGCCGAGCGCGCAAAAAGCCCCAAGCAAAACGGCGAATAGCATCGCTGTGAATCCGCGCGTGCGCGCCACTGCTTCATGTGCCGCCGTCAATACCCGCAAGCCATGGCTGCGCGGGGTTTGGTGTTCAATCATGAATTTTGCTCCGCTGAGGGCTGACGCACCACCAGTCTTTGGATGCGGCGGACATCTGATTCGAGGATTTCAAGGTCGACCCCGGTCGGATGCGGCAACACTTCGCCGCGAAGCGGTACGCGTCCGGCAAGTGCGAAAGCAACGCCGCCCAACGTGTCGACATCATGGTCTTCAAGTTCGAGCTCAAGCCCGGTCTCCTCGGCGAAGTCATCCGTTTCCATGCGCGCATCGACTTCCCAGGCGAGGCGGCCACGCCGGACTAGCATAGCCACCTCTTCGTCATGCTCGTCTTCAATGTCGCCGACGATTTCTTCGACCAGATCTTCTAGACTGACCAAGCCATCTGTTCCGCCATATTCATCAACGACCAAGGCCAAATGAGTGCGCGAGGCCTGCATCTTCACCAACAGGTCTGTCAGCGGCATAGAGGGCGGGACGAATAGAATATCCCGCCGCAGGCGTTCCAGCGGGACATCATCCTCGTCTGGCGCCTCACCATTGGCGCGGGCAATTTCGCTCATTACATCGCGAATATGAACCACGCCAACAGGGTCGTCCAACGTCTCCCGGTAGACCGGCAGTCTCGAATGCGCCTCGCTAGCATAGAGTTGGATCAAATCCTCAAGACTGGTCGACAATTCGACTCCGATAATTTCGGCCCGCGGAATCATCACATCTTCAACGCGCGCGCGTTCGAAATCGGCAATGCGCAGTCGCATCTCAGTTTGTGTGGGTGCGGCAGGCTGAGCCGGTTCTGGTTCGACCGGGGTCTCACTGCTTTTTTGAAAGAGGCCGAACAGGCCTCGACGTCGTTCCGACATGTGTTTCTATGATCCCGCCTATGCGCGTTCGAATCGCTGACTATCTATATGGATCAGGCCAGCCCAGGGATGCAAGCGCAGCGATCTCTAAAGATTCCATTTCAGCGGCCTCTGTGTCATCTTTGTGGTCATGGCCTAAAAGATGAAGCAGGCCGTGAATTAAAAGGTGCGAGACGTGTTGCGGTAAATCCAACGCCCGATCCTTTGCATCCATTTGCGTCACGCCAAACGCCAGAGCGATGTCGCCCAAAAACGGACGGTCCATGGGGTCCGACGGAAACGATAGGACATCTGTTGGCCTGTCTTTATCGCGCCAGTCCCTGTTGAGCGTTTGGATATCGTCATTGTCGGTGAGCAGGACGCTGACCTCTCCTGATGCGGACATTTGCGCGGCACCTGCATTGAGGGCCGTTTCGCAAATCACGGTTATGTCGGGAATGGCGTCCGACCAGGCTGGATCGGCGATACGTAGATCAAGCTCAACCACCGCCTTTTGTCCCTTTATCCTTGTCATAGGCTTCAATGATCCGACTGACCAAAGCATGACGACGCACATCGCGGGCGGTAAAGGTGACGCGGCCAACGCCTTCTACGCCGTCAAGAATTCGTAACGCATGGGCGAGACCAGACGGTTGGCTCTTGGGCAGATCGACTTGGCCCGGATCGCCCGTGACGACCATGCGGCTGTCGCGACCGAGCCGGGTCAGGACCATTTTCATCTGCGCCACTGTGGCGTTTTGCGCTTCGTCCATGATGACAAAGGCATTCTTCAGGGTTCGACCCCGCATGAAAGCCAAGGGGGCGACTTCGATCACCCGCTTCTCGCGCAGCCGTCCAGCCTGGTCCGCACCGAGGGTTTCGTCCAATGCATCCCAAATGGGCCGCAAATAAGGTTCGACTTTTTCTTCGAGGTCGCCGGGGAGAAAGCCAAGATTTTCGCCGGCTTCCACTGCGGGACGAGTGATGATCAGTTTTGAGGCGGCTTTGTTCTTAAGCGCCGCCGCGCCTGCCGCAACCGCGAGGAATGTTTTGCCTGTCCCCGCCGGGCCAACGCCAAAAATGAGATCATGCTGGGTACCGGTCAGCAGGTCGAGATATTTCGCCTGCATATTGGTTTGCGCTTTGATGGGCACTTTCAGCCCGGTCAGCGTGCGATAATTCTGGCTCGGCGTGCGCGCTTGTTCCAGTGCGCCTTCCAAAGCGGGGATTCCCGCATCGGGGTTTTGCGCCAGCAGCGCTTCGAACGCGGTGAGGGCGACTTCTGTTGTCGCGATCGCCTCATTCGAGCCGTCCAATTTGATTCCGCCACCTTGGCTTTCGAGTTTCAAATTGCCGTCCGCCATCTCACTCTCGAGATAGAGTAAGTTCATGTGATTTGGGCCGCAAATCACCGGCAAGAGCGATGCATCTTTGGGGGTCCAGACTTGGCTCAAGCAGCCACCTCTTTCGATTGACCTGGCAAAGCGCCTGAGAGCGAGTTCAAGCTCGCGCCCTCGATTTGGACATCGATAATCTGTCCGACCAAGTCAGGGGCGGCATCGAAATGTACGGCTTGCAGCCAAGGCGACCGGCCATGCATTTGACCCTCTTTGCGGCCTTTGCCGGTGACCAGAACCGGAATGGTTTGACCAATCTTGGACGTGTTGAACCGGGTTTGCTGTTCGCGCAGCAGGGCTTGCAAGGCTTGCAGGCGCTCATTCTTCACGTGTTCTGGCACCTGGCCGAACATTTCTGCCGCAGGTGTACCTGGGCGTTCTGAATATTTGAACGAATAGGCGATCGCGTAATCGACTTCGCGGACAAGATCCATCGTATCTTCGAAATCCTTGTCGCTCTCACCCGGGAAACCAACAATGAAATCCGATGCCAGGGCCATGTCTGGGCGGGCGTCTTTCATGCGACGCATAATGTCGAGGTAGTGCTCACGCGTATGTCCGCGATTCATGGCTTTGAGAATGTTGTTTGAGCCTGACTGAACCGGCAAATGCAAGAAAGGCATAAGCTCTGGCGTATCCGCATGCGCCGCAATCAGGTCATCATCCATGTCGCGCGGGTGACTGGTCGTGTAGCGAATACGATCGAAGCCACCAATCTTGGCAAGGTGGCGCACCAATTGCGCCAGCGTCCATTCATCACCGCCTTCAACCAGAGGCGCGGCGCCATGATAGGCGTTGACGTTTTGCCCGAGCAGTTGAATTTCACGCACGCCCTGGCTCGCCAGATTGCGCGCTTCCAATGTGATATCGTCGACCGGGCGCGACAGTTCTGCGCCGCGCGTATAAGGCACGACACAGAAGGTGCAGAATTTATCGCAGCCTTCTTGCACAGAAAGAAACGCCATCGGGCCATCCGCCTGTCTAGCCTTTGGCAGCGCGTCAAATTTTTCCAGCGTCTCGAACTCTGTTTCCAACCGCTCGCCCGTTGAGCGATGCACGCGGGCGATCATCTCAGGCAACTTATGGTAGGCTTGCGGGCCAAGCACGAGGTCGACAGCGGGCTGCCGGCGCATAATTTCTGCGCCTTCCGCTTGCGCTACGCAGCCCGCCACCGCGATCGTCATGTTGCCGCCTTGAGCCTGTTTCAGTTTTTTGATCTTGCCGAGCTCGGAATAGACTTTCTCTGTCGCTTTCTCGCGAATATGACAGGTGTTCAGCACGACGAGGTCGGCCCCTTCAGCCTCTTCGACGGGGGCATAGCCGATCGGCGCCAACACATCTTTCATGCGCTCGCTGTCATAGACATTCATCTGGCAGCCATAGGTCTTAATGAAGACCTTTTTGCTGTTCGTATCTGGGGTCGTTTTGGTCATCGGGCGGCTTATGACCGAAAACCGCCCGAAAAGCCATATCCTGGTTCAGTCTCGGCGATTAAAATATCGCATAAAGGGCTTTCACAGCCGCCACCAGGATGACCGAACCAATCGCGGTCATAATCGCAACATAGGTACCTTCTCTAAGCTTATCGCGATCGAGAATAGGTCCGTTGAATTTTTCGCGGTTAAGCTCCGCTTGTTTGTGGATGGGAACTGAAACCATGACTCTGTCCCTCCTTTCTTACTCTGTACTTATGAAGGAAGCTTAGCACAGATAATCCATAATACAACGAATTCGGATGAAAAATATGATCCAATACGGATTAAAAATATGCGAGAATCGGAGTATATTCAGCTAATCGCCGAAATAAGTCGATAGAGTTCAAGTGCCTATCGCTGGACGTTCACGTGAAAAAAAGTCATTGAAAGCGCCATGACTCGCGTGGTGCTTTTCAACAAACCTTTTAATGTTTTGTCGCAGTTTACAGATCGCGGTACGGCGGACTCCGATCGCGAAACATTGTCTGATTATATCAATATTCCAAGGGTTTACGCAGCTGGTCGCCTGGATCGGGACAGCGAGGGCCTATTGGTTTTGACCGACAATGGGCGTTTGCAAGCGCAAATCACCAATCCCCGCAATAAAACCCCAAAAACCTACTGGGCCCAAGTTGAAGGCATTCCGGATACCGCGAGTCTCGCTCAATTGCGCAAGGGCGTTTCGCTTAAAGATGGTGTTACAGCATCGGCCGAGGTTGAACAGATCGATGAACCCACAAATTTGTGGCCGCGCACCCCGCCCATTCGCGTGCGCAAGTCTATCCCGGATTCATGGATCTCTCTGACCATTACCGAAGGGCGTAATCGACAGGTGCGCCGCATGACCGCCGCCATTGGTCACCCAACACTACGCCTTATCCGCTACCGTATCGGCAATTGGACCTTGGACGGTTTAGACAGCGGCGCCTGGCGCGAAGCTTAGCCGCGGGCCAAGCGGGCCTTTGTTAGGCCAGCATGCGCTTTCGCGGTCTTTGGATCATCCGGCCAATCGTGTTTGGGATAGCGGCCCCGCATATCCTTCGCCATATCGCGATATCCGCCCGCCCAGAATCCCGGCAAGTCTTGTGTGGTCGCCACCGGTTTGCCGCCGGGCGAAAGGATTTGCAGCGTCACGGCTATCCGCCCGTCAGCCACCGTCACATGGCTGGACGCGCCATAAAGCTCCTGCGCTTTGCATTCGAGCAGCGGCGCGCGTTCATCAAGCCAGTCGATTGTCGCTTTGCGCCCAGACGGCAATGTCACGCGGACGGGCGCCTTTTTGTCTAAGTCTTGGGGCAGGGGCCATTCGAGCCGCGACTTGAGCGCATCACGGACCAGGTTCGCATCTGGAAGTTTGAATGGATCTTGCGTCAGTACCGGGCCGAGCCACGCGCCGACTTGCGTTTGTAAGGAGTCCATCGACCAGTCCGGCCAAGGTGCCCCAAAAACGTCACGCAGAGCGGCCACGCGCGCAAGGAGTTCACGGATCGGCGCGTCCAAATCTGTGGGCGCAAAACCTTCAGTCTCGAGATGGCGCAAGAAAGCCGTGCGGGCGATTTCGGTCGAAGGTTTTGGCAATGGCTGCTCATTCAACGTAATCGCGCCGATGGCTTTCACGCGGCGGGCATTGAACTGCTTGGTCTTGGGATTGAAGTCTGCCTCATCGCGGGTCTCAACTTGGCCGAGAGAGAGGGCCGTGGCTTCTGTCAACGGCACAGCCAGTGTGATCCGGGCAGACTTCGCGCCGCCAACCATATCTGCAACCACCAACCAATCAGATTTAGCCAGCGATGAATGCGCATCGACTTGTCCCGCACGGCCCGATGCCAATAGGAATTGGTCTTGTGTCCCGCGTCTTTTGCGGGCGATCATATTCGGCCAGGCCGCCGCTAAGATCTCGGCAACCGCGCTGCTCGGATCCGCTTCACCGCCCCAGCGTTTCGCTTGTCGGCGCAATTGCGTTGCGCGCGGTCCACGATCCTGATCGAATCTGGCAAGTCTTTCGCTGAGGTCCGGGCTGGCGCCGCCTATGCCGCGTTCACTCACCAAGGCCGCTATGCGCGCCGCCAGCGCTTTTTCAGGCGCGCCCTTTGTGCCGACAATCAAAGCGGCGAGGCGTGGGGCCATTGGCAGCTTGCTCATCGCAGCGCCTTTGGCAGTGAGTCCGCCAGTCTCATCCAGTGCGCCTAAGCTGCTCAGCTCTTGCGCCGCGGCGCGCAATCGGCCTGGGGGCGGCGTGGTCAACCAAGTGAGCGCGTTGGCATCCCGTTCGCCCCATTCGGCGAGGGCTAATACCAAACCGGACAGATCCGCTTGGCGGATTTCGGGGTCCGGCGCGGCCGTCAGTCCGCGGGTCTCGGCCTCATCCCAAAGCCGATAGCAGATGCCTGGACCCAGTCGTCCGGCGCGCCCCCGGCGTTGATCGACATTTGCGCGGGCTGCACGGACCGTTTGCAACTCGGTGGAAACACCGCCTGGAACATAGCGGGGCACGCGGGCATATCCGGCATCGACAACCACCGAGACCCCATCAATGGTGAGCGCGCTTTCAGCAATGTCTGTCGCCAGGACAATCTTCCGCCCGCCACCTTGGCGCGCGCGGATGGCCTCGTCCTGCGCCTGCGGGCTCATCGCGCCGAAGAGCGGGGCGATCAGGATATCCTTATCGACGTTGAGACGCTCTGCGGTTCGACGAATCTCGCCTGCCCCGGGCAAGAAAGCGAGGATCGATCCATCTGTCTCTCTCACGGCGCGTTCAATCGCGCGGGCGGTTTGGTCTTCCAAACGGTCTTGCGATCGCCCGAGATAGCGTGTGTCGATTGGAAATTGTCGGCCTTCACTTTCGACGACCGGCGCATCGAGCTTCCGGGCCATGTCGGCTGTATCGAGGGTGGCTGACATCGCCAAGATATGAAGGTCCTCTCGCAAAGCCTGCTGACTCTCTAAGGCCAGAGCCAAGCCGAGATCGGCGGACAGACTGCGTTCATGGATCTCGTCAAAAATCACCACGCCAATCCCGTCCAGCTCTGGATCAGCGAGGATGCGGCGCGTGAACAGGCCGTCTGTGATGACTTCAATCCGCGTCTCTTTGCTGACTTTGCGATCCACCCGGGTGGAGAGGCCGACTCGGCCGCCCAGCTTCTCACCAAGCGTCTGCGCCATCCGCGTCGCGGCCATTCGGGCCGCAATTCGCCGCGGCTCAAGCATGACAATTTTGCCTGGAAAGCGATCAAACCCGTCAATCAATCCTGCCAAGGCCAAGGGCACGCGCGTGGTTTTACCTGCACCGGGCGGCGCGCCAAGGATGAGGCGCGTGTGCGCGCGAAGCGTCGCGGAAATCTCAGCGAGTATGGGTTCGATAGGCAAATCGCTCATATTTTCAGTCATGTCCTCAGTCATGAGGTTTCGCAATCTATGGATTTCAACTAAAGGCTGGCTTTGCTCGTTTTGGTGGAGACCAAGTAAGTGACCCAGTCGCCGGAATTTTCTGTCTGTGTGCCGATGCATAATGAATCGGGGAACGCAGAACAATTGATCGATGAAATCGCTGCCGCGCTGTCTGGCCGGGCTTACGAAATGGTCATTACCGATGACGCTTCGACTGATGATACGCGCGCGGTTTTGGTCGGGCTGAAGGCCAAATACCCAGAATTGCGAGTGATTTCGCACCGAAAAAATGCCGGGCAGTCTCGCGCCTTGCGCACTGCGGTGCAGCACGCCCGGGCGCCAATTGTCGGGACGCTGGATGGCGATGGCCAGAATGATCCGGCGGATTTACCGGCGCTCTATCGCAGTCTGACCCGTGCGGATGCGCCTGAAGGCCTGACTATGGTTATGGGACGCCGCGCCAGCCGCAAGGATTCGGCCTGGAAAAAATTCGGGTCGCGCTTTGCCAATAGTATTCGCAAGCGCATGCTGCGAGACGATTGCGACGATAGCGGGTGCGGGATTAAAGTCATGAAGCGCGATGCGTTTTTGGCCTTGCCCTATTTCGATCATATGCATCGATACATGCCAGCGCTGATGAATGCTGAAGGGCACAAAGTCGAATTTCTCAACGTCAATCATCGTGAACGCGGCGCAGGCAATTCCAAATACACAAATTTTGGCCGCCTGGCGGACGCCTTATCTGACCTGCGCGGCGTGATGTGGCTGATCCGGCGTCGTCGCAATCCCGGCGGATCTGACGAGCTTTAGCCTGCAATCTGATCGCGAATGAAGCTTGCGCGCGCCGCGATGTCGGCTTTCGGCACTTCAACACGTTCATATCCGGCGGCGAGGTAGCCCTCCCGTGTCAGAGCGCCAAACGCTCGAGCGCCTTCAAAACTGAGCGTGCGCTCATCGTCCTGTCGATAAATTTCTTGCCACGGGGGTAGAAACAACACGCGCGGTCGATAGCGGCGGGTGCGGATTGCGTCCTGCACGGTTTTCGCGTCGAGCGCATAATGGGCGCAAAATGCCAGCAAATCTGGCAAGCCGCGATCAAAAACAGTTGGACCCCGGGCGGCGTCATAATCCGCGATCATGATCTCGAGCATGTGCGCCACAAAGGCGGCCGGGTCTTGCTCTCCAGTGGCCGTTCCGCCGGTACGCCGTTCTTCGGCCAAAACACGCCGCGCGGCTTCTGGCACAGTGGAAAAGTGCGGCGCTAGCGCCTCCAACAGCGTTGTCTTTCCGGCGCCCGGTGGCCCGGTAAGGATGAAAAATGGCGGTGTTTCTGTTGGCATCTCTTGCATGCTCACTTTGCATTAAGGTCTATTACGGTTAACTGGGAGGGTGAGGAGTCGCGGATCTGCTGATCTGTCTCAAAGCAAAAGCCATGGACCAGATGCCAGAATGGCCCGCGTCCGCGTATAAGGGGTAATCTGATGCGAATCTTAATGAGCGCATTTCCGCTTTTTGTCATTCCGGTCGGAATTTACTGTCTGATCGCCTTCACCACGAGTGGCGATCCAGTAACGCTGACCCATGGTGCGACGATTTTGAGCGAGAGCGCCTCGCCATTGATGAGCGTCTTGGGCGAGAAATTCTTCGCCATTCCGATGATTGGCGGAGAGATTGAGTGGGTCCTGACCAAGGGCGATGCACTATTGCTATTGTCGATTGCCATTCTGTTCATGGAAATCCTCAAATCAACCAGTACCGGTACCGCAACGATTATGAACCATGCGTTCTCGATGATCGTCTTCATCGTCTGTTTGATGTTATTCTTGCTACATCCCAACTTCGCCACGTCTGTATTCTTCATTCTGACTGTGATGGCCTTGCTAGATGTCCTGGCGGGTGTCGTCGTCACGATTGTGGCCGCGCGACGCGACTTCGGCGTATCGGAAGGGTTCGTGGGTTAGTTTCCGCGCATTCCGACAGATATCTGCAAAAACTTTCCGGCGGGCGCTTCACAGCGCCCGTTTCTGTTCTAGGGTGCCCGCAACGAGATTAGTGAGCTTTGCCGGGGAGGCATTATGGAAGCGTTTTACGGATTTGTAGACGATCTGAGTGGATTTATCTGGGGCGGATCTTGGGGAGACACGCAAGTTCTTCCGTTCGCGCCACTGGCGGTATTCTTGCTCGGATCGGGCTTGTTCTTCATGATCCGATTGGGCGGGCGTCCGCTCCGCCGGTTTGGCCCGGCGCTGGCCGAAGTGTGGGGCGGTCGCAAAGGCGATGATGACCCCAACACGATCACGGCTTGGCAGGCATTGTCGACGGCGCTGTCCGGGCAGGTTGGTACTGGTAATCTTGCGGGTGTGGCGACAGCGATCACGCTCGGCGGGCCGGGTGCGATATTCTGGATGTGGCTGACGGCACTCTTTGGGATGGCGCTGGCTTTTGCCGAGAGCTCTCTGGCCATCAAATTCCGCGAACGCGACAAACATGGCCGCATTAATGGTGGGCCGATGTATTACATCAAGAATGCCCTGGGCAAGAATTGGGGCTGGCTCGCGGTCTTCTTCTGTATTGGTACGCTCTTCTCCGCGACAGCGACCGGCGGCATGGTACAGGCCAATTCGATCACGCAAACCGTTGTACGCAGTGGCGCTGAACTTGGGCTCGGTATTCCGACTTGGTCCGTTGGGCTTGTGCTCTCTGTGCTGACTTTTGCTGTGATCATCGGGGGGATCAAATCGATCGGTAGCGTTGCCGGTCGGGTCGTTCCGTTTATGGCGCTGTTCTATGTCGCAGCCGCCTTCGTTGTTTTGATGATGAATGTCACCGAAATCCCGGGCGCGCTTTCCTTGATCGTAAAGTCGGCTTTCGGACTTGAACAAGCGGCCGGCGGATTGGCCGGTTATGGTATGGCCGCGGCTGTGCGCGCAGGTGTCGCGCGGGGGCTGTTCTCAAACGAAGCCGGGCAGGGGTCGGCACCGATCGCGCACGCGGCAGCGCAGACCCGCAACCCTGTCAAACAGGGTGAGATCGCGATGATTGGTGTCTTCATCGACACGCTCGTGATTTGTACCATGACGGCATTGGTCATTCTGACAGCGACAGGCACATGGGTAACGGCGGATGGCGGCGAAACCGAGTACATCTGGTTGGCCGCAGATTTGGAGGCCTCTGCCATTACCAACGCAGCTTATGAAGCGGCGTTCACCGGTGGTGGTTGGATCGTAACCATTTGTTTGGCCTTGTTTGCCTTTACGACGATTATTGGCTGGTCATATTATGCCGAACAGGCCCTGACGTATCTGGTCGGTGAGTGGGCAACTAAACCGTTCCGCTATGTTTGGGTTTTTGTGATCTTTATTGGCGCCATGGCGCAGGTCGAATTCGTCTGGAAGTTTGGTGATTTGGCCAACGCTTCAATGGCCCTACCGAACTTGATCGCCATCCTATTGCTGTCGGGCGTGGTGGTCGCCATGCATAAGAAGAATGGCGACCCTGACACCGAAGATGGCGATTCGATCATGCTTAAAGGAGAGGGGGTCGAGTAAGCGCTTCCTCCATCGCAATCAAACGGGCGCTCCTCACCGGGCGCCCGTTTTTGTTTGCCGTTAAGCTCTGTCGATTAGACCTTACGACATGTCAGATCTGACCCGTATTGAAGCCTTTCTCGAAATGATGTCCGCCGAGCGCGGCGCCTCGCCGAATACGCTGGACGCGTATGGTCGCGACCTCTTGGACGCGTCGGGCTATCTCGGTGGCAATCTGTGTGAGGCCCATGCTTCTGACTTATCAGGTTGGTTGCAGAGCCTCGCCAAAGACGGTTTGGCCGCTTCTACCCAAGCGCGCAAACTCTCATCGCTGAAACGTTTTTTCCGGTTCTTATTCGAAGAGCGCGACCGAAAAGACGATCCAACATCCAAACTTGATGCGCCGAAAGTCTCACGGGACGTTCCGGATGTGTTGTCCCGGGAAGAGGTCGACACTTTGCTGAAGGCCACCGCCGAAGATCCACGTCTGACCTGTTTACTGGAGCTGCTTTATGGCGCCGGATTGCGAGTCAGCGAATTGGTCAGTTTGCGCCTCGGTGACCTGCCGCGACGCCGCCTTGGGCGGTGGGAGACACGCGAAATGATTATTCGCGGTAAGGGTGGCAAAGAACGGCTTTGCCCACTCGGGGCCCCCGCTTTGTTGGCCTTGCGCAATTGGCTTGAAGAGCGTGATGATGAGAAACACGGCACGGGCAGCGGCGCGTTTGTGTTTCCATCGCGCGGCAAGTCAGGACATCTGACGCGACGCCGCTTAGCGCAAATGCTGGAGAAACTGGCGCTTCAGATCGGCATCGCGCCGGCGCGCATTCACCCGCATGCCTTACGGCACGCCTATGCCACGCATTTGCTGCAGGGCGGCGCGGATTTGCGCTCCGTACAGACGCTGCTCGGCCATGCCGACATCGCGACGACGCAGATTTACACACATGTGCTCACCGATGAATTGGCGGAGTTGCTTGAAACGGCACACCCATTGGCATCCTAAAATCACTTTCAATCAATCCAGAGCGCGTGCCCGCTCGTATTCAGTGTGCAAACACACTGGAGCACACGCTATGAAGCCTCTCATGCTTTCGATTTGCCTCGCCTCGTTCACAACCGTCCCGGCCGTCGCGGATGAGCCACCCGCGCTAACAGCCGAAATGCTCGAAGTGGCTCTGGGAGAGGATTGGACAGGAGAGCTCACCTATCTGAATTATCAAGAGCCCTTCGAAGACGTGACCATTCGCGCCAATGCGGAAATCGCGGCCATCGAGAACGGCTTGGAGATCGCGTACAAATATCCGGACGAACCGCACGCGAATTCATCTGTGCGGGCGCGTATCTCTCCAGATGGCAAGTCATTCATGGGCGAACCGATTGTTTCGAACGTGGCTTTGGACGGCGGCGCTCGACAAATCGACACGCGCTTTTCGTGCGAAGATATGGGTCGCGCGGCGACGTGTGAAATGACCTATTACTTATCGACCTCTCTATTGGAGATCACAAAAATGGTGACCTATGTGGATAACGGCGAGCCTTTTCGCCGAAACAGCTACGCGTTTTCGCGCTAGCCCTGCGACCTTCTCCCCATTGCCAGCCGCGCGTGTCCCGCTAGGTTGCGCCGCGAATGGGAGATCGCAAGATGAGTCAAAAAGCGCCGCGTCAATTTTTTAAACCGCTCGCAGCAGGGGCGCCCGAGCCGATGCGTGAATTGCCGGTTCGAGTTGAGCGGATGATTCAATTCGTTCCGCCACACCTCGATAAAGTTCGCGCCAAAGTGCCGGGCATGGCGGATAATTGCGATGTGGTACTTGGCAATCTCGAAGATGCGATCCCAGCAGATGCTAAAGAGGCGGCCCGCGCGGGCGTTATCGAAATGGCGGGAATGCTGGATTGGCAAGCCAAAGGCACGGGACTGTGGAGCCGTGTAAATTGCCTGAACTCCCCTTGGTTTTTGGATGATGTGACCGAACTCGTCAGCAAAGCCGGGCATCAAATTGATGTATTGATGATCCCAAAAGTCGAAGGGCCTTGGGACATTCATTATGTCGATCAATTGGTCGCGCAACTCGAGGCCAAAGCGGGCCTTAGCCGCCCGATCTTGCTGCATGCCATCCTCGAAACGGCGGAAGGGGTCGCGCGGGTCGAAGACATCGCGTTGGCTTCACCGCGGATGCAGGGCATCTCGCTTGGCCCGGCGGACTTGGCCGCCTCGCGAAAAATGAAAACAACGCGTGTCGGTGGCGGGCATCCCTTCTATCGCGTCATTGAAGACCCGAAAGAGGGTGGCGGCGCCCGCGCCGCGGCGCAACAAGACCCGTGGCATTATACGCTCGGCAAAATGGTCGATGCGTGCGGCATGGCGGGGATTAAGCCTTTCTATGGCCCGTTCGGCGATATTGCCGATCTCGAAGCCTGTGAGCAGCAATTTCGCAATGCCTTCTTGATGGGCTGCGTCGGGACGTGGACCTTACATCCCAGCCAGATCGCTGTGGCCAAGAATGTGTTCAGCCCAGACCCTGACGAAGTGGCGTTTGCACGGCGGGTACTGGAGGCGATCCCAGACGGTGCCGGAGTCGCCATGTTGGACGGCAAAATGCAAGATGACGCGACTTGGAAACAGGCCAAAGTCATTGTCGACTTGGCCGACCAAATCGCCGCTAAAGATGGCGCCGATTAGCCCTTAGGCAAAAACTTCAAGCTTCGCGGCTTTCATTAATGTCCTGATCACACGGATCATGTCATAATTTTGCAATGCGAGTCTTTCGTCTTGCTTCTGTCTCGGGACTAGCACTCTGTTTGCTGGCTGGTGCGAATACGCTACCGGCGCAATCACAGGGTGATGTTTCGCGTGCGGAATTGGAGGCATTGGAGGCCGAGCGGGACGACGCTTTGCAACAGCTTCAGGCGCTGGAACAGGCGGGAAGCCTCGTTGCAGATGATCTCGAACAGCTCGAACGCGACTTAATTTCCGCAGCCATGGAGAGCCAAAGGCGCGAAGAAGAGGCGACATCCACTGAATTAAAGTTAATTTCCTTACGCGCCCGATTGGGTGCGGCACGGACAGATTTGGTTGAAGGAGAAGACGCTCTCGAAGATTTGATGGCGTCATTGGCGCTGTCTGGGCGTCATCGGCCTCCAGCCCTGCTGACCCAACCTCAAGATGCCAATCAGGCCATTCGCGCAGCGATTTTGATGGGCGAAGTGGCCCCACAAGTGAAACAAAAGACCAGCGCTTTAACGACCGAAATCACCAAATTGCGCCGTTTAGAACGGGAAGTATTGCGTGAGCAGAAAGTGCTGGCAGTCGCGGATGCGGCCTTGGCATTGAAACAAGAAGAAATTACGCAAATGACCGCGGCCAAGCGCGCGGCCTTTGAGGACGTCAATGCAGACGCCGAATCCTTGCGCCAACGTGCTGAATCTCTTGGAGAAAAAGCCGATTCCATTCGGGAGCTGATTGCTGCCCTGGAAACATCCGTACCGGGCGCGCCGCGTTTGAAACCGCGATTGACCTTTGCTGAGCAATCCTCACCCTCGCGTGTCGCCAGCCGACCCAACCTCCCGCGGCCAACTATATCGCAACCGCTTGGGGTCCTCGCAATGCCAGCGACGGGACGCTTGGTCCGGGCTTGGGGCGATCGGCTTCCTGGGGGTGAAAAATCCGAAAGCGTCGCCTTCGCCACACGCAGCGGTGCGCAAGTTTCAGCGCCTGTCAGCGGGCGTGTTGAGTTTGCAGGTCCCTTTAGAAGTTACAGACAGCTGCTCATCCTCTCGACAAGTGATGGTTACCATGTTCTTTTATGGGGAATGTCATCAAGTTACGTCTCTGTCGGCCAATCGGTACAACAGGGTGAGCCGGTGGCGAAAATGGCAGACCGAGCCAATGGTGAGCCGGAACTCTTTATGGAGGTCCGAAAAGGTGGCGAACCGATGGACCCGGCAAATTGGATGAAACGCGGCTAAGGCCGAGACTTGGAGACGGAACATGAGAGCTATGCTGACGGGCGCTGCGCTAGGGGTTGTATTAGGTGCCACAGCGGTCGGTGTGTCAGCGGTTGCATGGCCGGATTCAGAATATAACTCGCCGCGTTACGAAGCGGCTTTTGAACAGCTGTCTCTGTTCACGGAAGTCATGGCGCGCGCCAAGGCTGACTATGTGGAAGAAATCGACGAGGTCGCGGCGCTCGAAGCGGCCATTGATGGAATGCTCGGGTCACTCGACCCCCACTCCGGCTATATGTCGCCGGAGGAATTTGAAGCGCTGCAAGTCACGACATCAGGAGAGTATGGTGGCCTCGGCATCGAAGTCACGATGGAAGATGGCTTCGTCAAAGTCGTGACCCCGATGGATGATACGCCCGCCAGCCGCGCTGGCTTGGAGCCTGGCGATCTTCTCACCCATATCAATGCCAAAGCGATTGTTGGGCTTAGCTTGGACGACGCTGTGCGGGACATGCGCGGCGAACCGGGCACAGATCTGACGGTGACCGTTTATCGTGAGGGCCAAGATCCGTTCGATGTGACGCTCATCCGCGAAGTGATTGAACCGAAATATGTTGAGTTTGAAGATAAAGGCGACGGCATCGCCTATATCCGCATCGCGACCTTCAACAATAAGAAGACCACAGCGAAACTGATTGAAGCCTTCGATGAGATCCGCGATGAAATCGGGCGCCGTCCAAACGGTCTCATTCTGGACCTACGCAATAATGGCGGCGGCCTCCTCGACGAAGCGGTATCGGTCAGCGATCAATTCTTGTCGGGTGGGGAAGTTGTCTCGACCATCGGTCGACGCCCAGGCGATGTGATGCGTTCAAACGCGCAACGCGGGGAAGTGTTCAAGAATGTGCCGATTGTTGTCTTGATCAATAATGGCTCAGCTTCGGCATCGGAAATCGTAGCGGGTGCTTTGCAAGATCGCGACCGGGCGACTGTGCTCGGCATGACCAGTTTCGGCAAAGGTTCGGTACAGACGGTTATGCCACTCGGGGCTGACCGCGGCGCTATCCGCCTCACCACGGCGCGTTATTACACACCGTCTGGCCGGTCGATCCAGTCGACGGGGATTGTGCCAGACATAGAGGTCGCCAATCGCCGGGTCAGCGAAGAAGACTTGGCGCGTATTCGCCGTTATTCGGAAGCGGACTTGCCGAATGCGCTCGACAATGAAGACGGCACGGAAAGAAATATTCCGCACCTGCCCGATGATATGCCACCGGAAGATTATGAAGGTGACTATCAGCTCGAAAAAGCGATTGAATTCCTAAAGTCGGGCGGGGTTGTTGCGAGCAAAGATACCCGCGCGGGTTGAGCCAAAAAATCAACCGAGGCGTGACGAACAAAAAATTGATGCTTTGGGGCTCGAAATTGCCAGCAAATCAGCCCAAAGGTTAATTCGGGTTTGCTGCTTCTTAACTATTTGAACGGCAAATCGGGGACTGGTTTTTACAGTGTTCTCAGGAGCCTCAATGTCTGCTCGCGTGAAGCGTGATCCATCGCCGTTTCGAAGTGGTTTTGTCCATAGCCTATTGGGCGCATTTTCGCTGACGGTTGCGCTGGGCGCAGCCGGGTCTGCTGTGCATGTCTTGGGATCTCCTGATGCCGCAAGTCCATCCATGCGGGTTGCTCTGTTTGAGGAAGCTCCGAACGATGCGCCGCAGCTTAATCCACGTCTGCCCGGCTATGAACAAGCGGTCGGGTTTGCGGATCTGCCAGCGTCTGCCGGTACAGTGAGCGATGCCCAGCAGCCAGACCTTGGCGTTGAATACAATGCCGGTGCTCCAGTTCGGGCTGCGGCGAGCCAGCAAACGGCGACGCGCGGAATCCGGATTAACGGTAAAACGGTCATGCCGGGTCAAACCTTCAGCCAAGTGGCGGGCGATGATTCTAACGCTCCAGCGCTTTCTGCGGTAAACGCCGCACCGCCTGAAATAGTTGTGGCCACAGATGCCACGCCATTGATGCGCAATGCCCGGGCCTTCGCCAACCCTGAGGGCAAGCCGACCGTGTCCTTAATCGTCGGCGGTCTCGGCATCAATAGATCGCGCACGATGGCGGCGATCAATGAATTACCACCGGAAGTCACGCTCGCTTTCGCGCCAACGGCCGAAAATTTGCGTAGTATGGTGCGCGATGCGCGTCGCGCCGGCCATGAGGTGCTCATCGAAGTGCCGATGGAGCCGTATGATTATGGCCGGCAACGTCCGCATCCTCAGGTGATGCAAGTCGGCGTATCCGCAGATACGAATAAGCAGCGTTTGTCGCGCATGCTGGCTCGAACCCCAGGTTATGTCGGCGTCATGAATTATCAGGGTGACAAGTTCGCCACTGAGCCGGACGCGTTCCGACCAATTCTGAGTGATCTCAGAGAAAAGGGTTTGGCCTTTTTTGAGGATGGCTCCTTGGTGCGCTCACAATTCTCCTCAGGGGCTCGCGAAACCGGTGTCGCCTATGGCAAAGCCAGCGCTTGGATTGATTCACGTCCCGGCGCTGATGAGATCTCCCAGCAACTCTTGCTGCTCGAAACCACCGCACGCGAACAAGGCGCGGCATTGGGGACGGGGATGTCTTTCCCGGTAACCCTGGATATTTTGAAGGATTGGATCCCGACGCTCGAGGATAAAGGTATCCTTCTCGCGCCCGCCTCCTACCACGCCACGCGCTCGCAAACGTCTGGCCAGGTCCGCCAGGCTAGTTTAAATCCGCAAGGGTGACGAATAAAAAAAGAGATCCCGCGCTGTATCGCGCCAATGTCGGTTTGGCTTTGTTCTCGAAAGCTGGGCATGTTTTTGTCGGCCGCCGCGTGAATGGTCGCGGCGCTTTTCAATGGCAAATGCCACAAGGCGGCGTCGATGCTGGCGAAGCCCCGGTAGATGCCGCATTGCGGGAAATGGACGAAGAAATCGGCGTGGCCGCCAAACTGGTCGATATTCTCGAAGAAACCGAAGACTGGCTCTATTACGACTTCCCACCAGATCTGCTGCGTCGGATGGGCGGCCCTTATTTGGGGCAAAGACAGAAATGGTATGCTTTGCGCTTTAAAGGCTCAGATAGCGATGTCCGTTTAGACAAGCATAAGCCCGAATTTGATGCCTGGCGGTGGGCGAAGCTGACGGATGTACCCGGCCTGATCGTGCCGTTTAAACGGCCTGTCTATGAAGAAGTCGCGCAGCGTTTTTCAGCCTGGTCAGAGCCGGACTGAGCATGGATTTTCCTTTCCTTTGCGGCTGAATTTCCCCTATGCTGGGACAAAATAAAATAAGACGGGAGGGCCGGTGAATATGGCGAAATCACTGTTAATGGTGCATGGCGTTGGCTGCGGTGGCGACGTCTGGGATCGTATGAAACGCGATTTCGTCATGGCGGGGTGGACGTGCGAGACACCAACTCTTTTTCCTGATCTGAGAACCGTCGAAACACCGCCTGAGGGCCTCGCGGATCTGACCCTGAAAGACTATTGTGATGCGGTGTCAGAACAGGCCGACGCGCTGGCCCAACGCGACGGAGAGAAGCCCGTCATTATCGGCCATTCAATGGGCGGCATGATCGCCCAGAAACTGGTTGAGGCGGGCAAAGTCCGAGCTGGAATATTTTTGACACCCGCGCAACCTGAAGGCTGTACGGTGACCGATCTGCGTGTGGTCCGAACCTTTTGGAACATTCTGAAGGTCGGTCAAAAGAACGTTCCGGGCGGGGTGTTTAAGGTCGGTCCTAACGGTTTCAGCTGGGGCGTTTTAAATGTTGTCCCGAAGGACAGGCATGCTGAGATTTATCGGAATGCAAGGTTCGATTCGGGACTGGTCTATATGGATCTCGCCAATCCCGATCCCGTGGACGAAAGCAAAATAGACGTGCCAACCCTGACCATCGGGGCCAAGAAAGACCGCGCGACAGTGATTAAGGCGGTTCGAAAAGTGGGGGCCAAATATGCCAAAGCGGCGCGACCCGGTGATTATATTGAGTATGGCCGCCACGCGCACTGGATTGTTGATGAACCCGGCACGGAACAGGTCTCAGCGGATATCTTAGAATGGTTAGACGATCGGCTTTAATCGAGCGCGCCAATGTAAGGCAGGCCGCGATAGAGGCCCGCATCGTCCATGCCGTAACCGACTAAATAACGCCCGGGCGCATCAAAGGCATGAAAATCAACATTCTCTTCGCCTTCAGGCGCCCAGGGCTTTCGGGCGAGCGCGCACGTGATGACTTCTCGTGCGCCCTTGGCCAAGAGATGCGTTCGCGCGAATGCGAGGGTTCGTCCGGTGTCGAACACGTCATCGATGATCAGCACGCCACGATCCTTGACCTGCCGGGCAATATCGGCGCGAACCACAACGCGACCAGAACTCTCCCGCGCGTCGCGATAGCTTTCCAACCACAGCGCATCGAGCACGGGGTGAACGTCTCGTCGCGCCAGTGCCTTCATCAAGTCGCTGGTAAAAGGTGTGGCCCCGATGAGAATATTGATCGCGGTCCATTCGCCAGAAAGGCGCGGCGCTAAGCGATCCGCAAGGTCGTCAATCCGCGCCATCAAATCGGCTTCGGAGAGGACGGTGTCAAATTTTGGATGGCTCATCAGCGTCAGGATCCGTTCGCAGCGAGAGCGGTATCGGCTGGAACCAGATCGAGTTCAAGTTCAAATGACTCAAAAGGCGGATTTTCAACCCTTGCCGCAAATATGGCGGTGGCATCCGCTGGAATAGATGAAGGTGTCACCGGCGCGAAAGCGCGGGCCACTTCAACGCCTTGATCATCAAGCAAGACTACCCGCACCAAAGGTGCCGAGACTGACCGCCCAGCAATATTCTGCACGGCGCCGCGAACTTCTAAAATGGGGGTCGTGCCATCAAAAAATCGTTCCGCTTCGGTGTCGAGGAATTCCAAGCCAAACCGATTCACTGGCATCCCTATGGCCGCATAAGTTGAAGCCGATTCTGGCCAACGTTTCACCACTTCGCCCCGAAACGCCAAGAGACCGACAAGCACCACCAGCAAGGCCGCTCCGGTGGTCGACCAAGCGGTCAGAGCCGCAGCCCGACTTTTGCGTCGACGGCGCTCACGCACTTTCAGGCGATAGGTTTCATGCGCCCCCAAAGGATTGGTTTCGGCGCTCGATCCCTCTGGCCCAACGAACCAAGAATGCCCGCACGTGGCGCACTTCACTGTCCGGCCGCTTTCGCCGATGGTAGAGTCTTCAGCAAAGTACTGAGTCTCGCACTCTGGACAGGTGAGGATCATATCTTGGACATTCGCTCAATTTTTAGGAATAGTCGATATGCCCGACATCCTATTGCTGAAGGATTTACATGTCGCGTTTTCGGCCTGATTTAAGCGACGAACCTGCGGTTCGGTTAGACAGTGTCAGTCTGACCTATGATCGCACGGGGGAAGTGCTGAGTGAGATCGACTTGGTGTTGCGCCAAGGCAGTTTCACATTCCTGACCGGCCCGTCTGGGGCGGGTAAGTCCTCCTTGCTGAAATTAATGTATCTCGCGCATGCGCCGACACGCGGAAATATTCGTCTGTTTGGACGCCAGACTTATGACATGAAGCGCAAGCAGCTCGCCGCGATCCGTCGTAGAATTGGTGTTGTTTTTCAAGAGTTTAGACTACTTGATCATCTTACGGCCTTTGAGAATGTTGCGCTGCCTCTGCGGGTCGATGGGCAAAAAATTGACGCGTATAGCAATGAAGTCATCGACCTGTTGCGCTGGGTTGGATTGGGTGAACGCGTCGACGCGCCGATCCCATCCTTGTCGGGCGGGGAGCAGCAGCGCGTGGCGATCGCGCGGGCCTTGATCAACAAACCGGACTTGCTCATCGCAGACGAACCGACCGGCAATGTTGACCCCGAAATGGGTCGAAAGATTATGCGTCTTTTCGCTGAGCTGAATAAGCGCGTCGGAACCACCATCCTCATCGCCACGCATGATCTGGAATTGCTGCGTGAGTTTGATTCGCCGGTCTTGAGGCTCTCAAACGGACTTTTGGTGCGAGATGTCGAATATGGAGCGAGCACATGAGTCGTCGCGATTCGCCACTGCTGCCCGCCAGCGACGCTCGCGAAGCAGCGCTCTTCTTTGTCATTGGCGCCCTTTGTTTCCTTGCGGCTCTAGCGGCCCTGACGACCCGCGGGACGTACAAGGCGGCGGAGGCCTGGGGTGCTCAAATCGAAGGCGATATCACGGTCGTCATGCGCGACACAGACCGGCGTACTGCGGAAGACGCGGCCGATCGCGTGTCCGGACTCGCCTCTGTGTTCGAAGCGCGCATCCTGTCTCGCGATGAAGTTGAAACCCTGCTCGAGCCAAGCCTCGGCCCCGGCGGCATGCCAGACGGGCTACCAGTCCCCATGTTGATGGTCGTACAAGCCGATCCTAGCCTTGGCGATCCAAGCCCGGACATCGAACGCATTCTCAACGAAGTTGGGGTGGATGGCGATGTCGCGGGCAATGCGGGCTATGCTGATAATGTTCGCAGCGCTTTGGGTGTCCTGCGTTTAGTTGCGCTGTGTATCGTTGCACTTCTATCGGCAACCGCTATCGCGGTTATCGCTTTCGCAACACATGCGGCGCTGCTCGCGCGGCGCGACATCGTTGATGTTTTGCATCTTTCGGGGGCCGAAGACCGCTATATTGCGAGCCTGTTTGAACGCAGGTTCTGGGTGCTGGCGTTGCAAGCCGGTCTGGGCGGCGCGGTCGCTGCGTTGATGATCACTGCGCTTATTGTGTTTTCTGGCGGCGGCGCTAATTCGGTCGAAACGCAGCTTTTACCGCGTTTGAGTTTGGATTTTTGGGACATCGTGATCCTTTTGGTCACGCCCGTCATGGCCGGTCTAGCCGCCCGAATTGCGGCGCGATTGACTGTGCTGGCTTCGTTGAAGGACACTTTGTGAACGCCATTCGATCATTCATTTTCGTGATATGGTTATATGGCTGGATGGCGATCCTCGGCATTCTGGCTTTGCCGACTCTGCTGCTGCCGCGCGCCGCGATCCTGTGGTTCATTCGCCTCTATGCGCGTTTCGTGGTGTTCGGTCTGCGGTTGATTTGCGGCATTCGCGTCGAGTTTCGGGGCCAAGAGCATATTCCGGGTGGCCCGGTGCTGATTGCTGGGAAACATCAGGCCATGCTGGATGTGTTTCTTCCATTCTTAGTGTTTGATGACCCCGTTCTTGTGATGAAGCGGGAATTGCTCTGGTACCCAGCGTTGGGCTGGTACGCGATGAAAACCCGTATGATGGCGATTGACCGTGCGGGCGGGGCCAAAACGATGAAGCGCATGCTCTCGCTCGCAAAGCGACGGGTGAAGGATGAGGGTCGGCAAATGCTGATCTATCCGGAAGGCACGCGCGCGCTGCCCGGTGCAGCGCCGGAATACAAACCGGCTGGGATTAGAGCATTCTACAAAAGTCTCGGCGTGCCTTTAGTACCGTTCGCCACCAATTCAGGCCTTTGCTGGCCAGCGCATGGCATGGTCCGCCGTCCAGGCCTCGTCGTCTATGAGGTCCTGCCAGCTTTGCCGAGTGATATGAATCCCAAAGCGATGTTGTCCGAGTTGGAAACACAGCTCGAAGCCGCGAGCGACAAGCTCTTGGAGGAAGGCTTGACCGTGCAAGGACGGACGCGTGCGTCACTAAAATGACCGCTCCAAGTGCCGAAAAGTTACGCCAAGCTTGCGACACCCTCGCCGAGCAGGATCCAGTATTGGCGACGGCGTACAGAGCGATCGGCCTACCGAATTGGCGCGGCACGACCGCGAGCTATGAAAGCCTGGCGCGAATTGTCGTCTACCAATTAATCTCGACCAAAGCCGCGGATGCGATTTGGGCGCGTGTCCAAGGCAGATTTGCCCAAATGACAGCAAGAGCGGTGCTCGACGACGATGCCGAACAGCTGCGTGCGTGTGGCCTCTCGCGCCCGAAGCTGCAGCATTTATTGGCGATTGCCGTAGCCGTTGAGGCGGGTGATCTGGATTTTAATCATCTCTCGCAATCGCCCATAGAAGACGCTCGAAAAAGCCTGCTCGCCGTGCGCGGCATCGGGCCTTGGACCGCCGAGACCTTTTTAATGAATGCGATCGGTCATCTCGATGCTTTTCCGCATGGCGATGTCGGCCTAATCGAAGCCTTCCGGCGTTTGAGCGATGCAGAAAATCGTCTGTCGGCAAAGGATTTTTCCGCTCACGCGGAACAGTGGCGCCCATTTCGTGCGGTCGCAGCGCACCTGCTTTACGATTGGTACAATGCCAATCGCCCTTGATGCGCCCGCGCCACAAGGGGATTCTATCCCGGCGGTCGCGTTTGATTTCTCCTAGACAGTTAAATTCAATGTCATACGATCGACATGCGAATCAGTAATTCTGCGTGCGAATCGAAAAGGAGTGATCGCTTTCAAGACGAAGGTTCGACATTCTAAGACCCTCATGACAGAGGTATTCTGTCATGGCTGAGGTCCTTTCCACCCCACCTAATGGCCGTCCTGCGCTTGTGTTGAATGCGGATTACCGGCCTTTATCCTATTATCCATTGTCGCTTTGGCCGTGGCAGGATGTCGTCAAAGCGGTCTTCTTGGATCGCGTCGATATTATCGCTGAATACGATCACTATGTTCGCAGCCCGAGCTTCGAAATGCGTTTGCCATCGGTCATCGCGCTGCGTGAATTCGTACGCCAGGACCGGGTACCTGCTTTTACGAGGTTTAATGTCTTCCTACGCGATGGCTTTAAATGCGTGTATTGCAACTCGCCGGATGATTTGACCTTTGACCATGTGATTCCACGATCCAAAGGCGGTCGCACGACATGGGACAATATCGTTGCGGCCTGTTCGCCCTGTAATCTTAAAAAAGGTGGCCGTATGCCGAATGATTGCGGCATGCATCCGCAGCGCAAGCCCAATCGACCGAGCAATTATTACCTTCAAGAGATGGGCCGCAAATTCCCGCCCAACCATCTGCATGAGACCTGGATGGACTATCTCTATTGGGATGTAGAGCTGAACAGCTAACCATTACCGCTTGTTAAGACTGTCTCTCTTTGCCATGATCAAGGCGGAGAGGGATTAGAGTATGTGGCAGATCTTACGATCACTGTCCGACACGTTTGGCGTCGGCTTTTTGGCGATGCAGCTGGTCAAACTGATCGGCACATGGGTGGCTCTGGTTGGTCCGCTCAAGTTTCTCTCAGGGCTGTTCGCCGGGATTTTTCCTGTGATTGCCAAATTTTTTGGCGATATTTTCGGTTGGGATATCAATGGTTTGGACGTGATGGCGGTGAGTATCGCTGTGTCCGGAACTCTGATTGTCGCATCATCTGTTGCCACTCAGGGAGCGATGTCGACCAAATATTTCTGGCGCTTTTTGCTCATCCCATACGCGTTAATCGTCATCACCATCTCGATCATGGTGCAGATCGCGACGCCGGTTGCGGAGCTAGTGAGCTTCGGTGAGACTTGCCAAACGGAGCAAGTGGAGACCGCATCTTTCTATGGCAGCACGTGTATAGAGATGGCACCGCAGTTGCGCATGTTTTCGAGCGACGTGTCATTTGCAGAAGTGAATGGAGAAGCCCCGGAGGCTGCGCAAGGCCTCGGCTTTTGGTTGACCATTGCCTATCTGATGGGGCTTTTGCCGCTCATCGCGGTTGGGATCTTTTTCTTCAAGCGCCTATCGGTAAACAAGCTGCTCAAGCGCGTCGCAATCGCTGCGGGCTCGGCGATCGGATTGGTTGCGGCATCTGCTGCCTTTGCCGCCGTCTTTGGCAGCTAAGCTTCGCCGCGGCTGCGCAACCACAGCAATAGAAGCGGGATCCATATCAGCGACAAAGTGATTATGCCTTTGATCGCTTGATAACCAACCCACCACCAAAAGAACCGCTTTTTATTCGCGTTTAGCCACTTAATGCCCGCACGTAAGCGGGCGATGGGGCCACTGGGTTGAGGAGATGGCTCGTGCTCTAACTCAGTCGACATTAGGGGTGTTTTTCCCCGCCATGCGTAAGATGCGCTCGATCTGTGGGTGCAAATCGGCATTGCACGCGAGGATGGATCCGGTCTCGAGGACGTCCCCACCATTGATCTCACTGGTCACACCGCCGGCCTCGCGCACCAAGATCATGCCAGCGGCAATGTCCCAAGGTTGCAAATGGCTTTCCCAGAACCCGTCAAAACGACCCGCGGCGACCCAGGCCAAATCCAAGGCGGCTGACCCATAGCGGCGAATACCGGCAACGCTTCGGGTCATAATGCTAATTTCAGCGGCGAAGCGGGAATGGTACTCCTCGGCTTTGCCGATCCAAGGCGTGCCTGTTGCGACGACGGATTCTTCAAGCTTTTTGCGGCCAGCGACCCGAAGCTTGCGCTGGCCAAGCCAAGCGCCGCGCCCGGTTTCGGCCCAGAAGATCTCATTCTTAGCGACATCATAGACGACGCCGGAGAACAATTTTCCTTCGCGCTCGAGCGCAATCGAAACCGCATAATGCGGTTGTCCGTGCAGAAAGTTCAGCGTGCCATCAAGCGGGTCGACAATGAATCGATTGGTCTTGTCGCTGCCTTCAACAATGCCGCGTTCTTCCATGACAAAGCCATAGCCAGGTCGGGCTTTGGTCAGGTGCTCATAGATAATATCTTCGGCCCGATGATCGGCGTTTGAGACGAAGTCCGCAGGGCCTTTTTTGGCCACTTGCAGATATTCAACCTCTCCAAAATCTCGGGCGAGTGAACGGCCCGCCTTGCGGGCGGCCTCGATAATGACATTTCCGAGCGCGGAAGGTTTGGACATTGCGGATCGACCCTTTAGTCAGCGCGGCGCAAATAGGTGCGATCTTCGGTCTGAACAACGATGCGTTCCCCGACCCCGATAAAGGGTGGGACGGTGACCCGGATGCCATTCTCACAGGTCGCAGGCTTAAAGCTATTCGCAGCGGTTTGGCCTTTGACCACCGGTTCGGTTTCTTCAACGGTGAGGGTCACTTGCTGTGGCAGGGCGACGCCGATCGGCTTATCGCCATAAAATTCAATCTCGACCGTCATGCCATCTTGCAGGAAGTCGCCATCATCGCCGACGAAATCTTTCTGGAGTTCGATTTGTTCAAATGTTTCCTGGTCCATGAAGGCATAGGCTTCGCCAGCATCGTAAAGGAACTGAAAATCTTTCTGTTCGAGCCGGACGCGCTCAATCGTCTCATTGGCACGGAAGCGTTCATTAGCTTTTGAGCCATTGAACAGGTTGCGCATTTCAACTTGGTTGAAAGCACCGCCTTTGCCAGGCTTCACGTGATTACACTTCATCGCGCGCCAGACGCTGCCATTATACTCAATCACCATATTGGGTTTGATTTCGTTGCCGTTGATTTTGGCCATGTGAGACGTCCTCATCAGTAGAGCGCGCGGCGTAGCGGTGACGGGCGGTTTGGTCAAGTTTTGTGGACAGGCTGCCCAGCTTGGGGTTTTATGTCGCTTCGAACACTATAGGAGGGGAAATATGGGATTGTTGTCAGGCTTTTTAAGTTTCGAAAAACCAATGGGCGAGACGCTCACGCGGATTCTGTTCTATTTGGGAATCGCCGGAATCCTATGGCATGCCGTCCAGCGGTTTTGGTTTTGGCTGACTTATATCGACAATGATTGGGATACCGCGCTCTGGGGGATGATTAAAACGCCCTTTATGGCAATCATCTCACTGCTCATCCTACGTGTGGTCGCAGAATTCGTCTTAGCGCAATTCCGGATGGATAAGTCGCTACATGACCAGGTGACAGGGCGGGCGGCGCCGCCGCAAGCGGACTAGATCTTAGAGGCCGCCATGGCTTCGTCGATGACGCGATTAAACATGGCGACGGCTGCGGCGGGACCATCATGATGGTCCCAGACACCGCTTGAAACCGCCAGGAAGTCGGCGCCTGCCGATACTAAGGGCGCGGCATTCTCTAATGTGATGCCGCCAATAGCGACACAGGGGAGGGTCAGGAAGACCTGACACCAGGTCAGGATTTCTGGATCTGCCGGGGTCGTATCGGCCTTTGTTGCCGTCGGATAGAATGCTCCGAACGCGACATAATCCGCGCCAGCCTCGCCGACAATCATGGCCTGGTGGCGTGAATTCTTGCAGGTGGCGCCAATAATCATATCTGGGCCGACCAGTTCGCGCGCTTCGGCGATATCCATATCATCCATGCCAAGATGCACGCCATCGACCTCAAGCGCGCGGGCGAGCTGCGGACTATCATTAATGATCAGGGCAATATGTTCCGCTGCACAAATCCGTTTCACCGCTTTGGTGACTTCGCGCGTTTTGACCGTATCGATCTCATCGCCTTGCTTGAGCCGGATTTGCAGACTGGCCACATCGCCGCCTTGCACTGCAGCTCGGAATTGATCGACAAAGGTCGCGACATCCTCGATTTGAGGCGGCGTGATCAGATAAAGGCGTGGGCGTTCGCGTTGCGGTTCAGACATGATGGGACGGTTTGCGCTGAACAGGCCCGTCTCGTCAAGATTTTGGCGGCGAACGGAGCAGCCAATTTGTCAGCATGCGCGCGCTCGGGCCCCATATCAGGGCCGCGAACCACGCCACCGGATAAGCGAGACACCAAGCGACCAGCCACCGCTGTCCGAGATCCCAATCTACGCCTGTATTCACCATGGTGACGATGAGCGCGACGAGGGCACTCATCCCGCCCGATAGAAGCCCAGTATGCACGAGCTTCCAGATGAGAGATGTTCGTTCCATAAGCTTTTTTGCGAGGAGGCGCAGTGCGCGTCAATTCTCATCGCGCTCAGTGACGGCGCAGAACAAGAAAAAAGGCGGCCTTGTCAGCCGCCTTTTCATATCAGTTCGTCACCAGCTTTAGCCGGCGCAAGATGCATCATAGATGCTCTCAATTGTGCCTGCGAGCATGGTGTCGAAATCAGCGTCTGTCTGATTGGCTGACAGGCCTTCCGTCAGTGCCCGCGAGAAGCTCGCAATCATGCCGGTGTTTTGGCAAAGGCGGCGATTGGCTTCTTCACGGCTATAGCCGCCCGACAGCGCGACGACGCGCATCACGCGGGGGTGTTCTACCAATGATTTATACTGATTGGCGTTTTCCGGCAGAGACAGTTTTAGCATGACTTGCTTGTCCGCCGGAACGGTGTCGAGCTGTTTGGTGATTTCCGCTAGCAAAATGTCTTCAGCTTCAGCTTTGTCATCAATCGTGATGTTCACTTCTGGCTCGATGATTGGCACGAGGCCGTGTCCGAGGATTCGCAAGCCAACCTGGAATTGCTGGGCGACATTCGCGGCGATACCGTTTTGGTTCGCGGCGTGGATGACGGACCGCATTTTGGTGCCGAAAATACCTTTTTCGACCGCGCGGCTGAGCAGCGCATCGAGGTCTGGCATTGGGTTCATAAGCTGAACACCGTTTTCTTCACCCGCCAGGCCTTTGTCGACTTTGAGAAACGGCACCACCCCGCGCTGTTCCCAAAGATAAGTGGCTGTTGGGACGCCATCTATTTCGCCGTCCATGGTGCGTTCAAACAAGATCGCACCCATGACTTTTTCGCCGGTAAAGGCCGGAGACTTGACGATCCGTGCGCGCATATCATGGATCAGGCCGAACATTTCTTCATCATTCGACCAGGCATCATCAGTGACGCCATACAGTTTCAGCGCTTTTGGCGTCGAGCCCCCCGACTGATCCAAAGCGGCGACAAAGCCGGCTTTTTCGGCGGCCTGCTGAGTCATTTGTTGATTTACCATCTAAAGGTCCCTCTCAAGATAGGAAAAGGCTGAACGCGTTTTGCGATCAGCCTGTAGGAATTGATTGAATTTGAAACTGACACCGCTGTCTTTTCGGCGGCTTCTGCTTCCGCGGGTTTAGCTGGCCAGCGGAAGAAGAATGTATTTGTCATTTATTGGCCTTTTAGCGCCTCGACACCGGGAAGGGGTTTGCCTTCCATCCATTCAAGAAACGCGCCACCTGCGGTCGAGATATGGGTGAAATCCTGAGACACATTGGCATGATTTAGCGCTGCGACCGTGTCTCCACCACCGGCAACTGCGATCAACGCCCCAGATTTACAGCGCGTGCCCGCTGCCTGGGCAGCTTGAACCGTCGCTTTGTCAAACGGCGTCAATTCAAACGCGCCGAGTGGGCCATTCCAGACCAGCGTATTCGCAACATCCAGCGCTGAGGCCAGAATCGCCACGGTTTGCGGACCCGCGTCCAAGATCATTTCGTCGTCAGCAACTTCGTCCAAGCCACAGGTGCGATGCGGGGCATTCGCAGCAAAGTCTTTGGCGACGACGACATCCATTGGAAGCAGAATATCGCAGCCAGCGGCTTTCGCATTGGCTTCGATTTGCTTGGCGGTATCCGTCAGGTCATGTTCGCACAGCGAGTTGCCGACACTATAACCGCGCGCCGCCAGAAACGTATTCGCCATGCCGCCACCAATGGCCAGCGCGTCGACTTTCGAGACGAGATTCTTCAGCAGGTCGATTTTGGAGCTGACTTTCGCACCGCCAACAACTGCGAGCACGGGCTTATTCGGATTGCCGAGCGCGGCGTCGAGCGCCTTTAACTCAGCTTCCATAAGCAGACCGGCACACGCGGGCAAAAGCTTCGCAACGCCCTCAGTAGAGGCATGCGCGCGATGCGCGGCTGAGAAAGCGTCATTGCAATAGACATCGCCCAAGGACGCCAAAAAGCCCGCCATTTGAGGATCATTGGCTTCTTCCATGGCGGTGAAACGGGTATTCTCAACCAAGATGACCGCGTCAGACGGGGCCGCATCGATGGTCGCGCGATCTGGACGTTCGACGAATGTCACGGTCTTGCCGAGAGCCGCTTCCAGCGACGGCACAGTGACCCGCAACGACATTTCAGGATTAGGCTGTCCTTTTGGGCGGCCGAAATGGGCGAGCAAAACCGGTTTGCCGCCCTTTTCGAGGATTTTCAAAATCGTTGGCGCGACTTTGTCGATTCGCGTGGTGTCGGTCACCTTGCCGTCTTCAACAGGCACATTGATGTCGATCCGCGTGACGACGACCTTCCCGCCGAGGTCCATATCGTCGAGGGTTTTAAAGTCGGCCATTGATGTCGATCCGCTTACAGGAATTTGGACATGTGCAGAGCGGTATCGCTCATACGGGTCGCGAAACCCCACTCATTGTCATACCAGCTGAGCACGCGAACCAGCGTTCCGTCCGTCACATTGGTGCCTTCAGCGGCGAAGGTCGAGCTGTGCGGATCGTGGTTGAAGTCAGCCGACACGAGTGGCTTCTCAGAATAACCGAGCACGCCTTTCATGGGGCCTTCAGCGGCGGCTTTGATCGCAGCGTTGACTTCTTCCACGGTGGTTTCGCGGCCAGCGTCAAAAACCAAGTCGATCATGGATACGTTAGGCGTTGGAACGCGGACGGCCGAGCCATTTAGCTTGCCAGCGAGTTCTGGCAGAACCAAACCAACAGCCTTTGCAGCGCCGGTTGAGGTTGGGATCATAGAGCTTGCGGCCGCACGGGCCCGGTAAAGGTCTTTGTGCATCCGGTCGAGCGTTGGCTGATCGCCAGTATAAGCGTGAACCGTGGTCATGTAGCCGCGCTCAATGCCTACAGTGTCGTTCAGAACTTTCGCGACGGGCGACAGGCAATTGGTGGTACAGGATGCGTTTGAAACGACCAGATCGTCTGCCGTCAGCGTTTCGTGGTTCACGCCATAAACAATCGTCTTATCCGCATTCGTCGCTGGCGCAGAGACCAGAACCCGCTTGGCGCCCGCTTCCAGGTGAGCCGCCGCTTTTTCTTTTGAAGCAAAGATACCGGTACATTCAAACGCAATGTCGACGCCCATATCACCATGCGGCAGTTCGGCGGGGTTACGGATGGCAGTACACTTGAAGGCGCGATCGCCGACACGGATCATATCGCCGTCAACAACAACCTCTTCGTTCAGCTTGCCGTGAACGGTATCGTATTGCAGCAAGTGAGCATTGGTCTCGACGGGGCCGAGATCGTTGATCGCGACGACTTCAATGTCCTTACGATCATGTTCGATGATAGAGCGAAGGACCAGGCGACCAATACGGCCAAACCCATTAATTGCGACGCGAACAGCCATGTAAAACCTCTTTTGCCAAGATACTGATTTCGTGGCGTCTTTAGACGCAAGTTTGAGGCCAGTCCAGCGCGGTAATGAGGCGCAGCGCAACTGATTACGCTGTCAGTTAAGAGCCACTACACGTCTGAGGAGATTTCCTCTCCAATTAGGCTTCGAAAAGGGAGAATCCTTTGCCCCGGGCAAGACGGAGCAGAGCATAAAGTAACAGACCCACAGGTCCGAACACATAAGAACCGAGGATGCATGGTATGGTTTGCCAATGTGCGATCTCGAGGCGCTGCGCATCCCGGGCGATCCAAGCGCCTACAAATAGGTCGAACACCAAATAGTGGCTCCAGCCGACCATGACGCCATTTGGATGATCGAACAGGGCCTGTACCCCGGAAAACGAGAATCCGGCATCTGGGTCTGACATGCCGAAGAAAATCGATCCCATAAGCAGGGTGCCATAGATAACGCCGAACAGAACAGGATACAGCATTGAGTGTACAGCAGCGCGGGTAATCTTCGCGCGCGGTAGGAAAATGAGAAGCGCCCAAGCGGGCATCACGAAGAGATTTATCAGCGAAAACCCGTTTTCCCAACTCATGGCGCTAATCCTTTTTCTTCCCCTCGTCGGGTTGGTTCATCCAATCGGTGAATTGATCCCAATCGATCCAGGTCTTTTTCTTTCGACGTAGCTTTTGCCAAAAGCGTCGTCGCTCCGGCGTCGGCAGGGGCTGGAGATTTTCCAAGAAGGCCAGGGCGACCGAGCGCCAGCTATAGCCCTCGGCATAAGACCGGCAGGTGGTGCGGTCGAGCTCCAAACACGCCTGCGCCCCGGCCGCGAGGTCGCCGCCAATTGGCGTAATTGTGCCTGCGTCTGAACCAGGGATCACATCCTTCGGCCCGGTCGCCTCATATGCCGCAACCGGCGTTCCAGAAGCCATGGCTTCAAGCACCACCAAACCAAATGTGTCGGTGAGACTTGGGAAGACGAACACGTCGGCACTGGCATAATAAATCGCCAAATCCTCGCCAAAACGAGCGCCGAGAAAATGCACGTCCGGATATTTCTTCTTCAAAGACTCCAGCGCCGGACCGTCGCCAACCACGACCTTTGTTCCTGGCAGATCAAGCTCGACGAAAGCTTCAATATTCTTCTCAACCGCGACCCGGCCAACATTCAAGAAAATTGGTCGGGGAAGACCTGCGAACAGGTCAGTCTCTGCCCCTTCTTCTATGCGGCGGTCTGGATGGAAGAGTTCGGTGTCTACGCCGCGGGTCCAGGCGACGAGATTAATGAAACGCTTGGCCGCAAGTTCCTCGACCATGCTTGGCGTCGGCACCATGACTTTGCCGGAATATTTGTGAAACCATCGGACGAAACTATAGCCCGCTGCGGTGGGTACGGGCATCCGCGCGGAGACATATTCTGGAAACCGCGTGTGATAGGCCGTCGAAAAAGGGTGTTTAATCTTCAAACACATCTTGCGCCCGGCCATGCCCAGCGTACCCTCGGTGACGATATGGATCGCATCGGGTTCGAATTCTTCAAACCGCTCTTTGATTTTGCGTTCGGCGAACAAAGCCAGTTTGATTTCGGGATAGGTCGGTAGCGGCATTGTGTTAAAACCATCGCCGGGATGGATCACATCAAACTCATGCCCTTCGGCTTCGAGCTCCGCGATCACGCGCTGCATCGTGCGGACAACGCCGTTCACCTGTGGTTCCCAGGCGTCTGTCACGATCATGATGCGCATACGCGGCTCCTCATCGCCTCACTCTGCGAGTGTCAAAGCGTTTTAGGGATGAGGATGACAGGCGTAAAGCAAATCGATCATTGAAACTGCGGTTGTGCTGCGATCAATTGCTTGCGCATCGAACAAACTCAAACCGACGCGCTTGGCTGCCATCAATCAACGAAATTTCGGTGCCGAGGCCATTTCCTGTGGCGAAGTATTTTATGCGTTGAGGGTAATCGTGTTCGGCATTTTCAAACGTAATCAGGGCCTGATCCCATTCTGTTCGGACGAACGAGCTTGGCCCGATGCCTTTGGGGTATGCGTTGAAGGTCTGTATTAAAGTGTCATTGGGAAACAGATCAATGCGCATCTGTTCGAAGAAAACGACCGCGCCGTTTGCATCATAGCTCAAGGCATAACCAAAGAGATATGACCCTTCGTCCGTTGACCAAACTTCGCGATAATCGCCGGACTCGCTCGTCCAACACCCTGACATCCAAGTTAGATACGGATTGAGTGGCGGTGTTGCACTTGCGCTTGGTGCGATGCCGCAAAGGAGAGTCAGGCTTAAAATATAATTCTTCATGATTTCACCACTGTGCATCCAAGCCCCGGTTCAAACCGTGCTTGGTTTCTGATCAATCCCCCGAGAACGCTGGCCGTCACTGTTTTGCTTTGAGTTGTAGCTCCATTTTTAGTGACCTGGCTGGATGAGACACTGAACGAGACCGCGCTAATATCTTCGGTAAAGTCCCCCAAACAGCTATCAAGGTCGCGCTCAGCGACGAACTGGCAAGAGCAGACTTGCTTGGCGCCATAGGCGGTTGCGATTTGGGCAGTGGCGACTTGTTGCTTGAGCCAAAATTGCCAGACGCCGCCCCCAATCATGACAAGAACCAATAGCGCGATGAGAAGAGCTTTGACGGATTTCATGTCCTGCCTCTAGACTTGTCTGAAGACTATGGGAGGTGCGGGTGCGGCACAAGGTGATATCGGGTTCAATCATATCCGCCATGGCGATGAGCCTCGTGCTATTGGTGACACCCGCCGTCTATGCCCAGTCTCAAATCGATCTCAAGAGCGACTTGGCCGAGTGCAAATCCTTGGCCACGATTGGCGGGTTGCCGATCGATTGCGATGAAGCCTTCCAAGGTGCTGATCTCTATCCCCTCCAACCGCACCCAGAAAATGTCGCTTGGCCAACCGAAGCCTGGGAGACCGGCACTATGCCGGTGGAGACTGCGCCCATTGTCGAGGACCTCATCGCCACCGCCATGGCGGGCGAGAAGACGGATATTATGGGCGAAACCCGCGCCGTCGTGATCATCCATCGCGGACGCTTAGTGGCAGAAGCCTATCGCGATGGCTTTGGCCCAGACACCAAACAAGTCTCTTGGTCGATGGCGAAATCGATCACGCAAGCGCTGGTCGGACGTGCTGTGCAATTGGGACTGATTGAAGACATAGATGCGTCCATGCCGACCCCGTTCGCCGCTGATGATCCGCGTGCCGCGATCACGTGGCGGCAATGGCTGACCATGACAGACGGGCTCGACTATAAAGAAATCAACGCAACTAGCCTCGCTGACAATGATGTCGTCAATATGATGTATGGGCGCGGCAAGTATGATGTCCTGGCCTACGTGCAGGAGGAATTACCGCTCATTCATGAGCCCGGGACGCATTGGAATTATTCGACGGCGGGGTATCATTTGGTGAGCTCAGCGCTGATGGACGAATTTTCGTTTGAAACCCGAACTACAGAAGCTCGCGCAGAGCGCACTGGTGGATCAAGTTTGGAGGAGATTCTAGACTTGGTTCAGAGCGACTCAGCCCGACTACAAACTGAGCCAAGAAACTCTGATCGATCATGCGATCGTAATCCGCTTAATTGCACGCCTCCCGCTCCTTTGTGTTCGCCGACTGGTAGTTCAACTTGCGAATTCGCTGGGCATTTATGGTATCAGTTGTTTTGGCAAATCGGCATGGACGCCCAACCCGAGTTCGACGCTTCTGGAACTTTTCTCGGTGGCTCGCTCGTCTGGGCTTCAGCGCGGGACTTTGCCAAGTTCGGGTATCTTTATCTCCGGGATGGCATCTGGGAGGAGGAACGTCTGCTTCCACAAGGCTGGGTCGATTTTGCTCGCACGAAGACGCCCGCGGAGAATGCCAATATCTATGGCGCGGGCTGGTGGATCACCGCTTATGGCGAGGCGCGCAGCCACCCGCAAAATGCCGATTCGCCCCCTTGGGATGCGTTTCATGCGGGTGGGCATGAGGGTCAGACCATCTGGGTAGTGCCGAGCAAGGATCTCGTCATTGTCCGGCTTGGCTTGATGAGCAATGCGGGTAGGAATTGGCCGGCGCTATATGAATGGAATCAGCAAATCGCGCGCGCCTTTCCGGATGTGGCGGAGTGATTCGTTTTTGATCCACCTTCTGGAGATATCTACGCCGGTGGATCTCGGTGGGTAAAAAGCGCCGCTGGTGCCATAGAATAAGTCCAGTCCTGTGACCCCGGCTTGCGCACGCATCGGCGGATATCGAGTATTTAGGGCTGATCAAGGGCGAACCTACTACATGTAGTAGGTCGCGTATTTTGCGTCGAATTCTCGCCGCGTACTACTTGACGTTGAGCTCGCGCCGATTCCATCCGGTGCAGGATCAATTCGTTAAAAAAAACAAGCCATCTGGTAATCTATTTTTTTGCAGCAAAACCAGGGGGCTTGAACCCCTAATAGGAATGGGCGTGAAGGCCTCGAATTAACCAGGCATTAACCACTTATCCACCACCAAAATGACGTTTTTGAGACGGACCCTGTTGACCTCTCATTAACCTTAGAGGCACAATATGTTGTGTGAGGGCTGATTTGAAACACCGTATATGGCGGTTTTCTGTTTCATTCCTATATGTGATGGGCCTTTTGCAAGGGGTAAGACGACATGGCAGGCACTAACGAAGCAACACTCGCGAAAGCGGTCACAGAAAAGGACGTGCAATCCGGCGCGCCAGACCTGCGAGTCGTGCCAAGTGTACAAGTTGATCGGTCGCGCGACGCGCTGCTGACCGAGTTTGGTAAAGTCACCCTGGAAGATCGATATTTGCTGCCGGGTGAGTCGTATCAGGACATGTTCGCGCGCGTCTCTGAAGCGTTCGCTGATGATGCCGATCACGCCCAGCGCCTCTATGATTATATGTCCCAACTTTGGTTCATGCCGGCGACGCCTGTCCTGTCGAATGGCGGTGCTGATCGCGGTCTGCCGATTTCGTGCTTCTTGAATCAAGTCGGTGACAGCCTGGACGATATTGTTGGCACCTGGACCGAGAATGTTTGGCTGGCCTCTAATGGCGGCGGCATCGGGACCTATTGGGGCAATGTGCGCTCGATTGGCGAAAAAGTTGGCAATAGCGGTCAGACCAGCGGCATCATTCCTTTCATTCGCGTGATGGATTCGCTGACCCTGGCGATTAGCCAAGGTTCGCTTCGCCGTGGATCGGCCGCGTGTTATTTGGATGTCCACCACCCAGAAATCGAAGAATTCCTGGAAGTGCGTAAGCCCTCCGGTGACTTCAACCGTAAGTCTCTCAACCTGCACCATGGCATCAACATCACTGATGCCTTCATGGAAGCGGTGAAGAATGATGACGAGTTTGAGCTTCTATCGCCGAAGACCGGCGAGCCGCTCCGCAAAGTCAATGCGCGGAAGATCTGGCAGAAGATCCTCGAATTGCGCATCCAAACCGGTGAGCCATATCTTTTATTCACCGACACAGTGAACAATGCGATGCCGGCGCACCAGCGCAAGCTTGGCCTGAAAGTGACTCAGTCAAACCTGTGCTCTGAAATCACCTTGCCAACTGGCATTGACCATAATGGCGAAGACCGCACCGCGGTTTGCTGCTTGTCGTCCTTGAACGCTGAAAAATTCATGGAGTGGAGCAAGCACGAGACCTTCCTCGAAGATGTCTACCGCTTCCTCGACAATGTCCTTCAAGACTTCATTGATCGCGCGCCACCAGAAATGGCGCGGGCGGTTTACTCGGCAAAGCGGGAACGCTCAGTCGGTCTTGGTCTGATGGGTTTCCACTCATTCCTACAATCTCTGAACCTGCCAATGGAAAGCGCCATGGCGAAGGTTTGGAACGAGAAAATGTTCAAGCATATCCGCCAAGGTGCGGATGCGGCTTCGGTCAAACTCGCGAAAGAGCGCGGCGCATGTGAGGACGCTGCTGAGGCGGGCATGATGGCGCGCTTCAGTCACAAAATGGCGGTGGCACCCACGGCGTCTATCTCTATCATTTGCGGCGGAACGAGCGCTGGCATCGAGCCGATCCCAGCCAATGTCTATACCCACAAGACTCTGTCCGGCTCATTCACGGTCAAGAATAAGTATCTTGAGCAAATGCTTGAGCAAAAAGGTCAGAACACAGACGCAGTTTGGACGTCAATTCTCGAGCATGAAGGTTCGGTTCAACACTTGGACTTCCTAGATGAGCATGAGAAGTCGACTTTTAAGACCGCGTTTGAAATCGACCAACGCTGGATCATCGAGCACGCTGCAGACCGCACGCCGTATATTTGTCAGGCACAGTCGCTCAACGTGTTCTTACCCGCCGATATCAACAAGTGGGACCTTCACATGTTGCATTGGACCGCATGGGAAAAAGGCGTGAAGTCGCTCTATTATTGCCGGTCGAAATCGGTTCAGCGCGCCAGCTTTGCAGGTGCGGAAGAGAAAGAGGCGAGTATGAGTGGCATGGAAGTGCCAAACACTGACTATGATGAGTGCCTCGCCTGCCAATAGGTCACTTCAGAAGACATGAAAAAGGGCCCGCAGAATGTTCTGCGGGCCTTTCTCATGCGGTGTGTTTCGGGGCGCTCGCAAAAAGTATTCGGTCGAGCGAAAAACCCTCAGGCTTTTGGTCTATCAGTAAAGACGTAAGTTATGGTGCGCTTATTATTTGGTTAATAAAGCCAAAATGCAACTGTAATGTGTGTTCGCAAGGCGACACTGAGACAAGAAACCTGGCAAAATCGAAGAAAGATGAAAAAAAATCTAGCATCCATTAACTGAGTTTCACGGGTGATTCTGCGCCGATACCGTAAGAAATACAGGCACTTTCACATTTTCGTGATCCTGAGATGATTAATATCGAGGACCCAAAACGGATTCGCCTGCTCGAATCGTTCATGTTAGGGTAACGAACATAAGTCAGCTTCGGGGGAAACAGGGAGCTGACTGAATGAAAGGCGTGGGATCGATGATTGTTGCTGGTGCATCAATGATAGCTGCGATGGCGTGTCAGACCTGTGTTCACGCACAAGAGAATGTGGGTCCGCAGATTGACAATGCCACGATTATTGCGGCCAGCCGTACGCTAGGCGCGCGGTCACAGACGCGTATCAATATGGTCTATACGGGAACTTTCTCCCAGTCAGAGACGACCCGTCATTTTGGCTTCCAAATTCCGACTGAGCCGGATCTCGGTTTTGGGGTGGATTCCGCCAATGCGCTGACCAGCCCCCGCCTTTATTCCGGTACAATCATGACGAATATTGCGGCGGACCGTACCAGCGCGAGCTTATCGCCGGTGCCACGCGAACAGCGTCGCTTGGCCGCTGAAATTGCCTTCTCGGCAACATCTGAACAAACCGGACTTGGGTTTGATGTCGGCATCGCGCCGCGCGTACAGATTACGCGAGATGGCCCATTTGCGTCTCGCCGTTTCGGTGGTGAAGTTCGGATCGGTCAAAACTTCGATAAGCGTGGCGAAGATCCGAGCTCTGCTTGGTATCTGTTCGCGGGCGCAGATGGCGAGGCCCTGGTTTGGGAACCGGATCAGGACAGTGCTGTCTCTGTCGGAAGCATGGCGCTCCGCGATAAGGTGACTGTTGGCGATGTGCAGGCCGGACTAACGATCCAGCGTGGATTAGGACAGCTCTCGTTCAGCTATATTCGCCGTGAGTTTGAGTATCGCGAGCGTAATCTCGGGGCCAGTGAGAATGTAGACTTCGCAGGCGTGAGCTTTACCATTAAACGCTGAGCGCATGGTTGCTCACACAAGTTTCAAAGCCGCCATTTTGGCGGCTTTTTTCGTTTTTGACGCGACGGCGCAAAGCGTGCCGGACGACCCAGAAGCGCCGGGCCCCGTGGGGGTCTGGTCTTTGACATCCGAGAATGATTTGTTCGGCGGAACCGATCGGAATTACTCCAATGGTTTGCGGCTCGAACGCGTGCGCCCGGCTAATCAGGTCACGCCAGCGTTGAACTGGGTCGCCAATCGAATCCCAATTTTGGACCTTGATCGCACCGAGTTGCGACAAGGGTTTGCCTTATCGCATACGATTTTCACGCCCGAAGATATTGAGGCAGAAATTCCCGACCCCACTGACCGTCCTTATGCGGCTTGGCTTTATGCGTCGGGCACCGTTGTCGGGACGACCCGATTGGGTCCGAACCAAACCATTCAAGACGTCTTACAAGTCAATCTCGGCATTGTTGGTCCTTCGGCGGGTGGTCAGTTTGTACAGGAGAATTGGCACGATTTGATCCAAGCCATCGAGCCACGTGGCTGGTCGGCGCAATTGAAAGACGAAATTGGGCTCGAGATCACGGCGCAGCGGACGCGGCAGTTTGAAGGTCCGCAATTGCCGCTTAATTTGGAAACCGATTATGCCCTGCATGGCGGTGTCACTTTGGGCAATGTCCGCACCTACGCTGCGACTGGTGCGCTCGCGCGGATTGGCTGGGATCTGTCTTCAGACTTCGGACCGCCACGCATTCGCCCCGCCTTGGCTGGGGCAGGTGTGTTCAAACCGGGTCAGCCCTTTGGTGGCTATGTCTTTGCGGGCATTGAAGGCCGCGCCATTGCCCGCGACATGTTTCTCGATGGCAACCTTTGGCGCGATAGTGCGCGGGTTGAAGACCGCCGTAATTTCGGTGCTGATTTGCAATTCGGCATTGCCCTGCATCAAGGCGATGTCCAAGTGGCGTTCACCTATGTGCATCGGACCGAAGAATTCGTCGCGCAAAGTGGACCCCAGCGGTTTGGTGCAGTGTCGATTTCGATTGCGCGCTAAGTCGTGCCTTCGGATCGTTTTAGAGCGCGACTTCTTCGCCATCCTTTACTCTGAAGCTAATCGACTTGATCGCCTCAATCCGCTCAAGAGGATTGGTGGAGAAGGCGATGAAGCTCGCCTCACACCCAGGGTCGAGGCATCCGACTTCACGGTCTGGAAAGATCATTTTGGGCGTCTCCATCGAAGCAATGTTTAAGAGCTCCGCCCGGGTCACAATGCCTTTCTCAACCCCAGCAATCATGCCATCTGTCATGCTTGCGCCATAAGCGTTTCCGCCAATCACGATCGGGGCGCCCGCGCGGCGCAATTGATCCAAATTCTGGCTTTCCCAATCCAAATATTTTTGCGGCCGGTCTTTCGCCCATTCGGTGACGATGAAGGTTGTCGACATGCCAATATCCGCAGCCGTTTCCGCGTCTTCAGGTGATAGGATGCAGTCCTCAGCGATCGGCACATCAAAATACGGGCTGTCCGGATCCCCATCTGTTTCCTGGTAACACGGAACATGCGTCGCATTATAGGCGCCGACCTCTAAGGCGACGCGGAAATCGTGAACGGAAGATGTTGCTATGGTCAGGTTCTTTCCGGCTAAAGCGGCCCGATCCGCAATTTGCGGGACGAGGTTCGGGTCGACCCCGCCGCCTGGGCCCCATTTCCCCCAGCCTTCATCATATCGTTCGCTTTGCCGTAAATAGACTTTCACATGGTCAGGATCATAAGACAGAAGCAGGTCCATCTTAGCCGTGACGTCTTCCGGGGTTTCGACGACGAAGTAAGCATTGTCGGCAACGCGCCGGCTGGCGCGAATAGCGTCCTGATTCTCAATCTGTTGTTCATAAGAGCGCAGTCCGAGCGACAGGGCCTCATAGATCTCTGCGGGATGGCTCTCAGGTCCGGTGATGCCGCCCAGCGAACTCGACACGTCAATATTGCCGGGCCCGGACAATTGGTCTCTGATCCCCACGACTTCTGTGGTCATCGCGGTCATATTCATGGCGTAGAACGCTCCAGATTCAAATCCGATGGATTTGTGCCAATCGAGCGTAAACGGTCCGTCGAAATGGTGCGTATGAGCGTCGCCAAAGGGCGGGGTAATATACTGTCCCTCCAGCGACACGGATTGCGCGACCTGTCCCGGGCACTCGACGATCATTTGGTCTAAAACGCAAAGCCTTCGCTTCGAAAACTGCGCGCCATCGAAGAGCGAAGCACCGACATAGGCGACAATATTCTCGTCAAAGACAGGGGCCGGAACAGGCTCGTTCGTAATGGAATTGCAAGCAGACAGGGAGGCGAGGGTGAACGCGATGGGAAGGCTTCTATGTTGCCGCATTTTCGGAGGTCCTTTTGAGAGAGGACTGTTTTATACGTTGCAATGGGCCAGTCTGAACGAATTGCCGCGAATGAACCTAAACCAGGGGCGAATGAACCGCTTTTCCCGCTGATTAGACAATGGAAAACCGAGATTTCAACGCCGTCGAACCGGCGCGACTGGATTCGAACGTCATTCCGTTTTTGAGGTGAACCGTTTGGCGGCCATTTCCCGCCGGTTCGAGGGATTGGATATGATCCAAATTGACCAGAGCGGTTCGGTGGATACGGACAAATTTGTCCAGCGGTAGCAAAGCCTCGAGCTCAGAGATGGCCATACGAGATTCCAATTGCGCTGGTCCGACAATTAGGAGCGTGGCACCATCAGACGTGCTCACGGCGCTAATTTCATCCACGGTCACGGGCACCAATCCGAGCTCGGACCGCGAATAAATCCGAGTGCGGATGGGGTCAGGGGTCAGGTTCAGGCCATTTTGCTTCAACTTGCTGAGCGCCCAGAACGCATAAGTACCGCTGACAATGATGAAATAGAGCGCGAGTCCTTGGAACAATTGCCACGCAATAACGGCGCTTGGCCAGATGGGCGGTGTCCATTCGCCCGTGAGCAAGCCGTTGAACAGTTGCAATAGACGGAACAAAGTGAGGGCCCAAAGCGCAGAAAAGGCGACGGCACCTAAAGTATGAATTATGATTTGGAAACGAGGTGGCTTGTGAATGATCTCTTTCACGCAAAGCCAAACGACTCCGATACTCACCACAGAAGGATATAGAATATTGGCCAGCCAAGTGACCAATAGAGTCGACCCGTCAATGTCGACAAAAACACCTAGGATAATGAGATAGGATAAGCCTAAAGGGAGCCAGGCGAGTATATAGGCCTTCCACCAATTTCGAGGGTCCAGTAGGTGCGAAGAGGTCAGCAGAAAATGCTCGTTTTGCGGGGCGGCCGCGGTCATATTCAACTCCTAGTATGAGCATCTGAGAGAAAGTCAGCATAAGCCAGACGGCCGGTCAACCAAAGCGTGCTTGGCCTCGGTGATACACTCTCATTTGGGGTGCTTGATGGCTCTGGGCGGTGGGTTCATTCGTCTCGCTTCGACCCTCGTCAAACCTATCCGAATCAGATCAGTTTGCACGCTCGCAAATAGCCCTGATTCGAAGTTAACAGAGCCTTTCTTGTGGGCAGCCTGTGGAGAAGTGCCGCAGCACCGCATGACACATCTTGCGTGCGCGTACGGGTTCGGACACTATATGTGGTGTTGATGAGAGTTAGGCAGGGGAAAGCCAATGGCCGATGGTATGATGAAAATTCCAGGACTTTTAACACCGTCTAAGTCGTACAAACCGTTCCGCTATGCGTGGGCGTATGACTTTTGGAAATTGCAGCAACAAGTCCACTGGCTGCCGGAAGAAGTGCCATTGGGCGAAGATTGCAAGGATTGGGTCAACAAACTCAACGATAAAGAGCGCAATCTTCTGACTCAGATTTTCCGCTTCTTCACGCAATCGGATGTCGAAGTCGGCGCCAATTACATGGAAAACTACATGCCGCTGTTTAAGCCAGTGGAAGTGCGCATGATGCTGTCAGCGTTTTCCAACATGGAAACGGTGCACATTGCCGCTTACGCTCTGTTGCTGGAAACGATTGGGATGCCAGACTCCGAATTCTCGGCCTTTATGGAATATGAGGAAATGGCGGCCAAGCATGACTATCTTGGACAGTTTGGCACCGATACTGAGGAAGATATTCTGACCTCTATGGCCGTGTTTGGCGGTTTCACGGAAGGTCTGCAATTGTTCGCGTCCTTTGCGATGCTGATGAATTTCCCGCGCTTCAATAAGATGAAAGGGATGGGCCAGATTGTGTCCTGGTCGGTGCGCGATGAGTCCTTGCACTGTGAAGGCATGATGAAAATGTTCCACACATTCGCAGCCGAAACCGGGGCGCTGAATACACGCGTCAAGAATCGCATTCGAGAAGCTTGCGAGACCGTGGTTCAGCTCGAAGACAAGTTTATTGAGCTGGCTTTCGAAGCTGGTGAAGTGGAAGGCATGACGCCGCAAGATATTCAGCAATATATTCGCTATATCGCGGACTGGCGCATGGGGCAGCTTAAGCTCGATCCGATTTATGGTGTCGAAACTCACCCAATCCCTTGGCTGACCGAAATCCTAAATGGGGTCGAGCACGCCAACTTCTTCGAAGCGCGCGCGACGGAATATTCCAAAGGCGCCACGCAAGGCGATTGGCATGGTGATGAAGGCGTTTGGTCTATGTTTGACAAACGTAAGCCGCAAACCGTTTTGGCTGGATAAGCCATAACGAACTCAATGATTTCAAGGCGCGTCTGGACAGACGCGCCTTTTTTGCATTCTGTCACGCGAAGAGATGAGGATAAGTGAATGATTCGAAAAATGGCCGCGATTGCCATAGCTGTTGGCATTCTAAGTGCGTGCGTAGGACCGTCCGGTTCAACGTTGGCAAAAGATTGCATCAAACTCGCAGCTGATCCGGAGGCGCAGGAAAATTTCGCCGATATGAACGCAGATACGGAGAGCTTTTGTGCGTGTTTGGTGAGCCTAACAGAATCCAAACCCGTGGACGATCAGGCAGCAATCACGTCCGCATTGGCAATCATCACGGCGAAAATGGAAGAAACCGGACAGGGGGCAGAAGATGTCGTCGGCCCAATGATGAGCCAAGCCATGGCTCAGCCGGACGATGAAGATGCGAAAGCCTTGATGGCGGGAATCCGAAAAACCGGCAATCTGATCGACGAAATCGAACAGGCTTTTGATGCAGGCACGTGTTCCTGAGTTTAGAGGAATCGCGTCCCAATAACTGCCGGATGCTAAACTTTAACCCCGCCTTTTTCGGCATCTGCCAAAAAGGCAGCCAGGCCTTTGTCAGTTAGCGGGTGGTTGGCGAGTGCTTTCAAAACATTTGGTGGCACGGTCGCGACATCGGCGCCCGCCAAAGCGCAATCTTTGACATGGTTGGGGCTGCGGATCGAGGCGGCCAATACTTCTGTCTCAAACATGTAATTGTCATAGATGGTGCGAATATCTTCGATCAGCTCCATGCCATCGATGTTAATATCGTCGAGACGGCCAATGAAAGGCGAGATATAAGCCGCCCCAGCTTTCGCCGCGAGCAAGGCCTGATTTGCCGAAAAGCACAGTGTCACATTCACCGCTGTGCCCATATTGGCCAGCTCACGGCAGGCGCGCAAGCCGTCCATAGTGAGCGGTAGTTTTACAGCCACATTGGACGCAATCGCTTGCAGCTTCTTGCCTTCCGCAACCATAGATTCCCACTCGGTTGCGACCACTTCAGCGCTGACATGACCTTCCGTTAAATCGCAGATTTCAGCAATCACTTCGGCGAAGTCCCGCCCCGATTTCATGATCAAAGACGGGTTTGTTGTGACCCCGTCTATCAATCCCGTCGCTGCAAGTTCTTTGATGGCGGCGGTATCTGCGGTATCGACAAAGAACTTCATGAAGTGGCTCCGTATGGAATGGCGGGTTATGCTGGACGGCCGATAGAGGTGTAAGTGAATCCCCGCTTGGCCATGTCTTCTGGGCTATAAATGTTCCGCAAGTCGACGACAACATCGTCTTTGAGTGCGCTTTTGATACGGTCCAGGTCCAGAGCTCGGAACTGATCCCACTCGGTTAGGATGACCATAGCGTTCGCGCCCTCGACTGCTTCATAAGCATTGTCAGCGTAACTGACCCCATCGAGCAGGTGTTTGGCTTCTTCCATCGCCTCGGGGTCGAAAGCTTTGATATTCGCGCCGGCTTCGATCAAAGCGGGAACGATGTCCAAGCTCGGTGCATCGCGCATATCATCGGTGTTTTGCTTAAAGGCCAGACCCAAGACGCCAATGGTCTTGCCGGCAACATCCCCACCCATGGCTGCGATGACTTTCTTGGCCATGGCTTTTTTGCGGGCGGCATTCACTTCGACCACCGTGTCGACGATGCGAACGGGTGAGTCATGATCATTCGCGGTTTTGGTCAGCGCCAACGTATCTTTCGGGAAGCATGAGCCGCCATAGCCCGGACCCGCATTCAGAAATTTCTTGCCGATGCGGCCATCAAGTCCAATTCCGCGTGAGACTTCCTGAACATTGGCGCCCACAGCTTCGCACAAATCTGCCATTTCGTTGATGAACGTAATTTTCACAGCCAAGAAGGCGTTGGCCGCATATTTGATCAACTCTGATGTGCGTCGAGCGGTGAATAGGATAGGCGTTTCATTTAGAAACAGCGGTCGATACAATTCACGCATAACCTCGCGGGCCTGCTCATTGTCGGTGCCCACGACCACGCGGTCCGGAATCTTAAAGTCCTTAATCGCGGCGCCCTCGCGCAGGAATTCTGGATTTGAAACGACCGCAAAATCGGCGTCTGGGCGCTTTTTACGGATAATCTCTTCGACTTCATCTCCGGTGCCAACAGGGACGGTCGACTTTGTGACGACGACCGTGAATCCGTCCATCAATTCAGCGATTTCCTCAGCAGCGGCATAGACATAGGACAGATCGGCATGTCCGTCACCGCGCCGCGAAGGCGTTCCAACCGCGATGAAGACGGCGTCAGCGTCTGCGATCGCGTCTTTTGCTTCGGTGGTGAAGAATAAGCGCTCTGCTTTAACGTTCTTTTCGACCAAATCGTCGAGCCCGGGCTCGTAGATTGGCATTATGTTTTGGTGCAAACGGTCAATCTTGCTGGCATCCTTGTCGACACAAGTCACCACATGTCCGAAATCAGCGAAACAAGCTCCGCTTACCAGACCAACATAGCCGGTTCCGATCATTGCCACACGCATGGATATACCTCTTTGAAAACAGCGCCCCTGAGCTGAGCGGGACTGGTGCAAGTTTTGTTCCGCTCGGTCAAGCCCAAGCGGCAGACACAGTTACAGCTGAAACACCTTCTTGGGTTGAAACCGCCCAGCACGGACTTCGCCCAGTGCGATTGCCTGATCTGCAGACACTGTTAGAGCCAATCGATCATGCGCCTCGGAAGCACGTCCCTCGCGCCATTTGTCGACCTGATGCGGCAATAAAACGATCTCCCGACCTTGCTTCAACGCGGCCGCATCCGTGTTTTCAATATCTATGACTGGAATGTCGTCCAACACGGTTTCAAGCGGCTGCAAATGTTGGGTCAATGCGGACATGTTTCCGGCGAGAGCCTCAAGGTCCGATAAGGTCACGGCCATCGCTTCGTCGAGCGCCCCCACGCGAGTTCTGCGAAGCTGACTGACATGACCTTCCGCGCCCAATGCTTGCGCTAAATCGCGGGCCATAGCGCGCACATAAAATCCTTTTCCTGAGACAACTCGCAATGTGACATGATCGGAATCAGGAATATTGGCAATTTCCGCCTCATAGACAGTGACGTCACGCGCTGGAATTTCAAACTGTTCACCGTCGCGGGCGAGGTCATAGGCGCGTTCGCCTTGGATTTTGATCGCGGAATATTTCGGCGGGATCTGCGCGATATCACCAATAAATTGCGGTAGGACTGCCTCAATTTCAGCGCGCGTGGGGCGCACATCTGAGGTTGCGATCACGTCGCCCTCTTTGTCTTGGCTTGCGGTCGAAATGCCCCATTCCACGGTGAACACATATTCCTTGTCGCAATCCATTGCCCATTGTGCGGTTTTTGTCGCTTCGCCGAATGCGATGGGCAAAATGCCATCTGCCAGCGGATCAAGTGTCCCGCCATGGCCAGCTTTCTGTGCGTTGTACAAACGCTTCAGAATGCCGACGACTTTGGTCGACGTGATATCGATCGGCTTATCGATGGCGAGCCATCCGTGAACGGGGTCGCCCTTGCGTTTTCTTTGTCGGCCCATGCCGCACTCCATCCATGCCGCTGCGGATCGGACGCAGTCGGATCGAATTATGTCCGTGCCACCTCAAGCGGCGGCTGAGTTTTAGTCTTTGAACGCGCTGAATACGTCTTCGGCTGATGGTTCCTCAGCTGTCGGGGCCGGGGTCTCCAACGGATTAACCTGTTCGACGTCCTCCGCGGGGGCCAAACCTGGCCCTTCTTCTTGAGCGGCGCGTTCAGCATCCATTTTCTTGCGGCGCGACGAGGCTTTAGCAATCACTTCATCAAGCTCGATTTGCGAGCACAATCCGAGTGTCACGGGATCGACGGGCTTGATGTTCTGGCTGTTCCAATGCGTTTTGTCGCGAACATTGGTGATGGTCGCCTTGGTGGTGCCGATCAGTTTAGAAATTTGTGGATCTGTGACTTCAGGGTGATTGCGAATAAACCATGCGATCGCATCAGGCTTATCGCCGCGGCGTGCAACAGGCGTGTAGCGTGCGCCTTTGCGCTTAGGTTGCGGGATGTGCGCAATCTTGGATGGGGCGGTTTTCAGGCGGTAGTCTGGATCTTCCTCGCCGCGTTGAATTTCCTCGCGGGTCAATTCGCCACCCGAGATCGGGTCGACGCCACGCATATTTTCAGCGACATCGCCGTCGGCAATGCCTTTCACTTCCAAATGGTGCAGACCGCAAAGGTCAGCAATTTGATCAAAGGTCAAAGTGGTATTGTCGATCAACCAGACGGCAGTGGCCTTTGGCATCAGAATATCGGCCATGGAATGCTCCTTCGCGAGACCGCCAGAAACGCAGCCGCCCGAGACTGCAGTCTCGGGCGGTCAGGGTCTTCGGCGTGAAATTACCTAACGGCCACCGTATAACGCGAGTGGACTCAGATTGAAAGCCTAGTGCTGCTCTCGTGACAGCAAGATTTTGCCGATATGGCCGCCTTTGGCCATGTGCGCGTGGGCGGATTCAGCGTCTTCGAAGTTATATACAGTGTCGATGACGGGTTTAATCGATCCTGCGATCACAGCAGGCCAGAAATCTGCCAGCACGGCATCCCGTATTCTTTGCTTCTCCAGAACGGGGCGGGCGCGTAGAGTTGTGCCAGTGAGGATCAAGCGTTTCAGCATAAGCGGCATCAAGTTCACTTCGACATTCGATCCCTGCATGTAGGCGATATTGACGATTCGGCCGCCGATTTTTGCGGCGGAGATGTTTTTCTGAACATAATCACCGCCCACCATATCGAGGATGACATCCGCGCCGCCTGCGTCTTTGACCAGCGTTTCAAAGTCCTGGTCACGATAGTTGATCGCGTGTGTCGCGCCGAGCCCGGTCGCGAAGTCACATTTTTCCGCGCTCCCAGCCGTAATCATGATTTGGTTCGCACCTGCATGTTTGAGCATTTGTATCGCCATCGTGCCGATTCCGCTGGTGCCGCCATGGATAAGTGCGTCTTCTCCGGACTTGAATTGGCAGCGATCGAAAATATTCGCCCAGACCGTCATCATCACTTCTGGCAGCGCACCGGCCTCGTTGAAGCTCATGCCATCGGGGATCTTAAATAGAGATCCTTGGTCGACCGCTGCAAACTCAGCATAGCCGCCACCGGCCAGCAGACCACAGACTCGATCACCAATGGCCCATTGGGTGACATCAGAGCCAATAGCTACAATCGTTCCCGCGCATTCGAGTCCCATAATCTCTGAGGCGCCCGGCGGTGGTGGGTACATGCCGCGGCGTTGAACCAGGTCAGCGCGATTTAAGCCCGCTGTCACCACTTCAACCAAAACTTCACCTGGTCCGCAGTCAGGTTTTTCAACTTGTCCGAGTTTGAGTGGCTTATCGTCTTCAACCACTACAGCCCACATGGTTTCTCCCATTTGACTCTCCTGTCTATTTTCGTCTTCCTAACTACATAAAGGTGAGAAGTCCGAGTGGAAAAGAGCAGGCTATGTTTGAAGACGAACCGGTTCCAGAGAAGAAAATCGATTTAGAGCGCTTATCCGTTGAAGAACTGCACGAACGGATAGATACTCTGAAAGCGGATATCGCGGCTTGCGAAGCTGAATTGGAGAAAAAACAATCGCATAAATCCGCAGCGGACGCGCTTTTCGGGAAGAGCGATTAAGATCTTCTAAGGACGCCTAACGTTAAAGTCGAAAAAAAGACACTTCTGGAAACTGTAAGAGCATGGCCGAACAGCCCAAAAACCCTGACTCAGATCTGACAGACATCACCTTCACGGACGGCAAAGTCTTCGAAAAAGTTTTCGTTGACGGCATGGCCTTGGTCGAGGAGACCGCGTCTTACTTAGATGGGCCCGGGCGCAAGCTATCATCGACACTTCCACGCGAAGCCAGTCTAACTTATGCCGCGTGGAGCATGGAATTGACCACGCGCCTGATGCAAGCGGCGTCCTGGTTGGTTATGCAAAAAGCCGTCAAAGACGGCGACATGCATCCTGAAGATGCAATGCAGCCCAAATATCGCATCCACCGGGAAGATCCGGCGCTTGACGCCGTTGCGCAGCGTGGACGCGGCCTTCCAGACGTTTTTCTGGACCTGGTCGAGCGCGCTGAAAACCTGTTCGAACGTATTTGCCGCCTCGATCAAGCCATCTATGGCCGCGGTGTCATGGATAGTAGCAGCCCTGTGGGCGATCAGTTGGCGCAATTGAAAAAGGCCGCCGAAACAGGCGCCTTCGATCCGCTACGTGTTTGGGGGAAAGCGCGCTAGCGCCTTATCTCCGAAGCGAAATCCGCAACTCGCTGAGTTTCGTCTCCCTTCCATCTTCATCGACAAAAGCTGGCCGCACTTTTTGACGCGTTTTGGAATGCGTGAGCGAGATGGGTGGGGCTGTGCCATCGCTCGCCCAAGCGCCGCCCCATTGATTGAGCCCCATCAAGACAGGTCGCAGTGCCTCGCCTGCATCGCTTAGCAAATATTCGGGACGGGCGCGTTTACCGTCCTCTTTATAAGCCTGCTTGGTCAATACGCCATGATCGACAAGTTTCTTGAGTCGCCCTGACAGTACCGTGCGGGGAATGTTCAATTCTTTTTGGAAATCATCAAATCGCCGTACGCCAAACAGAGCGCCTCGGAGGATCAATAAAGTCCAACGATCGCCCAGAATCTCAATCGCTTTCGCCAAATGGCAATCGTCGAGCGGAATCGGGGATTTTTGAGCACGGGGTATCATGCGGCTTGATTTGGCTGAGTTTGCGCCGCGAATCCAGCCCAAATTTCAACCTGCGACCATGGTTACATTGCGCCCACGAGCTCAAGCGGCTAGGGGAGGCCGCAGAAAGATCAATTTTTACAGGAGGCCGGGATGGCTCGCAAAAAAATCGCCCTTATCGGATCGGGCATGATTGGTGGAACTTTGGCGCATGTTGCCGCGCGCGAAGAACTGGGCGATGTCGTCTTGTTCGACATTGCTGAGGGCCTCCCGCAGGGCAAAGCCTTGGACCTGGCCGAATCAACGCCGGTTTATAATAGCTCCGTCTCTCTAAAAGGCGCGAACGACTATGCTGACATTGCCGGCGCCGATGTTTGCATTGTGACCGCCGGCGTCCCGCGCAAACCCGGTATGAGCCGCGATGATCTGCTCGGGATCAATCTGAAAGTGATGAAAGCCGTTGGCGAAGGCATCAAAGCGCATGCGCCAAACGCCTTTGTGATCTGCATCACCAACCCGCTCGACGCGATGGTTTGGGCCTTGCAGCAATTCTCTGGTCTACCCACCAATAAAGTCGTCGGCATGGCGGGCGTGCTTGATTCGAGCCGGTTTGCTTACTTCCTATCAGAAGCCACTGGCGTTTCCGTTGCCGACATCCATGCCTGGACCTTGGCCGGTCATGGCGACTCTATGGTGCCGATGGTGCGCCACTCGACAGTTGGTGGATTGCCGCTCACTGAGTTGGTGAATCAAGGTTGGATCAGCCAGGAAAAACTCGATGCGATTGTCGACCGTACCCGTAAAGGCGGTGGTGAAATCGTCGCCCTTCTAAAAACTGGGTCGGCTTACTACGCCCCTGCCGAATCTGCCATTGCAATGGCGAAGTCTTACCTGAAAGACCAGAAGCGCGTGCTTCCATCGGCGGCGTGGTGTGACGGTCAGTATGGTCTCAATGGCCTCTATGTCGGTGTACCAACACTGATTGGCGCGGATGGCGCTGAGAAAATTGTAGAGTTCGACTTTAACGATTCTGAGCGCGACATGTTCATGACCTCCGTCGACGCCGTGAAAGGTCTGGTTGAAGATTGTAAGAAGCTCGAGCCAGCCCTCGCCTAAGGTCTAAACAGCCCCAATTATGCCGCCGTCACGGGATCGTGGCGGCGGTTTTCTTTTTGAGCATAATCACGCAACCATTTGCGCAGCGCTGGGCGTCGCCGTTCCGTAATTTCGGCAAACAGATAGGCGATCACACAGGGTGCGATCAGCACCGCGGCTTGCCGCCAGGCCGCTTCGACTCCCCCTGGCAGGATAGCCGCCATGAAATGCATGACGGGGAAATGGACCAAGTAAAGCGCGAACGAACCACCCGCGAGCCATCGGATGCTGGTCTCTCCCGCGATTGGAGAGTCTGACACCTCACGCGATTGTAAGAGGGCCGCGACGCCCAAAATATGGAGCGAGGTCAGAATTCCGAGAATGAAGGACCAGGCGAACGTGTCGGAGTGACGGAGCATGCCCATAACGTCTGCCCCGAGCAGCATTTCCGTCTGCGCGTGAAGCTGCCAATGAAAAGACTGCGCGTGCAGCAGGAAATATAGCGCAACCGGTGCGATCGCCATTGTCCAAGCGGTTAGTCTTGAAAGGGACTCGAGTCGCCCGGATGCGATGGCGCGCCAAATCCACACACCAAAGAGCCAACTCGGGGCGAGGAGCCAGATTTTTGGGCCAGCGATGAGCGCCAAAAGCGCGACCCACCCCCAACGCCATGCCTTGGGAGCGAAGAAAAAGGCCGCGAATATCGCATAATACCAGGCTTCATAGCCCAATGACCAATAAGGCCCGTTCGACCCTGGTTGGGCGCTCACAAACCATAACTCATTGGTGAAGGTCGCGCCGGTCACAAGGCTCTGCCAAGAAATTCCGCCCTGATATCCGAAAATGGCATAAATGTCGGGACCGATCGCGTGGCCGATAACGTCCAAGGCATAACAGAAAACAAGAGCCGGAAGCGCCACGCTCCAAAGCCGAGACAGACGGTCCGCTGCGAACAGGCTGATCCCCTCATCGCGCCGCTTTTCCGCTGTGTATGCGATCAAAAGTCCCGACAGGACGAAGAAAATGACCACGCCATCGCCGCCCAAATCATGATGGCGCATCCACATATGATCGCTGCCTGTAAACCTGGGAAAGGCCCAATGCGCGAACAGAACCATCAGGGCTCCGAGCAGGCGGAGCCCATCCAAATAAAGCGAAAACCAACGTCCCATACTCCCAGTGTCTCAAAAACTGCTGAGAATTCAGTTAAATCGCTCTGTTGAAACCACTTAATTCTCGCGGATCAATCCTGCATCACAGGGCTGTGAACCCCCTATTCATACGCCGCGCGCTCGGCTAAGCCCGCGGACAGATAGCCCAGAAGGAGGGTCGCTCTTATGTTTCGATCTATTTTTACGGCGGCGGCATTGGTGATGACAGGTGCAGCTGCTTTTGCAGATGATCATGCGGATGGCACCACATCCATGGTGTGCGTCGAAGCGGGGACGCAAGCGCCGGAATTTAGCGCTGTCACCGCAGCCGGCGATGCCGTCACATTTGCAGATATCACGGGTGAGAATGGCGCCGTCTTGGTGCTCAGCCGGTCGCTTGATTGGTGTCCCTATTGCAAAGCGCAAGCTTTAGAACTGGAAACCGTAAAGGCCGATTTGGAATCCCAGGGTTGGACTCTGAACTTGATGACCTATGACGCCCCTGAAATTCTGGCTGCGTATAGCGCAGAGAAGAGCCTATCTTATACATTCCTATCCGACACTGATTCCGCCATGATCGATGCCTACGGGCTTCGCAATACGGACATGCCGGCTGGCAGCCGTTTTGATGGCGTTCCGCACCCTGCAATCATCTACATCAAGGCGGATGGTGAAGTTGCAGGTGTGCAAAAAGAGGAAGGGTACAAAACCCGTCCTCCAACTGAGGGGATCCCGCAATTGGTGACCCTCATCAATCAAGGTGCGCCAAGCGCGCCCTAATTATACAAAAACGGCATAACAGTTTGCCGAAAATGAGCTCTGTCCGGTTGCGGGCCAAAGACCCATTTGATCAGCAATGCTAATCAAGGAGGCTTCTTTGGCCCGCAATATTTTACATATCAACGCATCGGCCCGCCGCGAGGGATCGATTTCACGATCGCTCAGCCAAGCGGTGGTCGATAGAATCTCAAGCGTGGGCACGAACGTCGTCACGCGCGACATAGGCTCGTCGCCCTTGCCGATTTTAACGGAAGCTTGGGTTGGCGCCAATTTTACGCCGGATGATGACCGTAGCGCCGAGCAACGCGAGACTTTGGCGCTTTCCGATCGTTTGATCGCAGAAATTGAAGCTGCGGATACGTTGGTTCTCGGTGTACCCGTCTACAATTTTGGCGTCCCAGCGGCGTTTAAAGCTTGGATCGATCTGGTCGCCCGCGCGCGCAAGACGTTCAAATATACTGAGAACGGACCGGTTGGATTACTTGAGGGCAAGAAGGCCTATGTCGTTGTCGCTTCTGGCGGAACACCATCCGGATCCGAGATAGATTTTGCCACGCCATATGTTCGCCATGTGCTCGGCTTTTTGGGCATTCATGATGTTTCATTCGTCGCAGCCGATCAGTTGATGGCAGCAGGCGATGAAAAAATTGCCGCAGCCAAGGAAACGATTGAGTCCTTCGCCGCCTAGACGCTGTCGTAAATACAATTAATCTCTCCCGCAAATCACGGGAGAGATTTACCATGTTCAAGCGCGTCCTAGCGGCGTTGATGATAACCAGCGCCTTTGCAGCTCCGGTTATCGCTCAAAGCCCCGCCGAATTAGATCCAGAAATTGAGGCCACAGCGAAAAACCTTATCGAACGCGCAAAGGTTGATGAGGTCGGACTCAAATTCGTTGAAGATCTGACCACGGAAGTTGGGCAGCGTTTGGCCGGATCGGAGGCGGAAGCTCAGGCTCGCAATTGGTCAGTGGTCGAACTGACCAATCTTGGCTTCGATCAAGTTCGGGTTGAGCCTTTTGAAATCCCGTTCTGGTCTCGCAAGCATGAATCCGTGGCAGTCGTTGCGCCGAGCCCGCAGCCGCTTATTGCCACCGCGCTTGGAGGGTCTGCGGCAACGCCCGAAGGGGGGGTGACAGGACAAGTGGTGCGCTTTGCGAGCCTCGCCGAGCTTCAAGCGGCACCCATTTCGCAGGTTGACGGTAAAATCGTCTTCATCGACGAGACCATGATTAAGACCATGGATGGATCTGGGTATGGCATGGCGGTCCGCAAGCGCAGCCAATGCGCTGAAGCCGCCACGAGCAAAGGCGCTTTGGCCTGTCTCATCCGATCCGTTGGCACCCAACCGCACCGTATGCCCCATACCGGCATTATGGCCCGTGATGGCGCAGAAGGCGCTGGTCCGGTGGCCGCGATTTCAGGACCGGATGCAGATCAACTGACACGTCTTCTGGAGCGCAGCCCCGTGACGGTTTCGGTCGACATCCAGACTGAGATCAAAACCAACGCGCCGTCTGGAAATGTCATTGCCGAACTGACGGGCACAGATCTGGCGGATGAAATCGTCCTGATTGGCTGTCATCTCGACAGTTGGGATCTTGGTACGGGCGCCCTCGATGATGGTGCGGGATGCGGTATTGTTGTCGGCGCTGCGATGTTGATTGCTGACTTGCCCGAGCGACCGCGGCGGACCATTCGGGTCGTGCTCTATGGTGCGGAAGAAGTCGGCTTGTTTGGCGCCACCGCTTATGCGCGTGAGCATGGCGACAATCTCGACAAACATGTTCTGGCATCTGAGAGCGATTTTGGCGCGGGCCCCATCTGGCGGTTCCAGACCCGGTTTGGTGAAGCGGCATTGCCCTATGCGCGGACATTGCAAAACCTGCTCATGCCCCTTGGTGTGACGCCCGATGATAACCGCGCCAATGGGGGGCCTGATATCGGCATCTTGGCGCGCGCCGGGGTTCCTGTGGTCACACCGGGTCAGAACGGGATGGATTATTTCGATTATCACCACACACCGGATGATACATTCGATAAGATCAAGCCGGATGAGTTTCGCCAGAATGTCGCGGTCTATGCGGCGTTCACTTACATCGCAGCTGAGACCGGTTGGGATTTTCGCAAACAGCCCGAGCTCAATAGCCAAGGCACGGAATGACGCCAGAAGCGCAACTGCTTGATACGGTCGGTGTCACCCAATCGCGTTTCGGCCTGTGTGTGACGGACGACGTCTATGACCCCTGGGTGGTGACCGGCGGCGTATTGATGGCCCAGCAAGCCGCGGTGATTGCGTTGCGGGCGGCCGGAGACTCGATCCCAGCACAAGCGGGGGGCACCGAATTGTTGCTGCGCGCCGCCTCGAAAGACCGTCTACCGGCCCCGTTCACATTGCCGTTCAGCGCTGCGGCGCGACATGATTTCGAACGCCTGGTCGACGCGCGAAACGCGTTTATGCACCCGCGCAGTGTGACATGGTTTATCCGTGCCGAAACGCTGGCGCGCGGGATGAGTGTGGCAACCAAAGCAGTCCGGCATTTGATCCTGACGCAGCCGATTTTGAACAATCTCGTCTCGCCCGCCGAACAAGATCGATTGCGCGAAGATTTAAAAGCGATGGATGCGTTCTCGGAGTTCTTGATAGAACCCGACGCCTGATTGTTTAGTCCTGTGGGCGCGCGAAGACGCCACGCGCGTAAGCCCGCTTGCTGATCTCGCCTTCGCTGACGCTCCAATGGTTCAGCGTTTCCCAGTCATCTAAGCCTTGATCGGCGGCCAATGCCGATATTCGGCCCATGCCGGAAAACAGCGTTTTCGGGGCCTGGTCCGCAATCGGGTCCGCGAATGCGAGATCTGGATCGACAATGGTCCAACCCGCGTCTCGTAGGCCGTCAATCATGTCCGCGGTGAAACTCGCGGCCAGATCATTCTCATGCAGCAGAAGCACTTGCACGGGCCGACGCCCAAGCACGCGCTGACCCAAAGCGTCATAATGCTCGGCGGCATCCACCACCATATCGACATAAAGCGCGGACAAGGCGTCCATATCGACGTCGCGGTCGTCTAAGACGGCTTGGCTCCACAAGCGCTGCAAATGCCAATCATAGGTGTCGACGGTGACATAGCCGCTGATCAAACCGCGCTCAGCCAAGGCGGCGCGATAAGCATCACGCTTCTCGCCTGACTTATTCTCTTCACCCATGCCGCCCTCGTCTAAGAAGGGAAAGCGAAACCAGGGGCGTCGATTGTCAAACTGGGCCAGCCGTTGCTCAGCGTAATCCATGTCAGCGATAAAGTCCGCCGCGGGCATCCGACTGGCTCCCGCATGACGATCGCTGTGATTGGCGATCAGGTGACCCGCCGCGGCATAGGCTTCAATGCGTGGAATTCCGTCGTCTCGATCTAAGCCCTGGGTGGTAACGAAGATGGCCACGGGGCCAGATTTTGCGGCGGCGAGTTCAGCGATAAAGGCGTCGGTGCGCTCCGGCCCGGTGAAGCGTGGACCATCCCCGAGCGGGGCATCATCATAAGTCAGCGCGATTTGCTTTAGAGCAGCTGCGTGTGTGGACGGCGCCGTTTCGACTGCGGTGTCGCTGCATCCGACGAGCAGCACGGCGGCGAGAAGGAGGGATCGGGTGAGCATGTGACAATTCCTATCGAATGCGGGTTCGCGTCAACAAGGAGAGAATTCAATCCCGCCAAATAGTCTACCAATGCCATTGAATACGAAACTGCAAACCCGGGCCCGGTTGGCGGCAATATCCAGCATTAAGACGGAGACGAGCCCGAGGAAGATCACATAAGTCCAACCCCAATAGTCGCTATAAAGGATGGTGGTCACCCAGTCTTGGCCGAAGCCATACCAAATCACCATGATCAGCGTTGCGACAGACAGGGTGATCGATATGGGAAGAAGATGGCGCGCGGCTGGGCCTCTGAACAGTGCCAATAGGAAAGCGAATCCGAGAGCTAAACCGCTGCTGCCTGAAAAGATCTTTAGATCTGCGCGAAGCTCATCCATCACCTCTTCAAACCGTCCTTCAATGAAAGACTGTATCCGTTCCAGCGCCATGCTGTGCCGCAAGATTGAGGACTCGTAAAATCGCCGAACCGCTGCCGCGGCCTCGTCCCGGCGTTCGCAGTCCAATTTACAAGCCGCGGCAAGCACGTCGGCGACAAACGTATCTATCCCAGCATCAAGGCTTTCGCGGGCCCGATCAATTTCGGATTGAAGGCGACCCGACACGCGCCCCGCGAGATCAGAGATCCGATCAGCCGTATCCGAGTTGGCAATGTCTGATAGCCTTTCATCAACGCTCTTTTCGACCTGCGACAGCGCGAAGGCTTGTGCGCGTCGATCAAAATCTTCTGGCGCCACCGTGATGTAGAGAAAGGACACCAAGAATAATAGCGCCCCAATGCCCGATAGACAGAGATTGATTTTTCGCGCGAGGGACAAGTTCAAATTCCGCTCCGACGAGATCAAATTGAGGCCGGTCGACCAAGCCCATCTAACATAAAAAACCCCAGACCAAACAGCCTGGGGTTTTCGATATTGCTTAGAGCCTGAAGCTTATTCAGACTTCTCTTCTTCAGCAGCGGCCTCTTCTGCAGGCGTTTCTTCCGCTGGGGCTTCTTCGGCAGCAGCCTCGGCTTCAGCCGCAGCGGCTTTGGCAGCTTCTTTCTCAGCTTTTGCGGCAGCTTTCGCTTCTTTTTCAGCTTCCTTACGGGCGGCTTCTTTTTCAGCTTTCTCTTCGATCCGCTCTTTGGCTTTCGCGCCTGGCTCACCCTTTTGTGGGTTATTGCCAGCGGCCCAAGCATAGACTGGGGCTTTCTCGCCTTCCAGCGTGATATTGCTCAGGAAGCGGGCGACACGATCAGTCGGCTTGGCGCCTTTTTTGATCCAGTCAGCAGCTTTCTGGCCATCGATTTTGACGCGGTTTTCGCTGTCTTTCGGCTGGCGTGGGTCATAGGTGCCGATCTTCTCAATGAAGCGGCCGTCGCGTGGCATACGGCTATCGGCAACGACAACGCTATAGAAAGGGCGTTTTTTGGACCCGCCGCGGGCGAGTCGGATTTTGAGGGCCATGGTGTTCTCCTAGTATCTCGGCGTCTCGGGGGCGGGGACGGGCATTATTTGCTCTCCCGCAATTTTTCGTGGTGACGGATGACTTCCGCCACGATGAAATTCAGAAATTTTTCAGCAAAAACCGGGTCGAGATTGCTCTCTTCCGCGAGCGTGCGCAGGCGCTCAATCTGCCGCGCTTCTCTAGCTTTATCGGCCGGAGGCATATCATTCTCGGCTTTGAGTTTGCCAACGGCTTGGGTGACTTTGAACCGCTCAGCGAGCGTATGCAGCAGGATGGCATCGAGATTGTCGATACTGGCGCGGTATTGAGCGAGTTGGTCGATCGGGGCGGTCATTCGCTACCCCCACTTTTTACTATCTTCGTAAGGCCGTACAGCATGAGTAGTGCAGCGATTGTGAGTGAGATCGTACGAGCGTAACTCAGCCAACGCAGGTCTGTTTCGGTAACTAAAAAGTTGAGCCAAATGCCGCCAAAGAAGAAGACGACAAACCCGACGAAGAGCGCGACTGGCCCGAACCAGAGAGGTTCCGATTCTTTCATCATTTCTTACCCCCAGTCAGCCCAGGAATATTCGGCAAGCCGCCCGCGCCAGGCATTCCGCCAGGCATCGCTGCGCCGCCGCCCATTTTGGCTAGATCTGCCGGAGAGACCCCCGCCTGGCCCATCATATTCATCATGCCCTTCATGCCGCCTTTGGACATTTTCTTCATCATGCCGGCCATTTGCTTATGCATTTTCAGGACGCGATTGACGTCTTGCACCGTGACCCCCGCGCCCGCGGCGATGCGTTTGCGGCGAGAGGCATTGAGGAGCGCAGGCTTGGCCCGCTCTTTCTTGGTCATGGAGGAAATGATCGCGGCCTGACGGGCAATCACTTTGTCATCCATGCCAGAGGCGTCGAGCGCTTGTTTGGCTTTCTTGGCGCCAGGCAACAGACCCATAATACCGCCAAGGCCACCCATTTTCTGCATTTGCTGAAGCTGCTGCGCCAGATCGTCCAGATCGAACTGACCCTTGGCCATTTTCTTGGCCATCTTCTCAGCTTTTTCGGCGTCCATCTGGTCGCCGGCTTTTTCCACCAGCGAGACAATGTCGCCTTGGCCAAGAATTCGGCCCGCCAGGCGTTTGGCGTCAAAGGCATCGAGCCCATCCAGCTTTTCGCCGGTGCCAAGGAATTTGATCGGCAGGCCTGTGACGGCACGCATGGACAGCGCGGCACCGCCGCGGCCATCACCATCCATCCGCGTCAGGATCAGACCGGTGAGCGGCAGGCGCTCATGGAAGCGTTTCGCCGTTTCCACCGCATCTTGACCGGTCAGAGAGTCGGCGACGAGCAGCGTCTCATTCGGATTGGCAATCTTGGCGATCTCACTCGCCTCAGCCATCATCTGCTCATCGATAGAGGTCCGGCCGGCCGTGTCGAGGAAGACCACGTCATGGCCGCCAAGCTTTGCCGCTTGCAAGGCGCGCCGAGCAATCTCAGCCGGGCTTTGGCCGTCAATGATTGGCAGGGAGGAAACATTGTCGCCGCACTGATCGGCCAGGATGGCGAGCTGTTCCATCGCCGCCGGACGGCGCGTGTCGAGCGACGCGAGCAGGACTTTCTTCTTGTCGCGCTCAGCCAAGCGTTTGGCGAGCTTACCGGTCGTTGTCGTCTTACCTGAGCCTTGCAGACCCGCCATCATCACCACGGCAGGTGGATTGTCGACGCGTAGACCGGTTTCAGCCGTTTCGCCGCCGAGCAATTCGACCAAGCCATCATGAACGATTTTGACAACTTGCTGGCCGGGCTTAACCGAGCGGATGACGTCTTCGCCAACCGCTTTGTCTTTGATCGAAGAGATGAAGTCTTTAACGACAGGCAAAGCGACGTCGGCTTCTAACAGAGCCACGCGGATTTCCCGGAGCGCAGCCGTAACGTCTTTCTCGGTCAGCGCGCCGCGCCCGAGCAATCCGTCAAATACACCGCCTAAGCGGTCTGTTAGCGCATCAAACATCGCGTCTCTCCTCTTGCCGATCTGTCCATAGGGTACAGATAAGCGCTCTTTTCACCGAGACAAAGCAATAGCGCCCCACTGAGCGAGCCTTCGCCGAGTGGGGGACATCGCCGGGCTCCCGCTCTTGAGAGCATGTCCCGGTCAACGCGCACGTACTGTCAGTGCGGTGAATGTTGCGCGCGTAAAGCACGGTTGTGGATAAGAATCAAGCCTCGGAGTCGGCCATGATGGCGGTCAGGCGACGGATCGCTTCTTTGGCTTCATCGCGCAGCATGGATAGGACCGCCACATCCACCCATTCGCCATCCGCGAATTTCTCATATTCGCGCAACACGCCTTCTTTCAGGGCGCCGAGCGATTCAATCGCGCGAATGGCCCGGGTATTGCGCTCTTCGACATACCATTCAACGCGCTTTGCACCCCAATCGAGCGCGCGCTGAATTAGAAGTTTCTGGATTGCCGCATAGACGCCGCGACCGCGCAGATGGGGTTCGATCCAAGTATAGCCCAAGCGCACGCGGCGATGCATTTTATTGGGGGAAAGCAGCGCGGTGACGCCGACGAAGCGATCATTATCGTTCGGGTCGAGCACGGCGAAGCTATAAATCTCGCCCTGTTCTCTTTGTTTGAGGACATGATCATAATAGGCGTCAAAGCCTGCGCCGCGTTGGATGGCGGGCAGGGATAGCCAAATGGAATTCACCGCATCGCTGGCGCGCAATTGTTCCCGAAACCGCTCGTCCAGCGGCTCAAGATGAACGAGCTCATTTTGCAGACCAGGGGCGTGTAAATCCATAAACCTAAAATGCGCTTCTATTGGAGCGAAGCAAGACAATTCTCGCTCACAAAGAATTTTATCTCCGGACACGCGCAATGGTCCTGCCGGATGACCTTGTTAGGGGGGAGGAAAGGGCCCGGCAGGACCGCGCGAAACGATGGCAGGAGGGATTGGGGATCGGTTGCCACCGTAGCGTTGTTTCGAGGCGAGAGGTGTGCCTCTGATGTTATCGAGATGGGTCGTGTGCGCTGCGTTTCAAGGCGTACCGATGGGCCATCTCAATCAACTAAGTGTGAACATAGAGATTCTGCGCCAGTTGTATAATTGATAATTTATCTCAATTGGATAGATTAAGCCTATGCATCTTCCAACGCTCCGTCAGCTTGAGTTTCTGTGTGCCGTTGCCGACCATGGATCCTTCTCTAAGGCCGCTGAGGCATGTTTTGTGACGCAGCCGACTTTGTCCGCTGCGATCAAAGAAATTGAAGGGCATTTGGGGGTGCAATTGATCGAACGCGAAGCCCGCGGCGCGTCTCTGACGCAAGCAGGAGAGGCCGCGGTGGAGCGGGCCCGAACGATCCTGTCGGATACCGCGGATCTGGTGTCGGCTGCGCGGCAGGCGGGGGCGCCATTGACCGGACCCTTTCGGCTCGGCGCGATCCCAACCATCGCGCCCTTCCTATTGCCCCGGACGCTAAAAGCGTTGCGTAAGGCGCACCCAAATTTGAAACTCTATTTGCGCGAAGACCAAACGGAACGCTTATTGGACGGCCTGAAAAATCGCACTTTGGATGCGGCCCTGATTGCGTTGCCTTGGGAAGCGAATGGGATCGAAACCATGGATCTCGGCGATGATGAGTTTCTGCTCGTTGCGCCGACCGGTCATGACCTGATTTCGCAGCATGCCATCCGGTCGACAGACCTGGTCGATGAGGACGTCTTACTGCTCGAAGATGGGCATTGTCTGCGCGATCATGCGCTCTCGGTTTGCCGCCTCCCGTCGAAGCGAGGGGGGGCGGATGTCACCGCGACCAGTTTGCCAACTCTGGTGCATATGGTCGCTGGCGGGCTTGGGGTATCGCTCCTGCCTAAGCTCGCAATCGATGCGGGCGTAACCTCTGGCGCGGATGTCGAACTCAAGCCATTTGAGACCCCAATGATTGGGCGTCGTATCGGAATTGCTTGGCGCACAGGTTCGCCGCGCGCCAGCGAGGCGCAGATGATCGGTGAAATTGTTCGCCGCGCCTTGTAGGCGGTTTACGAAGGCACCGGTTTCTCGCGATCATCGACATGCGCAGACAGATTGTCGTCGGCCCGGAACACGCCCTCGTCGAGTTCGCCTTCCCATTTGGCCACAGCTGTGGCTACTGCGGCATCGCCCGTCACATTGGTCATGGTTCGCATCATATCGAGCAGGCGGTCAAACGGCAGAATAAAGCCGATAATCAGCGCGGCTTGCGCTTCGGGAATGCCGACTTGGGTCAGCGCAGCGCCAGAAAGAAGCAATCCGGCGCTCGGAATGCCTGCCGCGCCAATCGAAACCAGCGTGGCCATTACGGCGACCAATACATATTGTGAGAGTGTAACCTCAATGCCCATGGCCTGAGCGCCAAACAGCGCGACCATGCCAATATAGATCGCTGTGCCATCCATGTTGATCGTGGCGCCAAGGGGCAGAACTGAGCCTGCGACCGCTTTATCGACCCCCAGGTTTTCCTCTGCGCAGGTAATGGTCACAGGAAGCGTGGCAGAGGAGCTTGCCGTCGAATAGGCGACGGCTTGAGCGTCTGTGATGCCTCTGAAAAAGGCCAATACGGGCAGGCCAAGCACGCCTTTAATGATGCCAAACCCATAGGTGAAGATCATGTGCAAGACGCAAGCGAGGTAGAGCGCTATGGCCAGTGTCCCGAGGCTCTGAAGAACCCCCAAACCCTTCGTCGCCATGACGGTAGCCATCAGGCCGAACACGCCGATCGGCGCGGTCTCCATGACGATAATGGTCACTTTCATCATCGCTTCAGATGCGCCGTCAAACCATTTCGCAACCGGCTCAGCGATTTTTCCGGCCATCAGGATTCCAACGCCTAACATGATGGCGAAGAAGATGATCTGAAGGATGTTTCCGCTCGCTAGAGCTTCGATCGGATTTGTTGGCACGATGTTTAGCAAACGGTCCACCAATCCACCCGCAGCATCAGCCCTAGCTCTCGCATCCTCTAATCCTGAGCCATCCGCATTGGCGAATGTATCAGGCGTTAAGCTGGCACCTGGCTGAAAAATGGTTGCCATGATGAGGCCGAGCGTGACGGCAATGGCGGTCGTGCCCAGATACGTGCCTAAGGTGCGGGCCCCTAAGCTGCCCAGCCGCTTTGGATCGCCCATCGCAATGATGCCGGACACAAGCGTGAAGAAGACCAATGGTACGATTAGCATTCGGATCAGCCGCAGGAACAGATCGCCGATCCATTTGATCCAAGTTTCAGCAAAGGCCCCACCCGCTTCAGCGCCCATGCCATAACGCAGGCCGAGCCCGACCGCTAAGCCAACCACCAATGCGGCAATCACCCGTTTCCACAAATCAATCTTGAACCAGCCAGCCATGCCTCAGCCTCTCAAATCTGCTTTTCAGCGACGCTAGTCCGCATTGCACAGCTATTCAACGCTGCAGGCTCAGGATATGAGCAGACTTATGGATATGCTCGATCGGTTATCAACTGGCTGGAAAGCCTGGATCATCTTATTTGCGCTCACTTTGACCGCAGCCGCGCCAGGCGTGTTCAACATGCCCGCCTTGGATCGCGACGAGAGTCGATTCGCCCAAGCTTCCAAACAATATATCGAAACCGGCGATTATCTGATCATTCGCTACCAAGATGAATATCGGAACAAAAAACCCGCGGGTATTCACTGGCTACAAGCCGGCGCGACCCAATTATTTGGGGATGAGGATCGGCTAGAGATCTGGACCTATCGCGTGCCGAGTTGGATTGGCGCAGCTTTGGCGACGCTGGCGACCTTTTGGTGTGGCATTGCCTTAATCGGGCGCCGAGCAGCCTTTCTCGGCGCGGCGCTTTTTGGCACCACGCTTTTGCTGACCAGTGAAGCGCATATTTCCAAAACAGATGGAATGCTGGTTTTCCTCACCACGTGGGGCATTGGCGCGCTCGCGCGATTATATATGGGCGAGGCCGAGAATCCGAAACGGATGGCACTCGTCTTCTGGTTTGCCATGGGCTGTGGTTTGCTCATCAAAGGGCCCGTGACCCCTATGGTTGCAGCCTATGCGGGCTTTGGAGCTTGGGTCTGGGCCAAAGCTGGAGAAGGCAAAGGTGGTGACTGGTGGCGCCCGCTGGTTTGGTGGCCTGGCCCTCTGCTTGCTGCCGCTATGTTCTTGCCGTGGTTGATCGCCATTCAATTCGCAACCGACGGTACGTTTCTGCAAGGCGCGGTTGGCAAAGATCTGAAAGACAAATTCGCGGGGGCCTCGGAAGGTCATGCTGGTTGGCCGCTCTACCATTTGAGCCACATTCCGGTCTGGTTCTACCCGGCCGTTTTACTGCTCATTCCAGGCATGACATTGGCCTGGAAATTTCTGCGCGGGAGCAGTGAGAATGCTCGCCGGCGCGGCACCGATGCTTTATTCGTTTTCGTCGCGCTCGGCGCCTTTACCGCTCTCGCAACTTGGATCTTGCCCGGCGAAATCGGCAATGGCGCACCGTCGGCTTATGCTGGATTGATCATTTTGGGCTTTTGGTGGCTGAGCACGCGACCGGAATGGCGGTCTCGTTGGGCGATTGCTGACGCGGCACCGGTGACCGATGAGGTGAAAGCGATACGCTTCCTGGCGGCGTGGGCGGTCCTAACAACTGTCTTTTTCGAACTCATGCCCACGCGTCTCAGCCATTACATCCTCCCCGCCTATCCCGCCTTCGGCCTTTTGTGTGGCTGGGCGGGTTTGAAGATGATGGACGGGACGAAACTGCCGGTCTCAAAATGGCTGAGCTTTGCAGTGTTCGCGATTGGCGGCTCAGCCTTGTTATTCATCAGCTCGCCCCTCGCGGCCCGTCTCGTAAAGACCGAAGCCGCCGGTGATTTTAAAACGGTTGAGTCCAGCGTGGTGATCGACCAATGGGCGGCTTATGTGAATTTTCCGCTCTGGCTCTGGATTATCGGCGCGGTGGCGTTTGCCGCGTCGATCGCGACGTTTCTCGCGCGCAAAATAGGTCTAACGGCTTTGATGGGCGTGTTGGTTAGTTTGTTCCTAGGGTGGCACGCGCGAACCTTTGTTTTGCCAACCCAGCTCTGGGCGCAGCCAACTGAGAGCGCGCGCTTAGCCCTGCAGGGTGTGTGCGGCGTGCCGAGTGAAACATGCGCGGATGGCCGCGTGAGCCCTGAGCGGATTCTCGCGGTTGGCTATGCCGAACCGTCCTATGTGATGACGTTCGGGACGCAGAATTTGCATTCACCCGAAACACCGCTTTCGCTGCCAACCGATCAAATGGCTTATCCTGTGGTCTATTTGATTAACCTGGAAGGGCGTGGCAGTCCGCCAAGTCGATGTGCGGCGCTCGGTGAAGACTGTATCCCGCCCGCGCCTGAAATTCGCGACGATCTTCTCGAACAGGCCCGCGAGGCTGGCCTTTGTGTGGCGCAATCTGATCCGGTCTATGCATTGAACTATTCCAATGGTGATCCGGCGCATTTCGTGGCCTATCGGTTCGATACCAGCTGCTAGCCGTTGGCACATTCTGTCGCGCGTCAATCCTGCCTATCCGCTCACACCTATGGATAGTTACCTATCAGGTAGCAGCCAGGGAGAACAGAAATGGACTATGATGAACCGCACCGGAAACCGGAAGGGTTACGGGATCGAATTGCGTTCACATTCGTGAAATTCCTGCGCTTTTTCGCCGATCTTTTCTTTCGCAAACGCTATGGCCATCGCGCCGTCGTATTGGAGACTGTGGCCGCTGTTCCAGGCATGGTCGCAGGCTTGCTCCAGCATTTGCGCGCGGTTCGTCGGATGCGGGACGATCAAGGCTGGATCAAGGAGCTCTTAGACGAAGCTGAAAATGAGCGCATGCACTTGATGACCTTTATTCAGGTGGCTCAACCGACCTTGTTTGAACGTGGGCTGATTATGGTCGCGCAAGCGATCTTCTACAATTTCTACTTCTTCCTCTACCTGTTCGCCCCGAAAACCGCGCACCGGGTCATCGGCTATTTCGAAGAAGAAGCGGTCACCAGCTATACGCATTATCTGCAAGAGATTGATGCCGGGCGGCTTGAGAACGGACCTGCGCCGCAAATCGCCATCGATTATTGGGATTTACCCGCCAATGCTCGGCTTCGCGACGTCGTCATCGCAGTCCGCGAGGATGAAGCTGGCCACCGCGACCGCAACCACTATTTCGCTGATACGTTGATTGCAGGCGATCAACCCGAGGCGAAAATCGCTGACTATGCGCTGCGCAATACATAGCCGACCCGTGGGAAGTGAATGTGCAAATTGTCGGCACGGTCGTCCTGTCGGGCGATGATAACACGCTCTGAATTGGCGATGACGAGATCGCCCTCGACCCAGTCTTTGGCGTAATCGTCCGGGGCGATCGCGACCCGGGCGCCCGGCTCAAAGTCGCGCAGGTCGCCTGCGGTCGAGGCGGGTTTCAAGCGGGGTGCAGCGGCATGCGCGATTTGTATTGCGTCCTCGCCACTAATTTCCTCGGGGTCTTGGCCCTTGAACTCTTTGAGACGGTGATACCAGTCCTTGGTCAGCGGCGTTTTTTCGAAACAGGTCTCGAGGAAGTCTGGAATATTCTTCTCCACAAACCATGGATTCATGAAGGCGTGGACATCGACCATGCCGGGTTTGGTGCCGACTAGCCAATCGCCCGTACCTGCAAGTCGCCCACCGGAGAGCCGTTCCTCAATCCACAACAACTGAGCGAGCCACTGGTCCCTCATGATCGGGGCGGCGGCCTTCATCGCTTCCGTATCAAAGGGACGACCGGACATTTTCGTCCGGTCGTCGATAAACTCTTTTGGCATATGCTCGCCAATCGCCCCGAAAATGACGGCCACACTGGTCTGGAACCATTTGCCGTCCGTCCAAGCGGCCACCATTTTTGCCAAGCCTTCATGGCCTGGAAGGTTCAATGCTGGGATCTGAAACCGTTTCTCGAGCTCAGTCAGCATGATTGAGGTATCGCAGAAAATATCAGCGCCGATTTGCATGACGGGCGTGCGGCGATAACCGCCCGTCAAAGGCGTCAGATCGGGTTTCGGCATAATTGATGGAATTTCGACCGACGCCCAGCCCAAATTCTTCATCCTCAGCGCCAATCGGATCTTCTCCGAATAGGGCGAACGATCGAATTGATGAAGAATGATGCTTTGCGCGTTTGCCATCTTATTTGCCTCCCCAGACGAATTTCTCAGCCTAACCGTGTTCGTTTGGGCTTTCCAAGTGCCGATTGTCCCCTAAAACCAAAAGAAACACAAAACTTTCGGAGGAGCGCCACAAATGTTGGACACCAATTCGATGCCGCACGTCGCGGACATTCCCCGCGTACAAAGCGAATTGCGCCCGGATGAAGTGGCGTTTTGGTTTCAAGGCGAAGAGACCACATTTGCGCAGCTTAATTCGCGTGCAAATCAAGTTGCAAACGGACTTGCCGCGCTCGGAGTCACGGCAGACCAACGGGTCGGCTATTTGGCAAAGAATACAGCTGTCTACTATGAGATGATGTATGGCTGCGCCAAAATTCGCGCCGTGATGAACGGCGTGAATACGCGGCTCGCGGCGCCTGAGGTTCAGTTCATTTTATCGGACGCACAAGTTCGGGTCCTTTTTGTCGGTCCCGAATGGATCGAGATGATCGAGCAAATCAAAGATGAGTGTCCGCATCTCGAACATGTCATCACGATTGGTGGCGACCACGCCAATTGGCCGGATTATTCTGGATGGCGAGATGCTCAGGATGGCAGTGCGCCAGGTGTCGAGACGCAAGACGATGACGATGTTATTCAGCTCTACACATCTGGCACGACGGGTCTGCCAAAGGGTGTGATGCTGACCAATGCCAATTATCGCTCTTTTCTAGAACAGGCTGGCCGCCTGGATTGGGCGAGTTACGAAGCTGGTGATACAGTGATGAACGCGATGCCGCTCTTCCACGTCGCGGGCGTGAATGCTGGCATGGTCGCGACGGCCCAAGGGTCGCGATCGGTGGTTCTGCCAGAGATCAATCCAGCCGAAATCCTTGACCTGATCGAAACGCAAAAAATCAACCATGCGTTCTGGGTGCCAGCGGTGATATTGATGTTGTCGCAAATGCCGGATTTCCGCGACCGCGATTATTCATCCCTGCAACAAGTGTTCTATGGCGCATCTCCGATCACCGAAGACCTGCTGACCCTGGCGGTCGAAGTTATGGGCGCCAAGTTCACCCAGCTCTATGGCCTGACCGAAACGGTGGGTGGCGGGACTTATTTGCCGCCAGAAGCACATGATCCAAGCTGGGGCAAGCTGCGTTCCTGCGGGGTGCCTTATCCGGCGACCATCGTGCGCTGTGTGGATGCTAAAGGTGACCCCGTGTCAACCGGCGAAGTGGGCGAAATCGTCATCCAATCGGGTTTTGTCATGAAAGGCTATTGGAACCGTCCTGAAGCGACCGAAGATGCTATTCGGAATGGCTTCTTCCATACCGGAGATGCTGGCTATTTTGACGAAGACGGGTTCTTATTCATCCATGATCGCGTCAAAGACATGATCGTTTCGGGTGGTGAAAACGTATATCCCGCCGAAGTTGAGAATGCGATTTTCGGGCACCCTGATGTCGCGGACGTGGCCGTGATCGGCATTCCGGATGAGAAATGGGGCGAGGCGGTGAAAGCGATCATTGTGCCGAAAGAAGGCACCAATCCAACCGCTGAAAGTATCATTGCTTGGGCACGTGAACGGATTGCGGGCTATAAATGCCCGAAATCGGTTGACCAGATCGATGCTTTACCACGCAATCCCTCCGGGAAGATCCTCCGCAAGGATTTGCGGGAACCTTATTGGGAAGGCCAAGAGCGGCGCGTTGGAGGCTAAATATGATCGATGATGCGCATGGCGTGCATGATTTTGTCTATGATGCGCGCAATGCTGACATCCAAGTCTCCGTCAATGGCGTCCTAAAACACAGAGATGAGGCCACGGTCTCCGTCTTCGAGAGCGGTTATTTGCTCGGCGACGGGGTGTGGGAAGGCATGCGCGTGTATAATGGCGGCGTGGCCTTCTTAGATGCGCACCTGAAGCGGCTCTATGCGGGCGCCAAGACGATCGATATGGACATTGGTCTCAGCCCGACAGAGCTGAGCCAACAATTGTTTGATTGTTTAAAAGCGCAAGACATGACAGATGGCGTGCACATCCGCTTAATGGTGACGCGCGGGATTAAGAAAACGCCCTATCAAGGCCCACGCTTTACCATCACGCCGCCGACCGTGGTGATCATCCCAGAATATAAGGCGCCTGTGCCTGAAATCCGCGCCAAAGGCGTGTCATTGTTTACCGCCCATATCCGTCGCACAGGACCGGCGGAGCAGGATCAAAAGCTCAACTCGCACTCCAAGCTGAATTGTATTCTGGCTTGTATACAAGCTGACAAAGCCGGGGCGGACGAAGCTCTAATGTTGGATCCTGATGGCTTTGTTGCGACCTGTAACTCAACGCATTTCTTCATCGTCCGAGACGGTGAAGTTTGGACGTCGCCGCCTGATTATTGTTTGGGTGGAATTACGCGCGGCAATATTATTCAGGTCTGTCGGGAGAATGGCATTCCAGTGTATGAAAAACGCTTCTCCTTATTCGATGTTTATTCAGCAGACGAAGCCTTTATCACGGGCACGTTCGCAGGCACGACGCCGGTGCGCGAAGTCGATGGACGGGTCTTGTCGAGCCTAGATGGCCCCATCACTCAGCGATTGTCAGACCTCTATCAAAAGCTGATCGAAACAAAGCTGACGCCGATCACATGACCGACCCGTGTTTGAGGATCGCGATGTGGTCGGGCCCGCGCAACATGTCGACGACCATGATGCGCAGTTTCGGCGCGCGCGCAGACACAGAATGCGTGGATGAACCCTTCTACGCTGCCTATCTTAAGAATACGGGTTTGCGACATCCCATGTCAGACCAGATCTTTGAGGCTCAGAGCACGAATCCTATCGAGATTGTCGCCGATTTGACATGTCCGTCCGAGAGCGACCCGCCCATATTCTTCCAAAAGCACATGACGCACCACATGGTTCCAGCGCTTCCACGATCTTGGATGCAGGATTGCCGAAACCTGTTTTTGATCCGGCATCCGGCCAGGGTGATGGCATCCTATGCACGGAAAATGGAGAGGGTCAGCTTATCCGCGATTGGTTTCCCGCAGCAGCTCAGCCTGTTCGAAACCGCAATGGAAATGGAGGATCAAACACCTCTGGTGATCGATAGTGATGACATTTTGCACAATCCCGAACAGATGCTTCGATCCTTATGTGATGCGCTTGGGATTGAATGGGATGCTGCAATGCTGTCCTGGTCGTCTGGACCGAAACCCGAAGATGGCGTCTGGGCGCCGCATTGGTATGATGCGGTCTGGCGTTCCAAAGGGTTCGGCCCGCCGCCCGGGGATGTTCCAGACGTGCCAGCTTCACTTGCGGACGACTATGCACGGGCATTGGAGATTTACGAGCTTCTCGCGGACGATCGCCTTCTCAGCCACTGATGGAGTCTCGCCCGGTGCCGCGGAAACATGCCGATCCTAAAGGCGCACAGGACCGAAAGCGCCGTCTCGGGTACTCGTATCCCGTCGACCTAGAGACTAGGTGGGCACCGGTTAGATAGGACCACGGTCCAGTCCAGAGCCAGTTCCCTGACGGAACTTAAGGTCGGCGGATAGCTGACCGTCCTCGAACGCTCCAGCCTCTGTGCTGAAGCCATATAGGCATGATTAGGCTGCGGCGCTAGCTTCGCCGAGCTGTCGCAAATAAGCCCAGGTGAATAAACCGCTAGAATGCCCGTCGCTGAAATGGATCCGCACCGCATAGCGGCCAACCTCATCGGCTTTCTCAACATCCAAATCAGGGCTGATAATGGGCGGCGGAGGCTTAGGGCCATTGCCATGACCTTGCACTTCGGCCGATGGGCTCTCCAAGCGCAGCATCTTATAGGGGAGCGTGAAGCTCTTCCCATCATCAAAAGCGATGGTCAAAGCCTTAGCGCTTTTTTTAAAGCGCAGCTCCGTTGGCCAAGCGCGCTGAGTCATGTGGTCGGCGCCTCTAGGTCACGCGCTTCGGTTTCGAGCAAAATCGGCAATCCATCGCGGATCGGAAAGGCGAGTTTCGCTTTCTTAGAGACCAGCTCGCAGGCCTCCTTGTCGAACATTAGCGGGCCACCGGTGACGGGGCAGATCAGCACTTCGAGCAGGCGCGGATTCACGCCGCAAGGGCTGGATGTTGGGGCTTGTGTATCTTCGGTCATTGCAAGGTCGAGCTGTCATCGCCCGGCACGTCCATGTCAAGCAAAGTGATCAGAGTCTGCGCCCGATCGGCAACGCTTGAGGCTTCAAGGAGAGCTTGTTTTTCCTGGGTGCCGAACGGACAGCCAGCGCATAGCGCGTTGATCAGGGTCTCCATCGGCGCGTGCTCTACCGCTTCCCAATCGACTTCCATTGAATTGATCTGGGTGTAGCGTTTCAACGAGTTCACCAATTTCAAGCGCTCCGGGAGGCTGCTCTCTGGCGGTGAGACCAAATCATGCGCGAAGGCCTGCCAATCTGGTTTCACGCGTCGATAAGGCGTTTCGACTTGCAGCTCCGCCTCAATGCCGAACCGGCAAATGCCGGTGAGGGAGATCAGATAGCGGCCATCGTCTGTTTCAGAGTAAGATGTGATACGTCCGGCGCAGCCCGTATTGGCCAGGCTTGGGTGGACGCGATCATCGCCTTGCGACTGAATCATGCCAATCAGCCGACTGCCCGACATGGCATCATCAATCATATTCAAATAGCGCGGCTCAAAAATATTCAGCGGCAAAGACCAACGCGGAAACAGAAGAACGCCCGAAAGGGGGAAAATCGGAATGGTCTCTGGTAAATCCGAGGGTTTTCGATAGGTCTCGTGTGGCACGCTGACTCCCATTTTCCCGTGTCTTACCATAAAATGGAGTGAAACGGCGAACAGGCGAGTCTCGGCGGGTCAAATTTATGCGAACATGAGTGAACCCAGTCGCCGTCGACCTTCGACCGTAACCGGATCTTTGGGACCTGCCGCTTCGAAGATTTCGAGCAATTTGGCTTTGGCTTTGCCGTCTTCCCACTCCAAATCGTCGCTAAGAATGCCCAATAGATGCTCCGCCGCATCCTTGTTCTTACCTTGTCCAATAAGCTTTTCGGCCAGCTCAAATCGGGCCTCGTGATTTTCAGGATTGGCGGCGACGGTTTCCTTGGCTGTGGCTAAGTCTTCGTCGAGCGGCGCCTCGGCCATCAGGTCCAGCGCCGTGCGTACAGAGCGAACGGCTGAGTCATTGATTTTCGACTCCGGTACCGTGTCGAGGATCTGTTTTGCTTGTTCATGATCACCATTGGCGAGATAACAGCGCGCGAGGCCGGCAATGGCTGCGGCATTCTCGGGATCGGCATTCATCACCGCGCCATATAGCTGTGCGGCGGTTGCAATATCGCCTGCTTGCGCCGCCGCTTCAGCCTGTTCCAGCGCTTCTTGCAGCTGTTTAGCATCATCCGTACCGCCGAGGATCGATTCGATGAATTGGCGCACTTGGCTTTCCGGCAGCGCCCCTTGGAAGCCATTTACAGGGCGGCCTTTGTCAAACGCAAACACTGACGGAATCGAGCGTACGCCCATTTGCCCGGCAACACCTGGATGCTCTTCGGTATTGATTTTGACGAGCTTAACTTTGCCATTCTTCTCGCCGACCACTTTCTCAAGCGTCGGCGTTAGCGTGCGGCAAGGTCCGCACCATGGCGCCCAGAAATCCACCAGTACCGGTTGCTCGTTCGAGGCTTCGATGACGTCCGTCATAAAGGCCTGATCAGACCCATCCATAATGTGAGGCGATGTTGTACCTTCGCTCATATCGTGCATTCCTTATTGCGCTCGCGGCCTATTTGGGCCTTACGACCCGGCTCTGCAAGCTCTGAGTTCATCAGTTTATGGGGCGAGGGCCCGATCAGCGAGGCTTAACTGCTACCGGCATTTTCCCAGACTTTGGCCACGCGCTTATCGCGGCCGCAGCCAACCCGGTACAGTTTATAGCGGGCTGGGTTCTTCTGATAATAGTTTTGGTGATAGCCTTCGGCTTCGTAGAATTCGGTCTCGTCTAGGACACGCGTAACGATTGGAGCCGCAAGAATACCCGCTTGATTGATGGCTTCAAATTGCGCTTCGACTTCGGCACGTTCGTCGGCATTATCAACAAACACAGCCGTACGATAGGAATTACCACGATCACAGAATTGGCCGCCATCATCAGTGGGATCAATGTGGCGCATGAAATAATGGACCAGTTCGCCATACTCGACTTTTGACGAGTCATAGACCACGCGCACGGCTTCCAAGTGGCCTTGCTTGGTGTGGGTCTTATAAGTTGGATTGGTGCTATTCCCGGCCGTATAGCCTGATACGGTTTCCAGCACGCCATCCACCTTATCGAAATCACTCTCAACGCACCAAAAGCAACCGCCTGCGAAAATCGCGGTTTCAATGTTTGCATTGCTGGTAGCAACGTCCGGTCCGTTTTCGGCGCCAGCGCTCATCACAAAAGAAGCCATCGTGGCCAAGCCGCCTGCAATCATAGCGATAGAGAAAGGATGATTCAGTTTCATCTGCGCGGTCCCAAAAATTCATATCGTGCGATGACAGGCATATGACGACTCAAAAGGTTAATTGCGAGCCTTGATTTCAGTTCTCACAGTTTTTTGTTCCTGCGTGATCAGAATACGTCACCTATCCGGCGAGACGTTCCATTTCTTCAGCAGACAGTTCTGAATTGTCATAAATATTGGCGACGTCATCGAGGTCGTCGAGAACGTCCAGCAAACGCATAAGTTTGTCGGCATCATCGCCTTCGATCGGCACATTGTTTTGGGCTTTCCAGATCAGCTTGGTCGACTTTGCTTCGACCTCCCCAAACTTACCCTCAAGCGCTTTCGCGACTTCTGACAGGTCTTCGCGTTCGGTATAGATGAAGTGTCCATCTTCGTCGCTTTCGACATCGCTGGCGCCTGCCTCAAGTGCAGCCTCCATGATCGTGTCTTCATCGCCCGCTTCGATCGGGAATTGGATTTCGCCGACATTTTCGAAACCGAATGAAACTGAGCCCGTTTCACCCAGATTGCCGCCATTCTTTGAAAACGCTGTGCGGATCTCGCTTGCCGCGCGGTTTTTATTGTCCGTTGAGGCTTCGACAATAATGCCGACGCCGCCTGGCCCGAAACCCTCATAGCGAATGTCGACATAGTCTTCGCCGCCGCCACCTTGGCCTTTATCGACCGCCCGCTTGATATTGTCCTTCGGCATGGATTGGCCGCGTGCATTGGCAATGGCCAAGCGCAAGCGTGGATTGCCATCTGGATCCGGGCCACCCATTTTTGACGCAATGGTGATCTCTTTCGAGAGGCGCGAGAACAAGGCCGCGCGCTTTTTGTCTTGAGCACCTTTTCGGTGCTGAATATTTGCCCATTTACTATGGCCAGCCATGGGGGCTCCTGCAGTGAATACTTCGTGACGGCTGCTTACCGCAGCTTGCCACAGAGATCAAAGGGCACAGTGCGATCAGTCGAAGACGCGCGCGACCCCACCATGTTTCAGAAGTTCTTGTTTCTCCGCGATCGGACGGATCAATCTGATCAGCGCCCATGCGCTGAGCGCACCAAAAACCGAAGACGCGATGTCGAATGAGAAACTCGGAATGCCAGCGCCCATATTATCAAATCCGGATATGCGAATAGCAACGTTCGCGATGATGTTGCCGAGGAGCCAGCAAGTCCACCAAATCGCGATGCGGGATTCTCCGGGAACCGTTTCACCGACGGCAGCGAACGTCCCGTTATAAATCTGACTCATCCCCTTTGCCGGCTGCCACAAATTGGCGATCGGAATGAAATACCAGCCGACCGCCCAAGCCGGAGACATTTCAGGAAATTTGCTGCCGATCGTGTGTAGGTTCCTCATCGCTCGGTATGTGACCCGCGCCACAAACATAACTGTCATCCAAAACAGCGCTGTGTGGATCAGGCCCATCGCAATGATGAAATAATCAATCATCACCAATTGCTCTTGAGAGAACGGGATGATGGTCGAAGGCATGTAAAGCCAAATCAACAATGCTGAGATTAAGATCCAAATGAACTCCGCAATCATGAATGCGAAGAGGCCATAAACCGCCCAACGGCTTAGACCTGATACAGACCGAGGGCCTTCAAGATAAGCGTGTTTGTTCGCGCCGGGCGCAGCTTCGACGGTGGATTGCGAAAGGTTAGAGGCAACGCTTTCGTCTGTTTTGACGTCCATAATATCCCCAATTCTCCCGAAATCAGGGAATACAGATCGTCATTGTATTGGCAAGTTGAAGTTTAGACGGTCGGCAACATTTCAGACAGCTGTCCACCAACTCTGATCGGCTCACATCGTACTGACAAACCGGTCGTGTCATCTGTCTCGACGAATAGACCGCACAATGTCCCCTCACCAAGTGCGGGTTCATAGCGTTGGCCAGGCAATTGTGTGGCGAATCGGCGGAGAGAATTGTCCTTCTTCATGCCGATGACGCTGTCATAGTCACCGCACATACCCGCATCGCTTTGATACGCGGTGCCGCCGGAAAGGATCATATGATCGGCGGTTGGAACATGCGTGTGGCTGCCCACCACCATGCTGGCGCGACCATCACAGTGATGCCCCATCGCCATCTTCTCTGAGGTCGCTTCGCAATGCATATCTACAATCACCGCGTCCGCGACCACACCGAGCGGCATGTCGTCGAGCGCGTGGTCGACTGCACCAAATGGATTGTCGAGCAATTGTTTCATAAACACGGTGCCTTGCGCCTGGATGACCCCGACTCTGCGTCCGTCTGGCAGGACGAATAGATGCGCGCCTTTGCCGGGTGCGTTTGCCGCTTCAGGATAGTTGAGGGGGCGGAGCAAGCGCGGTTCTCGCTGAATATAGGTCAGGGCCTCGCGTTGGTCCCAAGCGTGATCACCAAGGGTCAGACAATCGGCGCCCGCATTGAAAAACTCATTGGCAATATTCTCAGTCAGTCCAAAACCGCCCGCCGCGTTTTCGGCATTGACGACGGCAAAGTCCAAGTTCAGCGCATTGCGCACGTCCGGCAAATGATCTCTCACCGCTTGTCGGCCGGGCTTACCGACCACATCACCAAAAAATGCCAATCTCATTTTGAGAGTATGCGTGCTTTAAGTTGTAAAGAAAAGCGCGCGATGCTTTCGCACCGCGCGCTCTTATCGATTTTGAAGCTTGTATTCGGCTTATTTTTGCGTTGCCGAGAAGCCAAGCGCGTCCTTGGTGTACGCGGCTGGGTCTGGGTTTTCCATGATCGACGCGACCGACAATGGGGTCGCTGGATCAAGCTTAAGCGTCAGCGTGCCACCATCATTGATGAAGCTGGACAGCGCAGTGGTCGCTTCGGTGACCAGGGCCATGTCGACGCCCGAGCCTTGCGCCATCATTGGCGCCATTGCCAAGCCCATGCCGATTTGAGACTTCAACTCAGTTGGGTCCGCACCCTGTGCGGTCGCCGCAGCATTGAAGGCGCGATCGAGGAGAGAGTCGTCAGCAATTGAAAACTCAAAATTGTGGAAGGTCAGCTTACCCATCGCATTGGTCATTGCCATTGGATCTGGTTCGCCACCCGCGGCCAGGTCTTCAAAGTCGAACGCCGTGGCGACTTCTTGAGCGTAAGAGCTATAGCCCTCGATTTTGCCGCCCATGCTGAATTTGGCGCCATCGACGAGCTCAAGATAGTTCGCACCGGCGTCAAATTCGACAATGTCCGTGTCCGGGTCATAGGTGGCCACGCTTGCGCCTTTCAGCTCAAGTTCTTCGTATCCGACCACGCTGAGACCTTGCAGCAATTGCTCGCCAACAACACCGCCAGCGGCATCTGCTTTAAGCGTCATAGAGTAAGGTTCAGTTATGAATTTCACCGGTTGGCCTGCCGCATTGCGCTCGACCCCTGCGACAACGCTTGGGATAGCGAATGATGCGCCCGCCACGTCGATCGCAAGATCGTCGAGCGTGAAGGCATCATAGCCGGGCTCCATTGGATTGTCGTAAGCGAGGTTCATGATGGCAGACATCATGGCTTCCTCATCATCCGCATTCTCTTGAATGGCTTGGACGAATTTCGCGTCGACATTGGTCGCTGTGACGCTGCCGAGACGCATGTCGAAGTCGATGCCTTCTTCATTGTCGCTGCCGTTCAGCGTCAGACCGCTAATCACGGCTTTTGCCGCTTTCAGGTCGACCATGTCGCGGATTTCAATTTTTTCGATGCCGAACGTTCCTTCCGCGTCCGTGTCGGCAAAATCTCCGGTCAGGCCGTTCATTGACCAGCTGTCGAAGACGATTTTGTCAGCTGCTGGGAATGGCACTTCTTGGCCGTTCAGGCTGCCTGCAAGCCAGGCGGCGAGTTCAGGAGAAGGATTGATCAATTCAATCGAGCCGAGCTTCACATCGACGTCTTCTTCATCATCGCCAATGGAAATGTCATTCAGGCTCATCTTACCGAAATTCGCCTGGCCGTTTTCCATATCCAGACCTTCAAAGACGAGCGAGCCGACTTTCACAGCGTCTTCGCCCGTGATGGTCAGGTCCGTGAACGTCGCGGTTGCGCCGTCAGTGGTGCTGCCCGCAAAAGAGAGCACGCCGCTACCGCTGTCGGTCAGGGACATGGCGGCGAGCGCATCGGCGGCTTCCGCTGGATCACCCGCGCGGACGCTGAGTTCTTTCAGGACAGGTTCTGCAATTGTAACTTCGCTTGAGGCTGTATTGTCGCCGCCGCAAGCAGCTAGCAACGCGATCCCAGCCGCACCAAACATTAATTTCTTCATGGTCGATTCCCCTTTTAGGCGGTTTCCGATAGGCTTATGGCACATAGATGTCGAGACGTATTTAATGATTATCGATAAAGGCGACAAGATGGCACTGGTAACAAAATCCGGTGAATCGATTAATGTTCGCTTGGAAGTGAACCCAAAAGCGCGCCGTTTGATCCTGCGTTTGGATGAACGCAATCGCGAAGCAGTCGCGGTCGCACCGAGTCAGAAAAAAATCGGCGAAGCTGCTGCCTTTGCAAGGGATCGCATCGACTGGATCGCCCAGCATTTGCAGGCGCTTCCGACGCAATTGGTGTTGCAACCGGACGCAGAATTCATGCTTCGGGGCGCGGCCTGCCGCATCTCTCTCGATGGACCTGGACGAACAGCAAAATTGGAAGCCGGTGCACCTCAAACACTTCGTGTACCAGGCGAAATTGAGACAACGGGAAAACGCGTAGAACGGTTTTTGCGCAAAACCGCAAAACAAGACCTGTCGGACGCCGTGATTCGCTATTGCGCACAGTTGGGTGTCGAAGCACGGCGGGTCACGGTCAAAGACACGCGGTCGCGTTGGGGGTCTTGTACGTCAGACGGTCGATTGGCGTTTTCCTGGCGATTAATTATGGCACCACCAGAGGTGCTCGAATATGTCGCCGCACATGAATGCGCCCATTTATTGGAAATGAATCATAGTCCGGCTTTTTGGGCCCATGTTTCGAATTGCCGTCCAGAGTGGAAAAAAGAGCGTGCTTGGTTACGCAAAAATGGTCGTGATTTACACGCGGTGGTGACCGCTTAAGCCGGGGCCAACTCGGCTTGGGGTTTTGGCTCGTCCCGCTTTTCTGGAGAGAAACTGATCAGACTCGTGCCTTCGCCGCCGCGCGGTTCGCGATTGGGACCGATCAGAACCAGCGTTCCATCCGCGCGGATCTCTGCAACAATATCCGCGCCAGGGCGATCGGCACGAAACTGTTCGAGCGAGTATTTATCGGTCAGCCGTGTTCGGGCGAATTCCCAGCCGCGATATTGATCGCGTATCAAGCTGTCATATGTCCGCCCTCGGCGTATGAGCGTCCGGCCACGAGCGTTGGAGCTTAGGCCGCGATCGTCATTTTCTTCATCGTCATTGATCGACAATTGATAGACCATATGCCGGCCGACTTCCGGGGCAAAATGGCTGCAGACCAGCGCATTATAGGAATCATTGGTCGATAGCGCGATGACCGTCGAGAATCGTGCGTGATCGAGTTTAATCTCAGCGTCTTCTGAGAGGACCTCACCCATAAATATATCGAGACCCGCATCGCGTGATGATTTCAATCGTCGATAATTGCTGTCAGCGACGATGACTTCTATACCGCTTTGTTCGAGCGCTTGGGCAAACTGGACGCTCCATGCATTGGCCCCAACAATCAATACCCCAGGTTTCTCCTTGCGGGCCAGGCCAAGCGCACGCGAGAGCGGGCCGATGGTAAAGCCATGCATGACGACCGTGGTGAAGACCATTGCAAAGGCGAGCGGCGTAATTTGATCTGCGCCTGAGAAAAAGAACCGACCTTCACGAGACAGATCAACCAATAAAGACCCAAACAGTCCGGACACAGCGACAGCAACAATCCCGCGTGGGGCAATCCAGCCCAGGAGAATGGCCTCCTTGCGGGAGAGCGTTCCATAGGTTGCGATCCACACAGAGAGCGGCCGCACGACGAATAGCATGCATAGTAAGAAGGCGAGTGTGTTGAGATTGATTGCTTGAGAGATGATGGCTGGCGTCAAGTCGGCGGTGAGCATTACGAAAACACCGGAAACAAGCAGAATGGCGATGTCTTCTTTGAACTTTTGCAACTCGGTCAAGCCGGCGAGTTTGGAGTTGCCGAGTGTCATGCCATAGGCTGTCACCGCGACCAGGCCGATCTCCTTCTGGAACATTTCAGCCAGGGTGTAGCAGAGGATGATTGAGGCCAGAATAAGCGGCGCTTTGAGATATTCGGGCGCCCATCCTTCACGAAACGCTTTGGCAATCAGCCAGCCAAAAACGAGTCCCAGGATGATCCCATAACAGGCGGCCATAATGATCCAAAGGCCTGCGCCAAACAGGCTTTGGCCTTGTGAAGCCACGCGAATGAACTCAAACGCGGCGACCGCAAACAGAGCGCCAATCGGATCGTTGACAATGCCTTCCCATTTGAGGAATTGCGCCGGCCGACCGCCAAGCTTGGACTGGCGGAGAAGTGGAATAATCACGGTCGGCCCTGTGACCACCATAACGCCTGCGAAAACCACAGCACTGGCCCAATCCAGGCCCGCAGCATAGCGCGCTGCAAACGTGCCCAATAGCCAAGCCAGAGGCCCACCGACGAAAATCATTCTGCGAACGGATGCGCCGGCCTCCCGCAAGTTCTCAAATTTGAGGACCAAGCCGCCTTCAAACAGGATCACCGCAACGGCGAGTGAAACAATGGGCCGGAAAACATCGCCAAAGGTTGCTTGTGGGCTGAGCAAAGGTTCGCCGAATGCGACGGACCAAAGCGGCCCCACCGCCAAACCGGCGAGCGACATCAACACAATGGCTGGGGCTTGTAAGCGCCAGGCCAGCCATTGCGCGCCAACTCCCAATGCCCCGATCAGGGCGCAAGCGAAGATCACGCCTTGCCCGGCGCCGCTTGCGAGGAGAAGTCCAATGTCCATCAATCAGCCCTTCGCGCCTGGCCTAGGCCAAGGTCTCGTCTTGATTGCGTGAGAAGTCGAAGCCGATCTCGCGGCCACCATATTCGCCGGCCTCATAGCGTTCGATCTGAGTTTTGAACCAGTCTAGGACATGATCATAAATGTGGTCATAAAAGGGTTCAGGGTCATTGTCTTTGAGCGGAATCGACAGACGATATTCTTCGCCACCGACTATCCGTGCGATGAAATCGTCGCCGATTTTGTGGCATTCAATCGTCACCCGCATCCAATCGGTTCCGGCTGATACCCTCACCGCCAACCCGAACAGGATCGCGCCCAAGGGCCGAAAACCTTTAGGAGGAACGGAGAAAGCTTGATCGCCATAGTCTTTGGCTTCGAACGCGCCAGCCGGAGGCACCAAACGTACGCAGACGCCATCTGTGGAGCCGATATGCGCGCATAAACCCGCGCGTAATTCTTCCGCCAATGTTCGCACACGCGAATAGTTTTCCGCTGCTAAGGCTTGGTAATGCGCTACAGTGGAAACGAGATCTTCAAATCGCGACAAGCCCAAACTCCCCATTGAACTGCGTAAACAGAGTAGGGTGGTCTGGACCTGATTACTAGTGGTTTGATCGCAACGAATGCAGTTTAGCTTTGTGGGGCCTCGTCTTGAGACACACAGTATAGTTGCAAGGCCGACCAGGCGAGAACGATTCCAAGATTGGCGGCAATTATGCTGGGCACGCCTGCGTCACGTGCTGGAATGAGAAACAATTCCACAAAAACGGCGAAGCTGAGCGTGATCATTGCAGCTGCGCCGCGGCGCTGATGCCCAATGGCGAGGGCCGTCCATATGGTTAACGCTGCGAAGGCAAGGACTCGAAAAAAGTGTTCTTGATGCAGAAATACTTGCGGCTCATCCGGTGTATAGCCTGCCGCTTTGATCGCAACGATAATTGCAATGATTCCGCAAAGACCTTTGACCAAACTTGTCGGCAATTGGGCCTGCCAGGACAGGCCTTCGCCAGACGGCGCGTCAGATTTCATCAACAAGATCACGACATTCTCCACCGAGTTTCACCTGTCACTATAGGCTCAGTGGCTTTTTTTGCTTTTAAGTTGATCGATAAAATTTTCGGGCCGGATTAAGTCAAATTAGGCCGCCAGCTGACCTTGCTGAAGGCGCACCACTTTCAAACGTGCGTCCAGATCTTTGATCTCAGGCCGAATATGCGCGGGCAGGGCCGCACGGGCCATTTCGATTGCGGTCCGCGGGGCAAGATCTTGCGTATAGGAGGATATGATCCGAGCAATCGTGTCGAGATAGACGGCGTCTTCTTCAATGATCTGGCCAAATCGATTGGCCATTGGGCCGACCAGGCCATAGGCGAGGAAGACGCCTAGAAACGTGCCGAGTAGCGCCGCTGCAATCATCTCGCCTAAGACCGCAGTCGATTGGTCGATCATGGCCATGGTTTTGATGATGCCAAGCACCGCGGCCACAATGCCTAAAGCTGGAAGCGCGTCCGCCAACGTTTGGAGGGCTCCAACAGCACGTCGTTTGTCTTCCACAATCTCGCCAACCGTATCTTGCAGGTAGGTCACGGATTGATTGCGCATAGCTGGATCCAGCGCGATTAAGCGGAAACTATCGCAAATGAGGCCCAGGGCCTGCTTATCTTGTTGTAAGCGCGGCAGAGTCGCGAACAGCTCGGATTGTTCTGGGGCTTCAATATCGCGTTCAATCGCGACAATGCCGCCGCGATGGGCCCGGCGTATCAGTTCATGCATCAATGTTAGCAATCCGGCATAATCGGTTTTCGACCATTTCGGTCCGCGCAGAGCACGACCAAAACCAAGAAAAGCGGCTTTGGCGACAGGGGTCGAATTGCCAATCATCACAGTGCCGATGGCGGCGCCGCCGATGAGCGCGAGCTCGAAGGGTAGAGCCGCAAACACAGCCGGACCGCCGCTGATCAGCAGCGCTCCCGAGACGATGAATAGGACAAGGATGAACCCGATCAATTGAAGCATATTGGCCTGAGCCCTCATAAATTTGATCGCACCGTGTCAGAATTTCCTTTCGAACCGGTTGCAAACGGTGTCGGCGCGACGAGAAGTCTTGATTTTGTCAGCCATGCGCTCAAAGAGGGCGAATGGCTGCGGACTCTCCCTCTCCAGATATAGAAGACCAACCCAATCGGCGCGGGGCATTCTTCCTGCTATTCTTTTCGCTGATGGCGATTGGCGCTGGCAATACGATGCTCATCGCCGCTGTGATCCCGCCGCTCACGCGAACTTTAGAGCTGCCCGACTGGATGGCGGGGGCGATCTTCTCATTATCGGCGCTGTGTTGGTCTTTGTCCTCACCGTTCTGGGGAAAACGTTCGAATCGCTATGGCCGCCGCCGGATCGCATCGTTCGGCTTGGCCGGATATTCGCTTTCAATGTTTTTGCTTCTGCTCTCCTCATGGGCAGCACTTTCGGCTTGGATCACGGCGCCATTTGCGATTTTTGCCTGCTTAGCGCTGTCGCGATCTGTATTCGGATTGATCGGCTCGGGCTCGAGCCCGTCTGCGCAAGCCTATGTCGCAGACCGCACGAATCCGAGTGAACGACAGAGTGAAATCGCTTTCGTGACATCCGGCTTTAGTTTCGGCACCGTTGTTGGGCCCGCTTTCGCCGCTGTTCTGGTGGCCAATTTCGGCCTGCTAAGTCCAATGCTCATCACCTGCGTGATGGCAGGGTTGATGTCGATTCTGCTCTGGAATTTTCTACCCGAAAACCGTCAGCCGGTTCAGGATGCGACCAAGATTGAAGCCATACCCGGCGCCATTGGCCTTTGGCGCTCTCGCAATGTTTTGCCATTTCTGGCCTATGCGGTGACCTTGTCTCTGGTCACAGGGATCCTGACTCAAGTCTTTGTCTTTGCCGTGATGGATAAGCTTGACGTGACCGGCGCAGACGCGGCGAAATATACTGGTCCGGCCTTTATGGTTGGTGCTATGGCCGTAATGACAGCACAGCTGGTTCTGATTCCGCGGCTACAGCTTAAAAATAAAACGCTGATGATTACGGGCTGCTTTCCGCTTTTGATCGGGGCATTGCTGCTCATTCCAGCGCAGGATTTCGCGACCCTAATTTTTGCGCAATTCTTCCTCGGCATTGGTCAAGGCCTAACCCGGCCCGGCTTCTCCAGTGGCGCCTCACTCGCCGTCTCGCCGCAGCTTCAAGGCAATGTTGCTGGTCTGGTTATTTCGGCGAACGGCATGGGCTATATCATTACCCCGCTCTTTGGCTTGTTCCTGTACGAGTTTGTCGATCCGTCACTGCCATTCTGGATTTGTGTCGGCCTGCTCATCGCCATGGCGCTTTTCGCCTGGAAAGCGATTGCACCTGGCGTGGGTGAAGCCGACGATGAAGAGCCCGACGCAGACCTCGCTTAGCTCGCGTCCAAAACTTGTTCCAAGGCAATCGAGGTCGGATAGCCATCTGCGGGCGAGATGCCATTGGCTTTCTGGAAACGCCGAAGCGCCCCTTTGGTGCCGCGACCAGCAATTCCGTCGACGGCGCCCGCGTCAAAACCAAGTCGATTGAGATTAGACTGCAAGACCATAACGTCCCGTCGTGTCAGTTGCTCCAGCTCTTTGGGCCAGACCGCGATGGGTCCGGTTTGACCTAAAACGCCGTCTGTCAGCAGGCCCACGGAGAATGCATAGCTGTCGGATCGATTATAAGTTTTGAACACGTCAAAATTCTTGAACAAGAGATATTTCGGACCGGTGGCACCTGTCGGTAGCCACAGTTCCGCATAAGCCGTTTCCGGCGCCGTGAACGGACCACCCGCAATCGGGGAGATGCCATAGCTCATCCAAGTCGCTAAGCGACGATCTTCGCCATCCGCGAGCGACCAATCAAACTCATTCGGCGCCAAAACCTCAACGCCCCAGGGTTGATCTTTTTGGTAACCGGACGCGCGCAAATAATTGGCTGCTGAAGCGAGTGCATCCGGAGCACTGTTCCAGAGATCCTTTTTGCCATCACCGTCAAAATCGACCGCATAGGTGAGAAATGTTGACGGCATGAATTGTGTCTGCCCCATCGCGCCTGCCCAACCAGAGACCAAGTCATCGCGTGAGACATCGCCGCGTTCTTGGAGCTTCATCAAAGCTGTCAACTCATTCTCAGCCAATCTCTGACGCCGGCCCTCAACGGCCATATTCGCCAGCGTGTTGGCCGCGTCGAAATTGCCGATATAAGAGCCGAGATTGGTTTCCATGGCCCAGATTGCCGTGATCGCCTCACGGTCGACTCCGTAAGCCGCTTCGATTCGATCGAATGTGGCGACCAATTCGCTCAGTCGGTCTGCGCCGCGTGTTTTTCGCCCCTCCGTCACGGCCGATGCGACATAGTCCCAAATCGGTTTGGCAAACTCGGCTTGGTCGGCAATATCAGTCTTGGCCACGCTTGCATCTTCGCCGAGATAGAGGTCGAGCGGGGAAATATTGCGTAGCGTTGCATGAACAATGGCTGGATCCCGTCCTGCCGCCATCGCGCGGGCGGCAAAATCGTCCCTCCAAGCATCCATGCTGGCATTGCCGGAGGATTCAAAAGGCGGAATGGAGGGGATGGTGATCGCAACATTACCCGCACTGGAACCGCTCGAATCACCGCTATTTGGCGCATCTTGCGGGGTTGAAGCGCAAGCTGTCATTAGGGCTGCACCAGCCAAAAGCCCATATAATGGACGTTTCATCAGAAAATCGCTCATCATTTGTCCCCCTTTGCGGAACAGCCTGTAAGCCGTGATTGACTCATACGGGCCCGATGTGTATGTCCCGCGCTTTCGTGAAAACAGTTCTAACGTTTGGGCAAAAGCCATGAAAGTGAAATCCTCGATCAAAGCACTCAAGTCGCGCCATCGTGACTGCAAGGTCGTTCGCCGCCGTGGCCGGACCTATGTCATCAACAAGACTGACCCTCGTTTCAAAGCAAAGCAGGGCTGAGTCTGAGATGAACAGCTGAGCCTCATTGTCTATGGGCGCTCGCATCGTTCTCTTCGACCTTGGACATGTGGTTGTCGATTGGCAGCCCCTCAAGCTGTACCGCACGCTTTTCGAAAGCGAAGCGGAGGCTGAAACCTTTGTGCGTGATGTTTGCAACATGGATTGGCATGTTGAGCATGATCGCGGCGTTTCTATGGCTGATAATGCGAAGCCATTGATTGCTAAATATCCGCATTACGAATCCCAAATTCTCGCATGGCGGAGCCAGTGGCTGGATATGTTTGAAGGCTATGTGCCCGGCATGCCGCAGCTCATGGCGCGCTTGGAAGAAGCGCGGGTTCCGCTTTATGGTCTGTCCAATCTTCCGGCCGAAGTGGCGGAAGAGACGTTTGACGCATTTCCGATGATTAAATTGCTGCGTGACGTCATTGTCTCTGGAGAAGAAAAAGTGGTGAAGCCTGAGCCACGCATATATGAGATCGCATTGGCCCGAATGGGCAATCCCGATCCTGCCGAAATACTCTTTACTGATGATCGAGAGAAAAACTGCGTGATGGCAGAATCCTTTGGGATAAAGGCACATCACTTTCAAGGCGCCGCAGGGTTTGAGGCACGTTTGAAGGCTGAGGGACTCCTCTAAAGCAAGTTTGGCATTATCTTAGTTGAATCCCCAACGCCTGACATCGAAATTCCATTCTTCTTGGAACCTTTTCATCTCCGGTGCGAGTTTCGCTCTTAGCTGCTGTTTTACTTCGTCCGGCAGTCTAAACTTTGCCGATTCGCCCTTCGATGACCGCGAATTCATTGGGGCAATCTTCGAAACCTGTTGTTTATGAAGTCCCAGGTGCTGGTGAACTTTTTCCACAACCCCGATGGGATCTTGAGCGAAATCAGCTAAGTCAATTATTAGAAACTCAGCAACTGGAAACGCATCGCGATAAGGTTCCAGCTGATATGCGTAGGATGAGACTTTTATATGGTGGTATAATTCTTCCAACTTAAACGACTGCTTATTAAACCCTGCCTCCATATTTTGCACGATATGGCTCTCGATCCGACTGATTGGATCTCGGACCATATAAATGAAGTGCTTTTTGCCCTCTAAGCGTGCCAGTCTCGCCGCCACATTTGGGAAATTCGGTCTTTTCGTATACCCCGTCGATCCATCTAATGCGATTGCCCGCCCTGCGGGTGGGACAAGCCATTGTCTAAAATAGTCGCGCAAATTTTCAGGTGATTCAGACCGTGAAAAAAACTCTGGTTCCTTTGCCACCAGATTTGGATAAACTTGAGGATGGCGCGCCAAATACTCATATAGTGTTGTGGTGCCACACTTCATTGCCCCTATGATGAAAGCGTATTCACGAATTTGAGGCGTGTAGATTTTTAGTTTGCGATTATAACGCATCAACGCTCGCTGTTTTCTAGCACTCAATCGGAATTGATCTTCCATTTGCTAGCCTCGCTAAACGCACGAATTCTCCCAACTGGGTACAGAGAATTCTAACTTATCATTTCTTCCATGATGAAACATCGATGACTGCCTGGTTCAGCATATTCAGACAGAAAGAGCAACGGGAGTATCCGAGCGATCGCCACATCGCCTTAGCGCTTTAGTTTCATGTTGATTGACGGGGCGCAGCCGGTTTCGAAGTGCGGTTACGCGCTTATGATCGACAAGCCTTTGTGCGTTCCGGCAAATTGCCCATACTCACATCCCAGCATTCATCATAGACGGAGCAATAACACCCCGCGGCGGAAATCGATCCACCAACTCCTTCAATAAACGCGCGCGTGTCGGGGGTCCAAGGCACGCCAAATAAGACGACTTCTTCGCCGGGCGCGAGGACATCATTGGAAACATCGCGCACACGGTAAGTGTCGTATGAAAATGCCCGCTCGGCACCGACCGTCTGTTCGATCAAAGCGTCGAGCTGGTCGGAATCGCGTAGTCTTTGACCATTATGAAGAAAGCCAACATCGCCGAGCAAGGCTGGCCCAATCCCTTTGTTGGATACGGTGACCTCAAAGCCTTGGCCTGAATAGCTTTGCGAGAGTTCCAGATATGGCCAGACGCTCGCTTTTTGCTGATCCTTGATTGACGTCACTTCAAACACAGAAACTCCAAGCGCCGATAAAGAGATCACAATGGCGACCAGTGACAATATGCTTCCGCGCCCCATTAAAGTGTCATCCTGGCTCATCTGAATGGTCTCCGCGATTGGTTCTTAAAACCAGATAGATGACCCAAGCCAACAAACCAGGCTGATTTTTTTGTTGCCGGTGTGTACCCAGCGGGCAACCTGCTCTAAACACGCCTGGCGACATAACTGGCGAAATCAAGATGGAGCACCATCGGGGAGTGTCGCAGGACTTAAACCGTGCCGATCGCCTGGGCCATTCACCCTTAATGGAGATGCCCATGGCTGAACTTTCCCCAATATCCGTCGCCTTTCTTGTTTTTCCGAATGTCACTCAGCTGGATCTCACCGGGCCCGCTCAAGTCTTGTCGCGGCTTGGGAACACGACGCTCAACTTGGTCTGGAAAGACAAATCGCCAGTGCCAACCGATGCCGGATTTCCGCTCCTGCCCACGGCGACATTCGAGGAAATCGATCAAGTTGATATTCTGTGTGTTCCCGGCGGATTGGGAACGATGGAAATGATGCAAGACGAGACGGTTCTAGCCTGGTTGCGAAAGGTGGCGGCCAAAGCAGAATGGGTTACCAGCGTTTGTACCGGTTCGCTCCTACTCGGGGCGGCGGGACTATTGAAAGGCTACAAATCTGGGTGTCATTGGGCCTCGATCGATCAATTGGCCTTTTTCGGCGCGACCCCGGTTCGGGCGCGAATCGTTGAAGACCGTAACCGGTTCAGCGGTGGCGGCGTGACCTCCGGAATCGATTTTGCACTCGCCCTCGCGGCTCGAATTCGCGGTGAGGACTTTGCCAAATTCATCCAATTATCGATTGAATATGATCCCAACCCTCCTTTCAATGCGGGATCGCCGGATAAAGTCGAACCCGAGATTCTTGAGCGCTATTACAAGATGATCGATGCGGCGGTACCAGATCGCGAGGCGAAGGTGAAAGCGATCGCGAAATCGCTCGGATTTTAGCCCCATTTGAACGATAGGCAGTGGCTGACGCTTATTTTTCTTGGCACGTCGAACTTGAAAGACCATAATTAGCCCATGTTCAAAGCTCTTGCCTTTGCTGGACTTATCCTTGTCAGAAGTCCTGATTTCGGACCGTCAGACGAGATGTTTGCGGAGTTGAAAACCGCGCCAAGCGAAGAAGAAGCCAATGATATTGCTTTAGACATTTGGGCCTCTTGGATGGAAAGTGGCTCAGACGCAGCCGATCTGGTCATGGAACGTGCCGTACGCGCCCAGGCCTTTGGCGACCTAGAACATGCTCGGGCGCTTTATGACCGTGTGATCGCGATCCAACCGGATTATGCCGAAGCTTGGAACCGCCGTGCGACGGTATTTCTGACCCAGGAAAACTATACCGAAGCGCTGCGCGATGTGAATGAGGCGCTGCGTCTAGAGCCCCGCCATTTCGGCGCTTGGGGCGGACTGGGCGCGGTCCTGGAAGGGCTTGGCTCCAAAGACGAAGCGGTCAGCGCGTATGAGAAAGCGCTGGAAATTTATCCTCTCTTTCCTTCGGCCAGACGCGGCATAGATCGTATCCGGCGCGAACAGGAAGGCCGCCCCGTTTGAGAATGCTGTTCATTTTAGTTTCCATCGTGCTGATTGGCGGCGTTGGCGCATGTGTGCATAGCGCAGTCTACGCGGCGCGGATCAACAAGACGCATCCGGCCAGCGGATCCATGGTGACCGTGAACCAAGCGGATGTGCATGTTCTGCAGCAAGGCGAGGTAGGTCCCGTCGTTTTGATGATCCACGGAGCCTCTGCCAATGCGCGAGAATTCGAATGGACTCTAGCACCCAAGCTTGCGGATACGCATCGCGTGCTGATGATGGACCGGCCAGGTCACGGCCATTCAGACCGTCTCTCCAATGCCCAGACATTGGCTGTTCAAGCCGAGCAAGCCGCGGGTGTTTTGCGCGCGCTCGCGCCCGGCGAAAAAGCGATTGTGGTGGGTCATAGTTTTGGCGGCGCGGTGTCCTTGCGATTGGCCTTGGATCATCCCGATCTGGTCGATGGCTTGGTCTTACTGGCCCCGGTGAGCCATGATTGGGGCGGTGGCGGCGAAGCCTGGTATAATAAATATGCCAGCGATGCGCTGATTGGCCCGGCCTTCACCCAATTGGTGCCGATTGTTGGCCCGTCGCAAGTCAAAGGCGGGATCACCAATGTCTTCTCGCCCAAACCCGCGCCTAAGGGCTATTTCGAGAAGTCCGCAATTGGGCTCCTATTCCGGCCCTCGAATTTCGTTGCCAATGCCAAAGACGTAAATGCGTTGCGCGAGGAATTGGCTGGCCAGCAAGACCGGTATGACCAAATCGCAGTTCCAACTGTCGTCTTTTCAGGCGCCCTCGACACCGTAATTAGCCCGCCGCTTCATGTCGGTAAGCTCAAGCACCAAATTGACGGATTAGAGCTGGTCAAGCTTGGTGAGGGGGGACATATGCCGCATCACGCTTATGGCGATGACGTTGTCGCGACGGTTCGGCGTTTATCCACGCCTTGATGGCGTACATGTCGCCCGCCAAACTAAGATCGTGACAGGCCGAGGCGGTCATCTTGGTCGACCAGATCCGCGTCGAGATTCTCCAGATACCATTTCACCGTCTCCCGCAAGCCACCCTCAAGGCTGCGGTCTGGGTGCCAATTGATGGCCCGTTCTGCGCTCGAAGGATCGACGGCATAGCGCCGGTCATGACCCTTTCGGTCGGTCACGTGGCTGATCTGATCCGCATAGGGCGATGCTTTCGGACGCATCTCATCCAAGAGCGCGCAGAGGGTTTGGATCAATTCCATATTTGTCCGTTCGGCCCGGGCGCCGAAGAGCAGGGTCTCGCCCGGGGCGGCTTCGCAGGCCGCAATCAAGCCGCGCGCATGGTCTTCGACATAGAGCCAGTCGCGGATATTGAGCCCATCGCCATAGACCGGGATCGGCGCGCCCAGGACGGCCTTGCGGATCACGGTCGGGATCAGCTTCTCAGCATTCTGCCAAGGCCCATAATTATTCGAGCAATTGGTCACCACACTCGGCAGCCCATAGGTGCGGCGCCAAGCCCGAACGATATGATCGCTGGCCGCCTTGCTGGCTGAATAGGGCGATGAGGGTGCGTAGGCCGTGTGTTCGTCAAAAACCGGATCGTCCGGGCCAAGATCGCCAAACACTTCATCGGTCGAGACATGCACGAATCTAAACGCCTCTGGCTTCTCTGCTGACTCCCACCAGTCGAGGGCGGCTTCTAAAAGGTTGAACGTGCCATCCACATTCGTCGACATGAAGGCGCTTGGGCCATCAATCGAGCGGTCGACATGCGTCTCTGCGGCGAGATGGATAATGGCATCTGGTCGCGCCGCTTTGAACAGAGCTGAGACGGCTGGCCGATCGGTGATGCAGGCATGGATGTTTTGCACCGCACAACCCGCTACCGCGCTCGGATTGGCCGCATAGGTTTTCTTGTCGAGATTATAAACTTCATGCCCCGCTTGGGTCAGCTGGCGGACGACCGCCGAGCCAATAAACCCATATCCCCCGGTCACGATATAGCGCATCACTTCTCCTGCACGCGAAGCTTATGTCTTGCTGAATACATGTGCCAAGGCAATCGCACCAGCGGTGGCAACATTAATACTATCAAAGCCGTCTTGCATGGGGATGCGGATGGGCTGAGCCGCCTCTAACAGGCTTTGTGGCAGTCCCGGCCCTTCCGCGCCGAGCAGAATGGCGAGCTTGTTAGGGATCGGTTGCGATTGCAGCGCCGCGGCTTGGCTGTTTGGAGTCATCGCCCAAACGGTGAAGCCAGCCGCTTTCAGGGCCTCCAGTTGCGAGTCCCCTGTGTCGCCATGATGAAACGGCAACCAAAGACTGCTGCCGGACGAGACGCGTATGGCCTTGCGATAAAGCGGATCGCAGGATTGCGCATCCAAGACCACGCCTTCGATCCCAAAGGCCGCGGCATTGCGAAAAGCGGCGCCGACATTGTCATGATTTGAGATCTGATTGAGCACAAGCAACCGACGCGCCTTGAGCAGGTCGTGCAGGGCGAGCCCAGGCCCTTTACGGGCGCAAGCCAGGATGCCGCGATGGATCGGGAAGCCTGCAATCTCATCCATCAGCTTCTGCGGCGCGGTGTAGACCGGAACGTTACCCGGCACATTTTCAAGCAGTTCGGAGAGTGGCGCTAATCGACTTTCGCCCAGGAACAGACTGTCCACTTGAAACCGCGATTGCGTCAACAGGATGGAGAGCGGGACTTTGCCCTCGACGATAAACCGCCCGTCCGCACCGCCAGTCAGATCGCGTTCGCGCACAGCCAGAAAAGGGGCGATCTGTGGATCGCCCCTGTCTGTGATTTTAATGATATTCGCGGCTGGCAAAGCGCCTAAACGCCCGTCGGCAGGCCTTGTTCCTTGGCCATTTTTTGCATTGCTTTTTGCAGCTTCTCGAACGCTCGCACTTCGATTTGGCGGATCCGTTCACGGCTGACATTATAGACTTCAGACAGCTCTTCGAGCGTCTTTGGTTCGTCTGTCAGACGCCGCTCTTGCAGGATATGTTGCTCGCGCTCTGACAGATCTGCCATTGCCGATTGCAGCAATTCCATGCGCGCATCAAACTCTTGTGTACGAGCAAAGGTTTCGGCCTGGTTTGGCTCATCGTCTTCGAGCCAATCTTGCCATTCCATATCGCCTTCAGCCCCCATTGGGGCGTTCAGTGAGGCGTCAGACCCGCTCATCCGACCATTCATCGAGATGACGTCTTTTTCCGAGACGTTGAGCTTGTCGGCAATCTGCTTGACCTGGTCCGGCTTCAGTTGCGCATTGTCCAGCGCATCAATCTCGCCTTTCATCCGGCGCAAATTGAAGAACAGCTTCTTCTGCGCGGCCGTTGTGCCGAGTTTGACCAGGCTCCAAGAGCGCAGGATATATTCCTGAATGCTCGCCCGGATCCACCACATGGCATAAGTGGCGAGACGGAAGCCTTTGTCTGGATCGAATTTCTTGACCGATTGCATCAGCCCGACATTGCCTTCGGAGATCACTTCCGCCATTGGCAGACCATAGCCGCGATAGCCCATGGCAATCTTGGCCACGAGACGCAGGTGTGACGTCACCATTTTTTCGGCAGCTTCGGAATCTTCGTGTTCCTGCCAGCGCTTGGCGAGCATGAATTCCTCATCCTTGGCGAGCATTGGAAACTTACGGATTTCTGAGAGGTAGCGGCTAAGGCCCTGTTCGGGGCTCAGCGCGAGCGCGCGGCTCGTATTTGTGTTGGCCATTTACTGGTCCTCCATTTTCCCCTTCGCGCGACCCTATACGTTTAGGCACCGGCTCCAGTTCTATCGTTGGTGAAGGTCATAGCCCCGATCATCGGCGGCGTCTTTCCCTCAATCGCGAATATTCCCTATCGCGAATTTGCATAGATGGGGATCAATTGTCCGTTATGGAAGGTCCTGAATGGTAATTCTTGTCGGGACAAATTGGGGTAAGCTTGTTCTGTTTTCTCCTTTAAAAGCATGCCCAATCACGAGCAGAGATGGGGAGGGGTATACGGGCGGAAAGAGAGGGTGGGATAGAAGGGGGTATATCCCGGTTCTATCTTCCGAAATCTCCCCTCCGGCGATCCCTGTTTAGGCAAGGATCCAAGGACGGAAAGCGCCGCTGGTCTGCGGCGGATGAAGGGCGCTGGATACCCGCCTGCGTGGGCATCTTCGCTGATGGGATAAGAGACAACGAAGCTTCATCGAATGATTTGAGGCACATAGACGGATATTCGTCTCGTCAGCTTTGGATCATCGTTGTAAAAAAGCGAATATTCGCGTTTACTTTATAGCCTATGGATGACTTCAGATCATCATATTCTTGGCTTTAGAAATGAGGGGTCGAGCCATGCGCGACATTGGTGTTTTGCTGGCGGCAAGCTTGTCTGCATGTGTCGCAACGGCGGTGGATCAAAGCAGCGATTCAACGCCGTCCGTCTCAGACCATTTAGCGAGCTCTGAGGCCCATGCCGTCTTGCTTAAGACGACCGCCGACAAGCGCATCAGGCAGGGATATGTCGACGCGCCAGAGGGGCAAATTCACTATTGGGAGGCTGGGCAAGGCGAACCTCTATTGATGATCCATCAGGCCTCTTCCTCAAGTGAAGAGTTTGCGGGCATGGTCGATATCCTTTCAACCAATTATCGCCTCATCACATTTGATTGGCCTGGTCACGGCCTCTCGGATGATCCCGCTTACGAATTCGGTGCCGACGAATACATGACGAGCGGTCTTCGCGTGTTGGACCATTTGGGTGTACAGCGCGCGCACATTCTCGGGAATCATGGCGGCGCGCTGGTTGCGCTCAATCTCGCTTGGAAACATCCTGAACGCGTCGACAACATTATCCTTTCTGGAACCAGCGGCGTTAAGGATATGGAAGCCGTCCAGGAATTTTCTGACGATCTGGGGCTCGATGAAATGAACAGAGTTGATCGCGAGGGTCAGTCTCTATCTGATGCCTGGTCCCGCTACACGCGATACATGCCGAACTCATCGCCCGGCGAAATCCTCGTCCCCTACTTCAACAATGTGATGGTCCGTCTGCGCCCCTATGATGCCCATTATGAAATCCTGAAATTCGATCGCCGCCCGGCCTATGCTGCGATCAAAGACAAACGCATCCTTCTGATGCAAGCAGAAGGCGATCCGTTCGTTTCGGATCAAGAGCTGCTTTTAGATATACTGCCAAATGCCGAGCGCGAGGTTCTGGAAGGGGTTGGCCTGTTCAATTTTTACGAGGCGCCAGCGCAAGCTGCGAAAGTGATCAAGGCCTTCTTGGATAGGGCGCCAATCAGCGCGCCTGAAGCCGAAGCCCCCCTCCAAGAAAATACGAATCCTTAAAAATCAAACGCGCCGAGATCATCGTGTAATGATCTCGGCGCATCCAAGCTCAACGAGTTGCTGAGGCGCAGCACTCATTGAGGACGTTCTGCGCTTTTAGAGGTTTGAGGATAAAAGATGCAGAACCAAACTTTTTATCCTTGGTCATCGCGCGTTTAAGAGACACCTTTCTTAGCCGAAAGTCTTAAAACGTTTTCTCAACCCGGATGCCGACCTGCCGCTTGTCGCGCAGTCCGACATGGATGCTTTCTCGTGAGAAGTCGAACAGGCCACTGCCAAACCGCACGTCGAGCGACGTATCGGCAATATTATTCGCAGAGCGCGGGGTATCTTCTTCGAAGAGATTGGTCACGAAGAGCTCAATCCGCGCGCTGTCATTGCGCAGACCGGCGCGCAGGTTGACGTCTGTTGCATCGGGCAGGACCGCGAGGTTGGTATTGCTATCAAACAGTTCGCCTGTGTAGAAGACGTCCGACCGGACATACCAGTCGAGATCCTTGCCATCGAGGAATCCGGCTGGCAGATCATCCTCATAAGTCGCGCTGAACGAGCCGGCCCATTCCGGGAACCGCTCGGCGCGCTGCCCGACAAAATCAGCATCCGGACCGAACACATCGGAGAAGTCACCCGCGCCAGCGCCTTCCGGGAAAGACTGGATCTGTGCATCAATCCAGGACAGGGAGCCGGTCAGAGTCAGCTGCTCAGTCGGCACCCAGGTACCGTCCAGTTCGATCCCGTAAATATCCGTCGTCGCGCCATTGCCGGTAAAGGCAACCGTCCGAACCGGGTTGGGGGCGTTCGGATCCGTCTCGGAAATGAAGCCGAAGCCAGAGAAAATCTGATCAGAGCGCTTCATGTAGAAACCAGCAAGATTGAAGGCCAGCGTGTTGTCGAGCAGAGTCTGTTTCCAGCCAATCTCGTAGTTTTCCAGCTCTTCCTCGTCAAAGGTCACGCCGACGCCGGGATTATCGACGGCCAGTTCAGCGAGCTGTGCGGAATCGAGTTCGGCCACTTCCGGGTTGAAGCCACCTGGCAGGTTCCCGACGCTGTAATTGGCATAGAGAAGCGTATTCTCATTCGGCTTGTAGTCGACCACGACACGTGGCAGGAATTTGTCGAACTTTGCCGGTGAAATCGGAGCGGGCAGACCCGCATTGACTGTATCATCCGAGATCTCGTCTTCCTGATAGCGGCCCTCGACGCGAACGCTCCATTGATCATTGATCTGATAATCCAAGGTCCCGAACACGCCGACCGTTTCTGCGCCTGTCACAGTCGCAGGTCCAAACGCACCGGCGAACCAGAAGTTCAGCACGCCATCATAGAAGCCACCCGTGGTGAGACGCTCAATGTCGACGAGATTTGCGCCAATCGACCAATCAAGACGATTCTCCAGGGCAGAGCCGGACAAGCGAGCTTCGAGACTATAGTCTTCCAGCTTTTCCGCGCCCGTGGTGTTGAAACCAAAGCCGGGCGTGGAGTCGAAATCGGCGTAGAACAGGTATTCGTTTTCATTCAAACCCGCCAACAAATCGAGCGTTAGATTGTCAGTGAAATCATACGAGATGTCCGCGCTCAAACGCGTGCCTTCCTGCACGAGTCCGCCATTGCCGGGCAGATCATCAAAATCGAATCCCAGGAAAGTGAAACCGCGCGGATCGCCCAGCGCTGCATCGACCGTGGCTTGAAACTGTGCATTGCTAGTGCTGGCGCCAATCTCACTCTCATCCGGGGTGCGGATCGTCCCCCGAAATGCGGTCTCAGTGGTGCCACCACCGGCCAGCGGGAAGCCACCGAAATTATGCTCGGCAAAACCGCCAACGCGCGAAACGGCCGCGACCCCATCTTCTGTTCGATAATAACCTGCATTCAATTTGAAAGTGAGTTTGTCGTCCGGACGGAAATCCAGACCACCGCTCAGGGTGAAGTTGGATTCGTCACCGAGCGATTGGCCCGGATTGGCAACATTGTCATAATGTCCTTCTTTATCATCATAGCTAATACTCAGTCGGCCACCGAGCTTGTCGCCGGCAATCGGTCCGGCCAGGCTGGCGCCAATCGCATATTCGTTGCGCTCAGCCGCCAGCGCCGACACGTCGAGCTGCCACTCATCTGTAGGGGACTTGGTGATATAGTTGATCGCACCTGCGAACGTGTTCCGGCCAAACAGCGCAGACTGTGGACCTTTGATAATCTCAACGCGCTCAACATCTTGCAGGTTTAGGCTCTGAATACCGCCGACCACATAGACGCCATCCATGAACACAGCGGCGGTGCGCAGCAATGGATTGTCATTGTCGACAACGATACCTCGGAATCGCGGACTGGTGGAAACGCGAGCGTTGCGATCATTGTACGACTCGATGAACAGACCCGGTGCAGCTTTGGCGACATCGATAATATTGTCCAAACCGGCATTGGAGATTTGCTCGGCGCCGATCGCGGTAATGGCGATCGGGGTGTCCTGCAGACTTTCTTCCTGCTTACGCGCCGTGATTGTAATTGTGTTCAAACGCGCTTCCGCATCGCCTGTCTCATCCTGTGCGATCGCGACAGGGGCGAAGGCCGTAAAGGCAAACACCGTGGTTCCAAGTAGCAAAGCTGTTTTTTTCAATGTGGCCTCCCGTAAAAATTACGCGCTCGGATGCGCGCAAATGATATAACTTTTAAGCTACTGGGAGAAAATGAAGTTTATCAAGGCGCACCTGAAAAGTTATATCATTTGAGCTTAAGGTGTGCCTGATTTGCAACAGTATTTCACCGGGCCCAAAATCCAAAGCGTATCTCATTCTGTCATGCGATCCTAAAATCACTCAACGTGGACCGATGTCAGCTTTGACGCCGGTAGGGGACCTTGAGCTAAAGCCGCCTGATGCTCGCTAGCAAAACCACATTGTTGAGCGTGATGTCGGTTTGTTATTGTCGGCACAGTAGAAAACGCACAAGCTCAAGCGTGAGCTTTAAAAAAACGCCAGCCCCATCATTGTTTCAAAACTCGACTTATCAAACCGATGGATCATCATCTCGTTCGGGAGGTGTTGTTTGCAATCGAATTCCGGGATGAATGGAGACGATTAGAAGTTCGATGAGGATGGTCATGCCGAGGCCGAGGACGATGGCGCCCCACATGAGATTGAACTGCCGGTTCTCGTCCAGGTTTTTCGGTTCCCAGACATAACTGTCTAGCGTTGTCGCATAAGCCCCAACTTCAGCTGTCGACAGCCAATCATCAAATCGTTTTGTTCGCGTTGCGTCGTCATCGATCCACGGCATCGGCACTTTATTACGGGTCGACAAAGCGGTCAGCGAAACGGTGGTATCATTGCCAGAAATCCAGGTGCGCATCTCGGTGAAGATGGCATCCACCGTAAATCCGTATTTCTGTCCTTTTTTACAGTCCGGGCAATCAATCTTGAACAGCATTGCCATCGGCGCAATCTGCTTTTGAGCCAGCGAAGACTTGGTTGTGCACAATGGCTCTTCAACCCCTTCGACCTCAACACAACGGACCGATGGCGACGCGAATGGGACATATTCCGGAAAGGCCTCGGCTTTCACAAACGCCGCGCAGGCGTGTTGAGACAGGTCGAGGTCTGTCTCCGTTTGATTGTAGGCGCCGATACACTCTCGCAGAATGTTACTAAAATCTGGGTCAGCAGTTCCAAACATGTCGCCCCGCAACCCATTTGTGTTCGCATTGGCGACGCTTACATTCTGGATAATGTCCGGGTTATCGCTGAGCGAGAGATATCCAATATTTGGCGGCGTCATAGCGGGGATACGGCGGATAGGGCCGCTATTGGGGTCAATCGCTGGCTCGGCACCATTTTCGTCCTCGCTCAGCGCGGTCTCAACAATGCCGCTACGTCGATCGCTGCCAACCGTCTGGTTCTGCAGGATGATTCCACCAAACACGGCGCCTGCGGGCTCAATGGTAGAATTGGGCGGACCGACCAATGCGAGCTGCATATGGTTGCAATTCACTTCATCGCTGAGCGGCGCGTAAGGCACGGACTCATCAAGCTGTTCTGCCAAACTTCTGAATGTTCTCGAATAATCGCTCGGCTTGGATGCCTTTATAGAGACCCCCATGACGATGTTCTGGTTTCGGTCAAGGGTGGTATAGACGGCTAGTTCCCCTTTGCACGCCCCAGGCATTACCACTCCAAATCTGGGTGGAGTATCCGAGAACTGACCCGGCGGCTTGGTCAGAAAATAGCCAAACAATAAGAGTGAGAGTGCGATGGCCAACAGCCCCGTCATCCAACTGAGACGCGGACCAAAAGGATAAGTGACGGCCTGAAGGATGAGTTGAAGCACGCGAGATTAATGAGTGCTGCCTCGGATTTGTCAATTCGACCTGAGAGTGGCGTGCTGGCGAAACGGGGTGAATTTCGCCCCTGAGTTTATGTCTGTTTTTTCTCTCCCAACAAATCCGCCTCACCCCAACACAGCATCGGCCACAAACGGATTATCCTTCCGTTCCTGACCGAACGTGCTCATCGGGCCATGTCCGGGCACGAAGCGCATGCCGTCGCCGAGGGGCCAGAGGTTTTTCACGATGGAGTCGATCAGCTGCTGGTGATTGCCTTTGGGAAAGTCGGTGCGGCCGATCGAGCCGCGGAAGAGGACGTCGCCGACGAAGGCGAGTTGGCCAGGTTGGTGATAGATGACGACATGGCCCGGCGTGTGGCCAGGGCAATGGGTGACGCCAAAGGTCTGGTCGGCCAGGGTTAGCGTGTCGCCCTCTTCAAGATAGCGGTCGGGTTGGACGTTTTTGCCGTCGGCAATGCCATATTTCGCGCCTTGGGCTTCAATCTCGTCGAGCAGCCATTGGTCATCTTTGTGCGGGCCAATGATCGGGCAGCCGGTGCGTTCTTTGACGGCGGTGGCGGCGCCAGCATGGTCGAGATGGCCATGGGTCAGCCAGACGGCGACGATTTTGACGCCAAACTGCTCGGCCGCGCCCATCAGGCGATCAATCTCGCCGCCGGGGTCGACAAAGACGCCTTCCATCGTCTCGCGATGCCAGATCAGCGAGGTGTTCTGCTGCAAGGGCGTGACGGGAATGATTCGAATGTCGAGCTTGGGCTCAGGGGCGGTTTGAGTCTGATCGGTCATGGCACTGGATGTAAGGTCTAATTGGCGCGGGTAAAGGCTGCTTTTGAGAAGGTTAGGCGCATCGTCGCGGCATTATTGAGCAGAACGCCCGCCGCGAAATAATACAGGCCAGCCCGGGTCTCAAAGCCGATATAGATGCTGATCTGGCTGATCCCGATCAGCAAAGCAGCAAGGAACACGTCCAGCATCGACCATTTGCCGAGCATGTTGAGCAGGGCGGCGAGTTTTGGGCTCGGATGCGCGCCCTGGCGGAAAATGATCGCCGCGGTCAGTGTTTTGGCCAGGGGGAAGACGCCAGAGAAGAAGACCACGACCAGGCCGAGAAAGGGCAGGCCGCTCTCAAACAGAGTCTGGACGATGCCATAAAGATTATACTCCTGCCCGCCAAAGCCGAACGTGTTCGGTTTCCAGATCGAAGGTAGGATCAGTCCTGTAATGATCAAAGCGGTGGAGGCGTAAAGCGCCATCTCGCTCAGCACGTCCCAGATGGAGGTCGGTGCGCTTGTCTCAACAGGTGAGGCGGGGGCGGAAGAAGGTGTGTCCGTCATTTACCTAGTGTTGCCGACGCGAATGACTGGGGTCAACGCCTTTCCTGCGCCCGCACTTGGGGGTAAAGCAGGGTTAACGGGACCGACCATATGGAGGACGGGACATGCGCGGTGGACGCTTTGGGCTCATCATTCTGGGGCTGATCGGTCTGGGGATTTACTATATCTCCAACCAGGAAGTGAACCCGTTCACCGGCGAGCGCGAGTTCAACACCGTTTCGATTGAACAAGCGACCCAGCTCGGTGCACAATCCTATGCCCAGATGCTGCAGCAGGAAGGCGGCAATGTGATTTGCGGGCCGCGCAGTGCCAATTGTGATCTGGCTGGGCGGCAAGTCTATGATGCGGTGAATGAGATTGGCGATCGGCTGCGTCTGGCGGCGATTGAACTGGAAGATGATATGGTCGCCGCTGGCTATGAGTTTCGCCCGGTCGCGCGTGAGTTTGATTGGACGTTCAATGTCATCCAGTCTCAACAGCCCAATGCTTTCTGCCTGCCAGGCGGCTATGTTGCGGTCTATACCGGGATTTTGGACATTACCGGCAATTATGATGGCCGCGTAACGCTCGAAGACATCCAAGATGTCGATAAGTTGGCAGTGGTCATGGGACATGAGATCGCGCACGCTTTGGCGCATCATGGGGCCAAACGGATGAGCAATACGCGCCTGGCGCAATTCGGTACGATTGCCGTTGGATTGGGGCTTGGCGATATGGATCCTGGCCAGGCGCAAATGGTCCAGCAAGCGATGGGCATGGCGGCGCAAGGCGGGCTGATGGCTTTTTCCCGACAGCATGAGACTGAAGCCGACTGGATCGGGCTCGAGCTGCTGGTGCGGGCCTGTTATGATCCACGCGAAGCCCCAGAATTGTGGACCCGTATGGGCGAGATTGGCGGTGGCCAGCGCCCGCCAGAATGGATGAGCACGCATCCGGCCTCAGAGACTCGCGCTGAGAATTTCCGCGAATGGATGCCCGACGCTGTGGCCAAATATGAGCAGCGCTGTGGACGGCTTGGCGGCAGCTTTTAATCCTGCTCACATTTGATTGATTTGTCTCTCCCGCGCCGGGTCGCTTAATGGCCCGATAAGGGGAAACATATGATCTTACTCACGGGTGCGAGCGGCGTGATCGGCCAAGACCTGGCTCCGCGCTTGCCGCAAGACAGACTGATCCTAGCCCGCCACCGGGCCCGGCCTGAAAGCGATGCAAGGCAAGTCGCAATGGATATTCGGGCGCCAGACTTCGGTCTATCGGCGCAGGCCTATGCGGCGCTCGCGGTGGAGGTCGAGACGATCATTCACTGCGCCGCGATTACGGATATGAGCGGCCAAGTGCCAGAGCTCGGCGCGACCAATATTGCCGGCGTTCAGCATATGGTCGATTTTGCCAAGGCGGCCGGGGCGAAGCTTCACTTTGTCTCCACCGCGTATTGCTCGGAAACCTATGGCTCAGCCACACCTGTGGCGTCAGATTATGTGTCGTCTAAACGCGCGGCCGAGGCCGTGGTCCGCGAGAGCGGGCTCGATTGGACGATCATCCGTCCATCCATCATAGCCGGGCATTCGCAGACCGGGGCCATTGCGAGTTTTCAAGGCTTTCATCTCTTCATTGCGACTGTGTTGAAAGGCCGCTTGCCAATCATCCCCGTCGCCCCGCAAACGGCCTGCGATTTCGTAGCGGTGGATTGGGTGGCTGAAGCCATTGCTAAAATCGCCCAAGCGCCCGACTGGGGCCGTACCTATTGGCTCACGGCTGGCCCCGCGGCGATCACGATTGAAGAGATGATGGAGACAGGCCGCGCCTTCGCGGACGCTTGGGGCCGGGACTTGGATTCTGTGCAATTGATGACGCCGGAAGCGGTCGAGGCAGAGATCCTGCCAGGCCTACGTCCACGCATGCGCGATCGGCTGCTCATCCTGGTCAATTTGGCGAAAGTCATGACCCGCCGCACGGCGTTTCCGACGGATCTAGAAGACATTAGCAAAGCACGCCTGAAGACAGCTTTGCTCTCAAATCTGGACTATTGGGGCGCGCAGAACGGTTAGTCGCCGCCACCCATACCGCCGCCCATGCAGCCACACCCGCCACCGCCGCCGCGGCGTTTCTTGCCGCCGCGATGACTGCGGAAGGTGAAGTGCGAAGCGCTGTGTGACAGGACGCCCGAATAGGACCGGCCGGAGCTGATATAAACTGCGCCGCCACCACCATAATATCCGCCATCAACACCATTGCCGACACCGCCTGAGAAGCTGGCTGTGTCGAGGCGCACTTCAGTGCTTTGCGCGCGCTGGGTGATGACGCGTTTTGGCGGGGCCGTGCGCCGAGTTGTGGTAACGGTCCGGGTAGGCGTCGCGCGGCGATGGGTGACGGTCCGTTTGGTGACGACGGGCGGGTGTTCTTTCACCACGCGGCGGGTGACCGTGCCGCAACAGGGTTTTCCCTCGGTGCGTTTCACAGGTGCTGGCGCTGGCGTCGCAGGGCGGGCCGGACAAGACCAGGCTTTGCCATCTTCGATCAGGTAACAGCCTGGCTCAGGGGGCACCGGTTGGTGGGCGCGAACAGGTTCTGGGCCACGATTGACGCGCTGGCCCGGTGTGCCATCTGCAAATGCAGGCACGCTCAGCGTCGCGGTCAGGGCCAAGGCCGCCAAAGTTTTGTTCCAGAACGACATAGTTTTCGCCTCCTAAGCGAAATCCGCAGGCTTTATCTGTGGACAGACGCAATCTCGAGACCAGCAGTTAACGCCCTGACACAAATTTGTGCAATCAGCTTAACCTCGCGCGCGAGTTGTGTTCGCCTATCAGGACACAACGTATAGTTAAAACCTTTAGGGGGTAGCGCTATTATTAATTGGATTAATATCGCTTGGCGCAGTATTCCATTGGCATAGTTGTGTACCCAACACCCAGACTCACTCAAAAAACCTCACAGGAGACTCCATGGCTGACGATATGAAATGCCCAATGCGCGGCGGTTTTAAGACCGGCGACTTGGCCAATAAAAGCTGGTGGCCTGAGCAGCTCAATCTGAAAATTCTTAATCAGAATGCGCCGCAAGTCAGCCCGCTCGAAGATGATTTCGACTATGTCAAAGAATTCGAGTCGCTTGACTATGACGCGCTGAAGAAAGATCTCGCGGCCTTGGTCACAGACAGCCAAGATTGGTGGCCAGCCGACTATGGCAATTATACCGGTTTCTTCGTCCGTATGGCCTGGCACAGTGCTGGGACTTACCGCACCTATGATGGCCGCGGCGGCGCCAATTCTGGCTCTCAGCGTTTTGCGCCTCTGAACAGCTGGCCAGACAATGGTAACTTGGACAAAGCCCGTCGTCTGCTTTGGCCGATCAAGCAGAAATATGGCAATAAAATCTCTTGGGCCGACCTGATGATCCTTGCCGCAAATGTCGGCATGGAAGTTGGCGGTCTGAAGACATTTGGTTTCTCTGGCGGCCGCGCCGATTGGTTCGAGCCTGAAGAAGACATTTATTGGGGCCCGGAAGCCGAATGGCTGCTCGCCTCTGGCAATGATAAGAGCCGTTATGCTGGTCAGCGCGATTACAAAGCTGACGATGCCGACGCCTATAAGCTTGATACGCCGCTCGGCGCTGTGATGATGGGTCTCATCTATGTGAACCCAGAAGGCCCGGATGCGGTTCCAGATCCAATTGCTGAAGGCCATGATATTCGCGTCACCTTTGCCCGTATGGCGATGAATGACGAAGAGACTGTGGCATTGGTGGCGGGCGGTCACACATTCGGTAAAGGCCATGGCGCTGGACCAGAAGACCTAGTTGGCGTTGAGCCAGAAGGTGCGCCGATGCAGAATATGGGCTTTGGTTGGATGAACAGCCACGGCACCGGCAAAGGCGACGACACCACGACGGCTGGTTTTGAAGGTCCTTGGACCCCGACGCCAGACACGTGGGACATGACCTATTTCGAAAACCTGCTCAAATATGAGTGGGAAAAGACCACCAGCCCATCTGGCCATGTCCAGTGGCAGCCTGTCCCTGGCCAAGGGGCGCCAGAAGCACCTATGGCCCATGACCCATCGAAGACCCAGCCTTTGATGATGACCACAGCCGACATGTCGCTCAAACTGTTCCCAGATTATGCGAAAATTTCTGCTGACTTCCTGGCAAATCCAGACAAGTTTGCAGACGCGTATGCGCGCGCATGGTTCAAACTGACTCACCGCGATATGGGACCGAAGTCTCGCTATGTCGGACCTGAAGTGCCCGCTGAAGACTTGATCTGGCAGGATCCTGTTCCGGCACCAACCGGACCCGTCATCAACGACGCCGACATTGCTGAGCTGAAGTCGCAAATTCTGGCGTCTGGCCTGACTGTACCTCAATTGGTCAGCACGGCTTGGGCATCGGCTTCAACCTTCCGCGACTCAGACAAACGCGGCGGCGCAAATGGTGCTCGCATCGCGCTGGCGCCCCAAAAAGACTGGGCGATCAACGTCTCGTCAGGCGTGCCAGCTGTGGTTGCGAAACTGCAAGAGATCCAAGCTGGGTTTAATGCCAGCGGCACGCAAGTCTCGCTAGCGGACCTGATCGTTCTCGGCGGTTGCGCGGCGATCGAGAAAGCCTCTGGCGCGTCTGTTCCATTCACCCCAGGTCGTGGCGACGCGACTCAAGAGTGGACCGATGTGGAGTCCTTCGATGTGCTGGAGCCAAAAGTTGACGGCTTCCGCAACTATAATGAAAGCGAAGATCCGCGGGCGACGGAAGAATTGCTCGTCGACAAAGCTGCGTTGCTGACTCTGTCAGCGCCAGAAATGACGGTGCTTGTTGGTGGCCTACGTGTGCTCGGCGCGAACGCGGCAGACTCTACGCATGGCGTCTTCACCGACACTGTCGGTACGCTAAGCAATGACTTCTTCGTCAATGTTCTCGACATGGCGAATGAGTGGGTCGCTGACCCATCTGAGGAGCTGTTCGAAGGCCGCGATCGTAAGACCGGTGCTGTGAAATTCTCAGGCACCCGTGCGGACTTGGTGTTCGGATCGAACTCCATCCTCCGTTCGATCGCTGAAATCTATGCGCAGAGTGACTCGAAAGCGCGCTTCACGCGTGACTTCATCAAAGCTTGGGACAAGGTAATGAATCTTGACCGGTTCGACGTGAAATAAGCTCCGCGCTGAAGACTTGAGAAAAGGCGGTGCCCGCGGGTGCCGCCTTTTTTTGTTTGTTATCCCGGTGTCTGGATTTTCTAAGCTGAGGCGATTTTCGGAGGCACTGGACTTCCGCCGTTAAAACCCTCGGGCCATATCAGATGTTCGCGAAGCCCGGAGTGATCATGGACTTTAAAGTGGGTGATGTTGTCGTGCTGAGGTCGGGTGGTCCGAAAATGACCATCGCGGCGGTGAAAGCGGATCGCGCGATTTGTATTTGGTTCAATCGGCGCGAGGATTCGCATGAAGAGAAAACCGCCGAATTTCTGACGCCGACATTGAAACTCTTGACGGTTCGCGCCGCGCCGCGCGAACAAGCCGTTGATCAGGCCGATTAGGCGCTAACCGCCCAGACCATAGGCTTATGACCGTCCCTGGGCTCCTGCCTTCGCAGGAACTGTCGGAAGACGCAGGGCTATCTCTTAGGTTCAATCAGATCCCATAAATTGCCAAACGGGTCCTCAAAGACGGCGACAGTGCCGTAAGCCTCATATCGCGGGTCTTCGCGGAACGTCACGCCCTGCGCCAGCATCGCGGCATGGTCGCGGGCGAAATCATCTGTATGCAAGAAGAAGCCGACCCGCCCGCCGGTCTGATGGCCAATCGCAGCCTCTTGCTCGGGCCCATCCGCCTTGGCGAGCAAAAGCGCGGTTTCAGCGCCGGGCGGCGCGACTCGGACCCAGCGCTTGGTGTCGCTCAGCGGGGTGTCTTCGATAAGCGCGAAGCCAAGTTGGTCGACATAGAAGGCGATGGCGGCGTCATAGTCTGGAATGACGAGGGTGATGCTGGCGATGGTTTGGGTCAAATCTCGTTTCTCAACATGTTCAAACTGGCTCCACATCCCGTTCTGCCAATGAAAATTGGCACCCATGGCGGCTGGCTGAGGTCTCAACCGCCATGGGTCCTGACTTTCGTCTGGAAAACGGTGACTGAAACGATGATTTTTCTCTATGCCGCCTCGACCTCAGCCTCACTCGGATCATAATTCAAGATCGGTCCCAGCCAGCGTTCGGCGGTGCGCAGCTCCATGCCTTTGCGTCGGGCATAGTCTTCGACTTGGTCGCGTTCGATGCGGCCGACGGCGAAATAGACGCTTTCTGGATGGGCCATATACAGGCCGGACACGGACGCAGCCGGGGTCATGGCAAAGCTGGAGGTCAGCTCCATCCCGATCCGGCCCGCATCGAGCAGACGGAACAGAGTCTCTTTTTCGGTATGGTCGGGCTGGCACGGATACCCTGGCGCTGGGCGGATCCCCGAATAGGCTTCTTTGATCAGCTCAGCATTGCCGAGAGCCTCGTCCGCAGCATAGCCCCAATGAGTTTTGCGCACCTGCTCGTGCATATATTCCGCCATGGCTTCGGCAAACCGGTCGGCGAGGGCTTTGACCATAATTGCGGAATAATCGTCCGCATCGGCCTCGAACTTTTTCGCAATCTCTTCCGCTTCCGGGCCCGCGGTCACGGCGAAGCCGCCGATATGATCGCCGGCTTCTGCAATAAAGTCTGAGAGTGCAAAATTGGCGCGCTGATTGTCCTTCACCATTTGCTGGCGCAGCGTGTGGAACGTGTCGCCTGTGTCGAGTTTGATATCGTCGCCGTTTCGCTCGGCGCCCCAGAAGCCGACCACGGCTTTGGGCTTGAACCAATCCTGGCCAAGGATTTGCTGCATCATATTTTCCGTGTCGCGCCATAGGTCGCGCGCGGCTTCGCCAACAATCTCGTCTTCCAAGATTTGCGGGAAGCGTCCGGCCAGGTTCCAGCTAGAGAAATAGGGCGTCCAATCAATATAGCGGGCGAGTTCTGAGAGATCGAAATCTTCGAAGACTTTGGTGCCGGAAAAGCTTGGCGCTGGCGGGGTTGGCGCGTCCAGCTTGTGGGCATGGCTCCGCGCCACATTAATCGGATGACGCGGCTTAGGTGGCCCGCCAGCGCGGCTATCGCGCATGCGTTGATACTTGGCTTGCGCCGTCTCAACAAAGAGCGGACGATCTTCATCGGAGAGCAAGGCAGAGACCACGCCAACCGCACGGCTGGCATCGGTGACATGAATGGTCGGGCCATTGTCGCGGGCGGGATCAATCTTCACTGCTGTGTGTGCAGGCGATGTGGTCGCGCCGCCGATGAGCAGCGGCTGTTTCATGCCGGTGCGCTGCATCTCGCGGGCGACATAGACCATCTCATCCAAGCTTGGCGTGATCAGGCCAGACAGACCAATAATGTCGACTTTCTCTTCTTCAGCTTTGGCGAGGATGTCTTCGCACGGGACCATGACGCCCATGTCGACAATCTCATAGCCGTTACAGGCGAGTACGACGCCGACAATATTCTTCCCGATATCGTGCACGTCGCCTTTCACCGTCGCCATCAAGACTTTGCCATTGGAGACGTCGACGGTGCCGAGCTCTTCTTTCTCGGCTTGCATGAAGGGGTCGAGATAGGCCACGGCGGCTTTCATCACGCGGGCCGATTTCACCACTTGCGGCAGGAACATTTTGCCCGAGCCGAATAGGTCGCCGACGACGTTCATGCCATCCATCAGTGGTCCTTCGATGACGTGCAGTGGACGCGCAGCTGCGGCGCGCGCCTCTTCAGTATCCTCATCGATGAATTCGGTAATGCCATTGACCAGCGCATGCTCGAGACGCTTGTTCACCGGCAGCTCACGCCAAGACATGTCCTTCTCAGCCGTCTTGCCTTTTTGCCCGCGGAACTGTTCGGCATAATCGACTAACGCTTCCGTGGCATCTTCACTGCGGTTGAGGATAACGTCTTCGACCAACTCCCGTAGCTTAGGTTCAATCTCATCATAAATGTCGAGCTGACCGGCATTGACGATACCCATATCCATACCTGCTGGGATGGCATGATAGAGGAAGACAGAGTGCATCGCCCGGCGTACCGGTTCATTGCCGCGGAAGGAAAAGGAGACATTGGAGAGACCACCGGAAATGTGACAGCCCGGGCAGGTCTCGCGGATCACTTTCGTCGCTTCGATGAAGTCGACGGCATAATTATTATGCTCTTCAATCCCGGTCGCGACGGCGAAAATGTTCGGGTCGAAAATAATGTCTTCGGCTGGGAAGCCGACTTCCTCAGTGAGGATCTTGAAGGCGCGCTGGCAGATCTCGATCTTGCGCGGCGCCGTATCGGCTTGGCCAACTTCGTCAAAGGCCATGACCACAACGGCCGCGCCATAGGAGAGGCATTTGCGGGCCTGTTCGCGGAATTGGTCTTCGCCCTCTTTCATCGAGATCGAGTTGACCACAGCTTTGCCTTGCACGCATTTCAGCCCGGCCTCGATGACCTCCCATTTCGAGCTATCAATCATGACCGGCACCCGGGCAATGTCTGGCTCAGCGGCGATCAGATTGAGGAATGTGGTCATCGCCTCAGCGCCGTCCAGCATGCCTTCATCCATGTTCACATCAATGATCTGGGCACCATTCTCGACTTGCTGCCGCGCGACTTCGACGGCCGTGGCATAGTCGCCATTGACGATCAGCTTCCGGAACCGAGCGGAACCGGTGACATTGGTACGTTCGCCAATATTGACGAAGCTCTGGGAGGCGGAGGTGGTCATTTCAGTCTTTCTAGAAGCACGAGCACATCATCGTGCCATATGTTGAGCTCGTCGCTTTCTTCCCACAGCTCACGAAGCTCTGAGTTTTGCATAACGCGACTTACAGCGTTTTTCGAATCGCCGATCAATTTTGGAGAAGCGTCGATTTTTTCTATTAGGTCGACATGGTCATGGACTAAGCGATCCGTTTGTCCCGTTTTCTTTGCGGCGACAAATTCTGCAGCGGCCAAAGCAGCGCTGGCCTCGGGGGCTTCCAAATAGTCGTCCGGCGGATTGATCGCCAGTGTGAAGGCGCTTTCGATAGCCGACATCCCGGACTCCTCGAACTGCCAAACAAAATCCAGCGCATCATCATTCTCGAAAGACTTATGTCCCCAAGCACCCATCAGACAAACCGCCCTTTAAATTTCGCAAATTGTCTCAAAGCTGCCGATCAGCATGCGCTTGCCATCGAAGGGCATGGTCGCGTCTTCATCATTGAAGACTGGGTCTGCCATACATTGTTCCATACCCTTGTCGCGCGCCTCTTTAGAGGGCCATTCAATCCAGGAAAAGACGATGACTTCACCAGGCTTGGCTTTGACCGCGAGCGGGAAAGAGGTGACCTCGCCATCCGGCACTTCGTCGCCCCAATTGTCCATAATGCGCAGCGCACCATACTTTTTGAAGACCGGGCCGGTGACCCGCGCATGTTCGAGATAGGCGTCCTTATTTTCAATCGGCACCGCGGCGACAAATCCGTCAATATAGGTCATCAGCTGTCCTCCTTTACGAGGCCGGTCAGGCCATCAATGCTCTCGCTGTTTTTCTGGTAGCGGCTATCCACCCATTCCTCGATCGACTTATTGTCGACATAGCGGGTGAGTTGGTCGCGCTCCCCTTTGAATTCATAGAAAGGCACGCCCCAGCCGCAGCTGTCTTGGATACGCTTCAATTTGACTTTGAATACGCCGCGCGCCCGGCTGAAGCCCGGAAATAGCGCCAGCATCTCGTCCCATTCGGCGTGGTGCGGATTGACCACTTCACCTGTGCCGAACAGGCGTAAGATATTGGCGGGGCCTTCAAAGGCGCAGAACATGATCGTGATGCGACCATTCTCTTGCACATGCGCTTGGGTCTCAATCCCCGAGCCGCCAAGATCGAGCCAGGCCACTGTCGTGTCATCTATGACTTTGAACGCGTCATAGCCTTTCGGCGACAAGTTGATATGCCCGTCCGCGGAGAGCGGCGCAGACGCGACAAAGAACATTTTCTGCTTCTCAATGAAGCTGATGATGCGATCATCGAGTTTGTCATACACTTTCATGGGCGGGCTCCTTGATTCTGCGGTGCCTTAAGATGCCAGCTCAAACGGTTCGAGACCAGACAGGCGCATCGTGTTTTTGCTCGGTGCAACCTCCCGCGGCTTTACGCCTTCAATCGCGTTGGCAAGCGCTTTCACATGAGGCGGTGTCGTTCCGCAACATCCTCCAATAATGTTGACGATGCCATCTTCCGCCCACCCGCTAAGCTTGCCGGAGGTCTCATGCGGCTCCTCATCATATTCGCCCATCTCATTTGGCAGGCCAGCATTTGGATAGGCCGCGACCAGTGTGTCTGAAATGCGAGATAGCGAAGCAATGTGAGGGCGCATCAGTTCGGCGCCAAGCGCGCAATTGAAGCCAATCGCGAACGGATTGGAATGGCGCACAGAATTCCAGAAGGCTTCAACGGTTTGTCCCGACAGCGTGCGCCCTGAGCGGTCTGTGATGGTGCCAGAGATCCAGAGCGGCAACTCATCCATGCCTTCCGCCTCTAAGTCCATTTTTGCTTTGATCGCCGCTTTGCAGTTCAGCGTATCCGTGATGGTTTCGACCAAATACATGTGCACGCCGCCATCGTTCAGCGCTTTGATCTGCTCGCGATAGGCTTGATAGACTTGGTCAAAGACCACTTCCCGCGCGCCAGGATTGTTCACGTCTGAACTCATCGAGAGCATCTTATTTAGTGGGCCAATCGAGCCCGCGGCGAAGCGGGGTTTGCTGGGATCCTTCTCGGTCCAGGCATCCGCGGCTGCGCGCGCCAGGCGGGCGCCTTCGAGATTGATGTCGATGACGTCCTGAAGCTTCAGATTGTAATCATCCTGCGCAATCGTGGTGGCGGAGAATGTATTGGTCTCCGTGATATCGGCGCCGGCTTCAAAATAGGCATCATGCAAATGGGTCACACGATCCGGACGGGTCAAACAGAGAATGTCATTATTGCCCTTCATCTGACCCGGATAGTCTTCGATCGAGAAGCGGTCGCCGCGAAAATCCTCTTCGCTAAGACCCATGCGCTGGAACATCACGCCCCAAGAACCATCCAGCAAAAGGATCCGCTCTTTGGCAGACGCGTGGAGGGCGGCGATACGGGTTTTTCGGTCGGTCATATCGTGACAGCTTTCGGTTTCAGCCCAAGCAGGCGACAGGTCGAGATCGCCAGGCTTGCGCGGTTGAGGGTGTAGAAGTGGAAATCATTGACGCCTTGCTCTGACAGTTTCTGGCAAAGCTCTGTGGCGACATTGGCGGTAATCAGCTCTCGCGCTTCTGGATCGTCCTCGGTGCCTTCATAGAGATCATGCAACCATTGCGGCACGCTCGCTTCGACGACTTTCGCCATTCGGGCGAGACCCTTAAAATTCGGCTGCAGCATAATGCCTGGGACAATTGGCATGGTGACGCCGCCCGCGCGGGCGCGCTCCAGGAAGTTGAGGTAGACATCCGGCTCAAAGAAGAATTGGGTGATCGCGCGGTCAGCGCCCGCATCCTGTTTGGCCTTGAGAAAGGCGATATCCTCGTCCCACCCCAAACTATCTGGATGTTGTTCAGGATAGCAGGACACGCTGATCTCAAACCTCGCGCCTGGCGCAATATCATAGTCGCGAATGCCCTGGATTAGATCGACACTGTCGCGAAACCCGCCTGGGAATTGTTCAAACTTTGCGCCCATGCCTTCTGGCGGATCACCGCGCAGGGCGACCAGATGGCGGACCCCAGCATTCCAGAAATCGGTTGCAACTTGCAGCACCTCGTCTTTCGTGGCGCTGACACAGGTCAGATGTGCGGCCGGCGAAAGTGGCGTGTCTTGGGCGATTTTGGCCACGGTTTTCTGCGTCCGGTCACGAGTCGATCCGCCGGCGCCATAGGTCACCGAAACGAATTTCGGCGCCATAGGCGATAAACGGGCGACGGATTCCCAAAGCTTGGCCTCCATCTTATCCGTTTTGGGCGGAAAGAATTCAAAAGAGACGTTTGGGGCAGGTGTTGACTGCTGCGCAGCGGCGGCGAGCGTATTCATGCGGCGGATTCCTGTTGATTGGCGGGGCGCGTCGCGGTCCAGATGAGCACGCTAAGGCCTTGATCAAGCGATGCGGGTGGGTCGAAACGCAGCGGGTTTTGCAAGGCCATGCCCGCATCATCCGCCCATTCTTTCATATCCTCCTCACGCACTCCAAGACGGCGGTGGCCTTGGGCTTCGCGCAAGAATTCCAAATCATGCGGCGCGAAATCAACCACCAATAATTGCCCGCCGGGTTTGAGAATGCGCGCCGCTTCAGTGATGACCGCTTCCGGCTGTTCTAAATAGTGCAGCACTTGGTGGACGATCACGAGATCGGCACTGTTAGACTCGAACGGCGTATTGGAGACATCGCCTTGTCTAACGCGTGCATTTCGAACCTCGGCACGGTTGAGATTGGCGCGCGCAACGGTGAGCATATGATGCGAGAGATCCAAACCCTCGGCTTCTTTGGCGTATGGCGCCAATAGAGTCAGCATCCGCCCCGTGCCGGTGCCGAGATCGACGACGCGGTCGAAGCGCTGCCCTTGGATTTGCGCCAAAATGGCCGCTTCAATATCCGCCTCAGGATAGTGCAGCGCCCGCAGGCGATCCCAAGTTTCGGCAATGTCCGAAAAATAGCTTTCGGCCGAGCGCACACGTGCGGAACGAACCGTTTGCAGGGCTTTGGCATCGTCTAGAAATGGCGCGGCTTGCGTATTGAGCTCGGAAAAAAGTGCGTCAAGCAAACGTCCAGACCAATTTTTATTTTTTGCCCGGTAAAAAACCCAAGATCCTTCCGGCAGGCGCTCAACAAGGTTGGCATTGGCCAATGTTTTGAGATGATGCGACAACCGAGGTTGGCTTTGATCCAGAATTTGGACCAGTTCACCAACAGACAAATCGCCCCGCCGCAATAACGCTAGAATGCGCAAGCGCGTGGGTTCTCCGGCCGCTTTTAAGGCATCTACGAGACTGTCTGGATTCGTTGACATAAAACATATAAACAATCTTTTATATGTTTTGCAAGGGCCATTTTTCCGGGCCGATTATGTGCTCGCCGCGCCACAGTTTTTCCACTATGTCTGAATATTCACATTAGGTTTATTTGATTTGTTGCATAGGCAGCCACATATCGCCTGCCGATAAGAAGGACGGATTCAATGCGAATCACGAGTGTTATTGCAACCTCACTGCTCGCCGTCACGGCATGCGCGACCACAAGCGAAGACGCTTCCTCCACAGCGGTCTATGACCCGCTTGAGGGCTGGAATCGCCAAGTCTATGCCTTTAATGATGGCGTCGACCGGGCTGTTTTGGAGCCTGTCGCGAAAGGCTATCGCGCGGTGACCAATGAACCTGTGCGCGGCGGTGTGAACAATTTTCTGACCAATCTTAATCAGCCTGTCGTGTTTGCGAATACGGTCTTGCAAGGCAAACCCGGCGCCGCAATTGACACATTCGCACGGTTCACGGTGAATTCGACTGTCGGTGTCGCAGGCATATTTGATGTCGCGACGTCCTTAGAAGTTCCTGAACATAAAGAAGATTTTGGTCAAACCTTAGGCGTTTGGGGTGTTCCGAACGGGCCTTATTTGGTGCTTCCGCTGCTGGGCGCGTCCAACCTTCGCGATTTCACCGGATTTGGGGTCGATATGGCGTTTGACCCGATCAATTACGCCCAGTTCGAAGGCGATACCGAGTTCCGCATTGGCCGAACGGTGACGAATGTTGTCGTCACCCGCGAACGCGTTATCGAAGCGGTCGAAATCCTGCGCGATCAGCCAGAACCTTATGTCGCGCTTCGCCGAAATTATACACAACAAAGAGCCGCCGCGATCCGTGACGGCCGAGAGCAAGAAGACCCGTTCAAAGATTTGCCCGATTTCGATGATTATGATTTCGGCGATGAAGAAGAATTCGAGTCACAGGAATAAAAAAATGTCTGTTCGTAAGTGGATTATCTCGTCAGCAATGCTCGCCTTCGCGGCGATGCCAGCCATGGCCGACACGCAAACCGAAGAATATGTACGCGCCAATGCCAATGATGTCTTGGCGTCATTGAATGCGCCTGGGCTGACGCCTGAACAGCGTCGTGAACAGTTCCAATCCTATATGGATGAGTTCACCAATCTCGACGCGGTCGCGAAATTCGTGATCGGCAAATACGCCAAACGCTTCACGCCTGAGGAAATGGATCTCTATTTAGAGACGTTTCGTAACTATGCGCTGGTCGTCTACGAATTCTACTTCAATGAGTATCGCGGCCAAGACGTGAAGGTGACTGGCTCAACCGATCGCAATGCGCGCGATTCGATTGTCGACACGGAAATTGTCCGTGCCGATGGCCAAGCGCTAGAAGTGCGCTGGCGCGTACTGAACCGCGGCGGCAAATATCAAGTCGTCGATGTCGCGCTCAATGCGGAAGGCAATCTGATTTGGCTAGCGATTGAGCAGCAAGCTCAATTCCTGTCCATCCTCGATCAGAATAATGGCTCCGTTGAGGCCCTGGTGGCCAAGATCAACTCGATGACCGATGAGTTGATCGCGCAGCGTCCTGCTGAAGACAGCTAAGCTCGTCCGCTCCTTTCCAAAATGGCGCTTCTGTGAGCTGGGATTAACCCAGCTTACATTCACATGCGCTAAGGCGTCGGATCGTGCCACTCTGCTGGCGCCTGGAGAGAGGTTTGGGGTGAGTAAAAAGGCAAACGGACAATGATGGGGCCATTCCAAACCCCACTGGCGCTCGCGCGCGAGCCTGTAATGGCCTTTTTCTGGGTGGTCCTGGCGCCCATCCTATTCCTGTCAGGCGCGGCCATGATCGCGCTTTCGATCCTGCCCGAGTTTGCCTCTGGGTCCCCAGAAGAAATTCAAGCCCACCATATGCTTTGGTTTGTGACCGCCATTGCGATGGCGGCCTGGTTCGCGCTGATGAGCTTCTGGTCGCAATGGCTGGGGGCGGGACCATTTGCAGGCGCAATGATGACGGAGACGCGTTGGCTACTGATTGCTGGGCTGCTAGGCCCGATCATCTTGCTTGGCCCCAACCTCATCGTCGCCAGCATCATGACCGAAGAGGGCTGGCAATACTCCGGTGAGGTCAACGTCGAGATTTTTGCGCCGGAAAACTGGTCACTCGCCTATATTTTTATCGCTTTGTTGATGGCGCCAGTGGTCGAAGAAGTGGCATTTCGGGGAGTCGCGTTCGGGGCGCTTATCGCTCGTGGAATGAGCTCTGTCGGCGCTGTGGTTCTATCCAGTTTTGCGTTTGCTTTCATACACTTGCAGTATTCTCCGGCCGCCATGTTGGTGGTCTTCATAACCGGTCTTGGCTTTGCCGTATTGCGGGTTTTGAGCGGCACGGTGATTGTCCCAATTGTGGCGCATATGTCGGCAAATGCGGTCGTTCTCACCCTGAGTTCTATGGCCGCAAATCCCCCAACGTGAGGGGTTGCCGGACCGCTAGGAACGCGACATGTGAAGCGCCATGAGTGATGATCTAACCCAAGAACAGATCTATAATATTCCAGCTGGCTATAGTCCGCTGCCATGGCATCGCGGATTCGGTCGTCAGGTCGGGCCACTCTTCGAAAAGCGCGATCAGCAGGGCCTGACCCGGGCCTTCCGGGTCGGGGAACATCACACCAATGGCATGATGAATGCGCATGGCGGCATGTTGATGACATTTGCGGACATGGCCTGGGGGTCAGCCGTGGAGAAGGATGAAGACACGTGGTGGGTCACGGTGCGCCTGGTTTGCGACTTTCTATCTGGCGCGAAGCATGGCTCTTGGATCGAAGGGCGCGGCGAAATTCTGTCGATCGTCGATGGCATTCATACGGTCGAAGGCCGGATCTGGAGCGGCGACAAAACGCTAATGACCGGCACCGGCATATTCAAAATTATCGAGAAGCGGATCTAAACCATGGCGGATGATGTTTCAGGCGTGAGCCCATTTGAGGCTAATCTGCTGGCTCGCTATCGTGGGCAAAAGCCGGACGCACCGGCATGGTTCGAGGCGGCCATTGCCACCCCTTATGAGACGCGTTTTGTCGATGTCGATGGCACGCGGGTGAAGTATCAATGCTATGGCAACAAAGACAAACCGGGTCTGCTATTGGCCCATGGCAATGGCGCCCACGCACATTGGTATGATTTCATCGCGCCCGCCTTTATCGAAGACTATCACGTTGTCTCAATCACATTCTCCGGCATGGGGGATAGCGATTGGCGAGAGATGTATGGCTTCCGCACATTCGCGGACGAAGAGCTCGCGGTTTGCGAACATGCGGGTCTGTTCGACAATGGCCGCAAGCCGGTTATCGTGGCTCATTCATTCGGCGGCTTTATCACACTGCGGGCCGCGCAGACGCATGCTGATAAGTTTACCGGCGTGATTATTGCGGATAGCGGAATTCGGCCGCCAGAAGACAAATGGGACGGTCCGCCGCGTCGATCGCGTGGCAATCGCGCCTATGCGACTTTGGATGCGGCACTCGCCCGTTTCCGTTTGGCGCCGCCTCAACCGTGTGAGAACCACTATATTGCAGATTATATCGCCCGGCACAGTCTCAAACAGGTTGAGAATGAAGACGGACAGACCGGTTGGGTTTGGAAATTTGATCCGGGAATTTTTGTCAATTTCGAATTCAGTGACATGTCGACCAATTTGCTCGCCGGTGTGAGCTGCAATGTCGCTCTGATGCGCGGGCAGGATTCAGAACTGGTGACCGACCGCATTTGGGATTATATGCGCTCGCTGCGGACGGAACCGATGGATATGGTGTCGATCCCAAACGCCCAGCACCATCTCTTTCTTGACCAGCCGCTCGCCTTTATAGAGGCCCTGAAAGTTCAGCTAAAAAGCTGGGATTACTAATCCAAGCGTTGCGTTTCGGGCCCGGTCAGTTAAAGACCGCCCGCCATGATCGAAATCATCCCTGAATCTCCGCCACTGCATGCCGACGCGATTGAAGCGCTCTATGATCGCACATTCGGCCCCGGTCACTTTGCCAAAACGGCAGAGCGACTGCGCGAAGGCAATGCGTCCGTGCCGGAGGTCTCACGCGTTGCGGTGTCTGATGGTCAGGTCATCGGCGTCTGTCGAGTTTGGCCGATCCGCGTCGGAGATGGCGCCATTTCTGCGCTTTTCATTGGGCCAGTCGCTGTCGATCCTGGCTTCCAAGGCCAACGCCTCGGCTTGACCGTCACCGGCGAGGCCCTGGAAGCCGCGACCAAAGCCGGTTGGGGTGCGGCCGTCATAATCGGCGCCCCCAGCTATTTCGGTGAGCTCGGCTTTGAACAAGTGGCCGCGGACCGTTTTACCTTCCCTGGCCCACAAGACATGAGCCGCGTTATGGTACGGGCACTGGCGCAGTCCCCGGTTGGTTTGAACGGAGATATCCGAGTTGCGTGAAGCGCATATCCAGCGTCATCAATCATCCTGAAGCCATTTCTCAAATACGCGCTGACTGCTTCGAAAAGGCTTTGATTTGAAAGTCAAATTGTAGAAAAGCAGTTTGATGAGCACTATTCAGGAATACGTTGCAGTCATTGGGTGCTTTCAAGGCCTGCTTCTATTCAGCTTGCTATTTTTCAGCGCGCGAATGACGCAGGCGAGCCGCATTCTGGGTGTCATGTGCTTATTGATCGCGCTCGTGTTCTTGATGCCATTTTTTTTGGTCTATCGCGAAAATCTTGCGGTCGCATGGTTACATAATATCGTCGTGTTTCTTCCGGTCGCGCTTGGACCGCTTGGCTATCTCTATTGTCGAAGTGCGCTTCTCGAAACACCGCTCGTTCGGCAGGATCTAATTCACATCCTACCGGTTCTATTTTGCTACGGCTTAACCATCGATATCTCACTGAACGACCCATTTTTTCTGCTGGATTGGGCCGTCGGGGAGCATCCGAGCACAACGCGTTTGAACATCGTTGAATTCGTGCCCTTTGTAATCGCGAGTGCATATGCAGCTTGGGCCGGCTTGGTCATCTGGCGCTACCGTGCACAAGCCAATAACAATCTCGCCAATTTCAATCCAATGGCGTTCAGTTGGTTGCTTATTTTGCAATTGCTGGCCTTCCTCGTTTGGAGCTTGAAGACCTTGGCGGGCTTTATCCTCTACGCGCCGTTTTTGGTGAACGACATCGCCAATTTGGTTTTGGTCGCGGTCGTCTATCTGATCGCGACCATGCAATGGCGTAATCCACAATTCTTCACGATTACGAATCTGGCAGAAGCGCGTCTCGCAGAGACTTCGGAGGACGTGAAGGAGACCGAGAATTCTGTTCAAGGTGAAATCGATCCTGACATTCGCGCGGAGCTTTTTGAAACCATCACAAACCGCGTCGAAAATGCTACGCTTTATCTGGATGGCGATTTGAACCTAAGCCGTCTTGCGACGCTAACAGGGGTGAATAAGCATCACCTGTCAGAGGTTTTGAACAAGCATGCGGGTAAGAATTTTTACGAATTCATCAATGAATACCGGATCGCTTTTGTACGAAATCGGCTGGCCGCTGATTCCGATCAGACGATTCTCGATATTGCATTTGAGGCTGGGTTTACCTCCAAAAGCACGTTCAATGCTGTGTTCAAACAGTTCACCGGCCAAACACCGTCGCAATATCGCCGGGGACTGAACAGCTCCAAATAACCCCAAAAAAGACGCTTCTAGACGTCCAGTTCGATCCATTCGGACGCATTTTTACGTGATCGCACGCGAGATGGCTTCATAACACCAAGCTATTCGAGGGAAATTCAAATGCGTCTTCAAACGATCGGAAAATGGAGCTTCAGAATCCTTGGCGTGATTGCGGTTTTGATCGTGATCGCCATTGTGAGCCTGTATTTCATATTCACGGGATCTGTTCATCAGGCTTATGGCGCGGATACAAAAATAGCGGATCCGGCGCAATTTTTGTTTGATACAGAGGCCACGGCGATCGCGAATGTCAGCGTGCTCTCCCCCGATGGGACGCAAATGCTACCGGATCGAACTGTGTTGCTGGTCAATCGGAAGATAGTATCAATCACACCATCGGCAGATATTCCGGATGGCGTGCGGGTGATCGATGGCCGCGGCAAATTTCTCATTCCCGGACTTGTAGACTCGCATGTCCACCTTCACCGGAGCCCAAATGACCTCTTATTGTACGTGGCCAATGGCGTGACACAGATCCGCAGCATGAATGGATCCATTCAAGACATGCAGCTCAAACGAGAGATTGAGAATGGTCGTTTGGGACCACATCTCTATGTCTCGTCCACTTCAATGGTCTCCGCGGACGGGTTTGGGACGACATTTGATACAATGACCCCGGATTGGATGCCGGACTCCGTCTTTCACTGGATCTTAGAAGCGACGGCCAATTTAGATATCTCGCAAGATTCAACGCAAGCGGCGACATCAGCGCGCCAGTTCATTCAGGACGGACGCGATGGAATCAAACTCTACGGCTTCCTCTCCATGGACAGTTTTCGCGCCATTCTAGATGTTGCCGAAGAGCTCGATGTTCCCACTGCAGCGCATATTCCGGATGCTATGGCGCTTAGCGAATTGAGAACGACGAAGCTTCAAGAAATCGCCCATATCGAGGAACTCGTGAAGGCGTTGCAACGGGAGTATTATGCGTTGCCGAACCAAGACGAGTTTTCTTATCTGGATTATGTCGAGACCCGAAAAGAGCAGATTGTGACTGATCTGTTCGATAATGATGTCGCAGTGCACAGCACGCTTTGGTTTATCGAGAGTTTTCAGGATCAAATCTACAATCTGGAAGATAAGCTCAAAGAAATAGAATTGGAGTATGCCAATCCTGGGGTTGTCGAAGGCAACTGGGTCTCAGCAAGCGGAATGGCGCCTGCGGGCTGGCTTCCGGGAACAAACCGATTTGAAACCTGGGCCGGACATACCCCAGAAGAGGTTGCTGGCAGTAAGGCTTATTGGAATGGCTATATCGGGGCCCATCACATCTTGCTCGATGCGATGATCCAAGCAGGAGTGACGGTCCTAGCCGGAACCGATACAGGCGGCTGGCTCGTCGTCCCAGGATTTGCTTTGCACGATGAACTGGAAACGCTGCAACAGCGTGGCATGTCGCCGGCTCAGGCTTTGCGAACGGCAACATCAGCCCCCGCACGTCGCATTCGGAACAATTCTGGAATTGTCGAAATCGGACGGCGCGCTGACCTAATCTTGCTTAATGAAAACCCACTCGATGATATCGCAAACACAAGATCGATCGAGATGGTTATTCTCGACGGCGAGGTGATGGACCGTGCTCAACTTGATGAGATACTGGAGGCTGTAAAACGCGCCAATGACGAAAGCCGTAAGGTCGATATTGGAAAGTACCTCTAGGTGTTCGCGGCTTTATGCGCGATTCCCCTAACGGCCCTCCCGCCGCCAAGCGGCGAGCAGCGTCAGCAAGATCAGGCCAATCGCCAAAAGGCCGGGCAATAGGGGAAGGCTGGTCGAGCTGCGGACCGCATAAGCGCCGCGTTCGCGTAAGCCGAGCCAATTGTTGCCACTGGCATCAGCGCGGCGGCCGACCATGCGAATGTCGGGCAATTGTCCGGGGCGCTCGAGGGTATAGATGCCACCGCCAGAGGAATCGGTCAGGGGGCGTAAGACATCGCCCGTAGCTTCCAAGGCTGCGAACTCGCGAGGATTGGCGGGGCCGTTCAGGGCGACGGCTTCAAGTCCGCCTGATTGGGCGCGGTATAGGCCGAGCTGGTCGACAGGGACTTCTGCTGAATAGCTGCCTGGCCCGTCGGCACGCCAGTCGGGTTCGAGGAAACTGCCATCTGGCGTCTCAATGATCAGTGGCGCGGCGCGGTCTGACAGGGTGCGCAAATTTGCCCGCACTGTGTCGCCTTGGGCAATGATTTGCAGCTGGCGCTCATCCAATTCTGGCTCTTTCATCAACCAGTGGACGGAGCGACGGATGAGATCCGAGAATGGCCCGCCGCCATCATAGCCGCGGGCCCAGAGCCAAATTTGATCCGACAAAAGCTGGGCCACGCGGCCATCACCGACCCGGTCAACGGCGAATAGTGGTGCACCGTCTTGTGTGCGCATCAAGACATCGCCTGTATCCGCGCGGGCCTGGATATAGCGCAGCCACTTGCCCCAGGTGAGGCCAGCAAAGTCTTCAGTAATCGTGTGGCGTAGACCCTCATCAGATAGGGTTGGTTCTACATCTTGGGTGATGATTTCGCCCGTCGGCAAAGCCGGCAGGATTCCCGCCAAAGGCGTGCGGGCAAGGCTGGCGGGTCCCGCGAAGCTTTCTCCCGCAATCACCAAAAGCGCGCCGCCTTCGTCGACATAGCGCGCGACATCAGCGAGATAGCCCATCGTAATCACGCCGCGGCGTTCATACTGATCGAAGATAATCAGATCGAATCCGTCGAGTTTTTCTTCAAACAATTCCTCAGTTGGGAAAGCGATCAACGCCATTTCCTCAAGGGGGGTAATGTCCCGCTTATAAGGTGGACGCAGAATGGTGAAGTGGACGAGATCCACGGATGGGTCAGACTTGAGCAAGTCGCGCCAGACTCGGCCCGACGCGTTGGGACGGCCCGTGACCAGCAATACACGCAAACCATCCCGCACGCCTGAAATGGTCGCGGCGGTGCGATTATTTGCCAGCGTTAGTTCTTTATCGCCCGGCGGGGTTTCGAAGACGACAATATTATCCCCGCGGCGTTCGACTTCGATCCGGATCGGTGTGTCGACTCCCGCCTCGATATATTGCGCCTGGCTGCGTCCGCCATTCATCGAATAGGTTAGGGGCACGCTGCCACCATCAGGATCATCGATGCGGATGATGAATTCAGCTTCGTCGCCCACAATGTCGAAATTCGGCGCTTGCACCAACGTGATCCGGCGGTCGCTGGCATCCGGGTCGCCCGTAATCAAGGCATGGACCGGGCCAAGTTCGCGAATGCGGGCCAGATTGGCGGGCAGATCATGTACTTGGCCGTCCGTGACGAGGATTGCGCCGGCAATCCGGTCTCGCGGCACATCTGCCATCACGCCTTCCAGGGCGCCGATCAGCCTTGTGCCATCGCCTTGGGTTTCGGCCTCGACAATCCTGAGATCAATCGAGGGATTGGCATCGAGCTCTTCCTGCAGCGCGGCAAAGGCGTCGCTGGCAATCTCGTTACGGGCGCCAAAATCCATACTGTCAGAGCGGTCGACAATAATCGCCGCGACAGAGGGCAGGGGTTCGCGCTCTTCTTCGACAATGGCGGGATTGGACAAGGCCAGTAGGCCAAACGCCGCGGCCAAGGCGCGCGTGAGCCAAGCCTTGCGAAACGCGACGACATAGACGACCAAGCTGATCACGCACAAAACCATAAGCGCCCAGAAGAGCGGCCATCCTATCAGTGGATCAAAAGAGAGGCGGGCGGCTTCAATCATGGGATTACCCCATCTTGAGCATCAAAATCACCGACGCCATCATCTTCGCCCAACCGCTCGAGCAGGGCGGGAATGTGCACTTGGTCTTCTTTGTAATTGCCGGTGAGGATGTAAATGATCAGGTTTACCCCGAAACGAATGGAGAGTTCGCGCTGAACATCGCCGCCATCCACCGAATAAAGCGGTCGGCCACGGTCATCGATGGCCCAGGCGGCGAGATAGTCGGCATCCCCAACAAATAGGCGACTGACACCATCGCCGCGGCGTTCTGTCTTTTCGGCTGCGCCCGTCGATTCAATCCACAGATTGCGATTCTCATAACGCCCCGGGAAAGACTGGATCAAATAATAGGACCGGGTCAGCACATGATCGTCTGGCACGGGGGCCAGAGGCGGTGTGTCGAGTCCAGCGAGAATTTGGTCTAAGCCTTCAAAACTACTGCCGCCGCCAATCGTGCCGCCTCGTCGCGTATCAATGAATAAAGCGCCACCATTGCGCATATAGGCATTTAGGCGGGCCACCGCGGTTTCGCTGAACGGCTCCGGGTTTTCGGGCAGTGACAGGAACAAGGCTGGATAGACATCGAGCGCGTCAATCTCCGGGTCCACCGCATGCGGTGCGGCGGGTTCAACACTGGACCTTCGGAACAAGACCAGGCTGAGGCCTTCTAATCCGGCTTTGGTGGCGCGATCAGCGCGCTCATCGCCGGTTTCGATATAAGCGAGCCGCATTTCCAACGCGGCTGCGATTTCCTTATCTTCAGGTTCGGCTTGTTGGCGATTGGTTTGGAATTGCGCCGCAGCTTCGTTTGGCAGCATCGCCGCGGTTCCGCCTGCTATGATCAGCGCCGCTGTGGCGCGTCGGAAATCCGGTAAGCGTCCAGCGAGGGCCAGCGCCACGATTAAGTCAATGCACAGCAAGGTCAGCGCGATGGCCAGCAAGACCCCGCCAAGGCGGATCGTGCGGGCTTCGGTATCGCCCAAGAGCGTTGCGCCCGCCGGCCAATTGGTCATGGCATTGGGAGCGTATTCTGGCGCGACGTTTAAAGCCCGCGTCCCGGCAGGCCCTTGATAGAGGCCTGGCGGGTGGGTTTCGGATGGCGCTACAGCGCCAAACTCGGCCGCCCGCAAGGGGGTCGCGCCGGCGCTGGGCTGCGACAAGCGGCCCGTGCCGTTCAAGGTCAGCGCCGGTGTGTATAAGCCTTCTTCATCGCTAATCGCTTCCCCGCGTCCGGCGGCGATGGACCGGCGCAACATGTCGACGAAGACGCCGGCATAAGGCAGGTCCGACCAGTCCGGACCGGCTGTGACATGGAACAAGATGAGCGTGCCTTCACCGCGCCGATCTGCTGTCACCAACGGACTGCCATCTGCCAAGCGCGCCCAGGTCCGGCGCGCCAGTTCGGGGCCCGGTCGCGCGAGCACTTGCTGTCGCACGCGGATATCTTCGGGTGCCTCGAGGCCTGCAAAAGGCGACGCCTCAGGGAATGTGCCCAAGGGCTGTGGCTCTTCCCAGGTCAAGGTGCCGCCAATCGCGCGCGAAGACCGCCGCAAGGGCGCAGGCACCAAATCGTCACCACGAGCGGAGACTTGCGGACCCGCCAGACGAGGACCGGCAAACCGGATCAATGCACCGCCCTCTTCAATCCATGCGGTCACTGCGGTTTTGGCTTCGCCCTCGATTTGACCAATATCGGTGAGGATGATGGCATCCGGATTTTCGGCGATTAGGTCGATCAGTTCACCTTCTGAAATCGTCGCGAATGGCTCTAACGCTTTGCGGACATAATGGATGTCTGACAGCAAAGGCTGGGCGGTACTATCGCCACTGACTAAACCCACACGGCGCGAGCGATCGGCACTGTCCCAAAGCCAAACAGTCCCGGCAGAGGCCGCGCCAGTGACTTGAAAGCGCGATATGCGTGACAAGGCTGCTGGCGGCAGCGTGAAGGTCGCGATTGCGGTTTTTTCGCCCGCTGCAAAAGCCAGCTCGGCCGTCGCTAAGGCAGCGCCGTCTAAGGTCAATGCGGAAACAAAATGCGTGGAAGGGTCTTCGCGATCGACGCGCGTTGCGGTCAAGCTGACGCCTTGGGCGTCGGCGCTCAGTCGTGTCAGCGCGACTGGCCCGCGCGCAGGGGCAGCATAGATGGAGAGCGGTGCCAATGCGCTGAGGGCTTGGGCAAAAGGCGAGGCTGTTTCGGGATCTAAACCATCGGTGAGCCATAGGATGCGGCCAGGACGCAATTGGCTCTCTTGCAATCGGGCCAACGCATCCTCGCGATCAATCGCCCAAGCTTGCGGTTGCAGTGACCGGATGCGCGCTTCGAATGCAGTACGATCTAAGCGCTCGCCAGGGTCGACGGGAATGTCGCGGGGGCTGGTCAGGAGAATGTGCGCCGGCGTGTCGCGACTCTCACGATCGAGCGCGGAGAGCGCCGCGGCGCGCAATTCGCCCCAACGTTGGGCGCTGGTCCAGCCATCATCCATGACCACGAGGACCGGCCCCGTGGCGGAGTCGTTACGGTCCGCATTCGGTGCATAAATGGGTTGGGCGAGACCGATGATTGCGAGGACTGCAGCGCCGATCCGCAATAGAAGAATCCACCATGGCGTTTTGGCCGGGGTTTCTTCTTTGGGTTCAACGTCGTCGAGCAATCGCAAGCTCGGCAATTGCGCCAGTTTTGGCGATGGCGGTGTGGCGCGCAGAATGTACCAGATGATCGGTAATGCGATCAGACCCAGCAAGGTCAAAGGCGCCATGAACAGAAACGGGCCAAGCGTCATGCTTTGCCTCCGAACTGTTCCAGAGCGACGTGCACCGCTGCCGCGCCGCGCAGAGCCGTCTCATCGGTACGGTGCTGGACCAGCGCCCAGCCCATTCTGGCGGCCAGCTCGGTCAGGGCGGTTTGATGCGCCGCGAGCTTGTCGAGGTAGTCGCTGCGGACGGTCTCAGCCCGGCCAAAGATCCTGTCCAAAGGACTCCCAGGACGACTAAATTTTGTCCGCCCCGTATATGGGAACTCATGCTCTATCGGGTCGCTGACATAGAGCAGAACGCCGTGACGGCAGGTCTGAGCCAAAGGCGCGAGGCGCTGCCGCCAGGTCTCAGCGCCGTCATAGAAATCGCTGGCAATCACCGCGAGGGCTTGCGAGCGCGGAGGTTCTAATTCCATCGCGGCTTGGCGGAGCAAATCTTCTGCGAGCTTATCTGGCGCGGATTTGCCCAGGCTTGGCGGTCGACGCCCGGAAATTAGTCCAATCCGTTCGCCTTGTTTGGCAAACAAGATCCCCTGCGCCAGGAGTATGATCCGCGCGCGATCGGCTTTGGTTTCGCGGCCAGGATCGCTCGACCAATCGAATCCTGCATGGGGGTCGACCCAAGAGAGGATGGTACGTGCTGTCTCAAGTTCCGTCTCGCGGACAAAATACTCGTCGCCACGCGCGCTCCGCCGCCAATCGATGCGATCTGCGGCATCGGTTTGGGCATATCGGCGATATTGCCAGAACTGCTCTCCAGATCCGGCGCGCTTGCGGCCCGCGGCGCCAGGATGAATCACATCCGCTGCCGCCGCCTGTAAAGTGAGGCCGGGCAATTGTCGGGCAAGGGCTTCGGCGTCTGCGCGGAGCGTGGACAGGGAAATCACTCTAAGGCTCAGCTCCCGAATGTGCAGGATTTGCCGAGCGACAGCGTCTCATTCATGATTTTTGTCGCTTCTGAGTCGGGGTCGCGATTGTTGAGCGCGTCTTGGATTTTATCCAACCGATGATTGATATCATATTCGAGATAGGCCGAGTCCATCTCGCCAGCATATTTCGCCTCGAGCTTGCTGATCGCGGCCGCGATACGGTCCGGTTTGATATTCTGCAGATCGGCTGGGTCGACACCGTCGGCGGCGCCTTCGCGAATGGCATCGGTGATCTCGACCACGGTGATTGAGGCGAGGCAATCGATCTCAGCTTTTTCTTCTTCGGGGATTGGGTCGACCTGGTTGCAGGCAGACACGAGGGCGAGTGTAAGAGCGGTCAAAGCGAAACGCATGATTAAGCAGCCTTCTTCACAAGTTCATCAATCAGATGGGTGAGCCCGGGAGCTTCACCCGTTGGGTCGTAGCGCATGCCCATACGGTGGGCGAGACATGGCTCTGCGAGCGACTCCACGTCCTCAATGCTGGGCGAGAGACGGCCGCGGATCAGAGCGCGGGCGCGGCAAGCGAGCATAAGCGCTTGGCCAGCCCGCGGGCTTGGACCCCAATCCACAAAACGGCGCACGCGTTCGTCTTCGCTTTGTTCGGGACGAGCATCACGGACCAGTGCGAGAATGGCGTTGAGGACGTTCTCGCCGACGGGCATTCTCCGAACCAGCGCCTGCAAACCGATAAGGTCTTGAGCGGTCATGGCGGTGCTGACCGTTTCTTCTTCGCCCCCTGTGGTTTTGATCAGAATCTGTCGTTCCGTGTCGAGGTCGGGATAAGAGACGTCAATTTTCAACAAAAAGCGGTCAAGCTGTGCTTCCGGCAATGGATAGGTGCCTTCTTGCTCAATCGGGTTCTGGGTCGCCAAAACGTGGAAAGGCGCGGGAAGGTCATAGCGCACCCCTGCGACCGTCACGTGCTTCTCTTGCATGGCTTGGAGGAGCGCGGATTGCGTCCGCGGCGATGCACGGTTGATCTCGTCTGCCATCAATAGCGAGGTAAAAATCGGGCCTTTGATGAACCGAAATGCGCGGCTGCCATCGGCGCCTTCATCGAGCACTTCGGACCCAAGAATATCGCCAGGCATCAGATCTGGGGTAAATTGAATGCGCGCATTGTCGAGCCCAAGCGCGCTGCCAATGGCTTCGACCAGGCGCGTTTTCGCCAAGCCAGGGGCACCGATCAAAAGCGCATGCCCGCCGGCCAAAATCGCGGACAAAGCCAGTTCAATCACGCGTTCTTGCCCGAAGACGGCTTTTCCAATCTCAGATTTCACGTTTTCAAGCGTTTCACTGGCGGCTTCTGCCTCAGCAACAATCGCGGGATTGTCCTCTGCCATGAGCACTCCATCTTCACTATCTACATCAGTCGCACTAGGTCTAGGCGAGAAGATGGCGGAGCACCACATGAAATCTAATGGAAATTCTGTCATTTCCTTAGAAGATGTCCTCAACGCGGTCGTCCCGGACGGTTTGGACGGGCCGCTGCCGCCCGTGCATGCCTGGAATCCCCAGAATAGCAAGGATATCGCCATGGAGATCCGCGCCGATGGGTCCTGGTGGCACGAAGGCTCGAAAATCAAGCGCGAGCGGCTGGTCAAACTGTTTTCGCGTATTCTCCGCAAGGATGATGATGGCCAGATTTACCTGGTGACCCCGTATGAAAAGGTGATCGTTCATGTCGAAGACGCGCCATTCGTGGCGATCCGGGTCGATCGGGTCGGCGCGGCGGGGCGCGAACAGGTTTTGGCCTTCACCACCAATCTCGGCGACGTCGTCACAGCAAATACGGACCTTCCCATTCGGGTGGAGACCGATCCTGTTACTCAGGAGCCGAGTCCCTATATATTGGTGAGAGATCGCTTGGAGGCGAAATTGTCGCGCCCTGTTTTTTACGAACTTGCAGAAATGGCCGAAGCCAATGAAGGTCATGCGGGTCAGCTCGGGGTCTGGTCACACGGGCAGTTTTTTGAGTTAGGACCCGCGGCTTAATGAGTTTCACCACACTTGATGACTTCCTGACTCGCGCCAGCGATCGGCTCGACCCGATTGAAGGCCGCGGTGGCTTGTCCGAAGTCGGCGATTTGGATTTCGTCGATCAAGACGCTTTGGGGTCAATCCGACCAGCAGCTGTGCTGATCCCGGTGATTCCGCGGATCGAAGGGCCAACGGCGCTGTTAACACAGCGACCCGACACGATGGCGTCGCATCCCGGGCAAGTGGCGTTTCCCGGTGGTAAGGTTGATGCAGCCGATCTGGATGAAGTCGCCGCAGCTTTGCGAGAGGCTGAGGAAGAGGTTGGTGTGGTGCCGCATTCGGTCGAGCTTATTGCTCGCTCCGCCCCTTACATTACTGGTACGGCCTTCCGAATCACGCCGGTGATTGGAGTCCTGCCCGCCGACTTTGTTCCGCAGCCCGATCCGACCGAAGTCGCGGATGTTTTCGAAGCCCCGCTCGACTTCCTATTCAACACCGCCAATCACCAAACCGGGACCGCCTTCTATAAGGGCAAACACCGGGAATTCACGGAAATGCCTTGGCAGGGATTTCGGATCTGGGGTGTGACGGCTGGGATCATTCGTGATCTATATATGAATCTATATGAGAGCTGAGGAGGCACAGCGTGGGCCCACGAATTCTGTTACAGATGGTACTGTTCTTCCTGCCATTCATCATGTTTGGCATTTATCGCATTGCGCTTGCAGAAGCCGAACAAGAAGGCCGCAAACCCTGGCCGATTCGTGCGCTATTTGGATCCGGATTGGCGCTGGCAATTGGCAGCTGGTTGGTTTTGATCGTCCTCGATCGCGTTTCCGGTGAACCCTGCTATCAGCCCACTCAGATCGTTGATGGTGAGATTATCCCAGCGCAGAAAATTCCGTGCGCTGAGGCGCCCGTAACAGTGGATGAGGCGGCAGACGCACTTGAAACAACTGACAGCTGATTGGCTCACAGCGCCATCCACACGGCGCGTCATCGAGGCCTTAGAAGCCAATCGACCCGGCTGCGCTCGGTTCGTGGGCGGTTGTGTGCGCAATGCCATTATGGGCCGTCCTGTCGATGATATTGATATCGCCACCCAATTGACGCCCGAGCAGACGCTCAAGGCATTGGAATCCGCCCAAGTCAAAGCCGTTCCAACCGGGATTGAGCACGGTACGGTCACCGCCATTGTCGAGGGTGAACCGTTTGAGATTACCAGCTTGCGCCGCGATGTTGAGACCGATGGGCGACGCGCTGTGGTGGCATTCACCGAAGATTGGGCGGAGGATGCTCAACGGCGTGATTTCCGCTTGAACGCCCTCTATGCCGCCCCAAATGGCGAAATCTTTGATCCAGTGGGGGGGGGCTATGCAGATGCCTTGGCCGGCCGGGTTATCTTTATCGGCGACGCAGATGCGCGTCTGCGAGAAGACTATTTGCGTATCCTGCGCTTTTTTCGTTTCAATGCCTGGTATGGCGCTGGCATGGATGAAACGGGCCTAGCGGCCTGTCAGAGACAGCGAGACGGGCTGGCTCAAATCGCGCGAGAGCGAATCTGGAAAGAGCTAAAAAAGCTCCTCGCCGCCCCGGCACCGCGAATCGCTTTGCAAGCTATGGGCGAAAGCGGGGTCTTGGATTCCGTTTTGCCCCGGCATCATGGGGTCACTGTCCTGCATGATTTAGAACTGACCGAGCAATTGGTGGGCTCGCAGCCCGATGCCTTATTGCGCCTAATGGCTTTGCTGCCGCGATCCGCTTTGGCCGTGCAGCAAACACAGGCAGCTTTGCGCCTGTCCAATGAGGAAGCGGGGCGCCTGACCATGTGGGCCGCGGACAATTTGCCCGAACCTATCGGGATGAAATCCAAGGACCTACGCGCAACGCTTTATTGGCACGGCAAACAAGCGGTCGTGGACCGGGCCATGCTGGCCGGTGTCGACATTCGCGACCTTCTCGCCGCTGTGCGTGCTTGGCAGCGACCCGACTTCCCGATTGGCGGGGAGGATGCGCTCGCAGCGGGTCTGACAGGTCAAGCGATTGGCCAGGCCCTAAGCCGCGTCGCCAAAGCTTGGGTCGAAAGCGATTTCTACCTTGAGCGTGAGGCCTTACTCGCGATGTTGAACACGCCCTCAGAATAGGCCTAAGGCCATTTCACCACGGGTGGCATGGAGGACAGAATGCTGGTCACATTGCCGCCTGTCTTCAAGCCAAATGTCGTGCCGCGATCATAGAGCAAATTGAACTCGACATAACGCCCACGGCGAATGAGCTGTTCATCGCGCTCGGCTTCGGTCCAGCCTTCATTCATGCGGCGACGGGCGAGTTTGGGATAGATGTCAGCGAATTGTTTGCCGACCTCCTGCGTGAAGGCAAAGTCTCGCTCCCAATCGCCTGTATTGAAGCGGTCATAGAATATCCCACCGGTTCCGCGCGGTTCGTCCCTATGGGCGAGATGAAAATACTCATCGCAACGTTGTTTGAAGTCCGGATAGAAAGAGGTGTCGTACGGATCGCATGCCGCTTTCATGGCTGCATGGAAATCAATCGTGTCGGGAAAGTCTGCATCGCGCTGATAATCCAGAAGCGGGGTTAGGTCGCCGCCTCCACCAAACCAAGACTCGCTGGTCACCAACATGCGGGTATTCATATGCACCGCAGGCACGCGTGGATTGTGCAAATGCGCGATGAGCGAGATTCCAGCGGCCCAAAACTGGCCATCAGACTCGTCTGCGCCGGGAATTTGGGCACGAAAAGCCTCTGAGAACGAGCCGTAAACTTCCGAGAAATGCACGCCGACTTTCTCAAAAAACCGGCCGCGCATGATCGCCATTCGCCCACCACCAAGGTCTTCGCTGCCATCGCCTCGGCGCCATTCGGTCTTTTCGAAACGCCCCGGCTCACCTGTATAGAGCGGCCGCCCTGCTTCTTCTTCGAGCGCTTCAAAGCGGGCGATAATGTCGTCTTGCAAGGCCTTGAACCAGGTCGCGGCGCGTTGCTTTTGGGTATCGATCTGTGTCATTGCCGAGGTCCTATAAGCTGTCGCGCCAGAGCGCTAAATAGCTGTTTGCATGAATAGTATGGGTAAATCTCCTTAGAGGGGGTGGAAATTGTGTCGCATCCAGAACAGACGCAAGCGCTTGAAATCAAGCGCGAGGCAGGCTAGGCGGGCTCAATTAATGGGAGGAGGCTTGCGGCGCTGCGCCGCAATGATGCTTTGTCCCAATCTGTGTATTTAGGCTGCAAAGCTACGCCGAAGGAAGAGAAGACGTGAGCGATTCCAACACAACGGCCCCGGAGCAAGTCGACGAAGAACGCCGGGATTTTATCCATATCGCGGCCATCGCTGCGACTGCAGGTGGCGCAGGCCTCGTGGCCTATCCACTGGTCGACCAAATGAATGCGGCGGGTGACACCAAAGCCGCTTCAAGCCTGGAAGTTGATATTTCGAAGATCCCGCTTGGCGGCGAGATTCGCGTGCTGATTGGCGGTAAGCCATTCTTCTTGCGTCACCGCACGCCGGAAGAAGTTGCCGCTGCGGTCAATACGGATGTGGCGAAATTGCCTGACCCAGAAACAGACGAAGATCGTTTGGTGGCGCGGTCCGACGGGACCTATAATCCGGCCATTCTGGTCACGTCAGGCGCCTGTACCCATCTGGGCTGCGTGCCGGTTGGTCCGGCCCAAGGTAGCGTTGGCGATTATGGTGGCTGGTACTGCCCATGCCATGGCTCGCATTACGATACTTCAGGACGCATTCGCAAAGGCCCTGCGCCGACAAATTTGCCAGTGCCGGAATATGAGTGGGTGTCCCCCACGCTTGTAAAGATTTCACTCTAAAGGAAGGACCAGAGACCGATGAGCGGACACGAGTCCACCTATGAGCCAAAGACTGGCATTGAAAAATGGCTAGATAGTCGCCTCCCGATTATCCGGTTGGCGCATGATAGCTTTGTCGACTTTCCGACACCTAAAAACCTCAACTATTGGTATACTTTTGGTGGCATCCTAGCGATTTGCTTGGCCATCCAAATCATTACCGGCGTCGTTTTGGCGATGCACTATACTGCTGATATCGATCAGGCCTTCGGCTCGGTCGAGCGGATTATGCGCGATGTGCCTTATGGTTGGTTGATCCGAAACGTCCACATGGTCGGCGCGTCGATGTTCTTCCTCGCCGTGTACGTACACATGTTCCGGGGTCTCTATTATGGATCATACAAAGCCCCACGCGAAGTGCTTTGGCTGCTTGGCTGTATCATCTACCTGTTGATGATGGCGACCGCATTCCTGGGCTATATGCTGCCATGGGGACAAATGTCGCTGCACGGCGCGAACGTGATTATCAACCTGTTCGGCGCTATTCCGCTGGTCGGGGAGCCGATCCAGAGCTGGTTGATGGGCGGGCCTTCTGTCGGCAACCAGACGCTACAGCGCTTCTTCTCGCTGCACTATTTGCTGCCCTTCATGATTGCTGGCGTTGTGATTCTGCACATCTGGGCGCTTCACGTCCCCGGCAACAATAACCCGACTGGTGTTGAGGTTCAGGACGTCGAGAAAGACACGGTTCCGTTCCACCCATATTACACGGTCAAAGACGGCTTCGCGATTGTGGTCTTCCTGATCATCTTCGCCGTATTCGTCTTCTATGCGCCGAACGTGCTTGGGCATGCGGACAATTACATTGAGGCCAACCCATTGGTGACGCCCGCGCATATTGTGCCGGAATGGTATCTCTTGCCCTTCTACGCTATCCTGCGTGCGATCACCTTTAATATTGGACCAATGGACGCGAAACTGCTCGGCGTTATCGCGATGTTTGGTGCGATTGCGGTTCTATTCCTGCTGCCTTGGCTCGACACGTCCAAAGTGAAGTCCATGCGTTATCGTCCGGTCGCCAAACAGTTCTTCTTCGGCTTTGTCGTCGCCTGTTTGCTACTCGGCTGGTGTGGTGCGTCGAACCCAGACAATGCCATCATCTCCATGGGAGAAGATAAGCTTCTGGTGACATATACCGATGCTGCTGGCCTCGAAGGACAGCGCACGTTTGAAGACTATGCACCTGCGGCTCAGTTCCGCGACGAGCAAGTCGCTGCAGGTGGGGTGGCCGCGATGGCGATCCAAAAAGCGCCGGCATTCACCTTCAAAATCTTGTCTCAGATTTTGACCGCTTACTATTTCGCGTTCTTCTTGCTGATCCTGCCAATCTTGGGTTTGCGTGAGCGTCCGAAGGGTGAGCCGGATTCCATTCACCATTCCGTTCTTGGACATGATGCGCCGGCAGCGGCGCCAGCCGAATAAGGATATCACGGATATGAAACTCTTCCGTCCTCTCCTCGTAGGTCTTGGTGCCATCGCTCTCGGCCTCACCGCGCACGCTGCAGGCGGCGCTAAGCACGCCCACGCGCCTGAAAAAGGCTGGTCATTCGCGAAAGTTCCAGCTGGCAAGCTAGACAAGGAAAGCGTCCAGCGCGGGTTCCAAGTCTATCAAGAAGTCTGCTCTTCATGCCACGGTATGAAATTGCTGTCTTACCGCAATCTTGGTGAGCCGGGTGGGCCCTTCTATTACGACCAGTATCCGAACGCGAATGACAATCCGCTGGTCAAAGCGATTGCGGCAGAAATCGAAATTCTTGATCCAAACCCGGATGAGAATGGCGACCCGGTCTATCGCCCGGCGATTCCAGCCGACACGTTCCGGTCACCTTATCCAAACGATCAGGCCGCTATGGCCGCCAATGGCGGCGCGATGCCACCAGATCTTTCTGTTATTACCAAGGCCCGCGGCCACGGCAATGAAGGCGATGGCGCTTCATACGTCTATTCTTTGATGACGGGCTATAAAGACGACAAGATCAAAACCAAAGTCGGTGATGATGGTCTGAACGTTAATTATATCGAGTTCGATGAGGGTGAGACAGTCGGCACACTGACTCAGCCAACTGGCCTTTATTACAATCCGTACTTTGCGGGTGACACGACGCCACAATGGGATGGCGACCCACGCCACACCCCTTATGGTGGCTTCTTGGCAATGGCGCCGCAACTACCGGATGGCCGCGTCGAATATATTGACGGCACCGAAGCAACGACGTCGCAAATGGCATATGATGTCGCGAACTTCCTGCAATGGGCTGGCGATCCAAAGCAAGGGCAGCGTAAGTCGCTGGCTTTGCCGGTGATGCTCTATCTTGTCTTGCTCGCGATCCTACTTTGGTTCTCTTACAAGCGCATTTGGAGAAACGTGGAGCACTGATTGAAACATTCCTCGAAACCGGGGACTGCGTACATTTCAATGGGGGCCGGACTTGTTTCGGCCCTTTTTGTTTCATCGATTGCAACCACGTGGCTGATCGTGGTGCTGAATATTATTGGAACGGACGGGATTGGTGCCTTCGCACCCTTTGGCGGGTTTGGCTATTTCGCGGGAATAATGGTCGAATATAGTCCATATGGCGGGTTCGCCTATTTGGTGCATGTCGGTTCAATCTGTTTGTGGCCAAGGATTGGGATCAAGACTCGTTGCGCGATTTATACGCTGTGTGGCGCAATGATTGGCGTGAGTTTTCTAAGAGTTCAAATTGGACTCAGCGGGGTGACGTTCTCGCATCTTGGTTATGGCAGCATTCACATCCTGGTGATCCTGGGTGCACTTACGGCACTAACCACCTATGCAATCCATGGCGTTTTGCTCTACGGCGTGAAACGGTTTTTCGTGAAGATGGAGCAGTGAGCAGATGTCGAATTGGGTGATCGGAGTCATTGGCGGCTCGGGCTTGTACGAAATCGACGGGCTTGAAAATGCCGAGCAGATTTCTCTAGAGACACCATGGGGCGCTCCGTCGGATGCGCTGATCAAAGGGCAAGTCGGGAATGTGACCTTTGTCTTTCTGCCCCGCCATGGCAAAGGCCATCGGCTCAGCCCGACCACCGTGCCGTATCGTGCCAATATTGATGCGCTGAAGCGGCTCGGGTGTACCGATATCCTGTCCATTTCGGCCTGTGGGTCGCTGCAAGAGCAATATGCCCCTGGCGAGTTTGTCATGGTTGATCAATTCATCGACCGAACTTTTGCCCGGGAAAAGTCCTTCTTCGGGCCAGGCATGGTGGCGCACGTTTCAGTCGCCGACCCAGTCTGCCAGCGTCTTTCGGGATTGGCAGGTGACGCAGCAGAGGCGGCTGGCGCCACGGTTCATCGGGGTGGGACCTATCTGGCGATGGAGGGGCCGCAATTTTCTTCGCGTGCCGAAAGCCATCTCTATCGGCAATGGGGCTGCGACGTGATCGGTATGACCAATATGCCAGAAGCCAAGCTCGCCCGCGAAGCTGAGCTGCCATATGCCACCATGGCTATGGTCACAGATTATGATTGCTGGCGCGCCGACGAAGCGGCGGTCGAAGTGATCAATGTCTTGGAAGTCATGGCCGCGAATACGACTAAGGCGAAAGCCGCGATAACGAGACTCGCCGCGGCGTTGCAAGACATCCCGCGTACACCCTCTCCCCAGGGCATCGAAACCTGTTTGGATTATGCAATGATCACCGCGCCGGATGCGCGGGACCCGGCAATTCTGGCCAAATTGGACGCCGTTGCAGGACGGGTGTTGTAAGACGGAATGCGCGGAAAACGTCACACGTGCTGACAATTCTCAGACGGTCACAGAAGAGTCATCTTGCGACTCACGCCGCCTTCGTCTTAAAGCCGAAAGAACGGGCTAAGGGCAAAGGGTTGATATGATGAAACTGATTGCATGTAATGCAAATCGTCCACTCGCGGAGGCGATCGCAGATCATCTCGATTGCCCCCTCACTGACGCAGAAGTCAAAAACTTTGCCGACAATGAAATCTTCGTCCGGATCAATGAAAATGTTCGTGGTGAAGACGTGTTTGTAATCCAATCCACATCGCGCCCTGCGAATGACAATTTGATGGAATTGCTAATCTGTATCGACGCGCTTCGGCGTGCATCTGCGGCGCGGATTACAGCCGTGATCCCGTATTTTGGCTATGCGCGGCAAGACCGAAAGACGGATGGCCGGACGCCGATCTCCGCCAAATTGGTCGCCAATCTGATTTCCGCGTCGGGCGCGGACCGGGTGCTGACCATGGATCTGCATGCCGGCCAGATCCAAGGCTTTTTCGACATCCCCACCGACAATATGGTGGCTTTGCCAGTCATGGTGGATGATGTCCGCCGCCGGATGGACAAAGACAATCTGATGGTCGTGTCCCCCGATGTGGGCGGCGTTGTTCGGGCGCGTTCTTTTGCCAAACGTATTGGGGCAGATCTTGCCATTGTCGATAAACGCCGTCCGGAAGCCGGCAAATCGGAAGTGATGAATATTATCGGCGACGTCTCCGGCCGTAGATGTATCCTCGTGGACGATATTTGCGATTCCGGGGGGACGCTATGCAATGCTGCCGCCGCGCTTAAAGAAGAGGGCGCAATATCGGTCAGCGCTTACATCACGCATGGCGTCTTATCGAACAATGCCGTTGGCCGCATCGATAAGTCCGAAATGGATGAGCTGGTGATCTGCAACACCATTTTGCCGTCCGACGAGGATGTAAAATCTAAGAAATTGCGCGTGCTGTCTGTTGCCCCGCTTCTTGGCGAAGCGATCCGTCGGATTGCGAATAATGAAAGCGTGTCGAAACTATTCGACTAAGCCGGACGATCGAGCGTTCGCGTACAGAGTGAGCGTTTCAATGTCCTGCGGGTTGTACTGTTTGCCATTGTACAAGGCCTCGAGATGGACGTGAGGCCCGGTCGCGCGCCCTGTAGAGCCGATAATGCCCAAGACGTCGCCCGACGAAATCTGATCGCCTTCAGAAACCTCGAACGCTTTGAGGTGCGCGAAGCGCAGCACCCAACCGTCTGAGACTTTTAGATCGACGCGCTTTCCCCATCCCGCTTCCGTTCCAGCGAACACAACCACGCCCTCGGCAGGGGCATAAATCGGGTCGTCCCAAGGTGCACCAAGATCAACGCCGCCATGCCAACTTGGCTTGTCTGTGAACGGATTTGTTCGCATTCCGAATTGGACCGAGACGTTGGCGGTGTTGAGTACCGGATGATCAAACGCGATATCGCTTGTAGACGGCATCTCTTGGCCGTTTGCCAATGGCAAGCTCACCAGCGCAATGAACCCCAGAGCGATCCAATTCTTTTGTCTGTACATATAACCATCCTCTTGCTGCGCGTGATGGAAACACGCGCAGCAAAGAATGGCGAATTAGAAAAAATTAAACGAATGCCGAAAGGATTTGTTTACTCGAAATGCTGGTCAGGTTTCGCAGCAGTCTTCGTAAATCACCAAGCCTTTGACCTTTAATGGATCAATCGCTTCGCCATCCTTGTGAACTTCCAAATGCAAATGGGGACCAGTGGCATTGGCGGCAGAGGCACCGACCTTACCGATCATCTCACCGGCTTTGACCTTATCGCCTGTTTTCACCAGCGTTTTGTACAAGGATGAGAACCGCATCTTACGACCGTCTTCGAGCAAGATGTCGACGGTATAGCCATATTCATGCTTCTTGCCCGCATAGAGGACTTTGGCGTCTGCCGGACTGTGCAACGGCGTGCCCTTTTTGGCTTTAATATCAACGCCGTAATGCGGCTTATACTCATCATATTTCGCGTAGTAGATTTTGCCGAATGGCACATTCAATTTCGCCCATGAGTCGACGAAAATGGCGCTCTTAAAGGCGTTGCCACTGACGGCCGATGTCGCATGAGCGAGTGATAGAGGCGCCAGTACGAGACCGGCAGCCAGCGCGATCATCGCTAAACGTTGGCGCGGCTTGCGGGCGTCGCGCTCTAGCAATTGTGTCAGCCGTTTTTTCAGAGTCGCGTGTCTTGGAAGAATGAAGGCCGCCACGGGAAGCGCTTGCGTGGGATGTGGACGTGTCACGCGCGCGGTTTTGGCCAAAGCCCGAGCATAAGCGAAATTGTCCCCAGTCAACGCAGCGGTTTGTTCATCACACGCGGCTTCGCGCCAATAATCGAGCTCGCGGCGCATCATCCAAGCAAAAGGTGAGAACCAGAAGACATCTGCAACCAGGCGTTCAAATGGACGGGTCAGCAAGTCGCCGCGAGAAATGTGTGTGCATTCATGCGCGAGGATGATGTCAGCGTCGCGCTGATCTGAAATCGCTTCTGGTAGATAGATGGTGCGGCGACGAATACCCGCTAAGAAAGGGGACCCTAGCGGAATACTCGCCGTCGCGGGGGTCTGGTTTAGACCCAGTTTCTTAGCCCAGATCTCGGCGCTGGCACCGCGATGTGGAGAGGCCATTTGCTTGATATTCTGCAGGCGCACTTGGCAAAGCGCATTAATGCCGAGGCGCACCAGCCAACCGCCCACCAGGAGACCGGCGAGAAGCAGGCCGATCAGAGGAATTGACGACGCGTCATTGGCCGCTTGCACGGCCGCACTCGTTGAGAGGGCTTCCGCCGCCCCGCCAATGTAAGGCAGATCCGGAATTGGCGTCGCCATCGGGGTTGGGATTAGGGCGTAAATCCCAGCGATAATCCAGGGTAGAAAGGCCAGGAAGGCGGCACCCCTCCAGATTGTGTGAGCGAACCGGGCTGGAACGGGTTCCCGGCTCAGAAATTGAGCTCCCCCCGCCAAAAGCCCCGTCCAGATCAGCGAAAATGCGATGAACCAGAGGGCTGACATACTCTATTCTCCGTTGTTACGGGCTTCCGCAGCATTGATGATTTGATCCAGCTCATCGAGCTCATCATTTGAAAGGTGCGGACTTTCGGCAAACATTGTGGCTGGGATGGGACCATCCATATCGAGCACTTTACGCGCGAGGTGGCGCACCAATGTGCCGAGTGTCTCGACGCGGTCAAGCAGCGGTTCAAAAGTCACAGGGTCGACATCGCCATTCCGCTTCACCCATCCTTTGGATTCCATACGGCCTAGAACGGTCCGCGTGGTAGAGAGTTGCCAGTCTTGCGACGGCCCGACCGCCTCATGCAATTGTCGCGCGGTTTTTGCACCGCTGGTCCAGAGGTACTTTAAGATCACAAGTTCGGACGGGTTTGGGTTCGCCATGGCATCGTCTCCAGGTGCTACATATGTAAAACTACGCTTGTAGTGGAGGCTGAGTCAAGTGACGTGATGATTAGGTATTGCGGGCGGTTCGGCTTTCCCGTATACGCATCGCCTTAAAGAAAGGGCGGCGCCAGGCCGTACCTGTCAGGCTGTCACCATGTGCACCCCACTTGGCGGACTTCAGGGCGAAAGGAAAGATTATGTCTCAAGATATCGTATTTAACGTTTCTGTGCGTGAGCGCACGGGTAAAGGTGGCGCACGCGAAGCCCGTCGTCTCGGCATGGTGCCAGGTATATTGTATGGCGGTGGCGAAGATCCCGTTGCGATCAACCTGAAGCAGAACGAAGTGATTAAGGCCATCAATACCGGCCAATTCCTGTCTTCGACAGCGACACTGGTTCACGATGGCAAAAAGCAAATGGTGATCCCGCAAGCGATCCAAATGCACCCGGTGACGGATCAACCTCAACACGTCGACCTGTTCCGCGTGAAAAAAGATCAGATCATTACGGTCGAAGTCACTGTGAACTTCTTGAACGAAGACGCCTCTCCAGGCCTCAAAAAGGGCGCAGCGCTCAACGTTGTCCGTTTTGCGGTCGAGCTTAATGTTCGCGCTGACAGCATTCCGGATTCTCTGGATGCTGACCTCACCGGCCTCGACATTGGCGACAATGTTAAAATCTCAGACATCACGCTGCCAGACGGCGCAGAGCCGACGATTACCGATCGTGACTTCACGATTGCTTCCATCGTTGGTCGCGGTATTGCTGCAGACGCTGAAGAAGATACAGAAGCGCCAGAAGCAGATGAAGTAGAAGCGACGAAACAAGGCGGCGACGAAGAAGCTTCTGAGTGATCAAATCGTTTATGAATATGGTGGCGGGGTGGCTTCGCGGCCGCTCCGCCATCATTGATTCTGAGGCTGCAAATACGGGGGAGCCGGTGATGTACATTCTAGTCGGACAGGGCAATCCCGACGCAAAGTATTTGCGCAATCGGCACAATCTCGGATTCATGGTGCTGGACGCGATCGCAAGCGATTATGGCTTCGGTCCGTGGCGCGCGAAATTCCAAAGCCAGGTCAGTGAGGGACGAATTGGCAGCACCAAAGTGCTGCTGATGAAGCCGCAAACATTTTACAATGAAACCGGACGTGCGGCTCAGGCGGCCCTGAAATTCTATAAACTCGCCGCCGAAGACGTGACCATCTTCCATGATGAGATTGACCTGGCGCCCGGCCGTATGCGGGTGAAACGCGGGGGCGGCCATTCAGGCAATAATGGGATCCGATCGATGATTGCACATGTCGGCGCAGAGGTTCGTCGCGTGCGCATGGGCGTCGGTCATCCGGGGGATAAGTCGCGCGTCATGCCTTATGTCCTCGCAGACTTCTCCAAGGCCGACGAGGTCTGGCGCGACGCATTGATCAATGCCTGTTCGAAAGCTCTACCGCTCCTCTTCGAACAGAATGATGAGCGGTTCCAAACGGAAGTCATGCGTCTGGCCCCAGCGCCAAAGCATGATCCGAAACAGGCCAAATAGCCTGCCTCTATATTAAGTATCGTCGATGATTGGCCCTGGCTCCAATACGGGGCGGGTCTCTTCTTCGAGCAGGTATTCCGGAATCTGTCCGGGAGGACACTGCGCCACCATGGCTTGGCTCGAGGCCCCGGCGACGGCTGGCAGACCTGTTTGTGTCCGCATGGCAGCACTCATGATCAACATGAGGAGGATCACCATTGCGACTAAGATGAGCATGACCATACCGACATCTATATCTTCGCTGGGTTGAGGCTTCGGTGGGTTCATCACCAGCGGTGGCACTTTGCGCACGGGTGGCGCCGTTGCCTTTGCAGCGCGTGAGGCAGGGGACGCTGCGGGCGTGGCCGCCGGCGTCGCTGACTTCGTGCTGGGCTTTTTGACTTGCGAGAGCGGGTCGGTGGGGTGAGCGGTTTTCCAGGCCTCTTTGCCCTCTTTGTCGCTCGTCTTCAGATCGATCCAATCGCGCAAATCTTTGCGACCATCGCGGCGGCCAAGCTCATCGACCAAAGCGTAATACCCGTTGACCAGTTTACGCGGCCCCATGCCCGAAAGGCTGTATCGCGTATCTTCCGAAAACGGTTCGTCTGGAACCGATTTGTCGAGGCCGACTTGCAATAGCGTTCCATCCTTAGAGCGTGCATGATGGGCAAGCGCATGGACCCAATCACTGTCGCTCTTTGATGTGTCACAAGCTTCTTTCGACCATAAAACGAGCACGGATTGGGAATTATCGGCGTCCCGATAGTCTTTAGGGGTCGGCGTCGTGTGTTCGCGTTTCTTATCGTAGCGCACTTTAAATTTCAGCGCCCGCAAGCGTCGCACAAGCAGCTCTGCCTTTTCGCGATCTGCCTGGGTGCTGACCAAAAATACGTCGTACCGGGCCATGACGTCCTCCCAAAAGTTAATGCTATCAATACAATGCCCGACGGGCTTGGCCAGTGGATTCCAGTTTAAAAAGAGAAAACCCTCTGGTCTTCGCCTCAAAATGCGGTAAGCCCCCGGCAGCAGTTTTTCGGAGACGAATATGGGTTTTAAGTGCGGGATTGTAGGGCTTCCAAATGTCGGAAAGTCGACATTGTTTAATGCATTGACGCAAACCGCAGCGGCGCAGGCGGCAAACTATCCATTTTGTACAATTGAACCGAATGTCGGCGAAGTCGCGGTGCCAGAACCACGTCTCGGCAAATTGGCGGCGATTGCCGGGTCGAAAGAGATCATCCCAGCACGCATGAATTTTGTTGATATTGCGGGCCTGGTTGAAGGCGCCTCAAAAGGTGAGGGCCTTGGCAACCAATTCCTGGCCAATATCCGCGAGACGGATGCTATCATTTATGTCCTGCGCTGTTTCGAAGATGATGACATCACCCATGTCTCCGGCAAAGTTGATCCGATTGCTGACCTGGCCGTTGTCGAGACGGAATTGATGCTGGCAGACTTAGAAAGCCTCGAAAAGCGCAAAGTGAATTGGGTGAAGAAAGCCAATTCTGGGGAAAAAGAAGCGAAAGCCCAAGTGGCGCTGATCGACAAAGCTTTAACCGAGTTGAATGAAGGGCGCCCCGCCCGCCGCGCCGACATTGATGATGATGAGCTGAAAGCTTGGAACATGCTGCAGCTATTGACGGCCAAGCCTGTCCTCTATGTGGCCAATGTTGATGAAGACAGCGCCGCGGACGGCAATGACTATTCCAAGCGGGTCTTGGACTATGCCGCTGAAGAGGGCTCTGAAGCGGTTGTCATCTCGGCTCAAATCGAAGCCGAGATCTCGCAGCTGGAAGATGAAGAACAAGCTGAGTTTCTAGAAACGATGGGCCTAGAAGAGCCAGGCTTGAACCGCTTAATCCATGCCGGCTATGCGCTGTTGGGTCTGCAAACATATTTCACCGCAGGCCCGAAGGAATCGCGCGCTTGGACCATCCGCCAAGGCTGGACCGCGCCGCAAGCCGCGGGTGTGATTCATGGTGATTTCGAAAAAGGCTTCATCCGTGCCGAAACCATCGCCTTTGAAGACTATGTCGCAAATAATGGCGAAGCGGGTGCCAAAGACGCCGGCAAGATGCGCGCGGAAGGCAAAGACTATATCGTCCAAGATGGCGATGTGATGCTGTTCCGCTTCAACGTTTAGGCCGGACCAACTTACGGTTTACCTTTGCCCGATAATCTGATGCGCGAGCGTTGGATGGATCGGTCGACAATGGCAAACCCTATTCGCGAAACCGACTTATACGAACCGATCAAACAATTCCTGCAAGGGCAGGGCTATGTTGTGAAAGGCGAAATTGGCGCGGTTGATGTCGTCGCGTGCCGCGGTGATGAGTCCCCGGTTCTGGTTGAACTGAAAACCGCCTTCTCACTATCTTTGTTTCATCAAGCGATTGAACGGCTCGCGGTCTCGGACTTGATTTACATCGCCGTGCCACACAAGCCAGGTAAGGCTTTCGCGCGGTCGTTAAAACGTAACATCGCACTGTGTCGGCGACTTGGGATCGGCCTCCTCACAGTCCGACTTAAAGACGGCTTGGTCGTCCCCCATGCGGATCCTGGCCCCTATGCACCGCGTCAGTCGGCTGTGAAGAAACAGAGATTGCTCAAGGAATTTGCGAAACGTGTGGGCGATCCCAATACGGGCGGCGCGACCCGGCGAGGGTTGATCACCGCGTATCGGCAGGATGCGCTACGGTGTCTTGGCTATCTGCGCGCGCATGGCGCCACCAAAGCCTCAATCGTCGCGGGTGCGACAGGCGTTGAAACGGCCCGACGGATTATGGCGGATGACCATTATGGCTGGTTTGAACGCGTAAAAACCGGCATCTATGACATCACGCCAGAAGGCAAATCAGCGATTCGAGTCTATCAAAGCGAGCTCGACAAATTGGCCGCTTAGCCCAGCGCGACCTATTGCGCGATCCCGCGATAGCTTTCAGGTGGCCGCGGGAGTTCGACATCGTGGCGATGATTCCAGATCTCGACAATCTTGCCGTCTGCGTTGAACCGGAAGACATTTATGATCGCAACGCCATCGACAGCGGTCATGCCGAGCGCTTCGGCCTCAGCCGTCGGGTCGAGTTTGACGAACCAACGCGTGGCGACTTTATCGCCTTCAGCAATTTGATAGTCGATTTCGCCCGTAAGGTCTCCGAAACTGTGGAAAACATCGGCGATCTCCTTCTGGGTGATCGCAGGTTCCGTCACACCTTTTGCCGGGCCGATATCGTGGACAATATAAGAGTCCGCGACATAGTCAGAATACATGTCGGTGTTATCGGTAAACCAGAGGTCCTGATAAAATTGTCGGGCCGTTTCTTTGTTGCGCTCCAAAGCGGTCGTATCGACTGTCGTAGTGCATCCGATCAGAAGCGAACTGACGGCAAGCGCAAAAATACTCGTTTTCATTGCGGGTCTCTCCCATGCGTGTGTGTAAAAAAGGGATCAAGACGGCATTTCTAAACGTAGAAATCGCGCCGCATTGTCGTGAAGGATCATTTTCTTTTGGTCGTAAGACAAGAAGGGGGCGTCATTGATTGCATCAATCCCTTCATCGATCAGACCCGGCCAGTTCATTTGATCCGACCCAAACATAATTCGATCAATAAAGCCGGCCCTGACGAGATCTTCGAGATAGTCATAATAAGCCTCACGCGTCATCGCCATTTGCAAAACCCCAGTGTCCAGATGCAAATGTGGATACGCGTACATGAGCGCCTTCATGTCTTCGACATAAGGCATCCCGCCATGCATGATATAGACGCGCAGAGTCGGATGCTTCTTCAGAATTGGTTCTAGATGCATCGGGCTTTGAACGGCAAAATTGGGCGCGCCGAGTAAATATGCGCCCGGTGGCCCCACGCCCATATGGATGCCCACCGGCACATCCAGTTCAGCGGCCATGCTCCAATAATCTCTAAGTTTCGCATCATCGGCCATGATGCCATTATACTGCGCGGTGATTTCGGCGAAGACTTCGAGTTTGCCACTCTCGAATTGCGCGCCAAGCTGGTCCGCGCTTGGATCATCATCGCGTCCGCGAAAGTTTGGCCCGGGGAAGAATAAATCTGGCGCAGCGGCCATCCAGTCATCGAGTTTTTCAGGTGATCCACTCAAAACGCCGCGCACATTGTAGCGCCGCATCGCATCGATGGTCTGATCCCGAACCGCTTCATCCGTCATCGCGCCAAGGATGGGATTTTCGCAATTTCCTGCGAACATTCGTTCCGTGAATTTTTGCGGCCAGGACGCCCCGGGATCGAAGCGAAGGTCTGCGGCAACGCCCGGACAGACCGTTTGCCCAGGCGGTCCATTTCCATCGGCGGGATAGGCGTGCAGGTGCATATCGATGATTGGGCCGGTATAAATGGTCGGATTCGATACAGGATCCGACACGGGGGCTTGGCAAGCGGCAAGCACGCTCATTGAAGCGAGGATTGAGCAAACTGAACGCAAGACGGTTTCTCCAGACATCTATGCGATCGAGTTGCGCCGGCGTCGCCCTGAGAGACTAGCCCCGGTCAGCCGAAAAGCCTGCATTGACCGCATTTGACCGTGTTTGTCCTCACCGTTGAAATCGCTTAAGCAATGCAAAAGCGTTTTCATCACTTGGCCCAACTTCGAATGTCCGATCCCTCTCAAAATCAGAATGGACGTTTGGTCGGCTGGAAGCGAATATCGAACCATCTTGGCTGTAGCGAACGCACGGCCCGCAGATGGGAACGCGAGGAAGATCTACCGGTCCACCGTCAGCAACATAATACTCAGTCGACCGTGTATGGGCATATTGGCGAACTTGATAATTGGCTGAAGTCGCGTTCATCCGGAACCGAGATCAAGCACGAGCGCGCCAAGCCTTCGTTTCGGCGCCCGCTCGCGGCATTTATGGCCATCATTGCCTTAGGCCTGGTTGGGGTTCTTGGGATGCGGGGGTTGGTTCCGAACAATGCTCAATCATCCGTAGGCTCCGCAGACCCCGTCGCGGTCGACTTGTATGAACGCGGGCGAGCGCTCTGGCTCCAGCGGGGCGAGGAGCCAAACACCCGCGCCATCAAACTGCTCGAAGAAGCCGTCGCACGCGATGCCGCTTATGCTGAGGCCTGGGAAGCGCTCGCCTCAGCTTGGCGCACATTGCCGACCTATTCAGACGCGGTCGATCCTCAACAGGCTTTCAACGAAGCGCTTTACGCAGCGGATCAAGCCACACGCCTCAATCCAAAACTGGTCGAGGCGCGCTCTGTGATGGCGGCAGTGGCGCATGGCCGAGGCGATTGGATCGAGGCTGAGCGCATCTTTCAGGATGCTTTGTCCATCGATCCGAACAACACAACGCTCATGCTCTGGTTTGGAGAGCATTATCGCGAACTGGGTTATATTGAGAAGAATTTGGAGATTTTGCGCGAGGCGCTCAAACTCGATCCAGCCTCGCCACCGCTTCAAACCGCCATGGGTATGATGACCCATGTCGGACCAGATCCACAAGCGGCTCAAGATGAATTGCTCCGGATCTGGACCGTTACTGGCTTTGAGAACCCGAACGCTTGGTACGGCATCTGGCACACCCATGTGCGCATGGGGAATTATGATGCTGCCGAAGACTGGATGGCGCAATCGCCATTGCCGATCAATGAGACGCTGCTGAAGGCCTTTCTTGACGCCAAACGGGGCGGTGGCAACAAGGCGATCGATCAGACCGCTTCAGATATCGTCACGGCTTATCAAGGCGGCTTTGAGGCCTGGTTCGCCTACTCATTGCTGGATCATCTGGGACAAACAGATTTGGCATTGTCGATTGCTGAACAAGAAGCGGCGACGGGGCAGTTTTTTCTGTCCGTTGTGATGTTTGATCCGATGTTCCCGGAGGCGCGGTTTTCTCCAAGGTTTGAACCCATTCTTCAACGCCTCGGATATATCGAGTATTGGACCCAGTATGGCGCGCCTGATTTTTGCCAAGACCGCCCCGCACCACCCGTCTGCGCCTCTCTCAATGCCGCTGAATAGCGCTAAATCACATAAATCAGGTCGCGCAAAGCAAGCCGACAGCTAAAGCCCAAAAGGGCAGATGACATTTCTTCAGTTCATGGTATGTTCCAGTAAGAATCGTGTCAGATGAGGGAATATGGAACCGATCATTCAAATGGGCGATATTGGGCTCGACTTGATCCATCTCATCGCGATCGTCATCGCCTTGGGATTGACAGCGGCCTTGTACCGGCTGAACACGCAGCACCAGCAAGAAAAGGCCCGCCGCGAAGAGCTCGAGGCGGATCTGACGCATACAGAACAGGCGCTCAATACCCAGCGCGCGATGGCTGAAGAAAGCAAATTACAGCTCGCAGAGCTGCGCGGTCAGACCGCGAAAAGCAAAGAAGCTTTCAGTGAAATCGCCCGCGGCGTCATGCAACAGACCCAAGCGCAATTCATGCAATTGGCTGATGAAACGTTCAAAAAGCATCGCGAAGGCGCGAAAGGTGAACTCTCAGAATTGATGAAGCCGATTGGTGAGAATTTCACCGAGTTCAAGAAGCGCGTCGCCGATATCGAAAAGGTTCGCGCCGAAGATAAATCTGCGATCCAGCAACAGGTCAAAGCGATTGGCGAAAGCCTGCATCGCAACACCGCTGAGACGGGGAAATTGGTCAATGCGCTCACCGCCCCCAAAGGCGGCGGTCGCTGGGGGGAGATGACGCTTCGCAATGTTATGGAACAGGCGGGTCTGTCTGGCCATTGCGACTTTGATGAGCAGGTCAATGACGAGACTGAAGAGGGGCGCCAACGCCCTGACGCGGTCATTCACCTTCCTGGCGAGCGCCAAATCGTGGTCGACTCGAAAGTCTCGCTAGAAGCCTATATGGCGGCGGCGAGTGCGGAAGATCCGACACAGCGCAATTTGCACTTGAAAACCCACGCCACGAATGTGCAACGCCATGTCGATACGCTGGCATCAAAACGCTATCAGGCCAATCTGGATGAACGCGTGGACTTTGTGGCGATGTTTATTCCAGGCGAGAACTTTTTCGCGGCAGCATTAGAATATGCACCGGACCTATTGGAACGGGCTTATTCAAAGAATGTGATTGTGACGACACCATCGACATTAATCGGTTTGGCCAAAACCGTGGCCTATGTCTGGCGGCAAGAGAAAATGACCCAGAATGCCCGTGAAGCGGCGCAACTGGGCCAGCAGCTTTATGAGCGTATCGCCAAAATGGCCGAACATATCGAAAAACTCGGCAAGTCGCTCAATACATCCGTGGGCCATTTCAACGCCATGAATAGCTCATTGGACAAGCGCGTGATGCCGACCATGAAACGGTTCCAAGACCTGTCCATCGCCCCACCGGACAAAGCCATGCCGGAGCCGAAGCGGATTGAAGTCACGGCGGATGCCGGGACCGGCGCGCAACTTGAATTGATCAAGAAGGCCAAAGCCTAATCGGGAAAACGTCTCACCTCGGTTCTCTTATTAGGGCGCTGGTGGTTCGTACTGGGCGCGCCACTGCGTTATGTCCGCCTTAAATGCGGCGACCATTTCAGGGTACGCTGCAGAGGCATCCGTTAGCTGGCCTGGATCATTGTTGAGATCGTAAAGTGCGGTCTCTTTGGAGTCTGGCAACCAAACAAAATGCCAATCTAAGTCTCTGCGATAATAGCCACCCAAGGCCGAGCCCATATGGTCATCAGTCGCGTCATTAGGGTGGCCACGAAAATCCGTCCCGGCGCGATGTTGGGTCATCCGTCCGATGAAAAAGTCGCGCGGCTTTTCGAGGTCGTCGCCCGAAATCTTCGATTTGAGCGAATAGCCAGGGAGATTTTCTGGAGCTTGGACGCCGACATAATCGAGAATGGTCGGCATAATATCGATCGCACTTGCCAGTGTCTCTGTGTCTCGAACAGCGGTGATTTTACCCTGCCAATAGAAAATAATTGGGGTCCGGAAACCGGTTTCGAAGAACGAGCCTTTGCCTCGCGGTCCACCATTGGCGAAGGTGATGTGATTGTCGGCATATTCCACATGGCCGGCCTGTTCCCAGCCATTATCGTTCACATAGACAATCAGCGTATTGTCGAGGACCCGTTCCGCCCGCAGCTTGTCTAAGAGTTCACCAACCCCCCAATCAAACCAGGCAATGTTGGAATAGTAGAGTTTGGCCGATTCTGAGAGATCATCGCGATCTTCATAATACTTGTAGAAACGGTCGGGCGCATTGAGCGGGGTGTGCGGCAATGCGGGACCATACCAGAGAAAGAAGGGTTGCTCGGCGTGTTCCTCGATAAAGGACTCGACAGGTTCCATTGTGTTTCGACCAATCTCATTGCCGCGACCGCCCATAAAGGTGAAAAACCAACGATCGCCGAGATTCGCGGCATCACTCCATTGCCAGGTCTCTGTCATGCCATGGGTAAAACCGCCATGGGCGTAAGATTGCTCCCACCATTTGCCGCTTTGATGGGAAACATATCCCGCGTCCGCCAGGATCCGAGGCAGCGTCGAAAATTGCTCAATGGCAGATGTTTCGTATTGCCGACGGAGAATGTTTTTCTCGAGCTCCGTATCCACGCCTTCTGGTAAAGGCGAACTCTGCATCTCAGCGGTCGCAATAGCGTTCGCGTGCGTTTCATATTGGACGGGGTAGAGGCCCGTGATAAGGCTTTGCAGCGTCGGTCGACAATGGTTCGATGTCGAATGTCCGACTTCAAACACGGCACCCCCATTGCCGATAATATCCATATTTGGCGTGATCACATTCTCATCGCCGAGAAAACCAAGATAGGGCCAGCCGAGATCATCAGCGATGATCAGTACCACATTTGGCGGGCCGTCCGGACGCCGTGGAACCACGGTTCGATCAATCTCCCCGGCATACGTGTCATCATAGACACCGCCAAAATCAAACGCTTCTTGTATGGGTTCTGCTGGCATGTTGCTTTGGCAGGCACCGAGACCGAGCAAAGTAAGTGAGACGAGTATTGGCGCTGGTTTCATGTTTCCCTCCCATGCGATTTCGGATCGCGATTTGAAGGAGAAGATACGCGCCTTTATGCAAGGCAAGCAATATGTTTGCATAAATTTTCATAGCCAATCTGGAGAATGTCGCCGAAAAAGCGAGCATAATCGAGACTTAACGCTTCACTATAGTAAAAATTTGTGTTCGTTTGCATCGAGTCCTCGATGTGAAATAGATCAAGAAAGATGAGCGAAATGCCGCGACGGGTTCCAGACGCGTTTAAATCAGCACGCGAAGCCGAGGGCCAAAACAACATCCGGATCGGTTCGGAGACGATGCCCATCTTGCTGTCTTATGCGGCGGTGCGTGAGGCTGCGAAAAACTGGCAGACCTATAGTTCAGACGCGCCCTTCCGCGTACCGATTCCGTCGGAAGAGGGACAGCGGAGCGTACGCCAAATTCCGATCGAAACCGATCCGCCTGCGCACAAAAAATATCGTGACCTCATCGCTCCATTCTTCAGGCGCCCAATGACCCCGGACTATAATGATACGATCGATGAATTGGTCCGGTCCGCCATTCTCGCCTGTGCAGCGAAAGACCGGTTTGATGCCGTGCGCGATTTTGCGCTCCCCGTCCAATCGCGGGCCTTGGCGTTTTTGCTTGGGATGCCAGAATCGGCCGCGACGATTTGGATCGAATGGGGCACGCATGTTCTGTATGATGGGGCAGACTCTGTGCGCAAAGGCGCCGATCTCGAATCCTATCTTTTGCAGATGATTGCCGCTGCAACGTCAGAACAAGATCCAACAAACTTCTTCGGCGCGCTCAATGCCTTCAAACTCGATGATCGCCCTCTCACCGAAGCGGAAAAGCTTGGCATCGCTAATTTGGTGTTCGCAGGGGGGCGCGATACTGTGATCAACACAATCGCATTTCTAATGGCGCACTTCGCCAATCATCCGGAAGATCTTGAGCAGGTGGCGCGATCCCCCAAAAGGGTCAATCTTGCCGTTGAAGAGAGCATTCGAGTTGTCTCTCCGCTCACACATATTGGCCGTGTCTGCGAACACGGATCATCCTCATCGGATGCACATGAAAAGGGTCGCATCTCCCTTTGCTGGGCGGCGGCAAATTATGACCCTTCTGTCTTTGCAGACCCCGAACAGGTTGATCTTGCGCGGTCGCCTAATCCGCATATTGGCTTTGGCAGTGGGCATCATACCTGTCTCGGTGCGCCGCAGGCTCGCGCCATCCTACGCAGCGTGATCCGAAACGTGGCGGATCTAAACGCGCGACTTAATCTGCTGGAAGCTGTTCCAAATCTTGAAACCATTGGCGAGTTTCAAAGACAGGTGGGGTACGAGCGTTTGATCCTCTCGATGGCGCTCGAGGGCGCGCTCTGAAGATAAGAGTCCTTTGACGGAGCAGGCGTCTGCTGATCCGCATTTCAGCGCGCGTCCCATACAAAAATTCTATCAGTGCTTAAACATTGACCTTTTCGCTCGCCGCTCATACTTGAGGGCCATGGCCATACGCGAAATTCTCACTGTGCCGGATGCCCGGCTCAAACAAGTCTCCAAGCCTGTCGAAGGCGGCGTCACGGATGAAATCCGTGCGCTGATGGATGATATGTTGGAGACCATGTATGATGCACCGGGAATTGGTCTTGCGGCGATCCAAATTGGAGAACCTTTGCGAGTCATCGTTATGGACCTGCAGGAGAATGACGAGAAGAACCCGCGCTTTTTCGTCAATCCTGAAATCTTGCCGCTGACGGAAGACACGGCGCCCTATGAAGAGGGATGTTTGTCGGTGCCGGACGTGTTTGACGAGGTTGAGCGCCCGACAGAATGCCGGGTTCGCTATCTCGATTATGATGGCAATGAGATCGAAGAAGTCGCGACTGGCTTATTCGCGGTTTGCATTCAGCACGAGATGGATCATTTGGAAGGCACGCTCTTCATCGACCATCTGTCGCGTCTCAAGCGACAGCGTGCGGTCGATAAAGTCAAAAAGGCCAAACGCCTCAAAGACAAAGAAAAGAGTGCAGCCTAATCTCGCGCGCCTCTTTATTGCTTCGCCATTTCCGATTAGAGCGCGCGCATGACTAAGCCGCTTCGCATCGCTTTTATGGGCAGTCCTGATTTTGCTGTCCCGGTTCTCGCCGCTTTGGTGGAGGCGGGGCACGAGATCGCATGCGTGTACTCACAACCGCCCCGTCCGGCAGGACGTGGAAAGAGATTGCGTCCGACACCTGTGCATCAATGGGCTGAGGCGCGTAGCCTGGATGTGCGCACGCCGCGGTCTTTGAAAAAGCCGCCCGAGCAGGAAGCGTTTGCCGCCTTAGAATTGGATGCCGCCGTCGTCGTCGCTTATGGACTGATCTTACCCCAAGCCGTCCTGGACGCGCCCCGACTTGGTTGTATGAACATGCATGCGTCTCTCTTGCCGCGCTGGCGCGGGGCGGCGCCCATTCATCGGGCCATCATGGCCGGTGATGAGATGACCGGTGTGCAAGCGATGATGATGGAAGCCGGTCTCGATACGGGTCCGGTGCTGGCGACAGAGGAAACCCGTATCTTTCCGTTCGACACAACCGGTTCGGTGCATGATCGTTTGGCCGGGCTCGCTGCGGACTTAGCCGTCACTGCGCTCGACGGGCTAGCGACCGGCGCGCTGACACCGCAGCCACAGCCCGAGGATGGCGTCACCTATGCGCATAAAGTGACGGCCGAGGATCAGCGCATCGATTGGACTCGACCAGCTGCTGCTGTGGATTGCCAAATCCGCGGTCTGTCGCCGTTTCCAGGCGCTTGGTTCCATTACACGCCGGCGGGCGCGAGTGAGCCGCTGCGGATGAAAGCATTGATGAGTAAATTGGAACCCGGCAGCCCCGGCGCGCATCCTGGCAAAGTCCTCGATGATGAGCTTCTGGTCCAATGCGGTGATGGCCAAGCGGTCCGCTTGCTGAAAGCTCAAAAGCCTGGCTCTAAAGCCATGGAAGCTGAGATCTTATTGCGCGGTCTGGCCATCCCCGCAGGAGCAAAGTTTGAATGAATAATCTTTGGATCCGTCCGGCCTCAAATGAAGACGCCGACATCATCACCGAATTGAATGATGCCGCCTTCGGCACGCCCGAAGAAGCGCAAATCGTCACGCAGCTAGCCGCAGATGGTGATAGTCTCGCGTCTCTCGTCGCGCACAATGATCGCGAGATATTGGGTCACATTCAATTCTTCCGCGTCTTGATCGACCAAGACGATATTGCCTGCGGCCTTGGTCCGGTATCGGCACGCCCGGATGTCCAAGGGCGCGGTATAGGCGCGGGCTTGATCAAGTTTGGTCTCACTTTGATGGAAGGGGCAGGGCGCACGCATTGCTTTTTACTGGGCCATAAAGATTATTATCCAAGATTTGGGTTTTCCGCCGACCTTGCCGCACAGTTTGGTGGGCCCTGGTCCGGACCGCATTTTATGGCGAAAGAACTCAATCCCAATGGGCCGAGCACCGGTCAATTGACCTATCCGGCCGCGTTCGGAGCCTGACCTTTGCAGCGATATAAGATCACCATCGAATATGACGGTCGGCCCTATTTCGGTTGGCAGCGGCAAGACGGACAACCTTCGGTGCAACAAGCGCTCGAGGAAGCGGCTGCGAAATTGGATGGCGCGCCGGTCTTAATGCAAGGCGCAGGGCGGACTGATCGGGGGGTGCATGCGACCGGGCAAGTGGCACATTTCGACCTCGTCAAGCCGCGTCCAATTCGCAAGATTGCTGACGCGCTCAACTTTCATCTACGCCCGGAACCCGTGGCGATCTTAAAAGCGGAAGAAGTTGGACCGGACTGGAATGCCCGCTTCAATGCAACGCTGCGCGCCTATCGCTATGTGATCATCAATCGCCGCGCGGATCTAACCGTCGATAAGGGTTTAGCCTGGCGCGTACCATTTCAGCTCGATGCGAGTGCTATGGATCGTGCCGCCAAAGCTCTGATCGGCCAGCATGATTTCTCCACATTTCGGGATGCCGAATGCCAAGCCAAGCATCCGATCCGGACACTCGATAAAATTGATGTTGCGCGCTATGGCGAAGGCATTGAAGTGACGGTCGAAGCGCAGAGTTTTCTCCACCGACAAGTGCGCTCCATTGTTGGCTCCTTGGTCGAAGTGGGCCGCGGGCAAAAAGAAGAAAACTGGATCGGTGAAATACTAGACGCGCGCGACCGCACCGCCTGCGGCCCCGTGGCGCCACCGGATGGGCTATTCTTGGAGCGGGTGGTGTATGGGGGTGACGCCTCTAACGGTTGAGCGCGATGCCGTCACAGTTGGACCCGCAAGCCTCTAAGAGCCAGTCCAGGTCATTCACGTGCGTTTGCGTGCCGATCAATTCGGAGCCATCTCGCAATCGAACAATAAGCACAAGGTCTGAGGTTCGGTATACGGATGCCGCTTGTCCCGAAAGGATAGCTGCGCTGAGTGCCTCCCAATCGGTCCATGTTGGCATGCGGGTGGGATAGCGTTCTTCAAGCTCCCAATTTGCAAGTAGAGTCATGGCGCGATTGAATGATATCGAAGCAGGTTGTTTTTCGTCTTCTGAAAGCTGCGACCGCATGAGTGGTGTGTTGAGCCATCCTATTTCGGGATCGATAAATCGCCCATCTTGGTCGAAAAAGGCGCGTTCTGTACGACGTCGATCGCCATCAAACACCGGCATGTCTGCTCCGATCGCGCGCGCCGTAGCGCGGTTGAATTCGGGTGACATACAGTCGGCATAGACCAAAAATCGAAACGAGATTGGCAAATACCTGTGGTGATAAGTTGAGACGGTATCCTTATCGTCGCCATCGCATGGGCCAATATCACAATACCAAATATTCGGGTCGATAGAGAAGGAACGCAAATTTGCGGGAGTCTCATACTGAATATCAGGGGCGATGAGTGCCCGACCCTGATAAATTTGGTCTGCGAGTGGATCATCGACATTGAAATGCGCCCACGGAATGGCGCAGATGGCCAACAAGCCAAGCCCTGCACAAACGTTTACGAGTGGTAGCCCCCAACGATGTTTTTTTGGTCGCAGCGCAGGTATTCCATGCGTCAGTGCATAATCCAAAAAGGCAGCAAAAACCGCCACGACCGCAACCATCATGATGATATCATAGAAACCGCTATCAAATCCGGTTTCACCCAGCATAGCGGTGCGTTGACCGATACAGGTCCAGTCCGAAGTCAAGGTCGAAAAAGTTGATACACGCTCCAGAATGAAAACGGAGATCAATGTGATGAACAACGCGGTTTGGAATCCGATGTATCGGATCGGCATTGTTCGCGAAGGCTTTAAGCGTCTTTTTGTTCGGCTCACTCAATAAAGCTGGCTATGAAGTCTTTCGTTTTAAAGAGAAATCGAAAAATAAATCTAAGCGCGCTTGATCAAACGCCCCAGCCCGCAAACAAAGGCGCGACTTCGTCAATCGCGCGCTGCATTTCCTCAAGGTTCGGCGTTTCGTCCTCAATGCCGAAGCCATAATCCTCATTCGGTCCCGCATATTGCACTACGAGGCCATCGCTGCGGGAGAGGACATAGACATGGCCATAGAAGAGGCCATAGCGGGCCTCCAATTGTGGGGGCATCCAATTGATCTGGCCGCGCACAGCGACCAGCTCATCTGCACCCCATAACGCTTTGGCGCCATAGCCGGTGCAGTTGACGATCACGCTTTGCTCAAGGCTTAGCGCTTCCGTTCGGTCCTTAAAGACCCGGCGGACCATGCGTCCGCCTAAGGCAAAATAGTCTCGTAAAAGGCGATCGGTATAGGTCGCGACATTGAACACCATGTCGAGCGTCTTTCGCCCTGAGGCGACTGGGAATTGGTGTTCCGACGGGTCGAGTGGGCGGCTTTTCGGCATCATATCTGCGATCCGTCCGCCGAGATGCATAAAGTCGTGCGTTTCAGGTATATGCGGTCCCGTACTTGGGCGACGCAGCGGATAGAAAGGCTGGATCTCAACCGGTCGCCCGAGCCCGCCAATATATTGCTGATGCACCGCATAGGAATTACGCGCCCATCCCTCCCATGTGTCAGCAAAGCCCGTCGGCGCGGCTGAGTGAAGGGCGATCCGACTGCTCGGAGACCAGACGCCGGTCGCACGGGCTGAGCGGGTCTCAGCCGGCAAGTCTTTGGCATAAATCGTAACCGTGGCGCCGCTCTCCGCCAGTTTCAAAGCTGTGGTGAGGCCGATGACGCCAGCGCCGATAATAGCAAAGTCTTGCGCGCCGGTCTGGCGAGCGAGCTGGGCAGCCTGTTCCGCGCAGCCCCAAGAGAGCGACCAACCTGATCCGCCATGGCCATAATTATGGATCACGGTCTTATCGCCGAAGGCTTCTGCTTCTATCCGCGGCCCCGCTGGGCGGAAGGGACGGGTACAGACTGTAATCTTCATCAGACGATCCGCCGAGATGTTAAGCGATGCGCCGGGGAGGAGGGCTCCTAGCGAGGGCGCGATTGGCGGCGCTGTGAGTGTGCAAGCGCTGCCAAAGAGCGCGGCGCTTGTACCCAAAAGTGTGCGGCGAGACAGATCCATGATGTGCAGACTAGGCACAAGGAAGAATGGTGCAATAAAAACCCGAACCGGCCGACTTTCATATCGCGCCATGCGCGCTATCTGTTCAAGCAAGAAATAAATCGGAGGACCTCCATGTCAGACTCATTCAACATCGATCGCCGCCAAGCCTTAGCCCTCGGCCTTGGGGCTGCAGCGGCCGCTGGCCAAGCGGCGAGCGCGCAAGCTGTCTCGGGATCGGAAGGCCCGGACCTTTCTGGCAAATCGATCCTGGTGACCGGGTCGTCCTCTGGCTTTGGTCGGCTGGGTGTTGAATATTATGCCCGCCAAGGCGCGAAAGTCTTCGCGACCATGCGCAATGTTCCACGCCCCGAAGCCGATGAGTTGCGCGATCTCGCCGCCAGCGACGGGCTAGATATCAGCGTGATCGAGATTGATGTGACTTCCGACGACCAGGTCGAAGCGGGTGTCGCGGACGCCCTGGCCGCGAATGATGGCAAGCTGGATGTATTGATCAATAATGCTGGGATTTCCGTGGGCGGGCCGATCGAGGTCCAAGACATGGCGGCCACGGAGCTTATCTTCGAGACGAATGTTTATGGGTGCCATCGCATGGCACGCGCGACTCTACCAAGCATGCGCGCCAATGGCGGCGGTCAAATTTTCAACGTCTCATCACAGCTTGGCCGTCTGATTATTCCGGGCTTCGGCATGTATTCGGCGACCAAGTTTGCTTTGGAAGCGATGAGCGAGCAAATGGCTTATGAGCTGGTGCCGCATGGCGTCGATGTCACCATTATTCAGCCGGGCGGATATCCAACCATGATCTGGTCGAACAACAACAAGAATTCTGGCCCGCTGAAGGACCGCACCAGCGAAGACTTGCTGCAAGCCTATCCCGCTTTGACCGCTGGCATGGGCGCGCGGACCGGCGGTGGCTCGACCGACCCGATGGATGTGCCGCGCGCGATTGCTGAAATTATCGCTATGCCAAAAGGCACGCGACCCTTGCGCAAAGCGGTGCACCCGATCGCGCGTCCGCAAGAGGGATTGAATGAGGCGGCCGCCCAGGCGCAGCTCGCGATGCTGGGCGAGTCTCAGCTCGGACCTTGGGTGAAAGATGTGCTGGAGCGCTAAGCCGCCTTATGGTGTGCCTTCGCCATAGACGTTGATCGCGTGGCCATAAGGCAGGTGCCCATCTATATTATAGTCAGATTTAGCGATTGGCTGATCCGACCAAAGCAATTCAGCATGCTCAAAGGGCAAGGCCTGTTTGATCACGGATTGATGGTCTGGCGACAGAGCGTTGAAGGCTTTGCGAAGCTGTTCAAGGCAATACACACGATATCGCGATATCGGCATGTTGGTATAGCGGCAGCCTTGCACCGTCATCTCGAATGATTTCTCATTCCGAGAGAATGCCACAGCATTTGCGGCCAATTGCGCCAGATGCGTCTCGCAGATTTCTTGTAAGAGCGGCTTTAGTGGCGCGTCTAAGGCGTCGATAAAACTGCCCAAAGGGATGCTTTGGGCGCGCCACATTCGAGCGACCCAATCATACACCAAGGGCGCTTCCGTGCGCATGATTTCGGCGGGCTCAGGATCTTGGCTGAAATGGCGGAACATGGGCGCGGTCATGCCAAAATCGGCCAGCGATGGTCGATCGCCGAGCAGGAAGGGTCGATGTTCGAGTATGGATGACATACCTTTCAAGGCATTGATATAGCCCTGCTCAACATGACCGCGCGTACCTGCATTGACGCCATCACGCGTGGTGAAAAATCGGATCTGCCGACGCCGGATCATGCGCCTCACAATGAAGCGTGGCATCGGCACGGGCGTTGAGATTTCATCGACCAATATGTTCGACAGCAGCTCGCGCCCGTACGGGAAACTCCAACGATAATGCATGGCTGATCGCCAGAGCCACTCGTCGCCATAATCCTCGATCAAATGAGCGATAAAGGCGATGACAGGATTGTCCGGCAAGATCGGTGATTGCGGGTGTTCTTTTTCCAATTCAAGCAGGATAGGTGTGGAGTCAGACATCCACCGGCCGTCTTCGCGATCGACAATGGGCATTTGTACCGAGCCGACTTTTTCTTTCAGCATATCGGCTTGTTCATAGGGCATTCCGTGCAGTGAATAGGGAATGTTCTTGTATCGCAAATAGGCTTCAAGCTTGCCAGTATAGTAAGAGACCCGCGACCCATAGACTTTCATCCTACCCTCCTATTTCCATAAACTGGCGTGGCTTGGTGACCCGGATCATCGACATGTCTTGGATGGCGCAATCATTGTGTCGAAAACCCATCCGCATCTTAACCGTGCTTCGGCGAGGATCCTAATTCCCGCTAGAAATCGTAAACGGGTACAAGATTTCACCGCCATTCTGGCAGGCCTCTGCGGGGTTGAGATCAGCCCGGATTTCACGCGCAATCGTGCGATAGGTGCGATGCATTTTTTCGTTTGAGAGATGTGCAGGAACGGCGTCTTCCACGCGGACGAATTTCGCCCGGCCCTTTTTGTCGATTTCAAGTCGCAGCAAAATACCGCCGGTGATGGACAGGAGCCTTGGGCGCACTTTCCGTCGATCACTTGTTAGCTCGATTACACAATCTCGTTCGAAACTTGGGTGCAGGTCTTTGATCACGCCATATGGCAATGGGATGCTGTCTTTGTCCTCAGATCTTGCGCGACTATTCATGTAAAGTGTTAGCGCGATCGTGCGGTAATAGAGGCTTTTTAAAGCGTCGACGTCTTCCGGTTTAACATCTCGACGATGCGCAGCGGAGAGGAGATTGGTTGCGCGTTTCAGGAGGCCAGACACGGTTTCGCGCTTAGAGTCCGGGGGCGAGGGCATAGCGGCATACGCAGCGGTGATGTGTTGATTGGCTGCCCAAATCGCGATCCGAGCCGTTGGACCGCGGGAGAAAATACGTTCAGCGCGTTCGCTCGCCTCAACCGACAGAGCCAAGTCATTTGTTTCCAATGCAAATTTGTTCAGGGCGCTGATCGTCGTCGCAGACAACCAATCCGCCGCCCCACCAGCGGAGTCAATTTCATCGACCGTCATGAGCAGCTCAGTCGCGGCTTCTCTACGATCTATCATCTCGTCCAAATAGAAAGTGAGAACTCCTTTCAATAGCGCTGCGCGAAACTGTTCAACATTCGATCCCGCACTGGTTTGTGCGGCCTCCGTATATTCAACAACCAAATCGGTGCGATTGCTTCGCAGAGCGATGAGAGCAGCAATGTAAGCGTCATCAAATGAAGCCTCAGCGCGAATGGGGCTCTGCAACGTTTGACTCAGTTGGTCCCAGTCTAATTGGCCATCATCATTTGGAATTTGCCCGACAAGCTCGCGGGTTTGCTCCGAATAGCTTTGCGCTTGTGCGTGAAGCGCTCCAAAGTAAAAAAGTAATGCAGTGGATATCGCGATCCGAATGTTCATTAATAATCTCGGGTGAGGCAAAACATAGTTTGTAAGAATCATTTCTTACATGAATGGTCGAGGTGATTTCAATCGACTTTTATTGCTCGTGTTCAGCGGGTTGGCGTGTTGGACGATGCTGGCCAGGGTCGACGCTTCTAAGTAATTTCCACAATACAAGCCTGATCTGGCCGCTCTTACTTTGTTTGTATCCGCTGAAACATTGGGAGCCGGGTATGTCGCTCAAACAGATTGTCTTACGTCTCGCGCGCAATGAGGATTTTCCGGATGGCGATGATCAACAAGGCTATGTCTTGGTCGCGCCGCTCTCTGCCGACGGCATGATTGATCTGGAAGGATGGCGTGCTCAGCGCGATCTTTGCGAAGTCCGCCGGTTCCACCCTGATCCTGATGAAGCCGCGGATGGCTTGCTCACGCATAATGGCAGCCATTGGCGGTTTCATTATGATGAAGACCATGAGGGCCCAGACGAAGGCGGCTATCGCCTCGGCGATCACCCATTCCGTCCGGGTGAATATGTGACCATTGCCTCGCATGGCGAAAAGCCGTTGGTTTATGTGATCACGGAAGTGACGCCGTTTCATCCGCACTGAAGGCGCTTAATCGAAATTTGGACCCGGGTTTCAGCCCACTGTGATAGTGGCGCCTAAGTCTACAAGTCTATGTTGATCTTCTGCGATCTCGAACTTCCACCAATTGGATCCCCAGGCTTCGGCGGGCGGACCTTCCGTGAGGCAGAGAATGATCTGACCTTGATCAGACATGAGCCACGTTTCATCGGAATAGCGGCCCCATTCTTGATCGGCGATCGAGTAAGATTGATGCGGCGAACGCTCCGACGCCAATAGTCTATATGCATCGGCATCTTCTGGGGGTTCCATAAGGACCCAATTGCCATCTAGTGTATTGCATTTGAAGAGAGCCAATGGTTCGCCATATTGAGGCGAACTGGCGCAAGACGACGCGACGAGCGCCAAAACTGCCGAGAGGCTAGACAATTTGGGTGACATGCTAATCCTCCGAAAAAAGTCCCCCTTGCAGCCCGTCTTGTGGGGCAGGCAGGCCTAATCGCTTATAGGCCAGTGGCGCCGCGACTCGGCCACGTGGGGTGCGGGCGACATAGCCTTTCTGCATGAGATAAGGCTCTATCACATCTTCAACGGCATCACGCGCTTCGGACAGCGCCGCGGCGAGCGTATCGGCGCCAACTGGCCCCCCTGCATAGGTCTTGACCAAGGCATCGAGATAACGCCGGTCGAGGACGTCTAAACCGTCATCATCGATCTGTAAGCGCGCCAGTGCACTTGCCGCAGCGGCGCGATCAATGTTGGAGCCATCGGCTTCGGCAAAATCACGAACGCGCCTGAGCAGGCGCAGCGCGATGCGCGGCGTGCCACGGGCGCGCTTGGCGATCTCAATCGCACCATCCTCTGTGATCGGAGCGCCGAGCTTGCGGGCTGCGGCCATGACAATCGTGGACAATGTCTCGGGCGTGTAAAAATCGAGGCGCAGCGGAATGCCAAACCGGTCGCGGAGCGGTGTCGCCAAGAGGCCAGCGCGCGTGGTTGCGCCGACCAGAGTGAATGGGCTGAGATCTAAGCGGACGGACCGGGCGGCGGGACCTTCGCCGATAACGATATCGACCGCATAGTCTTCCATGGCGGGGTAGAGCACTTCTTCCACGGCGGGAGGCAGCCGGTGTATCTCGTCAATGAACAAGACATCATTGGCTTCCAGATTTGTCAGAATGGCGACCAGATCACCTGCCTTGGCGATGACGGGACCTGAGGTCGCGCGAAAGCCGACACCCAATTCCTTTGACAGGATTTGTGCAAGCGTAGTTTTGCCTAAGCCGGGTGGGCCGAATAAGAGCGTGTGATCGAGTGCTTCACCGCGCCGACGCGCGGCTTCAACATAGACCCGCAAATTGGCTTTGAGCTCATCCTGCCCGACATAATCGTCAAAGCTTTGCGGCCGCAACGCGCGGTCCAAGGCTTCACCGGCTTGCATTTCCGGGTCGGTGAGGGTGCCGTCTCTCATGCCGGGCTCAGCTCTTTCAAGGCGGCCTTAATCAACGTGCCGGTGTCGGCATCTGGTACGTCCCGTGCGCCCGCAGCGACGGCGCGGGCCGCTTCAGATTGCGAATAGCCAAGATTGACCAAGGCTGAGACGGCTTCCCCGCGTGCGCCGGTTTTTAGATCTGCAGCGGCGGCGACGCTGCCAGCAGGATCAGCCGTAAAGGAGGCGAATCGACCCATTGGGGGGGCTTTGCCCGATAGCTCGCCAATGATCCGCTCTGCCAGCTTTTTTCCTACGCCTTTCGCCCGCGTGATCGTCGCGGCATCGCCCAGCGCAAGGGCGTCCATCAATTCGGGCGCGCTAATGGCGTCCATAATCGCCATAGCTGACTTGCCAGCGACGCCAGGAACATCTTGCAAGCGAACGAACCAAGCGCGCTCTTCATCTGAGGCGAAGGCGAATAGGGTGATCGAGTTTTCGGTGACGCGGGTTTCGATGAACACTTCGGCGTCTGCGCCCACCGTCAATTTTGACAGCAAACGTGATCCCGCCAGCGCGACATAGCCGACGCCGTTGACATCAATCATGATCGAATCTGCACCGATCGCGGCAACGGTGCCGCGGAGCCGTCCGATAATCATGCCGCTGCTCCCTTCAACTGCTTGGGCGGGACATTGTGCGCCGTGCAAATGGCGCAAGCAAGCGCATCTGCCGCATCTGCCTTCATCTCTCCAGCGCGCGGCAAGAGGCGAGCGACCATGAATTGGACTTGGTCTTTGTCCGCCTTACCAGTTCCAACAATTGCGCGCTTGATCGCTGTTGGGGCAAATTCCGAAACTTCCAATCCGTGAAACGAGAGCGATGTCATCGCCGCGCCGCGGGCTTGGCCGAGTTTCAAGGCCGATCGCGGATTGGCATTCACGATGGTTTCTTCACAGCCGCTATGATGCGGATCATAAGTCTTTACCAGCTCACCCACCGCATAGAAAATGCCAGCTAAGCGATCGGCCATTGGCAGATCTGGATCAATATTGATGACGCCGTGCCCGACATGGCTGAGCCGGGATCCCACAAGGTCGATCACGCCCCAACCGGTATGCCGCAGACCGGGATCAATGCCGAGAATTCGAATCGCTTCCTTCATACGATCTGTATTAGCGCGTATGGTTAAGAAGGTCTTGTTGTTTTCGTGGTTTGTTCTGTTGCGAGGCTTTAAGCTGGCGGGCGTTTCGGGTCTTGCAAAAGGCGTCCGCCCGAACGAGGGCCCTCAAAACGTGTGGTTCGTGTCGGGTGATGGAACTCTTGCGTGAACCAAGGATGATCCACTTCATTGAACAGCTCCAGCATCCATTCGATGGCGGCAATGCCAGCCGGCGTGCGTCGCACCCGCTCGGTATAAGTAATCCAGAACTGAATGGGGGCGACAGACCCAAGACTTAAGGGGACAAGTTTCGTATCCAGCGCGGCCACATAACTTGGCAACACGGCGACGCCGCCATCATGTTCGCAGAGATTCATCAACGCGGTCGAAGAATTCGTAATCGTCGAATAGTCGATGAAGTCTCTCAGCTCGCGAATATGTTTCGACCAGCGTTCGATTTGGTGAACATAATCCGTATGCACCAAGAGCTTATGGCCCTGTAAATCATATATGCTCTTGGGTTCGCCATACTTCGCCACGTATTTTTGAGACGCAAAGCCCATATAGTGCAGCGTGCCCAGCGGTTGTGAAATAATCTCCGGATGTGTCGGTTGTTCGTAGACGATGGCCAAGTCGGCTTCACGATCGGCGACATCATCCTTGGCGATGCCTATTTCCAAATCGATCTGAAGGTTGGGCAAGCGATCCTGAAAGGCAGGCAATTGCCGGGCGATCCAATACGCGCCGAGTCCGTCGCTGGCTTTGATTTTTATCGCCCCAGAAACCGTCTCATCCGATTCTGCGACTTGGTGACCAACCGTTTCGACCAAGCCCTGCATCTGATCAGCCAAGTCGAGCAAGCGCTTACCTGCCGCCGTCAGATCGACACCCCGCTTTGACCTTTGGAACAGTTTGGTGCCAAGCTCTCGCTCTAAATCATTGATACGGCGGCTAATGGTCGGTGTGGATTCGCCGAGCGTTCGGGCGGCCGACGTCATGCTCTTCGCTTCGGCGACGAGGCGGAACACGCGCAAACGGTCCCAATTGAAACGCTCAGACAACAATACTCCACCCTCCCTTGTCTTATTTATTAAAACAAAGTTTCGCGCACAGTTTCCATATAATCCAGTCTCAAACTGCATTTAAGCCAAAACAAGTTACATCGAACAATTCTCTTAAACTTTTTGATACGCCTATCTGCGTATTAGGGGCGCAAGAAAAAAGAGGGTGTGATGCGAAAACGGGTGCGCGAACCAGATAAGCTGGACCGTATATTGGCGATTATGAAACTGCTTCAGAGTCATCTCGAAGAGTCGAACTTCGAGATCACTGAATTTGAAGAAGTCGAAATATTTCTAGAATTGGCGCTCGCTGCAGGAGAACGCCATAAGCAGCCGGATTCGGCTGGCGATGATGTTGTCAGCTAATCCCCTAGCTTAGCCGGCAGATTTGCCCAATCCAATTTTCTTAGCAAAATCTGAGCGCCGACGGGCATATTCCGGAGCAACCATCGGATAATCAGCCGGCAGACCCCACCGCTTGCGATACTCTTCCGGGGTGAGATTGTATCGTGTGCGCAGATAGCGCTTCAGCATTTTCAGCTTTGCCCCATCTTCCAAGCAGATGATGTAATGATCCGTCACCGATTTTTTGATCGGAACGGCGGGTTCAGGTCGTTCGGCTTCGCCGCCCTCAAGTGCAAGTTCACCAAGTTTTTGGTGAACCGTGGTCAAGAGGCTGGGCAAGTCAGCAGCACTAATCGCATTATTGCTGACATAAGCTGCCACGATATCAGCTGCTTGCGTGAGCAAGTCTAGCTTCGAAATATTTTCATTGGTTTCCGCACTCATGATTTACGGCTTGTAGTCAAACCCATGTTTTGTCTAATATTTTACTGCTATTGGTGGCTGAATTTCAGTTTTTTTGTAACACTAAACATCTGTGTTTCATCTGAATATATAGTAATACTGAATCTTATGTATTTCAACCCAGCATTGATATTCCGTACGTCCGCTGATTCGCGATTATTCGTCGATTTTGGTCCAATCGGGGGGGCGTTTCGCTAAAAACGCGGCAATGGCTTCTTTATAGTCGGGCTTTCTGACCATTTGATTGAGTAGGTCATTCGCCTCTCGTACAGCGGCGCCAATATCGCGGTGAAAGTCGAGATAGGTTTGACGTTTCGATTGATAGGCCGACTCAGGAGACACGCGGACAATTAGATCGCGGGCATAAGCCAGTGACTCCGCCATCAAGTCTTCCAGAGGAACCAAACGATGCACGAGACCGATAGCGTGGGCTTCATCGGTCAAAAATTTGCGACTGGAGATCAATAGCTCCATCGCTCGGGATCCACCGATCAATCTCGGCAGCAACCAGGACAGTCCATATTCGGCGGGTAAGTTGAGGGGGCCGTGGGCGGTCGTCAATTTAGCGCCTGGCACCGCAAACCGAATATCGGCGTAGCAGGCGAGGACGAGCCCGACCCCTGCCGCCGCGCCATTTATCGCGGCGATGACGGGTTTCTTGAGGGCGAAATGGTAAGAAAAATCCTCTCGAAACGGTGCAAAATCTGTCTCGCCTGGCATAACCAAATCTGGCGCCGTACCGGGATCATAGGACCCAGACTTGGAGTGACCGTCCAAAGCTTGTGAATCGCCGCCGACACAAAACCGATCTCCAGACCCAGTGACCAGAATAATCCGAACACTCGGATCACGATCAGCCTGTTCCAACAAATAGCGGTACTCAGTATGCATCCGTCCGGTCCACGCATTGCCGCGATGAGGCCGGTTTAGTTGGATCGTCGCAATTTGATCCGAGACGTCAAACGAGGTTGCTTTTAAGTCCATTTCGGTCGCGTCGATGCTCTAAGTGAAGGTTAGGCCTTCAAATGTGCCTGAGTCTCGCCAGGCCGCAATGTGTGCGAAAAAGGCCCGGGCGCCAGCAGGATGGCCGAGGCCGTGACGGTTCTTCTCTGTCACCCCTTCACCTTCATTATTGTAATAGCCTGGCGTGCATTCAGTATTGCCAATCATCATACCTGCGCCGCTTAGGACCAGTTCGACCCACGCATCTTGCGCCGCTTTGGTCGGTTCAACCGTTTGCGCATTGGTGGCTTCTGCATGCGCGACGACAGTGCTGATTGTATTGGCGTGATCGACAATATTGTGCGGCACGTTTGAGATCAGCAGTGCGGCTTGATTGGGTTGCACGATGAAAGCGTTCGGGAAGCCATGCACATGCAGGCCATGCAGCGTGCGCATACCGTCTTCCCACGCTTTGGAGAGCGCCAGGCCCTCTTTGCCGACGGGATCAAACCCGGCACGTTTGGTATAGTCTGACCCCACTTCGAATCCTGATGCATAGATGATGCAATCGACTTCATACTCTTTGCCATTGGCGATGAGACCGTTTTCCGTGATGCGTTCTACGCCCTTGCCATCCGTATGCACGAGTTGAGCGCCAGGTTCATTGAAGGCTTGCAAATATTGATCGTGGAAACATGGGCGTTTGCACAATTGACGATACCAAGCTTTCAGGTTCTCTGCCGTTTCGGAATCCTCGACCACATTATCGCAGCGGTCGCGGATTTCTTGCATTTTCTCAAAATCGGCGTCTTCGAAAGCTTCCAACAGTTTATCCGGCGTCCAGTCGGTTGGAGGTAATTCTCGCACTTTGGCGCGGATGCGGCGCGAAAGTTCGGTCCAGCCATCCATCACATAATCTTCTTCCGGGAAGCTTTGAGACTGGTTGTCGACGAAATTGTCGTACCATCTTTTCTGCCAGCCCGGCGTTGCGATCTCGGCAAACCAATCGGGATCTATCGGTTCATTATTGCGCACATCAATCGAGGATGGTGTGCGCTGAAACACCAAGAGCTCTTTCGCGGATTTAGCCAGGTGCGGGACACATTGTACCGCGGTCGCGCCTGTGCCGATAATTGCAACGCGCTTGTCGGCCAGCTTGTCCATGCTTGGGTTTTCGGGGCTGCCGCCGGTATAAGCATAATCCCATCGGCTGGTATGAAAGGCGTGGCCCTTAAAGGTCTCGATGCCCGGGATGCCAGGGAGTTTGGCAACGTGCATTGGCCCAGTGCCCATGCCCACATATTTGGCGGTGAAGGCGTCCCCGCGCGAGGTTTTGATCAGCCAATTTGAAGCCTCTTCTTGCCATTCCACAGATGTGACTTCGGTATGGAACAGCGCTTGATCATAAAGACCAAATTGCGTTCCGATTCGGCCGCAATGATCTCGTATTTCGGGTGCGTGGACATATTTTTCTGTCGGCATATGCCCGGTTTCTTCAAGCAGTGGCAGATAGATCATGGAGGCCGTGTCGCACTGTGCCCCGGGATAGCGATTCCAGTACCAAGTGCCCCCAAAGTCGCCGCCTTTTTCGATGATGCGAACGCTCTCAATCCCGGCTTGTTTTAAGCGCGCCCCGACCACGAGCCCGGCAAAACCACCACCGATAAAGGCAAAAGTGACATGATCGGTGAGCGGCGCGCGGTCTTTGACCGGGGTGTAGGGATCCGTCGCCAAGTCTTCGAACTTGCCCTCAAGGCGCACATATTGCGCATTGCCATCGGCGCGCAGGCGTTTGTCGCGTTCCTCAGCATATTTCTGTTTTAGTGCGTCTTTATCTATCGTCATTACTGTCATGGCGTTCTCCCGAGAGGCGTTTGTCGATGGCTTTCCGGAGCGGAAGACAAGCCTTGCCGCGAAGACTCCCTAATCCAGTTCCGATTCTCGTCACATTTGTAAGCAAACGCTCACAAATCAAGTAAGGGATACCGCTCAATGAAATCCATCAGACACCTCATCGCTGCCACCGCCTTGATTGGCTTGGGCGCATGTTCAACGACGCTGCAAACATCATCAGGTGCAGATTATTTGTCTCGCTATGATGCCAGTCATGAAATTGCCAATGGCGCCCCAACAGATGTCGATGATGACGTTCGGCGCATCGCCGCGATTGAACCAAACCTCATCTTTCCAGCGCGCATTGGATTGGCGCGTATTGAGAATGGATCACTGACAGCTTTGCCCGCGGACGAAGCTCGTATTTGGCAAGATCTGCTGGAAGGAATGGGAGACGAGTATGGGGAGTTTGTCCCTGTCAGTCCGTTGATCGCGTCCATGGTCAGTGAACCTGCAGCCCCGGGCATGAATCGGGCAGCGGCGGTGATCGCAAATGTGCGGCGCGGCGCAGCGCGTCAACATCTCGATTATGTCGTGACCTATGAAGTGGGCACCAGTCGCCGCGAGAAATCGAATGCGCTCGCTCTGGCAGACCTCACCATTATCGGCATGTTTGTCTTGCCAAGCCGGTCGGTCGAAGTTGAAGCGACCGCGTCCGCATTGATGCTCGATGTTCGCACTGGGTATCCTTACGCCACGCTGACCACGCACGCGGATAAGTCCGGAGTCAGCCGAGCGATCTCGCAGCGATCCACATCATTAGGGTATGCCGATACCGCCAAAGCGCGCGCTGTTGCTAAATTGGCGCAAGAATTTGGCGGCGCTATGGAAGGACTTGAGGACCGCGCCGCGGCCATGGCAGCTGCGGGCTGACGTGGAGACAGCCTGTCCGATGAGCTGAAAATTCGATAGTCTAAGCCCATCACGGTCGTGCATGGGCTTAGACCATAATCATAAATCATGCGCGCCCGACATTGGTCCAGGGAGGCATGACCTATGAGCGAGACAACAGACGCCGAAAAAGTCCCAACGTCGATTATGGAGATTTCGGCCTTCGACCCAGCGGCGCGAGATGATCCTCATCCCCGCCTAAAAGCGTTGCGAGACTCTTGTCCGGTCATGCGCGACGAAGGCGTTAAGACGTGGCTCCTCAGCGGTTATGATGATGTCCGCGCGACCGTGAATGATCGCACATTTGTGCGGCATCCAAAGAATGCCGAGCCCGGATCGATGACACGGATGATGGTTGATCCGGAAGATCCAGATGGTCGCCGCTCAAGCATCTTGTTCCAAGATGATCCGGACCATTCGCGCAATCGATTGCCGCTGGTCAAAGCCTTCTACGCGCGGATCAAAAAGATGGAGCCCGAGATCGAGGCGATGATTGATAAAGTCATTGATGCGGCGCCTGACACAGGTCGATTTGATCTGATGGAGCATATCGCTGTGCCCCTGCCGATCATGATTATCGCGCACATTCTCGGCGTTGATGAAAATCGCCTTGATGAATTTAGAGATTGGTCTGAAGGCGTTATTCTCAGCCTCAATCCTCTGCGCAGCGAAGACGAAGCCGCTTATATGATGGCCAGCGGCGAAAAGCTGGAGGCCTATTTCGCGGAACTGATGGAAGCACGCCGAACGGATCCTCGCGACGATCTGATTAGCGATATGGTCCAGGCCCAGGCAGATGGCGGCGCCTTTGATGATGATGAGTTACGGATCAATTTGCAGGCTCTCCTGGTCGGCGGGAACCTCACCACCACGGACTTGATCGGCAATGGCGTCTGGTTGTTTTTGCAACATCCCGAACAATTGGCCGCTTTAAAGGCAGATCCAAGTTTAGCGGCGCAAGCGGTTGAAGAAGTGCTGCGCTATGAGGCGCCTGTACAAGCCACGTCACGCATTGTCTCTGAAGACCGAGAAGTGGCGGGTTGCCCGATGAAGAAAAGCCAGCCGGTCTTCATGTCGCTTGCCGCAGCCAATCGCGATCCATCCAAGTTCGAAGCGCCAGACGCGTTCGATATTACCGTGAAACGATCGTCCCATGTTTCGTTTGGTGGCGGCGCACACATTTGTATCGGTGCGCCATTGGCCCGAATTGAAGCGCGGCGCGTGTATCAAAAACTGTTCGAGAGATACCCAAATATGCGCCTGCCGGAGCAAGAGATTGTTTGGCGGACATTGCCATTTTTTCGCGGCATTGAACGGCTAGACGTGATCGTATGATCGGCACGTTCCGCGTCTAAGCCGTTTAAAATAAATCGGCTTTCAAGCGGACAATGGCATCCGCAATTTCTGGCCTGGTCATGGCGAAGACGACTTTATCGATCCACAGACCATCCGCAGTCCGTTCGAAGTTTCGGAACAAAGCCTCTCGCTTTGGATTGATGAAGGCGAGCTCCCCCAAGCGATAATTGTTCTGCGTGTTAATCTGCCATTCGATCCGTTTTGCCCGCCAGGCATAGGCGCGTTCCAACATCGCCAATTGTCCAGCACGATAGAGCCGAGACGTTGCTAAGTGGGGTGGATGCCACGTCACGGCATTGCGAACGCGGCGATGGATTTTGTTGATTTCGTTGAACCCCGTAACGCCGACAAATTCGTCCGTGGATTGATCAAACAAAACAAAAGTTGCCGACAATCCGCATTTTTGGGTTTGCAGCATGGAGTTGAAATAATGACCCAGACTGGTTCCTCCGGGCAAGGCTGGCATCCATTTCCACAGAGATGGTTCAATCTCGGAATCGAAAATCACATCGCGATGCGATACGTCCATCGGCTCCAATCGCACGATTGAGTTTTCGAGACCTGGGGCAGCAAGTTCCATGTCGTCATCTATCGCAGTTCATCGTCTCAACCCCGGCTTGAAACTAGAGACGCATCAAGCTGGCGAGATTGTTCTTTTGCATATCCGATGACCCGCCGACGATTGGCATGCCTAACAGGTCGCGGACATGACGTTCCATATCATAAGCATCGGATAGCGCGTAAGCCCCCATCACTTGTTGGCAAGTTGTGGCGATCTCTACGGCGGTATCTGCGACGAACAATTTCGCCATTGATGTCTCCACACTGCAGGCTTGGCCGGTCTGAGCGAGATAGGCGCCATGATAGAGCATGTGTTTCGCGGCTTGTAGCTTGGTTCGCGCCGTCACCAATTTGTGTCGGATGGCTTGATGCTGCGAGATGGGTTTGCCGAACTGCTCGCGTTCCTGAGCATATTGCCAAGCTTCTTCAACGGCAGCGCGCGCAATGCCATAAGCGACCGCGGTGATCTCAATCTTTTCGACATCGAGCGCGCGCCCCGCAAGCAGTTTCCAGCCTTGGTTCCAATTCTCAGCCCCACCGACAATCGATGCTTTCGGCAAGCGGACATTGTCAAAATAAACATCCATGGATTTGGTGTACCGCAAGTTGGAATGCTCGATCGCCTGCATGCTCACCCCAGGCGCATCGGTTGGGATCAGAACAAAGGTGAGGTTTTTATAGCGGTCTTCCGGCGGTCCTGATCGCGTGAGGCAGTAAATATAATCGGACCAATCTGCCCCTGTGCACCAGCGTTTGGCGCCATTGATGACGATCTCATCGCCGTCCATGGCACTGCGAGTCTCAACACTGGCCAGGTCGCCTCCAACATTCGGTTCTGACAAACCATAACACAGGAACATCTCGCCGCGCGCGAGCTTTGGAAGAAGCGTTTCTTTTTGTTCTTTGGAGCCATTCTCTGACAAGTTCATCCCGCCATAGAAGGCAGCGTGAATATAGGGCCCGGCGAGGAAAGCGCCCGCTTGGCAGAGCTCGTCAATCACTGCGGTTGCCGCGACAATATCCTGGCCCATGCCGCCATATTCTTCTGGGATCGTCAGACCGATTAGACCCATTTGCGCGATGCGTTCGAAGATATCGCGGGGCCACGTGGATCCGCGGTCCCAGGCGATGCGTTTTTCCCGCGGCGCATGTTCGGTGACGAAGCGCTGCAGCTGGCGGCGGATTTCCGAGATATGGTCTGGTTCGTCTGTGTAATAGCTCATTCCGCTTGTTTAGAGCGGATGAACATAACGCGGAAGCGGTCCCCCCGCGACAGACTCCTGGGGTGAATCGCCCGCGCGTTGCGCGCCCATACGCTCGTAAAACGAAGCGGCGCGCGGTTCAGGCTCGATAATCAAACGATCGGCGCCCAGATTTCGGGCGGTGTCTATGACCCAGTGATAGAGGATATTACTATAGCCTTTGCCCATTCGATTTGGGTCGACAATCAATTTGTCGAGATAGCACGTAATCCCCATGACACAGATATGAGCCAGGCCCGCTATGCCCATTTGGTCCTCGATAATAATGGCAGGGTCTTCTTTGATGTTTCGCGCCGTTAGGTTCAACTCGGTGCTACAATAAGAAAATAGACCATCATCGAATCCCCAATAAGCGTTTGAGATCAAGCAGAGTGCGGAGAGATCCGGAAGCTCCTCGATGAGCGGTGGGCGCAGAAGAACGGGCATGATGCGAGTTGGGGCTCAATCAGTTCTAAGTCGGAAATTGCGAGCCAATTGCCCTATGGGGACGGCGCGTCCGTGCTCACCGAAAACTCGCTCCACAGTTCATCGTCACTAATTGTCATGGTCGCGTATTCGCCAAGAGGCACGTTGAAGAGCGCTGACGAGTGGAAGATATCTTCTGTCTCGCCTGTTTCATAGGCGCTGACCTCAACGCTCAGGATAGAGTCTTCCAACGAAATTGCGCGAACGTCGATTCGGAAATCTGACTCATACCCCTCAGCATAGAAGGCCTGGGTTTCGCCAGGACTGAGAGAGAGAACAGAGCCAAATTGGATATTGGACGCGTCTTCGTTTTCCGTCTGAGCGAGTGTTCCGGTGACCTCGATTGGGAGCGCCTGTGATTGCGCCTGGAAAGAGACTAAGAGACCTAGACCAAGAATGATCGTTACGATGTCGCTGATCGGCGGCATTTTAAAAGATAGCTTATGTGGAAGTTTCATGAGCGACCCCAGTAGTTTCAATCACTGGTAAAAGTGAATCCAAGTTCGGGATCGCAGTCATTGTCTCTGTGTCTCATAGCGCGCTAGTTTCTTGTCTTCACGTCCCAATTTCCGCGCTGTCATAAGGAACGGTCTGATAGACCTGGTTGATCCAATTTCCGAAAAGAAGGTGCGCATGACTGCGCCAACGGTTTTGTGGTGGCGCGTTGACATCATCATGAGGGAAGTAACCGTGCGGTGGGCGAATGGTCTTTCCCGCCGCGACATCGCGCTCATACTCTTCTTTCAAAGAGGTCGAGTCATACTCGATATGATTGAAGCAATAGAGGCTTCGCGCATCTGGTTCAGACAATAAGCACGGCCCCGTGAAATCGCTTTCCATCAGGATCTTTAGCGCTGGGGCTTTCGCAATGTCGCTGCTCCGCACTTCCGTCCAACGGCTGACCGGGATTTGGAAATCATCACTAAAGCCGGATAGATATGGCGAGGCTTGGTCAAGATTCCGGTGGCGATAAACGCCGAACGCTTTTTCCCCCAACAAATGCTTGGGCACGCCATGGAAATGGTATGCCGCGGCCATGGCACCCCAGCAAATGAAGAAGCTGGAATGAACATTGGTTCGCGTCCACTCGAAGATTTGTGTTAGCTCTTGCCAATAAGTCACGTCCTCAAAAGGCAGTGTCTCAATCGGAGCACCAGTAATGATAAAGCCATCAAACTTGCGATGCTTCACCGCGTCCCAGTTCTGATAGAAGCTGATGAGATGATCCTGGCTGGTATTTTTCGGCGTATGCCCGCCAACCATGACCAGTGTCATTTCAATCTGCAGCGGGCTTGCGCCGATCAAACGCGCAATCTGCGTTTCGGTGCGAATCTTATTCGGCATCAAATTGAGCAAACCAATTTGCAGCGGCCGGATATCCTGACGAATGGCGTCAGAGTCGGACAAGACCGCAACCCCTTCGCGCACGAGTGTTTCGCGCGCGGGCAGCGTATCTGGAATTTTGATCGGCATTAGCCTCTCCAGTTCGTCTATGTCGCAAGGGGGAAGGCGGTTGAAATGACAGTCATCATTTCCGCACGGCCTTTTAGCGACTTGTTTTACGTGGCTGCAAGCCGACCGGCCAAATCACCACGAGAGGCCTGCAAATAGGGGACAATTGGGCAAAGGTCAAACCCTGATCAGTTTCGAAAAAGCAGCTGCAATTCTAAAAAAGAGCGCTCAATTTCGCGATTGCAGAGAGATCGATGCCGAAATCGCGTTTTGTCAGCTCACAGCCAAACCGGTTGTCGCAAAAACAAAAGGAAACCTCATCATGCGTCCTCCCAAAACTCTTTTCGCCGCTATTGCTAGCTTTGCCGCGCTCGCCTTCACACCCGCATTCGCCACTGAAGGAGAGCAAGTTGAAATTCAGATCAACTTAGACGCGCCAGCCACGGAGATTTACGAAAGCATTCGTGAACAAGCCTGGGCGGCCTGCAAAACAGATTATGGCAGCCATCACGTCTCAGCGCGGATGTCGGCCCGGCGCGCCTGTCAGCAACAAATGATTGCGGATGTCGTCAATGAGCTATCAGCGCCTGAAGTGATTGAGCTGGCCGAAAAAGATGGCGTTTTCATCACCAGCTAAAGCGCACTCCTCCCAAATCGGCGCGCGGCCCTAAAGGTCGCGCGCCGAATTGTGTCCGGAATCTCAGATATCGCCAAAATCGCCGCCGCGGCCTTTGCCGCCTGCGAACCGCGCAGCGCCCGAACTGGCGCCAGCGCGCAGAGACTCGCGGCCAATTTCAGCCTCAAAAGCAAGTGCCTCATTTGACGGCATTGCCCATTGGCGCATGGCGCTGATCCGATCATTGCGCATACAGGACTGCGGAAAACTCGCTAATTGTTCGGCCAGTTTCAAAGCTTCGCTCAAGGCGGTACCCGTCGGCACGACGCGATTGGCGAGTCCGAATGAGAGGGCTTCTTCAGCGCCGACAGCGCGACCGGTTAAAATCATGTCCATGGCCCGTGATTGGCCGATAAGGCGCGGCAATCGCACTGTTCCACCATCAATCAAGGGCACGCCCCAACGACGACAGAAGACGCCAAACACGGCGTCTGCTGCGGCAACTCTAAGATCGCAAAGGATGGCGAGTTCTAAACCCCCGGCGACGGCATGCCCTTCAACCGCGGCAATGGACGGCTTGGTCAGATCCAGCCAAGTCGGACCCATTGGCGCTTCGCGTTCAAATCGATCTTGCTGGGCGACGGCTTTCAGGTCGGCGCCGGCGCAGAAATGACCATCGGCGCCGGTGAGAATGTGCACCCGTATATCATCATCCTCTTCGCCGGCTTCAAACGCCGTCCGCAACAGCGCCGCCGTTTCGGGATTCACTGCATTGCGCGCGGCGGGGCGATTAATTGTGATGATTTGCGCCGAGCCTACACGTTCGACCAGGACAGGTTCAGCCATCATTTATTTCCCCGTGAGGTCGGGTTTGCGGCGTTCGCGGAAGGCATCGACGGCCTCTTTGCGGTCATTCAGATAATTGGAGACGCTTTCCCAGCCGACACTGGCATCCATCATTTGTGCGGCAAGGGCGCGGAGCGGGATATTGGTCACCGTTTTGGTCCACCGCACAGCCCATTTTGGATTGCCTTGAAGTTTGCCCACCAATTCCGCGACCTTGGCATCGAGCTCCTCTGCGGGAACGGCGTAATTGATGAGACCAAGCTTTTGAGCCTCAGCGGCGGTGAGGAGATCGCCTGTCATCAGCAATTCTTTGGCTTTGGCAAAACCAACCAATTGCGGCCAGATCACTGCGCCGCCATCGCCCGCCACGAGGCCAACTTTCACATGCGGATCGCCAATCTGTGCGGTCTCGACCGATACAATCATATCGCAAAGCAAAGCGATTGTGGCGCCGAGCCCCGCAGCTGCACCATTTAGGCGGCAGATCATTGGCTTTTCCATATCGAGGATGGAGGTCACAATGCGTTTGGCTTCCCAGGCAATGTCGCGAAACTTGCTCTGGTCGGAGATCTGTTCGTCAAACCAATCAAAGTCTCCCCCCGCACAGAAGGCGCGGCCTTTGCCGGTGAGAATGATAATGTCGCTTTCACTGTCGCGTTGGAGATCCGTGAAGACGCGCCCGAGTTCTTCATGCATGGCCGCATCGACGCCATTGACGGGATGGTCGGATGTTATGGCAGCGGTCAGAACGCGGCCATCGCGTTCAAACGTGAAGCGCGAATATGTGGCCTGAGTGATATCAAAAGGCGTCGTCATTGGAATTCTCCTTCAAATACAGATTTGTCTGGATTCATCCGATTGAACAGGCCTGACCACGCGGGAGCAGATCAAAACGGTCCAAGGCCAAGCGATAGGATGAAAGCCAAAAGACCAAATGATGCCAAACAGGTGATGATCAGCGCCAAAGTCGTGCCAATCTGAACGCGCCCAAAGCCGGGACTTTTGAAGCCGCGATACAAAGCATAACCGGTTACGCCAAATCCAATGAGACAGATCCAAAACGCCCATCCGGTGGATGGAATCACGCCGATGGGGAGCGCCATCGCATGATTTGTTGCTGTGCCAAGGATTTGTCGGATGGCCCATCCGAGTCCGGCGAGCGACACTAACGCCCCCAACCAAGCCAAGGGGCGGGCCCCATCAAAACTCACCGGCGCCGTCCCCTGAATTTTGCGCGCCGCCCAACCAAGTGGGAACATGAACAACGTCATCAATAGTCCCACCGCCAGCGCAATCACGCTATGAGGATAATTTCCGGACTGCAGATTGCGAGCAAACCGGTAAGGTCCTTTGGTTTCGATGAGGCGCGTTAGAAAGTCTGGCGCATCCATGCTCGAAATGCATGCGGTATTCACGGGCGCCATAGGGTCTTTTACAAAGGCGAGCCAGATGTCCTGACCACAGCCTGGCGAATTGCTGAACAGCGCGCCGTGCCCTGTATATGGGAATTCTACATACTGCCCGTTGGCGAGATCAGACATGATCGACTGGCTGTAATTTGGGGGTGTGATTGGATCTATCGTGCCCGCCGCAACCAGGATGGGCACGTCCGTCACTAAGCGTTGAACGGCAGGATCTGGCTGGATGCGATAAACCGCTTCACAGACCTCATCCCATTCCAGCGTGTCTGTCCATTTTGAAAGCTCAGGTTCAGCCGCGCGCATAGCGGCATACTGGGCTTCAGACACAGACACAGCGCCGCTACAATTAGCGACCAATTCCATACCATTGCCAGCGCTATGATCGATCGGGCGTCCCAGCACTTCGACATAAGCCCGTAACGCTGTTTCATCGCGATCCTCCAATGCCTTGAGCAGGCTTGGGAAGTCAGCGAAGAGTGATTTGATATAGAGCGCCTGAAACACCGCGCCAGCGGCAAGGTCGCCATCCATGACCAAGCGCCCCTCGAGTACGGATCCAGGATCGAGATCCTCGATGATGAGCGGGTCATCATCATAGGCTTGGAAAGCCGCGATGAAGCGTTCCGCGAAATTGCCGACATCCCGCGCACAGGATCTGTTCGCGGCGCAATCGGTGCTGAGTCCGTCCAGGGCTGAACGGAAGCCGTAGGCGATCGCGCCCCAGCCACCTGTTTCCAACGGAACAGCCGGAACGACGCTGTCCAAAATCGCGGCCCGAACGCCGGCTTCGTCGACTTGGATGACCGCTTGCCCGAGTGATGTGCCATATGAGACGCCAAACAGGGTCCATTGGTCATAGCCAAGCGCTTTACGAATATCGCGGACATCCATGGCGTTTTGCCAGGTCGTATAGCCGTCGACAGCAATCCCTTCTTTTCGGGCATCATCGAGACAGGTTCTGAACGCGTCTTTGGTCCGTTCTACGCCGTCTTCAATCGGCACACCAAACTGGAAGTTTCGAGGCACCGCACGGCAAAAATGCGCTTCTGAATATCCAATGCCGCGCTGGTCAAAGAAGATCAGATCTGCAGCGTCCCGAAACCCCTTAGTGTTCGGGCCTTGATAAGCCCTGATACGACCCGCGCTTAGGGACGGACCACCAGGTCCGCCAGTCAGACGCATAACCGCACGACGCTCGGGATTATCGCTCGTGGACACGATTTTGAGCACGGAGAGTTTAATCAATCGACTGTCTGGATCTGTGCGGTCCTCTGGGACCAAAACATAGCCGCAGACAAATTCGTCCGGGTCATAGGCGGGCGCTTGAGCGTGAAACGGGCACACATAAGGCGTGAATGTCGGCTCGAACGTATCCCAGGCTGGGTGTACTTGATCTGGCAGGGTTACCGGATCGACCAGCGGTTCTACCTGGTCCTGTGCTTCGGTTATACCCGCCATCGCAACCAGCAAAATCGCAATGATGAAGGTCTGCCAGATTTTGTTCATGCCCCACTCCCTTTATGACCCACATTCTCTGTGCGGGTCTCTTTCACAGGCAGCCTAGTCGGCTGGACTGACTTGTACAACGCGGCGGCCAAAATTCTCACCCCGGAATAGACCGCAGAACGCCTCTGGCATGGTTTCGATGCCGCTAAAGCGCTCCTCTTTGAGCTTCAGCTCGCCTTTGCCAATCAAACCAGCCATTTCATTCAATGCGGTAGGAAACTCGCGCGCAAAGTCGAACACGACCAAGCCATGCATCAGCACGCGGTGGGTGATGAAGGGTTTGGTATTGACGATGCCCGGTGTCTCGTCTGGCGATAGATTATAGTCCGCGACCTGTCCGGAAACGCAAATCCGGCCGTTCAGACGCATTTTTGGCAACACGCGGTTGATCATCGCATTGCCGACATTGTCGAATAAAAGGTCTACGCCTTTTGGCATTGCCTCATCAATAGCCGTGTCTAGGTCTGGCGTTGTTTTGTAGTTTATGGCCGCATCAAAACCAGCCTCTTCGACGAGCCAACGGCATTTCTCGTCGCTGCCGGCAACGCCCACGACTTGTGCAGCGCCGCCTACCTTGGCCAATTGCCCTGCGGTCGCGCCCACAGAACCTGCCGCAGACGTGATCAAGACGCGATCGCCCTCTGAAAATTTCGCAACGGATTTTAGCCCAAACCAGGCCGTTAAGCCCGGAACACCTAATACGCCAATCCACAGTGACAGTGGCAGCGCGACCGCATCGGGCACTTTGCCAATAAACCCTTTTCCCGATTGTATTGTGTGAGTGCGCCATCCGCCTGCGCAAAAAACTTTTGTACCGACTGGGTAATCGGCATGTTCTGAGGCATCGACGACCCCGACGCTGAAGCCATCAATGGCCTTGCCGAGAGGGAGCGCGGCGGCATAGCTATCTCCACCGGAAAGACGGGATCGCGTTCCAGGGTCGACTGAATTCCAAATATGGCGCACGCGGAATTGCTCGGGATTAGGAACGGGGACGGGTTTTTCGATAATCTCGAAATCATTCAGACGCGGGGGGCCATCACAATAGCGCTTCAAAACCACTTGTTTCATGAGCTCGGTCAACACATTCCTCCACGATCGCGAAAACTGGACACGGATCCCGCATGAAATACGTCCATGGCGCGGAGTCTATGTGCGACGCTGCGTCAGTCGTCCAAAATCAGCAAAGCTAACGGCTTAATCCAGTTGTTCTCAGGCTTTTGTGCGCCTATTTCACGCCCAGATAAAATCTGAGAGAATTGAGTTATCCCAGTGACCTCCCTGACCCATCTCGATCGGCTTGAAGCCGAATCTATTCATATCATTCGTGAAGTTGCAGCCGTGGCTGAAAATCCGGTCATGCTTTACTCGGTCGGAAAAGATAGTGCGGTGATGCTGCACTTGGCGATGAAGGCGTTCTACCCAAGCGTACCGCCTTTTCCGCTGATGCATGTCGATACGACTTGGAAGTTTCGCGAAATGATCGCTTTCCGCGACCGCAAGGCCGCTGAGATCGGAATGGATTTGATCGTGCATTCCAATCAGGAAGGCATTGATGCAGGCGTTGGCCCGTTCACGCATGGATCTTCGCGCCATACTGACATTATGAAGACCCAAGCGCTGAAACAGGCTTTGGATAAATACAAGTTCGATGTCGCCTTTGGCGGAGCGCGCCGCGATGAAGAGAAATCACGCGCGAAAGAGCGGGTCTTCTCGTTCAGAACCGCGGAACACCGTTGGGATCCAAAAAACCAACGTCCCGAACTTTGGAACCTCTATAATGCGCGGATCAATCCAGGCGAAAGCATTCGTTGCTTCCCGATCTCGAATTGGACGGAGCTGGATATTTGGCAATATATCCGCCGCGAACAGATTGAGATTGTACCACTTTATTATGCCGACAAGCGTCCCGTGGTCGAATGGGAAGGCAGTCTGATCATGGTCGATGATGACCGCGTGCCTCCCGAACTGGCGAAAACGGCGGTCGAAAAATCCGTGCGGTTCCGGACACTCGGATGTTACCCGCTCACCGGCGCCGTCGAAAGCACCGCGGATACTTTGGAAGATATTATCCAGGAAATGTTGCTGACCACTTCCTCAGAGCGCCAAGGCCGCACGATTGACCGGGATCAATCGGCGTCGATGGAAAAGAAAAAGCAAGAGGGTTACTTCTAATGTCCCATATCGACTCCCTCATTGCTGAAGACATCTCGGCTTATCTCGAGGCGCACGAAAACAAGTCCCTCCTTCGTTTCATTACCTGTGGCAGTGTAGATGATGGCAAATCGACATTGATTGGCCGCTTGCTTTATGATTCCAAAATGATCTTCGAAGATCAGCTTGACGCCCTTGAAAGCGACTCGAAGAAACACGGGACCCAAGGTGAAAATATCGATTTCGCGCTTCTGGTCGATGGTCTGTCAGCCGAGCGCGAGCAGGGTATCACGATCGATGTCGCCTATCGGTTCTTCTCCACCGACCGACGCAAATTCATCGTGGCGGATACGCCCGGCCATGAACAATATACGCGCAATATGGCGACAGGCGCATCAACGGCCGATCTCGCTATTTTGATGATTGACGCACGCAAAGGCGTTCTAACCCAGACGCGACGCCATAGCTTCATTGCAAGTTCGCTTGGCATTCGCAAACTGGTCCTGGCGATCAATAAGATGGATTTGGTCGATTATGATGAGGCGGTTTACACTCGCATCGAGCAAGACTTCTTGGAATTTGCTGAAGAATTATCGGCGGGCATCGAAATCCAAGCCATTCCAATGTCGGCCTTGGTCGGGGATAATATCACCGAGAATTCTGAAAATATGACCTGGTATCAAGGTCCACCCTTGATGGAATATCTCGAAACGGTCCCGGTGGATGATCAGCGTGTGAGCGCGCCATTTCGGATGCCTGTTCAGTGGGTCAATCGGCCCAATCTCGACTTTCGCGGATTCTCGGGACAAATCGCCTCTGGTACGGTGAAGCCTGGTGACCGGGTCAAAACGCTACCGAGCGCGAAGGAGACCGTGATTGAGCGGATCGTCGTACATGGCGGCGATCTGAAAGAAGCCGTCGCGGGCCAATCGGTCACGCTGACCTTCGCCGATGAAGTCGACACCTCGCGTGGCGATGTGATTTGTGCCGCTGGCGAGCCCGCTGAAGTCGCAGACCAGTTTCAAGCGCGCGTCTTATGGATGGCCGATGCGGAAATGCTACCAGGACGCCGGTATCTTTTGAAGATTGGCGCCAAGACGGTGACTGCAACCGTGCTCGATCTTAAATTCGGGATCGACGTCAACACGCTACAGGACAAACCTTCCAAGACGCTGGGATTGAACGATTTCGGCGTGATCACGCTGGCGCTGGATCAGGCCATTGCGTTCGATCCTTATGACATCAACCGTGAGACGGGTGGCTTTATTCTGATTGACCGGATGACCAATAATACGGTCGGACTGGGTCTACTCGATTTCGCCTTGCGTCGCGCCGGTAACATTCACTGGCAGGCTTTGGACGTCGACCGCACCGCTTTGGCAACGCAGAAAGAACAGAAACCCGCGGTGCTTTGGTTCACCGGTCTATCTGGGTCGGGCAAGTCGACCATTGCCAATGCGCTACAACAGAAACTGTTCGCCATGGGCAAGCATACTTTTGTGCTGGATGGGGATAATGTCCGACACGGTCTCAACCGGGATCTTGGTTTCACCGATGCCGACCGAGTGGAGAATATTCGTCGTGTCTCGAACGTTTCTAAATTGATGAGTGATGCGGGGCTGATCACCTTGGTCAGCTTCATCTCGCCATTCCGGTCGGAACGACAAATGGCGCGCAATATGATGGCCGAAGGCGAGTTCGTCGAAATCTTTGTCGACACGCCGCTTTCTGTTGCGGAAGAACGTGATGTCAAAGGTCTGTACAAGCGGGCGCGTGCCGGGGAGATCAAAAATTTCACCGGGCTGGATAGTCCGTATGAAGCGCCGCAGAATCCTGAAATCACCATCAATACAGTGCAGATGAGCGCCGAGGATGCAGCGGATCAAATCATTAATTGGATGCGCGAGCGCGGATGGTTTGAGGTCTAAGAAAGCGCGTTAGGTTGCCAACGCTTCTTTCTTTTCCTCGATTTCCATCCAATCCAGTTCGGCTTGTTCCAATTCTGCGCGCGCGGCTTCCAGGCGGGTATTGATGCGTTGGAATTCGTCTGGATTATCATTGAATAGATTTGGATCGGATAGACCGTTTTCGAGCTCGGAAATTTCGGATTCCAAGCGCGGCATAGCCTCTTCGACTTCTTTCAAGCGGTGCTGATCTTTAAAGCTCAGTTTTGTTGGTTTCTTATCGCTGCCAGTTTTTGGCTTAGCGGCCTTGGGCTTTTTCTCTGCCTTGCGGGCTTTGCCGGGCTGACCTTTAATCTGCGACTGCGCGTCGCTCCAACCACCAGCGGTCTCCACCCATGCGCCGTCACCAAGCGGCACGAGGCATGATGTCACCGTCGCGTCGAGAAAGGCGCGGTCGTGGCTGACCAAGATCAAAGTGCCCTCAAAATTGAGCAGCATGTCTTCGAGCAAATCCAAGGTTTGCATGTCGAGATCATTGGTCGGCTCGTCGAGCACCAGAACATCTGTCGATTGCGCCAAAGCAATTGCCAGAGTGAGGCGGTTGCGTTCACCGCCAGACAGCGCAGCCACGGCTTGTCGCAACTGGTCCGGTTTGAAGAGGAAGTCTTTGGCATAGGCGGCGACGTGACGTTGTCTGCCTTGCACCATGATACTGTCGCCGCCTTGCGGCGCTAAAGCTTCCCAAAGTGTATCCTTCGGTCGAAGCGTATCACGTGTTTGATCGAGATAAGTGATGCGCAGGGCGGGGTTGAGTTTGACATTGCCGCTATCACGCTCGAGCTCGCCCAGCATTAACTTCAACAATGTGGTTTTCCCGACGCCATTGGGACCAATCAGACCCACCCGATCGCCACGCAAAATTTTGAAGTCTAAGCCCTCGACGATTTTGAGATCGCCATAGGCTTTGCTGAGCCCGAACGTCTCAATCACTTTTCGCGACTGATGCCCGGCATCTTCCGCACTGATCCCAGCTTTGGCTTTTTGGGCGACAATGGCGGCTTTACGTCGAGCGGCTTCCGCGCGCATGGCTTTCAGCTTGTGGAGGCGGCCCATATTCCGCGCCCGTCGTCCTGTGACACCGCGCTGCAACCAATGCTCTTCGGCTTTCAATTGGGTTTTGAGTTTCTCAAGCTGGCGGATCTCAGCCTCTTCAATCTCTTCCGCCCAGCGCTCAAAATCGCCATAACCTTTTGGGCTTTTTAGCACCACGCCATCGCGCAACCAAAGCGTGTTGGTTGTGACATTCTCCATAAATCTGCGATCGTGGCTGACCAGGAGGACTGCGCCGTTAAACCCCATCAAGCGGGTTTCCAGCGTCTCGATCATTGGCACATCGAGATGGTTGGTTGGCTCGTCGAGCAGAAGAATATCGGGTGCGACCGCAAAGGCTTTAGCGAGCGCGGCGCGGCGGATCTGCCCGCCAGATAGGATGTTCGGGGTCGCGCTGGGATCAACACCAAAATGGCCGAGCTCGGCTTCGGCCTGCCAAGCTTCGGCGCCGCTTGATTGGGCGTAGTCTAGAACGGTCTGATAGTCACTTAAATCAGGTTCTTGGTCGACCTTGGTGATCACGGTGCCAGGATGGATCCAGAGTTCACCATCATCTGGTTCGTGACGCCCAGTGATGAGGCGCATCAGAGTCGACTTACCAGCGCCATTGCGCCCGACCAGAGCCGCACGCTCACCCTTTGCCAATGTGAAGGTCACACCCTCGAAGAGAGGTTTCCCCCCAAAGGCAAGACGGACATCTGTCATGTTTAGAATAGGTAGCGACATAGCCGAACGTCTTTGCGGCGCTGCGAAGATGAGGTCAATCCTTGACCGAATGGGGCCCCCTATGCGCGATGGCCGGATCGGTATTTCTAAAAGGTTCCTCATAGAACCAGACTCGAAAAGCACCCCCGAACAAAAGGCACTAAATGGTCAAGCTTCGCTGATCATCTCTTCATAGACTTCGGTTGCTTCAAGCCAGTCCATCTCGGCTTGTTCTAAGTCGTTCACCTGGGCGGCGCGATCGCGCAATAAGTCTTGTAAGGCCTCCGAAGATACGCCCGGCGTGGCCAAATCCGTATCGATCTCTTCTATACGTTTGGACGCCTGTGCCATTCGGCGCTCAGCCTTTTTGGCTTTGTCCTTGAAAGGCTGTGCCGCTTTGCGCGCTTCAGAGGAGCGGCGTCGATTTTCGGCCCGATCGCGCGGTGCAACCGAGGTTATGGGCGCTGCCGTTGCAGATGTTTTGGATTTGCTTTTGTTAGTTTTATGCGCATCTGGGTCACGGTCGGCCCGTAAGACCAAAGTGCGATAATCCTGCAAGTCGCCATCATATCGGGTCGCCTTACCGTCTTTGACAAGCCAGAGCTGATCCGCGGTCGCCTCTGCAAGATAAACGTCGTGTGTAATGAGTAAGACCGCACCTTGAAAGTCGTTTAGCGCATAGATCAGCGCTTCGCGGCTATCGATATCCAGGTGGGAGGTCGGCTCATCCAGGATCAAAACGTGTGGCTTTTCAATGGCCATCAGGCCGAGCAATAATCGGACTTTCTCTCCGCCCGAAAGCTTGTCGACTTTGGTTTCGACTTTCTCATGCGAGAAGCCCATACTGGCTGCGATCGCGCGTTGACGAGCAATGCTGGTATCGCGGGGCAAGGCCCGCCGGACATGATCAAGGACGGTTTCGCCAAGCGTCAGTTCATCCATTTGGTCTTGTGAGAAATAGCCGATGGTAACAGCCTTCGGAACAACGCGCTTCCCGTCCATCAAGGGCAGGCGCTCGGCAATCGATTTCACAAGGGTGGTCTTACCCTGTCCATTGGTGCCAACAATCGCAATTCGGTCATCCGGATCCAGGCGCAAGTTTACGTCATCCAAAATGACAGCCTGTTCGCCATACCCTAAAGTCGCACCCTGCAATTCCAGCATGGGCGGCGCGAGCTTTCCTTCCGGCTTGGCAAACGAAAAAGGCGTGGTGCGCTCGCTGATTGGCACGGTGATGTTTTGCATCCGTTCGAGCATTTTGACCCGAGACTGAGCCTGACGTGCTTTTGAGGCTTTGGCGCGGAACCGGTCGACGAAGGCCTGTAAATGCGCGCGGTCCGCTTCTTGTTTGGCGCGTTGGCTTTCCAATTGCGCAACTTTAGCGGCGCGCAATTTTAGCCAATCATCATAACCACCCGGACAGATGCTTAATTGTCGATGCTCCAGCGCCATTGTGTGGGTGACGCAGCGATTGAGCAATTCCCGGTCATGAGAGACAATAATGACCGTATGCGGGTAGCGTTTTATGTAGGATTCGAGCCAGGCGGCGCCTTCAAGATCGAGATAATTGGTGGGTTCGTCGAGTAATAGAAGATCGGGTTGCGCGAAGAGAACGCCAGCAATCGCAGCTCGCATTCGCCAACCGCCTGAAAATTCCCGCGTTTGGCGCGCTAAGTCATTATGCGTAAAGCCTAACCCCATCAGAACTTCTGCGGCCCGCGCCTCAGCGGACCAGGCATCAATATCGACTAAGCGGGTGTGGATGTCGGCAATCCGGTTCGGGTCAGTCGCCGTGTCGGCTTCTGCCATGAGTGCGGCGCGCTCTTCATCACAGGCAAGGACGATATCCAGTATCGTCTCGTCGCCGGGCGCTACTTCTTGTGCCACCCAACCGAGCCTCGCCCCGGTACTCAGTCGGATAGAACTATCTGCCGTTGGACTCTCGATATCTTCCCTGATCAGTCTCAAGAGCGTTGATTTACCGGTACCATTGCGGCCAACAAGACCGACTTTCCAACCTTTTGAAATGGTTGCTGACGCACCTTCAAATAGCGGACGTGCTTCTACGCGAAAGTCGAGATTTGAAATGGTCAGCATGATCGTTCGGGGTCTAGCGCCTCACCCTATAAACACAATGGGGCATTGGATGAGCAGGCGGTGAACCGATTCTCCTGGGGAAGCTTGGAGCGTGCTGCGCTACCTCGACAGCAGCATCCCAAATGAATCGCGCTAGGCCTTCAGCTTATAGCCCGATCGAAGCATCCACCAAACGCCGGCCGAAGCCGCGAATGCGACGGCGCCACTAACCATCATGCCTGTCAGGATGTTCGAATTCGCGGCATCCAAAAAGCCATAGCGGAAGCCATCGATCAGAAAGAAAATCGGATCAAAGTAAGCCAGCGATTTAAACGGCTCGACCAAAACATTGATGTCGTAAAATGTCCCCGACAAGAAGGTCAGAGGGACGATTACGAAGTTAGAGACCGCCGCTAAGTGATCAAACTTGTCGGCCCAGATGCCGCCCATTGCGCCAATCGCAGCCAGGAAAATGGTTGCCATTAGGCCGAACCAGATCACTGGCCAAATGTGTACTACAGAGAGATTGGCGAGGCCGCTAAAATGAATACCAATCGCGGCGATGACGCCGACCATGATTCCACGTGTCGCGGCGCCGAAGATGAATCCGATGGTCAATTCAAGGGGCGATAGCGGTGGCATTAGGAAATCCACTTGGCTGCCTTGCACCTTGGCGATGGTCAGCGAGCTGGACGAGTTTTGAAACGCGTTTTGCAGCATCGACATGACAATCAGGCCGGGCGCCAAAAAGCTATTATAGTCTAGACCTGCGAAATCACCGGTTAATTCTCCGCGATTGCCAAAGGCCAGCTTAAACACTGTCATGAACAGCAAAGTGGAGACCACAGGCGCCAAGAGCGTTTGCATCCAGACCTTCATAAAACGGCCTACTTCTCGTTTATAGAGGGTCCACAAGCCGAGCCAGTTGACCGCCCCATAGGTGCGAGGTTTCGGCGCGGATAACACAGTATGAGATGAATCGGGCATGACCGCACATTTAAGAGGTGACTCGCGCTTTGGCGATAGGTTAAAATCTATCCACAGCTGCTACTATATATTGATTGGCTGTGGACAGAGGTTATCAGCATCTTGTGTTTCATTTCGCCCCTGATACGATATATAGCGTTAGAGCGGGGCTGGTGGCGACGCTCATATCAATATCTAGGGGCTGCCAAAGAGCGGGGTTTTGCGCATGGCGTGGACTGAAGATCGAGTAGAAGTACTAAAGAAGCTATGGGCAGAGGGTCATTCGGCCAGCCAAATAGCCAAAGAGCTCGGCGGCGTAACGCGCAACGCCGTCATCGGAAAAGTACACCGTTTAGGACTATCTGGGCGGGCAACGCCCTCGCGTCCGGTCAAGCGCCCACCGCGTTTGGCGCGTCCGAAGCCGCGCGTGCAACCAGATGGCAGCGTCATCACGCCAAAACCACAGCGTGTTGTGGCTGAACCAGACCTCAAACAGGTCGAAAAAACAGCCATGCTCACGACGCTACCACCACAACCTCTCGCAGATGGCGAAGCGGCCACCATTTTGACCTTGCGCGACAGCATGTGCAAATGGCCGATTGGCGACCCAGCTGATCCCAAGTTTGCGTTTTGCGGCCGTAAAGCCACATGTGGCCCCTACTGCGCGGAGCATGCGAAGATCGCATTCCAGCCTGCAAAGAAGCGCGAAAAGAAAAAAGCCGATTACGACTATGTCCGTAAGATTGCTGGCTAATTGCCGCGAGGCATTTCGGTGATGACAACAAGGCGGCTCGGGATCTCCCGAGCCGTTTTTTCTTTGTTTTGACGCATGACGCGCTTTGAGGGAGTCGACAGTTAACGACCCTAGCTCTCAAACAAACCAAGCGGTTTTCATATTTGACTTCCCTGATTTGACGATTTCCCGCATAGCCCGACAAATGCTGAGTTTTCTGCGTGATAATGGGCGATGGATTTCAGGGGGCTTCTTGCTCACCTTCTTTTCGTCATTTGGGCAAACCTTTTTTATCGGTCTGTCGGGCGAGGAGTTGCGGGCCAAGTTCCAGCTGACCGATGGGGAATTTGGCGGCATCTATATGATCGCCACGATTGGCAGCGCGCTGACCTTGCCGTTTTTGGGGCGAACCTTGGATCACATGCCGGGTTGGAAAGTTGCGCGATTTGTCATTCCGGCTCTTGCAGGCGCGTGTCTGCTCATGGCCTTCGCACCGTCAATTTTGGTTTTGGTGCTCGCCCTCTATTTATTGCGTCTCTTCGGTCAGGGCATGATGACCCATACGGCATATACCGAAATTGGTCGTTGGTATGTCGCCAATCGCGGTCGCGCGACGTCACTGATCGTCCCAGGACATCAGACCGGCGAAGCCTTGTTGCCCATTGGTTTTACAATCGTTGCGGTTGGCCTGGGGTGGCAAGCGGGCTGGCTGATCGCAGCAGGCCTTCTACTGCTCTTCGCCATGCCGATGATCCTATCGCTCTGGCGGGTTGAGCGTACGCCGCAAGCCAGCGATCCAGATCTCACGCAAGCGCGCCTTGGCCCAGATAAAACTGTCGCACAAGTGGCTGCGGATCCGATCTTTTATGCCTTATTGGTCGGTGTGCTCGCACCGCCCTTTATTGGGACGACGATCTTTTTCCACCAAGACTATCTGATCGAGTTGCGGGGATATGATGCGCTCGCCTTCGCCGCAGCCTTTCCGATCATGGCGATCACGACGGTCGTCTTTTCTCTGATGAGCGGTCAGCTGATTGACCGGTTCGGCGCTATTCGTTTGCTGCCATTCTATTTGATCCCGCTTTGTTGTGCCTGTCTTACGGTCGGCTTGCTGACGCCCTTATGGGGCATTTATGCTTTCATGTTTCTGGTCGGCGTGAGTTATGGCTTTACCGCGCCGCTGATCGGAGCCTTGTGGCCAGAGGTTTACGGGGTTCGGAATTTAGGCTCTGTGCGAGCCATCGCGGTCGCTGCAGGTGTTGCGTCGACGGCGATTGGGCCCGGCCTAACTGGCTATCTTATCGATCGCGGGGTCACTTTGCCGACGCAAATGCTGTATCTCAGTGGCTGGTGTATCCTGGCGAGTGGAGTCTTAGCTCTGGTCTCGCCGGTTATTCTGCGGCGGAATGCTGAAGCCTAATCGAGCGCGCGCTCAAAAAGAAAAGACCGCTGCGGACCGATTAAATCGATCAGCGCAGCGGTCAGTCAAACCCCGCCCAAGACAGGAGGGCAACAGGCGGGCTTGAAGCCTAAATCAGGCTTACAAAGAACGGCTGACGGTCAGAACAACCCGTTCGTCAGCATTTGGATCACCGTCAACATCAGACCCCCAGAAGCGTAGGTCAAAGTCGACATATTCGGTGCTCAGTGTCGCGCCGAGTGAATAGTTTGTGTACTCATCGAAGCCGTCGAGATAGTTGCCGACCGTGGCGTCAAAGCCGAGCGTGTCGGTTGCGCTGAAGCCAGCAGACAGGTCGAGATAGACGGTCTCATTGTCTGGGTCGACATAGAGGTAGCCGCCGAGTGAAACAGCGTCGAATGTGTAGCCGAGACCACCATATACTTCGACAAAGTCGAGATCATCTGTGTCTGGATAGATATAGCCGATAACACCGACATCCCAAGACAGGCCGGCCTCTGTTTCGCCAGCAAAACCGCCATATAGGTCAAGCTCCATATTGGCGCCGCCAAAATCGACGATCGATGCCCATGTGCCCGCGTAGAACGCGCCATTAGCATAATCAAAGCCACCTTGAATGGCTGGGTTTTCGCTGTTCTGCGAGAATCCGCGCCAGACATAATCGGTGGTCAGGGCAACATTGCCCGAAAACTCACCTTCAGCGATCGCTGCAGGGGCTGTAAACGCACCAGCGACCATTGCGAGCGCCAGACCTCGTGAAATCATTTTTCCCATCAATCCGCTCCTTCCAGATATTGCGATTGGTGGGCCTAAAAGAGCCGACTGCCTGGGATTTAGCCACTATAGACCAAAGAGACCGCTGTTTTTTCTATGGATCGCACGAAATTCGTGCAGATGCATGATTTCGCGCTCGTAAACGCGTCGGCGGCGCGCAATTACAGCAGTTTGCGGGTGCGCGGCGCAAAGCGTTACCCAAATGTCACCCTGTTGCTATTGTGCTGACAGCAGCAAAACGGCGAAATAGCGTCTCTCATCTTGCCAAGAGTGCTGCAGCCGCCAGCCCGCATCGGACAGTTGCGCCGTCAATGATTCCAAATCGAATTTGCGGGAGTTTTCCGTGTGAATGGTTTCGCCAGCTGTGAACTTGAACTGATCGGCGCCAATGGTCACGCTTTGGTCGACCAAGCTTTCGAGATGCATCTCAATCTGAGAGGCGGCATCATTCCAGACCGCTTTGTGCCGGAAGGTATCCAAGTTGAAATCCGCGCCAAGTTCGCGATTGATGCGGGTAAGGAGGTTCAAGTTGAAAGCCGCAGTGACCCCTCGGGAATCATCATAAGCGGGGATGAGTATGTCTTCTGATTTTCGCAAATCTACGCCCAGGAGAAATTGTCCATCTGCTCCCAAAAGCGCTCGCGCCGCCCGCATAAAAGCACCAATTTCCGCATCATCAAGATTGCCAATTGTGGAGCCGGGGAAAAACCCAACGGGTGTACCTCTCGCTTCTGACGGCAGCCCGAACCGACCCATAAAGTCACCCACAATCGGATGCACGGGCAAGTCCGGATACTCGTTTCGCAATCCGTCTGCGGTGTTCAACAAGAAGTCCTCTGAAACGTCGATGGGCACATAGCCGGCGATGCGATCCAAACCGTCGAGGAGGATACGCGTCTTCGTCGAGGCACCAGCGCCATACTCCACCAATAGGACGTTGGGTCCGAGCGCCTGCGCGATATCGACCGCATTTTGCTGCAGGATCGCCGTCTCCGTTCGTGTGGGATAATACTCATCGAGTGTCGTGATCTGTTCGAAGAGGTTTGAGCCGATTTCATCATAGAAATACTGGCAGGGTAGCGTCTTCTGCGGTTGCGAGAGTCCATTCACCACGGCTTTGAAAAAGGCAGCGCGTGCACCGGACGCAACGGGATCAAATGCATCATCCATTTAGATATCTCTTGCCAGGCGAAGACCGGAAAACTGCCAGCGTTTTTCAGGGTGAAAGAAATTGCGATAGGTCGCACGGATATGATCATCTGCGGTCGCGCTGGAGCCCCCTCGCAGCACCATCTGCCCGCTCATGAATTTGCCATTATATTCCCCCACCGCGCCGGATGCGACGGTGAAGCCGGGATAAGGCGTGAATGGGCTGGCCGTCCATTCCCAGACATCACCGAAATAATAGTTCTGATCTGCGGCCGTTTGGACTTGCGGTTGGTAATAGCCTGCGCCGGCAAACGTTCCCATGGGAGCGGTCTCGCGCGCGGCAATTTCCCATTCTTGCTCCGTCGGCAACCGAGCGTCTGCCCAAGTCGCGTATGCGTCGGCTTCATAGAAGCTAATGTGCGTGACCGGGGCCTCGAGATTGACCCTTTGTGGACCGGATAGGGTCATTGTGTGCCACTGGTCGTCACGTTTGTGCCAGTAAAGCGGTGCTTGCCAGGCTTCCGCCTGTGCGCGGGCAAAGCCATCTGAAAGCCAATACTGGGGAGACTCATAACCCCCCGCCTTCATGAAGCTAAGCCACTCGCCATTTGTGACCGCGCGGCTGGCCAGCTCGAATGGACGAACAATGATGGGGTGCAGCGGAGTCTCACAATCGAATGCGAACGTTTCGCCGTCATGCCCGATTTCGGTGACGACACCATCAAATGTGTTCCACACCAATGGCGCAGCTTCGAGATTTGCGGTCTGCAAGTTCACATCTGGCTTCAGCGCGGGTTGCAGCGGATTCTGCGCGAATAGGTGAAGAATATCGGTGAGCAAGAGCTCTTGATGTTGCTGCTCATGTGCAAGCCCGAGATCAAGCAAGTCGAGCGCCTCTGAATGGTCGCGGATCAGCGATTCCATTTGGGCGTCTACATGGCGCCGATAGGCAAACACCTCATCCAATGAAGGGCGCGTAAGCAAACCGCGTTTGGGGCGCTCATGCCGCGTGCCGACAGCGTCATAATAGGAATTGAACAAGAAGCTGAAACGGTCATGGAACCGTATTTTATCGCCAAAGATCGGGGCCAACATGAATTCTTCAAAGAACCAAGATGTGTGCGCTAAATGCCATTTGGCGGGGCTGGCATCCGGCATCGATTGCGCGGTGGCATCAGCGTCGCTCAATGTCGACACCAAGGCCATCGATTGCGCGCGGACGGCACGGTAGCGCTCGAGTTCAGATGGGGAGGAAACGCGCTTTTTTATTGGTTGTGCCATACGCGTTTGTTTCGCTTTTTACGTGTAGGGTCAACCGTGACTGGTGACAGAAAGCGTCAGTAGCTCTTCACACTAATGTGTAGTCTGCCTGCGGGACATAAAGGCTTTGGCGGCGATGTCCCGTGAAGCTTTCATAAAGATGGAAGGCGTCGACGAGATAGGGTTCACTGCGCAGGATTTGAAAATCCTCACTCCAGGCCCGCACGGCTTCGAGCGGGGTTTGGTTGCAATAGGCGACCGTAATATGCGGCACAAACGGGTCTTGGCCGAGTGTGAGGCGAAACTGACGTGCGAGCTTGCGGCATTGTTCCGCTAAGTCGCTGAGCGCGTCGGTCTCAGCCACTCTTGCATAAAGTGCGCGGGGTTCTTTGCGGCCAAACCAGCCGACACCAGACAGTTCCAAGGAAATGGCAGGCGCGCGCACAGTGTCCAACGCATCAGCGAGCTCGTGTGCGACTTCCCCATCAACTTTGCCATAGAAGCAAAGCGTGACGTGATAATGCTCGCGGCGGCGCCAGCGCGCGCCATAGACATCGACCCTCAAAGGTTCGAGGCGGTCGGCGAGATCATCGGGGACGGGTAGGGCAGCGAATAAGCGGTGCATGACAATTTCAGGGTGAACCTGATCAATGTTAAAACCAACAAGCCCGACCAAATCGGCCGGGCTTGCAAAACTCAATATGAGGTCACGCTCTATCCTGCAAGAGCCTCGAGTTTCCCGAAATGCTCGGCTAGCAAATAGTAGAAAGTGACGCGAGATTTGTTCCCGCCTTCATCTTTCAATGCATCGCAAACCGTCGCGATCGCGGCGTCTAGCTCATCATTGGTGTGCGCTAGAGACAGTTTCCCACGGCACCATTTCTCGCGCACGCGCTGTAACTCGGTGCTGTCTGAGCACGAAACAAGTGAACTGTCCCGATTGCGCAGCGCAATGCCGAGGTGTCCGACAATCTTTTCTGCCGCGGCTTGATTATAGCCGTTGGCGTATTTTTTGATGTTGTCTTCGTATTTTGAGGCGTCTGCCATTTGTATTCCCCTTTGTTGCGAGCATTTCGTGTAATGATTGAAACGCTCGCAAGAAAACTGCCTTCTGGCGGGGGTAAAGTCAAACGAGGACAGGCCTGTCTTTGGTTAAGGACAAGGCGATGGTTGCTCTGCATGGAGAGCGTTCACAGCCTCTTCTAACTCGTCGGTCCAGGGAAGATCGAAGGCGTCGATACAGATTTCCAGCTGTTCCATTGTCGTGGCGCCAATAATCGTCGAGCCCATGAACGCGCGCGTATCGCAGAATTTTAGCGCCAGTTTGGTCGGGTCGATACCGTGCTTGTCGGCCAATGCGAGATAGGACTCGGTCGCCCGTAATCCTTGAGGGCTTTCATAGCGCTGCAAGCGCTGGAACAGTTCTTTTCGCGAGCCTTTCGGCAGAGCGCCATTGCGGTACTTGCCGGTCAAATAGCCTTGCGCCAGCGGTGAATAGGCCAATAAGCTGACCTCCTCGCGCACACACACTTCTTCCAGGCCGCCATCTTCGAAAGTTCGATTGACGAGATTGTAGGCATTTTGAATGGAGGCCATGCGCGGGAGCCCACGGGCATTGCTTTCTGCCAAAAACCGCATGACCCCAAATGGGGTTTCATTCGAAACGCCGACATGACGAATGCGTCCGGCTTTTACATGCGCGTCCAGATGCGACAGGATTTCCTCAAACGGTTCGTACGGATATGCGTAAGCCTTTGAATCTATTTTATTTCCGAACATAGATGCAGGACGGTCTGGCCAATGTAATTGGTACAGGTCGATATAGTCGGTTTGCAGCCTTTTCAGGCTTTTCATCACGGCTTCATCGACTTGGTCCTTGGTGTGTCGCGTCCAAGTGACATCGGCATCACGCGTCCAAAGCTGTTTGGAAAGGCCGGCGATTTTGGTTGCGAGAACGACCTCCTGACGGCGGCCCGTCTTTTGAAACCAGGTGCCGATAATGCGCTCAGTCGACCCTTGGGTTTCGGCTCTGGGCGGTACCGAATACATTTCCGCAGTGTCCCAAAAATCGATCCCCCGATCCATGGCATAGTCCATTTGGGCGTGGCCTTCAGCTTCTGTATTTTGCTCGCCCCATGTCATGGTGCCGAGACAACAAGAGCTGACCATCAAATCTGTACGCCCCAAGCGCCGTCGCTCAATCGTCATAGGAATTTCCTCATTATTTGATCGCTAAAACCGATAGGCACGGAATCTTGTCCTGACCAGCCGGTTGTTCTTGAAAAGCGATAAAAAAGAGCACATAATATAGGCAATCCGTGCGCTCGTGTGCGGGCCTTTGAAAAGAGGAAGAAATGAACCAATTCAATACGTCTGCGGCGCATGGCCGGACAATGGATGCCAGCGTCAATGAGGGCCTCCGCTCGTTCATGCTTGGCGTCTACAATAAACTGGCTCTTGGGATCGCCCTGTCCGGTATTATTGCTTATGTCGCGGGATCTGTCGCACCGATTAGCATGGCGATCTATACGCCACCGCTGACCTATATCGTTATGTTCGCACCCGTCGCGCTCATCTTTGGCTCCATGTTCTTGATGAAAAATCCCAGCCCAACGGGCAGCGCGATTCTCTATTGGGCGATTGTTGTCGCACTCGGCCTGTCCATGGGCGTCTACTTCCTGATGGCAAATCTTGGCCTTGGTGGCATGTCGCATTTCGTCATCACCAAAGCTTTCTTGGCGACGGCAGCGACCTTTGCAGGCCTATCTCTGTTCGGCTACACGACCAAGCGTGACTTGGGCCCGATCGGCACATTTGCCATTATGGGACTTTGGGCGACATTCATTATCGGCCTGTTATTCTTCATCCTGCCGATGATTTTCCCAAGCATACCATTCTTTGAATTCGGTAGCCCGATGCAGCTGATCATTTCCGGTGGCTTTGCGCTCTTCTCTGCCATTTTGGTCGCTTGGAACACGCAATCTTTGAAGGAAACCTATTTCCAGCTGGGCGGTGACCAGCGGGGAATGGCGGTCGCGACCAATATCGGCGCGCTGAACTTCTTCATCTATTTCGTCAACATTTTCCAATTCTTCCTGTCGCTCTTGTCCAGCGACTAATCTCAGATTGGATCTGTTTTGAAGAAGCCCCGGCCAATTGGTCGGGGCTTTTTTAATGTTGCCTCTTGCAGTGCCGAATGACTTGGAACATTATGGCAACAAACTGGGAGGCAATCATGCAGGCAGAGACACTCGACCCTGGCGCGGCTGAGATCGCACGTGGCGTGCTAAGGCTCCTGCATGACTATGGCTTTGCTGGCGTCACCGAGATGACTTTGGCCAATGGTCGCCGCGCGGATGTGGCTGCGATTGGGCCGGGAGGCGAGATTTCGATTGTCGAGATTAAATCCTCTGTCGCCGATTTTCGCAGCGATCAAAAATGGCCGGAATATCGTCCTTTCTGCGATCGGTTTTACTTCGCTGTGGGGCAAGGATTTCCGCAGGAGCTGATTCCTGAAGACACAGGATTGATCATTGCTGACGCCTATGGCGGGGCGGTCATACGCGAGCCGGATATTGAGAAGCTCGCAGCAGCTCGCCGCAAGGCCGTGACATTGCGATTTGCGCGACTGGCCGCGACGCGTTTATGTCAGCCGGCCTTGGCCTGAAGATTGTCTGATATGCGGACTGGACTCTCCCTCTATCTGGACCTAGCTGCTGCGCTATGAGCCATGCTTATCCCCTTGGAAAAACCGCCCGTGATGCGCTGAAAAATGCGCAGGCGGCGGCCCGCACGCGGTACGAAGCTGAGGAATTGGCTGAAAACGTCGCGATTGCGTCTTTGGAAACGGAGTGGATTACGCCGGCGGAGAAGGATCTCGCGAAAATTCTCGAACAGGCTGAGACCAATCCTGGTCATGGCTTCGTTCAGAATTATGAGGATGGGTCAGGCAATACCGTCCTGGCGGTGACCTATTGGAAACTTGCGAAAACGCCCAAAAAGCCCAAGCCTAAACCGCGACCGATTCAAGATCCCGATCCCAATCAAGAAGATCATACAGACGATCTATATTTCAAATCGGGCCGAACGAAAAAAAGCCGACGCAAACGCTTTGTCGATCCCAATCAAATGGATTTGTTCGGGGCTGCGAAAGACGATTAAGCGGGCTTGAAGGTGAGCGCGACGCCATTGTTACAATAACGCAAGCCGGTTGGCGCCGGTCCATCATTGAACACATGGCCATGATGACCGCCACACCGGGCGCAATGATACTCCGTGCGCGTCATCCAGAGTTTATTGTCTTCCTTAAAACCAAGCGTCCCTGGAATGTAGTCGTAGAAGCTCGGCCAACCGGTTCCGCTATTATACTTCGTGTCGCTGTCGAAGATGGCTAAGTCGCAGCCGGCACAATGAAACAAGCCTTTTCGCTTTTCATCATTGAGCGGTGAGGTGAAGGCGCGTTCGGTCGCCTCTTCACGCAACACCCGAAAAGCAAGAGGCTCCAGTCTTTGCTTCCATTCCTCTTCCGTGAGCGTCCGCCACTCACTGTCCGAGAAATCGGTCACAGCCGTGTCGGCAAAGGCTTTGCCGCCATTGCCTGCGCCTGAGCAGGCGGTGATCAGCGCCGCTGGCGCCGCCAAAAGGAAGGCGCGACGCGGCAAGAACATCATCTTGTCTCTCATCATAATCTCCAAATAAGTCGTCCGCGCCAGAGGTCTACTCACGATGACCTCAATTTCCTGTTAGGCAGCGGCTGCAAAACGTCGCGATTGCCTCTCGCAAAATAAAGCATTTGCGATTAGGGAGCGGGAGCCTTTGAGACGAACATATTGCGAGAGATCTAATGACTGAGCCGATGAATGACAATTTGAGCGAAACCGCCCGCGACAAGCTGCGTCTGACGGTGGAACGCATTGAACGGCTTGAGGAAGAGAAGAAAGAAATCGCTGAGCAGATCAAAGAAGTTTATGGCGAAGCCAAAGCGCTGGGCTATGACACCAAGGCGTTGCGCACCGTGGTCAAGCTGCGCAAGCAGGATCGTCAAGAACGCCAAGAACAAGAAGCGATTTTGGAAGTCTATCTGGACGCGCTTGGCGAACTCTAGGCCTGACGCTTGATTAACCGTGTCGGAACCCCGTAGATAAGGGCATGCCGCGCGACGTAGATGAAAGAAAGAAACGCAAAGCTCTGCGGAAGATCCGCAAGGCGGCGATGTTGGCTGAGCAAGGCTTAGGCCCGCCCCTTTCCGATTGGGAAAAGCAGTTTTTAGAGGAAGTTGAAGAGCGGATAGAAACTTACGGTTCGGCCTTCCATGATCCTGAGAAAGGCGCGGCTGATGAGGCGCTTTCTTCCCTGCAGCACATCAAGTTGCGCGAAATAGACAAAAAAGCACGCGGTAAGGCCAAGTCTGGCTTCGGGGCCAAAGGCGGCTTTAAGCGCAGAACCGCGCCGCGCGTCCGCCAAATCGACGAGGACGTTGAAGACACATCGCCACCGCCGCCTCAATCCAGCACGCCTCAACTGGTCCGTGCCAGCGACATGTCGTCAAACACCTCCGCGCCACAGGAGCGTCCGCCGCGCCCAAAATCCCGTCCGAAACTGAAAGTGATCAAAGGTGGTGCAGACCGCGATTAATCCATTTTATATATTAATGCGTATAGAAAATAAACACGTCTAGGAATCCGCTTTATGAAAACCGTCGTCATCACCGGCGCCTCGACCGGCATTGGCCGCAGTGCCGCAGAACATTTGGCCGCGAAAGGCTGGCAAGTCTTTGCCGGTATTCGCAAACCGGAAGACGGTGAGGCGCTCATCGCAGCGGATGAACGGATCAAGCCAATCTTGTTAGATGTGACCAATCCGGAGCAGGTCGATGCTGCGGTGGATACGATCCGCGCAGCCTTGTCCGGCCAAAAGCTAGCGGGCTTGGTCAATAATGCCGGGATCGCCAATATGGGACCCTTGGCGGTACAGCCGCTTGACCAGTTCAAATCGCATTTTGACGTCAATGTTTTTGGATTGTTACGCGCCAGTCAAGCGTTTGTGCCATTGCTGGGTATGGACGAGTCGCTGAGCGGTCCGGCTGGCCGGATCATCAATATTACAAGCGTTGGCGGACGCCTCGCCTCGCCTTTCCTTGGTGCATATACCGCCACCAAGCATGCGGTCGAAAGCATGACAGATAGTTTGCGCCGAGAGCTCGTCATTTTCGGCATCGACGCGATCGCGATTGGGCCCGGTGCAGTCAAGACACCGATATGGGACAAAGCTGAAGCGGATAATAGCTCTAACCCTTATTCCAATTCCCCTTGGGCGGAGCCGATCGAAAAATTTAGCGAGACCATGTTAGAGGGCGGACGCACCGGACTGGATCCACAAATCATTGCGGAAACCATCGAAACCGCATTGACCGCCGCCAAACCGAAAGCGCGCTATGCGCCGGTGCCCGACAAATTGACCAATTTCACCTTGCCCATGTTGCTCCCCAAGCGCGTTGTCGATGGCTTCTTCTGGAAACGTTTTGGGATGACGCCGAAATCCTAAGCCTTGTGATAGGGCAAACCGGCTTGCAAGCTGACAGCGCGATAGAGTTGTTCGGTCAGCATCACTTTGACCAAACGATGGGGCCAGGTTTGCGGGCCAAAGGCCAATGTCTCTGGGCAGGCGGCGCGTACCGCGTCTGAATAGCCTTCCGCCCCGCCGATTACAAAACAAAGCTGTCCCATTCCATCATCGCGCCATTTGGCGATCTGGCTAGAAAGCTTCACCGAGCTCCATTGAGGACCATGCTCGTCCAATCGAACCACTTTCGCCCCGCTCGGTAGCGCGTCGAGTAGACGCTCGCCTTCAGCCTGCAGGCCTCCACCACTGGCTAAATCGATGAGTTTCAGAGATCGCAGTCCAATGCCCGGGCCTGCTTTGTTGAAGCGGCCCACATAGTCATCCACCATTTCCTTTTCAGGACCGCTTTTCAGCTTTCCGATAGAAATCAAACGAATGTGCATGAGGCGGCGCTGCGGCGCTTACACGTCAGACGGACGGTGACCGCTATCACCCGCCCATATCTTTTCCAGATTGTAAAAGGCGCGCACTTCAGGACGGAAAAGGTGAACAATCACGTCCCCCAAGTCGATCAGAACCCAATCGGCATTTGGCAGGCCTTCAAGCTTCGGCGACTGACCCGTTTTCTCCTTCACCTTCTGCGCTAGATGATCCGCAATTGCGCTCACATGCCGGGCTGAGCGACCGGACGCGATGATCATAATGTCTGCGAGTGAGGATTTTTCCGTTAGATCAATAACGGTCAAGTCTTCGGCTTTGTCATCTTCCAAAGAGGCGATGATGATGTCTGAGAACGCGCGGATGTCTTCAATCGTCGCAGCGCGGGCCGAATTTGTCTCAGTTTTTACAGCGGGCAGGGCGAAGCTCCATAGGGTTGTTTGTGTGAACAACTTAACATGCGTCGCGAGCATGGCCTAGGGTGAATCCGCAACAGTGACTGGGAATCTGCAATTGTCGCACCGCGGCGTATGCAGTTACAGTCCACAATCCGCTTGCCACACAATGCTCCTGTTTTTAGCGTCTCGCCATGCCTTGGCGAAGAATTCTCTTTGGTTTTGTTGCAACCTTTATACTCGGTGTGAGCGTAGCGATATACGTACTCGCGCACCGTACCCCGGACGCGCAGGTGCGGACCGAGATCTATCGAGGTGTTTATCTGACGGTCGAAGACCTACCGGAGACGCATGAAGCGCGTGGCAAGGTCATGATTATCGAGGTGCACTGGGATACACCGGGGGTTCGGATCGAAAACCGCCCGTTCGATTTTGATGTCCGCTCAGATGATCCGACCGGTGCGCATTATAAATTGCAATTCGCAGACGCGGCTTTGTGGCGGAGTGGTGCTGCGGTGTTGATGAATACGTGCTTGTTTCATCCCGGATCTATCACCAGCGCAATACCTGGAAAAGCGGTACGATCAATAGAAACAATGGTTGTGGATGGCGAGGTATCTCATCTGCATGAGCATTCTTATCTGCTCTATTGGGATGCCGCCATGGCGGCTGAATTTTTGCTCGAAAAACCTCCCAGCGCTGACAGTTTAGATCGCGCGACGCTTGGGCTCGGCGTACAGGGCGTACAAGTGAGAAATAATCAACCCGTGCCAATCGCTCTGAGCAGTGTGGACGAAGTTTTTGCGCGAACATTTATCGGCATAGATCCGGAGGCGCGTGTCCTTTACTTAATGGCATTCGAGCATGTGTCGGGGCACTATATGATAGATCGCGCGGTCAGAGCAGGCGTCGTTTTTGGTGGGCAGCTCGATTCCGGCAGTTCCACCAATATGCTGATTGGTCCCGATGCGCGCGGCGTCGGCGCCCATAGTGGCATCCGCAATCTTCGACCTCTTGGTCCTTATATGATGATTTTTGCGGACCCTCTTTGAGGCCGAAACCTATTCTTCAAACACAAAACGGCCAGCTGCGCGGTCTTTGCGGACCTGATCGGCGGGGAACACGTGTCCATTCATCGCCAAATAGACGCCAGGTGGTTGTAGGCGCGCCGCGCAAATGGCGAACCCAACATTGAAAATGGCGTCTGTTGAACGCAATCGTGCCGGCTGCATCGCGCCGGTCAGGACAATCGTCTTGTTCTCTATACCCATTAAGTGTTGGCCAGTTTGGGCCATCGTGTCGGTGCCATGCGTCAGCAAAACGTGCCGACACGCCGACAGATCAACAGCATTCCGTATCAAGTCGCGGTCAGCATCGGTCAGCTCGAGGCTATCTTTTTTCATCAATGAAGTCAGCTCATAATCGATGCCGACATTGGCCTCGCGCAGAATAGCGTCCAGCGGTGACTCGCCGACTTGGAATTCGGACAAGGCGTCGAAATAGACTTTGTCGATCGTGCCGCCTGTTGTGAAGATGTGAAGGTCTGTCATAGCCCGTCCTCGATCTCGAAACGATCATCAAGTGTGAGAAGATTTCTTGCCCATATAAGAACTGTCTTAACCTGGCTATGGTTTCATGTGTGCATGAAAAAATTAGTGTTGGGGACACTAATTTGCCTCGCTGCGTGCGGTGAATTTGAACCAAAATTCGGAAGTCCAGAAGATCATGCGGTGCCACAGATCGTACCGGATGAATTGGGCCTGAAACGGTCACGGGTTTTAATCAGCCCAGGTCGGCACATTCGTTTCTTAGAGCCAGATGACTGGGAATTGTATGAGTATGATTCTGTCCCCCATTTTTCTTACTTTCAGGGTGAACGCAAACCCGATCAAGAACGTTATCTTGACGGTATTTTGTTCCATCCAAATGCCAGAGTGGTTTGTCGCGTAATTTCGGAGTTTACGCCCATAGGTTCTGATATTGAACAACGCGTGGCGGAAGATCTTGATGACCAAATTCACTTTGTTTTTTTGCAGGGCTCTTGGGGGAGCCTCCTTGATGGATTTATCGATGATACTTGGTTGCACGAAGGTGATCAGCTGACTGCTGCACCCATGCACGCGATGCAATGGTATTTCGTTCTGTTTGATACTGATTACCCAGCCCTCGGATTCGGCGTCGCTGATACGACCGACCGAACGTCAACGCACGCTTTTTGCTATTGGGTGGACGGCGCGCGCGGTGACAATGAGCTCGAATTGCTCAGGCAAGTGCGCGCCGCAGTTCGCTTCATTGGGGTTGGGTGAGTTCGATGGAGACTTACTCGTTTTGGCGGAGCAAGGTTGAAGACACCGGATTGAGCGGCGCGGGTAAGTAGACCCAGGCTGGTGCGTTTCGTGCTGGTAATGCCAATGCGGCATGGTCTGGTAAGCGACGTGTTTTAAGCAGTTTCGCGAAGGGGCTAACACGCGCTGCGAGCTCAAAGCCCGGCCGCGCAACAACGGCGACGGGCACCAGCTCGGTCAATTTTCGCCAGTCTTTCCAATAGTGAAAAGTCATCAAACTGTCGCCGCCCATAATCCACACCAATTGGGCCTCACAGCAATGTCGTTTGAGCAACTCAACCAGGTCAATTGTGTATCTGAGGTTCAGTCTCTTTTCGACATCACTGACGCGAAACCTACGGTGATGACGGGTGAGGGTTTCGACTGCGGCAAACCGCGCGTCATAGTCGCTCGGCGCCTCTTTTAGAGGATTGCCGGGCGTCGGGAACCACCAGACCTGGTCGAGCCCGAGATGTTTCATCGCGGTCTCAGCGACGTGCAAATGCCCGCTATGTGGGGGATCGAAACTGCCGCCGAACAGCCCGATGCGCGCGCGTGTGCTGCGCGGCGGCAAAAAGGCTGCAGGTCGAGAATACGTCATATCGGCTTTATCGCCTTGTCGCCGTTAAGGACGGGTTTGTCCGTTGCCGCGAACCACATATTTGAAAATGGTCAGCTGCTCAGCCCCCACTGGGCCGCGCGCGTGAATGCGACCGGTCGCGATGCCGATTTCGGCGCCCATGCCAAACTCACCGCCATCGGCGAATTGTGTAGAGGCATTATGGATCAGAATGCCGGCATCAATTTCAGCAAAGAAGCGCTCTGCCGTGGTCGTATCTTCCGTGATGATGCACTCCGTATGGCTGGTGCCATAAGTGGTGATGTGCTCAATCGCGCCCGCCAAACCGTCGACCACGCGCACAGAAATCGTGGGCGCCAAATATTCGGTCCGCCAATCTTGTTCTGTGGCGACACGCATGTCCGGATAGATCGCGCGGGCGGCATCATCGCCGACCATCGCGCAGCCTGAATCTTTCAGCGCACTCGCGATCGCAGGCAGCAAGGAGTCCGCGACCTGTCGGTCAATCAGCAAAGTCTCCGCCGCGCCACAAATTCCTGTCCGGCGCATCTTCGCATTGACGGTGATGTCGATCGCCATTTGAGGATCGGCCGCGGCATCGACATAGATATGGCAGAGGCCTTCCAAATGGCCGATGACGGGAATGCGGGCTTCGTCTTGCACGCGCTCAACCAGGCTTTTGCCTCCGCGTGGAACGATCACATCCAGATTGCCGTTTAGACCAGATAGCATATAGCCAACGGCTGCTCGGTCTTTGGTCTGTACCAATTGCACCGCATCTGCTGGCAAGCCGACCGCGCTTAAGCCAACACGAAGGGCATCCGCGATGGCCATTGCAGAGTGCAAGCTCTCGCTGCCCGCCCGCAACAGCGCGGCATTGCCAGAGCGGACACATAAAGCAGCCGCGTCTGCGGTGACGTTTGGACGAGCTTCATAGATGATGCCAATAACGCCAAGCGGAGTCCGCACCCGGGCGATATCCAGCCCAGAGGGTACGGTCCAGCGCGCGATCTCACTGCCAACGGGATCTGGTAGTTCAGCCACTGCGCGCAGCGCATTGGCGATGCTTTGCACGCGATCAGATGTCAGGGCGAGACGATCCATCATCGCATCCGTGAGGCCTTTCTCGCGACCGCCAGCAAGGTCTTGTGCATTAGCCTCTAAGATTGTCGGCTCAGCCGCGTTGAGCGCGTCAGCCATGGCGAGAATGGCTTGGGTGCGTTCATCTGTGCCCGCCTTGGCGAGTTTGCTTGAGGCAAGGCGTGCGCGCCGCCCCATGTCGAGCAACGTCGCCTGCAAATCTTCTGTCGGTGTGTGCAATGTATCGGCCATGGCGTGCTTTTGCCGGATTTATCGCGCGGGAGCAATGAGGGATTCTAATCCCTGACTGCTTAACCGCGCCAGAATTGACGGGTCATGAGAACGAAGACTGCGGTAAACTCTAAGCGTCCGAGCAGCATCGCGATGGCGCAGATCCATTTGCCGCGATCGGTTAAGTCTTGAAACGTCCCCGCTGGACCAATTTCCGCGCCAAGGCCTGGACCAACATTGGACACGCTGGTCGCGGCGCCAGAAATCGCTGTGAGCGGGTCTTCACCTGTGAGACTGAGCAAGATTGCAGCGACGATAAATGTGGCGAGGTACAAGAACACAAATACCATCACCGATTGCAATGTATCATTGTCGATGACCTTGCCGCCATAACGGATGCGCACGACCCGGTTTGGACTGACCATTTGCTGCGCGTGCGCGAGCACGGCGCGGAAACTGATCTCCAAACGGAACATCTTAATCCCGCACGCCGCCGAACCGGCACAACCGCCCAGGAAGATCGTGATCAAGAAGATCATCACCACGGGCTCGCCCCAGCTGTCATATGGTGCAGTCGCGTAGCCCGTCCCGGTCATCACCGAGACGACATTGAACAGGGTCTCGATAAATCCGCCCAGTGGACTGATAATGACGTAATCCTGGTCTGCGAGCACGCGCAGGAAAAAGACCAGGAGCGTAATGCCAGCGATGAGGCCGATAAAGAGTCGGGGTTGCGGATCCGTGAGGAGGGGTTTGAAGCGGCCATGGATCATGGCCAGGGCGAGCAAGCTGAAAGGCAGCCCGGCAATGATCATGAACATGATCGCAACAGGAATAGCGGCCGGGGCTTCTTCCAAAAACGCCCCAAACGACGCGTCCGACGTGGAGTAGCCACCAGCCGCGACTGTGGTCATGGCGTGCGCGATGGCGTCGAATGCGTCCATCCCGCTCAGCATATAAGCGGTTGCGCACGTGGCTGAAATGAACAGATAGATCATGCCGATCTGCGAGGAGACCTCGCTAATACGAGGTACGAATTTTCCGGACACATCTGAGCTTTCAAGCTGGAACAATTGCATCCCGCCAACGCGCAACATTGGCAAAATTGCAATCGCGGTCACGATAATTCCAATGCCGCCAAACCATTGTAGGATGGCGCGCCACAATAAAAGGCCCCGTGGTTGAAACTCTAATCGGTCCATGACAGTCGATCCGGTGGTTGTCAGTCCGGAAATGCTTTCAAACATGGCGTCGGTGAAGCTCATCCCGATGCCCATGAAAGGAATGGCCGCCATGGCCGGAAGGACGACCCAAACCGCAACGGTGAGCAGAAACGCTTCGCGTGCACCTGTGCGTTGCTTATGTCCGCCGGAGAGGATGATCAAACCGCCCCCAAATAAGAGCAACATGGTCGCGCTGGCGGCGAAGACGGGCCACTCCTCGCGCCCGTCTGCGACGTCTAAAAGCCAACACGGTATCATGGCCGCGCCGAGCAGGGCGGTCATGATGCCAATGGCAAGAATGACGACTCGTAATTGCATGTATCCGTGGGGCTAGGCCGAAAAAGCTGAAAAGGCGTGTACTTTTGGCAACGCAGACGTGTTTTGCGCATACAAATAAAGGGCCAGTGTGGAAAAAATCTGCAAAAAAGTGCAATTTTTTACCGGTCAGGAGTCTTGGTTAACCAATTGTAAAAAAAGAGTTTTGTATAGGTTAACAGAACCGTCATATGGTGTGTTCCGGTATATTTCTGGTTTGTTCTGTTTTGGTTTCGTCAATGCGGCCTTGTGGACAGCAGGGAATCACTAAGTTGCCCATTTGAATCCAAGCTGTCCCATGTTATCCCATATCAGTACATGCTGAATCCAAGAGATTTCGGCTGGGGCGAAGGATGGGAGTTGGGCGTGTTTGTCTCGACCTTTGAGACATCGTTGGATAGCAAAGGACGGGTTTCTGTGCCCGCGTCTTTCCGTCATGCCTTGCAGGGTGGTGCGCGCATTTTTCTATATCCAGCTTTAGATGGCTCTCCTTGTTTAGAGGGCGGCGGTGATGCGCTGATGCAGCAGAACCAAGCCACGCTAATGCGCATGAGTCCTAACACAACCGCGCGGAAGGTGTTCCTGAATCGCACGGTTTCGAAAGCGGTTGAGCTGAAGCTTGATGATACGGGCCGGATCAAAATCCCCGAAAAGCATCTCGCAATAGCTGGGATCCAAAAGGACTTGGTCTTCGTCGGCGCTATGGATCGATTCTATCTTTGGGAGCCAAACCGCTACGCTGCTTATGATGCTGAAATGGAATCGCAGCTGGATGATGTGCAGGGCGATTTTGAAGGCTCGTTTAACGCCGCCTTTGCGGCGCCCGGTATTCGCGGTGTTGTCGGGGAGGGCGATTAATGGGCCATATTCCCGTCCTTCTGCCGGAAGTAATTGAGGCGCTGGCGCCGCAAGATGGCGAATCCTATGTCGATGGCACGTTTGGTGGTGGCGGGTACGCGATGCGCGTGCTCGAGGCCGCGAATTGCAAACTTTACGGCATCGATCGTGATTTCGACGCGATCAGTCGCGCCGAAGCCATGGCTGAGAAAGAACCACGTCTGACCCCTCTACTCGGCCGCTTTGGCGACATGGATGCGTTACTCTTGAGTCACGGCATCGAAAGTGTCGATGGGGTGATGCTGGATATCGGCGTTTCATCCTTTCAAATCGATCAAGGCGCACGCGGTTTTTCTTTCATGCGGGATGGGCCGCTCGATATGCGCATGGGCCAAACCGGGCCAAGCGCCAAAGATGTCGTCAATCAAATGGCGGCGCAGGACCTCACCGCGATCTTCCGTCAGCTTGGTGAAGAGCGCCAAGCCAAACGCATTGCCAATGTGATCGTTGCTCAGCGAAAAGAAAAAGCGTTCGAAACCACCGCCGAGCTCGCAGATTGCGTTGAGCGCGCTGTTGGCGGGCGTCGCGGCAAGAAAACCCATCCGGCGACGCTGACCTTCCAGGCCATTCGCATGTATGTGAATGATGAGCTTGGTGAACTCGCCCGCGGCCTGGCGGCGGCTGAGAAACTCTTGCGTACGGGTGGGCGCCTCGTCGTGGTGACTTTCCATTCGTTGGAAGACCGGCTGGTCAAGAATTTTATGCGCACCCGCTCCGGTGCCGTTAGCGGCGGTTCGCGCTACATGCCTGAGGTCAATAAAGGGCCCGAACCCAGCTTCGATCTCACCCGTCGCAAAGCGATAGAGCCCAGTGAAGCAGAGACGTCTGAAAACCCGCGCGCACGGTCCGCCCGTTTGCGCGTGGTCACCCGGACAAAAGCGCCAGCCTGGGCAGAGCCCGTGGATACAGGCCTGCATCTGCCACCGCTTAACGCATTGGAGGTGGCATCATGAGCAAACGCGCTTTCTTCTTTGGGTTAGCTGTCGTGGCGCTGCTCATCTTTAGCCTCTACCGGGCCAAATATGGGGCTCAAGAGACGGTTGCTGAGATCGAGACGGTCGAGCAACAGATCGAGTTGGCGCAATCGGAACAAGCCGATCTCTTGGCTGAATTCGCGCACCGATCGCGTCAGGAATGGATTGAGGAGTTCGCCCGCCGTGAGCTGGGCATGGTGCCCGCCCGAGCGGAGCAATTCGTGCGAACGGTAGATTTAGACGGCCGTGTTGGCCCTCCCACGGAGCTGCCTGACGCGAGCGTGCAGACAGATCGGGAGGCGCCGCGTGCGAACTGAATCTGGATCTGAAATCACCATGGGTGGCGGCGGTATGCGCACGCGCATCGTCTCCATCTGCTTGTTGGCAGTGTTTGGCGTGATCGGCGCCAAAGGTCTCACCGTGGCTTTAGAGGGCTCGGGTGCAGAGGCGAGAGTAGCAAGTGCCACCAGTCTGAAACCTGCGCCGCGCCGCGCCGATATTGTTGATCGAAATGGCGATTTGTTGGCGACATCTGTGACGGCCTATTCCGTGTTTGCTGATCCCCGTGCCATCGGCGAACCTGAACTGATTGCACAAGAATTGGCCCGCGTTCTGCCTGACTTGAATATCGAGACGATCACAGCCCGCCTGTCCAATAATGAGCGTGCCTTTGCCTGGATTGAACGCGGAATTACACCCCGCCAACGCCAGGCCGTGTTCGAGCTTGGTCTTGAGGGTATCGGCTTTCGCGAAGAGTCGCGCCGGGCCTATCCGCGCGGAACTTTGGCGGGTCACGTCCTTGGCTTTGCTGGCGCGGATGGCCAGGGGCTTGGCGGGATTGAATTCGCCATGGATGACCGGCTGAGCGGCGATGAAGATCCGCTATTCCTGACCATTGACGCGAATGTCCAATTCAGTCTTGAAGCGGAGTTGGCCGCGGCGGTGGGTGAATATGAAGCGGAAGCTGGCGCTGGCATCGTCCTCGCTGCCCAATCGGGCGAAGTTCTCGGCATGGCGAGTTGGCCGCCGCTCGATCCGCACAAGGCGGCAGAGCTGAGCCGCGATGACCCAGCCTTGCTCGATCGGGCGAGCGGCGCAATCTATGAACTGGGTTCCGTATTCAAGCCGTTAACGGTCGCAGGCGCATTGGATGCTGGCGCGGTGCGACCGGGTGATCGGTTTGATGTACGAGAGCCGCTGCGCATTCGCGGCCGGCAAATCCATGATGATCATCCAATTGTCGGGCGTCCAACACCGCGTGAGATTATCGCGGATAGTTCAAATATCGGCACAGTGAAAATCGCCTGGCAAATGGGCTCGCGGCGTCAGCAAGAATTCTTTGGGTCGCTGGGTCTGTTTTCGCGTTCGCCGATCGAATTGGCGGGGAGTGCCCGTCCGCTTCTGCCAGAGCAGTTTGACGAATTGCATAGCGCAACCGCGAGCTACGGACATGGCATAGCGGTCTCGCCAATTGCTTTTACGAGCGCCTATGCCTCGCTTGCGAACGCCGGAGAGGTGATCGCGCCGACCTTGCTTTTGGCACCAGAGCGGAAGCGCAATCCGAAACGCGTCATGGCCGCCCCCACCGCTAATCTCGTCACCCGCATGCTGCGCGAGGCCGTCGTGGATGGCACCGGCGAACGCGCTGATGTAGGCGGCTATCGCGTCGCCGGTAAAACTGGAACGGCCGAAAAACCCATTCCTGGCGGCTATTCCGAGACCGAGAATATTTGCAGCTTCGCCGCCATTTTCCCAGCAGATAGCCCTGAATATGTCGTATTGATCGTGCTGGACTCTCCTAAGGCTGGAGCGGATCGCGGTCGGGCGGCGGCATGGAATGCAGCGCCCACGGCGGGTCGGGTGATTGAACGGATCGCACCCCTTTTAGGGGTCGAGCCAAGATTCGATGAGCCCGTGCCGAACGCCCCTCGTATCCGCTCCGTCGCAGATAGGAGAGGTACGACACTATGATTTTAAGGGAGCTCTTCCCAGACTATTCTGGGCCAGGCGCAGACGCTGAGATTACCGGAATTACAGCCGATAGCCGCCAAGTGCAGCCAGGTTTCGTGTTTGCTGCAATGCAGGGCGTTGCCGCGGATGGCCGAACCTTTATTCCCAGTGCGATTGAGGCGGGTGCCATTGCGGTGCTTGGTGAGAATCTGCCGGAAATTGCGGGCGCAGCGGCCGTGCAAGTGTCCAATGCGCGCTTGGCGCTGGCGCAAGCGGCGGCCAAATTCTATTCCGCGCAACCCCAACACATCGTTGCGATTACGGGCACCAACGGAAAGAGCTCAACTGTCGATTTCCTGCGCCAGATTTGGAGCAGCGCCGGTCTTGGCGCGGCCAGTATGGGAACGCTGGGTGCGATTGGCCCAAGCGGGAATATTGATCTAGGGCACACGACACCGGATCCCGTGGCCATTCACGCGACATTGGAAAAACTCGCTGAAGATGGCGTATCGCACGCGGCGATGGAGGCGTCTTCACATGGGCTGGCGCAATTCCGGCTGGATGCGGTGAACCTCTCGGCGGTGGCCTTTACCAACCTGACGCAAGACCATCTTGATTATCACAATACGATGGATGAGTACCGCGCGGCGAAACTGCGTCTGTTTAGCGAATTGGCGCCGAAAGGCTGCCCGGCTGTCGTCAATGCCGATAGCGATCAACGTCTATTCTTTGAGGCCGCCGCTCAAGATGCAGGCCTGGACCTGATATCGGTCGGGTGGCGCGGCGTCGATCTGAAGATTGAAGAATTGATGCCAAAGGCCATCGGGCAGCGTATTTTCCTCGATTGGCGGGGCGAGAAGGCCGCGATCGATTTGCCGCTGATTGGTGAGTTCCAAGCTTTGAACGCATTGACCGCTGCCGGATTAGCGTTGGCAGGTGGTTTGGACTTGCAGTCGGTTGCGACGGGCATGTCTATTCTAAAACCGGTAAAGGGTCGCTTGGAATTTGTTGGCGAGTCTAATGACGGTGCGGGCGTGTTCGTAGATTATGCCCATACGCCTGCAGGTTTGGATGTACTCATTCGGGCTGCGCGTCCGCACACAGCGGGCCGTCTCGTTGTGGTCTTTGGATGTGGTGGCGATCGCGATCGCGGGAAGCGGCCACTTATGGGGGAAGTTGCGGCCAAACATGCAGACGTCGTGATTGTTACCGATGACAATCCACGCAGCGAAGATCCAGCAGCGATCCGGAAAGAGGTTCTGGTTGGCGTGCCGAATGGGATTGAAATTGGCGATCGTGGCAAGGCTATTGATCAAGCCATCGCGGATCTGAAAAAAGGCGATACGCTTCTGATCGCGGGCAAGGGTCATGAGACCGGTCAGATCATTGGTGACACCGTCGTACCATTTAGTGATCAAGAGGCGGCCCGCGCGGCGCTTGCGGGAGGCGCGCATGTTTAAGGCATTCGGCGTCCGTAGGACTTTTTTGCAGGCCCTGAGACTCCCGCGAGATTCATCCACAGATTTGCGATATGGCGGTTCAATAGGGCTGTCTGCCCCAGCGGCACCTTCGCGGTATTTTTCGCCTATTAGGCGAGAAGTTCGTTTGATCCCAATGGCTTGCATCCGCCGCCCGCGCGCGTGTGGTTTTTATGTCCCTGTGGAAGCCGGAGGAGAACGAATAGAGTCCGTTGGCGAGGTCAATCCCCAGCTGTCAAATTCTAACCGAAAAGACACGCATAAAGACAACATCCCGCCCTTGTTTAATCGTGCGAATACCTGCCGAATACGGTCATTCGCAGACCAGCAGCGACAAAAGAGTGCTGCGGCAGACGATGGGTTGATGGACCGCGGCGCAGAATGTGCTGCAGGGGGTATTGATGTTATTTGAATTGCTGGCGACTGAAGAAGGGCCACTTCGACTTTTCAATTACCTGACGTTCCGCACGGGACTGGCTTTGGTGACTTCGTTTTTGGTCACTGTGATCATTGGTGGCTGGTTGATTGATGTGCTCCGCGCGCGCCAAGGCAAAGGCCAACCGATCCGTGATTTGTCGCTGGAAGCGCAAATGGCCAAGCAAGGCACCCCGACAATGGGTGGCTTTCTCATTTGGTTCGGATTGATCCTTGGTACGCTTCTTTTTGCAGATCTAAGCAACCCATACATCTGGGTGGTTTTGGTCGTCTCTTTGTCTTACGCCTTTCTCGGTTTCCTGGATGATTATGCCAAAGTCACCAAGCAGAGCACTGACGGTGTTTCAGCGCGCTTGCGGCTTGGAACAGAATTTCTTGTCGCCGCGGCCGCGGGCGCATTTATCATGGGCTTGCATGGTGCGCATACGCCACTCGGTCATGCCGAATGGGGGGCGCTCAATCCTCTGGCGGAGTGGATTGCCGGGTTTGCTCCAGAAACATCGGTGGAGCGCAATGAGGCATCGTTTTCAGGCGGCGTCGCCATCCCGTTCGTGAATGATTATTTCTATCCGCTCGGCGGCTTCTTCATTGTCTTCGCGTGCATTGTGATCGTGGGCTTTGCCAATGCGGTGAACTTTACCGATGGCTTAGACGGTCTCGCCATTGTTCCGATCATGTTTACCGGCGCGGCGTTCGCATTGATCGCCTATCTTACAGGTAACTTTGTCTTCGCTGGATATCTCGGCATTCAGTTCACGCCGGGCGCAGGCGAAATGGCAGTCCTGATGGGCGCGATGATGGGCGCTGGGATGGGCTTCCTTTGGTACAATGCCTATCCCGCGAAAGTGTTTATGGGCGACACCGGATCGCTCGGTCTTGGCGGGCTGATCGGTGTGGTCGCGGTGGCGATTAAGCACGAGTTCGCGCTCGCGGTGATTGGCGGCCTATTTGTCCTCGAGGTGCTGTCCGTTGTCCTGCAAGTCAGCTGGTTCAAAATCACCCGTCGTCTGACGGGCGAAGGCAAGCGTATCTTCCTGATGGCGCCCTTGCATCACCATTTCCAGAAGAAGAATTGGCCCGAAACGCGCGTTGTCGTGCGGTTCTGGATACTCTCGCTCTTATTCGCCCTCGCGGGCCTTGCCACACTGAAGTTGAGGTAGCGCCCATCTTATGATCCCGATCACCGAATATGCAGGGCGCGATGTCGCCGTCTACGGCCTCGGCCGCACCGGGTTGGCCGCGGCCAAAGCCCTGGCGGCGGGCGGTGCGCGCGTGCATGCATGGGATGATGGGGAAGCGGCGCGATTGAAAGCGGAGTCTGAAGGGGTTGCCGTCAGCGATATCAATAAACGCGACTGGCAAAAATTCGCAGCTTTAGTCCTATCGCCCGGCATTCCGTACAAATTCCCTCAGCCGCATCGTCTGGTGCGAATGGCGGAGATGATGAATGTCCCGGTTGTCGGTGATATGGAATTGTTTGCCCGCGCCGTGCAGGCTTTGCCGGAAAAAGGGCGTCCAAAAATTGTTGGCATTACCGGCACGAATGGAAAGTCGACGACCACGGCACTGATCGGCCACATCCTGCGCGAAGCCGGTCGCGACGTCCGCATCGGCGGGAATATCGGTACCGGCGTGCTGGACATGGCGCCGCTAAATGCCAACGCAATTTACGTTTTGGAGCTATCGTCTTACCAGCTCGACCTGGTCGACAGTCTGCGCTGTGACGTCTCAGTGTTCTTGAACATTTCGCCTGACCACTTGGATCGGCATGGCGGGATGGACGGCTATGTCGATGCCAAGAAGCGCATCTTCGCCAATCAGCGTCCACGCGATGTCGCGGTGATCGGAATCGATGACCCATACACGCAAGCCATTGCCATGAGCCGTTTGCGGCCTGGGGATGCTCGGGTTGTTCAAATCAGCTCAGAATTCGGTTTGGCGCGCGGCGTGAGCGCCGTAGATGGCCATCTCTATGACAGCACGGGCGGGCAGGCTATTCGCGTCGGTGATTTGGCGGAGGCTGAGGCGCTACCCGGGCGACATAATTTCCAGAACGCCGCGGCTGCCTATGCAACTTGCCAAGCACTCGGCGTTGCGCCCGGCCGCATCATGGCGGCGATCCAATCCTTCCCGGGCTTAGAGCACCGTATGGAACGCGCCGGTGAGGTTGAAGGCGTTCGCTTTGTCAATGATAGCAAAGCCACCAATGCCCAAGCCGCAGAACAAGCGCTGAAGACCTGGCCGAAAGTCCATTGGATTGTCGGCGGCGTCGCTAAAGCGGAAGGCATTGCACCCCTCGAGCCTTGGTTTGACCGGGTCGAGAAAGCCTATCTGATTGGCGAAAGTGAAACGGCGTTTGCCAAGACCCTGAAAGGCAAAGTTGAAGTGGTGAGTTGCGGTACGCTCGAAGCTGCAACGCAAGCCGCCTTTGATGCCGCAAAAGCGTCAGGCGAGGCCAATCCCATTGTTCTTCTCTCTCCCGCGTGTGCAAGTTTTGATCAGTTTAAAGATTTCGAAGCACGTGGTGATGCATTCAAGGACTTCGTGCGCAGGCTCGCCGCGCAAGTCGAACCGCAAAAGGAAGCTGTATAGGAGCGCGTCATGGTCGAAGTTGCCCTCCGCCCTCGGTCTGCAACGGGGCGTCTGCTAGAGTGGCAACGCGGCTTAGACTGGCCGATTTTGATGTCGGCGGTGCTCTTATTGTGCGCAGGATTGCTCTTATCCTTAGCCGCAGGACCACCGGCGGCTGAGCGGCTTGGCTATTCGGACAGTTTCTTCTTCGTCAAAAGGCACGCCATGTTCGTCGGTGCCGCTGTAACCGTCATGGTTGGTGTGAGTGTGCTGGAGCGCGTTTGGGCGCGCCGATTAGCGGCCTTAGTTTTTGTCGGATCGCTAGCTCTGCTCGCTTTCATTTTGGTGTCTGGCTACGAAGCCAAGGGCGCACAGCGATGGATTCGGTTTGGCGGATTTAGTTTGCAGCCATCGGAATTCGCAAAACCCGCCTTGATTGTCCTCACCGGTTGGTTGCTGGCGCAGCGCCAAATCTATCCGAAAGGCCCTTGGGCAGCGATCACCTTGGTCTTTTTCTGCGTGACGCTTGGCTTCTTATTGTTGCAACCGGACGTTGGTCAGTCCGCGCTGCTTGCTGCCGCATTTGTGATCACGTTTTTCGTTTCTGGTTTGCCGTGGCGGTGGGCTGCCATTTTTGCCGGCGGCGGCGCGGCTTTGTCAGGCCTGCTGTATGCGACCCTGCCGCATGTCCGGTTTCGGGTGAACTCATTCATCAACCCGACGGAGTATGACACGTACCAAATCGACAAAGCCTCTGAAGCGATTGCCCGTGGAGGTCTGTTCGGGGTCGGCCCTGGCGAAGGGACGATCAAGACCGCATTGCCGGATGCGCACACAGATTTCATCTATGCCGTCATGGGCGAAGAGTTTGGCTATGTCGCGGCTGTGGGATTGATCTTTGTCTTCGGCTTTATTGTCTGGAAGGGCCTGCGCGCTGCGGCGCGACTGTATGATCCATATCCCCGCGCTGCCGCGACCGGATTATTTGCGCTTTTTGGTCTTCAGGCCGCCACAAATATCGCCGTAAATGTCAGTCTGATCCCGCCTAAGGGGATGACCTTGCCGTTCATCTCTTATGGGGGATCTTCGATGATTGGCACTGCGCTGACCTTGGGCTTGGCGTTGGCGCTCATTCGACGCGGACAAGTGAGATAGGTATTCGGAGCGTATGGTTCATCAGATCACAAAAGGTAGCCTCATCCTGAGCAAAGTCGAAGGACGAGGCGGGCCACAGGAGCACGAAACATCCTTCGACTTCGCTCAGGATGAGCGCTGCGCATGGGGTAAATTATGACCACTAAACCCCTTGTCGTGATCGGTGCTGGTGGCACGGGTGGCCATATGTTTCCGGCGGCGGCGTTTGCTGAAGAAATGGCGACACGTGGTTGGGAAGTTGGCCTGATCAGCGATGATCGCGGCCTACGCTATGCCGAGACTTTTCCCGCCAGCTGGAAGATGGAAGTCAAAGCCGCGAGCCCGAACATTCGCAAACCATGGACCCTTCCCGGCACGGCGATGAAGCTCCGTGCGGGGGTGAATAGCGCAGTGCGTCGGTTCAAACAAAAACAGCGGCCAGCCCTGGTTGCGGGTTTTGGCGGTTATCCCGCTTATCCCGCGCTGTCCGCCGGCCGGCGGCTCGGTATTCCGCTGCTGATCCACGAACAAAATGCTGTGCTTGGCCGGGTTAATCGCGCGTTTGCCAAGCAAGCGAGCGTGGTTGCATCTGGCTTTGCGCGGCTCGATCGATTGCCGGGCGGCGCTAATCACCAACCGATTGGAAATCCGGTCCGTGCGCCAGTAGCGGCGGTACGGGATGTCCCATTTCCCAGCATGGAAGATGAGCTGACCATATTCATCACGGGGGGCTCGCAAGGGGCGCGCATCCTCGGTGAAGCCATTCCGCTGGCCATTGCCAATCATATTCCAGCCCCGCTTCGTGTGCGCTTGCATGTGGTGCAGCAAGTCCGCGAGGAGCAGCTAGAGGCGGTACGCGCGATCTATGACAAGGTCGACGTCAAAGCGACGCTGCAACCCTTCTTCTCTGACATGCCCGACCGTCTGTCGGCCGCGCATTTGGTGATCGCGCGATCGGGGGCCGGGACGGTGAGCGAGATTGCGGCTGTCGGACGGCCCTCGATTCTGATCCCGCTTAAGATTGCCATGGACAATCACCAGGAGGCCAATGCTGAGGGCCTGGTCGATGCTGGCGGCGCGGACATGTTGCTCGAGGACAATCTCTACCCGAACTTGCTCGGCGAATTGATTGCCGTTCGACTTGGCGATGCCAATGATCTGGCCGTGCGCGCAGCGGCGTCGAAGGCGCTCGGCAATGTGCGGGCGGCGCAGGATTTGGCGGATCTGGCGGAGCGGGTGCGTGCTAAGGGTAATGGGTGATTCTAAGTTAATTTCCGCGCATGATGAGCTGCATCATGGCACTCGCGCTGCCTAGCCCAACAAAAGCTGCTAGTGTACCCATAAGTAGTAGTGCTCCCAAGAGACCGCCTGCAAGATCTTTCTCACCTTGATTAGTTTTATTGACCACGTTCTGAATACCAGAGATCAGATTGGGCATTAGAAACATCAACAGGCAAAGGCCCCAAATGGCCATTGTTGTATTCGATAGAAATTCTGCATCTATCACGTTTGAATCGGCGGTTTGATCATTCACTTGTTCAATTGAAAGATACGCCCCGACGAACGCGATACAGATAGTCGAAAATATGCCGACTGTTATCCCTATAAACCTTTTTTGACGTGAAATAACACCAACAACGAAGGCAAAAGAATAGCATACGGAGGAAACTAAAAACAACCAAATCAGGCCGTTTGAGCTTCCAAAGCTAAACACTGTTTGTTCCGTAGAAGACGAATCAACAATGGTATTTCGATTTGAAAGCATCACCATAATTATGAGAGAGATGAATCCCGATAGAGCTCCCAAAGAGTTGAGTGGCGCTCTCTCAAATTCATGTCGGGCATTGGTGAATATTTGCATGTTCAATTCCTAGACTACGATAGTGATCGAATGTTGTATGATTCTAGAGAATATTGAATTTGTAGGGCCATAATCCCTAAGCCGCATCGCACCGATGTGTCTCATACATTTTCGCGTCTTTCAGCCAAGTCCAGCCAAAGGCTTCGTCTGAGTCGCCATGCGCTTCGCGATGCTTCAGCCGCGCCAGAGCTTCCTCCAGCGTGGGCTCATGCCCTTCCGGTACCCACCACATGACAAAATGCATGCCGCCAAGGACTTCGAACCACTCTTCGCGGCGCTCGTAGAATTGCTTGTGCACCGTTCCCCAAACGAATTTTTCGAGACTCTCAACATCTTCCCAGACCGTTAGGTTGGACACAAATTGTGGGTCGCCATCAATCTTCGCTTCGGTATTGCCCGTGCCCGGTTCGCCTGAGCCTTCCATCATCCAGACAAAGCCGGGCATGCGTTTGCCCAGGCCATTGATAAAGTCCAAATTGTCCATGAAATCTTTGACCCGTGGATCATCCGTTGGAGCGATCAAACGGCCAATATTCAATTCAGCTAAATGCATTGTCATGTTCGCTCCTTTTTTTGGCCATTTCTGATAGGCACAGACCGGGTATGGATACCAGACCTCATTTCGATTTCAGCCCCGAGCTTGCCTCATCGCCCGCGAACGCGGTAACGCCATTTCAACCACTCTCTGAGCATTGGACTGTGATGAAACCTTCTCCAACCCCGTTCCCGTTGGGCCCCGCCCATCTTGTCGGCATAGGCGGCATTGGCATGTCCGGCATCGCTGAGATCATGATGAACCTTGGCTACCAGGTCCAAGGCTCTGATGTTTCCGAAAGCGCGAATGTGAAACGCCTGCGCGAACGCGGCGCGGTCGTACACATTGGACACACGGCAGAGAATGTCGCGGGTACGAGCGCGGTGATTATTTCGAGCGCGATCAAAGACGATAATGTTGAAGTCCAGGCGGCGCGCGTGGCGGGGATCCCGGTCGTTCGCCGTGCCGATATGTTGGCGGAAATTATTCGCCTGAAATGGACCGTCGCGGTCGCCGGCACGCATGGCAAGACCACAACCACGACCATGGTGGCGGCTTTGCTGGATGGCGCGGGCATCGACCCCACTGTCATCAATGGCGGCATTATCAACGCTTACGGTTCGAATGCGAAAGCTGGCGATGGTGACTGGATCGTGTTGGAAGCCGATGAGTCTGACGGCACATTTATGAAAATTCGACCGACAATCTCCATCGTCACCAATATGGATCCAGAACATATGGAGCATTATGGCTCTATGCAGGCTCTACGCGACGCGTTTGATACCTATGTCGGCAATATTCCGTTTTATGGCTTCGGCGTTCTTTGTACGGACCATCCAGAAGTCGCTTCTATGGTGGCGCGGGTCTCAGACCGGCGGATCATCACCTATGGCTTCAATCGCCAAGCGGATGTGCGAGCGGTGAATTTACAGCCTTCTTCTGAAGGTGTCTGTTTTGACGTCATGATCCGGGCTCAGCTGAATGCGACGGAGCGCGTGATTGAGCAGGTCTTCTTGCCAATGGCCGGCGAACACAATGTTTCCAACGCGCTTGCTGCCATCGCGGTCGCGGTCGAGCTTGGCGCCACGAATGAGCAATTGCGCGACAGCCTCAAAGCGTTTGATGGCGTCAAACGGCGCTTCACCAAAGTCGGTGAATGGAATGGTGTGAAGATTATCGATGACTATGCCCATCATCCCGTAGAGATCATGGCCTGCCTCAAAGCGGCGCGCGCCATTCAGGGTCAGGGCCGAGTCATCGCTGTCTCGCAGCCGCATCGCTATTCACGGTTGAACGACCTGTTTGATGATTTTGCCCAATGCTATCGCGAAGCCGATATCGCGGTGATCACGCCGGTCTTCGCCGCCGGGGAGCCGCCGATTGAAGGGATCGATCACGCCGCTTTGGTCGACAGTATGAAAGGGCATGGTCATAAAATGGCCCAAACCCTTGATGACCTGGAAACCTTACCGAACCTGATCCGCGACATCGCGGAACCCGGCGATATGGTTGTATGTATGGGCGCGGGGAGCATTTCTGCACACGCAAATGCCCTGATCGAAAAGCTCGAATCCTAAGACTTATGGTAAACTGATCCCCGCCAATTTTGGGTTAGGCGGTCGGGTCTTGTAAAAGCCTGTCTGGCATAATCTGCTCTCGGTGGTGAGAGGGATTCGCCCGTGCGTGCGAGATGGTTTGTAGCTCTTTCTTTGGGGGTTTTTGCGGCGGCGATGCCTGTCATAGCCGACATTCGCGATGATGAGCCTGTCTTACGTTTACGCCTGACTGACCCAATCCTAGATGCCGCACCGAAACCTTTCTTGCGTCCTCGCCTAAGCGAAGATGTCACTGCCCGTTCTGCGCCTATGCCGATGCCGGTTGTGACTTTGGAAGAGGTCGGTCGGGTCAGTAAGCTGGCCTATATTTCGACCCCGCATCCGAATCTCGTTGTCGCGGTCGGCGCAACGGAGGATCGCTCAGAACTTGGGCGGCAAATCGACCGGGCGATTATGGATATGACCCCCGAGAATAGCCTTTACGACATGGATCAAGATAGCATGCCCTTTATCGGCTTCGGTCTGCGCGCGGGTCAACAGCGCCAGGGCTGGGCTTTTGATGCGACAGTCGGTGCAGGCCTGATCAATGAGGCCGAAACGGCTCGCCTGGCGGAATGGTCTTATTCAGAGGCATCGGATCGATTGGAACCGGAAGCGCGCGCCCATGTTCGCCTTCGATATCGCTTCTAAGTCTAATTCAAAATCTGCGCGGTGACGCTATCCGACGCCGCATTCGCGGCCTCGATCGCGGTGTGAACCGAGGTCATCACAGCCTCCGTCGCGCTGGATGAGAGGCATTGGCCCGCGGCGATCGACGCGATCCGGTCTGCATTCTGCTCTAGATCCGCCGCATCGAAATTATAGCTGAGAAGATCAACCGCGTGCGCAAGCGCGATGGTTAGGCACAATGTTTCATCCACCGATCCACGCTCGCTGAACATGGCCTGCGCCATTTCGGCTTTGAGATGTGTCTCTAAGACGGGCGACGCTTCCGGCCAGACCGTCCGGGAGAACAGTCCAAACACGCGAATCCGTTCTTGCGACAAAGCGCCGAGATGACAAAGTTCATCCGCCAGCGTGGCAATGAAATCCTTCTGATTGGCCAGCTCAGCAATCCAATGGGAGAGCGGTTGCGGCGTCGCGGCGCGGCCGATCTCTGCGTCGCACATGCCGAGAAACGCCCCCAGGGTTTCACTGTGTCGTAATGGGATGGCCCGACCGGACTGGGATTCCAGTTCGAGACAGCCACGTAAGAACAATTCGGCCAGGGCCGCGCCGGTTAAGGCAGGTTGATAATAACCTTTCTCGGTTTTGCCCGTTTCATCATTCAAAGATAGAAGAAGGATCGCTTGAGGAAGTGTGATGTCCATACGTTTCTCTAATTGAGGGTGGATCTCAGCGCGTATCACGCTCCAATCCACCCACATCGGCCCTTTTCGAGCGGCGTGACAAGCGTTAGTCGACCCTATGACGTTCGATTTGACGAAGATGCCTGAAACTCGCGGCAAACTGATGAAGGATGCATCATTGGCGCCCTATACGTGGTTTCGCGTGGGCGGGCCGGCTGATTGCTTGTTCCTGCCGGCGGATGAGGCTGATCTCGCGAGCTTTCTCGCCGCCTTGCCGAAATCGGTGCCGGTGACCGTGCTCGGCGTCGGGTCGAATACAATTGTGCGCGATGGTGGCATAGAAGGTGTCGTCGTACGGTTAATGGGGGCGTATTGGGGACAAGTAAAAATTGATGGCGGCATGGTTCGAGCCCGGGCGGGTGCCCTTGATCTGAATGTCGCCAAAGCCGCGGCAAAGGCGGGCGTCTCGGGGCTCTCATTCCTGTCCGGCATTCCAGGTTCGATCGGCGGCGCGGTGCGCACGAATGCAGGTTGTTATGGCTTTGAGCTTAGCGACGTCGTCACGGCCATTGATGGCATCAGTCGCGCAGGACAACCTATTCACCTGACCCGTGACGAAATTGGATTCTCCTACCGGCACACAGATTTTGCATCGGACATTATCGTGACGCGCTTACACTTGCAGGGCACCCCTGGTGGCGACTCTGATCAGCTTGCAGACGAGATTGCAGCGCACCAAAAGCGGCGTGCAGAAACCCAACCGATTAAAGACAAGACCGGTGGATCCACCTTCGCCAATCCAGATCCGCCAGGGACCCCCGATGCGCGATCGAGCTGGAAGCTGATCGACGCGGCGGGCTGTCGAGGTCTACGTGTGGGAGGGGCGATGGTCAGTGAGAAGCATTGCAATTTCTTGATCAATACCGGTGAGGCAAGCGCGGCAGATATTGAAGCCCTCGGCGAATTGGTTCGCGCGCGTGTCCTCACCCATTCCGGCGTGGATCTGCGTTGGGAGATCCGCCGGATTGGTCGATTACAGGCCGATTAGAACGTCCCTTTTAGGCGCAATGTCAGAATGCCACCAAAGTTTCGACTGCGATCTTCAATCCGCACGAGATCACCGGTGCGGTTCGGGTCAAAGACGAGGCGGTTAAGCTCATCATCGCTGTCGAGGAGGTTGGCGTAGAAGAGCGTGCCGGTCATCCCGAAAATGTCTTTATGTTCGACAAAGCCCCAGGCAAACCCTTGGGGTTGGTTGAATAAGGTCCGAACATCGCTCCGGAATCGCGGGGATTGTTCAAATTTCTCGTAATTGATGCCCCAAGCCCAATCCGTGTTCGGGATGTCATGCCGGAAATTGAGTTCGTAATAGTAGATCGTGTTTTGATTGAAATCGCGCGTTTCGCCGGTCAAAGGATCATCTAAGAACGTGTCTTGAAGGAAGACTTCATATTCGAGCTGCGCACCGCTCCAGCCGAGCTTGTCAAATTTGAAGGTGCCTTCAATTTCCATCGCTATGCGCGCGGCATCATCAATATTGCCTGGCCCTTCACCGCTGCCAATTGGCACCTGATCGACCAAGTCCTCAATTTGCTCACCGAAGACCTCAGCTGTGATCGCGCCCCATTCGCCAAAGTCTCGTTCGACCTCTAACGCAGCGCGCCATCTTTGATCGGGGACGATATCAATATTACCGGTCTGATCATCGCCTTGGTTGAGATCCACATTAGAGACGAAATCAAAGAAATTGAGCTGACCAACTTCGCGCGAGACAGAGATATTGACGTTGGTTTTTTCGTCCATCGTCCAAGCGAGCGATGCGGATCCTTTGGGGCGCGTAAAGTTACGCGTTTGGCTGTTCGCACCGTCGGACATGATCTCAGATTGTTCAGCGCCAAGTGAAACTTGTAAGCGCAAGTCTTTATTCAATTGACGTCCGTGCGTGACGAAAGCCTCGCCGCGTTTCTCTTCCACGCGGACACCAGGATTATCCATATCGATGCGTTCGACACTCTCGAACGTGGTACCGCGAAACAGCACGGCATCGCTTTCCAGCGTGTTGAAAGCGCCCTCGAGGGAGAATTGCCAGTCGGAATTGTTGGCGCCCGACAGATTGTATTCGCCGCGCAATATGCTCTCACTTTCATCGACCACACGATCGAAGATTTGATTGCGTAAGTTTTGGCCATCAATATCGGCACCAAAGAAGCGCGACCGGGTCGGACTGTGCTCGTTGCGCTGCAAGCCGATAAATTTCAGTCGGCCTGGGCCAACGCCAAGTTCATAGTCGCCGCTGACTTCGCTATTCCATTCATTCTCTTTGAATTGAAAGACGGTCTGACGAATCAGCGTGCCATCAGGAGAGAAGACTGAGCTTGTTTCGCGTTCATCTGGTTCCCACAAATTATACTCGGCATTGAGATTGGCGATATGGCCATTGCTCGGTTTCCAATTCAAACCGCCATTGAAGCCGACAAAATCCGCGATGAAGGTGCCGTCTTCTTCCCGATACTCGATTAGATTGCCGTCGCCGTCGAAGATATTTTCGCGGCCAGCCGCCGCGCCCCGACCCGGTTCTGTTTCGACGCCTAGATTCCAACCCAGGGTACCGGATCGACCATTTACCGAAAACTCAAACCACTCATAAGCAGGGGGAAGGTTCTCACGGAACCGACTGCGAACCGACCAAGTACCTGTGATGCCTTCAGCTTCGGCGATGACATTGGCGACTTGTCCGCTCAATCCTGGGATATCAAGATTGGCACCTTCTACAATCTCAATGCGATCGACATTGGTTGCGGGGATTCGCGCCAAAGCTTGGCGTGCGCTGGTCGACTTTGAAGAAATACGCTGACCATTGATCAAGATATTTTCTTGCGCCTGGCCGAAGCCACGTTGTCCGTCGCTCCCTGAAATGCTGAAGCCGGGAATCTGCGAGACCATGTCGAGCGCAGTGCGCGGGGCAAATTGTTCGAAATCTTCGATCGAAAAGACCCGCGTATCCTCGCTGGAAGCCGCCGGCAATTGTGCATATGAGGGGAGAGGTATGCCAACGAGCATCCCAGCGAGGAAAGTGTATTTCATTATTTACGCCCAAGAATATATGCGATCCCGATGCGCATCGTGTTACATATGTAACAAGAAGCTACAACCCCCTTGGGGAAAATTTTTTTCAAAATGATTGGAATTTCCGCGGAGGCCGCTACGGCTGCGTTACATTTGTAGTGATTTATGTCCGAATTGTGGCCGGTTGAACAGATTTAATCTCTCTCAAGCTCTGCAACTCTGACGTCGTGAGATACATGGAAATGCGTCTGACGCGGTTTGTGCGGGAAACTGCCACGCCCTTAAGAGAGTTTTACGACTTTACTGCAAAATTGTCGGCTCATGGATCGCGCCGCGTGGTGACCGCCGATCTGTTTGATGGTGTCAAAAAAGCTGCCCTAAGTGCAGCAATGAATACGCATCAAGCGTTGCGGAAAGCCTGGCTCGACGTGGTCCAAGTCATATTGGTGATGCGACTCGAGGACGAAATATGCCCCGCGGAAAAGGCAAAAACTCTGCACCTGCTGATGATATCGTGTTGGAACGGACGCAAATCTCTTCCGTGATTTTCGGCATGGTCATGGTGATCGCATTGATTGTTGCGGGCGCGGCGATGCTGGGCGGGTCTTTGTCACAGATCGGCAAACGTTGGGGCAGTGCGGTGGATGGCGCGTCGCGATCTGTCGGTCTCTCAGTCGGCACAGTTGAAGTGATCGGACTGGAGCATGTTCCTGCGGTGGCCCGGCAGATCAAAACAGCGGCGATGATCGAGCCCGGAGAGAATATGTTCCGCGCGGATCCGCATATCATTCGCCGCCGAGTCGAAGACACCCAATTGGTCACCAAGGTCCGGGTCTACCGTCTCTGGCCTGATACGGTCATGATCTATGCCCACGCGGCGGAGCCGACAGCGCTTTGGAATGATGGCGAGCGGTGGGCCGTGGTTGACAGTTTGGGGCGTATTATGACGCGCGCCAAGGCCGTGGATCATAGCCACTTGATCAAAACGACCGGCGCCGGTGGAGCTGAAGCGGTCCCTGCATTGGAAAAGGCCTTTGCCTTAGTGCCAGAGCTTCGATCGAACGTCAATTATGCGCGCCGCGTGGCCGAGCGTCGCTGGGACTTGGTGCTGAAATCGGGCGCCGTCATGAAGCTGCCCACCGATGAGAGATTGTCCGCAAGTCTCCTTTTTTACGCGAAGATTGAGCCCTTGGCCGAACTGGCGCAACGTCCGATCAGCATCATCGATTTGCGCGTGGCGGGCCGGGTATTTTTGACACCGAAAACAAATCAAATGGGGGGAGCAGCCTAATGGCGACGAGTGAACAGCGATTGAAACCAAGGCATGTTGGCAAAGCGGGCACTGTGGTTGCTGCGCTTGATATTGGCTGTTCCAAAATCGCCTGTTTGATCGGTCGTGTTGATCCTGGCAGTCGGTCTGGTTTCTCTTTCATGGGCGGGGGGCGCCAACAAAGTCGTGGTTTCAATGGCGGCGCCATCACCGATATCGAAGCCTTAGAACGCTCGATCCGACTGGCGGTTGAGGATGCGGAACGCGAAGCGGGCGAACGAATTGACCGCGTTATCTTGGGAATCACAGGTCCCAAAGTCGATAGCCAATTGGCCGACGCGGAAATCGAACTTGGGCAACGCGAGATTAGCAGCAAAGACGTACAAAATGTCTGGGCCGAAGCGCTGAATAAGGTCGTGCCCAAGGATCGCGAACTCTTAGGCGCTTATCCCGTCATGTATGGTGTGGATGATCAGGATGATATTCGCGATCCCGTCGGCATGATCGGCGATCGTGTTCGCGTATTACTGAACATCGTCACGGCGCCCAAATCGCTTGTAAAGAACCTCAAAGAATGCGTGATGCGCGCACATCTTGGCATTGAACGTATCGTTCCTTCTGCCCTGGCCAGTGGCGCGGGCACGTTGATTGAAGACGAAATCGATAATGGCGCCATTTGTATCGATTTTGGCGGCGGTGTGACTTCTGTGTCTGTGTTCATGAATGGAGCGCCCGCTTGGCTGGACCTGGTCAAAGTCGGCGGATCCCGTGTGACCAGTGATATCGCTCAAGGAATTGGAACAACTTTCGCGGCAGCGGAACGCCTGAAGAACCTGCACGGAACAGCGGATAAAGATGGCCCTGGCATGGCCGAACGGATTGAAGCGCCCGTGCTTGGTGATGATGGGCGCCTGAAAGCTGGGCGTATGACCCGCGGCGAGTTGACCGCAATGATTGAGCCGCGCGTCGAAGAGGTATTCGAAATGGTCCAAGCGCATCTGACCGCCAGTCCCCTGCGCCCGATTATGCCGAGACGGACCGTTCTTACCGGGGGTGCAAGTCAGTTATCAGGCGTTCGCGACCTGGCCGCACGCGTGCTGAAGCAGCCCGTACGCCTCGGACGCCCGATAGATGCTGACATTTTAGGTGAAAATTTCGGTAATCCGGCCTTTTCCACAGCAGCAGGTCTGATAAGCTATGAAATTAGGGGATTTGCTGACGCATCAAAGGCTGGAGGTGCGGCGGCGCTGGCCGGATCTGAGTCCGGGCGTGGAGTGATTGCTAAGGTCTTAAATTGGATCCGCGAAAATTTTTGAGCGAGATGACAATGATTTAAGAGTCTTTTAGGCCAAGGCGTTCATTCTGGACCCAAGACTCAGTGTAAAGCGCGTAGAATATTAGAGATCGGGAATAGGGCATGACTAACGAACTCAAACCACGCATTGTCGTCATCGGCGTTGGTGGGGCTGGTGGAAACGCTGTCGACAATATGATCGAAGCCAACCTTCAGGGCGTGGAGTTCATCGTCGCCAATACGGATGCGCAGGCGATGCAGCGGTCAAAAACCGAAAACCGAATCCAGCTTGGTCTCGAAACCACTTCCGGTCTTGGCGCAGGCGCGCGGCCAGAAGTCGGCGAGGCATCGGCACAGGAATCCATGCCTGAAATCTTGGAAGCCCTCGAAGACGTTCATATGGTCTTCGTCGCGGCTGGTATGGGCGGCGGCACCGGTACGGGCGCGGCGCCTGTGATTGCCAAAGCGGCGCATGATAAGGGCATTCTCACCATCGGTGTTGTGACCAAACCATTTGGGTTTGAGGGCGCACATCGCATGGCGACCGCTGAAGCTGGTTTGAAGAATATGAAAGACGTGGTCGACACATTGATTGTTGTGCCGAACCAAAATCTGTTTCGCATTGCCAATGAGCGCACCACATTTGCTGAAGCCTTCCGCATGGCGGATGATGTCTTGTATTCTGGCGTCCGCGGCATCACCGATTTGATGATCATGCCCGGCTTGATCAATTTGGATTTTGCCGATGTCCGCACGATCATGAAGGGCATGGGCACGGCCATGATGGGCATGGGTGAAGGCGAAGGCGAAGGCCGTGCGCTTGAAGCCGCTCGATCGGCGATCGACAATCCATTGCTCGACGATGTGTCTATGGCCGGTGCGCAGGGTGTGCTGATCAATATCACGGGCGGCTATGACATGACCCTGTTCGAGCTCGATGAAGCCGCGAACGAGATCCGCCGCGAAGTCGACGCACATGCGAATATCATTCTCGGGTCAACATTCGATCCTGAATTGGAAGGCCGTATTCGTGTTTCTGTTGTTGCTGCGGGTGTGACGGAACAAGCTGCGACTGTGGCCATCGCACCGAGTGTGTCGGAACCGGCATCGCAAGATATTCCTGTCGTCGTGAGTCAGCCCGCGCCAAGCTCAACACCAATGCCAAGCGCTGCGCCGGAAATTGAGCCAGATCAACGTCCCGATTTTCGCGGGCGCGTCTTGCCAGCGGCGCACGTTGAGAGCCAACAAGGCAGCGATACAGTGAGTGCGGATGCTGCGTTCGCAAAGCCGGTATCAGATAGCCCGGCCGGGTTCTCAAACCTATTTGGTTGGCGCCGGGAAGATGCCGTCGGGGACAATGATAGCGACGAAGATAAGCCGTCTATTGTTTCGACCCCAGATGACCATCCTAAACCTGCTGATTTCGATGATGAAGACCTCGAAATCCCTGCATTTTTGCGACGTTCGGCAAACACTTAGAACCTAAATGAAAAGTCACAAAAGCCCTCCAGGCCCGGAGGGCTTTGCTTTTGGGGATTGTTGCAACAAAGCGCAATAATGCTTGTGTTGAGATTAACCTAAATCCGAGTGTTTATGCCGCTCTACAGGGAGAGTAGGCTTGTCCAAAGTAGAGTATCAAACCACACTGAATACGACAGTGATCTGCGCAGGTATCGGCGTGCATTCCGGCGCGCGTGCCCGCATGGTCATTAAACCTGCGCCCGTTCATACCGGCATTCGTTTCCGACGCACCGATTTGGATGTTTCATCTGATATTTTGGCGCGGGGCGATCACGTCACTGAAGTCCAGCTGGGAACGACTCTGACCAATGAAGATGGCGCGAGTGTCGCAACGGTTGAGCATTTCCTCGCGGCATGCGCCGGAATGGGTTTGGACAATTTGCTGATCGAAATTGACGGACCTGAAGTCCCGATCATGGATGGATCCTCCTCCGTCTTTTGCGAGCTGTTTCACAATGCCGGACTGGTCGAGCAGTCGGCTCTGCGGCGCCGCATTCGCATACTCGACACAGTCGAAGTAAAAGACGGTGTGAAATGGGCGCGTCTGAAGCCAGCCCGCGACAATATCCTGACTTTGAAAGCCAAGATTGAGTTCGAGACCAAAGCGATTGGCACCCAGCAAATGGCGATGCGCCTTGCGCCTGGGCTTTTTGCGCGTGACATCGCCTTTGCCCGCACGTTTGGATTTGCGCGCGATGTAGAGACTTTGAAAGCGATGGGCTTAGCCCGTGGCGGGTCACTCGATAATGCCGTGGTGATTGATGGAGACGATATCGTCAATCCCGAAGGCTTGCGCAGCGATGATGAATTTATTCGCCACAAATTGCTGGATGCGGTTGGTGATTTAATGCTGGCTGGCGCACCGATTGCTGGCGTTTATGAGGCGCATCAACCCGGGCATGCGATGAATAATAAACTGGTTCGCGCCTTGTTGGATGCACCAGAAGCATGGTGCTGGGAAACAGATTCAGAAGCGGCATTTGCTGAACCGTCTGCGCGGGCGAGTGTTTCGGCTTAAAGCCAGCTCGGCGCCACGGTTTTCATATCGTCAAAAGATTCGATCTCAGGCTGAGGGTACAGTTCCAAAAGCCGTTCGATAATTTGATCGGCCACGCGTCCCGCCTCACGCAGAGGCTGGTATTCCCAATGCTCAAGCGGCTGATCGAACCACCGTGCACAGCCGCGATCAATCAAGCTTTGATGCAACCGATCAAACTTCGCCGCACCCCCTTTCAGTCGGGCAATATGCACGGGTAGGCCATGCCAAGCGGCGTCCGATAGCATGTTTGAACTGTCCTCAGTCACCACCGCGACGTCAGAATAAAGCAGCCATGCCAAATACGGGTTCGGGCCATCGCCGTCATTCGCCCAAAAACTAGCGCCGACTCGATCGGCAAATTGGCGCATCTTGGCGACAACAGAGACCGGCGTGCGACGCGAACATGTGATACGCAATCGCCACCCCGTTTGGGCGGCAGTTTCCAGTTTTTGGATAAGCGTTTCGGTCGATTCACGATCAAAGGAGTGGGCTTTGGACTTGCCACCCAAAATCACCACTGCGCTTTTACCGCGCTCGTCCGCCAGGTCCGCGAAGGCTTGACCAGCATCTTCAATGGCATCCTCTGTGAAATGTGTCGGTGAACCCGTCATACGGATCACATTGGCGCCAAGCAGACTGTCATGCTCGGGCACAATAACCAGATCAAACTTCTCTGGGTCGGTTTTTGGATCGAGGATTTGGACCGTCAAAGTTTTGCCACCACTCCACCTGCGCACAGCTGCCGAGTAAGGCGCGCTGCGTCGGCCCGCCGCCACCCAGAGGGTTGGCCAGGGACTCACCAATTGCGCGCGATTGGCCTTTGGCAAGGCCTGCAGCGGAAGTGGCCAACTTGCCCCAGGTAACCAGGTCCATGGCGGTCTGGGGTGCAAGGTCAGAGGCTCCGCGCGATGCCCCTTTCCAGCAATATGTCCGATTTGCAGCCAGCGTCGGGTTTCCGATAAGGCCGCGAGGATGGCACGCACTTGCGCGGCATTCCCAGCGCGGCCATCACTGACAGCCCAAATCGATGGGCCATGGGAAGAATCAGACGCACTCATACCTATCTGCGTGCCAGAATTCGCGTATCAGTTGAAGCAGAAAGGGGCGCTAAACGAACTTAACTTCAGCAATTTCATACACGCGGGCGCCACCCGGGGCAGCAACTTCGGCTTCATCGCCTTCGCCTTTGCCAATTAAGGCACGCGCGATCGGTGATGTATTTGAAACTTTGCCTTGGGCAATGTCGGCCTCGTCTTCGCCAACGATTTGATAGGTCGACTCGTCCTCTGTATCGACATCAATCACCGTCACGGTCGCACCGAACACGATTTTGTCGCCTTTAACTTTGCTCAAGTCGATCACGTCTGCGCGCGATAGCTTGTCTTCTAATTCGACGATACGACCTTCAATAAAGGACTGTTTTTCCTTCGCCGCGTGGTATTCGGCGTTCTCGGAGAGGTCGCCATGCTCACGCGCTTCCGCAATCGCCTGGATAATGGCCGGGCGTTCGACGGACTTCAGATTTTTCAATTCTGCATCGAGGGCGGCATAGCCCCCGGCGGTCATAGGAGTACGTTGCATGAATGTGTACCGTTCTTAGGTTTTTATGCCTTTTCGACTGTCCCTAAGAAGGTTCAATCAAAAAGAAGCCCGGTCAAGTAGTCTAAAATGTTCTGCTTCGCAAGTTATGCTTTTTGCAGAGCCCGAACCGAAAGCGGTTTTTCGCGTATCGCGCGAATGGCCTTAACCGCCGCGAGACAGGCTGAAAGCGTCGTAAAATAGGGTATTTTTTGGATCAGAGAGGTGCGCCGGATCGATTTAGAGTCTTTGCGCGATTGGGCACCTTCCGTTGTATTTAGCACCAGGTCAATCTCACCATTTAGGATCGCGTCTTCGATATTCGGTTTGCCTTCAAGTACTTTTTTGACGAGGCGTGCCTCGATCCCATGCTGTGAGAGAAATTCCGCGGTACCGGCGGTTGCGACAATGTCGAAGCCCATTTCGACTAAGCTCTTCGCGGCGTCGATAATCCCGATTTTGTCAGCTTCGCGGAGCGAAATGAAGGCGGTGCCGCTGGTCGGTAGAGTTTCTCCGGCGCCAATTTGCGCTTTGAGGAATGCGGTGCCGAAATCATCATCCCAACCCATAACTTCGCCCGTTGAGCGCATTTCTGGGCCTAGGATCGGATCCACATTGGCAAAGCGCGCGAAAGGGAAGACCGCTTCTTTGACCGCGACGCGCTGTGCTTCGGCATGGCGTAAATCGAAATCGGTCAGTGACTCGCCGCCCATGATTTTAGCGGCAATGCTGGCAATCGGGGCGCCTACGGCTTTGGCGACGAAAGGCACGGTTCGGCTGGCGCGTGGATTGGCCTCGAGGACGAAAATCTCGTCATCTTTCACTGCATATTGGATATTGATCAGTCCGGTGACTTTCAACGCTTTCGCGAGCGCAATTGTTTGTTCGCTGAGGCGTCCAATGACACTTGGTGAAAGTGTGTAGGGCGGCAATGCACAGGCACTGTCGCCGGAATGCACGCCCGCCTCTTCAATATGCTCCATGATACCCGCGACATGCACATGCGTGCCGTCGCAGAGCGCATCGACATCGACTTCAATCGCATCTGAAAGATAGCGGTCGATGAAGAGCGAACCGTCGCCAGCCACAGATAGAGCGTAACCCGCATATTCGCGGACGTCATCATCCGAGTGACAAATCCGCATGGCCGTACCAGACAGTACGAAAGATGGGCGCAGCATGACCGGATAACCAAGTTGGTTCGCTTTTTCGAGCGTCTCTTCTAAACTACGCGCGGTTGCTGACGGTGGTTGTTGAATGCCGAGATTGGACAGCAATTTCGCCCATTCTTTGCGGTCTTCTGCGAGATCGATACTGTCCGGGCTGGTGCCGAGGATTGGCACACCGGCTTGGTTGAGCGGTTGGGCGAGTTTGAGTGGGGTTTGACCCCCAAATTGGACAATCACGCCTGCCAATTCGCCTTTGCTTTGTTCCTTATAGATAATCTCAGAAACATGCTCTTCGGTCAGTGGCTCGAAATAGAGCCGGTCAGACGTATCGTAATCCGTGGAGACCGTTTCTGGGTTACAATTGACCATAACGCTTTCAATGCCGATATCGGCCATGGCGAATGCGGCGTGGCAGCAGCAATAGTCAAACTCAATCCCTTGCCCAATCCGGTTCGGTCCACCGCCAAGAATAATCGCCTTTTTTCGGCTCGATGGCTCTGCTTCACAATCGGCGGTGCTTTGCCCAAAGGCGGGCTGTTCATAGGTCGAATACAGATAAGGGGTTTGGGCCGCGAATTCCGCGGCGCAAGTATCGATCCGCTTATAGACCGGCCGCACGTTCAGAGCATGTCGGGCCGCACGAATATCGGCTTCGCTTTGTCCCAAAATATCGCCGAGGCGCGCATCGGAGAAACCGAGGGCTTTGAGCTCCGTAAAAGCGCGTGCATTTGTCGGCAAACCGTCACGACGGATATCTTCCTCACGGGCGACAATTTGGGCAATCTGGCGCAAGAACCAAAGATCGATGCTGGTTAGCGCGTGCACATCTTCGACCGAAAGCCCCATGCGGAAGGCTTGCGCAACGATGCGCAGTCGATCCGGCGTTTGTTTGCTCAGGGCCTCGCGTAGAGCGCCTGGGCTATTAAACTCGATCTCATTGAAACCATTCAAACCGGTTTCAAGAGAGCAAAGCGCTTTTTGCACGCTTTCCTGGAAGTTCCGGCCGATCGCCATCGCTTCCCCAACCGACTTCATTGCTGTGGTCAGCACGGGCTCGGCGCCTTCGAACTTCTCAAACGCGAAGCGCGGAATCTTGGTGACGACATAATCAATGGTCGGCTCGAACGAGGCGGGCGTCACGCCCGTAATGTCATTGTCGAGTTCGTCCAGCGTATACCCAACGGCGAGCTTGGCGGCGATTTTGGCAATCGGGAACCCCGTCGCTTTGGAGGCCAGGGCGGATGAGCGCGACACGCGGGGGTTCATCTCGATCACGACCAGACGACCGTCAGCCGGATTGACGGCAAATTGTACATTCGAGCCGCCAGTCTCGACACCGATCTCGCGCAACACCGCCAATGAGGCATTGCGCATGACTTGATACTCTCTGTCGGTGAGTGTTAGCGCCGGTGCCACGGTAATCGAGTCACCGGTATGCACGCCCATTGGGTCAATATTCTCGATCGCACAAATGATGATGGCATTGTCGGCTTTGTCGCGGACAACTTCCATCTCAAATTCTTTCCAGCCCAGGAGGCTTTCATCGACCAAGATTTGCGCCACGGGAGAGGCGGCAATGCCGGATCGACAGATCTCTTCATACTCAGCGCGATTATAAGCAACGCCGCCACCTGTTCCGCCCAAGGTAAAAGCCGGGCGGATAATGGCAGGGAGACCGACATGATCGAGCACATCCATCGCATTTTTGAGGCCGGTTATTCGGTCATAAGAGCCGTCTTCATTCTTCGGCGAAGAGACGATTTCCGCTTTTGGGTTTTCCAACCCAATCCGATCCATCGCTTCGCGAAACAATTTGCGGTCTTCCGCTTTTTCAATCGCATCGGCGCGGGCGCCGATCATTTCCACGCCGTGCTTAGAAAGAACCCCCGCCTGTTCAAGGGCGAGGGCACAATTCAAAGCGGTCTGGCCGCCCATGGTTGGAAGCAATGCGTCCGGCTTTTCGATCTCGATAATCTTCTCGACAAAGTCCGGCGTGATCGGCTCAATATAGGTGGCGTCTGCGAGCCCCGGATCGGTCATGATCGTCGCTGGATTGGAATTGACTAGGATGATCCGATATCCTTCGCCTTTAAGCGCTTTGATCGCCTGAACACCGGAATAATCGAATTCACAGGCCTGCCCGATAATGATGGGTCCGGCACCGATAACAAGAATGGACTGAATATCGGTGCGTTTGGGCATCTGGTGTTCCTTCTTGTCACGCGGCGTAGGCAAACGGGTGGCCTATAACGGGGAGTCGCCATTGCGGGCAAGCGAAAAAGCGCCCTCGGGTGGGAAAACTATGTCACAGGGGTCAAAACACCAGTGGAAGGCCCACCGGATGAGTTGACCCTTGGGCAATCGGAAATAGGCATTTCAGGTGTCGAAAAAGCAGGCAGAGCGATTGATTTACACTACGGAAATGAGGCAAGGATTGACTTCAATTTTCTCGCGACCTGTCTAGCAGACGTGCGGCAACCGAGGGGCTTCAGACGCGCGAATGCTCGACTCTCAAATCAGTCCAGTTCATCGCCATACCGAGCGAACAGGCTCCGGTATGGCGCGGAAGATCGCGATATTGTCGTATCGTTCAGATCCGAAGGTCGGTGGTCAAGGCGTCTATGTCGATTATTTGTCGCAAGCCTTGGTCAATGCTGGTGCCGAAGTGGATGTGATATCAGGCCCGCCTTATCCGCAGCTTTCTAAGCAAGTGCGCTTAGTGAAACTCCCTTCCTTGGATCTTTATGCGCAGCCGCATAATGGGCATTATGCGCTACGTCCGCGCCATTTGTTGAGCCCCACCGATACATATGAGTATTTTGGTCATCTCTCTGGCAAATTCGTGGAGCCATATACGTTCGGGCAGCGGGCATTCGCCTATTTGAAGCGCGCCGGGCATAAGTATGACGTGGTCCTCGACAATCAGACTCTGGCGTCTGGAATATACAAAATCGATTCAAAGCTTGACCTGCCTTTAGCGACCACCATCCATCATCCCATCACGCGAGACATAAAACTGGCGCTGGAGTCGGCGCCAACCTGGAAGCATCGTTGGTTGGTGCGCCGCTGGTATGCGTTTCACAAGATGCAAATTCGCACCGCGCGAAAACTGCCCATGATCACATGCCCGTCGCAGGCGGCGAAAGATGATATCGTGTCTGAGTTTGGGGTTGCGCCAGAGCGCATTTTCCCGATTCCGCTGGGGGTTGATCAGACAACATTCCAGCCGAATTCCGCGGTTGCTCGCGCGGCGCAGCGGATCATCACGACAGCGAGCGCAGACACGCCGCTAAAAGGCCTTCACATCCTCGTCCAAGCCTATCACCAAGTGCTGCAAAGCTTTCCAGACGCCGAACTCATCGTGATTGGCAAATTGCGCAACGGACGGGCCAAGAAGACCATTGAGGCGCTCAATCTCGGCGATCGGGTGACGTTCAAACATAATTTAAGCCGCGAGGCGCTGGCCGAAGAGTTTCAATCGGCCACCGTTGCTGTGACGCCTTCTATGTATGAAGGCTTTGGCTTGCCTGCGGCGGAAGCGATGAGTTGCGGGACGCCGATTATCGTCACCGATGGGGGCGCCTTGCCAGAGGTCGCTGGCGATGCGGGACGCGTGGTCCCGAAAGGCGACCCCGACGCTTTGGCCCAGGAGATAAACGTTTTACTCGCCAACCCCGACTTGCAGAAAGACATTGGTGCGGCATGCCTTAAGCGCGCGCAAGAGCATTTCAATTGGGAACGGATTGCGCCGAAATATCTCGCCTTCTTCGAGCAAACGATTGCGGCCAAATGCTAACGGCGCGGTTTAAGCATCTCAGCCTGTCCGCAGGTGATAGAGTCTTGGACCTTGGCTGCGGTGAGGGGCGGCATGTGCACGGCCTCTACCTTTTAGGCGGACTTGAGATTTACGGTGTCGATCTCAATCAAGCCTCGCTCGACAAGGCCGCCGAAGGGCTTGCAACTTTGGCGACGCCTCGGCTGGATGAAACAACTCAGGTCACCTTCGAAACCGGCGATGCCACGGCGTTGCGATTTGAAGACGGCTATTTCGATGCAGTGATCTGCTCCGAAGTGATGGAGCATTTGCCGGATTATCACGCCGCTCTAAAGGAAATCCGTCGGGTGCTGAAGCCGACGGGCAAACTCTGCATCTCCGTCCCGCACGCTTGGCCAGAACGCATTTGCTGGCAACTCGCACCGCCACCAAATGGATATGCGTTTGAGCCAGGTGGGCATATTCGCATTTTTGACGAAGTCGATTTGAAAGTGTCTGTGGAAAGCCACGGATTCAAACTGTTCAATCGCCACCATGCGCATGGCATTCACGTCCCTTATTGGTGGCTAAAATGTGCATTCTGGGACCGTGAGGACGACCACCCGATGGTCAAAGCCTATCACAATTTCCTGGTCTGGGACTTGATGAAAAAGCCTTGGTTGTCGCGGGCATTGGACACTGTCGTGTCGCCGGTGATGGGCAAAAGCATGGTGCTCTATTTCAATGGCGTGGAGGCTGACTAATGGATGGTAGCTTCCAGACGACGACCGCGTCGGTTGCGTGCGATCTTCGCCCAGCCGTGCAGCGTATCTTAGATGTCCAGACAGAGGCGGGCGCGATTCCGTGGTTCGAGGATGGCCCCTGGGACCCTTGGAACCATACTGAAAGCGCGATGGCACTTTGTGCGGCAGGCGAGATCAGCGCAGCGACAGAGGCGTACGATTATCTTGCCGCACAGCAACGCCCGGACGGGGCGTGGTTTGGCGAGTATGGCAACGCGCTGCCTATGGTCGACCGGGATTATATTAGCCGTGAGAAAGCGCCGGCATTCCTAGACTCAAATTTCTGTGCCTATCCCGCTGTCGGCATCGCGCACTATTTCAAAGCCACGGGTGACCTGGCGCGGACGCGGGCCTGGTGGCCAATGGTCCAGCGTGCCTTGGACTTCGTGCTCACCCTGCAACGTGCGGACGGGACCATTTGTTGGTCGGTCGAAGCGTTGGGCACAGATGAAGAAGATGCTCTTCTGGCGGGTAATGTATCGATCCTGAAAAGCCTTGAATGCGGCTTCTACCTGGCGGAGCTATTACAAGACCCACAGATGCATTGGCAGCGCGCCAGCAACCTGCTGCGCCACGTGCTGCAAGAAACACCAGAGCGCTTCGACCGGCGCAAAACCGGCGCGCGGTTCGCGATGGACTGGTATTACCCTGTCCTGGCAGGCGCTTTGGACTTGCCGACGGCGCGGGCGCAAATTTTCGAGCGGTGGGAGACATTTGTCACGAATGACCCAGCCTGCCGCTGTGTCTCAGATGAGCCCTGGATCACCGTTGCGGAAACCGCCGAATTGGTGCTCGCCTTGCTGGCCATAGATGAGCGAGACCGCGCGGCAGACTTGTTCGCTCAAGTTCAGACCTATCACGATGAAGACGGGGCGTTTTGGATGGGCTGGCAGACCGAGGAAGAGATTTTCTGGCCGCGCGAAAAGCCGAGCTGGACGCAAGCGGCTGTCATCCTCGCGGCGGACGCACTGGACGGGTCTAGCGCGGCGAGCCGTGTGCTGACGCACGCATTGATCTAAAGACGGCGCAAAATCCGCAGACTTTTAATCGCCGCTTCCTCGACATAGAGATCTGAGGCGAGGGCGCGTTGATAAATCTCGTAAGGTGGCCGCCCACCATCATTGGGGTCGGGGAAGACATCGTGAATGGCGACCAAGCCGTTCGGCATAACGTGCGGCATCCATCCGCGATAATCGTTCAACGCATGCTCCATTGTGTGCCCGCCATCAATGAAGAGAAAGCTGAGCGGCGTGCCCCAACGTTGCGCGATATCGATCGAGCGGCCGACAATGGGAATAACGGTGCCTTCGAGACCAGCTTTGCGCATATTGCTGCGAAAGATTGGCAGCGTATCGATCGCGCCTGCTGCCTCGTCCCACAGCGTTTCATCAAAATACTCCCAGCCAGGCTGATTTTCTTCTGATCCTCTGTGATGGTCGATCGAGAAATGTAACTCGTTCGCGACCGCGCAGGCGGTTCCAATATAGAGCGCCGACTTACCGCAATAGCCGCCGATCTCCAGGCACGGTCCGTGTGGCGCGCGCTCAGCCGCAGCATTGAACAAAGCTTCGCCTTCTTCCGGCGCCAGGAAACCTTTCACCTGATCTGGGTCGAGCGGTAATTTCATCTCACGCGGGCCGCCCTAAAGGCCAAGCACGCGTTTGGCGATGATGTTTTTCTGAATCTCATTTGTGCCGCCATAGATGCTCTGCGCGCGGGCCCCAAAATAGGTTGATACGCCTGGCGCGGCATATGCCGTATGACCCGTCCAGTCAGGACTGACACTGTCATCAAACTTGCGCTGTCCATGCGATGCCGCAACGTCGAGATAAAGCGTGGTGATTTGCTGTGCGGTTTCGGTCGCGAGGATCTTAATGATCGAAGCTTCCTTACCGGGACTGCCGCCATCTTTCACAGCGGATAGGACACGTAAGACGGTCATCTCTAAACCATCGACGGCCAGTTCCGCATCCGTAAGTTTGCGCGCAAAAGCATCATCATCAATGAGCTTGCGGTTGCCGCCGGTTGGCTCTGCCGTCGCTAAGGCACGAATATGGCTCAGCTGTTTGCGCTTGCCACCGATCCGCGCATATGAGGTGCGCTCGAAGCCGAGCAGGTATTGGCTATAGGTCCAGCCTTTGCCTTCTTCGCCGATGAGATAATCAGCGGGCACGCGGACATCGTCGAAGATGACCATGTTGAGGACATGTTTGCCATCAATGGTTATGATTGGTTTCAGCGTCACGCCTGGGCGATCCATCTCGGAACAAATGAAGCTGATGCCCATTTGTTTCTTTTCTTCCTTCGATGTGCGCGCGAGGATGAAAATCCAATCTGCGTGCTGCGCTGCGCTGGTCCAAATTTTGGTGCCATTGAGCACGTATTCGTCGCCATCCCGCTTGGCTGAGAATTGTAGCGAGGCGAGATCTGAGCCGCTATCCGGTTCGCTATAACCTTGCGCCCAGCCCAGTGAGCCATCGCGCGTTCCAGGCAACCATTTTTCTTTTTGAGCGTCTGAGCCAAACGTATAGATGATCGGCCCAACATAGATGACACCCATTGGCGTCACGGTCGGAATACCGGCCCGTTCAAGCTCTTCGTCGAAGATATACTGTTCTTCTAAGCCCCAGCCCGGGCCGCCATACTCTTGCGGCCAGGCCGATGCGAGCCAGCCTTTGGCGCCCAGCGCCATTTCGGATTTTCGCACTTCAGCGGTGGTCAGACTGGCGCCGGTGGCGACTTTGGCGCGAATGTCTTGCGGGTATTCCGTTTCAAAGAAATCGCGGACGTCTTTGCGGAACGGCTCAAGGGCGGGATTAGGTGATAGGTCCATATCACTTAGTGTAACCCGACTGACCGCGCTGAGAAGGGGTGCCCATGCGAGAATGGCGCAAAGCCTATGCGCTGCGCTCGGTTAAGACAGCATTTGAGCGAACAAAGTCTCCGGATGTTGGAACATCCAATTACGTCCGGCATGGTCGATATGGCGGAACTCTACGCCGAGCCGATCCGCATCCGCTTGGCTCTCTTCGGAACCGACACCGTGCTGTTTCGTACTGTTTAGGACGCGGACCGTGCCAGCGCGTGCGAGCAACGTCTCTAAATCTGGATTGGGTAAGAACGCCGATTGTAAGTCTAACCGCGCATTGTTTCGATCCGCAGTGGCAATATAGCCTGCCATCGCTGCGAACTGATCCAGATTGGCTTCGACATAATCGGCGTCACTGCTCTGAGCGCGGTACAACATTCGATAAAACCGTTTACCGCCAAAGGTGCGCAGCATGGAGCGCAATGTACGAATGCCGAAATTAAAACTGGTCGATGAACTGAGGCTCATTCGCAGTAGGCCCCTAATCCAAGCCGGCTGTATGCCCTTCAACTTGTCTTGGACATTCAGGCCGTAATTCACCAGTAAAGTTTGGCCAATCCGGGCATTGCGATCCTGTACAAGTAATGCCAGCGGGGCTGCGGTCGACAAGCCGATTAGGGTGACGTCTTCAAGTTTTAGCACGCGTATGAATTCGGCGATCAAATCGGCGGCTTCGGGGAGTGTTTCTGTGGCATTCGTGTCGCCAAAGCCAGGACGAATGGGAAAGATCAGATTGAGGTGGCGCGCGCGAGCCGCTTCGATCATTCTTTGAGATGGCATATAGCCGTACTCAATTGAGTGGAGGACGATCACAGGATGGCCACTGGCGGACCCATAACGGCGATACTCCATGCGTGTGCCCGGTTGTTTCAACGAAATGCGCCGTGCGGCGTTCTCATCCGAGTCTCTCAATCGTTTTGCCGTGGGCGATCGCAATTCAACTGCATTGGCAATCTCAATCGCGGTTGAGACCGTTTCGACCAAGCTGCGACATTGCATTTTAGAGTTGAGATGCGAGACGTGGGTGCGGACGGTGTTCAATTTCCCACGTCGAATTTCGGCAATTTGGTCAAGCGAATGACGCTGCATAACCAATTGTAGAATCTCGATCTCACTTTGTGTCAGGCCATATTGCGTTTGCAGGTGTTCTCGAACGGCGGGGCTCAACTTTGTCAAAACGAGATAAGCAATGAAGCCGGATACGCTGTCGCCTTGAACGACGGGGCAGACCTTGACTTGGCGCTTGATGTCAAACCGATCTGTGAGCTCAATAACTTTGGCGCTGTTTTCGGTGTTGGCGGGATGTGCGTCGAGCGAACCAACGTCTATGCGATCCCCTTCATTCAATCCAAAGCGGTCAGACAGCGATTTTGAGATGTGCGCGATTTCGCCCGTCAGTGTGATCGAGAAAACCTCGTCTGCATCGATCTCTGGACCCGGCGCGCCCGCGCTGGCAGGACCTGAGGTCTGGGCTTTATCCGACAGCAAAGCGAGGACCGACAGGAAGTCCGGCATACGTGTTGCGTCGTCTGAGAGGCGCGACCAATCCAGGCAAGCTTGAGCAAATTGATCTGGGTCTTCGCCAGCCCTTGCCAAAGACCGCAAGAGTTCGAACGCGGCTTGCGCCCGCGGCTCTGAACCGATCTCAGAGGATTGTTTTTGATCCATTTTTTTGAACTCTACGCGTTCGCTCCCAAGACCTCATTGAATGCCACTCGCGAGCTTTGTTCAAGCGTTCGATGTGAAAAAGATCGGATTTCTACCAAATTTTGATTATTTCCGATGACGGCAGAACTGCATATTCAGGTGACTTGACGTTTACGTCATACGGACCTTCGGCGCTGCCCACACCGCGCCGGAACCACTCGCCCACCGATAGATTCCCCTTTGTTTGTCGGTGGGCTTACTGTCTTCTGAAATTGATCAGATAAGACTCGGCTTAGCGGCCAAGCTCGCGCATGGCGCCTTCGAGACCTTCTAAAGTCATCTCGAACATCCGGTCTGGTCCGATGAGCTCACGGATCAATTGGATCGAGCCGGTATATTCCCACGCGCCAGATTTAACCGGATTGAGCCAGGCAAAGTTCGGAAATTGTTCAACAAAGCGCTGAATCCAAAGCCCTCCGGGCTCTTCGTTCCAGTGTTCCACCGAACCGCCGGCATAGGTGATTTCATACGGGCTCATCGTTGCGTCACCGACGACGATGACTTTGTACTCGCTCGGATATTTGTGCAGCACATCCCAGGTCGGGATGACATCATTGCGCCGCCGGCGATTATCCTTCCAGAGTCCCTCATATGGGCAATTGTGGAAGTAATAATATTCAAGATTCTTGATCTCTGCCCGGGCGGCTGAGAACAGCTCTTCCATAACTTTGACGTGCGGATCCATCGAGCCACCGACATCCATCAGCAAGAGAACGGAAACCGTGTTGCGTCGTTCGGGACGCATTTCGATATCGAGATATCCTTGGCGAGCGGTGTTTTTAATCGTGGCGTCTAGGTCAAGCTCATCTGGCGCCCCGGTGCGCGCCCATTTGCGTAAGCGTTTGAGGGCCACTTTGATATTGCGTGTGCCGAGCTCGACACTGTCATCATAGTTTTTGAACTCGCGCTTGTCCCAGACTTTGGTCGCCCGCCGATGCCGTGATTTATCTTGGCCGATACGGATGCCTTCGGGATTATAGCCATTGGCGCCAAAGGGTGACGTTCCGCCCGTGCCAATCCACTTATTGCCGCCTTCATGGCGTTTCTTCTGTTCCTCGAGCCGTTTCTTCAACGTTTCCATCAGCTTTTCGAATCCGCCCATGGCTTCAATCTCAGCCATTTCCTCTGGCGAGAGAAACTTCTCGGTCATTTTGCGCAGCCATTCTTCTGGCAAGTCTTGCGCTTCAATTGCGTCACCCAACGTATCGAGGCCGTTGAAGACATGCCCGAAAACTTTGTCGAACTTATCGATATTACGTTCGTCTTTGACCAGCGCGGCGCGTGCGAGATAGTAAAAATCCTCGACGTCACGGTCGATCACGCCTTTGTCCATCGCTTCCATAAGCGCCAGATATTCTTTCAAAGTCACAGGTACTTTGGCAGCACGAAGCTCGTTGAAGAAATTTAGGAACATGCGGATCTCCTGACGTTCACGTTAAAGGTAACGTGCGCAGGGCAAATTTCCAAGGGTGTCGTGGCGGGAAGCGGTGTGGTCGCGGGGTGAGCGATGCTTTGGGATAGAGCTCGGTGTGCTAGAACTCGCGGATGCGCCCATCGGAAAACTCAAAAACAGCTTCATGAGAATCGCCTTTGGCGGTCACTTGGTCGAACGGTCGTTGCGTATACAATGACCTCAGTCCCATTCCGGACCACCCGTGAGAGACCGCGATTATGGGCGTTGGGGACATCTCAACGTGCGTAAGCCACGCCTTCAAGCGAGAAAGAAACGCGGCTCTCGGCTCGCCACCCGGTGCGCGATACGCCCAATCATATCTGTCGCTACCGTCCAATGCACCAGGGTGCGTGAACTCGATGTCCTCCATTGTCATACCCTCCCAGTCGCCGATACCGATTTCCGCGAGCCGGTCATCTGTATTGATTTCCGCGACATTTAGGTGTTGCTGGAGGATCCGAGCTGTCTCTTGCGCCCGCCCCAACGGACTGACGCACAATTGAACAGAGTGGGCGCTAACGAGAGCGTTCAACTTCTCACCAACGCGATAGGCTTGAGTTCTGCCAAGCTCCGTGAGCGGGGAATCCATCCGGCCTTGCAATCGACCTGCCCAATTCAGCTCGGTTTGACCGTGTCGGGTGAGATAGAATTTTGTCATCGCGCCTCAGATTGCACCGAAGCGCGTCGCCGGCGAGGCGGATTATTGTTCAATTCGAGGCGACAGACCTGAACCGATGAAGGCTTCGAAACTGACTTACACCTTTTGACCGACGCGTTCCGCAGGCATAGCAATGCGCAATCAGCGATGCGGAGGAATAGGTCATGGAAGTCTCCAGCGTGTTCAGCGTGCTCAATGCAGTCGGTCTATTTGTGTTCTCGATTTCAGGTGCGCTGACGGCGATCCGAAAGCGACTGGATTTCTTAAGCGTTTTGATCATCGCTTTCTTTACAGGCGTCGGGGGTGGTACCATTCGAGATGTCATGCTCGGGACGTTTCCGGTCTGGTGGATCAATGATGAAACCGCTGTCGGCATTTGTATTTTGGGCGCAGTGGTTGCTTGCTTCGCGCATCGGTTTCTGTGGTCGCGGCAGAAAGCGCTCATTTGGGCTGACGCTGCCGGTCTATCTGTCTTCGCGATTTTGGGGGCACAATCCGCGCTCGCGGTTGGGGCGCCCGCGATCGTGGCGGTCTTCATGGGCGGCGTGACTGCGACCTTTGGGGGTATAATCCGTGACGTATTGCTCAACCAGCCATCCCTGATCTTAAAGCAAGAAATCTACGCCACCGCGGCTTTGGGCGGCGCGTCATTATATGTCGGTCTCGTCGAGCTAGGAGTATCGATCGACATCGCAGCTATTACCGCATCGCTGTTGACCTTTGCCATTCGCGGCAGCGCCATCCTGTTTGGTTACTCGCTGCCGAAATTGGGGGGTGATATCGCGCAAAATCCCTAGCGCGGGTCACATACTCCGAATGGGCGCTTTGTTCGTCTCCGGCTGCGGCTTGCCGGCGCCTTTGCCATAGCCGTGCTTTTTTAACAGGCCCCTGAACTGATGATATGACAAGTCCAAAGCCTTCGCGGCTTTGCCCTGATGGCCGTCAAAGGCGGATAGAGCGGTGTCGATGAGGCTGGTTTCGAACAGCCGTGTTTGGTCTTCAAAAGAAATATCGAGCACGGGAGGCGGCAGCGCCGCTGCGGTATCAATGGTGGGCGTTGTTTGGGCGGTTGCAGCTGCGAGACTGGCAGCCGGGCGCCAAGGTGAGTCAAAAGGATCGAGGGCGCCGCCATCAAACTGGACCGGATCTGTCTGATGTTCAGCCAAGGCGCGATAGGTGATACGTTGAGCGAAATTGCGCAGCTCCCGAACATTGCCCGGCCAGTTATGCGCTTCCATCGCCGCGATGGCCGATGGTGCAAAACCCGGAAAATCTTCCGCCATTTCGCGGGCCATGCGGCGGGCGAAGAAATCAGCCAGCAATGAAATGTCAGCGGGGCGGGCGCGCAGCGGCGGCAGCGTGACCACATCGAACGCTAAGCGATCGAGCAAGTCCGCCCGGAAGTCGCCTGTCGCGGCTTTGCTTGGTAAGTCGACATTGGTTGCCGCCACGACGCGGACATTTGTTGTGAGGACCTTCTCACCCCCAAGGCGTTGGAATTCGCCATATTCGACGACGCGCAGGAGCTTTTCCTGCACTTGCATAGAGGCGGTCGCGATCTCGTCTAAGAAGAGTGTGCCACCATCTGCGAGTTCAAACCGGCCGAGGCGGCGCTCGGTTGCGCCGGTAAATGCACCGCGCTCATGGCCGAATAGTTCGCTGTCCAGCAATTGCTCGGACAGGGCCGCACAATTCACTTTCACAAATGGCCCATCCCAACGCTTGGAAAGAAAGTGCATTCGCTCGCCGATCAGCTCTTTGCCGGTTCCGCGCTCACCGATGATCAGACAAGGCCGATCCAAGGGCGCCAGTCGAGAGACATGTTCTTGTGCGGCCAGCCAGCTTGGGTCTTCGCCAATCAGTTGCGGAGTTTGTTCGCCAATCATTTAGTGTAAATATCAAAATATGTTGGCCAAAACAACTAAAAATAATGACGTAATAGACGAAATAGCATTAAGTGAAAAGGGCGAAAAAGAAAAAATATGAAATATAATCAATGCATTATGAATTTAATTCAAAACTGGCACGGTCCTTGAAATGAAAGTGGCATGGCGGCCAGAGGGGTCGCCGGCAAACAAGAAAGACAAAAACAATGACCGAGCGCTCTTACGACAAAGGCTATGACGATACCCGCTACGATCAGGCCCGCCGTGAGAGTGGCCGTTTCGGCCGCTACCTCTCAACCCGCTCACCAGAGACTTGGATGTTCTTCGTCGCTGGTGTCTTCCTCGGCGGCTTCTTCTTCTAAGAGCTGAAAACAGCCAAAAGAAACCGCGTTTCCTCCCACTCCTAACGAACCCCAAAAGATAAAAGGAAAAACTCTCATGGGAATGTTCTCTCGTCTCGGCGATATCATTAACTCCAACATCAACGCGATGCTGGACAATGCCGAAAACCCAGAAAAGATCGCCCGCCTGATGATTCAGGAAATGGAAGACACTCTGGTCGAAGTTCGCACAGCTGCGGCTCGCGCCATGGCCGACAAAAAAGAAATGCAGCGTGAGATCACGCACTACACCAACATTCGCGATGACTGGGAAAACAAAGCTGGTCTCGCCATTGATAAAGGCCGCGAAGATCTCGCTCGTGGAGCATTGGTTGCCAAGCAAAAAGCGGAAGAGGAAATCGTCCGCCGCGAAGAAGCGATGGAATTGGCTGATGAAGCCTTTCACAAGCGCCAGGACGATCTTAGCCGCTTGCAGGCCAAGCTTGATGAAGCCAAAGCCAAGCACCGGGCTTTGATGATGCGCCGCGAGGCCGCTGAGCAACGTATCCGCGTTCGCACCCAGACTTATGACACGCGCGTCGATGATGCATTAGCCCGCTACGCCAATGTCGAGCGTAAAGTGGATGAGCTGGAAGCCTATGCTGAAACCATTCGCGGCGGTGAGCCAACCCTCGAGCAGGAATTTGCAGCTTTAGAGCAGAATGACGCGATCGAAGCGGAATTGGACGCTCTGAAAAAGAAGCGTGCGAAAACTGCAGCTAAACCTGCGAAAACCACTGAGAAGAAAGGCGCGTAATCATGTTAGTACCGTTTGCAATCTTAGCTGGTTTTATGACCGCAATCACCGCGCCGGGCCTGATTGCCCTGCATCTTGAAGACCGCCGCAAGGCAAAAAGTGAGGCCGCAAACTGATGGAAGAAGAATTCATCATTGCCGTAATTGCGATTGTTGCAATTTTCATCGTCTTTCCCGGCATGGTGTTCCACTACATCACGCTGTGGCGCAAACAGAAGACGCTGATGCCCGACGATGAACGCATGCTCGAAGATCTCTGGCGCTCCGCCAGAGCCATCGAGCGCCGGATCGAAACGGTAGAAGAGCTCCTCGACGCACAAGACGAAGAAGAGACACGACCCCGGCGTCCACTTTCACCCCGTCGATTTGAGGACTGATCGATGACCCAGAGAAGACGACACTATCGTCCATTAAGAGACGAAATTCACACAAGCAGAGAAGAAGAAGAGATGTTCCGTTCCCCTAACCCAAAACGCTTTTATCGGTCGCGCACAGATCGTGTTTGGCTTGGTGTTTGTGGCGGCGTCGCGGAGCGCTTCGGCTGGGAACCCACTCTGGTTCGACTGCTCTTCGTACTCAGCATCTTCTTCATGGCCGGTCCGATTTCGATCTTCGCTTACATCATTGTCGCGATGATCACGCCGAAAGAACCGATGGGGCGCCGTAATTTGGCCCCAGAAGAAGAGCAGTTTTGGCGCAATGTTTCGGACCGTCCACGCGTCACAGCCTCAGGGCTAAAATATACGTTCATGGATTTGGAAGAACGCCTTCGCAATATCGAGCGCAGCGTAACCAGCGAAGAATGGCGACTAAAAAAAGCCTTTCGGGATCTAGAACAAAATTAAGGAATGGGTTACAACTGTAACCAGGGATCAGGTAAGCAAGGACTAGAAGGGGGATTTTCCCATGACACGTAAGGCCATCAGAAGCGGGATCCAGACTGGATTGATCGTCGCTGCTGTCCTCTCTGTCGCCGCCTTTGCAAGCGTCAAGGATGATGGCGTGAGGCTCGAAGCCGGCGGAGTTGAAATGACATTCAAAGCGTCATTCGACAAAGGACTGATGATTAGCTTCATCGCGCCTGAATAAGGCACCAAACAGAACGTCTGCTCCGGCACACACACTCTCTCTCCCTGAACGCACACTTGAGAGTGCCGGAACAGACCCACCCCACAAGATGGGGGGAAGTCTCGCAATAGCTTGCGGGACTTCCGGCGTAGAAAAACAGCCTGCTTTTGCTTTATACTCGGTGTCGTATCGGCTAGACAAAACCATGAATTGTCGAGTCTACGTCAGGGTGTGAACCGTGCCAAAGCCAGAAACTGAAACCGGGTTTCAATTTACTATTTTTGGATTAGCCAGCGCGGCGGCCAGCTCTTTCAGTTTGTTTTCTCTATCACAATCGATTTTGTCATTCGGTGTCGGCCCGATTCTGAGTGATTTGCTGACATATTATCGCATGCTTGGTGCGTGGGTGATCGGCTCCGTGGGCGCGCTTTTCGGTTGGACTTTTCCCGTTTGGTTGATCGATTTATGAATCCTAAGCGGGCTGGCGTCAGCGGCTTTTGTGCGCGCGGCAAGCGGAAAGTGGGCCGATGACAAGAGACGGACAGCGGCGGGCGATCCCGAGCTTTCAACGCTCAATAAAAGCTTGGTCGATTTTTTCAGGTGGCTGGCGTTTACAGTGTCCTTCGTTGGACTGATCAATCTGATCCTGTCGATTTTTTCCGTTTTTTTCGGATTTTTCGGAACGTCTGTCTTAGGTGATGACGATAGCGAAATAATTTTCCGCCGACAATTTTTTCATTTCCTAATCATCATAGCCGGTCTAGGCGCGTTCTTTGCCATGAATGCTTACGGACCCGCAGTCTAGTTCAATCCTGATGGTCGGGTTAAATGCGCCGAGATGTGGCTCTCGGCGCAATGCATCGAAGCTTGCGAGATTTTAGCGATTTGCCCGTCGGGTGAACCGTCGGCGCCGGGCTTCAATAATTGGCGGTTTGGCTGAACTACGGGCATTGGGCGGGATCGCTATAGCGGCATCTATGGCATTAGGTTGGGGGGCTGCCGACAGAGCGTTGAATGGAATTTGGAAAACCCGTGGCGTGGTGCCGGGTGTGGTAAATGTGAACATTGGCTTGATCTCCGTAAGTCTGATTGTTGTCCGGTAGCTTTTTTCGCTGCCGATGACTTGGAGATAGCGTCACCCTGATCTGAGTGCTTGAAGATCGTCTGGAGATTTCTTGGAGAAGTCATGGAGATCGTCAAAACATAGACTTTTCCAGGGGTTCAGAGCTTTCAAATCTTGCGTCTGAGCTGAAGTGTTAACCAAAACTGTCAATCTCACGCATCTGTGTGCTCGTTTTTTCATTTGTTTTGTGTCACATGGCCCAGAAGTGGCATAAGTAAGTGGCATGTCAGATAAGCGTATCCTTCTGATCATTGGCGGCGGTATCGCGGCGTACAAGTCTCTCGAACTCATTCGGGAGCTATCGCGACGGGGCATTGCCAGCCGATGCATCGTCACCAAGGGTGGACAAGAATTCGTCACGCCACTCTCGGTGTCGGCCCTGTCCGGCGAAAAAGTCTTCACGGAATTGTTCGATCTCGATGATGAATCGGAGATGGGCCATATCCAATTATCCCGCTCAGCGGACTTGGTCGTTGTATGTCCGGCGACGGCGGACTTGATGGCGAAAGCCGCCAATGGCGTGGCCAATGATCTTGCCTCGACGGCGCTTTTGGCGACCGATAAGCCAGTTCTCATGGTGCCAGCCATGAATGTCCGCATGTGGGAACACGCCGCGACGCAGCGCAATGTTGAAACGCTACGCGGTGATGGGGTGACCGTGATGGACCCCGATGAAGGCGCCATGGTGTGCGGCGAGTTTGGTCCAGGACGATTGCCCGAACCGATCGCGATTGCAGAACGCATTCAAGCGCTGCTGAGCGATGGGCCCGTGCTCTATGGGCTTGAGCCGAAACCCCTGGCGGGCCGGCATGCGCTCATTACTGCCGGGCCGACTCGCGAACCGCTCGACCCGGTGCGGTTTTTGTCAAACCATTCAAGCGGCAAACAAGGCTATGCAATTGCTGGCGCTTTGGCGCGCGCGGGTGCACGTGTGACCCTCGTTTCCGGCCCCGTCTCTCTTGAGACGCCAGCAGGCGTCGATCTGGTTCCCGTAGAAACAGCTCGCGAAATGTTGGAGGCGTGCCAGGCCGCTCTCCCATCCGACTTGTTTGTATCCGTTGCCGCGGTCGCCGATTGGCGTCCAAGCCGGGCGGCAGCAAAGAAAATGAAGCTCAAAGAAGGCGATGGCGATCCCCACCCAACGCTGGAATTGTCCGAAAACCCGGACATTCTTGCAACGCTGTCGCGCAAGAAGAAACATCGCCCAACCCTAATCATCGGGTTCGCAGCCGAGACGCACGAAGTTGAGGCCCTGGCGATTGCCAAGCTGAAACGAAAACGTTGCGACTGGATTGTCGCCAATGATGTCAGCGGCGATGTTATGGGCGGGACGATGAATGAAGTCTCTCTCGTCACGCGGGATGGCGTCGAGGATCGATGGCCCAGAATGACCAAGGAAGATGTCGCGACCCGTCTCGTGGAACGCATTGCTCGGGAATTCGATGACGAAGCGGGCCAAATCGCCGCCGAATAAAATTCACAATCGCGTCCGTTCAGTCTGTGCTAGTCTGTCCTGCAACTGCGAGGGAGGACGCACATGGCCAGACCCATTCCGACAGATGAGCATTTGCTCTCTATGATCTACAAGAAGAACCTCAAAGCATTTTCAGATTGGTCTGAGGAGAATAAGACTCGGATGACCAAAATTTGGGTGCCGATTGATATTGATGAGATGTCAAAAAAATATCGCTGCGATCCAGATCTGATCTTTGGGCGGCTCTACTATCATATGAACGAGAAATACGGCTCAACCACCGGCAGTGGGCAGGAGGTCAATTTTTTCAATATGCGTCTCGGACAAGACCGACATGTGGTGAATTTTCCACTGCTGACCTCGGTCCTCGCCAATCTCCAAGACGAACGCAAACGATTCATCATCTCCACTCGATTGGCAGCTTTGTCCTTGGTCATCTCGGCGATTTCGATTGGAATTGCGGTGTTGAATTAGGCGACGGATTGGGGATGTGAGAGTCCGATATGGGGTGAGACGTCGTGACCTCCAATTTAGGACAATCAGCGATCATCTCTGTCTCGCCAGTCGATGCGCCGAACGGCGTGATCTACTAAAGTCGCCAATGCTTATGCAGGCACTTACCTTCTACCTATTCAGACAAAGCATGTTCTAATTTTTCAATCTGCATCCAATCTGCGACCAGGGTTGGATTGGCCGGAAGATGCTTCGCGACTCGTGCAAGCCAGGCTTTGATGACGGGGTGATCAGCGGCGCTTAGACGCGGTTCCAGACCAAACATAAATCCGAAGACAAGCTGAGGGAAAACGGCAAGGTCGAGCATTGTTGGATGCTTAAACCCGCCCATGAATGGCCCCTCTCCGATATGGGTGGCCAGTTCTAACCCTATCCGGAGCTGCGCGTCGGCCAGGCTTTCGGAGAGATCCATGCGCTCTGCCATCGCTTGAATAAATGGGGCTTTAGAGACGAAGTCCGGCCACATATGGCGGACCTCCTCCGGTAAGGGTGTATGAGCGCTGACAAGCGCGGCGAGACGCCAACCTCGAAACCTTGCTTTGAGGTCGACCATCCCATCTATCGCCGGACGAAAAATATTGAGCAGAAAGGTATTACTGATCCAGTCATCGATTTCGGCAATTTTTTCGGCGTGCTCTGGTGGGCAGAGCGGTTTCTCGGGAAACAGCTGATCCAACCAATGGGCATGGTCTGAGGACTCTCGCCTCCATTCTCCATGAATTTCCAGCACGGGCACTTGAGTGCCGTTTGTAAACCCGATGGTTTCGTCTGGCGCGATGGGGTTCACAGGGACGTGTGTGAAGTCCAAGCCTTTATAGTACAGAAAACAGCCCGTTTTACGAACAAAGGGACTCGTCGCATATCCATAGAGCTTTATCGATTTCATACTTTCCGCCTTTAAGGTGACTAGAGCCCGAAACAAGAGCAGCTCGGCTATGTGGTTGCATAATTGGCAATTGGCCGCGTGACTATAACTTAGCGACTTTGAGTGCGTAGGCCAAAGCATCAGGGGTTGTTTATGTGCCTTTAAGCCGCCTCGGCTCAATCAGATTTTCTCGCCCTTGACTCTTCCCCCCGACTCCGGCGCTTTGCCGAACCATGACTGATATCACTGTAGCTGTGCGGCCATTGCCGCATTTCGAAGGATTGGACCTACCCGCCTATGAAACGCTGGGGGCAGCCGGAATGGATGTGCGGGCGGCGGTGCCAGAAGATGATCCAATCATCTTGGCACCGGGCACACGGACCATGGTGCCGACGGGGCTCAGCGTGGCGATTCCACAGGGCTATGAAATCCAGATGCGCCCGCGCTCGGGCCTGGCCGCCAAGCATGGCATTACCTGCCTCAACTCACCAGGCACGATCGATAGCGATTATCGTGGGGAGCTGAAAGTCATCCTGATCAATCATGGCGACGAAGCGTTCACGATCGCACGCGGTGAGCGGATCGGGCAAATGTTGCTGGCGCCAGTGACGCGACTGGTCTGGCAGGAAGTGGACAGCCTGGATGAAACCGTTCGCGGCAGCGGCGGATTTGGGTCAACCGGACGATAATCGCTTGCGTTTCTGACAAAGTTTGCTATATATCGAAAAACGATAAAACGTCAGGAATGAAGAGCCATGGATATTGATAGTCCATTCACAATGGTCGTGCTGATCGTATTGATTGCGGTTGGTGCCGGTGTGATCAAAACTTGGATCGAAACGCGTGCGAATTCGACCGCGGATGAAGAAACCAAGCTCCGCATGGAAGATTTAGAACGCGAAGTTTTACGACTACGCGATCGCGTCAAAGTGCTGGAGAAGATAACCACGGATGGCGACAGCCGCTTGCGCGAAGAAATCTCTCGTCTCGCTTAAACGTCAGTGTCTTGACCGAAGCCTTTGCTGATAATGTGGGCGGCGTAGCCTGAGACTGAAAAGCCGACGATGCCGAGGCCGGCAGCATAAAGCGTGGCGAGATGTGTCTCGCAACCTTCACCGCCCGCTGAGCAGTCGCCAAAGTTCAAACTGTAATACATGTAGATCGCGGTAATGGCTGAAAAGACTGCCAAGGCGAGCATTGCGCGGCCAAACCATTTTAACGCCAATCCAATCACAGAATTTTCCTTTATTCGTTCCTTGTGACCATGGCAGTTAATCTCGCCAATTCAAAGCCTTCTTTGGAAGCTCTTCGGCCAGAATATCATAGACCACTCGAATGCGTTTGCTGGTATGGAGTTCGCGGTGGGTGACCAGCCAGACCGGAATGGGAATGGAAAGCGCGTCTGGCAGGATCGGTACAATCGTGTCGGAATAAGACTCAATATCTTCGACAAGAATACTCACGCCCAATCCCAAACGCACAAGTTCGTAGAGCACGCGACCACTCGGTGAATTGAATCGAAACTGCTCCGGCCTGAGGTGCAATCCAAATTCTGCCATTGCAGTGATCATTTCAGAGTTGCGGTCCAAGCCCAGAAACACCGCCTGACTCAAATCGTCTAATCTTGTGATCGGTCCAATAGATTTGAGATAGTCCTTGGAGGCATAGAGATGCGCTTTGGTTTCGAACAGCAGTTTCGCAATCAAATCAGGTTGTTCGGGGCGGGCATGACGAATGGAAATATCCGCCTCGCGCCGAGTCAGGTCCTGCACCTCATTTGATGGCAAGATATCAATCTGAATGTTCGGCGCGACGCTGTGAATCTTTTTGATGATGGGTGGCAATTGATTGCTGGCGACATTTTCTGTCGCGGTGATGGCCACCCGGCCTTCAATCACTTGCGACTGCCCGGAGGCTGACAGAGAGATGCGATTGGCGGCCTCAGCCATGACTCTCACATGCTCGAGCAATTCCATACCTGCTGTGGTCAGTGCCATGGCGCGGCCGGCGCGTTCGAACAAGGTGACGCCAAGATCTTCCTCAAGTGCCGCGACTTGTCGGCTTAACGTTGGTTGGGTCTGTCCTAATGCGCGTGCCGCAGCCGAAAGCGAGCCTTCCTCAGCGGTTGCGAGGAAGGCGCGGACTTGATTCCAATCAAACGAGATCGCCTGCCAATTCATATATTTTTGTATAGGTGTCTTCGAGTTTTGCGCAATTTATATCTCATCCTCGCATAGTTAGATCTGATTTCGCCGCGTTTGAGCAAGGAGGCGCAGATGGCCGACAAAGCTAAAGTCTGGAACAAAATGGCCGATAAGTATTCGCGCCAACCGATCGCCAACCAGAAGGCGTATGAGATCAAACTCGATCTGACGCGAGAATACTTCACGCCGGAATCGAACGTCTTGGAATTTGGATGCGGCACGGGCTCAACCGCGATCCTGCATGCGCCTTATGTCAAACACATAGACGCCATCGACGTGTCTGAACGCATGATCGAAATCGCGCAGGCAAAATTAGTACCGGAAGGGATCGATAATGTCGATTTTGCGGTTGCGGATATGGATACGTTCAAAGCGACGCCCGGCACTTATGATGTCGCGCTCGGGCTGAATATCCTGCACCTGTTAGACGATCGGATGAGCGCGATGAGCGAAGTGTATAAAGCTCTGAAACCCGGTGGCTATTTCGTCTCCAGCACCGCTTGTCTGCGCGAGAAATGGATGTTCCGCCTTCTCGATCCACTCTTCCCCGTAATGCATGCGCTTGGCCAATGGCCTCGTGTCTCTCGGATGACGGCGAAGCGTTTGCAGGACGATGTGGAATCCGTCGGATTTAAAACGGTGCATTATTGGCAACCGGGCAATGGATTTGTCGCCTTCATTGTCGGGCAGAAACCGGAAACGGCCTAAAGCAGGGCATCATCCTCTTTCGCGAACTTGGCTAGCAGGTAGGCATCATTGTCTTCAATTGGGTCGAGCTTGCCAAAGGCGAAGGCGTTCCGATCCATCACCATGTCGCGTGGTCGCAAGGCGCGGGAAATCTCTAACCCATCCAGACTGCGCGCGCGCGAGAAGGCGACATAGGCTTGGCCATGCGCAAACATGCCGCGGTCGAGGTCGATATAGACTTTGTCCAGTGTCAGCCCCTGAGCCTTATGAATGGTCACGGCATAGGCCAAGCGAATAGGGACTTGTTTGAACGTGCCGACCACTTCGCGCGAAACTTTCTTTGTCTCGGGGTCGAGCGAATATTTGTACTTTTCCCAAGCGGCCGGTTCGATTTCATATTCATGGCCATCGAGCTCGACCAAGACATTGCGTCCGGACCACCCAGTTACGGTGGCGAGCGAGCCGTTGACCCAGCGACCTTCTGGGTCGTTCTTAATCAACATCACCCGCGCGCCTTCTTTGAGTTCCAAGTCAGCTTCGGTCGGGTAGGACTTTTCCTCAAACGTGCCTTGGACCTTAGCTTCGAATACTTTTTCTGGGCCGGGCAGATCATCTAAGCGCGCCTGATTGATGCGAAAAGCATTGGCATTGTTGGGCGTTAGGACAATGTGCGTCTCGCTTGCGTCAACGGCATCGCGCGATGAGACCAATCCGCGTAGAACGCTATCATCTGCCGGCGTCAATCGACCTTGGCGCATCGCGCCGAGTAATGCCAGAAAGCGCGGGTCTTCCTGTCGAAAGACATGTTTCAAAGCGAGCAAAGCAAACTCAGCTTCTTTGAACGCTGGCGCGTTGAAGAAGTAATGACCACCATATCGCTCTTTCAAAATCGGATCTTCATCACCACGCACCACGGGCGGCAATTGATGAAGGTCGCCGGACAGAATCATCCGCACCCCGCCAAACGGACGTTTAGAGCCGCGATTGAGTTTCAAGCTGCGATCAATCGCGTCCAGCATATCGGCGCGCACCATCGAGATTTCGTCGATAATAATGGTCTCCGCCGCTTTCATTAGGCGGGCCGTGCGCAATCGTTTAACGTCTTGCGGCTCGATCAAACGCGGTGGAAACTTAAAAAAGGAATGAAGGGTCTGACCCCCGGCATTCATCGCGGCCACGCCCGTTGGCGCGAGGACGATTGCACTCTCGCCCGCATGTGCCATGAATTTACGTAGCAGCGTTGTCTTTCCGGTCCCCGCGCGTCCGGTGAGGAAAAGATTGCCCTGCGCTCCAGCCCCGTCAGCCACCCATTCGGCGGGCTTGGCGTAAATTGTGTCAGGGGTGGTTTCACCGGGAAGAGCAGGCAAATCAGTCATCTTTGCCCAGCCCTAACGCGCTTTTGCGGGCTAGGGAATATTTTCGCACTGCACCGACGCGGTGGCGCGGCACAGGCCGTCCAGATCTTCAATGACCGAGCGGGCCTGCGATGCCAGAATGCCGCCGCGGTCGAAACATTCAGAGACGGCATCAATGCGCGCCGCTTCCTGGAGACTGATGGCGACTGTATCGCAGGCCAGGTCTGGCGTTTCTTCAACCGTTTTCGAAATCGGGAAGGCGCGCAGCTGGCGCTGCAGCACGGGCACCGTATAGTCTTCGGGCAGGCCCTGATGCTCGACCATGAAGTTCCGCAACAGCACCGTCGGATCAGCGACCAATCGCTCGACAGGCGGGACGAAACAGGTGCCGAGCGTGCGATATGCATAGGCTTCTTCTTCGGCTGCCAACGCTAAGCTGAACGCCCGCTCAGCCGCTAAGCGGCGTTGATGAAAGTCTGAACTCATGGCGCCTTGATGCGCTTCGAGATCGAGCCTCAGCCAATGCTGCCAATGTGCGCTCGCCGTCGCTTCCGTGAAATCGGGATGCAGTGCCAACATATCATCTGGTGCGCGGATCACTTGGCCGGCAAGATAGGACCAAGCGGTCATGCAGCGCATTGGCGTTGCGAGATCTTCCACCGGGATGGTCACCGCGTCGTCTGTGTCTGTGGGCAGTCGTTCGTCTGATGCAACCGGGAGGGTGACGTCCTGGCGACTGGATTCATAAATGGTTCCAGCGGGGAGATCGGCGGACAACGAAACCACGCCATCTTGCTGAGCGTGGGCGATACCAGTGAGGCTTAACCAGACGAGCGTCACGTGACGCAAATGGGTGGCGGGCATTTTGTCCTGTGAACTTAAAACTCTACACTCTGTAATAAGTCGTAAGCGGGATTCTCCGACGGCTCAAGAGCGTAACATCGTTAAGGAAGTTTAACGCGTATGCAGACTGAAATTCATACCCAGATTGACGCCTATTTTGAGCAAAACTTTCTGAAACCGGACCCAATTTTGGATAGAATTGCCCAGGCCAGCACAGAAAATGGTCTTGTGCCGCACGCTGTGACGCGGTTGCAAGCGGGTTTTCTGGCCATGTTGATCCAAATGAGTCGGGCTAAAACGGTGCTTGAGATCGGGTGTCTGGGTGGATATTCCGCCGTCGCCATGGCCCGGGCTTTGCCCGAAACGGGCAGGCTCTTAACCACAGAGATAGATACACGCACCGCAAAAATCGCTCAGGCGAATATTGATGGCTCCGGATTTGGCGATCGGATTGAGCTACGTGTCGGTCCCGCCATGGATGTCTTGAACCAAGAGCGCGCCGCCGGTTCGATTTTCGATTTTGTGTTCATCGATGCCGATAAGGTCAATCATAAGAACTATTTGGAACTGGCCTTAGAAATGTCCAAGCCGGGGAGCGTGATCGTCGCGGACAATATTGTTCGCGGCGGCGCCGTGCTGGATGCGCAAAGCCAAGAGAATAGTGTTAGAGGGGTTCGAGACATGATCGCCTTTGCCAGCACCCTAGATCATGTTCGGATGACGGCGATGCAAACCGTTGGTGAGAAAGGCTATGATGGCATGGCCATTTTTCGGGTCGGCGACCCTTAGAGATCGCGCCAAGTGACGCTGACACCGAGCTCGCGAAAAACCTCATCCCAATAGGCTTTCAATGCGCCGCGCTGCATATCGACATAACGTTGGCGTGGGATCAGGCGGATTTCGAGATCGACGCCGTTAAGACTGTCGCCAAATCGGCGCATGGTCCCATCGGCAACGGCGATCGCATCAGGTATAGTTTCCGGAAGCGCTCCGCCACCGCCATAGATTGTGAAGAGGTCGGAATTCTGTAGCATGTCGGAAATGATCACGACTCGTCGCTGCGGCGCCCGGCGTGAAAAAGCATCGGTTTGGCCAAGGCGCGCAAGCGCTTCAAGAACCGGACTATTGGGTGCTTCTTTTGGCGTCACCAAGTCTTCCAAAATGGTTTCCAATGGCCGGTCGAACTTATCATTGAACCGCACTTCAATTTGTTCTGGATTTCGGAAGAGGGGATTCACTTGGTCGCCGCGGCCAGGATTGCACAAAGAAAACTCGCCGCGCGGATCGAATTGCCCGTCTTGATCAAGCTCGAATAGAGTCAGGCGTTCGCCAATCTCTAAGCGGTCGCGTGTACGGCGGATCGTGGCGGCGATGAGGCTCGCCTGCTGTTCGCTATACTCATCTGTTTTGTCGATAATCACCGCTGTATGCGGGGGCAATTCATCTGAGATTTCACAAAGAGTCAGTTCATCATATGGCGCAGGCTGCAGCGCGAAGAAGGCGAAGCCGATAATGACCACAGCCAGGCCGGCCAGGACGAAATTCAATATCGCCTGATTGCGTTGTTTCTTTTGTCTCGATCGCCGCCGCCGCGCCATTACTGCCCCGTTTTGGCTTTGAACTGGTCAATAATCTTATGCTCGAGTCCGAACTCATCTGACAAGCCATCATCGGTGGTGCGCAATAATTCTTGGTACGGCGCCATCATCTCCGCCATGGTGCGATGGATGATCATCTTCTCGCGCGGGCTGAGCTTTTTATCCTCCATCTCGTCTTCACCATATTTGACCTCAAGCACGACCTCTTTGATGTCATCATAGCTGTCTTCGAAATCATAAAGTGCGTCACGCAGCTCAACCCGGGCGCGTTCCAGCCCCCGCGCGGCGTCGCTAAAGCCAGGGAAGGGTGAGTCGAGTCTGCGGCCCTCAAAAGCGGCAAAGGCGGCAATGGCGAGCCCGAGGGCAAACAGGACCATGGCGTCTAATGAATGGAGCGCGAACGGTCGGCACATCGCATTTGTCGCCGCACTGCCGATTGTATCACCGAGCGGAGACTTGAGAATTTCCTCACAAACCGCGGGATTAACGATGAAATGCGGGAGCACTGTGGTCGGCAAGCCTTCTGGCAGGCTTTGTCCCAAGGCCTGCATATCAAGGATGTTGCGATAATGCGCCGCCGATAAATTGACCAAAAAGACCAAAGACAGCCCGATAATGATCGCGATCAGCCCCATCAAGACATATAGGTTGCGACGCGAGAAAATGTTCTCCCAGTCAATCGGCATCGAAATGTGCCGCATCCCCCAATAGCCGACGATAAAGAACGCCGTCGCGACATTTGCCAGTGACACCGCAGCGGCTTGAAAAATACCGCCGGCGAGACCGAATTCACTCTGTTTCGCGAAAAAGTAGGCGTTCGCCGCGCTTTCAAAGATGATCATCAGCGCAATGATCGACATTTGCAGCATCGGAACTTTAGGGTGGCTGGAAATATAATGGACGCCGCGCCCGGTGGTTTGGTTGAGCTTTAGCTTTTCATGCCGTGGGCTGGCTTCGGTTTCCCCCTCTTGAGGGCTGGCTGTTGCTTTTTGCTTCTTCTTCCGCGGCAGGTGATAATCTCCGCCCAATTGCCGGAAGCGATAGAAACTCAGGGCCGCGCGTGTGGTGTAATCGGCTTGCAGGATGACTTCATTGTACGCGTCGCTGGGGCGCTTTGTCAGGGCAACAATATCCTGTTCATCCAGCGTATTCGCCGCGCTAGGCGTTTCATCATACATCAGCCGTCCTCCCAGTTAGGAACCCTAATTACTCGTTAACCTTTTAGTAAGACTTTTTGTCAGGCTTGAGATGAATTGTGCCGATCTCTGGGCAAAAAAAGTCCCGACATTCAAGGCTCGCCACATTTTGTTCCAGGGCTTAAGACGAACAGTATGGCTTTATCTGCAGAGCAACTTGACCGTCATAAGCGCCACATTCTGCTGAAGGAGATTGGCGGACCTGGCGTGCAAAAATTACAAGGCGCGAGCGTTTCGTTGATCGGCGCGGGTGCACTTGGCGGGCCTTGTGCGATGTATCTCGCGGCCGCTGGCGTGGGGGCCATCGAGATCTGGGACGATGACGCCGTCGATCGTTCTAATCTGCAGCGCCAGGTTCAATTTGCCGATGCCGAAATCGGGTACCCGAAAGCGGAAACTTTGGCGCAAAGGCTGCGGGCGCAGAATCCAGATCTTGAGATCCGTTTTGTCCATCAGCGCTTTGATGAACAGGCCGCGCCGCAGGGCTCAATTTTGATTGATGCGACCGATAACTTCGAAACCCGTTTCGACCTTAATCGATTGGCGCACCAATCGGGACGTCTATTGGTCTCAGGTGCGGCGAGCCGCTGGAGCGGACAGGTTTCTGTCTATGCGTCTGGTGTTCAAGCCGACGCGCCTTGCTATCAATGTTTTGTACCAGAGCTGCCACCGGAAGCTGAGGCTTGCGACGATGTCGGTGTGGTCGGCGCGCTCACCGGCATCGTCGGGACGCATATGGCGCTCGAGGTGATAAAGCTACTGACGGGTGCCGGAAAGCCACTCATCGGCCGATTGCTCATGATTGATGGGCTCACCAGCGAAACGCGGATTTTAAAACTTCGTCCGAACCCGGACTGTTCGGTCTGCGGGGAGTGAAAGTTTTCTTTGACAGGGTTAATTTTTGACGGTTTTACGACAGTGGGGCCTATTGGAGTACTCGGATGTTACGCAGAACGCTCGCCGTTATTCTGACCATAGTTGCCGTACTTGCGGCCGGCTGGCTGGCACTTCGGCGTGCGGATATTCCTTATGATACGCTGGAAACGATTTACGCCACACCGGATAGTCAATTTATGACTCTAGATGATGGCCTGAAAATCCACTTCACGGATACCGGTCCACAAGACCGTGCCGCCATTGTCTTGGTCCATGGTTTTTCGGCCTCACTGCACACTTGGGACGCATGGAAATCAGACTTAGAGACTGACTTCCGCGTGATCACATTGGATCTGCCAGGACATGGTTTGTCACGTGCCGAGGATCCGGCAAATGCGAATATCGATCGCTTTGTCGAGGTCGTTCACGACGTTACCGATAGTCTTGGCGTTGAGCGCTTTACGCTCGCGGGCAATTCCATGGGCGGGAATACAGCCTGGCAATATGCGCTCGCGCATCCCGAAACCTTAGACGGCTTGGTCTTGGTCGCGGCCTCTGGATGGCCCGAGGAAGAAGGAGAGGGCGACGATTCGCCATTCATTTTTACCTTGCTGGCAAACCCTCTGGCGCGGGCAGTCCTTAAAGATCTGGATATGACGTCATTGACCCGGTCTGGCCTCGAAGGCTCTTACACAGATCAATCCTTTGTCACCGACGAACTTGTAGATCGCTATGTCGCCTTGTCGCGCGCGCCAGGCCACCGCGCAACGCTCTTATCGATTATGGCCGGAGAGCGCGACTATGCCACGGTCGAGACTGTATCGCAGATATCGGTACCGACGCTCGCCATGTGGGGGCGCGACGATAATTTGGTCCCCGTATCCGGGGCGCAAAAATTTGGTGATGCTATTCCAGGCGCGAAAGTCATTGTTTACGACGCCGTCGGACATTTGCCGCAAGAAGAGAATGCGGTGCAATCCATAGCGGATTTGCGAGCATTCATGCTCGAAGTCGAATGGAATGCATTGGATGACGAGGTGATCATTCCGGCGGGCGATCCTCGCATGTCAGAGAACCGCCCTGAGGAAGACACCCCGAACTGAGGTCTATTCAGCGTCGGTCGTCAGATCCGCATAGATAAGACGGGTAAAGCGGGCTTCATCGATGAAACCCCATGCCCAATCTTCGACCCATGGGGTGAGTGGCGCAGCGTCCAGCACAGCCTCAATATCTTTGCCCTGGTCAATCTCTGCCTGAACGGCCGCGACGGTACCGTTCAGCATGTCGACAATCGTCATGATATCCGCCTTGGTCGAGAGCGGGCCATGACCCGGAATGATCCGCGTCTCATCATTGATAAGATTTGCCATGGCTTCTGAGGCGGCAACATAGCCTGCGAATGAACCGCCGGATGTCACATCCACAAAGGGGAACATACCACTAAACATGAGGTCGCCTGTGTGCAGAACGTTGGCTTCCTCAAAATAGATGAACGTATCGCCATCGGTGTGCGCGTCTGGCGCGTGGATGAGGCGCACGGTTTGACCATTTAAGAACAAGGTCATCTCATCATTAAAGGTGATGACGGGCCATGCGGCAGGCGGCGCTGCTGGCGTCGTGGCTTCTTGCCCAAAGAAGTCGCGGGTGACATCGACCGTAACGCGGTCGCGTACACCTTGGTGTGCGATGATGGTCGCACCGGTATTGCCGAGAATTTCATTGCCGCCCGTATGGTCACCATGCCAGTGCGTATTGACCAGGTAAGTCGGCTTTAAGCCCGCGATCGCGTCAATCGCATTTAAGATGCCGGGCGCCATGTCGGCATACTGGCTATCAATGACGAAGACACCGTCTTCACCGGCGAGAACACCGATATTTCCGCCACGTCCTTGCAGCATGTAAAGGCCATCACCGAGATCGGTTGTGCTAATCGGCGTTGGCTGCGCCTGTTGTGTGAGCGGAATGTGCGCGCCATGCGCATAGGCCGCCGGACTGAGCGCTAAGCCCAGAGCAATTAAGCTGGTCACGATTTTCATAAATATCTCTCCCAAAAGATGGGCTAGATATATGAGCCATCTTTGGAATGGCCAATCACAAACCGGAGAGTTAAGGGCGAAAGGCGGCCTAGGCCACGTTCTCTTCAACCGATTGCGGGCAGACAAGATCCCGCATGGCGTCGGCGTCATCAGCGCGTCGCAAAGCATCCCGGAGATCCGCATTGCGAAGGGCGCGGCTGACTTGGGCAAGCGCGCGCAAATGGTCTGCCCCGGCTGCAATGGGCGCCAATAACATAAAGATCAAGTCGCATGGGCGACCGTCAATGGCATCAAAATCGACCCCTTCCACCAAGCGAACAAAGGCACCAACAGGTGCTTTGAGCCCGGGGATTCTAGCATGCGGGATGGCGACGCCTTCGCCAACACTGGTCGAACCAAGATTCTCGCGCTCGATCACTGCATCGAAAATGTCCCGACCATCAATGCCGTGCTTCTCGCCAATTGCATTGGAAAGCGTGACGAGAATTTGCTTTCGGGTCTCGCTGGATTGCGGACCAAGAATGACGCCCTCCTTAAGGAGGCTTGAAAGATCATTTGCCATTTTACCCAGACCTATCGGCTTATTCAGCGGCGGAATGTCCAGCTGGATCGACCCAGCCAATGTTTCCGTCTTCGCGGCGGTACACCATATTGAGGCCGCTGTGTTTCACATTTCGAAACAAAACGGCAGGGGTGTCTGACAGTTCCAGCTGCATAACAGCTTCCGAAACAGACATAGTTTTCACGTCCGATGCTGATTCAGCCACAATCAGCGGTGCTTCCCCCTTATCTTCGGGGGTTTCGTCATCACCGCCTTTGATGATGAAAGCGTTTGCCGGTTCACTCGGCAGAGGCGAACGTTTGTGATGGTCTTTCAGACGACGGTGATAGCGCCGAACCCGTTTTTCCATCTTTTCCAGCGAGTCCTCAAGCGAGGCATATGGATCGCTGGCCGTACCCGTCGATTGCAGCACAATCCCAGACGGTAAATGAACATTGCAATCCGTGATCACTTCGTGACCGCGCTTTTCGACCGTTACATTGGCGTCAAAACTTCGATCAAAATACTTGGTTACAGCGGCTTCAAGTCCATCCGAAATGCGCTCTTTAAGCGCATCTCCAACATCTAAATGTCGTCCTGCGATTTGTATCGTCACGGAGTACTCCGTTAGTTAAGTGCCCATTATAACGAGCATTTTCTACAAGGCGAGCCCCCCGCCCTATCTTTTGATCATTGCTTGCTACTTTGCAAGCTTCATACCGATGACGTGTTTGTCACGTCGTCTCGCTTAGTCGCGCAAGAGCTCATTTATCCCAGTCTTTGAGCGGGTTCGCTCATCAACCGTCTTGATGATGATCGCCGCCGCTAGGGCTGGGCCGCCATTCTGCCCTGGAAGCGATCCAGGGACAACCACTGAGTAGGGCGGCACTTCGCCATAGCGGATTTCACCAGTTTGACGATCGACGATTTTCGTCGATTGCGACAGGAAAACACCCATGGCTAGAACCGATCCTTCCCGCACAATGACGCCTTCTGCCACCTCGGCGCGCGCACCGATGAAGCAATTGTCCTCAATAATAACCGGGCTTGCTTGCAAAGGCTCAAGCACGCCGCCAATCCCAGCACCGCCCGAAATATGCACATTCTTACCGATCTGAGCGCACGAGCCTACGGTGGCCCACGTGTCGACCATGGTGCCGCTATCGACATAGGCCCCAATATTCACAAAAGACGGCATCAGCACTGTGCCTGGGGCAATATATGAACCGCGACGGACGGTTGCAGGTGGCACCGCGCGGAAACCGGCCGCTTGGAAGTCGGCTGCGGACCAGTTTTCAAACTTGCTCGGGACTTTGTCCCACCATGTGCCGCGATGTCCGGGGCCGCCATCCATGATTGTGTTCTCGTTCAAGCGGAAAGACAAAAGAACGGCTTTCTTCAGCCATTCATTGACCGTCCACCCTCCCTGGCCATCCGGCTCCGCAACGCGGACTTCACCGCTATCCAGCAGAGACAGAGAGGCGTCTACGGCTTCGCGGATTTCGCCTTGCGTATCGGTGGTAAGGTCGGCGCGGTCTTCCCAGGCAGCATTGATCAGAGCGGCTAAGCGATCGGGCATTTTTGGCGTCTTTCTGAGTGTCTTATTCGGTTATCGAGCGTATGAATCGCGTCAGGTCGCGGGTCACATAGTCGATATGTGGGGGCAGGTCATCCCCTATACCAGCCGGACGCGCTGACGCAGGCTCATGACTCCAGTCTTTTTCCGACTGAACAAGCACTGTCGCATAGCCCATTGCGTGCGCGGGGGCGAGGTTTCGCGCGAGATCCTCAAAGAACACTGCTTGCCCTGGATCGACCGCAAATTTCTTCGAAAACGCGTCATAGGATGACTGGTTCGGCTTCGGGAGAAAGGCGCTATCTTCAATCGCAAACCGCCCGTCAAACACGTCGGTTAGACCCATATAATCCGTAACACGGTCTGCATGCCCGCGAGATCCATTTGTGTAGACAAATTTGAGTCCGGGCAGATTGGCAATCGCCGCAGCAAGATCGGGCGTCTTAGGAAGCGGTGACAAATCAATGTCATGGACCTGCGCCAAAAACTCGTCCGGGGCCATTCCATGCATAGACATAAGCCCATTTAAGGTCGTGCCATGTTCGGCATAATATTGTTTTTGAACCGCTCTGGCCTCATCGCGCGGTAAGCGAAGAAAGCGCGAAACAAAATCTGTCATGCGCTGATCAATTTGTGCAAATAAATCACATTCGGCGGGGTAGAGCGTATTGTCCAAGTCGAAGACCCAAACGCGTCGGTCTTTTAGGTCTCGCCTCGACCCTTCGCTATCAGCTGGCATCAATAGGGTCCCCAAAGTCACGCTCGAAAAATTCAAACACGAGTTTGCGATTGACTGGAGCTGGGGTCGCGACGAATAGGCCCGTTCGATAGGCGGTTTCTTCGCAAGCTTCACGCCCAGTGATCGCAAATTTGGCTTTCGACACGCAGAAACTATCACTGCCTCGGGTCAGTGTGCGGATTTCGCCATCGCCTGTTTCCATTTCGGCATAGGCAAATAAGCCGGCTTGTAAGAGCGGTTCATCAATGACGCGCGCGCAGCCGCCCGCTTCCAACAGCCACCACCCTCGGCTTTCCCAACCTTCGCCCCGGCGCCGGGCCATTGCGCTCCAAATGCGATTATTGGTGCGGTTGCAGAAGGTCAGGCCGACATTACGGGCGCGGTCAATGGCGGTTTGTTCTAGAATGTCCATCAAATCGGCATCAGTCGTGTTCGCGTCCAGGCCCTTGGAGGTCAAGAAATCGCCAATAGCCGCCCGCGTTTTGCGGCCCAGATAGCCATCAATCCGGCCGGCATAGACGCCAGCATTGTCCAATAGACGCTGTACACCAGCTGCGCTGGCTTGCTCTAAGTTACGCTTTTCTGTTTCGGTGAAACTGGTGCGCCAGCGTTGAGAGTCTTCGATCAAGACCGGGCGAAATTCTCGCGCTTCCAATCCCATCATACCGCAATCAGGAATATTCTCGACGGCGAAACTGCCCGTAGGATCGATGCAAAGCTGGCTTTGGCCGCCCCAAATTTTTCGGCCACCGCGATGGGCCGTGGACGAGCGTCCGAACAGGTAGTGAATGCCGGGACGAAGATTGCCCTCGATGACTCGTTCGCAGGCGCCAGGGCGTAGCCGGGTCCAGCCTTCGACGACGACACCTTGTCCTTCATATCGGCCCGTTGAAGCTTCGATAATATAGCTGGTCTCGTTGCAAATTTCCCATCCGTTCGAATTTGCTTGCGCCGTTGCGGTGGCGGGTAAAGCCAAGGTTAACGCGATCGCGAAAATTGCGAAGAAGGACTTAATAAACAAAGGTACCTGCGCCATGTTCGGTAAACAGCTCCATGAGGAGAGCGTGCTTCGCACGCCCGTCTAAGATCACTGCCCCGCCAACCCCCATGTTGACGGCTTTTGCAGCCGTTTCAAGCTTTGGAATCATTCCGCCTGTGATTGTGCCATCTTGCATAAGCGTATCCACTCGGTCGCGGCGGATTTCCCGCATCAACTCGCCTTGCTTATCAAGGACACCTGCAACATCTGTCAGCAGAAGGAGACGTTTGGCCTGAAGCGCCGCAGCCACGGCCCCGGCAGCCGTATCCGCATTCACATTATAGCGCCGATCATCTTCGCCAACACCAACGGGCGCAATCACTGGAATGATGCCTTTATCACTCTCCATCAGGGCGTTGACGACCGAGATGTCAATTTTGTCAGGCTCGCCGACATAGCCTAAATCGACGACTTTTTCGATTTCGCTGCTGGCGTCGCGGTGGGTCCGCGTCGCTTTTGTGACCCGCATCAAATCACCGTCTGATCCTGACAGGCCGACCGCTTTGCCGCCTGCGGCATTGATCGCCCTGACAATCGACTTGTTGATGGGCCCTGAAAGCACCATTTCAACCGCTTCCATGGTCGCATCATCGGTGACCCGCAACCCATCTCGGAACTCTGACTGTATGCCAAGGCGGTCGAGAAGATTGGCGATTTGTGGGCCGCCACCATGGACGATGACCGGGTTGGCACCAAGATGTTTGAGCAAGACCACATCGCGCGCAAAGGCCTCTGACAAGGCCTCATCCACCATGGCGTGCCCGCCATATTTGATGACAATGGTTCGCCCCGCATAGCGTTGAATATACGGCAAGGCTTCGGACAGCGTTTCTGCAGTCAATTGAGCAGGCGAATGCGGCGTTTCAGTCATGGCGCAGGCTCTTACCCGGATTTGTCCGCTGCGCAAAGCCGAGATCAACCGTGGTGCCGGTATTTAGGTCAGAGCGCGCGTCATGAAAACACTATTCGGGTCTTCGACATAATCACCGAAGGGAGGACACAGTTCGAAGCCGCAGCTTTTAAAGAGTGTGCGCGATGGGATAAATCCATCCATGCTGCCCGTCTCGAGGCTGAGGCGCGTATAGCCACGCTTGCGCGCTTCGCTCAGAATGTGTTCGAGCATCCGTCTGCCCAGGCCAGCGCCGCGTCGCGTGCTGAGCGTGTGCATCGACTTGATCTCACCATGTGTCTTCGAGAGTTCTTTTAATCCTCCGCAGCCAACCAGGTCGCTGCCATCGCGCATTTCCCAAACGGTGACGTCTGGCGTGCGTAAGCCTTCCATTGGCAAAAAGTGACAGGAGCCCGGCGGCGACAGGGACAACATTAATTCGGCGTGGGCGTCGATCAGGGCAGCAAATTCAGGGGCATCCAAATTCGCAGGCTGAATTTCGATCGACATCTAACCCTCCACCAATTGTCCAATCTCGGCTCTGATCTCGGGGATTCCATAGCCCTTTTCGGAGGACGTGGCGCGTGGAATTGGGTGCGCAGCTGGGTGTTTCTTTAGCGCTGCTTCAATTTTGGTCGTAATCTTTTCGAGCTCGGACTTTTTGATCTTGTCGACTTTGGTCAAGACGATTTGGTAATTTACCGCGGCGGTATCGAGCATCTTCATCGTCTCAAGGTCTGTATCCATCAGGCCGCGCCGACTATCTACGAGCAGGAAGACGCGGCGCAAATTTGCCCGACCTCGCAAATACCTTTTTGTCAATTGCACCCACTTGGCTTGCTGCTCGCGTGAGACCTTGGCGTAGCCAAAGCCTGGCAGGTCGACCAACCAGAATGTGCCATTCCCCACATTGAAATAGTTCAATTCCCGCGTCTTGCCGGGTTCGGCGGATGAGCGCGCAAGGCTCTTTCGATTTAGGACAGCATTGATCAGCGAGGATTTGCCCACATTGGAGCGGCCAGCAAACGCGATCTCTGGGCGATTGCCTTCGGGCAATTGATGCAGGCTTGCGGCGCCTAGCACGAATTCCACGGGCCCGACGCAGAGTTTGCGTCCAGCTTCCAGCGCTTCGTCTGAGAAGGCCGGTAGCTCGCTCACTTTATTCTGCCGGGGTTGATGAGCCCCGCCCGAGTAATCGTTTGACCAGTTTGTCGAGTTCGGTCTCCACCCCATTTCGCCGCATGATGAAATATTGCTGGCCAAGGGACAGAATGTTCGACCAGACCCAGTAGAGGACCAGACCTGCTGCAAATCCGCCAAACACGAACATGAAGACAAAAGGCAATGCCATCATAATTGTGCGCTGAGTGGGATCTGGTGGAGGCGGCGACAGCGCCTGAATACCTGCCATGGTCACGCCGTACAGGATCGGGAGGATGCCGATGCCGATGACAAAGCCCAGAATCGGAATGGCTTTCACATCCGCCGCGGCCCAAGGCAGCAAGCCAAATAGGTTACCGATCGCGGTTGGATCCGGCGCTGATAAGTCATTGATGAACCAGAATGCCGTGTGACGCATTTCGATGGTTACAAACAGTGTCTTATAGAGCGCGATAAAGATCGGGATGGTGAAAAGGATCGGCACACAACCGGCCAGCGGGTTCGCCTTTTCGCGCTGATACAGTTTCATGACTTCTTGCTGGCGGCGCTGCGGGTCGCCTTTGAACCGCTCTTGAATCTCTTTCATCGGCTCGGCCAGCTTTTTCATTTTGGCCATAGATTTGTAGCTTTGATTGTACAGCGGCACGAGCGGCAGCTTGACCAGCACCACGAGTGCAATCAGGGCCCAACCGAAAGACCCAACAATGCCCTTCACCCAATCCAGAACGAAGAAGAGGCCTTTGGTCAGGTAATAGAGCATATTGCCCCAGTCGATGGCATCGCGAAAACGTGGGATCCCGGCATCTGCATAGGCGTTGACCACGTCATATTCTTTGGCACCGGCGAAGACCTGATTGGCGACTGTCACAGATTCGCCGGGAGCCACTTGCACGCCTGCGCCCTGGACGAGGACTTCCAAGCGGTTGCTTTCACTCCGGACACGGGCGCGGAAGCCTTCGCCTTGTTCAGGGATTAAAGCCGCCATCCAATACAGGTCGGTTAGTCCGAGCCAACCGCCAGTCTCGGCGACGCGAATGCCGCTATCGTCCGCTTTCTTAATGCCGCGACCTTTGAACAGATTATTGTAATTGCGCCAGGTCAGGGCATTATCGAAGCTGCCCATCAATCCAACATGCGCAAAGCCCGTTTTTCGGGCGGATCCCGGATCAGTTTCGTTGAGGAACTCTTTCCAAGCGCCATAGCGTTTGACCAGTCCCACGGGGGAAAAGCTTCGGGTTTCTTCGCTCAGATTGGTGATACGGTCCGAGAAGGTGAAGAGATAGTTTTCATCGACTGAGATGGTCCGCTCGATCCGAACGCCATTCTTTTCCAGCGTCAGCACGGCAGCATTATCGTCGCCGAATTCGGCTTCAGCCGCTGACCAGGCATCATCGCCGCCCGCTAAAACATCGCCGCCTTCAAACCAATTCCAAGCCACAGAATAGCCATTGGGTGTGTTCTCGGGGCGCAAGAGGCGCAGCTCTTCGAGCCGTTCGACCGTTTTATAATGGTCTTTGAGGTTGAGATCGTCGATCTTGGCGCCGGTCAAATTGATCGAGCCATCCACGCGCGCGGCATCAAAGCTCACCCGCGCCGTCTCAACCAATGCCTCGTCAACAGACACGACGGGTTCTTCTAATGGGGCGTCTGGGACATCGACCGGGGTCTCGATACCGGCTTCGGCCATCGCCGCTTCGCGCGCTTCATTGGCACGTTTGGCTTGCGGTTCGAGGACGAAAAATTGGTACCCGAAGACAAACACGATCATTAACGCCATTGCGATAATGAAGTTGCGCTGATCCTGAGGGTCCATACCATTTTGCTGATTGGGCAACATTGGGCGTGTCGATCCTAAATAAAAAGCGGGGTCAGGTTGGTCCTGTCCCCACCGTGATTTGCTGCGCGAGGCTTATCAGCGCGCTTTCCATATCGTCAAGCAGCCGCTGCCAGCCAATGGTCGCAGTGTCCATACGGGCGATGAATACATAATCAGTCCCAACCAAGCCGTGAAGGGGTAGAAGTGTCCGGGCCGCTTCTCGTAAACGGCGCTTCGCGCGGTTGCGGGTCACCGCGTTTCCAATCTTCTTGGTCGCGGTGAAGCCGGCGCCCATAATGTCTGACCCTTTTCGAGTACGGGCCTGGATGACCAGGCTTTTGCGCCGTTCTGATTGGCCGCCACGGACAAAAAGAAACTGGGGCCGCGTCTTTAAACGAGCGACCCCAGTTTCGGATGTGTTTTTATGTGCCATGGGAAACCCTTGGCAAGTCTGTCTTAAGCCGACAGTTCCTTGCGGCCTTTCGCGCGGCGGCGGGCCAAAACTTTGCGGCCATTTTTCGTCGCCATGCGAGCACGAAAACCGTGTGTACGGGCGCGCTTTAGGCGGCTGGGCTGAAATGTACGTTTCATCGGCGTCTCGCCTCAACTCAAATGTGATAATCTCGAAAGCGCGGCTATTACGTGCGTGAACCCCCCAGGTCAAGAGAAATCCCGCATGATTTACACGCGGATTGCACCTCAAATCGCGCTCACGGATCAGTGATGCATCGCGACCGGACTGTGTCGTGCATTCGAATAGGGTTGGAAATATATCGGCTTCGAACAAAGTTTCGAAGGGATGCCCAAACTATGCTACGCACACTTTTTGCCGCTGGAGCTATGACGATGACGCTTGCCGCTGGATCTGCCGCAGCAGACGATACCGCCCTGCACCAGCCCTGGGACGATATTCTGGGCACTTATGTGGTTGAGTCTGACGATGGCGTGAATCGGTTCGATTACGGCGCCCTGCAGGCAAACACGACCGACAGCGCCAAGCTAGACGCCTATCTAGAGAGCTTCGCCGATCTGGATTTTGACACTTTGGATGGCGACGAACAATTCGCTGCCTATGCCAACATCTATAATGCGCTGACGGTACAGTACATTGTCAGTAAATACCCGACTAAATCGATCCGTTCGGGCTATATCGTCGGTCCTTGGAAACGCGTATTCACCACGGTGGAAGGCGAAGAGGTCTCTCTTGATCATATCGAACACCAAATTCTGCGCGTAGAGTGGGACGACCCCCGCGTACACTATGCCGTGAATTGCGCCGCTTTCAGCTGCCCGAATCTGCAAACCGATGCCTGGTTCGGCGCGTCATTGGACGAAGACCTTGATCGGGCCGCACGCGCCTATGTGAATGACCCGCGCGGCGTAACGGTGCGCAGAAATGGAACATTGCAAGTGTCCACCATCTATAAGTGGTTCCGCGAAGATTTTGGCGGCAGCAATGATGGCGTGATTGATCACCTGCTGGAACATGCAGAGCCGGAACTGGCAGCAAAGATTGAAGCCAAGCGCCGGATCACTAAACACGAATATGACTGGTCGCTCAACGACGCTAAAGATAATCGCGGCTCGTAAGCGGGTCCGGACATACAAGAAGGACAAATAAAATGACCGAGACAGCTGAACAGAAACAAAGCCCGATCTGGATCAAGCTATGGCCGATCTATGTAATTGTCGCGGGATTGGCTTTGGCAATTTCGCAAGGCTGGCACCAATATTTGACGCTGGAGAGTCTTTCAGAGAACGCTGTTTGGCTCGATGAGTTGGTACGAAACAACCTGCTTCTGGTGCTCGGTCTTTATATTTTGATCTACGCCGCAGCGACCACCTTCATCATTCCAGGCGGTGTGCTCACCATTGCCGGCGGATTTCTGTTTGGCCTGTATATAGGCACGCCAGCGACTCTGATTGGTGCAACGCTCGGGGCCACGATTTTGTTCTTCGCTGCCAAGACCTCGCTCGGAAGCGTTCTACGCCAAATTGCTGGTCCGTTTCTCGAGCGTATGGAGAAAGGGTTTAATGAGAATGCGCTGTCATACATGTTTGCCCTTCGTTTGATCCCGATCTTCCCATTCGCCGTCGTTAATATTGCGCCTGGTCTGCTCGGCGCGAAATACCGTGACTATTTCATCGCCACTTTCTTCGGAATCATTCCTGGTACGCTGGCCTACACCTGGATCGGCGCAGCGATTAAAGGGACCCTTTTAGAGGGCGGCGAAGTCGATATTGCGAGTCTCGCGGCGAACTTCCTGCCAGCCTTTGTGGCCTTGGGCGTCGTGTCCTTAATCCCGGTCGCCTATCAAAAAATCACCGGCCGTAAGGCCGAGCCTGCGGAGGCTTAAATGTCCAATACAATTGCAACCCCCACGGCCCGTGTGGCTGAAACCGAGCTTATGGAGACAAAAACAATGACAACAGCTCCAAGTGAAACGGGCGTTAAACGCAAGCTCAAAGCCGATCTCATCGTCATTGGTGGTGGATCTGGCGGACTGTCTGCGGCCGCGGGGGCTGCGATGCTGGGACTGAACGTCATTCTTTATGAGAAGGCGGAAATGGGGGGTGATTGCCTCAATTATGGCTGCGTCCCTTCAAAGGCCCTGCTGACCACAGCCAAATACGCTCAAACAGCCCGTGAGAGCGCAAAGTATGGCGTGTCTGTATCTGAACCAACCGTCGATTGGGAACAGGTCAAAGCACATGTTCGCAAAGCGATCGATACGATCGCTCCAATCGACAGTCAGGAGCGGTTTGAAGGGCTAGGTGTCACGGTTATTCGGGAACACGCGAAGTTCGCGGATCCTAAAACCATCGTCTCAGACACGACGGAAGCCACGGCGCGGCGGATCATCGTCTCCACTGGGTCTATCGCTTTCATTCCGCCGATCCCTGGTCTCAACGAAACACCTTTTATCACCAATGAGACAGTCTTCTCTTTGCCAGAGCAGCCCAAACACTTGGTAATTCTTGGCGGTGGCCCCATCGGGATGGAAATGGCGCAAGCGTTTCACCGGCTTGGCTCCGAAGTGACCGTTATCGAAATGGGTCGGGCGATGGCCCGTGCGGATGCCGATCATGCCAAGATTGCGGTGGATGCCATTCGCGAAGAGGGCGTCACAATTCTAGAGGGCCATAAGGCTGTAAAGGTCACCGGCGCAGACGGCGCGATTTCAGTGGACACTGAAAGCGATGACGGGACCAAGACCATTCAGGGCACGCATCTGCTCGTCGCGGTTGGTCGCCGGGCCATGCTGGACGGGCTCGAACTGGAAGCCGGTAAAGTCGATTTCGATCGTCGCGGTATTCAAGTTTCGGATAAGCTGCGTTCGGTTTCGAACCCCCGCGTCTGGGCCCTTGGCGATATTGCCGGTCAAGGCCAGTTTACCCACTTGGCGGGATGGCACGCTTCCGTGTTCACGCGTCGCGCTTTCTTTAAGCAAGGCAGCAAGGCGAGCGACCTTCCGCTTCCAGCCGTCACTTATGTGGCGCCTGAAGTTGCCCAAGTCGGCTTAACGGAAGCCGAAGCGCGCGAGCAGTTTGGCGATAGTGTTACCACATCGTCTTTCCCATTCCACGAGAATGATCGCGCGATCGCAGAAGGCAAAACCCTCGGTGAGGCCAAACTGGTCATCCGCAAAGGTAAAATTCTCGGCGCGTCTGTTGTTGGCGACGGAGCTGGAGATATCATCCAGATTGTGGGTTATGGGATGTCGAATAAGCTTGGTGTGCAATCACTGACCAATTTCATCTCGCCATATCCAACCCGGGCCGAAGTGGTGAAGCGTGCTGCAAGTGCGCACTTTACCCCTACTGTGTTTGGTAAGGCGTCTCGGACCCTTGTCGGGTTGCTGCAACGCATCCCATAAGCTACGTGCCGTGGGGTGAGTGAGTCTTCGGACATCGGCGCCACAAAGCGCAAGTTACGATGGCGGGACAGTCTGTCTTTCAGACTGTTCCTCATCGCGATTGCCAGTGTCCTCCTCGTCGAGGCGCTGATTTTCGTGCCCAGCGCAACGAATTTCCGAAACAATTGGCTGGAAGCCCAAATTGATGCCGGGCGGTTGGCGGCGCTCTCGCTTGAGGCCGCGCCGAGCCGGATGGTTTCTGAGGAGCTTGAACAAGAGCTGCTCGAGAGCGCCATGGTTCTCGCCGTGGCAGAGCTCTATGATGAACGTCGGGATATGATCCTCAATCCGGGGGAGGAGATTTGCTGCACGCGCAAGATCATCCTGTTCGACGCCGAGCCAGATTTTTCCGAAGTGAGTGATACGTTGGCGACCTTTTTTGCGCCGCGAGACCGATTCTTAGTTATCCGTGCCGCAGGGTCTCGCCCGGGCCGCGTGATCGAGATCGTCGTTGATGAGAAGGGGTTACGAACAGAGCTCGAGACTTTTGGTCTGCGAATCTTGGGTCTATCGCTACTGATCTCCGCATTTACCGGGGGGCTCATCTATCTCATGCTGCTGCTGACGGTCGTCCGGCCAGTCCGGCGGGTGACCCAAGCGGTTGAGCAGATTAAGGACGAGCCTGGCAGTTGGAAACGCCGTCTCGCCCCCACGCCGCGCGGTGATGAGATTGGCCGCGCCCAAAATGCGCTGTCGGATATGGAAGAAGCTGTCTCCAGCGCATTTCGCCAACAAGAGCGCTTAGCGCAGCTTGGCGAGGCGGTCGCGAAGATCAATCACGATCTGCGTAACTCGCTGGCCACCGCGCAACTGGTCTCGGACAGTCTTTCTCGCTCTGAGGATCCACGGGTGGCGAAAAGCCTGCCGCGTCTCGAACGGGCGCTTGAGCGCGCAATTAATCTCGCCAGCGACACTTTGAAATATGGTCGCTCCTCAACGCCAGACATCAAAATCAAATCCGTACGACTGTATGACGTCGTCGCCGAAGCTGCGGCAGAGGCGCTCGCGTCGCACGGCGATGTGACGTTTGAAAATGAAGTGATCGAAGATGCGATGGTGGACGTCGATCCAGATCACTTACACCGGATATGTGCCAATCTAATCCGCAACGCCGCAGAGGCGATGGAGGGGCGAGGGTCTATCTCAATCGGATATGATGGCTCAGCGTTGAGCGTTCTGGACTCTGGACCGGGCTTGCCAGCTCAGGCCCAGGCCAACCTATTTAAACCCTTTGCAGGGTCGACCCGTCGTGATGGTACCGGACTTGGTCTGGCATTGTCGCGCGACCTGGCGCGCGCCATGGGTGGTGACCTGGAACTTGGTGAGACAGGAGCGACCGGCACCCGGTTTGTGGTCTTCTTGCCTCAACGGGGCTAGGGGTAATGCTAAGAACGCTCGCCGTTCTGCTGGGTGATTTTCTTTTCAAAGCTGCCGCGTTCTGTGTTTGCATATTCGGCACGATACTTCTTGGCGCTGTCTTTCTAACTCCTGAACACTTTTGGACGGCGTTGTTTTTGTTTTTGGTTTGGTGGCCATTTTTGGCGGTGGGCTGGTTCTTAATGCGGTTCGAAGAAGCGGTTGTAGATGACCGCGTCGATGAGTTTACTTAATCGCTGTGATTTTTGGCGCGGCTCGCGACAATCATCGAGCTCATTAGAAGCATTTGGCATGGATGGCCTTTACGCGAAAAGCTTTTGGGTGCTTTCGGGCGAACTACCCCACACTTAACGCGACGATCGCTCCAATAATCGCCAAAATAAATCCCATCCATCCCCACCAAGGTGCGAAGCGTTCACGCGGGAGCGGGGCTGGTTCTGGTTTGTTTAATTTCGCTTCGAATTGATCCATCACCTCGGGCAGGCGTTTCAAACGATCAGCGACGTCTTTGACATTCTGCGAAATGATTTTCGCCGCACCGGCGGGCCCAAGGTTCTGAGTGATCCAGTCTTTGACAATGGGCTCTGCCGCGGCCCAAATGTCATGTCCGGGGTCAATCGCGCGGGCCACGCCTTCGACTTGTACCATCGTTTTTTGAAGCAGCACCAGTTCCGGTCGCAAACGCATGCCAAACGTGTGCGTGAAGTCGAGCAATTGCAGCAGGAGCCGGCCCATCGAAACATCGCTGGCCGACTTTCCGTGGATCGGCTCACCGACACTGCGCAAGGCTTGTGCGAAGTCGCCGACGGACTTATCAGCCGGGACATAGCCCGCTTCAAAATGAACTTCGGCAACCCGGTAATAATCGCGGCGGAGAAAGCCCCACAAAATCTCTGCGAGAAACCGTCTTTCATTCATGCCGATACGCCCAATAATACCGAAATCGACCAAGGCTAAGCGACCGTCGGGCGTGATGATCATATTGCCTTCATGCATATCGGCATGGAAGACGCCATGATGGATGGCATGATCGAGAAACCCGCGTGTGACCATATTTGCGAGGCTCGCTCGGTCGATGGAGAGCGTATCCAGTGCGGCAGGATCGGTGAGTGGTTTCCCTTCGACCCAATCTGTCGTCAGCACGCGCTTCCCGGAGCGTTCCCAATCTACTTCCGGAATGTGGAAATATCCGGCTTTGAAAGACAGCTCGCGCATCTCATCGGCTCCGCCAGCCTCTAGCCTGAGGTCCAATTCCTTTTCCATCGAGGCGGCGACCGTGTCCGTGAAGGCCACGGGCTCTAGCCGTCGACTCTCGACATTCACGCGCTCGACCGTCCGAGCGGCGCGTTTCATAGCCCGCAATTCGCGACCGATCATGTTCTCAACGCCAGGGCGCAGAATTTTTATCGCTTTGGCACCGTCTTCCGTCTGCAAGCGATGCACTTGCGCCAAGGAGGCGGCTGCAATGGGTTCAGAAAGGTCGGGGAATAGATCTCGGGCTTCATCCTCACCGAACTCTTCGGCCAGGGCTTTTTGCGCAGCCTTCATCGGAAAAGGAGGGATCTTGTCTTTGAGACGCGACAGGTCGGTCGTGGTTTCGACGCCAAACACATCCGGACGCGTCGCCAAGAATTGACCGAGTTTGATATAAGCCGGCCCAAGCTTTTCAAGGGCGGTTGCTAAGCGTTCGCCTTGGCGACCTTTGGCGCCGCCCCCAAATAGACGCAGCGTTTTACCCGCGAGTTTTGCGGGAAACGGCAAGCGGCTGTGATATTCGCCTGGCAGGATGACATCATGCCGGGCGAGCGCCGTGCCTGCGCGCATCAATCGACCATAGTCCGCCAGCGCCTTGAACATGATTTAGATCGCCCAACCAAAATGCAGGGCAGCAATACCGCCAGAGAAATTGGTCACGGACACGTTCGAAAAACCAGCTGATTCAATTTCGGCTTTGAATGTCTCTTGGTCGGGAAACTGGCGGATGCTTTCGACGAGATATTGATAGCTGTCGCGATCGCCCGTGACGATTTTTCCGACTTCTGGGATGACCGAGAAACTATAGGCATCATAAGCCCGTTGCAGCATCGGCGCGGTCATTTGCGAAAACTCCAACACAGCGAGACGCCCGCCGGTTTTCAACACGCGGCGAAACTCTTTCAGCCCGGCGACTCGATCGGCGAAATTTCGGATACCGAAACTGATCGTCAGGGCGTCAAAGGTGCAATCTGGATAAGGGAGCGCCGTGCCATCAGCGCACACCCAACTCAGTCGGTCGCCCCATTGGGCATTATCGCTGCGCGTTTTACCCGCTTCCAGCATGGCGTCGTTAATGTCGCAAACAATAGCTGTAGCCTGCCGTGTATCGCCGCGACGCTGTCCGGCCGCGTCGGCGAGGCTTAAAAATGCGCGGGCGAGTTCGCCGGTGCCGCCCGCGACGTCGAGATGTGCTTCGCCAGGTTGTGGGTTGAGCCGGTTCATCGTGTCATGTTTCCAAAGTCGATGAATGCCGACCGACATGAAGTCATTCATCACGTCATATTTCGACGCCACAGACCGAAACACGCCTTTGACCCGATCGACTTTCTCGTCCGGGGTTACGCTTTCGAAGCCAAAAGAAACAGTGTCTTGCTCACTCATAAGGCTCATCTAAGCGGACAAGTCTTAAAGAGCTATAGGCACCGGTGTCGCGGCGGCGATTGAAAGCAGTTCGCAGCGCACGCGGTTCCATCTCATCTGGTGTTTGAATTCTGCGCGGAGATAATCGTGCTTAAGCTAGAACGTGCCCTAATTCGCACGCATTTGGTGTGTTCTATTATTCGTATGGGTGTGAGGACGAGAAGCGTAAGGCTGCTCAAAGCCGTCAATCAGGATGCCAGACATTGGCAGATCCTGGCACTTTCTGGCCTGTTCTCAATCTCCTTGATGACCAGTGACTTTGGCGCGCGCCCCATGGCGCTCGTTGCGGCGATTGTCGGCGCCATGTTTGCCCAAGCGGCTGGAACGGTCTGGGTCAATGCCCGTAAAGCCCGCCGTTTGGCTGATACGGGCAGCCATTGGCGAGGCTCTAACCTCGCAGCTGGTTTTGTCGGGTGGTTTGCAGGCTTCCAATGGAAGTCGGCATTGATCACATCGCTATCGCTATCAATCCTGCTGCGGGCCAATTCTTTATGGTTCTGGCTCGCGGCTGGCTTTATCGCAATTTCTGCGAAATTCCTGATCCGCTATCGCGGCAAACACCTCTTCAATCCGGCTTGCATTGGCATCGTCGTGGTGAGCTTGCTCGCCGGTAATGCCGCTTGGGTGTCGCCGGGCCAATGGGGCCAAGCCCCCATCTTTGCCGCGTTTGCGATTGGTTTCGCGGCTTTAGTCCTCTCGAGTGCTAAGCGGCTCGATATCGCGCTGGGCTTTTTGATCGCATTCGCGGCGATGTTGTTTGGTCGGGCGCTGTATCTCGGTGATCCGATGGCGATCCCGATCCATCAGCTACAATCTGGCGCGCTTTTGGTTTTCGCTTTCTTCATGATTACCGACCCTCGTTCGACGCCCGACTCTCGTCTTGCGCGACTGCTGTTCGCAATTGCAGTTGCTGCCGTCGCTGCCTGGTTGAGCTGGGAATATCACATACGCGGCGCCATGCTGTTCGCTCTGGCAGGGCTGGCTGTTCTAACCCCACTTCTCGATCATTTGCTTCCAGCAAAGCGATTTCAGTGGACCCCTAAAAAGGAACCTTCACATGACTCTCAGACACCTCGCGGGGGCGTGCGCGCTCGGCCTTACGTGGTTCGCGCTTAGCGCGCCGTCCGCCGCTGCGTTTTGCGGCTTTTATGTCGCCAAAGCAGATACAGACCTATTCAATGACGCCTCAAAAGTGGTGCTGGTCCGAGATCAAGACCGGACCGTCGTAACCATGGCGTCGGATTATCGCGGCGACGTGAATGAGTTCGCCATGGTGATTCCAGTGGTGGATATTCCTGAACGCGAACAGATCAATGTCGCTAATCCGGCTTTGGTCGATCATTTAGATGAATATACGGCGCCGCGTTTGGTCGAATATTATGACGATAATCCATGTGAACCTCGGATATACGAGGCGAGTATGATGAGGAACGCGCGTTCGATGCCGATGGCCATGTCCTTCGATGCCGCTGAGCCTGAAGCGCTCGGTGTGACCATCGAGGCCGAATATGAAGTGGGCGAATATGACATCCTCATCCTGTCCGCTGAAGAAAGCGATGGTCTGATCACTTGGCTCAATCAGAATGATTATCGCATCCCTGACGGCGCTGAAGAGGTGGTTGGAGCCTATCTCAAGCGCGGGATGAAATTCTTCGTCGCGAAAGTTAATCTCGAACGTCATGATGGCTCATCCATGCTGCGCCCCATCCAGGTGGCATATGAGGATGAGGATTTCATGCTGCCCATTCGGCTCGGCACGGTGAATGCTGAGGGCAAACAGGAACTTTTCGTCTTCGCTATTACCCGCGAAGGCCGGGTTGAGACGACCAATTACAAGACCGTCAAACTGCCTTCGAACATGGATGTCCCGATTTTCGTGAAAGACGAGTTTGGCGAATTTTACAAAGCCATGTTCGAACACCAGACCGAGAAACAGAACGGCAAAGCCGTCTTTATGGAATATGCCTGGGATATGTCTTGGTGCGACCCGTGTGCGGCCAATCCTCTATCGCGGTCAGAACTGCGCGAATTGGGTGTGATGTGGTTGGATGAAGGCCCGCAAGGGAATGTTTCCCCCATGCCGACGCCAAGGCCTGGCATTCAGCCCGGGCCACAGCCGGTGGATGCATTCGTGACCCGGCTGCATGTGCGTTATGATGGCCAGACGTTTCCTGAAGATCTAAACTTCCAAGTCACGGGTGACCGAGAGAATTATCAAGGCCGCTATGTGTTACGCCATCCTTGGCGCGGGGATTACGGGCAGTGTGAGGCGGCAGGTGAATATGCCGAGTCGCTCGTGTACCGCTGGGATGAAGAAGCCAAAAGCTTGGCCAAACTGACCGGTTGGGAACTCGAAGACATCCAAGGGAAAATGGCCGATGGTGGCTTTTCAGCAAGCGCCATAGGCGTGTCGGAAGCAGCACCGAAACGCAAATGGTGGCAACGCCTTTGGGGGAATTGATCTGTGTGCGCGAAGATGCGGCTCTAAAAAAATCTCGTCGAACCAAATAAAAGTAGGTTTTGTGTAATCTATTTACAGTACACGCGCTCAAACGGGGGTGGTCTGGTGCTGACAAGACGCGACTTATTTTTGGGAAAATTGCGGGCGCAGAAGCCTTTGTCTTCCGAGCGCGCCGCAACGGCTACTGAGTATGCGCTCTTGGCCGGCGTGACCGGAGTTGTTGCCGTCGCCACTTGGTCCAAAATGAAACGGCGCCGCAGGCCATCAGATTAGCGCTGACAATTGCTGCAGAAAAAGGTCGACCGTCCGGATTGGACGAGGCGTTTGATCGGGCTGCCGCAGGTATCACACGGCGCGCCTTCCCGGTCATAGACGGAAAACTGCTTTTGAAAATATCCAAGCTCACCGCTGGCGCTGGCAAAGTCAGAAATGGAAGACCCGCCGGCGGCAATCGCCTCGGCAATCACGTCATTAATGGCGGGCGCCAATCGTTCATTGCGTTTGCCGACCACGCTTTGGGCTTTGCGACGCGGGCTGATACCAGACCGGAATAGGGCCTCGCAGACATAGATATTGCCCAGCCCAGCGATCACCGATTGATCAAGCAAGGCGGCTTTGATCGGCGCCGTTTTTCCCCGCAATTCTTGATCTAGGTAGGCCGCATTGAAATGGTTGGACAAAGGCTCCGGCCCAAGATGTGCGACGCGCGGATATTTGACCAGATCATCCAGCGGCCACAATTCCATAAAGCCAAACCGACGCGGATCATTATAGGTGACCGTGGTGCCATCCTGCATGTGAAACACGACATGGTCATGTGCTGGATTGGTGCCGGGATCATGATGAAACGCGGCCGTACCGGCATCATTGACGGTAAATCGCCCGGACATGCCAAGATGCATGATCAATGCTTCGCCGGTCGAGAGTTCAGTGACCAAAAATTTCGCTCGGCGCCCCATTTGCGTAATCTTTGCCCCTTCGACCCGTTCGCGAAAACGATCAGGAAAGGGAAATCGCAAGTCCGGTCGATTGACGTCCAAACGCGCGATGCGCTTGCCTTGCATCGCAGGTGTCAGGCCACGTCGGACGGTTTCAACTTCGGGTAGTTCAGGCATGGCTAGCACCTAGGTGGCTTTTGGCTTGCCGACAAGGCACAGACGGCGCAGGTGCCGCTGAACTAGAATCAGCTCCTTCTCACGGATGCGTTCCAGTCGTTACGTGGACAGATTAGGTGAGACAGCATGCGTAGCGAGGATGATTATCGGCAAGCGGACATAGCGTCTGTCCGCAATCTTTGAATCTCGTCGCCCCACTCTATCCGCGTTTTCGAGACAAAGCTTTCTGCGAAATAGTCTGCTTTGCACGCACAGTTACGGCCGCCCGCGCGCTGGCATTCCGACAAATAGAATTCCGTGGCTTGCGAGCGGCTCCGGCAATCGCCATCTTCAAACATTCGGCCGAGAATTTTTGGCGCGGTTAATTCAGGACTATCAAACGAGGTGAGATCAGCAATATTTGCTGCTCGCTCGTCCTCATAGTTTCTCTGTCGCCCACGGGCCGTCGCGGTTTCTGCTTGTTTTTGCGCGATCAATGCCGCGCGAACCTGCTCTCGCTTCGCCGCACCTGTCTCAATCACGCAAGCTTTGTCGAGAAGGCGTTTGCTATTTTGGCCATTCAAATGGGCGTTCGCCATTTCTGCCTCAAACCCACTCAGGTCAGCGTCTGCTGATGAAGGGGGAGGCGGCGATTCCGATGGCTGTTCAGGTTTTGGCGCTTCGCTGGACGGGAAACTTACCGAGAAGAGGTCGAATCGTTCGCCGGCTGCAGTTGCCACCCACGCAGAAATCGGTGCACCTGATGTTACAGCGCTCTGAAGAGCGTTCGCATCGGCGCCGGGGCTCGCATAAACAGCCCTCGTGTCTGATCCTCCGCCTTGACCGGTCGATCTCCAGCCTCGCTGGTTGACCCAGCTATCTATGATCGTGCCGCCTGCATCTATCTTTACGATTAGATTACGCGGGTTCGGCATGCCGAGTGCCTGATTAGCCTCGTTGCGAATAGTGCCGGGCATGACCAGCCGACTGTTTCGGTTGTCAGTACAGTCATACTCGATGAGCCCATCGGTCGATGTCGCCGTATAGACGACGCATTCCGCGTAAGCGCCGGCAACGCAGGCCGTGGATAGAATTATGGTCCAGAGAGTCTTCAGCACAATATGTCCCCTGTGCGTGCAGTGATTAATGAACGCCATCGGTACACATTAGGGCCCGGAACTCAAGCCGATGGGGAATTCCGGTCGTGTCTTGAGTTCGTGCTTTGGCGGTGTACCGTGCTATTGGTTGTTTCAGCGATAGATGGGGACGCAACGTGCTGGATACGATTGTAGAACTAGATATCTTCAATACAGGTCTCATCGTTAAATATAGGGACTTCGGTTGATGACGTTGTTCTGGAAGCTGGTGGCGGGACTCGCACTCTGCTTTGGTCTAACGGATTTTGCGACAGCGCAAAGCCGAGAGGAGATTGTGCGTGCTCTCAGTGAAAAAGGGTACGCGCTTGAGGAAATTCTCGAGCAGAACGGCAAGACAACGCTGGTAAGAGCGACGACTCAGCCGCAGACGCGCCGTCCGCAAGAACGTCTCGTCGCCTTACACGATATCGATCCAACCGCGCCTTTATTTAGCCCTGAGGACGTTAACTCCGACGGCACCGTCGACTTCCCAACAACGCGTATTCTTCTCTCAATGGAGGCGATCACTTCCTTATTCCGAGCGACGGGTCGAACGGTCGGGAATTGCCCTGCAGGCGATTGGTATTCTGAGAATCCCCAAGGTCCCGGCTTTGTCTACAACTATCTACTCAACTGGACGTTTGATGCAAAAACCCGCGATGATACTGAACCAGAATTGTTTCTAACCCGGCTCACCAATCGCGCTAGACCCTATAGCTTACCGCAGCCTGGCCTCAAAAGTTGGCAGCGATGCCGTTTACGACCTGAACTACAAATCGAGACGCATGTCGTTCACAAGCCAAATCTGACCAGTGGTTCGAAGATCTGTGTACAACGCTATACGTCCGGCCGGGCAGGAAATGTTCAACTCGGAGCGCCGTTATCACTCTCTGAGGCCGCCGCCAAATGTCCAGGCGGGGCGGCGCTCGCAGACGCTCCACTTGAGGCTTATGGAATTTATGATGCCGAATTGGTGGCGGACGAGCCCGATATCGCGGTCTATAAAACTTATTTGAATGCTCGAACGACATTTGTATTCATTCACAAGATCGATCGCGACACGCCGATTGAAATTTTTGCGGAAGCGGCTGATGGCACTTACAAACTGTCTTCGGCTTTCGAACAGCGCCTGAACGGTTGGAGCGTGTATCCTTCATTGAAGCCGGGCGACGTCAATCAAAGCGTGAATGGCTTACATTATATTGAAGGATATGCCCCTGGGGTTCGACCAGGCGTTTCGCGCCCGGCCTATGCGATTCTTGGCACGACACATCGCGTCTATGCTGAAGAGGGAAAGATAAGCTACCCGTCTTATACGCCGTTCAATCTCCCTCCGTTATCCGCCAACGCTTTTGAGCAAGAACGTATGAACCCAGAGGAAGAAATGGATCCTGCTTGGGCCAATCTTCCTGGACAGACCCCGGAAAGCGTGCAGTTCGCGATTGAAAGACGATTGGGTTGGCCGCGCGTTGAGCTGGTGGTCTCTAAATTGCCCCAGGATGGCGAGCTACGCGAGCGCGCAGAGCGCTATATTTCGTCAGCGGATCTAAACCTCTCGATGGACTTGATTTCCTATTTCGGCATTACGAGAGCGGTCGAAGGTCTAGCATTCGTTGATTGCGAAGCTGGCGACGAAGCATGCAGAGAGCGGTCCTGCCGAACAAATTACAATGCCAACGTCTACAATTATATGATTGGCAAACGGGGCCAGCCGACTCGCGACGACGTCATCAGCGCCTTACGCGAAACCCAAGAACAGAGCTTTGAAGTGGAGGCAGGTGGTTATTCAAATGCCGAAGCACAAATACGTTCTGGTTGCCTTGGCTTTATGCGGGATCGCTTGGTCAGCAGCCAACAGCCGGGCACCGACGCGTTCGGGATGGATAATGAGCAAGGGCTCAATGTGTTGATCGCTTATTCTCGGAACGACCCCACCAATGACCACGTGGTTGCAGCAACGGCTGCCTGGATCATGCGTTTCTCTTTCGGGGCCGGCCAGCTCAAGCATGTTGCTAGTTGGATCCCGGAACAAAAGCGTGACGATTATACGGCAATTCTCGACGCGTATTTAGCATTCTACGATCGTTTCGAATTGACCGAAGACCTGGCTCTGTCTGACCAATCACCCGTTCTTCTCGATCCTGAACTTGATTTGACTCAGCGCTTTGTTTCTGGCGGCCAGACATATTCTTATGCAGAGGCACTAGATGTGTACAAAGCGTGGGCGAGCGCACGTGGCAAGGATCGGTTTGGCAATTGGACCAATGAAGCACCCTTGGCGTTCTATGACGACGCCAGAACTGTTTATGTTATTGGTTACGATCCAAGAACGCGCTGGTTCGGTATCGACTCCTACACATCGGCTCAAGCGAGCGCCCGGCACAATGGCGAGCCGATTAGCTTGCTGCTTTCAGGCGCGAGTTCATTTCAGACGCTATTGGAGCAGGTTAGAAGCTAATTGGCCGAGACTTGTTTTTCCTGACCCTAAACCGTCACCACGACTTTCCCCAAAGCCTTGCGATCGATCAGATACTGAATCGCTTCGCCGCCGCGCTCGAGGGGGAAGGTTTCTGAGACGTGCGGCTTGATTTTGCCCTCTTGGTACATGGCAAACATCTCAGCCAGGTTGGCTTGATTGGCCGCGGGGTCGCGGGCGACAGCGGCCCCCCAGAACACGCCGCGGACGTCGCAGGATTTGAGCAGAGTCAGGTTGAGCGGCAGTTTCGGGATTCCTGCTGGGAACCCGATCACCAAGAACCGGCCCTCCCAATTCATCGCGCGGACGGCGGGCTCGGCATAATCGCCACCGACACCGTCATAAATAATGTCGACGCCGCCGCCGCTAATCTCTTTGATGGCGTTGGAGAAGGCTTTCTGTTGGCCGCGGTCTAAAGGCCCGCGATCATAGACAAGGCCTTTGTCGGCGCCTTTGGATAGACAGAAATCGACTTTCTCTTGGGTTGAGCAGGCCGCGATCACTTCCAAGCCCATGGCTTTGCCAAGTTCGACTGCGGCAATGCCAACACCGCCAGCCGCGCCGAGCACGAGCAGCTTCTCACCTGGCTTGGGATCCGCGCGATCTTTCAGGGCGTAATACGAGGTGCCGTAAGTCATCACAAAGGCTGCGGCTTCGTCGAATGGCACAGTGTCTGGAATTGGGATGCAGCGGCCAGCTTCAAGCGTCATTTCTTCGCGCATACCGCCCCAGCCGCAGGACCCGATCACGCGTTGGCCGACTTGTAGATGCGTAACGCCTTCGCCGACTTCCTTGACCACACCGGAGACTTCACCGCCGGGGCTGAACGGGCGTTCGGGTTTGAACTGATACAGATCCTGAATAATCAAAGTATCTGGGAAGTTCACACCAATCGCTTTGACTGAGATGACCACTTCACCTTTGCCAGCGGTCGGGCTTTCAATATCCTCTAGAACCAGCGTATCGGTGCCACCTGGGGCTTTGGAGAGCAGGGCTTTCATCTGACGTTTCCTCATCGCAGTCGTTGACGAGGCTTTGGTAGCCATGGCAACCGGCGCTGTGAAGGTCTGACGTAGCGGAGAGACAGTTTGGACAAGACAGTCCTATTTTGGGTTTTGGTTGGCGGACTTGGCTTTGCCCTCGCCTTAGCGCTGCAAATGCGGGTGATCACGGCGCTTGTTCTGCGCCGAGCTCTGAAAGCCTGGCGAGAGGAGTTTGCGGATCGCGTCTCGGCCAATGCGGCTGTGGTGGCGGCAGCGAATAAGGCGCCTATTGCAGAAGCCTTAGAGCCATCCGCCCGCGAAGCGGCGCAGCATTTGCGGGATACTTATCCCAATCCGCTTGCGCATTTGCGCACAGCGCGCCGGTACAGCATGATTTTGCCGGTCTTGCTGCTGGGTGTACTGGCCCTAGGCCGCTTGGTTTTGGGAGTGATCTGATGAAGGGCTATTTTGCCATTGGCGCAGAGGGCATCTCTAAGCCGATGAATCTCGGCGCTCTTATGCGCACAGCCAATGCGTTTGGGGCGAGTTTTGTCTTCTCTGTCCAAGCCGCAGACCGTACGAAAATCGCCAACCTCTCAGACACCTCGCGGACGTTTAAGAATGTGCCCTATTATGCCTGGGAGTCGATGGACGAGATGGCGTTTCCAAAAGGCTGTCAGTTGGTTGGTATCGAACTCACCGATGACGCCGTCGAGCTGCCCGAGTTTAAGCATCCGCGAATGGCGGCTTACGTGCTCGGGCCTGAACGCGGGAATCTCTCTGATGCGATGGTCGAGCGCTGCGATCATATCGTGAAGATCCCGACCAAATTTTGCATCAATGTCAGTTTGGCGGGCGCTTTGGTTATGTATGACCGGGTGCGCAGCATGGGGGCGTGGCGCGATCGACCGATTATGCCCGGTGGGCCCAAGACTTAATAAATTTCGGGAGCCACATATGCGGCTCCCGAAAGATGGTTTTAGCTTGCAGAGTAAGGCAGAGACGAATGGTGCAGATTGATCTTTAGATCGCCAGCCTCGTCGAGGACGTATCCAAACGTGTACTCAACTTTCGTCTCGTTACCGTCTGGGCCCGTGAAGTAGTAGTTGCCCATGGCGGTGGCTGAGTCATTGTCGGTATAAATGCCGTTGCTTTCCCAACGCACATTGGTCCAGCCTTTAATGGCAAAGCCAGAATCTTCAGTGCCTTCTGTGCCGATAAAGTAAGACAGAGCTTCGTCGAATGTCTCACGGAACTGATCTTCCGCCGCCAAGGTTGGTTTAAACATGACGGCGGTATCGCCATATGCATAGAGCGTGTTGATATGCTCAGTTGCACGCGCAGCAAAATCACCGCCTTCGCTGTGAACGCTGGCGATTGCAACGATGCCATTGCCCCATTCCGTTTGGGCGGCGACGACGTCTGCTTCCGTGATGCCGATTGCTGTGTCCGCATTGTCAGCGACAGCGGTTGAAGCACAGGCGGCTAATGCCAAGGCTGCTGTGCCACCCATGACGGCTTTCATGCTAAGTCTCATCTCTCACATTCCTTTATTGCGTAGAGTTTGGTTGAAAGTCGGCGGGGGTCCGATGGACCCCCGCCTTGGAAGTGACACTTGCGTCTATTGAGCTACAAACGCTTATGTCTTGGCAGCACTAAACTTGGGAGATGTGCTGACCAATTCTGCTACAATCAAGTTCGAGAGAGATTTGCGATGGCGCCGCAATGGCGTCATCCTTGCCCGATTGGGGATTTCGACAAAAGTCGAAGCTTAGGCAAAATTCAGAGATCATAGATTCCTTCATGACTCGCTCGTAAAGTGACTATATAACATAACATCTAAGTCAGCAATCATGCTCGGCAAGGAAAAACAAAATCGTATTTATCTATGAGTTGGATCACGAAAACCTATGCTAAAACCTTCTCCTGATCGGCCGTCGCAATCAGATCATCGCACACGGGCATTGCCGATCTCAGTGATCGACGATTTGGCAGGATCAAGCGCACCGTTCGCGGACGGGTCTGATGCCGTGATTTGGCAACGCGATGTCCCGACCCAAGTCACAGCTTGGCTCAATGCCTTATCGGTAGATGCGATGCCGCAAGATCGCGTGATCTTAAAATCTTCGGATGTTTCGGCCTGCCTAATCGAGCAGTTTGAAAACAAGGGGATTGCCTTGAATCCCGCATTGGCATGGCTCAGCCAGGATGTCGCATGCCTGGCGAAATGGGTCGAAGAGACGGTCAATTCCTCATTTTTACGGATGCGAATGGAGGTCGTGACAGATGATGCATGTTCAAAATTTCATATCGACAATGTCGTCGCGCGGCTAATTTGCACCTATCGCGGGCCGGGAACGCAGCTAAACATCGCCTCCGCGCCGGATGAAGCCTGTTTGTCTCTCCCGACGGGCGACCCGGTTTTGCTAAAGGGCAAACGCTGGCCACAATCGTCTGATAGTCCTTTACGCCATCGCTCACCAGCGATCGCGGGAACCGGATTGACGCGTTGGTTGGTGGTCTTGGAAGGCTGCGATCGCGCCGAATGGATGCCAGAATATGACCGAACTTATCGTGACCTTAACTTGCCAGAGTCTAATTAGACGCCATCTTTGCGGCCCTGAGTGAATCTGGACGGTCTGAATATGAATCGGCTTGTTATCTGCGGGCTCGCCCTCGCATTATCTGCCTGCGGTGCGGCGGAAACGTCGACGAGTGAATCCAGTCGCGCGATTGCGCCGCCGCCCATTCCTGAAGGCGTGGAAACGGTGGAATTTGAAGCGGCAACGATGTCACAAGCCGAAGCGGCCGCTGCCGCTATCGTGATTGATGAGCCAGCGCAAAGAGAGCCCGTCTATTGGGGCGTTAAAGAGGGCGAAGCGCTCACTATAATGTGGGAAGATCTGATGCCTGAAGGCAGTGAAGAAGCCCTCGCTGCGGAGTATGAGCAATTCTATGCGACGCTCGAAAAACGCTATGCTGCAAACACAACGACACTGGCAAATGCAGGTGACCCATATGCCGCCATTGCCGAAGGCTCTGACTTGGATTTCATGCCGCAATTGGGCGGGTTTGAGACGGTTGATGACCTTGATGGCGAATTGGTCCGGATCCCCGGCTATGTCGTTCCGTTCGACTTTTCCTCTGACGCCCAGCTGACCGAATTCCTGTTCGTGCCTTATATGGGTGCATGTATTCACACACCGCCGCCGCCACCGAATCAGATCGTTTTTATCCGCACGGAAGAGGCCGTACGCGTTAAAGATATTTGGGCGCCTTATTGGATTGAAGGCACGCTTCGGACGGAACGGACGGACAATGAGCTTGGTAATACCGCTTACGCGTTAGAGATGAGCGCGCTCGATCCCTACCCAATGCCTTGAAGCATATACAAATTCTCCAGTTCGTAGCACTTTGCTATGTTATAACAAAACAAAATAATCAATAAAAACAGTGAGTTATAGACTTTTTGGCCAGCTCGTGCTATCGCTGCGTTCACATTGAACAGGATATTCCTATGCGCACTTTGCTCCTTGTAACGGCTTCCGTCACTTTGCTGTCCGCATGTGCGGGCGCCCCTGAATCGCACTCTGCGGACATTCATGCTGACCACGCTCATGTTCATGGCGATAATTGCGGCCATGCCCGTGTCTGGCACGACGACCATTGGGACTATCTGCACGACGGGCATCTGCACTTTGTCCATGGCGGTCACGTTGATGAGCATGTCTTAGGCGTAACGGCTGAGAACCCAGATGGCGAAGCGCCGCTTGATGCCAGCCTACATGCAGATCACATGCATGGCCCAGGTGACGGCCACCTCATGGTGCCACATGGTGATCATATGGATTTTGTTCATGATGGCCGGCTGCACTATGTGCACGAGGACCATGTCGATGATCATGGGCCCGTCATGATCGAGGAAAACAGCTAAACCAGTTATTCTGCTTATAAAGTTTGCCGCGCCATAGGGGGCGGTCTGGCCTTCGCATGCGTCCCCCACCCAGCCTGCAAGGCCTGTTGAGCCCGTCAGATCTGCGTATCTGACGGGCTCACTTTATGGTCCATGGAGGAGCGGACCAATCAGGGAGTCGGTGAGAACTTATCCTGCGAAGAGCGGCGCGCTTGGCGCAAAAGCAACCATGAAAAGGGTTACGGCCATGATGCCTGTGAAAACGACAGTGAGGCTGCGGGTAAAGATATGGTTCGTGTTCATCGTCTTGCTTTCGTCTGCGGGCGATCTCGCCGTTATGTTTCGTTAACGACCAGATGGGGACGAATGTCCTTGATGAACACTGTGCATACAGAATAGGGGCTATGCGTGTTTCGAATAAGGCGATTTGGTGGTTAACAAGTCTTAACGAATAAGACCCGCCGCCTTTGCGTCGCTGCGATAACTGCGCGAGACGGGCACTTCAGTGCCATTCGGCAAGATTAAGAGGCTCCGGCCATCGACGCGTTTCTCATCGGTCACGCCGACTTTCGCCACCCACCAAGAGCGATGCACACGCAGCCCCTCAGCGCCCTGTAATTCGCGCACAGCGTCTGCTAAGCGCATGAGAATAAGCTCCTCACCCATATTGGTGTGGACCCTTAAATAGTGGTCCTCAGACGAAATCGCGTACAATTCTGACGTATGAAACTTAACCGGCAGGCGCTGCAAAAACGCCGCGACGGGATTGACGCTGGACTCGGGTGAGGATTTCGCCTCGCTTACAGTTCTTAGCAAATAAGACGCGGATGTGATGATCAATGAAATGACCAGCACATAGCCATATTGCATGCTCAAATAGTAGAGGTTGGGTGGCGATCGATTTAGCCAAAATACGAGTATGAGCGTCACTGGGATCGAGATGAGGGCCGCGGTGATGGCGATTTTGAACACGGCCGCGATATGTTCGAAACGCTTGCCCCATATGATCGGCTCGACCACCGCAAAACCGCCGGCGCCAGCGATCATAGTGGTGGTCCAAAACACGAATCGCTCCGGAAATGGGACGCGCGATGTGCCATAAACGCCGAGCCAGGCAAAGATCAGTCCCAACCCAGCGACAATCGCCACCCATCGCACAATTTCAACCGCGATACGCAAACTGCAATGCCCCTTCATTCACGTTTCGCGAATGACAATGGCTGCATTTCACGAACGTTTCCAGTCCTTAGACGTAGTTCGTACTGCAAGCCCCGAAAAGGTCTGACAATTTGCAATTCATCGCAGGACGACCTGCATAAATGAACTCAAATTTCGGAGCCCAAATATGACCCGTCTAACGTCTTTGACCGCCATTGTCGCCGCAGCCTGCATGATCACACCGGTAGCGAATGCCGCCGACTTGACCGTGAATGTTGAGAATATCGCCCAGACAAAGGGCACGATCATGCTCGGTCTATTTGATCAGGCGACTTATAATGGGGACGGCGCTGTGAACGGTGCGTCGCTGAAAGTCGAAGGCACCAGCGTGACCGCTGAATTCGAGGGCTTAGAGCCCGGTGAATATGCCGTACGGCTTTATCACGATGTCAATGATGATGGCGAAATGAACACCAACCCGTTCGGTATGCCGACAGAACCTTATGCGTTTTCCAATGATGCGAAAGGGCGTTTTGGTCCGGCCAAATGGGACGCCGCAAAATTTGTCGTCGAGGCAGATGGCACCACGCACACCATCACAATGAACTAATCCCTTCCAGCGCTTTTCAGAGGATAGACAAATGGACCTTTCACGTCGTCATTTCATCGAAGCCGGTATGGGCGCGAGTCTCGCCGGAGCTGTCGGGGTAAGTTTCGGGTTGAGCGCATCCGCAGAAGCGAACAGTATGCCAGCATGGCATCTCGGTTATGCCAATGCGCCCGCGGGAGGGTTTGATCCCGCGCCCATGAAGCTCGTCTTCGGGACACCGCCCTCGGATTTAAAAGGCAGCTTGTATCGCAACGGCCCGGCGCATTTTTCTTATGGCGATGAATATGCGAGCCATTGGTTCGATGGTGATGGTCTGATCCACAGAATTGCCATCGAAGACGGCCAAGCCGTGCACCAGGCACGCTTTGTCGAGACCCGCAAACGTCGCGAAGAGCAGGCCGCTCAAACCTTCCTGGCCCCTGGTTTCGGGACGCTCGGCGATGAAAGCTATTATGTCGAAAGTGCCGATGACACGAATGCTGCGAATACGTCCGTATTGATGGTCGATGGCGAGTTGCTGGCGCTTTGGGAAGCGGGCTCCGCATTTTCTATGGACCCTGAGACGCTTGAGACCAAAGGACCAAAAACCTGGCGTGACGATCTAAAAAGCATGCCCTTCCTGGCGCATCCCAAAGTTGAGCCGGATGGACGGGTCTGGAATCTTGCGGTCGGTGGCTCTCGCGTCGGTATTTATCGCATCGGGACCAATGGTGCGCTGGAAGATTTCGGTCTGGTGAATATTGGTCGTGCGGCGTACATCCACGATTGGACGATGAGTGAGCGCCATTTGATCATTCTGGTTCAGCCCTGGATCAATGAAAGCCTACGTCCACCTGTCGTTGCTGGGTTTGAATGGCAACCTCAACACGGTCTGCAAATGCTAATCGTGGACAAGGACGATTTCTCAAACCAGCGTTGGACCCAAGCGCCGGCGCGGATGTTCTTCCATACCGGCTCTGCCTGGGAAGAAAGCGATGGCACGATCAAGTTCGACGTGTCTTTCTACAAAGAACCCATTCTCGGTGTTGGGGGCGGCGCCGCAGAGATCCGTGGCGAGTGGGATCAAAGCTATTTCAGTGAGGAAGGCGTTTTAACCCTGGTCGAAATTCCACCTCAAGGCGACGCCAAGCTCATCGAAACCGGCATTATTGGTGAGTTCCCGCAGGTCGATCCGCGGTTCCGTGGTAAGTCTCGCAACCTAGTTGCTCTGGCCAGCGGCGCCTCCAATACGCGTCCGGGCAGCACGACATTGGCGGTTCATAACTGGACCAATGGGGAGACCAAAGCGTTTGATTTTGGTGACAATCGGATCGTTGAGGAGTTTCTCTTCGTGCCAAAATCTGGCGGTCAATCTGACCTTGAGTCTTGGCTCGTGGGTCCGGTGCTAAACATCAAAGCAGGCGTTCGTGAAATCTGCGTCTTTGATGCGGCTCATGTCGATGATGGTCCGGTTTGTATTTGGCAAGCTGAGTATTCCTGGCCGCTCGGCTTCCACGGCACTTGGGCATGAGGATCGCGGCAATGACTGTAAAAACAGCGTTTCCTCCCATCCGTTTTCCTCATGTTCTGTTCCAGCGCGTTCCGGGCACCCTCTGGGTCGTTCTGGGCGCGTTGGTCATTTATGCGATTGTGAGCTCGCTCATCCTCGCGGCGCATCCTGAAGCGGAACCGCGCTTCCGTCTTTCTCTGGACCCGATTCTCACGGCATCCTTAGCGATCCAAGTCCATGTCACAGCGGCGATCAGCGCCTTATTGATTGGCGCGCTTATTTTGCTGGCCCCGAAAGGTATGGGGTTTCATAAGACCATGGGCTGGGCCTGGGTCATCGCGATGGTGATTACCGCTATTTCCTCCTTCTTTTTGACCGGCTTGATGGGGACCTCTCTAAGCCCGATCCATGCACTCTCGGCTTGGGCGATGATCAGTTTGCCATTTGGGATTGCCGCGATCCGGCGCCGTGACATTCGCCAACACCGGCAAAGTATGACCGGAATGTTTGTCGGCGCGCTGGTGATTGCCGGTCTGTTCTCTTTTCTTCCCGGGCGTTTAATGTGGGAAATGCTATTTGCGACATAGGTCGCCATTTTTCCTGTTACAAACTTGTCGCGCTTCCCGCATAAGGAGACTCGAACAGTATTAGCGGGAGAACGAAATGAAGCGGATTTTAGTGGCTGGCGCGTGCCTGTTTGGACTGAGTGGGTGTGCGACAGAGCCGGGCGGGATCAGCATTTTCACGCCGAAACCTGAATCTGCTCAAGACGCACTCGAATACTATTACGACACCATTCCGGACTCTGCCTTGCCCAAAGCGCCCACAGGGAAAGCGCTTCCGGCAAGCGATGCGGTGATTTCTAAAGTCCTTCTGGGATCTTGTTTGGATGAAGAGAAAGGCCCGTCGGCGGCTTTGATGAGCCTCGCTTCGGAAGACGCTGATCTGTTCTTAATGGTTGGTGATAATGTCTATGGCGACCGAGACGGGCGCGCATATTCCGCCAATGAAGCAGACCTGAATGAGTTGCGAGAATCCTTTGCCGATCTCGCCGCACGTGAGGACTTCCAAGCTGTGCGCCAGAGTGTGCCGATGATGGTGGCATGGGATGACCATGATTACGGCGCCAATGATTCCGGCAAAGAATTTCCGTTCCGCGGCTATGCGGAACGCATCCATGAAGTGTTTTGGGGGCTAGAGGACGAAGATGTCGGTCAATGGCCTGGCACCTATTATGCGCGGACATTCGGTCCAGAAGGCCAACGCACTCAGGTGATCATGCTCGACACGCGCTTCTTCCGGTCCGGTCTAACACCAACTGACGAATGGGGCGTGAAGGGCAAAGAGCGCTATTTGCCTGCGCCCGCTGGATCCATGCAGGATATGTTGGGCGCGGCGCAATGGACATGGTTGGAAAACCAACTGCAGCAACCGGCCGACATTCGTCTGATCGCATCATCGATCCAAGTCATGCCGACCGTACATGGTTGGGAAGCCTGGTCGACCATGCCGGAAGAGCGCCAACGCCTATTTGATCTGATTGACAAGACGGACGCCACTGGCGTGGTTTTTCTGTCTGGGGACCGACACGCCGCCTATATCTATGAGCAAGATGGGGTTCTGCCCTATGCCGCAAACGAGCTGACCTCATCCTCGCTGAATGTGAGCTTTGCGACCGAGCTGGATGAGTTGGATGAACGCCAAATCGGCGCGGCGTTTCCACCTGAAAATTATGGCGCGGTTGAGATCGATTGGGAGGGTCGGACGATCACCTTGAAGGTCAATGATAATGCCGGTGCCACCACGCGAGAGAATACGATTGGTTTCGCTGAAATAGGCGTGAACTAGCGCTCGTTGCAATTGCAACAATCTTGATGCACGCCAGGCTGAGTTTTTCAGTTGAACTCAGCCTGGTCGAAAAGCGAGTATACCCGGTTGTCAGCAGGGATGGCGGTGTTATAAGCGGCGCCACTTTCGCAGGTTCGCACCCGAATCTGTGCATGCTGACAGAGGCTGATTTCACATGAATATTCACGAATACCAAGCCAAGGCCGTTCTGAAAGAATTTGGCGCGCCGGTGGCGGATGGCGTCCCCATTTTAACGCTCGATGATGTGCAGACCGCCATCGACACACTCCCCGGGCCGCTTTGGGTCGTGAAAAGCCAAATCCACGCAGGTGGACGCGGTAAGGGCAAATTCGTTGAAGCGGCAGCCGGTGAAAAGGGCGGTGTTCGACTCGCCTTCTCTAAAGACGAAGTTATGGAGCATGCCAAAGCCATGCTCGGCAATCACTTGGTCACTGCGCAAACCAGCGCCGAAGGCAAGCAAGTGAACCGTCTTTATGTTGAGGACGGCGCCGATATTGCGACAGAACTCTATCTCTCGCTTCTGGTTGACCGCGAGACTGGCCGCCCGGCCTTTGTCGCATCGACCGAAGGCGGCATGGATATCGAAGCGGTTGCACATGACACACCCGAAAAAATCCTGACCTTACCCATCGACCCAGCAGAAGGCGTGACCGAGGCGGCCGCGGCTCAGCTTTGTGATGCTTTGGCGCTGGATGGCGCGGCGCGCGAAGATGGCATGAAGCTTTTCCCAATTCTCTACAAAGCCTTCACTGAGAAGGACATGTCGATGTTAGAGATCAACCCGTTGATCGTCATGGAGAGCGGCAATCTGCGCGTGCTCGACGCGAAGGTCAGCTTCGATGGCAACGCGCTCTTCCGTCACCCTGACATTATGGAATTGCGCGACACGACCGAAGAAGACGAGAAAGAGATCGAAGCCTCTGAATGGGATCTCGCTTATATCGCGCTGGACGGAACCATTGGCTGTATGGTCAACGGCGCGGGCCTCGCCATGGCGACCATGGACATTATCAAACTGTACGGCGAAGAGCCTGCCAATTTCTGTGACGTTGGCGGCGGCGCCAATGCGGAGAAAGTGGCTGCAGCGTTCAAGATCATTATGAAAGACCCGGCCGTGAAAGGCATTCTGGTCAATATCTTTGGCGGCATCATGAAATGCGATGTCATTGCTGAGGGTGTTATCCAGGCAGTGAAAGAGACGTCACTGGCTGTGCCGCTCGTGGTGCGCCTCGAGGGTACCAATGTTGAGAAGGGCAAGGCCATTCTCGCCGAGAGCGGGATGAACATCATTCCTGCCGATGACCTCGACGATGCCGCCCAAAAAATTGTTGCAGCCGTGAAAGGCGCCTAAGAGACATGTCTATTCTTATCGACTCAAACACAAGAGTTATCGTCCAAGGCCTGACCGGCAAAACCGGATCTTTCCACACCAATCAGGCACTTGAATATTTCGGCACGCAAATGGTCGCTGGGACTCATCCTCGCAAAGCCGGTGAAAACTGGACCGCCGACAATGGCGCTGCTTTGCCGATCTATGCCAATGCGGCTGACGCGAAAGACGCGACGGGCGCGAATGCGTCGGTGATTTACGTGCCACCCGCCGGTGCAGCTGCGGCCATTGAAGAAGCGATTGATGCCGAAATCCCGCTAATCGTTTGCATTACGGAAGGCGTGCCTGTCCTGGATATGGTTCGCGTCAAAGCCAAGCTGGACAAATCAAATTCGCGCCTGATCGGGCCGAACTGCCCGGGTCTTTTGACCCCAGAGCAGTGCAAGATCGGCATTATGCCAGGTAAGATCTTTAAGAAGGGCTCTGTTGGCGTTGTTTCTCGCTCAGGCACTCTGACTTATGAGGCTGTGTATCAGACCTCCGTCGAAGGCCTTGGTCAGACCTCTGCGGTCGGCATTGGTGGCGACCCGGTCAAAGGCACAGAATTTATCGACGTGTTGGAAATGTTCCTCGCGGATGACGAGACAGAAAGCATCGTCATGATTGGTGAAATTGGCGGCTCTGCGGAAGAAGAAGCGGCGCAATTCCTGATCGATGAGGCCAAGAAAGGCCGTAAGAAACCCATGGTCGGGTTTATCGCCGGACGCACTGCACCAAAAGGCCGAACCATGGGCCATGCGGGTGCGATTGTGTCGGGCGGAAAAGGGGATGCTGAGTCCAAAATTGCAGCTATGGAAGCCGCCGGAATCAAAGTATCTCCAAGTCCAGCCCGATTGGGCAAGACCATGGTAGAGGTTTTGAAAGGTTAACGCCGCACTATATAAAGGCAAAGGGCGGCCAGACGAGGCCATTTTTGACCCCGCCGGGCCGTCCGAACTGAGGACGGTAGCTTATGGCAGATGACGGTTCCCCCGTTGACGGTGGCCGCAGCGCGCAAAACGCTGCGATGCTAGACACGTTGTTTTTGTACGGGGGCAGTGCGGTCTGGATCGAACAGATGCAGGCCAAGTTCGCAGCCAATCCAAACGCGGTGCCGGAAAGCTGGCGCTCGTTTTTTGAACAATTAGGCGACGGTAGCGCAGACGCGACCCGCAATGCCGATGGTGCCAGCTGGAAGCGCAAACAATGGCCCAAGCCGGATTCTCCGGAAGAGACTGCAGCCTTTGATGGCAATTGGGCCTTGCTTGAGCCCGTGCTTGAGAAAAAGATCAAAGCGGCGTCGCCAAACGCATCCGGCGCGGATGTTGAGCGCGCGGTAAAAGATTCCGTCCGCGCGATTATGATGATCCGCGCGTATCGCGTTCGCGGACATTTGCAGGCCCAATTGGACCCGCTTGGCTTAGATGTCCCAGAATATCAGCCCGAACTCGACCCGAAGAGCTATGGCTTTGAAGCCGCCGATATGGATCGAGAGATCTTTATCGATGGCGTGCTCGGCCTTGAGAACGCGACCGTTCAGCAAATCCTCGAAATTGTGCGCCGAACTTATTGTTCAACGCTCGGGATAGAGTTCCAGCACATTTCCGACCCGGAAGAGAAAAGCTGGCTACAGGAACGGATAGAAGGTCCTGACAAGGGCGTGGCCTTTACCCCTGAAGGTAAGAAAGCCATTCTGTCGAAACTGATTGAGGCGGAGACATTCGAACGCTTCCTGCACAAACGCTATCCGGGCACAAAACGGTTTGGTCTGGACGGCGGTGAAGCAGCGGTCCCAGCCCTCGAACAAATCATTAAGCGCGGCGGCGCTCTCGGCGTTGACGAAATCGTCGTTGGCATGCCCCACCGTGGCCGTCTGAATATGCTCGCAGCTGTTATGGGCAAAGAGTACCAGAAGATCTTCCATGAATTCATGGGCGGGTCGACGCAAGGCGAGAGCGAGTTTGGCTCTGGCGATGTGAAATACCATCTCGGCGCCTCGTCTGACCGTGAATTTGACGGCAATAATGTTCACCTCACCATGAATGCGAACCCATCGCATTTGGAAGCGGTGAACCCCGTCGTTATGGGCCGGACACGCGCCAAGCAGTTCATGCAATATGAAGAAAAAGGCGCTTTGGATCGATCCAAGAAACTGCCTCTTCTTTTGCACGGCGATGCAGCCTTCGCGGGTCAAGGCGTTGTTGCTGAGTGTTTCGCATTGTCGGGACTGCAAGGGTATCGCACCGGCGGAACCATTCACTTCATCATCAATAACCAGATTGGTTTCACCACGAGCCCAATGTATTCGCGTTCATCGCCTTATCCATCGGACGTGGCGCTGATGGTGCAGGCGCCGATTTTCCACGTGAATGGCGATGATCCGGAAGCGGTGACCTATGCGGCAAAAGTGGCGACGGAGTATCGCCAGAAATTTGGCAAAGATGTCGTCATCGACATGTTCTGCTATCGCCGGTTTGGGCATAATGAGGGTGACGAGCCCATGTTCACCCAGCCGGTCATGTATACCAAGATTAAAGGTCATCGTTCGACACGCGAACTTTATGGCGAACGTTTGGTGGCAGAAGGGCTGGTGTCTGCAGACGAGGTTGCCGCTGAAGTCAAAGCGTTTGAGGATTTTCTCGATAAAGCGTTTGAAGAAGGTAAGGACGTCGTCACCAGCAAGGCCGATTGGCTAGAAGGTGAATGGGAAGGGCTCGGCTTGCCCGAAGATGATGACCGCCGCGGTAAGACAGGCGTTTCAAAAGCCAAGCTCAAAGAGCTGGGCGAGACCCTCACCACAGTGCCAGATCATATCAATATTCACCGCACCCTTGGGCGCGTGATTAAAGGCCGCGCGGATGCGATTGGATCGGGCAAAGGTCTCGACTGGGCGACCGCCGAACATCTCGCTTTCGCGACGCTATTGGATGAGGGCTTCCATGTTCGCCTCTCCGGACAGGATTGTGGCCGAGGAACTTTCTCGCAACGCCATAGCCACATGATCGATCAGCAATCTGGCGAGCGCTATACCGCGCTCAATCATTTGCGCGAAGGTCAGGCTGAGTATGAAGTCATCGACTCGCTGCTGTCTGAAGAAGCGGTGCTCGGCTATGAATATGGCTACTCGCTCGCGAATCCGAACGCATTGGTCATGTGGGAAGCGCAATTTGGTGACTTCTCGAATGGCGCACAGGTCTTCTTCGACCAGTTCATCTCATCCGCGGAGCGTAAGTGGCTGCGTATGTCTGGACTGACCATGTTGCTTCCACATGGCTATGAAGGCCAAGGCCCGGAACACTCATCAGCCCGGCTCGAGCGCTTCTTGCAGATGTGTGCGGAAGACAATTGGCAAATCTGTAATTTGACCACGCCGGCGAACTATTTCCACGCGCTGCGTCGGCAGATCCATCGTGATTTCCGCAAGCCGCTGGTGATCATGACGCCGAAATCCCTGTTGCGTCACAAACTCGCGACAAGTGCGCTTGAGGACATGAATACCAAATCCTCCTTCCACAGGGTGCTTTGGGATGATGCCGAGACGCCTGGTCGTGAAGGCAAGGTGAAATTGGTCGCAGATAAGAAGATCCGCCGCGTCGTGCTATGCTCAGGTAAAGTCTATTATGACTTGTTTGAAGCCCGCGAAGAAAAAGGCACGGATGATATTTATCTGCTCCGCGTGGAACAATTCTACCCCGTCCCGCGTAAGGCTCTTATGGACGAGTTAAAACGCTTCCCGCAAGCCGAGCTCGTATGGTGCCAAGAGGAACCGCGCAATATGGGGGGATGGACATTCATTCGCGATGAAATCGAGTGGGCGGCCAATCATGTCGGTAGCGAACATGCGCGTCCGAAGTATACTGGTAGACCGCCCGCTGCGGCGACGGCGACGGGTCTGCTTTCCACACATAATAGAGAGAAAGAGGCCTTCCTCTCATCGGCCCTCAGCGACAAGCCTGTAGAAGACAGCCTGGTCACCTAACCTGAACATATACAAAGACAAAGACAGAGACCAAATATGACCGATATCGTAGTCCCAACATTGGGAGAAAGCGTGACCGAGGCAACTGTTGGCAAATGGTTGAAAGCGGCAGGTGACGCGGTCAACAAAGACGACGTTCTGGTTGAACTCGAAACTGACAAAGTGGCGGTCGAAGTGTCTGCCGAAGCGGCTGGAACGCTGAGCGAGATTGTTGCCCAAGAAGGCGATACGGTTGAAATCGGCGCCCTGCTTGGCCGCCTTGGTGGCGCGAATGGCGCTGCTAAAGCAGCACCGGCTGCCTCTGCACCTGCCGCGCCTGCTCCGGCCGCAGCTGCCCCCGCCGCGAGCGGCGGTGCAAGTGTTGATGTCACGGTCCCCAGCATGGGTGAGAGCGTCGCAGAAGGCACGATTGCCAGCTTCACAAAGCAAGTTGGTGACGCTGTGTCGAAAGACGAGACGATTGCGGAGATCGAAACCGATAAAGTTGCACTCGAAGTTCCCGCAACCGCAGATGGCGTGATCGCCGAATGGCTTGTGTCTGAGGGTGATGGTGTCACGCCTGGCGCGGTGATTGCTCGTATTTCTGCCGGGGCAGGGGCCGCTGTCGCTGCGCCGCAACCTGCCGCTGCAGCCCCCGCTGCCGCACCCGCAGCCAGCACCGGGGAACGCCCGGTTGCGCCGTCGGTTCGCCGGATTTCAGCTGAGGCCGGCGTCAATCCTGCTGACATTCCTGGCACAGGCCGCGATGGTCGCGCCACAAAGGCGGACGCTCTTGCCTATGTGAATGCGCCCAAGGCTGCTGCCGCTCCGGCTGCTGCGAAAGCGCCACGCGATATTGGTCCGCGCGAAGAGCGGGTACGGATGACTCGCTTGCGTCAAACCATTGCGCGTCGTCTGAAAGAGGCCCAAGATACCGCCGCCATGCTGACCACATTTAACGATGTGGATATGAGCGCGGTGATGCAATTGCGGAAAACTTACAAGGATGCCTTCCTCGAAAAGCATGGCGTCAAGCTTGGCTTTATGGGCTTTTTCACCAAAGCTGTTGTGGCCGCATTGAAAGAAATCCCCGCGGTGAATGCTGAGATTGATGGCACCGACATCATCTACAAAAATCACTATGATATCGGCATGGCGGTCGGCACCGAGCGCGGTTTGGTTGTGCCAGTGATCCGCGATTGTGATGAACTCTCACTCGCCGGCGTTGAAGCCGAGTTGGGCAATGTCGCCAAGAAAGCCCGTGACGGCACCTTGTCGATTGAAGATATGCAAGGCGGCACCTTCACCATTACCAATGGCGGTGTTTATGGGTCGCTGATGTCGACCCCGATTTTGAACCCACCGCAATCCGGCGTGCTTGGCATGCATCGTATCGAACAGCGCCCCGTCGCGATTGATGGCCAAGTGGTCATTCGTCCGATGATGTATTTGGCGTTGTCCTATGACCACCGTATCGTCGACGGCAAGGAAGCGGTAACCTTTTTGGTCCGCGTCAAGCAGGCTTTGGAAGATCCAGAGCGCCTGCTCCTAGACGTCTAAATCACTAGAATTATAGCGGTTTATCAGGCGCTCCGAAGATTTTCTTCGGAGCGTCTTCGTTTCGACAATGTAAACTTAGGCGGGAAGATTTGCCGCTTCGACTCAATGCTTCTGTGGTCTTTGTCGCGTATTCTGAGCAGCGATCATGAATAGCAAGTTGGGTGGAACATGCTTATCAATGTGGCGCAGCCGTCTCAGGCTAAAGACCTTGGCAAGACACCATTAGATTTAACCCGTGCGCGCGAAATCGCGCTGGTGTCCCTCATCGCGCCGGTTCTGTTTATGGCCAGTTTGGTCTCCTCCGCGATATTGATGATCCGCGATACCGGTGAAAGCTGGTTGTTCCATTTCTGGCTGACCGGTCATGTCTTTCTCTGCGCCGCACTGTTTCTGTATAGCACGCGTGAACGCACTGAATTGTTCAATGGCGATCGCGTCGCGGCGAGCCTGATTAAAGGATTTCCCTTCGTGATCCTCTCAGTCTGCTGGGCGGTGGTTCCAGGCGTTTTAGCGATCACGCATCCGTACAACCCACATATGGTTTTTGGCGCCATTCTATCCGGCGGGATGCTCGCTGCGGCTGTGTTGCTGCAATATATGCCACAATTCGGTCGCTTGCTCATCGCGGCGACGATTGGCGGTTTTCTCGCCAATGCGCTGTTACAGCCCGAACTCACCTCGGCCGTCACATCTTTGGTCATGTTGGCCTATTTTAGTGGCCTCGCGATCTGCACGAAATGGTATTTCTCCGCCTATAATAAGCAATTGACCGAGGCCGAGACCGCGGCCGAGCGCACGCGAGAGATTAACAGCGTTTTGCGCGATGTTGGCTTTGCCACCGATACGCTGTTTTGGTCGACCACAGAGGATGGCCGGATCAGTGCCATCAATAATGATGAATTGCTCGGCGAGACGGCCCGCCACGCGCTTCTCGACCAAAATCTTCTGAACCTGTTCAAGGCTTCGTCAGAGCGCGAATTGTTGCGCGCTCGAATTTCCCGTGGATCTGAAATCGTTGCCTTGGAATTGGAACTCTCTGATACGATCGAAGCGGATGCGCGGTTCTGGAAGCTGTCTGCCCGTCCCGTATTCGAGGAAGGGCGCTTTGTCGGGTATCGTGGCTCTGCGACGGATATTACGCAATTGCGGGTCAGTGAAAACCGCGCCGCATTCTTGACCGAATATGATTCGCTGACAGGCCTTTTGAATAGGGCTTCGTTCAAAGAAGCTTTGAAATCTCACCTGCTCAGCGAAATCCGGATGTCGTCCGAAAGCGCGCTCATCTGGATCGATCTGGATAATTTCAAATGGATTAATGACACGTTTGGCCATGGTGGCGGTGACGATGTGCTGAAATTGGTCGCGACGCGATTGGAATATTTGTGCGAGCCAATGGATCTCCTCTGTCGCTATGGCGGCGATGAGTTCGCGCTTCTGGTGTCGCGTCCGCTGACCGGCAGCCGGTTGCTGAAATTCGTTGAAGAAGTCACTGACGCGCTTCAGAAACCATTTCATTATGCCAATACAGATGTCCAATGCGGGGCGAGTGTTGGGGTGCGCCGGATCGAGTCTCATGCTGCGGACGTCACCGCCTTGATGAAAGAAGCTGACTTGGCGCTGTTTGCCGCGAAAAGCAGCGGACGGGGCGTCTGGAAAGAATATTCAGAATCGTTCAAAGCGCGCGTCCGCGGACAACGCGAATTGGCGAGCGACCTCTCTGAAGCGATTGAATCTGATACGCTTAATCTACAATTCCAGCCAATCGTTGATGCTGCGACGGGGGCCGTCACGGGCGTCGAAGCCTTGTCGCGTTGGTATCACCCTGTGCGCGGGACGGTGTCACCATCGGAGTTTATCCCGATAGCGGAAGACAATGGCATCATCATCTCCCTCGGCGACCGCGTCGTCGAAAACGCGATGAATGCGGCGCTCGACATGCCAGCCAACACCAAAGTCGGCATCAATGTCTCGCCGTTGCAATTGCATAGCAGCCGCTTGCTGTCTCTGATCACGCGTAAACTGGAAGAGACCCAAATCGATCCAAAAAGGATCGAATTGGAGATCACCGAAAGCGTATTCTTGTCAGATAACGCGTTCATTCTCGACCGTTTGCGCAAGCTGAAAGACCTTGGCTTGCGGATCGCAATGGATGACTTTGGCACTGGTTTCTCTTCACTGGCCTATTTGCAGCGCTTCCCGTTCGATAAGTTGAAGCTGGACCAGACTTTTGTGCGCGGCATTGAGTCGAGTGATCAAAGCCGCGCAATTGCCCGCGCAACAATATCGATGGCGCATGCGCTCAATCTCATCGTGACAGCGGAGGGCGTTGAGAGTGAAGCACAAGCTCAATTCCTGCGTGACCATGGGTGTGATGAGCTTCAAGGCTACCTATTTAGCCGGCCGCAAGATCAAGCCGCCTTGATCCCGTATCTGCGGAGCATGGAATTGGTGCAAGACACGCGCATGCAAAGCGGCGCCAATGTCGTTAAGATGAAGCGAAACAGCTAATCCTGCCGCGTGGCGCTCAGCTCAGCTGTTCGCGGTAGATTTAGCTCAAAGGCGATATAGTGCTTTCAGGCCATCGAGACGCTGCGATCCCAAAGTGATTTGGGCTGCATAGCTTCCATCGGCTCATCGAGGAAATCGACAACTTCGCTGACCGTCTCTTCGGCTTGCGTGACCAGAAACAAGTGCCCCCCATCTTCTACGACGTGGAGGCGCGCATTCGGTAAAGCGAAATTGAGAATATGGGCATTGGCCAAGGGGACAATCGCATCGCGATCGCCCGCCATAACCAGCGTAGGCATGCGCAAAAAGCGGATAAAGGGCAGCGAAGACCAACCGAGGAAGGCCATCAATTGATAGACATAACCCATTGGGGCTGGCGGTTTGAGATTTTCAATATGCTGCCCAGCGCCTTCATCCGCGGCTTCACCGTATAAGCGCTGGAAATTCTCGCGCATATAATCCGGATCGGTATAACGGCGCGCATCGGCCATTTTTGAAATCGCGCTAATCTTTCCAGGCACCATGGTCATCCCGGCCGTGGTGGCGCAGAGGATCAGCTTGCCGACAGAGTTGCGATACTGAAAGGCATATTGTTGCGCCATGGCGCCGCCCCAGGAGACGCCCATCACGTCGACATCGCCCATGCCATAACGGTCACAGAGCTGACGCGCGGCGCGCGCCATCATCCAAGGTCGATACGGGAAACGGGCCGGTTCACTTTCGCCAACGCCAGGCATATCGAAGGTGATGATCTCGCGGTCGCGGATCCACTCTCCCAAGCCAAAGGCCAATTCCATATTGGCCCCAATGCCGTTGAAGAACAGCAAGGGGCGTTTGTTCGAGGCGCGTTCAGCGGGCCAATAGCCCACTCGAAGCGTGTACGCCCCAACGGTTTCCATATTGATTTCGGGCAAACGCCGTTTTGCATCGCCGGCACGTTTTCTGGTGGCCATTCGGGCCTCCTTCTCCTGTCAGTGCCGCGCCAAGGTCTTCTTGCCTCTAGTCGAACACATATTTTCCGGGCGCATCATAGAGCGGTGGGAATTGCTCAGATCCGCCTTGTTTTGGCGCTGGTTTCATATCGCCAGCATGTTCATGCAACCATTCTGCCCAACGGGTCCACCATGATCCAGCGACTTCTTCAGCTCCAGCTGCCCATTCATCAGCGGTTGGCTCGATACTCGTATTACGAAAGTACTTCGCCTTTGGATTACCGGGTGGGTTGAGAAGCGATTGAATATGCCCGGAATTGGAAAGGATGAATTCCATATTTTTCGATCCGAACAGCTTGGTAGAGCGATAAGCCGCTTTCCAAGGGGTAATATGATCTGTGACGCCAGCAACCAAAAACAGGTCTACATCGACCTTGGTGAGGTCTGCCATATGCCCTGCCACTTCGACTTGGCCTGGGTTTGAGAATGGCTTGTGAAGGCCAAAATCAAGATAATCTGAATGCAATTGGGCTGGAAGATTGGTCGAATCATCGTTCCAGAACAGAACATTATAGGGTGGCGGATCCTCGCCCATCAGGTAATTATTGACGACATAGTTCCAAACCAGATCGTTTGGACGCATCCAAGCGAACATTCGCGCCAGGTCGTCACCCTTCAGGATGCCCTTCTGCCGGGAATAGCGCCGCGCAATCTCGAGACTGCGATCTGATACCATCTGCCCAAGCTCACTATCATCTTGTTCCGGGTCTAAGACACAGACCTGCAAGGTGAGTGAGTTGATTCGGTCGTCGCCTGCCGCGGCGAGTAAGCTTGCAAAAGTCGCTGTGGTGATCCCGCCTGAACAGGCGCCAGAGATATTGATTTTATCGCAGTCAGTGATTTGCTTGATCACTTCCGTGCACTGGATCAGACTATCGACATAGTCGGATAGCCCCCACTCTCTGTGCTCCTTGGTCGGATTGCGCCAGGAAATAATATAAGTTTGGAAGCCATTCTTGAGCAAGAATTGCACGATGCTGGTGATCGGGTCCAAATCGCTCGCATAGAATTTATTGATCTGTGGCGGGATGTTGAGGAATGGGATCTCGCGCACTTCTTCGGTCACCGGTGTATATTGAATGAGTTCCATCATCTCATTCTTCCACACGACCTTGCCTGGCGTGATGGCGACATTCTCTCCGATCACGAACGGGCTCTTATCGACTCGGCTCGGCATGCCGCCATTTTTCGTCAGGTCTTCATAGGCATTTTGCAGACCTTTGATCAGCGACAAACCACCACTATCGATGGCGCGTTTTTTGGCTGCCGGATTGGTTGCCAAAGCATTGGTGGGTGCCAAAGCATCCGTGATCATATTCATCACAAACGTGGCCCGTGCGTGTTCCATTTCGCCAAGCTTTAGATCACCGACCCAGTCTTCCAAATGCTCTTGCATTGCAAGATAGGTCTGCATTCCGCGCTTGTAGAACGGATTGTTCGCCCACGCTGCGTCCTTAAAGCGCTTGTCCTTACGATCAGGCGCGCGCTCAGACTTACCCATAGCGATGTCATAAGACTCTTTCGCCATTTTCCCGGCAAACTTTGCATTGGCCATTGGCGAGATGCTGGTGCGGCGTAACATCATCGCCACTGACCCCAACAATTCCTGTCTATTCAACCCACCCAGAAGGGGATTGAGCGCATTCGTCGAATCCGCTGCTGCCTTGCCGATATAATCCGACGTCTCACTCATGAATGCCTCCGATTTCCTCCCAAAACGAGGAACGACCCCGTCCGGCACAAGGCTTGCTCTTATGGTTAAGAGTCTAAATTTGGATAACCTTGCACGATCAAATTCGTTCCATATTGACGTTTTACTGTCAAATAGAGGTGGGAAACAGGTAATTCAGCCAACGCGCGAACTGGGTGAGATGAAGACACGCGATCGTATTCTTGATGTTAGCTTAACGCTCTTCAATGCGGAGGGTGAAGCCAAGCAAACGGCTGTCGATATCGCCAATGCGTTGGATATGTCGCCGGGCAATCTGTACTACCACTTCAAAGGCAAAGAGCCGATCATCGAAGCACTCTTCGATCGCTTTGAAGAAGAGATGCAAATCATCCTGGGCGGCAGTCATGGCGCCGTCACATCGATCGAGGACAATTGGGTTTTCGTCTATATCGTTCTTGAAGAGATTTATGATTTCCGGTTCTTCTATCGCAATGTCGGCGACATGATGGAACGCTATCCGGGCCTGGCCCATCGTTTCCGTAAAATCTTGGCGATGAAGCGCAGCGCGATTGATATGGTGCTCCGTCAACTTGAAAAGCAAGATATTGTCGAAATCGATCGTCGGCTTCGCGCCCCACTGATTCAGCAAATGTTATCGACGCTGACCTTCTGGCTGAGTCATGATCTGATCGAGGGGCATGATCGCGAAGGCCCAGCGCTCATTCACGACACTGTGTTACAATTTATGCTCTTGGTTGTGCCTTATATGGGCGAGGCAGGTGCGGAAGCGTTGGACGGTATGCTCGAACGCCATCGCGCGTTAAGCGTCGCATAGCCCTTATTCGGGTAGATCGCTGACCGGCAACCCAGTTTCTTTGCGGGTCGCGAACCGCTCTTCAAACGCAACGATGAGGCAGGCGGCGATGATGACCGCGGCGCCGACCCAGGTTTGCCAACCTGGATATTCTGCAAAGAACACAGACCCGAAAATCCCACTCCAAATCAGCGCGGTGTATTCCAGCGGCGCCAATCGCTGCGCGGGCGCGCGGGCATAGGCGAGCGTCATCAAATACCAAACGGCATAGCCGAGTGCGCCAAGGCACAAAAAGAGTGGAACATCATTCCAATCGACCAGGCCAAATCCACCAAACGTGACCGGCAACAGAGCGATGGCGGGCACGACATTGGTGAACATCGCAATCGTGGTGGCGTCTTCCTTGGTGGCGCGCATGCGCAGCATGACCAGGATCAAAGCGTACAAGAATGCCGCGATGAAGCAGCTAATCGCGCCAAGGACCCAGTCCTCACTGACCTGGCCTGATTGCGGCCGCCCAGTGACTGCGAGCGCAGCGCCCGCGAATCCGATGCCTGTCGCAATAAGCGCAACCGGTGACACGCGCTCTCCCATCAGCAACCAGGCCAGGAACGGCACCATTAAAGCGGCCGTAAATCCAATAATCGTGGCTACTGCTAGCGGGAGGTGCAGCAAAGCATAGAAGAATGTGAAAGCCCCGCCGAGTTGAATAAGACCCCGTAAGGTGTGAAAGCGCACGGCTTCCCAGGGCGGTGCAGGTCGCTTTTGAGCTCGAAAAACGGCGAGTGCGATGAGGCCACCAAACAGAAATCGCCACGCCAATAGATGGTGCAGCCCAGCCCCTGGCGCGATACCTTTAACCAATGCATCAATGCCCGACCCCATCGCAATTGCGATCAGGGCAATTATGAGTGGGAGAGATAAAGCGCGATCCATGACCGGCCTGTAACCGCATGTATGGATAAATGCCAGGACAGATTTGGCAGCCTATTTGAGGGAGCTGGCCGATTCTGAAGGGGTGGTCGTGGCGGCATTGTTGGCGCTCTTCAAAGTCATCTCAAAACGACCGCTCATCTCATCGGGCCAACCGAAATACCATCGACCTAAAATCCGTTGCCGGCACTCTGACAGTTCGCCTTCATAATAGCCGGGCTCGTGATCCACGCCTTTATAGGTTTTGAGGAACACGACTTCATCGTCGGTCACGTGTCCACGAATGGTGGATTCGTTTTCTGTGTGCTCGCACAGTCCAAACAGGCTGGGTTCTAGGATCGATCCAGTGAGGCTGCCATTTTCCAGCGACAACCAGGCTGAAAACTGCACACCTTCCTTGTCGGTTTCACTGACCCAGTACCGACCTGACCAAACCCCGCTCAGGGTATGAGAGCTACGTATAATCCCCATCTTGACAGTATGCCAGAATATAAGACGTGGCGACAAGTCTCTGGAGGCAGATTTTGCAATATTGAGACAATATTCGTCTCCGCATCCTAGATTTTGCGTAAACCAGTTTACGGATCGGCGCGATTGCGCAATGTTTTTTCCCTCAATCACAGAGGGGAAGTGAAGTGTCAGCGCCAATCGTATTTTTTGACATCGCCGGACCGGATGAGTCGCAGCTTAGAACGTTCTATCAAACTGTGTTTGATTGGCCGTGTGGGACTCCTGGGACGTTTGTCCCTGGCAATGCGCCAAATCTCGACGGCATGATCCGCGGGGACCCGAGTGAGAAGCTTCTCTATATCGGCGTGCCGGACATCAGCAAAACGCTTGAAAACATCGAAACGGCAGGTGGTAAGACCGACGTGCCGCGTTTCGAAGTGCCAGGCGTCGCCGTTCTCGGGCTATTTTTCGATCCAGCTGGGAACCGAATGGGATTGGTCGAAATGAATGGCGATCAGCCAATCATTCCGTGATAAGATCCAGTCCACCTTAAACGTCAACTTCAGCTTCGAGCGCATTGTCTTGGATGAATTGCCGGCGGGGTTCGACAACATCGCCCATTAAGCGCGAGAACATGTCGCCAGCTTCCATGGCGTCGTCGACCTGCACTTGCAGTAAGGTTCGTGCATTTGCGTCCAGCGTGGTCTCCCAGAGCTGATCCGCATTCATCTCGCCAAGTCCCTTATAGCGTTGGATCGAGAGACCAGCGCGACCGGCCGTCAACACTGCTTCCAATAGACTGACGGGGCCCGTCACAGTGACCTCGCCCTCTTTTTCGTTTCGCAAAATAGAAGGCTCGACATAGATCGGGCGGATCGCTTGAGCGATGGCGTTGAGACGCGCAGCATCGGAGCTTGCTAACATTTGCGCATCGATGACCGCTTTTTCTTCGACCCCGCGCACTTCGCGTGTGAGAATGAGATGGCCTTGATCAAATTGACCTGACCAAGTGTCTTCACCTTCTTCCGCGATGATGTTCAATCTGGCGGCGGCGCGCTCAGCTTCTTCGTTCGATGCGCCTGGTGCGAGTGCGCCAGCAATTGCCGCCTGTTCGACAATATCACCCGGTGCGCGCAAGCTTAGGCGCCACAAGGCTTGCTTGAATTGCGCCGCCATCCGCACGCGCTCGCGCAAGTCTTCGCCAGCAATCTGGGTGCTGTCTGCGAGGATCAGAACTTCGCCGTCCGTCCCGGCTTCGATCAAATAGGTATTGAGCTCGTCATCATCTTTCAGATAGCGCTCAGATTTCCCGCGTGTGACTTTGTAGAGCGGCGGTTGAGCAATATAGAGATAGCCGTTTTCAATCACTTCCGGCATCTGACGATAGAAGAAGGTGAGCAACAGTGTGCGAATATGCGCGCCGTCAACATCGGCGTCCGTCATGATCACAATCTTGTGGTAACGGAGCTTTTCAATATTGAATTCTTCGCGGCCAATTCCCGCGCCCAGGGCCATGATCAGTGTTCCGACTTGGTCTGAGGACAGCATTTTATCAAACCGCGCGCGTTCAACGTTTAGGATTTTACCGCGCAATGGCAGAATCGCTTGGTTGGACCGATCCCGTCCTTGCTTGGCAGAGCCACCCGCTGAATCACCCTCGACGATGAAGATTTCTGACTTAGCCGGGTCTTTCTCCTGACAATCCGCCAGCTTGCCAGGCAGAGAAGTGATGTCCAACGCGGTCTTGCGGCGTGTGAGTTCGCGGGCCTTCCGAGCCGCTTCACGGGCTGCCGCAGCTTCAACGATTTTCGTCATCACTTGCTGGGCTTCTTTTGGATGCTCTTCAAACCATTCAGCGAGCTTTTCGTTGATCAAACTCTCGACCACAGGCCGCACTTCAGATGAAACCAGCTTGTCTTTGGTTTGCGAACTAAATTTTGGATCCGGCACCTTCACCGAGAGCACGCATGTCAGGCCTTCACGGGCGTCGTCACCTGTTATGTCGACTTTCTCTTTCTTCGCGGCGCCCGTCTCAGTTGCATATTTATTGATGATCCGGGTCAGTGCACCGCGGAATCCTGCCAAATGCGTGCCGCCATCGCGTTGAGGGATATTGTTGGTGAAGCAGAGCACGTTCTCGTGATAGGCGTCGGTCCATTCCATCGCCGCTTCGACAGTGATGCCATCCTTCTCACCTGTGACGAAAATCGTTTCAGGGATGAGGGCATTCTTGGTTTCGTTCAAATGCTGAACGAAAGCGGCCACGCCGCCAGCATATTCGAGCACCGCTTCATAAGGTTCGGCTTCGCGCAAGTCTTTGAACACGATCCGAACGCCTGAATTCAAGAAAGCCAGTTCGCGCAAACGGTGTTCAAGCGTTTTGCGATTATACACCGTCATCGTAAACGTCTCGGGGCTGGCCAAGAATCGCACAGCCGTCCCCGTATAAGGCGCTCCGTCTGCTTTGGTGGGGCTGGTGCCAACCACTTTTAACGGCGCCTCCGTGCGGCCCCCATCGACGAAGCGAACGCGATGTTCCGAGCCATCGCGATGAATGGTCAGGTCGAGCCAGACTGAAAGCGCATTGACCACAGACACGCCCACGCCGTGCAAGCCGCCTGAGACTTTGTATGAATTGCTATCAAACTTACCGCCGGCATGGAGCTCGGTCATGATGACCTCAGCAGCGGAGCGACCCTCAGTGGCGTGTTGGCCGACGGGAATACCGCGGCCATTGTCGGTGATTTCCGCAGATCCATCAGGGTGCAAAGTCACCGTCACTTCGTCTGCATGACCGGCCAAAGCTTCGTCGATCGCATTGTCGACGACTTCATAAATCATGTGATGTAGACCCGAGCCGTCATCGGTGTCGCCGATATACATTCCTGGGCGTTTGCGAACCGCTTCTAGGCCCTTCAAGACTTTGATCGAGTCGGCCCCATATTCCGGGTTATTATCAACGTCGTCTGTCATTCGGGCCTATCCCCACATGTGATTCGAAATTTCCCTTCTTTTATAGGGGTTTTTGCCCGAAAAGGGAAATGAACAGCTGGTATTTTTTGGGTGTAAAAATTCAAAATATACAATGAGTTACAGGGTATTTTGAGTTGCATGATTTGGGCGCTCGCTTTGCCCCTACGAAAACCGCATAAACTGCCGCAAAATCGGGCCAGATTGGGAGGTCAAATTGAAGTGGTTTTTGCGAATTTTTGCGGTCATTCTTTTGCTCATATTAGGGGCATATTTGCTCGCGGAAGCGCGGTTGAAACCGCTCAATGATGCCGCGCGCGCAAAAGCGCCTGGCAGTTTTGCAGCGCTCAGCTATGGTCAAATTCACTATCGTTTAGAGGGCCCTGAAAACGGTCCGCTCATCGTCCTGGTTCACGGCTTCTCGACGCCAAATTTCATTTACCAGCAAAATGTCGAAGCGTTGAACGCAGCTGGGTTTCGGACATTGCGGTTCGACCATTATGGTCGAGGATGGTCGGATCGTCCGTCGACCAAATATGATGTCGACTTCTACGACACCGCTTTGGTTGAACTGCTTGCGCATGTTGGCGTTGATGAACCGTTTGGATTGGTGGGGCTGTCCATGGGCGGTCCGATCGTCGCGGAATTCACGGCACGCTATCCAGAGCGCGTAGATCACTTAGTGTTGCTTGTGCCTGCGGGATTAGATTTGGCGTCTGCTGACAGCGCCTCTACGGCGCTGCTGAGCACGCCGCTTGTGGGCGATTGGATTTGGCGCATGTTTGGCAAGTCCATTCTGCTCGGTGACCCGCAATATGATGAAGCCGAACGGGACCCGGACTCCAAATTACAGGGTGATGTGGCGCAGCAATTCGAGTATCGCGGCTATTTGCAAGCGCTGCTATCAACGTTTCGGCACATGCCGATGAGTGGGCGAGAGGAGACGTTTTCGCGTCTCGCTGAGACCGGCGTTCCGGTATTGGCCATCTATGGCGATGCGGATGAGACCGTAAATGTCTCCAGCGCCGACAAACTCGAAGCACTTATCCCGGCGGCGGATATTCGCATTGTTGAGGGCGGCGAGCACGGCCTAAATTACCAAGAACACAGCCTGGTTAGCCCATGGCTGATCGAGTGGTTTTCTTAATAAGCCTCAGCAATGAGCACCAAGGCGGCATCCATTTCTGGTGTCGCGGATCGCGTGCCGGGTGGGCGGTCATTGGCGATGATGGAGAAGAGAAGGCGCCGTCCACTGCGCGCTTCCAACACGCCCGCGAGCGCGTTGGCGCCATTCAATGTTCCTGTCTTTGCGAAGATCTTGCCCTCAAGCGCGGTCCCTTTGAAGCGCCGTTCCAAGGACCCGTCGACGCCGCCAATGGGTTGATCCGCGAGCCAATCCTCGAACCAGGGCTGGCGCGCTGCGAAGGCGAGCAAGCGCACCACGCCGCGCGGGCTGATCCGATTATAGACGGACATGCCCGAGCCGCCCTCAAGGGTCATGGCTATGTCTGAAACGCCAGCTTCAGCTAAAAAGTCTTTCAGCGCAGCACGACCAAAGTCGCGCGACCCGGTGCCATCTATCAGCCCCAAACGACGTAATGCGATTTCCGCGTGCATGTTCTCGCTGTCTTTAGATATCCGCATCAAGCTCTCTCGCAGCGGGGATGCGGGCAGGGTGGCGATAAGCGTTCCGTTTGAAGGCAGGGTTTGTGAAACCAAACTTGCTCGGTCTTCGCCGTCTACGGGCGCCTCATCTTGGAGGCCGAGGGGACGGTGCCGAGTCTCAATGCGTTCAATGCTTATGCCGCGCGCTTCAAGCAGGTCTCGAAACCGGGTCGCAGCGAACCTCGCCGGATTGTCTAAGCCCAGTCCGAAACTTAATTGAGGTGAACCTGCGGGTACGCTGCCATAGACGCGAACCGTTTCGCCGCCAGGATGCCTTTGGACACGCAATGTCCGATCCGAGTCTTCTGCGCCCGTCACAAGATCGTTCTCGAGTGCGTATAAAGCATCGCCCTCTTGCCAAGAGATACCCGTCGAGTCTCCCGCCGCTGCGCCAGGTGTGACATCGATCCAGACGAGATTGTCATTCACGCTCAGCGCAGAAACCGCTGTGCCATAATAGTATTGTAGATCTTCTATGCTCCAACCAATGCCCCAGCGATCGAATGGAAAGAAAGTATCATCGCCGACGAGGGCAGAGATTTCGACGATCCCTGTTGCGGCGACAGCATCCGCCAATGCCGCCAAGCAGGTGCGCTCGCAATCTGAGGCGTCGCGAAGCATTGCATCTCCGCCGCCATAAAGGACCAAATCAGGTGCTGTGTCCTGCCCGGTTGGTTCCAGATAAACGCGCGTCCCGGGGTTCAGGCGTGTATCTTCTAGCGCATCTAAATGATGATAGGTCGCCATCGTTGTAATGACTTTGGTGTTCGAACCTGGCGTGAAACGATCTTCTGCACGGATGCTAATTTGCTCAGTGCCGTCCATATCGGCGACGACCAGTCCCCAGCGAATACCGGTCTGTTCTGGATTTGTGAGCGCGTCGTCGAGTTGGGTCTGCAATGGGGTTTGGCAAGCGCTGAGAACAGCAAAAAAGCCTACTGCGAGGCTGATTAATCCATGACGCCGCATCGCACCGCTCCACCTTCTGCCGATCGGAAGCTTAATCAGGATTCGCCGTGATTTCGACCCGCTGTGCACGATCTCCGAACGCTTCGAATAAGAATTCCTCTGTCCCGGTGAGCCAGGCCTGTCCGCCAAGCTCGATCAGTTCATCGAACAATGCCGCACGGCGATCGCGATCTAAATGCGCCGCGGCTTCGTCCAGCAAGATCAGAGGGCTTGGGCCATCGCCATCGGCATTGAGCGCGCGCGCGCTGGCCAGGATCAGCCCAATCAGCAGCGCCTTTTGTTGACCCGTAGACGCATCGCCTGCGGCCGCCCCTGTTGGTCGGTGGATGACGGATAGATCGGTTCGATGCGGGCCAGACAGCGTTCGGCCAGCGGCTTGATCGCGATATCGGCCTTTGGCGAGCTGTTCGGCGATCAGGTCTTGCACATCAAACAAGCTGGCATCCTCACTGGCCAGCTTTTCGGCGTCACCCTCCAGCGCTAAGTCACCTTTTGGGAAGAAGCCTTCTGGTCGGTCGTTGATCGCGTCTTGGAGGGCAATCAGAATGCGGGCGCGATTGCTTGCAATGATCGCCCCGGCTTCCGCCATCCGACCTTCAATCGCATCGGCCCATGCCGGGTCGACGCGTCCGCGTTCGAGCAAAGCGTTGCGCTCGCGCATCGCCTTTTCATACCGATTGGAGACGCTGCCATGACTGGGAATATGCGCCATCACTTGGCGGTCGAAAAAGCGTCGCCGCTCGCTGGCGCCACCGCGAAACACGCTATCCATAGCTGGCGTCAGCCAGACAATGCGAATGAGGTCCGCGAGATCTGTCGTGGTGGCGGGTGCCCCATCGAGACGGACAACTCGCTTGTGTCCATTGCCGGTCGAGTCGAGCCCGACGCCCAATTTGCGATCCTCATCGAGCGTCGCGGAGATGGTCCAACCAGAGGTGGCGCCATGTCTGGTCATCTCCGGCAAAGCCGCTGCCCGTAAACCGCGGCCCGGACCGAGCTGGCTAATCGCTTCCAGAACATTGGTTTTGCCAGCGCCATTGCTGCCCCAGAGACAGACAGGTCTGGTATCGAGTTTTAAATCCAAACTCGCATGGCTGCGAAAATCAGTAAGGCGAAGGCGAGTAAGGGCGGTCACTAGACCCGTAATGGCATCAGCACATATTGCGCGCTCTCATCACCGGGATCGAGCACAAGGGCAGGGGAAGCAGGATCATTGAATAGGAAGCGCGCATCTTCCGCTTCAATTTGAGCAGTCACATCCAGCAAATATTTGGCGTTAAAGCCAATATCCATTTCGTCGGCTTGGTAATCACACTCAATCTCTTCGTGGCCCTGACCTGTCTCAGCACTGTTTACCGCTAATGTTAGACGGCCTTCGGCGAGCGACAATTTCACGGATCGCGAACGTTCGGCCGAAACCGTTGCGACGCGATCAACGGCCGCTTCAAACAGCTTATTGTCGATGATCATGGCTTTGGCATTCCCTTTCGGGATAACCCGCGCATAGTCCGGGAAGGATCCGTCAATCAATTTTGAGGTCAGTTGCGCTCTGCCTGACTTGAACACGACCTTCGTGTCCGAGACCGAAACCGAGACATCGCCATCTTCACTGTCGATCAGACGGCGCACTTCGCCGACGGCTTTGCGGGGAACGATGACGCCTTCCAAGGTCTCGGCGCCGCTCGGGGCATCGACTTCAGACAGCGCCAGGCGGTGTCCATCGGTTGCCACGGTGCGGAGCTTTTTGCCCGCATCTGTATCGGCGGTGTGTAAGTAGACCCCGTTCAAATAGTAGCGTGTCTCTTCGGTCGAAATCGCGAAACGAGTCTTATCAATCAAGCGGCGCAAATCAGCGGCTTCCATCTCAAACTCGCTGGCATCCTCATCGGGCACCATGGTCTGGAAGTCGCCAGCTGGCAGGGTGGGAAGCGAGAATTTTGAACGACCAGAGCGAATGGCGAGCTGACGGTTTTCACCATTCAGTTCCAACTCAATGTCGGCGCCCGCAGGCAGTTTTCGAACCACGTCAAACAAAGTGCCAGCGGGGGCGGTCACGGCGCCATCGGCGTCGATTTTCGCATCCGCATGATCAACGGCCTCGATATCAAGGTCGGTCGCCGTGAAGCGAACCGCGCCATCGGTCGCTTCGATCAGAATATTCGACAGAATGGGAATCGTGTTGCGACGTTCCACGACATTTTGGACATGTCCGAGCGCATTCAACAGCGCGCCGCGTTCGATCGTCAATTTCATACTATTTTCCCTTTGCCGGTCATCCGGTCTCGCCCATTCTCAGTCCGTTTTCAAACGAATCAGCCCGCTCCTTTTCGGGAGCGGGCCGCTAAAGTCACGAATTCCGCGTGAAATGCAAGTCTTTGTCAGACTTGGGCTGTGGATCAGGCCTGATCGTGGCCCGCCAAACGATCGAACACGGCGTTTTTGACCCGCTCAATCTCTTCGCTCATGTCGCGGTCACCCTTATCCAGCGCCTTCTTAATCTTGCGATAGGCGTGCAGCACGGTGGTGTGGTCTTTTTTCTTATAGGCCGTCGCGATTTGCGGGAAGGACTTGTCCGTCATCACGCGCGACAAATACATGGCGACTTGCCGCGGATGACAGATCGTGCGGACTTTACTGGCGCTTTCAATGTCGCTCTTGGAAATCCGATACAGATCCATACAGGTGCGCTTAATGTCATCCAGTGACGGCGTACGCGGCTCTCCAGCAATCCGGCGAATGACCGTTTCGAGCATGTCAGGCGTTGGGGCGAGCTCGCCATAGCCTGTTTCAAGCTGCAAGCTCCAAAGCACGCCGCACAATTCACGCCCGGCGCCGCGCACAGTCGCGACGATGCGCTCAATCATGGCTTCTGTCAGGACGAAATTTGGGGTGTCTTTGGCGATTAAGTCTACATGCCGACGAATGATCGCTTTGCGCATCTCATTGTCTGGCATGGCCACTTCGACAGATGCCGCGCCTTTGATTTCGCCGACCAATTCTTTTGACAGGCCAACCATATCGCCTGGTGCAGCATCGGCGGTGATGATGACATGTCCGCCCATAGACGTAACCGCTCGCAAGGCGCCGAAGAAGGCTTTGTCAGTTTTTGCTTTGCCTGCGATCCAGTGCAGGTCATCGATCATCAATAGGTCATTCTTTTTGACATAGGCCTGCAGCGCGCTTGTATCCCCAGCTCGGGAGTCGCTGACAAATCGAGTCATAAACTCTTCGGCAGAAATATAAGCCAATCGACGACTGTCATTGCGCAGGGCGGCTTCCGCCTCGATCGCTTTAAGAATGTGCGTTTTGCCGGTGCCTGGCTGACCATAAATCACAATCACGCCGGCGGGGATGGGGGCCCCACTGGCGACGCGCTTTCCAAGTCCAACGGCGCGCGCATTCGATGGCCCGGCAACCAGAGTTGCGAACGTCATGGAATGATCGAGATTGAGCGCCGCGTAATCCGGCTCACTGTCATCCAGTTCGACCGTGGATTGACCCGACTCACTCAGCCATGGGTCACCGACCATATCGCGCACATCTGAAGGGACGCGCGACCATAGCTCAAACTTCAGGCGTCGCTTTTTCGGATCAAGCTTCTGCCACGCTTGTTGAAGTGGGCGTGAAAAATCCGTAGAGACGCGATCCAGCGTCAACTGATCCGGTGCCGCGATCACGATCGAATTATTAATCTCGGCGACAAAGCGAATTGCTGTCAGCCATTGTTGTGAGTTATCGGGTTTCGCTTCGGCTTCAACCGCGCTGACAGATTGCGACCAAAGCGTCTTCGCACCAAACTGATTGTCCGTTGCTTTTGCCTTGGTTGTAGCTTTCTGCCCTTCAACCCCATACGTCAGCCCCATAAGATGCACCTTTCTTATTCTTGCGTTTTCTTCATCTTGGCGACCAACGGAAAACACACACGCCTCTATGATTGACCCGGTAAGGCCTACCCCAAAATTACGCTGTACACAGAGGACATTCCGTCGATGAAGATAGTTAATCAGGAACAGATTTTGGTTGCAACAGAAGAAACTTTACTTTGCCCGCACAAGGCCTGCTTGACTCCTGATTAGCCCTTGAAGATTCACGTGAAAATAAACTCAAAAAGTTACACTTGACAGGTTTGAGTGTTCCGCCTGTTTGCCGTATTCAACCTTTGTTCTGTCAACGGCAAATTCGTCCATTCTCTGTGGATTTTTGTGCTTTGATACACTCCGTGTATTTCGAGCACATATACGCGAAAAAAGCCCGCATGGCGAGGCCAGCGGGCTATACAATTTTGTCAGTTTTCGGACGAGTTTAGAGCGCTTAGCTCATCGCCTTCACGCGCGCAGAAAGGCGAGACACTTTGCGTGCGGATGTGTTCTTATGAATGACGCCTTTTCCGGCGGCGCGCATGATTTCTGGCTGTGCAGCTTTCAGCGCTTCGGTCGCGGCAGACTTGTCGCCAGCCTCGATCGCTTCTTCAACTTTGCGGACATAAGTGCGCATGCGCGAGCGTCGGGCCTTATTCACTTCGGTGCGGGTCGCAATCTTGCGCACCATCTTTTTGGCTGATTTCGTGTTCGCCATCTAAAACTCCTTTGGTCGCCCTATCTGGCGAAGAGGCGGTAAGTACAGAAACCACCCGCTCGCGTCAACCGTTCCTGAGCGTATCAGGTGAAGATTCTGCTGACTCTTATCCACACGTCCCGAAGGTGTGTCGTCTACTGATTTTTGAAGTGCGCTTGGCGTTTCTCAACAAACGCTTCCATGCCTTCCTTTTGATCCTCTGTCGCGAACAGAGAATGGAACAGGCGGCGTTCAAACATGACGCCCTGGCTCAGCGGTGTTTCATAGGCCGCATTGACCATTTCTTTGGTCAACATGGCCGCCGCACGGGGCATGGATGCGATCTTCTTTGCCACCGCTTTCGCTTCGTCGACCAGGTCATCTACAGGTACGATACGAGACACTAATCCGCAGCTTTCAGCTTCTTTTGCATCCATCATCCGGCCGGTTAGGCACATTTCCATAGCTTTGGATTTTCCCGCAAAACGGGTAAGACGCTGGGTTCCACCGGCGCCAGGTGAAACTCCAATGGTGATTTCCGGTTGACCAAACTTCGCTTTCTCGCCGGCCAAAATGAAATCGCACATCATTGCCAGTTCACAGCCACCGCCTAGGGCATAGCCATTCACCGCAGCGATAAGCGGCTTCCGCGTCCGCGCCGCGCGCTCCCAATTGCGGGTGATGAAGTCGCTATAATAGGCCTGCATGTAAGATTGCTCGCGCATCTCTTTAATATCAGCGCCAGCGGCGAACGCCTTTTTTGACCCGGTGATAACGATACAGCCAATTTCTGAATCCTCATCAAACCGATCGAGGGCTGCAGTCAGTTCATCCATCAATTGATTGTTGAACGCATTGAGCGCGTCAGGTCGGTTCAAAGTGATAACGGCAACGCCGCCATCGACCTCGGTTAAGAGTGTTTCGTACGCCATGGCGTTCCCAGCTATCCTTGTCTTGCCTCAAGTTTGGCCGTCATCAGCAGCCTCTCCCATCACCTGAAACTGTAGATTATATCGGGACAGGCGTCGATAGCGTTCCTCAGGTCTTGTCCTTAAGTTTATAGATCAAATCGAGAGCCTCACGCGGCGTCAAACGATCAGGATCGAGGTTTTCGAGCAATTCCAGGACCGGGTGGGATGCGAGATCCAGGGTGTCTTCGACCTCTTCTGCAGCTGCGGCGAATAGGGGCAACGTCTCCACGGCATCCGGCGCGGCTTCTAGTTTTTTCAACACTTGCTCGGCGCGCTTAACAGCCCTCGACGGCATTCCAGCCAATCGCGCGACATGGACTCCATAAGAGCGATCCGCGGGACCCGCTTGGACATCATGCAAAAAGACCAGGTCGTCTTTCCATTCCTTTGCCCGCAAAGACAGGTTGCTGGCCGCGGGCAAATCGTCCGCCAGGCCCGTCAATTCATGATAATGGGTGGCAAATAAGGCGCGGCACTTATTGGTGTTGTGCAAATGCTCGACCGCGGACCAAGCGATCGCCAATCCGTCATAGGTGGATGTGCCACGTCCGACCTCGTCCAAAATGACGAAAGACTGTTCGGTGGCTTGCGTGAGAATGGTCGCGGTCTCGACCATTTCGACCATAAAGGTCGATCGACCGCGCGATAGATCATCGCTGGCGCCAACCCTTGAAAATACGCGATCAGCCAAACCTAAAGTCAACTGCCGCGCCGGCACGTAAAGACCGGCCTGCGCCAAAATCACGGCCAGACAGGTTTGACGCAAGTAAGTCGATTTACCCGCCATATTTGGACCTGTGACCAAAGCGAGCCGTGGCGCCTGACCCCCTCGGGCGTCCAATTGGGTGTCATTCGCGGTAAAGCCATCGCCCTGTTTGCGCAGCGCGGCTTCAACGACGGGATGGCGGAGGCCTTCGGCGTCAAAAATGGGCTCATCCGCGAGGGTTGGTCGGACGGCCCCCGTCTCTTGGGCCCATTCTGCCCCCGCCGCCGCGGTGTCGAGTTCGGCCAGCGCATTCGCCGCCGCGCTCAGAGGTATGGATAAGCTTTCGACGCGCGCACAGAAAGATTCAAATATGGCGAGCTCGCGACCTTTAGCGATGTCGTCGGCGCGCGAGATCTTTCCGGCAAGCTCGGACAATTCGGCGGTCGAGAATCGCACGTTCGACGCCAAGGTCTGACGATGAATGAATGTTTCCGCCAAAGGCGACTGCATCATCGGATCGGCATGGCGGGCGGGCACATCAATGAAATAGCCGAGCACATTATTGAATTTAATCTTCAACGCCGTGATGTTGGTTTGCGCACTATATCGTGTTTGCAGCTCAGCAATGATTTGGCGGCTATCGGATTTTAAGTCTCTGGCTTCGTCGAGGGCGACGTCCCAGCCGGGTGCGATAAACCCACCATCGCGCGCCAAAGTTGGAAGCTCTTCCGCTAAGGCGTCCCGCAAATCACGGGCCAAGGCGGCAAGATCCGGTTGATGCGAAAGGGTGAGCGCGACCAAAGCTTGTTCTATCAGGTCAGGTGGATTGGTTTGTGCTTTGGTCACTTGCGCCACGGCCGTCTCGCCAGCCTTTAATGCGGCTGCAATAGCGGCCAGATCTCGCGGCCCGCCGCGGCCAAGACGAATGCGCGCGCGGGCGCGTTCAAGATCCGGCGATGCTTTCAAAGCGCTGCGGATGGATTGGCGCAAATGATCATTGGCGAGGAAATAGGCGATCGCATCATGGCGGGCCGAGATCGTTTGCGCATCTGTTTCCGGGCGGGCCAATCGCGCCGCAAGCAACCGCGCGCCTGGGGATGTGAGCGTACGATCTATCGTTGCGAGCAAGCTGCCCTGCCGCGATCCATTCAGCGCGACATCTATTTCAAGGCTGGCCCGCGTCGCTGGATCAATGGCGAGAACTGTGCCGCTTGGTCCACGATGTGGCGGGTCGAGACGAATGTCGGCCCCAGCTTGGGTCAGGGTGAGATAGTCCAATAGCAAACCGATGGCGGCGAGCTCGGTTTTCGAGAACACACCAAACGAGTCCAGCGCGGCGATTTTGAAGGCGTCTTTGAGAAGACGTTCGCCGGACTTGGCGCTTGCGGCACTGTTTGGGCGATAGGTGATCGCTGGTCGCAGCGCTTCATTGGCCGCGCGCACCAAAGGGCGGTCGGCATCACGTTCGGTCAGCAGCAATTCTTTGATCGGCAAAGCACCGAGCGTTTCTGATAGGGATTCCGGCGCGAACGCGCGGACTTCCAAATAGCCGGTCGAGACATCGCACGCGGCAAACGCAGCATCCGTGCCTGCAGCTGAGAATGCCACGGCCGTTAAAACGTGTCCTTGGCGCGCTGAGAGCAGACTCTCTTCCGTAATCGTGCCGGGCGTCACGATGCGGACAATCTCACGATTAACGATGGCTTTCGAACCACGTTTCTTGGCCTCTGCAGGGCTTTCGGTCTGTTCGCAGACGGCGACTCGCTCACCCGCTTTAATCAATCGTGCGAGATAACCTTCAGCCGCATGGTAAGGGACGCCGGCCATTGGTATCGGCGCGCCATCATGTTCGCCGCGTGATGTCAGTGTGATATCGAGGATTTCCGCGGCCCGGACCGCGTCCTGGAAAAACAATTCATAAAAATCGCCCATGCGGAAGAAAAGCAGCGCGTCTTCATGCTCTGCCTTTATCGCCAAGTACTGCGCCATGAAGGGCGTCGGCGCCTTTGGTTTTTTTACAGGTCCAGCGGTATCGGGCAAAGTCTTGCGAATCCTTCGATCAAACTTCCGAATAAAGCATTCACAACGGCTTGTCCCCCCTTGCGGACACGCTTAAGAGGCGACACAAAATTCGCAAAGTCGCGAAAGGCGAACCGATTATGACCACCAAGCGTCCAAGCTTCACCGATCAAGAAGCGCTTGATTTCCACGCCGTTCCTACGCCCGGCAAAATCTCGATGATGCCGACCAAGCCGATGCAGACGCAGCGCGACCTGTCTCTGGCTTACAGTCCTGGTGTGGCCGTCCCGGTGGAAGCGATCGGTCGCGATCCAGATCTTGCGTATGACTACACGGCGAAAGGCAATATGGTGGCGGTGATTTCCAATGGCACCGCGATCCTTGGTCTTGGCGACCTGGGCGCGATGGCGTCCAAGCCGGTCATGGAGGGCAAATCCGTCCTGTTCAAACGGTTTGCGGACATTGATAGTTTCGATGTCGAGGTCGAAACGAAAGACATTGATGAGTTCTGCACGGTCGTCCGCAATATTGGCGCGACTTGGGGTGGCATTAATCTCGAAGACATCGCTTCGCCAGAAGCCTTCATCATTGAGCAGCGTTTGCGCGAAGAGCTCGATATCCCGGTCTTTCACGATGATCAGCACGGCACAGCGATTATTGCCGCGGCTGGAATTATCAATGCCTGCGCCATTACCGAACGGCGTTTGGAAGATCTCACTGTCGCCGTCTCGGGCGCGGGGGCAGCGGGCATTTCAGTCGCTGGCCTTATCCGCCATCTCGGGGTCAAAGCCGAAAACATCCTGATGTGTGACAGCCGCGGTGTGCTCTATGAAGGCCGCACGGAGAAAATGGACCAGTTCAAGTCTGCCTTTACGGTGAAAACCGATAAGCGGACTTTGGCTGAAGCTATGGATGGCGTCGATTGTTTCCTTGGCCTTTCGGTCAAAGGCGCGGTCAGCCAGGACATGGTCAAATCCATGGCTAAGAATCCAATCATCTTTGCGATGGCGAATCCTGACCCGGAAATCACGCCAGAAGAGATCAAAGCTGTTCGAGGCGATGCGATTATCGCCACCGGACGGTCTGATTATCCAAACCAAGTCAATAATGTGCTGGGCTTTCCATACATTTTCCGGGGCGCTTTGGACGTGCGCGCGCGGGGGATCAACGAAGAAATGAAAGTCGCTGCGGCGCGGGCGCTGGCGGAATTGGCGCGCGAGGATGTGCCGGACGAGGTCGCTGCTGCCTATCATGGTGCGCGCCCGCAATTTGGGCCGGATTATATCATCCCCACCCCATTCGATCCGCGCCTGATCAGCTTCATTCCACCTTTTGTCGCGCAAGCGGCAATGGATACCGGCGTCGCCCGTAAGCCGATTGAGGATATGGAAGAATATCGTCACTCATTGGCCCGGCGGCTCGACCCCACTGCGGCCTTCTTGCAAGGGGTTCAGTCCGCAGTTCGCCGCGCGCAAAAACGGATTGTGTTTGCTGAAGGGGAAGAACCTCAAGTCGTGCGCGCAGCATGGACATTCAAACAGCAAGGACTCGGCCATCCCGTCTTGATTGGACGGGAAGCTCAAGTCGAGCGGACGATGAAGCAGATGGGTGTGCCTGAAGGTGCCTTGGAAATCATCAATGCGCGCCTGTCAGATCGCAACGCCGACTACACGGACTATCTCTATGAGCGCTTACAACGCCGCGGCTATCTCAAGCGAGACGCACAGCGTTTGGTCAATCAAGACCGGAACGTGTTTGGCAGCTGTATGCTGGCGCATGGTGATGCAGATGGCATGGTCACGGGTGTGACGCGGAATTACGATGTCTGTCTTACCGATGTTCGCCTCTCTTTAGACCCTCTGCCGGATTGCGACGTCATCGGCATGTCCATGGTGATCAATCGCGGAAAGACCATTTTTATCGCGGATACCAGTGTCAGCGAATTGCCAGATGGTGAGCAATTGGCCGGTATCGCTAAAGAGGCTGCAAAAGCGGTGAAGCGTCTTGGCTTCGTCCCGCGCGTTGCCTTCTTGTCTTACTCCACCTTTGGCAATCCGATGGGGGAACGCGCTGAAAAAGTCCGCGACGCGGTGGAAATCCTAGACGCCTGCGATGATTGCGATTTTGAATATGAAGGTGACATTGCTGCAGATGTCGCGCTCAATCCGATGCATAAAGTGCTGTATCCATTCTCGCGCCTCTCAGGTGAAGCCAATGTGCTGATTATGCCTGCCATCCATTCAGCATCTATTTCGACCAAATTGTTGGAAGGCATGTCCCGCGCAACGATTATCGGACCGGTGCTGCTCGGCATGTCGAAATCAGTTCAAATCGCATCATTGGGGGCGACGGTGAACGATATCGTCAATCTCGCCACAGTGGCGGCGTTTGATATTGATCGGGTTGGGTCTTAGTCGGCTAGTTCTTTGCCGCGATTTGTTCATTGAGGATCAGGCTTTGCTGATCACTCGAAGAGCGAGTCTGTCGGATCCATTCCAAAATACAAAGAATAACTGCGATGCCGCCGAGCCAGAAGGTGAGGACGAAGACGTGATAAAAGCCTTGTGCTTCCATCAATTCTCCAAGCCATGCGCGACCAAGCGTGCCCAGTAGCATGGTGAGCGATACCAGTAGCGCATATTGCATGGCGGCGTACCTTGGGTTCACGATGCTGGTGAGATAAGCTGTGATGGCCACGAGCGCCAAACCTCCAGCAATATTCTCTGCAAAGATTGTCAACATGAGGCGCGCCATGCGTTGGCCTTGATCTGCAGGGATCGAAATCGCTTCTGGTTGCATCGTCGCGGCCCATTCAGCGAAGGCGATGAGAGGAATATCTAAGCGTGTGATCGCTAGGAACGCGTCGACATTCGCGCCCCCGACAGCGAGATCGGCATAGAGCAGATTTGTCACCGCGGCCACAATCGCCCCAATGAACAGGATCGGCATGCGTCCGAGCAGCGTGATCAAGGCGGCGCCTAAAAACGCTCCAAAAATGGTGGCGATAACGCCCGAAAATTTAGATGCGATGGCGACATCGTCCAAACTGTGGCCGAGCGCGCCAAAGTTCTCGCCAAGATAGAAGGCATAGGCCAATGACCCCCAAACCGCGTCCGTGAAACGATACATCAGCGCGAGACCGAGCACCAAAATAATGCCCCAGCGCAGCCGCTTTAAAAGGTCCATCAATGGATCAAAGATCGCGCGGAACAAGACCCCTGTTAACGCGGTCTTTCTGTCTGGCGCGGCGCCCCCAACACGAATAGAGGATTCCTTGCCGCCCTCGATAAAGACCAGCCAAGCCGCGGTAAGGGTTGGAACAATAACGGTCAGCGCGACGATCATCCAACCTTGGTTGCGAACGAACGTTCGTGCACTCGATCCCTCAGGATCATTGATGAATCCAATCAGAAAGCTCGCAATCATGGCAAAGGCGATCAGCCAGCTGCCAGCAACGATCCAGACCCCCATATCGACTTTCTGGGCCGGAAGGCTGGGTTGATAACTGACATGCTCGTAAGAGCCGTCTTCATCCGCCTCAGTCGCTTTGGGTTCTGGGGCTAATAGGCTACCGACAATGCACAGTGCCATGAAAATTGCGATCATGACATAGACGCCGACCCAGCCTATTCGTGCGGCCAGAATCAAGGCGACAAAGCCACTAATGAAGCCGCCAAACTTATACCCGAATTGGTACAAAGCGGACATCAGGTCTTTGTCTTCTTCTGATTCCGCGACTTCGATCCGCCAAGCATCCAAAATCAGGTCATGCGTTGGCGAGAGCAGCGTCGTGATAAAGGCGAGTATTGTAACCAGCCCAATATTCTGAGCAGGATTAGAGAAGGCCAGGATCAAGAGCGCGATCGAAATGGCTAATTGAAGCGCCATCAGCCAAGACCTGCGCCCGCCGATCTTCAAGAAGGGCAATTCTCTCGCACGTTGGAAGGCTGGCGCCCAAAGGTATTTGAACGCGTATCCCATTGTGCCGAGCCCAATGGCGCCAATTATGGCGGGGCCGATGCCCTCTTCTGTAAGCCAAGCTGTGAGAACACCCAAGACCGCGCCATAGGGCAAGCTGGCAGCAAATGATAGAATGACCATGGCGGCCATTTTGCGATCATTTAGGGATCTAAAGGCCCGTAATAGGCGCGATTCACTCTGTGTCCCAGCTGTCGTCGCAGTGTCGCTCACGCTGCCCCCGCTTGCGATGGCAGATCGATCCACTTGAAGGCGAGTTGGCGCAGCGCTTCAGCCTCTAAGGGCTTGGCGGCCACGCCATTTGCGCCGACAAGGCGGGCGCGCTTTTCGATTTCGGGATTCATCTCGGCCGAGACCGCGATTACCGGGGTCTTATTGCCGCTGGCGCGCAGGCGTTTGGTTGCTTCAAAACCATCCATGATTGGCATGCGTAAATCCATCAAAATCAAGTCTGGACTGATTTGCTCGACGGCGTCGAGGGCTTCTCGTCCGGTTGATGCAACGGTGACGGCAAATCCTGACGATTCCAAGGCACGCCGCGCAATCAGCCCATTAATTGGATTGTCGTCGGCAATAAGAATGTGACCGCTGCCGGTCTCAGGCGTTTCAGTCTCGTTCGGCAAACCGCCTGCGACGGCAAGACCTGCGCGTTCAATTACTGAGGCGGCGCGGAGCGGACGCACCAGCCACCCTGCAGCCCCAAAGGTTCGAAAGCGGGGCATTTCGGCCCGGTCTTCATGCCGAAGCACAATCAGCGTCGGTGCGACCTCGCACAGCGCTCTTAGGGTTCGCTCTGGCAAGTCAGCGTTTGCGAGAAACAGTTTCGCCTTCGTGCGTAGAGCCGCATGCGGTGGCAGCACATTGATGACGGTGGCCCCCACTTGCGCCAAAGTTTCGGAGGCCGATAGCGCCGTACCGGTCGGCAGGCCGACCAGAACGATGCGACCTTCGATTGAATCATTAGCAGGTAAAGGTTCGCGCGGCGCGACTTGCGGCAGGGGCAGGCGAACCCGAAAACAGGTGCCGACGCCAATTTGACTTGAGATCGAAATATCGCCGCCCATGGCTTCGCAAATGCGGCGGACAATGGCGAGCCCAAGACCCACGCCGCCATCTTTTTGCGCATCTTCATGGCTGACTTGTTGAAACGCCTCAAATAGCGATTTCTGATCATCGTCAGAAATGCCGGGTCCTGTGTCGTATATATCCAGGCAAAGCGCTTCGTCTTGATAGTCCAAGTCGACCAGAATGGAGCCAGACTCGGTAAACTTTAGCGCATTGCCGACCAGATTAAACAGGATTTGCCGTGTCTTACCGGAGTCTCCGTTCAGCGTGAGCGATCGCTCGACTCGGCAGCGCAGCGCAATGTCGAGGCCGCGGCTATGGGCGCGTGACGCGAGCAGCTCGACCACTTCGCGGGCCAGGGCAGAGGGGCGGAAAACTTCATTTGAGAGTTCTATCGATCCCGAATCCAAGCGGGCGAAGTCGAGCACATTATTGAGCAGATCGAGCAGGCGTTCCCCCGAATTGCGGATCGCGCTGGCATATTCGCGTTGCGATGGATTAAGCTCAGTTTCCAGCAGTAGCGATACCGTGCCCAGAATGCCATTTAGCGGCGTTCGGATTTCGTGGCTGGCGGTGGCCAAGAAGGCTTGGTCCGCGCGCTGATCTGATTTTTTCTCGCTCATTCAAACCCCTATGCCACAAGGCGTTGAGGATTTGCTTAATGCGATGGTTAATAATTCAGGCGATCGCCCATGCTCATATCAACACTTTCGGCGAGGCGGCGGCGATAAGATAGAGCTTCCGCGATATGAATGCGGCGTACATTCTCCGAGGCCTCTAAATCCGCGATCGTCCGCGCCACTTTTAACACGCGATGATAGGCTCGCGCCGAAAGCGAAAGCTTTTTGGCTGCGTCGTGCAACAAGTCCTGACCGGCCGGGTCTGGTGCAGCATAGGTCTCAAGATCATTCACATCCGCATCGACATTCAGGTTACGACGACGGATGGGCGCGTCAGACTGATAGCGTTGCGCCTGGAGGAGGCGGGCTTTTGCCACGCGCGCGGCGACGTCGCCCGACCCCTCATCTGGTGAGGGTGCGTGAAGGTCTTCAGCGGTTACGGCGGGTGTATCGTAAAACAAGTCGATCCGATCTATAAAAGGACCAGACAAGCGGGCTTGATATTGTTGCGCGCATCGCGGCCCTTTGCGGCAGAGACCGTTTTCTGACCCGCCGCCACAGCGGCACGAGTTCATCGCAGCGATGAGTTGGAAGCGCGCTGGATATTTTACATGCCGGTTGGCTCTCGAAATCGTCACTTCGCCATCTTCGAGCGGTTGCCGCAAACTGTCTAAGACTTGCGCTGTAAACTCAGGCAATTCGTCGAGAAACAGAACCCCGTGATGAGCGAGCGAAACTTCCCCCGGACGGGCGCGAATGCCGCCCCCCACCAAGGCGGCCATTGAGGCTGAATGGTGCGGTGCGCGAAATGGGCGGGCATGTGATAATTGCCCGCGTTCCAGCAGACCAGAGACGGATTGAATTTGCGAGACCTCGAGCAATTCCTTCGCTGAAAGCGGCGGTAGCAGGCCGGGTAAGCGCTTGGCCAGCATTGATTTTCCCGACCCAGGCGGGCCGCAAAAAAGCAAATTGTGCCCCCCGGCTGCGGCGATCTCCAAAACGCGTTTGGCGCCATCTTGGCCTTTGACGTCTTTCAAATCTACCGTGTTACGGGGTTCGACGACCGAGCCGGGTGGTGGACAGGATAATTGGGTGCGGCCGGTAAAATGATTGATCAGGCTCAGCAGATTAGGCGCCGCTAGATTGCCTTCACCTGCCCAGGCGGCTTCTGATCCACACACTTCAGGGCAGATCAAACGCATATCGAGTTCCAGGGCCTTTATCGCCGCGGGTAATACACCGAGCGTCGGCCCCAGCTGTCCGTCGAGCGAGAGCTCGCCGAGCGCCGCGTGTCCGTCTAACGCGTCCGCTGGAATGATCCCCATGACTGACATAATGCCGAGGGCGATCGCCAGGTCATAGTGGCTACCTTCTTTCGGCAGATCGGCAGGTGCGAGATTGACCGTTATGCGCTTAGGCGGCAGCGCCAACCCGATCGCGCTGAACGCGGCGCGGACGCGCTCCCTGCTCTCTCCGACGGCTTTATCGGGGAGGCCGACAACCATAAAGCGAGGCTGATTGCCGCCGGCCATGTGCACTTGAACATCGACGGGCGCAGCCTCAATGCCTTCAAATGCAAATGTTGTAAGTCTTGCAACCACGTAAATATACACCCTCTGAATACATAGTATCAGAAAGCGCAGAACAAATAAAGAACGATTTTAATCTTTATTCGAGGCGAATGATGGGTTCGTCATCTTCGTCAGAGTCTTCAGGCTCTTCGATGACTGCGGGCGCATCGATCTCAGGCAAGTCCGAAAGACCGTTTGAGGCTGAGATTCCAGCGTTGAGATTGAAACCGTCCGTGCTTGCCGGCGCCGCGGCGGGAAGATCAAGATTGAAACTTCCCCCAACATTGGCGGCTGGGGCCTCGGTCGGGGTTCCGAGATTAAAACTACCACCGACATCGGCTGCAGCGGTTTCGGTTGATTCGGTTTCTGCAACGTCCGTTGCAACAGCTTCTGTTTCCGCCTTTGCCTCGTCCTGCGCAGCTTCGCTAGCTTGCGAGCATGCGGTGCCGGCAACGCCGAGCGCGAATATTGAAGCGACTGTAAGAGCTTTCATCATCATGGCTCCATTTTTGGCCATCTGGCTATTGATTGGCAAGCTTGTCTTGCACAACATCCCAGAACATCGCCGCTGGATCGCGTCCTGTAAAGTCACGAACTTGTTGAACGCCGGTGGGAGAGGTGTTGTTGACCTCAGTCAGGCGTCCGCCAATTACATCCAATCCCACTAATACTTGCCCACGGGCTTTGAGATCTGGCCCAATCGCGTGGCAAATTGCGAGATCGGCGTCACTCAGCTCGCTCGGCTCGGCCGTACCGCCCACTGCGAGATTGGACCTTGCATGGCCTTTGATCGGGATCCGATTAAAGCCGCCAACAACTTCACCATCAATCAGAATGATGCGCTTATCGCCATCCGACACCGCAGGCAAAAAAGCTTGCACAATCAGCGGTTCGCGTGTGCGACCCAAGAATAAATCTATCAAAGGACTAAAATTGCTATCCTCAGGTTTGACCCGAAAAACATCGCCGCCGCCAAACCCATAAAGCGGTTTCACGATCACATCCTTATGATCGGCTCGGAAGGCGACCATCTCGTCTCGATCCCGAGAAATCAGGGTGGGGGGCATGAATTCAGGTTCGAGCAGCGGATAAAGTTTTTCTGGCCCAGACCGGACATGTTCCGGATCATTCAAAACCAGTGTATCAGGCTTTAGCAGCTCGAGAATATGACAGGCGGTGATGTAAGCCATGTCGAAAGGTGGGTCTTGCCGCATGAGAACGACATCGACGTCTGCGCGCAGATCGAGCGTCACCCGATCTTTAAATAGAGCGGGCGTGCCCGTTACACGTTGGACTTTCATCGGCCGCGCAAAGGCAGTGATTTTGCCTTCGCGATAAGACAGGTTTTCTGGCTGATACTCATACAGCTGCGCGCCAATTTTCTGGGCCGCTTCAGCAATCGCGAATGTTGTATTTGAGTCGACATTCGCCGTCTCTAAGGGATCGGTTTGGATCGCAACGCGCAGGCTCATAACGGCTCCTCATTCTGGCAGCCGACTATATGAGGTGGATCACCTCAATTGCAAAGTCCTGAAGGGATAGAGATTTTAGCGACTATGTTTAGCTGCCAGGGCCACCGAGCAGCTCTCCGCTATCCTCGGTTTGTGGAACGCCTGGTTGATAAGCTACGATTTCTCCGCGGGCATTGCGTAGGCGCACATAGGAGACGACTTGATTGACGCCGCCGACAAGGCTCGCTTCTTCAGCCGCTTTTTCCAGCTCTTTCGCCGAGCGCGCGACGCCGAGCAGATAAACTGTGCCACCATAGGTTTCCACATTGAAATTGTTCACTTGTACCGTGGAGGACCCTAATAAACGGGCGCGCACGCGGGTTGAGATCAATTCATCCGAGGCATTTGCGAAAAAGCCACCCGGCGATTCAATCTTGATCTCATTTGCGACATCGTCAGCGCGCTTAACAGACCAAGCAATGCTCTCAGCTTTCAAGCGCAGTTCTGGCGTTTGCACCCGGCCCGAGAGCAGCACAAGGCCCGCGGCGACTTCCACATCGACTTCGCCCATTCCGCCATTGCGCAACAAACGTGTTTTGATCTCGTTGGATACAGCGGCGTCGTCTAAGGCTTCACCAAACGATCGCTCTTGCGTGGCGGTGACCGCGGTCGCCCCGGCGGCGCCAACAATCGCTGTGGCGCATCCGCTCATGGCAGGAAGCAGGGCAATAAGGCTCAGACTGGCAAACAAACGGGTCATAAAACAAGAGCTCCTTGAATCAGGGCGGCGGCAGAATCACTGCGCGATTTAGAAGAGGGATTGGGCGAGATTACGGCATCAATCAAGGTCGCCAATAATCAATAAAATGTTTCGGAAAACCTTTCGCCGGAACCGCAATCAAATCAAATCGCCAATCAAGGGTTTGCAGAGCCGGACGTGTCGCCACCCAAATCTCGGCTGCTTGGGCAATGCGTTGCCAAGTCTGCTCCGGTACAGCCTCCTGCGCGATCGCCAGTGTCGGACGTTGTTTAACTTCCACAAAAACAAGCGTTTGCCCGCGTCGTGCGATGATATCTATCTCGCCAACCGGGCGCCTAAATCGCCGCTCGAGGAGGTGATATCCTTTAAGACGAAGCCAGGTTTGGGCCATCCATTCGGCGCGTCTTCCGCGTATTTCTGCGTCCCGACGTGCGCGGCTACCCATCCTTCAAAGCAAGCGCGCGTTGATAAACATTGCGTTTTGGTAATCCGAACATTTCAGCAATTTCGTTCGAGGCTTGTTTGACGGACTGAGACTTCATCGCTTCGATGAGCGCCGCGTCTATGGTCTCTTCATCCGCCTCTTTTTCAATGGGTGGACCGACCAAAACGACAATCTCGCCTTTGGGAGGGCCGTGTTCCAGATAATGGCTGACGAGCTCTGATAGGGAGCCTCGCTTTGTCTCTTCAAACAATTTGGTCAGCTCTCGCGCGACCGCAGCCTCGCGCGTACCGCCCAGTGTTTCGGCCAAATCGGAAAGGCAATCTGCGAGTCGCGGTCCGCTTTCGTAAAAAACCAGGGTAGACGGCACGGTCATTAACGCGCTTGCCGCTTTTCGGCGCGCCCCAAATTTCGGTGGCAGAAAGCCACAAAACATGAACCGGTCGCTTGGCAGGCCGCTCGCGACCAGACCGGCGAGCAGCGCCGACGCACCGGGTAAAGGAATGACTTTGTATCCAGCGTCCAAGGCGTCTCGACTGAGCTTCCAACCTGGATCAGACACCATTGGCGTCCCGGCATCGCTGACCAAAGCGATCGCAGCACCCTCACTCAGTTTTTGTAATATTTCCGGGCGCCGCTTCGCCCCATTATGGTCATGATAGGGGCTGAGTTTGGCGCGAATATTATGGGCATCTAAGAGCCGCCGTGCGACCCGCGTGTCTTCAGCCAGGACTTCATCCACAGCGCGCAATGTCTCCAAGGCGCGAAGGGTTATGTCACCAAGGTTCCCGATCGGGGTGGCAATGATGTAAAGACCCGGTTCAAGCGCTTGCGCGGGATCGGTCCGAGATTTAGGTTCGCGGACAAGGCGATTCTGGTCGCGTCCGTCAGGTGCTGAGGAAGAAGGATTTTTTGATGACATTGCCGACAACATCGCGCGTCCGAGCGCCCCTGCCAATCCTCTTTTTTGCAGCTTTTCTGGCGCTGGCAGGCTGTGCGACCTCTTCGCCAGGCCCGGTCGGTCCGATCTCAACCGGTAATCCTCGCGTCGACCCCGTCCCTGGCGGAGAGACAGGCGATCTTAGCACTGAGCAAATTGGCGAAGAAGGCATGGGCGACATTGTTGAAGAGGTGCCAAGCGGCCCCTACACACCGCCGCATATGGAAGGGCGGGAAATTATCCGCGCCGGAGTCTTATTGCCATTTTCGCATCCAAACGAGCGCGTCCGGCAACAAGCAGAGGGTATGCTTGCGGGGATCGAACTGGCGCTGTTTGATTTCGGCAATGAGAATGTCGTGCTACTCCCAAAGGATACAGGTGGTTCGCAAAGCCAAGCTGTGACCGCGGCGGAAGATCTTCGAGAGAACGGCGCTGATGTCGTCCTTGGTCCGCTTTTCGGCGCGAATGTCCAGCAAGTCCGTGAGGCGCTCACACCGCCGCAAGAAACTGACTTTTTCGGATTCTCAACGCAACCCGCGGAAGCGCCCAATCCGATTATCGCTTTCTCCAATGACAAGTCCGTTGCCAGCTATGGGGCTTGGCTGGCCTCCATTGCGCCGGAAGAGGAAGTCGATGCGATTATCGAATATGCGGCTCAACGCGGCTATGACCAATTCGCCTTTTTCGGTCCGCAGAGTTCACTTGGTACGCGGATTGAGGCGGCCATGCAGCAAGCGGTGTTTGAGAATGGCGGATTTATGCTGACCACCGGTTTCTATCCGGCCTCTTCGACCAATCCGAATATCGAAGCCGAGTATTTTGCCCAAACCATTGCGCAAGCGGTCGAGCAGGGGGCGCGAATTGCCGTCTTGGTTCCGGAACGCGGCAATCGCTTGCGCCGTATCGCGCCGCTCCTCGCCTATTATGGGGTTGATACGAGACAAGTAAAAATGCTTGGCACCGGTGCTTGGAACGACCCCAATATCTGGCGCGAGCCAAGCTTAAGAGGGGCCTGGTTCCCAACCGCGCCGTCGATCGACATTGCTGACTTCGAGCAGCGCTTCACACGCATGTATGGCGCCAAACCAAGCTCGCTGGCGGCGGTCGCCTATGATGCAGCGGCCTTGGTCATTGCCCTGTCCGCAGATGGAGAGCTGGCGACTGAAGAACTGATCAATCGCGACGGATTTCTCGGCGTGAATGGTCTGTTCCGGTTCCGTGATGATGGCACTGCAGAGCGGTCATTGGCGATTATGGAAATCGATCCGGATCATGTCGACGGCACCGGTGTGAAAGAAATCTTGCCGGTCTCGACCAGCTTTGATGCAACGATCGGTTAGGCGGTCGGGCGTTCGGGTAATCCCAGCAAACGCCGCGCGGCGATCCGGTGGGGCTCGCGGATATGGGCGCCGACGACCCCGAGCGCTGTCGCTAAGACTGTGGCATCATCGGTAAAGCCCAGACCAGTGACGACATCCGGCACCACGTCTACCGGCAAGACGAAATAGCCGAGCGCGGCGAACAGTACCAATTTCGCCTTCATCGGCGTTTCTGCATCGATGGCGCAATAATAGGCGGCGGCCAAATCGTCCGCGAATGGAATACGTCCTGCCACCCGCAAAAGCTTGGGGATGAGCTTTCGCCGCGTCCGTTTCTGCTGCCTTTCCGTTGGGATAGGGAGCTTTGTCGGCACGGATTCACCGTTTTCTATGATGATTTCCGTTGGGTCAGACATTGGCCGCTCGCGCTCTTCCTTCTACATCGCCTCCAAGAATATATTGGAGGATTTCTAATGGAACTCAACTCAAACATTTCAGCCGTGATCACTGGTGGTGCTTCTGGCCTCGGCGCAGCCACCGCACGGCTGCTGGCCAGCCATGGCGTTAAATGCGCGCTTTTTGATCTAAATGAGGAAAAAGGCGAAGCCATGGCGAGCGAAATTGGCGGCGTTTTTTGCAACGTCAATGTGACCTCCGAAGAGAGCGTTGATGCGGGCTTCGCCAAGTCTCGTGCCGCGATTGGCCAAGAGCGGATTTTGATCAATTGTGCGGGCACCGGCAACGCGATCAAAACGGCCAGCCGCAACAAAGAAACCGGCGAGATCACGCATTTCCCGCTCGATAAGTTTGACCTGATCATTCAGATCAATCTGGTTGGCACGTTCCGCTGCATCGCCAAATCCGCTGCGGGCATGATGACCCTGGACCCAATCGATGGCGAGCGCGGTTCCATTGTAAACACGGCCTCTGTCGCCGCTGAAGACGGTCAGATCGGTCAAGCGTCATATTCTGCCTCTAAAGGCGGTGTGGTTGGTATGACTCTGCCCATCGCACGCGACCTGTCGCGCGAACTGATCCGCGTCAACACGATTCTACCAGGCATTTTTAATACGCCACTGCTCGCCGCGGCGCCAGAAAACGTGAAACAAGCATTGGGCGCGCAAGTGCCGAACCCAGCCCGCCTTGGCCACCCCGAAGAGTACGCCTCGCTGGCCGTTGAAATGTGCAAGAACGGTTATTTCAACGGTGAAGATGTCCGCCTTGACGGTGCGATCCGGATGGCGCCGCGCTAAGCGGTCGCTACTCTATTCCAAAGCTCAAAAGCCAAAGCCCGCCAGAAAGGCGGGCTTTTTCCACTCTACGCACTCTACAGATACTCTACGCGATCCGGCCTATACGTCTGGACGTACAATGCGACCGGATAAATTCATGAGTACCTCATCGGCGTTAAAAAAGGATGGATCATCAGGCGTCTCACCCCTTCCCATAATGATTTCTGAAGTCGCTTCATAGCGCACCACTTCGCGGACATCCCAATCATCATACCAGAATGGGTCGCGATAGCCAAATGGGCCATGGAACGCAGCGCGTCGGGCATACCATCCGCGTGGATATCCCGCTAAACGTCCGCGGCGACCATAGAAACGATAATCGCAGTGGAAATGCGAATAGAATGGATCGTAAAAGCCGGTTGCAACCAGGCGCCGATTCTCATCCGTTTCTCGCTGGACGACGCGAAAATAATCGTATCCTTCAAGGTCCGTCAGCTCCGCAGCGCGATAAAGCAAATAGGTCTCTACGGTTTTGCGATCGGTCAGGCTGTTTCCAGCAAAACTGATATTCCAACGATCGGACTCGATTTGTTGGTTGGCATAGCCTTTTGAACCGCTGGTTGCGGCTTGATAAGGCGTGGCCGTTGCGCACGCACCCAAGAGCGCCAAGGCGGCTAAGGCAGATGTGAATTTGAGTGTTGGCATGGGTCTCAACCTCCCGATCGCAGCATTCATATCACGTTAACATACGCAACCTGAACGCAAGATAAATCGAAAATCGTGACTTGTGTCACAGTCGATTCGAGCGCGATGCGCTTAAACAACGCCCGCGGGGGAACGTATGCGGAGGCGCATAGACTTATGCGTCCGCGACGCGCATGCCGGGGGGCTTTAGCTCTTGTCCCCCCGGCATTTTTTTACTCGTCGCCTTTGAACAAGATCACTTTCTGATGTGGGAATGGAATTTCAATTCCGGCCTCATCCAAAGCTTTTTTGACCATTTCTGGCACCGTAAAGCGCACATCAAACCAGTGCTCGCCTTTCACGAACGGCCGAACCGCGAAATCCACCGAACTGTCATTCAGTGTTGAAACCACGACCACAGGTTCAGGGTCGTCCAGAATCAAGGGGTGATCGGCGAAGACCGTCTTGATCACGTCGCGGGCCTTATCGATATCGGTGTCATACGAGACGCCAAAGGTCAGCTCGACACCGCGCACTTCATGATGGCTATGATTGATGATTTGCTCACCCCAAATTTTGCCATTTGGGATGATGATTTGCTGATGATCAAAAGTCCTGAGCACGGTCGTGAACAGCGTGATTTCCTCGACATTGCCGAAATTACCCGCGGCATCGATGAAGTCGCCGACTTTGTAAGGTCGGAAAATCATCAACATAACGCCCGCGGCCAGGTTCGACATAGCGCCCTGCAAAGCCAGGCCAACCGCGAGGCCAGCCGCACCGAGCAGCGCGACGATGGAGGTCGTCTCAACGCCAAAGCGGTTCAGAACGGCGATGATGACGAAGGCAAGGACCGTATAGCGCGCTAGGCTTCCGAGAAAATTGAACAGCGTATCGTCAAGCTTTTCGTGCTGCTTCCCGATCCCGCGTACCACCGCGCCAACCCGGCCAGCGATCCAAAACCCGACAATTAGGATGACCAAAGCCAGCAACACATTCGTCGCTCCAGCAAGAATGCTGTCAGCCTGATCTTCCATGCCGAGCGGCGTTAATATCTGTTCTAAGAATTCCATGATGAACTTACCCCCTTTGTTTGTTCAATCTTGAACATTCGTAACGCACGAATGCCCCTTTATTGTGTAAGTTGAGCAACAACGCCAAATCAAGGGGAGGTTGCATGTCCATCATATCGAGAAACCTCTTGCTTTTTGCTAGTCTGGTTTTGGCTGGATGCGGCGGTAGCGGCGGTGGCAATGGTGTCACGCTGACCAATAGCGGCCCGGTTTTCAGCTCAACCGCGCAGATCAGCATTGAAGAGAATTCGGTTGGCGTGATCTATACGGCACAAGCCAATGACGCTGATGGAGACTCCGTGACAATCAGCATTGCAGGCGGGCCGGACGCGGGCTCAGTGAGCCTCGATGCATCCACGGGGGGCGTATCTTTCTTGATCGATCTCGATTTTGAAAATCCCGGCGACGCCAATGCCGATAATATCTATCAAATCACGCTTGAGGTACGCGATGGGCGTGGCGGTGTCGCGACCTTAGATCTTGCGATTGAGGTCACTGACCAAGTTGAAGCGATCTCGGTTCGACGCGTCGCCACGGGGCTTAATCAACCACTTGGTCTCGTGGCTCTGCCGGATGGCACGGGCCGGGTTCTGGTGCTCGAGAAAACCGGCCGGGTGCGGATCCTGACGCCGGATACAGGCGCGATTGATAGTGTTGATTTTCTTGATGTTTCTGCGTCGATCTCGACAGCGGGTGAACGCGGTTTGCTTGGTTTGGCCTTATCGCCCAATTTTGCCAGCGATCGGCAGGTCTATGTCAATTTGATCAATCTCGCTGGCAATACGGAGCTGCGCCGATTCCAGACCTTCGCCGGTACGCCTGACCAGGTGGACCCGGCGACGAGCGATGTCATCTTGACCTTCAGCCAACCCGATTCAAATCACAATGCCGGATGGATTGGCTTTGATGCGTCGGGATTTTTGATTTTCCCTACCGGAGATGGCGGCGGATCGGGTGACCCCAGCGATTTTGCGCAAAACCCACAATCGCTGCTTGGCAAGGTGTTGCGCATAGACGTCTCTGGCGACGATTTTGCCGCCGACGATAGCCGCGATTATGCGATTCCGGCGGGCAATACGTTCACAAATCCAGCGGATGGCTTGCCTGAAATCTTTGCCATCGGTCTGCGCAATCCCTTCCAATCAAGCTTCGATCCAGATAGCGGGGACTTGCTGATCGGTGATGTCGGGCAGGGGGCGATTGAGGAGATTAGCCGCCTTCCAATGACCGATAATTCCCTGAATTTCGGCTGGGCCGTGCGCGAAGGAACCGCCTTTTTCAAAGGCAGCAACCAAGCTGAGTTTACCGATCCGGTGGCTGAATATTCTCACGGTGTCGGCCCGCGTGAAGGTCGCTCCATAACCGGCGGCGTGGTCTATCAGGGCCCTGTGGAAGCGCTCCAGAACACTTATATTTTTGCCGATTTCATCAGTGACAATGTTTGGGGCATTCCCACGACTGATCTCATCAATGGTCAAACCGTCGCCTCGAGCGAATTCATCTTACTCACGGATGATTTCACGCCGGATGTCGGCAGCCTCGATTCAATCACGGCCTTCGGCACCGATGAGGTCGGTAATCTTTATATTGTCTCGCTCAGCGGCGACGTCTTTCGGCTAGAGGCGCAGAACTAAGAAAGGGCAGACCTGAGGCCTGCCCTTTTTGATTAGAGTGGCGCGCTGCTTACGCGGCGGCGCCCATGACGGCTTTCACTTCGAGGAATTCCTCAAAGCCGTGCTCGCCCCATTCGCGGCCATTGCCTGACTGTTTATAGCCACCAAATGGGGCTGAGAAATCAGGGCCTTGGCCATTGACCTGGATTTGACCCGCGCGGATCCGATTGGCGACTTGTGCCGCTTCTGCCGGCTCTCCTTGGACATAGCCCGCAAGGCCATATTCTGTGTCATTGGCCATCTCGACCGCTTCATCGACGCTGTCATATGGGATCATGACCAAGACGGGGCCGAAAATCTCTTCCCGCGCAATCGTCATGTCGTTGGTCACGTCCGCAAACACGGTTGGACGCGCAAAATAGCCGCGATTAAGTCCTTCCGGACGGCCTGTGCCCCCGGCGACCAAAGTCGCGCCTTCATCAATACCTTTTTGGATCAGGTCTTGAACCTTGGCATATTGGTTGCCGTTAGAGATCGGGCCAATGGCGCCTTTGTCGGCTTCGCGTGGCATTTGCACTTTTACCGCTTCAGCCGCAGCTTTGGCGATGGCTTTAGCCTCTTCATTGCTTTCGCGCGGCACGAACATCCGGCTTGGTGCGTTACAGGATTGACCGGAATTGGTCATCATTTGCATGACGCCGCCGCCAACCGCTTTTTGCAGATCTGCGGAAGGCAGAACAATATTCGGTGACTTTCCACCTAGCTCTTGCGCAACGCGCTTCACCGTTGGTGCTGCGGCTTGCGCGACAAGGATGCCGGCGCGGGTCGAGCCTGTGAAACTCATCATGTCGACATCGGGGTGGCCAGAAAGGTGCGCACCCACGCTGGGGCCGTCGCCATTGACCAAGTTGAACACGCCTGCAGGGACACCGGCTTCGTGCATGACCTCGGTGAAGATCATCGCGTTTAGAGGCGAAATCTCAGAGGGCTTAAGCACCATTGTGCAGCCCGCCGCGATGGCTGGCGCGACTTTACAGGTGATCTGGTTCAGCGGCCAATTCCACGGTGTGATGAAACCGCACACGCCAATCGGCTCTTTGCGGAGCAGGGTGGTGCCGCGCTGCTCTTCGAACTCGTAATTGCGCAGAATTTGGCTCATCGTTGCGACATGGCCCATGCCAGCTGGCACTTGCGCCGCATTGGCAAGCCACATGGGTGCACCCATCTCGTCGGAGATCGCCTCCGCCATGTCGCCCATGCGGGCTTGGATGCCTGCGGTGATTTTGTCGAGCAGATCCGCTCGATATTCAACACTTGTTTGAGAGAAGGCTGGGAATGCTGCTTTGGCGGCCGCAACCGCTTTGTCGACATCCGCGGACGAGCCGAGCGAAATAGTCGCGAAGGGTTCTTCGGTTGCCGGATTTTCAACATCAAGCGTACGCGGCTCAACTGGGTCGACCCATTCACCATTTATGTAGAATTGAAGATACTCTTTCATGGCTTGCGCCTCCCGTAATCTGTTCATCTCCAGCTCGTATTCAGCGACACACGAGCGTCTATGTTTATCTAAGCACAGCACTGTCTCTAGGGAAGCCTACACGCCGCGGAAACACGCATGGCTTTCACGCGCTTGTGTTCCCAGGAGCGAGGAAATTGCGATATTAAAACGAGATGGAACGTATCCCAACAGACCATTTCGTTCGTGCCTGGCGTCAGGATTTCGGGATCGATGTGGCGCATTTATTCGCTGGGACAGAACACGTTGAAATGCGCGAAAACGCGGAAACGGGGCATGTCTCCTTCCTCCCGCCAATATTGGGAGATGCCGCGTTCTACCAGGCTTTGAGGCGATTTAAATGGTATCATCCGAAGCAGAAGCGTGAGCATGAATATGCGGCTGAGCTGGCGAAAAGCGGCGATCTTGTCCTTGATGTCGGGGCCGGGAATGGCGACTTCGCGACGTATTTGAGCGGGGTCGAGTATCTCGGCTTAGAAAGCGATGGTGCTGCCGTCGCTGGCGCGCGCGCGCGTGGGCAAGATCTACGCGATTTGACGATGGACACATGGCGGGCGAGCGCCGAGTTTCGACCCGCCAATGTTGTCACTGCGTTTCAAGTGCTTGAACATGTTTCGGATCCCGAAGCGTTTTTGGCTGAGATGCGCGCCTGCTTGCATGAGTCGGGCGAAATGGTGATTGGGGTGCCGGATGCCGAAAGTTATATCCGGTCTCTTCCTGACTTCATGCTCAATGCGCCCCCCCATCATGTCACATGGTGGACCGAAGCCGCGCTGACAAAACTGATGAGGAAGGTCGGACTTGAGGTCGTCGAATCCAAACGCTTCGCGGTTGAACAATGGGAATTCCAATTATGGTGGATGGCCAAGTTTGCCGGAGACGTAACGCAATCAAACCGATCTTTCTTCGGGCGGCACCTACGGTTGCGAAAGATCTGGTCCTTCTGCCTATCCTGGCCATTACAATGGCTTGCCCCGCCAAAATTGGCCCGCGGGTCGACCCTGGTTGTGCGGGCGCGACAGGCGGGGCGGTAGAGCTCTGAAACCCCTGCCCGCCACGCGTGTCGCTGCTCAAACTATGCGTCGCGCTTTCGCCGGCGCGTGATGATCCATATGATGCCTAAACCGACCAGAGCGATCAGCAGCCAGAGCCACCATGCGAAGCCGGATTGATCATCGTCTTGGCCATCAATTGGCCAGCGGATTTCAAGTGGCTTGGAGGCATTGCCATTCGCATCAATAGTGAACACAGAGAAGAAGCGCTCCATGCTCGTCTCTTCGATATCTTTGTAATGGAATGACCGATCGCTGCCCCGATAAAGTTCAACGCCATCGGAGAGGATTTCTGGCGCGCGCACCGCTCCCTCAACCAGGACATATTGTGGGCCAGAGCCTTGCCATCCAATCCACAAACCATCGAAATCGAGGTCAATTGTTGGATCAGTTGGCGTTGATAAATCAACCGGGGTTACATCCACATCAATACTCAACAGGGTGGCCTCACCCCCATCCCAGGAGTCCGCGAGAGCTTCCGCATATTGAAGAGGTGTGATGCGAATGGGTTGTGCCGAATACCCCGCCAGTAATGGTTGAATTTCAAGGAATTCCGCATTGTCCGGTACCTCGATTGTCAGGCGATTATCGTTGACAAAACCGGTTCCGAGGTCTGTTCGTGTGCCATCTGGATATTGCAGCACCATCTGAACCTGTCGCAGCCCGTCTATGTCTGCCGGCAAGGTGAATTCGATATCAGAATTCTCCAGCGTTGGAATATTGTGACGCACCGTGTTTGAGCCGCGCTTGTGATAAAAGTCTGCGACGCCAATTTGCTCGCCCGCATCCCATTGGCCATTGCCATTGACGTCTGAAAAGAAGCGATGCGCGACGAATAGGGTGTCGACATCATCCAGTGGCGAGCCTGGCACAGTGCGCTGACCGCGCAACGGCCCCCGCACTTCTCGGTAAATGGATGGCACGTCTTTGATTTGGACGCGATTGATCACCGCCCACATTTGCGCATCGGTCAGGTCAATATTGTCCCCAGGATCGCGATTGCTGTCGACAAGGTCCCAGAGCAGGGCAGCGACTTGAAACTCTTCTCTCATCACCGACTCGCCCCGTTTTTTGCCCTGAGCGTCGGTCAAAATGGTTCCGCTGGCGTCGCGCTTAGGACGCCACATGTTCTGGAAATTATTCTCCAAATCCGTGGCTGCGCCCCAATTATAGACAGGGTCATTCTCGATCCAAATTGAGAAGAATTCAGCAAAGCCTTCCAAAACGGAGTCGACCGAACGGCCATTGCTGATGCCAGCATGATTGTATTCGCCATCGATCCGACTGGTATAAGTATTTTCGCCGCCAATGGCCGAGTCTGCCATCACATGATGACCAAACTCATGATACTCACGATTATCTGGTGAGCTCGGGTCGCTGCGCTCGCTCTGCCCTTTTGTGCCGCTAATCTCGATTTTTGACTCATTTCTGAAGTAAGTCGCGCCCGTCGATTCCGTGCTCCACAAGGTCGCATCAACGGGCAGATTATGATCAAATCGCAATCCCAACTTATCGCGTGCAAACTTCATCGCTGTGTACGTATTGAAGTAGTATGTGCCACCATGCTCCACGGATTTTTTCTGCACGGCGTTTAACGATCGAGACAAACTATAACTTTTTTGTTTCAGGAACAGACCCTTAAACACTCGCGGCTTATCAATGTCGAACCGCCTCGAGGGTACTCGCACCAATGCTCCGCCAAACCCGGCATGGCTGCGGACGGTGAACTCGCCGCCTTTTGAGGCTAAAGTCGCTTCGAGTGTGTAGCTTGCAGGAGCTTTGTCATAATTGACCTTAAACATGCCCATATCGTCTGTATGGGTCTGGACGATGTGGCCATCGGAAAAGACCACACTGACTTTCACATCGTGCAGGTCCTCACCCTTATTCTTCTTATTCAGTGCCAAAACGAAGCCGACCACTTCGACTGCGTCAAAATCCAGCTCGAGTTTGACTTTCGTCGTCTCGCCCGCTTCGACCGTCGCGCTCGCTTTGCGGGTTGCCTCCGACCAGCGTTCGTCCTCAAAGGCGACTACATACGTACCAGGCTCAATTCCAACAAAACTGGCTTTGCCCTTGCTGGTTTTAGAAAGCATTGTTTTGCCTACGGTCTGACCGGTTTCAGGATTGGTCACACTGACATGTCTGAATCGTACGGATCTGCCCGTGCGTTTATTGATGACTGTAACTTCAATCTCTCCAAGCTCGTCAGGCACCTCTTCGGGTTCCACGCCATCACCTCGTCTGAACTGCGAGCCGAAAGAAGAATCGATCGAATTGACGTCATTGACGGTCATCGTGATCGGGATCGTATAAATCGTTGTAAACGGACCGCTTGAAACATAATGGACACCCTGGATTGTGTTGCCAGAGAGCGTGCCTTCGAACGTCCGGTGACCCGCTGGTACACAATTATCGCCGAGCGTCTTAGTGGCGACGATTTTTGGGCCAATGGCTTCAAAAATCATGCGCTGTGGCGGTGTAGGCGTTTCACAAAAGTAATTCAAACCAACCCATTCGCCTTCTAAGTCCTTGGCGGTAATGGGTGTGTCATCCGTTTGCGCCCCTGCGAAGAGTGTGCCGGACAGGCAAAAGAATAGACAAAGTATGGCAAATCCAACGCGGATCATGACGTCCCCCCAAACGATTGTTTTCTTTTCGTCCTAGCAGCAGATTTCTCGCTGACAAGTCAGCGTGCAGGAAAACCCGAGAGAGAAGTTTATTTATATCAGCGTGTTAAAGCGCGTTTAGCGCCGTCTTCCGCCGAGAATGCCGCGTAAAACATAATCCGTGACGCGGCGCGAAATCGTCCGCGTGGCGGTGTTGATTGCCCGCTCTGTCGGGGTCATTCGTGTCGAGCGCCTGCGGGTGGAGCGCGTCTTCTTTTCACGCTCCTTCTTCTTCTCGAGTTCGCGCTGGGCGCGCTCTTCTTCTTTGGCGAGTTTTTCAGCTGCTTCGGCAGCTTCTTCTTCGCGCTTTAGAAGGATCTCATAGGCCGACTCACGGTCAATCGCCTCATCATAGATCCCGAGAACCGGACTGTTTTCCATCTCCGCCTTGCGTTCGGCCTCGGTGGCAGGGCCAAGCCGTGAACTCGGCGGACGAATGAGCGTCCGCTGAACCACACCGGGCGCGCCTTTCTCATCCAAAGTCGAGACCAAAGCTTCACCTACGCCCAGATCGGTGATGACCTCTTTCGCATCAAAAGCTGGGTTTTCACGGAATGATTCCGCGGCGGCTTTTACGCCTTTGCGTTCGGCGGGTGTATAGGCGCGCAAAGCATGCTGAATGCGGTTGCCGAGTTGGGCGAGGACACTGTCGGGCAAATCTCGCGGGTTTTGCGTCACAAAGAAGACGCCAATGCCTTTTGATCGGATCAAGCGAACCACTTGTTCGATCTTTTCCAACAAGGCCCGTGGCGCGTCATTGAAGAGCAAATGCGCCTCGTCGAAGAAAAAGACCATTTTTGGTTTCTCAGGGTCACCGACTTCCGGCAGCTCTTCAAACAGTTGCGAAAGCAGCCACAGCAAAAACGTCGAATACAATCGCGGACTGTTAATCAGCGTGGTGGAGTCGAGCACATTGACGATGCCGCGACCATCGCGCGTTGTACGCATAAAGTCTTTGAGATTGAGCGCAGGCTCGCCGAAGAATTGCTCTGCGCCTTCACGTTCTAGGACCAATAGACGTCTTTGAATGGCGCCGAGAGAGGCCGTCGCGACATTGCCATATTCGCGGCTAATGGCGTTGCGCACCTCTTTGTCGCCCATATGATTGAGCAGCTTGCGCAAATCCTTCATGTCGAGCAGCAGCATGCCTTCATCATCGGCATATTCAAACGCAACGGTGAGGACACCTTCTTGGGTCTCCGACAAATCCATCAAGCGCGATAAGAGCAAGGGGCCCATATCGGAAATCGTCGTGCGGACAGGGTGACCTTTCTCGCCAAACACATCCCAGAACACAGTTGGCGTCGCGCTATAATCATAGTCTTCGAAGCCGATCTTCTCAGCGCGTGAGATCAGCTTCGGATGCAGCTTGTGATCCGGGCTTCCAGAAACGCAAATCCCAGACAGATCGCCCTTCACGTCGGCGCAAAACACCGGAACGCCTTCACTCGCAAAGCCTTCCGCGAGAATTTGCAAGGTTACGGTTTTGCCCGTTCCGGTCGCCCCAGCGACGATGCCGTGCCGATTGGCCCGATTGAGCAGCAGAGTTTGGGCATCATTGGGCGTGCCCTCACCATCCATATCCGCCCCACCGATAAAGATCCTGTCGCCCATTTGTCATTGCTCCCTTTGTGCCGGGGCAAATTACTGCGTTTGCAGGGGGTAGCAAGGGCGGGCAGACAGATCCGTTCGTCCGTATTGAACCTGCGAATGGCCTAGGCGACGGCTTCCAGATCTGGTGTTGCCGAAACCAATTCTGGTTTGCCGAGCCAATATCCCTGGATCTCAGTCGCGCCGAGTTCGGCGACCCGCCGGGCGAGGCTTTCTTGTTCAATGCCTTCCACGCAGGATTCAAGACCCAATTTGCGCGCCATTTGAAGGGCGATGTCGAGGATCGATTCCATGCGTTCATTGCAATCGGCTTCGACCACCAAGCTTCGATCAATCTTGAGCTTGTCTAAAGGCAGTTTTTCTACAATCGACAAGGATGAATAGCCTTTGCCAAAATCGTCCAAAGCGACGGTCATGCCGTGCCGGCGCGCTTCGTTGAGCACTCTCACATTTTGCTCGACATTTCGAAATGCGACTTCCTCGGTAATCTCTAGAACCAGATTCTCGGCGGGGAAATTGTGCGCTTTTAAGCCGCGTCTCAATCGCCAGATAAAGTCCGTGGCGACAATTTGGGCGGGTGAAATATTGATGGAGAGGAATTTGCCGCTCAGATCTGCCGTCGAGAGCGCTTCTTCGAGCGTGACGCGCAGCAATTGGTTGAGCAGGCCGAGTTTTTCCGCGATGGGGATGAATTGATCTGGTCGTGGATCCGTTCTTAACCCGCTGTCGACCCAACGCGATAGCAGCTCATATCCCTTGATTTCATGGCTCTGTGCACATGCGATCGGTTGTAGGGCAGCCCGAATATTCCCTGACTCTAAGGCTTGCTTGAAGGCCACTTCGAGTGCGGCAGTGGCCATTGTCGCATCGTCTTCTTGGACGTCATATCTCGCCCATCCAACTTTCGTGATTTTCGCACGCCTCATCGAAATTTCCGCCGCGGGCAGAAGTAAAGAAGCGCAGTCGACATCACGTTTCGCCTGCACATAGCCAATCGACGTGCCAAAGGACAGAACATGTTCATTGAAAACAACGTCTTCCGTGATCATGGAGTGAATGCGCTTAACAGCGCGGTCGGCTTTTTTTCCGTTGATTTCACTATTTAGCACGAGGGCGAATTCATCACCGCCAATCCTGGCGGCAAATTGGACATCTTCATCAGATGAGAGACGGTCGGCAATTTCGCAGAGCAGTGTGTCGCCCGCAGCATGTCCAAACTGATCATTGATCGGTTTGAATCGATCCAAATCCATGAAAGCTAGGGTGAATTCGTCTGTGTCATTCCAGGTCCGCTCAAGCACATCAGACAAGGCACGACGATTGATGAGTCCCGTCAGGTGATCGGTCATAGACAGCACGCGCTTTTCTTCGATCACCCGCATGAACTTCTTGTCGTTTTTGTCGCGGATCCGTGCGGTTACGGCGGACATGAACAAGACCACGCAAGACATGGCCGCAAAGAGGACGCCTAAAATTACGATGTTTTGTTCGGTGAACTGGTCAGAGAAATATTCGTGCGCGTAACGGGTCGAGACAAAATAGACCAATCCGAACTGGGCAGGTATGAGCATGAAGATCATTCGGTTTTTCATCAGAGACACGATGATGAGCGGAATGAACAGCATGAGCGCCAATTGATGCTGCTTGTAGGCGCCCGCCAAGACTTCCCAGGTTCCGATGCCCCAGACATTTGCATAGGTCGCCAATAGCGCGATCGATAGCACGCGTTTCACGGCGAAATTTAAGTAGCAGCAAATGCCAACAATGGTGAGGGTGACAATCCCTATCAGCCCGCAGACCCAGACGTAGAAAGACTCTTCGCCAAGCGCCACAATGATCGCGATGCAGAACATTGTGATCGGGATGCCAGCAAAGCAAGCCGTATAGCCGTACAAGCGATGTCGATCGCTGACGTCTTCTTCGGATTCCTGCGCATGCCAACCAGCATCATTCATAGCCTCGCGTATAAACCAACTTGGTTGGAATATATTTTGGCCGAACCGGTGATTTAAGCCACTCAACTTTAAGTAGTTTTAAGGAAGTGTGCGCCTCGATCACCAAGCGGCAACGCGCTGCGAAAGCCAAAAAAAAGCCCCGGACCTATGAGGTCCAGGGCATATCCTAGTCACCAATTTTGTGTCTTAAGCGGCGTCTGCGCTGCCTTCGATCAGTTTCGGCTTACCACCCTTGGTTGGGGCACCGATTTCGATCTTCCGAGGCTTCTTGGCCTCAGGCAATTCCCGCAGCAATTCGATGCGCAGGAGGCCGTTGCGCAGCTCTGCACCGGTCACGATTACGTGATCTGCGAGCTGGAAGCGGCGGAGGAATCCGCGTTCGGCAATGCCGCGATGCAGGAATTCCCGCTCTGGGGCATCATCTGAAGGGGGTGTTTTGCGGCCAGCAACGGTCAGCAGACCGTCTTTCGTCTCAATATCGAGATCGTCTTCGCCAAAGCCGGCAACGGCAATCTCGATGGCGAATTCATCATCAGCCACCCGCTCGATATTGTAAGGGGGATAGCCTTGGGCGCCATCGAGGCGCGCGGCGCTATCGATCATATTGGCCATGCGGTCAAAGCCAACCATTGTTCTGTATAGGGGGGTTAGATCAATCGTACTCATCGTACAGTCCTTTCACTAGCAACTGATCTCTCCGGCGATCTGAATAAGCCGAAAAGTGAGTTTGCGGAGCTTCTGTACATCCAGCCCGACCATCGGCACTGGCAGAATTTCCGGTCCCAACCTGCTTGGCAGCGCTGCGACTTAGGCTATGTGGAAACGCAGAAGCAGTGATTCAACCCCTTATGAGGATCGAAATGATGAAGACATATTGGATGTTAGGCGCCAGCGCTGTGATTCTGGCGGCCTGTTCAGGCAGCAATGAAGCGCCGACAGAGACCGTCGAAGCCGAAACGCCGCCCGTTGAAGTGGTCGAGTCTGGCCCAATCACGCTCGCCGATGCAGTTGCTGGCGATTGGCGCAGCGATGAGGAGAAGGCCCGCGATGGTTGGCGTAATCCTGCAGAAACGCTCGAATTCTTCGAAGTTTCAGCCAGTGATACAGTTGTCGAAATTTGGCCTGGTGGCGGCTGGTACACGAATGTCCTGGCGCCCTATCTTGCGTCTGGTGATGGCCAACTGATCGCCGCGGTATGGGACGTAAACGTCTTTGAAGGCGAGCGTCTGGCCCGGATCGAGCAACGCATCGATGATTTCAAAGCGGTTTATGAAGCCGATGCGGATCTATTCGGCACACTCGAATATAGCGCTTTCTCAGCCCAATCTGGCCCACTGGCGGCGCCTGAATCTGTGGATGCTGTGCTCACCTTCCGCAATGTCCACAATTGGATGGGCGGGGATTACTCTCCGAAATTTTTTGATGATGCCTATGCGGCGCTGAAGCCTGGCGGTGTGCTGGGTGTGGTGGAGCACCGTTTGCCGTCTAGCGCCGAGCAAGATCCGCGTGGGGCTACAGGCTATGTTCACGAAGACTTCGTGAAAGCCATGGCCGCCGCGTCAGGCTTTGAATTTGCGGCCGCCAGCGAAATCAACGCCAACCCCGCCGACAGTGCAGATCATCCGTTTGGCGTCTGGACCTTGCCCCCGGTCAGCCGCACCACGGATCGTGAAGGCAATGCGCCGGAAGACTTTGATGCTGCCCGTTATGTGGAGATTGGAGAATCGGATCGGATGACGCTGAAATTTGTCAAACCCGCCGAAACCGCATCAGAACCGGTCGAGTAAGCGCTCGAGGTATTCGCGCTCGTCTTCATCGACGGCTTCGTCATAGCGACGGCGCAATTCATCTAGGATGTCCTTGGCACGCTGGCGTTCAGCTTCGTCAGGGACATCCACGCTATTGCTATCATCTATCGCACCCGTTTGCCCGCGTCCAAATGGGTCGGCGCCCGCTTGTCCGCCGGTTTGTTGGTCACCGAGCCGATCGGCACGGGCTTCATCGAGATCCTCTGCCAATCCTTCTGCGAGCTCCCGCAATTGGCGTGTCGCTTGTTCTTGATTTCGAATAGCGCGGCCTTGATTACCGTCCTCGAGGGCGTTACCAGCGCGGCGCTGAGAGCGCTCGATCGCCTCAAGCGTGTCTTCATCCAGACCGCCGCCACCTTCGCCTTCACCCTCTTCGCCACCACCCAATTGGTTTTCGGCGAGTTCTTCTATGCGATCTGCGAGCGATCTCTGGCGTTCGCTCAGTGAGCGTCCATCTTCGCCTTCCATCCAATCAGGGACGTCGCCTAATCCCTCACCGATTTGCGCATCGCCTTGCTCACCCGGTTGATCCTGACCCGCTTGTTGATCGCCAGACTGCCCCCGTTCGCCGCGTTGTTCAGCGAGCGTTTCATCATTCAACTCGCGCTGTTCGCGCAGCAAGTCAGACAGTTCTCGCATGGTTTCGGTCATTTCCCGCTCTTCTTCGGGCAGGTCTTCATCACTCTCGCCTTGTTCGCCTGGCATGCCAGGGAAGCCTTCACCTGAGCCAGAGCCTTGCTGGAATTCCAGATTCTCCAACATGTTGGTGATGTCAGCGAGCAATTGGCGTGCTTGATCCGTGGCGCCGGTTTCGGTCAGATCTTCCAGCGCATCGAGCATGTCGGAAAAGCCTTGGCCCCCGAGCCCGCTGCCACCCGGTCCTTCCGTACTGTCGCGATTGTCTGGCGGCGCGTCGAGCCCATTGGCCAGCGCTTCGGCCATTTTGGCGGCGATGTAACGCTGCGCGGCGTCTTTAAACGCCTCCATTAAGCGCCGAATTTCTTCTTCGCTGGCGCCATCTCGCAAGGCATCTTCAAGCGCCTTCTTGGCGGCCATCAGCGCCGCATAGGCGTCTGCGGCTGAGCCGTGTTCCGCGCGCAAGGCCAGGGACCAGAGCAGGGGTTCGGTGGATTTCGCTTCATCTGTCGAGATCGAAGCTTCCAGCGCATAGCGCGCCGTCTCCAAGCCAGAATAAACCAGAACGTCTCGGAAATAGCGGGGGGCCTCATATGTCACCGCTTCCAGCATCACTGCACCCCGTTGCACCCCTGGAGGCGCTTGTTGCAAGCGCTGTGTCGCCGAGACGTAATAGGCATCGGCGCGCGTAGAATCGAGGGCTGGTTCAGCTTCTGAATAGGGATTGTCTTCCCGTAAGACCGTTACCCGAACATCTTGAATGGCTTTGGCGATGGGCTGTAAGAGCAGCTTCTCGGGGAGTTTGAACTCATACGGTTCGCTGTAGCCGACCTGGCCGGCGCCATCGGTGGCTTTCAAACGCACTTCAACCCGGGCGCCAGCCCAGCGATTACGCGTTAGGTCGAGTTTTGCATCTTCTTCGGCCTCGCGCGGGTTAATGCCCCCGAGTTCAACGCCAACCAGGTCAGGCTCGCGCGCTTCAGCGACAGGCGCGATGGTCAGCTCGAGTTTCGCGACGCCATAATCGTCGCTGGCTTTCCAGCTAAACTCAGTCCGATCGCCCGCGCCGAGCACAGGCATTTCGACGAATTCGACTTCTGGAGGTGAATCGGGTGAGGCCAATACGGTCCACGCTTTGCGTTCTCCCCACCAGCGTACAGAGACCGTGCTATCGGCGGTAATCGTAGCGGTCGTTTCAAAGGCGCCATCCGGCGTGGCCTCGAACCGCTTGCTTTGCCGCCCATCTGGGCTTCGTACGCGCAATCTTGGCGCGGAAGGTGCTTGCGCGCGTAGCGTCATCACCGATCCCGCCGGAACGCGAATCTCGGATTGATCATCATTGATAAAGATGGGCGCGCGTCCGGTGTGTTCAGGCGGGGCAATCCAAGCTTCGATGCGAACGGTCTCAGCGCCAAACAAACTGCCATAATCCGGGTCGAGTGCGCTGGCGAAACGCGATGAAGCTTGGGTCCAATTCAATGCCAACGCTGCGAGCAGCAAAACCGGCAACGCAAACCGCAAATAAAGCGGGTCGATTCGTTTCCAGGTCTCACCAAAGTCCGGCACGCTGAGCCGCCGCACTTCGTCGGTCAGACGCGTTTCATGGGCGTGCCACAAGGTTACCGCATCGCGCTCAGGTCGAGCGGGACGGTCGGCTAGAGTTGAAAGAGGACGCAATTCCGATTGCGCATCCAGCTCTGAAATTGCTTCGTTTCGGGCCGGTGGGCGGTAGCGGTTCAGACCCCGCCAAACCGCAATCCCGCCTCCCAAAAAGGCGATCAAGGTCGCCAGAGCGGCCAATTGCGCGGGCGCCTGCTCAAAAACGCCCAGGAATACCGCAATCAGAAATACGCTGAGCAACGTGACGAACGGCCACCAAGCGCTCCAAAGCGCGATTTGCCGAAGTCTCGAAAAGGTCCGGTCAATCAGGCTTTTGGTGCCAGGAATGCGGTTCAGGTCAGCCAATCGGGCATTTGCTCCAATTCAATCATTTGTTCAAAGCTCGGACGCCGACGGACAATGGCATATTGGTCGCCATCGACAAGAACTTCCGCAACCAGCGGCCTTGCATTGTACTGACTTGAGAGCACAGCGCCATAGGCTCCGGATGACATAAACGCAATCCGATCACCCGGTGCGACACTCGGCATGGTGCGTTTCGCAGCAAATTTATCGGTCGACTCGCAGATCGGTCCGACAATATCATACTCAGTTGATGCGCTGCTATCCGCGGGCTGTTTGAGCGGCAACACGTCGTGATGGGCCTGATAGAGGGCAGGGCGCATCAAATCATTCATGCCCGCATCAATGATCAAAAAGGTGCGATCCGGTGCAGGCTTGTGATAGAGCGCTTCACTCACCATGACCCCCGCATTGCCGGCAATCACGCGTCCCGGTTCTAGAATGACTTGCAAACCTAGGCCCTCGGTCACGTCACGGATCATTTGAGCATAGTCTGATGGTGGGGCTGGTGTGTCGCTATCGCGATACGGAATACCGAGGCCACCACCAAGATCAATGCGCCGCAAATCATGCCCGGCTTCTCTCAGAAACTTGACCAAACCGACGGTTTTTTCAAACGCCGCACGCATCGGAGCAAGCTCGCCGATTTGTGAGCCGATATGCACGTCCACGCCTACAGCCTCGACGCCCGGAAGCGCTTTAATTTGATGGTAAAGCTCGGGCGCCTCCGCCCAGGGCACACCGAATTTGTCACCGGCTTTGCCCGTGGAAATATTCGGGTGTCCACCGGCCGCGACATCCGGATTTACACGCAATGCAACGGGTGCGACTTTGCCTAAACTCATCGCGACTTCAGATAGGGCAACGAGTTCCGCGCCGCTTTCAACATTGAATTGATGAATGCCGACTTCTAGGCCTAAGGCCATTTCGTCTCGCGTTTTGCCGACGCCGGAAAAGACGATGCGCTCAGCTGGAATACCCGCTGCGAGCGCGCGCCGAAGCTCACCGCCGCTGACCACATCGGCGCCGCAGCCTTCGCTGGCCAAGGTCTTTAAGACCGCCAGATTGCCATTGGCTTTGACCGAATACGCGATCAAGCAGTCCATGCCGTCAAATGCGGCTGCAATCACTTTCGCATGCCGTCGAAGCGTGGCGGTTGAATAGACATAGACGGGCGTGCCGACGGCGTCAGCAATCTCGTCCAAGGCCACACCTTCGCAGTGAAGGCGGCCATCTTCATAGTTAAAATGATGCACGCGCGACTATCAGCCGGGGCTGACCTCCCCCATGCTTTCTTCTTCCACGTCCACGTCGGGCGCAGGCTTTGGGATCTCGCCGCCTAAAGAGTTGTAATAGGTGGCGTTTTCGCGAATTTCGACGCCCGCAAACTGGGCAGGAGCGTCAACGGGTTGTTGCGCTTCTTCCGTCGGCGGTTCCGAAAAGATTGGCGGCGGACGTTGCAAATCACCGCGTAATCCGCACGCGCCAAGGCTGGCCAGGGCGGAGAGCGCGAGCACTGTCTTTATGTGTTTCATCGTCAAGCGCTCCTATCCGAGGCGTTGTGTCCATTGTTCAACCTGCTCAGCAACACGCACTGGCGAGGTTCCACCATAACTCTGCCTGCTCATGGCAGAAGCTTCAACAGTCAGCACCGAAAATACGTCATTTGTTAGTCGGGGCTCAACGGATTGCATCTGTTCGAGGCTAAGTTCGGGCAGATCACAACCACTTTTCTCTGCCAAAGCCACGAGTGAGCCCGTGACATGGTGGGCATCACGGAAGGGCATTTTGAGTTCGCGAACCAACCAGTCGGCTAAATCTGTTGCGGTTGAGAAGCCCTTTGCTGCGGCGGCGCGCATATTCTCTCGATTGAATGTGATCGTCTCCATCATGCCGGCCATAGAGGCGGCACATAGGCTGAACGTATCAAAAGCCCCGAAGGTTAGCTGCTTGTCGTCCTGAAGGTCTTTTGCATAGGCGAGCGGTAGCGCTTTTACCGCGCCTTGTAAGGCTGCGAACTGACCCGTAATCAAGCTGGCTTTGGCGCGGACCAGTTCAGCCGCATCTGGGTTGCGTTTTTGCGGCATGATGGATGATCCCGTTGACCAACCGTCAGAGAGTTTCGCAAAGGCGAATTGAGCGCTCGTCCACAGCACAATTTCTTCCGCCAGGCGTGACAAATGGGTGGCTGCGATGGACAAGGCCGATAGCGCTTCCAAAGCGAAGTCCCGGGCCGAAACAGCATCGAGCGAATTGGCCATTGGTCGGTAGAATCCGAGCGCTTCGGCGGTGGCGTCACGATCGATTGTAAAACCTGTACCGGCCAAGGCTGCGGACCCGAGTGGGCTTTCATTCAAGCGACGGGCGCAATCATCCAAGCGGGAACGGTCCCGCTCAATCATTTCAACATAAGCCAGCATGTGATGGCCGAGCGTCACCGGTTGCGCGGTTTGGAGGTGTGTGAAGCCTGGCATCACGGCGTCGGTGTGATCGCTCGCAATTTTGACCAGTGCGCGTTGCAATTGCTTCAAGCTGCGCCGGGCTTCTGTCAGCGCGCCGCGGGTCCACAGGCGGAAGTCCGTTACAACCTGATCATTCCGCGATCGCGCGGTATGAAGACGACCCGCAGGTTCGCCGATCAGTTCTTTCAACCGGGCTTCGACATTCATGTGAATGTCTTCCAACTCTACCCGATAGGGGAAAGTTCCAGCTTCAACTTCCGCAACAATTTGATCCAATCCATCCTGAATGGCGACATTGTCGGCTTCAGAAATAATCTCTTGTTCAGCCAACATATCGGCATGGGCGCGAGATCCGGCCACATCTTCACGGACCATACGCTTGTCGACATCAATCGAGGCATTGATGGATTGCATAATATCGCTGGGCTGTGCGGCGAAGCGTCCACCCCACATTTCCTGGCCTTTTGAGCGTTCTGTCGCCATATCGCTGTCTAGTCCTTAGTCTTGTTGAGGCCATCAGACCCCATGGATCGTTTTTTGCGCATTGCCATCCCAACCATGTTCGCTGGAATCGTCTTGGCGCTGCTTTACGCCGTCTTTAGCGCCAGTTCAAAGGGAAGTAACCGCGACCCTGTGGCCAGGTTGGCTGTGGGAGCTCTGTCTAAGCTGGACACAAGTGATCGTGGGGCCTCAGCGCCGTCCGCGGTGTTTGTTGATTCAGAAGGCAATTCAGTCACCTATCAAGACTTCCAAGGCCAGGCGATTCTTGTGAACTTTTGGGCGACATGGTGCGGGCCTTGCGAGCGAGAGATGCCGTCCTTAGCGGCCTTACAAACCTCCCGCGGTGACGCAAATTTCAAAGTCATCGCATTGACTGTAGATTCTCCAGAAGACCGCGATTATGCCCAGCAAAGACTGCGCGAATTGTCGGGTGGCGTGCTAGACTTTTATGCCTTGGCGGACGGCCCGGACGGCTGGAATGTGGTCTATGATAGTGGCGCAGGAGGCGGATTTCCCACCACCATTCTATACGACAAAGCCGGGCTGAAAGTCGCTAAAGTTGAGGGCGAGGCCGATTGGGCGAGTTATGAGGCTGTTGCCTTAGTGGATTTGATCAAGAGCCAATAAATCCATCCCAGAGCAGTTTCAGCCCGACTGCGAAGATGAGTCCGTAAAGCACGCGATAAAATAGCTGCTGATCGATCCGTTTGACCAACCACGCGCCAAGCAAAACGCCAAATGGCGCAATAGGAATGAGGATAAGCGAGGTGGTCAAATTGGTTTGATCGAATTGTCCGAGCATGGCGTAAGGCAGGACTTTGACGAAATTGACGACAAAGAAAAACATCACGGCTGTGCCCGCAAAGACCTGTTTGTCGAGGTTTTGTGGGATCGTGTAGGCTTGATATGGGGGGCCACCCGCATGCGCGATGAAGCTGGTAAAGCCCGCAACGGTTCCCGAAATAAAGCCAAGCGGCCGGTTGTTCTTGATAAAGGCGTCGCCGCCGCGTGGCTTGAAAATGGCGTAGATCGGAAACAACACGGCGATTATGCCGACAAAAATGCGGACGACGCGGTCATCCACATAACCGGCGAGCAAACCTCCAGCCGCAATCCCGATGACGGCGCCGGGTAAGATCAGCATCAGTAATTTGCGATCCCAGTGTTTGCGATACGTCCAAACCCCGACCCAGTCCATCACGATCAAGATCGGCAACATAATCCCTGCGGCTTGAATCGGTGAGATGACCAATGCCATCAAGGGCACGGCCAGCAGAGCCAAGCCGCCAAATCCGCCTTTCGAAATGCCGGTAATTAGGACGGAAAAAACCGCTACGCCCCAAAAGATTGGATCATGCAACATGCGGCTCTATGGCCGGTTTATTCGATCAAATCCAGCGCCAGGAGCAATGTCCGCTGGTCGCGACTGAAATTATCATCCGAAACCACCCAGATCCTGATACCGCCAGCGGGATTACGGCCGATCGCCACGCCCTCATAATTGTCTGCTGGTAAGCCCCCGTGCAAACGGGCTTGCGCGATGAGGCCTTCTGATGACTCCACTTTTACCAGTCCCCGGGCTCCGCGGATCGGGTCATATGCCCGGAAGAGTGTTGCGGAGAGGTCGAACGCTTGATCCATGCCGGTTAATAGAAAGAGGAGCGGTTGTTCGGTGCGATATGTATCCGCGAAGCTGCCATCGATTTGGAGCGTCGCGATTGGAGAGCCTGTTATATTGCGCGTCTCAAACCCTACCGTTAGCTCATCACCATTAAACGCTAAGGCCTCACCGCCGCGATTGTTTTCGAGAATTTGCTCATCAACGACGCGATCAAGATTGGTCAGCAAGGCCCCATGCGCCGCTGCGCCGCAGGTCTCTAAATCATAGACTTGGATCCGGTGGTCTTGCTCGAAACTGACAAAAGCGAGGCCGTCGCGTAGCGCCAGGTCTTCTGAATCAGCGGCGCGTTTATGTCGAAAGATGCGGCCTGTTTCGTCCCGCATATCGGCCATGTTCGCAAATCCGTCCGGCGTCCCAGTTGCTGCATCGATACCGATCCATACGAATTTGCCGTCATCCGTGACCAAAAGTAGCGAACCGGAGTCTAGGACGTCTATTCCTGACAGTCCGCCGAATTTCGACTCATTGGATTTCAGATGCCAAGCGCCAACCAGTTCGAGGCCAGATAGGTTTTGATTTCGGTCGTCTTCGCTGCCACGCTCTGCTTCAATAATGCGGAGCGATAACGGGTCTGCGCGTTGGAAGTCGGTGCCCTCTGGACAAGAACGTTTTCTGAGATCGTCGACCGCCGCTTGATAGGTCCATTTTTCGGCGCCGCTTGGGGTGTCTGCCGTAGAAACCGCAGTCGCCGCACACCCAGCGAGCATCACGCTCAAAGACAAGAAAATCGCGCGCATAGAATACCTCTTCAGGACCGTCTGATCGTAGCAATACGGCTATTTTGCGAACACATTACATCCGAGTGCGGCGCACGTCGCGGCCCGAGCCAACTTTTGGTCCGCCATAGCGCGGCGCGCCCGATGCGGCGCCACTGGTTGCACTTCCTGGGCGTACGGTTTCACGCGTCAGGGGCGGCACGGCCATGGCTTCAGGTTTTGGGGCTTCGCCATTCTCATCAAATAGGCTCGCCAGCTGTTCGGTCATCGCGCCCCCCAATTGTTCAGCATCGACAATGGTGACAGCGCGTTTGTAGTAACGCGTGACATCGTGGCCGATGCCAATGGCGATCAGCTCGACCGGGCTGCGGGTCTCAATCTCTTCAATGACTTGGCGCAAGTGGCGTTCCAGATAATTGCCCACATTCACGGACAATGTGGAATCATCCACGGGTGCGCCGTCAGAAATCACCATCATGATTTTGCGCTGTTCCGACCGGCCAAGCAGGCGGTCATGCGCCCAGAGCAAAGCCTCGCCATCAATATTTTCTTTCAACAAACCTTCGCGCATCATCAGACCAAGATTGCGGCGCGCACGACGCCACGGGGCATCGGCGGATTTGTAGATAATGTGCCGTAAGTCATTCAAGCGACCTGGGCCCGCCGGTTTGCCGGCTTTGACCCAATCCTCACGGCTGAGCCCGCCTTTCCAGGCTTTCGTCGTGAAGCCAAGGATTTCGACTTTCACCCCGCACCGTTCCAGCGTCCGCGCGAGGATATCGGCGCACAAGGCTGCGACCATGATCGGACGTCCCCGCATGGACCCAGAATTGTCGAGCAGAAGGGTCACAACCGTATCGCGGAAATTGCTATCGTCTTCTTGCTTGAAACTCAGAGGTGCCGTCGGATCCGTAATGACGCGGGTCAATCGAGCCGTATCCAATACGCCTTCCTCAAGGTCGAAAGACCAAGACCGGTTTTGCTGGGCCATCAAACGACGCTGGAGTTTATTGGCGAGTTTTGAGACAGCGCCTTGCAAGCTCTCCAACTGATGGTCGAGATAGGCGCGAAGGCGGACCAGTTCTTCCGGGTCACAGAGATCTACCGCTTGGGCGACCTCATCATTGTCCTTGGTAAAGGCCTTGTACTGAAAGCGATCTGTTTCATCGCCATCGCGGAAATTGGGCCGCAAAGGTTTGGTGCCGTCATCGGTGTCTTCAGGATTGTCTTCGGCGTCCATGTCGACATCAGCATCAATTGAGACATTGGTCTCTTCGCCTTCCATGTCTTCTGTTTCGCCAGCCTCGACTTCCTCCATCGTGGCGCCTTGGGTCTCTTCACCCGACTCGCCATCATCCGAAGAATTCTCTTGATTATTTTGTTCGGCTTCATCTTCAGAAGCTTCATCCTGCTCGCCTTGGTCGTCGGCCACTTCGTCGCCTTTGGTAAAGGTGCGGACGATTTGCTGAACGGTTTCAGCGAATGCGGCTTGGTCGTCGATTTGCGAAATGAGCTGATCTCGCAACTCTTCAATCACGCCATCTAATGGCCGTTGACCGTCGGCCCCGACCTCTTGGCGCCAGAGATTGGCAAAGCCAGCGGCGGGTTTTGGCAGGTCTCGCCCCGTCAGGCGTTCGCGCAATAAAAACTCGATGGCAGGCGCGAGCGGGGCATTTGTCCGGTCGTCTATGCGGCTATATCCGGCCTTCTCGCATCGTAATGCCAGCGCGGCGTCGAGATTGTCGGCTGTGCCTTGCATCGCGCGCGCGCCGATGCTCTCAATGCGGGCGCGTTCAGCGGCTTCATAGACTTGCCGTCCGACTTCGCTGTCGGGTCGAAATTTGGCGTGTGCGATCGGGTCATGGTGGGCCATGCGCAAGGCTGTTGCATCTGCATCGCCGCGGGCTTGAGCCGCTTGTTCAGGGCTCAAATCTCTAGGCGGCGGGGGCAGGACGATCCGTTCAGCTTCAGCGCGCGGGCCATCGCCGGAATAGGACACTTCGACGTCGCGCGTTTGGCTCATCGCCTTGGCGGTCGTAGCCAAGGCTTGTTTGAACAATTCATAGGGCGCATCGTCGGTTTTAGACATTCCGATGACTTAGCGCGCGTGCTGAAGTTTGCGAAGCCTAAAAGCACCGCAAAGCCGAGTTGTCGCGGGGAGAAATCGGTTAAGAGCTTTGTTCGCGCTGCGGCAGGAAACGTTCGCGCGCCAATCGCAGCCATTCGGTAAACGGAAACAATAAGAGCTTGCCGATATTTTCCCCCGGATTTCCGGCAAATCCCGTGGGAAGCCCCTTCGCAGAGTGCGGGGAGTAATAAGTGCCGAATGCGAGATCGATAAATGGGAAAAAGAGCGCAAAATTCTTATTGTGAGCCTCAGCTTGATCGACATGGTGCCAGCGATGAAATTGCGGGCTCGCCAGCACGTGGCGTAGAGGTCCGTGATCCCAGTCCAGTCGCGAATGGACGTAATATTGATGGGCTTCGCGCGCCAATCCAAGGAAGACAACGTCTGAGATTCCTAGGCCGCAAAAAAAGGCCACTGCGGCAGTGATGGGAAACACGACCACCCATTCCAAAATATGCGCCCGATTTGCTGATAGGAAATGCAGATCTGTATCTGAATGGTGCACGGCGTGCAGCGGCCACGACCAGGCATTCGAGTGCATCCATCGATGCAGCGCGTAATTCGTTAGATCAAACAATAAAAGCGCGATGAATGCACGAACCAGCCAGGGCGCATCGTTCCAAACGAGTGGAGAAAGGTGCGGCAAAGACTGAAGCAGATGGAGCGCATAAGCGGTTGCCGCGATCGGCAAAATAATCGCGAGAGAATTCAGCGTAATGAGCCAGACATTGACCCAACCGCTCTTTTTCAGCGTTTCGTCCCAATGCAATTGTTTTCGGCCCGTCGCAAAAAACATCAGCACCGTGATCAGCCCGAAGAAGACGAACACAAATTGGAACCGAAAGCTAAGGTTCGCTAACGCAGATTGAAGATAGTCCCACATGAGCGCAGTTTAGGCTGCGCTGCTGAAAACACCCTTAAACAATCCTAGGCAACTTTTACCATTAGGGCGCTTTCTGGTAATTCTTCGGCGAAGCAACGCTGATACATTTCAGCGACCAGCGGGCGTTCGAGCTCATCACACTTGTTCAGGAATGTCATCCGGAACGCGTGGCCGAGATCTTTAAAAATGGCGTAGTTTTCCGCCCAAGTGATCACCGTCCGTGGACTCATCACAGTCGACAAATCACCATTCATGAACGCGTTCCGCGTCAGATCGGCCAAGGTGACCATGCGGCTCAGCGTTTCGGTATCAACATCGCCCGCTTTGGTCGCCACGATTTCAACTTCAGCGTCATGCTCGAGATAATTCAGCGTGGTGACAATGCTCCACCGGTCCATTTGGCCTTGGTTGAGCTGCTGGGTGCCGTGATACAATCCAGTCGTATCGCCAAGTCCAACCGTATTGGTTGTGGCGAAGAGACGGAAATACGGATTCGGCTCGATCACACGGTTTTGGTCGAGTAGGGTCAGTTTACCGCTCGCTTCAAGCACACGTTGGATCACGAACATCACATCCGGACGACCGGCATCATATTCATCAAATGTGATTGCAACCGGGCGCTGGAGCGCCCATGGTAGAATACCTTCACGAAATTCCGTGACTTGGGCACCGTCTTTAAGAACAATTGCGTCTTTTCCGACCATATCAATCCGTGAGACATGGCTGTCCAAATTGACCCGGATCATCGGCCAGTTCAGGCGCGCCGCGATCTGTTCAATATGCGTCGATTTCCCCGTGCCGTGATAGCCTTGGACCATAACTCGGCGATTATGTTCGAACCCGGCCAGAAGCGCGATCGTGGTTTGCGGGTCGAAACGATAGGCTTCATCGATGGCGGGGACGTATTCTGTCCGCTCCTTGAAGCCCCGCACAACCATATCCGTGTCGAGGCCAAACACCTCGCGAACGTCGATCGTCTCGGTTGGCTCCATGCCTAAGAGGCTGTCGTTATCGCTCATCACAGTCATGCGGGTCGTCTTTCATCAAGTCTTATTCAGGGTCACCTAACACAACCGCGGCTCGCGCCAAGTGTGACATTGGGTGAAGCGCTGTGTTTGTGAGCTTTCGCCCTGGTTTTATTCAGTGGCTGCAACTAAGTCTTGTGCGGACCTCTCTCCAAAAAAGGACGGAACATGCCGCACGTGACTGCTAATGGGATCGACCTCGCTTACGAAATCCAAGGCGATGACCAAGCCCCGCCCGTATTAATGATTATGGGTCTGGGTGGGCAGCTGACCATGTGGCCTGACAAGCTCATTTCTGACCTGGTCGCCGGAGGCTACCGCGTAATCACATTCGATAATCGCGATATTGGTTTGTCACATCATCACAAAGGCGAGAAAACGCCGCCCATCTTGCGCCAAATCCTATTGCGGCGCTTGGGGATCAAATTGAAAACCCCATACGTTCTGGCGGATATGGCGCGCGACACGATTGGGCTGATGGATGCGTTAGGGCTCGAGTATCCGCACATTGTCGGAATTTCGATGGGCGGTATGATCGCTCAACATGTAGCGGCGATGCAGCCTGAGCGCGTCGCCAGCCTCACCGCAATCATGACGACGACCGGCAATCCGAAATTACCGCGTCCATCCGGCAATGTCATGAAAGCGATGATCCGCCGTGGGCCACCGCCAACGACACGGGATGCGATTATAAATCAATCCGTCGATACGTTCGGTGTCATCGGGACTCCAGGCGAGGATCAAAACACCAATGGCATGCGGGATCGGATCACCCGGTCCTATGATCGCAGTTACAACCCAACCGGGGTCGTGCGGCAAATGTCGGCCATTGTCGCTGCAGGTGATTTCCGCAAACACACCCGGTCAATCAAAGCTCCGACACTTGTCCTGCATGGCTCAGCCGATCCCTTAGTCCCGATCGAGGGTGGCCAAGACATCGCCAAACTGGTGCGCGGCGCACGTTTCGAGGTCATGGAAGGGATGGGGCATGATGTCCCGCCGCGCTTCTTGCCGGACGTGACCAAGCATATGCTCGACCATTTTGCGGCGACGAAGGTCAATCCAATACCTGTTGACGCTTAGCGCCTTTCGTTACGAGACCGGGTTACGTTCCGGTCGTCTTCTGCTTTGATGCTGAAATGGACAGTATTGCGGAGGAAGAAAAATGGCGAACTATGAGCAAATCCTGACGGATGTCGAACATCAGGTTCTGACCATCACGCTCAATCGACCAGACCGGCTCAATGCCTGGACCGGGCAAATGCAGCTCGAGGTTCAAGACGCCATTGAAAAAGCCGGTAAAGATGACACGATCCGATGCATTGTCGTGACCGGGGCAGGGCGCGGATTTTGCGCGGGCGCAGACATGAATGGGTTGCAAGAAATCAAACCGGATAGTGAGGCCGCTGACGCTGCCGTGAGCGGTGCTTCGACGGCGGAGGCTGATCCAGCTGCGGATGACCTCGCTGCCCTGTATCCCGGCCGTTTCGGCTACATGTATGCTTGCCCGAAGCCGATTATCGCCGCCATAAACGGGCCTTGCGCGGGGATTGGCCTGATCTTCACGCTCTATGCAGATCTGCGCTTTGCCAATCAGGAGGCCAAATTCACCACGGCCTTCGCCCAACGCGGATTGATTGCAGAACATGGTATCGCTTGGCTGTTGCCGCGTCTTGTCGGCGAAGCGCAGGCCTTAGACCTGCTGTTCACAGCGCGCGTCTTTAGGGGCGCTGAAGCGGCGAATATCGGCCTGGTCAATCAAGCCTTGCCAGCCAATGAGCTTTTGCCACACGTTATGGAGACCGCCGTGCACCTGTCCAATCAGGTTTCTCCGCGCTCTCTCGCCATTATGAAGCGCCAAATCCGCGAAAGCTATTTCCAATCCTTCGCGCGCTCGCTCGAGGTCGCTGATCAGGAGATGCAGGCTAGCTTTGCAAGCTTCGACTTCAAAGAAGGTGTCGATAGCTTCGTCGAGAAGCGCCCTGCCATATTTCAGGGACGCTAAGCCTCAATCAGCCTCAAAAACGATCTCGCCATGCACGACGGTCATGACGGTTTTAGCTTGCAATATTTCAGCTTCTGGAACGGTCATCAGATCGCGATCGAACACGCTGAAATCAGCCAGTTTACCGACTTCGATGCGGCCGAGATCGTCTTCCATAAACGCCGCATATGCTGGCGCCGACGTGAACAGCGCGAGTGCCTGCTGACGCGTTAGCGCTTCCTCTGGATACCAATCTTCGGTGCTGAAGCCTTCGACGTCTTTTCTCGCGACAGCAGCGTAAAACTCGATTTGAGGGGTGCCGATCTCAACCGGCGCATCCGAACCGCCGACGATGACGGCGTTCGTCCCCAGAAGACTCTGCCATGCGTAAGCCCCATACAGCCGGTTCGGGCCAAGACGGTCAGGCGCAAATTTCAGGTCGCCGATCGCATGACTAGGTTGCATTGAGGCGATCAGGCCGAGCGACCCAACGCGCGCAATGTCATCTGGATGCAGGATTTGGGTATGTTCGATACGCCAGCGATTATCGGAATAGTTCGGAGAGGCGATAATCTCATCCAACTGGGAAAGATCCTCGAATTCGTCTAAGATCCGCCGATTGGCGAGGTCCCCAATGGCGTGAATGGCGAGCTGCACGTCCGCGGTCTCCGCACGCACCATCAGCTCTGACAGGGCTTCCGGCTCCATCAAAGACAGGCCACGCGTATCGGGACGATCAGAATACGGCTCGATCAGCAGCGCCCCACGTGAGCCAAGCGCACCATCCATATAGAGTTTGACGGAGCGATTGGTGATCGTGTCCGTCTCATGTTGTCGATTGGCCGCAATTTCAAATCCGGATTCATCATAGGCATTGTGCAGCCTTAAGGGCATGCGGCCTTCCAAATCCAGGCGCTCCATAAGGACCGCATGCGAAGGCGTCACGCTCATATTATGGACCCCGGTCCAACCGCGGGCAGAATAAGCTTGAGCGCCGACGATGAAGGCTCGAATATTGTCTTGTTCGCTGGGTGCAGACACGAGCGCAAAGATTTGGCCCATCGCATTATCGATGAATATACCGGTCGCTTGGCCGGCATCATCCCGTTCGATTTTGCCGCCATCAACATCCGGCGTGTCATCGGTGACGCCAGCGGCTGTCATGGCAGCGCCATTGGCCACCAAAGCATGTCCATCAGCGCGGGTCAGGATGACCGGATGATCGGGGCTGACCGCATCCAAATCTGAGGCGCTTGGCATCCGGTTCTCCGGCCAACCGGTTTCGATCCAGCCTCGGCCAAAAACCACTTGTCCGGCTGGAACGTTTTGCAGCTCTGCTTCTATCCGTGTGATCAATTCTTCGATCGAGGCGGTGCCCTCCAAATTGAGCGTTAGCTCACGCTGACCGATCCCGAGCAGATGGGCATGCCCGTCGGTGAAGCCGGGAAACATCACAGCACCTTCCAGGTCGACCAAATTGATCTCACTCTCGTCCCAATCCATCGAAGTGGGTGGACTAACAGCAATAATCCGTCCGTCCGCACCGACCGTCACCGCGTCGACTGTGTCCGTGCCGTTTCCAGTATAAATCGTGCCACCCGTAAACACGGTGATCGCCTGCGATTCAGACTGCTGTGTTTGCGTTTCGGCTGATTGACCTTCGTCAGCTTGCTGACATCCCGCCAACAAACATCCGATCGCCACTGCGATCAGTATCCGCATCCGCTTCTCCCATAGCTTGTGCAGCCACCACCCTAAGTGGGTTTGAGAAAGGTGCAATCCAGGTAACACAAAACGCGCTCTGATGGCTCAGAGCGCGTTTAATAGCAGGTCCGTAAAGACAGCCGACGCGGTTTATGCGTCTTCAGCGGCTTTCTTTTCGATATTCTTTTTGATTTTCAGCGCTTTTGCCGAAAGAACGTCGTCTTTAGCTTTCGCCAGGTAGGCGTCCAAACCGCCAAGCTTGTCGACCGTGCGGAGGGCTTTGGCTGCGACGCGCATAGAAAAGCGCTGGTCCAAAGCTTCCGAATGCAAGGTCACATTCACCAGGTTTGGCATAAACCGGCGCTTGGTTTTGATATTCGAGTGGCTGACATTGTGTCCGACCATAGGGCCTGTGCCAGTAAGTTCACATACGCGGGACATGGGTCGCTCGCTCATTGTCTAGATTGAAACCGAAGCGCGGCTATTACGCTTACAGAGAAAGCCCGTCAAGCACTGAGATGAGTCGATGTGCGGTGGCCCTAAATTCGCGTGTAACGCATTTGTAATCAGGGCGAAACAGTGGCGACCTTGTTCAGGCTAGCTTTTGTTACACACATATATATCAAGTTCAATTCGTCTTCAGTAGAGGAAGCCCGATCATGATGAAAAAACTGCTCGCATCTGCGGCACTCGCGTCACTGACGTTTTCAAGCGTTTCTGGCGCCGATACGGCTTTGATTGAACCGCATATACTCAGCATGATTGAAGCGGGTCAGCCCATGGAGATGGAGTATAATATTAAGGCAAATGCCTGGGTCTTGATCCTCCCCATTACCGGAAAAGCCAATTTCCGTGTGACGCTGAACAAAGATACGTATGCGATCAAGAGTCATGTCAAAACCACCGGCCTGGCGGACATTTTGGTCAATTATGATTTGGAAATTGCTGCATCTGGCTACACCCATGCGGACGGATTGGACACATATGCCTTCGTCTCTCAGAACAAGGATGGCAAAAAGAATCGCCGCGTGGATCTGAAATACCTTAAAGACGATTTCGAGATGACCGCGACTCCGCGATTTGGCAATCTTGGCGATCCCGCAGCCACCGTGGAACAAGCCCTTGAGGCGAAAGACCCTGTCACAGCACTCATTTCGTTTGCTCTGGAACCCCGTGCGGAAGGGGAAGATCCGTGCGGTGGGCCGCTGAAAATCTTTGATGGCCGTCAGCTAACCCATTTGCATTTGACCAATAACGGTATGACTGAGGTGAAATCCGAAGCCTGGTCCGGGCAAGCTTATGAATGCCATATCAAAATGGACAAAGTTGCAGGCTATAAAGCCGGGGAATCCGATAAGGACAATTTGTCTGGTATCGATGGGCCTTTGCGGATGTGGCTCGCGCCTTTGCCGAACGGAGCGCATGTCCCGGTCCGCATCGAGGCCAAGACAGAAGATATTGGAACGGTGACCCTGCAAGCGGCCAAACTCAAATTCACACCGCTTGAAAAATAAAGAAAAAACTTGCCGAGTAGTGTTGTTGAACTATTCTGCAACTCAGGCGGGTATTCCTCCCATATGATGCTCGCCTAATTCACGCACACTAACCCAGACGTGTGAGCGCCCGAATGTCCCCAACATTCGGGCGCGTTGACGACTCGGCGCGGTCTGCCTAATCGAGCTGGATGACTTCAAATCACCTCAGACTCGTAAGTTGGAATATCAATTCGATCCGGCTTCGTTTGCCCAATGTCGAAGCCTTTGTGGCAGCGGAAAATCCGGACATCCTGTGTTTTCAGGAAATCAAATGCCAAACAGCCGAATTTCCGGAAAAGGCGTTTAAACAAATGGGGTTCCCGCACCTGAGTGTGCATGGCCAAAAAGGTGGGCATCATGGCGTGGCGATCGCCAGCAGGACCCCGATTGAAACCTTAGAAACGCCGAAGCTTTGCCGAGAAGGGCATGCAAGGGTGAATGCGATACGGGTGAAGGGCCTTGAGTTGCACAATATTTATCTCCCCGCAGGAGGAGACACACCCGATCCCGATGAGAATCCGAAATTTGCCCACAAGCTTGATTTCGTGAAACGCCTTGGACGGCATTATGGCAAATTCGCTAGAGACGGCGTGCCACGCGTGCTGGTCGGGGATCTCAACATCGCCCCTCATCCGAATGATGTCTGGTCGCACAAACAGCTTCTGAAGATTGTCTCACACACGCCGATTGAGACCGAGGGGCTTGAAAAGGCTCGAAAAAAAGGTGGATTCACGGATATTGCGCGTCACGTACACGATGATGATCAGCGGCTTTATTCATGGTGGAGCTATCGCGCCCGAGACTGGGCCGCTTCAAATAAGGGGCGTCGGCTCGACCATATCTGGACGACCGAAGCCGCCACGGCGCTCACCGATCTTGAGAGCTATCAGGTGCATTTAGCCTGGCGCGGCGGATGGAAACCATCCGACCATGCGCCGATTAGTATTGATATCGCAGCGCCTTAAGCGACCGCGCGCACATCGCGCGCGTCTGATGCGTTCAATCGGTTCATCATATCGCCCACGGTGACAATTTCGGCACCGGAGCACGCGATAGCGTCTAGCAAATGCTCATAATCTTGTGGGGTAACCCCCCATGGCGAAGGTGTCTCGCGAACGTCATGCGTGAATATGATGAGCCAACCATCCTGATGCTGGAGCGTTTCTAATTCTTCCAGCGCGCGCGCGGTACCGCCCTCATTATCCTGCAACCCGCAGGCTTTGAGCATATTGAGGTCAATCGACCCGCGATTGGTTCCCGGTTTCACGCCACGTAGGGCCAGTCCGGTCTGACTCATAAAGCGCTTCGCAGCCAAATCGACGGCCCCAAAGGGGAAGGCGAATGACGATACGTCGGAAATCCCGTTTGCAGCTAAGAAAGACGCACTTTTGCGCACTTGCGCTTGCAATTCCTCCGCGCTGGCTGTGCTGCAATCAATATGATCAAATGTATGACAGCCAAAATCATGTCCCTTGCGGCGTAGCGCGTGCAAGTCTTCAGACGTGAACATTTGTCCGTATTCAGGCTCTGTTTCGCCCATAAAACCACCCGCCACATACCAAGTCGCGCGCCAATCGCGGCGTTCAATCATTGGCGCGGCGATCTGCGCAGCGGATTGCGGAAAGTCGTCAAAGCAAAGGCTAACATAGCGTCCAGCCGGCAGTGTTATGGTGCGTTTATCAAAATTCTCGCAGAGAATTTTATCAATTGCCCCGTCAATCTTCCGAGAAAGGTAACCAAGATCGGCCATAACGCATCCAAAGGTGGCGAAAACGTACGGGAAACTCACTGCAAGATGCGTTCCAGAGTTCAGTGTCTAAATTTCACCGACTTAACCAAGACGGATCGCGCTGTTTGGAGCAATTTCCAAGCGTCAGACCCAAGCTTAGCCAGCCCGTATTTCTCGTTCAGCTATGCTGAAGCCGTCGAGGCCGTTCGCCCCGGCATTAAAGTTCTGCGATTTTACGAGCATGAGCGCCCGGCGGCGTACTGGCCGTTCAGAAAAGGGCCGTTCGGCACAGCGCGCCCTATCGCAGGCTCGATGGACGATTTGCACGGGATCATCGCGCATCCCACGGTACGGCTAGATCTGACCCATCCAGATGTGCGCAGAAATATGGGCGGATTTGCGTTTTCGGCGCTGCCATATCAACAGCGCCGCCATGGACTTGAAGGGCAGTTTGGCGACGGCAATCAGGTTATGGACTTAGACGCGGGTTTTGACGCTTGGCGCGCGGTGCGGTCCGCTGAGAGCTCCAATTTTCGGCGCGAGTGGCGCAAAGCAGAGAAGCTCCTTTCCGCATCCTCCACCACGCTCCGCCATGATGTGGTTGATCCTGTTAGTTTCGAGCGCCTGATTGCGCTGAAACGGAACGCTTATGCGCAAGCGGGCCATTTCGATCTGTTTCGCCTGGCCTGGCCGCGGGCCTTGCTGCAGCAATTGCTCGAAAGCGGAGACGATCAAGCGCGCGGCATACTATCGACCTTGAGCATTGACGGCGAAGTTGCTGCGATCTGTTACTGTATGCGCTCAGCGTCGGTTCTCCATTATTGGTTCCCGGCCTATGAGGCCAAATATGCAAAGCAAAAACCTGGTCTCGCTTTGCTCTTCTCATTGGCGAAATGGGCGGCTTTAGAGGGAGTGTCAGAGCTCCATCTCGGCCTTGGAGATGTCCAATATAAAAGACAAATGGCCAGTTGGATGATGCCAGTCCGCGCGGGCGCCTTGGCTTTGTCGCCGATCCAGTCTTACGCCACGGGATTCACCGCTTGGGGCCATCGAATCGAAAACAGAAACAGGCTATCGGCCGTGCCGGCAAAATATGCCCGAAAGTATGAAAGAATGGCGCTTTCGGGCAGTTGGCGCGCCTAAAACTTAAGCATTGCTGCCTGTCATGAAAGATTCACCGGCGCAGTGACCGCTGAACCCCCAATAAAAGCGGCACGTCTTCATTTTCGCATATCTGCTTTTCCGAAAATTCCTTGTTAGGCCCGTGGTTTGCGCGAAGTGTTGCGGTGCAACATAAAAGTGAAAGGGCTAAGTCCGAGATCTGGCCGGACATTAAGAGGGCTCAAAAAAACGAACATGTGTTGCGGGAGGAGTTTCTGGTCGGTCTTCGGGCCGTCGCTAACTCGAAAAGGAACTCTTACAATGCGTAAGACTGTTGCAACTCTACTCGCCGCGGCCGCTATGGTCGCTCCTTTTGCCCACGCTCAGGGCACTCCAATCACAGTACAACTCACCTATGATTCAAGCCTACTCAGCTCCGAATCCGGCGCTAAGGCGGTGTTGAAGTCGATTAAAAAGCAGGCCACCGAAGCCTGCTCGTACAAAAAGCCAGTTTTCGGCACGCCAAGTTTCGATCGCGCATGTCGCGATGCCTTGGTCGAACAAGCTATTAGCGAAATCCGCCTGGCAGCCTTGGAAGAGGGGCAAGCGACCACATATGTTTTTGCGTCGCTAGACTAAAGGAAAACTGGCACGCTGCGGCGTGACAGGACGCATCTAGTTCAAATGGAAACGGGCGGAGAGAGAAGCTTTCCGCCCGTTTTCTATTCGTCTTTGAATGAAGCGCTGCGTCGCACTCATGCCAAAACGCCTAAGTAAAAAAGTCGAAAAATAATTACTAAATGATTTGCTTATCGTTCAGTATTCTGTTAGAGGGATGTTGTGAAGCGGAGAAGAACGCTCAGTCTCGGACGAGTTTCGAGCTGCGATAAGAGCGAAAGAAAACTCTGATTCACGCATCGTCCTCCCTGTCGGCCGTTTGGCCGTCGTTGCAATATATGGAATGCTCCAATGCATAAGACTCTTGCCTCTCTCCTTGCTGTAGCTGCGTTTGTAACCCCTTTCGCTCAGGCTGAAACCAAAACTGTCACGGTTGATTTGACCTATGATCGAGCGCTCCTTGAGACCGAATCTGGTGTCGAAATTGTTCTGGCGTCACTCGAAGCACAAGCGATTGAAGCCTGTACATATGCTTCACCGCTCGTCGGCACACCGAAGCATGACAAAACGTGCCGCGATGAGATTCTCGAGAGCGCGATTGCTGAAATTCGCCGCGTTTCTTATGAAGAGGGCACAGTGGCGACATCGGTATTCGCAAGCCTCGAAACGCCAGTTGCCGTGCCTGCTCAATAAGTTTTCAGGCAGATCAGAAAAAAGGGCGGTGATCTTATGATCGCCGCCCTTTGTCTTTGTATCCAGTCGCGTCTCACGCGATACGTTCAACCATCATATGCTTGATCTTAGCGATGGCCTTGGCTGGGTTCAGCCCTTTCGGGCAAACCTGGGCACAATTCATGATCGTGTGGCACCGATAAAGTTTGAATGGATCTTCGAGATCATCCAGGCGCTCGCCGGTCGCTTCATCGCGGCTGTCGATTAACCAGCGATAGGCCTGCAACAGTGCGGCTGGGCCGAGATACTTGTCACCATTCCACCAATAGGATGGGCAAGAGGTCGAGCAGGAGGCGCATAGAATGCACTCATACAGACCGTCCAGGTGCTCCCGCTCTTCTTCCGTCTGGTTCCACTCTTTTTCAGGTTCTGGTGTGTCCGTCTTCAAGAAAGGCTGCACATAGGCGTGTTGCGCATAGAAATTGGTGAGGTCTGGAATTAGATCTTTGACCACCGGCTGATGCGGCAGCGGTGCGATCGTAATGTGTGGACCGGCGATTTCATCCCAACCGCGCGTACAAGCGATCGTGTTCTGGCCGCCAATATTCATCGCACAAGAGCCGCAAACTCCTTCGCGACAAGAGCGGCGGAAGGCCAGCGTCGAGTCGACATGGTTCTTGATGTAGATCAAAACGTCCAAGATCATTGGCCCGCATTTGTCCATATCGACAAAATACGTGTCCCAGCGCGGATTGCCGCCTTCTTCAGGACTATAGCGATAGATCTTGAATTTCTTGACGTTCTTCGCCCGTTCAGGCTTCGGCCAAGTCTTACCTTTTTTCGGCGCAGAGCCTTTTGGAAGTGTCAGCTGTACCATGCTTGGCTCCTAGTAGACCCGCTCTTTGGGTTTGATGTACTCAATCTCGTTCGACATCGTGTAATTGTGCACGGGGCGATAATCGATCTTCACTTCGCCCGCCTCGTTCGACCAGGCCAGCGTGTGCATCATCCAATTCTCATCATCGCGCTTGTCGAAATCCTCGCGAGCATGGGCGCCGCGGCTCTCTTTGCGATTGGCCGCAGAGTTCACGGTGACTGTGGCTTGGCCGATGAGATTGTCGAATTCCAAGGCTTCCAGCAGGTCGGTGTTCCAGACCAGGCCGCGATCTTCGATCCGCATGCCTGGCGCTTTTTTGTTGATCGCTTCGATCTTCTCAACGCCTTCGTCGAGCACGTCGCCCGTACGGAACACCGCGCAATTGTCTTGCATTGCCCGCTGCATTTCGAGGCGCAAGTCCGCGACGGTGTGGTCGCCATTGGCGTTCCGAATGCGGTCGAACCGGGCGAGGTGTGCTTCGGTTTGAGACTCTTGAATGGTTGGCTGGCTCGCGCCGGCTTCGAGCGTCGCGCCGCAGCGCAGACCGGCTGCACGACCAAACACAACCAAGTCGATCAGTGAGTTAGACCCTAAACGGTTGGCGCCATGCACCGACACACACGCCGCTTCGCCCACGGCCATGAGGCCTGGTACGACGGCGTCGGGGTTGCCATCCTTCTTGGTCAGCACTTCGCCATGATAATTGGTCGGGATGCCGCCCATATTATAGTGGACCGTTGGCAGAACTGGGATCGGCTCACGGGTCACGTCGACGCCAGCAAACACTTTCGCGGTTTCCGAAATACCTGGCAGGCGTGCCGCCAGTGTTTCAGCTGGCAAATGTTCCAGATGCAGGAAGATGTGATCTTTGTTCGGGCCGACACCACGACCTTCACGGATCTCAATGGTCATCGAGCGCGAGACCATATCGCGTGGGGCCAGATCTTTCACGCTTGGCGCATAGCGCTCCATAAAGCGCTCGCCTTCCGAATTGGTCAGGTATCCGCCTTCGCCGCGCGCACCTTCGGTGATCAGACAGCCAGCGCCGTAAATGCCGGTCGGATGGAATTGAATAAACTCCATATCCTGCAAAGGCAGGCCAGCCCGCAGGACCATGGCATTGCCGTCGCCGGTGCAGGTGTGGGCAGACGTACAGCTAAAGAAGGCACGACCATAACCGCCCGTGGCGAGAATGACTTTCTGCGCCCGGAAGCGGTGTAGCGTGCCATCATCGAGCTTCCAAGCGGTGACACCACGACACGCGCCTTCATCGTCCATGATCAGATCGAGGGCGAAATACTCAATGAAGAATTCGGTGTCTTCTTTCACGCACTGGCCGTACAGCGTGTGCAGCATGGCGTGACCGGTCCGATCCGCCGCGGCGCAAGTGCGCTGGACTGGCGGGCCTTCGCCCATCTCTGTCGTATGGCCGCCGAACGGCCGCTGATAGATTTTGCCGTCTTCGTTCCGGCTAAATGGCATGCCCCAATGCTCAAGCTCATACACAGCCGCTGGCGCTTCACGCGCGAGATATTCGATCGCGTCTTGGTCGCCGAGCCAGTCGGAGCCTTTGACCGTGTCATACATGTGCCACTGCCACTCATCCGGGCCCATATTACCCAGCGACGCAGCAATCCCACCTTGTGCTGCAACGGTGTGCGAGCGGGTCGGGAAGACTTTCGTGATACAGGCCGTTTTCAGGCCTGCTTGGGCGGCGCCGAGCGCGGCACGAAGGCCGGAGCCGCCTGCGCCAACAACAACGACGTCATAGGTGTGATCGACGAATTTATACTCGCTCATCTCTTTCCTCTCCCGCGGTTGCGCTATGCGCCCGCCGTGAACCAGATTTTCAGCACCGATAGGATCGTTGCTGTTGCCAATGCGATGACGGCAAACGTGTTCAAAATTAGAAGCGCTTGCCGGGTGCCGCTCTTAGCGATGTAGTCTTCAATGACGACCTGCATGCCCAAACGCATGTGATAAAGCGCCGCACTGACTGTTAAAATCAGCAAAATTGCATTGATAGGTTGCGCCACCCAGACGAGCGCACCCTCATAACCTGCCTTGCAGGCATGAATGATCGAATAGATGAACCATGGCACCAAGAAGAGGAGGGCCAAAGCCGTGACGCGTTGGCGAATATGATGCTGAGTTCCGGTGCCGGCAGATCCAAGGCCGCGTACAGATTTCGCAGACGTGCTCATCGCGACCTCCTAGTAGAACGAAGCCAGCGACCAAATGGCCGCGGCGCCGATAATCGCAAATGCGAAATTGAACATAGACCAGAGACTGGCCACACCCGGGTTAAATCCAACCATCGGGCCGTCCCAAATCAGGTGCCGTAAGCCATTGGCGAGATGGTACAGCACCGCCATGGACCATAAGAAAAGAAGGATTTGGCCAGGGAGGCTAAAGGCGATCATCTCAATAAATGCATAGGCCTCAGGACCCGTTGCAAGAGCGATCAACCAGGCTCCGATCAAGAAGGCGCCGCCATAAAGGCCGACCCCAGATACGCGGTGGAAGATGGATCCGGCCATGGTCCAATGCCATTTCCAGATTTGCAAATGCGGCGAAAGCGGGCGTGGATCAGCCCGTCCTTGTCCAGCCATATAGAGTCTCCGTGCAAAATCTCTTTGCGTTTTCGCCGTTCTTAAGCGCGTCGAATGCCGTGTCAACGCGGCGGCGCGTCCAGTTCGGGTCACTTTTACCCCTACCGCAAGGTGAGCGCTCGCGCGGATTGATTTGACTTTGCGGGACGTCGCGATGCACGTAAACCAGAGCGAACCGAAGACGGGGTAATCCTCATGTTAATTGATCTCCTGCGTTCATCTGCGATTGCCATCGCCATGGCGGCTGCGGCTCCTCTTGGGTTCAGCCAGTCTTTAGATGACATTATTGCCCAGTACGAGGCCTTTGATCGGGCTGGAGACCCAGAAGCGACGGCCAAAGCCGAAGGGACGAAAGCGCGCACCTGGCAGAATGTCTCGCAAAGCTATGTCGCCGCGCGCGCTGTCGAAGCGGCAGAAATGCAAATGGCGCTTGAAGCGCTTGAGACCACGGGTGAAGGCCCGGAAGCTGCGATCCTCACGCATCTGCTGCAAGCGCATATCAATGCCGAGACTTATGACACGGCGCGTATTCCATTTACCGGCGATTGGGGCTTTTTCGCGGTTCCGCCCTATACCGCGATGCGGACTCGCTTAACTTCCAAAGACGCCGCCGAAGCATGGATCGCGCGATTGAATGCGGTGCCTGATTATTTCGAGCAGCAAACAGAGAATCTACGCCGCGGGATCGCCACAGGGTGGACCCAACATTCTGATCCGCTGAACACATCTATCGCGCAAATCCGTGCTCAAATTGTCGATGACCCAACCAAGAGCACATTATACTTACCCTTTGAGTCACTCGACGCCTCTTCTCTTGAGGCGGCGGAGATCCTCGTTTTGAGGGCCGAAGGGCGAGAGGCTGTCCGCAAGGCGATTGGCGCTTACGCGGAATTGTTGGACTTTATGGAAACCGAATACGCCCCGGCGGCACGCAGCGAGCCGGGCCTGGCCTCTCTTGAAGGCGGACAGCAGGCCTATGCGATGGCCGTCGCCTTTCACACGGCAGGCGCAGGCTATTCCGCGGAAGACATTCACAGACTTGGCCAGACGGAAGTTGCTAGAATTCGTGCCGAGATGGATGCCGTAATCGAAGAATTGGAATTCGATGGGTCCTTTGAGGCCTTCATCACCTATTTGCGCACAGATCCGAAATTTTACGCCGACAGTCCGGAACAATTGCTCGAAAAAGCATCAGAGATGAGCAAACGTTTGGATGCTCTGCTGCCGCAATATTTCAAAACTTTGCCGCGCTTGCCGTATGGCGTCGCGCCGGTCCCTGCGGAGATTGCGCCTGGCTATACGACGGGTCGCTATTCAAGTGGCGATGCTGAGTCCGGCATTGCTGGAACCTATTTGGTCAACACGTATGCGCTCGATCAGCGTCCGCTATACGAGCTGCCAGCCTTGTCAGCACATGAAGCCGTTCCTGGGCACCATTTGCAAATCGCATTGGCCCAAGAGCTTCAAGACGTACCGGCTTTCCGCAAGTCTTACTACGCGACGGCCTTCGGTGAAGGCTGGGGATTATATGCTGAAAAGCTGGCGGGTGAAGCGGGGTTCTATCGCACACCTTATGAACGGTTTGGGCAGCTTTCATATGAAATGTGGCGCGCGTGTCGACTGGTCGCAGATACAGGGCTTCATCACTATAATTGGAGCCGCGAACAGGCTGAGGCGTGTTTCAACGACAATACTGCGCTGGCACCGCTTAATATCCAGACCGAAGTGACGCGCTATATTGGCTGGCCAGGCCAAGCCACAGCCTACAAAGTCGGCGAACTAAAGATCCTCGAGCTAAGGGCCCTGGCTAAAGAATCCTTGGGCGAGGCATTTGATATTCGCGAGTTTCACGACACCGTTCTTGGGGCGGGGGCAATGCCACTAGATGCCCTCGATCAACGCGTTCGCAATTGGATCTCAAGCTCAGCATCGGAACCGGATACGCCGAACGCGCCATGAGGATTTTGATTTGGAAGAGAATGCCGTGAGCGAGCTTGTAAAAACCCAAACCATGTTGCGAGAGGTCTTAGATCGCGAGGCCATTCGAGATTGCCTATACCGCTATTGTCGAGGGATAGATCGTTGCGATGAAGATGCTCTGCGATCGGCATATTGGCCGGACGGGACCGACAATCATGGTCCATATCAAGGCAGTGCGTCTGGCTTTGTAGACTGGGCCCTAGAGTCTTTGAGATACGCAGAACGAAACATCCACCAGATCCATAATGTCCTGATCGAGTTCAAACCTGGCGGTGCAGCGGTTGAGAGCTACTTCTCGGCATTCCAACGCCAGCCTGACGCCAATCGCGTCATGCAAGAGCTTAAGATGAAGGGGCGATATGTGGATTGGTTCGTTCAGCGCGAGGGAGAGTGGCGGATTCTAAACCGAACCGTCGTGTTTGATTGGGTCGAGACGTCGCCCGCTCCGGAAGACAGCGAAGCTGAACGTTTCGGCGTGCTCACCCCTATTGGGGCCAATTATCCCGACGATAAAATCTATCAGGACCACTGACGTCATGCCCGAACTTACCATCATCGAAACCGGTCGCGCGCCGGAAACGATCCGACAGGATTGGCCGCTATATCCGGCGATGTTCGAATCTCTGTTGGCGCCACACTCGCCGGGCTGGACCTATGACTCCGTCGCTGTGTCGAGTGGCGAAGCCCTACCGGATCCAGCCTCACTCGATGCGATTCTGATCACCGGGTCACCGGCTGGCGTCTATGACGATACGCCGTGGATGGCGCCGCTCATGGACTTCATTCGCTGGGCGGCAGACGCACAGACGCCGCAAATTGGTATTTGTTTTGGTCATCAAGCGATTGCCCATGCATTGGGTGCGCAAGTCGCGAAATCGGATAAGGGTTGGGGCATTGGGCGCCACGTTTATGACATTTACGCACCGCAGACCTGGCAAGGACCGGAGCCGCCTAAGACGTTCAGCCTTGGTGTCAGTCATCAGGATCAGGTACTAACCCTACCCGTGGGCGCGACACACGTTGCCGGAAGTGCGTTTTGCGAGTTTGCGGCACTGGCTTATCCGAGCGCCAAAGCCATCAGTTTCCAAGGCCATCCGGAATTTAGTCCTGGCTTTTCCTGCGCCCTATACGGAGTCCGCAAGGGGACAAAGTTTAGTGTCGAAATGGTCGACGAAGCTGAGACCAGCCTGCAGACACCGATTGATAATGATTTGGTCGGCCAGTGGATGGCACAATTCCTCAAACAGTCGACGGGCTAGCGTCGCGTCACGCTTTTCAGGCGCGGCAGGCGCGTCCTAAACTGGTCGCGTGCCTCCTGAATCGCCCTCCCAAAATGCGCCGCCGAATCTCACCCGGCAGCAAGTTTGGATTCTGACTCTCGCTTCGGCGGTGGTGACAGCGAACGCGTATTACATCCATCCGATCATTGCCCGCGTGGCTGAAGATTTCGGCGTGACCTCGTCGCAAATCGGATTGGTCCCGGCCTTCAATCAGATTGCTTTGGCGTTCGGAATTTTCTTTTTGCTGCCATTGGGCGATCGCTTCAGCAATCGAATGCTGACCGGGATATTTGTCTTGGCCCAATTTATGGCCATGGCGCTGATGGCTTTCTCCCGCCAATTTGAATTATTCTTGCTGGGCTCAACCTTGCTCGGCTTTGTGACCATCGCGCCCTACCTCTTGCCGACTTATGCATCGAAACGCGTCGACCCGGCAGAGCTGGGAAAAGTCACAGCCATCCTCACCACGGGCATAATCGCAGGCATCCTCGCCGCTCGGGCTGGGGCAGGGGTGGTCGCTGAATATTTTGGGTGGCGGACCGTTTACTACATTGCGACTGGCCTAATGTTGATCGTCGCCATCGCGTTACCTCTGACAATGGATGGTCGCGAACAGACCACCAAACGACCGCGGGATGGGAGTTATCTGCAGCTCATCGGATCGATGTTTCCGATCATTCGCGCGCATCCTGAAATTTTACTTTCTGGCGTGATCCAGGCGCTGAATTTTGGGATATTTATCGCGATTTGGCTTGGATTGGGCTTGCATCTGACCAGTCCAGAAATGGGATATGGTGTCGATGTCGTTGGATATCTGGCGCTGTTCGCACTGATCAATTTGGTGACCACCCCAAGATTCGGGGCTTGGGCGGATAAAACTGGCGCACGAAAAGGCCGAGCCATTCTCGTCATGTTTCAGTTTGTTGGTGTGCTTCTATTCCTGGCTTTTGGTCATAGCCTTTGGCTGCTGATGATCCCAATCATCATCACCAATGTGTTCGGGCCGGTCCTAGACGTTACCGGTCGCATGACATTTCTGAATGAAGCGTCAGAGATCCGCACCCGGCTCATGACCATCTATATCGTGTTCATGTTCTTAGGCGGGGGACTTGCCAGTTGGGCGGGGACGAGCGCCTATGATCTTTGGGGGTGGAGCGGCAATGCTGGCTTGGCCGTGATTATGTCTGCAACCTCTGTCGGGTTGAGCGTATTTGCCTATCGTTGGAAATCTACCGCTCCAAGCTAACAAAAAGCCCCGCCTGATGGGTCAGACGGGGCTATGACTAGATGGCATATTGAAGGATGAGACCTTAACCACCAAACTTATAGCGGGCGCCAATCGAGAACACATTTTGCGTGTTTTCGATATCGAGCGTGCCTGGGAAGAGCTGATTGGTCAGCTCAATGTCTTCGGTCGCACGATACGCATATTCGCCGAAAATCTCCCACTGGTTTTGCAATTGCCAGGTGGCGCCTGCTTTGACCTGATAGGCGAGCTTGGTTTCGCTATCGTCGATCACGGTGATTCCAGAGGGCTGATAGTTTACAGACACATCGGCGAAGCCGAGGCCAGCGCCCACATAGGGTTGAAGCGGGCCTGCTTGATTGAAGTCATAGTATAGGTTGGCGAAGATGCCGGTCGTCGAGATGTCGCCGCGTCCATCGGCGACCACAGCTGCGACCGTCGCCCCGAGCGGATCGGGCGAACTCGCAATCGCCGCTGCATCGACACCATCAATGCTGCCGCCACCCAAAGTTACGCCGGTATGGGTGTCGACATCAGACTCGCTGTAAACCAGCTCGATGCCAGCCCGAAAACCTTGGGCATAGCGCGCGCCAACTTCGGCTGCGAATGCGGTGCCATTATCGAACTCAGTTGACCACCCATAGGGCGTGCCAGCAGCGACATCCAAAGTGCTGCCATCGCCAAGATTGCCCGTTGTAAACGCGCCGGTTGATCCCGAATTGTCGCTATCGTTTTGCTGGGTCAGTCCGATTGAACCGCCAACATAATATTCTTGCGCAGATGCAGCGCCCACGATCATCAAACCTGCTGCCATGGCAGCTGTTGCTTTTATGAGTTTCATACTCAGCTCCTTACCATTTGCGGAAAGCCTTCTGGTTCCGACGCGCGAGTAAATAGTATTCTATATACGATAGGCAATATTAAAAATAATTTTGGCTTGCTAATTGCACATTGGTCTGCTCAACCGCCCTCAGGGGAAATTACTGCACCAGGACGACACTATGCTGCCTAAACCGCGCGCGGATATCGCACCGAACACGCTCGACTTTGAAATTCTACCATTGGTCAAACCGACCGGCTTTCGAGAATATGACGCGCGATGGTGGTTTAATGGCATTGGCCACGAAAAGGCGCCTGAGCTCAATCTGACCGGAGTCCAAGCCTTGGGTCTTGGCATGGCGACATTGTTCCACGAGTTGGGTGTCGAGCCAAAAGTGGTCACGGGACATGATTTCCGTTCGATCAGCCAACCGATCAAGAATGCGCTCATTCTCGGCCTCGTACAGGGCGGATGCGAAGTCCTCGATATTGGTCTTGCGCTGTCTCCCATGGTTTATTGGAGTCAGTTCGAACTTGATTGCGCGTGCTGCGCCATGGTCACAGCAAGTCACAATGAGAATGGCTGGACTGGGGTCAAAATGGGCGCCAATCGCCCGCTGACATTTGGTCCAGATGAAATGGGTCGTCTCAAGGAGATCGTCCTGAACGGTGATTTCCAGCCGCGGGCCGGTGGTGGACACTTCCGGGTCGACGATATTCGTGAGAAATACATCAATAGCGTTGCTGAGGGCGTGCAAATCAAACGTCCTTTGAAAGTCATTGCCGCCTGCGGAAATGGAACCGCTGGTGCCTTCGCGCCGGACGCGCTGCGGAAAATGGGTGTCGACGTGATTGAGATGGATTGCAATCTCGACAACACATTCCCGAAATACAATCCAAACCCTGAAGACAGCGCGATGCTGCACGCTATGGCGGCGGCTGTGAAAGAACATGGTGCGGATATCGCGCTTGGTTTTGACGGCGATGGCGACCGTTGTGGTGTGATTGATAATACAGGTGATGAAATTTTCGCCGATAAGATCGGTCTGATGTTGGCTCGGGATCTCTCGAAAGAATATCCCGGTGCAAAATTCGTCGTCGACGTGAAATCCACGGGCCTGTACAAGACCGATCCTGTGCTCGAAGCCAATGGCTCGACGGTCGACTATTACAAAACGGGTCATTCCTATATTAAGCGTCGAACCACTGATTTGGACGCGCTGGCCGGGTTCGAAAAGTCGGGTCACTTCTTTTTCCGTCCACCGATTGGCCTCGGATATGATGATGGCCTGATCGCGGCGAAAGCGATTTTGGAGATGCTCGATCGCAACCCCGATAAGACTATGGCCGACCTGAAAGGCGAACTCGGCGTCGCGTTCACCTCACTCACCATGTCGCCGCACTGTGCGGACGAAGTGAAATATGACGTGATCGAGAAAATCGTCGAAGAGTATAAAGGTCTGCTGGGCACAGAAATTTTGGGCCGGAAAGTTGTCGACGTGAACACCGTCAATGGTGCCCGTGTGACATTGGAAGACGGCTCTTGGGTGCTGGCGCGCGCCAGTTCAAACAAACCGGAATTCGCTGTCGTCGTGGAAAGCATGCGTTCAGAAGAAGATATGATCGCATTGTTCCGTGAAGAGGTGAAACCGCGCTTGGCCAAGTATCCAGAAATCGGCGCGTATAACCAAGAAATCTAGGTGTTCGCACACAGCCAATCATAAGCGGCATTTACTTCGCGCATTTTCTCGGCTGCGGCCTCGCGGGCGCTCTGACTATATTTCGAAGCGGCGAAACGGTCCGGATGATACGTCTTGGCCAACCGCCGATAGGCCGATTTTATATCGATCATATGAACGGGTTCTCTAAGACCTAAAACACGCAAGTGTTGAGCTTTGAGCGGAGGCGTTCTGCTTTGAGGCTCTGCCTTTGCGCGTCGTTGCTGGTGCCCATCCGATCGACCGGAATTGTCGGCACGCTGATACTGCGCCTGCCGCCAATTGCCTCGATAAGGTTGGCCCGAGCGCGTGTAAATTTTCTCATCGAATTCAGATTCGAACCAGCTGTCCGGCAAGAGACGCGATACAATAACCGTCAATTTCTTGAGAACAGGCCAGATCAAGTAAACAAATGCCAAGGCAAATTGTAAGATCAGCACATGCGCGACGGGGGTCCAGATCCCAAACATTGAACGGCCTCTGCCTACAATCGTCCCCATCGGTTTATGCCAGCGAACGCTTTACGAATTTGAAACCTATTCTGCCAATTTCGACACACTCGGACATGGATCGATCTGACATCGAAAACGTAAACTTGATTTCATGCAATTCGACCGACGGATCGCTGATTTTTATACGTTTTATCTGATTGTACGACAAAGGGTGTGACAATATGAAGAAGCGTTTTGGTGTGGTCATCTCGGCCTTGCTTTTAGGGGCCTGTGGAGGAGGTGGCGGATCTTCGTCGACGCCGAGCACGCCCACGCCGCCGACGACAAGCAATTCTGCTCCGACAGTTGCCAATCCGATTGCCGATCAGGCGGCTAATTTGGGCTATGCTTTCAGTCTCGATTTAGGCGATACATTTGCAGACGCTGACAATGACACCCTGACCATCAGCGTTGATTTCGGCGCCGATGCGAAAGGCCTATCGCTCAATGGCACGACGATAACCGGGACGCCAAATTCAACTGGCACCGTGTCCGTGACATGCACCGCGACGGATCCGTCAGGCGAGTCCACAAGTGACTCGTTCGAAATCTCGGTCAGCATAGATCAGAGTGCCATAATGGCCGTGTTTAATGGCGCCATCGATCTCGAAAACTTGGACAATTACGCCAATCAACCGGTGCCGGATTATGTCACCAAGATGAATGATGGCGGAAACCCGATCACAGATGCGGGGGCAACGCTGGGCCGGGTCTTATTTTACGACACGTCTTTATCCATTGATGGCACAGTGTCATGCGCAACCTGTCACGTTCAATCGCTTGGATTTAGCGATGCCGACATTGTTTCAACCGGCGTCGCGGGGGGACAAACCGGGCGACACTCCATGCGATTGATCAATACTATGTTCGCCGACGAAACCGACTTCTTCTGGGATGAGCGCGCGCCAAGTCATGAATCGCAAGAGAGCCAGCCTATCATGGATCATAACGAGATGGGCTTCAGTGGCCAAAACGGTCGCCCAGATCTAGATGATTTGATCGATCAGATGGAAGCGACTGAATATTACGAAGAGTTGTTCCGCTTCGTCTTTCTGGATTCTGAGATAACGGAAGACCGCATTCAGCGCGCCTTAGCGCAATTCACCAAATCAATCCAATCTTTCGATTCAAAATTTGATGAAGGGCGCGCTCAAACGACGAGCGATGTCCAGCGCTTTCCGAATTTCACCGCAGATGAAAATGCCGGCAAGCAACTATTCATGCGGAATGTCGACAATGGTGGAGCCGGGTGTAATGGTTGTCACCGCGCACCCGAATTCGATATCCGGCCAGGATCAGATCATAATGGCATTTTCCGGGTTGCGGGTTCGACGACAGAGTTTGACCTGACCAATACGCGATCACCATCCTTACGCGATTTGGTTGGCCCAGGTGGCAGCTCGAATGGACCTTTTATGCATGATGGCTCATTGGCGACAATTCGCGCGGTCATCGACCATTATGATGACATCCAGGAGCCCGTGTCTGAACCACCGCTTTCGGAGTTTCGCGATACGATAGACAATCGCTTGGTCGAAGGGGGCCGTCCGATTCAACTCAATCTGACGGAAAATGAGAAAGACCAATTAGAAGCGTTTCTTCTCACCTTGACCGGGTCGAGCATCTATACCGACGAGAAGCTATCCGATCCTTTTTAGCGGAAGATATTGGCGCTATCTGACATCTTCATAATGACGCGCCAAACGGTCCGGAGGTGCGCCAAATCCCCACATAAGGCCGACATAGAGAAATGTCAGATTGGCCCGCCAGAAGCCCCATTTGGCGACGCGCCGATCTGATGACCAGACTTTACGCGGGACTTGCCTAACGCGACCGCGACCGCCGCGCACCATGCGTAAACAGAGATCGGCTTCTTCCATAATGGTCTGGGTGATCGACCACCCACCAATCGAGTTGAAATCTTCGCGACGGCAAATCATCACCTGATCGCCAAAAAGCAATCGGCAGCCTTTGAAAAAGGAAATCGGTCGGAACAAAAGCGGCGCGTACCAGGTCTTGATAAAATTATGCGCTGTGGTCAGTCGTCTGACACCCTTTGGCCCGCGCATGATCGAGACGAACCCGGCCAAAGCGACACGCGGATCAGACAAGACGGTTGAAGCAAGCGAGACAAAATCAACCGGGATATCTGTATCAGCATGCAGAAAGCATAGATGTTCTCCCTTCGCGCGCGATGCGCCCAAATTCATTTGAGCGGCGCGACCGCGCGGGGCGCTCTCGATCACAGTGACGCCAAAGCGTTTAGCGACATCAACTGTCGCATCGTTGCTACTGGCATCCACCACAATGATGTCGACAGGTTGGGGGCTCAATTGTCGAAGCTGTTCGAGTGTTTGCGGCAGTGCCGTGGCTTCATTGAGGGTGGGAATGATGATCGAAACCGTCATACGTCTAACCTAAGTCAAAATCAGCCTTGAACAGTTAAATTTTTCGCGAGTTTCCAGATCAACAGATGCTAAACCGCCCACTCGCACCACGCCTTGGGGGAAGGGCTCACTCCGTGTGAAGGGGGCTAGGTGCCAGTTTTGTCCTGAGCGTAGCTTTGCAAAGCCGCAAGCGCGTGGCTTTTCTGTTCTTGTGGCACCGCGGCCCAGGCACGCAGCATATCTGCGGTTAGATCGCCGGGACGATGATCCAATAGATAACCCGCTGGAACCTCTAAATGAGGGGCGAATCTTTGAAGCCAGCTCGCTGATAGTCCGCGTTGTCCGTTTTCGAGCAGTGAGATCACTGCCGCAGTCGTTCCCACTTTCTCGGCCAGCTCTTCTTGGGTGAGTTTGCGGAACTCGCGCCACGCTCTCAAATTGTTCTCTGGCGAATGTTTCATGACCGGTTGTCCGATTTCTGTTTGGCGCCAATTGGGACCACAGTGCCCGGATCAGGTTGCGGATTGAGCACGGTTTCGATCGCGCGGCCAAGTTCGGCATAGCTTTCGATGGCAACATCAATCGGCTGCACAAAAGTCTGACCGTATTCGATCTCGCCGGTGTTTCGATTGATACGTCGTCTTTGTCCGATCACGGTTTCGCCGGGGCCAGCGCGGAACTCGACATGGATGTCCAGCCAAACATCACCTTCAGCATCGTCGAGTTTTCTGTAGGTGGGTTTCGGTTGCAAATAGGTCAGGTTCGACGTGCGCTCGTCATAGGCTTTATAGAGTGCGAACCCTTGCGCCGCCGTCGCATAGAAGACGTCCTTAGACCATTGTGAGGATTCTTTGGGGTTATGCGGATTATAGACGACAATATCGTCTTCGCTGCCATACGTTTCGTAAAGGTTCAAACCCGTCGTGAAGGCATGAAAGAACACATGTCGAGCGTTACTGATAACCAAATTCGGACGCTCAATCGATTCATATACAATGGCATCGTCTTCAAGACGCAGCTTCGGAACGGATTTTACGATGTGTCCAATGTCAAAGGCTAGCGTGGACGGGTCCAAGACCACTTGCGGTAAGCCTTTAATGTGAACTCTCATATGAACCCCCGGGCATCAAGCCGGATGCGTGTACAATATAGAAGAGCGTATCACGCCAGAAGTTTAGGTCAATTTGCGGCGGCGACAGGAGCGTGCGTTCGCAAAATTTCGCGTAAAACTTCGTGTGAAACATAGGGTACGAACAAATCACCAGAAGGCGCATATACCAGGGGGAGGCCCAGTCGTGTGGCCTCTGCCTCGATTGAACGCTTCCACTTTTCCGTCGTTTCTTCGCCGGACAAGATCACGGCATTTGAGCCTCTTGTGATCTCTGGGTCCCATTGCGTGTCTTCGATCAATGCATTTTGGAGGTCATAGTAAAACGTATTTGGCGATATGTTTTGCAGAAAAAGCCCAGCCGCTCGATAGTCGCCTTCGTGGTGTTTGATATATGTTTGGTCGCCGGGGCTCTTCTGCGCGAACTGGCGATAGAACCAAATCGGGTCACGGCGTAAGATGGCTTTTAATCCTCTGACGGCGATTTTTAACCCGCTTCGCGACATCAGCGTTTGGCGGATCATTTGTTTAAGCCATTGCGGCTTAATTACGTCCCAAATTTCTGGATGAAAGAGAGGATTGGCGTAGACACAAAATGTAATCTGGTCATTTAATTGGCCTAAGCGGTAACAAATCGAGTTCGATGTTCCCATGCCGAGTAAGACGATCTTCTCAAGGCTTAATGTTTTGATGAGGAGGCTGAACAAGGCCGACTCAGAAGCAATGGCTGACCGGTTTTTGACTTGCCGTTTCGACAGCAAAGCGTCGGGCAGTCCGGGTAAATTGCCAAAGCCAGGCCGCCGACAAAAAATAACTTGATAGCCGGAGTCCCACATCATCTCGCAAAACGCGAATGAAGGTGGCATCGGAAACTCTATGGAGCAAATAATCAGAAGTGGCGTTCGATCTGCCAGCTTCTCACGATGGATCATAACCTCAAGCTCGATTGAGGTTCCAATCAATTGAATCGCTTGGAATCGTCGCGGATCATCGTCAAGCGGAAACCGCTTGTATTCCAGCGTGCTAATTGTGTCCCCAATCATAGGGAGTGTTCCTAACCGGCGACACACGCGCTGTCTATTTCACTTTTGCAACATTCGAATAAAGTGGTGAAAACTTCATAGACGCGATTTTTCAAAGCAACCGAGACGATGTTCCAAAACCGCGCCCACACGCCATCAACGCGTGACCAGGTCTCGAACCGAATAATATCAAGAGCGGCTGGATGAGGTCGAACTGATCTTACGCTCTGCCAATCTCGACAAATGATCTTCAAGTTTGCGGCTCTGTGTTTGCAAATTGAAGTCCTTAAGGGCACGGAGGCGACCCGCTTCGCCCATGCGTGCGGTTGCCTCCGCATCAATTAGCATTTTCCTCAAGTTCGCAGCCAAGGTGTCAGCATCGCCTTCATCGCAAAGATATCCCGTCTCACCATCCGAGACACACTCGACAATCCCCGAATGTCGAGTCGCCGCAATCGCGCATCCCGATAGCATCGCTTCAATACAGACTAAGGGTAATCCTTCGGCATCGCCGGAAGGGGCTCGCTTCGATGGAACGCATGCAATTTTAGCAGCGGCCCAATGTTTCGGCATATCGTCAGCCGTGACCCAGCCCGCCAATTCGACCTGAACGCCTGAGGCAGAAAGCTGATCATGAAGACCTTGTTCGAAGGGATCCCGTTCACCCTCTGCTTTATTGCCGCACAATCGCACCGTCCATCCGTTTAACTCTGGACCTAGCTGTGTGAGGGCCTCGATCAAAGTATCGATGCCTTTTTTGGGGGACCACCGCCCTGCGAATACGAGCAGGTTTTGTTTTTCACCCGGTCGAAATTTTTCGGGGTCGGCCGTGTTATGATGCACCACCATTTTTTCATCTGGTGCCCCCTTCGCCAAAAGCTCGCGACGGATAAAGTCGGAGCAAGGCAATATCAAATCTGCTTCGTCCCATAGCCGTTGGCGGCGTCGATTATACACGCGAAGGAGCGAGTCTTTCGTATTCGATTTTTTTGTGGCGTCCCCGCCATAATAGGTCACTGCAAGTGGTAGGTTCAGGTGTTCAGCGAGCGGCAAAGCATAGGCGCCAGACTTGCCGAAACTTGCATGAATCGCAATCGGGTTGAGGGCGCGTAGGGTTTCCTCTAACCGATGTGACACGAGGCCCATTTGCTTAAACCCTACCGCCCCGAACGGTCCGTGTAATGGAGTCAGATCGATCGCCTCCGCCCCGTTCGGAACCGGGCCGTTTATTGTGTGCCCGATATAGATGGGTCTTAGTCGTTCAAACGCAGAGTATCCTCGAGGGATAAAACTCTCAGATGCTGTGAACATCTTGTCGCAATAGGCAAGGACTGTACGAGGCTCGGACATTGGACGCTGGTTACTTGGCTGTGCGCGGGCCCGCAAGTTTAGGCAGCAGATATTCTTGCTTTTTAAATCCCGACTATGGCGATCGATTTCGTTCAGCTTGAAACCATGCCCAAGCTGTCGAAATGATATGATCGAGATCAGAATACCGCGGCTGCCATCCGAGCACTTGATGAGCCTTTTCGACGCTTGCGACCAGTTGAGGAGGATCGCCATCTCGGCGAGGCCCGAAGGTCTTGGGGATTTCTCTTCCGGCGATTTTCGAGACGGCGTCTGCGAGTTCTAAAACGCTGTGGCCGTGACCTGTACCGAGATTCAGCTCAACGCTTTCGCCGCCCTGCTGGAGATAGTTCAGGGCCTTTTCGTGAGCGTGTCCTAAGTCTGATACGTGTATGTAATCCCGCACGCAGGTGCCATCAGGCGTTTCATAATCATTGCCAAAAATATTGAACTCGAAATCGCCATCCATCGCGCCCCGAATCGCCAAGGGGATAACATGCGGTTCAGGATCATGCCGTTCCCCAGTCTCGCCCTGTGGGTCACAGCCCGCCGCGTTAAAATAGCGTAGGATCACCGATCTCAGGCCATGAGCGCGTCCATAGGCCTGAATCATTCTTTCGCAAGCAAGTTTGGTCTCGCCATATGGATTGATCGGAAGTTGCGGGGTATCCTCAGTGATCAATTCAGCGTTCACACCATAGGTCGCGCATGACGAAGAAAAGACCAATTGTGGAACGCGTGTTTCACGCATGGCATCTAGCAAACGCATCGTGCCGACAACATTGTTTTGGTAATATCGCTCTGGCTCGCGAAAGGATTCCGCCACATAGGCAAAGGCGGCAAAGTGGGCAACCGCATCCGGGCGAATGTCGTTGAGTGCAGCGGTTAGTTTTGAACTGTCTAATATATCTCCCTCGATCAGCGGTCCCCATTTGACCAGATCGCGATCACCGCGAGAGAGATTGTCATAAGTCACAACATGCCAACCGGCTTGCGAGAAAGCTTTAGCACAATGACTGCCAACATAGCCCGCACCGCCCGTGACGAAGACTGTCTTTGACATTCACTAAACCTTCTCAAACGCTGTCGGGGCGTGGACTAAACGGCGGGCAAGGCGCCGTCAATTTCGCTACAAGTCAGATCGCTGAATCGCGGCATCACAACACCAGCTGTGTCTGCGTAACCAAGCAGACCTTTTTACCATTTGGGTCTGTGACCTCGGTTTGCCAGACCGAAAGTCGTCGCCCGATTCGCACGGGCGTCGAGATGCCCGTTACCAATGTGCCGGCAGGAGGACCGCTGAGAAAGGCGGTATTGCTATCAATCGTGGTTGTCCCATTCGCGCCTTCGGGAATCGCGAGCCACGCCCCGGTTGCGCCCAAAATGTCGCAAAAGCTCATCATGCAGCCGCCATGCATTGTCCCACCAGAGGTGCATAATTCTTCACGTATGAGCAGCTCGCCGACGACTCGCTCTTTACTGGCTTCGAGCAGTTTGACCCCGAGCAGTCTTGAATAGGGTTGAGCTTCAGCAATTTGGGCAAGCGGGTCCATCAGCAATCTCCTTTGCCCCGACGCTAGCGCTGTAATCGGCGTCTGCAAACCCAATAATGGAGGGACTTTCAGCAAACGCTCACAAATCTGTGAACAAGAAAATCGTATTGAATTTCGATAAACACGCGACAGGCGAATTATTCTGCGTTAAGACACGTTCAATGAACGCAAGAAGGGAGGCGTGGGTAATGAAACCTATCCTAAAATCGAAATATTCTTTGCTCGGTGCCAGCGCGGCTTTAGCGCTCGTTTTGGGTGGCTGTGTAACCGCGGACGAAACGGTGGAAGCGCAAACGGCGCCTGCCGTTGAAGTGGACGTCGAAGTCGAGGAAACGGTCGAAGCAGCCAAAGACGAGGTTATGGAACAGGCTGAGCAAGTTGTCGAAGCCGCCGCTGAGGTGGCGTCAGAGGCCAAACTTGCCGCCATTCTCGCGGCGCAGCCGGAAGAGGTTCAAGCCCGTTATGGCGCACGCAACCCGGCTGAAACACTAGCATTCTTCGGCATTGAGCCCGGTATGACCGTGGCTGAGGCCCTGCCCGGTGGCGGTTGGTACTCAAAAATTCTGTTGCCCTATCTGGGTGAAGACGGCGCACTTGTCGGCGCTCACTACCCAGACGATTTGTGGGGTAAGTTTGGCTTCGGCGATGAATGGACCGCGACGCGCGTCGAAGGCACGGCCAATTGGCCGAACCAGGCTGCGGAATGGGGTATTGAAGGCGGCGCGAAGATTAAATCATTCCAGCTCACAAAAATGCCCGAGGAAGCTTCCGGAAAGCTCGATGCGATTTTATTCATTCGCGCTTTGCACAACCTCAATCGCTTTAGCGACGAAGAGACGCCTTATATGGGCGACACTTTGACTGAGGCATATCGGGTGCTCAAACCCGGCGGTATTGTGGGCGTGGTTCAACACAGTGCACCTGAAGGCAATAGCGATGAATGGGCCAATGGTTCGAATGGCTATCTCAAAGAGTCGGCCGTCGTCGCAGCGTTCGAGGGTGCAGGGTTCGAATTGGTTGGGTCCAGCGATATGAACGCCAATGCCAATGATGTGCCCAATGAAGAAGAATTCGTATGGCGCCTAAAACCGTCCTTGGCAGGGACTGAAGAAGGCACGCCAGAACGCGCGGCTTATGAAGCCATCGGCGAGTCCAATCGGATGACGTTGAAATTCCGTAAGCCGGCATAAGCTAGCTTGCGAAATGGGTGGCGCGGTCTCCCCTTGCCGCGTCACCGCTTTATTCGGCTTGGCAGTCCGAGCAGCTTGGCGTAGATCACCGGCTGATATCGAAGCGAGACCGTAATGACTGCATACCGCCTGTTTGGGGCTGAGACCTCTCCTTACTCTGTCAAAGTCAGATCCTTCTTGCGCTATAAAGGCGTTGAGTTTGAATGGATTGGCCGCAGCAAAGCTACAGATGAAGAGTTTGCGGCTTTAGCGCGTGTCCCAACTGTGCCGCTGCTTCTGTCGCCGAATCGTCCAGCGAACCAGGATTCGACGAGCATCCTCGCGACAGTAGAAGCCGACCATGCAGAGCCGTCTGCTGTACCAGACGATGCCGCATGTGCCGCTTTGGCGCTCATTCTGGAAGACTATGCCGACGAGTGGCTCAACAAGCTTATGTTCTTCAATCGCTGGGGTCAGAAGCCAGACCGTGAACTGGCTGGCGAGCGGACAATGGAACAATTGCTCGACGGTGACCTTCCGCGTGCGAAAAAGAAGACCAGAGACCAGATCGTCAAACGTATGCGAGATCGCCTGCCTTTGGTCGGGGTTGAAAAGAAAAATGAGAAACTGCTTAAGCCAAGCTTCGAGCGGTTCTTCACGCTCTTGAACGCGCATCTTGAAAAGTCGCTATTCCTGTTTGGTGGCCGTCCATCCGCGGCAGACTTTGCGATTGCAGGACAGGTTGCGCAATTATTGCTCGATCCAACCCCAGGCGACTGGCTGCGCAATCAGGCCCCTTTTGTCGCCGCGTGGAGCGAATTCATGGCGGAACCAAAAGCAGGCGGCCCATTCAAGCCACTGAGTGAACTACAAGACACGCTTTTGCCACTGTTCAAAGACGAAGTCGCCGTCACTTATTTGCCGTGGGCGAAAGCCAACATGGATGCGGCGGAAGCCAAAGCAGAGCGTGTGACGCTGAAGCTGGATGGCAAGGCTTATGACCAAATCACGCAGCACTATGCGGCCCGCGCCTTTAAAGCGGTCACAAAGGCGGTTGCCAGTTCGAAGGATGCGGAGGGCTTGCAGGCCTTTCTTGATGCGGCCAATGCCAATGAGGCGTTTGCTTAAGTCTCGTCTTCTGGGCGAGACTCGTCCTGCCAGATTTCAAAATTCGCAACAATGATTCGGCCGCGAGAGACGTCGACAACAGGCACATCTTCAAGTGTGAATGGCACGAGTACGGGTTTGTTGTGCGCCGGGCGCAAAATTTCAATCAAGTCGCCGGCGCCATGATTGAGAACAGCTTTGATTCGGCCAATTTTCTCTTCGCCGCCAGCGAACACTTCCAAGCCGATTAAGTCATCAATGTAATATTCGTCTTCTTCCGGTTCCGGAAAGCGATCACGTGGGACGTAAAGGCGGGTACCTTTCATCTCGTCCCATTCTTCTTTTTGCCGCGTAACTTTGGGCGTCACAACGAAATGATCCTTGGCCGGGCGTAAGCCGACAGGGTCGAGAATTTCGCTTCCATTTTCGTCTAGAAATGGCGCATAGTCGAACACCGCGAGGGGGTCTGCCGTAAAGCTTTTCACGCGCACATCGCCGCGCACGCCATGTGCGCCCATAATCGCACCGATCACCACTAAATCTGAATTTGGTTTGCCCATGGCGGGTCTGGTAAACCCTGTGTTTAGGGAATGGAAGCTTCCATTTTCCTATAGAGCGCACTAGGAGTGCGCGCTGACGATTTGAAGATGAAGACCATGACCCAAAAATTGCCCATCTCAATTGAAGACGTTCGAGACGCCGCCAAGATCCTAGACGGCCAAATTGAACGCACGCCAATGCGCCATTCAAAGACCCTGTCTGCGATTACGGGCGCTGAAGTGTGGGTGAAGTTTGAGAATCTTCAATTCACCGCAGCGTTTAAGGAACGCGGTGCGCTGAACAAATTGGCGCGGCTCACCGATGCGCAAAAGAAAGCGGGTGTTGTTGCGGCATCGGCCGGGAATCATGCCCAGGGCGTTGCCTATCATGGCCGCCGCCTCGGCATTCCCGTCACCATCGTCATGCCCGTGACCACGCCGTTTAACAAAGTTGAACATACGCGAGCGTTCGGGGCTCGGGTGGTCCTGGAAGGACACACATTTGATGAAGCAAACGCGCACGCGCAAAGCCTCAGACAGCGCGAAGGCCTGACATGGATTCACCCGTTTGATGATCCAGAAATCATGGCCGGGCAGGGCACGGCCGCGCTAGAAATGCTCGAGGAAGAACCCGAACTCGACACATTGATCGTCCCGATTGGCGGTGGCGGTCTGATCGCTGGAATGGCGACAGTGGCGAAAGCGCACAATCGGTTCTTACGCGTCGTCGGGGTCGAGGCGGCGATGTATGCGGGTATGCGCGCCCGCTTGGAGGGACGCGAGCCGAAGACGGGCGGCGCGACGATCGCCGAGGGCATTGCCGTCAAAGACGTCGGAGAATTGACCGAACGCGTCGTGCGGGAATTGGTCGATGATGTCGTCCTCGTCGAAGAAGAACATATCGAACGCGCGATTACGCTTTTTGTTGATGTTGAGAAAACCGTGGCGGAAGGCGCAGGTGCAGCTGGACTTGCCGCCATGCTCGCCCACCCGGCAAAGTTTGCGGGACGACGCGTCGGCCTCATTCTGTGCGGCGGCAATATCGACTCTCGTTTGCTCGCCTCGGTGCTGACGCGTTCGCTCGTTCGCGAAAATCGCTTGGTCAATATTCGGATTATTGGCGACGATCGGCCGGGCCTATTGGCGCTCGTGTCGAAAGTGATTGGAGATGCAGGGGCCAATATTATGGAAGTCGCGCATAACCGTATAGCGCTCGATGTGCCCGCAAAAGGCGCCGAATTCGATATCCTTATGGAGACCCGCGACGCCCAGCACACCCAAGAAGTCATCGATGCCTTAGGCCAAGCTGGTTATCCACCGCGGACAAATTAGCCCGAAAAACTGCGTTTATGAAAATAAACCGGTAGCTCAATCGCTCATGCTCCGTATAAGCATCCTGTAAGGGTCAATAATCGGGGTAGAAATATGCGATATTTCTTGGCAGCGCTGGGTGCAGCGCTGGCGTTTTCGGGCGCAAACGCGCAGGGCATCGTCCAAACCAAAGGCGACTTTGACGATAAGTTTCGGCAGCTAGATGAAGTTTTGCCAAGCCCGAACGTTTATCGAAATGCTGCAGGTGAGCCAGGGCATGAATATTGGCAGCAAGAGGCGGACTATTCGATCAAAGTCAGCCTGGATGAGCCAGCCCGGCGCCTAACCGCCTCTCAGACAGTGACGTATCGCAATAACTCACCCGATACATTGCGCTATCTCTGGCTGCAGCTCGACCAAAATCGGTTCCGTGAGGATTCGATTGCGGAAATGACGCGGACCTTCGCGGCTAAGCCGCAAGGGTCGCTGAACCAGCGAGAAGCGCTGACACCGCAAATGTCGCTCAATTCGATCCGCCGGATGCAAGCGCAGGCGGATACGGAATATGGCTATGACATCACGCGGGTCGCAGATGCGCGCGGCAATGCCTTACCCAATACCATTGTCGGCACGTTGATGCGGATCGACTTACCGCAGCCTTTGGCGCCGGGCCGGTCGACCACGTTCCAGATTGATTGGGAATATAATCTCCTCGACCAGAAAGCGATGGGGGGACGTGCCGGTTTCGAACACTTCCCCGATGATGAGCGTGAAGGCGGAAATGACCTCTTCCTCGTCGCGCAATGGTTCCCGCGCATGGTGGTCTATTCAGACTATGATGGCTGGCACAATAAGGAATTTCTTGGCAGTGGCGAATTCGCGCTCGAGTTTGGCGACTATACCGTCGAGATCACGGTCCCCGACGACCATATTGTGTCATCGTCTGGCGTCCTGCAAAATGCGCGATCGGTGCTGACGGCTGAGCAGCGCTCGCGTCTCGCTGAAGCCCGTAATGCGGACCGTCCGGTTTTTGTTGTCACTCCGGAAGAAGCCGAAGCAAATGAAAGCTCCAATCCAAGTGGAATGAAAACCTGGCGCTTTAAAGCGGACAATGTTCGTGACTTTGCTTGGGCATCGTCGCGCAAGTTCGCTTGGGATGCTCAAGGCTTCAAACAGCCAGGTGCGGAACATGAAACAGTCATGGCCATGTCCTTCTATCCAAAAGAAGGCGGCGAGCTGTGGCAGAAATATTCAACAGCGTCTGTGATCCATACAATGGAAGTCTACAACCGGTTTGCGTTTGATTATCCGTACCCGACCTCGCAATCGGTGAACGGTCCGGTTGGTGGCATGGAATATCCCATGATCACGTTTAACGGGCCACGCACGACGCTGCAGGATGACGGCTCTCGGACATATACAATGGCCGAGAAGCGCTTCCTCATCGGCGTCGTTATCCATGAGATCGGGCACATCTATTTTCCGATGGTGGTCAACTCAGATGAACGCCAATGGACGTGGATGGATGAAGGCTTGAACAGTTTCCTCGACAGTGTCGCGGGCTATGAATGGGATCCTGATATTCCGTGGACGCGCTCGCTCCCGCGGGATCTGGTCTATTATATGGTGTCAGACAACCAAGTGCCGATCATGACTCAATCGGACAGTGTTTTGCAGCTTGGGCCGAATGCCTATGGCAAGCCATCTGCGGCCTTGCACATATTGCGGGAGACCATTCTCGGGCGTGAAAAGTTTGACTTCGCCTTCCGCGAATATTCCCGGCGCTGGAAATTCAAACGTCCGACCCCAAGCGATTTCTTCCGGACTATGGAAGAGGCCTCTGGCGTTGACTTGGATTGGTTCTGGCGCGGGTGGTTCTATACGACCGACCACGTGGATATCTCGCTGGATCGCGTCTTCCACATGGAACTGAACACTGAGGATCCTGATATTGATCTCGCGCGCCTGCGCAGCGACGTGGAGCGCGAACCAGCTAAGGTTGGTGTGACGGCCAATGAAGCCGAAGGCCTGCAAACTTGGGTGCAGCGCTTCCCAGATGTTCGTGATTATTATGACGAGAATGACATTTACACCGTCACCAATAAGGAACGGAACGCGTATAAGACCTTCCTGGATGGATTGGACGATTGGGAACGAATTGCCTTTGACCGAGCCGTGGCGGAGGACGCAGAGTATTATGCGCTCGAATTCTCCAATATTGGTGGCTTAGTCATGCCAATCATTCTGGGTCTCGAATTCAGTGACGGGACCAGCGAAAAAATGTACATCCCAGCTGAGATTTGGCGCCGAAATCCGCATCGTGTGAGCAAATTGCTCGTCTTCGAGAAAGGCAAAGAGCTTACGCAAATTGTTATCGATCCCGATTGGGAAACAGCGGATGCTGATTTGGAGAACAATTACTATCCGCGTCGGATCACACCCTCTCGTGTCGAGGCGTTTAAATTTAGCCGACCATTCTCTTATGCAGGCCGCGACATCATGCAGGACAGCAAGACTGAGTTGAGCACCGATGAGACGGATGAAGATGCTGAAGGTGAACAAGAGGAATAGGGTTGAAGCGTAGAGTCACTTATATGGCGCTTGGCTTGGCGAGTTTGGGGCTCAGCCAAGCGCCCGCAAGCGCACACGAACAAGCGATCGCCTTCACTGAAGTGTCGATTATCGTGCCGGAAGACGATCGTGCCTGCACGCCGCAAATCTGCCGAATTGAAGTGGCCCACCGGCTGGTGATTCATGACGCCGAAAGCACATTGATGAGCGTTCTTGGTGCGCGTGCAGACTTAGTCGGCGACGAAAAAGCGCAAGCCAAGTTCGAAGCCTATGTCGCAGACCGATTTCGTCTCGTTGATGGTGATAGAGGTGAACCCTTCACGCTGACGCTTCTTGGGGGCGAAGTCGAACGCGGGCATTATTGGGTCTATCAAGAAGCACCTCTCTCCGCCGTTCCGATTCGTTTGGACGTCACGCAGGGGGTGCTGATGGACGCGATTCCGCAACAAACCAATCGCGTAAACATAGTTCGAGACAATGAGACAAGAACATTAGTGTTCAGCGGCGATCCAGGCCCGCAAACGTTCAGCTTTGATTAGGTGACAGCGCTTAGAAAGCAGCATACACACCCGTGGATGAAAGCTTCAGGAGTATCGACTTTGCGCAACCTTCTTATTGCCTTTGGCGGCCTCATTCTCGCAGCCTGTAGTGGAGACACCATGGACCCGATCGACCCAAATGATCCTTTGGCAACTTATATCCCTTGGGATTCAGACCGCCCCGAAGTGCAGACCACTGAAAGCGGCTTGCAATATGTCATCGTTCGCGAAGGCGAAGAGGGCGGCGAAACGGTTGGCCCACGCGACCGCGTCAGCGTCATGTATGATGGCCGTCTCACGGATGGTACGGTGTTTGATAGCTCTTATGCGCGCGGCTCGACCTCGACATTTGGCGTAGATCAAGTGATTTCGGGATGGACCGAAGGCTTACAGCTCATGTCCATCGGCGATGAGTTTATTTTCTATATCCCAACTGAGCGCGGCTATGGCGATAGCCCACGTCCGGGTGGGGTGATCAAACCTGGTGACGATCTGATTTTCCGGGTCGAGCTTCGCCAAGTGGTCAAAGCCCCCGAACCGCGGCCGACGGATGACGAAGCCTGGGCGACTTATACGCCTTGGAATTCAGAATTGCCTGAAGTTGTGAAAACTGGGACGGGCTTGGAATATGTTGTGCTCGCATCCGGCGATGAAACTGGAATTGGCCCCGAGGGAAGCGATCGGGTCGTGGTCTATTATGAAGGCCGGTTCGATCAAGGCGGCGGCGTGTTCGATAGCGCCTTCAAACGCGGCGAACCCTCAATGTTTCCAGCCAATCGGGTGATCCCCGGCTGGGTTGAGGCGCTTCAATTGATGAAGCCAGGCGATCGCTGGTTGGTCCATGTCCCTGGAGACTTGGCCTATGGCCCTGCCGGAAATGGCCCCATCCCGCCAAACGCGGCCTTAAACTTTGAGGTCGAATTGATGGATGTTGTGCCGGTTCAATAAGACAACATCCCAAAAAGAGAGGTTCAGGAGGTCAGGCATATGAATCGCGGAATTTCCACCACGGGCATCGCCTTCGCAGGATTGTGTCTCGCCAGCTGTTCCTCATTGCCAGATATGTCATTGCCGAGCGTTCCGACCTCGATCTTCTCTGGCTCGGGCGAAGCGGCCTGTCCCACGATCGCGTCAGGTCCTGCCGCCTATGAGCCACCTTTCCCGGATGATTGCCGAACAATGAACCGAACCGCCTCGGGTGTGCGTTACATCCCAATCGTCAACGGCGATGTGAATTCAGGGTCGCCAGGCGCGGATGCCACCATCGTGGTCAATTATGAGGCGTTTCTGGCGGACACGGGTCAGCTGATCGACAGTTCCTATACGCGCGGTGAATCAAGCGTTTTTGAAGTGCGCGAGCTGGTGGATGGCTGGGCCGAAGCCATTCAACTGATGAATCCGGGTGATGAATGGTTGGTTTTTGTCCCGGCAGCGCAAGCCTTTGGGTCTGAGCCACTGGGCGATTTGATCCCCGCCAATTCCGACCTGGTCTATCGCGTCGACTTAGATGGGTTCCTCTCTGCCACAGATCTAGCGGATGTCGCTGAGGTGATGCCGCCCGCAGACGGGCCGGACATGGCGGCCTGGCAAGCCAGCTTCCCTTGGAACCCCGACCGTGAAGATGGCACTGTATTGCCAAGCGGGGTCACGATCGTCGTGCTCGAACAAGCGGGGGAAGAGGGGCGCGCACCTGTTCCGGGTGATCGGGTGGTCGTGCATTATGAAGGCCGGCTCGCAGAAACGAGCACATTTTTCGATAGCTCCTGGTCCCGCGGCGAACCTACTGAGTTTGTCGCCGGTGAACTCATCCCAGGCTTCAATCAAGCGTTGGCCTTGATGAATGTGGGGGATCGGTTCTTAGTCCACATCCCAGCGGATCAGGCCTATGGCGCTGCCGGCGCGGGTGATGACATTCCACCAAATGCTGATCTGATGTTCCAAATCGAGCTTTTGGACATTCGCTAGCGGCCTAGGATGACGGGCGCGACGCCACCATTAGATAATTGACTTTCGTGTCGCCGGAGAGGCGCCATTGATCGAGCAGAGGGTTGAAGCTCACGCCTTGCGGAGGATCGACGTCTAGTCCGGCCTGCTGCAAAGGTTGCTCGATCTCATCCGGACGTAAGAATTTCTCGAATTCATGTGTGCCTTTCGGCAACCACCCCAACACATATTCTGCGCCGACAATCGCCAGAGCGAATGCTTTGGCGGTACGATTCAGCGTCGCAACGATCATCAGCCCACCCGGTTTGACTAGGCTGGCACAGTCTTTCAGGAATTGATCAGGATCGGCAACATGCTCGACCACTTCTAAATTCAAAACCACGTCGAACGGTGCTTCGCCTGCTTCAATCAGCTCTTCGACGGTCCCTGCGCGAAAATCGATGTCGAGGCCGCTTTGTTCGGCATGGGTCATGGCTGTTTTGATATTGGCTTCACTGGCATCAACGGAGACCATTTCGGCGCCTAAGCGACGCATGGGTTCGCTGACCAGGCCGCCGCCACAGCCAATATCGAGGATTCTCAAGCCCTCAAACGGTTTGCGCGCCGCACTGCTGCGGTCAAAATGCAGCTCAATCGTGTCGCGGATAAAGCCCAATCGCACCGGGTTGAACTTATGCAGCGGTTTGAACTTACCTTTGGGATCCCACCATTCTTCAGCCATGGCGGTAAATTTGGCCACTTCGCTCGGGTCGATACTGGGGCGTGACGCGGCTTTATTGTCGGTTGAGGTCATAGCTGCCATGAGTTGAGCAATCCTAATTGCGGTTTCGCGCTGAGCCCTATAAGGAAGCGCCTGATTAGTTCAGCGCAAATGGTATGATTTGACGAGGCGGCAATGGCGCGCACTGTATTGAAATTTGGTGGCACTTCGGTGGCGGACCTTGAGCGCATCTCGCATGTCGCTGATATTGTTGCGCATCGCGCGGCAAAAGGCGAAAAACTCGCCGTCATCGTTTCGGCTATGTCTGGCGAGACGAATAAGCTGGTTGCTCTCGCCAAAGGCGCTGCCGGTGATGACGTTAATGGCGCTGAGTTTGATGATGAATATGACGTCGTGGTTGCGTCTGGCGAGCAAGTGACCAGTGGCCTGCTTGCTCTATCCCTGCGCCAGCGCGGCATGAAAGCGCGGTCTTGGCTGGGCTGGCAAATGCGGATGAAGACCCGCGAAGGCCATGGCGCCGCCCGGATTGATGGATTTGACGAAGAGAGTGGCCTTGGCGCGGCCATTGATTCCGGCGAGATCGCTGTGATCGCGGGATTCCAAGGGGTGACAGAGGAAGGCCGCGTGTCGACTTTGGGGCGCGGTGGGTCAGATACGACGGCCGTGGCGGTTGCTGCGGCGCTCGGATCGGTCCCGTGTGACATCTATACCGACGTGGATGGCGTCTATACGACCGATCCACGCATCGTGCCGGAAGCTCGCCGCTTGCCGCGTGTGTCGTATGAAGAAATGCTCGAAATGGCGTCTTTGGGGGCAAAAGTCCTGCAGACCCGTTCTGTTGAGCTGGCAATGAACCATCAAGTGCCCTTGCGCGTGCTTTCAAGTTTCGCAGGTCCTGAGGATGACAATCCTGGAACCTGGATCTGTAATGAGGATGAGATCGTGGAAAAACAGATTGTAAATGGCGTCACTTATTCGCGCGACGAAGCGAAAATTACGCTTTACGGGATGGAAGATAAGCCAGGCACATCGGCCAATCTGTTCGCCCTGATGGCGCGCGAAGGGGTGAATGTGGACATGATCGTTCAGGCCAATGCTCGCGGCGAAGGACGGGCGAACATGGTGTTCACCTGTACCAGCGGCGATAGCGAGAAAGCCCAACGCGTACTCGATGCCAACCGCGAAACGGTTAAGTTTGAAAACATGGAAGTGAGCCGCGACGTGGCTAAAGTTTCCGTTGTTGGGGTCGGTATGAAATCCCATACGGGCGTTGCGGAAACCATGTTCGAAGCGATGGCTGCAAAAAACATCAATATCGACGTGATTTCGACCTCCGAAATCAAAATTTCTGTGTTGATCGATAAGGACTATACCGAACTCGCGGTTCGCGCCCTTCACACGGCGTTTGACCTTGACGCGAGCTAGGTGACAGTCCCATCTGAGCCCAGGCATGCCTGATAGCTTTTCCATCCCCCGGCTTTTGATGAACCGATTGCGGTCGGTCATGGCCGCCGAAGCCGATACGGACGCACGCTTGCTGAAAGTGGTGCGCCTGATTGCCGGCACAATGGTGGCTGATGTTTGCTCAATTTACCGGCGAACTGATGATGACCGGATGGAGCTGATCGCCACTGAAGGCCTACGTCAAGACGCCGTAAACCGGACATTTTTGGCGATGGATGAAGGCCTGGTGGGCCAGATTGCGCAGACAGCGCAACCGCTGTCGATTCAAGACGCCCCACGCCACTCTCATTTCTCCTATCGACCGGAGACCGGAGAAGATCCGTATCATGCCTTTCTCGGTGTGCCGATCTTAAAAGGTGGCCGCGTGATCGGCGTCCTCACGGTGCAGAACCGTGCGGAACGAATCTATCAAGACGATGAGATTGATAGCCTACAAACCATTGCCATGGTGCTGGCTGAGATTGTGCCATCATATGATGACGCGTCTGACCACAAAAACGCGGCTCGCGGTGGTCGTCCGGTGAATATGCAAGGGCGTTCGCTGTGCGGGGGGCTGGGCATGGGACGGGTCCGGCTCCATGACCCAGTCATTCCAGCGGCACGCTTTTTCGCTGAAGACCCAGAAATTGAAGAGCACCGCCTCGAAAATGCACTTGAAGAACTCCATCTCTCAATCGATCGCCTCTTGGCGGCTGAGATTGGGGGGCTTTGGGGTGAACCACGAGAGGTTATAGAGGCTTACAAACTGCTCGCGTCCGATCCCACCTGGGCGGAAAAGCTCCGCGAGGGTGTCCGCGGCGGCCTTTCAGCAGAGGCGTCGATTGATCGACTGCGGCGTGAACACCGCGCACGATTTGAGAATGTCAAAGATCCATATTTGCGTGAACGCCTGCACGATCTGGAGGATCTCGACAATCGGTTATTGCGCATGCTGGCCGGCTCCGATAATCCAAGCACGGCGACAATGAAAGCGAATAGCGCAGATGAAGTGCTCGTTGCGCGTCGGCTTGGGCCCGCGGAATTGCTCGATTATGGCAAAGCAGGGTTCGCTGCGATCATTTTAGAGGAAGTTGCAACCTCGAGCCACGCGGCCATCGTCGCGCGGGGTTTGGGCATACCGACTGTGGGCGGTATCGAAGGATTACTAACGCGGGTTTCCCGTGGGGATCAAATCATTGTCGATGGTGAGGATGGCCGCGTCCATCTGCGCCCAGATGAAGATCTCCTAAAAGCCTATTCCAATCGAAAAGCCGTGCTGAGCGAGCGCCAAGCCGCATTTGCGGCCCTTCGCGACGAGCCCACCGAGTCAAAAGATGGTGTTCCGGTACGATTGATGCTGAATGCGGGCTTAGGGTTAGACACAGAACATCTCGATAGCACCGGCGCAGATGGAATCGGTCTGTTCCGAACGGAATTCCAATTCTTAATGTCTGAACGCCTGCCAAGCGTCGGCGACCAGATCGAGCTTTATGAGCACGTTTTACGAGCTGCAAACGGACGGCCCGTCTTTTTCCGCACATTGGACCTTGGTGGTGACAAATTGCTGCCAAATCTGAATGATGCGCGGGAAGAGAATCCAGCGCTTGGTTGGCGCTCGATCCGGTTCGCGCTCGATCGTCCGGGACTGTTTCGGCGGCAGTTACGGGCATTGTTGCGAGCTGCTGATGGTATTCCACTCGCCGTGATGTTCCCGATGGTCACCAGCGCGCATGAGTTTCGCCAAGCCAAAACCCTGCTGCAAGAAGAACGCGACTGGAGCAAATCGCGCGGCTTTAATGGTCCAAGCGAGCTGAAAATAGGGGCGATGCTGGAAACACCTGCCTTTGCCTATGCATTGGAAGATATTGCCGGTGAGGTCGATTTTGTTTCGATTGGCACCAATGACATGCTGCAATTCTTCCATGCCGCAGACCGGATGACCCCGCTGGTTTCTGAACGTTATCCTTTTGTAAGTCGCCCCGTGATGCGTTTTTTGGCACAAGTCTTTCAAACGTGTGAGCGTGTAGGGGTTCCTGTATCAATTTGCGGCGAGGGTGCCGGACGGCCATTGGAGGCGTTATGTCTCATAGGCCTAGGTTATCGCAGCCTTTCCATGCCTGGCGGCGGTATTGGTCCGGTGAAAAGAATGTTGAGATCTTTAGACTTGGAGAAATTCGGCCCAGCTTTTGCAGACCTCTTGCAACAAAGAGAGCCTGCATTGCGTAACGGAGTGTTAGAGCTTGCCGATCTACAAGGTATAATTCTGAACGATGTCTAAACTTCCGAACGAAGATATGTCCGCTGCAAATGCGCCACAGAATGTAGAGATTGAGACCGACCCGATCGCTCTCACGGCTGGCGCACGTCTATTGGAAGCGCGGCAGGCCCGACAATTGAATCTGCGCGATGTCGCCGAAAAGACTCGGCAATCCAAAGAGACATTGCAAGCGCTGGAAAATATGGAAACGGCGCATATGCCACCGAGCTTGGTGCGGTTGCAAGCGCGAAACTATGCCCGCTTCTTGGGACTGCCTGAAGACGAAATCGCGTCCGGCTTTCAAAGCGTGCAAGAAGATGCGCCGATAGAGTCCAGCCCCATCGGTACAAAAGCGCCAACCGTCCCGATGCAAGCGATTGTTTATGGCGTTGGTGCGGTGATCTTTAGTGCGGCCATTATCAGCGCTGCATTCTTGGTGTCGCAACCAAAAGCGGCAGAAACCACAGATCCGCTCGCCATCTCTGCGCGTCTGGCCCCGGCCTATGCCGATATGGATGAATTTGATAATCTGGTGAGCGAAGCTGGCGAGGAGTTTGGCATTATTGCCACGCAACGGGCTTGGGTCGAGGTCCGAGCCTCGGACGGGACAGTGTTTCGAAATCGTGAGATGGACATCGGCGAAACTTATTTCCCTCGCATCGGGGCGGGTTGGACAATTACCGTTCGCGATGCCGGGGCTTTTCGGTGGCAGCTCGGTGATACGGCTGGTGCTGTGCTCGGGGAGAGAGGCCAAGCGCTCTATTCGGTGAGTGTTGATGATGCTTTGGCGAGCACGATAGATGCCCGCTCATCCGCTTTGGCGCAAGCCCCAGGCAGAGACGGTCAGCAGCGATAGCGACGATTTATTGTGGTATGAGGCTAAGCCCTTCCGGACTTAATCGCCATTGAGCTCTTTTTGCTGAGCAAGTTGATCCGCAACGGAACCAAAGTGAGTTTGATCGTCTCCCGGCGACATGGTTGGTCGGCAGGTCGGTGCGCAATCATATGTGAAATTCGCACCCGCGCGGTTCACGCTCACCCAAGAACTACTGTTTGACGTCACAACAACATCAGAAGAGTGAATGGTGTTTCCCTGATGATCGAAGATCATCAGATTGGTGGTGCCATAGGCTTTTCCGGTAACAAATAAGAGCGTGTCATTATGCACGGCGACATCGGCGATATTTGGATTGCCGATAATGACGCTGTCAGCATTGACGTTCAGTTTGATCGCTTTGGCCTTACCGGTTTCAACAGTAATGTGTCCGGCAGAGGCAGCGCAGGTCATAAAAACTGCGATACAGCCAGACAGGGCGGTCTTGGAAAAAGACATGATATCGGCACTCCAATCAATTGTGATCAGAAATGCCGCAAAGAAGTTAGTCGAATCCTAAAGCCGCGAAAAATGATCCATTTAGCATGGACGTCATTACTCTCAATCATGGTTATCAGCCGGTTATCCTATGGGTGTAATAATTTTTCTCTGATTCACCAGATCTTCAGGGGCGCTTTATAAAAACCAATACGTTCGGGCTGGCCCGGGCAATTATGGGGACGATAACCTGCATGGTGGGAGTCCCTAATGCAAAAACTACTTCAAAAATGGTTCGGCCAAGAGGGCCGTTTAGATGCTGACATGGAAGCTGCGAACGCGGTCGCCAATGTCGACAAGACGGATGTCGATAAAAATGAGTCTGGTGCAACTGCAATCGAATACGGTTTAATTGCAGCGCTCGTCGCCGTTGCAGTTGTCGGCGCATTGACGGCTATGGGTACAGACCTCGAAGCTACCTTCGACGAAGTATCAACCCAGCTGCAATAGTCTTAGCTGTAGCCGCAATCCAGGAAGCTGCTGGCTGATCCAGCAGCTTCCACCTTTTAATCGAATTGTGCGTTTCACGGTGGCCTGGACACCATCCTTATAAAACTCATTGGCTCGTTCTTGGGATCACCGATTCCAGGGGTTAACAAGGTCTTGTTGAATCTTCAGGATTTTTTTCTATAGATTCACGGGATTTTTAGCGCTGCGCGGTATCTAGACACCTGTTCCGGGGACAACCCAAGAAAACTCTCGGGACGTCTATAATCTGCATAGTGGGAGTTTCCAATGCGTAAGTTTTTTGAAAATGAGTCAGGTGCAACTGCAATCGAATATGGTCTCATCGCTGCTCTGATCGCTGTTGCGATCATCGGTGCTGTTACCACACTTGGTTCTAACACCTCTGCGACCTTCAACAAAGTTTCTGCTCAGTTGGGCTAAGACTTTACCGAAAGGTCTGCCGATAAGGCATCGAAGCCGCTGGGTTCTCCCAGCGGCTTCATTTATTTTCTCATCAAGTGATCATTAAGTCATTTGGTCTAGCGACTCTCCAAAAGCACTCGCCCTTGGAGGTTTAAACTATGATTTTGTCGCTGTTCGCCATCAGCTTTTTCGCGCTTTGTATATATGCTGCGCTTATCGACATTGAAACACTGACGATTCCCAACTGGTTGAATGGGTGGCTTGCTTTTCTTTTTGTGCCGGCGGCGATCTTGGCGGCGCCAGGTTGGGAAACGGTTGGCTGGCATGTTTTGGTTGGCGCGATTGCCTTTGTTGCGTCGGTCGCCCTCTTCTTTCTTGGTGTTTATGGCGGCGGCGATGCCAAATTTATTCCGGCAGCTCTACTCTGGGTAGGTCCAGCAGGCGTCGCTCCATTTCTGGTTGCGACCGCAATGGCAGGCGGCGTCCTCACCGTCGTGGTTGTCATTATGCGCGCGTTGATGCCGTCCGGATATGCACCTGGATTCGGGGTTGCAACATTCGAAGATCGCAAAGGGGTTCCGTATGGAGTCGCCATTGCAGCAGGTGCACTATTCGCGGCTCCGGCCTCTCCATTTCTTGCTGAATTCTTAAGCCAAATCCAGCGTTTTAATTAACCATGCTTTAGCTTCAGCGTGGAATATTCACACCCAAGACCCGGCAATTGTTCCGATCTGGGGTAAAAAGAGAAGGCGCCCTTCATGTCACCAATGCGGCTTATCATTTTAGCTGTCGCGCTCGTAGCAGCGGTCTTGGCAGCATTTCTCGTGCGAAACCTCGCGGGTCAAACCACGGTCGTCCAAACGCCTGCTGAAACGGTCGAGCGAATTGTCGAAGTGGAAGTGTCTCAACAAAAAGTCTTGGTCGCGAAGACGGACTTGCGAGTGGGAACGCTTTTGACACCTGACGAGTTCAAGTGGGCGAATTGGCCAGACTCTACAATCAATCCAGCTTACTACACTCAAGAGATTGCGCCTGACGCGATGGAGATTTTGACGGGCAGTGTCGTTCGTTCGGCAATGTTTGCGGATGAACCAGTGATGCCGCAGAAAATCGTCCAAAAGGGTGAAACCGGCTTCATGGCGGCGCTATTAGGTCCAGGCAAACGTGCAATGACGATTGAAATATCGCCCGAGTCTGCATCGGCTGGATTTATTCTACCGGATGACCGCGTCGACATTATTTTAACGCAAATGATCGAGTTCGAGGGCGATCGCGATACGCAGTCGCAATTGGTGACCTCGACGATTATGGAAAATGCCCGTGTGATCGCGATTGATCAGACCTTTGGCGATGTCGACGGCATTCCCACCCTCACCGGTTCAACCGCGACGTTTGAGGTGTCCCAGGTCCAAGCAGAACTTCTCGCCAACGCAGCCCGTTCTGGTGCGCTGTCACTGACGCTGCGTAGTGCCGCCGATGCCGGGTTCAATGAAGGCGAGGCCCTCGCCAACAGACTCCATCTGAACGACATCGAGTCGGGCGGACGCAAAGTCATGATTTACCGCAGCAACAAAGTTGAGGCCGGAGGCAGCTAGATGAAACGCTTGCAGCAGACAGTAACGGCCTCGGCTCTGGCGATAGGTTTTTGCCTAACGCCAATTCCGGCATTGGCGCAGACCAATATTGACTCAGATCCTTTAGGGGTAAGCTTGACGGAACCGGGGGATTCAGACCGGTCACGCAGCCTAGATCTCGCAGCCAACAAGTCCGTGATCGTCGATTTGGACCGACCGGCCGCTGATGTTATTATTACCAATCCAGAGATCGCCGATGCCACGGTTCAAACAGCGAAGCGAATTATTTTCCGCGGCGTTGAAGCCGGGCAGACAAATGCCTTTATCTTCGATGGGCATGGGCGTCCGCTTCTCAATCTTGAAATTACGGTTGCGGCCGACACCACTTCTTTGAATGAGGTGATCAAACGCTACGTTCCTGAGGCGCGCGTAAATGTTGAAGGCGTCAATGATACAATCGTGGTTTCAGGCGTAGTCGACAATCTGATGCAATCCGATCAAGTGATGCGTTTGGTCAATGCCTACCTGCCTGAAGGCGATATTACGCCGATCAACATGCTGACCATTCGCGCCAAAGACCAAGTTATGATGGAAGTGCGCATCGTGGAGATGCAGCGCTCAGTGATTAAGCAATTGGGAATCAATCTTGGTGGTGCTGTGAATACGGGCAATCTTGAAGGTCTCACAGAAGCACCCCTATTTGCCGATGTCGCGGGTGATGGGATTGATGCGGCGATCAATACCGGGGAAACGGTTATCGCCAGCACAACGCCTTTTCAGAGCATGTTTGGCATCACCTCATCCAACACATTTGGAATCCAGGGCGCCGCGCTCGGTGGATTGGGGGGTAACTACAATTTCGTCAATCAGGTCGGCGATATTGAACAGTCGCGCGTCGGCATCGACTTCGATGCTCTTGAGCGCGTCGGTGTCGTCAAAACATTGGCTGAGCCGAATATAATGGCTGTGTCTGGTGAAAGTGCGAATTTTCTCGCGGGTGGCGAATTTCCCGTGCCTGTGGCGTCTGACGAAGACGGCATAACGGTCGAATTTAAACCCTATGGTGTTGGACTTGCCTTCACACCCATGGTTTTGTCTGAAGGGCGCATTTCTTTGAAAATCTCTACCGAGATTTCGGAGCTATCCAACCAAGGTGCATTCCAAGGTGTTTCCGGTGTTACTGTTGGCCCAGATGGTCAGCTCATTAATGTCCCGGGCCTTACCATCCCGGCCCTCGTCGTACGCCGCGCGGAAAGTGTCGTCGAGCTCCCGTCCGGTGGCTCAACTATGCTCGCAGGTCTCATCCAGTCGCGGTCACGACAGACTCTCGATCAGTTACCTGGGCTCAAAAAGCTGCCAATTTTGGGCGCGCTGTTCCAGTCGCGCGATTTCGAAAATCAAGAGACAGAAATGGTCGTCATCGTTACGCCCTATCTGGTCGAGCCAGGCAAGAAAGATGAATTCGTAACCCCCGCTGATGGGTTCGTGAATGCGTCTGACCCTAAGACCATCTTCTTTGGCAAGCTGAACGCTCAGTACGCGGATGCCGGTAAGGGTCTCTCCAAAGAAAATTACTCCGCCCCCGTTGGGTTCATAGAGGAATAGGTGCCATGATGATGCAAGCCAAAACGATTGTTCTGACTGCACTCGCCGGTGGCCTACTGGTGCTTTCAGGGTGTCAGTCTAAGAGTGGTCCTCCGGTCAAAGTGCCTTTGTCGGATTATCAAGGCACGGTGTTGGATCGCTATCAGATTGGCGTGAAGGAAAACCGCGAATATCTCGAAGTGAAGCTCGATCCACGCGACACGCAATTGCGTGTCCATGAGGTGAATAAGGTTCGCGCTTTCCTCGATAAATATGCCGATGTTGGACACGGGCCATTGGTGATTTCAATGCCGAAACATGCCGAGGCGCCGCAGCTTGCGGTGGGTGCCGTGTCTGAGATCCGTGAATTCGCTTGGGAAGCCGGGATCAGCTATGATGAGATGCTCGGCGCCGCATATGATGCCTCAGGCCGCGCGTCGACCCCGATTGTGATGGCCTTCAAATCCTATGAGGCGATTGCTCCAGACTGCCCTAAATGGTCGGAAATCGATTTCTCAAATACGACGACAAATAGTGAAGCCCTTTCTTTTGGTTGCACCGTACGCGCCAACATGGCGGCGATGATCGCTGAGCCAGCTGACTTGTTTGGCGAGCGCGCGCTCGATCCAACAAGCGCCGATCGTAAAACCTATCAACTTGACCTTTGGTTGCGCGGCGAACCGACGCCGTCCCAGCGCGGCGAAGGTGAGACGACTGCCATCTCAACGGCTGTGAATTAAGGCGCCAGAGACGCATAAGGAGTGAAGTAGAATGTCCAACGACAATGCTCTCTTTGAAGACGACTTCGATATGGAATTCGAAGACGACTTTGATTCTGCTTTGGCGACCGTACTCGACGAACCAGCTCAAACACCTGACCCAGCTGACGGTTTTGCGGCGACAGAGACAGTCGATCTCGACGCGCCAATGAAGGAGTTGAGTGATTTTGACCCGAGCGTCGACACGGCAGATCACGCACACATCACAGTCTCTGATTTTGACGAAGGCGGATACCGTGCCATTCCGGCGATTTCGGCGATCGCGTTTTGCGAATCCGGTAAGACGGTTTCTCTCATCGAAGCCGTCGCAAAAGATCGGCGCATGCAGCAAGCCAGTGTCCAGACCCAAATGGGCGGGCTCGACGCTGGTATCGCCTATTTGATGGAAAACCCGACTCCTAATCTGCTTATCCTGGAGTCGTCTGCGGCAAACGCAGCGATGATTGCTAAGATTGATGAACTCGCGTCTCATTGTGATGAGGGCGTGCAGGTTATGGTCATTGGCAATACCAATGATATCGGGCTCTATCGCCAATTGATGGCGCGCGGTGTCAGCGAATATCTCGTGCCGCCGATCGCGCCCGTCCAGATCGTTCGATCAATTAGCCAATTGTTTTCAGACCCTGACGCGCCGTTCGTTGGAAAGTCGATCTCGGTGATTGGCGCCAAAGGTGGTGTCGGCGCATCGACGATAGCGCACAATCTGTCTTGGGCTTTGTCTGAGAGCGCTGAAGTCAACACGGCGCTGATCGACCTTGATCTTTCTTTCGGGACTACGGCGCTCGATTTCAATCATGAGAACCAACAGACCGTTGCTGACGCCCTGTTGGCGCCTGAGCGGGTTGATGACGCGGTTGTCTCGAAACTCTTGTCCAAAGTGACGGACAGACTGTCTTTGTTCACCGCGCCGGCGTCTGTTTCTCAAATCTTAGATATCCCTGCGGAATCATATGTGGCGATTATCGACACAGTTCGCCGGGTGATGCCTTATGTCGTTCTGGATCTACCGCATTCCTGGTCGGAATGGACATATAAAACATTGCTGAGCTCTGACGAGGTCATTCTCGTCTGCCAGCCAGACCTGGCCTCCTTGCGGAACGGCAAGAATATGATCGATGAGCTGAAAGCGCAGCGTCCAAATGATGCGCCGCCACGACTGGTCGTGAATATGATGGGCGTTCCAAAACGGCCTGAAATTCCAGCGAAAGATTTCGCTGCCGCGATCGAAGTTGAGCCATCCATCGTCCTGCCGTTTGATCCGCAACTGTTCGGCACCGCATCGAACAATGGGCAGATGATCTCAGAGACTGATTCCTCGGCTCCATCTTCGCTGGCGATTGATCAACTTGCCAGCCAGATTTCGGGCCGCGAGATCACCGCACAATCAAAGTCGTTGCTGCAAAAACTGCTTGGGAAATAGGCACAGATAGAGGGCTAAGAAATGGCATTTGGCAAACGTTCTGCCGGACCAGCGACTGCGAAACCTGCAGCCGTAAAGCCCGCCGCTCCGGCGGCGCCGAAGCCGCCTGTTGCAAAACCAATTGCACAAGCGCCCAAAGCCGCTGCGCCCGCGGAACCCAAAGAAAAACCAAAGCCTGCCGCACTCAAGCCGCCACCGGCTGTGCAGGAGGAAAAGGTCACTCAGGTCACGGACCGATCTGAAGAATATTATGCGACCAAGACGACGATCTTTAATGCTCTGATCGATACAATCGATTTAGGGCAATTGGCGCAGCTCGACCAGGAAAGCGCGCGCGAGGAAATTCGCGACATTGTCGTCGAGATTATTGCCATCAAAAACGTTGTGATGTCGATTTCCGAGCAAGAACATTTGCTCGATGATATCTGTAATGACGTGCTCGGTTATGGTCCGTTGGAGCCCCTCCTGGCGCGTGATGACATCGCCGATATCATGGTCAATGGCGCTGACACTTGTTACATCGAAGTCGACGGTAAGATTGAGCGGACCAATATCCGTTTCCGCGACAATGCGCAGTTGATGAACATCTGTCAGCGGATCGTGAGTCAGGTTGGCCGCCGGGTTGATGATGCCAGCCCGATCTGTGACGCCCGTTTGCTCGATGGTTCTCGTGTCAACGTGATCGCGCCGCCTTTGTCGATTGACGGGCCTGCGCTGACCATTCGTAAGTTTAAAAAGGACAAGCTGAAGCTTCAGGACTTGGTGAACTTCAAGTCGATTTCTGAAGCCGGTGCCGAGATCCTCCGGATTATCGGGCATTCGCGCTGTAACGTCCTTATTTCAGGTGGTACCGGTTCGGGTAAAACAACCCTGCTTAACTGTTTGACGGGCTTTATCGAGCCGAGTGAGCGCGTCATTACCTGCGAAGACTCCGCTGAACTTCAATTACAGCAGCCACACGTTGTGCGTTTGGAAACGCGGCCGCCAAACATTGAGGGCTCCGGCGAAATCTCGATGCGCGACTTGGTCAAAAACTGTCTGCGGATGCGTCCCGAACGTATTATCGTGGGCGAGGTGCGTGGACCGGAAGCGTTTGACTTGCTGCAGGCCATGAACACAGGCCACGATGGCTCAATGGGCACCTTGCACGCCAACAGCCCGCGTGAAGCGCTCTCTCGTGTGGAATCAATGATTACGATGGGGGGCTTTAGCTTGCCCGCCAAAACCATTCGCGAGATGATTGTCGGATCAGTCGATGTGGTGGTTCAAGCATCGCGCCTACGCGACGGGTCGCGCCGTATCATGTGCGTGACAGAGGTTATGGGCTTGGAAGGCGATACCATCGTCTTGCAAGACATTCTAAAATACGAAATCGAGGGCGAAGGCGACGATGGCAAGATTGTCGGGCGTCATCGTGGCACAGGTATTGGTCGTCCGAAATTCTGGGAACGTGCGCAATACTATAATCTCGAACGCGATCTCGCCACCGCGCTGGACGAACTGGAATAGTCCATGGAACTGAATGGCGACATCACGCTGATCATTATCGCGGTTCTGGCCTTTCTCTGTATTGGCGGGGTCGGCTTTGCGCTAACCGGCGATTCAAACTCCGAAAAAACGGCGAAGCGAGCTAAGCAAATCGCCGCAAATGAAACGTCAGGCCGCCGCGTTGCGCGGAATGACCCGAACGCGGCTCGGAAACGTCAAACCCAGCAAATGCTGAAAAAGCTGCGTGAGCAGGACGAGTCTCGTCGAAAGTCTCTGGTCGCCAATGATATCCAATCCAAGATCAATCAAGCTGGATTGGAAATGCCGGCCCAATTGTTTTGGATCATATCGGCTGTGCTAGGCGCGGTTGCGGCCTTCGCCATGTGGTATTCTGGAGCTGAAGGCCCACCGAAGATTCTCGGCTTTCAGTTCAAGTCTCAGCCGGTCATGATTGCCACAGCGGCCTTTGTTGCGGGTATTGGCCTGCCTCGTTTTGTCTTGGGCTTTTTGACCAATGGCCGGAACAAGAAGCTCATGAATCAATTTGCCGACGGCATCGATATCATCGTTCGTGGTGTAAAATCGGGCCTGCCATTGACCGAGTGTTTGCGCATCATCGCTAAAGAGAGCCCGGCGCCGCTTGGGCCTGAATTCCAATTGTTGACTGACAATTTGCAAATGGGGATGAGCACAGAACGTGCTCTGCAACAGTTTTACAAACGTGTGCCGCTGCCGGAAGTAAACTTCTTTGTCATCGTGCTATCGATCCAAGCCAAAGCTGGCGGCAACTTGTCCGAAGCGCTCGGCAATCTTTCGACCGTTATCCGGTCACGCAAAATGATGCGCGAAAAGATCAAGGCCTTGTCAGCCGAAGCGAAAGCGTCGGCTTACATTATTGGCAGTTTGCCGTTCGCCGTGGGCTTTATGGTGTACCTCACCACGCCGTCTTACATCGCAGAATTGTGGACGAGTTCCGGCGGTCACGCCGTGTTGTTTGTTGGATTCTGTTTGTACTCCATCGGCATTGCCGTGATGCGCAAAATGATCAGCTTTGACTTCTAGGGGGCAGGAATGAGCGACTTTGTAAATTCGTTAAGCGATCCCGCCTCTCTCCTGTCCATGGCCGTTGCTGTGGCCATGTTTATGACCGTCGTTGGCGTTATGTTGCCAGCGCTCAAAGGGGATAAGCTCGAAACGCGCTTGAAACAGGTCTCTGAGCAACGCGACAAGCTACGACGCGCCTCGCGTTCGGAGCTTGAACAAACGGGTATTAAGCGCGAATCTAAAGGTACGATTAGCGATATTACCAAGAAACTCGACCTCCAGAAAATGCTGGAGGACCCGAATATTGAAGCCAAGATGGAACAGGCGGGTATGCGCGGCCCGCGTCCGCTAACAATCTTCTATTTCTGTCGATTTGCACTGCCATTCGTATTCGGACTCTTAGCCTTCTTATTCATCTTCTTCGTCAATGATTTCGGTCTGTCGGGGAATATGAAGTTTGCCTCGGTCATTTTTGGTGTGGCCGCGGGTTTCTATGCGCCAAACCTCTATGTTGGAAACATTGCGGCCAAACGCCAACAATCGATCATGAGAGCCTTTCCAGATGCGCTCGACATGATGTTGATCTGTGTTGAATCCGGCATGTCAATTGAGATGGCCTTCGCCAAAGTTGGCGCTGAAATCGGGACTGCGTCCGTTGAGCTTGCAGAAGAGTTGCAGCTGACCACCGCAGAATTGTCTTACTTGCAAGAACGTCGACTCGCTTATGAAAACCTCGCTCGCCGTACCGGGCACGAAGGTGTCAAAGCGGTGACGATGGCGCTGATCCAAGCGGAACGTTACGGTACCCCACTCGGCGATGCCTTGCGCGTTATGGCCAAGGAAAACCGCGACATGCGTATGTCCGCGGCTGAGAAAAAGGCCGCCGCGCTTCCGGCGCAGCTAACGGTGCCGATGATCCTCTTCTTCCTGCCTGTTCTCTTCTTGGTCGTCCTTGGACCAGCCGTGATCAAGGTCATGCGGATGAATGGGGAAGGGTAACACGAAGCGAGAGCTCCCGCGAAGGAGTCTCCCTCTTATCTGAATTTTGATCGGGATTTAGCGCCCTTGCGAGCCACGCAAAGTCGGACGCAACGCTGCCGGCGTCGGTTGTGGCCCATCGCCCGCAAGCTCTGGTTCAGATTTGACGACGTTCGCTGCAGCAATTGGATCCTGCATGCTCTCTGTCTCAACCATGGCTTCCGGCACTTCCGGCATGACTTGCTCAGCGGCCGGCGTGCGTTCAAGCGTATCAAGAACAGTATCCAGGCTCTGAAGCTCGCCAAAGTCTTGTGTTTGCGGTTTGATCATGTCCCGCAAGGCGCGTTGATTGGCTTCGATGGATCTCGGCGGTGCGTTGGGATCCACAGCGACCATTTCATCAAACCGGCCTTGCAGTCCTAAAACCAAAGCTAAGTTTTGGCGCACGCGCACATCTGCGCCAGGCGCGACCACGGCTTTGCGAAGGGCCGCTTCCGCGCTTTGCAACTGTCCCGTCAGCGCCAGAGAGAGCCCATAATTGGTGAGAGTCGACACCCGCTCTGGTTCCCGCTCAAGGGCGAACTGATAGGCGGTTTGGGCTTTCTCATGCTCGCCCATGCGATCGAAGGCGAGACCGAGGGCCGCTAAGGGAGCTGCTTCTGTTGTCGGTGACAAATCTGCGCTGCGAACCAAGGCTTGCGTGGCTTGATCATATTTGCCCTGCGCCATGTATGTGCGGCCAATTTCGAGGAAAATTTCGTAACTGTCCGGGTGGATGGGCACGGCGGTGGTGGCAACGTCCAAAACACGGTCATGGCTGCCAATCGCCCGCAACGCGCGCATAAATTGGATCGTCGTGTCCAAACTCGCCGCGTCTTTTTGATACTCACTCGCCCAGAAACTTGCACGGGTGAGCGGGTCAGAGCGATTCGCCAAAGCGCGTTGTTCATCGCTGGCAGGACGAAGCGCTTCTTCAATCGCTGCCTGGTAGCTCTCGTCCTGGGCATTCGCCGCCGATGTGTCAGGCGTAGAGGCGCATGCGACGCTGGTCATGAGGACAATCATCGGAAGCGCATATTTGGCAGTGCTGGCTCTGGACATTTCTCAGGCTCCGGGGCTGTTAGAGCGCAAATCATGCCAGCAACCTGGTCAAGACGAGGTTAACAAAACTGGTATCGTAATTAACATCTGAGGAGCCCCTTATGCCTGACCATCCCGCATTAATCGCTACAGCGGACGCAGCGGCCCCGGTTTATCTGTTTTCAAAGTCAGATTGGCCCGCATCTGAAGGGATTCCAGCTGATTTGCTCGCCATGGCGAATGCGCAGGGATTCAAAGGGCAAAACGGGCAATTGGTCCTGACCGCGAGCGAAGATGGGAACATATCGGGTGTTTTGTTTGGGATTGGCGACGGCACCGACGCACTCGCCGTTGCGGCACTTTCAGCCAAGCTTCCGAGCGGGGACTATCAGATTGCCCGCGACGGTGGATATTCGTCGGCGCAACTGGCGAATGCGTGGGCCGATGGCGCCTATCGATTTACTCGCTACCTCAGTGATGTCAGTGAACCACCTCGGCTGGTTGTGGGCGATCAGGCGGACGGCGAGTCGCACATCCGCGAAGCGGTTGCCATTGGCCGTTTGAGAGATTTGGTCAACACGCCGGCGGAGGATATGGGTCCAGCAGACATTCAGGGCGCGATCAGCGATTTAGCCGAGCGTTATGGTGCGTCCCTGGAAACAATAATTGGCGATGCCTTGCTCGACCAAAACTACCCCATGGTTCACGCCGTCGGGCGCGCAGGCCCGCAAGCGCCCCGTATCATGGAATTGAGTTGGGGCAATCCAGACCAACCTGAATTGGCCATTGTCGGCAAAGGCGTGGCCTTCGACACCGGGGGGCTAAACCTCAAAACCGGCAATTATATGCGCTTGATGAAGAAGGACATGGGCGGCGCTGCGCACGCCATTGCGCTGGCCGAATTGGTGATGGGGCATGATTTACCGGTGCACCTAAAACTCTATGTCCCTGCCGTCGAAAACGCCATCTCCGGCGAGGCCTTCCGCCCGGGTGATGTCCTGTCGAGCCGAAAGGGATTGAGCGTCGAGATCGACAATACAGATGCTGAAGGACGTCTTATCCTCGGCGATGCTTTGACTCGGGCGAGTGAGTCTGACCCAGACTTGGTGATCGATTTTGCCACGCTAACAGGTGCGGCGCGGGTTGCATTGGGGCCAGACCTCGCCCCTTACTATACCGATGATGAAGCGCTCGCGTCTGCTATTGCGGATGGGGCGCAGGTGAGTGGGGATCCCGCGTGGCGGATGCCGCTTTGGTCACCCTATCGCGCCATGTTGAAAAGCCCGATTGCTGACATCGTCAATTCTGCATCTGGGGGCATGGCGGGGTCGATTACGGCGGCCATTTTCTTGAAACAATTCGTCGATGCCAAAACCTGGGTCCATCTAGATGTTTGGGCTTGGCGTGAAGGCAAATATGGTCGACCGGCAGGCGGAGCCGCATGCGGTCTTCGGGCAATGTGGGAAATGCTGAAGCGCCGATACAGCTAACGCTCGTCACTGATAATGTAACGCGGACCTACGCCTAAACGATACGCTTTATCCTCGGGATTGTAGAGCTGGCAGACTTTGAGGGACAGGCAGCCACATCCGATGCAGCCGTCCAAATTGTCCCGCATGCGCTGCATCATCGCAATGCGCTCATCGAGAGTCGCGCGGAACCTGCGGCTGATTTTTGTCCAATCTGCTTTGGTCGGCGTGCGGCCTTCGGGTAGACTGGTCATGGCCTCCTTGATCTGCTCAATCGTCAGACCAATTTGCTGTGCGATCAAAATGAAGGATAGGCGGCGAATATCCGATCCCTCATATCGGCGCTGATTGCCCGCGTTCCGATCCGGTCTAATCAGTCCCTTCTTCTCGTAGAACCGAATGGCCGAGACGGAAAGCCCAGTGCGCACGGCTAAATCACCAATCGAAAGACCTCTTTTCATGGGCATGAAAAAACTCCAAATAAGACCTTGACCTAAACTTAGGTTTAGGAATTACACGAGTGTCTCCAAATTGCAAAGCAAGGAGACAAACATGTCAAAAGCTATTCTTGAACACATCAATATGACGGTGTCCGATCCGGATCGAACGGCGAATATGCTGGTAGATCTATTTGGCTGGAAAATTCGTTGGAGCGGGGCATCGCTAAACAATGGACGAACCGTGCATGTTGGCAATGAAGAAGACTACGTCGCCCTTTATAGTGTCGGCGACCCCCGTGGACTTGGCGAGAATGAGAATTACCGCTTGGCCGGTGCGATCAACCATCTCGGAATTTTGGTCGATGATTTAGACGCTGCGGAAAAGCGTGTCTTAGATTTTGGCATCAAAACCCATAGCCATCAGACCTATGAGCCTGGCAGCCGCTTCTATTTTCATGACCATGACGGGATTGAGTATGAGGTGGTGAGCTATGCTTGAGGGACTGATTCAGGCTTACATTGAGAACTTCGGACGCGGCTGGCAGCCGCGCGATGAACGCGGCCCGCGATTTCGTGACTCGCCAAGTCTGCAAAGCGCGCTAAGCTCTCTGACAAGCAATCAGGGTGAGAAGAGCTATGCTGAAACGAGGGATGGTCGCGGGCGTCGCGGCTTTGGGCCTAAGCGCTTGCGTGAGTGTTGATGTTGAAGTGGCTGAGGCGCCGTCCGTTAAACCGGCGATAGATGTCTCAGAAGCACCTGAGGCGGTGCCTGAGCCAATCTTAGGCCCTGGCGACCGGATGCCTTCCGGACGGGCTTTGGGCACGCGGTCGGCGGTGGTCGCGCCGAATGCTGCGGCCGCAACCGCCCATCCCCTCGCCACGCAAACCGCGCTCGATATTATGAAACGCGGCGGCACCGCCATGGATGCAGCAATCGCTGCAAATGCGATGCTCGGCCTGGTCGAACCGACCGGGAATGGCATTGGCGGGGATCTTTACGCGATTGTTTGGGACCCGAAGACGGCGCAGCTTTATGGCTATAATGGCTCTGGCCGTTCGCCCATGGGGGCCACATTGGAGGACATGCAAGCCAAAGCCGATGCCTTTATGGATGGCGAAGAAATTCCGCCCTTCGGGGCAGCACCGGTCACAGTGCCGGGCACGGTCGAAGCTTGGGGTGCCCTGCATGATCGCTTCGGCACATTGCCGTTCAACATGCTGATGGAACCGGCCGTGCAATATGCCCGCGAAGGCGCTCCCATTCCGGAAGTCATCGCCTTCTATTGGCAATTTGGTCCAAGACGGTTCGGGCCAGCGGCGGAAAGCGGCATGCTGGAGGAATATGACAACGCCAAGAAGACCTATTTCTCGCCGACGCCCGTTGAGGGGAGCCTGTTCAAAAATCCAGATCTCGCCAATACGTTAGAGCGCATTGGTGAAGTTGGGACACAAGACTTCTATACGGGCGAAATCGCTCAAACCATGGGCGCCTATTTCGAACGGATCGATGGCTATTTACGCTACGAAGATTTTGCAGCACATGATGGCGAATGGGTTGAGCCGCTCTGTGTTGAATATCGCGACTTGGTCAAACTTTGCGAGTTGGGTCCAAACACGCAAGGCGTGGCCGCCCTGCAAATGCTTGAAATGCTCGAACGTTTCGATTTGCGCAGCATGGGCTATGGCTCTGCCGACAGTTTGATGGCACAAATCGAAGCGAAGCGCTTGGCCTTTGCTGACCGGGCCGCAGGCTATGCCGATGAAGCCTTTAGCGGCATCGATCCCAACGTATTTATTCGTCCAGGGTATAATGCCGAACGCGGTCTGGCGATCGATCTCAATCAGGCAATGGCCCCGCCAGCTCCTGGTTATGCTGAGGCTGACGCCAAGCTGAATGATGGCGACACGACCTATCTCACCGTCACCGATGACCAAGGCATGATGGTATCGCTGATCCAGTCGAATTATCGTGGCATGGGGTCTGGATTGGTCGCGGATGGTCTCGGTTTCATGTTCCAAGACCGTGGCCAGCTCTTCAGTCTCGATCCAGAGCACCCCAACGTGTTCGAACCTGGCAAACGCCCATTCCACACGATTATTCCGGCCTTCGCATTCAAGAAGGATATGCCCGGCTGTCAGGTGCGCGCCACAGCGCCTGAAGTGGCGTGCCCATACGAGCCCTGGCTAAGCTTTGGCCTCATGGGCGGTGGCATGCAGCCGCAAGGCCATGTTCAAGTCATCCTCAACCTGATCGACTTTGATATGGGGCTGCAAGAAGCTGGCGATGCAGCCCGCTGGGAACATCGCGGCGGGTGCGAACCAACAGATGACCTCAACGGTGATGCCTGCGAAGATGATATGGGTACGGTGCACTTGGAAAGCGGCATTCCGGTCGAAGCGCGCGCTGAGCTTGAACGCCGTGGACATACGGTCGAGTGCTGCCGCGCCAATGGCGGTGGCTATCAGGCCATCATGCGGGATTTCGAGAGCGGCGCTTGGATCGCGGCAACAGAGATGCGCAAGGATGGCAATGCGGACGGCTATTAGGGTTTAGATCTCGTTCGAATAAGGCCCTCATCCTGAGCTTGTCGAAGGACGAGGGTCGGGCTTCCCAGACGCATCGCCTCGTCCTTCGACAAGCTCAGGATGAGGCTGTTTCTGTTTACTGGGTGAGAAGAAATGAAAGCGGCCAGTCCGCGTACAGTCTTTGGTCTCGTCTAAGATACTATACGTGGCTTTGAAAGCCTGCGCGGACTGGCAATTCCCGCTTCCAACACGCGAGTCATAGCACAGTCTTGACGTAACGGCAATTTGGCCGAACTGGACCCGGACCGCAGAGCGCGCCATATCCCTCTCAATGGAAGCCTTCGCCAATCTCCTCGAACGCCTGCTACTGACCCCTTCGCGAAATGGGAAGCTGGCTTTGATGGCGAACTATTTTGCCACCATTCCTGATCCAGAGCGCGGCTGGGCACTGGCAGCATTGACGAATGAAATTAATCTTCCTGGCGTCAAAGCTGGCCTGGTACGCCGCCTGGTTGAGAGCAAAGTCGACCATGAATTGTTTCGCCTATCCTATGACTATGTTGGCGATCTGGCCGACACGGTCAGTCTGATTTGGCCGACACAGCACGGCGCGAATTATGTTCCGACGCTCAGCACCGTTGTCAGCGAACTCTCCGACGCGACCAAAGCGCAAGGTGAGCGATTGATCGAAGGCTGGCTCAATGCGCTGGATGCCCGTGGTCGTTGGGCTTTGCTCAAATTGGTCACAGGTGGTTTACGGATCGGTGTCTCAGCCCGTTTGGCCAAAGTTGCTGCGGCAAAATATGGCGAGGTTGAAGCCAGCGAAGTTGAAGAAATCTGGCATGGCCTAGAACCGCCTTATCTCAGTCTCTTTGCCTGGCTGGATGGTGCCGCAGAGAAACCGAAACCAGATGTCGCGGCGCCATTCCGGCCGGTCATGCTGGCGCACCCTTTGGTCGCGAAGAAAGACCGTGACAATCCCGACGCGGTGGATCCCGATCTGATCACGGCGGAGACCTTCGCAGCAGAGTGGAAATATGACGGCATCCGCGTTCAAGCCGTGGCAGAAGGCGAAACACGGCGGATCTATACCCGTACGGGCGATGATATCAGTCACACCTTTCCGGATGTCTTGGCGGCGATGAGTTTTGATGCGGCGATCGACGGAGAGCTCCTCATTCGGGCACCCAATGGCGGCGTCGCGCCGTTTAATGAGCTGCAACAACGCCTCAACCGCAAGACTGTGACCAAGAAACAAATGGAGGCGCGGCCCGCCTTCATTCGCGCTTATGACCTTCTCGTCGAGGGCGAAGAGGATTTACGGGGACAGACATTTAAACAACGCCGGACACGACTGGAGGCGTTCATAGCCGGGCTTGAAACGGACCGTATTGACTTATCGCCTCTGGTGGAAGTCACCACAACGGCGGCCCTGGAGGCGGCCCGGAATGCACCACCTGCGCCAGAGATTGAGGGTCTGATGCTGAAACGCTGGGACAGCGTGTATGAGGCAGGGCGTCCGAAAGGGCCTTGGTTTAAATGGAAGCGAGATCCATTCCTGATCGATGCGGTGCTGCTTTATGCTCAACGCGGACATGGACGGCGATCGAGTTTCTATTCTGACTTCACCTTCGGCGTCTGGCGGGAAGAGAATGGGGAAGACCGTCTCACCCCCGTCGGCAAAGCCTATTTTGGCTTCACGGATGAAGAACTGAAACAGCTCGATAAGTTTGTCCGCGACAATACGCTGGAGCGGTTCGGACCCGTGCGCTCTGTCACCGCGACCAAGGAACATGGTCTTGTTCTAGAAGTCGCATTTGAAGGCTTGCAGCGCAGCCCGCGCCACAAATCAGGCATTGCCATGCGGTTCCCACGTATCCATCGCATCCGATGGGACAAACCCGCGGCTGAGGCAGACAGACTGGACGCCTTGGAAGCGCTTTTGCCGGAGAATGCATGATGGACTTGTCGGCAAAGCCTGATAGGGCGAAGCGGTGAGTTTTCGCGATTTTATTCTGCTCGCCGCAGTCTGTTTTGTCTGGGGGCTCAACCTGGTGGTCACCCGCTGGGTTGTCGCGGATGCTGGCGTGCCCCCGCTCTTCTTTGCAGCCATGCGATTTGCTGGAATTGCGCTGGTCCTATTCTGGTTCTTGCGACCGCTGCCGAAAAATCTCGGCACCTTATTCCTCATTGCTATGGGCATGGGGGCCGTACATTTCGCGTTCCTATTCTTGGGGCTCGCCAATGCCGAAGCCAGCGCGGTGTCTGTGGTGGGACAATTGGGTGTGCCTTTCTCTACCTTGATGAGTATGGCGTTTCTGGGTGAAGTCGTTGGCTGGCGTCGCGGTTTGGGGATTATGCTCGCCTTTGCTGGGGCGATCCTGATCGCCGTGGATCCACAAACTTTTACGCTCAGCTATGGCTTGCTTTATGTGGTACTCGCGGCGCTCATCGCCTCGGGCGCTGGCATTTTGATGAAGCGGATGCCAGCGATCAGCGCGATGCAAATGCAAGCCTGGATTGGTGTGTTCAGTTTCGCCCCTTTGTTTGCGGTTTCCGGATTGCTCGAAGCGGATCAGAACAGTTGGGGGGCGTTCGCGGACGGCGGATGGTTGGTATGGCTGGCCACGGCCTTCGCCGTGCTTGGAGTTAGCGTTTTCGGCCATGGTGCGTTTTATACCCTGATCAAGAAGTATGACATCTCGCTGCTCTCACCCCTGACACTGATGACGCCGATATGGGGCGTTGTGTTGAGTGTCGCTTTGCTCGGCGAGGTGCTCACTTTGCAGCTCGTGGTGGGTGCTGCGATTTCACTTGGCGGTGTATTTGTCATTCTCGTCCGCCCAAATCGCGTTATGCCGGAAGCGGCTTTAGGCGATAAAGTGCGAGGCAAGACGGAATGAAGATTGAGGCCCGACCCAGTCCGAATTTCAATGATCGAAAGCACCCGGTCGATATGCTGGTCCTCCACTATACCGGCATGGAAACCGGCCAGGAAGCGTTGGATCGGATGTGTGATCCAGAGGCTGAAGTGTCGGCGCACTATATGATTTGGGAAGATGGCCGCGTGGTCCAACTGGTCGGCGAAGATAAACGCGCATGGCATGCTGGGGTGTCCAGCTGGCAAGGCGATACTGACCTTAACTCGCGCTCAATCGGCATCGAGATCGTCAATGGTGGGCATGATTGGCCACTGGCTGGGAACGTGCTTCCGTCTTTTCCGAACGCGCAGCTGGACGCTTTGATTGAGCTCTGCCAGGGGATCCTCGAGCGCTGGGACATTCCAGGATCTCGGATTGTCGGGCATTCCGACATTGCCCCAGCGCGCAAGGCAGATCCCGGCGAGCATTTTCCATGGGACCGTTTGGCAAGAGCTGGAATTGGCCTGTGGCCTTTGACGATTTCTGAGAACCCGGCTGTGCCACAAGACGTGATAACGACCGGACGGGTCTTACGGGAACCGCAACTCATCGGACGTGGTTTGGGACGGGGCGACGACAAGGGCGCTGTCGGCCGCATGCAGGCCATGCTCGCAAACATGGGGTATGAGTTATCTGAGACCGGCACCTATGATGAAGCGACCGAAGCGGTGGTGCGAGCCTTTCAACGGCGTTGGGTGCAGGACAGGGTCACAGGGCATGCCGACCTCACCACGCTACAGCGCATCGGTATTGTGACTCTCATGTACCAAACCGCGGCGGAAACCGAGGCCGACGAGTCTTAAGCCCCGAATTCGCCGTATTCAGTCCCTACGTCCCCTAAGCGCCTCCTATTGCCGCGGCTGCTGACCCACGGCAATTTTAGCGAGGACATGACAATGTCTCAGAGAGACAGAGCCTGGCGGCGCGCACAGCGTCGCAAGCATGGCGGATTTACACATAAACCAACACCACGCGCGTGCTGGCAGGAAAAGCGTTGGGCACTGCTTTACTTTCGCAGCGCCAAACTGAAACGTGCACAAAAGGTCGGACGATTCTGGCCATTTCGAGAGTGGGAGACCCTTTTGCACGACGCTGAACCGATCAGAGTTTTATTTGTGTGCTCGAAGAACCAATGGCGCAGCCCAACGGGTGAAACTGTATTCCGCAAAACGCCCGGTCTATCCGTGCGTTCGGCAGGAACATCCCGAAGTGCCAAGCGAACGATCTCGGTCGCCGACATTCGTTGGGCAGATGTCATCTTGGTGATGGAGGACAAGCATCGTGCGCGTTTGCGTGCTCAGTTCCGCGACGAGGTACGGTATAAGGCACTACACGTGCTCGATATTCCAGACGATTATCAATACATGGACCCGGCTTTGATCGAAATTATTCGTGACAAGGCTGAGCCCTTGATTTGGCGCGACTAAGCGGTCTCCACCGCTTTGACTTGCACTTTGGTCGGGCGTGAATTTCCCTTGCCATAAAGGTTCACTTTCAGCTTCGAAATGGCGTGCACCAATGCGTTCGGGCCATATTTGATCTCGCCGGTGAATTCGATATTCGGGAAGCGCGCAAAGATTTGCTCATAGGCCACGCGGAGCTGCATTTGCGCCACGCGTGAGCCGAGGCATTTGTGTACGCCATGTCCGAACGCGATATGTTTGTCGACATTGTCTCGCGTCAGGTCGAAGACGTCTGGATTCTCAAACACTTCCGGGTCACGATTACCACCGCCATACCACATCACGACTTTCTCATCCTTGGCGATGCGTTGGCCGTTCAGTTCTATATCTTCTAAGGCTGTTCGCCGCATATGTTTGACGGGGGAAACCATGCGCAATGCCTCTTCCGACATGCGTGGAATGAGCGATGGATCATCCAGCACCATGGCGCGCTGATCGGTCCATTCGGTCATCAGCTTGATTGTGCCTGAAAGCGAGTTTCGCGTGGTGTCATTGCCCGCGAAAATGATTAGCAACCAAGAGCCATCCAAATATTCTTGCGGCAGATTCTCATCTTCCAATTTCGAATGCGCGATCACGGTGAGCAAGTCTTCGCGCGGATTGGCGCGTCGATCGGCCATCACCTCAGCGCCATAGGCAAACATTTCTTCAACCACTTTCTTGAACCGCAATGGAAAGAGCGGCTCACCAAGGAATGTTCGAAGTGGGTTGGATAAGAACTGGCTCGCCATTTCAAGATAATGCATCCAGTGGACAATTTTCTGTCGGTCTTCCTCGTCCACACCGAGCATCTCGCACAGTGTAAAGAGCGGCAATTGGTTGGAGAAGATTTTGACGAAATCGACCACCGGTCCTTTCGCTTCCAGATCATCGAGCAAGTCTTCAACTTTGTCGCTGACGCTTTCACGCAGCTTTTTGACATAAGCCGGGATGAAGAAATCTTTTTGCTGGATCCGCATCTGCATATGCTGCGGCTCGTCCATCGAGATCAGATTATCCATAGAGGCGCGAACAAGGATTTCTGGACGCCAATGCTCGCGCGGCGGTACGGCTAAGTTAATCCCCCCGCGCTGCGACGAGAAGACTTGCGGATTGAGCTCAACCTCCTTGATGTCATGATACCGCGCCACCGACCAAAAACCGCTGGCACCCTTGCGCATTTGCGACCACATGACCGGGGCCTCATTGCGCATCCGAGCGTAAAGTTCATAGGGGTGGCCGCGCGTCCAAGAATTGGGGTTCCACAGCTGAAAGTCCGTTTCCAGCATCGGATAGATCATTTCGTTTTGCGGCATTTGCGTGGAATCATCGACCAAAATGTCGTCGCTGATCAGCTTCATAACGATTTCCCCGTTTTGTAAGCGCAGATGTGTTTGACGGTCATAGCGCGTCCAAGTGGATAAGATTCAGTGAATATTTGAGTCGCTTGTCCTTGCGACACTCAAGCAAAAACTGCTGATTACATCGCCCGGTTGCGTGCTCACACTGGTCACTCGCGCTTTGATCTATTATATCCCCCGCTCCAGACGGCTGGGCAGTCGCTGTCTTCGCTTTTGCGAAGGTGGAGGAAAGTCCGGGCTCCAAGGAGACATGGCGGTGGATAACGTCCACCCGGCGCAAGCCGAGGGAAAGTGCCACAGAAAGCAAACCGCCTCGAACCTGGTTCGGGGTAAGGGTGAAAGGGTGGGGTAAGAGCCCACCGGGGCTTCGGCGACGCGGCCCGCATGGTAAACCCCGCCAGGAGCAAGACCGAATAGGGGGTGCGCATGGGCCGTCTTCAGCCTGCGCCCCGGGTGTGTCGCACCAGGCGCTTGGCAACACGCGTCGCAGAGGAATGACTGCTGAACCCGCAAGGGGGAACAGAACCCGGCTTATAGGCCGTCTGGACTTTTATGCTTGCGGGACAATTGCCGGAAGAATGGGGGCGACGCGCGTTTCCATGAATTCGCGCTCATAGGCGGCTTCGGGGGCTTCTCGCACGGCTTGGTCGAGGGCTTCGGCATCTGTTCCCACCAAGATACGCCAGCGTTCATCGCGGACCCCTTGCAGGATAATATTCGCCGCTTCAGCGGGATCGAGCCCATTATCGCGAAACGCTTCGCCGCGCGTTTGCTGGTCCGCACCGTCTTCGGCCAGGCTGTCGGGGATATCGTCTTCAGAAAGCTCGCCAAATTCACGCATCGTATTGAGCGCGATATTCGTGCCGATATGACCTGGCATCACGACGCTAGCTTTGAGATGCGGCGCATTGAGTCGGAAATCATTGACCAAGGCTTCGGTGAAGCCTTTCACCGCAAACTTCGCGGCGGAGTAGGAGGTGTGCGATGTGTCCGGCCCAAGGCTTGCCCAGAACCCATTGACCGAACTGACATTGATCATGTGCCCTTCATCGGCCCGCTTCAATGCGGGTAAGAATGCGCGCGCGCCATAATAGACCCCATACCAACACACGGCGAACGTACGCTCCCAAACATCGCGCGGCGTATTCACGAAACTGCCGCCACCGCCAATCCCGGCATTGTTGAACAGTAAGTGGATATGGTCTGTGTCATGGCGCGCCAATGTGTCATCGCGAAAGGCTTCCAGTTCCGCTTCCATCGCGACATCTGCAAGAAAGCCCGTCACCCGCACCCCTTGTGGGGCGCCGTCCATGGCATAGGCGCAACTCTCATCCATGTCGGCTTGCGAAATATCGCACATGGCGACGCTACAGCCTTCTGAGGCGAGCTGCTTGGCTAAGGCGCGTCCAATCCCTGTGCTGCCACCCGTTATGACCGCGAGTTTGCCGCTGAAATCTTTCATCACTTCCTCCCATTCTGCTTCTTTTTGGAAAGCTTATGAGCTGCCACAAGGCTTGCCAATGTAGACGCGAGGGTAGGGTGTTTTGCCTATTGCGACCTGACAATATTCACACGTTCGATCTGGGCATCATAGACGATGTCGCGGAGACGAATAATCGTTCTTGTTTGGGCTTCTGGATGCGCTTGTATAATGACCGCCGCGTTTGGCGCCTCGGCCCGGCGCCGTTCAATGCCTGAGCGCACATTGCTCACATCCGTCAATGTCTGCCCGATGCGGATATGATTGTTCGCGCTGACATAGATCAAGATGGTTTGGGATTCAGATTTGGGGCAATCCGCGCAAGCGGGTGGAGGCGGTTCAGCAGCGATCGCTTGTTCTTGAATGAAGGTCGATGTGACGATGAAGAAGATCAGCAAAATGAAAACCACATCTAACATTGGCGTTAAATCGACATTTGCTTCGTCTGCGGTTTGAGATGAACGATGGCGCATGAGGGACCCTCCAAAGAGGTCCATTATGTCATAATATGACAATATATAAAACTATTACATTATCGGCGCGCATCTCCGTCTCAGATGGCGCGTCGACGGGTCACCCAAAACGGGGCTCGATTACCAATTGCCTGAGGTTCCTGGTTTCCCTATGCATGGATCAGAAACCAATGGAAAACCGGGAGATCCATCATGGCTGATAGCGAGAAGAAGGTCTCGAGTCCGAATTATGGTGGCTTTCAAAACGAGATATATTTCAAAGGCTTACAGGGCGTCATCCCTGAATATCCAATTGATTTCAAAACACTGGTCTCCCACGCAGAGGCCGCGATGCCGGACTATGTGTTGAATTATGTCCAAGGCGGTTGCGGAGACGAACTCACTCAAGACCGCAATGCGACGGCATTCCAACATTGGGGCATGGTGCCCCGCATGCTGGTCGATTGTGCGGAGCGTGATCTCACCGTCGACTTATTCGGCGATACGCTGCCCAATCCAGCTTTCATGGCGCCCATCGGCGTGAATGGTATTTGCACGCAGGATGGCCATGGCGACATTGCCGCGGCAAAAGCCTCGGCCCTCGCCGGTGTTCCTTTTATGGCTTCGACCTTGGCCAATGATCCACTGGAAGAGGTGATCAAACATTGCGGTGAAGTGCCAGCCTATTTCCAGCTTTACACGCCCAAAAACCGCGAGCTTGCTGAGAGCCTGATCTCGCGGGCAGAGGCGGCGGGCTACAAAGCCATTGTGGTGACTTTGGACACATGGGTCACTGGCTGGCGTCCACGTGATTTGGCGGCATCAAACTTCCCGCAATTGCGCGGCCATGTCCTTGAGAATTATTTTTGCGATCCGGTGTTTCGAAGCCTCCTGCCCACGCCACCGGAAGAAGATTTGCAAACCGCGATCCTGACCTGGGCTGGCGTGTTCGGCGAAGTGCTGACCTGGGATCATATTCCGTGGCTGCGCGAGAGCACGAAATTGCCCATCGTGTTGAAGGGGATTTGTCACGAAGACGATGCGCGCAAAGCCAAGGATTTGGGGGTCGATGCCGTATATTGCTCCAACCATGGTGGACGCCAGGCGAATGGCGGGATTGGTGCGATTGATATGTTGCCAGGCGTCGTGAAGGGATCAGGCGATATGCCTGTCCTGTTCGACTCAGGTATACGCTCTGGCACAGATATGATCAAAGCCATCGCGCTCGGCGCCACGGCGGTCGGGGTCGGGCGTCCATATGCTTACGGCCTGGCGCTCGGCGGTGCGGAGGGCGCCGCTCACGTGTTGCGCTGCATGTTAGCAGAAGCGGATCTCTTGATGGCTGTGAATGGCTATCCATCTTTGGCCAGTGTTCGGGAAGAAGGCGCACAATTGGTGCAGAGCTGATCCGCGCCACGAGGGGTAAAGAAGACTAGGCAAGAGCTTCACGGACCTTCGGCATAACCCGCCGACTGACCGGAACTTCAATATTTTCTGACAGCAAGAGCGTGCCGGTTCCGGAAGAATCTCGGGTCAGCGATTCGACAAACATCACGTTTATAAGATGCGAACGATGCACTCTCAGAAAAGTGGCGGGCAATGTTGCTTCTAGCTCGTTCAGACTGGCAGAGTGGAGGACGGTTCGGCCGTCGATCAAAACCAATTCCGAATACCCCCCAGCCCCACTGCAATGAACGATCTGACTGGTTGCGATACGTTCAATTTTTCCAGCGCTTTTGACATTGATATGCCCGGTCTCCACGCGCTCACCCGCTTCAGCAAGCGCCTGCTCCAACCGGTTCGCACGCGCTTCTTCACCGCGCCTTTCCCTTTCTTCCTCGGCCAGCAATAGAGCTTGTTCGACGAAGAGAAGGAGGAGGAAAAAGGCCACCAGTAGGAAGAAGACCGTGTCCAAAAACAGCCCTTGAAAAAAGGCGATGGCCAGTAAAAAGACGAGCAAGGCAATGAAATGCACAAATGCCCGCGGGCGCCCTTGATACGTCCACAGGCCTGTGGCGAGCAATGCGCCGACCAATGGTACCGTCATCCCTAAGAGCGACTTAAAATCAAAGCCTGGCACAAACATAAGAACGAGGATCGAAATGGCGGCGAGACCTCCGATCCATCGCCAGACATGTGTCATCGAGAAGGTCTTGGAAATGTGAAACGCGACACTGAGGCCAAAGGCGGTCGAGAACCCGGCAATCGCCAACAGTCGCAGGTCGTGGATAGGATATGGATAAGCCACCAGCGCCCGCAAGGCTTCAGAGAGCAATTGCCCGCCGGCAAAGAAGCAAATCACACTCAGGCTTGCCGCACGGGTGCGGGAGGTGCCGATCATGGCCATGACGCCAAAGTACAAGCCACCAACCAAAAACAGACCAAGCGTGACGAGAGACAGGTCAAATCTGCGCGATCCTGGATTGTTGTAGAGGCCCGTCGGGGCAATTCCAATCAAGTGCAGAGGTCTATGGAGATGCAAATATCCGTGATGGGAAGAGGCACGTAGAACCACCTCATTTGTCCCTAACTTGAACAAGTCCTGCGGGGGATAGAGTTCCACATCCATCTTACCGGGCTGTTCCAGCTCCGCATCTGCACCGGGCGTGCCATTCGCCGCCACGAAGACCCCGTTCAGGTAGACCTCACTCGCCATTTTGCCCGAAATATAAAGAGATAGTGGCTCACCCTTCGGCCCCCGCGTGGCGTCTAGATGGACAAAGCTCTGGACCCAAATCTGTGTGTTCTGTGGGTCGATTTCTGTGGCGACGGTCGTCTCGCAACCTGCCGACTGAAAATCCGGCGGAGATGTGTCACCAATTTCGGCCGGGCAAATCGTGACCTGGTCAAAATCGATGAAAGTCAGACTCGGCGCCTGCGCGTCTGCAGTGGTTGCGATCAGCATCACCGCGAAAAAGTAGCAAAGAGCTCGAAACATCACTTACCGTAAATCGGAATGGCGCCACCGCACAGCACCGTTCGCTAGAAATTCATGACCGTTCATAGGATCGGTGCGTTTAATTCTCCAATGATTTCTTAGGTTTCGGCGATCGCAATCAAAAAAGGGCAGATCCTATGAAATCACTCTACGCTTTGCTTCCCCTCGTCATGTTGAGCAGCGTCGGTTTGACCGCCGAGGCGCAAGCTCGCGATGGTGAAACCGAAATTACGTTCGAGGCGAATAGCGGCGAAACCGTACCCGCCTATCAAGGGCGTCTGCAGGTGCCGGAGAACCGCAACAATCCTGATAGTCGATCTCTGACTTTGCAATATGTTCGCTTCCCAGCCACAGGCGAGACGTCTGGCGCGCCGATCATCTATTTGTCAGGCGGTCCTGGCGGGTCCGGGATCACCACCGCGAAGTATGAGCGTTTTCCACTCTTTATGGCGATGCGAGAGTTTGGAGACGTGATTGCGTTCGACCAGCGCGGGACGGGGGCGTCGAATGATCTTCCCAATTGTACCTCGTCGGAACACATTAGTGCGACAGAGCCAAGCACGGATGAGGCCGTGTTTGAGATTGAGCGCCGGGCCTTTGCAGAATGTCTCGTATTTTGGACGTCTCAAGACATTGACGTGTATGGCTACACGACGTCAGAGAGCGTCGCCGACCTCGACGCGCTTCGAAAGCATCTCGGCGCTGAGATGATTGACCTTTGGGGTATTTCGTACGGGTCTCATTTGTCGCTCGCCGCCCTCAAACAAATCGATGACCGTATTGGGCGGGTCGTGATCACCGCGATTGAAGGGCTGGACCAAACCATCAAACAACCTGCGCGGGGTGATCAATATTTCGATCGCCTGCAAGCGGCCATCGACACGGTTCCAGCCGCAAAGGCCAAGTATCCTGACGTAAAAGCGATGATGGCGCGGGTCTTAGACCAGCTTGAAGCGGAGCCCTTGCTGCTTCAAATCCCAACCCGTGATGGAGATACAGCGCCTTATCTCTTGCAGAAACGTGACTTGCAGAAATTCACCTCCTTCCTGGTCGCAGATCCGGCGCGCGCCGTATGGATTCTAGATGTCTATCGGGGCCTTGATCAGGGCGATACCGCGCCAGCCATTGCGCTGCTTCAACGGGCGATTGATCCAACAGAGACCGCAGTTTCAATGCGTCCAATGATGTATCTGATGGATGTCGCCTCAGGGTCCGGTGCGGATCGACGGAAAGTGATATCAGATCAGGCGCAAACGGCACTGCTCGGACCCCACATGAATTTCAGCATGCATCTTGAGACGGTGGACCCGTCATTGGATCTCGGCGATGATTTTCGAACGCCGCCTATTTCAGATGTGCCAACGCTCGTCCTCTCTGGCACGCTCGATGGCCGGACCTATCCAGAGAGCGGACAAGAAGCGACGGCGGGCTTGAGCCATCGGCAAACCGTGATGGTCAAGAATGCGGGCCACAATCTGTTTATGTTGTCATCCGAAGTGACGGAAACGATCCAGGACTTCATGCGCGGTGAAGACGTCGATGGACGCGAAATCACGGTCGACTTGCCAGACTTCTAAATGACGGCGTTCATCCTCGTGAGAGCGAGGGTGAACGCTATCACCTCGCATTAGCTTTGGCAGTTTTGGGTCTTATCCATCACGCCGAGCTGATCCACCCGACCCGTTCCATTGTCGACGTCGAAGTAGATTTTCCCGTAATCATAAATCGTCGTATCGCCTTTCGTGACCACACAATCGGGCACACCAAAAACGGCGCGTGCACGGATTTGTTCAGAGCCTTTGGCAATACCCTCCGGGGTCTGGAACCGGCTATCTTGAACAATGATCCAATAGACTTTGTCATGCGCAGCCACTGTAAGACCATCGAAAATATAGGTTGTGGCGGCCGTACCAGCGATCGGGATCGTTCGTTTCGGGACTCCTTTGAGGGCCAATAACTGGTCCAGGGGCATACCAATCTCGACATCGCCCACGCGTTCGCCGGGGATGATACGATTATCATTCAGGGTGAGAGGTTTACTGGCGCACGCGGTCACAAAAACCAGGCTCGCCAAGCACGCGATCAATCGGGGTGAACTCATACGGTTCGCTTTCAGCTGCTCGCCCCCGCAGCATTTGCACCCCTAATCACCGCAAATCATTCAACTTGTCGAGATAGCCGCGCGTGAACTCTCTGTCAGATTCCGCTTAGGCTGGCCCAGGCACGGTGACGTCGCCCCACACAATGAAGTGCGGATTGTCATAGCCACGTTCAGTTTTGCCATAAAGCAGTGGCTGACCATCGCATTCGGTGACGCGCGCGCCTGCAGCTTCTGCAACGGCTTGGCCCGCCGCCGTATCCCATTCCATTGTCCGTCCGTGTCGCGGATACAGATCGGCTTCTCCGGCTGCGATCAGGCAGAACTTGAGCGACGAGCCCGCAGAGATGATATCGGCCACAGGCTGAGTGTCGAGAAAAGCATTGGTTTCATCACTCCGGTGCGATTTGGAGGCGATCGCAGTTAGACCGGCCTCTGGCGCTTTGCGAATGCGAAGCGGCGTGCGGTCTCCCGCTTCGGGCACAGCGCCGCCCGGCTCTGCGGTCGCTTGCCAGGCGGTGAATCGATCTTCTGCTATAAATAGGCGGTTCAAGGCGGGGGCATAGACAACGCCCATGACGGGCACGCCATTCTCAATAATCCCAATATTAACCGTGAACTCTCCGCGTTTATTGATAAACTCCTTCGTACCATCCAATGGATCGACTAAGGCAAACCGATTTCCGTGATCTGGGATATGCCCGGCGGCGACGGATTCTTCAGCGATAACGGGCAAGCTCGGATCAGCTTCCGCTAGGGCGGCGAGAATGATCGCTTCCGCTTTCTCATCCGCCTCGGTCACCGGAGAGCTGTCATCCTTTCGATCAACGTTAAAGTCTGTGGCATAGACTTGCATAATCAGCGCACCGGCATCGAGCGCAATCCGCGCGAGCGTTTCTCCCGTCAGGCTCATGAAACGTGTCTTTCTTCTAAAGGGGCAAAAATCGGATCCGCAGCAAGGATGCGTTGGATCGTATTCAACGTGTCAAAGGCATCATTGCTGCTATTCAAAACTGTTCTGCCAGGCGTGGTTAGATGTTGAAGGAAGGCCTCTATTGCGGCTTTCGCGCCATGGCTCTGGTCGAATTGTTCAACCGTCTCATGTCGCGTTGAGGTGCCGTCGCTTCGGGCATAGACGAGCATTTCTTGGCCGAAATTCTGCCGTTGCGAATTCAGGCCCTCTAGCCGCATATAGCCACGCTCAAACCCGAGCTCTAAGCGAAATGCCGGTCGCCACTGACTGGCGGAGAGATGCAAACTGGCCAATATTCCGTCATGTGTCCGCAATGTTGCGAACACATTGGTTTCGCTGCCGGGAGTAGGAGAGCGGTCCAGATCAGAATAGCCAGAGACGTCTTGAAATGGCCCGGCAAAGAGCTGCATCAGGTCGACCATTTGCGGGCCCAAATCAAACACGACGCTATCCGTCAGATCGTGGACCGAACATCCGCATACGCCGCGCATCGTGAGCAATCTGCCATATTCGCCTGTGTCACGCTTCGCCAGCGCCACTTGAACGGACTCATGATAGCGTGCAGTCAGTCCAAATTGGATCATAGCACTGGGGTGAGACTGTTCCGCCCGGCGAATTTCAACCATATCTTCAACCGATGACGCCACGGCTTGCGTGGCAAAAACCGGCCAGCCATGCTGCAAAGCGAACACCGCCCATTCGCGTAGATTGGTCCGTGGCCCGGTCAACATGATGGCGTCGAGCGCACCATTCTGCATGGCCGCTTCAAGCACAGAGAACCCCGAATGATCAGCATCCGCATCCAGCGCGAAGGCCGACACGCGTCCTTGATCTGACAGCTCATTGAGGGCGATATGATGGTCAGGGTCGAGTTGGCTGGCGCCAATGACAGCGATGCGCGTATTCGACATTCTCTACTGGCTCCCAACCTGTCGAGCATCGTTACTGACTTGAACGGGTGGCGACAAGCGCCACAAACAGAGCATGCACAAAAAAATTAAATTGCCTAAGGGGCGAGCGCTTTTAGCAACAGTCGCGCCTGCGTGTGGGAAAAGTTTTCCGGTAGCGGTGCCCGCATAATCATTGCCCGTGACCATATCTGTCCGGTCAAGCGATCGAGTGCATCATCGAGGTCAAAATCCCGGCGGACGATTTTCTTCGCGGCAATCTCGGCCAGAATGAGACGCAGAGGGGCGCGAATATTATCTTTCATCCAAGCGCGCCATGTCTCCCCGGCAGCGGGGTCGTCGCTCGCTGCGATCATCGCCACGCGCAACACAGCGTGTCCAGATCCTTGCCGTGTCGCGTCTTCAATGGGTTGAATCAAAGCGGCGATACGTTCGGCCGGATCCCGACCGAGTTTCGACGCATCCGCCACCAAATCCAAAGCGGCTTCGACACACATATTCCCGATCGCCGGCCACCAGCGATAGATTGTTTGTTTTGACGCTTTGGCTTTGCGGGACACCTTATCCACGCTGAATTTCCGCCAGCCATTCTCGGCCATTTCCTCGCGTGTCGCTTGTAGGATCGCCGCGCGCGATTCCTCACTGCTGCGTTGGCCCTTTCTGGGCATAGGTGTCTTTTGCGTCATCGTGCTCATCTGACTGAATTTACTGCTATTTGCACTAACATGGTACGAACCGTTTGTCTTGGAGAACTTGCATAGAATTGACGTGATGCTGGCAAGAAAATGAGACAATAAGACAATGATGATCAACCGGTGATTTAGTCATTGCGAACTCACCTCCCGCGACAAAACGCCCGCTCTCTCTTGTCGGATGTGGGCACACGTATTTCGCGACCTATATGGCCGAGTAACTTCAATTTGATTGTGTGTTGGGGCCGTTATGGACGTCGCAATTTCGACCCTTCTTTCTCCGATTATCTTGTTCTTTGCGCTCGGCATGGGCGCTGCGCTTCTTCGATCTCAAATGAGTGTGCCGGAAGCCTTCGCCAAAGGTATGGCGCTGTATCTGATGATGGCCATTGGCCTCAAAGGCGGCGTGGAGATGTCCAAAAACCCGCTCACCACGGACGTTATACTCGTCTTGGGGGCAGGCATCGTTTTGTCATTTCTGATTCCGGCGATTGCTTTCGCGTGTCTGCGTGCGACGACCAAGCTTGACCGCGTCGACGCGGCCGCCACCGCGGCTCATTATGGCTCCATCTCCATCGTAACCTTCGTGGCGGCGACTGAAGCGGTGCGTCTATCAGGCCTAGACAGCGGAGGCCATCTGGTTGCGGTAGCAGCGTTGATGGAGACCCCGGCAATCATCACGGCGCTGGTTTTGGCCGCGCGCGGCGGTGGGAAACGCGAAAAACCGGTGGCGGGGTCTGAGCGCGGAGAACTGGTCCGCGAGGTGTTCCTCAATGCTTCAATCGTGGTTCTGGTCGGCGCGCTCATTGTCGGGTGGATCGCCGGCGAAGAGGGCACCGCATCGGTGCAGCCCTTCTTTGTTGATCTTTTCCAAGGCGTGCTCTGTCTCTTCTTACTCGATATGGGGCTCTCCGCAGGGCGGGGCTTACGGCAAGGTTGGCGTCAACTCAGTCCGATGACTGTTGGGTTCGGGCTCTATATGCCGCTCATTGCGGCGGCAATTGCGGCTGGATTTGCCTATGCGATCGGAATGCCCGCAGGAGATGCGGCGCTGCTCATAACGCTCTCGGCCTCGGCATCATATATCGCCGTTCCAGCTGCTATGCGCCTGGCCTTACCGGAAGCTAAGCCGTCAATCTATTTGACCTTATCGCTGGGGGTCACATTTCCGTTCAATGTGACGATCGGTATTCCGATATATATCTTCCTGGCCTTACTGATTACGGGACAAAGCTGATCCATGACGAAACATCTTCGCATCGAATTGATCATTGAGCGCATGGCGCACAAACGGGCGTGCCGCGTGCTCGAAGCTGCTGGCATGACCGGCTATACGGTCCTGCCTGCCATGGCTGGGTACGGAAATTCCAAGCGTTGGAGCCGCGATACAGACCTCTCTGCCAGTGGCGATATGGTCGTGATCATTTCTGTTGGAGATGAAGCCAAAGTACGCGCAACGATGGAGCAGATCGGAGATCTGCTCGGTGCTCATATAGGGATCGTCACAATGACAGAAGTCGAAGTTCTTCGACCAGGACGGTTTTAAGCCTTACCCGGCTTCGCGGCCGCGAACCACGGCTTGATCGATAAGCTCGCGCGCTTTCTCTACGCCTGACCAGCTTTCAACCTGGCTCCATTTGCCGGTCTCGAGGTCCTTATAATGGGTGAAGAAGTGCGTGATTTTCTGGACGAGAATGTCGGGTAAATCGTGATAGGTCGCGATCTTATCGTAATATGCCGTCAGTTTTGGATGCGGAACCGCGAGGATTTTCTCATCAGGGCCTTTATCATCGGTCATCATCAACACACCGACAGGACGGGCGCGGACGACGCTCCCAGGGACGAGGGGGCGATTGCCAACCACCATGACATCGATCGGGTCACCATCGAGGCTTAATGTGTGCGGGACGAAGCCGTAATTACAGGGATAGCGCATCTCGGTATAGAGGTAGCGATCGACGAACATTGCGCCGGAGTCTTTATCGATTTCGTATTTGATCGGATCGCCGCCAAGGGGCACCTCAACGATCACGTTAATGTCGTCAGGCGGGTTCTGTCCGGAGATGATTTTGGTGATGTCCATGGGAGGAGGCCTTTGTGACTGCTCATTTTTCGCTGCCCGTGCAGGATTGTTGCCAAAAGGTCAAGCAGTCATTCTGACTTGGCCTGGCTTCGAAGCGGTGCTTAACTCACGCCAATTAGAGTTAGCGTGGACCCGATTATGAATCTGCTTGGAAAATCTGCCATTGCCGCCACCCTGGCTGTGGGACTTATGACGCCAGCAATGGCGCAAGAATTACGCACGGCTTCAGAGGGCGTCATCGCCTGTCAATCCGTGGAAGATGCGTTGGAGCGGCTCGATTGCTTTGAGCAAGCTGCAGCAGAATTATCTGCCGCCCTGGCTGTTCCAGAGCCAGCGCCCGTGATCGCGGAGGCTGCACCGACGCCGACCGTGCCTGCCGCCCCGACGGAGCAGGCCGCGACCACAGTCGCAACCACCGCCGTCGCGACACCAGAAGCGCCAGCCCCGATCCAGCAAGCCTCAGCTGATACGGTTGCAGAACCGGATATCCCGGAGCGGACTCTGCCCTCTTGGATGCCGCGCATTACGTTTGGCGGGGATCGCGATGTCGAGAAAGAGCCAGATGAATTCCGCACCAAAATTACGCGAATTCAGGTGAACAAGCTCGGCCGCCACTTCTTCACCACTGAAGAAGGCCATGTCTGGCGCCAGAAGCGCATTCGAGGCATTCGTGCCCCCAAAACGCTGCCCGCCGAAGTCGTGCTTTATCAGAACATCACAGGTGGGCTGCAGCTCAAAATTGTTGAGACCAACCGTATTTACCCGGTCAGCCGCGTCGAATAGGCCACTAATCGGTCAGCGAATAATTGAAGCTGACAGAAATGCGGGGATTTTCGGACTGGCTGGTCATGACTTCATGGCGCAGCCAGCTTTCCCACATCAAGATCTCGCCTGCTTCGGGCTGAATGTAGTGAAATCGTTTGGCTTGCATCGGCGCGTCCGCTTTGAGCGGCGGCGCCGCCATCAGCATTGGCAGGCGGGGGTCTTCGAACTTGATCTGGCCGGCGCCATCCGGAACGGCGATATAGCACGTCCCTGAAATCACACTATTGGGGTGGATATGGCCGGAATGATGGCCCCCTTCACCCAGGATGTTGATCCACAGACTGTCACAAACCAAGCGACCCGTGCCGATATCCCAATGGGCGCGCTCGGCGAATTCCATGGCGAGCTTGTCTAAGACTTCAACCAATTCATCAAAGGCTGGCGCTCGCACCGCCAAATCGTCAAGCGACGCATAAGATGTATAGCCAGGATATCCTTCGCGCTCGCACCAATCATGCCCTGCTGTATCGCCATCTTCGATCATCCAACAGGCGGATTCCAATTCTTCGATCAGAGTCGGATTGGGCAGGCGGTGGCGTTCAATCCGGGTGGAGAATAGAATGTCTTCGGTCATCCGGGTTTCATATCCATGTCGGCCGCGCTGGCAATGCTCGGGCTGATTGCGGCACACATACCGCTCACGCAACTCACAACAGAATTTACTTTGCGCTGGTGCGATTCTCTTGTACTGAACAGTATACAAATCATTCAGCGCTAAGGAGAGAGCCATGGCGGAGACCAAGTTCACAGTGAACGGAGAGGCGCGAAGCGTCGATATGGATCCGACAACGCCATTGCTCTGGGTCTTGCGTGAACAGCTAAAGTTGACCGGGACGAAATTTGGGTGCGGCATCGCGCAATGCGGCGCCTGCACTATCCATCTTGATGGGATACCGGTCCGCTCCTGTTCGACCCCGCTCGCGGCCGCAGAGGGCGCCGCTCTGACCACAATTGAGGGTGTGGCGGCTGAAGACGGTTCGCGTCATCCGGTCCAAGACGCCTGGGTCGAACATCAAGTGCCACAATGTGGCTACTGCCAATCGGGACAGATTATGAGCGCGGTCGCCTTATTGCGCGATACGCCCAACCCGACCGACGCCGATATCGATGCTGCGATGAGCGGCAATATTTGTCGTTGCGGGGCGTATGGCCGCATCCGCCAAGCCATCAAAACGGCTGCAAGCGCTTAGGCGCCGCACGAAGGAGACCTGAACATGGGAAAATGGACACGCAGAGGGTTTATTGCGGCAGGCCTCGTCGGTGGCGGTGTGCTGGCCGTAGGGGTTGGCATTCGTGAAGGGCACCGCGCGCCAAAACTGGCCGCGATGATGACAGAAGAGGGCGAGACCCTGGTCAATGTCTGGGTCAAATTGGCGCCAGACAATACGATTACAGCGATCGTACCGCATAGCGAAATGGGACAAGGCGTGTTCACGTCTATGGCGCAAATGCTCGCCGATGAAATGGATGCCGACTGGCAGACTGTAAGTTTCGAGCAAGCGCCCGCGCACGAAGCCTATGCGAATTATCCGCTAGGGCGAGACTATATCTTGGGCGATACAAAAGTGCCCGGCTTTGTTCAGGACACGCTAAATGGCGGCTTTTTGCGGATTGCCCAATCCATGGGGCTGCAAATCACGGGCGGCAGCACTGCGATTCGGTTCACGGGCATGGGCGGTATGCGCATTGCCGGTGCCGCAGCGCGCGAAATGATCGTTAAAGCCGCGGCCAAAACCTGGGACGTGCCAGCCCGTGAGCTGCGCACAGAAAACAGCTACGTGCATCATGATGCCAGCGGACAATCTGCGCCTTATGCAAGCTTTGCAGAGCGTGCGGCCACCTATAAGCCGCCAACCCAGCCTAAGCTGAAAACACCAGATCAATATACGCTGATGGGCACGTCCGTGCCGCGCTTTGATATTCCCGCGAAGACCGATGGTACGGCCGAGTTCGGCATTGATGTCGATCTTCCAGGGATGAAATATGCCGCTGTCATCGGTCCACCCGTCTTGGGCGCTGAGACGGTCTCGGTCGATGATACATATGCTCGCGATATGCCGGGTGTGATCAAAGTGATGGATAAAGGTCATTTTGTTGCGGTCGTCGCAGATGGCTATTGGCAAGCTGAGAATGCGGTGCGCCAATTGGATGTGGCGTGGTCGCAAACCGGTGCGGAGTCGCTCAATCAAGCAGACGTGTTCAATCTTCTTCGCACGGCCATGGATGAGGTCGGCGATAAAGGGGAAGAGGATGTCGCGATCGGCAATGTAAGACGCGCGACAGAAACAGCCGCTCGGGTCTATGAAGCAGAATATTCGGTGCCCTTCTTGGCGCACGCCGCGATGGAGCCGATCAATGCGACGGCTTGGGTGCGGGAAGACAAAATTGACCTCTGGTCGGGGCTACAAAACCCATTGGCGGTCCGCGATGAGATTGCTGGCGCAACGGGTGTGAAGAAAGCCAATGTCACGGTGCACAATGTCTTTCTGGGTGGCGGCTTCGGACGTCGCTCAAATCCCGATTATCCTCTGATGGCCGTTGAAATTGCCAAAGCGTTTGATCACCCGGTGAAAATGATCTGGTCGCGCGAACAGGACACCCAGCAAGACTGGTATCGCCCGGCTTCCGTCAGCCGCTTCAAAGCTGGATTGGACGAGACCGGCATGCCGGTTTCCTGGGATAATTTGTTCACGCAAAAACATGACCCGCCAGAGGCCTCGCACATTCCGTATAAAATCGACAATCAGTTGATCCATTATGCGCATGTCGATCACCATGTTCGATTCGGACCGTGGCGGTCTGTGGATCACACCCAGCATGGCTTCTTCATTGAGAGCTTTATCGATGAGCTTGCCGACCAGGCGGGCATGGATGGCTATGCCTATCGTCGCAAACTGGTAGAGCATGCACCGCGCTATCTCACCGTTCTGGATGCCGCCGCCAAAGCGGCCGGCTGGGGGCGGGACGTTCCAGAAGGACACGGCCTCGGCATCGCCTTGGTCGACTCATTTGGAACGGTTGTGGCGCAGGTTGTCGAAGTCGATGTCACGGGGCCAGAACCGAAAGTGGTGCATGTCTGGTGCGCTGCCGATCCTGGCTATGCGATGAACCCGGACGGCTTCATCGCGCAGATTGAAAGCGGTATCATATACGGCCTAACGGCAGCGCTTTACGGCGATATCACGATTGAAGACGGTGCTGTGGTTCAGTCCAATTTCCACGACTACCCGATGCTGCGAATGAATGAAGCGCCCGAAATCTCGGTCGAGATTATCAATAGCGGCGCCAAGGTCGGCGGTGGCGGTGAGCCGGGCACACCGCCAATTGCCCCGGCGCTGGCCAATGCGGTCTTTGCCGCCACCGGTATCCGTGTGCGCTCGCAACCGATCGCCAATTTCAAACAGGGGCTGACCTAACCTGCGCCTCTAGGCGGCGAAGTGGACGGGCATCGCTGATAGTCCCCGCGTGCCCAGGCGTCGGGACCATTTCAGCCGCTCACCCATGGCCAGGTTGGGCCAGCGCTGGACAATCTTCGAGAGCGTCAATTCTGCTTCCATTTTGGCGAGGTGGAGACCCAGGCAAATGTGCGGTCCGCCGCCCCATCCTGTGTGACGATTAGGCCGACGTGTGAGATCGAGTGTGAGCGGATCCTCGAACACGTCCGGGTCGAGATTGGCTGCGCCCAACAGCGCCATGACTTTATCGCCGCGCGAAACCGGGATTCCAGCGAGCTCCGTGTCTTCAATGACAAAGCGCGGCTTTGTCATATGCACGGGCATGGCAAACCGCATCAACTCATCAACCGCCACCCGCCAGCCGTCTTCATCCAATTGCTTTGCCAGCTCCCAGGCGCCCGGCTCGGTCAGTAAAGTGTAAAGACCGCTAGAGAGGAGATTAGTTGTGGTGTCGTGCCCGGCAACAAATAGGACAAGGACGAGGGAAACAAGCTCGTCTTCGCTCATCTTGTCGTCCTCAGCCTCGGCTTCAATCAAGGCACTGAGTAGGCCGGGTCTTGGATCGTGTCGCGCGCGCTCAATCTCGGCTCGCAGCTGTTTGATCACCCCACCCATGCCCATCAAGGCGCGCAGGATGCCGATGGTTGAAGAGGCTTCTGAAAACCCAGCAATGGTTTGTGTCAGGCGGTCTTGTGCGGCCTCGGTCAATCCCAATAGTCGACTAATCACGTTCAAGGGGAGCGGACGGAAAACCGCGCTGACCAGATCGACTTCCGCCTCTGCCGCGATCGAGTCCAAATAGGAGTCGACCATTGCGCTGACGTTCTCTCGGTTGGCTTCAATCGCGGCTCGGCGAAATGGGGCATCTGCCGTCCGGCGTAGGCGTTGGTGATCGGGATCATCAAGCGATAACAGGTTCTCAGCCAATAGCCGCAGAGATTGCGGCATAAAGGGCAGACCAAATGCCTTTTTATGCCCCGCATTGCGCGCATCGACCGCGAACAAATCTGTGCGTTTCAATACCGTTTGCACAGCTTCATGCGTGAGCGCGGCTTGGATCGGCCCGAAAAGCGGAATTCGGGTTTGGACAAACGGCCCCTCAGCCAACGCCTCGGCAAGGATCCGGTGCGGTGATGCTTTAAAGTCGAGTGCGGTCAGATCTAACTTGCGCATATTCGCTTCTATCGCAGATAGACCGAGCCTACAATTTTACCTATCGCGGCGTACAAGCGGGCAGATTTACATCTGCATCGTCCAGCCTTCGACGCCCATAGCAGCCTGACGCACCGCTTCACTCATCGTCGGGTGCGCATGGCAGGTGCGGGCAATGTCTTCTGAAGAGGCACCGAACTCCATCGCGATGGCCACCTCATGGATCATTTCGCCGACGCCGACGCCAATCATATGCGCCCCGAGAATCTTGTCCGTGCCTTCTTCAGCCAGGATTTTCACGAAACCCGTGGTCTCGTGATTGGTGCGGGCGCGCGAATTGGCCATGAAGGGGAATTTGCCCTTCTTGTATTTGATGCCGGCCTCTTTGAGCTGCTCTTCGGTTTTGCCGATCGTCGCGATCTCTGGATTGGTATAGACCACGCCTGGCACTAGATCGTAATCGACATGACCCGCTTTGCCCGCAATGAGCTCAGCCACAGCCGCGCCATCATCCTCGGCTTTGTGTGCGAGCATGGGGCCAGCAATACAGTCGCCAATGGCCCAGACGCCAGGTGCGACTTTGAAGTGGTCGGTGGTCTCAATCACACCGCGGCGGTCGGTTTTACCACCAACCGCTTCGAGCCCTAGGCCTTCCGTGTAAGGGCGGCGACCAACGGCAACGATGACGATGTCCGCGTCCAGCGTCTCTGCATCGCCACCTTGCGCTGGTTCCATAGTTAGCTTGAGCTTGGTTTTCAGCTTTTCAACGCTGGTCACTTTGGTGCTCAGTTTAAAACTCAGGCCTTGTTTTTTGAAGGTGCGCTGCGCTTCTTTGGCAATTTCATTATCTGTGCCCGGCAAGATGCGGTCGAGATATTCGATCACCGTGACTTCGGACCCGAGTCGAGACCAAACGCAGCCCATTTCCAAGCCAATCACGCCAGCGCCAATCAGGACCAGTTTCTTGGGGATGGATTTCAGACTCAAAGCGCCTGTGTTGGACACAATCCGCTCTTCATCAATTTCAATGCCTGGTAGTGTCGACGGTTCAGACCCGGTGGCGATGACGATGTTTTTTGTCGTCAGCGTCTGGGTTTTGCCGTCAGGACCGGTCACCTCAACTTGACCAGGGCCTTTGATTTGACCTTTGCCCTGGAAATGGTCGACTTTGTTTTTCTTGAGCAAGAATGCGACGCCTTTCGTGAGGCCGTCGACTGCATCTGCTTTCTGCGCCATCATTTGCTCAAGATCGATTTCCAGCTTACCGGTCTTAATGCCCATATCGGCAAAGTCGTTTTTCGCAGCCGCATAGGCTTCAGAAGCATGCAACAAGGCTTTGGACGGGATACACCCAACATTCAAACATGTGCCACCAAGTGTATCGCGCATTTCGATACAGGCGGTCTTCAGCCCCAACTGTCCTGCCCGGATTGCGCAATTATAGCCCCCTGGGCCTCCGCCGATAATCACGACGTCATAGGAATCTGCCATTGAATTTTGCCTGTGTCAGCTCGCCAAAAGAATCTGGCGGCAACCTAGTGTCGTCGGCAGCAAATGCAATCGTAGAAACGTCTTAAGGGCGACGTAATGTCAGAATAAGGACAGATAAGGCGATCGCGGCGAGGCCGAAGATCACCTCATCCATCCACAAACCTGAATCTGCGCCCGATGCCGCCATCAATCCACCGAGAATAGCGAAGAAGATTGAGCCAATCGTGGCAATCGTACCGCCCGCCCGCAAATGGACCGCGACCATTAGTCCACCAAGGGTCATCAGGGCCGCACTGACGATACGAATAATGCTGGTCGGTGGGTCGAGCAGGGCGCTGGCAAGATCGCTGCCGCGTTCCATGATCGTCAATACGGGCGTGATCCCGCCCCAAGCCAGCCAAAGCCCCAGGCCCAGCATGACCATTCCAGCCAGTTGTCTGATCATGAATTATTTCTCCATCCGAACTCTATGTGACGGATTTGACAGGGATTTGCAAACACGCCGGAAAGACGCGGTGGTTATTTCGCGGCTCGAATGTGGCAGATTAGTGGCGACGCTGCCGCGCCATCATCTTGCGCCCTTCAGCCGCAAAATGTGCGCGTTGTCGCGCAATCGCCGCAGGGACGTGTCGGCGGGTCGGTTTTTTGGGCTTCGTGATCGCGGCCTCGGTCGGCTGTGCCATGACAATGACTTGGGCGTCCGCGGGAATATCGGCGGCTGCGACCGGCTTTGGTTTGGGTTTAGGCGAGCGGCAAAGCTCCCAAACGGCGATACCAAGTAAAACAGCCCCGGCAGCGGCCCCGGCTACGGCCCCTTCTCCGGCGCTGGGATCGCGCCACCAGCCTGGTTCGAAGTCGACCAAGAAGACACATGGGAATCCGGCCACGGCCCCCATGAAATACCAGATCCGGGCCGCTTTCTGACGATTTCCAAGACTGAGCGCGGCCGCATAGAAACACAGCGCAGCTAAGAAATAGGGCGCGCCATACGCAATTCCGAGCTGGCGCCAGTCGATCCCGGTCAGACCTGAAAGCGCTTCTTCTTCGAGCGTGAAACTCGCCAACATCATCAAACTCGGCCATCGGATCGCAGCCATTGCCCCAAAGGCAAAGGCAATTGCATAGAGCGCAATAAGTAAGGCGATCAGTCGTCTTGGCATTTTTTCTTAATAGACCCGTAAAATTGATATGCGATGAACATGGTCGAAGGAATTGCGTTATGTTTCGATCTGCACCCCCTCAAGTCCCTATGGCACTTATGTTCGCAGGGATCATTCCATTTGCCTCTGCAGCTGGGGCCATGCTGGTTTGGCAAAACGATTTAGCGTTGATGAACACAGCGGCCCTATGGCTGTTGGTTTATGCCGCCGTGATCTTCAGCTTTTTAGGCGGGGTGCGTTGGGGCGCTGAAATTGCCAAGCGCGAACGCCCGCGATTTGCCGAATTGGGGCCAGCAACAATTGGTGCGTTGGCGGGCTGGGGCCTTGTCATGGCCGGTTTTCGATATGGGATGCAGACTTGGATCTTCGCCGCCATGGCGGGCGGAATTACCCTGCATTATATTTATGACAGCATATCGCCCGAATTGCCGATTTGGTATCGAAAGCTTCGCCTGTGGCCGACCATTGGCGCGGTGATATCTCTGGCGATCGCTTATTTCCTACTCGGCCGCGCTTAAGGTTCGCGGTTTAGGTAGGCTAATCCCCGCGGCGCGAAAGCTAGCAGCGGCCAAACCCAAAGAAATAAGCGCATTCCATCCGGCCATAGACAGGCCATACTGGCCCTTCCAGGGATCATCCAGACAGGACGCGACCGCTTGCGGTTCATTTAAGCGGTTGGGGTCGAACGCTGACATATCAAACGCTTGGCTGAGACAGCCGGTCGGAGCCGGCCAGAATCCATACTCAACGCCAGCATGGTATCCAGCCACCACGGCACCCGTGAGGAAGACTAAGCCAAGCATTATGTTAAACGCCATGATGAAACGCGGGTTCTGACGGATTTGCCAGAGGATGAGCGCTGTCACGGTCATCGCCACAACAGCCCAATAGATTTCGCGTTGACGCAAACAAAGCGGGCAGGGTGCGAAATTGAAAACATTCTCGAACACATGCGCTGCGCCAAGCATGAACGCAGCCGCGGCCAGTGCCAGCACGGGCCAGCGCCAGGTTTTCAAGAAGGGATCAAACTGAGCAATCATCCTTCATAGAATCGTATCGCCAACGCAAAGAGTCCATGCGGCAACCGAGCACGGGGGGTAACCGATCTGTCATGTGCGGCTTTAGCCGGTAATCATGTCTTTCAAGGATGAGATGATCCAGGTTGAGCCCGTCAGTAGAATTCCGATCCAAACAGACCCGAGGATCGCGCCCAGGACCACCAAGATTCCATCCCGCGCCATGAGACCGAAGGCAACAATGGCGACGGCAATGGCTGGGGTCGAATTGGTCAATGGCAATGGCACCAAGATCGATGCGGCAAATGCTGTGAGGAATAGGGCAACCACCCGTTCCATCGATTTTCCAGTCAAAAAGGTCAGGCGAGGATGAGAAATTCGCTCCAGCCAGCCAAACCATTTGCGGCCAAATCCCGACATCCGCGTCAAGCCGGCTTTATCAATTTTCCGCGTGCCAAATTTTTCCGGCAGCCATGGCTCATTTCGTCCGGCGAGCATTTGCAGGGTCAAAGCAAGCATGGGCAAAGACACAACTTGTGGTACGCCATATAGGAAGGGAATGGCGCAGGGTAGCGCTAAGATAAACAACATCGCGCCGAAGGCCCGTTCTTCCAATCGATCCAAGATGCTGTGCAGGCTCAAACCCTCATCCGGGGCTTCGGCAGCCATCGCTTCGAGCGACTGTAGAAAGGTGCGGGGCGGATGTGTTGTCTCGGTCATAATGGCCTCCCTAAACAAGTTTCTCACAGCCGCAAAGCGGTGATTGACGGATGGCTCTGACTACGGCAGTTAGGCGCTCTTCTACCTGACACGTGCCTCCCTGGCGGAATTGGTAGACGCGACGGATTCAAAATCCGTTTCTGGCAACAGAGTGCCGGTTCGAGTCCGGCGGGAGGTACCATTGGACTGTTGTTTGACGTCTACCCCGGTTCAAAAAATTCTTTAAAAACAGCACAAAAAGCCGGTTCGGCGTCCAAGGGCGTCCTCGGGCATTTGTTCGGAATGATACGAACCATCAGCTGCCGCTTGTTGTCGACCGGACAAAAGAATGAAAAAATGGATTGTCGAGGGCCTGTTGGAGAGCGCTTCTGCTCGTCTTTACTGCAATGGATTGGAGTCGCTGCAAATCGATCCATCAACCATCTTCATCGATGGAAATGACTCAAACCGATGCACGACCAAATCGTCTGAGTCGACATTGACGTAGAGCGTTGCCAGGATTTGTCGATTATTGGTCGTCCAATACATATGCCCGTGATTATTGATCGATACCGTGATTTGATTCAGTCCCGGTTTGAACAAAGCATCGGGCAAATGCACGTCGTTCCCATAGATCCGCTGAACTTTCTCGCCATTGATATAGAGATGCGCGTGCCCCTCTGCGATCGCAGTTTCAGGATTGATCGATGGCTGCATCAGAGCCTCCATACTCAAGCCTTGTGGGGGTGGGACAAGGGCGTAATTCTCAGTGTGAAGCGCGAGGTTCAACCCAGACATCCAGTCGCGCTCGACGACAATGCTCAGCGATGGAATGGCGATCCCATCTGGGACCGCGACCGGAATATGCGAATGGTCCATCATGCTTTGCGACGTCACCGGGTCCGAGATGGTTTCAATGGAGGTGAACTCAGCGACTTGCATGTCCTGCACGGTGGGGGGTGCAGTTGGTCCGCATGCGCTCAGCGCGAGGGCGGCGAATGTGGTCATTTGCGTCAGTTTCATCGAAAAGCGTTTCGTCATCATCCGACCCTCAATTTACATGGGTGGAGGGCCGCCAGGACCACCGGGACCCGAATTGGCGCCGCCGCAACTGGCCATGCCATTGTCGAGGACTTCACCAAAAAGCGTCGGGCCTAAGGTGAATGGAAAGCGCGGAATCAGAGTGCCTGAGTCTTCCACTAAGGTGACATGATAGTGATATCCGCGACCGTCATTATTGTCGTGACCATTATGTTGATCGAGCTGCGCACCCGTCGCTTCGCGGCCTGAATAGACATAGTCTTCATAGTAAAAACCATCAATGGCGACGAGCGGGTTGCCCGACAAGCTGGTGACGTCCGCGTCAATGTCGGGACCTTGTGAGCTGGCCGCAACGACGCCTTGCGTCACGTCGAATTCATCGACCAAAACGCACGTGCGCTCACCTGGCGTATCGCAGCCGCCTTCCGAGGCACTGGCACCATAATCGCGCGCATCCCAGCCGCTGATCGCCAGCACGCCGTCGTCTTCCCAAGGGCCGTAAATCGGATAACCATCGGCCGCGAACCCAATAATGGGCGAGTGGGCGGAACCGTCATCGCCGACAAGGTCTGCGAGACACTGACTGTAATTGTGCAAATGATATTCGCCCATCGCGGCGTGCCCGTCGCAAATGTCGAGATCATAGACCTCATTTTTGGCGGCGAGATTGTAGAACACGCCTTCATTATTATAGCTGAACGTGTCGCCCCAGCCGAAGACGGCGGCGCCATTCACAAATAACCCAATCGTGTTAACGGCGGTCTCGCAGTCCTCAGTCGATGTTTGCGGTTCGACTGGAATATATTCCGTACGTGATTGGTTTGTCGGACAGACCGGGCCGGGTGGCCAATAGCCAAACCCGCCGGTCGTACTGCAATTCTCGGTATTGCTATTGTAGCCGATATCTTCCCCGAACTCGACAATTGAACCCAGCGTGGCGGTGGTGACACCGGATGAGAAATCATTTGTTAGACGCGGTCGGTCATTGAGTTTGTCGAGAATGTCTTGCGTGATTTCGACATCAAATTTTGGAATGCCTTGAGTCTGGACTTCGACATATTGGATGCCGTCAATCGTCACTTCGAGCGCAGATTGAACATCATAGAGCGCCCCTTCTGAACTGGTCCCGGACTCATCGATAAAGGTCGCGCGTTCGCTTGTATTGATAATCCAATCGGCGACATTGGTCGCGTTCGGATCGCGAACCTGGATCGAAACCGTGTCGGATGATGTCGTGGTCCCGTCGCTCACCGACATTTGAAACACCAGTGTTTCCGCGCCAGCAACATCGGGGGCCGTGAAGGTCGGATCTTCAGCACTGGTGCTCGATAGCGTAACAGTGCTTCCAGAGGATTGTGACCAGGTGATTGTCAGCGTGTCGCCATCGGCGTCTGTGGCGGTGCCATCGAGCTGCACGGTGGTCGCCTCATCAACGGTTTGGTCGCTGCCCGCATCGACAACAGGCGCAGTATTGGTCGGTGTGACCGGTATTGTGGTGCCTGAATCCCCGCCACCGCTGCCGCTACAACTGGCAAGCGCAGAGATCAAAGCCACTGTCGAAATCTTGTGTCGCAAAATTTTCTCCCTCAGTCCGAGTTGCCCAACCGTAGGAAAATTGCGGATAATTGAGGGTCGCAAATTGTAAGGCTTTGTCGCCAACGCCAAAATGCGTTTAGAGTTTGCGACAATTCGCGACAAAAAGAGGTTCGCGTTACAATCCGTTCATGTGGCAATGAAACCGTAAGCAGGAGTAAGCGCGCGTGACTGAAAGTTCGATCATCTTAGTGGTGGATGATGAAGCCGATATTCGCGAATCCTTATGCGCGCACCTCCAGCGCTCTGGATTTGCCACCGCGTCTGCGGCATCGGCAGACGAGGCGCGGACTTGGCTGAACGATAATCGAGCCGGTCTGGTCTTGTTGGACATCATGATGCCGGGCGAGGATGGGTTAAGTCTGTGTCGACACTTGCGAGAAGTCGACAAGACCGCGGTCATTCTACTCACCGCATTGGCCGATGATACCGACAAAATCGTTGGGCTTGAGATTGGCGCCGATGATTATGTCACCAAGCCGTTCAATCCGCGCGAATTGGTGGCCCGCATCCGTGCTGTGACGCGTCGCGTCGAACCTTCGACCCAGATGGCGGATAAATCTCCGCAAACCAAGCAGTTTGCTGGCTGGATATTTGATGAAGAACAATCGGAAATTAAACGCAAAGATGGGGTGGTGGTGACACTCAGCGCCGGGGAGGCGTCGATTCTAAAAGTCTTTGTCGAACATGCTGGCCATGTGCTGTCACGGGATGACTTGATGCAGCATTCGCGTGGGCGAGATACGCTGGCGTTTGAGCGCACGATCGACAATGTGATTTCGCGCCTCCGCAAGAAAATAGAGGTGGATCCGAGCCAACCAAGAATCATCAAAACGGTCCGTGGGGGCGGGTATCGTTTGGTGTCGGCAAATGACGGATGAGTCGCTTCCTACCCAAATCGCTCTCAGGGCAGTTCATCCTATTGCTCGTCGTCGCCTTGGTCGGGTCGCAAGTTCTGAATGTGTACCTCTTAATGGGAGAGCGCCGATTCATTGCGCGGTCTGGTCATTATGAAACGGTGATAGACCGGATCGTAACCGAAGCGCGGAATTTGCCGGAATTAGAGTCGGCACAGCTGCCATTGGTCTTATATGAAGATGACAGCCAACCCGGTGCGATATTCATCTCGAGCGTAAATCGGGCGGAGGTGGAGAGTCGTGGCCGCGCATTGCCGCAATACGCAGAACGATTGCAGACCCGCTTACAAAATGCCGGGATTGATGTTCTCACAGTCGGGGCGCGAACGTTCAGCTTTTCCGACCATGAACCACCGCCCCGCATGGGTGCGGGGCCACCGCCTGGTCCTGGACCTCGGCCGCGGCCAGGCGGACCACCTCGGGGTGGACCGCCGCGTGGAGATCGACCGAGATTGTATTATCCTTCGGGGCCGCCAGACCCCGGCGGACGACCCGGGCCAGGTTTTGAAGAAGTCATTTTTTCGGCTGAGATTTCGCCGGGCATTTGGCTCAATGCGCTTGCGCCCCACTATGCCACGGAAGCCATTACAACGCGTGCTGTTTTAACCACCGGACTGACACTTTTGGGCGCAATTCTGGGCGCCATCTTGCTGGCCAGGCAGATCGGCCGGCCGATCCGAGACTTGAGCGAAGCGGCAGAAGCGTTGGGACGGGGAGAGACGATCGACAGGCTGCCCGAACGGGGGCCCAAAGATATAGAAGCAGCCACGCGCGCTTTTAACACGATGCAAGAGCGGTTGACCCGCGTGATCGAAGAGCAGCGCGCGACACTGAGAGCGGTGGGCCATGATTTACGGACGCCATTGACTTCGCTGCGTATTCGCGCGGAAGATGTGCCTGAAGAACATGGCCGCCGCAAATTGATTGACGGGCTTGAGCAACTTGCAGCGATGACCGAGGAAATTCTGAGTTGGTCCAAAGATGCGTCCGCTATGGAGATGGCCGTCCCTGTCGACCTTGGCTCATTGCTGGACAGTCTTGCCCAAGACTATGTCGATCAATCCATGGCGGTGACGTTTGAAGCCCCGACGGATCCATTGGTGATCAAGTGCCGCCGTATAGGCGTGCGCCGCGCTGTTCGTAATGTCATCGATAATGCGCTCAAATATGCGGGCAATGCAGAGCTATCCGTCCGCGAGGACGACGATCATTATTGCATCGAAATTGTCGATGACGGGCCCGGCATTCCAGACGACTCACTCAAAGAGGTGCTCGTTCCGTTTCGACGATTAGAACGCTCGCGCAATCGCGAGACCGGTGGCACCGGGCTTGGGCTGTCCATCGCGCAATCGATCATGACGGCACATGGCGGCGAAATAAAACTCGCGAATGAAAGCGGGCGCGGATTGCGGGTCTCTTTGTGTTTGCCACGCGCCTGACAGTTTGAGATCGTTTGCGACACAGTGCGGCTGGAGAAGTTTGCTCCCAAGTTCTAAATTTGAATCGAACGCGGTGATGCAGGTATTCCTCCCTTAAGCTTGCTTGCATGAACGGGTTCTTCAACGCAGGTAGATCTTCATTGCATGATCTAAACCGAGAGGAGGACGGTGCCCCACCGTCCTCCTCTTTTTCAGTATTGAGCCATTTGCGGCGACACTCTGCGACAAAGCGAGGATGGCGCTCGGGTCCTTTTTTCATAGGCTGATGACATCAAGCAGGCTCAGATGAGGCACGTACGTTTTATGAAACAACTACACCAAATTGGACTCGGAATTCTGATCGCGGTGTTTATCGCCGGATGCGCAACGGGCCCAGATCGCCGCCCGCCAAAGGGGGGTGAACGTGGCGGTGGCGCACAGAGTTTTGAAGGCCAAGTGGCAAAGCCAATCGCACTCCTATTCGTATCGATGGATATCGACCAAAACGGACAAACCGAAGGCGCCGAACTCATTTTGGGCATCGAACGCGAGTGGGCGCGACTGCATACCAAAAACGCGGTCGGTGCGCTTGAATATGGCACTTGGGCCGCCACGACACTCGGTGCGGAAGACGCTCTGCCGTCCTTCATCTCCTTCGATCGCGATCTCAATGGGCGCCTTTCGGAAGTGGAGTTTGACGATCGCCTGCGCTCGGAATTTTCTGAACTCGACAAGAATGGCGATGGCGTTGTGGATCGATCAGAATTGATCTTTCGGGTCACTCGGCCATCGCGTGGGCAAGGGGACCAACAAGGTGGTGGTCGTGGCGGCCAGGGCGGACGTGGCGGTCAAGACGGACGCAGACCACCGCGATAATCCGGACCGCCCCATTTAACCGAAATGCACTTTGGAGACCGAATATGATCGCTAAACTTTTCCACTCTTTGATAATCGTCGCCGCGCTCACGGCTGCGTCACCAATGACGCAAGCTCTTCCGCAAGATCGCGATGAATCGGTCGAGCGCGAGCGCGGTGATCGTCCGCCGCGACCAGATTTGAGCGAAGCCGCCGAAAAACTTGGAATTAGTGAAGAGGATCTGCATGCCGCCATTCGCGCGTCCGGTGGGCCGCCACCGGATTTGGCAAAGGCTGCCGAAACGCTCGGCATCACTGAGGACGAGCTTAAGGCCGTCATGCCTGAGCCGCCACGTCGGGGGCGGAGACAATAATGAGAAATTTGGCATCCGCCGTTTGCTTGTCCGGTCTCACTTTTGGCGCTTACTTGTCGACGGCGTATGCGCACGATCATCCGCATACGGAACTGAACGAGACTTACGGGTTTTCGGCGGCTGCCTTAGTCTCCGTTCCAGAGACGGTCGACTGTGTCTTGGAGACCGGTCAGATGTCTCATTGCTTACAGCTTGTGGTGAAACATAAGCCGTCTGATTTGGGGATTGGCCCGTTTTGTCCTGAATCCTTGGAGACCGCCGGCGGCATATGGTCATGGGATGGCGAAAGCCCGGGATTGTACCGGGTGAATGGCGATTTTCTCCGCATGATTGCGGCGGAGGGCTATCAAATGTTCGACGCCTATGGCGCGGTCCTCCGTTCTGACATTTCTGAAGCCCCACCGACGGAGTCCAACACATGTATTCAAGTGAGCGAAGATGCATCGGTCATGATGACCGCTTTGATTCCGTGGGAACCGGTACTGGCGGAGCGCCCATCGCGCTTGGGCGTGGTCAACAAAGTTGGGATGGCGCTGACAGGATCGCCAATTTTCTCAGATGCACCCAGTGTCCATCATACGGGCCACATGCCCGCATTGGACCCGTGCGGTGGGCACGTTGATCCCGGCGGGTGGTATCATTGGCATGCCAATTCAAGCGATATTGCGACCGTCTTTGAAGCTGAAAATGTCGATGCGACATGTGCTTTAAAACAGGATGGTGCCCAATTATTCGGCTACGCGTTCGATGGCTTTGCGATTTATGGTCATCTAGAACCGGACGGTTCGACGCCGCGAGGTTTGGATGATTGCCGCGGACATATTGGCGAAATGCCGAATGGAGAGATCGGCTATCACTATCATACAGGCGAGAATTTTCCGAACCTTCCGCGCTGTTTAAGCGGCGTTCAAGCGCGCGAAAACTTCTCCACAACGGCGCAGGTCGGTGTCGGGGCAAACCCGCCTCCGGGGACAGAAATTACGCGTCATAACCCACCGGGCGGCGGTCGAAATGGGCGCGGCCCGCGCGGTGGTCCGCCGGATCTGCGCGATGCCGCTTCGCAACTTGGGATTCCCGAACAGGAGTTAAGCAGAATTCTGCGTGAGTCTGGACGCCCTCCGAATCTGGCCATTGCGGCTGAACAATTGAGTATTACCGAGTCTGAGCTACGCGCCGTTCTCCCGTCTCGCCGCCGGCCATGATCGCGTCCGATCATTGAAACTTTGCTTGGCGACACGTCTGCGAGCAAAATCAGCCACTATGTGACAAAGAATTCAAATGCTTCAACGCGCTCCGGATCAGGGCGGATGCATTCTGGTGCGAAGAGTCGAGTTTCAACCTTTCTTGATTCCAGGGTTCATATTCTCGTCGCCGCTCTAAGACTTTAGTCCACTTAACTTCACTCATCCCGGTGATGTTTCGGACTCTGGCTTCAATTCTGGATCTATGAACCGCTTCATCGGCACACTGCACTTCAATAAAGGCAAGCGGAACATTCTTCTCTGCCGAAAGTGTTCGCCACATATCGCGCGCCGCCTCAACTGGGTTTACGGCGTCCACGATGACGGTCAGGCCGCGTTTCAGGTTCTCCGCTGTTATCGCGCGCGCGACAGCATAAGCGGCAATACCCGTTTCCAGTTTTTTGAGACCAGACTCCCACATAGCCGCCTCAATCGGATCGACGGAAACCACGGGGGCTTGCAGCGACGACGCGATCCCTTCAGCGACGGTACTTTTGCCAGAACCTGGCAGTCCCGCCATCACGATGAGTCTTTGGCTTTTCATAAGTTGTATATAGCGCGATGCGCGGAATGCTGTCAGCTCCGCCAGATGTTCGATCTGCTTGGCTTGATTTTTCAAGATACCGCGAAACCAAGACCGAGGTAGAAATCGGTTCGACATGGGCTCCGCCGAGATCCCGGATTCGACATGTGTTGGATGCGTTTTGTCTCAGGCCTTGCAAAATCGCTTTGGCAACAATGTCTGGCACGTCACCTTTTTCGATAGAGTGGCGCTGAACTTTCGCCACTTGTGGTTCGAGTCCGGCGGAAATGCCAGATTGTGTCGCTCGTCAGTTTGGCTTCTTTTTGCGATCAACGGGTCCGGAGGCGGCCAATATTGCTTCTGACTCGGTTTGGTCGAGGGCTTTAGCGAGATAGTAAGCGAGGCCGACATAGGCCGCCCGCAGCCGGCTCGAGACTTCGTCATGAACCGCCTGATTGATATCAGCGTCTCTGTCCTGCGTGACATAAGTATCATCAAAAAGGTTGGCGAGATCGATTAAGGCGCTTGCCATCAACACGGAAGCTTCGACAAGATCGGGATGTTCTGATGCCACGAGAGTATCTCAGGTTGCGAGTATAGAAGATATTTATTTATAATATAAAGTATAATCACAATTATTTACTTATTGAAACAAATATAGTCATTGGTGTGACTGGGCAGCGAAAATTTTGGCGTGATTGTTGTCGTATATTCGTGTTCTGAGCTTCGGGGTGGCGCTAGCTGGGCTGCTCGGCTTCCGCGGCGATGGTTTTGACTTCCAAAGATTTCCTGCGCAAAACAAACGCTATGAGCTGGGAATCTGAAGTTAAACAAATCAAGCAACGCCGCGAGGCGGCCCTCAAACAAGGTGGCGAGGACTCGATTGGGCGGCAGCATGCCAAAGGGCGCCTCACCATTCGCGAACGAATTGATGCGCTGATCGATCCCGGCAGCTTCGACGAAATCGGCAAAGCTGCTGGCGGTGCGGAATATGGTGCGAATGGCGAGCTCATCGACTTCACGCCAGCAAATTTTGTTTTGGGATTTGCGACCTTAGACGGGCGGCGGATCCTGGTCGGTGGCGAAGACTTTACGATTAAGGGTGGGTCTCCATCCCCGGCTGGGCTGCGCAAATCCGTCTACACAGAGGACCTTGCTTTACAGGCACGCGTGCCACTTGTGCGCTTGCATGAAGGCGCCGGGGGCAGTGTTGGCGGCTCTGGTGGGTCGAGTTTGCCAGGTCCCGTTTTTGCTCCGGCACGATTTAAATCGGTGGCGCAAACACTGGCGGCGATCCCAGTGGCAACAGCCGGTCTCGGCGCTGTGGCGGGATTACCAGCGGCCCGACTGGTCTCGTCGCATTTCTCCGTGATGTCGAAATCAACCGCGCAAGTACTGGTTGCGGGACCGGCCGTGGTCGAGCGGGCTATGGGCGAAAAACTGACCAAGGATGAGCTTGGCGGCGCGCAGATCCACACGCGCAACGGGACCGTGGACAATGGCGCAGATGATGAGCGAATGGCGCTCGCCCAAATCAAAAGCTTTCTGTCCTACATGCCCAATTCCGTCTGGGAGCTTGCGCCCGTCCGAGCTTGTGGTGATCCCGTAGACCGGATGGATGAGGAGCTAATCAGCATTGTCCCGCGAGAACGACGCCGCGCTTTTGATATGCGCAAAGTGCTTTCCATGGTGCTTGATCGCGACAGCTTTTTTGAAATGGGGGCGGGTTATGGGCGTAGTCAAATCACTGGCCTCGCCCGCTTAAATGGCCAACCCGTTGGCATCTGGGCGAATGATGGGCGCCATCTGGCGGGCTCCATGACGGCCGATGGGGCACGTAAGGCCGAACGCTTCATCAAGCTGTGCGAGACGTTTTCACTGCCCATTATCGCCTTTGTCGATGAGCCGGGCTTCATGATCGGCTCGAAGGCCGAGAAAGAGGCCACTATTCGTGCAGGCGCGCGCACGGTGCTGACGGCGTCGATGACGACCGTGCCCTGGGCATCGGTCATGGTGCGGCGAAGTTTTGGTGTCGCTCAAGCGGCGCATTATGGCCCTGAAGCTTACGTGCTGGCCTGGCCATCTGCAGAAAGTGGCCCGCTGCCGGTTGAGGGCGGCGTCGCGGTCGCTTTCCATCGCGAAATTGCAGCCGCTGAAGATCCTGACGCCAAACGCAAAGAACTTGAAGAGATGCTTGCTGCGCGCCAATCGCCATTCCCGCGGGCCGAAGCGCTTTCGGTGCATGAGCTGATCGACCCGCGCGAAACACGACCGATGCTGTGTCGATGGATTGACCGGGTGCAGCCCATCCTGCCGAACCTGCTTGGACCGAGCGCGTTTCCATACACCCCTTAATGCAAATCAGGACCTGACATGGCGACTATTGAGATTGAACTTGAGACCGGCGGCACGGTCTGGAAAACACTGGTCAAACCCGGTGACCAAGTGAGCGAAGGACAAGAATTGTTCATCCTTGAAGTGATGAAAATGGAAGTGCCATACACCGCGCCGGCATCGGGTACGCTTTCAGAGCTTTTGATCGCTGAAACGGATGTCGTGGAAGAAGGGCAAAAGGCTGCAATCTTGGAAACCGGCTGATTCCTCAGAGCGGCGATGCGTCACCATTTTAACGAGATGCTGGTCTCGCCAAGCTTCATAATTTCACCGCAAACATTACACGTCACCACGGGTAACAATTCATGCGAACATGTTGCGTGTTGGAAAATCACGGGTGGGCCTTCAGGGGTCCGATAATGTCGGTCTCCCCAGGCTTGCAGCATGGCCAGAATGGGAAAAAAGTCAGCGCCTTTCTCGGTCAGGCGATAAGCCCCGGAATGTCCTTCATGTGGATGCACTAAACCGATTTCCTGAAGCCATTTTAGCCGCGCGCTCAACATATTGGTGGCCATCGTCGTGTCGTCCAAGATCTGGTCGAACTGAGACAGCCCCGTCATCATCGCTCGCAAGATTAAGACAGACCAGCGGTCGCCTAAAACCTCGGCCGACTCGGTGAAAAGCAGCGTGATATCTTTATCATGTAGCTTCACCTTGCTTTGGCGACGACGTGAATAGCTCGGGCGAACCAATCCAATGCCGGGGCCGGGCGTCCAATGCACTGTCTCCGTCGAGAAGGCGTCTCCGCAATGCGCGCATGAAGGGACTGGCGTGGCGGCATGACCGCACGGCGTGTGAATGAGTTCTACTTTGACGGACCGGCCGACCTCACTCCACGTGCTCTCCCAGCGCAGCAGCATCAAAACCACCCAAAACAAATCGAGCCCCTTGGCGGTGAGACGATACGCGCCTGTTCCTGAGGATGTCTCGGAGGAGGGTTTGTCGAGAATACCGGCGTCACGCAGATTCTGTAGCCGGTTCGATAAAACGGCTTTCGGTAAGCATGTGAACTTATTGATTTCGCTGAAGCGGCCTTTCTGCATCCAAATGGATTGCAGGATGAGCAGGCTGGGCACATCGCCGACATCATTCAGGGCGCGCCAAATCGAGCAGGTTCGAACCAGTTTCTGTTCAGACGTGATGGCGTCTATGCTGAGCATTATGGGGCCGGCGACTCAGCCCCAGTGCGTGCAGGTTTGGGCGGCAAGGGGATGAGTTTAGATGTCCGGCGCGTATAGTCTTGATAGGCCGGATCCTCACCCCAACGTTTCTTTGCAATTCGGTCGAGCATGGGAATGCCGCTCACGCGCGTCAGCAAGAATGCGACAAAGACGGGCGAGATCAAAGCGGCCCATGCCCCACCTGCCAAATAAGGGATCGCGATGACGGCAATCCCCGTCCAGAGCAAGATTTCTCCGAAATAATTTGGATGTTGCGACCAGGCCCATAGGCCGGTGGTTATGAATTTACCTTGATTGTCCGGATTGGCTTTGAACTGGTTTTTCTGATTGTCGGCCACGACTTCGCAGATAAAGCCGACGGCCCACATGACGGCGCCAAGGATGAAGAAGGCATCGATCGGCCGCGGCTCCGCGCTGGTCAGCATCACCATTGCGCAGGCGGTCGTCATGACGACCCATAGGCCTTGTGTCGTCCAAGCGCCAAGGAATCGAACAAAATGAGGTTTGATCGTGCGAAAGCGGACGTCTTCGCCCGCGCGGCTGATGCGCGAGAACAGCATGACACCAAGGCGGACGCACCAAACCGCGACCATGCCAGCGACGATGAGGCTGGTCAGAGCGGGGGCTCCCGTTAGAACGAGGGCGCAGGCGACGACGCTCAAATAGGTAATGGCGCCGGTCAGATCATAATAATGCTCGGTTTGGGCAAACCAGGATGGAATGAAGGCGATCCAGTTAATCGCAAATGCCAGGAGGGCGCAGACAAATGTCACAGGCAAGCCGTTCCAAGTCGGGCCATCCATTCCAATGACCCAGCCTAGGGACAGGCCGATGACCAGGACGAAAATATAGACGAGTATCGCTTTCATAATGGCCTCAATTAGGTGCCAACCACAAAGGAGCAATTGGTTGTGCCGGAGCCGCCAACATTAAACATGGCCATGGTCTTGGCGCCTTCGACTTGCATGTCTTCGGCCGCGCCTGTCACTTGTTTGGAGAGATCGAGCAGCATGCGCACACCGGTCGCGCCGACGGGATGCCCAAGGCCGATCAAGCCGCCTGATGGATTGACAGGGATCGATCCGCCCATCTGGATGCGCTCGTCTTCAACCGCTTTCCAGGCTTCACCTGGCGCGGTGATCCCGAAATGCTCGATCGCAGCATATTCGGACATGGTGAAACAGTCATGTGTTTCAATCGCGTCGAGCTGCGACACGTCTTTAATGCCGGCACGTCGATAAGCGTCGTGAATCGCCTTGCGCGTCCATGGCAGGACAAAGTCTTCGGTCGCACTGTCAGACAGTTTGGTGGCCAACCGCATCGGCGCCGTGGTGTGACCCCAGCCTTGAATGCGCGGTAGGGAGTCCAATGAGCGACCTGTTGCTTTGCAATATTTCTGAGCGGCGTCTTCTGACGCTAAAAAGACGCAAGCGGCGCCATCTGTGATCTGGCTACAATCATGCCGACGCATCCAGCCTTCAACAACTGGGTTGATCTCATCATTGGCGGCGAAATGCTCATCGCCAAGTTGCCACTTCCGCGTCTGCGCATTCGGGTTTCGTTTGGCGTTGGAAAAGTTCTTTTTGGCAATTTCTGCAAGGTGCTCATGCTTGAGCCCGTAGCGTTTGTCATATTCGTCAGCGAGGTCAGAGAATTGTGCCGGCCAAATATATTGTACGTCGGTGGCTTCCTGGCCGACCCAGACAGCAGCGCCAAGATAGTCAGCCGCATCTTGCCCGGAAACGTTGCGCATATACTCAATACCCGTCACGCAGGCGAGGTTGTATCGTTCGCTCTCAATATCGGCCATTGCGGCTAAGACTGCGAGTGATCCAGACGCGCACGCCCCTTCATGGCGTGACACGGGAATACCCGCGAGTTCAGGAAGCACGTGACCGTAAAGCCCGCCCAACATGCCTTGGCCCGTAAATAGCTCGCCAACAAAGTTCCCGACATGGCCAACATCTACATCTGCGGGGTCGACGCCAGTGGCGTCAAAGGCCTGATGCATGACTTCGCGGAGCAGGTCGAAAATGGTCAAATCTTCGCGGGAAAAATTGCGCGAGAAGTCTGTTTGCGCGCCGCCCAAGATGAAAACGGGTTTGGCCATTAGCGTTCCTCCAATTCCTGGGCTTCAGCCCAAATCGCATGCGTTCCGCTGCAAATCCGGTGCGGTAGAATGATCTGGCAAATCGGACCGGCTTCGATATTTTTCGCATCAAGAATGACGCATTCAGATCGGTTCAAATTCATATCTGTAATGAAAGAGATAAGATAGCCGTCATCTTCGTCCACCGCGTTTTTGCGCGGAATGAAAGGCGTCTCGGAGCCATACCGTCCCTCGCCGAACATATATTTTTGGACCGTCCGGGTTTCGAGATCATGCTTGACCAGGCCGCTAAACAAGAACCAGCCTTTCTCTCCCAGCGCGCTATAAACATAGCGATTTCGTTTGCCATTGTAGCGTGGATTGATCGTGCCAAACTCGACAAACTCTTCGTCGCACAATCTTTCCTCATGGGTCTCACCGGTCTTCAAATTGAAGCGCCAGCGATGCAGATGCGGTTGCAGCCCGTGCAGATCGAGATTGGCGGTCAGACCTTTGTACGGGTCCGGCATAATGTCATTTGGCGGCGGCAGCGGGCATTTTTGAAAATACCCATCCATGATCACTTCATCGCCTTCTTCATAGCAATTGGTGAAGTGAAGGACATAGGTCCGTTCCGCTTCAAACCACTGCACGTCTTTATTTTCGCCAAAGCGCGGGATGACCCCAAAGCGGGATTTGCGCTCTTGGTCATATAGCGGAACATAAAAGCCCTGATCGACCAATTCTTTCGGCCAGTAGAGTGGGAAGTCATTCAAGACCGAATAGTTCTCGGAGATCGCCATATCATGCGGCAGACGGGGCCCCGGCAGATCAATCGGTGTATAGTGTTTCAACTTATTATCCGCGCCAACCACGCCATAGTGCATGTAGGGTGCGTGGGTAGAATAGTTGAAAAACATCAACTCGCCCGTCGTGTGATCAACTTTTGGATGGGCGGAGATGCCATCAATCGGCACCCAGCCCTCAATCCCGAGCGTTTCGAGATCATCCGGTGACAAGCGATACCCTTCGCCGCACTGCCAGAACGTGGATAAGATCGATCCAGCATGGACCAAGACGTCTGTTGAGGAGCCGTCTTTCACATGCCCGTGCGCGCCCCAGCCTTTGCGTTTGCCGTTTTTAGGATTGCCAAGAAAGCCAATCCATAGCGGCTCGCCCGCTTCTTGCTCAGCTTCGAAAGCGCGCGTGCGAATGAAGCGGTTCTTATAGGTGGCCTTCCCATCTTTCAGCTTCATCATGTGCAGCATGCCGTCACCATCGAAAGGATGATATTTGCCGATATTATCGTGTGCCGGATTCTCCGTGTTGCGGACATAGATGCCGTCAATATCAGTCGGAATTTGACCGATCACTTGCATATCATCGGCATCATATTCTTCGAAAACCGGCGTCCAGGCGCCGTTGAGATAAGGGTGGTCGGTTTTGGTCAGACCCGAACGCACTTTATTGACCAGAGTTGCCATAGTTTTCCCTACTTGGTTCATTTATGCAAGCTAATACGAAACTCGCTCGAGAAACGCAAGAACAAATATATTGGCGTTTCATCTCTTAAAACGGAGCGTTTGGAAGGTTTTAAGGGCGTATGTTCAATCTTTAGATAATTGCATAATTGAACTTGGTGTGTCTGAATACTCACGCAAACAAAAAGGCGACGGCCCTATAGCCGTCGCCTCTAGTATATCATTGAGCTTGCGCTTTACTCAGCAGCAACCGCCGGCCAAGGCTGGATCTTCGCAGGGGGTGGGCTTGGTTTGAACTCGGTTTCTGTCAGAGCCGATAGGGCTCTCTCGCGATCTTCAGCGGTAAAGCTGCCCGTGGTCAGGCAGAACTCGACCATATTGCCATTGGGGTCACTGGTATAAACCGAGTGGCACCAATTATGGTCGATCTCGAGCGCGTCCAAACCCGCCGCCGTCCAGCGGTCTTTCCAAGCCATGAGTTCATCCACCGATTGCGCCTCGAAAGAGAGATGGTTCGTACCAGCAGGGAGGTTGGCAGCCTTATTGAGATCAAATTCGTGGCTGTCCTGATTGGGCGTATCGTGCAGTTCCCAAAAAGCGATGAACTTACTGTCGTCACCACCAATGCGGTAGAAGAAGTGTTTGCCCCAGCCGCCGCCCATGACCGGGCCAATTTCAACTTTGACCAACTCAAACTGCATCACGTTTTCATAAAACTCGTGCATCGCGGCCATGTCCTTTGCCGCCAAAGCGAGGTGATGATAACTCATAGTCTATTCCTCCGTATCGACCATAGACATGACGTCCTGGCTGCCACTATCCGGTGCTGCGATTTCAACGACGCGTTCGTCCACGTCATCATACTCAAGCCGCAGCGCGCAGCTCATCACAGCATGCATCATATAGGTACACGTTATATAAGTGAGCTCGAGAATCTCCTCATCGGTTAGATGATCCTTGAGGGCCTGAAACACACCATCCGACACGCGCCCGCGTTCCAGGACCAGCGCGTCTGTATAGGCCAGAACGGCACGCTCGATGGTGCTATAGCAATCTGCGGTTTGCCAGTGCGGGATGGCCTGGATTTGGGCCTCAGTCAGTCCGACATCACGGCTGGCTTTGCAATGTTGCGAGAAGACAAATTGCGACCCAACCGTATAGCCTGCGCGGATTTGGCCGAGCTCGCGGAGTTTGGGATCGATTTTGCGATTAGGGGAACGATAGAATTGAAATCCCGTCGTGGTGTGATCGAATGCGTCCGGGACGATGTTAAACACCGTCCACCAATTTCCCGGCGTGCCGGTTGCTGTGCCAGGGTCTTCGATCGGATTACGATCGTCGAACAGCATTTTGAAGACGGCGTCCGCCATTTCGCTGCCTTGCCCGGGGCCAGCTTGTTTTAGTCTTGGCATGGTTCAGGGTCCATATTGATGAGGCCAGAAAAAATGACATCGAGATACATGGCCTTGTATGCATCCACATTGTCAGGCGATTTGGGATCTTCTCCGAAGACCGAACTGACGAGCGGCGCGACATTAAACTGCGTCACCGCCGCCCCCGTTAAGAGCATCAGCACGTGCGTAGCCTTGTACGGTTTGATCACACCGTCCTGCACGCAGGTTTCGATGATTTCGAGGAATTCATAATAGACATCTGAAAGCACGTGCCGAAGCAGCCAATCCAAGCGCTCACCGCCGGTTTGCCCTTCAGAGAGAATGATTTGGCCCAATACCGGATTGCTTGCCGCATTCTCGATTAGGATCGTGCACGTCGCCTTGAGTTTATCCAGCGGCGACAGAAACTCCGCGAATTTCGCCTGCGCCCGCCGATCAACATCAATCATCTCAGCAAGCTGCAGCATCGCGGCTTCCCACAGCATGCGTTTGGACTTGAAATGATAGTGAATGCTCGGCTGCGAAACACCCGCGCGCTCGGCAATCAAGCTAACCCCGGCGCCATCATATCCATGCTGCGCAAACGCTTCGAGCGCGGCCAAGCAAATCCGGCTTCGTCCCGAGTGTTTAGACACGGTATCTTGAGTCATCTCAACGCCTGTTTGAGTTTGATCTTTGAATAACTGATAATTTTATCAGCGTATTGTCAAGAACAGTTTTCGCGAGAACCGCGCGGTAGTCGTAGGGTGAGCTAAAGGCGCTGGGTAACGTCCGCTTTCGGCGTCGAACCAGACGAAGCTAAATCGAAATGAAGGTTGGCTCCCGAATTAGCTCAGCCCAAGCCCGGTCAACGACCAGCGCCGTTAGCTCTCCATCCTGACCAGCCCCGGTATCTATGCCAATTCGATTTGGTTTAACGGTCGGTCTGTCAGATGGGGTATGGCCGTGAATGACGCCAAATCCGAAATCATAATCGCTGTCTAAGAACTGCCTGCGAATCCAGAGCATGTCCTTCTCTTTTTGGTTTTCAAAAGTGACGTTCGGTAACAAACCAGCATGCACACAAAGAAAGTCGGAATGCCTATAGAATAGCTCAAGTCCGTCTAGCCAATTGAGCGTGGCTTCACCCAGAGCTTCGGCGAGCCTGGCTGAGTTGTACTTCTCATAGAACAAGTCATATCCGAATGACTTTAAAGTGGGTTCTCCACCCACGGCCATCCACGTGTTCCAAGCCGAGCGTTCTTCGGTTTCCAGGCATCGGAGCATGAGGTCTTCGTGGTTTCCTTTGAGACAGATGCTTTCGAAGCCTTCGATTCCCTCCATTACGCGGTTGATCACTGATCGTGACCGAGGGCCACGATCTATATAATCGCCCAAGTATACAATGATTGCCTTCTTATCCGCATGCTTCCAGCGATGCCGGCTTTCTATCGCGTTCAACAATGAGCAGAGCTGGTCAAACTGACCATGGATGTCGCCTATGACGTAGTGGATGGTTTGAGACGAAGCGTTCACAACGGTTTGGTGCCTGGATCTTAGCGCTACGGAAGCGTCACTTTTCATCTAGGACAAATTCTTGAAGCCACTCGGTTTGAACATCGTAATAGCCTTCGATCCTAGGCTGTTCGATCAACTCCCAGTTCTTGCGCATCTCTCTCATGCTGCCTGTCTCGGTCTTGTTGAGGGAGTGATCCGCGTCCGCGAAGGCTTTGATCCGCAGCGTCGCGTTCGAATTCTGGCCAATTGTTTCTTCGTAGAGCGTACGAACCTTCCGCCAATTGATGCTTAAGTCCTTCTCACCAAATAGCGCAAGAACATCGACGTCGAGCGATGAGAGCATCTCATCGAAGTCCAAAATCCAAATGTAATCGCACGTATCTTCATGCGTTCGCTGGCAGTTACTGTCCTGGCACTGTTTTTGATTTTCTTCATACTGAGCCCTTGTTGGCCAAGGGCCGCGCATGCTGAGGATGTATTCATTTGCACGAAGGACTTCAGTTGCTTGCTGGTAATCGTCAAAACTGCCCCCGTTACGGAAGATGTTACACCCGGCACGCCATTCTTGCTCATATACAGCGACTTGCTCTTGCGTCGCTCCTTCATAGGGGAGGTTGGAGAGGAGGAGATAGGTGAAGTTGTCTTCTTGCGTGGTCCCGCTAATGGAGATCCAAAATTCTAAGTCCTTGTCTTTAGACAGCGCAATCGGAGCGATCCAACCGGCTCGGCTCCCGCCCCAAAGTCCAATCTTATCGGCCCCTGGTGCACCGACCTGTCGCAAGTATGCGGCGGCATCAACGACTTCCTGCCCACTCTCGTAGACAGATTGATTGATATCAAACGTGCCTTCGCTGCGGCCAAGACCGGGCTTGTCCCATTGAACGGTCGCAATGCCCATATCGAGAAATTGCTTGCGGATGTCGCGGTGGGAATACCACTCACGTACATTGGTTTCGCCATAGCTATGCACGATTATGATCATGCCTTTTATCTCGACCCGAGGCACGTCAATGATGCCGGAGAGCGTGAGGCCATTGGATTCAAATTCGAAGTCATTGGTCTTGCCGGGGGTGAATATGACTGCGGCGGGGGGTGTGTCAGCGGTTTGTTCAACTGTTTCGGCTACGAGTTCCGCTCTTGCCGTTTCCGCGTCCTTCAAACTACAGCCGCCGATCAAAATCCCCGCGAGTGCCGCGAGGGTGATGCCCTTTAATGTATGCATGATTTTCCTGTCGCTTCGCCTATTAACAAACATCGCATCATAGCCCTTGTGTATCAAAATCGGGTGCACCGCATTCTATGTATGGAAAGCGCATGCAGTGCATGGTGAGCTTTTTGTCGGGAAAAGGCATCCAAGCGAGGCTACTCTGCCCCGTATCAGCTTTTGACCACAACCCGACATATACTCCTAGTCTCCCACCCCCAATGAGTGGCCCCGCATTGAGGGCCATTTACGAGGCGGAGCCATCAACCAAGCTTAGCACTATTCGCCGAGTTCGGTCGGGTAAGGCGGTGCTGTTGTTGGTACAGGGCTTGGATTGGTTTCCAACTGGCGCAGTACTTCGGCAATCGCGGCTTCCAATTGGGCGTCGCGGCCTTGATTGGTCAGCACAGGATCCAATGCCACTTCGATGTCTGGTGCGACACCTTCATTCTCCACCGACCACTCATAGTCGGCGTCAAAGAAGCGGAAATAGGGGACGACTAGGAAGCCACCATCGACCAAGCCGGGATTGGCAGAAATACCGATCAGGCCGCCCCATGTGCGCGTGCCCATAAGAGTGCCAATGCCCATTTGTCGGAAGCTATACGGTAAGAAGTCGCCGCCACTGCCCGCATCTTGGTCGATCAACATCAGCTTCGGTCCAAACATGGCGCCGCCGGGGGTGTTGAAGATCAGTCCATCACGGTCTTTCCAGCCTGACAGATAGGTCCGGCTGAGCACGTCAGTGATATAGTTCGCCGCCTGACCGCCGCCATTGGAGCGCTCATCAATGATCATCGCGTCCTTATCCGTCTGCGAGAAGAACATGCGGTTGAACAGCGTATAGCCAGCACCCGCTGTGTTCGGCAGGTAGACGTATCCGATCCGACCATCAGAGGCTTCATCCACAGCTTTGCGATTGCCTTCAATCCAGGCCCAAAGGCGCATGAAGAATTCATTGCCAACGGGTTCGACCACAACATCGCGTGGATTGCGGCCATTGGCGCGGTCAGACACCGTTAGGGTCACTTGTTTGCCGACTGTGCCTGCCAAATGCTCATAAATATTCGAGCCTTCGCTCAAATCGATGCCATTAATGGCGACGATGAAATCGCCTTCAGCGACGTCGAGCCCAGGCACCGCGAGCGGGCCTTGTACGGTCGGGTTCCAGTGTTCACCCGTATAGATGCGGGTGATTTGATGACGTCCATTGCGCGCTGCAATGTCTGCCCCGAGTAAGCCCACTTGGGGGCCAGAGGGTCGCGTGATATCACCACCGCCCAGACGGTTATGACCGACTTGCATTTCGCCAATCATTTCGACCATTAAACGATTAAGGTCTTCGCGGCGCCCAACATGGTCGAGCAAGGGCAAATAGCGATCATAGACGGCCTGCCAATCAAGACCATGCATGTCCGGGTCATAGAAGTACTCTGCTTCCATCCGCCAAACATCATCGAAGATTTGCCGCCATTCGACGCGTGGATCGATCCAGAGTTGCAAATCGCCCGTATTGACCGGCTTGGCTTCAAACTTGTCGCCGAGCTTGCCCGTCGCCAAACTGCCATCTGATTTGCGCACCAGAGCATGTTCGCCGTCTGCGCTGAGCGAAAAGGCGACAATGCCTTTAGTCAGGGTTTTGGCTTCGCGCTCTTCAAAGTCGAACGTGATCAGTTCGGCATCGGCTTGTGTGCTCTGACCCGGTTGCGGGATTTCGACACCGGGTTGGACGTATTTAATATAGACCAGATTGCCGGATTTGCTGACGGATAGGTTGGCATATTGCGCCTGTTCCACTGGCAGAGCCTGAATGCGGCTTTTAGCGCCCTCTAAGTCATAGGTCAGCGTCGTCTCGTCGTCATCGCCATCCTCCTCGTCATCTTCGCTCTTTGCCTCTTCATCTCCGAGTTTTGGTGCTAGAGGCGAAACGCCATCCTCTGTCAGGACAGAGACATAAAGCCCAGCGCGATATGGTCGCTCTTGGGTCGTCATGTCCAAACCGACATGGGTTGGGCCCGCATTGGTTGAAGCCGTGAAGTAGAGCAGGGTGCCGTCTTCGCTGAAGGCGGGCGCACCGGCATCGGCCATGCCATCGGTCAGCAAGGTGCTGCGATTGCTAGCGAAATTATAGAGATAGATATTGCGATTGAAATTCGCTTCTTCGCGCGTATAGGCCAGCCACTCGCCATTTGGAGAGGTGCTCACTTCGGTTGCGCCAAAGCCCCATTGGCGGCGAACGTCTTCAGAGATCTGTCGGCGGTCACCGGTTTCCGTATTCAACGCCATGAGGCGCAAGTGATTGTCGCGATAGATGATATGCTCACCTTCACCGCCCCAATCGAGCAGCGTGTAGAAATGTTCGCCCAGCTCAAACCGCGTGGTCTCGCCCATGCCGCTTTGGTCTTCGATGATGAGATGCTGCTGGCGATCAGCTTCAACGATATAGGCCAAACGCTGTCCATCGGGCGACCACGTGCCGGCATATTCACGCACGCCGCTGGAATTGGAAATATTTCGGGTCGAGCCGTCTTTTACGGGAACACTGAACACTTCACCGCGCGCCGTGATCAGGACACGCTTTCCAGACTTAGACAGATCCGCCGCGGTGATCTGACCGGCGACATTGGTCCATTTGGCTTGCAATTGCGGTAGGTCCGGTGTCAGGGAGATCGATAACTCAGTGACCGAGCCACTGGTCGTGTCGAGGCGTTTCAGTGCGCCACCAGCTTCATAAATAATGTCGGTGCCATGGGCATCAGCAGCACGAATGTCCCAGACCGGTTCATTGGTGACCTTAGAGATCGTGCCCGTGCTTGGATCAAAGCTGTGCAGATTGAACACTTCCGCGTCGCGATCCGAGCTGAAATAGACCTGATCGCCGACAAACATGGGCTCAATATCATTGACCCGCTCACCTGGAATATAGCTCACTTGGTTGCGGCTAATGTCCATGATTTGCACCGATGGCGTGGTACCGCCACGATATCCTTTCCAACCTGAGCTGCCGCCATAAAGTCCGTTATAAGCCGGACCATAAGGGACGGCCGCGAATTGGCGTCCATCATCGCTATAAGTGCCGCGGAAGATGCGGGCTTGCATTTGCAATTGCGGCAGACCGCCATCGGTCGAAATGTGGAAGAGCTGACCCGACCGGCCGCTCAACCGTTGACGGGACGAGACGAAGGCGATTTCAGTTCCGTCCGCGGACCAGTCAACAGCGATATCATTGCCGGGATGATAGGTGTGCCGTGTCGGCTGTCCGCCATTCACCGAGATGGAATAAACATCAGTATTGCCTTGATAATTGGCGCTGAAGGCGATGCGTGTGCCATCCGGCGAGAAGATCGGACCGGTCTCATTCGCCATATTGGATGTCAAACGGTGCGGATCAGAGCCGTCCGTATTCGCGGTATAGATATCTCCCGCATAGACAAAAGCGATTTTGTCCTGGTGAATGGCTGGATCACCCAATAGGAGGGTTTGAGCACTGACAGCCTGCAAGGTGAGTCCCGCAAGACCGCCTGTGACCGCAAATTTCATTGCACAACGCATCGGCGTATCTCCTTAAATTTTGGGCGACACTGCCCCTGCCAACTCCAAGAGTCCACAGGGCGATCAAGAAAACTTGCGTCTGCAACTAATAAATTTTGCCGCATCAGAAAACATTGTCTCACTTGCTAAACTTTTGCGCGCCTTAAATAAGCGAGCAAAGGATGTTCTAATGCCAGACATGATGACGACTTCGCTTCCTCAGCCGGGCGCAATTGGCCCTCTGCCGAAGGACCACCCTCACGTGGTGCAGGGCAAAGTCGGTGTGCTCTTGGTCAATCTCGGCACGCCGGATGGGACGGACTATTGGTCGATGCGGCGTTACTTGTCGGAATTCCTCTCTGATCCGCGCGTGATTGAAGTGCCGCAACCGATTTGGCAGCTCATCCTGCAAGGCCCAATCCTGACCTTCCGTCCCAGCAAGTCAGGGCGTGCTTATAAGAAAATCTGGACCGACGAAGGGTCGCCCCTTTTAGTCTATACAAAACGCCAAGCCGAAAAGCTGAATGCCCGAATGGGTAGCGAAAAGCTCCTCATCGACTTTGCCATGAATTACGGCAATCCCAGCATCGCGTCGAAAGTTGCGGCCCTCAAACAGCAGGGCTGCGACCGGATTTGCGTGGTGCCACTCTACCCCCAATACTCGGCGGCGACGACGGCCAGTGTTTGCGATCGCACATTCAAAGTGTTGAGCAAAATGCGGTGGCAGCCCGCTGTGCGGACGGCCGCGAGCTTTCATGATCAGCCTGTCTATGTGCAGGCGCTGGCCAATAGTATTCAAAGCCATATCGATGGCCTCGACTTTGTGCCTGATAAGATCCTGATGTCATACCATGGTGTTCCAAAAGCCTATCTCGACAAAGGCGACCCCTATCACTGCCACTGTCATAAAACCACGCGTCTGGTCTCGGAAGCGCTGGGTTGGGCAGATGGCTTTGCGATGACGACGTTCCAAAGTCGTTTTGGGCCGACAGAGTGGCTGAAACCATATACGGACAAGACGCTAGAAGCGCTGCCGGAGCAGGGCGCCAAAAAAGTTGTCATTGTCTCTCCCGCATTCATTTCCGATTGCTTGGAGACGCTCGAAGAGCTGGCCATGGAAGGGCGGGAGAGTTTCTTAGAGGCGGGCGGTGAAGCCTATTCGGTTGTCCCCTGTTTGAACGATACGGACGCCGCCATTGATGTCATCGAAGACGTCGTCCGCCGCGAAACCGCTGGGTGGATTCAATAGGCGTGGATGGCTGGGTTAAGAATGGCAAAGTGCGCGGTCGGATTACCGATGATGGCGCTTTGGAGATGCGTTGTTACGGCCTGACTACGCAGACCCGCTATTACAAGCAACTGTTCCGAGAATTTTTCCGCAAGGACTTTCAAAAATTGCGGCCAGGCTATGGCGATTATGATGTCCATATTGTTATGGAATATACCGGCGATCCGCCGTGGATGGATCTCGACAATCTCGCCAAAGCCCTCCTCGACAGTCTAACTGGAAACGCGTTTGAGGATGATCACCAAGTCGCGCGTCTTTTGGTCGAAAGACGGGTTGGGGATCGCGAAGGCATTTTCATGCGAGTGCGCGAAATTGAGTCTCGCTTATGACCGCGAGTTACAGCTTTTCTGGTCGCCATATTCGCAGGCTTTGAGGCGCGCTTTTCGCGCCGCTGGTAGGTCGACTGTGCCGCCAATCCCCTGTTCAAGATCTTCGGCGTACCAGGCACAGCCGACATCATGACCGATATCGCAGGCGCGTTTTACGAAGGCCCGCACCCGGGCGCTGCGGGCTTGGCCCGCCCGCTCATTGATTAGAATATAATCTGCAGCTGATACGCAAAGGTCGGCGCGTTGAGCGCTGTCTTCCGGACACGAGGCTTCGACCATGCGCAGCGCCATGACGGGATCTGCTGAGCCGCCGACTCCGCGTAAGTAAAAGTCGGCCACTTCCTGACAGGAGATAAGACGTCCAAGTTCACACGACTGCTCCAGTTTCGCGCGTGCGGCGGCTGGGTCTGGTTCGCTGGCGCGGCCAGACAAATAAAATCCGGAAACGGTCGCGCACGCCTCAGCATTGGCCAAATCGCAAGAACGCTCGGCATAGGCCACAGCGGCTCTATGGGCTTCTGGTGCGCTTTGGGCGGCATAGTAACGGCTCAGATTATCGCATCCGCGACTGTAACCAATATCACAAAGGCGTTGCGACAGATTGCGATAGTCTCGAGAGCTGTCCGCTGACTCTGATGCGACGACCGCGTTGGTGTAGACCGAGAATAAGGTTTCGCATGGGGCCGATTTTTCAACATAAGCGGCTTCGCTCAAACAGGCTTCTTGCAAAGGCGAGATCGCCTCACGCGGTTTACCGGCGAAGACCAAATTGGTGGCGCTTAGCATCAGCTGCTCAGTGTCTGTAGATGCGGGCCTCTGCGCTGGCGCAGGTTCGATGACCAACACAGACTCGGGATCAACAGTTAGGTCAACACTTTCTGTGAAAGAGGCGGCTTCGGGCTCTGACTCTACACCGCTTGTATTTTCGGTGCTTTCGGTCGCTGCGAGGGTTATGGCTGTCTCAACGGGTTCGAAGGATACGGGATTGAGGGACCTTCCAAACGGGTTGTCGAGCGATTCTGCTTCGGCCGAAACGATGGGCGGAAGCGGTTCACTTGTTTCGAGGGAGGGTTGATCTTCAATTAGGTCCGTTGTGAGCACCGGGGCAGGAGTGGGTCGATCACATTCTAATATCCGACGTGCCCAGGCATATGACCGCGCACTCGGTTGCAGCGGGATCAGGTCTTCCAAGACTTGCGGATCTATGTTGCTCTGATTGAGCGTGGCGACGATTTCGGCAGTGATTTGTTCCGAGGCGCGCACACCGCATTGAGCCTGCTCATAACAGCTGAGCACTTGTGCCAAATCAGCGGAATTTGACCGAATGGCATCGCGTCCTTGCCATTGCCACTTGAGCATGACCATCGCGGCGTATCGATCTTCGAGCGCGCGTAACTGAGATTCCGGAACCAATTCATGTAAAGCTGAGAGCGCGTCACCAGCGGTTTGCGCATAACGATCAATCGAGTCTTCTGGTGGGCAGTCTGCCAGCGCGACCAGAGGGAGACTCACGAGTCCTATCGCTAGCACCGCCCCCCGGCAGGCTTTAAGCATCATTTTCCCCGTACTCTACATACACACGTTTCGAACCCGGAACGTAGCATGTTGCCTATTTTCCAACAAGTTCAGGTGGTTCTTGTCAATCACTCTGGAGTTTCAGATGGATCGTTAAAGCGGCTTCTCATCTTGAAGGCGCACTCAATATCAATCGCTTTGTCGCCCCCAGGTTCGCATCGCATCAATGATCGGCCGCATTTTTCGACCCTTCTCGGTGAGCGCGTACTCCGAGCGGGGCGGATGCGTATCGTATATGCTGCGTTCGATAACGCCATGATCTTCGAGCATTTTTAGGCGGTTGGACAATGTGTTTGGCGCAATTCCCGTCAAACTTTCCTGGAAGTCGGAGAAACGCCGCGCGCCATGATCGACCAGTTCGCGAATGATCTCGCTGGTCCAACGCGAGCCAATGATAAAGGCGGTTCGCGACACCGGGCAGAGTGGCAAATTCTTATTGTTCATGGCGGAAGTCTATTCTGTTCCCTTGACAAAATCTAGTAACTAAAATTTTTATAGTAACTATAGAGATAAGGAGTTCCGCCATGTCATTTGAACTGCAAACCGTTGCTTACAGCGTTCTCATCCTTTTTGCGCTTTTGATGATCCAAGGAACGCTCGTCCCGCTCAATCAAGGACTGGCCTGGGGACTCGGAAGTCGCGATGCAAAACGCGATACAACGTCTTTGCAGGCGCGCACAGCGCGGACCATTGCGAACCATATGGAAGGCATGTGGCTGTTTGTGCCACTCGCCGTTTTGGTTGAGTTGTCTGGGGCGTCTTCATCGCTAACGATTTGGGGCGCTGGACTTTACCTTGCCGGCAGATTGGCATTTGCGCCGCTATATCTTTTCGGCGTCGCTTATTTGCGGTCCGCGGCTTGGGGGGTGGCGATATTGGGCACGATCATGCTGGCCGTCCCAGTGTTGACAGCGGTTTTTTAAAGGCGGTTGTTCAAATGCGCGCGGCCAGCGGCTTAGCTTAAGCGCTTAAACGGCATAGGAATCGCCGTGGCGGTGGCTTTGGCGACCAGTTTGCCCTGATCGTCGAAACACTCTGCTTCCATGAACGCGGCTGACCGGCCCCATTTGAGAATGTGCGCATCCACCGCAGCTTTGCCAGGCATCAATCTTCGCAAATAAGACGTCTTCATTTCCAATGTCGGCGCCGTCATGGTCACATTGGAAGCAATGATGCAGCATGTGCTCATCGCTTCATCCATCATCGCGGCGATAAAACCGCCTTGAACTGCGCCCGTTGGATTGGCGAACATGCCAGGCACATCGAACTCCATCCGAATGCGTTGCGCCGCCTGTTCGACCTCAACCAAACGCATCCCGAGCGTATCCGAGCAGGGGGGGCGTTTCTTGCTATTTTGAAAGCGTGCCAGCATTTCGGCGTCTGAAACGCGGGGTTTCTCATCGGCGGGTGTATTGCTCATGCTTACTTACGACGAAAAGCGTCGAGGCTCACCACCGTGTCGCCGTCTTTGGTCTCGCTTACAGCCTCTGATTCCCCATCCGTGCCCGTGGTTTCCAAGGCTGGAGATACAACGCTCGAATCATCGCCTGTGCCGGCTTTTTCGAAGCTCACGCCGAAATTGACAGCCGGATCTACAAACCGGGTCATCGCGACATACGGGATTGAAAGGTGCTGTGGTACCCGGTTGAACTTCAGGACGATTTCGAAGTGACCATCATGGACTTCCAAGTCCCAATATTGGTGCTGAATGACAATCGTCATCTCTTCCGGGAATTGCTCGATCAGGTGCTCGGGGATTTTTACGCCCGGCGCCTTGGTGCGGAAGGTGACATAAAAATGGTGATCTCCTGGAGGTGCCGAACCTTTCTCGGCTTGCCGTAAGGCTTCGCGCACCACGCCGCGCATAGCGGCCTGGGTCAGAGCTTCATATCCAATATAGTCGGTCATACCCGCTCCCCGTTTGGAGGACTTCAATAGCCCCCCGAATCGTCACTCGCAACGCCCTTCATGTTTTAGGCGAGCCATTATGTTTAACTTCCCCAGTCGGGAAGCTTCACTCTACTGATTGGCTCATTCTGCAACAAATACTGCACAATGCGCGGTGCCACCCAAATTAAGTGGAGGCTTCTGTTGCCAGGCGCCTCCGGGCCCCGCCTAAGGCGCTGATGCCCTAGGAGTTAAAGCGGTATTCCACGCACTGCGTTAAGCAGCGAGCAGTTCACCTTCAGCAAAGTTGTCATTAGCAACTATTGTTGAGTGAGCTTCTGACGCAGCTCATGCGGGTGAAAGCATCGTCTTTACACGTCCGTCGATCCTATTTCGCCCCCAAAGGACCCGCTGAAGAAGGGTCTTTGGTGGAGGCGCCGGGTACCGCCCCCGGGTCCGAACCGCTTATTACACGCGCGTTTATCACCATAGTTCCAAAGAACGAGACCAATATAATCCCGCTTGATCGAAGATAAAAGACCTTAATCCATAGGTTCCACAATCACTTCGATCACGCCTTCAGTTCGTTCAAGTGCTGCTAATTCTGCCTCTAAAGCGCTCGAATGGATTTCTCGGGTCGTGCGTACGACTGAACCGGTGGCATCGGCGGTGAGAATGGTTAGGCGGAGCATCCGTTCGGTGCCATCCAGCACACCATCGGCAGCGCGCACGGTCAATTTCCCGACTTGGTAGACGCCTTTGCCGGTATAGTAGACAGTCTTGCCCGCCAGCTTCGCCCCGCTGACCAATAGTCCTGCCGTGCTGGTTACGATGCAGCCAGATAAAGACAGCGCACAAAGTGGAGCAATCATCAGTCGAAACATGGATTTCCTTCGAGTTCCCAATCTCAATGGTGGATGACTCTAGGTTTTGCCAAGTTAACAGGCTGTGAGGTGCGGTGCTGAAATTGTCATCAGCTTGGCGCTTGCCCCGCCTAGAAAAACCTGCTCTTTGCCGTTTAACGATAAATTGGTGTTTGGGAGAACCGAGATTATGCGTACGAAACTTACCACCTTTACAGCACTTGCGACCGTGTTCGCATTGGCGTCTTGCGATGTCGTGAGAACTCCATCGACCTCGCCAGCGGAGACAGCGACCGAAACAACTGAAACGGCGACCGCCCCGACGGCCGAGGAAATCGCGGCTGAAACGGATCGGCTGAACACTTGGTTTGAGGACAAGTTTGAAGCGGAAGTGCTTGAAAGCCCGATCCAGCTCACCTTCCTTGGTCGAGACGAACGGCAAGGCGAAATTGATGATTTCTCTGAAGCCGCGTTGGATGCGCAGCTAGAGCGCTCGCGTGCAAATTTGGCGGAGCTGAAGGCCAATTTCGATTACAATAAGCTGACCTCAGACGCGAAGATCTCTTATGATATTTGGGTCTATCAGGCCGAGCGGGCGGAAGCGGCGGATGAGTTTCGCTATAACGCGTATGTGTTCGAGCAGATGCAATCCATCCACTCATTCTTCCCGCAATTACTGATCGCCTTCCATAAAGTCGTCGATGGCGAGGATATGGACAATTACCTTCTGCGCATCTCCGAAAGCGCGCGCGGCATTGATCAACTGATCGTCTTGTCTAAGCGCGTCGCAGAAGATGGCGTGCGTCCACCTTATTTTGCTTTTGAATCGGTAATTGATGAGGCGCAAAAAATTATCACGGGCGCCCCATTCGACGATAGTGAAGAAGACAGCGATATATGGGCTGATGCGAAAGCCAAGATCGCCAATTTGCTCGAACAGGGTGCGATTGACCAAGCCAAAGCTGATCAGCTCACCGCCGATATTCGCACGGCGCTTATTGAAGAATGGCAACCGGCTTATGAGCGCTTAATCGCCTGGCAAGAAGAAGATCGCGTCAATGCTTCACCGGAGGCCCAAGGGGTCAGCGCATTGCCGAATGGTCTTGCCTATTACAATGAGCGCCTCGCCAATCAGACCACGACCAATCTGACGGCGGATCAGATTCACGAAATCGGCCTCGCAGAAGTGGCGCGCATTCGCGGCGAGATGGAGACGATCAAAGACGAGTTCGGGTTTGATGGAACCCTGCCTGAATTTTTCGCCTTCCTGCGAGACAATAAGGATGATGAGCGCCTTTACTATCCAAATACGGATGAGGGACGGCAGGCTTACATTGATGATGCAACGGCGGCCATTGATGGCATCAAGGCTGTACTGCCAGACTATTTTGGCATCCTCCCCAAAGCCGACATGGTGGTGAAACGTGTGGAACCGTTCCGCGAGCAAGCGGGCGCTGCGCAGCACTATTTCCCGTCCACACCAGATGGCTCTCGTCCGGGCGTCTACTATGCGCATTTGCTCGACATGAAGCAGATGCCAAAACGCGAGCTGGAAGTAATCGCCTATCATGAAGGGCTGCCCGGTCACCATATGCAAATCGCCATCCAGCAAGAGCTGCAAGGCGTGCCCACTTTCCGCACCCAAGTTGGCTTTACCGCCTATAGCGAAGGCTGGGGCTTGTATTCAGAATTGCTGTCGAGCGAAATGCCTGGGACGTTTGAAGATCCTCTCTCGGATTTTGGTCGCCTCGGGTCTGAGATTTGGCGGGCCGTGCGTCTGGTTGTTGATACCGGCCTCCACGCCAAAGGCTGGAGCGAGCAAGAGGCTATCGACTATTTCCTTGCCAACACGGCTGCACCAGAAGGACAGGCGCGCTCAGAAGTTCGCCGCTATATCGTGCTGCCAGGTCAAGCGACGAGCTATAAAGTGGGCATGTTGAAAATCCAGGAACTCCGCGCAAAAGCGGAAACTGAACTGGGTGATGCGTTCGATATTCGCGGCTTCCACGATACGGTGCTGGGCGGCGGGGCGATGCCTCTGGCGATCCTCGAGCGCCGCGTCGATGAGTGGATTGCTCAGGTGCAGGCCGGCTAAGACGGTCGATCAGCTTTGCCAATAAAGGACCGGATATCATCAGCGAGCTGATATCCGGTTTCTTTTTCGAGATACATCATGTGCCCGCCTTCATACAGGTGAAGGTTAAACTGCTCTGGCGTCAAACCCGCGCGGCGCAAAGCCAACTCCACGGCATAGTAAGGTGTGACCAGGTCGTATATGCCGGACACAACCATGATCCGAGTCGGATCATCAAGGTTGATCTGGCGCAAGAGTATGCGGGACATATCCGTTCCGGCACCGCTTTCTAAGCTTTTCTGGAACCGGTAATCCCAATTCGCACGAAAACGATTACCGCGAATGACATTATAGTCTTGAGGCTCAATCTCATAATCCATGCTTGACTCAATCTGGTCGATCAACCGGCCTTCCAATTCCCTCCCAAAACTGGTCAATGGCAAATCCGGATGCGATCCGGTTCCGCGCCCGCAATCGAACCTCGCATCATATCCACACGCGATTCGATTGCCGTCGACCCGAGCTTGGGCATGACGGATAGCACCGGCGATCGAGCGCGTGTCTGAAGACGGCGAAGGCAGGCCAAGTTGGGTGTTTAGCTCATCCATGATTGCGCGTTTGGCAGCAGCTTCTAGACGCTGTTCCTGCGCCAAAGCGGTCGCAATGACGGTGTCTGCATAAGTCTCCATAGCGTTGAGGAATTGATCAAGGTCGTCGTCCCAAGCCGATCGATCTACCAAGCCGCGTTGCCAGGCGACGGCCGCTATCGTGGGATAGCGACTGACCGGGCCGTCCAAATCGAATGGGTGGCGCATGCGCAGATCGAGCAGGCCGGAGACCAGAATGAGGCCGTGCAGATCGTCTCGGAAATCGCGGCAATTGGGATGGCTGGCCATGCCCGCAGCCCGCAGGCTGCTATAGCTGACACCGACAATATAGACCGGTGCCCCGGCCCGGTCTTCGCCCTTGAGCCAGTTTTCAACAAACCGGCACATGGCACGGGCATCGACCCGCAAATCTTTGAAGGCCGTCTCATTGCCGCCCTCAATGACGCGCGAGAGGCCGGTGCCGACAGGGTCTACGAACACCAAGTCCGCGACATCAATCAAAAAACCTTCATTCGGATCTTGTGTGAGGGGAACATTGCCATTCTCGGCATTGATGAGATCAGCACTGACTTTTTCAGGACCAAAGCCGGTCATGTGCAACCAAATCGAGGAGCTGCCCGGCCCGCCATTGAAGAAGAACATGACGGGGCGCAGCGGGTCGGCCAACGCACCTCGATGTTCATAGCTGAATGAGACGATCTCAGCAGGCGGATAGACGCCAAAAGCATCTACGATCAGCGTGCGCTTGGTATACGCGCGGTAGCTGTGAGAACGATCTGATATGGACGCGGTTTGCAGGTCTGAGGCCGCAAGCACCTCATGCGGAAGAGGCAATTGTTGCTGGGATAAGCTCGACGCGGTTTCGCCGCTATCGGCATCAGGCGTTTGCGCTGATATCGCGGCCAATGCGGCATTGGCGAAGAGCAGAATCACGCTGAGCAACAAAAATCTGTTCATGTCCCGAACTCACAACATTCTCTTTCCCGCACTAGGCGCGATTTCTGCGCCAGGCGCAACCGGGTTGGGAGGTGTGCGCCTATACGGGTGTCGAATCTGACAGGCCATAATTGGGCCGATCTGTTGAATCCTAAGCACGGGGTAACGCTAAAATTATGAGTGATGTGAAATGACTATTGAATCAGCAACCCAACTGACAGCCCGGCAAAGAAACCTACGCTTTTTCTGGATGTTACAAAGCGGGATTCTACTTGCGGCAACGACCGCTCTGCCCGCCGCGGCGCAAGTGACTCCAAAAGAAGTGGATTTGTGTACGGGCGTGAAAGGCGGCTCTTGCTATACTGTCGACATAAAGAATGTGTCGTCTGCGACTGTAATGTCCACGGACTTTATGCGGAATTCAACGGACGGAAAATGTGAAAAAGACAAGGTCAAGGTGAAAAAGAACGATACGGGGAACAATGCGGTGCAGAACAAAGAAGTCACCCCTTACATCGTAGCAAAACTCAACTCGAAATGCGCCTATGAGATCAAATTTAATGTGACCAATGGCTGTACCGGCGATACGCGGGCTCGGATCAAAGCGGGAAAGAAGCCCATACGAGTTTCTTTAGACAAGAATTGCGGCACGCTCAGAACCATTAAGCATTATTAGGCTGATTAATCAGACTACGGTAGAGAGCTGGCATCAGCTCCCTACATTTTCCAACTGACTGAACGCGTCTTGCATATGATCGACAAAGAGGCGCGCCTTGCCGCGCAATTTGCCGCCGGTCCAGACTACAGAGAGCGGTAAGTCAGCGCCGCGCCAGTCCGGCATGATCCGGACCAGCTCACCCGATTTAACATGAGGGCAAACGAGCCAGTCTGGCCCGATAAATACGCCCAGCCCGTCGACCGCGGCTTGTAGCAAAGTGTCGCCTGAGGAGCCGCGGAAGCGCCCGTCCATCATGATCCGTTGCTCCTCACCGGTTTCGCTATGCTTTAGCACCCATTGCTGACCTTGTAGCGATTGGCGGAAGACTAAGCCTTGATGGTCTTTCAGATCTTCAGGCGTTTCAGGCGACCCAAAGCGCTCAATATAGGACGGTGAAGCCCAGATGCCGCGATAGGCAACAAACATCCGTTTCGCCATCAAGGCACTATCGGTGAGTTCGCCCAGCCGAAAGGCTAAGTCGACGCCTTCCGTGACCAGATCAGTATAGGTGTCGTCGGTCATCAGATCCATGCGGACATGCGGGTACTTGTCGAGGAAACTCGCAATCGCTGGCGTGATGACGAGCTTAGAAAACGAATGCGGTGCGCTGACGCGCAACATGCCGACGGGTTCCTGATCAAGGCCTCGCGCTTCCGCTTCTGCTTCGTCAAACTCGGAAAGGATATCCTGCGCCCGTCCATAAAAACGCTGACCGGCTTCGGTCAGGGAAAGGGCGCGTGTCGTCCGGTGAAACAGCTCAGCGCCGAGTTGATGCTCGAGATCCTGGATACGCCGCGATACGGTTGGCTGACCGATCGAAAGGTCTGCTGCTGCGCGCGAGAAACTGCCCGCATCTGCGACCCTTAAGAACAATCTCATTGCATCAATACGGTCCATGCCCCGAAGCTCCTATGCGAATAATGCATGAGCTATATGGAACGTCTCCCGGTTCTGAAAAAGGGGGGGATGCGCCATTTAGCATTTCATCGACGCACAATCCATGTCGCCGAACCGCAATCCCTAAGGAGCCAAACATGGCCAATTTTACTTTACACGACTCAAACACCGCCCCCGACGGCGCCCGTGATTTCATCGCTGGCGTTGAAAAGAAAATGGGCTTCGTCCCGAGCCTATACGCTGTCTTTGCAGAGAACCCAGCCGTATTGAACGCCTATACGCAATTGTCTGACCAGCTCGCCAAGACCGGTCTTTCGCCACTCGAACAGCAAGTGGTGACGATTGCCGCGAGCGTCGAAAATGAGTGTCACTTCTGTGTCGCCGCTCATACCACAATTGCTGAAGGCCAAGGCTTGGATCTCAACGTGATCGAAGCGGTTCGCGAAGACCGCGCGATCGCTGATCCAAAACTGGAAGCTTTACGGGTTTTCACCAAGAAAGTCGTTGTCGATCGCGGCTTCGTCTCCGACTGCGATGTCGACACGTTCTTACGGGCCGGATATGACCGCGCCGCTGTGCTCGCCGTGATCGTTGGTGTCGCTCTGAAAGTGATTTCAAACTACACCAATCACGTCGCTGAAACGCCTGTAAACGAAGCGTTCCAAAAACACGCTTGGACCCCGAAATCTAGACGCGAAGCCGTTCCGGCTTAACCGTCAGAACACCTGCATTTAAAGGGCTCCGGAGCGATCTGGAGCCCTTTTTTGTGCGCGTCCTTCCAGGCCTCACAAATCGCTCACACCGACGTGATTGGGGCTCACACAGTCGTGGTTCGTAAGTGAACTTTGCGAGGCGTATGTAGAGGTCACACCGCAAGGAGGGTAATATGACCACACTAACTGAAACACTTTCACCCGAAACTCAGACCACTGGCCTGGTTTCCAAACTCAAGACGTTCGCGCCACACATTGTCGCTGGTATCGCATCGATCGTCTTTCTCGATAGCTTGCGTTTCAAGTTCACCAACGCACCAGAGACACAAACCATTTTTGGTAAGCTAAATGATTGGGCGGCGAGCTTCGGGGCGGAAGGCCTTTTCGCGCAAACCGGTTTGTTCAGCCAATATGTCATCGGTACTGCAGAGCTGTTTGCCGCTGCATTGTTGCTGATTGGCATTCACCCGGCCTTCCGTCGGTTGCAGGCGGTTGGTGCACTCATCGCCTTCGCTGTCATGAGCGGCGCCGTAAACTTCCATCTCTGGACGCCTTTAGGGATCGATCCCAATAATGATGGTGGTGGCCTCTTCTTCATGGCTGTCATCGTTTGGATGACCTCTTTTGGCCTCATCATTGTTCGCCGTCGCGAGCTTGGTGCCATCTTTAACGGTCTGCGCAGCACATTGTTCCCAGCGCGTTCTTAATCCCGCCTTTTTCCTCCCAGACAAACAATATTCGACAAGGATAAAACCCATGAAACTCCGTACTCTGATCGCCGCAGCCATGATCGCCGCTGGCCCTATCGCTGTCACCGCGCCTGCCGCTTTTGCTGACAAAGACCCAATCTACACTGCGAAACGCTCAAATCTTGCGCTTCAAGGATATGACACCGTCGCCTATTTCACGGTTGGAGAGCCGACAAAAGGCACCGCGGATTACTCTACCACTTACCAAGGGGCTGAATTCCGTTTTGCCAGCGAGGAGAACTTGAATCTGTTTCTCGGCGATCCCGCGAAATATGCGCCACAATATGGCGGCTATTGCGCGTGGGCCGTCGCTCAAGGCAAGACCGCAAAGGGTGATGCGCGTCGCTGGGCCGTCGTCGATGGCAAACTGTATTTGAACTACAACAAGGGCATCCAGAAACGCTGGGATAAAGACCGGTCTGGTTTCATCACAAGTGCCAATGGACATTGGCCGACTGTGCTTCAAGACTAAGGGCTTTCTCCCCTTCTTGACGCCCGTTTTGAGCGCGTCGCCAATGACCCCCGCATGGCCCCTCCCATGCGGGGGTTTTGGCTATTCGGTGGCGAAGCAATCGGCCATTATGGCCAATAATCACCTTCCAACCCTCGAAAATTTAATGACCAAGACTTCACACTCAGGAAACCCGAATGCTGCTTTAAGGGCTCAGCAAAAAACTGCGTAGCGTTTCGGGAGACCCAAATGAGAAAAACAGCCTTCGCAGCGGCCTTATTCTGCGCCGCTTTGAGCCCTGCCGCGTTCGCGGAATCGGAATTATACGTCAATCTTGGCGGATCTAGTGTCAGCACAGATGATGCGAATTTGACCGCGATTACCGCTCGTGGGGGAATTTGGTTCAACGATCTGATCGGTACTGAGTTTGAAACCTCGTTTGGTGCCGGTGCAGATGATGTGGACGGTGTCGACTTTGAACTCGAAAACACGTTTGGCGGATATGTCATTGCCAAATATCCCGTCCTGCCTCGCGTCGATGTGCTTGGACGATTGGGCTATACGACCGGTGAATTCCAAGCCGCCACAAATGGCGTCTCCACCGATGCAGAAGCAGACGGGTTCGCCTTCGGTCTTGGCGGCGAGGTGATGCTCACCGATCAGTTTGGACTGCGCGGAGATTATACCCGAATTGAACCAAGCGATGACGGCTTAGATGGCGGCGTAAACGTCTTTGCCGTAACCGGCGTGTTTAAGTTCGGAACTGTGCGCTAGTCGCGCTCAGCCCACGTCTTCAAAATATGATGTGCAACCGCCATAGGCGGCGGTGCATAGATATCCGGATGTGTGCCCGCGAGGACTTGCCGCGCTTCTTCGCGGGTGATCCAGCGGGCCGCTTCCAATTCGTCCTGTTCGACGGACACCTCTGTGGTTTCCGCCTCGACGATAATGCCGACCATCAAAGATGAGGGAAATGGCCAAGGCTGGCAGAACAAATACTCGGCTTTGGCCGGATCCGCTTTGATACCGGCTTCTTCCTCCAGCTCGCGCGTGGCGGCTTGTTCGACTGTCTCGCCGGGTTCAACGAAACCGGCCAGAGCTGACCAGAACCCAGCAGGCCAGCTGGCTTGGCGCCCGAGTAGACATTTATCATCTTTGACCGCCAACATAATGGCGACTGGGTCCGTGCGCGGAAAATGCTCGGCGCCGCAGGACGGGCAGATGCGTTTCCATCCCGCTTCCGCGGGCTCACTCTGTGCGCCGCATTTAGAGCAAAAACGGTGACTGCGATGCCATTCGAGCAGGCTGCGTGCCGTCGCTGCGAGATTGGCTTCCATCGGCGCCAAGCCGCCAGCAGCTGCCCGCATGTCTGTAAACTCTCCCGACCCCTGTAAAAGCGACCCTTCGAGCTTGAATCCCGGATTCATGTTTACGGCAAAAATGGGTGACCCAGCTTTATCGAGTCCGAGAAAAACCGACTCATCCATCGCCCCGATCCGGGCGAATTCTGGTCCAAGCCAAACCAGGTTCTGACCGCTCATCTGCACCAGAGGTTGGCCTTTTTGTATCAAGAAGACGAGCACACTCTCATTAGCCTTCGCCGACTCCAACCAATCTTCGTCGGTGCGATGATGCGCGGCACGATTTACCGGGTGGCTGGCGAGAGGGATGTCATTTGATGTCGTCACGTGTTCAATCCTAGGGGCAATAGCCGAAGCAGATAAGATATCCATCTGGATCCGTCACTACGACTTCTGTGCATTCATAAGGTGTATTTTCCAGGGGTGTATGATCTGTACCGGTTTTCGCCAGATGGTCGAGGATGGGCTGTAAGTCGGTCACCCAGATATAGACATCCCAAAGTCCGCCAACGCGGTTCGAATTCGGCGTCGCCACAGGCTGGTCTTGATCGCAATCGGCCTGTTTCAGCATGATGGAGGCGCGCGGCGTATCTGCAATGGCAAAGCTTGGCGGTTCGCCCCAGATTTGTGCGATAGCAAAGCCTAAACGATCACGATAGAACGCGACAGACCTGTGGATATCCGTCACCACCAATACTGCCGCGCAGGAAATCAGCTGGTCCCCAATGCCCTTTTCTGTCATCCGACAACCGTATTGTGCGCTAGCGTCTTGTCAAACCGCTGCGCAATCGCGATATAGCCCTCGGAGGCTGGCGGTGGACGAGCTCCTCGCCAACCGGGTCAGGTCGGGAACGAAGCAGCCCTAACGAGTTTTCGCTTGGGTCACTGTCCAGTCTCCACTTCAATCCATTGCGTAGATTACAAGGCCGCCCTTGTTTGGGGCGGCCTTGCGCATTGCGCATCGGGGGAGATGAGGGGAGAACCCCGTCATGGCGCAATGAACACGTTGTCCTGAATTTCACTGCCAATTTCAGTATTGTCGCGAATAATTTCGGCCAAAGTCGTATCTCGGACCCGATCACGTTCGCTGGAGGTGAGGTCTTCTTCCCACCAGAACCGGTCACCGTCGCGAAGGGCCGTGAATTGCCGGACCATGATGGCTTGGAATAGTTCTCCGAGCTGTGACCCACTGACATTGTCTTCGGCCAAACCACCGACCCAGAGATCAATCTCGTTGACGTCACCATACGTGTCGAACAAAGCCTCTGCTAGGTCATTGTCGGAGGTGATTTGACCGAATTGCGTGACGCGAGTCAGTCCCATCGCCTCTCTCATATCATTATAGCCAGGCACGCCATGATCGCGTCCGCGCTGGATGTTCAGCGATGCCAAGTCAAAACCGCCACTACCGGGTTGTCCGAACAGGAAGTTGCGGATGTCATCCACCACGAGCGGGTCGATTTCCTGGTGTAATTGCGTCGCGAAGCCGCGCAGGATCGGGTCCAGATCCTCCTCGCTGACCAAGATCGTCGGACCAGTGAAGAAGGAGGATTTCAAATCCAAATGCCCGCCCGCAATCTCAGCACCCGTCGCGTCGAGGCGCAAAAGTTGTTCATTCAGCATCGAGTGGCCAAGTCGAAACGCGGCAACGCTGAATTCGTTAAAAATGGTTGGATTGATATCCTCGTCATAGCCCGAATAGGCGGGTATCGCGTCAGGTCCCAGCAAAACCGGGAGCCATTCTTGATACGTGATCACTTGGATTTTCGCGATCACCAGGCGTCGCGCCTGTTCATACACAACTTCACTGTCGGCATCTGGATCATCATCAAGCAAGTTTTGGACGATCCGATTATGCTCACGCACAAACAAAGTGTGCATGACCGTCAAACCGAGCTGCTCATTGGCGCGAATATCGCCGGCTAGGAAAAGCGCCGTGGGGTCGGTGATAAACCCATTCGCATTGGTCAAGCTGTCCTCATTGAAGGGAAGAAGATTGCCAGCGCTGGTTTTCAAGAAAGGTGTTCCCGCTTCGCGCAAAGCGGCGTTACGTTCGACGCTCGAGCCATATATCATAGAGCCATCGATCCAGCTGGTAATTTCGTTCTCTTGTTCGCGCGGGTTGCTGGCATCGATTCCGGTAGCAGCGTCGAATAGAGCGCGGTTGAACGTGATGACTTGCGCGCCAGTGCTGTTTGGGTCGAAGAAAGCGTCACCTTCAGGTACTAAAATATCTGCAGACTCTTCGGCGCCATCGGTCAGGTCCAAATCATGGTCCATGAATTGGCCCCATTGCCAAACAAAGTCGGTACCATTGACGGCGTTTGGGATGGATGTGCCTTCGACTTGATCGGCAATACCGTTTGATACCGCGCGAGCAGAAGGGCGGTTCTCTCCCGCGAGTTCAGAGATACTGTCGGCATAGTCGGCATTGCCCAATCGTTGCAGGTGCTCAAACGTGGCCCCCCAAGTTGGATTGTCGACATTATTATTGCTGCCATCATAGGTGCGGACCTCGCGACTATCGACCATGGGTCGATCATTGTTGCGATTATTGCGAGCGCGATCGCGACGATCCCTTCCATCATTCGGAATGCCTTGCGGAGACTCTCCATTTCGGGACGTATCATTCACTGTAATCGTTAGGTCTTGCGAGGTGCTCGATCCGCGCGAATCCGTGACGGTCAGGCGCAAAACAATATCAACGCTTTGATTGACATTCGGCGCTTCAAATTGTGGCGTGAGGCTGCTGGTTGAGGTCAGCGCGACATCCGGCCCGGAGATTTGTGACCAAGACATGGTCATTGGGTCGCCGTTTGGATCCGACGCCGTCGCGTTGATTTGGACGGTCGTGCCTTCAACCACAGCTTGAGCTGCGCCGACGCTGATAATGGGCGCAGCATTCATAAAGTCGTCGCCATTGCTACATGCAGCGAGTCCGAAAGCCGTGAGGCTGACGAAAAGGTACGTGTTTTTCATAAGAGCTTTTCCTAAATCCTCTGCAGCAATCGTTTCTGAATGTGTGATCACTGTCTAGTGTATTGATTTATAATTATTATTTACCGTTTTAATTTCGACGGAATAGCTCTGATGAATCGTTTAATGCCGTTTGCCCGCGCCGCCCACAAGTAGAATTTTTGTTAATCTTGTGGAGCGGCTGCGCTTCTGAAGCGCTGATTGCTTGCCGCCACCCCCGAGTCCCTGCCATAAGCTTTAACCATGAGCGATACGCCCGAAGCCCCTGAAGAGAATGAACGCGATGATGCGACGTTTTCGATGTTTGGAGATGCCGAAATGGGCGCTCCGCCGGAAGAAGGCTATCAAGTCCTAGCGCGCAAATACCGTCCACGGCTCTTCTCTGATCTGATCGGCCAAGAAGCCATGGTGCGCACGCTCACCAACGCGTTTGAGACTGGGCGTGTGGCGCACGCCTTTATGCTGACGGGCGTGCGAGGGGTCGGCAAAACCACCACGGCGCGCTTGCTCGCACGCGCTTTGAACTATTCGCGTGAAGACCATGATGCGCCGAGCATGCAGCTTGATCCGCCTGGTGATTTCTGCGCCGCGATTATGGCCGGCAATCACCCTGATGTCTTAGAGTTGGATGCCGCGTCACGGACCGGCGTCGCGGATATGCGCGAGCTTTTGGACGGGGTGCGCTATTCACCCGTTTCGGCCCGGCATAAAGTCTACATTATTGACGAAGTGCATATGCTCTCGACGGCATCATTCAATGCGCTTTTGAAGACGCTGGAAGAACCGCCACCGCACGTGAAATTCATTTTCGCGACTACAGAAATTCGCAAAGTGCCGATTACGGTCCTGTCGCGATGCCAACGGTTTGATCTAAAGCGGTTAGACAGCGAGGCACTGGCCAAACATCTGGCGAAAATCGCTGAAAAAGAAGGTGCAAATGTCTCTGAAGAAGGCTTGGCGCTGATCGCGCGGGCCGCGGAAGGATCGGTTCGTGATGGACTCTCCATTCTGGATCAAGCGATTGTCCAGGCGCTCGACGGTGATCAAGTCACCGGCGAACGCGTGCGTGACATGCTTGGTCTGGGCGATCGCTTACGCCTACTGGATGCGTTCGAGTTTGCGATTCAAGGCGAGGCGCAAAAAGCCGTCGATGAAGTTGCTGAACAAGTGCATGCGGGCGCGGACCCTCTCATCATCCTCAAAGACATGCTCGAAATCGCAGCAGATATCGCCACCGTTCAGGCGGCTGGCAACAATTATAGCTTGCCAGGACCAGCCGATTGGACCCGCCGCACGCACGAATTGGCGACGGCGTTGACGCCTGCGCAGGCACAGCGCAATTGGCAGATTCTTTTGTCTGGCTATCGCGATACACAGACCGCACCAGAAGCCGATACGGCTTTGCGAATGGTCGTGTTGCGCCTGGTATCAGCAGCGCGTCTGCCAAGCCCAGAAGAGGCCGCCCGAATGCTGACATCGGGAGGGGCCACGGGCGCCGCGGGAAAGCCTGAGCCTGCCGGGAGTGCGCCAACGGGCGAAGGCCAGCTCTTGCAATTGGTGCAACCCAGCGCGCAGAAAATGGACAGTTTTCGAGACGTGCTCGATCATCTCGATTCTCGTAAAGAAGCCCGGCTCTGGGGTGAAGCTCGTAAGTATATCCGGGCTGAGAATTTCAAACCCGGCCGACTGGTTTGTGCGGTGGACCCGGGTGCGCCGCGCGATTTGTTGCGACGCCTGACGGACTTCCTCGAGTATGAAACGGATATGGACTGGGATGTCATGCTCTCAGAATCCGGGGTCGAGACGCAAAAAGAAACAGAGACGCGGGAGCGACGTGAATTGCTGGAAGATGCCGCGAAGCATCCCGACATTGCGGCGGCTTTGGCGGCCATCCCAGGGGCTGAAGTCGTCGATGTTGAAAACAGCGCCCCTCTTGATCCGAACACGCTTACCGACAATGTCGTGCCTTTGAAACGCCATTCTTAGCTCCAGGATAATCTGCGATGACCGATCTGACGAAAATCATGCAACAGGCCCAGGAAATGCAGGCCAAAATGCAAGAAGCGCAATCCCAGATCGAACAGACAGAAGCGGAAGGCATTGCAGGTGCCGGGCTGGTCTCCGTCACGCTGAAAGGCAAAGGCGAATTGGTTTCGATCAAAATCGATCCATCACTCATGCAAGACGAAGCTGAGATTATCGAAGACCTGGTCAAAGCGGCCCACCGCGAGGCGCGCAAAAACCTAGACCAGGCTATGGAAAAAGCGATGAAAGATGCAACGGCGGGCTTTGGTGGCATCTTGCCGGGCTTTAAAATGCCGTTCTAATCGACTGACGTTTTTACATTTTCGTTCGCCATCAAGTATTCTGTCTCACGTTCTGAGGCGATCAATGTGCGTACGGATTCATTGTCGTAGCCCATTTCTTCCAATGCCCGCGCAGACATTTGCAGACCCGCCTCAATCGCGTCTGGAATCACAAATGAAGCGCCAGCTTTGTAAAGCAATTGCGCATGGTCTGCATCTCGCGCACGAGCCAGTATGGGCATATCAGGGCGGCGCTGACGCGCAGCTTTGACCATCAGTTCGGCGCTGATTTCATCATCCAATGTCACCACGACCATGCTGGCATGGGCGAGCCCGGCTTTGTGCAAGACGTCTTCGCGACTGCCATCGCCGAAATAGACTTGGCGCCCGGTGACCCGTTGTTTGGCGACCGTTGATGGGTTCGTATCCAGGCCGACAATCTCAGCCTGTTCTTTCTCCAATATATGCGCCACGGCGCGTCCAACGCGTCCAAAACCGGCGACAATGACATGGCCTTCACTGGCGCTGGCATCGACCGGGGGTGGGGCATCCGCCTCAGGCACACTCAGCGCCTTTGCGAGCCAGCGTCCAAACCGCCAGCTGCCGGCAATGATCAGCATGGACAGAGCGACAACGGCGGTCGCAATCGTGGCATTGCCTGAGACAATCGACCCGGCAGCGACACCAGCGCCAAGAATGACAAATGCAAACTCGCCTGCCGGAGCCAGAAGTGATGCTGTTTCGATCGACACGGCGCGATTGCCCGAAAAGATGCGAATGGCGGCAAATGCGATGATGGCTTTGATCAGCAGCAATGCAGCCAAGCCACCGAGTACGATTTGCCAATTGTCGATCACGACAGTCAAATCAATGGCAAGGCCGACCGTCAAAAAGAACAGACCGAGCAGGAGACCCTTAAACGGCTCTAAGTCGATTTCTGTCTGATGTTTAAACTCGGTCTCGCCCAAGAGCAGACCCGCGAGGAAGGCGCCGAGGGCGAGTGATAGGCCCGCATTATAGGTAATGATCGAGGCGCCTACGACCGTCAGCAGCGTGATCGCCATGAGGAAGTCGCGTCCACCCGCATTGATCGCGAGACGAAACAGATGCCGCAATAAATACCGCCCGATCAAGAAGATCACGGCAAGCGCGGCCAATCCATTCAGCGTTGCTTGCGCGAGCACCGTGGCCAAGTCTGTCTCGCCGCGGCTGGCCGTGAAGCCGACAAAGATCAAGATGGGGGCAACCAAAATATCTTGGAATAACAAAACCCCCAACGCGCTGCGGCCAACGGGGCTGGCCGCGCGTTTTTGTTCGACCAGAATTTGCATGACAATGGCGGTCGAGGATAGTGCCAGCGCCAGGGCGATAATCGCGGCCTCGGTCGCCGGCAGGCCAAGCAAGGTTAAGCCGTAGCCAATCAAGCATGCGCTCAGAATTGCCTGTACCATGCCCGCACCAAACACGGTGCGTTTTAGGGCCCAGAGCTTTTGAAAGGAAAGTTCCAGGCCGAGCAAGAAGAGCAAGAAGAGGACGCCAAGCTCCGCGAATGGCGCGGCGGCAGCTGGGTCCGATATGGTCACGTATTCTAAGATTGGCACTTGGTCGCTGAATGCACTAAAGCCGCTTGGTCCAAGCGCTAGGCCAGCGAGAATAAACCCTACGACAGCGGGAAGCTTTAGAGCTCTCAGAATCGGCACGACCAATCCAGCGGCCAGCAGGAAAACCAGCGCGTCTTTGATCAGCAATTCTTGGCCCGCATGTGCCATGATCGGAATCCATACTGAGATATCTTCTATCTACAGTGTTATTCGGTTCGCGTCGTAGCGAAAGAGGGGAAGTCGTCGCGCTGTCAGATTTGCCGGTTAAGCCATTTCTTCTGACACATCCAAAGCGGCATTGAGCGCCGCACGCGCGGAGGATGTAAGCGCGCTGTCAAACAATGTGAGTTGCTGCTCTATCGCCTGACGAACGGCGCCCGAGCCAATATCGCTGGCCTCGCCACGCTCGCGCAAGTACTCCAAATGATAGCGCAGGATGATCACGCAATTCGTGGTCAGGGTTGGCAAGCGCTCTGGCGCCACATCTAAATGACCCGCTTTGACCATCCCGTGCAGGAAGGCCTGAAACTGAGTATGTGTGTCGCGGTATATGCCGGGCAGGCGCTGTAATAGGCGATCTGTATGTTCGCCATAATCCGCTTGGTCGCGATACAAGAAGCGGTAACGGCGGATCTCTGACATTAAGGCCATAAGCATGGCAGCATAATCCTGCAGTATGGTAGCCGGATCGCTCGGCAGAATGGCCAGACGCTCCTCGACGTCTTCCAGAAAGCCTTCTGTCAGCGCATCTAACAAGGCGCGCTTATTCTTGAAATGATACCAGAGGTTGCCTTCCGCAATCACACACGCGCGCGCGAGGTCTGCCGTCGTGACATTGCCAAAACGGTCAGCGTTAAACAGCTCGCGCGCGGTATTTAAAATGCGGTCCCGGGTCTTCATGCGGACTTGGCATGCACCACAACTGGGACATCCGTATATCCCATGACAAAGTTCGACAGGACGCGGGTTGGTTCGCCGACCAGTTCGATCCGATCGAACCGGTTGAGGATTTCCTCCCACAAAATACGCAATTGCATTTCGCCGACGCGATTGCCCATGCAGCGATGCACGCCGAAGCCGAAGGAGAGGTGGCGGCGGGCATTCGGGCGATCAATCCAGAAGCGGTCAGGATCTTCGATCACTGTTTCGTCGCGATTGCCCGAAACATACCACATCACAACCTTGTCGCCCTTCTTGATCTGCTTGCCGCCGAGCTCGAAATCAGCGAGGGCGGTACGCCGCATATGACCCAATGGCGTTTGGAAGCGAATAATCTCCGAGACCATGTTCGGTATCAGCGAGGGATTAGCCTTCAACTTGGCGAATTCGTCTGGATTGCGATTAAGCTCCACCACGCCGGCGCTGATCGAATTGCGCGTGGTGTCGTTTCCGCCCACGATTAAGAGGATCAAGTTGCCGAGAAATTCCTGCGGGTCATTGACCATATCCGCGGTCTCAGGATTGTGTGCCAAGAGTGAGATAAAGTCGAACTTCTTCGGCTGGGCCGCACGCTCTTGCCATAGTCGAGCGAAATAGGCGTAGCATTCCTCCAAGGTCCGCATACGCTTTTCCATGTCGACTTCGATACCAACCGTCTCAGACGTAGTGGCGACATCAGACCAGTAGGGGAGGAGATGCCGGTCTTCGAAAGGGAAATCAAACAGTGTAGCGAGCATTTGTGTCGTCAGCTCTTTTGAGACAAGCTCAACCCAATTGATCCGTTCGCCCACGGGCAGACTGTCGAGGATATCGCAGACGCGTTTACGGATCAGCGCTTCAATCTCTGACAATTGCGAGGGCGCAACCGCTGGACTGACGGTCTTGCGTTGGACAACATGTTTGGGGCCGTCCATGGCAATGAACATGGGCGTTTCCATGCCCTCCGGCGCGTCGCCAATGACGATATTGTCTTGTGATGAGAAGGTTTTGTGATTGGAGTCGACGGCGATAATGTCATTATACTTGGTGATCGACCAATACGGGCCGAACGGACTTTCAGGGCAGTAATGCACGGGGTCTTCATGGCGCAGGCGGCGAAAATACTCGCCATGGACATTTGCCTCAAACAGTTCTGCTACGGAGACGTCGAGCGTTTCCAAAGGTAAGGTTTTAGGGTCGGGTATTCCCGCTGTTTCAAAGCCGTGCGCTGTGTCTGCCAATGTTTCCTCCGTATATTTTGTTTTTAGGGTAATAACCCTAATTTCGGTCTCTGCAAAGCGAAATCGAACGTGGTGATCCCGTCGGAGTTTGGAAAACGAAACACTCGGAAAACGATTGAAGCGCCTGCACCGGTTACTGTTGAGCCTCACTCAATCTCGCGGGTGGAGCTGACTACGGAGCTGTGCGTTCAAAATGAAGAAGTGGTCACCTTTAGACCAATGGTCATTGAGAATTCTTGGAGTCCTTCTGTGGTTGGCGAGTGCCTTTGTGTTTGCATGGGGCGTTGTGTTGCTTTGGGGGATCGTCAAATCAGCTGAATATCCGATTGAATTTTGGGTTGGGCTGATCGTTGTCGGCCCGGTTTGCGCGCTCTCGATCGGCGCAGGTATCGCCGGTTTTTACTTTGGCTGGCGACTAATCTGTTCCGCAGATGACACAGAATGACCCGTATAATCAGATGATCTCTTGCCTCTGGCACCGAGTCCCGCACATTAGCGGCTATGAGCAAGTCGTCCGCTGGTCCTGAAATTCAACGTATGATCGATTTGATCGCGCGCCTGCCAGGCCTAGGCCCGCGTTCGGCCCGACGCGCGGCGCTGTTTTTGCTGAAACGCCAAGATGCGTTGCTGCGCCCCATGGCCGAAGCTTTGGCTGATGCTGCGGACAAAATTGAACAATGCCACGTCTGCGGAAACTATGACACGCTGCAGCCTTGCGCTGTCTGTCAGGCACCCGGTCGGGATGACGGCCTGATATGCGTTGTCGAGGATGTTCCGGACCTATGGGCCTTGGAGCGTGCAGCAGCGTTTCGCGGACGCTATCATGTCCTCGGAGGGGTGATGAGCGCGCTTGATGGGGTAGGGCCGGATGACTTGACCATTGGCTTACTCGTCGACCGGGTCAAACAAGGCGGCATTCGCGAAGTGATCCTCGCCTTAAACGCCACCGTCGACGGCCAAACCACCGCGCATTATGTCGCCGAGCGGCTGGAAGGCTTAGGCGTTGAAGTCACGCGCTTGGCCCATGGCGTGCCCGTGGGGGGCGAGTTAGACCATCTCGATGATGGCACACTCGCCACAGCCTTACGCTCTCGGCGCGGCGTTTAGCTCGCTTTTTCAACCCGGTAGACGACACCGTCCAACATATTGGTCGCGGCATAAATCGCGTCCGGCGTGGAGATCACGTCTCTGAACCCAGTTTGGAGGTCAGCCAATAGGTCTTCTGTGGCGCCAATAGAGCCATCTTCGGCAACCTCTACGCGCACCAATTTTTGGCCACTCGGTCCATCCATTGCGCCGATCAGCAGGTCGCCTGACCAATCTTCAAACCCGGCGGTCTGGACAATGGTCATTCCGGAAGGGGCGATTGAGGGGACCCATTTGACATCCGGTTGTTCCATGCCTGGCGCTTTGGTCTCATCCGTGATGATCGTGCCGTCATAATTGATGCCATAAGTGATGGTCGGCCAGCCATAATTGTTGCCAGGTTCAATCACGTTGAGCTCGTCACCGCCTTTGGGACCATGCTCGTGGGCAATCAGTAGGTCAGCACCGCTATGATAGACCAGGCCTTGCACGTTGCGGTGACCATAAGACCAGACCGCTGGATTGCCGCTGCCATCCGCGAATGGATTGTCTTCTGGCACAGATCCGTCCGGCATGATCCGGGCAATTTTACCGTGCAATAGAGACGGGTCTTGTGCGTCTTGCATGTAGCGATAGCCATCGCCGAGCGTGACGATCAAAGAGCCATCTGGCAGAAACGCCATGCGCGAGCCATAATGGAAGGTTGTTGATCGCGTTTCGCCGAGGAAAATCTCGCTAACATCACTCAGCGCGCTGGCATCGTCAGAGAGTGTGGCTGAGATAACGGCGGTTGTATTGCCGTCGTCGAGACCTTTGGAATAGCTGAGATAGAGTTTGCGATTGGTCTCGAAATTGGGGTCGAGCAGGATGCCCAACAGGCCGCCTTGTCCTTCCACCAGAATATCGTCCGGCAGGCCCGTGACAGGCGCTTCCACCAGCGCATCGCCGCGAATGAGGCGCAGTCGGCCTTCACGTTCAGTGACCAGGAGGTCGCCATTAGGGAGCGCAGCCATGCCCCACGGAAATTCCAAGCCTTCAGCGATCGGAACCAGTTTCAATCCTGACTCAGAGAGGAGGGCACCCTCCGCATCTGGTTCTGGGGCGGCGGCTTGACCTGCGCAGGCGGTCAGAGCGGCAATAGCGACGACGGATAAGCTTGAACGCAGCACGGCGAATCTCCTGAACATTTCTTTGTCTCGAACATAGTGTTTTTGGGCACAAAAGAAAGAAGGGCGACCCGTAGGATCGCCCTTCCCCTCTCTCCCCTCGCACGTCGCAAGGGCCCCTTGTGTGGCTACCAGCGTTTGGAAACGCGGAAACCAAATTGCCGCGGCTCGAGCAAGAACACGTTCGTGAACAAGCCCGACGAGGCATCTGTTAGATACTGATTGGTCAGCTGATCTTCTTCAAGCAGGTTTTTCACGAACAGTTCGATTTCCATATTCGTGTCCTCATTGGTCAGCTGGATCGCCGCATTGGCGTTCTGGAAGCTGTCAATGCGGTCTGCTTCAAGGTTGAAGATCCGGGTAAAGACTTCACCACGGTGATAGAAGTCACCGCGTACCGATAGGTCCCAGCTCTCATTCAGGTCGAAGACATATTCTGCGCCAAGCGAGAAGGTGATCTCCGGTGCGAGCGGCAGTTTGTTGCCCGACACATCAACCGGATTACCAATCGCACCATCAAAGGTCGGGAGACCATTTAGGGTTAGGAATTGGTTCAATGTGGCCCCGCCCAGGGTCGCCTGTGGGGTGTTTGGATTACACAGGAATGCCGCCGTTCCAGCAAAGGCGCCGCCGGCTGCGGTGAGGAGTGTATTCACATCCGCAATCGGTGCGACACAGTTTTGCGTCGTGCCAGCGTCTTTGACCACGACAAGGCTCGGATCGCCGCCGGTTTGGTCATACGTATCCAGCAGAGGCGCTTGATCGGCTAGCTCTGAGTTTAGAAGACCGATGGTTGAGTCGATGCGGAAATTGTCCGTGACTTGGTAATAGAACTCACCCTCAAAGCCGAGCACTTTCGCGTCGACATTCTCGTTCACCGAGGTCCGGTTCACGATGGAAGAGATCTGATAGCCTTCATAATCATAGTAGAAGGCTGCCAAGTTCAAGATACCCGCACCGCCAAACAAGGTGCTCTTAGAGCCAACTTCAAAGGCGTTGATGAATTCCGGGTCAAACGTATTGCTGACCGCAGCCAAGCCTTCTGATTGTGGCGGGTTGATACCGCCGCCTTTATAGCCACGCGCAATGTTGGCATAGATAAGGGTGTCATCGGTTGGACCGAACGCACCGGCTTGATAGTCGAAACCAAAGCGACCGGTGATTTCCTCAAACTCCGCTTCTTGGGCTGGACCGCCTTGTGCGAAGCCATTCTGTTCACCTGGGAAAAGTGCGCCAGGGGCGAGTAGCAAGCTCGGCGTATTCTCTTGGCGCTTTTGGTCATTCGTATAGCGAAGACCCAAGGTCCAAGTCAGATTGTCCGTAGCGTCCCAATAGGTTTCACCAAAAATGCCAAGCGCATCGAGCTTATACGGGCTGCGGCTCAAGAAGTATGTGCGGTCGCCTGGCAAGCCGGTCGCGACAGCCAAAGCTTCTGCTGTGTTGAAGAAGACGAAGTAATTCGTCTCGCCAATGGAGTCGAGCTTCAAGGCGCCAAGGGTAAAGTTGAAATCGCCATCAAAGTCTGACTGAAGCCGTGCCTCAAAGGAGGTTGTTTCAAAATCCGAACTCGAATTGTCGGTCGCCAGCAACGTATCAGCTGGTGCCCGAAGCCGCGTATCGACAGGAATACTCAAACCGAATGCGCCTGGGCCGGGCCAGTCGCCATCACCATCGCCATCAAGGTCTGGTGTCAGCGGCGTTACGTTGAACGGAACCGTACCGATGCCTTTATTATAGTCATCGGTGAAGAGACGGAAATTGTCATTATAGCTACCCAAAAGGGTCAGCGTCAGATCATTTTCGAACTCATACTGAACTTGTGCCTGAACCGTGTTGGATTCCGCCTCAAAAGTTGGCACCAGATTGGTTTCAAACTCGCGCAGATTGCTCGATGTTGTCGCGCCTGCATTACTGTCCGTACCGAAGGCCGAATATAGGCCAAGGTTCGCGGCCAAGACACCACCCAAGGTGCCCGCGGTGTTTACGGTCCCTAGGCCTGGGCGCACTTGGATTGGATTGCCATTGGCATCACGGGCATAGCCGAGGCCTTCAATCTGATACGGCACACAGCCTTGGTTGAATGGGAATGGACGGGTGTCCTTGGTACACAGCTGCTTGGTCGCCCGTGTCCGGGTTGAGTCTTCTTCATAATGCTCACCCATGACCCAGAACGATAGCTGATCGGTCAGTTCACCGGCCAGCGTGCCGCGAATGGCCCAGAGATCCCGGCCATCAACATCTTGGGTGCTGCCATCGGGTAGAATAGCATCCGAATAGCCATCCCGCTTCAAATAAGTGCCTGCGACACGCGCTGCGAAACGCTCACCGAGTGGCACATTTATGTGTCCAGACAGTTTTTGATTGTTGAACTCGCCATAGGTCAGTTCTGCACTGGCATTAAATTCTTCAAACACAGGTTTTGCGGTAATCGCGTTGACCACGCCGCCCGTCGCGTTGCGACCATAAAGTGTACCTTGCGGGCCACGCAGGATCTCGATCCGCTCTACGTCGTAGAATTCGGTCTCGAGCAAGGTTGAACCGGAAGAAGACACGCCATTGGTGTGGGTACCCACGGCCGCATCTGAAGATGCGCCAACCGCAGCGTTAATGATGCCGCGGATACTGATACCACCGGCAGAGAAATTGCCCTGGGTTGAGCCGAAGTTTGGAATATTGAATTGGAGATCCGAACCGGTCTCAATGTTCAAACGTTCCAATGCGTCAGGGTCGAAGGCCGAAACCGCGATCGGTACGTCTTGAATCGATTCGTCCCGTTTTTGCGTGGTCACGACGACCGTGCTTAGCGTCCGCGCTTCGGCGTCTTCCGTCGCATCTTGCGCAATAGCATGGGGCGCTGCTGCCGTAAGTGCGAGCGCCGAGGCGCCTGCCCAATAGATATAATTCGGGCGTCTTCTAACTTTCATGTGTATACTCCTCCCTCGATGCCTTTTTGTTAGGGTGGCATCTAAGTTTCACGTTTCCTCATGGGCTTCCCGTGTTGTCCGGGAATGCCTCGCGACTAAGACAGGGTGAACCGCGACATTTTGTCAATGATTTACGTTGGGTGAGGCGCTGTGTTCTTTCAACCACTGCGGTCAACTTCCCACATTCAATTTTGGCTTTTATTCCAGGTCACTAACGCCAAAAGGGCGCCTCATGCCGAGGCGCCCTTTCGATTTACAACCATATGGTGTTGTGACGAGGTCGATTACCAGCGTTTCGAGATGGTCACGCCATAGGTCGATGGCTCATTCAGGAAGACATTGGTGAACAGGCCTGAGCTATCATCGGTTAGGTATGCACCCGTGATGACTTCTTCGTCGGTAATGTTCTTGCCGAAGATTTCGACGGACCAATCATTCTCGGTATTGGTCAGTTGTAGAGACAAATTGATATTGTCCCAGCTCTCCAGAACGTCACGCTGCGTATTCCAGATGCGGCTGAAAGCCGACGCTTGGTAATAGTAGTCGCCGCGAAGACGGACATCCCAAGCATCGTTAAAAACGCCTTCCCATGTATATTCAGCACCGAAGTTGAAAGTGGTGTCAGGCGTGCCAGGAAGGGCATTGCCGTCCAGGTCCTTGGCGTCGCCATCGAAAGGCTGGAACGCGGTCGCCGTCTGAGCATTGCCATTGCCGTCTGTGTAGCTGACGGTCACGCCGCCCAATCCGAATGCGGCTTCCAGACCTTCCAAATCGCCCGAACAGAGCCCCAGTGTAGCGCCCGGGTCAGCCAACCCGCCAGCAATCGCCCCCAATAGGGTCGCATAGCCTTGAGCGGAGACAACACAATTAGAGGCGTTCGCAAAATTCTTCAGCACCACCAAGTCGCTGCGACCATTGGTGCGGTCCAGTACATCAACGCCAAATGTGTCGACCACTTGCGCATCGAGCAAACCGAGGTTCGCATTAACGACGAACGTCGATGCGGGGTTCCAAATCGTCTCCAATTCGAGGCCTTTAATTTCGGCGTCGACATTGAAGTTCGCTGACGTCCGATTGACGATGGCAGAAATCTGGTAGCCTTCATAATTGTAGAAAAACCCGGTTGCGTTTAGCTGCATCGCGCCACCTGCGAGCGTGTTCTTCGTTCCCACCTCGTAAGAGTCAATAAACTCTGGGTCGAAGGTTTGGGGTACACCTGACGTGTTGTCTGCGGGCTGGGGTGGGTTAATCCCGCCACCTTTATAGCCGCGTGAGTAGAAGGCATAAATCAATGTGTCTTCCGACCAAGCAAAGTCCGGCGCCCAGTCAAATCCGAAACGGCCTGTAACCTCTTCGAACTGAGCGTTAAGCGTCCCGTCGCCGCCATTGTCTGCTGTTGCGCCCGGATTAGGGACAAAGACCAATGGATCAGGACGACCAGCGTCCGGCGTTGCCAAGAAGGTTGGGATATTCCCAACTTCCTTTTTGTCGTCCGTGTAACGCAAGCCGAGGGTCAGTTGCAGATCATCGGTGACGTCAAAATAACCTTCACCGAACACAGCGAAACTATCGAGCTTATATGGCGTGATCGAACGGAAATAGTTGCGATCCGTTCCATTGCCGAGATTATCAAGTGCTGTCGCACCTGCATTCGCTGGGTTGGCGATTGAGAAAATGTCACCGCCGAGAAGGGCCTGACCGACCGCATTATTGGCTTGGACGAAGGCGGACCCGGTATTGAAGAAAACATAATAGCTTTCTTGCACCGCTGGTCCCTGATTGACTTCAAAATCGAGCTTAATCGCACCGACATTGAAATTGAACGGGCCATCAAAGTCTGATTGCAAACGGATTTCATGAGAGGTCTGTTCCGATTCCGAGCCCGAAATATCAGCCTGTTCTAAGAAGTTCGCTTGCCCGAGTTGGGGGTCGCTGACCACGCCGCCTGGGAAAAGTGCAGGATAAGCCGCGGCAATGACGGGCGCTGAGGCACCATTCAACGCAATGAACGGACCCGGCGTCGTATTGAAAGTGAAGGCCGGCGCCGTCTCATTATAGTCTTCTTGCGAGATGTTCATCCGCTCATTGAATGACCCGAGATAGGTTGCCGTCAGATTGTCCGTGACGTCATACTCGGCCCGCAACATGTAGAATGTCTGCTCGGTTTCGAAGGTAGGATCGAAGGAGCTCTCAATGGTCCGATAGTCTGGATTGTACGCGCCCGGCTCATTGATGTTGAACAGATTGCCGCTTGCATCCACGGCGCCTGTGACGCCTGCCAAGGCACCAAAGACACCGCCGCCCAAGGTCGATGCTTGGTTGATACCGCCAAGTGATGCGTTGCTCCGAACGGGCGCATCCACACACCCTTGTGAGGTGATGATCTGGTCGATGAAGGAAATCGGCGCCCCCCCGAACGAGGTCTTCGTGGGATCGGTGGCACAGAACTGCTTACCCGACCGCAGACGAGAATCATCCTCGTTGAAATGCTCAACCATGACCAGGCCTCTCAGCCGGTCTGTCGGTTCGAATGCCAAAGATGCCCGCAAGCTGTACAGCTCCCGGTCATCAATATCATTGCCAGTGGTCAAATTGTCGACAAAGCCATCGCGGCTCAGATAGGAGCCAGCCAAGCGCAAAGCTGCGGTCTCTCCGATCGGCAGGTTGACCATGCCTTTGCCTTTGACCGTATTGTAATTGCCATAGGTCAAACGGGCATCCGCTTGGAATTCTTCAAGCACTGGTTTTGCTGTGATTAGATTGACCACACCCCCAGTCGCGTTTCGTCCGTACAGTGTACCTTGCGGACCCCGCAAAGTTTCAACACGCTCGACATCATAGAACTCAGCTTCGAACAAGCTATTGGAGGTGAGCGGGACATCGTTCAGGTGGACACCCACGCCAGCGTCAGCCGCGGTCGAAACCGCGTCCACGCCAATGCCGCGAATACGGAAGTTGAAGCCGCCAAAGTTGCCTTTGGTGAAATTCACGTTCGGGATGGCTTTCACCAGGTCGGGGCCACCCGCCAGCTGCATATCGTCCAAGGCGCCTTCATCAAACGCGGACACCGCGATTGGAACGTCTTGGATCGATTCTTCCGTTTTCTGTGTGGTGACGAGAACTGTACTCAGTGTGCGCGTATTATCCTCGTCTTGGTCTTGCGCAACCGCGACCGGGGTCGCGGCAGTGATGGCCAGTGCGGATGCGCCGGCTAATAAGACATAATTCGAACGTCGTGAGACTTTCATGTGCTTACTCCTCCCTCGTTGCCTTAAAAAATGGCACGAGTTTTCATTGCGTTTCCTCGAGGGCTTCCCATGTTGTCCGGGAATGCCACATCACGCATGACGAGGATGTAAGGCGAGTTTGTCAATGAGTATCCGCGCGGAACGTCATATTGAGCAGTACACTGTGACAATTGGTACACGATATTGTGTCGTTTTGAGATACAGAGATAAGAACACTATTAGGAGTGGAAAATAATATGTCTGAGCGCTCCGCTCTCGTCCTCTTCTCAGGCGGACAAGATTCGACCATCTGCCTGGCTCATGCGCTGGCGCATTATGACCGCGTGGAGACCGTCGGCTTTGATTATGGCCAACGGCATGCCGTTGAGCTTGAGTGTCGTCCAAAAATCATCAACGCGATCAAAGCGGCGTTTCCGCAATGGGCGGATAAGTTGGGACAAGATCGGTTGTGCGACGTGTCTGTGCTCAGTGAGATTAGCGACACGGCGATGATCGCGGAGACTGAAATCGTCATCGCGGAAAACGGATTGCCAAATACATTTGTCCCCGGCCGCAATCTGCTATTCCTCACCCTGGCAGGGGCGATTGCGTGGCGACGCGGCATTTCCAACTTGATCGGTGGCATGTGCGAAACCGACTATTCGGGCTACCCAGATTGTCGACGCGGGACTCTGGATGCTCAAGCTTTGGCACTGTCGCGTGGTATGGATCGTCCATTCAATATCGAAACACCTCTGATGTGGCTTGATAAAGCGGAGACCTGGGAATTGGCGGAGGAACTTGGCGGGCAGAAGCTTGTCGATCTCGTCGTCGAGGAGACCCATACCTGTTATCTAGGGGATCGGGAGCATCGCCATGAATGGGGTTATGGCTGTGGCACTTGCCCGGCCTGTGATCTGCGCGCCAAGGGCTATGAAACTTGGCGTGCTAAGGTCCCGGCATGAAGACCTATTCGGTCAAAGAAGCCTATGTGACCTTGCAAGGCGAGGGCGCGCAAACTGGGCGCGCCGCCGTCTTCTTGCGCTTTGCTGGCTGCAATCTCTGGTCAGGCTTGGAGCGAGATCGCGCAAGCGCGGTGTGCAATTTCTGCGATACGGATTTTGTCGGGACCGATGGGGACAATGGGGGTAAATTTATCGGCGCTGAAGCTCTGGCAGAGCACGTCCAAAATGTTTGGAACGCAGCTGCCCCGAACGGTGGCACGCCTTATGTTATCTGCACGGGCGGAGAGCCACTTTTACAACTCGATCCTGAGGCCATTGCGGCGCTCAAAACCGCGGGTTTCGAAATTGGCATTGAAACCAATGGCACATTAAATGCCCCAACTGGAATCGATTGGATCTGCGTTAGCCCCAAGGCCAATGCTGAGCTCATGCAGACCTCCGGCCAAGAATTGAAACTGGTCTTCCCACAAGATCAGCCCGAGGCCCAACCGTCTCAATTTGAAAGCTTGCAGTTTGAACACTTTTTTCTGCAGCCCAAAGATGATACGGCGCACGCCCAGAACATCGCGGCAGCGGCCGCATATTGTATGAAGCATCCAAAATGGCGACTAAGCTTACAGACACACAAATTGATCGGTCTGCCGTGACCGTCGAAGGCCAAATGTTCGAGATCACTAAAGCGGTCTCGTTCGAAGCTGCGCATTTTATGGGCGGCAAGCCGGAAGGGCATCCCTATCGCAATGTCCATGGCCACTCATTCACGCTGGAAGCGACGGTTGCCGGGACGGTGCAGCCCGGTGCGGAATGGGTACAGGATTTTTCCGACCTGTCTGCCATTTTATTAGAGACTGCCGACAAGCTCGATCACCGTTTGCTGAACGAGATTGACGGTCTCGATGTGCCGACGCTGGAACGGATCGCGGTTTGGGCCGCCAATGATCTCAAGCCAAAACTTCCTGGCCTCAAGCGCGTCGTCCTGGGGCGGCCAAGCTTGAACGAACGTTGTGTATTGGTGCTGAGCTAATCTCTCATTGAACGTGCTGGTCTCAGCGGTTTGTGATTTTGAACAAGCTGCCTATACGGAGAGATCTAGTTTGGGAGGCACGTCATGACATCGCGATCTGGCTTAACTGGAATATGGGTGATCGCCACGGGCGTGATCATTGGTCTGCTTTATCTTGGCCGTGATATTCTCGCCCCGTTTGCGCTCGCCATCTTTCTATTTCTGATCATCGAGGGCTTCGCGCGGGCCATTCATGGTCGGTCCGCGATGTTGAAATTGGCCTGGTCGCGGGCGCTAGCAATACTCGTGGTGATAGGCGGGTTTGTCGGATTCTTGGCGATGATGGCGCGTGGGATTGCTGAGTTTGGTATTCAGGGCGACGCGTATTTGCAGCGCATCAATGCCTTGATCGAAGACGCTTACAGTTGGGTCCACCTCTCCGATGCGCCAACGCTGACCGAAATGGTGTTCAATGAATCTGGTCAAGCCTTTTTGGGAACAATTGCCTCAGCAACCAGCGGCTTAACCGGCGATTTGGTCTTGATCCTGATTTATGTCGCGTTTCTTTTTCTTGCCCAATCCGCATGGCCAAACAAACTGGACCGGATTTTTGTCGACAGCGATCAGCGCAAGCAAGTGAAAGAGGTTGGGGATGCGGCCCGCCGTGGCATTGAAACCTATCTTTGGACTCAGACCGTGATTAGCGCGCTGATTACTGGGCTCACCTATGTGACTTTGCTTTTGCTGGGCGTGGATAATGCGCTGTTTCTCTCGACGCTTATTTTCGTCCTCAATTATATCCCGACCATAGGGTCGATTGTGGCCGCTTTGGTGCCACCGCTCTTCGCCCTCGTACAACCGGAAATTGCGGCATGGATTCCCGGAGATGCGCCGAATGATAGCTATTTCTTTGCCCTAATGGTGTTTGCGGGGGTGAGTTTTTGGCAATTCTCGATCGGCAACTTCGTTCAACCGCGGATCATGGGCGATACGCTCAATCTATCCGCCCTGGTCGTTTTGCTCTCCCTGGCGATTTGGGGGGCGATTTGGGGTATTCCCGGCATGTTCTTGTCGGCGCCGTTAACTGTATTGATGATGATTTTATTTGCACAATCTGATTCTACGCGCTGGATGGCGGTCCTCTTGTCTGCGAATGGCGAGCCTTTGTCGCGCGATACCAGTACAAACGCGACGGAAGCTGTAGAATCAGTGTAATTGTTACAAAATCGGATGATTTTTTCACTTGGCTTTGAGGTGGGATCGCTCCATATACCTCCCGTTGGGACAAAATTGTCACAAAATGAAATCTGGCCTCCGCGTGCGTCCCCCCACCCAGCCTGCGGATGAGGCCAGTAGGGCCCACCGGACAGTCCCCGTTCGGTGGGTCCACTCGTTTTTGGTGTGTAACTTACACGTCAGTGGCGTTTTGCATGAATTTGCGCACCGCGTCCGTGGCCAAAGCGAATTGAGCAAAGCTTGGCTTTGAACCTGTAAACGTTTTGATTTCACTGACGAGGTTTCGAATGTCTCCGCGATGCTGAGTCAGCCACGCTTTCGGAGACTCCATTGCCAACGCCATTTGCGCTGCGTCGGATTGCAATTGTTCAAGTTCGCGAATGAGCCCACGGGTCGCGAGGCGGTCCCAATAAGGCATGTCATTCAACGCCAAGTCGGCAGCCGCGCGCAAACGATCGAGCGATAGAGCGTCACCGACATTGCGATAGGTTTCAGCGGTTTGCGATGGCGGCGTTTGCGCGCGAGTCACCAGATGGCTCAGCACGGGCGCTCCAGCGATGAGCATGGTTTGAGCCACTGAAGTGGCCAAGTCTGTCGGGACGCCATCCTTGGCATTCTGGCGGATGCGACGCTGCTGAAGCCCCCGCAAATAGGTCGGCAATTGATCCAGATCGGTGGCGCTTAGGGTGTCGGCGCAATCGCTCAAGGCCGCGATACGATCCGCTACTGGCAACCCAGTCCCAACTCCTAAGACCCCGTGTGTGAGCGACGCCAAAGCCCGCGCCATCATCGCCTGCATCGCAAGTTGTCTTTGTGCGGGAGCTTGGTTGTCCAGGGTGTTGATTTGTTGCTGTAAGTCACGCATGCCCATCAACGCGCTCGCGATCTCAAACGCGGCCACAATCTCTGCACTTGGCGCACCTGTTTGCTCACGTAGGCGCAGCATGAAGATCGGGCCCGCAGCATCAATAATACGATTGGCGAGCACGGTGGAGATCACTTCGCGCTTAAGGCGATGGGCTTGCATCGGCGACTCATAGGACCGCAATGCCTCCGGGAAATAGTGTTCCAGCGTCTGGTGAAAATAAGGATCGTCCGGAATATCCGACGCGACCAAGTCATCAAACAAGACAATTTTAGTCCAGGCCATCAATACCGCAATTTCGGGCCGGGTGAGGGTGCGTCCGTCTTGTTTAAACTGCGCCATCTGAGCTGAGTTTGGCAGCCCTTCAACGGCACGATCCAGCACGCCTCGCTGCTCCAATCGCAGCATTAAGCGCTCAAACGCGTCATGATCACGCTGCGCCGACATTTCCGCCAAGCTGAGGGCATTGGTCTGGGCGTAATTGTGCGCCAAGACGTGGGTTGCAACATCATCCGTCATCGAGGCGAGCAACACATTGCGCTCGCCGCTGGGCAAGTCGCCTCGACGGATCGCTTCGGTGCATAAGATTTTAATATTGACCTCATGGTCAGAACTGTCGACGCCTGCCGAATTATCAATCGCATCCGTGTTCAAGCGCACACCGTTCAATGCGGCTTCAATTCGTCCAGCTTGGGTCAGGCCAAGATTCGCGCCTTCGCCAATCACTTTGGCTTTGAGTTGGCTGCCATCAACGCGCACGGAGTCATTCGCCCTGTCGCCGGCATCCGTATCGGTTTCATCTGAGGCTTTGATATATGTGCCGATGCCACCAAACCAAAGAAGTTCGCACTCTGATTTCAACAGCGCGTGAATCAGCTCATCCGGTGTGACCGAGTCGGCGCTTAAACCCGTCAGGGCCTTGATTTCGGGGTTGAGCTCGATGGCTTTGGCTGTTCGGTCGAAGATGCCGCCGCCTTCACTGATCAGTGACGCGTCATAATCCATCCAGCTTGACCTTGGCAGGTCGAACATACGCTGACGTTCCTTCCAGAGAGTCTCTGGGTCCTGGGGGTTCGGGTCGATGAAGATGTGCATGTGATTGAATGCGGCTTGCAGTCGAATTTGCTTGGACAGCAACATGCCATTTCCGAACACATCGCCGCTCATGTCACCGCAGCCAATGACGGTGAAGGGTTCCGACTGGATGTCTTTGCCAATCTCCCGGAAATGCCGTTTGACGGCTTCCCACGCACCGCGTGCGGTGATGCCCATTTTCTTATGGTCATAGCCAGCTGATCCGCCCGAGGCGAACGCATCGCCCAGCCAGAAGCCCTGCGCCATGCTGATCTCATTCGCGATGTCCGAGAAAGTCGCTGTGCCTTTATCAGCGGCCACAACTAAATAGGGGTCATCGCCGTCATGAATGACCGTCCGCTCAGGATGGTGGACGCTGCCGTCGATCAAGTTATCGGTGAGGTCCAACAGACTGGTAATGAAGGTTTTATAGGCCTCCACACCTGCGTCTCGAATGGCTTCGCGTGAGCCGCCTTGCGGCAATTGTTTCGGAAAGAAACCGCCTTTAGAGCCAACGGGTACAATCACCGCATTTTTTACCTGTTGGGCTTTCACCAAGCCTAAAATCTCAGTGCGAAAATCATCACGGCGATCTGACCAGCGTAGGCCGCCGCGCGCGACCGGTCCAAACCGACAATGCACGCCTTCGACCATTGGTGAGTCGATAAAAATCTCGCGATACGGCTTTGGAGCAGGAAGGTCTTCCAATTCGCGGCTGGCAATTTTGAAGCTGATAAACGGTCGTGGAGCACCCGAAACGGTCGACTGATAAAAATTGGTGCGTTGGATCGCCATGATCAAATCGGCCAATCGCCGAATGACTCGGTCATGGTCCAGTGACGGCACGGCTTTCAGCGCCTCATCAATTGCGTCGCGTTGGGATTGGCACGCCTCGTCGCGGGCTTCCTCTAGGTCTGGAGAGAAGCGCGCATCGAACAGAGAAACCAACTGTTTCGTGAGTTTAGGGTGAGCGTTTAGAGCCGCAATTTGTGTGCTTCGGGCAGGATCAAGTCCGGTTTGATGGCGGTACGCGCACAGGGCTCGACAAAGCGCCGCATGACGCCAGTTTAGCCCGGCATTGAACACAAGCGCATTAAAGCCGTCATTCTCAGCCTGTCCGCTCCATACGGCGACAAAGGCCGATTCAAAGGCCTCGCTAATTTGCATGAGGTCGATATCGGCGCGATCCGACCGTTTCATGGACAGCGAGTGCACCCAATACTCATCCGGCGCGTCAGAGACCGGCTTCTGAGACGGCGTCACCGGATAGCCCGTCTCGAATGAAACGAACAAGCCCATACGCTCAAAGATGGGCACACAATCGGACAAAGCGATGGCGCCCTCCCGAGAGTAGATCTTGGCGCGGATACGCCCAGGTCCATCACTGTCGCGGCGATAGGCGCGCAAACAGATTGGATGATCTGGATTGAGGCTGGCCAACATCGCGACATCGGTCATCGCTTCTTCTGGAGAGAAGGTTTCGCGATACCCGGCATTAAAAGCGCCGACAAAGTATCCAGCGACCGCGCGCGCTTCGGCATCCATTTGGCTCTCGGCCAGCGCGTCGGCAAAGCGATCATTCCAGCGCCGGGCCAGTTTGGCGATTTTGGCTTCCAACGCGGCAGGATCCGGGCGTGGACCGGCTGTGGGCAGCGCGGTCTGGAACAGAACACGGACCATGGTCGCCCCATCAAAGCTTGGTTGGAAGGCGGTCATACGCCCGCCCCAGGCATCTTCAATGGCGATCGAAATATGCCGCCGCAAGTCAGTGTCATAAGCTTCGCGTGGAACGAAAACGACGGTGCTGACAAAGCGATTGAATCGGTCCGGTCGACTAAACACCCGCACCCGCGGTCTCGCGACAAGGTCGAGGACGCCTTGCATGATCGGCGCGAGATGTTCAGATTTTGTCTGAATCAGCTCGTCTCGCGGCCAGCCTTCAATTATGTTTGAGATCGCTTTTTCATTATGGCTGCCTGGCAGGACTTCGAGCAATTCCAGCACCCGCTCCATGCGCCTTCTCAAAAGCGGAATATTGCGCACCGATTCATTGTAAGCTTCAGCGGTATAGAGCCCAAGGAACCGCGTTTCGCCGATCACTTGGCCATTCTCACCATAGTGTTTCACGCCGACATAATCGCAATTCACCCGCCGGTGGACACGGCTGAAAAGTGTCGCCTTCGCGAGAATGAGTGATTCCGGTTCGGCCAAAAAGGCGCCAATCTCTTCGGTGAGGAGCAAGGGTTCGGCGCCGCGATTGAGAACATTGCGCGCGTCATCCCGCAACAGGCCAAGGTTTGAGCCTTCGACCGTGTCCGGTTCCTCAGGCAGCACAGCACCGTCCTCGCCAGTTTGGAACGTGTATGATCGGGCACCGAGAAAGACGAACCGTTCTTGGCCGAGCCATTTCAAGAATTCGACCGCCTCATCTTTGTATCGCGATGTGACATGCGTATTGGCTTCTAAGCGGGCAATCTCTTCGGCCATGCGTTGACGCATTGCGCCATAGTCGCCGGTGGCGTCGATGACGTCCGACAAAGTTGCTTTCGCTTCTTGCAGCAAGTCTTTTTGTTGTTGCGCTGTCAGGTCCGGCAGATGAATTTGGATTAGCGAGTGGGCCCCATCATCCAGCTCAACAATTGGATGGAACAAAGTCAGCACTTCAATTCCAAGGTCACTACATGCTCCGAGAAGCGAATCCACCAGGAAGGGCCGGTCGGGTCCAACGGCTTCCAAAATGAAATGTCCCAATATGTCCGCACCGACGCTTTCAGCGGTCCGCAACCGAACGGAAACATCATCTGTGGACTGAAACCATTCCCACATGGATTGGGCCAAAGCCTCAATTTTTCCAGTTGGAATAATCTTGCGCGTATCAGAGGGCGCCTCAGCAAGCATTTGCGCAATGCAAGACTGCAGCGGGTTAGTTTTGCTGGATTCGGGGTTTGAGCGAATTGTATCGGTCATCGTGCATCGCCTTTAAACGGATCACGTTCCTTAAGGGAAATCGCCAGCGGTCTCAATCGAAAGCGTATTTAATTTTTGGCCGCAACTGTTGACTGCGGTGTCAACGCCTTGGGCGTTACCGCGCCAGCAGTGCGGTCGCCAATTCTTCCGCTTTGGCTTCGCGGAATGCGGCGCAGAGCCTGGCCGATTCAGAGGCTTGAGCCAATCGGCGCTCATAGCCAGGGATCAAGTCTGCTTTGCGTTCGATAAAGGCAATGGCTTCATCAATCGTGGCCGTGTCGCAAAACCGTCCGACGAGTCTTGCGGTTTGCGGCTTGCGGATTTCAGGCGTGCGCGCGATGACGCTGTCAAAATCAGCTTGAAACTTCGCCCATGCCGCTTCGGCTCCCGTTGGATTGTCGAGCGCGGCAAGATAAACCGACCAAGCTTCTTGACCCTGGAACGCGTCGGTCTGGACCAAATCCATGAGCGCCAACATATCCGCCTCGGACGCTTTTGACGCGAGCACATTTAAGATCAAACGCCGTTCGCGTTGATTGGTCGTCGCCTGAGCGAAGGCCAATGCAGCTTGGTAAAAGGCTTGATCGCCGGCTTCAGCGGCAATTGAGATGGCAGAGGCGACCAGGTCTGGCGTCAGCGCATTTTGGTCTGGGTCATTGATCACACCGACATAAGCTGCAGCGGCATCTGCCAATTGCGCACGTTCTTCGTCCATGCGTCCAATGTTTAGCAGCGATGTGTTCAGCGCTGTTTTGAGCAATTGCTCGCCCTGGCTGAGCTCGGTGGCATCTGCGCCAGACAAAGCCTCCCAGCGCGCACCATAAGCTGCCATGACAAAGTCTTTTAAGGCCTCTTTGGCCTCTTCCGACGGTAAGGCTTGCATATAAGCATTCAGATTTGACAGCGGGTCGCGCGCAGCCCCCCAATCGCCATTGGCGTTGACGATGAGCGCCTGGAGCAAAGTCTCCGCCGATATCCGACCCGCTGCGAATGCGGCGGTCGCGCTGTCGGCAAAGCTCAATTGTTCACCCGCTGACAAATTATCATAATTGTCGATCAAGCCGTGCCAGGCGGGTTCATTTAGCGTGAACCGCCAATATCCCGATCCACCGGCATTCGGCATCACATAATCAGGGCACCCCCCATCTAGCGGAATGCTGAGCGATGTCTCGCCAAACATTTGACGGATGACGCGTTCGCCATTGGCGCCATTGGTTTTGATCGCGAATGGGATCGTCCAGGACTGTGAGTCCGGCGCAATCTCTGACCCAAGTGGGGCATATCGCGACTGATTAATTTCTATGAAACCGGCATCCGGTGCAGCGCAGGTAAAATTCACGTCGAGATATGGAATACCGGGCTGAAGAATGAATGAGTTAAAACTATCGACAACGTCCGGATTGTTGCTGCCATCGGCCAGCGAGGTCATGAAGTCATTGACGTCTGCGACCCCATCCTCAAACCGACGCATATGCAGGCGCATGCCCTCTCTGAAGGCGTCTTCACCGAGAAAATTCTCAAACATGGACAACACGCCACCGCCTTTGCGATAGGTGATGCCATCAAACGCATCGAGAATATCGGCATTACGGGTGATCGGGTTCCGAATCTGCCGCGCGCTGATCAGGCTATCGCTGCCCATCACGCCAATCGCTGCTCGCTGCGGGGCGAGGTCAAACCCCGTATCAGGATAGACCGCATCCATCGTTTTATAGCTGATCCAAGTCGCAAAGGCCTCGTTCAGCCAGATATCGTTCCACCAGCGCGGTGTGACCAGATTGCCGAACCATTGGTGGCCCAGTTCATGCGCATGCGTGGTCATGATCCCGCGTTTGCGCCCGAGGCTGGTGCGGTCATTAATCAGCAGCGCACTCTCACGATAGATAATCGCGCCGGCATTCTCCATCGCTCCATAGGCGAAGTCTGGCACCGCAATCAGGTCGAGTTTTCCATATGGGTATGGATAGTTGAAATAGGCCTCTTGCCAGGTCACCATTTCGTCCGTGATCGCCATGGCCTCTACCAATTGATCGCCTTTTCCAGCAGGCGCAAAGCCGCGGAATGGAATCGCGCGGGGGCGGATTTCATTGGGTGGCAATACCCCGCCATCGCGCAGGTCATAGGGACCAACGGCCAGGGCCAGCAGGTATGATTGAATGGTTCGCGTCGTGGCAAATTCGAAACGAATATTGCCGTCATCCAGTGAGGATTGTGCCTTCAATGCGCCATTGGCAATGACTTGATTGCCCGGGGTGGTGGTGACGGTGACCGTCCAGGGTGTTTTGAAGCGCGGCTCGTCGAAACTCGGTACCATTCGGCGAGCGTCAATCGGCTCCATCTGCGTCGCAAGATACGGTCGCCCGGCTTGCTCGGCCTTGTACAAACCCGCTAAGCCAAAATTATAGGGCGCCTCATATTGGATCACCAGTGTGCTGTTTCCGGCGGGCATTGGTGTTTCGAAATCAAGTCGAGATACCCCACCTTCTGCCGTGCTACGCGTGAATGTGGCGGGCAATTCGCTGCCATCACTGAGTTGCGCCACCACTGAGGAAATCCGCTGATCTAAGCTGTGCAGCCAAATACGGGCATGCGGTTCGACCAGATTGACGTCGATCTCAACCCGGCCTGAAAATTCATCTTGTGCCGGGTCTGTAAACAGACTGAGGCGATAGGCGGTCGGGGTCACACCCTCTGGCAATTGCCCGGCAGGCGGGGCTTCCTGGAGCACCGGTGGAACCGGGGCGAAAGAGACTTCTTCTTCGCCGCCAGAACAGGCACTCAAAACAATTACACTCGCCGCACCCGCAATTATCTGCGCGCGAAAGGATTTCGTCAGCATTTTGCGCTCCAATGGATCCTATGTCGGACGGCTTGAAGCATAGGTTGAAGGTGCAGGCAAAGGTCTCGCTGCGATCATCTTTGCGTGATCGGCGAATAGCGATAGGGCGAGCATCATGAAACGGCTTTGGCACTGGCCCATTGACCCGCTGGCGCGGACCGTTCGCCTCCTTCTAGGCGAAAAGGGCTGGTCGTTCGAGTCGATTGAAATTCGGCCCTGGGTGTCGGATTTGGAGCTCGCTGCACTCGCACCAGGGGCCTGTGCCCCGGCGCTGCTCGACACAGACGCTGAAGTGAAAACGTCGGCGGTCGGATCTCTTGCAGTCTGCGAATATATTGAAGAGGCGCAGCCCAATCCCCGCCTGTTGCCTTTCACACCGGGCGAAAAGGCAGAAGCGCGCCGACTTTGGCAATGGGCAGAAGAAAGTTTTGCCGGGATCAATAACACACTCCTGGCCGAGCGCGTCACACAATGGGTGAAACGCGACCGGTCTCCCGACAGCTTGGCTCTGCGCCAAGGGGCGCATGCTTTAAAGAACCGGATGACCTTCCTGGATGCCCTAGCGGGTGAACGCGCCTATATCGCGGGCCGAAACCTCAGCATGGCTGACCTCAGCGTCGCCGCACACCTATCGTCATATGACTATTTCGGCGATGTGCCTTGGGACCTGACCCCGGATCTGAAAGCCTGGTATGGGCGGATGAAATCTCGGCCGAGTTTTCGCGCTCTACTGGAAGATCGGGTTGGCAATGCCAAGCCCGTGAAACACTATAGTGATCTCGATTTCTAATTGTATCAGGGGATGACACGTGATGTCCCTGGAAACCATGCTCAAGACCGAAGCTGCTGCGTTAGGCTTCGATGCCTGCCAGATTTGCCGGGTCGATGAAGCGTGGGCCGCGGGCGAGAAGTTAGAAGCCTTTGTTGACGCTGGATTTCATGGCTCCATGGAATGGATGGAGACCACGCTCACCCGCCGCAAAGCCCCAACTGCTATGTGGCCGGACGCGCGCTCTGGCATTGTGGTTGGCCTCAATTATGGTCCCGATCATGACCCAATGCGGAATTTGGAGCGGCAGAGTGAGGGCAATATTTCGGTCTATGCCCGCGGCAGAGATTATCATGATGTGCTGAAAAAGCGGCTCAAACAATTGGCACGAAAATTCGCCGAAACGGCCAAAGTCGATGTCAAAATCTTTGTCGATACAGCGCCCTTAATGGAAAAACCCTTGGCGCAAAAATCCGGGCTTGGCTGGCAAGGCAAGCATACCAATTTGGTCTCGCGTGAGCATGGGTCCTGGTTATTCCTAGGCGTCATGCTAACCGCGGCAGAGCTAGCGCCCGACGCCCCCGAAATCGATCATTGCGGCTCCTGCCAGGCTTGCCTGGATATCTGCCCGACCAATGCCTTTCCCGCACCTTACTCGCTGGATGCGCGGCGGTGTATCTCTTACCTAACGATCGAACATAAGGGTCCGATACCCGAGCCGTTTCGGGCGCCAATGGGCAATCGCATTTATGGCTGTGATGATTGCCTGGCCGTTTGCCCCTGGAACAAGTTCGCCGCAACCGCGAGCGAATCCGCTTTCTGGGCGCGCGCCGAGTTAAAAGGTCCGGATTTGGATGCGCTGGCCGCCTTAGACGACGCATCATTCAGGCAAGTCTTTTCCGGCTCTCCGATTAAGCGGATTGGGCGCGACCGGTTCTTGCGCAATGTCCTGATTGCGATTGGTAATAGCGGTGACGCGCGCTTTGTTGAGGACAGCGTGGTCCCCCATCTAGATGATCCAAATCCGGTGATTAGAGGGGCTGCCGTTTGGGCTCTGTCTCGCCTTGATTTGGCCCGGTTTGAAGCAGAGAAGGCGGCCAGATTCGCGCGCGAAGCCGAGCAGGACGTCAAAACGGAATGGAACCGTCTATAAGTCGAAAAAATTGGCCCATCTGGCGTTGGTTGCGGCGAGCGATGAAATTCGCCGCCGGTATGTTTGTCGCTCTTCACGCCTATGCGTTGATTTTAATCGTCCTCCCGGTGCCTGGAACTGCAAATATGGCGGGGCGGGTGATGCAAGGGACCACGGTTTATCATACATGGGTGCCGATCGAAGAGATCTCTCCTCATCTGGTTCGCGCGGTGATTGCGGCCGAGGACACGAAATTCTGCCAACATCCCGGTATTGATATAGAGGCCATCCAAGATGCCATCGAGGAACGCGAGCGGCGTGGACAATTGCGCGGCGCCTCAACTCTGACCCAGCAGACCGCGAAAAACGTTTTCTTTTGGAATGGCGGTGGCTTGGCCCGTAAGGGTGGGGAAGCTTGGATGGCCATGTTTATCGATGGCTTCTGGGGTAAGCGCCGCGTTTTAGAAGTTTACTTAAATGTCGCGGAGTGGGGCGATGGTTTGTACGGTGCGGAAGCCGCAGCTCGCGGCCGGTTCGGCAAATCGGCTAAAGATCTTACGGCTTTTGAAGCCGCGCGCCTCGCCGCAGTACTACCGAGTCCGAATAAATGGCGCGTCAATCCAGCTGGACCTTACGTGCGTCAGCGCACATCGACCCTGCAAGCGCGGATGAAGACGGTGCAGCGCGATGGTCTAGACGCCTGCATTTGGGATTAATTGAGCTCTGCTAATCTAATCGCTTCTCGGATTTCACCGCGCAGTACAAGCAGATCAATGTTTTCGGGCTCATAGGACAGCGCGGCTTCCATATCGGCTTTTGCCGAACGCAAATCTTCCGTCGCGAGGTGCGCGCGGGCTCGTAATGACAGCGCTTCAGAGTCGCTTGGCGAAAGCTCTAGCGCGCGGTTTAAATCATCGACGCCTTCGACCCAGCGTTCGACCGCCAGATATGCAGCTGCACGATCCTTGTAGACTTGCGGGCTGTCGCTGTTCAGTTTCAACGCATCAGAGAGCGCGACAATTGCGGCCTCGGGATAGTTTGCCGCAAGCCACGCATTGCCTGCCTGCGCGAGATATTTGTGACGATCTTCCAACTCGATCGGATCCGGGGCCGTCGCTAAGGCCTCCAGCCGTGCTGCGCCTTCTTCTAAGCGATCGAGCGCCAAAAGTGCTACAGCATTGCAATAGCGCGCGCGGGGGCGATTGCCGCTGCTCAACCATGCGAGGGAGTCTTCATATGCCTCACTAGGAGCCGTGTCGGCTTTGATGAGGCAGGTTTCGAGGCGTTCTTGTTCCGCTCGTGCAATGTCCGCCAGGGCCGATTGGGAGATGGGAAATAAACCGGCTGCAAGGATGGATTCGAACATGGACAAGCTCCCTTCTAAAGCAATATTTAGTGCGGTAACGAGCCGAAAGGGCGAGCACAAATGACAGATTGGTCAGAACCGCTTTTTCTCATTGGACCAGGGTTTTCAGGTCACGCTTTGGCGCAAATTTGGGCGGGTCCGGTGCATGGTACGGTCCGGTCTGAGACAGCGCGACAAAAATTGGTTGGCAGCAAGATTGAACCGGTCAATGTCGGGGACGCAGAAGCGTTGGCCGCGAGCACCATTGGCGCTCATCTGGTGATTAGCGCACCACCGACCTCAGACGGTTGCCCGGCCTTTGCCTTGCTCGGGGCTCACGCGGCTAGAGCGGCGAGTGTGACCTATCTCTCGACCACAGGAGTCTATGGCGATTTGCAAGGTGGCTGGGCGATGGAATGGACCACGCCCAACCCGCAATCAGAGCGCGGGCGCCGACGCGTTGCCGCAGAATTGCAGTGGCAAGCGTCGACCCCAAATCACCGGATTGTCCGTTTGCCTGGGATCTACGGGCCGGGACGGTCCGCTTTGGACCGCGTGGGCAAGGGCACGGCACGACGGATCATTCGCGAAGGACAGGTCTTTTCGCGCATTCATGTCGACGATATTGCGCGCGGATTATTGGCCCTGATTGACGCTAGCGCGCTCGGCATCTTTCATCTCTGTGATGATGAGGCGGCGCCGCCTCAAGATGTGATCGCGTATGCTGCAAACTTACTCGGTCAGCCGATACCGCCCGATATCCCTTTCGACTCGGCGGAGCTTTCTGAAATGGCGCGGAGTTTCTATTCCGAGTGCAAACGGGTCTCGAACGCAAAAATAAAGGCCGCCACGGGGTGGCGACCTTTGTATCCAACTTATCGTGAAGGTTTGATGGCCTTGCTTGGTAATTAAGTTGAGGCGCCGCCCATAAAGCCAAGGTCCGCCGTGTCGAAATTGTTCAAATTCGGCAAAGCGGCGCGCAATTCTGACGTATTCAAGCCAAACCATCCGCCCATAGTCGCGGCATATTGCTCGACCGATGTGGTCGGCAGAAGACGTCCGCGAGAGCGCGTATACGAATTGCTGTCTACGTCGGCATAAGGCACTTCACCGTACAAACGTCGACCTTGCACTTGCCCGCCAGCAACAAAATGGTGACCGCCCCAACCATGGTCGGTGCCATTGCCGTTATCGATCACCGTGCGCCCAAAATCAGACGCGGTGAAGACGACGACATTGTCCCATTCCCCGATCTCGATCATGGCTTCGCGGAAAGCTGCAATGGCGCCAGCGAGTTCAGAGTGACGGCCTGCTATCGCATTGGCCTGATTGCTGTGCGTGTCGTAGCCCCCTGTCGAGGCGTAGAACATTTGGCGTGAGACGTTGAGGAATTGTCTGATCTTGATCGTCTCAGCGATCGACTGCATCTGTCCAGCCAAGCGCGTGGCTGGGAATTGCGTGGCGAATGGCGTCGCATTTTCTTGTGCAGCCGCGAATTGCTCCGTATTTTCAACAGCTTTGGCGGTCGAGTTGGTGATGTCTTGTTCAAACAGGCTGCGGCTTTGGAAGTCGCGTTTTGCTAAGAAGGCGCGGATCTTATCGCGGGCCGCGTCATCACCATCATTGTATCCGAGAACACCGCGATTAGAGTAAAGGCTCGGCTCACTGATACCGCCTGAGCCGACTTTAAACTGTGTAACATCCTCGCCCGCGAGGAAAACGTCATTGCTCGTCGCGGAAATTGCCGAGAAAATCCGATTTTGGTTCGGCGCCGAGGCGACGACCTGGTCCATGAAACGACCGCCCCAGCCGCGACTCACGCCTTCAACCCCAAACGACATCCAAGTCGATTGCTGGTCATTGTGTGAGAAGAGCCGCTTGGGCAAAATCGCGGTGCCATTGTCCATGGCAGGGCGCGTGGTCGGTTCAATCAATGGTCCAACATTGCCGACGACGGCTAAGTCGCCATTCTCGAACATAGAATGCAAAGGCGCGAGTTCTTGCGGCAACGCAAACTGACGCCCCTCAAAGTCGCCCGCATTGTCCATATTCATTTGCAGCATATTCGCGCGGTTGCGCGTCGAGGCCGCCGAATTCGCATTATAGGAATTGAACAGTCCCGTCCGGACCGACCGGAGTTGATCGTAAGACGCTTGGTCATACGGCAAGATCGTATCTGCCCCGTCCATTCCGCCTTTCAGGAAGATACAGATCATCGCCTTATAGCCGCCCGTATCTGCCGCCCAGGCATTGCTGAATCCCAAGCCAGAAATTGTGCTCATGCTGCTGGCGAAACCAGCGGTGCCAAGGCCCGCAAGAACGTGACGACGTGAAATATTAGCCATTATTACTCTCCCTCAAGCCTTACCAAGTGACCGCATAAGACGGTGAATTCACAACCAGAGTGACCGCTGCTTGCACCACATCTTCTTGGTCAGCTGCAGTATTCTCAGCACTATTTGTACGAATTTCGATGGTCTGCAGAATGTCGACAATATCGACTTTCTCTGCATCCGGCATGCGACCGCCGGTGAGCAAATCATCGAGATGATCCACCAAAGCCGTTGGGTCATCGACCAAAGCCAATTCATCGGAATAGTCTGGCGCATAAGTCTCGATATCGCGATCGCGTTGACCAGCGCGTTCGAAAACGAAGTCGGTCATGAAGTTCAAGTAGCCGACTGAGCTACTCTCATTGACGATTTGAAACTCTGGAACGGTAATATTCTGAGCGCCGGATCCTGTGCCAGGGGCGACATAGCCTGGGCGATAGAAGTTAAACACAGATGGCGAACTGAACGGTTGCTGGCCTAAAGAATTATCCGAGCTGCGCGTGTCGTTTAGGCGCCACTCATTTCCAGCATCAACGCCGCTAATATCGAAAGCGCGAGCCCAGTGGGTGAACCGTAAAATAGGTTCACGTACCTTACCCGTTGTGACGGTCGCGCCCGCATTTGGCTCCTCAAAGATCGTCGGTTCTAGAAGAACCGCGGCGAGCGTGGCCTCCAAGTCACCGCGTTGGCCGGTGCCAAAGCTGCGACCGCCTTGGGCGGTGAAACGTCCGGTCTCGAATGCCGTTGCGACGCTTTCGATATAGACTGGGGATGGATCTGACTGAGTGAACCTTTGGATCAAGAGGCGCGAAATGAAAGGAGCAACGTTCGGATGCTCGAAAATCGTGTCCAACGCGATCCGAATGCTTTCATCACCACCGGTTCCCGCGGCGATTGTGGTTCCGAGGAACACTTTTTCCAGTTCAGAATGCTGCTCTGGATACATAACCATCTGGCGAATATCGCCGTCTTGCGGTTGGTCATTAAAATCGCCGCCCGCCCAGGATAGACCTGTGAACACTCGTGCTAGGCCCTCAATGTCATCATTCGTATAGGTTTCGATCTGTTGGCCTTGTGCGTCTAATTTAGGCGTGCCGTCCATATTCAGTTCGATCAGACCGATCGAGAACAATTGCAGGATCTCGCGCGCATAATTCTCATCAGGCATGCGCCCCGAGCGTTCATCGCCTTTACGATTTCGAAGATAGGTCAGCCATTCGCCCATCGCCGGCGAGTATGTGACTTCTTCGAGCAAGTCGCGATAGTTGCCAAAGGCATTGCGGATCAGAATGTCTTGGTAATAAGCCCGCATCAACTGATCATTGTCAGCCGCGTCGGAGTAAACGACGATTTGCGACAGGGCAAAGGCCATACGTTGCCGAAGCTGATCATTCGCGGTGATGATATGGTCCCAATACAGGTGGTCGACACGATTTGATTGCAAGCGTCCTTCGGTGTCCCGTGGTTGCGAGAGGAGGGCCGGCATTGTCAAAGTGCGCGAGCGTGAAAACTCCGTCGCTAGCCAATCTGCCGCATCACGCCCTGTCAAAGACGCGATCTCTGATTTTGAACCTCCGAACGTGGCCCGCGCTAGAAAGCGAGACGCTTCTTCAGCGGTGTCAATTTTCGATGCTGGATCACTCGGTGTGCCGCCACCGCCACTGCCGGAACCGCCGCCACCGCTAACTGGCGTTCCAGGCGGGACTGACGAGTCTCCACCACCGCCGCCACAAGCGGCAAGCACCAAACTTGCGGCGAACAAAGCGGCCGCGCTACGCGTTCGAAATACTGACATTACGAAGTCCCTCATACTCACACTACTGTTCGTATGACCGCGTTTTTGACCTCGAAATAGCTAAGTATTTGTAAGGCGGCAGCGGGAATCTAAGCCGGTTTTTCAACCGCTTGTTAAGTATGAAAAATTCAACTCAATATTGAACGATTTTTAATCCTGAATCGCCCTAATTCATTACGATTCGCGCCATCCAGTGGATTGCTTGCGTTACGGGTTAACGATTAGTTTACCCGTAACCTTACGGTTTTTTATCATATCAAATCCTTCGAGCGTGCGCTCGAGCGGCAGATTTGCATGAATATAAGGCCGTGTTTTGCCCTCCCGCGCCCACGCCCAGATCTGTTCAACATTTTCTCGGCCCCGATCTGGGAATTGCCGACCATACTCACCCGCCCGTACGCCCACGACTGAAAATCCTTTGATCAGCGGCATATTGGTTGGCACAGAAGCAATCCGTCCGGAGGTGAAACCGATGACCAGAAGACGACCGTTAAAAGCGATACAACGGACGCTTTCATCGAACACATCTCCGCCGACAGGATCATAAATCACGTCAGCCCCGCGGCCGTCTGTCAGGGCTTTGACTTGTTCCCGAAAGCCGTCACGCGTGTTGATGACATGGTCTGCCCCATAGGCTTTGACTTTGGCCAGCTTTTCATCGCTGCCGCCCGTGGCGATGACCGTCGCGCCCAGCAGCTTTCCAACATCGACGGCGGCCATGCCAACCCCGCCGCTGGCGCCGTGCACCAATAAGGTTTCACCTGCCTGTAAATGACCGCGACGAACCAGAGCCACATAGGCGGTCAGATATGCGGCTGAGTAGGACGCCGCTTCGTCAAATGACATATTCGCGGGTTTGATTTGCAGTCCGGCAGCGGGCACGATCGCATATTCTGCAAACCCACCAAAGCGCGCACCGCCGCAAACTTCATCGCCAATTTGAAACCCTTCAACCCCTTCACCCAGTGCAGAGATAGTGCCGGACATGTCCATTCCTGGTGCGAACGGTGGATCGAGTTTGAGCTGATATTTGCCTTGGCAAAGCAAGAGATCTGGGAAGTTGATGCTGGTGGCGCGCACCTCAATCAAAACTTCGCCAGGACCAGGAGAAGGTTTGGCGACATCGCGCACCTCGACCCCGGAGAAATCATCACTCAGCTGATGGCAGACGAGCGCGCGCATTATAGCGTCGCATAGGCGTCGCGCACCATCCCTGCAATTTCCAAACAGGCCTCTCTCGCAGCAGGCGCGACGGCGGTGAAGGCGGTGAATCCGTGTGCTAGATGATCATAGCATTTGAAGGTTACGTTGACGCCAGCCGCTTCGAGCTTTTTGGCATAAGCAGCGCCATCATCGACCAATGGATCAAAGCCGGCGGTCGCGATAATCGCTGGCGGGAGGCCCTCCAAGCGCGTTTCCAAAGCGGGCGATAGCAAGACACTGGTGCGGTCAAACGCGTCCGGCAAGTATTGCTGCATGAACCATTGCATCGTGTCGCTCGAGAGTGGGTATGTCTCGCCATAAGTGGTCGCCGACGGAAACTCTGTGACCAGATCTGTGGCTGGATAGATGAGCAACTGAAGGTCGGGTTTCGGCAATCCGCGGCGGGTCGATTCTTGCGCGATGATGGCACTGAAATTGCCGCCCATGCTGTCGCCGCCAATCGCGGCCCGCCCGGCAGGAGCGCCATAATGCTCGGCGTTTTTTAGCGTCCATTCATAAGCTGAGATGCAGTCCTCTAGCCCAGCCGGAAACTTGTGTTGTGGGGCCAATCGATAGTCCACGGAAACGATCGGGCATTTCGCCACCTTAGAGACCATGGAACAAAAAGCGTGGCAGGCCTCTACATTCAACACAACGCCGCCGCCCATATGCCAATAGGCCATCATCGGTGCGCTGGGGTCTTGGTCGGCGGGGCGATAGATGCGAACGGGAATCTCATGGCCGTCTTTGCCGGGGATGGTCAGATCTTCAAACGCGACGCCAGGTTCCGGTTTGGCCGCGAACATGGCCATGCCTTCGATCGCGCCTGCTTGCGCAATTTCTGGCGCCAGCGAGGACATTGGTGGTTGGTTGGCTGCTCCATGGGCGATGAATTGGAAATTTGGATCGAGTGTGCGCCCACCGAGAACGACCTGTTCGCCGCCGGCCATTTTGACTTTCCAGCTGGCGGGTAGCTTTAGAAGCAGTTTTGCGATTGTTGCCTGCAGACTCATTCCTGAGGCCCTCCCAGATATGTTTTCTCTGGGCTTAATCTGACCTACGCGTCTGATTTGGCAAGCGCTTCAATCCCAGCCAACATCAGATTTGAGGCAAATTTGGTGGCTCCCTCCGCGTCAACGGGTCGGCGTTTGAGCATATGATCGCCCAATTCACGCGCCATGCCGATGGCCGCAGCAGTGATATAATCGCAATCCAAGTGACCGAGACCGATTTTGTCCATGACAAGTTCAAGGTCGGCGCAAATCTCCTCAGAGACGGTTTCCATCTCAGGCGTATCGATGCGCACCCCGATTAAGCTCATATGCGGCGTGCCGGCTTCAATCGCGGAGCCATTTTCTTCGGCGAGGAAATTAAAGTATGCGCCATAAGCGGCGTGGAGATAGGATTCTAAATCGGTCGCCTCTTCGCGCACTTTTTGCAAAAGGGGACGGAAGCGCGCGACGCTGTCATTCGCAATCGCCTCAAACACTTCTTCTTTGGATTTGAAATAATTGTAGAATGTACCGCTAGCGAGATTGGTCTCGCGAATAATGTCGCGAATATTCGTCGCCTCATAACCAATCCGCGCAAAGACAATCCGCGCCGCTTCCAAAATGGCGCGACGATTGGCTTCTTTTGCACGTGCACGTTTGCCCATGCGGATTTCAGGATCGACAGTAATGGTCATAGAATCTCTTATCTCTCTCAAGGACTTAGATTGCCTTAAAAAGTGACGGACCGTCAACTTTTAAGTTGCAGTGCATCGTCAATATGCACCCGGCGCCGTACGGTGAGCAGCACGCCCCAAAGGACGCGTAGGCCAATCAAGGCCAGCATGCCCCACATAGGCTCGCCAATTGACGCCATAGCGAACGCGCCGGCAAAGATGGCGATATGTAAGACAATAATCCGCGCATAGGGCGCCATCATTTCCTTGTCGACCGTGGTGCGCTTATACCCGCCGCCGAGCATGAAGTCCTGGACGAAAAGGAAGATCTGAACGGCGATGATGGCCACCACGAACAGGGTCATGTTCGGGGCGGATTGCAAGGCTGCTTCAATCAAGCCCCAAGGCGAAAGAAAGCCCGGATCAGTGCCACTATTGAGATTGGCAAAGACGTTGACAAATATGCCATGGACAAAACAAAACATGCCATAATGGACGATGAAAAATGGTCCCAAAAACAGCATGCCGACCGCACCGATTGGATGCTCTTTCATACTGGTCGCGAGCATTTTCATGAGCGCCACGGCGCCGAGAATGACATTCTCTAGCCAATACAAGAACACCAAAGGGGCGGCGCCCCAGCCCATGGTCAGTACAGCCCAAATCGGAAACAGGTCCACCGCTAGGATGACCCACGCCATCGGATCACGATAGGTGCGCGAAAGGGTGTTGGGGTCGAGAAAGTTTAGCACTATTCGTCCGATGTCGAGGGGGATGCGGGAATGGGCATGCGTAAGCGCGGAAAGGGCTCTGTTGTCACCTCATGAGTGAAAGCCGGGCCGGGTTGCCACTCACCTTGGTCGAGAAATTCCGATGTCATCGAGGTCAATCCCGTCTCGTCAAAGCGACTGATGCTGCGCACTTCGGTAATCGTCGGATGTCCACTCACCGTCTCTGACGCGGTGAAGGACTGGTCATCATTGACGATAATCGTCCCCTGCGTGTGAAACCCTGCATTGGTAATGTAGACATAGGTGAACGTATCCGGCTCTGCGTCGGGATAGATGTAAGAAATGCCGCCATAGGAGCCATCTTCGAGCGCGTGCTCAATGGTAATGGCCGCCCCGCCTAGGGCCATGGACCAGAATTGAATATCGGCTGTTTGTTCGGCGGAATCTCCCGTGGGCGTGGCCCGGTAGCAATTGCCGACAAAATCTAAGAGAACGCCAAATCGTTCGGCGGGTGCATCTATGACACTTTGCCAAGTCCTGTTGGGGATTTCGCCGTTCCATTTATGCACGCTCTCAATGATTTCCGCCCCGGTCATCGTCTCGCAAACGTTCGAATTGAAAACCTCATAGGTTTTGCGATCCGCTGGGTTTTCGATAGCCTCAGAGCTTACCTGACTATTCTCATTGGGCGCTGTATCGGCTCCGCAAGCCGCCAACATAGCAGCCGCTCCCAAAATTATAGCTCGCATGTTCCGACCCCCGTCTAAGAGAGCCCATCCAAGCCACTCCAGCGCGGAAAGTCTAGCGGGTTATGTGCCTTAAGCCCGAAGGATTTTTGCGGCGTATTATAATCACCTGTCAGCACTTCATAGTGAACATGGATCGCCGTGGCATTGCCGGTCCGCCCCATTAGGCCGAGCGGTTGGCCGAAGCCAATCTCTTGGCCGGGCGCTAAACCAGAGGCAAAATTCGCCAAATGGGCGTAGCGCGTGTAGACGCCATTGCCGTGACTGATCAGGACTTGATTGCCAAAGCCGGTTTGTTGACTGACTTCCAATACGCGGCCCGGAGCTGAGGAATAGACGGTCGAAGCCGGCTTCGACTGTAAATCAATGCCCTCATGCATGCGTCCAGAACGCCAGCCAAATCCGGACGTCATACAGGCGCCATTGACCGGCGCGGTTGCGATCAGCACGCCATTGACCACCACCAGCGCATCATAGCCCAGAACGCGTCCAGTACTGTCAGTCTCCGGTCGGTTTGAGAAGGCAGGGGTGCAGGCATAAAGATAGTAATCCGGCTGAAACGGCCCTTGCGCCGCCCGCGTGGTTTGCGGTTGGGCCGACACAGAGCCTTGCGGGTAAGACACGGTCGGCATCGGCCGTGAAGAACACGCGCACAGGCCTGCGATTGCCAGCCCCGCAATCCATGTTCTCATATTACGACTCCATCGCGTTACGCAGACACGCGCGCCCGTTTCCGGCCCTTTTCGATCTCTTGCATCAGGTCTCTTACATAAGTGTTGAAATCGAGCTGCATCGTATGACGGGCGGCTTGATAGAAATGACCCATATGCGTCTTTTCATCGGCGGCTGTGATGCGATCCATCTCGTCTGCACTTGGCAGGGCATACTCTCCTGCAATCAGGGCTGCGAGCAGCTTTGATTGCTGTTCGGCAAAATTGACCAAAGTCGGCAGCGGTTGAGCGAGGGCCAAGAAGAACAGATTCTCATATCCCGGCTTCACCATACGCTTGAATAGCGGGAAGCGATTTTCCTTGGGGGTTAGCTCTGGGTCTTCAAAGAAGGGGAAAGTGACATTGTAGCCGGTCGCCCAGACAATGGCATCAATCTCTTCGCGCGAGCCGTCGGTAAAGATGACCGCATTCGGCTCAAACCGTTCGATCGCACCCCTTGGCACTATGTCACCGCAGCCAACCCGCGTGAGAAACTCACCTGAGACCGATGGATGGGCATCCAGTGGCTCATGATCGGGTTTGGGTAGGCCATAATCTTCTGGATTGCCGATCTCTTTTTTGATCTTTGAGCGGGCCAATGCGCGGCCAATTTTTGCCGGCATCCAGCTCGGCAGAACGGCTTTGTCGGCGGGCTGGCCACCTAGATATTTTGGCATGACCCAGACGCCGCGGCGCATGGAAATAATCAGTTTTCCCGCGATGGGTCGCTGCGACAGTTCCGACGAGATATCCATCGCTGAATTGCCGGCGCCGACCACGAGCACGCGCTTGCCGCGAAAGTCGTATGGATCAAACGGGTCTTCATAATTGTGGCTATGAATTTGATATCCCGCGAACGTATCCTGGCCTGGATAATCATTCGGTGTGCGCGGGTCCCAATGATGGCCATTGCCGACAAATAACCATTGATAGGTCTTGGTCTCACCCGTCGACAGCGTGATCTCCCAATCGCCATTGTCGAGCCGTGCAGCTTTGTCGACGCTGGTATTGAAAGTGATCGTTTCACGAAGGCCGAAATGGTCCACATAATCGTGGAAATACTGCAAGAGCTGACTGTGATGCGGAAAGTCTGGCCATGCCTCGGGCACGGGATAGTCTTCAAAGGCGAGGCGCCATTTGGACGTATCAATGTGCAGGCTTTGATAGCAAGACGACATGCCATTGGGGTTCTTGTAATACCAATTGCCACCAATATCGTCTGAGGCCTCAAAGCAATCATAGTCGATGCCATAATCCTTGAGCCGCTTGGCCATGGTGAAGCCGCTGCAACCCGCACCGATGATGCACGCTTTACCTACACTGCCTGCGTCGAACGCCATCTCTTATCCTCCCGTGGGGTGATATGTTTGCTGTCCTCCTGAAGATGGTATAGCCGCTCTTAGGAAGGTCAATTTCCGACCCCGCGTCAATTTAAGAGGCTGTCATGGGCAATCCAATGAATGATCTCGACGCCCGCATCGAATTTATGCGGGAAAATATGGCTCAAATGATGAGTGTCACGCCCTGGGCCAATGAGATGGGGTTTGAAGTCACTCGGATCGAAAAGGGCCATATATGGGGGGTCCAACCTTTCAAAGACCACTTGATTGGCGACCCGGAAACGCAAGTCATCCATGGCGGTGTGATCACAACTCTGCTCGATAATTTGTGCGGCATGTCTTGCAGTACGAAACTGAAAGAGTTCCGCTTTGTGGCCACGCTCGACTTACGCATCGATTATATGCGACCAGCTGAGAGCGGACGGGACATTCTCGGTGAGGCGGAATGCTATCACGTGACCAAGTCGGTCGCCTTCTGTCGGGCCTGGGCCTATCATGAAAGCCGCGAAAAAGTCATTGCGACGGCGCAAGGGGCTTTTGCCATCAACAAGCCGCGAAGCAATTTCAAAAAAGGGGATCAGCTATGAGTGAAACGCTGACCCGCGCCGAACAGCTTACCGGCTTTCTGGAGCAAGTGCCGATTGTCAAAACCCTGGGTATGCATTGCGATATTAAAGGCGATGATATGGTCGGCGTTCTGCCGTTCCAAAATAAGCTCATCGGCAACTTCACGATTAAAGCCCTGCATGGTGGCGCGATCGGTACCTTTTTAGAAATGACCGCGATGGCGCAACTTTTTCTGGTTGCAGATGTCGAGCGTCCCCCCCGAACCATCAACATCACCATTGATTATCTGCGCCAAGGCCATGCGAAGGACCTCTATGCGCGGGCCACGGTTGTCAAACTTGGGCGGCGCATGGCCAGCGTGCGGGCTGAGGCATGGCAAAGCGAGCGCGATAAACCCGTTGCGGCCTTGCTCGGGCATTTTTTGCTCGGTGAGAAACGAGTCGAAGGGGCTTAGGCCACCGCGGCGCGTTCATTCAGCTATCAGTTTGGAGGACAATTTCAGTGCGACTATCAGCAATTATCGCTGCCACTGCGGTTTTAGGCGTTTCGGCCTGCGCGTCGGTCCCAGAATCGTCACCTACGGATCCGCGCCTAACCGCCATGGCGTCGAGCATTGACCTCCAATTGCAAGACCAGGTTGTTGGCTATGGATACGCGCTCGGACGCGACACGCTGGTGACAGGGGCTGGCGGGCTTGCGAGAACGTCCGCGGATGGTGAGGCGGTTGCCTATACGCCTGAGACACCGATGATCATTGCCAGTGTTTCCAAATGGGTCAGCGCTTTGGCAACCATGCGTTTGTTGCAGGACAAAGGTCTAAGTCTTGATGATCCGATCGGACCGTATTTCCCATCGGACTGGCAAGTTGATCCATATTTCAGGTCGCTCACCTTCGCTCAACTTTTAACCCACAAGTCAGGGATTAAGACGCATGGGAATGGCCCCATGTCAGTGGCGCGTTTGCAGACATTCTTTTCGCAATCGGTCGATTTAGATTCCACGGTTGAATGTCGCGGATTCCAGGATGTCCAAGATGCCAGCCCGATATCGCCGGGAAATCTCGATTATTGCTATTCCAATTTTAATGCGGCGATTTTGGGCGTGCTCTTGCCCAATGTAGACGCCGCCGAGCCATCAGACCTCAGCTTGCCACGCCAATATGAACGCTTGGTCCAAACCTTGGTCTTCGAACCTGTTGGGGTCACCACCGCCACTTGCGCGCCGAGTGATGACGCATATGCGCTGTCTTACATTTATCCAGGAGACGCGCCGGGCAAAGATTGGGGGGAGCAGTATGGACGGTGTGCCACCGGTGGCTGGTATCTATCGCCGGTTGATCTCGCCAAAGTGCTGGCCAGCGTGGCGGCCAAGGATGGTCGAATTCTCACGGAAAGCGAGGAATACTCGTCATTGGATGATATTCGAGCGCGGGGTCTTGGATTAGACCGTAAGACGCCTGAAATGATCGAGAAAGCCGGTGTGCTTGGCGATGATCCTGGCGTGCTCGCGACCTCGGCGATGATCTTGTTTCCCGCGGACCAAGCCCCATTCGCTGCGGTCTTGTTCACCAATTCCACCACGGCAGAGGGGCGTATTGCGCATCCGCGTCCCTATTTGGAGCGCGCTTATGCGGAGACTGCAGAAGGGACACCATGAGGCTGAAATTTATTGCCGCAGCGCTCTTACTCAGTGGCTGCAGCCCCGAAGCTGATCGCGAGTCCCCGGACACCAGTCGTGCGATGGCGCAGCAAATTTATCTGGTGCGCCATGCTGAAAAGCAAGGCGGCAGTGATCCAGCCCTAACGCCAGACGGCATTCGCCGGGCAGAAACGCTCGCGGACCTCCTTTCGGGCGTGGGGCTCACCCATATCCACTCGACCAATTACAGGCGGACCCTCGAAACTGCGGCACCGATTGCGGCGCGTACGGGTATTGAAGTGGTCTTATACGACCCGAGAGACTTAGACGCGTTTGCGGACAAATTGGCGGCAACGCGAGGTGTTCACCTGGTCGTTGGCCATTCGAACACCACGCCTCAGCTCGCTGCGGCGCTTGGTGGCGAGGCGGGGGACGAAATCGACGAGGCCTCCGAATATGATCGCTTATATGTGCTTTCGTTCGACGCCAGCGGTGTCTCGAGCGAAATACAACGCTTTGGCGCCAAGTATAAAGTTGAAGAAGAGGCGCTCATAAGCGAGTAAGGGCGTTCGCGCTGGGGAGTTAGTGTCATGTCAGAGCCGAGCCTTGAGCTGGATAAACCGCAAGCGATCGCAACGCTCGATCGATTGACGACCAATGTTGCTCTATCGCTTGTCGCTGTGATCCCGACTTTCTTTGTATGCATCCTCCAACCATGGCGCGTGGCGAAGCTGGTTCGAGACGATCACCCTGAAGGTCGTTCCGGGATGCTGCTTTCGCCTGGGGCCTATTTTCCACTGTCCTTATTGGTTTCAATGATAGCGGGCGCCGTTCTGACCACGCCGGAAATCGCGGATTATAATGGTGCCTATTTGGGGCCAGATTTGGCGCTCTCCATTCAGGCGGCGATGAGTGAGGGCGATATCTGGAAGACCATCGCGATCATTATGCCGATTTATGGCTTTGCGGTATTGGCCGGCGCATTAGGGGTGATTTTGAAGGTCTTCGCGTCCGAGGATTGGTCACTCCGAACGAGTTTACGGACGGTCTTCTATGTGGTTGGCACATTCGTCTCATGGGTCATTCTATCGACCGCGGCGATCGATTTGGTCCGGGTTCACAGTCAAAACCGTGATTTGGTGAATACGCTTAACGGGATTGTCCCAGTTCTCGCGCTCGGTGTCATGGTTTGGATGTTTTTTTGGTTCTTCCGGAAGGACGGCGCGCTATCATATGTGCGCAGCGGTATTTTGAGCATAGCCATGTTTTTCGTCATGGTCTTATCTGGTATTTTGATCGCCATCCCCACAATGCTTTAGATCTGAAGACTTACGCCGTCCCTATTCTGGACCAATCGAATACGAGATTCTGTATGTTCGCCTTCTCGTCGCTTGTTTCTCATCGCGAGTCTCAGAACAATGCGCCAGATGGGTTCTGATCTTCAGCATACGCTTGATGATGCGCGCGAGACGCTGCAGCGCATCTATGGCTATGAACAATTTCGTGGCTTGCAGGCGGACGTGATCAGCGACGTGCTGAGCGGCCGCGATGGGCTCGCTGTTTTGCCAACCGGCGGTGGCAAGTCGCTTTGCTATCAAATTCCGTCCATTTTGCGCGAAGGGGTTGGCCTGATCGTCTCACCTTTGATTGCGCTCATGGCCGATCAGGTGGATGCGCTCAAAGCTCTAGGGGTTGGCGCTGAACGATTGGACTCATCCATGCCGCATGAGGCCCGCGTCGCGGCCTTGAAGGCGGCACATGCGGGCGACATCGACATGCTCTATGTCTCGCCTGAGGGATTGTCTGGGGGGCTGCTCAGCGCGCTGAGCAAACTGCGTGTCTGTTTGATCGCCGTGGATGAGGCCCACTGTGTGAGCCAATGGGGACATGATTTCCGTCCGGATTATCGTGCCCTTGGAAGATTAAAGGCCGCTTTTCCGGGCGTGCCACGATTGGCTGTGACCGCGACCGCTGATGCGCGAACCCGTGCTGACATTCTAGAACAGCTCGATCTGACTGATCCTGTCGTACACGTTGCGAGCTTTGATCGCCCGAATCTCACGCTGGGTGCCGAGCCAAAAACCGGGAACAAAACCGATCGCTTGGTCAGCCTTATTCGGACGCATAAAGGCGATAGCGGAATCGTCTATGCCGCCACCCGCAAAGGCACAGAGCAACTCGCCGAAGCATTGGAAAAACAAGGCATTGCAGCGCTGGCCTATCATGCGGGTTTAGAGGCTGAGGATCGCGCAGAGCGGCAAAGGCGGTTCTTGCTTGAAGAGGGGTTGGTCATGTGCGCTACGGTCGCCTTCGGCATGGGCGTGGACAAGCCAGATGTGCGTTTCGTGATCCATGCCGACCCGCCCAAAACCATCGAAGCCTATTGGCAAGAAGTCGGTCGAGCCGGTCGCGATGGCGAACCAGCCGAGGGCTATGCACTATTCGGCCCTGCGGATTTACGACGAAGCCTGATGTGGAGCTATGATAGCGACGCAGAAGAGGCCATCAAACGCGTGCAAATCAACAAAACCCGGCAATTGTTCGCTTTGCTCAATGGCGACTCCTGTCGGCGCCAGGCGGTGCGGGTCTATTTTGGAGAGGATGATGCAGAGCCTTGCGGGGTCTGTGATAATTGCCAATCCGCGTCCACGGACCATTACGACGCCTCGCGATGGGCCCAGATGGCTGTTTCCGCCGTTTTGCGCTGTGGTCAGAAAATTGGACGGGGTCGCTTGATCATTCACTTGCTCGGTCAAGCCAAAGATGGCTTCGACGAGGATCTATCGCAGCAATCGACCTATGGCATTGGTGCGGAGCTGCCCAAGTCGGGCTGGAATGCCGTCTTTGACGAACTGCTCTTCACCGGGCTGTTGGCGGAAGGCGGCGACATTATGCGGCCGTTCATCTTTGTGCCCGATCACGCCGTCGCCAAAGCACTGTTCAAAGGCGAGCGAGAGGTTTTGTTGAAAGCCGACCCTGCCGCCCGGCGGGTGCGCGCCAAGGGTCGAAAAGTTGCCAGCGCCGCCTTTACCGACCTCTCCGAGCGAGACAAGGATCTCTTCGAACTGTTGCGCAATTGGCGGGTTGAGATTGCCAAGGCCAAAGGCGTTCCACCTTACGTCATTTTCCATGATAAGACGCTCGCCACGATCGCAACGGAACGCCCCGCAGATGCTACTGAGCTTTTACAAATTTCTGGCGTCGGTGAGAAAAAAGCCGGTCGATATGGCGAAGATATCGCGCGAATTGTGCGCGAAGCGGCCTGACGCATGATCCGCGGCTGACAAGTTCGCCGCAACCGACTAAGCGGCTGGCATGACCCAGCTTCGTCTTACCCGTTTAAACGTTCTGCGCTTGGCCGTGCCTGTAATGCTTGCCCAAGCTGCGATTGCGGCGACAGGTGTCGTGGATACCGCCGTCATGGGGCTTTACGGGGATAAGTCAGATTTGGCTGCAGTGGCCGTCGCCAGCGTGGCCTTTAGTTTCATCTATTGGGGCTTTGGGTTTCTACGCATGTCAACCACAGGCCTGGTCGCCCAAGCGATGGGACGCGGAGATGCCTCCGAAGCTCGCGCAACACTGCAGCGAGGCTTATTGATCGGCGCCGGGTTCGGATTGATCATTTTTCTGCTGTCGCCCCTATTGGCGCGGATCGTGTTCGCACCTTTTGGTGCCGAGCCGGACGTTGTCGCGCTCGCGGATGGCTATTTTGCCGCTCGGGTTTGGGGCGCACCAGCTTTGTTGACGCAATATGCGATTACCGGATGGTTGCTGGGGACAGGGCGGACTGGTGCGCTGCTCGCCATGCAAATCGTGATGAACGGCGTGAACATCATCTTGGATATTTGGTTTGTTGCCGGACTCGGTTGGGGACCGGCTGGAATCGGCGCTGGGACCGCAATTGCGGAATGGGTAGCCTTGGCGTTCGGACTAGCGCTGATCGTTCGCAGCCTCAAACCAGAAGCCAAAGTGTTTGATCGCCGCGCATTGATTGCTCTGTTCAACGCCAATCGCGATATTCTCATTCGCACCCTGGCCATGCTTTTTTGCTTCGCTTGGTTCGTCCGTTCTGGGGCGCAGCTGGGCACGGAATATGTTGCGGGCAATGAGGTCTTGCTGCAATTCATCACCGTCGCCGCCTTTGTCCTGGATGGCTTTGCCTTTGTCGCCGAGAAAGAAATTGGCGAAGCCTATGGCGCGCGAGATCGGAGGCGCCTGACGCGTGCGATGCGATTGACCACGGAGCTCGCCTTAGCGTTCGCAGTGTTGATTAGCCTTGCCTATTGGCTTGGGGGGGGCTGGATCATTTCCAATTTCATTCGAGACGAAGACGCCCGCTTGGTGGCGCTGACCTTCTTGCCCTATTGCGCCCTTGTGCCGATTATTGGGGTCTTAGCCTATCAGCTGGACGGATTTCTTCTCGGGGCCACGCGCGGACGCGCCTTGCGGATCGCGGCTGGAATTGTCACGCTAATCTATATTCCGCTCGACCTAATCCTGCGCGATGCGTTCGGCAATACTGGCGTGTGGCTCGCTTTTCTCGGCATGTTCGTGATCCGCGTCATTGCCCATGGCTGGTTCTTGCCGGGCCTTATGCGCGCGACGGCAGATCCGCCCCAACCGCTTCAGCAACAGAGTTGAAGCCATCGGCGCGAAGCCGCGCCGCCAAGTCGGCATTGATCGCCGCGACCAGACCAGCGCCATGATAGATAAGCGCCGAATAGAGCTGTACCGCATGCGCCCCGGCGCGGATTTTGGCGTAAGCGTCGGCCCCGCTTGAAACCCCGCCACAGCCGATCAGGTCAAATTGTCCGTCGAGCTCGATGGCGATGGATTTGAGCACACGGGTCGATTTTTCCATCAAAGGCGCGCCAGATAAGCCGCCATCTTCGGTACGATTATCACTGCGCAATGAGTCTGGGCGATCGAGCGTTGTGTTCGATACGATCAAACCAGAAAGCCACGTTCCGGACTGTCTCACGGTATCGATGATATCGCGCTGTTCCGAGTCGTCTAAATCCGGAGCGAGTTTCAGAAAGATGGGTTTCTCATTGCCCGTGTCCGACGCCGCGCGCTGAGCGGCGGTGCCGCATCGGCTGAGCAATTCTTCGAGTGCGTCTTTGCCTTGTAAGCCGCGCAAACCTGGCGTGTTCGGGCTCGAAATATTGATCGTGATATAGCTGCAGAGCGGATAAACTGCGGTAATGCCCATCTCATAATCAGCGATAAAGTCCTCGCTGAGCTTATTCGCACCGACATTCGCACCGACCGGACAAGCAGTGGGGATCGGGCTTCTTTTCAAACGGCGGACAAAATAGTCGAGCCCATGATTATTAAACCCCAGTCGATTGATGACTCCCTGGTCTTCATTCAAGCGAAAGACGCGGGGTTTTGGATTGCCGGGCTGCGGGCGTGGGGTCACCGTACCGCATTCGATGAATCCAAACCCAAATCGCGCCATTGGGCGATACACTTCAGCATTCTTGTCAAACCCGGCGGCAAGCCCGATCGGATTGGCCAATTTTAAGCCGGATTTGGGCAAGACGATTGGCGTATTCCATGTCGACGGGGAGATATTGGGCAAGCCCACCCCAAGTTTCAGACCACGTATCGTCGCCGTATGTGCCGCTTCGGCGGGTAGCTTTTTGACGAAAGGCAGGGCGAGGTCAGGTAGGCTCATATGTCGATATCAGCGGGCAGTCTCGGAACATCATCCGGGCCAAGCTCTAAGACCCAAACCCGTTTTGCGGCTTTGATATGCAAGTTCGAATAGAGATGCGGAAACAACTGTCCCCCGCGGCTTTCTTCCCAACGCACCGGACCGCTCATTTCTTCGGCGACATATTCCAAAAGACGCACATCCGCTTGCCCATGATAGTGGAGGCTCAGCGTTTCCGCGACTTGCGCCCGTGTGGACAAATGAACATAGCCGTCGCCTTCATCCAGCGCGGTTTTTGAATAGCCGAGCGTTTCGGCGACACGCCAATCCTCAGCGCTCAAAATCTTATACACGAAGGTGCGTTGCAACATGACCATGGCCGCGTTCTGCCCTGGTTTTGGACGAGAATGCAAGGCTCGCCCTGTTTGGTTGATGAGACTTTATTCCTATGTTAGGAAATTATCCAGATTCCACCGCTGAGATGACTGTACTATGCGACATGGGGACATCTGGCGTGGCGTTGACCTTCTAGCCGAAAAACACGGACTGAGCGCATCTCGATTGGCGAAGCTGGCGGGTCTGGATGCCACAGCTTTCAACAAATCAAAGCGTGTCTCAAAAGATGGTCGTTTGCGTTGGCCGTCGACTGAGAGTCTCGCTCGAGCACTCGCTGCAGTCGGGGAAGAATTCAGCGACTTCGCGGCTTTGATCGATGGGAAATCCATTCAAGCGCTGCCCGTCTTATTATGCTCGAAACATGTGTCGCCCAAGCATTTTGATGCCGATGGCTATCCTCAAGGCGAAGCTTGGGACCGGCTAAATCGTTCGATGCTGAATTTGTCCGAAGGCGCTTTCGTGATTGAAATCACGGATGCCAGCCTGCAACCGGATTTCGACCCCGGCGACAGGCTGATTTTGTCACCCGAGGCTCAAATTCGAACGGGCGACCAGGTGATGGTCATGAAAATGCACGGGGAACTGGCGGCCTATGAAATGCTCCGGCGCACCGATGCGCGCATTCTTTGGGTGAGTAAGTAGCTGGAGTGATCATAGATCTGGCAAAAGGGGTTTTTATCCACCATAGACTTGCGTCTTAGACGTGTCTTGTGGAAGGACGTTCGATCATGGACTGGGACAAGTTGAAATCGTTTCACGCTGCGGCAGAAGCCGGCAGTCTCACCGCCGCGGGCGAGCGCCTCAACATATCGCAATCTGCGGTATCGCGGCAGATCGCTGCGCTCGAGGAACAGCTTGGCGTGTCATTGTTCCAACGCCATGCACGCGGGTTAGTGTTGACCGATGCGGGGCATACTTTGCATCGCTCGACCGTGGATATGGCCACCGCGGCTCAAGGCGCCAGCGCCGCCTTGCGGGATCAGCAAGATGTGGCGCAAGGTGAGCTTATCGTGACCGCGCCCGTGGCCTTTGGATCCACCTGGTTGGTGCCACGTCTAGGACAATTCATCGAGCAGAATCCCGAAATGCGGATCGATCTGCGTCTTGATGATGGTGAGCAATATGATTTGCTCAAACTCGAAGCCGAATGCGCCATTCGACTCTGGGCGGCAGATAAAGCTGACTTGATCCAGCGCAAACTCGCAACGGTTGCGACCAATCTATACGCGGCGCCTGAATATATTCAGCAATATGGCTTGCCGCGGACGCCGCAAGATCTCGATAATCATCGGATCATTGCCTATGGTCAGATCGATAGTCCGATCCGGGAAATGAGTTTTGCCGAACGGGTCGGGCGGGACGATGCTGGACCGCGTAAAGCGGCGCTCACGGTGAACAATGTTGCGGCGATGCTGCGCGCTGTCGAAGCTGGACTTGGGATCGCTGATTTGCCTGACTATATGGTGAGCGCTGTGCCGCGTCTGGTGCGGGTGTTGGAAGATTTTACAGGACCAAGTTTCGATCTCTATTTCATCTACCCAAGCGATCTGAAACGTTCGAAGCGTATTGGAGCGTTTCGAGATTTTCTCACCGGGCAAGTTGAAGCGTTTCGTGCATCACCTTTGCGCACGTGAAGGTAACTTATCAGTAATCTATGCAGTAATGCATGGAAATATTGCACTCTTGCAGGTTGTAATCGCAACTAAAGGGCCCATATAGCCCCCGTGTTGAGGTTCCGGACACCCCCCGATCATTCCTCCGATTGGGCGTTTCCTCCCCCAGACGGAACCAAACTTTAAGGGCCTGGCTGCGTATCGCGCCGGGCCCTTTTTTCTTATCAAGCCTTTCTAAAACGGCACGCCATCGTCGCTTTCACCATCGTCTCCAGGCGCGAGACCGGCAAAATCGAATACGCGTGGATCGTGCAAATGGCTTGGACGGACCGTGCCCAACGCATGTGCCATGACTTGGCGTACGCCCGGTTTGCGGGTTTCCCAGTCATTTAGCAGCTGTTTCATGGCGACTCTTTGTAGTCCGTCTTGAGAGCCACACAGATTGCAGGGAATGATCGGAAATTGCATGGCTTGCGAGAATTTCTCCAAATCGTCCTCGGCGCTCGTGATCAATGGACGCAAGACCATCACATCCCCTTCATCATTGAGCAGTTTTGGCGGCATTGCTGCCAACCGCCCGCCATGTACGAGGTTCATCATAAACGTCTCAAGCGCGTCATCGCGATGATGTCCGAGCACGATGGCATCACAGCCTTCTTCACGCGCGATACGGTACAGAATGCCGCGTCGCAGTCGCGAACACATGGCGCAATACGTCCGGTTTTCCGGGACTTTTTCGGTGACAATGGAATATGTGTCTTCGGTCTCAATCCGATAATCGACGCCGACATTGTCGAGCCAGTCAGGCAACACATGTTTGGGAAATCCAGGTTGCCCCTGATCGAGATTGCACGCGAGCAAATCGACGGGAAGGGCGCCTTGCCATTGCAGATCGAGTAAGACGGACAGCAAGCCATAACTGTCTTTGCCGCCTGACAAACAGATCAACCATTTTGGGCGTTTCGTTGCACTGCGATCCACCAAGCCATACGTGTCGATCACTTGCAGCGCATTACGCGCCAGCCGTTTGCGCAGCTTCTTAAAGCTCACACTTTTAGGCACATTTCTAAAGATTGGCGGGACGGTCGAAAAAGACGCTGTATCGGGCATAGCTCCGCCTATGCACGTTCAGGCACTCTCGCTCAAGACGTTAGCGCTGCTTTGCCAGATCTTTATTACTCGAAGGCCTATGCCGCGCGGCTCCTGCGCCCGTCATCGCGACGGCGATTATCGATCCGTTTGCGCTTCGGTTTTGCGGCACTCTTGTCAGATTTTTTCAGCGGCAGGCCATAATAGTCTCGGGCGCTCATCCAGCCTGATCTTAGCGATTCATGATTGGGCGCGTCCTGCGAGCTCCGCGGTTTCAGCATATTGTTGAGTTTCGGACGATATTTGCGGATCAGATCCTCTTCGATCTTCTGCCGCTTATTTTCTGATCGAATGCACAAATAATGGCGTTCAGACGCGCCCTTCTTACGGGCTTCTTCCCAGCGTTCATGGCCATCCAAGCGTCCCTGCAAGTTCGAAGCTTTGCCGATATAGACAGGTTTGAGGAAGAAAAACATGGTTCTGCGGACCATGACGTAGATCCCGCCAGCATCCGGTAAGGCCTCAATCGTCTTGGTGATTTTGAAGCGATATCGACGATTGGTTTCGCCGCGCCAAACATGCCAACCATATGGGATCATGGATTCGCCTCCATCGTGTAAACGTTAACAAAAACGTCTAATTGGTTAAGGTTTCGCTAAGCATAACCTTGCGGACGGGGGCGAAACTGGTCCTGTGGATCGGGCAGGGGCCATGGGTTTGCAGTGCTTTCGAATGCGCAGCGGTGCCATAGCCTTTATGGCCAGCAAAGCCATAAGCGGGATAGGTCTGGTCATAGGCAAGCATCAAACGGTCTCGCTCCGTTTTCGCCAATATCGACGCAGCCGAAATGGCTGGCTCTTTCAGGTCACCTTTGATGATCGCTTCAGCCGGCGCTGGCAGCGAGTCAGGGAGAGCGTTGCCGTCGATGAGAATGCGTGTTGGTGTGATCCCCAATCCTGCGATCGCGCGCTGCATGGCGAGAAACGTTGCTTGTCTAATATTTAATGAGTCGATCTCGTCGGGCTGCGCGTGTGCGACCGCCCAAAATGCGGCTTTCTGTTTGATCTCTGGTTCCATGGTGAACCGTTTCTTTTCGCTGATTTTTTTTGAATCCGTGAGACCAGAAATTGAGCGATCCGGATGAAGAATAACGGCCGCCGCAGTGACCGGCCCCGCCCACGGTCCGCGCCCAGCCTCGTCGACTCCGCAAATCAGGTCTATGTGTGCCATAAGCGGATACAACAATGATTCTTGCGGGGAGCGCCATGACACAACCTTATGTGATTGAAATGAGCGAGACGGGTGGCGTGGATGTGCTGAAAAAGGTCGACCGTGCGCCGCGCGCGCCGGGTCCAGGCCAAGCACTGGTGCGCCAGACGGCGTCAGGACTCAATTTCATCGACACCTATCACCGCACCGGTCTGTATCCTGTGAAACTGCCTTTTGTTCCCGGATCGGAAGGCGCTGGCGTAGTCGAAGCCGTGGGCGAAGACGTATCCCACCTAAAGCCAGGAGATCGGGTCGCCTATCTCGGCTCAGGCACCTATTCAACGCACTATACCGGTGCCGCTGCAACCATGGTCAAATTGCCTGATGAGGTTAGCGAGAAAGCGGCGGCAGCAGTTCTGCTGAAAGGGCTGACCGCGTGGATGTTGCTGTTTGATGTGCGTCGCGCGTCGCCGGGCGAGACGGCTCTGGTTTGGGCCCCGGTTGGCGGTGTGGGGTCCTTATTGGTGCCATGGGCGACCTCCCTGGGGGTGAATGTAATTGCCGTCACATCTTCGGAAACAAAAGGCTCTCGCGCCCGTGAATTAGGGGCGCAGCACGTTGTCATGTCGTCTTCGGATGTGGCCAAAGATGTGCGTGCAATCACCGACGGTGCTGGCGTGGACGTGTCTTATGATAGTGTTGGCAAAGCGTCGGCACAGGCATCACTTGATAGTCTCAAGCCACGCGGCTGGTGGGTGAGCTATGGCAATGCGTCCGGTGCTGCAGAGCCGGTTGCGCCAGGCGTGCTCGGCGGCAAGGGCTCGCTGGTGCTCACGCGTCCCGGTCTGTTTCACTTCATTGCAGACGCTGACGGTTTAAGACGCGGCGCGGCCGCACTCTTCGGCGCCCTCCGCGCGGGGACCATTCAAGCGCATATTGGTCAGACCTTCGCCCTTAGCGATGTCGCTGAAGCGCATGAGGCCATCGAAAGCGGAATGACGGTGGGCGCGACGCTTTTGCTGCCTTAGCGCCTCGCCTCAGCGAGTTCGCGGGCAAGCGTGAGCACCAATTCGGCTGCCGGTAGCGCGCGGGCCAATGGGGCACCTTGGCCAGCCCATTGCGCGCCAAAGCCAAATTCTCCGGCTTTTTTGGCAGCCTGGTTCAGGCTTTTCCCGGCATCGTATGCGCGCGGATAATCGGGCGTGGTGTGCCCTTCAAGAGCGCTCGCCCAGGCGGTGAACGCATTGGCGAGGCACCGGGCGGGACGTCCAGAGATCGCTGAAATCATTTGCGTGTGGTGGGCGCCATCGCCCATTAGAGCGGTTCTGTAGGCCGCTTCTGCGAGGCTTTCAGGACAGGCCACGAATGCCGTGCCCAATTGCGCTGCCGCGGCCCCTAATGACAGAACGGATGCAATCCCTCGACCATCCATGATCCCACCCGCGGCAATAACCGGGATGCTCAACCGATCGACCAATAATCGGGTTAAGGCGAACGTGCTGAGGGCGGAATCAATCGGGGTTGAATCGAATATACCGCGATGCCCGCCTGCTTCTATTCCTTGCGCAACAATTGCGTCTAGACCGGCATTTTGGGCGTCGATCGCCTCAGGCAGGCATGTCGCTGTTGCGAGCAGCATACAGCCCGCAGCTTTCAAAGCATCGATTTTGTCCTGGCTCGGCAACCCAAAGTGAAAGCTCACCACGGCTGGGCGCGTTTCAAGCAGCACTTGCAACATCTCATTATCGGATTTGAAGCTCCGATAGATGGTATTGAGCGCGGTCGGAGGCTGGGCCCCAAAGCGTTCAAAGGCGGGCTTTAGAGCGTTTAGCCATTCTGCTTCCCGTTCCACATCTTCTTTTGGGTCTGCATGCACGAAAAGGTTTACGTTAAAGGCGCGGTCGGTCAGCTCTTGGAGCGTTTCGATCATCGCCCTCGCGCCCGCAGCATCGGTTGCCCCCACGCTGATGGATCCTAATCCGCCGGCATTAGACACAGCCGCAGCAAGGGCCGGCGAAGAGACACCAGCCATCGGTGCTTGGATGATTGGGATATCCATGCCCAAGCGGTCGAGAAGAGTCATCTGATCGCAATCCCTTTTTTGGGCATCTCAGACTAAGGCGCAGGTGACAGATCGAGCAATAAAGCGGGATCAATATAGAAATCGCCGCCACGCTCGCTTGTGCCTGGATTGCGCCACTTCACGGCCCAATGCAGGTGTGGGCCACTGGTTCGCCCGGTATTGCCGCTTGCGCCTAGGCGCTCGCCGACTTCGACTTTGTCGCCGGCCGCAACATCGACTTCCGACATGTGCAAAAACACCGAGACCAAGCCATCGCCATGATCAAGGAAGACGGTGCCGCCTTCATAATAAAGATCAGGATCTCCGAGCGTGACTGTGCCAGATGCGGGGGCAATGATTTCCGTGCCTACTGGGATGGCAATGTCATAGCCTTGGTGGACAGAGGTCCGATCGCAGGGTTTGCCGTCTTTGCCGACGCCAATATATTTCCGAGCTGGACCAAAGGGGGATGAGGCTGGGCCGTCCGAGGGACGAATGAAGCCATTGCGGGCGCCCTCGCCATTGGCGAATGTCTTGAATGCGGTCTGTTTTTTCACCCAACTGCGCGACGCGTGAGCTTTCTGTTCTTCGGTGCGGGCATCGATTTTGTCGCAATCGAGCCCATCAATCGTTCGAAACGGATCATCTCGGGCCGTGAGCGAGAGTGATTCTGTGACCGTTGGATCGGATTTGGCTGTGACCGTGAGCTGCAAATCGGCTTTTCGATGAAGGCCAATTGTGGCGATGCCATTTTCATTCACAGGAATTTCGTATTCTCGTGTGCCATTGTCCACCAGCACGGCGTCCGTATTGGCGGTTTCGCACAAGACCAATCCGCCTTGCTTCATTTGACCATAACATGACAGCGTGACGGCCTCGGCGCCAACCGGCATAGGCAGGCCAAACCAGAACAGCCCAATCAGGAGCCAATCTCGGACAAACATTTATTTCGGGTCGACCATCCGCGTCGCAGCTGCGGCGGCATCGATATAGGCTTCCTGCAAATCCACGCTCCAATAGCGGAGCGCTGCCAGCGGGATTTTACGGCCAGTTACGGCGCAAATCACGTAATCCCCAGGACTTAACAGTTCCAGGTCAGCATCGAGATAGCGCATCTTCGCTTCGCCAGGTTGGCGATCAGTCTTCTTCAACATGACGCCCATAATGCCTGATCCTTACGACAAAGGAAAGCCTTGAAAGCGTTCAGAAGTTTTTGCTTTGTTCTCGTGAACAAATGTGGTACAAGAGGGTCAGTTGGCGGGCTCGGGGCCATTCAATGCCGAGTAAACATATAGACGAAAAGGAACGACTCATGTCCAAACCCAACCTGCAACTCGTGGATAAGGATTCCGGCGTGGATAAGCAGAAAGCTCTCGAAACGGCGCTCGCCAACATTGACCGTGCTTTTGGTAAAGGCTCGGTGATGCGCCTTGGCGAACAAAAAGCTATGGATATTGAGTCGATCCCAACTGGATCGCTCGGTTTGGACATCGCGCTTGGCATTGGCGGATTGCCAAAAGGCCGGGTGATCGAAATTTATGGGCCGGAAAGTTCCGGTAAGACGACCCTGTCGCTGCACATTGTGGCGGAAGCTCAGAAAAATGGTGGGGTCTGCGCCTTTGTTGACGCAGAACATGCACTGGACCCGGTCTATGCGGGCAAGCTCGGTGTGGATTTGGACGATTTGCTCGTCTCACAGCCCGATACAGGTGAACAGGCTTTGGAAATTGCCGACACGCTTGTGCGGTCCGGGGCCATTGATGTGTTGGTGATTGACTCGGTTGCGGCTTTGACCCCGCGGGCTGAGATTGAAGGCGAAATGGGCGACAGTCTGCCCGGCTTGCAAGCACGTTTGATGAGCCAGGCCTTGCGCAAACTGACGGGTTCGATCTCAAAATCGAATTGTATGGTCATCTTTATCAACCAGATTCGGATGAAGATTGGTGTCATGTTTGGCAGCCCTGAGACAACGACGGGCGGCAATGCGCTGAAATTCTACTCATCTGTTCGTTTGGACATTCGCCGCATTGGCGCGCTGAAAGATCGCGATGAGGTGATTGGCAACCAGACCCGGGTAAAAGTGGTGAAGAACAAAGTTGCTCCACCTTTCCGTCAGGTTGAATTCGATATCATCTATGGTGAAGGCATTTCGAAAACGGGTGAGATCATTGATCTTGGCGTAAAATGCGAAGTGATTGAGAAATCCGGCTCATGGTACTCTTATGGTACAGAGCGGATCGGTCAGGGGCGGGAAAAGACACGCCAATTCCTCAAAGACAATCCCGATATTCGCGATGAGATCGAGCTTGAAATCCGCAAGCGTTCAGGCCTGTTATCAGATGTCATGCTGAATGAAGGCGGCGGCCCTGGAGAAGAAGCCGAAGCCGGTTAAACGGATACAAATTTAAGTTGATCTGCAACGCGCCCGCGGAATCGCTTGGCGCGTTGCTTTTATGGACATATATCCACCGCCTGAAGCTCATTTAATATGAGTCGGTGAGAGGAAGTTCGATGACCAGTGTCAATCAATTGCGCGAAGCGTTTTTGTCCTATTTCGAAAGCAAAGGACATGTCCGCAAAGCCTCTGCGCCTTTGGTGCCGGAGAATGATCCGACTTTGCTCTTCGTCAATGCCGGCATGGTGCCGTTCAAAAACATCTTCACCGGCGCTGAAACGCCTGACTCGGTTCGCGCCGTGAGTTCGCAAAAATGCGTCCGCGCGGGCGGTAAGCATAATGATTTGGACAATGTGGGGTATACAGCCCGCCACCACACCTTTTTTGAAATGCTCGGCAATTTCTCATTCGGCGACTATTTTAAGGATGATGCGATTGCCTTTGGCTGGGAATTGGTGACCAAAGAGCTTGGCTTGCCGGCCGACAAACTCCTGGTCACCGTCTATTCGGAGGATGATGAAGCCGCTGCGATCTGGAAAAAGGTTGCCGGACTCTCCGACGACCGGATTATTCGTATCCCCACATCCGATAATTTTTGGTCCATGGGCGACACGGGCCCCTGTGGCCCTTGTTCAGAAATCTTCTTCGACCATGGTCCAGATGTTTGGGGCGGACCGCCCGGAACACCGGAAGAAGATGGCGACCGGTTCATTGAGATCTGGAACCTGGTCTTCATGCAATTCAACCAACTCGCTGGCGGCGCGCGCGAAGACCTGCCCAAGCCCTCCATCGATACCGGTATGGGACTTGAGCGCATTGCAGCGGTCCTGCAGGGCGTGCACAATAATTACGAAATTGATCTGTTCCAAAACCTGATTGCAGCAGAGGAAGAGGTTTACTCTCAGAACGCCAAAGGCGACCAGCTCGGCTCGTTCCGGGTGATCGCGGACCATTTGCGCACGTCGGCTTTCCTCGTCGCTGATGGGGTCACGCCATCCAATGAAGGCCGTGGCTATGTGCTGCGCCGGATTATGCGCCGTGCTATGCGGCACGCACATTTGCTCGGTGCAAGAGAGCCTGGCATGCACAAATTGGTGCCCGCGCTCATCAGCGAAATGGGCGCTGCTTATCCGGAATTGGGCCGCGCTCAGGCAGCGATTGAGAGCGCGCTGGAGCAGGAAGAGAGCCGTTTCCAACGGACACTCGGCCGCGGCTTAGCATTGCTCGACGAAGCCAGTGTCGATTTGTCGGAAGGGGATACACTGCCCGGTGAGACTGCGTTCAAACTCTATGACACGTATGGCTTCCCGCTTGACCTGACCCAAGACATTCTTCGTGGGCGGGGCATGAAAGTCGATGAAGACGGATTTGAAACCGCGATGGCGCGGCAACGCGAAGGCTCTAAAGCCAGCGGCTTTTCATCAGGTGATGCGGCTTCCGATGAAGTCTGGTTCCGTATTCGCGATGCGGTCGGCGCGACAGAATTCCTTGGTTATTCCAACCAGACGGCGGATGGAACGCTGAAAGCCATTATTGCGGACGGGGATCAAGTTGAGACCCTTGCTGTGGGTGCACAAGCCGAACTGATTTTGGATCAAACGCCTTTCTATGCGGAAAGCGGCGGCCAAGCGGGTGATCATGGTGTGATCGAAACCCAGACGGCGCGCTTTATCGTCCGCGATGTGCAAAAGCGTGCAGGTGATCTGCATGCGCATATTGGCGAATTGGTCTCTGGTGAATTGGCCCCTGGTGATGCTGTGTCGGCCAAGATTAATCGCGATCGGCGCACGCGTATCATGGCCAATCATTCAGCCACGCATTTGATGCACGCCGCTTTGCGTGATGTGCTCGGTGAGCATGTGACTCAAAAAGGGTCGCTGGTTGAAGAAGACCGGATGCGGTTCGATTTTTCGCATAGCGGTCCGGTCACAGCCGCTGAACTCGAAGCGATTGAAGACCAAGTCAATGCCGTCATCCGACAGAACAATCCTGTTGGGGTTGCGGTCACGTCACCGGAGAAAGCCATTGAAGCTGGTGCTTTGGCTTTGTTCGGCGAAAAATACGGGGACGAAGTGCGCGTGCTCAGCATGGGCGCGGACCTGAAACAAGATGATAAAGCCTATTCGGTCGAACTGTGCGGCGGCACGCATGTTGAGCGTACAGGTGATATCGGGACATTTGTCATTCTCTCGGAAGGCGGCGTCTCGGCCGGCGTGCGTCGGATCGAAGTGGCGACCGCGGCCGAAGCTATCGCGTTCCTGCGGAGCCGGGCGCAAGTCGCTGTCGATCTTTCGGAACAGCTGAAAGTCCCTCTAAAAGATGTCAGTAAGAAAGTCGCCAGCCTCAATGATGAGCGCAAGACGCTGGAGCGCCAACTTGCTGATACCAAACGAGCTTTGGCGATGGCGGGTGAGAGCGGTGCGCCTTCGGGTCCAGAAGAGATCAATGGCGTCAAACTAATTGCCCGTGTTGCGGAGGGCGTCGGCGGCAAAGACTTACGCGCGCTCATCGACGAAGCGAAAGCGCAAATGGGATCGGGAATCGCCGTCTTTATTGGCGTTAATGAGGGCAAAGCGGCGGTGGCGGTTGGCGTCACCAAAGATCTAGTGGAGTCTCATTCTGCTGTTGATTTGGTTCGCGTCGCCTCAGCGGCGGTTGGCGGTAAGGGCGGTGGCGGCCGGCCGGATATGGCGCAGGCCGGTGGGCCAGATGGGTCTCAGGCGGACGCGGCGCTTGAAGCTGTTCGCGCGGCCCTCAAAGGCTAAAGGTCAGTCCTTGCGAAGTGGCGGGCATCGCTCCGTCTTTGCGGCAAGAAGGCTTCTTTGAAAATCGTCCCCAAAATGTACCAGCCGGCAAGGATCACGCCTTTCAGCGTCCCCGAGATTTTCGACACGCCGATGCGACGTCGATAGGAGACCGGGATTTCTTGGTATCGCAGACCGCGTTTCAAGGCACGGACTTGCATCTCCACCGTCCAGCCATAGGTCGGGGCCTGCATATTGAGCGCGAGATAGGCCGAACGACGTATGGCCCGAAATGGGCCAAGATCTGTAAACCTGCCATTCCAAAAAATCCGCATGAGCAACGTGGCGAGGCTGTTGCCGAACCGTTGGGGCAGGGTGAGTGCGCCGGACTCGGTCTTTCCCAGCAAGCGCGACCCGACCACGAAATCCGCGTGTCCTTGGATGATGGGAGCGATCAAAGCCGTCAGGTCGTCTGGATCATCCGCGCCGTCGCCATCCATGAAGATGATAAGATCTGCGTCAGCAGCGGCTGCGACACCCGCAAGACAGGCACGGCCATAACCCGGTCGCGCGACGTGGATAATGTCGGCACCTGCTGCGCGCGCGCGTTCTGCTGTTTGATCGGTCGAGCCATTATCGACAACAATGACCCTGTCAGCTTGATTTCTAACGGCTTCGACAACGCCGCCAATGGCCGCTTCCTCATTCAAAGCGGGGATGATGATGACGGAACGCATCGTGATGTCTCCTTGTGATGTAAGACCAAGCGATCAAACCAAGTGGAAGTCCAAACGCGATCGGCACCAATCCCCATTGATACAAGGGGGAATGATCCCCAAGCAGAAATCGCAACCAATAGAGTGGGGCGAGCGCGAATAGGCTGAGCAGACCCAAATTTGGTGCGAAGCAAATGAATGGGGCGAGCCAGATAAAGTACCAAGGATAACCGGTTGGCGACAGGAAGATCATGCTGGCAATGATGGCTGCGGCGAAAATGGGAAGACGGTCCGTGTCGTCAGCATGTTTGAGCGCCAGATACGCCGTCAGCGTGATCATGATTGCCGCCACGGTGAGCCGTGCCAACTGGCCGGCATTTTCGAATGGCGCGAATGTGATGTCTTCAAGGATCGCGAACAGAAATGCGTGGGTTCGCCACTCTGAGGCATAGGCATTTAGCCCTGCTTCAGGGCCTAGGACATGCAAGAGCTGGGGTAGCAAAAGCAGCACGATGGCGAGGCCGAAGCTCGCCCCGACCAGTATCAGTTTGAGTGGCTCTTTCAGAAGCGGGCGCGCAAAGATCGGAAACAGGAGGATCGGCCAGAGCTTAATCGCTGCACCCCCCGCGAGCGCCAAAACCGCGAGCCAGATTCGTTGAGACCGGGCGAGCAGAAACGCTGCGACCAAGAATGGGACGACAAGAATGTCCATATGGCCAGCGCCGAAGCCCTGTAAGACCACCAATGGGTTCCACCAGTAAAGGGTGACCCATATTGTCGGTCGGCGATAGGACCTCAACAATTTGAGCAATAGAAACAATGCGACCAAGTCGGCCGCCAATAAGACGGCACGCCAACCGTTTAAGCCGAATGGATCAATCACGTGGGCGACGGCGAATGCGGCCTGAGCAAATGGTGGGTAGATGGTTGAAACAAAGGGATAATTTATCCGGCTATGAGGCTCGGCATGTTCGGCTGCGAGGGCTTTTAAAGCCGCGAGATCGGGCGCGTCTGCGCTGGAATCTGGCGTATCAAATAAAGCCTGAGGGGCGGCTTCAGCCGGCGCATATTTATACGGATCAAGCCCATTCGCGGTGACCGCCCCATCCCAGAGATAGCGGTAACTATCATCCTCAAGCACCGGGATGGAGGCAAACATCGCACCCCGCATAACCAGACCGACGAGAAGTATGGCAATGAAGGCTGGCATACGGTTACCCGATTGCCGGATCCGGAAAGGCAGGAAGGCCCACAATCCACCAGCAATGAGAGCGATACCAACATAAAGGGTAAGGGGAGAGTCTGCAGGGCTCACCCCATAGGGAAAGGCGTATGAGAGCGCCGCCAGCCCGATCATGAGAACACTGAGCATTATGCCAATGCGCAAGATCGGGTGGACGTCAGCCATGAGAATTTAAGATCCGAAACCGCCGCGAGTCGAACGGACGCCGCCTGATGTTGAGGCGCCGGACCCGGTGCTGGCTTGGCGCGTGCGGTATTGTTCAAAAGACGTCGATAATTTCTTCCGTGTCAGGTCGCCTTCCGCGCTGACCAATGATTTTTGGTCATCCTTGGCAAAGCCCGCAAGATGCTGGCGAAGCGCGGCTTCGTCACCTTTGAAGGCAAAATCTGAATACCAGTCGAAATAGGTCGAGATCCGAACTTTGTTGCCGCGGACGCGAAAGTTGCTGGGTATTGTTGTGAAACGTCGGCCAGCTTCGGCGAGTTCGGCATGTACATTGGCGCCCGTGAAGGCTTGTCGCGGTAATGCCGGACCGCCTTCTACACCTTGGTAGAGACCGAACATAATATTTGGGTCATCCCAACCTGCGAAAAGGATGTTCTGCTCAATATCTTGCAGTGAGAGCGATACGCCCGAGACCGTGATCCTGTCTTCTGTCCAGAACGCGCCGGGATCAGAGGGCGTGCCCCGCTTTCTCTTGAACCCGCTATGGCGTTTTTGTTCAGACAGGCCCTGAACCAAAAGAATGTTCCGAGTGTTCAGCCAATAGGCGAGCTGCTCATCCCGGTTCAAGGTTTCCACGGGGATGCCCGAAAGATAATCGACATATTGCTTGAAGAAAGGCAGCGCACGTGCATTCGCAACGTCATAGGCGATCAAAGTGCGGCCCCGCTCGCTGATTGAGAGGGCAGAAATCAGTTCGCTATATGAAGCTGTGTCGACGACGATTGTGCTCGTATCATCATAGCTTGCAATCAGGGGAGAGGTTTCAGCTGTCATCGGCAGCGCGGACAGAGCGCCGAGGGCGGACACAGCAAGGGCGGAGAAAAGTGATCGTGGCAGTCGAGGTGTAGGCATGAGCAGACAATTCCTAAGAGAGCGCAGAGGGACGAAGGCGCTGTTTAGAGACAGCGCACAGCCTGCATGGCTCAGAGCGGCTTCAATTGAAATTCACGCTCTCTCACGATGAAGTCATCGAATTGTATTGGGGGTTCGCCTATGGCGCGGGAAAGACCGGTTCAGCGTCGCCGGTCTGCCATTGTTTATATTTCGGCATGATCTGTTTGAACAGGTCGCTGTCTAAGTGGGATGCGAGCCAGGCCTGCAAGTGCGGGAGGTCGAGCGCATCGAACCAGTCGCGATCTGTATTCGCGAATTGCCGAATGAAGGGAAATATCGCGATGTCCGCATAGCTGATGCGGTCGCCGAATAGGTGTTCGCGATCTGCCAGTTGGGCGTTCAGTGTCTCCAGGAATGCCAATCCCAAAGACCGTTGCTCTTCGCGAACAATGCCTTCATCTTCATAGCGATTGGGGTATTTGTAGCGATCAAGCGCGCGCTTAAATGGTCCATCGCATTCAGCTACGAGCGCATCCATATCCGCCCGGCTGCCTTGCTCAGGATCGAGCCAATTCTCGCTATCGCTCTGCGCCAAAGCCCAAGCCATCACATCGAGGCTTTCATCGATGACCTGGCCTGACACATCTACAATGACGGGCACGGTGCCTTTGGGGGAGGCGTCGAGCATTTCTTGGGGTTTGTCTCGCAGCACCACTTCGCGCAGGCGGCAGGCCACGCCCGCCTGAGCGATCGCCATGCGAGCGCGCATTGCATAAGGACAGCGCCGGAAAGAGTATAGAACAGGTTGGCTTTGGCTCACGCCGTTATCTTCTTTCGTGGGGTCATAACAACATCATCACCAATATGGGTCTCGCCGCGCGCTTTGGCCAGGCGGACCTGCTTTTGACGCTCGCGAAGCGCGGCCAATTTAGCGTCTGTGAATGTGCCATAGCAGCGAGGGCAAGAGACGCCGTCTTCAAAATGCGGATGCTGGCGATCCTCAGCGCTGACGGGATGACGGCAGGCGTGGCAAAGTTGATAGTCGCCGACTTCGAGACCATGGCCGACGCTGACGCGGTCATCAAAGACGAAACACTCGCCTTCCCACAAACTCTCTTCCTCTGGCACCGTCTCGAGGTATTTCAGGATTCCACCTTGCAGGTGAAAGACATCATCAATGCCCAGTGATTTGACATAAGAAGTCGATTTCTCGCAGCGAATGCCGCCCGTGCAAAACATCGCTATCTTCGGCGTCCGACCTTGCTTTGCGAGCTCCGCGCGGAAGTTTTCGAACCAATTCGGAAACTCGCGGAAGGTTTCAGTTTCAGGATCAATCGCACCCTGGAATGTGCCGAGCGCCACTTCGTAATCATTGCGCGTATCGATGACGACCGTGTCGGGATCCGAGATGAGCGTGTTCCAATTCTCCGGCTTCACATAAGTGCCGACCAAACAGGTCGGGTCAGTGCCGGGCACGCCCATCGTGACGATTTCCGTCTTGAGCCGGACCTTGAGGCGCAAAAACGGCATCGCCTCGGCGTGGCTATCTTTCCATTCCAGACTGGCGCAACCTGGCAAAGCGCAAAGGGCCTCCAGGGCTTTGTCCATTGCGTCTGGCGCACCTGCAATCGTGCCGTTCACGCCTTCGCTGGCAAGAAGGATCGTGCCTTTGATGCCGAGCGCCGAAAGGCGCTCAAACAGCGGCTCACGTAAGGCTTCGGGGTCGTCAAAGCGAACGAATTTATACAGGGCGGTAACACGGATATTCGACATGGGTCGGGCTTATGCCAGAACTGATGGATTGAGGAAAGTCAGAGCGATCACGTAGCCGACGTTTCAAACCCTCGCCTTGTCTTCGCCCAATTCGCCCGGTATGACCGCGTCTCTGCCAACCTGAACACTAAGAGGAGGGGTGCATGCAGTTACATATCGCAAGTCGAAAACACCCCGTTTCTAACCCTTAGAATTCAGGACCCTTTCCAATGGGCAATTTTCTAAACGGTCGCGCTGGTGCGCGATTAAACGCGCTGTGCTGCGACGGACGCAGCGCATCCCTAAACCCAATTCAGCTGGAAAAGCTGGCAGGAGCACGTCATGCGTGAGGATATGTTTAAAGTCATTGTTGAGCGTCCGCGCTGGGGCAGCAGACATGCGCCCAAGTCAAAGCTGCGCTATGACAAACTCCCAAGGCGTAAACGCGCCACGGGTCGCCGTATGGTCAAAGAGCATAGCGGCTATACCAAATGCTTGAATGAAAATTTGGCGCCTCTGAAGCGCTATCTTCACAAGCAGGTCGGTCGACCTTGGGACAAAGTCTATAGCGAGATTTGTGAGCATCTCGACACTAATAGCACCGTCAAACAGCACGTGCGCGATCATCTGAGTGACTTTGTTTTGATCAAGGTGACCGTGGATCGCGAAGGTGATTTCATGGCCATGCGGAGTGGTTGGTCTCGGCCCAGTCGTCCGGAGCATTGGTGGGCGGAGCTATATGTCGATCCCGAGGATGGATTGATCAAACGCACCGACAAACTGTGCCGCAAGCTCGGCGTAAAACACTATCGCACTAAGCTGCGGGAGGACCGTAAGCGCCGGGCGCAAGGCTGGCGGTTTGATCACGATCTTCGCGTACTGACGGAGACGCGCTTTTTGGTGAAACTGAATGGCTGCTGGTTTCAAGTGGATTCAGATCATCCGCCGGCCGATAGCTATGGTCGGCGTATGCAGGGTCGCGATTTGGTCGAGGCGCTGGCTGAAAAGCGAGTGACTGATGACCAGAAGTGGAAAATCATCGCCAAGCAGCAGCTCAACAAGAAGCAACTGCGCGCGCACAAGCTTAGCAATGCTTGATGTGCGCGTGGGCCGCCCGTCTTTGCCACGCGCAGGGACGGGCGGCAAAGCTTGGACTAAAGGCCTAAGCTCGCCAGAACCATTTCTGTGTCTGCGCCAAGGGTCGGCGGATCTAGCGCAATGTCCGCAGGGGTGGCGCTGAACTGAACCGGATGCCGCATCGCGCGGTAATCGCCCGCATCGGGATGCTCGCGTATCTGGAAAAAGTCCACCGCAGCAAGATGTGGGTCGGTAAGGACGTCTTCCATGCGATTGTAACGCATCGCGGGAATATTCGCCTCATCTAAGAGTTCGAGCCATTCATCGGTGGTCTTGAGCAATGCGACTTCGCCGATGATCGCGTAGAGCTCGGTAATGTTCTCGGTCCGCGCGGAGTAGGTTGAGAAGCGAGGATCTTCCCACACACCGGTCTTGCCGCCCATTTCGAAGAATTGTTCCCATTGCCGATCCGAATACGGGACCAAGCCGATATAGCCGTCTTTGGTTTTATAGGGTTTGCGATTGGCATTGATGGAGCGCGAATAAGCGAGCTTTCCATTGCCAGGAACAAAGGTCTCTCCGTAGAGGTTTTCGACCATGTTGAAGAAGGTGAAACTCTCCAACATGGGGACAGAGACAAACTGGCCTTCGCCCGTTTTTTGTTTGTGATAAAGCGCCGCTAGTGTGGCGTATGTGGCAAAGAGGCCGACCGTTTTGTCTGCCACCAGGCTTGGCGCATATTCTGGGTCGGCGCCGGAGCGCATCGCATTCAGCGCCGCGAATCCAGAGGCGCCTTGAATCAGATCATCATAAGCTTGGCGCTTCTCATATGGGCCACCTGCGCCAAACCCCGCACAATGGACATAGACGATGCCTGGATTGATGGCTTTGACGCTCTCATAGTCGAGACCCAGGCGTCCCATTCCGGCGAGGCGTACATTGTGAAAGAACACATCGGCAGTTTTGAGCATTTCGATGATCGCGGCTTTTCCATCATCGGTCTTGGCATCCAATTGGACAGAGCGCTTATTGCGATTGAGACTCGTATAGATTGGTCCCAGGTCGCCGGTCGGCGAAGCCCCGGCATATCGCATCGTGTCGCCAGCTTTTCCTTTTTGACCGGACTCAATCTTGATCACATCGGCGCCGAGATCGCCAAAGATCAGCGTCGCGAATGGTCCCAATACAACCGATGACATATCGATGATCTTGACCCCAGCGAGTGGGCCTGTGCGATTTTCAGTGGCGCTCATGAATTCCTCCGAAACTGTTTCGAAGGATGTCTTCACCTGATTGGGGCGGCGCGCAAGCCTTAAGTGAACTTACCCATAGGCACCGTAGGCTTGGCAAATGGCCAATGTGGTCATGTGCATGAGCCGGTCAATCTCATCCAAAGGCTTGATGATGTCCTCATGTAATTGGTCATAGCCATTGGCGGGGTTGCCCGCCATATGCCCTGGCTCGACAAGTCCTGCGAGGTGCGCCTCTTCTTCTCGAGACGCGGGGAAGATCTCGCAGAGCAGGCTGACCGCATCCCCAATTTGCATCGTCCGGATCAAGTGCATGATGTCTTCGACCGAAGATTCGTGCCGGCGTGAGACTGTGGGCAATTTGCCGGCGAGCGACAAAGCTTTCATCATCAAGGCTTGGCGAATGGCGTGTAAAACGTGCACATCCAATCGCGCTTCGCGACGATGTTCCGGGCTCGGGACTTGATCCATATTGGCCAGCATTGGATCGAATTTACTGAAATCGATTGTAAATGTGTTGGCGATGGTTTCGATCGACGTCGCGGTTTGCCGATTTTGTAGTAGATAATAGATCCGACGATAGGCGAGCGAGAGATCCGGATCATCACTGGATTTCGATAAGGCGACCCAATAGGTCGGATCATAGACGCTTGCATAGGCTCTCAAGACTGGGACACTTGTTGCTGAGCGCGCCATAGATGCCAGTTTCATAAGGCCGCGCATCCGCGGCGACTCCTTTATCAGATCATTCACCTGGTCACGTTCTCGACGAAGCGCGGAGCCGATCCCCGCCGCGGTATTCACCGGCACGCCGAGCTGCTGCAGCGTGGCATTGTGCGAGATTGCGCGGAGCGACCGAGGACCGGCTGGCCCTGAGCTGCGCCGTCTTTGTCGGGACCCGGCTTTGATTAGAAAGTTGGTCGCGAAATCGTTGAGCAAATGCCCATAATCTGGATTGGCAAACAGCCGCTCATGCCATCGACGCAGCGCACGATAGAAATCCCAAACCAAATCGGTGCGCTGATAGAAGGGATCATCGCGCGTATCATTTGGCTCCGATAGTAAATGGTCAGCAAACGCATTATATGTCGCCACCGCCAAACTTTCATTCGCAAAATGGAGGTAGCCGTCGCCGCCTTGAAAGCTGACTTCATGGCGCAATGGGACGCCGCGTTCCCGTGATTGTTGCCGGGTCCAGTGGCTGAGCAAATGATCAAACCTTTGGTCGAACCGTCCCGGCCATGCGCCACGGCCCATCGACTCGCCATGCGTATTGAAGATGAGCAAGGATAAGCCGGCATCGGCTTGGGCCACCGCGCGGCTAATCAGATTGTGAATGCGCTCAATCGCCATGTCCGCCGAAACTTGGCCGATAAATCGTCCGGCATCAGAAAATCCAAGCTGAACGGAGAGATATCCGCGACCCTTGAGGTAAGCCATGTATTCCGGTTCTGCGAGCAATTGTTCAATGAACCGCCCGCCCGTTTCTAAGGCTTCCGGCGTTTCGAACAGCGGCGATATATCGAGCTGATGGTCAACGCCATATTGCCGCGCCAGATAGAGCGCGCCCATCACCGTGGCCGGGTTTTCGCTCTCCGCGATTAGGAATCTAATTGTTGAGTCTGCATCAATATGTTTGAGCAATTGCGCGCACATCATGAATTGTCTGCGCGCCGTTGACTGTTCGAGGAAGAGATCTGCAAAGTTTACCGGATGAGGGTCTTTGACGGCCGCGAAATCGGACAGCTTTTTCAGAGCGCTTCGGCCAAGGTCTCGGTTTTCGGTTTCCAGGCCTAAGTCGCGGCTAATCACGGTTCGGATCTGTTCGGCATTCAGGCGCAAGTGGATGCGTGCGGTGCCGAGTTTCAGCGCATCCATTTTCGCCGCTAAGACCAATAGGCGTTGTGCCGTCTGATCATCACTCTCTCGCGCAGCGAGGTCGCGCAACTGGTCGATAATCGGTTGTGTCGCGGTGAGCCGATCCGGCTGGTCTGCGGTCAGCTGGTTTGCTGCGCGGACAAGATTGTCGGGTTTGGTCAGATCCTCGCTGAAAATCTCAGCTTCGGCTTCTGTCAGCGAAGCTGCGGCGTCCAGCCTTTGGCTCAAGGCGCTGAGGCTAGCTTTTGTATCTCCGGCGGCGGTTTCGATGATGGCTTGGAGATCGGTAACGTACCGGCTCAGCTGAACGGCTTTTTCTTTCAACCGAAGGGCGAAGGATTGCGACCAGTGAATGTCCGTACGCCCATCCAAATCATATCCAACCCAGGACGCTAAAGTTGGCAGACTTGGTGTGAGGGTCCGCCATTTTTCTGGAAAGGCATGGCGCGCGGTGTCGAATACCAAGTCCGCATATTTGGCGAGCGCGGTTTGCGCATGCGTGATCGTGGCCTGCGCCTCATCATGCTCGCCGAGAAGCGAGATCGATTTTGACCATGCACGACCATCTTCCGCGATGGCAGATTTCAACGCTGCCGCACTGACATCTGACATTTGCGTCGCATGATTTGCGAACGCTGCTCGGACATCGCGAGACAGCGCAAATGTGGGATGGCCGGTAAAGACGACTCCCCCTGCGGGCGTTTCCATCGCATCGCGAAAGACGTCCCAGCCTTTCGCCGACAGATCTTTGAGGCGTTTGGAAACGTCCGGCGTGTCTTCATGCTGACGTCGGAAATACTCAGCGCGCGCGAGGATTAGATCGCCATAAACAGATTGCGCGGCGGCATTGAGTTGATCCAGGTCAATATCGCCCGCTTCGAGGGCCCGAAAGAGATCTTGAGCATAAGCAAAAACCGAGTTGGTTCGCGGATCGCTGGCAATTCGTTCCGCGTGCTTGCGCAACACAGTTTTAGCGTCGGAGAGGAGCGGGGCAGTAATGTCTAGCGCTGTCATACGGCTGCTCTAACGAGTTTAAGCCGAGGTTTCTAGTCATCTCGCGTATGAAAATCGGAATAGGTAGGTTGGCGTTCCGCAATTAAGAGTGCTGTGAGAGCGCACCGCATTGCGCCACAATCATTGACGTATACTGACGTATCAGTTCCGGTCTTTCATCGGGCTCAACCAGGGCACAAAGCCGGATCACACTGCTCCACAAATGGCAGATGAGGAGAGCGGTGGCGTACACTTCTCCGGTCGCGACTGATGTCGGCATAACGGAACTCAGTCTTTCCGAAAGGGCCGCAGCATTGCGCCTCGTGTTTTCGAGATCGGCAAATTCAATGTCGCGATCGAGATTTCTCGCGCCCCAAATAATCGAAAGGCCGGGGCGTTCTTGAACCCATTGTAAGTGTTGAAACAGCAAACTTTCGACACGTGCCGCAAGGCTGTTGAAGTCTGGGTCATCCCTAAACATCTCGGTCAGTGAGGTATCAATGGGCGCCATTTCCCGCGCGAATAATTTTGCGATTAAAGCCGACCGGGTTGGAAAGAATTGATAGAGCGTTCCCACAGCAACGTTTGCGGCGCGGGCGATATCCGTCATCTTCACGTCGAGTGATCCTCCGGCGACGGCCAGCTCAAGCGTTGCGTCCAAAATCCGCCCGACCTTCTCGCGGCTTCGTTTTTGGGTGGGCTCAATCCAGGGCAATGATCGATTCTCTGACATAGATATTGACTAACACGAATAATGTTCATATTTCAAACGCGAATATTATTCGTATTAGGAGGGTTTCATGACCCCGCTTTCTATTCTTTTAGGCGTCAAAATTGTCGGGACTTTCTTCCCAGTCGCTCTGCCCCTTTTGGTCATGCCGAAATCGTTCATTGATAAGCGGTCAGGATTTGCGCCTTCTGATGTCTCGCTTTACCGGCTTTATGGCATGGCCGTTTCGGCCCTCTTGGTGGGCTATGCAGGCGGTTTAGCTCAGATCGCTGATGGCACATTCCCAATCGGTGTTCTGGCCATGGGATTTGTATCCAATGCCGGCGCATTTCTGATTATGGTAATCACCGGACGTGCAGCGAAGACCCCAGCTTCCGCCGCCTTTTTTGGATTGATCGCTGCGGGCCTAGCCATCGCATTTGCCATGCAGAGCGCCGCGATGGCCCCGCTCTGGTGAGCGAGATATCAGATTGGATTAAGCGAACCGGAACGTGTTCCGCTCATTCTCCGTTTCAGCTGTGACCGCAAGGCCGACTGGACTCTCTTCCTCGAGCAAACGCGGCAATGCTTCCGGTGCGGCCACGGCGATAAAGCGTTCGCCGTCTGGCGTGCGGGCGAAGATGATGCCGCTCATCGGTCCATCTCGACCATATGTCACTGTGTAGGTTTCAATGGTTCCAGCCGAAACATCACTCGCGATCGGAACCGTCTCAGACGGTTTGGCATAGGGCTCAACCGGGTTGAACGTGTCGGGTCGGTCAGACGACCATACGCCGACGGCTTCCTTGGTCATCCAGCCGCCATTGGCGAGGACGAGACCCGCCTCACCTGGGTGGGCGCGTAGCCATTCGGTCATGCTGACTAGGCCATGCATGGAATAATTATTTCCTGGCCCGCCAAAGAAGGGCAGGCCACCTGTCACGGTCAGCGGACGCGTCTCGGTCTCGTGATCGATTCCCAGCTCAGCCATGGAACTAAACACGGCGCAGGGGAAACAGGAATAGAGGTCGAAAGCACCCAAATCGTCAGCGGTCTTCCCAGCCTGTGATAGCGCGCGGTCGATCGCCACTTTCATCGCCCATGAGCCATCCATTTTGGGGCGTTCCGAAATATAGTCGTCGCTGGCTTCACCCCCGCCGAGTAAATAGATCCGCTTCTCTGTCGGAATGCCGAGCGCATCTGCTTTGTGCTCCGACATCATGACCAATGCGCCACTCTGGTTCACGGCGTCTTGGGCAATGTGCCATTTCAAAAAAGGATCAGCGAAAGGGTAATTGGCCTTACTCGGCGCGGCGAGAAAATCGGCGTCAAACGAGGATGTATCGAACTGAGCGTGAGGGTGTTCTGCAGCGACCGCCGCGAATTTCGCAAACAAAGCCGACATGGCGTGTCTGCGTTCTGTTCGGGTCTGTCCCTCTCGTGCCGCCATCGCGTTTTCAAACAGCGCGTAGAAATAGGCGGGGGCAATGATCCCGTGCTTGATCTCATTGCGATTGAGCAAAAGCGCACCCATGCCGCGATCTTCCACCGGCAATTCATCGCTATCCGCCCAGTTGATTTCCACCTGATGCTTGCGAGCCGCTTTTGAGGCTTTGTTCGCCTCTGAGCCAGTGATTAAGGCACATTCGATCTCACCCTCATGGATGCGGGCCGCCATTTCATTCGCAAGCTGCTGCGGGCTCTGCCCTCCAACCGCGGCATAGATGGCGCGCTCTGGTTTGGCGCCAATATCTCGCGCGATCGTGCCGGGGAGGTTGGTATTGTGACCATGTGGATGGCGATCACCGGGAACGCTATCCTCAAAAATCCGTACGACAGCGATCGTGTCAATTTCAGAGGCCGAAATGCCAGCATCATTGAGGGCGATCTCACTTGCTGAGACACACAGGCTTTTCGGCGATGGCGCTCCGGCAGCGCCCGCGGTTCCGTCCCATTGATCTGTGACTTGTCCAACGCCGACGAGGACGGGCATCGCACCTTTAGGCATAGCGGGTCTCCTTATGGTCTGGGCGCAAGGCTTACTTTGTCAGACACAAGGATCAATCCGTGCCGTTAGGGAACAGCGTCCCAACGGAATGGTCTTATACGCGTTCGTAGACAATCACGTAAAACGAACTCGACGAGGTCAGGGCTTGCTTCTGCCAGCCGCCCCAGTGTGCCACGGGTGTCAGGCCTGCCAGCTTGGCCATTAGATCCAATTCCGAAGGCCAAACATAGCGCATCGGCAGCGGCTTCAGCTCGGTCCCTTCTTTATCAATTCGAATGCGTTGATAGTTGAGGCTTTGTTTGACCGCATCATGCTGGACCGCCTCAAGCCACACGCGATCAAAGCCAACAAATTTGGTTCGAACGGCTTGATCCTGTTCGAAGTGTTCACGAGACGGCATAAACGCTTCGACGAGAAACTTGCCGCCAGGATTCAAGTGTTCTGCGACGCGCTGAAAGCAGCTGACTTGTTCGTCTTGCGTCGTGAGATTGTAAAGCGTGTTGAAGACGAGAAAGGCAAAATCAAACGTCTGACCCAGGTCGAATGCAGCCATATCGGCGATCCAAGTCTGGATGTCAGAACCACCCGGTTTTGATTTGAGAATTTCGAGCATCTCAGGCGAAGCGTCGAAGCCAGACACGTCCAGTCCACGCGCCGCTAGCGGAAGGGCCATACGGCCCGTGCCGATGGCCAATTCTAGGATACTGCCTCGCCCAGCCAAGTCGGCGATGAGCGCGACGCTCTCTTCCGTGGTTCCGGGATTGTGAAGGGCGTCATACTCATCGGCATTTAGTTGCCCGAATGTATTTGGCCCAAACTCTTTCATCCGACGATCGCAGCTTCCGTGCGGTCTTGGACCATATCCGGTGTGACGTCCGGCGCCAGTTCAACCACTTTCAAACCGCCTTCTACCACATCAAAGACGCCGAGATCCGTAATGATCCGATCGACCACATTTTTGCCTGTGAGCGGTAGCGTGCATTGCTTGAGCAGCTTGGCGTCGCCTTTCTTATTATTATGATCCGTGATCACGACAACGCGGCCAACGCCTGCGACCAGGTCCATCGCCCCGCCCATGCCTTTGACCAGCTTGCCGGGGATCATCCAATTGGCGAGATCACCATTTTCCGCCACTTCCATGGCGCCGAGAATGGCCATCGCGATCTTGCCACCGCGGATCATGCCGAAACTCGTGGCGCTATCGAAATAGGCCGTATGCGGTAGTTCAGTAATCGTCTGCTTGCCCGCATTGATCAGGTCCGGGTCTTCTTCTCCTTCATATGGGAACGGGCCCATGCCAAGCATACCATTCTCGCTCTGCAGCGTGACCGTCATCCCTTCCGGAATGTGATTGGCGACCAGGGTTGGAATGCCAATGCCAAGATTGACATACATGCCGTCTTCGAGCTCTTGCGCCGCGCGGGCGGCCATTTGGTTTCTATCCCAGGGCATCAGGTTTTCTCCCGCACTGTGCGTTGTTCGATCCGCTTTTCAAACGTGCCCTGAACCAAGCGATGGACATAAATGCCCGGAATGTGGATCGCGTCAGGGTCTAGCGTGCCGGGTGGGACAATCTCTTCGACTTCCATGACACAGACTTTGCCGCAGGTAGCGGCGGGCTGGTTAAAGTTTCGTGCCGTTTTACGGAAGATGGCATTGCCGGTCGTGTCGGCCTTCCAGGCTTTGACGATAGCGAGATCGGCAAAGATGCCTTCTTCTAGGATATAGTCTTCACCCTTGAAGGACTTCACTTCTTTGCCTTCGGCGATCACCGTGCCGACGCCGGTCTTAGTGTAGAAACCCGGGATGCCGGCACCGCCTGCGCGCATGCGTTCGGCGAGCGTGCCTTGCGGATTGAATTCAAGCTCCAGTTCGCCAGATAGATATTGCTGCATGAACAGATCATTCTCACCGACATAGGAGGAGCACATTTTCTTGATCTGCTTGGTCTGTAGCAGCAGGCCGAGACCGAAATCATCCACCCCGGCATTATTGGAATAGATGGTGAGATCCTTTGTTCCGGCGTCGCGAATGGCCTGGATCGATAATTCAGGAATGCCACACAGGCCAAACCCGCCTGCGGCAATCATCATGCCGTCAAACAGAACTCCTTCGAGGGCTGCTGCGGCGCTTTCATAGACTTTGCTCATGCGCCTTCGTTACGAAGGGACAGTTGCAAATGCAAGGGACCTTAGAGCGCAAACCGGCTGAACTTATTCGCTCATACCGGGATGGCCTTAATCACCGGGATAGGTTCGCTCCAATCGATCTAGATATTCTCGCAGCATGGGCACGCGGCGCGGTCTGAACGACCGCTCGGTTACAGTCATGGTGTGGATCCGATCAATTCGGAAGGAGCGATAATCTTCACGCAACTCACACCAAGCCATGACGACCAATGACCGGTCGAAGAAAACGATGGCGAGCGGTTGTACGGTGCGGAGGGTGCGCTGATCTTCAGCATCTATATAGTCAAGCTCGATCACCTGCTCAGTGCGCGTCGCGTGGCGTAGCGCTTCAATATCAATGCTGATTTCTGGGCGGCAGTAAAACCGCTTGGCATAGAGGACCGCATGTTCAAACTCAGCGCGCATGCGTTCGGGCAAAGAGGCCTTCAATTTTGAAAGTGCGTTCTCGGCCGCATTGGCAAGCACCGGGTCGGCGACTTGTACGACTTCTCGCAAGCCCAGAACCAAGGCCTCCATCTCATCTCGGCTGAACATCATCGGGGGCAAGGCGGGGTCTTCTTGCAATGTATAACCATAGCCCGCTTCGCCATCGATCAGGGCGCCCGAGCGGCGCAAGGCCTCGATATCTCGATATATCGTACGCAATGAGACGCCCAGCTCGGTGCTTAACGCTTGAGCTTTTACGGGCGGGGGTATCGTCCGCAGGCACTGCATCAATTGAAGGAGTCGATCACTTTTGGCCATGTCCAAGACTAACGCACACTGCTGACAGAAAATGACAGCAACGGCGTGATAGCTGCAATGTCAACAGCAAGGACCTCCCAGAGATGATCAAGTTTTACCTTTATCCGCCGGCTTTTGGCGAACCTACAGCAAGCCCATTTTGTATGAAAACATGGTGCATGCTGACAGCCGCGAATCTACCATTTGAGTGCATTGAGACGCCTGATCCACGAAAAACGCCGAAACAAAAACTACCCGTCATTGAAGTGGACGGGACGGTGATAGCGGATAGCGAAGTCATTCGCAGCTATATCGAAAACGCAGCCGACTTTGATTTCGATGACGGCCTCTCAGACCATCAGCGGGGGATTGCGAGAGCGGTCATTCGTATGGTCGAAGAGCATATCTACTTCGCTATTGTCGCGGATCGATGGGGCGAGGATGACAATTGGCCTCATGTCCGCGAGGTCTTTTTCAACGCCATTCCCAAACTCATACGCGGCGTCGTTACGGGATTTATTCGCAAGCAGGCTCTGCGCAATCTCGATGGGCAAGGCATGGGACGATACACGCCAGAAGAACGATTTGAGCGGGTTCGCCGAGACATCATCGCGCTGCGAGAATTGATCGGGGATAAGAATTTCCTGTTTGGCGACCATCCGACGGCTGCAGACTATAGTGTTGCTCCGATGCTTAGGGCGTCGATTGTGACGCCAATCGAGAAGCCCTTGGCAAAATTTATAAAAAGCGACCCAGTTTTAATGGCGTATGTGACCAGGGTCACGGACAGATGCTATCCTCAAGGCGTTAAATGAAGCTCGGGTGGGCCCGCATTCTTCGTCGCAAGCGAAACTCTCCATCAAGTGCTCACCCTTTTTCCTCCTGAAGGGACGGTCTTCGCAGGGACCGTCCTTTTTATTTTCGGGAGAATTCGATCAAATTTGATCCATTTGTCTCAGGTGTTTTAACCAATTTCCGCTATTCCCCATGTCTCAAGTTTAGGGGACGGACGAATGACAACGTTTGGAAAGAAACCGGCATCAGGCGGCTTTGGGAAGCGTAAATCCACTGGATTTGCCGCGAAACCGCGCGCCGCGAAAAACGCATCTTCGGCTTTGTCCGCGGAAGCGATGGCCTTCCTCGAGCGTGAGCGGGGACGGGCGGCAGAGCCTGAATATGCGGGTCAAAGCGGCGGCGCACAGGGCGGAATCGTTGGCGATAAGCCCGTCTTTGGCGCGCGAATTTTCGCATTCTTTATCGACACGCTGCTGATCACGGTACCATTTCTGATCATCATGTTCCCATCGCTCTGGGCTGAGCTCGAAGCGAATGAAGCTTTATATCACACCAATCCGGATCAATATGATCTGCAAGTCCAATTGATGGTGATCAAATGGGGGCTGATGCACGGAATTATCCGCGCGATCTATTCAATCTCGATGGAAAATTGGAAAGGGGCGACCGTCGGCAAATTGGTCCTCGGGCTCGTTGTCGCGAACAATGATGGCGGCAAAGCCAGCTTAGGTTCGATTATTTTGCGCAACACTTTTGGGCGTTTCGTGACCAATCTGATCCCGTTTTACATTGGCTATTTCTTGGCGCTGTCGAACGAGAAGCGTAAATGCGTGCATGATATGATCGCGGGATCTACGGTGCGCAAGAAAGCGATCAGCCAGACCGACGTGTCAGCGATTTTTGCCTGAGGCCAAACGCAGATTGGAGACATGAAAAAAGGGCGGCTCGTCGGAGCCGCCCTTTCGATTCTGCCGGGCTGGGTAAGCCGCTGCCGCGGCCTTCTAGCCCTATTTTCAGTCCACTGGACTGAAAATTTCGCCTTTGGCGAACTGGGCTAGAAGCCCATGCCGCCCATGTCTGGCATTCCGCCGCCACCTGGCATTGCAGGCGCGTCAGCTTTCGGAGCTTCGGCGATACCGGCTTCTGTGGTGATCAGCAGACCTGCCACAGAGGCTGCATTTTGAAGCGCAGAGCGAACCACTTTCGCAGGGTCGATAACGCCCATCTCGATCAGGTTGCCATATTCTTCGGTTTGAGCGTTGAAGCCGAAGCCTTTGCCCTTACCGTTGCGGATCGTGTTGACGACAACAGAGCCTTCAACACCGGCATTTTCTGAGATCTGGCGCACAGGTGCTTCCAGAGCTTTGCGAACGATGTCGATACCAGCTTGCTCGTCATCATTGTCGCCCGTGACGTCAATGTTGCCAGCCGCTGCCAGGAGGGCCGTACCGCCACCTGCGAGGATGCCTTCTTCAACCGCAGCGCGGGTCGCGTTCAGGGCGTCATCGACGCGGTCTTTACGCTCTTTCACTTCGATCTCAGTCGCACCGCCAACTTTGATGACAGCAACACCGCCAGCAAGCTTCGCAAGACGCTCTTGCAGCTTCTCACGGTCATAGTCAGAAGAGGTGTCTTCGATCTGCTTACGGATCTGACCGACGCGTGCTTCGATGTCGGCTTTCGTGCCTGCACCGTCGACAACAGTGGTGTCGTCTTTGGTGATGTTCACGCGCTTGGCGGTTCCGAGCATGTCGAGAGACACGTTCTCGAGCTTGATGCCGAGATCTTCAGAGATCACTTGGCCACCGGTCAGGATCGCGATGTCCTGCAGCATGGCCTTACGGCGATCGCCAAAGCCTGGGGCTTTTACGGCAGCGATTTTCAGGCCGCCACGCAGCTTGTTGACAACCAAAGTGGCCAGCGCTTCGCCGTCCACGTCTTCTGCAATGATCAGCAGCGGACGCTGAGACTGAACAACAGACTCAAGGATTGGCAGCATTGGCTGGAGCGAAGACAGTTTCTTCTCGTGTAGCAGGATGAATGGATCATCCAGCTCGGCGGTCATTTTGTCAGCATTGGTGACGAAGTAAGGCGACAGGTAACCGCGGTCGAACTGCATACCTTCAACGACATCAAGCTCGGTCTCGAGAGACTTAGCTTCTTCAACCGTGATGACGCCTTCATTGCCGACTTTTTCCATCGCCTGAGCGATCATGTCGCCAATCTCTTTGTCGCCATTGGCTGAAATAGATCCAACCATTGCGATTTCAGAATTGTCTTTCACTTTACGTGAGTGATGGGCGAGGTCTTTGACCACTTCCGCAGCGGCTTTTTCGATGCCGCGCTTCAGGTCCATTGGGTTCATGCCAGCAGCGACGCGCTTCATGCCTTCGCGAACGATGGCTTGAGCAAGAACAGTCGCGGTCGTGGTGCCGTCACCAGCAACGTCATTTGCCTTAGAAGCAACTTCGCGCAGCATTTGTGCGCCCATATTCTCAAACTTATCTTCAAGTTCGATTTCTTTTGCGACGGTGACACCGTCTTTCGTGGTTCGCGGCGCGCCGAAAGATTTCTCGATGACAACGTTACGGCCTTTTGGGCCCAGGGTGACTTTTACGGCATCAGCGAGGGTGTCGACACCCGCTAGCATCCGCTCGCGCGCAGTTGCGCCGAAATGTACATGTTTGGCAGCCATTTTCAGGTACCTTTCAATTTACAGGTTGAATCAAAAAAGGTGCGAGAGGGATTAGCCCTCAATCACACCCATGACGTCGCTTTCTTTCATGATCAGCAGGTCTTCACCGTCAATTTTGACTTCGGTGCCGCCCCATTTGCCGAACAGGATTTTGTCGCCTGGCTTCACATCGAGCGGAACCCGCTCATTGTCGTCGCCAATGGCGCCATTGCCCACTGCCAAAACTTCGCCTTCTTGTGGCTTTTCTGTTGCAGTGTCTGGAATGATGATGCCACCAGCGGTTTTCGTGGCTTCTTCAACGCGGCGAACCAATACACGGTCGCCAAGTGGACGGAACTTCATGAGTAATACCCTCTTGTTCGTCGGTTTAAGTGTCTGTGTCGTTAGCCTGATATGAGTGTTAGCACTCACACCCCTCGTCTGCTAACGATGGCATGCAAGTAGGTTCCGCGTGCGCGCACGTCAACAATCAGACAATGAATTTTTCGAAAAAAAACACCGCCGACTCAGGGCGGGGACGTGGGCATTAGCAGCACTCTTTATGAGATGCTGATAAGTCATTGTATTCATTTGTTAATTACCAGTTCATCGCCAGATGGCATCGTTTCCTTGTGATTCAAGAATGGAGCCGGAAATAGATGAAAATTGACAGTGATTTTGCTGCCCAGCTGAGTGGAAAAGGGATCCTGACCACAGAAATTCTCTATTTTCGGCCGGATTATCGCTCTTTGCTTCAGACATTTGTTTGGCAAACCATGGATACAGCGCCGCGGTTTCCGCGCTTGGCACAGTTCCTTGACCACTGGCGGCGGGAGATTGACGCGGTGATCCATTCGATCCGCATCGCGCATGCCGATTGGGTTGGGCCGACGGAGATCCGTCCGATCGATGGTGAGTTTCGACTAAGCTAACGCCCAAGCTCCTGCTTTAAGAACGCATTTTCCTGTCGAAGGGTCTGTAACTCTTCAACCATCGGAGTGAGGCTGGCGGCGAGTTCCTCCTCGGTGAAGCGCGGCGTTATGAATTGGGGGCAATTCCAATCGAACGCCTCGATATCCAGCGTGAAGAGCCGCTCAACATGACCTTGGCCCTCGATCGCAAGCCGTTCTGCGAGATCAGGATTTTCAGCAGCCTCCTGCACCCGCGCATGGCCGAGCAATTTCAAACGCGCACGGTTTGGATAGTCCATCAAGAATAAGGAAACGCGTCTCTCATTATGCAGATTGCCGACGGAGACATATTGGCGATTGCCGCGATAATCGGCAAAACCGAGCTGCGTCGGCGACAGCAATTTCAAAAAACCACGCGGCCCACCGCGATGTTGAATATAAGGCCAGCCGTCTTCACTGACCGTCGCCATGTAAAAGCTATCACGCGCCGCGATAAAGGCAGCTTCACGGTCTCCAAACCCATCGGGAGAAGGACGCTGAACCATGCCTTCATACATCTCGCGTGACCCCCGAGCGGCTTGCTCAGCTTTGACCTGGTCCGTAAATGCGATGTCGCCGAAATGTTTCATGGTCTACTCCTTTTCCCGATCTCAGATAAGCAGATGTTTGCGTCTGAGAATGCAGGGAATTGCGATAGGACCTATGCGCACTTGCGGCCAAGTCGACTTTATGGGTTCGACTCCGCGTCGATCGCTGAAACGACCGCTTGGTAAAACGCCTCTCGATTGGGGTTTTCTTGATCTTCATAGCCTAATGCGGTGGACCAGCTGCTATTGGTGGCAATGATCAGATTCCGATTTGGGTCGAGATAGATTCCTTGTCCGAAAATCCCGCGCGCTGCAAACGCGCCATTGTCATAGGTCCACCATTGATAGCCATAGCCTTGGCCTGGATTGTTATAGCCAATGCGTTTTGTGGTCGCTTGTTCGATCCAATTCTCTGGCACCAAACGTTTGCCATCAATCACGCCGCCATCGAGAATGAATTGCCCGAAACGCGCGAAGTCCAGGGTTGCCGCTTGAATACAACATCCACTGATTTCGGTCCCATCGTCATTGAGCAACCAGCTCGCATCTTGCTGCATGCCATAAGGGCGCCAAATCTTTTCGGAGAGGTAATCCGCCAAGTCTCTCCCGGTGGCTTCACGAACCAAAACGCCAATCAAATTGGTTTCACCCGTGGAATAGTTCCAAACCTCACCCGCCGGATGAGCCCGTGGCAGTCGGCTCATATAGTCGACCAGGTTTGAGCCACCATCCTCAGCGACATGGTTGTTGAAGCGCGCAACGTCTGAATTCGGGTCCGTATAGGTTTCGTCCCAAGCAATGCCGGAACTCATGGTCAGCAATTGCTCCACCGTGACGGCATCATAAGCCGAACCTTCTAAGCCCGAAATATATTTCGAAACGGGGTCATCGAGGCTTTCAATATGACCTTCTTCCAAAGCAATACCGACCAGGGTGGAGGTCAAGGATTTGGCCACAGAGAAGCTGGTCCAGCGTCCATTGTCTTTGAACCCAAGACCGTACTTTTCCATCCGGATGTCGCCATTATGAACAATGACAAGCGCGGCATAGCGCTGACTTTCCATCATCGCGTCGACATCCATGTCGAGCACGAGCGGAGGCCCGTCGCCAAATTCATGTCGTTTATCGGACGACGGAATTTTGCGGGACTCGACTAAGACGGGTACGCGGTCGAGCATTCTGAATCCAGCGTCACGTTGGCTCTGGGTCCAGAATAGAACATTTGCATCGGTTGGGGCCGACAAAATCAAGCGGCGCCAATCGGACCCAATCAGTGTCCAAACCACTGCGACCAGCACAAAAAACCCGATTCCCAGTCTCGATAGTTTCATGCCCGTTCCTCCTGGTGATTATGCTACTTTTTTTCGACGTAAGCGGCGTTCTTAAGGTTCCAAATCGGGGTTCGAATGGCCATCCAGAAGATCAGAACCGTCATCCCCGTCGCGGGCACGATGGCGATCTTATAGGGCCCGAACGCATCGACCAGCCAGCCCATGAGCGCGGCGCCAAAAGGCGCGCCCGCCATGAACCCCAATTGATAGATGGAGAGCACGCGCGCCAACTGATCTTTCGGTGCTGCGTCCTGCACAATGGCCCGGCTCATGGCGATAGAAACCCCTGCGGACAGGCCCCAGGTGAAGACAATTGCGAGGAAAGCTTCGTGCGGGATGCGGGTCATCATTGGCAGAATAGCCAGCGATCCGATCAGCTGGGCAATCAGTAGCAGACGCCCTTGGCGCTTAATGTTCTTGATTAAAGAGAGCGCCACAGAGGACACAAAGGCGCCAAGCCAAAAGGTGACGAACATGTCTCGAATGCCGTCTCCTGATAGGCCGTAAACGTCGCGATTGATGATCGGTAGGACGACCAGGAAAGCGCCGATGACGAAAATTCCGACGCCGAACATCAATACCGTCATGCCCCAAAGCTTGGCATCGCCGCTGACCACTTTGAAGCCTTCGCCAATATCACCAAATGCCGCGCCAAATCCGGACCGCCCGGTCTTCACTTTGCGGCCTTTGGCCAGCATGAAGGCGAGCAGGGCGCCGGTCGCAACAACCGCGCCTTGCAGCGCCATCAAGAACCAACTGTCGATTGGGCCAACGCCGAACCCACCCAACCAGTCCGGCATTTTTGTCATTTTGTCGGCATAACCGCCAAGGATGAGTCCTGTGATCTGGGCTGCAAACTGCGCCAGCGTTGCAAACGCGACTCCCTGTTGCAGCGTGACGCCTGAACCAACACGGCCTCGGCGCTCTACCACCTCGTTCAAAATTGAGTCGCGCGCGGGCATCATGAAGGCGCCAACCGTGCCGAGCGCGAGGCCATAGGCAATCATCAGTGGATAAGAGAGATTGTCCGTGGCGAGCGCAAAGGCCAGGCCAAAAGCCGGCACGGCCGCAAACAGGTGCAAGATCATCAGAAGCGGTTTGCCCGCGGCGCGTTCAGCGACCACACCCCCCAGAAGCAAGAAAATCACCGACGGGCCAGACAGAGCAAGATTGGCAAATCCAAGTTCCGTCCCGCCCAGCCCCAGCTTGTTTGTGATCAGATATGGGAACAGAACCATTTGCAGACCAAAGGCAATAAACCATGTCGCCTGCACGGAGAGATAAGCTGGAAGTTCGACTTTAACGCCGCGCCGCGCTTTACGTGCCATCATGGACTGAGCGGTTTCTAGAAGCGAAGCGCCCGCACTCATTGCGGACCCCATGCCACTCAGCGGAGACCGGGCTTCTTCCAGAATATCTGGATCGTCTATCTGCTCAGCCTGTTGAGGCTCTTCGCTCATCGTCTCTACTTGCCCTTATTCCCAGCACCCCAAACTGTCCTGGGTTTCACATTCGCGCAACAGGAAATCTCTGTCACGCGGCCGTGACGCCTTGGTGCGGTCACAAGCGCATGCTAGGTAAGGCGTCATATCGTGCGAGGAGGCATCAAAATGAGAGCCATGCGACAGTTTGGAAGTTGGGGGCTGGCTCTGTTTTTAATTTTCATGTTCGTGCAAGCGACCATTCATCCCTTGCCCAACCCACCTGAGGGGTCGGTGAAACTGTTTGACCCGGCCGGACAAAATATTGTTTTCGCAACTTTGGCTCAAAATACCGGCATCGCTTTGTTCGAGCCGACCGGACGCGTGGTGATCGCAATCGGCGAGCTGCTTGCTGCGTTGCTTTTGCTTCTGCCCTTTACCCGCCGCACAGGGGCGATCTTATCTTGCCTAATTTTGGTGGGCGCGGTCGCTTTTCATCTGATGCCCGAGATTCTCGGACGCGAAGTGCCGCTTTCGCTCGAGGCGAATGCAGGTACGGATGGAGGCCAGTTATTCGCCCTGGCGATCGCTATGCTAGCTGCAAGCATGCTGCTCGTCGTGGTGCATCCAGGGCGAGAAAAACCAGCATAGACTTCATTAGATTGTTAACAACTTGGCGGCATTCTCTACCAGAAGTGTAGTTGGAGTGCCGCTATGGAAGATGTTCTTCCGTTTGAGACTGCCCCGCCTGAATCCGGACAAGCGCGCAAAATCCTTTTGCGGCGCTTGATCGATTATATTGCGTTGCCTGGATCCCAAGTGGCGCCGCAGGACCGATCTATGGGCGGCGACATTCTGCTTGATATGTTGTTCCACGCCACGGATGAGGAACGCTCTCATTGTGCTCAACGTTTAGCCGTCATGAGCGAAGCGCCGCGTCGGGTGTTGCGGTATTTGGCCCAGTGCAAAATTGAAATTGCCCGCCCGCTATTGGAAAATAGCGAAGCGTTTGACAGTTCCGATCTCCTGGAAATCATAGATCAAGTTTCGACCGAGCATCGCATATTGATTGCACGACGCAAAAGGGTACCCGTATCCGTATGTGACGCGCTGTCGCGAAATGCGGAACTGACCGTGGTGAAAGAATTATTGCAAAACAAGGCGGCGGAATTCTCCGAAACCGCCATGGATGTTTTGGTCGGCCGGTCTCGCAAGGAAGAGAGTCTCGTAAACCTGCTGATTACCCGACTGGAGATGAAGCCGGCGCAAGCGATGGCCATGTTTTGGTGGTCTGATCGCGATACACGGCGCATGATCTTACAGCGCCATGCGGCAGACCGATCGGAAATGGTCGGCATGTGCGCAGATGTGTTTGCGATCGCGGCTCAAGAAGGTTGGTCCGATCCTGTCGCGCGCAAGACACTGCAATTGATTGAGCGCCGACAGCGAAATCGCGCGGCGATTGAGAAAAGCCCGTATGAGAGTTTAGATGATGCGGTCGAGACCGCTGCACAAAGTGGAATGACGCCAGAACTCGTTCAAGAGATTGGTTATCTTGCGGGAATTAAGCCGGTCACCAGTGCTAAAATTCTGAGCGATCAGGGCGGCGAAGGCATCGCTGTTTTGTGCAAGGCGACGGGCCTGAAACGTCCATATTTGGAGCATTTTTGGCGCGCCCTTCGTTATCCGCTTACGGACGAAAATGGCGCACCGCATATGCTGTTCGAGTTTCTTCAAGAGACATATGACCTGCTGACCGTCGCCAAAGCTCAAACCACTCTCAGATATTGGAATTGGTCGCTCTCATCGGCGTTTGCGGCGGCCGGAAATCAGCGATCCGGATTGATTGGTGATGAAGCCAATGATGAGTCTGCGTTTTCAACCTCTCATCGCACTGCCAGCCTGGTTTTTGGCAAGACTTAAATTTTCTGCACATCTCGGGTCGGTTTTGACTGGCCAAACCCTGAATACAGTTCTAATTGGCGCCTCTGGGAAGAAAACGAACTGGAGCGGACGGGCGCGTGGGCTACTTTCTTGGATTGATTGTTGTTCTGACGGCGCTGTGGACCGGACTGTCCGGGGAGTACACGCTGACCAAGCCCTTGATTGCATCGCTTGGTGCAATATCAATTTTGCTCTCGGCAATTCTGGCTTACCGGTTTGATATTCTTGATCGCGAAGGCTCACCTTATGGGCGGATCGTTCAGTTGATGGTCTATTGGGCCTGGCTGCTCGTCGAAATCTTCAAAGCCAATTGGGTCGTCATCAAAGCTTGCCTGCGTTCGACTTTGGATATCAATCCAGCCTTGGTGAAAGTGAAAACTGGCTGCGAGAGTGATCTCGCGCGGACGGTATTCGCCAATTCGATCACCCTCACGCCTGGCACTGTCAGCGTGGAAGTCGAGGGCAACAAAATCCTGGTGCACGCATTGTACGAAGACTCTGCTGGTCCGGGTGCTTTTGACGAAATGGATCGTCGATCACGTGAAGCCTCAGACGGGAAGGGCAAAGCATGATTGGAGCAGCAGCCCTCGCACTTATTGTGGCGATTGCGCTTATGCTTATTCGAGCATTGAGCGGACCAACTTTGTATGATCGCGTCCTCGCCGTAAACTCTCTCGGAACGAAAATCATTTTGCTGTTAGGGGTGATTGGATTTCTGACAGGGCGACCAGATTTCCTCGATATTTCAATCCTTTATGCTCTAATCAATTTCGTTGCGACCATCGCTATTTTGAAATTCTTCCGGTATCGCTCCTTCCAAGTTTCGCTCAGTCGGCGCGGAAAGGATGGCGCATGATTGAGACGATTTTTGAATATTGGAATGCGTTCCGTCCGGCGCTTGGCTCGGCCCTGCTATTGGTGGGCGCCATCTTGGCTGTGATCGGCACAATCGGCGTTCTGCGCTTTCCAGATTTCTATACGCGACTGCACGCGGCCAGTGTCACAGACACGTCAGCCGCTACGCTGGCAATTCTCGGTATGGCATTGCTGGCTCCATCTTTTGCCGTTGTCATCAAACTTGCGGTGGTCTGGTTATTCCTGTTTTTGACCGGGCCGACTTCATCTCACGCCTTAGCAAATGCGGCCCATACGGCAGGTTTGCAGCCAATGATCGGGCGCTTAGGTGAATCTGATGGAGGCGACGAATGACCGGTTTTGAGGGGGCAACGCTCGCCATCGATCTCTTGAACATCACTTTGTTGACCATCTTGTTTGTGGTCGCGATTGCGATCGCTCGCCTACGCAGTTTGTTTGCCATTGTGATGCTGTCAGGCATCTATTCGTTGGTGTCGGCGACTTGGTTCGTCGCCTTGGACGCTGTGGATGTGGCGTTTACGGAGGCAGCCGTCGGCGCAGGTATCTCCACCGCACTCTTCCTTGGCGCCATGGTTTTGACGTCGCGCACCGCGAAACCCGAAAAAGGCGCGACAAAGATTGTGCCGCTTTTAGTGGTCATCGCGACTGGCGCAGTTTTGATCTATGCGACGATCGATTTGCCTGGCTTTGGTGATCCCAATTCGCCCGCCAATACAGGCGTCGGGGTTGAGTTCCTGGAGCGCACTTATCCTGAAATTGCGATTCCAAACATCGTTACAGCCGTTCTCGCGAGCTATCGGGGGTTCGATACGCTGGGCGAGGTTGGTGTGGTGTTCATGGCCGGACTTGCGGTGAGTTTGCTGCTCGGTTTTGGCGAGCGCTCGCTCGGAGCCACGGTGCGCCGGGAAGACCGTGTAAATGCCATCAAGGATGATGAGGAGGAGTCATGAAGGGCGACCATCACGTCATTCTTCGCGTCGTCGCGAAAGCGCTGATTCCGATCATCGCCATGTACGGGTTTTACGTTCACTTCCACGGTGAATATAGCCCGGGCGGCGGCTTCCAAGCGGGCGTTATTTTGGCCGTTTGCGTGATCTTATACTCATTGATTTTCGGCATTGCGCCAACCATGCGCGCCATCACACCAGGGTTCGCGCGTTTTATCGGTGGATTGGGCTTCATCATCTATGTTGGCGTTGGCTTCTGGGCGTTGGCGATGGGCGGCAATTTCTTGGAATATGATGCGCTGTTCCGGGAGGAACCTGGTGGGCATGCAGGCCAACACACGGGCATCATCGTTATCGAAATCGGCGTGCTCTTTGCGGTCGCAGGGGCGATGGTGACGATTTTTTATGCCTTTGCCGGTCGTGTCAGCGAAATCCGGGATGAGGACTGGTAGACATGCTAGAATTTGTCCTCGAGCGCGGAAACTATTGGGCGATCATCGGACTGATGATGATCGGCCTGTACATCGCTTTTGCCGCTACAAATTTGATCAAAAGATTGATTGGGCTCGGCCTGTTCCAGACTTCAATCATCCTCTTTTACACGTCGCTGGCGCGCATTGATAATGGCACCGCGCCCATCTTGTTTGGGAAGGATTATGGCAAAAAGAAAAGCCATGGTGATGAGTATAGCGGTGCCTCAGACTATTCTGGCGACGCCGCTGAGCATGGATCAAGCGGATATGAAGCGGCGCATAATTATGCCGCAGAAGGCCTTGAAAACGTTTATTCAAATCCTCTTCCGCATGTATTGATGCTCACCGCGATTGTTGTTGGCGTGGCGACGCTTGCCGTTGGGCTAGCCATCATTGTCCGCATCCGCGAAGCTTATGGCACTGTGGAAGCTGACGAAATTCGCGCCATGGATTTGGAAGTGGCGATTTCTGAGGCTTCAAGCGAAGCGGAAGAAAGTAAGGCAGGGGCGGTATGATCGAGTTTATCGCGTCACTCGTGCCGGCAAATCTTGCCGCACATTCGCCCGCGCTTTTGGTCGCGGTGCCGATGCTTATGGCCCCATTGGCCGCCTTTATGCCCAATGGCCGTCTGGCTTGGCTGATGAGCATATTTGCCACCGGTTTTTCATTGATCATGGCCATGGTGTTGGTGACCCAAGTTCGGTCGATCGAGGGCGGCGCCATCATTTCATACGCCATGGGCGGATGGGTTCCGGATGCAGGGATTGAGTTCCGCATTGATGCGCTTAATTCGATGGTCTTGCTCCTGGTCAGCTCGATCGGCTTCCTCGCGGCGATCTTCAGTTGGCCCACGGTTAAAGCTGAAATTCGAGATGCGAAGCGGGCAATGTTCTTCGCCACCTATTTGGTCTGTTTCTGTGGCTTAACCGGTGTCGCGTCGACGGGCGACGCGTTTAACTTGTTTGTGTTCCTCGAAATCAGCTCCCTCGCCACTTATGCGCTTGTCGCGCTTGGCGCTTCCCGGGACCGACGGGCGCTGCCGGCTGCGGGGAATTACCTGCTCATGGGCACGATTGGTGCGTCCTTCTTTGTGGTCGGGGTCGGTTTCCTTTATGCGGCGACTGGAACGCTCAACATGGCTGAACTGGCGGTCCGGTTGCAGGGCGTCCCGGATAATAAAGCGGTTCTTGCCGGCTTTGCTTTCATCACAGTGGGCCTTGGCATTAAGGCGGCCATGTTCCCGCTGCATCAATGGCTACCGAATGCCTATGCCTATAGTCCAAGTTTCGTCACCATGTTCTTGGCGGCGACCGCGACCAAAGTGGCGATTTACGCCCTGGTCCGGTTCCTGTTCACCGTGTTTGGGCTGGAGTTCGCGTTTGAAGGCTCAACTCTGATTTGGATCCTCATGCCGATGGGGATCGCCGCGATGATCGCGTGTTCGTTCCAAGCGGTCTTCCAAACCGATGTCAGACGGACCTTGGCGTATTCGTCGGTCGCGCAAGTGGGTTATATGCTGCTCGGTATTTCGATTGGCACCGCCGCGGGCGTGTCGGCCGGTATGTTCCATCTGGTCAATCACGCACTCATCAAAGGCGCTTTGTTTATGGCGCTGGCCGGTGTTGTGCTGACCTATCAAGGCACCAGTTTGAACGATTTAAAAGGATTGGGGCGTACATCCCCGTGGACCATGTCGGCTTTCGCGATCGCTGCCGTCTCGCTCATTGGTGTCCCGCTCACGGCTGGGTTTCAGTCAAAATATGCCTTGGTCAACGCCCTCTTTGAGCACGGCTGGTGGTGGGCTGTGGCGGTTGTCATGTTCTCGAGCTTGCTCGCCGTGGTCTATATGGGGCGGATGCTGGAAGCGATTTTCTTCCGGGCGCCGAGCAACCCGAATAAACGCCGTCAGGAAGCGCCATTGCTTATTCTTGTTCCGCTATGGATCCTGGCCATTGCAAATCTCTGGGTCGGTGTTCAAGGCGGATTTGTCGCTGGATTGGCGGATGACGCCGCCGCCGCGCTATTTATCGGAGGCGCATCATGAGCGGCGAAATGGCCATCATAGCAGCGCTGGTGCTGCCCATTCTGATTTGCGGCGGCATTTGGCTTGCCGGACGAGTGCCGGATATCCGAGAAGGCGTGACTTTGGTTGGCGCTGCGGCCCTATTCATTGTTGCGATCATAATCGCTGCTAAAGTTTCAGCCGGTGAGACACCAGAACTAAGCTTGGGGGAAGCCGTTCCAGGGCTGGAATTTGCATTCAAAGCCGAACCGCTCGGCGCCTTGTTTGCTTTGGTCGCGAGTGGGCTCTGGATCGTCAATAGCTTCTACTCAATCGGCTATATGCGCGGCAATCGCGAGCGCAATCAGACCCGTTTCTATATGTGCTTCGCGATCGCGCTGCTCGGCGCCATGGGCGTGGCATTATCGGCCAACCTATTCACCCTGTTCGTATTCTACGAAATCCTGACTCTGTCGACGTATCCACTGGTGGCGCATAAGGGCGATGCCAACGCCCAGCGCGGCGCGCGAATCTATCTGATGACGCTCCTCGGCACCTCGATTGGTTTCCTCTTAGTGGCCGTAATCTGGACCGGCGCATTGGCCGGAAGCTTGGACTTCGTTCCGGGCGGATTGTTACAACAAGCGGAAGGTTTAACCCCTGTCGTGGCGAGCGCGCTATTGCTGCTCTTCGCCTTTGGCGTCGGAAAGGCGGCCCTGATGCCGTTCCATTTCTGGCTGCCGAATGCGATGGTCGCGCCCACGCCGGTGTCTGCATTGTTGCATGCCGTAGCGGTCGTGAAGGCGGGTGTGTTCACAATTCTCAAAGTTGCCATCTATGTGTTTGGTGAGGAGATTTTGAATGCAACCGCGTCGCGTGAGTTCATACTCGGCGTGGCCTGTTTTACCATTATTGTTGCCTCTCTTGTGGCGATGACCAAAGACAATTTGAAAGCCCGATTGGCCTATTCGACCGTCGCGCAATTGGCCTATGTGACCTGTGGCGCCATGCTGGCAGACCCAGCAGGCTTTATGGGCGGGTCTTTACAGATCGCCGCACACGCAGTCGGCAAGATCACACTATTCATGTGTGCAGGCGCAATTTATGTGGCCACGGGCAAACAGAATATTTCGGAGATGCGGGGGCTCGGCAAGCGAATGCCGCTGGTCTTCATCGCGTTCTTCGTCGCGTCTCTATCGATTATTGGCATTCCGCCGCTCGCGGGGGATTGGCCGAAATATGAATTGATGCAAGGTGCTGCCGATGCCGGACTGGATTATGTGCCATATGTGCTCATCCTATCCTCTCTGCTCAACATCGCTTATCTGCTGCCTATCCCGATCTTGGCGCTGATGCCGCCGCCTGGCAGTGGCGAGCCTGCACCTTACAAACGTCCCGGGGGAGCCCCGATGCTCACTGTGGCGGCCCCGTGTTTTACCGCGCTATTGTGTTTCCTAATGTTCTTCGGCATTGGGCCAATGTCCGACTTCCTCGAACCTGCGACCGGTGAACGGGTCCCATCGGCTTATATGGATGCGGCGTACATAGAAGGAGTTGAGCCATGAATGTTCCTCCCGAGCGCGATTCCAGCGGGCGCTTCGTCAAACCTGAGCAAGAGGCGCCAAAGCCGAGCGACGAGAACATGCATCCTATGTCGAAATTGTTATTCGGCTGGGTCGGATCGCCGAGAACGCCTCTCATCTTGCTGATTCTCGTGATCGTTATTTGTGCGGGTTTGGTGGTTTTCGATTTGACCGTCAATCGTCACGAATATCTCGATTTTGCTAATGCGAATGGATTTTACGCGCTTTGGGGATTTGCCGCTTTTGCGCTTGCGGTTCTGTCGGGATGGCCGCTCGGCAAGCTGCTTCGGCGGGATGAAGATTATTATGGCGAAGCTGATACCACGCCGCAGGATGTGGAGTCAGACTCATGAGTGGATTGCTCGGCCAGATTAATCCTGGACTGCTCCTCGTCATTGTTGGCTTTGCGGGCTGTTTGGTCCCCGCCCAGCGCGTGCGCCAAGCCCTGATGGTGGCGACCCCCGTTGTCGCGATGATCCTACTGGCATTGGCCGAACGCGGCACCGATCTCGCGGTGACGTCTGTGCTCGATTTGGAATTGGTCTTCTATCGAGTCGACAGTTTGTCTTTCATCTTTGGCTTAGCCTTTCTGATCGCGGCATTCTTGAACGCCATTTATGCCTTGCATACAGATGACCGTCTCCAAGACGGGATGGCGCTCGCTTATGCAGGTGCCGCCGTCTCCGCGACATTCGCGGGCGATCTAATGACGCTGTTTATCTTCTGGGAGATCACAGCGGTTAGCTCTGTCTTTTTGATTCTCAGGGCCGGTACGAAAGCTGCCTATCAAGCGGCGATGCGCTATCTTGGCGTGCAGATCTTCTCGGGTGTCTTGCTGCTCGATGGCTTGGCTTATGTCTATAAGTCGACCGGTAGCTTGTCGCTTGAGGCCTTCACCTCCTTCGATCAGCCTGGCGCGAAATTTATCTTCGCGGCCTTCGCGATCAAAGCGGCGTTCCCATTCCTCCACAATTGGCTGCAGGACGCTTATCCGAAAGCGACCGTGATTGGCGCGGTTGTGCTCTCGGCTTTCACCACCAAACTCGCCGTCTATGCGTTTGCGCGCATGTTCCCAGGCTTTGAGATTCTGATCTGGATTGGCGCGATCATGACCGTATTCCCGGTCTTCTTCGCCGTGATCGAGAATGATCTACGTAAAGTGCTGTCATACTCACTGAATAACCAACTTGGATTCATGATCTGTGCGATCGGCATCGGCACCCCTCTGGCGATTAATGGCGCCGCGGCCCACGCCTTTGCGCATATCATCTATAAAGGGCTCCTCTTTATGAGTATGGGGGCCGTATTGTACCGCGTGGGCACAGCCAAAGCCAGCGAACTGGGTGGGCTATATAAGTCGATGCCCTGGACCACCATTTTCTGCATCATCGGTGCTGTGTCGATTTCGGCCTTTCCGCTGTTCTCTGGGTTTGTCGCGAAAGCCATGACGATGAGCGCGGTGGCCAAAGAAGGTTACATCATGGTCTGGTTGATGTTGTTATTTGCCTCAGCGGGTGTGTTGGAACACTCCGGGATTAAGATTCCATATTTCACCTTCTTCGGCCACGATAGCGGAAAACGTGTGAAAGAAGCGCCATTCAATATGTTGCTCGCAATGGGTATGGCGTCCTTCATCTGTATTGCCATCGGCCTGCCGACGATTGGCGGATTTGGCTATGGCTGGCTTTACGACATGCTGCCTTGTACGGCGACAGCACCGGCTGACGTCTGTTCGATATCGGGCAAGGAAATCAAGCCATACGCGCCATATACGGTCGATCACGTGTTGACGCAGTTGCAGCTGCTCATGTTTGCAGTGCTCGCTTTCATCTTGCTCAAGCGCTTCGGGCTCTATCCGCCTGAAAAACCGGGCACCATTCTCGATACCGATTGGCTGTATCGCAAGCCAGGCTATGGCATGGTGAAATGGGCGGGTACAGTCTGGGGCAAAACGGGCCCTGCAATGACCAGCTTCTTTGCCGGGCTTGGCGCGCGGACGTTTGAAAAGATCGAAACGACGTTCAGTCCACGCGGCGCACTGGCCCGCGGCCCGCTGACCGTGAGCATGGCAATGTGGTCAGCTGTTCTGCTCGGAATTGTGATGTTGGTGGTCTTGCTGGCGCGCTAAGAGAAGCCTGTATAGGGCGTTGATTCTTCAAAAGATAGCCAAGACAAGTGTGTGAAAATCGACACAATCATAAGGGTTTTCGTATGTTGCGGATACGCGGTTAAGTAGATATGCAATTTATCGTTTACTACACTATGGATGGCCTCATATATATTTGAGATCACAAAGGGGATACGTGAATGAGTGAAGCATTAGACCGCGTAAACGCGGCGCCAGCAGCCATCTTAGAATGCGCTTCTGACATTGTGTCTGCATATGTTAGTAATAACCCAATTCAGAGCGCAGAACTCCCAGAGCTCATCAAACAAATTCACTCGACGCTGACGGCGTTGGAGAAGTCTGACATTGCGACGGGTGCCTTAGAGCCGGCAGTGCCCGTAAAGAAGTCTATCACCGATGACTTCCTGATCTGTTTGGAAGACGGCAAGAAGTTCAAGTCCTTAAAACGACACTTGCGGTCGAAATACGGCATGAGCCCTGAACAGTATCGAGAGAAGTGGGGCTTGCCATATGACTACCCCATGGTCGCGCCGAGTTATGCACGAAAGCGTTCCGCATTGGCCAAGGAAATGGGTCTTGGCAAAATGGAAAAATAGTTCGCATTCGAAACAATACTTAGTTTCGAATACGTAATGAAATAAATCGGTAATATTGGTTAATAAAATACTGCAATTCCACTTGCATGGTGATTCGAACTGATTCATGACTTGGACAACGAATCACCACGGGGGTGGCTATGGTTTCCTTGTCAAAGGGTTTTATGGGGTTGACGAGAGCTCAGACGGAGCTCGTTCAGCACTGGAAAAATTGCAGCGAAAACAGCATTTTACCATCTCGCGACCGCTTGGACCCAGGGGCGATCAAAGCACACCTTTCAGAGATCTCGATCATCGAAGTATCTGAGACGGGTCGGGCCAGGTTTCGCCTGGCCGGATCAGGCTTGCGTAAGTTGTTCGGTCAGGAAATGCGTGGTCGCGAGTTGTCCGAACTAGACCAGACGACCTTCGAAATGTGGTCTTTAGGCTTGGCGCGCGCCTTTGATATGCAACAGCCAATTGGAGGCCTGATCGAGCGGGAAACGGATGCTCATGCATGGTTACGCTTACCACTTCGGTCCGAACGTTCATCGGCACTTGTTTTGTGTCATGACGCACTCATCCCCAATGCGCGATTGCGAGATCAGTCCCACAAAACAATAAGTATTAGTTCTGTTCTAGCGGCCTGAATTCATTGATTTACTTGAGAAATACTTAGGAAAATAGTCCTACACAATATTCGTCGTGCTAATCTTCTCGTATTGAGCGAAGGAGAAGTAGAGTGGCCAGCGAATATCGAGCCGACAGAAACAGCGCATATCTTGCCGCCAGCTTGGTTGGATACGCGCTCGAAATGAAGGCTGAGAACATTCTTCTGCCGGATAGGGGGCCGCGTGATCTCGCGCGGGCGCGGCAAGTGGCCATGTATCTGACCCATGTTGGGTTGGGAATGAGCCTTTCGCGTGTCGCTGCAGCGTTTGGAAGAGATCGTTCCACCGTTGCCTATGCGTGTCATCGAATTGAAGAAATGCGCGATGAAGCCACGTTCGACTCGTGGGTGGATACGCTCGAAGAAAGTCTATCAACTGTCGCGCCACTCTTGTCCCAAGTTGCATGAGTCCGAGACTTATTCAGGCACTGCGGCGTGGCGGGGTCACGGCGAAACTGGCGACATGCCGCTGGGGCGTTTGGCGTCATCCAGACCGGCGCTTCCGACGGATCGGAACTTTTGCCGGACCTGAAATCGATATTCTGAGGCTTTACGAGTGTTTGGTTCAAACCGGGCCCTGCCACAATCAAATACTGAAATGGCAGACTCCGGACGCGGATTCGTTAGCGTGTATAGGAGATCTGCTCGCGGCGAGTTGTGATCCCAAACAGGAGCGCGCCTGTCTCGATCAACTCATCCTTTCCCGCCATGATGCGTCCACCCGAAGGACGCTTGCTCAACCGGCGCGTGGTTTTCGGAGAGATGCAAGGATGCGGGAATCGAAACCTGATGAGGCATGCCAACGATTGGCGCGAATTGTCGCTGACCTATCAAAGCAGGACTGTCGGTTCTTGTACGAACTCGTTCAAAAGCGGTTGACCAAAACTGAATTGGCAACGTCCTATCAATTGCGACCCATGGCCGTTGAGGCCAAATCCACTGACGTGTTGAAGCGTATCGCACACTTATATGTTTAAGAGGGCATCTGCGCCGTATCTTTTATCCGAGCGAGCATGGATGCTAGCCCGTTCGAGCGCTGCGCGCTCAAGGCGCCTTTAACGCCAATCTCCGTCAAGAATGCATCGGCATCAAAGCCACGAATTTCGTCACGGGTCGCGCCTGAAAACAGGCGGATCAATATCGAGATCAATCCGGAAACGATCATCGCGTCACTCTCAGCACGGATGGTGAGCCGGTTTTCTGTGTCGGGCGTTAAGACCATCCAGACTTGAGAGGCGCAGCCTCGGACTTTGCTTTGTTCCGTGCGCTCGTGTGCCTCGAGCGGAGGATTGGCTTTGCCCAGATCGATAATGTGAGCATAGCGATCCTCCCAATCATCCAGAAAGTCGAACTCTTCAGCAATCTCAGTCGCACGGTCTTTAATCGTCATGCCCGGCATTTAGGGATGTCGTCGCAAAAGAAAACCCCCAGCGCTGCGGCCGGGGGCATGAAGTTGAGTGAGATTGATTAGTTGGAGACTTTGCCAATGCACTTGCCGATATCTGCCAGAGCGTGTTCGCCAATGCAGAATGGGACCTCATAATGTTTGTGCGCAGCAGCGACGCATTGCTGTAAGTTCAAATTGGCCATGTTCAGACAGCCTTGCGTCTCTCTTTCGCTCATCGCTTGACGCATCGAGCCTGCAACACTCGGGTCAGCATTGAGGATGCGATAAGCCGCCAGCGTTGTGATCCGGTCTGCGATTGGCTCTTTGCCGCGTGCGACTTTGTGCGATTGGCCAAGGTTTGCGACCGCAGCTGGAACGCGGATGGTGCTCGCTGCGCCAGAAACGCTTTCCCAAACGGACGGTGCGCCAGAGCGACCAGCCTGTTCAAGTACGTTGTTAAACTCAGGCGCCTGCATCGCTTGCACCAAGGCACCGCGCGCTGGAATGCCGGATTGAGTTGATGCAAACAGGCTCGTGGCTTTGGCTTGCGAATTGCCGACCCGGCCTTTGGCCCAACCTGCGCCCTGCAGGCTATAGGCTTGCTCTTTGACGAATGCGGCAGCGCCAATCAGACGGCGGCTATCGGCATTGACAGCCGTAAGCGCTTGGTTGACCGCTTCATTGCCGCCGCTCAGTGTCCGGGCATAGCGAACATCATTCTGCATGCCGGTCATCAAACTGTCGCGACCATAATAGCCTTCAATATCTAGGACGGCAGCCCGGAATTCTGGATTTTGAGCCGCCACCAAAGCGGAATAGGCCATCCAGCCTTGAGTGAGTTGTTCTGGATTGTGGCCGCCGAGATTGTTGAGGGAATCCTCGATGTCGCCAGCTGAAGAGAAGCCATTGGTCTTCACGTCGGTGACTTCGCCTTGATACGTCGCATAAAGCGCAGCGGCTTTTGCTAACGGATCGCTCTGTTCGCCAGACGCAGAAACTTTTTGTGGTGCTGGAGTGACCATTTGGGCTGTCGCCGGTAGAGTCAGTCCTGCAATAACGGCCGCCGCCGCGATCACGCTTTTTATGGTCATGAAAAGCTCCCTCACTCTACGACCTGACACTGGCCTATCTTTTGCGTCCCGCAAAGGCTAGCATCTGCTGAAACTAGGATTCTAACGCATAATTTAATGAATCCGTGGTGAGAAAAATGCCTAACAGAGCTGACCATTCGGTTAAAACTAGTCGCTCGGAACCCACGCCCGGTCTTAAGACTTGGGGCATCGCTTTGGGCACTTTAACGGCGCTGATTGGTGCGCTGACTGTAATGGCCGCGGGCGGTGTGGCCGGACAGGTGTTCGGAACGCTCCTGTTAACCATAATTATTATTTTGCAAATATTTTTAAGATTTGTGCCGACAGGCCCTGATCAATTGAGGGCGGAGGCGGTCAAAGAGACCTCGTCCGACGCGGCTTTCACAGCATATTCAGACGCGCCAATTTTGGTTGCCAAGCTTTCTCCTCTCGGACGCGTGCAGACCGTTTTGGGACAGCGGGCCCTCGCACCTGCCGTCAGAGTTGGCGCAGATTTGACCGACTTTTCTGGCGCGGATCATAAGGTCTCGGTGCTCCGCATTCCGCGCGTGGACGGATCTTGGCTTGTTTTGATGCCAGAAAGTGCCGTGCATGACGGGGAAGCTGCCGTAGACCGCACCCAGTTTTTTGCAGGCTTGGGGCATGATCTCAAAAGTCCGCTCAATGCCGTCATTGGCTTCGCCGAGATTATGGATGCTGAGATGCGCGGTCCTATGCCGGACGCGTATAAAGACTATCCGGGGCTCATCCGAGACAGCGGTGAAACCCTCCTGAGATTGGTGGAAGACATGTTGGCCTATGCCAAATCGGAGTCCGGAACGTACGAACTTGATCTCGCGCCGATGGATATTGCCGCCAGCGGAGAAAGCGTGCTGCGTCAATCGCAGGCCATAGCCGACAAAGCGGAGGTCAAACTTCGCATGACCGGTACGGCAGAAGTCATCGCGATCGCGGATGCCGATGCGGTCCGCCGGATCTGGGACAATCTGGTCTCAAATGCGATCAAATATTCTTCGCCCGGCGATACGGTGACACTGCGCGCGCACATTGTGGGTGAGACTTCCATCATTGAAGTTATGGATACCGGTGCGGGCATGGATGCTGAAGATCTTGCCCGGATTGCCCAACCGTTTGCGCAAGGCCGAAATGCAAAAGGGCGCGCGGGGACGGGGTTAGGCTTGGCGATGGTGCAACGCCTGGCCGAAATGCAGGGCGGTCAGGTCGAAATCCGCACGGCACCCGGCACTGGAACGCGTGTCACCGTTCGGTTACCAGCCTCTGTCGCCAATGCCCGCCGAGCCGCCGAATAGAGAGGCGCGAACCTGATGTTTGAAGAACGATTGCCAACAAAGGTTTGGATCGAGGCCTTGATGCGCCGCGCGCAAGTCGCCGGTGCCGCAGCTTTTGTGCTGCAGAAGGGCGACGAGTCCCGCGGCGATGTTTTGATCAAAGTTTCGACCCTTGATGGCGCTGCCCGCGTCTATGCGCCGAGAACCTCGATGGAAGGTGAGCGCATGTTTGTAGACCTAGAAAGTCAGAATGTTGGTCCAGAAGAACGCGATGTCGACGATTATGTTAGACGCGCGAAAGATCGCGATCGAGACCTTTGGATTGTTGAGATCGAAGACCGTGACGGCCGTCATTTTTTGACCGAACCTGTCGAATAAGCGTCATATACGCATTCTGTAACGCTTCATTAACGGGAAATCATGGACATGGTCCTTGGGAACCTAGGGGTGAACCATGTTATTTTTGCTGAATGACACGGTCATAGAGATAGACGCACCAGAAGCACATTTGATGCAGCGCTGGCGCGCGATCGGCTGCGGCGATCCTCGGCAATTGCGAGCACAGCAAGCGGTCGCATTCGCGATTGAGCGATTTATCAGCTTGAAACACGCAAACTCTGAAGAACAAACTCTGGGTCAATCTGATATTGCCGCGCTCATAGTGGCAAAGACGGGGGCGAACAGTCTCATATTGAAGCCGAATGCATCTGGTGGGTATGAGCCGCGTTTGCGCGATGTCCCAATCCTTGTGCTCGAGACTTATTTGCGCGGCGCAGCCAATGATTATGGCGCCCGTCAACACGCCTGATCAGGCGCCACTCAAATTGGTCAATTGAAGCGAACCCGGAATTCCGCTACCCGCACGGGCTGACCACGCTCGAGAATTTGCAATGCTGTTATCTGAACAAGCCGATCGCCGACGTACCTTTGCGATCATTTCCCACCCCGATGCCGGTAAAACCACACTGACAGAGAATCTGCTTTTGGCCGGTGGAGCCATTCGCATGGCGGGTGAAGTTGCAGCGCGGGGCGAGCGCCGCCGCACCACATCTGATTGGATGAAGATTGAACGTGACCGGGGCATCTCGGTCAGCGCCTCGGTGATGACATTCGAATATCGTGGCAATGTCTACAATCTGCTCGATACGCCCGGACACGAGGACTTCTCAGAAGATACCTATCGTACGCTCACCGCTGCCGATTGTGCGATCATGGTGCTCGATGCGGCTAAGGGGATAGAGCCGCAGACGTTGAAACTGTTCGAGGTTTGTCGGCTTCGCGACATTCCCATCGTCACATTCATAAACAAAATGGACCGCGAAGCGCTTGATCCTCTGGAGCTGCTCGACCAGATTCAAGATCAATTGCAACTCGACTGTGCGCCTTTGTTTTGGCCGGCGGCGTCTGGGCAGCGCTTTGGCGGCATGGTCGACCTGCGCACAGGCGACTTTCTGCACTATTCAAAAAAGACCGCCGATGAGGGCCTGACCCCCGGCGAGTCCCCGCGAGTGGAGCTCGAAAGCGTCCGTGAGCAAGTTGATCCCAGCGCGTTAGAAGAGCTTGAAGAGGGCAGCGAAATGGCACGCGAGATGCTGCCAGAGATCAACAAACAGGCCTTTCTTGAAGGGCATATGACCCCTGTCGTCTTTGGCACGGCGCTGCGCCATTTCGGGGTCGGAGAATTGCTCAACGTCTTGGAAGAATTTGCTCCGGCGCCGCGTCCTCAAACCTGCGAAAAGAAAGATCAACCGCATACATTGGAGCGGGGTGATAAAGGCGTGGCCGGTTTCGTGTTTAAAATCCAAGCCAATATGGACCCGAACCACCGGGACCGGGTGGCCTTTTTTCGAATTTGCTCGGGCGAGTTCAAGCGCGGTATGCGGCTGAAGATCAATGATGGCAAACAGATCAATGTCCACAATCCGATGATGTTCTTGGCGCAGGACCGCGAGATTGCAGAGACGGCTTATGCGGGCGACGTGATCGGTATTCCCAATCATGGCCAATTGCGGGTCGGTGATAGTTTGTCCGAAAGTGGCGACATAAAGTTCGCAGGCATTCCGAACTTCGCACCAGAAATTTTGCGCCGGGCGCGCATCAAAGACCCGATGAAAGCCAAACATTTGCGCAAGGCTTTGGAGAGTTTGGCGGAAGAGGGCGTCACGCAATTGTTCAAACCGAGCATCGGCTCAGACATGATTGTCGGTGCCGTCGGGGCCCTGCAAATCGAGGTCATGGCCGAGCGGATGGTCAATGAATATGGCTTGGACGTTTTGTTCGAAGTCGCGCCTTATAATGTCGCCCGATGGATTCATTGCGATGACGATAGCGTGCTTAGCGCATTCCTGGATAAGAATAAGTCTGCCTCCGGAACGGATTTGGATGATGCGCCGGTCTATTTGGCGAAAAATGCATGGGATGTTGGATACGCCCAAGAAAAGAATCCAGAAATTCGTTTTACTGCCACAAAAGAGCGATCTAATTAGCCCGACTCAGAATGAGGTGATGTGTTCATGGTGACCGATACACAAGCTGCTCAGGCGCTCCCCACTTGGATGTCCGAAAACCTGCCCGATTGGGCGATGGAAGGACTCGACTCGCTGATACGGATTTGGAACGAGGGCGCGTATGGCTTCACCTACGGCCAGATTATTATCATCGTTGCAATCCTGCTTTTCTCCCTTGTGGTTCGCGGTCTATTTTCGCGCATCGTTGTCCGCGGCATAGCCCGGGCCGCAGCGGGAACCGAAACGCAATTTGACGACGCTTTGGTCAAGGCCATTGCGACGCCCTTAAAAATCGTCCCTGTCATCATCGGCACCTATTTCGCGCTGCAATACGCCAACGTGTCGGGTGACACGGAGGTGATTGCTGACAAAGTCGTACAGTCCGTGATCACGCTGGCCGTGTTCTGGACCCTGTCCCGCGCTGTGAATGCGTTCGAGTTTATCTTTACCGGCCTGCGGGACACGCTCTCACCGGCTATCGTTGATTGGCTGGTTAAACTATTACAGATCCTGCTGATCATTCTCGGATTTGGCGCCGTAGCGCAGATCTGGGGCATTGCGATCGCGCCGCTGATTGCTGGCCTTGGCGTGTTCGGCATTGCGGTCGGCTTAGGCGCACAGGACCTGTTCAAAAACCTTATCTCGGGCATCCTGATCATGAGCGAGAAGCGGTTCAATCCCGGAGAGTGGATTAAAGTTGATGGTGTCGTCGAGGGCACGGTTGAGAAAATCAATTTTCGCTCAACCCTTATCCGCCGGTTCGATAAAAGCCCCGTCTATGTCCCGAATGGCTTATTGTCGGATAATCCGCTGACCAATTTCTCCCGGATGAGCCATCGTCGGATCAAGTGGGTGATTGGGGTGGAGTATCGCACTACGGTCGATCAATTAAAGTACATTCGCGATGAGATTGAAGCATTTCTTTGGAATGATGATCGATTTGCCAAACCACCTGCGGCGGCGCTGTTCGTGCGAGTCGACAGTTTCAATGACAGTTCAATAGACTTCCTGATCTATTGTTTTACCCATTCGACCAATTGGGGGGAGTGGCTGAAAATCAAAGAAGAATTGGCCGTTGCCTGCTATGATATCGTTGAGCGGGCAGGCACAGGTTTCGCCTTCCCAAGTCGCACGCTGTATATGCAGCAGCAGGATGCGCCCGAAATCTTACCGCCGCCAATGCCGAGCGAAGGTGTTGCGAAGGCCAAAGCGGAGCGTGCCGCGCTCGAGAAGTCGGATATGCAAGTGGATGATGATGACGGCTAAGGCGTTCAAGGCGGGTTCAGTTAACGCTTCCCCTAATGGCAAGGTGAGCCTAAAATACTCCGTATAGGGAGACGACAGATGTTGAGACTGTTTTCGTTGCTTCTGATTCTACTTGGTGCCGCCGCCTTGGCCTTTGGCGGACTCCAATTTGTATCTGGGGGCGGGCAACCTGAGACCTCTAGTGCGTCGCCCCCTAATGGCAGTATCGGCTTTGACGCGCCCGTTTCGACGAGCAAGCCCGAATCGTCACCATCGCGCAGTCTGACCAGCAAAGGGTCTAGTGACGATGAAATGTTCGCACCGGCGATGGCCACTGAAGACTTTCTCGGCAGCTTGCGGACTGTACCGATTGCGCACGAAACCCCGCGTGGCGCGACGTTTGGGCGACCGTTCACGGTGACTGTCGCGCTCGATGCTACGGGCGATGATAGCGCGACCGACTCCTTGCCTGGAACCGGCAATATCGGAGAAGGGGAGGCGCAAGTTTCGGACACGGTGCAAGCCGTGGTGTCGGGTGAGGCGTTTCAAGTTGAAGCGATCACGCCAGATGTGCAGCGCGTCTCGCCCCTTACGGAAAATGTGTGGCGCTGGAAGGTGACCCCGACGGCCGTTGGCAATCAGGATTTGGTCATCGAATTGTTCGCTTTGATGGGCGATGAAGCGCTACCGCTGCGGACATTTCGTGATTCTGTCGAAGTTAAAGTCTCTCGCATTGGCCAAGCTGTCGCATTCGCGCAATCGATCAGCCCAATTACGGTAGTGGCTGGCGGTATCGGGTCGATGCTTGCTGGAATGTTTGGCTTCATTGGCTTCTTCCGCCGCCGATAAAGGCGCGCCATCCACTATATTCGCTCTGTGACACTCACGATCTAGGCAAATTCGAGATTCTCTGAAACAGTATTACAAATGGGACAAAACTTCTCGCGAAGGGAGATTTTATGCGCTTGAACAGATTTTTCACTGGAACTGCATTGGCTTTAGCCTTGGTTGTTTCGGCTTGTGGCGGCGGCGGTTCAAGCGATGATGATACGCTCACCCTGCGACGCGGAATCTCGGCGAAAGTCGATACGCTTGATCCACACCGGTCATCTGCGGCTTGGGAAAACATTATCATTGGCGATATGTTCCTAGGATTGACCCAGCACACAGCGGACGGGCAAGTCATTCCTGCGATGGCTGAATCTTGGACGACCAGCGAGGATGGACTGGTCTGGACATTCACGCTGCGCGACACGACTTGGTCAGACGGTGTGCCACTGACAGCGGAAGATTTTGTTTTTGCCTTGCGCCGGATCCAAGATCCCGCGATCGCGTCGCAATACTCGTCACTGCTTTACATTATCAAGAACGCACAGCCTCTGAACGAGGGCCGCGTCGCGCCTGAAGAATTGGGCGTTAGAGCGATCGATGACCGCACTTTGGAAATCACATTAGAAGAACCAGCGCCTTATCTTGAAGGCTTGTTGACGCATTACACCACCTATCCCGTGCCCAGACATATTGTCGAACAGTATGGCGAAGCTTGGGTTCAGCCGGAAAATATCGAAGTCAATGGACCCTATAAACTCGTCTATTGGGTGACAGGTGACCAGCTCGTCACAGAAAAGAACCCGGCTTTCTACGAAGCCGATTCATTATGCTTTGAACGGGTTAGTTATTTCGAGCTGGAAGATCTTGCAGCAGTCGAGCGTCGTATCGAAGCGGGTGAGTTGGATATCAACAATGCGTTCGATGGTGGTCGCAAAGCTGAGCTTGATCGGCGCTTACCCGGATGGGCCCGCACGACGCCTGGCCTGTTGACCACATATTGGAGTTTCAATTCCAGTGAAGCGCCGTTCGACGACATCCGCGTACGGAAAGCATTAGCAATGGCATTAGATCGCGAATATTTGGTCGAGAATGTGCTGACGCCTGGTTTCGTGCCGGCCTATAGTTTTGTGCCCCCCGGTATCAACAATTATGAAACGGAACGGCCTGAAGTGTCCTGGAAATCGCTGTCGCGGGCAGAGCGCTTGGTCGAAGCACGATCGCTCCTCGAAGATGCCGGCTATGGACCAGACAATCCGCTACGGTTTGAGTATAAGCACCGTTCAACAGACGATAATCCAAAAGCGGCACCAGTGGCACAGGCCAATTGGAATGAGATTGCGCCCTGGGTCGATGCGCAAATTTTGCGGCAAGATACAAAAGTTCTTTATGCGGATTTGCGGCAGAGCAATTTCCAGGTCTCAGACGGTGCTTGGCTTGCGGACTATAATGATCCGTTGAACTTCCTGTATTTGTTGGATTCTGATACCGGCCAGCAAAATTACGGAAATTATGCAAATCCTGAATATGACCGGCTGCTTGAAGCGGCCAGCCAAGAACGGGATTTGACCAGACGGGCAGAACTGTTCGCAGAAGCCGAGAAGATTATGTTGGAGGATCATCCGATCACGCCAATGTGGTTCCAGGTCACCAAAAACCTGGTCGACCCAAATCTCGAAGGTTGGGCCGAGAACGCTGAAGACAATCACCGTTCGCGTTGGTTATGTCCAAAAGAAACGCCAGCGGAGGCTACTGACAGCGAATAAGCGCACGTTCGGGGAGGGACGATGACAGTAGAATTTGAGGCCGCAGGGGCGGCATCGGTCGGAGGTTTAACAACCCGCCAGAAAGCAGATCTGGCGGGCCAAGCCTGCAAGAATTGCGGGGAGATCGTAACTCAGCGCTATTGCACCAATTGCGGGCAATTAGCGGCCAGTTTTCATCGCCCCATCTTGAGTTTGATCGGCGAAACCATTGGTGACACGTTCACGTTGGACGGGCGATTGGCGCGCACTGTGCCGATCCTATTGTTTCGGCCTGGGCGCCTCACGAAGAATTATACAGAGGGTAAGCGGGCGCGATATGTGCCACCCTTCCGATTGTTTCTGCTCGCCAGCTTATTATTCTATCTGGTCTTGTTCGCGCTCGTCCCGCCTGGCCAATACATTCAAGTTGATGACGAAACCCGCGCCGAAATCTCGCAAGGCATTCGAGATGCGCAAACGGTGGAGGACATTCCGGAGACGGCACGTGAGCGGTTGGAGCAGGCCAATATCCATGTCGATGCGCCCGATGAGGTGCGCGAAGGCATAGAGAACCAGGTTCTGGCCGTTTTGGAGAACCAGGACCAATTTGCTGCGCAACTGGAAGATTGGCTGCCGCGATTGAGCATTTTGCTGGTGCCAATGACGATTATCTCGCTGACGATTTTGCACATCTGGCGACGCAGTCTGTATATCTATGATCACGCCATACATGCTCTCCATTTGCATTCTTGGATCTATTTGACCGGCGCGTTTTTGATGCTGGCAGGGCCCTATTTGCCGGGCTCTATTTTGATTGGGTTTTTGTTCGCCTTCTTTACCTATGTTTGGCGCAGTCTCGCCGTCGTTGGTTCGACAGGCTTCATGATGTCTGGCTTGAGGTTCTTTCTGCTCTTCTTGTCTTGGGTCTTCGTGAGTGCGATGATCATTGCCGCGACGGTCATTGTCAGCGGATTGTCGGTCAGGGGATGATCCTCGCCGACTAAAGTAAGGGTCCGATCAGCGCCGATGCGAAACCGCCCAATTCCGAACCTGTCGGACGCGCAAAAACAGATGGTGCGCGACCTGGTCCTCTATGAGGATGAATTTCTCCTGGCCTTCAACAAGCCGTCCGGATTGGCGGTGCAGACCCGCGGCAATCGCGGCACGTCTCTCGATTTTTTGCTCTGGGCCTTTGCGCGCTCGAATGGCAAGCGGCCGCATCTCGTGCACCGCATTGATGCCGGCACATCGGGGCTTGTGCTCGCAGCGAAGACCAAACCTGCGATGATTTTTCTGTCCACCGAGTTCGCTGAGCGGCGGGTTCAAAAACGCTATCTGGCTTTGGTTTCCGGTACGCTGCCAGAGGCCGAGTCCGGTGTTTGCGAGACGCCGATTTTGAAAGTCGGCCGCGCGGTTCAGCCTGGGCAGGTTGAGCGCGGCGCGGATGCGGCTTGCACGCATTGGGCTGTACTATCGCGTACCGAAACACACGCACTGATCGAAGCGCGGCCACATACAGGCCGCATGCATCAAATCCGTTTGCATCTGGCAGATATGGGGTGTCCGATTTTGGGTGACCCGATTTACGGGGCTGGAACACTCACCGCACAGCGACTCATGCTGCACGCCGCTAATCTCGAGATCACCTTGCCCAATCAAGAAAAACGGGCGCTCGAGGCGCCCGTTCCAGAAGACTTTAAAGTGCAGCGCCAGGCGCTGGGGCTTTAGCTCGCACCTGGAATTGGAATCTGCGCTGGCGCACCCGGACCCAAGTCGAGGCCGAGGAAGATCCAGATCATCATCAGGATGACTCCTGAAATCAGCAGCCAGATTGAATACGGAATCATGATCGCGGTCAGGCTGCCCAGACCGAAATCCTTTTTCCAACGCTGAGCGAAAACCAGGATCAGCGGGAAATAGACCATAAGCGGGGTGATGATATTGGTTGCGCCATCGCCCACACGGTAAGCCGCCGTGGCGCCATCTGGGCTGATGCCGAGCAGCATCAGCATCGGCACGAGAACAGGGGCCATAAGCGCCCATTTCGCACTCGCCGAGCCAACGAAGAGGTTCAACAGTGCCGAGAAGACGACGATCAATCCGAGAACAATCGGCAGAGGCAAGCCGCTCGACTGGATCGCATCGGCGCCGTGCACCGCGGTGATCAATCCGAGGTTAGACCAACCGAACATCGCAACGAAGTGCGCCGCAGCGAAAGCCAGAACGAGATAATATCCCATGTCTTTCATCGCTTCCGTCATCATATGGACGAGGTCTTTGTGATTGTTGATGGTCTTGGCCGCAGCGCCATAGGCCCAACCTGCGGCGAGGAACAGTACTAAGAAGCCGGCGACAAGAGAACGGAAGAAGGGGTTGAGGCGGTCATACCACGCCTTTTCCGCAATCTCGGCAGCGCTTAATCCCGTCGCTGCGAATTCAGCATCCGTAATATAGAGTGGTGTACCCGGCCCGAGCGTCATAAAGGCCCATAAGCCGCAAACCGCGAGAATGGCGAGGCCTGCGTTCCTCAGACCTTTTTTCTGGTCGTCGGTCAGGGGTTTGTCTTCGTCGGAATAGCTTTTCTGATCGCTATCGGCGTCCGGCACCCATTTTCCGAGGCGTGGCTCGATAATGCGATCCGTAACGTACCAGATGATCGGCATATAGATGAGCAACAGAGCCATGATGAAATAGGTGTTACCGGCAATATTGACGTTCCATCCCGCATCAATGTTTGAGGTGATGTAGGCCGTTTCGGTAATCCCGAAGAGCAGGGCATCGAGTTGGCCGGGGGCAATATTCGCTGAGAAACCTCCCGACACGCCGGCAAAAGCGGCCGCGATACCGGCCAAGGGGTGGCGCCCTGCCGATGCAAAAATGATCGCCGCGAGCGGGATCATGACGACATAGCCAGCGTCGGCGGCATGGTTTGACAGCATCGCGATCAACGCAACAAGCGGTGTAAGCAAGGCTTTTGGCGCATTGCGTACCGCGCCGCGAATGGCGCTTGCGAAGAGGCCGGAGCGCTCGGCCACACCGGCGCCCAACATCACCACCAAAACATAACCTAGCGGATGGAAGTGCGTGAAGGTTTTCGGCATGTCCACCCACAGCCGTTCAATATTCTGAGGCGCCAATAAGCTGACCGCACTTTCTATTTTCGGCGTGCCATCCGCGTTAACTTGCGTGGGGTGCTGGGCAGATACATTTACAAGTTCTGCGACGATCGAAATGCCGACAAGAAGAATGATCAAATAGAAGAAGATGAACACGGGATCAGGCAATTTATTGCCGGTTCGTTCGACCCATCCGAGTATCCCTTTGGTTTGTTCTGGTTGTGCGGCCTCAGCCATGCCTCATACTCCCCGTATCGTGGATTGTTAATATCGATCTAGACTGGACCAGAAGCGCTGGCAATCTTGTCGATGCAACCTATTCGCTTACGTGAGCGCTTCGATTCGAGGGCGATGCGGCAGGCTATCGGTGTCGCCAATTTTCTTGGCAGAATGGGGTATTATTTGTCCGAAACAGGATGATTCAACTCATCGTTTAGAACAATCTTGCTATTTCCGCTGGAGTTGAATCTTTGCCTTGAGAGCGGTGCAGACGCGCCTTATGCGTCATCGTCATTAGATTGAACGACATGGGACGCGTCGTGGTGGGAAAAATTGACAAGCATTTGGGGCTGCGTATCGCCCAGGCTCGGTCTGAGGCAGGGATCAGTCTCGAACAAGCGGCGACTGCATTAGATCTGTCGGCGACTGACTTTGCAGAACTGGAGGCGGGCGATGAACGTATCAGTGCCTTTCGCTTAGCCCGCATTTCAGTGTTTTTTGGACGGTCTATTGGTTGGTTCTACGCCGGACTGCCGGGACAGTCAGCGTTTGATCTAAAATCAAAATCTTCGTCAATTTGATTGCGAGCCGGTCTTCTCGTTCATCGCCATTTCTGCGGCGACTCGGCGCAGTGCGGATTCAGCAGCCCCAAGACTGACTTCTAATTCAGAGAGCGTCTGTTCCGATACAGGACCAAGATCACTCTTTACCCATGCGATTGCCCGCAACATGTCGGCGACATATTCGATATCTTCGATCGAAAGCTGTGTGTCCCCCATGTCTCCTATCCGAATTTTTTTATCTGCCCGTATTATCTTTATTGGTCAGATAGTTTGAAGTCGATTGCAAGCAAGCTGGGTCGGTTTTTTTGGATTTTTTCTATTTTCGCTGATTTCTTCAACTACTCGCGATAGCGATATCGCGCAATTGTCCGGCAAATGAACGACATCTTCAATTCGACTCGCCGAAAACGTGCAGCCCGGTCTTTTGGATTTCACATTGGACAGTCCTCACCAGGTCTCTTTGAACGGGCGTAAATCCAATTCTTGAGTCCAAGCCGATCGCGGTTGTTGATGCAGATACCAGAATGCGTCGGCGATGGCGTCTGGCGATAGTCCACCATCTTCACCGAGTTGATCCAGGTACTCGCCAAATCGGCTGCGCACCATCTCTCCATCAATCACGCCATCGATGATGACATGCGCCACGTGCACGCCTTTTGGGCCGAATTCGCGTGCCAAAGATTGTGACAGCATACGCAGCCCGGCTTTCATCGAAGCAAAATGCGCAAAATTCGCTTTGCCGCGCATCGAACCGGAGGCGCCCGTGAAAAACAGGCTGCCTTGACCTTGTTGAGCGAGCAACGGAATTGCACGTTTGGCGGTTAGGAATCCACCAAAACAGCCAACGCGCCAAAAACTCTCGAATGTCTCAGCATCTAGATCCTCAAAAGGAATGATCGCATTATTGCCCGCATTAAAAAGCACCGCCGAGATGTCTCCGCGCTTTGCGGCGTGCGCAAACAAGGCGTCCTGATCAGTGCTAGAGGTCACATCTATTCGGAACCCTTCGGCTGAACCGCCATTGGCTTTGATGTCCGCTGCGAGGGCCTCTACTTTTTCCTTGGTTCGCCCACCAATAATGACGTGATGGCCACCTGCGGCAAAGCGGCGGGATAGAGCGCCTCCAACCCCTTGCGCCGCGCCGGCGCCGATCACAATGGCTGTCTCTGTCATCTCTATCTCCTGATCCGAGTGTTTCTCATTTGGTTGCATTATTAAACTAAAATGTCTGGCTTTGCAATTTACCAAGCGCGAGAATCGCAAAGTCGTCTGCGCTCGCTGTTTGAGGGATATTTGGATGTCCGAATGAGAATGGACGAGGTCTATGCCAATTGTGGCCCGCTTATCTAACCGCTTTTGTTGAAAACACTTTAGGCGGGGCAGTCACGAGCAGACGGGTTTGACTGCGGGTGTTCCTGTCACACTTTGGAGGAAAGTAATAGAATATTTTCTATTTATAGTATATAAATTAATATTTCTATTATTAGTATGTAATTGTCTATTTATTTCAATATATTTATTGACTCGACCAAATAATTTCATCCAATGCAAGTACAAGAAATTTGGTTGTGTTGGAGAAAATCATATGAAAGCGGGCTTTCGAAGGGGAATAGGCCGCCACGCGGTCTGCGCGATCATATCTGGCATCATCGCGATTGGGTTCAGTTTCTCAGCGAGTTGGGCGCAAGAAGAAAACACTGATGCAGACGCATCAGAGCAAATCCAAACGCCAATCTCTGCCGAGGCGCAACGTGTCATCGACTATTGGACACCCGAACGCATAGCGGCGGCTGAACCGGAAGAGATGGTCCTAGCAGGTGAAACCGAAATCGCACCGGATGCGCAATCCTTGGTCATCGGGACCCAAAGCGAAGGGTCTGTTACCATTTCGAATATGAGTCCCAACGGTTGGGAAGCATTCGACCCGCCGTACAGATTCGAGTTTGATATTACTGGTGATACGGACAGCATAGAATCCGTTTGGATTGATATGCGAAGAACCTATGGCGATGCATGGATTGATGAACGCGGTAAAAGAGGCGGGTTGAAGCGCGCTTATGAGCTCGGCAATGGGAAATGGGGGCTTGAACTCAGCGAACCCATCTCAGAGCTGCATTGGTCATGGCAAGTGGTGGTTATGCATACGGATCGGAGCTGGACGCGCTCTGATCACGCCACTTTCATCGTCTTTCTCCCGGATGATCGTTCGCGGCCGGAGGCTGTGTTGAACGCACGCTGGTCACGTCCATTTGGCGTCGATGATACGTATCAGTCCGCCATTGGGCGATTATTCTACGAAAGCCCTAACGACCCGTCGCATCAGACATGGGGGGGGCGGGTATGCACGGGCACCGTCGTGACAGATAATGTCACCGGGCGCTCTCTTATCCTCACAGCCGGGCATTGTATTTACAATCGTGAGAATGAAGGCTTCATGCGCAACGTGCTGTTTATTCCGGATCAGCGCAACACAAGTGGGGAGGCAACCGATGCAGTTTGTACAAATGACCCTTATGGCTGCTGGGTCCCTCAATTTGGCGTGATTGACTCACGTTTTGCGACCTATGCGCGGAGGGACAGTGAACAGGCTAGAGACACACCAGAGCACTTGAAATATAGCAATAGTGCCAGCCTGATCTGGGATTTCGGCTTCTATGTGGTGCCTGATATGGCCGCGCATAGAGCGGGTGACCCTTCAGTCCCAGAAGCATTGGATGAGGCGGTTTCGACCTATGATATCAGCTTTGATACGCCACTATATGATGATGGTGTGTCTGATGTCGCTTGGACTTCCATCTTTGGTTATGAGCAACAATATGACCCGGAGCTTCGTTATTGCTCGAATGCGATCACCACGGAGTATCTTTGGCTCAGCTATAATCGTTCAAAAAGTATATGTGCCTTACAAGCCGGTGCATCTGGCGGCCCTTGGATCCACAATTTTGATGGAACGACAGGGGCAGGGAAAATCGTGTCGGTCTCGTCTGTTGCTTCCCAATTCTCCTTTGGTATTTGGGGGCCAAAGTTTGAAGAGGCCAGCGCCGAGTGCGTTTTTGACTACGCGCGGGAGGCAAGTTTTGATTCTGTTTTAGAACAAGGTGGCCAAGCTGGGCTTATGCTTGAAGGGGATTGCCGTAACTGGTGGCCTTAATCGCGGTGTGCGATCGGGATACAGCGTCCAGCACGCCCGTTAATTCAGCTTGTCTTCGTCGCGCGGTTTCGCGGGCGTAAAGGCGGGATGAAGCGGTTCGGCTGGGACGCCTTCTTCCTTTAAGGCTTCACGGTCCTCTTTTGTGGTTTCGCCCCAGATCGGCTTGTGTTCGCTTTCGCCATAGTGCATTGCGCGAGCTTCGGTGGCAAAGCCGTCACCAACATAGTCGAAATTCTCCGCTACGTGTTGGCGTGCTTTCGCGGCCAGTTTTCCGAATACTTTTTGAGGATCCGGCGGTCCTGACTTTTTCGTGCCCGAGACCGCCGGCGCCATAATCGCTTTGCTGACATTTGTGCCATCGCAAGCCAAACACGCCACTTGGCCGGCTTTCGATTGCTCGTCATACGCCTCCGACGAGCCAAACCAGGCGTCGAATTCAGCGTCGCAATCAGCGCAGATCAGGGCGTATTTAATCATTTACGCTTGTAGTAACGCGTCCAGCTTACCAGAGCGTTCCAAGGCCATCATTTCATCGCAACCGCCAATGTGGAGGTCACCGACAAAGATTTGCGGGAAGGTGCGCGCCCCGCCCGCCTTTTGAATCATTTCGGCTTTTTTCTGCGCGTTCATGCCAGCATCGATGTGAGTCATGTCCACACCTTTTTGCTTCAAGAGGTTCAATGCGCGCGAGCAGTAAGGGCAGAATGCTCGCGTATAAATCGTGACATGTGCCATTGTCGGGGCGGTCCTTTCGGTCGTTTCGCCCTTTATATGGTGAGATCTGTTTCTCTTACAACGCGTGCAAGCACTAACACATTGACGCGCACAGCGCCGGCTTTCCGTAAGGCTTTGGCACAAGCGGCGAGGGTTGATCCGGTGGTCAACACATCATCAACGAGAGTCACCGTGCTACCTTTGATACGACTACGTCGTGAGGCTCGAACTTCAAATGCGGCGGCAACATTTCGGCGCCGCTGGCGCGCGGTTAATCCACCTTGGCTCGGTGTATTCCGCTTGCGTGACAGACCGTCAATCAAAGCGAGCGTGCCTGACTGACGGGCGACGCCTTGGGTGAGCCATGCGGCTTGATTGAACCCGCGTGTGGCCAGGCGTTGATAATGCAGCGGCACCGGAATGAGCCAATCCGTTTCGGGTAAGATATCGCGTCCCGCGAGCGTCATCCAATTGCTCATCACAGACAACCCATCGCGGCGACCCGCGTGTTTTAGGTCCAAAATAGCTTGCCGCGAGACTGGGTCATACGCGATTGCCGCTCGCGCTTGGTCCCATTTAGGCGGTCGCGCGGCGCAGGCTCCACACTGAACATCAGCGCCCATTTCTATTTCTAAAGGAATTGCGCAAGATCGGCAGCCTGAACCGTTGAGAAAATCGATCCGACTCAAATCAGCTGGGCTGAGCGGGCTCGCCACGCCCGACGGTTCGCCAGAAAGCAGGGAGCGGTGCGGCCAAACGAAATTCGCGAGTGACCGCAATCCGGCTCTTGCCGAACGGGTCGTCCAATGCAAATCGGAACCCATGGTGTCGTCTCCACCCCCCCAATTGTTTGATCGTGCTCGGATTGCCCGTAACCGGGACCGCGCCTCTTCTGATTTCCGTCAGTATGCCTTTTTGAAGGCCCGCGAGTCGACTCAATTATTGGAAAGACTTGGGGATAGCCCCAGAAATTTTGAGCATGCCTTAGATGTGTGGGCGCATGATGGTCAGGCGAGTGAGGCGCTGGTTCAGAATGGCAATGTCGCCCAAGTCACAGCTTTAGAGCCATCGCCGCTTATGTATGAGGTGCTGAGCGGCGACAAAATCAACGCGGTGCTGGCGGAAGATGAGACGCTGCCCTTCGCGCCGGCCAGTTTTGATTTGGTGACGAGCGTTTTATCGCTGCATTGGGCCAATGATTTGCCTGGCCTGCTCAACCAAGTGAAAACCGTTCTGCAACCAGATGGCTTGTTTTTGGCTTGCCTATTTGGCGGCGGGACGTTGCGAGAATTGCGAACCGCTTTGATCGAAGCCGAATCTGAAATCACTGGCGGGGTTAGCCCGCGCCTCTCGCCCTTGCCGAGCCTGCAAGATATGGCGGGGTTGCTGCAGAGAGCAGGGTTCGCCTTACCCGTTGCCGACATCGACCATGTTACCGTGCGATATGAACACCCCATGCGGTTGCTTGAAGACTTGAAAGGCATGGGCGAACAAGCCGCGTTCGCCAAGCAATCCGGACAAGCACGTCGCCCCTTGTCGAGGCGGGTATTGGCGCGCATGTCTGAAATCTATTTTGACCGGTTCGCTGATCCCGACGGCCGCGTTCGGGCCAGTTTCGAAATCATCTGGTTATCCGGCTGGGCACCGGCGCCAGGGCAACCAAAGCCGCTCAAACGGGGCAGTGGAAAGCACAGTTTAGCGGACGCCGTGCGTGCGCCTAAACCAGGTAAAAAGCGGCCATAGGCGTAGAGCGCCAAGAGCATTTCTGTGCGCGTTCCCGGCCGAGATTCGATACGATTTCGAATTCAATTTTAGCTCTAAATCAATAATTTCCTGGATAACTAGTGCCCGAGCACAGGGGACCAAAGTCAATTTGGGAGCCTATGCTTATGACTTTAAAACGAGGGGCCGGGCAATGGGCCCGCCACCGCCGCGGCAACGTGGCGGCAATATTGGCGCTGTCTTTAATTCCACTTTGCGGAGTTGTCGGGATGGCGATTGATTTTAACACGCACCGTAATGTTGAGAACCACGCCCAAGAAGCATTGGACATGGCGGCATTGGCCGCGATGAAGCTTTACGTGGCTGATACGACAGTGACCGATGCCGTCCTGCTTGCTGAAGCCCGAGCCTTCTTTGAGGATGAAATATCCGATCTCGGCTTTGGAACGTTACAAGACGTCACCATCGAGTCTCGAAATGCTGGTACGACCACATTCGCCGTGACGGGATCTGTACCGACCACGACGAGCCGCGTCCTTGGAAAAGCTAATCTGCCGATCAATGTGAAATCGTCTGTCTCGTTTGGAATAGCGCGGGAGCTCGAAATGGCTCTTGTTTTGGACTTATCCGGTTCCATGAGCTCGACTATGGGTACGACCACCCGCGTTGCTGCTTTGCGAGATGCCGCAGCCGTATTGGTTGACGATCTGATCGATCCGACGAGCGATCGGATCCAGATGTCGATTGTGCCATTCTCAAGCAATGTGAAAATTGATACCGACTATAACCCTTCTTCTTGGTTGGATGTAGAAGCCGAACGCGATGAGTACAGGGGTGGAAGATGTGACGTCGATCCTGAATGGGCCGAGAATAATTGTCCGGAAGTTTCGTATGAGTGTGGTGTCGATGGCTTGAGCCGTACCTGTACAAGCCCCGATTGCTCCGGTGTTGATGGCGCGGCAGATCATCAGACGTGTACAGGGGGCTATTACGAGCGCCTGACCTGGCATGGATGTGTAATGTCACGTCCGGATCCGGATTACAAATCCGATGACAGTTTGAGCTACACGGCGTCTCCAATCCCTGGCTACGTGACGCCCTTCGCGGAAGCTTGCGCCGACGAAATCGTTGAATTGACAAATAATGACACGGCTTTGAGTAGGGCGATTAGCAATCTTAATCCAGGCGGAGCCACTTATATCCCAACCGGCTTGATTTGGGGCTTGCGCACTTTGTCTGATCATCATCCATTGAATGAAGGTGCGGATATTTCAACCTTCACCAGCGCCGGTAACACCAAAGCCCTTATTTTGATGTCAGATGGCAAAAACACGGTTTCCGTCTATTCAAACGGAATGCACGATGGCAGCAGCCAGGCTGATGCGGACGCACTCACTTTGGAAATTTGTACGCTGATTAAAGGTGAGGGTATCGAAATCCATACGATTGCCTTTGGCGTATCTGACCTGGCGACTAAGACCATGCTCGAATCATGCGCCACCAGCACTGCAAACTATTATGATGCGGACGATGCGGACGAATTGCTGGCAGCCTTCGAGGCTATTCGTGACCAATTTTACACGGAGCTGGCGGTTTCAGGTTAAGCGTCGGAAGACTTTTAAGTTATGAGACCAATACCCCAGTGCTGACAGTGTTTGCACTGGGGTTTCGCAACTGAGTTGAGATCCCGTCGGGCCTCTCTCAGTGTGGCTGAGAGGCAACCATTCCGAGCGCGCATACCCCCTATGCTTAATTTGGCCCTAATCGGTTCACAATTGCATTCTTATCTCTTTGCCAAGACGCCCGGAAGTGGCGTGGAAAATGCAAGGATAAACCCATGTTTAGGACATTTCTCATTGCGATCGCCTTGGCCACAACCGCGCCAATCGCTGTTGGCGCAGAGACCAATGTGGAAAGCGCCGAAGCGCTCGTAAACGCCGCCGCTCAGGATATTGCCGATAGCGAGCGCGCCCTCGTGGCCGAAGCGGTGCTGTCCCACATCGATACACGCGCCATTGCGAATTTTACCCTGGGCCGCCACGGCCGCGCACTCCCAGCTGAGGACAAAGCACGGTTCGCAGACTCATTTACTGACTTTTTGCGTCGCCAAATTGAAGCCAATGCGCACCAATTTTCCGGTGTTGAGGTCAATGTTATCAATACGGCCGCCCGCAATGCCCGCGATGCCATTGTCACCACCGAGGTGCGCAGCGACACAGATTCTCTGCGCGTGCGGTGGCGTGTGATTGAGCGCGGCGGCAAATGGTCGGTTGTCGATCTGGAAGTGGCGGGTATTTGGCTCGCAATCGAGCAGCGTGCTCAGGTTGCTGCGATCTTGTCACGACCTGGTGCGAACATTGAGGATGTTATCGCGCAATTCGGCTAGGACTTTCCCGGTCCCGCGGATTGGCTTAGGTCCCGCGGGATGACGGACTTAATTGTACAATACGGACCTTTTTTCCTCGTCCTCGCCGGCTGCGGCTTGTTGAGCGGCTTGGCGGCTGGCCTGTTCGGGATTGGCGGCGGCGCCATCATTGTCCCGGTCTTGATGATCCTGTTCGAAAGCCTCGGCTTTTCCGATACTGCCAGCCATGTTGCGATCGCAACGTCATTAGCGACCATCATTTTGACTTCGGCACGATCGGTGATGGCCCATCATGAGCGCGGGGCTGTGGATTGGGCCATATTGCGAACATGGGCGCCCTGGATTGTTGTCGGCGCGATTGCCGGACAATTGGTAGCCGGGCAGCTCTCGGCGACCGCTTTGAAAGCCTTCTTTGGGGCTATGGCATATTTATTGGCGGCACAGCTTTTCTTTGGCCGACCGACCTGGCGACTGGCTGAGGATCTACCTGGTGGTGCTGGGCGCGCAGGTCTCGGGACCAGCATTGGCGTATTGTCGGCCCTTATGGGGATTGGCGGTGGCACGTTTGGGGTCAGCCTTATGACCGTGTTTGGCCGCGCCATGCATCAGGCCGTGGCGACCGCCGCCGGGTTTGGTATCGCAATTGGTCTTCCAAGTGCGATCACAGCCGTTTTTGTGGGGTGGGGGCAAGACGGATTGCCGCCTTTTTCCCTGGGTTACGTCAACTTGGTGGCGTTTGGTCTCATTTCGATCTTCACCGTGATCATGGCGCCCATCGGCGCGCGCTTGGCGCATAGTCTCGACGCGCAATTGCTCAAACGGCTATTCGCAATCCTGCTCGCTATTGTTGCGACCAAAATGATTTGGGACACTATTGTCGGATGATCATCCGATCACCGCGAAACTCATACGAGTAGAGCTCACGCAAAAAGCTCATACCCAACAAGGATTGTTGCAAGTCTGAGCGCAGCACCATGGCGTCTACATTTTTGATGTGAACTTGGTTGATCTGAATGGAGTCGATTTTGACGCTTGCGCCCATGGTCACACCGCCCGCGGTGCGAATTTCCCATCGATAATCAAGTTTGTCTGGCTGCAATCCCATTTTTTGGGCGTCTTTATAAGTTAGCGCCACGACACTGGCGCCTGTATCGATCATAAACTCAACGGACGATTTTTTGTTGACCAGAGCCCGGGTCCAATAATGCCCATCCGGTCGAGAGCGGATGGTGGCCATGCGACGAGACGTATTGGTGGGCTGAGGGTCGACAGAGACGGAAGCAACATTCGGGACTGTTTCTGTGGACTCCGCGGATGCGATCTCAGCCTGCGACGCCTCAAGCTTAGGGTTGAGATAGAATGAGATGGCTGCGGCCACGCCGCCAGCCAATAAAAATGTGGTCAGGATATGAGAAGGTTTCATCTCGTTCCGCCTAACTTTCCCATCGCTTTGAGGTCTTGCAGTCGATCCGGCAGCATGTCCATCACGGCGCGTCGCCCAGCATCGTCAAATTGCATCCAGCCCCCGATTTCTTTCAGGCTCCGTCCACAGCCGAGGCAGAGACCGGTTTCGCCATCGACCGCGCATACTGTGATACATGGGCTTTCTATGTTCGGTCGGGTCATGTAGGGCACCTTAAAATCATAATCTCAAAATATACTTGCGACAGTTTTATCAAATTACCAGAACGAGAATTGACTTGCACTTTGAAATAAGGGCGTTTTATGCGCGCTCAAGCCTAAAGGAATAGACGTGACAGCAGCCGAGTCCAACTCACGTCCATTAGATGACGTTCGCAACCTAGCCATGCAGCCGATCGAATCCGATCAGGCGGCAGCACAGCGCGTATTCGATGCGCTGCTCGAAATGGGCCGAGAGGGCGATTTTGGCAGACTTGGAGAAGGCGCCGCTTGGTTGGCCGAATGGCAGAAACGCTATCCGCCGCGATTGGAAAATCCGACACTGGCAATCTTCGCTGGCTCGCATGGTATTTCGCAGAGCGGTGTCACCCTCTCGTCAAATGCCAGTACGCGCGAAAAAGTCGATGCCATGAAAGAAGGCCGTGCGCCGCTCTCCGCGATTGCCACGCAGGTCGGCGTGAATATTCGCGTTTTCGAACTGGCCATTGATAAGCCAACCCCGAACTTTGCCGAAGAACCCGCAATGACGGAGCGTGAATGCGCAGCGACGATCGCATTCGGGTTCGAAGCGCTCGAAGGCAATCCCGATCTGGTCGCGCTCGGCGTGGTTGGGGCGGGGATTGGGACGTCAGCTGCCGCGGTCGCCTGTGCTCTGTATGGCGGTGCGCCTGAATATTGGGTTCGGCCAGGACCACAAGTGCCAGCCGAAATGAACCAACAACGTGTCGCCATTGTTAGCGAAGCCTTGCGGGTTCACCGTGGCCATCTGTCTGATCCTTTAGAGGCGCTGCGCTGTTTGGGCGGGCGGGAGCTTGCGGCTTGCGTCGGCGCGATCATCGCGGCGCGGCATCAAGGTGTCCCCGTATTGATCGATGGCTTTGCGACAACGATCGCCGCCGGCGTGGTGCATGCCCTTAACCCGCTTGGGATTGATCATGTACGCGCCGCTCATGTCACCCAGCGCCCGGCGCATGAAGCCGCTTTAGAGCGATTGGGGATGAGCCCGATTGCCGAATTTCAGTTTAATACAGGTGGCGGCATGGGATCCGCGGCGGCAATTGGCCTTTTGCGGACGGCCTGCGCGCCATTTTTAGGTGAACCGACAGCGAACTGAAGGTGCCGCGAGGGCATCTGAGACAAACTGACGTTTACGTTCGCGTTAACTTGCTTTTCCGGCGCGCTCGCGGCATTTATAAGCTCAAATAAGCAAGCATAGCCGCCGGGAAGATTCACCATGAACCTAGATTTTTCGCCTGAAGAAGTCGCATTTCGCAATGAAGTCCGTACTTTCATTGAAGAAAATTATCCTGAAGAGATGCGCGGAACCGGCGCACGCGAAGACCTAACGCGCGATCAATTCTTGGCGTGGCACAAAGTCCTTGGCAAAAAAGGCTGGGCAGCTCCGGCGTGGCCAGAAAAGTATGGCGGGACCGGTTGGACCTCTACCCAGCGCTATATCTGGTCTGAAGAGAATGCCCGCGTAGACGCGATGATGCCGCTGCCGTTTGGCGTCTCTATGGTCGGGCCTGTGATTTACACATTCGGCAATGAAGAACAAAAAGCGCGCTACTTGCCGAAAATTCTATCGGGCGAAGAGTGGTGGTGCCAAGGCTATTCGGAGCCAGGCGCTGGTTCAGACTTGGCCAGCTTGAAGACCACGGCCGTACGCGATGGCGACCATTATGTGATTAATGGCCAAAAAACTTGGACAACGCTGGCGCAGCACGCCGATTGGGGCTTTTTCCTGTGCCGCACAGATCCGAATGCAGCTAAGCCTCAGGAAGGCATTTCCTTCATCCTGGTTGATATGAATACGCCGGGCATCGAAGTGCGCCCAATCATTACGATTGATGGCGGCCATGAGGTCAACGAAGTGTGGTTGACCGATGTTCGTGTGCCTGTGGAAAACCGCGTCGGCGAAGAAAACCAAGGTTGGACGTATGCGAAATTCCTGCTTGCGCATGAACGTTCCGGCATTGCTGGCGTTGCGCGCTCGAAGCGCGGCATTGAACGACTTCGCAACATTGCATCGACAGAGCTTCTCGACGGCGAGCCGCTTATCAAGGACGATTCATTCTCGCGCAAAATTAGCCAATTGGAAATCGACCTGACCGCGCTCGAATTCACTGAGCTTCGGACTCTGGCGCGTGAATCCGCGGGCAAAGGCCCAGGACCGGAGAGCTCGATTTTGAAAGTCAAAGGCACGGAAATTCAGCAACGCTTGACCGAATTGACCCTGGAAGCGGTGGGGAGCTATGGCGCACCAGACTTCCGCGGCTTCCCCAGCGATGGATCGAATGAATTTGCGATCGGGCCGGACTATGCCCACCAGGCTGCACCGACCTATTTCAACTTCCGCAAGACATCGATCTATGGCGGCTCAAACGAAATTCAGCGCAATATCATCACTAAGATGATCCTAGGGCTGTAGGCCTGTGCGGGCTGCTTTATCAATCGCTGCAGCAATCTTTGCATCTGGCGCGGCCATCGCGGCGCCAGATGATGCCCTATCGATGGGACCGGGATCCTATATCTATTGGGCCAGCGCCTATGATGGGGGCAATGATACTTTCCGCGAAGCTTTATTGGCGCAAGGTGAAGACTTTGCGATTTTCCAATCGATTTCTGAATGGACAGAAGGCGGACCGGCGGACTATTTCGCCCTCTTCTCGGGAATTTTTTACGTCCCTTGCGATGCTGATATGCCCACGACCGAAGAGCGTGAGGTGATCGCGGGTCTATATCCGCTGGCGACAGGCAACACAGCTGCGGTTGAAACTGGGGGTGGCGCGTCTTTTACCGTGGGCGAAGCGACTGAGTTTTTTCTGATGGGGCGATCCCGTCCAGCGCACAGAATTAGCTCGACCTATGCCGGCGACGAGCCATCGGAAGAAACCATTATCGTCTTGGATGACACGCCTTTGACGGCGCTCATTCAATGGGACGAAAGCTCGCGGGACTCGGCGCGATTAATCACGTCGCCTAAGTCCGTCGCGTCAACTCCGGTCGATACAGACTTGATCGGAACCTGCGCGAGTTTATTGAACACACTAACAAACGAGAATTGATGGGAGGACCACGCCGTGGACTTTAACTTCACCGAAGAACAGACAATGATCCGCGACAGCCTCGCTCGGTTGATCCGCGAGCAATACGATTTTGATACCCGCATGGGTGTGGTCAAAAGCGATAGCGGTTGGCGACCTGAAATGTGGGCTCAGTTTGCCGAACTCGGTCTGCTCATGGCGCCATTCTCAGAAGAAGATGGTGGTCTCGGCGGCGGGCCGATCGATGCCATGGTCGTTATGGAAGAGTTCGGCAAAGGCCTTGTGGTCGAGCCGTTCGTGCCAAGCGTCGTCTGCGCGGGTGGATTCTTGAAGCATGCCGGTTCGGCAGCGCAGAAGGAAGAACATTTGCAGGCGATTATGGGCGGCGCCAGCACATTTGCGTTCGCTTATGCAGAGCCTCGCGGTCGTTACAATCTGGCGGATCTCGAAACGACGGCGAAAAAAGATGGTGCGGGATACGTTCTGAACGGTCACAAAGCAGTTGTGATTGGTGCACCTTGGGCCGACAAGCTGATCGTCACAGCCCGTACCGGCGGAGATCGCCGCGACGAGGGCGGGATTTCTGTCTTCATCGTCGATAAGGATGCGGATGGCGTCACCACACGCGATTATCCGACCGTAGATGGGCGTCGTGCATCAGAAGTTTACTTCGAAAACGTCTCTGTCGGCGCCGATGCGTTGATTGGGTCAGAAGGCGAAGCCTTGCCGCTGATCGAGCAAGTCATCGATGAGGCCATTGCCGCAACCTGCGCTGAAGCCGTCGGCGCCATGGGCGTCGCGCATCAGATGACCGTCGAGTATTCTCGCCAGCGCAAGCAGTTCGGGACCCCGATTGGCAAGTTCCAAGTACTTCAGCACCGTATGGTGGATATGTTCATGGAGCATGAGCAATCTATCTCGATGACTTATATGGCGACGTTGAAACTGGGTGAAGACGCGGTCGAACGGAAAAAGGCGGTTTCAGCTGCAAAAGTCCGCATCGGCCAGTCGGGTCGTTTTGTTGGCCAAGAGTCGATCCAGATCCATGGCGGCATGGGCATGACGGAAGAGTTGGCTGTCGGCCATTACTTCAAGCGTTTGACCATGATTGATAGCGAATTTGGAAACGTGGATCATCACATGCGCCGGTACACTGCACTGAGCGCGACGGATTTGGCGGCCGCTGCCGAGTAACCAATATCCAACTGAATTGACATTTCGCCCTGCGACGCGATGCTGCGCCGCAGGGCGTTTTTGTTGGAGGTCATCATGCGCGCAGCGAAACTTGGATTTGGGATTTTGGCGTTTGGGCTAAGCTCCGCTATGGCGCAAGAGGCGACACAACAAGCGGCGCCATGCTCTGGAGAGGCTTTTCACGCCTTCGATTTCTGGCTTGGCGATTGGGATGTGACGACGCCTGATGGCACATTTGCAGGCTCGAATAAAATAACGCGAGAGGAGAATGGGTGTTTGATCCTCGAGCGCTGGACGTCCGTGAATGGCGGCACGGGGCAGAGTTATAATTTCTACAATCCTGCGACAGAGACGTGGCGGCAAGTCTGGGTCAGTCAGGGGGCGATGATTGATTATGAAGGCGGACTGACCGAGTCCGGATCAATGAAGCTCGCTGGCACAATCACCTATGTGGCAAGCGGCCAGCAGGCTGATTTTACGGGCGAATGGAACCTCAACGCAGATGGTACAGTGACCCAACACTTCGAGCAGTTTGATGCAGAAACCGAGACATGGGCACCTTGGTTTACCGGCACCTATACGAAATCCGAGCCCGAGGCGCCTCAACCCTAAAACCACCAAGCGATTTGTGCGGCCAGAAAGAGCCCCTGAACCAGGCCAAGGACGAAGAAGGCGATGCGCCATTGTTTGCGCGGAAAACGTCGCCACAGCACAGTAATTGCAGCCAGCGCGGCGAGGCTTTCAATCAAGCCGCCCAGCCACCCCATATGATCCGGGTCCCAATAAGATACCGGCGAGATGAATCGCCAATCACTGATCGGCCAGAAATGTCGATGGGCGTCATCGGCGTGCAAAGGCAAATCTAACCCAATATGGATTAATGCTGCCGCGCTAAGCGCCATGAGCAACGGCCATTTGCGCCACCAGGCGATCGCCAGGAATAAGCCGAACAATACAAGTGAATTAGAGATCGCGCCGAGTGTTTGCCACGGCTCGGTCCAATATCGCACATTCCATGTTTCTTCGCCGCTCCAGCCTTGCAGACGGCTCCAGGCGAAGAAAACAAACATAGAGGCGTCAGGCAAGAAGCTGCCAGCCAAAATCGCCCAATTCTGCTTCGGACGGTCTGGGCGCGCCATCACGGCAGACGCGATGACCATATGAGCAACAGTGTTCATATGCCGAACAGGTCACAGGACTTGCCCCTAGGCAAGTGGTGACAGCCGCGGCGGGCGCTGTAAAAGGCAAACACAGACTTTTGGAGGAAGCCCGCATGTCCGTCATTCGACTCGAAAAACAAGGCGCCATTGCCATTCTTACGCTCACCCGTCCGGACATGATGAATGCACTCGGTCAGGAGGGCGATGGCGCAGCAGTGGTCGCCGCTTGCGCTGAGATCGAAGATGATCCGAGCATACGTTGCGCTATTCTCACGGGTGAAGGGCGCGCCTTCTCCGCCGGGGGGGATGTCAAAGCGATGCGCGATCGGACCGGCGCCTTTGCCGGGTCGCCTTATAGCGTCCGCGAAGGGTACCGGCGGAACATTCATCGCATCGTCAATTCACTTTATAATCTGGAGGTCCCTCTGATCGCGGCGGTCAATGGGGCGGCGATCGGATTGGGCTGCGATGTCGCCTGTATGGCCGATGTGCGGATCGCGTCCGATAAAGCCAAGTTCGGGGTGACCTTTTTGAAACTGGGCTTGATCCCGGGCGATGGCGGTGCCTGGTTGTTGCCGCGTATCATTGGCGCCAGTCGCGCCGCGGAATTGCTCTTTACCGGAGACGTGATTGATGCCGCCACCGCCGCTGAATGGGGGCTGATCTCACGCGCCGTCCCAGGCGAAACGTTGATGGATGAGGCGATGGCACTGGCCACACGAATGGCGCAACAACCGCCGCAAAGCTTACGCGTTGCCAAAACGCTTCTGCGCCATGGAACGACCGCGAATTATGAGACCATTATGGAAATGTCTGCCGCGGCGCAGTCCATGATGCACCATACCGAGGACCACATTGAGGGCGTTAATGCGATCCTCGAGAAACGAGCGCCGTCATTCGAAGGCAAGTAAGGTTAGAGCGCTTTGGAAATTGCCATGACCGCCAGGAGCAAGCCACCAAGATAGGTAACGAGCGCGCCGATCATTTTCAGCACATGTGGTTTTTCCAGCGTCTCGCAGATCAGAAAGCCAATCGCGTGCAGGACGCGCGATACCGTCACTGCGATGATGGTCCAGTGTATGAGGCCGCCGAGGTCGCGACCCTGATACGCAAATCCAACCACCAGGAATAGGCCGATCAGTAAAGCCGCATATTCCGCAGCATTGCCGTGCGCGCGTTGAGCCTTGGCCATGCCGGAGCTCGGGTCTAGCGTCGCGTTGTAAGCAATGGTCTGACTCGACCCGCGTTGAATACTTGTCCAAAACGCGAGCAGCAGTGTCAGTATGACCAGACTCGCGGCGCAGATTAAAATGGTTGAATGCATATTCTCAGCCTCCCTTATTTTGGGGTGAGTTTATGCCGCGTCAGCGAATCTGCAAAGGCGCTTGCGTAGATCAAAAAAAGGGGGCGGTTATTCACCGCCCCAGTACGAAGGAAACGCTATTTTAGGAGTATCCTAGAATCGCGTCCTCAAGGTCACGCCATAAGTGGCGGGATCCTGAGTGAATTGACCGCGAGCACGGGCGCCTTCGCCCCCACGCAGCGGAATATTGAAGGTGACGTTTTTGGTGATCTCATTGGTCACGTTGCGTCCCCAAAGTTCGAGGGTCCACCGGTCATCAGGCGACGACACACCGACGCGCAGATTCACTTTGGTGTTAGAGTCTTGGATGTCGCCTGGCAGCAGCACGTCGCTCAGCAGCTCTGTTGGCTGCGTACTGGTCCGACGATCTGACTCATAGCGAAGGTTTGCATTTGCGAACCAACCTAAGCCGGCGGCCTCCGTCTCATATGTTGCTCCCGCGACGATCACATTTTCGGGCGCGTTGGTCAGACTGTTGCCACAGAGATTGGCGGCGTTTGGATTGAATCGCGGATCCGTCTGATCGAGGATGTCGCAATTATTCGGGTAGCGCGCATCTGAATAGGTCCAGTTGAAATTGGCCGAGATCGTATCGGTCAATTGCGCTTCAGTCTCCACTTCAATACCCGTGGCTTTCGCTTTGCCGACATTGAATGTCTGGAAGCGGATGCCGGTGAACTCGAGGACTTGGAAGCCTTCAAGATCTTGGTGGAAGATCGCAACATTTGCGCGGGCCCGACCGTCAAACAGAGTCGATTTTAAGCCAAGCTCCCAGGCATCAACCAGCTCAGAATTAAAGCGTGGGTCGGCACCGCCGGCTGCGGCAGATGCATCGAGGTTAAATCCGCCCGACTTAAAGCCATGCGTGAAACCACCATAGACATTGATGTCTGGCGAGATCTCATAGCCTAGCTTGATCGTATAGACCAATTCCTCATCTTCAAATGTGTCGGAGAATTCTTGCGGCAACAGGCCATCCAGCCCGCTGCCTGAGAATGCACCGAAGAGAGGTCCAAAATTCGCTTCGTTGAACACAGGCGCCGCAAACACGAAGCAGTTCAGCGCGACAGCAGGACCAGCTAATGCGCCAGGGATTGCTGTCGGGTCTGTTGCCAGCGTGTTGAAGGTTCCCAAACAAGCATCGAAGTTTCCGTCGATCTGGGTGAAGCTACCGTCTTTGGTTTCCTCCACATAGCGAAGCCCTACGGTGAGGTCGACGCGGTCAGTTACAGAGAAGATATTGTGCGTAAACACAGAGAAAGACTCGCCCTCTTGCAGGAATGCATTGTCAGCGAAGTCGCCCGTTGCATCGGCACCACCCGCGAAGGCATTCAACAGATTGACCGGAGATCCGAGCAATCCAGCGCTCACGCCAGACTGATACTGATCGAGCAAGGTCAAAGAGCCGCGCGAGTCGATGGTTTCGTCGGAATAGTAGAGTCCGACCAACCAGTCTAACCGGTCATTGAAAGCCGAGTTTTGCAAACGCAATTCATGCGTCGTGGTTTCAATTTTCGTGACGTTTCCGCCTGGCGTGAATGGCGATCCGGGTAGGATTCGTGCTTCGGGCGACCGCCCGACTGTGAAGATGTTCAGTCCGGTATAATCCGTGCTGCGGAAGGTCTCGTCTTCAAAGTCACGATAAGCGCCAATATAGGTCAAAGCGCCCAATGGGGTGTCGACATTATACTCAAGCGAAAATCCAGTTTGTTCGAATGGATTGCCAAACTCGCTATCGTTGGACCGAAGATTGTCGAGTGCTGATTGACCGACATTTGGCGCGCCGCCATCGGCTGGAAGTCCCGCTGGTGCGAAGGCTGCGACGGCCGGTGTATCGGTGAACCATACAGCATGGCAGCACTGCTCATTGGCGTTAGAGTGATCGAAAATGGCGCGCAGCGTGCCGTTCTCTTTCAGATCCAGCAAAGCCTGCGCCCGCAACACCGTCCGGTCACGGTCATGGCTTTCAGAGCCGTTCAGGCCTTCAACAAAGCCATCACGGCGGCGGATGGCGCCCGAAACTCGAACACCCAAAGTGTCCTCAATGATTGGAATGTTCACACCGGCTTGGAGATTTACGGCCTCATAATTGCCAAGCGTGCCGTTCACGAATCCTTCGAAGCTCTCGAGGTCTGGGCGTTTTGTCTTGATGTTTAAAGCGCCAGCAGATGTGTTACGGCCGAATAGAGTGCCTTGAGGCCCGCGAAGAACTTCGATTTGCTCCAAGTCCAAGAGATCGCCGAGCGCGACACCCGGGCGAGACAGATAAACGCCGTCTAGAAATACACCGACGGAGCTTTCTAGGCCGATATTGTTCCCCGTGGTGCCCACGCCACGAATGCGCAGTGTGGTGCCGCCGGTTGTGGTGTCCGAGCTGTTCATGTTGAAGCTGGGGGCAACGCTGTCGAGCGAGGTCACATCAGCTACGCCAGCGCGTTCCAGGATTTCCGGGTTGAGCGCGGTCACCGCGATAGGAACATCTTGTATAGATTCCGTACGCTGGGTCGCTGTCACTGTAACGGTACTTAGACGACGGCTATCATCTTCGTCGCTTTCTTGCGCCGACATAACAGGCGCAGATATTGACAGTGCGAGCGCGGATACGCTGGCAAAGCACGCAATTCGTGTGTGGTTTAACTTCATTTCGTTTCACTCCCTAATGCCGCATTATTGGTATGGTGATTTCCAATCAGAAATCGCGCGGTCCCCATTGGAATTGTTTGGCCAGGCAAAATGGTCAAATCACGAAATCTGGAGCAACTGCATTTGTTATGAGGAAAAGTTGATCAGGTGCGACCAAGACGCGCGTGGAATTGAACCCTCAGCTTTTATACCCACGTGCGGGACAGGAGCTCGTTATGTTCGAAACACCGATTAAATCTGGCGTGATGTTGAAATGTGGAAGATGCGGCAAGGGCGCCTTGTTCCATAAGTACCTGAAATTCCATCAAGAATGCCCAGAGTGTGGCCTCGATTTCTCGGTCGCCGACACTGCAGACGGTCCAGCATTTTTCGTTGGAGCGCTGATGATGATCCTGTTTGCACCCTTCTATTTTATCTTGCCGATGGTCAAAGCGCCTTTGCTGATTTTACTGTTGCTTTGGGCCGCTTTGTTTCTCGCAATGGGCGCGTTTTGCTATTTACTTTTGCCGCGTTTCAAGGGCGTTTTGTTCAATCTGCAAGTACGCCACCGTGCCGAAGAGGCGAAGTTTCAGAGCACTGGGAAGCACGGCTCACCGCCAAAGAATTGGAAGGCTTAACTCGCGGTTTTGAGCAGCTGTCTTAGATTCCCGGCGAGCATCGCCGCCGTCGATTCAATAAGTTTTGACTGCTCCAGTTCTGGCTCATCAAAGACCATTTCTATCAAAGCATAACCGAGTTCGACGCCTAAACGGTTGGTCTGATAGGCTTCATCCTCGTTCAGGTGGGGCCAGCGTTCGACCATGCGTTGCGTTAGAAGGCTCGAGACGCGCCGGTGTGAGTCGCGACGGACGTCTGAAAGGATGGGGGTGGCGTGCAGTGAGCGCATGATCCAACCGCCAGCTGGGGTATTGCGGGTGACCCGGAGAGTTGCTGTCAACAGGTCAGCGAGCTCTACATCCAGTCTGGATAGATCAGATGGATCCAACTCAAATTCGTCGATCAAAGCGTTCTGGGCGGTCATTAGGCGTTCGCCAAGTTCCTTCAGCACAGCGTACTTGTTCGGAAAATAGCGATACAAGGCGGGAGGTGTCAGCTTCGCCCGTTTGCAGATCAAATTGGTCGAGAGTTTTTCAAAACCGACCTCTTCCAACAATTCTGCCGCCGCTTCCAAAATCAAGCCGACCGTTTCCCGGCTGCGCTTTTGGTGCGGTGCGCTGCGACGCGCGGTGATTGGGGCAGTCGGCATCTATCAGCTCTTCGGTTTGACAAAAATAAGCGCGAATTATAACGATAGTGATAACTATCATTTGGGAGGATGAAGATCAATGGAGGTATCACGCAGACGACTGCTCCAAGCCGGAGCCGCAGCCTCTGTGGCCGTTGCCATTCCCATCGGGCAGCATGTCGCTTGGAGCATGAAAGACTTTGAACGAGACGGCTATTCGCCCGATTATCCAGATGCGCCGCCCGGTGAGGAGAGTTGGATGAATTGGTCCGGCGCCCAACGCGCCACGCCTAAACAATTGGCCTCACCAAAAACGCTTGATGAACTCGCCGAATTCGTCCGCACGAGTCCCGACCGCATTCGCCCGCGGGGGAGTGGGCATTCCTTTTCCGGCTTGGTGCCGAGTGAAGGGACCATTCTAGATGTCAGCTATTTCTCAGGTTTGAAGGCCTATGACGAGACCAGTGGCATCGCCACGTTTGGAGCCGGAACAACGCTGTTCCAGACGGCGGGCGCATTACAAGCACAAGGACGCACCTTCCCGAATCTTCCTGATATTGTCGATCAAACGCTGGCAGGATCATTCTCCACAGCCACCCATGGCACAGGCGCGACGTTAACGGCGCTGCATGATTATATTCGCGGTTTTCGTCTGGTGACCGCAAATGGCGACGTGCTCGATGTGAATGCGCAATCCAACCCTGATCTGTTTGCCGCCGGTAAGGTCAGCATCGGTGCGCTTGGCGTAATTGCAGAGTATGATGTCCAAACCATTCCAGCGTTCAATTTGCGCCGCGTCCTCAAAGTTGAAGCGATCAATGATGTGATGGACACCGCTGAAGCGACGGCAGACGCGCATCGCAATTTCGAATTTTTCTATCTGCCCGGCACGGGTGTAGCGGCGACACTGACGCATGATCTGCACGAAGGTGAGATTACGGGTGCTGTGCCGTCTGAAGACGATGAGACGCTGGCAGGGCTCAAGCAATTGCGCGATACATTTGGCTGGTGGCCTTGGTTGCGCCGCCGGGTGGCGCAATCGGCTTTGCCGAGCGGGACGTTGGAAGATGTCAGTGATGCGTCGCTTGAATTGTTGGCGACCACGCGGCCGATCAAATTCAACGAGATGGAATACCATATGCCGCGCGCGGAGGGCCTGGCCGCGTTGCGCAAGGTTGTCGCCAAAATGGACCGCCGTAAAGACGCCTTTTTCCCGATGGAAGTGCGGTTCGTCGCGCCCGACAATGCCTGGCTGAGCCCGTTCCATGCCGGTCCCTGCTTGTCGATCGCCATTCACGCGGCCGTCGACGAACGTTTCGATTATTTCTTTTCCGACTTCGAACCGATTTTCCGGACCCATGGTGGACGACCCCATTGGGGCAAATGGCATAGTTTGAAACGAGCAGACTTCGAAACGCTCTATCCTGCCTTTAATGATTTCATTGAGCTTCGCCAAACGCTTGACCCGGATGGGAAGTTTCTCAACTCGCACCTTGCGGAGGTGTTCGGGGAGACGTTCAATGCCTAAACTAAGTCGACGAAATCTGATCCTTGGCGGATCTGCGGTCCTGGGAGTTGCCGCTCTAATGTCAAAACCAAGCGATAAAAGCGGGCCGAGAGATGCCTATTTTCTGGACCTTCAAGCCGCGCTCACAAAAGCCAACATTGCCCAACCAACTCTGGTGATCGACCGGGCGCGATTGAATGCCAATATCGACACGCTGGTCGGGCACCTGCCGGACGGCATGGGCTATCGCATTGTCGCCAAGTCGCTGCCGTCTATCGGCTTAATCGAACACATTCGTTCGCGCGCCGCGACGGATCGATTGATGACGTTCAATTTGCCGATGCTGTCTGAGCTGAGTCAGACCATGCCAGAGGCCAGCCAGTTGCTAGGCAAACCCTTGCCTGTGCGTGCGGCGAAAACCTATTTCGAAACCCTGCCGGTCGATGCGAAGCGTGCGGCTGAGCAGGTTCAATGGCTGATCGATTCCAATGATCGGTTGCAACAATATTCAGAGCTTGCTGAGGCGCAGGCGCTCACCTTGCAAATCAATATCGAACTTGATGTCGGCCTCCATCGCGGCGGCTTTGAACCTGGGGCCGAGTTGCAGATCGCGCTCGACCAGATCGCGGCATCAGAGCATTTGGCCTTTGCAGGCTTCATGGGATATGAGCCGCATATTCCAGCCCTGCCGACCACGCTGGGTTGGCGCGACAAGGCTCTGCAGGGGGCGTGGAAGACCTATCAAGAGGCGCTTGATCAGGCCGCGGCCACGTTTGATGCGCAGACCATGGCTTCGATCACGCGCAATGCGGCAGGCAGTCCGACCTATCGCTATTATGAAGATACTGCGATCGCGAATGAAATTTCGGCAGGCTCCTGTCTGGTCAAACCCACGCATTTTGACAGTGAGTTGCTAGAGCCACATTTGCCAGCCAGTTTTATTGCCACGCCCGTGATCAAGTCACTGCCCACCACCCGCATGCCTGGGCTTGAATTCGCAGATGCCGCCAAGCGGACTTGGGATCCGAATTACTCCAAAACCGTTTTCATCTATGGCGGTCATTGGCTCGCCGATCCAGTCGATCCGCCGGGGCTTTCTTACAATTCCACTTTTGGTCGATCGTCCAATCAAGAAATGCTCAATGGCGGGCCGGATCTGGACATTGCGGCGGATGAGTTTGTGTTCTTTAGACCGCATCAAAGTGAAGCGGTGTTCCTACAATTTGGGGACATCGCAGTTTATGATGATGGCGATATTGTCGATATGTGGCCGGTCTTTGAGGTGTCAGCATAGACCAAAAGAGGCGCCGCAATGGGCGCCTCTCTCAGATTGAGTTCAGATTATCGCTTGGTGACGATCACTTCGTAGTAAGCCCCAGGAACTTTCATAGAGCCGTCCGTGGCCGTATTGTAGCGATGGATCAGATCAAGGATATCGCTCGCGAGCCGATCCTGTCCGTCGCGTTCCAAAGCGGCGAACGCTTTCAAAGTCGGGCCGTACCAGGTGCGAAACACGTCGAGAAAATGTTCCGCCGAAATGTACAGAAAATCGAATGTGCGTGGGACCAATTCGATGTTTGCCGCTGCCGAACCAAAATGTTGCTCAATCCATTCCGGATCACCCCAACGTGCGGGAGAGTGCGTTCCAGCCGGCGGGGCGATGTGACGACCAATCGTGGTGAACAGTTCGCCAATGAAGCTGTCTTGCGTCCAATTCGCCATGCCGATTTTTCCGCCAGCCGCACAGACCCGAATGAGTTCGCTGGCCGCTTGGGCTTGGTTCGGGGTAAACATCACGCCAAATGTGGAGACGACGGCATCAAACGTATTGTCGTCAAAGGGGAGCGCTTCAGCATCTGCGACTTGAAACTGAATTTGATGGCCTTCAGCCTCAGCGCGGATGCGGCCTTTTTCGAGGAGCGATTCAACATAATCGGTTGAGGTCACTTCATGCCAGCGACGGGCAAATGCCAGGGTTGCGTTGCCATTTCCCGCGGCAACATCAAGCACGCGAGAACCGGGACGTAGGTCCATGGTTTCGGCCAAAGACTCGCCTGTGATCTGTAGCGTGCTTCCGATGACGGCATAGTCGCCAGAACCCCAGGTTGCGTTTTGTTTGGCTTTAATGGCGGTGAAGTCTGGTGTGGTTGTAATGGTCATTTGCATATTCCTTTCATTGCTTTGAGACCGGGAGGAAACGGGTGGGAGAAAGCGCCTAAGCTTCGGATGGCTTGGATTGAGGGCGCGGCTTTTTGAATTTGACGAAGGGGATGATCATCGGGACGCGGCGCTTATAAGCGCGGTAATCGTCGCCGAGCTCGTTGACCAAATCGCGTTCTTCCAATTGCACGGCGATCAGGATGTAGGCGGTCGTCATGACGGCGAATAAGAGGTGTGCGACCGTCATTGTGGGCGTGGCCCAGAAGATGATGAGCCAGCCTACATAGATGGGGTGACGAACATGCTTATAGAGGCCGGGTTGACGGAATTTCGCGGCCGGCAAGCTTTCGCCCCGCAAATGGTGCCAAATCTGGCGCAGGCCGAACAATTCGAAATGGTTCAGGAGGCAGGTGGCGTAGAATAGGATTGCCCAGCCTATGAAATAGATGGCCAATACGATCGAACGTGCGGGTTGAGCGGCGACATCCCAAATCACGCCACCAATGGGCTGCCACCACAGGAATAGGGCGATCATGGCGAGGTTTGAAAACAGAATGTAAGTGCTGCGTTCAGCCGCCTCTGGGATGATTTTCGTCCACCACCGTTTGAAGGCGGGGCGGGCCATCAGACTATGTTGCACCGCGAATCCAGCGAGCAAACCGAGATTGATCAGCACAGCTTGCCAGATCGGGCCTGCGGGATCCGCATCGATGGAATTTGGGATGTAAAGATTGCCGAGAAAGGCGATGGCGTAGACAAACACACCGAGGAAAATCAGATAGCTCGCAATGCCATAAGCGAAGATAAGATATCGGGACATTGATGTCTCCATGACAAGAGTTCAGTTGCGTCGTTGCGACCCCCTGTCTTTGCCGTGTCAGGCGGCCCGAAGCTTGATTTTCGCTTGGAGAAAGCTTGCAGAATTCGTGTTTTTCGCGTGAAATCAGGTTTGGAGGGACATATGCGTTACGCTTTCGGCCCATTTGAGCTCGACACATCGACTTTAGAGCTGACCCGCGCCGGTGAGGTGCTCAGCATTGAGCCGCAAGTGTTTGAAATGCTTGCTTATTTGATCGAGAATCGCGACAGGGTCCTGTCTAAGGATGATCTGATTGAGGCGGTGTGGGGCGGTCGAATTGTCTCTGATTCCGCGATTTCGAGCCGGATAAAACTGGTCAGACGCGCCGTAGACGATGATGGTACCCGGCAAAGCGTGATCAAAACGGTTCACGGCAAAGGCTTTCGATTCATCGCCGATGTTCATCCTGTTGAAGACCAAGACAATCACGGGGAAACACCTCCGAAAACGCCAGAAGCCCCACCGAAAACCGCTCAAACGCCGGCGGAAACGGTCAGAAAACGCTTCGTTCCGATTGCGTTGGTCGCGTCGGCCGTTTTGGGGCTATTCCTGATCCTGCAATTGTTCCCGAGTCGAGCTCAAGTGACGGACAATCGTATCGCCGTTTTACCTGTGCAGAACGAAACGGGTGATCCAAGTCTCGATTGGGCGACGCTCGGTTTGATGAGTCTGGTCACCCATGCTTTGGAGGCGCGCTCCGAACTTCCCGTGGTCAGCGAACGCACCATGCTGACTCTGACGGATCGCTTTCCGGTCGAGAATGCGGCGGATCTAATTCCCGGTGAAAAACTAAAAACCGCCTTACAGGATGGCTATGGGGCCTCCCACTTTCTGGTCTCAAAACTGACCGGAAGTGCCGACAATCTGACACTTGAATACCGCGTGATAAACCCACGTGGACAGTCGGCCCCGGCTGCGGTGTCCGGTCAACTCGCCGCAGAGCTGGCGGAAGAAATGAGTCGACAGGTCGCCGCCACATTGCCGCGCTCAGGTGAGCGACAGCGGGACGAGTCGGCAGAAATGTTCGATGATGCCTATGTTGCTGAAACCTATGCCAGAGGGCTCGATTCACAATTACAAGGCAAAGCCGATGAGGCCGTTGATATGTTTCGGGCGGCCATGGCGCAATCTCCCGACAGTCTAGAGATTCAGCACGAATTGGCCGTGTCCATGCGAATGGCTGGTGACTTGGACGCGGCGGAGGCGCAGTTCCTCACCGTGATCGAGAAGGCAGAAACAGCAGAGGACGCGCTGATTGTCGGCGCTGCCTTAAACGGATTAGGCATTGTCCATATGACCCGACGGGACAATGAAACGGCCTTAGCGACGTTCGAGCATATTTTGCGGGTCGTTCAACGGGGCGAAGCGCCAGAAATCCGCGCCCACGCCTATACCAATATTGGTATTATCGAACGTCGCTTGCGGAATTTCCAAGCGGCGGAAGACGCGCTCGGCTTGGCCAGGATCGCCTATCAAGAGGCGGGCTATGAGCGGACCCCCGGTTCCTTGTTGAATTCCATGGCGAATCTCAAAGCCCAACAGCGCGATTTGCCGAGCGCGATGGCGTATTTGGAAGAGGCGCTTGATTTTCATCGGGTGGTTGGCGACCGACCGGCGGAAGCCATTGTCTTGCACAATCTCGGGACCAACGCGGTCAGCCTTGGTGAGTATGAACGGGCCGAAACCCTGCTCCGTCAGGCTTTGGAAATGCGGACCGAAATGAAAGACTTTCGCGGTCAGATCTCTAGCCTGTTCGGGCTGGCCGGGATGCTGATCAATAATGGGCATGTCGATCAAGCGGATGAGTATGCTGATCAGATTGAGCAGCTCTCCCAAGCTGCAGAAGATTCCTATCAGTTCGCCAGAGGCCAAGGCCTTGCGGCGCATATCGATTTTGTTCGGCGCGATTGGGCTGAAGCGCTGGCGCACAGTTCGGCCGCTGAAGCTGTTTATGTCGACATGTCTCGCACCCGCAACGCCTATCAAGAACAAATCCGCCAAACCGTTATTCGCGGCTATTCCGGCGCGCCCGCGGATCGCAGCATTGTGCAGGAGATTTTGGACTGGGCGCTGGCGGAAGATCAGAAGGGCACCCAGCTACATGCCTATGAAGCGCTCAACGTTCTTTATTTGCTTGACGGCGATTATGAAACCGCGGCGGTGCAAATTGATGCGGCTGTGGCCGTGGTCTCTGACATTCGATTGACGGCAGCTACGGGGCGCATCTCAGCGCGGCAGGGTTTGATCCGTCTTGTCTTAGGCGATCAGACCGGCGCGCGGGCCTCGCTCGGCCGTGCCCAAACAGATAATCCTGGCCACCAAGAGACCCTTCTTCTGCAAGGCCTCTTGGCCCGCGCGGATGGAGATTTCGAGTCAGGGGCGGAATTGATCGCGCAAGCCAAGGCGAAAGCTGGTGCCAATTGGCATTGGACCGAGCGGCTTTTCCTCACCGCCCTCGACGGCACCTAAATGCGGCGCCAAACATAGGCTTAAATCGCCAGATATGTTACAGGACCCGCATGACCTATGAAGTGAATTATGAGGACCTCGTCCTCTGCGTCGACGATTCTCCGAACCATGTGACGGGAGAACCGGTGCCACTGGTGGCCGGCGAGACCTATCGTGTCTACGGCGTGTTTGAGTTTGCTTGTCCATGCGGCCGCGGCGACGCGCTTCTGGATGTCGGTGTCGATTTTGCCTGGTGCCAATCGCGGTTCAGACTGTTGCCCAAACCGCGCAAAGAAAAATCGAAGCTGAAGGTGACAGCGCCAAAAGAGATTGAGACGGTTTAGGCTGCCTTTGCAGCGACAGCCTGCGTTTCTCTACAAAAGAGCGCGTCTTATCTCCCCGTTATCCGGGTGAGAGGCTGGACGGATCATAATAGGTTGGCGCGCCAGGTCCGACCGGTAGGTCTAATCCAAACGTCCAAAGCACAAAGAAGCTCGACCAGAAGATCAGGAAGAAGATCGTGTAAGGCAGCATCATAGCGATCAGCGTGCCGACCCCAAGATCCTTGTCGTATCGGGTGGCCCAAGCCAGGATCAGTCCGAAGTAGCTCATCATGGGCGTGATGATATTGGTACTGGAATCGCCAATCCGATAGGCCGCTTGGATGGCTTCTGGGGCGTATCCGATCAGCATTAACATGGGGACGAATATGGGCGCCGTAACGGCCCATTGCGCTGACGCGGAACCCAGAGAGAGATTTATGATGGCGCACATCAGAATGAAGAAGATGAACACTTCAGGACCGGTAATGCCTGTGTCTTGAAGGAAGTTTGCCCCCGCCACAGCACTGATCGCGCCAAGATTGGTCCAGCCGAAAAATGCAACGAATTGAGCCGCGAAAAAGACGAGGACGATGTAAAGTCCGAGCGAGGCGAGCGCATCCGACATGGCGTCAATGACATCCCGATCGCCTTTCATCGTGCCGGCGACCCGGCCATAAGTATATCCCGTGACCATGAAGAAAATCAGGATCCAGACGACAAACCCATCGAAGAAAGGCGAGGCCATTGGGTCTTGCGTTTCAGGGTTGCGCAGGACGCCCCAGCCCGGGATCGACTCGCCGCCAATCACCCATGAGGTCCATGGGATGCCAAGCCCCTCTCGCGGCAGCAGCGTGAAGGCCATTACCGCCAAGACGCCAAGCAAGGAAAGGCCAGCCCAGCCCAGCGCCTTCTTCTCTGTTGGCGTGACCGAATCCATCATCGACTTATCGAGAATGGTCGCATCGGCCCGCGAGCTGTCATAGGGGCCGAGCTTCGGTTCAACGATGAAAATGCTGACCAGGGAGCCAATCAGCGTAATCAGAAATGTCGAAGCGACCATGAAGTACCAATTGTCGGTCGCGACCACTTGATAAGTGGGATCGATCAGCTGCGCCGCTTCTTCGGTTATACCGGCGAGTAGGGGATCGATCGTACCGATCAGCAAATTGGCGCTATACCCGCCTGAGACGCCTGCGAACGCCGCGGCCATGCCGGCCAAAGGATGGCGGTCCAGCGCGTAGAATATCGCCCCGGCCAAGGGGATGAGCACCACATAGCCGACTTCAGACGCGGTATTGGAGACAATCCCGGCAAACACGATCGCCACGGTCACCAGATGCTTCGGCGCGCCCAGAACCATGCTGCGCACGGCGGCTGAGAGGAGGCCAGATTTCTCGGCGACGCCGACGCCAATCATCGCGACAAGGACAACGCCCAGAGGGGCAAAGCTGGTGAAATTGTCCACCAAATTGGTGAAAATGCGCCGCAAGCCGTCGCCATTCATAAGGCTGACCGCCCGGATCATCCCGTCTTCCGCCACACCGGGCGCATCGGCCGGCCGCGGATCAATCACAGCCAGCCCCATCCAACCAAACAGGCCGGAGAGCAGGACGATCCCCGCCGCCAGGACAGCGAAGAGCGTGACCGGGTGAGGCAGAAGATTGCCGAGCCACTCGACCCCATCGAGGAAGCGCGTGAAGGCGTTACGCTTAGGCGCAACCGATTGCGTTGTGTTTGCCATGAGTTTGTTCAGACCGCTTTTGAGTGGGTGTTACATCGCAAATAGGGCTAGGGAGGATGAAGGAAACGCGCAATTGTTTGCGTCAGTTATGGATCGCTTTGTTTCGGTGACCGGCAAGTTATTTCGAATTGCGGTGCAACCTTGGCGAATCCAAAGAAGATTGACGAATGCAACCTTCCGATGAGAACTTGGTTGTTTCTCGAACCTCATTGGGGGAGCAAATGGAAACCGACGGACTTCGCGTTTTTGTGTCTTATTCTAGAGCGGATGAAAGCTTCGTTCAGGAACTGGTCTCCGGTCTTGAATTGGTGGGCATCATTGTCACCATTGATACGAGAGACATTGCTGAAGGCGAAGATTGGCGCGCCCGATTGGGCGCTATGATTGAAAGCGCGGATTCGGTCGTTTTTGTGCTTTCGACGAACTCCGTCTCATCAGAAATGTGCAATTGGGAGGTCGAAACGGCTGTCTCAAAGGGCAAGCGCCTCGTACCCGTTCTAAAGGAGAATTTGGGTGGTTTGTCTCCGCATTCGAAACTCTCCGAAATTCACTATGTGCGTTTTGATGCGGAGGATAATGGCGCACCTCGTTCATTCATTGGGGCATTGCGGGCATTATCCGACACTTTGAAACTCGACGTGAATTGGCTGCGAGAGCATACACGGCTGCAAATTCGGGCACGTGAGTGGGACGAATCTGCGCGGTCTGAGCACAGGCTCATGCGCGCTCAAGACATTGCCCATGCGAAAGCGTGGATGGAGCAAAGACCCGCCGGTGCACCGCCTCTGACCGAGATACAAATCGCTTTCATCCATGAGAGTGAAGATGCCGAAGAGAAACGATCGAGTGCTGAACGAGAGCGGCTGGCTGCTATGCAGCAAGCTCAAGCGGATCGAGAAATCGCGTTGAAGGACAAGGAAGAGACCGTCAGAAAGCTATCCCGCAGAACAACGATCGGACTCGGGGCGACCGGCGGATTGGCGGTCGCTTCTGCCGGATTAGCATATTGGGGGACGAGTGCTGAACGCCGCTTTAATCAAGCGCGTAAAGACGCTCAAACCGCTGAATCCCGAACGCGAGAGCAGATCATCAACCGTGACGCCCTGCGAAAGGACCTATCAGGCGTGATGCGGGTCAGCGCGGCAGCACCCGGTGAAGTCGCTTATGATACATATGATGGATCGGCTTTCTCGCGCATCCTTGCCCAGCATTCCACTCAAGACAAAATTGCGTTTGAAGAGGCCGTTCAGCTCACGCGGGATGAGATTTATGAACAAACCGGCGGCCAACAAACCGTCTATGTCGAGACATATCTAAATTCGAGGGTCTATCTTGCGAGGCGACCTGAGAACCAAATTCGAAAAGCCCTGATCTGGGTTGGATCGGATTATCAGTCCGATTGGCTTAGCCCTTTACAAGGGACGAGGCGAGACGGTGAACATTGGCAGGCGGCGCTTGAAGCGGCCGGGTTCGAAACATCAAACATCGTAGACCCAACCTATGCTGACATGATGGACAGCATGACGGCCCTTTCCCGGCAGATGGATGCTGCAGATTTACATCAAGCGCCTGATAACGAAGGTGCTTTTGAACCTGAAACCACGGTCTCGACAAAGGGGTTGGTGCCGATCATCCAGCGAGGGTCACGACATAATGGCCTGAGCGTATTGGTGTTTTCAGGTCATGCGTTTCAGTTAGACAATCAACAATACTTGGCAGCGCGTGATAGCGTTCCAGATGATGAGCAAAGGCTAAAGCGAACATCAGTACCGCTCGCAGTCGTCCTTGATATTTTGGACGATACGAACGGCGCCAGCATTCTCGCGCTCGATGCGTGCCGAAACAATCTAGAATTTAGAGCCGATGCTCGTTGAACGCAGGTGAGATTTGTCTAGGGCCATTCTTAGGCAATCTCGAGATTGCTAGAAATCGAAGAATCGACCCTGCTGCAGAGCGATACTCGCATGCGCCTGATCTTGTTGCTCATTCTGGAGCGGGCGATGAGATTCGAACTCACGACCCCAACCTTGGCAAGGTTGTGCTCTACCCCTGAGCTACGCCCGCGTCCTATGGGTATGTCCGTCGCTGTGACGCGACCGAAGCCGCCATAAACCGCAAATCTGACCTGCTTGCAAGCGGAAAAAGCTGAGCTGTGCCGGGTTTTTGCATCAGTTGGAGATCAGCGTGTCGAACACAGTTTTCAGGCGCGCTTGGATCAGGTCGAGGACGTGATCAAAGCCGTCCTCACCGCCATAATAGGGGTCTGGGACGTCAGCATTCTCTAAGAAAAGATGCAGCTGCGCGAGGCCATCTTGCGGCTGAATATCCGTAAGATCGGCATGGTTTGAGCGGTCCATGGCGTAAATATGATCGAAGCGATGGAAATCATCGGCTTCAACTTGCCGGGCCCGTAGAGGGCGCAAGTCGAGGCCGCGGGTGCTGGCGGCCTGGATCATGCGCGGATCCGGCGGTGAGCCGACATGCCAGGCGCCGGTTCCGGCACTGTCAATCTGCCAATCTAAGCCGGCTTCGGCCACCATGTGCCGGGCGAGGCCGTCCGCGGCGGGCGAACGGCAAATATTGCCCAGGCAAACGAAAAGCAGTCGCTTCACGCGGTTTAAGCGGTCTCGAGCGCCGGGCTGAGAACACCGCGCTTAATCAATTCTTCGCCAATTTGGACCGCGTTCAGCGCCGCACCTTTGCGGAGATTGTCTGAGACATTCCAAAAGATAATGCCATTTTCGACGGTCGGGTCTTTGCGCACGCGGCTGACATAGCTGGCCCATTCCCCGACACAGTCGACCGGTGTGATGAATTGATCGTCTTCAATATTATCGATGAGCTGAACGCCATCGGCATTGCGGAACAATTCGCGGGCCTCTTCCACGGTGAGTGGATCTTCCAGTTCAACATTCACGGCTTCAGAATGGCCGACAAAGACAGGAACGCGGACGCAAGTGGCGACAAGCTCAATCGACTCATCGACAATCTTCTTCGTCTCCATGCGCATTTTCCACTCTTCCTTGAACGAGCCGTCTTCCATGGGCACGTCGATTTGTGGGATCACATTGAAGGCGATTTGCTTGGAGAAAACGTCAGGGGTCGGCGCGTCATTGACGAACATGCCCTTGGTTTGCGTCCATAACTCGTCCATGCCGGCTTTGCCTGCACCGGATGCTGATTGATAGGTTGAGACCACGACCCGTTTGATGCCCGCGGCTTGGTGCAAGGGTTTCAGAGCGACCACCAATTGCGCCGTCGAGCAGTTCGGATTGGCGATAATGTTCTTCTTGCCATAGTCCAGCACGGCCTCGCCATTGACTTCCGGCACGACAAGCGGAACGTCAGGGTCCATGCGCCAGGCGCTGGAATTGTCGACCACAATCGCCCCGGCCGCGGCAATTTTTGGTGACCATTCCTTGGAGACAGAGCCGCCCGCGGACATCAAAACCAGATCCACCTGGCTGAAATCGAACTCGTTCAAATCCTCGCACAGCACGGTCTTTTCACCATAAGAGCATTTGCGCCCCAGCGACCGGCGAGACGCAACCGCATGCACCTTATCAGCAGGGAAGTTGCGCTCATCCATAATGTTGAACAATTCCCGCCCAACATTACCGGTTGCTCCTACAACTGCCACGCGCAAAGCCATTGCTCGTCTCCTTCAAAAATCACAGTCCGCCCCTATGTCACGGCTTGTGCTGCAGTGCAACTTAACCGATCTGTACAAAATGCTCGTTTATGTGAGATGAGTAGGCGGGGGGCTGGCCTCAACGGCAAGGAATTGGCTGACATGCATGAAGATATTATCCACCGCTATATTCAAAGCTATAATGATCGCGATATCGAAGGCATGCTTGATTGCGTCACCGAAGACGTTGTGTTCGAGAATATCTCAAATGCCAGTCAATCCATGCGTCTCGAAGGGCGTGAGCAAATGGGGGAAGTGGCGCGATTGTCCGGAAACGCCTTCTCCTATCGCCGCCAGCGCTTAATCTCGATTATTGTCGGCGAGGGCAAGGCAGCGGCGGAGATTGAGTTTGAAGGCAAAGCCGCAGTGGATTTGCCGAACGGCGTACGCGCGGGCGAAACCGTGAAAATTCGCGGCGCCAGCTTTTTTGAGTTTCGGGGTCGATTGCTGAGCCGGATTGCGGATTATAGTTAAAATCCAGGCTCCGATGGGTGAGCCAGGTTGAGAAAATGCAGCTTTTGCAAGGTCTAAGCGCCTTAACAGAATGCTACCTGACCGATAATATTTCCATATTCTAGCCAAAATAGATTTTTAGACCCTTCTTGTAGAGTTCACGCATGTTCAAACGTGCGGAACATCTCACCGAGACGGAGCAGAACCTCTCTGAGAGGTTCCGATTGCTTGCGTTTTGGACGGGTCTGCTCGGGCTGGTTGTTCTATCAGCCGTGGTGGCGATTTTCGCGGTCAGCGACGCGTTCACATCTGCCTCTTTGTTTGAGATTTCGGTCTATACGGTGGTGCTGTCCGCGATCACGGTCTCGGCGCACCGAAACTTCCATGTCAGGCCAATCTTGTTTTGCGGCTTGTTGATCCTGTTCAGCGCGTATTGGGGCAGTACGTTTTGGGAAGCGATGCGCGATGAGGTCGTGCCTTTTGATTTGCCGCTCATCCTATTCATTCCTTTGCTGATCGTACTCATCTTGGATTACAGGCTTCAATTGGCGCTGGCGCCGATACAAGGCGGGTTCGTCTATCTCTTTGTCTGTGAGTTTTTCACCCTCCAGTGGGGGTCAGATTGGTCCCGCGCTGATCACCAAGCTTTTAGTTTGATGCTAGCTCTGGTGTCTGGATTTTCCGTCTTGGGACTAGGCGTCGTTTCTTTGACGCGTGCGATCGCGGACAAACGCCTCCAAGAACTGATGACCGAGACGAAAAAGCTCGCATCGACGGACAGTTTAACCGGGCTGATGAATCGTCGCGCGTTCATGGATCAGTTGCGGCGCAATTGGTCACAGCAATCGCATGTCAGTATCGCCTTTATCGACCTCGATCACTTTAAGCCGCTCAATGATCAGTTCGGCCACGCCGTCGGTGATGAAGTCTTGCAGACCGTCGCCCGGCGAATCCAAGAATCGCCAATGGTGGCCGCGGCGGCTCGGTTGGGTGGCGACGAGTTTGCCATCTTGCTCAAAGAAGAGTCAGAAGGACAGCCTGTCGAGCATTCGATCGATCTGCTCCATGCTAAGATCACCTCCGATATGCGCTGGGAAGCCGGAATGATTTCAATTGGCGCGTCGATCGGCTATGCGCGCTGCGACACGCTCAAACAGACACTGACAGCTTTGCTCAAGTCTGCGGACACGGTGATGCGCCGGGCGAAGAGTGGCCGTTTAGGCTGGGCGCGTTTTAATCCGCGGATCGATGGCGCGGCTTTGGCAAATGCGGGCTTAGAACTCGAACTCAAAGCGGCGATTAAGAATGGTCAAATCAAAGCCGCCATCCAGCCGATTGCAGACGCGAAGACACGAGAAACCGTGGCCTATGAATTATTGGCCCGTTGGACCGATAGTGTTTTTGACCGCGATCCTGTGCCTTCAGACTTCATTCCAATTGCCGAAAAACTCGGGCTGTTAAATGAAATGCTTTGGGTCACGATGGACGAGGCCTTGGCGCATTTGGATTTGCGTCAACACCGCCTGGCCATCAATGTCTCGCCGGCGCAACTTATCGCATCCGACTTTCTTGAGACCTTATTGAGCGTGTTGAATCGGCACGATGTTGATCCGACATCGATCACCATAGAGATTACCGAAGAAGTCGCTTTCAGGAATGTTGAGCGCAACATTGCTATTCTTCAGGAAGCCCGGGACCTCGGCATTGAAATCGCGTTGGACGATTTTGGGACCGGTTATTCATCTTTGTCCATGTTGGATACGCTGCCGCTGGACAAGTTGAAGATCGATCAGAGTTTCGTCCGTAAGTCGGATAAGAGTGAGCAGAGCAAACGCATCCTTCTGGCGGCGATCCGTTTGGCCAAACAATTGGGTCTGGTATCCTGTGTTGAAGGGATCGAAACACAAGAATTTGCGGCGCGTGTGGCCGTACTTGGTGCGGACCATATTCAAGGCTATTGGATCGGACGACCAGAATTGGTGCGTGACGCTAAATCCGCGCTCAAACTGGTCTCTTGATCACGGCTTTGTTGTATCGATCTCGATTTCGAGCTCCGCCTCTAATTCTTCATTCTCGGCTTCAAGCTCTTCGTTTTCCGTTTCGACTTCTTCGACCCGTTCTTTGAGCTTTTTAATTTCGCGCTCGCGCAGCTCATCGGAAAAGGCGCTTGCGAATACACCTGCGGGCAGGGCGACGACGCCAATACCTGCAAGCGCGATCACAGAGGCGAAGATCCGCCCGAGACCGGTGACGGGATAGACATCGCCATATCCAACCGTTGTCAGCGTCGCGATCGCCCACCAAAGCGCCCTTGGGATCGAGGCGAAGCTCTCTTGCTGCTGTCCACCTACACCTTCCACGAAATAAAGCGCCACGGCTGACACGTAGACTAGGGCAAGGGCCATTGCCAGCGTGGTCAGAAGCTGCGTGCCAGCGCGTTCCACGGTCGCCCCGAGCACGTCAAAGGCGGGAACAAAGCGCGCCAGTTTTACCAATCGCGCCAGACGCAAGACGCGGAGCACGATCAAGACATCGTCTCCAACGCCAGCCGGAGTGAGCAAGATCCATAAGAGTTCAGGCAGGAACGCGACCAAGTCGGCAATCGCGTACCCCGTCATCATATAGCGGACACGGCCTTTCAGGCCGCGATAGCGCGGGTCTTCACCCGCCACCCAGACCCGAACGATATATTCGATCGCAAAGATCGCGACGATCGCGATGTTGAGATAATCAATCCCAATGCGCCACATCGGCCCGATCGTTTCTTCGGTTTCAAGCGCCAGCGCCAAGAAGCTCAGCAAGACGAGGAAGACGATGAAACTGTTCAGCGCGGACAGGCCCGACTTGGACCGTCCTTCTGGTTCTAATTGGCCATATAAGCGCTTACGCAGTCCAATGCCTGTGACGACGTGTTGCGCAACCATGCCAATTCTTCCCCGCTCTTAGACCTAGCTTCGTAGCACACCATTTGCGGCTTTGGCGACGGCCCCGATAATTTTCTGGGAGATCGCCTCAATGTCTTGATCTTTCAGGGTTTCACCGCGCGGTTGTAGCGTGACTTCAATCGCAATCGATTTCTGATCTGGATCAATGCCTTGGCCTTGATACACGTCGAACACATCAACCCCTGAGACCAAGGATTTATCGGCGCCTTGTGCGGCTTTGATAATGGTTGCCGCTTCCGTGTCGGCGCTGACGATGAAGGCAAAGTCGCGGCGGACCGGCGTTAGGTCTGCCTTCTCGAAAACCGGCTTGGTTTTCGTCGTCTTGGCTTTCATCTGAGGCAGCGCGTTGAGATTGAGTTCGAACGCATAGACGGGACCCTCCACTTTCAGCGCTTTCAGCACGCGTGGGTGCAGGGCCCCGAAATGTGCGACGGTGACTTTTGGGCCGAGTTTCAGACTGGCCGCTTGACCGGGGTGCCAATGCGGCTGCTTGGGCTCGCCAATTTGAAAACGGGCGGGCGGTTGACCGATGGCATTCAGCACCGCGTCCAAATCAGCTTTGGCGGCATAAGCGTCATAAGCGTCCGTGCCGCTCCAATGACGAGACTTCACCGGCCGTACCAAAGCAGACACAACAGAACGCTGATCTTTCGGTCCGTCGCCAAGATAGATCGGTCCGGCTTCGAACAGGCGCAAATCCCGTTCGCCATGATCGGCGCCGCGCTGAACCGCTTGGGCGAGATTGGCCAAGATGCTTGGGCGCATTTGATTGAGCTCGCTGGCCACAGGGTTGGCCACGGTGAGCGCGTCTGCGCCCCCACCGAACAGTTCAGCCAGGGGTTTTGGCATGAAACTCCAGGTCACGGTCTCGAGAAAGCCGCGCGAAGCCAGTGTGCGTCGCGCGGTGCGGACGCGTTCTTGGATCGGGGTGGTGACGACGCGCTTAGCGCCTTTCAGCGGCGGGAGCGAGGTCGTCGGCAGGGCATCGAACCCTTCCAATCGTGCGATTTCTTCAACCAGGTCTGCGCTTTGTTCAATGTCGAAGCGCCAGCTCGGGACCTTCAATAACCAAGTTTCACCGGTATCCTCGATGGCGAACCCAAGGGATTTGATGGTTTTGCGCATCGCTGCTGGTTTGATGTCGAGCCCAGTTAGACGCGCAACATCTCGCTTGAAGAATTCCACCGGGTCATCGCGGCGTGGAGCCTCGCCAGCCACTTTCACTTTTGACGCTGTGCCGCCGCCATATTCGGTGATCAGACGGAGCGCCAATTGTACGCCTTCGATACAGGATTGCGGATCGACCCCGCGCTCAAAGCGATAACGCGCATCTGAGATGATCCCAGTCGTGCGCCCTGTTCGCGCCGTACGGAGCGGATCGAACCAGGCGCTTTCGATGAACACATCCGTGGTGGTCTCTGATACGGCGGTACTCTCACCGCCCATAACGCCGCCGAGCCCGATCGTACCGCTATCGTCAGCGATCACACACATCTCAGAATTGATCTGATAGGTCTTGCCATCCAAGGCGACCAAATGTTCGCTATCCTTGCCCAGTCGTGCGCGAATGGGTCCTTTCAGCTTTGCAGCGTCATAGGCGTGCAAAGGTCTGGCGCGGTCGATTGATATATAATTGGTGACGTCAACGAGCAGCGATTTTGGCGTGATCCCGACCGCGAGCAAACGGGCTTGCATCCAATCTGGGGACGGGCCGTCTTTGACCCCGCGAATAAGCGCACCCGCGAAGACCGGACATGCTTCAGGATCGTCGAGCTCGATTTCGATCGGACAGTCATAAGTGCCGTTCACCTTACGCACCGGGTCGTCAATGAAGGCGCCTGCGCCTGCTGCCGCGAGATCGCGCGCAATCCCTTTAACACCGAGCCAGTCTGCGCGGTTCGGCGTGACTTCAAAGTCGATGACCGGGTCGTCTAGGCCCAGCGCTTCCGCGGCCGGCGTACCCAAATTGATCGCGTCGTCCAGATCGGCAATGCCGTCATGATCTTCGCCTGCATTCAGCTCTTTGGTTGAGCACATCATGCCATGGCTCTCGACGCCGCGGATTTTGCGCGGCTTTTTATCCAGGCTGAAATCGAGCCCGGGAATGAAAGATCCAAGCGGGGCATAGATGGCGGTCATGCCCGCCCGCGCGTTCGGCGCACCACAAACGATTTGCTTTTCGCCATCCACTGTGTCGACCGTGCAGACCCGGAGCTTGTCCGCATCTGGGTGGGGCGCAGCCGCTTTGACCTTACAGACGGTGAAGGCTTTGAGGTCTTCAGCCGGGTTCGTAACGTCTTCGACTTCCAAGCCGGCCTTCAGCATATAGCCAAGGATCTCGTCCAAAGAGGCCGTTGTCGCGAGATAGTCTTTCAACCAGGAGAGTGGGAATTTCATCGTGTTGACTCGTATTCGGTCTGAGCATTTGGGGTAGGGGCGAACCGCGGCTCGCCAAGGGCTTCAAAAATATCGCCTTCAATGCGTTCGCAGCGAGAGGTTGGCTGGGCGCGGGACTGTCCGATCTCGGTCGTTTTCCAGCAGCGTTTGAAAACGGAGCAATAACAGATCTGTAGCGACCATGCTTCAGAGTCTGATTGAACCTGCGTGATCGTGCTGCGGTCAAACGCATTGTTCGGCCAACTGATCGAGATGGCGGTCACCATTTCACCCGGCGCCATGGCGCGACCTGAAATGGCTTGATAGGAGACATTATATCCGGCTGGCAGCGCGTCGAGATAAGCGTCAAAACGCTCGGTCTTTTGATCATCGACGAAGAATTCGACGGACTCAATCAGAGCTGGGCCAACGCCGCTATTGCGAACATTGATGCCGAGGGACGTGCGGCGGCCATCCGTGTCGGCAAAGCCGTCAACTTGCAGTACCGGGAACACGGCGCCATGTTGCTGCGCCCGCATCACGCTGCCCTGATCCCACGCCATATAGACCGCCATTGCGGAGGTGATGAGCGCGCAGATCGCCACCAGAAATTCTACTTTATTACCGTCTCCCATCGGTGCCTCCCAAAGCGTGATAGCCGCGCGCAGCCGCTTCCGCGCGTTCAGCTTTGACCGCGTCTTGAGCCGCTTTCGCGAAGTCCTCGTCCATCATACGCACGACGCGCAGGGTTTCAAAGATGACGTCCATATCCGGTCGCCAGCTCCCTTCGCGCTTGAAAAACTCGATATGGGCATCCCGCCAATAGTCGTAGGATAAGTCGCCTTCACCCTCTAGCGCCGCCATTTCAGGCGTAACGGCGTCGAAGGGAAGCGTTTGCAAGTCTACCGTTTCAACTTCGCAGACAGGCTGTCCCGCGCTGTTCAAACAGATTTGGCGCTCCCCAATTTCGGCGTCCGGCCCATGTATGGCGGCCGAACACGTACCCGTCTTCACGCCGGCAACCACAAGGGAAGCCAAGCGATCAGCTAGTTCGGGGCTGTCCCCGAACTGAAACGTCTTCAGACCTGCATATGTGCCGGGCGTGCTCACTAGCTTAGACCACCACTGACACTTGGCGTGAGCCAAGGGCGGAAGCCGTAATGACGGGTCCAAGCGGGGTCCGCTTCGAAATAGGGACGCAGATCCGGCATGCCATATTTCAGCATGGCCAATCGGTCGATGCCCATACCGAAGGCGAAGCCCTGATACTCATCCGGATCGATGCCGCAATTTCGCAGCACATTGGGGTGCACCATGCCTGAGCCGAGGATTTCCATCCAACGATCACCGGCGCCGATCTCGATCGTGTCGCCTTTCTTGGTGTATTTCACGTCCATTTCGGCGCTCGGCTCAGTGAAGGGGAAGAAGTGCGGGCGGAACCGGGCCTCGACATCGTCGACTTCAAAGAAGGCTTTGACGAAATCGATCAGGCAGCCTTTCAGGTGGCCCATATGGATGTCCTTTTCGATCACCAGACCTTCGACCTGGTGGAACATCGGCGTGTGCGTGGCATCCCAATCATTGCGATAGACGCGGCCCGGCGCCAGCACGCGGATTGGCGGCTTCTGGCTCGTCATCGTCCGGATTTGAACCGGGGACGTATGGGTGCGCAGGACTTTCGGATCGCCGCCCTCTGGCGCATTCATGAAGAATGTATCATGGGTTTCGCGGGCCGGGTGACCTTCTGGGAAGTTCAGCGCGGTGAAATTGTGCCAATCGTCTTCAATGTCTGGGCCTTCAGCGACAGAGAAGCCCATATCGCCAAAGATCGCCGCGACCTCTTCAAACACTTGCATCACTGGATGCAGCGCGCCGACATGTTCCGGCTTCGGCGGCAGGGTCATATCGAGCTTTTCAGTTGCGAGCTGCGCCTCCAGCGCGGCGTCTTCGAGCACGGCTTTGCGCGCTTCCACGGCATCGGCGACGCGATTTTTCAGCGCGTTCAGCTTCGGCCCCATCTCTTGACGTTCTTCAGGGCTCATCTTGCCCAGCGTTTTCATCAAGCCAGAGACCCGGCCTTTCTTGCCCAGCTCGGCCACGCGCACGGTGTCCAGCGCGGCGAGATCGCCGGCGCCGTCAATCGCCTGAAGCGCTTCTGTTTCGATGGTTTGAATGTCGGACATGAAAAGCCCCGTTGGTCTGGTTTTGAGACAAACGGGGCCGTTCCGACCCCGCTTGAAGCGGTCGGATTAGCGGAGAAAGGCTAAGGTGTGAACCTGGTGATTATGCCAGGGCGGCCTTGGCTTTCTCCACCAGGGCGCCAAAAGCGGCAGGTTCTTTGATCGCCAGATCAGACATCACTTTGCGGTCCATCTCGATCCCGGCTTTGCCAAGACCACCGATGAAGCGGCTATAAGTCATGTCGGCATCATGCTCGCGCACAGCAGCGTTGATGCGTTGGATCCACAGGCTGCGGAAGCTGCGCTTCTTAACTTTGCGGCCAACATAAGCGTATTGGCCAGCTTTCCAGACCGCAGCGGTTGCGGTGCGGAACTGTTTCGAACGCGCGCCGCGATAGCCTTTGGCGGCTTTAAGGATTTTCTTGTGACGGGCCTTGGCAGGTACTTTATTCCGTGAACGGGCCATGGAGAGGCTCCTTCCTACAAATTCGGTTCAGATCTTATTTCAGGCCGTTCGGCAGAAACTTTTTGATGACACGTTGGGTATCGGCCTTGGCAACCACTTCGGTGCCGCGGTTTTGGCGAATATATTTCCCATTGTGGCTGATCAGACGGTGGCGCTTACCGGCCACGCCGTGCTTCAGTTTTCCGGAAGCCGTGATCTTGAACCGCTTTGCAGCGGCCTTCTTGGTCTTCATCTTCGGCATTTCGATCTCCTGTCGAGCGCGAGGCTCTTAAGTTAGTCATTAGAGCGACAAGGCATGCCGTTTTCGGCCCAGCCGCTGCGGAAGCGCGCGTTTAAGCGCAAATGGAGGGGGAAATCAAGCATTGGAATCACGAATCCGATGCAATCGCCTTGGCGCCGCAAGAAAGCGATGCCCGGCGTGAAACTTCCTGTCGTGCCTCGATTGAGAGGAAACGCCTCGGTGTATAGCTCTCCAATGCGAAACATCGGCAATAAGACGCGGTGTATAAATCGCCGCTTTTGCGGTTACAGTTCTGATAGGATCGGAGAAACGGTAATAATGCGAGAGCGATAAAGAAGAGGACTGCGATCCACCCTCTCCGTCTTGTTCGGAGCAGTCGCCGCAACACTTAGCGCGGCGCCATCACCATTGTCATCTGACGCCCTTCAAGTTTCGGCTCGAGTTCAACTTTCATCTGTTCGTCAAACTCATCCTTTACGCGTTGAAGAACTTCCATACCGAGATGCTGGTGGGCCATTTCACGGCCGCGGAAGCGCAGCGTGATTTTGACCTTGTCGCCCTTTTCGAAGAATTCAGCGATCTTTTTGGCTTTCACCATATAGTCGTGATTGTCGATGTTTGGACGGAACTTAATCTCTTTAAGTTCTTGAGTTTTCTGCTTTTTCTTGGCGGCAGCTTTTTTCTTCTGCGCTTCATAGCGCATCTTGCCATAGTCGACGATCTTACAGACCGGAACCTCTTGATTGGGGGATACCTCGACGAGGTCCAGACCGGCTTCGCGGGCGGCGTCCAAGGCAGCGTCTATTGGCATTTCACCTTGTTTATCTCCATTCTCGTCAATGAGAAGGACGCGGGACGCACGGATGTCTCTATTGGTGCGTGGGCCGGTAGGTTTGGCGCGCTCTGGGCGGCCGTATGGTCTGCGGGCTATGGCTAATCTCCTTGGTTGCCAGTGTTTGCGGGGCTAATATGCCTCTAATCGGCCAATTTTTCAACTGACTCATTGTTTAGAAGCAACCGCGCATACACGTCGAGCGTCGCGGTTTGAAGCCGTTTTTTGCTGTAATTTTCACGAATATGGGCCTGTCCGGCCTGTCCCATGGCGGCGCGGGCCGCTGGAGGCAGGCTGACCAGGGTCCGAATACAGGCGGTTAAAGCCGCGGCTGAGCCAGGTTCGGCCCGGGTGCCGGTTTGGCCTTCAATCACGGTTTCGCGCTGGCCGCCATGATCAGCGACAATGACCGGCTTGGCCATGGCCGAGGCTTCTGCAGCCACGCGGCCAAATGCTTCCGGGCGCGTCGATGGGGCAAGGACGATATCGGCGAGCGCATAGGCGGCCGCCATGTCTTCGGTATGGCCGACAATGGACACGGTGCCGCCGAGTTGATGCGCAATAATCTGGTCTTCCAATTCTCGGACATAACGATCGCGCCCTTGCGCGTCGCCAGCTAGGATCAAGTGCAATTTCGCCCGTTCGCTGGTCTCTAAGGCGCCTAAGGCATCAATCGCCACGGATTGACCTTTCCAGCTGGTCAGGCGCCCGGGCAGCACCAACCGCAAACGGGTATCGTTCGGGTCAATCTCCCAAGCTTTGCGCAGCGTATTGATCTGTTCGTCCGTGACTTTGGCAGGGTCAAATGTTTCGAAGTCGACCCCGCGCGGAATGGTGACGATTTTCTCCGCGGGCGTTTCGTGCATCGCCATCACATGGGCGGCGGTCCATTCAGAATTGGCGATGACCAGGTCGCCTTTGGCCATGACCGAATTGTAGCGCTTTTTAAGCCCTGTCTCACCGCTATAGGCGCCGTGATATGTCGTGACAAAGGGAATGCGCGACCGCAGCGCCGCTTCATAAGCGCTCCAGCCGGGTGCCCGCGACCGGGCGTGGATCAGGTCGATTTTTTCTTCGATGATGAGCGCTTCCAGCAGTTTCACATTCTTGCGCAAAGTGAGTGGGTTCTTGCTGGCCGCTTGAAACGGGATGAGCTGCCCCCCTGCAGCGCGCAGTTTGGGCTCTAATCGGCCACCTTCGCTGGCGACAAGCGCCCGCCCGCCAGCCAAAGTAATGGCTTCGGCCATTTCGACTGTGGTGCGCTCAGCTCCGCCCGCCGACAAGTCAGGGATGACTTGCAGGATGGCTTTTCCAGACAGATTGGGCCAGGCCGATTCGCTCATAAGGTGAGTTTGACTGATTTGATCCGGCATTGAAATGCCGAACTTGCCTTCAGCCTCGACGAGTTGCAGTAGAGCGGGAAGAGGAGGTGGCGGATGGACCACGAAAACTTTGAGTCTCCACAAGGTCGACGCTTGGCCTATCGGGCAACGGCGCCGCGGACGGGGCTGACCTATGTTTGGCTGTCAGGCTTTAAGTCCGACATGACCGGCACCAAAGTCACCGTGCTGGAAGACTGGGCTAAACAGCAAGGGCATGGCTTCCTGGCCTTTGACTATTCTGGGCATGGCGTATCGGGCGGTGCGTTTGAGGCGGGCACGATTTCGGCTTGGCGTGAGGATGCTCTCGCCGCGATTGACGCGCTGACCTCCGGCCCGCTGGTGCTGGTTGGGTCAAGCATGGGCGGGTGGATGGCGCTGCTCGCAGCTCTGGCATTGAAAGCGCGCGTCGCCGCCATGGTTCTCATCGCTCCAGCGCCGGACTTCACGCAAAAGCTGATGTGGCCTGAATTTACGCCAGAACAGCAGACCGAGATTATGGAGAAAGGGCTGACCTTGCGCCCTTCAGACTATGGCGACCCGTATCCGATCACGCGCGCCTTGATCGAAGATGGGAAGCAATGGGCCTTGCTGGATGATCCGATTGAGCTGACTTGCCCTGTTCGGATCCTACAGGGGCAGCAAGACCCAGATGTGCCTTGGGAACATGCCTTCCGTCTGGTCGATGCCCTGGTCAGCGCGGATGTCGTGTTCAGTTTGATCAAAGATGGCGATCACCGCTTGTCGCGCGATCAAGACATTGCGCGCTTGGTGGCAACCTGTGGGGAATTGGCGGGGCTGGTGGGGTAGAGCGCGTAGCATCACGCTCGCGGGAGCGAACGCGTCGATCTCACCCGCAACTTGAGGAACAGCACGGTTGATCCTAAGCTCGACCTCTAGACGTTAGCGTGAGGCGCTTATGAGACTTCGAGGATTGACCATCAGCCTGTTCGCGTTCGGGCTGAGCCAGCCCCTAGTGGCGGCACAGCCTACAGCTGAGACACCCGAACGGATGGCGCCAATTTGCGACTATGGTGCGCCCCATCCCGATGCGCCGGCGGAACTCTCTCAGTTTGAGTTTCTGATCGGTGATTTCGAGATTACCAGTCACATTATGACTCCCAATGGATGGTCGCCGCCGCGGCCAGGCCCGCGCGCCCGGTGGAATGGCTGGTATAGTATGGGCGGGATGATGATCACGGATGAGTGGTATGATCCGGACCCTGGCTTACAGCCCGACGCGCCGCGTGGTGTGAATGTGCGTCTGTATGATGCGGCCAGCGAAGAATGGAAAATGATGTGGGTCGCCACCGGCGCGGCGCGGGTTCAGGATTTGCGCGCCAAGATCGTGGATGGCAAGCTGACCATGTGGCAAGTCTATCCCACACAGATCGACCTGGTCGCCGACTTCACAAGAGAAGACGACGACCATTGGCATCGTATCAGCTATGTCAAAGACGCGGACGGCAATTGGGTGCCGCAATTCAAGCTGAGAGCCAGCCGCATCCCCTGCGATTAGAGCGCTATCGCGCCAGCGCGTCTTCGATCAGTTTTGCCGTCTCTTCGACCCCATAAAGCGCGATAAAGCCACCAAAGCGGGGGCCTTGGCTTTGGCCGAGCAGCACTTCGTAAAGCGCCTGGAACCAGCCGCGCAGATTCTCAAACTCATGCTCTTTGCCGACGGAGAAAGTCAGCGTCTGCAGCTCACCTTGATCGACAGGACCATCCCATGCGCGAAGGCGTGCGGCGAGATCCGTCATCGCGGCGCGTTCTTTCTCATCCGGCGCGCGATAGGATTTGGTCGGCTCTACAAAGTCGCGATAATATTCCATCGCATATCCGGCGAGCCGATCTAGCAGCGGATGCGTCTCTGCCGAAGCGCCCGGCGCATAGCGGGAGATATAGCCCCAAAGCTGGTCGCGATTTTCCGCATTGGCAACGCTAACCAGGTTGAGCAGCAAAGCGAAGCTGACCGGCGAAGTTTCGCTCGGCGGATTGCCGCCATGAATGTGCCAGACCGGATTGCCGATTTGCGCTTTTGGCTCTTCGCTTGGGTATTTTTCCAAGAAGGTCAGATACTCATCCACGGCTTTCGGGATGACGTCGAAATAGAGCTTTTTGGCAACGCGCGGCTTCTGGAACTGGTACAGAGACAGACTCTCTTGCGGCGCATATTTCAGCCACTCTTCGACCGCGATACCATTGCCTTTGGTCTTTGAGATTTTGGTGCCATGCTCGTCTAGGAACAGCTCATAGACATATTGCTGTGGCGGCGGGCAGCCCAAGATGCGCGTGATCTTGGAATAGATGGGCGCATTGTCCTGGTGGTCCTTGCCGAACATCTCAAAGTCGACACCAAGCGCCGCCCAGCGCATGCCGAAATCGGGCTTCCATTGCAGCTTGGTATTGCCGCCTGTAACGGGCAGGGTGACGTCGGTGCCGTCTTCATCCTCGAACGTGATCGTTCCAGCTTTCGGATCGGTCGCTTTCATCGGCACATAGAGCACACGGCCCGTCGTCGGAGAGATGGGCAAGAAAGGCGAATAGGTCGCTTGCCGCTCCGCCCCCAGCGTTGGCAACATCACGCCCATAATCTCATCGAATTTTTCCAGGGCGCGCAGCAACATTGGGTCGAACGTGCCATCTTTATAGCAGTCTGTCGCCGACAAGAATTCATACTCAAAGCCGAAACTGTCTAAGAAGGCACACAGCCGGGCGCCCATATGCGCGCCATAGCTATCATGCGTGCCGAACGGATCCGGCACATCGGTCAGCGGCTTTTGCAGATATTGTTCTAAGCTCTCCGGATTTGGCACCGTTGGCGGCACTTTGCGCATGCCGTCCATATCGTCAGAGATACAGATCAGCTTGGTTTCAAAATCGCCGCCGGTCAGGGCTTCAAACGCCGTTTTGACCATGGTCGTGCGGACGACTTCGCCAAAGGTGCCAATATGCGGCAGGCCAGACGGGCCATAGCCGGTCTCGAAGACCACCGGGCCCTGTTTCGGTTTGCCCTGTTTCTCCATGTTGCGCAGGCGTTTGAGCAAGGCGCGCGCTTGTTCAAACGGCCAGGCTTTTGCGGTTTCTGCGAGCGTTTGGAGATCACTCATCGTCTAGGGCTCCTTGTTTAAGGGCCGGGACGTATCACTCATAGCGGCGGTGTCAAAGGGAGAATGGCGTTGGGGCGAGAGGTGATGTCGAAAATATTTGACATGTCAAAAATGTTTTACTACATGGCGTGTGTACAAGATTTTTGACATGGAGGTCCATGAGATGACGTTTCAGGAAAAATCGGCCTGGGTGATGATCCTGGCTTTGATTGTGTCGGGCGCCTTCTATGCGCTGTCCGTCTATGGCGCTGCTTTAGCCCTGGAGACCATCCCGCCGCCAAATGGGATCGGTATGGGCGTTTCGGTGGTGATCATTATCGCGATTGCGATTTTCGGACATGCGGTAGCGGCTTTGGGCAATCCCATGGAGGCCAATTCACCCGAAGATGAGCGCGCCCGGGTGATTGTTTGGCGGGCTGGCAATCTGAGCGGCGCACTGTTCGGCGTGTTCAGCATCTTGCTGATCATGGCCTATGCCGTGGTGCAGAGCGGCCACCTTCTTTTTCACGCTTTGATCGCCAGCCTGGTGATCAGCCAGATCGCCGAATATGTGCTGACCATCTGGTTTTACCGTCGAGGAGTTTGAGCCATGTCATTTTGGGAAAAAGGATATCTCGCCACTGGCTTAGCTGTGTTGGTCGCAGGCGCTGGATATTTCTACTTTGTCTGGCAGCAATCACTGGCCTTGGAGCAAGTCGCGCCGCCAAATTGGCTAACCTTTGGGGTCTATCTCGGGGTGGTCACGGTCATCAGCGTCACCAGCTTTATCGTGCTGGGCAGTGTTGAGGCGGTTCAATCAGAGGATGCTGAAACGGTGGGCGATTTTGATGAACGCGATCGTTTTGTGAATATGAAGTCGCTGGCGACCACCAGCTATATTACCAGTATTGGCGCCTATATCGCGCTGGTCTGGTTCTTATTCCATCAAGATGGCAGCTTGCTGTTTCATTCGCTGATTGGCGCCTTGATGATTGGTGAAGCGGCGATGTGTTTCCTACACCTGTTCAACTATAATCGAGCCTATTGATATGGCCAAGCGTCCCCCCATCACCAATCGGGTCAAAGAGCTTCGCGAGGGGCATGATCAGATGAGCCAGTCAGCGCTGGCAAAGGAAATAGGGGTCACGCGGCAAACGGTGATTGCGATTGAGCAAGGCAAATACTCGCCCAGCCTCGAAAGCGCGTTTCGGATTGCCCGCGTCTTTGGGGTTGGTCTTGAAGACGTGTTTGGTTGGGACGGCGATTAAAGCCCGGCCGGATGGTGCTCGCCAAGCGTCATGCGGCGCTTGCGCTCTTCCAGCTCACGCGTCAGTTTCACCGTGATTGGATCGCCATGATCCAGGATGGTTGGTTCTTTTTGGTCCACAGTTTCTTCACGGCGGACAATACGAATCGTTCTGAATCGTTTCATTTTTCACCCATTCATCTATCCCCGGTATAGGAAAGCAAAATTCGCGCCAAAGGGGAATGGGCCTGTGGCGTTTCTGCCACGGGGTGTGACGGCTAGGACACGGTCGTTTCTAAGGCGTAACGGTGTTGAACCAGAAATCCGGCTGATCCAGGGCGTCAAACATGGCAGACACCGCACCGCGATTGCCGCTAATCTTCATTTTGCCCGATGTGATCAGGCCCAAAGGCCGGGCTTCTTGAAGGATCAGGCGATCGAAGTCGAACCGATCAATGGTCACGGTCGCCGTGGGCTCGGAAACACTGCCCTCGCGCGGCACCAATACGGCGTCGCCGACTAAGAGCGATACGGTCTCACCGGAGTCGGGAAACTCAAATACCACGGTATAGGGATCGCGCTTCATTTTGGCCGGATTGAACCGGGCTGCGAGCGCATCGAAAAGATCGATGGACGGCACCGCTTTTAAGAAGTCCGCATTGCCGAGTTGCGGATTGCCGACATTTGGCAGGCCGCGCCGCAGCTCCGCCGCGCCAGTGAGATAATAGCTCCGCCAGGCGCCGCTTTCCGCTTGAAAGCCCAATTGCTCATAGGTGGCGGACAGCCAGTCGCGCGCGTCTTTATTCTCCGGATCGGCAAAGACGACGTGATTGAAGACTTCTGCGGCCCAGCGATAATCGCCTGCGGCAAAGGCCTCTTGTCCGCGTTCGAGAACCGCGTTTGTCCCGCCCATGGCTTCGACATAGCGCGCGGCGGTCACTTCATGCGGCAACCGGTTATACTCGGCCGGAACACCGCCCCACCATCCGAAATAGTGCTGATAGACGGCTTTGGCATTGTGATTGAGTGTGCCGTAATAGCCGCGCGTTGCGAAGTCACCAGCTTGGAAGGCGGGCTCTTCTACAGCTTCCGCGGCTTCGACCATGGTCGCGCCCGCATTGGCGTTGCGGAGGGTTTGGTCATGCACATAGCGATAAATGTCGCGCTGGCTCTGCAGGAATTGCGCGACATTCTCCTGGCCCCAGGTCGGCCAGTGATGCGAGGCGAAGACGACATCGCTGCGCTCGCCATATTCCGCCAAGACATAATCGATGGCGCGGCTCCATTTCAGCGCATCACGGACTTTGGCGCCGCGCGGGGTGAGGACATTGTGGAAGGTCGCCGTCGCCACTTCAGCGGTGCAGAGCGCGCGCTTCTCTGGCAAATAGAACATGAACTCGGCTGGTGCTTCGGTGCCTGCGGCATCGACAAATTCAAAGGTCACGCCATCAATCACCCGAACCGTGCCGCGGCCATCAATCTCTTCTGTAGGTAAGATCAGGCTGATCGTGCCATTTGGCAGCCCAGGGCCAAGGCCTGAGCCAACATGGGCGGTGACAGAGCGGGGCAATGTATTGCCAAACATCAGGGTGGCCCGGCGGCTCATTTGGTTGCCGGCAATCAAATTCTCGGACACCGCGCTCTCAGAAAACCCGATCGGTGCGAGGACGGGGACGCCAGCAGCAACATCTTCATCCGAAATGACCCCGCGCGCGCCGCCAAAATGATCGGCATGCGAATGCGTGTAGAGCACGCCCGTGACCGGCCGTTCGCCCAGCGTGTCATTGACCAGTTTGAGCGAGGCCGCCGCGGTTTCTGTCGCGGTGAGCGGGTCGACAATGATCCATCCGGTCTCGCCTTCGATCACGCTCATGACCGAGAGATCATAGCCGCGCACTTGGTAGATGCCGTCTGCAACTTGGAACAGGCCATGTTGGGCGGCGAGCTGAGACTGACGCCAAAGCGATGGATTCACGGTCTCAGGGGCGTCGGCATCGAGAAACTCAAATTGTGGAATCGCCCAAACCACATTGCCGTCCGCGTCTAGAATGGCCTCGTCTTCAATCGAAGCGAGCCAGCCGCGACGGGCGTCTTCGCCATCTGAACCGGGATCCAAGTCGAGGCGTGAAGCCAGAGCGGCATTGGCCTGTTTCGTCGCTTCTGTCGCTGTGCCAAGGGCAGGCAGTCCAGCTTCTATGGCGGTAGCTGACGGCTCTGGTGTGTCTGCGATTTCCGGCGCTTGGCTACAGCTTGCAGCCATAATAGCGCCCAGCCCGGCGATCCAAATGCGCATGGCTTCCTCCCAAGTTTTTCTCAGGAGTGACGCAAATTGAGGTGTTCAACAAGATCGCGCCGGGGAAGGGCGCCGCTGATCTGTACTATTCAAACACGTTGAGGCCGCGCGACAGGCGTTCGCACAAGAGCCGCTCAGACACTTGGCCGCCTTCGGTCGATCGCGCCATGCGCCAGGCGGTGCACAAGCCATACTCGGTCAATCGTGTGCAGCCCCATTGATATCCATCGGCGCAAGAGGCTTGCAATAGATTGGCGCCTTGCTGGCGGTCACGCGGGCCACCCAGGCCAGCATAGACCATATTGCCGAGCCCGGCGCAGCCACCGGGATCATCCAACTCGCAGGCTTGATCATAGAGCGCTCTTGCATGCTCGAGATCTGGTTCGCCATCGCTGCCTTTTTGCGAGATATATGCTTGCTGCATACAGGCGCCTGTATGCCGCCCCTCAAGACAAGCCGCATCATAATGAGTTCTGGCGAGATCATAATCCTGCTCGGTGCCCAGACCGCGGCGGTACATGTCCGCTAGGGCGAAGCAATTACGGGCCCATTGGTCTTGTGGCAAAGCGCGATCGCTGCAGAGATTGGTGTATATCTTAAACGCTTCGTCCATGCGTGATTCAGCCCGCTGCAGATCGATGCCATCGCTGGGTCGGATAATATCCCGGCCAGCCACCCCTTGGGTGAGCCGCGACGCATCGCGCAGAGCGCGCTCCGCGAAATACTCTTCCGTTGTTTTGGGGGTCGGTTTGGGTTTCCCAAATTGGGCAATAGCAGACATCGCAAACACCAAAGATAGCATCAGCAGGGCCAGACCACGAAATCGCATTGAGCAGCTCCAAGTAGAGGATCGATGTGTAATATTATAGCTAGGAATTAGGCGCTTTTCTGTCGAGTCTTGCCAGACAGTGTTTCGGCTGCCACCGTAATAAAAAAGGGAGAATTTAGTGTCAGCAGAAAATCAACGCCCGCTTGGATCGGGCTTTGGCGCGAAAACACCCGCTGCGGATGTGGTGAAAGGCGTCGACCTCTCCGGCAAGAATGTCATCGTCACCGGCGGCTATAGCGGCATTGGCATTGAGACTGTGCGTGCGCTGGCCGGAGTTGGCGCCAATGTAACAGTTCCAGCGCGTCGCCCCGACGCGGCGAAAGAAGCGCTTGCAGACGTCTCAGGACAGATTGAAGTGGCCAGTATGGACTTGGCCGACTTGGCTTCGGTGCGAAAATTTGCCGATGATTATGTCGGCAGTGGCCGCAGCTTGGACATTCTGATCAATAATGCCGGGATTATGGCCTGTCCCTTGGACCGTGTCGGGCCCGGATGGGAGAAGCAGTTCGGGGTCAATCATCTTGGCCATATGGCCCTCGCCCTAGGGGTGCTGCCGGCCTTGCAGAAAGCCGGAACGTCTCGCCTGGTTGCTCTATCCTCGACCGCTCATATTCGCGGTGACGTGAATTGGGACGACCCGCACTATAACAGCTCTGAATATGATAAATGGGACGCCTATGCTCAGGCCAAGTCGGCCAATGCTTTGTTTGCGCTGGGCGCGGATCGGCGCTGGGATGAATATGGTGTCACCGCATTTGGGGTGCACCCGGGCGGTATTTTTACGCCCCTGCAGCGGCATCTCACCAATGAAGAAATGGCGGCGATGGGGTGGATGAACCCGGATGGCACCATTCCGCCAGCGATCCAGGCCATGTTCAAAACCCCAGAACAGGGCGCGTCGACCGCAACATGGGCTGCCACATCGTCTCAATTGGAAGGCCGTGGCGGAGAATATTGCGAAGACTGTGACATCGCGCAGCTGGCCGGACCAGATAGCCAACGCTGGCAACACGCCCGCGAGTGGATTTGCGATGATGAAAAAGCTGATCGGCTTTGGGCGATGAGCGAAGAGATGCTCGCCTCCGCATAATATTCAACTTTTTGGTTGAATAAAATTTCAATCTCGTTATATTCATCCATATGGTTGAATATAACGAGATTTTGAATCAGACCTTCCGTGCCCTGGCAGACCCGACGCGGCGAGCCATGTTGGAAGCCCTTCGCCACGGTCCCAAGACCATTGGCGCATTGTCAGAGCCTTTGGACATTACGTTTGCGGCCACGTCGAAACATCTCGGCATCCTTGAAGACGCCGATTTGATCCATCGCGAGAAACGTGGGCGCGAGCGTATTTGCCATCTCCAACCCGGACATTTGCAACGGGCGCAAGCCTGGCTGGAAGCGCATGCCGCGTTCTGGACCCGTGCCCTGGATGATTTGGAAGCCGCCTTAAAAGAAGAGGATGAAAGCCATGGGTGATTATGTGACCTATCCCGATCCAACTGTATTGGAGATCTATCGCGACTTACCGGGCCCGATTGAGCGGGTGTGGGAGTATCTGACCAAATCGGAATTGCGCCAGAAGTGGCTGTGCGCCGGCGCTGTATCGCCAAATGTTGGCGGTGAAATCGTCTTTGATTTCGATCATTCGCGCCTGTCCAAACATCCGACTCCCCCCAGTCATGCAGGCGGCGGCGATCAGCATATGATTGGCGTTGTTAGGGCCTTTGACCCACCGCATCATATTGCGTTCTCTTGGCCTTCCGGTGAGGCGGAGGCCCCGACCGAAGTGGTGATACGCTTGAGCGAAACTGAAAACGGCGTGCGACTGCATTTGCGTCACGAGAAATTGGTCACGGATGACTATAAGTCAGGGGCCTCCGCGGGGTGGCATGCGCATCTGGATATTCTCGATGATATCTTGAATGGCCAAGATGGACGTGATTTCTGGGAGCACTTTTTAGCGCTTGAACAGATGTACAAAGCGCGATTGGCGGAGGTTGGATGACGCAGAAAACGGCCGGATATTCAGGCAAACCGCTTTACCAAAAGCTGGGGATCAAGCCCGGTATGCGCTGCCTCACCATCCGGCCACCGGCGCACTATTCGGATTTGCTTGTTGGCGTCGAGGGGGCACAATTTTTCAGCCGCGCCACGCCCGCTGATTTCGTCCATGTCTTCTGTCGCCGCCGCAAAGATGTTGCACCGCTTTTCGATCGCGCGCTGAAAAGCAGTGTAGATGGCGGCATGATCTGGGTCTCGTGGCCGAAGAAAGCTTCACCCCTCTATCATGACCTGACCGAGCAGCACTTTCGCGACCATATCCTACCACTTGGCTGGGTCGATGTGAAAGTCTGTGCGGTGGATCAAGATTGGTCGGGATTGAAGTTTTTGCGGCGAAAGGCGTGAAGGGCCCGCCTGCAGACGATCTAGGTCTTCCTTAGTCCTCATAGACAAACCGCAAGCCATCCATCACACCGCGTCCAAATATTGTCCGGTGAGTCTCGTTCTCATAGATCACATCATACATCTCAACACTGGGATCGAGCATGGGACGGATGGCGTCGACCCAGTCTTGTTGGAGTTCATCGATCCGGGGTTCCAATTCACCGGATGCGACAAACACACGGGCATCGGTTTCCGGCGAGCCACCCGTCGCCGCGCGTTTCGGCAGGATATGGTAGCCATGGCTGACCCGCGGACGCCCCCACCATAATTCGCCCCACCATAGCGAGGGGCTTAAGATTACATAGCGATTGAACAGGTCGGTCTCATACATAAGGTTCCAAACCCCGAACAATCCGCCATAGGAATGCCCATAATAGGCGCGGTCGCCTGCGACGGTGCGATAGTTGGCATCAATGTGCGGGAACAGTTCGTGGCGCAGGAAGTCAGCGAACTGCTCGGCTTTGCCTTCATCTTCTCGCCCGCCAAGATCAAAGTCCGGATCGTCTGGGATAGACGGCCGCAAGTCTCTGGCGCGGAGGCGATAAAAATCGTCATAACTGGTATCATAGGCAATGCCGACAAGGATCAGTTCAGGGATGAGCCGATCTTTGGCCAACCTTTGCGCGACATATTGAAGAGCGCCAAAATTGGTTTCTGCATCGGTCACGTACAAGACCGGATACGATTTGTCGCTTTCAGCATAATCGCGCGGGTAGGCGACTTTGATAAAATAGGTGTCACCCACGCGGTCCGAGGTCAGCGTAAAGGTTTCGGTATTGGCTAAAGAGACCGGCTCGGCCCTAGCGATATCCGTCAAAACTGAGACTTGGCATGCCGCAATGAAGGCGAGAAGGAAAAGGGTTTTGAGGCGCATGACGGGCTCCGCGTTGATCAGCGATCTCACTCTCAGTGATTCAATCGCTTGCGGCCACCTTGTAGCGCCGAAACTGACCGGAATTTAATCTCCTGCGATTTGGGGCTCTGGCCTTATGGTTCGGAGGAGACGCCGAGGCCGCTCTGATCCCGCATGCTTGACCTCGCTGCCCGTGCAGCGCAGGGAAGGGCCATGTCAGACCAACCAACAGAAACGGGGGCGAAATCCAGCCGGTCCAAACTGGGGCTTTGGCTCGGGGTCGGCGCATTGGCCTTGGTCGCGAGTCTATTTCTGTTCGGGCGCTACACGGAATTTTTGGATCTGCAGGCGCTGGAACGGGCGATTGCGACCTTTGCAGACGGGCCTTGGGGTGTACCCGCGATCATCCTGACATTTTGCGCCTGCGCTTTTATCGGTGTGCCGCAATTCCTATTGATCGGTATTGCGATTTACGCATTCGGGCCGCTCTGGGGGGCGATTTGGTCTTGGGTCGCAACGCTCTGCTCAGGCACGATCACGTTCTGGATTGGTCGCTTCTTCGGGGATCCAATGCTGGCCCGCCTTGGCCAAGGGCGAATTAAAAAATTTGCTGATTTTGTCGCCCGTAACGCCTTCGCAGCGAGTGCGATCGTCCGCAACGTGCCGACGGGGCCCTTCCTGATGGTGAATATGTTATTCGGCGCAATCCGCGCGCCGTTTCCGCATTATCTTGGGGGAATGGCGCTGGGTGTGATCCCAAAAATCGCCTTGGTGGCGTTTGGGTTGCAGGCGATTCAAGCCGCGCTCGCCGGGAATATTTGGTTGTCGATTGGTGCCGCGCTGGCGGCTTTCTTGGTCTTCCTGGGTGGTTTTCTCTATGTGCGGCACCGGCGCCGCAAAGGGGAAAATATTGCGCTCAATGCAGAATAGCCTGTTGACACTGTCGGCCCGTCGCCGCATTGCAGTGGTCATGCGCAAGAATTTGCCTCTTCTGAGCCTACTCCTCCTTACTGGCCCCTGGCCGGTAGCGACGGTGCTATAGCGCTTCCGTCCACGGCCAGGGGATAGACCTTAAAAAGTTTCTCAGATCACCAGGCCAGACAGATGACCGACACTACTGAAATTGTAATTTTTGACACCACTATGCGTGATGGCGAACAATCGCCCGGCGCGTCGATGACACATAATGAGAAGCTGGCCCTAGGCGAACTGCTCGAGTCCATGGGCGTGCATGTGATTGAAGCCGGGTTTCCCGCTGCCTCCGTTGGTGACTTCGAAGCCGTGAGCGAAATCGCCCGGCGCTCCAAATCGGCCACGATTTGCGGCCTCGCCCGTTCGACCCCCGGCGACATAGAGCGCTGTGCAGAAGCGGTTCGAAATGCGGCAAAGCCCCGAATTCACACGTTTATTTCGACCAGCCCTGTGCATATGAAGCATAAATTGAAAATGGGTCCGAATGCTGTGCTCGAAGCGGTTGGCCGGTCCGTTGCGCAGGCGCGCAACCTGGTCGGCGATGTGGAATGGAGCCCAGAAGACGCCACCCGGACAGAGTTTGACTTCCTGTGTAAATGTATCGATGCGGCGATTACGTCTGGGGCAACGACGATCAACATCCCCGACACCGTCGGATACTCGCACCCTGAAGAGTATGGCAATCTGATCCGCCGGTTGCGGGAAAACATTCCTGACAGCGACAAAGTCATTTGGTCGACGCATTGCCATAATGATTTGGGACTGGCCGTCGCCAATTCGATTGCTGGCGTACAGCACGGTGCGCGGCAGGTGGAATGCACCATTAATGGCCTCGGCGAACGGGCCGGGAATGCGGCGCTGGAAGAGGTCGTCATGGCGTTCAATGTTCGCCGTGATGATTTGCCCTTCACCACCGGATTGGACACCAGCAAGCTGGCCTCTGCGAGCCATATGGTGAGCCGGATTACAGGCTTCCCAGTGCAGTATAATAAGGCGATTGTCGGTAAGAATGCGTTCGCGCATGAAAGCGGCATTCACCAAGACGGCATGCTGAAAAATGCCGAAACGTATGAGATTATGCGGCCCGAAGACGTTGGCGTGTCCAAAACCAGCCTCGTCATGGGCAAGCATTCCGGTCGCCACGCCTTCCGGGACAAGCTGGAAAGCCTCGGCTATGAGCTCGACAAGGACAGTTTGAACGAGGCGTTCAAGCGGTTCAAAGATCTGGCAGATAAGAAAAAACATGTGTTTGACGATGACTTGATCGCTCTCGTGGATGATCAACTCTCAGCCATTGGCGAACGTATCTCATTTGAGAAATTGCGCGTCGTTGCGGGATCGGAAGGCCCACAGACCGCGGATTTGAGTGTGCTGATCGAAGGCGAGCGCCACTCCGTGAGCTCGAATGGCAACGGGCCTGTGGATGCCGTGTTCAATGCCATTCGCAAAATCGTTCCGCATGAAGGCAAGCTGGACCTGTTTCAGGTCAGCGCTGTGACGGGCGGAACGGACGCGCAAGCTGAAGTGCATGTGCGCCTGAAAGGCGAGGGCATTATGGCCACAGGCCGGTCGTCAGATCCCGACACATTGGTCGCCGCAGCGAAGGCCTATATTCACGCACTCAATAAGCTCGAAGCCCGCCGTTTGAAGCGAAAAGCGGCCTAAAAGTTAACAAACGCGGCGTTTGCGTTAAGCGTGTCTCAAATTGGTACAAGTCGCCACATGTGCTGTCATTGCTGGGGATGTACCTAGTGTACGGTCCGTACAGGACGTGTGAAAATTGAGTCTTGCTTTAATTAAATCTAAACGGCATGAGTTTATAAGGGCTGATCATGAACCAATGATGCGTGTGTTGGAGTGAGCGCGCGCAAATAGAAAAGCGGCGTATATTATGATCGGAAGCCTACTCGGAGTCCTCTCCACAGACATGGCCATCGACCTCGGGACAGCGAACACGCTGGTCTATGTGAAGGGTCAAGGCATCAAGCTCGATGAACCTTCCGTGGTCGCTTACATGAATCAAGGCGGCCGCAAGATGGTGTATGCGGTCGGTGACGATGCCAAGAAAATGCTGGGTAAGACCCCGCTCAACATGGAAGCCATCCGTCCGATGCGGGATGGCGTGATCGCCGATTTCGAAGTCGCTGAGGAAATGATCAAGCACTTTATCCGTAAAGTGCACAATCGCCGGGCTTTCGTATCGCCGCTGATCATCATCTGTGTGCCAAGTTCAGCTACAAATGTTGAAAGACGGGCGATTCACCAGTCCGCCCTGGCGGCGGGTGCCCGCGAAGTCCACCTCATCGACGAACCTTTGGCCGCGGCGATTGGGGCCGGCTTGCCGATTGAAGAACCTGCCGGTTCGATGGTCGTTGATATTGGTGGCGGCACGACAGAAGTCGCCGTATTGTCGCTCGGCGGACAGGTCTATTCTCGATCAGTGCGTGTCGGTGGCGACAAGATGGACGAAGCCATCATGAACTATTTGCGCAAGCATCAGGCCATCCTGGTTGGCGAGATGTCTGCTGAACGCATCAAGAAACAGATCGGAACCGCATTGGCGCCAGAGAATGGTGATGGCATGACCGTCACTGTGCGCGGTCGGGCGACGGGAGACGGTGTCCCGAACGAAGTCGAAATCAATGAACGCATGATGGCGGAAGCGCTGGCCGATCCGGTTGGCGAAATCGTTGAGGCTGTCCGAATTGCCTTGGAAGCGATGCCACCGGAATTGTCGGCGGATATTGTCGACCGTGGCATTGTTTTGACCGGTGGTGGCGCGCTTCTGCGCAACCTCGATGTCGTGCTGCGAGAGCAGGCGCGACTGCCAGTTATGATCGCCGAAGACCCATTGAAATGTGTTGCGAACGGGTGTGGATATGTCCTCGAAAACCTCTCGCGCATGAAGAATGTCCTGTCGCCAGAAGTTTGACACGATTGCGGGCTAAAGCGCCCAAAATCGATTAGAGAAGAGGGATACGCCCATGCCACGCGCCAGCGGCAAGGGATACAGACAGCGACCGCTCCGCCGGTATGGGTTTTTTATTGCCATTGCGGGGCTGCTGGCACTTTTGCTCTTACAAACATCGCCGCGTTTGAGTGAAGGGGTTGAACCGATCCGAACGGCGGCATCAGATCAGCTTTATCATGTCACGCGCCCCAGTTTGATCGACCGGATTAGCGGCGCTTCGGCGAAAGAGCGCCGGATTCTCGAATTGGAAGCCCGTGTACGCGAATTGGCGCAATATAAAGCGCTCGCCTTGACCATGGCCGAGCGGCTGGAAGTCTATGAAGACATTTTGAACATGCAGGGCGAGCCCGGCGGCGCTGAAGTGACAGCGCGGATCATGGCTGAAACAGATGGGCCATTTGCGGAAGCACTACTCGCGAATGCGGGCGCAACCAATGGCGTGCAAGAAGGCTATTATGCCGAGAATGATCGCGGCCTCGTGGGCCGGGTGGTGCAAGTCGGGCAGCGGTCATCGCGCATTCTCAAAATCACTGATTTTAACAGCCGAGTCCCCGTCATGGGCGAGGCTAGCGGCCTGCGCGCAATCATGTTCGGTGGCCGCGATGGTTTGGGGCGTCTGACGGATTTGCCGGAGCAGGACGATTTTTTACCGAATGAGCGTATTCTCACCTCGGGCGAGGGCGGATTGTTCCCACGCGGTGTTGTGGTTGGGCATGTCCGCGGCAAGACCGATAAAGAAGTGCGGGTCGATCTTTCCATGCTGGCAGGGCAATTGAGCTATGTGCGTTTGAAGCCGACAATCACGGTTGCGCCGCCCGAAGCCTTTCCAGTGGAAACCGAAGTGGCTGATCTCGGCGAGGGAGATGGGTCGTGAACAGTTTGCGCGACATCCCGGATTGGTTGGCCTTGCGTTGGGAAAATGCAAGGCCGCGTTCACGTTTGGTGATCGGCGCTTTTGTTGTCGCGATGATCGGATTGGTGGGTCTGACGCCTAAGTCTTTTTTCGGTGTACCTCTCGCCTGGCCCTATGTCGGCTTGATTGCCGCGGTTGGCTGGGGACGGTCCGGGCTCGGTTTTGGGCCCATGGTATTCTTGCTCTTATTTGGCTTCGCTCAAGACGCGTCGCAGGCCCCGTGGGGGAGTCATGGCTTAGCCAATCTGTTGACCTATGGGTTTTCGGCGATGGTCACTCAAATGGCGGATACCGAACGCACGCCGGTGCTCAGCTTCGCGCTGCCTGTGGTCACGCTGCTGTTTGGGATCGGATTGGTCTGGCTGACCGCGAGTATTTCGTCCGGACACTTTGTCCGGGTCGCACCCATGCTGACCGCCTATTTCGCAACATTATTCGTGCACATGCTGATCTCACCTTTGTTTGATCTGGGCACACAAAGACATGCGATGGGAGGGGCCGGTCGATGAGTGGTAATCGTCCGATTGACGCTCTGTTTAACCGGCGCGCCGTGATTGCGGCGGGTGGCGGCGCTGCTCTGTTCGGTGGGTTGATCGCGCGCCTGTTCCAGCTGCAAATCATGGAACATGAACGGTTCGAAGTGGCGGCGGCTGAGAATGGCGTCCGTTTGGATCTTGCCCCACCGCAACGCGGGCGGATTCTGGATCGGTTCGGTCGCGCGCTGGCGGCGCATCGCCAAGCCGGACGTGTTTCGATTGTCCGCGAACAGGCAGACGACCTGACCAAACTCATCTCTGCGCTGTCGGAACAGATCGAGATTTCACCCGAACGCCAGGCACGGCTCATTCGCGATGCACGGCGTCAGGCGAGTTTCCAGCCGGTCACGGTCAAAAGCGAGCTATCCTATGAGGATTTTTCCCGGCTGGCTGTGCTCGCACCGAGCATGCCCGGTTTGCAAGTCGAGATGGCGGCGACGCGGTCTTATCCGCGCGGACGAGACTTTGCGCACGTGCTCGGCTATGTCGCCAAGGCCAGCGAAACCGATTTGGAGCGGCTCAGCGAAGGCGCCAATGCCCAGGAACGGGCTGCCATTCGACGCCTGTTCAAGCACCCGGACATGCGCACCGGTCGCTCCGGCGTGGAACGCTTCGCTGAGGAGTGGTTGCGCGGGGAAGCCGGGTTCCGCAAGCTGGAAACCAATGCCGCGGGCCGGATCATTCGAGAATTTGACGATCCCACTCTGGCGCCGCGACCTGGTCGCGACCTCTATTTGACGGTCGATGCGGAACTGCAAAAGTTTGCGATTGATCGCTTTGGTGAAGAAAGCGGGGCGGCCGTCGTGCTGGACATCGAAACAGGCGACATTCTTGCCTTTGTCTCCACGCCAGCATTTGATCCGAACGATTTCGTCAATGGCATTTCGTCTGCCGATTACGCTGTTTTGCGCGATGATGTGGAATATTCGCCGCTCTATCACAAAGCCTATGATGGGACTTATCCGCCAGGGTCGACCTTTAAGATGGTCGTGGCGGCCGCGGCGCTGGAGGCGGGTGTGATCGATCCGCGGGAGCGCGTCTATTGCCCGGGCCATTATCGGTTCGGCAATAATACGTGGCATTGCTGGAAGAAGCGTGGCCACGGCTCTGTGAATATGCATTCGGCGATTAAAGGCTCGTGCGACGTGTATTTCTATGAAGTCGCCAAGCGTATGGGAATTGAGCATCTTGCCGACTATTCCAAGCGCATGGGCTTCGGTCAGCGCTGGGAGCTTGGCTTAATGGGCGGCCGCAGCGGTGTCGTTCCGAATGATGAATGGAAACGCGCGGCGCGGGGTGAGCCTTGGTATGAAGGCGAAACCCTGAATATTGGGATTGGCCAAGGACAAGTCTCGACCTCTCCACTGCAATTGGCAGTAATGACCGCGCGGATCGCCAATGAAGGCAAGCTGATCACACCGCGGATCATCGGAGAGGGACCACGCCCCGAGGCCGATATTCCATTCGATGAACCCATGGACCCTGAACACATGCAGCGCATGAAAGCCGCGATGTTTGGCGTGACATCGGAGGCGGGCGGGACCGCGCTGAGGTCTGGTGACCTTGGACTAGGCGGACCGCGTCTGGCGGGTAAAACGGGAACTTCGCAAGTTCGGCGGATCTCGGCGGCAGAACGGGCAACGGGTATTCTAAAAGGCGAGGATATTGATCGGCGTCTGCGCGACCATGCACTCTTTGTCGCCTATGCGCCGCATGATGATCCCAAATATGCGATTTCGGTGATTGTCGAGCACGGGGAAGGGGGCTCGAAAGCGGCTGCCCCTGTTGCGCGTGACATTCTGGCTGAGGCGCTTCGGATCGATTCCAGGCGTGCGCCTTCTTATACGCAGACAGCCTCTATTGGAGGCGGGACAACGGGCGGTGGAGCCCGGTAAGCATGGTTGCATTAAGTTCCAATTCCCTGGATTTCTCTCGAAAATCCTTTTTCACGCAGGTTCGGTCTCTGCCGTGGGGATTGATCTTGATGATTTGTGCGATGGCGATGATCGGCGTCGCGATCCTGCACTCGGCAACGTTCACCAATCCGGAAGAAGCCGGACTGCCCATGCGCCAAGCGGTGCGCTTTGCGATCGCATTCGGCGTGCTCTTATTCACAGCGCTGATTCCATTGCGATGGTGGTTTTGGGCGGCGTGGCCGAGCTATTTGGCGACTCTTGTTCTCTTAGTTGCAGTGGAATTCTTCGGATTTACCGGCGGCGGTGCGCAGCGCTGGGTTCAAATCGGGCCGATCGGCGTTCAACCGTCGGAATTTATGAAAGTGACCCTGACCCTCGCGCTGGCGGCATATTATCATAAGCGTTGGAACGATTATTCGGGCGGGTTCCTGATCCACTTGCCAGCTTTAGCTTTGATCGCGATTCCGGCCGCATTGATTTTCCGCCAGCCAGATTTCGGAACAACCCTGGCTCTGTTTGCGTCCGGTGGGATATTGATCTTCCTCGCGGGCCTGTGGTGGCGTGTCATCACGGCGATTGCAGTGGCGGCCGTGGCGAGCATCCCCGCCATCTATTTCTTTGTTCTGCAAGACTATCAGCGAGAGCGTGTGGACACCTATCTGGCGCAGCTCACCGGCGCTTCAGTGAATGTCATGGATGATGGCTATCAGATCGAACAGGCGAAAATCGCTATTGGATCAGGCGGCTGGACCGGCAAAGGCTATATGGAAGGCACGCAATCGCAACTCGATTATATCCCCGAGCAGCACACAGACTTCATTCTCACCGTGCTTGCGGAAGAATTTGGCTTCTTGGTCACCAGTGGGGTGCTGTTGCTCTGGATGGTGATTTTGGGCTTAGGCTTGGTGATCGCGCTCAGGGCCGCGAGTCTATTCGCCAGATTTGCCGCCGCGGGGGCGGTGGCAACCGTGGCCTTCTATATCTTGTTCAATGTTGCGATGGTGTTGGGTCTGGTACCTGTGGTCGGCGTTCCGCTACCGCTTTTATCTTATGGCGGCACGGTGATGATCACCACGGCAGCCTGTTTCGGATTGGTCGGGGCAGTGCATTTGGGCCGCAAAGACCCGCTCAATTCGCGCGCCTAGGCGGCGACCTAAGCCCCGCATCATTCTTGCGCCTAAACCCAGTGTCCGCGTTGATTTTTGCGCCTCGACCACTAGTGTCGCGGAAAATTCACCTGGGAGAGAACTATTATGGCAGCGATCGGTCGCAAGACAGATACGTGGGGCTCGCGTTTCGGATTCATTATGGCCGCCGTCGGATCATCCGTCGGCTTGGGTAACTTTTGGCGATTCCCGTTCACAGCGGGTGAAAATGGCGGTGGCGCCTTCATCGTCATCTATATCGCTTGTGTCATTCTATTTGGTTTGCCCGTCTTGATGGCGGAATATGGCATGGGTCGGAAATCCGGTATGTCCGCGATTGAAGGCGTTCATTCGCTCGCCCGTGCTGAAAGCAAGAGCGCGAATTGGGGCTTTGTTGGTTGGGTCGGATCGCTCGCCGCATTCTTTATCCTGACCTTCTATATGGTCATCTCGGCCTGGGTGATTGCGTTTATTCCGCAGGCCTTTTCGGGCACATTTGATGGTTTCACAGCAGAAACATCAGGCGCAAATTTCGGTGAAACGATTGGAAATCGTGGGATGATCCTGGCCTGCCTTGGCGGATTTATCGCGGTCAATGTGATCATTATCGCGCGCGGCGTCAAAGGCGGGATTGAGCGTGCAGCCTCCATTTTAATGCCGCTTTTCTTCATCTTATTGCTCGGAATTGTCGGCTTTGCTCTGGCAAATGGCGACGCTGCACAAGCCGCCGCCTTCCTCTTGCAACCTGATTTTAGCAAGGTCACGTTCAGCACGTTCCTCGCGGCTGTTGGCCAGGCTTTCTTCTCTATCGGCGTTGGTTCGTGTTTGATGATCACCTATGGTGCTTACCTGTCGCAAGACACTAACATTCCCCGTTCATCCGCGATCGTTGCGAGCGCGGATACAATGGTGGCGCTGATTGCAGGTTTCGCGATTTTCCCAATCGTGTTTGCCTTTGGTGCCGATCCAGCAGGCGGACCGAGCCTGTTCTTCGTCTCACTGCCAATTGCATTCGGATCTGAAGCGATGCCGATGGGGAATTTGATTGGCGGGGCCTTCTTTACGCTCGCACTCTTTGCGGCTTTGACCTCGTCTATATCCTTGATGGAAGTCGGCGTGTCCTGGCTTGAAGAGCGCCAAGGCGTCAATCGCTGGGGCGCAGCCCTCGGTGTCGGTTTCGTGCTGTTTATGATCGGTGCGGGTTATGTCTATTCGGCGGATTATATCGACTTTGCGGATATGATCACGGGTACGATTATGTTGCCGCTTTGTGGATTGCTTGTGGCGGTGTTCTCAGGCTGGGTCCTGAGCCGCGATATGCTCACCTCAGAGTTCGGCGAAGGCACGATTATGAACCTCTGGCGCTTTGCGGTTCGGTGGGTCGTGCCACCTGCCATTGGGATCATTCTGGTCTTCGGGATCTTAGATAAATTCTAGGGGTACCGCCCCAAATCAAACAAAAAGCCCCGCCTCTTTTGAGGCGGGGCTTCTTACATTGAGGTGTCCAATTTTACTGGATAGGCGACAGCAATTCTGGCGCGGTGACCAACTGGCGGACGCCGTGCGACTTGGTCTCGTTAAAGACATTGCCGTCTTCCGCCCATTGATTGAGCGAGTTGATGTCGACCTTTGCGCACATTGGGCGCACGTTCCAAGTGACTTGAGCCGGCGAACAGACTTCCTGCGTATAGCTTGGCCCAGTGGTTGAACCCGGGAACGTCACGGGCGTACCAGTATCCGCCGGGATCATGCCGGCCTGATAGAAGCCGCCTTTTTCCTCGACCACGGCAGCCATCTTGGTGAAGTCGAGCGCGTTGGCGTCATTCACGACAAGGAAGGTCTGCGCTTCCACGCGCAATAGCGGGTCGGTACAGCCTTCAGGAACACACGCACCGAGCCCTTCGCCTGGAGTCGCGTCACAGGTGGTATGGACCCAGTGCACTTCGATCGTTTGGCCGGGCACAACGCCTTTATAGGCGCCCGGTGCTGGGGTCAGCTCGGCCTCTGTTAGATCGGCGGTCTCGTTACACGCATAGCCACCATTGTCGGTAGCATCGACAAAGACGCTAAAGCCCGGGCCTTTGTGCTCGGCATTGGTGTGCGTGTGAATGTTGCACAGGTTCATCGCGCTGGATGGCGGCGCCTTGGGGAAGGTCACGGTGTTCAGACCCACCACGCTCGAAATATCTCGAGGGGTTTGTGGCCCCATATCGAGGCATAGAGCTGGCGCGGTTTCTTCCACCACGTCCATGGTTTCTTCCACCACGACTTCGACGGTTTCCTCGACCACTACTGTCGTCGTGGTGTCCGTCTCGTCAGCTGTTTCGGTGGTGGTTGTGTTTGCGCAAGCGCCCAAGGCCAGCGCCGCAGCGCCAGCCAGCCATAAGTTCTTCATATGTGTCACTCCCAAGTTTGACCCTAAGGAGATGGTTCGACACACCAATAAGGCGAATATAAAATTTGTATGGATTTGATAGTCTTAGACAAATTCAATCAATAACTACCCAATTGTCCGCAATTCGCGTCCAAACTCCCGCGTGGCTCGGATCAGCTTATCGACAATGCCGGGTTCCAAGCTGGAATGTCCGGCATTGGACACCACGTCGAGCCGAGCGCTTGGCCACACTTTGCTGAGCGCCCACGCACTGGAGAGCGGCGTCACCACATCATAACGTCCGTGAACAATGCGTCCGGGGATGTCTTTGAGTTTCTCTTGTGCCTGTTCGAGCAGCCAACCATCTTTCGGGAAAAAGCCCTTATTGACGAAATAGTGGCATTCGATCCGGGCAAAAGCGTCAGCAAAATCGTCTTCTTCAAACCGTTTGGGACGACTGGTTGGGCCTTGAATCGTGATCGTCTCACCTTCCCAACAGGCCCAAGCTTTTGCCGCCGCGCGCCGGGCTTTGCGATCGTCGCCCGTCAAACGCCGATGAAAAGCATGCAGCAAATCATCCCGTTCGGCTTCAGGGATGGGCGCGACGTAGCGATCATAAGCGTCCGGGAAAAGACGGCTGGCGCCTTCCTGGTAGAACCATCGAACTTCACTGGCGGTCAGCAGGAAAATGCCGCGAAGGATCAAGCCGAGCGCGCGCTCTGGATGGGTGACGGCATAGGTCAAGGCCAGGGTCGATCCCCAAGAGCCGCCAAACAGGACCCATTTTTCAATGCCAAGCTTTTCGCGAACCGCTTCCATATCGCTGACCAGGCTCCAAGTATCATTGCCTTGCAGCTCAGAATGCGGAGTCGATTTTCCACAGCCGCGCTGGTCGACGAGAATGATGCGATACACGGTCGGGTCGAAGAAGCGTCGCATTTCAGGGCTCGAACCCCCGCCTGGGCCGCCATGAATGCCTATGACCGGCAAGCCGTCAGGATTGCCCGATTCTTCCCAGTAAATTTCATGGAGGTCATCAACGCGTAGGAAACCAGACCGGCGTGCCTCAATAGGTGGATAAAGTTTAAGCATTTTTTGCCTTTGTTCACGACCTCTTCACCTATCGGCTGTTAACATCTGAATAAAGGGTATGGACGGCGATTTTCTCATCTGTATGTGATATTACAGGCGAGGGTTGGTTTTTGGCAGGTGACGGTCGCATGCGTAGTGTACTTCTTTCTGTGATCTTGGCAGCTGGTTTAGGCGGCTGTGCAACGGTGTCTATGGTGGCTTCAGAAGCCATGGTTGAAACCAATCTGACCGAACAAGAAAGCAGTCTCAGCAAAGTTGCAAACGCTTACACCGATCAGGCAGAACGCAAGCATTGGGTTGAAGCCAGTAAAGGCTTTTTCGGTTTTGCCCGGGTGCTGATGGATGGCGCCAGCGAAGATGACACGAATAGTGACAATACTTATCTCGACAAAGTCACGCGTCAGAACGACACCCTATCGGCGCAAGTTGATTACATTCGTTCCGATATTGAAAGCGCTGCGCATGGCCTAGACGTGGCCACTATGGAAGTTGAGAAACTGTTTGGCACGGAACAAGCCGCTAAATCCTTGCGTGCCGATTTGGTCAGCTATGAGAGTGCTTTGGTTACCGCCAAGAAAGCACGTCGGACCTTTGTGACGGTCTTGTCCGAGTTGGATATGGATGACGCCAATTCAACAACTTATGCCCTGGCGCAATTCGATGCCAGCATCGACTCGGCCCGGGATGCGGCTGACAAGCTTGCAGACTATGCGGCCAATCGCAAATCTGCAGAAGCCGCGTCTTAGCCAAGTCTCGTTCCTTACAGATCCAACATGGCTTGGTTCAGTTGCCAGGCATTTTCCATAATTTTCGAAAGATGCTCGGTCCGACTGCGCGTGACGTCTGGGGTCCAAGCGACCTTGTCTTCAATATCGCTGGTCAGCGCATATTCCGGTTTTCCGTTGGCGAAATAGAGCGACTTCTTTTCCTCAAAAGAGAGATTGTCGGCTTTTTGATTGGTCGTTTGCGAGAGCAAAGCGAAATTGCCAATTGTGTCGACCAAGTCGCGGTGAACGGATTGGTTTGGCCAAGCGTTTCGCCAAGGTGACTCTTCCGGCATGTTCTTAGGCAGCACGTGTTCAACCGTTGCGCCATTGTCTGGACCAAGCGCTTCACCGCCGGCGATTTCGGCATTCATCCGTAAGGCGATCGCGCGGCGCTGCGCGAAGGCGCCGAACCGGCTGCGAAGACGATTAGAGATTTCACGCCGTTCTTCTCGCGATAAAGCAAGCGGGCCGCTATCCGATAAGAGCACACGTGGATTGTCGGCATTATCAGCAATCTTCTGGTAGCGGCGTTGGCGACTGCGTTGCTCCGTAATCGCCATCATCGCGCCATAAGCAAACCGCTCTAAGCTGCGGAAGAAAGACAAAGCGATTTCGGGGCTACCATTGTGATTGACCAGGAATTTCAAGGCCGGAGCGCGCCACAATTGGTGATCAATCAGCCGCAAATGGTTCAAACACTCTGTGACTTGCGGCGTCAGATTGCCGAAATTGCCTTTGCCCGTCGAGATGGTGACATAGGCATCCACATAGGCGGGGAGTTCTTTGCTTAAGAATTCCCGTGTGCCGCCGATGGAGCGATTGATCACGGCTTTGCGAAACTCGCTGGCGCCTTTACGGGTCTTGCGCGCATAGAGCGTGCTAATCTGATTGAGCAGGTCGTCAAAACCAGACCCACTCAATCGAGACTCATGTTCCGACCATTCGCGCGAATAAGCATTTGCTTCTTCGGGCGTTAAATGAGCGTTCTCGAGCAAGTCCGTCTTGATAATATCATGCGTGTTCGGTGCTTTGCCGCGCGTATTCAGCACGCGGAACACATTATACCCCCCGTCCCAGTCTTCGACGACGACTTTCACCAGAAGGATCCGGTTCTTGATCGTCTCTGCCAATTCGCGTTGAGCCTCAGGTGACATATTCCGAACCGTCTTGATGAAATTCTCAAGATTGCGGGTCATCCGCCGCTGGCTTTCACTGTCATTTGGCTCGACATCTTTGCGCAGCGCTGCGCCCCGCGTTTGGATGGCTTCGCGCAAATAAGGCCCATCAATATGGTTCAACGAAATCCGCCAAGTGGGCCCTGTCGTGTCGTCGCCATCATCCGCGATCATCGCGTGAATCTCATCCTTGCGGGCCTGGTCGGTTTCGGTGTCGCGCAAGACGGAGAGAAGAATCGTCAAAGTGGTGAGGCGCTGCTGTCCATCAACGATTAGGAAACGACCGGACGCTTCACGCACCAAGACAATCGCACCGATAAAGTGGCTCTCACCGCTTTCGCTGGCATCATGTAAATCAGAAAGCAGTGCTTGAGCTTCCGAGATTTCCCACGAATAGCTCCGCTGATAAGGCGGCATGGCCATCTCGATGCCATTGCACAAAAGATCTGCCAAAGTACTTTCTTGAGCCCGAAGACCTTGTGTCATAACCACTCTACTTTCTATTGTCCCACCAACTTGAAATTGCAGGCTTAGACTTCAAACTGATCGCCTTCAATTGACAGTCTGCGGAAATTCATTCGGTTTCGACAAAAACGTAGCGAAGAGGTCACACGCCAATGAAATGGGCTAATCTAGTGGTTAATGAAACGCCGTGTGCGGGCCTAATTGAAGGTGACACAGCGCGTTTGCACCCAGCGTCGGATGTGAAGGATATTTTGGCTGACTTGACGGCGGCGGCGGAGACCGCGCGCGCGGGCGAGGTGGTGCCACTGGACAATGTCCATGTGCGGCAGCCCATTCTTCGCCCCGGGAAGATTCTGGGGATCGGCTTGAACTATGCGGCGCATGCCAAAGAGTCCGTTTCTTTTGTCAAATCGACGCCAGCGAATGTACAAAAGTGGTTCAACAAACAGTCGACCGCCGCCAATGGACCATATGATCCGGTGCATCTGCCCAGTGTCTCTGAGCAGCTGGATTACGAGGCCGAATTGGTGGCGATCATTGGCAAAACCGGACGGCATGTCCCTGAAGATCGTGCGCTGGAAATGATTGCTGGCTATTGCTGCGGCTGCGATGTTTCGGTGCGTGATTGGCAGCGGGCAAGCCAAACGATGATTATGGGCAAAGGCTTCGACACGCATGCCCCCTTCGGGCCCTATCTAGTAACGCCGGATGAGATTGAAGATTTTAGTGCGCTAAATGTGCGCGGTTCAGTCAATGGTGAGTTGCGTCAGAATGGGTATGCGCGCGACATGGTGTTTTCCTTGCCGCAGCAGATCGCCCATCTCTCCAAAGCGTTCACCTTAGAGCCAGGCGATGTCATATTTACCGGCACACCCGCAGGCGTGGGCGCCGGGTTCGATCCGCCGAAATGGCTGAAAGCTGGCGACCGAGTCCGCGTCGAAATTGAAGGCTTAGGATTTATCGAGAACGAGATCGTGCGAGAATCGGGTGAGCTTGTTCTCAAATAGCGATTCCGGATAAGGGTCCGACATGAGAGACAGGCTGAAAATTACCGGTGCAAGCCTCGTCATTTTGCTCGGCGCATGTGGTGCCGCGGAGCAGGGGCAAAACCGTGAAGAGGTCATGGTGCAGCCTGACGAGTTCGCATTACGTCCCTGTGCGTCGGTCCATCAAAGCCCATGTGCGTTGGTGGTCGCGGGCGGCAAGCGAATCTTGTTTGGCGCGCCGGCAGGTGTGGCGCAGTCTCAGTCGTCCGCAGATCTTAGCCAGCTCGACGCTATGGTCGTGTTTTCACTCACGGCGCGCGACCTGGAGGGGGTTGACGAAGTCCGCAACGTCTCTTGGCATGCGGGACGCACGGAGCCGCTCTTGGTGATCGGTCCGACCGGGATCGAGGACGTCGTCACGGCGCTGAACAAGGCTTTCGAACAATCCGATGCTTTATATGTTGTCGAGCACGGCATCCCTGCCGGGGGGTATGACGCGGCCATTCTGACAGCGCGTGTGGCCCAGAGAGAATCGCTGGTATTCGATACCGGAGATCTAAGCGTGACACGGGCCGACTATGGTTATCGCATTGCCTATCGCGCAGATGGCAAAACGTCGGTTGTGGCCCTGCAGGAATGTCAGGCGGAGGACGAGCAGGTGGTGCCAGATCCAACGGTCGAGCGACACGTCACCATAGCTTGCGCGGGCGATGCGGGCGACCATAGCTGGCCTTTGCGCGAAACCGTCTTCATCGTCAAAAACTAACTGTCCAAAAAAGCAACGGGGTCCCGTTTTATGCGGGACCCCGGTCTCCCCCGAGACGCCCCCATCCGGTCAAACAGTGACCGTGGACCGTAGGTGTGTCGGGATTTGTTCTTCGGAGTAGAGGTCGCTGAGAACGCTGTCAAACGAGACGCTGCGAGAATCAGAACGAATTTTACGATTGAGAATCTCACTGTGTCCTGATGGTCACGGAATTCCCTTGACAGGTGAAATATATTAAATTAGTTAGGAAACTAACAAATATAGGAAGCGATCATGTTCACGAGAAGAAACATCTTAATGACGGGGGGCGCGGCGGCGCTGATCGGGGGTGTCGGTGTCGTCGGTGCCGCACGTGGACCGGGGCTTGCCAAAGCACGGGCGCCTTGGAAACAAGCTGGCGAGAGTTTTGGAGATCCGCGCCTAGATGCTTTGGCTTACGCCATTCTGGCGCCCAATCCGCACAATCGCCAACCTTGGCAGTTCGACTTGGTTGGAGAGGACCGTATCGATATTTATGTCGATCTGGACCGACGCTTGCCGCACACAGATCCATATGATCGCCAAATCACCATTGGCTTTGGGTGTATGATGGAGTTGCTGCGTATCGCAGCCGCAGAGAAGGGCTATACCGTTACGGAGTCTCCGTTTCCGGATGGCGATGCCTATCCACGGCTGAATGGCAACCGCATCGCGCAGGTTCAGTTCACGCAAGCGGCGGACACGCCAAAAGACCCACTCTTTGCGAACATCTTAGAACGCCGCTCTACGAAAGAGCCATTCGACACCGATCAGCCGGTTTCTGAGGCGACGCTGGCCGGTGTGATTGCTGGCGGACAGGGGGCGCTCGAAATCGGCGGAACGCTAGACACTGACAAGCGTCAACGCATCATCGACCTGGCTTGGCAAGGATTTCAAATCGAGCTCGCGACAGACGTGACGCGTCGCGAAAGCGTTGACTTAATGCGCATCGGCAATCGCGCCGTTGTCGAGAATCCGGATGGGATCGACATGGGCGGCATTCCCATGGGCCTGTTCAAGATGACCGGGATCGTCACCCATGAAGGGCTCGATACGCCCGGCAGCACGGCGTATAATGAAGGCTTGAAAATGTATGAGCCGATCATCCACTCAGCCCAGGGGTTTGTTTGGATCAAAGCCGACGCCAATACCCGTCTTAGCCAGCTTCAGGCCGGGCGCGCCTGGGTGCGGATGAATCTTGCTGCCCAGCAGGCGGGTGTATGTGTGCATCCTCTGAGTCAGATCTTGCAGGAATTTCCGGAAATGGCAGAGCCGTATGAAGCCATTCGCGATGAACTCAATGTGGGGCCCGATGGGGTCATCCATATGCTGGGTCGGATCGGCTATACAAAGTTTCCATCAGCAAGTCCGCGTTGGCCGCTGGAGAGCAAGCTGATAAGCTCTTAGGCATGAGCGATTCTGATCCAGCGACCCAGATTTTCACCCTGTTCAATGAGATTGGCATCATCAATCAATTGGCCACGAGTCGGTTTGCGCGGGCTTTGGCACCGGACCTCAATCCTTCTGAATTTGGCGTCTTGAATCATTTTGTCCGCCTGGGCGATGGCAAGTCGCCGTCCTACCTCGCCAAAGCCTTTCAAATGACCAAGCCGAGCATGACGGCGATTTTGGGCAAGCTGCAAAATAAGGGCTATATCGAAATAGCGGGCAGTGCTGATGACCGTCGTCGGAAGATCGTTTCGATCACCTCAGCTGGCCGAAAAGCCCGTGAGCGCGGGATTAAGGCGATGGCCCCGCTCGCTGCGATTGTCGTTGAACAGCAGGACATCTCCAAATTGGCGAAAATCATTCCAGTTTTGCAAACGTTGCGCGAATTCCTCGATGCAGAAAGAAATGCTGTAGACGGACTAAGCTGACGCTTGGCAAAGCATGCGAATTAACTCTATTGCTACGAATTCGTTAACGTTTGGCGCATATTTGTTAAGGATATTGTGTCGACAGGGGCTGGGAATTGATGGTTGCCTTGTACTTTATGATCTACGCGTTGATCGGCGCGGGCGCAGGCTGGGGCTTGTTCTCTTTTGCGGCGGTCGGACTCCCATTGGCGATCGGGGGTGGCGCTATCATTACGGCTTTGCTCGGACAGGTGCACCTGTTTGCGACAAGCGGGTCTGATTCGTCGGAGCTTGAGGATCGAATCGAAGCATTAGAAGTGATCCAAAAAAGCACCAATGAACGTGTGGAAATTGTGCAGGCGCGCACCAGCGCCGTCGAAACCACCGTTAAGCAAGAACTGACGGAGCGACGTGACGCTTTGGTCAGTGAAATGCGCCAATTGGAAACGCTGATCGAACGCCTATCGCGCAGTTTTGAGACTAAATTGGCGGATGCTGAAACAGCCGGCGAAGTGGCACCCCAAGAGGATTTGGTCCTGCGGCGTGTGAAAGAGGCGCTGGAAGATGGCCGCGTCGATCTGCACTTACAGCCGATCGTGTCGCTACCCCAGCGCCGGGTCGCTTTCTATGAAGGCTACACCCGTCTGCGCGATGCCGATGGCTCTTTGATTCTACCGGCTGAATTTCTAGATGCGGCGCGTCGTGCGAATCTTCTCGGCGTCGTCGACAATATGATGCTGTATCGATCGGTTGAAGTCGTGCGGCGCTTGGCAGCGCGGGATCGCCGGGTTGGCGTGTTCTGTAACGTCTCGTCACACTCGCTTGAAGATCCTCACTTTTTTCCATTCTTCTTGAATCATATGGAACAAAATCGCGACCTTGCGGGGGCCTTGATTTTCGAGATTCATGCCAGCCGGTTTGAGCACCGGTCAAAGCAAATGCGCGAAGCGATGGAGCGCCTCACCGCCCTCGGATTCCGCTTTTCCATTGACCATGCTGAGACGATTGAGATTGATCTTCCCCGCTTGCAAGATGCCGGTATTCGCTTCGTAAAACTGAATGGCGGCGATATGATTGATCAGTTACGCGACCCCTTCGGACCGCGGCCAATCTCCTCTGTAGAGCGTAAGATTTCTGGCGAAGAGGTTGCCGCGATTTGCTCGCGTTACGGTGTCACCCTCATTGCCGAGAAAATCGAAGAGGAAGTCAGTGTCGTCGAAGTGCTGGAATATGGCATTCCATACGGCCAGGGCCATATTTTTGGCGCGCCACGTCCGATCAAATCTTCATTGATGGAAGAAACCGCACCACCCATCGAATTGGTGCGTATGCTCACCGCGCGCGCTTCTTAGATTGACGTGATCTTCCGCGCCGCATAACTCGCGGACATGACTGAGACACTCTTTCCAAGCGGGCTCGCCGCGATTGCTGACCAATATGACGCTATCCTCTGTGATGTTTGGGGCGTCATTCATAATGGACGCTATGCCTTTGATGAAGCGTGCGAGGCCTTGGTACGGTTTCGCGACCAAGGTGGCGCCGTCTGTCTGATCACCAATGCGCCCGTGCCCAAGGCACAAGCCATTCGCTATTTTGACCCGCTTGGCGTGCCACCAGAAGCCTATGATGATTGCGTCACGTCTGGGGATGCGACTCGCGAAGTGTTGGGCCAAATGTCCAGCGATGTGTTCTGGCGGATGGGCGCCGATTCAGGCTGGGAGTATGATAAATTCCTCTATGAGGGATTGGATCTGCAATTCGGTGATGCGCGCAGCTCCGACACGATTCTCTGCATTGGCTTTGAAGACCAGGTGAATGATCACCCAGATGATTATCGGGATCGTCTAGCTGAGGCCGCGGATCGCGACATGCAGATGATCTGCGCCAATCCGGATATTCGCGTCCGCGTAGGGGAGCAGCTTTATTGGTGTGCTGGCGCACTCGCCCAGGTGTTTGAGGAAGAGGGCGGGACCGTCATTTATCCCGGCAAACCGCACGCCCCGATTTACGAATTGGCGCTGGATAAGCTCTCCGATCTCGGCGTCGAACCAGCCGCGGAACGAGTGCTCTGCATAGGCGACAGTCCAGCCACAGACATGAAAGGCGCCCTACAGCGTGGCTATTCTGGCCTCTATGTCGGCACCGGTCTGAAAGAGCATGGGGCGAATTTCGAGCAAGAGGTGGTCGACCTGCTGAGCGAGTATGCGGTCAGCGCAAAATGGGCGATGCCGAAACTCACATGGTGACGAAACCTGAAACACATTGTAACAGGCCGTGAGCGAAAAACGGAGACTGATCCGAAATGACCTATAAAGAAGGTTACAAGTACGAGGATCTGGCGGTCGGTATGACCCACCAGACCGAACATACGATTACCGAGAAAGACATTGAGCTCTTTGCCGAAGTGTCGGGGGATCGCAATCCCCTTCACTTGGACGAAGAGTTCGCCAAGCAAACGCAATTTGGCCAACGCATTGCGCATGGCGCGCTTACAGCGAGTTATATCTCCGGCATACTCGGCAATGACTTGCCTGGGCCAGGGTCAATCTTTGTCGGCTTGAACATGCGATTCCGTCGTCCGGTCCTGATTGGCTCTTTGGTGATTGTCAAAGTTGAAGTCACGGAAAAGCAAGACCGGACGAGCCGGGTGACTCTAAAAGTCTCTTGTAATGTCGATGGCAAAGCGGCGATTTCTGGCGAAGCCATAGTCATGGTGCCGAAGCGAGACGCCTAAATGACAGTGATTGCCCATTATAAAGATGTGCCTGAATCCGCGCGCGGACATTCAGTCGCTTTGGGCAATTTTGATGGGGTACATGCTGGGCATCGCGCCGTGATTGAGGGCGCGATTGCCGCGGGTGCGCCGCTTGGGGTGGCCACATTTGAGCCACCGCCACGACAATTCTTCCGGCCAGACGACCCCCCGTTTCGGATCTATCGCCCGGCGCGGCGCAATGCCCGTTTGGCAGAGCTCGGTGCGAAGGCGGTGTATGAATTGCCCTTCAACGCTGACATGGCGGCGATGACGGATGAAGACTTCGCCCGCGACGTGCTCAAGAATGGCATTGGCGCGGCGCATGTCACCGTTGGCTTTGACTTTCGCTTTGGTCGTGGTCGCATGGGCGATGCTGGGCGATTGGCCTCGCTCGGACGAGCGCTCGGGTTTGGCGTCACGGTCATCGAGAAGATCGAAGCACTGGGCGCCAAAGCCTCTTCGACCGCCATTCGCGAAGCGCTGATTGCGGGCGAGCCAGAAAAGGCCGCCGAAATCCTCGGTCATGACTGGATTGTCGACGGTACAGTTGAGCATGGCGAGAAACGCGGGCGTACGATTGGGTTCCCGACCGCAAATCTGCATCTGGGCGAGCTCATCCATCCGCGTCATGGCGTCTATGCCGTTCGGGTCCGCCTGGCCGGGGAACAGGCTTGGCGGGGCGGAGTTGCCAATTTTGGCCGCACCCCAACCACGGGCATTCGCGACCCTCTGCTCGAGACCTACATCTTTGACTATGATGGCGACATTTACGGCCAGCATTTGGAAGTGGCTTTGGTCCGATTCCTGCGGCCAGAGCTGAAATTTGATGTGCTCGACGATATGGTCACGCAAATGCACAAAGATGTTGAGACCGCACAGCATCATCTGGCGGGATGACAGGGGCTGCGAGCCCTGCTAAGCGGGCCTGATGAAACGGGCAGCAATCATATCTATTATTCGAATTAGCGGCCCGGTCGCCCGCTCCACTTAGAGCTCGCGGCCGGGGACCTATTGCTTAGCCCTTTCTTCACACGCTGATCCGAAGACGTCCAAATGGCCGATACTGACAAACCGAAAAAACCTGAAAACCCGTACAAGGACACATTGTTCTTGCCGACCACCGATTTCCCGATGCGCGGCGGCTTGCCAAAAGCTGAACCGAAATGGATCGAGAAATGGGATGAGATGAAGCTGTATGAGCGCTTCCGTGCCGATGCTAAGGCGCGCGGCGCAGAGCCCTTCATCCTGCATGATGGCCCGCCTTATGCGAATGGTCCGATCCATCTCGGCACCGCGATGAATAAGATCATCAAGGATATCATTGTCCGCAATCATCAGATGCGCGGCTATGATGCGTCTTATCTGCCAGGTTGGGACTGTCACGGTCTGCCGATTGAATGGAAAGTTGAAGAACAATTCCGCTCCAAAGGCCGGACCAAGGATGACGTCCCCGGCGACGAATTCCGCCGTGCCTGCCGAGACTATGCGGCGGAGTGGATCGAGGTCCAAAAAGCTGGCTTCCGCCGCTGCGGCGTCGAAGGCGAGTGGGATGATCCCTATCTGACCATGAATTTTGAGTCTGAAGCCGCCACCGTGCGCGAATTCCTACGCGTCGCCATGGGCGGACGCTTGGTGCGCGGGGCAAAACCAGTAATGTGGTCGCCGGTGGAACGGACGGCTTTGGCGGAAGCTGAGGTTGAGTATCACGACCGGAAAGTGCCAGTGATTTGGGTGAAGTTTCCGGTGAACGTCAGCAAGACGCATAAAGACCCAACCCCAATAGACACTTCTGGACACTACGATGGTGTCGAGCATGCGAGCGTTGTGATCTGGACCACCACGCCATGGACGATCCCGGCCAACCAGGCTGTGAGCTTCAATTCCGGCATTCAATACTCATTGTATGAGGTCGAAGAAGTCATGTCGGCTGAGGAGCTTGGCTTTGCGCCTTATGTGAAAGAGGGGGAGCTCCTGATCATCGCTGATGCCCGCGTGGAGGAGGTGATGAACGGTGCGAAAGCGACCAAATATCGTCAAGTTATCGACCTGCCGGTGGAAGAAATTGTTCAACACCTTGTTTTGTCACATCCGCTCGCGGAACTGGATCCGTTCTTCCAACACGATATCCCCATGCTCGCAGGCGGTCACGTCACCGACGATGCCGGTACCGGCTTCGTCCATACCGCACCGGCCCACGGTGAGGATGACTTCAATGTCTGGGTCGAATCCGGTCGGACGACGCAGCAGATCCGCCAGATTGTCGATCCAGACGGCTGCTACACCGAAGACGTCCCTGAACCCCTGCGCGGGCTCGACATCATTCGCACCTCTGGCAAGAAACGCGGGGAGCAAGGCAAGGCCAATCCAGAAGTTATTCGCCTCCTCGCCGAAAGCGGCAATCTGCTCGCGCGCGGCATGACCAGCATTCGCGATGCCCATTCCTGGCGCTCGAAAGCGCCGGTGATCCGCCGCGCCACGCCGCAATGGTTCATCGCTATGGACACGCCCGGCAAAGACGGTTCGCGCCCGCTGCGGGAGATGGCGCTCGAGGGCATAGAGCAGACCAAATTCGTGCCGCCGACCGGCTATAATCGCTTGAAAGCGATGGTTGCAGATCGCCCAGACTGGCTGATCTCTCGCCAGCGCAATTGGGGTGTGCCGATCACGCTGCTCGTTAATGAGAAAGGCGAGCCGCACACAGCCGCAATGAGCGAAGCTGATGCGGCTTCCGTGAATGAGAAAATCCTCGCCAAAATCCGCGAGGAGGGCGTTGAAGGCTGGTTCTCCGCAGAGGTCAGCGATTTCCTCGACGATTCGGCGGGCTGGGACAAAGTCAATGATGTGCTCGATGTCTGGTTCGATTCAGGCACCACGCACGCTTTTGCCCTGCGCGATCGCGGCATCATTGATGATGAGACCGGTGTTGCGGATGTTTACATGGAAGGCTCTGACCAGCATCGGGGTTGGTTCCAATCCTCCTTGCTCGAAAGTTGTGCCACGCGCGGCATGGCGCCGTTCAAACAGGTCGTCACGCATGGCATGATCGTCGATGGCGAGGGCAAGAAAATGTCCAAGTCGATCGGCAATACAATCGACCCGGCCGACTTTGCCAAACAATATGGCATTGAGATCCTGCGTCTCTGGACCGCCAGCGCTGATTATACCGAAGACCTCCGCATCTCGGATGAAATCATCAAGGGCGCGGTCGAGAATTATCGTCGCTTGCGCAACACAATGCGGTACCTCTTAGGGGCGCTGCATGGCTATACGCCCGGCGAAGCGGTTCTGCCAGTGGAAATGCCCAGCCTTGAAAACTGGGTCCTGCATCGTTTGGCAGAGCTCGATGAGCTGGTGCGCAAAGCATATGAAGAACATGACTTTAAGCGGGTCATGGCGGCCTTGCTCAACTTCTGCTCTGTAGACTTGTCTGCGGTCTATTTCGATATTCGCAAGGATAGCCTCTATTGCGATGCGCCGAGCGATGTTCGTCGTCGCTCCGCCCGCACCGTCATGGCGGCGATCTTGGAGCGTCTCTTAGCCTGGCTGGCCCCGATCATGCCATTCACAACCGAAGAAACTTTCTTGATGAGTGTGTTTGCCGACCGGGCTGACAGCGTGCATTTGCTGCAATTCCCCGAAACGCCGCTCGACTGGAAAGATGAAGACCTGGCCGCGCGCTGGGAGAAGATCTTTCGCGTACGCCGCGTGGTCACCGGTGCGATTGAGATCGAGCGCAAAGAAAAACGGATCGGCTCGTCGCTCGAAGCCGCGCCGAAAGTCTTTATCGCTGATGCCGACTTATTGGCCGCGTATGAGGGCGAAGTGGCGGAGGACATCTTCATCACGTCCCAAGCCGAATTGGTCACCGAAGCTGCGCCAGCGGACGCCTTCCGTTTGCCCGAAGAAGCCAGCGTGGCCGTATTACCGGGTCAAGCGAGAGGTGTGAAATGCCTTCGGAGTTGGAAATATTTCGATCCAGCCGGCGCAGATCCGGAGTTTCCGGATGTGACACCCCGCGATGCCGCTGCTATTCGGGAGATCAGAGGTAATTCATGACCAAAAGCTTCCGCAATGGCCTTTTCTTTCTGATTCCAACCATTGTGCTCCTGGACCAGTGGAGCAAAGGGCTGATCCTGAACGAGCCGACTTTTAATGCGCTTGGCTGTTTGGATCGGACGGAACGCTGTGGGCATATCGATGTTCTGCCCTTCTTCGACCTACACATGGTTTGGAATCGCGGAATCAGCTTTGGAATTGGCCAATCGGAAGGGATTATGCGGTGGTTATTGGTCATCCTGACCACCGCAATTGCCATTGGTTTTACGGTCTGGCTGCTGCGCGCCTCTCGCCGTTTGACCGGGATCGCCCTGGCCATGGTGATTGGCGGGGCGTTTGGAAATGTGATTGACCGCGTTCGATTTGGCGCCGTCGTCGATTTTCTCGACTTTAGCGGCATATTGCGGCCATACTTTTTCAATTACGTATTCAACGTCGCGGATGCGGCCATTTCTGTAGGTGCGGTCTTGCTCTTTGCGGACCAGTTCCTAATGTCGCGACAAGACAAAGCGGCTGGGGCCGTAACTGAAGACGAGGCGAGGACACCTCAATGAAAACCGCTCTTTTGATTTCGACCTTAATCGCCGGCACGTTGGTGTCTGGCTGCGCCGCATTGGGCGGCAGCAACAGTCCGGACGAATTCCGGGTTGTGAAAAAAGCGCCCTTGGTGGTGCCGCCAGATTATAGCTTGCGGCCACCTGAAGCAGGCTCAGGCACACCGTTTGAAGTGGACGAAACCCGCGCTGGAACGGCGTCTGCCTTTGGCAGTGATATCGGCACCAATGCCAGCGCCTCTGAACGTGCACTGGTCGCTTCTGCGGGTGCGAATGCGGTGAGCCCCGTCATTCGTGAGCAGGTCGACTGGGAAGAAGCCGCCATTATTCGCAAGTCTTCCCGCGTCTCCGACCGAGTCATGACGACGGATGGGTCTGAGCTGACGGAACCTGACAGCGCCACCGGTGGCGGTGACGTTCAAATCGCACGCGGCAGCGGCGAACGTATCAAACTGCCTGGAACCTAAGGCAATTTTTACCTGAACATTGAGGCACGTACGGAGGAATTATGAAATATTGGATATCCGGCGGGCTTGCCGCCACGGCTTTGATTTGCGGCACCGCGCTCGCAGACAGCGCGGAGGAGGCCTGGGCGCCTGAAACGTTCACGCTGAACAATGGTATGGAAGTGGTTGTCCTACCCGACCATCGCGCGCCTGTTGTCACCCATATGGTCTGGTACAAGGTCGGCGCGGTCGACGAAGATCCTGGTAAATCCGGCATCGCGCACTTGTTTGAGCATGTCATGTTCAAAGAAACCGACGATCTTGAGGATGGCGAGTTTGACTCGACAATTTCCCGCGTCGGAGGCCAGCACAATGCGTTCACCAGCTGGGACTATACCGCTTACTATCAGCGCGTCGCCAAACAGCATCTCGGCAAGATGATGGAACTCGAAGCCGAACGGATGACCGATCTAATCATCGATGAAGACCCTGAAGGCAGCTTCATTACTGAACGCGACGTCGTCAAAGAAGAGCGTCGGCAGCGGGTCGATAATAATCCTGGCGTGATCCTACAAGAGCGCGTTCTCGCGGAGTTTTGGAAAGATCATCCTTATGAGATCACCGTGATCGGTCGGATGGATGAGGTTGAAGCGCTTACTCCGCAAGACGGTATCGATTTCTACAAAAAATATTATTCGCCCGAGAACACCATTCTCGTGGTGGCAGGCGATGTCACCGGCGATGAAGTTCGCGCCTTAGCGGAAGAGCATTATGGCAAGATCGAACCATCGGGCCTCGTCGACGGCACGCGCAAATGGGCAGACGTCCCAGCGCTGACGGAAACTAAAGAGCTGTCGCATTCAGATCCGAAAGTGCGTCAGCCGGTTTGGTATCGCTACTATAATGGCACCAGCCAATTACGCGATCGTGACTTTTCCCTGGCCTTAGATGTTGGTTTGGATGTCCTTGGCGGCGGTAATACCAGCTTGCTCTATGTGGCTCTGGTAGAGGAGCAGAAAGTCGCCGTGAATGCCGGCACGTTTGCTTGGACCGGTCTGCATGATGATGGCCCAGCTGTGATCTACGCAACGCCAAGCCCCGGCGTCAGTATGGAAGAGCTCGAAGAAGCGGTGATGGCAGAAATCACCAAACTGCTGGAAGCTGGCTTTAGCGACGAAGATGTCGAGCGCGTGCGCAATTCCATGGCCGCATCGGCGATTTATGCCAGAGACAATCAACAAAGCATGGCGCAATTGTTCGGCAGCTGGATGGCGATTGGTGGGTCGATTGACGATCTTATGAACTATGAAGACGATATCCGCGCAATCACCACCGAACAGGCCCTGAGCGCTGCCCGGCAAGTCTTTGCTGCGGATAATAATTTCATTGAGGCGCATTTGCTGCCCGAAGACGGGGAGTTTTAATCATGCGTCTTTCTTTTCTATTCAGCTCAGCGGTCGCCGCGATCGCACTCTCGGCTTGTGATGTTTCTGTTACGATCGATGATCAGGCGGGCACCGATGAGTCCACACTCGATGTTGAAGTCCATGACGGTGAGTTCGCGACCATTCAACAATTCACCACGCCTGGCGGCGTCTCGGTTTGGTTGGTGGAAGAGCCTTCCATCCCAATCTTGTCGCTCCGCATGGCTTGGCATGGCGGCGAAACCATGGACCCAGTCGGACAAGAGGGGCTGACCAATGCCATGGTCTATCACATGAATGAAGGCGCCGGAGAGCTTGATACGCAGGCCTTTTTCAAAGGTATGGAAGAGCTGAATATGAGCTTCTCCTGCGGCGCGGATAATGAGAACACGTATTGCAATGCCTCCATGCTGACCGATAATGCTGAAGACTCGTTCGGCATGATTGCCTTGGCATTGTCGGAGCCGCGCTTCGATGATGGGCCGTTTGAGCGGTTCCAGCGCGAGCAAGAAGTCAGCCTACAAACGCGGGAAACGAATGCGCGCTATCTTGCGTCACGCGCTCGGGCGGCCGCTTTGTATCCCGACCATGCTTATGCTCGCGAAACCAGCGCTGAAAGCCTTGCAGCGATTACGCAGGACGCCATGCGGGCACAGAAAGACCTGTTAATGGTCAAAGACGGTATGATGGTCACAGCGGTTGGCGCGATGTCGCCTGAACAGCTCGCGCCGTTGATCGATGCCGCAGTGGTGGGGCTGCCGGATTCAAGCGAGGTTGCCGAGACGGAAGATGTTATTCTCGCTGAGGCAAGCGCTGATCCGATTACGGTGGCGCTTCCGCAACCGCAAAGCTTGGTGACGTTTGTCGGCCCCGCCATGCGCCGCGAGAATCCGGATTTCTATACCGCGGTTGTCCTCAATTACACATTTGGCGGCGGCGGGTTCCAAAGTCGTCTGATGCAAGATTTGCGGGTCGATAAGGGCCTGACTTATGGCGTCTACACATCGGTCAATGGCGGTGAAAAGCTGCAAACTTGGAGCGGCGGCGGTCAAACCAAGAATGAGAGCGCGGGTGAGTTTATCGCGGGCGTGAAAGAGAATATGGAGAAAATGGTCGCTGACGGGATGACCGAGCTGGAGCTCTCCGATGCGAAAGCCTATCTGACAGGATCGTATCCACTCGGTTTTGACTCGAATGCAAAGATTGCCGGCCGGATGATGGGCGTACGTCTCGATGACTTGCCCGTCGACTTTTTCGACAAGCGCAACGCGATGATCGAGGCTGTGACGCTGGAAGATGTGAACCGCGTCGCCGCGGAATATCTCAATCCCGAGAATTTCACCTTCGTTGTGGTGGGTGAACCGCAAGGCCTGGACGGATAAGTCTTGGCCGGGATGACGAACTTCGAGAAGGCGCAGGATGGATCCCTGCGCCTTTTTGTTATCATAGTTCCCGCCGCTGTCTTTATCAGCGCCGCGGTTGCCAGCCTGGTCAATCTTGATGCCTTTTTCGCATTCGCCAAAGGCCTCAATGATTGGATCCTAGATACGTTCTCTACGGTGATTTCCTGGGCCGTGTTCGGCTTTGTGCTGACCTGTCTGGCCGTGGTCGTGTCGCCTTTAGGCAAAGTCACAATTGGCGGTCAGGGCGCCCCACGAACGCTGAAGCCGTGGAGCTGGTTCTCGATTACGCTGTGCACAACGATTGCCATCGGGATCCTTTTCTGGGCGATGGCGGAACCGCTTTATCATCTCTATGACCCTGGCGGTGCCGCGCGCGGGATCGGGCCGGGCAGTGAGGCGGCGATACAATTCAGCCTGGTCAGTCTATTCATGCATTGGACGATATCGCCTTATGCGATCTACACTGTCGCAGCGCTGACCTTTGCGCTGGCCTATCATAATCTCGGTAAGCCTTATTCGGTTTCTGGACCTTTTGTAGCATTGCTCGGACGGCCCCTGCCAAATCCCGTGGCGGCCGGTTTGGATGCAGCTATCCTATGGGCGCTGGTCATGGGCATGGCCGGGTCGCTCGGGGCGGGCATGTTGATGCTGTCAGGTGGTGTCGCCGACCTGACCGGTCTGACCAGCGGTCCGCTCACACTGGCATTGGTTGCCGGGGCGATTGCGATTGTCGTTCTGATCAGTTCCCTCACCGGCTTAATGCGCGGCATTCGAATCCTGTCTGAAGCAAATACCTGGTTTTTCTTTGCGCTCATCGCTTTCATCGTCGTGTTCGGCCCCTTCCGAGACATGTTGGTGCAAGGCGGGCAGGCGGCCATCGGCTATGTCGGGGGCTTTCTGGATCGGTCTTTAATGATCGGATCGGCGAGCGGAGACCAGGAATGGGCAAAGAGTTGGACCACATTCTATTTCGCCAATTGGCTCGCTTGGGCACCTGTAACGGCCATGTTCCTTGGGCGGATTGCCCGCGGCTATAGCGTCCGCGCATTTGTTTTGGTCAATCTCGTCCTGCCAGCTTTGTTCTCAATGGTTTGGATGAGCGCCTTTGGTGTCTTTGCAATGGAGACGGATTTTGCAAATGCGGGTGCTTTGAAGGACACGCTTGATGCAACCGGTCCTGAATCGGTGATGTTTGCCGCGCTAGACTATTTGCCGCTAACCGCTGTGATGATTCCGGCTTTGCTGCTCGTCTCATTCATTTCTTACGTTACGGCCGCTGACAGCAATACCGAAGCCATTTCGCAGATATGTAAAACCCATACGCATGAGATGACAGAGGTTGATGAAACCGAACCAAGTGCGCCGCGGCTGAAAATCCTCTGGGTCATCCTGATTTGCGTGATGGCGTGGATCATGGTCGCCTTTAGCGGCATTGATGGGGTGCGGATGTTGTCAAATGTCGGTGGGTTGCCTGCTTTATTCATCGTCTTGGGGCTGCAAGCCTGTTTGATCCGCATGGTATTCCAAGCCAACGCGCTCCATCGCGCGCGTGATACAGCGCCGGGGATGTGATAAGAACGGCGCGGGAGGACAGTCTATGAAACAGGTTGCACTTGCTATTGGTTTTGCGTTTCTCGGTACATCGGCTTGCATGCACACATCATCAGATGCTGAGATCATTGTTTCACCGATAGATGATGCGATGGAACAATTCGCGATTGGTCAGGTGTATGACGCGCATCCGACCCGGGCCTTGGTGGACAAAGTTGAACGCGTTCCGTCTGCTTCAAAACACACAGTCTTGCGGATTGAAATGACCGGCTCACCGACCGCTCGCAAAATCTACGAGTTAACGATCTCCGAAACGGATGATGGCGCGTTCCAGCTCGAAAGCCTGGACATCCTGCAATAGCTAGGCGTCGTCGAGCGATTTCAATTCGGTCGCGATGCTTTCCAAGTTTTGGCGGATCCGTTTGAGACCGCCGCCGCGGCCTTGATGGATAACCAATTGCTTCCAGGGCAGCTCTTCAGACTCTGGGCTCCGCACCACGAGATGACCAGAGCGCGGCAATGCGCTTGCCAGCAGCGTTTTCGACAAGCTGAACCCAGCTTGATCATCATAGGCGCCGTTACGAGCATCTGCCTCAAAATCAGACTGTTCAGACCGGCCCACCGTGTTGAATAGAACCGATAATTCCGGCCGTTTCTCGTCGCTCACTTGCTCATGCATGACTTGGTTGAGCAGCTTTACACCGCGCAGCGAATACGCATCGGGCTGCATCGGGGTCAGCACGCGGTCAGCCGCTTCCAAAGCGCAGCGCGTGAGGAAGGTGGCATTGGGATTGGTGTCGAAGACAATCAGGTCATACTCGCTGCGGAAATAATCGATCATCCGCCGAAAATTGGCGCCGACAACGCCGAGAGATTCCTGACTTGGGGCAAAGGCATATTTCGAGATCTCAAATTGGCCCGAAATCAAATCAAACCGGCCGGCTGGCGCATTGTCTCCGACCAAGAGGTCATGACAAATCACATCCCGCCCAACTGGTTCGAAAGGTTCCGTGCTGATCCGGGTCCAATTCTCAGCTGGTGAGGTCATGTCATAGGCATGCAGGCGCGATCGCTCGAACAGGGAAATTACCGATTTGTCCCGTGCCGCGCTCGCATCGGCATGGTCCATGTCGAAAAAGGTCTGAGTGAGATTGTATTGCGGATCCAGGTCGATCAACAAAGTCCGTCCGCCAATTCGGGACTGCCAGGCGCCAAAGACCTGGCTGGTGACCGTAGTTTTGCCGACCCCGCCTTTAAGGTTCATCACTGAGATGACAGGGCAGCGACGTTCATAGCGGGCTTTGACCCCTGCCACGAGGCGTTCCAAAGCGCCATCATCCGTCAGTGAGTCTGTTAATTGGTCCGCCAGCGCGATTTTGAACTGTTTTGACAGGCGGGCATTGTCAGCGCGGATGGGAAACAATGTCAGACCGCGATCCAGGGCGCGATCCAGCTGAGCCTGAACGGCGCGGGACCGGATCGAAGACGCAGAGACCAGGACGACCATGCCAAAAGCATTATCAATCGCCTCATTGACGATGTCTGGTTCCATATCTTTGCTGCCTGGCGGGGTGTACCAGGTCGGGATGGCCGCCCGGCGCATAGCCTCATGCACCTGCAACAGAGGATCCACGTCACGATGACCATGGGCAATAAAAAGCTGAGACATTGAGAATAGATCCGTCTGGGAGGCTTTTTTTACTTTGCTAACCTGATTATCGCATCCGAGCCACACTTTCCTGTCATATCCGCTTACGAAAGCTTGATTGTGTGACTTTGCCTGTGCATAAAGCGCGACCTTAAGGAGAAAGCCATGACTTGGACGCCAAACAGCTGGCGCGCACGCCCTGCGAAGCACATTCCGGAAGACTATCCGGATCTTGACCATTTAAAAGACGTTGAGACGCGTTTGGCCGCGTTTCCGCCTTTGGTCTTTGCGGGCGAAGTGCGCACGTTGAAAAAGCGCCTCGCCAGCGTTGCTGCGGGTGAAGCTTTCTTGCTGCAAGGCGGCGATTGCGCCGAAAGCTTTAAAGAGTTCAGCGCGGACAATATTCGCGACACATTGCGCGTGATGCTGCAAATGGCGGTGGTACTGACCTATGCGGCGTCCAAGCCCGTCGTCAAAGTCGGTCGTTTGGCGGGCCAATTTGGCAAACCACGCTCTTCGCCAGTGGAAGAGATAGATGGCGTGACGCTGCCCTCTTATCGGGGCGACAATATTAATGGCATGGACTTTACAGAAGCATCTCGGACACCGGATCCAGAGCGTCTGATCAAAGCCTATTCGCAATCCGCATCGACGCTGAACCTGGTGCGCGCCTTTACGCGCGGGGGTTACGCAGATCTCTCCAATGTCCACCAATGGATGCTGGGCTTTGTCGATCGCTCGCCACTGGGTGAGCAATATCGGGAAATGGCGGACAAAATCTCGGATGCCCTCGAGTTTATGCGCGCCTGTGGGGTGACCTCGCAAAGCGTTCCGCAAATGGCGCAGGTCGAAGTCTATACGTCTCACGAAGCCTTGTTGCTTGGCTATGAAGAGGCCATGACCCGGATCGATTCCACCTCAGGGGATTGGTACGACACGTCGGCCCATATGCTATGGATCGGTCACCGTACGCGCCAGGTGGATCACGCCCATGTTGAGTTCTGCAAAGGCGTAAAGAACCCGATCGGCATGAAGTGTGGGCCCGGGCTTGAGCCGGATGAGCTGCTCCGCATCATCGAAACCTTGAACCCTGAGGATGAGGCCGGTCGGATCACGCTGATCTCGCGCTTTGGCGCGGATGGCGTCGCAGATGGGCTTGCCCCGCTTGCACGGGCGGTGAAAGCCAGCGGTCGCACCGTTGTATGGTCATGTGACCCGATGCATGGCAACACGCTGAAAACGTCAACCGGATTCAAGACACGACCTGTCGATCACATCCTGACCGAAGTGCGGCAATTCATCGATGTTCTGAATGCAGAGGGCTGTGTACCAGGCGGCGTGCATTTCGAAATGACCGGCCAAGACGTGACCGAATGTATTGGCGGCGCGCAGGCGATTTCCGAAGAAGACCTGTCATCAAGATATCACACTCATTGTGATCCTCGCCTAAATGGCGAACAAGCTCTTGAACTTGCCTTCCTAATCGCGGAGAAGCTCCTCGAGATTAAGGATTCTTCTCCAATGGCTTCACGCGTAACCGGATAAGCAGGACTTTAAACCATGACCCAGCGGGCATGGCCCGCTTGGGCGCGGGCCTCTGAAATACTAGACCTTTTGCGGCTGTCAGGGCCGATCGCGATCTCACGCCTATCGTGGATGCTGATGGGCCTGACGGATGCGATTGTGCTCGGCCAAGTGAAAGGCCAGGAGCATGAGTTGGCCTTCATTCTGAATTCCTGGTTGCCGATTGGTGTGACCTTGGGCTTCGGCATGGGGATTCTTCTTGGTGTCCAAGTTTTGACCTCAGAATTGGTCGGACGCGGCGAAGAGCATTTGTCCGGCCGGATTTTTCGACGCGGCATGGCCTGGGCACTGGGCTTAGGTGTGCTGGTCACGCTTGCCACCTATCTCGCGGCCGCCCCGCTATTCGATTTTCTGTTCGTTCAGATCAATCCCAATGACGAGATCAGTGCTTTAATGTCGCCGGAGGAGTTTGCTGAAGAAACGGCGCTGATCACACAAATTCTGTCGCTTAGTCTGCTTGGCTTCATGATTTCGACGGTTTGTAGCTACTATTTAGAGTCGCTGCGTCGAGCGCTCATTGTGACGATCACTTCTTATCTTGGTGTTGGCGTCAATTTATGCATCGATTTAGCGCTGGTCCTGGGCTGGTGGGGCATGCCGCAAATGGGCGGAGAAGGCGTCGCCTGGGCGACCGTCGGGTCGCGCTGGGCGATTACGATCGCACTGATCGGTTTTGTGATTTGGCTGACCCCTGCGCTTAAGCCCGCAGAGCCTGGCCCCGAGGATGAAGGGCGCCGTCAAATCACCGTCGGTGGTGGCACAGCGATCTCCAATATTGCCGAATGGGGCGGGTTCAACCTGACTTATACGATCGCAGCGTTCGTCAGCGTCGCTGTGAATGCGATTTATGGCTATTCAGTCCAAGTCATGGGCTTTTGTTTCATGTTCTTCCTGGGCATCGGCACGGCCACCAGTGTGCGTGTCGCTGAACATGTGGGCCGCGGAGACTGGCAAGGGGTGAAGGATGCATCCCGGCTCGGGGTTGCGGCGACCTTCGTGCTTGGCGCCGCTCTGGCCTTGTTAATCTATGTCTTCAAAGACGGATTGGCGCTGTTACTGGTCAATTCCGAGGCCAGCATTGACGGCACGCTTCTGGCGCCTGCGATCGCGGCGATGCTCATCTATGCCGCTTTAGCGACCACATTTGATGGTCTGCAGGCCACGGCGTCTATGGCGCTCCGCGCGCAAGGTGTCGTCTGGGTGCCTTCAGCGATCCATATCGCGTCCTTCTTCGCACTGATGATCCCGCTTTGCTATGTCACGGCCGTGAGCATGGGACGCGGGGTTCGCGGCATGATGGAGGCAGTGACCATCACGCTACTGGTCGCAGGCTTTCTACAATGGGGCCTATTGGAATGGAAAACGGCGCGCCGTGAAAGACAGCGCGCCGTTTAGAAAGAATCGCTTGAACAGCGATAAGACCTTAGATGTCTTTCAGTGCCGAAGCTGGACGGAAAGCAGCAGAGGTTTTCTCTTTGATCTGGATCGTTTCGCCCGTTGCCGGGTTACGGCCCTCGCGTGCACCACGGGTTTTCGCGACGAAAGTCCCGAAACCTGCAATCGCGACTGAGTCACGGCTTTTCACCGCGCCTGCGATAGAATCAAAGACAGCATCCACAGCGCGTCCGGCTTCAGCCTGAGACATGTCTGCAGCGTCTGCCACTGCTTTGGTCAGTTCACCCTTGTTCATTGGGTTCTCCCTTAGTTCAACGGCGAAAGTTGCCGTTGGGGGCATTGTTCATGATTCGATTTGGCCGTGAATCCCGAAAACCCAATAAATACGGGCGATTCAGGCTTATTTTGCCAGAATCCACCCTTCTTCACAGATAATTTCGTCGATTTCGGCCTCAGAGAGCGTGTCCGGCGGACCGAACGCATCCGCCAGTTTTCCCGCCGAATCGAGCGATTCCAAGTGTTTTGAGAGGGTCCGGACCTGCGCCTGATCGAGGATTTCGCCGGGTTCTGGGACGGTTGAAACGGTGCTTGGATAGACTTCCGCGAGCACGCAGGAGACATTTTCGAGATCGCTCGGCATCAAAGTCTGAAACCCGGTTTCGAAGGGCCAGATGCGGGCGCCCTCGATATTTTCAAGGATCTCAAACACCGTCGGGATCCCGAGCAAGGATTGCGATCCAACAGCGCCCGCCCCGAGCAATTGCCAAACCGATTTGGGCGAGGCTTTAAATTGAGAGCGGATCCAGGCCTCGCTCAGCCTATGCTCCGGCAAAGATCCCCGCGCGGAGAAATCGCCCTTTTTCATGGCTAGGGTTGAGACTTGGTCTCGCTTGGTTGTGCCCCAGAACGGGTGCGGGCCCTTCGAAATGGCGTAATTCAATCCCGCTGCAATCGCGAACCGCGCATTCGAATTGTCTGATTTCTCTTTCACTTTGGTGGCGAGATGCTGATACATGCAGCGCCAGGCGGGCTGTCCATCTTTTGCCAATCCCGCGGCTGCGGCCGTGCCGCGCGGATACCCAAAAGCGAAATCGAAGCCGACCAGGACTTTGTCACCGCGCGCGATGAGCTTTTCTAAGAGCTCTTTGATCAGCGTGCGGGCTTCTAATCGGGTTTTTGGATTGACGCTAGTGAATTGAAACTTCAGTCGCGCGTCCCGAGCGCGAAGCCCAATCCAGATCGAATTGGCGCCCATTGTCGGTTTTGCTGCAGCGCTCCAGTCCACGACCATATACGCGTCGAACAGGCGGCTCATTCGAATTTCAGCCCGGCAATCGGTTCTAAGTGTTTGCAGATCGCTTCTGTCTGCGCATGGGCTGATTGAATCGACTGATACGCAGCTTCGCGATTGTCGCGCTTACGTTCCAGTAATTCGATTGCGGCTTGGCGTTTCGTTGCGTCCAGATGGATTTCTTCATGCAGGTCTTTTTCCAACTGGGCGATGTCCTCACTGTCTTCCAGTAAGGCGATGAGCGGGACGGTCTCGACCAAGAAGTGCGTGTGAATGGTCCGCCGCAATTCAATGTCACGAATCTCGAACAGGCGTTCGCGGTTACGTTCATAGATGGCGGTTTCGCGCGCGGCCGTGCGAAACAAGCGCAAAGTCACATCACCCCAGCGCTCGCCAATCTCCATAGACGCAAAGGCGCGGTCCAAGACGCGATCGACCGAGGCTAAGATTTCACCGAAAAACCGTGCGGCTTCGCGTTCGCGGCGCTTCTGGCCGAGCCGGTCTTGCACCAGCTCAGCCACCAAAGCGCCGCCTGTGGCCAGCATAGCCCCGAGAATAACCGCCAATAGCGTATCGAGATTATCGATGAAGTCGAAAATACTGTTACGCATCAGCGGATGCCTCGGGGTGGCTTAGGCTCTAAGCGAGCTTGACCAGCATTTTGCCGGTATTTTTGCCGGAGAACAGCCCCATAAAGGCGTTTGGCGCATTCGCGATGCCTTCCATGACGGTTTCTTCGAACTTCATTTGACCGCCTGTAATCCAAGTCACCATATCGCGCTGGAACTCAGGCAACATGTCCGCATGGGTGGAAACGATGAAGCCGCGAATCTGCAGCTGCTTACCGACAATCTGAATGACATTGTTCGGGCCAGGGCGCGGTTCGGTGTCATTATACTGAGAGATCATGCCGCAAATGGCCATACGCGCGAACGGGCGTGCGCATTCGATTGCGGCTTGGAAATGATCGCCGCCAACATTGTCGAAATAAACATCGATGCCTTTAGGCGCAGCCGCACGAAGGGCCGCAAGCAGTCCTTCATAATTGCCCGCCGCGCGATAATCGATGCATTCATCCGCGCCGAGCGATTTGACGAGGTCGCACTTTTCAGTGCCGCCTGCCGAACCGATCACCGTGCAGCCTTTGATCTTGGCAATTTGCACAACAGCGGAACCGACGGCACCGGCTGCGCCGGATACGAAGACCACATCGCCTTCTTTCAATTCTGCCACGCGCAAGATACCGGCATAAGCCGTAAGGCCTGGCATCCCGGCAATGCCAAGGAAAGCGCTATCTGGCAGGCCGGTATCGCCCGGCAGTTTTTGTGCCATCACAACCTCAGGGGCCGCCGTCCAAGCTTCGCGCCAGCCCGCCATGGATTGCACCAGGTCGCCCTCTGCATAATCTGGGTGATTAGAGGCGGTCACGCGGCCGACGGCGCCGCCTTGCAACACTTCGCCAATTTGGAAGGGCGGGACATAGCTCTCACGATCATACATCCGACCGCGCATATATGGGTCGACCGACATCCAAGAATTGCGCACTTGAATCTGACCTGGGCCAGGCGCAGGCGCGTCATTGGTCACAACGGCGAAGTCGCTGGCTTGGGGTTCGCCGACAGGGCGTTGGGCGAGGGTCCAGTCTTGGGACGAAATAGCGGTCATAAGATATCCTTCCTGTTATTTTGTTTGATATGTGGACGCTGCCGCGCCGGAAGCAAAGAGGCGACTGTAAGAATTCGCAATGCCTTTTGATGCGTCTTACCGCTATGTTCAGTTGCCAGAGACTCACGCAAAATGCGATGGAGCGGTTCGAGCGTGGAGTAACACTATGGCAGGTCTGAAGACCGGACTCGTCGGGGCAGGCGTTTTTGGCGGCTATCATGCCGGGAAAATTTCTGGATCCGACATGACTGACTTTATCGGCATATTCGATCCCGATTCAGACCGATGCGCAGCATTGGCTGAGAAACATGGTGTGCGCGCCTATGCGACCCAGGATGAGCTATTCTCGGCTTGCGACGCCGTCCTCGTCGCCTGCCCAGCGACCTATCATGAGGCTGTGGTCAAAGCGGCATTAGAAGCGGATTGCCATGTCATGGTTGAAAAGCCTCTGGCGCTTGTTGGATCGGCGGCTGACGCACTTGCCACCCTGGCAGATGCGAAAGGGCGGGTTTTGCAGGTCGGGCACCAAGAGCGCTTTGTGCTCGATGCCATGGGTCTGTTTGAGATTCCAGAAACACCCACCAAGATCGAAGCCTGGCGTATGGGCCCCCCCGCGCCAGATGGACGGGCAGGGGACGTATCTGTGATTTGGGATTTGATGACCCATGATCTTGATATGGTGGGCAAACTGATGGGGCCTGCGCTCACGGTCGAAGCGACCGGACGGCGCGCACATACGGATCATATCGATGAATCCACAGCGCGGCTCCATTTCGCGATTGGCAGCGCTGAAATTACTGCCAGTCGTTGTCATTCTGAACGCGATCGTCGGATGGTGCTCACCTATCCATCTGGCACGATCGCGATCAATTTCTTGACCCGAGAGATTGAGAATACGACGCCTTTCGCGGTTATAGCGGATGTGTCCGATACATTGCCAGATCCGCTAGGGGCCGCGGACGAAGCTTTCTTTGCAAGTGCGCTTGGGGCGCGGGCTTGTGCTATACCTGGGCGCGAAGCCGCGCTCGCTGTTCACATGGCCGAGCAAGCAGAGCTGTCGGCCCTTCATACGATAGGAGCCTAAACCATGGCTTATTCTACCCCCGACACATCTGTTCTGATCGATCTGCCAGCCGATGCGCCGATCCAATTGTTCGACTTGAAAACGCAGCAAGCGCAAATCCGCCCGGCGCTCGAACAGCGCTGGATCGACATACTTGATCATGGCCGCTTCATTGGTGGACCAGAAGTCACGGAGTGCGAAGAAAAGCTCGCTGCGTTTACCGGTGCTGCGGATGTTGTGGCTGTTGGATCTGGGACGCAAGCCTTGGTGATGCCGCTGCTCGCCATGGGGATTGCCGAAGGCGATGCTGTCTTCATCCCTGGCTTCACCTATAATGCGACAGCGAATGCGGTCTTATTGTCCGGCGGCTATCCAGTCATTGTCGATATCGATCCCAAGACGTTCAACATGGATCCTGCGGATCTCGCGAAAAAAATTGACGCCGTCAAAGCAGAAGGGCGTTTGATCCCACGTGCGATCATGCCGGTCGATCTCTATGGCTTGCCGGCGGATTATTCTGCTATTCAAGCGGTGGCAGACACCCATGGCCTGCGCGTGATCGCCGACGGTGCACAAGCCTTTGGTGGCAAGGATCAGGGCCGTTGGGTCGGCAATATTGCAGAGATCACCGCGACCAGTTTCTACCCAACAAAATCGCTTGGCGGTTATGGCGATGGCGGTGCAATCCTCTGCCAGGACAAGGATTTTGCCGAACGGATGCGTTCCATCCGTTGGCACGGCACGGGCGACAATCGGAAAGAGTCTGTGCGGGTCGGCATTAATGGCCGTTGCGACTCGATCCAATGCGCAGTCGTGTCGGAAAAGCTCGACCTGTTCGAAGCTGAGCGGGAACGTCGGATCGCAGCAGCCAGCATCTATAATGAACGTCTGGCGGGCGTGGTTGGCCTGCAAGAGGCGCTTGAAGGTCAAGAAAATGGCTATGGGCTTTACACGGTTCGCGTTCCGAACCGCACAGAGGTGCGCGCTAAACTATCAGATGCGGCCATTCCGAGCGGGATCTATTACGACATGGCGATCCATCAAATGCCAGCCTTCGCACATCTTGCTGAACTGGGCAGCTTACCCGTCTGTGAAGCAGCCGCCGAGGACAGTTTGAGCTTGCCAATGCATCCCTATTTGTCGGCGGATCAAGTGCATAAGGTTTGTGATGTCTTGATCGGGGCGGTGCAGGCTTAGGCGGACTTGTTCCAGCGCAATTTAGGCGCTCATCCTGAGCGAAGTCGAAGGATAAAGCGCCGCGCTTCCGGGAAGCCCTGCCTCGTCCTTCGACTTCGCTCAGGATGAGGCGTAAATTTATTCACGCTCAAACCTCTGCAATCAGATCCACACCCTGATTGCGAACATTCCCCACGGCCTTGCCGACCACCCAGGCGTGCATGTCCTCCGTTGGGAATGGCTCGTACAAATCCTCGACATCGCGATGCGACGTGTCGAGCCAACGTTCATAATTGGCTGGGTCTAGGATGACCGGCATTCGAGTGTGTATCCCCGCCATGAGATCGTTTGGGGGCGTGGTCAGAATGGTGAAAGTATCAATTTGCGAACCATCAATGGTGGCTCGATCCCACAGACCCGCAAAACAGAACCAGCGTCGATTGCGCAGACCGATGGCAAACGGGGTCTTGCTGCCTTTCGGGCCCGTCCACTCATAGAAGCCGCTCACGGGGATCAAACAGCGTTTATGGCGAAAGCTACCGCGAAACGTGTTGGACGTGGCGATGGTTTCGCTCCGCGCATTGAAGGTGGAGAATTTCTTCTCTGATAGCGGTTTGCGCCACCAGCTTGGGACCAGGCCCCACATGGCCGGGGCCATATGTCGTGCGCCTTCCGGAACGTGTTCGTCTTCGCTGGCAATGCGAATGATTGGGGCAATTTGGGTTGGGGCGATATTATAGGCGGGTTCAGGCGGATCTATGCCTGCATACTCAAACAGGTTGAGATAAGAGCTATATTCTTCCCAGCTTACGCCGTGACGAAAAAACCGTCCGCACATTGACTTGTCCCTCGGGCCTTTTTCAGTCGACCCTCACCACGCGATTTGGGTTCATAATACCGTCTGGGTCAAGCGCTTGTTTAATCGCCTTCATGGTTGCCGTCGCCGCCGGTGAGCGAATGGCTTCAAGCTCATCGCGCTTCAACCGCCCCACGCCATGCTCTGCGCTGATCGACCCACCAAAGGCCATGGCGTGTGCATGCACAATGTCGGTGATCTCAGCAGCGTGATTGCTGAGCACCTGCGCGGCCGCGTCTTTAGGCTCGCAGGCCGAATAGTGCAGATTGCCATCGCCGACATGGCCGAAAGCAATTATCTCCGCACTTGGCGAGATATCTAGGATGGCAGACTTTGTCGCGTCCAAGAAAGCCGGGATTTGCGAAACCGGCACCGCGACGTCGTGATTGATGGCGGTGCCATAAGCGCGCTTGGACAATGGAATGCTCTCGCGAATGGTCCAGAAGCTTTGGGCTTGCGACAGCGTTTCGGCGATCAGGGCGTCTTCGGCGAGACCGGCCTCGAACGCCGCTTGCAATGCGGTCTCCATCACTTCGCGGGCGTGCGTCTCGCGAGCCATTGAGATTTCGCATAAAACACGCCAAGGCAAGTCTGACGGATTGGGATCGCGTACATCTGGCATTTCAGAGCGGACCATTTCGATGGCATTGGCGGGGATGATCTCAAAGCTGGTCACCGTGTCGCCAGCATGATCCCGGGTCAGTGCTAATAAAGCGACGACGTCTTCAGCGCTCTTGCAGCTGATCCAAGCGGCGCTTCGTGCAACTTTTGGGAACAGCTTCAAGGTCGCTGCCGTGATCACGCCCAGCGTGCCTTCGGCGCCTGCGAAAATATGTTTGAGATCATAGCCAGTATTATTTTTCCGCAAGCCCGATAAGCCGTCCCAGACCTCCCCATTCGGCAGCACGACTTCTAGCCCCAGAATTAAGTCGCGCATCATGCCATATCGCAGGACGGCCACGCCGCCAGCATTGGTTGAAATCAGTCCGCCAATCGTCGCGGTGCCTTCTGAACCCAGCGAAAGGGGGAATAAGCGATTGGCTTTGTCTGCGGCCTCTTGCGCCGCCACCAAAGGTGCGCCCGCATCGATCACCAGCGAGTTGTTGATCGCATCGACGGCGCGCACGGACTGCATCCGACGCATGGAAAGGGTGATCTCGCCATGCGGCGTGCCGGCATCCACCAAGCCGGTATTCCCGCCTTGTGGGGTGATGGCGATGTCGTGCTCAGCGCAAAGTTTGACAAGGGCTGAGACTTCTTGGGTAGAGGCTGGCAAAGCGAGAAACGGCGTCTCACCCCGATAGGTGCCCCGCCAGGGCGTTGCCGCCTCTTCGAGGCTTTCCGCATCCATGCGCCAGCCTTTATCGCCAAGCAGGGCTTTCGCAGCGCTTAGAAATTCGGTCGATAGGTCCATTCCGGCATATTAGGCCGGTTTTGCCGCGCGCGTAAGGCGGTCATTTATCGCTTCACCCAGACCTTCTTGAGGAATAGGGGCCACAGCGATCCGCGTGTGGGCGGCATCCAGCTGTCTCAGCATCGAAAAAAGGTTCGCAGCGGCTTCCGTCAATTCGCCCGATGGAGAAAGATTGAGCGTTCCATTGCGAGCACCAAACGCCAAATAGGCTTCGCCCGTTTCCGGGGTTTCTACATTCAAGCGTAGCTTTGCATTTGGAGCATAGTGGCGAAGCAGCTGCCCGGGCGATTGCGGGGCGGCCGGGTTCAGGTCCGGGCGTTGTAGTCCCGGCCAAACCGCTTCGATGGCCTCTGCGGCGAGGCTGCCAGGACGGAGCAAAGCCGGCGCGGCGCCTCGGGCATCAATGATCGTCGATTCTAGGCCCGCTGCGCTTGCGCCACCATCCAAGATCAAATCGACCTTTGTCGCCATATCTTGTGCGACGTGGGACGCTTGGGTGGGGCTAATCTGACCGCTCGGATTGGCGGATGGCGCGACCAGTGGGGCACCAAATTCGGCTAAAAGCGCCTGGGCCACCGGATGGGCAGGCATTCGGATCGCGATACTGTCTAGGCCTGAGCGGGCGAGATCACACACGGTCCCACTGGGCACCGCACCAACAACAAGCGTGAGCGGGCCTGGCCAAAACGTCTCCGCGAGGGTCAAGGCGTCATCGCTGAAAACACCTTCTCGCTGCGCCATTTCTAGATCAGCAATATGAGCAATGAGCGGGTTGAATTGCGGACGCCCCTTGGCCGCATAAATCCTCGCAACGGCGTCCGCGTCAGCAGCATTTGCCGCCAGCCCGTAAACGGTTTCCGTTGGCATCGCGACGAGCTTTCCTGCGCGCAGCATGTCTGCGGCACGAGCAATCGTTTCTGTCGACGGGGTGACCGTTTCTGCACTCATCCGGCGGACATATGGGCGTGCACGCGAAACCGCAATGTTTAACCGCTGCTGCGCGACCCAGCTTAATTGCTTTGCGTGGCTTCGACGACCACATCGACCGTGATGTCTTCGGACACCCAATCGGCATTCGGATCTGAACTTTGCCCGAGATCAAGGGCCGTGCGTTGGAACACGGCTTGGCCGCTCATTTGGGCCTGATCACCATCGATCTGAAGCGTGAAGGGGAATTCAGCATCGACCGTGATGTCTTTCAAAGTCAGACGTGCGGTGGATGTATAGGTGTTATCGCCGCTCGATGCGATGTCGAGGATTTCGACATTGGCGGTCGGAAATGCAGCGGAATTGAACCATTCCGGCGCCGGTAGACTGTCCGTGTAGAGTTTCTGACTGGCCTGAGCGCCGACCGTGGACACTGTGACCTGCACCTCAGCATCGCCGGGTGCATTGGGATCGAACTGGATCGCCGCATCCCAATTGGAGAAAGCGCCAGAAAACGCATTGCCATCATGTATGCCCGCGAAGCGAATGGAGGATGCATCTGGGTTTACAGTCCAGTTTTTGACAAAGGCGGCGTCCGCCGTCACAGCTTGGCCGGATCCGGATAGAATGGACAGCACCGGCGACGCCCCCGCGACGACCAGGAGGACGCCCAAAGCGCTGCCAAACGCCGTCACCGCGCCGCGTGATGGTGTGACGGGTTTTGAGGTTTTGCCAAACAGACCGGGCAGCATGCGTTTCAGTACGCCTTCCTCGGCGCTGAATTCATGCTTCAAGGCACCAGCGACGTGCAGCGCAAGCAGCGCCAGGGCGACCCAGGCCAGCTTGCTATGGATGAAATTCACAGCGCCACTTGCCGTTTCAGTTTTTAAACCTTCAACAAAAGGAACATCTGGCCAGCTCACCACGCCATAAAGAACCGTTGGAACATCAAGCTTGATACTGACCGAACTGTAGAGCCAGCCGGTGAGCGGGAGGGCGATCATCAGCCCGTAAAACCCGAGATGGACCAAATGGCTGGCCGTTTTTTCCAGTCCATTCATGTCCTCGGGCAGGCTTGGCGGTGGGTTCATCGCCCGCCAAATAATCCGCGCCACCGTGAGCAATAGGATCGTGATGCCAACGGATTTATGCATTTGGTAGAGGAAGTACTGACCCGGTGCCCCATCGGGCAGATCGGACATGTACCACCCTCCAAAAATCATTCCGAGAATGGCAATCGCAATCACCCAGTGCAGTGTGATGGCCACACTGGAATATCGCTCAGATGGCGCGCTCATGATTATTCGTCCTGCAGGAATTCGCCGGAGAATTCGACGGTGACGGCGTCCGATATGTTCGGAATGTACGCTGCCATACCGAATTCAGATCGGTTGACCGTCGTGCTGGCATCGAAGCCGATCACGTCGCGCTCACCGAACCAGGGTGGGTTGGCAACGCCATTATATGTCACATCAAGTGTGATAGGCTTGGTCTCGCCGAGCAGAGTCAGATCACCTGTGACGGTGCCGGTCAAATCGCCCGTCCGGGTAATTTCGGTTGCGACAAAACTAATCTCCGGGAATTCATCGGCATTGAGCCATTTGGCGTCGCGCGAAACGTCCTCATTCCAGCTTTCCCACTGGCTCTCCGCGTGACCGGCTTTGTAATCACCCGGATAATTCGTCTCGACCGCCAAGGGATTGATGGTGAAGGTCAAGCTTGAAGCTTCCGGATCAGCCGGATCGAAGGACAGGTCGCCATCGAAATCAGTGAAACTGATGCGATAGTCCGAAATGCCACCCGAATGCCCGACTTTGACGGTCATGAAGGCATGGGTTTTTTCCAGGGAATAAGTCGCTGCTGCAACTTCAGCCAGAAGCGGGTGAAGCTCAGCGTCCGCCGATGTTGATTCCGCTTCGGTTGGTGGTGTCGGAGCATCTTCGATTGCGGATGGATCAGAGCTGCCGCCGCAAGCGGCCAGCGCGAGTGCGCTGGTGCCGCCGATAATTAATGTTTTCAAAGACATAGTCTTTAAGTCCTCTTGCTGTTTGGCGATGGCCTATTCTTCTGCTTGTAGGAATTCGCCTGAGAATTCGATCACGACTTCATCAGAAATCACCGCAGCAAGAGACGTGTTGCCGAAATCAGAGCGATTGATGGTTGTCGATGCGGTGAATCCAATCACGTCGCGCTGACCGAACCAAGGGGGATTGGCAACGCCGCCATAGGATACGTCCAGCGTGACCGGCTGGGTGACGCCCAAGAAGGTCAGATCGCCTGTCACTGTGCCTTCAAAGTCCCCGGTCTGAGCGACGTCCGTTGAATTGAAGGTGATGGTCGGGAATTCGCCTGCGTTCAAGAACCGTGAGTCGTTCGCGAGTTCTGCTTCCCATTCGACTTTTTTGGCCGGATCTGGGTAATTTGTGTTCATCGCGGTCGGGTTGATGCTGACCGATAATTGCGAGCTGGCGGGCGATTCGGCGTCAAAGACCAAGTCAGCTTCGAAATCGGTGAAGTTGACCGTATAGCCGGAAATACCATTGTGTTTGACTGTCCAAGTCAGAAAAGCGTGAGTTTTTTCAAGGTTGTACAAGCCGGAGGCGACACCTTCGAGCGTGGGTTCGGCTTGGGCAGGGAGGATAGCGGCCATGAGGCCGGCTGCGATAACAAGTTTGCGCATGGGAAACTCCTTTTTTCCTGCGCCAAAACGTAGCGTGGGATTTCTTCTTGGCCAGTCACGATATATGAAAACAGACAATATAACTCTTATGCCGGAGCTGCATGGTCCATGACCTATACGCCACCTGTTTCTGATATCTCGTTTGCTTTAACTCAACTCGCGGGTTTGAGCACGTTCGAAGGCCACCCCGCATTTGAGTCCTATGACCCGGATTTGATTGATCCCATTCTAGATGAAGCGGGTAAGCTGGCGCGCGATGTCTTAGCGCCGCTGAACCAATCGGGCGACAAAGCTGGGGCGCAATTGACGGAGACTGGCGTCACGTCTGCCCCCGGTTTCCCTGATGCCTATGAGAAATTCCGTGAAGGCGGATGGATGGGGCTTTCGGCCCCTGAAGAATGGGGTGGGCAGGGCCTGCCAAAAGTCTTGGGCCTGGCGGTGATGGAAATGTTTCACGGCGCCAATATGGCCTTTGCACTTTGCCCGATGTTGAGCTTTGGGGCGATTGAAGCGCTCTTGGCGCACGGCACCGATGACCAGAAGGCGAAATATTTGCCGAAACTTGTGAGTGCTGAATGGACCGGCACGATGAACCTCACGGAACCGCAAGCAGGCTCCGATGTGGGGGCATTGAAAACCAAAGCCATCCCAAATGGCGATGGCTCTTACGCGATTTCAGGGCAGAAGATTTACATCACTTGGGGCGACCATGATGTCGCTGAGAATATCATCCATCTTGTGCTCGCGCGGTTGCCGGACGCGCCCGCCGGGTCGCGGGGGGTCTCCCTCTTCATTGTGCCAAAACGCTTGGTCAATGATGATGGCAGCCTCGGCGAACATAATGGTGTCAAATGCATCGGCCTGGAAGAAAAGGTCGGTATCCATGCCTCACCGACCTGCGTCATGGAATATGAGAATGCCAAAGGTTGGCTGATCGGTGCCGAGAATAAGGGCCTGGCCTGCATGTTCACGATGATGAACTCAGCCCGGCTAAATGTTGGACTAGAAGGCGTCGGTGTTGGTGAAGCCGCCTGGCAGACCGCGTTCGAATACGCCCAAGAACGCAAACAGGGCAAAGCTGAAGGCGTGTCGGGCGCCGCGCCCATTCTGCATCACGCCGATGTTCGACGGATGCTGACAACCATGCGGGCCAAGGTGATGGCGGCGCGGGCAATCTGTTATGCGACCGGTGTTGCAGCAGATTTGGCTGAAGTTGGTCAATCCGACGAAGTGCGCGAGCAAGCGAAATTGCGTGAAGAATTGCTCACCCCGATCGCCAAAGCTTGGTCGACCGATATGGGGGTCGATGTCGCGAGTCTTGGCGTACAGGTGCATGGCGGCATGGGCTTTATGAATGAGACTTTGGCCGCTCAGCTTTATCGAGATGCGCGTATCGCGCCCATCTATGAAGGGACCAATGGAATCCAGGCTATCGATTTGGTTGGGCGTAAACTCTCCATGGCCGACGGCGCTGCGATGACGGCAATGCTGGACGATATCGAACAAACCGCGCGCGACGCACGCGAGACCAATGATCCTAATTTGGTTCAAGTCGCAGATCGTTTGGTGGAGGCCCATAAAGCGCTGTCAGAAGCGACAGCATGGATGACCAAGACAATGAAAGAAGATCGCGACGTGGCGCTGGCAGGCGCGACCGCTTACTTAGCGCTGGCGGGCGATGTGATTGGCGGTCATTTCTTGACCAAAGGCGCGGTCGAGGCGCGGTCCGTCGGTGGGCAGATGCGTGGGCGTATGACAGCATTGGCGGGATTCTTCGCAGAAACCTCTTTGGCAGGGGCGCCTGGGGCGGTTGCAAGCATCACTCAGGGCGGACAAGCTATGCTGGCCGAAAGCGAGGCTCTATTCGGAATCGGTTAAACGCGCTAAGCGGGCTTGCAACCTAATTGGAGATGACATTGCGAGCCATTCTAGCCACTGGAGCTTTGCTCCTCACCGCATGTGCGACCAGCGTCGCTGAGAGCCCATTAACGACCGAGCCTATGCTGACACATTCGGTTTTCTTTGACCTCAAAAATGATGATGCTGCGTCGATCCAGGCACTGGTTGATGGCTGTTATGAATATCTCGCGCCACATGATGGCATCGTCTACTTTTCCGCAGGCGCCCGCCACGTAGACTATCAGCGCGACGTCAATGATCTGGCCTTCGATGTGGCCCTCACCATCGTCTTCGAGAATACCGCCGCGCAAGATGCTTACCAGGTGACGGAACCGCACCTGCAATTCATCGAAGAATTCAACGAGAATTGGGCCAGCGTGCGGGTTTTTGACAGTTTCGCACCCGCACCGACTGAATAATCTAGGGCTGCCAGCGGCTTATCTTGGCCGCCACGTCCGGCCGCATGCGTTCTTGCGGAGCAGATGTGGCGGTGCCGAGATAGATATAGGCCGCCACACGCTCGTGCGTGCCAAGCTCAAGCAGCTGGTTAATCCCAGGGCTGAAGGCGATCCATTCGGTCAGCCAACAGCCCGCCCAGCCGCTCGCATTCGCAGCGAGCAGCAGATTATGACAGAGCGCACCGCAAGATAGCTCTTGCTCCCATACCGGCGTTTTGTGCGTCACGTCTGGCGACGAGATCACCGCCACGACGACCGGCGCCCGCGTAAAGTATCCCGCCGTATCGGCCAGCATTGTTTCGCTGGCCTCTGGATCTTCTTGTTTCTGGATCTCCACCGCACGTTGATTGAAGGCGTCGCGCGCCGCGCCTTCAAACACTAAAAATCGCCATGGGGCGAGACGGCGGTGATCCGGAACCCGGGTTGCCACCGTAAGCAGTTCATCCAGTTGTTGTTGAGACGGACCTGGTTCGCTCAAACTGCGTTTGGAGATCGAGCGGCGGAGCGCGATCAAGGTGCGCGCTTCTGGGCTTGGGCGAGACGCCAACATGGGCGTGCCAACGGGCGGAGCGGGAGGAAAACGACCGGTCATGCCTCGCACTTAAGACTTGGCCGTCAAAATGCTAGAAAGAATTTTTTAGTGAACAGTGTTTACTTTTTGAACGCGCGTACTACCTCTTGTTCAAAGGGTCCATAAGATGACTGTTAGTGTTTCCTCCCCGGCGCAACGTCGCCGAAACAAAGTCCGCGCTCGCATCCTCTCGGCTGCAGAGCGCGTCTTTGCGCGTGAAGGGGCTTCAGGGCTATCAATCCGACGCTTGGCCGAGACCATCGATTACTCGCCGGCTGCGATCTACAAATATTTCAGTTCTAAGGATGAGTTGGTCGATGAGCTCAAAGAGACCTTTTTCGAGCTGATCCTCGAAAATGTGAACCGCATCGTCGACACGTCGACGCCTTTTGCAGAACGAGCGCGCGATTGTGTTGCCACTTATGTCCGCATCGCGACCGACAAACCTCACCACTATGCGGCGGCGTTTGCCGGGGAATCCACTTCCCAAGCGCCCGTGGATGGTGAACCTGGATTTGACCAGTCGAAAAAGGGTCAGGCCTTCATGGTGCTGAGCGGTATGATTGCCGAGGGCGTTGAGAAGGGCGTTTTTCGCCCCGAAATCGACCCCAGCACGGCCGCGAAGTCGATTTGGGCTTCGATGCACGGATTGGCCATGATGATTGGTCACATCCCAACCTTCCCAGCATTCAAACCGAGCCAAGACACCATGTCTCGCGAAGCATTTATTGAGTATCACGCCGATCAAGTGATCCGTGGATTGGAGGCACACCATGGGTGAGCACGCACAAGACTATGAGATGAACCAAACTGAGGCCCGACCGACCTTCTGGAAGGGATTGATTTTCCTCTTCGTCCTGATTGCCATTTTGGCTGTGTTGGGCGTGTTCGTGTTGCAGAACCGGTCTTCTGAGGGCCCCTTGGTGCCGACAGCGCGACCGATTCCAATCTCCGTAGAAACCGTACAGGCTGAGTTGGGCGCAACCTTCCAGGTCGAAGAGAAGTTCACCGGGATCGTCTCGCCACGCCGCGAGAGTCAGCTCGGCTTCGCCGGCGGCGGACGCATCGCTGCGATCAGTGCTGATATTGGTGACCGTGTTGAGGAAGGTGAAACGCTGGCCAGTCTCGACACGCGCAGTTTGCGCGCACAGCTCAACTCAGCAAATGCGATGGTGGCTGAGGCGCGTGCGGCTTTGGCCTTAGCCGAGACGACGGTCGACCGCCAGATCACGCTGCTTGAGAAAGGGCATGTCTCCAGCCAGCGCGTCGACGAAGCGCGGGCGCAGGCGAATTCCGCGCAAGCGCGTATTGATGCCGCAAGAGCCAATGCCGATACGCTGCGCGTCCAGATCGACTTGGCGCAGATCAAAGCCCCCTTCTCAGGGACCATCACGGCACGCATGGCTGATGAAGGCGCGATCGCAAATCCGGGAGCGCCTCTGTTCGCGCTGGTTGAGAGCGATGTCTTGGAAGCGCGTATCGGTCTGACCGCCGTGCTTGCTGACACATTAGAAGTTGGCGAGCTCTATGACTTGATTTCAGATCAGGGCATCGTGCCCGCCAAGCTTCGCTCCATGACCGGCGTAATCGATGCCAATAATCGGACGGTGACGACGCTCTTCGATATCACGGACCCGAGCTCCGTTTCGGCGGGCGCGGTGGTCCGCCTCGGCATGTCGCGGCAGATTAATGAACCTGGCCTTTGGTTGCCGGTTTCTGCTTTAACGGAGGCAGAGCGGGGTCTTTGGTCAATCTATGTGGCGCGCAGACAGGGCGGCGACTGGGTCGCTGAGCCGGGAATTGTTGAGATTATCCATCAAGACGGCGACCGCGTTTATGTTCGCGGTGCGATGAGTGAGGGCGACCGCGTGATTATTGATGGCTTGCAGCGGATCACACCCGGCCAACCGGTGACGCCCGTAGAGGTCAGCTCAGCTGGCCTCGTTCCAGGCAACGGATAAGAGCCATGACAACGCTTTTCTATCGGCTCCCAAGGCTGACCATACTATCCATCATTGTCGTCCTGATCAGTGGTTTCTTCGCCATTCTGACATTGGGGCGACAGGAAGATCCGACGCTGATTGAACGCTTCGGTTTCGTGCTGACGACTTTGCCAGGTGCGGATGCTGAGCGTATGGAAGCGACGGTCACTGAGCCGATCGAGCAGCGCTTGATGGAATTGCCCGAAGTCACTGAAGTTCAAGCGGTTTCGCGCGCCAATACATCGCAAATTTCGATCGAAATCGCGGAAAACCTCAACGCGACCCAGGTCGACAATGCCTGGACCTTAATCCGTCAGCAGGTGCAATTGGCCGAAGCCGATTTGCCCCCTGGCACGACCAAACCTTTCATTGAGCAAGTCTATGTTGGCGCCGCCACCATGACCGTTGCATTGACTTGGGAAGGCGAGGGGGAACCGCAGCTCGCCGTCATGGCTAGGCTCGCCGAAGGATTGGAAGATCGATTCCGAGGGCTCGCTGCTACGGAAGAAACCGATATTATGGGCTTGCCAGAGGAAGAGGTGCGCGTGGTCGCGGACCCTGAAGCCTTGGCGGCGGCGGGCCTGTCTATGAATGACGCGGCGCGCTTGATTGCCGCGGCGGACTCGAAAGCGCCAGCCGGAGAAGTCCGTGGCAGTCGTAGCAATGTCGGGCTTGAGATTGGCGGCGAGTTTGATGGAGTTGCTCGCATCAGGTCGATCCCCTTAACTCAGAATGCTAATGGGACCGCCTTGCGCGTGGGCGACATCGCCGAAGTGGTGAAAGGGATCGAAGACCCCCCAACCAAACTGGCCTTCAGCAATGGCAAACGGGCGGTATTCGTCACGGCCTATATCCAATCCAATCAACGCGTGGATCTGTGGGCGGAAGCGGCGAGACAGATGGTCGCTGACTATGCTGTCGGCGTCCCGTCCGAAATCTCTGTCACGCCAATCTTTGACCAAAGCAAATATACCGAGTCTCGGCTCAATGGCTTGGCGCTCAATCTGGTTTTGTCTGCGCTCTTGGTCTTTTCCGTTCTATTCTTTGTGATGGGGTGGAGAGCCGCGATTGTCGTTGGCATGGCCTTGCCACTCACCGTCGCGCTGGTGCTGACCCTGTTCAAATTCTTCAACTATCCGCTGCACCAAATGTCAGTCACCGGGCTGGTCATTTCATTGGGCCTATTGATCGATAATGCGATTGTCGTTGTCGATGAATATGAACAAGAACGTCTGCATGGACGGACAATCTTAGAAGCGATTGATGAAGCGCTGAAGAAACTGTTCGGGCCGCTCTTTGCGTCGACGCTCACCACCGTTTTGGCCTTCGCACCGATTGCGTTCATGCCCGGCGCTGCCGGTGAGTTTATTGGCATGATCGGCATGTCCGTGATGCTGTCCGTGATCATGTCATTCCTCGTGGCAATGACCGTCATTCCCGCGCTGGCTGGCATGCTTGATCGTAAACCTGTGCCGGGAGAACGCAGCTACTTTTGGCGAGACGGTATCAAGTTTAGCGTTCTGACCGATGGCTATCGCTGGACGATTGAGCGGGTCTTGCGCAACCCGCTTCTGGGGATCTTGTTGGGCGGTGTCCCGGTCTTCATCGGGTTTTACTTGGGATCGCAATTGCCCAGCCAATTCTTCCCTCAAACCGAGCGGGATCAATTCCAAATCGATATTTCGCTGAATCCCAGCGCGACCATTTATGAAGCCCGCGACATTGTCCAAGAGGTGAATACGTTCCTGCGCGATCAGTATCCCGATATTGAAGGGATCCATTTCGTCGTCGGTGAACCCGGGCCGCGGGTCTATTATAATAGCATGAACAATACTGAGGGCGTGCCTGGCTATGCCAATGGCTTTGTCCAGCTTGGCAATAATGAAACCACGCGAATATTGGTCACCGACGTTCAAGAAACTCTGCGGCGCGAATTCCCACAAGCGCAAATCCTCGCCACGCCCTTTGAGCAAGGTCCACCTGTGCCCGCACCGATCGCATTTTCGATCAAAGGCGATAATCTCGATGTGCTGAACGAACTCGGCAATCAAGCGCGCCAAATCTTGGCACAAACGCCAGGCGTCACCTTTACGAGCTCTCGATTGCAAGTCGGGGCGCCAGTGGTCACGTTGCAAGCGGATGAAACAGCAACGGCCATGTCAGGCATACGTTTAACTGGTCTCGCCAGCGAGATCCGGGCTGAATTAGAAGGCGTGCAGGCTGGGTCGATTCTTGAAGGCGTTGAAGAGATCCCGGTCCGGGTCATTGCGCCAGAAGCGCGGCGTTCCGAGCTTGCAGATTTACGATCCAAAACCATCAGCAATGCCCGTCCTGGCGGCGGTACACCGCTCTCAGCGCTGGGTAACCTGACTTTGGAACCTGAGACCGCAACCATTGTTCGGCTGGACGGCAAACGCGTCAATGAAGTGTTCGGCTATGTCCAACCGTATGCCCTGCCTGCGCCAATCAATGAGACGTTCAAACAGAATCTAGAAGCGTCTGGGTTCGAGCTCCCGCCGGGCTATGAGTGGATTGAAGGCGGGATTTCGAGCGATGGCAATGACGCCATTACAAGCCTCGCATCGCTGGCCGTTCCTTTGGTGCTCGTCATGCTTGGCGCTGTGGCTTTGGTGTTCAACTCTTTCCGCATGGCCTTTTTGGTTATGGGCGTTGGTTTCATGGCGATGGGCTTGGCATTTGGTGGGGTGTGGATGTTCAATCTGCCTCTGGGCTTCAACGCCATTCTCGGGGCGCTGGGTCTGCTCGGCATATCGATCAATGGAACAATTGTTGTTCTGTCCCTGCTCACAAACAATGAGGCGGCGCGGAACGATGATGTGATTGCACAGCGCGAAATCGTTGTCGCCGCCACGCGCCATATTGTGGCGACGACGCTCACCACAATGGGCGGCTTTGTGCCGATCATATTGCAAGGCGATGTGTTCTGGATGCCTTTGGCGACAGGCATCGCTGGCGGCGTCGCAGGATCGGCCATCCTGGCGCTTTATTTCACGCCGGCCGTCTATCGAATTATGACGATGAAACCGCTGCAGCGTTCTTTCCGACTCGTGACGGGGCGTGGGTGGCAACATCCCGCACGCGTCCCAGCTGAGTGAAGATAAAAAAAGCCCCGCAGAATGATCTGCGGGGCTTTTGTTTGATGTGATCAGATCAAACCCTAGAATTTGTATCCAAGTTCAACACCCCATGTGCGGGGCTCGTTGACGAAGCCGGTGAGGTTGTTGAAGTCGATGGCGCCTTCCAAAACCTCTTCATCGGTCAAGTTGCGAACGAAGGCTGAGACGCTGATATTATTATTGCCTTCCCAGCCAGCGCGAACACCGCCCAGCCAGTATCCATCCTCGCCAAACTCGACGCTGTCATAGAGGAAGAAATTGGTTTCGCCTTTGAACGCCCAATCGGTGAAGACATAAAGCTCACCATCCTGGAATGGCACGCCATAGCGCGCGGTGAAGTTGGCGATCCATTCCGGCGCATTCGGGAAGGAATTGCCCGAAATGTTAAAGAACGTTGCGCCATCAACATCGACGACTGGATCCAGCACTGTACAGGATGCACCGCATCCAGGTGACAGGAGGACGTCGTCTTTGATCTCGGTCTTATTGTAGGAAAGACCGCCCGTGACGACGAGATTGTCAGTGATCAGGGCTTCGACATCGGCTTCGAACCCGTAGCCTTCACTCTCATCCGCATTGAACAGCGCGACGGTATTGTCCTGACCACCAACAATGGTCAGCTGCTGATCTTCCAACGTGTAAAGGAACACGTTGGCATTCGCACGTACGCGATTCTCGAGGAATTCAGATTTTACACCGGCTTCATAAGACAGGACGGTTTCACTGTCTGCGCTAGAAATATTATTGCCGAAGACCAGGCGTCCTTGGACAGATGGTCCGCGGAAGCCGCGCGCGATCTTGGCATAGTAAGAGACATCATCTGATTGACGATAGGTGGCTGAGATATCCCAGCTGAACTGATCATCACCCACAACAACAGTGCGCGGGGCCAGCGGGCCAGAGCCAAACGGTCCGATCAGACGGCCAGCGGTGAACTCTTTTTCCTCGTCAGTGTAGCGCAATCCACCAGAAACGGTCACTTTGTCGGACACGTCATAGGCCAGAGACCCGAAGATCCCGAATGAATCGGTCGCCTGGTTGCGCTGCGCGGCGCCATTTACAGGTTGGCCTGGGGCCAAAGTGTCAAAGCTGTTGGAAGAGATGTTCACCTTCTCGTCGAAGATGAAAACCCCCGCTTGTCCGCGGAGCGGACCGCCATCGTCATAGGCAACACGCGCTTCGTGCGTGACTTGGCGCAAATCATCGACAGCGCCAGAGCTTTCAGATGGGAAGGGGATAAAGCCTGGGCCAAAATTGCCTTCGCCGAGGAAGGCAGCGCCAAAGCCGCCATCAATATCGCCACGCGAGGCGACTTCTGCGGTCTCATAGCCATAGACATAGGTGAAATCGATGGCTTCGTTGATTTCATGGTCAACGCGAAGGGTCAGACCATAGGCCTCTTGTTCCAGGTCATTCTGACCATCGAAGAAAACCGTGTTGAAATCGAAATCGCTCGACAGTCCGCGGGACCCTTGCTCGATAATGTTCGCGCGGAATAGACGCGCATCGCTTTGATTCTCGCGGCCATGCAGATTGACCAGAACATCTGTACTCGGCAGGGGCGACCACAAGACCTGAGCGCGGGCAGCGAGTTCTGAAAAGCCTTCAAACTCGTCATTCTCGCCGGTAAATGCATTATCGACAAAATCGTCGCGTTGCTGGAACAGGCCAGAGACGCGCCATGCAAATTGATCATTCACGCGGTCGCCGACAGCCCCTTCAAGCTCAATCGTATTGAAGCGACCGAAGGAGCCTTTGGCATAGCCGTTCAGCTCTTCGCCAGGCTTGACGCTATCAAACTTAATGATGCCGCCCGGTGTGTTGCGGCCAAACAGGGTGCCTTGCGGGCCACGAAGGACTTCCACGCCTTCAAGGTCAAACACTGGGAAGCCTTTGAGGATGGGGTTCTCATAAGGCACATCATCATAGACCAGCGAAACGGGCTGTGATGAGTTCAAGTCAAAGTCAGTGTTGCCGATGCCGCGAATATAAAAGCGCGGGAACGCGCGACCGAAGGAGCTTTCAGCAATCACGCTGGGCACCCGAGCAGACAGAAAACGGATATCCGCCCCGCCAGCTTTGATATTGTCGAGCTTCTCGTCGGCCACGGTTGTGATCGAGATCGGCACATCCTGCGCGTCCTGTTCGACGCGTTGTGCGGTTGTTACGACGGGATCCAGTCGACGGGCATCGGTATCATCTGATCCTTGTGCCAAAGCTGGAGTTGCAGCAGCGAGCCCTACGAGCACTAACGCAGCTGATGTGAACTTAAGGGACGTTTTGAGAGCCATCCGTCATCACTTTCTATCGGGGTTTGGGTGCCTCGCCATAAGACACCTTCGCGAGCGGGAACTGGCGTCGAATCGGGGCTGCGGCAAGCCTATTGGTGTGGCTGGACTGTAAAAAAGTTTACACGTCGCAATTCTGTGGCATCGCTGCCACTGTCGCATGCAGAAAAGCGCGCCCGTTGAGGCGCGCTTTGCAATTTGTAATGCGTTTTGAGCTGCTTCTGATCAATCCCAAGGATTGAAGCGCGTCCGCGGTTTCAGAATATCGGAGTCGGCTTCCGCGGGTTCCTCAGACGGGCCTGCATTTGCGGTTTCCAGTTTTGCGTTGCTCACCGCCGCAGAAGCAGTTTCAGCCAGCGCCGCGTTCAGGTTGCCTTCGAGCTTGGGCAAAACATCGTCTGTGGCATCAATGACAACTTTCTCTGCCGGTTGCGCGGGTGTCGATGAGGGACCAGGAATGCCGCTCGCTTCGGTTTTGGCTGACAAGGCGCCAAGACCAAACCCGGCGCCGATGCCACTGAGACTATAGCTTTGCGACGGCTCGGGTTCTGATACGGGTTCGGGCGTCGTTGCGGCCGTGGCAAGTACCGGCTCAGGCTCCGTTGCTTCGACAGATTCAAGCGTTGGCTCAGGGACGATTTCGGGCTCCGCCGCCGGCTCAAATGAAGGCTCTGGCGAGGCGTCCACGGTTTCGACCGTCTCGACTGCGCTCGCGACCGCTTCGCTTTCAAACGACGTTACCGCGGCGGCCTCGACTTCCGGTTCGTCGATAACCGCTTCTATCGTCTCAGTCGTTTCTGTTGCTTCAGTCGTGTCGGGCTCATCACTCGCTGCCGCCGCCCAGCTTGTGGCAACCGCTTCCGGTGTTGATACGGTTTCTAATGGCGCAACCTCGGAGGCTTCTGGCGCGACATCTGGTTCAGGCGTCATAGCAGCAAAGCCTGTGTTGGTATCTTCAACACCCGGGTCTGCCTCGGTTTCGTCACTTTGATCGCCGAGCCCAAAGGGCACGTAAGACGAAGCGCTGGTCGCTTCAGCGGGTTCCGTTGCTTGAATCTCCACTTCTGGTTCAATCTCCACGGGCGCTTCCGCTTCAGGTTCTGCTTCCGGCGTCTCGTCGATCGTCAATCCCGCAGCCAAGGCGACAGCCCCGACGGCTGAGGCGGCAGCGGTTTCGAGGCCTGTATCTTCTTGCTTATTATTGACCTCTTCAGCGAGGCGTACGACGGCTTCCGTTACCTCTGTTTCGCTTTCAAGCTCAGCCGTGTCCGAGGTCACTTCGGCCGGTTCAGCCGCTGTTTCGACGTCGACTACAATCTCGGCCTCTACCGGTTCGAGGGTCTCTTCCACAGCGGCTTCGTCCGTCGCGTCTGAACTATCTTGGGCCGTGCTGGCCAAGATAATTGTGTCAGTATTGGCGTCGCTTGACTCCTCTTCTGATGCTTCCACGATGGTTTCAGGTGCATCATCAATCGAAGCTTCAACCTCTACAGGCGATTCAGCTTCGATCGTGGTTTCTGGTTCGGGCGTTGCTGCCAATACGACGTCTTCATCTTCAACCGCCGCTTCTGTTTCGACGTCCGCTTCTATCTCAGTCTCAGCTTCAATTTCGGCCTCTGCCTGGACCTCAGCTTCTGCAACGGTTTCAGTCTCTTCGGCTGTCTTACTCCCTAAGGCGGCAGGGGCAATGTCGTCTTCAGTGTCGCTCGGCTCGTCGCTCTGAACAGATTCTTCCGTCTCGATTACAGCGTCTTCTGCCGCTTCTGATGAGACCAATACGGCGTCTTCGGCAGGCGTCTCAGTCTCTGTTTCTGCTGTATCCTCGGTCTCGACACTGACCGTCTCATCCGCCAGGACGGCTGTGTCGTCGCCCAAGTCTTCTTGCAACGGCTCCGCGGTGTCTTCTTCGACCGTGTTCGAAAGCTCGACCGGTGCATCTTCCATTCCGGCGAGCAGACTTGATATGGCGGCTTCCGTTCCTCGCGCAACGCGCGCCGCTTCTGCTGTCATGGCAGCAACCAGGGCTGTGTAAGAGGTGCCATCTTCGGTCTCTGTCGCGGCAATTTGTTCAGCGCTGGCGCGCTCGAGCTCTTTGCCGTCTTTGCTGGTAATCACCACCTCATTCGGAGATTCCGTGAGCGTGACGCTATAGCCTTCGGTCGAATACGCGATGTTGCCATCGTCGCTTTCAATCCAGTCCAGCTTCCCCAATTCCGTCATTTCTGACAGGCGATCGATGAGTTTGCGCGTAGAGGTGTGCAGCATTTTTTCTTCCACCCATTTTTAAGTTGCTAACAGAGCGTTAATAGCCGCTCATATGGGGGCGGAGATAGGGGGGTAACGCGAAATTCTGATGAAATAACGGTTATATCAGCTTGTTTTCTTGTAATTTTCGGACGCCTGTACGAGCAGCGATATCGCGGTGTTTGGATTGCCTGATTTTTAGGCGGAAAGCGCCAACGATCGGAGGTTGAATCCCGCCTCTAGGGGGCAGTCCATTCGCGACGCGTTTGATCGATGGCTTGTACGAAATCCTTCACCGCCATGTCTCCCGCATCGGCTAGACCTGTGCGAAAACCCTGCACCGTCAAATCAGGCGCGACAACAAGATAAGTCGGGGTCCATCGGATGCGAAGCGTCTCGCGGATCGACGCGTCACTGTCGACCACTGTTGGGAATGACCAACCTTTCTCGTCAAACCAAGCGGTGACAGAGTCGTATCCCCGTAGCGCTCTGTCGGCGCTGTTAGCGGTGTGCGGTGTGTGGATGGACATGAAATCGACATTCGGGTCCGCCGCTAAAGCCCTTGAAAGCGCTGCAGCATAAGGCGCATCATTGCGGCTATCGTGACACCAAATGCCCCAGATTTCGATAACCGTCCAACGCCCTTCCAATACAGCCGTCGAGAAGGAGGTGCCGTCTGTCCGTTCGCCGGTGAATGCTGGGAGCGCCTCGCCTAAGCCTTCATAAGTGTAGGGGCGGCCGTAATCATCGCGGGGAACGTCCCCGCGGCTCATATCGGCCATCGCTGGAATGGTGTGGCCAGGACGATAGTAATCCGTCGCCGCTGCGCCATCGCTATTTGCCGGTTCACCGGCTTGCGCGCACGCCGCGAACCCTAAGGTCAGAAGGACAGTACTCAGAGTTCGCAACATGGGTGTTCGCCTTTGTAAAAAATTATGCGCCGGGGATGCGTAAGACTTGGCCGGGATAGATTTTGTCAGGATGCTTTAACATCGGTGTGTTGGCATCGAAAATGTCCGGATAGCGCATCGCATCACCATAATATTTCTTGGCAATTTTAGACAGCGAGTCGCCCGATTTTACGGTGTGAAACACAGAGTCTGATACTTTCGCCTTGGATTTCACTTTCATTGAGTCATCGACTTCGCCAATGCCGCTGACATTGCCCGCCGCTAGGATGAGCTTTTCTTTTGTTTCTAAGTCCGGCACGCGGCCTTCCAGCTTCACTTGCTTGCCTTCTACCGAGACTTTGAAGTCATTGCCGAGCTCGTCATCCAGCCCAAGATCTTCGACTTCTTTGCGGATGGCCTTTTCTGCCACCTTATTGCGGTCGGCGATGATCTCTTTGCCTTTGTTCATAGCGAATTTAAAAACGCCCATTTTGGTATTCTCCCCTTTGTGAACGGGGATAGGTAAGCAGGAATCGCACAATCGTGAAGGGGTTTCCGCGACGTCCTTCCACTTTACGTCAACGTTACCCCTAGTCGGCGCGCACTCGCTTGATTAGGGTGCGCCGCAACATAGACCACTTACGGGAGTTTATCATCATGCGCGAAGCTGTCATTGTTTCCACCGCCCGCACAGGTTTGGCGAAAGCCGGCCGGGGCTCTCTTAATAACACTCACGGCATTACTATGGCCGGACACGTGATTAAGCACGCTATGGAGCGGGCGGGTGTCGAGCCAGAAGCTGTGGAAGATGTGTTCCTCGGCTCCGCGCAGCCAGAGGGCGCCACGGGTCACAATATTGCCCGCAACGCGGCGCTTTGGGCAGGCTGCCCAAGCTCGACCTCAGGGGCGACCATTAACCGGTTCTGTTCCTCTGGACTGCAAGCCATCGCCAATGCGGCGCATACGGTGATCAATGAAGGCGCACCGGTTGCTATTGGTGGCGGCGTAGAGAGCCTGTCTCTGGTTTCTCGTTCCGGCCACATGAACCTTCATCGTTACACAGAAGACGTGCTGATGGCGAAATGGCCAGCGATCTGGATGACCATGATCGAGACGGCTGAAATCGTCGCCGATCGTTACAATGTCAGCCGCGAAGCGCAGGATGAGTATTCTGCTGAGTCACAGCGTCGGACCGCTGAATTCCAGCAAAAAGGCTATATGGCTGAAGAGATTGTGCCGCTTGAGACCAAGATGATGCTCAAGAATAAAGAGACTGGCGAAATCACCGAGCAAGATGTCGTGTGTGACCGTGACGAGTGTAATCGTCCAGGCACCACAGCGGAAGCCCTCGCGGGTCTGCCACCGGTCTTCTCTGGCGGTCAGCAAGTCAAAGAAGGCAAATATATCACTGCCGGTAACGCGTCTCAGCTGTCAGACGGTGCCGCTGCCGTGGTTGTCATGGAAGCTGAAGAAGCCGCGCGTCGGAACATTGAACCGCTGGGCCGGTTCATGGGCTTTAATGTCGGCGGTGTTGATCCAGACGAAATGGGCATCGGCCCGATCAAAGCTGTGCCACGCTTGCTTGAGCGCCATGGTCTGAAAGTCGACGATATCGATCTTTGGGAGCTGAACGAAGCTTTCGCTTCACAGTGCCTCTATAGCCGCGATTTCCTCGGCATCGATCCCGAGAAGTATAACGTCAATGGCGGATCTATCTCGATCGGTCACCCATTCGGCATGACTGGCGCACGTTGCACCGGCTCGATCCTACTGGAAGGCCAGCGCCGCAAAGCGAAATATGGTGTTGTCACCATGTGTATTGGCGGCGGTATGGGCGCAGCAGGCCTGTTCGAGTTCCTGCACTAAGCGTTCCGTGACGTGATATTTGGAAGAAGCCCGCGCTGCGAAGCGCGGGCTTTTTTTACAGGAGAACGCGTGCCAATCCCCTGAGACCTCGACAAACATTACAGAACCGGCTATGCGTTAACCATTGCCATGCGGCATTCGAGCGGGAAACTCGAAGCTGCGTGAATTGCTCCTCCCAGTCCGACTTGCTTTCGCGAGGCCGTTTTTTCGGTTTTGCGCGAGGGGAGAGAGAGTATGAAGAATCGCGTTCTTTGGATCGTCGTTTCAGGATTTGCCAGTTTCATGACGCTTGGCGCCACGGGAGCTGCCGCTGACAGTTATGTGTCCTATACGACGTCGTTAAATACCCAGCAGGTGGAGACGCATCAGGTCGTCTGTAACACGAATATTGATGAGTCTGAGTATGCCCTAACGGGCGAACCGAACTGTTCCGTGCATCGTGTTTATGCCACTTATGGACGGCAAAAAATGGCGAGCTCTATGGCACGTGATCACGCCTTCATGGAGTGATCCTAGCCACATAGGCGACGGCGAAAAAAGCTTGCTGACAATAAAAGCCCAGACCGTTTGGTCTGGGCTTTGTTGCTTTGGGATGTCGCACAAACGGATTAGGTTTCGATCGAGACCGAATCCAATTCCTTGATCTGCGCGTCCAGTTTGCGCGCGGCATAGGCGTTCAGCGCCCAAACCCCGAAGAAGACCGCCCCGATAAAGCTCAGGCTCACCAGAGCAGAGAGCGCAACTGCCCAAGCCGGGAGAGATGCACCTGTCTCAAGCGACGTGCCAACCGTAAACACGACCATGCCCGGCACGAACGGCATAAGATACCAGCGCCAGACCGAACGGAGCGCATCTCTCTGGCGCACCAATTCGCGACGATGCATGCCTGCAACAGTGTCCACGGGCGCATCACCTGCATCGACAGAGGCAATTTTGTTGAGCTGCCAGCTAATATAAAAAGCTGCGAGCACGATCAAAGCCGCGCCAATCCGAATGGATAAGACGGGAATGGAGAATGCCATCCAGCCGAAAATACAGACCACCAAAGCGGCGGCGATATATTCTGTCAGATTCCGGCGTTTGATCTTTGACCGAAAGATGTTCGAGCGGGCGGTGAGTTCTGCGATGGACATGGTGAATTTGTCTCCTTGGTCCGTGGCCCAAAGGTCGCGAAGGGGATCTTTATCTGTCATCTCGAGGCCTCCTTGAAATCTTGGGCAAGTTTGGATTTTAGGCGCGATATGCGGGTGGCAATCGCGCCCGGTTTAAATCCTGTCACCTCCGACATTTCCGCCGCGCTCAAGTCTTCCAAATAGAGCGTCATGATTTGACGATCGGTCGAATTGAGCTTTCGGATCCAGGTATGAAGCTTAGTCAGCGCGTCATCGCGTTCGATCAGGCCGCTCAGGTCCACAAGACTGGGGATCTGATCGAGCTCTGAACTGTCGACACCATCTATGGGCCGCCGCCGCTCACGATCGACATGGCTTGCTGCAACATTGTGAATCACCCGGTACACCCAAGTCTTTAGGCTGCACCGGCCATCAAATGCGGACAGGCTTTTCCAGAGTTGGAAATGCATATCCTGCAGCAAGTCGAGCCGTCGCTCTGCATTGGCCTCGGTCGCCCGCGCCAGTCTCTGCATGGCATGGGCGAACCGATCAGCGGCCTCGTAATAGAGTGTATTGGCAGTCTGACTTTGCTTCATACACGGGTTAGTCTGAGCCAGATCGGATTTCTTACAAAGAAAATTTTGAATTTTGGATTTTGCTCATCTGCAGGGCGTTCGTAGCGCCTCATAGAAGGGGGCGATTGACCATCAGCCAGACAATGGCAAGGACGGCGAAGAAGGCGGGAAATCCACACGCGAACCAAATTCGATACAGTCGGTGGTAGCGCTCTGGCAAAGCTGTACCGTCAATCGCAGCCTGTTTGGCTAAATCGCGCAATTGGTGCTGAATCCAAACCACGGGCAGCCAAAATAGCCCGACAAAGACATACAGGATGAGCGACCATAAAACCCAGCCTTGGGTGAGCGGCCAACCAATCTCTAATGCCAGCAAGGTGCCTGTGATCGGTTGTACCACGACGGCAGAGGCCGTGAATATCCAATCGGCGATGACCACAATGCCGGCCGTATGCGCGATCAGTTTGGCGTCGCCCGTTCGATGCGCCATGACCATGAAGAAGGCGATGCCAGCGCCCGTACCCAGCAAGACCGTCGCACCGATCACATGCGCCCAGCGCAGAAATTCGATCCACATGTTTAGCGCTCCTGCGTTAAAGCGGCGACGGCAAGGGCGAGCCCGATCCCGGGGAAGACTTTAATCATCGGGCCCAGCGGATCCGACCAAAGTTCCGGCGTGAAAATCGCTGCTCCGGTCAGATAGCCGATTGAGACGAGAATAGATGCGAAACATGCCAGCCTGGTCGTCGGTCGGAAAAGCATGGCTGCGCCCACCAAGATGTCGATGATGGAACCGCTGCGCACGAAGAGATGGGCGAGTGTATCGGGCATCTTGCCCTGAATGACGGAGACGGCTCGATCATGCTCGGTCAAACCGATCACGCCCGACACGATCCAAAATAATGAGAGCAGGATCAGCAAAATCGGAAACGCCAACATGATGCGGGCATAGACCCGTTCTTGAACCGTAGAGGGCATGTCCCGAAGAGTCTGCTCCAAGGATCTGGGCGGACGCCCCGATATGGCTTCCCAGTCGGAGGCATCGCCGGTTACGCCGCGCTGCAGCACAGAGACTGAAGTGGATCGCAAGGCGGATCGCCAGCCAAGCCATCCCGCCAGATCGGCGCCTTTCGCCATCGCCATTCCGATAAATGACGGGAGCGCCAGGACCAAGCGCGGAGAGGCAAATCCGAGCCATGACCGGACGGCTAGTACGAGCGTAGACAGCGATTGCGGATCTGTCTCGACGAGGTCAATATCTTTGCGGTTCAAATCGCCCGCTATGGCGCGCGAGACGGCCTGCGCGACATCATCGACCGCAACCGTTTGCACCGGCGTCTCTGCCAGAATGAGCGGTTGTACCCAGGGCACCGCCGCCAGAGTTCGCACGAGACTTGTCCCGCCATAGGCTTGAGGAGCGATGACCAATCCTGGGCGCAGGATTGTCCAATCCAATGCGCTTGAGGTCACCATCTGATCGGCTTTGGCCTTTGTACGATAGAAAACTGTCTCTGAGTCGTCGCTCACGCCTGGCGCAGAGATTTGGACCAGGCTTTTGATGCCAAGACTTTCGCACGCTTCAACCAGCGCTTTAATGGCGGTGAATTGAATCGCAGTGACATTGTCCTTCAGGCCATCTTGCAGGGCTCCGGCGGCATTCACCACAGCATCGACTTGATCGAGGAGGGGCTTCCAGTCCGCCGCATTTCTCAGCTTGGATATATCCGCCTGTCGCCAGTCTGCCTCTGGTAGCAGCGCGCGCCCGCGAGCGCTCGAGCGTCCTAGTCCGATCACCGTATGCCCGTCTGCGATCAGCCGCTTGGATACCGCCAAACCGATCAATCCATAGCCGCCTAAAACCAATACTCGCAAAGATCGCCCTCCCTGCGCACCTCTCCTGACAAGCGGTACTCAGGTGTGAGGGAAATGCAATTGCGCAGTATCGCAATTGGCGAGCAGGCCAGTTCGAAATCGCAGGGGTCTAGCGCGCATGCTTTTTCAAAAAGTCTCGCAAATCATCATACATACCGGATTGATTTGCGTATTCGCCAAAATTCTTGGCCTCGCTAAGCCACTCGCGCGTTGAGGATCTCACCTCATCAAACGCGTCTTCAAAATGATCATTGGTTATGAGACTGAGGTTTTCGGGACTGATCGACGAGTCAATTGCATAGTCCACGGCGGTCTCAACCAGTGATTCCAAATCCGCGCCGGAGAATCCTGTCGTGCGTTGAACCAGGGCATCAATGTCTAACATGTCTGACACTGGGCGATCACTTAGGAGACGTTTTAAGATAAATGCCCGCGCGATCTTATCTGGTGGAGGTACGAATAGGGTGCGATCAAAGCGGCCAGGGCGACGAAAGGCGGAATCCAATGACCATGGTAAATTGGTTGCGCCCAGCATCAAAATGCCTTCATTGCGGTCGCTGTCCATCTCTGTGAGGAGCACGGAGACGACCGTGTTGACCTTATAATCTGAGTCAAATTGACGACGCTGCGCCAGCGCTTCGACTTCATCAAAGAACAAGACATGCGGTCGGTTGGCGCGGGCATGTTCGAACATGTCTGCGATTCGACCTTCAGCGACGCCGATATAACGATCGAGAATTTCAGCCGCCCGTACTTCAGTGAACTGCGCCTTCACTTGATTTGCGACCGCACGGGCGATCATCGTTTTACCGCAGCCGGGGGGGCCATACAGCAATACACCGCCGCCAGCTTTGCGTTTGAACTTGGCGACCATGCCCGGGTTTTCGAACGGTCGAATGATCTTGCGATGGATTTGGCGTTTAACTTTGTCTAAGCCGCCGACATCGTCAAATGTGATGACTTGGCCATAAAGCGTGGCTTCTGCCACGGGAGCACGTCCGGGGTGCAAGCTGACGATTTTGGCGGCGTCGCTCGAAGCCGCGTCAGCCGTGTCGAGCGTTGCCGACCATTTGGTGGCGATCTCGAATGCGTCGGCTCGCTTCAACAGATTTATGGCGTTGCGACGCAAATCTTCGTCGGCGATGCTTGCGGGCACAATTTGCGACAATGCGCGCGCGATATGATCGCTTTCGGAGCCATTCTCCAGAAGCAAAAGAAGGGCCTTGAACGTGGCGTCTCCGCCAATGCCCTGTTGTACCAAATCTAACAGGTTTTGAATTTCGGTGGGCAGCATCTTATCGTCTCATTTCGCAGCATCGATTTAGTAGTCTTTCAGCCGCACTTGGTTGCCAGTATCAGCATACGGTTCGTACCCCCAGTCTTCGCCAAAAACGTAGTGAACCAACATCGCCCACGCTGTCGCCAATAATCCAGCGAGCACCAATAATCCCTGCCAAATCGGCAAATATGGCGGCGATTGATTAGCCTGCGCCGCAAAAACGATCGAGACAATGGTCAAAACGATCCATAGGAGATTGACCATGTGACCCGCCACGGGCCCGGACATATCAGCGGCTTTCGCCGCGAGCCACTGCAAAATATGGCCCACCAAGAAGGGCGGAAACCAAACCAGAAAGCTCGCCCAACTCGCCCAGCGCACGGGCTTGTTCGATGGGTCTAACTGACGAGAAGAGGCGGCGAGAGATCTGGCTTTGTCAAAGGCAAATTGACGGAACCGTATGAAGGCCAGATGTTCCATAACTTTCGCATCGTGGACTTTATTTTCTAGAACGTAAGCCAGCGAACGTTCAGCGCGAAATGGATTGCGGACTTCATACTCAACCAGGCCGAGCGACCGGTGTAGGTCGATATCGGTCGGCTGCTTAGCCAATAGGTCTCGATACAATTTGATCGCGATTTTCGGGTCGCCGAAATATTGTTCCCATCTCGCGCTGAGCATTTGGTGTTCGGTGATGGCCTGTGGGCAAGCCTCACGGAATGCATCGAGGGCGTCTTTCGAGGCTTGATATAAGCCACGATACATCGGGATTTCCACGCGATTCAAATGCCCTTCCATTGCGTCGGGACGCAGCCGGAGTATTTGTTCTGTGGCGGCTTGCGCGCCAGCATAGTCCCAGCCGGACAGCATCCCTCGGCTCATCAAAAACAAGGCGTCGAAATCATTTGGGTCAGATTGCAGAACCTGCTTGGCCGCAGCGATCGCGGCATCATGATTTCCAGCTTGAAGCATTGCCCAGCCCGATTCAATAAGACCGTCCGACATGATTGAACCCCCATTCTCACAATGCCGCCCTCTTCACATTGCTGAAGAGGGCGGATTGATTGTGTCATAAGAAGCTAACTCAGAGAGCTGTCCTAGTCATCAGAGAACGAGACATCCTCTGCTTTGCCAACCGCCGCCAGCGCGAAGGCATATTCAAGCGCGGTCTCTTTCAACCCTTCGAACCGACCTGATGCGCCGCCATGACCCGCGTCCATATTGATCCGCAGGAAGTAAGGCCCGGCCTCTGGGGCTTCATAGCGGAGTTTTGCTGCCCACTTGCTCGGCTCCCAATAGGTCACGCGGGGATCGCTGAGACCGCCCGTGATCAACATGGCTGGATAATTAAGGCCCGTGGTCTGATCATAAGGGCTGTAAGCCATCATCGTGTCATAGTCTTCCGCGCTGGTCAGTGGGTTACCCCATTCCGGCCATTCTGGTGGGGTGAGCGGAAGCGTGTCGTCCGACATTGTGTTGATGACGTCGACAAAGGGCACTGCCGCGATGATGCCCGCGAACATTTCTGGATCCTGATTGGCGACCGCGCCCATCAATAAGCCACCTGCGGAGCCGCCCATGCCGACCACATGTCCGCGCTGCGAATAGCCCTCGTCGATCAGGAAATTGCCGGCATCGACATAGTCATTAAACGTGTTGACCTTCTTCTCGAGCTTGCCATCCAAATACCATTGATAGCCTTTGGCCATCGATCCGCGCGGATGCACAATCGCGTAGACCATGCCGCGATCGGCGAGCGCCAATGGCGTCGTGCGGAAGCGTGCTGAAATCGTCACGCCATACGATCCATAGCCGTAAAGCAGCATCGGTGCGCTGCCATCGATCGCCGTGTCCTTATGGTAGAGAATGGTCACCGGAACCGTCTCACCATCCCGGGCTGGCGCGAGCACGCGTTTCACAACATAGTCGCTGGCATCATGACCAGACGGGACTTCTTGCTCTTTGCGCAGGACCCGTTCCTTTGTGGCGATGTCATAGTCAAATGTCTGAGAGGGCGTCGATGGTGACGAGTAAGAGATCCGCATCTCTGTTGAGTCATAGGCGTAGCCAATCGATGTGCCGAGGGCGTAAGCTTCTTCTTCAAAAGCGATGGTTTCTTCGTCGCCACTTGCGCGTTCCCGCACGACGATGCGTGGCAGACCTTCATATCGCTCGAGGCGGATCAAATGGTCTTTCAAGACATCCATACCCAGGATCAGCGTCCCGGCTTGGTGCGGGACCAAGTCTGTCCAATTGTCGCGTCCGGGTGCATCGACCGATGTCGTGACAATTTTGAAGTCGACCGAGTCGTCGACATTGGTTGAGATCACAAATTGGTCGCCCCAATGCTCGACGCTGTATTCAACGTCAGTCTCACGTGCGGCGATGGTTTTGAGCTCCGGCGCATCCGCTTTCGCGTTGAAATAGTGCACTTCCGATGTCGTGTGGCTTCCGGCGGCGATAAAGATGTAATCGCCCGATTGTGACTCGCTAATACCGACGAAAAAGCCGGGATCTGCTTCGCGATAGATCTCGGTCGATCCTTCGCTGCCAAGCTTATACATGTGTACCGCAGATGGCCGGCCTTCTTCGTCGCGCTCAATCCAGAACACACGATCAGAATTTCCGCCCCAGACGAATGAACCCGTTGTCTTTTCGATGGAGTCTTCGAGCATCTCGCCGGTTTCAAGATTCTTGAATCGGATCGTGTAGAACTCACTGCCTTGCTCATCGACCGCGTAAGCAATCAGATTGTGGTTTGGACTGTGTGCGACAGTGTTGAAGGCAAAATAGGCTTTGCCTTCGCCCATGGCGTCACCATCGAGCAGGATTTCGTCTTCGGCTTCTGTATTGTAGATTTCAGCCGCCGGCTTGCGCGCTATAATTGGGTATTCGCCGCCGGTTCGGTACCGGGTGAGATAGGCATATGGCCCGTCAATCGAAGGCAGGGAACTGTCATCTTCTTTGATGCGTCCGCGCATTTCCTCGAACAGCTCTTCTTTCAGCCCTTCAAGCGGCTCTTCCATCTTTGCTTTGGTGAAGGCATTCTCGGCTTCGAGATATTCACGAATGTCGGCGCGCAAGACGGTTGGGTCTTGCATCACTTGCTGCCAATTGTCGTCTTTCATCCAATTGTATGGATCGATGCGGGTTCGGCCAACTTGCTCGATGGTTTTCATTTCGCGTTTCGCGAGCGGCGGGGTCAATGTCACAGAGGCGTCCTCAACTTCGGGGGTCGTGTCTTCGGCGATTGGGGGGGAATCTGCAATCACGGGTTCGGTTTCAACATTTGCCGTGGCGCAGCCAGTGATCAGGGCGAGACTGGCGGCACCCGCCAGGAGAGAATTCAAACGCATGAGATGCTCCGCTATTTATCGAATAGCGGCAAATTAGACATGTTTTCTAAGATGTCTACCGGGCAATTAATCAGCGGTGGGGCGAAAATTTAAAACCACCCCATTGATACACCATCTTTGTCCCGTGGGCGGTGGGCCGTCTTTGAAAACATGGCCCATATGAAGGCCGCAAACCGCGCAATGACATTCTGTCCGTGGGTAGATGAGTTTGAAATCGGTCTTGGTTTCGACGACATTCTCAGAGACAGGTTGCCAATAGCTTGGCCAGCCTGTGCCGCTGTCAAACTTGTGCTCAGATGACCAAAGCGGTGTGTCGCAACCGACGCAATGATAGACGCCGTCTCGCTTCTCGCTTTCGAAATTGCCAGGGGAGAAGGCGCGCTCTGTGCCTTCTTTGACGCCGACGTGAAATTGCTCTGGCGTAAGCAGCTCGCGCCATTCTGAGTCTTTGCGTTTGATTTTTTGAATCTTGGGCATTTCAGAAGACATGGGTGGGTCGCTTTCAAATCGCTTCCCACCCAATATAGGGCATTCTTAGCCGTAGAGAACGGTGATGGTCTCAGCCACGCAAGCCGGGCGGTCTTGGCCTTCAATCTCGATCGTGCATTCCGAGATCATTTGCTTGCCGCCCGCTTTGTCGTTCACTTCCTTGACGGTCTGCGTCATGCGCAGCTTCGAGTTTACAGGGACCATATTGGTGAAGCGCACTTTGTTGGCGCCATAATTGATCCCGCGCGTGACACCTTCAACGCGCAAGACTTGTGGGCCAAACATTGGGATGAGCGATAGGGTCAAATAGCCATGAGCGATGGTTGATCCAAGCATTTGTTTGGCCATCTCTTCATTGACGTGGATCCATTGATGGTCGCCGGTTGCATCGGCGAATGTATTGATCCGACCCTGGTCGACTTCAAACCAATCTGATGGCCCTAATGTTTGCCCAACAAGGCTTTCAAGGTCTGCATATTGAACGGATTTTGGATCTGCCATTTATTCCTCCCATGGGATTGTTTCTGTAATGATTAGTGGCGTTTAGTCGCCGTTTGCGCAAGGGTTTCCTTAAACGATGCGGCTGTCTTTATTGCCCCAATATCGATCGCGGACGAGGCGCTTATACAGCTTACCGGTCGGGTGACGCGGCAGCTCTGGATCGAAGTCGACAGACTTAGGACATTTGATTTTGGCGAGGCGTTCTTGGCAAAAGGCGAGCAGCTCCTCTGCGAGCTCGTCTGTGCCCGCGATCCCTTCCATGGGTTGCACAACTGCTTTCACTTCTTCGCCAAAGTCTTCATTCGGAACACCAATCACAGCGACATCCGCGACGGATGGATGGGTAATCAGGATATTCTCTGCTTCTTGCGGATAGATATTCACGCCGCCCGAAATGATCATGAAGGCTTTGCGATCGGTGAGATAAAGGAAGCCATCCTCATCAATCTTACCGACATCACCGAGCGACGACCAATCGGCATGTTTTGGGTTCAGCGCGCCTTTGGTTTTTTCGGGGTCGTTGTGATAATTCGGCGGCGCCGTGCCGCCAAAATAGATTTGGCCTTCTTCGCCGACGCCGACTTCATCACCGGCCTCATCGCAAATATGTAGCTCACCGAAGATCGGGAAGCCGACTGTGCCTTTGTGGGCGAGCCATTGCTCCGAATTGGCCCAGGTCATGCCATTGCCTTCGGAGCCGGCATAATATTCCTCAATCACTGGGCCCCACCATTCAATCATTTGCTCTTTCACGGGGATCGGGCAGGGGGCGGCGGCGTGCACAGCTGCAGTGAGGCTGGACACGTCATACTTGTTACGAACCTCCTCTGGCAGCTTGAGCATTTTGACGAACATGGTCGGCACCGTTTGCGTGTGCGTGACCTGGTGCTTTTCGATCAAGGCGAGATATTGCTCGGCATCGAATTTCTCCATGATCACAAGCGTCATGCCAAATTTGGTCATCGCCATGCACCAGCGCAGGGGCGCAGCATGGTAGAGCGGGGCGGGCGAGAGATAGACGCCATTTGGATCGGTCCGGAACAAAGCCTGAGCGATCATTGTCAGAGCATTGGTGCTATCGATGGATGTGTCTTCTGGTAGTGGCGGACGGATGCCCTTCGGGCGTCCAGTCGTGCCGGAAGAGTAGAGCATGTCGGAGCCGGCGCGCTCATCCGCAACGGGGGTTTCGGGCATGCCAGCTCTCACCCCTTCAAGGGGCTCATACCCGGCAATGCTGCCATCAATTGACCAATAGGCCTCCAGATCAGTGACTTGCGTCACGTCTTCAGCCACCGCCTTGAGTCCAGCCGAAGCAATTAAGAGGCGCGCGCCGCTATCTTTGACGATATATTCCACCTCCGGTGTTGTGAGCCGCGATGAAATGCAAACGAAGTAAAGCCCGGCGCGTTGTGCGGCCCAGCAAATCTCAAAATAGCGCGGGCTGTTCTCGGCGAAAATGGCCAGCGTATCGCCATGTTGAAGTCCGAGTGTACGAAACGCGTGCGCGATTTGATTGGACCGGCGATCAAGCTCGCCAAAGGTCACGGTCTCGCCGCTGGCCGCCATGATGTAAGCCGGTTTGTCAGGGGTGGTTTGGGCATGATGCGATGGGTGCATGGCGTAATTCCTCCTCAACGCCTCGGATCGGACGTGCTCAGTTTGGAGATTAGCTCAGCAGGGTCTGCTGTCTATTGGTGACTTAGGGGGAGCTATTCGCCGCCATAATCGCGGATCGATTCTGTGGTGCGATGAAAGCGTAAACGCGCGGCATAATCGAGCGGGTCTTTTGGTTTCACCAAGGCATCTGCAGGCGTATCCGTCCAATCGACCAATCGGGTCAAAAAGAACCGTATCGCCGCGCCGAGGCAGAGCGTCGGGAAGGCCGCCTTTTCGCCATCCCGCAATGGCCGAACGCGTTCATAACCCGCGATCAGGTTCTTGGCTTTGGAAAAGTTGAATGCCCCATCCGGTTCAAACGCCCAAGCGTTGACGCAAATTGCCAGGTCATAGGCCAGGGCATCCGTACAGGCGAAATAGAAATCAATCGCACCCGTGAAACGGTCGCCGAGGAAGAAGGCATTATCCGGAAACAGATCCGCATGAATGGTCCCGCGCGGCAGCGTGTCGCTCAGCGTCGCAGCGCCTCGAATTGTCGCCAAGTCGCTCTCAATCTTTTCCGCCAGTCCGGGTTCGAGTGCTTCGGCATTCGCTTCGCGGCCTTGCCACAGGGTGGGCCAGCTTGCCGGGCCAAGGCTGTTCTCTCGGGTCATTTCGAAGTCGGCGGCGGCCAGGTGCAACTGAGCCAGGCCGCCGCCCAATTCCCGGCACTGCGCCGCGTTCGGACGTCGCGGCGACAGGCCTTGCAGGAAGGTGATGATGACGGCGTGCCGTCCGGCCAATCTTCGAAGAGCCTGACCATCTTTAGCGGCAACCGGCAAAGGGCAGGAGAACCCATTCGCGGCGAGGTGCTGCTTTAGCCCAATAAAATATGGCAGGTCCGCCGGGTCGGTGCGCTTCTCAAACAAGGTGAGTATGTAGCGCCCTTTGGTCGTTTCCAGATAATAGTTGGAATTTTCTACGCCTTCGGCAATGCCTTTAAAAGCCACCGCCTCGCCGAGCTCATACTCGGCGAGGAACGCGGCGAGCGCCTCATCTGAAACACTTGTATAGACTGCCATAAATTAGGCTGTAGCGGGCTCTTCCTCAGGCGTCCACAGGTCACGCTGCATGGTGCGGCCCATCAACCAGAAATGCAGTGCTGCCCAAAGCAAGAAGAGCGACCCGGCCGACACACCGACCCGATTGCCGATGGCGCGAGCGGGTTTGCAATAGGTGTCATTCGTGGCCATTGCTTCCTCGAGCTCAGCGCCGGAAATCGCATTCTCGCGGCCTTTGCGCGCCGCTAACAAAGCCGATTCAATGCGGCCGCACTCGGACGCCGTTACCGGCGCCTCCAGCTGCGCGAGCTGGTATTTCGTGCCTTGGTCAGAAATCCAGCCCACCGTTGGCGGCCCGAAGCCATAGCCAATAATATTGACGACGAAGAGCAGGAGCGCCGCTGCCGTGGCCCGCATGCGCGGTTCGACCAGCTTTTGTGTGACAGCAAACATAGGCGCGAGATAGGAGTAGCGAAGAATAGCCGCGATCACCAAGACCGGGATCGCCAACCAAATCGCCGTCGCACCGGACGAAAACCCGACTGTGTTATAACCGAAGATCATCAAGGGCACGCAGAGTGACATGCCGAGTGCCGGGAGCCAGCTGTCCGAATTCGGATGGCGATTGCGGACCCGGTCAGCAACGACCCCTGAGCCGAACGTGCCGATCCCGGCCGCGACGCCGAGAACCCCACCATAAATCAATGCCGCATTCATCAAATCGAGGCCATGCGCACGCATCCAAAACGGGGCAATGAACTGGCCGATGCCATATCCGGCAAAGGAGGCCATCGCGCCACCCATCGAGACGTGCCAGAATGTCGGTTTGTTCAAAACAACGCTGAACACTTTGAATGGCGATGGCATGCGGCGCGCCGCTGCTGCTGCCGCTCCACCTGGATCCGAGTAACCGCGCGGCGGTTCTTTGACGGTCATTTTGAAAATGACCGCTCCGAGGATACCGGGCAAACCCATCCAGATGAAGGCGTCGCGCCAGTCTAAGCCTCCACGCGTCGCAATATAGGCACCGCCAAGGGCGGCCAACATAGACCCAATTGGGATACCGAGCGCAAAGATACCGAGCGCAGAGGCGCGTTTTTCCGGCGGGAAATAGTCTGAAATCAGCGAATGGGAGGGCGGTGAACACCCGGCCTCACCAATACCCACGCCAATCCGTGCCAATGCAAATTGGAACGTGTTCTGAGCCATACCACAAGCCACGGTCATGGCGCTCCACGCCGCCATAGCAATGGCGATGATGGAGGTTCGGTTCTTACGCTCAGCGAGCATCGCGAACGGAATGCCAAGCAATGTATAGAGCACCGCAAAGGCCAGACCGGATAAGATGCCGATCATGAAGTCTGAGAGGCCGAACGTCTCGCGGATCTGCTCACCGAGAACACCAATCAGCGTCCGATCAATGAAATTGAATGTGTAGACAACGATCAGCGCGAATAAGACATAAGCGCGATAACCTGAGCTGCCATAGCCTTCGGTCGAACCGGCCTCTGTTGTGGAGGACTCAGATGCCACGTCTGCCATTATGCGGGCTCCACTTTTGCGACCATGTCTTTCTCAAGATGGCGAGAGGACATGTAGAAACAGAAGGCGGCGACAAGGAACCACAGGGTGGTCACCGATATGGACTGTTTCAAGCCAGCGGACCGACCCTCGGCGCAGCGGGCGAGTTGGTCTTCTGTTAGACCTTCGCCGGCCGCGCAGATCGATGCACTCAAGCCGTCGCCACTTAGATTGGCGCCGGTGAAGACGTCACTCATAATCCCGACAAATTGTGGGCCGATGCCGTTGCCGATGATCGACACAATGATCAGAAGAATGGCTATCGCTGTCGCACGAGAGCGGGCCGACACAACGCCCTGACCGATATTATACTGAGCGCCGAGATAGGCGTAGTGACAAATCGCGGCGAGCGCCCAGACGATGAAGAGTATGGTCAGGTTGGTCGCGTAGAAGGCGTAAATGTATAATGGGACGGCGAGCAATAGTCCGACAGCCGGGATGATCGCGACCGCTGTTTTCATGCGCGATGAAAACCTGTCTGTGAGATATCCGCCAAGGAATGTGCCCAACGCAGCGACGGCAGATAGGGGTGCACCAAAATTGATCGATGCTTCTCGAACGCCAAGGCCGTGTTCGCGGATCAGGAATGGGATTTGGAAGGTGAACAAGCCATAGCCCACGAAGGCGACCAACGCAGCGCCAGCAGACATCCACCAAAAACTTGGCTTGGACATCAACTCTTGCATGGTCTCTTTGGTCGACGCCTTCTCAACTGATTGCGCATCTGGCGGATCTGAATATCCGCGCGGAGGTTCTTTGACGGTGAACCAGAGCAGCGCGCCGATTAGGACGCCTGGTAATCCGATGACGACGAAGGCGATTCTCCAGCCTTCGACATTCTGCCAATCGATGCCGGAGAATAAGCCGCCAACACCAATACTGTTTAGCCACTCGCCAAAAGTTGGTCCGCTGAGTTCGGCCAATGGGCCACCGAATACATAGGCCAAGACGCCGCCCAAAGTGACGCCCATGGAATAGATTCCCAAAGCCGTGGCGCGATGTTTGGCAGGGTAATAATCGCCAATGATTGAGTTTGCCGGCGGGGTACAGCCCGCCTCGCCAATGGCCACACCGATGCGGAAAAGCATCAGCGTTATGAAGCCAGCGGCGATCCCGCAAAGGGCCGTCATGACGGACCAAAGCACGATACAGATGACGATAATATTGACCCGGTTGAATCGGTCCGCCGCCATTGCGATGGGAAGCCCCATTACCGCGTAAAATATTGCAAATGGCCAACTCGCTAAGAGGCCAAATTGTGTATCGCTGAGGTTGAAGGTTTGAATGATCGGTTCGGCCAAGACCCCAATCAAGTTTCGATCAATGAAGTTGAGGGTGTAGACGACCATCAAAGCCAGCAGAACATAAGTTCGGTAGCCTTTAGATCCGTAGCCGGTGACGTGTCCGTCCGCCGTCGCGGTTGCGGTATCGCTCATTCAGTTTCCTCCCAATCCACGCCTCTATTGGCGCTGGACTTAATTTTTCGCCACGGTAGCCCTCCTTCGGTCCCGCGCAAGTCTTTTCGCAGGGAGAGCGCCACCCGAAGGCAAATCCTCGCGTGTTGCTAGAAAACGCTCAGCCCGTTCGGACTTGGTTCAGATCAGACCTTCCGTCTTGAAACTCGCCACGCCCTGCTTTGCGGCAATAAGGTGATCGTGCACTTTGATATCAAACGGTGCCAGCGCGTCGATGATTTCGCGGGTAATATCAATATCGGCGCGCGATGGCGTCGGATCGCCGGAGGGATGATTGTGCACCAGGATAAGCGCGGAAGCAGACAATTCCAGGGCGCGCCGCGCGATTTCGCGTGGATAGACAGGGGCATGGTCAACCGTGCCTTGGCCCATCAATTCATCGGCGATGAGATGATTTTTGCGATCGAGAAAGATCACACGAAATTGTTCGCGCGGCTCATGTTGCAAACGACTGCGCACATAGCCGAGCAGGGCGCTCCAGCTGGAAATAATCGGGCGGGACTCAATCGTCTCCCGCATCGCCCTTGTGGTGATTTCGCGGGTGGCCACAAAATATGCGGCGACCCGTTCCCCGATGCCCTCAATCAATTGCAGTTCTTTGGCGTCGGCGGAAATGATTGCCGACAGTGACCCAAACCGGCGCATCAGCGCTTTTGCAATCGGTTTTACATCACGACGGGGGATGAACGCGAATAGTAGCGTTTCCAGCAATTCGTGATCATCGAGCGCTTCAGCTCCACGTTGAATCAACTTGCCGCGTAATCGATCTCTATGTCCCTGCCAGTGTGGTTTGGCAGGTCCTGACGTCAAGGGCGCACCGTGTGCGGTGTGTGATAGCCTTTCGGCGATGCTGTGAAGATTTTGCAACCATCCTTGGTGACGCCAACCGAATGTTCGAATTGGGCAGACAGTTTGCGGTCGCGGGTTACGGCGGTCCATCCATCGCTCAGAATCGCGGCGTCCTTGCGTCCGACATTGAGCATGGGCTCAATCGTGAAGAACATGCCTTCTTTCAATTCAGGGCCAGTGCCGGCGCGGGCACTGTGTACGACATTCGGTTCATCATGGAACAATTGACCGAGCCCATGACCACAAAAATCCTCGACGACAGAGAAGCGGTTTTTGCGCGCGATTTCTGAAATCGCGGCGCCAATATCGCCAAAGCGATTGCCGGGTTTGACCGCGGCGATGCCTGCCATCAGCGCCTCGTATGTGACATCCATCAAGCGATTGGCGATCCGCTTTGGTTCGCCGGCGGCATACATGCGTGAATGATCGCCATGCCAGCCATCTACAATCACGGTCACGTCGATATTGGCAATGTCACCATTCTTGAAAGCTCGATCGCCAGGAATGCCGTGGCAGATGACATGGTTCAAAGAGATGCACGAGGCGTGGCGGTATCCGCGATATCCGATCGTCGCCGATTGCGCGCCATGATCAAACACAAACTCGCGGATCAGGTCGTCAATATGTCCGGTGGTGACCCCAGGTTGGACTTCGCCGACCAGCATATCCAGACATTCCGCGACCAAACGGCCAGCTTTGCGCATGCCTTCAAACCCGGATTCATCGTGAATCCGAATTTCTCCAGTGCGCATCGGGGTCATTAAATCGGCTTCTGTCATCGTCCAATTGCTTTCCAGCGAAATTTTCTGGTCTCTATATGACAGCGATCAACCAAACTTTCTAGACCAGAGTTTCGTACCCGCAACACGGCGTTATTTACCGTGCCGAAACACGCGCGGCTTGTATCGGATTGCGCCCTGTTTCGGCTCCTCTAAGGCTGATGTTTGGAGATCAAGATGTATCGATTGGTTTATGTCAGCACAGCAATAGACGACCTCACGGCGTCGGAGATTGGGGATATCTTGGATGTCTCCCAGTCGAATAACCATGAGCGTCTGATTACCGGCTTCCTCGCCCATAATGGACGTCACTTCATGCAGGCATTGGAAGGTGCGCGGGACGAGGTAACGGGCATTTATGAGCGGATCGTCAGTGATCCGCGGCATTATGGCGTTGTCCAGATTATCGGCGAAAACATTGACGCGCGGGCCTTCCCAAACTGGGCGATGAATTATTTTCGCGTCGATGATCCACGCGGGACAACGATGGTTATTCGCCACGATGATCCCGTCGATGGCTTGCTACCAAAGGATATGCCGCGGGAATTGCTGCATTTATTTACGCGATTCATGCATATCGAGACGGCAGACGCGTAAACTGATTAGCAATAGCTTTCTGGCACCCTGGGTCTCTGCACTTTGTAGAGGGTTCTATGGACCAAGAAACAAAAATTCTAATGGCACGTGTCGCCAAGCTTGGCGAAATCTCTGAAGCCGAAGCTCATCGTATCGTAAATGAGATTTACACGGACGGCATTGTTAGCCGAAATGAGGCCGAATCTCTGTTTCGGTTGAGCGATCTGCTTTGCGATACAGACCCGGCATGGACCAGCCGGTTCCAGGAAGCCATGAAAGACTTTCTGCTGACCCGCGAACCGCCCGAGGGGTGGATCACCGACGGCGAAGCGGACTGGTTGATCGCCCAGGTCCAATATGATGGCCACGACCCGTCTCTGGATGAAATCGATCTATTGATTGAGCTGCTGCGAAAAGCGGATGGCGCGCCCGAAAAACTCGCGCGGTTCACGCTTGAGGCGGTGAGCAAGCGAATGATTTCTGATGGCAAAGCTGAGCTCAAAATGGTCGAGCGCATGCGATTTGCCCTTTATGCCGGTGCTGGTGAAGGCGGGCTATGGGTCAATCAGTTCGAGGCTGGAATCCTATTCAAAACCAATGATGCCATAGCAAACGCTGACAATGCACCAACCTGGAACGATTTGTTCGCCCGCGCCATTGGGAATCACCTCATGGCCCGCGCGCACCCAGCGCCGCAGACCGTGGAAGGGGCATTGGCGCGCGAACGCTGGTTGAGCGACACTTCGAGCAGTGCGGGCGGTTTTTTCTCCCGCATGGGAGCCTCTTTCTCATCCGGCAATTGGTTTGAGATGATCACGCATAATGGTCGTAAAGCGGCCGAGGCCCGGCAGGCGGCGGCTGAAGCAGCGAACCGTGAGGCTGAAAAAGTGACAGACTTTGAAAGCGCTTGGCTGTTAAAAGGCCTGAAAGCGGACGGATCGATTTCGCCCGCTGAAGCGGCTCTGATTGAGTTCTTGGAACAGGAAGCGCCGGGCTTTGCCAAAGGTTTGGCCGTCGCGGTTTAGCGGCCATAATCGCACCCGCTAGGTTTGCCCCGGCAATCAAGTAAAGAGGGATGACCAAGCGGCAACCTCGACAATCCCCTGCGCCCGATTTAAGTCCGGCATCGGAACACTCTCAAACATGCGCGGGGCCTGTAAATGTTCAAGAAAATCCTGATTGCCAATCGCGGCGAGATCGCTGTCCGGGTGATAAAAACCTGTCGGCGTCTGGGTGTGAAAACGGTGGTCGTTTATTCTGACGCTGATGCGGGCTCAATGGCCGTCGAAATGGCGGATGAAACTGTGCACATTGGCCCATCGCCAGCGGCCGAGTCTTATCTGGTCATGGATAAGATTGTCGATGCGGTGAAGCAAACCGGCGCGGAGGCGGTTCATCCTGGATTTGGCTTCCTGTCTGAAAACGCAGAATTCGCAAAGCGTCTCGAAAAAGAGAAAATCATCTTCATTGGCCCCAACCCGCACGCGATTGAGGCAATGGGTGACAAAATCAGCTCCAAAAAGCTGGCGGCGGATGCTGGCGTATCGACCGTGCCTGGCCATATGGGATTGATTGAAAGCACTGAAGAGGCTGTCAAAATTAGCCAAGAAATTGGCTATCCGGTGATGATTAAAGCCTCCGCGGGCGGCGGCGGTAAAGGCATTCGTATCGCCTATAATGATAAGGATGCCGAAGAAGGCTATCCAGCTGTGAAGGCTGAAGCAACGGCTTCGTTTGGCGACGATCGCATCTTTATTGAGAAGTTTATTCTCGAACCGCGTCACGTCGAGATTCAAGTCATGGGCGATAAGCATGGCAATTGCGTTTACCTGTTCGAACGCGAATGCTCGATCCAGCGCCGGAATCAGAAGGTTCTAGAAGAAGCGCCATCCCCTTTGCTGGATGAAGCCACGCGTAAGAAAATGGGCGAGCAGGCCGTCGCGCTCGCGAAAGCGGTGAATTATGACAGTGCCGGCACCGTGGAATTTGTCGCGTCGGGCAAGGATAAGAGCTTCTATTTCCTAGAAATGAACACGCGTCTGCAGGTTGAGCATCCTGTCACCGAGATGATTACCGGCGTTGATCTGGTCGAGCAGATGCTTCGATCAGCGTATGGCGAAAAGCTGAACTTGAAACAAGACGAACTCAAAATTAATGGCTGGGCGATCGAAAGCCGCGTCTATGCCGAAGATCCATATCGCAATTTCTTGCCGTCTATCGGGCGTCTGAAACGCTTCATCCCACCGATGGAGGGCGCGTTAGCAGGCGGCACGGTGCGTATGGATAGCGGCGTGCGCGAAGGCGATGAGATTTCGATGTTTTACGATCCCATGATCGCCAAACTCGTCACCCATGGCAAAGACCGCGACCAAGCGCTGGACGTTCAAGCCGAGGCGTTGGACCGCTTCCACATTGAGGGCATTCAAGACAATATGCCGTTTTGCGCCGCGGTGATGGACGAAGCGCGATTCCGGTCCGGCAATATCACCACGGCTTATATCAAAGACGAATTCCCGGACGGGTTCCAAGGCACTGAGCCGACGGATGTGCAACGCGTGATGTTGTCTGTGGCCGCTGTCTATGCGCATGGCGTAAATACGCGTCGCGCCGGTCAGACAACCGGTCGGATGTCACCGGTGCAAGCCTTGCGCAAAGATTGGGTCGTCGTTCTTGGCGGCGAGCAGGTCCCGGTTGAGCTCGAGCTTGGCGACGGCGAGGCGACCATCAAAATTGGTAAGAAATCGCACTCTTTCGTGACCGAATGGACGCCCGGTCAGCCTTTGATGGAAGGGGTTTTGGACGGGCAGGCGATTGCTGTGAAAATCGCTGCCAGTGCGGAAGGCTATATTGTCCGTCATCGCGGCGTTCGCGTGCCCGCTTTGGTTTGCGCCCCAGCCGTAGCGGAGATGCATGCGCGTTTGCCGGAAAAAGAAAAGCCAGACCTGTCTAAGCTCATCATCTCACCAATGCCGGGCCTCGTCGTGTCGATTGATGTCGAGATCGGTCAAGAGGTGCAGGAGGGTGAGGGCGTTTGCATTGTCGAAGCGATGAAAATGCAGAACATCATTCGCGCCGAGGCGAATGGCACGGTCAAAGCGATTAATGTTGGTGCAGGCGACAGCGTCGCAGCTGACGAGATCATGGTCGAGTTCGAATAATTCGACACGTAACAGCCTTGCCTGTATGACCAAAACGACTCACGTTTCGGTCTGAAAGGGACAAAGTATGGTTGATCTCGTTTTTAACCCAAATGGGCGCATTGGCCGGAACCGGTTCTGGCAGGGCATGGTCATCTTGACGGTCGCCAGCGTTTTGGTGGTGGCCGGAAACACGATGGTTCATCCGGCTGTCGGTTTGGTCAACCTATTGCTGATTTATCCCTATATCTGTGTCTATGGAAAACGCTTGCATGATGTTGGAACCACCGCGTGGTGGGTGATCGCTATATGGCTCGCCAGCATGGTTGTGTCTTTCGTGTTTGGTCTGATCTTTGGGCCCATGTTCATGACCCCTGAAATGCTGGACATCCAAGAAGAAATGGCCGAGCGCATGGCTTCGGGCGATTTTGCTGGCTTTTTCGAAGGGGCGGAAATCCTCGCCGATAAGATGCTACCGCTGAATATTCTTGCAACCATTGGCACGAATCTGGTGCTCGCGGCCGTAATCGGTCTGTTGCCGACCCAGCAGCACGAGAACAAGCATGGCCCCGTGCCGGGCTCGTCTGCAGGGGACACATTCGGATAATTCCTGTGTGTCGATAAATTTTTATCGTTTATTGATAAAAGTTTTGAGGTGTGTATAAGCATCGATTTATAAGAAACCCATTCAAAGGATTCCTTCGCCATGAGCGATGCTATTGCCTCCCAGTCTGCATTAGACCCGGACCGTCCGTGGATCACTGATGCAGAACAATTGCCGTCGAAAATGAACTGGTTCGATACGTTCTTTAATCCGACCGGCAAAACCCCAACTTTGCACTTCACGCGCGCATGGACCGTCTTGTTCATGGCGCAATTGATATCGGTATTCTTCATCGGTTGGCTGCTCACCGGGATTATTTCAATTGCGGGTGCGGACACAGCAGCCTTGGAAGTGGGTGAAGGCTATTTTATTGCGCTGGTCTTCGTGATCACCACGGTGATGTCGTACATTATCCATGTGCGTCGACTGAACCATGCCGGGCGTAGTCCTTTATGGGCGATTATCGTGCTCATCCCTGTTTTGGTGGCGCTTGGCCAATTTACCGGGACACTCATCCAAAAATCGGCCGAGTATGATGAGCGCTACAGCGCCCGCGCTGAATTTCTAGAAGACCCCGCCGCCTGGCGCGCAAATCGGCTGGTCGAGCAACGCGAAGCGCAAGAGAAAGCCGCTGAGGAGCGGGCGAAAGCCCGCGAAGAAGCCCCGGAAGTTCCGGAAATGTGTAAAGCCGCCAATGCCAATTCTGGTGGAGGCAACGGCAATCGCGGCGGCGGCGGACGCGGCGACTTTGGCAATCGCGGCCCGAATGCCGAACAGCCTCTCGACACCAAGGAAAAGTTTATCCTTCGTCCAGCAGCGGCTGGCGTCGTGCAACCTATCATGATGCTGAGTCTGCCCATCATGATTTGGACCTTGCTTTGGGTGGCACGCGCGCCGTTGCAAGGTGCACAATATCCAAAGCGCGGCATCGCTAAGATTTTGACCACACCGACCGGTCGGATCAGCCGCCTGCAATATATTGCGGGTCTGGTGACCATCCTGATCCTGGGCGGGGTCATCTTCATGATCCAGGGCATTGTCGCGAGTATCGCGCCCCCAGCAGCCGCGCTTGTCCTGCTCGCCTTAGTGCCCTTGCTATGGTTCGGGTTCTCGATCACCGCCAAGCGGCTTCATGATCTCGGGAAATCTGCCTTCTTCATGGCTTGGCCTTGGATCTTCTCCGCTGGTGTCGCAGTTTTCACGGCCTTGATCGTGTTCTTGAATATGCAGGCCTTCATGTTCGCGCAGACCTGTGGCGGCGAAATGCCGATCGCGGTGCTGGCGGCGTTTATTTTGCTCGGCATCACCGTGGTGTGCGGTCATCTTGGCATGTTGTTCATGCTCTGCACCGCTGGACCTGAAATGGTCGATAATAAGCATGGTCCTGCGCCTATTCCCGGTAAAACCGGGGCGCAATATCCAGAAGGCTATCAGCCAGAAAGCGCGGATGGCGGGATGTTCGCCAGCTAGATCGAGCCGGCCTATATCGGGGCGCTGACGGGAACGGTCGGCGCCTCAAAGACGGTCTCGAAGGCTTGCCTTAGAGCTTCATCCGCATCGGACATGGCCACGGGCAAGCCGAGATCGACCAGACTGGTCACGCCATAACGAGGGTCATCAATCCCGCAGGGCGTGATCCCGGAAAAATGTTCGAGATCAGGTTCGACATTCAGACTGATCCCGTGAAAGCTGACCCAGCGTTTGAGGCGGATCCCAATGGCGGCGATTTTGTCTTCCCGTAAGGCACCGCCGGGCTGGGTGCGATCAACCCAAACCCCAACGCGCCCATCGCGAATATCTGCATCAATATTGAACGATTTGAGCGCCGTGATGATCCAGCGCTCCAAATTGGCAACAAAGGCGCGCACATCACGGCCGCGCGCGGCCACGTCCAACATCACATAGGCGACGCGTTGACCGGGGCCGTGATAGGTATACTCGCCGCCGCGCCCGGCTTCAAAGACCGGGAAGCGTTCGGGGGTGCGTAAATCAACCGCCTTTGCACTGGTGCCCGCCGTGTAGAGCGGGGGGTGTTCCAACAACCAGATCAGCTCCGGGGCCCCTTCTTCACGAATGGCGCGGGCGCGGGCCTCCATAAAGGCGTGCGCAGCCTCATACGCGACGGGCTGAGGGCTGATCGCCCACTCGACTGTGGCATAGTCTGTCATGTCACTGCATATAGCGAAGACTTTTCGCTTCACAATCGTTCCGGTGCCGCGTATATGGCGCCCTCTACCCGGCGTGCGGCCGTGGCGGAACTGGTAGACGCGCAGCGTTGAGGTCGCTGTGGGGCAACCCGTGGAGGTTCGAGTCCTCTCGGCCGCACCATTTCTCAGAAAGACTATTCGTCCGTAATTGCGGAGCCGATCGATCAAAAAGGTCTGCGTGTCATTCGCTAGGCTTGATTTTATTTTGCTTTGCAAACAAAGTTTTGAGTGAAAGCGAACAGGCAATTGGGCGTGATGCTCAATGGGATCAGTTTGAGTGAGGGGCGAGCGTGTCGGAACAATTGTCGAGCCATGGACCGTTAAGGAAGGGGAGTTTGGAACCTGTTGGTCCGATCTTTGTGTCATCGTCTCGCGCGGACTTCAGGTTCGTCGAAGATTTGGAAGCATTCCTGAAGCTGTCCGGCCATATGATTTCCAATTCGAGAGATACGATTTCGGTGAGCGAGTCTTTCGAAGATCAGCTGGAAAAGCAGATCCATGCGAGCCCCAATTTTGTGTTCGTCCTCAGCGAAGACTCGATCGAATCCTCGGTCTGCCGGTATGAAGTCGAACTGGCGGTCCAACAAGAGAAAAGGATCTTTGTTGTCACGCCGGGCCCTGTACCCAGCTATTTGAAGATCCCCACACCCATTGTTGAACGTCGATGGGTGCATTGTTATTCGGACCCGAGCCATGTCGGATCCAGTCAAACTCAAGGGTTCGCGCAATTGGAGGCTGCACTCTCAGGACACGATACTTGGAAAGAATCAGTCGCCTCCAAAGTGCTGTCTCGCAGTGAAGTTGAGACGATACTTCAACACACGGACGAAGCTCCAGAAGAGGCTTTTCTCGAAGAGGGCGAATATGATGATCTTCAGTTCGAGTTTCCCACTGAACCAGAGTCAGAAGAAAGCGGCTTCACAAAGATTCAAGCCCGGACGACAGAGGCAGACCTAAACGACTATCAATACGATGTATTCTTGTCTTATGCGCGTGCGGAAGCAGACGCGGTACAGCCCATTTGTGATTGGCTTACGAGTGCGGGATTGAAAGTCTTCTACGATCTGGATGAGATCGAGGGCGGCGACGAGTTTCCGAAGCGGATAGAAGATGCGCTCAGAACAAGCCGCACCGTCATCGCTTGTTTCTCCGAAATCTATTTCACGCGACGATGGTGCAAGGTAGAGGTGAACTGGGCCTGGGAAGCCGAAATCTTGATTCCCGTGTTGATCGAAGATTTTGAGGTTCCCATTCAGTTTCGAACGACAAACTATATCAACCTCTCTGACTGGCAGGGGGAGTCGCAACACCCGAACCTACGCAAACTTAGAACAGCGATCAAGAAAACCAGCGGCTCGCAATCGTCCGTGCAAATTGAAAGCGCACCGATCAGCAATGGTGCCGCCCCGATTTCAGCGCACATGTTGGGCGATCTTCGCGAGACCTGGGGGACGCTCAAGAAAAGCAAGGATAAATCCGTGCTGAAGCGCTTTTTCAAATTGGTCGAGAAACAAGCGCCAGATTCGGGACTGGCCTTCGAAGTCGCGTTGCGCATTGGGGAATTGCGCAAGTGATTCAAGCGGTTTCGTCGCCCGCCTATCCAGAGCGCTATCGATGATAAGTCCAAAATTATCTGCCAATATTTGACTTCCCCTGCGTCGCCGACCCACCTCGTGTGAGAAAATCACCAAAGAGGAAACGTTATGAAAGTCGCAGCCGTCAAAAAGCCAGGTGGACCTGGGAATCTCATCATTGAGGAGCGGCCTGATCCCGTTGCGGGGCCGGGTGAGGTTTTGGTCCGGATCAAGGCGTCGTCTTTGAACTATCACGATTTTGTCGTCGTGATGGGTGGTATTCCAACCGATGATGGTCGTATCCCAATGTCTGACGGGGCGGGTGAAGTTGTCGCGATCGGCGAGGGCGTGACCAAATTTAAGCCGGGCGATCATGTGCTCAGTCTTTTCTTCCCAGACTGGCTCAAGGGCGAGATTGATGCGCTTGGTTTTGGCGGTGTTCCCGGCGATGGCGCGGATGGGTTTGCGGCCGAATTGGTGGCGATGCCGGAAACCGCCTTTACCCGCATGCCGGCGGGGTATTCCTTCACCGAAGCGGCGACTTTGCCATGCGCGGCACTGACCGCCTGGCGGGGCATGTTTGTCGAGGGCTCGGTTAAGCCAGGGGATTGGGTCCTGACGCAAGGCACTGGTGGGGTTTCGGTTTTCGCGCTGCAATTTGCCAAAGCAGCGGGCGCACGGGTGATTTCAACATCATCTTCAAATGAGAAACTGGAACGGATGAAGGCCTTAGGCGCGGATCACGTGATCAATTATAAAGACACCCCCGAATGGGGCCGGAAAGCGTTTGAGCTCACCGGAGGCCGCGGCGTGGATGAAGTGGTCGAGATTGGCGGTCCTGGCACGATGGCGCAATCGATCCAAGCCTGCCGCGTCGGCGGACACATCTCGCTGATTGGCGTGCTCACTGGGGTTTCTGGAGAAGTGCCGACGGCGGCCTTCTTCTCAAAGAATTTGACCATGTCGGGAATTACGGTGGGCTCGGGCGCCCATCAGGAAGACATGATTGCCGCGATCGAAGCGAGCAATATTAAACCCGTGCTGGATAAAGACTTCCCGCTCGACCAAATCGCTGACGCGTTCGCGCATCAAGCCAGCCAACAACATTTCGGCAAAATCACGCTGTCGATATAGGCCCTGCGGAAATCGCGGCATCGATCAGGCGTTCCAATTGTGTGGGGAAGGCCTGATCGATATCGGCATAAGTTTCGGCCCCAAATATTCCGGTTAGGGTCGGGCGAGATATGCCGAAATAATTTATGGCGCCGAGCAATTGATAGACCAAGGCAAAGGCCTCCACATCGCTGGCGTCTTGCCAGTTTGGGATGGCTTGAACCATTTTGGTCAAATGCTCCAAAAACGGCTTGAGATACCAGGTACCCGCTGTGTCTGCGCGGCTCTTATTATCGAGCAATTCGCGCATCAGAACCCGGGTTGAGTTCAGACCGCCAGCGGTAGGCGTCTGCAGCCTAAGCAGGAAGGATTTGAGCGCCGAAACCGGGTCTTCGTCTGTCGTCGAAGATGTTTCGAACCGCTCTGATATCCGTTTCAGCACTTCACCATAAAGCCGTTCTTTACTGCCATAATGATGCAGCAGAGCTTGTTTCGTGAGCCCTAGCTCATTGGCAATCGCGGCAATGCTCGCACCGTAAAACCCGCGCTCTGCGAAGAGCGCTTCGGCACGATCTAATAAGAGTTCTCGTGTGTCACTGGCCATGATCCGACTCCTATAGTCTTGACAACTTACCATATGGTAAGTAGATCGACTTACCAAGCGGTAAGTTTTGCGTATGCGCAAATGGTCTGGAGGAGGATCCCATGTCGGAAGAAACGGTTTTGTACAAAACGGAAGGGGCGATCGCGACGATCACGCTCAACCGCCCGGAAAAATACAATACGCTCCGAGCAGAAGTGATTGATGGCCTCGACGCGGCCCTACGTGCCGCCAATCGTGACAATGCGATCAAAGTGATCATTCTCGAAGGCGCTGGAGATAGCTTTTGCGGCGGCTTCGATTTTTCTGATGGGTTGGAACATTATGGCGGCATCAAAGAAGACGGATATGATCCGGGCATGGACGTGCACGCCGTCACCAATCAATACACGACTTACTTACACGCCTTTATGGGGCTCTGGCGCGGACAAAAACCCACCATTGCGAAAGTCCATGGCTATTGTGTTGGCGGCGGCTCTGAGATGGCATTGTGCGCTGACTTGGTTATCGCGTCCGAAGATGCCCGTATCGGGACACCATATTCTCGCGTTTGGGGCTGTCACCTATCGGGCATGTGGGTCTACCGGCTCGGCCTGGCAAAGGCGAAATATTATGCGCTGACGGGGGAGTGGATCTCCGGCAAAGACGCCGCTGAGATTGAACTGATCAATTTTGCGGTGCCCTTGGAAGAGCTCGATGCAAGGGTCCAAGCTGAAGCGGAGAAGCTGGCGAGTATTCCTCTGACGCAACTGATCGCGATGAAGCTGATCGTCAATCAAACCTATGACAATATGGGACTACAGAGCACACAGACACTCGGCCCGATCCTGGATGGGATTATGCGCAACACGCCGGAAGGACGGCAATTTGTTCGCGACGCGCAAAGTGAAGGGGTCAAAGGCGCCGTCATCAAACGCGATGGCCCGTTCGGCGATTATAGCCAAGCGCCAAAATCCGAACATCCACGTAAGCGCAGCGAATTGATTTAGCAGGAGGCCAACATGGATCGCGAAACCGAATTGCAACTGATCGACGAGCTGTTGGATATCAAAGCCGCGAAGTCTTTCTATCTAGATGAGGCTGTCGCGCGGAACCCGGTCGAGCATTATGTCAGCGAAGAGCGGTTCCAGCTCGAGCGGGAACAGATCTTCAAAAAGGTCCCGATGATCGCCGCACATGGTAGCGAGATGGCCAATCCTGGCGATTTCCTGCGCCGAGAAATTGCAGGGCTGCCAGTCTTGCTGACACGCGATAAAGCCGGATCCGTCCGCGCCTTTTTGAACGCTTGTCGGCACCGGGGGACGCGTCTGGTCGATGATGAGAAAGGCTGCAAGCACCGCTTCTCCTGTCCTTATCATGCCTGGACCTATGCGAATTCCGGTGAGCTGATTGCAGCACCGCATTTCGATCAAGGCTTTGAAGGGTTGGACAAGGCCGACCTCGGCTTGATCGAGCTGCCGTGTGAAGAACGATTTGGTTTTATCTGGGTGAGCGCCAGCGACGACGGCGCCATGAGCCTTGATCAGCATATTGGTGAGATTGCTGATGAATTGGAGGCGCTACACATGGATGATATGGTCGTCGTCCATCAAGATGCACCCGTGCATCAGGCCAATTGGAAAATCTTGGTCGAAGGCGGCATCGAAGCCTATCATTTCAAGGTCGCGCACCGCACGACGATTGGCCCACACTTCGAAGACAATCTTTCATCCTATCGCATGCTGGGCTCGCATATGCGGTCCATCCTCATGCGCACCAGCATGGCCAAGCTGGCGCCGGAAACTCGAGACGATTGGCGTCTGCGCGATCATGCCCAAGTCCTGTACACGCTGTTCCCCAACACCGCGCTTTTGGTGCAGTCGGATCATATCGCCTGGATCAATCAGGAAGCCCTATCGGCTGGGGAAACCCGTGTCCGTATGTCGACTCTCGTGCCCAAAGCCGAGGCGGAGCGAACCGAACATTGGCAACGCAATCACGAGATCACGCGGGTGACTCTGGACGAAGATTTCACCATAGGTGAAAGCATGCAATCGACGCTCGCATCTGGAGCGAACCAAAACATGCTGTTCGGCAAGTTTGAAGGGGCATTGGACGCCTTTAATCGCGTTGTCGACGCGCACATAGAGGGATCCGCGCCGAATGCGGTCGCGGCTGAATAATATGACCACTGCCGCCATCTCTGCGCAGGCACACCTGCACCACCAATACTTTCTCGGCCTACAACTTTTGGTCGCTGTGGAAGAGAGCAAGGAAGCCGTATTTGGCTGGATGTTCCGTCTCTTCCGTCGTCAGCATGAAGAGAAATTCCTGTCGAGCTTCGAAAAGCTCGGCCTTGCGAATGAGCCGCCTGCGGTGGCGTGCGCCAAATACCATGTCCTGTCGAATGGAATTGGTGGGGTTGCGGTTGAATATATGGAGGAGTCTGACACCAAAGCCTGGGTGCGGTTCCGGTATCCGCGCTGGATGTATGCGGGACCGGCGATTTGCGGCATTCCGCGAGAGGCCGGGCGAGGCTTCTTACATGGATGGTATGCCCAGAATGGCGTGAGTTTGAATAATCCGCGGCTCGGCTTTGTCTGTGTCTCTGAAGATGTCACCGAGCAATTCGGCCTGTGCGGCTATTTCAAAGAATATGATCGCGACTTAGACGAGGATGAGCGGCTTCTATACGCTCCGGATGAGCGCCCGCCAGCCTTTGATCCTGAACAGCAACCCAAACCGCCGGCCCAAGACTGGAGTGAAGACCGTCTTGCTAAAGCCAACCGAAATTATGCGATGGAATATATCCGCAATGGCCTGAAGGCGCTGCGGGAAATCGTCGGTCGAGACGCGGCTGTAACCTACGCTGCTCGAGCGGCGCGGCTGACCGGCTTGCAAAACTATGCGGCTCTGGCCGAGATGGTGGGCGGAGCCGATGGCGGACCAGGAGACGCCGCTGATTTCTTAGCCGCCATGTTTGTCGGTATGGGCGATGATTGCGAGGTCACGCGGGAGGAAGATGGTTCGGCGCGTCTCGTCCAATCTGGCCTGCGCATCGCGCGTGGATTGAGCGGTGACAGGCGTGACGATCTGCTGATGTGCTGGACCGAACTTTGGCGCGGCGCCGTTCACGCTCACCGCGCTTTCATCCAAGTGGAGTGTGACATAGCCGAGAATGAAGTGACCTGGACCCTTCGGCCCAGGTCGGTTTGAGGAATGCTTCATGAATTAGAACCCAAAGCGTACGCCCGCGCGCGCGCCGAGATCGCCGCGCGTTGGGACCGTACCGACAGCCAGATTGGCAGAAAAACGATTGCTCAGACGCGCTGCACCGGAGAAGGCGACCGCACTATTGCCGTCATAATATCCGACATTGGCAGAGAAGGCGACTCGCTCGTTTGACTGTAGCCAGGTCGAGCCGGCCAGCGCATTCGCAATCGCGATGCCCGCCGTGTTCTCATCAATCTCATTATTGACCCTGCGAATGTGATTGGTCAGAGCGTCGACACGTAAGTCCAATTGCTCGAAATTCGTATTCAAGGTTGAAATGGCGTCGGCATTGGCGGTGATGCCCTCGGAATTGCGTGCGATGCGCGCTTGGTTTTCGGTGACTGTGCCGCTTACCGTGGCGAGTGTCTCGGTATTGTCCTGCGCTTGCGCTTCCAATTCTAAGAACCGCTCGCCGTCACCAGCTACCCCAGCGCGTAGCAGTTCAATGTCAGCTGAGTTTACAGCGATCGATGAATCAACCGTGGCAATGCGACTGTCGAGCTGGGCGACATTCACCGCATCTGTTGCTTCCGTACCGGCAGCGACATTGGTGATTTGGCGTTCATTGCCTGCGCTGCCAACCGAAACCGAATTGGCCCGATCCGCCACTGAAGCCGCACCGAGCGCGACGGCATTCTCAGCGGTCGCTTGGGCACGAGTGCCGAAGGCAGATGCGCCTGTCTGGCTGGCCGTCGAAAATTCACCGATGGCCGTGGATTGGTCGCCATGCGCATGTGCCTGGACCCCAAAGGCCGCAGAGTCAGCACCGAGCGCTTCGGCCAACCCACCCACCGCGGTTGACCCTTCAGCACGGGATCCCGCACCGACTGATGTGGAATAGTCATTCGTCGCGGATGCATCTGGACCAACGGCCAGCGCATTGGGCGCAGATGAGTTCGCGCGTTCGCCGACGCGAAGTGAATTCGGAGCTGACCCTGGCGAAATCAACTCGGAACCAGTGCCTGGTCCTGATCCGGTACCGGCATTTTCCAATGTGTCGACCCGGTTGGTGAGGTCTGAGATTTGAGTTGAATTGTCCGAAACCGAGGTGCGGAGGACTTCGATGGAATCGGTATTTGCTTGGATTAACTGCGTATGCGCTGCGATGCTCGCCGTGCTGTCTATGATTTGCTGATTAAGCTCTTTGACTTGGCCATAATTGACGGCGTCTGTGTCTTCTTCGGCTCGGGCAACGCTCGTTATTCGGCGGGTGAGTCCATTCTCAACATCACCGACCGAAACGGTTCCTTCGTCGGTCGTAACGGAATCAGATCCTAGCGCGACAGAACTCGCATGGAGGGCTTGGGCGCCGGTGCCATCGCCATTCAAATCGCCGCCAATGGCGATGGCGTCGTTTATTGGAGCGGACTCCGAGCCCACTTCTGCATCATCGCCAATCGCAATCGACCGATCGCCGTAAATCAGTGTGTCAGCCCCGAAGGCAAAGGACTCATCGCCATTCACCGTCGAATCTTGGCCAATTCCGATGGACTCGTTTCCAACAACTTGTGCATCCGCGCCGATGGCTATGCCCCAGTTTGAAACCAGGTCGCCGGTTTCAGACACCGCGCCAGAAACACTGGCGTCTTCACCAATCGCAATTCCGCCATCTGTTCCTTCTTCGACCACAGCGCTTCGCCCGAGTGCGATGCCGCCGGAGGCTTCGGATTGAATCTCAGCACCGGCACCAACAGCCACGGCGTCGTCGGCGCTGATGGTGGAGTCGTATCCGACCGCCAATGCATCATCGACATCTTCACTATCAGAACCAATTCCGGATCCTGCACCGAGTGCTAAAGATCGATCCCCGTAGATCGAAGCCCCGCTTCCAAGCGACGCCGAGCTGCTGCCGCGAATGTCTACATTGCTGCCAACTCCGGTTGAAAAACTGCCATCGATAGAGGCGGTGGCGCCGATAAGGGTTGAATCAGAATGCGTCGTCGTATTCGTGGGGTCTGAAATGTCAGCGTCGACGCCTAAGGCGATCGAGCGCGTAGCGCGGACAGCGGAACTTGCCCCGATCGATATGGATTCACGTTGGTAAACTTCAGCATCAAATCCAATCGCGAGGGAATCGTTTACGGGCGAACTGAACGTTCCAATCTGCGAGTCATTGCCGACTGCCATTGATCGATCGCCATTAATGCTTGCGCCGTAACCAAAAGCATCAGAATCATTCCCGTCAACATAGGATCTCGCGCCCGCTGCGGTCGAATAGTCTCCGGATACATCCGCTTGAAAGCCAAGCGCGACGCTCTCTGTGCCTTCTACCTCTGAGTCGGCACCGATTGCGACGCTTTCTATGCCTATTACATCAGAGTTGGCGCCGATTGCGACAGACTTGTCACCAGTCACAGCAGTTTCGTCACCAATTGCAATAGATTCGGCACCGAGAATTTCGATATCTGAACCCAGCGCTATGGACTCGGCACCGTCAACTTCAGAGTAGGATCCGACCACGACTGAGTCGGCCCCTGATACAATAGCGTTCGCTCCGACCGCGGTTATGTAATCTCCGGTGATTTCAGCTTCATCGCCCAAGACAATGCTATCGTCGCCAATCAGCTCTGTTTGGTTGCCGATCGCGATGCTTTCGCCGCCTTCGAGGGTTGTATTCGCGCCGATTGCGATAGACTCATCACCAGTCACATCAGTATTGTCACCAATGACAATGGACTCGGCACCGAGAAGTTCGATATCTGAGCCCAACGCGATGGACTCTGCTCCTTCAACTTCAGTGTAAGAGCCGACCACGACCGAATCGTCCCCTGATACAATTGCGTTCGCCCCGACCGCGGTTATGTAGTCTCCAGTTATCTCAGCTTCATCGCCTAGGACAATACTATCGTCGCCAATGAGCTCCGTTTCCGTGCCGATCGCGATACTTTCTCCGCCTTCGACGGTCGTATTCGCACCGATTGCGATAGACTCATTGCCATTCACTTCAGCATTGTCGCCAAGCGCGGTCGACTCATTGCCAAGGATTTCTGCGTTTGCCCCTAGGGCTACAGATTTATTGCCAACCACGCTCGCGCGATCTCCAATGGCTATTCCCCAGTTTCCCACAAGATCTTCATCAGCGAGTTCCGGATTTTCGAGGTCCTCAGCTGGAACCTCCAAACCCTCAACACTCGCGCCAGTGCCAAGGGCAATCGCGAAATCTGTTCCCGTTTCAATGACTGCGTCGGTTCCAATGGCGATGGATTCCGTTGCACCTTCCGAAACCAGACTATTTTGACCCATGGCAAGCGATCGACCTGCCCGCGCGTTCGCTTCAAAGCCAAGCGCGACGGAGTTTACGCCTAAGGCTTTTGCGTTGTCTCCAATCGCGGTTGCACCGATTGCAGCGGCTTCCGCATCTTCCCCGCACTCAAGGGAATTCTCGAAAGTGCCACCTGAGCCGTCCGTTGGCTCCCCATCGCGGCAAGCATTCTCGTCGACTTGCGCCTGCGCGGCTCCGGCGAAGCCTGTGGCCGCGATGACCCCCATTGCAGTCGCACTTAACAAATTGATTTTCATGTGTCGCCTCCATTTGAACGGGGGCGTTCGGTTCGAAAATGCTCACAGCACATGAGACGGCCCCTTTTGCAACGGAGCGGAACCTGGCGAGGTTCGCGAGGGGGATCATTATCAGTATATCTCAGGTTGTTGTCGTGTAGTCTCAATCTAAAGTAGCTGAGAGAAAATGTGCCAAGAATTTGGGTCAAAACGAGGGCGCGGCGCACCATCACATCATGGTCACGAAACCAAGATAAAGAGACGAGGTGCCCGGATCTAATCGGGTCAAAGAGGGGATTCCAATGTCGCAGTCACGTCGCCATTTTCTTCGCAATGCCTGGGCGATGGCCGCGGCTGCGCCCGCTTATGCGACCCTTTCCGCCTGCTCGACGGCGGCGGAGGCTGAGGCTTCAGCCACCACAGATCTCATCCCCGACCCTGAAGGTTTCCTCGATCTACCGTCGGGTTTCTCTTATCAACGCCTGTCCGAAATCGGGACTCCGATGTCGGATGGCTTTCGTGTGCCTGGCGCACATGATGGGATGGGCTGTTTCGCCTTGGACGGCGATGAAGACCGCTGTGTGCTGATCCGCAATCATGAACTCGACAATGACGAAACGGAACATGGCCCTTTTGGCGTCGGTGGCGGCGTACCGAACGGTGTCGATGCGTCCGCGATATTCGACATCGCTCCGAGCGGCGATCCAGTGGCAGGGGGCACGACCCATCTCGTCTACAATCTCCGCTCGCGGCAGATCGAACAATCCTTCTTGTCTTTGGTCGGCACCGAACGCAATTGTTCCGGCGGTATTACCCCTTGGGGGTCATGGCTGACTTGCGAAGAGAGCACCACCACGCCGAACGCAGCGGCGAGCCAATATCATGGCTATGCGTTCGATGTGCCGGCTACAGCGCGCGGCCTGGTCAAAGCGGAGCCCTTACGCGCTATGGGCCGGTTCAATCGCGAAGCAGTGGCGGTCGACCCCCGCACGGGCATTGTCTACCAAACCGAAGACTCTGGCACCGGCCTCCTATATCGATTCATTCCCGATCAGCCAGGAGAGTTGCCTCGCGGGGGCCGTCTGCAAGCCCTGGCGATTGTCGATCTGCCGTCCGCCGATACGCGCAATTGGGACCCCGAACTGGGTCTCATTCCGTCCGGGCAAACGCTCTATACATATTGGATTGACCTTGATGATGTTGAGGCGATGGAAGCGCCATTGCAAGTGCGCGGCTATGATCAAGGCGCTGCCTGGTTTGCGCGAGGCGAAGGCATTGCTTGGGCCATCGATCAGGCGGGAGGCTCGGCCTATTTTGCGTGCACCAGCGGTGGCCCCGTCCTTGGCGGGCAGATCTGGCGCTATATCCCAAGCCCGCATGAAGGCACCGCGCGCGAGAGCGAGGCGCCGGGCCGCTTGATCCTTCACTATGAAAGTGTCGACCGCAGCGAAATGGACATGTGCGATAATATCGTACCTGCGCCATGGGGGCATTTGATCATCTGCGAAGATGGCCCGGGTCGCAATGCCGTGAAAGGCGTCGCGCCGGACGGGCGAATTTATACAATTGCCGAAACCGGGATCTCAGAAGTCGCGGGCGCGTGTTTTTCTCCTGATGGGCAGACCTTATTCTTCAATATCCAAAAAGCCGGCGTCACTGTGGCTGTGACTGGACCTTGGGCGCGGCTGGCCACGGCTTAGCGCGGATATAAAAACGCCTTGCACCCCCGCGGCGATCAAGCCAAAGAGGCGCTATGACTGACTCGCCTCATATCCCCGCTGATGACAGCGAAGAGCAGCGCGAACGCCTCGCCGCTGAATTGCGCGATGCCATCGATCAGGGGGATAGCGAATGGGTTCGCCAGACGCTGGAAGGCATGCACCCGGCGGATGCGTCGGATCTGTTAGAGCAATTATCGAGCGATCGATTTGAGGCGACGGTCGAATTGCTGGGTGGGGAGTTACCCCCGGAAATCCTGATTGAGCTGCGTGAGGAATATCGCGAAGAGGCCGTTGAGGTGATGAGCGATGAAGCGGTGGTCGAGGCGCTGGACGAGCTGCAATCGGATGACGCGACAGCGGTTCTCGAAGACTTGGACGAAGACCGCCGCGAACGCATTCTCGAAGAACTGGAGCCGGAAGACCGGGCCGTCTTGGAAGCCAGCTTTGAGTTCGAAGAGGATACGGCTGGCCGTTTGATGCAGCGCGATTGTCTCGCCGCACCGGAATTCTGGACCATCGGCCAGACGATTGATTATGCCCGGGACAATGCCGAGGAGCTGCCGACCGATTTTTACGAAGTCTATGTCGTGGATCCGATGAACAAACCGCTGGGCTATGTCTTGCTATCGCAGCTTTTACGCACGGAACGGGATGTCAAACTGGCGGATATTATGGAGCCTTTCAGCTCCGACATTCACGTCGATCAAGACCAGGAAGAAGTTGCGTATCAGTTCCAAAAATATGCCCTCGCATCGGCCCCAGTAAAAGACCGCGATGGGCGCTTGGTCGGGATGATTACGGTCGATGATATGGTGCATGTCATCCAAGAAGAGAATACGGAAGACTTGCTGGCGCTTGCCAATGTGTCCTCTGCGGACGGCTCGGATACGGTTTGGGAATCCGTCAAAGCCCGGGCGCCTTGGCTCGGGATTAATCTGGTCACTGCGTTTATTGCATCGGCGATCATCGCCCTATTCGAAGGGACGCTTGATCGCCTGGTGCAATTGGCGATTTTGATGCCCGTTGTGGCGGCGCTGGCCGGCAATGCGGGCAGCCAAGGTCTGGCCGTTGCTGTGCGCGCCATCGCCGAGCGCGAAATGGAAGGCAAAGCCGGACGCCGCGCCGTCGTGCGGGAAACGCTGACAGGTTTGGTGAATGGCGTCATCTTCGCAATCGGCGTGGGTCTGGTGGCATTTTTCTGGTTCCGAGACATGAATCTCGCGGTGGTTTTGGGCATTGCCATGTTGGCGAGTTTTGCTTGGGCGGGGGTTTCGGGGATATTGGTCCCGTTAACGCTGAAGCGGATGGGAGCGGATCCGGCTGTGGCGTCTTCCGTATTTGTGCTTACATTAACCGACACAATGGCGTTTTTCAGTTTTCTGGGGTTAGCGACCTTGTTTTTATTATAGTTTTCGGTTGTGGCGGGGACGGCGTACAGTTTGCACCATGTCTCATGACGGGCAGATAATCTGTCCCAAACCGGAGCAGGTGATGGCGTTAAATATGCGTACATCTCAAGCGGGACTCAACGTTATCAAGGCGTTTGAAGGGTTCCGCGCACGTTCGGAACTCTTGCCCAATGGTCGTTGGATCATTGGCTACGGACACGTGCGCCAAGCGAAAAAAGGTCTCCGGGTCAGTGAATCCGAAGCCGAAGCCATTCTGCGAGAATATGACTTGCCGCCGGTCGAACGTTTCGTCATGCGGTGCGTCTTGGCGCCGACCACGCAGAACGAGTTTGATGCTCTGGTCTCGCTCGCCTTCAACGTTGGTCCCAAAGCATTTGCCAGTAGCGATGTTGTCGCCAGCCTGAATGGCGGCAATCGGCTTGAAGCAGCGCAAGGCTTTGATGCCTGGCGCCGGGCAAAAATTGGTGGTCGGGTTCAAATTGTTGATGCGTTGGTGCGTCGCCGCGCGGCGGAGAAAGCGCTCTTCTTGAATGCGCCAGGTCGGATGCCGGTGGCGTCTTCGCGCCTGTACCGGGCGATGCATGATTCAGACGCTTTGCCCGTCCCACCCGCGCCGCGTGAGATTCTCGTGGAGCACAATCCACCGCCGCAAATTGAAGATCTGCTTCCAGACGAAGAAGAGGAGGCGCCGGAGACGGTTTCTCTGGAGGCTCTGTTCGACGAACTGCAACCCGCTGACCGCGCTGTGGAAACGCCTACCGAAACGCCCACTGCGACGGAAGCCGCGGCGGAGTCTGTACGCGAGCAAATGGTCCGGATCCTGGGTGAGAACGGCGATAAAGTTTCGACACCGACGCCCTCTACGGATGGGGCAACACCGGAAGAAATCACCGCAGCCATTTCAGAGCTGGCAGGGGATATGGCAGAGGGCAATGTGCAAAAGTCGGTTTGGCCCGGGCAAGACGATTTGCCCATGCCACTGGCTGAGGCGCCTTCAGATGACCCGATCGAGGATGTCGACGACTTGCTCACCCCGCTGGCGGATACCGAAGTCATTGATGATTTAGAAGAAGTAGAGGTTTCGCAGGAAAGCATCGAGCGGGCCGTTGAGATGAATGAGTCATTGGCGCCGCGGTCTGATATGGGTCGATTTATGGCCGCTTTGCCGTTTGGCATTTTGGCATTGATCGGTGCGGCGCTCACCGGTTTCGGGATTGCCAGCCAATTCGGTTTGATCCGTTCAGGGCGGACCATTGAGAATACGATGGCAATTTACATGCCACCCTTCTTGATTCTCCTTGGCGTGATTTTGTTCCTAGCCATGGCCTTCTATTTTGTCCGCATCATTGGCCGGGACGATTAGACCGGAAATCAAGCGTTGGCAGCGGAGGAACATCCGGCTAAAGAACGGCCATGATTCCGAATAGATATCCCACATTAAACTTCGACCTTGGCGAAACTGCGGACATGATCCGCGATAGCGTGCAAGGATTTGCCCAAAACGAGATTGCGCCCTTAGCCGCCGAGATCGATCGCACGGATACATTCCCGCGGCACCTTCTTCCGAAAATGGGAGAGCTGGGTTTGTTGGGCATCACGGTTGAAGAGGAGTGGGGTGGCACCGGACTCGGCTATCTCGAACATGTCGTCGCGATGGAAGAAATCTCACGTGCTTCAGCCTCCGTCGGTCTGTCCTATGGCGCGCACTCTAATCTTTGCGTCAACCAGCTTAGACGCTGGGGCAGTGACGACCAGAAGACGCGTTACCTCGAAAAGCTGGTCACCGGGGAGCATTTCGGATCGCTCGCTATGTCAGAAAGCGGCGCTGGGTCGGATGTGGTCAGCATGAAACTGCGAGCCGAGAAAAAGGGCGATCGCTATGTCCTGAACGGCTCGAAAATGTGGATCACGAATGCCCCGGATGCTGACACACTGATCGTCTATGCCAAGACGGAGCCAGAGCAGAAATCGCGCGGCATCACCGCCTTCATCATTGAACGCGGATTCAAAGGCTTCTCCGTAGCGCAGAAACTCGACAAGCTCGGCATGCGCGGATCTGAAACCGGCGAATTGGTCTTCGAGGACTGCGAAGTTCCCGAAGAGAATGTCATGGGCCCCCTGAATGGCGGCGTCGAAGTTTTGATGAGCGGCTTGGACTATGAACGCGCCGTGCTGTCCGCTGGACCGACTGGGATTATGCAAGCCTGTATGGATGTTGTCGTGCCTTACGTTCACGACCGCAAACAATTCGGCAAATCCATTGGCGAGTTCCAATTGGTGCAGGGCAAATTGGCCGACATGTATGTGCAGATGAATGCGGCCAAAGCCTATGTCTATGCTGTCGCCAAGGCCTGCGACCGCGGTGAAACCACGCGCAAGGATGCGGCAGGCGCAATCCTATATGCGGCGGAAACGGCAACAAAGCTCGCTTTGGACGCAATCCAATTGTTGGGGGGCAATGGCTATATCAACGAATACCCAACCGGGCGTTTGCTGCGCGATGCCAAGCTGTATGAAATTGGCGCTGGCACGAGCGAAATTCGCCGCTTCCTGATCGGCCGGGAACTGTTCGGCGAAACGGCCTGATCTGAACAGGTTGGCTTAGAAGCCCGTTAAGGCTGCCCGATTACTATCAAGGCTTGGGGACTTTTTGTCGGCCGGGCGTTGGCGCTGACCTGTGTTTGAAAGGTCTTCCCATGCTCCGATCGATTTATGTTCCCATGCTGCTGAGTACCTTACTCGCCATGAATATCGCGTATGCGCATCCGCCAGAAACGCCAGCCTATCCGAATCTAGAATTTGAGAAGGATAAATTTACGTGGGACGAGTTTTACGAGGAGAGCGCATCCGACCGTTACGAACAGAACCTCAATGACTGTATCGCGCAAGATGTCCTCGCCCGCGGGATCGGGCGGCGCTGCACTCAAATCCCATATAACTATTGTCCAGACACAGCGCCTGATGACGTCAAGAACCCGCGCGGGGCGAATCGAATGATGAGCTGCGTCTCTCATTTTACGCATTATTGGGAAGATCGATTAGAGATCGTATACGCAGATCTGATCCATCATTACGAATCTGTTGATCGCGACAAACCCACCCCAAAAACACAGAGCACCACAATTGATCGCCTTGCAGACCATTTGGCATGATTGGCGCGACGCCAAATGCCAATTCTGGTTCGATGGGCGGGATCACTTTCGCTGGCTCAGCGTTGAGTATGAAACATGTCGGTATCACCTCATGGCCGTCAGGGTTTTGGAGCTCGAGCACCTTTACCGAATTATATCCGATTGATCAGGCCTCGCTCACCGCGCAGCACTTCTCTTTCAAATCGCTATGCTTGAGCGCCGTCATCGCCGCGGTGTACCCGGCCTCAACGGCTTGGTCATAGGCTTTCCAATCGCGCAATTCGATATCCTTCAGTTCCGGCAGGACGAGGACATCGACCAGTTCGCGGCCCGCATTTGGATTGACGCTGACTGTACCTGATCGCATCAACAGGCCGGCAATGGGTGGGGCCGCTGAAAAACCGTGCCGCGCGACCCAGCCGAAAAAGCCGGGTGGATTGACGAAATCCTTCGCCTTCAAACCTTCTGGCGCGCGCGCCACATCACAGCCAACAACAAACCCACGTTGCAATTCGCGCATCACATCTGCCGGGAAATTGTTCAGCACTGCGCCATCGACCAAGACTTCGCCATCATCGACCACGGGTGGCAAGATGCCGGGAAGGGCAATGGTCGCTCTTAAGGCGCGGCGCAGCAGGCCTTGGCGATGTACGCGATACGCGCCATCGGTCAAATTGGTCGAGACTGCAAAGAAGGGCATTTCCAAATCGCCAATCTCGGCATTGCCAAAATGCTCTTTCAGACGCGCGTCGACGCGATGACCTTTGACCATGCCGACAACGGGAATGTTCCAGTCACCCAGCGGATTGGTTTCGACAAAGCCTTTGCGGATCCGATAATCGATTTCGTCATCATCCCAGCCCATGGCGACGCATCCGGCGACGACGGCTCCCATGGAGGCGCCTCCGGCAAAATCAATCGGAATGCCCAGCTCGCGTATGGCGCGGACGACGCCAATATGAGCATACGCGCGCGCACCACCGCCGGAAAAGACAACGCCAACGCTTCGACCCGCAATGGTCCGGGCGAGGCGGTCACAGCTTTCGCCATCAATCCCTTGCCAATGGAAGATTCGGGCGGCGCCAGCTGCTTTCAGCCAGTCCGCGGGCCGACAGGCGTCGCGATCATCACCATGATGAAGCAATAGCACATCGACCAATTTCAGCGATTGCGCTGGCGAATTCTCTTCTGGGAAAAGCGGGTAAGAAGGTTTGGCATCCGCCCGTGCCACAACCCAAATTCGATCGGCTTGGCGCATAGACAATCTATACCAGGCATTGTCACGCATGGTGGAGGTCAGGATGACAATATCGTTCTCGGCTTCGAGCTCATCAAAGAAAGATGAGGGTTTCTCATTGCCCTCACTGCCGGTGACAATCCGCGTTTTAATATCAAAGCGCGCAAGCGCCTTTTGAATCGCTTTGGCGCGCAATTCTAAGTCGATGCTGGGCGAGGTGGCGACCAGGGTGAAGACTTTTGGGGCGGTTCGGCGATTGCGTTGATTGCCTTCCTGCAAACGCGACAGAATCAAGCGGATCATCGCATTGAGGATTTCGGGTTCCGCTGAGACCAATTTCTCAAAGCCTTTGCGGGAGATTTCCAGAACTTCGCTGTCGCGCAATGCATAGACAGATGATGTGTGCGGCACATTATCCGGGATGCCATCGCCATCGATATCGATCCCGCCCTGAAACATGGCCATTTCACCGACCGGTTCACCGGCCCGAATGTGACCGAGAAATTCGCTGCGTCCGTCTCGCATGGCTTTAAATGCGCCAAACGAACCCGACAGAACGAAGAAGATCGAATCTGACGTTTCGCCAGCTCTAAACAGCGCCCATCCAGCGGGCACAGAAAACCAGCGCGCTTCTTTGCCGGCGGCCCGTAAGGCCCGGCGCGGAACGTCTTCCAGGAATTTGATCGAAGCAAGGGCAGGGACTACGTCCAAACTCATGCCGCCAAATATACCCATTCTTCGCTTCTCCGTCATGTCTCAGCAATAACATGCAAGATATGGGGCAATTTCGTGAAGGATTTGATGACATCGCCTCACAAGCTCGGGATGACATGGGGCGCGGGGCTCGTTATGGCAAAAGAAAAAGGGTTCCGGGAGAGCATTAAATGCCGGTTTTGAAATCAAAACTCGACGTTGCAGGGGCGGCCTACTCGGCCAATCGCCGCGCGATGGAAGGGTTGGTCGAAGACTTACACGAAAAGACCGCAAAGGCCGCGCAAGGCGGCTCTGAGCGGGCACGCGAAAGACATGTTTCACGCGGCAAACTCTTGCCCCGTGACCGTGTTGAGAAGCTGCTCGATCCTGGCACGCCTTTTTTGGAGATCGGTGCGCTTGCGGCTTATGACATGTATGACAATGAAGCCCCAGGCGCGGGTATCATAACCGGTATTGGCCGGGTTGAGGGCCGCGAATGCGTGATCATTTGTAATGATGCGACGATTAAAGGCGGCACCTATTACCCAATGACGGTGAAAAAGCACCTTCGAGCACAAGAAGTGGCACTCGAGAACCACTTGCCCTGTATCTATCTCGTCGATAGTGGCGGCGCGAACTTGCCTCACCAGTCAGAGATTTTCCCAGATCGCGAGCATTTTGGCCGGATCTTCTACAATCAAGCCAATATGAGTGCCAAAGGCATTCCCCAAATCGCTGCGGTGATGGGCTCTTGTACAGCGGGCGGCGCCTATGTGCCTGCCATGTCGGACGAAACGATTATTGTCCGCAAACAGGGTACGATTTTCCTCGGTGGTCCGCCGCTTGTAAAAGCCGCGACCGGGGAAGAGATATCCGCGGAAGATCTGGGCGGCGCGGACGTGCATGCGCGTCAGTCAGGGGTCGCAGATCATTATGCTGCCAGCGACGATCACGCGCTCGCCATTGTTCGCTCGATCGTGCGTACGCTGCATCTGCCAAAACCGGATAATGTCGGCCTGAGCGATCCTGCAGAACCGCTTTATGATCCGGCGGAGTTGCGGGGTCTGGTGCCGCAAGACTTGCGTGAGCCCTACGATGCGCGCGAAATTATCGCCCGCACGGTCGATGGGTCTGAGTTTCACGAGTTTAAGAAGCTCTATGGTGAGACATTGGTTTGCGGATTCGCGAAGATTTACGGCATGCCCGTGGCGATCCTGGCCAATAATGGCATCCTATTCTCAGAAAGCGCACAAAAAGCGGCGCACTTTATTGAACTGGCCGATCAGCGTCGCATTCCATTGCTTTTCTTGCAGAATATTACCGGCTTCATGGTCGGGTCGAAGTATGAGGCCGGCGGCATCGCCAAAGATGGCGCGAAAATGGTGACGGCAGTGGCGACGGCATCCGTGCCAAAACTCACCTTGGTCACCGGGGGCTCATTTGGCGCCGGCAATTATGGCATGTGCGGGCGGGCCTATAGCCCGCGATTCATGTTCATGTGGCCGAACGCACGAATCTCGGTCATGGGCGGCGAACAGGCCGCTTCCGTACTGGCCACGGTTAAACGCGACGGGATGGAGCGGCGCGGCGAAGAGTGGCCTGCGGATGATGAAGAGGCGTTCAAACAGCCAATCCGTGAGCTGTATGAGAAAGAAGGTTCGCCATATTTCTCCACAGCCCGTCTGTGGGATGATGGCATTATCGACCCAGCGGATACGCGCCGTGTGCTCGGTTTGGCCCTCTCGGCCACGCTCAATGCGCCGTTCAAAGAGCGCGGATTCGGAGTTTTCCGGATGTAGCTGGCCGTCGGGCCGCGCGCGTTCAATTAAAACTGTTTCAGGCTCGGAGCGTTCGGGGTGAGCGCCGCCCTCGGGAATCTGTTGCCCGGGCAGGCGAGTCCGCGAGTTTGCCATTTTGTCGTGAATTCAGCTTTAGACAGCTTTCTGAAACGTCACGGGTTTTTTTGGTTCCAGTTCGGCAGCGTCAGGCCTGCCACATGGTGTGGCGAACAATGAAGGAGACCTTCAAATGACCCGAACTTTACTCTTAGGCGCCATCTCGGTTTTTGCGATTGGGGCAACGGCCCATGCGGGTGCAGATTTTGTCAAAGTCGATACCAATGCAGATGGCTTCGTGTCCGAAACCGAATTTGTCAGCTGGGCTACGGCTTCTGGTGAAGTCTCCGCTGCCGATGCGCTCATCAAATTTATCGAGATTGACGCCGATGCGAGCGGGATGATCTCGGAAGCTGAAATGACGGCGGCGATGGACGCCAAAAAAGAAAAGGATACCAGCACGGAAGATACGCCGATGTGAGCTGGATCAAACATCCCTGTCCCGATCTCTGAAAGCCCGCACATGCGGGCTTCTTTTTTGCCGTGAAGCTGCAGCGCTCGCCATTCTGAGAATTCGTGTTTATCAATCGCAAACAGGTGAGAGCGACGAAGGAAACATTATGCAAGTGCGATCTTTTTGGCGCGGGGTGACCGCAGCCATTTGTCTGTTTGGAAGTCTCGGGTCGATAGCACAGGCCCAGGCGGATGAGGCCGAGGAAATAGCGGCTCCAGCTGAGGTCGCCGATCCGGTCATGTTCGTCTCAGAGCATACGGGGCGTTTTGGATCAGAACGCATTCGCTATCGTGTCGAAGCGGGTGAAACTTATCTCAGAAATGATGAAGGCGAACCCATCGCGAGCATATTCGCGTTTTCTTACATTCGAGAAGATGCCGGCCAAAATCGGCCGGTGACATTTGTCTTTAATGGCGGTCCAGGCTCGGCCTCTATTTGGTTGCACATGGGCATGTTCGGACCGAAGCGGGTGGTTGTTGCAAGCGATGCAGATGAAGATGACGGGGCCGCGCCTTATGTCCTCACCGACCACGCAGAGAGCCCGCTCGATGTCACGGACTTGGTCTTTATCGATCCCGTCGGAACCGGCTATAGCCGCGCCATCGGGGCGGGCGAGGCTACGGACTTTTGGAGCCAGTCAGGCGACACGGAGTCGATCGCTGAGTTTATCCGGCTCTGGATTGATCAGCATAATCGCTGGAACGCGCCGAAATATTTGGCGGGCGAGAGCTTTGGCACCATGCGGGCGGTGCAAGTCGCACATGAGCTGACCACAAGCCGGACGAATAGCATCGCGCTCAATGGCCTGGCGCTGATCTCCAACGCGCTCGATTATGAGGGCTCCACGCCCGTGCATGATAATTTCTACTCTTACGTCTCTTACTTCCCATCCCTGGCCGCCACGTCGCACTATTTTGGTAAGGCGGGTGAGGGTGTTCCACTGTCGACCTTTATAGATGAAGCGCGCACTTTTGCACGTGACGTCTATGCGCCGGCTTTGCTGAAAGGCACCGGCCTGACAGAACAAGAGCGCGCCGCGATTGTCGAGCGTATGGCTTATTTCACAGGCTTGGACGCCGCTTACATAGACCGCTCAGATCTGCGCATTCTCACCGGGCGGTATCGAAAGGAATTATTGCGGGATCAGGGGCTTGCCATCGGCGCCCTGGATGGCCGCTATTTTGTCGACGAGGCGGATGATGTGGCGGAGCGCCCGCGGCTGGACCCAGCTGGCACGGGATTTGGCGCCGCTTACACGGCACTTTTCAATCAATACATCAACACCACGCTCGGCGTGGACATTGATCGGCCTTATAGAGTCTCGAATGGCGAGGTGGGGTCGAATTGGAGTTACCGTACGGCGCCCGAGGGACAGAGCTGGGAGCCATCTTATGTGAATGTCGCGCGCAAACTGTCGACCGCGATGCGGCACAATAAGGATCTCGATGTCTGGGTGGCGAATGGCGTCTATGATCTCATCACGCCATTCTTCGACGCCGAGATGACCTTTGCGCGGCATGGTATTCCAGCCGAGGGCGTGGTCATGACGTATTATGAAGCCGGCCATATGATGTACGTTCACGAACCGTCGCGTATCGCCATCATGGATGACTTGCGGGCCTTCTATGCGGGCGAGCTGAACTAGGCGACACCCCTGAATGCCGAAGCTATATTATCGATAGTCGAAAACTATGTATTGACTATCGATAATGATTGATTATGTCCCCCGGAATACAAATCGGAGAATTCACAATGTCCCTCAGATATTTCCTTCTTGGCAGTGCTGCGGTCGCGCTGGTTGGGTGCAGTGCCCCCGTTTCTGAACCAGAGACCGATGTCGCAGAAACGGAAGCCGTGACGGTTGAAGCGGAAGCCCCAGCGGTCACCAATGCGGACGGCAAGATCGTCGTCACCAGCGAAGCCGATCTGCCACGGACCGAAATCGCCTTGACCAAAAAGCCAAGCGAAATCGTTCTCGGCGACGGCCCTGAAATGGAAACGCTGATCAATGAGTTCGATACTGTGGTCACTGATCTGCTGGAAAATTATGACATCCAAGACAAAGCCACGAAACGCGGTGTCGTCTCGATGAAGCGGGTCATCCTCAATGCGCGCGGCGATTGGCAAGGTGTGTTGGAGACGACCCCCCTGATGCGTGAGCTGGCTGGCAAGCCCGCCGAGCGCGAAATGACAGGTCTTGTCGGGGATGCCTTTGCCAAGGCGGCGATCGCTACGGGTGAAACCAGTGGCGATGCCTTTTCGACCGCGTTCCAATCTGAGCTAGAAACGTCTCTGGCCACGATCGACGTCAATATTGCCCGTGACGAGTTGCAGGCGACGCGTGGTCAGATGCAGCTGGTCAATGCCAATCTGCTCGAAGCGGCTCTGAAAGGACAGTTGGATCCTGCGATCGAACAAGCCGGTATGGTGGTTGATCGCGGGGGCGCTCTTTCCATAATCGGCATCGAACAGACGATTGAATTGGCCCCTTTCATGCCGATGATCGCTGAGACTATCGGTGCGCGACTGGATGAAGTTCCGGAAGCCGAATCGGTCGATCTTTGGACCCCGCGTACGGCCACTGTCGGCGAAGGCGAAGAAGTCATCGTCGCCGTTTGGGACACAGGCGTCGACAGCACCGTGCAAGGCGACCGCATGTGGGTGAACCCTTCCAGTGACGGACCAGGCTACGCCCATGGCATCGCGTTCGGACCGGATTTCCAATTGGAAGATGGTGACCTGATCACCGAGGGCGCCGACTATGCCGACCAAATGGACGGCCTGTATGATACAATTAAAGGCTCACTTGATTTGCAGGCGGGACTGGAAAGCGCGGAAAAAGATGCCTTCCTTCAGACCATGCAGAATATCGACGCTGACGGCATGATGGATTTCCAGAAGTCGATCACAGTTGCGAGCAATTATGTGCACGGCCAGCACGTCGCAGATATTGCGGCCGACGGAAACGATGTCGCCAAAATCCTGAATGTGCGCTTCACCTGGCCGACAGATCCACTGCCCACTGAACCGATCGACGAAGCTTATGTCGAAGGCTTGGTGGCTGCCGCTCAGACCTCTGTCGATTTCCTCAAAGCGAATGACGTTAAAGTCGTGAATATGAGCTGGCGTCTGACGCGTCCGATGATTGAAGGCATGTTGCAAATTACCGGTGCTGAGCCGGATGCAGACGCGCGCCAGGAACGCGCGGCTGCGATCTTCAAGATTCTCGAAGATGGCCTGACGGACGTCTATGCCTCAGCGCCTGAAATTCTATTCGTTGCCGGGGCTGGTAATGAGGATGAGAATGTCGAGTTCGTGACCTCTGTGCCGGCCGGTATCAATTTGCCAAATGTCATCACGATCGGCGCGGTCGATCGCGAATTGCAACCGGCTGGGTTCACCTCTTATGGCGAGTCCATCGACCTTTACGCCAATGGCTTTGAAGTCCCGGGCCGGGTCCCAGGCGGACGCGAGCTGCGCCTGTCCGGCACATCCATGGCGGCGCCGCAAGTGGCCAACTTGGCGGGCAAGCTCTGGGCGACCAATCCTGACCTCACTGTTGCTGAAGTAATCGATGCGATGACCAGCACGGCGACGGCAGAAGGAGAGCAGGGGCTCCCCGTGATCCATCCTGCGATGGCATTGGCCGCAGTGCAGTAAGCCTGTTCGTCGGATCTAAATAAAAGGCCGCCCGGAAACGGGCGGCCTTTTTGTGCGCTGAATTCGATCTAAACGTTCCGCCGATCACTCCCAAACCAGCCGGTAGTCCGGGGGCGTGCGCGTAGACCCGCAATGGGTCTCGGGTGTGAGGAGGAATGTTTTCGGGGCGCTAAAAAAGTCCGCTGCAAGCGACATCGCGCAGCCATCGCCGCTCCATTGTTGAGTTGAGCTATGGCTGCCGCGTCGAATGGTTATGACCTCGCTTTGGGACAGTGTCTTTGCTGCCAACGCCCCCCAAACGGGCGGTGTGAGGGGATCGAACTCGCCCGCAATGATTAGAGTAGGCACATCGGACGACACAGGCTCGATAAAGCTGGGGTCTACCGGTGGCACCCCCCAAGCCTGGCAAATCTCCGGATCGATCGCCGCACTTTCATACCCCCCAAGAACCGGGTTCGGGGATCGAGAGCGGCTGCGTTCACTGAATGGCAGAGCTTCGCGGCACCAGACTGAGAACCGCATGCCCCAGGCAAAGTCCGATGCTTGCGCTGGACCTGTCAGCTCTTCCAAAAGCGCTGGGTCGAGCTTTGCTATGCGGTTCATTGTAATTGGAGCGTTGCGAATACCAGACTCGGAGCTCATGGGTACAATAGAAACCAGATCCGGCGCGGTTACGGATTGCTCAATTCCGTCAACCAAGAGCGGCGACGCGGCGACCTCTTCTATCGTCTGAAAAAAGCGGGATTCCAGGTCTGGAAAAGCTGCGGCGCAGGCTTCTTCGTCGGCGCAATCTATCGCGATCGCGCGCAAAGCCCGTTCCAAGTTCACGGCGCTCTCATCATCATAAATCGCGTTTGGCGGCAGGGGAGAGTCAAGCACCATGGACTCAAGACTGTCGCTATAGCTTTTGGCGTAAGTCAGGGCCAATCGGGTGCCATATGACCCGGCATAAAAGCTCCAAGTGTCAAAGCCCAAGACGGATCTGAGGTCTTCCAAATCATTTGCACTTGCGATGCTATCATAGTTTTGCAGGCCAATTCCCGTGCCTTCTAATCGTGTTCGACACGTTTTCGCGGCCTCTATGAGATCACCATCATCGGCAACGGCCTCTCTATATTCGGGGCACATAAGCGCCGGCTTGGCAAAGTGCGTCCCGCGTTGACCGAACACAATAAAGTCCCGCTCTTTGAGCCAGGGATAGGCCCCTGGAAAAGCCGCTGTTCTCATCGCTGACGTCCCCGGTCCACCGGAAAGATAAACGATCGGCGATTTCTTCGTTTCCGCCTCAGAGTGGATCACTGCGACCGGCAATCGAATTTCAAGTGATGTCGGGCTCTGGCGATCTTCTTTCACCACGAGCCAGCCCAGCGTCGCATCAAATGATCCAGGGATCGATACGGGAAATTCCTCCCCGTCGGCGACGATTTCAAACCTCGGATACTCCGCCTCGCTCACAGGCTCGGATTGGCAGGCCGTCGCCATGAACAGCATGAGTATGGTGAAGACCATTGATGCTAAGTTCATGACTTAAGCTCCGCAGACTTTCGTATCGCCGCCTATTCACTCTGTTCGAGAATGCTAAAGAAATCCCAATAGTCCTCGCCGAGCGCTGCAAACATCTGGCGGGGATTGTGTCCCGCGTCTTCAAGTAGAATGAGCTCGTGTTCGATCGATAAAGAATCGAGGTGCGCGGAGAAGTCTTGGTTCACAGCGGCGATCGGATCATTGGCGCCGAGAATGAGTCGGATTTCCAAGGCGTGCGGTCCGGTTTCGGCAAATGCGGTCGCCAATTGCCAAGGACTCTGAGCCTGGAAATAGTCTTGATCCCCACCATAGACCGTATCGAAAATTTGTTGCGCGCGTTCGCGCCCGACAATGGGAGCATTGTCAACGTCCATAGCGGATTGCATGGGGCCTGGATTGAGCATGGATATGGCTGCAAACATGTCGGGATATTTGAGGCCGAAGCGGGCCGCGCCGTATCCGCCCATGCTGCCGCCTTCTATCAGGCGTCCGTCAGCGCTCGCGATGACCCGATAATCGGCCTCAATTTTTGGGATCAGCTCTTGAATTATGATGTCTTCCATCGGCACCTGGCCGTCTTTGGAATTGACCCAATTGCTTTGACTCAGGCCGTCTGGAAACACGACGAGGGCTTCCGGCATTTTATTCTGAACCATGGCGCCATTGAAGCGCCCAGAAAGACCTTGCAGCATACCTGGCGGAAAGCCGCCGGACCCGTGTAACCAATAGATCACCGGATAGCGCGCGTCCGGTGTATCGGCATAGCTTGGCGGGAGGAACACATGATAGCTCACCGGCTGTACCATCAGCGCGGTTTCCAAGGAATGCTCTGAAACCAAAGCCCTTGGTGTCTCTGCAGGCGCAGGTGTCGGCGCTGGTGTCGGCGCTGGTGTTGGAGAGGCCTCAGCAGGCTGGGATACATCCTCCGACGCCGTTGGCGCAGCGCCACCGCAAGCCGCTACAAAAAGTAAAACTGCCCCGCTTAGAATTGAGTTTATGATCCGCATGATTGAGTCCCCCGTCTTGATTTCATCATATTCATGGAATGCAGAGGAAAAGAAAGCGAAATTCGGCTTTGACTTGGAACCAATCTGAAACGAGATCCTCTGCCGCATGATTTCGTCGGAATCCTCACCCCGAAATCCTTCCATTACAAAACTGTAACTACAACTGTAACATCATCTGTTGTTACGTCTGTAACGCGCCTTCCTCCAAGGGCGCTGATTCAAACTGTTCCAGGGAGGAACTCACATGAAAATCAAACTCGTAACCGGTGCGATTGCAGGTCTGGCAGCAAGTGCGTTTGCTGTCGCTCATGCCGGATCGCCAGCTGATTACTTTAACAAGATCGATGCTGATGCGAATGGCACGATCACGCAAGCCGAATACGTCGCTTATAAGACGTCTGGCGGCAAATATTCCGCGGAAAAGGCGAGTGAAAAATTCGCCAAGCTCGCGGGTGATGACGGCGAGCTCTCCCTCGCTGAATTCGAAGGAGCGATGAAAAAAGCCAAGTCGAAAGACGGAAAGCATAAAAAAGATCGCACAACCTAACGCTATTGTGTTGATCCACAGCTCCGAGAAACGCCCGTTCTGACCACGGGCGTTTCTTTTTTGTTGCTTGTTTGCCCGCGAGTCTCCTTCTAAAGTGAGACATGGGGACAAGTTTGAACCGGTTCGACGCCTTGCGTTTGGCGTTTGCTAGCATGGTCTTTATCTACCATGCGGTGGTCCTGAGTGGGCTTGTCCCGGAGTCTGCGCTCGAGCTGAATTTGGCGCTCTTAGCGGAGCTCTCCATCCAGGGCTTTTTCATTATTTCAGGCGCGTTGGTTTATGGCTCGTGGGAGCGCTCCAAAGGACTTGCTGACTATACGAGCAAACGCATTCGTCGGCTCTATCCAGCTTATGCTGTGATTATCTTGGTCCCGGCTTTCATCAGCGCCATCATCACGCTCGAGCAACCGGGCGCATTGAGCGAGATTGCGCGATATGTCGTCGCCAATTTGGCCTTCCTCAACTTCCTCGAGCCGACCCTACCAGGTCTGTTCGAAGACAATCGACTTGGTGCGGTCAATGGCGCCTTATGGACCTTAAAGATTGAGGTCATGTTCTACATTGCCGTGCCGGTTCTGGCTTGGGTCCTCAGCAAGCTGACGCGATTTTGGTGGGTGGGTATCGGCCTGTTGGCCCTTGGCGGATTGGTCTGGCAACATGCGAGCTTGGCGGTCGATCACCGGCTCAGCGATCAGATTGCGCGACAATTGCCGGGCCAGATGATGTATTTCGCGGCTGGCATTGCCATGTGGAAACTGTGGGACCTGGTGCGCGCGAAGGCTGGACTATTCTTGCTCGTCGGCTCGGTCATATTGATCGCAGCCCTCTGGCGGCCTGAACTCGCAGCACTTCGGTCTTTAGGGCTGTTTGGCATTATTGCCGGCTTTGCCTTCGTTCGAGGGCCCGAGCTGAACGCGGCCCGTTGGGGCGATATCAGTTACGGCGTCTACATCGTCCATTTCCCAATCGTTCAGATGCTCGTGGCGGCGGGGCTGTTTGAGACTTTGGGCCTTGGCGGCGGCATAGCCGCCTCGGCACTTGTTGTGCTTCCCGTCAGCTATTTATTGTGGTGGTGGGTTGAAAAACCGGCGCTCCGCCGTGATAGCCATTACAGGCAAGTCTCCGAAGAAAGGGCCGCGGAATGGCCGAATACGAAACCATCGAATTGGACGCCACAAGAGACGGGATCGCCATCCTGACATTGAGCCGGCCGGACCGGCACAATGCGTTCAATAGCCAAGTCATTGAAGAGCTGACCGATGCGCTCGAAACGCTCGAAGAACAGGACACGCTGCGCATGGTCATCCTGCGCGGGGCGGGGAAAAGTTTCTCAGCGGGCGCAGATCTCGAATGGATGAAAGCGGCCCAGCATTGGACGCGCGAAGACAATGAACAAGACGCGATGGCTTTGGCGGAGATGCTCCGCAAGCTGGCGGAACTCCCCCAAATGACGGTGGCCTTGGTCCAAGGCGCGGCGATGGGCGGCGGCGCCGGCTTGGTCGCAGCCTGTGATATCGCGGTCGCGGTCAAAGGTACCAAGTTTAAGTTTAGCGAAGTCCGCCTTGGACTCACGCCGGCGACGATTTCGCCCTTCGTGATCAATGCCATTGGTCCGCGTTGGGCAAAAGCGCTGTTCGTCACCGCTGAAGGGTTTGATGCTGACTATGCTGAGAAGATCGGCTTGGTCCAATACGTCGTTGATGACCTGGCCGGCCTGAGCGGTATGGAAGAGCATATTGCCAGCCTGGCTATGGGCGCCGCACCGGGCGCTATTCGTGACGCAAAGAATCTTGTGCTCGACTTTACCGGCGAACCGTTCAGCGCTGCGCTCAGCAAAGAAACAGCCAAACGCATTGCTGCGCGACGTGTGAGCGATGAGGGGAAAGAAGGGCTGTCTGCCTTTTTGGAGAAGCGCAAACCGGATTGGGCCGACTGAACGCGGCTGTTGTTCGCGAGTGTTTGGAATTTGCCGTTGGCAAGACACCAAACCTTAATCCCGCGCGGTCTAGAACCCGCCGGGTGAGGGGTGTTGTCCCATAGGAGGCAGCATTGCCCCACATCCTCCCTCGTCTTCCCAAGTTCATTCTCATCAGCGCGGCCATCGGTGCGCTTGCGAGTCCGGTTTTTGCGCAAGAGACGCCGCAAGGCACCGGGAAAGTCTGTTATGTCAGCAAAATGAAATTTGAAAATGAAGGCGGCTATGAATTGATCGACTTCAAAGTTCAGTCCTATGATCTCAATGGCGTGCTCACACATGGCAAATCCCGCACATGGGATCTCTCAAAAACCGGGGTCAAAACGGGATCGAATGTGTTCCTGACTTACAAAATGGATCGGGGCGATTCATTTGATCGCAAGAGTTGTCAGAAGGATGGCACCAAACTGTCTTACCACCCCAATGGCAATACTTGGGGCTATTGGTCAAAAGGCACCACGAAGCACAATAATCGCTGCCGATTCCGCAGCAATCGCTGCCTCTCTCTGAGCGATGTCACGGAACAATAGCCTGCGCAGGGTCAACTGTGTTGGGGATTATGTGTCGCCTGTAATCATCTCCACGGGCAGACCTAATCCTTTCAAAAAGCTCAGGGTCGCTTCAACCGGATTTATCCCGGTCATGGCTTCAATTTGATTTTGGAATACAAAGACGACCACGCCGAGCATGATGGCGTAGATGACAAATTGCATCAGCGATTTCAGGATAAACGCGCCAGCACTGCCCGCGACAAGGCCGACGCCGCCAAGGATCAAGGCGCCGGTAATTGGGGTGAGATCGCTGACATTTGCTGCTTGTGTATAGCCAATATAGCCGCCGACGCCTGCCCCGACGAGGCCGGCAATGCTGCTTAGTCGCACTCCAGATGCGTATGCCATATGAAATCCCCTTACGTTTTTATGCGCTTTAGCTTAGGCGGTAATGGGAAGACGGGGCAAGGCTAAATGACTCCGCGTAAGAGAGAGGGCGCCAATATGATCTCATCGCTTCTAATCGCCAATCGCGGCGAAATTGCCTGTCGGATCATGCGCACGTGCCGGGTGCTGGGGATCCGCAATGTCGCGGTCTATTCCGATGCTGACGCCCGCGCCAAACATGTCCGTGAGGCCGATGAAGCGGTGTGGATCGGCGCGGCTGCAGCGACTGAGAGTTATCTTGATGGCGATCGCATCATTGCGGCGGCAAAAGAGGCGGGCATTGAAGCAATCCACCCGGGCTATGGCTTCCTGTCGGAGAATGCAGGCTTTGCGCGTGCGGTGCTGGACGCTGGCCTGATCTGGGTCGGCCCTAAGCCAGACACGATTGAGTCTATGGGCTTGAAGGATCGCGCCAAGGCCATCGCCGAACAGGCAGGTGTCCCAGTCCTCCCCGGCTATCGCGGTGACGCGCAAGACGCGAAGACACTTGCTAAGGAAGCCGAACGAATTGGCTTTCCGCTGCTGATCAAAGCGGTCGCAGGTGGTGGTGGACGCGGGATCCGTTTGGTCTCTGAAGCCAGTGAGCTCGCTGGAGAGCTCGAAAGCGCTGTGCGCGAAGCTGAATCCGCTTTTGGGGACGGCCGAGTAATGCTGGAAAAATTGGTCGAACAGCCGCGCCATATCGAAGTGCAAGTCTTTGGCGACAGCCATGGCCAAGCTGTGCACCTGTTCGAACGCGATTGCTCGCTCCAACGCCGCCGCCAGAAAGTCATCGAAGAAGCGCCAGCCCCCGGCATGCCAGAAGAGGTTCGCGCAGCCATGTGCGGCGCCGCCGTCAAACTGGCCGAAGCGGTCGGCTATGAAGGGGCCGGGACGGTGGAATTCATTGTCGATGGCGCAAAACCGCTCGCGCTCGACACGTTCTGGTTCCTGGAAATGAATACAAGGCTGCAGGTCGAACACCCGGTCACGGAAATGGTCACCGGCACGGATTTGGTCGAGTGGCAGCTGCGCGTTGCCAGCGGCGAGACCCTGCCTGCCAAACAAGAAGACATCCAATTACTCGGCCATTCGATCGAAGCCCGGATCTGCGCCGAAGACCCCGCGGACGGCTTCCGTCCTGGTGCCGGCCTGATTGAAGAGTTTGGCATGCTCGCCGACGAAGATGCGGACTGGCTGCGCTGGGAAGCCGGCTTTGAGAGCGGCGATCGTGTGCCGGCCTCTTATGATTCAATGATCGCCAAACTGGTAGTCTGGGGCGAGGATCGAGACACGGCCAATGACCGTCTCATCGACACATTGGCGCATTTGCAGCTGGTCGGCGTGCCCGGCAATATCGGCTTCTTGCGCCGCTGCGCCATGGCCGATGCCTTTATCGACGGCACCCATCACGTCAATTGGATTGCCGAACAAGGCGAGGCGCTCAGCCAGGCCCCAGACGCGCATCAGCACGCGTCTGTCATCGCCGTTTGCGATGTCCTCTTAGGCGAGAGCGGCGACATGCCTTGGTCGATCAAGGATGGCTGGCGGATGAATGCCGCGCCGGTGATGAAAACGGCGGTTGCTGTGGGCGAGGATGCAGACTGGTTCGATCCGAGTGAGCACGAGGTGGCTGAAGACATCTCGATGCCGCTGGTCACGGACCTATCCCCGCGCCGCTTTGGCGTCACGACGGGTGGCGACACGGTTCTGGTCGAAGTCCCCGATTTCGAAGCCGAGGCCGAAGCCTTGGCGGGCGGCAATGCCGTCAAAGCGCCTATGCCGGGCAAAGTCATCGCTGTGAACGTCAAAGCCGGCGACACGGTTGAGAAGGGCCAAACCCTGGCGGTGATGGAAGCGATGAAGATGGAACACGCATTGGCGGCCCCGCGCGACGGCGTCGTTGAGGCCGTTGGGATTGAGGTTGGGGCACAGGTGCCTGAAGGGGAAATTTTGGTCGCATTGGTCGACGAATAAAGACAGTTGATAGGGCGGCGCGTCTGCTAAATGCGCAGACGCGACAAAACCGATCTACGATTCTACCGCCGAAAAACGGCAATATTAGATTGCCCCTCAAAATTCAAACTGACCCGTCCTATATATTGATATTCAATAAATTCACTTAAGGGTCTCACCATGTCCAAAGCGCTTACGCTTCCACAATCCTTGCTGCTTTTAACGCTCAACGATGAAAGCGGTCGTCCCAAGGCGGGCTTCTATAAGCCAGCGATTGCGGGGGCAGGTGTATCCGAACTGCTGCTGCGCGGCCTTTTGACGGTCACCGATGACAAAAAGCCCAAACTCCTGGTGGCGTCAGGGGCTGCCAGCCAAGGACCGTTTCTCGATCTCATTCTGGCGCAAGTCTCTGCCGATACGAAACCGCGCGACATGCAATACTGGGTCACCAAGCTCGGCAATCACAAAGCGCTCATTCCGACGCTCGCGGAAGAACTTTGCGAGCTCGGCGCATTGACCAAGGAGACCTCAAAAGTCTTCGGACTCTTCACACTAAATTCTTGGCCAGAAGCGTCGCCGAAGCTGGAGACGAATCTCAAATCCCAATTGAGAAAAGTCATCACCGGTTCGGGAGAAGTGGAAGACCGATTGAGTGTGATCATCGCGCTGGCCAAATCCGCAGACGTTCTGCGCCACAATTTTGACCGCGACATTTTGAAATCCAATAAGGCGAGGATCAAAGCCATCACGGATGGCGACCTTCTCGCGACAGGTGCCACAGACGCCGCTGTCCAAGCTGCAAAAGCGGCCATTACCGCTGCCATCATCGTCGGCGCAGTGGTTCCCACTGTGACATAGTTTGGGTGGACGGTTCTGATCGACGCAATAACTTCTGTGTGTCGTTCAGCGGCGCTTGTCTCCCTTTACATGTCGGTCGGCTCTATCAGTTGAAGGATAGGACCTAACCAATCAATCTCATCTATAATGCCGCCAAAAAACTCAGCGCCCTTGATCGTGTGATGTCCATAATCATAGAAAAATTTGTTGAGGTTTGCGTCCACGGCATAACAGGAGGCGGCGCTCGCGTCGCAGATATATTGCATTCGGTCCAAAACCGTAATCGTAGAGCTGCTTCGCTCCAAGTCAGAAAACAACTCAATTGTCTCTGAATATCGGCTGGCAGACAGACCGTCCTGAAAATCAGCGAAGAAGAAGCTGTTCACTTCGGTCACAAGCGTGTCTACGGCGCAGGGGCCGGTCCTCAGGCATTGGGTGATCAATTTATCAGCCGCCGTGAACCGGCCATTATCAGCAAAGTGGAAAATCTCAGTGACCAGGACGAGGTCCTTGCCATCAGCCACAATACGCTCTGCCACGCTTCTAATAGCCGCCAAATCTTGGTCGCTATAAGCCGATGCAATCACAATAATGTCGGCTTTGACATAGTTGGGGGCGTTGTAAAACTGTGGTCCGATTTCATTTATCTGGACGCCGAAACGGGCCAGATCAAAATGCTGCGTAGCGACCGCGGAAAAGCTAAGCAGGTTGAAAACGTCTTTGCCGTGAGAGTTTCCGACGACGAGAAGATTCCTTTTATCACTGCTCCCTTCAAACCAAAGCGACTGCTCGACTTTGTTATTGGCCACGTTGAGCGTGGGGTCGTCGGTGAGGTTGCGCAAAATGCTCCAACTCTCATTGCGCAAAATCTGTCGATCCTCTTGGTATTCGGCGAATTGATAGCGGGGCGGTTTGTCGATCGACGTTCCCAAAATGCTCAGCGCGATCATCGAAAGGCTGGCAATTGTAGCGGCGGCGAAAACCTGGCTTTGCTTTCTAAATGCCTTGTATCGGATGGGCTGCTCGACCAGGAAATATGAGATGAGCGCGGCGATCACTGTTGCCATGATGGCCACCACAATGTGGGGTGTCGAAAAATCCAAAAGGCTATAGCGGGCGAAGACGAATATCGGCTGATGCCATAGATACAGGCTGTATGAAATGAGACCGACCCAGACGAGTATTTTGACGGACAGGAGCGAATATACAAACGTTCTGGGCTGAGCGAAAAGAATAATGAGTGCAGTGCCCACCGTCGGTACCAGTGCGTAAACGCTTGGGAATGGCGTGTCCTTGTTGAAAAAAAATACCGCGTACAGAATCGCAAGGAGCCCTATCGCAGACATAAGATTGCTGAGCCAAAGAGATGTCTGAATCTCGCGTTTAAATAGGTAGAACGCGGTAAACGCCCCGATCAACAATTCCCACGCGCGCGTCGGCAAAAGGTAGAAATTGGCATGAGGCATGTTGTAGGCGCCCCATTGCGCCAGCCACAAACTTACAATGAACGCCAACGCCATGATCGCCATGATCGCGAGCCGGCCCCAGCGCCAAGACAGCATTAGAAACAGCGGGAAGAGAATATAGAATTGCTCTTCGACCGCTAGGCTCCACGTGTGCAGGAGCGGCTGCAATTCGGATGCGGGCGCAAAATATCCGCTTTGCAACCAGAAAAAGATGTTTGACCAGAAACTTGCGGCGGCCAGAACGCTCGCAGAGAAGTCATAAAAATCGGCTGAGAGAAACAGTACCCAGGCGATAGGATAACACACGGCGATGACAAAGAATAACGCAGGTAAAATGCGGCGCGCGCGGCGTTCATAAAATCTGCGAATGCTGAACCGGCCGTCATCCATTTCTACGAGGATGATCGAAGTAATCAGATAACCGCTGATTACGAAGAATACATCGACACCAATAAAACCGCCACCAAAGGTTGAGATTCCTGCGTGAAACAAAATAACAGGCACCACCGCGATCGCGCGCAACCCATCAACTTCAGCCCGATACTTCATAATTCGCCAACGTCCCATCCACCTTATTGTATGTGCGGTGCAGAAAGGTACCGGTCAAGAATTCACCTGAGATCGATTGAGTCGCCGGTGACACATGCAAATTGGCGCCACTCTTTTGGATAGATTTGGAGCAGATAGCGGGAAAATGTCCGCCTTAGACGTCTAAGCGGAGATCAATCCAAGGATCGTCCCGCTGGCCCGCTATAAGCGCGCTCGACCTTCGCCACGCGCAACTCATAATGGCTGTACCATCTTTCTATGCCATTTTTCTGGGCCAGGGCGTGTTGTGTTTGCTGTTTCCAGGCGAGAATGCTGTCCTCATCCTTCCAATAGGACACCGTGATTCCTAGTCCATCTGCGCCTCTGGTTGTTTCAATGCCCAGAAATCCAGGTTGATGCGCTGCGAGCTCAACCATCGCGGCTCCCATGGCGTCATACCCGTCTCGATGCTCACCAAGAATGCTAGTGAAGATCACGGCATAATAGGGGGGTTCAGGTGTTTTCGAAAATCCGTCCATGCTTGCGGGCACTCCAGTTTCAAATCAGGGGTGTTAGGGTTTGGTTCTTTGTCAGACACGACACTAACTCCCATCAGCAGAGATTCACGTCTAGAAGCCACCCGATTCTTGCGATTCTGAAAATTGGGCGCAGGCGTTGGAAGGGGAGGCTTTGGTGGCACTGGTGTATGAGCATGCGGATTAGGGGGCCTAGAAGGCGACATGAACAGAACGGTTGGAATGTCATCTTTCGCTCGCCCAGAGGGCGATACGACCAACTCATGGCTGCATAGAACTACTTTGATCGGTTCGGTCGATAGCCTTGCTGTTCCAGGAACGCGATTTCTTCATCAAAGCATTTCGTGAAGCTCTTTCGGGTCAGCAATCGATCGACGAACGCCGCGAGACCGGGATACACCGCTGCGTCTATCTCAAACCCCGCCAGTCGCAAATTCTGAAAGTGAACCGCAATACTGATATCCGCGATGCTGAGCGTCTCTGCAACGAAGAAGGTTTGTGATGCAATCGATCCCTCCAAGTATCCAAAGTATGGTGGAAGGATTTCCTGAAACGTCCGATCGGCTTGCTCGAGGTCCGGCTCTTCACCTAAAAGAACCTGAACCAAAGCCGGACGAAATATGCGTTGCCCAATGAAGTTTGAGAATTCGGTATCAGCGTATTCCTCTAACCATAGCGCGCGTCCATAATCCGCTGCTGCGGTCGGGTACAAAGCAGGCATCGGATATTTGCGTTCAATGTAGCTACAGATCGCGGAGGAATCTGGCAGCGCCCAATCAGGGTCTATTTCGCTATCTTTCAAAACCGGAACGCGCCGAAGCGGACTCAAATCTGTGAAGGAGTCTGGCGCCATGAAGGGAACAACCGGCTCGAGCTTATAGTCGATCCCTTTTTCTTCCAGCACGATGCGCGCTTTGCGAACGAACGGAGACAGCACAGACCCCATGAGATGCAGGGTCATGGCTCCCTCATTTCGTTCGGTTCCGCGTGCAGATCGATTGGAACTTCTATGGGCGCAGGATAACCGGCGATCATGCTGAGATGTAGAGCGACATCCGCCATGACTACGTGCAAACATCGGCTTTGTTTGATTTCACGGAAGAAGGGCCACGGTAGCGACCAATCCAATTTCGGTTCTGCGCAGACGAGCGAGAGCGTCATTGCCCCGCTCGCATCTCTAGAACCTGCTTCACGGTTTCGCGTCCTGAGGCAGCGGTTGGAAACCCTCCATAATAAGCGAGATGCACCACCATCTCTTCGATCTCTCTCGGCGTCACGCCTACATTGAGCGCGCCATGTAAGTGAATGCCAAATTCCCGTTCGCGACCAAGCACCATTAGAGCCGCAATTGTTATTAGGGATCGGTCACGCAGGCTTAGACCGTCGCGAGACCAGATTTCTCCGAATAAATGCTCCAGGGCGGGCACGAAGAACGGATCATCCTCTTTATCCGGTGTGATCTCTCGTCCGAAATACTGTTTCGCAATCTCTTGTCCTTTGGCGCGGCGGTCTTGTGTCATCGGAGACTCCTCTGGCGGGTTTAGAATTGCTTTCGTTATGGAAGTATATGATCATCAACTTCCATTATGCAAGCAATATTTGTTATTCCTTAGGAAGTTTGATTAGAATGCGGGAATGGAATCGTCTGACTCACCTTCACTGGATCCCTTTGTGGCCGCTGTAGATGTTATCGGAGACGCTTGGACGTTCTTGATCACGCGGGAGGCCTTTTTTGGGGCCAACAAGTTTGATGATTTTGCCAGTGGGCTAAAGATCTCTTCGTCTCGGCTCGCCGAACGATTGAAGCATTTGGTTGCCCTTGGTCTCTTCGAACGAAAGCAATACCAGGCGTCGCCGCCACGGTTTGAGTATCGCTTCACGTCACGCGGCTTCGGCGTTTATGCGATCGCCTTAAGCATGATTGCATGGGGGCAGAAGTGGCGATCAGCCGAGTCGGATGTTGTGCTCGTTCATGCGTCCTGCGGTAAGCCAATTGTCCCTAAATATGTATGCCGAGAGTGTGGAGAAGAGATTCGGCCGGAGGACTTAAAATGGCCTCCGATCATACCACTCAATCAAGCGTTGGCCGACGAAACCAGCGTTCGAGGCTGGCGCAAATTACCAAATGTGATGTCAGTGGCAGACCGCAAAGACCCGGCCACCGAAGTTCTCAAAGTGGCCGGAGACCGATGGTCCATGCTCATCATGTACGGCGCCCTGCAGCGCGAGTTTCGATTTCGTGAGGCACATTCTAAGTTGGGGATTGCCCACAATATTCTGAGCTCGCGGCTCAAATCGCTTGTATCGGAAGGATTGCTAGAACGGGAAGATGCCGCTCGGCAAGCTCCGTACAGAGCAACCAAAGCTGGTAAGGACCTCCTTAGTAGCGTGCTTGTTACCCGAACATGGGCGCTTGATCACCTCACTGATCATGACCGCAACTGGAATCAAATCATCCACACGCCCTGTGGTTCTGACCTGCGCGTGGATATTCAATGCGCGCATTGCGGTGAAGTGATCACAGCGCAAAACGTGATCCCGAAGATAAATATCTAATGTCTGCTTTCGTTCGCGTTGCTGACCAATTTCACCAGCCCACAACACTCAATCCCGTCGCACCCCACAGCTCACACCGCCCAATCTCGCCCCTTCAATCCGACCCAGTTCGCCCCCGCTTATCTTCCTTGGCATGGCGAACAGTGGTCAGAAACACAGATTTCGATGGACTGAGCAGGTCCAGCGGGCGGCGCGGTTGCTGACGGCTTTGGGCTATTCGGATCGGAAGATTGCCGAATGTTTGGACTGTAGTAGCAGCACGATCCGAACGCGTTTGGGGCTGCGCGCCGATCGACCAGAACTTAGCGCTGCAGAGCTGGTCGATCTGTTTGAGCGCTATGATGCGCAGCGCAATATTGAAGAGGCGATTGTCGTGGCAAGTGGATCGACCCAACAAGCTCGGTTGCGCACCAGTCTTCGCGGGCAAAAATCGATAATAAATAGCGACTTATCTACTGATCCCGATCCAGCGAATGAGGAGCTCAGTGATGAGCAATTGCGCCGCGAAGTGGAATCTTTGGTGGGACAGACGCTTGATCTCGAGGACCCAGATTAGTCAAGCTCAACTTCGTCTTTTACGCCGGTTTCCATTTCTCTGCCTGGCGCGCCCCGCGCAGCGTCCGCCGCGTGGGCCTTGGCGGACTTGGCTCTTTATTGGGGGACGCGGCGCCGGGAAAACACGGGCCGGGGCAGAGTGGACGCGGTTCGCTGCCGTGCTCGGAGGGTGTCATCGCATCGCGCTGGTCGGGCCAACGCTGGGCGATGTGCGGGAAGTGATGATCGAGGGACCATCGGGTTTGCGTTGGATTGAGCCAGACCCGGCGGCGCGGCCGCAATATAGCGTTTCGCGGCGGCGCTTAGAATGGCCGAACGGTGCCGTCGGCTTGGTCTTTTCGGCTGAGGATCCGGACAGTTTGCGCGGCCCGCAATTTGATGCGGCCTGGTGTGATGAGATTGGGGTTTGGGCCCAGGGCGAGACGGTGTGGAACAATTTGCAATTCGGCCTGCGCTTAGGCGAGACCCCGCGCTGTGTGGCAACTACAACGCCGCGACCTGTGCCGCTGGTCAAACGATTGATGGGCGGCGAGGCCATGGTCACGCATAGCGCGACCCGGGACAATGCCGAGCATCTTGCCGCGGGTTTCGTGGACAGTGTCGAAGCGGCTTATGCTGGGACAGCTTTGGCGCGACAGGAATTGATGGGCGAGCTGATTGAGGATATCGAAGGTGCATTGTGGACGCGCAAGTCAATCGACGACAATCGCATCTTCACGCCGCCTTCAGACTTTGACGACTTGATCGTCGCCGTCGATCCCCCCACCACCAGTCACCGCTCTTCCGATGCGTGCGGGATCATAGCCGCCGGGACCCGCACCGCGCCAGGTATGCGCGCGCACGGCTTTGTGCTTGCAGATGCCACCGCGCGCGGTTTGACGCCAAGCGACTGGGCGGCCCGTGCGGTAAGGCTGGCCCATGATTGCGGCGCCTCGAGACTTGTGGCCGAAGCCAATCAGGGCGGGGAAATGTTACGGACCGTGTTTGACAGCGTCGGTTGCGAGATTCCCGTCGAGCTGGTCCATGCCCGGCTCGGCAAGCGCGCACGGGCCGTGCCAGTGGCCGCCCTTTATGCGCAAAACCGAATCTCGCATGTCGGTGAGATGAATGCGCTGGAGGATGAAATGTGCCGGTTTGGCACCGATGGCTTTGTTGGCTCACCGGACCGCGTGGATGCGCTGGTCTGGGCGCTCACGACGCTGATGCTCAATGCGCATGGTGTGCCGCGTATTCGCGCGCTTTAGCGTCCGGTGCGGAAGGCTTTACGACCTAAATATTTATTCTTCTTGGCAGGCGCCTCAGGCGGTGCCTCAGCTGGAGGCTCGGTTGCGGCGGGCGGTGTGCCATCGCTCAAAATCTGGCGGACATAGGACAAGGCTGAGCTTGCCGTGTTCACTTCAATTTCAGGCGCGTCCTTATCCAGCCGTCGCGCCAGCAATTTGATATGATAAGGCGACAGACTTTCCAGCGTTTTCTCAAACACGTCTGCACCCAGCGCTGTTTTCAACGCTAAGAGGTCATCGCTTGTAAGGCCGGCTGCAGTGACTTGCTTGCTGGCGAGTTTGATCGCGGCGGCGATCAGGTCTTTGTCCTTCACACGCGGGAAGAGTCCGTCATGCGCGAGAATTGCGCTGAGCGCGGTGTGTCCGTCAGAGGTCATAGCCATACGCTATGCTGCCACATCCGTCGCTTGCGCCGCAAGTTTTGCCTGCACTTCTTGGTACAACATATTGATTGTGGTCAGCGCTTCACCTGGCCATTTCTGGGCCAAGGTGGGATTGGCGCCAAGTTCAACCGGGTTGGCGGCGAATTCGGACTTTTGCGGAATCACGGTCTGGAAAATGTCATACTCGCTGTCCGGATCGGCGGCGCCGTCGCGCATCGCTTCTAGGACGATGCTCTGATGCGGCGAGCCATCAAACTTGGTCGGCAATACAACCGGCCGATTGCTGAGACCGCGCTTTTTCAAGCTGTCAATAATATCGCCCGTGAACAAGTCTAAGCCGAGCGTCGACATAAAGTCTGGAATGGTCGGCACGATAATCAAATCTGAGGCCGAGAGGGTGGCTTCCGTCATCGCTGAAATCCCGGGTGGGCAGTCGCAAATCACAACATCATACTGCTTGCGCAAGTCCGACATGTCTTGTCGCAAGCGCAATCCAACCCGGCCTTCAATCGCCGTCATGGAATAGCCTTGCTCGGTGAGAATATATATCAGCTCGCGCTCCGCCCGGCGTAGGCCAGGTGTGGCTGGGACGAGCGACAGATCCAATGGCTTGCCCATGAAGGTCACGTCACTGGCATGCGGGACGATAAATTTCGTCATATGCGCGAAACATTCGCCAAGGAAATTCTCGCGCAAATAGTCGGAGACATTGGTGTAATTGTGGATCGCATCATATAGCCGTTCGTCGCCATTCTCGCCATAGATGAGCAGCGACGCATTGGCCTGGCTGTCTAAGTCGACAACGAGCGTTTTATAGCCCTCTGCTGCAAAGGCTTCGGCCAGCGACACCGTGGTCGTGGTTTTCCCGACTCCGCCTTTTGAATTGGCAACAGAAATGACACGTCCGAGCATAAAGCCCCCTTCCTAAGACCGCGAGATGCGTAACTATTCTACCCCAAGACTCGCCCGTAAAACCGGGGGTCTTTTTCATTCTATACCGACTAAAACGCCTGAAAAATCTTAATAAACTGGAAACATATCCGACTGGGTCAGGCGGGCCGTACCTTCTCCCCAACATGATTGAAGGAGGCGGTTGGACCGGTGATGAAATGGCCTTGGTCAAAATCCGAAACGAAAACAGCGCAATCCCTTATCGCGCTGTCCAACCTGCCGGTTTCGACCTGGGGGCGGGTCGATCCTTCTGCCTTGCTGCGAGATGGCTATACCGGCAACGCCGTGGCCTATCGCTGTGTCCGGATGATCGCGGAAGCGGCGGCCTCAATTAGCTGGCAGAGCGATGATGAGCGGGTCGCGGACTTGCTCATAGATCCATCGCCAGAGGCGTCCGGACGGGCATTGCTGGAACGGCTCTATACCGATCTTCAAATCACCGGAAATGCCTGGCTCGAAGCAGTGACCCTGGCCGGCGAGACTGTCCCGCGCGGCCTTGCCGATTGTCTTCTCAGAAGGCCAAGCCGAGATCTTAGCAGAAACATTATATCAGGGTTTGATCACGACCAATACGCTTGAACTTGGCACCGCCGCCTGTGAGGGGGTCGGGTTTGAAGTCAATGATATGATCCGTTTCGACGGGCGGGATTGGCGGATCGAAGCCCTCGAAGATGAGCTTATTATCAAGCGTCTAACCTTGCGAGCAGAGGCGGGCACCAGACACCGCTTTTTGGCGCTTGAGATTCCAGGCGTTGGCGACACGGCGATTTATCCTGCCAATATCGAATACGCGATCATTGATGTTCCAAATCTCTTGGGAGATGGCGCCACTGGTCCCACCATCGCCGCGTCTGCTGACCCTTGGGGCGGACCGGTGACGGTTAAAATCGGAACGACCCCGCACTCTCTCTCATCGATAGCGACCATAGATGCGCCCGCGGCGATGGGGCGATTGGCGAGTAGATTGCCAATCGGTCCGACAGAGGGCTGGGACAGCGAGACGGTGCTCAACATCTATTTGCCAAATGCAGCGCTGGCGTCCGCAAAGGCGGAAGACGTTGAGGCCGGGGTCAATCGAATGGTCATTGCCAATGCGCAAGGGTGGGAACTGATGGGGTGGACCCAGGCGGAGCAAGTTTCCGAAGACTATTGGCGCTTAACCGGTTTGCTGCGCGGCGTATCGGCGACCCCGGTTGTTGAAACTGAAGTCGGCGCGACCGCCATTCTTGTCGATGGTCGGCTTGAATCCACTTGGCTTAATTCGGCACAGTGGAATGTGCCACTTTATTGGCAAATTGGAGCGAATGACCCCATTTTGTTCATACATTCGGTTGAATAATCGTCACCGCAATCTGCGATAATCGCAAATGGACCAATGACATATGCAGCTGGTGTGAATGTCTTTGCAGAAGGCGTGGGCCTGATTAGGCTCATTTGGCACGGTTTATGGAACGCAATGAGGCGATGAATAAAAATCCTTACGACATTCTCGGCGTGTCTAAGTCTGCGAGCGCAGACGAGATTCGGCGTGCTTATAAGCGTAAGGCAAAAGAACTGCATCCCGATTTGCATCCCGGTGATGCTGCGAAAGCTGATAAGTTTAAGGCCGCGTCGGCCGCCTATGAAATTCTCAATGATGCCGAGAAACGCGCGCAATTTGATCGCGGTGAGATTGATGCAGATGGCAATCCACGCGGATTTGAGCGCGCGCAAGGGTTCGACCGAGGGTCTATGCACGGCCGCCATTCTGGGTTTTCGGGCTATCACGGCCCGCCCGGAGGCTCTCAAGGAGACGCGTTTGAAGACATCCTATCCGGGATGTTTGGAGGCGGGCGACGTCGTCCCGGCCCGAAAAAGGGCGCCGATATGCGCTACCGGGTCGAGATTTCATTCGAAGACGCGGTCCTTGGTGCGCGACGTGAAATGATGATGGCGGATGGCCGCAAGCTGAACATCTCTATCCCTGCCGGGATCGAAACGGGCCAATCTTTGCGTTTGAAAAGCCAAGGCAAAACCACTGGCGGTGGCGGCCCGCCTGGAGACGCGATCTTGGACGTCACGGTTCGCCCGAGCAAAATATGGACGCGAGAAGGGGACGACCTTCGCATGACGGTGACTGTCCCTCTCAAAATCGCATTATTGGGCGGCAGCATCGATGTCGACACGCCAATGGGCGCTTTGACGCTGAAGATTCCTGAGGGCAGCAATACAGGCGGCGTGTTGAGATTGCGCGGAAAAGGAGTGCAACGCCCCAAGAAGCCAGGAAATCTCTATGCACGGATCGAAGTTTCGATTGAAGACCCTAAAGATCCGGACTTAAAAGATTGGGCCCGAGGCTATCGTGGATGACTGAAATCCGCGATTGGTATTCACAAACCATTCAGAGGATGTAGCGCATAGAGGCCTCGTGATGAAAAAGACGATTGCCATTTTGCTTTGCGCCAGCGTGTTGGCGACTCCCTTGCCGGTCTTGGCACAGGGAAAGTACGGCAATTCTTTTTCGGCGGATGAGGCGCGAAATGCGCGCGATAAAGGCGATGTTATCCCGCTTCGGGACATTTTTCAGCGCCTCAAGAAACGTCATGGCGGTTATCAAGTGGACGCGAATCTTTACAATCGAGATCGCGGCCAAGTCTATGTCATTGACTGGATGACCGATAAAGGTGAGCGAATCCGGGTAACGGTCGACGCCAAAACTGGACGAATCCTTTCTACAAGCTAGGGTAGTTATATGAGAATTCTCGTCGTTGAAGATGAGGCGGATCTCCGCCGTCAATTAGCTGATGCTCTGACCCATGCAGGTTATGCGGTCGATCTTGCCGCGGATGGCGAGGATGGGCATTTCCTTGGGGATACCGAACCTTATGACGCGGTGATCCTCGATCTTGGCCTGCCGAAAATGGATGGCGTGACCATTCTTGAGCGCTGGCGTGAAGATGGCAAAACCTTCCCAGTGATGATCCTTACCGCGCGTGATCGCTGGAGCGAGAAAGTCGCTGGCTTCGATGCGGGTGCCGATGATTACGTGACCAAGCCGTTTTACACGGAAGAAGTTTTAGCGCGCTTGCGGGCGCTGCTGCGGCGGGCATCTGGCCACGCCGTGGCTGCAATTGAAGCTGGGGCGCTGCGTTTGGACACGCGGGCCGCACGCGCCACCGTGAATGGCGAGCCAATCAAACTGACAGCACATGAATATAAGGTCCTGAGCTACCTTATTCATCATCAAGGCCGGGTCGTGCCACGCACGGAATTGGTCGAACATATCTATGATCAAGATTTTGACCGCGACTCGAACACGATTGAAGTTTTCATCGGGCGTCTGCGCAAGAAAATCGGCAATGACCGCATTCAGACGGAACGCGGGCTCGGTTACCGCCTGGTGGTGCCTGAAGATGAGCGCTCCGGCGTTGTGACTTAGCCCGTCCGCGGCGACGTCAGGTCATATGGAAACCGGTCAGCACTCCAAAAATCGCTTTCAAAGCCTTTCGCTTGCGCGCCGACTTTTGCTCGGCGCCTTGCTTTGGAGTGTGCTCTTAGTGGCTGGCGGTGTGGTTACGATGACGGCTGTCTATCGGGCAGAGACGCTAAACATTCTCGATGATGAGCACGCCGCAACACTGCAAACGCTGGCGCGCGCGATTCGACCTCTCGACGATGGCACCGGCCGAATTGAAGACATTGAGGAACGCCATCCGCCAGACCCGCGTTTTTTAGTGCCGCTTTCTGGGAAATATTGGCAAATCCTCGCCGTCGACGAGTTTGGCTTACAAGTCGGCGATATCACCTCGCGCAGCGTATTTGATGAAACGCTGATATTGCCACCTGACCTGCAGCGCGAAGCTTTGGAAAATCCCGGTCAGATTTTGAGCGCCAATGGCATTGGCCCAGCTGAACAGACTGTGCGCATTACCGTCCAGGCGACGACCTTTCAGGCACGCGAGAACCCCATCCTTCTGGTCGCCATGTCAGATCGTACTTTGTCTATGGCCGGTGTGGATCGATTACGGACCATTCTATTGGTCGCGATGTTGGCGCTTGCCGGTGGGACGCTGCTCGCTATGGCGCTGGGTCTTCGCTATGCGCTTAGACCGCTCGATCGCATTCAATCAGATATCACCGAGATCCGCGAAGGGCGCCAAGCGGCCCTCACCGGCGAGTATCCGGCTGAGGTGCAGCCCTTGAGCGAGGAGTTAAACAAGCTGCTCGATCATAATCGCGAGGTCGTGTCGCGCGCGCGGACCCATGTTGGCAATCTTGCTCATGCTTTGAAAACACCTCTCGCTGTGTTGCGCAATGAGGCCAATGGCGAGACGCAATTGGATGACGTCGTGCGTCGGCAATCGGAAGCGATGCGGTCTAATGTCGACCATTATCTGCGCCGCGCCCAAGCCGCTGCGCGGGCGGAAGCGCTTGGCGTTCGCACGCAAGTGTCTGAAGCGGTGCAAGGCATTGCCCGCGTGATGAACAAGCTTTTTGCCGCTGACGGGAAAAGCGTCACCGTCGACATCCCCATCGATATTTATGTCCGCACCGAACAACAGGATTTAGAAGAGATCCTTGGCAATCTGCTCGATAATGCCTGTAAGTGGGCCCGCCAAACAGTCACGGTCACGGCGCAGCATGATGATGACGGTATGGTCGCCATTCTCATCGATGATGACGGGCCAGGGCTCACACCGGAAGAGAGAGAACAAGCCATTAAGCGCGGTGTGCGCTTGGACGAGACCGCGCCCGGGACCGGACTTGGCCTTTCTATTGTCGCTGATATTGCTGGGATGAATGGTGGCAGTTTGGAACTGGATGAAAGCCCTGCGGGTGGGCTCCGGACGCGGGTTCGCTTGCGCCGGGCTTGAGCAACGTGACGCAGGGCGTTGCTCCACAAGATTGATTATATGGCCGGTATGAGAGCAAGAACGAAACGTCTTTATGCGGTTGGCGCCGCGGCGATTTTGATCGTCGCAGCGGGCTTCTTGGCGTCGACGGCGCTGCAACGGCACGCGGACTTATTCTACACCCCGCAGCTCCTGGTCGAACGGGGAATGCCGGAGGTCGGTCAGCGGGTTCGCGTTGGTGGTTTCGTCGCGGTCGGGTCGCGGCAGAATGGCGATGGGGCCGAGATCTTGTTCACGATTGAAGACGGTTCCGGTGAAACCGTGCGCGTCTCTTATACCGGGCTGGTACCGGACCTGTTTCGCGAAGGCGAGGGCGTCGTTGCCACTGGGCGTTTCGAGGCCGGGACTGATGTGTTTCGGGCCGAGGAAATCCTCGCCAAACATGATGAGAATTATCAGCCCAAAGAGCTTGAAGGACTGTCGCCCACCCAAACCGGCACCTGACCCTTTCATCACAAGAAAGAGATGGGGTGTTGATTGGCGAACATCCCAGCCCAACTTATCTGTTCGAAGGACAGATGGAGTTTGGCCATGCAGAGCCAGAAAGTTGAATTCGCCAATGCTGAGGGGCAAACCCTTTCTGGTGTATTGGAAATACCCGGCGGCGCGCCACAAGCTTGGGCGATCTTTGCCCACTGTTTCACATGCTCAAAGAAAAGCCTCGCCGCGAGCCGGGTTGCGCGCGGCTTAGCGGAACGCGGGATTGGTGTCTTACGCTTCGACTTTACCGGCCTGGGCGATTCACAGGGTGATTTCGAGACGACCGGATTTTCATCAGATGTCAGCGATCTCGCGGTCGCGGCCGAATGGATGGCGACAGCGGGTCGTCCGGTTAGCTTAATGATCGGACACTCGCTCGGCGGCGCAGCGACTCTGGTTGCCGCGCAGCAAATTGCGTCGGTGAAAGCCGTCGCCACGATAGGTGCGCCATCGGATGCGTCGCATGTGATTGCCCAATTCCAGCAAAGTGTCCCCGAAATTGAAGCCAAAGGGCGTGCGCGGGTCGATTTAGGGGGGCGCCCGTTCACACTGAGCAAAGCGTTTCTCGACGATGTCCGTGCTGCGACGGTGCGTGACTCCGTGAAAAGCCTGCGCAAATCCTTGCTGATTTTGCACGCCCCTGGCGATGAAGTGGTCAGTATTGATAATGCGACTGAGCTATTTATCGCAGCCAAACATCCCAAGAGCTTTGTCAGTTTGGACCGGTCAGACCATTTATTGACCGGCAAATCGGATGCCGAATTCGTCATTGATGTGATTGCCGGCTGGAGCGCGCGTTACATTGAAGCGGAGCCGGTCGCGCAGGAATCGAGCCCGCAAGCGAATAAGGTTGTGGTGCGGGAAACCGGCGAGAGTGGACCTTATCAAAACGAAGTCTTGATTGGCGGGCGCCGCTATTTTGCAGATGAACCCGCGACATATGGGGGCGCAGATACAGGTCCGGACCCTTATGCTTGGGTCGCTGCGGGGCTTGGGGCCTGCACGTCGATTACGATGCGGATGTATGCCAATCGCAAAAAATGGCCGGTTGATCGGCTTAGCGTCAGCATCGACCACGAAAAACGCCATGCTGATGATTGCGTCGACTGCGGTCCGAAAGACAGAATCGATGTCTTTACGCGTTATATTGAGATAGAAGGAGAATTAGACGATGAGCAAAGGGCCCGCATACTCGAAATTGCTGACCGGTGTCCGGTTCATCGCTCATTGGAACATGGCGCGAAAGTGGAAACACAAATCGTCACAAAACCGGCTTAATGATCTTTAATGAGTGTTAGGCTGTTACTTTAGTAAATTTCGTACCAGATAGGTATGATACATCTTTGGAGGCACGGAAGTCGATGAAATTGTTTGGCATTTCCAGAAATGCACTGGTTGCTGGTTTGGTTGGGGCAGGCGCAATGGGCGCGTTCCTAATGGGGCCGCAATTCCCAAACGCCGACGCTAATCCGATCACGCTTGAAGCGCCGCATGGCGCGCCTGTATCGTTTGCGGACCTGATTGAACAAGTCAGCCCAGCGGTGGTCGGTGTTCGCGTTCGAACAGAGGTTCCAGTCTCAGATCGCGAATTGAGCGAGCGAGAGCGGTTTTTGGAGCAGTTTGGACTGATCCCGCCGCAGGAAGATAATGCGCCGCGTGAAGGATTTGGCCAAGGCTCAGGTTTCTTCATTTCCGAAACCGGGCATATCGTCACCAATAATCACGTCATCGACAATGCGGTCGAGATTGAAGTGATAACCGATGATGGCGAAATCCTGGAGGCAGAGCTAGTCGGCACAGATGCCGAAACCGATCTGGCCGTTCTAAAAGTGCTCGAGTCAGGGTCTTATCCTTATGTCGACTTTGGTTCGTCCAAAGCCCTGCGCCGCGGGGATTGGGTGGTCGCGGTCGGAAGCCCACTGGGATTCTCTGGCACCGCAACCGCGGGCATTGTTTCCGCTGTTGGTGAGCCAGGTGATGTGCGCCGGTCGCAGTCTTACACGGACTATTTGCAAATCGATGCTGCGATCAATCGCGGGAATTCGGGTGGTCCAACCTTCGATATGAATGGCCGCGTGGTCGGCGTGAACACTTGGATCGCTTCGACGACAGGCGGCGGCTCCATCGGACTTGGCTTTGCGATTCCATCCGAATTGGTTGACGATGTCACATCGACTTTGATCACCGATGGTAAAATTACACGCGGTTGGCTGGGCGTCACCATTGGCACCGTGACAGAGGACCAAGCCGAAGCGCTTGATCTGGACGAAGCCAAAGGAGCACTTGTTGCGTCCGTGACGCCGGATAGTCCCGCGGATCTTTCCGGTCTGCAGCGCGGCGATGTGATCGTCAAAGTGAACGGACAAGAAGTCGAAGACTCAATCATAACCACTCGCGTGGTCGGGTCTTTGGCGGCCGGTTCTCGCAACAAGTTTGAAATCTATCGTGACGGCGAGCGTCAAACGATTGATGTGCGCGTCGGTGAACGTCCAAGCAATCTTGGCCAATTGGCGACAGGGTCTGCTCCGGAACCTGATTCGTCAGAGGGCGATGATGGCCCACTTGGTGTCTCGGTTCGTCCGCTTGATGACGAAACCCGAGATTCGCTTCAGCTCGGTCAGGGCGAACGCGGTCTCGTAGTCACTGCGGTCGATCGCGACAGCCCGCTTTATGATGCAGGCATTCGCGAAGGCATGGCCTTGCTGGATATTAACAACAAGAAACTCGACTCGGTTGAGACCCTGGAGCAAGTACTTGAAGAGGCACGTGAAGATGGCAAAGAACGCGTTCTTATCGCCGTCCAGACTGAGCGGGGGACAAATTTCGTTACAGTCGATGTGAGTGAAGTAGAATAGAGCGAGGGAGAGGTGTCTATGCACGTCTTGGTAATCGAAGATGATCTTGAGCACGCTGAGTTCATCGAAAAAGTATTGTCAGAAGCCGGTCACAGTGTTGAAACGGCGGGCGACGGATCGGGCGGTCTAAGCCGCGCACGAGAAGACTCATTTGATGCATTGGTCGTCGACCGTATGCTGCCTGAGAAGCCAGGTCTGCAATTGGTTGAAGAATTCCGTAATGGCGGTGGGACGACACCCGCTCTATTCTTATCTGCGCTGTCCGATGTCGACAATCGCGTTGAAGGCTTGAAAGTTGGGGCAGATGATTATCTCGCCAAACCTTTCGCGCCAGAAGAATTGGTGGCCCGTGTCGAAGCGCTGGGGCGTCGCCAAGTGTCTGGCGAACCGCCGGTCACAGTTCTGCGTGTCGGCGATCTGGAAATGGATCTGTTGAGCCGAAAAGTTATGCGCGGCGAGACCAAGATCGATCTGCAACCGCGCGAATTCAAGCTGCTTGAATATTTGATGCGCCATGCGGGACAGACCGTCACACGGACGATGCTGCTTGAGAAAGTTTGGAATTATCACTTCGATCCACAAACCAATGTGATCGATGTTCATATCTCGCGCTTGCGGGCGAAGATTGATAAGGAATTCGAGCACCAGCTCTTGCAGACGGTACGTGGTGCGGGTTACTGCCTGCAAGCATGAAGTCTGGCCCCTTCGCGTTTGTCCGAACGACAACGTTCCGGCTCGCGCTCGTTTATTCGATCCTCTTCGCGCTGTTTTCAGCCGGATTGCTTGCTTATCTATTCCAAGCCACCGTTGGAGAGATGCGAGCCGAGTCGAAAGCGCGGCTAGAAGCTGAATTTAGAACCCTCGCGGCCGCCTGGAATACAGGCGGCCCGACCCGTTTAGAGCAATCGGTTCTAGAACGGGTCTTGGTCGATTTGCGCGACTTTACCTATCAATTTGAAAATGCCCGTGGCGAAACCATTATTGGCGACCTGCCGCGGATGCCGCTTGAACCGATTGAAGAGGTTGGCGTGTCGCGGGAAGGCGTGTTCGAGATTGAACGCCCGGGCCCTGAAGGCGGTTCAGTGATCACACCGATCCAAGCGCTTGTCGTGCGCTTAGGGGATGGCAGTATTTTGATGGTCGGCATCAAAATGGATGAACGGATCCGGCAAGTGAATCGGATTACGCGCGCCGTGGCGACCGCAGCGCCTGTCGGCTTTTTATTGGCGTTGCTCGGCGGCTTTTTCAGCGCCAGATATGCCGCGCACCGCGCGGAGACCCTCACCAAGACCGCACAAGGCGTCATGTCAGGCGATCTCTCCCTACGTGCGCCTATTGGCGGTTCGGGCGACGAATTTGACCGCTTAGCTGAACAGCTCAACGCGATGCTGGCCCGGCTTGAGACCCTGATGGCGGCGACGCGGCATGCCGGCGATTCGATTGCCCATGATTTGCGCTCACCCTTATCGCGTCTGCGCAATCAACTCGAAGCGCGCTTGCGTGGACCGATCGATGAAGTAAGCGCCCGTGAAACCTTGGCGGAAACGGTCGAAGAAGTTGACCGCGTCCTCGCCACGTTTAATGCGATTTTGCGCCTGTCGCGGGTCAATGCGGGGGCTGAAGGGACACTGCTTCCGCTCGATTTGACTGAATTGTGTGAAGAGCTCGCGGAACTGTTCGAACCGGCCTGCGAAGACGCGGGCATCGCCTTTTCTGCTGATATTGGAAAGAATTTGGAGTTTTCTGGCGACCGAACGCTGCTCGCGCAAGCGATTTCCAATTTGCTCGACAATGCCGTGAAATACACGCCGTCTGGACAATCAATTGCATTCCTGGCTGGTCGCAAAGATGGCCGCATCGAGATCTCGGTCCAAGATACGGGACCCGGCATTCCAACCGCTGATTTGGAACGCGTCAAAGAACGGTTCGTGCGTTTGGATGAAGCGCGGACGCATTCTGGGTCAGGACTTGGTTTAGCCTTGGTGGACGCCGTGGCGGAGCTCCACTCTGGTGAATTCACCCTGACTCGCGGAGAGCAGGATATTGGCCTAAAAGCGACTCTGTCATTGTCTGCCAAAGGATAGAAAGTCAGCTTGTTCCGCTTGCGCGCCCTTTCCGAACGCCCGGATGAAGCCATCCGTTTGGCGGCTGAACATGCGCCTTATCTGGCGCGATTGTCTTCATTAGAGTTGGAATTGACAGATCCGGCCAAGGTTCTCGCGGAAGCCCATGCCTTATGTGCGATGCCGGGTGATACGGGCGCGGAGGTCAATGCGTCTTTGCGTCGGGCCAAAGCGATGGCGCATCTGGCGATTGCTGCGGACGATCTTAGCGGTCGTGCTGATCTCGCGACGACCACGCGCGCGATTTCCGCATTTGCTGATGCCGCGTTGCAATCGGCCTTGGACGCGGCCCTGCGTGATCGCGGTTTGAAAAGCGACGGCTTATTCGTCATGGCGCTTGGTAAAATGGGGGCGTTCGAACTCAACTATTCCAGCGATATTGATGTCGCTGCATTTTTTGATCCTGATCAATTCAATGGCGGTGATCGCGATCCGACAGACGCGGCGACCCGGATTGTTCAACAAGCCAGCCGCACGCTTTCAGATCGAACGCCGGAGGGGTACGTGTTCCGCACCGATTTGCGATTGCGTCCAGACCCAAGCTCAACGCCCGTTGCAGTGTCCACACGTCGGGCTGAACTCTATTATGAAAGTGTCGGCCAGAACTGGGAACGCATGGTTTGGATCAAGGGACGTCCCGCGGCAGGCGATGTCTCGGCGGCCAATCAGTTCCTGCAGACGATGCGACCTTTCGTATGGCGTCGGCATCTCGACTACTGGGCGATCGCAGATGTGCATTCGATCAAGGATATGATCAATGTCAAAGCAGGCGATAAGACTTTGCATGACGTCTCTGCCGATCTGAAACTCGGACCCGGAGGCATTCGGGAAATCGAATTTTTCGTCCAGACTCAACAGATCATACTGGGTGGGCGTCACCCACAATTACGCGTTCGAGGCACGATTGAAGGCTTGCATCAACTGGTCGCTCTAGGTGTGGTGTCAGAGCAAGCGGCTTCAGAACTCGCTGAGGCTTACACTGTCCTGCGCATGGTGGAGCATCGGGTGCAAATGCTTGATGACGAACAGACACACACTTTGCCAGCGTTTGAAAACAAGCGCGCCGCCGTGGCCGCTTTGTGCGGGTATTCTGAGCTCGGTCAGTTCGATGCCGAGTTGGTTGCTGTCCGCAAAAGTGTTCATGACCATTATCGCGCGCTCTTCGCCGATGAATTGCGTAAGCGGGAACGCGCGGTTGATGGCAATTTGGTTTTTACCGGTGTCGATGATGATCCAGCGACGATCTCGACGCTGGCCGGCATGGGATTTCGCAATCCGTCTGAAGTGATTGATCGAGTGCGCAACTGGCATCGCGGACGAACCCCGGCGACCCGCACATTGCGGGGACGAGAATTACTGACAGCGATTTTGCCGGACCTGTTATCGGCTATGGGCGAAACCGGAGAAGCAGACGAAGCCTTCAAGCGGTTTAGTCGCTTCTTTGAAGGGCTGCGCTCTGGAGTTCAGGTCCTTGCTATGCTGGTGGCTGAGCCCGTCTTGATGAAGGACCTTGTCACCACGCTGGCCATAGCCCCACGCATTGCGGACATCTTGGCGCGTCGTCCTGGATTGTTGGAAGCGCTTATTTCTGTGTCTGATCGCAAGCCCGCGCCGGACCTCGAAGATGATATGGATTTTGAGGCCAAGATGAATGCGGTTCGGCATTGGCAGGGTGAGCAGGCCTTTCTCATTGGTCATCAATTGCTGCATGGTCAGACGCGCGCACGCGATGCCGCGATTGAGTGGAGCCAATTGGCCGACACTTGCATCACACTTATGGCACAAGCCGCTGAGCAGGAAACGATCCGCCGCTTTGGCCCAGCGCCTGGCGTGTGGTCGATTGTTGGACTTGGCAAGCTCGGTGGACGTGAAATGACGGCGGGGTCTGATCTAGACTTGCTGGTCATCTATGATGCGCAAGGCGCGGAAGATGCGCAGACCTGGTTCACAAAGTTTACACAGCGCTTGATCACCGCCTTATCGGCAGAGACGGCGGAGGGACGCCTATATGAAACCGATATGCGTCTGCGCCCCTCTGGACGTTCTGGACCTGTGGCGACGTCGTTGACCGCCTTCGAAAGCTATCATTCCAGTAATGCCTGGACCTGGGAACATATGGCCCTGACCCGGCTCCGACCGGTGGTGGGGGACCCTGTGCTGGGGACGCAGATTCAAGCGATTGCCGAACGCATGATCAATAGTGGCGATGCGGAGAAACGGACGGCGGATATTCTCGATATGCGCCATCGCTTGCTGCGAGAGAAACCGTCGCAAGGCCCATGGGATTTAAAAATGCGGATAGGGGGGCTGCTGGACTTGGAATTCATCACCCAACACGCCATCCTGACTGCGAACACCCACCAAGCCCTACGTCCAGAGCTGATACGGGCTCAATCGCAACTTCACGAAACTGGACTCTGGCCGGCGGATTTACATACTGAGATGGCCGAGATTTTCGAGCTTTTACAGGCTCTACAGCAAGTTCAACGCATGGCAAATGAAACCGTGACCGGGGCGGCTGATCTGTCGATTGCCTTAAAAGATAGGCTCTGCCGTGCTGCGAATTGTGACTCTTTCAATGACTTAGCCGAGGCACTCGAGACGGCCTGTCAAACGGTCTCCAAGACGTTCTGCAAAAATATTGGAGTAATCGCGACGGAAACCTAAGGCCTATTCGTTCTATTCGTGAGTTGAAAAGAAAGGTCATAAAAATGAAAAAACTCACGATTGCGGCGTTAATTACCCTTGGTGTAGGCAGTATGGCTTATGTTGCCATGGCTGATGATCATGGTGGACGCCACGCGCCCGCGCTTGAAAAGCTGGATCTCAACCAGGACGGCAACATTTCCAAAGATGAACTCTCGGCGCACCGTGCAGATCGCTTCGCATCTTCTGATACGAATGGCGATGGTGTTGTCACCAAAGATGAGTTCGCCGCCTTTGCCGAAGCCCAACGCGCAGAGCGTATGGAAAAGCGGCAAGAGCGCCGGTTTGCGCGACTCGACACCAATTCTGACGGTGTGATTTCTGCTGAAGAGCATGATGCCGCGGCTGCAAAGCGCATGGACCGTATGTTCGAGCGGGTCGATACCGATGGCGATGGTGTCATCAGCGAAGCCGAACGTGAAGCGGCGAAAGAAAAGATGAGAGAACGGCGTGGAAAACGCGGTATGGGTCGCCGGGGATAGATTGGAACGGCGGTATCAACTCCACCGCCGTCGGATGATTGAGCCAACGCGAGAATTCCTCCCACTCGCGTTGGTCTCAGAATCCATTAGACTAGTTGCGTGTCCGGTATCAGTGAACTCGACCAAATCACCCGCGCAGCGAGCGGGGACAGGGCAGCGCAAGCTGCACTGGTCAATCGGAATATGCCGATTGTTTTTCGGGTCGCCTACCGGATGCTGCAAGACCGTGCGGAAGCAGAGGATGTCACGCAAGAGACATTCCTTCGGGCGTGGAAAGCCCTTCCGGATTGGCAGCCCAAAGCCAAATTCTCAACTTGGGCCTGTACAGTGGCGCTCAATCTCTGCCGAGATCGGCTGCGAAAGAAGAAGCCTGTACTGATGGATGAATTGCCTGAACGCGTGGATCCTGAGCTTCGACCAGACGAATCCTTGGAGTCGCAGCAAGCGTTGCAGCGCATAGATGAGAAGATTGCAGCCTTGCCAGAGCGCCAGCGAGAGGCGTTGACCCTTTGCGCTTTGGAGGGAATGACCAATATAGAGGCAGCGGCCACTATGGATGTAAGTGTCCGCGCCCTAGAAAGCTTGTTGGCTCGCGCCCGCCGCTCGCTCAGAGCGGGCTTAGGGGCCGACATGGCCGGAGAGAGATGATGACTGATGTGACGATCACAACCGAGCGTATTCTCGAGCTGATTGCGGCCTATGGCGCAGAACCTGGCGCGTGGCCTGAAGATGAGCGCGCCGCCGCAACCATGCGGATCGCCGAAGCGCCCGACCTGTTCGCCATGGCTCTGGAAGAGGCGCGTGCGCTCGATGCGATGTTGCAGATGGAAAGTCCGCTTGAGCCGAGTAGCGGTTTAAGCGAGGCTATTCTCAGTGCCGCACCGGCCCCGCGACCGACGTCTAATTCTTTGTTAGGGGGACTCACCTCATTGATTTTCCCGCAAGGTGTACGCTGGCCCGCAGGTGCCGCTTTGGCGAGCCTGCTAATGGGATTGGTTGGCGGCTATGCTTACGCTTCGACAGGCGTAGGCTATGATCAAGCGGATGCCGCTTATTTCGCGGCATTTGGGATTGATGCTGAAGAAGACTGGGTGGTGATGGAGTAGCGCATGAGCGAAGCCACAAAAACTCGATTGCCGATCTGGCTCATCGTTTCGCTAATGGCGAATGCGCTCTTGGTCGGGCTGCTGATCGGCGGTGGGCTTGGCAAAAAACGAGCGGGACCTTCTAATATCGGGCCAGGAGCTGAACGGGCGCTCGTACAGAGCTTGGATCAAGCCATCCCCAATGACCAACGCCGAGAGGTGCGCCAGGCCTTTCGACGCGCGTTTGCCAACAGCAGGCAAGAACGCGTTCGTCTACGCGATGCCCGTCGGCAGCTCGGAAGATTACTCGCCGCCGATCCATATGATTCAGATGCTGTCGCCGCGGCGTTTGAGGATATGCGCGAAGCTGACGATGCGATGAAAGCCAGCATGCATGAGGCCTTAGCAGAACACTTTGGTGCGCTGAGTGTTGAGCAGCGTCGCGCGATCATTCGCGATTTCAATGATCGCTCTAACCGAAATCGCAATGACAGAGGGCCGCGCGGGGATCGGCAGCCGCCACCGCGCCAATAGGTCCTTATCCGTCGGCTCAGTCTTTAGACTTGTGCGCGAGGGCGCCCGCGTTTTGCTCCCAATTCTGCCCATCAAATTTGTTGATGGTCACATCGAGATCCATCCAATTGTCGATACAGCGCCATGTCACCGCAAACCCGTCTTGGTTGGAGCGCGGAATATAGAAACTTTTCACACCACATTTGCTGCAAAACAGATGCTTGGCGCCGCCTGTATTGAAGCGGTATTCTGACAATTGATCCTCACCTTTGAGCAGGCGAAAGCGTGAGGCCGGGACAATCACGTGAATATTGCCGCTCATCGCACAGATGGAGCAATTGCAATCCTCAACTTCAAACGCATCGGGCAAGTCAACTTCGAAGCGGACGGCTCGGCAATGACATCCACCTGTATGGGTTTTCAGCATGATTCACCTATCGCTCAACCGACCCAAATGGATGGGCGTTTATGAGCCCATGGTGCCGCGCGTTCTAATTGTCCAGCCAATTGATAGAGTTCCCACTCATTCCCGCAGCGGGCGCCAAACATCATGCCAATCGGCAAATTTTCTGCTGTCCAATGCAGCGGTACTGACATGGCGGGCGATCCAGCTTGGTTGGAAATCGCGCACCACGGGGCGAACGTCGTCACCGCCTGTGTATAAGCATCCATGTCGTCTGGATTGAGCGACAAGACGCCGATCTTGTCAGGGGCCCGCGACATGGTCGGCGATAGGACCATGTCATATCCGCCGTCCACTAAGAAGTGCTCATATTGCAAACCGGCTGTGATCGAAGCTTGGGTGGCTTTCATAAGCTCTTTCATCGGGATCGAGTTACCCAGTTCGACAAAGCGCGCCGTCACCGGCTCCATATCGTCTGGGCCAAGTTGGCGCCCAAGCGCTTCGCCGCGGGCTTCCATGACCATGGCGATCGCGGCGGAGACGGTGACCATGAGGCTTTTGCCGAGCACGTCTCCATCCAAGTCTGGGCCGGCTTCCTCAACCACGTGCCCTAAGTCTTCGAGGAGGCTGCGCGTTGCATCTAAACCGGCTTGTGCATCAGGATCTGGCCTCGTGCCGTTCGGCGCATTGGTCCAGAGCGCGATTTTCAATGGCTTCGGATCACGTTCGAGGGCGCTGAGAAAAGTGCTGTCCGGCTCCGGCGCGACATAGCGTGAGCCGACCTCGCGCCCGTGCGTGGCGTCAAGCAAAGCCGCGCTATCGCGAACGCTGCGCGAGACAGCATGCACCGTAGATTGGCCGTTCCAACCTTCTGTTGTTGAAGGCCCCATCGGTGTGCGTCCACGCGAGGGCTTCATCCCAAACAGTCCAGTACAGCCCGCCGGAATGCGGATCGAGCCACCACCATCGCTCGCATGGGCAAGCGGAATGACACCGGCCGCGACACAGGCACTGGCCCCGCCAGACGAGCCGCCAGAGGTGCGGGCCGTGTCCCAAGGATTGCGCGTCGCACCATAGAGCAGGCTTTCCGTTGTCGTGGTCAGGCCGAATTCAGGGCTGGTGGTCTGGCCAAACAAGGTGAAGCCAGCGGCTTTATAGCGTTCGCACATGACGCTGTCATAGTCGGCGACATTGTCTTTAAAGGCGAGTGATCCATTGGTGATGGGTTGGCCGTCAATCTCAAAGCCTAGGTCTTTCACGGCCATGGGGACGCCGGTGAATGGACCATCTGGGAGAGATTGGGAAATTTGAGTTTCGGCGACCTTAGGGAACATGGTCGAGAAACAGTTCAGGTCGCTTTGAACAGCTTTGGCGCGGGTCACGGCTTCGTTGAGCAACTCGCTGGCGCTGACCTCTTTCTTACGGATCAGTTCGGCCAATCCCATGGCGTCATAATTGGCATAGTCTTCCATCATTCCCTCCGTCACTTTTCTTAGGAGGATGGACTGGAAGCGCGTGCTTGAAAAGCCTGACCTCGGATCAAGGCTTTTCGAAGATCAGTTTGGTCCACCAAATGCCTTTGGCGCGATTTTCGGCTTGGATTGACTCAGCGCGTTCGTGAAACAGATTGACCAGACCATGCTCCGCCGCCAGCGCGATGGTTTCGTCGCCAGATATCTCGAACATGCGTCGACCTTTCGGGACCTCGCCATGGCGTTGGCTCATCGCGATCCGGCCGCCTGGCTTCAACAAGCCAGAAACATTGGCCATGCCGTCAATACGTTCTGCCTCGGTCAAATGCATCCACACGGCATGCATCAGGATGAGGTCGAAGGTTTCATTACGGGCACGGGTCAGCTTAAGGTCCGGCAAAATATCGTCGAGCCAAATAATATTGGGTTCTGGATGCAGAATCGCGGCGCGGGTGCGCAAGGCGTCCGTCGGCTCAACCGCAAGGACGGAATGTCCAAGCGACGCCAACCAGGCTGCGTCTCGTCCGGTCCCGGCCCCGATATCGAGAATACGCGCGGGCGCTTCCGGAAAGAAGTGGACCCAAGGCGCATGAATGCCCGCCGCATCGCGCGACTCATACCGTTCGAAGAGGGAGTCGACATTATCGGAATAGCCAGCGTTTGAAGCAGATTGGGTCATAGCGTTAGGCTCTAACACATGTGCGGCGGATCTCTGCCTGCCAATTTGAAAAGATGCTCCGTGTCGTCTCATCGTGCCGAGAAAAATCTTTCCCAATGATATGTACGTCTTCACCGGTCACGCCGTTATCGAAGACCCCGCCGGTAATGGAAGGCTCGCGCCAAACCAATAGCGGCACATGACTGGCAAATAAAAGCCCCGCTTCGATATGGTTCCAAGGCGTCGGATAAGACTTATGGGGCAGCGGATCACGATTGTAGCGATCAATATTCGTTGCGGCTTCTTGGACAAATCCAATAATCAATCCGCCTGCGCATTGGGAAATCATGGTCCGGATCTCATCCAATAGAAACGCTTCTGGACCGGTTTGTTTTTGCAGGGTGCGAGGCTCTAATGCAAAACCATCCAAGAGGGCGAAAAATTCGTCCATCACTGCGTCTTGGTCTGGCGTCAGTTCATTTGGGCGCGAGACGAAGACGGGAATCTTCATCTCACTATTCCGCCGCTTGAATGTCCCCTTCGCCATTCAAAATCTCTAACATCGCCACAGCGCTGTCGGCAATGACAGAGCCTGGTGGGAAGATGGCCGCCGCGCCGGCCGTGCGCAGCGCGTCGAAGTCTTGGGGTGGAATGACGCCGCCGACAATGATTTGCGTGGCCGCGGCGCCTTCATTGCCGAGGGCGCGTCTGAGCTCGGGGACAAGCGTCAAATGACCGGCTGCAAGCGATGAGGCCGCGACGATATCTACGCCAGCGGCACGTGCATCCTTGGCGGCTTCTTCAGGGGTCTGGAAGAGGGGGCCGATCTCAACCTCCCAGCCAAGATCCATGAGCGCCGAGGCGACAACTTTCTGGCCGCGATCATGCCCATCTTGGCCCATTTTCGCGATATAGATTTTGGGACGGCGACCATGTTTGGCTTCAAAGGCTTCTGCCATGCCAATGGCTTCCTTGGCACGTTCCGTCGTTTTCACGCCCGCCCCATAAACGCCTTTGATGGAGCGGATCACCGCCTTGTGGCGGCCTTGGCTGCGCTCGACGGCTTCAGAGATTTCTCCGACGGTGGCTTTGGCGCGCGCGGCATCGACGGCCAAGGCGAGCAAATTACCTTCGGTGCCCGCAGCGGCCGTCGCGATGGCATCGAGCTTGGCATCGACTTCGGCTTGGTTGCGGTCAGATTTGAGGCGGGCCAATTTGTCGAGCTGCATCCGACGCACCGTCGCATTGTCGACTTTCAAGACGGGCACGTCTTCTTCTTCGTCGAGCAGGAATTTGTTGACGCCGACCACAGTCTGTTCGCCACTATCAATCCGGGCCTGCGTGTTGGCGGCGGCTTCTTCGATGCGCAGTTTCGGAATGCCTTCCTCGATCGCCTTGCGCATGCCGCCGAGTTTTTCCACCTCGGCAATATGTTCCAGCGCTTTCGCGGCGAGGTCATGTGTCAGCCGCTCGACATAGTAAGAGCCGCCCCAAGGATCGATGGTCTGCGCCGCGCCCGCTTCTTGTTGCAAGAAGAGTTGGGTATTGCGGGCGATCCGGGCTGAGAAATCAGTGGGCAGCGCCAAGGCTTCATCGAACGCATTGGTGTGCAGGCTTTGCGTCTGTCCGCCCGCAGCCGCAATCGCTTCGAGACAGGTGCGCACAACATTATTGTAGACGTCTTGCGCCGTGAGCGACCAGCCAGAGGTTTGGCTATGGGTCCGCAGCGATGTGGATTTTGGATTCTTTGGCGAGAATTCTTCGCTCACCAGTTTGGCCCAGATGAGGCGCGCGGCGCGCATCTTTGCGACTTCCATGAACGTATTCATGCCAATCGCCCAGAAGAAGCTCAGCCGCGGGGCGAACGCATCAACATCGAGCCCGGCGGCAACGCCCGCGCGGATATATTCAATGCCATCGGCGATCGTATAGGCGAGCTCGAGGTCCGCTGTCGCACCGGCTTCTTGCATATGATAGCCGGAAATCGAGATGGAGTTGAATTTCGGCATGTTTTGCGACGTATACGCAAAAATGTCTGAGATGATCCGCATGCTCGGCTTTGGCGGATAGATATAGGTGTTGCGGACCATGAACTCTTTCAGAATATCATTCTGAATCGTACCCGCGAGCTTATCCGGCCCGACGCCTTGTTCCTCCGCCGCGACGATATAGAGCGCCATGATGGGGAGCACGGCGCCATTCATCGTCATTGAAACGGACATCTGATCCAAAGGGATGCCAGAGAAGAGCGTGCGCATGTCATAGATGCTATCAATCGCCACACCGGCCATGCCGACATCGCCGCTGACTCGAACATGATCGCTGTCATAGCCGCGATGAGTGGCGAGATCGAAAGCGACGGATAGGCCTTTTTGTCCCGCCGCGAGATTGCGGCGATAGAAGGCATTAGAGTCTTCAGCGGTGGAGAAGCCCGCATATTGCCGGACGGTCCAAGGCCGCTGCGTATACATAGTGGGGTAGGGGCCACGGCCAAATGGGGCGAGACCGGGATAGTCATCAAGGAAATCGAGACCTTTCGTGTCCGCCGCGCTGTACGCGGTGGCGAGGTCGATCCCTTCGGGGGTTGAGAGCGTCCGCGGACGAGACTCGGCCGATTGTCCCTCAAGACTGCCGAGATCGAGTGTGGTGAAATCAGGAAACTTGGTCAAAACAGGTCTTATCCTTTCCGCACACAGACACTGAGCGCGCCGTCATCGTGTCGGCGCGTGACGAAGCGATCATTGTTCAATTCCACAATGTCGAAAACGCTTTGAGAGTCGCGATCGATATTCGCTGCGAGGCTGTTTTCGAACTGGGTGATCGCGGATGAGTTGTTTGAGGGATGGCCAAGATAGCTTGTCTCTCCGACATGTGAGGACGCGATGTCCACGATGAACATATCGTTTTCTAGCCGCACTTCATTCTTAGATTCAAACGTCGCGCTTACCCGGCTCTCATTATCAAACCACATCACGGTCCCGGTCATGGATTGCATTCCTGACGCGGTGAATTCGGTTTCGTTGACCAGTCTTGTGACGGATATTCCGTCTTCAAAGCTCGTCGAACAGTTCCAAACCCCGATGAGCTTTGACAAAGAAGCATTTGTTGTTTGGGCAGCCGTGCTCATGAGTCCGAAAACGGTTACAGCTAAGACGGGGAGGAGCCGATTCACGATGCCACTCCCAATTCGGCCAGAGCCACGGTCATTTCGTGTGCGATGTCAGCGCCCATGAATACGTGTCGGTCAACGCCATGCGCTTCGTGTTTGCCAGCCAACCATATCGCGACTGCACCCGCATCTTTGAGCGCTTTCGCAGCCGCTTCAGCTTCATCGGCATAACGTTTGTCGGTGCCGCATAGAATTGCGATCTTACAACCGCTTGCGGCAAAGGCCGCACTCAATTCGGAGATGCTTTCCGGCGGGACGGGGGCAGATTTGGCTTCAATGCCGCCGGCCGCGAATGCATTACGGGCAAAATCCGCGCGTGCGGTGTGTTCGGCCAACGAACCGAGTGTCGCCAAGTAAATGGCGGGGCGTGCGCCCGTGGATTCAAGATGCGCTTCCGCGCGATCCCGCAGGCTTTCAAACGTTGCAGCGATGCTGATCCAGGTCAGTGGCTCTGCAAGTGTGTCATCACCCGTTTGGCTTTCAAATGCAGGAAGGAGCGTCGACAAGCCAACCGGGTCGACGCCGTCGCCTGCTGGTGGACTGACCACATCTGCGACGGGCGCCGCAATCTCTTCTAGAAGCGGAAACTCGCTGACGCCAGTAATCGGCACTTTGCGGCGGGCAATATCCTTCTCGAGCGCGGCGCGCTTTTCAGCGATGCGGGCTTGCAGATGTCCATCCACGAGGCTCTGCACCAAACCGCCTTCGGTCTCAATCTTCTGGAATTCAGACCATGCGGCTTGGGCCAAGTCTTCAGCGAGCGTTTCTGAGAACCAAGCGCCACCGCTTGGATCCGCGACCCGACCGAGACCGCTTTCTTCCATGGCCATAATTTGGGTGTTGCGAGCGACCCGGCGGCCGAGCTCTTCTGGGACGCTGAAACGCTCATTAAAGGCGCGGACGGTGATAATATCGGCGCCGCCTGTCGCGCCTGCGAAACAGGCTGCGGTGCCGCGTAGGATATTCACCCAGGCATCATATTCGGTCAGCATCCGAGCGCTGCTTGTGGCGTGCAGCAACATGGGCTGAGGGGGCAACCCCATCGCCTCTTGCACGCGGGCCCAGAGACGCCGGGCGGCGCGGAGCTTGGCGATACCAATCCCGTAATTGGCGTCTATGGCGAGACGGAAGAGGAGTTGCTGTGCACTGGTCTCCGGGGCAAGCCCTGCGGCGTCGAGGCGGCGCATGACGTCGACCGCATTGGCAATCAAAACGGCGAGTTCTTGGGCCTCGCTGGCGCCAGCTTCATGAGCAGAGACCGCTTCGACTTCCAAACTGGTCGCTGCGGGGAATTTGTCTGCCAAAACGCCGACCAAGGCGGCGGTTTTCGCAATCGCCGCATCGATTCCACCTGCGACTTTGCCAGTCCGGAGTAATTGCCCAATGGGCGAGATATTGAATGCAAGCTTCTGGGCCTTTGGATCGTCCTGTTGGTCTGCCCAAAGCGCCAATAGGGCGGCGCCGCTGGCCCCAGAGCCGGCGCCGCGATGGCCGAGACTGACGGTCGCGATATCGGCGCGCACACCATTCAAAGCGGTCGATAATTGGTCGAGATTGGTAATGATACAGCCGCGCTGGCCGGAACATTCGAGCGCCAAGTGAATTGAGGTCACACCGCGTTCTAGGTCGCGCATAATTTGCGCATTCGTCTCAGCCGGATCGGGGTGTGAGAAGCTTTGGCGAATATCCCATGGCAGATGGGCGTCCGGCTGGGTCGATGCGCCTCGCAAATAGGGCGCCTGACCGGGGGCACCGCGAGGGTCTGTGGCGGCGGCGAAATCGGGTTCGCGGTAGAGCGGATGGATTTTTATGCCGTCTCGGGTCTGGCGGGTAATCCGCTCAATGCCTCCGCCTTTCAGAGCTTTCTCAACGGCGGCGAGCCAATCGGCTTCGGTGGCCTCATCGAAGCGGTCTGATAGGGAAAGCATGCCATCTGCCATATGGTGAGACCTCATTGTGACTCCGTCTCGCGGATTTGGACCAGCTTGCCTGGACTGACAAGCTTTACGTAACGAGAAATTACCCCCGCCATGCCCTGAAGGAAGCCCTTGCTTAATATGTTTGCCCATCTAACTTAGCGCTAACGTAAACGGCAACCAGTAAGAGGCCTTCACATGGCGTTACCTCCAATTCTGCAAAACCTCCGTATTCCGGTCATTGGCAGCCCACTTTTTATTATTTCCAATCCAGATCTGGTTATTGCGCAGTGTAAAGCGGGTGTGATCGGCTCCTTCCCAGCCCTAAATGCGCGCCCGGAAGCACAATTGGATGAGTGGTTGGATCGGATTACGACGGAACTTGCCGAACATAACGCTAAGAATCCAGACCGTCCGGCCGCACCCTTCGCGGTCAATCAAATTGTGCACAAGACCAATAATCGGCTCGAGCATGATGTTGAAATGTGCGTGAAGTATAAGGTGCCTGTGGTGATCACTTCGCTGGGCGCGCGTGAAGAGGTCAACCAGGCCATCCACTCTTATGGCGGCATTGTCTTGCACGATATCATCAACACGATTTTCGCCCGCAAAGCGCTGGAGAAAGGCGCTGATGGCTTGATCGCTGTGGCCGCGGGGGCTGGCGGGCATGCGGGCACGATTTCGCCGCTGGCATTGATCCAAGATATTCGCGAATTCTTTGATGGTCCGCTGGCTCTATCCGGCGCGATGGCCAATGGCGGCGCGGTCGCGGCAGCGCAGGCTATGGGCGCAGATCTTGGCTATATCGGTTCGGCGTTCATCTCATGCGACGAAGCCAATGCAGTGGAAGGCTATAAGGACATGATTGTCGAGAGTGATGCCAAAGACATCATCTACTCAAATCTGTTCACTGGCGTGCATGGCAACTATCTCGCCCCATCGATTGCTCAAGCTGGCCTCGACCCGAACAATCTTCCGGAAAGCGACCCAAGCGCGATGAATTTCGGCTCTGGTGGCAATCAGAAGTCTAAAGCCTGGCGTGATATTTGGGGCTGCGGGCAGGGGATTGGCGCGGTCAAATCCCGCATGAGTACAGCCGAATTTGTCGACAAGCTGGAAGCCGAATATATCGGCGCCATCGAGGCTTTGCAGCAACGCCGGGCGTTCAGCATGGCGACGGCTTAAGCCTCAAATCCAAATCTAATCCGACGCAGTTTGACGCTATGTAAGCTTTCCCACTCGAGATGATCGAGCCCGGGAGAAAGCTTACATGAGCGATGTTATTGGAATTGCGGCGAGCGCCGCAGGGGGTGGGCTGTTTGGATTGATTGGCACCACGCTTGGCCGACTGGCGGGTTTCTTTGAGAAACGACAATCCATAGCGCATGCAGAGCGCCGCTGGCTGCACGAGATAAAATTGGCCGAGACGCAGGCCAGAGCTTCGGCCCAACAGGCTGAGGCAGCATTGCGCGAGACGGAAACAGCAGGCCGCTGGGCGGGCTTGCAAGCGAGTCTTGCGGCGGATGTAGAGATTTCTGAGAGTTACAGATGGGTCGATGCGGTGCGTGCTTTAACGCGACCATGCTTGACCGTGCTCTTATGGGGCATTGCAACTCTGATTTGGTTTTCAGCGACCCCGCTCGACCGTGTGGTGATTACTGAAACCGCGACGTTTGCGGCGACGGCTGCTACACTCTGGTGGTTTGGCGATCGCGCCAATATCGCGAAGTCTAAGTGATAAAAAAGGCGGCTCCGAGGAGCCGCCTTTGAGTATTCTAGAACCCGCATTTCGTATCAAAGAACTCAAACAGAGCCGGGAACCATTGCATATTCTGGTGAAGTTCCAAGGGGCTGTGTCCCATGTCTTCGATTTCAATGTACTGATAGTCTGCATTGTTTGCTTCCAGCCGATCAACAAAACGGCGACTATGTTCGACTGGGACGGTCGCATCATAATCACCATGAACGATCAACATCGGCTTGGTAACCTTATCCACCTCATTGACTGGAGACTTTCCAGAAATCGTTGGCTTCTGGAACTCGCGCAAGAAACGGCTTCCAGAAAGGCCGCCGCGGATGCGGCTCAGGTCGGACACGCCAGCACCGGCGACCATGCAATTGAACATTGGATTTTCGCGAGTCGATGCAGCGAAGGCGCTATAGCCGCCATAGCTCCAGCCGAAAATGGCCAGTTTTTCTGGGTCTGCTACGCCTTGATCTACAAGCGCTTGCATGCCGTCTTCGACATCGTCTTGCATCTCATAGCCCCACTTATTGTCGCCTGCCATCCAATACTCTTTGCCCATGCCTTGTGAGCCGCGATAGTTCGGCTGGAAGACAACATAGCCTTGGTTCGCAAGCATTTGCGCCCAACGATCATAGTCCAATGTATCGCGTACCCATGGGCCACCATGCGGCATGGCAATAGCTGGCAACGGACCTTCTGCGTTTAGTGGCACTGTGACATAGCCGTGCAGGTCCATACCGTCTCGAGCGGTGTATTCGAGCAAGGTTGTTGGTGAGAGGCCGTCTTTCGTGATCTCAGAATTCGCGGTGATGACGGGGGCGACTTTGCCGTCTTTAACCAGATACCACGTGCCTGGGTCGCGAGGTCCACGTGTGTAGGCGAGAACGGTTGAGCCATCATCAGACACGCGATCAATGTCGACAGAACGTCCTGGGAAAGCTTGAGACAATCCGGTGTAAAGCGCGTTCAGCTCGCCATCGAGATAATAGTCCTGATAGCCTTCTTCGTCCCCGTAGGTGAAACCGACAATTCGGGAGCCGTCTGACAAACGCGGCGAAGTGATCACACTCACAATGTCATAGCCTTGAATGCCAAAAATCTGTTCGCGATCACCGGTATTAATGTTGATCTCGTAAACCGCGGTATTGTCGCCACCAGGAGTAGTTGCGACGACGGTCGCGATTTCTGGATTGGCCTCGTCAAAGAACCCCATCAAGCCGAAACGATCGCGATTATCCGCGTCGAGCGCGCCGATTTCCACCCACTCGTCGTCGGTTGAGGTGCGCGCGAATGTGACAACGCGATTGTTCGCAGCGTCATATTCAGTCGCACCACGGGCATTACCTTCCCGGTCGAAAATGAAGCTGGAGAAACGACCGCCGCCGCGCAAGGTCTGCTTACGTGATCCGTTCTTTACATTGGTGCGGTAATAGTTTGGTGCATTACCCGCTTTCTCCGTGTGAGACACGAGGACGTGATTTGGGTCATCGCGAAGCGTGCTGACCACTTGTCCAATCCCGAGATTGCCCATGAACTGATCCATCGGGTCCCGCGGATTTGGACGATTGGTGGTTTTGACCAATGAGGTCCATTCCTCGGTTTCGACATTGTAAGAGGCGGTCCGACGGAGATTGACGGGCCGACCCATCTCTTCTGTTTGGAGGAGGAAATTGATGACGAGATAATCATCATTGACCCAAGCGAGATTGAGTGGGCGTAAGCCTTCCGCTTCAATTGCCTTTAGGCTGCCCTTAATGTCGTCCGTATCGAAGATCAAAATCTCGTGTTGTGCCCCGCGCTCACGGCGCATGAGCATGGCCATGCGTTTGGCGTTCGGGGCCATGTCGAGCGATTGAACTTGTGTTGTGTCGGCCCAAACTTCCGTAGGTATCGGCGTGGGCATAGCGTGGCTTGCGAATGGCAAGCCGCTAACGGCTGCCGCAAGAGCGATAAGACGTTTCATGATTGTGTGATTCCTCTGTCCCTGATGACTCAAGATAACCATAGGGGTTCGCACAAGGCAATGTTCTGTAAGTAGTGTTTTCACAAGTCAACACACCTGAAACGAAAGTAAAAAAAAGCCCGCGCCATTCTCTTGGCGCGGGCTTGATTGTTTAGACTTCAGGCGCTTGGCCTGAGCCAAATTAGAAGGCTTTGGTCACGTTGAAGAACAATGTCCGTCCGCCGAGGTCATAACCGATACCAGCAAGGTTGCTGACGTCGTTATTCGTGGTCAGTGGTGGCGCTTCATCAAAGATGTTGCTGACACCGCCACGAAGGACCCAAGTACCAGTCTCGTAACGGACTGACATGTCGTGGACCCAGTACTCGTCGAGGTCGTCGAACTGAAGACATGGTGTGTCGCCAGCCTGAACACATGGGCTGAAGAACGATGTCGTTGGTTCGTTACGCTGATCTTCGATATTGTCCTCGATCATGCTGTCGATGTAGCGAGACTGCCACAGGACAGACCAGTCATTGTACTGGACAATATTGGTGAGGTTCAAACGCCATTCTGGGTTACCATATTCGCCCAGGTTGTCGTTTTCGTCGAACCCGCCAACGATCGCTTCGAGAGCAACTTGCTCAAGCGTGTTGGTCGCGCGGCCGATGAACGAGTAATTGATCTCGCCTTCGAGCTGCGGAATGTTGAAGTCGTAATCGAACTCAACATTGTAGTCGACGCCGCGTGTGTTCCGTTGGTCGAGGTTCTGGTTCAGAGCTTCAACAAACGTAATCTCACCTGAGGTCTCGTCGCCAGCCACACGTGGTGTACGTGTAACGAACTGACACTGAGGATCGGTCAGACCGACAGAGTTATAACATGCTGCAACAATGTCTGCCGCAGTCAGGTTTGCAACTTCGTCGATGATCTCGATGTCATAGTAAGAAACCGAGAGGCGGAAGTCGAATTCGTCGAACCAAGGCTGTTCGAAGACGATACCACCCGCGAGGGCTTCAGACGTTTCTGCTTCGAGGTTCGGGTTTGAACCACTTGCAACCTGAGTTGGCGAACCGAAGAACACTGGGTTCGTGGTGCCAAGACCACCAATACCGAGATTTGTCGGATCGGTTGGTGCCAGGCCGAAGGGGCCGCCACCATTCGTACAGTTGTCGAGGACAACCTGTGTACGGTTTTCCAGGTTCGGGTCGTAGTTCCGTGTGTCAGGCGTCGACGGATCGTTGTCGAAGTCCGTGAATGGAACGGTCAGACCAGGCGTACGACATGGGTCGTTCGGGTTGCCGAAGCCAACCACGCGGCCACCGAACTGCTCACCAACGTTTGGTGCGCGGTAAGATGTACCGAATGAGCCGCGGACACGGAACCAATCGACTGGTGCGTAGTTACCTTGGATCCGGTAAGTGGTTTCTTCACCGAAATTGTTTTCAGAGGTGTAACGCGCTGCCAGGTTGATCGACAGATCCTGAGCAAATGGTTGATCTTTGAAAACAGGGATCTCGATCTCACCGAATGCTTCGATCAGTGTACGTTCACCGTTCGAACCTGGGTCAGAAGAGAAGCCGAAGAATTCGCCGCCGGCAGTACCGACATCCGTCCGCGTTTCAATGCGGTCTTCACGAAGTTCACCACCAAGCACGGCGCCGATTGGGCCTGCTGGAAGTTCAAACACATCACCGGTTACGAAGCCTGAGTAAACGATCTGCTCAACGACCGTATTGGTGATACGGTTCGGGAAGAAGTATTCGTTGTCCGCAGGATCTGCAAAACGGCCTGTGAGAATGAACTCAGGCGAGAAGAAGTCCAACGCACGGCAGTTAACAGTCTGACCTTCGCCGGCGACCGTACGAGGGTCACAGCTTGAGTCGCCCGTGATTGGGTCGACCGTGGTGTTGGCCAGAGTTTGCTCAAGGCGTGGGAAGTATGGAATGCCGCTAATGCTGTCATCACCGTTTGAACGGCTATAGCTTGCATAAACGTCATAGCCCCAGTTCTTAAGGCTACCCAGTCCATCAACAAATGGCAGATCGCCTTTCAGACCACCAATGATGCGGGTCTGAGCCACTTCCGTATTGGTCGTGAAGCGGTTGTTGAAGTACAGCGTACCACCGAAACCATCAAATGGGTTCAGCGCATAGTCAGCTGTGAAGCGGACACGGCCTTGTCCAGAGGTGTTGTTGCTTGTTTCACGAACAGCGTGTGAGGCTTCATAGTAAGCCGTCATGTCGCCATACGTGTTCAAGTTATACTCACCCGTAGAGTAAAGAGAGAAACGCTGGAAATCAGGCGCGATTGACTGATTAAGTTCCTCAGGGAAGAGCAACAGAGCTTGTCCGTTAACGCTATCGGGAGACAGCAAGTCTGCCGTTACCGGAATACGGAAGAAGCCAAATGGAAGGTCAGCATCGCCACCATTGATTGGGTCATATCCGAGGAAGCCCAGTGGTGTTTGCGAAACCGCACCAGCACCGAATGAACCGCCACAAGCGTCATAGATCTGGCCGCTTGCACCTTGAACATATGTGCTCTGACAGTTGCCAGCATATGGCTCATAGAAGCTGCCGACGTCACGGAAGCGGAAACCCTCTGTGCGAGAGTATTCAGCAGCGAATGTCGCGAAGCCACGGTCGTTTGAGATGCCGAATGTTGCAGAGTAAACCTGCTGACGGCCACCATTATTGCTGAATTCTGGGTCGGTTACGAAAGCGTCGAGCTGCAGCCCGTCAAAATCGTCACGCAGGATGTAGTTAACAACACCCGCAACCGCGTCAGAACCGTAAACCGAAGACGCACCGTCAAGAAGAACGTCAACGCGCTCGATCAGTGAACCTGGGATCAAGTTCAAGTCTGGTGCACTTGGCGCACCACGCACACCAGCTGGTGCAAGGCGGCGACCGTTGATGAGAACCAGGGTACGGCCAGCGTCTAGACCACGCAGAGAAGCGGTCGCTGAACCTGGACCAGAATCGGTCAACAGGCCTGCAGATGTCGACAGACCCGTTGTTGTCTGCTGACCCTGAACCACTGTGGTTTGACCAAGCAGGTCAGATGCATCGATGAGACCAAGGTCACGCGATACTTCGCCGTCGATAACTTGAAGAGGCGATGCGCTGCTGAACTCGTCGCGCGCAATACGCGAACCGGTAACAACAACACGCTCTTGGCGAGCTTCGTCTTCTTCATCCACCTCTTCGATGACCGTTACAGTGTCATCGTCTTCTGGGGCATCCTGAGCGAGAGCCGCTCCGGTCCACATACCCCCAGCGACGCCAGCGAGAAGCGTCGTTGCGAATAACTTCTTCTTGAGAAGATCATTAGTCATGATCTATCGTCCTCCAATAAATTGAGCGCTCCCACTCCTAGGAGCTCCCTCGATACGCGAATAGAAAAACGCAGGTTTTCTTGAATACGCAGCTTTCCTGTTTACGCAGGTACCTGTGCTTAGAGGCGCGAATTAGTGTGCGTCAATTAACAGATAACAGAATCGTCATTTTCAGGCGCAAGTGGAATTTTTGTGTGTTGTAATTGCCACAATTATGACACGTTGCTTAGAGGATTTATTCTAAGCGGTGCGTTACAAGGGTAAATTATTGCGCAGTCGCATAGCGGGCGGCATGAATAGTCTGTTCGTGACGCAACCATCTCCTGACAAAACATGTCACTAGAGTAGGGTATTCGGCATCCAATCTATTGTATGGGCGTTTGAAACGCATAGGTTGTCGGCATGGCTTCTAAATCTCTCTCCGGCGTCTCCGAAGCGCAGGCTGGTTTTCAAATAACAGGTGCGGCACGCGACGCGATGGGCGGGTTACCCTCAAGCGAATGGACGCCGCATCGGCCAGATAGAAGATGGGAGAAGCTAGAAGGCGGGATCGAACTCAAAGTGCATTCTCCCTATGAACCGGCGGGGGATCAGCGCACCGCGATCCCCGAACTGGTCGACGGTATCCAATCAGACGAACGGGATCAGGTTTTGCTGGGTGCCACCGGCACAGGCAAGACGTTTACAATGGCGAAGATTATTGAAGCGACGCAGCGCCCGGCTTTGATCCTCGCGCCGAACAAGACCTTGGCGGCGCAGCTCTATGGCGAGTTTAAGTCCTTCTTCCCGAACAATGCTGTCGAATACTTCGTGTCATACTATGACTATTATCAGCCTGAAGCCTATGTCCCGCGCCGCGACCTCTATATCGAGAAAGAAAGCTCGATCAATGAAGCGATTGATCGCATGCGCCACTCAGCGACCCGGGCCATCCTAGAGCGCGACGATTGCATCATCGTGGCCTCCGTCTCATGTATTTACGGCATTGGTTCGGTGGAAACCTACACATCGATGACGCGCAAGCTGGAAGCAGGGCAGCGCATAGATCCGCGCGATGTCGCCAAGCTCTTGGTCGAACTGCAATATACAAGAAATGACATGGCGTTTCAGCGCGGCGCCTTTCGGATGAAGGGCGATATAATCGACATCTTCCCGGCACACTATGAAGACCGGGCCTGGAAACTCTCTTTCTTTGGCGACGAGCTCGAGAGCATTACCGAATTCGATCCCCTGACCGGCCGCAAGTCGGAGACGCTGCCGGCGATCAAGCTTTATGCGAACAGTCACTATGTCACCCCACGCCCGACGCTGAACCAAGCGATCGACCAAATCAAAGCTGAGCTCAAATCAACGCTGGCCCACTTCCAAAAGGAAGGCAAATTGCTGGAGGCGCAACGCATCGAACAGCGCGTCCAGTATGATATGGAGATGATGGCTGCGACTGGAAGTTGCAATGGGATTGAGAACTACTCTAGGTACCTCACCGGTCGTAAGCCAGGTGAGCCGCCGCCGACTATGTTTGAGTATCTGCCCGACAATGCCCTCGTCTTTGTCGATGAGAGCCACCAGACCATTCCCCAGCTCGGCGCCATGTTCAAAGGCGACTTCGCGCGCAAACGGACGCTCGCCGAGTATGGCTTCCGGCTCCCCTCCTGCATGGACAATCGCCCGCTCAAATTCGAAGAGTGGCAAGCCATGCGCCCGCAAACCGTACACGTCTCCGCCACCCCCGGCCCGTGGGAGCTCGAGCGCACAGGCGGCGTCTTCACCGAGCAAGTCATCCGCCCGACCGGCCTCCTCGACCCGACCGTAGAGGTCCGCCCCGTCTCGACCGGGACCAGCAACCAAGTCGACGACCTGACCGCCGAAATCCGCAACACCACTGCCGCCGGCTATCGCACCCTGGTCACCACGCTGACCAAAAAGATGGCCGAAGACCTGACCGAATACCTGCACGAGCAGGGCATCAAAGTCCGCTATATGCACTCAGACGTAGACACGGTCGAGCGGATCGAGATCATCCGCGATCTCCGCCTCGGCGAGTTTGACGTTCTGGTCGGGATCAACCTGCTGCGCGAAGGCTTAGACATTCCCGAATGCGGCCTGGTCGGCATTCTCGACGCCGATAAGGAAGGCTTCCTGCGCTCCGAGACCAGCCTGGTCCAAACCATTGGCCGCGCCGCCCGCAATGCCGATGCGCGGGTGATCCTCTACGCCGACAAGATTACCGGCTCGATGCAGCGCGCCATGGACGAAACCGAGCGCCGCCGCGAAAAGCAAGAAGCCTATAATGCCGAACATGGCATCACCCCGACCACGATTAAGCGCGAAGTCGCCGACATTCTCGGCGAGCTTGGCGAGAAGCCCGGCGGCCGCACCCAGCTCAAAGGCGGCAAATCTCGCAAACGCGCCGTCGCCGAAACCCAAGCCAATTTCGAGCCCGGCCAGGGCCACAATCTCAAAGCGGTTATCGCCGACTTGGAAAAACAAATGCGCGAAGCCGCCGCGAATTTGGAATTCGAAGAGGCGGCGCGGTTGCGGGATCAGGTGAAGCGGCTCCGCGAAGAAGAGCTCGGCTTGTGATTGATCCCGTGGATTAATCGTGCGGGAGGGTGTGCTGGGGCTTTAGGGGCAGGGGCTCAAGGGCGCTTGTGCCGGGGGTGTGGGCATGGTGCGCCGTCGCACACAGGTATCGTTGATGCTGTTATTTGGGTAACGGGAATTGGGGCGTGCGTGAGCGTGTGTGAGTGGGCGGTGCTGCTAGTTCCTATTAGCGGACGTAACATAGCGACTGAATACGCAGTCGTTAGTCGGAATCTTTGAGCTAAAAATTATGCTCTCACCGGCTTCACACATTGCGGGATCAGCTGATTTTGGTGCACCGCCAATATCCACAAGAACCATTTTTTCGGCCTATTGAATCGTTCCCGATGTGTTCTTATGTGACGCTGGATATAAACCCTGGGTGAGAACGGACGCAAAGGATGAAACAGCTAAATATCGAGAATGAGCTACGCGATGTAGTCGCGCGATTGATCCTTCAGGTCGAGCTCGCGACGGCGCAAGGTCGAACCGACATCAACCTCGCGCTCGAAGATGCATTCATCCCCATCCTAAAATCCGTATTCAATCTCCCGCACCTTATCAATCTCAACCGAAAACAGAAAAACTATCCAGGCATCGATCTGGGGGATGATCATGACCGAGTCGCGTTTCAGGTCACCTCAACAACCACGCTGGACAAAGTCAAAAAGACGGTCGGTCAATTCATGGAACGCAAGTACTTCAATACGTTCGACGAACTGTTCATTTTGATGCTCTTGCCCAAGCAATCCTCGTACAGTCAAACCTCTATCAACGAATTGCTCGATGAGCGGTTTACCTTCAACGCCAAGAAACACATCATCGACCTCGGCGACCTATTGGCTATGGTCACGGAGTTGCGCGTCGCCGCGCAAGAAAGGGTTCTCTCCGAATTCAAACAGATTTTGGGAGACGTGAACGCTTATAACAGTTTCAGCGCCGATACCGTCGAGGCGCCAGCCGTCCTGACCTCGAACCTCCTCGCCATTGAACTACCAGAACACATCTATGTCGCAGACCTCGCTGTGGACGAAAAAACCGTTCTTGAACGGGCAAAAGCGGAACTGGGATATAAACGAAAGACGCGAAAGAAGCGGTCCATTGTCAAAATGGCGCTCGTATTAAATGAGGTCGAAACGGATTCCTGGGTCGTTTATGAAAACAAACTCTTCTCTTTTCACGACATCGAAGCGTCCGGGCTTAGCACTGTTGTAGAACAAGGCACCGTCGAGCGCTTAGATGCGGAAGACCTCGCTTACTCTGACGAAATTGACAACGTCAACATCTACAAACAGCTTCTGTTCGCAGAGACTCAAGAGCTGCTGAAGCAAGCAAGGGTACGCACTCACCCCAGAGATCGTTTCTTTTTCTTCGGTCCAAAAGCCGAAGGCGATCGGGATCGCAAAGAGACCTGGATCGGTAAAAAGAAGGCGGTGCGGACGGTTTATGAGATCAAGCAGCAGACTAAGGACCCAACAAAAGTCGCTCACCACAAACATCTGTCTTTTGATCTCACCTTCACCCAGATTGGCGAGGTCTGGTACGCGCAGGTCACGCCAAATTGGTACTACTCCTATAATGGTTACAAACGTTCGCGCTGGCATGAAGACCTTTTGACGACGCAGAAGAAACGAGAGTTCAATCTGACCGTCCGCAATATGACGCGGTTTACCGCCTATTTCCTGCGTCAGCTCACGGCGGAACTCGGGAGCGAATTGCAGTTCGGATCACTCGTCGAGTTCAACACCCAAGCTGAAGACGAAGACGCGCCTCTGCTCGATGACGATACCGATGGCGCGGAGGCCGCAGCATGAAACTCTCGCTACTGAAAGAACCCCTCCTAGAGTTTGGCACTGGAACGCATATTTGTCCGCGCGCTGGGATCGAACATATGGGCGTGTACGACACGCGCGATGAACTGCGCAGGACCGAACTTCGTATCGGCGTAGTTGGTCGCGGCGAAGGCATAGATCTGTTGGACGAGTGGCTCGAAAAATGCCGAGATGGCCTTGATCGCAAAGAGAAGTCTGACCTTTTGAACCTGTTCCGCGGCTTTGGCGGCATCAATTCCAATTACGGATTCCTCACAAGGTTGATCAACTCACCGCAATACACGCGAAACCTAAAAAAATCCGACGTGACACGTATCGTAAAACTCGATTCCCGCGCCGATCGCGTCGCAGCGGCGGTCGATTTGTTCTATGAGCAAATCAGGTTCTTGGCGGAGAACCGATCTGTCGACGTCATCGTCTGCGTCATCCCCAATGAAATGTTCGATTCGGTTACGACGTCGGCCCCCAAACCTGCAAATGACTCAGACGCCAAAGTCACAGACGAGTTAGAACACAATTTCCGCCGATTGCTCAAAGCGCGCTGCATGCATCTAGGCACGCCGCTTCAATTGGTGCGTGAGAAGACGATTCTCATCACGAAAGTCTCCGGCGAGCAGCAAGATCCAGCGACAAAAGCCTGGAATTTTTGCACGGCGCTTTATTACAAAGGCAACAAGACAATCCCATGGCGTCTGGTCGAAGATACGGCCAAGCTACGCTCCTGCTATATTGGCATTGGCTTCTACAAAAGCCGAGATGGCGAGACAGTTTCGTCCAGCCTAGCGCAAGTGTTCGACGAGTTTGGACACGGGATCATTTTGCGCGGCACGCCGGTGTCGCTCGACAAAAAAGACCGCCGTCCATTTCTGAGCGAAGACCAGGCTTATCAATTGTTGAGCGATGCGCTTGATGAATATGACCGTGCGCTGGAGCATATGCCCGCGCGGATCGTAATCCATAAATCGAGCCAGTTCCGAAACAGTGAACGGCGAGGCTTCTTGCGCGCCCTCGAAGAGAAAGGGATTCGCTCCAAAGACTTTGTCGCGATCACAGGCACAGATATCAAACTGTTCGGGGACAAGGACTATCCCCCCAAACGCGGCACGCTGCTCTCGCTCTCCGAGACCGAAGGCATTCTCTACACGCGCGGAACAATCGACTTCTACAAAACATATCCCGGCATGTATGTTCCTAATCCGCTGCGCGTGACCGTATATGAACAAGACTCTTCCTTAGAAAGCCTCTGCGAAGAAATCCTTGGGCTGACAAAGATGAACTGGAACAACACCCAAATGGATGGTCGCTTGCCGATTACGTTGGAATGCGCGCGTAAGATCGGTGACATTATGAAATATGTCTCTGACAGCGAAAAGCCGCAGGTGAGCTATGCCTATTACATGTAGTCCTAAATATAGCTAATGTCCGCTTTTGCTCGCTAAGCAGCCCGAGCGACCTAAAATCCCCCCGCGGATACCCCCTCCCCAATCCGACCCAGGTCATCCCCCCATACACTCCCCCACATGGTCGACCTGCGCACACTGACGATTGAGCAACGCCAGCAGATCTGTCTTGAGGCAGAGCGGCGGGCGCGGGCGGGGGAGTCGCCGCCAGAGATTCGGGCGGCGCTGGGCGTGTCGAAGATGAGCTATTCGCGGTGGGCCAAACTGTTTGGGTTTCGCCAGTGTGATCTGCACCCTGGCGTGGCGCAGGCCTGTGCGCCGCCTCAGCATCCGCCCGGGCCAGGCGGGTATGCCTATTCCGGGCGGCGGTTTCGCGGACTGCCGCCGGGGCTCAAGGATGGCCGTTTCGTCTATGGCGAAGACCATCCGGCTTGGCGCGGAGGCGCGGCGGCGTGGCGGCAGCGCGATCTCGACAAGCGCACGGCCAAACGGCGCGCGGCAGCGGAGGAAGTCGCGGCGCTCGAGACGCCGGCGGCGCTGCTGAAGGTCGTGGAAGCGGCGCAGGCGGAGGGGGATCTCGCCCGCGTTGACCGCTTGCTGACGGCCTGGCGGGTGGCGACAAGGCGGGACAGCGCGCTGACGGCGCTGCGACAGCTGGCAGCGCGAGATCAGGACCCTTATGCGGGCGATGACCTGACCGACGAGGAATTGCTCGAAGAAGTGAAGCGCCTGACCGGGTGTGATGATTGGAGCTTGGAGCCCTAACACGCCCCCTCAAACGCACGCTCACCCATATATCTCGCCCATTCGCGAGCGCTGAGATTGCGATTGGCAATGGTGCAGGCTTTGGCCATGAGGCTGTCGGGCGCCAGGTCCCAGAGCACCCATTGATCTGAATGGGCGGAGAGCAGGGTCTCGCCCGTGGCGTCAAAGGCGAGGGCGGAGGTCATCGTGAAGGACTCTTCGGTTGGCGGGCAGAGGTCGGCCGCGAAGGGAAAGACCAGATTGGGGTCATAGAAAGAGACGCAATTATTGCCATTGGAAAAGGCCAGGACCTGACCGGTCTCGTCGAGCGAGGCACTGGCCGGCGCGCCTAGGCCGGTGCCTTTGGCGAGATTCGTGATCACCTGTCCGGTGTCGAGATCGAGCAGCGTGATTTCCTCATAGCCGAGGACATAGGCTTGCGACGGGCTGGTGCCGGCCAGGATGCGCAAACTCTCGCGCGGGGGTTGCTCAACCAGCGGGGCGCAGGACAGGGCGGCGTCCGTGCGGTCGCATTTCCAAACCGCGCCATTGGCGGCGATGGCGAGCACGCGGTCGGGGCTGAGCAGGGCCAAGTCCTGAAAGTCGAGGCGCGCCGTGGTGCTGGTCGCGACGGGAGTGAGCGTTCTTGTGTCGAGCAGCTCCACTTCGCCTTGTAAACTTAGCCGCGCGGCCAAGGTGCGATCGGGGGAGAGGGCGGCGAGCACCGGTTCGCCTGAGGCGGCGAGGCGGCTGGATAGGTCGAGCACATCCAGCGGCAATGGAGTGGCGGAGGTGTCTGGGTCTTCACTGTCTGGGGTGTCTGTCGTCGCAGGCTCCGGCATGGGCTCGGCGTCGGCCCGGGCCCCGATTATATGCTGGGCGAGGACATCCAATTCTTGCGCACGGGCGGATTCGAGGCTGCCCGTATAGAGAATGCCGGGTGCGGTTTCGAACAGTTCGGCGTCAGATGGAGGTAGTCTGCGTTCAATCAGGCGTGTGGCCGGGGTGACTGACCAGCGCAGCAGCACATCATCGCGGCCCATGGTGACGAAATGCTGACCATCTGGCTCAAACAGGATGGCCTCGACCGGACCATTATAGCCCGCCATATTGGTCGCCAAAGCCTGGCCGGTGGTCAGGTCATACAGGCTCAGATCGCCTTCATTCCAGATCACGGCTCGGGTGCCGCCAGGGGCGAGGGCGGCTGTGCCATATTCGAAATTGCGCCAGCTCACCGGCAAGCTGTTCGCAGCGACTGGGTCTGGGCCGAGTTTGAACGTGTAGAGATTGGATGCATCGGCAATGGCGGCGGTGTCACTCGTGGGGTCATGGGCGATCAGGATCGAGTCTTGGATTTCCCCGAGCACCTCCTGCGTGTTGAAATTCAGCCAGACCGTCGATTTCTGGTTCCAATTGTGAGAGAAGCCCGCCGCTAACCAATATTCGCCATTGGCAGAGGGACTGATGCGATAGATGGAGCGCAGGCTCGGCACGGTGAAGCTGGTCGGCGCGAGCTCGGTCTCAAACGCCCAGCGATAGACGTTCGCACCGCTGGAAAAGAAGACCGTGTCCGAATTGCTGTTGAATTGGAGACAGCCATACGTGTCGGGCAGCCGCGTCTGCGTGCGTGCGCGATTGGTTTCGAGGTCGTGGATTTGCAGGCCAGTCTCGGTGAAATAGGCGAGCAGCGTCCCATCGGGCGACAGGGCGGCGGCGTTTGAGCTGTCGATGGGGTGCGAGGATTGCAGCTTGCCATCGGGCAGGCTGAACAGGTCGAGCACGCCATTCTCCCGGATTGACGGGGCGGCGAAGGTCTGCGTCGCGTCTGAATAGGATAGGGCGCAGAAATTATCGCTAACCGCGCCGGACGGGATCTCCTGAGCGGTGCGCATGAACCTGTCCACATGGGGAATATTGGCCAGTCCGCTGAGCAAAGCCGATCGCGCTTCCAGGGTCGGCGCGGCACTAAACGCTTCAATCGAGAGGAGCAGAGACAGATCGAGATCGCTCGCTTGCGCCGTGGTCGCTTGCGCGGCCAGAGCCCGCGAGAAAGACAGGTTTGCCTGGCGGTCAGCTTCGTTTCGCTCGTCCAAGGCCGCATCGCGCTGCTGCAAAGCGTAATAGCCAAATCCGACAGCGACCATGAAGAACACGGCTGAGACGGCCGCACCCAAAAGCCCCGTATTGCGCACGGCTTTCGCGCGAGTCAGCGCTTTGCTCTTCAGGGTCGCGTTATATTCCGAGCTTTTGTCGAAGAATTCTGTGACGTCGGCCGGGATATCTTCATTGGCGGGGATGTTCTGCGCGAATTCCAGCGCTTCGGTCAGCATATCATCGCGCAGCAGGATCGGGCTGTCCTTCTTCTTCCCACGGCGGGCCCAATTGGCGGCTTGGCGCTGATACTCAGTGCATTGACGCAACCAATGCACGTCCGTGCGCAGGGCGGTGTCGAGCTCGATTAGGCCTTTGGTCTGGCTAGAGCCCGGCACCGCTGGATTGTTCCAACAATGGATCCAGTCAATCCCGGCCAGCTTCTCTGGCGGTGATATGCCGGGGGAGAGGTCGCTGAGTGTGACGACCAGGATTCGCTTGGAGAGGCGGGTCGCTTCTTCAATCTCCCAGGCGCAGACCTCCGAATTTGCCGACTCATCTGACAGCACGAACACGACCGTGTCGCAGGCCAAGATCATTTCCCCAAGGCGCTCTTGAAAATCCTCGCCTTTCGAGATGCCGTGCCGGTCGAGCAAGACTTGGTGGCTCTGGGCCGACAGATAGAGTTCTAACTCATCGGCAAAATGAACCTGCGCCCGCGAGTAAGAGACGAAAATCGTCAATTGGTCGGTCGACACTGCCATAGTCTCGGGTCCCTCTTCCGAATGCGCGTGCGAATACCCTTTTTCTATACAAGATCATCGGTCAGCGACAAGAAAACCGGGGTTGAGACGCCCGATTTCCAAAAATCGTACTCTCTATGTCTCTGAAAATATTCGATTTTCAAAATTAATTACCGAAAAACGATATGTGGTTATTGAAAAACGATATGAGACCACCCAACTCCTATCCATCGGCGGACACCAACACACCTCTCAACCCCCGTCGATCAGTCCTAAGTGTCTGAATTTAAAGAAAGAAAGAACCATGAACCCGCAAGTCCGCGAAACTGAGCAGACCCCTATCGCGGTCCCTAGCACCATCCCGACGACAGCGCCGATCAATGCGCTCAAAATTGCTAAGCCTGTCATCGAAATCAAAGCGCCAGCTCCCGAAACAAAAGAGGAAAGCGGCAAAAGCATGTTGGACAAGCGGCGTCGGCGTCGTGCTCGTTTGAGCAATCGCCACTAAGTTTCATAGCTCTATCAAAGAAAGGCCGTCTCCACGCAGGTAGACGGCCTTTTCCTTTGGGGGGCTCGAATGGGACGATTGCCGCGTCTTTTTTGTAAGCAAGAAGGTAGACACTAACGGGTAGAAATTCCCATTTGATCGCTAGTTCTCAGCGCTCATCCGCTTTGCGTTGTTCAGCGCATCCATAGCGGCCAATAGCGTTCTGCGGAGTTCTTGATTTGCTGCATTTTCTGCGGGATCCAATTCTGCCGCAGTCTTTTCGAGGACCGCAATCAGCTCTTCCATCGGTTTTTTAAGGGGATCAACAGGTTCTGGCCGGTGCATCAGAGAAAACTCAGGTTAGCGTCTGAAAAACTATTGTCTGCATAATAAGCTCTTTCAAGTCCCGCATTCGTTTAACAACCTAAATCATTCGCCAAATACGTCGTTACCGCGCTATTCGAGCTGTCTTCTCACCGCTCGAGGTATCTCGGACCGTACGATTGATCGTTTCGAAAAAGCGATCAGGTGCGTGATACACGCCAAATATAAATCCAGAAGGGAAAAGCTCGAGGGGTACGTTCAGTCGGTGACATTCGTGTGTTAGCCCTTCGATCCAGGTTGTAGCCGCCTCCGTGCCTGATACGACCAGCACTGGCTTTCCATTGAACACGCTTGGCTTCAACAAGGGATCGAGCTGGAAATTTATGCTCAACTCATAATATAATTGCGCCGCCGTTGCCGTTTGCGCCAACTCACCAGCTTCTACAAAGTCCGGCGCATTCGCTTCGAGGTATTGAAGGTCTCCAGCGCTTTGAGCGAGAACCTGTCGATAAAATGAAAGAGGGTCTCGTTTTAAGAAGTGCTTGATGCCCAGCGAGGACACATGAACGCCCGACTTACTGGCGATGACTTGCTCCAATATTCTTCGAAACCAATCAGGAGAAAAAGACGCCCAAACATTCTGATTGAATGTGGGATTTGCGAATACGAAGAGTGAAACATTCTTACAGAAGTGAGCCAATCTGTAGGCGACGGGATTGCTTCCGCCCAAACTGACGACAATTGCCCCTTCCATTGCATGCTGATCGATGAATCTGCTTAATATTGCTGCTTCGGCCGAAACAGCCGCGCCACTTCTAACCGCATGAATCTGTGTCAACACCTCTGGAAGTGGGGTTGAGCGCACGATACCGGGCCGGCGGATAAACACAACTTGATAACCGGCCGCCCAAGCGACCTCACAAAAAAGCTCGCTGGGTGGCATAAAAAACTCATGCGAGTTGAGGACGAAGATAGGCTTTTTTGCACCGAAGGCAGCACCGTAAACCATCGCCTCGATGACGCTGGCTAAGCCATCAATTGCGCAGGGTTGAAATTTTCTTGCATCGGCTGCGCCGCCTCCGGACATCGCTTCAAAGCTCCAATGGTACAACCAACCCAGGCTTTAGAGTATCATCACATGGTTTGGTTTCGCAAACGATTGGCAGCTGCGCGAGTAAAAACGGGCATAGATTTAGTGTAGATTACCGACCGATCTTGCCTTTGCTTCCTCAACCCTTCTCATACGCCGTCGGGTCTTCTTTAAACGAATAAGAACTGATCGCTCCCGAAGCATTGCGCTTGAAGAAGATTTGGTCGAACCCGGTTTCGTCGACAAAAACATCTTCGCCGAGTGGAACAAATTTCCGACCGTCAATGCTGAGTCTGCCGGATTGCGCTTCAACTAGGATCGGATTGGGGCGTCGCCATGCGCCAAGCTCGAACTCAGCGGGCGTGCACGTATGACAAAAAACACTCCAATAATATGTCCCTTCATACGCGCTCAAATCTGCGTCCGGGTTGATGGGTGGCGCGTCGATCATCTGCGCAACGCGATCGGGTAAGAGCGTGGCGAGAATGGCCTGCATGACCGGGCCACCAATTTTTACGCGCGGCCCACCGCCTTCACCATTGCGATTGGCAATCACATAGAAAGCTAAATCCAATTCAGGGATAAGGGTCATCGAGCCATTAAAACCCCACATGTCACCGCCATGTCCGAGCGTGCGGATCGGGATGGCGCCTTCTCCCCGGCCCTCGCTGAGCGACTCCCAAAGACCGTGGCTCATACCGGCAAATCCTTCTCGGGGGCGATAGTGTGGCCGCAGAATAGTTTGCTGCATGGCTTCGCTTATGAACCGGCCGTGGGCGTTGGATCCATCGCCCGTAAGGGCTTCCAACAAGCGCCCCATATCAGCAGCGGTGGCATCAATCGATGACGCTGGCGTCGTCATGTAGATTTCATATGGCGTGGTCTCATAGGCCCCATCAACATAGCCGTGGCCGCTCGCCAGTAAGTCTTCATGTTCAGGTCGGACCTCTACCGAGGACAGCTCCATGCCGAGCGGCGCAAACATTTCCTGCTGCATGGCTTCGTCGAATGGCAATCCTGTAACTTGCTCTAAGATGACGCCGGCGAGAGTTGGTCCATATGTATCGTATCGGAAAAGCGCTCCAGGTGGATTGATCCGACGCAAATTCCGGTCTGATAGGAAGTCAGATAGGCTTGGACGAGCGGCTTGGCGTTCGGAAATCGAATACTCAAAGCCACCCAATTGGCGACCGAAGCCGGGTTGATCGAATCCCGTCGTGTGGGTGAGCAAATTTTCCACTGTGACAGGGCGAGGGAAGGCGTCTCCATTCTCAATCGCGGCGAAATAATCTGAGACCGCAGTGTCCCGGTCTAGTCGCCCATCATCAACCAGGCGTGTCAGCGCCAATAAGGTGAGGGCTTTAGACGTAGAGCCGATGCGGAAAATTGTCCGATCTGGATCCACCGGTTCATTCGTTTCCGCGTTCGCAACGCCATATCCTTGCTTGTAGATGGTTTGGCCGTCTCGAACGATGACGACCGCAACGCCGGGGATATGATTGTCCCGCATTTCCGTTTCGATCGCCTGATCGATCGCTTCGAACAAATCCTTATCTTCTGCTATCGCGCCCGCGGTTGTGACGCGCTCTTCCGGCGCCTCCTCCGAAGCGGCAGGGGCTTGCTGACACGCTGTGAGTGCGAACAGGATAGAGGCAAATATAAAGGTGTGCGATACGGATGGGATGAGCATAGTTTAGGTCCTATCAGAGATTGAACGAGTCTATCCAAACTTGCCCCACGCACGGCACTCAAAATCGGTGAGTGGCAGGTTTCGATCGATGAACGGGGCTCGGAATCTCTGCTTAAAGTGGTAAGTCGCCGAATATGGTATCGAGTTTCAGAGTCTTGGTTTTCGTTCTTTTCGCGGTCGCTTGGAGTCCGCCGGGCGCTGCTGATCCATTCGTACAGTTCGATGAGGAAAAGGTATTTGTTTGCAAGGTCGCAGATCTTCGCGAAACGCCGCCGGATCCTTCTTCCGAACGATGTGAGCCGCGCAATGAAGCTGAAATCAGTCTACATCAGACCACAAACTGGATCATCGGGGACATCACGCCCCCGTCCGCTCTGCTGAACCAAGATGAGCCGATCGGCCTCTTCATGGCCGCGAAAGCGTCCGCTCGGATCTATTTGAACGGTGAAGTGCTGGCCGAGAATGGCACGCCTGCCTTCGAACGCGCTCTGGAGCGACCGGGAGCGATCGATTTTGTGTATTACATTCCATCGTCCGACTTGCATGAAGGGCCAAACCAGATTGCGGTGATGATGTCAGGCCATCACAGCCTGACGGGCTCAACCCAGTCTTTGCTGACGCTCGGCTTTTTCCCATTTGAGCGCGCGCCATATCACGAACGAGGCGCGGCAATATTCTCAACGCTTATGCTCGGTGTGTTCTTAGTCGCCGCGATTTACGCCAGTGTCCTGGCGCGATTGGGAATCAATCGCCTGGAAACACTCGCGCTCGCCGGCACGTCCATTTTTGCATCCGGACAAGTGATCGCTGAATCGATGCGGAGCTTTTGGGCCTACCCTTATTACGTTCACGACATCAGACTGTTCGCGATCGTCTTCTGCGGGCTCGGTGTGGGGCTGACATTGGTCGGGCACACTCTGCATCAATTCAAAAGTCGGCGCCCCAGAGCCATCCTAATCGCGACGCTTTTGAGCACACTGTTAGGTCTTGCGGGCGTCAGCGGCTTTGACGCACAAGCATCCGTGGCCATTTTGCTGCCGTGTCTCGCCGCGATCCTGGTTGCAATCACGGGCACCCATTCAAACCTTCGCCGTAGGCTGATCTATGTGGCGGCATTTTCGATTTTCATTGCGGCGAATGTATTGGATCCAGGCTTCTTCTTAGATGCCGCCTATTTTGCGATCCTTGGGGCTGTGATTTGGACCTTATCGGCCTTTCAAGCGGTGGCATTCGTCAATGCGATACAAGAGAATGAGCGCGGCGATCAGGCACGGCGCCGGTTGGAGCATTTATTGGCCAAGAAATCACATTTAGAATCGCCGCCACTCGTGGTGCGGCATTCAGGGCGAATGGAGCGGTTTCCGATAGATGACATTATTTCACTGGAAGGCGCTGGTGATTACGTCAATCTTCACGTCGACTCAGGACGAACCGTTTTGGTCAACGCATCGCTTGCGGCTTTGGAAAAGGAGCTTCCCGACAATTTCCTAAGGGTGCACCGGTCCCATATTGTGAACGCCGATAAGATCGTATCGCTGACACGTCTGCCTCAGGGAACGGGAGAGCTCGTTTTAAGCACAAACACAAAAGTCCCTGTGAGCCGACGTATCTTGCCGGGTTTGCGAAAGTCGCTTGAATCAGAGTGATTCAAACCAAGTTGTGCACCCGCCAAATGGTGCGAACGCGATCGGAGAGACCCCGTCTTATTGGCTACCGGACGTCTCACTGGTCGCTTCGGGTCCAAAGACGCGCGGCAATAACATGGCCTGAGCCGTACGCGTCAGGCCCACAGAGTGTTGCTGGGGGAGGCCTTTGGTGGCGTTGCCCATGCCGATAATGATCCTGTCCTTAACCGACTTTTGAAACGCCGCCTCTGACGGGGCGAGTTTCCGGGCAAAGCTGACATCGCGCGAAATACGCCATTCGTACAGAATTCTGGCCGCGGCTAAGAAGATCAGAATGTTCGCGAATGACCGAACAGCGACCGCAATACTGTGCCCGATCGTACCGAATTGTTCGTGCCAGGTGCTCGGGAAAAAGCCTTCAAGGACGTCTAAGAACATACCTTTGCTGACGGCATCGAGGGAGAAAATGAGGCTCTGCAACAAAGAGGCCTCCCAGCCAATGACTTGGCCGAGGAAGAAAAACGCGGCGCCGACAATGAGGACGAACACGACATAGAAAATGCCAACCACTCTGGCCAATTTCTGAACCATGGAACGCAAATTGTAATACTCATCAAATCGCTTGGCATTCTTATCCAGATAGGCTTCCGGATCGCCCGACTGCAAGGCTTTCATAAAGATCCGAATATAGCGATCTGCGGCATGGTCGAGGACATCATTGACCCGTCGCCGGCGCATTTTCTTGGTATTTCGAAGCGAGTTCGGCGCCAGGAATGCGGAGCTGATAAATAGAAATCCCCCAAACCAAAGGATGAAGAACGCAATCGCAGCTGAGAACTGGTGCTCGGACAATAAGAAGGGCAGCGCCACTGTCACGACTAAGCCAATCCCGGCATAAGCTCTGCCAATCCATGCGCCGACACGATGATAGCGTTCCGCCCGCTTCAGCGCTTCGCTTTTCTCCGGCTTAGACATGTATCCGCCTCCCCAAACGTCCCAAGATCTGGACAATGTTCGGCGGCGACCGCGACCGTCAAGCGGTTTGAGGGCTTGAGGCTTGGATTTTTTCGATTGGGGGACGAGTTGTCGGGCCGTGGGTGATTGGCGGGAAGCGACGCCGCCTCGCTGGTGGCCAACTTTTTCCTTGAGGGCTTAAGACGCCCTCATACGGCCGCTTGGACACGAGACTTCGCCCTTTAGAATGGCGAGCAGATCATTCAGATGAGATTGAGATCGAGGTGTCGAATTTGCGACGCGAATAGACCACTGTCGTGTTGAACCGATTTATATAGCGATTGCTCATTAGAATGGACCGCGCCCATTCCTCATAGGCGCTCATTGAGGGGGCATGAACAATGAGCACATAATCGCTCTCGCCCGAAACGTGATAAGACTGTTTGACCAAGTCTTGCTGCGCAAAAGTCGCATCTAACTCATTATAAATGTCCGGCGTTTCCTCATTCAGGAAGACCGAAATGATGAGAAGGACCCCAAAAGATTCAATATTCACGAGCGCGACGTCGCGTTCGATGATGCCGGCTTTTTTTAGATTGGCGATCCGGCGACGCACGGACGATGCCGATAGATTCACTTTCTGCCCGATTGCCTCGTGAGACAATCCGGCATCCGATTGAATGATATCCAGTATTTTTGCGTCAAATCTGTCCAGCATGGCGAATTTCGATCGATATCCATTTGTTTTTGGCGAAAACCGAGCGCCATGAACACTGAAAACGCCGAGACACGTCAAGCAAAAACGAGAAAATGACCTGATCAGATTTGTCTTTGAGGTTAAATATGAAATCGTTTTTTCGTGCTGGTGTATGTGGCTTTTTGTTGAGTTTTCTGCCGTCCTTACAGTCGGAAGCCGAAAACGGTGCCATCGGATATGCTCGCCCAGCGGCTGGAATTGTCGTGGACGGAGATCTCGGCGATTGGCCTGAAAATGCGAGACGGCATCCAATTGAGACGGGCCTGTTTGATGATGGTTCGGGTTGGCGAGATCCGGCAACGTTTCTGGCCGCCTATGATCCTCTGGGCAGATATCTCTACCTCGCAATCGACACTGAGGATGAGTCGACCATTGATCTGCCAGAAGGCGGGCCGACGGATGAAGACACAGTGGTGGTCTATGTCGACGTCGAACACAGTATGCGCGGCTCAGGGCCATGGATGTTTCGCGGCGAATTGGATCGAGTCACCAATATGTCGGAGGCGCAAAGCTGGGACCCACAAACAGCCCGCGCCAGCGAGAAACACGTCCAAATGGCGGTTGGCCAATCTGAAGGACGGCGTATCCAGGAGTGGCGCATCCAGCTCGATCAACCTGTTCGGCCGGGTACGAGTATCGGTTTCGACGTTGTGCTCGTTGATGTCGACGATCAAACGCTCGGACATCCACCCGCTTTTATCGGCTGGGGGAAGTATGGCAGCAAAGAAGACCGCGCAAGTCGTCTGGGCGATTTGATCCTCCTTGGATCGGACGATGAAATGGGACGGCTATCGGGTGATTTGTCATGGGCTGATGGAGTCGATGGGCCAGACCTTGGAGGGTATCGCGTCCGCATTCGAGATATGAACGACCCTGAGCTTTGGCTTTTGGTCGAAAGCGATGAAACGGCGAATTTCAGTGTCGAACTCCCTGAAGGACACTATTGCATCACCCCATTTTTGATGCTGACCGGACCGTTCGCAGAATTTCGCATGCGTGATGATGTTGAGGTTTGCGCTGACGTTCGCGCCGGCAACGAGACACGCGCAGACACGCTGGTGCAAACCCTCAGTCCTGTGCCTGACCACCATATTACAGAGAGCGAAATCCTATTTAGATTTGATGCGGACGCAGCCCAACGCCTCGACGCTTTCATGGCCGATTACATGCATCATTACACAATCCCGGGGGCGAGCGTTGCGATCATAAACAAAGGGGAAATTGTCTATCGCCAGGATTATGGCGTCACGAATTGGCTAACCAAAGCGCCCGTCAACGCCGACAGCCTCTTCGATATGGGGTCTATCACTAAAGCGGTTTTTGCCTTTGCGGTTCATCGCCTGATCGACCAAGGCGTTCTCGAAATCGACCGTCCCTTACACGAATACATGCCGTTTGAAGACATTGCACAGGATGAACGATCCAAGCTCTTCACGGCGCGACAAGTGCTTTCCCATCAGACGGGACTCCCCAATTGGCGGTGGCAGAATGAAGATCGCAAACTGGACATCGCTTTTACGCCCGGAGAAGGATACCGCTATTCTGGTGAAGGCTATGACTATCTTGGCCGGGTGATCGAACATCTCACCGGTGAAGATCTTGAAACCGTCTTGATGCGTGAAGCGGTCGAACCCTTGGGCATGAGTTCGGCAGTCCGTTTTTCAAAGCGAGGCGACTGGCATGATCGGTTCGTGATTGGCCATAGCGAACTGAGAGCCTTTATCAGTCCAACCCCAGATGAAGCGCATGCGGCCTATTCTATGATGGCGAGTACCGAAGACATTGCGCAAGTCTTGCTCACATGGATGCGTCGCGGTGGCGGGCTCTCTGAGCGGGGCTATGATACAATGTTTGAGGCACAGGTTGAGACGGGGGATGTCGCTGGTGGAACAAATTGGACCGCCTACCATGGAGCAGGGCCTCGCATTCTCGAAACACCTTTCGGTCGCACGCTTGGGCATGGTGGTTTGAACTGGGGACAGATCTCTCTCATCGAAATGTATGAAGACCACGATGCCGGATTCGTCATTACGACGAATGGCGATGATGGCATGCATGTGCGCGACGCGCTCCGTCGCTTCCTGGTCGCAGGAGAGGCGCACTCAGTTACCGCTGAAACCGATGACTAAGTGAAACTCCTTGGCAACCGAGTGTCCTCAACGCGGCCCATAGCGATCTTTGACCCACAACCCAAGCGATAAGCAACGTATTACGCGACACGGGCCCCAGGGCCCGTCTCGGCTAGAAGCCGCCGCCCGTCTTGAAGCCGCCACCACCTCCGCGTCGGCGGGGGCTTGAGCGGCGGGATGTGCCGCGGCCGCGGGTTGGGAATTTGCCTCGCCGGCGAGAGCCCATGCCGCCCATGCCATGGCGCAGGGCTTCTTCGGCGATGACGCCAATAACGTCATAGATCTCGAAATCGCTGTTTGAGGCGCGCCCGCCAAAGCCATTGCGCGTGCGCCGGTCTTTGCGTTTGACCGATTGATGGATTTGCTTGAGGGCGCGATTGACGGAGGAACGCCCTGAGGCAAGGCTTTCTAAGGCATCGTCAAACAAAGCGATCTTGATCAATGCCGCATCGCTATCAAAGCGGGCTTCTTTGAACCGGCGACGCAAAGATTCGAAGGCGCCTAGCTCTTCACCCAGTCTTGTCGGGGCATCAGACACGCGCTCGGTTTCGAGTTCGAGTGACATTTCCTCCGTGCGAAGCTCGACCAAGTCATCGACAATTTCATCATCATCGAGCGTCACGGTTTCCGCAGCCAATTTACGCAAATCCGGGATGCTCATATTTTGCAATCCGCGCTCCAGCAGGCGCCGCGCTTGTTTGGCAGGACCTTCTTCGCCGCTCAATGTTTTCGCATGTTGTTCGGCCAAAACGGAATGCCGGGTTTCGGCCGAGACGATGCGTTCATCAACCGCCGAAATCTTATCCTGCAAATCCTCGAGGCTTTTCTCGTCGTCGGGCACACCCGCCGCGGCGATCGCCTCGCCTTCGGCGGTTTCCAGTGTGGTCTTCGCCAACTCAGCCGCCTCACGCGTCGCCTCCGCATGATCACCCAGCCAATCTGTGATGTCATTGAGGCGGGCAAAATTTGGCCGAGCGCCATCATATTTGCAAAGCTTTGCGACCCAGCCATCCAGCATTTTGAACAGCCCGCCGCCTTTATAGGTCGTCGTGCCGAAGCCGCGTCTCCACAGATAAGAGAAGAGGGGATCGCTCAAATAAGCGTCGCTCTTTTCCTCGCGCTCATCAATCGCAACAGCGAGTTTTTGATCGGCCCGATCAGCGATGGCATCAGCATCCTCAAAGGCCTGGACCAGATCGCGATAAACAGCGTCATCTTTCAACTGTGTCTCGATCTCGGCAAGCTTGGTCTCGATTTGCGTTTCGAGCGCCAGGCGTTGATCGCTGAGGTCCGCGCGTTGGGTCTCTAAATCGGAGATGCTTTCAGAAGCAGATTCGAGCGTCTCGCGCTCTTCTTCGATATAATCCGTATGCGTCTGCAGCAGCTCAAGCGCTTGCCGATGCAATCGGTCAAGATCTTCGACATCGGCCTGTTGAATGAGATCGAACCGCATATCCGCCAGGCGCTGCATGGCGCCGACACGGTGACTCTGGATCTCCGCCAAGCGGCCTTCAATACTGTCTGCGGCTTGGATTGCGTCATTCAAGCGATGGCGGAGACGGCCCAGTCGCCGGTCCAGCTGCTCCAATGCGTCACGTCCTGAAATCCATTTCGCCATGCTCACCACTCCAAGATCGCGCCGCCAGGCGTCGCAACGGCATAGGTGGGTGTGAGTTGGCCTGCCGCTTTGCGGCCAATCACAGCATTCTGTATGATTTGATCGTCGCGTTTATCCGACGCGATGGCGTTAAAGGCGGACTCGCTGACGCGCTGTCCCCAACGCGAAACGCGTTTGGTCTGGCGATCCTCTTCGGACTCGATTTGCACTTCGACAAGGCGACCAGCAGGGTCGACGGCTTCGACAATGAGGTAGAAGTTGCGCGCATTTGGGGCATCATCCGGAATGCGGAAAATACCCGAGCGTGGTTCGCCTGGACCATAGACGACGCGAACATCATAGCTGACAGCAAGATCGGCTTGGAGTTGGGTGAGACTGGCAATGGCCGCTTCTGCTTTCCCGATATCTCGCGCCGCGATCGCAGCAGTGCCGTCTAAGCGATAGGTTTCAGCAAGTTGCGTGGCCGTCTCGGACTCTGATGCGGAGAGCGTCGCCTCAAAGGCCGTTTGCAATTGTGAGGGAAGCGTCTCCGTCAGCGCGCGTTCGATCCGCGCATCATTAGCTTTGGCTGGTTGGACCACGCCAAACTGGTAGACCATGAGTCCTGCCGCCAGCGCCGCGAAGCCGCCCGCAACCGGCTTCCACCAGCGATCCCGAGAGACGTAGATTTTCGCCAAGCGAACGCCAAGCGAGGGGGCAGGGGGGCGATAATGGAAGCGCTGTTCCTCCAGCGCCTGCACGCCCTGAAGCAGCACCTCGTCCGTCACTTCAATGCCTTGCGCGGCGTAGATTTCCCGTAGGCGCGTGATCAATTGCTGTTCGCGTCCCTCTTGATCCAGCTCCTTTTGCAGGATCAGGTCGCGATGGCGCAGCGTATCGACCACGTCCATCGCAACCAGGACATCGTCCAAACTTCGTTTTTCAGCCGTCGCCGTCATTTTGACCTTACGCGGTTAGGGCCAGCGCTGCGCCGTCCTGGACCAGTTTGGTCAGGCGTTGCTTGCCATCCTCAACCGCGTCGCGGATCTCTTCGGAATTCTTGGTCGAGAGGTCGCGCATCTCGGCGATGATGATTTGCGAACGCTCTTGAAAATTGACCACGCTATCGACCAACATTTTGACCGATGCGGCAGAAACGGTGGGCCCATAGCCGGCTCGTGTTGCGGCTTCCTGCACTTCGCCGCCAATCTCAGCCAAGACTTCCAGGCTTTTATTCACGCCGTCTTTCATCGCTTCCAGCGTTTGCGTGCTCTCATGCAATCCGTGCATGCCGGTAAAGCTCGCCGTGAGGGCTGTCAGCACGACTTCATTGGTTGAGAAGAAGCTGACCGATTGGCCATAGACGCGTTCCTTGGCCGTGGTGATCTGAACCAGGCGCGCCATGATCACTTCGGATGTGTTGTAGCCAATGGTGAGATTGTCGGAGAGGTCTTTGGCGATCTGATAGCGCTTCTCTTCCGCTTGCAGCTGACGCAGCTTCTCATCGCGCGCCAGTTCGACCCGTGCGCGTTCTGCGGCATCATCGCCCGTGAAGGCGTTGACCGCTTCAACCGCGGTGGTGACTTCGCCCCGCGCTTGATCGAGCACGCCTTCCGCCGTTTTCAAGACTTCCAAAGCCAACACTTCTGATTGTTTCATCGCCCCGCGGAAATCGAGATAGGCTTCCAGAATATTGCGCTCACGCGCGATTTGATTGGCCGACTCGTCTTGGACTTCCAAGTAGAGATCTTTGATCTTGCCAAAGCGGCTGGCAATGTCACCGCGGGTCATTTTCATCCAGACATTGGACACGCGTTCCATGGTGGAGATTTTGCCATCGGCATATTGGTCGACCAAGGCTTTGGCATCGTCACGGATCGAATCGAAGGCTTTGGTGATGCCTTCATAGCGCTGGGCGATCGTCATGTTGGAAACTTGCTCGCGCACGACATCGTTGAACACGCTGGCTTGATCGAGCGTCCGAGCAATCGCCGCGACTTTGTCAGGCTCTAGCTCGGTAATCTGCTCGAGCAAGGCGACCACCGGGGCGGCGCTGCCATCAGAACTATCCGGCAGCAAACCCAGATCTCGCAGCCCTCCCATAGCTTTATCAAGATATTGAAGCGCGGTTGGGCTGGTCGTGGTCATGAGTGTCCTCCGAAAGGTTTACGAGAATGGGTTTACTGCAGGGATGGGCGAACCAAAAGGCCTGATTTACTCTTGATTTACTCAGGCAATTGGTTTTCGCCTGGCTTAGGTGCGGCAGTGCCATTGGGCTTGATCGACCCATCGCTGAGCGCTTGGCTGAGATCGGCATCTTTCAAGCCGAGTTCCCCGAGCAAGCTATCCAAGAGTGGGACTTGCGCGCGGTAGCGCAGAGCTGCGTTTACAGCCTGGTCCGCCACATTGCCATTGCCAACGCCGTCGCCACCATCGGCACCGCCACCCATGCCGCCGAGACCGTCGACGTGTAGGATTTTAATGCCTTCGATTTGCTCCATCGGCTTGACCTGCTGCTCGATGATTGACGGCAGGGCAGCAATCAAAGCTTGCTTGATCTGCATGGCGATTTGATCGACCGACAGGACATTGGCCGCCTCATTGACCGCACGCTTACCATCAGCTTCCACCGAATAGGTTGCAGCAAGCGCGTCCGCGCGGAGCTTCTCAGCCTCGGCCGCACCTTCTGCGGTAATGCGCTCACGTTGAGCTTCGGCTTCGGCTTCAATCCGGATGGCTTCAGCGCGGTCTGCTGCAGCGGCTTTTTCCGCTTCGGCAGCGACTTGGATCGCGATCGCCGCTTGTTCCGCGTCTTTGCGAGCGTCGATCAGTTCAATCGCCATCTGACGATCGGCAATCTCTGTCTCCCGCGCCGTGGTGACTTCCTCCATCGCGCGGGCCGCAATGGCACGGGCTTTGTCGGCCTCGGCTTCTGCCTCTGACTGGGCGCGAGACTTTTCAGCCACGGCAATGTCGCGTTCTTGACGGGCCAGTTCGACCAGCTTCTCTTTTTCAACCTGAGCCGCTTCGACGGTTTGGTTCTTCTCGATTTCGCGCTGTTCGACTTCGCGTTTCGCCGCGATGGCCGACTCTTCGACTTTCTGGGAGGCGACGATTTTTGCTTGCTCAGCTTCGCGCTCGCGCTCGGCTTGCTCTTTCGCGATTTCCGAAGCCTGCATGGCTTTGCGGATCTCAACTTCACGCTGCTGCGCCAGGCGCGCATATTCCGCGTCGCGTGAGATTTCGAGCTGTTGCTGTTCCGCATCCAGGTTTTTGCGTTGGATCTGAACTTCCGTCTCTTGTTCGATATCGTTACGCTTCTTACGGCGCGCTTCGATTTCTTCTGTCAGTTTGGTCAGACCTTCGGCGTCAAACGCATTGTTCGGATTGAAGAACTCTTTCGAGGTCTGGTCGAGCCCCGTCAGTGAGACCGATTCCAGCTCGAGACCGTTCTTTAAAATATCTTCCGAGACGGCCGCTTGCACTTTCTGGACGAAGTTGACGCGTTGTTCGTGCAATTCTTCCATGGCCATTTCCGCAGCCACAGCGCGCAGGGCGTCGACAAATTTACCTTCGACCAGTTCCTTCAAGTCTTGCGGGCGCATCGTGCGCTGGCCAAGCGTTTGAGCAGCGTCCGCAATCGCTTCCACGGTGGGTTGAACGCGCACGTAAAATTCAGCCTGGACATCGACCCGCATACGGTCGCGCGTAATCAATGCTTGCTCAGCATGCCGGCGGACTTCTAGGCGCAGCGTGTTCATGTTTACAGGGATCACTTCGTGCAGGATCGGGAAGACCAGAGCGCCGCCATTCATGATGACTTTCTGGCCGCCAAACCCGGTCCGGACAAAGGACACTTCTTTTGACGAACGACGATAAAGCCGCGCAAAGACCATGCCGCAAATCAATAGGAATGCGAATGCCGCAATGGCGATAATGACGGGGAGTTCAAGTAAAGAATTCATGGTACGTCCTTCCTGCTTATGAGTTGCCTAGTACTGGGTTTGTATTGATGACTGCTTGAAAAATTGAGCCAGATTTTTTGACTAATAAAACCTCGTTTCCTTGAGCAAATTTTAGACCAGATTGGTCCGGTTCGACGAGAATGTAATGGGTGGTTCCATTGACATCTCGCAATTTGGCTTCGGCGGGTTTGCCTTGTTCGGCTTCTCCGCGAATGATTGTGGCGACCGCGCCAATAAAGGCGTTGCGCGAGACCGCATCGGTTTCTTCTTTCGGCATGATTTTGGCGATGCTCAGCCCGAGATAGCGGGTCGTTGGCAAGGCCACCATCAGCGCCGGAATGGCGACCAAGATGGGCCAAATATAGATCCCGAGCAGGCCTTGGCTGACTTCCTGAATGATCAGGCCTGACAGGCCAAATCCGAGCAAGAAGGCTGCTAAAAGTATGAGCACGGGGACTTTGCCAACGCAAAGCCAAGACAAGAACTGGCTCAGTGGGCCCGCGGTCGGCATGTCCGGCATATCTGGTCCGTCAACATGCAGCGGCCCGCCATCGCCGCCAAGCTCGGCATCCATTTCGAAGTCGGCATCAGCGTCAAACTCAAATTCAGGCAGGGCGCTATCGACCAGTCCAGAAAAGGCGACACCAAAGAGTAAGCCAACCAATTCCAAAGTCGCAATCAATCCGAGCACGATCAATGCCGCGGTGAATGGGATCAATGCAGGGTGGAACAGCTCCATTTAGTTTAGCCTTCTTCTTTCTTCGTTTCTGGCGCAGTGAGCGCCGCTTCATATTTTGCAAGCCGGTCTTCCAGGCTTGTGTCGATATCGTCTTTGTCTTCCATCAGCGCGATCAGCGCTTGAAGATCCTCGGCCTCTTCATCCAAGTCGACAATCGCCTCGGCCGCGTCTGAGCGCGCTGAAGCATGGTCGACTTTGATCCGCAAAATTTCGCGGGCCAGACGTTCGTCGCCTGAATCCAATGCGGCGCTTGCACGGGCATCGAAGTCGCTGCGGTCGCTTTCCTCTGCGAGCATTTGGAGCAGCCGATAGCGTTCCGCTTCCACGGCCCCAAGCCGCAATTTCAAGCGGCGAATGATTTCAGCGGATGACATGTCCTCAAGAGACGGTGCGGAGTCCTGCGCTTCGACTTCAAGGAAGTCTACTAGATTGTCTCTTATAGTGTTTTTTAGTCGCTCCAGGAGTGACCTCGTCATGCCCTCTGATCCTTTCTCTTATCGAATATCAGTATGAGAAGATCGCTATTCAAGATCTATTCATAAAAATATTTTGGGTGGAAGAGAAAAGCGTAAAGCGCGCGTTCGACTTATTCGTTCTTAGGCTCACCTGGGAGGCGATCGAAATCGCGTTTCCATTGGATGGCCAGCTTGGGACCGAGTTCCGGGTCGATCTCGGCATCGACAGCGACATTTTCCAATGGGGTCCATTCCAGAGTGACGCCTGGCGCGCCGGTGACGCCGGATTCAATCTCGAGATAAATATCATCGGCCAAGTATTTGCCGGTGGCCAAAGTTGCGCCGCCGCTCTCGTCGAGGCCAATATCCAGTCGGTCGAGCCCCGTCGCTTCTTGCAATTGACCAACGAGATTGAGCGCGTCACCGCCCGCCAGTTGCGCTGCCGCTCCGGCGAGCTGTGCGGCTTGTAGGGGACTGAGTTCGCTCGGTGAGCGACCGAATAAGACTCGCGACAAAATCTCGTCATCCGGCAGAGTCGGGTCTGAACTGAGGGTGATTTCCGGATCTGTGAGTGTACCGGTTAGCGAGATGGTCGAAGTGATGTCGTCGCTGACACGATCGGCCCGGATGGAAATTTGCGAGTCGCTTGGCTCACCGACAAAGCGAATGTCGCCCTCGGAAAAGCGGAAGCGTCGGGAGAGCAAATCGGCCTCGCCGCGGATCAGGGTCGCGCGTCCGATCACGTTTGGTCGTCCAGGCGGGCCGGTCACGCGCGCATCTAATCCCCATTCCGTATCAATGCCCGAACCCGAAACGAAGATGCGGCGATCAGCGGATACGTCTAAACGTAACTCGATCGCCTCGCGCGTTGGCGCAGTCGGCTCATCGCCAGCGCCATTCTCCTGAAAATCGACATCGAGCGTGGTGTAGCCAGCGCCAGGCAAGCGTTCCAGATTTATCCGGGCTTGATCAATCTCAAGATCGCCATTGATCTGCGTGCGTCTGTTACGACGTTCAATTTCCGCGGTTCCGGAGATGGATCCTGAGACATCTGAGCGACGCAAGGCATTAAGACCATTCAAGCGCATGCTGACCGAGCCGTCGCCGTCAAATCCATAAAGGCCTTGTCCGGTGACCTGACCGCCGCCTGCGCCGTGGGCCGAGACTTGATTGATATCTATGCCATCCGGGCGAAGCTGGGCATCCGCAGAAATTTCTTTGAGATGGAGGCCTGTGAAACCGTCTTCGAAGACGCCATTTTCGAACCCAACCGGGCCTTCAAACCGCCAAGTTGTGCCATCGCCATTGCGAATATCTAAGTCGATATCGCCTGTGACGCGCAGATTTGTCGGCGCGATCAAAGCCCAGATCGGCGCGACTTCCCCACGCCCTTTGAGCGAGACGGGGATTGCAGCTCCTGGCGCGATGCGGATAGAGCCGAGACGGTTTTCATGTCTCAACGGCGCCGACAGGCGCGCTAACAAGTCTAAGCTTTGAGGCGCTGCATCGGTCCGCACTTCGGCGGTGAGTGTATCGGCTTCGATCCGTGCCTCGAAGGCCAAATTTGTTTCGTCTGCCTCAACCATGCTGCGAGCGAGATTGATCAAAGAAGCTGATCCGCTGCCGGTCAACTGGCCGTCTTCGAATCCCAAAGTCATGGCGCCATCCAATGTGCCAACTAGGGAGGGGCGATCAATAAGTGGACCGATCTCTGACATTCTCATACCGCTTAAGGCCAATACCGTAGGCGACGTGCCGCTGGCATTATAAATCACTGAGATATCTCCTCCGAACGCCGAAACGGCGCCTGAGAGCTGTAGATCGGGCGCCGTGCTCACGCGGACGGGATGGGTGATCAAAATGTCATTCCCGGCGAAATTGGACGTCCCCGACAGCGACATCATTTGAGCATCGGCATCAAGGCGAAACTGATGATCGCCCCGTAAGGCTTGCGGCGTTCCCAGCAGTGGGAAATCGGCATCATAGTCGAGCGCACCTGCAAAACTTGGCCAAGTACCATCAAGTGTCAGATGGGCTCGATCCATATCAAGTGCACCGAGTTTCAGATCCATCAGCGAAATGTCCGAGTTCAATTGCATGGCTGCATAGCGCATCGTGCCATCTATGGATCCGCCAATCGGCGTTGTCCCGGCAATGTCGAGACTGACGGTCGCCCGCTCAGGCGCATTCGGATCAAGGGCAGCTTGGCCTGTTGCCCGCAAATCCGCCCAAGCGGCGTCGAGCTGGCTGACGTCAATAAGGCCGTCGCTGCGTTCACCGGTCATGTTTAGCGTGAGCGGGGCGCCAGAATAAATCGACTGTGCTGAAACGATGAAGGCGAGTGCATCACCAAATGCGATGCGCGCTGAAGCTTCGGGGCGTTCGAAGACCTGACCCGACAGAGACACTGTGTCCGCTCGTGCTGTCGCATTGATGCGTGGGCTTGAGAGTGGGCCATTCACCTCAAAGTCAGATATGAGCTCTGAAGCGGTCACCGTGTTCGGGTCAGGAGATGACGCCAAAAGGCGGCCTGAAAGATCAAGAGAAGTCCCTGCCAATCTACCCGATGCGGAGACGCTAAATCTATCATTCTCGACGCGAGAGGATTGCAGGTCATAATTCGCTCCGTTGCGGCGCGCTAAGATCGAGAAATTCGCTTGGTCACCGATCACCGTCCCGAAGGTTCCAGCGGAAGCGGACAAGGTGGCCACACCATTTGCTTCGATGTCCAGAGTCGACAATGTGGGGCCGGTTAGTTTTATCTCCGCGTCGATTTCAGAGAAGGGCGCAATCTGCTTGAGCTTCATGTCCAAGCTGACATCGACTGGGCCGTTCAAAGTGTAAGACCCTTGTCCCATGGTTTCGAGCGCGCGGCCTTCGAGGCGGAATAGTCTGGTGCGGAGTTCGCGTGGTCCAAGGAGATATTGCCCATCAAACCTCAGCGTGAGCGGACCGTTTAAGGTCGCTTGAGCAGCGGATGGGAGGCCGGCAATCTGTGACGCACGGACCTGCCCATCATAGCCGATCGAGCCCGCCGCGAAGCTTATGCGCCCATCCGATTGCACGTCGCTGAGCTGATATCGACCATAGGCAAAATCCGGGACCGTAATTTGACCATCAAACGCACGGTCTCCGGGCAGCCAGAAGAGCGTTCCGTTTGCATCAAACTCAGAGAGGGATAGCGCGCTTAGCGATGTCAGCTGGCTGGCATTGAGCGCTCGCACCGACACGTCGAGCTCGTCGACAATCATCCCTTCATCGCGCGTCTGAAGCGAGCCCGTGAGGGTTGACGTGAAACTGTTTGCTTCCGCTGTCGCGCGTAGGTCTGCATTTTCGAGGACCTCCGCGTCAAAGGTGAGCTTTGGTCCGAAGCGCGCATTTAGCGGCGCCAGCACAGCCAACTGGTCGAGCATAATCTCGCCACGGGCCGTCATTCGCTCCTCCGACAACTCAGCTTCGAGATCCAAAGATGGCACGTCACCAACAGCGCCGGATGCGAGCAATTGCCACTTGCTGCGATGAGGGGAAGACTTGAGGTTGAAACTGATGGGGGTGTCAGATGGCGCCCCGAGCATTGTCGCCAACAATCCGTTGGGGGCGGCGATGAGTTCCACGTCGCCAGCCAACGGGACGGCGCCGCCCCAGCTCAAGTCTGCGCGGATCTCGTCCCCGATGAGACCAAGCGTGCTGAGGTCGAGCTGAACTGTGCCGCGCGCGCCGGACGCGTTCAAACCGCCGGTCACGGAATAGCTTTGTGAGGGCCCCGCCACACCCTCCAGGAGAGATACGCGTTCGAGGTTCAATGCGTTGAGCGTGTAGCGATCAGCGATGCTCCCGGATGAGGGTGTACTCGGGATCAGCGTGGGCCGCCGGGTCATATTGACGGTAGCAGCGGACACTTCGCGTACATTCAAATGGCGTGCGAGGAGCCCAGAGGGACGCCATGCAAAATCGATCTGTGATCCCGTCAACCAGATTCCATTTTCGTCTTTCACGGTCAGCGTCTCAATCGACATCCGACCCAGTAGGTCTCCCGATAGCCCATCAACCTCGACGGACTGTCCACGAATGGTCATCGCTTCGAGGCGCGTCTCGAGCATATTGTGGGCCATGGGCGACATCGCAAAGAGGCGCAGGGCCAATAGCACGATCAACAGCGCCGCGGCGACGCCGAGTCCGATGCGCCGCCAGGTGCGCCAGGAAGGCCAGATCGTGAACATTAGAAGGCTTGCCCGATGCTGACATAGACTTGGATCGGGTCATCGCCTTGATCCGGATCGATCGGCGTGGCGAGATCTAACCGGATGGGGCCGACCAATGTGTCGTACCGCACGCCAAAACCCGCAGAGTAGCGCAGATCTCCAAACTCAACGCCCTGATCCGCGCTCACAGTCGCACCGTCGAGAAAGGCGACAAAGCCGAGCGGACCTTCACGGCGCCAGCGCATCTCGCCAGACATTTCGAGCAAGCCGCGCCCGCCGGTCGGCGTGCCGTCAGCGTCTTCGGGTCCGACCGACTGATATTCGAAGCCGCGCGCGCTGCCCCCGCCACCAGCGAAGAAGCGACGGCTAACAGGTAAATCAGACAAGGCCGCGCCAAAAACAAAGCCACTGCGCACGCGCGCGGCGGCGACAATTCGTTTATTCTGGTCCAGCGGCTGATACGCGCTGATTTGACCATTCAGGGAAAAGAATTGGGCTTCGCGGTCGCCAATCACCAGGCCAGGCTCACCGCGCGCATCCACCCGCCAACCCGACGTCGCGTCGAGGGGATCGTCGGCATAATCCAATCGCACACCGAGCGACGTGCTTAGAATTTGTTGGTCGCGTTGCTCAAACGCGTCTTCTTCGCGCGTGAATTCGCTGGAAGCGCCCAAGGCATAGGTGAGGTGGTCGGACTGGCGCACTTCGAACGTGCCGGAGACGGTGATTGCTTCGCGATCGAACGCGTCCGTTTCTTCCCGGCCGAGTTCCGAAGACAGAACCAAACTACGGTCAAACCCGGTAATGTTCGGGATTCTCCAATCCACGGAAAAAGAGCGTTCCAGTTCAGCCAAGGTCATGCCGCCTGTGAGCGTATCGCCGCGGCGCGTGGCGTTCCGGCGTGTGAGGCTGGCGGCAAGGCCCGGGCCTTCGGTCGTTGAATAGCTGGTCCCGGAGGTCAGCGTGTAACGCGCGCGTTCTTCCAATTGGACCAAGACATCGCGCACTTCATCGCCGCTTGGGAGTGTTTGGCGTGCTTCATTTGCGAGTTGCACGCTGACGAAGCGATAATTGCGGGTGGCGTTTAGCCGTCGGTTCAGAACGGCAAGTTTTTGCGGTGTGTAAATTTCATTCGTTTCGAACGGGATCAGTCGCGTAAGATAGTCTCGGCGCGTGCGCGCATCACTCGGATAGATGACTTGGCCGAGACGAATGCGGGGACCGGGCATGATGCGGTATGTGACGTCGAGCGTTCCCGCTTCGCGGTCGCCAATCACGACGCGGTCCTGTGCGTTGGCATCGGCATAGCCCACGGCTTTCAAGGCCGCGACGAGGGCAGCTTCTTCCGCGTAAATGGACTCGGGCTTAGCGACGTCACCAGATGCAAGCGTCCGCACCGATTGAAGCGCGGTTTGTGCTTGGTCTGGCAGCGGATCGGCGCCGGTGTCGAGGTCAATCTCCGCGAGGGTGAAGAGGGGGCCAGGTTCAATGCTGACACGGCCAATATAGGGCGGCCCCGCATCGACCGTGTATGAAATCTCTGGGGCAAAATATCCGAGCGAATTGAGATAGTTTTCTGATTTTCGCGCCGCATTTCGAGCTTGGCGCCGGGCTTCGAACAGAGTGTCCGAAGCGCCGGAATCGCGGATCTCGCGCTGAATGTTAGACAGGAGACTTTCGCTTGCCGTCTCGCTTTCCACGCGCAGCTCTTCGGTCCATGCTGGCTGAACAGCCGCACAGATCGCGATGAGGCCAAGTGTGAGCGATCGAACCATGGTAAATCTTAAACGCCAAGCAAGGTAATAAACCGTGCAAACCTTGGTCCAAGTTGCGGCTATTTTTGGATATTCCACTTAATTATGGTTAAACCCGGCACGCTGCGTGGAATCCGGGGACGTTTGTTTGAGTTCACTTATGCGGTGTTAGGACGCAATTGCGCTATTCATCTTGAAGTCTGGCCGCAGAAATCTATTCCTGTGTTCATTGTATTAAAGCAGGGCTGACTAAGTGAATCGAACCTTTTCAGAATATTGGGCTGATTTTATCGGTGTAACGCCCAGCGATCCCTTAGCTTTGTCTTTGGCCGATGCCAGCACAGCGATGGAGCTTAAGCCGGATGATCGATTGCTATTGGACCGCGACCCCGCAGGTCCGGTTTTCCTACTGACAGATGGCGTTTTGAAAGTCGTCAAACAAAGCCAAAATGGCCATGAAATTTGGCTCGCAGACTTTGGCGCTCCCGCCATTGTCGGTGAATTGTCGGCGATTTTAGGTGCCCCGCGCACGTCCGATGTCGTGGCCGAAACAAAAGTCACCGTCTTGAGCGTGCCCTATGCTGTCTTTTCTGAGGCCCTAACCAGTCATGTGAAATTGGCCAATGCGTTGAATGTCGAACTGGCGAAGCGGGTCAAAGCAACGTCTGAAAAATTGGCGGAGCTCTATTCAGTATCTGTCATGGGGCGCCTGCACTTTGAGTTGGTTCGTCTCGGGACACCGGATGAGAATGATGACGAGGTCTATCTGATTGCCTCTGTGATCAATGTTTCAGAAATGGCAGCACGCATCCATGCCACGCGTGAATCGACGTCGCGTGCCCTCAGTCGATTGAGGCAGATGGGCATTGTGCGCACAGAGAATGGCGGCATGAAAGTGATTGCGCCGCGTCTGGAATAGGCCTCAAACGCCAATATCTAGGGATGAAGCAGCGTAGAGAATTTCGCCTGGATTGGTGGAAAAGTCTTGGCGGACCCAGAAGCAGAATTTCAAATCTTGCTCGGCTGGCGTGTCGAGTTCCTCGCTAATGTTCAGGGATAAGGGCGACTGAATTCTCAATCGGGGCGCGCCTTCAGCTAAGCCAATACCGTGCAATTTGGTGGTCGTCATTTTGACCGATACGATCGCCTGATAAGCGGCATTGTCGGCATTTTCCACGCTGGGAAATTGTTTGATTTGCAGGACCGGAAAGTCCAGCTGGGGCGGGCGCAGGGATGAGAAGAGAGTCTGGACCTCTGGGTCGTCAGGCATTTCATCCAGCCCGGTCATAACCTGGTCGATCTCGCAATCTGTACACGTCTGGAGCCCGGAATCGATTTTAAGAATCTCCACTTGTTCGGCTTTAACATCCGATCCGAAAGATCTGAAAGCGGACACGCTTACGGAGAGCCCATAATCGGCGGGATCGGCTGAAGATCGGGCAATCTGACCAAACATTTTGGGAAATCCAAAAATCTCTCGTCCACCTGCAACCGCGGCTGGATCATCGACGAACATATAGATCGGCACCCAATACAGGTTCCAATCGGAAGACCGATCCATAGGTCCGGCATAGACCAAGGCCCAAATCGAAATATCGGCTTCGGGGACATATCCCCAGACGCGCCCTGTTGGATGACCGGATCGCATTTTCTTGACGAATAAGGATGTCATCAACAAGCGTGACAAAACGCATTTGGCACGAAACTTATCGGGCGCGACGCGATTGATGGTTCGGTCCAGATAGGACTGAATAGCGCCGCGGCTCGACTCCATCCACCCGCCCTGGAGCAAGGCGTCTTCACCCAGATAAGGCGGGCGCCCGAAAACTTTCAGTGTCGGGTCAATATATTTAGGGGGTCGCGCCATAAGGGGGCTCCTCGATTTGGGTCAGGGCGGTTTCGGCGAGCGTCAATTCATGACGCATCCCAAACGCCGCGGCTTTATCTTTGGCTTTCTGAAAGTATCGCTGCGCGTTTTTGGGGGCGGCATTGGCTAGGGCGATCTGACCCTCCACATAAAGCCGCCGTGGCTGTGCGAGCTCAAACACTTGTGCATAGGTTTTAAGCGCCTTGCGCCCCGCGCGCATGAGCCGATCCGCATCGGCGGCCCGGTATCCGTTTCGTTTGAGCGCGGCACCAACTTGCGCGGGGGCTGCGATGCCTTCCAACGTGCTGAAATTCGATGGTGGCAATTTGGCCGCGAACCGCATGGCGTTTCGGGCATGTTGAAATGCGAGATCATTTGCACCCTCAGCCAAATGGAGCTGCGCCAAAAGGCCTTCAATAATGCAGATGGATTGGTGATCCCCCAGACCTTTGGCAAGCTGTCGAGCCTCCAAGGCTAAGCTTTTCGCCTCCGTCGCTTGGCCTTCGTAAAACAGCGCTTCGGCTTTCGCATAGGCACCCCAAACCTTGAACAGGTGGTGGTCTTGATCACGGCCAATATTGGCGACTTTCTCAAACCAATCATGAGCGTTCGATAGGTGACCTCGAAACAAGTCGTTTAGACCGAGGAGGCATTCTACAACGCCGAGCATTTGCCGATCATCTGTTTGCGCAATGGCTTGGTGGCATTGAGTTAGAATGCGCTCAGCCTCAGCCCAGTTGCAGCTTTTGATTTTAAGCGTCGCGGCGGCACAGCCAATCAGGGCTTCGCTGCGATATTCGCCGGCCGTATGCGCCCGCTCGATGAGCGTTTCGAAGCGGCCACTTACGGGTAATTTGAGTAGCGCCAGTGTGTAATAAACAAAGCCCTGTCGACGGGCTTTGATTTCGTAAGCGTCTTCTGCGGCGTCGCTATTGCGCCAACCGCGATAAATGCCGGTCAGGATCATGTTTGAGTTGCCAGCAAACTGACCGACTTCGGATTGGATGGTCGCGGCGCGTCGTAAGGCGGCACGCTTGTCCGCATCGTTGGCAATCGTCCTCGCGATCTTGTCGAACTGGATCAGCGACTGCTTGGCGCGCCGCAATTTTCCAACGCCCCAATTGGCCGTCGCGGCGAGGGCGAGTCGATCCAAATGGCGGATTGGGTTTTGGCGTTTCGCGTCGCGCGACAGCGCTTCAGTTTGCTCTAAATGAGCAACTGTCAAACGGTGCGCGCCAGCTCGGTCGGCGGCCTGCGCCGCGCGTTCATACCAGACGGCGGCTCGGAGGTCTTTCCCGGCGCTCTGCCAATGATTGGCGATGCGCGAGGGAGAGCCTTTCGCGCGCACGACCGCACGTGCGATCGTTGCGTGCAAGTCGTGTTCAAAGGATACCGGCAAATCGGCGACGCCCCAATCGGCAAGAATGTCGTGCGCCGGTCGATGGCCCTGATCATCATCGATCAGCCAGCCGAGGTTTTGGAGTTCTGCCAAATGCGAGTCATCGATGTGGATATCGAAGCGATCAAGAAGGCCTTGGGCGTGTTCAAAGCCTAACGGCCAGCGCCATGCACAGTGTAGGCGCCAAAGGGTTACAGCGGGTGGGCTCAAACCGCGCGCCCGAGCGCTTAACAAGCTCTCGAGACCGGCCAAATTCGACTCGGGCTTTGTTGCCTGAGACGGGTCCGCATAGTGCAAGGCGGCTTGGACCAACCAGAAGGGCGTTCCAGCGGTGAGGTCGTATACAGAGTGCTTTAGCGCGGTGGAGAATTGATTGGGCGCGAGCCGTTCAATGAGTTCGTCAGATCGTGCTGCGTTCAATGACTCAATTTGCAAGCGCGTGTCCGCTTCAATGTCTGTGATCTCGGTGCGCGATGAGATGAGCAACAAGCCATGCTCGCGTTCTTTTTGGAAACGGCGAATGAGGCGCTTACTGTCATCATCACACCATTGCCAGTTTTCCACGATAACAAGGTGAGGGAGGCGCTGGGCGAGTTGAGCTTGCCCGTCCGAATCGAAGACGCTGCCGGGGGGTAGTTTGCAGGCTTCAGCCAAATCTTGTGCGCTGCCGAATGGCACATGCCGGCTGCCTGGAGTCACTTCCGTAGTGACACTCTCGGCGCCCGTTTCAGCGCAGAGATTCTGTAGCAGTCTGGTTTTGCCAATTCCCGCCGGACCCATGACGATGGCCGTATGACGCTTCGCGCGCGAGCTTTGATAAGCGGATTGCAAATGTTGACGTTCAATATCCCTACCGATCAGTGCGAATGATGGGGCAGGCGATGGGTTGAGATTTGCGGCGGGCGCGATCAAATTCGCGTTTGCGTTTGCGTTTGCGTTTGCGTTTGCGTTTGCGTTTGCGTTTGCGTTTGCGTTTGGGAGAGGAGTCGCGACTTTTTTTGCCGCTTGATTGATCGACTGCCCAATTGTGATGATGACAGATTGATCGCCAATTTGTGGGCGGTAACGGAACACGGTGCCATGCCCCGACTCAACCTCTCCCGCGCGGACCAAGGGCGCCCGTCCCGTGATTAGGGTTTTGAGCAAGGCATCGCGATCGGCTTTATGCAGCGCCTGGCTGGGGGGCAGGGTGATGATGATCAAAAGGCCTTTATCATCTTGAACGACATTATCGATCTCCGCTGCGTGCGCGGCGCAAATCTCGTGCGCCCGCGAAAATAGATGTTGCAATTGTTCGGGACGCGCATCTTGGCAGGCCACACTCGACAAAGCCCGGATGACAATTGTCCAACGGTCCGCAACGGATGCCGTGGCGAGCGCTGCTTTTGGGGCGTTCGGAATGTCGACCAAGTCGTTCTGAGGCGCAGCGTCGTCCTCATGATCACGCGTAAGGCTCGCAAATGCTTTTGCAATTGCCGTACCCCAAACGAAAGGACGCGCTTCGCTATCTAAATCGAGCCTCCCAACCCAGAATTTGCCCTCAGCTTGCGCCGTGCGGCACGAAAGAGCGGGCGAGGTTTTATGGCAAATATTTGCGGCCAGTGTCTGTAATTCCCCTGCCGCCAAGGGCGCGCTTTGCGACGATTGATAAGCAATCAATGCGTCCCCGGCGAAGCCGCCATAGCGAATGTCGCGCTCTGCCAGAACGGACATTAAGCGACCAAATAAGTCCGTGATCATTTGCGACACGCGTTCGGTGCCTGCTCGCGGGTCAGCTGCGATCTGGGATTGGGTCAGTGCTGTGAATCCGACCAGATCAATGACATAGACGGTGCCGGACATTTGCGTTGCCGCAAGGGGCGAAATTGGCGCCTGCATGATGGGCAAACTATCAGCCAAAATCGGTCTCTCCATAGACGCGGATAGAGACGCCGGTAATGGCACGTGCGCATTGCCGAGCCGTGGTCACAGCGCCTTCCACCCAGCCAAGATCGGTGCCATTGCGGACCCAATCTCCGCATAGGAAAAGGTTGGAGAATCCACTTTCATCTGTACGCAGACGATCGTCAATCGTACCCGCCGCGCCAAAAATATAGAGCTCACTCGGCTTGTGATTAAGGCGCGCATACAATGCTCTCGCGCTGACGTCTTGTGTCTTGAGCCGCCATTTCGGGAGCACGTCTTTAAAATGCTTCTTGAGCCATTTCAGACTGGTGTCTCGTGGTGCTTCGTCCGTGATCGGATAGGGCCCGCAGAGGAGATGATGCCCTCGATAATTTGATGGCTCTTCCATCTTCAAAAGATGGGTCATGTCGCTCCAAGTGCTGAGCGGTAAAACGTGACCCGTCGAAATATGTGGCATCTTTCCCCAACCGAGTTCGTCTGGCGTTTCCGCTGTCCACAATTGCGCAGAAACGGTCGGGCAGGACGACATGGCGGCGAGGCACCGCTCCCAGGCTGGATCAGCGTCTTTCAGGGGCTGACAGATGTCCCCTAAGGCTGTGCCGGGAATGGCGAGAATGGCGATGTCGAAATCATCTCCCACGCCTAATTCCTCGATCGGGTCGCCCTCATCCACATCGAAAGGGTCCTCGAAATCGTCTGGGAGTTTCGTCTGTCCCGGCGCCAATTCAATTTGATCCATAAGCGGACCGACCGGCCAGGTGCGCAAGCCTTGCGGTGTTTCGATCAAGGGATCATAGGCGTCTTTTCCGGCTTTGATTTTAGCTTGCCGCCGAATCTGCACTTTGGCGATTTGGGACTTAGTGGGGTCTAGATCTAAGCGGGTGATTTGAGTGAAAAATTCGAACTTTACGCCTTGGGCTTTCAAGACGTCATAGAATGGCTTGATGATGACATCGCCCATGCCACCCTGAAAGTGGTAGAAGAAGCTCCCGACTTGGCTGAAGAACATTCGCATATAGCCGCGTAAGGCGGCGCCAGCGGCCATATTGGGCTGGTTCGGATCGCCATCAATATAGCTAAACGCATAATGATAGCCGAGTTCGACAAACGGGGATTTGACGACAAAGTTTGGGGCACCATGACGGCGCATCCATTCGGTCGCGTCCTCTGAATTGATGGCGTCGAAACCCCGTGTGATCAACCGATCCGAGAGCATGCCTTTCAAAACATAGGCACCGACCAATCCCGCCGTGACGAGATCCGCCACGGACGGATTATTCTCGTGCTCGGACTCGTACCAGGCCTGAGCATCCTCTTCGGAGATATTATGGAGCAGAGACTCGCATTCTTGGCTGATCTGCGTGGCACGATCTCCGAGGCAATTGGCGGCCGCTTGCATCTCTTCGTCCGAGACCGTGGCATAGACTTCATTGTCGAGGAATTTGACCACATCAGAAATGTCGAACCAATGGCGCAGAAACCGCATCCCGAGTCCGACCAGACTGAGCCCGCTGAACGCGTTCTCCAATAATTCCTGAACCCAGCGCGCCAGGACTTTCAGCATGCGTGCGATCGACATGTCAGGGATATCGAGGCCAGGTTCGCCGACCGGGTCAGGAAAGCGCACAGCGATTTTTCGCCAGCCATATTTGAATCCAAAGAACAGCTTTTCGTCGAATAGGACCGCGCCATTCATAGGAAGAAAGGCCGTCCCTATCGGTTGCGCATCGACCCCGGGGATCTGGTTCCAATCGCCATAAACCCGGCGCAGCATTTCGAATGTATTGTGATACCAGCCGCCTAAAACGTGCAGGCCATGCTCCTCATTGCGATAGCCCATGCCTGGTCGGTCATTGCGGCTCGACGCGCACTTTCCGCCAAGCCGCCATCCCATTTGATAGATCGTAATGTCGAGCGAATGGTTCGAATCTAAGCGTTTTAACTCATAGGCCGCAGCCAGGGCGCTGATTCCGCCGCCAAGAATGGCGATTCTGGTCTTCATGATTACTATTCAGTCTCATCCGCGTCTTAAACTGTGATAATACAGACCACGTTTATCCTGGCAATTTGATTGAAATTGAATCCTCAAGTTTTACGCGATTTCAATCTTAATCTGAGACGTAAGACGCTTGGGTCATTGCGTGGGATTCCGATGAAAAATACGATCAATGCGTTTCCAGATTCTGGTTGGTATACAGTCTTTTATCCGCTCGAAGGGCAGATTGAAGAGTCCGATTGGCGTTCGCCAGTCGCCAAACCCTGGTTGAAAGGGCGGTTCGGGACCAAAACGGCTCTGACCCCTGAAGGGGATCAAACCACGCAAAATGGATTCTGGGTCGCGATTGACTTAACCGTCGGAAAAAGCACGCGGGGCTATACGGTCGCGGATGCTTTGGCGACGGATAGTGCGGGGTCGAAGACCAAGCCCGCCGTGATCGACGATGTCGATGGAGACGATTCTACGCCGGGCTCGACTTTGAACTTCAATCCATACATTGCGAGTTCGGTTCGTGAATTACCGGATCATCTGAACCTGAAGATCCATAAAGAATTCTCGCTGAGCAAAAATTATGGCGAATTGATCCTGAACGTGAACCTGCTGGAAGAAGCGGGCGATGCGGTGAAGGTCAATTTGGTTGTCGATTTCGGTAACTCGCGCACCGTGGTTTTGGCGCTCGAGCAATCCGGCATTGAGAATGGTCTGTCGTCGGCGTGTCGGCCAATTGTCTTCCCGCGTCCAGGCACCGATCTGGATTCACTAGACATGGACGCCTTAGACTTGGATGACGCCATTCCGGACAGTTGGTTCGCTCTGGTTGAGGGCGTGTTCAAACCAGAACCGACGCGTAAACTGTCGCAAGCGGTGAATCCGACCTTCCAGAAGCGTTCATTGTTTGAACGGATTGCCAATACAGCGCGCCGCGATCGTGACCGTGAAGTGTTCCAATCTTCGCATCAATTCGCCAATGTTTCGCCCGCCGCGATCGGCTATGCCGCCCGGCAGGCCTTGAGCAATATTGAAACCGAAGGCGGTGGCATGTCCTTCCTGTCTTCGCCGAAAATGTATGTTTGGGACGACGCCCCTTTAGGCGCCAATGGCCAAACACATTGGACCATGCAAGTGCAACCTTGGCGTCGATCCGAAGATGACGTGGCGTCCTTGGTGCCTTTGAAAGGCCCGATCTTTAGATTCCTGCCGAATGGCACGACGAAATGGTTGCTGGCACATCGTGACGCTGAACTCAGTGCCGAAATCGACCGCCGCGCCAACCATTCTCGCGCTGACAGCTTAATTTGGGTGGCTTTGTCCATCCTCGAGCAAGCGCAAGCGCAAATCCAGTCTGAGGCTTGGCGCAAAGGCAACCAAATGTATTTGCGCCGCGAACTCGGCGATATTTTGCTCAGCTATCCCGCCGGATGGACGAAGGATGAGATCGAGATTTTCCGCGAAAAGTGGGAGATTGCGCGCGATATCTTCCTGTTGAGCCGCTTTGAAGACCCAAGCAAGATCAAGCAAGAGGGTCGTGCGCCCGAGATCCGCTTGGCTTTGGACGAGGCTGTGGCACCGCAATTAGCGGTCGTGTTCTCCGAAATCCACCATATGGGCGATACCGGCGAAAACTGGATCGAGCTTATGGGCCGTGGCAAAGGGACCGATGCCCGTGTCCGTGTCATGACCTTGGATATTGGTGGCGGCACAACCGATACATCTGTGATCGAATATTCCGACAAATTGCCGGGCGCAGGCGTCGATTTGGTCTGCAAGCTCTTGTTCAAAGACTCCACGACCATTGCTGGCGACCGTTTAGCCAAAGACATCATCGAGCGCGTTTTGCTGCCGAAATTGGGCGAACCATTTGCCGCCAACGCCGATGATCGCGAGAAGTTTGAGCAATTCTTCCTGCGTCAAATCAAGCGCGAAAGCGAACGCCAACAGCGGCTGGTTTGCACCCGTACAGTCTTCATTCCGATCGCTCTGCAAATCCTGCGCAGCGTGTCGCGCGGCGACAGCGAGATTGTCTTGGATCTTGCCGAATCCGGTGCAGCTTTGAAACAAATCGATGTGCTTAACAGCCTCGGTCACAAAGAAGGCCTGACCAAGGACATTATCAATCCGACTGAGAAGCTCGAGATCGAAATGACCAAGGTTGAGAAGGTCATCAATGAATGGTTCACGCACATCGCTGAGACGCATGCACGCTATGCTGGACTGTTTGATTGCGACTTGGTGATTTTGACCGGTAAACCGTCTGAATTGCCGCAAGCCAAGCGGATCCTGTCCGAAAAGCTGCCATTAGATCCGGCTCGGATCATCACCGCCAAAGGCTATTTTGCGGGTGAATGGCTGCCAATCTCTGAAGAAGGTGTCATTGAGGACGCCAAATTGGTCACTGCGCTCGGGACCGTGGTCTATAATGCGATTGAATCGGGCATGGTTCCCGGCTGGCGCATTCGCAGTTTCGTCGATGACGAATATCGTCTGCAAAACCATTGGGGTCGCATTTCTGGCGGCTTGAAGCCTCTGACAGAGCGCGATGTCATTCTGCAAGCGGGTGAGCTGGAAGGCGAGACTCGTATGCTGACTGACAGTTTCGTCGGACGCACGCGCTTCCTCAATCACATGCTGCCTGAGCGCGTTTACAAGCTGGTTTTGAAATCCGGAAAGCAGGTCATGGTCGACGTTCGGTTCAAGCGCTCGCTACCGCAGGCGGCCAATGACGAATATGGCATTAGTGCTGAAGGACTAACCTTAATTGGCGCTAAGGATGCGATCACCGGTAAAACGATTCCGCTGGATGAGATCTCGCTAAAGCTCTACTCAACGCCCCTTTCAGGCGAGCATTGGCAAGAATCCGGACGTTTCGAAGTCCGCTGGTCCGCCTAGGTTTTCTCTAGAAACGCCCAAAAAAATCGCCAATAAAGCGAATTTTCCCGCTTTTAGACTCTCTTTTGGCACGATGTTTGCTCCTCAATACCCGTGAGACGCGTAAACTAGGAGTGGTCTATGAGCGTGGAATTTATGATGGGCAAGCGATTTGCCGGGAACGCAATGTTTCGCTCGAATGCGGCAGAAGCTGTCGTTTCCGCAATAAATGAGCGCCTGTTTGAAAGCAGCGATACGCTCTATCAACGCACACAATTAAGCGATGTCAGCTATCGTTTGCGCCAGGCGTTTAGCTTTGAGCCAGAAATGCTGCCACAGCTTCCGCTGCAACTTGGTCAAGACTATCACAAGGCGAGCGAGTATCTGGAAGAAGCGATCCAATCCTGGTTGGAGAGTGACAACCTGGCGGACTTGTTCTCTTACTTGCGCCTCGATGAAGGCACCGCTGCCGGTGTTCAGGAATTGCTTGCAGGCAGTGTTCAAGTCCAGGCCTTGGCGAGCTGGTTGTGCAATGAATTCGGTGAAATCCGGACTTCTCGACAAGCCTTGCACGCGCGTCGCTATGTGGCGGTCAAACTCACACGAGAAGCGATGGCTTCAATCCGAGATGTTGAATCGGAGCTAGAAGACACGCGTGCGCAACGTCAGGCACAACTTGATGTTTGGACCGATCTTGAATGTCCGATCCAGAACTCGCTTCACTATCGCACCGTGATTGCGCCAATCTGCAACTGGCTATTGCTGCTCGAATCTCAGCAGCAAGCCAAGGTTGTTGGGCTCCGCGTTGCCAATGAGGAAATGCCTTTGGTGCATGCTCCCGTCACAACGGCGAAACATGTAACTGGTGTGGCAGGATCTGACTTTGTCGATGCGTCTGTCTTGCACAAAGGCGCTCGGTCAGCAGGCTAATTGCGAGCACGGAAGGCGCGCCGCGACATTCGCTTAAGCGCTTTGCCGTGCCGTTTGTCCCCCGATGGACGAATGCTTGTCGATCGTAGACAGCAAAATATCGGGCGATGCATAGGGCGCGTAAAGATCTCCACTTGGCGCGTAGACCAAGGGCAGTGATAACCGCTCCGCCTCTGACGCCAATTGGCTTTGCCAGAGGTCCGTTGTTTCGAGACCTGAAAAGACCACCGCATTCAGTCCGTCAAAGAAGCCATCACGCAGGCGCTCATCATGTCCAAGTGACATCTTCAAATCGTAGTTAAGTGTGGCCGTATCGATATTGCGGATCATCTGACCGGCCAGGACAAAGTCTTCTTTATTGTCTTCTAAATAGCGCAAATCGCCTGGGCTTTTCTGCAAGACGTCGCGATAGAATTTCAGTGGGGCTTTCTTCAATTGATGCTTCACACCATAGCTTGCAAATTTGAGCCCTGCGGTTGAGACCACCGTTTGCCGCAACATGCCTTGGAACCAATTGGGTCGAAATACGCCCCAAATATTCTGATTGAACATGGCATTTGAAAATATCGACAATTCGATGTCATTGCTCAGTCGGGCTAAGCGATAGCAAACAGGATTCGCGCTGCCCATGCCGAGCAAAACAATCTGCCTCAATTCCAATTGCTTGAGCAGCATAAGCAGAACGGCCGCCTCTGCGGCGACGGTCGCGCCAGACTTGATCTGAGCGTCTTCCAGAAGCACCCGTGGCAAAGGTTTTGAACTGCCAAAGCCGGGACGTTCGACGAAAATGACTTGATACCCGGCTTGCCACATTTTCTCGCGAAAATGGTGTGATGGGGCAATCGGGTAATCGACTGAGTTCACAATCACTAAGGGGCGTTTATTCACGATCGTTTCGCGATGGATTAATACCCGAAGCGCGATCTCGCTATCACCGATCTGAATCAGGCCAGCGTCTGGAATTCCCGCGTTTTCGTTCGCTGTGGATTCGGGCTCATAAGAAGCCTCGATAGGATTTCGAGCCAACATCCCCTTCAACTCTGAACTCCCCTTAGTCTTTTTTTATCTGAACGAGGTTCATATTTTCCAATATAGGATGTTCACTCGCTTGACCAATGACGTTCACTTCACGGTTGCGTTAGCGGCTTGATTCACCAGATTCTGGCGCACTCTAATCTATGCAACTCGAATTTTGGCTGGACCCTCTATGATGGTTCCAATCTGCCAAATCGAGTCATTGGAAGCTTGGAAATCGGCCTGGCAGCGTCCCCATTTTTCCGCGGGAATTGTCGCCAACAGGCCACCGCAGGTTTGCGGATCGAACAGCAAATCTAGTCGAGCATCATCCTTGCCATGCACGCGATCGCGCAATCTCGCATTCGCGGGATACAAGGTGGACCGAATGCCATGCTCGCTGGCTTCAATCGCCCCAGGAAGGAAGGGAAGCTTGTCCAAGTTCAAACGATTCCCAACTTTTGATGCGTCGAGGATATTCAACAAATGGCCGGCCAGACCGAACCCGGTGACGTCGGTCATGGTTGATGCGACATCAGCTAGTCGGCGTGACGTGTCTTGTTGCAACCGGCACATGCTGGACAATGCGCCCTGATAATCATCGCCATCAAGTCTTTGCTGCATTTCTGCTGCGAGGATCACGCCTGTGCCAATCGGTTTGGTGAGGACCAAGATATCACCCGGTTTGGCGCCGATATGAGTCAGCGGTGGTTTGGATGTGCTGCCGGAGATCGAAAACCCAATCGTCAGTTCTGCGCCGCTACTGGTATGTCCTCCCGAAATGGTCACGCCGCACGCGTCGAATACGTCTCGGGCGCCTTGCATGATTTCGGTCAGCATCGCGCTTTGTTTGTCGGGTGCCAAAGGCGGTAGAATAATCTGCGCCAAAGCTATTTCTGGAACAGCGCCCATGGCCCAGATGTCTCCTAATGCGTGGATCGCAGCGACTTTGGCTAAGTCGTAGGGGTCGGCATTGAAGGCGCGCAAATGGTCGGTGGAAAGAACGTCATATCCATTGTTCGTTTGAACGATCGCAGCATCTTCGAACCGGCCCTGGGACGTTTCGTCTGCGGTGGGGCGCAAACCTTCTGAGAGCGTATCCTGAGAGACTTTCGCGCCGCATCCCCCACAGGCATTTTTCTGGCGCTCGACTTCGGCGATGACACCTTGCGCAACCTGCTGCGGTAAATCGGGGGCTGGCATCGCAACGGGCTCAGTGAACTGTGTCATGAAGGCCCGGTCGATCCGGTCCTTCCATTTCCAAACCCATTTCCCGGACAGTCCAATACCCCATTTATCTGTGAGCGCCGATTGATCACCCTTGGAGATCAATTTCAGATAGGCTTGCTGCGGATGATAGGCGCGATACTTGCCGGTTGAGAGCGCGGTGCGAAGATTGTCGAACAAGACGGGCGCTTGGCGCACCGCGAAGACGCCAGCTTTTGGGCGCGGGGCGTGCGTGAGATGGGCGCAATCTCCGGCGGCGAATATGCCGGGCGTATTCAGCGAATGGAGATGTTTGTCGACGCAGATGAAGCCGTCTTCTAAAGCGAGTGATGTTTCGGCCAACCAAGCGTGAGGGTTAGCGCCAGCTGTGCTGACAATGAAGTCAGAACCGGGATCAATTTTGTCCATGCTGGCATCGGTGATCAGCGCGATTCCCTCACGCGCCAATGCCGCGATCAGATTGCGCCGCGCCCCGCTATTAAGCTCTCGCATCGGTTGGCTGGTCGCTTCAATCAATTCGATCCTTGCGGCGGGTAGCTCAAGGCTGCGCAGCCGGTGCGCCATAGCGAGGGCCAATTCGACGCCGGCCACACCCGCCCCGATGATGGAGATATTTGCCGCACGCTTTTCCAGAGAGACGCGATCAATAAGAGCGTCCCAGGCGTCGGCGAATGGACCGAGCGGTTTTGCCGGAATGATGTTGGCGCTAGGTCCATCTGAGTTCGGATAGCGCGATGAAACGCCAATATCGATGGATAGGATGTCGAAGGCAATGTCAGGCCGATCGGCCAATTGCACGGTCTGCGTAACCGGGTCCAAGCCTATGGCTCGGTCAACGATTAAGCGGGCGCCGGCGGCGCGGGCCAATCGGACGAGGTCAATATCGAGATCTTTGCGCTGATAATGCCCCGCGACAAAGCCTGGCAACATCCCCGTATAAGGCGCCTTAACCCCTGGATTGACCAAGGTGACTTGCACGCCGGGCAGGGGCTGCATCGCCCATTTGCGTAAGACCAGCGCATGCGTATGCCCACCGCCCAGCAAGACTAAGTCGCGTGTGATTGGGATGGTCGAGATCATCGACACGTCGTGGCTCTCTCACTCTGGGTGCGCATCCATTTATCCATCCTATAAAATGCAATCAGCCCGATCATATGACCGGGCTGATCCGTTCCGACAAGCGCGGTGACTAGTTTGTGAGTGATCCCACCACTTGGTCATAGACGGCTGCAGCTTTGGCGCGCATTTCGTCATCCGTCGCATCTTGGATCGGATGATCGACCAGCACGAAGCGCGCATCGCTCATGCCTAAAGCGTCGCGTTGAGTGACCGCGGCATTGTGAAATTCGCTCGAAGCAATGGTTACGGCTGGGAGGCCCTGGATTTCAAACCAGACTGTGTCGTGCATACTGCACGTCGTACAAGACCCTCAGTCCGCCAATCCTTCGACAACGAAATCGCATTCCGCTTTCATCTGCGCCCGCAAATCATCAGGGCAAGGTTTGGTGAAAGTTGGTTTGGCATAGCGCCGAACTTCAATCTCTGGCATTCGTTCCGTCAGCAATCGTTCGAGCTCATCGAGCAGAACGTCACCGCGTGGTTTGCGAATGTCCATCAAACCGACCACCCCTGAGACCTGACCCGAGCGCGGCGTAATCTGCCGACTCACTGGGACGGTTTCGTCAGTTGGATCGAGAATTACTGTCATTCATCCTCCTTTTGCTAAACCTCTTCAATCTTGCGCGAGACCGATTGCGATCCCATCGGTCCAGTGACCCAGCCATGATAAGCGCTGGAGAATTTGCCAGCATCTGAGCCTGCGACCACAATATGGATATGATCCGGCTTGGCAAATTTCGGGACGGGATTGTTCAATTGCTCTTCGCCCAGCTTCGCTGCGGCGGCGCGCGTCATGCCCGCGCCTGAGACCTCATTGGCGACCATGTCCCTAAGCGGACGGGTCGTCACCTCTTGGATGCGTGCCCGCAAACTGTCTTTTTCGTACGGTCCATCGCGCATGAGCGTATCGATGTGTTCAGGGCAGACAACCAAAAGCGTGTCCACCGGCATCATATGATATTTGGGCAAAAACACCGACTCCAAACCAAGCCCGAGCGTCCCCGCAATCTCATCCGGCGCGCGCGATTCCTGATCAACAATATGCACCGGACCTGATGTCATCGCGAACAGGGTCACAACCGAGTCGTCCGCTTTGAAACCGCGCTCGACATGTAAGGGCGCCCAAGGGGAGCGGTCCTCGCGCTCAGCGAAGCACATTGAGAATTTCATCGGATTGCCCAAGGTTGAGCGATCGGTGCCACCGGGCTTCGAGCCGCCAATGTTACGCACTGCGAGTCGGACCGCCCGGCCAATCGTGGCATTTGCACGATTGCCCGTGCCGAGCGCCATCAAGCCGCTATTCATTCCAATCCGGTCACGGATTGGGCCGTTGACGACCATGACCGGCGACGCCCCCATGGTCGTCGCCATGACGCCATGAATGTTAAACTCATCCGTGCACATGGCCTCTATCGCGGCGATGACCACGGGAAGATATTCAGGCTTGCAGCCGGCCATCACAGCATTGATGGCGATCTTCTCAATCGTCGCATCACCCATATTAGGCGGCATTTGCGCCACCACGTCTTGGGGCGAACGTTGTGTGCCGGATAACATTCGCATGACCCGTTCAGGGGTCGGTGGGACCAGCGGAAGACCATCCGAAAACCCCTGGTCAAACATGAACTCGGCCACGTCATCAGCGCTCGCAACTTCGATTTTCCGCGCCCTTATGGGGCTATCATCAGCCTCAGCCTTCAGACGGTCATGCACGTCTGGATCAAGATGTTTCGACCCGCAGCCTGGCCGCCAATCCGGCACTGAATCCCAATCCAGAGCGGCGCTCTGCGTTTTCAGCGCGCTCGCCATGGCTTTGTCTAAGCCTTGCCATTCCGACTTAACGAAGCCCTCAAAATGGGTTTCCGCAGTCTCGCCCGAGGGACACCAATAGATCGCTGGAACGATATTGAAGTCATAAGCAAAAGACGTCTTGAGGTTAGAATCGTCGAGTATCGGAAGCGTCAGGCCGTGCCGATCTCGAAGGATTAAACTGCCATCCGCTGATTGGCTGATCATCCAAATATTGGCCTCTGCGCCATGGGCTTTGTGTAGCGCTTCTAAAACAGGCGCGGCCAAGTTGCAGGTCTCGCAATCCTCCTTAGCGAAACAAAGCAACGTTGGCTTCGTCGAGGGAAAAGCTTGGGATTGCCCCTCTAAGGCGTTCAGTTCGAAATTGGGTAAGGTCGCCATCTCAGCCTCTCTCTTATGGAAGGATGTTTGCGGAGATTCCAACGCTTGTCCATGTCTGGCCCCGCGTCAGGTCAAATGGCGGAGGTGGATGGGAATCGAACCCACCACACGCCGGTTACGACGTGTCGCTGGTTTTGAAGACCAGGGAAGCCACCAGACTACGGACACCTCCATTTGGAGCTTAGGTGTAGCGCTGGCGCGACGCGGGGCAAGCCTGCCAACCGCTAAATCACAAAAGCGCGTTTATCACCCGATCGAACCGTCAGACCGAGCGTGTCGAAATATTCGAGCAAAGGTACAATCGTCTTTCGATTGGTGTTCAAGACAATGCGGGCGCCGCTTGTCGTGAAAGGGGTGTCCTTAGCGTACGTGTCTCGCAGTCGTTCGCGAGCATTCTTGATCGCATCGCAATGGAGAAGCAGGCTTTGTTTGAGGCTATGATTGTAAAGTGAAACAGCGCGACCCTGCGCGATTAGCAGGGCGATGAAATCCTCATCATCCTGTGTGGGCGCTTCAAAAAGCGCGACGGGTTGCACCGCCATATCACGCAAGCGTGCATTAAGCGCCTCATAGGCGGTGCGCTGGTCAAGGCTCATTACCGCCATGGGATCGTGTTGTGTGAGCGCCAGGCCAGACTGCGCTTGGCGAATTTTCAGCGCCGCGAGTTGTTGATCAAGCACATGCTCAAACAGTGTTTCGGGCGCAGGGCGTAACGCTGCCTGAACCTGCGCGAAGGGTATATACGGGGCGATCGGACGGGCAGCGTGTTGGGCTTGAAGATATGCGATTAATGCGGTGGCGAGCGCCTGCGCTTCGGCGCATCGGACAAGCTGCCCTGCTTTTGTCGTCTCAAAGTCAGGGTGCTCAGACAACGGGCCCGTATGTTTTAACCGCCGTAAGAGTGACAGGTCGACCATGCCCTTATCGCGATCCGCTAAAGCGTGGGCGATCTCGTCCGGCGTGCCGGAATGAATGGCATTTAAGAGCGCTACATGCGCGGTTTTGTTTCTGGTGATGAGTGATGCGTTTGGGTCTAAAACAATGCCCCCGGTCACCGTCTCGCCGCTTGCGGGCAGGCGTAGCACAAATCTCTGACCTGGATACGCGGTGAGTGGGGATGTGATTTCCAGCTGAGCAAATTGGTTTTGGTCATCGATGCGCGGGTACAAACGAATGCGCGCCGCCGCATGTGCCGTCCCCAATAATAAGACGACATGATCCATATGTCTGAGTGTAGAGTTTTTTGAAAGCACGACATCCAATCGGTGACTGGATGCAAACACACCCGGCATGGTCAGCACATCGCCGCGCGCAATCTCCTCGCGGTCGACATCCCGCAGATTTACCGCCACCCGAGCCCCCGGCGGAGCGTGTTCTTGCGACAGTCCGCCGAGCTGCAAATTCCGCACGCGCGCCTGCTTGTGGTTCGGACCGATCGTGACCGTATCTTCGACCTGCAAGGCGTGTCCAAGCAGTGTGCCAGTGACGATCGTACCGGCGCCAGGGGCCGAAAAGACCCGATCTATGGGTAGAAAAACACCTTTTAAATCGAGTGTTTGAGAGCCCTGGTCGGAGAAACGGAGCAAGCTAAGGCGGAGGGCGTCAATACCTTGTCCTGTGGTGCTGGAGCAGACCAATTGCTCAACGCAATCGAGGTTCAGCTCTTCGAGCAAAGCCCCAATGGCCTCGCGCGTGCGCGCGGTCGTCTCTGCATTTGAAAGGTCCGATTTGGTCAGCGCGACCAAGACGGATCGGACGCCAAACAGATGCGCCAAATTGAGGTGCTCGCGGGTTTGCGGTTGGATCCCATCCACCACACTCACGACAAGCAAAACCGATTGGGCGCCGCTGACACCAGATGCGGTCATGCGAATGAAGTCGGCATGGCCGGGCGTATCGATCAAATGGATACATTGCTCATCGCCGCGCAAATGGGCGAAGCCGAGGCGGATCGACAGGCCACGCGCTTTTTCTTCTTTCAGCGTGTCTGTTTCGATTCCTGTCAGCGCTTTGACCAGGCTGGTTTTGCCATGATCGACATGACCCATCACGGCGAGCGTCGTGTGCTTCATGCGGTCAGTGCGGTCGTGACAGAGTCAGACAATGTGTCCATATCCGCATCTGTGACGGCGCGCATATCGAGTAAGAATTGGTCATTCGAGATCCGGCCGAGAACCGGCACAGCTGCGCTGCGGAGACGCCGCGCGATCTGATCGGGCGAGACGCCGTCCATGTCCAATGCCACGGCAAAGCTGGGCAAGTCCTGTTGTGGCAAGGCGCCACCACCCGCGCGGGCCGCGGTTTGGAGGATAGAGGTCTTGATGACATCGTGCGTGGACAGTCGCGCGCTGAGCAAAGTCGCGCGGGCGTGGACGCAGTCAATGGGTTCCGCCAAAGCCTGCAATACTGGAATGCGCTCAAACGGATTGTATGGTGCGCGGTAGAGATCCAGCGTGGCGTGCAGGGCTGCCAGAGAGAGCTTATCGATCCGTACAGCCCGCGCCATCGGATGCGCTTTGATTTGATCAACGCAGTCCCGGCGGCCCGCAATAATCCCAGCTTGTGGGCCTCCTAAGAGCTTGTCTCCTGAGAATGTCACAAGATCGACGCCATCAGAGAGAACATCGCGGACAATGGGTTCGTTCGGAAGCCCATAGGGGGAAAGGTCGACTAAGACGCCACTGCCCAAGTCTTCGACCAGCAACGTTCCTCTCTTATGGGCCAAGTCGGCGAGCGCTTTGCGCTTTGGCGCGGAGGCAAACCCGACAACCGCATAATTGCTTGTATGGCTTTTAAGAAGCAGCGCGGTGTCTTCGCGGATCGCTGTTTCATAGTCGCGCAAGTGCGTTTTATTTGTCGTCCCAACTTCGTGCAGCACACACCCACTTTGCGCGATAACGTCCGGCATGCGGAATGAGCCGCCAATTTCGACCATTTCACCGCGCGAGGCGATGATCGGTTTGCCTGCACCTAAAGCGGTCAGGCTGGTCAGAATCGCCGCCGCGCAATTGTTCACGACGATTGCCGCTTCTGCGCCTGTGAGCTGGCAAATCAGATCTTCGACATGGGCGTGTCGTGAGCCGCGCTTCCCCGTCTCAATGTCCAACTCAAGCGTCGAATAGTTGAGCGCGACCTCTTGCATTGCGTCGATCGCTTCTGGCGCCAAACGTGCGCGGCCAAGATTGGTATGGATAATGATTCCAGTCGCATTGATGACCGGTCGCAATGTTGCGACACGTGCGTTGGCTAAATTACCCTCGGCTCGCGTCAGCATCGCGTCGACGGAGACTTCAGCAACATCGGTCGCAGATGCTGACAGGATTTGATCGCGCATCTCTTGGACTTGCGCGCGCACCGCATTCGCGACGTCATCATAACCATAAGCCGCGATGAGACCCGCGGCCCCTTCAGAGTCGAGCACAGATTGCACTTTCGGAAGGCGTCTTAAGCGATCTTGCATTCTGTATTGTTTTCAGAAGACCGCTAATGGCGCAAGCTTGCCGTCGAGGCGTTAAAGCGCCTGACAGGTCTCTGCCAGTTTGATTTCTGTTTCGCGTTTGCAGGACCGACTGTCCGCATCTGTTTCACAAACCTCAGCGGATGAGCTGATGCCAAGAAATGTTGCGGCGCTGGCCATGGCTGTCCAATACGCATCTTTCGCACCGCGCACATCATCCTCCATGGACGGGTTGCGCAGCAAGCCCGCTTCGCCTTGTGCGATTTGAAGTTCACAAGCTTCCTGAAGCGCCATGCGCTTAAATGGGGTCTGGTTCTGCTCTGATAGAGAAAGCTGTGCGGCGTCTTCATTATAGCCTGCCCAATTTGTCGAGACTTGTTGGCCAAAGCCTTCCGAGGCGGCGACGCTGCCGGCCCAATCTCCTGCATTGGTGGTGGTCGTGAAGGCTTGCACTGCAGACGAACTATCATTCAGGCGCCGCACAGCGAGCGCCATGCCGCAGAAATTGCCTTGTCGGCTATCAATGCCTGAGCTGCCCATACTGAGGCAGCTGGTGCTTGCTTTGTCGGCATAATTCAGCGTTTTTCCGGCGGCTTCGGCGAAGGCGCTATCGGATTGCCCGGGGATCGATTTTAGCGCGTCCGCGGCAGTCATGGCGGCAAAAGTCCAAGCGAGATTGAGTGCCGGGTCCGCCGCGGAATCAGCGATCCCTGTTTCGGCGACGCTGAGCAAATTGTTCAATTTCTCGAGTCGCGTGGCGTCGCTCCCTGGATCAGACGCTTCGGCTTTCACCGCATTGATTTGCGTCACCGCAAGTTCCGGCGTGAGGCCCTCGGTCTTTGGTGTCGCGCATCCCGAAAGAAAAGCGAGCCCAACGCTGGCGATTGCGATTTGGTATATTTGGGTCATCCTTCGGCTCCTTGCGGTGGGACGGGTTGATAATAGACTTCCGGATCGCCGGTCGGTGTTCGGACATGGTCGAAGGCGAACGGGTCGTCGGCTTTACTGGACTCTAAAGCCCGGCCTTTGCGCATGGCTTCGACGGCCAGTAATATGGTCTCAGACGGGATGTTGGCTTGTCCGGTTGAAATGACATCGCTCAAGAACCAGCGGAAGGCATAGATCCAGTCGTGCGAAGACAGTTGCTCAGCCCCTTGCGTCATGGCCAACTGATTGAGTTGTTCGATAAACTGCGTCAACGCGCTCTGTCCGGACTCGGTTGCCAGCTGCCTGGCATGCGATGTTGCCAGGTCGAGTGTCGTCATCAGCGCATCCGCGAGCGTCCGCCCGAAAAGGATCTGGCCGGACTTGCGGTTCAGCGGCGCCGCGCCATCGGCTTGTGCCGTGAGGTTGATTTGTGCGCTGCTCAAAACGCGCTGGACTAAGGCAACGGCCAGGGCATCTTCTGGGTCACTGGCATCCAAGCTGAAGAGCGTTTCAGGATTAGCTAAGGCCAGCGAAATGGCGTGGGCCGAGACACGCTGCCAATCCGCGCGGCTGATTAAGCTGGCATGCTCATTGGCGATGAATGCTGCGACGCCTCGGGCGATATTCACCACTTCGGGATTCACATCATCGCCCAAGATCATGCCCGGCGTTTCAGCAACCTGTTCTGCAACCAAGCCGACCATATCGAGGATGAAAGCCTGTTCGGTTGGGCGCGATAAGATCGATGGATCAAGACCTTTCGCTTCGAAATGAGAGATCATGCCATCAGCAATATGGCTGAGAATTCTGATCTGCATCAAAGCCCAGGGTGAATCGGCGCTTTCCAATCGCTCTGCCATTTCAGCGCTCAGGGCACTCCGGGCTTCGTCAACGATATAAATACGCGCGTGGCGGCGGGTCATCTCCATGCCCATCTCGAATATGGCCTGCGCAAATTGCGGCCGCGATTCCATCGTCGCCAATGAGGCGACCAAGCCGGATAAGAATTCCCGGCCCAACGCGACATGCTGGCCGGTGCCGCGCACGAAAGCCTCTGGCGAGGCGGAGACCGCCCTTAAAACACTGGGATAGGTGCGCACGAAAAAGCCTGGCGTGAACACTTTTGCGAGTCCGCCAGAGACAGTCTCTGCGACCAGTCCCTCAAACAGAGCATCGGTGACAATGCCAGCCGCACTTTCTTTTTCCGGATAATCCCCATCAAAAATATCGCGGCGATGCTCGTAGACAGTTTGAATGACGCCCGTCGCCACGGGGCCGCGAAGCACTTGGCGGATTTTCATCAGACGCTGCGTCGCATTCAAATCCAATCCGACATTCTCTGCATTTAGTTCGCGGAACGGACTGATGGCCGAGCGGACGAGGGCTTGTACAGACGCCTTATCCGAAAACAATTCTGGACGAGTCTCTGCAATCTCCAGGCTGGTTGTCAGCAAGGCTTCGGCGATGCGCGCCCCCGCACCCTTTGTGAAAGCGGTTTCGATAATGGTGGATTGGTTACGTTCGATATGGGCGGCGAGACTATCTGAGATGGCGCCTACAATGGTCTGAGCCTGGCCGCGCAATCCCAATCGGTGTGTATGCGAGCTGATAAAATCAAGCGCCAGCCCACTCATCCGTAAGATGAGCCAAGCGCGATCACGTCGGCCCGCATCATTATCGACCCATTGATGCAATCGATCGACCGATTGGAATTCCTCCAAATCCTCTTCCGTGACGGTGGAACTGAACGTCTCGTTCAAGACCATGCAGAGCTGTTTCTGGCGCTCATGCGGTGCTTCCGGGTCGATAAAACGTCCGAAGTCGCCTTGATCCAATATGCAATCGGAAAAATTGTTCAAGATATGAATATGTTGACTGCCGGGTCCCCAATTTTCGCTTTTTGAGAGTTGCTGCCGCGCGACTTCCAGTGGATTGCCCGCGGGCAGGGGGGCGAAGACAAGGTCGAAATCAAACCGGCTGGCGCGGGCCGCGGCGATGTTTTTCGCTGTCTCTAAAATACTGAACGCCGCTTTCACCGCGAACATGACACCGGTTATGCCTGTCATTTCGGTCGTCCTTCCCCAATCTCATCGCCTGGCGCTTAGGCTGTCTCAGGCGGGCGCGCTCCGCGTTTCATGCCTGGGAGCGCATCCTCAAGTCGTCCGATATCATCAGCTTCTGCCTGTTCCGCGCTGACCATAATCTTACTGCGGCCAATGACCGTCAGGAAACCGCGCTCTAGATCTTCTGGATCGCTCGACATGGCAGGGCGTACGTCCGATGCTTTGACCATAACCTGCGGTGCGCCAGGCGGCGCTTTTGCAGGTGTGGTCAGCGTGGCGCGCGCCGCGGGAATCGCCATTGCTGACAAACGGTTGAAAATCTTGAACCAAAAGGGGGCGCCTAAGCCGAGCAATCCGCCCGCAACGATCACGCCGAGCGCCCACATAAGGAAAGATTGAAGGTTGCTGCCAATCGCAGCGATGCGATGACCGCGATAGCTAAACCAATAGCCTGCCGTGTCGACCATCCCATCGGGACGCGCATTTTTTTGTGCGAGGAAATCGGCAAAGCTCAGTGCCCAAGTCTGATTGACCGTCTGCTGGCGGGTCTTGCCGCATCTTTTGTCGAAATACCCATCCGCGCTAATCGCTTCGGCTTGGCTGACCGTTTGGCGTGCATCGGTGCTCGCCGGCGTATGCGAATAGCCTTCGCAATGCGGGAACATCTTGCGTCCGATCGGAATGCCCAGGGCGCGCAGATCGCCAGCGGCTTGTTGAATGGCTGGGGTCATTAACGAGCTTGATTCAAGTTGTCCGGGCTCATCGCTGGCGACTTTCTGCACCAGGTTTAGTTTCTCCTGGTCCATGGCCAAAGTCAGCCGTGAGGACAGGGCTGCATTGGTCGACAATTCTTTGTAGACCGTAATCGCATCGAAATTGATGAAGACCGCGACCGCCATGCCGACAATGACAGAAATCAGTTTCGCGCGGGATTGGAAATATTCCGATTGGGTTTCGCCCAGCCGCTCATATTGGTAAGCCGCAGTGGTGAGGGCGTCCCGCAATTGGTCGGGCTTGTGACGTGCCAGGGCGGCGCCTTCTTTCGTCTCTGCCAGGCTCTCGATGAATTGGAGCGTGGTCATTTTCTGGCGTCGCGACGCAAATATGTGGCCGATCAAAGGCCAGTTGCGAATGTACCAGAATTTCAAGCTTTCCGACGGGGTCTTACGCGTGATGGAATCTGCGAAACTCTTAGCCGCGTCTGATGGCTTGTTGGATCCGGAGCTCATGGCTTTATCATCCGCCGGAGTTTCGCTGGGCTGAAGGCTGGAAAGGGTCTGGTCGTAAAAGGCCCGGAGCATCTCATTCATGCCCGCGCTGCGCAGCGCCAAAACTTTCTGAAGACCTTCTACAATCACGGTCACGACAGTCGAATAGACCGCTACGATGGCGGCAAAAGCCGCAAGAGCCAATAGAAATGACATTGACAAAGTCCCGTATAGAGCGTGACCTACTCAAACAGTTTTTCGGCAAAATGCAACCAAGAAGCAGGCGCGAGGGACGGATGGAGTATTTCAAAGTCACGGCCAAGAGTGGCCTGAAAATTCGAGAGTTACCGACCAGCAGTAGCCGCGTTCTGGAGGCTATGCCGAGCGGTATGCGCGTGCGCCGTTTGGACAAAAAGCTCTGGAATGGCGACTGGTATAAGATCTTTGCAGAGTTTTCTGATACTTATCACGTAGAGGGCTATTCGCATCGAAAATTCCTAGCTCCGATTGATGAGCCAAGCTCCGAATTAGCCCATATTCACCCGGAAGAAGTGGCGCCACCTTCGCCGCCTCCGCCCCCACCACCGCCTCCACCGCCTGATATTTATCGGGTCAATGCGAGCAGTCTGCGGATGCGCGAAGAGCCGAGCACGAATAGCCCTATCCTTATGGATATGCCGCACGGAACCCTGGTCACAAAAATTGAGGATTCAAGTGCCCTCGGCTGGTGGAAAATTTCAACCAAAGCCGGCAATATGGTCGAAGAGGGCTATGCGGCGTCGCAATATCTGGTGTCGATCGACCCTCAGCCCGCGCAGACCACACGCCTCACAGACCTGACCAATATTGGCGAGGTGATCAAACGCGTTCAGCGTTTTGTCGGCGATTATGCCGATGCGCTAAATGAAGATATGCTCTTGGTTCTGAACCAAGTGGTGGCGCATTATGAAATTGGCGCCAATCCGCGGCGTTTCTCGCATTTCATGGCGCAACTGGCGCATGAGTCCGCGCATTTTTCGACCATGGAAGAGAACCTGAATTACAGCGCCGAAGGCTTGATGAAAATCTTCCGGAGCAAATTCCGCGACGCTGAAGAGGCCGCCTCGTACGCCCGCCAGCCAGAGCGGATCGCCAATCGCGTTTACGCCAATCGCATTGGCAATGGTGACGAGGCCTCCGGGGATGGTTGGCGCTATCGTGGCCGCGGCTTCATTCAATTGACTGGCCGCGCCAATTACCGCTCCATTGGTCAGCGCATCGGCATGGACTTAGAGGGCAATCCAGATGTGGTCGCAGCCGATCCCGTGATCGCTTTGCAAGTCGCAGCGAATTATTGGGACAGCCGAAACTTAAACGCCGTGGCGGACACAGACGATATTTATAAAGTTACACGCCTGATCAATGGCGGCTTGAATGGGATAGATGATCGGATCAAGCTGCTGGGCGTGGCGAAATCGATTTGGGGGGGATGATCGACCATGCGTAAGGTCCAATTTAGAGAACATGCGACCTTGGCCAAGCTGGGGTCATTTCTCCGCTTGGATCGGTTTAAAATTGTGCATCCCAAATTCAACCCGGGTGAAATGAGCGATGAACAGACCTTGGTCAATGTCCATCGCGGTGACGCTGTCGCGGGCATTTTGCATGTCGTGGGCCAAAATAAGCAGACCCTCCTGCTGGTCGAACAATTTCGGATGCCAACGCTGATCGACGCCGAAACGGGGTTGCCAGATCTCGACCGGGTAGATCGTGAGAAAGAACATGCGGGCCGCATGCTCGAACTCATGGCCGGCATGCAACAGCCGGGCGAACCCTGGCTCGAAGCGTTCCGGCGCGAGTGTGAGGAAGAAACCGGATTGGTGCCGGATTATACCGACTTCATCGGGTCGTTTTATCCGTCACCTGGCGCCTGTTCCGAGCAAATCCATCTCTATTATGCGCGCTTTGACTGGCCAGATGATCAGCCATGGCCAGAGACGGAACCGGACGACCAGCGGGGTCGCGGGGTCGAAACAGAAGACATTCGGCGACACGCGGTCAGTCCCCAAGAGTTTCTCGAAATGGTCGCGGATGGTTCCATCTTGGATGGCAAATGTTTCGCCGCCGCAGAATGGATGCGCCGACCCGAAAATTTCGAACCTTTGTTCGGGCTTAAGGCGACGTAATTGAGATAGAGGTGGGGATCGGAAGATGACACAAAGTCCAAAACTCATCGCCGGCCGCGCCGTGGTGGTGACCACCAAGGCGAGCAGTATCAAACCGCAAATCGATGCCTTGCTGGAGCAGCTGAAAGCGTCTCACAAATTGCTGTTTGATTTTGCTTATCTGGAAGAGATTTTCCCGATCGCTGACCCTGATCCTGACAAGTTTCGATTGCTTGTGCACCAACTAATTCATAGCCAATTGGCGATTGTCGATTTGTCGGTCACAGCGGACTCTTACTATCTTATGGGCGTCCGCCACGCATTGACCAATTCGCCGACATTGATGCTGGCGCCGAACAGCAATGCCTCCAAAATTGCGAATTCACGTTTTACTGAGACGGAGCACAAATATTTCGATGTGTCGGACCCCAACTGGATGGACGGGCTTGAAGAGGCTTTGAAATATGTTGGAAATCCGCAGCTCGCCGAATATCAAAGCGATCTTCGCGCGACGCGGGCGTTTAAAGTCGCAGCCCTCGAACCGCCATTTAAGGACTCGCGGTTGCATCCAAAAGCCTGGCAGTTGAATGCGTCCGGTAATACGGCGTTTAAGACGGCAGGCCCAAAAATTGTCATCTGGGAGTATCAGATTCAAAACGCCTCGGATTTTGATGTCTGGGTGAATTCAGAAAACACTTACATGGAAATGGCGAGGTTTTGGGATCGCTCCGTATCGGCGCAGATTCGCAAATTGGGCGCGGTTCGACGCGGGTCGCTCGGAGATGATCACTATAAGGATGCTCTCGGGCTGGCACTTGCGGAGAAAGTCGGCACGCGTCCGCAGGTGCCGATTGGCAAAGTCTTCATGACGCGCACGGATCCTGCCAGCTCGCTGCGTGGAAAGAATAAAGTTTCCCATGTCGCTCATGTCGCGGCTGTGACGCCGAACAAGATTGGTGACGGCTTTTCGTCCGGTGGAGAAATCGATCATTGCGTGCGATCCGTGTTCAAATCGATCCGCGATGAGCGGCGTAAACTTCGCGGACGTGGCTTGCGGTCGGTTCTGTTTCCCTTGATCGGTTCTGGAGATGGTGGCGCACATCCGGCTTTTGTCGGGCACCAGATGGTGATCAGCCTGGGGCACTTGATCGCTGAACATCTTAGCAATTCAAGTGACGATTCGATCTTGGAAAAAATCTCCACCATCGGGTTGATCGCTTACCAACCGTCTCATCTCGATTTCCTTCGTCGCGAACTCGCCAATAATGATTTTGTCGAGGTGCCGCTCGGGAGCGGGGACGATGCTTAGAGCTGTAATTGACATGCTTCGCCAGCTGATGCCGGCGGATGGTGAGCTCAAATTTCTCAATCGCTTTCAGTATCGCGCGCTGAAGCCGACTTGGCCGGTCGCATTCTCAATTCTGTTTCTTGCATTGGCGTTTTTGATTCCGGATCAAGGGCGCGCCATTATCAAGTTCACGATTGATCGGGCCAGCAATGAGTTCGACACAAGCGTGCTCGATAATTTGAACCTGATCCTCCTCTTCGTCATCCATGGCGCGGTCATGATGTATACCGCCTTCATGCTCAGCGCGGTGACGCGGCGCAGCCAAATGGATGCGCAGACCGAAATCTATGAATCAGCACAGCGCGACCCGGTCGACCCCAGTGTAACGTTGCGCCTGCGCTATGCGTATTGGTGCGGCGTGCTCTTGCCGCTTTTGTTTATGGGGATGGGGATTTGGTTCCAATACGGATTACAAGATCTGCGTTTTTGGGGCGTGGTGGTTTTTGGCATCGTTATTGGGCTGCTCTACACGCAATGCGCCCGCATGGTGCACCAGCGTATCGCTGACAAACGTTCCGAATTTAACCAGCTGTCGACTAAGCCGAGCCTTCTGCAAAATCTGGCTTATACGCTTTTCAGTTTTATCCATTTCTGTATCGCGCCTGAGCATAGAAATTCGCAAGCGGCGATTGCGGCTCTGTCGATTGCTTTGGGCGTTTTGACCGTCGGGTCGATACTCGTTCCGGATTTCGAATTCCCGGGCGGACCGATCATGTTCTTTGTCTGCTTTATCTCGCTTCATTTGATTTATCGCTATTTCAAAGACCGCATCGTGCGTCTTCACCAGGGGCATACGGCCCGGTACATTATTATCGATCCGACGGTCGAGTTTGTTTTCAAATGTGTGCGGATCATTGGCGTCATTTTCATTCCAATTGTGTTTTGGATCCCAAGCTTCGTAGACTTTCTCGGGCCACTCGGGGTTGGATTGTTCGGCACACTTTGGGGCACGCTGTTCTTTTCTGGCCTGGTCGAAAGCTCGGCCCGTCATGTGCGCGCCGACGAGGCTATGCTCACAGATGAGGAGAAGGGCACGTCTTGGCTAAAACGGCGTTGGAATGAGTTTCAGTCCATGCGCCAGTCTTACTCGATGAAGTCCTGGTTCTTTTTGTTTTTGGTCGCCTTACTCTTCGTCGAGCTGCTGGTGTCGTCTCTAGAAGTCCTCGCCTTTGAACCACGGCCGACATGGGACATGTTGATCTTCCTCCTCTTGCTCGGGGTATTCTTGTTCCGCCGCCGAATTTGGGAAAGCCGCGTGGAGTTTCGATCGGCGGTGAATCGTCTGCCGTCCGCATCCGTTCTTGCGCCAATCTTATTGCTGGGTTTGGGCGAAGCGCATCATATTCATCGCGTTGATAAAGAAGCCGATGGCTCAGCATTCGAAGCCTATACGATCGACGACCATGCTGCGAAGTGGATCGAAGCGAGGATGGCGCCAGCCAGGGAAAACAAAAAGCCCATTACCGCGATTGTCGTGCTGGCCGAAGGCGGTGGTATCCGTGCGGGGGCGCATGCCGGATATTATCTTTCCCGTTTGGATACAGCGCTCATAGAACATTGCACCGGCAAGCAACGTGACGCGCGAGATCAGCCCATCAAACCAGATCCAGTGCTCTGTTCGCTTGGCTCTGACACACGGCTCTTGGACCATGTCTATTCAATCAATGGGGTATCGGGCGGAGCGGTTGGGTCTGCTGTGTATCTTGCCGCCGTCAAAGAAGAGTTGGGGCAAGGGATCACTCCGGAAATCCGACACAAGGTGATTGATCAAACGCTGCAGTCCGACTTCCTATCGCCGCTCTTTGCTGGCCTGTTTGGCAGTGATGCTTTGACGACAGTGTTCCCCGCACAATTGTTTGACCGGGTCGCAGGTTTGGCTGACGACGACACAACGGACGCGTTCGGCGAGTATTTCGAGCGTGGGATATATGATCGCGCGGATTTCTTTGAGAACCGTCTGGCCAATGTTTTCGACCGCGCCATGATCGACGCCATGGCCGAAGACAGTTCACGGGTGGAGCCTGCGGCCGGGCCGAAATGCCGTATGCCCGTCTCAGATCGAGGATTGCGCACCATGGATCAAACGCTCGAAAGCGTGGCGCGATGTGCGATCCGAGTGGATGAGACTGTCGACAGTAAAGATCCTGGGCCAATGGTCTTCTTTTCGACCTTCTACGAGACCGGCGGCTACCAAATGGCGACGTCTAATGTCGATGTGTCTTTAGAACAATCGGGAGGCGTCTCTGAGAATTGTGGCAGCGTTCCAATTGTTCAGCAACTGATCGACTGGGTCGAGCCAGACGAGGCCATGACCGGATGTGCACGGCGCACCAAAACGTTACCCTTATCAACAGCAGCACATCTTTCGGCGCGCTTCCCTGTCTCGAACCCGACCGGCGTGGTGGAGACCCGGAACAAAAATGGACGCTGGAACCGCCACCATTTTGTCGACGGTGGCTATATGGATAATTCGGGCTCGCTAACCGCCATCCAATCCGTGGAAGCTTTGCGGGAGGCGGCGCGCGGTAAAGCACCCATCAATGTGATTGTACTCAATCTATATGCGCTCGGCATTCCAGATCAGGGCGCCTTCGAAAATGAAACAGGGCAACGCGCGACCAAGCAGAGCGAGTTCACCTCTATTCCTTCAGCTGTGCTGAAAGCGCGTGGCGCAGCCAGCCGGGCTCCGATCAGGCTCTTATGCAACAGCCTGCTCGATTATTCGAGCGGCGACAAAGGCGCGCTCGAGTGCGACAAGATTTTCGAACGCCGCGTCGTGACCGCAGCAAATGCGGATACGTTTACAAATCAAAGCTATTGTGAATCGAGGGTACGACCGAAATACACCAAGGGTCCGCGCTATCCCGTTGATCCGGATCGGAGTGGTTTAATCGAGCTGAATGCGGCCGATGACGAGGATCCCTGGCAGTCGGTTGCAAATGGCGAAAACCCGGTCCGGGCGGCCTCTTGGATCCCGGTCCCTTTAGAGGTGGCGCGTAGCGATCGGCAAGAGAATGCCATCACTGCCTTACTCGGCTGGTCGCTCCTAAAAACCACGACGGACAATATGAATGCCGTGATGGAGGGCACCGCCGAGATCACTTTGGTTTCAATGGCTGATTCGATTATCGGCTCAGATCACGGCATGCACCGCGAATGGACAGACCCTGTCGAGTTGCAGGAATGCAACGACGTGCGCTGAAAAAAGCTTTTGTGACATTTCGCCACCGGACACCGGGAATATGAGCCCTTTTGCATTCGGGCGCGCAAATTCAAACTCCCACCTGTCAAAGCGTCTCAACATCCCTAGCAGTGACGCTGAATCCCCGTCTTTGTTGGCTCTCCAGGCTTCGTCAGTGTTCGGATCAAATGACATAAAAGTGCAGTTTTTCCGTCATCAAACCGTTTCGTAACTGTCATTGATTTGTCGTTCGTCGCGTGCATCTGCCCGCCATCTTCATGGAGGGTTTTATGAACCGATTTCTCACCAGCTCAGCCATCGTCGCACTCTTGGCAACGACCGCAGGTGCGCAGGCGCAGGTCTTAAGTGGTAAGGTCACTGACACGACTGGAACCGCGCCATTACAAGGCGCCATTGTCTCTGTCGTTGGGACCAATCGATCGACCAGTACCGACCGTTTCGGTGAGTATCGTATCGCCAACTTGCCAGCTGGCGACTATACCGTGAATGTCTCCTATGTCGGGGCAGATGAAGTCACATCGAACATTACCGTTCTCGCGTCTGGCGCAACGCTTGACTTCACGCTTGGTGGCGAGGTTCGCTATCTCGACAACGTGCTTGTGGTTGGCTCTGCCGCCGCGCAAGCAGGTGCGATCAACCAACAACGCGCATCGGACAGCATCATCTCGGTCGTCGACTCTGATGGATTAGGCAATTTCCCAGACACTACGGTGGCGGATTCCTTGCAGCGCGTCCCGGGTCTATCGATTGTCACTGACCAAGGTGAAGGTCGCTACGTCTCAATTCGGGGCATCAACACAGACTTGATTGCGGCCTCAATAAACGGTGTTCGAACCCCATCCCCAGAAGATCGCCGCGGTGTTCTGCTCGATGGTGTCCCTTCGGATCTGCTCGATACGATTGAGGTTCAAAAGTCACTCACGCCAGACGTCGATGCTGACAGTCTTGGGGGCATCATTAATTTGAAGACCATCTCCGCGTTTGATCGCGATGGGCAATTTGTCCGCGCTAAGGTTGAAGGTCGATGGAATGAAATCACCGAAGAGGTTTCTCCAAAGGCGACACTGACTTATTCAAACGTCTTCAACGACACATTCGGCGTCGCGCTCTCGCTCAACTATCAAGATTTACGCATCGAGGCGCATAATAATGAGATCGGTGAGTTTGGTCAGGATGACACAACCGGTCTTTTCAGTCCGAATGATGATTTCGAGAATCGTTGGTACGATCTCACCCGTGAACGTATCGGTTTGGTTGCCAATTTCGACTGGCGCTTGAATGAGAATACCGATCTCTATCTGCGCACACTGTTCAATGAATACAAGGATGACGAAGTTAGAAACAAGTTTGAGCTTCGCAGTTTTGATGACTTTGAAGACGACGATGTTGTTACCCCGACCAGTACCAGCTTCGCGCTTGAGGAAATCGATGCTGAAGTGCGTCTCCGCGAAGAGGTCCGGACCATCCAAACTTATGCATTCGGCGGCGAAACGGATTGGAATGAGTGGACGTTCGACTATGAGGTTTCATACGCCTATGCCGAAGAAGACGACAGCAACAATCATGACGTCACGTTCCGATCTGAGAACCTTCAGGACATTGTGCCCGAAATTGTCACCTTGGATTACAGTTCGCCAGAAACACCGCGCCTGATCGCAAGTGATGCATTTCTCGCTGAAGCGTACAACCCCGCGAATTACTTTCTCGATGCCTTTGAACGCGAGTTCACGACGAATGAAGACACCGAAACAAGCGCCAAGTTCAATGTCTCAAAAGAGAGCTTTGTCGGTACTGTGCCTGTCACATGGAAAGCCGGGGTCAAGCTTCGTGATCGCGAGAAGATCCGCGATGTGAACCTGACCTTCGAAGAGGACGGCGATCTAAACCTTGCCGACTTTGTCAGTGCAGACTTTATCGAAGGGTGGCGTTTGGGTGTCCCACAGCCAGCTTGGCCGGACGCTGGTTTGACGGCTGCTTTGCGCGGGTCATTCTCAGCCGACCAATTTGTCGAGGATGATAGTGTCATCGATAGTACGATTGAAGATTACACAATCGAGGAACAAATCCTCGCAGGCTACTTCCTTGGAAATTTCGATCTCGGTGCAACCACGATTGTCGCTGGCGTACGGGTTGAACAAACTGATGTTGATTTGACGGGTCAGTTTTTAGACGAGAGCGATACAACACAATTTGACTTTGGGTCTTTCGCAAGTCGCAATGTGTCGGACGATTACACCAATGTTCTGCCGAGCGTGAACATAAAGCATGAGTTCAGCGACAAGCTGATTGGTCGTGCGGCTTATTACGCTTCCCTGGTCCGTCCTGGTTTTGGTGAAATGGCACCATTTGCCGTCCTGAACGATGATCGAGATGAAGTTGAGTTAGGGAATCCCAACTTGGATCCTCTTGAAGCGGATAATTTCGATATTTCGATTGAGTATTACCCAACAGACCTGTCAGTCCTCTCATTCGGCTTGTTCTATAAGGATATCGAAAACGCGATTTATGGGGTCGAATTTGATATCGATGATGTCCCGAGCAGCGTCGATCTTTCTTTCCTGCCAAACACGCTCTTGGATGGCGATGAGACCAATGACGAGATTGGTGACGTTGTCACCTTCATCAACGTTCCGAACACCGAATTGTTTGGCGCTGAGATCAACTACGTGCAGAGCCTCGAAGATCTTAACCCGGCGCTTGAGGGCTTTTTGGTCTCCGCCAATCTGACCCTAACCGAATCGGAAAGTACGTTGCCAAATGGTCGTGAAGTCCGCTTCTTGAACCAATCAGACACGGTTTGGAATCTGGCGCTCGGTTATGACAAAGGGCCATGGGATTTGCGTATTTCCGCGAACTTCCGTGGCAATAGTTTGGATGAATTGTTCGACACCGATCCAGGTGACGAGGTTCTCGATCGAACCATCGATGATCGCACTCTGATCGAGGCCTCGGCAAAGTATAATGTGAATGATAATTTGCAGATCTATCTCGAAGGGAAGAACCTGACAGATGAGCCGGAATACTATTATTTCGGCAATGAGAATCGCCTCATGCAATATGATGAATTCGGCACGAGCTGGATCCTCGGCGCAAGGTATACGTTCTAAACTGCCAAGCCAGTTTGAAATTGGAGGTCGCGGCGATCCACATCGTCTCGACCTCTCATCTTTCTCATTTCTCCGGAGTTAAGCTCATGTTCCGACCGCTCGCTTTTGTATTCCTTGGCCTTCTGAGCGCCGCTTGTGTCAACAGTCCTGAAGTTTTGCCTTTCGAGATTCAATCCGTGTCACCATCAGCGGAAACAGCACCTATGTTGGGGCGGGGAGACCAAGCGGATGATCCTGCGATTTGGGTCACGGATACTAAAAACCAAGCATCGCTCATTCTCGGCACAAACAAGGATGAAGGTCTGCATGTCTATGATTTGAGCGGAAACGAAGTGCAGTTCTTGGATGTCGGCGCGATCAATAATGTCGATCTACGCGGGCGCTATGCTGTGGCTAGCAATGATGAGACGAACGCGCTGTCTTGGTTTGTCGTTTCGCGCAACGCGGCTGAGCCCGTCTTGCATATTGGCGACACGAAGGTGGATACGATCGAGCCTTATGGCGTCTGCCTGGGTCAGGACGACAGGGGATTGGTCGCAGCGGTGACGTATAAAACCGGCCTGGTTGAGTTCTGGCGCGCAGATCAGAGCAAAGATGCAGATATCGCGGCGACGCTAGAGCGCACCGTGCAATTGCCATCACAATTAGAAGGTTGCGTGTTTGACGACACCCAAGGCCTGATCTTTATCGGTGAAGAAGCGTTCGGATTATGGGCGATGTCCTATGGCGATGCCACCGCCGAGCCTTATGTGGTCGACCGTATCGAAGACGCGAATGGCTTGGTCGCGGATGTTGAAGGTGTTTCGCTCTATTGGGCACCGAACGGCGGATACATTATTGCCTCTGCGCAAGAGGCCGATCGGTTTGTCGTCTATGATCGTCTGCCACCACATTCGCCGCGCGGCATCTTTGCAATCTCAGCAAGCGAAGACGGCGCCATTGATGGGGTCTCGCATACGGATGGATTAGATGTCGTTTCAGCTGCGCTTCCAGAGTATCCTTCCGGACTGCTAGTCGTTCAGGATGACGGCAATCCGCAAAGCGGTGTCGATCAGAATTTTAAGCTTGTCGATTGGGCGCAGGTGGTGGCCGCGCTTGGTCTTTGATGGATTAGGCAACAGAAGGTAAGCGTTGCTTGAACAGATCCATGCATTCGGTGACGGGCATGGGTTTGAAGTACAAGTAGCCTTGTACCAGTTTGCATCCGATCAGTTCGACCTTTGACAACTGACCCGGTGTTTCGACCCCCTCGGCCACGACATCTGCGCCTAAGGCCCGCGCGAGCTGAACACTCGAGCGCAAAACACCCGCATATTTCGGATTCTCTTCGATATGCTGCACGATCGACTTATCGATCTTCAAGCGTTGAATGGGCAATTCCGCGAGGCGCTGAATATTTGAATAGCCGACCCCATAATCATCCAAAGCGATCCGTACGCCAGCCTGGTTCAACGTTTCGAGATTCTCTCGCGCGATGACCATACTGGTCAGGCGCTCATTTTCTGTCACTTCGATCCAGACTTGATCGAGTTGAATCTTATACGATTCAATCATCTCCATCAGTGTATCGGCGAACCCCTCAGTGGCGAGGTCCAGAGGAGAGACATTTAGCGACACACTCTCAATCAGGTTTTGATTGAGTGCAGGCGCAATTTGGCTGAGCGCAAGGCTGCGAATGGTCGAGTCGACTTCTTGGCCAATCCCGGATTCACGTGCAATCGCGAGGAATTCCATCGGGTTCACGGGGCCAAGATCGGGATGGCTCCAACGGGCCAGGGCTTCGACCGATTTAATCTTACGACTATCTGCATCGACCAATGGTTGGAAGACAACTTTCAAGTCCTGCTCATAGTCGCGAGACATCAGCGCGGATTGAATGGTTCGACGACGACGCGCGATGTCATCGATACGGGCATTATAGATTGTCAGTCCATCGCGGCCACGGCGCTTGGCATCCAGCAAAGAGGCAGACGCGTTCCGGCGCAGCTCTTTCACGTCCTTCGCATCGATGGGGTAGCGCGATACACCGACAGTGCCCGAAACATTGATGACTTGGCCTTTGTGATTGATCGGATGATAGAGGAAGTCTTTGGTGGTACGGATATCATCCGCGATCCGGCTCAAGGACTCGTTTTGTCCCCAATGATCTCCGTCGACCAGGATGGCAAATTCGTCTCCGCCGACTCGGGCTGCGGAAAGAAGATTTGGCAATTTGGCGACACGATAGCCAAGGCGTCGGAGAACGGCATCGCCAGTAATATGACCGTAACGATCATTGATGCCTTTAAAGTCATCTAGATCGAACAAAATTAATGTGAGCGGCTGATCATCGCCCTTACGCGCGTCCATCGCTTCGATAATATCCTTGTCGAAACCTGTACGATTACGCAGGCGTGTCAGGGGATCCGTTTCCGCTGTTGTTCTCAGGTCTTCCATCGCTTCATTCACCGCGCGATGAGCGGGCACGAAAATGATCAAGGCTTCTAGCAGAACAACCATAGCAGCGAGGCAAAGCGTCAAATCTTGTAAAGTTTGCGCCCATTGCGCTTGAACTTGAACACGCGCATCAAAGGCTTTCACCGCTTCATCCAGGCGTTCTAAGACTTCGCCCGAGCCCTTGGCCTTCAGCTCATCTATGAGAGCTCTGGGGTATTGGGCATTCGGCAATTCGCGGCCAAGGGAAATGTAATTGCGAACAATCTCATCCGTCGACGGTGTCCGTGAAAGGTATAACCGACCTAAACTGGCTTCGCGCGCTGCATCTGCCATGAGGGTCAAATGCGCCGCTTCAAACTCGTCCAACGTCTCTGCGAGTTTGGCGGCCGATTCTGCATCATTTCTCGACACATAAGTCTGTGCAAAAAGGATAACCTGTTGCGATAGAACGCGTTGTTTTCCGCTCAGTTCAATCGTTGCGGCGTCACGCTTCGCTTTTTGCAATGCATTTGACTCAATCAAGTGGCTGGCCAGCAAGAAGGCAAGGATGATGGAGAGCGCAATCCCATAGCGCTTCCACAAATGTCCCGGATCCTGGCTCAATCGAAACAGCACAACACACTCCGTCTTCGGAGTATGGATACCACTCAAAGTAGAAAGACGGTTAAATTTCGCCTTTTTGACTTTGCCAATGTTTGAAACGCAATATTAATGACTTAAAGCGCTGAAACTTGGTCCAAACGATCTTTATTTGTATGCCTCAACTTGATTAGTTCACATCCTGGCCATTCTCGCCCAAGGGCGGCAACGGATCCGGAAGTAGGTCGGGAATAGGCTCCGCGGCAATTTTGTCCTGAAGATAGTTGAGGGCATATGCGAGTTGAGCATCTTCACCGCGATATGTCGCCCGAGGTGGGTTCACCACTTCAATATCTGGCGAAACGCCGCGTCCTTCAATCAGCCAACGCCCATCTGCACCATATTGAGCAAACTCTGCCACACGCGCTTGGCCGCCATCGCTTAATCCGTTGCGGTCAGACAACCAAATGCCAGCCCCAGCGGTTCGTGTCCCAATCGTCGGGCCGAGCTTGAGTGTCTTGACGCCGGCCGCGAAAGTCTCGCCATCTGAATAGGTGCCTTCATTGATCAGCACCACCAAGTGACCTCGAAATGTCTGCTGCATATTCGTATAGGCGTCGCCATGCGCTGGATTGCGCCAATAGGCCCAAGCTTGGCGGAGCAGGGTGCTGAGTATGATACTGTCGACATTGCCACCACTATTGCCGCGCACGTCGATGATCAGACCGTCTTTGTCGAAATGCTCAAAGAAGTCGCGCGCAAAGCTGGCTGCATCTGAAGCGCCCATGGCGCGCAAATGGAGATAGCCAATATTGCTATCTGAACCTGCTGCCACACGCTCGCGGTTCCGTTCGACCCAGTCATAATAATAGAGTGGACGTGACTGCCAACGCGACCTGGGTTCAACAATCTCCAGAACCGTCTCGTCGCCCCGGCGCAATTCCAGTAGGACTTCCTGGCCGGATTTCATCATTAGAGCATTCGCTAGATCCGCCTCTGAGCGGATGCGCGCGCCATCAACCGACACGATCACGTCGCCAACGCGGACATCGATACCGGGTCTTTGCAGGGGGCCGAGCGTGCCTGGTCGGTCTGGCTCGCCGCGATAGATCCGCGTGATTTCGAGGCCATTCGTACGCTCGGTATAGCTCGCACCCAGGAAACTCGGCGCGCCGCTCTCTGCATCGACGGGTGTGTCGCCGCCGCGGATCTGACTGTGCAAAATGCCCAGCTCGGCCGACATCTGACGAAACAGATCATCCACTTCTGAGCGATGCCCAATCCGATCGCGCAGCGGCACATAGCGATCACGCACCGCCGTCCAGTCAACTGAGCGTAAGTTTGGATCATAGGCAAAGTCACGATGAAGACGCCACGCATCCAACACCAATTGGCGCCACTCTTGTTTCGGATCGATGCGCAGAATCCAGTCATTCAAACGCAGGGTTTGCGAACTGGTGTCGCCTGGAAAGTCTTTGTTCGCATCAACGATGACAAATTTTGTATCCGAACCTCGTCCGGTCTGGACAAACAGTTTGCTACCATCCGCGGAGAGTTCGAAGCCGCGCACATTTGAGGTATAGTCTTTCAGCGATGGTTCTTCTGATGTGATCGCGACGCGTTGCAAGTCGGACGACTCGCCGAAACTATAAACAAACAGATATTTGTCGTTGGCAGCGAGCGCGCCAAAATCACCGGACCCAATCGGAACCTGGAACAGTCGGCTTGAAAGGTCGGCCGTCACGATCACTGGTTCGAGCGTATCCTCTTCATTCTCATCGCCCTCATCTTTCTCTTCTTCAGATTGTGCCAACTCGCTCGGCGGATCGAAGGGGAAAGCCGCTTGCGGGTCGAGTTGCACCGCGAAGATTTGGCCGCGTTCCCGAAACGCTGGACCCATATTGCGATCGCCCCATGGCGATCCGGGCGAGGCGTTGAAATTGCGATTTGAGATGAAATATAACCACGCTCCATCTTGCGAGAATGCGGGCGCAAAGGATTCATATTTGCCAGTCGTGGCAATGGTTTTTTGTGTGGTCTCAAAATCATAAATGGCCACGCCGCGCATATTGCGCGCATCGGTAAATGTGTAAGCCAGATAACGACCTCCGCTTGACCAAGCGAAATCGCCAAAGGCGGCATCAAACGAACTCGTCGTTGTATCGAGCGTTTCCACCGCGCCGGTTTCTGGATCGAGCTTTCGCAACCGTCCCTTTTTGTCTGTGAACAAAATGGTCGCGTCATGCGGCGATGGGAAGAGATCCCAGATATGAGCATCTGAATCAGCGGTGAGCTGTTCTGCAGCGCCTCGGCCATTGGCCGGAAATTTCCATATCTCGCCGCGGTCTTCTTGATCCAAAATCACATAAATCGAGTCACCATCATGACTGTAGCTGGCAGACCTCGCACGCTTATCCAAGGCAAAGCGATGATCAACGCGGCGGCGTTGGCCGGTATAAACAGAGGCGAACCGTCCTCTGGCGCTGATCACAGCGGCATCACCGGTGGGGGCCATTCTTGCGTGTTCCAAATAAGCGAGCGGATCATCGATCCAACGCTCTCTTTGATAGTCGCCATCGCTCATTAGGAATAAGTCGATTTGGCGGGTCGTGTTGGTTTCGAGATCGAAAGCAAACAGGTCGGCGCCGCTTTGGAACACAATCGTATCTTCGTGCAGAGCAGGGGTGCGCAATTGCCACTGCGTGCGCTGCGTGTGTTGGATCGGGTTACTGCCTTCGGTGGTCACTGACCAAATATTATCCGCGCCAGATTTATCGCTGACAAAATAGATACGGCCGTCGCGATACATAGGATGCCGGATCGGGGCGCCGAAATCCTCCGCCAGCCGCACAGCTTCGGCGTCACTGCCTAAGTCGCCTCGCCACAGCTGCGCCATCCGCCCACCTCGATAAAGCACAGCATTGTCTGAAAACATGGACAAGCCATAGCGCGTGAAGAAGAGAGACGAGTCGGGCGCGTCGACCGTCGCCAAATCCGCATTATCAAATGGCAGATCTTCAACAGCCAGGGAGGTGCGATCGACCGTCCTTAAAATGCGGGGGATCCGACCCGCAATATTGGTTGTGCGAAAGATAACCCGATCATCGTCCATCCATCCCCGTACACTGACGCCGCCGCCTTCATAAGTCAGACGCTTCGGCGTGCCGCCGGTTGATGAGATAAGATAGATTTCTTGCGGTCCGTCATAGCTCGCTTGGAACGCGATCCACTTGCCATCGGGTGACAGGGTCGGGGCGCTTTCGACTTCGGGATGCGTGGTCAAGCGAACAGCTGTTCCGCCTTGAGCACTGGCCCGCCAAAGGTCCCCCTCGCTGACAAAGATCAGTGTCTCATTGTGAATATCAGGCGAGTGATAATAGCCTCGTTCTTGCGCGGATGCCGAAAACAGTCCGCTGACCGCAAGGCTGGCGAGGACGACAAAGAATGATTTGAGCATAAAAGAACCCCGTAACTTGGCGCTCACTCTAGGCCGTCATCGACAATGTACAACGCCTAACCATGCGGCGCTGATTGATTTTATCCAACCGGATCGGGTGAGCCCGCGAAAATCGGTGATAAAGCGCCAACCGTTTTTCGTTCTCGCTCCAAAACACTTTGGAATGAGGGGCGTGCGTGCAGGCGGGTGACATAGTCAGCGAGGTTGGGCCAGCGGGTGACATCGACTTGCTCCCCCGCATGGTAGAAATTCACAAAAATGCTGCCAGCCGTGAGGTCTGCGAGACTCAATTTATCGCCCAGCAAGAAGGCCTGACCAGACACTAAAAGCGATTCAAGATAGTCGAACACTTGCGGCATATAGGCGAGCGCGGCGTCAATGATGGCCTGATCTGGCTCAGTGTTTTGGAAGTTTGGATTCACAAATTTCTGGATGAAGAGTGGGGCTTCAACTTTTGAGAAAAAGGCGGTGGCGAGATATTCGCAAAGCCAAAGCATCCAAGCATGATCCCATCCTTGCTCCGGGAAGAGCGCGGGGTCTGAAACTTCAGATTCGATCAAAGTACATGCGGCGAGCGAGTCCGGAAGGAAACGGCCATTGAACTCTAAGACAGGGATTTTGCCGAGCGGGCTAATCTTCAAAAAGTCTGGATCGGGTTCCCCCAAAGGGACGACGGTCTCGAGCTCATAAGGCAGGTCTTTTTCTTCGATAAATAAGACCAAACGGCGAACCCACGGGGATAGAATGGTACCATGAACTTTCAGCTGCATGAGGCGTCTCCTTCTTCTGCTTTGATCACGCCGGTGGCATGATTTTATTTGGTTGCAATATGAGACCATATGGGGTATGTGGTCCAATAGTGCAACCAGTTAAGGACGCAAATGAAAACCAAATCATTCTCCAATATGCAGTGTTCGATCGCGCGCACGCTCGAACATGTCGGGTCATGGTGGTCCTTATTGATCATTCGGGATGCGATGATGGGCGCGCGCCGATTCAAGCATTTTCAGAAGTCGCTCGGCATCGCAAAGAACACTCTGACCAGCCGTCTAAACGAACTGGTCGAGGGCTGCATTATGGAGCGTGTTCCCGCTGCTGACGGGTCCAAGTACGAAGAATATCAGTTGACAGAACGAGGCCGCGAATTGGCGCCGGTCATTATCGCATTGTCTCAATGGGGGGATAAATGGGTGGCGCATGAAGACGGTCCATCCACCATCATCACTGACAAAGACTCAGGCGAGCGTCTGCCAAGAGTCTGGCCGAGGCGAGAGACGGGCGAGCGCATGGCGCTCAGCGAAGTAGGCATGCGGCGCAACACCAAAGCACCGCCGATTGATTGGACAGGAAAAGAGGAGGAGATCAAATGATCCCATGCAATTGCGTCGTACAAGAGGGGCAAATCCCTGACGACACCGCGACGGCTCTGCGCGCCAGTATCAGCGCATTCACAGAACGCGCGTTCGGTGCGCCCGCTGAATTTAGTTGGCTCGCCGTGCCAGAGCGAAGCGGGTTTACTGCGTCCGCGCCGAGCACGTCATCGATCATCTCACTGCGGGCCCCGCGTGCGGTTTCACCAAGTGAACGTGAACCATTGCTCAGAGAGCTATGCGGAATTTGGACCGATCACACGAACTGCTCGCTGAATGAAATCGTCGGTGTGATTTCAGACCCCGTCGCAGAATAGGAGATACTGTTATGCCACTCTATATGTGCAACTCTGCCAAAGGCACGATTGACGATGCCGCGAAGCCAAAAATCGCTGCCGATATTACGCGCATCCATTGTGACGTCACCGGCGCACCGCCTCAATTCGTACACGCATTCTTCGTCGAAGACGCACCGGCCCAACCGCTTGGCGACAAAAGCGCGATGTTGTTTGGCAGCATCCGGTCAGGCCGGACCGACGCACAGAAAGCGCAAATCATCGAAGAGATGCAGGCTTCGATTCAAACGCATACCGGTCTATCGCGCGATGAGATTGGAATGATCACCGCAGATGTGCCCGCAAGTTGGGTCCTGGAAGGGGGAGAGATCATGCCGGAGCCGGGTGAAGAAGCTGAATGGCTGGCCAAGCACGGCCATCACGCGCCGGTGGAATAAGGCGACTCTTCGCTTAAATTATTTTGGGCGGTCTTGCCCTAACATGACGAGATCGGGATGGCACAACTTGCCGTCCCGATTTGCGTTTTAAGAGGGCGACAATCACGCTGAAAGCTGTTGCCGTTACGGCAATTTAGGCGCCCCTACGTGAACTTGTGCGGCAAAGCGTGACGTGTATGAGTTGCCGCTTGAAGCGCGCTTTGGGCGCTTTTCCCCAGTTCGAATCGAGGATCAATTATGGATTTGAGTCTGAGCCCTGAATATGAGTCTTTTCGCGACGAAATCGCGACTTTGCTGGCTGACAATAAAGACAAAGCCCCGACCCAGAATGATAGGGGGATGAAGAACCAGAAACGTTTGGACTGGCAAAAATGGTTGATCGAGCACGGCTTGGCGGCGCGTACCATTCCGCAAGACTATGGAGGCTATGGCGCAGAACCAGACATCCTAAAATCGCGCATTATCGCGGAAGAGTTCGCGCGGACCGGACTGCCTAAGGGGATCGCCAATCAAGGCGTTTCTATGCTGGTGCCGACCCTGCTCGAGCTGGGCACGGAGGAACAGAAACAGGCTTATATTCGGCCCACGCTTCATGGTGAGATGATTTGGTGCCAAGGCTATTCGGAACCGGGTGCCGGGTCCGACTTAGCGTCGCTCGCAACCAAGGGCGAAATTGATGGCAATGACTATGTCATCAATGGTCAAAAGATTTGGACTTCAACCGCCAAACAAGCGGACATGATTTTCTGTCTCGTCCGCACAGAACCAGATGCCAAAAAGCATCATGGTATTTCATATCTCATCTTCTCCATGGACACGCCCGGCATCGAGGTTCGACCCTTGGTCGATATGACGATGAATGCCAATTTTAATGAAGTGTTCTTCACCGATGTCCGCGTCCCTCGGGATCAAATCGTTGGGGAACCTGGAAAGGGGTGGCAAGTCGCCAATGCGACTTTGACCCATGAACGCGGCATGCTCGGTGATCCGAATGCCGCCAAGACGCGGCTTCTTGCGATTGCTGAGTTGATGCAGAAAGAGACCATCAATGGCGAACGATTGATCGACAATCCGGTCTTCCGCGATCGACTGATCGCCTTGCAGGCGCGCGTCTATGCGATGCAAGCCAATGGTCTGCGCGTGATGAGCAATCGGATTAAAGGCGAGAGCGCTGGCATGGCGGGCTTGATCATCAAGCTGCAAGGCTGCGAGCTCAATCACGAACTCGCCCGTCTTGCCATCGACGCTATGGGCGAGTTTGGATTGCTTTATGGCGACACGCCTTATTTGCGCGATTTCGGCGCGTGGCAGGCCAAGTATATGTATGACCTGGGACTGATCATTGGCGGCGGCACGGCGCAAATTCAAAAGAACATTATTTCTGAGCGCGGATTGGGGATGCCTCGCGAACCCCGACCGGCAGCCGTTTAGGAGGACGAAGCATGGAATTCGGATTATCAGATGACCAACGTATGTTTCAGGACTCCATTAAGGGCTATTTGGACTCTGCTGCACCGCTCGACACGGTTCGCGAAATTGCCGATGGCGATAAAGCGAAAGGACAATCGATTGCCGGTGGCCTTGCTGAACTTGGTTTAGACCAAGTTCTTATCCCTGAACGCCATGGCGGATTGGGGCTGGGCCTATTAGATGCCGCGCTGATCCAAGAAGCGCTCGGCGCCGCAGTTGCACCTGCGGGTTTCCTTTCCACGGCGATGGCCATTGCTGGTATCGAAAGCGCGGGCACGGACGCTGAGCAAAGCGAGTGGTTGTCAAAGGCCGGCGCGGGCGACGTCCGCTTCGGCATCGCCATTTCGGAACATATTGGCGCGCGGGAAGACGCGGGCGTGGCGGCGACAGATGGCGCGCTCACTGGCAAGGCGCTGTTCGCGATGGACACCCAAGACGCCACGCATGTGCTGGTCGCGGCCACAGATGGACGCCTTCATATCGCAGCCATGGCGGATGGCGTGGAACGCATTTCTCATGCGACCATCGATCGGACGCGCGATCTCGCTGAACTCAAATTTTCGAGCGTGAACGCGGTTGCGCTCACGGGCGAGAATGATCCCGGCTTGGCTGCGGACCGGATGGTCCAAACGGGACGTCTTCTGATGGCTGCAGACAGTTTAGGCGCAGCGCAGACCATGTTGGATAAAGCGGTTGAGTACGCCAAGGAACGCAAGCAATTCAATCGCGTGATTGGGAGCTTCCAATCGGTCAAACATCTCTGCGCTGAAATGGCGGCCCATTTGGAGCCAGCCCGGGCTTTGGTTTGGCATGCCGCGCATGCGGTCGACGAGAATATGGACGAGGCCGCGCTCATGGTCTGTTTGGCGAAATCTCATCTGGCTGAAATCGGGACATTCATCGCGCGCACGTCGACGGAAGTGCATGGCGGTATGGGATTCACCGATTTGGTTGGACTGCACTATTGGTTCAAACGCATCGGCGCCAACCGGCAATTACTCGGCAGCCCAGAGCGCGTGCGCGAGGATGCCGCGCGTCTTCAAGGCTGGGCATAAACGCTTAATCCACAGAAGCGTGCCTTTGCCACCGACCGCACAGGGCGATCGGTGCGCAAGGTCTAGCTGATCATGTCTTTGGGATCGCGTGTCTCGATCCCCAGGGCATCGCCAACCGCCTGATACGTCAGGTGTCCTTCGCAGACATTCAGACCGTTGAGCAGATGCGGATCCTGCGCGAGCGCGGTTTTCCAACCAAGCCGAGCAATGCGCTTGGCGTGAACCAAAGTGGCGGCATTGAGGGCATAGGTCGACGTGCGCGCAACAGCGCCTGGCATATTGGCGACGCAATAATGGATGACGCCGTCGATTTCATATGTTGGGTCATCATGCGTGGTGGGGCGAGACGTTTCGAAACAACCGCCTTGGTCAATTGCAACATCGACCAAAACGCTTCCGGTTTGCATTTGTCCGAGCATGGCACGGGTGATCAGTTTCGGTGCGGCGGCCCCTGGAATTAGGACAGCGCCGATGACTAGATCCGCCGTTTTGAGCAATTCATCCAGCAGGGCTGGGGTGGATCGCACCACGCGCGCGGATGCGCCAAAGTGGGCCGAGAGACGTTCCATGACGCCATTGTCTCGCTCGAGAATGGTCACGTCAGCTTGCATGCCGACCGCCATTTGCGCGGCATTGAATCCAACGTCACCGCCTCCGATCACGATGACCTTTGCCGGCGCGACGCCGGGCACGCCGCCTAAGAGGACACCGCGGCCACCCGCATTTTTCTGTAGCGCCGATGCGCCAACCTGGATCGAAAGGCGGCCGGCCACTTGGCTCATAGGTTTCAGCAAAGGCAGGTCGCCATCATCGCTGGTGACGGTCTCGTAGGCGATGCCCACAGCGCCAGAGGCGAGCAGGTCTTTGGTCTGTTCAGGATCCGGCGCGAGGTGAAGATAGGTGTAGAGGATCTGGCCTTTGCGCAACATCGCGCGCTCGGTCGCTTGCGGTTCTTTGACCTTGATGATCATGTGAGCGCGATCAAAGACCTCACGCGCACTGCCAACAATCTCTGCGCCATGTTGACGATAGGTATCGTCGCTGGCGCCGATGCCTGCGCCGGCTTCGGTTTCGACAAGGACCGAATTACCGTCCTGCACAAGCTCAGCCACACTCTCAGGTGTTAGGCCAACGCGATATTCATGATTTTTGATTTCCTTAGGAACGCCGATCAGCATTGTGTCCTCCGCTATGTTGACTCGACTATAGCGGATCTCGCCTCGGAAGTGTTTCGATATTTCCGGGCTAACGCGAGTAAAACAGGAATAATATCGACATTATGGGCATTATTCGATAATTTCTCTCGTATGGATGAAAAAGATCGAAAAATACTCGCAGAGCTTCAAACGGACTGTCGGCGGCCGATTGCCGAGATCGCTGATCGCATTGGTCTGTCATTGTCGGCCTGTGCACGGCGTATCTCTTTATTGGAAACGCAGGGCTATATTGAAAGCTACGGCGCGCGGTTGAATGCCGACCTCTTGGGCTATGGCATGACCTTCTATGTCGAGGTGTCGCTCGACAATCAAACCGATGCGGCCTTGGCGGAGTTTGAGAAAGCGGCTCTGCGGCGGCCAGAAGTCTTAGAATGCCATCTCATGACAGGCGATGCGGATTACCTAATGAAAGTCGCCACTCAGGATACCAGCGACTATGAGTCGATCTATCGTAAAGTAATCGCAGCCCTGCCGCATGTGAATCGGATCCAAAGCGCGTTGGTGATGAAAACCGTAAAGCCTTGGCTTGGATACCAAGTTGAGTAGAGATACGCCGACAAGTTTGGAGAATATCTCAATGTCCCTCAACATTGCCGACACTAAGATCGTCATTGCCGGTGCAGGCAGTATTGGGTGCTATGTCGGTGGTCGCTTGTTACAAGCCGGACGGAATGTTCACTTTTTGGCGCGGGACCGGATAAAGCAAGAGCTCGAAACGCATGGACTGAAGCTTACAGACTTCAACAATGATGCGTTTGAAGCACAGCAAGAGTCGCTCAACATTTTCACCTCTCCGGACTGCCTCGCGGAAGCGGATATCATCCTCGTCACCGTGAAAAGCGGAGCAACCCTCGATATTGCGAAAGATATCGAACGGCTTGCCCCCGAGACGGCGGTGATTGTCAGCCTGCAAAACGGTGTGACCAATGCTGATAAATTGCGTCAAGCGGTTGACGGGCGATCCGTGGTCGCGGGCATGGTGCCATTCAATGTGGTGCAAATGGGCGAGGGGCGGTTTCATCAAGGGACGTCGGGGGCGATTGTCGTGGAGGCCGGGACCCCAGGCCTCAAGGCCTCGCTGACTGCCCCTCCGCTCGAGATTGAAGAAGCCGACAATATGCCTGCCATTATGTGGGGCAAGCTTCTCCTTAATCTCAACAATGCCTTGAACGCATTATCTGATATGCCCTTGCGCCAGCAGATTGAGGACCGGGCCTGGCGTGGCTTACTGGCCGATCAAATGGCAGAGACACTCAGCGTGCTCAGCGCAGCTGGGATTAAGCCCAAATCGGCATTGCCTCTGCCGCCAGGTCTGTTGCCGCACCTCATGCGTCTGCCAACGCCGATCTTTCGCGTGATTGCTGCCCGGATGCTCGATATTGATCCTCTCGCAAGATCGTCCATGTGGGAGGATTTGCAGCGCGGTCGGTTCACTGAGATTGACGAACTGCAAGGCGCCGTCATCACGCTTGCTGATCAGAACGGTCGAAGCGCCCCGATTTGTACGCGCATTTCGGCGCTGATCAAGGATGCCGAACAAGCTGAATCGGGCTCCCCAGGACTGAGTGTGGAAACCATCCGTTCCGGCATTTGATTGACGAAGCGCCACTTCGAGACAATTTGCATCTAGACTGCCACTTCATTGCGCGCCAAGATCATCCTCAGATCGGGAGGAAGTGTTATGGTCGGCAGGATTTGCCTTCTCGTGGTTCTTGCAATGTTTGGAGTCTTCACGGGCCAAGCGCAGGATCCGGATCGTCCAAACGTCGTCATTATCCTCATTGATGATGCAGCTTTGATGGATATCGGGATCTATGGCGGTGAGGCGCGCACACCGAACATGGATGCTCTGGCCGAACAGGGGGCGATGTTCCTCCAATATCGAACATCACCTTTATGTTCGCCGACGCGTGCCATGTTGCTCACGGGCCTGGACAATCACCTAACGGGTGTGTCGACCATTCCTGAAGTTCTGCCCAAGGAACATAAAGGCCAGCCCGGCTATACAATGGCTCTCGAACCAGGCGTTCTGACATTGGCGGACCGGCTTGGTGCCGCGGGCTACCGAACATTGATGAGTGGCAAATGGCATCTGGGTGAGACCGCTGATGAAATGCCCGACAAGCATGGCTTTCAGCGCTCATTCTCGCTTGCTGCCTCAGGCGCCGACAATTGGGACGACAAGTCCTACATGCCATATTATCACGACGCACCCTGGTGGGAGGATGGTGAAGAGGTCGGCCTACCAGAAGATTTTTACTCGTCTGAATTTATCGTCGACAAGATGATTGAGTATCTCGATCAAACCGATGCGTCGAAGCCATTTTTCGCTTACTTGCCATTTCAAGCCATTCACATCCCGGTCCAAGCGCCGCCTGAGTTTACCGCTAATTATGATGGCGTTTATGATGAGGGTTGGCATGTCTTACGGCAACAAAGATACGAACGGGCGCAAGACCTAGGTCTGATTGCGCGTGGCGCGCCATTGGCGCCAATGCCGGAAACCGCTCGAGACTGGGAAGCGTTGAGCGAAGACGAACGAGCGCAATACATCGCCATGATGCAGGTCAATGCCGGTATGATGGAAGCGATGGACTATCATATTGGGCGCTTCATCGAGCATTTGAAATCTGAAGGTCAGTTCGACAATTCCATCTTTATCATCGCGTCAGACAATGGCCCGGAGTTTAATCGCGGGGATCATGATTGGCGTTTGAATCTGTGGCGATCCTTGAATGGCTATCATATCGATGCTGACCGCGCGGGGTTGCGAGGCAGTTGGGGCTTTATCGGCCCGGAATGGGCAAATGCCGCGGCTTCGCCTGGGGCCTTATATAAGTTCTATGCAACAGAGGGTGGGATTCGATCGCCCTTGATCATAACGGGTCCCGGGATCGCTGCTGCGCGAATCGAGTCTCCGGCCATGGTGACGGATATTGCGCCAACGATCTTAGACTGGGTCGGCGCACCGGACGCGCCTGAGGAGTCTAAGCCAATGACGGGGCGCAGCCTTGCACCCGTTTTGCGCGGAGAGCTGGCCAGTGTTTATGGACCCAACGATATCCGTGCGATTGAGGTCTCCGGCAATAGCGCGCTCTACAAAGGCGATTGGAAGATTACACGAAGCATGCCTCCGGTGGGCGATGCGCAGTGGCGCCTATTCAACATGATAACGGACCCAGGCGAGACTCTGGATTTGAGCGAAACAGAGCCAGACATAATGGCGGATATGCTCGCGTCGTATGCGGCCTATGCAGACTCGGTTGGCGTGCTGGAAATGCCGGAAGGCTACAATTCGCTGCAGCAAATCTTGAAGAATTCAACCGAGCGTATGCGAAAGCGCTATGGCTGGATGATGATCGTCGCCGGTCTGATCTTCTTGGCGCTGCTTTACGGACTGTATCGCGGTGCGCGGGCGCTGTGGCGGCGTCGTCCGGTCTAAATCACAAAAAATCAGAGAGACTATTCCAGAAAATCAGGGAGGCGCGAATGCGCGTTACGAATGAAGTCGTCCCATCAGATCCAAAGCAGATGGAAGGGATGCAAGAGCAAGGTCCAGAAGGGCCGATCTTCATGGTCAATTTGCTGAAGTTCAAAGACAAAGCGGAATATGCGGACGGCCGCGAGACGGACCTTACAGGACGTCAGGCCTATCAACTCTATGGGGCTGGGGTGGCGGGTTTGCTCCCTGAATATGGTGGCCGCATCTGTTTTGTTGCAGACGTCACATTCCTTTCGCTCGGTCAGGTCGAAGAGCTTTGGGATGAGGTGGCGATTGCCGCCTATCCTGACCGCAATGCGCTGTTTCGCATGTCCACCTCGCAGGCATGGCAGGACTTAGCCGTACACCGTGCTGCGGGCCTGGCGGGACAATTAAACATCGAAACGGTCATGCCGGCACATGGCAAAGCTTTGCCTTGGATGGCATTGCTGATGAAGGAGTTTGAGGGATGATATGGTTGCGGCGTGGCGCACTGGTTTTGCTCGGCCTGATCGTTTTGGGCTTTGTCGGCTTCAATGTGTTTAAAAAGCAAATTGCCATGAGTTTGTTTGAGCGCGTGACGGATCGCCGGGTTGGTGTCGATTTCGCCGGTCAACTTCCGGATGGTCTGCACGTCTATATTTGCGGGGCAGGGTCCCCGATGCCAGACACAAGCCGTGCAGGCCCTTGTTTGGGCGTATTAGCGGGCGATCGATCCTATGTGTTTGATATCGGCTCGGGCGGGGCGCGCAATCTCGGCAGCATGAATTTTCCATTCGAGCGCTTAGAGCACGTCTATCTCACGCACCTTCATTCTGATCATATTGATGGTCTAGGGGAGCTCTTGGTGCTGTCCTGGGTTGGCGGTGGACGCTCAGAGCCAACCCCGATTAGCGGCCCCACGGGGACACAGCGTGTCGTGGATGGTTTTAACATGGCCTATAGCCTCGACAGCACCTTTCGAGTCGCGCACCATGGTCCCGCGGTGGCGAATCCTGATGGGTTTGGTGGCGCTGCGCGCGAAATCGTCTTGCCGGCTGGCCCGAGTGGCAAAGCCATCGTGTTCCAAGATGATGTTCTCACCATTACTGCCATCCGCGTCTCGCACGCCCCAATTGAGCCAGCTTTCGGTTATCGCATTGATTATAAGGATCGATCCGTCGCAATCAGTGGCGACACGATCTATCACCCCGCTTTCAATGCAGCTTCAGAAGGCGTCGATGTGATGCTTCACGAAGCCTTGGACCCGGAAATGGCCTCGATCATTGGCGACATTCTGGCAGAACGCGGCCAAGCGAATACGGCGAAGATCTTCACGGATATTCAGGATTATCACGCCACGCCCGAGGATGCGGCACAGAGCGCGCAAGACGCGGACGCGGAGGCGCTGGTGCTCTACCACATTGCGCCGCCGGTGCCGGTGAAACTGATGGAGACTGTGTTTCTCGGCGATGCGAAATCGCAATATGACGGACCGATCACGGTTGGCATCGATGGACTGATGATCAGCTTGCCAGCCAGTAGCAATCAAATCAGGACGCAGCGTTTGTTCTAGCTTGATCGGGCGCGTCGGGACTGCGCCCAGCCGATAAGGCGCCATCCCGCAATACCGATCAGCGCCAGTATCAGCGCAAGCACCAAGCGAACCTGAACAAAACTGATATAGGGGCGCGTGATAAAGACTTCTGTATGCTCCAGCGCTGCAAACTTGTGGGCACCGCCCTCAACCATTGAGGGCTCAACAACCATGGTCAGCAAGTCACGCAAAGAACGGTAGCGCACGACGGCGACACGATCGACCTCTTCACCATACCGCCCGAGCATCAGGCCAGCGCGCTCTGATGCAAAGACAGGATGACTGGCCCGCTTCAATAGAAGCGGGACCACAACATTGGCATAGGCCGCATCCGCAGCCCGGGCCTCTTCACCCGTCTTTAATTGCTCAAGATTGATCGCGTAGAACTCCTTGCCATCATCCTTCGGTATCATATCCAACATGTTCTGATACAAGCCATCAGGTGCAACCGTTTCTTCGCCATAAGCCTCTAAGATGGCTTCAAGCAATTGCTCGCCTTCTTCAGGACTGATGGGTTTACCGTTTCCGCCATACCAAGCCGAGACGCTGAAGAAGAGAATGAAGAGCGCGGTCGCCCACGCGAGTTTCAGCCACGGCATAATATTGCTCCTGGTCGCATTTTATATGGCACTTAGCATGTCAATTTCTGTATCGCAAACAAAGGCGCGAGGTATCGCCACGCATAAAATTTGGCGTCAGCTGTCTATTTGGTGTCGCCAATTAGGCCCGTCAGAATGAGTTTCAAAGTGGCTTTTGCATTGGTCACAGAAAGGTTCTGGTCTTCACGCAATCGGCGCCAGGTGGCGAAGGTCAAATTGACTTCAATGGCTGCGAATAAAGTCCGGTTTTCCCTGACTTTTTTAGGGAGAATGGATTTGAGTGAAGCCCGTAAAAGGTTCACTTCGCTCTTATATTGCTTGGCTAGAAAGTCCGACTGAAACCGCCTTAAGACCAAAGCCACCTGCATTGGGAAAACGCGCTCATAAATATCGGCATTTCGATCCGCGATTTCAAACAATCGCGCTTTCCACGATTTCGCAGTCAATGGCGCGAGCAGAAGCGGCATGATGACGGACTTCAACTCATCCGTCATCTCTTCGAAGATGCTCTCCATATCCTCGAAGTGACGGAATACGGTCCGCAGGCCAACATTGGCCCGCTCGGCGACTTCGACCGCCGTGGGGGACATATTGCCCTCGCGCAGCAATTCAAACATGGCCTCGATGATTTTCCGCCGACTGCGATCGCTGCGCTGTCGTCGTCCATCTTGCGAGTCGGCTTGAAGCGCCGGCCATGGGGTTTTCTTTCTTTTGGTCGCAGTGCTCATGGGTTTACTCATACTCTAACGTCCAATGCCAGGTTCGGCTTTCCCTAAACGAATTCTCAGAATTCGGGAAAGGGGAACCAATCAATTTGGCCAGATAATGTATTCATCGCCTCCAATGAAAGGTTCTGCCAAGGTTTTGTCGATTGAAATCGGACTTTCGATCGTATGTTGATACAAGGGGGGAACTGCATCCGCATGATGAGCCGCAAGCAAGGCTTTAAGTTCGGCCACTTTGTCAGGCTCGGCATCCGAGAGTTCATTTTGTTCGGTCGGGTCGTTGGCGAGGTTGAATAGCCAGGCTTTGTCTTGGCGGTCATTCACTTGCAATTTCCAATCGCCAGCCCGGACGACTTTGTAAAATCCGGATTGCCAGAAGATAGCATCATTCGGGCGCTCGATCACGCCTTCCCCCGTGGCCTCGACCAGAATGTTTCGTCCATCGATGACCCGATCATTCGGTAAGTCGGCGCCCGCTGCCGCTGCCAGGGTGGGCAATAGATCGATATGCGCCACCGGCGTGTCGATCACAGTGCCCGGCGCCACTCGGGCCGGCCATTTGATAAACATAGGGACGCGAATACCGCCTTCGAACAGAGTAATCTTCCAGCCGCGATAGGGGGCGTTGATCTCCGGCAGTCCAACATAGCCAGCGCCGCCATTGTCGCTGCTCAAAACCACGATGGTGTTGTCGGCCAATCCTTCATCCTCGAGCTTCTGCATAACCCGTCCAACGCTGCGGTCCAGCGCGCGAATCATGGCGGCATATACGCGCAAGCGGTGGGGCTCGATCTCACCGACCGCATCATAATCGGCCTGGGTTGCTTGCAGCGGCGTATGTGGAGCCCAATGCGCGAGATATAGGAAGAACGGACGATTCTTGTTCGCTTCGATGACTTTCAGGCTCTCATCGGTCCACCAATCTGTCAGATAACCGCCCGGTTCGAATGGCTCGCTACCATTAAAGGAGGCGGCATATTGCATGGCTGCCCAAAGGAAGCGGTCGATCGGATCAAAGTCGAGTTTCGCATTGACCGCATTCGGATCATCTTCAGCGAGAAACAAACCGCTATGCATCAAGAGGCTTTCATCAAACCCTTGCGCCTGTGGTGTGTAATCACCTCGGCGTCCGAGATGCCATTTTCCGATATGGACCGTGTGATAGCCTTTATCTTGCAGCAGTTCCGCAATCGTGATTTCAGACCCGGGAAGGCCTTGATCTTCATAGCTCGGGTTCGCGGCGTTGGCTTCGCGATTATATTCCATCAGAGGTCGTTCGCCCCGATCCATATTATTCGCGATGGTCGACACCACGCGGCCCATGGCATTCGGAGTCGGGGTAAACTCAAATCCTGTGCGCGTCGGATAGCGTCCGGTCATCAACATGGCACGCGATGGCGCGCAGGTGCCGGTGCCGGAATAAGACTGGGTATAGATGGCGCCTTGGGCGGCGAGACGGTCAATATTGGGCGTTGGCACACGCCCATCCGCGACGCCGCCGCCAAAAGCGGTCAAGTCATTGATGCCGAAATCGTCCAGTAGAATGAACACGATATTTGGGGCGCGCTCGGATAGGGGTTGTTCTGCATTTGCTGGCCCGGTTTGCCACTCGACCGGTTGATGCGGGCCAACCTCGATATGCCCCGCCTTGGCACGATTTAAGACCAAATGGGTAAGAATGGAGGAGCGATTGAACCATGCGAGCACGCCCGAACTCAGGACAATGACCGTGATTCCGATTAGGATTTTTTTCCACATAATTTCCGCTCCTACTCGAACAGCGCGTCGCAGCCCGTGCCCGATAGCAGCGCATCTACGGAGCCACGTTCATTGTCAGACAGGGCGGCATGATCATCGCGTAACCATTGCAGACACTTCGCTTGGTATTTGAACACAGGTTGCGTCCAAGGTTGGCCATCGATTTCGGTTTCAAACACGCTTTCTCCCGCTTCGATGGCTTTTGCATTCGCGATCATGGCGGGAGCATAGGTGCGGCCAATTTCCGAAAGGAGCGGCGATAACGCTTCGCGGGCCATGTCCGCAGAGAACCAATCATCCTCGTCCGGCATAAGACCGGATAAGTCTTCCATAATATCCACCCATGCGCGGATGCGATGCGAGGTTTGAGTGGTTATCGCCGCCGAGGTCGGTTCGACCACAGCCAGCTGTGTAAGTTGCCCGAACAGCGCAAAGTCTGCCGAGGAGGGGCGGGCACCCAGCACAAATCCTTGGCGTTGGATCAGGGAATCTAAAATCTCAAGAAGCCGCTTATAAGAGGCTTCAATCGTTGCTGCCGTAACATCGTTCGATCCGACCACGTAAAGTCGATCTATTTGTCGCTGCGCAAATTGAGCCGCAAACTGTTTCGCGGTTTCATCATCGACCGTGTTGGAATTCCAATAGACCAAAAGTGGCGCGGCATTACGCCAATCGGCTTCATGCGCCCAGCGAAAATGAAACATCGCTTTGGTCAGCCACTCATCGGCATAGTCTTCGATCAAATCATTGAGGAATTTTAAGACAGGGTCCGATGGGATAACCGAGCGCCCATCTTGTTCGCTTTCCAGCCGACGAATAATCGGCGTTGAATCTGTGACCGGCACGAGCGCACCGTCTTCGCCATCTGGGAAATAGAAAGTCGGGAGCAGGGAAACTTTTGGGACGGGATAAGTGTCTGGTATGTTGGTGCGTCCCCAAAAGACGGAGTGCGGGATGTGGCGATACCGCAGCACGCCCAGCATCTTTCTGGTGTAAGGCGATCCCGGTGCGCCGCTCAATTCCAGTCGTTCGGATATGGCCATATTATCGATTTCCTTCCTCGCGAAGTTTCATAAATGGCATTTCGAATGTCAATACAAGGGGCGCTTCAAATTTGCTCGGGTGTGATATCTTGTTCGGCAGTAGACCGTTTTGTGAGAGGTGGCCGTTAAAGCAGTTGGCGATGGCTTCTTTCAGCGCTCAAAGCCTTGGTAAGGGTTCGAAAACGATAGTCGCTTAATTCGCGAAACAGCGTGACAGTCGCGTACAAGAATGCTCAAAACAAAGTTCAAGCGAGATGTGGAATAGAAATATGCAACAAACGCTGATTTCTACAATTTTGGTTTCACTGGCGATGCTGACAGCTTGTTCTGAGGCCAGCGCCCCTTCGGACGAAACAGTGCAAGCGCGCCCAGCGAAACTGGTTCAGGTCGCCCAGGCGTCTACACAACGGGATTTGACCTTTCCAGCTGTCATTCGGGCGATTGAATCTGCCGATTTGACCTTTCAGGTGGCCGGTGAAATTCGTGAACTCGACGTTTTGGAAGGCCAAGTGGTTGAGCGCGGTGATGTGATTGCGCGGCTGGATAATCGTAATAATCTCAATCAAGTCGCCCAAGCGCAGGCCGAGTATGACAATGCTCTGGCGGAATTTCAGCGGGCTGAGCGATTGGCCGCGGAAGACGCAATTTCCCGCAGTGTGCTCGAGACCCGCCGAACCACGAGGGATGTGGCAGAAGCGGCCTTGGATAATGCGAAGAAAGGGTTGAGCGATACGGTATTGCGGGCGCCTTTTAGCGGCTCGATATCGCAAGTTTCGGCGCGGCGCTTTCAGAATGTTCAAGCCAAAGAGTCGATTGCCACAATCCAAACGCAAGAAGTGGAAGCTGTGGTCAATATGCCGGGAACGATCATCGCCCGTATTCCCCAATTTGTACCTGTGGGCGTGAATGTCCGTTTGGACTCAGCGCCCGATACCCCGATCCAAGCTGCATTCCGTGAGGCGGCCGGTACGGCTGACCCGGAAACCCAAACGTATGAAGTGAGTTTCTCGTTCACGCCGCCAGATGGCCTGTTCACTTTGCCGGGTATGACAGCCATTGTTGAAACGACTCTCGATTTTAACGCTGGATCCGACATTGTCATGCAAGGCATCGCGGTTCCGCTAAGCGCGATTTTGGCCGAAGGCGGGAAAACCTATGTTTGGACCGTTGATCCAGACAGTTTCCGGATCACCAAACAGCCCGTCACCGTGAGCGCAGAAGGGGATGTCACTGTGACGGTCACCGACGGTTTGGTCGGTGGTGAAACGGTGATCGCTGGGGGTGTGACCTTCTTCAATGAAGGTACGGTCGTGCGTCCTTGGCAGCCACGCTGAGGGGCATCGCGATGAATGTTGCCGAATGGTCTATCCGCAATCCGCTTTTGTGCAGCATAGCGATGATCATCGCCCTGGTGGGCGGGTGGTTGGCGTTCAACAATATGGCGAGGTTCGAAGACCCTGAATTCACCATTCGCGTGGCAAAGGTCATCACCCAATATCCAGGCGCGTCACCCGAAGAGGTGATGAATGAAGTGACCGAACCGCTCGAAACCGCGCTGCAGCAATTGCCTGAAGTCAAATCGGTTGAGTCGGTTTCCTCGGCAGGATTGTCGGATATTAGTGTCGAAATTCGCTACGAATATTCGACCAGTAAATCGGACCTGCAAGTGGTTTGGACCAAGGTCCGCAATAAGATCAAGGATGCTGAGCGAAACCTGCCGCCAGGTGCAAGTACCCCTATAGTGAATGATGATTTCGGCGATGTGTATGGGATCTACTATCTGCTGACGGGGGAGGGATATAGCCCGACCGATTTGTTCGATTATGCCAAGGAATTACGCCGTGATTTGCTGCTGGTCGACGGCGTCGCGAAAGTCGGGATTGTCGGCGAACAGGAAGAAGTGATCTATGTCGAAGTGTCCCGCGACCGCGCGGCATCGCTCGGGGTGTCTCTGAACGAGGTCTATAACACGCTATCGCAACAAAATACGGTTGCGAGCGCGGGAAATGTATTGGTCGGGGATGAGCGATTAGAGGTTCATCCAAGCGGTGAGATCACGTCGGTCGACGCCATCAAGGCGCTTTATATTGGTGACCAACGCACGGGCGGCGTGGCCCGTCTCGGGGATATTGCAGACGTCACACGTGGCTATCGCGAACCCGTGCCGCTCTATTTGAGATATGATGGTCAGCCGGCGCTAGGGATTGGGATTTCGAATCTGTCTGGCGTGAACGTGGTCAAAATGGGTGAGGCCGTCGATGCCAAGCTGCAAGAGCTCGAACCATTACGGCCCGGCGGGATGGTGCTGCACGAATACTATCACCAAGGCAAAGTTGTTGATCAATCCATTGCCGACTTTGCGTGGAACGTGGTTTCGGCGCTGGCCATCGTATTCGTGACGCTGCTCATCTTCATGGGATTCCGATCAGGACTTGTAATGGGCGCGACGGTTTTGCTGACCATGGCCGCAACGCTTCTGATCATGTGGGTGGCTGGCATACCTATGCATCGAATTTCGCTCGGTGCTTTGGTCATCTCGCTTGGCATGCTGGTCGATAATGGCGTGGTGATTACGGACGGTATTTTGGTCGGCATTCAAAATGGACGAAAGAAAATAGACGTTGCGGTCGAGGTTACGCGCAAAAATTTGAAGCCATTATTGGGCGGCACATTGGTCGGCATTATCGCCTTTGCGCCCATCGGATTTGCGCCGGGCGATACAGCGGAGTTCACCAATTCCTTGTTTTGGGTCGTGCTCATCGCACTGGGGCTAAGTTGGGTGCTGGCTTTCACGATCACGCCGCTATTTTGCTATTGGATGTTCCCAGAGGCGAAGGCTGAAAGCAGTACGATCGCGCAAGAAGATGGACGGTTCATGGCTTGGTATAAGAGCCTGATCCGTGCAGCTTTAGCCAATAAAGCCATCTCACTTATTGCCACGATCCTCGTGTTCGCGCTCGCGGTCTGGGGCTTCCGGTTCGTCCAGTCGGGCTTCTTCCCGGCCTCTACCTCGCCGCAAGTGGTGGTCGATTACTTCCTGCCTGAGGGCACCGATATCGAGCGAACGCGTGCCGACATGCTGGCTTTGGAAGCCCATATGCGTGAGGTTGATGGCGTTGAGCATGTTCAAACAACGGTTGGCGGCGGTACATTGCGATACATGTTGACCTATGAAGTTGGGTCAGACAATCCCGCTTATGGCCAACTCCTTTTGCGCACCTCAGATTATCGCATCAATGATGATTTGATCGCGCTGACGCAGGCCTATATGGACGAGAATTTTCCTGACGCTCAAGCCAAGGTCTGGAAATTTCGATTAGGGCCAGGCGGTGGGTCAAAAATCGAAGCGACCTTTTCAGGCCCCGATCCGGCGGTGCTGAGAGCGTTGGCGAATGAAGCCAAGCAAATCATGGCGGCGGATCCCAAAGCCGTTCTGATCAAGGATGATTGGCGCCGGCCCGTACCGGTTCTGCAGCCGGCCTATTCCCAAAATAAAGGCGAGCGCGTCGGCATCACCCGCAAAGATGTCGCCGATGCCTTAGCGGAAAATTTCAGTGGCTTGCAGCGCGGTGTCTTTCGAGAGGGCGACACGCTCATCCCCATCATTTCACGCGCGCCTGAAGAAGAGCGCACAAATACGTGGGACTTGGTGTCCATCCAGATCCTCAGCCCCAGCACACAGCAATCCGTTCCGCTAGCGCAAGTCATCGATGATGGCGGTTTGATTTGGCGAGATGGGCGTTTGCTGCGCACGGACCGGGTTCTATCCATCAAGGCGCAAGCCGATCCTGCCGTGGGCGAGTTGGCGGATTCTCTCTTCTCGCGTCTGCGGCCACAGATTGAAGCCATGGAATTACCGCCCGGTTATTCGTTAGAATGGGATGGCGAGTTTGGGTCTTCGAGCGAAGCGCAATCCAGTCTGGCTAGCACCATACCTCTTGGATTGTTGGCGATGATACTGGTCGTTGTCGTCCTCTTTAATGCCGTCCGGCAACCGATTGTCATTTGGTCAATCGTGCCGCTGGCGATTGTTGGTGTTGTTGTCGGCCTCGCGCTGACGCAGACCCCTTTAGAATTCATGGGCATTCTCGGATTGTTGTCCTTGTCTGGCTTGTTGATTCAGAACTCATTGGTTCTGGTCGACTCGACCGATGAGTTGATTGCCTCAGGCATGCCGCGATTTGATGCCCTGGTGGAGTCTGCGGCCAGTCGCCTGCGGCCTGTGACGATGGGCGCGTTCACCACCGTACTGGGGATCTTGCCGCTTTACTTTGATGCGTTCTTTAAATCGATGACCGTGGTGCTCGCATTTGGTTTGTCATTCGCCACATTGATCACGCTATTGGTCACGCCTGTGATATATTCGTTGCTGTTCGGTATTCGCCGCGACGAGAGCGCAACGCCGCCCAGGCCAAAACCGGAACCGGCGCCTGAGCCCTTATCAGACGAGGAGTTTGAACCGGTATGATGAAACCGTTTCTGATCGGCTTGTCCGTCGCCGCGCTGAGTGCTTGTGCCAATATTACTGCGCCGGAGGACGCTGCGCAGACGGCACGGGCGAGTTTGCCAGATGCGCCGTCCGCCTGGGCAATGGCGAGTGAACGGGTCGGTCCAGTCGAAGCGGGCTGGCTGGCGAAACTCGACGATCCCGTTTTGACCGCCTTGGTCGATGAAGCGCTGGTCAATAATCGCAACCTGCAAGCGGCCGCCGCGAATGTGCAGCGGTCATGGGCTTTGGCGGGGCAGGCCGGTGCCGCGCTCTCGCCATCAGTAAGCCTATCCTCAGGCACGACTCGTAGCGGTAATATCGAGGATACTGGCGCGGACAGCTATTCATTGACCGGGCAGGCCAGCTGGGAGGTCGATCTTTGGGGACGCATCCGGGCGGGCAATCAGGCGGCAGTCCTCAGCGCAGAAGCGGCAGAAGCTGATTATGTCTATAGCCAATACTCCCTCGCTGCAGCGGTCGCCCGTGCATATTTTCTCGCCATTGAAGCCGATCGTCAGGCCGAGACCGTTCAGAATACGCTTAACGCATTGAATGAAACGGATCGCATTGTCGGGGTGCAATTCGAATTCGGTTTGGCGACCTCTCAAGACGTGGCTTTGTCGCGCTCAGACCTCGCACGCACCAAAGCCTCTTTGATCGCCGCGCGGGGCTCTCAGCGCGATGCCCTGCGGGCTTTGGAAGTTTTGCTGGGGCGCTATCCCGCTGCGGATTTGGAAGTGCGTCGCGATTTGCCAACGGTACCTGCTTTGCCGCCGTCGGGCGTGCCATCGGAAGTTCTTGAACGACGCCCAGATGTGATCGCTGCTGAACGACGAGTCGCCGCCGCGTTTAACAGTTTGGATCAAGCTAAGGCCGCACGAATGCCATCTATCAGCTTGACCGGCAGCCTTGGCGGCTCCTCCGGAGATCTAACCAATCTGGTCAACCCAACCAATATTGCCTGGCAAGCGGCGACCAGCTTGGTCGCCCCTCTCATCGATGGCGGTCTGCGTGAAAGCCAAGTCGAACAGGCCTCTGCAGAACAAACACAAGCGATTGCAAGCTATGCCGACACGGTGCTTACAGCGTTCCAGGAGGTGGAAGGTTCGCTCGACCAAAACGTGGTGCTTCAGGAGCGCTCTGTGCAACTCGAACAATCCGCAGAGCAAGCCAATAATGCGTTGCGCATTGCCAATCTGCGATACGAAGAGGGCGAAACGGATCTCCTGGATGTGCTGACAATTCAGCAACGCGTCCTGTCCAGCGAAGGTGACGTGGTGAGTGTGGAGCGGGCGCGGCTCGACGAATGGGTTGCGCTTAACTTGGCGCTTGGCGGCAGCTGGGAGTAAGGCCACGAATTGTGATGCGATATCCGACACGATGACACTTGTATCTTTTTCTTCAAAAGATATATCATTTGGGGTCGGAGGTTGTTTTGGCGCAGACGCTATTTGACAAATTATGGCAGGCGCATCGGGTGTGTGGCTCCGAAGGCGGCGCTGATCTATTGGCGATTGATCGGCTTCTTCTGCACGAGCGCACAGGCGGCGTGGCGCTAAAGTCTCTGTCGGAAAATGGCTATTCCGTGCGGGATCCGTCACGCGTGATTGCGATCATGGATCATATCGTGTCGTTCAAATCGGGCCGGGGTCGCAATGATGCGCGCAGTCCGGGCGGCGCTGCATTCATTACCGAAACGCGCCAAATGGCGAACGCCGCTGGAATTCATCTCATCGATACAGATAGCCACGACCAGGGCATTGTGCATGTCACGGCGCCAGAAAAAGGCATCGTGTTGCCGGGCTTCTCAATCGTCTGCCCAGACAGCCACACATGCAGTCTTGGTGCACTGGGGGCGCTGGCTTGGGGCATTGGTTCAAGCGAAGCGGAGCATGTCATGGCGACAGGCGTTTTGCGGGCAACAAAGCCACCGCAAATGCGCGTGCGCGTCGAGGGTGTGTTGCCGGAAGGATGTTCTGCGAAGGACATCGCGCTTTATATGATCTCGACCCATGGCGCGGGGGGCGGCCAAAGATCCGCCATTGAGTTTTGCGGCACTACGGTAGAACAGCTGTCGATTGAAGGGCGGCTCACCCTTTGCAATATGGCCGTAGAGTTTGCGGCCTTCTCAGCCCTTATCGCACCAGACGAGAAGACGCTCGACTATGTTTGCAAGCGGGTTGATCCGAATAGTGATCTCGATACAGCGATGGCGCATTGGCAAACGCTCAATACCGATACGGATGCCGCGTTTGATCATGAGATCATCATTGATGCGACGCAAATCACGCCGCAAATCAGCTGGGGCACAAGCCCGGAACAGAGCTGTGCCGTGAACCAATGCGTTCCGAGCGATGCGTCCAGCCAAGCCCTGTCTTATATGGGGTTGGAGCCCTCTCAAGCGATTTCCGGATTGGCCATTGAAGGTGCTTTTATTGGCTCCTGTACCAATGGTCGCCTGTCGGACTTAAAGGCCGCTGCGCGCATCCTCCAAGGCAGGCGCGTTGCGCCCGGCGTGAGAGCCGTGTGTGTGCCAGGGTCGCAATCCGTACGTCGCGAAGCAGAAGCGCTCGGGATCGATAAAATCTTCATATCGGCGGGGTTTGAGTGGGGCGAACCGGGTTGCGCGATGTGCTTCTATGCAGGCGGGGAAACGTTCCCGCCCCGCGCACGTGTCGTGTCCTCGACCAATCGCAATTTCGAAGGGCGACAAGGCCCCGGGGTAAGAACGCATATCACCAATCCAGCCGTCGTCGCAGCGAGCGCTGTGGCTGGCAGTATTTGTGCGCCGTCAGATCTTCCGGCGCGATCTAAGGAATTGGCATGATGACGGAAAAACTGGTCGTGCATACGGGTCGAAGTGCGGTCTTATCGCGTGATAATGTCGATACGGATCAAATTATTCCCTCTCGAGAGATGAAGACGGTTGGCCGCAAAGGTCTGAGCGATGGATTGTTCGCGGGTTGGCGCTACACGGATGCGCAGGCGCGTATTGAAAATCCCAACTTTGTGCTCAATCGGCCCGAACAGGTCGGGACGACGGTGCTCATCACCGGTAAGAATTTTGGCTGCGGATCATCACGCGAGCATGCGGCCTGGGCGCTAAAGGAGTATGGCATACGAGTCATTATCGCGGAGAGTTTCGGCGAGATTTTTCACGGCAATTGTATCCGGAATGGTATTCTTCCGATCACACTTCCTACAGACGACATGGACTCCCTTAGATCACTGGCAGGACCAGTGGAGGTGACCGTTGATCTGGTGGCGCAATCGATCGCATGTGCAAACTTACCGAACTGGGAAAGACAGTTTGATATCTCAGCCTTTGCCAAGCGATTATTGACCGAAGGGCTGGACCCCATTTCGATGACGCTCACTTCGAAAGATGAGATTGAAGCCTTCTTTGAGAAAGATACGGTGCAACGCCCGTGGGTCTATTCAGCCGCCTGAGTGGGCCGCTTCGACTGGTGCGCATCAATTAAGCCGCGTTCGATCAAGCGGGCGATTTCTGCTTCGCTCAAGCCAAGATTGAGCAGCACCTGTTCAGAATGCTCGCCAATCTCTGGTGGATTTATGGTCAGGCCAGGACGTTCTCCGTCGATCGCGATGGGCATCGCGGGCAAAGAAATATCTCCGCCTTCAGGAATGGTCATATCGAGCAAGCCGCCACTCTCGACCAAATGAGGGTCGGTTGCCAGGTCTTCGGGGCGCTGGATAGGCGCGAACGGTAAGCCGGTGGTTTCCAGTTTTGCCATTAATTCATCCTTGCTGAAGCCAAGAAACAGCTCTCGCAAAACAGGGATGATTTCATCGCGGCGTGCGACCCGGTCATTATTGGCTGCGAGTGAGGCGTCCTGGGCCCATTGTGTGAGATCAAACGCCTCACAAAACGCACGCCATTGTGTGTCTGAGACAACCCCAACAAAAACTTTCTCATCATTCTTGACGTCGAACACATCATAGACGGCCCAGGCTGAAACGCGGGCGGGCATCGGCGCTGCTGGCGTGCCGGTCACAGCATATTGGGCCATATGCTGACCGACGAGAAAAACCGTGGTTTCGTAAAGCGAAGCGCTGACATGGCGACCTTTGCCGGTACGGGCGCGATCCTGCAAAGCCGCGAGGACTGCAATGGCGCCAAACATGCCGCCCGTTACATCAATCACACTGCTTCCGGCGCGCAAAGGTCGTCCGGGCGGGCCTGTCATATAGGCCAATCCGCCCATCATCTGCGCGACTTCATCGAGGGCGGTTCGGTGAGCATATGGGCCATCGAGAAAGCCCTTTTCAGAACAATAGATCAAACGTGGATTGCGGGCGGCTAAAGACGCATAGTCAAAGCCTAATTTATCCAATGCACCGGGACGAAAATTCTCGATGAAAACATCCGCTTCGTCGACCAGCTTTAAGGCGATCTCTTTGCCCTCGGGCGATTTCAGGTCGATCGCCAAACTCTTCTTGTTGCGATTGTACATCGAGAAGTAGCCCGCGCCGGACCCGCGCAGTCGACGCGTCTTGTCGCCGCCCACCGGCTCGACTTTGACAACGTCAGCGCCAAGGTCCGCCAAAACCAATCCAGCCGCAGGGCCCATAACCATATGGGTAAATTCAACGACCTTGATTCCGGCAAGCAGGCCTGTTTCATTGATCATCTGTCTCTCCCGCGGGCAAAGTAACGCACTTCTTTGCTTTCCTGCACATCTTTAATAGATATATCAATTGAATTAGATATATCATTTGACGAAAAGGTCACTCCCCTGACGGGTAAAAAGGCGAATGAGATGACAAAAAACAGTGTTTTGATCAGCGAAGTCGGACCGCGGGATGGTCTACAAAACTGTAAGGCGATCATGCCAACTGAAGATAAGAAGGCTTGGATTTCAGCCCTGGCCGCTGCGGGTGTGAAAGAAATCGAGGTCGGCTCTTTTGTGTCTCCGAAGCTGCTGCCGCAAATGGCCGATACGGGGGAAATTGTCCGACATGCAGTCGGGATAGACGGACTCGAAGTCGCGGTTCTGGTGCCCAATCTGAAAGGTGCTCAGCTTGCTGTTGAAGCCGGGGCCCACAAAATCACATTGCCGCTTTCGGTCAGTGAAACGCATTCATTGCGCAACATTCGCCGCACGCATGATCAGGTGATTGAAGAGGCGGAAGCGATTGCCGATTTGCTCTCAAGCTTGCCAAAAGAGCAACGTCCACATTTTGAAGGCTCATTGTCGACCGCTTTTGGATGTACTTTGGAGGGGCCGATTGATGACGCGATTATCCTACGCAACGCGGAACGCTTAATGGCCGCTGGATGCGATGAAGTTGGTCTGTCGGACACGACAGGATATGGCGACCCCGTTTCGATGAAGCGCCTTATTCGTGCGGTACGCGCGGTGGTCGGCGATGAGCATCTGACGGGCGTGCATCTACACAATACAAGAGGCCTGGGTTTGGCAAATGTGCTGGCCGCTTATGAAGAGGGGATCACCACTTTTGACAGTTCGCTCGGCGGACTCGGCGGCTGCCCGACAGCGCCTGGCGCGAGTGGTAACGTGGTCACTGAAGACCTGGTCTTCATGTTCGAGTCGATGGGCGTTGATACCGGGATTGATCTTGAGGCTTTGATGGCGACACGAGACATGGTCAGCGCGGCATTGCCGGAAGAGGACTTATACGGATTTACGCCAAGGGCTGGCTTGCCGCTCGGGTTCAAAGGCGCAGCTGTTCCTGTGGCTGCGGAATAGTCAGGTCTGGGGGAGACGAGCTTGCAGAACATACCCGCGCTGATCACGCTGATTATCTATTCAGGTCTCTTATTTGGTATTGGCCTCTGGGCCGCGCGGCGCGCGCGTTCGCAGGAAGACTTTCTACTCGGTGGTCGTAGCCTCGGGCCGTGGGTGGCGGGATTAGCGTATGCGGCGTCAAGCTCGAGTGCCTGGGTGCTCTTAGGGTTTTCTGGCTTTGTCTATGTCGCCGGGCCATCAGCGCTGTGGATGGTGCCTGGGATTATCGCGGGCTATGCCGCCGTTTGGCTCTGGTCGGGAGACACGCTGCAAACGGCCAGTCGCGAGGCCAATCAGCTGACGCTGACGGAGTTCCTGACACAGTTCGCAACGCCGAATTCTGCGCGTTGGATCCGTATCATAGCCTCCATTTTGATCGCCATTTGCTTCTCATTCTATGTCGCCGGTCAGTTCCAAGGAGCGGGCATTGCGATCAATGACCTCTTCGCCACCGGCTTTGTGCCGGGCGTTATGATCGGGGCGCTGGTCATTCTGGCCTATGTGTTTCTGGGGGGCTTTATGGCGGTGTCGATTACCGACACGATTCAAGGCCTGCTCATGGCTTTGGTGGCGATTGTGTTGCCCGTGTTGGCTGTCTTTGAAGCGGGAGGGGCGAGCGGTCTTGCCGGGGCGTTCGCAGAGGCGCCAGAGGCGTATGGCGCACCGTTCGGCGCGCGCGCAGGATTTGCGGCGCTGGGTTTTGTCCTCGGGCTTTCCGCCACGGGTTTCGGCGCTTTGGGGCAGCCGCACCTCATTGCTTGGATCATGGCGACGAAGGATCGGTCAGCCCGTGTGAAGGGCGCGCTCGTTGCGATGAGCTGGGCGACCATGGTGTTCGTAGGCATGGCAGTTTTAGGTCTGTCCGGACGTGCCATATTCGGGGCTGATGCCGCACCTGAATCGGTTTTCTTCGAGCTGGCGGACGACTTATTGCCAGGGGTTTTAGCCGGCATTGTTGCAGCGGCGACACTCTCTGCAATCATGTCGACCGTGGACAGTCAGCTCCTTGTCGCGGGCGGGGCCGTCTCGCACGATTTGGGACTGGGCAAAGCGCTGGGAGACCGAGAAGTGCTTGTCTCTCGCCTTGCCATTATAGGGGTCTGTATCGCCGCTATATTGCTGACCTTCTTGGCTCCAGCGAGCATTTTTCAGCGGATTCTCTTCGCCTGGGTGGCACTTGGCGCTGCATTCGGACCAACAGTGGTGGCGCGGACGCTGGGCTTCCAACCGCGCGGGTCTGTGGTGCTGACCGGTATGTTGGTCGGGTTTGGACTGGCCGTGGCATACGAACTCAACTGGATTGGCACAGGCCCTGGGGCGATGTGGAAGACGATTGCGCCTTGGCTGGGGGCGTTCCTAGCCATGGCCATAGTCGGGGCGATCAGAAAATCTCGCCCAATAGACGAATTGGGGCTTGGCGGGAGCGATTAACCGTGCCAGTTTAAATGATATATCATTTGGAGGTGGACCCCGTGAAACTGTTCTCAAAAATTGCTGCTATGGGCGCATCGCTCGCGGCTTTAGCGGCTTGTGCAACCATTAGTCAGGCGCAGGAAGGGGCGACACTCGACCCTAATGATGCGGCCGACTCGCTGACGATTATGCGCAAGATCATGTGCTCGACGGTTGATGATCAGCCTGAAGTCTATTGGTGGCACGGCATTGCTTTGTCGCGCGTCACCGGCGAACGTGATCGCCATGTGTTTGATGTCGAGGGCATGAATATTCGCGCCTGCTCAACCATTGAGGATGAGGAGAAAGGCACTGGCTTACACTTGGTGTCGCGCGAGATCCTTCTCTATAAAGACCCTAAGACGGGCGAGGTATTGTCGACGTGGGACAATCCTTGGACGGGCGAGACCGTCGATGTGCTTCACGTCGCCAATGACCCTGTGAACTTCAAAATGTATGAGACCGGTCGCGATGGTTCGCCGCTGCAATGGGGCGGCGAGATTGGCGAAGATGGAACATGGTGGATGCGCAGCACGGTGCCGCTTTGGTATCCAAACCCATTGGCCAGCGAATTCCAAAAAGAGATTGGTGGCACTTATCACGCCACAGAGATGTTCAACTTCTTTGGACGCACCGATGATTTGCTCGATCCAGAAAGTGACTCAGCCAAGATTACGGTGGGTTGGGCGCGTATGGCCGATTGGTTGCCATGGATGGATATGAATGGGCGGCAAGGCATGCTCTACATGCACACAGCAGGCTATAAATTAGAGAGCTATGACCAACTCTCCGACACGATGAAAGCCGAGATTGCCACGCACTATCCTGAATATACCAGCCCGCCACCTTCTGGTGACCCGCGGTCGAACATGACCAGCTGGAAGTATTATAAAGGCATCCGCGACGGCTCGATCACAGCGCCAGACCGCGGCGTCGAATAGTCGACTTTATCTGACAAAGAGAAAGGCCGGGGCGATCAAGTCCCGGCCTTTTTGAATCTAGAAGGTTTGACCATCATAGGATTGCCAATCCTTGGTGACGAACCGCTCGTCCACCAGAGTCCGTTGGAACAATCGATCGGCTTTAAACCATTGCCAAACACGGGCGCGCGCTTGGCCATCATCTGAGAGTTGGATCATTTCATAGAGATATAAGTCAGGTTCGCCCGTTCGAGTCCAATTCAGCATGGTTGTGCGGTTAAAGTCATCCAAGGCGACATCGCAAGCCCAGCCATTGATGAATTCATTGTCCCATTTCAGGCGACCATTTTCGACGAGGGCGGGGAAGTCGCGCGTCTCTCGCTTGCCGTCCGCCCAGCGATAATAATTGGTTTGGTGATAGGCATGACCGGAGTCCGGGAAACGGCAAATCAGACGCGATTCATGCGAATCGATGAGAGCACCCCCGGCATCGTAGAATCGATAGGTTCCCTCCCAAACGCCTTCATGGCGCGCCAAGAGCGGCATGATTTTTTTGAGTTCATTGGCGGTCATTCCATCTGCCATTGCCAGGTCCTTTCAGGGAGGTGTGTTTTTTTCGCCACGAGACGCTGAGAAAATTATGGGTTGGGCTGGTCAAAACGACAAATCGCACTTAGACCGGTCCAGAGGATAAAAGATATATCATTATGTCATTTGTGTCGGCGGACACGATGACGCAGCGAGGGACCCACATGTCTAAGACCTTTTTGATGTTCGGAGCGGCCGCGATTGCGATGACGGCCTACACCGCGCCAGCGATCGCGCAAGATGCTGTCGAGGAAGAGGCCGAGTCACGACAAGACGTAATCACAGTTACGGCGCGGAAGACGGAAGAAACATTGCAGGAAACTCCAGTTGCGGTTTCCGTTGTCACGGCTGACGTGATCGACAATCTATCACTCACCGATCTTTCCGACATCTCGAAGCTCACGCCCGGCCTGTCTTTCGACAATGAATTCGGTCGCGACTCCAATCGCCCCGTCATTCGCGGCCAAGCCAACATTCTTGGCGCATCTGGCGTGTCTTACTTTATTGATGGCGTTCGGATCTCTGGCGCGATCACCGATTACGACCTCAATGATATTGAGCGGATCGAAGTGGTGAAGGGGCCGCAAAGTGCGCTCTATGGTCGGAACACATATTCAGGCGCGATCAATATCATCACGCGCTCTCCCACCGATGAAGCCAGCGGTCGCGCCTCGCTCGATTTGGGTGAGAATGGTCAGCAGGATTTGAGCCTTGGCTTTAGTGGACGGGTCAATGATTTGCTCGCATTCGGCGTCAACTATCGCTACTATAATTATGATGGTGAACACACCAATCTGTTTGATGGCGAACCGGTTGGCGATGAACGGACGCAGTCTGTTTCTGGGGTTCTCTACTTCACCCCAAATGACAATTGGGACATTCGTCTCCGGGCTTATCGGTCTGACAGTAAAGATGGGCAGCCGGCGCTGTTCGCGACCACGGCAGATGAGAATAATTGCTTCTTTGACAATGGCGCTTTGTATGGCGGTCAGGGCCGTTATTTCTGTGGCACTGTTCAACCGCGCGACATCAATACGGACTATCGCCTGCAGGTGGGACCTGATGCGGGAACGGACATTGAGAACACCCAGCTCAGCCTGTCGATTGATGGCGACTTGAATGAGAATTGGTCGATCACGGCGATTACCGGTTTCAACCAACGCGATGTGAGCCAACAAACCGACGGTGATTATTCGCCGACACGGTTCCAGGCGACGAATTTTGTCCCGGGTGGTTTCCCGTTCAACATTTTGAGCTTCGCACCGTTCCAAGCCATCTATGGTTATCCAACCAGTATTGCTGACTTTACGTTCGCCAATGCCAGCGAGGAAGAAGAGCTCTCGCAAGAGGTTCGGTTGAACTATGATGGCGACAATTTCCGAGCCTTGGTTGGTGCCTATTATCTGGATGGCGAAGAAATGAATCGGGATGCCCGCATTCTGCCGCCAGGCGCACAAGCCACGGCGGATGCGAATTTTGCTGCTGAGCTCGCGTCGCAACAAGTGATCTGTGGGTTCAATCCAACCTGTGTCGCGATCGTGCCGTTTGGTTCGTCCACAATCTCGGTGCCAGATGGCATGAGCACATTCGATATCGAGAACAGAGCCATTTTTGGTCTTGTCTCTTATGATGTTTCTGACACCGTTTCGGTCACGCTTGAAGGCCGTTACGCCGAAGAAGATATTGAGCGCAATGCACCGGGCGATCCAACTCAAAGCGCAAGCTTTGATAATTTTGCGCCACGGGCGACGATTGATTGGCAAGTGACGCCAGACAATCTGCTTTACGCGGTTTACGCTGAAGGCCAAAAGCCAGGCGGCTTCAACTCTAATCAGGCGCAGCTTGCGGGTCTCGGGACCTTTGACGAGGAGGAAGTGGCCTCGATCGAGATCGGGTCAAAGAATGTCTTCTTCGACGGGCAGCTAACCGCCAACTTGGCGGGTTACTTTAATGAGGTGGAAGGTTATCAGTTGACGCAAAACGTTCGCGTCAATGACACCAATACGACCTCTGCCACCGTCAATGCGGGTGATGCGGAAATCCTTGGTCTTGAGGCGGAGTTCCGCCTGACGCCGGATAGTTTCGAAGGCCTTACGGCAACTTTAAACTATGCTTGGACAGACACCGAATTCACCTCTGGTCGTGACCAGAATGAAGGCGTGCTGTTGGATACGCTTGATGATGGTTTGGTCAACGGATCTGTCGGTTGTGAAATCCTGGCGGATCCAACGGACCCAACATCCGATTGTTTGCAAAACGCCTTTGGGTCGATTGTAGGGCGTGAGATTCCGCGGACCGCGGAGCACCAAATCTTCTTCGACTTGGATTATCGCGGCGCCACAGGCTACGGCGAATGGGACTTCTTTGCCGGTGCCAATGTCTCTTATGAGTCGAGCAAATTTTCTCAGGTGCATAACCAAGCAGAAACCGGCGATGCCACATTGGTTGGCGCTCGGATCGGGGTCACCAATGGCCAGCACACGCTGCGTCTCTGGGGCCGCAACCTGACCGATGAGGACTCGTCGCCGCTAGTGTTGCGTTACGCAGATGGCGGGGATAGCTTCAAACGGAATTTTGTCGGCACACTGCGTCGCGGTCCTCAGGTCGGTGTGACCTTGAGCACTGAATTCTAAGATCCAGTCATCTCTGCAAACCAGAGTATAAAAGCGGCGGGTCGATGGATCCGCCGCTCTTTTTTAAACGAGAGGTAAGAGCATGGTTCGGCAATTTATCATCGCAGCAAGCGTGATCGGTTTTTCAACGGCGTGCGCGACAGCACAAGAATCCAGCCCAGAAGCACCAGGTTGGTTGAGCAAAGACTTTGCGGAACTGGTCGATCTATTTGATGGTCAGTGGGACAATGATCGCCATGTCTTCTTCGCCGAAAATGCCGGCATGGATACAACGCCCATCGCGCCGAGACAGCATATCCACATTCAGCGTATGGAATTGGAAGACGATCAGGACTCTTCTGGAGCGCCCATTGTCGGATTTGAAGCCGCGCGCACCGTTGCCGATAGCGAGCCTGCTTATCTTCGGCACCTTTTTACCATCGACCCTCACGTGCAGGCGATCCGGCAATCTATGGCGTTTCCAAAAGAAGATGGATCGCTGCGAGGCATTGGGTGTGAGGTGCTGTGGAATCGGCAGGGCGCGCAATTTGAGGGGCATGCCGTCGGCAATGGCTGCGATGATGTTTTCCCTGAGCCCAAAGGAGACGCCGCACTGAATGTGCGGATGACGCTCTCCGAGAATGATTTTTGGGTGGTTGCCAATCGGGGTGAAGCGATGACGGAGGCGCGATTTCGCCGCGCCCGTCCGTTCGAATGTTGGACAGCAATCCTGCGCGGTGCCAGTCATGGCGATTCCGGTGAAGGCATGCGCGATTGGGATTTCCGCCGCGGTGTGACCCTGCATGATCAAGGCGGAGAAGCGGAATTGATGACCGATGAAGAGACGCCGCGAAAAATTCGTTTGAAGCTTCGCAATGTCGACTGGCCGTACGGGACCAATCGTCCATCGCTGACGCTATACATTATGGAGGGCGAAAGCGACCGTGCGGTTTCTTATGCGTGGAATGAAGGGGATGCCGAACGCATCGGTATCAATCTTCGTTGGATCCAAGCGAGCTGTACGCATACACCGGCTTCTGGCGAGTGACGCCTAGACGGGCAGCTCTGTCGTATTTTTCAAACACTCCATCGCAAAGGTCGCGCTGACATCGGCGACTTCGATTTTGCTGATCAGGGACTTGTAAACGCGGTCATAGTCGGCGACGGAGCTGACCGCGATTTTTAGCATATAGTCGACATCCCCAGCCATTCGATAGAATTCGACCACTTCGGGAATAGCAGTCACTGTTTTGGCAAACTTGTTCAACCAGGCTGAAGAATGGTCACTGGTCTTTACGGCGACGAATACGGTTTGACCGATCCCAACTTTGTCAGGATCGCAAATCGCAACGCGTCCACGAATGATGCCGGTCTCTTCCAATCGACGCACGCGACGCCAGCACGTATTCACCGATACGCTAAGCTGCGTCGCGATCGCTTCCAGCGGTATGGTGGAATCGGTTTGGAGCAGTCTTAGGATCTGGCGATCCATATCATCAAAATTTTCCATAATAATGGTTATTGCGCAAAAATTTTAACACTAAAAGTGCTGAAAAGGCGAAATTTCGTAATGATTTTTGGTGGAGAAACGCGGATATCTCTGCGCAGGAGATTGATATGGCTTTTTCGGGACTACCCCAAGTCGACTTTTGCGAACAGACGCGGCTAAGTTCGCTTGCGGGCATGATTGGCCGCACGCCCCTTCTCGCCGTGCATTTGCGTTGGAAAGGGCAGCGACGCGTAATTTTTGCCAAGGCCGAGCATTATAATCTCACCGGAAGTATTAAAGATCGAATGGCGCTGAACATTCTGCGCTGTGCCTACGCAAGCAAAGCGCTGAAACCTGGCGATTTGATTGCTGAGGCGACCAGCGGCAATGCCGGTATTGCCATCGCCGCTTTGGGGCGCGCTTTGGGTCATACGGTCCGCATCTATATGCCAGATTGGATGAGCGAAGAGCGCAAGTCCTTGTTACGCTCGCTCGGGGCGGAGTTGCGCCTTGTCTCGCGAGAAGAGGGTGGTTTCCTCGGTGCTATCGCCGCCACCGAGGCGCTCGCCGAAAGTCGCGATGACGTCTTTCTGCCTCAACAATTCGCCAATTGTGAAAACTGTAATGCGCACGAGGCGACAACGGGTCCAGAACTGCTCGCCCAACTGGCCTCGATTGAGCTCACACCCGATGCCTTTGTCGCTGGCGTCGGCACGGGGGGAACCGTTATGGGCGTCGGCCGCGCGCTTCGCCGCGCTGCTCCGCATGTCAAAGTTCACCCGCTCGAACCGGCAGAGTCGCCAACTTTATCGACTGGATACAAAACGGGTTCGCATCGCATTCAAGGCGTTTCGGATGATTTCATTCCATCCATCGTCAAACTTGATGAACTTGATTCCGTCATTTCTGTGAGCGATGGCGATGCCATTCTCATGGCGCAAAAGCTTGCTTCCGAGCTCGGTCTTGCTGTCGGCATATCCTCCGGTGCCAATCTCATTGGTGCTTTGGCTGTGCAAGACCAGCTCGGAAGTGAGTCCACGGTCGCGACCATTTTCTGTGATGATAATAAGAAATATCTGTCGACAGATTTGGCGCGCGAAGAACCCGTTAAGCCAGATTATATCTCGCCAGATGTCGAACTGATTGGTTTTGAGAGCATCCCCTATGAGGCTTCAACGCCAGCCGCAGCTTCAATGATTGCGTAAGCGGCCCGCTCGCCAGATTCCATCGCGCCTTCCATCCCAGTGTGCAGGAAGGATGTGTGCTCACCAGCAAAGTGCAACCGCCCACTCGGCTGGGTTACACGTTCAGCCCAAGGCTGAATCTGTCCTGGTGCCCAATGCATATAAGCCCCGCCGCTAAGCGGTTGATCCTTATCCCACCGCACCACTTTATGGGCTTTTGCGCGGATGCCGCGCGTTGCTAGCAATGTCTCTTCGGCGAGGGATTTCCAATCTTCGTCGCTGGTGGAAGGACGGATGCCAACGCCATTGATCCAGCAGGTCAGCGCCACGGTTTCGCCGGTGGAATTGCGAACCGGAAAGACCCGTTCAATGGGGGTGTCTGTCCACATCATCAAAGGCAGGTCATCGCTCGGACCCTGCTCAATTTCCAAATGCACTTGCTGAATCTGGGTATAGGGCATTTGGTCGATGATCGGCCAGATCGGTGGCGCTGAGCTGGAGAGCGTCACGTCCAGCTTGCGCAAGACGGGAAATGGAAGCGTGCTTATGCCAAATGGCGCTCGATAGGTTCGCCCTCCCGCCGCGACTTCCACGCCCGACTCATCGGCGCTGATCGACGTCACGGCGGTGCCGAGTTTTAGCGCGCCTTCGGATAGACTATCTGCCATCGCTTCTGGCAGGCGCTGTGATCCGCCTTCTATTTCTTCCGACCCACCACTTGAGGAATCGATCGCAAATAGGGTCAGGCTTCGCCATAGGTTGAGCATGGAATAGGTCGATAGATCATTGGCATTGAGCGCGATATTGCAAAGCGCGCGCGACGCCGGGTCGAATCCAGCGCGCTCCAAAAACGCTTCGGCGCTGATATCAAATTCGCTTCCAATCTCGCGCCACGCATATTGGTCGACGAGCGGGTTCTCAGCTGCCGCCGCCATGAACAAAGCGGTGTCAGGGGTCGCACGCTTAAACGCATCGGGGAAGGGATTGTCCGGCGCGGACGCCCACTCACGGGCATCAAAGACTCGGTTTCCAAACACCATCGTCTTCGCCCGCGACCCTCCAGGCGCAGGCGGCACGACATTCAGACCAAGGTCGATCGCGGTTGATCTGATGCGCGCATAAGATTGTCCGACTTGTTGGCCTCCCGCCTCAGGGCGGCCAGGCAGCTGGTCGAGCGTATGCATCCGCCCGCCAATGCGCGTATCGGCCTCTAGAATAAGGGTCTTGAACCCGTCCGCTTCCAGCATGCGCGCGGCGTGTAGACCGGCCAAACCTGCGCCCAGAATCAACACGTCAGCGTCTTGCGACCTTTGCACATTAGGCGTGCACGCCGCGGTCAAAGCCAGGCCACTGGCCGCCACAAAACCTCGTCTTGTCAGTTGCATGGCAGATTTTCCTCGACGCTCGCGTGAAAAGATATACCAATAGACAATATGACGTTCGCTTCGCCAATAGCGAATTCGAAATTTTGGAGGAAATGATGCAACAAGACGGCGAGTTTAAGCGCGGTTGGCCGATCTTGGCCGCTGCTGCGGTTGGGGTCGGACTCGGATTGTCGCCACTCCCTTTCTACACCATCGGTGTGATGATCCCACCGCTCCTCGGAGAGTTTGGGCCTTCGGGATGGGACCAGGGCTTCATTATCAACGCTCTGGCAATTTATACGTTCGGCGCGTTCGCCGCATCGCCCATCATCGGCATCGTCGCAGAAAAGTTTGGGGCGCGTCGTGTCGCCTTGGTGTCGATCATAACGTTTGGCCTCGCAATGATGGGGCTGGCTTTAAACAACGGCTCTAAATCCCTCTATATCGCCCTGTGGCTGGTCTTAGCGTTTGCCGGCGCTGGGACGTTACCCATTACGTTCACGCGGCCCGTCGCAAATTGGTTTAAGGGTAATCGCGGGATTGCATTAGGAATCGCGCTCATCGCAACAGGGATTTTCGGCGCCCTCGCGAAATTTGGGTCGCAATATATTGTTTCAACCGAAGCGTTTCACTTCATTGGCGGCTCAGGCTGGAGGTCCGCATATGTGCTGCTGGGTCTTTTGCCGATCGTGATTGCCCTGCCATTGTCCTATCTCAGTCTTAGAGATGTGAATGATGAACCCGCGAGTGAAGCAAGCATCGTCAATATGAAGTTTCCGCTTCTGGCGATCTCGCTTGTCGGCACGCTAGGACTGGTTTGGATGGTGATCAGTCAAGTGGTGCCGCTCATTGGCCAGAATGGTTTCCGGCTCGAATATGGGATGGCCTTCGTATTTTGTGGGCTGGTCTTCGTCCCGGTGCTGATGATGATGTTCATGGACATTCGAAAGTCGCCGCCGGAACTTGTTGAAGGGCAGGCAGTCGAACTCCCAGGAATGTCTTTGCAGCAAGCGTTGACCGAATGGCGGTTCTGGCTGTTGGCGATCTGCTTTGTGCCGATCTCATATGCCGTCGGCGCGATCATTCCCAATCTCGAACTGGTTCTCGGGTCCAATGGCATTGACCAGAGTACGGCTGTTGGATTGGCGACTTTAACCGGGCTCGCCGTTTTGGCTGGGCGCGTGATCGGGGGCTATTTGATTGACCGCTTTTGGGCGCCAGGTGTCGCTTTCGTGTTTCTGGCCTCGCCAGCCATCGCTCTTTGGGTGCTGGCGCAGCCTGGCGTTTCACTAAACATGGCGACCATAGCGATCTTGATGATTGGGTTCGGCGCCGGCGTTGAATATGATTTCATGGCTTATATGATTTCAAAATATTTCGGCATGAAATCTTATTCGGCGATCTATGGGGCCATTTATGGGTTCTTCGCACTCGGCGCGGGTCTAGGGCCCGGCATCATGGCGAATTTGTCGTTCGGCCAAGGACTGAAGATCATTGAATGGGATCTTGGCGTTCTTGACGGAAAAGACTGGAATTTCACGCTGACCAGCGCTGCGATCATCCTATTTGTCTCAACCATTCCGCTCTTATTCTTGGGCAAATATCGCTATACTGACGACCATTAGGCGGGCGGAGACGCATCCAGTTTGCTAAGGACCAAATCCGCGGTGTCTTTTGGGAAGGCGTCCATAAAGCCATAGCCCCATTGAGGGCATTCAATGATCTCGCCATTGCGCATCAAGCCTTCCGCGCGGCGGGTGCATTCGGTGAGATCATCTGTTGGGTTGAGCAAAGTGATGCGATGCGGCAATTGGCTCAATGCTTCATCAAACGGCTTGCCCCAAGCAAATGCGGCGACATGGCCCCATTCATAGGCTTCGCCGCCCATCATGTTCATATACATTGAGCGGTCCATCATCTCGAGCGTTTGGCCAGGGCCTTGGCGTTCTACGATCCGCTCCCAGCTAATTTTGAATCGCGTATGCGCCGCGTCCAAGGGAATAGGCGTGAACATGTCTTTGAACATTTCACGTTCTTCATCGGTGAGGATGGCCGCGGAGATCATCGCGATCGCGTGCACCCGATCCCCTTTTTGAACGGCCATTTCAGCGGCCACTTTCGCGCCCGTATGATTGCCAAATAGGTCGACTTGGTCGAGGCCAAGCGCGTCCACGACGTTCCACATCTCTTCGGCATACATCGGGATCGTGGTCGCCGCTTCTGACGGGGCAGGATCCGACATCCCATAACCGGGATAATCTGGCGCCACGACCATTCGATCGCGTGATGCTTCGCGCATGAATGTGTCGAACTCTAACCCGGATTTGGGGCTTTGATGCAGGCAAATAAGCGGTGGCTTGCCCGCATTCGCTTGCGCCTCAGCTATCCGCGCGTGAATTTGGCCATGGCTGCCATCGAAATAGGCTTTGCGCAGTCTCATGTTTGTTCGGGGGCAACTGAGACCACCGCCTTGCCTTTGTTTTTGCCATTCATCAGGCGCTCGAACAGCGCCGGTGCGTTCTCTAAGCCTTCCACGCGATCCTCAGCGAATTTCAATTGCCCGCTGGCGAGCCACGGCGCGGCTTCAGCGACATACTCGTCCCAGCGGGGGTAGAAGTCATAGACCACAAGGCCGTGCAGTTGCGCGCGTTTGCCAATGATCAGTCCAGCATTCAGCGGGTGCTGGCTCTGTGTGTCTGTATGATAGGCGTCGACCAGGCCGCAAAGAACGCCGCGCGCATAGGTCTGAGCGTGGGTTAGGGCCAGCATGGCCATATCTGCGGATACGTTTTCGAAGAAGACGGAAAGTCCGTCCGGCAAAGCTTCGGCCAGCCGATCTTGCCAGCCATCGGCTTTATAATCGATGCACGCGTCAAAGCCGTAAGTGTCTGTCACGAGCGCGCACTTTTCCGCGCCACCCGCAATTCCCACGACGCGCGCGGCGCCTTTGATCTTGGCGATCTGCCCGACCGTGCCGCCGACCGGGCCTGCTGCCGCATCAACCAGAACAGTGTCACCTGCGCCGACTTTTGCCAGCTGCGTAATCCCAGACCATGCGGTCAGCCCTGGCATGCCGAGCACGCCGGCATGTGCAGCAAGGGGCGCGACGCTAGGGTCAATCTTGCGGGCATGCTCAGATGGCAGAGCGATCACCTCTTGCCAGCCGCCCTCCATGGCTTGGATCCAATCGCCCTCGTCAAAATTTGCAGCGCGGCTTTCAATCACCTGGCCGACAATCGCCCCGGGTATCGCCCCTTGCATCGGCACGGGCGGGGCTTCGCCCATATGCCGTCCGCGCAATCGCGAGCCAACATAAGGATCAAGGGAAAGGTGAACCACGCGTACTAGGATGCCCCCATCTGGGCAAGCGGGTTGTTCGGCGTCGATAATAGCGAAATCGTCCGCGACCGGTTTGTGGTCAATTGCATGTTTTAGAGTGCCGAGCTTCATGGCTTATCCTTCGACCATTTCAATCAATGTGCCGTCTGGGTCTTTCAGAACCCCGACGCGCTTGCCTTTGTAAATCTCGCCATCGCGGACAGTTGGCGGTGAGAGCCATGGTCCGGGAAGGGCGTCAAAATCGGGATGATACAGCGTCCCGATGGCACAACCGGGGACGAGCATTCCATCATGTTTTGGCCGGGTTATGGCTGCGTCGGGATATTGATCGAGCTCTAAGAACACATCCTTGTCATGGATCAGCGTGCAAATCTTGTGAAGCTCATCCAATGGCGTGCCATAGGCCTTGGCGATCATCGTGTAGGGGATTTCCATTTCGCGACCAAAGGCGAGCCCGCATGCCTGCTGCATCCAGCTCGAGCTGCGGTCCATGTCAGAGCACCCCATAACCAGAATGAAGAGCTTATCGATCAGACTACTGGCGCGCGGTAAATTATATTCCGGAAGGTCGTCATTGATTTGAGTGAGATAGACAATTTCTTCGTCTGGCCCTTTCACCTGCATCGGGTGGATCGCGTCCAGGCCAGGGATTTTGTTGGGCGGGCCGATAATTTCGAATGGACTGTCGAGCATGCGAGCATTCACAGCCATGACGTCTTGAACGCAAATCTCGATCGCATTCCAGCCATACGACCTTAGTGCTTTGAAACCTTCAACAGCGGGCTGTTCGACAAAACGCACATAGATTTCAGCGCGGGAACTTGGCTGCATGACGACATAAGGGCAGCCTGCAGATTCCGGGGTTTGCCAACTGTCAGCTAAAACAGCGCTGATCGTCCCTTGCTCAACCACGGAATAATCGAAATATCGCGTATACAGGTCGCGAGTGCGTTGCAGGTCGGAAACCGTGACTGTAGCGGCGCGCAGAAGTTTCATTCAATCAAGCCCTTTGCATTGCCCCAAAAAGGGCGGCATAAGAAAAGATATATCATTTGTTTTGGCCGCGGCTAGCACCTTAAGGAGAAAAGATGATGAGCGCCTATATGATTGTCTTCGCGAAAATCCATGATCGAGAGCGATTCATCAATGAATACGGAATGCCCACGGCAAAGCTTATTGGTGAGTTTGGCGGAGAATATCTGGTTCGCGGTCCCGGGGTCGAATCCTTAGAAGGTGGATTGTTTGACGGCACCAGTGCGGTCATCTCTAAGTGGCCGAGCAAAGACGCGATCAAAAATTTCTGGAACAGTGAGGCTTATGCCAAACTCAAAGCAGCGCGCCAGGATTGGGCGGAAGCGCATGTGATGATTGTTGAAGGATAGACCGATGAAATCAGTTATTGGAGCCGCAAGCGTATTGATCTTGGCCGGATGCCAGGCCGTCAACGTCAATCAGGTCGACCAAGAGATTGTCGTCGAAACCAATGAAACCGTGATGCTGTCACAAGCCGGTCAGGTCAAACCTGGACTTGATGGGGCAACCATAATTGCCCTCGCGCATGAAGCTGCGGGTGGCGCTACATTTGTTGAGCCGGGGGCACTTTTCTTATCAGGGCATAATGTCATTTATGGCCGCGATGGCGGGGCGCGCACATGGGACCGCTACGCGATGTGGCGGGTCTTTGCCGATGAGAAGGCGGATGCTCATGCCGCCAATGGCAAAGTTCGGATCGAGGCTTGGCAAGGCGGCAAGCTGGCCATGCTGCTGAGCTTTGATGGACAAGCCACTTATAACCAGAGCGGAAGGATGGAAGATCAGTCCGCCAATGCGATGTGGAGTAATAATTTTGGCTTCGGCGCGATCCGCAATGCCTTGGATGAAGGCTGGACTCAAGACCGACGATCCGATCGGACGATCGATGGCAAACCTGCTTATATGGTGCAGTTGACGGACCCATCTGGCGGCAAGACCTTGTTCGGGTTCGAACGCAGCTCCTTGCAGATCCTCTATGTCGGCTTCGATACGCCGCGAGGCTGGCATGAGCGACGGTACTCAGACTATTTCTCGAAGCCTGGTCTAGACTGGCAGCAAGCGGGCCGCGTGCGTCTTTACTATGATGGCGTACTGGCAAATGAAGCCGTTTGGACTGATTTCGAGATCGGCGGGACTTATGAGGATGAAATCTTCATCATCTCAGAAGTCCCGTCTGAACCAAGTTTCGACTAGAATGGTTTGACCGCACCAAAAAAGGCCGTGGTTAGGATCAGGACCCAATACATGTAAGCCACGTTGCGTCCCAGCTGGATCGATTTTTTAAGTTTGGTTTCGACTTCCGGATTGGGACCAGCCGCGAGAACGGGAAACATCTTTTGCCATTCGTGCATGATCAATCGCAAAATCACTCCGATAATGAGAGCGCTGCCATAGGTCAGGATCTTTGCAGCAAACCAAAGCTGGCCTTGACCTCCGGCAAACGGACCATTGCCTGTGAGCGACATTAGCGACGTAATCAACAGAGTCGGAATGAGAATATAGCGCGTCCAGTCTTCAATGTCGGACAGGGGTTTGAACCAAGCCGTTCCGCGCTTGGCGAAGGCGCCCCATGTGATACCCATCCAAACGAGCCAAATCAGCCACATCGCCACTAACCAGCCGCCACCAAGAGGTTGGACGCCCCATAGGTAACCCATATGCAATCCGAGCGGCAGCAGGCTAATAATGCCTGTCCGCGCCATGATGTCGATCCGATAGGCGGTTTCCATATGACGCTGGCGCTCTTCCAGCGGCAAAGCTGGGTTCACGACCTTATATGAGGTTTGGAACACGCCCCATTCGCCACCCAGCCAATACACCATGGCGACGATGTGAAGCCAACGTAGGATCGCCAATTCATTGGCTGCTAAAAACTCTCCCATACTCGCCTCCCGTCCGAGAATGATTTAAATGATATATCATTTAAAAATTTGGGCGTGTCTAGACGGCGTGGACGGTATTTTTATGCAATTCGTGACAATCGTTCTAGAAAGACGCTTCGGTCCATTGTTTCCGAGACTTTATCGCCATCGGTTTGCTCGATTTTTTTGCTTTTTGGGGCGCCGAAACGAATTCAGCCTTTTTTTGGATTAACTGTTTGCCACGAACGATTAGAGGTGCCATGAGGCGCATAATCTTTTATTCTCCATGGTGTTGAACGCTCAAACTTATGAAGATCGCCTATCTCATATCCGACGACTATTTGAGCTATATCGACTATTTCGCACCGTTTTGGGGAGAAGAGGGGCGATTTGAATGGCGAGGAACAGAGTTTGTCGTAAATCCAGAATCTGGAACGTTCGATGGGCTCATCGCGCATCGCAGCGTCCGTAGCTTGACGCGAACCTACTCGCTGCAATGCCCGCCCACAAAAACGGCGTTGTTTGTTTTAGAGCCGCCAGACATTGTCTGGCTGCCGGAAGGATATACGCGACAATTTTGTGGCGTTGTCAGTCAGGACAGACGAACGAAATGTTCATTCCCGATGCAAACCTATTCCCCGCATGGTTGGTTTGTCGAACGCACGCTCCGGGAAATCCAGGAATCTCCACCGGTCGAAAAGAGCGCCAAAATCTCCGCCGTCGTTTCTGCAAAGTCCGATACAATGGGGCACCGCAAACGCTATAAGTTTATGCAACACCTAAAAGAACATTTCGGTGATCGTTTGGATTGGTGGGGGCGGGGTGTGAACGAGCTCAAGGGGCCGAAATACACAGCGCTTAAGGACTACCAATATCACATTGCATTGGAAAATGGCAGCTGGCCGCATTACTGGACAGAGAAATTGGCGGATTGTTTTGTCGCCGATTGTGTGCCGATTTATTGGGGGGCTCCGAACATAGAAGATTACTTCGATCCGCGCGCTATGCTTCGGATTGATATCGAGGATATCGATGGCTCAATAAACGCAATTGAAACTGCGATTCAGAGTAATTTTTTCGATCGGACAGCGACTTTGCGAGAGAAATGCCGCGAGGATATGATTACGAAGTATCATCCATATCAACGCATGATTGATACATTGGATCAACTTCCAGAATCCGAGGCGACTACGGTTACCATTCAGCCAGCGACTGAGTTCAAGCACTCGCTGCGCCGAAGGCTTGAACGCCGGGTGCTTAGATCAATCGCCTAATCATCCGTGTTCGGGTTGACCCGCGGCCAAATGTACAGCTCGCCCGTGGCATTGCCGAACAATAATTCTCGTTCAAGCGAATAGCCGCGTTCCAGCTGTCCAATCGCGCCGGATGTGACTTCAGTACGAGATTCGATGCGCCTTTGGTCGCCGCGTCTTCCGGTTATCACGCAGCGGTCTGGATCGATCCAGCTTGTGAAGCCGTCATCTATACGAGACCAGACGGTGTAGCACTCATCGGAAAGAGGGGCAGTTGTCTCAACTTTGCCTGTCGCGAAGCCCGAACGATCATCGATCAGCATCGCCGCAAGCTCTTTGTCGGCAACGCGATAGGCTTGCATTCGGTTTTCATCCCGGTCTGGATCTTCATCGAATAGGTATATGAGCTGCCGATAGAACTCGCCGTCCGGTCCATCATGCCGCATCTCGGCGTACATTGCGTGACGCGTTCCGATTGGCGGTGTGATATTCCGTACCCGCATATAAATCGGGCGCCCTTCTCGTGCGCCGCCCTCTGCATCCGAGAAATAGTCGCCACTGAGCAGGCGGGTAATGTCTTGCAGTTCGACATCCAGCTGGGAGAAGCTCGTTTGCTTCAAGTTTATCGTTGGGCCTTTATCATCCACACCGAAGACCAGATTGCCGTCACCATCGACCCCTCGATCATTCAATATAAGTGCGTCTCTTCGCAGCGTCAGTGTTTCTTCAAGGAAGACCTGAGTCTCGAACCGGGTTGAATAATAGGAGCAGGCTTTCGGCTTCAAATAGCCTTCAAACGCATCTTGGAAACGCGTCCAAAATACTTCGCAGCCAGGTTTTAGAACGAAATCATCTACGCTTAGCGCCGCTTGGCGCTCCGGACTTAAATGGATGTCGGTCAGCTGTTCGGGAACATTAGGCGTGTAAATGGTGAGGCGTATCGCGCCTTCGGCTGGATCAGGTTCGAACGAATAAATGCGTTGGCGATAAAGATCTGCCGGGTCATGATGCTGATATTGCTGAGCATAAAGCTGTCGGCCAGGAATGCCTGGAATACTGACAGGATAGAATGTGTGATTGAGATGCCGGTGGCGAAGCGCGGGGGCGAGGTCTGCAGCCCGTTCAGCGTCAATCTGCTGATAATTATCATACACACCAGGAAACCAAGACAGCATCTCGTCGAGAGATTGGTTCAAGGTCTCAGCGGTTCGGTCTTGCGGCGTGGATTCACACGCCGCGAGCATCAGACCCAGGCTTAGTCCCAAGCCTAGAGCTGCCGAGCGCAAACGCGCCATTAGTCGACCTTGGCGAACTCGTCCGCCACGTCTTCGCTTGAATCTTCTTTCCCGCGCGCAATGGCTTCTCGATCCTGCTGTAGGATGCGGAGGCAACGAGCGATATATTCTTGCATCCAATATCCGCGCTCGTCAGCTTCCTCTTTCGACGGTTCAAACGTTTCAATCGCCTCGCGCGTGACGACGCCATCGCGATCGAGAAGGCGCTCGACCGTATCCATACGTTCGCGTATGACCGCGACTTCTTGCATCAGGGCAAGCGTAATATTCATCACCCGCTCTGTGTCAGGATTTTCAAGAAACCAAGGGCGTTTGCCTTTGGCTTTGGAGCCAGCCAATTTGAGTGGATCGAGTGTTGCTGTGCTCATCCTTTATCCCTCCTTGCGCGCGCCGATGACGTGCCAAGCAGCTTTGCGGCCATAGTCTTCTTGTTCCGTGTCTTCAGCCGCTTCTGGGAAGACCTCAGGATCCACGACCGCAGCGACGCCGCCATGGATAAGCGTCTCTCGGTCAAAGCCGGCCGTCTCCATCCAAGCGTCCAAATCGACTTCGTGCATCTTGGTCCAGAATGGCTCATTATTATAGAACGCGTCCCAGTCTCGCATCGCTTGTTCAAACAGTGGCATATCATCTGAATATTGCGGTTGCTCGACATGCAATACGATCCCGCCCGGTTTCAGCAGGCGCTGTGTTTCGGCGAAAATCATCGGCATGGTCTTGTAGCTGGTCTCATGCAGAAACATGGTCGATTGTACCCAATCGAAACTTTCATCTTCGAACATGTCCTTGAGGTCAGAGACATCACCTTGAATGAAGGTCACGTTTTCAATGCCCATCGTCTTTGCTCTGGCCAAGCCATAGCGCAGCATGGGCGCGCCAGCATCCACGGCAATGACCTCAGCGTCCGGGAAGGCTGCTGCAATGGGAAGGACATTGTGGCCCAACCCGGCGCCGAGATCGAGAATGCGTTTTGGTTGAAAGTCCGGCAGGTTCTTTTGAACCCATTGTGCGACGGCAACACCGCCACCATCATTATAGCGGCCGAGCATGCCGCCTGTGGTCGCGAAAATACCTGCATCATAATTTGCCGGACCGGTTACGTCGCCGGGCACCAATTCGGTATGGTAGGAGCCTGGCATACAGTGATGGTCAATCGCGTCGGTTGAACGCGGTTGTTTGAAATCCGCGTCGAGCACCAGACGTGGATCGCCTTCGGTTAGCGTGCGGACTTTTCCGTTCAGCGCATCGGCTTGGCGAATGGTCACCCAACGTCCTGCTTGTTGGCGGGTTTCCATTGTGGCGCGGCGCATGGCGGACCACCATTGGAACATTGGATCTTGCACCAGGTCCTTGCGAACCTCATGGCGCGTTTTATAGGCGCCTTTTTTGGCTTTCTTTCGGGCCGGTTCGATCCGCGCATCGAATGCCTCGGCGACACCCGGCATAACTTTCGTCGACAAATGACGATTCATCTGGGCTAAGAAATTGAACCGAGCAATCTCGTCATGGCTGGTTTCTGGATAGACGCCATGTCGACCGACCACGCGATAATCGGGTGGACCATCATATTCGATGGGATCTGGACGCGGATCACGTTCGGTATCAGCCATGGCAGTCTCCTTTTCCCTTCACAAAATGGCGCGGTTTCGCGACACTTTCAACGTGAGGGCTATGCAATTTCCACAAAAGATATATCATTTCAGAAAATATGCCATAGGGAAGGTTCCGGATATGAGTACCAAGATTGTCGCACTGTTCAATTTAAAGCCTGGCGTGAGCGTCGCCGATTATGAGGCATGGGCGAAAAGCAAAGACATTCCAACGGTGAATGGTTTGCAATCGGTCGACGAGTTCGCCGTGTTCAAATCGACGGGTTTGCTCGGCTCTGACGACAAACCGCCTTACGCCTATATCGAAACCATCGATGTCAATGACATGGAAGCGTTTGGCGGCGACGTGTCGACTGAAACCATGCAGGCGATTGCTGGTGAGTTCCAAGCCATGGCGGATGATCTCGTCTTCATTATGACTGACAAGCTCGGCTAGGGGGCATCAATGGGAAGATTTTCCGGAAAAACGGCTGTGATCACCGGATCAGGCCGTCGCAAAGGGCTGGGTGAGGCGATCGCCAAACGCCTCGCCGAAGATGGCGCGAATATCGTTATTTCAGATATTGGCGCGCCGCGTGACGAAGCGACCGGCGCGGAGCATATAGGCTCCACCGATGAGATGGAATCGATCGCTGATGATATGCGTGCTCTTGGCGTACAGGCTTCAACCAAAGTTTGCGATGTCCGCTCATTAGAAGATGTTCGAGGCCTCGCGGCTCATGCGGTTGAAGCTCATGGCAGTCTGGATATTTGGGTCAATAATGCCGGCATCGGCTATATCATGAAGCCGCTTTTGGAGGTCACCGAGGCGGATTGGCGGGCGGTGATTGACGTGAATCTCACGGGCGCTTTTTTTGGCGTCAAAGCCGCGGCTGAGACCATGGTCCAACAAGGTAAAGGCGGACGGATCATCAATATCGCTTCGCAAGCGGCGAAGTCAGGTTTCCCGCACGCTCAAGCCTATACATCTTCCAAACATGGTCTGGTGGGCTTGGCGCGTTCTGCAGCGGTCGAACTTGGCGAGCATAAGATCACCGTCAACAATGTCTGCCCAAACCATGTCACGACCGGACTTGGGGCTTGGCAAAATGAGTATTTCTCCAAAGTGGTCGGTGCGGATTCCGTGGAAGACTATCTTGAGGCCATGGCGGCCCGCATTCCCATGGGGCGCCCGGGCTTGCCAGAGGATACGGCGAATGCGGTGGCGTTTCTTTGCTCTGACGAAGCCAATTACATCACCGCTGAAAGCATGAATGTTTCTGGCGGGGAGGAACCGCACTAATGGCGCTACCTCCTGATCCTGCGCCCAAAGGGTTTACCTGGCCAAATGGCGCCAAGCTCGCACTTTCTATTGTCGTCAATGTCGAGGAGGGCGCTGAGCGTCGCATTGACGAAGGCGATAAACGGCCCGAACCCGTGGACGAATTGGGCGCTGTGCCGGGCAAGCCGATCCGTATTCATGGCAATGAAAGCAACTATCAATACGGCATCAATCGCGGGGCGCCTCGCATCTTAAAAATTCTCGACAAAGCCGGGGTGAATGCGACGTGGACCGTTTGCGGACAAGCGCTTCAAAAAGCGCCTTGGCTCGGCCAAGCCATCGTGGCGCGCGGTGACGAGCCCTGTAATCATGGACATAAATGGGCGTTCACAGCGTTCATGGATGAGGCGGAAGAAACCGGCTTTATTGAGAAGGGTACAGGGTCGATTGAAGAGACATGTGGTCGGCGACCTGTTGGTTGGCTCTCACGATATCTGCACACCGACATAACGCGCAGAATTCTGAAAGAGCAGGGCTATCTGTATCATATGGACGATTATTCTGATGATTTTCCATATTGGGCCAATGTCGAGATGAAGGACGGATCCACCGAGCCGATGGTGATCCTACCTTACGCGATAGACTCTAATGATATGAAATTCTGGCTCAGTCCAAGCTTCACGCCCGATATGTGGCTGTCTTATGCGAAGAATACGTTCAATTGGCTGTTGCGGGAATCGCAAGACGAAGGCGCGCGGATGATGTCGCTGGGTCTGCATTTACGGATCATAGGGCGCCCGGGCCGGATCGATGCATTTCAGCATTTCCTCGACCACGTCAAAGCTCACAAAGATGTCTGGGTGGCGACCCGAGAACAAATCGCCACGCATTTTGCGGAAACTGTTCCGCCAGGAGAGAATAAATGAAGTCTTCGATCATTGCTGCGTTTGCCGCGCTCAGTCTAACAGGATGTATCGTCATCGAGGGGGCAGACGGTCCCCCTCGATATGAACGCGACGTGGCACCTGTAGAAACTGTCGAGGTTGAAGTAGAGGCGGAGATTGCCGACCTCAATCCACTCGATTTGCGTCGGACGACACTGGTCGTTCGCGACATCGAAAAATCGCTCGCACTGTATCGCGATGCGCTTGGAATGACGGTGGAGTACGATCAGGAGCTCACCTCGCCGGGCCTTGCCATGCGTTATGGCGCAGATGGTCAGAACAGGTCGCGATTGGTCTTGTTGAAAGCGAATGACAGTTTCATCGGCATGCTTGGGCTATGGCAATTCCTTGACCAAACCGAGCAAGATCTCGCTGAACCAGACGCCGCCGATTTTACACCGGGTGAAATCGTGCTCTTGTTCAACTCCAAGACTTTAGATGTGACCTTCCCGGCCGCCGCTGCCGCGCCCGGCGTGACGACGATTGGTGAGCCAAAAGAGCGACGTTATCCATCTCCCGCAGGGGATATTGTGGTCATGGTCTCTATGCTGGTCGACAATGACGGGCATACGATCGAGCTTAATCAAATCGTTTCTGATCCACGCCAATGACCCGGCTCGCCCCCCTCTCGATTGACGAGGTTGACCCGGACACGCGCCAGATGATCGAGAATGCCGAAGCCTTGATGGGGTTCGTACCGAATGATGCGCTTGTTATGGCGCGGAACCCAGCATTGACCAAAGCCATGTGGGGTCTGGTCGCAGCCGTCTATGGGCCAGGCTCCGTGGACAATGGTCTCAAACGTTTGATTGGCGAAGCGGCAAGCAAAGCGGCGGGGTGCTTTTATTGCTCTGCTCATGCGGCCCATGGCGCGCGCGAGCAAGGCGTCGCACAAGAGAAGATCGACGCCGTTTGGAGCTTTGAAGACAGCCCACTGTTCAACGAGGCCGAGCGCGCCGCGATCAATCTTGCGATGAAAGCAGGCAGGGTGCCGAACGAAACGACCGATGCAGATTTCGACCGGTTAAGAGCGCATTTTTCTGAGACGGAAATCACCGAGATTGTTGCGGTCATCGCCATGTTCGGTTTCCTCAATCGTTGGAACACAACCCTCGGGACAGCGCTCGAACCCGTTCCGATGGCGTCTGTGGAAGCTTTACTGTGAGCCGGCCCGAACCCATCTTGCCGCGCGTAGAGCCCGATGATTTGCCGGAGGATTTGCGCGAGCTCTATGACAACTCCATGGCGCTGCGAGGGGATGCCACCTTTTTTGAGGTGATGTCGAACAATCCAGATCTATTGCGCTGGTATATAGATGGGTTTTATGGCGACGTGTTTGAGTCTGGTCGCGTGCCGCGCGATGCATTGGAAGTCCTCCGGCTTAGGCTTTCGGTTCAGCATGGCTGCAAGTTTTGCAATCAGGGGAACCGCCTCGCCGCGCAAGCGGCAGGCTTGCAAGATGCCGAGATAGATGCGCTCTTTGCGGACGATTTGTCCGTCTTACGCGCCGAGCTTCGCCCTGTTGCTGCGCTCTCGGATCGGTTGCAATTGACCAATCAAGACGGCGCGCTGACCCCTGATCTCGTGGAGGATTTGAGCGCGTTTTATAGTCCTGCGGAGATTATTGAACTGGGACTGATTGGGGGCATGCTGAGCGGGGTGGCGAAATTCTTGTTCGCCTTCGATCTGGTCGAACGCGAACCCACATGTCCTTTTCCGCAGCGCGACAAAAACTCTGTTTGACCTCGGCAGAGGAACGAACTAATTTGTCCGGACAAATCCCGGATATCTTATGTCGACCACCTTTAAATCCTTGCTTTTCGTCCCAGGCTCGCGCCCCGAGCGTTTTGATAAAGCCGCGGCGAGCGGGGCGGACACGATCATTATTGATCTCGAAGATGCCGTCTTGCCTGAGAATAAGTCCGATGCCCGCGCGGCGTCGCTCGGCTGGTTGGCGCATCGCGGCGGGCAGAAAGCCGGCATTCGTATCAACAGTCCGCGGACGGCAGATGGCTGCGCGGACATCGCAGCCCTGGCCGTATCTGGCTGTACCCCCGACTTCGTGATGGTGCCGAAGGCGGAAACAGGTGTTGATATGGAAATTGTCGGCGACGCGCTTGGCCACGGTGCTGAACTCATCGCTGTGATCGAGAGCGGCCGCGGATTGCGCCGGGCGTTCGATATTGCCAAGCAATCCTCCGCAGGTGTGCTATTTGGTGGTGCGGATTATAGCGCCAGCCTAGGCGCAGACTTGTCCAATTGGGATGCAATGATTGTCGCCCGCGGAACAATTGCAGGCGCGTGCGGCGCAGCTGGCGTTCCCGCCTATGATGTTCCATTCTTGGATGTGAAAGATCCAGCGGGCCTCGAAGCGACGACGCGCCAAGCAAAAGCCATGGGCTTTGCAGGTCGCGCCTGTATTCATCCCAATCAAGTCGACACCGTCAATACAGTCTTTTTACCGACGCCAGCCGAAGTCTTGGAAGCCCGCGCCATCATCAAAGCGTTGGAAGACAGTCAAGGCGGCGCGGCTTTGCACAATGGAAAACTCATCGATCGCCCAGTCATTCTGGCGGCGCATAGAACCCTCGCCAAGGCTGGCGAAGAGAGAGGATAATCATGGTTCAGAATTGGAAAGAAGTCGGCCCCAATCGCTATCGCGAAACCTTTGGCCGCTATTTCGAGGACTTCAAAGAGGGCGATATTTATGAGCACCGCCCCGGCAAAACCGTCACTGAATATGACAATCATGCCTTCACGCTGCTGACGCTCAACACCCATCCCATGCATTTCGACTCTGAGTTCGCGGCGGCTTCAGAGTTCAAAAAGAACTTGGTCGTCTCGCCCTATACTTTGGCGCTGCTCATTGGCATGAGCGTGACCGATTGTTCGCAAAAAGCCATCGCCAATCTAGGCATGGATGAAGTTAAGTTCACCGCTCCAGTCTTTGCGGGCGACACGCTGTATGGCGAGAGCGAAGTGCTGGGTAAGCGCGAAAGCAAGTCGCGTCCGGGTCAAGGCATCGTGACCATTATTACCCGCGGATACAATCAAGACGGCACTATGGTGTGCACGTTTAAGCGTAACATGTTGATCCCATCACGCGGCCAGGCGGTCGAAGACAAAGTTGGGACGTACTAGGAGGCCGACATGGCAGATACAGCAGTTTTGACCAGCGAGGCAGCTGAAGAAGAGCGCCTCATGCTCGACGCCATCGAAAAATGGCTCGAACAAAAAGTCCGTCCCGTGGCGATGGAGCTGGAGCACGCCAATGAGTATCCGATGGACCTGGTTGAGGATATGAAAGAACTCGGCCTTTTCGGGGCCTTGATCGAGCCTGAATATGGTGGGCTTGGCTTAAGCGCATCGCTCTACGCGAAGATTGTGACTTTGATTGCCGAAGAGTGGATGTCGCTGACCGGCATTTTCAATTCCCACTTAATGATGGCGCAAATCGTTCAGCGCTTTGGCACGGACAAGCAGAAAGAATATTGGCTGCCAAAATTTGCCAGTGGTGAATTGCGTGGCGGTTTGGCTCTGACCGAGCCGAATGCAGGCACTGACCTACAAGCCCTGACAACCAAGGCCACACGCGTCGGCGACAAATATGTCATCGAGGGCGCCAAGACTTGGATTTCCAATTCGATTGAAGGGCAATGCGTCGCGCTGCTTTGTAAAACGGATCCGAGTGCGGAGCCGCGTTACAAAGGCATGACCATGCTGATCACGCAGACCAAGAATCCCGACACGATGGAGGATCTGCCTGGCGTCACCAATGGCAACAAGCTGCAAAAGCTCGGCTATAAAGGCATCGATAGTGGCGAGTTGATTTACACCGGCTATGAGTGCGATGCAGAGCTGAGCCTGGTTGGCGGCGAAGAGGGCAAAGGCTTCTTCATGGCCACGGGTGGTTTGGAGATTGGTCGCATCAATATCGCCGCACGCTCGGTTGGAATTGCACGCCGCGCTTTGAAAGAAAGCATCGCTTATGCCCAAACGCGACACACAATGGGAAAACCTATTTGTGAGCATCAGGCGATCCAATTGAAGCTGGGCGAGATGGGCGCCAAGACGCGCGCCGCAGAATTGCTGGTTGAGGATGCTGCGCGCGCTTATGACACCGGCGCGCGGGTCGATATGGAAGCCGGCATGGCGAAATATTTCGCGTCCGAAACCGCGGTCGAAGTCGCCACCGAAGCGATGCGCATTCATGGCGGTTATGGCTATTCCAAAGAATATGTCATCGAGCGGCTGTACCGAGATGCGCCACTCATGTGTATCGGTGAAGGCACCAATGAGATGCAGCGCATCATTATTTCGAAACAGCTCGTCAAGCGGAACCCAGTCTGATGTCCCAATTGCCGCTTGAAGGCATCCGCATCCTATCGGTGGAGCAATATGGCGCTGGGCCCTATGGCACCATGTTGCTCGCGGATCTCGGCGCTGAAGTGATCAAGATCGAAGACCCATCGCGAGGGGGCGATGTTTCGCGCTCGGTCGGGCCGTATATGCTCGGAGACGGAGACAGTGAGTTTTTCCAAACCTTCTCGCTCGGAAAGAAATCCGTCACGCTTGATCTGAAATCAGAGACAGGGCGTCAGCAGTTTGAGGCATTGGTCAAAAGTGCCGACGCGGTCGCAAACAATTTACGAGGCGATCAACCAGAAAAGCTCGGCCTGACATATGAGCGGCTAAAGCGCATCAACCCGAAAATCGTCTGCGCTCATTTATCCGCTTATGGTCGCAAATCGGAGCGCGCAGCTTGGCCGGGCTATGACTATCTCATGCAAGCCGAAGCAGGCTTCATGTCTGTGACTGGCGAACCGGAAGGTCCACCGGTTCGGTTTGGATTGTCCATGGTAGACTTTCATACAGGCAGCCAGATGGCGACCGCTTTGCTGGCCGGCTTATTAGGCGCCAGCCGAACAGGTGAAGGGTGCGATGTCGATGTTTGCTTGTTTGATACCGCCTTACACCAACTGTCTTATCCTGCCACTTGGTATCTCAATCAGGGTCATGTCACCGGGCGCCTTCCGCGTGGTGCGCATCCATCGATTGCGCCAAGCCAATTGGTCAAAACTAAAGATGGCTGGGGGTTGCTGATGTGTCAGACACCGAAATTTTGGTCGCTTTGGTGCCAGCTCACGGGCACTGCGCTCGGCGAAGACCCGCGGTTTGCGACGATCCCTGCGCGCCGCGAGAATCTACAAGCACTCAGCGATGCGGTTGATCAAGTGATGATGGCCAAGACAACATCTGAATGGATGGACGTTTTCGGCGGCGCTGTACCTTTTGCGCCGGTGCTCGATATCGGCGAAGCCCTCGATAACCCCTATGTCGCGCATGTGGAGATGACGGCACAGATTGATCATCCTGATGCAACAGATGGTATGCGAACCTTGGCGTCACCTTTCCGCGTGAACGGGGAGAGACCGACACTCGCCCGCGCCCCGAAAATGGGTGAGCATAGCGACGCCCTACTCAAACAGGAATCGTCCGTATGAAACTTGAAGGCCTGAAAGTCCTCGACCTTTCGGCCTTTTTGCCAGGGCCGCATATGACGATGATGATGGCCGACCATGGCGCTGACGTGATCATGGTCGAACCGGCCAATGGTATAGGCGAACCGACAAGGATTATTGGTGAGACAACCGAAGATGGGGTCTCCGTTTGGTTTCGAAACATCGCGCGCGGCAAGCGAAGCCTGAAGCTCAATCTGAAAGACGCCGAAGGTCTGGATCTGTTCTTGCGACTTGCGGAGACCGCGGACGTCATTGTCGAAGCCTTCAGGCCAGGCGTCGTGAAACGCCTTGGGGTCGACTATGAAGCCGTGGCGGCCCTCAATCCCGGTATTGTATATTGTTCCATATCGGCGTTCGGGCAGGACTCATCACTGGCTGCGAAACCGTCTCATGATACAGGCGTGCAAGGTCTGGCGGGCTTGATCGACCTCAATCGTGGCCTGACTGACAATAAGCCGGCTATGCCCAATATTCCGTTTGCAGATGCCAGTGCCTCTCTCATGGCTTTGTCGGCCATTCTGATGGCGCTGCTTCGGCGTTCGGAAACAGGGAAGGGCGACTATATCGATCTTGCCATGTATGACGCGGCAATTGCATGGACGCCAAATGTACTGGGTCCAACATTCGCGGCTGGCGCCCATCCGAATCCCAAAGAGATGCGGAGTTTCGGTGGCTCCGCACTGACCAATCTTTATGAAACCGCGGATGGAGAATTCTTAGTCTTCTCAGGACCTGAGTTGAAATTCGCCACCAATCTGCTGAATGCGCTTAACCGCCCTGATCTGATCGAAATTGCCAAACGTCCACCAGGTCCGGAGCAAGCCCCCTTGCGGGCGTATTTTGCCGAGACGTTCAAATCGAAATCACTGGCCGAGTGGCAAACTTTTCTCGAACCCATTGATTGCGCTTGGTCCTGGGTGCGAAGCCTCAAAGATGCATTTGACGATCCATTCACGCAAGAACGCGGCATGGTGTTTCAAGATGATGACGGACATCGCCATGTTGGACCGCCGATAAAGTTCCGCCGTGAACCACCTAAGCCCAATCCGAACGTCCCTGACTTTGGTGAACATAGTGAAAGCATAGCCGCCGAGGCTGGGGTCGACGCAGAAACGATTGCGCGTTTGACATCGAAGGGCACAATATGACCGATCCGAACTTCCCCGCGCACCGCGCGCATCTTGGCGTATGGCAAGGGACCTATCGCCATATCGACCTCCTCGCGCAGCAAGAAGAACTGATCCAGTCGCGCGTGGTTTGCGAGTTTCCGGAAGATGGTGATGTCTTCTATCGTCAGACGATTGAGCTTAAGCATGCCGATGGCAGCGTCACGCATGCTGGCTTTGATGGCATCGATCGCGGCGATCATCTTTGGTTCGATACGCCAACATTTATCGGCAAAAGCTGGGAAACCGCGGATGGCGTGGTCTTGCTCAACCTACAGCGCAAAGACGAACCAGGCGCGCATTTTGTTGAGGTGATAATCATGGGCGAGGGCGGGACTCACCGCGCCCGAACCTGGCATTGGTTCAAGGACGGGCAATTGTACCGGCGGACGCTGTGCGACGAAAAGCGGGTCGATTAAAGTTTGGTTCGATCAAGACGCATTTCATAGGCGAACCGCCCCGCGGGGTGCAGGCTTTCCGACAGCAATAGGATTTCACCGCTCCCATCGCGGTAGCGCCGAACTGTGCGCAAGGCTGGATATCCAGGTGAAACATTTAGGCGATCCGCCTGACTTTTATTCAGTGCCACCGCCTCCATGCGCTGAACCACGCGTTCGACGCTGATGCCGTGATTGGCTTCAATCCATTCAGAAATGGATCCGGAAAGGGATTCAATGATCGACTTCTCCGGTGCCACGTCGGCGCGAATGTAAACAGCAGTTATGGCCTGCGGCTGTTGTTCGGCGACGCGGCGAAAGCCGATGAGTTGGACATAGTCGCCGGTTAAACCCAACCGATCCAAAGTGTCTTGATCCGCCGTCTGGGAGACCGAGATTTCAAAACTAGAATCCCGGGCATATTGCAAAATGGAGTCAAAGTCACCGATCGGTTGTGCAAAGGCTGGCGTCCCCCTTGCGGCAACAACTGTGCCGGCGCCACGGCGACGTTCAATCAAACCATCATCGGTGAGAATACGCAGGGCATCGCGGGCCGTATGGCGCGAGACTTTATGAGTCTCGCAAATCTCCATCTCTGTCGGCAAGGCGTCGCCAGGTTTGTACTTGCCGGACGTGATCGCTTTGCGGAACTGCTCCGCCAATTGCCGGTAGCGCGGTTGGGAGGATGGCATTTAGAGGCCCTTTCGAATCGCCAACCAGTCGGCGGCGAGTTGATCTTGGAATTGAGGATCGGCAATTGAGATAAGCGCTTCTGCCCGGGCATCAATTGACTTGTGCCGTAAATCAGCCACGCCATGTTCGGTGACTACGGTTTCAACATCTGCCCTGGCGATAGAGGTTGCATCTTGAGGCAGGCGCGGGACGATACGGCTGAGCGTGCCATGTTTGGCTGTCGATGCCAAAGCCAGGATCGCCCGGCCGCCATCTGATTCTTTCGCGCCTCTGAGGAAATCGACCAAGCCACCCGTCCCCGAAACTTGGCGGCCATTGATGAATTCAGCATTCGCTTGGCCGAATAGATCGACTTCGATGCAAGAGTTGATGGCTTTGAAATGCGGGATATCCGCGAGCGTCGTGATCGCGTGCGTATACGTGACGGGGGCGAACAAGATCCGATCATCTTCTACCACCCGATCGTACAGCGCGTTTGTTCCGATCGCCACACCGGTCGTGACGGCGCCATAGTCACTTTGCAGCGCACCAGAGTCTAAAAGCTCGATGAGCGGGTTCGAGACCATGCCAGCATGGATGCGAAGATTTTGATGGGAGGTGAGGGCTTTCAAAACGGCTTGTTGAACATTGCCGAGCCCGAATTGCAACGTATCGCCAGGGTCGCAGAGGTTCGCGATATGCGCTCCGATTTGCGTGAAAGTCTCAGGCAGGGTCGCTTCACCCACTTGCACCAAATCATGATCAATTTCAGCGGTGATTGAAAACCGCTCCAGCGAGATTTTAGGGCCGTTTTTCGGGGGGCGGAGTTGATTATTTATCACCCCCATAAGCGGGATTTGCTCGCGCGCGATCACTAAGGTTGAGAAGTCTGCAGATACCCCAAGGCTGACCATGCCCGATTCATCTGGCGGACTGATCACGACCACACCCCCGTCGATCGGTGTGGCGGACAGCCAATGGGTGCTCTGTGTGTAGCTTAGGGGCAAAAACTGAGTCATGCCTGATTCAAATGACGGGCGCAGCGCGGGCGAAACAAAAATACTCTCCGCGCGCGCGTGTGGATGCAAGCTCGCCCAATCTGTTTGATTCACGCCGGGGATCCAAATGCCCAAAAACGTTAAGCCCGCAGCCAATTCAGGCGCCGCAAGAAAGGCGTCCACAATGCTCAGCGGCTCACCACTGCAGCCCGCAACGTAAAAACGGGCTTTCTCAGGTAGGCTTGCCCGGTACTTTGCAAGGGCTTCTAGAAGCGTGGATGACGTCATTTTTTGTCCGTGGCGCAACTTTCTGGTTCACTCAACCACATTCTTTGTGTAAGCACCAGAATATGTCCGGACAAATTTCGGAAATACCCATTCTGACAAAGCTCTCAGAGCACTTGTCTCGCCCCGCGACCGCGGAAGAATCCGGTCGCGCGCGGTGGCATTTGCTCGATTGGATCGGGTGCGCCGCGGCGGGTTCTATGGAACCGGCGGGCATAGTGTTGCGAAGGCGACCGCGGACGTCAGCAATAGAAGAAGCCTTCGTTTGGGGTGGATTAGGTAACGTCTTGGAAATGGATGATGTCGATAAGCGCGCCTTATTACATCCTGGACCAAGCATCATACCCGCGACGCTTTCTTTGGCGAGCGAAGTGGATGCGTCGCTATCAGCGCTACTCGTTGCGATTGTGCGTGGATATGAGGCGACCATCAGGCTGGGACGCGCAGTGGGCGCTGGGCATTATGCGCTTTGGCATTCAACAGGGACGTGCGGCAGTTTGGGCGCCGCAGCCGCGTCAGCCAGCCTATTAAACCTGGACGTCGAACATACCGCGCATGCGATGGCCCTTGCTCTTAGTCAGTCTGCGGGGCTTTGGCACACGCGCCATGATCCGCGCAGCATGGGGAAGCAGCTCCACACCGCGGTCGCAGCGCGCGCGGGAGTTGAAGCGGCGCAACTCGCTCAGCTTGGGTTTAAGGGACCGCTCAGCATTATCGAGGGTGAGCAAGGATTCTTTGCCGCCATGTGCCCGGACGGTGACCCTTCGGCGATCGTTGGGTCTGAAGAAGATAAATGGCTGATCCAGGATGTCAGTTTCAAACCCTGGCCGGCCTGTCGCCACGCGCATGCCGTGATCGATGCCGCCTTGGCGTTGAGAGATGAGATTGACTTACAGGCCGAAGGCGAAATTCTCGTTTCGACCTATGCGGATGCGTTGAAGTTCTGTGATCAACCTGATCCAAAATCTGTGATCGAAGCCAAATTCTCATTGCAACATTCAGTTGCCGTCGCGCTGCTACGCGGCGAACCGAGTCTTGGCGATTTTTCCGTGGCGAGCATTGAGGCGCCTGACATAAGCGCGCTCCGGGCGCGTGTGCGTGTTGAGCAAGGCGCAGAGTTTCAGAACCGCTATCCGGCACGCTTTGGCGGGTCGATCACCTTTGGTGATAAATCCAGAACGGCAGAGGACGCCCTTGGTGATCCCGAAAACCCGATGACGGAGGCGCAGATTTGCGACAAAGCGAAAAGACTGCTCGCCGCCGGTGGAGCGACAGACTCTCAGTGTGATCAGTTGATATCTTTCGTTCAAACATCGAAGGCGAATGCCAGACCATTGGCAGACATGGTGCGCGAGGTTTTAGCATGACAGATATGATTGATGCCTTCGTAGTGCATGCGCAGAACACGCAATTCTCTGATCTTCCAGACGCTGCTGTCGATGCGGTAAAAACCTATCTGCTCGACACGCTCGGCGTTGGCATTGCCGGTGCAGCGGTCCCCCTCACACAAGCCGTGCGACGCTCGGCCGGACAGTGGGCGCAAACGGGAAGTGCAAATGTTTGGGGCGCTGGCGGGTATCAAACCACGCCGGCCAATGCAGCCTTTGTGAATGGTTTCCAGATTCATTGCCAAGAGTATGACTGTGTGCACGAACCCGCCGTGGTGCACCCATTGGCGACAATCTTATCAGCCTTGATGGCTGAATGTGATGCGCAGGGCGCAATCAGTGGACCCGAATTTGCCGTGGCGTTGAGCGTCGCCGTGGACTTGGCGGCAGGGATTGGGGTCAGCGTCTCCAGCCCGATTAAATTCTTTCGCCCCGCCAATGCCGGCATATTTGGCGCAACCCTCGGTGTGTCGCGCTTACGCGGGTTTTCGTCAGAGCAGACCAAGGATGCGCTTGGCTACGCTCTCGCGTTTAATTCAGGCACGATGCAAGCCCATGTCGAAGGCAAGCCCGCGCTCCCCATTCAGATTGGTAATGCCGCGCGCGGTGCGATTATGGCCTGTGATCTCGCTGAGCAAGGCTTACCTGGACCGCATGACAGTCTGGAAGGGCCGTTTGGGTATTTTGCCCTATTTGAAGACGTTGCAGATCCAAGTGCTGTGCTCGCAGACTTAGGCAAAGTCTGGCGCGTTGCGGAGATTAGCCACAAGCCTTTTCCCACGGGACGTGCAGCTCAAGGCGGCATCGTCTTGATGCAAAAACTGCGTGAGCTTGGCGTCAAAGCCTCCGAAGTTGAAACGCTGAGCCTCACCGCACCGCCACTGATCCATCGCTTAGTCGGGCGACCAGCGACGCAAGATATGTCCGTCAATTATGCTCGGCTTTGTTTCCAATATTCCGGCGCCGTGGCGCTGAAAAAGGGCTCAGTCGAATTGGTCGACTTTACTGAATCGCAATTGCGCGATCCAGATACACGCGCTCTGGGCGCGCGTGTTACGGTCATTAATGATGGATCTCCCGATCCCGCCGCCTTTGTTCCGCAAGTCGCCTTGGCGACTCTCAAGGATGGCCGTGAGGTGGAGGCGCGGATTGATACGCTTTACGGCTCCCCCAGCGATCCAATGAGCCATGAGGCACATCTCGAAAAATTTCGAACCTGCGTCGCATTCGGTTTTGGCGAGACCAAGCCAGATCTAACCCGACGCCTGATTGAACTGACAGACACATTAGAGGCCTTGCCGGATGTTTCGATCCTGAGCCGCCTCGCTGCTGGAATGGAGACCTGACCATGGCAGGACAACACAATACCTACTTCAACAGTGTCGACTGGGAAGCGCTGCAAAGAGATCATCCTATCGGCGATGACTTCGTCGCGTTTGCCAAGCGCAGTCCGGAAGAAATCCGCGCGCATCAAGAGACGCTCTTTGCGCGTTGCGTAAAGCGTGCTTGGGCGACGCCATTCTACCAGAGACTTTGGGGCAATGCCGGGATTGAACCTGGCGACATAAAAGGGCTTGAGACATTGCCTCAGCTGCCCATGTTCGACAAATCAGACATCATGGAGAGCATTGCGATGCACCCTCCGCTAGGTGATTTTGCGGGCTTCGAGGGATATACTGACGGACGTCCGCCCGTCATCATGCATACAACGTCAGGGACGACGGGTACTCCCCAAGTGCTCCTCTTCGGGGCGAAGAGTCGCGAAGCTCAAAATCTACTGCTGGGACGCCTTTATCGGTTCCAAGGATTGCGTCCTGATGATGTGGTTCATTCCGTCTATGGGCATGGCATGATCAATGGCGGGCACTATGTCCGTGAAAGCGTCATCCATTGGACAAGCTCAATCTTCATGTCCGCAGGCACAGGCGTCGAAACCAGGTCTATTCGACAAGTGGAACTGATGAGAGATTTTGGCGCCACCGTAATTGTCGGCTTTGCGGATTATATCAAAAAGCTCGCTCGCGTCGCGGTGGAACAAGGCATCGACCCGGTCGAGGATCTGAAGATCCGTATGATTTCTGGCCATCTCGGCCGTGAGGACAAACAAAGCCTATCCGAGAGTTGGGGCGGCGTAGAGTGTTATGACTGGTACGGCGTTGGCGATACAGGTTGCATTGCAGGTGAAGGTCCTGATCGAGACGGTTTGTATGTCATGGAGGACGCCCAATTCCTGGAAGTCTGCGACATCGACTCAGGTCAACCCGTCGCGGATGGCGCGCAAGGGGATATGGTTTGTACCTGTCTTTATAAGGACGACATTTATCCCATTATTCGCTTCAACACCCATGATGTGACCAAAGTGAAAACCGGGTCTTCTTCTCTGGGTGTGAACTTCAAGCGGATCGAAGGATTCTTGGGGCGTTCGGACAATATGGTGAAGATCCGTGGGATTAATATCTTCCCGCAAGCCATGGGTCCTCTGCTAGAAGAAGTTAGCAGCTTTGCTGGCGAATTTATCTGCAAAGCTGAACGCGACGCCGCGGGACGTGATGAGTTCATCGTTTGCGCCGAAGTGAATGGTCCGCGCTCCGAAGATGAAGTCGGCAAGTATAAGGCGTTGCTCAAACAGAAAATCGGCATCGATTGTGGTGTCGAGCTATCGGAGCCTGGCGCGCTCGCTGGACTAACCCAGACGGAGGTTCGGCAGAAACCGATCCGTTTGATAGACGAACGGTTTAAGTAATGCGTCCCGACTATCAATCACGCATCGCTAAGTTCAACCCGACTTTGAATGCCTTTGTTGATTTAAGCGGGGAGGCGCAAGGCGAGGGACTAAACTGGGCTGCGAAGTCAAACATCGCGGTGAAGGGCTTGCCCTGGACGGCAGGATGCGAAGCCTATCGAGACCGCATCGCTGACCGGGATGCCAGCGTCATTGCGTCCATTCGTGAGAGCGGCGGGACGGTGCTTGGTACAGTGAATATGCATGAAGGGGCCCTTGGCGCCACGACAGACAATCAAGCTTACGGGCGCACGCAAAACCCCTGGCAAACCGGCATAACGCCCGGCGGGTCGTCAGGCGGGTCTGGCGCAGCGGTCGCTGCAGGGCTGTGCGATGTTGCTCTTGGTACTGATACAATGGGGAGTGTTCGCATACCGGCCGCCTATTGCGGGGTGCAGGGACACAAGCCGACAACGGGCCTCGTCTCGGATGATGGGGTGATACCGCTCTCGACAAGCTTGGACCATGTTGGACCTTTAGCCCGCAATGTCGAAACGCTTTGGACGGCTATGCACATACTAGCAGGCTGGTCGCAAGACACCGTTCTAGAACCTCGCGCTCTGGATGGTTTGAAAATTGGTGTTTGGACAGGAGGCCAGGCGGTCACCCTCACGCCGGGCGTTGAATTGGGTGTGGCTGCGGCCGTAGACACTATCAAGGCGGCGGGTGCGCTGACATCCGACTTTGTGCCACCGGTCTATGATTACAGCCGCTCGCGGCGGTCTGGTTTATTGGTGTCTGAAATTGAGGGGGCGAAAGAACATGGCGTCACACAAGACGGACCACGCCCCGAAGGCTTAAGCGATGTCTTCTACCAACTTCTGCACTGGGGCGTCCGTCAGTCAGCGGAGAAGGTTGAGGCGGCCTATGATCATATCCAGCAGGTGCATAGCGCCGCGGCGAATGCTTGGCAGGATGTTGACTTCATCATCGCCCCCTCCGCACCGCAGGAAGCATTCGCATTCGACATGGATGCGCCAGCGAACCAAGCAGATTTTACCGCGTGGGCGGATTTTGCACGGCTGCCAGCAGCCGCTCTTTATTGCGGGCTGAATGAAGCCGGATTACCGCTATCACTTCAGGTGATCGGTCCCGAAGGTAGAGACCGCGATACGTTGCGCGTGGCCGCGGCGCTTGAGGCTCTATTCGGTCAGCCACCCATGCCGCCCGGCTATGAATGGTGATTATTTATATTTGAAATTCGGTGGGCGCTTTTCCAAAAAAGCTTTATAGCCGTCTTGGAAATCTTCGTTCGAAAACCCTTGTAAGAATAGCTCGGCCGCCTCGGGGTGCGTATCATCCCATCCGCTTTGAAGTCCCTTAATCATCCGCTTGGTCGCGCGGGTCGACCATTGTGAAATCGCGGCGATATCGCTGGCAAAGCGTCTTGCTTCAGACAAAGCCGCCCCGTCTTCGGTCAAGCGATCGATCAGCTTCATCTCTTTTGCTTCCGGCGCTGCGAAGATCCGTCCTGTGAACAAAATATCTTTGGTCGCGCCAGGTCCGATCGCTTCGAGAAGGCGGCGCGTATCTCCGGCGGGATAGACCAAGCCGAGTTTGCCAGGGGTGACTCCAAATTTGGAACGCGCACTGGCGACACGGAGATCACAGGCCATAGCGAGACTGACCCCGCCACCAACACATGCTCCTTCAATCGCCGCCATTGTTGGCTTGGTGCAATTCTCAACGGCGTTCAGAGCCGCTGCAATCGCATCGCCGGAGGCCTTCGCCGAGTCTTTGGTGGCGTAAATCTCTTCGAATTCGGATATGTCAGCGCCCGCAGCAAAGGCACCGGATTCGCCGCCATGTATCAGCAATACTTTCACGTCGGGATGTGAAACGGCCTCAGCCACCATGTCTGGAATGGCGGCCCACATATCGACCGAAAGGGCATTACGCTTCGCGGGTTTGTTGAGCACGATTTCGGCAAAGGGTGGGGTGATGTCTAAGCGAATAGCTTGGGTCAATTTGCGTCCTCAGCGAACGCTCCAATAGGAGCCGGTGCGCCTGTATTGGCAATTAAGGCTTTGCGACGCAAGAAGCGTTGAAAACCTGCCGGCCCCATTCGGCTGCCACCCATGCCGGAAAGCTTGAAGCTGTGTTTCTCTGCTTCGTGGAAAAGGGCCGTGAGCGCCGCATCATTCAGCGACACACCGCCAGCTTCGATCTGACGACCAACGCGCTCAGCCTCTTCGAGCGACCCCGCAAAGACGGCGGCGGAAAGTCCAAACTCGGTATCATTGGCCAATGCAATGGCTTCATCCTCAGAGTTAAAACTCATAATTGGTAGAATTGGTCCGAAGGTTTCATCTCGCATGACGAGCATTTCATGTGTTGCATCTGCGAGAATGGTCGGGAGCAACCATTTCCCTCCGCCATGTGTTTCGACTTTGCCGCCGGTTAAGGCTCTAGCGCCCTTGGCAATCGCATCATCAATATGTGCTTGCAGTGTTTTTGCCTGCTGGTCGAAGATAATCGGGCCAAGGTGTCCGCGACCAATGTCAGGCCAATTGAGGGTGACGGTCTTCGCTTTCTCTACAAGGCGCGCCACAAACGCGTCATGGATGCTGTTGGCGACATAGATTCGCTCAATCGATTGGCAGGCTTGCCCGGTCGACAAGACAGACCCTCGTAAGGCGGCATCCGTAGCCTTCTCGATATCGGCGCTAGCCAGCACGACGAGCGGGTCTTTTCCGCCCAGCTCGAGGAAGGCTGGGATCATATTTCCAGCTGCTGCTGCCGCCACTTTCCGTCCAGTGGCAACCGACCCTGTGAAGCAGATTGCGTCGACATGATCGATCAATGCCGCACCTGTGGCCCCATCGCCTTGGACGAAAGTGAGAACGTCGGCGAGGCCAGCCTCCGCGATTGCGGTCATCATCGGATCGACAAAGCGCGGAGTAACTTCCGACGGTTTGATCATAACGGTGCAGCCCGCCAATAAGGCAGGGATCGTGTCGATCATCGACAGAGTCAGCGGAAAATTCCAAGGACTGATGACGCCTATAAGGGAATAGGGGACGAATTGCGGCGCATGACGGATGGCTGGATTGTTACGTCCGTCCGTCCAGCCTTCGGGCAAGAGATGTGGCGCTTGCGCGAGCCAGCCAAAAATGGCGCCGATCACGCCATCAACTTCGCGGGCGGCAATTGCGCGGCGGCCTGTATCAATACTCAATCGCTCCGCTATGGCGGCGTGGTGGCGCGTCAAAGCATCCGAAAGCTCGCCCAGTTTCGCCATCCGACCATCCAAGCCAAGGCTTTGCCAGTCTTGGCCCGCGGCGCGTAGCCGATTGCTCGCCCGTTCAATCTCTTCGCGGCTATTGGCTTCAAACTCGAAATCCAATTGGCCTGTACGCGGGTTGCGCGCGTGAAGCTGCGTCATGATTATCCGAGCCCCAAAGCGCCAGGATTGACGATCCCTTTTTCGTCGACGGCGTTTTTGATCGCCTCAACCAGTTTCCATGTCGCCTCATCGCGACCTTCCTTGTAAGGGTAAGTGCGTCCGATCTGAAAATGCGCGGCGCCATGATTGTTGAACACGTCCAGCACGACTTCACGCGCTTTTTGAACAATCGCTGTCGCTTCGGGATTGGCGTCATAGCGTTTCACTTTTTTCATCCAATCCGCGCCGACGGTGTGCTCGTGGATTGGCCAGACCTCTTCCGGCCAAATGAAAACAGGCTCGATCAGATAGCCAGTTGTTCCAAGACTGGTGATGAGAAATCCGGTGAGAATGTCGTGTTTCTCAAGGTCGTCCGACATGGCGTCAAACCCAGCTTCAATCTCTGCCCAGGTGGCGGCGCCTTCCGAGGTTGGAACGATGCCGTGAATTGGCACCCAACGCTCACCTTGAGGTCCGAGAATATTGTTCATCGGGCCAAATGGATTGGCACGAATGATTTTTGGGATCGAGTTCTCAATCTCTTTGCCACCAAGTTTCGCGGCGATGTCTTTAAGAACTTGGATATCCTCTTTGACGCCGGCAGCTGAGCGCCCTTCCACGCAGACATGTAAGGAGTAATCGACCTCATCCATAAAGCCGCGCCCCGCCAGCGCGACTTTGGCGCCTTCTTTTAGGCCTTTTAGGAATGAGCCCTGGTTCTTCATAACATTGGTGAGCGCTTTGGCATCAGAGACCAAATTGGCCCGCGCGAGTCGGACTTTGGTGAGATTGGGGTCGAACCCAAAAATCTCGCAGGCAATATCTTCACGCATCATTTGCGCCATGGCATCCGCGCAAGCGTCACGGGACTTGAATTCGAAGGTCGCGGTCTCTTCGGCTTTTGGCAATGGGATGAGCCGGAACGTCGCTTCAGCTTTGTATCCAAGTGCGCCGGCGTCGCCACAAAACAGACCCGTAAGATCGGGGCCATAATAGCGCCAGAAGGGTTTTCCATTCTTGGTGCCCGCGGTCCCGGTTTTGACGAGCGTGCCATCTGCTAAGACGACGGTGATAGACAGAAGGCTCTCGCCAGTCGTGCCGTATTTTCCTGCGCCAAAGAACGCATTGTTTTGAGAGAGACCGCCGCCAATTGTAGACCCTATGCCGGATAATGGTCCCCAAAAAGGCGTGCGAACACCCAAGGGTTTCAGCGCTTCGTAAAGCTGCGCCCAAGTCACCCCTGCTTGCACAGTGACATACATATCGTCCGTGTTGATTTCCACGATCTCGGTTAGGTTCGACATGTCGAGAATGCCGACATTGTCGCGATCTGGTGTGTAGCCTTTTGTATAGGAATATCCGCCACCACGAGGATTCAAAGAGATCCCCCGCTCGTGCGCTGCACACACCGCGACTTGCAATTCCTCTAGGTTTTTCGGCGTCGCGACGAAGGACGCGGTGTCGCCCTTTGCCCAGATGTCCTGGCTCATAAACTCTCGCTCAGCGGTGTCGTCTTTCAGACCTGCTTCGCCAAGCTTTTGCTTTAGGACGCCGGATAGGTCGGCAGCGGATTTTAGATCGTCAGCCATAGCTTAAAAGTCTCCTAGAATGAGGTCGGCGTCCAGAGGCCGAGAAAAGCAGCGATGAGTAGAAGCGCCCAAATGCCCATAACGAGCGGTCTGGCGCGATTGAGCGTGAGGGCAAGGTCGGATTCAGCCGCGGTACTATGATCGCCCGTCAGACCCGCGAGCGCAGGACCGAGTGGTTTCAACACTCTGCGAATGTAAAGTCCAAGGCCGATACAGCCTGCAAGCGCCAGCATCTTTAAGGCCAGGAAGAGCGGCAGCGCGACAGACCCGGTCAGCGCCATGGCAGCGGCAATGATGAGCACCAGAATCAGCCCGTAGCGAAGGGTTGTATCTGTCAGCTTAATCCAGGCAGGCGGGGTGTCGTGTTCCAGATGAAGTTTCCAAGCAAGCGCCAACCAAATGAGGGAAATGAGAGTAATCACGCCAAGGGTCGGCCATCCAAGCCCGAGCCACCCTTTGACCTCGGCCAATAGCAAGCCGGTCGGAAGAGTGAGGATCAGAGCTGTTCGCGGGGCCATGTCGACATCACCGACAATCTTTGCCGCCATAAAGCGACGATCCGCAGAGACGTTAGATCGGGTGAGGAAATGGCTGGTATAAAACGCGCCGAGATCACCGCCTAACCAATAGACGAAGACCAATACGTGCAGAAGCGCAAATAGGGCCTGATCGAGCACACCAAAATCCTCCGGATTTAAATGATATACCATTTAAATCCGGTCTGGCGAGGGTCAGATTGTCACTTTTCGGTGGTCCAGTCCGCTTCTGCCGCATTATTGCGGTTTAAACGCATATGATATTCGAAGCGGTCAGCGCGATAATGAGCTGTAATATCTTGAACCGGCCGACCCTTTGCATCGCGCATAACGCGGTGGATTCGTAACAATGGAGACCCTGGCGCGACGCCTAGATTGACCGCCACAGCAGGCTCGGCGGACGTGGCTGTGATGGTTTGCTCGGCCTCTACTGGGGCATGTCCGGCTTGCTCTAAAAGCGTAATCAAAGAGTCGGTCGCGAGTTGCGCGTCATCATATCCCTCGGACACATCATAAGGGATATATGTGACGAGGTAAGAGAAGGGCTCACCATCAAGACGGCGTAGGCGGACAATGCGCTGCACGCTGGTGACTTTGCCTGTTAGTTCTAAGGCCTCCGCGATCGCCGGACTGGCCGTGCCGATGGTGCAATCGAGCAATTGAACCTCAGTCTCGACCCCCATGCGGGTGAGGCCATCAATCATGGTCTCGAAGCTGCCTTTTACCGTGGGGGCGGCGACATCATAGATTACGACTGTGCCTATGCCGCGCTGACGGCGGACAAGACCCGCCACAGCCAATTCATTCATGGCGCGCTTCACGGTGATGCGCGAGACGCCTAAGGCCTGGGTCAAATCTTGCTCGGCCGGCAGGCGGTCATTCAGCGCCATCGTGCCATCCATGATCCGCGCGCGCAGCAAATCATAGATCTGCTGATACAACGGAATGCCAGCCGACTCATCAATGTCGGCCGGGGTAAAGGTCATGGTTGCGGTATCTGGCATGGGTCCAATCCGTCTTTATTTCGTTTGGTCTATCCTCGTTATGTGCAAACGCCAAGCCATGCTTGGAATTGGATACTGCGACCGAATTTCCGATTGATCCACTCTACCAGAATGGCGTAAAAGATATATCAATTGAAATTAGGAGGTTTTCTTGATGCGTTCACACTTATTAGCTGTCGCTTCGACTCTCGTGTTGATGTCGTGCGCAACGTCAGTCGCTGAAACAGAAGCAACGTCTGAAGCGGTGGAAGCATCCATGGAAACGGATGTCTTGAAAGTGTGGGTCGATGCGCGCGCTGGAACCGGTGAGCCAGTGCATTGGGTCTCCGAAGGCGGCATCTATGCCTACCCGTCAGGAGAGCAATTATTCGGGATGATCGGATTTGATAGCTCGACCGTGATCTGGCCGGATGAACCAGGCGAGAAAGTCATACATCTCACGCGGAAGACATTCGCCTATACCGATGCGAAAACCGGCGAAGTGATCACCGAGTATAATGGCCAGCCAGTGGAACCGATCGCCTATCCGTATCAGATGATCGAGTACCGCTATGAGAATGGCCGTATCTATGGCGATGTCACTCAAGGCACGGGTGAGCGTGTGCGTAAGATCATCTCCGAAGATGGGATTGCGGCGCGCCAAATTGGCGACACTTGGGCCTTCACCGCTTCGGTATTCCTAGATTTTCCATTGCCGACGGGGGCGCAGTATCAAGCCTGGGAAAATTATGACTTCTTCATCAATCCCGAGGGCAGCGTGGAAGAGCCACATCAAATGAGCTGGCAACGTTATGGCGCGCTTCCAGCTTGGGCTGGCGGCGAACAGGCAATCTATCACCTGCTATCGCATCGCGTTGAAAGCCAAGATGAGATGCCACCCGCATTGCTCGCTTGGGCGCAGGAGAATAAGCCGCAATGGCTCACCCCGCCAATGGATCTCGCTGAAATAGAAGCAATTCAGCAAGGTGATCCAAGCACCGGGTTTGGGGGCTAACCGATCGTTGGGTGATCAAGCTCGATCAATTCGTACCAGGTCGCCATATATCCACCGACGCCGCCTTGGACAAAGATGAAATCATCTTTGGTCACCCACATGTCATAGGCCGGATGCTGGGTACCACCCATGCCTGGGCCTTCATCGTCGACATAGCGGAAATGGAAGCATTCAAATGTCCCAGCTTCCACTGTGACGGTTTCGTCGCCGACATATTCTAAGCCAATATTGACCTCGGAAATGATCGGAGGGGTCGCGCCACGATGATCCGGCGAGGGCAAGAACACGCGGACATTGCGCCGGGTCGGCCCACCGGAGCGATCAATGACGCGGCACATCTGGGCATCGCCAATGATCGGGTGCGTGCCGAACCCATCAAACGAACCTTCCGTCTCAACACGTTGCGACAGCCGACCGATTGAAGGCCCATAGCTCTCACATTCAATTGTGCCCGACCGTGACTCATCCAAGGCGAACCGGAACCAGCCTGAGCCCATAAATTCGTCACCAATGGTGAGCCGGACATGGCAATCCATCGGATTGAAGTTTTCGTCTGTGGAATAAACAATATCGCGCATGACGGTTGGGTCCGGATCATGGATTTCGCAATGCGCCCGCACCGTCATTTTGCCATCGCTATGATGGGTGATGTTGAAGATCTCATCGCCGCGGACCTGGTCCAACATGTCTGGCTTTTTCGACGTGTAGCGAATGCGACCGCGAATCCGGCGATGCTTCATACGATCAGTCATGCGTTCAATCCCTTTGAGAGGTCCTCGGTTGGACCGCCGGCAGCGCGGTGCGCGATTGCTTCTGCGCTTTCCCAAATTTTGCCGCCAATATACTGGCCGATCGAGTTCGAAAATTCGTTATAAGTGATCGTCTCATACATGCCGCATGTGATGTATGGGTCGCCTTCCATAAGGGCTTTCGCGTCAGCGAGGTCATCTGCAAGGACGAGGAATACCGACCCCACCAGTGCGTCTCCGCCGGGCTCCCGAATGGGGCCCGCCGTGATATATCGGGTCCAGTATTTCTCAACATGATCGAGATGGCCTTTGAGGTGTGTTGTGCGTGGCTCAGCGCTTCCATCGCCATCTCGACAAATGACTAAGAAGCACGTCTTCTCAAGTCGAGGGACGAAAGGCGGATGGTCGGGGAAATTCGGCATGGGAAGCCTCCTATTTTAGAACGCCGCTAGAGACCAAGCGGTCGATCACCGCCTGTTGCTGCGCGATGGCGTCTTTGCGTTCGATCATTTGTGCATCTGGTGTGCGATTGGCCGGGGCGTGATTGGCTTGCCCGTAGGCGCTGGCGAACGCAGCATTTGGCAGACGGGAAAGCGTGTTGGTCATGCCGGTCTTACGGCGCGTCTCGCGCAGAGCGCCGATGTCGAGCACCGCATTCGCATTAATGGTCTCACCCTGATTGGCTTCAGCGAGCGATCTTCCATACCAATCGAGGACGATCGACATGCCATCGGTTGAAGCCGCAGGGACGGGCGTTCCGACAATCTCGGCGCTGTTGGCTGAAACGACATAAGCGATATTTTCAATCGCGCGGGCCTTCTTGGTGATATGTTTCGGAGTCAGCGTCGGGGCGCCAACTTCGCTGGTGGGATGGCAGAAGATTTCAGCGCCTTTAAAGGCCTGCATTCGTGCAATCTCCGGATATAAGATTTCTTCGCTCGCAATCGTCCCAAGCGTGCCGATCTCTGTCTCCGCGACTGGGAAGACGGCGTCTGCGCCATAGGTGTCGAGATATTGATCCCAAACATCGTACGGGCTCGGCGTGTAGAGTGAAATCATCCGACGATAGCGCAACACCGTATCGCCATTTGGGGCGTAGATCACATTGGACTGAAAATACAGATCTGGGAAATTTGGCTCATTCTCATAATGGTTGGAGCAAAGATAGATGCCGAATGTCTGTGCCAATCCTGCTAGCTTGTCTGGAAAGGCTCCGTCCATCGGAATAGCGGCTTTATCCTGCCAAACTTCCCGTGTTTCGCCGAGTGGAAATCCCGTCATCCAATATTCTGGCAAGACGACCAGCTTCACATCATAGCCATTAAACCCTTTGAGGAAGCCCTTCGCCGCACCAATCTGTCCACGCACGCGATTGATCGCGCGATCCATTCGGGCATGCGCATCTTCGATCGTAGAATCTTGATTGACCGCATCACAAACGGTTTGAAGAGCAAGTGCGGAATAGCGCATGGGCGAAGATCCTTGAGCAAGTGTCGGGGCTGCGATTGCGGCGGCACCGGAGCTGAGCAAAAAAGCGCGGCGATTCATGTCATGACCTCACTGAACGCGGCGCAACTCTCTGTCGCGGTTGAAAGCGCGAGGCCGTCCATCTCGACAAGGGCGTCGAGGACCCTTCGAACGGCGTGGATGCGGAAGGGTTGGCCGAGAATGTAAGGGGTCATCGTGAAGGCAAAGGCTGAAGCGCCTTCTTTATCATGGCACGCGACATGGTAGCGTGCGGCTTCAATAATTTGATCCGCCCATTCGTCTTCGGATTGAGAGCGATCCAGAAGAAGTTTGAAGTCACCCAACTCGCCATAATGCGGCAATGCCCAGATCGGTTCGGCGCTTGTTTTGAAGGCCAATGGCCGCTGATCGGCTTCCCAATCTAAACAAAACTTGAAACCAGCCTCCGCGAGAAGGTCGAGCGTGCGATAGCTCTGATTGCGTGCTGGGCTCATCCAGGTTTGAGCCTCAGGAAACGTGTTTCTCACGTCGGCAATCCAGTCTCGTTCTTCCGTCTCGGTGAGACCGGCATAATGGATATGCGCCGTAGAGCGCCCATGCGCAGCGACCTCATGACCTCCGGATCTGATCGCGTCGAGCAATGGCGGATAACGTTTCGCGATCTCAGCATTAATGGCGAACGTCGCTTTGATCCCCCGTTTCGCGAACTCGCGAAGCAACCTATAGACGCCAATACGATTGCCATAGTCGCGGGTCGTGAAATGGCGGAGATCCGGATACGGGGTTTTCATTGAGCCGGGATGTTTAAACGGCGTCCCGGGGGGATTGAGTGGAAAGAACTCAATTGGCACGATGATCGTCGCGACCGATTTGGTGCCGTCTCTCAGAGCGATGGGAGGGCGCTGGTCAGCGGGAGCCCACTCATAATGCGGGTTGTCGAAGCCTTTGCGGCGATGTGGATAAATCAAGTAATCGTCAGGCAGGGGCAAATCCGGTCCCTCCTGTTACTGTTCCGCGCGCTTTTACATCGGTCAGGGTCTGATCCCAGCATTGATCGCGATAGAATTCGGCGATCTCAGCGCCAGTGGTGAACCAAACATCATCGCGATGGGCGCAAATGTGCTTCAACGCCGCCTCAAACACACGAATACGGTGCGGTTGGCTAACCAGATATGCATGCAATGGGATGCACATCACGGTGCCCGACTGTTCGCCTTCTTCGAGCAACTGATCGAAATGCCGGATCAGCAAATCTGTGTAACGCTGCGGGCTCCATCCCTGAACGGAATAGGTGATGACGTCATTCACCTCTAAGGAGTATGGCATTGAGACGAGTTTACCGGTCTTGGTTTTGATCGGCTGTGGTTGGTCGTCTTGGAACAGGTCGCACGTATACCAGAAATCATACTCTGCGATTAGATCCAATGTTTTCTCCGTGTGCGTCAGCGCAGGGGCGAGATAGCCACGAATGCGTTTCCCGGTGGCCTGCTCAACCGTGCGGATAGAGTCTTCAAGCACAGCGCGCTCTTGTGCTTCATCCATGCCGTACGAGTAGCGCGTATTGTAAATTCCATGCGAAAAGAATTCCCAATTTCGGGCATTCACGGCTTCAATGATTTCCGGGTGGTGATCGACCAAACCGATCGAGAGGGAGATCGAGCCGCGCAGATCGTACTTGTCAAACAGATCCATCATTCGCCAATGACCCACAGAGTTCCCCCAAGTCCTTTGCGAATAAGCAACCACGTCTGGATTCCCGCGTGGCCAGCCAGGTCGCTTATCATTGTGCGGGGGTTCGAACTCGTAATATTCGATGTTCGGCGCGATCCAGAAGGCGAGTTTCTTGCCGCCTGGCCAGGTGATTTTCGGGCGGGCCTCATAGGGCCAATAATCATAGAGATTGGGATCGGCGTGCATCAGCCTTTATACTCCGCGATGGCGTCATGCACTTCACTGACGGGAACCACATCGGCATATTTGATGAGCAAGTCGGTCAGATTGGCGAAGTGATAGCTTTCATGCTTGTCGGCCACGCACTCAATCGGAACAATCGTGCGATAGCCATGGCTCAAGCTATCGACGGCGGTGGCGCGGATACACCCGCTGGTCGATCCTCCGGTGATGACGACGGTATCGACTTTGTGCCAAGTCAAAAAGCTCTGTAGGGGCGTTTCGAAAAAGGCTGACGGCATCCGTTTGGTGTAAACCGCATCAACGGTTTCATCGATGGTCACGCGATCATCAAAGGCGTGGCGCTCTGAGCCATATTTGATGTTTTGTAGACTGTCTGGCGTATCCGTACGTGTGCCCCAAACGCCAGCGTCAGCCGCATTGGCCATATAGGCCACATGTGTCCACACCACGGGCAGCCCCTTAGCCCGCGCCGCTTTAGAGATGGCATCAATATGTTCCATCTGACGAGGGTCAGTAATGTAGCTCGTTTTTGGAAACAGATCAGGGCGGGTGTACGCCTTTTGCGGATCGACATTCACGATGGCCAGTTTCTCGCCAAACCCAAACCGCGCACGTGCAGGATTGGCGCGCACCTCTTCAAAAATTTCGCGCGCGGTTTTGTCCGAAGTGACCATGGTTGGTTGAGAGAGATCGTGCGCCATTGTTTTTCCGCTTGTGTTTGTTCATTCTTCAAATGATATATCTTTTACAACATGTCCAGCCAGTCGGAGGAAATCATGAAAGGATTTATCGCGGGAAGCGTTTTGGGTCTATGCGGTGGTATAGGAGTGGCCGCCTGTGTGGGGCTTCCGATGCAACAAGCGAGCAGCGAAACGCCGCCGCCGGAGCCTCCCGCCTATATGATCGTCCTTGGCGAAGTGTTTGATCGACCCGCCTTTATGGAGGGCTACGCGGCGAAGCTCCCGCCGCTCTATGAAGCGCACGGCGGGCGTTACTTGGCCCTAGGCGGCGGGCCGGGCATTGAAGTGTTGGAGGGCGATTATGCACCGCCAAGCTACGTCCTGAGCGAATGGCCGAATGCCGAAGCTGCGCGGGCGTTTTGGAACAGCGAAGGCTATGACGTTTTGCGCCGGGCGCGGATCGACAATGCTTGGGGCGAATTCGATGTCTTGCTGATTCAAGGGCTCCCTGTTGCGGGACAGTGAGACAATTTTGTCACAACTTTTCTGCAAATGACCGGACAAATCTCGCCATTTTTGAAAAAAGATATATCATTTGATTTGGGAGAAGCGATCCACCCGATTTTTGAGGAGATTTCGGATATGAAGAAGACACTGATCTGCGCATCAGCAGTAACAGCCCTGTCGACGGCGTTCTGCGCGCCAGCCCTGGCACAAGATGCTGATGAAGATAGCGCCCGACGCCTCGGCACAGTGAATGTGACGGCACAGCGCGTCGAAGAGAATTTGCAAGATGTGCCCGTTGCGGTCACAGCGCTATCGTCAGAACAGCTCGAGGATAAACAGGTCCTCAACATTCAAGATCTCACGGCGCAAGTGCCGAATATCAACATTGCGACCAATACGGGTACCGCGAGCGCGGCAAGAATCTTCCTGCGCGGTGTTGGCGAAGATGAAAGCCGCGGCGCGGTGGATCAAGCGGTCGGCATCTATGTCGACGGCGTCTATATTGGACGTTCTGTTGGCTCGCTCTTTGATGTCGTCGACCTGGAGTCTTTGGAAGTCCTGCGTGGACCACAAGGCACGCTCTATGGACGCAACACAGTGGGCGGTGCGATTAAACTTACCTCCGTGCAGCCGCAATTTGAAAACAGCGGAAAGATGAGCGCAACTTTTGGCAACTTTAATCGTCAAGAGTTCAAAGCGACCGCAAATTTAGCCCTTGCTGATCAAACCGCCTTCCGCTTGACGGCGTTTTCCAGAACGCGCGATGGCTTCCACGAACTGAATCCAAATGGACCTCTGGCTTCGACGGCGCGCGACGATGTTGGTGCGCTCGACACACTGGCTTTGAGAGCGTCGCTTCGCCATGACTTCAATGAGGATTGGAGTGTGCTGATTGCGGTGGATCATACGGATGATAACTCGGATCCGATCCCGGATTCGGCGGCGCCAGGAAACGATGCCGATAATGACATCTTCACCATCGAACCTCTGCCAGGCACAACTTGTCCGGCTGGCGGGTTGCTGCCCCTCGGCTGTTTCTCAGCTTATGAGCAAGAGTTGCAAAGCACCGGCATTATGGCGCGTGTTGAAGGCAAACTGGGCGGTTTAGATTTCACATCGATCACCGCTTATCGCGAACTCGAAGATGAATTGAGCACACGGATCGGCTTCCCCTATCTACAAGAAACGGATCAGAACCAATTCAGCCAGGAATTTACCATCGGCCAAACCGGCCAAGGGGCATTGGACTGGATTGCCGGTCTGTATCTTTTCCAAGAAGAACTGTCTCTCGATACGGTCTTCATCTTCCCATTCTCGATCGACTCGACCACAGACTCGATCGCGGTATTTGGCCAAGGCACTTACGCGATAAACGACCAGTTCTCGATCACGGCAGGTATACGCGGCACAGTCGACGACAAAGACTTTGATGGGGTCGGACCGTTCGGATTTGCTCGCACAGACGATGCTGAGTTCGAGAATGTGAGTTATACACTCGGCGCCGATTACCGTTTCAACGACGATATTCTCGGCTATGCGAAATACTCGACTGGCTTCAAATCTGGTGGCTGGTCACCCGATGCGTTTAGCGGAACAGCCGTGTTCTTGCCGGTCGAAGAAGAAACACTCGATTCGTTCGAAGTCGGTATCAAATCTGACTGGAATGACACGGTACGACTGAACGTCGCGGCGTTCTTCAATCAGTATGAAGGTCTTCAGATAGGCGCCACGGTGCCTGGCCTTGGTTTCACCCGCTTCAATGTCGACGAGACCGAGATTGCGGGTATCGAAGTTGAAGGCGTCTGGCAGGTCACAGAGAATTTCCAGATCAATGGTAATCTGGGTCTCTTGGATGCCGAGTATACCTCTTTGAATGGGGATCAAGCCCGTGGTTTGACCAATAACGGCGCGGGCTGCCCTGCCGGCGTCGACCCATCTGTGGACAGTCAAATCATCCCATGTGCGTTAGGCTTAGATCTTAAGAATGCACCAGAGTATAAAGCGACGATTGGCGCGCTCTACACCCAGCCTGTTTATCAAGGGGAGCTGATCCTCTCCGCAGATGCGAGCTTCGAGGATGATTCATGGAGCTTGGTGGCCAATTCACCCGCACACGCCTTTATTGAAATCGATACACTCATCAATGCGCGCCTGAAATATGCGGATGATCGGGGATGGTCAGTTGCCGTGTTCGGACGCAACCTGACGGATGAAGAATATTATCGCGCTGCCTCCGCGAGCTCGTTCACGACATATGCATCGCCGCCGCTCGAATATGGCGTAGAAGTTGGCGTTGAGTTCTAGTCGCGTGCGAAAGCGTATTTTCCGATTGGCAGCCCCAGTGTTCGCACTGGGGCTGTTTGCTTCCTGCCAGGTCGCGCCGGATCTCGAGAATGTCGAAACGGTTACACCCGCCCCCGATCCGTTGCCGTCTCCGATTACCACTCAGCCGTGGCTGATGGCGACAGCGAGCGTGTCTGATCTCGATCAAACCGCACGTTTCTTTCGCGAGATTGGTGGCTATGAAACAATCTATGAAGGCGCTCTGGATGAATCTGAGATTGCCGCATTGAACTTGCCCGATGGCGCCAGCGGCGAGGTCCTCACGCTGCGCGCACCAGGAAGCGATTCCGGGTATGTGCGCCTCATTCGGTTCGATAATGCCGGCCGCAAAGTGCCGACCCGCCCTGGGGCGCGCGCGTGGGATACGGGGTGTTTCTGGTCCTTCATGGTTCGAGCCAATGATTTGGACGCGATTTACGATGACGCCATCGCCATGGGGTGGAGCACTGAGACTCCGATCGCTCCACTTTCATTCAATGGCTCAGAACTCAACATCGTTGTGTTTAAAGGACCGGATGGCCTTCAAGTGCAGGCATATGAGCGACTCAATCGGCCCATTCCAGAAGGCTTCACGGCATTCGAGCGTCTCAGTCGTCCATTCAACATCATGCAAATGACGCGCGACCGGGAGGCTGTGCGGGGGCTTATGGAAGACGTGCTCGGGTTCGAGCGAGTCTGGTACGGCCCACCTTATGTTGATGAAGAACCGACTTTGATGCCGCTTGGCATTCCGCAAAATTTGACCACCAGCATTCCCTATAAAGCCGGAATCTTTACGCCGCAGACCCAGACGCTTTATGGCCGCATGGAATATATCGAAATCGATGGGTTAGATGGATTTGACTATGCGCAGCGGTGCCAGGCGCCTAACTTGGGCTGGTTATCGGTGACCTACCCAGTGGATTCGGTGGAGGCTGCGAAGGCGATGATCGTCTCACGCGGTTGGGCGATTGAGCAAGATATTTATGCTGCTGAGCGTCCATCATTTGGCGATCTGAAACTGTTCTCAATCAAAGCCCCCGACGGGGCCACTATTGAGTTTGCTGAAGCGGATTAGAACCAGCGGGCGCTAGACTAGAAGATCTTGAACGGCCTTTGCCGTGATCTCAGCATGCTCATCTAAAACGGAACGCTCGATGTCGAGCAATTCGATGAGCTGCGCGTTCGGGATGAGATCAGCTGCTCGTCTCGAAGGTTCGAGCAAGGAAGATTTCGTCGCAATAATCGAAACCCCTGGACCGAGCTCAGCAAGCCTCGCTTCGACATCATAGGTAAACGCTGCGTGGAAAGTCGCATTCATACGAGGACCATTCCCAACGATATCCGCGAAGAGCGACAAACATTGATCTAAGGGCTGGGTGTCCTGGCGTTTGGTCACGGCCATGTCCCACGCCTTAGCGACGCTCTCTAAGTCTGGCGATGGCTGAAACGGGGCGCCGACTATGGGGAGATATTTTGCTCTCGTGTCCGCGTCGAAAGCAGGAACGTCGATCAGAATAGCTTTGTCGACGAGGTCTGGCGCCTGCCGCTTCACGTCCACGGCGACGAGGCACCCTGAGTGAAAGCCGAGCACATTCATCGGCGAACCATCAGACAGCTCTTGAATGACGGCGATCATCGAAGCAGCATATGACTCAATAGACGGCTGAGCGCTTCCTCCGTCTGACCCCCCTTGACCTGGATAATCAGGTGCGATGGTGCGTTGGTGCTGGCCGAGTGCGGGGAGCAGATTCATAAAGGCCATAGAACTCAATGGCGCTGGTGAGAAGCAATATAGATCTGGCACATCCACCGATGAGTCAGGTTTCACCATGCGCCAATGGATCTGGCCTTCGGGGCCGTCGCAATAGCCTTTTCGAAGGGTCATGTCGCCGCGCTCTCTGGTGAGGCGTCACCGCTCATTCGATTCATTTGCGCGACATAGAGGCGATAGATGACAGGCAGGAGAAGAATAGGGATGATGCCATACATTACCGGTACCGCGGCGACCGCGAGATTCAAATTGTCCTCGCCGAACACGCGCGAAGACAATACCCCAACCGTTGGAAAGCCGAGCCAGAGTCCCGCCATTGAGATGGCCATATAATAAAGCGCAACGACCTGCCCGCGAATTTGCGCCGGTGTAATCAGCAATAAGGCCGTGACGCCGACGCCTGAGACCATTCCGATCCCAACCGTATTGACGCAGAGCATGGCATAGGCGGTCCAACCGGTCGGCATAAACATCGCAATCACTCCGGTCGGGACCATGATCAATAGACCGGCGGCCATGATCCTGAACGGGGCATCGCGCATACCTGCCTGTGTCCAGCGGTCTGAGAGATAGCCCCAAAGAAGAATATTGGCCGGCCCGATGATCAAAAGCGCGGTGGCGTTGACGATGGCATAATATTCCGTTTCCCAGCCCCAAACGCGTTTGAAGGTCGACGCCAAAAAGCCTTGGCTATAAGCGATGATGGTCATCACGCAGACGATGGATACGAAGCCGAGATAGGTGCCCCAATGTTTGAAAATATAGCCTAAGGCGTCGCCGACATTATTGCCCTTTAAGCTATTATCTTCGACCGTGGTTAGGCGACGCTCTGGTTCTTGAATGAAGAAAAACCAAACCGCCACCAATAAGCCCGGAAGACCGATCATGAAGAATGCCATTTGCCATGGCGCGAGGAGCCCCAGCAGGGGAACCTCAATGCCTTGCGTGGTCTTCGCCCAGATCAAAATTCCTCCGCCGAGAAAGCCTGCAACGCTGGCGCCGATGACGAGCGCCATCGTATAAAATGCGATCGGTTTGCCGCGTTCCTCCGGTGGGAAACTATCGCCAATCATGGAGAAGGCAGCTGGGCTGAGCGTCGCTTCGCCTGCGCCGACGCTCAAGCGCGCCATGAACATTTGCCAGAAATTCTGTGCCACACCCGAGAACGCGGTTGCGAGCGACCAAAACGCGATCCCTATCCCCACCAACCAGGTGCGTCTCACCCGGTCGACGAGCCAACCAATGAATAGGCCCGACGTCGCATAGACGATTGAGAAGGCGGGTCCAAGAATCAATCCGATTTGTTCATCGCTGAGATTGAGGTCCGCCTTAATGGGCTCAATCAGAAGCTCGATAATCTTGCGATCAGCGTAACTGAAAACATAGGCCACGGTGAGCGCGATCACGAGGATCCAACCCTTGCTGGCGGGAGGATAAGGCTTAGCCTTTAGGGTGGTCGTATCCGTCATGCGTTCCCCTGTAGAATGGTGTAAATGACGACGAGATTATCGTCGAAATCGACGATGCCGATCTCGCGTCCGATGCGGCCATCATTGGTTTCTAATCGTTCTTCTGGATAAACGGTCAGCCCGAGTGCCTGTGCCCCCGAAATAATCGTGTCTGGATCCGCAACGTCGAGAACGATCGCGCTCCGACGTGGCGGCGGAACCGGGGGCAATGGCACGCCCTTAATCTCGGTCAAGGCCATGACGCGGACTTGGTCGCGGGTCGATAAAGTGCAGAAACCAAGCTCTGCGCCAGGCGGTATATTGAATACTGGGATCGAATAACTGTCCGGATTGTGACCTTTCTGATAGGCGACTTCAAATCCCAGAACATCGCGATAGAAGCCAAGGGCGCGCTGCAAGTCAGCCACAACAAAGTTGCCACGCTGAAATCTGACAAAAGGTTTGTCGTTCATACCTGTCCTCCTTAGAGCCACTCAGCCGGTTCGCCCTGCACGCGGCAGATTTGTTTGCCGGCATTGGCGCCGGTATAGAGACCTGCGAGGGCGGCGGGCATGTGTTCAAAACCGTCTGTGATTTGTTCAACCGGATGCACATGACCCGCTTTGATCCAACCCGCGATCTCATCCATGGCGCGATCCCAATCGCGAAGATGATTGTAGACAAAGAAGCCGCGCATTTGGCTGTCGGTTCGGCGCAGACGCGTATAATTGGGCAGGGCGTACGGTTCGCGCTTTGTATACTCGCTGATTGACCCACACAGGACGATGCGCGCCTGTGGGGCCAAGTGATCCATAGCGGCATTCAGAATCTCGCCGCCAACATTATCAAAATAGATGTTTAAACCATCTGCGAGCATTTCGCGGAGCGCGGCAGCGACATTTTCAGTCTTATAATCGATGGTGCTTACACAACCCAGCTTCTGAGCAAGCGCACATTTCTGGTCCCCGCCAGCAATACCGATGACTTGGCACTCTGATACATTGGCCGCGAACTGAATGACTAAAGAGCCAACACCTCCGACGGCGCCCGAGACAAGAATGATATCGCCTGGTTCTGGCGAACCGACCGTGTAGAAACCTGCCCAAGCAGAGAGCCCCGTCATCCCTAGCGCGCCCAAGCCGAGTGAGGCGGGTAACCCGTTGGCAGGCATAGAACGGAACTTTTCCGCAGGCGTCATCGAAGAGACTTTATAAGTCTGCCAGCCGATTTGCCCCTGAACGACTTGACCTTCCTGCCAGTCCGGATGTCGCGATTTGACGATCTGGGCGACACCTCGACCGTGCAAGACATCTCCAATCTCAAGCGGTGCTTCGCCAGCGAAAGACTCACCGCTCATATAATCTCGCATCACGGGGGCGAGGCTCAGATAATGGGTTTTCAACAATACCTGGTCGGGGCCGAGTTCTGGAATACGACGTTCTCGCCAGGCAAAATCCTCCGGGCGAACATTGCCTACCGGACGACGTGCGATCGTCCATTGTTGGAGCAATGCGTCATCGATGACGTTCTTTGAGGCGAGGGTCTCGAACGTCTCCATCTATGGATCAATCGTGGATTTTAACGATCTGATTGACCTCAAAGAAATAGCCATCGAGATCCCAGAACGAACAGCCGATCATGTCTTTGACTTTGCCATCAGCGCCTGTGACCGACCATTCTCGCGGCTCACAATGGATCCGGCTGCCCAGCGCCCGTGCCCGCTCCAGTGCGCCACGTGCATCTTGCGACGCCACCACGAATATCGGCGCGCCAAATTTGATTTCAGTGGGCAGCTCCTCTGGCGCGTCCATTTTGGGATCGAGCCATTCGAGCAGACCGATCATGCCAATGAGGTCGTGATTGGCTTTAAGGATGATCAAGCGGGTCTGATCGCCCTTTTTGCCCGCCGCCAGCTGTTCGCCGGAAAGGGTGAAGGGCGTATCCATCCACCGATCCATTCCGAACACTTGCTCATACCATTCCGCAGCCCGGTCGCCATCGCGAACCAGGAGCGTGGTGCGTTTCACATCATCCGCCAAATGATATATCCTTTGCTGCTTTCTCCGTTCTAAGGGCAAAGGCTGCATGTTGTGAAGGGCGAATTTTTTGAGAGGAGCATGGAACAATGAAAAGCGCCGCCGAACCAGGATCGTATGAAGACGAGCACTGGTCCGGCGGCGCCGGTATTTTCGAGATAGATGCGTCTCGTTTTGTCGACTTTAGAGGCGCGGTGGCGCGTATTTCGTCAGATTGATCCCGTCGACAGCAGCTGTGTACTCATCAATCGTTGGGGTCCGGCCCAGGATGGTCGAAAGGACAACGACGGGCGTCGAAGCAAGCAGGGACTCGCCCTTTTTCTCGTCGCTGTCAGCCACCACTCGGCCTTGGAAGAGCCGAGTCGAGGTGGCCATCACCGTGTCGCCATTCTCAGCTTTCTCTTGGTTGCCCATGCAGAGGTTACAGCCGGGACGTTCGAGATACATGATGTTCTCATACTCGGTGCGCGCGGTGTTCTTTGGCGCATCGTCATTAAACTCAAAGCCGGAATATTTCTGCAGGACTTCCCAGTCGCCTTCTTCTTTCAGCTCATCAACGATATTGTAAGTTGGAGGCGCAACCACCAGCGGGGCCTTAAACTCCACCGTGCCATTTTGTGCTTCGATGTTTTTCAACATTTGAGAGATGATCTTCATGTCGCCTTTATGGACCATGCAAGATCCGACAAAGCCAAGATCGACCTCTTTGGTGCCTTCATAATAAGAGATTGGACGGATCGTGTCATGCGTGTAGCGCCGCGAGACGTCGTCATTATTAACGTCTGGGTCAGCAATCATCGGCTCATTGATCTTGTCCAGATCAACAGTGAACTCAGCCACATATTTGGCATTGGCGTCCGGCGTCAGCGGCGGACGTTCGCCCGAGCGAATGTCGGCAATCCGCTTGTCGGCTTTGGCGATTAGGCCTTTGAGAACACCATTTTCATTGTCCATGCCTTTTTCGATCATGATCCCGATCCGGCTTTTGGCAATCTCCAGCGACTCGATCAAAGTCTCTGGTTCAGAGATACAGATCGACGCTTTCGCTTTCATCTCAGCCGTCCAGTCGGTGAAGGTGAAAGCCTGGTCCGCGAGCAAGGTTCCGATATGGACTTCAATGATTCGGCCTTGGAAGACGTTTTCGCCGTCAAACTCTTCAAGCATTTGTGCTTGCGTGGCGTGGACCACATCACGGAAATCCATGTGATCTTTGAGCGCGCCTTTGAAGGTCACTTTGACCGATTGCGGGATCGGCATGGTTGCCTCACCGGTTGCGAGCGCGAGGCCCACCGTACCGGAGTCAGCGCCAAAGGCGACGCCTTTCGACATGCGGGTATGTGAGTCACCGCCAATAATGACATCCCAATCGTCGACGGTGATGTCATTCAGGACCTTGTGGATCACATCCGTCATCGGGTGGTACTGATCTTTAGGATCGCGCCCGGTGATCAGCCCAAACTTGTTCATGAAGCTCATCAGCTTCGGTGTGTTCCGCTGGGCTTTGATGTCCCAAACAGACGCCGTGTGACAGCCAGACTGATACGCGCCATCGACGGTCGGCGAAATCACGGTCGCGGCCATCATTTCAAGTTCTTGCGACGTCATCAGGCCGGTCGTGTCCTGCGAGCCGACAATGTTCACCTTCACGCGCACGTCGGAGCCGGCATGCAATGTCTTGCCCGGGGCGACACCGACGGCGTTGCGGTTGAAGATTTTCTCAACCGCGGTCAGGCCCTGGTCGGCGTGCGAGATTTCTTTCGAAGTTGCGTAAACCGCTGGCGCTTCAATGCCGAGAATGGCTGCCGCTGTGGTTTGCAGCTTTTTGCCAAATACGACGGCATATGACCCGCCGGCTTTCATGAACTCCACTTTTTGAGGGGTCAAAGCCGTGGAAATGTCCACCAGTTCTTTACTGCCATCTTCATTGTAGAGCTTCTTGGTCTTGGTATTGATGGTCAGGACCGTGCCAGTGTCGACGGAATAGAGTTGTTCCAGGACCGGGTCACCATCTTCATCAATCACGGGTGCGCCATTGTGATTGAGCTGACGCGCCCAGTTTTGCAGATCGATCCCAATACCGCCCGTAACGCCGACTGTGGTGTAGAAGATTGGCGAAATGCCATTGGTGCCGCCAACCACTGGCGCAATATTGATGAAAGGTACGTATGGGCTGGCTTGCACGCCCGTCCAAAGCGCAACATTGTTGACGCCCGACATACGGGAAGAGCCAACGCCCATTGTGCCTTTTTCCGCAACCAGCATAACCCGCTTATCGGGGTGCTGAGCTTGCAAGGCTTTCAAGGCATTTTGTTTGTCCTGGTCATGCTCAAACAAGCATTTGCCGTGAAGTTCGCGATCCGAGCGGGAATGCGCGTCTTTGCCGGGTGAGAGTAAGTCGGTGGAAACATCACCTACCGCGACCACGAAGGTGACAACTTTGATTTCTTCCTCAATGTCCGGCAATTCAGTGAAAAAGTCTGCCCGAGCATAGCTTTCTAGGATGTCGGTTGCGATGGCATGACCAGCTTTGTGTGCTGCTTCCAAGCGATCTGTATCGGCTTCATACAAGAAAACCTGGGTTTTCAGGACTTTGGCGGCGTCCTTTGCGATTGATGCGTCATCGCCGAGAGCAAGGTCGAGCAAAACATCGATCGAAGGCCCGCCCTTCATATGGGACAGGAGCTCAAATGCGAAAGTAGGTGTGATCTCAGCGACCGTTTCGTTGCCAAGAATGATCTCTTTCAGGAATTTAGCTTTCACCCCAGCGGCGCTCGTTGTGCCGGGTAGAGTGTTGTAAATAAAGAAATTTAGCGACTGTTCTCGATATTGGTTTCCAGCGTCTTTGATTTGAGCAATCAGCTCTGCCACCAAAGCGGCATCTTCAATCGGCTTCGGGTGTAGCCCATCTTTTTTTCTGGCTTCGATTTGTTCGAGATAGTCTGTGTAAAGGCTCATGTTTTCCTAAATCCCTAAATATCTTCACTCATCGCCGGTCGGCAGCGCTTTTTCAGTCGCGCCGGTCATCAGCGAACTCAGCGTTCATGTATTTAAGCTAGAGGAGGGTTGCAAGCCAATTAGCGCGGTTGAATGGTCGCAAGGGCGGAATTTGAAGACTACGGTGAATTCTGTCTCTAATCGCCTGGATGAGCGTCAAAAACCTACCCCAGAGACAAATTGCGTTCTCTTTCAGCTTTGATAGACATTGAAATCAATGATGCGTGACCTGAACAATAAGGACTTGAAAGCGACGCTTATGCTTCAACAAATGGCGCCAGTTCAGGGATTCAACGCAATGGTGGTCTTGTTTGTAGAATGAAACCTCAAAAAGTCGCATCCGATTCATGGCAAGACCTGCGCGACGAGCAAAGCCGGTTTCGTAGAGGTGTTCTTTACCTCGTTGCGGCCTTGATTTTGGTGGTCTTGCTTGCTGGGGGCGGCGCGATCCATTCTTGGTTGAAGCTGGGTGAATTGAGCAGGTCCTACCAGGCGCAAATAGATCTGACTGTGGCGCAAGAAGCCATCACACGGACGAGCGCCAATCGCGAACGTCAGAATATGAAGCTGGAACTCTTAGAGCTCCGCGAAACCATTAGCCAGCAGAGGGAATATGCTGACATTCCCAGACAGGTCGATCGAGTGCTCTTGGACCCGAGCGACCGCGCTGCGGTGGAAAGTCTTGTCGAAATGGCGATCGAAAAAGCGGAAGATGCGGCGCTGGGCGCTCCGTTGAACAGCTCAACCGCATATCTGATCGATGCCGTGTTGGGACTCTCTCTTTCCGAAGCACAGAACTTGGTTTCCTCAGACGAACGCCACTTAATGGGCGCCGTACAGCAAGCCTGGATCAACCCGTCGGTTGAAATTGTACGCCAAAACTGGCTCGATTTTTATGACCAGGCAGAGAGTGATCGAATGAAAGGCCTCGCGCGCGCTGGCCTGGGTTTGCAGTATTATGAGGTCTCGCAAGACGCTGAATTGGGATTGAGCTGGAATGGCGGGTGCCGCGAGGCTGTCGAGTCGTTTGAAGCGGCAGAAATGTTCGGCGCAGGGTCATCTGCCCTCGCGCTGCGCAAAGGCGAGTGTCTGCGAAAAAACGGAGACAAGTTAGAAGCCTTCGAGAATTTCCTGAGTGCATTGAAGCAGCAATCACCTGATGACCCGATCCATGAGAGACGGCTCGCCGCGCATGGCGCAGGGACCACATTGATTGCACTCGAAGTGGCTTCGGGAAGCGACCCTATTGTCGCTAGCAAACTTGACCAGTTCACAGAAGATCTTGAATCGTTTCCTTTGATTGCAAGCGTCAAACTGGGGGAAGCGCAGTCTTCCGACAAATCGCCAAGAATTCTCGAACAGGCGCTCGTGCTTCTGCTGCACGCTGCCGAACTGCGCCAACAGCGCGGTGAAGGTAAAATTGGCCAGATCTATACACGCGAAAATATCGGTTTCATCTATATCCGTCAGCAGAATTGGGACACAGCCATAAAGCATGCGCGCGAAATTGATCGCGATATGGCGCTCGCTTGGAACCTCACGGTGCTGATTATCGCTCTGGAAGAGCAAGCCGATCGCCTCCAGGGCGAGGGTGAAGGATCGGTCGCTCAGCGCTTGCGCCAAGAGGCGAAGCGCGCGCGGGGTAAGATTGCTTTGCTGCCACCCGGGCGTTTGGATCGAGACGAAATTGAGAAGCTGCTTGGCGAGCCTTACATTGACGACGTCGAAGCCATCTATCGCGCTATGCAAAGCAACCAATTTGGAAGCAATTAGAGCCCACGACGCTTAAAGCGGTGCTCCAGCATTGAACGCATCACCTCGGGTGACGGTTGCAAGCGGTTTCTGAACGTTGCTTGATGCCTGCCAATACCCAACAGAATGCAACACTATCAATGGAGGAAATCGTGGCTCAGGACGAAACAGAGAAAGCAGTATTGGTTGAACGGCGCGGACGGATCATGGTGATCACGCTCAATCGGCCCGAAGCGATGAATGCGATCAATGGCGCGCTCTCAAACGGGCTTTGGGATGCCATACAAGAATTGAATTCGGACCCTGATCTCACCGCGGGAGTGCTGACAGGCAATGGCAAGGGGTTTTGTTCTGGTATGGATTTGAAAGCCTTTGCACGTGGCGAAGATATTGGTCCATTTGGAAAGTTTATTCGCGCCGGATCCGAAAAACCGCTGATTGGCGCCATTGAAGGGTTCGCGATCGCTGGTGGCTGTGAAATGGCCGTGACCTGCGATTTGCTGGTGGCGGCCAAAGGCGCAAAAATCGGTATTCGAGAAGTGAAAGTCGGCCTATTTGCTGCCGCGGGTGGCCTGTTCCGACTGCCCAGCCGAGTTGGTTTCGCGAAAGCCATGGAAATGGCAATTACCGGCGACCCAATCACGGCAGAAGAGGCGATGGATGCCGGGATGATCAGCTCATTGACCGAACCCGGAGGCGCCTTAGATGCAGCGCTCGCATTGGCAGAACGCGTGGTCAAAAATGCACCTTTGGCGGTGGCGGCTTCGAAAAAACTGGTCAGAGCTGCGGCGCAGGGATTTGATGAGCCGACGCTTTGGAAAATGCAGGAGCCGTTTCAGAAGCAAGTTTTCACATCGAATGATGCAAAAGAAGGCCCTCGTGCATTCGCGGAAAAACGCGAGCCAAATTGGACCGGGTCTTGATCTCGGTTTGAACCTAGAAAAAAATTTGTTTGCTATGGCGCTGTTTTCGGGCAGCGCCATAAGCTTATTCGATCCCGCGTTTGGTGGTGAGGTAAGTGGCGAAGCTGGCGAGCCAGTGGCTACCGGAATAATGCTTGGCTGAGACAGATGCGATACCAACCTCACGGTGCAGGTCCGCGGCGGCTTGCAAAGCCGCGATACGAGGATCGTTTTCGGGGAGTGCGCTCGCAATACCTTCCAGCGCCCAAGCTCTGGAGAGGTTCACGCCGTCCAAATGCACCAGCTTTCCATCCGAAGGATCGAGGACAATTCCAGGTTCTAGCCAATCACCGGACCCATCATTTGGGATGTCGGGTAAGAATAGGCCGAGCCAGTCCGCGAAGTCGGCTTGCGACAAGACCCGTCGCATTAGATCAGCTTCCATAAAGCAAGGGGACAGAAAATCCTCGCCGGATGGTTCATAGGCGAGCGGGCAATTCACGTCATTCTGGTAGAATGCGACTGACTTACGCATGAGCGCTTGTTCAAGGTCTGCATTCTGAACCGTGCGGGCATAGTCTAACATCAAGCCAAACGCGAAAGCTGACTGATTGTGCGTGCCGAGCCGGATCGGGTAAGACAGTTTCGGCAACCAGGATAAGATTTGCGCGACGATGGCATCTTCAAGCGGGCGCAAAGTTTCGCGCCATTCAGACAATTGCGGATCATCGCTTTGTTCGAGCTCGGCGATTAATTGTAGATACCAAGCAATCCCATAAGGCCGTTCGAACGAGGCGCGACCGGGGCCTGTATAGTAAGCGAGCTCACCCGCCAGTTTTTCGGTTGTGAAGCTCTTGGAGAGGGCGGCACGAATATCGCCAGACAAGACGCTATCGGGTCGCGTCGTTAAGATCCGAGAGAGCAACCAATGGCCATGCACGGAAGAGTGCCAATCATAGCAGCCATAAAAAATCGGCGTTAGTTCGTGTGGCGCCTTGGCGTCCTCCGCCGATTGTAGAACATGCGCGATTTTGTTCGGGTACTCGCGGTGCACGCAATCAAGGGCGAGGATCGCAAATCGATCTTCAAGCGTTTGTGGTGCAGGACGTTCTTGCGTGGTCTCCTGTGACAATTCAGAGTCTCCAAGTTGCGATCCATCGGAACATGCGGCCAATGCGATCAAACCAAGGCTTGAGATGAACCCTCGCATCGATGTCTCCTCCCGTTACAAATATGCGCTATCAAGGTGCTAAGCTTAGGCGCCCCAGTCGGCAAGCGGGTAGGCGATTCGGCGCGACGCGGTTGAGCACTTGCCTCGACGTGATGGCTTCCCCTGATGGGTGCAGCTTTTACGCCTTTGTCAGAGGAAACAAAGGGCGTGAAATGTACTATAAAGACCTTCAAGCGGCCCGTAATATGCTGACTGGACCGGGCGGTGATTTTGAGATCATCGAAACCGAAATTCTCGGTCACCGCATTCGTGACTATAAAAATGGACCGAACAGCATTCGCGATATTTGGCTTTCGACGGCGCAATTCGCGGATCGAGATTACCTGGTCTATCAGGATGAGCGCATCACGTATGGCGAATCCCACCGGATTGTGAACAGCGTTGCTGGATGGCTGTTCGAACAAAACGTGCGCCCAGGCGACCGCGTCGCGATTGCGATGCGAAACTATCCCGAATGGATGCTGATCTATTGGGCCTGTACCTCGATCGGGGTCGCGGTGGTGGGCATGAATGCTTGGTGGACCGAGCCCGAAATGGCCTATGGCATTAATGATGCTCAGCCAAAATTGATATTTGTCGATCCTGAGCGCCTAGCACGCATTCAAAACAACTCGGACATAAAAACACCGCCCGGTTTAATTACGGTCCGCGCCGATCAGAAAGTGGCGGGGACGACCGACTGGAATGATATTATTCAGACAGATCGCGATCTACCATCTGTCGAGATCGACCCGGACAGTGATGCTTGCATTTTCTATACGTCCGGCACGACAGGGTTTCCCAAAGGCGCTCAACTGACCCATCGCGGATGCGTCGCCAATCTCATCAACATGCAATACGCGGCAGCATCTGCCATGATGGCTGTTCAGTCTGCGACGGGCGTTGAGCCTCCCGCCAATCTACCTGTGCCGGTGGCGTTGATCACCACGCCGCTATTTCACGTCACCGCGAACAATTGCGGCGCCTATCGCGTCACAGCCGTAGGGGGCACTATGGTGTTGATGTACCGCTGGGATGCTGGAGAGGCTTTGCGATTGATTGAGCGCGAACGCATCACATCGGCTGGCGGTGTTCCAGTCATGGGCCGCGAACTCATCAATCATCCCGATTTCGAAAAGACGGACACGTCTAGTCTCATGGCGGTCCCATGTGGCGGGGCGCAAGTGCCACCGGATCAAGTTCAACAGATTGATGATAAGTTTGAAGTGGCTCGCCCTGGTACGGGGTATGGTATGACCGAAACGTGCGGGATCATCACGTCGGTGGCCGGAGATTTCTTCGTCGACAAACCGGACTCGGCCGGACCTGTCATGCCGAACTTTGAAGTGAAATGCGTCGATGATTCAGGCCAAGAAGTGCCTCAAGGCGAGCTCGGCGAAGTGTGGGTGCGCGGCTCATCCGTCATCAAAGGCTATATCAACCGACCAGAAGCGACAGCGGAGTCGATTACCGGCGGATGGCTGCACACAGGGGATATTGGGCGTCTGGATGAACATGGCTTTCTCTATCTCGTCGACCGTAAGAAAGACATGGTGCTGCGGGGGGGAGAGAACATTTACTGCGTCGAAGTTGAGGCGGCGATTTATCATCATGACGCGGTCGCTGAGTGTTGCGTCTTCGGTGTGCCTGATGAACGATTAGGCGAAGAGGTGGGCGTCGCGATCTATTGCAAGCCTGGAAGCTCGCTCTCTACTGATGAGCTCAAAGCGCATTGCGCAGAACGCTTGGCCAAATTCAAAATTCCAACCTTCGTCTGGTTTAGCGACGCCCCATTTCCCCGCAATGCCAGCGGGAAATTTCTCAAGCGGGAGGTTCGTGAAGGCCTGATTGAAACGGTCTGATGCGGGGCGGCGATATCAACCCAAGCTGAATGGGACGACCTGGCGTTGATGCGGGTTCACGTTCAGCTTGCGCTGTAGCGGCGGCACGGAACGTTGGTGACAATTCTCACGTTCGCATAAGCGGCAAGACACGCCGATCGGTTCATATTGGCTGGCATCGCTCATGATCAGGCCGTCTGAGTAAACAACCTTTTCGGCGTGCGCGATATCGCAGCCGAGGGCCAAGGCGTATTTTCGTGTCGGTGTACCAAAGCCGCCCGATCGTTTTGACACGGCGATGGCAAGACAAAGATATCGCGCGCCATCTGGGGTCTCTGCCAATTGGCGAATGATTTCGCCGCGGGTCTCAAATGCCTGATGAACATTCCAAAGCGGGCAAGCCGAGCCGAAGCGGGCAAATTGCAGTTTTGTCGCGCTATGGCGCTTAGTGATATTGCCGGCCTGATCCACCCGCGCAAAGAAGAAGGGCAAACCCTTCGCGCCAGGTCTCTGCAGCGTGGACAGGCGGTGTGCGACTTGTTCGATGCTCGCTTGAAACCGCTCACATAGAAGATCCAGATCATGTCTGAGGTCGCGAGCGGTGGTTAGGAATTGCGTATAGGGAAGCGTCACGGCACCGGCGAAGTAATTTGCCAGACTGAGCGTGGCGATATTCTTTGCGTCGACGGAGCCGAAATTGGCGCTCGCAATGATGTCGCTGATAGAGCCTTTCTGCTCAACTTGGCCGATATGGTGGGCCAATTGGAAACACTGGCTGCTTCGATCCAGATGTGGGTTTAGATGAATGGTCTTCGTCGAAGGATCATATTTACGCAGTGTGTCTGCATCCTCGAGTGCTGTCGGAATAACCGACGTCTGATGGTTTTTGAGGAGATAGGTTTGCAAACTCGCTAACATATCATCGCCATCGAACGACGCGGCCAAAGCCTCACCGGCTTTGTCCAGCTCATCAATGTAATTGTTGCGATAATGAAAAAAGTCTCGGACCTCATTATACGGCGTGAGACCAGAGCTTTGATCATCGACCACATGTCCGAGCTCTGCGATTTTCTCTGAATTTCGTCTCAAGGCTTGATGCATAGAGATAAGGGCGCGTGCCATTTCGGGGGCATTTGAAGCGACGAGCTTCAGTTCTTGGAGCGCCGGCGTATCAAAATCGACGGAGGTGTCCGCGAACACTTCTTTCAGATCCACCAGAATGCGATCGGCATCACTGTCGGATAGGCTCGAAACGTCGACGGAGAAGCGCTCCGCGAGGCTGATCAGCACCGACGCCGTAATGTGGCGCTGATTGTTCTCGATTTGGTTGAGATAGCTTGTCGAGATGCCAAGCGTATCGGCAAATTTGGCTTGGGTCAGACCTTGTTCATTACGAATGTTCCGAATCTTTCGGCCGACAAAGAGTTTCTTTTTCTGAGACATAGTTCACATGTTTGCAAAAATATTTTTGCAATTATGCAAACATATTCTTTGTGCTTTTTCAATCCTTCAATTTTCCGACCGTTCCGTTACGGAATTTTCCCATACGGAAAATCAGCTCGGTCGCATGCCGCTTACGCGCATCTCAGGAGATCAAGGGCGATGAATATGGAGAGGACCGCATGACACTCAATATCTGTTTTCGCGAAGAAGGCCGACTGGGGCGCATCGCACTGAACCGCAAAGCCTCTCAACATCGACTGGACCTCGCTATGTGCCAGGAAATGATCCGCATCTTGCGGCACTGGCAAAATAATGACGCGATCGAGCTTGTCGTTTTAGAACATATTGAAGGCAGCCGTGGGTTTTGCTCTGGCAGCGATTTGATCATGCTCGCGGACATGGCAAATGCGCCGATTGGAGGCGCTGAGCGCTATTTTTCATCCCTCTACAATCTGTGCAGTCTGATCGCACAATATCCGAAGCCGATCGTCACCCTCATGGATGGCGTGGTCAAAAGCAGCGGCATCGGCCTCGCCGTCAATGGCGCGTACCGCGTGGCCACAGAGCGTACTGTGCTGTCCTACCCAGACACGGCCTGTGGTATTGTTCCGGATGCAGGGGCAACCCTGTTTTTGTCTAAATTGCCGAACGAAATCGGCACTTGGCTGGCATTGACCGGAGAGCGATTGACCGGCCCAGCCGCAGCTGCGAGTGGGCTCGCCACGCATTATTGCGGATCCGATGACATAAAGTCTCTCAAGCGTGCGCTGCAAAATGATGGCATCTCGGCGCTCGACCTTTATCGGGTGGACGCCGAGCCAGAAGCGATTGAACACTATGACGAGATTGGCGCTTTGTTCAGAAGCAATTGCGCGACAGAACTCGCTTATGGTCTACAATCATCCGGCGCGTGGGCTAAGAAGCAAGCGACGAAAATCCTCGCTAAATCACCCCTGTCGACAAAAATCGCCTTGAGGCAGATTCGAACGGGTCAGTATTTGGAATCGGTGAGCGAAGCGCTGAAAATTGAGTATCGTCTAACCACGCGCTTGGCGAAAACGCGAAACTTGAGAGAGGGAGTCCGCGCAACGCTGGTCGAAATGGATTTTTGCCCGGATTGGCATCCCGGATCTCTACGCTCAGTGACCTATGACCATGTCGCAAAATTCTTCACGCCATATGGCATTGAAGACCTAGAGCTAGATGCGGTTGGGTCTATCCCACACCGCGAGCGAGAACGCATCGCAAGCTAATCGTCTCGGAGAGAAAACGGGGTTTCGGTGGCGCCAAAACTCCGGCTATAGTGATCTGTGGCTTAGGCGAAAGATCATGCAACTCTCAATCTCAGATTGGTATAAGACAACCGCTTTGACGGTTGTGCTTGCCGTCTCAAGCGCAGCTCTTTCTCTCATGGCTCATGCACAGAGGTCTGCCCCTGAATCGGCGAGCGCCTTTTGTCCTGCCCAACCCGATTTAACACTGGCGGACATACCAGGCGGCACCTTTATGATGGGCGCCGATCGTGCCTATCCGGAAGAGCGGCCAAAGCGAGAGGCCGAAGTCGCCCCGTTTCGATTGATGGCGTATGAAGTGACCAATGCGCAATTCCAAGCTTTCATCGATGCCACCCAGCATGTGACCATGGCCGAAAAAGCGCCGGAGCCCGCCTTACATCCCGACATTCCGGAAGACTTATTGCTGGCGGGATCGGCCGTATTCATCCCGCCGACAACCCGTGATGCTTATTGGTGGCAGTTTGTGGCGGACGCGTTCTGGCGCGCACCAGAAGGGCCAGGGTCTGACATCAAGGGACGCATGGATCATCCTGTCGTCCATGTCGCCTTCGATGATGCGAGAGCTTATGCAGAATGGCTGGGTGGCCGCTTGCCGAGCGAGGCGGAATGGGAATATGCCGCTCGCGGCGGGCTAGACCAAGCGACCTATGAATGGGGTGAAACACCGCCGAGTACAGGCCATCCGCGCGCCAACACTTGGCAAGGTGCTTTTCCTGTCGTGGACACGGGATCGGATGGTTATATCGGTTCCGCGCCCGTCGGCCAGTTCGCGGCCAATGGCTATGGGCTGCATGATATGACTGGTAATGTCTGGGAATGGGTGGGCGACCATGACGTCTCGCGCAATTCGGGTCTGTTAAAAGGCGGATCATTCTTATGCGCAGACAATTTTTGTCGGCGATACCGGCCAGCGGCGAAACAGCAACAGGAATTGGATTTCTCCACCAACCATATCGGCTTTCGCGTTGCATTCGATCCGGCTGAAAACTGTGAGTTGGAATAGCGGGACGCGTAGACCCCACCTATTTGTGCTACAATACGGATCTTCTAGTTTGGATCGACGGAGCCTTGATATCGCAACAGGATTCGCTCCAAGCACCGGCTGATCGTCGTCGTGTTTCGGATCATTTCAATCTTTGGCCAGGTTACGCGTCGACCGTCTTCGTAGAGCCGCAGAGAGTCTTCCAACGAGATTTGCGACAGTATCTTCCGTGGGTCCATAATTTTCTGGGACGGCAGAATGTTTATGTCCGCGGTATATTGCTGCAAGGCGACGGAATAGAAGATATGGTTCATCGACCCGATCGCGCCGAAATATTTTGACATGGAGCGGACCAGAGGCTGTGTCGCACGAAGGTTTGCTTTGAGCACTTCATCCGCCCATTTGCGGGCAATTTGGACGGGCGGAATGGCTTTAGATTGGTCTCGCAAGCTCCACAGAATAGCAGGATTGGTCATGCTTGCGATAAAGTGGTTCACGCCATGCAGTCGCCCGAGACGCCTTGCTGGCAAATCGTCCGCGATCGATCCATCAATCCATTTTAGTTCCGGCAGATAGGGTTTGCGGTCGCCATTATGATCCTTGGATGCGAGCGTTACAGACGGAAACACGCCTGGCACCGAGCATGACGCGCGGACGGCCTCCCGCAGAAAAACATGTGGTGTCGTCATCGCATTGAGGAGACGCGATTTCTGATAGGTTTGATCGGAGGCAACGGAAATGCTGATGCTCAGTCCTGAAATCTCATATGCTTCTTCGAAGGTCAGGTCAGGGATGAGGTGATCGACCAGATCGATCAATTGTTGGGCGCGGAGAGGACGAGGAACAAACCCTTTGGCCGGAGCGGTGGATGAAATCGCAGCGTCTACACTGGCGAGAAAGTCTGGCGATAGCCGGTCGGACAATTCGTCTGGAGTACAAGATCCGATCAGGCCGGCGACGACAGCGCCGCCGCTCGAGCCCGAAATAACACTTGGCAGCAAGTTTTCCTCATGCAACGCGCGAACGACGCCAAAATGGAAGGGCGTTCGTGATCCTGCCCCGCTAAGCATAAGCGCTGTGCGGCCATAGCAATGGCTGGCCCGCCGAAAGAATGCGATACGTTCCTCAAATGGGATAATTTTGTCGTCGACCTTGGCGATGTATTCAAGCGCGCGCGTGACTTCCAAAGTGTATTCTTCGATCAGATGCTTCGTTCCGAACAAGCATTGCGTGTACAGGCTAGGATTGGCGATGCCACCCAGATTGCCATGAATGCCTTCGTTTAGGGCGAAGAGAACTTCCTGGGCATCATCATTTTCCCGTTCGGTTCGCAAAATGTCTAAGCGTTCTCGGATCCGCTTGTGATCATAACGCGAGTCTTGCTCGTCATCTCGCCACGCAGCGCCTCCAGATTTGTCGTCCAAGGCTTGCGCCAAGTTGGACCATTCCTGGTAGCTATTTGCGTTCTGCAAGTTGCGACGTCTTAGTTTTGTCGAAACAGCGGCCATGAAATTCTTCCTGTCTGGGGATATTATCCGCAGAAATGTGCAGCAAAATCAAGCTGCTTTTCGGACTGGTTCTGATTTTTAAACACTCGCTGCGTTTACCATAATAGAGAGATGACGCTCATGCGGACATACTCGATAGGGCCGGAGCGAGTTTTCTTATCCCGGGAAGCGCGGGGCGCTGGCCAAGTCGTTTTATTATGCTAGCGTGCCGCCGACTGATGTTTGGCGGAGGGCTCAATGACAATAATTCGTTTTTTGGTGGGGATGATTTTCGCGGCGCTTCTGTCGTCCCAAGTGTTGGCACAATCAAATAGTGACGAAGAAACCTCTCCGCTCTCGAGCTCGACATTTGATGCGTTCAACTTGCGCAATATCGGACCCGCTTTCATGTCCGGGCGTATCGCTGATATCATCATCGTCCCAGATGATCCCGCCACCTGGTATGTCGCGGTTGGATCCGGCGGGGTTTGGAAAACGGAAAATGCGGGAACGACCTGGACGTCTCTGTTTGATGGTCAGGGATCATACTCGATTGGCTCACTCGGCGCGGACCCATCCGATCCAAATCGCATCTGGGTCGGTACTGGTGAGAATCATGGCGGCCGCCACAATGGCTTTGGCGACGGCATATATAAGTCTGATGATGGGGGTGCGAGTTGGGAAAAGAAGGGGCTCGAAGCTTCTGAGCATATCTCGAAAATCACTGTGCACCCCGATGATCCCAACACTGTCTGGGTGGCCTCCCAAGGTCCGCTATGGTCGCCCGGCGGAGAGCGAGGCGTTTATAAGACCACTGATGGCGGCGAGACCTGGACGAATGTTCTGTCGGCGGGTGAATATACCGGCGCGACAGACCTATTAATCGATCCGCGTAATCCTGATCGTCTCTATGCCGCCATGTGGCAGCACCATCGCACCGTTGCCGCTTATGTCGGCGGCGGACCCGAAAGCGGTCTCTGGAAATCTGAGGATGGGGGTGAGACCTGGTCAGAATTGACCAGCGGTCTTCCGGACGGCAATATGGGCAAGATCGGGCTCGCCATTTCGCCGATGCAGCCAGACGTCGTTTACGCGGCGATCGAACTTGATCTGAGAGAAGGCGGTGTTTGGCGTTCAGCGGATCGCGGTGCCAGCTGGGAGAAAATGTCCGATATGGTCAGCGGCGGCACCGGGCCGCATTATTATCAGGAACTCTATGCCAGTCCGCACTATTTTGATCGGATCTATCTGGTCTCCAATACGAGCCAAATTTCAAATGATGGCGGCGCCACTTGGACGGGTTTGAACAACCAGTACAAGCATGTCGACGATCATGCGATCGCGTTCCGTCCGGATGATCCGGAATACATTATGTTCGGGTCTGATGGCGGTTTGTATGAAAGCTATGATCATACAGAGACGTGGCGCTTCATCGACAATTTACCGGTGACGCAATTCTACAAAGTCGCTGTCGATGATGCAGAGCCGTTTTACAATGTTTATGGCGGGACGCAGGACAATAATTCCCAAGGCGGTCCATCGCGGACGGACAATCTGCAAGGTATTCGAAATTCGGATTGGTTCGTCACGCTATGGGGAGATGGTCACCAATCGGCGACTGAGCCCGGCAATCCCGACATTATGTATGCCCAGTGGCAGCAGGGAAATCTAACCCGCGTCGATCGCACCACCGGTGAGTTTGTGTACATCAAGCCACAACCCTCACCAGGTGATGACATTGAGCGTTGGAATTGGGATGCGCCCATTCTGGTCAGTCAGCACGAGCCAACACGGCTCTATTTTGCGTCTCAGCGCGTGTGGCGTTCGGACGATCGCGGCGATAGCTGGACGGCGATCTCTGGCGATCTCACGCGCGACGAAAATCGCATGCGATTGCCGGTGCAAGGGCGTCAATGGAGTTGGGAAGCGGGTTGGGACATTTATGCGATGTCGCAATACAACACGATCACGTCCTTGGGCGAGTCACCGCTGAATTCAGATCTTCTTTATGTCGGCACGGATGACGGACTTATCCAGGTGACAGAGGATGGCGGTCAAACCTGGCGACGAACAGAAGTTGGTCGCTTGCCGGGTGTCCCCGACACGGCCTTCGTCAATGACATTCGTGCGGATCTTTTTGATGAGGATACCGTCTATATCGCGCTCGATAATCACAAATATGGGGATTACAAACCGTATCTGCTGAAGAGCACCAATCGCGGGCGCAATTGGCGTGATATTTCGGGCAATCTAGAAGACCGGCATTTGGTTTGGCGCGTTGTTCAAGATCACGTCAATCCGAACCTGCTCTTCACCGCAACAGAATTTGGATTGTTCTTCACGCTTGATGGCGGCGGTAAATGGGTGGAGTTGACTGGTGATGCGCCAACCATCGCATTCCGCGATGTGACGATCCAACGACGCGAAAATGATTTGGTCGCAGCAACATTCGGACGCGGCTTCTTCATTGTGGATGACATCTCCCCGCTGCGGGCGTTGTCTGAGGACAGTCTTGATCAAGAAGCGATGCTGTTCGCTGGACGCGATGCGCTTTGGTATATTGAGCAACCGTCGCTTGCTTTCTCTGAAGGGGGGTCGCAAGGCCATGGCTATTATCGTGCACCTAATCCGCCATTTGGGGCGAACTTCACATACTATCTCGCGGAAGATCTTCCATCGCTGACGGAGCAGCGGATTGAGCGTGAGAAGCCCTTGATTGAGGCGGGGGAAGATACCCCGTTTCCAAGCTTTGGATCTTTGACGGCCGAGCTGCAGGAGACGGCACCTACAATCTGGCTCACCGTACGGGACTCTGACGGCAATCTTGTCCGTCGTTTGAAAGCGCCGGCCAAGAAAGGGTTTCACCGCGTGAATTGGGATCTGCGTTATCCTTATAAGGCCTCGGTCTCGCTCGATCGGACAGGGGAGGATGCGCCGACTGGCTTCCTCGTGGCGCCTGGCGAGTACACCGTGTCCATGTCGAAGCGCGTGCGGGGTGAGACGACAGAACTCGTAGCGCCTCAAACCTTCACGGTGAAACGTTTGCGGGACGGCGCGCTTCCGGATCAAGCTGATGCGTCCGAATTCTGGGCTGAAGTGGCCGAGTTTGATCGCGCGGTAACCGCCGTGAGTATCACAGCGGGAGAGCTGGACACCAAAATGCAGCTGCTCGCCATCGCGACAGAGCGCGCTGCGGGTGGTGACCCCGTCGCATTGGAGAATACGCTGCAAAGCATCCGCGATGAAGCCAATGCCATTTCTGAAAGCGTCAATGGCAATGCCGCGCGTAACGCCATCTATGAACGGACGCAGCCAACTGTGCGCAGTCGCTTGGGTGTCGTGCTGACAGGTGTTGGGCGTTCGACCTATGGGCCGACCCAAACGCATCGTGAGCAGCTGGCTTTTGCCAAGTCTGAATTCTCGGGTATTCGCCAGCGTTTGACGGTGCTGATCGACACGACGATCCCCGCATTCGAAAGCGAGTTGATTGCAGCGGGTGCGCCTTGGGTGCCGGGCGGCAAGATTCCGTAAGTCCAACGCGGTATCCTGACTTAAACGGCTGTATTTTGGTGTCTCGTCCCATGGGGAGAAGATGAAACTGAACCTCAAGCGCTTGCTGCGCCAAATTCACTACTGGCTGTCGCTCGTTGTGGCGGTTCCTGCTATGATCATTTTGGTCGCTGGGATCTTTCTAATGCTCAAGAAAGAGATCGCTTGGATCCAGCCGCCCACTCTGTCAGGGATTGAATCGGGCGAGCTGCCTGAAATCAGTTTCGACGATATGGTGATGGCGGCCCGGGATCACCCCGAAGCGCAAATCGAGAGTTGGACGGATATTGACCGAATTGATCTGCGCGTTGGCAAGGGTATCGCAAAATTGCGCGGCAATTCTGGTTGGGAAGTCCAAGTCGACACAAAAACAGGTGACGTGCTCAGTGTGGCCTACCGGCGCTCAGATTTGATCGAGCAAATCCATGATGGTTCTTTCTTCTCAGAGACGGTGAAACTCTACGTGTTTTTGCCGACCGGCATCTTCTTGATATTGATGTGGGGAACCGGGATTTATCTGTTTTTGCTCCCACGCTTTCGCAAAAAGAAAGTCCGCTAGATCCTACTCGATGATATGCCACGTGGTTTGGCGGCCCGCGAGATAATCGACGCGTTGGCCATCAAAGCAGGCATCTTGCTCGAGTTTGATCTGAGCAAGCTGTCCGTCCCATTCCGCAACGGGCGCTTTTACATTCCCCTCAATCGCGTAGCAGGTATTGGCATAGACCGGCCAATCGCCGCGGACCGGCGTGTCGCCCTGATTGTCCCACATGCCAATGGTCGGGCCAGGGGCATGCCCAAAGAAACCGAGCGGGTGTGTGTAGATCGAACAAATAATGTTCTCCGCCTCACATTTATTGCGGACCTCAGCCAAAACCTCATTTCCGGTCCGACCAAGTTCAAAGGAACTGGTATGGAGATCCTGCCAACGATTGCCGACAGCCATTGCGGCTTTCAGCCCATCTGGGACATCTGACTCGCCGACTCTCAGGACGTATCCCATTTCCTGCGTGTCAGTGCAGAGTTTGAGATAGCAAATCCCGACGTCCGTGTGGATGACATCCCCCCTCCGGATGATGCCATCCTGTCCGCAGAAGGCCTGATCTTCTTCGCATGCCAATCCGGCGCGCTGAATATTGACGTATGGATGGAACCAAGGCGCTAGGTTCAGATCCTCAAAACGTTGATGCAAATACCAAGCGACATCATCCGTCGTGGTGACGCCTGGCGTAATCACGCGAGACGAGAAGCCTTCAGAGATCACAGACCGCGCCAGCCCGACAGCATGTCCATAAGCTTCCATTTCGTGAGCGCTGCGCGTTTCAATCCAACGAATGACCAGATCCTCAGCGCTCACCAGGCGTCCTTGATAGCGGCTTGGTAAAACCGAAAGGAGTTTTTCGTGTAGGCCACGCGTTAGCCCATCTGCAACCGGCCAATCGGCGGATACATTGATCCCGATTTTTTCGGGATTCTTTTCGGCGACAAGATCCGCGAGAGCCGCCCATTGCTCATCCAGATTTCCACCTTCCCAGACGGCTTGATAGGGTTCACCTAAAGGGTATCGATTCACCGTCATCATATCAAAGCCATCTTCATGGCGATGAAACACCAAAATGGTTGTGCGCCGCGCGGCGAAAGCGGGTTGTGGCACTAAGCCGAAATAGACCGGATCTTCGGCATATTCGCGATTTATCACCAACCACATATCGAGCCCGACCTCGTCCATGAGTGTCGGCAATAGGTTTTCCAAACGATCGCGAGTCATCGCGTTTTCTGGAGCGACACGATCGCGAAACGGCAGCACGGCACGTTCGCCGGTCACAACACGGCCTTGTTCAAAGGTCTGTGCGTCGGATGTTGGCTGCAGCGCCGCCACAAAACCGAAAAGACTGAGATAAACGATGCCGCTCAACCCCGTTTTAAGTATCCGCACAGCCATGTCTTCTCCTCCTTAGGGTTGGCGCAACATAACCAGTGAATCATGGGAGGAAAGGGGTGTTATTGGCGCGACCGTTTTTGCATTTTGCATGATGCAGTTTGCAGAACTGGACTCGCATTTTGCAAAAATGTGAGTGTTTCATATTGGTAGGACTCTGTTTTTAAACAATAAAAAAATGTGATCGCATCTTGCAAACCTAAACCCCCAAACAGGAGGTTTTCATGGCTAGTGTTTGCATCTCTATTGAAAATGACATTACATTGTCTCGGTTCCATCGCACGCTCAGTCGGGCTGCGACCGTCGCCAGCGATATGATCGAAGTCAAGACGAAGATCATGGATGGGGCGGTGTTGAAATTGGTTCAAACCGACTGCCCTTGGGCGATCTCAGTGTTCCGTTCCATCGACTCGGTGGAGCAATAGTGTGACTGATTTTATCCGTCTTCTTATTCGCATTGTGGCTCTAATCTCGGTCGTTGCCGTGGCCGGATGCGCGACGTCTTTCGAGCGTCCCCGAAACTTGGTCGCAGTCATCGAAAACCCATATCAAGCGCAGCGACAGTCAATGAGCGACGCGCCTGAGAATGGCATCTTCGCAGCGTCTTTGTCGCAAAATATGGGTCGGTGCCAGGATATGGATCTCGCCCTCACCGGCCAGCCCATAGATACCGGTCTCGCGGCGGCTTTCGAAGAGCCAGAGGTTCTGTCTCCCGGCGATTTCATTCGGCTACAGATTGTTCGCGGTGACGGATTTGACGGCGACTTTGTGATCTCACCCGGTGGATATTTGCGCTTGCCTCATATTGGCGACATCCCCGCGGCAGGCACGACCAAACGCCATTTGGAAGACACCGTTGCGCGTCTGCTCGTCAGTGGTGGGTTCTATACCTCGAACTTTGTCCAAGTCTCTGTAGACGTCATCCATTGGGCGCCAATCCCTGTCTCTGTTTCAGGGGCGGTGTTTCAGTCTGGCGACGTGGTTTTGAATGAACGCGGTGCCAATACAGACCCAGGTTCACGAGTCGATGCCGCTGGCGATTTCACCTTACAACGTCGCCTGAGCCGTGCGCTGTCTGCGGCGTCTGGCGTTCGCCCAGATGCAGATGTCCGCAACGTTGTTCTCATCCGTAACGGTCGACGTCGCGTCTTTGATATGACGGGTGTATTTGATGGGGGACCGGTTGAGGATCCGCTTCTTGTGGCGGGTGATCGTATTCACGTCCCCTCGCGCGGATGTTTTCAAATGGCGCTTGCCCGACCTTCGCGGATTACACCGCCAGGTATTCGGGTCTTCATGTCAAATTTGACGCGACCGGCATCATCAAACGCCACGTCCGCGATCGGCGAATACTCCACCAAATTGCCTTACGGCACGCGCTTTCTACAAGGCTTGGTCTCGGCCAATTGTGTCGGCGGTATTCAAGCCACGAATGCGCGGCGTTGGGGCGTGCTCATCTCGCGCAATCCAATCACTGGAAAGAGTGAGGTTGTGGCGCGCTCAATCGAAGAATTGGTGCGGCGTGCCGACCGGGATGATTTCAACCCGGTGCTTCTGCCGAATGATGCCATTGCCTGTTACGACTCGCATGTCACCAATGCTCGCGATGTCGTTGCCACGCTTTCAGAGGGTATCTCACCGGTTCTCAACGCGGCTCTGTTCGGAGGACTAGTACGATGATCCGCGAGTGGAGTTTTCTTAAAGGTGGTCCGCGCCAAGGGCGTTTTCTGAGATACTTTCTGGTGCTCGGTCTGGGGTGGATGGTGCTGGGTGTTTTAGCGGCAGCCTTTTTCTTCCTAACCCCGAAGACCTATAGCAGTGGTTTCACCTTGATACTGCCCGGTGCTGGAACGTCATCTTCGGTCAATCTCGATTCATTAGGGCAGGCGACTAGCAATACCGCCTCACCTTTCGGTAGCCAAAGCCTAAGTCCAACCGAAAACTATAAGCGTCTTCTTCAATCTTATCGCCTCCGCGGAAATGTGGCGGGTGCGTTAGATCTTTCGATCGCAGATGTTCCGGCACCGAATATCAAACTCGCGAACCAAACCAAGCTGATGTATGTTTCAGTGAAGGCGTCGAGCCCTCACGCGGCGAAACAACTGGCTGAGACATGGCTCGCTTCGTTTGAGCATGAGCTTGATGCATTACGGACGGAAGAGCAAACACTGCGCGAGATGGCCTATCGCGATACGCTTGCTGGTTTCGAGCAAGCCGTGCGGGATACGCAAGCCAAGATCATCGCATTTCAAAGCGAGTACGGGCTTATATCGCTCGAACAATTTCGAGATTTGGTTGGTCAGACAGAGACCTTGCGGATTGAACTTGAGCGCTCGCAAGCCGAAATGGATGTGGCCCGAAGTGAGGTCATGCGACTATCTGAAATTCTTGGAATTTCGCCCGAGCAGGCGATCCATATTCTAACACTCTTATCTGATAGTGCGTTCCAGTCGATTATTGAGGCGCATTCAAAGGCGACCACAACGCGGTCTGAGCTTACGGATATGTTCGGACCCAATCACCCGGAAGTGATTGCGGCGACGAATGAACTGTCTGGTTTGAACAAAGGTCTGTTCGATCGCGGTCGGTTGCTCATCGGCTTCGAGGCATTTGCGACACTGGATCGGGCTTACTACACGTCAAAAGGTGAGCGGTCGGCACTCATCGCAAGACTGGTTGATGCGGCGGTGAAATATACCGGCATTCAGAAACGCAGTGATGCGGTGCGCGAACAGCTGAAAAATACGCAGCTTCGGGTGGAGAATCTATCCGTTCCGGCAACGGAGTTAGATGGTCTTTTGCGCGATCATCAGGTCGCAGAAACGGTCTTTGCCTCAGCGCTAGCGCGCATCGACTCAAATCGGACAGACATATTTGCGTCTTACCCGCTGACCCAAACGGTTGAGACCCCCGGTCTGCCCGGATCTCCCGCAACCCCATCTAAAAAATTCATTCTGCTCGGCACGATTGCCGGGATGATATTCTACGCAATTGGATTGGCTCTCCTATGGATCAGACTTCCCATCATTCGCGCGCTCCTGAAGACCTTATAGTCGCCATCGCGCTCGCCGCGACTTGGTTCGTCTATTTGTTCGGAGGCCTCTACGTCCTTGGCCCTGTCTTGGGTGTAGGTCTAACGGGACTGTGGTTTGCACGCGTTTATCTCGCCGGTGACCGCGTGCCGACCCTTAGCGTGCCTGCAATCCCGAGCGGTGTTTGGGTTTGGATTATCGGCATGCTGGTCATGTTGCTCGCGCTCGAAGTCGGGCACATGAACCAAAATCTCGGCACCGGGCAAACCATTAAATCGACCATAGGGTGGGCGAAAGGCTGGGCGCTATTAGCGTTGTTCCCATTGATCGGTGCCTGTCTGCACATTCGCCTTGAGACCATTATCAAGGCAGCAGGATGGGTGGCGCTCGGCACCTTGCTCCTCACTCCCATATTTTTGGTCGCGCCAATGTTGGGATTGCCAAAAGTATTGTTCGTTTCACCATTGAAACTGGTCGGGGGACCTGGGCCGGAATTTTTTGCGGTCCAACTATACTCGATTGAACCGACCGATGGTTCAACGCGCTTGCGCTACTTCACGCCTTGGTCGCCGGCAGCGGGCATGATTGCCAACATGTATCTGATCTTTGCGCTCTCCGATAAACGAAAGTTCTGGAAATGGATGGGTATCATCTCTGCCTTGGCCATGATCCTGACATCAAAATCACGACTTGCGCTCGCCGCAGCATTATTCATTTGGCCGGTTGTGATCGCGGTCGGCGAGGCCAAACGCCCGGCAATGTGGTTTCTCGCAACACTCGGCCTGTTGCTACTGACTCCTATGGCGCAAGGCATTCTCGATTGGATTGACGGAACGCTAAACTCGATCAAATCCATGCGAGCCGACTCCACCCGCGTGCGTGAACTTTTGGGTGACATTGCGATCGAACGTTGGCGAACAGAAGCGCCGATTTGGGGGCATGGCATTGTCGAACGTGGACCGCATGCCGTCGAGTATATGCCCATTGGAAGCCATCATACCTGGTTTGGCTTGCTCTTTGTCAAAGGAGCTGTCGGCGTGATTGCGCTGGCGGTCCCACTCATCTGGAGCACGATAGAGTTTGCTCTGCTGGCCTTTACTCGGTCCACGGCCGGGCGGATTGCCTTCGGCATGGTCCTGCTGATGTCATTCTATTCCATCGGAGAGAATCTTGAAATTCTCGCTTACCTGATGTGGCCTGGATTGATCGTCATGGGCATCGCTGCGCGCGAGTTGCGAGAAGGCAGTGAACGTTTGGAACGCGTTGTTAAACCGCCGGTTGCGGCATAAGCCTGGCGTACGTATTCCTATGAGGTTTTTGCCGGGGAAGGAAACAGCGCGGAAAGTGAAGGGCGACGCATCTCGTATTGATCATAGAGAAAAGTCAGCAAGCAAACTGATCCGAAGAGAAGCGCGACGCTGCCCCACATGCCGAAATATAAGATCAAAGATGATGGCGCGATGTAAGCGAAGATGTTCCCGATACCGAATGCGAACAGACTGCGACGACCAAAGACCCTTAGACCCAAGCCGATTTTCAACTTAAGAACATCATAAATCGCGATGCACATCCATGTCAGCGCAAGGGCACCAAGAATGCCAATGCTGAAATACATAGGATGGCTGTCAACCCGCAACGAAGCATCGAGCAAAGCGCGGAGAGACTCTCCAGGCGTTTGCCAGTCCCAGTATAAAGCGATGATGATGACGGCGAACGCGGCCATACAAAGAGATATCGTGGAAGAGACGGTGTGACCTTCGGTGCCTGAATGCTTTGATCTTAACCCGTATCCAAATAGCATTCCGAAACAGACCAATGACAGACCATGGATCAATGACGGACCGATAAAGTCCACGCCTTTTCCATATAAAAAGCCACTCATATGCTGAAGATAATCTCGGCCGAACAATTCAGGCGCGGGAGGCAATTGTAAAAATATCGGATGGGCGAGATGGACTAGCAAAGCGACACCAATAAGCGCGCCCAAACCAAATCGAATGCGCGCGAAGATCAGTAAGGGTGAGAGCGCGAGCGCAGCCGTATAAAATGCCAAGAGATGCGAATAGGGGACGCTGATGAAGCCTGTAAAAACAAGCGGTAATGACATCAGCGAATAGGTGCCCATGACCATAAAGAAAACGACAATCGCCAGGCAGTAATAGCCATAGCATTGTAAGGCACGTTTATATAATCGATGCGTCGTTTCGGTTTTCTTTCCGCTTTCAAATCTAGGGCGATAAACAAGCTCGAGCATAGCGCCGAACAAAATCAAGAAGATTGGCGTCGCCAGCTGCATGGTGACTTCCAAAGCGACATTGGGCCAACCTTGCAATTGCCCCCTCGCACCGAAGCTTGCCATACTATGTTTCCACGTCACCAGTAGAATGGCGACGGCGCGTGCCTGATCAATTCCAATGATGCGTTTCTGCATGTCGGCTCATCTCCTTGGCAAAAACGGTGTTTAGACCAGGGTCGCCGTTAGGTCGTGAGCACGGTCTGCAGGTACTGGATGTGGTCGCGCCAGAACTGCGGACCAGCTCTGAACCATTTTGTCGAATTCGCTTGCGGCGCGCGTCCTCGCAGCCATTCCACGTTGAGCCAGGTCTTGTGCTTTGGCCGCTTTGTAAATTGCTCTGACAATGCTCGGGATACTGTTTGGGGCGTGTGAGAATCCACTGCCGTCTAATTGATCGGCTAGGCCGTCTATGTCAGCGGCAATGATCGGACGACCCGCGGCTCTCGCCTCCGTGCCAACGAGCCCGAACGCTTCCCAGCGAGATGGGATCGCGACGACGTCAACACTTGTCAGGAATGCCTCCGGTGAAGCAAACGGATCCACGATCTCCACATGCGGCAATCCGGTGGCGAACTGCTTCAAACGATCATGCTCTGGACCTTCTCCAGCGAGTTTTAACTGCGCCACATGCGCAGGAACGCGTGCCATAGCCTGGATCAGAAGATCAAAGCCTTTTTGCTTATGAAAGCGCCCGAACGCCCCGATTTTCAATGGAGAATTTGATCTCTCAACAGGGTCTAAATTGAGCAGATCATCGCATTGTCGGGATTGTGGAATGGCGACCACTTTTGTGGGTGGTGCCAGCTTGTGGCGCAAGATCCAATCGCGTTGATTGTTCGAAACCGCGATGACCTGATCGACCAGGGAATACGCAATTCTCAGCATCCAGTGAAACCGCCGTTTCGGTTCGACCTCGCTTGCTTCAAACCCCGCTGTGTATGTGTGCTCAATCAAGATGACTTTTTTGAACCGCCCGCGTGCGCGGAGGTTCAGCAACCAGCTGAGCTTCTTCCAATTTGCAGTGAAGTGAACAATGGCGATGTCGTCACGCGATGTAGCTTTGACGGTTTGTGAGCGAATATCGACCGTCTCATGCCGGCCGAGCGCAGCCAATTCTGCAGTCTCGAAATTCTTCAAAGCGCGAGTGACACCGCCCATGGCGAGATCATCTAGAACGTGAACGATACGTCTATCCTGGGTCATGCGCTAACTCCGCTCGATCAAGGATTGAAGCGGCCCATTCAACTGCTGAGGACGGAGCCGAAGCACGAGCGCGGCAGCGATGGTGGTCAGTGTTTTCGCCGGCTCTTGGATGAGAATGCGCGGACAAATCTGCAGCGCCTCTTTCATCAGCGACCAAGCCAGAGCGCCTTCGCCCATTCGGAAACAGCGCCGGGCGAGATAGCGTTTTTGATACGCCTCTGCATAGGGTCCCCATTTGTCAGCGAATTCCGGATCAAGCTCGCTCACCCTTGCTTTAACGCGAGACCAAGTCTCAAACTGTTTGACGATATTCGCCGACAAGCCGCCTTCATTGATACGATAGCGCGTATAGGCGCCAGCAATGCCCTCGAACCGCCACTTGGTCATCAGGGCCATTCGACACCAGCACTCAATATCTTCAGATTGCCGGAACGACTCGTCGAAATAGTCGAGTTCATTTCGGTCTTCATTGATGAAGGCGATGTCTTCAAAGACCTGTCTTCGGATCACAGGTGCGGACCCGTTTCCGACCGGGTTCCTTAAGAATACATCCCGGGCAGTTACGTTTTTCAGTTTGGGGCGTTGAACGATTCGAAGAAAATTCCCGTCATCATCGATCATGCGCGAGGCTGCATAACTGATCCCAACTTCTGGTGATTGCCAAAGATGCTCAATATGACGCTCAAGTTTCTCGGGCTCCCAAAGATCATCGGAATCGAGCAAAGCGATATACTGACCACGCGCATGTCTGATCCCAGTATTGCGTGCACCAGCGAGGCCACGATTTGCTTGTGAGATGATCCGGATCCGCGGATCAGAATATGCGCGGCAGAGCTCAATTGAATTGTCAGGGCCGGCATCGTCGATAATGAGAAGCTCGAAATCGACGAATGTTTGCGCCAAGACAGACTCAATGGCTGCTTCGACATATTTGGCCGTATTGTAGACCGGCATGACAATAGAAATCACAGGGGTATTCATCGAGCGACGAGCTCCTTAAGTTTAGGATTGGGAATGAAAGCCAGTCCGACGCCAACCAAGGTAAGACCGGTTCGAGTGGGCTGGCGAAAGATCAGGAATGGATCATGGCTCAGCGCTGAGAGCATGTATCGGAAGCCTGCTGCAGCATCGCCCATTCTAATGGCGCGGCGCGCAAGTTGGCGCATACAGGGGCCGTAGGCGCGGCGGGCGGCGGGTGCCGCGATCTCTGGAAATTTTGCACATGCGGCGCCGACCATTTGCAACCATCCGTCGCGCATCGCGTCTAAGTCAGCAGATTGGCTTTCTGGGGAAGATCGATAGAAGAACCATTCAGCGTCGACACCGATAATTTTGAGTGGGCTCTCAAGCGCAACGCGCAATAACCAGTCTTGGTCCTCGGCATAGTTGAGCCCAGGTGTGAAACCGCCCGTCTCCAGAAAGAGCGCTTTTCGGCAAACGATGTTCGACGTGCTGCAAACGGCATTCTCCGCCATAAGATCATCTGCATGGAGGTGCGGAATGAAGGGAGTCAACGTGCCGGGCTTTAGTGTGTCAGCATCGATAAATCTCGTGCGACTAAACGCGACTCCGATCGTCGAGTCCGACTGAAACAGTTTGACCATGCCTTCAAGTCGTTCAGGTGCCCAAAAATCGTCGGCATCCAAGAAGGCGATCAGATCTGCACGGGCCAAATCGACCCCGCGATTGCGGGCAATGGACGGGCCGCTATTCACACGCTGAGCAACACAGATGCGGTCATCTGCTTTAGCCAGTTCAAGCGCGATCTGTGCCGTGTCATCCGGCGAACCGTCATCAACAATGATCAGTTCCCAGTTTTGCAAGCTTTGCGCTTGTACGCTGCGGATGGATGCGGCGATTGTTTTACCAGCTTTATAGGCTGGCATGATGACCGATATGGTGGGCATGGATTTCATGAGTTCGCTCCAAGCGTGCTCGGCTTATGCGTGCCGATTTTGGTGAGGGAGATTTGCGTTATGGCGATCGCGAATGCGGATGCCGTTGCGACTGAGATGGCTGCGACCGTGAACAATCCATGGCTCGAAAAGAGCGCGAAGGGGATCAAAACACTGGCGGACAGACCAAGCGAGATTTGGAAATCGAGCCCTGAGCGACCGTCTGCGCGCGCTTTCATCCGAGCCGCATCGACCATTAATCGTGCAGGTCCGCCGAGGCAGAGAATAGCGACGAGTGGAGCGGCAACGGCCCAGCCCGCACCAAATACAATGGGTACGTAATAAAGAGCCATCGCGGCTTGCAACGCATAGAGCAGAGCAAATGGAAGTCCCAAATTCACGATCGCTTTGCGATAAGCGATGGTGCGGTCTGCCGCGGCGCAGAGGTGCGGATAGACGGCATTGCTGAACGCGCGGTTCAATGCTGTGGAAACGCCCAAGCCCGCATTGAACGCGAAATAGTAAAGCCCGAGCGCTTCAACGCCCAGCGTGAACGAGACGATGAACTTGTCCAACTGATCACGGAAGGCGCACATCAGCTCGGAACCGAGGACGGGCATAGAAAATTTAAGAATGCCACCAATTGGCGCGAACCCTGCCTCGCGATCGCGAGTCCAGGCTTTGGTCCGAAGCATGCCCAAAAGCCAAATAGGCGCCGTGAGCAGTTTCGGTAAGACAATGGCCCAAGCGCCAAATCCACAAATCGCGAGCACAGCCGTTAAAACGTGATCCGCAGCAACCTGTGCTGTTGAAATGGCGGCGAGCTCTTTCATACGCTCGGCGCGTAAGAGGCAATAGGCGTGCATCACGCCGAATGGCATGAGCAGAAATACAATGCCGAGAAAGGCAACCATTGCACCAGCGTCTCGGCCGGGCAGAACCATCTCGACGATGACGCCGGCTCCGATTTGAACCGCGGCCAGGACCAAGCAAACAATCCACATTAAGCGGTAAGCGGTATTGGCAACCTTGTGAAAGTCCTTCTTTTCGGCGCGCACGACTGCGGCGCCGATACCGTTTTCTGTGAACACGCGTGTCACTTCAAAAATGGTCAGGGCGATTGCCGCAATGCCAAACGCGACAGCGTCTAACTGGCGCGCCAGAATGATCGCCGCGATAATCCGCCCAAACCGGCTTATGAATTCGGCGGCCGTGAGCCAGCCAATATTTCGCGCCAATTTCTGCGACGCGAGCTTCGTGCAGGTGTGTTTGGCTTTTTGAATTAGAGACTTGATCATCGGATCGTCCTCGAAACTGTTGGGGAGCGTGTTTCAAGAATCGATGCGTTTTCGTCCTGCGTGCTACTCTGTAGGTAATGCACTGTATTTATGGGTGATTTTTATTTTTTCTGCTTTGTGCCGCAATTTGCAGAATGCGAAATCCGCCGCAAAATGCGGTATTAGATCGTCGCGCAATGCAAGATGCATGAACTATGGAGGGCGGTGAGGAACTCTCTAGGCACCTGTATTTATTGCAAAAAATGAAAATCCGTTTCGGCGGAACGCATCCTGCGACTTGGGGTTCAAGTCTAAACCCGCAGGAGCGAGACCATGTCTTCAAACACTTTAGCCCCTCTCAAAGCCGCATCGCCATCTCTACAGCGCCCACAAGTTGGCCCGGCGCGAACCCTCGCATCGACCAATATTCTCGGATTTGATGTGGCTAAGGCAGACATGGCGGAAACGGTCTATTGGATTGCCGATCGCGCCCAGTCCCGGACGCCCACGCAAATCGCCTTCCTGAATGCGCATTGCGCGAATATCGCGCGTAAGGATTGGCAATATCGGGACACGCTCGAAAATGTCGACGCGCTGTTGCCAGATGGATCGGGTGTCGCGCTCGCGGCAAAACTAGATCGCAAACCACTCGGTGCAAATTTGAACGGCACCGACCTGTTTGGTCCGCTTTGTCGTTGCTTGGCGTTCCGCGGACTACCTGTCTTCTTCTTAGGGGGACGTCCAGGCGTCGCGGAGGCTGCGGCTGAGAATGCGAAAGCCGACTGCGCTGGTTTGAATGTGGCTGGACATCAGCACGGCTATTTTAGTCCGCGTGAAGAAGCCGAAGTGATCGCCAAGATAAACGCGTCTGGTGCGCGTGTCGTCTTCGTCGCCTTCGGCGTCCCGACGCAAGATGTCTGGCTGGCGCGTGTCCGTCATCGTTTGCATGCCCCGGTCGTCCTTGGCGTTGGTGGTCTACTCGACTTTGTATCGGGTCGCATCCCACGCGCGCCAGAGTGGATGCGGAGAACTGGGACTGAATGGCTTTACCGCCTCAAGTGCGAACCGCGCCGGATGTGGCAACGCTATTTGGTTGGTAATCTAACATTTACGGCACATGCGCTCCGATATGCGCTGTCGCGTCGAAAGCGATCGGTCATAATGGCCTTGGACCGAGGCCTGTCGCGGACAATGGACATTGTTGCCTCTGGTCTAGGCATGATCGCGCTTTCGCCGCTGCTGATCGGGACCGCATTGGCGGTTCGTCTCGAAAGCAAAGGTCCGGCTTTGTACCGACAAATACGTGTGGGCGAGAATGGGCGACTGTTCGAGATTTACAAGTTCCGCTCAATGCGGATCGATGGCCCTTCACAAGAGGAATTAAGCAAGAAAGCGCATGACCGGAATGACGGGGTTACATTTAAGCTGAAACGTGATCCACGCATTACGCGTGTCGGCCAGTTTATTCGCAAATTCTCGATCGATGAATTGCCGCAGCTTTGGAATGTCCTGAAGGGCGATATGTCTCTGGTGGGCCCTCGACCGGCGCTGCCTGTAGAAGTCGAGAAATACTCCGCCGTTGAACGTCGTCGTCTCCGCGGGAAACCCGGCATTACATGCTTCTGGCAAATTCAAGGGCGCGCGGATCTCCCATTTGATCGCCAAGTTGTCCTCGATGTGGCCTATTTGCAGAAACGCTCGATCTTTTTGGATATTGCAATTCTATTGAAGACTCCGATTGCGGTACTGACGGCGCGAGGCGCTTACTAAACTTAAACGGGAGTGCTGCAATTTGCGGCACTCTTATTTGCATTTTGCAAATCAGTCTGTGGCATATTGCAAAACCAGAGCGGGCTGAAATCGCCACTCTTTGCGTAAGTATATGTATTTATTTGTATTATGCGCGAGGTGTGGCCGAACTTGGAATTTGCATCACTCCGAACGCAACCGTTCGGAGTAGGCCATGACCAAACAGCAAATACCGCATGATCTGACATGTGGGGAGGACGCAAAGATGGCTGATGCCAAACAAACATTGGTTGCGATAGAACGCGACAATGCGTTGCGCAACGCCGTGATTGATGCCGCCCTCGATTGTATCATCATGATGGATCAAGATGGTCTCGTGGTCGAGTTCAACCCGGCTGCCGAACACGTCTTCGGATACACGCGCGAGGAAGCGATTGGTGCAACTTTGGCTGATCTGGTTATTCCGGAGAAGCTGCGCGACGCCCATCACACTGGACTGGTCCGTTATCTGAAAACTGGAGAGCACGCAGTTTTAAACAAACGGGTCGAAGTGCCGGCAACGAATAAGGCAGGCGATGACCTCTTGGTCGAACTCGCGATTTCCCCCGTCGAGTTTGGCGGAAACACATTCTTCTCAGCCTATTTGCGAGACATTACTGAGGCAAAAGCTGCACAAGAACAGCTTCTGGCATCAGAAGAGCGCTTTCAAAGTCTGTTCGAGCTCTCACCAGACGCAATTGTGGTTATCAATGGCCGGGGCGAGCTGTTGGATGCGAATAATCTCGCCTGTAAGCTGGCCGGGTATAGCAAAGAAGAAATGCTCAATAAGCCAGCGATAGAATTTGTTGATCCAGAGAGTTTGGGTACGGCACTATCTGGCATGAGTTCGGCCAGCGATGGCGAAACGGTTCGCGTTCAGATGGAGTTTTTGAACGCGTCTGGCGAACGCGTCCCAACCGAACTTCTTGGTCGGCGGATCGAGAGCGCAGACGGCGCGCTGTATTACGGCGTTATCCGCGACATTTCGGATCGCTTGGCTAAAGAGCAACAATTACGCGATTCCAAAGAGGCAGCCGAAAAGGCAAATCTTGCGAAATCGGACTTTCTCGCCAATATGTCTCATGAGATGCGGACACCGCTAAATGGCGTGATTGGCTCCTTATCGCTGGTCGAGAGGGAAGGATTGAGCGATCAGACTTCAGGCCTGATTCAAGCGGCTGAACGATCAGCCGAAACGCTCCTCACTTTGATAGATGACCTGCTCGACCTGTCGCGCATCGAAGCAGGTGAGATCGATGTCGAATTCTCCGTGTTTGACCCGGCCGAACTCTCCACCATTGTGAATGAGGTGTTCAGCCCCCTTGCCGAGAAAAAAGGGATCACACTTGCCACGGATGTCCGAGCAGCTGGGAAGATAATTAGGTCCGACGTCGGGAAGATCCGGCAAGTCCTCATCAACTTGGTCGGCAATGCGCTGAAGTTCACTCAGCGTGGCGTTGTCGCGGTTGATATCGACTATGAAGGCGACGACCAATATGGGCGCTTATTGCTCGAAGTGCGAGACACCGGCATTGGGATTTCGAAACGAGATCAAACGGTGCTTTTTGACCGGTTCAAACAGGCGGATTCCTCGCGCTCAAAGTCACACGGTGGCGCAGGCTTGGGTTTGGCGATCTGTAAGCAGCTTGCAGACATTATGGATGGCGCAATTACGGTGAGCTCTGCTCCCGGTGTCGGTTCTACGTTTACCTTCAATATCCCGGTTTCTCGCGCCGATGATGAGGCAAATCCTGTCGATGAAGTCATTGACGAAAATCTTCCGCTTTCAGGGCGCGTTCTGATCGCCGAAGACTCGGAAACCAATGCGATGGTGGCCAAGAAAATGCTCGACCGCCTCGGATTGGAGTATGAACACGTCCTCGATGGCGCTGCTGCCATTGATGCCGCTCTGAGCGGCGACTTTGAGGTCGTTCTGATGGATGTTTCCATGCCCAATATTGATGGACTGGAAGCCACAAGAATTTTGCGGCAGCGCGGGTTCACGACCCCAATTGTTGCGATGACGGCACATGCGCTCAAAGGTGATCGCGACTATGCATTCCAAGTTGGTATGTCCGGATACATCACCAAACCCGTTCGCCCCAATGCGCTGCGCTCGGCGCTGCAAACTTGGTTGAGTGGATCGAAGGCGCCGGAGCCTTCTGAACTCAATGAACAAAAAACGGAGGAGGCTCGAATGACCGCGCTTGATCAAGATGCGATTCAAGAAGTCTGGGACGGCGACTTGGAGACCTATGCCGAAATTGGCCGGATCTTCGTGGATGAACTCGCGTGGCGATTGCCGGGACTTAAAGAGAGCGAGGCGAATGAGATGGAACACCATGCGCATTCGCTAAAAGGCGCAGCCTCGAATATTGGCGCAACAGAACTTAGCCGTCTTGCCGCTGAGCTTGAGGAAATGGCTCGTGATGGAAAGACGGCGCGTATTGCGCCCTTGATGACCACGATTGAGGCTGAAGCACGTGCCGTGAAAGCGGAACTCGAAGAACACTATTTGGGAGGCTAAGTCATGACGAAACTGGGACGTCTCTTAATTGTTGAAGACACGCCATCACTGTCGAGGACATATCAAGCGCACTTGCGCGATGAGTTTGATCATATTGAAATCGCAGACACAGGCGCCAAAGCCGTTGCTGCAGTAGATGCTCAAGCGCCCGATTGCATTTTGCTCGATCTTAAACTGCCCGACGCGAACGGATTGGAATTGCTCGACCGTTGGAACGACGCTGCCCTAAATGCACCGATCATCGTCATTACAGCGAACGGGTCTATGTCCGTAGCAGTCGACGCTATGCGTCGTGGTGCGGTCGACTTTGTCGTCAAACCAACGACAAGAGATCGGTTGCGCGTCACGGCGCAAAACGCGGTCCAGAACTTCCAGCTAAAGAAAGTCGTAGAGAATTACGAAGCGGAAATCGACCGCTCGGACTTTTGCGGCATCATTGGCAAGTCCCTCGTCATGCAGGGTGTGTTCAAATCGATCGAAGCGGCCGCGCCATCCAAAGCCAGCGTCTTTGTCACCGGAGAGACCGGGACAGGTAAGGAACTGATCGCCCGGGCGGTCCATGACCTTAGCCCGCGCCGAAAGGCCAAGTTTGTGGCGATCAATTGTGGTGCCATCCCGCGTGACTTGATTGAGAGCGAGATTTTCGGGCACGTCAAAGGCGCTTTTACCGGCGCCACATCCGACCGTGCGGGCGCGGCTGAGCTGGCAGAAGGCGGAACTCTGTTTCTCGACGAACTAGGCGAAATGCCAATTGAGCTTCAGCCGAAGCTTTTGCGTTTTCTGCAACTCGGAGAGTATCAACGGGTGGGCGATAGCACGGTTCGAAAATCAAATATCCGAATCGTCGCAGCAACCAATAGGGATGCGCTTGAAGCGGTGCGCCAAGGCAAGCTTCGCGAGGATCTTTACTATCGCTTGCATGTCATTCCTGTAGCCTTGCCACCATTGCGTGATCGTGGCGCAGATATCCTTTTATTGGCCGAGAGTTTTCTGGCGCGCTATTCCAGCGAAGAAGGAAAGCGTTTCGAGGGGTTCACCCGCGATGCTGAGGAGTGGATGATTTCACACAACTGGCCCGGCAATGTTCGTGAGCTGGAGAATCTCATTCGACAAGTGGTGGTGCTCAACACGGGTGGGTCGATTGCGCGCGCACAATTGCCATCGGTCGAAACGGTTCAAACCATGGAACCGCGTCGCGAAGACGCGCCCGTTTTGGCGGCGGCTGATCCTATGCCTGAGCCAGAATATGGGCTTGAGCCCCTGTGGATGACGGAAAAGAAGGCGATCGAGCGTGCGATCGCACTCTGCAGAGGCAATGTTGTGGCCGCGGCGAAACAATTGCAAATCAACCCGTCTACAATCTATCGCAAAAAGGCGTCTTGGGCCGATTCCTGATCCAGGTCGCAACCGGACTGAGGTTGATTGTTGGGCGAACCAATCGTCATTCGTTCTTGGCTGAGGGCGATCGACGTCCGCTATGCGAATGCGCTCTGTCACATAAATTTCCAGATCAATTCTAATCCGACGCTTGCGGCTTTAGAACGGAGGTGATAGCGGTTAGAAAAGACAATTGACAACGTTGTCTGGTTTGACTGACTGGGAGGCAGTGTGACGCAATCGAAGCTCCGCATGGGTATGGTCGGAGGTGGGCAGGGTGCCTTTATCGGCGAAGTTCATCGACTGGCGGCACGTTTGGATGGCCAGATAGAGCTGGTTGCAGGCGCCTTTTCGCGAGACCCGGATAATAGTGCGGCAACGGGGGCTTTGCTCGGCTTAGACCCATCGCGCTGCTACGTAGATTTCGAGAAAATGATGCAGGCAGAAGCCGCGTTGCCAGAAGAGTCTCGTATGGACTTTGTGGTCATCGTGACGCCGAACCATATGCACTTTCCTGTCGCGAAAGCCGCGTTACAGGCGGGCTTTCATGTCCTATCGGACAAGCCTGCGACGCTTAATCTAGATGAGGCGCTCTCGCTTCGAGATCTGGTTGAACGCTCCGGGAAACGATATGCACTCACCCACACTTATCTAGGGTATCCACTTGTTCGTTTCGCGCGAGAGATTGTTGCTGCAGGTGAGATTGGAAACGTCCGCAAAGTTTTCGTGGAATATATTCAAGGCTGGCTCGCCGCTGAGGTCGAAAACAAGCAAGCCGCGTGGCGAACCGATCCAGCGCGGTCTGGGCCATCTGGTTGTATGGGCGATATTGGAACGCATGCTCACAATCTTGCCGAATATATTACCGGCAAAGAGATGACTCATGTTGCGGCCGACTTATCGATTTTTGTCGAGGGTCGCGCGCTGGATGATGACGGGTCAGCGCTCTTCCGAATGCAGGATGGGGTCAAAGGCGTCTTAAGCGCGTCTCAGATCTGTGTCGGCAAAGAGAATAGTCTTTCTATCCGTGTCTTTGGTGAGACGGGCGGATTGGAATGGCACCAAGAAGAACCGAATTCTTTGATCCGCACTTATGCGGATCGACCGACTGAAACGATCCGCGCGGCGCAGGGCTACCTCCCAGACTCTGTGAGTAGCGGCTACCGCACCCCTCCCGGACATCCTGAAGGTTATCTCGAAGCCTTTGCAAACGTCTATTTAGACTTCGCTCAGGCGATCCGAGAGGGGCGCGACGTCGCCACGGGTGTCGCGGGTGCAGTTCGCGGCATGGCATTTGTCGAAGCCTTGGTCGCGAGCAGTCAAAATCAATCTGTATGGACGGAGATCGACGCATGAAAACCATGCAAGGCCCAGCAATTTTTCTAGCCCAATTTATGGGTGATGCGCCCTTCGATACGATGGAAAATGCCTGCAGATGGATGGCGGATGCTGGCTATAAAGGCGTCCAAATCCCATCCGATAATCCGATTTGTATAGACCTCAAACTCGCCGCCGAAAGCCAAACCTATTGCGACGAGTTTAAAGGCAAATGCCGCGAGTGGGGCGTCGAGATCACTGAGCTTTCGACTCATATTCAAGGCCAATTAGTGGCGGTCCATCCCGCCTATGATACCGCCTTTGATGCGTTCGCGCCCGCACAACTTCACGGCAATCCCCAAGCCCGCCAGGAGTGGGCGGTTCAACAAGTTATGTATGCGGCCAAGGCTTCTCAAAATCTTGGCTTAGATCGCTCGGTTTCATTCCCAGGCGCGCTGGTTTGGCCATTCATGTACCCGTGGCCGCAACGCCCGGCAGGATTGGTTGAGGAAGGGTTCAAAGAGCTGGCAAAACGCTGGCGTCCAATCTTGGATTATTATGACGAATGTGGCGTAGATGTTTGTTACGAAATTCATCCCGGCGAGGACTTGCATGACGGGGTCACATTCGAGCGTTTCTTAGACGAAGTCGATGGCCACGCACGGTGCAATATTCTGTACGACCCAAGCCACTTCATTCTGCAACAGCTCGACTATCTCGCCTTCATTGACCATTACCACGATCGTATTCGCATGTTCCATGTAAAGGATGCTGAGTTTCGTCCAAATGGCAAAAGCGGTGTCTATGGCGGGTATCAAGGCTGGGTCGAACGCCCAGGTCGATTCCGGTCGCTTGGGGATGGTCAGATCGATTTTGGCGCGATTTTCAGCAAGCTGGCTGGATATGATTTTGACGGTTGGTCCGTGGTCGAATGGGAGTGCGCATTGAAGCACCCCGAAGACGGCGCGCGCGAGGGCGCGAAATTCGTGTCCGATCACATTATCCGCGTCACCGATAAGGCCTTTGACGATTTCGCTGGCGGTGAGGTTAGCGTTGAAGCCAACAGGAAAATGCTTGGACTGGCATAAGACCAGAAGGGCAGAGGAGGAAACATGACGGCAACGACAGCAGACGGCCATTTGGCCGCTGGAATTGAGCGAAACAAATTATTCTTATTGAGCTGTCTGTCACTGATTGTGACGGCGATGACCTTCGCGATCCGAGCGGGAATCCTGACCCAGCTCTCAGATGAGTTTCAGCTCAGCGATACAGAACTTGGCTGGGTCAACTCGATGGCGTTCTTGGGCTTCCCATTGGCCATGGTTGTGTTTGGCTTCCTCTATAACAAACTCGGGCCACGCTTGATCATGATCCTGGCCTTTGCCGGACATGTGCTTGGCTTGGTGCTGACCATTACCGCTGGCGGTTTCCTAGGACTCTTAATCTCAACCTTCTTTATCGGCTTTGCGAATGGCTCGGTTGAAGCCGCGTGTAATCCGCTGGTCGCGGATCTCTACAAAGACGACAAAACCAAGTGGCTTAACCGGTTTCACGTCTGGTTCCCAGGTGGGATCGTGATCGGCGCGGTTGTCTCTTATGTCATGACCAATGCGGGCATTGGCTGGCAGCCACAAATTGCCGTGATGCTGATCCCGACGGCCATATATGGCTATATGATCTTCACCACCAAATTTCCAGATGTGCCAGAGATCGAAAAGATCGTTGATCTCGATGCCAAAGGCTTGCTGTTGATGACAGCGATCTTTGGGCTCTTGGTACTTATCGGGACCCCGAATGATCTGGTGGCTGGGTTACCTGGCACCTTCATCCTTCCTTTGGTGTTGGTGCTTGGGCTCACATTCTTACTGATGTTATTTCGTGCGGGACGTACCCGCGATGCGGCACTGCTTATTATTCTGATGGGGATTATGAGCGTTACCGCAACGTCTGAGCTTGGCACGCAGCAATGGGTAGACCGGATCCTGGGTGCGCAGCTTGGCGGCATTCCGGGCCAAGCCATGATCGTGCTCGGCATGGTCACAGGCATCATGGCGGTCGGCCGCTATTTTGCGGGGCCGTTGATCCACGCATTGAACCCGCTGGGTGTGCTGCTGATGAGCGCAGTCCTGACAACACTTGGCCTGTTCCTGATGTCGTCTGCGTCAGGCGCGATGGTCTATGTCTCTGCCATCGTCTTCGCCATCGGTGTCTGTTACTTCTGGCCGACAATGATTGGCGTGACCGCGCAATATGTGCCGCGTTCTGGCGCGCTTGGGATGAGTTTGGTCGGCGCTGCGGGCATGTTCGCTCTGACCATATGGAACCCGATTATCGGGGGATGGATCGATGGCGCGCGGGCCAAAGCAGAAGCGCAAGGCTTGACCGGGAACGCTGTCGAAGTCGCCGCTGGGCAAGGGGCCTTGTCACAACTTGTCTTCTTCCCTGTCTCGTTAATCCTAGCCTTCGCACTGCTCTATGCGGCGCGTAGCTGGATACAAAAAACCACCGGCGAAGATGTTGCTTAGCCGCAGTAAGGAGGATCGCAGAATGGACGAAATCGGACTGCAACGACGCCAAGTCTTTCAGGGCTTGATCGCACTCTCGGCTGTGGGCGGACTTGCCGCGTGCGGTGGCGAGAGTGAAACGGTTGAACCCCGATTGGCCCAAGGCGCGTCGACTGGATTTTTCACGAATAGTGAAATGGCGTTGATTTCGGCGCTCGCTCAGTCGCTCATCCCGCAAACAGAAACGGCGGGTGCTGTGCAGGCTGGCGTTCCGGAGACTCTGCAATTGCTCGCCACCGATTGGGGCGATGACGCGTATCGTCAATACTGGCGCGCTGGCTTGGCGGCATTGGAACCTGAATTGGTCTCATCCGCCGGAGAGTCTTTCTTGGCGCAGTCCCCATCGGTGCGCAATCAGATCCTCGCGGCCTATGACGCTAGCGTGTTTGAGGGCGTGGTCGAAAATGACTTCTATCGCGATTTGAAAAACACTGTCGTGGAGGCTTATTACAAATCCGAACCCGGCGCGACTGAAGAGCTCGCTTACGAACCGGTGCCGGGCGAATGGATTGGCTGTGTGCCGCTTTCTGAATTTCCTAAGACATGGGCGACGTAAACGATGGCTGATTTTGATGTAATTGTAGTTGGCTCGGGCATGTCCGGAGGGTGGGTCGCAAAAGAGCTCTGTGAGAAGGGCTTTAAGGTCGGAGTTATCGAACGCGGGCGCGCGGTTTCGGTCGCGGAAGATTATAAGGATTTTGCTCAACCTTGGGATGCGGAACATCTCAATCGAAAGACTGCGCAAGACCGAGAAGACTATCCGATCCAATCGGAAGTCTATGCCTTTCAATCTTCCACCCGGCAGTTTTGGGTGAAGGATAAAGAGCATCCATATGAAACGGCTGAGAATACCCAATTCCGATGGCTGCGTGGATATCATGAGGGTGGTCGTTCCATCATGTGGGGGCGTCAGAGTTACCGCATGTCGGAGATCGATTTTACGGCAAACATCACAGATGGGCATGGGATCGACTGGCCGGTGCGTTATGACGACATCGCACCTTGGTATGATTATGTTGAGCGCTTTGCTGGGATCTCGGGATCGACAGAAGGGTTGGACATTCTGCCAGATGGCGTGTTCCAGCCGCCCCATGATCTGACCTGTGCGGAGCTTGATTTTAAAGCCATCGTGGAAACCAATTTTCCAGGGCGCAAAGTTATTCCGGGGCGCGTCGCCAATTTGACCGAACCGACACAGGAGCAAATGGCGCTCGGGCGCGGTCGTTGCCAGGCGCGTAATCACTGTGCGCAAGGGTGTAGCTTCGGTGCATACTTTAGTTCGAACTCCGCCACTTTGCCGGCGGCGCGTCGAACCGGGAACATGACCCTGATCCCAAATACGGCGGTGCATAAGCTCATACTTGATGAGACGACGGGCCAAGCGGCAGGTGTTGAAGCGGTGGACGTCGAAACCGGTGAAGCCAAGCGGATCACTGCGCGGGCAGTCTTCCTCAATGCCGGGACAATCCCAACGACGATGATCCTGCTCAACTCCGCGACGGGCGATCAACCAAACGGTCTCGCGAACAGTTCGGGGCAGCTCGGTCGTAATGTCATGGATCATCATTCTGGTGCCAGAGGATATGCGACGCTGCCGGGCAATCTCGACCGGCACTTTTTCGGGCGGCGCCCGAACGGGTTCTATATTCCCCGCTTCCGCAATCACACCGAAGAGGGTGAAGGCTTTGTGCGCGGATTTGGGTATCAGGGCAGTGCCATGCGAGGGCATTGGTCGAGAGCCGGACATATCAAAGGCGTTGGCGAGGAATTGAAAGCCAATGCGCGTACGCCAGGGCCATGGCAAATTTTCATGGTTGCCTTTGGTGAAGTCTTGCCGAACGAAAAGAACCATATTCGGTTGCATCCGACAAAAACGGATAAATGGGGCTTCCCAGTCCCGGTCATGGATGTGACGTGGGGTGACAATGAGAGGGCCATGGTCCGACGTGCGATCCGAGACACGCGCGCAATGCTGGAAGCGGCGGGCGGCACCAATATTCGTACCGACGACCCGGAGACGGCTGAACCAGCCCCTCCAGGAATCGGGATTCATGAAATGGGAACAGCCCGCATGGGGCGCGATCCAAACAGCTCCGTGCTGAATGAATGGAACCAGTCCTGGGATATTCCAAACCTATTCATCACCGATGGTTCATTCATGACCTCGGGCGGCTGTCAGAATCCGTCCTTGACCTATATGGCCTTTTCCGCGCGCGCCGCGGACCATGCTGCGGCTTTGCTCAGCGAAGGCCAGATCGGATGAGCGATTTTGACGCCATCGTCGTCGGCTCTGGAATGTCTGGCGGTTGGGTGGCGAAGGAATTGTGTGAGCGCGGGTTAAAGACACTTGTGCTGGAGCGGGGACCCGACGTGGACCCGCTGACCGATTATTCGGATAACCTGGCGCCGTGGGAAAAATCTCATCTCGATCGGGTGCGCCCGCAGGAGGCGATGGCCCATTATACGCGACAGAAAGACGTCTATGTCTTTTACGAAAGCACCAAACAATTTTGGGTCCGCGACAGTGATCATCCTTACTCGGTCGCGGACGGAACCGATTATGAGTGGTATCGCGGTCACCACGTTGGTGGTCGGTCGCTGACTTGGGCGCGCATGAGTTTTCGGTTCGGTGATCTCGACTTTAATGCCAATAAAGAAGATGGCATCGGCGTGGATTGGCCCATCCGCTACGCCGATCTTGAACCCTGGTATGATAAAGTCGAAGACTTTGTCGGCGTGTCTGGAGAGGTGCCGAACCTACCAACCCTTCCCAGTGGGCGTTATTTGCCCCCTTTTGAAATGTCATGTGCAGAGGAGGTTTTGAAAACCTCACTCACCGACCGTTTCGAGGATCGCACTTTAATCGTCGCGCCAGTGGCGAACTTGAAACAAGCGCAACCGCATCACAATGCGCTGGGGAGGGGCGACTGCCAGGCGCGTAACTTGTGTTATCGCGGTTGCAGTTTCGGTGCGTATTTTAGTTCTAATTCAGCCACGCTTCCTGCCGCGCGACAAACGGGCAATCTAACCCTTCAACCGGATTCGATCGTGCATTCGCTGATCTATGATGATGCCACTCAGCGCGTTTCAGGCGTGCGCGTGATTGATCGCGTCACCCGCGAAGCAAAAACCTATACCGCTGACATTGTCTTCTTAAACGCGTCAGCGATTGCCACCGCGCAAATTCTGCTAAACTCGACATCCGAGCGCTATCCGAATGGCTTGGCAAATGACTCAGACCAGGTTGGGCGCAACTTGATGGACCATGTCGCCGGCGCACAAGTGAGTGCGCGTGTGCTTGGCATTGATGACAAAACAGTCTTTGGGCGGCGACCCGCGCCAGGCTATATTCCGCGTTATGTAAATTACCCAGAAAATGACCAACCCTATAAGCGAGGTTTCGCTTTTCAGGTCTATTCACAGAGAGGCGGTTGGACCGGCAATCGACCGGGTGTCGGCGAGGCCTTAAAAACAGCCAATCAAAGTCCGGGGGATTGGTGGATTACTTTGGACGCTTATGCTGAGGTCCTTCCAGACCCAAACAATCGCGTGACGCTGAATTCCAATCAAACGGAAAAATGGGGCATCCCCATCCCGCACTTGGATTGCCGCATGGGAGCGAATGAAGAAGCTTTGTTGCAAGCGGCGTCGGACGACGCCTTCGACATTCTATCTCACCCATCGTTCTCAAACGTTACGAGAAGCCCTGTTAAACCGACTAAGCCTGGCAATCGAATTCACGAAATGGGCACCGCGCGGATGGGACGTAACCCAACGAGCTCTGTCTTGAATGCGTGGAACCAAGCGCACACGATCGACAATCTATTTATCACCGATGGCGCCTGCATGACGTCATCTGCGATCGTAAATCCATCGATCACATATATGGCGCTCTCCGCACGCGCCGCAAATTACGCTGCGGACTTGAAGGAGGCAGGAGCATTATGAATTTGAACCGAAGACATTTTTTGGGCGCCTCTGGCGCAGCGTTCTTGGTCGGAGCCTGTGGGTCACCCGGATCTCCAGCGGCACCGCAACGCAAGATCGGGCAAATTGGGATCCAGACTTATACGTTGCGCGCCGCATTGGCGGAGGACTTTGTCGGCACTTTCCAAATGATCAAAGATGTTGGCTATGACTATGTCGAGCTCAACCGCCGAAATTTTGTTGAGCGTACCCCGGCAGAGTTGAAAACACTGTTGGATGATATTGGATTGCCGTCGCCAATAACACATCTCGATTATGATATGTTCGCGACCCGCACCACTGAGATAGGTGACATTGCGGGCGAGCTTGGGTGTGAGCATGCCATTTTGCCGTGGTTGACGGAAGAGCAACGGAACCTCGATGGATATAAGGCACATGCTGAGATGCTGAACCGCGCCGGTGAGGTATTAAAGCCGTATGGCGTGACTGTTGGATATCACAATCATCAGTTCGAGTTTTTCGATCTTGGGGGTGGCCAATCCGGCATGGAAATCCTGCTCAGCGAGACCGATCCTGACAATGTCGCTTTTGAACTAGATCTCTTCTGGGTGGCTCTGACCGGAACCGATATCGTGGCATTGTTCAACAAGCATTCCGGTCGGTTTAAATATTGTCATGTCAAAGACCTAACGGGCGATGCGAGTGCGTTTCGCGAGAGCGTAGATTTCGAGGCGATTGTCGCGACGCATATGGCAAACGTTGGCGAAGGCGACTTGCCGTTTGAATCCTATTTTGCGGCTGCGGATATCGCTGGCTTGGAATACTATATCGCCGAGCATGACAATCCGCCGCTGCCATATCGGCAGTCCGTTCAAACCAGCTATAACTCAATGAAAGCGATGCGCTTCTAAAGTTAAAGGCGCGCGGGACCCCCCGCGCGCTCTTTACGAGTCTCCGCAATCCGCAACGGCATTCAAGTCAGCTTCAATACGGACTTCGGAAAGCCCGATCGATGTTCCCGCTGGCGCTTGAGCCGTCAGTGCGCTTTCGATTTCGGTCATTCGTGTGCCACGCTCCGCAAAGCAGCTCAGCGTTAGGCGGATTTCTTGCCATTCACTGCTCAGCGTGACGGGGAGGCTCGCTGGGCAGGGGCGGTCTGGATCACAGTCCATCCCGAACTGGACTGTTGCGTCCGCGTCGAAGCTGCGCGCGTTGAAAGTCAGCTCCATCGCGCCATTGCTTTCGCGGCTATAATCATGCTCATACCCGGCCGCGATGGCGAAAACGGCATCCGGCGATTTCAAATCAACGCGAATAGAATCTTCTTGGGCGCTCATATCTGTGGCGCGGATAGAAAGCGTCTCAGAGTCGATGGGAAGCGCGCCCAGGGGCGAGCCATTTACGACGAACATCCACGGTGCGACGAGTTCGCCTTTGCTGAAGAATACGCCCTTTTGCAATTGGTTTTGTCCTTCTAGACCCGAACTTTCTGGCAGCGCGCCAAGGGTAGATGAATCTCCGTAAGAAAGACCATATCCAAGTGCGAAGAGCGGATCATAGTCAGCTTCATGCGCGTTCAACTCCACCTGCGTGGCGAGTTTCGGCCAAGAGAAAGAAAGCCGGCCTGTGAAGTCAAATTCTGGCTCTGTCTGAAACAGAAGATCGGCCACACCGCCCCCTTCGCTACCTGGCAACCAGGCGGCCACAAAAACGTCTGAAGCGTTGATCTCTGGATTGGTCCAAAGCGGACGTCCGGATAGGAAAACCGACACGACCGGCAGACCTTTGTCGCGATAGGCGGCGAGGTGTTCTGGATCAAAACCGTTCGGCATAAAGTCGACGTGATCCGTATCGCCTTGGAATTCTGCATACGGATCTTCCCCATACACAGCGATGACGACATCTGCATCATGATCTGCTTCACCTGTCGGATCATAGATCACGGTTCCGCCTGCAGCTTCGACCGCCGTTTGAATCCCGGACAAAATGGATTCGCCATTCGGGAACTCTGAATTGGGATAGCCTCCGCCTTGCCATGAAAGAGTCCATCCGCCTGCTGCTTTGGCAATGCTGTCGGCGCCATCGCCAACCACGAGAACGGTTTGATTGGTCTGCAGCGGGAGGGTGTTATTGTCATTCTTCAGCAGAACGAGAGACTCCCGAACTGCTTGGCGTGCAATCGCGCGGTGGGCGGGAGAGCCGAGCAGCGCTTCATCCCCTGCATATGGGCGGTCGCTCGGCTTTGGTTTTTCGAAGACACCTGAGGTCAGCTTCACCCGCAAGATCCGTCGCACCGCATCGTCCAAACGTTCGGCAGGGATGCGCCCCGACTTGGCGTGATCGAGCGTGCTATAATAAAGACCCTGCCAGCTATCTGGCGCCATATACATGTCTAAGCCCGCATTCAGCGACTCAGGACAGTCCGTGGCGGTGCAGCCTGGAATGAGCGCGTGCCCGTTCCAGTCGCCCACCACAAAGCCATTGAAGTTCATGCGGCCCTTCAGAACGTCCGTGAGAAGTTCTTTTTGTCCATGCATGCGCTGGCCCTCCCACGCGGAGAAACTGGCCATAACTGTTTGTGCGCCTGCGGCCACTGCGGTGACATATCCGGCGCCGTGAATATCGCGCAGGTCTGCTTCACTAATTTTCGCATCGCCTTGATCGACGCCGTTTTCAGTGCCGCCATCGCCCAGGTAATGTTTAGCACTCGGAATGACATGGCCGGGGCCCATAAAGTCGGCATCTCCAATCCGACCTTGCAATCCATAGACAATACGATCGCCATAAGATGCGACGATGGCTGGATCTTCTGAGAAGCCTTCATAGGTACGTCCCCAGCGGTCATTCTGCGGGACAGCGAGTGTCGGTGCGAAGGTCCAATCATGACCGGAGACGCTCAGCTCCAATGCGGTCACGCGCGCAATCTTCTCAATCAGATCGGGATTATTTGCAGCGCCTAGGCCGATATTGTGCGGAAACACAACGGCGCCCCGCAAGTTGGCGTGGCCGTGAACGGCATCAATGCCCCAAATGATCGGAACAGCGATCTCCACTCCGTCAGAATCTACCGATGATTCGAAATAGGCATCGGCAGCCTCGAGCCAAGTTTGCGCATCCGCATAAGGCAGGGGCCCCGGCGCGGAGTTGCCGCCACTTAAGACGGACCCGAGGCGGTAAGTCTTGACCTGTTCCGGCGTCACTGAGCCACTATCGGCTTGAATCACTTGCCCAACCTTTTGCTCAAGAGTGAGCTTCGGGAGGATCTCATCAATACGGGCTTCGATGGCTGGATCGAGTGGTGGCGTTTCTACTTGCGGCCAAAGCTCTGGGGTAATGCCATTGGTGGCTGTAAATTGAGGGGACGGTGAGGTTTCGACCTCAGCGACCGCAGGCGCGGAAGATGGTTCGCCATCCGTGACCGGTAGGGACGCGCAGGACGTGACGAACCCGGCTGCGAAAAGCGCAAAGAGTGAAACGGAAGATGATGCGGGAATGCGCTTCATGGCAGAGACTCCAATAATCGTGTCGACCTATTCAGTGGTCGTAGAATTCGGTTGAGCGGGTGGGGTTGTGTCGAGATAACTGGCGAGCCAGAACAAAGCGGCGTTCCAATTGATCGCAACTTCATTCAGCGCAAAGGCCGTGTAATCGTCAGCCCAACAGGTCATCGGGGCGCAGTCGCCCAGAACAGCTTTTTGATGCTCATCGGGTGCATAGCCGGCATTCGGTCCGCCGGATAATGCGCCCGGTGCCGCTGGGGGCCAATCTGGATTGGCGCCTTCCGCCCAGAAGCGGTGATGGACTTTGCGGACTGCGCGTTGGCCATGACCAGCAACGTAAGACTGGTCGAGCGGATTGCGGCCCGTCAGATAATCCATGATCGAGATCAATGCCTCGCGATACTTGCGATCGCCCGTCACATCATAGGCATATCCGAGGGCAATCGCGCGTGATGCCACCGCTCCGTTTGATCCCCAGCCGTAACCGGTGGGTGGATAGGGCAAGCCATATCCGTCTTGTGCCGCATCACCTAAATAGCGGTCGGCAATCTCAACGAGGATTGTCGCTGCACGGGCACGGTCATTGTCTGAAACATATTGGCTCGCGGTCAGCATCGTGGCGACGGGTAATTGATCGACACTGTTCCATGAAATGTCACCCAGCGTAGAGTCGCCATTGCGCGCAAGCCAATAAGCGCCCGGTGTTTTCGAGAGAGCGGTGATGTAATCTGTTTGACCGGTCGTGGCATATAGTTCTGCTGCGGCCCACCCAAACTCATCCGATAGGTCTAGATCATTGTATGGGCCACCACCATCAAAGTTACGGCGTGCATAAATGTCAGGATTGCGCCGGGCTGCATTATACGTGCTCACGGCTGCGACGAGGCAGCGATTGGCAAATACGGGGTCAATCTCTCGCCAAATACGCGCACATTGTGCTGCCACGGCCGAAACGTTGAGTGTCGCTGCAGTGGAGGGTGGATACAGGTATCGTGTTTGATCTGCGTCGCTTGGCAGCAAGGGTAAGCCAGGCCATTTTGCGGCGTGAACCTTATGATGCGCCATCCCTGAAACATCCGTTTCAGTGAGATCGAGCGGGCCGCCCTCACTTTCGGCCTGTGCGCCAATCGGCACGCTCATGTAGACGCCCTGAGGGATTTGCAAGGAGAGCAGAAACTCAACTTGCCAGCGGGCTTCATCCAGAATTTCGCTTAAGCCATTGTCATTCTCTGGCATGGGTACGCGATTGTCCGACCACGCTTCTGTTATTTGCAAAGCTTGCAAGCGCTCATAGGCGTTCAAAAGCATCCAAGTGGAGATGCCGCCATTTACAGCATATTTGCCGAAGTCTCCCGCATCATACCAACCGCCCGTCACGTCGAGAACGTGATCGCAGCCCGGCCAGTTCGTTCCGCGCATGTCCTCGCCAGCGAAACAGGTCAGCCGCTCGGACGGGTGACCGGCGGCACGCGCAAATTGCCGGTCAGGTACATAGCGTTCTGAGATGTCTATGCCGGATCGATTCTGAAAGAAATATGAGAGGCTGTCTTCAGCGAGCTTTGAATATGGACGTTCAGAAATCGAGAAGGGACGACTTTGCGCGTCACATGATTCGATCGTGAAATTTTCGCCGGCGGGCAAATTCTTTGGCAGGTCAATTTGATGAACGTGGCCGCCAGACGCGACGCTTTCTCCGAAGACGAATGTGCTCCCAGAGGCGACCAATTCTCTCTCGCTATTATAAAGACTCCAATCGGTCGGGGTCTGGGTCGGACTGCTAAACACCGCTTTGCTCGGTGCGCCAATTTGTAAGCCGAGTTGCGACAAACGAATCTCTGGCGCGTCAGTGGGACCATTCGAGTCGATTGTGCAATCGGCGAATCCGACCGAAGGCAGAGCGAGACTCGAAATACTTAGAAAAAAAATGCCGACCAGACTGCGCATTTTGGTGAAACTCCCGATTCAGCAGCCTCTTAGTGCGCTGTAATTATTAATTAAATGGTGCTTCGTGTGTCGAAACAATCACGCTGCATAAGGCTTTTCATAAACAGAAAAATACGAATTGACAACGTGAGACATTTCTGAGAAGTCAGATAGCATAATACTGATGCCAGCGCTGTCGGGTGCTGGTGAATAGGGAGGAAATTCAGTGTCCAAGAATTATTCACAGGCTCGGTGCATCAAGCGTCCAGGTCGTAAATTGATGCGGGGCGCGTCATTGGTCGCCTTGTCGCTCGCAACGCTATCCGGGGTCAGTTTGGCTCAAGAAGAAGATGCGACGGAAGAAGAGGAAGCCGTCCAAGATACCGTGGTTGTGACCGGCATCCGTGGTGCGTTGAAATCTGCGCAAGACCTCAAGCAAGATGCTGACGTCTTTGTTGATGCGATTACCGCGACAGACATTGGTGCGCTCCCGGACCGCTCCGTCTCGGAAGCCTTGCAACGTGTTCCAGGCGTAACCGTTGAGCGTTTCGCTGGGCCAAACGATCCTGATCACTTCGCTGTTGAAGGCAGCGGCGTCATTATTCGTGGACTGCCTTTCGTTCGCTCAGAGTTGAACGGACGAGATGTGTTCGCGGCTAATTCTTCAGGGGTTCTTGGTTTTGAAGATGTCTCTCCCGAGCTCCTCGGTTCTGTGCAAGTGTTCAAAAACCAATCTGCGGACATGATCGAAGGCGGCATTGCAGGATCGGTCAACTTGGTGACCCGCAAGCCCTTCGACAGTGCAGATCGTAAGCTCGCTTTCTCAGTTGACGCGACTTATTCCGATTTTATCGAAGAAACGACTCCTTCCTTCTCGGCCCTTTGGTCGGATCAGTGGGAAACTGATTCAGGTCGGTTCGGATTGCTCGCCAGCTTCGCGCACTCTGAACTGAAGTCGCGGGCAGATACGCCGCAAACCGCGGACTTCCGCGAGCGGACGGACATCATTCCAGGCCAAACCGTGTATGTCCCGTCTGGTGGCGGCATTCGGACGCAAGAGTTCGATCGCGAGCGAGATGCGATTGCACTGGCCGGTCAGTGGGAAAGCCTAGACGGCACGATGCTGGCCACGGCCCAATTCCTTCAGTCTGATGCTGATCTGGTTTGGGGTGAGCGAGTCTTGGAATCATCCATCGATGATAACCCTGCCATCGAAGCTTTGGCTGGAACCGAATTCGAATTTGGTGGCGATGGCGTCCTGAGCCGCGGCGTGGTGACCGAAAATGCAGGCTGGCGCGGCAATGACAATACGTTGCCGCTCAATGGCGTTCGTCAGTTGAACTTGACGCGCGAACGTGCGGAAAATGACAAAACGTCTGACCTGGGTTTCAACTTCAAATGGACCCCGAACGATCGCTGGGCGCTGAACTTTGATGTCCAGGCTGTCGACTCCGAAACGATGGTTCGAGACGTCACCGCGCACGGTGCCTTTTATGCAAATCTCGGCTTTGATTTTGTCGATGAAGGCGTGTCAGTTGCGTACTTTGTGCCACAAGGTGAAGCGGACAATTATTTCCAAGATCCAGCTGAGTATTACTGGCGCTCGATCATGGATCATGCGCAGGACAGCGAGGCAGACTCTTTGGCGTTCCAAGGCGACGCAGAATATGACTTTGGCGGCGATGGCTTCTTGAAGTCGGTTCGCTTCGGTGCCCGCTATTCGGATCGCGACTCCAATCTCAGATATTCCGATTTTAACTGGGGTAACGTCTCTGAAATCTGGACAGGCAGCCCGAACAATCTGCTAACGCTAGAAGAAGCGAATGCCCTATCACCTGGGCTGTTCCAGCCGTTCGACTTTGACAATTACGCGCGTGGCGCGGCGCCGATTTCGGGTGTCCCATTCTATAGTGGACCATTGGCGGAAGACTATGCTGGCTTCGTCGCAACCGTGCAGCCAATTCTGGCGGCGCAAGGCTCCTTCGCAACCACACTTGGCCAACGTGGCGGCGTGGTTGATGGCGGTCTGTATCTGCCAGGTGAGATCGTTGATATTAATCAAGAGACCACTGCCTTCTATGGTCGTGCGGATTTCGAGTTCAATGATTTCCTCGCGCCTGGTTTTGTCCTCGATGGCAATGTTGGTCTTCGCTATGTTGAGACGGATGTCTCGACGGCCGGGCAAACTTCTATCCAGTCGACTTTGGGAACGTTCGGGACCGCTGATTTGGTGGGGACCTGTTCGGCGGCGCCGACAGGGGGCACGTCATTGCCCGACTTCTGTTCGCTCTCAACAGCTGAATTGCAGGCTTTTGAAACCTTCTTCGGGACCAGTGACACGGTTCTCGAACAGAATTTCACCAATACATATGAAGATCTCCTTCCAAGTCTAAATCTACGGCTTGATATTGGTGAAGGTCGGCAGTTCCGTTTCGGTGTTTCGCAGGCACTCGTTCGCCCGCAAGCATTTGATCTCCGGTCGAGCGGTACGCTTTCCGAAGCGCAAAGTGCGCCAGGGACTTTTGGCGGAATTGAAATTGTTTCTGGCAACCCATTCTTGAAGCCGATCACAGCCACGCAATTTGACCTGTCTTATGAATGGTATTTTGCGGATACTGGATCCTTCACATTCTCATACTTCTACAAAGACCTCGAAGACTATTGGGTCGGTAGCGCCGGTAATCCTGGTGATAGTGTGGTCGCTGGCGGCGTAGCAGGTGTCGAGACGTTCACCAATAATGGCGTCGCGATTGATGTTAGCCGCCGCTCTATTGTGAATGCGTCAGAAAGCGCATCGCTGAGCGGTTTCGAAGTGGCCTATCAGCAGTTCTACGATATGCTACCCGCGCCATTTGATGGCTTCGGTATCCAGGCCAACTACACTTATATCGATGCGCAAGGTATCGGAGATCTCGACAATACGGGACAGGGGCGCTTTGCGCGCGATGCGACAGCTTTCGAGCGCGTATCCGAGCATCAGTACAACCTTGTTGGTCTGTATGAAAAAGGACCGTACCAGGCACGCCTGGCGTGGAACTGGCGGGATGATTTCTTGCTGACCAAGCGGGATGTGATCTTCCCATTCGCGTCAATCTATCAGGAAGCGACGGGGCAACTCGATGCATCATTCTTCTATGACATCAATGATAATTTCAAAATTGGTGTCCAAGGCGTGAACTTGCTGAATGATATCACTGAAACGACACAGACGATCAATGATAACGGGCTTCGTGCCCCGCGCTCATTCAACCAGAACGATCGTCGGTTCTCGCTCATCTTGCGAGGAAATTTCTAAGCCTGTTCCCCCAGGCTAAGACGATGTTTCAAAGGTCCCTTGAAACAGTCGTTCGCTTGGGCCGGACAACCCCACTTGTCCGGCCCATTCTTTTTTCGCCCAGTGTGAATAGCGAGCTTGATCGCCGAGCGCGGTGTGTCGCTCACCACATTCGGGCTGGTCGGGAGTGTTGCTTATGATTTCGAGACGCGCGACTTTGGCAGGCATCGGAGGACTTGGGCTCGTATCCTGTGCACCGAGCAGAGTTTCCAAAGCCCCTCTATCCGAAGCTGCAGGCGGGGATGTGGAAGTCTTCTCGTCCGACTTATCCAAATTCATCGCTCCGGACGCGCGATTTGAGACGCTCGCCGCTGGCTATCAATGGAGTGAAGGCCCGACATGGGACCGCGCGCGGGCGCAATTATACTTCACGGACGTTCCGCAAAACAAAGCCTTTCGCTGGCACCAAAATGGCGCCGTGGACGTTTTCATGGATCCGTCTGGGACATCGGAAACGGAGGGATTCCGTGAGCCGGGGGCAAACGGATTATGGTATGCAGCCGATGGTTCGCTGCTCATCTGCAATCACGGTCGCCGTGCGGTCGAACGGATGGACCTTGAAACGCATGAAACCACGATGCTGGCCAACGCATTTGATGGCAAGCGGTTGAACAGTCCGAACGATCTTGTCCAAGCGCGAAATGGCGTCATCTATTTCACAGACCCTCCTTATGGATTGGAAGGGTTGAACGACTCCCGCCTGAAGCAGCAAGAGGCGAACGGTGTGTATCGTCTCGACCTGGATGGATCGGTCACGCAATTGGTCGCGGATATGACATTCCCGAACGGCGTCGCGCTGTCGCCTGATGAACGGGTGCTATATGTGAGCCAATCCGATCCGGACGCGCCGCTTCTGCGAGCATTCAATTTGAATGAGTCCGGAGACGTGGTCTCGGATAAGATCTTATTTGACGCCGCAGCGTACATGAATGACGGCGCGCCAGGGTTGCCCGATGGCATGGCGGTTTGTGATCAAGGCGGCATATTTGTGACAGGCCCGGGCGGCGTCTTTGTGCTTGCCCCGAATGGTCAACCGCTGGGACGATTGCGGACCGGTCGCGCCACGGCCAATTGCGCCTTTGGAGAAGATGGTCGCTCACTCTTCATCACCGCCGGCGATCGGTTGCTTAAACTGCGCACTCGGGTTCAGGGTATCCAGTGGAGCTAGTGCTTGAAAATCGCGCGTTGATTGCGACGCTATTGGGGATCTTGGCGCTATTAGTACTGATCCTGCGCGTTCGTATGCATGCGTTTGCAGCTTTATTGCTTGTCGCCATATTCAGTGCGCTCGCGGCCGGCATGGCGCCTAAGCTCGCCTTTGATACGGTCCAGAAGGGTATGGGCGGGACGCTCGGATTTATCGCTCCGGTTATCGGTTTAGGGGCTTTATTCGGCGCCATCCTGGAAGCCAGTGGTGCCGTGCAGGCCTTGGCACAAAAAGTATCTCGCTTGGCATCCGTCGGGAAGCAAAGATGGGCGATGGGGGGATTGGGGCTGGTTGCTGCGACGCCTGTCTTTTTTGACGTGGCGCTGATCATTCTCATGCCGTTCATTACCGCCTTGTCTTCACGCACGGGCCGATTGGCTCTGGTTTTTGGTTTGCCCTTATGTGCAGGACTCGCAGTTGGGCACGCCTTCATTCCACCAACACCTGGACCGATCGCAATCGCAGAACTGATCGGCGCTGATCTCGGTTGGGTGATCGTCTTTGGTGCGGTGACCGGGTTGGTCTCGGTTGCGATTGCGGGGCCGCTCCTTTCTTGGGCATTAGAATGGTCTGGCAAAATGCCCGGGCAGATCGAAGCGCGCGCTGAACCAGAAGCTGACCCAGGAGAAACACCTCGCGTTTCCTTCGGCTTGGCAGGAGCCCTCATCGCGCTTCCTTTAATTCTGATCTTAATGGGAACGCTCGGCCAATTGATATTGCCGTCAGGGCTGTTCCGAGACACGGTTACGGTCATCGGACACCCATTCAGTGCATTGCTTATCGCCAGTGGCGTGACCTATGTCTTGCTAGCGCCGAAGACCGTATCTGATCGAAATCGGTTGAGCGAAACGCTGACCCGAGCATTTGAGCCAACGGGTTTAGTTATTCTTGTGACCGGCGCCGGCGGTGCGTTCAAGCAGGTCCTGGTGGATACAGGTGCTGGCGCGCAATTGGCGGAAGGCATTTTGTCTTTTGGATTTTCGCCCATCCTCGCGGGCTTCAGCCTGGCTCTTTTAGTCCGTTTGGCGCAGGGCAGTGCCACGGTGGCGATGATTACGGCAGCCGGACTGGCGGCTCCCATCGTTGCTGCGGCGAACCTAAGTGCACCCGAACTTGGTTTGGTCACGATCGCCATCGCAGCAGGCGCCAGCGGGTTCTCTCACGTCAATGATTCCGGGTTCTGGTTGGTCAGCCGGTTGTTCCAAATCAATGAGGCCGAAACGCTTAGAACTTGGACGCTTTCAACTGGATTGATCGCGGTCACTGGACTCATTTCGGTTTTGCTCTTGTCCTTATTGGTATGAAGCTGGCATGCCTAAGGCGAGATCGATTGGGAGCGAATCTGAATGACCAAGCTAAGGACATTAGCAGGGTATGGAGTTGGTGACTTCGGTCTCAATATTTATTGGAACACGCTCTCAATCTGGCTGGTGTTTTGGTACACGACCATTGTCGGCATCGAGCCTGGTGTAGCGGGGACCATATTTTTCGTGGGCATGATTTGGGATGCGATTTCGGATCCCGTGGTCGCGTCCTTGGCCGAACCTGTTCGAACCCGTTACGGGACGTATCGACCATTTATCCTGTTCGGAAGTTTCGGTCTCGCCGCGTGTTTTGTCCTCCTGTTTTGGGTGCCACCGTTTGCGGGACTCACGCTTTTAGTGACCCTGATCGCCGTAAACATCCTGTTCCGATTATCCTACACTTTGGTGGCCATACCCTATGCGGCGCTGTCAGCACGGATCAGCTATAATAGCGTCGAACGGACTGAGTTTACGGGCTTCCGAATGTTTGCGGCATTTGCCGGTATGCTCGTTGTTTCTAGTCAGTTTCCGCCGCTGATACGCTACTTTAGCGGTGGTGAAGAATACTCCGCACATGGCTTCCAGATGACCGCTTTGATCGGTGGCGCGCTGGCCACGTGTGCCTTGATTGCTTGCTTTTTTGGAACCCGCGAGAAGCCGCTTCCAAAACACACAGTTCGTGCCAAGCTCTCTCCACGCGAAGTCATTCGTTTGCTCTCTAAGAACCGGGCATTGTTATTTTTGCTCGCAATGATTGTTCTTCAATCTGGCGCCATGGCCTGCATGAATATCTCGATGATTTTCTTCATCGTAAGCAACCAACCTGCCTTCGCTTCAAAGGAAGTGGTGCTCACCGCCTTCGCCGTCGCCAGCATGATCGGCATTCCGCTTTGGACCCTCTTCATTCGGCGGATCGGCAAGAAGCCTGCTTGGGTGCTTTCATCATGCCTGATCGCTCTGTCAGGCCTGCATATGTTGCTATTCGGGCCATTCTTGCTGCGGGGTGTTCCTTTGCAAATCATCGCGTTCGGATTGTGCACCGGCGCCTTCGCCGTCTTACTATGGTCCTTTATTCCCGACACGGTCGAGTATGGTCAAAATGCCTCGGGAAAGCGTTCAGAAGGCGTCGTATTTGGCTCGGTTCTGGTCGTGCAGAAAATTTCTGGCGGTTTTATGGGCTTTGTCGTCGGCCAGGTCCTAGGGCTGATTGGCTATGACAAAGACGCAACGCAACAGGCGGCTGAAGTGGGGCAAGGCCTGGTGACATTTTTGGCCATTTGTCCGGCGCTCTTACTGTTTATAAGCATCGTGCCAGTTATTTTAATGCCATTAGATCGGCGAATTCACGCTGATATCGTTGACAATTTAGCCATCGACGAGCCAGGAACGTTGAGGGGTGAAACATAGAATGACTAAAATGATAGATGTCGCGCGGCATGCTGGGGTCTCGCTCAAGACCGTCTCGCGGGTTTTAAACAATGAGCCCCATGTCCAGTCCGCATTGCGAGAGAAAGTCCGCGACGCCGTTCGCGAGCTCGGCTATGTGCCCAGTGCGTCTGCACGCAGTCTGCGTTCGAACCGGACGTATAGTATTCATCTGTTCAGCCACTCGCTCCGCAGCAACTTTGTCAATTCAGTTCAGTTCGGTGCGCTTCAGACATGCCAAGTGGCCGGCTACCGCATGGTGGTGACCATGCTCGACCAAGCGAAGATCACAGGAGCTGAGGAATTGCGGGCTTGGTTCCAGACCCTCGTGAATAGCGGCAAGCCCGATGGCGTCATTCTGGTGCCGCCCATGTCAAACGATCCAGAGATCAGCAAGGTGATGACCGAAATGGGCATTCCGGTCGTGCGGATCGGACCGAATGATATTGAGGATGGTGGCGGCACGGTCACGATTGATGACCGTGCGGCGGCAACCGAAGCCACGCAACATCTGCTCGATTTGGGCCATGAGCGCATTGCCTTCGTCCGCGGTAAAGAAGACCAAGACTCCACCCATGTCCGATTTAGAGGCTTTACGGAGGCCGTTGAGGCGGCTGGGCTAACGGTAGATCCAGATTTGGTCAGACCCGGCACGTTCGATTTCGAATCGGGGCTTGCGGCGGGTAATGATCTATTGGCGCTGCCCGAAAATCGGCGACCCACCGCTGTTTTCGCGGCCAACGACCATATGGCGGCAGGTGTCCTCGTTGCGGCGCTCAAAGCGGGCGTTCAAGTGCCTGCTGAACTTTCGATTATCGGCTTCGATGATTCCGAGATCGCCGAAACCATGTGGCCCGCGCTGACAACCGTACGCCAGCCGCTCTACGAGTTTGGAAGCGTGGCTATGGAAATGTTAATTCAAAATTCGGGCAAGAAAACCCTGATCGATGGTGAAACGAAAATGCTGCCTTATGTCTTGGTGAATCGCCAATCGACCGGACAAGCTCCGGATTGAGAAGAGCCGCTGTAAGGTGCGCTTTGAATGCGTTGACAACGTGGTACAATGCGTCAGTCATAAAGGTTTGAAGCAGCACCAAAAAGGTGCGGTGGAAGCAGGTGAAGTGTGAATCCTCAGGATCCAAATCTGAAAGTCGTTATTGTCGGCGGTGGGACGGCCGGTTGGATGACGGCCGCGGGTCTGAGCAGCTTGCTCGCCAATACTGGGCTAGACGTCACTTTGGTCGAATCTGCTGCGATTGGCACCGTCGGGGTCGGCGAAGCGACTTTGCCGCATCTGCGCTTTTTCAATCAAGCGATTGGCATTGATGAATATGATTTCATGGCCGCCACGCGGGCGACGGTGAAACTCGGGATTGAGTTTGTCGATTGGGGACAGATTGGCGATCGCTATATCCACCCGTTCGGAGACTATGGCATCCCCAATGATGGCGTAGGGTTTCATCACTATTGGCGCCGCTTCGCAGATCGGCTTGGGCCTATTTCGAACTTTTCATTGCCGGTCGTTGCGGCTGAGCTCGGCAAGTTCGAGCCACCAAGTGATGACAATCGATCGGCCCTTTCGACATTTCGGTTTGCCTATCAGTTCGACGCAACTGAATACGCACCTTATCTCAGGCGACACGCCGAAGCGCGCGGCGTGACGCGAATTGAAGGCCGGGTCGTCGATGTTGCGATGACTGATGATGGCGACATCGCTCGTCTTAAGATGGAAGACGGACGCGATATTCACGGCGACCTATTTATCGACTGTAGCGGCTTTATCGGACTTCTAATCGAGAAGGCATTGGCCACGGGTTATGAAGAATGGACGCATTGGTTGCCTTGCGATCGTGCCGTGGCTGCGCCATGCGAACATGTTGGAACGCTCCTGCCTTACACGCGGGCGACCGCACGCGAGGCGGGATGGCAATGGCGTATTCCGCTCCAGCACCGAACCGGCAATGGCTATGTTTACAGCAGCCAGTTTCTTGAGGATCAGGCAGCGATGGATGCGCTCGTGGACTCACTGGAGGGGCCGCTTCTAGCAGATCCAAAGCAGCTGAGATTTGTGACCGGTAAGCGCCGAAAGCTGTGGAATCGCAATTGTGTCGCTGTTGGCCTGTCTGGCGGTTTCCTGGAGCCTTTAGAGTCGACGAGCATCTATCTCATCCAACAGGGCATCACCTACCTGATCGAAATGTTCCCAGATGGTGAAAATGTCGATACTGCGCGGGCCGAGTATAATCGGATGATGGATTTGGAGTTCGAACGCATTCGCGATTTTCTTATCTTGCACTATCACGCAACAGAACGGACGGACGCACCGATCTGGGATATGATGCGCACCCTGGATGTGCCGGATAGTCTGAAAGAAAAAATGGCGCTGTTTCGCGCCCGCGGACAAGTTCAAACCTATGATCACGGTTTATTTTTAGAGCCTAGCTGGCTCGCGGTTTATCTTGGCCAGGGTGTGACGCCGGACCATTATGATCCGCGCGTTGATGAGTATCCTGAGCAAGAAATGTTCTCTCGCTTAGAGGGGATGAAGAGCCATATTCGAACGTCTGCAGACCAGATGATGTCGCATGCGGATTGGATCGCGCGCCACTGCCCAACCCCGATTGCGGAGGTGGCGTAATGGGTGGCCGCGATCCTGTCACAATTGTCGGACCACCAGAGGATGTTTGGCTTACCGCAACCATGCTCGCGCGTTTTGCACCGCTGTCCGGCGCCCGCTTGCAGGTGCTGGAGACGGCATCGATGGTTAAAGATCATGAGACTGTGATTGCGCGACCCGAAATGGTGCGGACGCATGTCAGTATTGGGTTGAATCCAAAATCACTTGGGGCGCGCCCAGTGCAGTCGTGGACAGGACCGGGTGAAAAAGTGATGCCGCTCACGCCGATCGGGCAAGCTTACAAAGGGGTGAGTTTCCTGGCGATCCATCACCGCGCGCAGGAGGAGCTTGGTGAGACGCGGCCATTCACCAAGTTTGCTTCATCGAAAGCATCGGGTGCGTTCGCGATTGAAATTGGACCTTATGCGCGCGCCATGAAGGCGATCGCGACTAAAGTTGGCGTCGCGTCTTGCACAGAAGCAAAGGGGCGAGTCCTCATATCCGACCCGAGCTTTCGCGGCGCAGAAAAATCCAGGGTCATCGGTGCGGCGGCTATAGAGTTAAAATCCTCCCCAACCTTGCGGCTTCAGGCCGTGCATAAATCTGTGCTCGCATTGATCGAGTGTTGGCCGTGGCGGGAAAGTGACCGCGGTCTCAGCGATAAGGAATATCATCGACGCTTGGGTGGGATTGTTGACTCAATGACGGATATGCAGACCTTGCTCTGGGAAGGTGACCGCGCCAGCCAGACTTCAAGTCAGCTTCAACACCGGATCGAGGTATGGCGAAACATTGGCCGCATCGCACCGATGGATGACGATCAGTTTCAAGCGCAAGAATGGATGGCGGCGCTCCTTCAGGTTGGCATCACGCCGCAAAATGTTGGGCGCTTAGCGCGCTCACTGACACACGCAGAGATCGCGGCACATCTAGATGCCTGTGTGACTAAGGAGGTGGCCAATGTCGGGTGAACCTATACGCCGCGTTGTGATTGTTGGCGGTGGCACGGCTGGCTGGATGACCGCGGCGGCCTTGTCCCGCTTTCTCCCTAAAGCGACGACCGATATCACATTGATCGAAAGCGACGCGATTGGAACAATCGGTGTTGGCGAAGCGACCATTCCGCAGATCGCCGATTTCAATCGTATGCTCGGCATCGATGAAAACGAATTCGTGCGTGAAACCTCGGGCACATTTAAACTCGGGATTGAGTTTGTTGATTGGGGCCAGATCGGCGATCGTTATTTCCATCCGTTCGGGACATATGGCTTCGATCTCGAGGGTACCGATTTCCATCATTTCTGGGTCCGCCTTTCGCAGCTTCAGAGCGAAGAACGGCTCGATGATTATTCGTTGAATGCTTCGGCTGCCTATTCGGGCAAGTTTATACGCCCTGATGGCGACCCAAGATCGGTGCTCAATCGCATTGGCTATGCCTTCCATTTTGATGCCACGCGCTACGCCGCCTTTTTGCGCAAATATGCTGAAGCACGAGGCGTCACGCGTCTTGAAGGGAAAGTGGTTGAGGTCCATCAGCGCTGCGAAGACGGCTTTATAGAATCCGTCGATCTTGAAAGTGGCAGTCGTATCGAAGGCGATCTTTTTGTCGATTGTACGGGCTTCCGCGGATTGCTGATCGAAGGTGCATTACAGACTGGGTATGAGGACTGGAGCGATCTCTTACCGATGGATCGCGCGGTCGCTTTGCCGACATCGAGCATTGAGCCTCCCAAGCCTTATACCATATCCACCGCGCGAGAGGCCGGATGGACTTGGCGTATTCCGCTGCAACACCGGGTCGGCAATGGGCATGTCTATTCCAGCCGCTTTATGGAGTCAGATCGCGCCTTACAAATTCTGCTGGATGCCGTGGATGGTGAACCGCTCAGCGACCCAAGACATTTGCGCTTTGTCACCGGTCGACGGAAAAAGTTCTGGAATGCCAATTGCGTCGCCATAGGTTTGTCCGCGGGCTTCCTCGAGCCTCTGGAATCGACGTCAATTCATCTCATTCAATCTGGCGTATCTAAGCTTCTGGCTTTGTTCCCGAACCAGTCTTTCAATCCGACGGAACGGGATGAGTATAATCGCTTGCTGAGTGTCAGCTACCAACACACCCGCGACTTCATTCTTCTACATTATATCGCAACGGAGCGCGCCGATACGCCGTTCTGGCAATATGTCCAAAGCATAGACGTGCCGGAGACATTGGCGCATAAAATGGCTTTGCTTGAGAGCAGCGGCAGCTTTTTCCGGTATGAAGATGAGCTCTTTTCTGTCGTCAGTTGGTTAGCCGTCATGCATGGACAGAGACGGGGACCGAAAGGCTATAATCCTGTTGCCGATAGTCTGAGCGTTTCCAATCTCAGTCAGAGCCTCGCCAATATGCGAGGCCTGATCGGCAAGACAGTAAATGCGATGCCGACGCATCAGCAATTCATCGACCGCTATTGCGGGATCAAACAAAACGCTTCTGTGGAGTCTGCATGAGTCATCCTGATGCGATAAAAAGTGTCGTCATTCTCGGCGGGGGAACCGCAGGATGGATGGCAGCGGCGACCTTGGCCCATGTACTGGATGCCAATCGACTTTCTGTCACTCTGATTGAGAGTGAACAGATCGGTACGGTTGGTGTTGGCGAAGCTACGATTCCGCCGATACTGCTGTTTAATCAGATGCTTGGCATCGACGAGAACGCTTTCATTCGCGAAACCAAAGCGACGTTCAAACTCGGTATTGAGTTCGTCAATTGGGGTGGGTTAGGGGAGTCCTATATTCATCCATTTGGAGATTTCGCCACCGATGTTGAGACGCTTCCGATGCATCATCATTGGCTGCGCGCAAAGGCATCGGGTTACAATCGGGACCTATTCGACTTTTCATTGATGGTGCAGGCCTGCCGCCGCAATCGCTTTGTGCATCCGGTGAAGAATAATCCGCGCTCGGTTTTGGCTGGTGTCCACTATGCCTACCAGTTCGATGCCGGCCTCTATGCGGCTTATCTGCGTAAATATGCGGAACAACGCGGTGTGAAACGTGTGGAAGGGCGTGTGGAAACCGTCTCACAGCACCCCGAAACCGGGCATGTCGAGGCGCTTCAACTGGATAATGGTCAGCAGGTTTCTGGAGAATTCTACATCGATTGCTCTGGCTTTCGGGGCCTATTGATCGAGCAAACGCTTAAGGCAGGGTATGAGGATTGGTCAGGCTGGCTCCCCGTCGATAGAGCCATCGCCGTGCCCTGCGAAAAAACGGGACCGGTCATCCCGTATACACGCTCAACCGCGCGAGATGCAGGCTGGCAATGGCGCATCCCTTTGCAACACCGGACCGGCAATGGTCACGTCTACTGTAGTGAATTTGTCAGCGATGATGAAGCGCAAGAGGCTTTGATGAAAAGCCTCGATGGCGCGCCTACAGCGGACCCGAAACGATTGCGGTTTAAAACCGGTCATAGACGCAAGTTTTTTGATAAGAACGTACTCGCGCTCGGACTGGCCGCTGGGTTTATGGAGCCTCTGGAGTCGACCTCGATTCATCTGATTCAAACCGGTTTAGCGCGCTTAATGGCGCTGTTCCCGGACAAGCGGTTCCGCCAAGTCGACACTGAAGCCTATAACCAACGCACCTTGTTTGAGTATCAGCGGATCCGTGATTTTCTGGTCTTGCATTATATCGCGACCAAGCGAGACGATACGCCGTTCTGGAGGCATTGCCAGAACCTACCGGTGCCAGAGTCTTTGCAGCAAAAGCTAGATCAGTACCGCTCCGCCGGGCGCATCTTCCGTGACAGTAATGAGCTCTTCACGGAGTCCAGTTGGCTCGCTGTGATGCATGGCCAGGGGATAGAGCCTGAAGGTTGGAACCCGATTGCCGACCGTTTCGACGGACCTGAAATGACCGCCAGATTGGAAAGCATGGCCGACACAATCGCGCGCGCGTCTGAGGCGATGCCGGATCACGAAACCTATGTCCAAGATTGTGTTGCTAAGAGCTATGGTTGATCGTGAGGAATCCCACTCTGTGCCCATATTGGTGATGGGCGTGACAGCGTGTGGGAAATCAGAGATCGCAAGCCGTTTGGCCAAGGCGCTAGACGTGCCTTTTGTAGAAGGTGATGCGCTTCATCCGCAGAGCAATATTCAAAAAATGGCGAGGAGCGAACCGCTCGATGATGATGATCGTTGGCCTTGGTTGGAGGCATTGGCGAGCGAAGTTGCAAATCGCTGCGCTATGCGCGGCGGCGCAGTTTTTTCCTGCTCAGCCTTGAAGCGTACCTATCGACACGAACTGCGGGACAAGCTTCCGAACTTGATCACGGTGTTTTTGGAACTCGATCCCGAGACGTCGCAAAATCGTTCCTCCGCTCGCGCCGGGCATTTCATGCCGGTCTCATTGGTTGAAAGCCAGTTTGCGACTTTGGAACGCCCTGAAGGTGAGCCCAGCACACTCATCGTCGACGCGCGACTGCCGATAGCGGACGTGTTGGACCAAGTCCGATTGGGGCTTGGAGCGAAGGTTATGGAAAGGGGCAATTGAATGACGATTTTTCCTATAAAGCAGGCTTTAGCACGATCCGGTAGAACGATGATCGAGGCGGTGTCTTCCGGCCTCCAAAGCTTGGTTCGGATTGTAAGTGTCGGTGCCGTTTCAATTTCTTTAGCCGCGTGCGCGCCGACCGCGGAACCCACCGTGGAACCCCCGGAGATTGGGATAAATGTACCCGCACCGGCCATGCTTGTCTTTTCGAAGACAGCGGGTTGGCGTCACAATAATGGGATCGCGGGTGCAGATCTCTTCCTGGCCGAGCTTGCGAAGGAAAAGGGCTTCAGCTTTTTCACCACGGCGAATGCGGCGGTGTTTAATGCCGAAGATCTCGACCGGTTTGAGGTGATTGTATTTAACAATGTGACGGGCGCTGCTCTATCCGCAGACGAACGCGCTGCGTTCGAGCAATGGATGAAATCTGGTGGGGCCTGGTTGGGGCTGCATGGCTCCGGGGATTTCAGTTTGGCGGGCTGGGCGTGGTATCAAGACAACCTGATTGGGGCGCGATTCATCGGCCACACAATGGCGCCGCAATTCCAAACCGCGCGCTTAGTTGTGTTAGACCCAACGCATCCCATCAGTGAAGGGCTGCCGTCGGATTGGGAACATCGTGACGAATGGTACAGTTTCGACAAAGTGCCAGACCCGGTTCTGTTTAAACCGCTGATTGGTATTGATGAGACGTCCTACTCGCCGACCAATACGGTCGTCGATCGTTGGCCCGAAGATTTAAGCATGGGGTCTAACCCGGAACAGCACCCCATGGTTTGGGCAACACGAAGTGACTGCTATCGCGGAGTCTATTCCGCCATGGGGCATGGCTTTGAAAGCTATCAAGATCCAAACTATCGCACACTCTTGAGCTCTGCCTTTGATTGGGTTTCAGAGGCGCGTGAGGTTCAAACCGGGTGTGCACCTTAATGACAGGCTAGAGAAAACCGCGCTGATTCAGCACCTGTTGGATTTCGTCCAAGATAGCGGGGTCGTCGATGGTCGCTGGCATTTTCCAGGCATCGCCATCTATGATCTTGCGGATGGTTCCGCGGAGGATTTTACCAGACCGCGTTTTCGGAAGACGTTCGACCTGCATCACGGTTTTGAGCGCGGCGACTGCGCCAAGCTTTTCTCGGACAAGCTGCACGCATTCAGATTCAATATCGCCAACACTATTATGGGCGCCATCCTTGACGATCACAAAGCCAATCGGGATTTGACCTTTGAGCTTATCGGCAATGCCGATCACCGCACATTCTGCGACATCGTCATGCGCGGCGATGATCTCTTCCATGCCGCCCGTCGATAGGCGATGCCCAGCAACATTGATGATGTCGTCCGTCCGGGCCATGATCGAGATATAGCCATCCTCATCGATAAAGCCCGCATCGGCGGTTTCGTAATAGCCTGGGAAGGTGCTGAGATAACTGTCCTTGAAGCGATCATCCTTGTTCCACAAAGTGGGGAGGCAGCCCGGGGGTAGGGGCAATTTGATACAGATATTGCCAAGCTCGCCGGGCGGCATTGTCTCGCCCGCATCATTGAGGATTTGAACATCGTATCCGGGAATGGAAACGCAAGGCGAGCCATACTTTACGGGCAGCTTTTCAATGCCCATAGGGTTTGAAGCAATCGGCCAACCGGTCTCAGTCTGCCACCAATTATCGATCACCGGAATGTCTAAGAGCTTTTCGGCCCATTGGATCGTATCAGGATCAGCACGTTCGCCGGCGAGGAATAGGGTTCGCAAGGATGATGTGTCATACTTTGCGAGGAATTTGCCGTCGGCATCTTCTTTCTTGATGGCGCGAAGAGCTGTCGGTGCGGTGAACAAGGTCGAGACCTTGTGCTCATCTATGACCCGCCAGAAAGCACCGGCATCGGGGGTTCCAACCGGCTTCCCCTCGAACAAGATCGTCGTGCATCCCTGAAGGAGCGGACCATAGACGATATAGCTATGACCAACGACCCAACCGACATCGGAAGCGGCCCAATACACTTCGCCTGGATTTGTATTGTAGATATTTTCCAGGCTCCACTTTAACGCCACCATATGTCCGCCATTGTCGCGCACGACCCCTTTCGGTTCGCCTGTGGTTCCGGACGTGTAGAGGATATAGAGCGGGTCGGTTGCAGCGACGGGCACGCAGGGAATGATATCATTTGCGTCCGTCTTAGACAGAAAATCCGCCCAGCTTAGATCACAGTCTTGCCCGAGATCAGCAGGGTGTTGCGGGCGTTGATAAATCACGCAAGCGTCTGGCTTGTGGCTCGACAGCTCGATCGCCTCATCAAGCAACGGTTTATAAGAAACGACCCGTGAAGGTTCGATGCCACATGAGGCGCTGAGAATGACTTTAGGTTTGGCGTCATCAATTCGTGTCGCAAGTTCCTTGGCAGCAAAGCCACCAAAGACCACTGAGTGAATTGCTCCAATCCGGGCGCAAGCGAGCATTGCAAATGCTGCTTGAGGGATCATCGGCATATAGATGATGACGCGGTCTCCCTTGCCGACCCCGAGCGCCAATAGACCCGCGGCGATGTCGGACACGTGTTTTTGCAAGTCTTTATAAGAGTAGGTTTGCTTCTGATCGGTGACCGGACTGTCATAGATCAAAGCCGCTTGGTCGCCGCGTCCAGCTTCGACATGTCGGTCGACACAATTGAAGCACGTATTGCACTCAGCGCCAGCAAACCAACGTCCATACACGCCTGCATGCGGGTCAAATACGCGATCGGCTGGCTTGGTCCATTCTATCGCGTGCGCAGCTTCGGCCCAAAATGCTTCAGGGTTGTCCTGCCAGTCTTTATAGATGTCACGATAGGTTTTTTGCATGAGCATCCCCTCCAAGAGATTCAACGTATCGCGGGGCGATAGCGTTGCCGTGAAACGGTCGGGCACATAACTCGTAAGCACGCCGAAGATAGAAGAGAGACTTTAGTCGAGTACGTATTTTTACCAAGACCTCGTTTTGATGTTTGCTATTTCAATGGTCCACTAAAGTCTGATTGGCGGAGGCCCTATAGATTTGATATGGTTCATGCTGGTCCATTTTGTCAAAAGGCGAAGCTATGAAACATCACCTCATGATTGCGCTTGGTTTGCTCATGGGCGCGGTGTTTAGTTTTCGATTAGCGAATGCGCTTGTAGCGCCCGGTTTAGGTGTTTCTGAACTGTATCTAATCGGCGGTGTTGTGATCGCCGCGGCATTGATTTTCTTCGGTCTAAGAGAGCGCCGTGCCGCGCGAGAACCATCGCAAGAACAAGACCTTTAGACCAAAGTCGATCTCTACAATTGCCTGTCCTTGGTCCAATCTGATTCTGCGGTAAACCTACCGTCCAAGATAATCAGGGAGGACAGAGATCGTGTCCAATAACAACCAAACAGACGCGAAAGGCTATTGGGCGGCCACGGTCCGCCTCACGTTAAGCTTACTCGCGATCTGGTTTGCCGTCTCTTATGGAGCCGGCATCCTTTTTCGAGATTTCCTAGATCAATTCGCCATAGGTGGCGCGCCGCTCGGATTTTGGTTCGCGCAACAAGGCTCAATCTACGTTTTCGTGGCTTTGATCTTCTACTATTGCTGGGCCATGGCACGCCTTGAGCGCAAATACGGCGTGGAGGGCTAGACCGATGGATTGGACCCTCTTTTTCGTCATTACGACATTTGCGCTCTATATTGGCATCGCGATATGGGCGCGGGCTGGTTCGACCGACGATTTTTACGTCGCGGGTCATGATGTTCACCCAACGGTAAATGGCATGGCCACCGCGGCAGACTGGATGTCTGCAGCATCTTTCCTGTCTATGGCCGGATTGATCGCCTTTTTAGGTTATGGTGGCTCGGTCTATCTCATGGGGTGGACCGGCGGCTATGTTCTGCTCGCCGTTTTGCTTGCGCCCTTCTTGCGCGAGTTTGGTAAGTTCACCGTGCCAGACTTTGTCGGCGACCGTTACTATTCCGACATTGCGCGGATCATCGCAGTGATCTGTGCGCTCTTCGTCTCGTTCACTTATATTGCCGGACAGATGAAAGGCGTAGGTGTCGCCTTTTCAGGGTTCTTGGGCGTGGACTTCAATGTCGGCATTATTATCGGCATGGTCATCGTGTTCTTCTATGCCGTGCTCGGTGGGATGAAGGGTGTGACCTATACGCAGGTCGCGCAGTATTGCGTCTTGATCTTTGCTTATACCGTCCCCGCGATCTTTATGTCGCTGATCATTACCGGCAACCCGATCCCGCAACTCGGTTTTATCGGTAATGCGGTGGGTGAGGATGTCTCGATGTTGCAAAAACTGAATGGCGTTGTGACCGATCTTGGCTTCCAGGAATATACGCAGACCGACAAATCTATGTTTGACGTGTTTGCGATTACCGGCGCGCTGATGTTCGGCACCGCTGGATTGCCACACGTGATCATTCGCTTCTTTACTGTGCCTAGCGCAAAAGCGGCTCGTTTCTCTGCGGGTTGGGCATTGATCTTCATCGCTGCGCTTTACACCACAGCTCCGGCTGTCGGCGCATTCGCCCGTATCAACTTCATCGATACCGTCAATGAAGCCACATATATCCAAGACGGCGAAGACTATGAGGCCCGCGCGGCTGAAATTGAAGCGGCTGGCGGTAAGCCTGTCCCAACTTGGTATAAGACCTGGGAGAAGACAGGACTGCTTCAGTATGAAGATAAAAATGGCGACGGCATCATGCAGTATCGCGGGCCGAACACGCCGGATGGTATTGAGAATGAGGTCAATCCAAACCGAGACATTTTCGTGCTTGCCAATCCGCAAATTGCTCAGCTTCCAGCTTGGGTGATCGGACTGGTGGTTGCAGGTGGCTTAGCGGCTGCGCTCTCCACGGCAGCTGGCCTGCTGATGGTGATATCGTCAGCTGTCAGTCACGATATTTGCCGCAGAACCTTGTTTAAGAACATGGACGACAAAACGGAGCTGCGTGTTGCGCGAGGCGCTGCAGCAGGGGCTGTGGTCGCGGCCGGCCTGCTTGGGATCTTCTCTGCCCAACTCGGCTTTGTGGCGCAGGTGGTGGCGTTCGCCTTTGGCCTCGCATCGGCATCTTTGTTTCCGGTCATCTTCCTGGGTATTTTCTGGAAGCGGATGAACAAAGAGGGCGCCATCGTGGCCATGTTGTTCGGCTTGATTTCGACCTTCGCCTATATCGTCTACTTCAAGTTTGGTGGCGGTACGCCGGACCAATATCTGTTCGGCGTCTCGCCTGAAGGCATTGGTTTTGTCTTCATGTGGGTGTCCATGGCGCTTGGAATTGGCACAGCACTGGCGACCGAAGCGCCACCGCTGGATATCCAGGACCTGGTCGAAGATATCCGTGTCCCAGGGACGCGTCAGCCACATGGCATCGCCGATGCGGACATGGCGCCAGCGCCTGCGGAATAATTCTCCCAAGCGAAACTTATCAGGGCGGCCCGTTTTGGCCGCCCTTTTTTTATAAGTAGTATTCCGCAGCCTCATACGACCAAAGCCGCGATAGGCTTCGCCTTCGTCGCTTGGCATGTTAGCGTCAGGAGATGTCTATGCCGACTTGGCTCATTATTGCCTGCGTTTTGTTGTATATGGCGATCCTGTTTGGGATTGCGTGGCAACGCGATAAGGAAGCAACGAAACCGGGCTTTTCCCAAAGCCCAATCATCTATGCGCTTGCTATCGCGGTTTATTGTACGTCTTGGACCTTCTTTGGTGCGGTTGGTACCGCGGCCTCAAGTGGATGGGACTATCTCCCCATCTATATCGGGCCAGCACTGGTCTTCTTGTTCCTGCCAGGACTGTTAAGGCGGATCGGCAATGTTGCGGAGCGTGAAGGCGTGACGTCTTTGTCCGACTTCTTGGCATCAAGATATGGCAAAAGCCGAACCATTGGGGCGCTCGTCGCGGTCGGTGCTGTTGTCGGAAGTTTGCCTTATATCGCATTGCAACTGAAGTCGGTCGGCATGAGTGTGCAGGCGCTCATCAATCCTGCGGGCGAGATTCCCACCGAGAGCGGGGCTGAATCAGTCTTGATTACAGCGATCGGATTGGCACTTTTCGCCATCCTGTTTGGTGCCCGACATTCTGATTTAACCCGGCATAATGCTGGCCTCATGCGAGTCCTAGCGTTCGAAGCCATCATCAAGATTTTAGCATTGATTGCGGTCGCTATTCTCTCGATCAGTTTGATCCGTTCAGGGTCGATTGAGAATGTTCCACGCGTTGAAGAGATCTTCCCCGCTGATTTCTCCGCGCGCTTCATCACCATTACGCTGCTCGCCATGGCCGCGATTGTATGCCTGCCGAGACAGTTTCATGTCGGCTTTATAGAGCGGCGCGGCGATCGCGATATCTCGGCAGCGCGCTGGCTGTTTCCGCTTTACATGTTGGTGACGAGCATCGTCGTTATTCCCATTACCTTGGCGGGCGCAGGGGGCTTGCCCAATAGTATTCCTGCCGATTTGTACGTTCTCGAGTTGCCGCTCATGAACGACAATTCTTGGCTGGCCCTATTGGTCTTTCTCGGGGGCTTCTCGGCCGCTACAGGCATGGTCATCGTCGCGACCATCGCATTATCGAACATGGTCACGAATGAGCTGATTGTTCCCGCGTTTATGCGATCCGGGCAATTGTCAAATATTAGCGGAAATGCTGGCGCGCGTATTCTCTCGATCCGCCGCTTCGTGATCGTTGGGATTATTCTGCTCGCCTATGGCTATTTCCGGATCGGTGGGAGCAGCGAAGCCCTAGCGCAAATTGGTCTGCTCTCATTCGCTGCCGCCGCCCAATTCGCGCCCGCACTTCTCGGCGCCGTTTACTGGCGGGGTGCAAAACGACCAGGTGCAGTTTGGGGGCTGTCCCTCGGGCTTTTGGTCTGGGCATATACGCTATTCCTCCCCGCGATCATCGGACATGAGTTGATGACGAGTGTGCTTCCGGCTTGGCTCGATCCGCATGCGCTGCTCAGTCTGAGTTTCGGAGACAGTTTGGTGCATGGCGTGTTCTGGAGCATCGGCTTGAACACGATCGGCTTCATTGTCGCCTCGCTACGCGCACCCGAACGATTGCGCGACCGTATTCAAGCCGCCGCATTCGTTGGCGAACCGTCAAGCGCGCGCGGCGTCAGCGCGCCGGCTGTTTCGATCGTTCATCAAGTTACCCCAGACGGCCTTAAAGCGCTCGCGTCTCGCTTCTTGAGCGTCGAAGCCGTCACGCATGCCTTCGATGAATTTGAAGCGGACTTACAAGTCGAGACATATGGAACAGAGCCTGCAGATTGGCGTCTCGTCCAGCGCACGGAACGCCTCTTGGCAAGTGCATTGGGGGCTTCATCTGCGCGCGTGGTGATGTCTTCCGCGATTGCTGGGGCAGATGTGGCGCTTGGCGATGTTTTGTCCATTCTCGATCAGCACACGCAGGCCGAACGATTTGACCGGCATATGTTGCAGTCCATGCTCGAAAATATTGAGCAAGGGGTCAGCGTTGTTGATCATGAGCAAAACCTCGTGGCGTGGAACAGCGCTTACGTGGACATGTTTGCCTATCCCGAACACTTGGTGAAACTAGGCGAACCGATCTCGACACTGATCCAGCACAATATATCCACAGGTTGGATTGACGGCGATCCATCGCAAGAGGCGGAACGACGAATCGCGCATATCCGCGCTGGGCGCCCACATGCATATGAGCGCCAAAATCCGGATGGCCGCTATCTACGGATTGTTGGTAATCCTATGCCCGGCGGGGGGTACGTGACGACGTTTACGGATATTACTAAGGATAAGCGCCGAGAACGCGCTTTGGTTGAAGCCAATGAGACGCTCGAGCAACGCGTGGAGGACCGCACAAAAGATCTGCAAGACATGGCCGAAGACTTGGATATAGCGCGGGCCGAAGCAGAAGGTGCGAACGCGTCCAAAACGCGCTTTCTGGCCGCTGCAAGTCACGACCTCCTGCAACCGCTTAATGCGGCGCGTCTATTCCTTGGCGCAGTCGACCCGGGCGAGCAGCATGCCAATCAAGAATTGCTGGCCAAAGCGGATCGCGCGGTACGTTCAGCGGATGAGTTGCTAAAAGGCCTACTGGATATTTCGCGGCTCGATCATTCCAATGTCGAGCCTCACCCTAAGACCATTCCATTAGGGCCTCTGTTCGAAGACCTTGCGGATGAAGCGAGGCCGATGGCGGATACGGTTGGACTGAAAGTGCATGTCGCGCCGACAAGCTTACGTGTGTCCGCGGACCCTGACTTCCTGCAAAGCATTTTAAGAAACTTCATTTCGAATGCGCGGCGATACTCACAAAAAGGCGGGATCCTCATCGGCGCAAGACGAGACGGGCAGGCCCACGTTCGGATCGAAGTTTGGGATACGGGACCTGGTATTCCAGAAGATCAGCAAGCCAAGCTGTTCGAGGAATTTGAACGTTTAACGGAACAAGACAATATGGGTATTCGGGGCGCTGGTCTTGGCCTCGCAGTGGCGAGTCGGATGGCCGCGTTGATGAAGACGCGAATTGAAGTTCGTTCAAAGGTCGGACATGGATCCGTATTTTCCGTAAGGCTGCCCCGAGAAGGATCGCAAATATCCTTGGCTGCGCGTCAGGTACGGGTGGGTACTGCCAATCAAGACCTGACCATTAGGGGGCTAAAAGTTTTATGCATCGATGATGAAACGCTCATCCTAGACGGTATGCGGGCCTTGCTGGAGCGCTGGGGATGCAAAGTCTTCACAGCACAAAGGATTGAAGAGGCAGAGCGCATCTGTGCGCAAGAGCCGATCAAGGTAATCTTTGCCGACTACCAGCTGAAACAAGACATTACCGGCTTAGATCTACTGATCAAACAGATCGCGCAGGCGCCTGATTTGCGTGTGTCTTTGCTGACGGCTGAGGCGACGACAGATGTCGCCAATCGCGCCGCCGAGCATGGTATTATGGTTTTGAATAAGCCTGCCGACCCTGATGAAATCAAACAGTTTTTGGTCGATGCTGAGGGCAGTAAAGCGCCTTATGCTGCAGAGTGACCGTCCAGGCCCAGTGCAGACTTATAGATCAATAAAGCTTGCGTTCGATTGTTCGCGCCGAGCTTGCGGAAGATCGCGGTCATATGTGCCTTTACGGTCGCTTCCGAGATGCCCATCTCATAAGCGATTTGCTTATTAAGAAGCCCGTCTGAAAGCCCGCTAATCACACGTCTTTGTGCGGGGGTCAGACTCGCGACGCGTTCCATGTCTTCATCGCTTTCAAGCGCAGTCCCGCTCGGTTCGGGGAACCATTGTCCGCCATCCAATACTGTGACCAAAGCGGCTGCTAACTCGTCGAGCGCCAAGCTTTTCGGCAAGTACCCCGCGGCGCCGAGCGTTTTCGCTTGTTCAAACACGGCGTCAGATTCGGTCGCTGAGACGACGACGATCGGACATGACACGCCGCTAGATTGTAGTCGTGCAAACCCGTAAAATCCCTCAGCGTCCGCTAAGTTCAGATCCAGGAGTATAAGATGAAATGTCTCTTCCTCTAAGCGTTCTTGTGCTTGTTTGATCGACCCCGCATGCACAGCGAATGCGGTGGCGCCGCTGGCCAAAGAAAGGGCTGTCTCCAATGCGTCACGAAAGAGTGGGTGATCGTCCACGATCAGTGCTTTAGGCGCCATTGCCATTCATTCCTCCCAGTTCGCTGCTCGCCGATTGTCGGTCTCTCGCAGACTCTGTTCTATCAGATCAGTCTAACAGACACATAAGGAGAGTCCCCTAATACAAAAGTCGTAACACCAATGGCTAATAGCGATCGTGCGCCCTTCTCGAAATACTCGGCACAAGAAAAAATGCGAGGAGGAAGGCATGTTCAACTCAATAAAAGTCGCCCTATTGGCAGGGACCGCCCTCGGCTTAACCGGTTTGGCCGCAGCCGACGGGGATGACATCGAATCGAGAATTGCAGCGCTTGAAGCCATGGTCGCCGAATTGAAAGCGGAATTGGCGGCGGAACGTGCAGACATGGATGATGCGATCGTTCGCCTCGACAAGGTTGAACGTGCGACGCCAACCGACCGCACCTTCGCCACAAATACCGGCTTCATGGTGGGGGATACCACATTCAAACTTGCAGGCTTCATTGATGTGGACGCGCACGCGACAACGCTAAGTGATGGTGGCATCGCATCAAATTCGATCGCGCGAGATTTTTATATTCCAGGGGCAACGCCAATCGGCGGTCAAGAAACCAGCTTTACAGATATCACCGCTCAAGCTTCGCGCTTCGCGGTCACCGCCCAGAAACCCGTCGGCGATAAGACGGTCACGGGCTATCTTGAAATGGACTTTCTCGGCTCAGCGCAAGGCAATGAGTTGGTGTCGAGTTCGTTCAGTCCGCGTCTGCGCCGGGCTTACATTGACTATGGGAACTGGCGCGTCGGTCAGGAATGGTCCACGTTCCAAAACACATCCGCGATCCCAGAAAGTGCGAGCTTCCTCGTTCTGTCTGACGGCATGGTCTTCGTTCGCCAGACCCAAATTCGTTATACCAATGGTAATTGGCAATTCGCAATTGAGAACCCGAATACGACGAGTTTGAACATTGGCTCTCGTGACGAAAATCTGCTGCCTGATCTGGTCGCGCGCTACAATATCAAAGGCGATTTCGGCAATGTTTCGATTGCTGGGATTGGACGCCAATTGCGGGCTGACCTCGGGGCTACGGAAGAAGAAACATACGGCTATGGCCTAAGCGTGGCTGGCCGCGTGAAGGTTGGCGAAAAAGACGATATCCGATTCAACCTGACCGGAGGCGAAGGCATTGGGCGGTATATCGGTCTGGCAGCGAGCCGCGCCACGGCGATTGATCCGAGCGGCGATCTGGAGGCGATTCCAAGTTATGGTGGCTTGGTGGCCTGGCGTCATCCATTCGGTGAAACGGCACGCTTCAATATTGGGTATTCAGGCCTATTCGTTGACAACCCATCTTACCTTGGTGGCGGTGTCACCAAATCGGTTCAGTCCGCCTATGGCGCTGTCCTGTGGGAAATTGCCCCTAAGGTCACAACGGGCGTCGAGCTAATGCACGGTGTTCGCGAACTCGAAAGTGGTGCCGAGGGTGACATCACGCGCTTCACATTCTCAACCAAATACGCCTTCTAAAAGAAAGGGGTCCAATCATGGCCGATGGAGTATTCGAAATGACTGACAGTCCAATCTATCCCGTCCCTTCGGACTTTGCGGCCACGGCCAATCTTAGCCCGGAGACGTATCGCGAGATGTATGCGGCATCGATGGCCGATCCCGAAGCGTTTTGGGGTGCGCATGGCAAGCGGCTGGATTGGTCGAAACCGTATACGCAGGTCAAGGATGTCTCTTGGGACAAGTCGGATCTACATGTGCGCTGGTATGCCGATGGTGAGCTCAATGTCTCTTACAATTGTATCGATCGGCATTTGGCGACCCGCGGCGATAAGGTGGCTTTGATCTGGGAAGGCGATGATCCGGCCGATGATGCGACGGTGACCTACAAACAGCTGCATGGCGCGGTCTGCCGGTTTGCCAATGTGCTCAAAGACATGGGGGTCAAAAAAGGCGACCGGGTCACCATCTATATGCCGATGATTTTAGAAGCCGCCTATGCGATGCTGGCCTGTGCCCGGATTGGCGCGGTCCATTCGATCGTATTTGGCGGGTTTAGCCCTGAAGCTTTGGCGGGTCGGATCACAGATTGCGACAGCCAGTTCATGATCACCGCGGATGAAGGCGTGCGCGGCGGACGGATTGTGCCGCTCAAAGCCAATGCTGATCAAGCCTGTGACCTCGCGGGCGGGATGGTTGAGAAAGTCTTGGTCGTGCGCCGCACCGGCAATGATGTGAATATGGCCCCGGGCCGGGACATCTGGCTGCACGAGGCCGCGGCAGGCGTCTCTTCTGACTGCCCGCCAGAGCCGATGAATGCGGAAGACCCGCTCTTCATCCTCTACACGTCAGGCTCAACCGGCAAACCCAAGGGCGTGTTGCACACGACCGGCGGCTATTTGGTCTGGGCCTCGATGACCCATGAATATGTCTTCGATTTGAAAGAAGATGATGTCTATTGGTGTACGGCTGATGTCGGCTGGGTCACGGGTCATAGCTATATTGTCTATGGACCATTGGCCAATGGTGCGACCTCAATGATGTTTGAAGGGGTGCCAACTTATCCCGATGCGAGCCGCTTCTGGCAGGTCTGCGATAAGCACAAGGTCTCGCTCTTCTATACTGCTCCGACCGCCATCCGCGCCCTGATGCGCGAAGGTGAAGGGCCGGTCAAATCGACCTCGCGGTCCAGCTTGCGCCTGCTGGGCTCGGTTGGCGAGCCGATCAATCCAGAGGCCTGGGAATGGTATTATAAAATAGTTGGAGACAGCCGCTGCCCGATCGTCGACACCTATTGGCAAACCGAGACCGGCGGGGTGATGGTGGTGCCGCTTCCAGGTGCTACGGATCAAAAACCAGGCGCGGCCTCTCATCCATTCTTTGGAATTGAGTTGAAACTGGTCGATGCCGAGGGCGCTGAGCTGACCGGGGCGACGGAAGGCAATCTGATCGTCACCGATAGCTGGCCCGGCCAGATGCGCACCGTCTATGGCGACCATCAGCGCTTTATCGACACCTATTTCTCTGCCTATCCTGGCAATTACTTTACCGGCGATGGCTGCCGCCGCGATGAAGACGGTTTTTACTGGATCACGGGGCGGGTTGATGATGTGATCAATGTCTCAGGGCATCGCATGGGCACAGCCGAGGTGGAAAGCGCGCTGGTCGCCCATGATGCGGTCGCCGAAGCCGCCGTGGTCGGCTATCCGCACGATATTAAAGGCCAGGGCATCTATGCCTATGTCACCCCGGTCGCGGGGACCCAGCCAAGCGATGAGCTCAAGAAAGCCCTGGTCCAACATGTCCGAACCGAGATCGGCCCCATCGCCTCACCGGATTTGATCCAATTTGCGCCCGGGCTGCCTAAGACAAGGTCCGGCAAAATCATGCGCCGCATCTTACGCAAGATTGCCGAAAACAGCTTCGACAATCTCGGCGACACCTCAACGCTGGCAGAACCCGAAGTCGTGCAGGATCTGATTGATAACCGGCAGAATAGGTAGAGCGGATTAGGGCATGCAAAATTCGACCTGCGCATAAATGTGCGCGGGTCGATATACGCAGACGGATTGACTGACCCGACTTTTGAGCCATCGTTAGACTCTCGGCGTCCATGCTTTGCGACGTGATTGAAGAGGGCGATGAGACAATGCGTAAACCAAAATTCTTGAAGACTCAGCACCGAGGGCTCCCACTAAAAAGCTTCCTCAGTGGGGTTGGACTTCTCTTATTTGTCGCGGGGTGCGGCACCACCGAATCGCCTTCGGCGGATGCCCGCGAAGCGCGCGAGGATCAGAACAATTGGCAGACGGTTTGGCTGGATGAGTTCGAGGGCGATCAGCTTGATGAGTCCAAATGGAAGCCTGAAGTCTCGTGTTGGGGCGGTGGCAATGACGAACGTCAGTGTTACACCGCGCGAGCAGAAAACGTGTTGGTGGAAAATGGTGTCTTGGCGCTGAAAGCGCGCGAAGAGGCCTATACCGGGCCGAGATTTCCAGAAGGGTTTCCCGGCGCGCCAGGGGGCGAGCAAACGCAGACATATACTTCGGGCAAAGTCCGCACGCGTGGATTGGCAAGCTGGCAATACGGCCGGTTCTCGGCGCGCATGAAATTGCCGGACGGGCAGGGCACCTGGCCAGCCTTCTGGATGATGTCGGAAGATGAGACCTATGGCACCTGGCCCCTGTCCGGGGAGATCGATATTATGGAGGCGATCAATCTTGAAACGCCCTGTGAAGACTGTCCTGGCGGCATAGAGCGCCGCACCTCAGGCGCATTGCACTTTGGAAGTGCGATCCCGGACAATACATATCTCTATCTCGACTCGACATTAGATCCTGACATCGGACCTTCCGATGCATGGCGTGTTTACACCGTCGAATGGGCGGAGGACTCCATGCAATGGTTTGTCGATGGGGAGATCTTCATGCGGATCGAAAGCGATGCCTGGTTCACGACGGCCCCAGAAGCAGAAGGGCGACCTCATGCCCCGTTCGATCAGCCTTTCTACGTGATGATGAATCTCGCCGTTGGCGGCAATTTGGCGGAAAAGAAGAATGGCGCGGGCTTTGATCCCGACTCGTTTCCAACCGAATTGTTGATCGACTGGGTTAAAGTCGAACAATGCAGCGGCGACGAGACGGCGCGGACTTGCATGACCCCAACCGATTGGGCAGGCGAACCGCGCGGCCCATGGGAAACACAGGCGAGATAACGCCCTAGCTCATCGCGGCTGGGCAATATCGATTCACAAAATCTCCATGGCCAGGCAATCTCTGCACGAGGTAGCGGATGGATTGTTCCATACCGTCAATCTCCGTCTTCATATCGACGGCATTGAGCGTATTTGCGATCGGACTCGAAGCTTCCATCTCAATGCCCTGACCCAACATAACGGCAGCCCAGCTGGTCTCGGTGAACAACTCATCTTCTTCTCGAAAGATCTGACCATTGGCGCGGAAGAGCTCGATCTTCTCGGTCAGTGTCTCAGGGACATCCATGGTCCGACAATAATTCCAAAACTCGGAATCATCCCGCGTCGTGGCATTATAGTGTAAGATCAGGAAGTCGCGAATGCGGGCATATTCTTTGCCCGTCAGGCGATTGTATGAACTCTCCTGCACGGGCGTGATGCCGTCCAAAGAGAGCACAGCCAGCAATTTATTGATGCCCGTATTGATCAGATGGATGGAGGTTGATTCCAAGGGCTCCATGAACCCGGCCGCGAGCCCAATCGCGACCACATTCTTGTTCCAGAATTTCTTACGGCGCCCGGTCACAAATCGGAGGAAGTTTGGGTCGGCTTGGGGTTTGCCAGCCATATTCTTGACGAGGATGTCGTGTGCTTCGTCATCGTCCATATATTCGCTACAATAGACATGACCGTTGCCATTGCGATGTTGCAGTGGGACTTGCCATTGCCACCCGGCGCGATGCGCAGTGGCTTTGGTGAAGGGCGGTGGAGGGCTGCCATCGTCGCGTAGGCAGGGCAGCGCGACGGCGCGATCACAGGGCAGGTATTTGCGCCAATCTTCATAACCGGTCTGCAGCGCTTGCTCGATCAACAATCCGCGGAAGCCGGAGCAATCAATAAACAGATCGCCAGCGATCACTTCACCATCTTCCATCGTCACCGAGCTGACATAGCCCGTTTCCGGATCAAGGCTGACATCCGTGACTTTGCCTTCGCGTCTTTGCACGCCGCGTTGCTCAGCATCAGCGCGCAAGAATCCGGCATAAGCGGTGGCATTGATGTGATACGCATAATTCATCGGCGGCAGATCTTCACGGGCATAGTCAGCCGTTCGCGCGAACTTGCCGAAATAGGCGGCCATGGTCTCGACGTTGAAGACCTGGATCGGTCGATTGTCGCCCTTCTGATTGAAGGCGTGCCAGATGTGATGGAATGAAATCCCGCCGATCGCATAACCATAGGCACCGAACGGGTGGATATAGCTGTCACCAATCTTTCCCCAATTTTCGAATTGAATACCAACCTTGAACGTCCCTTGGACGGCAGCGAGTAAAGCTTGCTCATCAATACCCAGGAGTTGGTTAAATTCAACAAAAGGGGGAATGGTCGCTTCGCCCACACCGACCGTGCCGATCTGTTCTGATTCGATCAACTGAACCTCGACGGGCGATCCGGATTTCAAACGAATCAATGCCGCCGCGGACATCCAGCCTGCTGTGCCGCCGCCGACAATTACAATCTTTCTAATGGCCATTCCGATCGATCCTGTTGTCTTTTCTGACTTCTTTATATTGCGCTCTAACGCATTCGCGACAAAAATGTAACAGCTGCAATAGAAAATGTGAACGTTCATTTTGGGGTATTGTGAACGTTCTCATTCGGTGCTAGGCGCAAAATCATAAGACCGCCAAAAAATTGGCTGCGTTCATCTGGGAGGAACAAAGTGAACAAGAACAGGGTTGTTAAAATGAATCCAGCACGTCGGCGTTCGGCGATGCTGACGGCCGCATCTGGCTTAGCGATGGCAATGGCGTTGGGGCCAGTCGCCATGGCGCAAGATGCCGACGACGAAGCTGTGACGGAAGAAGATGATGTCGCGGTTCAGGACGTTGTCGTCGTTCAAGGATTTCGTCAGTCTTTGAGTTCCGCGCAAAACATCAAAGAAAACGCCGATACATTTGTCGACGCCATTACCGCCGAAGATATTGGCGCATTGCCAGACCGGTCTGTTGCGGAATCATTGCAACGCGTTCCGGGGGTAAACATTGGTCGTTTTGAAAAGACAACTGACCCCGACCGATTCTCCGTTGAAGGGACCGGCGTTATTGTTCGCGGTCTGCCATTCGTGCGCTCTGAACTGAACGGACGCGAGATTTTCTCGGCGACCGGTGGCCGAGTGCTCAGCTTCAACGACGTTTCACCTGAACTATTGGGGCGGGTTGAGGTTTTCAAAAACGCAACGGCTGACATGGTCGAAGGTGGGATTGCCGGCACGGTCAATCTTGTGACCCGAAAGCCTCTCGATACAGATGGCTTGAAAATCGCCGGTACCGTGGGCGGCAATTTTGGTGACCTGCGTGAAGAATGGTCGCCAGAACTTTCTGGCCTCATCTCAAACACCTGGGATACGGAAGCCGGCGAGTTCGGACTGCAATTAGGTCTCGCGACGTCTGAGCTGGAAAGCCGGACGGACGCATCGCAAGTCACAGACCCTTGCTACCGCGCGAGCACGCTAGACGGACCTTGTTTCCGAACCCAAGCCGTCAGCTCAGCGGGTTTCAGCGGCGATCCTGCATTTGACGCCACGAATTTCCCACCCGCGGGCTCCGTTCTCGCGCCTAAGGGTGCGGGCGTTCGTACAACCAACCTCTTGCGGGATCGTGAAGCAATTTCGCTTGTCGCTCAGTGGGAAAGCCCAGATCAAAAGTGGCTGGCAACGTTTGAGTGGCTCAACTCTCAGACCAGTTTTGAAACCGAAGAATTTTCTATTCTCGCATTGGTGAATGATGACGCCTTGTTCCCGGTTGAGGCCCCTGGCTCGACTTGGGAGTTTAACAGCAATGGCCAATTCCAACGCGGTGTGCTGACCCAAACGGATAGCGGTGGTTATGGTAGCCCATTTGGCGGCATTCCGACCGAGTTCTTACGCTTTGAACGGGCGGCGGATGCTGAGACGGAAGACTTCTCGTTTGATCTCTCTTACAATCCGACAGATCGCTTGCGGTTCAATTTCGAAGCGCAAACAATCAGTTCAGATCTGCAGCGCGATTCAATTATTGGCGCAATGAACACCTGGTCAGACATTGCGCTCGATCTTACCGGGGAAACACCCTCAGTGCAGTTCTTGCCGCCAAGTTTCACGGCTGGTGCGCCTGCCGACGCGCTCTCGAGTGGGTTCTACACCTATTACTGGTTCGCACTCGATAGCCGTGAGAAGAATGAAGGCTCATTGGATAGTCTTCGTCTCGACGGTGAGTATGACATCAGCGATGACGGATTCTTCCGCGCCGCGCGATTTGGTGCACGTTGGGCCGAACGTGATCGCATTACGCGGAACACCAACTTCAGCACTTGGGGCAACTTGTCCGCGCCATGGGCTGGTCGAGCTGGCTGTGCGCCATGGAATGCTGGACCTGGCTGTGCAGCGACTGGAGGCTTCCAACCAGGACGGCTCTACTCTGGTCTCCCAGGCCAGGAATTTGCAACTGGCGGCGGTGCGTTCGTCGATGAATTCCCGAATGCATCTTCCTTCCGGACACCGTTCGGTGATGGGTTCCAACGCGGCAACGCACCAACTCCAACGGCTGGCGGCGGAGGATGGTTCTTCGGCGGAGATGATTTCCTCGGTGAATACCTATCTGGACTGACCGATGAGCAAGTCGCCGAGATCGAGACATTCTCGCAGACGCCAAACGCAACCTTTGGTGTAAATGGTCGGATGCAGACCAATGCGGTGACCGGCGAAACCGTCGCATGTGACCCATTCTGTCCGTCTGAGATTTCGGATGTGACCGAGATCACCAACGCGCTTTATGGACGGATCGACTTTGAACATGAGTTTGCCAACGGCATCATCCTGGATGGCAATTTTGGCTTACGCTATGTCGAAACGACAATCGAAGCGGGCGGTGAAACACGCTTCCCAGTTCCTGATCGTTACGATGCCGTCGTCGCAGGTGGAAATGGTGATGGCGTGGTTCAGGTGAGCGAAATCGCAGACTTCTGCGCCGTCGCAAGTCTGTCTGCCCAGACCCTGCCTGGCGTATGTTCGTTAAGCCCCGAGCGACTGGCACAATATGCTGCGGCTCATACGGGTGAAGTGATCATCGATGATCGCGACATCAAGTTTGATAACTGGCTACCGAGTGTCAACGCGAAGCTTGATTTCGGGAACGGGGTGCTGCTGCGCGGAGCCGTTTCTAAAGGGATTTCCCGTCCGGATCTCCAACTCTTTAGAGCGGGTGTCCCAATCGGCGACAATACGGATGCGTTGAGAGACGCTGGTAATCTGGACACAGGGCCACTGTTCGCCGCCCAAACCGGTAACCGAAATTTGCGCCCGATTGAGTCGACCAATTACGACCTCTCAGTCGAATGGTATTGGGATGATGTTGGTTCCTTGACGGCTTCGGTGTTCTGGAAAGACATTGAAGGGTTCGTCAATACCGGCTTCTCGACGGTGAATTATGTTGCGCCGAGCGGTCAAGAATTGGACGTCCAGATCCAAGGGCCGGTGAACGACCAGGATGGTACTCTGTCTGGCTTCGAACTGACCTATCAGCAGACCTATGACATGTTGCCGGGTCTTTGGAGCGGTCTCGGTTCACAGATCACGTATACTTATGTGGACGGCAGTGACTTCACCAACCCGAACCTCGCTTCGTTTGGGCAAGCGTCGGTCACCACCGGAATTAATGAGCTGGGTGGTAGCACCTTTACCGACTTGCAGCCATTGGCTGGGATCTCAGAAGACACGATCAATGCGACCGTATTCTATGAGTATGGACCAGTGGCTTTGCGGGCAGCCTATAACTGGCGTTCGGAATTCCTCATCACACCGCGCGATGACATCTTCCCGTTCTCGCCGATTTGGCAGGAGAGCACCGGGCAGCTTGATGCGTCAGCATTCTATGATGTCAATGAATACTTCAAAATCGGTATCCAGGGCGTGAACCTGCTCGATGAGGTCACTGAGACGACTCAGGTTGTTGATTTTGATGGCACCCGGGTCACGCGGTCTGCGTTCCGCAATGACCGACGCTTCTCAGTGCTCGGACGGTTCACGTTCTAACGTGAATCCTCTGCACGAATGATAGTCAGATCGGAGCCCTTTCCTGAAAAGGGCTCCGATTTTGCTTCAAACTTAGGAAAGAGACGCATAGTAAAGACTTGTCGAATCTTGTGGGCGCGGGGACATGAAACGTATCCCCGGGTAAAAGGGACCAAATAGGTAGATTCATCATGGCCAGACGCCGTCAGGCAGTAACCATCAAACATGTCGCTGCAGATGCAGACGTATCGCTGCAAACCGTAAGCCGCGTCATTAATAAGGAACCCAATGTCAGCGCTGCAATGAAAGAGCGCGTGCAGGCTTCGATCGATAAGCTCGGTTATGTGCCGTCTATCGCGGCACAACGCATGAGCGGTTCGCGTTCTTATTTGATCCTCGCCTTGAATGACAGAGAACGTACGATTGCCCAATGGCGCGCGCGCGATGGCAATGACTGGGTTGACCAAATGTTGCTCGGTGGAATGCTGAAATGCGCAGAGCATGGCTACCGCATGCTGATCGAATTGGTCGATACACATGATGACCATATTGAACGTGAGCTGACAGCGGCGATCGCCTCTTTACAACCGGATGGCATCATCCTGACGCCACCACACTCGCATAACCGTAAAATCAAACAGCTCCTGGAATCGAAAAATATTCCCTTCGTTCGAGTGGGATCGCGCAATGAAGGGGCGGGCATTCCGGTTTCGATGGAAGATGAGCAATCGGCCAAACTGGCGACGGAGCATTTGCATCAGTACGGCCACACCCGGATCGGATTTATCGCTGGATCGCCGGACTATAATTTGAGCCGGTGGCGCGAAGATGGATGGCGATCAACCATGGCCGCGCTCGGACTGTCGACAGACGGATTGTTCGAGATTGGTGACTTTAGTCTCGAGTCAGGCATGCAGGCTTCCCGCATGCTGTTAAGCGGTCCATCCCGCCCGACGGCGATTATTGCAAGCAATGACCAAATGGCGTTTGGAACACTCAAAGTGGCTGAAGAGCTTGGGCTGAGCGTGCCAGATGACCTCTCACTCATTTCGTTCGATAATTCACCCGCCGTTCGCTTTAGCCAGCCGCCCCTCACGGCCATTGACCAACCCGTCGCGGAGACAGCGTCGATCGCTGCGGAGCTCTTGATCGCGGCACAAAGAGGTGTGCCTTTGCCGAGCGAACGGGTCGCAGTGCCTGCTAAATTGGTCGAGCGGGACTCTGTCGCGAGACCGGCAGATTAGCGTGAGTCACGAAGCAGAGCCGCAGCAGCGTCAGAGCAAGACGTTTCTATATCTCTATGCCCTTGCTTGGGCAGGCGGCGCGATTGCTTATGTGCCCTTTCTAACCGTTCTTCTGCCGGTTCAGGTCGCCGATGCGGCGGGCGATGCTGCGGTTGATTGGCTGGCATATATCGCCTTTGTCGGGGCAATTTTTGCCAGCATCGCTCATATCGGGTTTGGTTGGCTGAGTGATAAAGCGGGAACGCGCCGCGTATTCGTCGCGGCTGGTTTGATACTGTCCTGCACATTGCTGGTTTCGGTTGGGCCGGTGACCGAATTGCCAATGCTGTTATTGATCGTGTCAGCCTGGCAATTCGGGCTCAATTTGATGCTCGCGCCGCTCGCCGCATGGGCTGGCGATTGTGTGCCTGATCGTCAGAAAGGCCAGCTTGGTGGGCTGCTATCCATTGCGCCCGCCGTCGGGGCGATGGCGGGAACATTCGTCACGATACCCGGCCTAGCGAGTGGCGCGGACCGATTGTGGCTCGTGGCACTGATTGTCGCTCTATGCGTTTTGCCAGCGCTGGTGTTTGGACGACCGAGACCGTTTCCGGAACTGATGGCGGAGCGCGTTGCACCGGATTCTGACATGCCAGCCTCTAGCTCCGTAACAGGCCGCGTCGCGCGCATGTGGATTGCGCGCTTATTGGTTCAGATCGCTGAGGCGGCTTTGTTCGCTTATGTCCTGCTATGGTTTCGATCCATGTCGGAAAACGTCACGGACAATCACACGGCGATCATTTTCAGCCTGGTTCTGATTCTCGGCGTTCCGCTCACTATATTCGCTGGACATTGGGCAGACCGACATCAGAAACCGATCATCCCACTGGTCTGGTGCGCCGGCATTGTGGCGATTGGATTGTTGATCATGGCCATGTCCCCGACATTGCCCATCGCGATTGCCGGATATTTGATTTTCGGCGTGGCCGGGACGGTGTTCCTTTCGCAGCACACGGCGCAGACCTTGCGCGTGCTGCCAAATCCAAAGACCCGAGGGCGGGATCTCGGATTCTTCAATTTAACCAACACAGTACCGTCCTTGATCATGCCTTGGCTGACATTGGCGCTGGTCCCCGTTTTTGGGTTTTCCGGCTTGTTTTTGCTCTTGGCTTTGCTGGCCAGCGTCGCGTTTTTCATCCTTCTCACAATGCGGGTGTAAAAGCGAGGGTTGATTTTCCTGAGCGGACGGGTAGTCATAAATTGAGAACGTTCACATAAGGACGCATTTTTCTGGGAGGCACAGACATTCTGATGCGTATAGCGACACTGGGAATGACCCTGGCATTTATGGTCGGCGGATGCGCGACCGAAGTGCAAGATACGGTTGCGGAAAACGATTCGACGGAAGCGGTGGCCGTCACGGAAGTCTCGGAAGAGGCGTTTGTGGCCGATCTGGTTTCTCGAATGAGTCTGGAGCGAAAAGTCGCTCAGCTGATCCAGCCACAAATCAACTCCTTTACCGCGGAAGACATGAAGCGGTATCGCTTTGGCAGTTACCTGAATGGGGGCAATGGCGGGCCCGGCGGAGATGAGTTTGCGCCTGCGAGTGAATGGCTCGCCCTCGCGGACGAAATGTGGGATGCGTCAACCGCGCCGCTTCCTGGCGATGAACCCGTGATCCCCACGATTTGGGGCACAGACGCTGTGCACGGCCATACCAATATCGTGGGCGCCACGATCTTTCCTCACAATATCGGTCTCGGCGCAACCCGAGATGCTGACCTGATCCGGCGGATTGGCCAAGCCACCGCTATAGAGATTGAAGTGACCGGGATTGACTGGAACTTCTCCCCGACTGTCGCTGTGGCTCAGGATGATCGCTGGGGACGGACGTATGAAAGCTATTCCGAAGACCCCGCAATTGTGGCTGAGTTAGGCGCTGCATTGGTCGAAGGTTTGCAAGGGCGCATAGGCGATGAGGATCGATTAGGCTCAGGGCGCGTGATTGCCACAGCGAAACACTTCTTTGGCGATGGCGGCACGGAGCAAGGGGTTGATCAAGGTGATGTGAATGGCGACCTCGCGGACCTGAAGCCCATTCATGTTTCACCTTATGTCGCCGCAATCGATGCGGGCGTTGAGACGGTCATGGCGAGCTTTAACTCGATCAATGGCCGCAAAATGCACGGTAATGAAGCTTTGCTGACCGGCGTCCTGCGTGGCGAACTGGGATTTGATGGATTGGTCGTCGGGGACTGGAATGGTCACGGACAAGTCGCGGGCTGCTCAGTCACGGACTGCGCGCAATCGCTCTTGGCCGGTCTCGACATTTATATGGTTCCGGATGATTGGAAGGAGCTGATCGAGTCTCTGGTCGCACAAGTCGAAGACGGGACGATTCCAGAAGCCCGGCTAAATGATGCGGTGTCGAGAGTCCTCCGCATGAAATACAGAGCCGGCGTGCTTAGGCCCGACGCGTTGCGTCCATCCGAACGTCCTGTTGCTTCGAAGCCAGAATTGTTGGGTTCACCAGAGCACCGTGCGATCGCGCGAGAAGCCGTGGCGAAATCTTTGACCTTGCTAAAGAATGACGGCGTTCTGCCTCTACAGTCGGGCACATCCATTCTCGTCGCGGGCACAGCTGCGGACAGTATTGCTCAGGCGTCTGGCGGCTGGACTCTAACCTGGCAAGGCGGCGGCGAGTTGACGAATGACTATTTTCCCGGCGCGACATCCATCTATGCGGGGCTCGCAGCTGCAGCTGAGGCGAGTGGTGGCTCGGCTATTCTTGCCGAGAATGGGAACTATTCGGAAAAGCCAGATGTCGCCATCGTCGTGTTCGGTGAGCAGCCCTATGCGGAGTTTGCGGGCGACAAACGAGACTTGGTCTTCCGCGACGAGGAAGGACTTGCTCTATTAAACAAGTTCGCCGCGGACAATATCCCGACTGTGGCCGTCTTTCTGTCTGGCCGTCCGCTTTGGATGAACCGTGAGATCAATGCCGCTGACGCATTTGCAGCAGCTTGGCTCCCCGGCGGTGAAGGGGCTGGTATCGCTGACGTCTTATACGGCGCCAGAGAGGCGACAGGGCGATTGTCTTTCTCTTGGCCGTCTGCATGTGGGGGGACGCCCGTAAATGGCGATGAGGGCGCTTTGTTCACGCTCGGCTATGGTTTGTCATTTGGGTCCGATGGAGCCCTGGCACCGCTGGATGAAACTTGCGAAGCTTTGCTGGTTGGCGACAGCTTAGATTGGTTCTCATCGGGTCGTCTTGGCGAAGGGGTTACGGTTCGCGCTGGCGCCATCGATGTTCCACAAATGCGCGGCAGCACAGATCTTGTTTCGCTGCGCGGCGTCGACAAGGACGCGCAAGAAGATGCGCGCGAGTTGTCGTTTAGCGCAGGTGGCAGCATCGATATCGATGGAACCGGCGAAGATCAGGCGTTTCGGATTGTCTATCAGGTCTCCGACCGTCCGACCGGAACAGTTCAGCTCAGCTCTGGCGACAGCACGCTGGATGCGACCGCGCAACTGTCTGTGGCCGCCGGGAAAGGTTGGCGCGAAATGGTGCTGACCAAATCATGCTTGCCAGAAATCACCAATGCATTGCGCATCGAAACAGATGGAGACTTCACGATGCGCATCCATACGATTTCTCGTGAAGCGCTGGAGGAAAACTCAGAGTGCTCGTTCTAAACGCAGCACGCTAACAACGAACAGTCCGCGAATAATTAGACCAAAGTGGACAAGGGGCGCGCGTCGAATGGGAATATCGGCAGACGCGCAATTGGGAGGAAAATATGGCCTTAACAACACTCGATCTGATCATTGTCGGATTGTACGCCTTTTCGCTGCTGTCGATCGCGCTTTGGGTGTCGCGAGAGCCCAAAGGTGAGACCAAGGATACCGAAGATTACTTCTTGGCCGGGCGGTCATTACCGTGGTGGGCCATTGGCGCATCTTTGATCGCGTCAAATATCTCAGCTGAGCAGATTATTGGACAATCCGGTCAAGGCTTCGCCGTCGGTGTCGCTATTGCGGCCTATGAATGGCAAGCGGCCATCGTGCTCCTTGTCGTAGCGAAATGGTTCCTACCAATCTTCTTGAAGCGGGGCATTTATACGATGCCGCAATATCTTGATCAGAGGTATGGGCATGGCGTCAAAACGCTGATGTCCGTCTATTGGATCTTTCTCTACACCGCAGTGAACCTGACCACAGTGCTTTGGTTGGGTGGTCTAGCGGTGACCTCTTTAACCGGGTGGCCTGTGTTTAACGCTATGGTCGGGCTTGCAGTATTCGCGGCGGTTTACTCGCTTTATGGAGGCCTCAAAGCCGTCGCGCTGACCGATATTATTCAAGTTGTCATCCTAATCGTCGGCGGTCTGATTATCACGTGGCTTGCGCTCAATCAGGTCTCCGGTGGAGATGGTGCGATGGCGGGTCTTGGCCGCCTGTTTGAGGAAATGCCAGGTCACTTTGAAATGATCCTGGACGAAGATCATCCAGCCTATGGTGACTTGCCCGGTATTTGGACCTTGCTGGGTGGGCTTTGGGTGCTGCACTTCTCCTATTGGGGATTCAATCAATACATTATTCAGCGGGCGCTTGGCGCGGAAAGCCTGGCAGAAGCGCAAAAAGGTCTCGCCTTTGGCGCGTTCATCAAACTGCTGATTCCGCTGATCGTCGTTGTACCCGGGATTGCCGCAGTGGTTATGGCACAGCAGGGCGTTCTGGACGGTGCCGCATTGGCGGAACAATCTGATCGCACCTATGGCGAGCTTATGACCTTTGCACCAGCAGGGCTACGAGGTCTGGTCTTTGCGGCTTTGATCGCGGCGATTGTCAGCTCTCTTGCATCCATGATGAACTCGATCTCGACCATTTTCACGATGGATGTGTATCGCGAGCGTGTCGCTGACCGCCCCGAAGGGCATTATGTGACCATTGGTCGAATCTCCGCTCTGACAGCGATTGTTATCGCAGTGTTTCTGGCGCAGCCCTTCATTGGTGGCTTTGAAAGCGGCTTCCAAACCGTTCAAGAATATTCAGGCTTCATCGCGCCAGGCGTGGTTGTGGTCTTCTTGTTCGGGTTCTTCTGGCGACGGATGTCGACAGAAGGGGCCTATGCGGTCCTACTTGGATCCGTGCTGTTTAATGTCGCTCTCAAGTTCGGCATGCCAGATGTACCCTTCATCCTACGCATTTGGTTGGTCACATTGGCGTGCATGGCGGCGGGCGTCATCGTCTCAGCGGTAGCTTCCAAGGAATTGGTCGAGGTTGATCCAAACCACCGTGTCGCCACGTTCGCAACTGACCGCACCTTCAACGTGTTGAGTGCGATCATCGTCGCGCTCCTGGTCGGTACCTATATCTTCCTTTGGTAAGCGAAGATGTCACTCGGCGAACGCGATTCGGTTTTACGACCGAAATCGCGTTCCCGGCGGCGGTGGCGCCGATGGTGCCCCGGCAAAGCATTGGGCTTTCGACATCCAATCTTCTGCAACCGCGCCACGCACAGATAGGTCCGTATCGGCGATATTGCGCGTTTGGGTCACGACCTGGCAAAACGCTTCAGCGGCGCCCGTGATGCGTTCTGCAGGATTGTCTTCACCATAGGTCCATACCGCGCCGGACGGCGCCGTAAGTTCGAGATAAGGCATCGGACCCGGCGGCGTCTCATTGCGGGTTTTATAGGTCCAGGCAAACGTGTTGACGCCGAGCACAACAATATTCTGAATGCGGTCTTCATTCTGGCGGTCGACACCGAGATGATCATAGATTTCTTGGCCATGCGCCCAAGTTTCCATCAAACGCGCGGTGATCGAGGATCTCGCGCTCATATCGGGTCCCGCCCATTTCAAACGCGCTTTTGGATCTGCCTTGGCGAATACAGTCGCCGTCTCATCGACGCCCTCATTCCACGCGGCGAGTAAATCGCGACCGCCCAAGCCAGCGAAGTGATCGGCTTCATAGCGCCTCATACCACCGCCATGCGCACCAAGGTCTTTCAAGTGCGTGACGAGTCGATTTTCATCCGTCAGTTGGAAACTCGCCATCTGATTCCAAAAATGCAGATGCTGAAGGACGGCATTAATCGTCCAGTCTTTGAACTGGGTCGGCTCGTTAAAACGCGCCGCGTCAGTCGAATCTAAGAGCGCGAATAGAGCTGTGCTTTCTGCGCGAAAATCTTCCGCTTGTTGCATGATTTTGTCCTGCGAAGGTGGCTTTTCGTGATCATCAGAGAGGAAACCCCAATTATCTAGTCCGGTCGTCGCGTTATCTGTGGGCGTGTGCCGTCTTTTTCGTGTTTTTTGGGGGCGGGTAGCTGACTTTTTTGAAACTCGTATTATTTGCGCAATTATGAATTCACGTCATCGCCAGTTTTCGGCGCTCCTTATTGTGATGGGCGCGGCGGCATGTGCGACCGCGCCACCTGTGCCGGACCGCCCAGCCATGCCCGCTCTTGAAGACGCATTCGCATCTGCAGATGCGGCTGTTCTCAATATTGAGCCCGTGAAAATGAACTGGTGGCAAGGGTTCGGAGACGATGTCCTAACCCGGTTGGTTGCGCTCGCGCTCGAGGAGAATAAGGATCTTGCGGTTGCTGCGGCCAATGTTGATACGGCGCGCGCAAGTCTCTCCCGACAGGACCTCAATCAGTCGCTTTCGACCTCATCTTCGATAGGTGCCGAACTTGGCCGGGCCGCTCGAGATGGCGCGGATACCGAATTCAACGCATCTGGAACTCTGGGGGCAAGCTGGGAGCTTGACGCGTTCGACGGAATTTCCGCAGCAATCGAAGGCGCTGCGTTCCAAGTCGAGCAACTTGAAGAGGTCCAGCGCGACGTCGCTGTTACCGTGGCGTCGGAAACGGCGCTGGCCTATGTCGATTATCGCGGCAATCAGATCCGATTGGATGTGGCGCGGTCGAATGCGCAATTGCAAGGTGACAGTGTCGAACTGCTCAAAGTCCTGTTCGAAAACGGTCGTGCGACGCGGCTCGATGTTGAACGCGCAGAGGCGCAATACCGCACCACGTTGGCGTCCCTTCCATTGCTTGAGCTGAATATTCGCGCCGCGCTGATTCAATTATCTATTTTGACGGGCCGAACAGATGTCGACATTTCCGACCTGTTGGGCGCGGAGGGCGAGGCGCGCGGTGAAATTCCAGCCCCACCGAGCGCGCTTGGCATTGGTACGCCGGATCAATTATTGAGGCGTCGGCCAGATATTCGTGCGGCTGAAGCAGAGATTGGGCGTCGTTTGGCCTTAGGGCAGGTCGAGCGCGCCAGATTGTTCCCGACCATTACGTTCAATGCCAATCTGCTCTCTCTGTTCACGGAAGATAATACGAGTGCAGAGAGTTTCGGATTCGCGATCGGACCTGCCATCCGCTGGGAGGGGCCGGATTTGCGGCGTGTTGATGCCGATATTGAGATCGCTGATGCTGAAACACGCGCGGCCTATGCGGCCTATGAACGGACGGTTGTAAACGCGTTGGGAGAAGTCGAGCTCGCTCTGACCGCTTACACACAAGAACAAGCCCGACGAGACGATTTGGAGGCGGCGGCCGCCTCAGCCGCCCGCGCGCTCGAGCTCGCGCAATTGCGATTTGACGAAGGCCTAGATGATTTCCTAGATGTTATTGACGCACAGCGCACACTTTTAGATGCGCAAGATCGTCTGGAAAGCAATCGGTTGTCGACAACCAGGCAGGCGATTGCTGCGTATAGAACACTCGGGGGCATTTGGCAGACTGAAGAGATCGCGCTGGCGGTCTCAGAAAGCGAATGAATAAATGATGGTACGCTCTTTCCTAAGTCTCATCGTCCTGGGCTCGATGCTCGCGATACCCGCTTTCGCACAACGCGGTGGGCCGGCCAGTGTTTTCGCGGAACCGGTCGCAGAACGGACATTTTCTCGAGACATTGAGGCGCTGGGAACGCTCGAGCCGAATGAACAAGTTGATCTGTCATTGAACGCCTCGGACAGAATTACCGCTCTGTATTTCGACGATGGCGAACGCGTGCGCGAAGGCAAAACGCTCTTATCCTTGGCCCAACGCGAGCAATTGGCATTGGTCGAATCGGCTGAGGCCGATGTTGAAGAGGCCGCGCGCCAATTGGATCGAGTCTCACGCTTGGCGGTTGCTGAAGCGGTGTCACAGTCGGAATTGGACAGCGCACAACGCGATCTTGATAGCGCTGAAGCCAATCTTCGTGCCTTACAGTCGCGCCAAAAAGACCGCGTCCTTGTAGCACCGTTTGACGGAATATTGGGGTTCAGGCGCGTGAGCGTGGGATCCTTCGTTCGTCCGGGTGATGTGGTTGCGACCCTTATCGACGATACTGAGATGAATCTTGATTTCGATGTTCCGTCTATTTTTACCCGTTCGATCCAACCGGGCACGGCGATCATCGCGGAAACGGATGATCTTCCAGGCGAAACCTTCACCGGCGAGATTGAAACCCTGGACAATCGCATTGATCCGATCACTCGGTCCATCCGGGCGCGTGCCAGTATTCCGAACCCAGAACGTCTTTTGCGGTCAGGTATGTTTATGCGTGTGACCGTGACGGCGGACCCGCGAACCAGTCTGGCAATTCCGGAATCCGCTGTGCAGCCGGTTGGGCCGCGAACTTTTGTCTGGCGAGCGACCCCGGAAAACGGGTCACTCAAAGCCCGCCGCGTCGAAGTCGAGCTCGGACAACGTTCCGATGGCTATATCGAAGTTCGGTCGGGCTTAGCGGCGGGGGATCAAGTCATCACGGAAGGCATCATTCGCGTTCGAGAAGGATCAGAGATCCGTCTGGAAGATCCAAGTCTGCTGGATCCGAGCGGCCCAATGGCCGATGGCGGTGGCCGTGCTGGTTCTTCCGCCAGCAGCGCAGCCAATTAAGGATCAGGCGCTATGCTGCTTTCCGATACCGCTGTTAAGCGACCGGTCTTTGCCTCCGTTATCGCATTGATCTTAGTGATCTTGGGGGTGGTCTCTTTCGATCGGCTATCTCTTCGCGAGTATCCAGACATTGATGCGCCCATCGTCACCATCGACACGCGGTATTCTGGGGCGTCGGCGAGTGTTGTTGAAACACGCATCACGCAAATCATCGAAGACCGGATTGCCGGCGTTGAAGGCATTCGGTTCATCAATTCAAACTCGAGCGATGGACGTTCGCGCATTTCCATCGAATTTGGCGTCAATCAGAACATTGATGTCGCTGCCAATGATATCCGTGATCGAATATCAGGCGTATTGGATAATCTGCCCGAAGAAGCCGACCCGCCAGAGGTCGAGAAAGCTGACTCCAATGATGATGTCATTATTTGGCTGAATCTTGCGGCTGAGAATCTGACCACGCCGGAAATTTCTGATTATGCCGAGCGTAATCTGGTGGATCGCTTCTCAGCGCTGGATGGCGTGGCGCGTGTTCGCGTGGGCGGGTCGAGAAACTACGCGTTGCGAGTATGGATTGATCGGCGGGCTTTGGCCGCTCGGAATCTGACGGTGAATGACCTCGAACAAGCGCTCCGCCGGGAGAATATCGAGGCGCCTGCGGGAAGCATTGAATCAGACACGCGGTCTTACACGGTTCGTATTGACCGGGCGTTTCAAACGCCCCAGCAATTTGCTCAATTGGTTGTTGCCGAAGGGGATGATGGATACCTTGTCCGGCTTGGCGACGTCGCGCGTGTGGAGCGCGGGACGGTTGAAGATCGGAATATGTTCCGAGGCAATGGTGTGCCTATGGTCGGGCTCGGCATAATCAAACAATCGACGGCCAATACGGTAGAAGTCGCGAATGCTGCGAAAGCACTAGCAGAGCAGCTCAACGAGACACTGCCAGACGGCATGGTGATTGCTCGCAGCTTTGACAGCTCGGTCTTCATTTCCGCATCCATTCGGGAGGTTTACACCACACTCGCCATTGCGGTCGGATTGGTCACCTTGGTGATCTTCTTATTCTTGGGGAGCGCGCGCGCGACGATTATCCCAGCTATCACGGTCCCAATCTCCATTATCGCCACTTTTATTGTTCTCTATGCGCTCGGCTTTTCGATCAATTTGCTGACGCTATTGGCCATGGTTCTTGCCATTGGCCTGGTCGTTGATGATGCAATTGTGGTGCTCGAAAACATTTCTCGCCGCATGAAGGAATATGGCGAGACACCGCTGGTCGCAGCCTTCAAGGGAACACGACAAGTCGGGTTTGCGGTGATTGCGACAACGATGGTTTTGGTTGCCGTGTTCGTACCGATCACCTTCTTACAAGGTGATATTGGACGATTGTTTACCGAGTTCGCGCTAGCCATTTCAGCGGCTGTGGTGTTTTCCAGCCTGTTGGCCTTAACGCTAACACCAATGATGGCGTCTAAGCTCTTAAGCAGGCCGCAGAGTAAGTGGACCATAACCAATGCGCTGCCGAAAATCGTAGATGGCGCGTTCGGATTGATCCGACGCGGCTATGGATGGTTGCTCAATATATTGATCCCCCGGCCATTAATGATGGCGATCCTGCTCGCGGGTCTGTTTGGAGCGACATATCATCTGTCTGAGAAGGTCACTCAAGAATATGTTCCCAAAGAAGATCGCGGTGCGTTCTTCGTGGTGGTACGTGGTCCGGAAGGGGCGTCCTATAGTTATATGGAGCGCTATATTGATGAAATTGAGCGCCGGCTTTTGCCATATACGGAAAGCCAAGAGGGCAAGCCGCCCGAGGTGAACCGACTACTCTTCCGTGCCCCAGGATTCGGCTCGTCCGCATTCAATCAGGCATTCATCATCGTCGTTCTCAATGATTGGAGTCAAAGGCGCCCGGCCGATACAATTGTCGCCGAGGTCAATCGAAAACTTGCTGATCTGCCGGGCGTGAGGGGCTTCGCGCGCATGAGGCAAGGTCTGGGAGGCGGTACCGGTAAACCAGTTCAATTCGTGATTGGCGGACCGACCTATGAAGCGCTGACAGAGTGGCGAGATACATTTGTTGCGGCGCTGGAGGATAGCGATCTTGGCCTAGTCGACATTGATTGGGACTATAAGGAAACGCAGCCTCAATATCGGATCCAAGTCGATTATGATCGCGCCGCCGATCTTGGTGTGACCGTGGCTGATATCGGGATCACTTTGCAGACCATGCTCGGTTCAAGACGAGTTACGACCTATATCGAAAATGGCGAAGAGTATGATGTCATTCTTGAAGGCCTGCGGTCAGATCAGAACAATCCGAATGATATCGAGAATATTTATGTCCGATCCTCGCGATCCGGAAATCTCATTCCATTGTCCAGTTTGATTAGTGTGGATGCGATCGCTGATAGTCCGACACTCAATCGGTATAATCGCGTTCGCGCGATTACCATCGAAGCTGGACTTGCGCCCGGTGCGTCTCTAGGTGACGTCTTGACAGGAATGCAGGTGATCGCGCGCGATGTGCTGCCGGTTGAAGCGACGATAGACTTTAAAGGCCAGTCACTGGATTTTAAAACCTCCGGGTCATCGATCCTTTTCGTATTCGCCATTGGCCTTGCGATTGTATTCCTCGTTCTGGCGGCGCAGTTCGAGAGTTACCGACATCCGATTATTATCATGCTGTGCGTCCCGGCCACCTTGGCCGGAGGATTGCTCGGCCTTTGGCTGACCGGAAATAGTATCAACATTTATACTCAGATCGGATTGATCATGTTGGTTGGCTTGGCGGCTAAGAATGGCATTCTCATCGTCGAATTCGCCAACCAGCTTCGCGATGAGGGCATGGAGTTCCGTGAGGCCCTTAAAGAAGCCTCCATGGCGCGCTTGCGGCCGATCGTTATGACCGGATTGACCACAGCTGCTGGAACCGTTCCGCTCATTCTTTCTAGTGGCGCAGGCGCGGAAACACGGGCGGCGATCGGTGTGGTCATTCTATTTGGCGTGATCGCAGCGGTTCTGGTCACGATCTTGTTTGTTCCCACGGCATATGCCTTGATCGCTCGGGGATCAGGATCACCCAGCGATGTGGCGCGCCGTTTGGAACTTGAAAGCCATCAACAAACCGTCCCCGCCGAATAATCTGAAAAAACGAAATCCGCTTTCAAGACTTCAAACCGCCGACTTGTCTCGCTGACAATCGCCGATCAAGGGACTAAGGTCACTGCGAAGCCGGAGCATTGGGAGGAAGAAGGCCATGAGTGCTTTTGAAGACGTCGTAATCTGTGAGCCGTTACGCACGCCGGTCGGCGCGTTTGGCGGGGCGTTCAAGACTGTGCCTGCTCATCAGCTTGCGACGCAAGTCGTTACAGAGCTGCTCAATCGTACGGGATTGCCAGGTTAGGCGGTTGATGATGTGGTGTTTGCCAATTGTTATCCGACCATGGATGCGCCGGCTTTGGGGCGCGTCGTGGCGTTGGACGCAGGATTACCGGTCACCGCCGGTGGCTTGCAGTTAGACCGACGCTGTGGGTCTGGCTTACAGGCGGTCATTTACGCGGCCATGACGGTGGCAACGGGCGGGGCAGATGTCATCATTGCCGGCGGAGCCGAGAGCATGAGCCGTGCACCATTTTATTCCACCGAAATCAGATGGGGGGTGAAATCACCTAATATCCAACTCGAAGATGGGCTAACACGAGGACGCGTCACCGCGGGCGGCCAGCACCATCCGGTGGCAGGGGGGATGATCGAAACTGCTGAGAATTTGCGCAAGGAATATTCGATCTCCCGAGAGGCTCAAGACCAACTCGCCGCGCGCTCACAAGCCCGCGCCGGCGCGGCGATTGAAAGCGGTGTATTTGCTCAAGAAATTGTGCCCGTCACTGTCAAAGGCCGTAAAGGCGATACCGTGGTGGAAGCCGATGAACATCCTCGCCCAGGGACAACGGTGGAGAAACTCTCAACCCTGCGTCCGATTATGGGGCGGACCGATCCAGACGCAACGGTGACGGCTGGCAACGCGTCAGGGCAGAATGATGGTGCCGCAGCGTGTATCGTCGCGTCTCGCGACGCCGTGGCGAAGTACGGTCTGAAACCCATCGGACGTATGGTTAGCTGGGCCTTGGCTGGCGTGCCACCGAAAACGATGGGGATTGGACCCGTGCCCGCAACGGAAAAAGCGCTCGCGAAAGCAGGGCTCAGCCTGTCCGACATGGATTTGATCGAGCTCAATGAAGCCTTCGCGGCGCAAGTGCTGGCGTGTACACAGGCGCTCGGCCTCACCGAAGAGGATCATCAGCGCATAAATGTCCATGGGTCTGGAATCTCGCTGGGGCATCCTGTTGGCGCAACAGGCGTTCGTATTCTGACGACACTGCTAAGAGAAATGTCGCGGCGCGAAGCGCGGTATGGTCTCGAAACCATGTGCATCGGTGGTGGGCAAGGCCTGGCAGCTGTTCTCGAGCGGGTGTAACTGCTCTCGACCACGCGCGTGTCACCGTTTTGAGCCACACTCTGCGTCAGTTATCATTAAGACCGAAACCCAATGGCCACTCGAAACGGGAGGCCCTCATTGCGTTTGTCGGCGCGATTTTCGCACGATTGTCGCGCATTGGTGGCTGCTTGTTGTTCAAAAACCGGCCCGCGGGTTCCTCAAAACTCTTGAGTGCTTGAAATCACGCAACGAAAATTCGTGAAATTACGATTGGGGATTCGATTTAGATTTGCTGCTGCGGCTTAGCATTCCATTTTGAGGGCTCTGTATTGAACATTCTTTTGGCGACATCCGATGAGTTTGCATTCGCGCGTTTGCAGCGTGTCATGGACAGCACCTGTGTGATTGAACAATCCGTGGAACCGATTGCCCATATTTCCTCTACGCTTGAGCGTGATGCTTATGATATTTTGCTTGTCCTCAGCGATACGATCGATCTTGTCTCCATAGAGCAATTGAAAGAGGCAAGTCACCGCGTTTCGATCCCAATCGTAGTCTTTGTCAGCCGAGACCCAGAAAACCTGGCACCGGTCGCTATTCGACTTGGGATCACATCTTTCGTGGTGGATGGTTTTGAAGTGCACCGTGTCCCGACCCTTATCGAGGTCACGCTCGAGCGGTTTAAACTCAATGAAGCGCTGCGCGGCGAATTGATGAAATCGCAAGAAGAGCTTGCTGCGCGCAAAGTCATTGAGCGCGCGAAAGGGATTCTCATGCAACAAAAGCAATCTAGCGAACAAGAGGCCTACCGAACGCTCAGAGAACTTGCCATGCGCCAGTCAAAGCCCATCAAAGAAGTGGCAGAGACACTTATCCTGTACTCGGATGCGTTGTTCTAAAAGCTGCTATGCAACCATCTGTTTCGTTACCCTAAGGGTAGGGTGGAAAGATTTAGGCAAAGCTTGTCCGGTCAAAGGTCACTCATGCTCAATCTGTGAGCACCCGCAGCAAAAATTATAATTCATTCTTGCGGGGACTTTAGAAAAACGAAACCTCCAAGAATACTAACCTCAAGTTTAACGACGAACTTAATCCCTGTCTGCGCAACGACGCGCAAATATCACGGCCCCGCGCCGCATACGAGACTCAAAGACGAGCCTCGCAATTACCCTGGAGTATGAAACTCGAACGCGTGTCGCAGAAGCGTCACCGCAGCCCGTTTGAGCCATTCTCTTTCAAAAAAACAAATTTTGATCCGGCGATAGAGCCGGACATTAGAAGGAATTTTTCTATGCGGATTTCCCTGCGAAAACGTCTGCTTACCTGCGCGGCGGTCTCGGCAAGTTTAGCGTTTACACCAAGTGTATTGGCTCAAGAGGCGGATACTGAAGATGAAGTTGCGGTCCAAGAAACCATTATTGTAACAGGTGCGCTTGGCGCACCGCGCTCGGTGACCGATTCTCCAGTGCCCATTGATGTGTTTGGAGCGGACGAGATCGAAGCGGTTTCGTTTACAGACACGAACGATATTCTGCGAACGCTTGTCCCGTCTTACAGTCTGACACGGCAACCGATTTCTGACGGTGCGAGCTTCATTCGCCCCGCCAGTCTGCGCGGATTGCCAACAGATAAGACATTGGTGCTCGTCAACTCTAAGCGTCGCCATCGCGCAGCTTTGGTCTCGATTGGCGGATCGGGGACGCAAGGGCCAGATATTGCTACCATACCTTCCACTGCGCTTGGCTCTGTGGAAGTGCTGCGAGATGGCGCTGCCGCGCAGTACGGATCAGACGCTATTGCCGGCGTGATCAACTTCATTCTGAAGGATAATGCTGAGGGGGTCACGCTAACCGCGCAAACCGGACAGTATTATGAAGGTGACGGCACTGAGTATACACTGGCCGGTAATATTGGTTTGCCGCTCGGTGATTCAGGATTCCTCAGCGTGTCAGGTGAGTATTACCAAGCTGATGCGACCATCCGTGCGACGCAATACTGCCAGGATTTTGCATGTGTGGATGTGAATGACCCGCGCTTTGCAGGCGCGCTTGGCGGCAGCTTTGACACCACGCTCGCAGGGTATGACGAGGCCAGCTTTATCGCGGGGCTCCCTAACGCGAATATTGGACCTGGCGATGTCGTGCAGCCGTGGGGCGCACCAAATGTGGAACGCTTAGCGCTCTTCTATAATGCTGGCTATGACTTGTCTGACAGTGTGTCTTTGTACAGTTTCGGTAACTACACCACGTCAGAAGGCGATGGCAGCTTCTTCTATCGTTTCCCAGGTAATAGCACGATCGAAGACCTACGATTGGAAGATGGTTCGGTTTATTCGCCGCTATTGATCTTTCCGGGTGGTTTCACGCCACGCTTTGTTGGCGAGATTACTGATTACTCTTTCGTCGGCGGGATAAAGGGGCTGACAGAGAGTGGGTTCAGTTGGGATCTCTCGGGCCGTTTCGGTTCAAACGAGATCCAATACACTCTGATGAATACCATCAATCCGTCTTTGGGGCCGGACACGCCAACGAGTTTCCGTCCGGGCGATTTGATCAATGAAGAGATGCAGTTTCAAGCTGACTTCGCTTATGATTTTGAGGCGGGGACAGCATCGCCGATCGTCGTTGCGTTTGGTGCCAGCTATTTGGATGAATCTTATGAGATTGTCGGGGGCGATGCAGCATCATTCGCCAATGGTCCATTCTCGGGACAGGATCCATTTGGGTTCTGTACCGACGAAGATGATATCGCATCACGTACTGCCACCGCGGCTGGCGCTGCGGTGATCGCCAACGGATCCACGCTTGATTGTTCTGACGGCGGCGATCCTGTTTATCGTACGGTCGGCGTCGGTTCTAACGGCTTTCCCGGCTATGGCCCTGACTCAGTCGGTGAGCTAACGCGAGACTCATACGGCGTCTATGTCGATGTCAGTACCGATCTTACGGATCAACTGTTTGTGCAGGGCGCGCTTCGCTTTGAAGACTATTCTGACTTCGGCGAAGAGACCGTCTGGAAGCTCGCCGCACAGTATGACTTCAACGAAATGTTCTCTGTTCGCGGTTCAATAGGTACAGGCTTTCGTGCACCGACCCCTGGTCAGCTTGGGACCACGAATGTGTCAACTCGCTTGCCGAATGGTGTGCCCGTTGCCACTGGTCTTTTCCCTGCAACCAACCCAGCAGCGATAGCTCTTGGAGCTGAGCCCTTGCGGCCGGAGAAGTCCGATAACATTGCGTTCGGTTTCCTCGGAAGCGTGGGCGACTTCACCTATACGGTCGACTTCTATCAAATCGATCTGAAAGACCGGATGAATGCCGTGTCCACCATTACGATTATCAATGATATTGACGATCCGACATTGGCTGGAACCGAATTGGGAATGAACGAACAATTTGCCTCGTTCTTAGATGCGGCGGGCGTTCCCAACGCCAACACGATTGGTGGCGTCAACTTTTTCCAGAACGCTTTTGATACCACAACAACCGGTATCGATGTCGTGCTGACTTACAGCCAAGACTGGGGCGAAATGGGGACCACCGACTTCTCTGGTGCCTTAAATTGGAATGAGGAAGAGTTCGACGGGGATGTTTCTGATCTCTTCAATGCGGAAAATAGATTCGACTTTGAGAATGGTTCACCGGAATGGCGGGGCAACGTCTCGGCCACGCACTCGGTCGACAAGTTTACGATTTTGGCTCGTGCCAATTTCTATGGGCCTTACGAGAATGCCGATGGCGGGGGAGCGAACGGCCTCATCCAGAAATTCGGCGAGGAGGTCATGTTTGACTTAGAAGGGTCATATGATGTCAACGATGCGATCATGATCGCAGTCGGTGCCCGAAACATCTTCGACGAGTATCCAGATGTAGGTGATCCGGCAATCGGTGATACGTGCTGTGGTCGAATCTATCGATCCGATAGCGAAGTCGATTGGCAGGGCGGTTTCTACTATGTCCGCGCCGTCGCCAAATTCTAGCGTCTGACGAGCTTATTCACACGCAAAAGACTTTCGGAGGGCAGAGGCGTCTGCCCTCCGAGCTTCAAAAAAACACAGACTCTTAGCTCAAGTAGAACGGACTATTTTATGCCAGTATTAGAAGGTGAAAGCCTGCAATTGCTGCAACTCATTGGCGTGTTGATGGCAGCTGGACTCGTGGCCGGATTTGTCGCCGGCCTTTTTGGTATTGGCGGCGGGTTTGTCGTCGTGCCAGCTTTATTGCTGGTTTTTACCGTTTTTGGTGTCGACGCAGAAGTTTTGACCCATGTCGCGATCGGAACCTCATTAGCGACAATTATCGTAACATCCTCGCGCTCGGTGCATGCGCATAATCAAAAAGGTGCCGTAGATTTTACCATTATCAAAGATTGGGCGCCGTGGTTGGTGCTTGGAGTTGCCGGCGGATTATACCTTGCCCAGTTTATGGATGGCCGGTCCTTGAAATGGATCTTTTCAATCGGTGTTTTCCTGATGGGCTTACACTTCATATCTCCTGTCTTACGAGACGTGAAACTTGCAGATGAAATGCCGAAAGGCCTGACGCGGGTCGGACTTGCCTCTTTCTTGGGCGGGTTTTCAGCCTTGCTCGGCATTGGTGGTGGCACCATTGCGGTGCTGACCATGACCATGTGTGGACGCCCCATACATCAGGCGGTCGCCACCGCAGCGGGATTCGGCGTCATTATCGCTGTACCGGGCGCCATCGGCTTCGCGGCGCTCGGGGTCGGGCAGGAAGCTCTGCCCATGGGGTCGTTTGGTTATGTCAATATTATTGCGGTCATGGCGATCACAGCCATGTCTTTCATCACAGCGCCTTTGGGGGCGAAGGCCGCCCATGCCCTAAACGGACCGGCGCTCAAGCGCGTTTTCGGCGTGTATCTCCTCATCACGTCGGCCATCGTGCTTTGGAATTCTTTCTCATGAGGCAGCTCAGAATTTTTTACTCACTACTGACCAACACAGTTCACAAAAAGGACCGACATTATGACTCTTAATCTCACCCGCCGCTTGATGCTCACCGGCGCAATGGGGACCTCTATCGCGGGCGCGGCCGCCTGTGTCAGTTCGGTTGGATCGACAACACAAGCAGCAGCGGAAGGCGCCTTTCCGCCAGCGCCAGCGATCGATCCTTACCTATTGGGACCAAAAGAAGGGGTCGCGCTATTATCGCGAAATGAAAACCCTTATGGGCCTGCCAAATCCGCACGCGACATGATTGAGTACGCAGCTTCGAAAGGCGCTTATTATACCTCGTTCGAAGCGCAAGTGATGCTGACTGAAATGATTGCGGAGAAGAACAATGTATCTCCAGAGCAAGTGGTCGTGACCACAGGCTCCGGCGAAGTTCTAAGCGCAATTGCGCTCATATACGGACCAAAAGGGCCGATCGTCGCGCCGCGATTGTTCTGGGACACGACCGCGCTCTATGCTGTCAATTTAGGCATGGCCAACATTGAGCGCGTGCCATTGGCCGCCGATATGAGCGTAGACCTGAGCACCATCGAAGCGAAGGTGACGCCAGAAACTGGTTTGGTCCAATTGTGCAATCCAAACAATCCAACCGGAATGGTTTCCGACGCCGCGACTCTCAAAGCTGCGGTAAAACGTATGGCGAGCAAGACCACAGTTCTTGTTGATGAAGCCTATATTGAATTGTCAGATGACCCTGAGGGGAATTCATGTGTTCCGCTCATCAATGCGGGGCATGACGTTATCGTCACGCGGACATTCTCTAAAATTTACGGCATGGCCGGAGTTCGCGTTGGCTACTCAATTTCGTCCGCTGAAACGGCAGAGAAAATCCGCGCGACGGCGATGTCCTGGTCACCAAGTCTTTCCATCGCCGCGGCAATCGGTTGCTACAATGATGAGAAATTCTTAGCGATGTCGCGTTCGAAAATTCAAGAGGCCCGAGACATGGTGAATACCACTATCGATACGCTTGGGCTCACGCGTTTGCCGTCGCAGACAAATTTCGTCTACTTCAAGTCGGGCAAAGAAGCGAATGCTGTCCAGGAAGCCATGATGAAAAAGAAGATCTCTGTGAGGGGGCAATATATGGACTATAATGAATGGACCCGTGTCTCCATGGGGACGATTGCCGATGTTGAGCGTTTTTGCAAAGCGCTACCGGAAGTGCTGAGCGCATAAATCGTAAGGATGTTCAGACATTGTAGAAAGGCGTATTAGCCACAACGATGTTGCAACCTCATACCGCTATTGGGGCGGCGCTATGCGTCGCCTTACTTTGATACCAGCGATGACGTCCAAAGTGATGCGGCTCTGACAAATAGAGACGTGCGGACGGCGACTTGTAGGCACTTTCCAACACTCAGTTAAACCTAGCTTAGGCGTTCCGACGGATGACTCGTCCGCGCATGTCAGTCCGGATCCGCCGGTTTGCCAAGCGTTCGATGACGAAGTTCGAAAGTGAAAAGCGGGTATAAAGAGAACCGGAATGCTAAGAGTCTTATTGCTTGGGGGTCTCTTGATTTGCGCGTCCTGCGGCGGTGGAGGAGAGGGGAGCAGTCCTCCCGCTTCGCCCGATCCCACTCCAGATCCAATGCCGTCCACGAATAGCGCGCCGATCGTCGCTTCAGAGAATGCGGACCAAGCGGGCCAAGTCGGCACTTCATTCGATTATGATGCAAGCCAGAGTGGCGCGACGTTCAGTGATCCCGATGGTGATGCGCTGACGTATTCGGTGGAATTATCCACGCCCTCTCGCGGCTTGAGCATTAGCGGAACAAACATCACGGGCACGCCGACGACAGATGGCAACATAACCGTCAGCATTACGGCATCGGACCCGGATGGCTTGACGGCGACGGACACGTTCGAGATTTCAGTTTCGACGCCTTTATCCCAATCGCCAAATATACTTCTCATCATCGCAGACGACTATGGTCAGGACTCGTCTGCTCAGTATGCGCTCGGATCAGACCTGCCCAATACGCCGACACTTGATCAACTAGCAGCGACAGGACTTGTCTTTGAGAACCTCTGGGTCAGTGCGGTTTGCTCGCCGACGCGCGCGGCTTTGATCACCGGAAAGCATGGACGGCGCACAAGTGTGTTTGAGCCTGGCGATTCACTTCCATCTGATGAGGTCACGCTTCACGCGCATTTGCGGGATGTGCCGGAAAGCGCCGACTATGCGTCAGCATTGATTGGCAAATGGCATTTGGGGACCGGCGTATCAGAACCCAATCGTATGGGCATAGATCATTTCGCTGGACTTCTGCGAGGCGGTGTCGGTGACTATTTCGATTGGACCCTTACGATCAATGAGACCGATCGCGATGTGACCTCCTATGCGACCACCGAAATAACTGACCAAGCGATTGATTGGCTGAGCCAGCAATCAGGGCCTTGGTTTGCTTGGGTGGCCTATAACGCCCCGCATTCGCCCTTTCATTTGCCGCCCAGCACATTGCACGACCGCACGCTCTCTGGGAGCGCCACAGATATCGATAATAATCCAAGACCCTATTATCTCGCCGCTATAGAGGCGATGGATCATGAGATTGGTCGCCTCTTGGATTCGCTTGATCCGGATGTACGGAACAATACGATCGTCCTCTTCATCGGAGACAATGGAACACCGCGTGCTGTCTTAGATCCAGACGCGGTTCTAAGGGGATCCAAGGGCAACGTGTTTGAAGGCGGTGTGCGCGTGCCCATGATTGTTTCGGGGGCAGGGGTCACGCGTGTCGGAGAACGCGAAGACGCCATCATCCAGGCACCAGACTTTTTTGCGACAATATCCGAACTGGCCGGACAAGACCTCCCGATGATCCATGATGCACGATCCTTCGCGGGTCTTTTTCAGACACGTTCTGCAGCTCCTAATGCGTACATCTATTCTGAATATGCGGGCGACCGGACGGTTCGTGACGCTCGCTATAAGCTGATTGAACGCGAAAATGGCGAGCAGGAATTCTATGATCTCGATTCCGATATTGATGAGTCGAACGATCTGATCGGAGGGGCGGTCCCTATTGAGGCTGAATTGCAGGAATTGGAGGATGCGCTCGCGGCTATCACCACCGGGCAGTGAACTGCACCGCTTGCCAAGTGGGCGAAGCCACAGCACCCTAGTGACCTGCAAATTTAGGGAAGCCGATGATTGATCATATGATCACCGCGATATTTTTGGTGAATGCGATTTGGTACGGCATGGGGTTTGTCGCCTTCTATTTGCGACGAAACGTATTTGCCAAAGTTATGGTGCCCCGCAAAGAAGATCGAGAGAATTCGGCTTATGCTGCCGTGGTCGAGTCTGGTCGGTTTATGGGCGGGTTTAATTTTGCCCTTTCCGTTTTGAACGTCTTACTCGTCTTCAATGTCGCTGGGTTTGAAACGCAGGCCCAATTGGCCGTTTTATTGGGGTTCAACGCTTTGGCGCACGGCTCACAATTTGCGGGAAATGTTCCCATGGCCTTGCAGAACCTCAAGGGCGAAGGCCTGTGGCGCGTCTTCAAGGGCGTTATGTTGCAAATCTTTATCATCGACTTTGTACTGATGATCTTGAATGCAACGCTGGCGCTTATTCTACTCAGCTAACTTGATCGCTGTCGCGCTTGAAAATTGGCCCCTACAATTGCGAGACATTCGTTTCTTGCCGGAGCAGGATGCGGCCCGTGAGCTCCAAGCTCGATTCGTTCACCATCATGTGCTGGGTCGCCACATGAACGTCTCGGAAGTGACGTTGCAGCGGGCTTTTACTGTAGACGGAACTGCCGCCTGCGAGCGTGTAGAGATCCGTCACAATTTCTGCGCAAGAATGGACCGCATGAGTCAGTGATAGACGCAGATCGACGCGGCTCTCGACGGAAGGTTCGGATTCGTCCTGCGCGTCGCGCCAACAATTATCGATCGCATCATAAACAAAGAGGCGTGCGGCTCTCAATCTCGCTTGTGCCCGCGCAATTTTGATTTGGACGGCCGGGCGTTGGGCCAGTGATTTGGAACTGCCTTGCGGTTTTTTTGCAGAGGCCAGTTCGATCACATGGTCCAAGCTTGCCTTTGCAATCCCAAGCGCAACCGCCGCGATGCCAATGGCCAAAAAGCCGAAATAAGGAAACCGAAAAATCGCTTGGTCAGTGCGCCGCGCTTCGGTGGCAATCATACGATCTGCGGGCAAGAAAAGGTCCTCGACCTGAAAGTCTGTCGACCCCGTACCTTTTAGTCCGGAGACTTGCCACGTATCGAGAAGTTCCAACTCATCGCGTCGGATGAGAAAGCTGCAATGGCGAGGGGCGCCGTTTGGCAGTGTCTCGAGTGAGCCTTCATCGGTTTTGATAAATGCGCCCGCGGTGAGGTATTTGCAGTTTGGGCTTCCTGAGCCCCATTGCCAGCGTCCATTCAAAACAAATCCTTCAACCCCGTTTTGGGTGGTCCGGGTTGCCCGTCCCATTGGGGCGAACACGCCAGCGACATACGCGCTGCGATCATCCGAAAGAGCTTTGCCCAAATCCCCACTCAAATCGGCGATGCTGAAGGCTGCGGAGTTGCCAATAAACATGACCCAGGCGCTGGAAGCGTCAGCGCTCGCGACATATTCTACGACTTCTGCGAATTCTCCGGGCGTGGCGGCGAGGCCGCCATACTCAACCGGATTGCAGATACGGTATAAGCCAGTATCCGCGATGCGGTCGACCAAGTCCTGTGAGACATGCCCTTGCGATTCAAACTCGGTCGCGCGGTCAGCGATTTCTTCGAAAAAGGGGCGGGCCAGTTCTAATGGGTGCGTGCTCAATATCGTCTCGCTCTTTTGTTCAGGGGACACCATAATCGAATAGGCGGCGCGTCCCCAGCGCGACCTTTGCAAAAGAAGGCATAACAGATCGCAGTTTTTGCTCCAAGACCGCACCTAGCGGCAGGTAGAACCGCGGCTGCGGAGGGCGCTTTGAGCCGCCAATCGACCTAATTCCTCTCTAATTCCAACCGCCCAAATTTTAAGCAACAACAGGACTCGGCACACGTATCGCGTGCGCTCTATTGTCGTGCACGTGTGAGCGTGCCTGATACGGGTATGGCTGGGAATGATCGTTTCTTTGATGAGATGCACGGATATGGCGAGGGTATTCGCGCGCCATATGAAACCTATCATCGCCTCTTGTCGGAAATAGAGCCTGCCCGTCTCAATCGTCAGGCCCAGAAGGCTGAAGAATTTTTTCGGCGCACAGGCATCACCTTCAACGTCTATGGCGAAGCAGACGCGGAAGAGCGATTAATCCCGTTCGATCTATTGCCAAGAATCATAAGCGCCAAAGAATGGCGCACGCTGACACGAGGCATCGAGCAACGCATCAAAGCGCTGAACGCGTTTCTGCACGATATTTATCACCGCCAAGAAATCTTGCGGGCGGGCCGCATCCCGGCGCCTCTGATTTTGGAGAACGAAGCCTTTCTCTCGCAAATGGTCGGCGTTAATCCGCCAGGTGGCATTTACACACATATTGTTGGCACCGACCTGGTCCGTACGGGGCCGGACGAGTTTTTCGTTTTGGAGGATAATGCCCGCACACCCTCAGGGGTTTCCTACATGTTGGAAAACCGGGAAACCATGCTGAAAATGTTTCCGGAATTGTTTTCCAATCTGGGCGTCGAGTCGATCAGCGATTATCCCTCCATGCTGCGCAAAACTTTGGCCGCGTCTGCGCCAGCCGCGTGTGAAGGCAAGCCGACGATCGCCGTGCTCACGCCAGGCATTCACAACTCAGCCTATTATGAGCACGCATTCTTAGCCGATCAGATGGGGGTCGACCTTGTCGAAGGGCATGATCTGAAGATTGTCGATGGTCGAATTTGTATGCGGACAACCTGCGGATACGAACCCATCGATGTCATCTATCGCCGCGTGGATGATGAGTATCTTGATCCCCTAAATTTTAATCCGGATTCGCTATTGGGGGTTCCCGGGATATTCGACATTTATCGCGCAGGCGGTGTCACGATTACGAACGCACCCGGCACAGGCATCTCTGATGATAAGGCATTATATTCCTACATGCCCGATATCGTCGAATTCTATACGGGCCAAAAACCGCTTCTCAAAAATGTACAGACGTGGCGCTGTTCCGAACCGTCCTCTCTACAATACGTATTGGAGAATCTGTCCGAGCTTGTCGTCAAAGAGGTGCATGGCTCTGGCGGATATGGAATGTTGGTGGGGCCAGCGGCGAGCAAGAAAGAGATCGAAGCGTTCCGCAAAAAGCTTGAAGCGAAACCGTCCAACTATATCGCGCAACCCACTTTGGCATTGTCCACTGTGCCGGTCTTCACCGAGTCCGGTTTAGCCCCGCGCCATGTCGATTTGCGGCCCTTCGTTTTGGTGTCGCCCAACTCTATCGAAGTTGTCCCAGGAGGACTCACGCGGGTGGCAATGACGGAAGGATCCTTGGTCGTGAATTCGAGCCAAGGAGGCGGTACGAAAGACACTTGGGTGCTAAGCGATGAGTAAGATGCTGGGGCGAACCGCATCTGGCTTGTTCTGGATGATGCGCTACTTAGAGCGGTTTGAGAATACAGCCCGCTTGATTGATGCTGGATTTCGGATGTCGCTGACCCGCGCGCGAACGGCTGAGAGCGAGTGGGAATCCGTGCTCACTACCGCAGGCACGCGGGATCTATACGTAGACGCCTATGACCGATTCAGCACGCGCAATACGGTCGATTTCTTGGTGGCAGAGAAAAACAATCCAAGCAGCTTGTATCGCTCGATCGAGGCCGCAAGGGAAAACGCTCGGATGACCCGTACCGCGCTCACCCGCGATGTCTGGGAAGCGATCAACGAGACCTGGTTACAGTTCAAGCGCGATCATGCTGCGCAGCGACATCAATCGGATTTGCAGGATTTGCTCTCCTCCGTGCGGCAACAGGTGGCGCTGGTGCGCGGCAGCATTAATGGCACCATGTTGCGCAATGACATTTTCCGATTTGTTTCACTTGGCGCCTTGATCGAACGAGCGGACAATACGGCGCGTATCTTGGACACGAAATATTATGTGCTTTTGCCTTCCAGCGCATCTGTCGGCTCGTCGCTTGATCGCGTTCAATGGGAGATGATTTTGCGTTCTGCTTCAGCTGAACGGTCGTTCCATTGGCTGTATGGAGGGGAGATAAGTCCCGCCGCGATTGTTGAGTTTTTGATCCATGATGTGCGTCTGCCGCGCTCAATCGCATATTGTTATGATGAGATCATTGCGACGCTCGACGCTTTGGAACATGAATACGGACACCGTACACATGCGCATGAGCTCGCGGCCAATCATGAAGCGCTGATTACCAGTTCGAGCAGTGACGCGATTATCGGTTCCGGCCTGCACGAATTCTTGATAGATTTCATCGCGCGCAATGCCGCTCTGTCGAAGCAAATTGAGCAAGACTATAGGTTTACCAAGTGACATGCGGCTGACCATCAATCACACCACGCAATTTCATTATGATGAGCCACCATCCTATGGCCTTCTACAGTTGCGTGCGGCGCCGCAATCTTGCGCCGCCCAAACCGTCATCAATTGGGAGGTTTCACTCGAAGGCGCACGGCAACAAGCCCGTTTCTTTGATCAACATGGCAATTGCGTTGATTTGATTGAAGTCCTGCCGGATGCGCAAATGCTGGAAATTGGCGTATCTGGTGAAGTCTCGACGCTTTCAAGCGATGGTATTTTGGGGCTCCATCAGCATGCAATGCCGCTTTGGTTCTATCGCCGACAAACGGCGCTCACAGCATTGAACGAAAACCTAATCGCCTTGGCTGAGTCGATCGTCCTACCGTCCGAAAACACGATTGCAGATTTACACACGCTTAGTCAGCTCATTCGTGATCAAGTTGCGTATACGCCGGGTGAAACGGGGGTTGCGACAACCGCGGGAGAAGCGTTGCAGAATGGAAAAGGCGTCTGCCAGGATCACAGTCATATCTTCCTGAGCATCCTGCGCCACAAAGGTTTCCCGGCACGGTATGTTAGTGGATATCTCCTGATGGATGATCGCACGCAGCAAGAGGCCAGTCATGCTTGGACGGAAGTCTATCTCGATGGTCTAGGCTGGGTTGGGTTTGATATTTCGAACGGGATTAGCCCCGATGAGCGTTATGTCCGCATTGCTCAAGGCTTAGACTATGCTGATGCAGCACCGACCAGAGGCCTCACACTGGGCGCTGGACGGGAAAATTTGATTGTCTCGATCCAAGTTCAGCAATAAATCCCGACGATCGAATTGAGAAGGGCCCAGCATGACCTATTGCGCTGCGTTAAAAATGGACAAGCATTTGATCTTCATGTCCGACACGCGCACCAATGCTGGCGTTGATAATATTTCTAAATTCCGCAAGATGTTCACCTGGTCCACGCCAGGGGAACGGGTCATTACGCTGATGACCGCCGGCAATCTCGCGACGACCCAAGCGGTGGTTAGCCTGCTCGACGAACGCTCAAAAGCCCCGGAAGAACGTGATCCAACCTTATTGCAAGTGCCGACCCTGTTCCAAGCGGCGCGGTTGATTGCGGATACTCTGAATGAAGTGGTGCACGCGCACGCAGATGAAGGGCAGGATGCTGAGGCGGCGTTCCGGGCGACTCTGATCATGGGGGGGCAAATTGCGGGCCAGGAGCCGCGCCTGTTTCTGATCTATCCTGAGGGCAATTTTATTGAGGCCAGTGCAGAGACGCCATTCTTCCAAATTGGTGAGACCAAGTATGGCCGCCCGATCATTTTGCGGGCCTTTGACCCGGCTATGACCGTCGAGCAGGCGCTTCGGCTCTTATGTGTGTCCTTCGATTCCACATTGCGCGCGAACCTGTCTGTCGGCATGCCGCTCGATGTTCATGTCTATGACGCGGACGCGCTGAAGACCGGGGCACAGTTTCGGATCGAAGAGAATGATCCTTCCTTCTCCGCCATCTCTCAAGGGTGGGGCGCGGCTCTGCAGTCGGCACTGGAAGGTTTGCCGGAGTTTGCGCCGCCAGATTCAAATAGCTGAAACAAAAAAGCTAAAAGCGCTCGAGCATTTCATTGCGTTTCGCAATTGCCCGCTCAAGACGCGCTTCGGAGGCTTCCAGATTCTTTTTCGGATCGCGATAAAAAGCCGTCATCTTCATCGCGGCGAGCAGCAGAGCATTGAGCAAGCGCCCGCCAAACTTCATCGGTCGGTCAAAGTCGAATAGCAGAATAACGCGCTCTTGGTCCGTCTCGTTCCAAACTTCATGCTCGTAAGTGTCATCGAACACGAACAATTCTCCCGGCTTCCAGGCGACGATTTCATCGTGGATGCGGATCCGACACTTATCTGATTCATCAGGCACAATCAGACCAATATGCGCCCGCAAAATGCCTTTCGTTACGCCTTTATGCGCCGGGATGTGATAGCCGGGAGAAAGAATGGAAAACATCGCGGTTTGCAGGTTCGGAATGGTCTCCAAAAGCTCTGCCGTGCGCGGTGTGAGTTGGGTATTGGTCTCGAGGCGTTTGCCAAATCCATAAAGAATGAAGGTTCGCCAATTGCGCCCCTTAGCGAGGCGATACTGATCGGGTGAGATATCCTGGAACCCGGGAATCACATCTCGATAAGCCATGACCTCTTGCGCTTCTTTCAAAATGGTTGGCCATTCTTCTTGGATCGCTTCGAGATGCTGAAAATGCGTATTCGGGATGACAGGTGTGTCAGGCACTTTCGATTGGCGAGATTGAAATCCGGCCACCCAGCGCATCAGCTTCTTGCCATTCTTCTTGATGAAGGCGCGGCGAGGCTTGGTCAGTGTTGCTGGTTTTTCGATTGTGTCTGTGGGCGCCATTCTCAGCTCACCAAAGTCCGTTCTGTTTCCAACATATAGTCGCGTGCCAAGGGTAATGCGTCCACCGTCTTCGTCAGCTGGATCTGGAAATTCATGTGTTTCCCATGCCGGAACGTGAATTCGCTGACGATCAGATAGAATTCCCACATACGACAAAAAGCTTCGTCGAACATCTCGGCGACTTTTTCACGATTGGCCTGAAACCGATTGTCCCATTCCCGCAGCGTATGGGCGTAATGGAGACGCAAAATTTCGCAATCAGTGACCCACAGACCTGCTTTTTCAATCTCGGCGAAAGTTTCAGAAAGCGCTGGGGAATAGCCACCTGGGAAGATATATTTTCGGATCCAGGCACCTGTCGTGCCGGGACCGCCTTTGCGTCCGATGGAGTGGACGAGGGCGCATCCTTCATCGGTCAACCGGTCACGAATGCTGGCGAAATACTCTTTGTAATGGGCCACGCCAACATGCTCGAACATGCCAACGGATACAATTGCATCAAACGTCTCTTCCACGTGACGATAATCTTGCAGACGGAGCGAGACTTTATCTTCCAATCCCGCCGCTTTTACGCGTTCTTGGCCCAAGGCCAGCTGTTCGTCTGACAGGGTGACGCCAACGACTTCGCAATCAAAATTCTGCGCGATGTAAATCGAAAGACCGCCCCAACCGCACCCGATATCGAGCACGCGCATGCCTGGTTTTAGGTTTAGTTTGGCGGCGATATGCGCCATTTTGAGCGTCTGAGCCTGTTCCAGAGTAATGTCCTCTGTGGGCCAGTATCCGCAGGAATATTGCATATTTTCATCGAGGAAGAGTTTGTAGAACTCATTCGATAAATCGTAATGGTGCTGAACATTTTTGCGAGACGTTGCTGCGGGATTCCGCTGATGCCAGCGACGAATGCGTTTGAGCCAAGATTTCAAAACCTTTTGCACGGGGTGGCTGCGCAAGCCGGTTCGATTCAATGCAAACACTTTGAGAAGATCACGTATGCTGCCATCTTCGATCACCAATGTGCCGTCCATATAGGCTTCGCCCGCATATAATTCAGGGTTCAAAAAAAGCTTTCTATACAGGGGCTTGTCGGTGATTCTGACCGTTGCCGCAGGTGCTTCACCTGAGCCGTGTTGGTGGGACTGACCATCCGCATCAATAATGGTCAATGTGCCCGTTTTGATCACCCGAGCCATCATCGTATTGAGTAATTTCACCAACGTCCCTCCGTTCACAGAAGAAGTTTCTGTCAAAAAAAGTGATGAATCCCAACAAAAAAGCGCAAAGAATCGCTTCACATTTGTTCACGGCACTGACGAAAAAGTTGTTTTTTGCGAAAAATATGTGACATGAAGATGAACAGACGTACATCTGAGTAGAGCAATCAGTCTGTGGGACGGCTGCTGGCGACAAGGGCTGATCATGCGAGTAAAAACCCCGAGTGCGAATAGTGTAGAGTTTAATTGCGGCGGCTTTGAAACTCTCAGCGAGGCATTGGATTACGCAGCCCAGGGTGTGACCGGGCTCAACTTCTACTCCGTCCGCGGGGAGCTTCAAGATGTGCTTCCGTATTCGGAGCTTCGAAAGCGTGCTGTCGAAATGGCGGCGCGACTAACGACTGAGACCGAACCTGGTGAGTTGGTCGGCCTGATCGCGGAGACCAGTCCAGATTTTGCCGTGATGTTTTTTGCCTGCCAGTATGCAGGTGTTCTGCCCGTGCCGATTTCTGTTCCGGTGACCCTTGGCAGCAATGAATTTTACAAGGATCAGCTCAAGCGCATTTGCGAGACCGCCAATTTGCATTGCCTACTGGCCCCGAATTCAATTTTGAGCCTGGCACACGAGGCGCTGACTGAGACGCGGATCCAGGTTGGGAACCTAGATGGGTCTGATTTGTCGGATTATGTTTCCGATTTGCGCCCATTCGCGCCAGAAGACATGTGCTACATCCAATTCTCGTCCGGCAGCACAAGCTCTCCAAAAGGCATTGTCGGCAGCCAGAAGAGCGTGACGACGAATTGCCGAGCCATCCAATTGGGACTAGAGGCCGGCGCCGGCGACCGGATCTCGTCATGGCTGCCGCTCTATCATGATATGGGACTGATCGGTCAGTTCCTGGCGCCAATGATGGCGCAATTGTCGGTGGATTATATCGACTCTCACTCGTTCGCGCGCAGACCATCAACATGGCTGAAGCTGATCAGCGAAAACAAAGCCACCCATTCCTACAGCCCAAGCTTTGGCTATGAGATCAGCGCGAAACGCTGGCGCGGGGGAGACCTAGATCTTTCAAGCTGGCGTGTCGCTGGTATCGGCGGAGATATGGTGCGTGCAGAAGCGCTGAAAAAATTCTCGGAGGTCTTTGCCGAGCATGGGTTCCGCGAAACCGCGTTCGTGCCGAGCTATGGGCTCGCGGAAGCGACAGTTGCCGTCTCATTCAGCCCGCTACACACCGGCTTCCAAGTTGACGTGATCAATTCTGACATCATGCGCTCGCAGCAGCGCGCGGTGCCAGCGACCGCGGCGACGGAAGATCAAAACAAACGCGCTTTGATCGCGTGCGGCCAAGCGATCCCAGGCCATGAGATGAAAATCTGCGACGATGCTGGAAACGAAGTCTCCGAACGTGTCGTCGGCCGTATCATGTTCCGGGGGGACAGCGTCTCGCCTGGCATTTTGGATCGAGACACGGGTATTCTTCCCCTCACGGATGAGGATGGCTGGTTAGACACAGGCGATCTTGGCTATTGGCTCGACGGTCAGCTCATCATTACCGGACGCCATAAAGATCTGATCCTTTGGAATGGCCGGAACATTTGGCCACAAGACATTGAATGGACGGCTGAAAAAGCAGGCGGGCGCCATATCCCGAAATCTGCCGCGTTCAAATTGTCTGACGATGATGGAAACGGACACATCTATCTTCTCGCCGAGTGCCGTGCACGCGAACCTGAGCAACGCGAAGCGCTTCTTTCCGAAGTGACCGCAAATGTTCGGCAAACGGTTGGCGCACCCATTGAAGTGATCCTGGTCCCAACGCGCAGTCTGATTATGACCTCTTCTGGCAAACTCAGCCGCATGCGGACGCGGCAGAAATTTATTTCGGGCGAGTTTGCGGTCGAACCCGCTATGCCTGCTCTAATGGAATGATGGACCGCACCGCTGAAGCGGGCAGGGACCTTATCGCTGTCACTGGCGCGACAGGCTTTATCGGCGCTCACTTACTCTCGCGTCTAGATAAACAGCAAAGACCGACACGCGCGCTAATTCGAACCAAGAAAAACCGAGCTATAAACGTCCCAAGCACGACGGAGGTCGTGGCTGGGTCGCTGCAAGACCACGCGGCTATTCTGGCGCTGCTAGACGGTGCCAAAACATGTGTGCACCTTGCCGGAGCAACGACAGCGGTGGATGCAAATGGCTTCCACGCGGCGAACGTGATCGGCACATATAATATGGCGGCGTGCGCGTTAAAGGCTGGCATTGAGCACTTCATCTGCGTCTCCTCGCAGGCGGCGCGAGCCCCATTGATTTCCGACTATGCTGCGTCCAAAGCGATGAGTGAGAATGCGCTAAACGCCTTCGCGGCTGAGATGCGGATTACGATTATTCGCCCGCCAGCCGTGATCGGGGCGGGGGATCCTATGTTACAGCCAATGTTTGATCTTATTCGGTCCGGTTGGCTGCCCGCGCCGGCCGAACCAAAAAGCGCCCCTCGTGCATTCGCCGTGATTTCAGTCGAAGATTTAGTGACAGAAATCATCGAGACGATTGATCGCCCCCAATCAGATCAGGCTCTTTTGGAACCATGCTCCATACCATCGACCAATTGGGGCGAAGTCGCTTCCGCCGTGAGCCAAGTTTTCGATCGGAGGATCCGCGTCATTCGAATTTGGCCCGTGCTCATGACGAGTTTAGGCCTATGTGCTGACGCTTTCAGCAAACTGACGCGACGCCCCTTGTCGGTGTCTCGAAATAAGGTTCGCGAGCTACTAGCTGTAGATTGGACCTATGATCAGCCCGTGCGAGATGCCATGACCTTAGGAGAAGTATTTGCGGCAAGTCTGGGCGAAGACCGCCCAAAATAGACCGTCCGTTCGGGGAAGTAGATTGAGTAAGAAAACAAAGATTTTTGAAACCATCTGCAAAGTGCTTGCAGAATACATCCCGGAAGGGACAAAAATCACCGACGATACGAAGATCGTTGCGGATTTGGAGATCGACTCCGTCGATGTTTTCGACCTAATAATGGAGGTTGAAGACGCTTATGATATTAGCATTTCAATGGAATTGATCTCGACCACGCATACGGTTGGAGAGTTGGTAAACGTAGTGGAAGGCTTGATCGGTGCTGACTAAGACCAAACAAAACAAGCCCTTATTCGACAAATTCGCGGCGATTACCGAGCGTCATGAAATGGCGAAACTGGTCGGGCAAAGCCCCATCGGTGTGCCATTTGACAAAATCCTTTCGCCGACGCGTGCGCTGTTTCAGGACCGCGAGATCGTACTCGTCGGCACGAATAACTATCTCGGTCTGACCTTTAACGAGCAGGTGCGTCGATCCATGATCGACTCCATTGAGACCTTAGGGTCGGCGACTACCGGAAGTCGTCAAGCAAACGGCACCTATGGCGACCACGCTAGGCTGGAGCAAGACCTCAAAACCTTTTTTGAGATGCAAAGCGCCATCGTCTTCACGACGGGTTATCAGACCAATTTAGGGGCGATTAGTGCGCTCGCCGGCGGCGGTGATCACATATTGATCGATGCGGACAGCCATGCCTGTATTTATGATGCCTGCCGTCTGACAGATGCGGCCACGCATCGGTTCCGCCACAATGACCCGGAAAATCTCGAAAAGCGTCTAAAACGGCTTCCCGAGACGGGCGGGCGCCTCGTCGTTGTGGAGGGCATGTACTCCATGTTTGGCGACGTGGCACCGCTCGCCGAAATGACAGAAGTCGCGCACGCCAACAATGCGATGATCTTCGTGGATGAAGCTCATTCGGTCGGCTGTTTCGGCAATAAAGGCCGCGGGATTGCGGAAGCTCAAGGTGTCTTGCAGGATGTGGATTTCATTTCCGGCACGTTCTCAAAAAGCCTGGCCTCTATTGGCGGGTTTTGCGTCTCCAAACATCCTGAATTTGAGAGCATCCGCCTGACCAGCCGGGCTTATATGTTCACCGCTTCCGGTGCGCCTGCGAATATCGCCGCCGCGCGCGCCGCCTTGAAAGAGCTGCAAGCCATGCCGCAATTGCGAGATTCGCTGTGGGCGATGTCAAACCGTCTCCATGATGGATTGTCCAAAATGGGCTTTGATCTTTCCGCGCCAGCCTCTCCCGTGATCGCGGTACGTCGACCTGATGAGGCGACGGCTGTCTTGGAATGGAACCGCCTGTTCGAGCAGGGCGTTTATGTCAATCTTGCGGTCCCTCCCGCGACGCCAGGCGGGACAAGCTTATTGCGACTCAGCGTCAGCGCTGCGCATACGGCGGAAGAGATTGATCAGGTGCTAGAGGCATTCTCGACCTTGCTCTAATCTAGCGAAACGCACCTTTGCGAAAGAGGCGCCAGGCGAGAACCGGGGCGTGGAGCAAAGGATATTTGCGGGCATGCTCACTCACCTCGATCTCGGCACCGCTATGCGATTTGATCTTCTCCAGCACATAATCGAGTCCCGCATCGAACGTGAAGAAGGCTTTTAGCACGCGAAAAGCCCCTATGGGCTTCCCCACAATGCGCCGTCCAAACCAGCGCAAACGGCATAGATTGCGACGAATGGGGCCCACATCGGGCAGGTGAATATGGCCCCCAGTCTCGCCAGCTAAGAACGTCGCCGTTGAAAGCGCGGCGTATCGATCGGCATGTTTGGCGACAATCTGTTTTGAACGGCCGGTTGCATCCTCCGGGCGCAATTCGGTCTTATAGCTTTCCATCAAGCCCCGTTCCCAAATCGCGTTTGGCTCTGTTTCGCCACGCATAAGCGGAGCGGTCTCTGTGAGGAAATGATGGCTGGCATGGGCAAGCGTGTCGAGCAGATCGTCCCGCAAGCTTTCATCCTCGCAGATCAAAAGAGTCGGCTGTGCAAACCGCGCCCAGAGCATGGATTCAAACGCGGCACCGCGGGCGCGTCGCCGAAAGGCGGACAGGCTGACAATGGAGTACTTGCTGCGCAAACGTTCGCCATCTGGCCCAACCGCTTCGCAATAATGCACGCTGGGGGGCGCGAGAAACGATCCCAATTGTTTCAGACCAAAGCCGTGCACATCCCGGTAGGACTCAACCAGGACATAGAAATCGAGCATCTTGCCCGACGCTTCACCCGCGCGAAGACTTGAGCCGTAAAAGAGCAGGGCTTTCTCAAGGCCTGCATGCTTCCGGCGGATTTCTGCCACGAGGGCTTCGGCGCGATCTCCGATCGGTCGTTGTTCGCTTTCGATGATCTGTCGCACTTTAGTGCGTGAGGGGGCGCGGCTCATCGAATGAACTCCAGGTCCGGCGAAACCGTCACTTTAATGGTTTTGTCTTTCGGCATGGGCAATTTTTCGCCATCGATCATGATTGGACCGTCGGTTCGAAAGACCATTTCTGAGACCCCTTCGCTGGTCAAGCCGTGCCGCTGTAATGCGCTGGGAGTATTCCCCATAAGCGCTCTGGCAATCCCAAAGCGCAGGCGCCGGATCGGCCAGGCGGCGTTTGTGAACCCTATCGGGGCGTCGCCGCGGTTCCAAAATGGGCGGATCCGCAGGCTTAGCGCTTCGAATGTCGAGAACAGGGAGAATGCCATTTCAGATATGCGCTCTTCTCGATCAGTATCGATGCGCGTGAATTCAGAAGCGCGAATCAGGGGCAGGCCATCTGCATCCTTGGTAGAGCGCGGGAAGAGCAGGAGCTGCAAAATCGCGCGCGCTATAGAGACGGATCCGCGTGTTTTTCCATGCAGATTGTTCTGGGTGTAGAGCATCAATCGGGCCAAAGAGCCGGTTGAGAGCAAGAACCCGACATAAGGCGTTTGGGTCTCCGAAGTTTCGACGAGCAATGCTTTGTGGGGGGTGATGTCTGCTTCAACCGTGCTGCTGCCCCGTTGCGCGAGACGTTGTTTCAAAGCCTCGACATCAAACTGTCTCAACCCCAAAATCTCATGCGTGAGATTGGTGCTGCCGCCGGGCAGGATTGCGAGGCGTGGCAAAGGCCGGCCCAATGATGCTTCCGCGAAGCACGTCGTCAGCGCGGCCAACACAGTGCCATCACCGCCTTCCACGTAAATTGTATCCCGGCCGTCCCGCAAAAGCGGCGTGAGGGTCTCTTCAAGCGGAGTCTGACCATCAAAATTGACAATCGGGATGTCTCCATAATCGACCGCGACACGCGTCAAGACAGAGCCCTGCATGTTCACCTTGTGACTTTTAGGGTTGATGATGAAGACGGGCGATTGCGTCATTTCACCCGCTCAACATTGAGATTGAGATGGATGCCCAATCCCAGCAGCAGCAGTATCGGAAGCCCAATTGCCATCGGGAGAGAAATGCCGCCCCCTTCTGCTACGGTTTTCAAAACGCCATCGAAAATGAAATAGCCAAATCCGATCGCAATCCCGATCATTAAGCGCTGATCGCCGGTTTGTCGGCGCCCAAGCGCTTGCATCAACGGCACCGCAACCAAGACAAAGCCGATCGCGATGAGGGGCATGGTGAGCCGGTCAAAGAACCAAACCAAATAAGCCGTCGAAGGACGTACGCCGGAACCTCTCAGCTGCGCCAAATTGTATTGGTCGCTCAGCGATAGGTTACGCGGTGAGGTTCCGAGTTTCTGTAGCGTTACAGGGGTCTGATCGGTCTGCCAGAATTGCAGAGGCGGCGTCTCAGAATATTCCAGGCTGATACTGGTTGCGCCGCTCAAAACCCAACTTGTATCGCGATATTGGGCGCTTTCGGCACGGGTGATAGAAGATATCCTGCCGGCGCCGTCGCGCAGATAGACGGTGAGATCCGACAATTCCGAGCCCTGGATGGTGCCAATCTCAACAAATGAGTTAGCGTCGGCGATCCACAAAGAGCGAGGCTTGCCAGCGTCTTCCTCCATGAAGGCGTCGGATCCCAACCACCGTTCAAGTGCAGATACCGTACGCGGCAGAGTTTGATCAATGACCAAGAGAGACGCAACGGAGATCAGCAAAACCATTGGGATCAACGCTCTGACCTGCATCAAGGGCGAAATACTCATCGACACAAAGCCGACCAATTCTTGGCGACGGATGAGCGAGAGAAATGTCAGCAAAAGGCTGACAAATAGCGCAAACATGAAAATGCGATCGTACAGCGAGGGCAGTCGTAAAAGCGTATATTTCAGGGCATCCAAAGAGCCTGAATCTTCTGGCAGGATATCTGCCGCACCAATCGAGTCTACAACGCTGAGCAAGGCCAATAACGCAAACGTCGTGACGAACCAGCGTGCGAGAAAGAGCTGCGCAAAGTAGCTTCGGACCAATTTCATGACGCTGACTGTTCAGGATCTGAGCGCCGGCCAAATCGTGGCAAGCGAATGTCAGGCAGGGCGGAGAGCGGCGGTTGCGCCATCGTCATCGCGCTGCGCAGGTAAAGCGCGACCGCGAACACGGCCACAAGGGCAATCACGCTCCAACTACCCGCCCAAGCGGGCACCGCGCCGTCTAGTGCGAGCGACTTTGCCAGTTCGAGCAATTGTTGGATCGCAATCAGCGTGACCAAGCCAATCAAGATCGCGTTTGAAGGCGGGTTGCGGCCATAGCTGAGGCCAAACGGAACCGCGATTAAAGGCAACAGTAAGATCAGGACGAATCGGGCCAATTGGTCATGAATAGAGACCATCGCTTCGAGCGGAACGATCCGGTCATTCTCGAGCGGCGCGCTCGACATGGCCGGCGCCCATAATTCCCATAGCATGAGCTCACGCACATCTTTTCCGCGGGCGCGGAACTGGGTCAGAGCCGCGGGTGGACGCCAACTCAAGGCGTCAAAATCAAGCCGCGAACTCAAAGTCTGATCTGCGCGCAAATCAGCGCCCATGCCTGAATTGAGCTGTATTTCAGAAATCGTTCCGGCATCGCGCACCAGTGCGCCTGATGCAGCGGAGATCATTCTCTGCCCGCCTTCCGGCAGGCGCTCCAAGATGAACGAACTGCTCAGTTCGCCTGTGCTCAAATCGACATTTTCAGTCCAAACCGTCCAATTTTCAGCTTCGACAAATTTCCCTTCGATGAAGACGGTCTCAATGCTCGTTTCAGCAATCGAATTTACCAGGCTTCGATATTCATAGCGGGATAGTGGCTGCAATATGCCAGACGTGATCAGGAGCGCGCTCGCCAAGAGCGCTGCCATTAGCATGAAGGGTTTGGAGATCATGAAGAGCGATTTTCCTATGCCCCAAACGGCGACCAGTTCGCCGCTGCGACTGATCCGGCTGACCGTAATCAAAACGGCGAGGAAAAAGGCCGCGGGGATCCCAATTCCGGCATAGTGCGGCACCAGATTGGCCAGCATGGAAACAGCTTCACCGAAATTTCCGGGCGAGCGCGAGACCAGGTCGGCAATCCGTAATAACCGTTCCAGCAGCAATATGCTCACAACGAGCAGCAATAGCCCGCCAAATACGCGCGTGCATTCACTGAAAATATAACGCTGGATACGCTGCATACGGACGATTAGCTCACTTTTCGAATGTGTACACCTGTTCATTTTACGATCGCGTAAATGTCGCGAACACGAAAACTTGATTGCGATTGCGCAGTTTCTGCCTACTTTTGGTCACGAGTACACGGGAAGAAGCGGCATGATTTATCGCTTTATCAGTTTGGCCTTGTTGGCCACGATGCCGGTTGCCTTTGCGCAATCAGAGCTCGACATTCGGGATTATGAAGCCCCAACGGCTTGCGCGCCCGGCACGGGCCAAGTGCAAGTAACCGTCGAAGGCGTTACAGCTGGCGGAATCCTCGCGGTCGAGCTTTATCGGCCGAGCAAACGCGACTTTCTCAAGAAAAAGTCGCGAATTCATCGCATTAGAGTGGCGGCAGAAGACGGCCCTCAAACCGTTTGTTTCGCAGCCCAACCGCCTGGGCGATATGCGGTGGCGACGTATCATGACAAGAATGGCAATCGCGATTTGGACCAAAAATTCAATTTAAGACCGAAAGAACCTTTCGGCCTTTCGACCAATCCAAAACTGCGATGGGGCTTCCCAAAATTTGAAGAGGCCGATTTCGAAGTCCCAGAAGAAGGGACAGCGATTACCATTCGGCTGGTGAAATAGCGCTTGCTCCGCTGATCTGCACGATTACTACTCACTGTCATGGAAGTGACAGTGAATCGGGCGGAAAATTCGAGCGATATCAAAACGTTCGTCGAGCTGCCATATCGCGCCTATCGCGGCGAGCCATATTGGCGTGCGCCGCTGCGGATCGAGCGACAGGAGCATTTCGACCCCAAAAAGAATCGCGCGCTCGCGGTTTTGCAGCCGAGTTTCTTTCTGGCCACGCGCGACGGCGCCCCGGTCGGACGGATCGCGTCTTTCGTCAATCCAGTCCATTTACAGAACCATGATGACGCAACCGGCCATTTTGGCTTTTTGGATACCGTTGCTGCCTGTGATGATGAAACGGTCGCCGCCTTGCTGCGCGCCGCAGAGGACGATCTTCGCGCCAAGGGCATGTCGCGCATTGGCGGGCCTTATAATTTCTCGGTGAATGATGAATGCGGTTTACTGGTCGATGGTTTCGATAGCCCACCCAGCGTGATGATGCCTTATGGGCGCAATGATTTGCCAAAAATTGTTGAAGCTGCAGGCTATCAGAAGGCCATGGATTTGTATGCGTTCCGGTACCGCATGAGCGAGATATTTTCGACGCCGCCTTTCGTCTCCCGGGTCAAGAAACGCTTCGAATCTGATCCTTCAATCACAGTCCGACCGCTGAACATGTCTCAGCTCTATGAGGACATCGCGCTGATTGTCGGTATTTTTAATGATGCCTGGTCGGGCAATTGGGGGTTTCTCCCGATTAGCGATGAAGAGGCCAAGTTCTTGGCCGATTCGATGAAGCCCGTTTTGGAATCACACTCGCTTTGGATTGCTTTTGTCGATGATGAACCGGCGAGCTTCACGCTGATGATCCCTAATCTGAACGAGGCGACGATAGGATTGGATGGCCGATTGCTGCCCTTTGGTTGGGCCACGCTTCTCTATCGGATCAAGGTCAGTGGTGTGAAATCAGCCCGCATTCCGCTCGCCGGGACGCGCAAAGCCTTCCACAAGACCAGACGCGGGATGACGGCGACGGTTGGGGCCTGGGAAGCATGTTTGAGCGCTCAGCACGCCAAAGGCGTTCGCGAAGTGGAGTTTTCTTGGGTTTTGGAAACCAATAAGGACCTATTGGGACTGGCGGACATTTATGACTGCGATCGATACAAGACCTACCGGATCTATGAAAAACCGCTCTGACTCTCCCGCCATTCAAACCTTCATTTTAGCGGGCGCCCGCGCAAAGGGGGATGCGCTGGCTGATGGGCACGGTGTGCCGTCGAAAGCGCATATTAAGATCGCTGGAAGGTCGATGATTTCGCGTGTTCTAGAAGCCTTGTCCGGCAGCCAGATGACCGGAGAGATGACGGTGATTGGATTGGAAGGGCATCAATCCCTGAAAGCCGAGGAAAACTGGCCCCTCGTAACAACGATCGCAGGCGCACCAGGCCCGGCTGCCAGTGTCTGCAAGGCATTAGATGAGACGAAAGACCCGGTCTCGGTTCTTGTCACCACTTGCGACCATGCTTTGTTATCATCGGTCATTGTCGACACGTTCTTGGACGAGTCAGTCGCAGCTAAAGCGGACCTGATGGTCGCTCTTGCGCGGCGGGACACGATTGAACAGGCGCACCCGGAGACCTCGCGGACCTATTTGAGATTTGGTGACGGCGAATATTCGAGTTGCAATTTATTCTTCCTGGCGACGCCAGCCGCAAGGCGGGTCGTGGAGTTTTGGCAAAGTGCGGAACAGGACCGCAAACGCCCATGGCGCATTGCCTGGCGGTTCGGGATTATTCCTGCGCTGAGAATATTGGTCGGACGTCCCAGTCTTGAGCAGGTCTTTGCCATTGTCTCTCAGCGCCTCGGCGTCGAAATTCGGCCCATTGTGTTACCCTATGGCGAAGCCGCGATAGACGTTGATACGGTTGAGGACCTCAAATTGGTGGAACAGATCGTTCTAAAGCAAAACGCATGACCCAAGACGCAATGCCTCAAACGGACGGTGTGGTCGGCAGGATCCTCAAGAATATGGGGCTCTTATTTGGCGGGAAAACCTCCGCTGTTTTGATCGGTTTGGCTGTGTTGGCCATTGCCGCACGGGCGCTCAGCATCGAGGAACTGGGGACGCTTTTGCTGTTGCATGCCTTCATCGCCCTGATGACGGGGATTGCAACGTTCAAGTCTTGGCAAGCGCTGATCCAATTCGGCGCCAAGCCGCTCGAAACGGGGGACCTACCGCGCTTTCATCGGCTATTGCGCTTCTCGATCGGATTGGACATCACCGCCGCTTTTATCGCGGCCATACTGAGTGTTGCGGTATTTTTGCTGTTTCATGAGGCCATCGGTTTGCCTGATGACATATTCTGGTATGCGATCGCCTATTGTCTGCTTTGTGCGACGAATTTTCGGTCCAGCCCATTAGGTGTTTTACGTCTTTATGACCGGTTTGATCTGATCAGTTTACACGACCAAGCTGTCCCGATCGTCCGGTTGGTCGGCGCCAGCTTAGGGCTATGGCTCGGAGGCGATTTAACTTGGTTCATTTTGGTTTGGATGGCGGCGGCGGCGGCGACAAATATTGTTATGCCAGCACTGGCATTGCGCGAACTGTCACGACGCGGCGCCCTGAAAGGGCTGTTCTCAAAGCGTCCAACGCTGAAGGCTCCGCAATCTGGGATTTGGCGATATGTTTGGATGTCCAATATCGACGCGACCATCGATTTGGTCGACAAACAGCTGCCCACCTTATTGGCCGGGGCTTTGTTGGGCCCAGCATTCGCTGCTCTGTTTAAGATCGCCAGAGATGTTTCGGACGTATTGGCGAAGGGGGCGCGTTTGCTCAATCAGGTTTTGTATCCTGAACTCGTTCGATTGATGATTGCTGGAATGACGGCGCGAGCCATTCGCATCATCATCTTCACCAGTCTGTATCTGCTCGCCGCCGGTATCGGATTGGCCGTGTTGATGAGCCTATTTGGGCCTGGGCTCTTCGCCACTGCTCTGGATAGCAACTATACGCGTGTGGCATCCGTTGCGACCATGCTGGTGATCGCTGCGGCATTAATGGGAGGCGCCGCACCGATTTATTCTGGGCTTTACGCGCTCGGAAATCCCGGTCGGGCGGCTTTGTCTCGGGCCATCACGGTTGCAATCACCATCGCATTATTCGTCGCGCTTTCTGTGACCATGAAAGAAGCCGGGCCGGGCTGGGCTATGGTGATCGGGTCGGGACTGGGGCTTGTCATCACCAGCATCATCGCCCTTTTGCGGGTTCAGGGGGCGCGTGAAGCTTCGGGCCATGCGGCTTTCAAAGATGCGACCATGGATGCGACGAGCGCTTCGTCAGCAGACCCCCCAGCTAAATCGGGCTGACCAGGCCATCCGCCATCTTCCAAGGTCCAGGTTTCGAATGTGGTCGGTGCGCTGTAGCGTGGAATGACATGATAATGCACATTCGGATCGACCATCATCAGCATCAAATAATTGATTTTGTCATATCCAAACGCATCCGACAGGACCTGTTCTATGTCCTTGATAACGTGAGCCTGTTCGGTAAAAGCCTGCGATGGCAATGATGAGAATTGGGTTTCGGGCCCCTTCGCGACTAGGACCAGTGCTCCCATTGTGCACTGTTTTGGGCGCACCAGTACCGACCAATGCTCATATGCTGCAATTTGAGTCTCTGGGCCTTTAAATTTCAAGAATGTGGGATTGTCGTCGGTCATGAGCGAACTCCAAAATAAGATGCCAAATGTTCGACTGGTTGGCGAACTGCCTGTCAAGTTGTGGGGTCTAACGCTCGATCAGTGGCAGAGACGCACATGGAAGAAATTGGGGGCAAGCGGGGTTGAGCCAGATGGCGCGTTTTGCCTTGGCAGTGATTGGGTCTTTTCACCGGCGCTGGCGAAGAAACTCTTGGCCACGCCAGGCGCCGTTTTGGTCGTCAAAGACAAGGACATAGATCAAGAGCGGATTGCGGCCGTCCATGTGAATGGCGCGGCGCCTGAGACCGCTGAGGATTTGGTCAACAGCATCGATCCCGATTGGGAGGCGCTCAAGCAAGCCGGCTATATGCCAGGCTATATGGATGATTTTGTCGGGGACTATGACCATGCGCTGCGCAAGCGCGAAGCGCCTTATGCGCTGTCTCTGTTCCAAAACACACCCGCGCAGGTAGAGCGTCGTCTGTTCAAAGGATCCTATAAGGGCGTCACCGATTTGGTCACCAAATATGCCTGGCCTGAACCAGCGCTACATGTGACGCGGCTGTGCGCGAATTTGCGCCTCACTCCAAATATGGTGACCACGGCGAGCTTAGCTTTGGTCTGTTTGGCGTTTTACTATTTTTGGATTGGCGCTTGGATCCCCGGCATTATCGCGGGCTGGGCAATGACCTTCCTGGACACGGTCGATGGCAAGCTGGCCCGCACGACCATGACCTATTCGGCCTGGGGTAATATTTACGATCACGGCATTGATCTCATCCATCCGCCCTTCTGGTATTGGGCAATCTATACCGGGCTGATCGCCACGGGCGTATCGCATCCCTGGCTGCTGCCATCGCTGGCGGTCATTCTTGTCGGCTATGTCATCGGGCGCATCACGGAAGGCATATTTGTCAGGCTCTATGGCTTCCACATCCATGTCTGGCACCCAATTGATGCCTTCATGCGAGAGATCACAGCGCGGCGAAATCCAAACCTGCTAATATTTATGGTCTTGGCATTATTGGGATCACCGCTCTGGGGCTTCATTCTTGTGGCCGTTTGGACCGTGATCTGCGTGCCGTTCCATATCATCCGTCTGGTACAAGCCATGGCCAGCCGTGAGCCTGTCACTTCCTTCATGGACTCTTAGTCGATATGGCAGGAACCGCGTTCTTCGATATGGACCGCACCTTGACGCGGTCAGGGACGTGGTCGCGATATATGTTCTCGGTCAATAAAGGCCGACCCTTTTTCTATTTGCGACTGCCGCTATTAGCTCTGCACGCTGTTGCCTACAAACTGGGATTTCTCTCGCGCCATTCGGTCAAAGAGCACGGTTTGAAAACCTTGAAATGGGCCACCCGGGCGGAGTTGGAACATGCCGCGGAACAGTTTGCCGATCGTGAAGTAGAGGAGGGGCTGAGACGCCGATCGCGCGCTGTTCTCGACAAACACAGCTCCGCTGGCGATACTTTAGTCATGGCCACAGCTGCGGTCGACCTCGTGGCGCGGCCGATTGCAAAAAGACTTGGGATCGAGACTGTGATTTGCACCGAGCTCGAATGGTCAGCCGAGGGGCGACTGACGGGTAAACTCGCAGGCCCGAACTGCTATGGCCAAGCGAAACTGGACTTAATTCTCCAGGCGCATGAAGCGCAGGATTTCGAAAAACCATTCACCGGATATAGCGACCATGTCTCTGATCTGCCTTTCTTAGAATGGGCGGATCACGGAATTGCTGTAAATCCATCTCGCGGACTGGCGCAAATTGCTGATAAGGCTGGTCTTCGGATCGAGGATTGGGAAGACGAATAGAGGGGCGAGGGGCATTTATGAAAGCGATTATTCTGGCGGCGGGGCGCGGGTCTCGGCTATTGCCGCTGACCGAAAACCTTCCCAAATGCCTGCTTCCAATTGGGGATACGACCGTGCTCAGCCTACAGCTCGACACTTTAGAGCAAGCCGGCATAGACGAAGCGGTCGTCATCACAGGATTCATGGCCGGAAGCGTCGAAGCTGAGGTGGCAGATCGCTCTGGTCCAATGCGCGTCCAGACCCTATTCAACCCGTTCTACCAAGTCGCCGACAATCTCGCGAGCTGTTGGATGGCGAGAGACCATATGGCGGATGATTTTGTACTCATTAATGGCGACACGTTGATCGAACCGGCTTTGGCCAAACAAGTGATCGAAAGTCCCGCGAACGACATCCAAGTGACGATCGATAAAAAGCCAAGCTATGATTCCGACGATATGAAAGTCTCGCTGAATGGGACGGTTCTAACCGCGATCGGCAAGACACTCAGCGCCGACGAGACTCATGGCGAGTCGATTGGGTTTCTCAGATTCATGCAGAACGGGCCGAGCCTGTTCCGAGAGAAGCTGCATCAAATGATGCGCACGGGCGATGGCGTTCAAGCCTGGTTCTTGAGTGCCATAGATGCCTTGGCAAAGACCGACACACTGGTGGCGACATTTTCCATTGAAGGCATGACTTGGGCGGAACTCGATACAATGGATGACTATGCCGCCATTAAGGCCATTTTCGGAGACCCGAATAGCCTGGCTTAAAACGTCAGCGCGCTGTCTTTCATCATCTCAATTTTTATCGCAAGGATCGATTGACCAGATTCTCCAAGTATTCCTGGTGGCCAGAGGAATGGGCGCCATTCAGGTGCTTTTCGGCCGCGTGGTTTGCGATGCTTTCAAGCGAAGAAGCTTCGTTGAGCATTTCTTTGCCCAGGCTGTCATTCCATCCGCTATAGCGGTGGGCTTTAAACTCAGCGAGTTGTCCGCGTTCGATCAGGTCTACTGCGGTGAGGAGGGCCCGTGCCAAGGCATCAATGCCGCCAATATGACCGTAAAACAGATCAACGGCATCGCTGCTTTGACGCCGAACTTTCGCATCGAAATTGAAACCGCCTGTGTCCAATCCACCGCTTGGCAACAGCTCTAGCATGGCCAGCGTGATGTCGCGAATGTCGAGATTGAACTGGTCCGTGTCCCAGCCATTCTGATAGTTGCCGCAATTGATATCAATGGACCCCATCATCCCTAGAGATACGGCCGTCGCGATCTCGTGTGCAAAGCTATGACCGGACAGCGTGGCGTGATTTGGCTCAATATTCACATGCACTTCGCCGAGCAGGTCAAACCGTTGAAGGAAGCCGTAAATCGTCGCCGTGTCGAAATCATATTGATGATACATCGGCTCATGCGGCTTGGGTTCGATCAGGATCTTACCTTCAAAGCCGATCTTCTTTTTATGCTCGACCACCATGGCGAGGAAGCGGCCAAAATTTTCTAGCTCACGATTAAGATCTGTATTGAGCAAAGTGTCATACCCTTCGCGGCCGCCCCATAGCACGTAATTAGAGCCGCCCAATTGATGCGTGGCTTCGAGACAGTCGCGAATTTGCCGGACCGCACAGGCGGCGACTTCGGGATCAGGGTTGGTCAGGCCACCTGCCGCGTAGCGTGGATGACTGAACAGATTCGCCGTGCCCCATAGCAGTTTCACACCCGTCTTTTCTTGATATCCGCCAAGGCGCTCTACGGCGCGTTTGAAGTTTTCGGATAATGCGTCCGGCGTATCTGATGCTTCGGCGACATCTACATCGTGGAAGCAGTAATAGGGGACGTCCAGTTTGGTGAAAAACTCAAACGCCGCCGCCATTTTCGCATCCGCCGCAGCGCGGTCATTTTGCGGATTATGCCATGGGCGGTTAAACGTCCCGCCACCAAAAATATCCGTACCGTCCCAACAGAATGTGTGCCAATAGCAAACCGCCATTCGAAGATGGTCTTCCATACGCTTGCCCAGCACTTCCTGGTCTTTGTTGTAATAGCGGTAAGCCAGCTGATTTTCAGACTCTGGGCCTTCGAACTTAATCTGCTCAATATCGGAAAATGCGGTCCCGGTGCTCCGTTCGGATCGTCCGTCAGCCATTCATGCCTCCTGAAAATTCTGTCTTTAAGTGTTCGTAGAGCCTCGAAAATTGTGCGCGCTTGGGCGCCAGACGCTCTATGTCTGTTGCGTCTGGCTCAACGATGTCGATGATGCTGGGTGCTTCGAACGCCTCATCATAAGGTGCGTCCAAATCCGAAAACCGAGCAAGCCGGGCTGCCCCAAGCGCAGGTCCGGTTGCGGCTCCATCGCGATAGACCAGCGGTCTCTGTAGGACTGCCGCCAAGATGCGCCCCCAATAGGTGGATTGGGATCCCCCACCAATTACCGAAAACGATTGTACGTTTACACCCGCATCAAGCAGGGCTTGGAACCCATCCGCCATCCCGAACGCAACGCCTTCGAGGACAGCTTGTCCAATTTGCGCCGCGCCAGTGTCGTGACTTAGGCCGAAGAATACACCGCTGGCATGCGGATTGTTGTGTGGGGTTCTTTCACCGGACAGGTACGGCAAGAACACTTCCTGACCGCCCATCTCGGCTTCGGTCTGCGCTTTGTGGATCAGGGTTTCGGCGTCTGGGGTCTGGGTTAATTGGCAAGCCCAGTCCAAGCAGGACGCGGCGCTTAGCATAACAGACATTAGGTGCCAGCGACCGGGCAGCGCATGGCAGAAGGCGTGCGCTGCAGATCCCGGGTTCGATCTATAGGATCGACCGGCCACAAAAATCACCCCCGATGTCCCGAGTGAGAGCAATGCGTCTCCCTCATCGACGACGCCAGCGCCAACCGCACCTGCCGCGTTGTCGCCGCCACCTGCGACGACCGGGACGCGCTGCATGCCCCATGCTTTAGCGGTTTCTTGGCGAAGGACGCTCGTCGGCTCTGTCCCTTCATATAGCTCTGGCATTTGGTCTTGGGTAAGGCCGCAGGCGTCCAATAATGGCGTGTGCCAGCGGCGCTTCTCGACATCCATCCATAGCGTGCCGGCGGAGTCTGACATATCAGAAGCCAGGTCGCCGGTCATGCGGAGGCGGACATAGTCTTTTGGGAGTAGGACTTTGTGAGTTTGCTCGAACAGGTCAGGCTCGTTCGTTCTGATCCATGCAAGCTTCGGTGCGGTGAATCCTGGCATGACCTGGTTGCCGCCTTTCGCGATAAAGTCTGGCTGCGAGTCCTGGAGCTGTTGGCACTCCAAGTGGCTTCGCCCGTCGTTCCACAAAATGGCAGGACGCAAGGGCGACAAGGAATTGTCCAACAAGGTTGCGCCATGCATTTGACCCGACATTCCGATCGCGCGGACGGCCTGTCGAAGGTTATGGTTCAACCCAGCCACCGCCAGATTGGTGGCCGTCCACCAGTCTTCAGGGTTCTGTTCAGACCATAACGGGGAAGGGCGGGAAATTGCGAGGTCGGCAGTTGAAGTGCCTTTCAACTGTCCGGAGTCGTCAATCAAAGCCGCTTTCACGCTCGACGTGCCGATGTCGATTCCGAGATACAATTGATGGCCTCCCAAAGCGTATCTTATATTATGATAGCGCTAACATTTTGCTCGTGAGCGTGCAAGTATCAAAGCGATAGAGCGGCGGCCTGATCTCAGCTTGGCAAGTTTTGCAGAGGGAAAAGCAAGATTTGACGCCTTCGCTTTCGCCAGCCATTGTGCTGGAATTCTCGTGTTTGATGAGGGGTTTATGGTAACGAAAACACAGTCACGCCCTGTGACCCTGGCGGATGTTGCAAAAGATGCTGGGGTTTCATCAATGACGGTATCGCGCGTCATCAATGGTGATGAAAAAGTGAAAGACTCCACGCGTGAACGGGTCAATCAGTCGATAAAGAAGCTCAAATATGCGCCCAATATCGCTGCGCGAAATCTCGCAGGCGCCCGGGCACTCCGCATCTGTCTATTATACGGCAACCCGTCATCGGCTTATCTTGGTGAGCTTCTAATGGGCGCATTGGAAGCCGCGAGTGATCTTGGCGCGCACCTGATAGTCGAGCGCACGGACGAGAATGTTACGCCGGAAGAAATCGGAGAACATCTCGGGCATGACTGGGATGCGTTGATTGTGCCACCTCCCATCAGTGATGTTGCCGGGATCAGGCGCCTCGTGGCGGAAGAGAAGTTTCCGACTGTGTTCTTGTCGAGCGCCACCGAGTCAGGGCGTGCCAATGAAATCCGAATTGACGATGAACAGGCGGCTTATGAAATCACTCAATCCTTGCTGGAAAAAGGCCATAAGAAGCTCGGCTTTGTGAAAGGGCACCCCAATCAGACGGCGAGCGAGCGGCGGTTTCAAGGCTTTCAACGCGCCTTAGATGAAGCCAAGATCGAACCCGTAGAAGAATACGTTGCGCAAGGATTCTTTACCTATCGATCCGGGCTTGATGCAGGCGAAGCCCTATTAAGTCTTCCCGTGCCACCCACTGCGATTCTGGCAAGCAATGACGACATGGCCGCGGGTCTGTTGGCTGCGGCGGCGCGACATGGCCGCTCTGTGCCGCGTGATCTTTCAATCGCCGGGTTTGACGATTCACCCATCGCAACCACCGTTTGGCCGAACTTGTCCACGGTGCGTCAGCCCGTGGCTGAGATGGCTGCGCAAGCGGTTCGGTTGGTTTGGCGGCTCGGCCGAGGGAAGCAGGTAGACCCAAATGTTGAGACCATTTTGTTCGCCCACACTTTGGTCGAGCGTGATTCAATTTCGGTCCCTAAAGCGTAATGGGGAGCGTTACGAAATCGTAGCGGGCCTGGAATTGCTCGAAAGAGGGGAAATGGGCAAAATCCGGATCTCGCCGGGCCAGTCGCTAATCCTTCTCGTTCACCTGACTTGGCCGTATTTGCTGCTCAGGTTATGTTCAGCAACGAAAGTGTCTAAACCTTAGGGGAATTCACAGCACGGACCGCAAGCTAGGCCGGTTCAAAACGGGAGGGATGAAAACATGTCTAAGACATTACCTGCAATCGCCGGTATGGCGGCTCTGTTCTGCGTTGGCTGCGGTGCGCCTGAGCCCGTAACAGACGAAGCGCCATTGGAGCCTCTGGTGGGGCCGTCGCAAGTGCTCGAAGATCTGTCGGGCTTTGCAGGAGAGTTTGTGATCATTGATGCGCGCATGGCCTCTGATGTCGCATCTGTAGCGATGCCAGATTATCAGCCTCCGATTGGCGAGCGTCTGGTGTTCAATCATCAAGGCATCATGCTGGACGGGGCCGACTGCGAGGCTTGGCGGGTCGATCCGCTTGATGAGGCCACGCTTGCCGTCGAGGCCGATCCCAATTTAGTTGACTTGGTGCTGGGGCCAACCGACAGTCCGATCAGTTCTGGTGATCAACAGGAACATCAAGGCTATGTCGCGCGCTGCGAAGGCGAAGACGTGTTTCGTTTTCACAAAGTGGATGATCGGGTTCTGATCATGCCAACCGAGAATAGCGCGATCAATCTCATTCTCGAAAGATCTCTGTCTGAGCTGCAAATCAAAGCCTATCAAGCTCAACTCAAATCGATGAAATTCTATGACGGTGAACTGACAGGCGTGCTCGATGACGCGACATTAAGGTCCTCGCGTTATTGGTATGAGGATCGGGCGCGCTTGGACGATTCTCAACCCATCCCGGGGCGACCCGCGATCACGGAAAACCTGTTAGACGCCCTGAACGTTCTTAACCCGTGACAGCGTAAAACCGACGGTCAGCGTTGCCTACTAACTCATCGCAATTTGGCGAAAACCCTGATTTTTACTAAGTTTAGCAAATGGGGGGTTGAAAATGATAAAGATAATTAAGGCACTCGCTCTCAGTTTTGCTGTCATTGGCTGTCTCGCTGTCGCGCATGCTCAGCCTGCGGATCAAGAGGAACTCGTCGCTCGCGTCACTCAAGCGGAAGCCGCCTTGTCCGAGGCTCAATCGCGACTGGCGCAGGCGCATGCTGACGGTGATCCGGTCATCGCAGCTTACGAAGAAGCGGAGTCGCGAAGGGCGGCAGCTTCGGCCCGTGTGAAGCGGGCGCTCGATCGCGTCGATGCGGCATTAGACCGAAGACCTAAAATCCCTGTCGAGCTGGATGCGCGTCACAATGCGCTCGCGGATGTGTTGATCCGCATGTATAATAATAATGCAGACCCCGCGGCGATCGCGCGGCGCGAAGCGCAATTGGCAGACGTGAAACGGCAAATCGAACGGATCCAAGCCGGCTTTTCGCGAGCGCAAATTGAGATTGATGCGGCCTCCGCCGAACGTGATGCGGCCATGGCCGCCCTGCGCACCTTGGACAGCCAGATTGACCAACTCCGCCTCGCCAGCATGGCCGCGCGCTCACTGATCAGTCGCTATGAAGACGCCGTCGCACAAGCACGCGATGATCTCGAACGCGCCCGAAGCGATGCCCGTTGGCGTTTGAATGACGATCCCCCACCAATCCTCAGCAAGGTCGTCGTCAAGCGCGGCGGCAATACATTTTATCAAGCCGAGTGGGTCAGCGCTGCAGAAGAGAATGAGGAATTGCTCAAGCTGGCGCAATACCTCCATGAGGACCTTGGTCGGACGATCCCATTGCGACGCCAACGGGTTGAAGAATGGATGACCATTGTTGAAGGCGATCAAGAACACGCGAACGCCGCGCTCAAGAATTATGTCGATATGATTGGAGGGTCGCACGATAGCGGTTTCTGGAGCTATGTTGAACGCGGGCTTGATGCGGTCACGTTTGGCTATGGCGGCGCCCTCGTCACAGGTGGATCGCACACTTGGAGTAAAATCGGGGTGGAACTGGCGGATGCTGCCGCTTCGATCGGGATAGATATGGCGCAGGGTGTACCGCCGCACGCGGCAGTGCTCACCGAACTTGCCTTTCAACTTGGCGATTTGGCCTGGAATGGTGGTGTGAAGAACCCAGACTGGGATGTCACGCGGATGCCGATGGCCAATGGCGCTGTCGTCTCATCGAGAGGCAATGTTTCAGCGACGGATGAGCAGCGCATCATGCAGTCTTTGAATGCGCAGACCATCCGGGCCTCGTTGGAACGGATGCGAGAGCAGGTAAAGGACGGGCTAGATGGCGAAGGCTTCCGTGACGCCTTGCTGCAAGAACATGGCGGCATGACCTTAGCCGCGGCTTTTACCGAGGCGACCTATCGTGGCAAGGCGCCTGATCTTAAGATCAGTGAGCGACCTTTGCTCGGCAAAGAACCGATTGATTGGGTCTTCTCTCAATTCAAAACACCAACCGGCGTGATGAAGTCGCTGATGAAGGAAACCATGTTCGAGGACAATCCGCGAAAAGCGCGGGCCGCCTTCCTGGGCGCGCTTCAGTCCGCTGTGAAGGATGGCTTATTGGAACAGCTTGAGAGACAGCGATTAGAAGCCTGGAATGCATGGCTCGAAGCAGACGTGGATGTTCAGCTATCTGTGGCCAATCTCAGAAATGAAGGCCGCTTGCGCCGGATGGAAGAGAAAATGCGCAAAGTCTTGGCGGATGAAATTATTCCCGCTTTGACGCAGCAAGTCGAAAGCCAGCGTGCGGCCCGCAATTTTGAGCTCTCGACCAATGCAGGTGTTACCGGTCGCCGGGCAACACTTGAGCTCACATTCTCGCGCCCGGTCGCGATTGAATCCGTCACATTGGCGGATGAAGCATTGGAGATGAGTGGCGGCGATAACGTCTGGACGGCCGAGTTTGTTCCTGGCGATTTTGACGTCGAAGAAGCACAGCTGATCGTGGTCGCGCGTCATGCGGCTTTAGAGGACCGCCAATTGGATAATCCGTCCACGGTGGCCAGTTGGTCCAACAGCCAAGAGCGATTCAATAGCTACGAACAGGGGCCTGATCAGTATCATAAGATCTTGCTCGATCCGCCGACGGGCGCAGGCTATGCGATTGTGCTCGATACGTCAGGATCAATGGATGAGGATGACAATAATCGGATCGATCGTGCCAAGGAAGCGCTGACCAATTTGTTCGCCTCCGGGCGTATCGAAGAACAGGATATGGTTGGACTATTCACCTATAATGGTTGCTATGTGAATCAGACCGTGCCGTTCACGCAGGAGCTGTCGCAAGTTCAAGCGGCGGTGGACCGCGCCGGCGCAAATGGCGGAACGCCGCTGGCGCAGAGCATCATCGTCGCGGCGGATTCGCTTGCCGAGCAGAATATTGAACGCGGCGTGATGATCGTTGTCACGGATGGCGCGGACTCCTGTAACGGGTCTGTACCACAGGCCCTGGCGCAGGCCCGCGAGAAAGTAGAGAGCATTCGCCGGAGGCTGATCCGATGAAACAGGTTTTACGTATCGGCTTCCTCGGCGCGCTATTGGCGGCGATCCCGCTGGCCGCCATGTCCGAACAAGAAGCACAGCCTTTGCCTGAGCCTGCAGAACCACTGGAAGCAGAGACAGAAGCGGCAGAGACTTTGCCAACGTTCAGCATGCCGGGCTGGAGCGCCACAGAAGACGCCTATGTCATCCGCACCCGCGCAATGGCTGCTGTCACGGATGGTCAGTTACTTCAATTAGACTTGGACCTCATCGAGCCTGGCTATGTGGCGCTGGTGAGTGATGAGAATAATTCACCCTTTCCCGGTGTCACCATTTTCGATGGTTCTGGGCTGTCCTATCAAAGTGCGTCGGCGCGGATCACGAATCCTGATGGCGCTTATGTCGTTATCGATCGTCAAGCTGGGTCAGCTGCGGCTGATTTGACTATAAAGGCGTGGCCAGATTTGGACCTCACGGAACCAAATGATGACGGGCTACTCGCTTGGCCTTTAGAGCTTGGTGCGCCGACCGAAGTGCGTCTTATACCTGCTGGCGACCAAGATGTGTTTCGTTTCACGCTCGCGGAAGAGACGCATCTCTCAATCGTGACCGATACCGATCAAGGCTTGCAGGTGCAGTTCCTTGAACCAGAGACAGAACGGCAGATCGCTTATGGCATGGATGTCTCCTTGCCAGCTGGCGATCACTTGCTGCGCCTATCCTATGGCAATGGCAATCATTTCGATCCGGAGCCCTTTCAGTTCGCATTGGTTGAACGGCAAGTCGCGATCCCGGTGGCGGAAGACAGCGCCCCCACCATACTCGACCTCGGGGTCCCAACATATGTGCCCACCACGTCCAATCGCGTTGCGCGCATGACGATGGAGATCGAGGAGGACGGATTATACAGCTTCCGGGCGTCGAATGTTGGTCCGAACGCTTGGTTTGAAATCGCGCGCGAGGATGGTGATTGGTTCCGGGGCAGTGATGTGCATCTGCCCAAAGGGACGTATACGATTAGTCTCAATGATGTGCGCGCCAGCCGTTATCCCGCAATGGTCTCAGTCTATTCCGGCGAAATGGGAGACGCATATGAGCCAAATGACTTTCACGCCGATGCGACCGAGCTCAAGTTCGACGAGCCCATTGACCTCGTTCTAGAGCGCGACTGGGCTGTCGATTGGGTCACCTTTACGCCCCGTCGGGACGGCAACGTATTCTTGATGGCAGAAGCGCTCGATTATGAGCAGGGCGGTTGCTTGGAGCTGCAAGTCAACGTTTTGAGAGCGACAGATCCGGTGGAACTAGAAACGCTGACGATTGTTGGGCCGATTGCAGCGCAAACCTATGGCCCGATAGAGGCCACTGCCGGGACCCCCGTTCACGTGCAGATTTTCTGTAATACGAGCGGCATGACGCAAGGCACGACTTATCGCGTTCGCGCGGATATGCCGGACTTGAACCGGAACAATAGTAACGCTTCAGTCTATCTGGTCGGCTTGGAATTGGATGACACTTTGCGGGGCGCTATGCAGATGTCGAGCGACATTTCAGGCGTACAATTCCTCGAAGCGGAGGAAGCCGAAACGCTCGATGAGCGGATTGAAGAAATCGCCCGTGCCGAGACGAGGTCTGGGCCCTCGTTCTGGTTGATCCTGCTCATTTTGGTCGTATTGGGTGGCGGCGTTGCCGCATGGTTCTTCAGAGGCAGACAATCGGCAAGCGACGCGGGATCGGTGACAGATGCGCCAGACCCTGAGCCAAAACCCGATGCCGAAAAGGAAGACAAAGCCTCGGAGGAGAAGGCTTAAAACGGGCGCGACGTGGCCGAAGCCCAGCCGGCTGGTTCATACCCTGAATAATTGAAAGCCTCCGCGCCCAGAACATTGCGGAGCCATAAATCATGGGGCGGCAATTTTTGCTTAGCGGCTTGTAGGCGCCGGATAATGGCGGGCATCACGCGTGGTTTTTGAGCATCAGCATCTGGCGGCGCTAGCGCGCTTCCACAGAAATGCATTCCATACATGATGGCTTCATAGCTTTCATGATTCCACAAACCCGCCGCATCCACGGGTGAGCGCGGATCACAACCCGCGATGACCCGGTCGATGGTGCCTGCGCCATTCGGAAACGCCTGGTCATCAAAGTCCGATGCGCTTGGCGGCTTCGATTTCCAGAATTCGAACTTGGCTTGCAGGCGATCCGTGATGTGCTCCGGCTTCTGCACCTCTCGCCAGAACGGCGTGTCGGTCCGCCGCGACAAGCAATAATGCATATTGATGAAATCGAGAATTTCGAAATAGCGATTTGAGACAATCCGGTTGAAGCGGAACGCCATCGTTTCCATGGCGCTATCTGTATAGGGGAAGTGCTCTGCGAGCATGACCGCACCGAGATCGGATAAATATAATCCGGTCGACTCCAATGGTTCGATAAAGCCACCCGACAAACCGATGGCGACACAATTCTTATGCCAGGCTTTTTGGCGCTGTCCGACATGAAATTTGATCAACCGCGTTTCGAGTTGATCGCCATGTTTGCCTTCATAGGCACGGATTTCTTTTTCGGCGTCGTCTTGGTCGATGAAATGGCTGGAATGGACGTAACCGATCGATCGCTGATCTTGCATGGGGATGTCCCATACCCAGCCAGAAGACAGCGCTGTTGCGGTCGTATATGGACGGATCAGACCTGGATAAAAGTCGGCATACTTGATCCGGCCGACCAGGGCTTGATCACACATCAGCCAGTTCGAATAATCTTCATATGGCACGCCCAGAGTTTCCCCTAAAAGGCGTGCGCGAAAGCCGGTGCAATCGACAAATATATCACCGGCAATGTCGCGTTCGGTATCTGTGCGGACGGACTGTATGTATCCGCTTTCATCCACGTCTGTGTCGATGACATTGGCCAAGACGTGCGTAACGCCCCGGGGAATTGAAAAGTCCCGTAAAAGATCTGCGAATTTCTGCGCGTTCATATGATACGCGTAGGAGAGAGGTGCGCCCATGTCCCAGCGCCCCAACATTTTTGGCGCGCGGGCCATATCGCAAATGACGGGCTGAGCCGAAACTGTCTCCATGAAGGGGATAGAGCGATCAGATTTTAGCCAATCTCGCCCGGTGCGATCGATTGGCTGAACGCGATAGCGGCTAAACGGATGGTGATAATAGCTATCATCATTGAACAGCCAGTTTTGGTATCGGATGGATTGCTTAAATGTGGCCTTCGCGGCTTTCATGAATTCTATTTCGTCGAGCCCCACGACGGAAAGAACATGCTGAATGGATGGAACGGTCGCTTCTCCAACGGAGATGCGAGGAATGTCCGGTGACTCAATGAGCGTTATGTCAACGGTCGGATTCTCGCCACGCTCATTCAGTGCGCCATTCAAATAGGCTGCGGTCATCCATCCGGCAGATCCGCCACCGACGATAACAACTCGGCGTTTCATGACCCCTCCAATCCCTAAAGTCAGGCGTATCCTAGTAAGGTCCGAAGTCCCGGAGCTGCATAATCAACAAGCCTTTTTTGAATATCGGGCAATTCGTCAGGAATGTTTGCCGCGCCGCCATCAGATTTCAAGTTTTCACGTGCTGTGCCGCTTTTCTTGCGATCAGATCCAATTTCCACCCGCTCTCGCCAATCTTCGGGTAAGTGATCCATGCCGCACTTTGCGAAAAGGTCCCGGAAATAGGTTTCAGCTTCTGGAGTAGCTAGATTTCGGCAGTGTCCAGTAAGCTCTTCATACTTGATGATTTGAGCCGATGTGCCGAGCCAGCTGACGCAATTATGCGTGTAGATATCCCACAGTGCGGGGACTTTCTGATGTATACCAAAGATCATCATATTCAGGATGGCGTCGATCGGCGCATTCCCGTTTTTCAAGTGATCTAACTCCGCCTCAAAATTATCCGACAAAAAGAACCGTGCACGCGCGAGCACCCAGTCATATGGATCGCGCACTAAGAGCAAGTGATGGACTTTCTTCAATACAATGGAAGCGTCATCGGAAAACAAAAGATGCCCCCAACTCAGCTTTGGTCCATTCGCGGAAAATGCGCGTAAGTTTTGACGCAGGACCGGATGTTGAATGAACGTATCGTGATATTGCTGTTCGACGGGGACGAACATGCGAACAATGTTGCGCAACAAATGTGTTCCGCTCTTTGGAACGGAGTTCAGAAACACAGGCCGTTGCAGCGCTTTCTGAGCAAAATTGGCATTGAGTTCGTTCAAGTTATCTGCGTTCGCGATCACTCGAGGCACACCTGATCTCCCCAAATTCTAAAACACGACTCTGACGGATGCCGGATCGAAGTCAATGCGGGACCTGAGATCGCCTTGTCGTACAATGAAAAAAAATGGCGGGCCGAAAAGCCCGCCATTTCTTGTTTGATTCTAGGAGTCTAGAACGTCTTGCTGAGGTTCAGGAAGACGCGGCGTCCCAGATAATCGTATTGCGATACGATCAACGAGTTGCCAGAGTCCGCATCTGATACAGCGGGTGGGTGCTCATCAAATACGTTGGCGACACCAATCCGGAAGGTCCAATCATCACGCGTATATTCGGTAGAAAGCGTGTGATAGATTGTTTCTTCAGTGTACCACTTGTAGCGCACCGGAACCCCGTAAAGCGTAGACGCTAGGTCTTCCGTATTACGTTCGGTTTGATCGGTTTCACCGATATAGTCGATGCCCCAGAAGAAATCCCAATTGGTATCCGTATCAAGCGTGAAGTTGATATAGCCAGTGGTTTCAGGCTCACCATACTCACCATTGAGATCTTCGATCTCGCCGAGTGCGTCGAGCTGTGTGAACGACTCCAATTGGTGCGTGGCTTGTGCGTCAACCGTGAGAACACCCCAAGGCGTCTCATGATCGTAGCGCAGCGTGATGTCATAACCTTCATTGGTTTGCGACGCCACGTTGATGAATTGCGCCCGAACATCGGTGATCCTAAATCCATCTGGACCGGCTGGGTTACGGTCAAACCGCGTACACAGTGGTTCATTCGGGAAGGATGGTGATTCGTAACAGCCTTGTACGATTTGCTGCGCCGATAGGGTGGTAATTTCGTCATTGATCTCAATGTCGAAATAATCCACCGCCAGGCTCAAATCGATGAAGCTCGGTGTCCAAACGAATCCAGCACTAAAGTTGTCAGATGTTTCCGGCTCGAGGAAGCCGGCGCCACCCCCACGGAACACATCCGCTGAGATCGCTGGAGCGTGATCTTCCGGAATGCCATCAGCGGCACAGTTCGCAGCCACTGCAGGCGAGATATCCGGATCGCTGCCCCACTGGAAGCAAGGATCGATCAGGCCCTGACGGGCGAAGCTGGTTTCATCCGCAAGGAAGAGCTCAAACAAGCCGGGTGCCCGGAAGGATGTACCTTGTGTCGCACGGACTCTGAACTCAGGCGTAATCGCCCAGTTTAGAGCGACCCGGTAGGTCTCACCTTGATCCTCAACCGTGTTGATATCTGTGATCCGACCAGATGCGGTGAGCGTCAGACTGTCTGCAAACGGTTTGTCGGCGAGAACAGGAACCTCAATCTCACCAAACACCGCGGTTTGCTCTTGCTTACCGGTGGTGATGCCTGAGGAAGAAGCGCCCCAAGCGTTTCCGGCCAAGACGATGCCTGACGGCGTATCGGTGATTTCGTCTTCCTGATAAAGGAAGCCAACAGCCGCACCGACTTCGCCCGCAGGCAGAGTGAAGACTGGACCCGATACAAAGCCTTCAATCGAAGTCTGTGTATATTCGGTGTTTCCGGTTTCGCGCGTGAACAAGAAGTCTTCCACTTCTTGACTATAGTTACCGCGCAGGAGTTCAGGGTCGAACCAAGGCACATCGACACATGGTGTGCCCGTTACCGAGGTCACGCCGCCGTTTACAGCACCGCAAAGTTCGGTCTGGAAGTTGTAATCGAAGATCGCGTCTTGGAAGATAAAGTCTTCCGTATAGTCGCCGTCTGATTTCGAATACTGATAGGCAATATCCCAGTTGAACCCATCGAGGAGGCCGCTGCCAAAGTCGCCGCGAAGTCCGCCGACGAAGCGCATATAATCGATGGTGACCTCTTCGTCCGCACGATCAGAGATCGCGGTTGGAGAGAACCACTGCAAGCCGGTCCACCCTTGGGCCGATGGCTCAGGGTTCGTAGCTGGTCCGCCAAATACGCCCTGCGAATCTTCACCATAATGGTAAGACCAGAATTGGCGGTAACTGTCGGAATAGGTTGTGCGCTGGTTATAGAGAGCTTCGCCATAAGCGGTGACATTGTCCGCCAATTGGAACTCGCCCTCGAACATCAGCGTGAAACGTTCCACTTCCGGCACCAATGTTTCAGCATTTTGATATGGGTGGTCGTAATTGACCAAACCGCGCGGTTCCGTGCCAACGGAAATGCCGTCCCAAGCTGCAAGCCCATCAATATCGTTCTGATCATAATAGATTGGGAAGAAGCCGCTCGGTACAGACAATTGCCCAGGCGCACCACTATTCGGATATCCTGGAATGTTCGCGGCGAGAGAGCCATCATAGTCATACTGCGCCAGGAACGGGAATGTATCAGGGACATTCGTATCCGCGGCATAGTCATAAATCCAGACATGACCCCAAAGCAGGTCGCGACACTGGAATTCGCCTGTGCGTGGGTCAATCACGTCAGCGCGGCTGCCATCATCATTGAACGCATAGGCTTCATTACAATCTAAGTAATCGCGGTCACCGCGAGCCAAGATTTCGCGTTTGAAATAGTCACCCGTGACCCGGAAGCTGCCGCGGTCGAACGACTTGCCATAGCTGCCGCTCAATCGGAATTCTTCACCACCGCTTTCGAAGGGTGCCGAGATATAGCCATCCAGCGTGCCACCATCTTCTTTGCGGGTGATAATATTGACCACGCCTGCAATCGCGTCAGACCCATAGACGGCAGAAGCGCCATCTTTCAGGATTTCGACGCGTTCAACGGCGGCCAATGGAATTGAGTTTAGGTCGAACGAGGAGACTGAACCGCGTGTGCCTGAGGGGCCAGCACGGCGTCCGTTCAACAAGAACAATGTCCGGTTGGCACCAAGGCCACGCAAAGACAGTGTCTCTGCGCCGGTGCCGCCATTGCTTACGAATTCGTTCGCAACCGCACCATTGATCTGTGAGGAGCCGGATGCGGCCGTCGAGGTCTGCAACAAGGCAGCGACGTCACCTAATCCTTCGATTTTGGCTTCGTCAGCGGTGAGCACGTCGATCGCGGCAGCACTGGAAAACTCGTCTCGTGCAATCCGAGATCCGGTGACCACCACTTTCTCCTGTACGGATGCATCTTCGCTGGCATCCTCAGCTACGGTCGTCACTTCGACCGGTTCGTCTTGTGCGACTGCGGCGCCAAAGGACATGGCGATCGCTAGGGCCGATGTAGACATCAATCGGCCGCCTAAGCGGGTGTTCATATGACTTTCCCTTTCATAATCACCCACGCCACATCGTGGCGGGGCGTTCCCATATAAATTTCGAAAAGCCCTCCCCGCAGACCCCTCGAACTTGCCAGGGTGCATTAACCATACACCTCACGTCAATGTGATTTGACAAAAATCTACTCGTTTGGGTTGTGCCGTGTCTTTTTGTACACAATGCCCGATATTACGCCGTAAAGACTGAACTTTCTGGCGCCATTTCACCTTTCGCGAACGCTCACAAAACGTCCTCAGGGCTCAGATCGCGTCCTAACGTAGTCGCTCGCTGTGCCATGCAATGTGATCCGCCATGAACGTAGAGATAAAGAAATACGAGTGATCATATCCCTCATGCAGGCGCAGGGTGAGGGGCAGTGGGGCTTGGTCGCACGCGTCTCTCATTCGCTCTGGCATGAGTTGAGTTTCGAGGAAATTGTCTGCCCGCCCTTGGTCGATCAATAGATTAGACAAGCGCGCGCCATCTTCAATCAACGCGCAGGCATCATATTCGCGCCATTTGGAGCGATCATCGCCAAGATATCCGGTCAGCGCTTTCTCGCCCCATGGGCAATTGAGCGGTGATACGATCGGTGCGAAGGCTGATACGGATCTGAAACGGTCTGGATTGCGAAGTGCAATCGTCAGGGCTCCGTGCCCGCCCATTGAATGACCCGTTATGCCTTGTCTTTGCATATCGGTCGGGAAGAGTTCGGAAATCAGGGCAGGCAGTTCGGTTTCAATATAGGTGCGCATTTTATAGTGCGTCGAGAAGGGCGCTTGCGTCGCATCTACATAGAAGCCGGCGCCTAACCCAAAATCATAAGCGCCGTCTGGGTCGTCGGCTACATCCGGTCCGCGCGGACTGGTATCCGGGGCGATAAAGATGATTCCATGCTCCGCACAGGCTTTACGGAATTCACCTTTTTCCGTGACATTGGCATGCGTGCAGGTGAGCCCTGAAAGATACCAGAGCAAGGGCAATTTTGTGCCCGGCGCGTGATCCGGGACGAAGACCGAAAAGGTCATGTCGGTCTTCGTTGCATCAGATGCATGCTTGAACACGCCCTGAACGCCGCCATGACTTCGATTGGCTGAAATCTGTTCCATTGGCGTATCGTTAGAAGACCACGACGCTGCGAATGCTCTCACCCGCATGCATCAAGTCGAAGGCTTTGTTGATATCCTCAAGCGGCATCGTGTGCGTGATCATCGGGTCGATCTCGATCTTTCCATCCATATACCAATCGACGATCTTTGGTGTGTCCGTCCGTCCGCGCGCGCCGCCAAAGGCCGTGCCTTTCCAGACGCGCCCGGTGACCAGCTGGAAGGGGCGCGTGGCGATTTCTTTCCCAGCTTCTGCAACGCCGATGATAATGCTCTCACCCCAACCGCGATGACAACATTCTAAGGCCTGCCGCATCACCTCTGTATTACCTGTCGCGTCGAACGAATAATCCGCCCCGCCATCGGTCATTTTCACGATTTCGGCGACGATATCATCGACTTTGTTCGGATTGACGAAGTCGGTCATCCCAAACCGGCGGCCCCATTCGGCTTTGGCATCATTAATGTCGACGCCAATAATCTTGTCAGCGCCGACCATTTTGGCGCCCTGGATGACATTTAAGCCAATGCCACCAAGACCGAACACAACCACATTGTCTCCGGCTTGGACTTTGGCCGTATTGGTGACGGCGCCCACGCCAGTTGTCACGCCGCAGCCAACGTAACAGGCTTTATCAAAAGGCGCGTCTTTGCGGATTTTCGCCAACGCAATCTCTGGCAGCACGGTGAAGTTCGAGAAGGTCGAACATCCCATATAGTGATAAATGGTCTGCCCTTTATAAGAGAAACGTGACGTGCCGTCCGGCATAACACCCTTGCCCTGTGTCGCCCGGATTGAGGTGCAAAGATTAGATTTTTGGCTCGTGCAGGTTTTGCACTGACGGCATTCCGGCGTGTAAAGCGGGATGACATGGTCGCCTTCCTGCACGCTGGTCACGCCGGCGCCAACTTCGCGCACAATGCCTGCGCCCTCATGTCCGAGTATGGAGGGGAAAATCCCTTCGCTGTCGAATCCATCGAGCGTGTAGGCATCTGTGTGACAGATGCCCGTTGCCATAATCTCGACGAGCACTTCGCCGTCTTTTGGCCCGTCTAAATCCAGCTCTACAATTTCTAATGGCTGTTTGGCTTCAAATGCTACGGCAGCTCTGGTTTTCATCGGGCGCTCCTTCAATCTGATCATAGACCTATATTATGGATCGAATTCAGGGATAATGATTTTTTGCGAAATCTCTCTGGCTTTTCGAGAATGGTGATCGATCAAACGGGGAAGGGGTGAGAGAACTTCTTGCCATGGATGGTGCGAGACGAGGGTATGAACGGTAATATGGATCTGTTCGGGGCGATTGATGCTGGGGGCACGACTTTTAAGTGCGCTGTCGTAAGTGCGTCTGGAAATATTGTGGAGCGCCAACGCGTGCCGACGACGACTCCCGCCGAGACAATACAAGCTTGCGCAACGTTTTTCTCAGGCTTTTCGAAAGCACAGGCCAAAGGACTATCCTCTGTGGGGATCGCGGCGTTCGGCCCTTTGGATATTGATCCAAAATCGGCAGATCACGGCACAATCCTCAAGACCACCAAACCTGGCTGGAGCATGACTCTGGTCAAACAGGCGTTTTCGAAGGCTTTGGGCCTGCCTGTTTATATTGACACTGATGTGAATGGGGCGCTTCGAGCCGAACTGTTTTCTGGCGCGGCCAAGGGATGTCGCAGCGCTGCCTATATGACGGTCGGGACGGGGATCGGTGCGGGGATTTTTGTGAATAGGGGTTTTTCCGGCGCGCCGAGCCACCCAGAGTTTGGGCATATATGCGTTAAGCGCCATCCCGCGGATCAATCCTTTGATGGGCTTTGTAGATTCCATGATGACTGCTTAGAGGGCTTGGCCTCCGCGGCGGCGTTTGAGGCGCGCTTTGGTGATCCCACACAATTGCCCGCGGACCATATTGGGTGGCAAATTGAGGCCTTCTATCTCGCGCAAGCCTGCATCAACCTCCACCTTTCCATGCGCCTTGAACGGATCATTCTAGGCGGCGGCCTGATGCAAGCCGAGCATCTGATATCTTTGGTCCGCTCACAGTTTCTATCATTGAATGGCGACTATTTATCGATAGATGACGCAGCTGCGACGCGCCTGATCACATTGCCTGGGCATGGTAATGACGCGGGACTGATGGGGGCTGCGCGTTTGGCCATGCTCGGCACCGATTTGGAATGGTGAGTATTTTCCTGCGCGTCGATTTCTGAGCGGTGTGAGAAATCGATCCTGTAATTGGAGTATGAAAACCCCACCGCCTATCATTGACGGTGGGGTTTCGGGACGCTGGGACTAATCATCGCGTTAGAGCAGCGACTTAGAGTTAGCATCAGCCGATGATCTAGCGCATCTGAACCACATAGCGCGCGCCAGATGCACTTTGCCAGATACCCGCTCTTGCATTCGCGAACGTCAACTGAGCGCCTGCATCACTGCGATAAACTTTATCGCTGATTTTGCGGTAGACGATGGCTTTGCCTGACGCTTCGCTGCGCATGAGGATGAGCCCATTTCCGCGCTTGATTGTGTAGCCCACGGTCCCGGCGGGCGTTTTCATTTCCCAGCGACCATCGACAGCGAGCGATACGTCCGAGGAACCAGATGTCTGTGTTCGGGAGAATGGCGCAGTCGGATTATCTGAACGAGACCGCATCGATCTGGACGCAGAGTCGGACGTGATTGTGCCATCATCATATTGCGGATCGTCATCATCCTTATCAATGCCTGGCATGATCAGGGTTAGGCCGCGATCACAATTGCGATCTTCGCCCATATATTTCAGCTCCCGGAAGTTTTTCCGGAAACAAATCCGCTCCTCGACAACATCGTCGTCATCCGAGAGCTTCTTATAGTCGCGTTTGTCGAGCGCTGTGTCGCGAACAAACTCAACATCGTATCGAGGCGTTCCATTTTCAAAAATGTCGACTTTGATGAAGTCTGGCGTGCGTTCTTTGACCGTGATCGCAAGACCGCCCGCAACGCGCGCTTCGTCATCATTGACTTCATACCAATCGCCGATCGCACAACCCATTTCATAGTCACATACTTGATTGGTCGTGGCGCGAACATATTCCGGACCAATGCCTTCACCGACGACACCGGTCACGGTCAAAGTCATGCCTTGATAGTCAAAGTCCCAATTGCTTCCTCCGTCCATATCGGTGTCTTTACGAGCATACCATAGGCCGACAACAATCGAGGGTTTGACCGGTACGCCTTTCACATCGGTGCTCGGGATCTTAATGTTGCCCTTGCTGCCCAGGGTGACCAGATCAAGCAAGTCGAATGTCCAGCCATGTACTTTGCCGCGCAGCTGATTGACTTCGCTTTCCCACATGCCAAGCGTGACGCCGGCTTCGGCATTGGCTTGGAGGCCGTATGACACTGCGCCACCTGAATACCACTTAGAGTCATTTCCGAAGCCAGGGGTTGAGACACAGCGGAACGCCGCTCCGACTTCTCCAGAAACTCCAATTCCAAGTTGGGCACCACCAACGATACCGACTGTGTAAGACTGGTGGGTATTCCCCGGGCAACTCATTCCGGGCGGAGCTGGAGGTGCGTCATCGTCGCTTGCCTCGAGGGATTGCGTGTATCCTTCGTTGCCCCGCAGCGACACGGCGCTGTCCACCAATGACTGCAACGTATCATCTCCCATGGCCTTGAAGTCAGCAATCACCTGAGCCTTCAAGGCGGCTTTTTCCGTCATTTTACATTGGCCGGAAACGGTCCATTGCAGGCCATCTTGGCACGCTTTGCCTTTGTCAGTGACGCGGCAAGCCCCTGTTTCGACGGTGCCGCAAGGACGGCAATAGCCATCTCTCTTGGTTGTCCATTCTTCGCATTGGCGACCCACTTCAATTGCAGGGCAGGCCCGCTGGTCCAGCTTGCCACATGGTTTGCAATAGCCGTCAAACTTTCCAAGGCCGCTGTCGCAGACCGTGCCGGACGCCAATACAGGGCAGGCGCGTTCATCTTCGCCACCACAAGGCCGACATGTGCCACCGAAATTCTGCAGGCTGCCTTTACATTGGTCGCCGGGTTTCAGAGCGCGACAGGCTTTTTGGTTTTTTCCTCCACAGGTGCGGCAGATATTATTGCTGTCTGGCTCATAGTCGCCGCGGCACGGATAGCCGAATTCGATTTTAGGGCAGGCCTTTTGGTTGGGGCCGCCACAAGAATAACAGACCTTATTCTTGGTAATGAGCCCGTTGCCGCATCCAGACGGAATGCGACCGAGTTCACAAGCGGGCTGGCCGTTTGCCTTGCCGCAAGGCTTGCAAATCCCGCTTAAAGGGGCGTAGCCTTTTCCGCAACGAAATCCGATGCGTTTCGCTGGCCAGGCCTTTTTATTGGGCCGTCCCCAATTGCGGCAGATGCCTTTATACTTGGTCATGCCGGAATCACATTTCTTGGTGAAGCCACAGCCTTTCTGGCCATTGCCTCCGCAAGAGCTGTCAGCGAACGCGGTTGGGCTGGCAATCCAGGCCATCGCGAAACAGATTAAGGCCAGTTTTATTAAGATCGCGATCTGCGTAGACATTCGAAGCATAGAACGGCTCCCCTTAAGCTAATTATGCCAGCCTAGGATCGCAGAAGACGCGCAAATCGGTATGGGGGCTGTTACCCAATTTGGGCGGATGATGAATCTGTTTGAAGAGGTTCAGTTTCGTGAGAGTTCCGGATTCGCTCGGTTTCGTTTGCCAAAGGCTTTATCGCGGTCGGCAAGGATTCAAGTGTTGGTAAACTTGACCCGAGAGATTGGGTAATCGCCCCCATATCCTGAACGCGTTGAACCCGTACTCTACCCTCAAACAACCGATATTGAGGGAGTATCTTTATGACTATGAACACCAATTTGATGCCTGGACTTTCAGCCGGGCTTGTCGCCATTGGGCTGCTCGCAAATGCGGGCTGTGCGGGCACGGAGGCGCTTGCCGCCGGCCCCATGGGCGATGCGTTTGCGGCCGCTGCGGGCATTCCGCAAATGGACGCCTTCTTACAATATGAGACACAAGTTCCGCCGGGCCAGGCGCTGCCCATCGATGGCGACTATACGATTTCCACACTTGGGAAACGCATTCGGATTGATCGCGGTCGCAGCTATGCGCTCGACCCCTGGACGCATGCGATGACCTTGAAGATTCGCCCCAACATGGTGGTTGGCAAGGACTTCCGGCAAATCAGTGCCACCGAGTATACAAGCCAGGATTTGCCGCTTCTTGGAACGGCAACCATGAAGGTTCAACCTGATGGCCGGATCGCAGTGAATGTGGCGAGTGTCCCACCCTATAGCTATTTCTTGATCCCCGTCGAAGGGGCCACGGCCCCCGCGCCAGGTCAAGGACAACCCCCGCAGGTCGATGAGGATTGCCAGAACCTGGATATCGATCCCGCCAGCGGCGAACTCATTTGTATGGATTAGGCGGCATCGTGTTCACCCGAAGACGTATAATGGCGTTCGCCCTCGCGACGGCTTTGCTGACGGGTGGCCTGTCCTTTGTCGCAAGTTTTGCAGGCGAAGGGCAGGCGGACGAGACGGTCGAGCTCGAGCGTATCGAAATTGCGGTGAAGCCCTTCATCGCACGCATGGCTGATACGCGGAATTTGATTGTCGACTTGCGTCCTGATCGTCGAATTCCGGAAGGGTATGCGCTAGCGGGCGATGCCCCGACGGTGGACGTGGACCATGAGTCATCGACCATCTCCATCTCCGGCTTGTTCGTGTTTGAGCCATCATCCGACCCAACCCTCGCATTGAGGAGAGCCGATGTTGAGCAATCCTTCGAATTCGGACCGCCCCAGCCGAAGGTCTACCAAGTGAGCTATTGGCCGGAAGAGGCGCGTGGCTTGATGGCGCGGCGCGAGGTCAATTTTGGTCCGCCTCGAGGTCCCAAGAAAAGCGAATATCTATTCATTGCTCCGAGGGCGACTGTGACGCGGGATCTTGAGACAGGAACAATGCGAGTCGCGCTTAGCCTTTTGGACTGCGTTGGGGGGCTCGCGGAGCCGATCGATGATGACCTTATTGTCGGGCTTAATCAAAGCGAGCGAACAATCCTGGTCATGGGGGCGTTCAGATTTAGGGCGCCGACTGGTGCCGTGCCTAAGTTTTGCCGGGTCAATCTAGAAAACCCGAAGCGTGTTTTCGAGTTCGAGAACACCGAACCAGGTCAATATGAAATACGCTACGAAACCCTCACGCAATCGCGCAAACGAGACGTCCGACCGAACGTCATGCTTGGGCGCCGCCAGGTTTTCATAGACTTGCCAAGTGCACCTACAGATTGAGGGCAGCGCTCCTGGTGATGTTCAAGGCGCCCGCATCGTGAGGATTGAAAGATCAAATGGAGAGTAACATTCGACACGCTAAGAATTACATTCTGCTGGCGTCTGTGAGCGCGGTTATATGCGCGAGCTGCGTGACGTCGAGCACCGACCTTGATGCGGCACCGCGGCTGCAGTCGCCGCCTCAACTGTCATCTGACGAAGCGCCAGTTGTTTCGCAAGACCCGTTGCAAGAGCCGCCCCAGCGTGCGGCCCCATTACGGGCGATTTATCCGGGTAAGATGCAAGTCTCGATGGATGAAGAGGCTCAGTCCTTAAGAGTCGAAATTTCATTTGATCGCTGCCAGCGGGAACGGTTTGTGTACGATCAAAACACATTGGAAATCGAGATTGATCACTCTACTCGGATTGTGTCTCTAGAAGGCAGCGTGGAATATGTGGAGCGCGCAGGTATTTCCGAGGACGCGTGTTCGGACCCCCCTGAGCCGATCGTATTGATCTCCGAAAACGCAAAGCCTGAACCTTATCTAATCAAGAATGTAAGCGCATGGATGGGACGCGCAGGAAACGGTCTGTCCGCCCGCGTATTGGACCTGAGGACAGAGATGCGGAGAGACCTTGATGCGCAGGGATGTCTCTCCAAAGATGGCGCGGATATAGGCGAGATATCCGGTGTTTGGTTCCTGCAAAGTGATCCTTCTGAAACCTGGTCCCTCTCTGGTTCTGCCTCCAGCCTCGCGCCGGATGCCGTGCTTCGAACCTGGAGCGGATCCACCATGCCTTGGATCATAGAATCCGAGGCGCCTTACACATTTAATCTTCCTGGTTTGGGCAAAATAGAATTTACGTCTCCAACATGCGCGACTGTATCAAAGCCAAGCAGCGGAGACGTAACCGACCTCCTTATTCGGCAAACGCCAAAAAGCCAGTGAGCTTAGCAGTCATGATCGCACTCAGCTGGCAGGAGTCCAGAATTCTCGCGTGTCTTCGACCCGGCTGAAGCTGGCGTGATCTCATACGAGCTCCCATCTATGAACATGGGCAGAGTGGCGAACATGCCGCGGCTCACGGAATTGAAATTAAAAGCGACAGGGCTATGAAAGAGCCATGTCGTCAATGGGGTCTCATTCTGATCATCCGAGTGCGCGGGTGAAGTTGGATCAGCTTCTTCCAATTCTCGAATCTGCGGCTGAAAGCGGTGTCGATGTCGATCTGATTTTGCGGGATATTGGCGTGGTTGATGGGGTGCAGGGTGTTGTGCCGGGCGTCGAAATTGAGCTGATCGATTATTATCGAATTCAGCGACGCATCGGGCGTATCTTAGACGATTTTACCTCCAATCTGTCGGAGCGTCGGCTGACCTATCGCACTGGGACTTTCTTGGTGTCGACCATTCAAGAAGCCGCCACATTACAAGCCGCGGTCGAGAGCACTTGCGACCATTATAATATGCTGCATGGCGACGAGTATAATTCATGGTTTGTCCGCGATGGCTTATTGTATTTGAGAATTGACGATACGCAGTTTCCTTACCGGTTTAGAGATGATCGGAAATTGCGGCTGCTCGTGGGGGATTGCCTAACGATTAAAACGCATTGCACGCTTGATAGTCTGACCAATGGTCAAGCCGCCAAAGCGCTTCGCTACATTCGATTGAAACGAAAAAGAGATGTCGCGGACAATCCTCAAAACGCTTTTTGGGATGTTCCCGTAAAGTATGGCGGGGCGGCCTATGAGCTGGTCTATGATTTTGACGAAGCCTGCGTACCGGTGCCGCGCGTGGCGGATGCTGACTTGAGCGCAGATGGAATCCTGACGAGGGTCATCTCTTACTTGCGCGCGCGGTCTGACCAAATTGATCAACGCAGTTATCATGCGCGGGTGTTCGATCTCATGCTCAGCGCGAATGTCAGTCAGCCATCGATCGCGAGAGAGCTTGGCGTCAGCGTCGCCACTTTGCGTCGACGCTTGACTGAAGAAGGCTACACGTTTCGTGACCTACGAACGCAAATGACGCTCGAGAAAGCCGACCGTTTATTGAGCCGCGGACAGACTGTGGCGCAAGTCTCTGAGGCTTTGAATTACTCTGATATGCGATCTTTCATCCGTGCCTATAAGAAGATGCGAGGCCACACGCCATCGGCTTATTTGCGGGCTCAAAAAGCGGTTCAAGATCACACGGCGTGAGCGAAAGTGTTCAAAAAGATTGATTTAATCTGTCGTATTGGACCGCCACCAATTCCCTAGGCTCCTCCCAAAATAAGAATCCAACGGGAGGATATTATGAAGTCCGCACTTTTCACGACATCACGACTCTGCCTGGCATCGGCGATGGCTGTTGGCCTCGGCACTGCGCCAAGCCTTGCCCAAGACGCTGACGAAGAGCCAGAAGCCCGCCGCCTCGGTGCGGTGACGGTGACCGCGCAACGCCGCGAAGAAAACCTTCTCGATGTGCCACTCTCAGTTTCAGCCTTTAGCGCCGAACAGCTTGAAGCCACCGGCGCCGTCGACATCACCACCATTCAACGCTCAACACCAAATGCGACCATCGAAGTCGCGCGTGGGTCGAACTCGACATTGATCGCGTTCATTCGCGGGGTCGGTCAGCAAGATCCGCTATGGGGCTTTGAGCCGGGCGTCGGCCTCTACGTGGACGATGTTTATGTCGCCCGTCCGCAGGGAGCGATCCTCGACATTTTCGATATTGAGCGGATCGAAGTTCTGCGGGGTCCGCAAGGCACGCTCTATGGCCGCAACACGATTGGTGGTGCGATCAAATATGTGACCAAGAAGCTTGGTGATGAGCCAGACCTGAAAGCCAAGGTCAATGTCGGCACATTCAATCAGCTCGACGCCATTGTATCCGGCTCATTGCCGCTCAGCGATACATTCGCTGTCGGTGGGGCGATCGCCAAATATGACCGGGATGGCTATGGCAGCAATTTGAACACCGGCGCTGAGCATTATGACAAAGACGTGCTCGCTTACCGATTGAGTGCCGAATGGCAGCCGACAAGCGACCTCTTCTTCCGCCTCGCTTATGATCGTTCAGAGGATGATTCAAACGCCAAGCACGGCCATCGCTTGCTGCCGAGTGCCGATGGCACAATTCCGGTCACCAGCAATGTCTTTGACACGCGCGCTGGGATTGGGGACGCCAATTCGGTCGAGACAGAGGGCTATTCTCTGACTGGCGAATGGAACGTCAATTCCAATGTGACGCTAAAGTCGATCACCGCATATCGCGAAGGTTCGACGGTTACGCCGATTGACTTTGATGCCCTGCCGCAAAACGATTTCGACGTTCCTGCGACCTATGAAGATGATCAATTCAGTCAGGAATTCCAGCTCTTATATACGGGCGATCGGCTCTCGGGTGTGGCCGGTATCTACTATCTCGATGGCAATGCCAGTGGCGACTTTGATGTGATCCTCGGCGGGCTGGGTCTGACCGTGTATCAAGCCGGTGATCAGCAGAAAGAAAATTTCTCGATCTATGGTGATTTTACCTATGACTTCACCGATCAGTGGAGCTTGTCCGTAGGTGGGCGTTATACAAAAGACGAAACCACGGCCGATGTGCTGCGGGAACTTTGGCTAGGTGCTGGCTCTGGATCTTTCGATCCGAGCAATACGACCTCGGTCTTCTTTGTTGCACAAACCGACTTCCGGGGACTGACAAGGGAAGATGAGGAATTCACGCCGCGCCTCTCGCTATCCTATCAGCCGACTGACGATCTAAACATCTATGCGACCTATGCGCAGGGCTTCAAAGCAGGTGGCTTTGATCCGCGCGCCCGCGCTGACCTCGATCCAACCGGCTTGTCGGAACAAGGCTTCGGACCGGAATTTGTCGACAGCTATGAACTCGGTCTCAAAGGGTCATTCTTTGAAGACACATTGCTGCTGAACACAGCCGTCTTCTTTGCCGAATATTCTGATCAGCAAATCACCGTGCAGAATGGCGCGGACTCAGACAATGACGGCGTCAATGACACCTTCGTCTCGTCTGTGTTTAATGCGGGTAAGTCCGAATATACCGGGCTAGAGATTGAAGGCACTTGGTACATCTCGGATGAGTTCACACTGCTCGGCAATCTCGGATTTATCGATGCAGACATCACTGAGATTATCTCAGCGGATGTAAACATTGCCGACCAGTTCGTGACGCAAAACACGCCGGAAATGCAGGGCCGTTTGGCACTGAACTATACCAATGAGCTTGGGCCGGATAAGGGCGAAATTTCGATCACCGGGGCGCTGTCTTATCGTGATGAATACAATCTGTTCAATGTTGAAAATCCAGGCTTTGGACCAGGGCAAAGCGCTGTCTTCCCAGCTGGCGGACCAGCGCTCGACCCAGACTCCTATACCCTTGCCGATCTCAGCATTGTCTGGACCTCGCCGTCTCAGAAATACAAGCTTGGACTACACGGGCGCAACCTCACTGACGAAGAGTATCGTGTTGCGGCTTATAATTTTGTGACACCAAGTCAGCTCGGCATAGATGGCGCTTATTCAGCCTTCTATGGCGCGCCAACCACGGTGACAGCTTCCCTATCAGTCGACTTTTGATCGATTGAGTTGAGATCAGCCAGTCCAACTTTTTTCCTCCCAAGGGCTGGCTGATCCTTTTTGATAGCAACTGAACCGTAACCTCTTGATCGGGCTGTCATGACAACCTCATTGCCTTCCACGCCAGCGCAAACCAGCGCATCAACAGCAAGTCAGTCGCGGACCTATGTTCTCATCATCCTGACGCTGGTCTACACGTTCAACCATATTGACCGGCAGATCCTGGTCATTCTTTTAGAGCCGATCAAGGCGGACCTTGGCCTGAGTGATGGTCAGCTTGGTCTTTTATCCGGGCTCGCCTTTGCGGCTTTCTATGCGACCTTAGGCATTCCGATCGCGATGTGGGCTGATCGCGGGGATCGACGGTCCATCATTGCTTTGGCTCTGACCATTTGGTCCGGCATGACGGCGATTTCGGGATTTGCGCAAAATTTCTGGCACTTGCTTTTGGCCCGTATGGGGGTGGGCATAGGCGAGGCGGGTGGTACGCCGCCAGCAACCTCGATGATATCTGATCTCTATGCGCCGCACGAACGCGCCACAGCTCTAGGGATCTATACCACCGGTATAGGTCTCGGAATCCTCGCGGGCTTTATCATGGGGGGCTATGTTTATGAGGCCTGGGGCTGGCGTGTTGCGTTCTTTGTCGCTGGCGTGCCGGGATTGATCTTAGCCGCGATTGTTCGCTTCACCTTGAAAGAGCCAGTGCGCGGCGCGGTGGAGCAACGACAAGACGATGGCGAAGCGCCGACACTAGGGGAGACGCTCAAATTTATTGGCGGACAATCCTCTTTCCTCTGGCTCTTGCTGGGGTGCAGTCTCATCTGTGTGTCCGCGAATGGGTTCTTGGTGTTCACCTCCAGCCATTTGCAGCGCACCTATGAAGTTGGTCCGGGAGATGTCGCGGCGCCGCTGGGTCTCTTGATTGGTGGGGTTGGCGGCGTTGGCGCCGTCGTTTTGGGACTGATTTGTGATCGACTGTCGAAAAAGAACTTGATGTGGCGACCCCTCATCATCGCCGTCTGTGCGGCCATTGCATTACCCTTTGCCTGGTTCTTCCTACAAGCTGAGACGCTTATGGCGGCCTATGCGTGGAATATCGTGCCGAGCTTTATTGGACTGGTCTATGCCAGTATCGCTTACACGGCATCTCAGGAATTGGTGGGGCTACGCATGCGGGCTTTCGCTGCGGCCTTTATGCTCTTATGTTTGACATTGATTGGCATTGGCGGCGGGCCGACCATTGTTGGCGTCCTGAGCGATTGGCTGGCCAGTGCGGGACAAGTAACACCGCTCAAGGCGGCGCTGGAGATTATGTTAGTGCTCAACGCGATCAGCATCCTGGCATTGATCCTATCCGCGCGGACTTATGCGCGGGACGCAGAGCGCGCCGCATCCGTGTCATAATGAGCAGTGATATCTATTATACATCCGCAGACGGGCTGACGCTTTACGCGCGTGCCTATGGCAATCCTGATGCACCCCTGACGGCTTTGTGCATGCACGGACTGACGCGCAATCATAAGGATTTCGAACCGATGATCGCGCAGCTGGGCGACCGGTATCGCTATATCAGTGTCGATGTGCGCGGGCGTGGACGCTCTGATAGAGCAGACGACTCAGCGTTGTACAATCCGCTTCAATATGCCGGCGATATGATCGCTTTGCTCAACCATCTTAGTTTGCAGCGTGTGGTACTGATCGGCACGTCCATGGGCGGTTTGATGTCGATGCTATTAATGGACAAAATTCCAGAGCGCATTGTCGGCATCGTGCTCAACGATATTGGTCCGATCCCAGACCAGACGGGGCTTAAACGGATTTCAGAATATGCCACCAATGTCCCGGTTTTTGATGACTGGGACGCTGCCGCTAAAAAGGTCGCAGATACACAGTCCGTCGCCTATCAAAATTATACCGAAGCAAACTGGATTGAATTTGCGCAGAGAACCTGTCGCCAACGCGAAGATGGAAAGATCGTGCCTGATTATGATCCCAAGATCATGGATGCGTTCTCGTTGGCATCACCTGATTGGAAGATGCGCTTTGGGATGTGGCGTCTCTATGGAAAACTCAAATCGCGACCATTGCTGATCTTGCGTGGTGAGCACTCGGATATCCTGACCCCAAGCATGGCCAACCGGATGCATAAACGTCATCGCGACAGCCGCTTGGTGAACATTCCGGAACGCGGACACGCGCCTATGCTGGATGAACCCATAGCGATCGATGCGTTAGCGACCTTTCTTAGGCGTTTAGAAGGAATGTCGGCATAGTTGGACGCGCATAGACCTTCTGGCCGCCGACGCGTCTTTACCGGGCGCACTGTCCCCATTTTTTGCCGCATGAGAGGCGGCAGGCTTTTTCGCGCGGCGTGATTGTGGATTGGGCGTTCTTCTCCTCATAGCAGGTCTTAGCTTCGCAAGAGCAATCGCAGGCGCCGGAAGGGGCGACGACCAAGCAAACATTGGGCAGGTCGCCCACCGAAGCCGGTCCTGGCGCTCTCGGGGAATTTGGCGTGCTGGGTGAACCTGGATTTCCAGGCGGACCATTCGGCCGTGCGATGCCGAGCGTCAGGTCTGTCAGTCTTGCAATTCTAAGGTCTTTATAGGCCTCATAAGCAGGGGTGGAGTGGAGCGGAAAGTCTCGGTAGCCCGCAACCAGTGTGGGCAATGCAATGGCGCCTTCAATTTCGAAGCTCAACGCCTCGCCGCGATCACATAAATCGCCATTTTTTGTTTCATCCGCCAATGCGGAGAGGGGGGCTGCACAGACATTGATCGTGCCAGAAACCCGCATAGTCTCTTGGCTATGTTCGATGATTTCAAGCTCGCTGTCTTTGCTCGGGTCTTGATGAGAGATGACGCTCGAGCCGTCAATTTTCCGATCCCCCATGAACCCGATCACCTTGACAGGGCCGACATATTCCGGCGCGATCGATTCAGGGATGAAGAAGCCGACTGCGAAATTTGTATCGTCTTCGTCGACAAATTCGAAACTCATCATTTGATCCAACGTGAAGTCGGACGGGTTCGCGCCGCCAAAAATGGACACGTCTCCGCGCAAGGCGGCGTCGAGCGTGCCTTCAAGAACGCCGACATTTCCGGTTGGCGAAACAGGGCCTTCGCCTTGCCGGTTGGCATATTTCATGACCGTTTTGCGGTCCCCCGTACTGGCCGCTGCGGACTTTGGTTTCAGCGAAGCAAGATTGAGCGAGACTGTTACATCCAAGGCTTTGCGTTTCAGCTCTCCGACAACATCATAATGCTTGTCTGGCGAACGTACGACGACCAAGCGGAGCTCCATTTGAGTGCCGGATTGGCCCTTTAGGTCCGTCAGATTGAAGGTTCGGATGAGCGTGCGCGCGGCCGCGGCTTTCCCACGCTTCCAGTTGGCGAAGCCTTGAGAGGGATCAATCAAGCAGGGGGCTGTCTCTACACCCCTTTGTTCGACGATATCGTAGCAAGTTTGTTCCCCGCGCTGCGTCCCTTTAATTCGTGAGACGCCCACATAGATTTCATCGCTGAGTTGATCCGCGCCAGCCACGGCAAGCTGAATGTCATTGACGCGATGGGCTATGGCGGCGTCAATATTGATATCGAGACATTTGCCGGAATATTCAGAGATCTGGATTTGTTTGGTTTGTCCGGGGGTCGTGGCCGATAGGTCGAACGTCTCGCACATATTGTAAGCGAGTTTGAGCCACTCTTTCTCGGTGATTTTTTTCTGATTTCTTTTTTCCCACCAATTCGTGAACTCAGATAGAAATTGCGGATAGACATGTTCAAGACCATCCATGTGATTGCCATCATTACCATCGAGGAAAATGTCGACTTCCCGGGTCGCGTTTTGGATCGAAGCCGTCGTGAGTTGTTGCCACAACCCAGTGAATTTATCTTTGTCCGATTTTAAATGCCGTTCGAGCACATAGTACCAAAATCCATTCGTCTCATACCCGAGCAAATCAAACATCCCTCTCGACATATGCCGAACGGCTTTCATTCCCTCCTGGGTTCGAATGTTGGAATTCGTTGGTTCAAAATTTAGAGGGATGTTGTAATTGCGCAGGAAGTAGAAGCGGCGATAGTATTTGTCTTCGAATGGTCCTGCCCTTCGGATGGTTTCTTCCTCACCATCATTTAGAGAAAAAACGCGCTCGAAAGCGATTGCGTCCGCGCTCCCTTCAATGATCCAACTTAGTCCCACGCTCGACGGGCTGTATGGCGCAAGTTGATATGGCGCATAATTGTTTTGGTGCACGTGAATAAGTTCATGCGTCGGCATCAGGTCGAGCAACATCGGCTTTCTCGCCGCTTTGTGCATTTGGGTTCCGATACGCATGAAAAAGCTATTATCGGTTGTCATGTTTGAGTTGACGGACATGTAACTCAGAGACGGAGAACACCCGATATAATTCACCCGGTCTCCCGCCGCGGTCAGCGTGTAGCCAAGACTGGGAAGGGCATTTACGCGGTATTGAAAATTGTATCGCGGCCCAGTGGCATAGGTGGATATTTTGCTTAGGGCGTGCGGATTCGATCTCATCCAGTTGGCATCTCGTTTGAGTCGACGAAGGACTTCATCTACGAGTTGCGACGAAATAGAATATCCCACGGGCGCATTGACCTCGTCTCTTATTCCCATGCCCGTTGGGTCTTCTTTTGCCGGATTTCGACACTCAATCATTTGTCCTGGAACGGGACCCGGATAGGCATTGGAGGCCACTATCGGATAAAAGAGTTGGGAGTCGTCTATGGGGCGGTCAAAGTAATTTCTCTCATCCACATGACCATACGGATGCGTCGTGGCGATCAGCACCCAATCATGGTCATGAAAGTCTTGTGCATGGACAGATGGCGGCGACGTGATCGCCAGACCTACAAGTGTTGCAGCAGTAAAAATGCGCTGGGCAATATGAAAAAGACCCATCACTTGCCCCATGCCGTTTCAGAGAGTGCGCGCAGCCGACCCATGTCTTCAATGAGGTTAGCATTTTGATGATGCTCCACCTGCTCATCCTCTTCGAAATGCGCCACATCCGAGGCCAGGTCGTAGAATTTTCGAAACACCAGTCCGATCGGTACGCGTCCAAAGTTTGGATCCTCTAAGATCGGATGATCGACCGTTTCGAGCCATCGGATATCTTCTGCTGTCGCGCGCGATAAAACAGTTCTCAAGCGCGTGGATAGTGTTTGAGTTGAAGCGCTGGGTTCGCCAGCATCCCCATCGAGATACCCTTCGGCAGCGGCCTGTTCCAATAGGGAAATGAGCGCGTCTCTCATTTCATCGGAGAGAGGATTGAGTTCCGCATAATCATGTGCGTGGGCGTGCGGCGCAACCATAATTACAAGCGCGACGAGCGCCGTCCGCCATCTCCCGCTCATTGTTGAGGCATTCCTGGAAGACCAGACATATTCGGCATACCGCCCATGCATTGCATCATGCTGGCGCCCATCGACATCATGCCGCCAATGATCGCAGGGTTATTGGCGAGCGCTTCCTCCGCTTCCGCACGATTGAGGCCGCGCTGCTCTGCGACGTCCGCCAACGCATCTTCTGACCCTAAGAATTCCGCCTCTCGAATATCAACGATCAGTTCGAAATCATCAGGCGAGAATTGAGCTTCCATTTTGCCGACCGTACAGCTGCACAAGGCTTCATCCTCATTTTCTTTGACGCAGATCTCCATCATCCTTTGCTTCGGGGTGCCGGAGAGACTGGCGGCTTTGAGGGGCTGGCCTTGCGTGCAGTGACTGCCCAATTCCATTGTTTGGATCAGCATCATGCCCGCGGCTTGATGCGTGGCTTGAGGAATGCTTTGCGTCATCGTCATAAATTCGGCTGTGGAAAGGCCCGCGCCGCCACTGTTCAACAATGCCCAAGCGAGCGCCACTTGTGGATCATCAACCTTCTTCGCGACGTCAGTCTCATAGGCCTGTGAGTAGCACGTGCAGTAAGTCGCAGAATTGCCTTGTGCTGCGCAGCTTTCGTTCACGATATTCAGTGCTGTTTCGGCGGGGCCAGCGTCTGGGAGACGGCTCCCGTGCCCCGAATCATCGGTAGGCCTTAATGAAAAGTCGCGATTTCCATTTTCGGTCGCGATCGTCTGCGTGGTCTCATTGGGGGCAGTGGCTCCGACACGGCTCCCGTGTCCGGAATCATCTGTTGGTCTCAACGCGATGTCGCCATCTGCCTGACCGGGCGCGCGTGCTCCAGTTATCACGACAACCCCTGGCTCGAAGCCTGCATCGAGCCGCATCTCAGCTGATACACCAGGCTTTCGATCCGCCCAAGTCAGCGCGGTGCAATATTGTGTGTCAGCGTCGCTGGTCGCCTCCATTTTTGTTCTTGCTGCGGCTTGGAGTTGATCGAAACGTTCGCCGCTAATGCCCATCGCTTTGCCGCGCGCTTGGCTCAATTCGGCGCTCGAAAATGCATCGCCGTCATAATCCGAAAACGAGCGGAAATAGGCTTCAAACTCGATGGCCGAGACATGTCGAGCTTTTCGATTTGCATCGCACTGACAAAACCGTTCATCGCTCGTCGAGGCTGTGCACGCGGCCACATAATCCCCAATGGCCTCAAAATCGTAAGCGGATTTAATCTCGATCGGGCTTACATCGGCAATCACGCAGCCATTTTCGTAGTCGGTGATATTCGACGGTTGCCCGCCAACCTTATCATAAGCCTCAACCGCCATCATGGCTGACATCTGATCGCTCATGAGCGCTTCATAAGATTCCAAATAGGTGTTCGGTTTTCCCAATCCGTGCAAATAGCCTTGGACAATTGTCGCTCGCGCTTGTGCGCTGGGCGACATCCGCTCAAAAACACTGATGCGTTGCGCAACGCAGCCGCAATCAATGTTCGGACGATCCAAGGAGGCGCAGGCTTCCTTAGCCGTCTGGTTTTCTGCCTCCGCAATAAGCGCCCATGCAAACAACACTGATCCGATCAGTGAGACTAAAATAAAGCGCATCTGCGTCCCTCCACTCAATTCGATTCGTAGGCTAGCGGCGGCGCAAATTGTGCGCATACGTCAAATGACGCATGCGCGACGGCGCCAGTGTTGAAATCCTCTTTTCGAATAGAAAAGGGGAACCTGTTATGAGATCTGTTTTATTGGCCAGTGTCGCTTGTATCGTCCTTGCCGCTTGCGGTGCTGGCGGAGATGGCGGGACATCAGGATCACAAAAATCCGCGTCTGCAGACTGCCCGCCAGAGCAAAAAGGCGACGGCATCATGGTCAGCTCACGCTATGATTATGAGGACCTGATCGAAGCCAACAAATGGCGGACCGAGATGTTTCCGGCCGCGTGCGCCGGCAGCTTAGCCGCGCTCGTGCCGGATATGCCAGATGGGTTCGGCGTGAAGCCGACGCACAAACCATATGTGATGAATGATGAGCAGGTTTATGTCGCTTATGCCCGTCTTGTGGAGCCCCTATATCTAGATGAAGAGACTGCGAACGTCCCGGTGGATCTAGAGACCATCGAATATGAGATTGTCCGATTTACGGATGAGGAACACAAAACGCTCACGGATTGGATGACGGCTAATCCGGACAGCTTCCTGAGCGGCAGCGTTGCAGGGCATGATGTGCACTTGATTGGCGGCTTTGGCAGCGGCCGTCCGGGCAAAGGCGATCGCTTGGCGACATCCCTTCATGCGCTCTTAGACGACAATATTGTTGTGCGGATCAGTCACAAAGGCTTGTTTTCGCAGCGCGGGGGACTTGACGTTCCGCCGCTGGTCGAAACTGTATTGGGAGACATTATTGCACGGTCGGGCGCTGGCTGAGACTCGTAAATCTTGAGGGACGTATGCAGGATCGGGATATGTTAGCGAAACAAGCTGCAACTCAAGTGTTGAGCGGTTTGTATCAAGCCATTGCAGACCATTCCCAAATTGACTCGATTCTGACGGCGATGGACGATTTTCTTGATTCCGATCCAGACGGATTGGAATCGGGAGACGCCGACTGGAAAACGATGTTCCGGGACCATTTTGGTCGCGTGGGGCAGTTTCTCGATGATGATCCTGAGGCGCAACGCGAAAGCCCAATTGTCTTCGTCGATAAGCAAGTGGTGCCCGCCGCCGTGATCGATCGCAATTACAAAGTCATCGCGCATAACGCCCTGTTCGGACAGTTGCGGGATCCAGCGCCAGCGAGTTTGGCAGACGTGTTCAGTACGCCAGCAGACCGTCGTCGCCTAGACCAGTTGTTGCGGTCCAATGGGGATTGGACCCCCATTCTGGTTTCACTGACTTTGCCCGACAGTACATCTCCAATTTTCGTGGTTGCGTCGCGGACTGAGCTCTTGGATGTCAGCGGGCAAAGTGGGTTTTTCGTTACTTTGAAAGTCGCCAAAGCAACTTGGAATCCCGACTTAGCACCGTTGATGGAATCCGCTTACGGGCTGACCCCTGCGGAGATCGAGATTCTCGCCGGATTGGTCGACAGTGGATCTGTCGGCGCCGTCGCCGAAACGCGCAACCGCTCGATCCGCACCGTGCGCACCCAATTGACGCACATTTTCGGTAAGCTTGGTCTATCGAGTCAAACGGAACTCGCTCTGTTTCTCGCGACCCTCACGCAATTGATGACCAAGGAGCGCCGACCCTCTGATATCGGCGTCGACTGGTCGAAGGAGTCGAACGAACAATTCACACGGCACACGATCAAGGTTGAAGACAGGGATGTGGCCTATGTGAAATATGGTCAAAGCGGCGGTCTTCCTGTCTTACTCATTCACTCGACAACGCCACCGGATATGACCCCAGATTTCCGACAGGCCTGTGCAGATGCTGGTTTGCAGATCATCGGGGTTCATAAGCCAGGCTCAGGCGGGGCGAGTCCGCGTGCTTCAAAGCATGGACCAAAAGAGCTCGCGAGCGATTATTTACGTGTGCTGCAAGCAGAGCGCATCTCATCTGCGATTGTTGCGGGTCACTGTTCCGGAGGGCTGTACGCTCTGCAATTCGCGAAAAGCCATCCGAAGCATTGCGATGGGGTGGTTTTAATCGACACAGGGGTTCCGTTCAGTGGACGGCGAGAATTGATGGCGCTGCCCAAACCGTTGCGCCGAACATTTCTTCCTGCGCGGTACATTCCGGAAGTCCTAATTGTACCGCACCGCATTTTCGCCAATAATTTTCAGCGTTCGGCGGAGGGTGAAGCCCGCGTGATCGATTATTTCTTCGAGGGATGCCCCATCGATCAAAGCCTGACTCGCACCAATCGAACTTATTATGAAATAACGCGGCAGATCATCGAATATTCATTTCAAGACGTTGACCGCTTGGTTGCGGATGTATGTCGCTGGGCCAAAGACTGGTCGGGCTTGCTGGCGAGCGTGAATGTTCCCATCACGTTTTGCCATGGAGAAGAGAATCGTCTCTTCGAAGCCCGGCGAATCCGAGAATTTCTAGCCCTGAATGACTCAGCAGACGCGGTTTTCTCTAAGGGCAGTGGGCAACTTCAGGTCTATCAAGATGCGTCGAATTTTGTTGAGGCGGTGAATCAGGTGCAGTCACGTTTATGATTGCATGCCGGCTGATTCCATCAGTGTTTTGGAGCTAACGCGACCGCCGTTTCTCCAACTGCCAGTCATAGAGCGAGCGAATTCGGGGTTGCTTATTTACGTCTAAGACTTTCGGACGTGGACGATAATCCACGTCAAACTCACGGTTTCCATGGACGCCAAAAATGAACGCTTCCGGGCCTTCAGCCAGACCATCGAGCGTGACCGTTTCATCGCGCCCGGCGCCGTCTTCGACAATCACATTTAAATTCCAAGTCGTATTGAAGCGGCCATGACCCGGCTGCCAGTAGGGCGCGCCGCTACCGTTCCAAATGGGGTAGAAAGGCCGTCCCTCGCGCCGCATGGGCCGGACGTAAAGTGTAATATTGTCGAACAGGTTTTGATGGTTCGCACCGGCATGCTGATCGAGGACCGAGGCATTCAAAACAGTGGCATTTTGATAAACGCTTTTCGTAGATTGTGTGTTGAACGTAAGGGAATGGATGACCGGATTTTCGACGGTCAGATTGCGCACCAGCACATTGTGTACATTGCCTAGATGGACGGCATAATGCGCGGGCCGATTGCCTTCGGAGCGAATGTTCTCAATGGTCAAGTTCGCGCTATTATATGTCAGAATTCCGCTATCGGCATTTCTGAACCGAACGTCTCGCACCCAGCCATCAATCGTGCTCGTAACGTATATGCCATTATACCCGCGTTCCAGGTGATGACCGAAATAGGGGCTGTCTGGAAATGAAATGGAGAAGTCTTCTAGCCCCACTTGTTCGAGATGTTCCCATTTGGAGAATTGAGCCGGAACCGCGTTTGAAATATTATGCAGAAGGGGATCGCCGATTTCGACCTGATTGCCAGAAATGCTGATTATGCGTGTTGTTTGTCGGACCAAAGGGCGGTCCGAAAACGTCCAATGGTGAGACCCGATCGCAAGATCGGTATCGCCATAAATCTCGTTTAGGAGCGGCGCTGTTTCACCGGATCTATTGAACCAGTGGATTTGAACCGCGTCGCCAACCTGGAGCGCTTCGGCCGAAGCAACGGTCACATGTCGGCTGCCGCGGGTCCCTGAATTGATCGTCGCAAGTTGCGTGATGTCTGGATCATATTCCTCCAGATAGGCGGCGGCCCGTGTGTTGGGTTTCTGAATCCAAATAAAACCACCGGTCCAGGAATATTCTGAAAACAGCTCATCGATATTGCGGGCGGGTTCCCTTTGGCGCTTTTCGTACTTTCGAAGATAGACGCGCAGCTCTTCAAGCCGCGTTGATTGATCAATATCTCGCAGCGGCCGCGGAAAGTAGATTTCAGTGCCCCCCGTGCCTGCGCCGGCCCCGCGTAAGATGAAATCGCTGCGCGTGATCGGCAGGATCTCTGATACGATGATACGCCCATTTGGGAGTTGCAGAGTTACGGGTCCGGTTATGGCGTGCGTAGCCTCTATCGCGTCTAATAAGGCGGCGGAGTCGTCGACACCGTCATCTGCGACGACTCCATAATCGGTCGCCTCGATAATCTCTCCGCGAGTGGAAGGTATGGTCCCCAATCCGAACTCAAACCCAGCATATGAAAAATCAGGAAGTTCAGCGGCAGCCTCCGATTTCAAGAATGAGTCTTCAGCATTGGCGGTCGCCAGTGTTGAGCATGCGGGCAGGAGAAAAGTCGCCGCGACGAGGATAGATTTCAATGCGGATTGAGCCTGCGGCGTGTTGTGACGTCTCAGTTGCGAGCTTCGTTGTTTTGTCATTCGTGTGCCTCCCGCTCGTGCAATTCTAAGTGCTGTGAGTCGATTTTATCGAATTTTAGGTGACCGGTGTCATTTTGGCAACATTCTCTTATCGTTAGAGCGCCAAAATACTAGGCAATCCAAGAAAATATCGGGAATTACGGGGTATGCCTTGCGAAATAATGCGCTTTTGGTAGGTTACCGGTGTCATTTTTCGAAAGGCTGACCCGGTTATGACTACCCTTGTCCGAGAGAGTAAGGTTCGCGACTCTCGAATTGCGCATATTTCTGACACGCTGGTAACGGCGCGCCAGAGGCGAGAGATCTTGTCGTCTTTTCCAGGTGAGCTGCCCGCTGATTTGGATGAAGCCTATGCCGTGCAAGATCGGTCAATCGGGCTTTGGGGTGATGACGTCGTGGCTTGGAAGGTGGGTGGTATTCCACCGCATCTTCGTCCCGTGCTCGGACAAGATTGGGTCACGGGGCCAATCTATTCTAAACGCCAAAAAATAGCCGACCAGGCGCCGGTGGATATGGCCGTCTTCGAGGGCGGGTTTGCGGCCGTCGAGGCTGAAATTATTCTCGAATTTGGCGACCTTAGTGCACTGGCGACAGCCAATCCAAGCGCGGAAGAAATCATACCTTTCATTCGTGCTTGCTATATTGGCGTTGAGATTGCCAGCAGCCCGATGCCAGATATCAACGTCATCGGTCCGCTTGCGGTCATAAGCGACTTTGGCAACAATCACGGCATGATTGTGGGGCGTCAAATAGAGGATTGGTCGCCAGAAAAGCTATCCTCCATTGAGGTCAAGACATTCGTCGAGGGTGAGCTGGTGGGGACTGCTTATCCGCCAGCGCCACCTGCAGGGCCGATGGGCGCGGCAGCATTTCTTGTGGGCAATCTGAAGCGCCGAGGGCGCTCTATTCCGACAGGCCTCAAAGTGTCTTCGGGCGCGCTCACGGGGATTCATGATGTTCTTGTCGGTCAACATTCTAGAGTTGCATTTGGCGATATTGGCGAGATTGACATTAACATCGTCGCGCTCGCGGACGGCGATTAAGTCTATCGCTGCAAAGATGGCCGTTTTGACGTAAGATTCATATCATTGTGCTATGCCTTGGTGCGAGATACGGATCATCTTAGGGGTCTAGATGCCTGAAAAGCAGACAAAAATTACTGGCTCACCAGGCGCCAATGAAGCGATCGCAGGGCGTACGAAAGTCACGATCAATGATATCGCACGGCTGGCAAATGTGTCGAAGAAGACCGTATCGAGAGTTTTGAACGACCATCCGATTGTTCGCGCTGAAACCCGTGCAAAAGTCAAAAAAATCATGGCGGAGCAGGGATATGCGCCAGATCCGCAGGCGCGAGCATTGGCGTTCCGACGATCATTCCTGATTGCGCTCGCATATGACAATCCAAGTCCGCAATATGTCGTAAACATGCAGCGCGGGATCCTGGATCAATTGGACGGAACTGATTTTCAATTGGTATTGCATCCGGTTGACCGGAACGCGCCGGGCGCATTGGAGAAGATGTATCAATTTGTCGAACGCCATCGTCCAGCGGGCGTGATCATGCCGCCCTCCGTGTCGGAAGATCAGGCGCTGTGTGACATGCTAAAGGCCCAAGCCTGTCCTTATGTTCGCATCGCATCGCTCGACTTGGATGCACCGGAGCGTATGGTTCGTACCCATGATGCGGACGGTGCAGCTCAGGCGGCCCGACACCTCGCGAGTCTGGGGCATAAGCGTATCGCCCATGTCCATGGTCCGCGATCTTTCCGATCGGCGCATGAACGCCTGGCTGGATTTCGCGCAGGGTTAGAAGAATTCGATCTTGAGCTTGACGATGCGCTCACCATAGAGGCGGGTTACACCTTCGAGTCTGGCGCCCGTGCCGCCCACAAATTACTATCGCTCGCCAACCGACCGACCGCGATCTTTGCGGGCAATGATGAAATGGCAATTGGGATATACACATCTGCCCGAAAACTCGGCTTATCAATCCCTGGAGATCTCTCCATTGTCGGATTCGATGACACGCCAATGGCGGCCCGCATCGCGCCGGCTTTAACGACGGTTCGTCTGCCCATACGGGATATGGGGGCTGAGGCTGCGGAGTCGTTGATGCGGCTGATAAAAGGTGTGCAAACGACGGAAAATAAAAGCTTTCTTCCGGAAATTATTGTGCGGGAGTCGACGCGGTCCTTAGCATAGTGTCGGAGCTTGAACGCTTTCGGTGACCATGTTATGACACCGGTTACCAAAATGCACAAAATCGATAGGTCGTGAATTGACCTATATCGAGCCGGATGAAGACGAGGAATGACCCGATGAAAATTGCACTCATCATTGAAAACAGCCAAGCCGCGAAAAGCGAAATTGTGCATGACGCCCTAAAGACCGTTGCAGACCCACTTGGCCATTCCGTGTTCCATTATGGTATGTACGGTCCTGATGACGAGGCGCAGCTGACTTACATTATGAATGGGCTGCTTGCGGGTATTTTGTTGAACTCCAAAGCCGCTGATTTTGTTGTTACAGGCTGCGGGACAGGCATGGGCTCTATGCTTGGGTGCAATGCTATGCCCGGGGTGATTTGCGGATTGGTCATTGATCCAACGGATGCATTCTTGTTCGGTCAAATCAATGATGGCAATGCGATCTCAATGCCCTACGCGAAAGGCTTTGGATGGGCGGCAGAGCTCAATCTGCAAGATTGCTATCGTAAACTCTTCGAGGTCGAACGCGGGGTCGGCTATCCGAAAGAACGTGCGGAAATCATGGCTAAGAATCGCGGCATACTCGGCACCGTCAAAGACGCGGCCTGTCATGACATGCTGACGGTTCTCAAATCCGTCGATCAGGACCTGCTTAAAGCCGCTATCTCAGGCGAGAAGTTTGAAGACTATTTCTTCGCAAACTCGCAAGACGAGGCGATGTCAGATTACCTGAAGTCCATTTTGACGTCATAAGGTCGTCGAAAAACAGAACTCAATAATAAGGTGTGAGGCGATGAGCAGCATGTTTAACCTCAGCGGCAAAGTCGCAATCGTCACAGGTGCGAATACAGGCCTAGGGCAGGGAATTGCGTTGGCGTTGGCGGAAGCGGGGGCGGCAATCTCTTTGGTCGGCCGGTCTTCACCTGATGAAACCGTATCTAAAATTGCGGCCATGGGTGGACGCGCTGCGGTGATACATGCTGACCTTTCCTCGCTCGACAATACCGATGAGATTGTCGACCAAACGTACCGTGAGCTCGGCGGCGCAGATATTTTGGTCAACAATGCGGGCATCATTCAGCGCAATGATGCGATTGATTTTACGGTCGACGAGTGGGACAGCGTTTTGAACGTAAATCTCAGAACGGTTTTCTTTTTGAGCCAAGCCTTTGCGCGCCGCTGTGTTGAGGCGGGTCTGGGCGGTAAGATCATCAATATCGCGTCGATGCTTTCTTATCAGGGCGGTATTCGTGTGCCGTCCTACACCGCTTCTAAGTCTGGCTTAATGGGGCTCACCCGTGCGCTGGCCAATGAGTGGGCGGGCCAGGGTATCAATGTGAACGCCATCGCACCGGGCTATTTCGCGACGAATAACACGGCCGCGTTGCAAGCGGATCCGAAACGCAGCGCAGAAATCCTGGGACGAATTCCTGCCGGACGTTGGGGGCAACCAGCTGAGTTGGGCGGAGCCGCTGTATTCCTCGCATCGAATGCGGCGGATTATGTTCACGGCACCACGCTCGCAGTCGATGGTGGTTGGTTGGCGCGCTAGGCTTGCATCCACGCTTTTCTCAGCTTCAAGACACAAAAAAATCGCCCCGCATATTAGCGGGGCGTTTCAGTTTTGGAGGAACAATCACGCCCCCGAAGGGGCGTGACCGCTTTATGGTTTAGAATGTGTAGCTGCCGCCGAATGTTACACGGCGATCCGGATAGCCGACGAAGCAGGTTGGACCCGTCTCGCTGACACAGCGTTGGATAATTCTCTCTTCGGTCAAGTTGACCGCTTCGATTCCAAGACTGAAGTTTTCATTGACTTGATAGCTGACACTCGCATTCAGCTGACCGCGATCAAGTGTGTGGACTGGGAAGCTGAATGTAGAGCTACCTGATGTATTCGCACCACCACCAAAGTCTTGTGTCCGGAAGCCTTCGCGCCATGTATAACGTGCACGCGCCGAGATGCCGTATTTCTCATAATAGGCGGTAAGGTTGTACGCGTTCTCAGAGAAATCGAGCAGACCGCGTGGAATGCTGACATCACCGAGTACATTTAGGCCGCGTCCTGATGTCGTGTCGACGGTTGATCCACCAGAGAAGTCTTGGATCGTATAATTAGCGATGACACCGAAGCCAGATGCCCAACCGAGACGATCTTCCCATTCAGCTAAGTCGTACTGGAATGCAAATTCCCAACCGGATTGAGTGGTTGTGTCCGGATCATTGCCTGGCTGAGTGAAGTCAACGCAAAGACCCATGGTTGTCGGATCGCCGAGTACATTCGGGATTACTTCAGGGTTGAAAATACCTCCGCCCGGGCAAGTCGGATCGGTTTCGCGTTCCAGGCCACCTGGCGTGGTTGTGCTTGGTAGCAATGCAGCGCCTTCGAAGTCCTGACCAAATATGTTTGTGCGATCTTTAGTAAAGTAACCAAGACTGACCACGGCCCCCGGTGCAAAATACCACTCTGCCGTAATATCGATGGAGTCGACCTCTTCTGGAAGAAGGCCGGGATTGCCCAGCTGAACAGCTGTGTTTTCCTGAGGCCCAAATGTGAACGCGGTGTTCAATTCGTCAAAATCAGGCCGTCGAATATCGGATCCATATGCAAAGCGAAGGATTACATCTTCGCGAGGCTGGGCGACCAGGTTAAAGCGAGGGAGCAAGAAGTCATATTTTCCAGTCGTTGCTTCTAGCGACCGAACACCACTCCCGTCCTCTGGGCCAAAGCCTACAGATGTGACTTCTGTTTCCAGGTAGCGAACGCCGAGATTGCCACGAAAGATGCCATGCTCGAAATTCGCCTGAGCGTAGAGAGCCTGCGTCTCCTCCGAGACATCGTAGAATGAGTTCTCATCCGACGACAACACGGCGACCAGATCTCCGTCGGCAGCGGGATTGTTCGCACGGTGTGCTGCCAGTGCGCTTTCGAGCTGAGACAGAACCCCGTTTGGATTTGAGAAGGCTTGATCGGGGTCAATCAACAGGAAGTCCGAAATAAACAAGCTTCGTCCGTCGGCATCGCCAAAGTTTGATGGTCCCGCGACGAGTAAGTCAGCGAAGAGGGTGCCGTTCGGGCTGTCTTCTAGGCTGCTAAATCCGCCAATACGGTCGTTCACACGGTTAAACACGCTTGACGATTCGTTGTAACGATAACCGACATCAACTGATGTGAGATACTCGCCAAGAAGGGCATGGTCGCCGAAATCATACGAGGCGTCGATACGGAATGCGTCTTCTTTGTTTTCGGTCGTGTTTCGTCCAACATCGACTTGATCTAAGACCACGTTTGCCGGGTTCAACAAATCTGCACTTGTTGGTGCATAGCTTGAGCCAGAGTCGATTCCAAAGGCGAGTGAGTCGCCGGTCAGATTGTACGCGAATGGCGTGGAATTATCATTGAATATAAATCCTGAAGCGCCATTGGGCACACTTGCAATCGCGTCGGCGAGGGCTTGATCTATATCCGCCTGAGCCGATGCCGGATTGAGCCCAGCCGGCAGTGCAACATTTGTATTCGAGCCGTCCGCATCGGTCACACGCGCCACCAAGCCGCCGTTCGGGTTGATGAAGTTGAGAGTCGTCGAGAGATTCGGATTGACCGTATCTGAGCTTGTTGTGGCGAACTCAGCTCGTACGCTCCAATTATCGCGTTCCCACTCGCCTGCGATTGAGAAGATTTCACTATCTGTGACACGAGCCCCCGTGTCGCTCGAGAAACGCAGATTGGGGTTGTCGCTGGCCGTAGAGGTCCTGCCAATGGTGCCGATAAGCGCTGCTGGGAAGTTGCGTAAATCCCGTCCATTGTCCGACGTGACGCCGAAATCAACGAATTCAAAGTCAGTTGGAGCGCTTGTATTGATGAAGGAACTCACGCCAGATGCTTGCAGGCGGTATGAGTCCTGTGCGCGCTCTTGCTCATTGACGATGTAATCAACGCTGAACTTTAGCTCATCATTTGGCGCCCATTCGAATGTCGATGCGAGGTTCGTCGTCTCAAAATCAAAATTTTCCTGCTCCTGAACGAGGAATTGAATACCAAGATATTCAGGGAACGCAGCACCCGGCGCCGCACCGATATTGTCTCGGTCCGTTCGAGGGCGGAAGGAAACGGCTTCTTGTTCCGTGTAGCTACCGCTAATCACAAAACCAACTTCCCCCATCTCAGTGTCCCAGCTATTGCCGACAGCGCCAGAGATGCGTGGTTTTAGATCTTCCGTGCTGAGGCTACTATCCTCAGCCTGAATACGAACGTTGCCGAGCCAGCCATCGAGTGTGAGTGGACGAATTGTCCGCAAGTTCACTGTGCCGCCAACGGATCCTTCAATCGTCTTAGCTTCGGGGGCTTTCGTCACTTCAACCGATGAGATGATGGCTGCATTGACGTCTTCAAAGTCGATCCCGCTGCGACCCGAACCAGAACCGACTGTCGAAACACCATTGATCTCAACACGGTTGGCATTGGTGCCACGAATTTGAACGCCGGTACCCACGCCAGCGGTTCGCGTGATCTGAATGCCTGTGACATTCTCAAGAACTTCAGCGAGGTTTTGGTCTGGTAGTTTACCGATATCCTCTGCTTGAATAATTTCTTTCAGGTTCGCTGCGTTGCGCTTTTCTGTCAGCGCGTTTTGTAGCGATCCCCGAATACCTTGGACAACCACAACATCCTGCCGCGCTTCTTCCTCATCCGCTCCATCGCTGGCGTCTTGTGCGACGGCTATCGATCCTAAGGGTAGTGCGACACCTGCCAATAAGGCGGCGCGCCAAAACGTGCGGACGGATTTGTCCTGTCGGTTTCCATGCATCCTGATTTCCTCCCGGTAACATGATCTTCGCTTTTCATCGAAGTGTGCCAAGGCTTACGCATGTCGATCTAAGTGTCAACCAATTTAGCGGCTAAATATCAACCAATTGGTAGGACCAATTAGCTGATTGTGGGATTCATGTTGCGATTATGTGACACGCGAGGCGACAGAATCTGCGGCCAAACGCGTGCGCGATTTCCTGGGGGAGTGCGATTTTGGAGTCAGAAAGCGGGTTGGCTAGCTGCCAATCGAGGCTTTCAAATATTTCTCGCGATTTGCGTTGGAGCGCCGGCGCGCTTCTTCGATCGCGTGCTGCTCAGAAGCAATCAGCAAATTTTCGATGAGGCGCGCGAAATGGGCTCGCATCGCTTTTCGAGCTTTATCAGGATTTCGTTCTTTTAGCGCGTTCAAAATGGCTTCGTGCTCATCAACGCGACTATAGGAATCTTCGACACATACGGCCGCATACATCTCTTTGACTTCTGGAAGCTCGACGCGCATCCGCCAGAGATTCTCCATGATGTAATAGTTCGCCGCGTTGCCACTGGCCTTTGCAATTGTCAGATGGAAGACTCGGTCAGCCTCATCTGATTCAGGAGAATCTTGTGGGGTTTTCTCCATTAACTCGATCGTCCGTTCCAGCTCTTCAATTTGCTCTGGTGCGATCTCAGTCGCGGCAAGGGCGGCAGATTCCGACTCAAACATCAGGCGGGTTTGGGTGAGCTCAAAGGCGCTAACGCTTGGCAAGCGCCCGAGTCTTGCGGAGTTCGGTTCTAAGACATAAACGCCGGATCCGACTTTGATTTCCACATGTCCTAAGGCTTCCAGCGAAATCTCGGCCTCGCGGATGACCACACGGCTCACTTCAAATCGCTCTGCAAGTTCTCTCTCTCCCGGAAGGCGAGTACCTGGCGGGTAAGCGCCAGACGTAATCATCTCCAGAATCTTATTTGCCACTTTTTGATACAGGCGTTGCTCGGCCATGGCTGTGTCTCACAATAGCAATTGGTTAGTCCTTAACAGGGAAATCTTACTAAATTGTCCTACCAATTCAAGTAAGATTTCCCCATTATGGCACTTTTTTGCTTTAGAAACGGCCTCTTAGGCCGAAGAAGATGCGTGGCCCATAATCATTAACCTCATAGAGGTCGTCATTGGTAAATGCGAATTGCTCTTTCGGTTCGCTTCCGAGATTGATGGCCTCGACCGACAAACGCAGATTGTCCGTAACATTGTAAGAGGCGCGCGCTTCCCAGACACCGACATCCCCGACGAACCGCAAACGCGTGCCGTCTGAGATGAAGGGTTGGAAATACTCATCTCGATACTTGTAGGTGACCGAGACATCGAAGTCGCCATAGCCCCAGAAGGCCTGTGCCGAAAGCGTATTCTTGGAGAGTCCTGGCAGTCCGCCTGGATCAAGAATGCCGTCGGCAATTTGGTCGATCGAGCCATCGAGTTGAACAATGAATTGATCACCATAACGGCTGTCTTCGAACTCAAAGTCAGAGTCGACATAATTGTAGCTGAGTTTGCCACCAAGTCCGCTCCAGAGACCCGGAAGGTAGCTCATCGTATGAGCCGCTGTAACTTCCAAGCCATAAAGCTCGCTCGTATCGTCACTCGTTTGTGGCAGCGCGATTGGCAGTGTCAGGTTTTCGCCATTGAAACTATAGGTCTCGTTCTGGATGGTGTTTGCAAAACCACCTTGGAACGATTTGTAATAGCCGCTGAAGGCCAATATCGTGTCATCATTTGGATACCATTCAAAGCCGGCGTCAAAGTTCCATGACATTAACGGGTCGAAGCCGGGGTTTCCGTTGCCGCTGACATTGGTGATCAGCTCAGACAAGCTTGTAATCGGATCGGCATCATCATCCGCTGTTGCGAACGTGAAGCTCCGACCGAAGCCCATATCGGCTGGATCTGGGCGAGACATCGCGCGGAAGACGCCTAGTCGTACCAGTTTGTCAGGTGCAACTTCTATGATGGCGATCGCGCTTGGCAGGAACTCCGTATAGTCATGCGATGCAGTGACGGGCACGAGATCGCCAAAGCTGGCAGAGAGTTCACCATCGGTGTCAGTGATAATGATCTCAGGACGATAGCCGGTTGCCTCAACTTCGGTTTGCACGATGCGCGCGCCAATATTGCCCGAAACTGGGAAGTTCCCAATTTTCGTTTCATAGTTCGCCATCATATAGAACGCATTGGTCGTTTCATTCACGTCAATCGTTCTTGTGTTCTCCTCGATCAATCCAGGGATGCCGCTATTGAACGCGTTCAATGCATTGGCGAACGAGTTTTCGCTAGCATTCGGGTCAGTGAGGAACGCATTGATGGTGGCGAGCAGGCCATTCAGATCGCCAGCTGCCGTCTCCGCAACACAACGCGCATCAAAGGTTGCCCATGAATTGGTCGAGCTAATGACATTGCCTTCATCGTCGATATTTGTGACCAGATCGCCTGAGCGCAAATTATCGAGGAATGAATTGCCTTCTCTGAACGGTCGGTAACAGGCTTCGTTCGTATTTGCGATAATGGCAACAAGATCGTCTTGTAAGGTGAGGAAGCGTGGATCCGTATCATAGAGATCATCATCGCTATCATCGATGACTTCTCGGTTGTTTACGGTGAGCTCGCCATCGTTTTCAATTTCAAACGAGAAACGTCCGCTGCTGGCTTCCAACGGGTTGCCTGAGTCAACGCCACCGGGAAGCTCCAGATAGTCTTGCTCTGCAATTCGGATGCCCGCTTCGATATTGGTGAAAAATCCGTCCAACTTATAGTCGGCGTCAAAACGCAAAGCATCAATCGTGTTGTCTCTGAATACATCATTATCGATGCGAACCCGAAGACGATCGACGAAATTGGTTCTGTCATTCACGTCAAAGACTTCATCATAGAGCCGATAGACGGGCACATCACCACCGCGCAGATCGTATTCGATCACGGGAGAAATGTCGGATTGAATTCTGAATTCCCAAGCGCGCTCTGTGCGCTCTGTGTTTGAGTGAGAATAATCCGCGGACACTGTGAGGCGGTCATTCACTTCATACTCAACATTAAGTCCGCCGCCGAGATACGTCTCAACGCGGGCAAAATCGCCGCCTTGGATTTCAATCGAATTGTCAGTTATGGCGCGCAAGATGCCGCCATTGCCATTGGTAACGAGTGAATCAAGAGTCGTCGTGTCGGTGCCCGCAACATTCAAGGATGTGTCATTCCGGCGCCCGCCATTGAAGGTTAGATCGCTCCGGCGTTCTTCTTGTGTGCGTTCTGACCATTGGACGTCCAAATTGATATCCAAACGGTCGTTTGGTTGCCATTGCAATTGGCCGAAGAATGCATCTCTTGTGTCATGCGTGTCGTTCTGTCGGAAGTGACGTTGCGATGGTGCAAACACAAAGGGTGTTCCAGCATCAATTGCTAATCCAGTCGCAGGATCAATCGTTGTGTCGACGCCTTCCGTGTCCGATCCGCGGGTCGCAAGGTTGGCTGGATTTCGGCGGTCATTGAAATCGTCACAATCATCGTCGCCACGGTCTGTGGTTTCAGGATTGTTTGAAAAGCCGGTGAACGTCCCGCCATTCGTCTGGTCCGTATATTGTGCCAATCCGTCTGTGATCAAACACGCAGGGCGCGAATTAGATGTTGGGCCGGTTTGGCGACTTTCGGCTTCTGGTTGAGATATATCAGACTGCTGAAAGCCGAGGGATATGCCGAGTTTGCCAAGCTCATCGAGCTCATACTGGTCGACATAACTAAGCGTCCCACGGTATCCAAGGTCGCCCGCGAGCGAGTCGTCAATATTCTGTTGGTCCGGGTTGTAATTGCCTTTTAGGTCGAACTGAAAGCGCCGTTTGCCAAAGTCGAGCGGTCGCAACGTTTCGAGTTGGATTTGTCCAGCCACACCGCCTTCAATCTGGCTTGCATCCTGCGTTTTAAAGACTGCGAGCTTGTTGATCAGTTCAGATGGGAACTGGGAGAAATTGACCGAACGATCGCCGGATCCATTGGTGGCGGCGCGTCCATTCACTACGGTTGATGATAGATATGGACCGAGGCCGCGGATGGAAACTTCTGTGGCGCCACCATTTTCACGGTGGGAGGCCACCCCGGTCACGTTTTCCAGCGCTTCACCAATGGAGAGCGCCGGGATGTCGCCGATCTCTTCAGCAGAAAGGCCATCAACGATTTGAGTATTCGAACGCTTGAGTGCGATGGAGTCTTGGATGACCTGACGCGTGCCGGTGACTGTAATCACATCGAGCTCGCGTGCTTGTTCCGTATCGGCTTCCGTGTCGCTTTCCACTTCCGTCACGTCGTCTTGGGCGATCGCGACACTGGCGAAAGGCATAGCAGCGGCGCCCAGCAGCAGCATGCTCGATAGTCGAATAGGATTAAGACCAGCTCTGCGCGAGCCGTGACGTTTAGACATAGATTCCTCCCTCAAGGTCTTTTTTGGTCTTCGATTCTCCGAAGAATTCCGTGTACGGCTACCATTATGATTTTTTGTGTCAACAAAAAGGTAGGCCAAAAATACATTTATTGGTCCTACCAAATGGGTATTACGTTGAATTGTTGCGAAAATATCGCATGTCTTGTGGTGCGCCTATATATAAGAGTGCAAAAATTCGATAAATTGGTATGCATTAGTGGTTGACAATTAAACTGGTCCGCATAGCGTGTTCTGAAAGCCTGCAAGACAAGGCGACTCGGGAGGAGACTATGAGGAGATTGGCGATCGCCACCTTAATCGCGTTTGCGGCGACGGGCGCTTGCTCAACGCCACCGCAAGCGTTTGCGGAAGTGGCCTCATTTGAAGGCGAGCCGCTGCGGAAGATTCAGGTCTCGACACAAGACGAATACAGAGCCGTTGCGAAAATCGCCCAGCCTGGTGACGTTATCGTCTTGGCGAATGGGGTCTGGACCGATTTCGATTTGGTCCTGGAGGCCAAAGGCACAGCGGAAAACCCGATTTTCTTGATCGCAGAAGAGCCTGGTAAAGTCGTCTTAAATGGACAATCCAGTCTGCGTCTGGGCGGAGAGCACTTAATCGTCTCAGGGTTGGTGTTCCGCGATGGTTACACGCCGCGAAATGAAGTGATCAGCTTTCGGCGTGACAGTGAGACGCTTGCATTTAACTCGCGCGTGACGCGGACCGTGATTGAGAATTACAATAATCCGGATCGCACGCAGCGCGATACATGGGTTGTCATGTATGGCCAGAATAATGAGTTTGACCACAATCACCTGTCCGGAAAGCTGAACTCAGGTCCGACCATGACGGTCCGCTTGAACACGGAAGACAGTCAGAACAATAATCATCATATCCATCACAATTATTTTGGGCCGCGACCGGTCTTTGGATCAAATGGCGGTGAGACCCTCCGAATTGGGACCAGCCATTATTCCCTGACCAATTCAAACTCGTTGGTGGAGAATAATTTCTTCGACCGCTGTAGCGGAGAGGTAGAGATTATTTCAAATAAATCGGGCGGCAACACTTATCGCGGCAACACGTTTTTTGAATCGCGCGGCACCCTGACTTTGCGGCACGGCAATGGCACGGCGGTCGAGAATAATCTTTTTGACGGAAACAATGCGCCCTATACGGGCGGCGTCCGAGTCATCAACGCTCAACAGACAATCAAAAATAACATGTTTCGGAATCTCACCGGAACGCGGTTTTCTGGCGCGCTCGTGGTTATGAATGGCGTGCCGAATTCGCCGATCAATCGCTATCACCAGGTCGATGGCGCGGTGATCGAGAACAACACGTTCGACCAAGTCAGCACCATCGAATTGGGAGAGGGCTCTGACAGTGAGCGCAGCGCAGTCCCGATCAATTCCGTGTTTGACACTAATACCGTAATTGGAAGCCGCGATCAGACGCCTTTCAATTTGTATGATGATATGAGCGGCATCACGTTTTCGAATAATGTGACAAATCTCGAGCCGCCCGCCGAAATCGCGTCAGGGTTTGAGCTCGTCCCAGCAGGTAATGTTGAGGTCTCATCCGATGGAGCCACATTTGGCGTTGAGCGGTCCGCCACTGGCGTCGACTGGTATCCGAAGCCGAGTGCGGCGTCTCCCTTTGAGGGTGGCAAGACGATTGCCGTAGAGCCAGGCATTAACGCCATTTCCGAGGCGTTTGCGACGGCCGAGCCAGGCGACGAATTGGTGCTCGCTCCTGGTGACTATATTGAGGAGAAGACCATCAATTTGCAGATCCCCGTAACGATACGGGCGGCGGAATCTGGTACGGTCAATTTAAGCTTTGAACGGCGGAACCTGTTCATGCTCTCGTCTAATGGCGGATTGAAACTGTCGGGCATGACCGTCACCGGCGCCTCGGCTCCGGACAATGTTGGCAATAGCTTTATTACGTCTTCCACCCGCGGGGGTGCAGGAAATCATGTCGTCGAAATGTCGGATATGGTGTTCGAGGATTTCGTCATCAATCGCGCTTTTTCGATTGTCACCGCGGCCAAAGGAACATTCTTTGATCGCGTAGAAGTCACCGATTCCGTGTTCAGAAATATCTCAGGTGTGCCGTTCAAGTTTGATGCGGAAACGGATGATTTTGGCATCTACAATGTCGAATATCTGATCATCAAGAATAGCGAATTTTCCGACCTTCGCAGCAATGTGGCATCTATCTATCGCGGCGGTCGGGATGAGAGCACATTTGGTCCGCACGGCTGGATCTCTGGCTCCAGCTTTACGAATATTGGGGGCGAAGACACGCCGCTGGCTGTGCTGCACGGCGCACAGAATGTCAAAATCGAGAACAATACATTTAACGGCGCCAATCCGGTGCGCCACATTATCACGACAGGCATTCCAAAGGTCGTGAATTCTGGCAACCTGAATGCAGACGGACAGTCTATGTCAGGCCTGAGCACTGAGGATATGCGCAAATGAGACGCCGGCTCGCTTCCTCCATTGCTGTCCTCGGATTGGCCCTAAGTGCTGCGACAGCGTGCGTCAGCACGGCGGACACGCCGGCTGAAATCGTGCCGGACGAGACAGCGGTTGAGTCTTCAGAGTTTGATCAGTTGATGCAAGACTTGGCTGCGGATGTGGACGCACGATTGGCAGCAGGCATTCCCGTGCCTGTCCCGGTTGATGCGGGCGGCGGTTACACGCACGAGCAGCACAAACAAAATGCCAAGACAATCTATGAAGCCGGAATGCTTTATCAGCAAACGGGCGTGCCTCAATATCGCCAAGCGGTCCGCGATATTCTGCTCGATTATGCTGAACTTTATCCCACGCTCGGAATTCACCCGGAGCAACGCAGCTCGAACAAGGGGAAGCTTTTTTGGCAAGGTCTGAACGAAGCATGGTGGCTGGTTTATGTGATCCAAGGGTATGAGACCGTTCGCAGTGATCTGTCCGACGCCGATCGGAAAACGATTGAAGACGGCGTGCTTAATCCGATGGCGGATTTTCTATCGACCGGCTCACCACAAACCTTTGACCGCATTCATAATCACGCAACCTGGGCGACATGCGCCGTTGGCATGACCGGGTACGTGCTCGGGCAGCCAGAGCGCGTCGAACAAGCTTTGTATGGATTGGATAAGAGCGGCACTGCTGGATTTTTGAAACAACTCGACGAGTTGTTTTCTCCTGATGGATACTATGCCGAAGGCCCGTATTACCAGCGCTATGCATTGATGCCCTTCGTGCTGTTCAGCCAAGCTGTGGATCGCAATGAGCCTGAGCGCGGAATTTTCGAACACCGGGATGGCATCGTACTAAAGGCCATTCGTTCGACCATGGAGCAGAGCTATGCTGGCTTGTTCTTTCCGATCAATGACGCCATCCGTGAAAAAGGAATCAACACGGTCGAGCTAAAATATGGGCTCGCGATTGCTTATGAGCGCACCCAAGACCCGACCCTGCTTGGCGCGATTCAATTGCAGAATGGTGTTGTGCCGACAGAGAGTGGACGCGCGGCGCTAGAGGCGATTGAAGCGGGATTGGCGCAACCGTTTGCGTTTGCGTCCAAGCAGTTCCGAGATGGCCCCCAAGGTGATCGAGGCGCGCTGGCCGTGTTGAGATCTGGTCCAGGCGTTGACGACGCCGCGGCGGTCATGAAGGCGACGACGCAAGGGCTCGGGCATGGTCATCACGATAAGCTGGGTTTCCTTTATTATGATAATGGCGATGAAGTGGTTGCCGATTATGGCGCCGCGCGCTTCCTGAACGTCGAGCCCAAAAATGGTGGCCGCTATCTGCCGGAGAACGAGACTTGGGCGAAACAGACCGTCGCCCATAACGCGCTTGTGGTGGATCAAGTGAGTCACTTCGGTGGCGATTGGCGCGAGGGTCAGAAGCACGCGCCGGCCATGATTGAGTTTGGGCAACGCAATGGTGTCCAGGTCGCTTTCGCGGAAATCGACACCGCCTATGAGGGCGTCAACATGCAACGCTTGATCGCCATCATGCCACGCGCAAATGGCGGCGACTATATCATCGACATCATGCGTGGCATTGGCGGACAGGCGCACACATACGATCTTCCCATCCATTTTAAAGGGCAATTGATCGAGACCAGTTTCGACATGGAGCATGCAACCACCAAGTTGGAGCCGATGGGGCAGGCGAATGGCTATCAGCATTTGTGGAAGCGGAGCGAGTCCGATTTGCTGTCTGAGCCACAGGCTGCGTCCTGGTTGCTGGGTGACCAATTCTACACGCTAAGCTTCGCAGCCGATCAGACCGTAAAGGCCTATTTCGCAGAGCTTGGTGCCAATGATCCGAACCACAATTTGCGACGAGAGCAGGCCTTGATCCTGCGTTCGCAAGCCGATGCTGTGACCTTTGTTTCTGTCTATGAGCGTCATGGTCTGTATGATTCAGATAATGAGGTGACCGTGTTTGATGGATCGTCAATCGAAGCGATCGAAATCTCTCACAATAGCGACATCACGTCGGTCGAGATTACGCCATCTGACGACGCAGCGGTGACGTTCAAACTCGCGTCGAGCCGTTTCACGCGGCAGCCATTGCAGGTCATTCGTAACAGTCAAGGAGTTGAGCAATGAGTGCACTGCTTCAGCATGATGATCTATTTCGCTATGGGCCTGAGACCCATGCCGAACCCGTGGCGTCAGGTATTAAGCAGGTTGTGCTTGGAACGGACGCTCACATGGTCCAGGCGAAGAGTTGGTTCGAGCGCGGCGCAGTCAAGGAAGTCGACTCTAATCCGCGCTCACAGCTTGGCTATGTTCTAGACGGCTTCTTCGAAGTGAAGGTTGACGGGAAATCGCAAATCCTGGGGCCCAACGGATCCTTCATTGTTCCGTCTGGCGCCGCCCACGTGATCTCATGTCTCGATGATGGCGTTCTACTCAACGTGTTCGCAGTCGAGAAAAGCGAAACCGATTATGAGGAGGCTTCAATCTGATGTCGACCTTACGCGAAACACAACGCGGCGATGACGCCGCGATGAAACTCAAAAACAAAATTTTTCGGATTTAGGAGCAAGGAAGAATGTCAAAACCAGTCATTGGTTTCATCGGCCTCGGACTTATGGGCGGCAACATGGTTGAGAACCTGCAGAAGCGCGGGTTCCATGTGAACGTCATGGATCTCAATAAAGAGGCAGTTTCGGCTGTATTGGCGCGCGGCAACGCGACAGAGGCTAGTTCTCCCAAGGAGCTTGCAGCAAATAGTGACATCGTACAGTTTTGCGTGACGACATCTGAAGTGGTCGAAAAGCTTGTCTATGGCGATGACGGCGTCCTGGCCGGAATTAAGCAGGGATCCGTGCTGATCGATTTCGGAACGTCGATTCCCGCATCAACGCAAAAAATTGGCGCTGACCTGGCCGCCAAAGGGGCTGGTATGTTGGATGCGCCACTTGGTCGAACGCCAGCGCATGCCAAGGACGGGTTACTGAACATTATGGCGGCGGGCGACAAAGCCACATTCGATAAGTATGAGCCAGTCCTGAAAGAGCAGGGCGAGAATGTCTTCTATCTTGGTAAGCTCGGCTCTGGACATGTCACCAAGCTGATCAATAATTTTATGGGCATGACCACCGTGACCGCCATGTCACAGGCCTTTGCCGCGGCCGAGCTCGCCGGAGTTGATCGGGCCCAATTGTTTGAGATCATGTCTGCCGGACCATCAAACTCTCCGTTTATGAAATTCTGCAAAAATTACGCGGTCGATGGGGTTAGCGATCTTGGATTCTCCATGAATAACGCAAACAAGGATTTGCGCTATTTTGTGCAGATGATGTCTGATCTCGGAACGCGGTCTTTGGTGGCGGAGGGCACCTCGACGAGTTTGCAAGCAGCAGTGGATAAAGGCATGGGAGATGGGAACGTCCCGGAAATCTACGACTATTTCGTCGAGCTAAAAAAATAGGGAGCGATCGCGTTCGCATAGATACGAACTATGCAACGCCTGATCAGAAGGGTTTGGAACTTTGACCACACACGCAAAGATAGTCACGCTTGGCGAGCTGATCATGCGGCTAAAACCGCCTGGCAAATTGCGCTTGCGACAAACCAATCGGTTCGATGTCTGTCACGGTGGTGCGGAAGCCAATGTTGCCAGCAGTCTTGCCCAATTCGGGCTTGAAAGCCGGTTCATATCTGCGCTGCCGCCAACCGAACTTGGCGAACAAGCTTTGATGTCATTGCGCGCGAGCGGTGTCGATTCAAAGCACGTATTGAGACTACCCGGTCGGATGGGCATCTATTTTCTCGAAGACGGCGCCGATATTCGTTCCGGCTGCGTCATTTATGATCGGCAGGATACAGCATTTTGTGCACTAACTGCGGACCAGGTCGACTGGAATGCCGTGTTCGAGGATGTGTCTTGGTTCCATGTCAGTGGCATCACGCCCGCCATTTCTGAGTCGGCGAGAAACCTTTGTGCTGCGGCCCTGTCCGAGGCCAAATCACGTAACGTGCATGTCTCGCTGGACCTCAATCATCGCGAACGATTGTGGCAGTATGGCCAAGCGGCGACTGACGTCATGCCCGGCCTGGTGACGTATGCTGACACACTGATCGCTGGCCGCGGTGATTGCGCCGCGTGTCTCGGATTCTCACCAGAGGGGGATGGGAGTACCGACGATTGGTATGAAGAATTGTCGGCGGATGTGCTGCGTCGCTTTCCAAATCTCACGCGAGTCGCTGTGACGATTCGGAACTCAGTCTCTGCCGATTGCCATAAGTGGGCGGCGCATCTGCGCACCAAAGACTCGTCGACTTTTTCCAAAATGTACCATCTCCACAATGTCGTGGATCGGGTCGGAACAGGAGATGCGTTCGCGGCCGGTCTCATTTACGGCTTAGCCACTGGAATGAGGGAATTCGATGCGCTGCAATTTGGTGCGGCCGCCAATGCCCTCAAACACACGATTGTCGGTGACACCAATATGGTCACCGTCGCCGAAGTCCAATCCTTGATGGAGAGTGATGGGACAGGTCGATTGCGCCGATAGCAGCGCAACAGCCGGCGAAAGGGAGGATTATGGACATCATGAAAAAGGGCTTTGTCCCTAATCGGCGACAGTTTGGCGGGCTATTGCTCGGCAGCTCTGTTGCATTAGCGGGATGTTCGGACGCCGATATGGGTGGCAGCCGTGTTCTCTATTCAACGGATTCTCAGCCAGACGGCTATCCAACGGTCGAGGCCGTCAAATTTATGGGCCAGTATCTGGCTGAAAAGACTGACGGCCGATTGAGCGTGAAATCTTATCCAGGGGGGCAACTGGGCTCGGAAGGCAGCACGCTAGAAATTGCCATGTTCGGCGGTTTAGACATGACCCGCACTTTTGCTGCGGCTCTGAACAATATTGCGCCACTGACCAAACTGTTCAGCTTGCCCTTCCTGTTTCGGTCCACAGAACACCAGCGCGCCGTTGCAGATGGCGAGATTGGTGAGACGATTTTAGAATCCTTGGAATCCTTTGGACTGCGCGGGTTGGCCATTTACGACACGGGCGGGCGAGGCTTCTACACGACCGACCGCACAGTGCCACATCCGTCTGCGCTAGAAGGTATGAAAATCCGCGTGCCGAACTCAGATATATTTTTGGCGACGATGCGCGCCTTGGGGGCAAACCCTACGCCGATGAATTTCAGCGAAGTGTATCAGGGGCTCGTGCAGAACGTTATTGATGGCGCCGAAAATAACTGGCCGAGCTATATCAGCACGCGCCATTATGAAGTTGCTCCATACTTTTCGGAGACGGGACACTTTCGAACCCCTGACATGTTGATCATGAGCTTGCGCACATGGGAGAATTTCTCTGCCGATGATCAAGCGCTCGTCAAAGAGGCCGCACGGCAGTCCGTGGGTGTGATGCGCGGGCTGTGGGACGCGCGGGTGGAAGACTCTAAGAGAACGCTGCTCGAGAGCGGCGGTGAGATTCTTTCGGGCATCGACACTGATCCATTTCGTGACCTCATGGGGCCTGTCTACGAACAATTCGTGACGCCAGATTTGGCGCCGTTTCTCGAAGAGATTGACCGTATCGGGGAGGCGGGCGCATGAAACAGGTTCTTGATGTCTTGAGCAAAGCATCGCTCTTCATCAGCGCGTCTTGCTTGGTGCTGATGACGAGCATCATTTCTTATCAGGTTGTCGCGCGATACTTTTTCAATTCGAGCCCAGCTTGGTCAGAGCGTCTGTCACTCGTGCTCCTGGCTTATCTGGTTTTCTTTGGCGCAGCAGTTGGCGTTCATGAGCGTTTCCATATTCGGATCGATGCCTTGCGCGATGCGATGCCAGATGCCGTCGGACGCGGGTTTGACGTAATTGCAAATCTCGCCGTCGCCATTGCCGGCCTGGTCATGGTGATTGCTGGATGGCAGCTGACGACGACGCTTTGGGCGTTCAATATACCCTCGCTTGGATTACCGAGAGGCTTGGCACTGCTGCCATTGCCGATCGCAGGGATTCTGATTTCATTATTCTCTTCCTATCAGCTGTTTGAAACCCTCAGTTCAAAAACAGAGGAGGCGACGTAATGGAACTCATCGTCCTTTTATTGAGCCTGCTCGGTCTCCTCGCCATTCGCGTGCCCGTTGCGTTCGCGCTCTTGATATCATCCATGCTGGTCTTCGCCTTGATTGGCTTGAACCCCCTGATTGCGGTGCAGCGCCTTTCTGCCGGGATTGATGTCTTCACGCTCATGGCGATCCCCTTCTTTGTCTTCGCGGGCGATTTGATGACGCAGACCGGAATCGCGGCGCGCCTCATACGCGTTGCGGAGGGATTATTTGGTCGAGTCCGCGGGGGACTCGGGCATGTTAATGTCGGCGCCTCGATGATGTTTGGGGCGGTCTCTGGTTCCGCGGTCGCCAGCGTTTCGGCGATTGGGTCTACCATGATCCCAATCATGGAAGAGAAGGGGTATGACCGGGACTTTTCGGTCAATGTGACCTGTTCAGCCGCTGTGCTCGGTCTGATCATTCCGCCAAGTCATAATATGATTATTTATGCCGCTGCCGCTGGCGTTTCGATATCGATTGGGGATTTGTTCGTCGCGGGCATTATCCCCGGCATGTTGTGCGGCTTCGGGTTGATGGTGGCGGTGTCAATTCTCGCCCGTATCAAAGGCTATTCCAAAGGTGTTTTTCCGGGATTTAAGGCCCTTGTCTTGTCAGCAATCGGTGCGCTGCCAGGTCTGTTGACGGCAGTGATTATTGTCGTCGGTATCTTGGGCGGTGTATTTACACCGACAGAGAGCTCAGCGGTCGCGATTGTGTACACTTTGGTGATTGGCGTGTTCGTCTATCGCTCGCTCGGTCTGAAGGAATTCAAAGCGGCGGTTGTCAATTCCGCAAAAACCACAGCGATGATCATGTTGATCATCGGTGCCGCGGCGGCGTTCGGTTGGTTGCTCGCTTTGCTTGAGGCGCCTTTGATGATGTCGCAGCTCATCCTGGGTGCGACCGACTCTCCGATAATAATCCTCGCGCTCGTCCTCTTATGCTTACTTGTATTGGGGACATTCATGGATATGGCGCCATTGATCATCATTGTGACTCCAATCTTCTTGCCTGTGGTGCAATCGATCGGCGTGGATCCGGTCCATTTTGGCATCATCATGATGCTGGCTTTGGGGATTGGAACGATCACACCTCCCGTTGGGACCGTTCTCTTCGTCGGTTCAGCGGTTGGGAAAATTCGAATGGAAGATACCGTCAAGACGATGTGGCCATTCTATATGGCGCTGATCTTTTGCTTGCTGCTCGTGACTTATATCCCCGAACTCTCACTATTCTTGGTGGGAGAGTAACGGGACTCAGTCTCGCGCTATAATGTTATCCTTCCCGCAAGCCCTTGAAGATCGAGGCAGCGATCGGTTCCATCAAATAGTCCAGAGTCGTTCGACTTTTGCCCGAGAAGATAAACACATCCACCGGCATGCCCGGTGTCACTTCTAAGGCAGAGCCAGACCCATCGCGCGGCAATTCGATCTGGACGCGTGCTTCATAGAATGCGGCGCCAGACACGGGATCACGTTTCAAGTCAGCGCTCACATCCTGGATCGTGCCTTCGAGGCTGGGTGACTTCCAGGACCGGTAAGCTGACACTTGGGTTCTAACGCTCAAGCCTTCGAACACCTGAGCACGATCTGTCGGTTTGATCTGAACCGAGGCGACAATAGAGTCGCCATTTGGGACGATTTCTAAGATCGTATCTCCAGGGGCGACGACGCCACCCTTAGTATTCGATGTCAGGTTGAGGACTTTACCACTGACAGGCGCTTTGATGAGGGCGCGGTTGAGGACGTCTTGCGCTGCCGTCAGGGATTCTTCAGCCGCTTGAAGACGCGCTGTGGTATCGCGGAGCTCCGTCGATACGGCTTCACGAAACTGCGCTTCTACTTGCGCAATTTGCGTCGCCAGGCTGCGCGCTTCGGCCTCCGCAACGGCTTTCTCACTCTCGAGGCGGGCAATCGTGCCTTCAAAATCGGAAACACGACGCTCCAGCGCGATGATTTGATCCCGGCGCGCGAGCTGCTGGTCAAACAGGTTTTCAAACAAGGTGAGTTCATCCTGTGTCGACGCGAGCGACCGGCGGGTAATATCAATTTCGTTGGTTTTCAATTGCGCGTTCGTGCGGGCGCTTTGTTGCCGCGAGCTGAGCACCGCAATGTCTGCGGAGAGCGCATTTCGTTGCTGAATGAAAAGATCATACTCACGCGATTTTATCGCGTCGAGTTCACCTTCACCGACCGCCAAACCCGTCAATTTCGAGAAATCCAGATCGTGCCTCTGGTCTTGCAGTGCGGTGAGTCGGAGCGTGGACGCGGACAAGGCCGCAATCTCCTGAATGACTTGATCGCGCGAGGCGAGCGATGCGGTTTCCTGTAAGACGAGCAATGTGTCGCCTGCGGTCACCTGACTGCCTTCCTTGATGGCAATGTCCTGAATAATGCCACCTTCGAGGTGCTGGATCAGTTGACGGTTATTCTCCACAACGACCGTGCCCGAGGCACTCACGCCTTCCTCTAGGGGGACAAAGCCTGCCCAGAGCGCAAAGCCGCCAAGGCCAAGGAAACAGATTTGACCCATACGCAACGCGAAGCGGTCTGAACCCTTTTTCGTATTTGGATTGGTCATGAGTCTATCCTCTTTCATTCGCGAAGACCTGCACGGGGCGTGAAGTCTTTTTGTGGGTGGTCTGAGTTATAGTTTGCATAGGCTTCGCGATCACGCCGCCGTGTGCGATGGTCAATTGGGTATGGGCGTTCTGGGCGAGGCGCGGATCGTGGGTCGAGGTTAAGACGATGCTGCCAATCGCAGCGCGCGACTGGAGGGCCCCAATCACGGTTTTGGCCGTCTCACTGTCGAGATTTGCTGTCGGTTCATCCAGCAATAGAAGAACAGGCGACCGAAAGAATGCCCGGGCTAGACCGATGAGCTGTTTCTGCCCACCAGAGAGGCCGATACCATTTGGGCCGATTTGTGTTTCATAACCGTCGGCGAGCGACAGGATGACGTCATGCGCGCCCGCATCCCGGGCGGCTTGATATATCTCTTCAGGCTGCGCTTCCGTGAACCGCGCGATGTTTTGAGCAATTGTTCCTGGTGCGAGGTCGATGCTTTGCGGCAGGTAGCCAACATATTGTCCGCGATCTTCATTCGCCCAATCATGCACACTGCGGCCAGCCAGAAGCACTTCGCCAGATTTTGTTGGCCAAACGGCGGCAAGCGTTTGCAATAAGCTCGACTTACCGCATCCGCTTGTACCGACCATGGCGATCAAATGTCCGCCGCGGACCTCATAGGAAAAAGGACGGATGATGGGGGCCTCAGTGGCAGGTGCGCCGACAGCCAAGCGATCCATGACCAGACTCGCATCCGGGCGTGGCAACGGCGTGTAGTCCTGGCGTTGATGATCAGTGGTCAGACGGTCGGTCAGGGAGCGCCAGGATGTTCGAGCCTGCACGAAGGAACGCCAGCCGCCGACAATCTGATCAATCGGTGCGAGGGCGCGCGACATGATCACGGATCCGGCGACAATTCCGCCGGGCGACATGGATTGTGAGAGGACCAAAAGCCCGCCTGCGCCGAGGATAAGAATTTGCAGGATCTGCCGCGATGCGCGGGCGATCGACGCATAAGAGGCATCCATCTTGGATGTTTTTAGCGTGTGCTCGAGCGCTTCTTCGCGTTGACTGCGCCAGTGCTGCTCAATCGCCTGGGTCATGCCCATGGCGCGAATGGCTGAATGTTGGCGCGCCGCGCCGGCGAGCTGTTCCTGAGCGCTTGCGGTTGCTGCGGCCGCTGCCGCGCCGGGGGATTTTGTCGTGAGTTCGGCAATAATCGCGACGGCAAAGACGATGAGACCACCGATCAGGCTGATCCCGCCCAAGAGCGGATCGAGCAAGAAAAGCAGTCCAATAAAAAGGGGCGTGAAGGGCAAGTCGGCAAAAGCCAAGAGCGAGCCATTCTGAAACGTCGCCTGAATACGGGAGAGATCGGACATATCCTTCGGCAACAGGACTTTCTCGTCCGCGCCACTTTCAAATCGGGCGAACATTCGGTCCGCGAAAGTGGCTTCCAATCGATCTCCGATCAGCGACGAGATTCGTCGGCGACCCGCTTCAGCAGCGGCATAGATTCCAAGCAGGAAGATTGCGATGAGGCTGAGCCAGATCAAGCTGTCGGTCGAGCCAGATGTCAGGATGCGATCATAGACTTGTAACATGTAGAGCGGAGAGACCAGCATCAGCAGATTCACGGCGAGACTAAATGCCATCAGCGCGCTGAATTTAGCGGGGCTGTGACGGATGACGCCGAACAGGAATTTGAGGGTTTGACCTGTGTCCTGAGACGATGTGTTTGGGGCGCCTGTTTGAGAGCGAAACATCTGGAGCTCCTGCTTACGAAAAAAGTGAGAAGAAAAGGGGAGCGCGCCCCACCCAAACAAAGGGTGGGACGCGCCGATGAATTAAACGTCGAACATATCGACGACTGGGCTGCGGAAATCGTCTTGGTCGACCGCCGTTCCGAACGCGCCTTCGGCGCTCGCTTCGACATCTGCAAAGTCAACCTCAAGCCGATCCACTTTGGATGCTGGAGCTTCGCTGGCTTCTGAAACAGAAAGCACTTCCATCATAGGCGCATCCATGCTTGGCGGCGTGACGATGGTCCCGTCAGCGAGCAATACGTTTTCGATAGAGGTCAGTGTGTCCACTTCTACGACTTCATCGAACACGTCGCCCGTCATGGTCGCACCGTTCACATCACCGCCCGCATCGACGATGAAGTCTTGAACGACCCCACCATTCTCGCCAGCAGGGGCATTGTGCAGGTGGATGGCTGAGAACGGTCCAACCGTCATCAGTTCAGACACCGCGATGCCGTCGACTGAGAGCGATCCACTATATGTGGCATTGCCCAACTCATCGACTGTGATGGTGATGGTCCCAAAGCCAGACGCGGCAGAGTCGGATGCATCCATAGGCTCTTGTGCCGAGTTCAGGATGCCTTCCAGAACGATCGTGCCAACACCCGCATCATCGCGATTGTCGGACGTGATCGCCAACTGTCCACGAATCTCGCCTCCAGGGAATTCATCCGTGTGGATGTTGAAGTAGAGATTTCCGGCTTCTGCGGCCTCAACAAAGGCTGCATCATCGGCGACTTCAGCATCAACCACATCGACCGAGAATCCGGTCTCACGTGTGACGGTTCCGTTGCCATCTGCATCAAGCACGACGGTGACGGGCACGTCGATGTCCGAATAGTCCGCAGTGTCATTGCCGATACCACCATCGATGATGTCGTCACCGACGCCACCCTGGATGAAGTCATCGCCTTCACCACCGGTCAGCGTGTCATCGCCAAAGCCACCTTCAATCGTGTCATTGCCGGCGCCGCCATCAATGACGTCATCGCCACCGAATTGTGCCCGGTCGACCACGATTTGAAGGACGAGGTTTTGACCACCATTCTGCGTGAAGTCACCTGCAATCGCATCCACGATTGTGCCAGCGGCTGTGGTGCCGCCTAGAATGTTCACAGGTGTGCCATCTGGGAGAGCCGCAGAGCCATTGAAGCCTGGGTGAACGGTGATCACACCATCTTCGCTCACACCGGTATTTGGTCCGGTCTGATTGAGAAATGCGGCGTCCAGTTCGGTATTCACTTCCGTGCCTGCGTCGAGGACATTCTCGCCAAGACGCTGAACGATGAGGGGACCGTTAAAGTTGCCATCCTCATCAAAGATCGCATCGGTCAGAGGATTGCCGGGTGAAGCCAAGAAGGCATCGTTCGACGGAATGACCATGGTGATCCAAGTGAAGTAGCCGCGGCCCACATCTTCCGGGTTCACATTGATGGTGAAGGTTGCCGTCTCACCCGGATCGATCGGGCCAGGGGCGCCTTCAGCAAGACCAAAGACAGCAGAGTCGACGCCATTGCGCCCAGCAGCTTGACTGAACTCGCTGGCAATCGCGCCAATGTTACCATCTTCTGCCACGCGCTCGAGGCCGGTACTGGCTGCTTCCCCACGATCGTAGAGATCGAAGTTCTCGCCATCATGGAACCCGAACCAGACTGGGGTCAGGAATGTGCCACCTTCTGGCAGCGTATTGGTGACGCTAATAGTCAGGGTTTCACCTGCACCAAGCGCATCCCCGCGCAAGACGTCATCGCCGTCACCGCCATTGATGATGTCAGCGCCGTCGCCACCAGCAATCAGGTTGTCCTGATCATCGCCGGTCAGCGTATCGTCCTGAGCTGTGCCGATCACATTCTCGATCGAGGTCAGCGTCTCAGAGACCATGCCATATTCAGCTGTGCCTGCAGATAGGTCGACATTCACAGCAACGCCAATGTCAGAATGATCCGCCGTATCGATGCCGTCGCCGCCATCCAGCGTATCCTGACCACCACCGCCTGCGAGGACGTCATCGCCGTCTCCGCCGATCAGCGTATCATTGCCGCCGCCACCACGAAGGGTGTCGTTACCAGCACCGCCATCGAGGATGTTGTCATTGCTGTCACCGGTCAGACGGTCGTCGCCGGTAAAGCCTGCAAGGTTTTCGAAATTGCTGAAACTCTCTTCGACTGTGACGCCTGCGCCATTGACATAAAAGGCTGTGCCATTGCCAAGATTGGCGTCGACATTGCGGCCGATACCTTCGAATGAATTGGTGTCGTTGCCTTCACCACCATCGAGGAAGTCGACGCCGCCGCCGCCTGCAATGACATCATCGCCTGCGCCGCCTTCAATCGTTTGCGAGCCGGCGCCAGGAGCGACGACATCATTATTCTCTGAGAGAACTACCCGTTCGATTGAAATTAGCGTGTCGACTTCCGTTTCTTCTGCGAAGACATCTGTGCCGTCGAGAACGCTGAAATCAGTGGTCGTACCGCCTGCATCAACGATAAAGTCCTGAAGAACAGGCCCGTTGGTGCCAGCTGGGGCATTGTGCAAGTGGATCGCTGAAAGCGCCCCATCACCGAGGGTGATCAAGTCGTCTTCAGTGATGCCCGCAACCGACAATTCAGAGCTGTAAGTTGCATTGCCTTCTGCATCGATCACAATTGTAACCGTCGCAGTGCCCGTCGCGTCGGAGTCCGAAGCGTCCATTGGCTCTTGCGCAGCATCAAGCTCTGCCGACAGAACCAAGGTCCGAACGCCGTCGACGGTTTCGTCAGAGACAACCGTGTCGAGCTGTCCGCGGATTTCTCCGCCTGGGAAGTCAGCAGTGTGGACGTTGAAGTACAAGTTTCCGGCATCTGCCGCAGCGATGAATGTTGCGTCATCCGCCACTTCAGCATTGACCACTTCGACCGTGAAGCCAGAGTCGCCATCCGTTTCCCCACCTGCATCAACAACCAGGTCTTGCAAAACCGGACCATTGGTTCCGGCAGGCGCATTGTGCAAGTGGATCGCCGATAGGGCGCCATCTGCCAATGTGATCAACTCAGATGGAGAGATCCCTGAAATGTCGAGGGTCGAGCTATAGGTCGCGTTGCCGTCAGCATCGACTGTGATGGTGACCTGACCCGTGCCTGTTGCATCTGAATCAGATGCATCCATCGGCTCCTGGCTGGCATCCAATGCGCCATCAAGCACAATGGTACGAACGCCATCTACGGTCTCATCAGAGCTGACGCTCAGTTGACCGCGAATTTCACCGCCTGGGAATTCAGATGTGTGGACATTGAAATAGAGGTTTCCGTCAACGGCCGCCTGGACGAAAGTCGCATCATCAGCAACCGCCGCATCAACCACTTCGACCGAGAAACCAACATCACGCGTAACCGTGCCATTGCCGTTCGCGTCCAACTGCACCTCAACCGGCACAGATGACGTTGTATAGTCAGCAGTGTCGAAGCCTTCGCCGCCATCGAGTGTATCTTCGCCACCAGACCAGATCAGCGTGTCGTCGCCAGCACCGCCTTCTAGAATGTTGACATTGCCGTCACCACGAAGACTGTCATCATTGTCAGATCCACGCAGGTTTTCGATATTGGTGAAGGTCTCGTTGACCATGCCATAAGATGCCGTACCGGCTCCAATGTTCGCAGTTACGCCGACACCGATGCCCTCGAAAGAGTTGGTGTCATTACCCTCGCCACCATCAATGATGTCTGTGCCACCACGTCCGGCAAGGACGTCATCGCCCGCGCCACCGATCAGCGTGTTTGCACCCATGTCACCTGACAGAGTGTCATTACCGGTGCTGCCGGTGAGGTTTTCGATATTGGTGAAGGTCTCACTGACCATGCCATACTCGGCTGTACCAGCTGCAATATCAGCCGTGACGTCTGCGCCAATGCCCTCAAAGGAATTGGTGTCATTGCCTTCGCCACCATCAATGATGTCCGTACCGCCACGTCCAGCCAGGACGTCGTCACCTGCGCCACCGATGAGTGTGTTCGCACCCATATCACCTGATAATGTGTCATTACCAGTGCTGCCGGTGAGGTTTTCGATATTTGTGAAGGTCTCGCTGACCATACCATAATCAGCTGTACCAGCTGCGATATCCGCTGTGACGTCCGCGCCAATGCCTTCAAAGGAATTGGTATCATTACCTTCGCCGCCATCAATGACGTCAACACCGCCGCGGCCGGCAAGAATGTCGTCGCCTGCACCACCGATTAGGGTATTGGCACCGCCGTCGCCTGACAGCGTGTCGTTTCCAGCTCCCCCTGTTAGGTTTTCGATATTTGTGAAAGTCTCATTCACGCCGCCATAAGAGGCCGTCCCCGCAGCAATGTCTGCGGTCGTGTCTTGAGAGATGTCAGCGAATGAATTGGTGTCATTTCCGGCGCCGCCATCAATAATGTCAGTACCACCACCGCCAAGCAGGGTGTCGTCTCCGTCGCCGCCTTGCAATGTATCTGCACCAGCATTGCCGTTCAGAGTGTCATTACCGGCTCCGCCGATCAGCGTGTCATTGCCTTCTGCGCCAGACAGAGTGTCATTACCGGCGAGACCATTGACGATATCGTCACCCGCCAGGGCATTGATGATGTCGTCTTGCGGCGTGCCGGTGAGATTGTCGGCATTGGGTGTTGGGATATTGCTTGGGCCGTCATCACCATCGCCACTCGCGGCCACGGCGACTGCTGCTGCACCCGCCAGACCAGCACCGGCATAGACGAGTGGGCTGAGGCCGCCAGCTTCAAGAGCGACTTGCAGAGCCGAAGCATCGATCAGGACTTGACCGTTCTGCATGACCACCTGGTCTGCTGGAATGGTAACAGTCTCGCCGCTGGACAGGACCAGATCGACAGACCCATCTTCATTGACCGTATAACTGGCGACTTGATCTGCTTGAGAAAGGTCAACCAGACCGGTTTCGGTCGCTTGGGCTGCAGCTTTGCCGCTCAAGCCAATGGCGGCGAGAACGCCAGCCAATAGGCCGCTGCTGCGACCGTTTAAAAGGGATTTCTTACGTGACATTTTCACGTCTCCAAGTGAGTGAGTTTTGGGAACTGCGCCTCGTGTCGACAGCCAGGAGCGGGCGGCTGTCAGGCGCGCAAAGGATAGATCTCGATGGCCCACCCGCCGGACGGAAGGGGCTTGTCGCGACGGTGCTCCCAGGACCACCGAGACCTAAGTCTACCGCTACGCGATTGCGTCTGATGGCCTCGCAAGAAGGAAAGAGGACCATTGAACCAGGCGCATGTGCGAAGCGGCACATGTTCAGGGCAAAGCAAGGATAAAATGCGCTAAACATGCGACTAAGTCGTGTGGCGTCGCGAATGGTTCAAAGTTTCTGATCACAAGACCTTCACAAGAAAGTGAGGGCTCTCGGCGGAACAATTTTCTAAACCTGTATCGATCCTGAATCAGCGCTTGAAAAAGTCCCCAATATGCGCTGCCTTGGGGAAGCGGAGGAGACTATATTGGGGTCGTCTGACACGGATAGAGAATTGCTGGGCCAGGTCGCTAAAGGCGATCAAGGCGCCTTGCGGCAGCTATATGACCGCTATGCCGCACATCTGAACAGTTTTGTGCAAAACTATCTCGCAGATCCACAAGAAGCGGCGGATATTGTGCACGAAGCTATGCTCGATGTTTGGCGAAGTGCAGATCGTTTTCGTGGTGGCTCGACCGTGAAATCTTGGATGTTCTCGATCGCCCGTAACAAAGCCATTGACCGTAACCGTAAAGGGGGACGCATGGTGCTCGGAGACGTAGATACGGACATCGTCGATGATGCGCCAGACCCGCACAAGACTCTGGAAGCGTTTCAGGACGCGGAGCGGGTTCGCATTTGTATTGAAGGTCTCAACGCGATTCAGAAAAGCGCCATTCACTTGGCGTTCTATGAAGACCTGTCTTACTCCCAGATCGCGGAGATTGAGAATTGCCCAACTGGGACTGTGAAGACTCGAATTATGGCGGCGAAAGCCGCATTGATGCGCTGCTTACAGCGGTCCGAATGATTATTTGAGGCTGACGCTTTCGATGAGATCTGTTTCAGCCTCGAGTGCGGCTATGGCATCGTCACGTGCGGTCTCAGTTGCAAACGACACCGTGTACAGGCCGATTGCACTTGGGCCCGCAATGATCTCGCCATCCACCTCATTCAATACGCGGGTGAGTTCCTCTGTGGCGGCCGTCGGTCGAAAAATGACGTTCACGGCAGGCGTGTCTACATCATTCGCTGAGGCGGTCACATAAGTTTCAGTTGGCGCTTGCGGGGATGGTTGCACCAAAAATGCAGTTTGCAGTGCCGCGACAACGGCAAGCGCTGCGGCCGCGTATTTCCAGACCCGACTATTATCATTGGCCGCGACAGGTGATTGCTCCGCGGCAATGGCGTTTGAAAGACGTTTCCATCCGAGTTCGTCTGCCGGGCTTTCTTGTTTGAGCGGCGACACGGCGCGATGCAGGCCTTGCAAATAGGCGACTTGATCGGCCAATTTTTGATCTTCGGATAACCGTGACTCGATAGCGGTTCTGACGTCATCAGACGCGCGACCGCGCGCATAGTCTAGAACCAGCTCATTCAAAGAGTCTTCAGAGAGTTTAGAGAGATCAATGGTCATCAGTTAAAGCCCAATAGGTCATGTTACAGGGTTTAGTCGAATGAAGAGGCGGATCGGTTCACATTTTTTTGTATTGGCTTGCATAGTATGGATTTTTATGGGGATTTGAATTGAATACAAGCCGCCTTTGAGGGATGTTGGGCCGGTCAAACATGATGAAAGCAATGCAAGGTCATTTGGCCAGAGCCTCGGTATGTGTACCGGTGTTGATGCTCTTCGCGCAGGTTAGCTTTGCTGAACCGGTCTTTGTATTTGGCGGCGATGCGCGTTTGCGGCTCGATCATATCGACCAAGACAATTTTCCTGAGCCAAGCACAGCACTGACCTTGAGCGCACGCGCATCTGTTGAATGGACTCCTTCCGACTGGTTATCCGGCCTGGTCGAATTCGAGGGGGTTGGCGCCCTCATCGATGATCATAGCGACCTGCCTGGGGCGAATTTGGGCAAGCCCCTTATTCCGGATCCCGATCACCTCGACATTAATCGCTTGCAAATTCAAGCCGACCTGGGGCAGGGCAGTTTCGTCACCATCGGTCGTCAGACGCTTCGCATTGATGATCAGCGTTTTCTCGGCATGGCGCCGTTTCGGCAGAATACGCGCAGTTATGATGCGGTGCGGTTGTCTGCCCGAACACAGAACACGCACACATTTCAGGCGGGCTACATCGCCAAGGTCAATCGCCCGCTTGGCAATCGCACGCCGCTCGGGGAATTTGACTCAGACTCATGGTTCGCCAACGCGAATTTGCAAACGCCCTTAGGTCGCGTCGGTGTGTTTCACTATGCGCTCGATCTCGAAACGGGTCCGGATGCCAATCGCAACCGCACCTTGTCATCGCAGACCAGCGGTATTCGATTCGATGGACGCTATCATCGTTCAGATCTCAAACTGGATATTGAGGCCTCCTATGCGCATCAATCCGATCATGCAGACAACCCACTATCCTATTCGGCAGATTATTATCTCGTCGAATTGAAGACATTTGTCGCAAATCTCGAAGCCAGCTTGCGCCATGAGGTCCTTGGTTCGGGAGGCACGCAGGCGTTCCAGACGCCATTGGCATCACTTCATAAGTTTCAGGGCGAAGCCGACGTCTTCTTAAGTACGCCAATAGACGGGATTGCTGACACGTCTTTGAGCTTGAAATATAATGGCGGCGCCTTTGGCCCGTTCAAGGACATCACACCGACGGTTCGGCTGCACCAATTTGAAGCGGATCGTGGCGGCGCGACTTACGGGCAGGAGATTGATCTTGTTTTGCAAGCGAAGCTCGGCGACTTGAAACTCAAACTCGCGCTTGCCGATTACCACGCCGACACATTTGCCAGCGACCGCCAACGCGTTTTTGCATCGATCAGCAAACGTTTCTGATTTTTTTCTGAACCGATTGCAGACCTGGTACGACATAGGGGCGACTTGTTCAGGATAATGATATGTTGAAACGACTATCTCCTCTCTTCGCATCTTGCGCGCTCGCAATCTGTCTGACGGGCTGTGCCGTGACCAGTGCCACGACGTCGGAGAATGGCGCAAACCTCGCCGCAACTGACGAAACGCTCTTCGAAGACGATAATGTGCTGATTTTGCTCGCCTCCGAGCAGGAAGCCAATGAATTGACCATCAATGTCAGTCGGCGGGGGTATCAGCTTATTGATCGCCAATTCCTCGAAAGTCTCGACTTGATCTTGCTCGATTTCGCGCGGCCACCTGGGATTAGCGATGAAGTCGCGGTCAATGATATGCAGATGATGAGCCCATCTGCTTTGGTTGGTCTCGACAATATCTATAAAGCGCAAGCCAAAATGGATGTGGTGTCTGGGGTTAGTGGCCGGGAATATGCCAATCTATTGCTGGAATGGCCGGAACAGGGATGTCCGGCGATGACATCGGTCGGCATTATAGATGGTTATTTATCTGAACAAATGTCCGGATTAAACGCATCGCAAATTGTCAGCCATGACTTTGCTCGACGCAATTCAATTGAAAGCGAACATGCTGAGACAGTTGCAAGTCTGATTAGTGGACCTGGTCGATTGCGAGACGTGATGATCTATTCTGCTGGAGTGGTCGGTCAGTCAGAGAATGGCCAATCAGGTAGCGGCACGAAGGAGCTTCTGCTCGCTTTTGATTGGTTGCGAAAACAAGATGTTCGGGTCGTGAATGTCAGTCTCGCTGGACCTTACAACCCGCTATTGGAAAGTGTCGTCGACTTGCTTGTTGCCGACGGAATGGTGATTGTTGCTGCCGTTGGCAATGAGGGGCCTGACGCGCCCCCGAGATATCCGGCCGCGTTCGACGGCGTCATTGCCGTGACCGCAATCGATGCTGACCAAAACGTATTTGGTCGCGCCGTTCAAGGTGATCATGTTGAGTATGCTGCACCGGGCGTCGATGTGTTGATTCATACGGGGCAAGAGTCTGGTCGCTATGTCAGCGGAACATCCTTTGCAGCGCCATTTGTCACCGCTTTGATCGCCGCAGACGAGTCTCGATCTTTCGAAGCGGACACAGAGTCCGTCCGTTCCTATCTGCAACGCAATGTATTTGATCTCGGCCAGGCCGGCCCTGATCCTGTCTTTGGGCATGGCTTAGTTCGCGCAGCGAATGTTTGCGCAGTTGATCCGAACGAGGTCCCGTCATGAGACGTCTATCGCTAAGCCTTGCATGTGCCACCGCCTTGTCCATGTCGGCCGCCGCTGAAACGCCCATCGCCTTGCTTGATGAAGAGGCGGAGCTGACCACAAGCGAGATTATCGCGTCGGATCCAGCACCGGGTCAATGTTTACCCATCGCCGAAGCCATGCAAGCTGCTGCATCGGCAAGCCCTGATGTGGCGGTGGCACAGGCCCAAATCTCGGGGGCAAAAGCCGATCTTAAATTGGCGCGATCCCTGTCACGTCCGCAAGTGTCGAGCTTCGCAAGAACGCAGACAGGCGATGGTGGTTTGACCGGAAACGCCATTGATAACCAGGTCGGTTTGCGGGCCTCGCAGCGGCTCTGGGATTTCGGTGACGCTCGCTTTGCCCGAGAGGCTGCTCGCGGGCGCGTGGATGCTGCGGAACAAACGCAATTAGGCGTCGAAGCGGATGCGGCTCGCCGTGTTGCTTTGGCCTACATCTCGGCGCTTGAAGCCTATGAGCGGCGAGGTGTGACGAATGAGCGGGAGGATTATTTCCGGCGCCAATTGGTCGCCTTGCAGAATGCGCTTGAGATTGGTGGCGCAACCCGTTCGGAAGTCGCTGAGGTTGCTGCACGCTTGGCGGAAGCCGAAGCAGAACGGTTCGAGATCGAATTTCTGATTGAGCAAAGCACATTGCAAGTGGCGACTGATGTGAACCGACCGGTCCATCTCTGCTATGATCGCTCGCCCGTGCTTCCAGGAACGGCGGAAGGTTTTAGTGACATGGAAACCGATCTGGCGCTGATCACCAATCCAAACATAGAGGCGGCTCGCAAAAACTTAGGTAGCTTGAAAGCGGACCAGGAACGCGCCAAGCGAGAACGTCTACCGGTCGTAGATGTTGTGGCAATCGGATCCTATGCTTATCTCGATCAGTTCAATACGTGGGAGTTTCGCGATCGCATCGGGATTGACGTATCTGTCCCGATTTTGTCTGGATCGTCGTTGAATGCGAGATCACAAGCTGCAAATGCTGAAGTCGCTCGCGCGCGTGCGGACCTCATTCGCCAACGCCGACAATTGCGAGAAGACATTCTGATCACCCGCCGCCGGGCGCTTTCGCTATATGCACAAAGTGTTCGCCGTGCGAGCGTCGTCGATCGCAAGCAAGAGCAATTCGAAGCCGCAGAAATTGAGTTCGATGCGGGTCTAAAGACACTCCCCGATTTGGTGGAGGATCGATTAGATTATGAAGAGGCGAGGCTAGAGCTCATCCGGGTGAAATACGCCTTGCTCACGGAGCGATTGAATTTGCTCGCGTTGACGGGACAACTCAGCTGATCGTATCCGGGGCCATACGAACGGAATTTGTGCCCTTTACCCCGTTGCTGTTCGTGATAACCCAGCGTTATGCGTTTAAGGCAAATAGAAGTGTTTTATGCGGTCTATTCCGCGGGCTCGATTAGCAAAGCAGGCGAGCTGCTTGGCGTCTCTCAACCTGCTGTGTCGAAGGTTTTGCGACATACCGAAGACACGCTCGGCTATGCGCTCTTCGAAAGAACTGCGACCGGGCTGGTGCCGACGAAAGAGGCAGCTGATCTTTTTGAAGGGGCTGCCAAGGTATTCAACGAGGTCAATCGGTTTCGCACGCGCGCGGCGAATGCCAATCTGGGCGATGAAAAACCGCTCCGCATCGCCCTGGCGCCGAGCATTGGTCTTTCGGCGGGGCCTCGTGCTGTCGCCGCATTTGCTAAACGACATGGTGGAACAAATATTGAGATCGAGACCTTTCACTTCGACGAAGCGGTGAGCGCTTTGCGGAATGAACAGACTGATATCGCAATCGCCTACCAACCCTATCCCCGCGAAGGATTGAGGATCATACCCATAACAACCGCCAGCTTTGTTTGTGTGACCCCGGAAGGGCACTGGAAGGATAAACCGGACAAGATTTCGGCACAGGACCTTATCGGTGAGTCGCTCATTTACTTGAACGTGGACGCGCCACTCGGGCACTTATTGAGTTCGCACCTTCAGAATGTGTCGGAAATACAACAGTCGCAACGAATAGTCGTAAACACGTATTACATCGCGAAAATGTTGGTCGCCAGTGGTGTCGGGATTGCGGTCGTCGATGAGTACGCCGCTCGAGGACCATCGAGCTCAGGTGTAGATATCTACGAATTCGCCGAAAACATTGGGCTTTCAGTCGGTGCGATCGTGCGCGAAAACTATAATTTATCGACCGTCGAGCGCGATTTTTTAGACCAACTTACAGCCCAGTTGAGAGTGGTTTCCGGGTAGCGAGACATAACGAAAGGTTATGCCCCTACTGATCCAAAGACATTGCTCCCCGAAAAAATCCCAAGCAATCATGACCTTGATGATTTGTATCGGGAGGAAATGGACATGATCGTCAAGACATCACTCAAAGCCGCTCTGCTCGGCAGTGCCGTGTTCGCCACAGGCCTTATCGCGCAGGCGCAAGAGACGACAGACGATGCCGAGGATGCGCGCGAGCTCGATACGGTTGTCGTGGTTGGCTCACAGATTGTCGGGTCTGATATTGCCGGGGCGTTGCCTGTAACGGTTTTGAACGTTGACGATATCGACGTGACCGGCGCTGGAAGCGGCGACGAGCTGTTGCGGGCAATTCCGCAAGTGGGTGACATCATCTTCTCCGAAGCGGAATTCACGGGTGTGAATGGCGCACGCGGCGACATCGGCTCAATCAATTTGCGGGGCATCGGGACCGGGAACACGTTAGTTCTGTTGAATGGCCGTCGGCTCGTCCTGCACCCGGGTACGCAGGTCGAAGATTTTGTTCCCGTCAACACGGTCAATTCTCAGTCCTTGCCGGTCACGGGTATTCAAAGACTGGAAGTCTTGCGTGATGGCGCGGCAGCGATCTATGGCACAGATGCCGTTGCTGGCGTTATCAACACGATCACCCAAGACGATTTTGAAGGGTTTGATGTTAGCCTTCGCTATGGCGGATCTGAGAATACAGATCTTCGGGAACTCACGGGAACGGTGAAATGGGGTAAGAACTTCAATGATGGCCGGACCAATGTTTCCGTCTTTGCCAATTTCTTAGATCGTGAAGGGTTCAATGCGCTTCAGCTGCGCAATACGAGCACGGAAGATCTGCGCGTTTTCTTTGAAGGAACACCGTTTGAAGGGGACACCCAGCTGCGTAACTTGTCGACCCAAACCCAATGGGCCGAATTCCGTGCCCTGGGCGGCGCCATTCCAGCCATTGGCGACGATGACTTCCACATTCAGCCAAATACGTTCGCAGGTTGTTTGGTCGATCTCGGTAACGGCGTCTGCGCCGACAATGGCGGCTCGATTGATACAGCCCTCCGGCTAGACCGCGCGCGTTATCGCGAAATTGTCGGCAATACTGAGCGTCAGAACGCCATGCTGTTCTTTAATCATGAGACAGAAGATGGCGTGGAGTTCTTTGCCGAGGCCACTTACTATCACGCCGATTATAATCGTGAACGTGAAGCCGCACAGATCCTGTCCAGCGGTCGCCTCGTCGTCCCCGCAACATCGTTCTACAACCCGTTCGGCGTTGATCTAGAAATTCGCGACTATCGGCCATTGGACATTGGGCCACGCCGCGTAGACGTCACCAATGACAGTTACAGACTGCTCGGTGGTGTTCGCGGCGACTGGGGCGACTGGAATTGGGAAACAGCTTTCCTTCACTCAGAAGCCGAAACGAAAGACGTGACCAATCGTGTCAGTAATACATTGTTCCAACAGGCATTGGCACGAACCACACCGGATGCGTATAATATCTTTGCCGGCGGAAACGTAACAGACACCAATGCGCCTGGAACCTTCAATAATCAGAACCAAGCAACAATCGATAGTTTTGTGGTCCCCGTCTCACGCGTCGGCGAAACTTCACTGACCTTGTTGGACTTTAAAATGTCCAATGGCGGGTTGATCGAACTTCCAGCGGGTGGACTTGGAATTGCGGTTGGTGCTGAGTTCCGACGCGAACAGTTCAGAGACGATCGCGATGCCCGCCTTGATGGCACAATTGTCTTTACCGATATCGTCACGGGTAATGTCATTCCAAGTGACGTTATGGGGTCGAGCCCAACCCCGGACACAGATGGTGAGCGCGATGTCTTATCTGCCTTTGCCGAACTTGCTGTCCCGTTGATCAGCGAAGACATGAACATTCCGCTGGTGCATAGCTTAGACGCACAGCTCGCAGTCCGCGCCGAAGATTATTCGGACGTCGGCAGCATCGCGAAACCAAAAGTGGCTCTGTCTTGGTATCCGCATCCAGACTTCCAGGTGCGCGCGGCCTATTCCCAGGGCTTCCGAGCGCCAAACCTCGAGCAAATCAATGCGACGGGTATTCGCCGTGTGAATGGCGGTCGCGAAGATTGGATCCTCTGTGAAGCGACGGCACGCGCCAATGCGACGGCGTTCGATACGGGCGATTGTGATGGCAATTCCGTCGAGAGCGTGCGTTCAGGTGGACCGGACCTTCAGCCGGAAGAGAATGACAATATCTCGATCGGTGTCGTCTATCAGCCATCCTTCATTGATGATCTTACGCTCACACTCGATTGGTGGCGGATCGAACAGGAAGATGTTGTCGGCATCTTTGGTGACCAAAACCAAATCTCGCTCGACTATGTGCTTCGTTTGAATGGCAGCTCGAATCCAAACGTTGTTCGTGCGGATCCAACCGCTGACGAGATTGCGCTTTATACCGCCGCAGGTTTAACCCCGGCGGGTGAGATTGTCGAAGTTGCCGATCAATATGTGAACCTCAACCCGCGTGAATTTGAAGGGATCGATTTCGGTGTAAATTGGGGCTTGGATACCGATCAACTCGGGACCTTCGATTTCAAAGTGAATGCCGCTTATCTCAAAGAAGCGTTCCAAGCGCCGTCAGCTGAAGCGGACCTGATTTTGGCCGCGGTCGCCTCTGGTGCTGCAGATGACGCCGTGGATGTGCCAGGATCGCAAGACCGGGTGCAGCAGAATGGTCGTCCTGAGTGGCGCGGTAATGCGAGCGTCATCTGGCGTAATGGCGCCTGGGGTGCGGGTCTCTTCTACAACTATGTTGGCGAAGTCATCGACACATCAGTGACTGGCCCGAATGGTGAGATTTTTGTGGTCGATCAATTCGAAACAGTCAGCCTTTATGGGCAGTACACGTTCGAGGAATGGCTTGGTGGCGATACAAGAATCCGTATCGGGGCGCGTAACATCACAGACGAAGAGCCACCAATTGCAGACGAGTTTGCGAGCGGTTACTTCCCGAGTTTGCACTCCAACCGTGGGCGCTATTGGTACTTGGATATCCGCAAGGAATTCTAATCCGTACCATTGCAGGTGAGCTCGCTCCTTCGGGGCTCACCTGCAGGCTCAGGTGGATATTATGAAAATCGCGATCATTGGAGCAGGTGTTGTTGGGGTCACCACGGCATATATGCTCGCCAAGACCGGCCATGAGGTAAGTGTTTTCGACCGCGAACCGCGTGCCGCTATGGAAAGCAGTTTCGCAAATGGTGGCCAGCTGTCTTATGGTTTTGCGTCGCCAATGGGCACGCCAAACTTACTCGGGAAAATACCACGTATCTTAATGGGCAGCGATCCCGCCTTTCGGATGCCGTCAACCTTGTCCTTAGACTTTTTGAAATGGTCGGTTCAGTTTCTTGGCCATTGCGGTGCGAAACGCTCTCGCGCGGATGCATCAAAACTGGCGGTTTTGGCGCGAGACTCAGGAGCCGTATTCAAACACATTTTGTCGGATGTGAACTTTGAATTTGGTCATCGCAAAAGCCACAAACTTGTGCTCTTGAAGTATGAAAAGGATCTTCGTGACGCTGAGACCACTATTGGTGATGCCGGGCGAGAAGTCTTATCTTGGGAGCGCTGCCTAGAACGCGAGCCCGCCTTGCAAGACTATCGAGGAGAGGCCGCAGGTGGCCTTTGGATTGCGGATGATGAAGTCGGTGACGCGGCACGCTTTACCGAGCAAATGGTCGAATATAGCGAACAAGCTTTCGGTGTTCGATTTGTCTTCAATTCTGATGTGACGGATATCTCTCAAACGCAAGGCGAGCAACGTCAGCTGATCTTATCGAATGGTGACATTCAAGCCTTTGACGCGATTGTCGTATGTACCGGCGTGGCGGGGACGCAACTCCTACGCGGCGTTGGCGTTCGACTACCAATCTATCCGGTGATGGGATACTCGCTTACGGCGCCCATAGGGGCGCACCCCCCGCATGTCGCCGTGACGGATGCGGGATCCAAGATTGTTTTTTCGCGGATTGGGGAGCAGATCAGAATTGCGGGGTTTGCTGACTTCGGCATCGCCAGTGAAGAACGTCGGCGACAACGCGTGCAAGAACTCATTCGAACCGTGCGCGCGCTTGTGCCTAATGTTGCGGACTATTCCCGCATTCAATCAACTTGGATTGGGGCGAGGCCCGCGACCCCGAGCAGCCTTCCAATTGTTCGCCAGTCAAAAGTGCCGGGTGTCTACTTGAATATGGGACATGGCATGTTTGGTTGGACGCTTTCAGCAGGGGCCGCGCAAACGCTGGCAAACATTATTGGTCCTGCAACGCATATGTCGCGTGCCGCCTAAGGAGAAGTATTCATGATCAGGTCATTCGCTCTATTGGCCCTCACCGCGACTGTTGCCTGCACGCAGGTACCCGAACCAGATACACCGATCGCAATTGTCGAAGGCGAGTATTGTCAAACGGAGACCTTCAAGGTCGATGCGGATTTCTCTGCCGCCAATATGGCCAGTTGCTCAATCCTCGCCAGCGATGCGATCGAAATCCTGCTGCAGCCAGAGAACACGCCCATCAATGCTAGCCCTTGGTATGCGGTCCGATTGACACCCAACAAACCCGGCAGCGTTCGACTTGTTTTGCAATATGATGAACACGCGCACCGCTATAAACCGAAGGTAAGCCTGGATGGGACAAGCTGGACGGTTTTGCCCGATGATCGGGTCGATGTGAAAGCGGCGGGATATCGCGTAACATTGGATTTGGAACTTGATGACCAGCCGCTCTTCGTGTCTGCACAAGAGTTGTTCACCAATGAGGCGCATGACGCTTGGACCCGTGCCCATGCAGAGAAACCGTTTGTGGACATGTCAGAAATTGGGGCGTCCATAGAAGGGCGTTCGATCTCGATGATCCGCACGAAAGCCGCGCTCGAAACACCGAAAACCGTCATGCTTGTCGGGCGACAACATCCGCCCGAAGTGACCGGTGCACTGGCGATGGTAAGCTTCACGGACGAAATTCTAGGTGATAGCCCACTCGCTCAAAAGTTCCGCAAACATTTTGATCTGGTGATCATCCCAAACCTGAACCCAGACGGGGTCGAGCATGGGCATTGGCGCCACAATATGGGGGGCTTGGACCTCAATCGCGACTGGGGACCGTTCACGCAACCCGAAACCCAGGCAGCCAAATCCGTCATCGATCAGATTGAGGCGCCTGGATTGGCACTCTTTCTCGATTTCCATTCAACCCGCAGGAATGTATTTTACACTCAACCCATCGGTGCGGACGGCACAGAATATGGGTTCACGGCAGAGTGGCTAGAGCGTGCGCGTGCGAAGCTTCCTGATTATGCATTCGACCGCCAAGGCGCGCATAATGTAGACCTGCCAACGTCGAAGACGTTCATCTTCGAGGCCTTTGGAATTCCGGCGATTACTTATGAGCTCGGAGACGAAACCGACCGGACTGAAATCGCCGAAACCGCGCGGATCTTTGCGCAAGAAATGATGATGCTCTTACTCGAACGAGAGCAAGGATGATGCGATACCTTGCTGCGCTTGGGTTGGCATTGCTTGCGCTTGGCGCGTGCCAGGAGTCCACCCCATCGCCTGCGGTCTATGATGTTCAGATTCGCGGCGGCTTAGTTTTCGATGGCATTTCGGAAGACGGGCGCGTGGCGGATGTTTTCCTGAAAGACGATAAAATCGCTCATATCGGAAACGCACTGGATGCGAATGTTCGCGGGGAAACGGTCATTGATGCGACGGGTCTAATTGTGGCGCCCGGTTTTATCGATCCGCACACGCATACAACCTCGGACGTTCTGTTCGGGACTGAAAGTAAAGCCCTGCAAGGCTATTTGACCCAAGGCGTGACCACTGTCGTTTCGGGCAATGATGGCGGTGGTCCAACCGATATTGCCGGTGCATTAAGAGCGGTTTCTGAGCGCGGGGTTGGGCCGAACTTTGCGCTCTTCACGGGACATGGAGTCATTCGAGGTGAGGCTATGGGCCGTGATAATCGCGCGCCAAGCGAGGATGAACTCAATCAAATGAAAGCGACGCTGCGTACCGCTCTGGAGGCCGGTGCGCTCGGACTTTCCACTGGGCTGTATTATGCACCAGCCTCTTACGCTTCGACGGACGAGATTATCGAACTTGCAAAAATCGCCGTTGAATATGATGCGCTATACGAGTCGCATATTCGCGATGAGAGCAGCTATTCGATTGGCCTGCTTGGCGCCGTCGAAGAGGCGATAGAGATCGGGCGCCAAAGCGGCGCTGCGGTACATATTGCGCATATCAAAGCCTTGGGGGTTGATGTTTGGGGACAAAGCGAAGCGGTCATTGCCGCCATCGAAACGGCCCAGGCCGAAGGTTTGACGGTGACGGCGGATCAATATCCTTGGTCAGCGTCTGGAACCCGCATCTCCAATGCGCTTATTCCCAATTGGGCAAAAGCGGATTCAGATGAAGCAATGTTCGAACGGTTGCGTGATCCTGCGAACCAGGACCGGCTGCGAACAGAGATCGCGGAGAATTTACGCCGAAGAGGTGGGCCAGGGGCCATCCTATTGGTCGCGCGCGCGGATGAAGCTCCCAGCCGAACGCTGGCCGAAGAAGCTGCCGCCCTGGGGCTCGATCCAATTCAGGTCGCCATCGACATCGTCCTAGCCGGAGACTCTCGGATCGCCTCTTTCAATATGCAGGATGAAGACATTAAGCGATTCATGCGCCAGCCCTGGGTGATGACGAGCTCGGACGGCACCAATGGTCATCCGCGCAAATATGCCAGCTTTCCCAGAAAGTATCGCACCTATGTGGTCGATGAATCGGTTCTGACCTTAGCTGAGTTTATCAATCGCAGCACCTTTCTTACCGCCCAGACGATGCAGCTGTGTCAGCGCGGGGCTCTGCGTCCGGGGTATGCCGCAGATGTCGTCGTCTTTGACCCGGATACGTTTGGTCCCATCGCAGACTTTTCAAACCCAGCGGAACTGTCGACAGGCATTGTCCATCTTTTTGTAAACGGGAAGCAGGCGATCGATCGCGGTCAAATCGCTACCGAGCTTCACGGTCGGCCGCTCCGGCGGGCGGATTGCTCTTAGAATGGAGATCTCAGCATGATCAAAGCTTGGTTCAAGATTACGCTCTGGAAACGGATCTTGGGCGCACTCGTTTTAGGTTTGATTGTCGGCCTCATTTGGGGGGAGGGCGCCAATTCGATCCGATGGATGGGTGACATCTTTGTACGTTCCATTCGCATGCTGGTTGTCCCTCTGATTTTTACCACCCTGGTCGCTGGCGTGGTCGCCATGGGCGATGCTCGGAGGTTAGGGTCGATCGGCTTGAAAGCCTTTGCGCTTTATCTTGGTACAACGGCGCTTGCGATCACGATTGGTCTGATCTTTGGCACGCTGATGCAGCCGGGAATTGGGGTCGATCTCTCAGGCGCCGAGGCGCAGACTCTGAGCAGCGCAACGACGCTTAGCGAACGGTTGATCAATATGATTCCGGTCAATCCAATTGAAGCTTTGGCGGATGGCAACATTCTGGCGGTCATCATCTTCGCCATCCTGATCGGCATCGGCATCATCATGGTCGGAGACGAAGCTAAGGTACTCAAAGACCTGTTTAATGCAGGATCAGAAGTGATGCTTAAGCTGACCTTTATTGTGATGGAGCTAGCGCCATTTGGCGTGTTCGCGCTGATCGCTTGGGTCGCTGGCACACAGGGGGCGACCACATTGCTCAAGGTTTTAACGCTCGCACTTGCGGTCTATCTGGCATGCGTTGCGCATATCGTGATTGTCCAATTTGGTATGGTGAAATTTCTGGCGCGGATGAAGATTCTTCCATTTGCGCGCGGGGCGGTTGATCCGCAATTGCTCGCATATTCCACATCGTCCAGCGCGGCGACATTACCCGCGACGATGGCTGCTGCGGAAGAGAATATGGGCATTGGCGTTCCTGTGCGATCCTCTGTTTTGCCGCTCGGCGCTACGGTCAATATGGATGGCACCGCACTCTATGTCGGCATCGTCGCGCTTTTTTCTGCTCAGGCTTTTGGCGTTCCGTTGGATCTCAGTGACTATTTGATCATTGGGTTGACCACGACACTTGTGTCGATCGGAACGGCGTCTGTGCCGTCGGCGTCGCTGTTTTTACTGGCTGCGGTTTTGACATCGATCGGCATTTCAGCTGAGCAGACCGCGATCATTGTTGGGTTCATTCTGCCCTTCGATCGCGTGCTCGATATGATGAGGACCGTGGTCAATGTGACGGGCGATCTCGCGGTCGCGACTGTTGTGGCCAAATCAGAAGGTGAACTGGATGAGGGGGTCTATAATGCTGCGCCTGATCTTTAGCGCGCTTTTGTACTTGGCGGTTCCGATCGTCGCTGCGTGCCAATCCACATCATATACGGATGAAACGGCCTGGGTGTCGGGGCGAATCGTCGACACGGCTGGGGACCCTTTAGAGGCTGAGCTAAAGATTGGAGACCAGCGCTTTTCAACCGATCCACAAGGCTATTTTTCGATTTCACCAGAGACCGCCGCAGTGTATCGGATGGCGATCAACGCAGATGGATTCTATCCTGCGCGCCAGACGTTCAGTCACTCGGAATTGATGCGTGACCCCGAATTAGCGGACATCGTATTGGTGGATCGCAAGCCGGGGAGAACCTTGTTCGTATTTGGCGGTGACGCGATGATCGGTCGGCGTTTCTATGACCCATTCGACGGTGAGCCTGTATTGGTCTCGCGCGGTACCGTCTTAGAAGACTCCAAGTCGCTCTTGGCAGAAATGAAGCCTTATTTAGAACTTGCTGACTACGCCTCGATCAATTTGGAGACTCCAATTTTCGAGGCCCCGCCGAGTGCGGCAGCACCAAAATCTGTCACGTTTTACTCAGCACCAGAAACGCTAGAGGCACTCGAATGGGCCGGGGTCGACTATGTCGCTTTAGGCAATAATCATGTCTATGACTTTCTCGAGCCGGGGCTGGACGTCACCATGGCCTACTTGAAAGATAGCCAGCTCGATTATTCGGGCGCTGGCAACACGGAAGCCGAAGCCCTGGAGGCATTTCGGCTTCAGCGAGGCGCCCACCATTTTGATTTCTTGAGCTATGTTGGATGGCCTGCGGGGCCGCCGACACAATCTGCGGAACACAATAAAGGTGGGGCGGCGCTCGGTACCACTGAGAACCTGATCGCTTCGACAGAAGCGAGTCGGCAAGTCGATGGAATCCCGGTGCTCCAATTTCATGGTGGTTTGGAATATGTCGAAGAACCAACTTTGGCGATAGAGACGCGACTGAAGCAAGCCGTCGACACCGGCGCGGCGCTGGTCATTGGTCATCACCCGCACGTCGTTCAAGGCTTGGAATTGTACAAAGACAAACTCATCGCCTGGTCGCTCGGTAATTTCCTATTCGATCAATATTTCTACTCGGCTCAATCTGCGGCATTGCTTTACGTTTGGATGGATGGGGATGAGTTTTACCATGCTGAAGCGGTGCCGGTTTATATCAAAGGGTATCATCCAACCCCGGCCGTCGGCCCGATGCGAAATGCGATCAACCGGCGTTTGACCGAGCTTTCAGCCAAACGCGATACCTTTCTAACGCGTTCGGGCGGGCACATGATTTTACCAACAGAGTCGCGTGCAAGTGCGCTCAAACCGGAATTCGACATTGCGATCGATTGTCAGGCCGACCAGGCGCGTACCGGTTATGACCTCCTCGCAAGAGGTGATTTCGAAGCCCATGATCTATTCGGCGCAGCGGATCGGTCTTGGTTAGATCTCGATCAGCGTGTCAGCATTGTTGAGTCTCACGATGAGTCCGCCAACAAAGTCATGCAGATTGATCTAGGTGCTGACGAAACAGTTTTGACTGGCATGCGAAAGTTCCAGCGCGTGTTCGCGCCCGGCACACCGATGTCATTTCGCGCTGATGTTTCTACGAGCACTGCAATGGAGATTGATGTTTTTCTCCAAATCAGGGCGACGGGCCAGAGTTTGCAAGAGGGGCTAATATCTGGGAAGAAAATCTTGCTCGGATCACTGTCTTTGGAGCCGAATGATGCGGGAAAAATTGATCTCGACTTTGACAGCCCAAGAACACGTGCGCGGTCGCTACGTATCCTTATTGAAGTGAGTTCAGAGTCAGAGTCTGGAACGCTGGAATTGGACAATTTTCAATTCGTTGAATGGAGAACGCCCTTTGCCGAGCGCACCGGGACGTGTGGCTAGCGCGCCGATCTAGAGAGCGGGCTAGAGTCCAGCAGACCTTGCGGACTGATCTGCAATTCGAATACGTCTTGATCTCGACGCGCTCGGATTGACAATTCATGCGTGTGCACGCGCCAGATTCGAACACTATTGATAGGAGCCCAACGTGAAAAAGAAACTCGCTGTATCTCGTCGTTCTTTGCTGGGCGGTGTCGCTGGCTCATTGGCTGCGTCTCAAATCGTACGCGCAAGCGCACAAACCTCCAACACAACATCGCTGGCTGCGGGGGAACCATTCATCCTCACCACATGGGACTTTGGACCCGGCGCCAATGACGTCGGTTTCCCCATATTAGAGGCGGGTGGCTCTGCGATCGATGCCGTCGAAGCCGCCATCAACTATGTCGAACTTTTGCCGGACGAATATTGGGTCGGTTATGGCGGCGTGCCCAATGAAGTGGGAGAGACCACCCTTGACGCGATGATACTTTGGGGGCCGACGCATGATGTGGGCGCGGTCGGCTGTCTCAAGCGCGTGAAGCTCGCCATATCGGTTGCGCGGAAAGTTATGGAAGAGACGCAACACTCACTCATTGTGGGTGATGACGCCACGCGTTTCGCCGCTCGCATGGGGTTTGAAGAAACCTCTTTGACCAATCTCACGTCTCAAACAAAATGGGAGGAATGGGCAGCAAAAGGGATCCCAACCGACGCATTTGATCCTGAGCCGTTTGAGCAGGACACGCTCAATGGTCATGACACGGTCGGTTCGATTGCTGTTGATGGAGACGGCAATCTTTGTGTGGGTTGTTCGACCAATGGTCGAGAATTCAAAATACCGGGCCGCGTGGGAGATTCTCCTATCGCTGGAGCAGGCGCTTATGCAGACCAAGACGTTGGCGCCGCCGTTGCAACAGGCAATGGTGATGTGATGATGCGGTTCTTACCTACTTATCACGCCGTTGAATTGATGCGCACCGGCATGTCACCAGAAGACGCCGCAGCGGCCGCAATCAAACGAATAACGGACAAAGGATACAAGTTCGGTGGAGGCATCGCCGCAGCGCGGATTGATGGGCAGCATGGTGGTGCAAAGGCGGGATGGGAGGATGTTCCCTTTAGTTACTCTGTCCAAACGCAATCGAGCAAACAGAAATATCCTGTCTAGAACATCCTTCGCTTTTTTTATCTTCAAGACCGTTTAGCGGTGCCAAGTCTTTGTTGCATCTGCCAGTTCGGATCGATCCAAACTGGCGCTTCAATCGGCGAAAGCGGCGCTTTGCCAAGGATCAGGTCAGCCGCTTTCTCTGCGACCATGATGGTTGGCGCATTGATATTGCCATAGGGCACCGTCGGGAAGACTGAGGCATCTACGACCCGCAAACCCTCGAGACCGTGCACCTGGCACTCCGTATCGACCACGGCGTTTGGATCGTTCGCTGGCCCCATGCGGGCGGTTCCGCACGGATGGTACGCACTTTCGACATTCTCGCGCACCCATTGGTCGATCTCTTCATCTGATTGGATCTCCAAGCCGGGTTGGAGCTCGGCGCCGCGATAAGCGTCCATGGCCGGCTGAGCGATAATCTCTCTCGTCAGGCGAATACATTGGCGCCAGGCAGCAATGTCGTCTTCATGCTGTAAGTAGTTGAAGAGGATGCTCGGATGCGCGTTCGGATCCGCGGAGGTGATTTCGATCCGGCCACGGCTCTTCGGTTTGTTGGGTCCAACATGGACCTGAAAGCCGTGCCCCTTGATCGATGGCGTGCCATCATAACGCATCGCGGCAGGCAGGAAGTGATATTGGATATCCGGAGATTTGAGACCCGCGCGCGAGCGAATGAAGGCGCAGGATTCAAAATGATTGGTCGCGCCGAGTCCGGATTTGAAAAAGAACCAGCGCGCGCCGATCCAAAACTTGCTAAACAGATTGAGCTTGCTGTTGAGGCTGACCGGCTGTTGGCAGTGAAACTGGAAATAGACTTCCAGATGATCTTGCAAATTCTGACCGACGCCAGCAAGGTCATGCTGCGGCGTGATGCCGAGGCGCGACATCAGCGCTGCAGGTCCGATGCCGGATCGTTGCAGGATCATCGGAGAGGCGATCGATCCGGCTGACAGGATAACGTCTTTTCCCGCCTTCAACGCAACCGGTTTGCCTTTGTGCGTACCTGACACGCCGATGACCTTTTTGCCGTCAAGGATCAGGCGATCGACCAGAACGTGTTTCATCACGGTTAGATTGGACCGGTTCATCGCCGGACGCAGATAGGCGCGAGAGGTGGATTCCCGAACACCGTCGGCCACGGTCATATGCATCTGTCCGAAGCCTTCGCCACATTCACCATTATAATCTTGTGTGCGTGGATATCCGGCCTCGACGCCCGCATCGATGAAGGCTTGATAGAGCAGGTTGCGGGTCATGTTATTGCCGCCGGAAACGCCGAGGGGGCCAGACCCACCGCGATAATCATCTTCGCCGTTTTGCCAGGTTTCAGCGCGTTTGAAGTAAGGCAGGCAATCCGCATAGCCCCAGCCCGATGCCCCAAGAGCTTCCCATTCATCGAAATCACAAGCGTGGCCGCGGACATAGACCATGCCATTGATAGATGACGTGCCGCCAAGTCCTTTCCCGCGCGGACAGGTGATCCGCCGGTTGTCGACATGCGGCTCCGGATCAGAATCATAGCCCCAATTATAGGTCTTGGAGGCCATGGGATAAGAAAGCGCCGTCGGCATCGCGATCAAGATGTTGCGATCGCTCCCACCGGCTTCGAGCAGGAGGACAGAGTGTTTGCCGTCTGCCGACAAACGGTTCGCAAGCACGCAGCCTGCTGAGCCTGCGCCCACGATGATGTAATCGAATGTCTTGTCCATCTTAGTCCGCTTGTTCTGCCAGTTTTGGCGTCAATCCCTCGCGCCTGATAAAGGTTAGGGCATAAATGGCGCAATAGATGCCGATCACCACCAGGCCAATCCACTCAATTTTCAAGGGTGTAAACTGGTAGAGCAGGATGAGGCCAAATAAGAGCGCCCAATGCGCGGCGACATAGCCTGAACCGCCCAGACGTTTGACCGTCAGACCGAGATTTTCGGAATAGAGCCGGGTCAGGGAATCCAGTGAATTAATCACAAAGATGACGCCGACGATGACCATGCTCAGCTGCAAGCTACCCGTCAGCGCGATGGCCTCTGTGTGATAAAAATAGAGCACTGAAAACCAGAGCGCGATCGGGATTGATGGAATGATCAGCAGCGCCAGCATCAGCTGATACGTCCTCAAGCCGCCGACAAAACGCGCGACGAACTGGCCGATCATAATGCTCCAGGCAAACCACCAGAACAAATAGAAGGCATGATAGTCCGTGAGCGGATGGGTGAATTTTGGGAGATTGGCAAAATAGCCCTGGATGTTGGAAACGCTGTCAGCAAGACCGAATAGCCCGGCACCGCTGGTCAGCCACAACAATGCGATGAGACCGAAGAATAAGACACTGGACCCCAGGCCCAGCCATTTGACATAGCGAATATCCGTGCTCGACAGCACCGCCGCGAGCACGACAAACGCGACAAGGCCGTACCGAACCGGATCGCTAATGCCTTCATTATAGTTTGGCAGATAGCTCAGGAACAAAAAACCAGTGAAGGCACAGGTCGCAATGATGACACCGCTATTGATCAGCTTCACCCAACCGATCTCAAACAATTTCAGCTTCGGCTCGACGACGCAAAAATAGAAAGTGGTGAGAAAGTAAAATCCCCAGACCAAGAAGCCCCAGAACCCGAACTCAATGGCCAGGGCGTTTGTGAACCCGTATGCGGCCTCAGTCTCGTAGACTGGAAACTCGGTCAATGGGAACATGATCAAGCCAACATCAAGGCCTGACGTGAACAGGATCGCCATGAATGCGGTCAGGGGCAGTGGATCAGTGCCTGTCAGGCGAAGCTTGCGAAAGCGGATAACCAGGAGCGCCGACGTACATAGCGTGACGAAAATCGCGATTGAGAGAATGGTGTTCATGGGCGTCCTAGTCGCCGTTCGAATTCGCTCGAGGCTCGTCCCGCATGCCGAGATAAAGGCTCACGCAGCAGACCAGCAAGACTATGGTGAACGGCAGCGCCGCGGCGATTGTACCCGCTTGCAATGACTCAAGCGCGGACGTGCCGCCACCATAAAGCAGAGCCGACGCGGTCAGGCCCAGCATGCAGGCCCAAAAAACGCGTTGCGCGACGGGGGCATCGGTCTTTCCGCCCGATGTAATCGTGTCGACGATCAAAGCCCCGGAATCCGCGGATGTAACGATAAAAACAATCAATAAGCCGACGGCGACGATCGACGTTATTCCAGCCAAGGGCAAAGAGGCGAGCATCTGGAACAGGACCGTGGCCGAGTTCACGATGCCGCCGGAGAGATCGCCAATTCCATTCTCATATTGAAAGACGGCGGTCTCGCCAAACGCCGAAAACCATACGACACAGATCGCAAATGGTGCCAGCAAGACGACGGCAAAATATTCCCGTACCGTACGACCGCGTGAGATGCGGGCAATGAACATGCCGACAAAAGGCGACCAAGAAATCCACCAGGCCCAATAGAAGATTGTCCAGTCATGGAACCAAGCAATATCTTCACGACCGACCCAATTGGTGAGCGCCGGCGTGTCCATGATATAGGCTACGAAATTCTCGCCCATGCCGGTAAAAATCAGCACAGTCGGTCCGGCAATGATCACGAAGACGAGCAAGCCAAACGCGATCATCATGTTGATATTGCTCAGCAGCTTCACGCCGCCATCCAACCCACGGAGGACGGAAATAACGGCCAAGCCTGTCATCGTGGCGATCAAACCGATTTGGATCCAGACGTTGGGTTCGAAGTCGAAGATATAGCCCAGGCCGCTTGCAGCTTGCGTTCCGCCCAAGCCGATCGTCGTGGCTAACCCAAAGATCGTTGAGACCACGGCAAACAAGTCGATCACATGGCCTGCCCAACCCCAGACACGCTCGCCCAATAGTGGATAGAATGCGGATCGAAACGAGAGTGGCAGCGCTTTATTGTGCGCGAAAAATCCAAGCGCCAATCCCACAACGGCGTAAATCGCCCATGGCGCCAAACCCCAATGGAACAAAGTCGCGCTAAATGCGAGACGGTTGGCTTCGGGTGATCCTGGTTCTGCACCGAGTGGCATGCCGAACCAATCCGTGTGATAGGCCAGTGGCTCAGCGGCGCCCCAAAACATGAAACCGATGCCAACACCCGCGGAGAACAGCATCGCAATCCAAGAATGTACTTTATAATCGGGTACAGCGCCCTGACCGCCAAGACGAATACGGCCGAGCGGTGAAACCGCGAGGGCCATACAGAAGGCAAAGACGATCACTGGTGTTGCGGCGAACAACCAATCGAAGGACTGCAATGTATGCGCTCGAGCCGCGCTCAACATCTCACCTGAGGCGGTTGGAAAGACCAATGTTAGTCCCCCAAAGAGAAGGACGAGGCTCGCGGCCAAAAAGAAAACTGGATTGTGAACGTCCAATCCCAGGAGCTCGACATTATCCTGACCGACCTCATAATCGATGTCATACTCGTTTTCTGTGGCTGAGACGGATTCCGGATCGAGCATGGTCTTCTTTCAATAGTTTGACCGCTACGTCATGCACGAATTGTGTCGACCTTCAAAGCATTTGGCGCAGGCATTGACGATTCGGTATGGGTTCGAATGGAGATGGGTGCTGTAAAATTGGCACATAATCGCTGTGAATCTTGATTTCCCACGCGAATGGCAGTGGCTAATCTTTCCATCATCAAACTATCTGTTAGTTAACGACCACCATCGAGCGGTCGCGATTCGTGTGTGCCCTGCGTAATTCGGCGTGGGCCTGCGTGACCGGAGCAACCCCCCGAGGGAAAACATATGTATCGACTATTAAGTGGCGCATCATTGATCGCCATGATGGGCCTGTCCGGCGCGCATGCTGTTGCACAGGATTCTGCTGAACCCGAAGTGAAGCGACTGCAGTCTGTCACCGTTACGGCGACGAAGCGAGCTGAAAGCGCACAAAGCATTCCGGTCGCTGTCGACGCAATTGGCGAACAAGAATTAGAAGAATTGGGGGTCAAGAATTTCTCTGATTACCTGATCCAGCTGCCCGGTGTCACCGCCGGTGGCTCTGGCCCTGGTCAGAACTCAATTTACATTCGCGGATTGGCGTCGACGACTCCGGCGGCCACGATTGCAGGCGTTGCTGGTCTCGCACCGAATGTTTCATTCTATTTGGACGAACAGCCCTTGGCGCAGCCGGGACGAAACTTAGACGTCTACGCTGCGGACCTTGAACGTGTCGAAGTTCTATCTGGTCCCCAAGGCACTCTGTTCGGCGCCAGCTCGCAAGCGGGAACGGTGCGGTTGATCACCAACAAGCCTGATTTTTCTGGTATTGCGGCATCGCTGAAAGCGTCGACTTCATTCACCGATGGCGGTGAGATGAGCAACAGTGTCGAAGCCATGCTCAACTTGCCCATCTCCGATAAGCTGGCGGTGCGCGGTGTTGTCTACACCGATAATCAAGGCGGCTATATTGATAATGTTGGCGGTACCGTCACGGTTGAGGAATCGGCGCGCTTCCGTCCAGCAGGGACCGTACGAGACAATGGATTGGTCGTCTCACCAGGCCGCGCAGGTTTCCAAGCGGGAGCTGATCTTTCAGGCGTCACCTTCATTCCGGCCAATAATAGCTCCATTGTCGAAAACGATTTCAACGATACCGTTTATGCGGGGTTCCGCTTGAGCGCTGCCTACGAGTTTAACGACGACTGGAGCTTGTTGGTGTCACACGCCCAACAGCAGCTTGATACGGAAGGCGTATTCTTCGCGGATCCCGAGCTGGATGATTATGACATTCAGCGTTTTTCCGACGACGATATTGAAGACACCTATCACAATACGAGCTGGACGTTGGAAGGTCGCCTTGGCATGCTGGAAGCGCTATATACCGGTGCTTATACGGACCGTACGACCGATCAGACGGTTGACTATACCGACTATCTTTTTGTGGGGCAGTATCTTCCATATTATATTTGTGATGGCGCGGTGACCTATCCTGGCGCTGGCGGTCCAAGCGGAACGTGCCAAGCACCAAACTTGTTCGTCGACTCTTTGACGGAGTTGAAGGTGGAGACGCATGAGCTGCGTTTTAACACACCTGCTGAGCACCGATTGCGGGCAACATTTGGCGGCTTCTATTCCGACCTTGAATTGCTCGAACGCAATGACTTTACTTATCCGGGTTCACGCTTCGCCATTGGATTTAATGGTGTTGCTGGTTTCCCTGATAATTATCCGCTGACCAATACCGCGGTTACAGGTGAAATCGGTAGTGCATCACCCGGCTTCTTCAGTGATCCAGGACCCTTCCCAGAGAGCGCCATTTTCCGAAATGATGTTTTGCGAACGGACGAACAACTTGGACTATTCGGGGAGGCGACGTTTGATCTCAATGATCAATTCGCCGTCACTTTCGGCGCGCGATGGTATGATATTGAAGTCGACCTTGAGGGCTCAGCAAACTCGTCCTTCTTCAATCTCGGTCAGGCAACGGATCAGCAGCGGGCAGGCACGAATATTTCGGCGCAGTTCGCTCCAAACAATCCGTTCGGGGCGCCAGATACGGCATCCACTGACGGAACGATCTATAAATTGACTGGATCCTATACGCCGACCGACAATGTCTTGCTCTACGCAACCTATTCTGAAGGCTTCCGACCAGGCTTGTTGAACCGACCCGGCGGACGATCAAATCCGGCGGGCACATATACCGTCCCATTTGCCGTCGATACGGATGACATTCAGAATTATGAAATCGGTTGGAAAACAGAGCTCTTCGATAATTCTCTGAGGTTTAACGGCTCCGCTTTCTTCGTGGAGATTGAAGGCCTGCAAGCGACAATTTTTGATCCTTCTATCGTCAATCTGTTCTTCTCTGACAACGCGGCGAACGCGGAGATCTCTGGCATTGAAGGCGACTTCACCTGGGCGCCTTATGCGGTTGAGGGTTTAACCGTTGCTGGGGCTTTCTCATTGCTCGATACCGAGATCACAGAGGTTTTGGTTCCGACCAATGACGTGCTTGAAGGATCAGATCTCGCGTTCGCGCCAGCCTATCAAGGCAATATACGTGTGCGATATGAATGGGACCTAGAACAGCAAGTGGGCGGATCATCTCTGACGGCGCACGTTATGCCTCAGATCGTATTCTCTGATGACTCTGTCAGCGACATTGTCGAGATCAACAAAGGCGATGTTGACGGTTATGTTGTCTTGGGAGCGACATTGGGCGTAACCGCTGACCAATGGTCAGCTGAACTTTACGCGACCAATTTGACCAATGAGTATGCCGAGCTCAGCAATAGTTTCCAGTTCGACAGAAATCGAGTCACGCCGATGCGACCGCGCACAATCGGGGTTCGTGTCGGATATGATTTCTAATCTCATCTACGATTGAAGTCTGAAGGCAGCGTCTTGATACCTCAAGGCGCTGCCTCTTTATAGAATGCGTAATGACAGAGACCGACGACGCCCTCCGAGCAGAGCGCATCAAGCGCGCACAGTCAGAAATGCAGGCTGGCCGGTTTGATGCGGCTGCGGCTATTGCGGAAGACATTCTCTTAGCGGCCCCAGATGACAATGAGGGGCTTTATCTCGCGGCCGTATCAGCGCGCTATCTCCGCCAATTCACAGTCGCCTCTCAACATTTGAATAGGCTCAAACAAACTGCTCCCGAATATGGCCGCGCCTATCAAGAGGAGGCGCATTTGTTGCGTGCTCAGGGTGATCGAGAACGTGCCCTCTTAGCGTATGGTCTGGCGACGCGATACAATCCGGCTTTGGTTGCGAGTTGGCAGGCGCAAATCGATCTGCTGAGCGCGCTGAACCGAAAGGGTGAAGCTGATGTCGCGGCCGCGCAGCTCGACCGCATCAAATCTCTCCCGCGTGTTCTGTTAGCAGTGACCAATCATCTATATGAAGGCCGCATATTCAAAGCGGAAGAAATGGTTCGCGCGTTTCTGCAGAAGCATCCAAGGAATGTGGAGGGGATGCGACTCCTTGCCGATATCGGATCGCGACTGGGTGTGCACGAGGACGCAGACCTTTTATTGGAGTCAGCAATCTCGCTTGACCCTGAGAATATCCAATTGCGGATTGATTACATCCAGGTTTTGCGCAAGCGTCAAAAATTCGCTGAGGCATTGCTTCAAGCTGAAGCCCTGTTAGCGCGTGACCCAGACAACCCCATCTTTCAATCCCTATTTGCGATTGAGAGCATGCAAGCCGGTCATTATGAGGCCGCTCTGGACGCGTTCGACAATGTGCTCGCGAAGCTACCAAATGATCCTGCAACCCTGACCTCACGCGGACACGCCTTGAAGACTTTTGGGCAGTCGGATGAAGCCATTGCATCCTATCAAGCGGCCTTGCGTGCCGCGCCACATTATGGCGATGCCTGGTACGCCCTGGCAAATCTGAAAACCTATCGCTTCTCAGACAGTGAATTGCGAAACATGGAAACCGTGCAACAGAGTGGGGATCTGACCTTCATGTCCCGCGTGCACATCGCGTTCGCGCTGGGCAAGGCGTTTGAAGATCGCGGCGATCACGAAAGCGCCTTCCGCAATTATCAGGTCGGCAACGCGCTGAAACAAAAACAAACCCGTTACACGACAGGGCAGATGCAGGATGAGTTTGACGCCCAGAAACGCTATTGCACGCCCGACCTGATCCGCACTCAAAGCGGCAATGGCTGTCCGGCGCCCGACCCTATCTTCATTGTCGGTTTGCCGCGCGCGGGTTCAACTCTGATCGAACAAATTCTCGCGTCTCACAGTCAAGTAGATGGCACGCTTGAACTGCCCAACATACTGTCGCTGGCCCACCGCCTCCGCGGGCGCAATCTGGTGACGGACCGCAACCGCTATCCGCGCATCTTGGCGGATCTATCCGGTGAAGAGCTTCGAGCGCTTGGCGAAGACTATGTCGAAAACACCCGCATACACCGTCAGGGCGCGCCTTTCTTTACAGACAAGATGCCTAATAATTTCCGCCATATCGGCCTTATCCACCTGATCCTGCCCAATGCGAAGATTATCGATGCGCGTCGGGCGCCTCTGGATTGTTGCTGGTCAGGCTTCAAGCAACTCTTCGCCGAAGGCCAGGAATTCACTTACGGCTTGGAAGAGATTGGGCAGTATTATCGCGGCTATGTCGACCTTATGGATCATTGGGAAAGTGTTCTGCCCGCCAATCGCATTTTGCGCGTGCAACACGAGGATGTCCTCGACGACCTCGAAGCGCAAGTTCGGCGGTTACTCGACTATTGTGAATTGCCCTTTGAGTCGGCTTGCGTAGACTTTCACAAAACCGATCGTGCGGTCCGAACGGCCAGCTCAGAACAAGTGCGCCAGCCCATCAATCGTGCTGGCCAGGATCAGTGGCGTCCATTCGAACCTTTTCTCGCTCCCCTTAAGAACGCGCTTGGTGACGCGTTGCAATATTAAGAAGGATCCTACGGATGAATCTCCGGTCCGAAGATGTTTTGATCGCCCTCAGACAGATCCAGCGCAAGACAGAGCAAGCGTCCAAGAAACTCGCCGCGCAAGCTGGCCTGACGCCATCGCAACTGCTCGTCATGCAGATCCTTGCCGAACGCGGCGAAATCTCTGCGGGGGAAGTATCGAAGCTCACGCAACTTAAACACGCGACGATTACCAGCCTGGTCGACAAGCTCGTCGCACGCGGATTGCTGATGCGCCGGCGATGCGAAGAAGATCGTCGCAGGGTTTGGCTCACGCTTTTGCCAGAAGGGCAAAACGTCATCACGTCTGCTCCGGACCTCCTGCAAGATACCTTTCAATCGCGCTTTGAGTCCTTGCCAGACTGGCACCAGGCCATGCTTGTCTCAGCGCTTGAGCGCATCGCAGCCTTGCTCGATGCTGAAGGTCTGGAGGCGGCGCCCATCCTAGATGTCGGCGCGCTGGATGAGCGGCCATAGGGCGAGGGAGAGAAGACATTGAATCTCGGAGCAGCCGTCTGGCATTCTACCTGCGATGATGTCCGCTATGTCTGGCACAGGCTCGCGGTCTGTTCAGATCGAACTTGAAGAGTCGAGTAGCCCGTCTTTGAGCGCCTTTGCCATGAGCTCAGCGATTGATGAGACATCAAGCTTTTGCATAAGACTTGCGCGGTGCTTTTCGACGGTGCGCGGACTAATCCCTTGTACGGCGGCGATCTCTTTTGTGGTTTTGCCGGCCAGGACCAGGTGCAGCGTTTGATGTTCTCGCGCGGTTAAAGCGACCGCTTCGTCTTGGCCCTCCATCAATGCCATACATTCCGGTGCGATGAAGCGACCGCCGCGCAGGATAAGAGGTAGTTTTTCGTAGAGCAGCTTGTTTGAACCACCTTTCGCAAACATTCCGTCTACGCCGGCACTCACCAACATGCTCAGAACGCCGGGTGCCGTCACAGATGAATACACCACCACTTTTGTCTTCGGGCTCCAGCGCCGCACATCCGTGTATACCTCGGCGCCACCAGAGAGCGGCATGGTCAAATCCAGGAGGAGAAGGTCTGGTTGGTGCTGTTTAACCGCTGCTAAGGTTTCAAAGCCGTTCGACGTTTCTGCGACAATGTTGAGCGTCAGCAATTCTAGAAGGTCCGAGCGCTCGAGGGCCGCCCTTAGACCGTCGCGAACAATATCGTGATCATCGGCAATAATTGCAGTGTAAGTGTCTGAAACCGACATGTTTTCTCCTTGAGAAAACTGTCTGGCATACTCGTATCAAAAACAGAAGGATTAGTTGGGGGCTGCGACGGTCGGGAGTGATATCGAAACCCGCGTACCGATCCCGGGTTCCGTCCATACCTGCAAGTCGATGCCGTACTTGTCCGCCAATTCCTTGACGATAGACAGGCCTTGGCCGGTTCCAGATGATTGAGCCCCTTTTTCACCATGTTCAAACGCCCAATCCGCAGAGCCGTCTTCGAACCCTCTACCATTGTCGATCACATCTAGGCGAATATGGCCTGAACGCTGTCGAACGCCGAGCAACACCTTTTGCGCGTCAGAGTGCATGATGGCATTTGTGATAAGGTTGCTGGCGATCCGAATGAGGATAAGGGGCGGAACACTCACCGTTGCTGATGATTGTACGGTTTTAAGCTCAATGCCTTTATTGCGCGCTTCAGCGGCGAACAATTTGTCGAGCGTTTCGAGCAAGACACTGACGCCGAGCGTTTCCGCCTCTACCTCGCCATGTAATCCGGCCTCGAGCGACCGACTCCCCGCGGTCGACAGGTCGGATGTCAGGTCATTTAAGTGATCGAGGGCGCGATCCAATCGATCGACCATAGGGGCGCGAGAGTCGTCGGACCGAAGCGCGTCCAGCTCAGCCCGCATAGATGCGATGGGTTGGCGAATATCGTGCGACGCGGTCGATAATTGCCGCGTGCGCGCATCTGCGACGGTGCGGGCGCGTGCGTATTGTTTCTCCATCTCCAGCAAATCTGCACTTGTTTGTGCATCTTTTCTCGCGGCTTCGACAGCATTCACAAGCGCTTTGTCGCGATCCTTACGCATATCGTTCAGTTCCAGTAGGACCCCCAACATTGTGGGGAAGGCAACGATAACGAAAAACACCCTCAGGATCGCGCCTTGTTCAATCCAAGCGCGCCCATCACTCACGAGATAGAGAACGATAATGCCGGCCGTCGCCGTAAGCGCCATTGCTGCGGTCAGCGCGGGCACAACTCGTCGACGTGAATCATGCGTCCGCCAGGTGCGAGTCGCTGTGAATAGACCTGCAATCATCAAGACGACCGACGTATTCGTCACCCCCATCCAGAGCGTGAAATCCTGTACGAGCCACAAAACTGGAATGCTTATTGTCGAGACAAAGGCCATACACCAAAGCACCGTCTTGATGGTCTTCGTCACTTTGTCCGGGTGATAGACTTGCGCGGCGGCGATGAAGCCAATGGTGCACGTAAGTTGCCCTGTACTGAGCACGAAAGAGTCGTTCAGAGGTCGGCCCATACTTGGAAACAGTCCAATCAATCCATCCTCGAGCATCCATATCGACGCCAGCATGCCGAAATTGAGGGCGGAAATGTAGAGGCCCGGTAGGTTCTTCACGGCGATGTTCAAAAATAAGAAGATCAGCACAATCGTGACCGCGAAACTGTAAAACCCGATCGCTGACGGCGTGTAAGCCGGTGATTGCGCAATCGGTTGGGCAACTGCGCTGGCCGCGAACGCGAGGACGCTAAAAACACAGAATTTGAGGGCTCGGACCACAGCTTCGACCTGACTCACAGAAATCTAGGTGAACAGGTCTACCATTTTTACAGGTTTTACAAATGGGTACTGGCACCCAATATGCGTCATCCGTTCTCGTCGCAAATTTAGGTCATAGAACAGTCGATACACCGCGCGTTCCAAGCATAGGGGAGCAGAAAAGCCGGCCAATCTTGAAATCTAAACCGCACAACGACTTCATGCATGGCATATGAAATCTAGAAAGTGTTGATAATCGGTGGGTTTTCGTCTTTAAGCGATCCATGAGCGTCGATCCATCTAAGCCTTTGAAGGTGAGTCCAGACGAAGTTATCGATGCCGTCTATGAGGGCGCTTTGGAGCCCGGTGAGTATATCCAACTCTTCGAGGCCTGGGATCGGTTTTTTTTGGATCCTGCGACCCAACGAAGCGATGAATCTGATCGTCTGTTGCCGCGCGGTGCCGAATTGGAGTCACACTTTCGGCGCGCGGCTCGAATTTTTGAGCAAACGCTGCAAACCGAGACGAATGGAATACAGACCGTCATCAATGAGATGAAATATGCGGCTTTCGGGATCAACGGAAGCGGCGCGATTGTTCTTTATAATCAAGCGGCTCAACGTCTATTCTTAGATCGCGGTGTTGAATCGCTGTTCGATTACGTGATCAATGCCGACGCCGAAATGCGCCTCAAGACCTTTTTAAAGGACCAGAAAATCGGCAAAACGACCGGAGATTTGCAGCTTTGTCTGACAGGTGAGCACCCTAAGACGCAACAGAATCTGGTTTTCATCATTGAGCCAGTAAAGGAGGAAGACAGCTCTGCTGTTGCGCTCGTGAAGACATCATCGGTGTCTTGGAATGATGAGAATGAACGTCTCCTCAAATCGGCTTTTGGTTTTACGCAGGCCGAAACCGAAATTACCAAATCCATGGTCAATGGATATTCCCTCACCGACATCGCCGAACACCGCGGCCGATCGCTGAGTACGATCCGCACTCAGATCAAAATGATGCTTCAGAAGACCGGTCTTGGCTCGCAGAAAGAGCTGCTTCGCCTGGTCACGTCTATCTGTTTTATTCTAGACGAAAGAGCCTCAGATTCGTCCCATCGTCAAAAAGAGCTTCAGACGTCGAACGCGCGAATAGAGCGCCTCGATTCAAAGGACGGTCGTTCACTATCCTATGTAATCTCCGGACCGAATGACGGCACTCCAGTCCTGTTTCTGCAACCAACGACGCGGCCGGATTTCACACCGCGATTGCAAGCCGCCTTCGCCGCGCAAAACCTGCGGATCATTTCTCCCGTCCGGCCAGGCAGTTGGGGAACGTCGCCTTTGTCCAAAGGCGAAACGGTTGATCGACTGATCGAAGATTATGTCTCGCTGGTCGAACACCTAAATTTGGATATTCGCATGATTGTCGGCTACTGCTCCGGGGGCATTTATGCGGCTAAGCTCGCCGCACGTTTGGGATCAGGAATCGACCGCATTTGCTTGATTGATACCGGGGCGCCATTGGATTCAGTTGCCAAAATTCGCAACATGCCACGCACGGAGCGGAGGACTTTTCTCACCGCGCGTTTGTTCCCATCCGTTCTTTTAGTGCCGCACCGACTGATCGCAGCAGATTTTAGACGCTCATCTAAAGGGGAAGAGAAGACGGTCTCATATTTTTACGCGGACAGCCCTCATGACCGCGCTCTCATTCGACAAGACGAATACTATCAGATCACGCGAGACAATATCGCTTACTGTTTCGAGAACGTTCCACAGCTGGTCTCAGATGTGATCCTGTGGGCCCAAGATTGGACTGAGCTTCTCAATCAGATCAGTGAGAAGGCGCGTGTCCATTTCATTACGGGCGCCGAGAATAATATGTTCCCACCTAATGACGTAAAACGACTTGAGACCGAAAATGGAAATATCCGATGCACCATTGTCGATCATGCGGGTCAAACGCTGATCTATGAGCACCCGGAAACCATCGCCGCTCTAATTGCCGAATAGACCGCGCACCAGACCCCGAACCTCACGGCGCGTTTCGCGTTCGGTTTGATCCTCTGCTTCTTGCACAGCGCCATCAATAACATTCCCGAAGGGGTTCATTCCGGTGTCGCCATTGCCCGCAGCAAACATGCTCATATCCATGACTTGATACCCAGCTGGAACGGCGAACAATGCCGCAGGTTGAGCGCCACGAACGAGACTGATCATCTCATAACTGGCAGTCGCATCGGTCTGGTCTTGCGCATGCAGCAAAATCCCATCTGAGGTTAAGCAGGCGCGCTGCTCGGAAATTTCGCCAGTCTCGGTCACGCTCGAAACATCATAAACCGTACACGCTTCTCCCGCATAGGTCGCACTGCCAATCCGAACGCCCTGTTCTGGGACAGTTGGATCGAAGGCTTGACCGCTTTGACCGGGTGAAAATGTGAACTTCATCGCCATTCGATCGTCTGCAGGCACTTGGTCCCCGACGGGAAACATAAGCATCATTCCCTGACCATAATTGAGAACCATCGCCATAGGGGTGGCTTCATCGAGCAATTCTGCCGGCAGGTCGTAACGGAGGACTGATCCACTGGCGCGCACTTCAATGTCAAATGTCTGATTCTGATCGTCTAAGACTTGCGCAGTGCCAGAATATGACGCGGACGGTTGCGGCGTCGGTTCTGCCACAGCCACGCTCAACGCACAGGCAGCGATCCCCGTCAGAATTGCCGCTTTATGGGTCAGATGGGTATTGATCATGAATTGCTCCAGTCATTCGGGCTGCTTCCTGGGGCGATCATATAAAGGCGGACTGAGGGCGTCATACGCCGTTTTGGGTAGGTCTAACTGCCCGCGTCTCACAAAGGGAGGAGCTTACCTCATCTACGGTATGCGCCTGGCGGATCGCACATGGCAGACTGCTGAGGGAAAGATGGAGTTTAATCGATGAAAAAAATTGGACTATGCCTTGCCGGTATCGCCATGCTGTGTGGTTGCAATTCTCAATCACAAGAGAGTGGCCCGACAGCCACAGATTATCTGTTGGTGAAATACACCGCGATCGGGACGCCAGAGTCTTGCGGCGTTGAAATCCTAAGCACGATTTCAAACCAAGTTGATCTCTATATGCTCGACTATGATTTGTATTTGAATGGCCAGAAGAAAATGCTGAGCCAGCTCCAATTCTCGGGTCATGACGGCATAGACTATATTCGCGATGAAACGGTCTCATTGGTTTATGAGAATGCGCCTTGCGACTCCTATGACGTTGAGTGGCGCAACTTGAAATGCATCACCGACTTTAGAGATGAGTTTGAATGCCCTGAGATCAAAACAGAAGGCGCTGAAATCTTTAAGTCTCATACAATTACACGAGACTAGTCGATCAGGCATGCGCTCACATCCGCGGACCTGCTCCCATGCTGAGCCTCAATGGCTTTGCATGGGAGATGCGTTATTTGACGATGAACTGTTTTTAGAGTGGTACGGATTTCGGCCCGCCAATCGTTTCAATACCGTCTAGCAAGTGCTGAAACTCTTCCTTCGACATGTCGTTGATGGCTTTCGCAGAGCGCGCGCGATCCTGAGGAAGCGTTATGCCCATTTGCTTCCAATAAAATTCTATTGCTGTTTGATGTTTTAGCACCCGATCTGCTCCAGCTTTCACGCTGTCATCTGTTTCCAACACGGTTTGATCGGCACAGTCAGAACAGTCCGCCTCAGGTACGCTTTGCGCGTCTTGAGCGCTGATTGCGCCTGACATTCCTATGACAGCCGATGCCGAAATTACGGCGCTTATCAACCCTTTTCGATAGATCCTCATTCTCATGAATCCTCTCCTAAAACCTAGTCCTGTTGCAGGCGCACCTGGCTAAACTCCAAATTGCTCTGCGAATAAGAATAGAGTCCCATCGCGCTCACAGTCGGGAACGCTCCCTGATGTCTTAGGACATTTTCACCATCAACGATGAGGGAGATTTCGCTATTCGAATAGGCAATCTCAACCTCATATGTGCGCCCAAACTGCCATCCCGTTTCAGGGCCCGTTTCTGTGGCTAATGGCGTAATCAAAGCTGGATCGGCGTGTCCCCAAAACCGCTCGACTAGGCTCGTGCGATCGAGCGTTTTGGGGAGCGTTCCTTTAAAGGCGGACAGACGCCAGCCCTCGGGCGCTGGTACGCCGCGATATCGGGCGTCGGAATGTTTCCAGTCGAGCAGCAGGAAATCCACATCTTCACCCGCGTCCCCAATCGATTGCAGGCCCAAGATAAATCCCAAATGATCTTTTTGAGGCGCTTCCACTTTGATTGACGTCTTAAACCGATAGGCGCCTTGAATAGGCTCAGACTGAAGGAACACGGGATAGCGAATATTGTTGTCGACCCGCGCCGCATTCGCGCTGTCCGCGATGAACCAATTCCCATCACCAGACCCGCCAATGGCTGACTCGCTCCATCCGGTTAGATCGACAGGTACAAATCCATAATTTGCATTCTCATCTGTATCCGGTTCGGTCTCAACGGGGCGAACCAAATCACTCGCGTGCGTAAAGCTCGGTACATCTCCCGCTCGAAGCCAGGTTCGGATCTCTTCAAACACAGACGGGTTACCTGAGCTCGCATAGACGAGATCCGGTTTTTCGCGCCGATCGAGACCGGCCGAATAGCTTTCATCTCCAGTCACGGCGATATCATGCACGCATATCGCGAACCAAGGCTCAACCAGGCCTTCGGCTTCACACCGAGCGCGCGCAGATTCCAGTGCGGCCATGGTCGCCTTGGCTTTACGTCCCGGATGTCCTGAGACGGCAAATGTACGAGCTGTCTCACCCTCTCGATAAGGCAAAAGGGGAGAGCTTTCGGTGAATCGCATGACTTGCGCATATTCGGTATGAAGCCACGCCCAAAGATCTGCGCCATCGGGAATCGACAGGTCATCGAGTGCCGCACCATTTTGGTTTCCAAGCAACCCGCGCGTGGTCTGTTCGCTAAGCAAATGAACGTCGACATTCAAATGCCCCGTCAGGACATGAACTTGAACCAAGCCAATGTCCGGCTTCATGATGATAAAGCGACCATGCGAACGCTCGCCCATGATAATTCCATTCACCGGACCTGACACAGCTTCAGCCCAGGGAATGGATCTCTCGCCATCCGTCACAGTCCAGGTTTTATCGCGTAGATCATAGCTGATGATCGTATCATCGATTTTTATGCCTACGGCAGTTTGCGCGCTCGTCATATCGTAAACCGGCGACATACGAACATGCACAGCAAACCGGCCGTCCGTCGTCTCCATCAAGGGGAAGTCGCCGGCGCTCTGTAGATCGTAAACTAAGCCGTCAAAGGTCTCGTAATGCGGCTCACCGCGGCCGCCTCCCGTTGGCGGGTCAGGTTCAAATGGCGGAGGGGGATCACATTTGGAATCGCCAAACTGAACCTGCTCCATCGCTTTGCAATATTGTTCGCTAGCTTTGCAACCATTGTCGCGCGCTTGATTGCAGAACACGCTTTTGCCCGTCACCTTGCAAGCGGCTTTCAATCGGTCGATTTCTTTTTCGCAGTCTTTTTTGACTTTGTCGCATTTCTTTTTGCAGGCTTCGGGGCCGCCACCAAAGATGTTGGGCAGGAAGCTAGATTGTGCGGAGGCGGGTATGGCCAGCAACGCTAAGACGAATAAGATTAGGATGAATCGAGACGTGCGGTACAAATTACGCTCCCGGGCATATGCTATCGAGTGATTGTAGGAAAAGCGCGATTGCGAGAGCATCATCGTCGCTCAGATCGGCGGTATCTGCGGTCTCTGCAGTCTCATCATTGTCTGCCGCGAGCAATTGCACAGCTTCCAACGGGTGGTCTTTGGCCGCCGCATTGAAACAAACCAAAAACTCCGCCGTTGCTTCGATCTCCGACACATCTTCCTTCGGCAGGATAGATGTTTCAGATTGAGGCGTGGGATCAGCTACATCGCTCTTCGGCGTGCAAGCCGTCGCGAGAATTGCTCCCGTAAGGATGCATCCAAAAAATCTGCTGACGCGCATTGAGCCCTCTCTCACATTTGCGAGCAGAGTGGCGCAGGAGACGAGATGCGTCATACACCAATTGGCGTAAGTCAGCCGGACCAGACGCGATTAAGACTGTTGGGAAAAGCTGCGCAGACCGGCGTGAGAGCGCGCGATGACCAACGGTTTGCCATGAAGGAGCACCATAAACATGAGACATCGCCTGATCGTAGCCATGCTCTGCACTCATTTGATCTTTGGTGCGTCGGCTGTGGCGCAAGACGCTACAGTTCATCAAAGCAAAGTGGGCAGTTGCGAGAAAGATGGGTACGAGATCAATTTTACGGCGATTGAAAGTCCGATCTCCGGTAGCAATGCTGCAGAAGCTTTGCCCGGTGCTGAGGAAGCTTCCGCTTTCGTGCAATTAACATCGATTTCACCTGGCCCAATGAGAGAAGACAAAACCTGCACGCGCATTAAGTGGCGGGGTCAAGGCGGATGTATCAAGGCCAGCGCACAAATCTATCTTCCGAAAATGCACAATGAAGAAATCGATGAATGTGCCAACTATAATGAAACAATCCTATCCGTTCGCGAACAGATGGTCAGACTTATGCGCGACCGCGTATCTGGCTTTCGCCAAACGCTTGGCCAGTGCGAGACTTTAAGCGATAATCCTCTACGTGTCTCCAAAGCTCAAGCGGCAGCCTTGACCGGAGACGAAGCCAAAAACCAGAGCCTTCAGCGGCAAGTGGATGCTCTGCTCGAGGCCGCTGCCGTCCGCGTCGATCGATGCATCCCTGTGATTACCGTTAAGGAATATGGCAGCCGCGCCTATTACCAGTTCGACCAAAACGAAGAGCGATCATGCGGACTAACCCCTGATCCGCAGATGCTCGGCGTCAATGTGTACGCGCCGGGAAATCCTTTGATGAAGGAAGTTCGCGTGTCGATTACGGGCGGAGATGGAAAGCTCATGCTCGGTCGCAGTCAAATCACGGCATCGTTGCCTGGCCAAATCGGCTCCATCGCTGGCAATGCTCACTGTGAGCCGAAAGAGGGCGATCATTATGTAACAACGCATCCATTCATACTGATCGCGTCGGAACCCGTTTATTGGACCGGGTATCGGGTTTCACAGCCGAGCCGAGAGCACGTTGCGATGCTAGAACGCAAGTGTGCGAGGACGAGATGCTGAAATGTCGGGAATAAGAGTCAGATTCTCCCGATTATAGTCCCTTTCTTTCATCGTCATGACGAGATGAAGGACAAGTTTTTGTCGCGCTGCACAAAAACTGAGCACTAAGGCGGAAGCCGCAGCTTCTATCTCAAAAGTTTGTAGACGGGCGTCAATTTCGGCCGTTTGGTAGGCGCATGGCGAAGACGTCATAGGTGAGTCTCACATCCGCCGATGGATGGAGTTCCCCACACGATTAGCGCGACATTCGCGCTCCAAGTGGGTTTCAGAAATTCTGCTTGCGCCAAAGCGCGGGCTCCATCGGAGATTGAGATGACTATTAAAACCAAACTCGAAAACCTGTTCGGACGACGAACCTTTATTGCGGCCGCTATGTCGGCGGGCGCGCTGACACTTGCTGCTTGTGGGGGTGGCACAGGTCCGGCCGAAACCACAGAAAGCGCAACAACCGAAACTGCCCCAATCGTTATCCCGATGGAGGGGCTTGAAAAGACAGATCTGAAGTTCGGTTTCATTAAACTGACAGATATGGCGCCTTTGGCGATCGCCTATGAAAAGGGCTATTTTGAAGAAGAGGGTCTGTTCGTCACGCTCGAGCCTCAGGCGAACTGGAAAGTGCTCCTCGACCGTGTGATTGATGGAGAGCTCGACGGGGCGCACATGCTTGCCGGGCAGCCCCTCGCAGCAACGATTGGCTTCGGCACCGAAGCGCATATCGTCACGCCATTCTCCAGCGCTTTCGCATTGGCTGCCAGAAGCGGTAGGTGGTGGGTGCCGCTTAGCTCCAAAAGATCGAGGATTCTGGCGTTCTGAAATCTGTCCGCATTCGTCGACACAGACTCCTATTCGCCTTCAAAACCGCTCAAACCCTCCATCAGAGTCACCCATCGATAAGTCAAATTGAACTTTTTGCGCATCAGTGCCGCGAGTGCCGGATCAATAATCATTTTACATAGAATGCCGTAAATCGCGATCTCCGCGCTAGAAGGGCGGGAGCCAAAAAAAACATCCCATTTAGGAAGTTGCAGGCATTCACGTTACGGCCCGTTTGAGTTTACTCAGACAATAGCTTTGCCGGATCTAGTTCTAGGCGGCGGATGCGTTCTTGGATCCGAGGCCACTCTTCGTTCAAGAATTTTGCGCGTTCACTCTCTAGCAAGCGCGCCCGAGAATTTGGCGAGACTTCTGCACCGATTCCGCGGCGCTTGATGGTCAGGCCTTCTTTATCGAGTTCCTGAAACACTTTGGCGGCTGTGAGCGGACTGACATTAAACTCGTCGGCCACGCCGCGCACAGATGGCAACAATTCTCCTTCAGGATAAACCCCATCCAAGACACGACGGATAATAATATCCGTGATCTGCCGATAGATCGGCAGGTCGTCGTTCCAGACTGGATTCGTTGCACTCATCGAGAAGTTTCCCATCGCTCAGTCACTGGCTTTGAGCGGGTTTTGCCATTGCCTTCTACCTAAAACATATTTTTCTTGTTGACAAGTTAACTACACGTGTGGTGTGTTAGGTATGTAATACAGTGAGGCGATGACATGAAACCGCTACCCAAAATGAAACGTAAAGGCGATGCCCCTGACAAAACGGTGGCGGTGGTCCCGCATCCAGCGCGATCCGAATCGCATTTACAGGCAGGATCCGAGGCAATGGACACCGATCGCGAAACTGTTCGCGGGGGACGCCATCGCCTTCTGATTGGCGCTGCAGTGACCGTTCTCATAGCGGGTGGCGCCTATGTCTATTTCAATAATGGATTGCAACCGAGTGCGAGCGTCTCTGAGGCACGTATGACAATTGGTGAGGTGGCTGTGCGGCCCTTCGAAGAGAGCATCCCTGTCAACGCCATGCTTATTCCCGAGCGTACCGTTTATCTGGATACCGTCGAAGGTGGCCGAGTTGTGAAACGCCATCAAGAAGACGGAACCTACGTCACCGCGGGCACCCCTCTCATTACTCTTCGCAATAAGTCTCTCGAACTCGACGTGATGAACCGCGAGGCACAGTATACCCAGCAGCTGAGCAGCCTGGCACAAGCGCAAATCGCGTTCGATCAAAACATGCTGCGCTATGATCAAGATCTGATGAATGCAGAGCTCGAGATCAATCTTACACGCGCCGACCTAGACCGCCGTCTACCGCGCGATGTCACGGGTGTACCGCAGTCGGAAATCGATCGTTTGGAAGCTGAACTCTCTCACCGTGAGCGGTCCTATGCGACCATCGCAGCGGCAAAAGAGCGCGATACGGCCAATGCGGCCCGTAACCTAGATCAGTTGAAACAGTCCGTCGCTCGCATGGAAGCCAGCATTGATCTGGTTCGCGAGAGCTTAGATGGTCTCACCCTCCGCGCCCCGATTGATGGTGAAGTGTCTGCACTTACTACGGAAGTTGGCGAGGTTCTGGCCCCAGGGGCCCGGGTGGCTCAAATCGATGAAACGGGGGCGTTTAAAGTTCGCGCGCAAATCAACGAATTCTACCTCGGGCGACTAACGACGGGGCAGACCGCGCAGACGATGATCAATGGCGATCATTATGTGCTTTCAATCGATAAGATTTATCCAACTGTCGAAAACCGCGAATTCGCTGCTGACCTTCGATTTGTCGACGGCACCCCCGATGGCCTGCGCCGTGGCCAGAGCTTACAGCTCAGAATCGCGCTTGGAGATCAGTCCGAATATCTGACCATACCGACCGGTGCCTTTTATGAAGAAACAGGCGGGCAATTCGTCTATGTGCTCAATGCCGCGTCCAACACCGCCGAAAAGCGTGAGGTCGTTCTTGGCCGTCGCGGCGCCGATCAAATCCAAGTCATCTCTGGCCTCAATGCCGGAGAGGACGTGATCACATCCTCTTACTCAACATTCGCCGGACGCAATCGCGTCCGCATCGAACAACCCTCTCGCTCATAAAGGAGACGCAGGTGATCCAGCTCAATAATATCCGTAAAGTCTATGCGACCAAAGACATGGAAACGGTCGCTTTGCGAGACATCAATCTAACCATCAAGACAGGCGAGTTTGTTGCCGTCATGGGACCGTCCGGATGCGGCAAGTCCACATTAATGAACATTCTTGGCATGATCGATACGGTCACCGAAGGACAGTATCTTTTCGACGATGAAGACATCACCGATTTCTCCGAAAAGAAGCTCGTGCAAATGCGCAAAGCCAATCTCGGTTTTATCTTTCAAAGCTTTAATCTGATCGATGAGCTTACGGTTGAGGACAATGTCGCTTTGCCATTGCGCTATCTTAAAGTCTCGAAAGCCACCCGGGAAAGCCGCGTCCGCGAAGCGCTTGAACTGGTTGGCCTCAATCACCGCGCGCGCCACAAACCCTCTCAGCTCTCTGGCGGCCAACAGCAGCGCGTGGCCGTTGCGCGCGCGGTGATTGCAGATCCAAAACTGATCCTCGCAGACGAACCAACTGGTAATCTCGACTCTCAAAATGGCGATGACGTCATGGAACTGTTGCGTCTGCTCAATGAGCAAGGCTCCACGATCCTAATGGTGACGCACTCAGAAAAAGACGCCTCTAAGGCGCATCGGATCATTCGCATGCTGGATGGTCAAATCCAGGATGATGGCCGCACCCCAGAAAAGGAAAAAGCACATGCTTAAGCACTTCTTCCTCAGCGCGCTTTCGCACTATGCCAAAGCGCCGCTTACAACGCTCGTAAATGTCGTTGCGCTCGCCCTCGGAATCGCTTGTTTCTTTGGTGCGTTAGGCGTGTCATCCTACTGGGGGCAAAGTGATGACAGCTTTGAGAATCGCGATCGCATCCGTCTGATCACCCAGCAATTTGTCTCTGAAGATGGAGACATGCGCGACAACCCAATGGTGGCTGAGCCGGTTGCCAAATATGTTCGTGAGGATGTGCCTGAGCTCGAAGCGGTTGCCCGTGTGACTGCGAGTGATCCGGCGACATTCCTTGTCGAGGGCGAGCCCTTCAGAGTTGAGACGGCGCTTGCCAATACCGAACTATTCGACATCTTCGATTTTGAGTTCATGCATGGCGATGTAGCCAGTATTCAAGAGACTCCAGGTTCTCTGGTCCTAATGAACAGCGTTGCTAAGCGTTTGTTCGGGACAGAAAATCCGGTTGGGAAGAGCGTTCAGTTTGGCGAAGACTTCATTCCCGTCTCTGCAGTGATCCTGGATCCGCCTCAACCTTCACATTTTGGAACATCAGATCAAGCGATCCGTAGCTTTGAGGTCTTGCAAGTGCTGCCGGCGGCGTCCGAAGATCCGGAAGAGTGGTGGCTTGGTGTCTCTAACTTCACCTATGTTCTGCTTCCGGAAGAGAATACCATTGCGGCAGAGCGCGCGCTTGAAAGTGCGCTATCCGACTTCTCGGAGCGCCGTGTTCCAGAAGATCAGCGCGCCGCTTTGATCCGTCTTTGGTTCGGTACGATGACGTTGGAAGAGTTGCAGGTCAAAGTGCTTGATGGTCAGATCTTCAAAGACAATCGAAATGCGCTGTCCGTGACCAACATCTTGTTCGGGATGGGCGTGTTGATTTTGATTGTCTCGATCATCAACTATTCCAATCTCGCAACGGCTCAGGCGGCCGGCTATGCGAAAGAAGTCGGCATGCGCAAAGTCGTCGGCGCTTCGCAAGGAAGCATAGCTCTGCAATACTGGCTTGAGGCGTTTCTTCTGACATTGCTCGGATTTGTTTTGGCGGCCGTATTGATCGTGCTGACAGCGCCAGTTCTTAAAGCGCAAGCTGGGATCGACCTGATGGCCGGTCTAGAGCGTAACCAATATCTTTCCTTGTGGGCGATTGGTTTGGCTTTGGTGGTGAGCGTGCTCGCCAGCATTTATCCGGTCGCTTACCTGTCTCGCATTCGTCCAGTGGAAGCCTTGCGGTCAGGAAAAGTTCGAGGCGGCAATCGTCGGCTCACGGAAGTTCTTGTTGGCGTCCAGTTCGCGGCAGCCAGCGCTTTGCTTATCCTCGTGCTCGTGGTTGGTCAGCAAAACGCACATATGCGCAGTTTGGTTCTATCCCCTGATGAAGACCCGGTCGTGGTGTTGGAAGGTCTGGCTGTCGAGGGTGATCACTCTGATGACTATCGTGCGATGCTCGATCAGTATCCCTCTTTGAAGTCGATTTCGCATATCGGTTACATGCCGTGGTCAGACTATCGCAACATGATGAATACGTCGCCAACGCGCGATGCCGGTGGGATTGAAGCGACCAGCACACGGTCTGATATTGGCTATGACTTCTTCGAAACGTATGGCGCAAAGCTGTTGGCGGGGCGTTTGTATGATCCTGAGCAAGACCGGTACTGGCAAGCCTATCCTGACGATTATAATGGTGACTTTCCCACCGTCATCGACGCGACCTATGCCGAAGCACTTGGCTACGCGTCGCCAGAAGAGGCCGTTGGACAGCCGCTTTATATGACCCGTCAAGCCGTGCGGACCTTCGACTGGGATCCAACGTTCCGGATCATCGGCGTCGTGGAAACTGTTCCGCTTGTCTATGGCATCGGTAATATCCGCTCTAACTTCTATGCGCTTGCGCGCTACAGCGGTGAGATGAACCTCATGATCCGGATCGACCGTAACAGGGTTCAAGAAGGCATCGAAGCGATTGAGACCATGGTCAAATCGCGGGATCCCAATGCAGTCGTGAATCTGCGCTTCACCGATGATGAGTTTGAACGCAACTTCCAAACTTATCAGGGTATCAATGTCGGCTTCATGGGACTGTCGCTCATCGCGTTTGCCATCTCAACGATTGGACTCTTCGCAATGGCCGTGTTCACGACCCTGCAGCGTCGTCATGAAATTAGTGTGCGTAAAACGTTGGGAGCTTCAACCGGCGATGTGACCATGCAGCTCGTGAAAGAGTTTACGTGGCCTGTATTGATCGCCAATCTTATCGCGTGGCCCATCGCATATTATGCCGCCACACTCTATCTCCATAACTTCATGCAGCGCATGAGCTTAACGCTTCTACCTTGGATCATCGGATTGATCGTCACCTTGTTGATCGCTTGGGTGGCCGTCGGTGGACAAGCGTTCAAAGCCGCTCGCGTGAAGCCAGCAGAGGTGCTCAAAAGTGAATAAGCGTTTTATCCTCGTCGCATCAGCCTTGGTTCTGACATCGGCTTGTGCGACCCAATCTACCGAACTTGAAATTCAATCGCTCACCAATGCACCAGAGGCGTGGGTGATGGCCGAAGACGAAAGCGAAGCTGTTCTGACCGGTTGGCTAGAGGCGGTGAATGACCCGAAGCTCCGGGCACTGGTCGATGAGGCATTGGCGGCGAACTTTGAGATTAGTGCCGCACAGGGGCGATTGAACCGTGCCCGCGCCATCCTCTCGCAAAGCCGCGCGGCGCAAGGCCCAAGCCTAAGCGCTGAGAGTCGAGCATCCATCTCAGAGGGGCTTGGTGGCAGTGCAGATACAAGTTCGTACACGGCTGCCCTGAATGCTAGTTGGGAAGCGGACCTGTGGGGGCGCTTGTCGTCAGCCAGTGCAGCGGATGCCAGAACCGCTGATGCTGCCGAGGCAGACTTCAAAGCCACTCAGCAGCTTATCGCGGCCAGTACAGCCCAGGCCTATTTTCAACTCATCGAAGCCAACCAGCTCGCAAATGTGGAGCAGTCGAATCTCGAAAGCCTGGAAGAAACGCTTGGCTTTGTGTCCATTCAGTTCGAGCGTGGCCTTCGTTCAAGCGAAGACATCGCTTTGATTAGAGCAGACGTGGAAACTTCACGCGCAAGTTTGGATCTCGCAAATCAGGCGCGTCGCGATGCGACCCGCGCGATTGAGATCCTCATCGGCCGGTATCCAAGTGCAAGTCTTCAGGTTGGATCAAAAACCCCTGAGCGACCTGCAGTCTCGGTTATTGGTCTGCCGGTTGATCTGCTCACACGCCGACCTGATATACGGTCAGCAAAACTGACCCTATTGGGGCAGTATGCCCGCACGCAAACTGCGCGCGCAGATTTGCTCCTGCGACTATCCGCCCAAGCGAGCTTCGACGGAACCAGTTCGGCGCTTGAGGATTTATTCGATCCATCCGCTCTGGCAGCAAGTCTGCTGATTAATGGCTCCCAAGTTTTGTTCGATGGCGGCACGCGCCGTGCCCGGATCAAAGCCGCAGACGCGGACGCCGAAATCGCGTTGGCAAACTATCAATTGCTGTTGCTCGACGCCTATAATGAGGTCGAAACCGAATTGGATCGCGGTCGAGTCCTGGAGCGCAGGGAAGTCTTTCTATCCAATGCGTTGTCGGAGGCTGAAGATGCTTTGCAGTTCTCGAGGTTTCGATATGAGCTGGGTGAAAGCGATCTCCTAAATGTGCTTTCGATCCAACAGCGCGTGGCGTCGTTAAAGGCGGAACTCGCGCGCACGCAAAGAGCGCGGCTTGATCAATACGTTTCGCTCGCGTTAGCGCTCGGGCGGGAAATCTGATGCTGAGTATGCCGATTCGTACGAGGTTTTTTACCCACCTCGTTACGTCCGGTTTTAGGAATTCTCTGACTGAAGACTTGCGAACCAAATTACTACCCGGCGCTCTAATCCGGCGGGTCTTTACAAATTTTCCGCTGAAAGCAAGCATAGGCGTTCAATAGTGCGGGGAACGATGCATGGACTGGGATCGCATCGAAGATCTTTTCGAACAAGCACTTGAGCTACCTCCGGCTCAACGCGAAGATTTCATTCAGTCTGATTCAGTTGCGAGTGAAGAACGAGAGCACCTGCTGCGCTTGGTTCAAGCTGATGAGCTCGCCACCGGGTTTCTGACGCAATCTCCAAACAAATTTCGCAACGCCGCGAAACTTGCACCAGGAAAGCTGATTGGTGATTGGCGAATTGTGGAGCCAATTGGCGCTGGTGGCATGGGAGACGTCTACAAAGTATTGCGCGACACCGGGGATTTTGAACAGTTCGGAGCCTTGAAGCTGCTTCATCATGTTGATCCGACAGCCCAAGAGAAATTTGCCCAAGAAAGGATGATTGCTGCGCAGCTCAGTCATGAATCGATCGCACGTTTGATCGACGGCAATGCGACCTCAGACGGACATCAATATATGGTGATGGATTTGGTGCCAGGCAGATCTCTCACCGATTACGCCCAAGCAAACCGGCTCAATCAACGGCAGCGTTTGAAACTATTTTGCGAGCTTTGCGCCGCGGTGGGATATGCACACTCAAAACTTATCCTGCACCGAGACATCAAACCGACCAATATTCTTGTGTCTAATGATGGGCGTCTAAAACTGGTAGATTTTGGCGTCGCAGCCTTCTTGTCAGACGCTTCCGGCGGCGAAAGCGCACCGCTCACAATCGCTTATGCTGCACCAGAGCAATTGGCCGGTGACAGCGTTTCTACGGCAACGGATATCTATGCGCTGGGTATCGTGTTGTGCGAGCTTTTGACCGGCGAACGACGAACGCACCGCGACAGTGCGCTTTCGAATGACCTGCAAGCAATCATCGATAAGTGTACAGAGATTGCGCCGTCCGATCGCTACCAGTCTACTGAAGGCTTGAAGACCGATATCGAACGATTCTTGGGTGACCTGCCAGTTTCAGCGAGGCGTGGTGGATATGCCTATCGACTGAAGAAGTTCTTCTCGCGATACCGTGTCACGACTGCTGTTACCGCTATGGCTCTGATCGGATTGTCTGGCGCTTTATGGATCACGGTCTCGGCATACGAACGCTCCGAAAAAGCCCTTCAGCAAGCCTTTGATACAGCGGAACAGTGGGAGTTTGAAGCCCGAACAACCCGTGGATTAAGACGTGCGATTTTGCAGCTTTATGGCGTTGAAAGCGAAGCCGGCGATCCGATCTCCAGCGATACGATTGACGAACGTTTATTGGAGATTTCAAGACAAGCCGAAGTCGCCGCCACTCAAGGGGACGTTCAACAAGCGCATGATATGTTTGCGATTGGTGGCCATTTCATGCGCCGTTTTGAGCATGACAAGGCAATTGATGTCTATGAACGTCTGCTCGCATCTGGCGCAGCCGACCCACTTTTAGACGTGGCGACCAAATCATCTTTGGCTTGGTCGCTCGAATATGTTGGCCGCGAAGAAGAAGCCTTGGCGCTGGCAAAAGAAGTGGTCGCAAATCGGCAGCCCGAGGCGAACAAATATGATCAGCCGGTGATCGAAGTGGAACGGATTATTGCGTCCGCGGATGGCTCACCGGAAGCGCGCGACGCTCTGATCGATCGAATCCAGCATGCCATCGAAGATGAGAAAGAGCTGCCTATTCATGACCGCTTCTACACGCACTGGTATTACAATCAGATGGGCGTCCTCTACCTTCGGGCGGGTGACTATGAAAGCGCCGCCCGATCGTTCGTCGAAGAATTTTACCATGGCCGAGATCTCGGCGTGCGGTCGCTCGAAATGGTATCCACGTCGACCAATGCCGCTCAAGGGCAAGTCTATGTCTTGCGCGAAGGGGCTGCGCCTTTGGCCTATATTGACGACTATTTGCCCTATGTGAATGGCGAGATTGGTGATGACGATCTTCGCCATGGCTTTATGCGCAGCATCCAAGCCGACGCCGCTTTACTGGTGGGAGACTGGGAGCGCGCCCACACAGACGCATCGGATGCGATCGAGTTGCTCGGCTTAGATCCAAATCACCGTGGTGGATGGGTGCACCAAGCGCGTCTCACCCGGCTTCGGGCGGCTTTAAAGCTCGAACGGATTGATACGGCAGAAGCTGACATGGCCTATTTGCAAACCGCGCTCAGCACCAGCGCCGAAGGGGCTTCCTTGCCATGCGTCACGGCGTTGGGACAGGCAGCAATGGTGAATTACGCTCAATCAAGAGGTGCCGCGAGAGTGGCCTTGGATGAAGCGCTCGTGATTTGTTCGGGCGATAGCGCCCGCCCCTTGCGCGCGCCGTTCAAGTTTCACGCAGATACAATCGGATCCTTGTAGGGACAGTTTATTTGTCCGGCTGATTGAAAGTTTGGCGTTTCCATAGATAGGCGCTGCAGCGGCAGCGTATCTGATTATATGGAGACGCATCATGGCTTTTCATCAACTTAAAATCGTCGCGAGCTCGATCGGTTTGCTTCTGTCTTTATATGCTTGCGGACCGTCTGGTTCAGCGACGAACGCTGAAGGAGAGACCAGCGCAAATACAGTGCGCGGCGGGTTCGAGCGTACAGGAGAAATCGTTGGAACGGTTGGAGATGAGCGCGCCACCTGGCACGTACTCAAGATGGATTTAGGGGGTGAGATCCGCTCAACAGCAAACTACTCAAATCCAGTTGGATTGATGACAGAGTTCACCTTGCAAGCCCATCCGGGCAATTCCTTTCAGATCGAGAATAGCGTTTCGGTCACGTTTAGTATGATGAATGGGAATCTCGTATCTGGTGGCGCGCTCTACTTTCCAGAAGCAGGTATGTTCCCGCATTATGGCGATCATAATGACTCCGTGAAGGTGGAACTCGAAACCCTCGAAATGAGAGACGGCACGGCCAAGGTCAAAGGTAAGGCGACAGGAACGATCTACCGCCTGACCGATTATAGCGCTGAGCCAGACATGGGTGATTCAAGACCGATTGATCTTAGCTTCGATTTGACCGCTTACGCAGAGTGAATGGGAGCGGTTTAAGCCATCTCGGCCGCGATCCAGGCGCGCGCGAGCTTCCATTTGCGCCGCACGGTGCGCTCTGATGTATCCAGGATCTTGGCGGTCTCGCGCTCGGTGAAGCCGCCAAAATATCTTAGATCTACAATTTCAGCGAGTTCAGGCGTCTCTAATTGAAGCTTCTCAATAAGGTTATTGATGATCAAGAGTTCCTCTGGCGTCTCGCTGAAGTCCGGCAGAACATGTTGCCAATCTTCAAAATCCTCATGCACGACGCCGCCTCCACGCTTTGCTCTGACATGTTTGCGGGCGGAGTCTATGATGACCTGACGCATCGCGACGGCACAGGTTCTCAGGAAATGTGCCTCGTCTGTCCATTCAGATCGTTGACGGAGTTTGAACCACGTTTCGTGAAGCAGATCAGTCGTGAGCAGCATGACATTGTCACGACTGCCCCGGCGTTTGGCGCGGGCGACAGACTTTAGCGATTCATAGTGTTTGTTGACCAAGAGATCGACCACTGACGGATCAATATCTGACATCTCGCATCCTCCCAAGACGCTGAGGCAACAAGGCTTTCGCGACTGCGTCAAGCAGTTTTCCTGACGAGGTGTGTCCGGTCACCCGTGAAAACGACGTTGGTACTTATGAGGCCTGCATTTTGGGGTTGGGACGAGCGAAATCGGCCCATTCTGTTCGAGGAGTTAAGATGATGAAGTTCAAACTAGCGATAAGCGCCATGTTAATGGCGACGGTTTCTCCCATCGCAATGAGCCAAGACCAAGGTCTGATGCCGGACGCTATTCCTGGCGGCGACCAATTTGAGGTCAATTGCCTCGCGCTTATCCCTGGTGGCGATCAGTTTCAAAACGCCATCCGCCAAATCGATGATGAATTGCCTGAAGGCATACCCGGCGGCGATCAGTTTGACCGCAAGGCTATACCCGGCGGCGATCAGTTTGAACCCTACCAAATTCCTGGTGGCGACCAATTCGTTCGATCTTGTTTTGAAGGATTTCAGGATGTCGGCCTCTTAATCCCTGGAGGCGACCAATTTGATCCGCAAGCGCTTGAGCGATTGGCGCTTGGTGAGTTCGAGTTGTCCCCTGCTTTGATCGAGCAAGGCGTGAGAATGGACCGAACTGCGGTGCAACAGATTGCCAATGGCGGTGGGCTCGGCTTTGATGGATTCATCCGGCCGAATCCAAATCTCTCTGCTCTTGTCGGCGAAGATTTAATTCCCGGAGGGGACCAGTTTGGTTCAAGTGTTCCAACCCTGGATCCCCTCAGAATGGGCGATGATGAAGATATCGAAATCGTGGGCATGAACGGTCCAGAGACGCCTATCATTATGCCCAACCAACCAGACGGAGATGTCGTTCCGGTTCCCGTCCCCGCCGGCTGCGATTGGACCGGAAGTTGGTCGTCCACTTATGGAATTTTGAAGCTTGTCCAGGATGGCAACCTAGTCTCTGGGGACTATAGCACAAAGGGATTCATCGAAGGGACAGTTAGTCCTGGATGCAATTTGAAAGGGACCTTTGATAACCGCCAAGAGCAGATCAAGGGAACGTATGAGTTTACCCGAGATGAAGAGACGTTCGAAGGTCTATGGGGGCTTGAAGGAGAACTGCCTCATGAAGCGTGGAAAGGACGTCGAAGCTCCAGCGAATTGCCAGTTTTGAGAGCGGACGAGCGCTGGACCGCGGCCTGCCAATGGACGGGAACGTGGTTTACCCCAACGGCTGGTGTGCGCATGCGCCTCGTCCAAGACGGCGCCCGTGTTTCGGGCGAGATTGGCGACAACCTGATCGTCGAAGGCACAACAGATACAGCTTGCGAAGGCCGGCGGGATATCCGCATGGAAGCGACCGTGACGGACCGTGAGACTGGCGCAGATCAGTCTATGACAATCACCATGTCGAGTGGCGGTCAGCGGTATACAGGTTCCCTTGGCGGCGTTCAGCAAGGATTGCCAGTTTCAAGTGTTTTCTCTGGATCCCGCGCGTCTCGGGACAAGCCTATTATTCGTGAGCAAGTTTCACCCATCTCAGACGCCGGTGGGGCAGTCCAACGTGCCGGGGAAGACGCTGAAGAGGGCACCGCGCAAGACACAACACAATCACCTTCTCCTTCATCGCAACAGAATATTGCGCGCTTTGAAGTAAATGTCGGCGCCTTGTGCTACAAATCGAGACCAAGAGATGAACGACCAGGGACCTTTGGCTTGGCGCCGTCTATCCTTCCGGTTTTCGGTGTTCAAACCCAGGGCATCGCCTGGGTGAGGGCTCGGATTTACAATAAGAATACCCGGGAAGAAGTTGAACTCGCTCCGATTGGCGGCTTCCCAAATATTAATGGCGACAAGGAACGAGCTTGGGAGGTTAGAATTGGGGATCCACTACGCACCGGCGATCATGCCGTTGCCGCTGACGGATGTTCTGCGTTTTCTCCTTCAGGTTTCGCCTATCAGGATAGATTTGGAGCGAGCGAAGAGAATCCAGCAGGGATTACCAGTGAACCGCCATTGACGTTCGTGTTCGAAATTGATCCAGAACGTTTCGGTTACAAAGACCTGGACGAACTCTTAAAGCGTCGCAGAAATCGGTTTCGCGTGGTGTACAAATTTCAGGCTGGAGACAGATATGCGAATATCTATGAATTCGGTGAAAAAGCCCGCTCACATGCCATGGAAGACGCAAATTTTTGTGGAACTTGTAAGATGGATAATTTCCCAGTTGAGGAAGTGACGGGTATTCGCCAGCCGCTAGGAAATTTCAATCCAACTGGCGATGGAGCGCTTACGGGTTTTCGCCGAGACGGTGCTGAAGCGTTCGTCTTGTATGATATCAAGCGGCTGGATTGAGTGCGATGATCGCCTGATGAAATCGAAGCTATGCCTTATCTCACTCCTAACCAAACTGTATGAAATGGAGAGAAAATGAAACTCCAAACACTACCCGGAATCTTGAGTATCGCTCTTTTGATGGGCGCGTGCAGCGCCGGTGAGGGGGCTACGCCCGATCAGGCCACTAAGGCGGCTGGGGGCCAAAAAGACGCGAAATTCACAATCGTCCTAAAAGGCGGTCCTGCTTTCGACCAATCCGCCAAGAATTTCCGCGTGCGCGAAGCCACAGCGGATTTCTATTGGGTCGTCAGCGATGACTACACCGTTCGGATCGATGCCCGTTTCCAAGAAGGGGACAGTCAGGTGATGGCGACGGATCTCGGCAACCGCAATACAATGATCACTTATACCGATCCTGAGCACGGTGAACTCTTGTGCGGTAAAGATTGGAACGAAGATGTTGTCGGAGATCTGCAACGTACATCTCTCACGGCCGAGCGGGTCGAGGCGACCTTTCGGATTGAATTAGATAAGTGCACAAAACCGAACGACGAACTTGTTTCGGGAAAATTGGTTATCTTGTCCGGTTCGTTGTCTCTGCCACGCACCGATGGATGATACGTTTGCCGAAATCTTTGAGCACGACTTGTGTGAACCAGCGGCTTATCTTCGATTCCAGGAATTAACCGCCATAATGCAAACTGGTCTTCACATCAGATTCAATTTGATCGGCAGTCGCTGAAAGCGCGTTCGCCATTTCTCGCATTGAGAGCAGTGCTTGTATGATCTCGTACTTCGTCGATCGCGGCGCTTGCGCGTTCATCAAGGCATCCATGAGGGCTTCGAGCATTGCAATTGTTGCATCTAAGTTTGCGCGAGCGGGGTCCAGGTCGTCCATTTGCTCGGTTGTTCAATTGCAGACCTCAATCGGAAGTTTCGGTGAGTTGCGGTCCGATGGGAGTGTCGTCTGGGCGAGGGGCGAGTGGGTTTTGCGGTTCGATCACCCTATATTTGACTTCGTTTCGGATCTTAGCCACTTCGCTTTCTAGACGCGTCACCACGTCCGGATGCTCACGTACGTATGAGAAGCGTTCTTGCGGATCTTCAATCAAATCAAACAGAAGCTTCGCACCGAATTGTTCAAACGGGACATAAAAATCCCGGTAATAGGTATTCAAAACGAGTTTAAACTGTTCATCTCTGACCGCGGCGACGTCATTGCCATTGAAGAAGAATAAAACATCGTGGGGCGTTTCGGCGCTGCCTTGCATCACGCCCAAAATATTCTCGCCGTCAATTATGCGATCTTCGGGGACACTCGCGCCGCTGATTGCTGCGAAAGTAGGGAGCAGATCAATGCTCATCGTCATGGCATCGCTCGATGTGTTGGGAGCGATTGCTGCTGGCCACCTCGCAAGGAATGGGACGCGATAGCCGCCCTCGAGCGTCCCGCCTTTGCGATCGCGATAGTCACCAGCGCTACCTTCAAACCAAGGGCCATTGTCTGACGTGACAATGATCAAAGTGTTCTCCGCAACCCCAGCCTGATCGAGCGCGTCTAGGATTTTTCCGATCCCCCAGTCGAGATGTTCGACCACATCGCCATAATGCCCGGCGCGAGACTGACCCGTAGCATGCTCTGGCACGAATAGGGGAATGTGTGGAAACGTTTCCGCGTAGTAGAGAAAAAAGGGCTGGTCGGCGTTTTCAGAGATAAATTCAGCTGCTGCTTGAGCATAGCGTTCGGTGAGCTCGCTTTGGTCAACTGGCGATTGCAAGATTGTTTTGCCGGAATAGAGGTCAAACGGTTGCATATCGTTTGAGTAGGCGACCCCAAAAAACTGATCGAATCCATGGGCCGTGGGCCAAAACTCATCGCTGTGTCCGAGGTGCCATTTGCCGACCATGCCAGTCGCATAACCGACCGTTTTGAGCATTTCGGGAATGGTCGTTTCGCTTTGCGGTAAACCAAATTGAGAGTGCGGAAATACGACGTGCTGCATGCCGGACCGGATCGGATAGCGCCCAGTGAGAAGCGCAGCGCGAGACGGGGTACAAACATTTGCGCCCGCATAAAAACTCGTCAATTGTACCCCTTCAATACCGATGCGATCGATGTTTGGCGTTTCAATCATGTCGGCACCGTTAATACCGACATCACCCCAGCCTAAATCATCGGCCATAATGACGATGATGTTTGGGGGCTGTGCGTTCGGCTCAGATGCAGCTGTTTCGAGCGTGGCACTTACGCAAGTGGTGAGAAGACTCCAGCCTAACACGGCTAAGCTTTTAACGATCGGCGTCATTGCAATCTTCCTCCCAGGTAAGTTGTGACTATTGGGCTTTGGCCCTTATCTCTTCGAATAAAGCATTATGGGCCGCTTGGTCGAGCGTGTAGCCCCGTAATATCCAAAGGATGAGGAGTGCGCCCAAGGCTGGTACCAGCGCCATGATCGCTTTCATTCCTATAAGCGTGGCTGCACTTTGATCTGCATTCGCTTCAAATCCAACAAAGCTCAATAAAATGCCAAGCAAAGCGGCGTTTATGCCGACGGCCGCTTTCTGCGCAAAGGACGCAAACCCGAACGTTTTGGCTTCGGCGCGGACGCCGGTCTTGGCTTCTCCATATTCGACAGTGTCCGGCAGCATTGCCCAGAACATCACCGCGATGGCTGCCGCGCCGAGGCCCGTGAGCCCTATCGCCGAGATAATTATCGCGAAATTGTCGGTAGGGTTTAAAAAGAAGCCGAGATACCCCGTGAATGCGATGGCGACTCCCACTACCATACTGGTTTTCTTTGACGTTTTGCCTGCGAGCCATACCCAGAAAGGCACCGCCAGGATCAAAAGAACTGCCGGTAAGACGAGTGCATACAGCGTGAGCTCGGGGCGTTCTAAATCATACTTGAAATAGTACAGCATGTTCTTGCCAAACATCCCGATACAGATGGAGGCGATGACGATGATAAGGAACACCCGAATGAGCGGCGGGTTTGCTAGAAACATCGGGCCAATCGACTTCACATCGTCCAGGATAGACGTCTTTTCAGCGTCGCCTCCAGTGTCGGGCTCGCGCATGGTTAGAAAGCAGAAAAGGATCGCGACAAATGTTATTGTACCGGCAATTGCGGCGGCGGCAAAATAGCCTTCCGCTTCTCTTCCTTCACCGTAAACACCAACCAAGATCGGCGTCAGGAAAACCACAGCGAGGCCGCCACTCGCTGCACCGACCATGCGGAAGCCCGCCAGGACGGAGCGCTCTTGAGCGTCAGGGGTCAGTCTTGCTTGCAGCGCGTTGAACGGCATTGAGACGATTGTGTAAGTCGTCCGCAGCAGGATATGAGTGATCAGTGCCCACGCGATGACGCCGAAAGGCCAAAAAGACGGAGCACCTGAAAATGCGAGAGGATAACTGATCGCAAATGGGGCAGCGCCGAACAGCAACCATGGTCGATATTTCCCCCAGCGGCTTCGGGTGCGGTCGGCGAGTGTGGCAATCAGCGGGTCTGTGATCGCATCCCAGACCATGGCCAAGAGATAGATTGCACCAGCAATGACGGGAGAAATCCCGAGCACGTCTGTGTAGAAATACATCAGGAATAGAGCTGTGCCTTGCCAAACCAGTAAGAAGCCAAAGTCGCCAATGCCGAATCCAAACCGGACGAGAAGGGGCACCTTTATGGGAGGAGGTGCCCCTGTTGCATTTTGAGCTTCAGATATGGAAACGCTCAAAACAATTCCCTTACAGTCGGTGATTGGGTGCCGGGGAGGAAATCGACACTGACTCGTCCGCTAAGAGAAAACAATTGGTTGCACGCGTTCATTGGCAGAACGGCAATTGATGAAGGTGTGGTCATCCCTGACGCCCTTATCAAAAGTTGATGCCGAGCCGGGCACCAAAATAGCGCTCAAAATCACGAGGGACATAGTGACTTACAACGCCTCCATAGAGCGGATCGCCAAATATGTTCGTCGCGTAGAACTCATCGAACAAATTGTTGACAAAGACGGCAGCGGTATAGCGGCCATCATCGTCTTCGATCCCCACCGCGAGATTCAGGATGCCGTATGAGTCCTGCGTCGCGCGCGGGTCACCGTTCAGGCTAAAATTGACTTCGCTCTGCCAGCGACCGGATAGTTGTACGAACCCATCAAATGAGGTTTGCAATGGAATGTCTTGGCGAACGGAGCCCGTGAGTCTCCAATCCGGTGCATTCGGAAGGTCTCCACCGGAAAGGTCTTGGAGATTTTGCACAATGTCATCCGATGGATCGCTAGGCGTGCCGCTATCGCTCAACGTGACAGGCACACAGCCCTCGGCGACCGTTTGCCCAAAGAAGCACCCAGCATTCGAGAATTCATCGATTTTAGCGTCCGTGTAAGAAATCCCACCTTGCAGTGTCAGCGTATCTGTCGGGGTCGCGATCGCTTCAATTTCAATACCGGATGTCGAGACCGTCCCGACATTTGTCAGTCGAACTTCGGCATTGAGGATGTCGGCATCATCTTCCAGTAGAACGGTCGCTTGCTCTTGGAAGTCCTGAAACTCCGTATGGAATGCAGCGACGTTCAGGATCAAATTGCCATTCATGAGGGTGGACTTAAGACCGGCCTCAAACGCGTCGGAAGTTTCGGCCTCAATCGGTTCGACATCGCTTGCCGCGCCGAAGCCTGCGTCAATCGCTCGGCCTTTGTATCCACGTGCATAACGGATGTAGCCTTGCACATCTTCTGTGAAGTCTCGTCGGATACCGATTTCTCCGGTCACGGCTGTGTCTTCTGTTGAGTCGTCAAGAGCCGCGAGCGTTCCAGGGTTGCCGCCAAATGGGACATCGCCCGGGATCAAGACATTCGCAGGATCTCGATTGACCGTATACTCCAATTCTTCATTGATAATGCGCAGGCCACCGAACACGGTCAAATTGTCGGTGAGGTAATAGTTGCCGCTTCCGAAGAGTGCGAGATTGGTCGTGTCGACGGTGGCGTCAAATCGGCCGCTCTGGTTTAAACGGATACCGCCAGCGACTGGAATGAAGATCTCAAAGCGACGTTGAAACGTCCGGTCGAGATCAAGGAAGAACCCGTAAGCCCCCAAAACGAAATCAAATTTCTCACCCGTGGGCGATGTCAGGCGAAATTCCTGACTCAATTGCTGGATATCCGTCGTGCCGCTGTTCAAATCGAACGTGATGAACCCAGCAATTGGGTCTTCGAGGTCGAGATTGTCCACGTCCAGATTGTTTTCAAAACCATAATCTCTGAACGCGCTAATCGAGGTGAAGGTGAAGCCGCTTTCGAACTCATAGTCGAGCTTTGCCGAAACGCCCGCCTGATCAGAGTCGTTGAACACTGGGGCTCCGACGCGCGCGCTGGCATTTTCGTCGCTGGCGACTATTGGCGCTAAGAGGGCATCTAAGCCAGAAGCAGCTCCGACGGCGCCAGATGTGTCTCTAACGGTATAGATACAGCAGTCTTGCGTGCTCTCGCGATAATCTGCGATCAGCGTGAGGTCGAGCGCATCATTGGGCTCAAATAGCAGTTTGCCGCGCAAGCCCCAATTTTCGTATCCATTAAGATTGCGACCGTCGAAATTGTCGATCTGGCCATCAAACTCTTTGTAGTAACCCGTTAGGCGAGCGCCGACCGTGTCGCTCAAGGGCCCGGAAACGGTTGCGCCGACCGAATACTCATCGCCTTCGGCGCCGCTCAGTTGAATTTTGCCTTCGAACTCATCGCTTGGCGCGGCGGTGGTGACCGATATTACTCCAGCGGAAGCATTCTTGCCAAATAGAGTCGATTGCGGACCCCGCAAAACTTCCACACGCTCAACATCTACAAGGTCCTGAAAGCCGATCGCTTGGCGCGCCAAGACCACATCATCAACTACGATTGAAACGCTCGGCTCGACCCCTTGTGAGAATACAGATGTTCCAACGCCGCGAATGTTCACTGAGTTGTTTTGATCGTTCGAGGATTGGGTGAAGGTCACGCTCGGTGCCGCATCGGTTAGCGCTTGCACGGAGCCGACGCCCGTGCGCTCCAGGAGCTCGCCCGATAGGGCAGTGACGGCGACCGGCACATCTTGCAAACTCTGTTCACGCTTGGTGGCCGTCACCGTGATCGTGCCCAACCGACGGTCAGGGGTCGCGGAGTCCTCGGTTATCGCTTCCTGAGCGGTGGCAACACCTAAACTGCCAGATGCGAGCAGGGCGGTGACCGCGGCACACGTAATCAGACGCTTTGACATTTATAGTCCTCCCGAACAATTCATTTGTTATCCGGTCGGATACTCAATTAGTTTTCAGAAATGTCAATACCATTATCCGACCGGATAGGATTCGGTCGTGAGTGGTCGTCTTTTGTGGGGGTGTTAGGCGGGGTCGTTGATGCTATGTTCGAACAGCATGGTCACGAGCGCGTCTGCATAAGCATCGATTTGCGCTGGATTCGTCATATCGACACCCGCGCCATGCTTGAGTTCTGGGGCAAGCATAAACGGTGACTGCGCCGCCGCCGACACGATGTAAATGATCGCGTGCAGAGGGATCGCAGGATAGACGCCCGCTGCCATCCATTCTGCGGCTATTTTTCTAGCTGTTTTGTGGACGGGTTCGATATGCGTTTTAACTGCCCAGCGGAGCCGTTCCGTATCTTTGAGAGATTCTTGAACCATTATGCGTGCGTGTTCAGGGTGGCGCGCACAGTAATGTACATAACGCTTAATCCAGCTTCGTGCTTGTTCTTTGACTGGGAGGTCTTCGTAGCCTTCGGGGTTCTCTAATTCCTTAGATTGCCGCTCAAACAAGAAATCGACGGCCGATTTCCACAATTCTTCTTTGCTGTCGAAATGGTATTTGATGAGGCCATGAAAAACGCCTGCGCGACTCGCAATGTCACGAATGCTTGCGCCGTCGAATCCGCGTTCAGCAAACTGCTCGAGCGCGGCTTGTAGTATCTTCGCGCGAGTTTCCTTTTTTTGCTGCGCACGTGTGCCAGTTTTCTCTTTGATGTCAGTCATCGTTCTGCTTTCGGGCCGCTATTTTTGCCTTATTGTAAATCACTTACTCGATCGAGAATATAGTCGTTGTCACTTTATCCATTGTTAAACGACATTGACGCAAAGATCTAAAAAAATATAGTACAAGTGGATAATAAAAGTCAGGGAGGACACAAATGATCACCCGTCGGTTTCGACAATTGGGAGGAGTTCTATGGACGGGCGCTTCGTTTGTGATGATGTCAGGTTGCGTGAATGCGCAGCCTTCGGAAGCTGAATCGAGCGAGATTGATGATCGACCAAACATCGTCGTTATTTTGGTCGATGATCAGCGGTTTGACGCATTTGGGCGTTTGAATCGCAACCTCATCACACCCTCCCTCGACCGCTTGCTTGGCGAGGGCGTTCGCTATAAAAACGCTTTCGTAACGACGTCGCTATGCTCTCCAAGCCGCGCGTCCATCATGACGGGCCAGGCGATGCGGAACCATGGCATTGTCGACAATAACAGCCCGACACCTGAGGACTTCGAATCTTTTTCGGTCCTTTTGGATGATGCCGGTTACGATACTGCCTTCATCGGCAAATGGCATATGGGCAACGCAGACAATTCGCCCAAGCCTGGTTTTGATCATTGGGTCAGTTTCGAAGGGCAGGGGAACTATCAATCGGTTGATGCATTCGGGCGCCCAAGCGTATTCAACGTCAATGGTGAGAACGTCCAGCAAAGGGGATACATCACCGATGAGCTGACCGACTATGCGCTAGAATGGATGCAGGCGCGCGACACATCCCCCTATCTATTATTCTTGTCACACAAAGCCGTGCACTTGCCTTTTACGCCTGCAGATCGCCATGCTGGTAATTACGCCGAAACCCAATTCGAACTTCCTCAGAGCGCGGATCCAAACGCGCGGTCTGGTCCGCGACCCATGTGGCTGACAAGCCAAAACAATAGCTGGCACGGGTCCGGCTTCGCGTTTTACAGCGATCAATCGCTGTCAGACATTCAGCAGAACTATTACAGCGCGCTTTCGGGTGTGGACGAAAGCACTGGGGCAATCCTCGATGGCATAGTTCATCACGCCAATGGTCGGGAAACCATCCTCATCTATACGAGTGATAATGGCTTCATGTTTGGTGAGCAGGGCCTAGTCGACAAACGCGCTGCTTATGATGCTTCGATCAAAGTTCCGTTTGTTCTTCACGCGCCCGAACGCTTCGAGGGCGGCACAACGTCGGATGTCTTAGCGCGCAACATCGATATTGCGCCGACCATTCTCAGTCTCGCCGGCATCCCTGTGCCGGATCATTATGATGGTCGAGATTTGTTGTCAGTCTCGTCTGCGGCCGACGACGAGGCACTGATTTATGAGTATTATTGGGAATTCAACTATCCTCAAACGCCATCAACCTTCGCGATACGGACGAACCGGTTCAAGTACATTCAGTATCATGGGGTGTGGGACACAGAAGAACTCTTCGATGTGCAGAATGATCCTGACGAGTTGGTCAATTTGGTTGCCGATCCCGCGTATGAGGACGCGCTAATAGACTTAAGGGCGCGACTGCACGAAGCGCTCTCAAACGATGTACAGAACCCAAAGATTCCGTTCACCGCCCGGTTCAATCAAGGCGCGGTGTTTTGGAACGAAACTGTTTCGAACGCTGTTGAGTTTCCGAAGCATTGGCAACGCGCGCCAGATGCGGAAGACAAGTACGAACACATTTTGCCAGACGGACCGAACAAAGCGCAAAGTCTGAATCAGATAACGCCAGTCTTGCGAGCGATACTCGACGGGACTGCAGAGGAGGACAATGAATGATCAAGCCACACGCCTCCATTGTATTGATCGCTGTTGGTATGCTCAGCGCATGCGTTGCGACTTCCATGCCAGGTGATCCTAGCCCAGAAAGCTGGGAGCCGTCGGCTGAAGCATCGCGCCCGAACGTGGTGCTGGTCTTATTCGAAGATATGAGCCCGCGCGTCGGAGCCTTTGGTGATTCATTGGCGCATACGCCCAACTTTGATCGGATCGCGAGCGAAGGCGTTAAATATACGCGGGTCTTCACGACGTCAGGCGTTTGTGCGCCGAGTCGCGCAGCTCTGATCACGGGCCACTATCAACATACGATTGGCGCTCAACATATGCGAACCACGAATATGTCGGGTTTACCAACTGGCGGGCCGCAAAACTATCTCGCCGTGCCGGCGGCAGACATAAAGGCGTTTCCTGAAACACTTCGCCTCGCGGGATATCATACCTCAAACCAATCAAAGACGGACTACCAGTTCGGCGAGCCATTCACGATTTGGGACGAGTCGGGCGATTACGCAGATTGGGATGGGCGGGCCAGCGACCAACCGTTTTTTCACATGCGGACATTCTTCAACACGCATGAAAGTACGATTTGGCCTTTAGACATGACACCGACCAATCCGGTCGAGCAGTTCTTGGTCTCGCGCAACAATCAGGTCTTTGCAGACCGTGAGGATCGTGTGTCGCCTGACCAAGTGAAGGTTCCGCCGTATCTGCCTGACACGCCTGAAGTCCGCCAGGATATCGCGACCCATTACAACAATATCGCTTTCACCGATGTTGCTCTGGGGCAATTGTATGATCGTCTGGCTGAAGAAGGATTGCTCGATAACACGATCCTAATTGTTTCAACGGATCATGGTGACGGCCTCCCTCGCATGAAGCGATCGCTCTATGATAGCGGGCTGCATGTCCCAATGGTAATTCGTTACCCGAATGGTTGGGGAGCAGGATCGACCAATGAAGAATTGATCAGCTTTGTCGATCTGGCGCCGACGATCTTGTCTTGGACGGGGGAAACGCCTGCCGCGACTTTGCATGGTCGAGACTTTGCGGGATCCGATCGCGACGCACCGCGTGACTATGTTTTCGCCGCGCAGGATCGCATGGACAATGAAGTGAATCGCCGTCGTGCGGTTCGAGACGAGCGCTACAAATATATTCGCAACTTCATCGAAGGCGATCCTTACTTCGTTCCGCTCGCCTTTCGAGACTCGCAGCCTTCGATGAAAGCCTTGTGGGCGGCCAAAGACGCGGCAACATTGCCGTCGGCGGCGGCCCGCCTGTTCAAACCTTTGCCATATGAACAACTCTATGACACTGAGTCAGACCCACACGAGGTAAACAATCTTGCCGGTGAGGAACGCCACCAAGCCACGCTTGAACGGCTCCGAGGAGAACTCGATCGCTGGCTTGAGGCTCATGGCGATTTGAGTTCGAAACCAGAAATCGAAATGATCCGCGTTATGTGGCCGAATGGGGAGCAGCCAATTACAGCGCCCGTCCAGTCCGACATTTCGGTTCAAGGTGACCAGTATGTGGTGCGGCTCACCTCCGCAACGCCGGGTGCATCGATAGGATACCGATTTGGTGGAGAGGATGGCGTTTGGCAGATTTATCGCGGACCCCTGCGGTTGGGTATTGGTTCAACCTTTGAGGTCAAAGCGATCCGCTATGGCTATGCCGAGAGTGAGGTTGGGAGCGTTAATGTTCCAGATTAGCGCCCCTTTATTCATCTTCACATATCGGGTTTCGGTTCGTTTTCCGGAACTGTCCGAAGAGGGCGAATTGATGCGCCAGAAACAGTTTTTGAAAGAGGCGGTGGATCGTTCATCTCCGTCCTCAAACCAGAACGCCTTAAAAACAACTGCCATAAACACCCGGTTCGAAAGAATGCAGCGGTCAATCAAGGACAATCAAGAATGACAAACTATGCACCGCGTAAAGGCATGACGACTGAAGAGATTGCTTCGACAGTCGAGAGTATCTTGGCAGAAACATCGCTAGAAGAGAAAGTCGCCATGATGTCTGGGCGCGGCTTCTTCCAAGCCATGCAAGAGGATGGAATGCGATGGGGCGGACGACCCTACCGCGCTGGCGGTGGATGTGAGCGGCTCGGCGTGCCGGCGCTCTACTTTACGGATGGTCCGCGTGGTGTGGCGCGTGGCCATTCGACATGCTTCCCGGTTACGATGGCCCGCGGCGCGAGTTGGGACCGTGATCTTGAGCGTCGGATCGGGGAAGTCATGGGCATTGAGGCGCGTGCGCAAGGCTGCAATCTGTCTGGCGCCGTCTGCGTCAATCTTTTGCGGCACCCGGGCTGGGGGCGGGCGCAAGAAACCTATGGTGAAGATCCGTATCATGTTGGCGAGATGGGCGCGGCGCTGTCGCGCGGCATTCAAAGTCACAATGTGATCGCAACGGTCAAACACTTCGCGGTCAACTCAATTGAGAATGCACGTTTCAAAGTTGATGTGCGCGTTGACGGTCGAACGCTTCGCGAGATCTACCTGCCGCACTTCAAGCGGATCATCGATGCCGGCTGCGCCAGCGTGATGAGCGCTTATAACAAACTCAATGGCGAATATTGTGGTCAGCACCGCGAACTCCTCACCGATATTCTTCGGCACGAATGGGGGTTTGACGGTTTCGTCCACTCGGATTGGATTATGGGCGTTTATCATCCGTATGGGGCGTCCGCAGGTCTTGATATCGAAAACCCGGAGCCGATTCACTTTGGACAGAAACTCATTGATGCGGTCCAAAATGGTCAGATCGAATCATCCGTTATCGATACGGCATGTCGCCGAATTTTGAAAATGATTTATCGGTTCGCTTGCGCGGAAGACCCGATTGAAACATACTCCGAGGACCTTGTTGCGACACCATCGCATCGTGAGCTCGCGCTGGAGGCGGCTGAAAAGTCTGCGGTTCTCTTGCGAAATGAGAGCATCCTCCCGCTCGAGAAGACAACAAACATTGAGGTCTTTGGCCGGCTCGCCAATCGAGAGAATACCGGAGACTTCGGATCCTCTCGGGTTAGGCCGCCCTATGTGAAAACACCGCTGCAAGGCTTGTCGGCGTTTCTGGGCGTTGAGCTCAGTTTGGCAGGCGATGAAAGCGACCTGGCCGGTTCTGTTGCGAAGGCAAAGTCAAGCGATGTGGCCATCGTCGTGGTCGGCACCACGGCCGAGGATGAGGGTGAGTATATCCCAGGTGATCTCGGCGGGGGCCCCGCTTTGCCGGATGGCGTTGAAGACCAACTTGAAGAAGCGAGAAGCTCGGAACAAACCTCCGAAGACGATGCGGGGGCTTTAGGGGGCGGTAAGGATCGCGGCGGCGACCGCGAATTGCTTAGACTGCCGTCCGATCAGGTTGACCTCATAAAGGCTGTCGCTGCTGCGAATCCGAAGACGATTGTGGTGATCGTTTCTGGCTCCGCCATCATTTGTGATTGGGCCGAAAGTGTCGCTGGGATTTTGCAGACTTTCTATTCGGGCATGGAAGGCGGAACGGCGCTCGCAAACCTAATCTTTGGGGCGGTCTCGCCATCTGGAAAACTACCTTTCTCAGTTGCTGAGGATGAGGCTCACTATCCCTTCTTTGACAAGAATGCGGACGAAATAGAGTATGGCCCACTGCATGGTTATACGATGTTGGCGGCTCGGCAGACGAAACCTCAATTCGCTTTCGGTCATGGGCTGTCTTACACGTCATTTGGATATCGCGCTCTGTCCGTCAGACGGATAGACCAAGCCGTAGAAATTCAAGCGAGTGTCGAGAATACCGGTGGTGTGACTGGCGATGATATCGCGCAACTCTATGTTCAGTTCCCAAATACGGTCATTGAGCGACCGGCGCCGCTTTTAAAAGGATTTGAACGCCTCTCATTGGCGCCGGGTGAGCGCAAGACAATCACGCTAACGGTGCCCCATGACGATCTGAAATATTGGGACGAAGCGACACGCAGTTGGCGCCTGGAACCAGGTAAACACCGCTTCGCATTCGCGCCCAACGCGTCCTTGAAAGATGCCATTTGGGGAGAATGCGCTCTGTAGACGCATGAGTCCGTTTTGCGGTTCTGACCGGAATTGGTCCCGCTGAGTCGCGGAATTATTGGCGATAGATTGAAGAGTCCTATTTTCTTTTCGGAGATAAAGCGTGGTCTGCGTGGCAGTGTTGTCAATCTGACGCGAACCAGTCTCCAGCATCGTTTTTAGGGATCAGCTTTCGCTCATGCCGTCAGGGACCGTGATGACGCCGATAGAGCGGGCTTTCCGAAGTCACTCAATTCTACTCCGCCTTCACCTGGCGGGGCTGGTTTGGACGAGCGTAGCGTGCGCTGAACTACTCAAAAACGGCCATGTGAAGCACGGGAGACTGCGTGGCGGAGAGGAAGTCTGCTCAATCGCCTTCAGTGCCTTGTATTTATTGCAAAATAAAAAGCAGTGTATAGCAAAGTGTGCAGCAAAATGTGCAGCAAACATATCGGCTTTCATTGAGTGCTGTGTTTCTAGTACAATCTGGCGGTGCCAACGTCCGTCTACATCAAGTCACTTTGCCATCCACTGAGTAAGAGTTCGTGGCGTAGCCCAAGGCCTCTGAATTATGCCTTTCGATATTAAGTCGAGGCAAGTGTCTTTTGGAGTGTCTCTTACAATAACGCATAAAAAAGGGGCAGCCTGCGCTGCCCCAGTTCGAAGGAATCACGGTCTTGGGAGGACCCTAAAACCGCGATCTCAAGGTCACACCATATGTGGCGGGATCCTGAGTGAATGTGCCGCGAGCGCGGGCGCCTTCACCCCCCCGTAGCGGGATGTTGAAAGTAACGTTCTTGGTTTGCTCGTCGGTCACGTTGCGCCCCCAAAGCTCCAAAGTCCATCGATCGTCGGCCGAGGAGACCCCAATGCGAAGGTTAATTTTCGTGTTCGACTCCTGGATGTCGCCCGGTAAGACAACTGGAGACAAAAGTTCTGTTGGTTGTGTGCTCGTTCTGCGATCTGACTCGTAACGCAGATTAGCGTTCGCAAACCAATCAAACTCACCGGCTGAGAACTCATAATTTGCACCTGCAACAACGACATTTTCCGGAGCGTTTGTCAGGCTTGCGCCGCAAAGGTTGGCTGAGTTGGGATTAAACAATGGACTTGTTTGATCGAGTACATCGCAATCGTCTGGATAACGCGCGTCGGAATAAGTCCAATTAAAGTTTGCAGACAAATTATTTGTTAGTTGCGCTTCGGTTTCGACCTCGACACCGCTTGCTTCCGCTTTGCCGACATTGAACGTTTGGAAGCGAATTCCGGTAAACTCGAGCACCTGGAAGCCTTCGAGCTCTTGATGGAACACAGCCACATTCGCACGAGCGCGACCGTCAAAGAGTGTGGACTTGAGACCAAACTCCCATGCGTCTACGAGTTCAGAGTCGAAACGTGGGTCGACACCTCCAGCAGCTGCAGAGGCATCCAGATTAAAGCCGCCCGACTTAAAGCCATGAGTGAAACCGCCATAGACATTCACATCAGGCGTAATCGAGTATCCAAGCTTGATCGTGTAGACGAGCTCTTCGTCCTCGAACGTGTCGGAAAATTCCTGCGGCAATAGCGCATCAAGTCCGCTGCCGGAGAACGGCGCAAAGAAAGGTCCAAAGTTTTCTTGGTTGAAGACGGGCGCCGCAAAGATAAAGCAGTTAAGCGCAACCGCCGTACCCGGACCCGAAACACCTGGCGCGAGTTCTGCGGGAATGGTGGCTGGCGCAGTCGCGAGTGTTGTGAAGGTCCCGAGACACGCGTCGAAATTACCGCCGACCTGTTCAAAACTACCGTCTTTGGTTTCTTCAACATATCGAAGTCCGACCGTTAGATCGAGTTTGTCGGTTACTGACAGTATATTGTGCGTGAAGATTGAGAACGAATCACCTTCCTGGAAGAAAGCATTGTCGGCAAAGTCTCCGGTTGCGTCGACACCTCCAGCGAAAGCCGTCAGAATATCCACTGGCGATCCTAATAAGCCTGCGCTGACACCAGCTTGGTATTCACTAAGGAGGGTAAGGGACCCGCGAGAGTCGATGGTCTCGTCTGAATAGTAGAGGCCGACCAACCAATCCAACCGATCTTCAAATGCGGCGCCTTGAAGCCGCAACTCATGGGTCGTTGTGTCGATCTTTGTGATGTTTCCGCCTGGCGTAAATGGAGAACCCGGCAAAGCTCTCGCTTCCGGCGACCGCCCAACGGTAAAGATATCAAGCCCAACATAATCGGTATTGCGAGAAGACTCGTCCTCGAACTCACGATGAGAACCGATGTAAGTAAGCTCACCGATCGGCGTATCAACATTGTATTCTAGCGAGAAGCCGGTCTGCTCAAAGGGATTGCGGAACTCGCCATCATTCGATCGGAGTTCATCAAGACCGATATTTGGAGCTCCACCATCAGCAGGGAAACCGGCAGGCGCAAACGCGGCTGCGAACGGCGTATCATTGTTCCAAACCGAGTGGCAGCAAAGTTCATTGGCTTCAGAATAGTCTAAGATCGCGCGGATTTCTCCACGTTCTTTTAGATCAAGAAGTGCTTGCCCACGGATGACTGTTCTATCGCGATCATGGCTATCGTTACCATTCAAGCCTTCTACAAAACCATCGCGTTCTGTAATAGCACCAGACACGCGCACCGCTAGCGTATCTTCGATAATCGGAAAATTGAGACCGGCTTGTACGTTCAATAAATTGAAGTTACCGGCGGTAAGATTGGCAAAGCCCTCAAAACCGTCCAGATTTGGTTTTTTGGTTTTAATGTTCAGCGCGCCTGCAGATGTATTGCGACCAAATAGAGTTCCTTGCGGTCCTCGCAGAACCTCAACTTGCTCTAGATCCATCAAGTCACCCAAGGCGACACCGGGTCTCGACAAATATACTCCATCTAGGAACACGCCTACCGAGCTTTCCAAGCCGATATTGTTGCCCGTCGTTCCAACACCGCGAATTCTCAACACCGCGCCGCCAGTTGCCGTGTCCGAAGTGTTCATGTTGAAGCTCGGTGCAACACTGTCGAGCGTGGTCACGTCAGAAACGCCCGCGCGATCAAGTGTTTCCGGATTAAGAGCAGTTACGGCAATCGGTACATCTTGGATGCTTTCTGTCCGCTGCGTGGCTGTGACCGTTACCGTGCTCAAGCGGCGGTCGTCGTCCGCCGTTGGCTCGTCTTGTGCTATCGCTGCCGGAGCCGCGACGGACATTGCCAAGGCCGACGCTCCTAGAAGACATAGCTTTCCTGTGATTGATTTGTGCATTCATATACTCCCTTGCACCGCGCTTATTTCTTTTGGGCCCGCATTTCAGCGAGGTTTCGATAACCGTGACATCTGATGAAGCGGTGATCCGTGCGTCACTATTCGGTTATCAAGTTTGGTGGATTTGCCAGGTAATACTGGTCTGAAGAAAACAGACTCTCAGTTTACGCGGCGAACGGATGTCTCCTTTCGTTCGCGTTTGACCGAGTGTCTGAAAGTTGAATGTCGAGTTTGGTACTCTCGCTCAAATCATCAGAAACCATGTCTGATCTGAGCGGGACGCAACGCGCCCGAGCAGATGGCAAGGTTGAGTCTGATCTATAAAGTGAGAACATTTTTTCCCGAAAATCGACACTCGACAGCGCCTAACGAATATCTGTTTCGTTGCTGCAGGCAAGAATTTTTCGGACAAAAAAGAAAATAAATTCTCAAAAATGATCAATATGTGACTCAAAAATGTGAAAAATTCCAGAAAATAGGAACACAAGTAACGATAATAGTGGGGCACGTCATAGGTCAGAGCTTTGCGCAATGGACAAGACTCTAGACGAGATTAATCGAAATAGGGGCGAATCTAGGTTCTAGAGACCGCGAAAGCGCTAAACGCCTGGCGCGTAGGCATAAGTTCGATTGTATTGACGTTGACATGCGGCGGTAACGCCAAAATCGATGCGATAACATTGGCAATGTCATCGGCAGTTATGGGTGACATATCTCGATAAAGGCTGTCAGCTTTTTCCTTGTCGCCCGCAAAGCGTACTATAGAAAACTCCGTCTCGCACATACCGGGTTCAATAGATGTCACGCGGACATTTGATCCTAATAAGTCGGCGCGCAGACCCAGCGAGAACTGACGTACAAAAGCTTTGGTTGCGGCATAAACATTGCCGCCAGGATACGGATAGCTCGCTGCCACCGAACTCAGATTTACGATATCCGCTCGGTCAAGTTTTTCGAACTCTGGAAGAACCGCGTGGGTCAATCGCACCAATCCAGAAATGTTGGTGTCGATCATTTGCAACCAATCATCCAGATTCGACTTTTGTGCTGGGCCTGCGCCGAGTGCTAAGCCTGCATTATTGATCAAAATGTCTGGTAGAGGCCAAGACTGAGGTCTAGCCGCTAAAATCGCCTCAGCAGCGGCAGGATGGGTGACATCAACGGCCGCCGGTATTACGCTCCCAGGACCACATTCGGATATCAGTGCTTCGAGCCTCTCGCTTCTTCGCGCTGTGGCAATGCACTTAGCTCCGGCAGCAACCAATCGCTTCACCGTAGAATATCCAAAGCCCGATGAGGCCCCGGTGACAATCGCGACGCGCCCGCGCGCAAACTGAGAGGCTTGCTCATCCATAATTGGCTCCAATGGATTGTTTTAGGTCAGGTCAACAGAAAATTAGATGGCAACTTCGAAGATGGCTTCAACTTCAACCGGTACATTGAATGGCAAACTCGCCATTCCAACCGCCGACCGCGCATGGCGTCCGCGTTCGCCAAGAACCTCGACGATTAGGTCCGATGCTCCATTCGCAACTTTAGGATGATCTGAAAAATCAGGCGTTGCGGCAACGAAAGCGGTCAGCTTGCGACATGAAACTATCTTTTCTAAGTCGCCATTCAGCGCCGCAGAGACCTGCGCTAAGACATTTATCGCGCAAAGTTTGGCAGCCTCATAGCCGGCTTCAATCGATACATCTTTTCCCAATAGACCTCGCGTTTCCAGCTTCCCGTCTACAAATGCAATTTGACCAGATACATATATGGTGCCGTCTCGGCCCAAATGGATTGGGACATAGTTTGCAACCGCCGCAACAGGTGAGGGCAGTTCGATGCCGAGTGTTTTTAGTCGTTCCTGAATGGACATGAGCCTATAAACGCGTAGCGCTTCCTTTCGTTAATTGAACACCGCTTTGAGCGCGTCAGACAATCTGTCCAAATCATTCTCATTCACGTGCAGATAGGGTGCAAATCTCAGCGAGTTTCCACGCCTGGAGATATAGACGTTTTTCTCCGCGAGTTTGGGTAGCAGTGTTTCGGGGATTCCGGTCTTCAATGCCGCGCCCAAAATGTTCGGACTTCGCGTGTGTTCAGGAACTGGCTCAAATCCGTAAGGCTCAACGATCGAAGCTATCTTGGCGTTAAAAGCCGAAAGCGTCTCGGCGATGTTTGCAATTCCCCAATGACCAATTTGTTCCAAGGCGATCACGCCGCCCGGCAAAATCGATGGAATGTTCTTTTGACCCATCTCAAAGCGCCGGGCTCCAGATTGATAAAGGTCTGTGTATTCGACGAGTTTTTCAAAGACTTCCGCATTGTGCCGGCTGAGCCAGGTTTCCTCCAATGGTCGTGCATGGTGCCATTTGGGATCAGCGTAAAAAATGCTGAGCCCATATGGGCATAAGAGCCATTTGTAGCCAGCTGAAATCAAAAAGTCCGGTTTCAAACGGTCGATGTCGATTGGCTTTGCGCCAAATGACTGTGTCACTTCAAGTATAATGTAGGCGCCAACCGCGCGCGCCGCATCTGTAATTTGCTCCAAATCAAGCAGTGCGCCATTCGTCCAATGGCAGTTTGGCACACAAACGAGACCGGTCTTGCCGGAGATCCGGTCTAAAACGCTTTGCGTCCAATTATAGTCTTCTGGCGTTGGTGCCGTAACAAGATTAGCGCCTGTCTCGTCGGCAAGGCGTTTCCATGACAAATAATTCGAGGGAAACGCTTCATCTAGAACCAACACCTCTTCGCCAGCGCGAATGTATTCTTCCAAAATGCGCCCGGCTGTTGCGGATCCGTAGCTTGCCGAAGGCGTGACCGCAAAATTGTCTGCGCTCGACCCGAAGGCGGCAGCAGCAGCGTTTCGGAAGGCTTCGGCATCGTCGAAAAATTCGTTCGGCTTTCTTCGCCAAGGCTGACACTTTGAAAGTGAACCCTCCACCAAGGCTTCTCCCGCTTTTTTCAATAATGGGGAGTTATAGGCGCAATTGAAGTAAGCCAGATCAGCTGGGATATCGAATAGCTCACGCTGAGACGGGATGATGGTCATTGTCGGTATCAATCGAGATTGTTATTTAGTACAATGCTTTGATTGCATCATATCATTTGGGTCAATCGATTCATTGTATATGGCACAATTTTTCAGCCTGCTTTGGTCTACAAGGAACGCGGCGCATGCAGCCCAAATACAAATCTGTGGTTATCGAACTTGCGGAAGATATTCGACAGGGAAAGTTGAAGCCGGGCGATAGACTTCCAACACATCGGCAAATTGCTCATAAATACGGGCTCGCGCTCGGCACTGCGACCCGCGTGTTCGCAGAGCTCGAAATGATGGGCATGACAGTTGGCGAAGTGGGCCGCGGAACTTTTGTGCGAATGAACGCAGAAGCGCGCGCGGTAGAATTCGCCCTGGCGGCTCCCAACGCTCAAGCGGTTGACTTCAGTCGCAATCGGCTTGTTTTGCCCGAGCAAGACGAAATTTTCAAAGCCACAGTCGATGAAATCCTCGCTGACAATGACTGTGACGTCCTCGATTATCGGATGAATGCCGGCGCCTCCTTTGATCGCAAGGCCGCAGCCACATGGCTAGTTGAGATTGGAATCACACAGTCAGATCCATTCGAAGACCTAACGATTTGTGCCGGTGGTCAACACGCGCTTTTGTTGTCCCTTATGGCTGCGTGCCATCCAGGACAAACGGTTGTAGTGGAGAAACTGACCTACCCCATGGTGCGACTCGCCTGCGAGACGCTTCATCTAAATGTCGTCGAGGTGGAGAGTGACGAACTGGGCATTTGTCCCGATGCATTTGAGCGGCTTTGTAGAAATGGAGCCGTTCGAGCTTTGTTTTGCATGCCCAATGTGCAGAATCCGACATCAATTACACTCTCGGCGCAGCGACGAGAAGCAATCGCAAGAATACTCAAGACCTATGATGTTGTTGCGATCGAGGATGATGCGTACGGCTTCTTGTTGGAAAGTCCGCCGCCTTCGCTCGCTTCGCTGGCGCCAAACCATGTCTTCTATTCTCAAACCTTCTCGAAGAGTTGGGCGCCAGGCCTGCGGGTCTGTTTCCTGGTTTCACCTCCGGGGTTTCGATCCGAAATTGATAAAGCTCAACGCGCAACAATTTGGATGTCGACACCGTTGCTTTCGTCGGTAATGGTTCGATTGATTCAAAGCGGTCGATACAGCTCAGTCATCCGTGCAAAGCGCAAAGAGATTTACAAGCGACAAGAAGTTTTGACGCGCATTCTCAACGAGCTTAACGTTCAAACTAACTCCCAAAGCATGCACGCAATTCTACCGCTCGATAGTACAATCCGTGTGGCCGCCGTCCTCGAAAATTTAGAATGCGAGGGCGTTATTGTTTCTCCGATCTCTCAGTTTGCGGCTTCCGGCTCAACTTGGCAGGGATCTAACGGTATTCGCCTTTGTATCGGCGCGCCTCGCCATCGCGCAGACCTTGAGGGTGCGTTCCTAAAAATCCGTGACGTTGTTTTGGGAGTTTAAGGCGACGCGCTGCTCGATTGTTCATCGGAATGCATGACTTAGGGCATACCGAAAAATTCGACCACACCTGTTAATGAGCAGTGTAACGTAGAATATTTTTGCGATTGAATTCGGGTCCCAGAGGTTCGTTAGATCGCAAATGCCCTGGGGCCATGATGTTCGAAATCAGAAAACGCTTTCTCCTGTTTCGTAACGAGCGAAGGGCGTCCAATGTGGAACCCTTGAACTTCTTCGCATTGAAGCGTGGATACAAAGAGCTCTATGTCGCTATCCTCGACCCCCTCTATACAGACGCGCAGGTTCATTTGCTTGAGTAGAGACACGATCGAGCCAAGGAGTTTTTGGCCATGCTCCGTCGCGATCGAGCTCTTCACAAAGGTATGGTCAAGCTTCACCTTTGAAAGTGGAAGCTGGTCGAGCAAGGAAATCGAGGCATAACCGGTGCCGAAATCGTCCAACACAATGGAAAATCCGGATGCAGCAGCGCGCCTAAGCTGAGCAAGATTTTCTGCTTCGTTTCTCAGCGCAACTTGTTCAGTGATTTCAAGTTCAATTTGTGTGTTTGGTACAATGTGACGGGCGAGCATCGCTTCGAGTTTTGCGAAAAACTGTACCGATGAAAGCTGAGAGGGAGATATGTTGATCGCAAGCGTATTTGCCGTCCCACGAATAGTCGGAAGGGCTTGTTCGAGGGTCGACCAGAGGACCTCATTCAAGAGCCCAAGTCGCTCTGCCAGTGCGATGAATTCACCAGGTGGAATTGTCTTTCCGCCATCTGCGCGTTGCCAGCGCGTCAAGAGTTCGAATTTTCTAACGCTCTGCGAACGGACACACTTAATAGGTTGAAGCGCGGCGCGAAGTTCTTGCGTTCGTACAGCGCGCCGAAACGCCTTTTCTATCTCTGAAAACTCCAAACGATCATTGTCGATCAGAGGGTCGAAGAGCGTTACGCCCAGCTTATGTGACTTCGCTCTCAACATGGCCACATCAGCAGCATGTAGTAACTTGGATGTGTCGCAGAACCCTTGATCAGATCGCGCACAGCCAATTGACGCAGCCAGGTCAACCAAACCCATACTGGTCTCTAAGGGGTGCGTCAGCTCGGTCCATAGGTCTTTTAATGCGTCTGCAATTTCTCCATCGCTAGGGGCAGGAGAAAAGATGACACCAAACTCATCACCGCCTAACCGAGCCGCATAAGTTGTTTTTGAGTTATTCAGCAAACGTCTCGCGACCGCTTTTAAAGCGTCGTCGCCAATAGCATGGCCGTGTTGATCGTTTAAAGGCTTGAAGCCGTCTAAATCTATATAGGCTATGGCAAATGTTTGATCAGATGCTTTCAAATTTTCAAGTGACTCTAGGAAATGACGTCTGTTTGAAATCTTTGTAAGTTCGTCTTGACGAGCCTGCGCCGAAATTTCGTCGACTAAGGACTCTAATTCACTTTGCGTTTGTATGTTTGAGGAGAGCAGGGTGGCTAAGTAGCCAAGCAAGATGACGACCGATAACAGGACCACAGCTTTGTCCCGTAACCCAAATTGATCTCCAAAAAGTGCCAAGAGTGTGATGGAACCGATCGCGATCACGAGAGGCGATGAGATGACCGCCATCAACAAGCGACTCACCGCGTAGATCAAGATGACATGCCCGAGGGTCCCAAGTAAAACCACGACACCAAGTGTCATCATCGCTGGATCTGATGTCATCCACAAAACTACGCCTGCCCCAGCCCAGATTGCTCCACCAAAAAACAAGTGGACTGAATAAACTATCAGCGCGCTGCGTTTAGATGAGGCTTTGTCAAAGAGTCTGTGGATGATGCGGAGCTCTATTAGCTCATTTAGTAGAACGCAAACAGACCAAATGATCGAGGTCCAAATCAAGCCGCTCCAAGCGATAACTCCTGCCGTCAACAACGCTGCGCCGAGCCGCGTCGGTAAGTCATTTTCCAGTCGACGCACGACCTTTTTGGCCGCGGCGAACTCTTTTTCTACTTCAAATCCAATATCTTGAGACAAAATGGAAAACCGATTCTTGATTCAGCCGGAGTTATAACGCAACATCGTAAACATCTGCGCACGTTATGAGTGCCAAGTTTCAATTTGCGCGTGTATGTTTTGTTAAGAGGATGGCTGGGGCTCATGCCGCTTATAGAATTGCGATCGACGTTTTACTTCATCGGAGGCGTGCTTTGTATCATCTCTGTCAATGCCGATGTCTCGACCCCTAATTATGCATTTTTGGGTATAGGTGGAGCACTGATTGGCCTTGGGCTCTTAGTTCCACGACTATTAGCTTATTTGGTTTGGCCAAACGCCAAAGCAAACGCAAAGGGAACGCAAGAGGAGATTACTTTCCGGAAACATATCGAGTTTGAATTTCTGGCTAACGAACAAACCGTGTCTGGCAGATTCAACAAATCAAGTTCTTGGAAAGCAGAGGACGCAATATCCGTATATTATAATCCTGGAAAACCAAAATCGTATTTTCGCGTTGCGCGAGAACCGATTTTGTTGGGCTTATTCTTCCTGGTGCTCGGCATCCTGGTGATGATGCGATGAGGTCCAAGTTCAAAGATTTAAGCTACTCATCGGCTAGAACAATCTGAGGTGCGCAAGCAATGAAAACGATTGGAATTTTGGGGGGTATGTCGGCCGCATCGACAATGATGTATTACGCCGAGCTTTGCCGTATTACGCAACAGAGTCTCGGCGGATTGCACTCTCCTCAATTGCTTATTCGCTCGCTCGACTTTGCACCTATCGAAGCCCTGCAAATGTCTGGTGATTGGGACGCTGCTGGAGAGCTCTTGAAACAAGAAGCCCGTGCTTTGGAGCGAGGCGGCGCTGAATTGCTTATCCTGGCGACAAATACGATGCATAAACTAGCAGATACGATCAGCGCAGACCTCTCAATCCCAATGCTTCACATTGGCGACGCAACAGCAAATGCAATTATCGAAAACGGTTGCAAGAGCCCTGGTTTGATCGCGACGGCATTTACGATGGAACAGAGCTTTTACACCGATCGACTTCAAGCTGCGGGTCTAAATCCCATCATTCCAAACTTCGATGAACGCATGGCGATTCACACCATCATTTATTCTGAGCTATGCAAAAACCAAGTTTCCGAACGAAGCAGGGACCTATTTGTTGAAATCGCTTCTTCTTTAGTGGAACGCGGCGCTGACAGCATGATCCTCGGCTGCACTGAAGTTGGAATGCTGTTGAACGAATCCAATGTTGCCGTTCGTGTATTCGATACGACGCTTATCCACTGCCAGAAAGCATTTGAGGCGTCGCTAAATGAAGTCAGTGCGTAAGTTTTTGACGTGGACCGCGAAATCAACTGTGGGCTGCGACGTTTTCGAAACCGGTAGTCCACCCATAAAACCATCGTGTCCACGCACCAGGCTTTCAACGATTTTTGATCTACCATCGAGGTTGAGCGAGTAGTGAGATGAGCACGCGGCGTTCTATTAAACAGAAACAGGCGATCCAGGAGCTAACAGTTATTGTTAAGCAGACTTTGTGCGAGGCAAAGAAAGAAAACTCACGGGTGCCAGAAAGCATTTTAAGAGAGCTAAGTTATGCCCTACAAATCCTCGAACAGCAGCTTACAGAAGGCTAAACACTGCGTGACAGCAAGCACACTGTGAGTACCCGAATAAAGCGGCCCTCAAATGGCTAGCATGCGTAAGGGTAAGGGCCATGGTATGCCCCGCTTCTAGGATACCAATCTCAGCAACGTTGTTTCGCATTGCACCAATTCAGGGCGCCCAAACAAGAACCCTTGTAATTGTAGCCCGTCTCGTTGCGATAATTCTTCGACTACATCTTTTGACTCGATGCCTTCAACACAACACTCAAAACCTAGATCCGTTACAAGTCGCATCGTAGCTTGCAGTACACCTCTGGTATTGTTGGATTGCTGAAGGCTTTTGTCGAGTTTCACTTTGTCGATTGGAAATTGATCTAGAAGTGACAACGAGGAGTAACCCGCCCCAAAATCATCCAAAACGATCTTGCACCCTAAAGCCCGAGCCTGTTTCAGAACTTCTGTGTTTTCTTCTAGGTTTCGAAACGCAATTTGCTCGGTAATCTCCAACTCCAATCTCGACATTGGGAAGCCATGCCGCCTCAGAGTGAGCGTCAAATCTTCTATGAACCTGGTCGATGAAAGCTGAGAAGGAGATACGTTGATCGCCAAAAACCCGGGTAGATCTTTGATCGCCGGAATGGCCTGATCCAAAATTGACCAAAGGACGTCATTCAGTAGCCCAAGCCTTTCCGCCACTGGAATAAACTCAGCCGGTGTTGGGTCACGCTTCAATCCGCTATCGACCCAGCGGGCAAGTAACTCATGCCCAACAGTAACAGTGCCAGACCGGCTAACAATGGGCTGCAGTGCTGGCTTAATCTGTCCAAGCTTTAAGGCTCGCCGGAACAATTCTTGAAGGGCCGGCAAACTTATTGAAGTATCGTCCCTCTCGGCATCAAACCTAGAAAGACCCAAACCTGTCGCTTTCGAGCGCCGCATAGCGGTATCAGCTGCATGGAGAAGTTGACTGAGCTCATTTGCGTCTTCGAACGCGTATGCATAACCTAATGAGGCTCCAACGTTTACATGGTCGGTGCCAATGTCCATTTTAGACGTTATGCGATCGTAGATTTTTTTAATTTCCAACTCTGCCGAATTACAATCTGGAGCATCAATCAGAACCGCAAATTCATCGCCTCCAAATCGTGCGGCGGCTCTGACAAATTCACCCGTGTTGAGCTGATCGCCAACTTTTTGCAGCACAAGGTCACCAACCGCATGTCCGAATTCATCATTGAGCGGTTTGAATCGATCAAGGTCAATAAACGCGATTAAAAATGGTGCTTCGTCATCCCATCGTCGCTCTACGACTTCCAAAAATGATCGTCTGTTTTTGAGTCCCGTCAACGGATCCTCCGCTGCGAGACGCTCTGTGTTCTTTAATAGACTTAAAAGTCGCGCGTCTGTTCGATCTCGCGAATATGCGACTGCAGCCAGAACGAGTAATGATACCGAAGAGAGCGCTCCTAATTGTATTGCCATTGTGAGTGCGTCACCAGCGCTTTGCTCGAAGCCATATACGCTTGCAAGGAAGTTTTTTACATACCCAAAGACTGCCAGGCCTTGTACGAGCGACACCCCGATTAATAGCCGATGTCCCATCACCAAAACCAAGAACAAAGGTGCGAACAGTAGTGTTGGAAAGGTCAGATTCGAAGCCTGATCGATCCAAGCCTCATAGAACGCGCTGCTCCACATATGGGCGTATATGAATCCAACACCGATGCACAAAAGCAGCCGAAAATATCGATTGTAATAACTGGCCCACGCAATGAGCCCGATCACCGCAGAGTAAATCAGAAAGTTAGCAATCAACTGTGCGCTCAGTTCGTCATTGTAAACGTACAATCCGAACAATAATGCGTTCACACCGGCGCCAGCGACGCACACCCAAAATGCAATTCTTTGCGAACGGTCTGAAACCGTTCGACCCGAATTGTTCCGAGAAAACACATCCTTACGCATGCATTTCTATCTACACGTGTATAATGAAGTTCCACGCAAGATCGGTAATTGGATTGCAGAGCGCGGATTAATCTTTGATTCAAAAATATATTTTCGATTATGCTGTGCTATGTGACCAAATTAGGTCCAAGAGTGCATCGACCGATGAATAAGGTGCGAGCATGTCTCCTCCCGGTATGTAATCTACCGGTACGCCCATGCGTTGGGCCTGTTCTCTAAATCGGTTTTTCTTCAAAACTCTGGTCTCTTCGCCTTGAAGGAAAAGCACGTTTTGACCCTCAAAATATGCGGGAGATAAGGCATTGTCGTACCCTAGGGACGCTCGGATTTCATGCGAAAACATATCAACTTCAAGGGCACTCGAGACGCGAGAGGCTTCAAAAAAATCTGGCTCGTGCTTGTTTAAATAGTCTAAGTCGCTTTTGCTGCGTTCAAACAATTGCCGAAAAAAGAGTAGGGGTGCTTTGCGGATCATATGGCGCAACCCGAAAGCTGCGAGTTGTGCGCCGCTGCGAGCAAGCACCATTTGTTCAAGCATCCGCTGTAACCAGTGTGGTTGAAACTCTTGCGAGAAGTCTTGGTTCAGATTTGGATTGGCGAATATGGCAAAATCGATGCCTTGGACCAAGTTTATTAAGCGATACGCTGCCGGATTTGCGCTTCCCATCGCCAACAAAACGGCGCGTCGAAGCTTCAAGCTTTTCATAAATAACGAGAGGATCGCGGCTTCCATGGTAATTGTAGAGCCGATTGCTGATTGCGGCATCTTTAACAGGACATTCGGTAGGGTGCGCGATCGCCCATAGCCTGACCTTCGGACAAAAATGACTTGAAGGCCTTGGTCGAACATTTCACGGCAAAACTCCGTGCTTGGCGGTATTGGAAATTCAACCGAGTGCAAAATGATGAGGGGTCTCAGTTCATAATCAAGCTCGCCAAAGACCATATACTCTAGAGTAATTTGTCCCGATCCCAGTTTTGCGATCTTGAAATCGCTCCTATTGAAAACTTTGGGGAAGGTCGGGCTCTGCGTTTGCGTGCCGCTGGCGTTTGAGTAGGTAAGAGCTAGATTTCTCATGGCAGTTTCTTTTTTATACTAGCTACACCGATCCCAAATTTAGCGACAGCGGTTTTAGGCCAAAAATGAGAGGAATATCTCAATATTTGCTACAATAAATTTCAGAAAAAAGCTCAATCAAAACAATTTTGAAGAATAGTTCGCTTCAACCAAATCTAGCGGATATTCCGGTAGGCGGGCTTGATAAACCACAAAGTCACGCTCAAAGGCGAGCGCGCATATATGCTTCAGTTACAATGAACCATTCTTGCAAAACAAGCGCTTCTTCTTCCTTCGTTTCAGCAAAGAGAACCATTTTTTGAAACGCGGCTGAAATTTCAACAAGGGCACGTGCAATCATCAAAATAGGCGTGCCTTCCTGGAAGAGTTTTCGAGCTCGCAGAGCCTCAGCGAACGTTTCAATGAACGCTTCTCGATAGGGTAAGTTAGCTTTTTGGAACGCCCCGGAGAAATAGATCCGCCTTAGGATCTTTCTTTGTGTTTTATCACTTGTGAATTGCTCGGCGATTGCCATGATCATTGCGTGATTGACGTCTCGCCAATGCGTAGATGTATCCTCATTTAATATTTCTTCCAGCACGGTGTCTTGTGCATTGAGAAAACGCCGGGCGCACGCGATCTCAGCCGCCTCAATATTTGGAAAAAACCTATAGAGCGTTGCGGTGGATACACCTGACGTCTCTGCCAATAATTTCGGTGTAACTTCGGCAACTTCTTGGCGATACAAATCCACTAAGGCGTCCAGAATGCGCTCGATATTTATTCGCGATCGCGCCTGCGTCGGCTCTCTACGGAGCCCGGTCAGGCGCTCAGTTTGCGCGCGTTCGGCTTTATCTTCTTGTATCTCGGCCACTTAACCTCTCCTGCTTCCCCATTCGCTAAATCCCAACAATCAATCATAAGAATACAGAATTTAACCAATCACGAAACAAACAAACTGGATTTCATGGCGGCAAAGCCCCCAATGAAACCCATTTTGTAGAAAGAAATGGTCGAAAAAGAACGCCATTATTTCACAGTTTCCACCCTTTATGCCGCAAGCGCTGCTGTACTGGTCAAAGTTGCACCGGAAGTTTCAAAAAGTGCATTCTGTTGTGCAACCATTTGGGTCGGCGGGGTGTCTTCAGACCCCCAAGTCCCATGCGCGTCAGCGACAACGGTTACGTTATAGCCTCGTGCCAATGCCCCTTTTACAGTTGCAGTCACGCAATGCTCGCTTGCGCATCCGATCAAGGTCAAATCACGAATGCCATTTTCTTGTAAGTAACTCGAAAGACCCACACTCGTAAGTGAATCGCCCTCAGTCTTTTCGAACACAGGCTCTTTCTCGGCTTTGTCTAAACCGGACCATAACTCCCACGCCTCGGATCCTCTCTCGAGAAAATCGCCCTCCGGCCCACTTTGTTGGATGAAAATAACATCCTGATCTTTTGCGCGTGCTGAGGCGATGACAGAATTAATGTTCTCGATCAGGGTTTCTGGCTCATGAACTGTGGGAACAGTTTTCCCGGAAAACATCAAATTTTGAACGTCAATTACGACGAGTGCTCCACTCATTGCAGATCTCCATGTCTAAGCGGTTTGTGATTGAAGGGCGTAATGCAGCAACTGAACAAGCTCGTTCACGTCGCTTTCAGGTTGATCCCAAGAAATAACAAAACGTCCCATCGCGTTTCCTTGGTGAGAAAACGGGATGTATAAAAAGCCTCTTTCATTCAGCAATTTTGGGAGGTCCCCAGGAAGCGCCATGAACAATTGATTGGCCTCGACGGGCGCGATCAGTAGCGGGCTCGCAACATCGGCAATCTTTCGAGCGAGTCGGTTTGTTCGCTCAGCATTTTGGCGCCACACTCCGCTTTCCACATACCCCAAGATTTGAGCAGATATGTATCTTAGTTTACTTACAAAGTGACCGCCGCGCTTTCGTTTGATTTCAAAATCGCCGATCAGGTCCTTGTTAAAAAAGACCACCGCTTCACCACACATGGTCCCATTTTTTGTGCTGCTAAAACTAAGAACATCCACGCCAGCCTTCCAAGTGACATCAGCCCAAGTCGTGTCTAGACCGACAACAGCATTCGCAAGACGGGCGCCGTCCATATGAACCGTCAGTCCTGCCTCGTGGGCCACATCTGCTAAAGCTTTGATCTCATCAAGCGTGTACGCGGTTCCGATTTCGGTGACCTGGGTCAAAGAAACCACATGGGGCTTCATCGAGTGAATCCCGTAGGCGAAAGATCCGATTTTCTGCTTAAGCGCACCGGGATCCATTTTTCCGTCTTTTCCGGGGACAAGAGCCAGTTTTGCGCCGCCCGTAAAAAACTCTGGAGCCCCGCCTTCTTGGGTCTCCACGTGCGCCTGGTCTTGGCAGAAAACAACGCCGTGCGAAGGACAAAGCGTGGCCAATGCCAACGAGTTTGCCGCTGAACCGGTCACCACAGGAAAAGCGTTCAACTCTGTTTCGAAAAGCTCACCAAGCACGCTATCAAGTTTCAACGTCCAGGGGTCTTTGCCAAATCCAATGGCTTGGCCGCGATTGGCCTCTACAAAAGCCGACATGACCTTCGGGCAGATTGTTGCGGTATGGTCGCTCAAGAAGTTCTTATCAGACATATAGCTCCTCCTAGATGTCGCTCGTTTGCGGCGACTTCACTTCATGTGTTGCTTTTGGTGATCGTTTTGGCGGCGTGCTCCTAACTAGAAACGCCGCGATCAGATTGATAAGGGCGACGCCAAAGGTTGAGCCAATCCAAATCACCGTGATGGTTGATTGCGATTGGTCTCCCGTCCCCGCAATGTATCCCCCGAAGGACAAAAAGATCCCAGCAACTGCCGCACCGAGCGCGAGTCCGAGTTTTTCGGATGAAACCCAAAGACCGGTATACATCCCTTCTTGGTCTGCGCTTGTTGAGCGCGCCTGGATCAGATCCGGAAAGAGTGAAAAAGGAATGAGCTGAGCGCCGCCATTCGCCAATCCAATAACCGCCACGATCAACATCGCGGGCCAAAATTCGATCAAGGGGGCAGCGTAAAATGCGCTAAATCCGAAAGCACATAAGAGCAAAGCGCAGAGATAGGCAGGCGCTTTGCCCAGCTTATTGGATATGTTCGTCCACATCGGATAGGACACCAATGAGGCAAGCGTCAGCACGATATAGATGGTAGAGATGTCGGCTTCGGTTCGGCCCAGATTATAAGTCACGAAGTAGGGAAGAAGCGCGATGCTCGCGCTCATTGCCGTCACCTGAAGCACAAAGACCAAAACGAGATTAAGGAATGGACCGTTTGTTCGAACGTTTGCAAGCTGAGTGAAGAAGCCAGCATGATGGTCCGAACGGTCGGCGGGCGTGTCTTTCGGAAGAGAGATCAACGGCAAAAGCATACAAATAAGAAGCGCCACTGAAAGAACGACCGCCATCTTTTGATAAGCGGCGAGATCACCACCAAAATGATAAACGAGCAGTGGAGCGCAGCCGCCCGCGAGCAGAATACCGATTGCGCTGCCTGTCATTCTAAAAGCGACGATGCGCGTTCGTTCATTGGGAGCTTCAGTTAAATCCGCGGGTATCGAAATATAAGGCACCGCAAATAGTGAAAAGGCCGTGGTGCAAGCCAGGTAGGCCAAGAGGAGCAGCGAGAAGCTAATCAACCAGTCATCGGAATGAACCGGACTGAATAATATGATAAAGGTCAGGCAGAAAGAGAATGCCCCGAATACCAGAAACGGTTTACGCCGTCCCCAGCGTCCCCGGAGATTGTCGGAGACCCTTCCAATATATGGATCTATCAAGAACTCCCAGATTTTTGGTATGAAAAGTAGGATGCCCGCCCAAAACGCAGGGATGCCGAGAAGCTCGGTGCTGAGATAAAGTAAAAAGAGCTGCGGAACGACAACAAAAGCAGCTGTGCCGACAGACCCTGCACCAAAGCCGAGCAATCGAAGGTTTGAAAGCCGCGTATCTTTAGCTGGAAATTCTGTCTGCGCACTCACGCTCAATCACCTTGTCCACGCGGCGCCCCATTGAAGCGCCGTGCTCTGTCCTATTGTCCATGATCTTGCGCCCAAATGACGCAACACTCTCAAAATCTATGCATATAAGAGGGTGATCCGGTTGACAAGTGTCAAGAATTGAGAAGATATTTTCGATATAAGCAGGATGGCACACTCTGGAACAAAACTTTTCGAAAGGATGAATATGAAGACGCAACTCTTAGCAGCAGCCTCACTTGCTGCGGTATCGGTTACACTTGCAGGCGTGTCCGAAGCTCAGGACCAAACCGAAGAGGCTAGCGAACGCTTCTTCGACACGATTGTTGTGACCGCTCAGAAGCGCGAACAGGATTCCCAGGATGTGCCAATTTCCATTTCTGCGTTTTCGGGGGAGACTCTGCGCGAACTCGGTGTTGACCGTTCAGATCAAATTGGCCAGTTCGTGCCCGGCGTAGAAGTGGTTAGCCCAAATGGACCGGGTGGTCAGCTTGTGATCTTTCTACGTGGAGCTGGCCTCAATGACTTTAACTCTAACAACACTGGACCAATTGGGGTTTATAGCGACGAGGTGTTCATCAACTCACCGGTGCTAACCTCTCTCCAAGTCTTCGACAATGAACGGGTGGAGATTCTAAAAGGGCCTCAAGGCACGCTTTATGGTCGCAATACGACGGGTGGTGCGATTAAGTTCATCTCAAACAAGCCGACCGAAGAGTTTGATTTTGATCTTATCGCCGGCGTCGAGAGTTTTGGTACGACGACTCTAGAGGCTGCGATTGGCGGCCCACTCACAGATCGTGTTCGCGGACGTGTTGCGATCAACAAGCAAGACTCCGATGGTTATGGAACCAACCTTCTTGACGGAAGCGACACCAACGGAACCGACTTATTCTCCTGGCGCGGAATTCTCGACTTTGATGTCACCGAGAACTTTTTTCTGCGTGCAAATATTCATGGCTCTCAAGACGACTCGCCCGCGATCAGCTTCCGCCACCTTGGTCTGACGTCTGATGGGGTGACGCCGTGTCCCGTCGACGTCGCGCTCTCTGGGGTTTGTGTCGATGCACTTGGTTACAGAATCGATTCTGATGATGTCTTTGATGGAGAATACTCACTCATTCGGAACATCGAAACCGAGGCGCTTGGGGGATACATTGAAGCTGAATGGGAGCTCGGTGGAATTACCATCAACTCCGTGACAGCTTATGACGAGCTCGAACACGTTTACCCGGAAGATAATGACGCTTCTCCGCTTCGCCTTTTGGAAATCGATTTCGGGGTCGAGTCAGAGACGTTCAGCCAAGAGCTTCGTTTCTCCGGTGAAACCCAATCTGCAGATTGGGTCGCGGGGGTCTACTATTTAAGCGAAGAGCTTCGCCAGGATCAGACGATCGACTTGTTTGGCGAACTCAGAGCATTCACAGGCGGGTTATCGGACCCCACCGGATCTGTCACGGGCGCGCCAATCTTATTTGGACGAACGATCAACAATCAAAAGACTGATGCCTTTGCTCTGTTTGGCCAAACATCGATTGCTGTCTCTGACAGGCTCACGCTGACTGTTGGTGGGCGATATACAGATGAAACAAAAGAATTTGATGCGCTAACGCGATTAGAAGATGCGCCAGTATTCGGACCGAATGGTTTTGTGATCATCGATCTGGATGGACTAGAGAACCAGGACGAAGCTTTCTCTTGGCGCCTTGCGGCTGACTATGCTGTTAAAGACAACGTTCTCGCTTATGCCAGCGTGTCCCGGGGCTTCAAAAGCGGTGGTTTCAATGGCGGCTTTCCGGATCTCGACCCCGTTGTGGCAGCGCGCCAATTAGAGCCATATGATCCGGAATTTCTCACAGCCTATGAAGCCGGTTTCAAGTCGGACCTGTTCGACAATAGGCTGCGTTTGAACGCGGCTGTCTTCTTCAACGCTTTTGAAGACTTGCAGATTTTTACACGGATTGACGCAAACCCAACACCCATCGATGTGCTTGATAATGCAAGCGATGCGGATGTCCTCGGTATCGAATTCGACGCTGTGCTCAATCCGCTTGAAGGTCTCACGCTGGCGCTTAGTGGCGCCTACATGGATACTGAGCTTGGTAACTTTATCACTGTTGCAGATGATCTTTCCGGTAATGAACTTGCTTACTCACCAGAGTTTTCCCTAAGCGGACTTGCGCGATATGATTTCTCACTTCCAAACAATAAGGGCGACATCAGTTTGCTCGGAGATATCGCGTATAAATCTGACCAGTTCTTTTCGGCCAGTAATGACGTGTTTGAATCGCAAGACGCTTACACGATCGCAAATGTGCGCGTTCAATACTCGCACCCATCAACAAATTGGAGTTTAGCCGCGTTCTCAAGAAACGTGTCCGACACTGAATACCTCCGGCGGGCCACAAACTTAGAATCCTTTGGCTTTGTTCAACGTAACTTTGGTCCGCCGCGTAGCTACGGACTGGAGCTGACTTTGGATTTTTAGTTGAGAAACAGCAAACTCCATCCCTCGCGAACCGACGCCATTTCCCCTTGGCGTTTCCTCCCACGGTTCGCGGGGGAACCAGAATAATAATGAGAGGAGACGCGAAGATGATAGCGTACACGACAATCGGGACCAACGATATGGCCAAGGCCAAGGCCTTCTATGATGCGCTGTTTGAAGAGTTGCCGGTCAAACTGGTCTATTCCAGGCCCGATGGGGGCTTCATCAGTTATGGTATTCCACCAGGGCAACCAGCATTCGGTATCGCTAAACCTTACAATGGTGAAAGCGCAGATCCAGGAAACGGAAACATGGTTGCGATTGCCGCTGATAGCCCAGAACAGGTTCAAAGCCTTTACAACAAAGCCATATCCCTCGGCGCTGTCTGTGAAGGACCGGCAGGTCCTCGCGTCGGCGGAAACGAATATTGCGGCTACGTACGCGACCTCGATGGGAACAAGCTAAATTTCTTTTTCATCAGCGCGCTCGGTGACAACGCACCAGAATAAGGAGCTCAAAATGAGTGATACATACACACCGCCAGAAATTTGGGCCTGGGACGAAGGCAATGGCGGACGGTTTGCCTCTATTAATCGACCAACGGCTGGTTCAACACATGAAGCGAACCTCACTAAGGGCAATCATGACTTTCAACTCTACTCGTTAGCCACCCCAAACGGCGCCAAAGTCACTATTTTGTTCGAAGAGCTTCTCGAAGCTGGCATTCCTCAAGCGGAATATGACGCATGGCCAGTAGACATTCTAAAAGGTGATCAGTTCGGATCGGAATTTGTTTCTCTGAACCCAAACTCTAAAGTACCCGTGCTTTTGGATGTTTCTGAAGAAAAGCCGGTTCGAGTATTCGAATCGGGTTCTATTTTGATCCATCTCGCAGAGAAGTTTGGGAAGTTCTTAGAGCCATCTGGCCCGGCTCGAACAGAAACACTCAACTGGCTGATGTGGCAAATGGGGACAGGCCCCCTTGTCGGCGGTGGCTTCGGCCATTTCTTCGCGTACGCGCCAGCGAAGTTTGAGTATCCAATCAACAGATACACGATGGAGCTCAAGCGCCAGTTTGATGTGCTCGACCGTCAGCTCGCCGAAAACCGTTTTGTTGTCGGCGATGAATATACCATTGCCGACATGGCGCTTTGGCCATGGTTCGGTGAAATCTCTCGCGGTGATTTATATCAAGCCACGAAGTTCTTGCAGACCCACAAATACGAACACGTTGCACGTTGGACCCAGGATGTTTTCGCTAGACCGGCTGTAAAGCGGGGCAGGATCGTTAATCGAGCTTGGGGTGCTCCAGAAGAGCATATGCTCGAACGCCATAGTGCGGATGACTTCAAATAGTCTCTAGCCAGCAGTGTAGGGGGCAATCTCATGATCTCCGTGCTCGACATTTTTCGAATAGGCATTGGTCCATCCAGTTCTCACACGGTTGGACCAATGCGGATTGCCAAGCGATTTATTCTTGAGCTGAAAGATCCAGAAATACAGCGCCTTAAACGGATACGAGTCATTCTATTAGGATCGCTAGCGTTCACAGGGCAGGGGCACGGGACTCCAAATGCGATCCTCATGGGACTACTTGGTTTTTCGCCCGAAAGCGTGAACGTTCCGACAGCTTTGAAGGCGATATCGGTTCTCAAACAAACCAAACGCCTGCGCTTGAAAAATGATTGTGATATCGAGTTCGATCCTGAATTCGATATCGTATTCGATTACGAGTCTCCAGCCGGTTTACATCCCAATGAAATGATCCTTGAAGGCTTAGAGGAAGACGATCAGATTCTGAAGTCTGCAACCTTCTACTCTACAGGGGGAGGGTTTATCGCAACAAAGGCGCAACTGGAAAGTCCGAGCCAAGACGATCGCGTGAACGCTGGCAAACGCGTGGCGCACGAGTTTAGGTCTGCTTCCGAACTGAGCTCTATAACTTCGGACCAAGGCCTTTCCATTGCCAACCTCATGAGGCGCAACGAAGAGGGCTTTCAATCGCCGTCCGAGCTGGAACTCGGCCTCAACAAAATTGTCGACACGATGAGCGCATGCATCGAAAGCGGGTTGAATACGCAAGGCAAACTTCCAGGAGCGCTTGGTGTGGAGCGAAGAGCGGCGAGCCTGTGGAGAAAGTGTCAAATCCCGTCAGGCACGAACGAAAAAGAAAGCCTCTTCGACAGACTGAACGCTTTCGCAATGGCGGTGAATGAAGAGAACGCCGCAGGCATGCAAGTGGTCACCGCGCCGACCAATGGAGCTGCGGGAATCATTCCTGCCATCTTAAGGCATTACCTCCTTGATGAGGGCGCCAGCGAAGACCAAGTGCACGATTTTTTGCTAACCGCTGGCGCGATCGCGCTTTTGTTCAAACAGCGTGTTTCAATATCAGGTGCCGCCATGGGATGCCAAGGAGAAGTCGGGGTCGCCTGCTCAATGGCCGCTGCTGGGCTTGCAGCTCACTGGGGTGGTTCGGTTGAACAAATTAGTTCAGCCGCAGAGATCGCCATGGAACACAATTTGGGGCTGACTTGTGACCCAGTTGGGGGACTTGTCCAAATCCCATGCATCGAAAGAAATGCGGTCGGAGCTGTTAAAGCAGTCAATGCCGCTAGGCTTGCTTTACAACGCGACGGGCCCACAAAAGTTAGCCTAGACCAAGTGATTGAAACGATGCGCCAAACCGGGAATGACATGTCGTCGAAGTATAAAGAGACCAGTCTCGGCGGCCTCGCGGTAAACGTGGTCGAATGCTAATCAGTCGCTGGGTTCTCCAAAAAAACCTCGCACTGCCGGGGTAAACCCCAAGTCTGGGATACGCGACCTTCATGACCGACCAAGATCTCGTGTTTTGGGGCTTCTGTGTAACAGCGGTCATATTAATCGGTATCTCAAAAGGTGGGTTTGGCGGGCTAGGCATTTTGGCAGTACCGCTCATGTCATTGGTAATGCCGCCGTTGCAAGCTGCAGGGATCATTCTGCCCGTACTTATTGTTATGGATTGGGTCGGCGTTGCAGCTTATCGAAAACACTGGGATTTCGGCTTACTACAAGACGTCTTGCCCGGCGCGTTAATTGGTATTTTGCTAGCATATTTTCTGGCTGGATATGTAAGCGAGGTCGCCGTCAAAATTGCTATTGGTTTAATTGCGGTCACGTTTCCGCTTTACATGTCCTTGAAACGCAATCGCGGGGAGGCGGTCGCTCAGAGAAGCCGACTTCTTGGGACTTTATCGGGACTTGTTTCTGGCTTTGCGAGTTTTATCGCGCACGCAGGTGGACCACCGTTTCAGGCCTATGCAATTCCACAGAAACTGAACAAACAAGTCTATGCAGGAACATCAGTTATGTTCTTTACAATCATCAATGGGGTGAAGCTCGTTCCTTACAGCATGCTTGGGCAGTTCGATCGAGCAAATCTCTTCGTTTCATTCGCCCTTATGCCGATTGCGCCAATTGGGGTCCTCGTTGGTGTCTATCTTGTTAAACGCGTCGATCAAACGCTTTTCTATCGTCTACTCTATGCTCTGATTTTCATTGTTGGGGGTAAACTCCTTTGGGACGGTTTGGTTGAAGTTTGGGCGTAGGCTGGTTGCAAGATGTATTCTAAAAGAGAGACGCTTTTGACGTTGAGAGCATTAAATTTTGTTTTTCGACCGCTAGTCCTAAAACCGGACATTATAAGTGCGCCACAACTCCAACCCTGGCCAGGTTCAGACTGCACGCGCGTCGGAGGCTTAAACTGCCACCGGACGGACGAGCAAACGGACCGCTTGCAAGAAGTCAGTCTCCACCCCATTTGATCCGTTTTTTGAAACCAATGCGGAAAGCATTTCTGCGCCAGCACCTAAAATTTCAATTTGGTTTGTAATCGAATCTATCGATGCGATGGGCTCAATTTCGCCCCGGTTCTGGAGATTGGTGAGCGCTGCTTTTATCCACTGAGTCTGCAATTTTCGACCGGAAACGAAACTCGTCTCTAGACCTCCACCCCGAATTTGCATTGCGGAGAGTTCAAGACCAAGGGCCACCAATTGCTTGTAGCCGGTTTGCCTAAGCCGGTTCTTAAGCTCAAAAACGCTTTCAAACTCTTGCCAGGTGTCGGGTGTTTTGGGGATGGAATAGCGGCTTTGGTGAAGGAGGAAAGCAGCATCAATTGCGGCCTGCTTGCTTTCAAAATGAACGTAAAATGCCCCCATTGAGATACTTGCGCGCTTGCAAATGCCGCGCAAATTGATCGCATGTGGACCTTCTTCCTTCATCAGCTCTAGAACCGCGGCAGCAATAGTCTCACGCTGTTGTTCCAGATAAGCTTCTGCTCGCTTTGGCATTTACATGCGCCCTCTAATGTAATCGAACCCCACCATGAAGCCTAATCGGATATGAGCTATATCCTAGCTAATGCCCAAGGGCGTTTAATCAATAGATCTTGCAGCCTATTCACCGACAAGACACATTTTGCAGTTCACGTGCCTTGGGTTGACAAAATCCGTTAAGGAGATCAACAAAAAAAGCAAGCGCTCTCTTTTTTAGTTAAGTGGTGCGTTCCGCATGAGCAATCTGTCGACGATTAGGAGGGCCAGATCATGAAAATTGCTGCACCAGAAAAGAAGCATGACCGCAAGCTAGAGGCTTTTGTGTTCCGCAGCAGCGTTTGTTATATAGCATTCGCAGCGTCTCTCACGGCCCCGATCGCTGCTCAAGCTCAGGACAGTGAAAGTGACCAAGTCACTGTGTTTGAGCGCATTATCGTAACTTCCAATCGCAGAGATGAAGACGTTCGCGATGTTGCGGGCAGCGTTGATGTTGTTCAAGGCAACTCGCTTGAGCAGACATCTGCAGGCGGACTCTCTGACTATATCAATCTCGTTCCCAGCGTTCAGTTGAATGATAGCGGGGGATCGCAAAACGCAAATATCAGCATTCGCGGTGTAACCACGAGTTCACAGCTTGGGATCACGCAACAAACCGTTGGGATCTATATCAACGAAACTCCTTTTACGGACGTTTTTAGCTTTCTGAGTTCACCCGACTTAACACCGTTCGACTTAGAACGGGTCGAAGTACTCCGCGGGCCACAAGGCGCCCTTTATGGATCAGGCTCCATGGGCGGGGCGATCCGCTACATCACGGCGAAACCGGAACTGGAAGAATTTTCAGGAAAGTACAATGCGAGCCTGTCTTACACAGAAGAAGGGGGGCTCAACCATCTTAATCAAGCCATGGTGAACTTGCCGCTGTCAGATACTTTTGCTGTGCGCGGTGTTATCAGCTTCCGATCTGAAGAGGGATATGTAGATAACCTTCTTACAAGTCAGGATGACGTGAACGGTAATGAGCAGCTCCATGGCCGTATTGCAGCGCTTTGGGAGCCTACGGATAAGCTTTCCTTGCAGGCTACTTATATCAACCAGGAAACTGAGAGCGATTACTTCTCATTTGTAGAAGACCCAAGCGGTGAAGATCTGACGACCAGCCAGCTTCCGCTTTCATTTCAGACAATAAACTATGAAATAACGACACTCGAAGCGAATTATGACGCTGGTTTTGCCGACATCATGTTGACTGGATCCCTGGCCGATAAAGACCGTGATACAGGCTCGGGATCCAGTCCCGCACTCGTCGCTGCAACGCTAGGTGGGTTTGACTTCGGTCTTCAAGGGACATTGGGGGCAGTCGGCGCGTACACCCCTGGTGACTTATTCAACCAAGGAATTTCCGACAGCAATATCTTCTCTCAACCAACCTCTGAAGCCCAATTCCTGGAGGCCCGGATTTCATCTAAATCGGATCAACAGTTCCGCTGGATGTTTGGCGTGTTGCAAACGGATATCGAAAACTTCAATCCGATCCAGCAGTTTATTCCAGGACTTAACAGCGCGCTATCCAGCTTTACGGTGCCTGCTGCCTTTATCCCAGCTTTTGGCGGAGCGACCAATGCCGCCGAATTGTTCGCTGTTCCAGCCAATGACCAAACACTAGATTTCTTTCAGGCTTCAGACGCTTCAGAAACGGCGATCTATGGAGAAGTCCAATTCGATATTACGAATGCGTTGGATGTGAGCGTGGGCGGACGGTATTTCGATTATGAGGTCTCAACCCAGCTCGGTCTGAGCGGGGCTGAGCTAATCGATATTGACAATGAGGTTTCCGAGTTCCAGCCAAGGCTTTCTATCGGCTATGACGCTGCAGATAATGTCCGGCTGTATGGAGTTTACTCCCAAGGCTACCGGGTCGGCGGTGTGAATGACACGATCGCTCTTACTTTGGGGCCGGGCGTAACGATTGAAGATTCCCCAGCCCCGCTCACATATGACACGGATAGTCTGAAAAACTATGAGATTGGTCTGAAGTCGGACTGGCACGGCGGCAAACTTCTATTCGATTTGACCGGCTATTACATTGATTGGACCGACATTCAGCTTTCAACCCCATTCGACGCGCCAACGTCGCCCACGGGCAGTGTTTTTGCGATTGCAAATGTCGGTGAAGCTGAAATTTACGGGCTTGAAGCACAACTTGTCTATCAAGCAACTGACGCGCTTCGGCTGTCCAGCTCGATCTCCTATAATAATGCGGAATTGGCTCAGGAAAGTCCGGAAGTTCAGAACGTGGAAACGGGGGCCTTCGTCACAGCGGCTTCTGGAACACAGCTACCCGGCTCAAGAGAATGGCAACTGTCTAATCAAATCATCTATGATGGGGAAGTGGCAAACACCTCCTACACGGCAACACTCACGCATCAATATGTGAGCGATACGATCAGCGATCTCGCCGTGCAGGCACCGCTTGACTCATATAATATTGTCGATGCGCGCTTGAATGCGACCTTGCTGGACAATTTGCGAGTTGGTTTGTTCGCCGACAATATCCTTGATGAGCGTGAGCCGACCGGACTGCAATTTGCCCAGCCTGGCATTGCACCAAGGCAGTTTGTCCCGATCCGCCCGCGCACTATAGGGGTGAATCTGGCGGTCGACTTCTAAGCGCGGGAAAAACTGGCGCTATCTCTCTGAACGCAGATTCCTTTGAAAGGGGACGAATATGGGGTGTTGGAAGGTTGGGAGCTTTGCCTCCCTGGTCTTATGCGTTGCACTTGGTCTTACGGTCGCCACCGCAAGGCCAGCGGTCGCCGACGAACTGAGCGAGGCGTATGAGCGCGCGTCATTTATCGAGAATGGGATGGGTAATCGATACTATCTCAATCGCTTACCTCTGCCTCAATGGATTGATGAGGAGTCTTTCTGGTACCGTCAGGAGACCGCTGAAGGCCACCGCTATATCAAAGTACGGGCCCGAGATGGTGCCAAGCGTGCACCGTTTAACCACGAGCGTTTGGCGCGCGCGCTGCAGCAGGCTACGCAGAAGAAAGTGACGGCAGATAGTCTGCCCTTGCGGGCGCTGGACCTGTCAGACGACAAAAAAGCATCCTTTGTCGCCTTCGATAAAGCGTGGGAGTTTTCGAGCCGCAACGAGCTGGAGGAAACCGGTCCTGCCGACTCAAACGCTGGCGCGGTTACTGCTCCGGATGGCGCCAAGTCAGCGTTCGTTCGCGACTTCAACATCTGGATCCGTGACACAGAGACAGGTGAAGAGCGCCAGCTCACAACCGATGGCGAAGCTTACTATGCTTATGGCTTGGGCCCGGATGCCAACCGAGAATTCGGCGTTGGCGCAGAAGTCCTGTGGTCGCCGGACAGCACAAAAATACTGACCATTCAAACTGACGACCGCCAGATTAAGCCTTTGGCCGTCATGCAGTTTGTGCCTGTGCCGGGTGAGGTCAGGCCCACACTCTTCGAGAAACGAACCGCTCTACCTGGCGATACAAACGTCCCCATGTACAGGTTGACGATCATAGACGTCGAAACAGGGCAGCAAACCGCGGTTCGGTATCAGGATATTCCGGCTGTGCGGATGAATGACACTCCGATAAATGGAAACCGTGTGTGGTGGCGCGCAGATAGCAGCGAGGTCTATTTTGTCGACATTGAGCGGGGGGAACAACGGGTCCATGTGGTCGCTGCCAATGCCGAAACCGGTTCTGCGCGCGTATTGTTCTCTGAGGAAAGCAACACATTTATCGACCTCAGCCAAAATGTATATCTGCCCACCACGCTTGCACACCTTAAAAAACAAAATCAGCTGATCTGGTATTCGCAAAGGTCGGGCTGGGCTCACTTCTATCTTTACGATCTCAATACGGGTGAGATGATCCGCACGCTCACTCAGGGGGCATGGGTTGTCCGGGATCTTTTGAATGTCGATGAAGAAGATCAGACGGCGCTGATCAGTCTGGCGGGCCGAACGCCAGATAAGAACCCGTACTATCAGGAAGTTGCTCTCGTCGATCTCACAGATGGGTCGCTTACGATCGTAAGCGCGAGTGACGGCGACAATAATGTTGTCAGCGCCGACGATATGGACAGTTTCGCTGAACGATTCATTTATAATGCGACAAGGCCCATAAGCGGCGCGAGCCCGGATGGGACCTATTTCATAGAGAGCCAATTGCAGATGGACCGTCCCACACGCACGGTCCTCAAACGCCGCGATGGCAGTGAAGTTGCTGTGCTTGAGCTTGGCGAGATCAGCGGTTTGCCTGAAGGCATGCAGTTTCCTCAGCCAATATCTGTAATATCAGCCGATGGGGAGACGGCAATCTATGGCATCTTGTGTCGTCCCAGCAACTTTTCGCCAGACAAGTCTTATCCAATCGTCAACCATATCTATGGCGGGCCACAGGTTTTCTATGTTCCAAGTTCGTTCACAGGTCCGGCGCTCCAGTGCCAAGCTATAGCAGAACTGGGTTTTATCGGCGTGGTTATGGATGGGCGCGGGACACCCGGGCGAAGCAAGGCCTTTCATGATGCTTCCTATGGCGCCATGGAGACCGCTAGCAATCTTGCTGATCATGTTGCCGGTATTCGCGAGCTTGCCACCCGGTATCCCTATATAGACGACGAACGAGTCGGCATTTTTGGCTTCTCCGGCGGGGGCTATATGACCGCACGCGCTTTGTTCGATTATGCTGATTTTTTTGATGTTGGGGTCGCTGGTGCTGGCAACCATGACCAGCGCCTGTTCTGGCATGGCTGGGGCGAGCGCTATCAGGGGCTGCTGGACGGTGACAATTATGTAGAGCAAGCCAATGTCTCTGTTGCAAGCAATCTGAAAGGTGACCTCCTATTGATACATGGTCTGCTCGATTATGGTGTTCATCCGGCAGGCATGTTTCAACTCGCCATGGCTTTGAACCGCGCCAATAAGAATTATGATCTGGTGGTGATGCCGGGCACCGCCCATTCGATGACAGGGTATGGTCTGCGCCGGCAGTGGGATTATTTCGTCGAACATCTGGCCGGCCAAACGCCGCCAGACCCGATGCCTTTGGTAGCGAACTCAGAGTCGTTTCAGGCCATTATCGCCAAAGTGCTTGTCGGCGAGCCGCTAGATACAGAACAGGCTGAAGACTGATGGCGCGCGCGAGCATCAAACTGCTATGGGTGCCGTTTCTGCTTTTCGTCTTTGGAGCGTGCAGTCTGACGGAGCCAAAAGTTAAGGCGCAGCCAAGCCCGCTTGTGACACTTCAGACCTCTATGGGCCCCGTTGTTGTTGAACTCTATACCAAACAGGCCCCGCTCTCTGCAGGTGATTTTCTGAGATACGTTGATGAAGGTCATTATCATGGGGCGGCTTTCTACCGCGTAGTGCGCCCTGAGGTTGACCAGGGCTTGCCAGTTATCAGCGTGATCCAGGGCGGCGTCCCGGACCCTCCCAAATCCAGCGACCCCATCCCGCATGAAACGACACAAGACACCGGCATCATGCATACAGACGGCACGCTCTCTATCGCGCGTGCCGACCCTGGCACGGGATCAGCCGCAGCCTTCTTCATCACAGTCGGGGATCAGCCTAGTCTTGATTTTGGCGGCATGCGTAATCCTGACGGGTTTGGATTTGCGGCCTTCGGGCGGGTCGTTGACGGTATGGACGTGGTGCGGGCAATTAATGCGATTGCGGATGTTGCCGAGACTGAAAATCCTTATTTGAAAGGGCAGATCCTCAAAACACCAATTCCCTTTACAGCGAAGCGAAGTGGGCCTGGTTGAGGCCGAGGTTTAGCGAAACCGCTGCTTGCATATGTGCGCTGCATCCAGAACTTTTTAATCGGCTCTCGCGCTATGCGCAAACTATTCGAGGCTTGAGCGCGCAATGGATAAGAGCCGACCACGATAGCACGCTGTACATGGCGATGAATCGCTACGGTACACTATGATTGGCTACGTAACGAATTCCAAAAATATAGTTACTTCAATGGCTTGGGAATTTCGGAGAACTTTGCCAAGGTTGGGCTCGTCATTCCTAATACCAGACATAACGAAACAGTGGATCCATCACTAAACCAGCCAGCGAATTCAATCGATCATCTCGATCTCATACCTGATGATGATCGAAACTAGTCTAAGTTTAAGTGGTGTTGGCGACCCGGTTTTCCGAGCCAACCTTGCATCGTCTTGGTTATTCTCTTCGCTGCAGGATCGTAGGACAGAGAACCCATCATTATAGTTTCAGCCACCACGGGATACTCATCGTGTAGAGAGATGAAGTTTTGCCGAACCCAATCTAACGCAACTTTTTGTATAGGATACTGCCCACGCACCCGTTTATCACTGCGATCAAGTTCGTTGATTGAAACGACGTAAAGTACCGTTCCCAAAATTCGCGCACCACGAAAGTTTGGATGCTCATTCATTCGCTTGATCTGATTGTACATTAGCCGAAAGACTTGTTTTCGAATTTCGCTATGAGCTGCGTACTCCACTGTTGGGTCAATTAACTGAGACCAGATTGTGTTGTGTTGAACCTCCCACGAAACGAACTCTTCCGTATTAACCCAAGCCCCTTTTTCGATCAGCAAGAAAACAATCTCTGAAACAAACCGATAAGGGTGGAGCGAGCCCCCTCGACGTTGATGGCGGCTTGGTTTGATCTCTTTAGAGTCAAGCAATTCAATTGCCTTCTCGGCGAAGTGAACCACGCTTTCTATTTTACCTAAAACGTCGCTTGGCCAAGCTGCCACTTGAGGGTCGTTTAACCGAGCGGTATCGCTCAGGAGATAGGTAAACAGGCTTCTCAATTGTGCGAGAGCAGTTGAATTAGAATTGCCTGAAGTCTGATCTAAGTAATCTTCAAAGAAGACCAATGCGGCTCGCGACACAGCATTGGCTTGCTTCTCATTAAACTGCCGGAGCAATCTGTAGTCTAAATCAAACGGCGATGCTCCATCATCCGTTGATGCTTGAACGATATTATAGTCGCCGAACAACACGTTTGTGGTCGGCTTCGCGAACCCAAAAAATCCCGTGTCGTAACCTTCATGTTCCAAGAACACGCTTGAGCTTTCGTCTTCAAAAAATGCTGATGCAACGTTTCGATGAAATAGTGAGATTGGGGTTTTTTTGAACCCGTGGTCCCGATACGCAAACAACACGAATTGGGCAAACGGCGGAAAACTCTTCGCGATGACCTTACAGACTCGAGGATCGGCCAAAAGCAAGATTAAATCATTGGCTGCCCCTTGTCCGTCGGTTGCAACCGGTTGGCCATCTTTGTCCTTCGTAATCTTGGACGCCAGCTGGAAAACAGCGTCCAGTGAATCTTCAATTTCCTCTAGAAACGTGAGTATTTTGCTTTCGTCTCCGGAAGCCACAATTCGAATTCCGATTGAGACGAATCGATCTGCGGATCTTTCTGACAGCTTTCGAGGCCTAAGGAACGCTACGTAATTCAGGTAAAAAACAAAGATCAAAAAAACCAGCCCGACCGTAGCTTTGATATTGTTCGGATTGTTCATGAAATATGGGATCGGAAGACGATTTTCGAACCAAAAGTCCGTTAAAAGGATCAACAACCCGACTAAGATTGATATTCCAAATGCGACGGGACGAACGTGCTTTCCAAGCAATGCCAATCGAAGTCTATATCTGAAATCCGATATGGTAACGACGATGAGCAAAAGTGCGAGCGCCGCAAGATACTCTGAAAACGAAAAAATGCTCGCTCC